>Ga0209958_1000002_pt1 | contig 1687888 bp, 1474 predicted proteins | sample ThiBio_inoc_plan_FD_183942 | JGI IMG/M metagenome (GOLD analysis project Ga0209958, IMG submission 183942) | Wastewater bioreactor microbial communities from Cape Town, South Africa - Thiocy_inoc_plan (SPAdes) | ecosystem: Engineered > Bioremediation > Thiocyanate > Unclassified | place...
GATGTTAGAAAATACCATAGACTTAACTATCAAAGACCCGTTGCTGGGTTAGATGTTTCAGATGATAATGCAGGTTGTGAATTGGCGGCTTCACTTTTTTAGGGTCGTTCATAGCATGACCGCTAACGGCAAAGCATTGGCGAAGAATGGGTATTCATGGCACTTCTGCTCAATGCTTGCACTAAAGATAAATTAAGAAACAAATGAACAGCACATATTCGTCAGCCCATTTTTTGCCAATGCAATGTTGTGCGTTCGTTTTTCGTCACTATTTTTAAACCTAAAATATAATCATGGAAAATAACAACATCATTCACACTCCACAAGGAACGGTAATAATGAACGGCGGGAATGCTTTGCCGGGATGCCCTAATGATTGGGATGAGGCTTACAAGCTGGAAAAACAATTAAACAACGATGAAGAATTTGACCGTGAAGATTTGCCGTTCAATCCAACATGGAAATTTGATTGCTGTTTCAAACTGGATTATGATGGTTCGCTTGTTCGCATAAGCAGCCGATTTTATCCGCCAAAAACTCATTATGGAGCAACGTGGGACGGAAATGTTACCGTCTATTTCTTAGGTGAGAAAGTGTCTAAAAGGGCTTTTGATTGTCCAACGTTGGATGAGTTGAAAAGTCAAGTAGAGGCTTACGTCAAGTCCATTACCGACAATTTGAAGGTTGCCCTAAAATGACGCCCAACGATTAACTCATTGCTGATGTGCTGGAAATCAAGGCACGTCAGCTCATAAACTTACAAAAGATGAATAACGAACAAAAAGACCAGAATTTGCACATCAGCCAGCATAGCAGCAATGAAATGTTACCTGCTGCTTTTCGTTACGGAAACCTGATTTATTACAAGTCGTCCGAAGATGGATGGCTGCCAAATGCTTTAGATTGGCCAGACTTTAAATGGATGGAAGAAAACCCGCAATCGTTTTGGGAAGCTTTCGCTCCTATACCGCTTAATTCAAAAACATTTTCAGCAACTTGGTATGAGCAGAAAAATGAAAGCTGTATAGACTGCGAATGGAATTTTCCTTTTCCTTCTTATTGCTATGTTCCTTTACAGCAGGATAGCAACGGCATTTTCTATTATAACTGCTCTGGCTTGTTTACTAAGATTGAGTATTTCCATGAATTGCAAAACCTTTATTATTCAATTACAGGTGAAGAATTGACTATAAAGGATAAAGACAAATTGATCGTACCGCCGATAGTTAATGAGGTTTTGTCCGACCTGCCCGAAGATGGAACACTGCCGTTCTAAAGTAGCAGGTAACGGCATCTGCTTTGCGAAGTGGCGGTTTTGGGACACTACAGCTTCAATATAGCACTGCCGTTCAATAGAATTACAAGGGTTCAATATAGCACTTCACCCGCCATTTTGCAAAGCAAGTGTTAGCGGTTCGGGCTTCTCCGCTTTTAGAAGTCCAAAGTTTAAATAACAAGAAAATGAGTTACGAAAAAATCGCCTTATTTGGCAAACAAAAAAGCAGAGGAACATTTGATGATTTCTTTGACACTACAAAATTTGAAACAGTAGAACAGGCTTATGATGCGAATGATTACGTTGAATGCGATTTTGTAAAAGATGAAAATGGAACGCTTTTTATTGAAGCAAGAAATGTCAGACAACCTGATGTTAGAAAATACCATAGACTTAACTATCAAAGACCCGTTGCTGGGTTAGATGTTTCAGATGATAATGCAGGTTGTGAATTGGCGGCTTCACTTTTTTAGGGTCGTTCATAGCATGACCGCTAACATAAGTATTTGCGCCATGCCCATACACAAATAATTGATAATTACATGATAGAAATTAGGCATAAAAATATCAATTTATTATGGTGCGGGTTCCCGCACCTGTATAAAGTAGATGGATTTTACCCGCTAAAATTATGCTACAATGGTACGGCCGGATGGTGGGTTGACCGGAAAATATTTTTAAGCTACAACCAGGTTAAAAAAAAGATCAATGAATTTAAAAAGCAATCACATGAACAGAAAAAAGAAAACAGAAATAGGTTCATGCGGTTGTGAAATATCAGCCGCTAAATCAAAGCTGGGCAAATCAGTATTTATCTGTGCAAATTGTAAAGGCAAATGCTGCAGCAGGCATTATTACTTTAGTGTGGACGGCAATAACAGGGCAATTACTAAAACACTTTCCCGGATGGGTACTTGTTCAAAATGTTTAGGAAGGGAAATATGACAGATCTCCTGCAGGCATTGTAACCAACGTTAGACGGCTGTCTGTACGGTAAAATAAATTGTGAACTTTAAACTATAAAAAAAATGAAAAAAACATTAGGTGTGATAATGTCTGTTCTATTTTCTTCAATTTTCTTTGGGGTATTAATTTATTCGTCAGGGCTAAAGGCGGTATTAATTGCACTTGGATTAACTATATTAATTGTGGCGGCTGTTTCTTTATGTCTTTACCTTTTAACCGATGATTAATAAAGGCAGTATAGCAGCCAACTCATGCATTGACTTATCCTTTCACCCTACAGCGGCAAAGCTTTCACTGTTACTGTATCTCCCATAGGTACGGAAGTGTTTATTTCGGTAGGCACAAAAAGTACGTTTTTGGCCATTATCATATTAAACTGGTCCAGCTTGTTTATTAAAACACGATCGGCTTGTAGTGTAATAGTATATCGCTCGGGGCGTGTTTGTATTTCCTGCCACTCTTTATGCAGGCTGCCCAGGCTTTTATCAATATTTAAAGCCAGTGAATAATTGGTGAGCCCGGTGCCTACAAAATTGGTGCGGTGGTTAAAGCTTACGGGGTAAATATTTCCACCTATTACTTGTTTTTTAATAAAGAAAAGCCGGAGTGTGAAATTATTTTTAACAAGCACTTTCTTGTTATTAATATAGCAGCCCTTTTGCCGGGTGCATAATTTACTTAGTTTATTCTGCAGGCCTGTTCCTTCATCCATTTGCATATAACTGGCCAATGTGCCTGCACCTATAGTGCTTGCCTTATTCCCATTACCTACTTTTAAAGGGTGAAGATTTTCTGCGTATGCGCTCCACAAAACCGGGGAGCTGCTGCTATCGGCTACTACGTAGTAAGTATTTTCGGCCTCTACCATGGCAATATGATCGGTAGTGAGTGGCTGGCCAATATTTAAAGTATCCAGTTGTTCTTTGGTGGCTACGGTTGCCACCAGTGTTTTTTCTGTAATATCCCTCACAGCTTCACCAAAATAAGAATCTTCGGGGTCATGCTCATAATCCAGGGTATATCCGCCCTGTTCTTCTGTAGGCAAATATTCTGATGTAAAGCTGTTAAGCAGGTAATCGCTCACATCAAGAATATTCCTTTTATTTATAAAATCGGTACGGGATTTTAATAAAACATGAAATCCGCCGGTAAAGACGGGGTAAATGTTTAAAAATTTAAAAATACTTCGTAAAAAGTCCACTGCAGGTATATCCGGCAGATGATTGGCCGGTATAATTTTCCTGTTTGAATCTGTATAGCTGAACATATTGTAATCTTCTATACTCCTGGTATTGAAGATGAACAGTTCATCAAGCAGGGCGCTATCCAGGGCGTTTCCTTCAATTATGTAACCCAGCTCAGCAAGCAAAGCTTTGGTAATATATTTTGCCTTAAAAAATGGAATAGTACGGTAATCTACATATTCTGAAGTTCCGGGTTCTGCTTTCACCAGCGGGTCATCGCTGGTTGGCCGGTCCATCGTCCAATCATCTGTTCCGGCTCCGGTAATAATTATATTATTCACTGTATCCTGCACCAGGAATTCACCGTAATAGTTTTTTTCAGTGTCAAAATATTCCTGTATTACCAAGGGGGCAAAAGCAAAGTTATCATACTGAGGGAAAAAACCTTTTGAATGTTTAGTCGCAAATTCTCTGGATGATAGATCTTCTGTCCAGGCTATTGGACCTCCAAATTTAAAATCTTTCATCATGCGGCTGTTTACAGTATTGCCAAAAGCGCCTTTCTTTCCGCTGATATTGGCGGTGAACTTACCGGTACTGTAAGATAAAAGGCCATCCTTGCTCAGCAGATTGAGGCTGGATTCCAATAGCTCCGGGTAACCATCAGAAAAAACATCGCATTCCCAGGTGCTTATTTTATCACCCACATAGTTTTGCATGCGTTCAGAAAAGCCCAGCAATAATTTGTTATTGTCTGTCCAGGGGATCTCTATGGGTAGCGTGAATTCTCCCGTGCTCATATCTTCATCAAAAGCATCTGCAGGGCGGTTCATCTCAAGCTTGGTGCCTGGCAGCAGATCTAGTTTGCCGCCGTTCGACTTCAGGATAATTTCTAACATGCCGGCAAGTTAGCGGCATCCGGTTCTTTTGAAAAGGACAAAAAAAACAGCCCCAAGAGCTGTTCTTTCTAGTATAAAATCAACCTTGGCACCGTACTGTACTAAGGAGTTCAAAGATATAAAAACCTGTCCTTTTCTGCCTCTATTGCCCCGGGTAAATTGCGTTCATGATCAGCATTTCCCTTTTAATTGGCGGCGTAGAAAAACAGATACCTTTTCCGGAAGAATGGAACGAGTTGACAACCCCGGAGCTGCGCTATTGTATGCGCTCTATTATAGATCCGTATAGCAAGGTTAAAAATTTCACCTATTTCATGCAGAGTAGGGCCAAAGCTAATGGTATAAAATTGCCTGAGGGGTGGCAAAGCCGGTTAAATATTGATCAGGCTTCTGTGTTGTGTATTGATGCGTTGGCATTTTTGTTTGATACTAATACCCTTACCAAATCACCTTTTAAAAGCTTACGTGCCGGTAATTTTTTGCTTTCCGGTCCTGCTGATGATTTTGACGATTTTACCTGTGGCCAGTTTGAGTTGGCCATGCCAAGCTTACACAGGTTTAAAGAAACAGAGAACGCAAAGTATTTGTTTGAAATGTGTTCTTACTTTTTCAAAAAAAATAACCAACCGGTAACTGAGCAAAGTAGTGCCGAGATAATGCCATTGATGGCAAAAATTCCTACTGATATTTTGCTTTGCATGTACAGTTGGTTTACAGGAAATTTAAGCCGGTTGCCGTTGATGTTTCCCAATATATACGCAGGTAGTGCAGAGTCTGATGAAGTAGATTATACAGCATTTACAAAATTAATTCACGCCGGTGCAGGGGATCGTAATGGTACCCGGCAGCAAATACGTTTGCTGCCGATAAAAGAATATTTATTTGATATGGAGCTGTTGGAGATAGCGGCGCAAAAACAAAAAGAAGCCAATGCTAAAGACTAGTGATTATTTTTCGTACTTCAGAAATTTAGCTGTTTCTCATAAGGATTTGCAGCATGACCCTGCCACAGAGACGGGTAACGGACCTGCAGGCAGAAAAAGGTTTGCCCGGTTTAGTGTAGAAGAAATCATTTCGGGCATCACCGATAAAATAAAATTCCCTGCCCTGCTGGTAGATCAGTTTGAATTAAAAACTGTTCCGGGTGGATTAGATCCGGACGAGCTTTACGCAGGCGCCCTTACTGTTTTTTCAACAGCCGATCCGGAATCAGCGGCGCAAATAGAAAAAGCCTTTGATGAGTCAGCGAATATTTTGGGTGACATCATCCGAAAGATGTACCAGGATCATGAAGGCAATGGAGTGGATATGTGCAACTCGCCATTTGAGCGGATATTTTTCGACCGCCTGCAGATCATGCCGATAGGTCCTGCCCTGGATTCGCAATTTGGCTGGCGCTGTGAATTTGAATTCAGGCTGCGGCACAAAGTAAATATTACGGTACCGCCTGCAGCAGGCACATTTTTATAAGCAATGAGCGATTTAAAAAAAGCATTCATACTGCAATCTGTGGAGGAATACCTCCGGCTGGTGGCTGAAGCTTTGCCTGTTTCATTGCGCAAAAAAAAGATTGGAATTACTGATGAGCTCATAAGGAGCATCAGGACTCAGGCGTCACAACAGGGCGAGGGAGCGGTTGGTAAATTATTCTTTAACGAGTCCGGACGTTTTGTAGATATGGGCGTTGGCCGAGCCCATCCATTGGGCGGCGTAAAAGCTGTAACGGTGAAGTTGCTCAGTCAAAAAAAGGAAGGCATTGCATTAATGAAAGCTTCAGGACGTAAGCCCAAAAAATGGTATAGCCCGGTTGTGTACGCAAAACTGAATTACCTGGAAAATAGATTGCTCCATGGATTTACCGAGGAAGCAAAGAAAGAACTTGAAAAAATGAAACCCTAATGGAATTTACTTTAATAAAAAAACCGGATCTGCTGAATTGGAGCGGCAACCCTATAGCCTATGCTATTGCCTGCGCTCCTTATGGTGCAGTACAGGCGGCTTTGGATATAAAGGTGCAGGTAACCGTGCAGGTAGAGATAATGAGAGGCAGTGGCCAGTTTATAGACATTAGAACTGAAGTGCTAAGCCCCAATGCCGAAGGAATTGTAGGTATTGATATCAGCAGCCTAACGTGGCCATATTTGAAATACAGTTTTCCAAAATTAACTACTTTGGCTTGTGGCCGTTGCGATGACCAGAGCCGCAAATTTAGAATAAAATGGAAATCTGTAATTGGTTCAGATGTGGGAGATGAAGAAACCTCTGAGGCTTGTTTGGTTTGTAAAGGGGGCTTGCCTTACGACGGAGCGAAAATATCAGACAAATGGCATTATGCTACAAATGAGAAATTTATACCCTTACATACAAGCCACCGGTTAGATCCGGAACAGCCGGCGTTCGGAAGCTTTCTGTATATAGGCGATGCGGTGATTGATTCCCCAACATTTGATTGTACCCTTACAGTATATGACGAAGATTTACCAGCTACCACACATGCCATTCCTTTCGACCTGATATTTGGAGATATTTTTTACATGCCTATAAAAAAACTATCAGATCAGGCGGCGCCAGACATAGTAGAGAAAATTAAGATTGGGTTTAAAAATGGAGCTACCCTTCTTATGGAATCGGGTTTTGAGTACGAGAACAGGAAAAGCTATAAAACAAATGATCTTTTGTTCATCAACAGCCTGGGGGGTATAGATTGCTTGCGGGTATATGGTGAGCAATCCATTTCTGGAGATTATGAACAAAGCATTTTAAAATTGGCCGGCAGCAATCGTATAAATACAGATATGCTACCTGCAGCTTTTTCTGAAACCCCGGCTTTGGTAAACAAAAAATGGCATGGCAATACCGGCTACATCTTAAAATCAGATCATGATTTATTGCAATCTTTAATGCTGCATAGGCTGGCGTATATGGTGCAGGATAACAGGCTATTGCCTGTAATTGTTATAAAAAAGAGCCTCCCGGGGCCTGTAAGCAGTTCTTTTTTGTTTGATGTCCAATTAGAGTGGCAAGAGGCTAATGACCATTATTATTTTGCGCAATTGAGTACGGGTGATTATACTGAAACCTCTTGCCCGGCTTTATTAATATTTACAGCCGTACAAGAAAATTCAACTTCATTAAGGCTGGGCTGGAGCTGCCCGGATCCGTATAGCAAAGTGTTCGTAAATATAAGCAACGGAGATCCCGGGGATGACCAGGAAGTAATTCTAACCGGCCTTTACGGTTCGCAAATAGTGCTTATTTCTTTTACCGGGCATATTACTATTACTGCAAAATTATTTTGCGGGTATAATACCACCCTGGCCGGCGTTGTAACTCCCAATTATGGACCAGCCAGTGAAATTGAGATTGATTTAATTGCAAACAGGCCACCCACAGCTGTGAACGATAGTTTAGAGATTACCGCAGGGTATAATACTCCTAAGTTACTGGCTGGCAATATACTGGCGAATGATTACGATGCAGATGGCGATGATATTGAAATATTGCCGGCATCAGGCGCTACATTACAAGGCGGGTGGTTTAATATAACAGCCGATGGAAAAGTGTATTATAAGCCTCCCAGCTCGGCATTTACCGGAACAGACCAGTTTAACTATGTGGTTAGGGAAGTGGCAAATCCAACCAGCAACGATGGTGGAATTTGTCTTATAAATGTGATATCAGGCAGTGGATCGGAATTGGTATATGCAAAATTAACCGATAATATGACCGGTTCAGGTCAAAACCAGGTAGTAAGTGTGTACATCAATACCTATGCTGATGTATTATGTACGGTACCTAAAGATGTTACATCCCTGGGAATTAGTTTTAATTATAAAAAAAGAGAGATTGTAACAAGAATGCCCGGTAATGTACTTGTTACAGATATAGAAACTACCGAAAATAAAGTAGGTACTGGTACGGCTACTTTAATTTTCAACGGCATCATGGTATATATTACGCCAAACCCCGGGTACTTTCCGCAGCAATTATTACATGTTATAAAATTCACCATGCTTGCAGGTACAAATTATATAATGGCATAAAATGGGAAAAACTTCATTATTACCACCGGCCACAACGCCCCTTACCGGCAATGAGCTGGTAGAGATCGAGCAGAAAGGTGCGCCAAAAAAAGTAGCCGTCACAGAATTGGGTGGCGGTGGTGGTGGCAGCATGGTTTACCCCGGTGCCGGCATTCCTGTATCAACAGGATCTGCCTGGGGAACTTCTATACCTGATGGCACAGATGGGAAAGTTTTAACCATGGTTTCGGGCGCTGCTGCCTGGGCAGATGCTCCTATTGGATTGCCAAGTATGACGGGCAACAGCGGCAAGTTTCTTACAACTGATGGAACAGTGGCCAGCTGGGCAAATTTAATAGCGTGGGGTACTTCAGGGAATGCTGGAACGGATGGAGGTACTTCTAATTTTATAGGTACTACTGATAATAAGGATGTTTTAATCAAAACTAATAATAAGAAAATAGCATGGTTTACTAAAGAAGGTGGGCTTGTTTTAAATCCAACAGAGTCTTCGACTTTGCACTATACTTATGGAGGAGCGAATGCACCGTTGACAATAGTCGCAACTAACAATAGTACAGATAACAGAGTTATGTCCATAGGCAGAGCAGTTGTAAATACTGTTGAGTGGTGGCGAATTGTCGGTGACAATAACTTTAATACATTGAGTTTTCAAGCTAACAACAGTGGGTTTAAAGATGTATGGAGGATGAATAAATCAGGCTATCTAACATTAGGAAGCTCTACTCCGGCAAGCCTAAAAGATAACGATGGAACGATCAGAAATGCTACTGAAGGGAATTTTACATCTACGGGTCTTTTTCTGTATGCGCCTTCAGGAACTGAGCCTAAAATAGAATTTTGGACACCGATGTCTATTCAAGCAATGAGGGCGAGAATATCTTCAATTGATTATCCAGGAATAAGCCGAGCAGGCATTTTGCGATTTACAGTTAATGCAGGAGGCGTAGGTTATTCCAATATTAAAGAAGTTTTAAACTTAACGCCAAAGTCTGCCGTTTTTGGCCCTTATACTGATGATAATTTATCTGCGGCGGTAGTAATAAGTTCAACCACTCAAGGCTTTCTTCAGCCTCGCATGCAATTATCTGAATGGACTGCAATTTCAAGCAAAGCAGAGGGATTACAAGGATGGAACACAACTGATCATGCTCAAATGTGGTACGATGGAACAAGGAATATAGGCTTTAGATTTAACGGAACAAAATTTCAGGGGTACGATGGAACTACCTGGGTGGACTTAAATTAATTAAACAACAAAATAAAAACAAGAATATGTCACAGCTTACTTTATCACAGCGTAGCACGATAGCTTCTAATCCGAATTTTCAAAACAGAATCGGTATGGCCGTTAAAAAGACAGCCAGCTATTGGCTGCAGTTTCCACTCGATACCGTACAAAAGTGGAACAAGGCCAATAAAAAACGCAAAGAGTTTGCGAGGTATATCATGAATGGGAACGTGCTGGTATCGATGTTCACGTATGCCGAATACCTGCTTACAAATTATAACGAAGAAAACCCTGATGTAATTGGAGCGCCTGATATTAATGCTGGGCAATTATCGGATAATGCAATTACCGACAGCAGCGCATCGGCATTAGCGTTTGATTATTTCGCCGGTGTGCACCCGGGCGATGAAACAGAACCAATCATTTTTTAAAATAAACTACATGAATACATTGAATTTTCAAATCCCAATGCTCAATATAGATGGCGTTGAGGTAAACCCACCACGTTCCCTGGCTTCAGCATTAGCTGAGTTTATTGGTTTATCAACCAAAGGCAGGGCATTGAAACTTTACGGATGGTACAAAACGCTGCAAACAGATGGAGTACTAAATTTAGACGATGCAGATATGCATGAATTAAAAGAGTTGGTAGAAGGCAGTGAGCAAATGTACATATTCGTAAAGGGTCAGATATTGGATGTGATGCTTAAAAAATAACTGTCCTTTTTAAGCCCGGTTTCTCGGTTGAATTTGCGCTCATAATCCTACCGATATGAGCGTAAAGACCGATGTCATTAACCTGCAGATAAATGTCAATTCTAACCAGGCACAAAATCATCTGAACGAACTCCGCAAAAAAGCAGATTCCATCCGGCTGAGCATGGATGGGCTGAAAAAAAGTACCCAGGAGTATAAAGACAAAGCGAAAGAGCTGGCTGCAGTTACTTCCCAGATGGATGAATTGAAAAGATCCATCGGCCTTACAGCGTTGAGCCAAAAGGAGCTTGAGCGTGAGCTTACAAAGCTTCAGCGGCTAAAAGGCAGTGTGGCGCCGTTCAGTAAAGAATACAAGGAGCTGGCATCGCAGATTGACAAGGTAAATGACCGGCTCTATGAAGTGCGAAATAACGTAACCGGCTTTTCTAAAATATTTAGCAAAGTAAAAGATGAGGTGAAGCAATTTGGCGCCCTGGCCGTTGCTTACCTTGGTTTTCAATTTGTTTCCGATCAGTTTAAGAATATCATTAACGGTGCCGGGAAGACCAGCGACCAGCTGGCAGATCTTCGCAGGGTTAGTGGCCTTACTGCAGATGAGGTAAACAAATTAAATAAAAGCCTTTCAGGGCTTGATACCCGAACCAGCACAGGATCCCTTCGTGATATCGCCATTATTGCAGGTAAGCTTGGCGTTGCAAAAAATGATGTGCTTGGCTTTACAGCTGCAGTAGATAAACTGGTGGTTGCCCTGGGAGATGAATTAGGCGATGCCGATCAGATCACCACGCAGCTCGGTAAGATCCTCAATGTATTTGATGGCAAAGTAAATGGCGACAATATTACCAAGTTGGGTAATGCTTTTGTTGTGATGGCCAATGCCGGCGTGGCCAGTGGTGGCTATATAGCAGACTTTACGCAACGTGTGGCGGCTGTTTCAAAAGCTGCTAACCTTGGCCTGGGTGATGTGGTAGGTTTTGCTGCAGGTTTGGAAGAGATGGGTTTGAAAGCGGAAAGTTCCGGAACAGCATTTCAAAAAGTGCTGGGCGATATGGCCAACGATCTGCCCAAAGCTGCAAGGCTGGCCGGTGCCAAAACAAAAGAAGAGATCGGTGCATTTATTAATCTCTTTAATAATTCGCCTGAGCAGGCGCTGGTGAAGTTTGCCGAAGGCTTGGCTAAAAATAAATCCGGATTTGCCGAGATGACGGCCAGCATGAAAGATGCGGGAGAAGAAGGAGTGCGTGTTATTACATTGCTCAGCACACTTGGGCAAAATGGTGATTTTTTCAGGAATAAATTGAAGATGGCCGGCGATTCTCTTAAAGATAACGCAGCAATTACGGAAGCCTTTGCTTTAAAAAATGAAAACCTTGGCGCCAGCCTGGATAAGTTGGGCAAGGAGTTTAACCGGTTCACGAATTCACCGGCTTTAAAAAATTTTTTAATTGGAGCTGTTGATGGGATTCGCAATTTTATTCAGGCTTTAAAATCAGTTCCGGATTGGATAAAAGATAATATCTATTGGCTTGGCCTGCTCAGCACCGGTTTGTTGCTGATGAATGCGAATTATATAAAGGCTGCTTTTGCCATTTCAAAGAATACAGGATCTCGTCTTTTAAATACTGCAGCCATAAAGGCAGGTTATGCTGCCGGTGCATTGGATAATGCAATCACCGTTACAGGTACAGCAGTGAAAACAATTTATTCTACAGTAATAAGCCTGCTTACTGGCAGGATAGCACTGGCTACTGCAGCTCAGCGCATCTGGACAGCAGCATTATCTTTAGGGTTAGGTCCCATTGGTATATTAATTACATCTGTGGCGCTGCTTGGTGGCGCCATTGGTGCGCTTGCCTCGGGATTTAAAGACAGCAATACTTATGCCTCTGCTTACAATGAAACGCTTAAGGAAAGTGCCAAAGAAACGGCGAAACAGAAAAGCGAAATAGACTCATTGGTTGCTGTTATAAAAGATAGTAATATCAGTTTAGAAACAAGAAAATCTCAATTACAAAAACTTATTGATATAAGCCCCGAATACCTGGGCAGGCTTACGTTGGAGAATATTGCTACTGCAGAAGGTAAACGCATACTGGATACATATAATAAAGCGCTTGAAACAAATGCAAATTTGAAAGCTGCAAGTATTTTAAAAGACAAAGAATTTGAGAACAATACCCGTTTAAAAGCGCTGAAACAGGAACTGGAAGTAGCGAAGAAACTCGGGCTTGGTTATGGTGAATTATCTGATGATGCGAAAAAAGCATTTTCCTCTTTTGGAACAAGTGTAGGCCGAACAGCATTTACTGCGGATCTCCTAAACTTCGACATCAGTGAATCTGATTGGAAAGAAGTATTTAAAGACATTGATGCCGAGATGGGTAAATCTCAAACGAAGCTAAATGCTTATACTCAAAATTTAAAAGACAGAACTTCTGATGTATCAAATGCACGCCGGACATTTTTATTAAGAGAAATTACGGCCTTTCGCCAGGAGATGAACAATTTGGAGAAAGGAACTGAGGCCTATACCAAGGCAAAAGCCAAATATGATGCAGCCTGGAAAAAGTATAGCAGCGAATTTTATGACCAAAATAAAAAAACTACAACTACCAGCCCTGATAATACCAGCAATACCGATGATGCGTCAAAACAGGCGGCAGCTGAAGCAAAAAGGCTTCGGGAACAAAAGCAGAAAGAATATGAACAGCTTTTAAAGGATGCAAAAAAATTCCGGGAAGAACTTGACAAATTAAAACAAAAAGCAGAGAGTGGTAACCTTTCAGAAAAAGATAAGGAACTGGAACTGGTGGAACAGCAATACCGGGAACTAACCGCTAGGGCGGTAAAATATTGGGCATCTACTACGGCAGATGGCAAAAAAGCGCTTAAGGATATTGAAGAGATCCGCATGCAGCAGGTAACTGCCATAATGAAAAAATATTTTGATGCCGACTCGGCAAATGAATATAGTGAAAGTTTAAAAAACAGCGAAGCTTTTTTTGATGATCTACGCCGCCAGGAAGGGGCAAGCTATGCAACTGGGAAAATAAATAAAGTAGAATATGAAAAATCGTTAAGTGACATAGAAGAGCGTGAAACCGCCAACCGGGTACAAATTGCTACTGATTATAAAGACACCGTACAAAAAGCTGCAGCAGATCTCACGGTCTTTCTTGCTGCCCAGGGCGACAAGCGGGTAAAAAAAGCGATTAGCGATGCTGAGAAAACCAAAGCTGCAACCGAAGCAGAGATGCTTGCCGGCCTTAGGCTGGCGGTTGCTACGGCGCCCAATGGGAGTAAAAAACAGTTGGATGCCAAAAAAGATTTGTTGAAAAAACAATTTGAATTAGACACCGAGTACCTCGATAAAAGAAGTAATGCTTATAAATTAAAAGAGGAACTTTTAAATAATGATTTGGAGCAGTTGGCCGTAGATAGTTTTAAAGCTAAAATTGATGCTATGCTGCAAATAGCAGATTACTTTGGCCAGGCGCTAAGCGCTGTGAACACCTTGATCTCAAACAAGGAAAACAACAGCCTGCAAAAAGATAAGAAAAATAATGATATCCGCCGAAACCAGTACAAGCAGCAGCTTGATTCAAAACTAATAAGCCAGGAACGGTATGATAAAAAGATTGCAAAACTGGAGGCTGACCAGGAAAAACGGCAAAAAGAAATTGCCCGAAAGCAAGCAAAAAGAGAAAAGGCGCTCTCTATTTATAGCGCTATTCTTTCTACAGCCCAGGCCATTGCCGGGCAGCTGGCTATGAAGCCGGTTGGCCCATGGAATATTGCCCTTGCTGCCGTTATGGGGCTACTGGGCGGGATACAGGTAGCAGCCATTGCAAGCGCCCCACTGCCGGAGCTGGGAACCGGTGGTTTGCTGCAACGAGGTCCTAAACATCGGGACAGCCAGAAAGGGCTGCATGTAGTAAACCCGCTGACCGGTAAAACAGAGATGCTCCTGGAAAGGGATGAAGCTGTGATTGCTGCCAGGGCAATGAACAGCAGCAGGCAGATGACTGTGAGCGGTACGCCCAGGCAAATAGCTTCAGCCATAAATAGTGCGCATGGTGGCGTAAGCTTCAGTGCAGGCGCCCGGGTAAAATGGCATACTTCGCCTACACCTTCATTAAAGCCATCCTTTGTAAAAATGATGGCCACCGGCGGCCTCATAGGTAGTAATGGCATAAAAGCCGATAATAGCCTTGCAAATGACTATAGCGATATGTTTTTTGCATTGATAGCCGAGCAGCGGCAAATGCGGGCAGATATGGCCAGCTGGCAAACTAATCTAAAAGCTCATATTGTTCTTAGCGATTTTGAAGCCAAGCGAAACCTAATGGATAGAGCCAGAGCGACCGGGGCAATAAAAAAGGGTTAGCCGATGATTTTTTTAAGTTCATCTTCTGTAACTCCTTTCAGTTCCAGGTCTTTTTTCATCATGCGAATGATCTTCTCCTGGTTCTTCACCATCTCATCAATGCGAAAAACCCACCGGTTGAAGAACAAATAAAAGATGATGCAAATAATAATAAACAGGATTAGTTCAGCCATTCCCATGATTGTTGATTTTGGTGGTTAAAGCAACAAATATATGAGGAATTTCAGCATCTAGAAAGCAGAAAACAGATTGCAGCAAAGGCGGCGCCCATAATCAGGTAGCTTTTAAACCTGTTTGAGATGTTATTATGGTCATTCATTTGGCAAAAAAATAATAGAGAACGATTGCGATCAGGACTAAGCCGATCATGCAGCCTGTATTGGATATTTCAGGGGCTTTTTCATCTGTTTTTTGTCCGGGTTCAATGTCTTCAACATTTTCAATCTCCGATTTTTTTTCAATGGGCTTTGGTGCAGCACCTTCACCCGGTTTAAAACGATGCCCACAGCTTAGGCAGGTAATTCGGATTTTTCCGCTACCTATTGCACCGGCAAGCAGGCCGATGCCGCCGGTAAGTAAGGCGCCGCCGATTGCCTTGCCGGCACTAAAGCCTTTTTTATTTGCTGTTACTTGGGTCGAAGTGCATTTAGGGCACCTGATCGGCGCAGGATCTTGTTCCTGATTCATGTATAGATGTTTTGGGTAATAAAAGTAAATAAAAATTTTCCTGAATTCAAAAAGAATCCTATTTTTGAAGTGCCAACACATCGTACATGACATTTCAAATTAAATTTTCACAAACCAATTGCCCCGGATACGGTAGTCAATCCGTAGACTTTCTCGCTTCATTGTGTGATGTGTTTGGCACCGGGGCAGTTGGCTTAATATCTTACAACCATGCCAAACGCATCACAAACCAGAGCCGAAGGCTCAGCAAATCACATTGAATTTAAGTATTACGAACGCAATGAGCCCGAACGCTGGCTCCCTTCAGCTCTCTCCATTCCCAATGAGCCTGAAGTAATTCCCATCCACAAAACAAGCCGTTTTAATTTATCGCTGCTACTCTGTCCGGGAGATTTTATATACAGCCTTTACAGCGGCACTTATGATGTGGTTTCAGAGATAACCACTCAATTCATTTACGTTGGCGGCAAGCATTATAATTTGACCGGCGCTATAGTGCCCGGCGGTGCCTGCCTGTTATTTCCCGATGAAAGAACCTTGGGTTGGGAGAATTTTAAAGGCAGGCTTATGAAAGTGCCTATTTCATCAAAATCGCCTGAATTTAACCTCACCCGCATATTGCAGGTTGGGTGCCTCGTTCTTTGCCTGGATGTGCTGAAGCTGCAAAAGGTAACGAGCATTTCTCAGGATAGAATTATTGCCGGAGAAAGTGCATATAATTTTAAAGGCATTGATATTAGAACCGGTGAACTTGGAATTTTAACACCTCACTCAGGCGGCAATTGGGAAAATTACTTTCCGGACTTTGGTGAGTTTGCGCCAGATGATACAGGCAAATACAAAACGATGCCTAAATATTTTTCATTGCAAGGCAAAGTAGAAGTAGGCGATCAGGTATATAGTTTACTCACCGGCACTATGGAAACTGTTGTGGAAACAGACGAAGTAGGTTTCAGAACCGATTGCGGAGCTTTTTACTGGAACGGAACGGTGCATCCTGATAGTGATGACTGCCTAGTTTATCCTTCGAAATATAATAGAGATTGGAATAGCTATAGATCATAAAGAAGCAAAGTACATCGAATGTATGGCCTGCCGCTAACCAAAGCCCTGTAGTGACGACTCGGGGCTTTTTTATTGGCTTTTTGCCCGGTTTCAATATCTAATTTTTGTTTAATGGGCTTTGGTGCAGCACCTTCACCCGGTTTAAAACGATGCCCACAGCTTAGGCAGGTAATTCGGATTTTTCCACTACCTATTGCGCCGGCTACCAGGCCGATGCCGCCATTAGGTAAGCTCGTGTTTTTGCAAAGCGACAATTTCATTTTCGTAACCCTCTTTCAAATTCTTCCTATCAAGCGTGTACCGGCTAACACTGCATTTATGAGCGGCAAGCTATCAGAGTAACTGATAGCAGTGAAAAATAAATTGAGTGAAATATTATCTAATTGGTGCCTTGAAGATCAGCCCCATACTGTCTCCAAAATTCTTGGGCTTCTTTTAGAAATGGGTGCTTTAATAAATCGGCTTCATCAATCTGGTCGTATAAATCAACTATGCGAAATGTTGCCGGGGTAGTTTGAACAACTTGAATAAGACAGGCAGGGAATGCCCTGTGCAAAATAAATAATTCATTTATTGTATGGTCGGGAGCGAAAAGAAATTTATTGCCAATCATTATTCAAAAATTTTTTTATAGTCAATTTTAAGCACATCGCATATTAAAACAAACTGCTTCATACCCAGCCAAAAATCTGCCTGTTCTGCTCTTACAATGGTGCGCAAGCCCAGCCCGGTTTTTTCAGCAATATAAGCCTGTGAGTAGCCAAGCTCTAACCTTCGTTGTTTTAAGAAGCCCGCTATTATCTTGCGGGCTTCCTTTAATGTTTTTTCGTTCATTTAAGATATATTAAAGCGGCTCCAGTTTGTGTTATTAATAAACTATTTGCCGATTGAAAATATTCCACTTTTTTGTTTCGCTGTTGCCACTTCATTATAATTATACTGCTGCATTAGGCCAAATTGCTTATCGGTAATTATAAGAATGTCGTAAGCCTTTTCAAGCCCTTCAACTTTGCAGCTTTCTTTTAATTTTTTCAAATCGCTGGCATGGCGCAAAAAACATGAAACGGCTTTTTGATTCGTTTTATAATTTACCCTGGCCCAGCCTTGTTTTGAAAATTTTGTACCGTCTTTTTTTGTTGCGATACCTTTTGTGGGGGTTGCGATTGCCCAGAAAATTTTATATGCTGTAATCATTTTGTTTTGCCCTTTTTTGTGTTCGGTGTTGCGGGTCACCGTTTTGATTAATTATACAGCAAAGATATGTGCCAAATTTGACACTACCAAATATTTAGTAAATTATTTTTTACTAAGTTATTCACATTTTTGACATAAAAAACCCAGCCATAGAAATGGCCGGGGAAAACGAATACATGAAAAAAACTAATCGTCAAGCCATTGGCTAATGCTGTAGATGCCGCCGATCTGCCGGATGCGCATGTAAGTGCCATTGCCTTCCCGGCTGTTTTGGCTGTTGGTATTGCCCTCAACGGAGTAGATCATGCCGTTGCCGGTAATACCGTGGAAGAATAAAGTATGCCCTATTCTTTTTAAAGATTTGTAATAAATAGTTGCCACATCGCCAGGCCTGGGCTGCTTTAACCACTTACCTTTATAATAAACCAGGTGCCCCGGGCGGTGGGTGCTTGCTGCCATAGCATTGATGGCCTTTGCTGAGGCAACGCCAGCGTTTAACAAACACCATTTTACAAATGCAGCGCACCAGGCGTAACCAGCGCCTAAGCCTACTGTTCGCAAAAATGCTTCCACCTGCGGCCCATCATTGTGGCCGGTGGCTTCACGCACACTTATTTGAGATTTATATATTTCAATTAAATGGGTGCGTTGAGGGGAATAAATTTGAGAAAAACTATCAGTGCCATGGTAAGCAAAACCAAAAGAAAGAAGAAGGCTAATAATAATCTTTGCCATGTTGTAATATTTTTAAAGTCGGAGAAAGAGAAATTGTTGTATTCTGGCCCTTTTTCGTAATGATTTTTTTTGCCGTAAATATAGTCGTGCAACTTTCGTGTATTAAACCACATGCCCAGACGGGCAATTGCGAAAAGGCCGGCCATTACACCTGCTGTAGCAATGAGAGGCTGCAGCCAATTGATGCCAAAGTATACCATTGGCATGTTAAATACCTGCGGCGGACCGTAGTTTACAAATAAGTAGGCAAAGAATGCGAATGCCACCGACCATATCCAGTCGTGCATGAAAAGGAAGCGTTTAATTTTACTGGCTATTCGATGCCAGTTGATTTCGGTTATATATTGCCGGATTTTTTTCATAGTAGGATTATTTTTTTTGTGATAAAACGGTTTTTAAAAATATATATTCCGGCAGGAAGCGAAGAGATACTAATCTTTGATTTACCCTGCATTAACAAGCCGGCTTTGAGCGTGCGGCCCAACACGTCAATTAGTTGATATTCGCAAATCATACGCTGGTTTAAGTATATGTATGATCTGTCGTGCGAGAATTGAATAAGAGGCTGTGCGGGCTGTACCGGCGCAGGTAGCGGTGTAATGGAAAGTACATCACTATTATTCTTTTCTTCCAACCACTGATAGATAGTTTTGCCACCAAAACTTTGAGGCTGTACGCCCTGGCCTCCGTAAAATTGGTTAAAGCAACAATGTCCGCCGCCGCCGAAATTGGTTACATAATAATCGCATGCCATGCCCATCGCATCTTTTATTTGCTGCATGCCCCGCCAGTCGTTTATTTGTTCGATGGCGAGCTCCTGCCCTCCCATTGCTGCCCAGTCTGTAAACCGTTGCGGATATGGAGCTGTGCTCCCATACTGATCTGTAGGGATTACTCCTTCAATATTTATCACAGTATGCGCTCTCTTTAAATAGCTGTAATCATCGGGCGCTGGTTTATAAGTTGCATAAATATTGGCCATCCAGCCACCATGAGAGAGGCCGGTTAGATTTATCCTGGTTGTATCTATCCGGTACCATTTTATAAAGCTATCAATGCGGCTATTAATCTCAACAGGCGAAGGGTATGCAGTTGGTGGCTGCAGGCTTACAATGAAAAACCCGGGTAATGGATTGCCCCCAGACTGTATGTATGCGTGAGGACCATGTACCAAAAGTTTGGTGATGTTGTTTCCTACTTCGCCAAGCCCCGGAAAGAAAAACAAAATCGGATACTTTTTTACTGTCATGTTGTAATCGACAGGTGGTTGAATGAGGTAATTCCACCCATTAACCTGTTGGGCGTTGCTGCTGTAAAATAGCAATGCGCACAAAATTGGTAAGATTGTTTTCATAGTGATTTTGGCAATTTTAAGTTTTACGAGAAAATAAATAATGATGACTACAAATAGCCCTAAGCCCAGGCAAAGCGATATGATCTGCCAAGGGGAGAATACCTGCACATTGGTATCAGTTTGTTTTTCTTTTTTCTCTTCCTGCGTTTCTAAGGCCTGCGCCTTCCAGCCGCTATCAATTGTATTGCCTTTGGCTTCTGCAGATCTTTTACCGCTTTCCCTAATAATTACTGCAGGTGGCGGGTATGAATTGTAAAAATTATTGATCGTTGTATCCCTGCCCTGGGGTTGGAAGTAGATTGTCTCTCTGTAATAGCTGCTGTCATTGCGGGACTCGTGATTATTTTTTTTCACCTGGCCGCTATCGCTGGCGCTTTTTGTTTTGGTTTCTTCAGAACTTTTAAAAAGCTGCCTGTTGAGCTCGCAACCATGCAGGCAGGCAAGCACAAGAAGCACAGCGCCGGTAATGATTGATTTCTTAAGAACTGCCCAAAGTGAGCCACCTGCAGCTATACTTACGCCGAGCAGCGTCCAGCTGAACTTATTTATCTTGTCCTCAACTTTTTTAAGGCGTGTTCCATGTTCATTCACATTGCCGAGAAGGCCCTTATCATCTTTATTGAGGGGGTGACCTTGCAGCAAACAAAGGATAGAATCGACATTTTTTCCGATTTGTGATAAAGTATATTCTTGATCCATTAAAGTCCGAATAGGGATTTATAGGTGATAGGATTATTTGGCGGTGCTTCAGGTTGTGGGAAATCCGTAGGATTATCTTTAATAATTTTTTTGATACGATCGAGCCAAAGCCTGGCTGAGTCATTCACTGAGCGCAGGTAGTAACTGAAAGAATTATCGCTCACCGGTACCCGGCTAGATAGCGCATCATTTTGCCCAAAGCTTCCACCGGCAGCTGTGAGGCCTTCATCCATTTTTACATGTATAAAGGGCAGCGCTGCTGAAACGGTCATAGCGGCAATGGCTTTTTTAATTGCAAACAGCAATTCAGTTTCTTTGTCGGTCAAAGTACCGCCTGGAGCCGTTGTCTTGGTTTTAAGGGTTTGGAAAATAGTTGAGCCGATAGTTTTTTGAATATGTATATCCTCAACGTCAACCATTTTGGTCTTCAGGATCATAAAGTTTGAATGCGGCGATGCGGTTGCAAACAGCGTGTTGAATTCGGTGGCTGTTTTAATAAAAAGTTTTCTATACTCCTTATTGCCGTTGCCATCTCTCCACAATGGATAATCTGCTGCATTTGCTTCTAAAAACTGAAGTAGGGCTTCTGCAGCATCCATCGCCTCGTTGCGGTTTGCATCAACAAAGTTTTTTAATTGATACTGGAATGCCGTTTTCAGCTTTTCGGTTTCAGCTCTTCTAACCCCACCCTCACTAACTTTTACATCAGTTTTAGGAGTATAGTAAACGGCTACCCATGGCGCTACCACCCGCCTGGCCAGGTCCAGTAATTTTTTAATTCTATCGGTCAGCGGATCTGTGCCATCAAAAGCAGTCTGCAGTTCCTGGTATTGCTCCATGCCAAGCAGCGGAATCAAGTGTTTTGATTCAACCGTTGGGATTATAGATTTTATAGCAAGAAATGTTTCAACGCTGAGCGAAGAATAATCTTGAAATTCGATATCGGTTTTAAAAAGCATTAGCTTAATTTTTTTGTTGTGCCGCCGCCGGTGTCGAGGGTGGTAAGCACTGTGTCAGTAAATCGGAATACCAGTTTAGGATCCCATTTATTAAAATCTCTTACGAGGTAGAGCGGCGATAACAATAACTGGCGTTCCAGGGCTAGACCTGCGCAATAGATCAGGAACGCCTCTCTCAAATCAGATCCGCCGGATCTTTGCTGGCCGGTACCGATGGTACCAGCTCCAAACAATGTTGGGTTTATGCCTGCAGCAATTAAAAATTGAATGTCTGCTGCAGAACCTGTAAAGAGTTCGGCGTCATTATTGCCCGTATCTTTAATCGGCTCAATTTTTATGCGGCCATAGTCGGTTTGCTTGATCTGATCAACCTGGAAGAAGCTGACAAAAGATGAGTAGCCTCCATCTTCTTGAGTGAGGAAATTGTCCATCTTCTGCAGGAGCTGAGTTTTCTCATTCTCTTTCTCTTCGGTTGTCATGCCCTCCCACACTTCTGCACCAAATTTTTCAACAAAGTGAGAGATGGGTACTTCGATGTGGTACTTTATTTTAAAGGCATTTTGATACATCAGCTGCACCAGCTGAGGTATGCGATTTGCAATTTTGATCCAGCCGGCCAGGCGGGCACCATCCCAGGTTGTAAGTTGGTAGTATGTTTTCCCAACTGAGGGGTAGTTGACTGGCAGGATAGCGCTTTTCAGACCTTTTTTAGATTTTTTGGATGCCGCAATTTTGCGAAGCGATTCCAACGGGTTGTACAAGTCAATTGCGCTGACCGGCTTTACTAAAGATTTGTCCAGGGAGTTTACATTGGCGGAGCTTTGCTCTTTTAGTCCCTGAACTTTTTTAGCAGGATCAAACTTTGCAATCTGGTCTTTGGCCATGCCCCAGAATTTGCTTAAAAAAACTTTATTTGTTTTCCCATTTTGGTCGGCCTGTTGCAGCCTGCAATCGCAACTCTCCTGGTGTACCAGGCCTGTGATCGTCTCGCAGTCATTTGCCAGGATAAATTCCGGAAATGCGTTATTGAACCAGGTCCAGTCCTGCAAGTATTCGATCATGAACCGATTGAATTGCGGGGAGTTGATAAAATCATAAACCTTGGAATGTGTAGTAACATCTGCAGGTTCAAAAACTTCACCCTTACCCGTTACATAGCCTTTCACAAAGCCGGGCACGATGCCGCCGCCGTAGAGCATACGAGCTTTCCAGTCCAGGGCAGATTTACCAAGCCCGTAGCCGTCCATTTGGTTGATTACATTTTGCGGGAACCGGTTATCTTCACCCCACAAGGCAATGCCGAGCTCATTTAAAAATTCAGGAAAAGCCGGTGCAGTTCCCGAAGGGCTGTCATCAGTAAAAATTACAGCGCTTCCGGAAGCCTGTAAGAAACCGATATTGCCGGCAAGAATAGTTTTGCTCATATGATGGGTATAGAATTTAAATGTGTTATCAATGGGATGTGGATCTTCCGGGTCAGCCGGTTGGGCAGCTCCACGTTTACAGTGAAGTTTTCGTGATGATTTTGTGCTTTGGTTTCCCGGGATCCTGATTGAGAATTAGAATGTGTGCCGCCGGGCTCTTTTAGAATTACTCTGCAGCGTGGCAGCTCCATGACTGTTCCGCCTTTTCCTTTAGTTACATCTGCAGTTATATAACGGGCACTCAGCCACTGGCCGGTATATAACAGCTCCAACGATTCTTTTATGGTAAGGGCTTTCATAGGGTAAGGCAAAAATGCCTTAGAAAAATTGCTGCAAAAAGGACAGGTAGACGAGGGCAGCACCGCTAAAAAGAAAATAACCAATCCAGTTTTTTGCTTCTTTTTTACAAAAAAGAAGCCGCCACAAAGGGCGGCTTCTAAGCATTTTAATACTTATTAGCTTAAAAAGTCATGAGCATGGCTGCAAATATCAAAAGCCTTTTTTGTGCGCTCCAGTCCTGTGCCAAACATGATGGAGTTCAATTTGTGGTCTGCATTTTTATACGTCGCCACATTTTGATAAAAGCCTGTTATTGCATTGTAAGCGCCAAAGATTGTGCCTTTGGTCGTTTCCATTTGTTGGCTCTCTGCTTGCTGACTATAACAAAAAACCTGTTCGCAAGTATCATTAAATTGCTTGCTAAATTCAAATTTCTTGTTATTTTCTGCAATGGCTTTAAACGCTTCTTTGTTTGGGCTCATCGCCAAGCGAATTAGCTTTAAAGTTTCTTTATCTGATATAGTAACTTTTGCCCATTGCTTAAACATTTGTTCTAAAATTTCACCAGTTGAATTTGTAATAGCAATTATACGGGCTGCCTGTTGTAATTTTTCGACTGCATTGGCTGTGTGCTTGATGTACACAGCGTTTGAATGATTACGCAAAGCCATGTTAAGCGTATTATTGCAAACTATTCTAACGGGTGTAAAAGCTGCCATTATTGAGCCGCTGCCATCGTGCGAAGTGGTAAGAAAGATATATTTTTCAATCACATCCTTACTAGAGATGCGTAATGCATCGGGCATTTTTGCAGTTATGAAAATGCGCTCACCGTTGCCCAGTGCGCCCGCTGTTTCATACTCAATTTTGCTGTCTTGTACGAGGGCATCAAAAAATAAAAAAGCGTCTTTGTTTTGCACTACTTCGTATTTGCTGCCAACAATGCCAAGTATTTGCTCGTTGTCGGTTCTTACTGTGGCATGATAGTTTTGGATTTTTTCGAAGGTATGCCCAAGAGTAGCGTAAATACTACGTTTGTCAACTTCATAGTTTAGCCCTGCTAAAATGATTGCCTCCTGACTTGTGGGGCAATCCTGTACAATTTGCCCAAGCCCATGCCAGGCTTTTTCTTTAACTGAAAAAAATGAGTGTTTGCCGTTGTTAAAATTAAGATTGTGTGCCATGGTTTAAAAATATTTGATTGTTGTTAAATGTTGTTGTGCTTAGTCTTATGTTGGCTTGAAAAATTATAAAGTCTGATATGTTCAACCCATTTACAAAGGCATTGCCAAAACTGCAATGGTGTTTCCTGTAATAGTGGTTAAAATCTGCATCATTGTAATAATTTTCTAAGCCGCTGTTGCGTAATGCTTCTTTGGCGTGCTGCCTTGTTTGTTCTTTGTTTGTCATTTCCTTTCTGTTGATTCTTTGAAAAAATAAAAATGCCTGTACGCAAAAGCGCACAGGCAAATAATTACCATCTAATAAGCTCTTCCAGTTGTTTGCGTTTATCTGCAATTTTTTCTTTCAAAAACTGCAAAACGTCCTGGATGATTTCCGGGTTTTTAGTTGTAAACTCATTGCCGTCTGCATCTTCAATATTCAATTCTGTTCCCTCTCCGCTTTCAATGCTAAACTCACTTAGCTTTTTATCGGATTGGGTAAGTTTTGAATGCTTAGACTGCAGTTCAAAAAGTTTGTTCAACTTGTGTAACCGTTCCTCAAAGTTTTCAGAAATTCCAACCTTTGGTTGGTTTGGAGTTGACAAAACCACTTTTGCAAAATCTGTGGTTTTTTCAGCAGGTTGCAAATTTTTTGCATCCTCTTTTTTGGCGTTGGGAGTGCCGTTTGCGTTTGGTTTTACTACCATAAAAAAAAGCTAGTTTTTATACAGGTCGCTCGCCTGCTTTAATTAAATAATATACTGTAATTTACGAAAACCGCCTCAAAAAAGCAAGTTTTTTCCGTTCTTTTTTGTGTTAAAATATTGATAATCAATTATTATTTTCAGTTTTCAAAGAAAATTGAAAATTACCCTCTGTTAAGAGTCCGCCCGCACTATCGAAGCGAGGCGAACGCCTTAACCTAAAGGGAGGCATATATGAAACGCCCCCCCTTAAGAGAACATGCTTGACAGCTTTGCTGGCAGCATACCTTTTAGAAAGCATCCCTTCAACAGAAGATGCTTGACAGCTCTGCTGGAGAGCATACCTTATAGAATTGAATTGATGCGTTAGGGATGGAAGCGGTTACCATGTAAGAGTGGACAGCCCGGGCCGGAGGCAACGCCATAAGTTACCAGGTCTTTCTACTTATAGCCCAAACAACTTTGATGTCATGTGTACCAATATCCTTTCTTCTATAGGTACCGGTCATCCATGAATTTATAATATCAACATTTATCGGGTAACCCGGAAATACTTTTAGTAAGCTTAAGAGAATATCATTCGAAGTGAGATACATGCAAGACAATGGGTCATCACTAGGTTTAAAGTTGATATGAAAGAAAGAATGTACCGCCTCAATCTTAGCAGCTATAGCTGCAGCATCTTCAGCGTTTATTCCATCATCATCTAAAAATCCATTTTCACTGATCTTTACTTTGCAAAGGTTTTATAAAATAAGCGGCCAGGTCACTGCAAAGTACATCATAAGACGTCCTGCCGTTCTACGGCCTGCCTGACCGCTAAAACCTTTGGGACGTCTTACTATTATGAATGTACTTTGCCCTTCAAATATAGCAATTGAAATTTAATTTGTAGTTTTGAAATGAATTGACAAGCAGCTGCCTATGCTTGTTATCCTAATGAAACCCAATACCCCAGTGATGAAAGGATACGTGCCGGTAGAGATACCAGTGAAGAGGTATATAAAGGCTTACATAGAATCGAACTTAGGGCTACCAATTAAATTGGGCAGGCAATCACGCTCCTTAATAATCGAAAAGCTTCACGATTATTTAGAAAAAAAGGAACCAACCAAGCACTCCACTTCCCGAGAATACCCGGTAACAATAAAGGTTTACATCACATTTGCACAGTATCGTAATATAGGCGACACGCTTAGTTCCACGAACATCCGCAACTTTAATATTTTCTGCGAGACCTTGATCAAAGAAAAGTATTACAACCTAATGAATGATGCATGGGAGGTGCTACCCGGATTTGAATGTCACTTGCCTTCAATCCGAAAAAAGCTAGGTATAGATATTGAAGCCTGGTCTGACGACTCAATGAAGAAAGATTATTACCGCTATCGTAAACGCAAAGGGCTAAGGCTGCTGAATAGAAAAGAAAGATCACACTTAAAAATGTCAGCATTGCACTTACCGTTCTTATAAAAAATTTTGCAAAACTTGTCCCCACTAATTAAAATCTACCCAAAATGAAGTATCAAACGTCTGATCTAAAGAAAAAAACAGCAGGATATTCTCCTAAAATTTGTAAGATGTATTTAATTCCACTTGGAATATTAAAAGAAATCAGAACTAACGATGCAGGTATCTACCCCTGGCCGGTCGATGTGCCAACAAGTTCATTTGTTACAAAAAAAATTCGATCCATTGAATTGGTGGCTGATACCCTGGAAGTGTCTGAAACGTCTAAAGACAGCAAGGCCGGTGAGTTTAAAGAAATTAAAATTACCGTACAGTCAAACAACCTGGAGCCAGATCAGCTGCTTAGCCTGAATTCATTTGCAGCGCTCCCCCACCAGGTGTTACTATACGTAAATGGAAGAACTAAGATATATGGGGAAATAGATCGTGGACTTGATATCGCTTTTGATACAGTGCTTTCAAATGAAGGTATTGGGTTGGCTAAAGCTTCAATTGTTATTACCGGTCAAAGTAGGCTCGCAGCGCCATATACAAGCCTTACTCCTTAGTTTCTGTCCTTTATAAGTTGAGTCGCATAGGCAATTTTTGTACCCGTTATAAAAATTACCCATGTCGTTTAGCCCGTTGCTATCAGCAATTTTTCGGTCTCCCTGGTTACTTGATGAGTCCTATGCAATGTCAATGTTGCCTACGGTATTTCGTTTAACGAAAGGCGAAGATGTTAGTTTTGGCGAATCGAAGATAAAGGATCCGGAAGCCTCATTTGTTGCAGCGACTAAGAGTAATGTACCTGTTTATTCTGTTTATCCTGATAGTAACTTGTCAGCGCTCCCGCAAAATTCAATTGCAGTTGTAGGTATTTCAGGGCCTTTAATGAAAGCCGGTGGCTTTTGTTCATACGGCATGATGGATATAGCTAATCTAATTACCCGGCTGGGTAATAATGATAATGTAATAGGGATTGCTATTGATATTGACTCCCCCGGTGGCCAGGTATATGGCACCACACTTTTATCAGACACAATAAGAAATGTAAATGCATGGAAACCGGTTATCGGTTTTGTGAACGATGGCATGGCGGCCAGTGCTGCTATGTGGATCGGTACATCATGCCGTGAGCTTTATGCAACAAAAAGAACTGATAAGTTTGGCAGCATTGGAGTTTACACAACCATCGCCGACTGGAATGGTCACTACAAAGAATACTTCAAGTTGCATGTGGAAGATATATATGCTCCGCAAAGCACAGAAAAAAATAAAGAATATGCCGATGCGCTGGCTGGTGATGATAAAGAACTGAAGGAAGATCTAAGTGTATTAGCAGAACAATTTATTGCCACTATACACGCAAACCGGGGAGATCGCATAAAAAGCGAAGACTGGAATACCGGCAAAATGTTCTATGCACCGGCTGCAAAAAAAATGGGCCTGATTGACGGAATAAAATCCGTAAGCGAAATATTCGATCGTATTGAATCGCTTGCCGGTTCTCGCATTACTTCAACAAAAAACAATTCTAAAAATATGGCATTCACAAAAACACTGACTGCAGCAGCTTCAGAAAGCTTCGCTGTAGTAGAAGGCGGTTTCTTGCTAACAGAAGAACAGCTAAACAGCATTGAAGCACGTTTGGAAACCGCAGAACAGTCAGCAGAAGCTGCAGCAAAATTACCAGGTGTGGAAACAGCGCTGGAAGCAGCAACAAAAAAAGCAGATGATTCGGCTGCTAAAATTACTGAACTGGAGGCCGAGTTGAAAGAATTCCGCAGCGCCGCCAGTGGCGATGGAACACAACTTCCAATCGCCGGTGACACTCCCAATGAATCAAAAAAAGTTCGCAGTTATAACGATCCGAACTCAGCGATCAATAAAAAAGCAGATCGCCGTTTGGCTCGCAGTTAATAAAAAATTTTCAAACTCTAAAAACAAAAAAAATGGCAGGAATTACCGCTACAGATATTGTAACACAATGGGGAGATTACGCCCAGGATCGTGGCCAGTCTGAGGCCGATTTAAATGAAGTGCTTCGTGAAAGCCTGGAAACTGAGCTTCCGGATATGAGCGTGGTTCATTCAAATGACACCATCTTACAAAGAAGCAATGTGGCTTACGCCGAAGTGTTGCAGGCATTTCAACAAACTTTCACGCCTAAAGGCAATGTTACATTCACACCAAACGAGATCCGTTTGCATCGTGTGAAGGCTGACATCATTTTCACTCCGGACGACCTGGTTGATACCTGGGTGGATTTTCTGTCTTCAACAAAATTGAGCCGTGAAGATTGGCCATTCGTTCGCTGGATCGCCGACCGTTATGTGCCGCAACAAATCGCCGCTGATATTGTAAACAATATGTATGGTGCGGTTCGTGTTGCTCCTACGCCTGGCACTGCAGGTGCTACATCTGCATCTTTTAACGGTTACAAAAAAATCATCAATGATGCCATCACTGCCGGTAAGGTTGTGCCCATCGTAACCGGTGCTTTGAATGCTGACGCTGCTACCATGTGTACGCAGTTTGAAAGCTTCGTGAAAGCCATCCCCGAGCTGTACCAACACGTACCAAAAAGCTTGCGTGTGCGTCGTGCTATTGAGCAACGCTTCAAAGAAGGCAAACGTGCTAAATACGGGGCCATGAATAACACATCTGATGTGAACACTCAGATCATGGACTTTGAAGAAAATATAGTTCGTGGTACTGCTGCCATGGCCGGGGCAAACAAAATCATTTGTTCGCCGAAAGTTAATAGCATCATAGCCTTTAAGGGTTACGAGAATATCAATAATCTTGAAATTCAGGCGGAAGATCGCCAGGTGAAAGTGTTCACCGATTTCCATGTAGGCCTCGGCTACAATGATTGGAGATTGGTTTGGACAAACGACCAAGAGCTAACTTAAAATTAAAAAAGAAAAGAGCAGGCTTTATGCGTGCTCTTTTCATTTATTCATTCAAAAAAAACTATAAAAATGGCTGAATTAACATTAGAGTCTCTTGCAGATGAGATTAAAGCTTTGAAAGAGCAAAATGCAAAAATGGCTGAAGAAAACGGCGCTTTGCAAAAAAAAGTGGCTGATCTTACTGCCGCTCAAATTGAGGACAAACCGGAAGAACCGCTGTCTGTGCCCACTGAATTGCTGGAACACAAAGGCGAAACTTACAAGTTTGCAGCGGCGGGTTATCGCACGCATACAGCAGACGGTGAAACCTTCATTTCTGCTGCAGAACTGCAGGCTGATGAAAAACTGGTTGCCGAACTTTTAAAAATTAAAGGCCAGGGCATCCTGATCAAGCAGGCATAAAAAAACTAAACTAAAATTCAATCTGGTACCGTACAAGAAACAATATTTTAAAACAAAATCAATTCTTATCCTATGGGAGCTTATGATAACGTAAACCTGAACAAGCGGCTGAATACCGCTCCTGGTATTGCGCAATTTGCGTTGATCGCAAAGAAATCCGATTTCGAAACAATCAGTGGCATAGCGGTTCCAACAGAGGCAACGCCTTTGGCCGACACAGTGAAAATTAAAACTGCTCACACCTTTAAGGCTGGCAAAGCTTGGGCAAAATGGTCACTTGCAAAAGACAAGAACCAAATGGAAGCCAATGCTGAGGGAGATCCTTCTTTTCGCCAGCTGAAACAAGTGGCAACGGTTTTTGTACCCGGGTCTTACGACCTGGCGCATGCTACCATGGCAGCGCTTTTGAATGAAGATCTTATTGTGTTAGTGAAAGACGCAAACTGCGGCGCTAACATGTATTATCAACTGGGTAATGAATGTAGCGCTGCTACCATCAATCCAAAATTTACCAGTTCAACAACTGCCAGCGGTGTAAAAGGCTATGAAGTTCAAGTTGAATATTCTGGCCCTTGCATTCAAATTTACGATGCTGAGATCGGAACCACACTGGCCGACGAGGAAGGCGCTGCCATCGAGTTGACGTATGCAACCGGTACCGTAAGCACTCAGTCAGGCGTTACAGGAACCGTTCCTGCTTCTGATCCAGATGTGAAGTTTGAATTCACCAGCATCTCTGGTCCTTATACCACCACCAAAACAATGATCATTAAAGTGGGAGCTTCCACTGAGATTACAGTTGTATTTGCGGTTGGATATGCCGGTAAGGCATTCACGTTTACAGATGCTGCAGGAATTGCACATGCTGGAAACTTTGTAGAAGCCACAGTTACATTTGCATAATTACCCCCCCCCTGTGAAACCACCAAAGCATTGGCCGAAAGGTCAGTGCTTTTTTTGTATATTTGCAAAAAGGAGGCGAGCCACCTCTGTAAAAATTGGCCTTTCATTATGGCATCTACAGCAAAATTCATTTATGCTCAGCAGAGCAAAAAAACATTAGCAGGCCCTTATATTTTTCATGCCAGATCTCCGCATTGCATTTTAGAGATGGCCAAAGCTCCGGGTTATATTTACTCCGGCCATAAAGGCGCATCATTTAAAATAATCAAAGAAATTGAATTTGTTTCCCCGCAGGAAAAACAACGAATCGAGCAGCAGGCCGATGAGTGGTTTTACTCTCAAATATCACAGCAGCTTTTAAATCCTTAACTGTCCTTTTCTCCCGCCACTCGATGAAATAATTTGCCTCCATGTTAGAGGCAATCCGTTTATGGCTTAATTCTCAGCGGCAGTATTTGCCCGGCATTATCTTGGCCGGCCAGTTTTGCAAACTGCCTATTCTGGATCTATTGCGAAAAGGCGAATCGCCCCGCAATCGGGAGCGCCTGGAAAAAATTATGTGGGATGAATTGAACCGGCTTAAAGAAGGCCGGCCGCAAGGGATCGCCACTGCTCCTCCAGCTCCAGCCAAAAATATAAAACTGCCCAATCCGGAACCGGTTAGCAAACCTGTTCATATTGGCTCCCCCATTTATGATGCTGCAAAGCTTGAAGCAGATAAGATGTATCGCCAGGTGATGGCTGATCGTGCAGTGCTGTTCAATAAAGCCTCATGCGAGGCGTACGAAGATCCCAACACACCTGATCGGGTCAAAAGCCGCTCAAAGCTTGCTCTCGATGTGGTGGAAGGCTACCGCAAAGCCAGCGCACTGTACGAAAAAGCAGATTACATCGCCCGGACAGGATCTGTGCCCAATACAGAAGAAACGCATGAGGAAGATTATGCAGCTCTCCCGGATATCAGGCTAAAGCCAACGATCTCTAATATTCAAAAGAATTTAAGCAAGCTGCGCAAACGAGAGGCAACGCCGGAAAGGCTTGCATTGATTGCAGCGCATGAAGCTAATTTAAAAAAACTGGAGGAAAGATGGCGTTCGTTAAACAAATAACTGAAGATCCCACGCCTCCGGTGGATAGCTTCACTGCTTTTACGGCAGTAAGCGATGGAGTGATTTGTCGTAAGCCAAAAAAATTAGAAAGATTAGTTAATCAGGTTGCGGATGGCAAAGAAATTCACTACCTGAGCGATGGATATTTTTCTTTACATGACCTGGTGATTAGCCTGGTTAAAAAGTACCAACCGGTTGATGTTTTTTTTACAACGTATGCCCTCAGGGAGTTGCCGGTTCGTCAACTGGCCATGTGCAAAACAGATGGGCTAATCAATGAAATCCATTGTGTGCTGGATTACAAAGCACAGGTAAGATCAGCAGAAGTAAACGCATTTGCACAAAAGAATTTCACTACACTTTGTTTAAAGCCTATTCATGCTAAAGTGTGCGTGATCAGGTCTGCGGATATTGATATCTCCATTGTGGGCAGCGCCAATTGGACCGTAAATCCAAAAGTGGAAGCGGGGGTTCTGAGCTGCACAAAAGAGTCTGCAGATTTTCATATTTCATGGATTAAAAAAATGATTTCAAATGAGCGCATCTTTTAGCAAAAAAGATCTGAACCTGATTGAAGACCTGGCTTCTGTTTTTTTTACCGAAAAAGAGACGGCCATTTTTATGAAGATCCCCTGGCAAATTTTTGAGCGGGAGATAAAAAATGAAAACAGCGAGATTCATTTGCATTATTATTCCGGTTGGCGCCAGAGCGAATATGCTTTGCGCAAACTGATTTTAAATTCTGCAAAAGCCGGCAGCACACCGGCACAAAATACAATGATGGATATCCAGAAGAAAGCATATTCAAACAGATTAAGATGAGTAAAAGTTCCAACATATCAAACTACCTGGTAAAAACAGGGCAAGAGATCGCAACGGCTACAGAATCGCTGCTGGAATACACGCAAGACTGGCAGATCATCCTGGAGTTCATGAAGAATCGCATCGAGGGCATTAAGCTTACAAAAAAACAGCAGGAGAAAATGAAGCGCTACCAGTTTGCATATGGCCAGGCTTCTTCCGGAAGGTTTACAGATGCTGAGATTGTAAACCTGCTCATGAGCGAATACCCAATAGGGCTCACGCAAGCTTATGAAGACATGCGCTGTATGCGTGAGATATATACAGTTGTTGGTAACATAAATAAAAGATACGAGATCTCAATAGAGCTGCAGATTAATCGCCGGCTCATGATCAAATGCGAAGAGATGGGCGAAATGCTCATACTGGCCATGTTTGAAAAGAACCGGGTTGCATTATTAAAAGAGCTGCAGGAGCTGGAAGAAAATCACGCTGATGATTTTAAGGGCCACACTTTTTACCCTGTTTTCGATCCTAAGCTTATCAATGACGTTGTGATTGATGAGCGTGAGCTGATGCGAGTGATCAATGAGAAGCGAGCCGTTAAAATAGATATGGCAAAAATAAGTACCGATTTACCCTATGAAGAATCCCGAGACGAAAATCCATTACAACCGCCCCCAGCTACGTAGTATGCTGATTGGTGCGCCGGTGGAAATTCTGATCGCCGGCCGTGGTACAGGAAAGACGGAAGGAGTTTTGGCTCCAAAATCTGCTATTAGCTATTTGGGTACCATGCCCAGGGCTACAGGCGTAATTGTGGGTGCTACGTACAATCAAATCTTAACACGAACACTGCCCGGACTTGTAAAGGGCTGGGAGATGCTGGGCTACAAAAGGGACGTTCATTTTGTCATTGGTAGAGCGCCGTCAGAAAAATGGATCCGCCAATGGAATTGGCCGGGCCCTTATCGAATGCCTTTTAAGTTCAACTACTGTATTAGTTGGTGGAATGGCGCTCTTGTTTATTTTGTAAGCCAGGATATTGTTGGGTCGAGTAATGGTATAACAATCGACTGGATCATAGGTGATGAAGCAAAATATTTAAAGGAAGAAAGATTTAATCAGGAACTGCTGCCTGCGAATCGTGGGATCATTCCGGCTTTTAAAAATAACCCTTTCCATCATGGCATTACATTAACAACCGATATGCCAACGGGCAGTGGTGGCCGCTGGTTGCTTGATAAAGAAAAAGAATCAGATCCTATCCGGGCAAATGAGATCCTGAAAATTCAAAAAGTAATTTCATCGCTCAGGGCAAATATGGAAAGAGCTCGCAAAGTTGATAAGCCGCATTATTATAAACAGATCCGGGTGCTTGAAGAGGAGATTAATGATTTGCGAAAAAATCTGCTGTACTATCACGAAGCTTCAAGCCTTGAAAATATTCATGCGTTGGGTATAGATTATATCAAGCAGCAATTGATGCTGACAACGCAATATGAATTTGATACACAAATTTTGAATTTGCGGTTAGAAAAAGTTGAGGACGGCTTCTATCCCGATTTTGATGAGGATGTGCATGGTTATACTTCCATAAACAATGCATTCCTGGAAGGTTTGAATTATGACTTTTCAAAGATCGAAGGCATTGACTGCAGGCGTGATGCAGATCTTGACGCAAAGAAAGGATTGCATATCGCCATTGATTACAACAGGCGCATCCATCCTCTGGTAGTATTGCAGGAAACAAAAACTGAATTACGAATAGTAAAAGGCTTGCATTCTTTGTTTCCGAAAAAATTAAAAGACGTCGTTCAAAAGTTCTGCGATTATTACAAGCCGCATAAAACAAAGATTGTTTACTACTGGTACGATCAGACTGCAGTGAGTGATTTGAATGAGACCCGGCAATGTGATGATGTGGTGAAGATCCTGCGCAAAAATGGCTGGCAGGTTGTGCGAATGTACATGGGCATTGCACCTGAGCATATCGACAAATACAATATGTACGGGCATTTGCTGCAAGAGGATGGCCATTACAATAGGAGCTTCCGCATCAATAGAGAAAATGCGGCTGCCTTAATACGCTCCATTAATTTGGCGCAGGCAGAGATTCGTAAAGGTGGGTTTGGAAAATTGAAATTGAGTGAAAAAGATCCGAAGTTTCCGGCTGAGGATGCTACTCATTATTCTGATGCATTAGATATGTTGGTGTGGGGCTTACTTGAAAGTAAGATCAGGTATGCTGCACCATCCGGTAGTTCTTTGATAATGGGTTAAGCTTTGCTGCTTTCTGTTTTTTTTTCTTTGAGATCTTCAAGCTCTCGAAGCAGTCGTTCATTCTCTTTTTTCAAAAGTTCGATCGTTTGCTTCTGTGCTTCCAGTGCTGCAGCTGCAGTAATATTTTCAACTGATAGAGTTTGCAAATGTCGGGGTGCATTTTTAACGAAACTTTGTTTTTGTTCAGACTCGAAATCAACAAGTTTTTGAAGATTAACTATGCCCTTTTCTATGCAGGGGTCATATATTCCGTTTATAAAACTTTCTAATTTTTTGTAAACTTCTCCATCAACTGGCCGGGTTCCGCCTTCCCATTTGTAAATATTGTGAGCTTTTACGTGCAGCAGTCTTGCCAGCTCGTTAACATTCATCCCAAGTTCTTCACGCTTGATTTTCAAGCGATTGAGTATATTTTCTGTCATGGCTATTAAATAATTTAAAGGGCTTGAAAAAAAAATTAGAAAACTATTTGGAAAATTCGCAAACTTTCCAATACCTTCACGTTGCCGATATAAACATAAATAAAAATTTGATTCAAAACAATGAGAAAAAGAGCGCATGATGAAAGAGTGAAGGATGTTGTCGAAGAAATCAAAAAAATAAAACCAATGATAACGTCCGAAGATCGAAAAGCATTTATGGAAAAATATGATGTTTCCGAATCTGGCTTATCAGTTTTATTAAGCGGTGTAAGAAAATCGCTATCAAAAAATTTGCAGGTTTTAGAATTCTTTAAAGAAAGGATTCGAATAACAAATAAAAAAATAGAAAGTGTTATAAAAAACTGATGAAACAGACAGACAAAAAAATAATTAACGTTCGTGACCTGGCAGGCGGAAAATATTTTGCAGATTTTTTTTCTATTGTGCTGCCTGCTGATATTGATCTGGAGCCGGGCATGCAGTATATCCTGACGCATAAATCAACCGCCATAGGCTTGGTTGAAGTGGTGGACGTAAGAACTTTTAAAGTTGATCAGGTGCGCTCTTTTATCGCTGCCAGCGAAACAGGCGATACCAACGTAAAAAAGTTTCATAAAAAAATGCAGCTATTCGACGGTCCGCTGGAACCAAAAGATGAGTTGGCCAATGTGGTTTTGAAATATGTAAAACGAGATTTTAAAATTCAGCAGCAGTTATTAGCAGTGTGGTGGAGTGATTTGGTAACACAGGAGTAAACCTAAACCAAAACATATGTATAATGTAAATGCAACCCTTAAGAATTTTGCGAGCCCGCAGTATTGCGAACAGCTTGATGTATTCCTTAAATTTTCTACGCCGTTCTACTGGCGTGTGAAACAAAAAAATAGTGAGTTGGCAGCTCGCATTTTTGATCCGGAAGAATTATACAATAATAGCGATGGCGCTTTGGAAGAGATAAAGATCATCAAGATTCACAACGCATATAGCGTGGGCGAACTTGAAAGCCTCCTCCCTGATTACTGCATCGAAAAAGTAAACAATCGGTTTCGTGTGTTTTGCGATGCGGTTTACAATATTCCGGAAACGGAGAGCGAAAAGCTTGCAGATGCGCTGGCCATCATGGCAATTGCAGGCTTACGTAGACGAGTAATTTCAATTGAACCTTTAATAAAAAGACAGCAATGAACATAATAATAGGATTTGCAATAATTGTAGTTTTTTCAATTGTATTGTTAGCGTTCCTTATAGGGTACTTAATCGGCATGAAGCATTTCGACAAAAAGTTGAATGCGGCTGATCCCCTGGAAGCGCTCAACTATTTCAAAGAAAATTATCAACCCAATTTATAAACATGGCAGAGATCACAGCAGCAGCAGCAAGAGCATTAGCAGATGCAAATTCAGGAATAATCGAAACAGAGTTAGAGAATGTATATACTGGTGTAACGGCCAGGGCTACAGCAGGCTTTTATGATTATGAGCATGTTCTCACGGAGCCATCAACAAAATCTGCAGTAATCGCTCATTTAGTTAGTATTGGTTATGTAACAGATGTATATAGTGATGAAGTAACAATTAAAATAAGTTGGGAGGCAGTATAATGAATACACACGCAAGATCCAAACAAAGAAGGGAAACATTAAGAAGAAAAAAGCATTACCAAAGAGTAAGGTTTTTTGAGCTAAGGAAAAAAGCATTAAAAGGTAATTCCGCTGCATTGGGATCATTAAAAGAATACGAATTAATGATGCAGAGAAGGTTAAGCTTTGAATTTAAATGCCGGGCAGGAGTAGCAGGTTCTGTAAGAATCTTAAATCAAAGGCAAAGAAGAAAAAGGGCTCGGCAAACTGGAAAATGGGGATGATTATTAATTTTTATCAAAACGTAAAAAATAGTATTTGAAAAACCGGTTTGAGTTCTACATATACAGTTGAAAACTCCACCCTTTTCCAGGGGTGGTTTCAATCGGCAGCATGGACGAGGGGTTAGTCTCTCAGTCGTAAAGACTGGGATAGGTCAGTTCAAATCTGACTGTTGCCGCAAAAAGATTTTCGTGGTTTGAGTGTTTGTTGGTTTTGGTTTTGATAGGGGTGATGTAACCAGGGTGTCAGCCGGTGGTTTGAGGTGAGAGCAAAAAGTGATCCGGCTGGCCCCATTGGTTTTAAAATTTAATTGAGAAAAAAGCATGGTTCAGGAAAATAATATATCAGCAGAGCAGGCAGCCAAAGTATTGGCAAAGCACGGCTTGTCGGTTACAACCGGTCAGGCGGCTGAGATATTAAGATTTCTCGCTACATTAGTTGGAATAAAATTATCAACCAATGAAGCATAACGTAATTCTCTATATGAGAGTATCTACCGACGAGCAGGCCGACAAAGGCTACTCTCAGCGCTATCAGGATGAAATGTTGCGCCGTTTTTGCCAGGTAAACGATCTCAATATTGCCGGAGTTTTTTTCGAAGATTATTCAGCAAAAACATTCAACCGGCCGGAGTTTAAAAAAATGCTCCTGATGATCAGAAAATCAAAAGGATCATTAGCCTCACAACTTCTGTTTATAAAATGGGATCGCTTCAGCAGAACGGCATCTGATGCTTATCAGATGATTGCTACGCTGAAAAAATTAGGCGTATCGGTAAACGCTACCGAGCAGCCGCTCGATCTTTCGGTACCCGAAAATAAATTAATGCTCGCCTTCTACCTGGCCGCCCCTGAGGTGGAGAATGATCGCAGGGCAATGAACATATACTCAGGCATGATCCGGGCAAAAAAAGAAGGCCGGTTTATGGGCATGGCGCCTATAGGTTATGTCAACAAAACGATCAATGAAAAAAAGCAGATCGTAAAGACTGAGAAAGAAAAATACATACGCTTTATTTTTGAAACAATTGCAGAAAAAAAATACAGCTCCGAAAGCGTTTTGAAAAAAGTGCGTGAGATGGGATTAATCTGCAGCAAGAATAATTTTTGGAATATCCTCCGCAATCCTGTTTATGCAGGCTTTATACCTGTGCCGGCAATGAATGGCCAGCCTGCATATATGCAGCAGGGCCAGCATGAGGCTATCATATCTCCTGCCCTTTTTTATTTGGTGCAGGATATCCTGGATGGGCGCTACAAAAAGCAGCGTGAAAAATTAAAATTCGATGATCAGTTTCCGCTTCGTGGCCTTATACGCTGCACCAGTTGCGGCGCTACACTTACGGCAAGCACGTCGTTGAACAAGCGAAAACAGCCGTATAGCTATTATCATTGCACAAGCCGTTGCGGCCAGCGTTATCGTGCTGAGTTGGTGAACGAGCAAATGGTAAAAGAGCTGCACAAGCTTACGCCACATCCTGCAGTGAAAGAACTGCTGAAACTGGTGGCGCTAAACATGACCAGGGACCTACGTCAACAAACAACCAGGGATCTGAAACGAATCAAAGAAGAACTGATTTGTGTTACCCGGGAGAAAGAAAAAGCATTACAATTACTGTTGGCCGATTCAATAGCGGCCGATGATTATTCACTCATAAAAAACCGAAGCGAGCAAGCTACTTTCAAGCTAGAAAAAGAGTTAGCGGATCTGTCGCAATTATCAGGCGACAATCCAATGATCGAAGAATGTATTACGGTACTTGAAGATCTGCCCAATTTGTATGCAAGCAGTACAGCTGAGCAAAAAAGGGAGATCCTGTGTTCGATGTTCACGGAAAAACTCGAGTTTTCAAAACTCGGCTTTCGAACACTGCCTTTAAATGAAGCCATGCAACTGATATTTAATACAGGCGCAGCTTTCAGGCAAAATAAAAAGGGACAAACCGGTTTAAATTTCAGTTTGTCCCATCAGGTGATCCCGCTGGGACTCGAACCCAGGGCCCATACATTAAAAGTGTATTGCTCTACCAACTGAGCTACGGAATCATTTTTTTTAAGGAGTGCAAAAATAAGGGAAAAAGGATTGTTGTCAAAAGTTTTTCAGCCAGTTTATTTTTTTTTATTCAATAAAAGCAGGTTTTCTTTATGGTACACCCGACGAACTGCCCTATTTTTGTTTTAATGATACCATCATGAGTGAATTTTTTAAAAATAAAGTAATTGCCATTACCGGAGGCAGCGAAGGTATTGGCAGGGCATTGATTGAACAACTTCTGCCCATGGGCGCCAAAGTAGCTACTTGTGCCCGTAACCAGGATAAATTATACGACCTCCAGGTAAGGCATAGCGACCAGCCGCTTCATTGCATTGTGGCAGATGTAAGTAATTTTAATGATTGCAGCTTATTCATAAATTCCACCATCAAACAGTTTGGCGGTATCGATATTTTAATCAATAATGCCGGTATTTCTATGCGCTCTTTGTTGAAAGATGCCGAAATAGATGTATTCCGCAAACTCATGGATGTAAACTATTTTGGCGCATTATACTGTACTAAACTGGCACTAGCCTCTATCATAGAAAGAAAGGGAACTATTGTTGGTATTTCTTCTATTGCAGGTTATCGGGGTTTGCCCGGCCGAAGCGGCTATAGCGCCAGTAAGTTTGCACTGAATGGATGGCTGGAAGCCCTCCGTACTGAATTATTAGATGAAGGAGTCAATGTGATGTGGGTTTGCCCGGGCTTTACCAGGAGTAATATCCGAAATGCAGCACTTAATAACAAGGGAGAAGCACAGGGCGAAAGCCCGCTGAATGAATCTTCTTTAATGAGCGCCGAAGAATGTGCCGGCCATATTGTAAATGCCATAGAAGCCAACAAGAGAACCTTAGTGCTCACATTCAAAGGAAAGCAAACTGTATTCTTAAATAAATTTTTTCCTTCCTGGACGGATAAACTCACTAAAAAGTTCTTTTTTAAAAACGGGAAACTAATCCGATAAATTGATTTAAAATAAAAAATTATAATGACGATTGTTACCTTTTCAAGCGATACCGGGCTGCAGGATTTTATTTCCGGTGCAGCAAAAGGCCAATTACTACAAAGCAATCCCAATTTAAATATTGTTGATCTTACCCATAATCTTTCCCCCTTTAATTACCCGCAGGCGGCCTATATCTGTAAAAATTCAATTAAATATTTTCCCGAAGGCAGTTTTCATTTGATTTTAATTAATCTCTTTGACGAAAAACCCGAACACCTTTTACTCGCCAAACATGATGGCAGGTATTTTTGTTGCCCCGATAATGGTTTTTTAACGATGGTACTCGAAGAATTGCCTGCCCAGGTGGTTTCACTTTCTTTAGGCAAAACACAACAAAAAAATGCATTGTATTGTGTACAGGTATTTTCGCAGGCAATGAATAAAATTTTACAGGGCGCCGGCTTATCCGAAGTTGGAGACCCAAATGTTTCGATTGTGGTAAAAAATTCATTACGCCCCCTGCTTGGTAATAATTGGATAGAGGGACAAATTATTTTTATCGATAACTTTGAAAATGTTACTGTCAATATTACCAAAGAAGATTTTGAACAACAAAGAAAAGGCAGAAGTTTTAGTATTGTTTTTAAAAGAGATGAAGTGATAGATAAAATCAGCGAGACTTATGCAGATGTTGCCGATGGTGAAAAACTAGCCTTATTTAACTCAGCAGGCTATTTGGAAATTGCCATTAATAAAGGAAATGCCGCCAGTTTATTTGGCTTGCAACGCTATTCTGAAAGACAACAGGAAACCATGCAAATACTGGTGAACAATAATAAAATGGTATATCAAACTGTAAAAATTCATTTTCAATAAACCAACCAAAAATTAAATCATGAAAAGATTATTTTTAATGTCGGCTGTATGTTTCGCAACTGCCGGCTGGGCACAGGTAAAAATGCCGGCTCCCTCACCTACCCAAACGCTTAAACAGGACTTTGGGTTAAGTTCAATAGAAGTTACTTACAGCCGCCCCGCTACCCGTGGCCGTAAAGTAATAGGAGATTTGGTACCTTATAATAAACTCTGGCGTACCGGGGCCAATGCCGCAACACTCATCAGGTTTCATGATGATGTAATGATAAAAGGGAAAAAAATAGACAGCGGTTCTTATGTGATTTATACAATTCCGCATGAAGAAAGCTGGGATATTATTTTAAATAAAGGTCTTACAAACTGGGGCGCCAGCGGTTACACCGATTCATTGGATGTGGCCCGCTTTACCGTAGAATCAAAAAAAATAAAACCAACCGTTGAAAATTTTACAATCCAATTTACGAATATCACCCCTTCTTCCTGCGAACTGCAACTTAGCTGGGAAAACACAATGGTTAGATTGCCCATCGCAGCACAAATAAATGACCGCATCCGAAGCCAGATAGAAGCAGCCTTGCAAACCGATAAAAAACCCTATTGGCAGGCCGCCCAGTTTTATCATGAATATGAAAAAAACGACAAGAAAGCTTTAGATTATGTAACAGAAGCAACACAACAAAATCCAAAAGCTTATTGGATCTGGTTATATAAAGCGAAAATTGAACACGCTATGGGCAACAAAACAGCAGCCATGGCCAGCTCAAAAAAATCATTGGAATTAGCAAAAGAAGATCAAAATGACGATTATATTAAAATGAACGAAGAATTACAGAGTAAATTAAAGTAACAGCAACCAGTTTTGGAAAAAATGCCACATTCCCAATGTGGCATTTTTTATTTCCGTTATATAAAAGACTTCCTTAACATATACCCTATAATTTCAGTAATCCCGGGAATGAATTAGGTAAATAAAAAAAAACGCTTATCTTTGTTAGTAAATACTCACTTACTTAAACACAAATCAAATGGAAGGCAAAAAAAATATCGCAACCGGCTTCATCATCATGGGGCTTTTTATGGCTTATGGGTTTTTATTAATCTACCTCCGTGACTTTGCAGCGGGTAAGGATGAATGGATTCAATCTTATGGATCCGGCAAACATTTTGAAGCCAGGCTGGCCCATGTGCACGGCAATTTATTTGCTTTTTTAAATATCCTTATTGGCTACCTGCTGCTCCATTTCAGGAACAAACTACCGCAAGTAAAAATCATCTCCTGGCTTGCATTAGCAGGCCTCTTAATGCCCATAGGGATTTTAGCAGAAGTGTACCTGGGCCTCCCGCCGGTGCTGGTATTAATAGGCGCCCTGGCGATGACGGTTTCTGTTACCTGGCTGGGTATTTCTTTTTTTAAAATGAAAAATATACCGGTAACTAATTAAACAGAAAGATTCATGATACAAATAAATAGCATCGGGCTGCCACAATACAATGCAAAGTTGTTTGCAGAAGAATTAAATAAACAATTGGCTCATTATTCAGATTATTACCAAGATACTAAAGGTTCTCACTGGAATATGAATGTCGATAAATCCTTTGCAGGGCATGTAAAATTTGAAGAATTATACAACGTCTTGGTTTTAAAAAGTGACGAGATAGCAGAATGGATTTTAACTTTGGGATTTACACCGGAACACAATGATTCCCAGGATGCCAATTTATCGTCAAGAAAAGAAATTAAAAAAGTTGCTGATGGCATACAAGCAGTAGCGCATATCCCGAAAGCTTATAAAATGATTATCCTTAAGCAGGAACTCATCCCTTCTCTTGTGAATGATGCAAAAGATAAAGGAACCACATTTATAATGAGTGATTATATCAGTTTCCAGGAAAAAGAAGTAGGGATATATACTTCATTTTAAAATGTATAAACAAAATAACCCGATGGCAGGAAATAAATTTACAGGCAGGCAGGTTGAAATCTTAGAATTGGCATCACAAATTATTGACAGGGATGGCATTCAGGAACTCACCATTAAAAATCTTGCTGCGGAAATTAATCTTTCAGAAGCAGCATTGTACCGGCATTTTAAAAGTAAAAGCGAAATACTGCTTGGCCTTTTAGATTATTTTATGTTAGAAATGAAAGACAGAGTAGCCGCCATCATGCAGCAAGAGGGAAAATCGGCACCCGGATTACTGATAGACATTTTTACATCCCAGCTAAAAACCTTTGCATCAAAACCATCCATTGTAAGTGTAATTTTCTCAGAGGGAATTTTCCAGTTTAATAAAGAACTCATGAAAAAAGTATCGGCCATGATGGAAATAATGCAAAACCAAATTGAAATGATTGTAAAAAAAGGCCAGCAGGAAGGAACCTTTACCACTTTTTCAGGCTCTGCTACCCTTACTACGATCATTATGGGTAGTATGCGCATGACGGTGATGAAATGGAAAGTATTTGGACGTAAATCAGATTTAATAAAAGAAGGTAACAAGGTACTCAATGGCGTATTGAAAATGATTGAGAAAAAATAATTCAAAAGGTAAAAAAATTTGTTTCATTATGTTAGTTAATACTTACAAACTAAGAATGTTTCTAATGGTCCTTTCTGTTGGGTGGTTTACACTCCCTATACAGGCCCAGGTTTGGTCATTGGAACAATGTATTGATACCGCACAGGCATATAATAAAAACCTGCAGGTAAAAAGAAATAATATAGCAATAGGAAATCAAAAGCAGGAAGAAGCAAAAGCCAGCCTGCTACCTAAAGTGAATGTAAATGCTGATTATAAATACTTCACCAACCTGCCCTACCAGTTGATGCCCATGAGTGTATTTGGTGGCCCGGCGGGTATTTATAAAGAAACCCAGTTTGGTGTGCCGCATAATATCAATACCAATTTGCAACTTTCTTACCCTTTGTATAACCCGCAAATGAAAGCAGTTATTCAATCTGCAGAAATTGCGACTGAATTAACCCGCCTGCAATTTGAAAAATCCGCAGAGCAAATTTATTTTGAAATTTCGAACCTGTATTACAATGCCCAGATACTAAAACAACAGATATTATTTATAGACAGTAACCTGGTAAATGCAAACCGCCTGTTGCGGAACATGCAATTACTAAAAGAACAGTTAATGGCTAAAGGAACAGATGTAAATAAAGTGTCGCTCCAGGCTGACCAGTTAATTACACAAAAAAGCATCGCAGAAAGCAACCTGGAACAAGTAATGCGGGCGCTTAAATTTTCAATGGGCATTTCAGCAGATAGGAAAATGGAAATTTCAAATGACATGAATTACAAAACTACCGGAACATATACCACGGTACCAACGCTTGATTTTCAAATTGCAGCTACACAAAACCGGTTGCTGAAAAACGAGTTGAATACATTAAAAAAATCACACTTACCCACAATTGCCCTATTCGGAACTTATGGTTTAAATGGTTTTGGCTATGATAAAAAGCCAAATGATTTTTTAAAATTTCACCCGATTGGTTTTGCTGGTATTCAATTCAACTATACTCTTTTTGATGGAAATAGCTCACGAAAAAAACAAGCACAAAAAAAATTAGAAATTCAAAATAATGAACTACAACAAGCCCTGGTAACAGAACAAAATACCATGCAAATTGAAAATGCATTCAATCAAAAATTGACATCGCAAAAATCAATAGTATTAACAGGGAAGCAGATACAACAGGCAAAATTAATTTATGACCAAACCATCATACAACAAAAAGAAGGTGTGGCTTCTTTGAATGATGTACTTATGGCAGATAATGCCTTACGGGAAGTACAACAAAGTTATATATCTGCTGTAGTGGATTATTTAAAAGCAGATTTGGAGCTGAAGAAGGTTTCAGGGCAATTAGGAATTAAGAATTAAAAATTACGAATTAAAGTAAAACAAATGAAAAAGATCGTTTACATACTTGTCACACTAGCCATTTTAGCTGTTGTTGTTTTCCTTTTGAAAAGGAACAAAGAAACTGCTCAAAGTAAGATTTATCATTATAACAAAGAATTGCCGGTAAACGTACAGGCCGATACTTTGAAGCTTCAGCCAGTTGATGCGAAACAATATTTTACAGGCTCATTTGAACCGGAAAAGGAAGTTAAATTAGGCGCTGAAACGCAGGGAAAAATTGAATCTATTTTTGTGGACCTGGGCAGCTATGTGCGAAAAGGCCAGCCTTTGATAAAAATAGATGATGCTTTATTGAAATTACAACTTCAGTCAGTATCTATACAAATAGAAGGGCTGGAAACTGATGTAAAACGATATACCATTTTAACCCATGCCGATGCCATACAAGGTGTGCAATTAGAGAAAGCGCAACTGGGCTTAAAATCGGCAAAAGTGCAGCGTAATAATATCCTGGAACAAATTTCCAAAACAAAGGTAACGGCGCCATTTTCAGGAATTGTAACTATGAAGTTTGCGGAAGTGGGCGCCTTCGCAGCGCCAGGCATGCCCTTGCTTCAGGTAACAGATATTTCCCGTTTACGCTTTACCGTTAGTGTACCTGAAAATGATCTTCATTTATTTACTCTAAGCCAAAATTATCCTGTAACCGCCGATGCTTATAGTGACCTGGATTTTGCCGGTAAAGCCATACTCATTGGGAGTAAAGGAAATCAGGCCAATAGCTTTCCGGTTCAGTTCTTAATAAATAATTCTCCTGACCTGAAAATAAAATCGGGCATGTTTGGGAAAGTATTGGTTACAGGAACGCATACGAATGATGGCCTGGTAATTCCTGCCTCTGCCATTGTGGGTTCCGATATAGAGCCCAAAGTGTACCTGGTTAAAAATAATAAAGCCATCCTTCAAAGTATTTCCATTTCACAGCGCCTGGCTAATGATATCGTTATTAAAGATGGAGTAAAGGCAGGAGATATTATTGTTACAGGTGGGTTTATTAATTTATATGATGGAGCCTTTGTTTCAATTACGAATTAAAAATTACGAATTACGGATCAATTAAAAATTTGGAATTACGAATTATAAAAACATAATCATGAAAAATAATAACATCGTTCAGGATAAATCATTTGCATTCGCAATCAGGGTAGTGAATCTATATAAATATTTAATTGCTGATAAGAAGGAATTTGTTTTATCCAAACAATTATTGCGCTCTGGAACGAGTATTGGTGCTAATGTGGAAGAAGCGATTGGCAGTGTGTATGACAAAGAGTTTCTAAATCGCCTTGGTATAGCATATAAAGAAGCAAGAGAAAGTATTTATTGGCTAAAACTTTTAAACAAAACAGACTACCTCAACGACATAGAATTTGAAAGCCTTTTTAAAGATGCAGGGGAAATCTGTAAAATCTTAGGCAAAATTCAAATCACAACAAAGAATCGTAATTCGTAATTTTTAATTCGTAATTGAAAGATGAACATTACTCAAATATCCATAAAACGTCCCTCACTAATTATCGTATTATTCGGGCTATTTACTTTACTTGGCATCATCGGGTTTAAAAACCTAAGCTATGAACTGATGCCCGATTTTAATCAGCCGGTGGTAGTAATTAAAACACTATATCCAGGTGCCGAACCTGAAGAAGTGGAAAGCTCTGTTTCCAAAAAAATTGAAGATGCACTTTCAAACCTGGAAGGGGTGGATTATATGGTCACTAAATCATTGCCCAATGCTTCTGTGATTATTGCCAACATGAAATACGGCACTAACCTGGATAAAACCATGCAGGATGCACAGCGTTACATTGATAATATACGCAAAGACTTACCGGCAGATGTTAAGAATCCAGAGATGAGTAAAGTATCGCCAAATGATTTACCCATTATGCAGATAAGCGCAACCAGTAATTTACCTGCACCGGATTTTTATCAGAAGATGAAAGATGATTATTTACCGCAGTTGCAACAAATAAAAGGAGTGGCAGAAATCACACTGTTGGGAGGAGAAGAAAAAGAAATCCAGGTGAAAGTGGACCAGGAAAAATTAAAATTGTATGGCATTTCATTAACACAGGTTTCTGAAGCCATCAACCGAAGCGGTGTTGACATTCCCACAGGAAAAGTGCAAACAAATGATATCAGTAATTCAGTAAGGCTCACCGGAAAATTTTCGGATGTTGAAGGTATTAAAAATGTACAGATTGGCATGCCTGTACCGGGCAGCCCAGTGTACGTAAAGGATGTAGCTACCGTAACAGATGGCATCAAAGAAATTACTTCTGTAAACAGGTACAATGGTAAAAATGGTATTGGCATGCTTTTGAAAAAACAAGGGGATGCCAATGCGGTGGATGTGTCCAAAGCGGTACATGCAAAATTACAGTCTATTGAAAAACAAAACCAATCCGAAAATGTGCAGTTTGCCATTGCAGACGATAGTACCCAAAATACCATCGCTGCTGTGAATTCTGTTGTATTTGATTTAACATTGGCGGTTATATTGGTTTCATTGGTCATGCTGTTATTCCTGCGGAGCATGAGAAACTCTTTTATCGTTTTAATTGCCATACCTACATCATTGGTAACAGCCTTTGCAGTGATGTGGATGCTGGGTTACACACTCAATTTAATGACGCTCCTGGCAATGTCGCTGATTATTGGTATCCTGGTGGATGATGCTACGGTGGTGTTAGAAAATATTCAGCGGCATTTAGACATGAAAAAAGATAAGCGCACAGCGGCTTTAGATGGCCGTATGGAAATTGGTTTCGCTGCAGTATCAATCACACTTGTGGATGTAGTGGTGTTCCTCCCCATCCTGTTTTTACAGGTTTTTGTTGCCGACATGCTGAAACAATTTTCAGTTGTAGTTATCACATCTACCCTTACGAGTTTGCTGGTAGGTTTTACCTTAACGCCCTGGCTGGCTTCCCGGATTGGTAAAGCCGAAGATATGAAGCCGACCAATTTATTCAATCGTTTTTTACTTTGGTTTGAAGAGAAATTAACAGACTTTATTAACTGGTATGGCCGTCAATTATCCTGGGTATTGAATCATAAATTAATAACGGTGGGGGCTATTGTTTTACTTTTTGTATTAACCGGAGTGATGATGAAGGCCGGCATTATCGGGAAAGAATTAATTGCTACCGGCGACCAGGGCAAGTTCAGCCTGTACCTGGAATATGATAAGGCAACCGCTTTGCAACAAAACAATCTAACATCGCATAAGATTGAAAATTTTATTTCTGCACAGCCGGAGGTAGCTACATTATTCAGTAATGTAGGCGGGCCAAGTACAGGTATTGGAAGCCTGGGTGTAGGCGCCGTAAATAAAACAGAGTTTACCATCCAATTAAAAGATCCAAAAGAAAGGGCTGAAGAATCTACTGAAGCCTACATGATAAAATTACGGAGCGCTTTGCAAAACCAATACCCGGGAATACAATTTTCGATGGCGGCTTTAGGATTAATTCCCCGTTCTGCACCCATAGAAATTACCTTGAGCGGCAACACCCCCGATACGGTGATGCAATCTGCAAATCATTTGAAGGATGCCTTAGAAAAAATTCCGGGAGCAGATAATGTACAATTGTCTGTACAAAAAGGCAGCCCGGAATTGCTGGTAATTCCCGATAAAGATAAAATGCAGCGTTTTGGGCTTACAACCGGGTATGTAGGATTAAATTTACGAACCGCATTTTCGGGTAATGATGATGCTACGCTTACAAGAAACGGAACAGAATACCCGGTGCGTATTTGGTTAGATAACCTGGACAGGAAAAACAGGGACAATATCGAAGCGATGAATATCATCAATCCAAAAGGAATACCCGTACAGGTATCGCAATTTGCTAATGTAGCACAAAGCAACTCACCTTCTTTATTAGAAAGACAAGACCGGCAGCCCGCTGTTACCATCACTGCAAATGCTTTGGGTCGCCCTTCGGGAACAGTGGCAGATGATGTATTAAGTTATTTACAAAAACACCCGCTACCGGATGGTATAAGCATGGCATGGGGCGGAGATATTAAAAGACAGAACGAAAGTTTTGGCGCCCTGGCTTCTGTTTTACTGATCTCTTTTATTTTGATTTACCTGATCATGGTGGCACTGTATGATAGTTTCATATACCCATTCGTGGTATTGTTCTCTATACCGGTTGCCATTATCGGCGCTTTCCTGGCATTGAATTTATCGATGAATCAATTGAGTTTATTTTCTTTATTAGGCCTCATTATGCTGATGGGTTTGGTTACTAAAAATGCCATACTTATAGTTGACTATACCAACCAGTTAAAAGAAAAAGGAACACATTTTAAAGATGCCCTGATAGAAGCCGGTAAAACAAGAATGCGCCCGATACTAATGACGACGATGGCCATGGTATTCGGCATGTTGCCCATTGCGCTGGCAAAAGGAAGCGCCAGTGAATGGAAGAATGGCCTGGCCTGGGTGATTATCGGCGGGCTTTTATCATCATTGATTCTTACTGTATACTTAGTGCCGGTGGTGTATTACCTGGTAGATACAATTAAATTACGAATTAAAAATTACGAAAGGGGTAGAAATTAAGAATTAAAAATTAAGAATTAAGAATTACGAGCTGCTCATCATTAGTAGAAGTTTTCATTCAAAAAATTAAAATTCATTTACCCGGATAATTTTTACCGGGCAGGCCTTGGCTACTTTTTGGGCTTCAGGAATCATGGCAGGATGGATGGGCAAAATGGATGTATCTTTCTTTAAAACAGATTTTAATAATGTAGCTTTACCATCTTTTTTCGACATGCGCCAGTTTTCCGGCATCATTTCATAGCAGATTCCACAGCCAATACATTTATTTCTATAATGAATAATATTAGCCATTTTTCTCTTCCACAATTTTGTACAATTTATCTTTAGAAGTTATTTTATTGGCCATAGGCAAAGTAATTAAATCACCTCTTATCGCTTTCGCTGCCTCTATCCCGTTTACTACCAGTTTTTCAATCTTTTCTTTTACAATTCCAAAATTGGGGCTTGTAACCAGTAAAGTATCTCCCCGTGCAAGGCTCCCGGATTCAAGAATAAATTCGCCAACTTTAATCCGGGAAAAATAATGAACCCCTTTCCCTACATATACTTTCTTTTCAGTAGCTGAGGAGCCCGGGTGTATTGTCCACTCCCCGGGTTGTTTGCCTAAATAATAGCCTTCCCAAAATCCCCGGTTATATACTTTATTCAATTCTAATTTCCAGGCCTCTGCTTTTTCGTTGGTATAGGTGCCTGCCTGTATCTCATCAATTGCCTGGCGATAGGCTTTAGTAACAGTATATACATATTCTGGCCCTTTGCCCCGGCCTTCAATTTTTAAAATGGATGCCCCACTTTCTATTACCTGGTCTAAAATATTTATCGTACATAGATCTTTTGGCGACATGATATATTCATTGTCTATCATTAATTCTTCATCCGTTTCCATATCCCTTACCTTATAAGCGTGCCGGCAGTTTTGCACACAGGCACCCCGATTGGCTGATGCATTTTGAGCATGCAGGCTCAAATAACATTTACCGGAAATAGCCATACACAATGCCCCATGCACAAATACTTCTATGCGCATAAGCCGGCCAGAAATACCTTTTATTTTTTTTCTTACGATCTCATCTGCTATTTGTCTTACCTGTTTTAAGGTAAGTTCCCTGGCAAGCACAACAGCATCTGAAAAGTTTGCAAAAAATTTTACAGATTCAATATTGCTGATGTTTGCCTGGGTAGAGATGTGTACCGGAATGTTAAGTTGTTTACAATACTCCATAACAGCAAAATCAGCTGCAATAACGGCATTTATCTCTTGCTTTTTTACTTCCTGTAAAATAGTTTTGAGCAATTGCATATCATGCTCGTACATTACCGTATTTAATGTGATATACGCCTTTATATTTTCTCGTACGCATATTGCCCGGATCCGGGCAATATCATCCAACGCAAATGAATTGATTGATTTTGCCCGCATATTGAGTTGCTCTACACCAAAATAAATTGCATCGGCGCCAGCCTGGATAGCTGCCTGTAAATTTTCAAATGAGCCTACCGGCGATAAAAGCTCAATATCCTGTTTCATATTTTTCGGTATTATTCAATAAAGGCGACAAATTATGTGCTTCCATTTTCTCAATAATTATTTGCAAGAGGTCATCAGCTTGCTCCTTGTTATAGTCAACATGATTTTGTTTTTTTACTCCATAAACTGTGAGTTCAAAATGCAGATCAGGCTCTATGGAATGATGGGCCAGGCAGGCTTTTGAGCAAGCCAGCGGGCAGCCGTCAATTACAATAATTTTCCTGCCGGCCTTAGCTGTATTTACTAATTTTTTTACATTCCCTCCCACACCTGCAATGCACGACATGTCAGCAATTTCTTTCCTGTCAATTTGAATCGCAATATAATTAGCCATTTGTGCTGCGCTGGAGCAGCCGGAGCATGAATAAATAAGCGGTTTCATATTTTATTTTGAATCATTTTTTCAAACCCATTCTGCTGTCGTGGCATGGCCGATACGCAAGGCATCTAATGCTAACTCAGCCTTGTTTAAATGTTCATTAAAAAGATGGATGTCCTGGTTTGTAAACCTGCAAAATTCTCCAGCCTTTTCTCTGTAATATTGTATGCCTGCCACTAATTGATTGTAAAACGCTAAATAGTATTTTTCTTTTTTGGTATCCATTATTTCTGCTTCATCTAAAAGTTTTTCTTTTAAAAAACTGATATAAATAAAAAGTTCATTGATGAAAACATGTGGCCTGCTCCCATCACGCATAATATTGTTGCGACCGTAAATGTGATCTGTCATCTCCCGGAGGGAAACTGTTTTAGAAAAGTAAGCAATATTGGGGCCCGGGCAAATAGTAACTGCAGGCAGGTTTTTTAAAAATGGCTGTTCATGTTTAATGGATGCGGCATTACTAAGCCCAATACATAAGCATTCTTTAGCCAGCACATTTTTTACTTCCCGTTCATATTTTTCAGGGGCCAGGTGTAAGGATTGCAAATGGTTAATTTTTAATTTCTGGTATTTTAATGAAGCAGTGCAAATAGGTTCTTCAGTAAATTCGGTATTATTCACCAAATGCTTTTCAGTACAGGGGCTGCCGGGTTTACCTGTTTCAATTCTTTTTAGCTTTTCAAGATCGGAACTGGTACCTTTTAAATAATGAAAGGGTACACCCAAAGGTGAGTTTTTGCTTAAATATATATCAGGCTTTTTTGCGTTTTGCAATAATGCTAAAGTAGCATCGTCAACCGTTGTAGCTTCGGGTACCAGTAAAAAAGGAGTACCCCAACCTGTACTGTCAATGCCATAATATTGATGTAATAATGCACATTCCTCATAAGTACCTATGCCTCCTTGTGCTGATATTTTTATTGGGTGGGGTTGGCTGAATGTAGGAAAAGATTTTGCAGCTAACGCTTTATTATAGATATCAAACAAGGTAGCAATGAGTTCATCCCGTTTTATTTTAAACTCTTCTAATATGGGGCCCATCAAATAGCCATCGGTTGCAAATGCATGACCCCCGCAGTTTAAGCCGGATTCAACCCGGAATTCACTGACCCAAATCCCCTTCTTTGCCAGGTACTTTCCCTGTATGAGGGCAGAGCGGTAATCACTCACTTTGATGATAATTCTTTTTTCAAACTGCCCCACCCCGCTTGCATCAAAAGCTCTTAATTTTTCAAGATAATTATATAAATTAGGGTTAATGCCGGCAGAAAAGATCACCGATGAATTGGTAAGATCACTTTTTGCATATCCTCTTAAGGCGGCTAATGCATCCGATCCGTTTTCAATTAAAACACCATCTTTCGTATAATTGTTTTTATCTAACTTGGTCATTATATTTACATCAATACTTCCTGCCGTAATTTTATTCCTGAGTACTTTACCCAGCGCCTCTTTTTCTGCAAGATCTTTTGCGCCTGTCATTTGGTTATATATTTGTTTGATATTGCTGTTATCCGGCAACATCTCGAAATATTTTACAATCTCTGATCCGGCTTCAAATACAGAAGATTTTATTTTATCAACCTTTTCTGAAACAATCCTGCTTACCAGGTTTAAATAATCAGTGATTCTCTTTTCCCTGTAATTCTCATCCCGGGTAGTAATAGGAATATAAGGTTCATTTATATAGGCATAATAATGTTTTCGCATCATTTCTGTAAGCCTGTCTTCCATAATGGAAATAACGGATGAAATTCCATATTGTGCCACTTTTACCGGAGAATCAATAGTAAAAGCCAATCCCATAACAGGGATGTGAAATTGGTGAGGAGCTGAATACATAATAAATTAAATGATGCAAATGTTTAATGAAAATAATTGTAAGGAAGTTTTATCTTGACAGGCAGGCGTGTAAAATTTAAACGAATTGAATATTTGTTTTCTCTTCTCTTTGCCATACATGTTTTTTAAAAATACCGGGCAGATGAACGGTCATTTTTACCTGGTTTAGCTGTATGGTGCTCACTATACCGGGTATTGCTATTGCCAAGGGAAACCTGGCATGATAACTTTGAGCAGCTTGTTTTGTCAACGGGTTGCCTTCTGCTAAAACCACACCCGAGAATTGTATTCCTTTTACTGCCAGTTTATTTAATTTATCCGGCAAAATGGTTCCGGACACTTTTGGGTTTTGCAAAAGTATTTGAGAATGATAAGCAGAGGGATTTGATTTAAAATACAGTAAATTTTCCTGGCTGTTAAACACAAAAAAGCAGCTAAACGAATAGGGTTCATTAAGTTCGTTTACACAGCTAATGGATGCCGCTGTTTGCTTTCTTAAAAAGTTAAGAATCGTTTCGTTCATACCGTTTCTTTGTATCTGATAAAAATGGTGGGGCAAAATTAGTAAATAAAGACAATTTTATCCTTATTTATTCCTGTTTTATGATTTCATTATCCTATTATTCCTAAGGAAGCCACCCCGGGTAATTGATATTGAAGATATTTTTATCCTTTATTTATAAATTTTATCTACTTTAGATACCAATTCCAGTGTACAGCCCATGGAAATGGCAGTAAACGAATAAGAATGCTCATTGGATATCTTTCCTGAATTGTAAATCAAAAAGAATTAAGATATATAACCGCATTGGCCTGTATTCATTATTTGAAAAGCGATAATAGCTTAATTTCGTTCGGCCCCTATACAAAATGTATAAAAAACTTTAAACAAACCAAAAGCGATGAGTCCCATTTGCTCATTACTGGCTTTACAAAACCTGGCAGGCATCATATCGTTGGCAGGCGCCCTGGTAGTGGCTTTAGTTGTAATATTTTTAATTACCACATCTTCTATGAGCAGCGGGGCTGCTATTAAAAAACAACCAGGCCAGAAGATAAAACCGGTGTATATGGGAGGCATCATCATTGTAGTGGCTATGCTTTTTTTAACTATCGGCTACTTTACTTACCCGGGCGTACAAAGTAATACCGATGAAGTAGTAACTGTGGTAGGCATACAATGGAACTGGCAAATGGGCCATGGCATAAGCAATAAAACGGCCCACGAATTTATTGGGAAGAATGAAATATCGCTGCCGGTGAATAAAAAAATAAAATTCATTCTTACATCGGATGATGTAACACATAGTTTTAGTATTTATAATAATCAAGCAGTTTTATTAACACAAACTCAGGCAATACCTCAATATACAAATGAATTATATTATATATTCAGGCAAAAAGGCGACTATACAATTCTTTGCCTGGAATATTGCGGCCTGGTACATCCATTTATGACTGGAATTATTCATGTAGAGTAAAATTAATATTGCATTGTATGTTTACCCCGGAACCTGATACATTAAAAAAAGAAAGAAGGCTTGCCATTACCTGGGGTATAAGCTTTTTGATTCTTTTCCCGTGCTTAATCTTACTGGGGCTTTTAATGCGGCTTGGCCAGGGTGAAATGATGAAATTATTGCTGGCGAATTTTTATGCATTTATGACGCTTCATGGCCTGGGTATGGCCGGGCTACTGTTCAGTATATCTTTTGCCGCCATTTGGTATTTAATAAGTACCCGCTATACTCGTTTGAACCTTAGGTTGGGTTATTTTATTTTTTTCACCATAATACTTGGTTTTGCGGGATTAACCATCGGCACACTAATGGGAAAGTTTGGCGCCGGGTGGTATATGTTATATCCTCTGCCCTTTAAAGACCCCACCTGGTTTACCTGGTCAATAAAGACTTCTATCATTTCATTAATAGTTTTGGGAATAGCCTGGTTAACCGGTATTCTTTATTTGCTTTATGCCTTAATAAAAAAACAAAATGGATTTATAAACCTGTGGCGGGCACCCTTAAATGAAAAAGGCGAAAGGAATGATATTCCACCCATTGTATTTATAACCAGTATCAGCTTTATTGCTGCGATACCCGGCTTTATTGTAGGCATTATTATCATGTGCATCTATCTTATTCAGTCCTTTGAACATGTATTAAGTTTTAATGCCGTACTCCTCAATAATATGACTTTCTTTTTTGGCCATACACTCTCTACAGTTACGTTATATTGTTCTATGGGCTGGTTGTACACATTGTTACCGGAATTTACAGCACGCAGCTGGGAAACAAATAAAGCGTTACGGTATAGCTGGTATGTGAGCCTCTTTTTATTGTTATTCTCTTACGGCCAGCATTTATTCATGAATTTTGTTTATCCCTTATCTGCTCATCATGCGGGGCTGTGGGCCGCCTATTTAAGTACGGTTCCTGTTACAGTAATTACAATTTATGGCGTATATACCCAGCTGTATCATTCAAAAATTAAATGGGGTATTATTCCTTTGTTGTTTTTATTAGGAACAGCCGGTTTGGCGATAGGTGGCTTTGTTGCCTTATTAAATTCTTACGAGGCCTTCAATAAAATACTTCACAATACCTTATGGGTTCCGGCCCATTTTCATACTTACACACTCATGGGCATTGTATTATTTGTACTTGGTTTTTTATTTTATTTATTTTCCTCAAAAAATCAGCAGCACACGGATAAACTGGCTAAAACAGGCTTCTGGATTTTTTTAGCCGGGGGATATGGTTTTATCCTCATGTTCTATTTAGGGGGCTTCAATAGTATTCCAAGGAGCTATGCCCGCTATACCGGAACGGGCTTTAAAACATTGCATGATACGGCCGTTACATTATCAAAAGTATCGGTGGGGTTCATTGTTTTAATTTTAGTGGGTTTAGTTTTTATGTATTTTTCTTTATTTTCCAGGCTGCTTAAAAAAAAATAAGGCCACATTTTACCAAATCAAATCTTATTACCCAGCCCGATATATTTTTTCCCGGGGCAATTACAGCGAAAGGATAAATACATGTTATAAAATAAACCTACAAAAAAACGTATCAACAGGATTGATACGTTTTTCGTTGTTGAACTTATATTTATTTTTCTATTTCGCTTTGTTCAGTTTAAAAATAAACCATAAAAAATGAGCTGCTGCAAATACAAATGAGATATACATAAGCATCCTGTCTGTATCAAAACCTACTGAATATTGGTGCAGCAAACCTGCAGCTACAAGCAAGGCACAAAGGGCTAAACCGGTAATACGGGCAATCCGCATACCCGGCCTGTCAGTACTGCCGTCGCTTAAATGACTGTGTTTGGCGCCATATCCAATATAAATATCCAGCCCTATGAGCATCCATACCAATAAACGGATCCAGGTATCGGGCGGTAAGAATACCATCATAAACAAACAGGTAACAATGCCCAGGATGGGTACAAGAGGTACCATTGGAGTTTTAAAAGCCCTGGGCAATTCGGGCATTTTCACTCGCATGACCCAGATACCGATACATACCAGGATAAAAGCGAATAAAGTTCCGATGCTTGTCATTTCACCCACTACCCGGGCTGGTACAAACGCAGCAAAAAGGCTCACAAACACCATAAATAACAAATTACTTTTTGCCGGGGTTTGAGTTTTAATATTAATGGCTGAAAATATTTTCGGTATCAATCCATCTTTACTCATGCTATAAAATACACGGCTTTGCCCCATCAGCATCACCAATATTACAGATGAATACCCGGCCAAAATGGCTACTATGATGGCCCGGTTCAGCCAGGGATAATCTGGAGCAATAATGCCTTGTGCATTTGCCGTACCCATATGATCAATTGCTACGGCTACCGGTGCAATTCCATCTTTACCTGCAAAAGAAGTATAACTGGTAACCCCCGTCATTACATGGGCAAATAAAATATACAGCACCGTACAAATAGCAAGGGAGCCTAAAATACCAATGGGCATATCCCGTTTAGGATTTTTTGCCTCCTGGGCTGCGGTGCTTACGGCATCGAAACCGATATACGCAAAAAACACGATGGCGGCTGCCCGTATGATACCGCTAAAACCAAATTCTCCGAACTTACCGGTATTGGCCGGAATATAAGGGTGTAAATTATCGTTGTTAATGTATTTCCATCCCAGGAATATAAATACCAATACCACTGAAACTTTTAAAGCCACAATGATGCCGTTTACCAAGGCACTTTCTTTAGTGCCTTTCATTAAAAGCAAACTCATCAATACGATTATGAAAACTGCAGGCAGGTTGATGATGCCACCATCCCATGGCCCCACCGTAAGGTTATGCGGCAGGTACACATCAAACCCTTCTAAAAATTTTACCAGGTAGCGGCTCCAGCTTATCCCTACGGTGGCTGCACCCACTGCATATTCAAGCACCAGGTCCCAGCCAATAATCCAGGCGATAAATTCACCCATGGTGGCATAAGAGTAGGTATAGGCACTTCCGGCTACGGGTATCATAGAGGCAAATTCTGCATAACATAAGCCTGCAAACAAACAGCCCATAGCAGCTACTATAAAAGATATAGTGATAGCGGGACCGGCATGATTGGCTGCTGCCATACCGGTAATGGAAAATAAACCTGCGCCAATAATGGCACCAATTCCCAGGGCTACTAAACCCCATGCACTTAAGGTTCTTTTAAGCGTATGTTCCCCGGTTTCATCAGCTTCTTTTAAAAGAATTGACATCGGTTTTTTAACAAATAAACTCATACAGTTGATTGGTTTTTTAAAAAATTAGATAGGAAAAGTAAGAAATAAAATTTTATTCGCATTACCATTAATACTTTTTATGTGTAATTGTGTAGTAAAAGGCTATTTCATAGTATCTTGCAAGGCTATGATACCGTCATTTAAAAATTGCATTTCAAAAGCTTTTAATAAAACATTTATTCTTATTGCTTTTCTCATTTTAGCTTATTGCCATCTCCAAGCACAAGAACAATTACATTTTTCTATTGTAAATCAATACGACGGAAAAATTCATGGGCTTTCCATCAATGGCCAAACGGCTTCCCCCTCGCCGGATGGAGAATATATCGTTACCGGTAAAGCCGGTGATTCTATTCTTATAAAAGCTACAGATCATGCAGATCAAACCGTTTCCTTTGAACAATTGAAAAAAAATCCAACCGTTCAGTTAGATAAAAAGTTTACCTGGACGGATTTGATAAATCCTACTTTTTACATAGTTTTTGGCGGGCTTTGGTTATTTCTTTTTATTGTATTTGCAGAAACAGGATTGCTGGCCGGTTTTTTCTTACCCGGCGATTCTCTTTTATTTATCGCCGGCATTTACAGTTATGAACTTTTTACACATGGGTTAGGCATTAATTTACATAGTGATTTTTTGCATTTACTTATCCTCTCGCTAATGGTAGTAGCCGCCGGTGTGCTGGGTAATGAAATAGGATATTGGTTTGGTAAAAAATCCGGGCCTGCATTATACCAGCGAAAAGACGGCTTTATATTTAAACAAAAATACCTGCAAAAAGCACACGATTTTTATGAAGAAAATGGAGCAGGCACCATTGTAATAGCCCGCTTCCTGCCCATCATCCGTACGTTTGCCCCCATTGTGGCAGGGATTGTAAAAATGAATAAAAAGAAATTTACTTTTTATAATATCATCGGGTGTTTTGCCTGGTCTTTTACCATGTTGTTTGCCGGGCATTATTTGTATAAGATTATATTAGATAAATTTAATTTTAATTTAAAAGAGCATTTAGAAATCATTATAATAGGAATTGTGATCATCACCACTTTCCCGGTAATCATGAAACTTTTCTTTAGCAAAAAAAAACCTATTGCCCCTCCTGGAACCGAAGGATTGTAATTACATTCCTGAACATTTCAGCTTGCTCACCACCATGAGATGATGCCAAAAATTTTGATCATACGGTTTTCCTCCATTGGCGATATTGTTTTGGCCAGCCCGGTTTTTCGCTGCTTAAAATTGCAGCTACCCGGTTGTGAACTGCATTTTGTTACCAAAAAAAACTTTTCAGCAGTAACGGTTCATAACCCCTATATCGATCGTTTTTTTTATTACGATCAAAATATGGTACTGCTGCTGCAATCCTTACAAGAGCAGGAATATGATTATGTAATTGACCTGCATGCAAATTTCAGGAGTATTAAAATTTGCCGGGCATTAAAAAAGAAAACGTACCGGATCCGGAAATTAAGTATAGAAAAATTTTTACTCACCCAGTTTAATATTAACATGATGCCCAAAAGGCATATTACATTACGGTCATTAGATACGGTGGCGGCATTAGGTGTAAAAGATGACGGGTTGGGGCTTGATTATTTTATAACCGAAGAAGAAAAAATAAAGGAAAAAGATATTCCTCATGCACACCTGGCCGGGTATATTGCATTGGTAATTGGTGCCTCTTATGCAACCAAAAAATTACCGGTATCAAAACTCCGTGAACTTTGCAGTAAAATTAATCACCCCATTATCCTTATTGGAGGAAAAGAAGATGCATCAGCAGGTAACCAGGTAGCTGCTGTGGATGATGTGAAAATATATAATGCCTGTGGAAAATTCAGTTTAAATGAATCTGCCGACCTGGTAAGAAGAGCCCGGCTGGTTATATCACATGATACGGGGCTTCAATACATTGCCTGCGCTTTTAAAAAACCATTATTGGCAATATGGGGTGCCACTTCACCCGCACTACAGGTAGAACCTTATTATGGCAGCTCTTTTGTAACCAGCTATCCTATATATGAAAATATCTTAACCGGAATCAGTTGCCAGCCCTGCAGCAAATATGGTACAGATACCTGCCCCTTAGAACATTTTAACTGTATGTATAAACAGGATATAGATACAATTATTAAAAAAATTGAAACCAAACTGGCCCAAACACCAAACAATGGCTGGATCGCCTGATGAAAAATAAACTTTTCACTATAAACTGTTAACTATTTTAAAATAATGAAAGCTTTAATTTTTCATTTACAAGAATAACTGTTTATTTGATGCTGAAATGAAAAAGCTACTCATTTATTTCCTATTTATCTTAGTAAGTATTACGCATACAAATGCCCAGTTAGTAACTACTATTTCCTGGACGGAAAATACAAGTATGCCGGAGCATGAAGTGATTTATTATAAACCCGGCAACAAATTAAACTGGGATGATTTTAAAGGAAAGCCCCGTTTAGAAGGGAATGTGGCGGCTCTTACGATGAGCGGCTTTGGATATAAATCTGAAATTTCAACAATCGGCAATACCGGGCAATTAAACATTTCTATTTACTGCTACTTCAACAAACCTTTAAGCTGGGTAAAACCCGATAAAAAAACAAATTACATATTAAACCATGAGCAAAACCATTTTAATCTTTGCTTCATAGTGGCCAATCAATTTTTTCAGCGATTAAAAACAAGTTCTATTACCCTGCAAAATTACAAAAGCCTTTTGCCGAAGTTATATACTGAGTACACTGCCGTTTTAAATGAAATGCAAAATAAATATGATGCCCAAACCAGAAACGGGCAGGAAAACGGCCAGCAAATGCAATGGGATAATTTAATTATGGATCAATTGGCAGCTATTAAATTGTAATCGATTAAGTAGCTTTCGTTTTATTCACCCGAACCACCAATACGGGTATATTTATTTGATGCCGCACAGCATTTACAGTTTCGCCATATAAAAAATCTTTTAACCCTTTGTGTCCATGTGCCCCAATTACCAATAAATCGGCTTCATTTTCATTTACAATCCGGGCAATTTCTTTTACCCTTTTGTTGTAGCCAATAAAACCGAATGCCTGGTATCCATTTTGCTGCAGTTGCAAGCTATAAGCATGCAGCCTGCTCATATCCTGTTGCGTTTCTAAATCTTCACTTTGCTTTCCTAAAAAGCCTGCCGATACACTTTCTACCACATGCACCAGAATATAGGTAGCATCTTTACCTCCCTGGGCCAGGGCAGAGGCAATAATTTTATCATCACTGCCTGTAAAATCAAGGGCAATGGCAATACGGGTAAATGAGGGCAGTTTACCTAAATTCAATAAAGGGATATCCCCATGAATTTTTTCTTCCTCTTCTTTTTTATTTTTACGGATAAAAGGGAAAACAATGATATAGCATAGTAATAATGCAAAGAAAATAAGTAAGAGAGAAATCACAGTTTTCCATATAAAACTTCCATTCATAAATACAGGCAAGGCCTCATTCATTAGCATTTTTAAATTTAAATAGATGAGTACACTGGCAATAAGCCACGCCAGTATTTTAGTTACCGGCTTTATTACAAACTTGCCCATTGTTTTTTTATCGCTTACAAAATGTATCAGCGGGATGATGGCAAAGCCCAGTTGCAGGCTTAATACCACCTGGCTTAATACCAATAAAGCATCTACTTCATTCTCACCATAAATTATAATCACAATCAAAGCGGGTATAATGGCAATTAAACGGGTTATTAAACGCCGCAACCAGGGGTTTATACGCAAATGCAAATACCCTTCCATTACAATTTGTCCTGCCAGGGTACCGGTAACCGTACTGCTTTGCCCGGCTGCTATAAGGGCCACAGCAAAAAGTATGGGTGCCGCATCTCCCAGGAAGGAGGGTAGCAAACGATGTGCTTCATGAATTTCGGCCACCTGCATGTTACCGCTTTTAAAAAAAACAGCAGCCGCAACTATTAAGATGGAAGCATTTACCAGGAATGCCACATTGAGTGCAACGGTAGTATCAATACGGTTAAAACGTATCGCTTGTTTTATGCCTTCCTCAGTTCTGTCAAACTTACGGGATTGTACCAGGGCCGAGTGCAGGTAAAGATTATGGGGCATTACGGTAGCGCCAATAATTCCTATGGCAATATAAAGCGCTTCTTCATCGGGTAAAGAGGGGATAAATCCTTTTACTATTTCACTTGCGATGGGTTTTGCCAAAGCAATTTCTATAAAAAAAGAAAGGGTGATAATCAATACGAGTGCCACAATAAAGGCTTCCATTTTACGCATGCCCAATTTTTGTAAATAAAGCAATAAGAAAGTATCCAGTACTGTAATGCTCACTCCCCATACCAATGGCAAGCCGGTAAGCAGTTGTATGCCAATAGCCATTCCCAGCACTTCTGCCAGGTCGCAGGCGGCAATGGCAATTTCTGCCAAAATATATAATACAAAATTTACGGCACGTGGATAGGCTTCCCTGTTTGCCTGGGCCAGGTCTCTGCCCCTTACAATACCCAGCCTGGCAGATAAACCCTGCAGCAGCAAGGCCATCAGGTTACTCATGAGCAGAACCCAAATAAGGGTATATCCGTATTTACTGCCGCCGGCCAGGTCGGTAGCCCAATTCCCGGGATCCATATAGCCTACACTAATTAGGTAGGCCGGCCCAATAAAGGAAAATATTTTTCTCCACCCTTTACGGTGTGTAGTTTCAATGGACTGATGAACTTCACTTAACGAATGGCCTGTTAATTCTCTTTCTCTCATACAGTACAATAAATATTTTTTGCTACCTCGCCGCTAATGATGGCCGGGGTTTGCTTATCCATTTTTATTTCTAAGGAGCCATCAAAATCAAATTTTTTATTCACCTTTAGTTTGGTGCCGATGTGAATATCATAATGCTTTAGCAATTGATGCATATGCCCCCCCTGCTCTTTCAGTGCATTTACAATTACCCATTTACGCAAGGGCACTTCAGTTAATCGATTTTGTTTAATGATTTTAAGTTTCCCATTTTTATCCGGAATGGGGTCGCCATGTGGATCAAATGCCGGGCTGCCTAAATAGTGATCCAGCCTTTGAATGAGTTCCCGGCTGCTTACATGCTCCATTTCTTCGGCAATATCATGTACTTCGTGCCAGCTAAAACCCAGCTTATGAACTAAAAAGTATTCCCAAAGCCGGTGTTTCCTTACAACTTCCAGGGCTACCCGGTTCCCCAGTTCGGTAAGTGAGAAATTTTTATACGGTTTATAATGAACCAGTTTTTTCTTTTGCAGCTTTTTCAGCATTTCGGTTACAGATGCCGCCCGGGCGCCCAAAGCCCCTGCCAGCGCATTGGTAGAGACCATGCCCTGTACCGATTGAATGTGGTAAATTTCTTTTATATAATTTTCCTCACTCTCCGAAAAATACATTTTCTTATAATTTTTAGGTAAACCTAAATTTTATTTTTCATTTTCCAAAATTTAATTAATGTGTTTTTTTTACACATTTTGCTATTTTGGGAGATTTGTTTTTAATTTGCATCACCAATTTTAACAATTATGGATTTTACGCAGTATGCCGTGCCCTTTGCTACAGCCCCGGACTTTCAAAAAAAAGTAGCTTACTTTTCCATGGAGTATGCTATTCATCAACCGCTTAAAATATATAGCGGAGGTTTGGGCTTTTTAAGCGGCTCACATTTACGAAGCGCTTATGAACTCAGGCAAAACCTCATTGGCATTGGTATATTATGGAAATATGGTTATTACGACCAGGCCCGCAATGCAGATCAAACTTTACAGGTTCAGTGGAACGAAAAAATATATAATTTCTTAGAAGATACCGGTATTAAATTTCAGATAGAAATACATAGCCACCCGGTTTGGGTAAAAGTATGGTACCTGAACCCGGAAACTTTTAAATCGGCTCCTTTATTCTTATTAAGCACCGATTTACCTGAGAATGATTATGTATCGCAAACCATCAGCCATAAACTGTATGACGCTAACGTGGCCACTAAAGTAGCACAGTTTATTTTACTGGGTGTGGGCGGGGCTAAATTAATTGACCTGCTTAATTTTAACCCCGATTTATACCATTTAAATGAAGCCCATGGCGCCAGTTCTATTTTTTACTTATATAAAAAATATGGCAACAAAGAGGAAGTAAGAAAGAGACTGGTTTTTACCACGCATACACCCGAAGAAGCCGGTAATGAAAAGCATGATATTTTTCTTTGCGAAAAAATGGGCTATTTCTGTGGCCTGCCCATGGAAGAAGTAAGGTCATTAACCGGCCTTACCGACGATTTGTTTAACCACTCACTGGTAGCGCTCCGCTTTGCCAAACTTGCTAATGGTGTAAGCCAGTTACATGGTGAAGTAAGCCGTAAAATGTGGGGGAAATATGAAGGGATTTGTAAAATAACTTCCATTACAAATGCTCAAAATTGGCACTATTGGGCCGATAAGCAATTGTATCATTACATGCTAAATGATAATGAAGCCGCATTTGATGACCGTAAAAATTATTTAAAGAAAAGAGCTTTTGAAATTGTTGCCGACCAAACAGGTAAAATATTTAAACCCGAAATATTTACTATCGTTTGGGCCCGCCGGTTTGCCGGGTATAAACGAGCCGACCTCATCACAAGAAATGAAGAACGCTTTTCGGCCTTACTGGCCAATAAGAAATATCCCGTACAAATCATATGGGCAGGTAAACCATACCCCATGGACTATCCTTCTATCACCGATTTTGATAAATTAGTAAACCTAAGTAAAGAACATCAAAATATGGCGGTTTGTATCGGGTACGAACTTGCTTTAAGCAAAAGATTAAAACAATCATCTGATTTATGGCTCAACAACCCCCGGGTACCCCGTGAAGCCAGTGGCACCAGCGGCATTACCGCTGCTATGAATGGAGCGGTAAACTTCAGCACCTATGATGGATGGATTTGTGAATTTATCAATCATGGTAACAACGGGTTCTTAATTCCGCCTGCAGAATATGAAAAAATGAGTGTGCATGAGCAGGATGAATACGACCTGACTAAACTCTATGAAATATTAGAAAATCAAATTCTGCCTTTGTATTATGAAAACCAACGGGTTTGGAAGCAAATTATAAAGAATGGAATGAATGATGTTCGCTACCAGTTTGAAAGTAACAGGATGGCAAAAGAATATTACGAAATTTTATACATTTAACTATATCAATACTTAATTTTGTAAATCCCTTTCCCTCCCGGGAAAGGGATTTTTGATGGGCTCTCCGAATGAAAAAATATGTATTCGATATGGGCATTCACTTTTTTTTTGATACCCGCTCATGATAGCTGCTACAAGAAATTTATATAAAAATGCATATAGCGGGTTAACGCATCGCATGTGGTTGCTCAGCCTGGTAATGCTCATAAACCGGAGTGGCACGATGGTATTGGCATACATGACGCTTTATTGCCAGTACAAGGGTTTTAGTATAGAACAAGGCGGTTTAGTGGTAGCCGTATATGGAATTGGTGCTGTAGCCGGGGCTATGATGGGAGGTAAGTTATCTGATGTATTTGGGTTTTACAATATGCAGTTTGCAGCGCTATTTTGCGGGGGTATAATGTTTATGGTTTTAGGCCAAATGGAATCTTATACAGGTATTTGCTTGGCTACTTTTTTACTTGCTGCCATCAATGAATCTTTTCGTCCTGCCAACTCCTCGGCTATTGCCCATTACAGTAATGCACAAAACAGAACCCAGTCTTTTTCTTTGGTGAGGCTGGCCATAAATTTAGGTTGGGGCGTAGGCGCTGCGCTGGGTGGTATTTTAGCACATATTAATTATCATTTATTATTCTGGGTTGATGGGAGTACCAATATTTTTGCGGCCATATTGCTTTTAATCATTCTTCCCAGGGTATCCCTGGCAGAACAAAGAAAACCGGTAGCCTCTTTACAATCATCCCATGAAAGTGCGTTTAAGGATAAAGTATTTCTTCGTTTTTTATTTTTTACACTGTTGTTTGCCATTTGTTTTTTTCAATTATTTACTACCATTCCTATATTTTTCAAAAATAAATTGGGGTTAAATGAATTTTGGATCGGCATCGTAATGGCAGGTAATGGCCTTATCATTGCCCTGTTTGAGATGATCCTGGTTTTTACATTAGAAGGGAAAAAACCATACCTGCTACTTATGAGTATAGGCTGTATTTTCATGGCTATTTCATTTGTCATACTCAATATCCCCTTCCTGCATGGTTTTATCCTGGCATTTTGTGCAATGATCATGATTACATTGGCAGAAATGCTGGCCATGCCATTTATGAATTCTTATTATATAGCCCGCAGTGGAGAAAAAAACCGGGGACAGTATGCCGGATTATATACAATGGCATGGAGCCTTGCCCAGGTTTTAGGCAGCAGCTTAGGTGCTTTTACTGCAGAACATACGGGGTTCTTTAACCTGTGGATAGGCGTGGCAGTCATTTGCCTGCTGGCAAGTGCAGGATATTATTCATTGCAGCAAAAAACAGCCCTCTCTGTATTACAGGCAGGCAGCCAATAAAAAAGCTGTAGCCTTGCTACAGCTTTTTATATACCTCCCTGAAATTTATTGAAAGCTGGTAGTGGTTTCTACGCTTGTAGTAATGGGCATAGATTGACCCCCCATATTCAAAGTGCTATTGATATCATCCTTTGAAGATTTTTTCTTTACCAGTGATGTTTTACTATCCACTGTTATTTCACCGCTCGATTTTGAATCAATATCTACATCCACTTGCATCCCCTGCATTTCTGTTTGTGTGGTACCCACCATGGTGCTGGTATAACCCACTACAACTATATTATCAGTAACAGATTTTACGGTGTAATTGGTAGTTGATTTTATATCTTTCACCGATTTGGATTCGCTCCAGGTAGTACCCACTTTAAAATCGGCAGGTAATTGAAAATAAATGCCGCCACTCAGTCCCTGGGGAGATGAACCCGATATAGCAGTCATCATTTCTTCAAGCGGGTTTTCTTCTTTATTCTCTTCGGCTTTTTTTTCTGCCTTCCATTCGCCTGAATTTTTATCAAGTGTTGCCACCATATCTTCTTCTAATAAAGGGGCAATGGCTTTTCCCATATCCGATTCCAGGTCTTCTTTTTTATCAGAATCAAAACTGCTGTGGTTACCCATCATATCGGCCTCTATCACCATTCGTTTAATTTTAGAATGAATGGTGTAATTATCCTTACCCAATGCGGTAACTTTAGATTCTACTACCGTGGTATTATTACTATTCGTTTCCATTCCCATCCCCATATTTGCTTTTTGGGTGCTTTGGCTATTGATGGTAATTACCTGGTTGGGATTTAACAGAATACTTGTTTTTTTATCCTGTGCATAAATCCCGGTACAGGCAATCATAGCTGCCATGAATAATATTTTCTTCATTTTTACATTTTAAGATGAAGTACAAAAATATATTTATTCCAGCAGTCTGTTGTTAGATTTTCTTTAAAAATTCCAGTTTAAATAAAAACATATTGTCTTCATATAACATACCTTTACGGGTACACTATAAAATGCTATTTTAAAGCAACTATTTAACACTAATCTATACTAATGAGGTCTGTTATTATTGGCACCGGCAGCTATATTCCTTCCATCGTAAAAACGAATAAAGATTTTGCAACTCATAATTTTTATGCAGAAGACAATACCCGAATAGAAACCAATCCCCACGAAGTGGTTGAAAAATTTCGGCTGATAACAGGAATTGAGGAGAGGCGGTACGCCAGCGCCAACATACAAACATCTGATATGGCTGCCATGGCCGCCAAAGATGCCCTGGCAGATGCCCAAAGTGATGGAGAAGATATTGACCAGATCATTTTAGCTCATAATTTTGGTAACGTACTAAAGCATACAATACAAACCGATGCCATGCCCGCCCTGGCATCGAGGGTTAAAAATAAATTAGGAATTAAGAACCCTGACTGTATTTGTTACGATATCCTTTTTGGATGCCCCGGATGGATACAGGGTATGATACAGGCTGATGCTTACTTTAAAGCCGGGCTTGCTAAGAAATGTTTAGTTATAGGAACCGAAGCACTAAGCCGGGTTATTGATGTATATGACCGGGATAGTATGATCTTTTCGGATGGTGCGGGGGCCACTGTAATAGCGGCACAGCAAGACAGTGATACCCAAAGTGGCATACTGGCCACAGTAGCTCAATCGCATAGCGGCGAAGAACTGGATTATTTATATATGGGTAAATCTTATTTTCCCGAGTCGGATGCCCGCATCCGGTATATTAAAATGAAAGGGCGCAAAGTATATGAATATGCCATGAAATATGTGCCACAAGCCATGAAAACATGCCTGGATAAGGCTGGTGTAGAAATTAGCCAGCTTAAAAAAGTTTTCCTGCACCAGGCCAATGAAAAAATGGATGAGGGCATAATTAAAGCGATGTACAAATTGTATGGCGCCACTTCGGTACCGGAAAATATAATGCCCATGAGCATTCATACCCTAGGCAATAGTTCGGTAGCCACGGTACCCACTCTATACGATATGGTAAAACATCATAAAATGGCCGGGCATGAAATTCATCCCGGAGATGTGGTGTTATTCGCTTCGGTGGGTGCAGGCATGAATATTAATGCCATCGCATACCGGGTATAAAGGATAATCTATTTGTTTTTTATGGGTAAACAAATATTATGAATATCAAAATATTTATTTAAAAATCCCGTTTGCTTAGCACAGTATACTTTATCCTGATAAGAAGCCGGTTACATGCATTCCGAAAAGGGCCACCTGTAGCTGCCCGGGATAAAAAGTCACTGAAAATCTTATCTTTGCGCCGCTAAAAATAATTATATGAGGCCCTTGCAAATGGTAGATACCAAGACACAGTATCACCACATAAAAAAAGAAGTAGATGAAGCCGTAATAGCGGTAATGGAAAGTTCACAATTCATTGGTGGTAAGGTGGTAAATGACTTTGCCCAGGCCATTGCTGCCTATCATGGCATTAAACATGCCATACCCTGTGCCAATGGTACAGATGCCTTACAAATTGCCATGATGGCGCTGGGGCTTACAGCAGGCGACGAGGTCATTACACCTTCTTTCACCTATATTGCCACCGTAGAAGTGGCGGCCCTGCTGAATATAAAACCCATTTTTGTAGAAGTTGATCCCCAAACATTTTGTATAGACCCAGCGGTTATTGAAAAAGCCATTACGCCAAAAACAAAAGCCATCATACCCGTTCATCTGTACGGGCATGCAGCCGATATGGAACCCATTATGGCCATTGCCAAAAAACATAATTTATTTGTTATAGAAGATAATGCCCAGGCTATTGGTAACGATTATCATTTTTCTGATGGCCGTAGCCAAAAAACAGGAACCATTGGGCATATAGGCTGTACTTCGTTTTACCCCAGCAAAAACCTGGGCGCATTTGGTGATGGGGGCGCCATGTTTACAAATGACGATGCTCTTGCAGAAAAAATGAGGATGATTGCTTCTCATGGCCAAAGCAAAAGATATTATCATGATGTGGTAGGCTGCAACAGCCGCCTGGATGCCATGCAGGCCGCTATTTTAAATATAAAATTAAAAAAATTAGATAGCTATATTGAAGCCCGCCGCAAAGCGGCCGATTTTTATGACCATGCCTTTGCCGGTCAGCCAAAAATAAGAATCCCTTTCAGGGCTAAAAACAATAACCCGGTATTTCATCAATACACTCTTATTTTAGAAGGGGCAGACAGGGATGCACTGAGCGCTTTTTTAACAAGCGAGGGCGTACCCAATATGATCTATTACCCGGTACCGGCACACCGGCAAAAAATGTTTGATGCTTTTGGTGGAAGTAATTTTCATTTACCCATCACCGACTGGCTAACTGAAAGGGTGATTTCATTACCTATTCATACCGAACTGGATGAAGAACAACAATCATTTATTGTTTCTAAAGTATTAGCATTTGTAAACAGGTAAAATCGTAAAAAAGAAATATGAAAATTGCAGTAGTAGGAACAGGATATGTTGGTTTAGTGACAGGCACTTGTTTTTCAGAAACAGGAAATTATGTTAGTTGTGTAGATATTGATAAAAGTAAAGTAGATCAGCTTACTGCCGGAAATATTACCATCTATGAACCGGGTTTAGAAAAATTGTTTTTAAGAAATCAAAAAGAAGGCCGGCTCACTTTTACTACGAAACTGGTAGAAGCGGTGGCTGATGCTCAAATCATTTTTTTAGCCCTGCCAACGCCCCCGGGTGAAGATGGGAGCGCCGACCTTACCTATATTTTAGGAGTTGCCAAAGAACTGGGCAAACTCATAAAGCCGGGAGATTATAAAGTAATTGTGGATAAAAGTACAGTACCTGTGGGCACAGCCGGTAAAGTAAGAAATGCTATTTTAAATAATGGTGCAGACCCCGCAAGTTTTGATGTTGTAAGCAACCCGGAATTTTTAAGAGAGGGGGTTGCCGTTGATGATTTCATGAAGCCCGACCGGGTAGTGATTGGATCAAGTTCAGATAAAGCGATAAAATTGATGAATGATTTATATGCCCCTTTTGTACGCCAGGGCAACCCCATCATTTTTATGGATGAAAAATCTGCAGAACTAACTAAATATGCAGCCAATTCTTTTTTGGCAGTAAAGATCAGCTTCATGAATGAAATTGCTTTGCTTTGCGAAAAGCTGGGCGCCGATGTAGATATGGTAAGAAAAGGAATTGGCAGCGATAACCGCATCGGCAAGCGGTTTTTATTCCCCGGGATCGGGTATGGAGGCAGTTGTTTTCCAAAAGATGTACAGGCATTGGTCAAATCATCTCAGCAGGTAAATTATAGTTTTAAAATATTAGATGCCGTGATGGATGTGAATGAAGCCCAAAAACTGCATTTATTACCTAAAATAAAAGCTTATTTTAACCAGGATTTAAAAGGCAAAAAAATGGCATTGTGGGGCTTAGCTTTTAAACCCAATACGGATGATATACGTGAAGCTCCCGCTCTTGAAATGATCCGGGCGCTCTTGGCAGAAGGCGCCAGTGTTTCTGCATACGACCCCGAGGCCATGCCAAACGTAAAAAAACAACTGGGCGATAGCATTCATTATGCAAGCGACCAATATGATGCATTACAGGATGCAGATGCATTAATTATAGCTACAGAATGGAATGAGTTCAGAACCCCGGAATTTGAAAAGATTAAAACCCTTTTAAAATCAAAAGTTATTTTTGATGGTAGAAATGTATTTGACCTGCCACACATGAACGAAATGGATTTTCATTATGAAAGTGTGGGCCGGGCTGTCATCACATCAAAGTAAAAAACGAATATGAAAAAAAGAGTTCTCATAACCGGGGCTGCCGGATTCTTAGGTTCTCACTTATGCGATCGTTTCATAAAAGAAGGATACCATGTAATAGGTATGGATAACCTGATTACCGGCGATCTTAAAAATATAGAACATCTTTTTAAGCTGGAACATTTTGAATTTTATCATCATGATGTATCTACCTTTATTCATATCCCCGGTGAGTTACATTATATTCTTCATTTTGCCTCACCTGCCAGCCCCATCGATTATTTAAAAATACCGATACAAACTTTAAAAGTAGGATCCCTGGGTACTCATAACTGCCTGGGCCTTGCCAAAGCAAAAAATGCCCGTATATTAGTGGCAAGTACCAGCGAAGTGTATGGTGATCCCCTGGTACATCCTCAAAACGAGGATTACTGGGGCAATGTAAACCCCATTGGCCCCCGAGGCGTATATGATGAAGCGAAAAGATTCCAGGAAGCGATTACGATGGCCTACCATACCTTTCACAAAGTAGATACCCGGGTCGTAAGAATTTTTAATACCTATGGGCCTCGTATGCGGCTGAATGATGGCCGGGCATTGCCCGCATTTATCGGGCAGGCTTTGCGTGGCGAAGACCTGACCGTTTTTGGAGACGGCAGCCAAACCCGCAGCTTTTGCTATGTAGATGACCTGGTAGAAGGTATTTATCGCCTGCTCATGAGTGATTATGTATTGCCCGTAAATGTAGGAAACCCAGATGAAATTTCTTTGCTGGATTTTGCAAAAGAAATTATCAAACTTACAGGTACTACCCAAAAGATCATTCATAAACCCTTACCGGTAGATGACCCGAAGCAACGCCAACCCGATATTACGAGAGCCAAAAAATTACTTGGCTGGGGGCCCAAGACGACCCGTGCAGAAGGGCTTAAAATAACGTACGAATACTTTAAGAACTTATCAGAATCAGAATGGTATAAGCAACCCAAAGAATTTGAAAGCAGAAAATAGAAGATTAATCCCTAAAGAAAAGAATCATACACATGTACCAGGACCTTATTGATAAAAATAAAAAACTCGCCGTAATCGGTTTGGGTTATGTGGGGCTCCCGATTGCCCTGGAATTTTCAAAAAAATTAAAAGTAATCGGCTTTGATATTCATGCCGGGCGCATTGAAATGATGCGCCAAAAAACAGATCCCAGCCAGGAGCTTGAACCCTCGGCATTTGAAAATTGCGACATTGAGTTTACCCATAACCTGGATGTATTAAAACAAGCTAATTTTTATATAGTGGCCGTGCCTACCCCGGTTGATGAACATAATGTACCCGATTTAAGCCCCATCCAAAAAGCCAGTGAAACCATCGGTAAAGTAATAAAAAAAGGAGATTATGTTGTTTTTGAAAGTACCGTTTACCCCGGTTGCACCGAAGAAGATTGCTTACCCATTATCGAAAATATATCAGGATTAAAAGCGGTGACAGATTTTAAATTGGGATATTCACCGGAAAGAATAAATCCCGGTGACAAAGAACATACCCTAAGCAGTATTGTAAAAGTGGTAAGCGGATGTTGCCCGGAAAGTTTACAAACCATTGCTGATGTTTATCGCCTGGTAGTAAAGGCAGGTGTACATAAAGCATCTTCAATAAAAGTAGCTGAGGCTGCCAAGATTATTGAGAACACACAGCGTGACCTTAATATTGCATTAATGAATGAACTCTCTATTATATTCGATAAAATGGGGATCAATACTTTTGAAGTATTGGAAGCGGCCGGTACCAAATGGAATTTTTTGCGTTTTCAACCCGGCCTGGTAGGCGGGCATTGCATTGGCGTAGATCCATACTATCTTACTTACAAGAGTAAACAATTGGGTTATAATAGCCAGGTAATACTAGCTGGGCGTGAAATTAATGATGGTATGGCCGGTTATGTAGCCAAAAAAGTGCTGCAATTTATTATTAAAAATAACGGCAACATCAAAGAGGCGAAAGTATTGGTAATGGGGGCTACCTTCAAAGAAAATGTAAGTGATATCAGGAATAGTAAAATTGCAGATGTGGTAAAAGAATTAAAATCTTTTTCCTTAAATGTAGATGTTACAGACCCACATGCAGACAGTGCAGAATTAAAACATGAATATGGTTTTGGGCTTATTGGGAACAAGGCAAGCGATTATGATGCAGTAATTGTAGCGGTACCTCATGCTGCTTATAAAAGTTTGGATGATGCTTATTTTGCCTCTATTACAAAACCCGTAGCCTTGATTGCAGACTTAAAAGGAATTTACAGAAATAAAATTAATAGCCGGTCATACTGGAGTTTATAAGCCATCAATATTGATATCATGAGTTTTGATTTTCATACCAAAGATTTATCGGGCAGTAGTTTTTTAATTACCGGGGGCGCCGGGTTTATAGGAGGGCATATAGCAGAATATCTTTTAAAAAACAATGCCGCTAAAGTAAGGGTATTAGATAATATGGTGAATGGTTTCACTAAAACCCTGGATATTTTAAAACAATACCCTGCCTTTGAATTTATAGAAGGTGATATAAGAAATATAGATACCTGCAAGGCGGCCAGCAAAAACATACAATATGTCAGCCACCAGGCTGCATTGGGCTCTGTACCCCGTTCTATTAAAGAACCTCTATATTTTAATGAGGTAAATGTAGGAGGTACTGTAAATATGATGATGGCGGCCGTAGAAAATAAAGTCTCGCAATTTGTATATGCTTCCTCATCATCCGTATATGGTGATGAGCCTACGCTACCCAAGCGGGAAGACCGGGTGGGCAAATGCCTTTCACCTTATGCGGCTACCAAAAAAACAGGTGAACTGTATGCCCAGGTTTTTGCAGATGTATATGGGCTCAAAATCATGGGCTTCCGTTATTTCAATATTTTTGGCCCCCGCCAGGATCCCGATGGCCCTTACGCAGCAGTAATCCCTTTATTTGTAAAAGGGATAATGCAAAAAACACCCGTATATATTAATGGCGATGGGGAACAAACCCGTGACTTTACTTTTGTAGAAAACGCCGTACAAGTAAATATAAAAGGAATGCTTACACAAAATGAAGAAGCGTTAAATAAAGTTTACAATGTAGCTGTAGGCGAAAACTATTCGGTAAATTATTTGTATGTAAAATGTCAACAGGCTTTAAACAGTCAATTTGAAGCCACTTACCGGGAGCCCCGTGCCGGTGATATCAGAAATTCTTTGGCAGATATTTCATTAGCGAAAAATAACCTGGGCTACCAGCCCACTAAAAAATTTGAAGATGGTCTTATGGAAACCATTTCGTATTTTAAATCAATCTATAGCGCCACTTTATAAACCCCTGTTTTATTATGCCATTTATTGACACAGACTTCCCGGGTCTCAAAATTTTTGAACCATCTGTATTTATAGATAGCAGGGGTTATTTTTTTGAAAGTTATAACCAGCAAACCTGCCTCCAATCGGGTATTGATATTATATTTGTTCAGGACAACCAGGCTAAATCTTCTTATGGTGTAATCCGGGGATTGCATTATCAACATCCCCCCTATGCGCAAACAAAATTTATTCGTGCGCTCTCAGGAAATATCCTGGATGTTGTGCTTGATCTCAGGAAAGGCTCTCCTACTTTTGGTAAAACTTTTTCCATAGAACTGTCTGCAGAAAATCATAAGCAATTGCTGGTTCCAAAAGGTTTTGCACATGGGTATTCTGTATTATCGCCTACTGCTGAAGTGTTTTATAAATGTGATACATTTTATCATAAACAAGCTGAAGCAGGTATTGCGTTTAATGACCCCGCCCTGGCCATCGACTGGAAAATAGCGCTGGACAAACAAGTGATTTCAGAAAAAGATCTGCAGCACCCGGGTTTTGAAAATAGTAAAAATAATTTCGAGTTTACTCCTTGAATAAAAAAATAAGCATATTAATTACGGGGTCAAATGGCCAATTAGGCACTGAGTTTAGGATGCTGGAAAATAAATTTCCGAATCATCAGTTTTTGTTTACAACAAAAGAAAACTTAGCTATCGACCGGGAGGCAGATATAGCTCCTTTTTTTTTAAAACATACATTTGATTACTGTATTAATTGTGCTGCCTATACTGCGGTAGATAAAGCAGAAACAGAAAAAGAAAAAGCCTATTTAATAAATGCAACGGCTGCCGGTTACCTTGCGAAAGCCTGTGCGCATTATGGCGTTAAATTATTTCATATTTCTACGGATTATGTTTTTAATGGTACCGGTAACGAACCCTATAAAGAGACAGACCCGGTAAACCCGCTCAATTATTATGGCTTCACAAAATTAGAAGGAGAAAAGCTTGTGCAACAATTCCATCAGCAATCTATTATCCTCCGCACTTCTTGGGTGTATAGCCCCTATGGAATTAATTTTGTAAAGACCATGATCCGGTTAATGCAACAAAAAGAATCTATTGCTGTGGTAGGCGATCAATGGGGCGCTCCTACTTATGCGGCTGACCTGGCAGAGGCCATTATGCACATCCTGTCATCCGGAAAATTTACGGCCGGCATTTATCATTACAGTAACCGGGGAATGATCAGTTGGTTTGAATTTGCACAAAAAATTAAAGATTATATATCTTCTTCCTGCATAGTAAATCCTATTACTACAAAAGAGTATCCCACCCCGGCACGCAGACCCCATTACTCCGTATTTAACCTAAGCAAAATACAGGAGGTTTTTGGTATTCAAATTCCAGAATGGCAAGATGCATTAAAACGATGTATCCATTTAATGCAGGCCTAAGCATAAAAAAAGCTGCCATGAATAAATCAATGCAGCCAGAATTCTCTACTTATTATTTTTAGTGTTGCTCAATTAAAGCTACACTCCGGTTTATGAAACGGGTAAGGTTTTTTCCGGTTAGCAATCCTTGAGAAAGCAAGGCTAAATCGGCCAGATTTTGAACCAGTTTTTCCTGTTGTTCTTCATTCGGGGAAGCTAAAATATTTTTATACACCGGGTGGTTTCCATTTACGGTAAGGGTTACTTCATCGGGCATTTGTGCATAAAAAGATGCCATCCCGCCACCTATGGCAGCCATGTCTTTCATTCTTCGCATTTGCTCTGGCCGTGTAGCCGTAACCGGGGGGGCAGTTTCGTTTAACCCTTTTATTTCTACCTGAATATGCAAATTGTCCTGGGGTTGTTCAAAAAGTTTTTTTAGTTTTTCAGTATCCTCTTTGCTTAATACACTTTCTACGGTATCTGATTTATCAATGAGGTTATCAGCAATATCAGCATCTACCCGGGTAAATATCGTATCGGCCCATTTCATTTCCATATTATTAATAAAAGCAGCATCTACCAGGGTTTCCATTTTTACCACCTGGAATCCTTTTGCCAAAGCATGTTGAATATACGCATCCTGCTGTACAGGATTTGTAGTATAAAGAATCACCTGTTTGCCCTCCTTGTTTTTTTGTAAGGTTTCGGTGGCCAGTTTATATTCATCAAGTGTATAGAACTTACCATTCACATCCTGCATAACAAAGAACCTGGATGCTTTTTCCAGGAATTTATCATCCGTCATCATTCCATACTTTACAAATAAGCCCAGGCTTTCCCATTTTTCTTCAAAAGAGTTACGTTCTTTATTGAATATTTCTTCCAGCTTATCAGCCACTTTCTTTGTAATATGTGCATTTATCTTACGTACATTTGGATCGCCCTGTAAATAACTCCGGCTTACATTTAAAGGAATATCCGGGCTGTCTATTACACCATGTAACAGCATCAGGAATTCGGGTACAATATCTTTCACTTCATCTGTTACAAAAACCTGGTTACTGTACAACTGTATTTTGTCTTTTTGTATTTCGTAACTCTGTTTAATTTTTGGAAAATATAATATCCCGGTAAGGTTAAAAGGATAGTCAACATTCAGGTGTATCCAAAATAAGGGAGTTTCACTAAAAGGATATAATTCCTTATAAAAATTCTCATAATCTTCCTTCGTTAACTCAGATGGCTTTTTTGTCCAGGCGGGGGAAGTATTATTGAGTTGCTTATCTTCAAAGAAAACCGGCACCGGTAAAAATTTACAAAACTTATCCAGTGTTTCTTTTACTTTAAAGGGTTCCAAAAATTCTTTACTGTCTTCATTCAGATGCATTACAATCGACGTTCCACGCTCGGCCTTATCTGTTTCTTCAATAATAAATTCAGGGCTGCCATCACATTCCCAGCGAACGGCTGATGAATTTTCTTTATAGCTTTTGGTAAATACTTCTACTTTATCGCTTACCATAAAAGCGCTGTAAAATCCCAGTCCAAAATGCCCAATGATATTGGCTTCTGACTGGCCTTTGTATTTTTCTAAAAATTCTTCGGCGCTACTAAAAGCCACCTGGTTTAAATATTTATCAACTTCCTCGGCCGTCATGCCAATGCCTTTATCTGCAATGGTAAGGGTTCCTTTTTCTTTATCAATAGTTACATCAATTCGTAAATCACCCAAATCTCCTTTGGCCTCTCCTATAGAAGAAAGGGTTTTCAATTTTTGTGAGGCATCTACTGCATTACTTACCAGTTCCCTGATAAAGATATCATGTTCACTATATAAGAATTTTTTAATTATGGGAAAAATGTTCTCAGTTTGTACCCTTATTTGTCCTTTTTGCATAAATCAAATTTTTTCTGAACTGTTTCAAATAAAATGCCATTTGGCGAGCTGATTGATAATACTGCCAAGATGACTTTTAGTACTGTAAAATTGGGCTAAACCCGGTATAGATGCCGGCGGATCATGAGAACTGCATTTCCGGGATATCTCCCCCCACAACCAATTTGCCGGCCGTTTTTAATTTTATTTCTTCAACCGATACACCGGGGGCTCTTTCCAATAAATGAAATGCGCCGTCTTTTATTTCCATAACCGCCAGGTCGCTTACTATTTTTTTCACACATTTTACACCTGTTAATGGGAGTTTGCAGGCAGGCAACAATTTGCTTTCCCCTTTCGGGTTGGTGTGCATCATGGCTACAATAATATTTTTTGCACTAGCCACCAGGTCCATGGCTCCCCCCATTCCTTTCACCATTTTCCCGGGGATTTTCCAATTGGCAATATCGCCATTTTCACTTACTTCCATAGCGCCCAGTACAGTAAGGTCTACCTTGCCTGAACGTATCATTCCGAAACTCATGGCGCTATCAAAAAATGCCGATCCCGGCAATGTGGTTATCGTTTGTTTGCCGGCATTTATTAAGTCGGCGTCTTCTTTCCCTTCTTCAGGAAAAGGGCCCATACCCAATAAACCGTTTTCACTTTGCAATACTACTTTAATGCCTGCAGGTATATAATTAGCTACCAGGGTAGGAATTCCAATACCCAGGTTTACATAAAAACCATCTTGTAATTCTTTGGCTATCCTTTTTGCTATTTGAAATTTATCTAATGCCATAAAATATTTTCATTAAAATTTTTAAAATCAATTTCTTTTGATCCCGGTTTCACTTTTCCAATTCACTCCTGTTGTACAAATCCATACCTCAAGCGATCAGGCTTGCTGTTTTTTATTAACGGTACGCTGTTCAATTCTTTTTTCATAATTCGTACCCTGAAAAATGCGGTGTACATATATACCCGGTGTATGAATATGATCGGGATCCAGTTCTCCAGGCTCTACCAATTCTTCTACTTCTGCAATGGTTATCTTACCCGCCATGGCCATTAGCGGATTAAAGTTACGGGCCGTATGCCTATACACCAGGTTGCCATCGGTATCTCCTTTCCATGCTTTCACAAGTGCAAAGTCAGAGTTAAAAGCATATTCTAATAAATAATCTTTGCCATTAAAATTTCGGGTTTCTTTTCGTTCTGCAACTTCGGTACCAACGCCTGCCGGCGTATAAATAGCCGGCATGCCATACCCGGCGGCCATACAGCGGGTAGCCAGGGTTCCCTGTGGCACCAATTCAACCTCTAATTCTCCGCTTAATAACTGCCTTTCAAATTCAGCATTTTCACCTACATAAGAAGCAATCATTTTTTTTAGCTGCCTTTTTTGTAATAATAATCCAATGCCAAAGTCATCTACCCCGGCGTTGTTTGAAATGCAAGTGATATCTTTTACCCCGCTTTTTACCAGTGCGGCTATGCAGTTTTCGGGAATACCGCAAAGGCCAAAACCACCCAACATAATAACAGCGCCGTCTTTTATATCTTGTGTAGCTTCCGCTGCGTTATTAAAAGTTTTTTTCATCGATCTTAATTTTCTTTTTTAATAATTTTTGTCTTTTTAAGCTATCTCTTAAACCCGGCAAACCCGGTATGGGCGGCTCCTGCACCGGTTTTATATCCATCATACGCCGGGGCAGTAACGATGTATCGGGGATGCGATTATATTGTGCTGTAATGCTATCCAGCATTTGGGTCATTAATTTACTATGCCGGGTGTAGTAATCATAACTTTTATCAAAATTTTGTTTACTGATATGATGCTTATTAAAAATAGCCTGCTGCATGCGGATACTTTGTTCATCCCGGCTATGCAATGAATCTGCTTTTGCAAATTCGTAGGTATAAACATCGGCTTGTATCATTTCCCACATAATCACTTGCATGCTGTCTTTTGAGAGTACAGCAGCCGGTGGAGCATCAGCATTACAAGATACAAGGAATAAAATACTTATAAAAATGAAAAAGCTTCTCATTTTAAAGCATCCTGGTATTTAGCAGCATTCGTAATGTCTATGCGGGGCAAAATATCTTTTGCCGTAGCTTTATCTTGCGGTAATGCTTTTTTAAAAATATTTACCAGTTCGGTAGATTTACCCTGAAAGAAAAATTGGTTGATCATTGTATTGGGATTATCGGAATTATAAGTATCTAATTTTTTAAGCACCTGCAACATGGCGGCTCGCCCCAAATTTTCATCTTCATACATTTTATCGAGGCCTTTGCGATAGTACTCATAATAAATATCATGCATTACGGCGTACTTGCTGTTCAGCATATTTTCTACCAGCCAGTACCTGTTTCGTACGCCATCAAAAGCTTTCCAGCCTGTTATACTTCTGCCATCGGGTGCATTGTTTACCACATTTTGTGCTTTTTGAAAAAAAGGTTCGCCCCCCCGCAATGAAAATGAATCATAATCAAAACCCAAAATCATATATGCATAATAGGCCATTACGGCGGTTAAGTTCGATACCAGTGGATCCATTCCACTTACCCGGTTATCGTTAAATTCCAACTGCTGAAATTCTATGTACTTAAAACTAATATTGTCATCTTTAAAATTAATAATAGGAGATAAATAATCTGTATTAAAAACCGGCCTGGCGGCTTGTATGGTTAAAGAAGCATTATATATATTCTGATCAGAAGTTGCTTCTACATTTAAAAGAAAGTTACAATCAATTTTTTCTGATGGTGCAAATACATCATTGGTCCATTTGCGATTATTCAAAAAATTATTTAATGCAGTTTGCAGGGTGGTAAAAGTACTCCTGTTTACATTGGGCCCCACCTGGTTAGCCACAACTGTTACCCGGGCATTTAATTCCTGGGCTTGCAATGCCTGGCAGCATACAAACGGAAGTAAGAAAATAAATAAAAATAATTTATGCATGGATTTTTTTACTAATGGTATTTATAATATCTGCGGCTACTTCTTTTTTTGATTTAAGATCAAATTCAAAACAATTTTCAGCTTTATCAAAAATAGTTATTTTATTGCTGTCGTGCCCAAAGCCGGCACCTTTATCCTGCAAAGAATTCAGTATAATATAGTCGGCATTTTTTAGCTTTAACTTTTTTATGGCATTTTCTTTTTCATGATCTGTTTCCAGGGCAAAACCCACCAGGATTTGGTGATTCTTTTTCAGGGCACCCAGTTGCTTTAATATATCGGGGGTTTTGTGAAGGGTTAAGCTCAATTCATTTTCCTGCTTTTTAATCTTTGTTCCGGAAATTTCGGCAATGGCATAGTCTGCTACCGCAGCCGCCATTATAAAGATATCGGTATGGTCAAAAGCCTGCATACAGGCATCATACATTTGCTGTGCTGTTTGTACGGATATTGTTTTCATGTGTGGGGGCAATGCTTGCTGCACGGGACCATGAATAAGCAAAACAGTAGCCCCCCTGTTCCTGCATTCTTCAGCAAGTGCCATTCCCATTTTGCCCGAAGAATGATTTCCAATAAAACGTACCGGGTCAATGGGTTCATAAGTAGGGCCTGCGGTAATAACCACTTTTTTTCCGGCAAGCGAATTATTTTGCTGAAAATATTGTTGCAAATAAGTTATCATTTCTTCCGGTTCGGCCATTCGGCCTTCGCCTGTAAGGCCACTGGCAAGCTCCCCATGATGCACCGGTAATACCAGGTTACCAAAAGATTTTACTTTTTCAATATTGTCTTTTGTAGTTGCATGATGCCACATATCTTCATCCATCGCAGGTGCCAGCATCACTTTACAGGTAGCAGAAAGATAAACAGCAGTAAGCAGATTATCACATAAGCCATGTGCCATTTTTGCAAGTGTATTACAACTCAGTGGCGCTATCAGCATCACATCTGCCCAGCGACCCAGCAATACATGGTTTGCCCAGGATGAATCGGTAGCCAGGCTATATAGTACCTCGTTTTTACTTAAAGTACTTAATGTAAGAGGTGTTACAAATGCGGTAGCGGCTGGCGTCATAATTATCTTTACGGTTGCGCCCTCCTTTACCAGCAAACGAACCAGTACCGCAATTTTATAAGCGGCTATACTGCCGCAAACTCCAATTAATATTTTTTTGTTTCTAAGCATAAAAAAAAGGCGGAATCACCCGCCTGTAAATTTATATATTCCTGTTGGTAAATCTTGCCTGTAAGGCATATAAATCAACTAAAGAGGTCGTCTTCGTTCTTTCTGAAATACACTTTATCTTCCAAAAACTCGGTGGTAGCCAGTAGTGCCGGGTTTGGCATACGTTCATAAGCCTTGGATATTTCAATTTGTTCTTTATTTTCATGTATTTCTTCCAGGCTGTCAGTATGGCTTGCAAATTCTTCCAGCTTGCTATGCAACTCTTCCCGGATGCTGATATTTATTTGATTTGCCCGTTTTGCAATGATGGCAATCGACTCATATAAATTGCCAGTTTTAGCCTTTAGGTCGCTTAATTTTTTGGGTTCAACTACGCTACTGGTATTAGCGCTTAGCTGACGACGCAGTTTGCTCATGTTGTATTTCGTTTATTTGTTTTTTACTTAATTTACTATATTCTTCTGCACTTTTAAGCAGTTTACTATCAGGATAACGATCTATAAAATCTTCGTATTCTTCCGTTACTTTTTCAAAACGTTCCACTTGCTTATCGGGAATGCTCAATTGGGCAAACTTATAATAAGATTTTACTACCATCAATTTATACTCGTCGCCTTTTTCAGTAGTAGGAAAATTATTGATCAGGTCAGAAAAAGCCAGGGCAGCTGCACGGTATTGGCCCAGGTTATAATATAAGTGGGCAGTACGATAATCTTTCATCTCCATTTTTTCGTAACATTTATCAATCACTTCAGTGGCATCTTTAATACGAGGAGAACCCGGATGCGTATTGATAAAGGTCTGCATCATATTCATCGCTTTTACCGTATTCACCTGTTCTAATTCTAACTTCGGGCTTTGTTTATAAAAACAATAGGCCCGCATATAATCTACTTCTTCGGCTTTGCTACTGGTAGGAAAAACTTCCAGGTAGCCTTTAAAGAGATTTTCAGCATCCTTGTATAAGTGCTGGTAATAATAACAATAAGCATACTGGTAATATAAATGTTCAAATTTTTGTGAACCTTTATATGCCGGAAAAAGTTCTTCGTACAATTGCACAGCCAGTTTATATTTCTTTTTGGCATAGTACTCATCTGCCATTTTCAGCTTGTATTCTACATCTGTGCTTTTTTGAATTTTGCTGAATTTACTACAGGACGCAATGCTAAGCAATAGGGTAACTACAAGTGCTGCCTGGATATATCTTTTAAATGCCATAAAGGATTGCAAAATTAATGCTTTTTTACCAAAAATCTACTATTCATCCTATTGAACCAAAAACTCACCGTTAAGGATAACCTAAAAAAGAGGCCCTCCCAAAGGGAGGGCCATCATTGAGCAAAAAGTGGAATTAAAACTTATTTTAGTTTGACCTTACGTCAACTGTATTTTTATCACCGCCACCTACTTCGCAGTTGGTACTAATTCTGTCTGCACTAATACCCTGGGTTTCTACCAGGTAACGTTGGGCAGCTTCCAGTCTTTTTTGACAAACGGCTTGTGATGCTTTAGAAGCTTCGGGATAGCCATTTAAAGTAATGGTGCAGCTTGGGTTTGCTTTCATTTTAGAAGCCACAGTGCTTAACATTGTTTTTACATCGCTGCTTAGTGTAGATGAATTACCACGGAAGCTTAAGCTTGGGTAATCCGTAGGGCACATAGAGGCAGTACCACCCGTACGCATGCTATCGCAGCAGGCAGGCGGAGGACATTTACCCACACCATCAGCATCTACAGGTTGACATTCTGTAGGTGTAATTAATTGTTTGTCTTTACAATCAGGAACTCCATCACCATCAGTATCAAGAGAAACACCATGTGTATCTACCGGGCAACCAGCAGGCGTATTGGGTTCACGATCTAATTGATCCACTACACCATCACCATCCGCATCATCAAATACCGGTTTAGGTAATTTCATGTGCTTAGGATTATTAAGTTCGCTATATGCATAAGTAAGTGGGTTTAACCAGTAAAGTGGTTCTACTGATTTGGCACCTATATTAAAGTTTAACCCAATGGAAGCATAGTTGTAAGAATCATAATCACGAGTTTGAACAGCGTCGCCCCAGGCATGTTCCTGCCATTGCTGGCCATCTAATAAATCATCTTTTACAAATGTGTGGCGATCTTCAATGGCCAGGTTAATGCGTTTGCCTAATTTAATGGCTACACCTGCCAAAATAGTACCTGATGGACGTAACGTATTATCACCCAGTTTTTGCCTGCGTGACCCCTGGCTTTCAGCCGGAGTTTCGTAAGTATCGTCCATAATATCTTTTAATTCCTTGCGAATATCTTTCCTGTCTTTATAACTACCGAAGTTATATTTCACGGCTAATGCATTGAATTTAGCTGCATAGTTATTACCACTTGCATCTAATGCATTTACCATGGTTTTATAAATGGTAGCACCTATACCCGCACCGGCATATAATTGCAGGGCTGTTTTGTTTTTATGAAAACGAATATTGTTTAAACTTACCAAACCTTGTAAACCAAGATCCTGGAGTTTTGTTTTATAATTATAGAAAACAACATCACCACTGCCGGCTGTGTTGCCAAATCCATCAGAAATTACCCCACCATACCCTACAGTAAAGTATCTTTTACCTGCAGGAAGGTTACCATTCCATGCCGGGTTTTTAAAATAGTTCATACTACCTAAGTAGTTCTGACCCTTACCGGTTGCATTTAAATATTGTAAACGAAGTGAAAATACATAACCCAATGCTTTTCTTACATGTACACTAAAATTGGGGAAAGTAAAAGGAACTGCGGTAACATCACTACTTAAAGTAAATACACCTAAAGAAGCTCCAACTTCCCACATATTACGAGGTTTAGCAGGAAAATCATATGCATTATTCCAGAACTCTGTTTGCTGGGGCATATTTTTAGAACGGATCACAGAGGAGTCATATATGGAATATCCTGCATCTGAGGTTTGCTGTGCGAAAACGCCTGTTCCCAGGAGCATTAACGCCAGAGTTAGTAATTGAAACTTTTTGCTTAACATAACTGAATGATTGATAGATTTCTAATTATACGAGTTGATTAATTTGCAAATTTATGGGTTTGAACCCCAATAGACAAACTTTTTTAGCAATTATTTACCAGCAAATATTTTGTGCTGGTTGTAATTTGTAGTAACAAGACTTATACCAAACCTAAAAAGCTGCATTCATTTCCATATTTTATTTACAAATTTGTTGATTATTTTATGGTTTTCGAGACAGACCGAACTATCTTGCCCTATCATGAAGGCTATTCAACAATGCATTGAAAATGAACTCAAGATATTTGAATTGAAGTTCTCCGAGGCGGTAAAAAGCCAGGTCCCTTTGTTGGATAGTATTATGAAATACATCATTCGCCGCAAAGGAAAGCAAATGCGCCCCATGTTTGTATTCCTTAGTGCCAAATTACACGGGCCTGTAAATGAAAGCACTTACCGGGCTGCTGCCCTGGTAGAAATGCTCCATACAGCTACCCTGGTACACGATGATGTGGTAGATGAGGCCTATGAACGGCGTGGTTTTTTCTCCATCAATGCATTATGGAAAAATAAAGTAGCAGTATTGGTAGGCGATTATTTACTCTCTAAAGGATTACTTCTCTCTACCCATCATGAAGATTTTATGCATTTGCAAATTTTATCAGATGCTGTTCGTAAAATGAGCGAAGGAGAACTGCTACAAATTGAAAAATCGAGGAAATTAAACTTAGATGAAAGCGTATATTTTGAAATTATAAAAAATAAAACAGCATCCCTTCTTTCATCTGCTTGCGGTGTAGGCGCTTATAGCAGTACCCAAAATATGGAAATTGTAGAACAAATGAAACAATTTGGTGAAAAAGTAGGTATTGCATTCCAGATAAAAGATGACCTATTTGATTATGGAACAGAAGAAATTGGCAAACCCACCGGCAATGATATAAAAGAAAAAAAACTTACTTTACCTTTAATATATACCCTGCAAAATGCCGATAAAGCAACCCGCAGGCATATTATTAATATTGTAAAAAACGAATCGAAAAATAAAGAAAAAGTAAAGGAAGTAACGGCTTTGGTTAAGCAATTGGGAGGCATAGGATATGCACAACAAAAAATGGAATCCTACCGGGATGAAGCTCTGGCAATCTTACAGCAGTTTCAACCCTCGCCCATTCGCCAGGCCCTTGTAGAACTGGTACAATATACGACCGATAGAAAATATTAAGTTGGAAAAAAGATGGAAAATATTACCTGCAGATGAGCCTGTAATTGATCTTTTACAAGCTTCACTGGGCATTAGCCGGGTTATTTGTACCATGCTGGTACAACGCCATATTTCCAGTTTTGATGAAGCTAAAAAATATTTCAGGCCCAGCCTGCAACAGCTTCACAGTCCCTGGTTAATGAAAGATATGGATAAGGCTGTAAATCGGTTACTGAAAGCTTTTGAATTAAAAGAAAAAATACTGGTATTTGGCGATTACGATGTAGATGGCACTACTGCCGTATCGGGCATGTATCATTTTTTAGGCCAGGCCTATACGCCCACGCAGTTAGATTTTTATATCCCCCACCGCTACCGGGAAGGGTATGGAGTAAGCAAAGCCGGTATTGATTTTGCCTATACGAATGGTTTTAGCCTGGTCATAAGTTTAGATTGTGGCATTAAATCCATTGAGCTGGTGCGCTATGCAAAAGAACTGGGTATTGATTTTATAATTTGTGACCATCATCTTCCTGATGAATTATTGCCTCCGGCTCTTGCCATTTTGAACCCCAAACAAAAAGATTGCCCTTACCCGTATAAAGAATTATGCGGCTGTGGCGTAGGGTATAAATTAATATGTGCCCTGGCAGAAAAATTACAATTAGACCCATTAATACCTACCCAATACCTCGACCTGGTTGCAACCGCTATAGCTGCTGATATCGTACCTATTACCGGGGAAAACAGGGTATTGGCCTACCTGGGCTTACAAAAAATAAATACCGATCCCCGGCCCGGCATAAAGGCCTTAATTTCTTTAGGCGCTATAAAAAAAGCCCTTACAATAAGTACCGTGGTTTTTGTAATTGCCCCCCGGGTAAATGCAGCAGGCCGTATGGATGATGCCCGTAAAGCCGTGCAGCTATTTATTGAACCCGATTATAACCGGGCATATGAATATGCAGAAATGTTGCACCATGATAATGCGGATAGAAAAGAAGCCGATACCAGCATTACAGAACAGGCTTTGGAAATGCTGAACAGCCAGGAAGATATCCTGTTGCTGAAATCTTCTGTTTTATTTCGGGAAGACTGGCACAAGGGTGTAGTGGGCATTGTAGCCAGCAGGCTGATGGAACATTATTATCGCCCCACGGTAGTACTCACAAAAAGTGGCGACCTGGCTACAGGGAGTGCCCGGAGTGTAGCCGGTTTTAATTTATACGATGCTATTTATGCATGCCGGGAATACCTGACCGCTTATGGCGGCCATTTTGCAGCAGCCGGTTTAAGTATGCCCACACAAAATATTGAACCCTTTAAAAAGAAATTTGAAGAAGTAGTTTCAGAAACCATCGAAGAACACATGCTTGTGCCCGAAATAATCATTGATGCGGAAATAGAGTTTACCGATATAAAGCAAAACCTGTACAAAATTATTCAGCAAATGGAACCCTTTGGGCCCGGCAATATGCGCCCCACTTTTATAGCCAGGCGGGTAAAGGATACCGGTTATTCTAAAATCTTAAAAGAACAACATCTCCGGTTGATTATTACGCAAAATAACCTGGTGATGAATGGAATCGGTTTTAACCTGGCACCTAAAGCCCCTTTACTAAATAATGAAATGGATATTGTTTTTACCCTGGATGAAAATGAATGGAACGGGAATACAACCTTGCAATTGAAAGTGATTGATATCCGGGCATCTGCATAATTCAAAAGAACTTCCTGGTGGTTTACACAAAATATATATCATACTTTTTTTACCTGGCTTACAACTGGAATATCGGCATAGCCCGTCACGTTATTCTGCAGGAAATAAAGGGCGAAAAAAAATATAAAATTGATACTACAGGGGCAGATGAACTAAGTGGATTACAAAAAAAAGGGATCGATATTAGCCATGCCACGGTGTATATGCCTGCCAGTTACGACCTGCTGGAAGAGGTTTTTGAAAAATTAAACCTAAGCCGGTTCGGGCATATGCTGGATATGGGTTGCGGTAAAGGCCGGGCCCTTTGTGTTGCGGCTCATTATGGTGTTAGCCAGTTAACCGGTGTTGATTTTTCTAAACCCCTTTGCCAGGCAGCTGAAAAAAACCTGGAGATAACGGCTGCCCGGGTACCCGGCATACACTTTAAAATTTGGAATCATGATGCATTTTATTTTGATATTCCTTTAGATGCAGATTGTATTTTTTTATTTAACCCTTTTGATGCTACCATCATGAGCGGCGTAGTAAAAAATATAGAACTCAGTTTGAAGAAAAATAAAAGAAAAATTACTATCATTTATTTTAATCCCATAGAAAAAAGTCTATTCCGGGGTTATAAAGAATTATTTTATTTAGAAAGAAAAAAATACCTGGCAGTATCTGTGCTCACCCGGGATTAGGTAAGGTTGGGAAACAATCCATCAACAAATTGTTGTTTATTAAACACCAGTAAATCATCTGCCTGCTCACCCATACCAATAAATTTTACAGGAATTTTAAATTGATTTGCAATTGCCAGTACGACTCCTCCTTTGGCCGTACCATCTAATTTGGTAATCACCAGGGCCGTTACATCGGTAGCTGCTGTGAAGTGCCTGGCTTGCTCAATCGCATTTTGGCCCGTACTGCCGTCTAATACCAGCATTACTTCATGTGGCGCTTCGGGAATTACTTTCTGAATTACTTTTTTAATTTTTGTGAGTTCATCCATTAAATGTGCTTTATTATGTAACCTGCCGGCCGTATCGATCAGGATTACATCCGAGTGCCGGGAAACACCACTTTGCACAGTATCAAATGCTACCGAAGCGGGGTCACTTCCCATCTCTTTTTTTACAATTGGCACATCTGCCCGATCGCTCCAAATGGTCAGTTGGTCAACCGCAGCCGCCCTAAAAGTATCGGCAGCACCCAATAAAACGGATTTACCTGCCTTTTTAAAATTATGAGCCAGCTTACCAATGGTAGTGGTTTTACCCACGCCATTTACACCTACTACTAATATTACATGGGGTGTATGCCCGGTGGGCAACTGGTAATTTTCATAAGCCAGGTCCTGGGGTGAGGATATCAATAGTTTTTCAATTTCTTCTTTTAATATTTGATTAAGCTGGTTTGTATTCAAATATTTGTCTTTCGCTACCCGGGCTTCAAGTGCATATATAATTTTTACCGTTGTTTCTACCCCCACATCTGCCGATACAAGTGCATCTTCAACCTGGTCCAGCACATCTTCATCTACTGTACTTTTACCGGCAATCGCTTTACTAATTTTGCCTAAAAAACTTTCCCTGGTTTTTTGTAAACCCTGGTCAATGGTTTCCTGCTGTTGCTTTTTGCCAAATAGTATATCAAAAATGCCCATAACTTATTATTTAATTACATATAGGGGGTAAAATAAAGAAAGCCTCCTGATGAAATCCGGAAGCTTACATAAAATAAAATAGGAACAAAAAGACTAATGACCCAAAAATTCTTTGATCTTTTCTTTATGTACAATCGACTCCTTAAAGGTATAAGCTCCTGTTTTGGGGCTGCGTACAGTACGAATTACTTTACTCCAGTTCTTTGCCTCTGCGGCGCTTTTCTGGTCTTTGGTCTTTATCGCTGTTTTAGCTGCTTTTGCCATGGTAAATTTTTTATTATACGTTTACAAAATTTCCGGGTAAGGAAATTTTTTATTACTTAATTTCTTTGTGAACCGTTACTTTTTTAAGAATGGGATTGAATTTTTTCAATTCCATACGCTCCGGTGTGTTCTTTTTATTTTTGGTGGTAATGTAACGGCTAGTACCCGGCTGACCGCTGGTTTTATGCTCTGTGCATTCTAAAATTACCTGAACCCTGTTACCTTTCTTTGCCATTGTTTGATATTTTTTTTATTTCTCTTTTTTAAAAAAAGATGGCTTTATATTTTAGCACCCCCTGCACGCATTTCTTTTACAACTGCATACAGCCCATTCTTATTAATTGTTCTAATTGCTTCTGAGGATAGTTTTAAAGTAACCCATTTATCTTCTTCAGCCAGAAAATACCGCTTGGTTTGCAAATTGGGCAAAAACCTGCGCTTCGTTTTAATGTTTGAATGTGATACCTTATTCCCTGTAATGGGTTTCTTTCCTGTTACCTGACATACTCTGGCCATTGTCCTAAATTTTTGGACGGCAAAGGTATAGATTTAAATTCTATTTTAGGAAAAAATTCAATAAAAATTTTCATCCTGCTTACAGATTGGCCAATTTAAGCCAACTTACAGTCAAAATCAAACCATTATGAGCCATATAGTTACCACCTCTTACAACCTGGGCATGAGCTTCACCAGCCACATTGATTCCCATACCCTGCAGATGGAAAGTTCGGTACCAGGCAATGATTCCCCAGGCGCCCCCAGTCCTAAAAAACTCATGCTGGCCTCCCTGACCGGCTGTACCGGCGTAGATATTGTAAGCATCCTTGAAAAAATGAAAGTCTCTTTTTCTGATTTTACCATTACAGCCATTGCAGATTTATCAGCATCGCATCCCCAAATTTACAACCGGGTAAAGCTGGAATACCGTATAAAAATAGATGAAGCAGAGCGGCCCAGGATGGAACGTGCCATGAAGCTCTCTGAAGAAAAATATTGCGGAGTTATGGCTATGTTTAAGGCATTTGCCACAATAGAAACCCACCTGGAAATAGTACCCCAATAAATGGCTTACTGAAACCATTTATCTTTGCCGCATGAAAAAAGCAGGCATCTTAGGTGGCGGCCAGTTAGGCAGAATGTTGTTACAGGCAGCAGCCAATTACCCGGTAGAAGTACATATTTTAGAAAATGACCCCGGTTGCCCGGCTGCCCAGTTTTGCCGGCACTTCACAAGAGGAGATATCCGAAATTTTGATGATGTTTACAATTTTGGCAAATCCCTGGATTTAATAACCATAGAAATTGAAAATGTGAACCTGGAAGCCCTTGAAAAACTACAAAAGGAAGGGGTAAAAATATTCCCAAGGCCTCATGCTTTACGTACTTTAAAAAATAAAATATTACAAAAACAATTTTATGCCCATCAACAAATTCCTTCCAGCGATTTTGTAATTACAGATAGTGCATTATCAGTAAATAAATTTACCGAATTTTTACCGGCCGTACATAAATTGGCTACTGATGGCTATGATGGCAAAGGCGTACAATTGCTGCACGATACCAAAGACATTAAGCTGGCTTTTGATGCTCCCGCAGTATTAGAAAAAATGGTGGATATAAAAAAAGAAATAGCCATCCTGGTAGCCGTAGATGAAAAAGGAAAAACAGCAATGTATGCCCCGGTTGATATGGTTTTTGATAACCACTTAAACTTACTGAGTTACCAGCTAGCCCCTGCCGAACTGGAAGAGAAAACAATTTGGAAAATGGAAGCCATTGCTTTGAAATTAGTACAAGCCTTAGATAGCCCGGGATTATTTGCCATCGAATTATTTTTAGATAAGCAGGATGCCATTTGGGTGAATGAAACAGCGCCCCGTGTGCATAATAGCGGGCACCATAGTATTGAAGCCTGCTATAGTAGCCAGTTTGATATGCTTTGGCGTATTATGCTGGGTTATCCATTAGGAAATACAAAACACATTTTACCGGCCGCCATTGTAAACTTGCTGGGCCAGCCGGGATATAGCGGACCTGCCGCTTACCAGGGCCTGGATGAAGTATTGGCCATGGAAAATGTATTTGTACATATTTACGGAAAACAGGAAACCAGGCCGGGTAGAAAAATGGGTCATATTACCATACTTAGTAATGAAAGGCAGGAGCTATTATATCGGGCTAATAAAATAAAAAACAGTTTATCGGTTAAAACCGATTCCTGAACTTACCGCCCATACTTTTAAATTTATACAGTACCCTAATTTGATTATTTTTAAAGTTTTAATTAGTTAATATGTACGTATTCGTTCTTATTCGAAAATATTTTTATTTCATTTTTCTCCTGTTTATATTAGCAGCTTGTGGGAAAAAGAAAAATAAAGTAACTGCTCATTCAAAACCTTCCGGCCCGCCACCGGCAGCGGTTGTAGATATGTATGTAGTACGCAACATCCCGGTGAGTGATAATATTATCTTACCCGGTACTGTAATTGCCAATGAAAGCACAGAAATACATCCTGAAATTTCGGGCAGGTTAACACAACTCAATATTGCGGAAGGCAGGCAGGTATCTAAAGGTACCCTGCTTGCAAAAATATATGATGGCGACCTGAGAGCACAGCTTAGTAAACTTGCAGTACAATTAGAACAAGCCCAAAGAACAACAAAGCGGTATGAAGAATTATTAAAAATAAACGGGGTAAGCCAGCAGGAATATGATATGCAGGTACTGGGAATAAATAATATTAAAGCAGATATGGCAGTAGTGCGGAGTGAAATTCAGCGAACTGAAATCAGGGCGCCTTTTAATGGTACCCTGGGTTTAAAAAATGTAAGCCCCGGCGCTTATGTTACCCCAGCCAGTATATTAACAACCATTCGTCAAAACAGCCAGTTAAAATTAGATTATACGCTTCCTGAAAAATATATCAGCAAAGTAGCCGTAGGACAAATTATTAATTTCAATATTGAAGGAAATTCAAAAGATTATACAGCCCGGGTAATTGCAACGGAACGTGGATTAAATGAAGAAAACAGGAGTATGGGTATAAGAGCATTAATATTAAATAATGATGGTAAAATTTTGCCCGGTGTTTTTGTAAAAGTGAGTACCCGTTTTGATCCGGACCCCAATGCGATCATGATTCCAAGCCAGGCTGTAATACCCCAGGCAAGAGGAAAAAAAGTAGCCGTTTATCGCAATGGTATTGCCGAATTTGATGACATTGAAACAGGTTACCGGGATAGCGCCAAAGTACAAATAACTACCGGGCTAAAAGTAGGAGACACGATAATTGTTTCGGGGTTGATGAGTTTAAAACCCAATGCAAAAGTGAAAGTGGGCAATATCCTGCAATAAAATGAAAGGGGTTCAAAAAATAAATTATCCTTTTAATCGCCAATAGGAATCATATGAATTTATCTGAATTTAGTTTAAGGAGGCCGGTTTTTGCGATTGTACTCAATATTATTATTGTTTTGTTTGGCGCTATTGGATATAATTTTTTAGGAGTAAGAGATTACCCGGCATTGGATCCGCCTAATATAAATGTTCGCACTTCTTACCCGGGCGCAAATGCTGAGATCATTGAAACTCAAATTACCGAACCACTGGAAAAAGCGGTAAATGGAATTGCGGGTATCAAAAACATGACCTCTCAAAGTTCACAAGGGAGCAGCAGCATTACAGTAGAATTTGAATTGGGAACTGATTTGGAAACGGCTGCTAATGATGTAAGAGATAAAGTCTCCCAGGCACAGCGCTCACTTCCCTCTGATTTGGATGCCCCCCCGGTTGTATCTAAAGCTGATAACAGCAGTGATCCCATCATTATCCTGCTCTTACAAAGCAATAAAAGAAATTCATTGCAGATGAGCGATTTTGCTCAAAACAATGTGGTAGAAAGAATCCAAACAGTGGCGGGGGTAAGCAGCGCAAGAATCTGGGGAGAGAAAGTGTATGCCATGCGTATTTGGTTCAATCCCTCAAAAATGAGCGCCTATGCCATTACCCCGGCCGATGTACGAAATGCATTACTTAGAGAAAATGTAGAACTTCCTGCCGGTAAAATATCTGGCGATGCTACGGAACTGGGTATCCGCACTTTTGGTAAATTAAATACTGAAGAAGAATTTAATAACCTCATCATAAAAAATATTCATGGAACCGATATCCGGGTTAAAGATATCGGGTATGCCGTACTGGGGCCCGAAAATGAAGAGAGTGTTTTAAAAGAAAGCAATATACCTATGATTGCTGTTGCCATCAGCCCGCAACCGGGAACCAATTATATAGAAATATCTGATGAAGTAAAAAAACGATTAGCTGTAATTAAGAAAGAATTACCCGACGATATTCGCATGGAAGTTTCATTTGACCAAACGGATAATATCCGAAAATCCATAAGCGAAGTAAAAGAAACACTGGTGATTGCTTTTATCCTGGTTGTATTAATCATTTATTTATTTTTCAGAGATTGGCTGATTGCCATACGCCCCTTAATAGATATCCCGGTATCTCTTATCGGCGCATTTTTCATCATGTATATTTCGGGCTTCACCATCAATGTACTCACGCTCCTGGCCATTGTACTTGCTACCGGCCTGGTAGTAGATGATGGTATTGTAGTTACTGAAAATATATATAAGAAAATGGAGGGCGGTATGGAAAAATGGAGAGCCGCCAAAGAAGGATCTAAAGAAATATACTTTGCCGTAATTGCAACTTCTATCACACTGGCAGTGGTTTTTTTACCCATCATTTTTTTACAGGGATTTGTAGGACGCCTGTTCAGGGAATTTGGCGTGGTAGTAGCCGGCGCTGTATTAATATCGGCTTTTGTATCTCTTACCCTCACCCCGGTTTTAAATGTATGGCTGGCACGAAAAGAACACACACATAGCCGGTTTTATAAGTGGAGCGAACCCTTTTTTACAGGCATGGAAAATGGGTATCGAAACCTGCTGAATCGTTTTATGAAAGCCCGTTGGCTGGCGCTTCCCGTTATATTGGCATGTGCTGCCATTATCATTTTCCTGGGCAGTACCTTACAATCAGAACTGGCTCCTATGGAAGATAAAAGCGGCTTCCGGCTGGCTGTAAGCGCACCTGAAGGCACTTCTTACGATGCAATGGATAAATACATGGACAAGCTTACCCATTTTTTAATGGATTCCATGCCCGAAAAAAAATATATCACCAGTATGACGGCACCGGGATTTATTTCAGGATCTGCAAATTCCGGCTTTATCAGGGTAGGGCTCATCCCGCCTGGCGACAGGGTAAGAAGCCAACAGGAAATTGCCGAATGGGTAAATAAAAACATGCCTAAATTTAATGACGGCCGTGCCTTTGCCATACAGGACCAAACCATACAGGTAAGCCGAAGAAGCGGGCAACCCATCCAATTTGTAATTCAAAATACGGATAATGAAAAACTACGTCAAGCCTTACCCCGTATGCTGGATGCCATTAGTAAAAGTAAAATTTTAACAGGTGCCGACGCAGACCTGAAATTTAATAAGCCAGAGATCCGCATTGCAATAGACCGTTTAAAGGCCAGTGAACTGGGCGTTTCGGTTGATGATATTTCACAAACCTTACAATTGGCCCTGAGTAACCAGCGCATGGGCTATTTTACAAAAAACGGAAAACAATATTCCGTAATAGGGCAGGTAGAGCGGAACCAGCGTGACGACCCCAATGATTTAAAGGATATTTATGTAACCAACAATAAAGGGCAGGCGATATCGCTAATTAACGTATTAAATATTTCTGAAGATGTAACTCCGCCCACCCTGTATCATTTTAACAGGTACCGTTCGGCAACCATTTCTACCAACCTGGCCGAGGGCAAAACCATTGGAGATGGCATAAAAGAAATGAAAGCTATTGCCGATACGGTTTTGGATGATTCATTTCAAACATCCTTATCCGGGGCATCCCGGGATTATGCAGAAAGCTCAGGCAATACTTACTTTGCCTTTTTCCTGGCACTCGCCCTCATTTTTTTAGTGCTGGCAGCCCAATTTGAAAGTTTTATTGACCCCTTCACCATTATGGTAACCGTACCGCTAGCCTTAGCCGGTGCCGTATTATCATTATGGCTTTTTGATCAAACATTAAATATATTCTCACAAATCGGTATGATCATGCTCATCGGGCTGGTTACCAAAAACGGGATATTGATTGTGGAATTTGCCAATCAAAAACAATTGGCCGGGGCCTCTAAGTTCCTGGCGGTAAAAGAAGCCGCCGTAGCCCGGTTTAGGCCTATTTTAATGACAAGCCTGGCTATGTCACTGGGTGCTTTGCCCCTTGCCTTAAGTATTGGTGATGCTGCTACCAGCCGTATTCCATTGGGTATCGTTATTGTAGGAGGCGTTTTATTTAGCCTGGTACTTACTTTGTTTGTAATACCTGCTGTGTATTCTTTCTTATCTACTAAAAAGAAAAAAAGTTCATTAGATAATATGCCCGGCGAAACTATACAAATTGCTGAAGAATGATAAAGAAAATGAAACTATTGACTTGCTTTTTTGCCATGGTGATGATGAACACCATGTATGCACAACCCTTACTTTCACTAAAAGAGGCCATAGCAACAACCTTGCAAAATAATTTTGATATCCGGCTATTACGGAATGATTCTGCCGTATATGCCCTCAATAATAGTTTTGCAAAATCAGCTTTCCTGCCCAGGCTAAATGCAAATACAGGAATTTTATTTAATCAAAATAACCAAAGGCAAAAATTGGCCGATGGAACTAAAAGAGAAGCCAATAATATTCGTTCGCACAATATCAATTCATCTGTAAACCTGAATTGGCTTGTGTTTGATGGTTTTAAAATGTTTATTACAAAGGATAAGTTACAGGAATATGTAACCCTGGGCAACCTGGCTTTAAAAAACCAGGTACAAACCAGTATTGCACAGGTAATAAATATATATTATGGTATTGTAAGAGAAAAACAACAGCTCAAAGCCATTGAAGAGCAAATGAGCCTGAATGTTGAACGAATGAAACAAGCCGAAAAAAAACTATCGGTAGGGCTTGGCGCCAAACCTGAATTATTGCAGGCCAACTTAGATTTAAATGCTCAAAAAGCCAACCGGCTTAAGCAATTAGCGTTAATTGACCAGGTGAAAGAACAACTGAATCAATTAATGGCGTTACCTGCCGGCACCCTGTACGAAGTATATGATACCATCCCCATCAATAGGAATATAAAAATGGGTGAAATATTAAGTACCGCCGGGTGTAACAATACAGATCTTTTATTAAGCGCCCAAAACAAACGAATTGCAGAATTAACTTTAAAAGAAAAAAAAGCTGACCGGTATCCTACCGTTTCCTTACAAAGCGCTTATAATTTTTCCAGAACGAATAATCAATCTGTCATTAATTCTTTTACCCCCCTTTTAAATCAAAATTTTGGTTTTAATTATGGAGCCACGGTAACCATCCCCATTTTTAATAACAATAACGTTAAAAGGCAAATTAAAGAAGCGGCATTAGATGTAAATTATCAGCAATTAGTGTACGATTATAAAAAATCGAATTTGCAAACGGCTATTTATATTGCCTTTAAAAATTACCAGGTGCAAATGGAAACCCTGGACCTGGAAGAAGAAAATATAAAATTGGCTAAAGAAAATGTATATGTTTCTATGGAAAGAAACCGGCTGGGTATAACCAATATACTGGAATTAAGAGAATCGCAAAAAAGCCTGGAAGATGCCTATAACCGCTTAATTGCAGCCCGCTATGCAACCAAACAGGCAGAAACAGAACTACTCCGGATTAATGGACAACTCTTACCCGAAATTGAATAATTAAAACGAAATCCTCTATCTTTTCGTCTAACCAATAATTTAACAAGTGATGCTGTTAATGGCATAACACTGGTTATATTAAATAAATTACACACTAATAGGTGGTTCACTTTCGTTATCTTAGAATATATGCATGACAAATTTTTAGATTTAGCTACCCACCCATTTAAAATGAGGGCATTTATGCTTGCAAAGCTCCCCAGTGCCTTTTTTAGCGGGGTACAACTAAGGTATATTGATTCTGAAAAAGCGATTGTATCGGTACCTTACCGGTGGTTTAGCACCAATCCTTTTAAGAGTACTTATTTTGCCTGCCTGAGTATGGCAGCAGAAATGAGTACCGGAATCCTGGCTATGGGCCATACTTACAAAAAGAATCCTGAAGTAAGTATGCTGGTAACCCGGGTAGAAGGTAATTATTTAAAAAAAGCAAAAGGGATAACCACATTTACATGTGATGAAGGCCACCGGATTGCGCTGATGATAAAAGAAACTTTAATGACGGGGAAACCCACCAGCCTTACTGTACGTAGTGTAGGCGTAGATAAATACGACGACATTATCGCTGAATTTAACATTACCTGGAGTTTTAAATCAAAAATACCTACCCAAAAAGACAGGTAATCCTGCTCCACATAATTTCAGTAATTTGCATCATCTTTTATTATTCCCAAAAATGGTAAAAGAATAATACGGTATACATACCCGTATTGGATTAATGAAACTATATGGCAAAAGAATTTCGCAAGCAAGAGGCCCTGGATTATCACGCAAGCGGTAGGCCAGGAAAAATTGAAGTAATTCCATCTAAAGAAACGAAAACACAAAGAGATCTCTCCCTGGCTTACTCCCCCGGGGTTGCCTGGCCTTGCCGGGAAATTAAAGATAATCCCGATGAAATTTATTCTTATACAGCCAAAGGGAATTTAGTAGGTGTAATAAGTAATGGTACAGCCGTACTGGGCTTAGGGAATATAGGTGCGGCAGCAGGGAAGCCCGTTATGGAAGGAAAAGCAGTACTCTTTAAAATTTTTGCCGATATTGATGTTTTCGATATTGAAATCAATGAAACAGATCCCCAAAAATTTGTAGAAATTGTAAAATCACTGGAACCCACTTTTGGTGGTATAAACCTGGAAGATATAAAAGCACCCGAATGTTTTTACATAGAACAGGAATTAAAAAAACAATGTAATATTCCAGTAATGCATGATGACCAGCATGGTACGGCCATTATTTCATCGGCCGCTTTGCTAAATGCCCTGGAACTGCAAAAGAAAAAAATTGATAAATCAAAATTTGTTGTAAATGGCGCCGGCGCCGCAGCGATGGCCTGCATCAGGCTTTACAGCAGCCTGGGTGCAAAACCCGCTAATTTTACGGTATTTGATATTGATGGCGTACTGCATAAGGGCCGTACAGATATTGAGGATATTAAAAAACCCTATTGCGTAAATGAAAAATACAAAAACATTACATTAAAAGATGCTTTTAAAGATGCGGATGTATTTATTGGATTAAGTGTAGGCAATGTGGTAACCCCTGCCATGATTAAAACGATGGCGAAAAACCCGGTGGTTTTTGCCCTGGCAAATCCCGATTCTGAAATTAATTACCCCGATGCCACTGCCAGCCGCAAAGACCTGATTATGGCTACCGGCCGCAGCGATTATCCTAACCAGGTAAATAATGTATTGGGCTTCCCCTATATTTTCCGGGGTGCGCTGGATGTAAGGGCTACACAAATAAATGAAGAAATGAAGATGGCAGCGGTGTATGCCCTGGCGGGCCTTGCCAAATCACCGGTTCCCGATATTGTAAACCTGGCATATAATGATAAAACCATTTCCTTTGGTAAAGATTATATTATTCCCAAACCCATTGATCCCCGGCTACTGGCTACTGTAGCGCCGGCAGTTGCTAAAGCAGCAATAGAAAGCGGCGTTGCAAAACTTGAAATAAAAGACTGGCCTGCGTATCAAATAGAATTAAACAACCGCCTTGGCCTCGATAACCAGATAAGCCGGGTTCTAGGTGCCAAAGCCCGAAAAAATCCGAAACGTATTGTCTTTGCAGATGCAGAAAATGCCAAGGTATTAAAAGCAGCACAACAAGTATTAGATGAGAAAGTAGGATACCCCATTTTAATGGGTATAGAGAAAAAAATAAAAGCCATTGCCGCAGCTCATAGTATAGACCTGGAAGGCATGCCCATACTAGACTGTAAAGACGATGATGCAGAAGACCTGCGGCGCCAGTTTGGTGATATCTTTTTTGAAAAAAGGCACCGCAAGGGGGTAAATAAATATGAGTCCTATAAACTCATGAAAGACCGAAATCATTTTGGTTGTATGATGGTAGAAATCGGTATTGCAGATTGTATGATTAGCGGGCTAAGCCGCAATTACCCCGAAGCCATCAGGCCAGCTTTACAAATAATAGGTACAGAACCCGGGGTAAAAAAAATTGCCGGCATGTACTTGCTTTTTACAAAAAAAGGGCCCTTATTCCTGGCCGATACCACCATTAATTTTAACCCCACAGCAGAGGAATTAGCAGAAATTACTTTGCTGGTGGCTAAAGAAGTAAGGCATTTTAACCTGGTACCCAAAATTGCCATGCTCTCTTACTCAAATTTTGGCAGCAGCAAATCTGCCGAAGCCAACCTGGTAAGGAGGGCACGTGAAATTGTAAAACTTAAAGAACCCGATTTAAAATGTGATGGAGAAATACAAGGGCTCCTGGCTTTTGATAAAGAGATTTTAAAAGAAAATTATCCTTTTTCTGAACTGGTAAATGAAGATGTAAATGTATTGATCTTCCCTAATCTCAGTTCGGGCAATATTGCCTATAACCTCCTGCAAACAATTGGAGGTGCCGATAGTATTGGGCCCTTAATTTTAGGATTAAATAAACCGGTGCATGTATTACAATTAGGCAGTAGCATCCGCAGTATCTATAACATGGCGGTAATTGCTGTTGTAGATGCACAAGTAAAATCGCAAAGCGATGCGCCTGAAGAAGTAAAAAAAAATAGTTGGTGGCGAAAATCACCAAAAACTATGGCATAAATTATGGTAGGTTATTGTAACCCTTAGTTATAACAAAAATAATTGCATGAATTTCTTATATCATTTCGGAAAATATATTTTAATGCTGAAACGGATGTTCAGCAAACCCGAAAATGCTAAGTTATACTGGAAAGAATTTATGCACCAATGTGCCGATATTGGGATTGGCTCTTTAGGTATTGTTACCATTATTTCATTATTTATGGGTGCGGTAAGCGCTGTACAAACGGCTTACCAGTTAGTGAGCCCTTTAATTGCAAAAACAACAATTGCACAAATTGTAAGAGATACTGTAATACTTGAGTTTGCCCCTACCCTGGTATGTATTGTACTGGCAGGTGTAATTGGAAGTAAGATTGCCAGCGAACTGGGAAATATGCGTGTGAGTGAGCAAATAGATGCTTTAGAAATAATGGGCATTAATACCCGTACCTATCTTATTATGCCCAAAATTGCGGCCGCACTGGTTACCATTCCCATGATGGTAATCCTGGCTATGGTACTGGGAATTTATGGAGGCCGGCTGGCAGGTGCCGCCTCTAATATCCTATCCACCGATACCTACGACCGGGGGTTAATGGAAAATTTTATGCCTTATAACATCACTTTTGCGCTTGTAAAAGCGTACACTTTTGCATTTATTATCAGCAGCATACCTGCCTATTTTGGTTATCATGTGCAGGGTGGTGCATTAGAAATTGGCCGCTCCAGTACGAAATCTGTAGTAGTAAGTTGTATTCTTATTTTATTGGCAGATTATATGTTAGCAGCGCTATTGCTGTAACACACAAATACAAATGTTATGATTGAATTCAACAATATAAAAAAATCTTTTGGCGATAAAGTAGTGCTGGATGGCATTAGCCATGTAATGGAAACCGGTAAAACCAATCTTATTATTGGCACCAGTGGCAGTGGTAAAACCGTATTGCAAAAATGCCTGGTAGGATTGCTGGAGCCTGATGCCGGGGAAATTAAATACGACCAGGTGAGCTTTACAGAAATGAATGAAGAAGACCGGAAATTACTCAGGCAAAATATTGGAATGCTCTTCCAGGGATCCGCTCTTTTTGATAGTATGACAGTAGAAGAAAATGTGAGATTTCCATTGGATATGTTTACCCATGACAGCATAGCCAATAAACTGCACCGGGTAAATGAAGTGCTAGCAAAGGTAAACCTTACCGGCTCCAATAAAAAATTTCCGGCAGAGATTAGCGGAGGTATGAAAAAAAGAGTAGGTATTGCCCGGGCCATCGTATTAAAACCCAAATATCTTTTTTGCGATGAACCCAACTCCGGCCTGGACCCTAAAACATCGATGGTGATTGATCAATTGATAAAGGATATCACTATTGAATATAATATAACCACGGTTATTAATACCCACGATATGAATAGTGTAATGGAAATAGGCGATAACATCTTATACCTGGTAAATGGTAAAAAAGAATGGAGCGGCACCAGCAAAGACATTATTTTTTCGGAAAACAAATTGCTTAATGAATTTATTTTTGCTTCTGAATTCCTGCAGGATGCCAAGCAAATGAGGATGTATGAAGCTAAAGGAAAGAGCTTCCCCGGAAAATAATCTTTTTCTTTTTTCTTATCCCCATTCCTCTTTAATCTTCAATACATTTTCCTAATTTGCTGCTGCAAATGCTTCAAAAATTACAGATACAGAATTATGCCATCATTCAGCAAATTTCAATTCATTTTGCAGATCACCTGAATGTGATTACCGGCGAAACCGGTGCCGGGAAAAGTATTTTAACCGGTGCCCTTGGCCTGGTATTGGGCCAGCGGGCAGACAGTTCAGCCCTGATGGACAAAAGCAGCAAATGCATTGTAGAAGCACATTTCATCAGCAAACCCTCCGAACCTTTAAAAAATTTCTTTTTAGCGAATGACCTGGATCCCGGAGACGAGATTATTTTAAGGCGTGAAATAGCACCCACCGGAAAATCCCGCAGCTTTATAAACGATACCCCGGTAAACTTATCCCAATTAAAAGAAATCTCTTTGCTATTGATAGATCTGCACCAGCAATTTGATACCCTGGAGCTCACCAATACACAGTTTCACCGGCAGGTTATAGATGCAATGGCAGATCATGCCGACCTGCTTAACCGGTTAAAAGTAACTTACGAAAAATACACTCAGCTGAAACTTACTTTACAAAAATTAAAAGAAGAACAGGCAAACGCTGAAAAAGAATTAAGTTATAACCAGTTTCTTTATGATGAACTGGAAAAAGCCGCATTCAAAGACAATGAACTGGAAGCACTGGATGCAGAAATGAAATTATTATCCAATGCAGAAAATATAAAGCAGCAATTAAATCAAATTTCTTTTGAACTAAAACATAGCGATTTGCCCCTGGCTCATACCTTAAAACAAATGCAGCAAAAACTGCACTCGCTTACAGAGTATGGCGCTCATATTCAGCATTTACACGACCGTATGAACAGTATGGTAATAGAGCTATTAGATATTGCAGATGAATTAGAAAATGCCAATGAAGCCATCCATTATGATGCAGAACGCATACAAATTGTAAATGACCGGATAGAACAGGGCTATACGTTATTGAAAAAACACAATGTACAAAATACAGCAGCCTTATTACAAATACAGGAAGAACTTGCCCGGAAACTAGAGAACCTGCAAAGCATGAATTTACAAACCGGCGCCATGGACATAGAATTACAAAAGTTATATGATGAATGTATGGCCCTTTCTAAAATCATTACTCAAAATAGGGAAGCGCAAATAAAACCATTTGTTCAAAAAGTAAATAAATTACTCACCCAGGTGGGCATGCCCAATGCCGCAATAAAAGCAGAAATAAACGAAATCCCCTTAAGTGTACAGGGTAATAGTGAAGTGATTTTTTTATTTGATGCCAATAAAAGCGGGCGCTTTGAACCCTTACAAAAAGTAGCCAGTGGTGGAGAATTAAGCCGGGTAATGCTAAGTATTAAATACCTGGTGGCAAAAAAATTACAGCTCCCTACCCTCATATTCGATGAAATTGACAGCGGTATTAGCGGCGAAGCCGCCAGGCAGGTAGGTATTATTATGAAGGAACTGGCCATAGCACACCAGCTTATCAGTATCACGCACCAGCCCCAAATAGCTGCAAAGGCAAATAACCATTATTATGTTTTTAAAGATATCATCAATAATAAAGTAGCTACCTCGGTACGGCTACTCAATCAGGATGAAAGAATAACCGCCATTGCACAAATGCTAAGTGGTGAAAAACCAACAGCAGCCGCACTGCAAAATGCAAGGGAAATGGTAAGTAATTAATTATTTTAAGGCTACCCTTAATTTTTCCAAAACAAAATATACAGCCGGGCAAAAGTTTGCATTTTTGAGTGTAATGGCCGGCCTTTTTAACAATACATCTTCATCTGTATAAGGAAACCGGTGACAATCAGAAGGGCGATGCTCATATATACTGCAAAAGTTATCGGCTCCCAAAAAGGGGCATGGCCGGCTCTTTAATACATAATCACCTTCTTCATCTAATTGTAAATAAGTATCTATAAAACGGCTCTCTTTTAATTTCAAAACACGGGCAATTCTTTTAATGTCCGGGGTTTTAAAACGGGGAGAGTAATTTTTACAGCAGGCGGCACAATCCAGGCAATTAATTTTTTCAAATGCCTGCTCATGCAAATGGGGCAAAAGTGAAAGAGCCTGATTCCGGTTTACCTGTTTTAAAAAATGTTTATACGTTTTTTGGTGGTCATTTGCTTTCTTTTGCCAATTCTGTAACAAATTGTTCATGGGCGCTGTGTTTAAGTTGCTCCGGGTAGTTATCCTCAATTATCCACAATGCAAAGCTAATAAGAAAGCAGAATAACAAAATGTAAAGGGCATATTGTAAATTTGCGGCGCAATAGATATAAAATGATCATTGGAAAAAAACATACTATGAATCTTTTTGAACAGCAAAAGCATGAATTTCAGCAACGCCACATTGGCCCATCGGAGCAGGAAACCACCGAAATGCTCCAAACAATCGGCGCTGCAAGTTTAGATGAACTCATCAATCAAACCATCCCGGCAAATATTCGCAATCATGCGCCTTTACAAGTTAATGGCCCGGTTAGCGAATACGAATATGTAAAAGAACTAAAAGCGGTTGCTGCACAAAATAAAGTTTTTCGTAGTTACATCGGCCAGGGGTATTACAATACCATTATGCCATCGGTAATTTTGCGGAATGTATTTGAAAACCCGGGTTGGTACACCCAATACACTCCTTACCAGGCCGAAATTGCACAAGGCCGTTTAGAAAGTTTATTAAACTTTCAAACCATGGTAAGCGATTTGTGTGGCTTACCCATTGCCAATGCCAGTTTACTAGATGAGGGTACGGCTGCTGCAGAAGCCATGCTTATGCTTTTCAATCATAAAAATAAAGATCACGAACATGCCTCGGCGCTTCGCTTTTTTATAGATGATTCTGTATTTATACAAACCAAAGAAATATTGATAACCCGGGCCACACCCTTTAATATTGAATTGGTATATGGTAATTACCAGGATGTGAATTTAGATGAATCTTTTTTTGGTGCACTGGTACAATATCCCAATAGCCTGGGTAGTATTGTGGATTACCGGAAGTTCATTCATAAAGCACACGAATCAAATGTACTGGTAGTAATGGCTACCGATTTACTGGCCCTTACTTTGCTTACTTCGCCTGGTGAGCTAGGGGCAGATGTAGCTGTAGGCAATAGCCAGAGATTTGGGGTACCCATGGGTTTTGGCGGACCCCATGCCGCATTTTTTGCCACAAAAGAAGATTTTAAAAGAAATATCCCGGGGCGTATCATTGGTGTAAGTGTAGATGCCCGGGGTAACCGTTGCCTGCGTATGGCGCTGCAAACAAGAGAACAGCATATTCGCCGGGAAAAAGCGACCAGTAATATCTGTACTGCGCAAGCCTTGTTAGCCAATATCAGCGCCATGTATGCAGTTTACCATGGCCCCGAAGGCTTAAAGAAAATTGCAAAACGTACCAGCCTGTTAGCACAAACCCTGAGTAGTGAATTGGCCAGGATGGGCTTCATAAATCAAAATGATAATTATTTTGATAGTATTTATATTAAAACCGATAAAATTTCTGAAATAAAAAATATGGCAGAGAAAAATGAAATGAATTTTTATTATACTGCCGACGGGATCATCATTTCATTAGATGAAACAACTACCCAAAGAGATGTACTGGATATTTTATATGTTTTTGCTTCGGTAACGGGGAGCGATACGGCTACAGCATCTTTTGATGCCGATAGTTTATTAGATCATATCCCTACATCGCTTACCCGTACTTCTGATTTCCTTACCCATCCCGTTTTTAACAGTCACCGGAGTGAAAGCCAAATGATGCGTTATTTAAAAAGTTTAGAAAACAAAGACCTGAGTTTAAATACCTCAATGATCACCCTGGGTAGCTGTACTATGAAGCTGAATGCAGCTACTGAACTCATCCCGGTTAGCTGGCCTGAGTTTGCAAATATCCATCCATTTGCACCGGCATCGCAATGGAAGGGTTACCAAGCCATCATCACCGAATTAGAAAATGGGTTAAGCAATATTACCGGGTTTGCGGCTACTTCTTTACAGCCCAATAGTGGGGCACAGGGTGAATATGCAGGACTGCTTACGATAAAAAAATATCATCAGCATCACAATCAATTGCATCGCAACATTATTCTTATTCCCATTTCGGCCCATGGTACAAACCCTGCAAGTGCCGTCATGGCGGGCTTTAAGGTAGTAGTTACCAAATGTGACGAAGCAGGCAATATAGATGTGAATGACCTAAAAGCCAATGCCGAAAAATATAAAGACACACTGGCAGGATTGATGGTTACTTACCCCAGTACCCATGGGGTATTTGAAGAAAGCATTCAGCAAATATGCGAACTCATTCATCAGCATGGCGGATTGGTTTATATGGATGGAGCGAATATGAATGCCCAGGTAGGTTATACCTCACCGGGTTTTATTGGAGCCGATGTGTGCCATTTAAATTTACATAAAACTTTTGCTATTCCGCATGGCGGCGGCGGTCCGGGTATGGGCCCTATATGTGTAAATGAAAAGCTGGCTCCCTTTTTACCGGGTCACCATAGCCTTACAAAAAAAGATACCCAGGCCGGGGCCGTAAGTGCAGCTGCCTTTGGGAGTGCCAGTATCTTACTCATCAGCTATGGCTACATTAAAATGCTGGGTGCTGCCGGATTACAAAAAAGTACGGCATATGCAATTTTAAATGCCAACTATATGAAGGCAAGATTAAAAAATGATTATAAAATTTTATACACAGGAAAAAATGGAACCTGTGCCCATGAATTCATAGTGGACCTTAGGCCTTTTAAACAAAGTGCAGGTATAGAAGCAGAAGATATTGCCAAACGTTTAATGGATTACAATTTTCATGCTCCCACATTAAGCTTCCCGGTACCCGGTACAATAATGATTGAGCCTACAGAAAGTGAAGACAAAGCAGAGCTGGATCGTTTTTGTGATGCCCTCCTGAGTATCCGCAGCGAAATTAAAGCGATAGAAGAGGGCACCTCAAACAAAACAGATAACCCGCTTAAAAATGCTCCCCATACACAGCAGGTTGCCTTAGCCAATGAATGGCTGCACCCTTATACCCGCCAGGAAGCCGTGTTTCCCTTACCCTATATTGCAGGCAATAAATTCTGGCCGGCGGTGAGCAGGGTAAATAATACGTATGGAGATCGTAACTTAGTATGCACTTGCGAACCTGTAAGTGCTTATGCAGCGGATTAAAATATTTTATACCTATCCGGAAAAGTGCATTTCAATCATGCACTTTTTTTATTGCCTGATTTTTATCCTGCTTCATCTAAAACACTGAGGATAATGGCTGCTGCTTTATGTATTTCATCATAAGTGATGGAAAGGGGCGGTACAATGCGCATGGCTTCTGAAGCAAATAAAAACCAATCGGTAAATACTCCTTTCTCAATACAGGCATCAATGATTTTCTTATTCATTGCATAATCATCAAAAAATACGGCCATCATTAAACCCAGGCTATTTATTTTCTTAATTTTTTTATGCTGTAATAAAGAGCGAAATAAGGCTTCCTTTTCTTTAACAGAAGCGATTAGGTTTTCTGCAAGCAAAACGTTAAATGCAGCGAGGCCGGCGGCACAGCAAACAGGATGACCGCCAAAAGTATTGATATGGCCCAGCACTGGGTTATAACTCAGGGTATCCATTATTTTTTTATCGGCAATAAAAGCGCCCAGTGGCATCCCTCCCCCCAGGGCCTTACCCAATAATAAAATATCGGGTACCACATCAAATTGTTCAAATGCCCATAAGGTACCATTGCGTCCAAAACCGCATTGAATTTCGTCCAGCACCAGCAATGCACCCATATCAGTACATCGTTTACGCAAAGCCTGCAACCATAATTTACCCGGTACCTGTACTCCCGCTTCGGCTTGTACAGTTTCGGCAAATACACAGGCTGTTTGTTCCGTAATACGATCCAGCATATCCATATCATTATACACAAATTGTTGTATGCCGGGTAGTAAAGGCCGGAATGCCTGTTGCCAGTATTCGCTGCCCATCATGCTCAGCGCTCCTTGGGTACTACCATGATAACTTTTTTTAAATGAAATCATTTCAGAGCGGCCGGTAACTCTTTTGGCCAATTTCATAGCACCTTCCGTAGCCTCGCTTCCACTGGCGGTAAAAAAAACGGAATTCAGGCTTGGGGGTAAATATTGGGTAAGCCGTGCCGCATATTCTACTTGCGGGCTTTCTACCAACTCACCATATACCATAATATGTAAATACTGTTGCGCCTGCTTTTGTATCGCTTCTACCACAGCAGGATGGCAATGGCCAATATTGCATACACTGATACCCCCTATTACATCCATATATTCTTTGCCTGCTGCATCCCAAAGCTTTGAACCCCTCGCTTTGGTAATATGCAATGCCAATGGCGTTTCTGAAGTTTGGCCTATATGCTGTAAAAATAAATGGCGCATGCTGGCATTGCCAGCCATTTTTTTGCCCGGTTGATGGCTTTCCATTTGGTAAAGTTCGCAAGATTCATGCAGTTATCAAAAGAACAAACCCGGCGACTTAGCCTGCCTCTTATTTCGTAATTTTGAAACATGCAAATGCCCCCTTTAGCAGAACGAGTAAGGCCCGGTAACCTTGACGATATTCTGGGCCAAACACATATAACCGGAAAGAATAGTATCCTGCGCAATGCCATAGAAAATGGCAGGATTCCCTCGCTCATTTTATGGGGTCCGCCGGGTACCGGTAAAACCACGCTGGCACATATTATGGCAGGTGCCGTTCATAAAAAATTTTATGCACTCAGCGCTATTTCTTCGGGTGTAAAAGAAATAAGGGATGTTATAGAAAATGCAAAAGCAAATGAAGGCGCCATTTTATTTATTGATGAAATACACCGTTTCAATAAAGGCCAGCAGGATGCACTATTAAATGCCGTTGAAAAAGGAATTATTACATTGATAGGAGCCACTACTGAAAATCCTTCTTTTGAAGTAAACAGTGCTTTACTCAGCCGCTGCCAGGTATATGTATTAAAACCGCTGGATGATGATTCCCTCATTGCCTTATTACACCAGGCCATAAAAAATGATGAACAATTAAAGCAATACAAAATCAATCTCAAAGAAACACAGGCATTGATCAATATAAGTGGAGGGGATGCCCGCAAAATTTTAAACCTGCTGGATCTTACCATCCATACATTAGCCAGGGATCAAAATAAAAATAAAGAAATTACGATTACTGATGAATGGGTAATGCAAACGGCACAACAAAGAGTGGCCTTATACGATAAGCAAGGGGAACAGCATTACGATATTATTTCTGCCTTTATAAAAAGTATGCGTGGCAGCGATCCCAACGGAGCTGTATATTGGCTCGCCCGGTTAATAGAAGGAGGTGAAGATGTAAAGTTTATTGCCCGCCGAATGCTCATCTTTGCCAGTGAAGATATTGGAAATGCAAATCCCAATGCCCTGCTCATGGCCAATCAAACCTTCCAGGCTGTACAGGTAATTGGCTACCCGGAGAGCCGGATCATTTTATCGCAATGTGCTATTTACTTGGCTACATCTGTAAAAAGTAATGCCGCTTATGTAGCCATTGGTAAGGCACAGTCTGCCGTTCAGCAATTTGGCGACCTGCCGGTTCCACTACATTTAAGAAATGCCCCCACCCGGCTCATGAAAAATATGAACTATGCAAAAGGGTATCAATATGCCCATGATTATGAAAATAATTTTATAGAGCAACAATTTTTACCAGATAAAATTGAAAACAGTAAATTTTATGATCCGCAGCAAAATAGCCGGGAAGAAGAAATACGGAAATTTTTAAAATTAAGATGGAAAGATAAATATGGATATTAATTAAATAATAATAAGGGCAATATAAAATCATGAAAATCATTTTTCATATAAAACATTTTGAAGAATTAAGCCTTACTGAGCTTTATACCATCATGCAATTGAGGAGCCGGGTTTTTGTGGTAGAACAAAATTGTGTGTATTTAGATGCGGATGGTAAAGACCAGGAAGCTTATCATGTGTGCGGTTATGTAAATGATGAATTAATGGCTTATGCCCGTTTATTAAAACCCGGGATAAGTTACCCGCAGGCCAGCATTGGCCGGGTAATCAGCCACCCCGGATTTCGGCGGTTTGGCGCAGGTAAACTATTGATGCAAAAATCAATAGAGCAGTGCCAGGCTCTTTTTAATACAACAGAAATAAAAATAGGCGCCCAGGCTTATTTATTACCCTTTTATGAAAACTTAGGGTTTATACCCTGCAGCCCGCCTTACCTGGAAGACGGGATCCCCCATATGGAAATGATTTTTCAGCCATAATTTTTTTGTAATACAATATTATTTTCTCCTCTCCGTTAAGTAAATGGTTAACACTTTTTGTAAACCATATCCAAATTATCTGTAGAAAGACTAAATCTCTTCTCATGAAACCAACTTTACGGAGCTATGTGCTGCCCTTATTGATAATATCCGGTATTTTAATGTCATCCATTAAAGTACAGGCACAGCATCTCCGCTTTGGGAATGAACGTAAATTTCATATGGAAGCAGGCCTCAATTTTGGGCCCACTTTCTTTTTAGGCGACCTGGGGGGTAACCGGGGCAGAGGATCTTATTTTATAAAGGATGTGAATTTAGAACTTACTAAAATGATGAAGGGCGCATTTTTTACAGTGTACCCCAATTCATGGCTTGGCTTTAGAGTAGCCGGGCAATATACTTTTGTATCGGGCAGAGATAATGTAATTAATACCGACGGCAGGAATGAATTATTTCGTAAAGAAAGAAATCTTGATTTTCGAAGCCACATGTGGGAAGCATACGGCGCTTTTGAATTTTTCCCGGTTTCATTTGCGAACAGGGAGTATGATGAATACGATCCCTTATTAATGCCCTATGTATTTGGGGGTGTTGGCCTGTTTCATTTTGATCCCGAAGGATCCCTTAAAAATCCCAATGGAGAACTTACCTGGTATAAATTACACCCGCTCCGTACCGAAGGGCAGGGCATGAAGGAATATCCCAATCGGCCAACTTATTCATTAACGCAAATAAATATTCCTTTTGGGGGAGGCGTTAAAGTACGCATTAGTGACCGGGTAAGTACAGGTATTGAACTTTTATACCGCCACACATTTACCGATTATATTGATGATGTAAGTACAACTTATATTGATCCCCATTATTTTGATGTGTATTTAAGCCCGGCAGATGCCATTATCGCCAGGAAAATTCATGATAAAACAGTTGGCATCATCAACCCCGGAATTACCCGTTACGAACCCGGTACCCAAAGGGGCAACCCCAATAAAAATGATGATTATTTTTCCTGTTTACTTAAACTTGGCATAAAAATAGGTAACAGTGGCAGAGACAATAGTGCATTGCGCCAGGTTAGATGCCCTCATTTTTATTAAACCCAGTACTACCCATAACAGCATAAAGACCGACAGATGAAAATTAAGCCCAAAGTATAGAGTAGAAAATAACCCCCGGAGAACGATGTGTAATCATACACGATGTTACCCCTGAAACCACTTCTTTACTTTCACTCATATTCTTTGGCTTATATAAAAAAGCCACGAAAACATTTTCGTGGCTTTTTTTATTTTACGGCTGCTTCCATCTCCTGCTGTACATATTTTGCTGTATGGCTCCCTTTTATTTTTTTCATTTCCCGGGGCGCCCCTTCATACAGAATATCCCCGCCACCAGCGCCTCCTTCGGGTCCAATATCAATAATATGATCGGCTACTTTAATAATATCCAAATTATGTTCAATTACCAAAACGGTATTGCCCCGGTCGGCCAGTTTATTTAATACATCCAGCAAATGTTGTATATCCTGAAAATGTAATCCGGTAGTAGGTTCATCTAAAATATAAAATGTTTTACCCGTATCTCTTTTCCCAAGTTCAGTAGATAGTTTTACCCGCTGTGCCTCACCCCCGCTCAGCGTAACGGCACTTTGGCCCAGTGTGATATACCCCAATCCTACTTCCTGCAGTACTTTTATTTTACGGAATATGAATGGTACAGCGCTAAAAAAATCAACAGCTTCATCCACTGTCATGTTCAGCACATCACTGATTGATTTTCCTTTGTAACGAATTTCCAATGTTTCCCGGTTATACCGTTTACCATTGCATTTTTCGCAAGGCACATATACATCCGGCAAAAAATTCATTTCAATCACACGCATACCGCCTCCTTCGCACACATCACAGCGCCCGCTCTTTACATTAAAAGAAAACCGGCCTGCATTATACCCCCTGATTTTTGATTCCGGTACCGATGCAAATAAAGTCCTGATGTCAGTAAAAAAACCACAATAAGTGGCCGGGTTACTCCGGGGTGTACGCCCAATGGGGCTTTGATCTATTTCTATTACTTTATCAATATGCTCCAATCCTTTTATTTTTTTATAAGGAAGCGGATGCATTTTGCCGGAATAGCAATAATTGTTCAGCAAAGGGTAAAGGGTTTCATTTACCAGGGTCGATTTGCCACTACCACTCACCCCGGTTACCACAATAAATTTACCCAGGGGAAATTTTACGGTAAGGTTTTTCAGGTTATTTCCTGTGGCGCCAGTCAATTCTATATACTGGCCGTTTCCTTTTCGCACCTGCTGGGGTATAGAAATTTTCTTTAAACCATTTAAATATTTAGCTGTTTCTGAATTTGAGGCCAACACCTGTGCCGGTGTACCAGCAGCCACAATTTTACCACCATGCATACCCGCCCGGGGACCTATATCAACCAAAAAATCGGCAGCCATCATAATATCCCGGTCGTGCTCCACTACCAACACACTGTTGCCTATATTGCGTAAGTTTTGCAAGGCAGTAATTAAACGATGGTTGTCCCGCTGATGCAATCCAATACTCGGTTCATCTAATATATAAGTAATACCCTGCAACTGGGAACCTATTTGTGTAGCCAGGCGAATACGCTGGTATTCGCCACCACTCAGGCTTTTAGACGGCCGGTATAAGGTAAGATAAGTAAGCCCCACATCTATTAAAAATTGAAGCCGCTCTTTAATTTCTTTCAAAATATCTTTTGCAATCAGTTGTTGCCGGGAAGATAATTTTTTATCTACCTGCTCAAACCAACGATGCAATACATCAAGATCCATGGCGCTTAATTCAGCAATATTTTTTTCTGCCACTTTAAACCATAGGCTTTCTTTTTTAAGCCGGGTACCGCCGCAAGATTCACAAGAGCTTAGTTTCATATACTTTTCTACCCAATCTCTCATGGCTTCGGTAGTGCTGGCAGATGCAAACCAACGCTTCACCATATTTATGATTCCTTCGTATTCAGTGGCATAATAAATGGGGCCTTCTTCTTTAATTTCCGCATGGGCTTCTTCTTCTTCATTTACCACTTCTTTCCCATACAGCAATAAGTTCATTGCTTTTTGTGGTAATTCGCTAACGGGTTTAGATAGGCTGAATTTATTTTTCCTGGCAAGTTCCTGTACTTGTTTAAAAACATAAGCTTCTCTTTGTTCACCCAAAGGCGCAATCGCACCTTCATTTACACTTAACTGGTTATTGGGTATTACGGCCTCTACATCTACCTGGAACACATGGCCCAACCCCTTGCATTGAGGGCAGGCGCCATAGGGCGAATTAAACGAAAAAGCATTGGGGGAGGGTTCCTCGTAACTGAGGCCGGTATCAATACACATCAGCTGTTTAGAGAAAACTGCCGGCGCTTTTTTTTCACCAGCTTCTACTACAAACATTAATCCTTTGCCAAGCTGTAAAGATTTTTGTACACTTTGCGAAACCCGTAACCGCATTCCTGCGGTTGCTTCCAGGCGGTCAACCACCAGTTCTATATCATGAATTTTATAGCGATCTACCTGCATTCGTTCTTTAAGATCCATAATTTCACCATCTACCCTCACTTTTAAAAATCCTTTCTTCCGGCTGTCTTCAAACAACTCCCGGTAATGTCCTTTACGGCCTCTCACCAGGGGAGCCAGTAAAATGATTTTTTTTTCAGCAAATTTTTCAAAAATGGATTGTACAATTTCTTCCTCGCTAAACTTCACCATTTTTTTACCGGTATGGTAACTATACGCATCACTGGCACGGGCAAAAAGAAGGCGCAGGAAATCATATATTTCCGTAATGGTACCTACTGTACTTCTTGGATTTTTATTGGTTGTTTTTTGTTCTATCGAAATTACAGGAGACAGGCCGGTGATCTTATCTACATCAGGGCGCTCCATATCTCCCATAAACTGGCGGGCATAAGCACTAAAGCTTTCCATATATCGCCGCTGTCCTTCATTAAAAATCGTATCAAAGGCAAGCGAAGATTTTCCACTTCCGCTTACGCCTGTAAATACTACCAATTTATTTTTGGGAATGCGTAAATCAATATTTTTTAAATTATGTTCCCGGGCGCCAGTTATTTCTATAAAATCTTCCTGGCTTACACCTGCAGTGGTTTCCTTTTTTTGAGCCATTATATATTCTCCTTTTACAAAGATACAAACCCTTTCCAGTAGATTTTTTATTAAAATGCAAAAATAGGGGCTGCCTGCTCCAACCCTTTACTGTACAGTATTTCCGGCTGTTCGCTACAAACCCGGGGCCTATTCTCAAAATCCACCACCGGGTTTTCTGCTTCCATCCGGCAGCCCGTCAGCCATGCAGCCTTACCCACCAAAAATTAAAATGCATTTGGCAAGGGTGGCTTATTTTCTTAACTTGATATGATGAAAAAAACCGCCCGTTATTTTTTTATCATAATACCCGGTATTTGTTTATACACAACAAATCTATTTGCACAAGAACAAACTATTACCGATGAGAAACTATGGTACCTGGATAAAAAATTCTGGCTGATTGCAAGCGGGGTTGTACTCATTATTTTATATGGATTTTACAGGATGTTTAAACCCGCTAAAAAAAGGGTAACGAAAACCGGTTCTTCTCTCCCGCCTGCTGCATCCGAAACGGATATAAGCCAGGCAGAAATAACTGAAGATACCGGTATCCTTGAAAACCCGGGTGAAGAAAAAACAGGGAAGTGATAATTTGCCCATTTACCTGTTTATACCCACAAACAAGTCCATTACTTTCTCTAGTGCCACCCTAAACCAATATGTAAAATCCTGGGGCTGTGCCGCCACTTGCTTTAGTAGTTCTTCGGGAGCAATCCATTTATAATTTTGTACTTCAAGTATATTCGGCACGGGTTCGGCATTGGTGTATCCCACAAAAACATGATCATACTCGTATTCCATTAAACCGTTTTCTACAGTTGCTTTGTATATAAATGAAAACAAATGCTCCAGATCACATGACATACCCATTTCAAATTGTAATCTTTCTTTAGCGCTTTCTTTTACCCGCTCATTCCATTGCGGATGAGAGCAACAGGCATTTGTCCATAAGCCGGCGCCATGATATTTATGATTCGCCCTTTGGTGAATTAACATTTCTCCTTTTAAGTTAAAGATAAAAACAGAAAATGCCCGGTGCAATTTCCCATCCCGATGTGCTTGCATTTTATCCATTTCAGCAAGCGCAAAATCATCTTCGTTTACCAGTACTACTTTATTTCTTTCCATTTTAATTTATATTTGAGTTTGCTGCAATGCTTTTTTATAAACAGCCAAACATCTTTTTCGGGCTACCTCATGTTCCACGATAGGCTTTATTATATTTTGATCGTAATGGGGGTTCCATTTTTTTATGTATTTAAAATCCTTATCAAACTTGAGGCTTTGAGCTGCCGGGTTAAAAATGCGGAAATAGGGCGCTGCATCGCAGCCTGTACCAGCAGCCCATTGCCAGTTACCATTGTTGGCTGCCAGATCGTAATCATTCAATTGATTGGCAAAGTAAGCTTCGCCCCAGCGCCAGTCAATGAGCAAATGTTTACATAAAAAACTAGCCACAATCATTCTTACCCGGTTATGCATAAAACCTGTTTTGTTAAGTTGATGCATACCGGCATCTACAATTGGATAACCGGTTTCTCCATTACACCAACGCTCAAATTCACTTTCATTATTCCGGAAATCAATATAATCGTATTGAGTTTTAAAACTTTGGTTTACTACCCGGGGGAAATGAAATAATACCTGCATAAAAAATTCTCTCCATATTAATTCTGAAAGCCAGGTTTCATTATGATACAGCGCAAATGCTACACACTTACGGATAGATATTGTACCAAAACGCAATGCCATTCCCAAATGAGTAGTATGATCCATCGCCGGAAAGTTTCGATACAAATCATAATCTTTGATGATGCGGATATCAAGCTCTGGCTTTTGAAATGGAATACCCGCTTTTTGAAATGCCAGTTCCGATAAGGAGTGTATTTCAGTTGCTGCTGTTTTAAAGAAATGATCAAATGAAATCCGGGCAGCTGCGTAATGGCCTTCCTGTAATGCCGCTCTCCATTTTTTTGCATACGGCGTAAAAACTGTATAAGGCAAACCATCGCTTTTTACAATTTCCGATTGTTCAAAAATTACCTGGTCTTTATAAGTATAGAAAGGAATGTTTTTTTCTTGTAAATACGCCTCTATGGCATTATCTCTTTGTATAGCCTGTGGTTCATAATCTCTATTGCAATACACAGCCTGAACATGATAAGTATCAGTAATTTTTTCAAAAACAGCTAAAGGGTTACCATAAAAGGTTTGTAAAGCAGATTGCTTTTGGTGGAGCTGGCTATTCATTTGATGTAAGGCCTGGTGAATGTAATCTACCCGGCGATCATATTTGTTACTTAGTTTCCCCAATATTTGGGTATCAAAAATAAAAATGGGCAACACCGGGTATCCGGATGTCAGGGCCTGGTGCAAGCCAACATTATCTTCTAACCTAAGATCTCGCCGAAACCAGAATATGGCAACACTATACTTCATCCTTTATACATTCTTTCTTAGCATTAAATAATTTTTCTAATACCCGGTACCGGTAATTAAAAATATAGTCCAGCTTTTTCTTTACCAGCAACGCATGTGTAATATCGCCCACAATACCAAACGGCAATGTATAATCTACCGTATCTTTCATTAACACGCCCTGGTCATTGGGTATAAATTCATGAAAATGTTTCCAGGTTTTATAGGGCCCTTTTAACTGGTAATCAGTAAAACTTTTCCATTCATCCACCTGTAAAATTTTGGTTCGCCATGCTACGGGAATACCCAGTAGCGGGGTTACTGTATAATCAATGGTCATACCCGGGTAAATATTTTCATGAGCATCTTTTGATGTCACTTTAAAATTCATATCACCCGGTGTAATACGGGCAAGATTATGCGGGGAAGAAAAAAAATGCCAGGCTGTTTCTATATTACAATTTAATTGCTGTGACCGTACCAGTTTATACATCATCATTTAATTCATTTAAACCAACTATTTTATATAATTGTCATTTTGTATTGTACATAACTACTCATCATTAAAGAAAACTTTTGTCCATTGGGAATACGAATCCGCTCTTGTAAAATTTGCTGGGCCGATGCTTTTTTAATTTTACGGAACAATGAATAATAATATTTATAAGCCAGGTAAACGCCGAAACGGGAAGAAGCAGGTAATTTTTTTATACCGGTTAATGCTTCCTTAAATTCCCGTTCAATATCTTTTTCAATGGAAGATTTAATGGCGTTGTTGAATGAACCCATTTCTACACCTGGGAAATAAGTGCGTCCTAAAATTTGATAGTCATCCTTTAGATCCCTCAAAAAGTTTATCTTTTGAAATGCCGAGCCCAGCTTCATGGCATAAGGCCTTAAGCTATCATAAGCCTCTTTATTACCCTCCACAAATATTTGCAAACACATGAGGCCTACTACTTCGGCTGAGCCTAAAATATATTGGTTATATTTTTCTGTATTATATTCCATGGCATGTAAATCCATTTCCATACTCTTCAAAAATTGATCAATGAGGGCCGGATCAATTTTAAATTGGTGTACCGTTTCCTGGAAAGAATTTAAAATGGGATTCAAAGAAATGCCCTCATCCAGCGCTTGTGTAGTTTGCTCTTTAAAACGGCTGAGTAATGCTTGTTTGTTATAATCATGAAAACTATCCACAATTTCATCGGCAAGTCGCACAAAGCCGTATATGGCATAAATAGCAGGTCGTATAGAAGGCCGCAACGCCAAAATACCCAGCGAAAAACTGGTACTGTATTTTATTGTTACCCGTTTACTGATATCGTAAGACAATTCATCAAAATATTTTTTCATCCTTTTTTATTTTACTCCATTTAAAATTTTATATTCAATAAGAACGGATCTAATTATTTTTTACTTTCTGTTCCCTCATTATGTTTTCCAACAACGAAGCGCTATCGTAATTTTTGCTAAAGATGGGATTATGAAAATCGTCGAGCTTTTTAAGTAATCGTATCAGTTCCATCTTTTCGGAGTAATTAAGGTCGCCAGTAACAATTTGAGTGGCCTGCCTGATTTTAGCCATTTGTTTATCCAAAACCTGTAAGCCTTTAGTGGTAATTTGTATGATTTTACTCCGCTTATCTTCATTGGAATTATTTTGCTTTACCCAACCCTGCTTTATCAACCTGTTTATGATTTGAATACCCGCTGGTTTTTCCTGGATATTTTTTTTAATAAGTTCCATTTTTGTCATGGCGCCAAAGGCTTTAAGATTAATCAGGAAAATAAATTCTTCCTGGGTTGAAAATGCCGACCCTGCCAGGGCAGATTTTGAATAGGTTTTTGCATACCGGTTCATATGCACAATCAGGGTATTGATCACACTTTCGGGTGTCCTTCCCTCTTCTTTGCCTTCCCAGTTGGGTTCTGCTGTGGGTTTTATTTCACTTGCATATTGGTCAGCAATCCAGTTTTTAAAACCATCAATGGTACCCGAATATTTTTTACCTGACTTTGTTTTTATATCAAATTCTTCAAGCAATGCTATGGTTTCTTTAATGAGTGGGTAATTCATATTTCAATGTTTCTTGAATCATAAAATTCAAAATATTTTGTGTTGTTTTATACTTTCTTGTAATTATTTTAGTATAAATATATACCTTTTACTTGAATACTTACAAATAAATTTCCGGAAAGTGGAGTTAAATTTCTGCCGAACTAACAATAAATAACTGGAAATAAGGTGATTATAAAACTTTGAAGGGTAATAGTAAAATATGCCCGGGAGATTGGGTAATTAAACGATTCTTTCCAGAATAGCTTTAGCTACGGCTTCGGGGGCGGAGTGTACATGTAGCTTTACATAAAAATTCTTGATATGAGTTTTTGCCGTTTCAAATGAAATATCCATAGCGGCTGCAATCATTTTATAGCTTTTACCTGAAACCAGGTGCTGTAATACAATTTTTTCTTTGTCAGTTAACCCATATTTTTCACGACCCAATGGGGGTACATTTTTTTGAAAAAGATCGAGCATGCGCCGGGCAATGCCCGGTGTAATAGGAGAACCCCCGCTATGTACTTCTGTTAATGCTTCAAGGTATTTTTGCAAAGAAGTTGATTTAAGCAAATAACCGGAAGCGCCATTGCAAATGGCATCAAAAATATATTCATCATCAAAAAAGGCAGTTTGTATGAGTACTTGTAACTCGGGGTAAGTAGCTTTAATTAACCGGGTAGCTTCAATGCCATTCATACCGGGCATTTCAATATCCATTAATACAATATCGCAGGGATTTTCTTTTAAATCATCTACAATATGATTACAGTTCTCATAAGCTCCCGAGCAGCTAAAACCATTTGTTTGTTTTAACAACAGTTCAAGGCTTTCTCTCAAATGCTTATTATCTTCAAATATAGAAACTCTAATCAAAATAGATTTTTTACAATATTAATGAGTTTACAAATTGTTTACAATACCGAATATGGGGTTCTTGTTTACTACAGTAGAACCTGCACCTCAATTTGGGTTCCTGCACCGGGTTGAGATATCATTTTAAAATCTGCATTCATTTCTTTTGCCCGGTTCTTCATATTTCCTATTCCGTTCCCCTTCTTATTATTTTCGATAGCAAAGCCTTTACCATAATCTTTAATGACCATTTTAAACAAGTTCTGTTTAATAGAAATGGTTACATCCAATTGTTTGGTATCGGCATATTTAACGGCATTATTTACAGCTTCTTTAAATATTAAGTAAAGATTTTTTTTAAGATCCATACCGAGGTTTATTTCAGCCATATCAGCACTTAAAAAATTACACTCTATTTCTTTACCCTGGCATATTTCAAACATAAAATTCTCCATACGTGCCGGCAAACTTTGAGAATCATTTATTTTAGGTTTTACAACCCACACAATATCGCTCATGCGATCCATGGTTTCCTGCACATTCCTGGTCATTTTAATTAAAATATCACTTGAAGCGGCATGGGTTACACTTCTTTCTGCCAATTGACTTAAAATATGAATACTGCTTAAGGAGCTGCCTACTTCATCATGCAAGTCGGCCGCAATTTGGTTACGTAACTTCAGTTCTTTTAGTTGCTGGTTTTGTTTACTTCTTTTAAAGATAAAAAATCCCATAATGGCAAGCAAAGCGCTTATTAAAATTACCGAGTACTTTACAATTTTTTGACGTTCCAGGTTGGCCCTGTCAATCAACTGGTCTTTTTTTAAAATAGAAATTTCATTTTCCTTTTTATCTGAATTATACTGGGCTTCCAGGTGTTGTATTTGTAACTGGACATCGCTACTTTTTAAACTGTCGTTAAGCTCATAGTATTTTTTTGAAAATTGTAAAGCTTTTTCATATTCCTTATTTGTTTCATAATAAATAGCAGCATTTTTATACAGGGAAAGCTGGGAAATAAGATCTCCTTTTTCCTGTAAGGCATCTAAATTAGTGGCCACATTTAGATCATGTTCGGGTGCCGTATTTACATTGGCTTTTAAATTTTCTAATTCTGAATTTAATAAAACCAGCATACTGCTATCTCCCGTTTCTTTCACCATTAATGCACAGTTAGTAAAATAGGCTTTTGCTTTCTCTTTGTTGTTCAATTTAGCGTAAGCCTTACCCAGGTTAAACAATGCCCGTTGTTCATCTATTTTTAAATTCATTTCTTTGGCAATCCTGAATGAGTTATTAAAATAAATAATAGCCTCTTTAAAATTGCCCAAATCCAAATAAATATTACCCAAACTATTATAAGCGGTACCTATAGAAGGACGGTCATTAAGTATTAGTTTTAATTGAAGTGATTTTTTTGCATATTTTAAACTTTCATTCGGTTTGCCCATTTCAAGGTAAAGATTGCAGATTCCCTGGTAACAAAATGATTTACCCAGGTCATTATTAAACTTTTCAAAAAGGGTGAGTGCCTTAAAGTAATGCTGAAGGCCCACTTTATAATTTAAAGTTTTAGTATAGGCATTTGCCAGGTTTAAATACAGGCCGGCTAGCGCAACATCAGTCTTGTTTAATTTTTGTGTTAAGACTAATGCTTGTTCGTAATGACGAATGGCATCCCTATAATTACCAATTTTTCTATAATACAGCCCGGCAGCCTGGTTATAATCAAAAGTTATTTGGTTTTTATGTTTTTCGGGCGCATTTTTAGAAAGTAAGTCTAACTGATTTAAATAATATCTGGCGCTATCTAATTTACCGGTATTTTGAAATAAGGTTATCAACTGGTAATAAACAATGGACAAGGTGTTGGCATTATCAATTTTTTTAGAAACATGATAGGCCTGGTCAAGGTAAATACGTGTTTTATTATTATCCTTACGGGAATAAATGGTTGCCAGTTTATTTAGTGCTTCCGCTTCTGCAACGTCCTGTTTGCCTAACGCCACGATACGCTCCAGGCTATCTATATTTGCCTGTGCAAAAATTTGCGGCATTATATATATAATGCAAAATATAACAGTTAGCAGTTTCTCCACACTACAAGTTATGACAAAAGGGACGAAAAAATGTTCTTGAAATAATAAATATTTACTATGATCTTTATAAAAATTCGATTTAAGAATTACTTATTTTTTAGAAAGAGATTCTATTTTTTCTTTGAGGTCAGCTATCAGCCGGGCCATTTCTTTATTTTCCCGAATTTGCGCTTCCATCATTTTTTGTTGTTTTTCCCACAACAAGTTATTCTCATGCGTAAGGTTTATAATATTTTTAATTTCACTTTTTAATATTTTATTCTCTGCATTTAAATTTTCGAGTTCGGTATTTACTTCCTGCACCGCCTTCACCAGCGGCATAATAAATTGGCTGTACGCCAGGCTGTAATGGTCTTTATCATTTGCAGGAGCATGCACGCCATCAAAACTGTAGCCTAAACTTTTTGCAATTTTTTCTACATCCTGGGCTAAAAATCCTGTATGCAGTGTTCTTTCTTTAAAAGAAACTGGCATAATCTCACTATTATTTATATCTCCTGTTTTAGTAAATTCTTCTAGTTTTTCTTCATCAAAATAATAAGTAACAGGTTGTAGTTTTTTAATAAACTCCAGGCCTGGTACATTGTCTTTAATGTTATATTTAAAGCGTGCATCAGACGGGAATGAATAGGCAACCTGGCCTTCAATTTTAGTTACTGATGTATTACCAATGCGTACTTTATTGCTGGCGTTTACAACTGCACCTGCGCCAATGGCAGTGGCGTTGGTTAAATTGCTTGCACTAACATCTGCTAAATAACCAACGGCAGTATTACTGTTACCGGTTGTATTTGTATTAAGCGATTCCCGGCCTATAGCTACATTATAAACTCCGGTAGTATTTGCTGAAAGAGCTGAAAATCCATAGGCTGCATTACCCCCGCCACTTGTATTGCTTGCCATAGATTCCATACCATTTGCCACATTTGCACCGCCAATTGTATTATTGTAAAGCGATGTATAACCAATGGCTACATTTCCATTACCGGATATGTTTTTATAAAGAGTAGAAGCTCCGTTTGCAGTATTGTTGTCGCCGGTGGTATTGAAATAAAGTGCGTCTTCTCCACTTGCTGTATTAGAAGAGCCTGTTGAATTTTTGTATAAACTTCTGGAGCCAATTCCTATATTACCATAACCTGTGGAATTAGAATAAAGAGCTGTTGCGCCATAGGCTGTATTTCCTGTTCCTGACGAATTTGAATATAATGCTTTAGAACCGGTTGCAGTATTAGAGCTTCCGGTTGTACTTGAATAAAGAGCCATGTAGCCGGTGGCAGTATTATCATAGGCGTTGGTATTTGAAAACAAAGATTGGAAACCAGTAGAAGTATTTTGATAGCCGGTTGTATTATAATACATTGCTTTACTTCCCACTGCTGTATTGGCAGTAGCCTGATTACCGTAGTTACTCCCCGATCCGTTATTAAAAAGAGCACTGTCTCCGATAGCAACAATATTATTTCGGTTTGTATTACCATAAAGTGCACTTGCTCCAATAGCAACATTGGAGTTGCCCAAATTATTTGTATAAAGTGCTTTATTTCCTGATGCTACATTATTATTTCCGAATCTATTATTTTGAAGCGCATAAGCACCATTTGCAGTATTTTTTATGCCTAATGTATTTTCATTAAGTGCATAAGCACCATTAGCAACATTATAGCTACCTTCTGTGTTATTTAATAAACTGTTTAATCCTATGGCAACATTATACCCACCGTTCGTATTACTTTTAAGAGAATAAGCCCCATTAGCTGTATTACCAAATCCAATAGTATTGTATAATAAAGCGTTAAAACCAGTTGATGAATTATTATACCCTATTGTGTTAGCATAAAGTGCTTTACTACCATTTGCCGTATTATTATAACCTGCGGTATTTGAAAAAAGCGCTTGAAATCCCTGAGAAGTATTCTCAATCCCACTTGTATTAGAAAATAAGTTTTGAAAACCAAATGCGGTATTATTGGTACCTATACTATTTGTATATAGCGATTGATATCCATTTGAGGTATTGTTTTCTCCTGTAGTGTTTGAATATAATGCCTTACTACCAACAGCTGTATTTGCCGGCCCTATATTATTATATAAGGCACTATCACCAATCGCTACCAGGTTACTTGTATTAGTGTTTTTATATAATGAATTTATTCCAATCCCAACATTGGAGTTACCAAGAAAATTATTAAAAAGAGCATTATATCCTGAAGCGATATTGTAATTGCCTTCTGTATTATAAAATAGCGCACCTGAACCAATTGCAACATTATTATTCCCTTCAAGATTATTTCCAAGAGACGAGGAACCGATGGCTGTATTATTATCTCCTTTTATATTTTCAAACAAAGAGGAAATTCCAATGGCCACATTTTCGTTGCCCGTGGTATTAGATGCAAGTGATTTAGCACCTATAGCAGTATTGTAACCACCAGTGCTATTAGAGCTCATAGAATTGAATCCACTTGCAACATTTAAAATCCCTGTAGTATTTGCATAAAGGGCTTTATAACCATTTGCTACGTTATATGCACCTGATGTATTATTGTAAAGTGAATTAAAGCCATTACCAACATTTCCATATCCGGTTGTGTTGGAAAATAATGACTGCGAACCATTTGCTGTATTTTCATTCCCCGTGGTATTTGAAAAAAGTGATTGACTTCCAATTGCTGAGTTAAAACCACCTAATGTATTAAACTTGAGTGAATTAAAACCTATAGCAGTATTCCTATTACCTCCGGTGTTTCTCAAAAGAGATTGGGAACCATTGGCAGTATTTTGATTTCCTGTAGTATTGCTATATAATGCTTTACTTCCCACTGCAATATTATCCAAAGCTTCCAAAGTTTCTAATGCTCCAATTCCATTATTATACAGAGCACTATCACCAATAGCAACTAAGCTACCGCTTGTAGTATTATTATAAAGTGCACCTGAACCAATACCCACATTCAAAATTCCGGTGTTGCTATTACCTGAAAGCTTTCCCCAAAAAATATTTCCTAAAGAATCTAATAAACCAACTTTAGTATTATTTACTTTATACTGAATGGGCTGATTATTTGTTGTACCCATAAAATCAGTTGCTGATGCTGCATTGCCCTGCAAACTCCAACCCGAACTTAATGCCATATTGGCCCAGCCCGTTCCATTAAAATACCAAAAACTTTTTGTGTCCGTATCATACAACATCAATCCATTGGCCGGTGTAGCAATAGCTATACGCTGCGCCGAAGTTAAGCGGGGAATTAATATGCCTTTGTTAGTTGCAGTAATATCAAGCATAGCACTTTCATTTGGAAGGGGAGTGCCAATACCTACATTTTGTTGCGCCATTACAATAAAGGGGCACATTAAAATACAGGCCGCAACACAAATAAGTGGTTGTAATTTTTGTTTCATGTTTATTTTTTTTAGAAAGCTTTTTAGCCAATAATGCTCACTTGTAAAAATCGTGTATATGACAGGGGTATGCAATACCGAATATGAGGGAGTGTGTAAAATAAATACGCAATAAAAAAAATGCCGGCTGCAACCTGCCTTACAAGCAGCGGGAGATGCAAAAAAAATAACAACAAAATAGTTGTTACTTTTTAAAAAGCGTAGTTTAATGAAGAATGTATTTCACCTGGCAATATGGGTATTGTTTACTTATACCCCTCCTACCATCGTCATCGTTTCAATAGCCATTTTCTGGTTGTATTCAAATGCCAGTTGCTTATGGTTGATGATATCGATAATAGTTCCTACCAGGCATAACCCGCCGGTGAGAAAATATAAAATGCCCATACCCATTTGGCCGACTAAAAAACGTTGCACGCCGTTTACACCCAAAAAGCCAATGAGCGCACTAATGAGTACCGCATCCGGCTTTTTCCGTTTGGTACTGTACAATGAAATAAAATAGGGTACTTTATCTGAAGGCAGATTTTTGGTAAATTCTACCAGGTAGTTAAGTTCTTCTGGCTCCAGGCCGGGAATTTGGTTGAATGCATTATTGTAGTACATGGTTTTTGTTTTTTATAGCTAATTGAAAAATACGATATAAAATGATACAAACTGCCGGAATTCCAAATGGATGAGCGGAAATGGATTTACCCCATTGAAAATGCATGGCATCATGCATCGCATGGCCAATACCACAACCGGGGCACCACCCCAAGCCCATCCACTTATAAATGCATAAACTTGAATGTTCCTCCTGCGCATCTAAAAAATACAAGCATAGTAATGCGCTGATCCAAATTACCAGCTCGGCATATCGGCGTAAAACGGGTGAAATATGTTGATTGAAATAAGACAAGATTTTTTAAAATTATAATTGTTTTATTTTCTTAATAACGATCGGCGTTACAAAGCTGTCTCCTATGCTTTTTTGATTTTGAATTTTGTGTACCGCCTTCATACCGGTAACTACCCGGCCAAATGCGGCATACCCTTCCCCGCTATTGTTACCATCAAACTGGGTTTGATCACCAATACAAATAAAAAATTCAGAACTCCCGGTTCCGGGTTTTGTTCTTGCCAGCGAAAGGGTACCATCGGTATGGGATAATCCTGTTTGTTTGGGTGATTCATGGGGTATGCCTGCTAATGAAAGTTGCTTTTGAGGATTGGTTTTAATAATACCTCCTTGTATAAACCCCATATTATAATCAGAGGGTAAGTTTTCATTTTTTATAACCCTGTAAAAAGAAGCAGGATTATATAAGCCTTCATTTACATAATTTAAAAAAGCGGCCACCGTTTTAGGCGCTTTACCCGGGAAAAGTTCAGCTTCTATGTCTCCAAAATTAGTTACGATCAAGATATGGGGATTGTCATATTTATTTTGATGACAGGCCGTCAATAACAAAAGCAGGCAGATATAAATCCATTTTTTCACAATCTATTTTTTACAAAGATATAAGAGAAAAAAACAGGAGCCTGTTTTCGATTCTATCTAAAATACAGCCCGGTTGTAAACAGACTGGCCGTTCGCTAATGATCATTTAAGGGCAATCCTCTTTTTTGCCATTCTACCCAATTGATGTATTCAGGCGCTACCCGCTGCTCTACCATGGTAATACAGTCGTTAACGGGGCATACTAACTGGCACAAATTACAACCCACACATTCTTCTTCTTTGATCGTATAAATATTATATGGCTTTCCATGCTCCAGGCTTATGCTTTGATGCGAAGTATCTTCACAGGCAATATAACAAAGGCCACAATGAATACATTTATCCTGGTTGATGTTGGCAATATGATGATAATTGATATCCAGGTCTTCCCAATGGGTAATGGTGGGAACAGATTTACCAATAAAGTCTTCCAGAATTTTAAATCCCTTTTCATCCATCCAGTTATTTAATCCTTCGCACATATCTTCTATAATACGGAAGCCATGGGTCATAGCGGCGGTACATACTTGTACATTGCTGGCGCCAAGCAGTAAAAACTCAACGGCATCTTTCCAAGTACTTACGCCCCCAATTCCTGAAATGGGCAACTTTCCTGTTTCGGGGTTTTGGGCAATACTGGTTAGCATTTTTAGTGCAATGGGTTTTACGGCCGGCCCGCAATAACCCCCATATACCGATTTGCCTGCTACATACGGATTGGGTACCAGGGTGTCCAGGTCTACACCGGTAATAGATTGTATGGTATTGATTAATGAAAGCCCATTACTTCCTGCTTTAGCTACCGCTTTACTGGTAGGTACTACTGAGTGTACATTGGGGGTAAGTTTTGTAATAACGGGTATCGTGGCTGCTTCCATAACCCATTCTACTACCATGGCAGCAATTTCAGGATCTTGACCTACAGCAGCGCCCATACCTCTTTCGGTCATACCATGCGGGCATCCAAAGTTTAATTCAAATCCATGAGCGCCTGTATCTTCTACTTTTTTGATGAGTTCGTGCCAGCTTTTTTTATCATTATCTGCCATCAGCGAAACCACCATGGCCCTATCGGGGAATAATTTTATACACTCGGTGATCTCTTTCAGGTTAATATCGAGTGGCCGGTCGCTTATCAGTTCAATATTATTAAACCCCATTACTCTATGGCCGCCGTAGTTTACAGCAGAGTATCTTGAGGAAACATTTTTTACCTGCGAGCCAAGCGTTTTCCAAACAACGCCACCCCATCCGGCTTCAAAAGCACGCAATACGTTAATCTTTTTATCTGTAGGCGGTGCACTGGCCAACCAAAAAGGATTGGGTGATTTGATGCCTAAAAATTGGGATGATATATCTGCCATAAAACTAAATTTAAAATAAAATGTGGTAATTTTTTTATTAAGCCAGTTCTAAATATTGTATAATAGAAGCTGCCGCATCTTTACCTGCCTGCACGGCATCTACCACTTCTTTTCCTCCATTTACGGCATCGCCACCGGCATACACTCCCTGCAGGTTTGTTGCCCCGGCATTATCAATACGGATCCTGCCATTATTATGCTGTACATTATTTTGTGCAACGATATCTTCAAAAGGCATTTGGCCGGCAGCTTTTATTACCATATCAACAGAAAGTGTAAATGTCTCGCCTGTATCCACAGGGCTTCTCCGCCCGCTGGCATCGGGATCGCCCAGTTTCATTTTGCTGCATATTAATCCTGTTACCTTACCCGCTACTCCTATTATTTCTTTAGGTGCCGCCAACCAAATAATTTCACAACCATCCAGTAAGGCAATATCCATTTCGTGTTGGGTACAGGGCATTTCCTGTTGCGTACGGCGATAAATCATGGTTACTTCTTTTGCTCCCAGCCGCTTTGCCTGGGTGGCGGCATCAATCGCCGTCATGCCCATACCTATTACGGCAACCCGATCGCCCACTGCAATAGATGCAAGTTCATTACTGCGTAATTGGTAAATAAAACGAATGGCATCTTCTACGCCCTGCAATTCTTCACCGGGTATATTTAATTTGCGTGCGAGCCCAACTCCCATTCCCAGGAATATTGCATCGTATTGTTTTTGTAAATCTCCAATTGTAAAATCTTTACCCAGTGATTTTTCATATTCAATATGAATGCCCCCAATACCGGTAATATAATCTACTTCGTTGGCACAAAACTCAGGTGTTACTTTATAAGCTGCAATACCATAGGTCATCAATCCGCCCGCCTTTTCTTCTTTTTCAAAAATGGTTACGGCTATCCCTTCTCTTGATAAGATATGAGCGCAACTTAAACCTGCAGGCCCGGCGCCTACGATGGCTACTTTTTTCCCATTATCGGGTTTCCGTTCAAACATTTGCCAGTTATTGGCTATGGCAATTTCACTGGAATAGCGTTGCAGGCGGGCAATTTCGATGGGTTTTTCTTCCAGTAAATTATACACACAATTGCCTTCACAAAGTTTTTCTACCGGGCATACTTTACTGCAGCCTGCCCCAAAAATATTCGACACAAAAATGGTGTGTGCAGAGCCTTTTATATTTTGGGTAGTGATCTGTTTAATGAACTTGGGTATATCAATGCTGGTTGGGCATCCTTTAATACAAGGCGCATCGTAACAAAACAAACATCGGTTGGCCTCTACGATAGCTGCTGTTTCATTATCGAACGGAGGATGTATATCGCTGAAATTTTTTTCATATTCCTCAGCCGATAGTCTATTATTTTTTATCATCGCTTATAAAGATTATGAAGTATCCGGAAAAGTAATTTGGTTTCCAAATACCGGGCAATGTAATTAGGGTTTTATAATACTATTATAATTCAGTAAGCCTGCCATAGGTTTCCGGGCGGCGATCCCTGAAGAACTGCCAGGTAGCTCTTACTTCTTCAATCATATCCAGGTCAAAATCGGCAATAAGTAACTCATCATTATCCTCACTGGCTTGTGCAAAAATTTGTCCACGGGGATCTACAAAATAACTGGAGCCATAGAACTTACCGAGGTCCCATGGTTTTTCATAACCCACCCGGTTGATGCATCCCATAAAATATCCGTTTGCGGCGGCATGTGCGGGCTGTTCTAAATTCCATAAATATTGCGATAAGCCGGTTACGGTAGCCGAGGGGTTGTAAACAATTTCTGCCCCGTTTAATCCAAGTATGCGGGCACCATCGGGAAAATGCCGGTCGTAACAAATATATACGCCCACTTTTGCATACCGGGTTTGAAATACAGGATAGCCTAAATTGCCGGGTTTAAAGAAAAACTTTTCCCAAAAACCGGTCGTATGCGGTATGTGGTTCTTTCGATATTTACCCAGGTAAGTTCCATCGGCATCAATTACCGCAGCGGTATTGTATAATACGCCGGCCTGTTCTTTTTCATAAACCGGCACAATAATTACCATGCTGTATTTTTTTGCATACGCTTGCATGCGTTCAATGGTAGGCCCGGGTACGGTTTCAGCGCTGGCATACCAGGCTTTGTCCTGGCCGGGACAAAAATAAGGGGTATTAAATATTTCCTGGAAGCATAAAATTTGCACTCCTTTTTCCCCGGCCTCTTCTATATACGGGATGTGTTTTTGCAGCATCGCCTCTTTTATCTCTTCGATAGTTCCCTCTCCTTCAGTTTTGGGAAGACTTAATTGAATAAGGCCCGATTTTATTATTCTTGGCATATTGGGTAATTAATTATCTGTGATGAATATATGTTTAGTGTTTTATTTTTTATCCCATATAGTAAGATACTGTCTTTTCATTTGTATTCACATACTTTATATTATTTGTGAAACTTTATTTCGTTTAATAAATTTTCCATACCCTTTTTCTAGTTTACAATTATTATTATCCATAGCGATGGCTCCCCTTAATAATACGGTTTTAATTTTCCCTGTAATCTCCCAGCCTTCGTATCCGCTATAATCTACATTCATATGATGCGTTTTTGCTGAAAGCGTATGTTTTTCATGAGGGTCAAAAATTACGATATCTGCATCGCTGCCAATACCAATGGTTCCTTTGCGTGGAAACATACCAAATATTTTTGCGGCATTGGTACTGGATACTTCCACAAATTTTTCTAGTGTAATTTTATTTTTAGCCACCCCTTCACTAAATAAAAGTTCCATCCTGTTTTCTATGGCAGGGTGGCCATTCGGTATTTTGCTAAAATCATCTTTACCCATTAATTTTTGTTCCCAGAAAAATGGGCAGTGATCGGTGGCCACTACTTGTACCAAACCCTGGTTAATGCCTGCCCATAGCGCTTGCTGGTCTTTCTTTTCACGCAAGGGCGGACTCATCACCCATTTAGCGCCTTCAAAATCTTTCTCGTACAAAGAGGCATCTAAAAGTAAATACTGGATGCAGGTTTCTACAAATATTTTTTGATTCCGTCGGGTAGCATTACGAACTGCATTTAAAGCCCCTTCGCAGGTTAAGTGTACAATATAACCCGGGCAACCGGTATAGGAAGCCATATCTACAAAACGTTCACTGGCTTCTGCCTCGGTAATTTCGGGCTGTGATAAATAATGGTATAAAGGCGCCAGGTTTCCTTCACTTTTATTTTTTTGTACCAGGTAATCAATCATATCTCCATTGGTAGCATGTACATTAATAAGGCCGCCTTGTTTTTTTACTTCTTCCATAAGGCCGATCATTTGCCTGTCATCAATCATTAAAGCGCCTTTATAAGCCATAAAAGTTTTAAAAGAGGTAATGCCAACATCTTCTACCAGGTGCTTAATTTCTTTTTTTGTATGCTCATTAAAATCTGTAACGGCCATGTGAAAACTATAATCACCCACACAATTATTGTCGCTCCTGCTTTTCCATTCATCTAATGCCGATTGTAATGAGTGGCCTTGCTTTTGTAAAATAAAATCGATCACCATGGTGGTACCGCCGTACAAGGCAGCCCGGGTGCCGGTTTCATAAGTATCAGAAGAATAGGTACCCATAAAAGGCATTTCTAAATGCACATGAGGATCGATGCCGCCCGGGAAAACATATTTACCCGTTGCATCAAGGATGGTATCTGCCTGTACTTGTAAATTTTTACCAATTGATTGTATGGTTTCTCCTTCAATAAAAATATCAGCTACATAATTTTCTGCTGCCGTAACGATATTTCCATTTTTAATTAATATGCTCATGATTTTAATTTATTACGAAAGGATTGTTGCTGAATTGCCCCGGGGCTAGTTTTTTAATTTGCCCCCGCATTAAAACATAATAAATAAACCCGCTTACAAAAAATCCTACGAACCAGGCATAATTATACAAGTTGCTGATCCATGCCGGAAAAGCATCCGAAGTTAACCCTTTAATTGCTATTAAAAAACCAGGCACATTGGGTAAGATGCCCAACAATAAAGCCCATAATGCAATTTTATTATATCCATTTGTGAATGCATAAATTCCTTTATGGTTATATAGGGAATGTAAATCCAATTGCTTACGCCTGATAAAATAATAATCTGCAATCATGATACCGCCGATAGGACCCAGTAAACTACTATAAGCGATAAGCCATGTAAAAATATATCCTGATGGGTCGCCCATTAATTTCCAGGGAAAAATAAGTACACCAATAACGCCGGTGATATATCCTCCCAGTTTAAAATCAATTTTTGATGGAGAAAGATTTGAAAAATCGTTGGCCGGGCTTACCATATTGGCAGCAATATTGGTTGCCAGTGTAGAAATAATGATCCCGATCATGGCAAAGCTTACCATGAGCTTACTATCAAAACGGCCTGCCAGTTTTACGGGATCCCATTCCGGGCTGCCATAAATAATAGCCGATGCTGAAGTTACCACGACGCCTACAAATGCAAACAAAGTCATAGCCGGTGGTAAGCCGATGGCCTGTCCTTCAAAATGGGCTCTTTGGCTTTTTGCATACCGGGTAAAGTCGGGGATATTTAAAGAGAGGGTAGCCCAAAAACCAACTACGGCCGTTAATGCCGGAAAGAAGAATTTCCAGAATTGTGCAGGATCTGAAAATGAAGATGGTTTTTGTAAAATGGGGCCCAGCCCTTTTGCAGCAATAACAGCCCAGCAAAAAAGAGCAATGGCGGCTAAGGGCAAGAACACCGCTTTAAACTGTAAAAGTTTACGAATACTTTCTACTCCTTTATAAATAATAAACATATTCAGCAGCCAGAATATACCAAAGCATACCATGGGTAAAAACTGCGGAAAGAGTGAAATATTATCTATTTCGGGTAGAGAAGGGATCCATGCTCTTATGAGATGATAAAAAGATTCGCCACCAATCCAGGTTTGAATACCAAACCATCCGCAGGCAACAATAGCCCGCAACATGGCCGGGATATTGGCTCCCTTCGTTCCAAAACTACTCCTGGCAAATACCGGGAAAGGAATACCATACTTAGCACCGGCATGCCCATTCAATAACATGGGTACCAAAACAATGGCGTTTCCAATAAAAATGGTGAGTACTGCCTGCCACCAGCTCATACCCTGGTTTATCATGGAGCTGGCCATAGTATAAGTAGGAATACAAAGGCTCATACTTATCCAGAGTGCTGCATAGTTCCAGGTACCCCAGGTGCGGCCGGATTTTGGAACAGGTGCCAAATCCGGGTTTATTAAATTCGTGTCGGCATAAAGACCTTCCTCTTCCCAATGGGCAATCGATTTGCTTGCTTTTATATTTTGCATATAAAAATTAAAATACAGGGATTCAGAAATTTTCTGTTCCCTATGCGCTTACTTTAAATACTTTAATGGCTTTATATTTTAAAAATATGTGCTTTTACAGGGGAGGATGATATGATCTTACCTAATGGCTTCGTCTGCAATTTTCAGTGCTTCGCTTATGATAGCCAAACCTTCATCTATCTGATCTTTGGTAACAATTAAGGGAGGTGCAATAAATACATAATTCCAGCGCACAAATGTGTACATACCGAGTTCTTTTAATTTTGCAGCTATCTTATTAGAGGTTACCAATGCTTCGGGTTTTGCATTAAAGCCTGCCAGGGGTTCTTTGGTTTTCCGATCTTTTACCAATTCTAAACAACCCAGTAAACCGGTATTTCTCCAATCGCCAATACAGGGATGTTTATCTTTTAGTTTTTCAATTTGTGCATCCAGGTAATTCCCCATTTCCACAGCGTTTTCTATGAGGTTATCTTCTTCATAAATTTTTAATGTTGCCAGGGCTGCGGCAAGGCTCACCGGGTGGGCAGAGTAAGTAAGGCCCAGGGGCATTACCGCATCATCATATTTCGCTACAATTTTATCTGATACCATCAGGCAACCCAGGGGCAGGTAGCCACAGGTAAGCCCTTTGGCCATGGTAATCATATCGGGAACAATATCATGATTTTGAAAACCAAACCATTTGCCGGTACGGCCAAAACCACTCATTACCTCATCGATGATTAATAAGATACCGTGGTTATCGCAAATTTGCCTTACTGCTTTTAAATACCCTTTAGGATATTGTAAGCAACCGGAGGAACCGGACTCGCCTTCTAATAAAATAGCGGCAATATTGCCCGGCCCTTCATAAGCAATTTGTTTTTCGAGGGAGGCAACAGATTCTTTTAATAAATTTTCTTCGCCATATTCCCAACGATATAAATAAGGGATATCAAAATGTACAAAATTGGGTGCCTGTTGTGCATCCATGGGTAACCTGCGGGGATCGCCACCGGCACTCATAGAGCCATACGTAGCACCATGGTAAGATTGGTAACGGGAAAATATTTTATGCCGCCCGGTATATAAACGGGCCAGTTTAATTGCATTTTCAATAGAAGTAGCGCCACACAAAGTAAAGAATGCTTTATTCAAATCGCCCGGGCATAAGGCGGCTAATTTTTTTCCCAGTTCTCCCCTTACTTTAGTAGCACAGCTTGGGGTAACATAGGCCGCCTGCTGCATTTGTTTTACTACCGCTTCGGTAATACGCTGATCCCCGTGGCCAATATTTACATTCATTAAACCCGAAGAGAAATCTAAATATCTTTTACCATCATAATCGTAAAGATATACGCCTTCCGCATGTTCTACTGCAATGGGTGAAATGCCTTTTTGCTTACTCCATGAAAAGAGGGTGTACTCTAAATTATTTTGTATGATCTCTTGTGCTTCTGATATGGTTTTTGTTGACATACTAAAAAAAATTTGTGATTCTTGTTTTATTAACTCATCCAATTAACGCCTGCTTCAGGATTCCATTTGGTAGTACTCTTTTTTAATTTGGTCCAAAACTCGATAGAACTTTTCCCGGTAATATCACCCACACCAAATTTACTTTCATTCCATCCGCCAAAGCTGAATGGTTCACGGGGTACCGGTACGCCTACATTTACACCTATCATACCGGCGCTGGCATGATCAATTATATACCGTGCCATACCACCATTTTGGGTAAACACTGAGGCTGCATTTCCATAGGGGTTAGCATTTTCAATAGCAAGCGCTTCATCTACGGTTTGGGTACGCATAATGGAAATTACGGGGCCAAATATTTCTTCTTTAGCAACGGCCATATCTGGTGTTACCTGGTCAATTACCGTAGGTCCTACATAAGTTCCGTTTTCTTTGCCGGCTACTTTGGTATTTCTGCCATCTACTAAAATACGGGCTCCCTGTTGCTCCGCCTCCGTAATATATTTTTCAATGCGTTGTTGTGATTCTTTATTGATAACAGCACCCAGGTTTTTTCCGGGGATAATTTTACGGGCTTCTTCACAAATTTTATCAATAATGTGATCTACATTACCTACCCCTACCATGGCGCTGGCCGCCATACAACGCTGGCCGGCACAACCGCTCATGCTGGCAGCTACATTTTGTGCCGTCATATCTGCTTTGGCATCGGGTAATACCATTAAGTGATTTTTAGCTCCTCCCAATGCCAGGCATCTTTTTAAATTTTGTGCACAACGTTGATACACAATTTTTGCAACCCGGGTAGAACCCACAAATGAAACCGCTTGAATACCCGGATGATCACAAATAGCTTCTACAATTTCTACGTCGCCGTGTACAATGTTAAACACACCGTCGGGCAAACCTGCTTCTTTTAATAATTCGGCCAGTTTACCACAACTCATAGGTACTTTCTCTGATGGTTTTATGATCATGCAATTACCCAAAGCAATGGCATTCGGAATTGTCCAATTGGGTACCATGCTGGGAAAATTAAAAGGAACGATGGAGGCTACTACTCCCAATGGTACATGCTCCGTTCTGCATTCTACTCCCCTGCTCACTTCTAATATTTCGCCGGAAACCAATTGAGGTAAGGATGTAGCAAACTCAGTAAGCTCAATACATTTTTCTATCTCGGCCAATGATTCACCAATTGTCTTTCCATTTTCTTCGCTGCATAATTCAGCCAGTGATTGCAGGTTTTGCTCCAATAAAGTTTTATATTTAAAAAAAACCTGTACCCTTTCCTTTATAGGAACCCGGCTCCAGGTTTCAAATGCTATATGGGCAGCTTTTACGGCATCATCCAAATCTTTATACGAACTCATAGGAACCGTAGAAAGTAAAGCTCCATCAAGGGGAGAGATCACATCCATTTTCCTGTTTCCTAATGCATCTGTAAATTTTCCATTTATATAATTCTTAATAGGAGAATATTTCATTGTTTTTCTGTATATTTTTTATTTTAAGTAGATAAAAAATAAAAATAATTCATTTTAATTGAAAAACAACGTTTATTTGTATTTTTCCTAAAATATTCATCCCCATGGCGAATAAAGATGGCAATCATCAACTCGATGAATTGGATTTCAAAATATTATCAGAATTACAAAAGGACGGGCGCATGTCATTTACCATAATGGCAGAAAGCCTGGGGGTATCGGTAGGTACCATTCGTACCCGGCTGAATAAGATGATAGATGATGAAACCGTAAATATTATTGGCAGGGTAAACCCTGATAAAGTAGGATTTCGTTGCTATGCCCATATTGCCGTATTTGTACGCCCTGCTACGCTGAAAGATTCTGTAGCAGCTAAAATTTCTAAAAAACCGGAAGTCAGTTTCCTGGCCATGACCTCGGGTGATTATGATTTAGAAGTGGATGTGATGTGCCGGGATAATAACCACCTGGTAGATTTTGTAGATGAAATAAGTAAAATAGAAGGGGTGAGCCAAACCAAAACCACCATCTACTTTAAAGTATATAAATACGCCCAACCTGATTTAAAGTTGCTTAAATAATTTTTCTTTTCGACTTTTTAAAAACTCATTTTATTATCGCTGCGGTCCAGGTCGGCCATTCTTTTAGACGGATCTATTTCAATGCTTGCAATGGTATTCGCAGCGGCTTTAATTTTTAAAATGTACTCCGGGTGCGTCCATTGCCATTCCGGTTCCACAAAATATTTCTCAGCCGGGTTCTCATTTTTTTTATTGCCCAGCATTAAGTCCAATGGAATATTATACATTTCGGTACTGCCATCTTTATAAGTAATCTTTACATCGATGGGCATTGGCATTTCTGCTTTATTTACTAAGCGAATATGGGCCCTGCCGGCATCCTGCCAAAGGCTGTCTACTGCATAGTTGATGTACTTGGTGGTATTGATCCAATACATGCGGTACCAATATAACTGCATGCCACTTTGGGCTTCGGCAATCCGTATAAAGTCGTTTACATTGGGATGTTTAAATCGCCATTTGTTATAATATTCCATTAATATTTTATCTCTCACCCCGGCACCGGTGATATAGCCTAATTGCTCCAGAAATATTTCTCCTTTAGAATATGAAGACACGCTGTACCCAAAATTAGTGCTGTAATGGTCGGCATGGGTGGTAAGCGGCTCCTGCAAATTACTTTTTACCAATCTGAAATATCCATTGTATGCGCCGGAATGATTTTCGGGTAAACTATTAATTAAATTTTGCAAAGCCTTATTGTCAGGGTTTTGTTCCAGTCGTTTTCTCAGGTCTTCCATTTCAGTATTACCTGAATAGTAAGCCGAAACCAGGCTTTCCGCATAACTGGCAAAGCCTTCATCCATCCAGGGATATTCACTTTCATTGGTTGCCAGCATCATTTGATACCAGCTATGCATCCATTCATGAAATACGGTACCAATCGTTGATGTATGTATCAAGGTGGCCATGGGATATTCCATACCGCCATCACCCCCATGAATAAAGGAATATTGAGGATAGGGATATTTGCCAAATTTATTTTCTATAAAAGGGAGTACTTTTTCTGCCGCCGTTAATACATTTTGCCAGCCTTCTTCGTATGCCTGGTTACCGGGTTTGTATTTATAAATCACATGCAGTGTAAGGCCGCGCCTTACTTTTTTACTCAGATGGTTGTATGCGGTATCGGCGGCCCATACAAAATCATGCACATTATTGCCCACAAAATGCCAGGTTCGTTTTGCTGTGGCAACGGGCTTTAATGCCGTACCGGGTTTATCGTATCCCCAGCCAATTTCGGAGGCATTCAGTAAAACCCCGGTGGCACCCAATTTATAATCCTTATCAATTTTTATACTCACATCATAATTACCCCATACTCCATAAAATTCACGGGCAACATATTGATCGGCATGCCATCCTTCAAAATCATATTCCGCCATTTTAGGATACCATTGGCTCATGCTGTATCGAACCTGTGTACTGGGATTATCACGCCCCGAACGCCGGATCTGGAGAGGCACCTGTGCTTCAAACTCCATATCGAAAATTACTTTTTGCCCTGGCATGATGGGTTGCGTAAGGTTTACTTTTAAAATGGTTTCATGCACAGTAAATGGCTGTGGAACTCCGTTTAATTTTAAACTCAGTACTTTTTGATAACCTATTTCTTCAGGACTTAATTTACTAATACGGTCTTTTACCCGGCTATCCCAATCGGGATTATTATTAATTAAAATTTTGCCCAGTTCCCGGCTTCTTGCATCCATACTGCTGTTGGGCTGAAATGCATTCCAGTACAAATGATAAAATACTTTATCCAGCTTATCGGGAGAATTATTAAAATATTCCAGGCGCTGCTTACCGGTAAACCGGTTTGTATGCACATTTACATCTACCTCCATTTTATAATTTACTTTTTGCTGCCAATAGCATTGTGCCGACACATTCATACTGATGCTGCATACACATATTACCGATAATAAAAATTGAATTTTTTTTCGCATTTGCTGTATCATTTATTCATTCATAAGTTTATTACAAAATCCCCGTACTAATTTAAATAAATCTTCCTGTTCCTGTAGGGGTAATGTGGCCGCAATATCAAATACATCATGATAAGCGGTAATACCACCCTGGGTATAAAAGAAAAAAGACGGAACCCCTTTTTCAGTAAAATAATAATGATCGCTGTTGGCAGCTTTGCCCCTGGCATTAATTTTTACGAGTAATTTTTCTTTATCATTCACTTCATTCATCATGGCAAATTCTTCAGGAAATTCAGTTGCATTCACCACGGTAATACCTTCGGAACCGGTACCTGCCAGGTCTGTATTTATCAGGAACCGAATGTGGGAAAGCGGAACCAACGGGTGATTGGTAAAATATTCAGATCCTACCAACCCGGCTTCTTCTGCCGCAAAACAAATAAAACCCATACTGTATTTTTGTGGATGCATGGCATAATAATGAGCCAGGTTCATCAGCAAGGCAATGCCACTGGCATTATCATTGGCACCGGGAAAAAATGTTTTACTACCCATGCTGCCCAGGTGGTCGTAATGTGCGGTAATAAAAATAAATGAATCCGGTTGGGCTGTTCCCCTAACCATGGCAGCAATATTTGCGGCCTTAAAATCTTTTACAAATTTATTATCGATTGCAATTTTAAAGGATGCAGGGTTACTGGTGAGTGCCTTTTTGTTTACTTCAATACCGGTGTACGGGGCTTCTTCCCTGCCTACACTCCAGGTAAGTTTATCTTTTAGGGTCACAATAACTTTTTCTTCCTGGTTTACAAAAGTAACACTATCGGCTTGTTGTAATTTACCCTGGGTATGGCTTCCCGTACTTTCGGGGAAAACAATATAATCAATACCGGGCATTAATTTTTTGTTATTGATGGTTACTTCCATATCGCCGGGAAATGTATTTACATCAAAACTAAATTCCTGTATATAGGAAGAGCCAGTTAACGGTACTAACCCATATTGCTTAAATGCATCCCGGATGTAAGCGGCTGCTTTTTGCATTCCCTGCTGTGTATATCCCCTACCAAAAAAATAGGGTGATGTAAGTGTATCTACCCATTGGCGTGAAAAAGCAGAATCCTGGGCCACCCCCGTGAGCTGTAAACAAATTATAAAAACTGAAAAATATAATTTTTTCATGCGGAACAGTTAGGGGCAAATTAAGTAAAAAGAATTACATGCCGGGGTCCTTATACTAAATTAACAAATCCCGGTTTCTATTTTCCCTGTACCACCAAAACGATTTCTCCCTTTACTCCTTTTTCTAAAAAATAATCATACACTTCCTGCAAACTCCCTCTTTTATTTTCTTCAAATTTTTTTGTGAGTTCCCGGCTTACGCAACAGGGCCTTTCGGCACCAAAATGAAGGATGCAATCCTGCAACGTTTTTAAAAGCCGCATGGGGCTTTCATAAAAAACCATGGTTCGGGTTTCTGTACTTAAATTTTTAAAAAAAGTTTGGCGGCCTTTTTTTAATGGCGGGAAACCTTCAAAACAAAAATGCTGAATGGGCAAGCCGCTGTTTACTAAAGCCGGCACAAAAGCAGTAGCGCCGGGCAGGCACTGCACTTCTACCGATTGTTGTACACAGGCCCTTACCAATAAAAAAGCAGGGTCGCTAATGCCGGGCGTACCTGCATCTGTAATAAGCGCCATCGTTTTACCCGCCTGCATTTGCTCTGCCAAATGATGGGCAATACGATGTTCGTTATGCTGGTGATAGGCAGAAACGGGTTTGCTAATTTGATAATGGTTCAGCAGTACTTTAGAAGTACGGGTATCTTCAGCAAGAATCAGGTCAACCGATTTCAAAATTTCAATAGCCCGAAAACTGATATCCCCAAGATTGCCGATGGGAGAAGGTACAATATAGAGCATGAAAAAAAATTAAACTGGTCATTCATATACCGATACTTCAAAAACTTCCATTACCGGGTTGGCCAATAATTTTTGTGCTGCTTCGGTAGCAATTTTTACAGCTTCTTCTTTTGAACCGGCCTCAATTTTTAAATCGATATGCTTGCCAATTCGTACATCTTTTACTGCTGTGATTGCCAGGTTTTGTAAGCCACCCAATACTGCTTTACCCTGGGGGTCTAATAATTCTTTTAGCGGCATTACTTTTATTTGTGCAGTAAAACTCATGATTCTTTGTTTTTAAAAAGCAAAGATAAAACAATATACAAGGCAAAAATAACCGGCGCTGCCAGCCATTGTAGCAATACAATACTAATAAGCGATACAATGAGTAAAATATATTTTGCCTTATTTTGATTAAATGAATAATTCTTAAACTTTAAAGCCATAAGGGGCAGGGTACTTATCATAAGCCAGCTTACTATTGCGATGAGTACATACAGGATCCAGGGGTTTAGCAATACCCGGCTCACCCATGCGGTATCTTTAAACCAATAAATTAAGGGTAGCGAGGCAACCAGTAACCCAACTGCCGGAACAGGCACTCCCTTAAAGCCATATTGCTGGCTGCTGTCTAAATTAAAACGAGCCAGCCGGTAAGCTGCGGCCATGGGTAATACAAATGCAGGCAACAGCCAAACGGCAGAAATATTTAAACCATCTTCCTGGCCGGCAAAACCCAATCTTAAAAACTGATACAGTATCATTGCCGGGGCCACGCCAAAACTTACTACATCAGCCAGCGAATCTAATTGCTTGCCCATTTCTGAAGCGGCATTGAACAGCCGGGCTATAAAGCCATCAAAAAAATCCACTACAGCTGCTATTCCAATAAAAAGGGAAGCCATCCATATTTTTTCGGGGATGGCTATTACCTGTGCCCCATCAGCGTTATATTGAATTACCAATCCATTTTGCAAAATTGCTACAATGGCCATGCAACCAAAAAACAGGTTGAGCAAGGTAAAAATATTGGGTATCTGTTTCATGTAATATTAAATGCAATATGTATGCTATTGCCTTATGTGGATTTTATTGATGCCAATGTACATTTACTTTCTTTTCATCAGGGCTTCTATCTCATCTGCCTCAATAGGAATATTTTTCATGAGATCTTTATTGCCATTGCGGGTGATCCAAAAATTATTTTCAATACGTACGCCCATCTGTTCTTCTTCAATATAAATACCCGGTTCAATGGTAAACACCATTCCTGCTTTAATGGGTTCATTTCGGGTACCCACATCATGTACATCTATACCCAGGTGGTGCGATATGCCATGGTATAAATATTTTCGGTAAGCCCTGTTTTCGGGATCTTCATTTTTAATATCTGATTTTTTAAGTAAGCCAATTTTTTGAAAAATAACTGTTGCTTCATCACCTACTTTTTCGGTATAATCCAAAATACTGATACCAGGTTTTAAAATGCTGGCTGCATAGCGATGCAAATGCAGGCAGGCATTGTAAACCGTTTTTTGCCGACGGCCAAATTTACCGTTTACGGGTACTGTACGGGTAAGATCGGCACAGTAACGGCCATACTCAGCGCCAAAATCCATTAAGATCAGTTCACCATCTTTACATTCCCGGCTATTTTCCACGTAGTGTAAAACCCGGGCACGGTCACCGCTGGCAATGATAGAACCATAAGCTTCGCCGGTAGCCCGTTGCGATAAAAAGGAATGAAAAATCTCTGCTTCTATTTCATATTCCATCACACCGGGTTTTATAAAGCCCAATAACCTGCGAAAGGTATTTTCTGTTATATCAATGGCCTTTTGCAGAACTTCTATTTCCAGGGCTGTTTTAATGGCCCGCAATTCTTTCATTATTTTGGCACTGCGGCGGTATTGATGCAATGGGTAACGTTCCTGTATTTCGGCAGCATAGCGGTAATCCCTCACTTTTATCCAGTTTGATTTACGGTCATTTTCATTTGTATTCAAATAAATGATATTTACCTGGTGAATCCAGGGTTGCAGCAAGCCGTCAATAACATCCAGCCACACAATGGTTTCAATACCTGATATTGCCTGGGCTTCGGCAACACGCAAGCGGTGGCCATCCCATTTTTCTTTTAGTTCATTGGGCCTAACCAATACCAATACTTCCCGGTATTTTGCTTCACCATTACCCGGGTACAGGATGAGCATAGTATCTTCCTGTTCTATGCCGGTAAGCCAATACAGATCAGAATTTTGTTTAAATTTATGCAACCCGTCGCCATTCGTTGGCAACTCATCATTGCTGTTAAAAATAGCAATCGCACCGGGTTCCATTTTGTCGATAAATCTTTTCCTGTTTTGAATAAAAATTTCAGGATTTAAAGGAAGGTATTTCATAACAATTCATTTATATGACTAGTAATGCAATATACGTTTTAAAATAAATGTTTACCCAATTCTTTACCTGAATGGTAGTTCTAAATTATTTTATTCAACCCGGGTAGATGGATCCTGTAAGAAAACCGGGTTTAAAAATTATACGGCATTTAAAATAATCGGCATCTGCAATACAACTATTAAATTAATACAACTCGTTTTAAAAAATATATACCAAATGGCTGTTTTATTGAAATCAAATACAAAAGCCAATATTACACGGGTATTTCTATAATATTCCTATTAACTTTGCACAAACTTAAATTTCGATTGTTATGTCAGCAACAACTATGGCCGAAGCGCCTATCAGCGCTTTGGAAGCACTCGGTATCAAGCCTGCGAAACAGGTATTTTACCAGCACAGTCCCCAGCAATTAATTGATGCCGCACTGGCCTTAGGCATGGGAGAATTAAATGACACCGGCGCCTTGGTCATTCATACCGGTAAGTTTACAGGCCGCAGCCCCAAAGACCGCTTTTTTGTGAAAGACGCTGTCACTGAAAATGCTGTTCATTGGAATGATTTTAACCAGCCCATAGAAGAAAAATATTTTGATCAATTATACAAAAAGCTTACCGATTACCTGGGCAATAAAGATATGTGGGTAAGAGATTGCTATGCTTGTGCCGATCCTGCCTATCGCTTAAACATTCGGGTGATAAACGGTATGCCGCAAAACAACCTTTTTGTATATAATATGTTCTTAAGGCCTAAGCCCGAAGAACTTACTGATTTTAAACCGGAATGGCACATTTTACAGGCTCCTACCTTTTTTGCAGATCCTGCTGTGGATGGAACCCGGCAGGAAAATTTTGTTTTGGTAAGTTTTACTAAAAAAATAATTATCATTGGAGGTACTGGCTATACCGGTGAAATAAAGAAAGGTATATTTTCCATTCTGAATTTTATTTTACCCCATCAAAAAAATGTATTGAGTATGCATTGCTCTGCCAATATGGGCGAAGCAGGAGATACCGCCATTTTCTTTGGTTTAAGCGGAACCGGTAAAACTACATTAAGCGCTGACCCATCACGCAAATTGATAGGCGATGATGAACATGGCTGGACCGATGAAACAGTTTTTAATTTTGAAGGCGGATGCTATGCAAAAACCATTGACCTGAGCGAAGAAAAAGAACCTGAAATTTACCGTGCCATCCGTCCCGGGGCTTTGGTAGAAAATACAACTTTTATTGAAGGAACCAACAAAATTGATTTTGCCAGTAAAAAGATCACAGAAAATACCCGGGTAAGTTATCCCTTGTATTTTATTAGTAATGCACTGGAACCTTCAATTGGTAAAACACCCAAAAATATTTTCTTTTTAACGGCTGATGCCTATGGCATTTTACCCCCCATAAGTAAACTCACCACAGGGCAGGCTATGTATCAATTTATAAGTGGTTATACCGCCAAGGTAGCCGGAACTGAAGAAGGTGTAACAGAACCAAAAGCTACATTCAGCGCCTGTTTTGGAGCTCCTTTCTTACCCCTTCATCCCGGGCAATATGCAAAAATGCTGGGCGAAAAAATGACAAAACATAATGTAAATGTGTGGATGGTTAACACCGGGTGGAGCGGTGGCCCTTATGGTGTAGGAAAAAGAATGAAATTAGATTATACACGTGCCATGATTACCGCCGCCCTGGATGGTAAATTAAATGATGTAGAATTTATCCCGCACCCTGTATTTGGTATGCTGATGCCCACCCATTGCCCCAATGTACCTGCAGAAGTGTTGAACCCCAGGAATACCTGGACGAATAAAGAAGACTACGATACAAAAGCAAAAGAACTTGCCGGTTTATTTATAAAGAACTTTGAAAAATACGCCAGTGGCGTACAGCCTGAAATTTTAGCAGCTGCACCTCGTATGTAACCGCTTTACAAACCAATAAGAAACGCCCCGGTATTTTTATCGGGGTGTTTTTTTTTGCGCAACCAGCAATTTTAAAAATGCCATAGTTAAATAAACATATGGCTGCGGTAATTTCAAAACTTTAAACCAAGATATTTTTTAGCATCCGGCTAAATCAATACACAATGAATACGATTGGTAATATTTATAAATGAAAATAGCTTCCTGATAACAGGAAGCTATTTTTTGTTATGCATTTATTATTTAAACCGGATATTGTATGTAGCTCCAATACCTGCATGGTTAATATTTCCACCCGAACTGGCACTCCGGAAAATACCATTGAAGTAGGCAAAATAATTCCATGAATAATTATGATACCCGAGTTGTGGTTTTACATAAAATCCGCCATCGGCTCCATTTGCATTGGTTAAAAAACTATATCCCAAATCGGTACCTATGAAAAATCCTTTTGCTTGTGGATATACCCTTATAAAAGCACCTAATGGAACGGTACCAAATTCTTTATATCCATTTTTAGCAAAGAAATGATTGTACCCGGTGGTTAATCCAATACCCAGGTGCGGAGTTTCCATTAATTGCCCTTTAAGATCTAATCCCAAAACAAAATTGCTATAATCACTGGCATCGCCTACCGGAACGCCGGCAGATAACCCCGCTTTTAACCATGAATTTCTACTGGTGATTTCCGTTTCTGTTTGTTGTGCAAATACGCCTGTCGCAAAAAAGACAATGGCAGTTGCTAAAATAATCTTCTTCATTTTATCTAAGTGTTTGTTTCAGCATATTCATTTTCAGAAACCGTGCCAAACAAAATAAAATAAATTCATTCACCTATTTATAGTTCGTTATAACCCTTTACCAGTAAAGGTTTCATGAATTATTTGATTTGTGCATAAATAGTAAATGATATGTTCAATAATTACACAAAACGAAATGGAAATCCCCTTTTTAACCAACATGTTAAATTTATAAATCAAGAAAAAAAATGGGATCATATCATTCTTACAGCTTCCCTATTTACTTAAATATATTTACCTAATTTTATAATCTCCCAATGAATGTCCCTGCCAGTTAAAATTAAAAGATATACATAGATAAAATTGCTATTACATGGCCCCACATTTTACAGATACTCAAAAAGCGGTGCATTTACCGGGAGACAGGTCTTTTTTTATTTCTATAAAACCGCATGTTATTATCCCTGTCATTATTTTATTGTTGATCCTGTTCGGACTAGCCTGGTTACAATATTTGGTACAGGGTTTACCCACATTACCTGCTGTTTCAAATGCTTCACCAGGACATACAAATCCTTCCGGCTTTCCAGCCTGGGTAAGAGTAAGCCATTGGGTAAATTTCTTTTTTTTAACCTTGATCATAAGAAGTGGTATTTCAATTTTAATGAATCACCCCAGGCTTTACTGGAACAACAGTTGTAAACCAAGTTCAGCCTGGATGCGCTTTACGCCATTAAAAACGCCTTCAAAAAAATATTGGACTTCAAAAGAGGATGCCCGCTACATAAGCCCCCTTTGGGCCACACCGGGATATCGCAATACCATCGGTATTTCCAGGGCCTGGCATTTTTTAACCATCCCCTTTTTCCTGTTAAACGGAATCATTTTTATTTTTCTATTATTTTATACCCAGCAATGGAAACGGCTGGTACCTGTTTCCTGGGAAATTTTTCCGAATGCCTGGCATGTGTTTGTACATTATGCCACATTTCATATGCCAGCCGAACCCAATGGTTTTTATTCGTATAATGCACTACAGCAACTGGCGTATTTTGCTGTTGTTTTTATTTTAGCTCCCCTGGCTATGTTTACGGGTATGGCCATGTCGCCTGCCATTGAAAACCGGTTTAAATGGTATCCAAAATTATTTGGAAACCGGCAAGGGGCCCGTTCCCTCCATTTTTTAGTGATAATCGCTTATGCTGGATTTATTATTATTCATGTAATGCTGGTAATGCTAACCGGTTTTACCCGGAATATGAACCATATAACCTTGGGTACAGATGGCAACAGTCATACCGGAATTTATATAGGTTTTGCCCTGGTTATATTGGTTACCGGGTTTTGTATTTTTGCCCATTGGGCGTCCTGGCATAAGCCCAGGACCATCCAAAAATGGCAGGCGGCAATTAATGGAACATTGTGGCGCTATAGCATCAACCGGCTGAAACCAAAATCACGGTTCACAAAAAAAGATATTTCATCATATTTCTGGCTGAATGGGAGCATGCCCGTTTCTGATGAATGGAAAAATCACCTAGAGGAAAATTTTGTAAATTATAAACTTCCCATTACAGGCCTGGTTGAAAACCCTGTTGAATTATCATTAAACGATTTAAAGAAATGGGGTAAAGAAGAAAATATTACAATGCATCATTGTGTGCAGGGTTGGTCTGGAATTGCCGAATGGGGCGGCGTTTCTTTACGTAAAATTATTGCATTAGTAAAACCGAAGCCCGGGGCTACCACTGTTGTATTCTATTCTTTTGGTGAGGGATTGTTTGGCGGTACATTTTATGAATCAAATACTCTGGATAATTGCTTAAAACCCCAGGCCATTCTTGCCTGGGAAATGAACTATAAACCCTTGCCGCCCGAACATGGCGCCCCCCTGCGCCTAAGGGTAGAAAATCAATTGGGTTATAAACAAGTAAAATGGATAAAATCTATTGAATTTGTGAATACAGTTAGCCCTATTGGTAAAGGTTTTGGCGGAAAAGATGAAGATGATGAATACTTTGATTTACTGGCGGATACTTAGCATTCAGTGGCAAACTGTAATGACTTGCTATACAGTAAGTATTACTCGATGCAATATTATTTCTGTAAAAAAAGTAAGAAAATTAATTGTTGTATAAATTCTTCATCGTAATATTGCAATATATAATTAAACAAATGGGCGCTACTAAAACCGATCACTTTACCGCAAAACAAAATTCAATCGCTTTAATTGCAAAAGCGCTGGGTCATCCGGCACGAATCGCAATAATGGAATACCTTGTAAAAGTAGATACTTGTATTTGCGGCGATATTGTAAATGAATTACCCCTGGCCCAGCCAACCATTTCGCAACACCTGAAAGAACTCAAAAACGCAGGTCTCATACAAGGCAATATTGAAGGAAATGCCATTTGCTATTGCATCAATGATAAAACCATGAACAAGCTGCAGGACTATTTTGCAAACCTGTCATTAAAAATTAAAAAGAAAAATAATTGTTGTTAGTTAAATAAAATAAAAATGGAAAATACAAACCAAATTAAGGAAATGGTAAAGCAAAAATACAGTGAAATTGCTTTGCAGGATAAAGAAACCAACCAGTCTTCCTGTTGCGGAGCCGGTGGTTGCTCTACAGAAGTATATAATATTATGAGTGATGATTACAGCACTTTAGAAGGGTATAACCCCGAGGCCGACCTGGGCCTGGGCTGTGGATTGCCCACCCAGTATGCAAAAATTGAAAAAGGAAATACTGTAATAGACCTGGGTAGTGGTGCCGGTAATGATTGCTTTGTTGCCAGGAAAGAAGCAGGAGAAGACGGGCGGGTGATTGGTATTGACTTTACACCGGCCATGATTGAAAAAGCAAAAGCGAATGCACAAAAACTGGGATACAGTAATGTAGAATTCAGGCAGGGTGATATTGAAAATATGCCCGTATCTGCCAACACGGCTGATGTAATTGTAAGCAACTGCGTTCTTAACCTGGTACCAGATAAAGATGCCGTATTTAAAGATATTTACAGGGTACTAAAACCAGGCGGGCATTTTAGCATATCCGATGTAGTTTTAAAAGGCGAACTCCCGGAAAATATAAAGAAGGATGCTGAAATGTATGCCGGATGCGTATCAGGGGCTATTCAAAAAGATGAGTACCTTTCACTCATTCAAAAAAACGGGTTTTCAAATATTACAATCCAAAAAGAAAAACCCATCCATATTCCCGATGATATTTTAAATAAGATTTTAAATGCCCGGGAGCTGGCTATATATAAAGAAGGCAATATTGGAATTTTCAGTATCACCGTATATGCAGAAAAACCCAAATCCTGCGGTTGTGAACCCGGTTGCTGCAGTTGATGAAAGCTAAAAGTTAAATGCCGGCATTGGGTTAAAATTCAGGATTGGTAATTAATCATTTTTCATTATTGAAAAGAAGTTAGTGCTTATCTTCATCATGGCAAAATACAGGAGTGCTCCTTCAATTTATGGTAGCCTGCTATTCACATTGATAAATTAAGTGCTGAAAATTTTTATGAAAAATTTTATTACCAATTTATTTAACCTTCATAGGGGTGAACAAGACAGGCAGAAAACATTAGAAGATGTAAGGGATAATATTTCCTTTAGAGGAGCCAACCTGTGGATATTGGCCTGTGCTGTGATTGTGGCCTCGATAGGGCTTAATGTAAATTCAACAGCCGTCGTCATTGGCGCCATGCTCATTTCCCCCTTAATGGGCCCCATTGTAGGAGCTGGTTTTGCATTGGGTATTTTTGATTTTTCATTGTTACGAAAATCACTTTTAAATTTATTTATTGCCACTATTGTAAGTTTACTAGTTGCCACAACCTATTTTTATGCAAGCCCTTTTAAAGAGGTTCAATCAGAAATATTATCCCGAACTTCTCCCAATATATACGATGTACTCATTGCTTTTTTTGGTGGCCTGGTTGGTGTAATTGCCATCACCCGGGTAGAAAAAGGAAATCCCATCCCCGGGGTTGCTATTGCCACCGCATTAATGCCGCCCCTTTGCACAGCCGGCTATGGCCTGGCCACAGGAAACTGGAAGTTTTTTTTAGGCGCTTTGTTCCTGTATAGTATTAATTGTGTTTTTATTTGTATTGCAACGTATGGCATTGTTAAGTACCTGAAATACCCGCCTTCAAAACAAATAAATGTAAAGGCACAAAAAATGGTAAAATATAGTATTACATTTATTGTTGTAGCCATCCTTTTGCCGAGTGCCTTTTTCGCATTTAGGTTATATAAAAAACAGCAGTTTACTGAATTGGCCAATTCTTTTATTGAAAAAATGTTTATTCAAAATGGAAATACACTGGTATATAAAAAAATAAACTATTCCCCCGCTACAAGCAGCATGGAGCTGGCCTTCCTAAAAAAATATTACACGCCCGAAGAGCAAGCCAGGCTCAATGATACCTTACCATTTTTTGGATTACACAATACCCAATTAATTATACGGCAAAATTCATCTGATAATTTACTCTCCTTAAAAAAGGATATACTGAATGAGGTGAATAAAAAAGATAATGAGTTAAGTGCAAAAGACCAGCAAATCGCATTGCTACAACAGCAACGCTTGGAAAATTCTTTTGACAGTAAGGAAATACTCTCAGAAATGCACATCTTGTTCCCGGGTATCAATGCGGTTTCCGTATCCAGGCAAAACTTCGCCACCCTTGATTCTTCCCGCCCGGCAACCGTATTAATTTATAATGCTACTACTAAACTAACCAATGATGATAAGGATAAATTAAAAAAATGGATGCTCCAAAAATTAAACGCCGATTCGTTACAGATATTTGTAACAGAAAATAAATAATATTTATTTGCGAGCCCTAAAACCGGTAAGGTTTTAAGATTATGGATTAAAATTTTACGAACTGGTAAATATCTCCCGGAAAATGTATAAAGCAATAGAGTAAGCCAATTGCCCAGCGAAATTTATGAGTCATAACGGATCATTTAAAACGCAAAATTAATTCCCCATCATGTACTAAACAATAATCAAAAATGGGTATATACAGCCTGTATGAATATGGAATGAAGTTTGTTTTCACCACTGCAAAATGGCTGCAGGATCGGGGCAATTAGATAAAAAATATGGGGCTTCAGACTTTTTACATACACCCGGATAATCTCCTTCATAATTATGTAAATCGAACATAAGCTGCAAATGTAAATGGGGCGGCCAGTTCCCATTATCCCGGGCTTCGCCAATAGTAGCAAATGCTTCGCCCCGGCTAAACACTTGCCCCAGCCGAATATGTTCCAAAGATGTTTTGCTCAAATGCCCATAAAGGCTGTAAAAATTTACTGTTTCTAATTGGTGTTGCAAAATTATGGTTGCTCCATAGTCTCCATCTGCCCCATGGTATGCAAAACTTTCCACCATGCCGGCAAGCGGGGCAAATAATTTCGTATTTGCATCACACCAAATATCTATGCCCAGGTGTAAAGTGCGTGGTTCATTACAAATACTGTCGTCTCTTAAATTACGGTCAAAAATTTCGCTTCGGCTATACATTAACCGGTTTTCGGCATAGCCCCCTGCCAGGTATGTAAATCCTTTTCTGCGTTCATTAATAAAAGCAGTAAACAAACCAGGGTTACTGTAAATAGCTTCGGTAAAGTCAGGATTTTTATCACTCAGGTCAATACTTCCTATTTTATCATGCGCAGAATCAAATGGAAATATTGGGTGAAAGTCATGCCCGTATTTTTTTATCATCAATTTAAATTGCTGCTGTATGGGCATTTCAGTAAGATCGGGGGTCCACATTTCTTTTTTTTATAAAGATACAAAGTAAAACAGGCGTGCTTAAATCACCACATTTACCATTTTGTTTTTTACATAAATAATTTTCCTGGGTAATTTCCCATCCAGCCATTTTTGTACTACCTCATTCGCAAGTACCAGGGGCTCTACCTCGGCTTGTTCTATAGATACAGGCATTTTTATTGTTGTTCGCAGTTTCCCGTTGATAGAAATAGGGAATTCTTTTTCTAATTCTACCAGGTATTGCTCTTCTACCCCGGGGTAGGGCGCTGTAATTACATAACCGGGATTACCCAATTGGTGCCAAAGTTCTTCGGCAATATGAGGTGCATAAGGAGATAATACGATCAGTAATTTTTCCAGCACTTCTTTTTTATGGCAATCCAGTTCCGTCAATTCATTCACACAAACCATAAATGCACTTACTGCCGTGTTGTAAGAAAATAAAGCGGTATCATGGTCTATTTTTTTTATAGCTTTATACAATACTTTCCATTCTGCGTCAGTCGCTTTTTCATCAACCCATACTTTGCCCTCTTGCTCATAAAAAAATAAACGCCATAATTTTCTTAAAAACCGGTGTACCCCTTCTATGCCTTTGGTATCCCAGGGTTTGCTTTGCTCTACCGGGCCTAAGAACATTTCATACATCCTAAAAGTATCGGCTCCATATTTATCACAAAGTTCATCGGGATTTACCGTATTATACTTACTCTTCGACATTTTTTCTACTTCTACCCCACAGATATATTTACCGGCTTCCAAAATAAATTCGGCATCGGCAAATTCACCATTCCGGCATTTTCTAAATTCATCAATATCCAATTCTAAACCATCTACAATATTTACATCTACATGTAATGGAACACAAGCATAATTAGATTTTAACCCGGCTGAAACAAATTTATTTTCTCCATTTACCCGGTAAACAAACCTACTACTCCCCTGTATCATCCCCTGGTTCACCAGTTTTTTAAAAGGCTCTTCAAAACCGATCAGCCCCAGGTCAAACAATACCTTGGTCCACATACGGCTGTAAAGCAAATGCCCTACTGCATGTTCAGTGCCTCCTACATAAACATCTACCTGGTTCCAGTAATCGCTAAATTGCCGGTTACAAAATTCATTTTCATTATGCGGATCCATATAACGTAAAAAGTACCAGCTACTGCCGGCATAGCCTGGCATGGTGCTGGTTTCCATGTGCTTTTCTTTCCATTTGGTGATGTTGGCCAGGGGTCCCTCACCTTCGGGGCCGGGGCCATATTTTTCTACATAGGGCAAGGTTACCGGCAGTTCATTTTCTGGCAGGGCAATGGGTACCCCATCGATCCACTTTATAGGAAACGGTTCTCCCCAATAGCGCTGGCGGCTAAAGCCTGCGTCACGCATTTTAAAATTTATTTTTCTTTTGCCAAAGCCGCTCTCTTCTATTTTATGAATGATAAAAGGAATCGCCTCTTTCATCAGCATACCATTTAAAAAATCACTATTTTCTAAAATAGCTTCTTTCGTGTCATTGGCTTCCCGCCCGTTAAAAGCTTCACCAATAATATTTGTAATGGGAATATGAAAATGATTTGCAAAATCAAAGTCACGCTGATCGCCGCAGGGAACGGCCATAATGGCGCCGGTACCGTAACCAGCCAGCACATATTCTGCAATGTAAACAGGTATGTTTTTTTTTGAAAAAGGATTTACAGCAAAAGCACCTGTAAAGCAACCGGTAACTTGTTTTACTTCTGCCAGCCTTTCCCGGTCGCTCCTGCTTTTCACATATTCTATATAAGCCTTTACCCGGGGTAATTCCGATGCGGTGGTAATTTCAGTAACCAATTCATGTTCCGGTGCCAATACAATAAAATCTACACCAAAAATAGTATCGGGCCGGGTAGTATAAACTTTTATCTTTTTATGATGAGCCTGCAGTTCAAAATCTATTTCCGCACCTTCACTTTTACCAATCCAGTTGCGTTGCATCTCTTTCATAGCATCGCTAAAATTCACTGTATGTAAGCCCTCCAGTAAACGATCGGCATAGGCTGTAATTCGCAAATACCATTGCCGCATTTTTTTCTTAATTACAGGATACCCTCCCCGTTCACTTACTCCATTTACCACTTCGTCATTAGCCAGCACGGTGCCCAAAGCTTCACACCAGTTCACTTCACCATAAGCGCTGTATGCCAGCCTGCGTTTCATCAACCAACCTGATTTTTCTTTTTCGCTAAATGCTTTCCATTCCCCGGCTGTAAAATGAACGGTACCTTTTGTTTCATATTTGGCCACTAAATCTTCAATGGGCCTTGCTTTTTGCTGTGTATTGCAGAAATAGCTGTTATATAATTTCAAAAAAAGCCATTGCGTCCATTTATAATATGAGGGGTCGCTGGTTTGCACTTCACGGCTCCAATCATAACAAAAACCAATTTTATCCAGTTGCTTTTTAAAAGTAGTGATGTTTTTTTGGGTAGTATCTGCCGGGTGCTGCCCGGTTTCAATAGCATATTGCTCGGCCGGCAATCCAAAACTATCGAAGCCCATAGGATGCAGTACATTAAACCCTTTTAATCTCTTATACCGGCTGTATATATCACTGGCAATATAACCCAGGGGATGGCCCACATGTAAACCGGCTCCACTGGGGTAAGGAAACATATCCAGTACATAGCATTTGGGCAGTTTGCTGTTATTGCTCACTTTATACAGGTCATTTGATTTCCAATCTTCCTGCCAGTGTTTTTCTATTTTCTTAAAATTATATTCCATCAGTTTACTTTCTTTTTATGTTACCATCTGCCTGCAAAGCCCGGCTTCATGGCTGTCAGTCTCTTGTACCGCCGTACGCCATGCAACAAAATTATTTTATACCTGCCTATTTATTTTTCATTCATTATTAAAATGAAAAACAATTTAACATTTCAATAAGCAGCCTTTATGCAAGATTAAAAATAAATTTGACGGATATTCATTTAGCAGGCAGCAAAAATAAAGTAAACCATGCAAAAACCTTTATTTTTGCCCCGTTTCACCCCGGGGTGTATTTTTTTTAAGAAGCTTTGATAAAAAATAGTTTCTCATCAATAAATCCTAAAATAACCAATTCATGTCGCAGTTTGGAAAACTCTCATCTAGTTCAAAAGGTAAACCCAGTTATGTATATGCCATAATTGGTGTATCGCTGGTACTTTTTTTGTTTGGCATTGTAGGCTGGTTTTTTTTAAACCTCCGCAAAACCGGAGATTATTTTAAAGAAAGCATCCAGGTACATACCTACTTAAACCGAGATGTAAAGAAGAACAGGATCGACAGCCTGACTCAATATATCAGTTCGCTTCCTTATGCTAACCGGGTAGAGTATGTAACCAAGGAAAAAGCCATGGAAAAATGGAATAATGAAAATGACACAACCTGGAAGCAGTTCCTGGATAATAACCCGCTTCCCGAAAGTGTGGATTTTTATGTAAAAGCTGATTACGTAGAAAAAGACAGCCTGGATCAATTGGCAACCCACCTGCAAGCTGCATACCCAGGCGTAATCTCCGAATTTCAATTCCCGGCAGAAACGGTGAGCAAGGTGAGTAAGTTTGTAAAAACAGCAGCCGTTATATTTTTAATTGCGGCGATATTACTTACCATCTTAGTCGTGATCTCTATTGATAATACCATCAGGCTGGCCATGTACAGCAACCGGTTCCTCATCAAAACGATGCAAATGGTAGGCGCTACCCGAAGTTTTATTTCCAGGCCACTCAATCAGCGGGCTGTTATTAACGGGCTTATTGCTGCAGCCATCGCTATTGTTGCCCTGTGGGGTTCGGTTATACTAATAGAAAAATTAATCCCCGATTTTAAATTATTACACGATAATAAAGGATTGTTTATGCTGTTTTTACTCATCATCATCCTGGGTATCACGATAACACTTATCAGCACCCACCGGTCAGTTATAAAATACCTTCGCATGAAGTTGGATGACCTGTATTGATTTTTGTATATTGCAAACCAATTTATTTTATGTCAACAAATAAAACAACCCCCAAGCACCCGAATGAGAATATTCGGCTTTTTGAAAAAGATAATTTTATATGGATGCTCATTGGCCTGGCCATACTGGCATTGGGATTCTTTTTAATGAGCGGTGGTAAAAGTGCAGACCCTAAAGTATTTTCTGATGATAGCGTGTATAGCCCCATACGTATTACAGTTGCCCCATTATTAATTATCATTGGTTTCATTATTGAAATTTATGCCATCATGAAAAAAAGAAAAGAAGCTTGATTATTTTTTTGATCACTTTATAACCGCCGGCCACCACACCTGGAAGATATCCAGTAATGAGGCCGGCTTTTACATATAAAAACCAGCTATGGATTATATACAAAGTATCATTATCGCCGTGGTAGAAGGCCTTACTGAATTCATCCCTATTTCCAGTACCGGGCACATGATTATTGCAGAAAAAATGCTAAATGTTCCCGATAATGATTTTACAAAAATGTTTACGGTGGCCATCCAGCTGGGGGCTATCCTGGCCGTAGTTGTGTTATATTATAAAAAATTTTTCAACTTCAAAAATCTTTCATTCTATTACAAACTCATCATTGGTGTAATACCTGCTTTGGCTTTGGGATTTCTGCTTGCCGATAAGATTGATGAACTGCTGGAAAGCACAACTACCGTAGCTGTTGCTTTATTGGGGGGGGGTGTTATTTTATTATTTATAGATAATTTTTTTAAAGATCCGAAAGTGCATGATGAAAAGGAGATCAGTTTTAGTAAATCATTCATCATTGGTATATGGCAATGCCTGGCCATGGTACCGGGTGTGAGCCGGAGTGCCGCTTCTATTATTGGGGGTATGCAGCAAAAACTCAGCCGCCATGCAGCAGCAGAATTTTCTTTTTTCCTGGCCGTACCTACCATGCTGGCAGCCACCTGTTATAAGTTATTAAAGTTTTATAAAACATCCGGTGGTTTTAGCAGCCAGGAAATAAAATTATTAGCCCTGGGAAACCTGGTAGCCTTTATTGTAGCGCTATTAGCAATCCGATTTTTTATTCATTTTTTACAAAAACATGGATTCCGTGTGTGGGGGATTTATAGAATTGTTTTAGGGGTAGTGCTACTGATTCTTTTACAAAAAGGAATCATTGCCCGTTAATTCATACCCATTTTAGCAGTATATTACGTTTTTTATTATAACAGAACTGCATGCAAACGGCATCCAAAAAAGTGATTAATGGTTGGGCCATGTACGATTGGGCCAACTCGGTTTACAACTTAGTTATCACAACCACCTTTTTCCCGGTTTATTATACAGAAATGACCCGTGGGGAGCCATTTAATGAAAGTGTACGGTTTTTAGGCCGTAGCTATGTAAATACAGCGCTTTATAATTATGCCCTGGCATTTACTTATATTTTAGTGGCGCTCACTTTGCCCATTTTATCTTCTATTGCTGATTATAAAGGCAGTAAGAAAAAGTTTATGCAAGTATTTTGTTTTGTTGGTGCTTTGGGTTGCAGCAGCCTGTACTTCTTTGATGAAAAGCATTTTGATACGGGCATTTTCAGTATGATGATTGCTGCATATGGCTTTTATGCCAGCCTTGTATTTTACAATTCATACCTGCCCGAAATTGCAGCCCCCAAAGACCGTGACCGCATAAGCGCCAGGGGATTTTCATTTGGATATATTGGAAGCGTAATTATGCAAATCATTGGATTTTTGTTAGTGGTTTTTTGGGATAAAATCCCCTTCCTGCAAAATGAAGCGCATGCGGTAAGGTTCACTTTTTTATTGGTAGGAATCTGGTGGTTTGGTTTTGCCCAAATACCCTTTGCCCGCTTACCCCATGGAACCGCATCGGCCAATGGAAATATGAAGAATGTATTTACTTCGGGCTTCCTGGAACTTAAAAAGGTTTTTAATGAATTTAAAAAGATCCCGGTTATGAAGCGGTTTTTATTGGCTTTCTTCTTTTACAATATGGGTGTGCAAACAATCATGCTGGTAGCCTCTAATTTTGGAAGCAAAGTATTACATCTCCCCAAAGACAAATTGATTATTACCGTAGTATTAATCCAGCTGGTAGCCATTGCCGGGGCCTGGGGTATGAGCCGGCTATCAATGAAGTTTGGCAACTTTCCGGTACTGATTGGGGTAGTAAGTTTTTGGATGCTACTTTGTTTTTTTGGTTATCTTATGCAAACAGAAAATCAATTTTATGCACTGGCCATGGCAGTAGGCCTGGTGATGGGCGGTATCCAATCACTCAGCCGTTCTACCTATGCCAAATTAATGCCGGTTACCCGGGATACCGCTTCTTATTTTAGTTTTTATGATGTTACCGAAAAAATTGCTATTGCCCTTGGCTTACTATCTTTTGCGTATATTGAAGAAAAAACGGTGGGTGCCGGCGGTATGCGGAATTCTGTTTTAGCACTGGTAGTATTTTTTGCTATTGGATTACTCTTTTTATTTTATGCAAAAGCGGCGCCCAATAAACCTGCAGAAATTAATTAGTTATGCAATTACACACAATCAACACCGGCTATTTTAAATTAGACGGGGGCGCCATGTTTGGCGTAGTACCCAAAACCATTTGGAGTAAAATAAATATCCCCGACGAGAATAACATGTGCAACTGGGCCATGCGTTGCCTGCTTATTGAAGATGGTAAAAGATTAATATTAATTGACAACGGGATCGGTGATAAACAAGACGATAAATTTTTCAGTCATTATTATTTACATGGCGATGAATCACTGGATTCATCCTTACAAGCTAAAGGATTCCATAAAGACGATATTACAGATGTTATTTTAACGCACTTACATTTTGATCATTGTGGTGGCAGCATTGTAAGAGCTGGAGATAAACTGGTGCCGGCATTTAAAAACGCAACGTACTGGAGCAATGCCCGCCACTGGAAATGGGCCACCGAACCCAATGCCCGTGAAAAAGCTTCTTTTTTAAAAGAAAATATTATTCCTATCAGTGAAAGCGGGCAGTTGAAATTTATTGAAGATGCGGGATCCGATTTTCCCGGGGGAATTGCCATACGCCAGGTATTTGGCCATACCGAAGCCATGATGCTCCCCCAGATGAATTACAAAGGAAAAACAATTTTATATATGGCAGATTTATTACCTTCTGCCGGCCATATCCCGCTCCCCTATGTAATGGCTTATGATATGTTCCCGCTTACCACGTTAAATGAAAAAAAATCTTTTTTAACCGAAGCCGTTGCTAATGACTACGTCTTATTTTTTGAACACGACCCCATCATTGAATGTGGTACTTTGCAACAAACTGAAAAAGGGATTCGCTTAAAAGAAAGTTTTAATCTGTATGAAATATAAAATAGCAGGCATTTGTAAACGCTAAAAAAATAATTCGCTTACCTTAACCGGATTAATGAGGTTAACGGGTAACGCAGGTTTTGATACCCAAACATATCTACAATTATTTTACCCACGGATATGGGGCTTTCTACCCTTAGCAATAAGTGATTGGGATCATCGCTGATCCAGGCATTCATTTTTTCTCCTCCTTCAAAAATAGTTCCTTTCAATAAAAGGGGTTTTATTTTAATGGCATTGAATTTACCATAACGGGTTTTTACCTTTTCCTTTCCCATATAGCGTACATACATATGGAAGATCTCATCATCTAAAAACATATCAAAAGGAATTTTATCTCCCGGTTTGTATTTACTGAAATCAATATTGCGTACATAATATACAGCACTTACCACATCCTGCATACAGGGCGTAATTTTATAAACTCCTTTTGTAGTGGTAGCGGTATTGGCCTCCTGGTTAAAACTAATGTTGTTGTAAATCTTATGCCCACCCTCATCTACATTCCTGATAAATTTATATGGTAACAAAGTATTGGTATCTACATAACTTTCGTAACGATCCCTCACTTTAAAAAAATTATCAAAAAAAGAATAAGTCTTCCCTTCGCCTACAAAATGATATGCCGGTTTTCCATTGAACCTTTCTAAAGTAGTTGTAAAAGTAGCTTCACCCGCCCCAATATAACCTCCCAGGGCATTATAAAATACTTTCATAGTAACCCGTTCACCGGCTTTAAATGAAGTGTTCCGAATATTACATAAAGGAGCCTGGTCACCGCCAGGCTGGTAAGCAGGTGTAAAGCTAAGGGCCGCTAATATAGCCAGCATGGCAAAAGGTTGGGTAAATATCTTTATCATTTATCTTTCATAATTTTTAGTCCAAAAATAAGTAGGCTGCCAATAATGGCCGGCGTTACCAGGTTTATTAACCAAATGCCCAGCGAAGCTGCCTGCATACCTGCAATATTATCACTAAAAAGTTGCAGTATCTGTACACTGGCTGCTGCCCGTAAAGGTAATTCTGTAAAACCAATTGACGGAGCCATTACCATGGCCAGGTAAAAAACACTTAACAACCAAAAACAGGTTATCGCCGGAATCGCTACAAACAAAATATGCAGCATCAGCATATATTGCAATATAAATACCAGATATCTAAAAAAAGATAAAAACAGGATTCTTAACAATTGTTTTCGCTCAAAATTGGCTAAATGCTCAATATACTTAACAAATTTTTTTAAAACTCCTGACCTGTAAATCATTTTCACAATAAAACCAACCCTAAAGTATAGCAATATTAATAGGGTGGTAATGCCTATACTAAGATATAAAAATGTATTAATGGCAAAAGCAGGAAGCAGTTCATAAATTTTGGAATTGCCGGCAGCAAAATATTTTAAATAAATAAGCCCGCAAATACCCATTAACAGGGTTATAAATAGCTGGCTCATGCTGCCCAGTATATTATGTGCTATGGCTTTTAACCTATTGTGTGGTTTTATATACAAAATCCTGCCTCCGTATTCACCCACCCGGTTTGGCGTAAGCATGGTAACACTGCAGCCGGCTAATACACTTTTAAAAGCAGTAAGCAGGTTTATTTTTTCAAGAGGCGCCACCAGGATTTGCCATTTTTTTGCTTCAATGCCCCAGTTCAAAAACATCAGCAATACAATAAGCCAAAGCATGGGGTTATGTGCTGCCTCTTTTATTTGCTGCCACCGCATGGGCAAATCGGGCTTATTGGCAATTTGCAGGTACAAGCTGTAACTTAATAATACAAACAACAGTGGCCCCAGCCAATAGTTAATTATTATTTTGATATTTTTGTTCAACCCCATTTTTAGTTTGGTAAAAATAACTTCCACAGTGCAAAAAACAACAAAAATCATTTTAGGAATTGATCCCGGTACCCTTATTATGGGTTACGGCCTCATTAAACTTACCGGCAAAGAAATGGAATTGATGGATATGGGCGTGCTTAAGTTTTCTGCAAAAATGGATGCCTATGAACGGTTAAAGAAAATTCATAGTAAGATTATTGAAATTACCTTACAATATCACCCGGTTTGCTTTGCTATAGAAGCCCCTTTTTTTGGTAAAAATGTACAAAGCATGCTAAAGCTTGGGAGGGCTCAGGGGGTAGCCATTGCAGCGGCTATGCATGCAGGTTTGGATGTATTTGAATACAGCCCCAAAAAAATAAAACAATCCGTAACCGGGAATGGCAATGCAGATAAAGAACAAGTGATGAAAATGCTGCAGCAATTACTAAAGTTTAGCTATACGCCATCTCATTTTGATGCATCAGATGCATTAGCAGTAGCTGTATGCCATCATTTCCAGGAATCCGGCCCACTGGGCGCCGCAAAAACAAAAACCAAAGACTGGAAAGAATTTATTACAAAAAATCCGGGCAGGATTAAGTAGCCAGGTGGCTACGTATTTTTTGTTGAATTGATTTCATTTCATCAGCCTCCAGCTTTAATTTGGGCCGGGTAAAATTTAAATCGTTTGCCGTATTTATGGGAATTAAATGTACATGGGTATGGGGCACTTCAATACCCACCACACTAATACCGCACCGATTACATGCAAATGATTTTTCTATGGCTTTGCCAATGGGTTTGGCAAAAACCAGGATCTTTGCCAATATATCATCCGGCAGGTCGAATACTTTATCAATTTCAGTTTTAGGCACAACCAGTACATGCCCCTTTACTAAAGGCGCAATATCCAGGAAGGCAATAAAATTTTCATCTTCGGCAATAGTATATGCCGGCAATTCACCTGCAATAATTTTAGAAAAAATGCTCATAACTCTTTTTACAAATATACAAATGAAAAAGCCCGTTTGGAAATTACCAAACGGGCTTTCCTATTCGGTAATGTTAGTTACAAGCTTATTTCTTCTACTTTAAATTTCAAAATACCTGCCGGTGCTTTTACTTCGGCAACCTCACCCGCCAGTTTACCCAACAAGCCACTCCCGATAGGTGATGTTACAGAAATTTTACCTTCTTTTAAGTCGGCTTCGTTTTCTGAAACAATCTGGTAAGTAGCTGTTTTTTTAGTGGCCAGGTTGGTTACTTTTACGGTTGTAAGGATACTTACCCGGCTGGTATCGATGGTTGATTCATCGAGTATACGGGCAGTAGCAATTACTCCTTCCAGGTATTTGATCCTGGCTTCCAGCATTCCCTGGGCCTCTTTTGCCGCATCATATTCTGCATTTTCTTTCAGATCGCCTTTTTCACGGGCTTCGGCAATGGCTTTACTGGCTGCGGGCCTGTCGATGGTCTTTAAATCCTGCAGGTCACGCTTCATTTTTTCGAATGTTTCTTGTGTTACATAGTTTGTTTCTGCCATGATAAATCTGTTTTCGGTATAAAAAAAATACAACGCCTCGGCAGGGCAGCCGAAGCGTTGCATATATAGTAACACGAATATACAACTATTATTCAGAAAACTAAAAAATAAATTCTTAAAAATTTAAGCGGGTACATATCTCTTACAATTCAATACAATAAAGATTCTGATAGCCCGGCATGTATCATAATGCACCCCACTTCTCCAGCTTGGCTATTACCACTTTTGCCATTTTTAAATACGCTTCGTGGGTGTACCCGGCTATATGGGGTGTAATGAGTACATTATCCATAGATTGAAGGGTTTTTAGTGCCTGCGACTGGCCAGGCGTTAAAGTAGTCAACTTTTCATTTTCAAGTACATCTAATGCAGCGCCGGCAATTTGATCTTTTTGCAAGGCATGTATCAACGCTTCAGTATCTATAATTTTGCCCCGGCTTGTATTGAGAATCCAGGGTTTTAACTGCAGGGAATTAAAAAAATGGGTATTCCCCATATATTCGGTCTCAGCAGTAAGGGGTAAATGAAAACTAATTACCTCTGCATACCGGCATATTTGTTCAAAGTTTACTTCCTTAATATTGCCGGCAGCAAAATCAAATTTATACTTATCATAAGCAAGTATGGTTACATCAAACGATTGTAACAATTTTGCAAAAGCAGCGCCGGTATTTCCAAAACCCACTATGCCCACTGTTTTACCACTTAATTCAATACCCCTGTTTTCGTTTCTTAACCATAAGCCATTCTTCACTTGTGCGGAGCTCCGGTTTACATGATTCATAAGGTTTAGCAGCATTGCCAGCGCATGTTCTGCCACCGCATTGCAATTGCCTTCCGGGCTGCTTACGCAGAAAATATTTTTTTGTGCTGCATACGCTACATCTATCTGTTCCAGGCCACTGCCCAGCCTGCCAATCCACCGTAGCGAAGTGGCAGCATTCAATATTTTTTTATCGATAGGTAACCGGGTAGTTACCAATATACCTTCGGCATCTTTTACAAGTTCCAGTATTTTTTCATAATGAATAGCCGGCTCCATCAGTACTTGATATCCTTTTTGTTCTAATGTTTTTACCAGCCAGGGGTGTACAGGAGCGGTTACAATGACTTTTTTCATGCGCAGGCAATCATGCTAATTTCTACGTTTACATTCTTAGGAAGTGTCTTTACAGCAACGGTTTCCCGGGCCGGGAAATCTCTTTCAAAATAGCTTCCATATATTTCATTTACCAAACCAAAATGCTGCATATCACTTAAAAAAATGGTAGTTTTTACTACTTGAGAAAAATTAAGTTTTGCAGCATTTAAAATAGCTTCTAAATTTTTCATAACCAACCGGGTTTCCTCCTCAATGGTATCGGTTTTAAGCTCACCGGATACAGGGTCTAATGCAATTTGACCAGAGATAAATAAAAATTGATTGGCCATTACGGCCTGGTTATACGGGCCAATGGGAGCCGGCGCTTCCTTTGTGTTGATGATCTTTTTTTCCATTTCTTTTACATTTTTTTGAAATACAAAATTATGTTGTTTCTATCGCCTTTACTAAAAGTAAATACACTGCAATAAGTACTGCTTAATTTGCTAACAATAAAATAAAACCTGTTAAAATGTATTTTTACTCCCCATTACCATCCCTTACTTTTGCAAAAAAGAAAATATGAATCTGGCCATTTGTGCTCCGCCCGAAATTAAGGATATGCTACAAACAATGGAGGGAATAAATTGTACCTGGGCTCAGGATGCACCCGGCCTTTTTTCACAGGATGCCGATGCCTATTTTTACTTTTATCCAACTACGCCAGAAAACCTGCCTCCGGGTAAAATTATCTTTATTAATTCGGTTTGCCATACCCTCAAAGATTTACATGCTCCTGCCAATATTATACGCATGAATGGATGGAACGGTTTTGTAGAAAAAGAATACTGGGAACTATCCGGTGTCTTAGATGATCGGGTTCATGAAGTATTACAATCTATTGGAAAAAAGGCGATACTCACCCAAGATATAGCAGGCTTTATAAGCCCGGGCATTATTTCATTAATAATAAATGAAGCTTATTTTGCATTAGAAGAAAAAGTAAGTTCAAAAAAAGAAATAGATATTGCTATGAAACTGGGAACAAATTATCCTTACGGCCCTTTTGAATGGGCAGAAAAAATTGGCTTAAAAAATGTTTGCGAACTTTTGGAAACACTTTCAAAAACCGATGAACGATTTACCGTAAGTGCATTATTAAAAAAAGAAGCAAACAGGTAATGGCCTATATTTTAAATATTGATACTGCCTTAAAAAAAGCAAGCGTTTCAGTAAGTTTAAAGGGAAAAATAATATCAGTAGCCTGTAATGATACAACTCTTGACCATGCCGCTTTTTTACACACGGCAATAGATAAGGTATTGCAGCAAGCCGCTCTCTCCATAAAAGAAATACAGGCTGTTTCGGTAGTATATGGCCCGGGATCTTATACCGGGTTACGCATTGGAATGGCATCTGCAAAAGGACTATGCTTTGCACTGCAGGTTCCTTTAATAGGCATTGGAACTTTAGCATTAATGGCCGCTTCTATGATCCGGGTTTTGCCTGAATCACAACAGGAATATTTACTTTTCCCGATGATTGACGCCCGGAGAATGGAAGTTTTTACTGCCGGTTATAATCAAAAACTGGAAGAAATAATGCCTGCCCGGGCACTCATATTGGATAACCATTCGTTTTTAGATTTACCCCAAAACAGCACTCCTGTATTTTTTGGTGATGGGGCACAAAAATGGGAACCCATTTGTACTGTTTCAAATGCCCTGTTTACAGAATTATCTCCTTTGCAAAATGATCTGGCAGAAATGTCATATAAAAAGTTTTTATCCGGAAATTTTACAGAATTAGCATATAGCGAGCCATTATATGTAAAATCTTTCTATACTAAATAATTGAATTACACAGAACTGTCATATTTATACTTTTAACAATACTTAATTTTTAAAAATATAGGGGGTTTTGTATCTTTGTAGCTGGAATTTATTAGTTCAAGCATTAAAAAAAATTAACCCATGATTGTTGAAACACAACAGCCTGAATTAGTTGAAAAAACAATTCAGCAAAACGCTGAGTCACTTAAGGTGAATTACCACAATGTAAAAAAAGCGGCAATGGTATTAAGGGCTTTAAATCACAAACTGCGGCAGCAAATTTTAAATCTCATAGAAACCGAAAAGAAAATAACGGTTACTGAGATATATGTAAAAATGCGCCTTGAACAGTCTGTTGCATCACAGCACCTTGCTATTTTACGCAAAGCAGGTCTTGTATCCACAAGCAGAGTAGGTAAGTTCATTTATTATTCTGTTAATTACAAAAGAATTGACCAGGTAAATGAAATTGTGGAGCAATTAGTTGCTTAATTTGGGTAATGTATTATTTAAAAAGCGGTATACCGCTTTTTTTTTGTCGAATAAATTAAAAGTGTAAATATGTACATCCAACAACTTTATACAAATTGCTTAAGTGAAGCTGCTTATTATATCGAAAGTGATGGTGAAGCAGCTATTATAGATCCCCTGCGTGATATTGAGCCTTACCTGACAGTTTCAAAAGAACGGGATACCAGCATTAAATATATTTTTGAAACCCATTTTCATGCAGATTTTGTAAGCGGCCATATTGACCTGGCCAAAGCAACCGGTGCCCCCATCATTTATGGGCCGGGTGCCAATCCCGCTTACCCTGTTCACAATGCGAAAGACGGGGAGCGGTTTCGTATAGGAAAAATTTCAATAGAAGCTGTACATACCCCGGGGCATACATTAGAAAGTACTTGCTATGTATTGAGAGACGAAAATGATAAACCTCATGCAATCTTTACAGGTGATACTTTATTTGTAGGTGATGTAGGCCGGCCCGACCTCAGCAGCGGAAATATGAGCAGAGAAGAGTTGGCTGATATTTTATATAATACCATACAACAAAAAATTTTGCCATTGGCTGATGATATTCTTGTATATCCTGCACATGGGCCGGGAAGTAGTTGCGGAAAAAACCTGGGGCCAAATACTATTAGTACCATTGGTGAAGAAAAGAAAAATAATTATGCATTGCAGCCGCAAGACAGAGAAGCATTTATAAAAGCTGTAACTGAAGGGCTTGGTGATGCACCCAAATACTTTCCTGTGAATGCCCAAATCAATCAAAAAGGGTATCGTAATTTACAGGACTTAAAAAAACAAGGCCTGCAGGCATTGGATTTAAACACATTTAAAAAATGGATGGCTAAGGATGCTATCATTTTAGACAGCAGGCCTGCCACCACATTTACCCAGGCTTTTGTACCCGGTTCCATTTCTATTGGCCTGGAAGGACGTTTTGCCGAATGGGCAGGAAATATTTTATCTTTTGATGAGCCCATTATTTTAATTACCGAACCCGGTAAAGAAGAAGAATCATTAATACGGCTTGCGAGAGTCGGGTTCGAAAAAATTCAGGGTTATTTGAAAGGAGGGTTTGAAACCTATAGTAAAGCAGGCGAGAAAATAGATATGATCATAGATATTGAAGCTGACGAGCTGGCGATGGACATCCCCCATGATCCACAATTACTGGTACTGGATGTAAGAAGGCAGGCAGAGTTTAATAACGGCCATATTGTAAATGCCATGAATCTTCCCTTGCACGAAATGATTGACCCCGCCTTGCTGGCAAATTTTGAAGATCATCAAAATGTATATATCCATTGTGCAGGCGGTTATCGTAGTGTAATTGCCGCTTCTCTATTAAAACGCCAGGGATTTCACAATGTGCGTAATGTATTGGGAGGTTGGGATAAAATAAAATTAGAAGATAAAATAAAACAGGTAAAAGAAGCTGTAATGCTTAATTAAAAATATACTTAACGGGCTTCAATAAGAAATACAGCAGGCACTTTTCGCTGAAGCCCTTTATCAGATGGCCAAATTGTTTCTTTTCCATTAATAAGCATACAACTGCTGCCACCACCATCTAAATTTAAGGCTTCTGCGCAACCCAGGTCTTTCATAATTTGAGCACATTGTATAAGCGAGGCACCATCGGCAATCCCTTTATGCCGGCCTTCTACAAGCAATACAATTATTTTATGATCATAAGTATAGCCTATAATGGTGCGGGGGTGAAAATCATATTTTGCTTTCCCGCTGAATTTTAGTTCTTCATCATTACTAATAAGTATTTGCCCGTTTTGTAAAAGCACGGGGCCGCCAGCAACCGCAGTTTTCATTTTCCATTTTTTTATGTCATAGCCCTTGTATTGCTTTACATGTATTACTGCCATGCTATCATGGAGTGGCTTTACAGGTTGTTGCGAGGCATAAGCCCACCGGTAACCGGAGTCAGTAAAAACCCATGCAATGTCTGCTTCCCGGTGATTATTAATACCCAATGCGCCATTCCATGGATGCCGGAAAGTGAGTGTATCTTTTCCTTTGGCCGCCAGGTTATGAATATTATAGCTGAGCAGTTTACCGTCCTTAATAACCAGGTTTAAATTTTGATTGGTATTAAATGAAAAAAAACCAGCATTCACAACCAGTAATGGATTATTATTTTTTTGATAATATTCCCGGGGGCTAAGCCTGCGGCCCATGCTGGTGTCCGTTGAAAAAACCAATTTTTTATTTTTTAAATCAGCTATGGCATAATAGGCTAAAAAGGGCCTTCCATCAAGAGAATCTGCAGTTTTATACACATGGAAACCTGCAGGTAATAATCCAAAATCAGTATCGGCAATTTGCCAGGATATTTGCCCTGCAGCAAATTGAGACATACAAATACCAATAAAAACAAAATAAAGAAACCGGGTATTCATCATCAATTATTTTATCATATTATATTCAATTTACTTCTTTCTTATGTGCAAAAAAAATGCCCGGACCGGGCACTTATTTTACAAATCTTTTTTAAAGAGTATTAATGTGCATGATGATGTTGCATGGCCATCAGCTCATCAGCGGTTACCGTTTTTTCAGTGGGTTTCGTTTCTTTTTCCAGGCTTTCAAAGAGCTTTGTAGTTATGAGCCTCCGGTAAGTGGCATCTACTTGTTTTTCATCTTTCATCATACGATCTATATAACTTTCCAGCCAGCTGGTGTCGTCGCCCATATTCATTTGGCCAAAATAACGCATAACTTCTGCCTTCATGCTATCTCTAAGTTCATCTTGTGTTACCTCAATCTTTTTATCAGAAATTAATTTATCGCTGATTAGAGTCCATTTTAACTGGTTGCTAAATTGGGGATATTCCTGTTCGGCCTCTTCTTCTGTTTTTGGTGTTTCGGCGGAGGTTTGCAACCAGCGCTTGAGGAAAGAAGCAGGGAATTCCATAGTGGTATGATCTACTAAATAATGAAAAATCTGATCCTGCACCTGGTTGGCACTTTGCATATTCCAATAATGCTGAATTTCTTCACGCAAAGCATTTCGTAGTTCTTCTTCTGTTTTAATGCCTTTACCCGGGAATATTTCTTCAAAGAAACTTTCTTCCAGCGCTCTTTTTTCAACCAATTCTAACTTTATAATAGTGGCTTTAAAATTAATTTTAGCTGCCTCCTTATCTCCTTTTTCAAAACCCAGGTCTTGCAGCATCATATCTAATTTATCAGCTTCAAAAGTTTTATCCAGTTGAAAGATAATGCTGTCATTTACCTTTTTGCCCATGAGTTTTTCCTGCATAGCAGGGGTAAAATATTTCAGCAAAACAGAATTTTCTTTTTGTATCCCCCCTTCCACTTCTTTGCCCGCTTCATCTGCCTGGGTATATAAAATATTAATCACATTTTCGGGGTTATCAATTATTTCCGGCTCCGTCGTATTGCCCCCTTTTATCTGCATCCGGCTAATTTCTTCTTCTACCATATCATCCGTAACCTGAACGATATGGCGGGTAAGTTTTGCTTTGCTTAAATCAGCCGGTTCAAAATCAGGTTTAAGGCCAATTTCAAAATCAAAATGATAATCTGCGGGGCTATTCATATCCAATTGGGCCGCTGTAGTTTGCATGGGCAGGGGTTGTGCAAAAATTTCAGGTTTTTCGTTATTGAGCCAGTTGTATAATTCTTTTTCAACTGTACGTAATACTTCATCAGAAAAAATAGAACTGCCATACATTTTCCTGATCATACCGGCCGGTACCATTCCTTTTCTAAAACCGGGAATATTAGCAGACTTACTATATTCTTTCAGCTTTTTTTCAAAAGCCGGCATATAATCTTCTTTACTGATTTTTACGGTAAGCTTATCTGTTAATAAACTCATATTTTCTCTTTCGATAGTTGCCATACGATGATGCTTTAATATTTTAAAAAACCTCTCCTGGGCAGAGAGGAATTTATGGGTGAAGAGTGCGGATGATAGGGGTCGAACCTACATGGATTGCTCCGCTAGATCCTAAGTCTAGTGCGTCTGCCAATTTCGCCACATCCGCAAATGGGGTGCAAAAGTAGGGGATTTATTTAATAAAAATGAAGAAATTTAATTGAAATTATAATAGCTAATAACCGTATGGAGCGGCCATTAGCTATTATTTTAAGTAAAAACTTATAGTATTTATTGAATAGATATACTGTTTGAATATGGATAGATGTATCCAAACTTACTCGTTGCAGCGTCAATACCAGCATCACACATTAATCTTTGCACCACTGCATTCCCATATGCAGCAGGCATTGATGCATAATTATAATTATAAGAATTAGTTGGCTACCAATAGCGTATAACCTGCGCCATTGCAGTGGCTACACACCCTGTACAGGCTCTTTGATTACAGTTGGTTGCGCAAGTCATCAGTGGCGCTAAATCATTAAAAGTACAGCCCTGGCCCCATTGTGTAGTTAACAGCTGGCCTTTTACTGTTTGAATCCCTTGGGGGGGATTTTCTATTCATAAGAGTAAGTTTCTATAGAAGTAGAATTTTAATCTACACAATTTATAGGAAAATTTTTTAAGAATGTACCCGTCTTATAAAGTGTTTTTTTGACCGAGCCATTATTTAAACTAAATTCGTAATAGTGGAAGTAACAGAAACAATACCAGCTTACCGGTTAAACGAAGAAGAAGAAAAAAAAGAGATCTTAAGGCAATACCGTGCCTTATTGAGAGCTTTAAAGAGCAAGCTTAAGCCGGGCGATAAGGAACTTTTAAGGCATGCTTTTGAGATGGCAGCAGAAGCGCACAAAACCATGCGCAGGAAAAGTGGAGAACCCTATATTTTACATCCACTGGCTGTGGCTAAAATATGCGTAGAAGAAATTGGGCTGGGTATCCGCAGTACGATTTGCGCTTTGCTGCACGATACCGTAGAAGATACCGATATCACTTTACAGGATATACAACGGGAATTTGGTAATGAAATCGCAAAAATTGTGGATGGGCTTACCAAAATTGCAACTGTAATGGACAGCAATACCAGCCAGCAAGCCGAAAATTTTAAGAAGATATTAGTTACTCTTACGGATGATCCCCGTGTCATTTTAATAAAACTGGCCGATCGCTTACACAACATGCGAACTTTAGATAGCATGAAAAGAGAGAAACAATTAAAGGTTTCTTCAGAAACGGTATATGTATATGCTCCATTAGCCCACCGTATGGGGCTTTATAATATTAAAACCGAAATGGAAGACCTGGCCATGAAATATATGGAACCGGACAGCTTTCGGTTTATTGCTCAAAAATTACAGGATACCAAAAGAGAACGTACCCGCTATATCAATGATTTCATAAGGCCGCTAAAATCAAAACTGGAAAGAACAGGATTAAATTTTGAAATATATGGGCGGCCGAAGAGCATTCACTCTATCTGGAATAAAATTAAAAAGAAAGGTGTGGCTTTTGAAGAAGTTTATGATCTCTTTGCTATTCGCATTATTGTAGATTCACCCCCCGAAAAAGAAAAAGAAGATTGCTGGAAAATTTACAGCATTATAACCGATGCATATAACCCCAGCACAGAGCGCCTGAGAGACTGGTTAAGCAACCCCAAGAGCAACGGCTACGAAGCCTTGCATACCACTGTTATGGGGCCACAAGGAAAATGGGTAGAAGTACAGATTCGTACTAAACGCATGAATGAGATTGCAGAGAAAGGCCTGGCAGCTCACTGGAAATACAAAGAAGGCACTTCGGAAGAAAATCGTTTTGATAAATGGTTTGAGCAAATACGGGAAGCCCTTACCGGGCAGGAAGACAGTTCATTTGATTTCCTGCAAGATTTTAAAACCTCTTTCTTAACCGAGGAAATTTATGTGTACACACCCAAGGGTGATGTAAAAATGTTACCCGTAGGCGCTACGGCACTGGATTTTGCCTTTGGCGTACATACTGCCGTAGGCAGCAAATGTATTGGCGCTAAAGTAAACCATAAACTTGTTCCCATTAGCCATAAGCTTCGCAGTGGCGACCAGATAGAAATTATTACCAGTGCGAAACAAAAACCCAATTCGGAGTGGCTGAATTTTGTAGTAACCAGCAAAGCCAAATCAAAAATAAAAGATACATTAAAAGAAGAAAAACGAACCATTGCCGAAGATGGTAAATACATCTTACAACGCAAGCTAGACAGCATGCATGTATCCATGAGCCAAAGCAACCTGGAAGAGCTGAGTAATTTTTATAAAACCGGGAATTCATTGGACCTGCTGTATGATATAGCCCGAAAAAAAATAGACTTAAAAGAACTCAAAGAATTTACGGTATCAGGCGATAAGCTGATTGCCCCCAGGCCAGAACCCAAACCGGTAGAAGAAAAAAAGGAATATGACCCTTCCCGGAAAGAAAAAAAAGATACCGAACTGATCATTTTCGGCGAAAGCAGCGACCGTATTGTATATAGCATTGCCAATTGCTGCAAGCCAATACCCGGCGATGATGTATTTGGTTTTGTAACAACCGGCGAAGGATTAAAAATTCACCGTACCAATTGCCCCAATGCCGCACGTTTACTGGCCAATTATGGGCACCGGGTGGTAAAAACAAAGTGGGTAAAAAATAAAGAGATCTCTTTCCTTACCGGTTTAAAAATCATTGGACTTGATGATGTGGGCGTTATACATAAAATAACCAACCTGATAAGTGGCGAAATGAAATTTAATATTGCAGCTATGACGATTGAAGCAAAAGAAGGGATTTTTGAAGGGAATGTAAAAATATTTGTTCACGATAAAGAGGAGTTAGATGAACTGGTAGAAAAATTACACAGCTTACCCGGTATTGAAAGAGTAGATCGTTTTGATACAGAGTAACCCACTTTAAAAATTAAAAATCATGCAAGAACTAATTGATAATTTAATGAGCAACGCAAATATTAGCCAGGAACAGGCTGAAAAAGCGCTGGAGACAATAAAGGATTTTGTGAAAGAAAAATTTCCCATGATGGCGGGCGCTGTGGATAATCTCTTTGATGTAAAAGAGGATAAAGATGATTTTATGAATTAGCATTACAGGATTGTGTCCTGTAAAATTTTACCCCGGTTAGGATAATCGGTGTTAAAATGCAGCCCCCTGCTTTCCTTTCTTAATTCTGCACCTTTTACGATCAGGTAAGAAACAGTAATCATATTCCGCAATTCACAAAGTTGTGGCGATACCTGCGTTTTTTCATATAATGTTTCTGTTTCTTCGTGCAGTAAATCAAGCCGCCTATTGGCTCTTTGCAAACGGTCATTATTGCGAACAATACCCACATAATCGCTCATAAGCATTTTTAATTCTTTCACACTTTGGGTAATTACAATCATTTCTTTAGGAGCCGATGTACCCGCCGCATTCCATTCGGGAACTCGCTCAAAAGCATCTGCAAAAGTTTGCTTTTTTATGGCTAACTGTTTCACAGCATCCTGATAGGCCCTGTGCGCAAATACCATGGCTTCTAATAAACTATTGCTGGCAAGCCTGTTGGCACCATGTAAACCGGTACAGGCACACTCGCCGGCAGCATATAAATTTTTTATTGAAGTTCGGGCCCACTCATCTGTTTTAATACCACCACAACTATAATGTGCTGCAGGAGATACCGGGATCATATCCTGAAATACATCAATCCCAATACTTTTGCACTTGGCATAAATATTTGGAAAATGTTCCATGAATTTTTTACGATCCATTTGCCGGCAATCCAGATATACATACTCGGTACCATTTACTTTCATCTCATTATCAATGGCACGGGCAACAATATCACGGGGAGCCAAATCTTTTCTTTCATCATACCGTACCATGAATGCTTCTCCATCGGCATTTCTTAAAATTCCTCCATCGCCCCGCACCGCTTCGGTAATTAAAAAAGACTGGCCCCGCACACCGGGTTCATACAAAGCGGTAGGATGAAATTGGATAAATTCCATATTTTCAATTCGGCCCTTGGCCCGGTACACCATGGCAACCCCGTCGCCGGTTGCGATGTAGGGATTGGTGGTACTTCTATATACCTGCCCATTGCCCCCGCTGGCCAATAAAATAGTAGATGCTAAAATTCTTTCAGTGTTATTGCTATTCAGGTTGAGTACATATACGCCAAAACATTCAATATCGGGGGTTGATTTTGTGACTAAATACCCCAGGTGGTGCTGCGTGATAATATCTACTACAAAACAATGTGTGATCAATTCAATATTAGGATACTTTTTTATAGATTCGAGTAAAGCACGTTCCATTTCACTGCCTGTAATATCTTTATGATGGAGGATGCGGTATTCACTATGGCCTCCTTCTTTACCCAGTTTATAATCACCATCGGGTTCCTTATCAAAACGGGTACCCCACTCTATCAATTCGGCAATGCGTTGCACGCCTTCTCTTACTACAATCTCTACAATATTTTTATCGCAAAGCCCATCACCTGCAATTAATGTGTCCTCTATATGCTTTTCAAAACTGTCGTGGCTTTTATCCCATACACCTGCAATACCTCCTTGTGCATATTTAGTATTGGTTTCATCACTTTTTGCCTTGGTAAGAATGGTTATTTTTTTATCCGGGCAATCCTGTGCCACTTTTAATGCATAGGTTAATCCTGCAATGCCGCTTCCAATAACTAAAAAATCTGTTTGCATACAGTTCAATTATTCATGATTTCTGTGGGTTCAATCCACACATCATTTTCTTTTAATAAATTAATCAGTTCTTCAACCGCCACCTGGTCATCTATATTTCTTTTTACTACTTCTTTACCCTTGTACAAAGTTATTTTTCCCGGGCCACTACCTACATAACCAAAATCGGCATCTGCCATTTCACCCGGCCCATTTACAATACAGCCCATAATGGCAATTTTTAATCCTTTTAAATGGCTCGTTACTTTTCTTATTTTGGCTGTGGTTTCCTGTAAATCAAATAAGGTACGGCCACAGCTAGGGCAACTGATGAATTCAGTTTTTGATATACGGCTGCGTACTGCTTGTAAAATGGAGAAAGAAGTGTTGTTTAAAAACTGAACATTATTTTGCATGGGCAGGTAGGTTCTGCCTTTCATGGGTGTGTTGAGCATTTTATGCGGATCGTTCATCAGCCAAATGCCATCACCAAAACCATCTACAAAAAGCCCCCCGGATGTGGATGCAAATTGTATGAGCTGCTCATCTACAGTAGCATAATGGCTTTCTATACAAAGTACCACCGGGTTGGTTATTTTCTCAATTAATAATTGTACAAAAAACATCCTGGCCTGTTGCATGGCATTAGAACCATTGGCGTAAATACAAAATACAATCGTAGGATCTCCTTTTATCTTTTGTAAAAAATCAAAATATGGTTTTGTTACATCGATGGATATAAAATTGAGGGTTTTTGATTTTGTATGAGCTTGTACGTATTCTTCCCGGGTAAATAAAGGAAAATATTTTTCCTGCTCCCTTTGCTGTATCCAGGTACGATAATTACAAATAACACATAGTGTACCCGGTAAGTTAAAATCTACGGTTTTATCAGCACTGTAAATAAAATCAGCAGCGGCATCAGAGATTGTCCATTTATCAGTTTCCCCATCATATTTATATCCAATATCAATAAGCGATGCGGGGGTTATTTGGGATGCCTGCATAAAATCGGCAATCACAACAGGCACTTGTGTACCTCCTATGTTTTTTACAGGTAAGGTATGGCGTTTATTATATTCGAAAGGAGAATAGGGCAGGTTCTCTAAAAGCGCTCTTGTATCAAAGTCATTTTCATTGTTTATGGATATACTTTTTACGAGGTCTTTACAAACCGGAATTTCAAATTCCGGGTCTTCAGTAAGACTCACCCGTATGGTATCGCCAATGCCATCGTTTAGTAAGCTTCCAATGCCGATCGCTGATTTTATACGGCCATCTTCGCCATCACCGGCTTCGGTAACGCCAAGATGTAAGGGGTAGCATTCTCCAAATTCTTCCATCATATGATAGATGAGTAAGCGGTAAGCCTGTACCATTACTAACGGGTTACTGCTTTTCATACTTAACACTATATTATGGTAATCTTCCTGGCGGGCAATTCTCAAAAACTCCATTGCACTTTCCACCATGCCCATAGCGGTATCGCCATAACGGCTCATGATGCGGTCGCTGAGGCTGCCATGATTTGTACCAATACGCATGGCCGTACCATGTTCTTTACAAATTCTTACCAGTGGGGTAAATCGTTCCCGGATGCGGTTTATTTCTTCAGCATATTCCGCATCGGTATATTCTATTTGCTCAAATTTTTTCTTATCTACGTAATTGCCGGGATTCACCCTTACTTTTTCAACAATGGTTGCAGCAATTTCAGCAGCGTTAGGGGTAAAATGAATATCGGCAATAAGGGGTACATGATATCCTCTTTTGTGTAATTCATCTTTTATGTTCTCCAGGTTTTCTGCTTCTTTTTTTGAAGGAGCAGTAATGCGGATCATATCTGCACCGGCTTCTATACAGCGGATAGATTGCAGAATAGTTGCCCCGGTATCCATGGTATCAGTCGTGGTCATCGTTTGTACCCATATGGGGTGATCGCCGCCTAAAATAAGGTCTCCTATTTTTACTTCTCTTGTTTTTAATCTTTTATACGCTGAAATAGCATTGCAATATAAATGCATGATGAATGTAGTATTGAAGTGCAAAGTTAACGAACCCTGAAAAAATGGGGAAGTTTGGATTTACCAGTCCTTTTCGGGCTTATTGACCGATTGTGCATCTGCTTTATTCATTTTATCCTGTAAATTTTTCTCCTGCTGCATCAGCGCTTCCAGTTTCTCCTCGGCTTCCTTCTTTGTCATTTTGGATGGTTGGGGTTTAGGCTGCTGCTGTTTGTCTTTATCTTTATTTTCCTGGTCTTTTTTCTTTTTTTCTTCGTCTTGCTTCTTTTTTCTTAATGCTTTTTGAAGATTTTGCCGGGCATCTTCATGATTGGGCCAAAGTTTTAATGCATTTTTATAGGCAATAATACATTCATCTACCCGGTTTTCGTTTTGTAAAACCACAGCTTTATTATAATACGCATTTGCTTTTTCTTCGGTATTACCCATTAAGGGAATGGCCTTGTCGTAAGCGGCAATAGCTTCATCGATTTTCTTATTTTTATAGGCAGCATTTCCCATATTATAAAGAGCAATCCTGCTATTGGGGTTTTTACTGAGTGCCACTTCATATTCTTTTTCTGCCGCTGAATAATTTTTATTATTGTAAAGTTTGTTTCCTTCGGCAATATTTTCTTTGCCTGCCTGAGCCCATGCAGGTACATGCCATAAAAGTAAAATAACGCCGGTACCGCCATATTTAGCCATTCGTTTTAATGACCGGCGTTCTGTCATAAAAAATTCAATTAACATACCTATCAATGCCATAGCAATTAAATAGGGGAAGAAACTTTTATAATTATTAAGCGAATTATCTTTTACTATTCGCTGATCCATAGTGCCAATTTGTTTTTCCAGGTTATTGGCAACAAGATCGCTGTTTATTAACAACTGGTACGTGCCGCCCCCGCTTTTCGCAATATCTTTTAATTCTTTTTCATTTAATTTAGTTACTACCACATTACCCTGTACATCCGTTTTGGGTTGCCCGGTAGCCGGGTCAATAATATTTGACCCCATAGATGAGCCAACCCCAATGGTATAAATAATTACCCCCTCATTATTCATATCAGAAGCTATTTTATTTGCTTTTTCATCATGATCCTCACCATCACTAATCAGGATAACAGCTTTATATTTTTTTTCTTTGGAATCAAAAGCCCGGTAACACATGGTAAGGGCATCTCCAATAACGGTTCCCTGTGTAGGTATGGCATCGGGCGTAGCCGCAGACAGGTACATTTTAGCAGCGCTATGATCTGCCGTAAGCGGCATTTGCAAATAGGCTTTACCGGCAAAAACTACAATGCCAATGCGGTCGTCGGGTAATTTATCAATCAAGCGGCTTACTAAAAGTTTTGCTTTATCCAGCCGGCTGGGCTGTATATCCTGCGCCAGCATACTTTTGCTCACATCCAGGGCAATCATTACATCTATGCCATTGCGGGCCGGGCCTTTAGATCCGGTTGCAATTCTTACATTGGCGATTGCAAGAATAAGAAAGGTAATAGAAAAAAGCAGGAGTAAAAAGCGGGCGAATAATGCATAGCGTTTAAAAGGAAGAAGCAATTGATCTACCAGCACTTTGTCACCCATTTTTTTTATTGCCTTTTTGCGCTTATTCAGTGCATATAAAAAAATGAATACTACCAGTGGTAATAAAATTAAGAGATAAAGCAACCCATTGTATTCAAATTCCGGCATGCTCAATATTTTTAGTTTCAGGGTAATTGAATGGACTATTTCTTACCTTCAAAAAAACCAAATTGTTTTAAAATATCTTTTGTTATTCCAATCCTCACAGGCTTCATATCAATCTTAGGATCTTCTGATTTTACCAGGGTCACAAAAAAATAAACATGGTTGTTTTCTTCTATCCAGCCGCAGAGCCAGCCAATAGCCTGGTTTGACTCATTAAACCCCCAGCCGGTTTTATAACTCAATTTGTATGCCGTAGTATTTTCCTGCATCATATTTTCCCGCATTTGCTGCTGTACTGATTTACGAAAAGGAAGCTGATCGAAATATAGTTTTTTAAGCAATCCCAACTGTTCATCGGGAGATATTTTTAACGTATTGTTAAGCCAAAAAGAATCAATAGGGCCTGTTATATTCTTATTGCCGTACCCCAGTGTATCGATCCACTGCTGCAGGGTATCTGCACCTATTCGGCGGGCCACTTCCTGGAAGTAAGGTACAGCACTTACTTTAAAAGCTTCTTTAAAACTTAGGTCTTTATTCCATGCTGTGGCTTCGGTGCCATCGGGAAAATAATGCTTTTTACCATTCCATTTTATCACCATGTTTTCATCGGTTATCTTACCGGTTTCCAGGCCAATTAACCCACTTACAATTTTAAAAGTAGAAGCCGGTAAAAAGCGGGTGGTATCTAGTTTCATATTATACACGGTGATCTTTCCATTGGCATTATTGAGCATCGTAAAGCAACCTTCTACATTCTTTGCTGTAAAATATTTTTCCAGGCTATCATCAATTTTTGCTTTGTTTACAGTACAAGCAGCCACAAAAATTAAAATAAGGGGAATGAATTGTTTCAGATATTTCATACAAATGGATATAAGGTTTTTATTTTTTTGTAAAAAATTACAAAGATTCAATTTGAATATTACAGGTCAGGGATTTGCTTTTTCCTTTTGATGGTTTGCCACAGCCTCTAAAGCCTGGTAAAACGGCTCACCAAATTTGCGTATTAAAGGTTCTTTTAAAAATTGATACACGGGAACTTTTAATTTTTTCCCTAAGGCACAGGCGGCTTTACAATGATCTTCCCGGGGTTCGTAATTTGCAAATTCTGTTTTACCATCCCGGCTTTTTTTTACAATTACAGGAAACAAATGGCAGCTTATGGGTTTTTTCCACTTAATTTTTCCATCCAGGTAAGCTTGTTCTATACCACATTTTACAATCCCGTTTTTATCTTTCATGCCGTAAACACAAATCTTGCTATTGATGGTAGGGGTTACCCATCCAAATTCCGGATCATAAACATACCTCCCCTGTTTTTCAATTTCTTTTTTACTCTCTTCATGTAAGTAAGGTAAAACGGCTTCCAGTGCGTTATCAATTTCTTTTAATTCATTTTTTTCTAAGGGGGCGCCGGCATCCCCGTCTACACAACAAGCTCCTTTACATTTCCCCAGGTCACATACAAATTCTTCCTGCAATATGGGGTCGCTCAATAATACATGATCTATTGCTATCATGCTGCAAAAATACGATTTACTAAAGGGATTTTTATGGGCTTGAGAAAATTAGTTTGTATGCCACTTAAAACTTTGAATGAGGTGGCGGATATCTTGTTGTAAAAATTCCTGCACCGGTTTTAACGAATCTGCATTGGGTGTAACATTAAAATAAAGTGCACCCCGAATAAAGTTTTTAACGGTATCTGTCATAAAAAACTGGCTGGCTGTTGCTGCATTACCCCCCACTTTAAAATATACCCCGGTTACCCCGTTTTCTGTTTTAAAGAGGCTATCCTGTATAGAAGAGGCAACAGATTCATTTTTATTGGTAAGCATAAAGGCATCATTGATCAGCTTATCAAAATGATTTATACCCAGTGAATCTTTATAATTTCCATTTCCTGCAGGTACTTTATATAAAGCATTTCCGCCAATGATTTTGTAGCTTAAGAAGATGCGTGCATGAAACTGGGGGAAATCAATATTTCTCCAATATGGATTTTCGGGATTACTGTCAAAATAAGTACTGTCTTGAGTAATTTGGGCATACGTTGGATATTCAAAGCTATACGGGAAGCCCGGTTCATTAAAAGACTGATACGTATGCGGGGGCAATTGAATTTTAAAATAGCCTCTTTTTTTAGTGCTGTACGGGCTATTGCAAGCCATAAAAAAAACGAGAGAAAAAAGGGAGAAAACTATTTTACTGAATTTCGTTGGGTTCATTTTAATTATTTGTGGGTGCCACCATTACCTGTACTTTATCAATCCTGTTTTTATTGATGGATAAGGGTATAAAAGTAAAATCCCCGCTTACTAATTTAGAATCAATTTGCGGAAATTCACCGGCAATTTCTAAAACAAGGCCTGCTACAGAATCACTATCGCCCCGTATTTCATCAAAGGTATCTACCGGCAAGCCCATGGCTTTACAGGCATCATGGATCATCAGTTTTCCTTCGAAAATATAATTATAATCATCAATTTTTTTATTAATACTTTCTTCATCATCAAATTCATCCTGTATATCGCCAATTACTTCTTCCATTATATCTTCTAATGTTACAATACCCGAAGTGCCGCCAAATTCATCAACCACCACGGCAAAATGAATACGCTTATCCCTGAACTCCTGCAATAAATCTTCAATAAATTTTTGTTCATGCACAAAATAAGGTTTCCTCAACAAGGCATGCCAGTTGAAATCATATTCTTTATCAATATGCGGTAGAATATCTTTTGTGTGCAAAATGCCGGCTATCTCATCCAGATTACTTTTATAAACAGGTATCCGGGAATAATGAAGCTCCTGTATTTTTTGCATTACTTCTGTAAAGTTGCTGGTAAAAGAGATACCGCTTACATCAAGCCGGGTACGCATTACCTGTTTTACCGAAGTATCTCCAAATTTATAAATCCCTTTTAATATTTGTTTCTCTTCGTCGCTGGCCTCATGCTCGGGGAGCAGGTCTATAGCCATATCAATATTAGCTGAACCTGATCCTACATTATTTTCCGGAGAAAATTTTTTCATTAACCCATCATTTAACCGAACCAATTTTTTACTAAACCCGTAAAACAGGCTATTGAAAATTTCTACAATCAGTGAGGAGGAGGATGCGAACCTCACTTTATGATGGGTAGCCCACACTTTGGGTAATAATTCACCAAAAACAATTATAATAATGGCTATAACAATTAATTTACATGAAAAGATGGCCCACACCGGCCATACATACATGCCATTTTCAGAAACAGGCATCCAGTTATTTATCAGCAGGTTCAAAGTAAGGATGATACAAAGATTGAAAAAGCTATTTGCAATACGCATGGATGCCAACAGGGTTTTAGGCTGATCGAGCATGGTTACAATCCGTCGGTAAGAAGGATGTTCCCTTTTTTTAAGCACCCGGATATCTTTACCCGTTAAAGAAAAAAAAGCAACCTGGCTTCCTGAAACAATAAAAGAAAGAAAAAGTAAAATACAAGTAGTAACCAAAAGAACGGTAACGGCAGCAGGGCTTAGCGCCAAAAAGAAGAATACAAAGGCATGAACCGTATTAAATACCGAATGGTAGTCCAAAGCAATAATTTTAGTAAACAATTTTTTTTATCCCTGTTTTAAAAAGGGAGTCTTTCGTCACCGGGTTCGGGTGAAGCAGAAGAATTATCTTCGGGGCCGGCATTATCAAAATTTTCAAATCCGCCCCCCTGTAATCCTTCTCCCCTTTTGTCCAGCATAATCAGGTTGTCGCCTACAATTTCTGTAGCAAATTTTTTATTCCCTTCTTTATCTTCCCAGCTTCTTGTTTTTAAGCGTCCTTCAATATAAACGAGGCTTCCTTTGTGCAAATATTTTTGAGCCAGTTCTGCCAGGCCCCGCCATAGCACAATGGTATGCCATTCTGTTTGGGAAATTAGTTTCCCGCTTCTGTCTTTATAAGTTTCTGTAGTTGCCAATGAAAATTTAGCCACACCAATATTTCCTTCCAGGAACTGGATATCGGGATCCTTTCCTAAATTACCTATCAACATGACCCTATTTACGCCTCTCATAATATAAATTTAATAATCAATTATTCTAATGTTCATTTCCTTAATTAAAGATACATTAATCTTTTAAATTCATAAAAGGCAAGCACCTTAGCGGTTTTGGGTTATTTTAATTTCATTTCACCTAAGTATTTATTTATGAAACCGGGGAAAGCCAGTTTTTGAAGGCTTTTTTTAGTTTTCAGCTGGTAGCCTTCTAAAGGGGGTGTTTTTTTGAGTTTTATTTCGATAAACCTACCATAAATGGCCTGGTGCGTTAACTGCTGGCTGTATTCTTTTGATACAGCAGGCAGGGTTTCAGATAGTTTTACATAATCAATAAATTCACCAGATGCCAATACCTGCTTTTTGCTAAGTGCCCGGGGTGATTCCAGCAGGATAAATTCATTTAAATGCTGCCAAATATCCTTTTGTTTCCTTTCCCTTACCAGGAATGCGCCGTTTACCTGTACCAATAAATAGTAGAACCATCTTTGCCTTTTCACTGATTTCTTTTGTTTTACAGGCAGGTCATTAGCCTGCTGATGCTGGTAAGCAAAACAATTTTTTCTCATTACACAACTTTCACAAAGCGGCGATATGGGTTTACATACAGTAGCGCCAAAGTCCATAATGGCCTGGTTATATATACCCGGTTCCTGTAAGTCTATTAACTCCTGGGCGAGATTTGAAAATATTTTTTTTCCTGTACCCGTTTGTGCATTTTCATAAATACCAAAATAGCGGGCGAGTACCCGTATTACATTTCCATCTAAAACGGCATGGGGCTGGTTGAGCCCAAATGATGCCAAAGCAGCCGCAGTATAAGGGCCAATCCCTTTTAATTTTAATAATTCCGGATAGGTTTTAGGAAATTGGCCATCTAACTCAGAAGTAATGAACCGGGCTGTTGCCAAAAGGTTCCTGCACCGGGAATAATAGCCTAACCCTTCCCATAATTTCATTACCTCAGCATCCCTTGCAGCAGCCAGCCTGCTTATGCTGGGAAAGGAAACTAAAAACCGGTTATAATAAGCCATTCCCTGCTCAACCCTTGTTTGTTGCAGTATAATTTCACTTAACCATATCTTATACATATCCTTTTCTCCTTTCCAGGGCATTTGCCGCTTATTAAATTTTTTATGCCATTGCAAAAGAAATTTGGTGAATTTGCGTTTTATGGTTAGGTTTTTGTTATACATAAGTAAATAATTGTAAATATTACTTATTAAAGCAGCAGAGTTTATATTTTTTTTGTAAATTGATATTATAAAATACTCCTAGTATGAGAAAAGCAGACCTCATTAATAAGATTTCAGAAAAAACAGGTATTCCAAAGGTAGATGTTTTAGTAACCTTAGAAACCATGTTTAAAGAAGTGAAAGCCACTTTAGCAAATGGTGAAAACCTGTATGTACGTGGATTTGGCAGTTTTATCATTAAAAAAAGAGCTGCTAAAATAGGAAGAAATATTAAAAAGAATATCGCCGTTGCTATTCCCGAACATTTTATTCCTTCATTTAAACCGGCTAAAGAATTCTTATTGGAAATTAAAAACTCGCCCAATATAAAAGAGGAACCGCCTGTAAAAGAAGATAACGAAGACTAACGTACCTTTGCAACTCGTATAAAATTTCAAGTGGTGAAGAAACAAATATTGGTTGCAGGAATCGGTATCGTATTGGTAGTTGTACTTTTTATTTTTGGAAGTACATCTATCGCTAAAAAATCATTAACCAACGAGGCGGCAAAAACAGAAGTATTTGATATCCAGTCAAATATAAATGAATCAAAGGCAAAATTATCTCCATCTCAAACAATTTTACTTTCTCAATTAGAAAATGGGATTACCCGTGGTGATGTAAAAGACCAGCAAATTAAGGCTTACGAGAGCCTGGCTGCCTTTTGGGAAGACAGTGTACACAACCACGATGCTTATATTTATTATATTTCTAAAGCAGCGAAGTTGGAGAATTCAGAAAAAAAGCTCAATTTTGCAGCCCGGTTATATTTAGAGGATTTAAAACGGGAACACGACCCGGCCAGGTTAGCCTGGAAAACGGACGAAGCAATTTCATTATTTGAAAAGGCTCTGGTTTTAAATCCAAACGATGATGATTTGAAGATTGGCTTAGGGAGTTCTTATATATATGGGAAGGGACCCAGTGGAGATCCACAGCAAACCATGGCAGGTATACAACAATTACTTTCTGTAGTAAGAAAAGATTCTAACAACATGAAAGCACAATTTGTACTGGCAGTGGGAGGAGCGGTATCGGGGCAATATGAAAAAGCAATAGAACGCTTTAAGAAAGTTATAGCTGCCGAACCCAATAATGTGGAAGCCGTTGCATTTTTAGCCGACACATACGCAGCTGACGGACAAAAAGAAGAAGCCATTAAATGGTATAACATGAGCAAAAAACTGGTAAACAACCCTGCCTATAGCAAAGAAGTAGATGCCCATATTCAATCTCTGAAATAAACAATAGCAGGAAAAACAAAGATATTTTAAACAACTTTATTCATTAAAAAGATTTTGACATGCCTTGCGGTAAAAAAAGAAAACGCCATAAAATAGCCACGCATAAGCGTAAAAAGCGTTTGAGAAAAAATCGTCATAAAAAAAGATAGTTAATTCTTTCTTACGCTTACGGAGTATACCTTTCCGTAAGATTCTATAACATAGGTAGTACATGAACACCTGCACGGTTCCCCGTTTCCAGTTGTGCTGTACCATTAGATGTTACTCACCGTGTGATGTTGTGATCTTATCAAAATTAAAATTTTGACCAAGGAGTTAATTATTAATACCGCTCCCCAGGGTGTAGAAATAGCCCTGCTGGAAGATAAAAAGCTGGTAGAATTGCATTCTGAAAAAGCAGATGCCAGTTTTGCCGTGGGAGACCTTTACCTGGGAAAAGTAAAAAAACTAATCCCGGGATTGAATGCTGCATTCATTGATGTAGGATTTGAAAAAGATGCATTTTTACATTACACAGATTTAAGCCCCTATATCCGTTCCATTTTAAAATTTACCCAACAAGCTGTAAATGACAGGTCAGAAAACGGGTTTGATTTTTCAACCTTTAAAGTAGAACCTGAAATTGTAAAAACCGGCAAAATCACTGATGTTTTAAATGGTAAACCCAACTTACTGGTTCAGATTTTAAAAGAACCCATTGCAGCAAAAGGCCCCCGCTTAAGCTGCGAACTTTCTTTACCCGGCAGGTTTGTGGTGGTAACCCCGTTTAATGATATTGTAGCCGTATCCCGAAAAATACATTCTTCTGATGAAAGAAAAAGGCTGCAAAAAATAATTGAAGCCATAAAACCCAAAAACCTGGGAGTTATTGTTCGTACTGCAGCAGAAGGAAAACATACCGCCGAACTTCACGAAGATTTGCTGAGCCTGGTACATACCTGGAAAACAATTCAACAAAATTTAAAAGGGGCAGTACCACCGGCTAAAATATTAAGAGAACAGGGCAAAGCCACCAGTATTTTGCGTGACTTGCTAAACGAAGATTTTAACCGCATTGTAGTAAACGATAAAAATATTTTTGCAGAAACAAAAAGTTATATACAACGTATTGCCCCTAATAAGGCCGACATTGTTACCTATTTTAATAGCGATTCTCCCATTTTTGATAATTACGGAATTACGAAGCAAGTTAAAGCTGCATTTGGCAAAACGGTAAACTTACCCAGCGGAGCCTACTTAATAATTGAACATACCGAAGCTTTACATGTAATAGATGTAAACAGCGGGTATAAAAGTGTAAGCAATAACCAGGAACAAAATGCACTGGAAACTAACCTGGAAGCAGCTGAAGAAATTGCCCGTCAATTACGCTTAAGAGACCTGGGCGGCATCATCGTTGTTGACTTTATAGATATGCGCATGGCTGAAAATAAGAAAAAATTAGCCGATGCCATGGATCAATACATGCGGGTAGACCGGGCTAAACACGCCGTACTGGCCATTACCAAATTTGGGTTGATGCAAATAACCCGGCAGCGCATGAAGCCCGAAATGAACATCAACACCAGCGAAGTATGCCCCAGTTGCGATGGTACAGGTAAAATTTCATCCACTTTAATATTAGAAGATGAAATTTTTAAAAACCTGAATTACCTTATTATGCAAAAACATAAACATTTAACGGTTTCTGTACACCCTATTTTATATACCTATCTTACTTGCGGATTTCCCAGCAGGCGCATGAAATGGAGCTGGAAATTTAAACAGAAAATTAAAGTGGTTGCAAACTCATCTTACCATCTTACCGAATTCAGGTTTTACGATGATAGTGATGAAGAAATTAAATTATAATAATACAGTTAGTAAAACACTTCACTCCTCATTTGCAAACCACTTCCCCCCATCACCTGTAAATGTTTTGTTTTCCCGTTTATAGTGAGTACAATATCATTACTACCGGGTTGTAACGGAATACGAACATAACTAATATAGGCAGGGAGGCTTTGCCAGCTGCGGGTATCGGCTTTTTCACTAAAGCGGTTAAATAAATTAATCGCAAACCCGGCGGCCGCTCCTGCGCTTTCCGCTTTTTTCTTTTTTTGCCTGCGTTTTTCTTCTTTTTCAGCTTCAGAGAGGTTACTGCTATCATGGGTATCCACTGCACTTTCTGCCAGTTTTTCGCCAGCCATTTCAAAACCTTTTTTTATTAATTGCCTGGCCAGCGCTTTAGAAAGTTCTGGAATAAATCTTTCCCGCAAAATATTTACTGCCAGGTTGTTTATATCTGATGCCAGTTCTGGCTTGTATTCATGGCCATTTATGAAAATTGATTTATGCTGCAGGGATTGGGTTTGTATAATATAATTTGGTAATGCTACATTTATGCTTCTAAAAGAAGTAAGCTTATCAGCATTTATATTGTAATAACCATAATCAAAAGGGAAAGGATGGTAGGCACCCCCGGTTTCATACCAACCCATTTTACCATTCCCATTATAGTTAATATGAATGAGTTGTTGCGATTTTACAGGCGCTTTTCCTTCTTCAATAAACAAAATCAAATCTGTGGCGGTATTATCGCCCATTTTAAAATCTTCCCCAAATAATTTTTGATACCGTGTAAATTCATTGGTAAAGCCCATTTGCCAGGCCGTTCTCAACACATCTTTTTTTAACTGTTCCGGTAGTAATACACCATAATAGGTATTGTTTGCCTGTAAATATACATCGGCAGCATTCCTGTAAGAAATAAATGCATTATTGATATCGCCGCCCAATTCATAAATAATTCCCTGCAGGTTCAGTGCAAATGCATCTTTGCTATACCTGTTTTTTTTATCATGATATTTGCCGGATTGTTTATTTATATCCAGGCTTATCCGGCGTGCTTCTACCAATGCATCTTCTATATTACCCAGTGAACAATAATTTAAAGCCTTATAATAATGCAGCATGAACTTTTCAAAATCTTCACCCAGGTAAGTTTCATGCATGGGGTTTAGCAGGTTTGCTGCGGCTATATTACCCACCGATTGATGCCCGTTTTCTATAAACCCATCTGCCTCATTAAAATAAAAATTACTTTTTTCAAAATCATTTTTAAGATGCCATACCTTACCCGCCTCCATTAAGTAAAGTAATTTATTTCTATCTTTTTTTATTTTTTTGTTCTTTTCCAGGCGCTGCAGGGCCTTATCATAATGATGCGTGTCTAAATCATCATAATAAGACTGCATACCCATGCGGTAAGTAGTACATGAAATAAGCAAAGGAACCAGCATCCATAATGCTGCAAGCCTTTTAATAAGGAGTAACATGAGTATGCATTAAAAGATTGAGAAACCGGCTTTAATTCTTAATGTATTTGGCCAATTTTTTATCACCAATCCAAACTACTTCATTGGTTTCAATATTGGTGAGCTCCAGGTTTACCTGGTAGGTAACTGTTTTCTTTCTTTTATGAGCATCTACAATAGAGTTAATAGAACCCTGGAGAATATAATCGGCGCCATTTTCTAACCCAAATTTTTTCATGCTGCTTTGCGAAGCATTGGTTTGCTGATCTGCTTTTTCTGCCCGCATTTCTTCACGCTTTTTCCCGCTTTGTACCAGTCCCACTTTTGATGTGGTAATAAAAGAACGCTCCAGGTCTTTCATAAAAGTTTCTGCAGTAATATGCTCATGGCTTTGGTTAGTTACCATCCCAACAATGACTACCGGCTTCCGGTTTTTAGCCTCATTAAATTGCGACAGCCAGGCAGCGGATAACGCATCATGGATCATTTCTTCGGCAACCAACCGGCTGTCTGTATTGTTCCAGTTGCCACTGATATCGGGTGTTTCAGCAGGGTCTATTCTGGTTACATGCCGGCTACAGGCGGCCAATAATAAAAGCAGAGAGAAGATACAAAGGGTAAAAAATGGCTTCATAAATAAAAATTTAAAGTGGATAATTAAAGTAGGGTGTGGAATAAAAACGGGCATTTACCAAAACCAATAATACCAGTTTTGGCGATAAGGGCTATTTCGATAGTAATTCCGGTTATAATTGCTGTAAGGCCGGTAATACCGGTACGAATCGTACTGAGGGTAATATTTTTGATACATCCTTCTTTCCCGGCGATCAAGATACCTTTGTTGCTTACGTTCCTGCTTGGCCTCGTACCAATCGTAAGCTTTGTATGTATCTTGTACCGTAGTACCCATGGTAGTGAGGAGCTTGTCACGGGAAGCCATATACTTTTGCCGGCTGGTATTATAATCCGGGTTTTGATTTTCGGCTTGCAGCGATTGTTGCGCCATTACAAAGGAACCCACTCCTAAAAAGGACAAAAAAAGTAAACATCTTTTCATTTTTGCAAGTTTTAAAGATGAACAAGTTGGTTTGAATGTGTAACGTAAAAGTAGAAGTGAAAATGTTATAAAAAACCCAAAGGATTTAATACTTTTCATTCATTAACAAATATTTTAGTGATAGCTTTCAGCAAAAAAAGGTTTTACTTCACTTTCATTTGATAGATTGATATGGAAAAACTTCAGTTCGCATTTACAAAAAATGCCTATCCCCTTCGCTTTATATTTAAAATAACAACGCTTGCTAATGATTTTGTAGCAAAAGATGCCAATGATGAATTGGTAGCCTATGTACGCCAGAAACTTTTCAGGCTTATTGAAGATATTAATGTGTATGAAGATGAACAAAAAACGATTTTAAAATATAATATTAAAGCGAATAAATGGATTGATTTTTCTGCATCCTATCTTTTTACCGATGCAAATGGCCGTGAAACAGGTCGTGTAGCCCGCAAGGGATGGGCTTCCATTTGGAAAGCCCGTTATGAGATATATGATGAGAAACAAAGGCAGGATTTATTGATACGGGAAGAAAATGCCTGGACCAAATTGGGCGATGCTGTATTTTCAGAAATCCCTGTACTCGGTATGTTTACAGGATATTTTTTTAACCCCGCTTATACCGTAACCCGCCCCGATGGCACCCTGGTAGCCAGGCTGAAAAAAGAAGCTTCCTTTTTTGGAAGAAGATTTACAGTAGATAAACTTTCGGAATTTGAAGAAGGAGAAGAAGAAAGGATATTATTGGGATTAATGATGATGATTTTATTGGAAAGAAGAAGGGGTTAATTCCCTGGGCCAAAGGATGCGATGTATAGAAATAAAATAATTTATAAAGGATGTATCCGATCGCATTATTTTAAGAACACCATCCGGTAATCTACCTGTATCTTTCCTTTTGAAATATCATCTAACTTACGCTTCATTAATGTACGTTTTAGCGGTTTCACATAATCAATAAAAAGCTTGCCCTCGGTATGGTCATATTCATGCAGAATAATTCTTGCTGTAACCCCATCAAATGTTTTTATATGTTCTTCAAAATTTTCATCGCAATAGCGTAAGGTTACACTTTCTTTCCGCAGAATATCTTCTCTTATTTTGGGAATACTCAGGCAACCTTCATTATAAACCCAATCTTCACCTTCCAGCTCTTCAATATGTGCATTTATAAAAACCTGTTTAATGCCCGGCGCATCGGGATAAATGCCTTCTTCCTCTTTATCTAAAGATTCAAATACCTGGGTACTGTCAATAACAAATAAACGAATGTCCCTGCCTATTTGAGGGGCCGCTAAACCTACGCCACTACTGCGGTACATGGTTTCCCACATATCTTCTATCAATATAGAAAGATTGGGGTAGCCGGGATCTATATCTTTACAAAGTTTACGAAGAACCGGGGAGCCATAAGCTACAATTGGGAGCACCATTTTACCATTATTTTAAGATTACAAAGATACTGATACCTGTGTAAAACAACAAGCACAGTACTCTTGCATCACCGGTTTTGCATAAATTCCTGGAGCATAATAGTGGCTGCAATTTCATCTACTAATTTTTTATTTTGCCGTTGCTTTTTTTTCATCCCCATTTCTATCATGGCGGCTTTTGCCATTTTAGAAGTATATCTTTCATCTACCTCTATAATTTCCATACCCGGGAATGATTTTTTTATTTTCTGAATAGCTGCTTTTACTAAGGGGGTTCCATGTGTGTCACTATCATCAAGGTTTTTGGGCATCCCGATAATGATAAGCGACACTTCTTCTCCGGTTACATAATTTTTTAAAAACGGGATCAGCGCTTTCGATTCAATGGTGGTGAGGCCTGTAGCTATAATTTGTAAAGGATCGGTTACGGCAATGCCCGTTCGTTTTCCGCCATAATCAATTGCCAGGATTCTTGCCATGATTAATCTGTTTGGGTAAGTATGCAGAATTGTTGTTGTAATCCTGTAGATGCCAGGTAAAGCGCATCCATGATGGGTTTCCCGAAATGGCTATAATATGGCAGTATATTTTCTACCCTTTCCTGCAAAATACCAGCGGGGAAAAAGGATTCTTTAATTTTTGATACCTGCCTCTTTTCAGCTTCAAATTTTTTCTTTTCTGCTTTTAGCATTTTCTTTTCTAATAAAGAAATTCTATTAATCGCAGTTGATTGCAATGCCCACACATGCCGGTCTAAACTTTGATCTATATCAGCCGCAATCTTACGAATAGAATCATAATTTTTTATAAGTGCTAATTTTTCATTTGATAAACTCAACTGTTTCGTGGAGCGCTTTTGCACCAGGTCATTTATAATTTGCAGTTCAGGTTTAAAAAATTCGGCGGGTTCCATTTCAAGATCAGTAATTTTTTTTGCGGTCTTTTGAGGTACAATAGCAAATGAATTGCGCAAGAGCAATACCGGGTAAGGAATGGCAGCAGCTTCAAACACGGGTTTCAACTCAAGCCAGTAAGCAATTTCTGCACCACCCCCTACAAAAACTATATTAGGTAGCAGGGCTTCCTGTAATAAGGGCCTCAATATTACATTCGGGCTAAACCGCCCCGGGTATTCTCTAAGTTCAGCCAGTATTTGATCCCGGCTGAATTGTAACGATGTGTTTGCAATATGATATTGATCTCCTTTTTTCTCAATTCTTTCTCTTAATCCATCTTTTAAATAAAATAAATTAATGGGCCTTCCCGAAACTTGTACCTTATAATTTACAGGCATTGCCTGTATTGTTTTTTGTACTAAAGGTTCAGAAAAAGAGTTTACCAGTTCCCGTTCCATCACCGGTAAAAATGCATTTTTAAATACATTTGAATCGGGCAGCAATATCACCAGGCCATACTCAGCAAACAGGTTATGAACAAACTGAAATGTAGCTTCTTCAATAGTTTTTCCCGGGGTATAGCAATCCCTAACGCTTTGTATAATTTCATTACCAAATGGTTCTACTCCCAATTGCCTTTCCAGTTCATCGATAAGTTGTATAAAAGGTTTATCAATGTACATTCGCCCTACGGCCCCTTTTTGATCCGTTTGCCAGTTATATTTTTTACCGCCTACCATTATTTCACCAAGTTCCTGCAGGTCTGCATCTTCACTTCCCATAAAATATACGGGTACAAAATGATTCTCTGCAAAAGATTTTTTAAGTTCATGGCAAAGCTTAATGCTGTGCAGAATTTTATATATAAAATAGAGATGCCCTGTAAAAATATTGGGTTGATGAGCCGTACATACGGTAAAACAATTTGCTTTGAGCAATAATTCTATATTGTTGTTTACAGCATCATGCGGTGCTAATGATTGATAGCGCAATTTTAATTCATTTACCAATAATTCCCGGCCGGCAAACTGAGCTGCTTTTTTTATCATCGTTTGCCGGATCCCTTCGATGGTAGGGGGTTGCTGGTAAAAGGGTTTTAAACTACTTGCACCACTGATATAATCGAGTGCGATACTTCCAAAACTTTGGGTTTGCTGGTATGGTATATATGTTGCAGAAAATGGCATGCAGCTTTGTTTTATCCGAACTATATTACTACTTCTCCTTCAATATCGTAATCGTATGCTTTGGTTATTTTAACATTTACAAATTCACCGGGCTGTAATTTTTTACGGCTGTTTATAATTACTTCATTATCTACTTCCACACTATCAAATTCAGTACGGCCAAGGTATCGGCCGGCTTCTTTTTTATCAACCATAACTTTAAATATTTTACCCTGTTTTTCTTCATTTTTTTCTAAGGAAATTTCTTGTTGTATTTCCATTATTTCCTGCGCCCGGGCTTCTTTTTCTGTAGCGGGGATATTATCTTTTAAATGGTAAGCGCTGGTATCTTCTTCGTGGCTGTATGTAAAAATACCTACCCTGTCGAAGCGCATTTTTTGTAAAAATTGTTTTAGTTCCTCCACATCATCTCTTGTTTCACCGGGGAAACCCGCTATCAAAGTTGTGCGGATACAAATACCGGGAATGCGGTTCCTGATTTCACCCACCAGGTCTTCCATTTCGGCCCGGGTTATTTGTCGCTTCATGCTTTTGAGCATATTGTCTGCAGCATGTTGCAAGGGCATATCTAAATAGTTGCAAATATTTTCTCTTGCCTTCATGGCATCAATAATTTCGAGCGGGAATTTTGAAGGGTATGCATAATGCAGGCGAATCCACTCCAGTCCTTTAATATCAGCAAGAGCATGCAATAATTTGGGGAGTTCTCTTTTTTTATAAATATCAAGCCCGTAATAAGTAAGTTCCTGTGCAATGAGCATAATCTCTTTTACGCCTTGTGATACCAGCCGCCTGGCTTCATCTACCAGGCTCTCAATACTGCGGCTTACATGCTTGCCCCGCATGAGCGGTATGGCACAAAACGAACAAGTACGGTTGCAACCTTCACTGATTTTTAAATATGCATAATGCTGTGGAGTGCTAAGAAGACGTTCGCCTAAAAGCTCGGTTTTGAGATCTGCATTAAATCTTTTTAATATAAGCGGAAGTTCCATCGTACCAAAAAAAGCATCTACTTCGGGGATTTCAGTTTCCAGGTTTTGCCGGTAGCGCTCACTTAAACAACCGGTAACATACACTTTATCAATTTTTCCCCGCTTTTTAAGTTCTACGTTTTGCAGGATCGTATGGATACTTTCTTCTTTTGCTTTTTCAATAAAGCCGCAAGTATTTATTATTACAATATTATGATCAGGTTTGGTGTTTTCATGAACAGTATCTATATCATTAGCCTGTAACTGCCCACTAAGCACTTCACTGTCAACCATATTTTTACTGCAACCCAGGGTAATGATATTTACCTTGTCTTTTTTTAGGCTTTTTGATTTCATAATAAGGCGCAAAGTTAATTAAGAAAGCCCGAATACTGAATAGCAGGAGAATTTAAAACACTTATACCATACATAATAACATATATTTTTAAAGGTTTCGGTTTAAGGGGCATCAGAAAAACGGTCTCCCTTCTTAATGGCACATCCCATAAAGGTTTTATTGCCCAGGTTTATTTGCGCACTATAATGATACTGCCGGTTACTCATACCATCGCCACAATTTTGTTTTTGAATGATGATCGTAAGCCGCTCCCCGGATGCGGCTAAAGATTCATACATGGTTTTATCCCCTTCACGGGTTGAACCCCGGTATGCAAATTCCTTTGTTTCAGACGGGCTCTTAAAGATTATTTTATGCATCAAGGGAATAATTTGTAAATTCCAGAAAGGTTCATTTCCCAGTGCAATGAAGGTAAAAGGCAAGCAGTGTGTATTAAAATTTACCTGTTGTACACTATCTATTTCTTTAATGGTAAATAAGGTATCCGTATTTTTTATGGTCAAAGTGCCATTCACACGAATATAAACGGGTTCTATACCGTAAGAAAATTCACTCACCATGGTTTTATATTTCGCATCCATTTTCCCGGTATAATCTTTTACCGGAAAGGGCGTTAAGGAATCGCAGGCCAAAACTTTCCATTTTTCCTGGTCGGCATAATATAAGCCACGCAAGGTCATGTCGTAATAAATATCAACATGTGGGGAGATCTTGTTCTCAATGCCTGGTACATCTTTCTTGCTTTTTGCCGTACCACAACTTATTAATAATATAATTGCAACGATAAAATAATTCCTATTCATAATAATGATTAAACAGGGAGCGCCATGATAGTAATAAAATTATTTTAAAACGCCATATAAGCTACCTCCCTTTTCAAAAATGGGGTCAATACTTTTTTCTATGGCTGCGTCTTTTAGTAAAGGGGGTGCATGATGCGGTTTTATACGTGCATCAATAATAAGCGGCCCTTTGCATCCCCAATGTTTATAGGCTACAAAATCAGCCACTCCATACATATCATAAGCAGGGTTACAACGGGTAAAACTCACCCATAAAAAGTTATTTAATTTTTCGGCAACAAAATTGGCATCATCAGCCAAAATCAATAGAGGTAAGCCTTCTAGCTCATCTAAATACAGTTCTAAACTTTTTGTAAAAACATCCATTTCTGAAGCTACCTGTATATAATTACTAAAATTATTTGTTTCTATTACAGCAATGCCCGGCATTACCATACGGCACTTCTTAATTAAATTATTCTGGCTGATAGCAGCCGGGATAGTATTCGTTAAATTATATTTTTTAGCTCCGTAAGCAGCTATTACCACTTTACTTCCCTTATTTAAGTCAGTACCGGAATAGTCCAGGGTATCGATACTGGTGTGGGTATAAAAATGAATGTCTCTTTCTTTTTGCAATCGTTCAAGTACATAAGTAAAATAAGCAGGTATATCATTACAATCCAGGCGGCCACTTTCATCTGCCGTAATAAATAAAAATTTCGCCAGGCTTAGCTGTCCTTTACCCAGTATATGATTGGCTATGGTTAATATTTCGGCGGGCTGCCTTGTGTCAGTAAAAGGAGTATATCTTTCGCTGCCAATGGCGAGTAATAAAGGATGCACACCGGCCGCATCTACTGCATTCACTTGTTTTAATCCCGGTATTTCTACCGGCAAAGCTTTCCCGGCAAGCCTGTGAATCAATTCCCCAAAAGCAGTATCTTCCTGCGGGGGCCTGCCCACTACGGTAAAGGGCCAAATCGCATTTTTACGGGCATATATTTTGTGTACTTTCATTACCGGGAACAAGTGGGTTAAACTATAATATCCCAAATGATCTCCAAATGGGCCTTCGGGTTTATTTTCACCCGGCATTACCCAACCCGTAATGACGAAGTCAGCATCGGTACTTATGCAATAACCATCCCGGTAGCAATACCTGAAACGTCGCCCTGCCAAAGCCCCTGCAAAGGTAAGCTCACTCATACCTTCGGGCAAAGGCATAACAGCAGCCACGCTATGTGCCGGGGGGCCACCGATAAATACACTTACGGGTAAGGGTTTCCCTTGCTTATTGGCTTTTGCCTGGTGTACTCCTATGCCCCGGTGAATTTGATAATGCAAACCTATTTCCTTATCCTGTTCATAATCATTTCCGTTTAATTGAATACGGTACATGCCCAGGTTTGAATTCATAATACCGGGTTTCTCTATATCTTCAGTATATACTTGCGGCAGGGTAACAAAAGCGCCTCCATCCTTGGGCCAATGTTTAATTAATGGAATATTGCTAATATTAATTTCCCGGAATAATACGGGTTTCTGTAACGGGTTCTTTATAGGTAAAGCATGTAATAAAGCGCCAACAGCCTTTGCATTTTTTAAAGGATGCTTAAGTATTTCGAGTGGATTATTTTTAAGAGAGACCAGTTGCTGTACGGCCTGGAAACTATTCCTGAATATATATTCACTCCTTTCGATACTACCGAAAATATTTGATGCTGCCCTAAAATTGCTTCCCTTTACATTTTCAAACAACAAAGCAGGCCCCCCGGCTTCATAAACCCTTAGATGAATGGCAGCCATTTGTAAATTAGGGTCTACTTGCTCTTTCACCCTCATAAGCCTGCCGGTTTTTTCTAAGTCCAGTAAACAATCTTCTAATGATCGGTATGCCATGTATAAAATATTCTTACAAAAATACCAAAACTTATGCTTGTAATTCCTTTTACCATTCATCATGCAGTAAAGTACAAAAGCTGTTTAATTTGTATATTCACTCATCAAAAAAAAAGTATAACACTTATAAATCATTTTTTACAATGAAAAAAAATTACCTCCTCCTGCCAGCCGGGTTATTGATCTTGCTGGTAGTTTCCTGTAATAATAATAAAGATGATAAAAAACTAACAGATACTGTAATTATGGACTCTACCACATCTTATGCTGCAACACACCTGGCTTCTTATGCTATTGTAAAACTTACAGCTGATCTTTCAAAACTTTCTGACAGTGAAAGGCGCATGTTACCCTTGCTGATAAGTGCAGCAGATTTGATGAATGATTTGTATTGGATGCAATGTTATGGCCCGCAAAAAGACAGCTTGCTCAATGCCGTAAAAGATGAAAAAACAAAGGCATTCATCCGCATCAATTATGGACCCTGGGATAAATTAAATAATGACACGCCCTTTGTAGCGGGTGTAGGCCCCAAACCGGCAGGTGCCGCTTTTTACCCGGTAAATATGACGAAAGCTGAGCTGGACCAAAGCAATGTAGCCGACAAACACGGCCAATACTCACTCATCCGGAGAAATAGTACTGGAAAACTTTACAGCATTCCTTACCATGAAGCATACAAAGTACAACTACAAAAGGCATCTGCATTACTGAAACAAGCGGCCCTGCTTGCATCTGACCCGGCATTAAATAAATATTTAAACATGCGTGCCGAAGCACTGGTTACCGATAATTACAATCCAAGTGATGCCGCCTGGCTGGATATGAAAGACAATCATATTGATATCATTATAGGAGCTATAGAAAATTATGAAGATGGCCTGTATAATTTCAGGAATGCTTATGAAGGATATGTATTAATAAAAGATAAAGACTGGAGCGCTAAACTGGCCAAGTACGTAGCCATGTTACCGGAACTTCAGAAAGGCATACCCGTGGATGCTACCTATAAAACAGAAAAACCGGGCACTTCCTCAGACCTGAATGCGTATGATGTAGTTTATTATGCCGGCCAGTGCAATAGCGCCGGGAAAACAATTGCAGTAAATCTTCCTAATGACGAAGAGTTACAAAAAACAAAAGGCACCCGCAGGTTACAATTAAAAAATGCCATGCAGGCCAAATTCGATAAAATCTTAATTCCTATTGCCGATGAATTAATAGATCCATCTCAGCTTAACCGGGTGCAGTTTGATGCATTTTTTGCCAATGTGATGTTTCATGAAGTAGCTCATGGCCTGGGCATTAAAAATACCATCAATGGTAAAGGAACTGTAAGAGCAGCTTTACAGGAGCAAGGCTCCTGGCTTGAAGAAGCAAAAGCAGATATCCTGGGGTTATATATGGTAACAAAACTGGTAGAAAAAGGAGAACTAAAAGGAGATATTGAAAATTATTATACCACTTTTATGGCCAGTATTCTCCGTTCTGTACGTTTTGGCGCTGGCGAAGCACATGGTAAAGCCAATATGCTGGCATTTAATTTTTTCCAGGAAAAAGGAGCTTTTGAAAAAACTGCCAATGGACATTACAAAGTGAACTATGATAAGTTTAAAACGGCCATGAACGAACTCACTCAACTCATTCTCACATTACAAGGTAATGGAGATAAAGAAGCAGTAGAAAAATTACAAAAAGAAAAAGCGATGGTACAACCAGCCTTAAAAGCTGATTTAAACAGGTTACAGCAAAAAGGAATTCCCGTTGATATTATTTTCGACCAGGGTGTAAAAACCCTCGGGCTGTAATTTTTTTTATAGTATTGAAATCCCCGCACAAGCGGGGATTTTTTTATGATTTCAATGCCACAGGAAAGATTACCCTTACTAAGTTTTTTTATTATTCTTACACAGCATTTTTCATTTTTTATTGCAGGATACATAACCTACCAAATATAGGGGAGATCACTTAAACTCTACTATTTTCAAGACTTATAAGAGTATTTTAGCAGGAGCTAACAGTTTCCATAAGATCATATCTCTTATATTATTTCAAAATAACATGTATGAAAAAACAATTTACCTATATATTTTACAAATGCTTCCATGCAAGCGTCAAAATAAAAATACAGCCATACAAAATCTATGAGAGGGTTTAACTCAATTATAATTTAAATAGTAAGTATATTTACGTTTACCCATCATTTAAAATCATGAATATCAGGAAAGCCGTCTTATCAATTTTACTCATTTTTTCAACCTTCTTTTTCCATTCTTCAGTAAAAGCCTGGGGCCCCGATGGGCACGCTATTGTAGCCAACCTGGCTCTAAAATTTGTAAATGATGATGTGAGAAAAAATGTTTTAGCGGTATTGGGAGATATGCCAGTAGATACTGCAGCCAATTGGATGGATATTATTAAAAGCAACCCCGATTATGATTTTATGCGCACCTGGCATTATGTAGATTTTCCAAAAGGCACCAGCTACCAACCCAGTGATCAATATAATATCATCAACAGGCTAATCAATTCTTACAATGAGCTAAGTCATAAAAAACTCTTTTGCGACGAACAGGTAAAATTCGATCTGCTGGTTTTACTTCATTTAATGGGCGACCTGCACATGCCATTGCATACCGCTTATGATGATGACCTGGGTGGAAATAAAGTAACGGTTCAATATGATTCTATAAAAACACATAACCTGCATTGGTTTTGGGATGAAGATATTATTCGATTAAAAAAAATTACAATTAATGATTGCCTTAGCTTGTTTGAAAAAGACAGTTCGTTTTCTAAAGAATTAAACGGGAATATTGATTATGTAGCCTGGCTGAATGAAAACAGGGTTTTATTAGATGGCATTTATGATTTCCCGGGGTTTATGTTAGATCAAAAATATTTAGATAAAAGTGCAACTATTGTAAAACGGCAATTATTATTGGCAGGGCTAAGATTGGCAAATATTTTAAATCGTTTATTTTATACTCCGGCTCCTGCAGGAAACCTGGATTCGCTGGCTCTTACATACAAAAATGGAATCCCCATTCAAGATGTAGAAAAAAATATGGGGAAAAAAGTTACTATTTGTGCCCATGTATTCAATATCAGGAGTACGCCCGCCATTACCCAAATTACAGTGGGCGAAAAATTCCCCAATAACCCACTCACGATAATCATTTTTGCAAAAAATTACCCTAATTTCTCACAAACGCCCGAAGTATTATACAAAGAAAAAAATATTTGTGTTACGGGTAAAATTGAAACTTTCAGAGGCAAAGCACAAATCATAGTAGAAGAAGAATCGGATGTAAAAGTGAATTAACGAAAGCCCAACATCCTTTTACCTATTGCTAAAATAGGGGAAAAAAATCCCTATTTCCCCAATTTAATTGCCGGAAAATTTAAAATTACCGGCTATTAAAAGGTACCGATATGCGGCATAAAAATTGTAACTTTTTAATTATACACTAAATCTTACACTTCTATTATGGATACAAGCAGGCTTAGTAAGCCGATGCATGATGCATTAAATAAACAAATGACCAAAGAAGGGAATGCTTCACAAATATATTTATCATACGGCGTATGGGCCGATGATAAAGGCTATGCTGGCATTGCTAATTTCTTATTCCGGCATGCGCATGAAGAGCGAAACCACATGATAAAAATCATGGAATACATATTGGAGCGGGGTGGAAAACCAAAAATTGAAGCATTGGCAGCTCCTCCTGCCGATCCTAAAAGTTTAACGGATTGCTTTAATAAAATTTTTAAACACGAGGTAGATAATACCGAAGGGATTTATTTATTGGTAGATATGGCCATGAAACAAAAAGACTGGGCTACCTGGAACTTTGCCCAATGGTTCGTAAAAGAACAAATTGAAGAAGAAAAATTAGCCATGAACCTCATTGATAAATTAAAAATTGCCGGTGGCGACAGGGCTTCAGATGAATCTTTGTTTACCCTGGACAAAGCACTGGAAAAAGCGCCAGACGATGCTGCACTGGCCAGGAATGCAACAGAAGAAAAACCTTAATGGTTATTTTTTGAAAGAAAGCTACCCATTTAAATGGGTAGCTTTTTTTATATCATACCATTACCTAATCCTGGTTTACCCACAGCAGGTCGGCGGTTTGATAGCCCAGGTTTTGGGCAATGGCTAAATAATTTTCTTTTACATTCTCCGGTATTGTCTTTTTTCGGGATAATATCCATAGATATTTTAAATTTTTTCCGGCTACCAATGCATACTGATAATCTTCATCAATAGCCAATACATTATACCCTGCATAAAAAGGCCCAAAGAAAGATACTTTAAGTTTTGCTTCGGTATCCGCACCCACAAATTTTGCCTTCCCCACGGCTTCTTTCATTTTACCCGTTTTATAATTATGTCCCCGGTTTACCACTTTTATACTGCCATCCTCATTAAGAGAGTACTCAGCAGTAGTATGATCCAGGTCCCGCTCAAATGTAAAATCAAGCCTTGCTATTTCATACCATGTTCCCAGGTATTTCTTTTTATCAAAATTTTGAACGGCTTTCGCTCCTTTAGGAATGCTGCGGCAACTTTGTAATGCCAGCATGCCGGTAATTGCTGCTACTGCACCTCCTATAATGATGTATTTCGTTTTCATTTTTTTATTTTATGTAATTTACAAAGATGTTGCCAGCTTATTCTTAAAACGCATGCAAAAAAGAAAACCGCCCTATGTTACGATTGAGTTAAAGCCAAAAGATATTTATCAATATAGGTTTGTTTATCTTTTGATTTATATTGTTGTATGTACCTGGGATGTTCCAGCACATGTAAACGATCAAAAAAATTTTCTTCTCTATTTAATTTTTGAATAAAATCTGCATTTTTCTTTCCTAAAATAAACACTTCAGAAGTATCCAGCCCCAGGCTGATATGTTTCTTTAAGGACAGGATCATATATTCTTTTACCATTTCAAAAAGAGCCGGGTCATCGTAATAATTAGCATTTAGCCATTTTCTTTCTTTAGTAATCCGTACAATGGCTAATGGAAAGGGTGAATTAATATAAAATTTGTTATAGAAATCCGCTGCCCCTCCATATTCAGTGATCATATCATATAAAAAAACGGATGAAACTTCGTGCGTGTGAGCCGAAGCCATTTTAATACCACAAATACTTTCTAAGCGCTTCGTATCTGTAAAGGGAACGCCTGTAACGCCAGCCCCATGGCGGCTTGGATTAATACCGATAATAAATTTTCGCTTATTAGAATCATTGTAAAACTTATGATAAAAGGCTTTCATCACCTCCATAGTTTCGGGGTTGTCCATATAAGGATTCATTACCTTAAATCCATTGGGCAGGTCGCCTGTATAATGTAAGCTACGGTTAAAATCGATTACTTTATCGCCAAAACTTTTTTTCATAGTATCAGGGTAATTAATGGAATAGGGCCGGTAAATAATTATATCATCATGGGGTGGTCCATTCAATTTGTAAACACAATCAATTGCAGTACATGGATTACCAGGCGCCGCCGCCACCACCCCCAAAACCGCCACCCGAAAAGCCCCCCCCACCGCTCCAGCTTCCTCCACTACTGCCGCTACTACTGGGAGCGCTATAAAAACTTTTCGACATCTCATTCATGGAGTGATCGAGACTATTTAAAAACATACCTGTGGTAAATCCATTATAGTTCCCTACATACCAATTAGGGGGCGGCACATCCAGCCCTTTTAATTTATCTTTCCAGGAATCTGCCACATTAAAAACAATGGCGTAGGGCAATACCTTGTCAAAATATTGTGGATCTTCTTTTAAGAAATAAGCCAGCCTTTCCTGCTCAACTGTTTTTATAAATTCCTTAAACCCCAGTAGTTTTTTATACAACTCATTTCCCTTTCCGGTTTTTTTAGTCATAAAAGCGCCAAAAAAAATGATAATGAGAGCACTAGTAATCATGGCTAACGGGTACCAATAAGGATCGCCCCAAAAATTGAATAAATAAATGACGCCATATGCCAATAAAAGCAAACCGGCAAAAGGAATAAGGCAGCCCATCCCTCTCGAATATTTTACATAATAATCTCCCCTGTCCACTTCAGATTCCAGTTCTTTTTTGGCAATATTCATTGTTTTGTACAATACATCTTTCAGGCTGCTTAATGCAACTGTATCGCCTGTTTCAAAAATGCCATTAAAAAGAGTTTTTTCAAAACTCCGGGCTGTAAGAGGCAGGTCTTTTAATTTAATAAACTCGTATTCACTGTTTTTAATGAGGCCCAGCATTGATTTTGTTTGTGTTTCCTTCACTTGTAAATAGCCGCCCGCACCCCAATAGGGTACCAATGCAGTAAGATCTCTTTTATTGAGCATATTATCAATGATATATCCTGCTATACCGGGGCTTACATTTTCCGGCGGATAAAATTCTGTAGTTACAGTTAATTTTTCATCTTTCCCCCACCGGTGCCACACCCAAAACATTATTCCAAAAACGAACAAGGGAAATAGCAGCCAATACATTCCCCGGCGCATATAATCTTGCTGTATCAGAAACCCGTTTGGAAAAGTGATGCCTACAGTTAATGCTTCACCGGGTTGTAAAGGCCTCGTTGTATTTCCTGAAAATATTTTATTCCCACTCCAGGCCGTACAGGTTTGATTGTCTCTGGATCCCATGAAACCGGTAGCTACAAAATAAGCAGCCGTATCGGGCAAAGCCTGGTACAACGAGATTGAAAAAACAACAGAATCAATATCCACCTCCCACTTATCGCCAATAATGTTTAAATATAATTCTGAATGATCTTTAAAAAAATTAATGGCATTCAGCATCTTGTATTTTATAATATATTGCTGATCGCCATCCACATATTTTTTCTTATCGCCAATTTTTATTTCTTTATAATTACCGGTATTGCTTACCGCATATTTCCATCCAGGCACCGATATATCTTCAATAATGGTTTGTGCAAATCCATGTGATTCTAATTGGCGGTTTGCTTTTTCTTTGCCTGCGGGCAAAGTTTGCATCTTATATTTAAATGGTATTAGCCGAAAAATACCATGATGGCTTTCTGAAAAATTAACATCAATGGTTTCAGTAATACTCAAAGAAGCATCCTGGTTTACCAGCACATGTACCTGGTATAATTTTATACGATACCCCTGTGCCCATACAGATGGCAGGGTTACTAAGAAAAACAGGAAATAAACAATCGCCTTTTTCATCCTTTGCTGTTAAAACTTCACTTCCACATTTTTGGCTTCGGCTGCGTCTTCAAGTTCAAAAAACTCACGGGCTTTAAAGCCGGCCATATTGGCAACCAACACACCCGGGAACTGCTGGATGGAAGTGTTAAAGTCACGCACGGTAGCATTGTAATAACGCCTTGAATTTCCCAGTTCGCCTTCAATGTTTTGTAAAGCCGTTTGCAGTTCTAAAAACTGGGCATTGGCTTTAAGGTCGGGATAATTTTCTGCAATGGCAAGCAAACCCCTTAAAGCGCCACCCAGCTGTTGATTGGCAGCAGCCATACCTACTACATCACCGGGCGCTACAGATACGGCCGCATTACGGGCCTGTACTACTTTTTCAAAAGTCTGGCTTTCATGTGCGGCATACCCTTTTACTGTATTTACAAGATTGGGAATAAGATCAAAACGTTTTTTAAGAAAAACACTGATATCGCTCCAGGCATTATCAATTTTTATTTTTGCCTTTACCATTCCGTTATACATCCCAATAAACCAGATAACGAATAATACCACGATCCCAAGAATGATCCAGATTAACATAGTTGTAAGTTTTATATGAAAAAATTTAAAATAAAAGTAACCTAAATTTAATTGACATCAATTGGGGTGTGAGAAATCTCCGGGAAGATTTCCTGTACATTTTTACATGAACCCCGGTTTTGAAAAGCCGCTTTACTGCCCTACCATAAACACCGAATTACAAAACATGAGTTTTCCATTTTCCCAAAAATTCCGGAACAATACATTATCGCTGAGGTAAGTAATACTCCCGTTGCCCATATCCTGTACCCCAAATAATAAACCGTCTTTTAACAAGGGGCTTAATTTATATCCCACATAACCGGCCATTTGATTTTCTTTTTTTAATACGCCTGCATTCCAGCCTCCTTCTTTTATAAATTCATATACCGAATTATCCATTTTTAACGTGTAATAGTAGGAAGGGTATCCATACATTAAAGGGTGGGTATTATCCACATCTACTTTAAATATAGCCCCCGGCGTACTGTTTGACAAGGGATCCCTTTCCCTGCTTTCGTATGGCAGAAGGGCGCTATAATCTTCCTTATTTTTTTCTTTGGTTTTATCAGCATCCTCAGTCTTCGATTTTAAAATACTCCACTCCTGCCTGGACAATTGAGAAACGGCGCTTTCAAGAGCAATTACCCGTCCTCCTTTTTCAATCCAGTGCTGAAAGGCCGCAGCCGATTCTTTATCATTTAAGAATCGATAGTAGCCATCGGGCAGTATCAATACATCAATATCATACAAGTTGATGCGGTTAAAATCAGATGCATTAATAAGGGTGATCTTATATTTTAATTCATTATCAAAAAAACTCCATACATCGCCGGCGGCTGTAGAGCTTACCCCTTCACCTGTGAGCATGGCTACTTTTGGCGCTATTAATGCATGTACCAGGTCGCTTCCAAAATCGTAACCTTTTTGTACCATGCCTGTATTTACCGCATTCATTTGTACTTTATTTTCATTGCAAATTTTGGCAACTTCATTCCATAAATAATTACCAAACCCTGTATTGCCTTTTTTTGTGATGATCACCGAACCCCTTTCAAATTGCTGGCCGCTTACAGCAAATGGCTCTTGTGAGAATCGCATTTTTATTCCTTTTGCAAGCAATTGTGCAACTGCTTTTGCCGAGGAAGTGCCCTCCCACCGAATTACATAGCCATAAGCATCTGCAGGATTATTAGGGATAAAATCCGGTAACACTTTTCCGATATTTACATTTATCATTTGCTTAGTTGCAAAAGCATCCAGGCCATATACATACGGTAAAGCCCAGGCAGTAATATCATAAGTTGCCGAATCTTCCAGTTTTGATTGCGGCTCAAATAAAACTTTTACCATCGCCGCTTTAGGTTGGGTTGCGCTTACTACCAGGTCGCCGGGTGAAATGGTAAAAGCTTCTTCTTTTTTATTGAAATAATGATATCCTTTACTGCTCCCGCTGGCGGTTCCGTATTGAATATTATTTTTATCCAGCAAGCTTATTAATGATTGTATGCGGGCTGCATCACCGGCCTTATTTTTTATTACATAGGTTTTATATTCGCCTACGTTACCGTTTACTGCATGAGTAAAATAAGTATGAAATTCCTTAACCAGGCTGGCTGCATTTTTAGAAGATACTTCAATGGTACTAAGCCCGGTTGTATAATGATGCAGTACCCGATCCCGAAGGGTAAGCGTATCCTGCTCATGTGTGATGATGCCTAGTCCTGCGCCAATGCCCCCTTGCTCATACGTCATACCAATAGATCCATTATAAAGCGGGTACGTATCGCCATAAGAAGGATAAAAAAGATCGAAACGGACATTGGTAAAATACAACCATCCATTTTGATCAAAATATTTTGCATGATTTTTTCCGATGGTTACCTGGAAATCCCTTTGCCATTTTGTTAGCACTTCATGATATGGTTTAGCCGCTGGTGCAAAATAATAAGGGTCGTTATAACCCTGTTCATGATAATCTACATGTACCTGGGGAAGCCATTTATTATATTGCGCAACCCTTGCCCTGCTTTCTACCTGTGTTTGCCAGGCCCAATCCCGGTTTAAATCAAAATTATAATGGTTGCTTCTGCCGCCCGGCCAGGGTTCATGGTGTTCTCTTGCTATTTTCTCCGGATTAAAATTTGTACCTACCATACTGTTGTACCAATTTACATAACGGTCTCTCCCATCGGGGTTCAGGCATGGATCTATTACAACTACCGTGTTTTTTGCCCATTCTTTTGTTTGGGTATTCGCCGGGTTTACCATTGCAAAGAGGGTAAGCATGGCGGCCTCAGAAGAAGCGGCTTCATTACCATGTACATTATAGCTCAACCATACAATGGCCGGGGCATCTTCGGTAGGGTTCATTTTATCTTTGGCCATATGAGCCAGGCGCAAATTATTAAGCCGTATACTTTCCAGGTTCTTTATATTTTCTGCAGTTGACACAAAGGCAAGGTATAGTGGCCTGTGTTCATTGGTTTCGCCGTACTGTTCTAATTTTACAAGCGCCGGTACAGCATTTGCGATATAATTAAAATAGGCTACAATATTATCGTGCCGGGTAAACCGGGTACCTATTTCGTAGCCTAAAAATTGTTCCGGTGATTTTATTTGTGCATGAGATGAGAATGAAGCAATGAATAAAACTGCAATAAAAAAGAACTTTTTCAAATTGAAAATATTTTGGAAGTAAAAAAATAAAAAAGTGAAAAGCGGGCAGGATAAAGTTAATTATTATCCTGCTTGCTTTTCACCATGATGATGATTAAATTTTAGTAACCCGGATTCTGTTCCAGCACACCACTAGTAGCATCAATTTCTCTTTGAGGTATGGGCATTACCAGTTTTGGTGAATTCCATTCATAAATTCCGGTAGGCATACGTAACCTTCTTAGATCGTGGATGCGCTGGCCTTCAAATGCCAGTTCTATAAAACGTTCATTTCTCACATCATCTAAAGTAGGGCTGGCGGGTGCGGTTGAGTTTGTGCGCAAGGGATTTTTTACCATTGCCATATCTTCACCCGGGGTAGCGCCAACATTCGTTCCCATTTCCAGGTTGCCTTCTGCCCGGGTCAGGTACATTTCTGCCAGGCGAACAACCGGCAAGTTTTGGCTAAAGGAAGTCCATTTGGAACAATAGGTATGATTGGGCCTTGCCCCAGTACCCTGGTAATACCATAATATTTGCCTTAAATCATCAAGAGGATAACTATTTGCAACAAAATCATCATTTATTCTTACATCAGCACGGCCTATACCTGGTAAGCTGGCATAAAAAGTAGCCATCCCATTATTGGCTGTACCCGCATTATTTTGTTCATTTTGCTGAATTTCCCAAATAGATTCTTTTGTATCCTTATTTGTAAAAACGGCTGTAACAGATGCATTCAATGAAAAATAGCCGCTTTCAATTACTGCATTCGCAGCATCTCTTGCAGCGGCATAATTTTGCTGTTGCAGGTACACCCGGCTTAAAAAAGCAAGCGCTGTATATTTGGTAACCCGTTTGGGATTTTCTTCGGGTAAAAGAGTTACTGCATTCGTAAGGTCGGTAATAATTTGTGCATATACTTCTTTCACTGTATTCCGGGGGTAACTCATACCTGCGTCCACTTCATTTTTAGTAGCTGTTGTTTTTATAACCACACCCAGCTGGGTATTATCGGCAGTGGCTCCCCAGGGCAAAGCAAATAACCTTACCAATTCAAAATGCATGATGCCTCTCATAAATAATGCTTCTCCTTCCAGTTGCTTTTTTAAATCAGCATCTTTCACTACATCTAAAGCGCCGATTACTGTATTTGCCATATTGATTGCATCATAAGCAGTTTCCCAAATCAGGTCGGCATCGGTATTATTTCTATCCATTGCTTTGCTGGCAATATCATCGGGAGAGGAGAATGTACCCCTCCATTCGCATACATCATCGCTGCCTAATAGGTCTGGCATTAATAATAAATTGGTACCATATAGGTTAGGGCTACCCATCCGGGAGTAAATACCAATTACCAATGAGTTTACATCCTGGTCATTTTGGAGTGCCGTGCCGGCATCTATTGACTGTTTTGGCTCTACATCTAATGCTTTCTTACAGGCAGTAGCCCCTGTAATGAAAATGAGCAGCAGTAATATTTTATTTATATATTTCATGATATTTTTTTTGAGGATTTAGATTATAGTCCCAAATTAATACCCACACTAATTGTACGGGCCTGGGGTGGTGTATAAAAATCGTGACCTAAATTAATATTGGCAGTGTACTCAGTATTTACTTCCGGATCGTAACCGGTATATTTAGTAAATGTAAAAAGGTTACTGGCTGCAATATATACCCTGGCCGATTCAATTTTTGCAGATGCCAATATTCTCTTTGGAATATTATATCCTAAGTTTACACTCTTTACCCTCAGGTAAGATCCATCCTGTACCCAACGGCTGCTTTTTTGATCGCCATTGGAAGTGTACAGGCGGGGTTGCGGAACCATCGTAATATCGCCGGGTTTTCTCCAAAAATTCATTTGATCGACGGTTTGATTATCAAAATAATTAGCATTATTGCTTTGGAAAATACCGGCTATATTGTAAATATCGCCTCCTTTTACAAACTGGCATTGTACATCCAGGTCAAATGCTTTATAATTAAAATGATTATTAAAGCCACCATAGTAATCGGGGTTTGGATTTCCTATTACCGTTTCAACTGCTAATGAATAATCATTGGTAGGTTTTCCATCTTTATCCATAAATAAAGCATCGCCATTGGCAGGATCGGCTCCTAAAAATTTTACACCATAAAACTCTCCGTATGGTGAGCCTACGGCCAACCTGCCCAAAGTTCTGCCACCCGGAGCTACGGGGGCTACCAGGCGGGTTACTTCATTTTTATAAGTAGATACATTTACAGAGGCGCTCCATTTAAACTGGCCTACCAAAATATTACCATTCAGGGTTACTTCTACACCTTTATTATCCATATCCCCAATATTTTTTGTGATGGTACTAAAACCATTGATTGCGGGAACCGGTATATCCAGTAAAAGGTCTTTTGTTTTTTTACTAAAAAAGTCAAGTTCACCCGAAATACGGTTATTCAATAATCCAAAATCAAGGCCAATATCAAACTGTTTGGTATTTTCCCATTTTAATTTATCATCTCCAATTTGCGAAGTAACGATACCACTTATACTGGAATAAGCGGCTGCCCTGTATAAACTTCGATAGCTGAAGTTTCCGATTTCTGCATTACCTGTAACTCCATAGCTGCTCCTGATTTTTAAAAAACTGATGGCCCTGTTGTTTTTTAAAAAATTTTCTTCGCTTACAATCCAGCCGGCAGATACTGCAGGGAAAGTGCCATAGCGGTTATCTTTACTAAAACGGCTTGACCCATCAACCCGGAAACTGGCGCCCAGTAAATACCTGTTATGATATTTGTAATTTCCCCTTACAAAATAAGACAGGAACCTGAATGCGGTTTCGGTAGAATTACCTGCCGATATGATGGCAGCGCTTGCAATTTTTGTAAAATGGTCATTTGGAAAAGCAAGCCCTGTTACACTCGATCCGCTGGTTTCGCCCCGTTGGTATTCAATCCCTGCAAGTGCATCCAGTGAGTTATTATCATTAAAGTTTTTATTAAAGTTCAGGGTATTGGTATTTGTGAATACAGTGGCCGTAACCTGGTTACTATAACTATAACCATCTGGTGCGCCATCCAAAGTACGCCTGCCCAGGAATTGTTCTTCCTGCAGATTATTCCAGTCTAATCCCACCTGCGACCGAAAGCGGAGAAAGGGATTAATATTGGCTTCTATATACGCATTGCTAATGGTTCTTGCCGTTTTGCTTAGGTTCTTATTGTTGTCTTCATAATCAATTAATGCATTATAATAAATGGTAGCGGTATTTAATTTGCCATCGGGGCCAAATTCTGGCTGAATAGGCGGCAGTGCATTTAACTGCAAAGGGTTACTAAATGCATTATCGCTGGGAACCCGGTAGTTGTTGGATTGGGTTAACGAGATGTTGGTTCCAATTTTAAATATGGAATTAAGTGTATGATCTATATTAATACGGCCTGTTCCCCTGGTAAGCCTGTTAGAAACGAGAATCCCTTTTTGATCATTATAGCTGGCACTAATCAGGAATTTTGTACGGGCATCACCACCACTTAAAGAAGCATTGTACTGCTGTACGCTACCTTGCTGAAATGCAAGCCTGCTCCAGTTTACATCATTTGTACTGTTCCAGTCATTGGTTCCGGTTTCGTATTCAAATTCGTCTGCTCCTACCAGGGGTTCTTCCGATGATGGATCGCTATCAACATTCCGGTAATGTAAAGCGGCAGTATCAAAGATTTCACGGTATTGAGCTGCGTTTAAAAATTTTCGGTAATGTGTGGGTTTACTCCACCCGGTGTAAAAGCCTGCTGTAACCCGGCTCTTTCCTTGTTTACCACTTTTAGTGGTTACCAATATAACCCCGTTGGATGCCCGGGATCCATAAATAGCAGCAGATGCCGCATCTTTTAATACTTCAATTGATTCAATATCATCTGGATTGATTGTAGCCAAAGGATTATCGGGCTCATCTGAACTTCCCAATGCCTGGCTCACAATGGGTACACCATCTACTACTACAAAGGGTTGCTGATCTGCAGAGATTGAAGAAATTCCCCTCACCCTTACATTCAAAGCCTGGCCTAATTTACCACTCCCGCTATTTATATATACCCCGCTTGCCCGGCCTTGTAATGCTTGTTCAAAAGAAGGAAGTGGCTGGTTATTAAATTCTTTATTGGTAATCCGGGAGATGGAAGACACAATATCTTTTTTAATTTTTGTGCCATACCCCACCACCACTATTTCATCCAGGTTTTTAGAGTTACCCGGCTCAAGCATAATATCCATTATGGCTTTTGTAACCGGAATTTCACGGCTGGCATACCCCAGGGAGGTAACCACCAGCGATGCATTGCTATGGGGAACATCTATCCGGAAACTCCCATCATCTGATGAATAAGTTCCCAAATTAGTTCCCTTAACTAAAATGGACACATTGCTGATGGGTGCGCCCGTTTTTGAATCCGTAATTTTTCCTGAAACTGTTGTCTGCGACCAGAGTATAGATCCGCAGAGAAGAAAAACTACAAGCAGCAGTAGTTTTGGTTTTGCCATAAAATAAATTTTAGAATTGAAAAAGTAAAGCTAATAAACTTATAAATATATTGTAATAATTATATGACACGAAAAATTATATATTATGCTGCATCATGAAAAAAAATAATTAACAATGATGAAACTGTGGGCAGGGCATAAGGTAAACCTTACAGGTATTTAAGGCAGGCGCTAAACTAAAATGCTGATTTGAATAAAAAAGGCAAAATAGAAATTTCTATTTTGCCTTGTAAAGTCGGGACGACAAGATTCGAACTTGCGACCACACGCCCCCCAGACGTGTGCGCTACCGGGCTGCGCTACGTCCCGATTACGGGAGGGCAAAGGTAATATCTTAGCCTCTATTTTACAAATACTCTTTAAAACTTTGCAGGGATTGGCATTTTACAGATATTTGCGCAATCTTTAGCACATGAAGCTTTTAATCAGGCAGGCTACTATCATTCACTCTACGTATACCCCTACCGGTAATAAAAAAGATATTTTAATTCACAATGGCATTATTGCGAAGATTGCAGATGACATACAAGACCCCCAAGCCACAATCCTGGCCGGAAAAGATTTACATGTAAGCATTGGCTGGATGGATATTTTTGCTGACTTTGCCGACCCCGGCCATGAATACCGGGAAACCCTGGAGTCAGGCGCAGAAGCTGCAGCCGCCGGGGGCTACACCGATGTAATGCTCATCCCAAATACCAAACCGGCGCTTTCAGAAAAAGGACAAATAGAATATATTATCCGAAAATCTGCTGCACTGCCGGTTACCCTCCATCCTATAGGCTGCATAACTCAGCAAGCCGAAGGAAAATTATTGGCAGAAATGTATGATATGCATCAAAGCGGTGCCATAGCATTTAGCGATGGGCTAAATCCCGTACAGCATAGCGGTATTTTACTGAAAGCCCTGCAATATGTATTAGCCAATGAAACGACCCTTATACAATTACCCCAGGATAAATCGATAGGTGCCAAAGGATTGATGAATGAAGGCATCATGAGTACCCGGCTGGGCTTACCAGGCATACCGGCCATCGCAGAAGAATTAATGATTCACCGGGACATTGAATTAACCCGTTACTGCAATAGCAGGTTGCATATAACCGGGGTTTCCACACAAAAGGGAATTGAGTGTATTGCTGCAGCAAAAAAAGAAGGGCTTTGCGTCACTTGCTCCGTAACTCCTTTTCATGCCTGCTTTTGCGATGAAGACCTGGCAGGTTACGATACCCATTTAAAAATCAATCCCCCTTTGCGCAGCAGGCAAGATATGATGGCCATTCGCAATGCCCTGGCAGAAAATACAGTGGATTGCATTTGCTCGCAGCACCTCCCCCTGCATAGCGATGATAAGGATTGTGAATTTGAATATGCCCTGCCGGGAATAGCCGGCATTGAAACCGTGTATGGTGCGGTGAGCCCCTTTTTACCGGTAACCACATGGGTAGAAAAAATAACCCTTAACCCCCGGAAAATTTTTGGTATCCCCATCCCGGAATGTAAAGAAGGCGCTGCTGCTACGCTCACCGTATTTGAACCCCATGAAACCTATACCTGGCAAAAAGAAAATACCCGGTCAAAATCTTTTAATAACCCTTTTATCGGCAAAAAATTAACCGGCAAAGTAATCGCCATCATCAATAAAAACCAGGTAAGAATAAATTCATAAATCATGAAAATAAATGCAACTCAAAAAGGAATCCTGGCATCCCTGCTCATGATCGGCGTTTCGCTTTTAATCTATTCCAGCAAACATAGTTTTCAAAACAATCTTCAATACATCTCTTATAGCATTTATGTGCTGGCCATAATCTGGTCGGTTTTAGATTATAAAAAACAAGCTGGAAGCGCCACATTCAAAAACCTGTTTAGCGAAGGTTTTAAATGTTTTATTGTAGTAACCTTATTCATGGTGTTATTCACTTTTGTATTTTTGAAGTTGCAACCGCAGTTAAGAGACGAGATGGCTGTAAATTTCAAAAAGGAATTAACAGCAAAAGGAGATTATACAGCATCGGAAATTGACAGCCGGGTTGCACAGGCAAAAGATTTTTTTGTAACCACATTCGTTTCTACCGCTATCTTTGGATATCTGATCATTGGCGCCATGGTATCTGCCATTGTATCGGCATTTTTTGCAGAACGAAAGTTTAGGTAAAGCAGTTTTTAATTATGGATATATCGATCGTAATACCCCTGTATAATGAAGAAGAATCATTACCGGAATTAACCGCCTGGATAAAACGGGTGGTAGATGCTCATGAATATTCGTATGAAATTATTATGGTGGATGATGGCAGCCAGGATGATTCCTGGGAAGTGATTAATGAATTGCGAAAGAATAATGAACATATTAAAGGCATTAAATTTCAACGTAATTATGGTAAAAGCGCTGCTTTAAATGAAGGGTTCAGGTCTGCTTTGGGCGATGTTATCATTACCATGGATGCCGATATGCAAGACAGCCCCGATGAAATTCCGGCATTATATAATATGATCCAAAATGAGGGATACGATATGGTAAGCGGATGGAAGAAAAAAAGGTATGATAATAAACTAACAAAAAATATCCCCTCTAAACTTTTTAATGCAGCAGCCAGAAAAAGTTCGGGAATAAAATTACACGACTTTAATTGCGGCCTGAAATCGTACAAAAAGAAATTAGTAAAAAGCATTGAAGTATATGGTGAAATGCACCGCTATATCCCCATCATCGCCAAATGGGCAGGATTTAAAAAAATTGGTGAAAAAGTAGTGGAACACAGGCCAAGAAAATATGGTGTAACCAAGTTTGGCTGGGAAAGATTTGTAAATGGGTTTCTTGACTTGGGCTCTATCATGTTTGTAGGAAAATTTGGAAAGCGTCCCATGCATTTTTTTGGCTTATGGGGTACGGTAGCTTTTATGATTGGCCTGGGTATTTTTCTTTGGCTAACCATCACTAAATTTTTCTTTGACCATACCGGCCTTACGCAGCGCCCGCTTTTCTTTTTTGCCATTTTAGCCATGATCATGGGTACCCAACTTTTTTTAGCGGGTTTTATTGGAGAACTGATTGCCCGCAACTCACCCGATAGAAATAATTACCTGGTAGAAACCAAAACGGGGTTATGAAGATCATTATCATAGGCTCGGCGCATCCTTTACGAGGGGGCGGTATGGCTACTTTTAATGAACGGCTGGCACAGGCATTTCAAGCCGATGGGCATTTCACTGCAATCTGGACATTTTCTTTACAATACCCTTCTTTTTTATTTCCCGGAAAATCGCAGTACACAACAGAACCCGCACCCATTGATATTTCAATACGGGTATGTATAAATTCCATCAATCCCTGGAACTGGATAAAGGTAGGGCGGCAATTAAAAAAAGAAAGACCCGATATTATTGTGGTAAGGTTTTGGTTACCGTTTATGGCTCCCTGCTTAGGCACCCTTTTACGCATTGCCAAAAAAAATAAATTCAGTAAGGTGATTTGTATTGCCGATAATGTGGTACCCCACGAAAAAAGAATAGGCGACCAATTACTTACTCAATATTTCATGTCAGTTCCTGATGCCTTTATCACCATGAGTAAACAGGTGCAGGAAGATGTTAAAAAATTTTCATCAAAGCCGGCAAGGTATGTACCCCACCCTTTGTACGACAATTTTGGAGAAGCTATTTCAAAACAGGAAGCTCGCCGGCGTTTATCTTTGGGTGAGCATGAATTTGTAATTCTTTTCTTTGGATTTATTAGGAAATACAAAGGCCTCGATCTGTTGCTATCGGCCATGCCCAAGATCATATCAGCCATACCCCATGTGAAACTTATGATTGCAGGAGAATTTTATGATGATCCCAAAAAATACGAGTCCCTTATCTTGTCACTCGGCATTTCTTCACATATTCTGCTGCATACTTCGTTCATAGCCAATGATCAAATCAAGAATTACTTTTGTGCTGCCGATATCGTTGTGCAACCTTATAAAAACGCTACGCAAAGTGGTGTTACCCCCCTGGCCTATCATTTTGAACTACCGATGATGGTAACCCAGGTGGGCGCACTGGCAGATATGGTGCCGGATGCTGTTGTTGGTAAGGTTGCTGAGCCAACTGCCCCTGATATTGCTGAAAAAATAATAATGATGTACCAGGCCGGTACGCAATCTTATATACCCGCCATACGGGAACAAAAAAAACAGTATAGCTGGCAAAATATGGTAGATGCCATTTTAGCCGCAGCAAAATAGGATTCCATGCCCTACAATTGTAACTTTAGGAAATAAATACAACAGCCCATATGATCCATACGATTAAAGATCGCATTCAAAAATCAATCGCCACCAAGCAACGGGTGCTGGAAGATGAAACATTAATCCATACCATCCATGAAATAACAGATGTAATGCTTACTGCCTTCCGCAATGGAAACAAAGTATTATTTTGTGGCAATGGTGGCAGCGCTGCCGATGCCCAGCACCTGTCTGCCGAATTTAGCGGCAGGTATTATAAAGACAGGGAACCGTTGCCTTCCGAGGCATTGCATGTAAATGCATCTTACCTTACGGCAGTTGCCAACGATTATAGCTTTGACGTTGTTTACTCACGCCTGGTAAATGGTTTTGGAAAAAAGGGCGATATCCTGGTGGCTCTTAGCACATCGGGTAACAGCCCGAATATATTAAATGCTTTGCAAATGGCCTGTGAAAAAGAAATGATTACTGTTGGTTTTAGTGGAGAAACGGGTGGAAAAATGAAAGCTTTTTGTCATTATTTAATAAATGTACCCAGTACCGATACACCCCGCATCCAGGAAAGCCATATCCTTATCGGCCATATTATTTGCGAACTGGTAGAAGAAAAATATTTTGGTTCCACCTCATGAACGAAGCCATTATTTTAGCAGGTGGTTATCCCGGTTCGGCCAGGCAGGAAGCCGGCACCCTTCCCAACTTTATGCAGCTTATAAAAGGTAAGCCTTTCCTGGATTACATAATACAGTATTTAAAAAAAGAGGGTGTACAAAAAATAGTTTTTGCACTCGGTTACCAGCAGCTTTTTATCCGGGAGTATCTTACGCAACATGAAAATTGCACTTCCTTTGTTTTTTCAATCGAAGAAAAACGAATGGGTACCGGGGGCGCTATTGCAATGGCCTTACCCTATTGTAAGAATGAAAATATTACCATCCTGAATGGAGATATCTTATTTAAGGTTCCGCTAAACCTTTTATTAAAATCTCATTTAAAACACAAAGCCGTTTGTACCGTAGCCTTAAAGCCTATGTATGGAAGCTGCCGCTATGGCCTGGTAGAAATGGATGCCCGTCATGTAATATACAGTTTCCAGGAAAAACAATTTTTTAAAGTTGGGCTCATCAATGGTGGCGTTTATATTTTAAATCAAAAAGCCTTTTTACAAAATGCGCCGGAAGGCCCTTTTTCTTTTGAAAATGATTTTTTAAAAAAACAAGTGATTCATCAAAATATTTTCGGAGAGGTAAGAGAAGATTATTATGCAGATGTAGAAGAAAGAACCGATCGGCAAAAAGCAGAAATTGAATTAAGCTAATCAAAAATAATTATGGCTATTTTCAAAAATAAGAGATACAACAGCCTTTTCCTGGATCGGGATGGAGTTATTAATTATGAAAAACTGGGCGATTATATTTACACCCGCAATGAATTTCAATTTTACCCGGGGAGTTTAGAAGCATTTCGCATTTTTAATGCACTCTTTCAACATATCCTAGTGGTTACCAACCAACGGGGCATTGGCCTGGGCCTGGTAAAGGCAGAAGCCGTGGAAGATATACACCGGTATATGCAGGAGCAAATTGAAGCGCACGGGGGGCGTATAGATGCAATATATTATTGCCCTGATACCGATAGCAATAGCCCTCTTCGTAAACCCAATACAGGCATGGGTTTGCAGGCATTGTCAGATTTTGAAAATATTCATTTTAGCAACAGCATCATGGTGGGCAATACAAACAGCGATATGATGTTTGGCAGAAACCTGGGCATGCAAACGGTTTTTATAAGAAGTACACGCCCCGATGCAGACGAAGACGCTCCCTCAGTAGATGCCGTGTATGACTCGTTACTTGATTTTGCTTTGGAACTGAAGCCTGATAAGTTTTAGTTAAAATAAACCGGCACAAAAGGATTGTGCAGTAGTTACCCTTTTGTTTCTCTATTTTTATCATACCATTTTTTAGAAACTGAACCAGGAATATGAAACGGATATCCATTTGCCTATTGATAATATTTGCATCTGTTGCATTACAAGCCCAGCCATTAACCAGGAATGAAATTTCAACATTAAAAATGAAAGAAGATTCCATGCAGGCGCCTGCCCTAAAAATAATTCGGGGCATTAATGCTTCTGATCGTTTTAGTGCAGATAGTGCTTTTACTAAAACATTTGTACGGGCTCTATCAGTAACAAATTCTTTTTATTACCCGTTTGATTCATTAATTACCATCTCAAAGCTATATGCCCCAGACAGCAGTTTCCGCATATTTACCTGGCAATTGGTTATCAATGAAAATATCATTCGCCAGCATGGTGCTATACAAATGAACAACCCAGATGGATCGTTAAAACTTTTTCCCTTAATTGATAAAAGTGATATCATGCAAGAGCCCGCAGATAGTATTGCCGACAACAGGGGATGGATGGGTGCCATTTATTATAAAATAATTTTAAATACCTATAACGGGAAAAAATATTACACCTTGCTGGGTTATGATGAAAATAATATACGGAGTACACGTAAAATAATTGATATCCTTCAATTTGAAAATAATAAACCGGTGTTTGGTGCTAAAATTTTCAATTTCCCAAATGGGAATGTATATACCCGCAATAAAGTTCGTTATATTATGGAGTTTTCAAAAGATGCCAGCCCAACGCTTAATTACGATGAAGAGATGAAGGTGATTGTAATGGAACATTTAATTTCGAAAACCAATGAACCCAATAAAAAATGGACGATGGTTCCTGACGGGGATTATGAAGGATTTAAATGGCGAAATGGATACTGGGTGCATGAAGACAAATTATTCAATGAAATTACACCCGAAGGCAAACCACCCGTACCCGAACCTTTACAAATGCCTTCAAAAATTCCGCCCAAAGAATAATGATATTCTATAAAACAGGTAATGCAGCGCCCTCAATGCCTTACAATAAAACCGGTATTTACCTGGCGATTACATTCAAATCTATATTCACTTCATCGCCCATGGTAGCGCTGCTTTCGCCTACATGATATTGTAAACGATCTATTGAAAAACTGCCTGAAAATAATAAGCCGGCTGCCGTATGAGTAACTGTAAATGGAATGGCAATGGCCTGTGTTACATCTTTTATAGAAAGATTGGCATATAATATAAAGTTACCGGCATTCCCACTAGCAGAAATTTTGGTGCTTTTTATGCGAATGGTTGGGTATTTCTCCACTTCAAAAAAATCGGCACTGCGTAAATGCTTATCCCGCCTGTCATTATCTGTATCAATGGTATGAGCGTCTATTGTAACATCCATATTACCTGCAGCGGGCAATTTAGGATCAAAGGTAATGCTGCCCTGCAAACCCGAAAAATCGCCGCCTACTTTTATCCCAAAGTTTTTAATGGTAAAATGCACCTTACTCACCGAGGCCACCGGGCTCATTGCTTTTTGTGCATATACACCCGCAAAAGAAAATAATAAGAGGGCAACAAATAAACTATTTTTCATACAATTCTTTATGTGCAACAAATTAAATGCAAAATGGAAAAACCAACAAGGCTAAAAAAAAAATTAACATTCCCTATTTAATCTCTTCATCTTTTTCTTTCATAATTTTTTTTTGTTTTAATACTTCTGTACGGAATTGACGGCCTTTTTGATAAGGCCAGGGCTTAATTCCCAGGGAGGCATTATACATACTGATTCGGTATAAAGCTTTCCAGTGTTTTAAAATTTCCCGGTAAGCCGCAAGTAAAGTATAACCGGTATCATAAAAATGATTGGGTTCTGCCCCACAACCATTAAATTCTAATATACTAAAATTACGGCCGGCTTTCAGGTCTTCAATACTGTTACACATAATATCATACCGCCCGTAAAAAAAATCATTTATGTTTTTACTGATCGCATCAAAATGATGTAATAAAGCTTCGTCAATATGCCTTTTTAAATCTACAAAATGCGCTCCCCGGTTATGATTGGCCGCATGGCTCAGCGCATATCGCTGCCCGGGCGGTATGATGGTATCCCAGTATTCTTTATGCCTGCTATGTAATTCGGCAACTCGTTTCTTTCCTTTTGAATGCTGCATTACCAATTCGGCTAAAGTATGCAGGCCATCACCGGTTACATGCAAGGGTATTTTTTGCAAGAAGCCGGTAATCTTTCCTTTTTGCTCCAGTGGATGGCGAATATAAAAAACACTCACTTCAACAGGGTAATGTAACATTTCCTGTACAATATAATCTACCGGTACTTTAGCATGATAATTTATTAATTCTTCGGCTGTATCTATCTTTCTAAAAAGAATACCCTGCTCGCCACAAAGCGGTTTTACCACAAAGGGATAAAGGATATCGTTTTTTGTGAGTTGTTCAAAAATAGAATCTGTGGCCTCTCCTGTTTTCACATAAAATGTTTTGGGGTAAAGTTCTGGAGGCAGCAAATCATACATTTCCTTCTTTGATTCCCCTTCCATTCCGCCAAAAGTAATTTTTGGGTTACTGGGTGTAAAAAACCAAACATAACCGCTACGCAGCATGTACCAGCACCATACAGGAGCTATGGGCGCATATAAAATCTTAAATGGCCAGGATTCCCAATTCAATATACGTGTGATAATATTACTCAAGAATTACAAAAATAATCGCATTCGCTTTACATCAATCACATTTTCTTACTTACTTTGCTTACAGCAGATCATAAATTTATTATATATGCACATACCACAAATGGCCGAATTGGCTGCAAATGGGCAACAACCCGATATTCTCTTTTGGGTAGGATGCTCTGGCAGCTTCGATCAGCGGGCACAAAAAATTACAAAAGCATTTGCCACAATTTTAAATAAACTCCAAATAAATTATGCCATCCTGGGAAAAGAAGAAATGTGTAACGGCGACCCGGCCCGCAGGGCAGGAAATGAATTCATGTTTCAAATGATGGCATATCAAAACATCCAAATATTAGATGGGTATAAAATAAAAAAAATTGTAACCGCATGCCCTCATTGTTTTAATATTTTTAAAAACGAATACCCGGCTTTGGGAGGTCATTACGAAGTTATTCACCATGCTGTTTTCCTGCAACAATTAATTGATGAAGGAAAAATAAAAATGAAAGAAGGCGGTGAATTCAAAGGAAAAAAAATAACCTACCACGATAGTTGCTACCTGGGCCGCGGCAATAATATTTATGATGCACCCCGCAAAGTACTGGAAGCCATGGATGTGGCCCTGGTAGAAATGAAACATTGCAAAAGCAATGGATTATGCTGTGGTGCAGGCGGCGCCCAAATGTTTAAAGAAGAAGAAAAAGGAAATATCCGCATCAATAGTGAGCGCACCCATGAAGCGATTGAAACCGGCGCTGCTATCATCGCCACGGCTTGCCCCTTTTGCATTACCATGCTGAGTGACGGAGTAAAAGGAAGCGAAAAAGAAGATATGCAGGTTCAGGATATTGCCGAATTAGTGGCCGCCTCTATGGAATAAAAATAAATAATAATGATACAAACAGATATTACAGAACACCTGCCAACCGGCTTTGCCCCCCAATCAAAAGTGTGGATTTACCAGGCAAGCCGTATGTTTTTAATTGGAGAAGCCCTGCAACTGGAACCCATGCTGCAAAATTTTTTAAGTCAATGGAATAGCCACGGCGAACCGGTAAAAGGTTTTGCAAACTTGTTTTTTGGCCAATTCCTCATTTTTATAGCAGATGAAACCCAAACCCATGTGGGCGGGTGCAGCACCGATACTTCAGTACAACTGGTAAAACAAATTCAGCAAAAATTCTCGGTAGAAATGCTCAACAGGCAAATATTGGCTTTTATTGTAAAAGATAAAATTGAAACACTCCCCTTAGCCCAATTAAACTATGCCCTGGATAACCATTTTATCACTGAAAATACACTCTATTTCAACAATACTGTATTAACACTTGAAGAACTGAAAAACCGCTGGATCATTCCATTAAAAGAAAGCTGGTTGGCTACCAAATTAAAATAACGCACAACAATCATTAAAATTCCGTGCTCATCGGCTGACATCCTGTCATTATTCAGTTATAATTTTCTATCTTTGCCCCCTTTGATTTTTTATATAAGATGGAAGAATTAATAAGCACAAAAACACATGATGAAGCCCGCCAGGGAGAAGCTTTTTCTCCTGTAAAAACGGCGACTCAAAACTTTAAAAAACACTTTTATATAGAGAGTTATGGCTGTGCCATGAACTTTGCCGACAGTGAAGTAGTAGCCTCTATATTACAAAAAGAAGGTTTTGGCGCCACCACAGAACCCGAAAATGCCGACCTGATCTTTATTAATACTTGTTCCATCCGGGAAAAAGCAGAGCAAACCGTACGCTACCGGTTACATGCACTAAAACAATATAAGCGCCAAAGGCCGGGCTTACTCATAGGTGTATTAGGATGTATGGCAGAGCGATTAAAATCTGCTTTTTTAGAACAGGAAAAATTAGTTGACCTGGTGGTAGGCCCCGATGCATACCGCAGCCTGCCAGCATTAATAGAAGATGCCGGCGATGGCCAAAAAGCCGTAAATGTACTTTTAAGCCGTGATGAAACCTATGCCGACATAGCGCCCATTCGCTTAAACAGCAACGGGGTTACTGCCTTTGTGAGTATCATGCGGGGCTGTAATAATATGTGCTCATTTTGTGTAGTACCCTTTACCCGGGGCAGGGAGCGTAGCCGGGATGCCCAAAGTGTAATTGGTGAATGTACAAATTTGTTTAATGAGGGTTATAAAGAAATAACATTATTGGGACAAAATGTTGACAGTTATAATTGGGTAAATGATAAAACAAATACCACCGTTAATTTTGCCGGGCTGCTGCAAATGGTGGCAGATATTTCTCCCCTGCTAAGAATCCGCTTTTCTACATCGCATCCAAAAGACATTACGGATGAGGTATTATTTACCATTGCGAAAAATGAAAACATTTGCAACTATATTCATTTACCTGTACAAAGTGGCAGTTCACGCATACTGGGTTTAATGAACCGTACCTACAGCCGGGAATGGTATATAGCCAAGTACAACCGCATCAAAGAAATAATACCGGATTGTGGTATTTCTACCGATATGATCGTAGGGTTTTGCAGTGAAACAGAAGAAGACCATGAACAAAGTTTAAGCCTGATGAATTATTGCCAGTATGATTTGGCCTATATGTACTTTTATTCAGAAAGGCCGGGAACCCTTGCCGCACGCAGGTTTCCCGATGATGTACCCTTAGCGGTAAAAAAGCGCCGGCTACAGGAGCTGGTCGATCTGCATCGTATCCATTCCCTGCAAAGTATGCAACGGGATGTAGGTAAAACTTTTAAAGTATTGGTAGAAGGAGAAAGTAAAAAAAACAAAGAAGAACTCTACGGCCGTAACGATCAAAATAAAGTAGTGGTATTTCCAAAAGAAGATATTCAAAAAGGAGACTACGTAAAGGTACAGGTAAATCGCTGTACAGCCGGTACCCTCATTGGCCAAAGAGTAAAATAACGGAATAGCAGTTTTTGCAAAAAAATTAATACAAATGGATTTACAAAGCATAAAAAACAGGTTTGGCATTATTGGTAATTCACCAGGTTTAAACCATGCCTTAAATGTAGCCGTTCAGGTGGCAGCTACTGATTTAAGTGTACTTATAAATGGAGAAAGCGGGGTGGGTAAAGAAGTTTTCTCACAAATCATACATGCCCTGTCTGCCAGGAAACACAATCCCTTTATTGCAGTAAACTGTGGAGCTATACCCGAAGGCACCATTGACTCAGAATTATTTGGCCACGAAAAAGGGTCTTTTACAGGAGCCGTAGAAGGCCGTAAAGGTTATTTTGAAACCGTGAATGGCGGCACTATATTTTTAGATGAAATAGGCGAACTGCCATTGGGTACACAAGCCCGTTTATTAAGGGTACTGGAGGCAGGAGAATATTTAAGAGTAGGTAGCAGTAAAGTTCAAAAAACCGATGTAAGAGTGATTGCAGCAACCAATAAAGATTTGCTGGAATCTACCCATACCGGGCGTTTTAGAGAAGATTTATATTATCGATTAAACACTGTGCCCATCCGGGTGCCCGCATTAAGAGACCGTAAAGAAGATATTATCTTATTATTCCGGAAATTTACAGGTGATTTTGCAGACAGGTATAAAACACAATCCATTAACCTGGATGAGGCAGCCAAAGATTTACTCATGAATTATCCCTGGCCGGGTAATGTAAGAGAGCTAAAAAATATTGCAGAACAAGTATCGGTGCTAAGCCCCACCCGCAATATAAATGCAGAAGAATTAAAACATTTTTTACCGGAGTATAATATGAACCGACTGCCTATGCTGGCACCGGGCCATGGCCATGTATCGCAAGCCGAATTTGCCAATGAAAGAGAAATTTTGTACAAACTTTTTTTTGACATGAAAAAGGATGTGAACGAATTAAAAAAAATGTTTTTTGATGTATTGCAAAACCCCGGCCTCAATTCTCATGCCCCTATTTACAATGAAAATGCACAAATAAAAGAACTGAACGGGCCGGCTTCAAATAATTATGGTGCCAACAACAAAGCCATGATTGTTCAAAACCTGCAACCGGGTAATGATATTCATGCACATGAAGAAGTGGAAGAATCGCTTAGTATCATGGATAAAGAAAAAGAACTCATCATAAAGGCATTAAAAAAACACAGGGGAAAAAGAAAAGATGCTTCACTTGACCTGGGTATTAGTGAACGTACGCTCTATCGTAAATTAAAAGAGTATGATATTGAAGATTTATAGTACCTGGTAAAACCGGGGATATTTTAAATTTACCCCCTATTGAAGTCAGGCCGGTAATAAACCATTTCAGCATTATGAAATCAATTGTTCGTTTTATATTTTTCATTTGCGTTTTCAGCCTATTTAACTTTGCAACCTGTAAATATGGTTTTAAAGATGTATCTCCCATTCCTGCCGAGGTAAAAACTTTCAGGGTACAAACACTGCAAAACCGGGCGCAATATGTAAATACCCAATTAGCCCCTTCTTTAACAGAAAAACTGAAACAAAAAATAATAGGCACTACCCGCCTGCGTCAAACAAATAATGATGATGCCCATTATGATATAAGCGGGTACGTATCGCAATACTTCACCAGCACGGTAAGTATAACCGGGAATACCTCTACCGGCAACCGCCTTACAGTGGGTTTTCATCTTATCTTTAAAAATACATTAGATGATAAAAAGAATTTTGAAGCCGACCTGGTGCGTACTTATGATTTTAATGGAAGCCAAACCATTGCCGATGTGGGCATTAGCCTTACACCCATTATGGTAAGTGACCTGGCCGATGAAGTTTTCAATAAAATATTTTCTAACTGGTAATTTCATTTCCATGCAAAAACAAATATTTAAAAATGTATTTAGTTTAGAGAACTGGCTCGATCCCCTTACCACGCAAAAGTTAGAAGGTATCATAAAGCAATATCCGTATTTTAGCCTGGCACATTTTTTTTTACAAAAAACAAATAAACATGCCCGGGAAACAGCTGCCAGAACTGCATTGCACTTTAATAACCTGTACCTGCTGCATGCCCGGCTCAACGAACCGGAAATAATAGAAGAACAGGAAACCGGCAATCCTTCCCTGCCTACTGGCCATGCGATGGAACAAAAGGAGCCACTTCAAACAATGGCAAGCCCCATCCCTGTAAATCAAGAACAGCCCGGTGAAAGCATAAGCCCCGGTGATACTGCTGCTGCAATGCCAACAACAGCCGGGGAAGAACTTGTATTTGAACCTCTTTACACATCAGATTATTTTGCTTCCCAGGGCATTAAATTAAGTACCGAAGTACAACCTGCCGACAAACTGGGCAAGCAACTCAAAAGTTTTACTGATTGGCTAAAAACCATGAAAAAAGTGCATGAGGGGCCTCATATACCAACTGCATCAGACAGTTCGGTAGATCGCCTGGCAGAAAAAAGTAATATCATTGAAGAAGTAGTTACAGAACCTATGGCAGAAGTATATGCCAGCCAGGGAAAAATTAAACAAGCCTTGGAAACTTACCAGAAATTAAGTTTGTTGCATCCGGCTAAAAGTGCTTACTTTGCAGCCAAAATAGAAAATTTAAAAGCAGAATAGTATGGTATTCTTTGGAATCTTGATCGTATTGGCCTCCATTATCCTGGGGTTTTTCGTTTTAATCCAAAACCCCAAGGGTGGCGGATTATCAGGCACATTTGGCGGCTTCGGCAACCAGGTAATGGGTGTAAAACGCACTACAGATGTACTTGAAAAAGGCACCTGGATCCTGGGTGGTATCCTGGGCTTGCTTTGTGTGGCTTCCCCTGCATTTATTCCAAAAGAAGGCTCATCCAGTGGGCCCGATCTTTTGAAAAGTGCCCCCACCAGCATTCCGCAACCCAAACAACAAGCGGCACCCGCTACTACGGTTCCCATGCCGGGTACTGCAGCTCCTGCTACAACTACACCGTAATACCTTGTATATAAATATTAAGAAAGCCTCACAATGTGAGGCTTTCTTTTTTATGCTAATCATTTTCAAGAATGGGTTTTATAAACCCCGGGTAAAACTTATTTATTGGTAAACAAACTTTCATCAACCGGAATATTGGTTTCCACATTATCATATTCAATATTTCCCTGTGAAGTAATATGGGTATAAGCAAACCAATAACCATCTTTGTTTTGTTTATAATTATCAAATCCACTTTCAATAGGTGTTTCAGCTCCATTTATTTTTAAAATACTGGTAATTTTCACAACCCGGTTCGTGTTCTCATCAATATAATATTTCATTTGCTGCCCGGTTTTCTCTGTTACGGTTAATACGTAAGCAGGTTTTCTGTTTACATTTTCTTTGTCTTCTAATTTTACGGTACTTCCTTTAGCCGCATAATCAAAAAGCGCTCCCTGTAAATCGGCCTGGCGAAAAGAATTTTCATATTCTCCTTCATCCATCTTACGGGGTTGTTCCATACCCTGTATCGGCATATAGATCCACCCTTCTTTGGCATTGGCCATTTGGTAATTATAAGTACCCATAACTTCAATATCTACTTTAATACCTACATGGTTTAGCTTGGTTAATGTAACGGCAACATCTGCACCCTGCACATTAAGGTTCCCGGTCATTTTTACTGAGTTTAAAGAACTTAGTTTTTCCCTCCCGCCCATCGCTTCTATATTTTTTGCAATAATTTCATCAGCAGTTTGGGCAGTAAGGCTCCAGGCAGCCAATAAGAAAACGGGTATTAAAATCCATTTTACAATTTTCATGTTGTTTGTATTATATTTTTTGAAATGAAACAATGAAAATAAATAAAAAAATCCATGCGGTGCATCGGTTCCTAAAATATCTGTTTACTTTGCATTTTGCACAAAAAACGAAGTTATGCGTATGCTACAGGTAGAAGGCAATATCGTGGATATTGAAAATAAAAAGATAGGTTACGGAATTTTACGAGTACATGATGGAAAAATAAATGACATTGAAATCCTGGGAAATGAGAAAACTGGCTCTCCTTATATATTGCCCGGCTTAATTGATAGCCATGTACATATAGAAAGTAGTATGCTGGTACCCTCAGAATTTGCAAAACTGGCTGTAGTTCATGGCAGCACCGGAACCATCAGCGACCCCCATGAAATTGCCAATGTATGTGGTATGGAAGGAGTAAAGTTTATGATTGAGAATGGCAATACCGTTCCTTTTAAATTTCATTTTGGTGCACCCAGTTGCGTTCCCGCTACCCTGTTTGAAACTGCAGGCGCCAGCCTGGATGCCGGGGATGTAACCAAACTGCTTGCCATGCCTGAAATACATTACCTGAGTGAAATGATGAATTTTCCCGGTGTACTAAACCAGGATGAGGAAGTAATGAAAAAAATTGCTGCTGCTAAAAATTTCAATAAACCGGTAGATGGCCATGCCCCGGGCTTACGGGGAGAAGATGCAAAAAAATATATTGAAGCAGGCATAAGTACCGATCATGAATGTTTTACTGCTGAAGAAGCGCTCGGCAAATTAAAATTTGGAATGAAAATTTTAATAAGAGAAGGCAGTGCCGCAAAAAATTTTGATGCCTTAATTCCGCTCATGCATGATCATTTTGAAAATATGATGTTTTGCAGTGATGATAAACACCCCGACAGCCTGGAGATAAGTCATATAAATGCGTTATGTGCACGGGCCGTGGCGTATGGTATTGATGTTTTTAAAGTATTACAGGCGGCATGCATCAACCCCGTGAAGCACTACAATATGCACAATGGCTTATTGAAGCCGGGTGATGCGGCTGATTTTATAGTAGTGGATGACCTTATTCATTTTAAAGTATTACAAACTTATATTGATGGAGCCTTGGTGGCAGAAAATGGAACTTCTTTCATTAAAACCCAACCCAGTCAGGCCCTTAACCAGTTTAATTGCAGTATAAAAAAGGTAGCAGATTTTGCGCTGCAAGCAAAAAATAACACCGGTAAGTTGCCTGTAATAGAGGCATTGGATGGCCAGTTAATCACCACAAAATTATATTGTACCCCCAACATCAGGCAAGGCATGCTGGTAAGCAACCCGGCAGAAGATATTTTAAAAATAGTAGTGGTAAACCGGTATAAAGATGCCCCCATTGCCATCTCGTTCATAAAAAACACGGGCATCAAGCAAGGCGCTATGGCCTCATCGGTAGCACACGACAGTCATAATATTGTTGCAGTGGGAGTAGATGATACCAGTTTATGCCAGGCCGTAAATTTAGTGATTCAAAACCAGGGAGGAATTAGTGCCCTAGCAAACGGTATTGAAAAATCATTGGCCCTGCCGGTTGCAGGCTTAATGAGCACGGATGATGGTTATAGCGTTTCTAAGGCCTATACTGAAATTGACCAGTTTACCAAAAATGAAATGGCAAGTACCCTCACCGCTCCCTTTATGACGCTTTCTTTTATGGCCTTGTTAGTAATCCCCCATTTAAAACTGAGTGACATGGGTTTATTTGATGGGGATAAATTTGAATTTGTACCTTAATATTTTGCCGACACTACTTCTGCACGCACGCTATCGGTACCCTTAGGTGTAAATAATTTTGTTTTAAAAGATTTACTGGCACCGGGTGCAATTTCATCATAAATCATTTCATGATCTTCTTCCAGCAACACCCCGGTTTTACTATAGAAGTATAATTTTACATCCACATCCTTATAAGTAACAATACGGGCGGTATTGGTTACAGTGCCTTTTACTACCGTTTGACGTAGCAGGTTCTTACGATCATTGCTTTTAGCCACCAGGAACTGGGCAGGATTCTCCTGTTCTATTTCTGCCAATGATTTTTTACCGGCTTCGTATTTATCTGCAGGCATTTTTTTTTCTGAATTACCCTGGCAAGCCATTAACAGTATACAGCACGTTATTACCGATAGGAAAAATTTCATTTTTTTATATTATTTTAAATCTGCTCATCAAAAATAGAGTATCCTTTCTTAATTTATTATAGATTTGCCCAAAGCAGCCTAATTTTAACTAAATATCCCTTTACAACGGGTTTACACTATGGTACATAATTTAAGTAAAGAGCATTCACTCATCAGTAACTGGACAGCCGAACTCAGGAATATAGAAATACAACAAGATCGCATGCGCTTTAGAAGAAACCTGGAACGTATTGCAGAAGTTATTGGGTATGAAATAAGCAAACAAATGGATTGGGATACCGTAGATGTTACTTCACCCATGGGCACAGCCAGCTGTAAAGTTTTAAAAGAACAACCGGTACTGGCAACCGTGTTACGTGCCGGCCTGGCCATGCACAATGGATTATTAAGTTATTTTGATAAAGCAGATAATGCTTTCTTAAGCGCATACCGCAAACATCATCCCGATGGAAGTTTTGAAATTAGTATGGAATATATGAGTTGCCCTGAAATAGACAACCGTATCCTCATTTTAAGCGATCCTATGCTGGCAACAGGATCATCACTGGTAAAGTCTATTCAATATTTAAAAAATGTAGGAGATATTAAAGAACTCCATATTGTGTGCGCTATTGCCTGCACGGTAGGTATTGATTATGTATTGCGAAATGAGCCCAGGGCCCATATATGGTGTGGTGATATTGACGAAGAACTTACGGCAAAGGGATATATCGTTCCCGGGCTGGGAGATGCAGGAGACCTGGCTTATGGCTCTAAAATGCAAAGTTAGTGCACCCCTGGCCAAAAAAAATAGATTCATTTATCCATAGCAGTCAAGGAATTGCAAACTTTTAATGCAATTTTATAAAATTCCATCTCAATTCATTGCAGCATTTTAATGCATTTACTTATCTTTATTTTCTAGAACTGTTTGATAATGAGAAGATACCTTTTAATTAGTATTTGTATTTTAATTTCCGGCACCCTTACCGCACAGGATCCGCATTTTAGTCAATTTTTTTCATCGCCACTAACGCTTAATCCTGCTTTTACAGGAAAATTTAATGGAATTTGGAGAATTGCTGCTAACCATCGGGATCAGTGGCCTTCCATACCTAAAGCATATGTAACAACCAGCGCTTCGGTTGATTTCCCCATATTAAAAGGAAAAATTCCTGAGGGTGATATTTTTGGAGTTGGCCTTTCTGGTGTAAGTGATCAAAGTGCAAACAGTACATTAAAATTAAATTACGGTTCCTTATCATTATCCTACCACAAAGCATTAGATGAAGATGGATATAATACCATTGGCGCCGGTTTCCAGGGTACTTATTCCAGCATGACACTGGATGTTTCTAAATTATATTTTGAAGATGAACTCAGGGCCAATGGATTTCAACAAGGTACTTCCCAGGATCTGCCCGCTATTATTGCCGGGGGCAAAAACAGGAATTATATTGATGTAAATGCAGGTATCCTGTATTCCGGATCCAGTAATGGTGAAAATAATTATTATCTCGGTGTTTCCATGTATCATATCAACCGGCCAAAAATGAGTTTTTTAGATAAAAGCTGGTATTTAACCGGGCGGGTAACGGTACATGCGGGTGGGCATTTTAAATTGTCTGATGTAGTTTCATTAAGTGCATCTGCTATTCAGCAAATGCAAAACAAAGCTTCTGAAACCCTGGTAGGCGCTGCCCTTGGAGCAAGCCCCAATGCATCGAGTGAAAACCCGGTTACCGTATATCTCGGTTCATGGGTAAGGGTAAAAGATGCCATTATCCCTTACCTGGGTATAGAAGTAGGTGGATTGAGAATAGGAGCCAGCTATGATATTAATACCAGTAATTTAAAAGCGGCTACAAGCAGCAGGGGCGGGTCAGAATTTTCTTTGATTTATATTAAACGCCCTGCAGAATATAAAGGCATACCCTGCCCAAGATTTTAAATTATTTTTTTGGCCGGGCACTCACATATTTATTCCCTTTAAGATAAAAACGATAAGGCAATAAGGCATCATCTCCTGCCGATGCTACCCCAATGCGTTTACTGGTTCCTATAGCATGTTCCGGTATCTGGCTATGCCCATCCTGATACAGCATAATGTGATGCCCGGTAAAATGAAGCCCTGAATGTTTTTTTTGAATACCCAATGCTTTGGCAAGATTTCCGGGACCCCGTGTAATATTTAGGTCATCCCTTTTTTTCCCGGTACGCTTCATCATGAATTCAATTCCTGCTACAGGTTCTATGGCCCTTATTAATATGGCATCGGGAATTTCCTTTTCATTGGTAACCACATTCAGCATGTGATGCATACCATAGCATATATATATATATACAGTGCCTGCAGCCGCATACATATCTTCATTACGGGCTGTACGCTTTCCCCTGTAGGAATGTGAGGCTTTGTCAATAATTGCTTTGTAAGCCTCTGTTTCTACAATTCTCCCGCTCGTAAATACATCATTCACACGGGTCACTACAAGCATGCCGATTAAATCTTTTGCAACCTGCACTACATCTTTGTTTGCATAAAAGGAAAGCGGCAATTTTTTCATTCAGTAATGATATTATAAATAAAAATAAGGATTCGCCGCACAAAAATCAATTTCAATATCTTTATAAATTATTGTGCAATCGCAATCGCAGCAATTGTACTTTAATGAATGAGTATGTTAAAAGAAATTATAATAGCCATACAATCTTTTTTTGTTGCACACCTCTTTATTGCAAAACACAGGTTATGGAAATGGATTTTAATTCCGGGTATTTGCTATGTCCTGCTTTTTGCACTGGGTATTTGGTTTTTCTGGATTACGAGTAACCATGTTACGCAACTGATATTAACGCAAACAGGAATCAGGCCCTGGCTGGATACCATGAAAACAGGGTGGCTGAATTTTTTTGTAATCGTGGGCCAAATCATCATCTGGATGGTGATCCTGATGTTTTACTTTTCATTATTTAAATACCTGTTTCTCATTATCGGTTCTCCTGTTTTTGCATGGCTTAGCGAAAAAACAGATAGTATTTTACATGAAAAAGATTTTCCCTTTAGTGCTAAGCAATTGGTAAAAGATATGGGGCGGTCCATACAAATAAACCTGCGGAATTTGCTTTGGCAAAGCGTATATTTTCTCACTATTTTCATTTTAGCTTTCATTCCCTTAATTGGCTGGATTGCTCCCCTCATTGGCTTAATGGTAGAATTTTTTTATTTCGGCTTTGCCATGCTGGATTATAATTTTGAAAGAAATAAGATTTCGCCTAAGCAAAGTATTTTTATTATTAACAGGCACAAAGGCCTGGCCATAGGGAATGGCCTTGTGTTTTATGCCATGCATTTAATTCCCCTGCTGGGTTGGGTATTGGCGCCAAGCTATGCGGTGGTGGCTGCTACGTTAAGTATAGAAACAGCAAAGAAAAAAAATATTATTATTTAAATGCCTACTATTTTTTTAATACCTTCTACTTTAAGTGATGATGGTATCAATAGCATTTCTCCGCAGGTATTGCCTGCCATAAAAGAATGCCCCGTGCTGTTTGCAGAAAACATAAGAACAGCCCGGCGGTATTTAAAAAAATTAGATCCCGGTTTCATCATTGATGATTTTGAATGGTTCGAAATTCATAAAGCAGAGCAGGAACAAGTAGCCCATTTTACATCTAAATTAGGGGAAGGCAAAAACATTGGAATTATCAGTGAAGCAGGTTGCCCGGGTGTGGCAGATCCAGGGCAGGTATTAATTGGTATTGCCCAGCAAATGAATTATAAAGTAGTTCCCCTTTCGGGCCCCAGCTCTATTTTACTGGCCCTGATGGCCAGTGGTATGAACGGCCAGCAATTTGAATTCCTTGGTTATTTACCGGTTGATTCAAATGAACGTGCAAAGAAAATAAAGGAACTGGAAACAAGTTCACAAATACACAACAGCACTAAAATTTTTATTGAAACACCCTACCGTAACCATCAATTACTGGAAGCGCTCTTAAAAAATTGCCGTGCACAAACCCGGCTTTGTATTGCCGTAAACATCACGGCAAAAAATGAAATGATTAAAACGAAAACGATTGCTGAATGGAAAAAAGAAGAACTTCACTTACATAAAATACCTGCCATCTTTTTACTCTACAGTGGTCGTTAAGGATTGCGTTCATCCAGCTTCATTTCATCTACAATATACTGGCTTTCGCCACGCCACATGAGGGTGCCGTTTTTCTGTACATAATGTATGCGTACATTTTTACCTTCAAAATTTTGCATCAGTTTTGCCAGGCTATCATTTGCCACCGAAAAGAAAAATTTCTCCGAGGCCAAAGGAATGTTTTTGCTGGATACGACCGTACTTAATATCAACTCGCCTTCGTATGTTTTAAAAATATTTCCTTTTCTTGAAAACTTCTGTAATAACCCGCTTCGGTATCCGTCGCTATAAGTATAAAAGTATTTCCAATATCCGAATGCGATTGAAAAAAGGAAAAGAAAAAAGAAAAACCATCTCATAAATTTTTTAAAGGCACCCGCTTTTTTGGGTTGTATTTTTTCTGTTCCTTGATTTACCTGTTCTGTAACCATGTATCCTTTTTTACTCAATATTTTATAATCCATATTCTGAAACCAACCACAGCATTGCCGTCATATTTACAGCTCCTAATAGCAATTCTCTTTTGCTTACGGCTTCAAACACATCATTTGCTGCATGATGCAAGTCAAAGTACCGCTGGCTGTCTGGCATTAAACCCGCTAAAGCCGTACCCAGTTTATGTAAATGCCCTACATCGGATCCGGCATGCCCGCTCACAAAATGATAAACGCCATATTTATAAAACAAGGGAGACCAGCTTTTTACCTTAGCCATTTGCGATTCGTTCATTTGTAAACTAAATCCCCTGGGGGTAAATCCGCCGGCATCACTTTCAAGCGCAAAAATAAGTTGTTCTTTAGTTATTTCCGCATGTTGCGCATAAGCGATACCTCCCTTAGACCCATTCTCTTCGTTCATAAATAAAACAGCCCGGATGGTTCTCTTTGGCTGTAAATTTAATTTCTTAAAACAGTGTATCACTTCGATGGCCTGTACGCAACCGGCGCCATCATCCTGGGCGCCTTCTGCAAGATCCCAGCTATCCAAATGCCCCCCTACGCTTATAATTTGTTCGGGCATTTCAGTACCTCTTATTTCACCAATCACATTAAAGGAAGCCTTATCTGCAAATATTTTGCAATTTGTCTTTATATAAATTTCTGTTGCCGGGTATTTCGTTAGTTGTGTGCTTAACCATTCTGCATCGGCGGTACTTACAGCTACGGCTGCAATTTTAGGGAAAGAATCATTATACTGTGTAACACCTGTATGCGGAAAGGTATCGATATTACTCGCCAGGGAACGAACTATTACCGCTTTAGCGCCGTACTTTGCTGCTTGCGCCGGCCCTGCCCTCCGTCCTATACCACTTTCGCTATACGCTAAAAAAGTTTCAATATACCGGGGATCCATAGGTATATTAATAAATACAATTTTATTTTGTATACCGGCAATGCCCAAATCATGTAAAGCCTGCATCGATTTCACTTCTACAACCCGGGCTTTAATGCCAGCAGCAGGCGTAGCCACTGTATTTCCTAAAGCACATATATTCAATTGCCGCTTTTGCTTAGCATTTACATAGGCATAAGCCGTTTCCCGGGGGCCTCTTTCCCAATGGGTAACCATGCAAGGTTGTAAATAAACAGTATCGGCCCCTGCTTGTTTTAGCATGTTTACAGTGGCTGCAATGGCTTTATCTGCCTGAACTGAGCCGCTGAGCCGGGGCCCGATGTTTTTACATAAATAATGCAGGTTATCATAGGCAGTCCCTTGCATCATGATGTATTCTGAAATTGATTGTATTGTTTTTTCATCCGGGTTTTGTGCTTGTGCTGTAGAGCAAAAGCACAGAACTAAAATGAATAGTTTATATAATTTCATAAATGCTAAAATTAATCAATCCGCTTCTTTATTTTAAAAATATTTAAGGTAGAATATGTCAAATAATAAGATCGTAAAAATAAACAACATATAAGGACACTGGTTATAAGATTTAAAAAATGAGAACCTGTGAAATCAGTAAATTGCATCCTCATTAATGATATTTATATGAATATAGCCATTGTTTGCTATCCTACTTTTGGCGGAAGCGGTGTATTAGCTACAGAACTGGGAAAGGCTTTAGCAGAAAAAGACCATAACGTTCATTTTATAACTTACCAGCAACCTGTTCGGTTAAATGGTTTCCATGCCAATATTTTTTATCATGAAGTGAGGGTACCTACATATCCCTTATTTGATTTTCCGCCATACGAAACAGCGCTTGCCAGTACCATGGTAGATGTAGTAAACAATTACGATATAAACCTGCTTCATGTACATTACGCCATTCCGCATGCATCAGCCGCCTACATGGCAAAGCAAATTTTAGCTGCACAAGGAAAAAAAATACCGGTGATCACTACATTACATGGCACGGATATTACACTCGTAGGCCGTGATAAAACCTACCGGCCGGTGGTTACTTTTTCAATGGAAGAGAGTGATGCACTGACTGCTGTTTCTGAAAATTTAAAAAAAGAAACGTATAAAAATTTTAATATTAAAAAAGAAATTGAAGTTATTTACAACTTTGTAGATGTGGCCCGGTTTAACCGCAAACCGGTGGATGCATTTAAAAAATTAATAGCACCCCGGGGAGAAAAAATTTTAGTGCATGCATCAAATTTCAGAAAAGTAAAGCGGGTAGAAGATGTAGTAAAAGTATTTCTAGAAGTGAATAAGAAAATACCCTCTAAATTATTAATGATTGGCGATGGCCCCGAAAGACATGCAATAGAAGCCATGATAAGAGATTGTGAAGATTGCAGTGAAATAAAATTACTGGGTAAGCAAGAGCAAATGGAAGATATTTTACCCATCTCAGACCTCTTTTTACTTACGAGTGAATATGAGAGTTTTGGCCTTGCTGCACTGGAAGCCATGGCTGCTGAAGTACCTGTTATTTCCACCAATGCCGGGGGCTTACCCGAAATAATCATCAATGGCTTTTGTGGTTTTATGAGCAACATAGGCGATACGGCTGATATGGCTGCCAATGCCCTCCATATTCTGGGGAATAAAGAAACCCATCAACAGTTTAGAAAAAATGCGTTAAAACAGGCTTTACAATTTGATATTCAAAATATAGTACCCCAATATGAAGCGCTCTATCAAAAAGTAATGTAACCTTTATTATTTACGTTTCATCCAGCTTTCAGCATCTACAAAGCCCTTGTCGCTATTCATATAAAAGTCAATCGCCCCTTCCCCGTCGTAATTTGCTGCCACACGCCCAATCACCTGCCCTCTTTTTATTTGCTGGCCTTTGGAAACAGATATATTACTTAAATTGGTATACGTGGTAAAATATTTTCCATGCTGAACAATTACAAATGGCTGCTCATCATTGCCCACTACCGATATCACTTCTCCGTCAAATACGGCTTTAACCGGTGTGCCTATGTTTGATGCGATGGTAGTACAGGTTATCACCAAATCGCCACCGCTGGGTAATTTGTTGTTTCCATAATGCATCAATACATATCCATTATCTACCGGCCAGGGTAATGAACCCCTGTTTTTTTCAAAACTGGCATTTAATGCGACAGCTTCTGCCGTATTCAACAATACATTCTCCGGTTTATTGACTGACTTTACATCTTTGGTGATTTCTGGCTTGGTGGCAGGCGTGGAAGCAGCTGTACTTACGGTTGCATTTTTTTCTTCCAGCCTTTTTGCCTCCTTACGCTTTCGTTCTTCTTCTGCTGCTTTTGCCAGTTGTTCTTTGCGTGCATCATCCTGCGCTTTTTTTATAGCTGCTGTAATAGCGTTTGACACTTTCTTCATTTGCCGTTGCTTGGCTGCCATCTGGGTATTTAATTGCTTCCCTTGTTTCTTCAGTTCAGCTAAAATCCGGTCTTTTTCCTGTTGTTGTTTTTCCAGCGCAGTCATTTCTTTGCTTTGCTCATTCAGTGTTGATCGCTTTTTTACTTTAGCCCCGCCCAAATCTTCTATGCGCTTACGGCGTAATTCCTGGGTACGTAAAATATTTTGCCCCTGCATTTCACGGTAATTGCGATAACTTTTTAAATAGGCAATTCTTTTAATTGCATCATTAAAGTTATCAGCAGAAAAAATAAAATTTAAAACATCATAGCTACTCCTGTTTTTATAGGCATATACCATACTCCTGGCATATTCATCTTTAAGTGTATCTAACAACCTGTCGTACCTGTTAATGTCTTTTTGAATGGTATAAATATTATTATCTAAAAGCCGGAGGTCTTTATTAATATTATCAATCACTTTATCCTGCAGCGAAACTTTATTATTAATCAGGCGCCATTGTAATAAATTCTCTTTGGTTTTTGACTTATTGGCATTCAGCAATTTTTCAGTTTCGCTGATTTCTTTTCTTAATTGATTTCTCTGGTATTCTAATTCTTCACGGGTTTGCGCAAAGCTTGAAATACCAGAGGTTATAAAAGCAAAAAACAAAAGAATTTTAAAAAGCATAGCCGGGGATTTTGGAGTTAACAGGGAACCTGGTTTGCAGATTCACTCTTTAATTTCTAAAAAAAATAAAAATAACGATTATTTACGTGTATAATTTTTGGGAATATTAAACTGTACCGATAATTGTTTGTTAAACTCTACTTGTTTAAATTCCATACGTATATCTAATTTATTTTTTTCGGATACAAATATTTGCCGGTAACGGGCAAACCAATTATTATTGATGAACTCATAATTATCATAGCTTATATCAGCGGTACGGTTGCGTGTAATATCTGCATCATCTAATTTAGAATGGAGCATCAGGAAGTGATCGGAGCTGAGGGTTAACAAGTTTTTAAAATTAGAACTGATGCTTGACGCTGCAATATAATTATCATGCACCCGGAACGAAGCCTTATTGACATCAAAAAAAACAGGGTTCCCCAGCATAAAATCCTGCAAAGTTTTAAAATCAAAAGGGATATCTGTTACTTCCTGTAAATAATCAAGGGTTCTATATTGTACTTCTTTATTTTGCTTATTAAGTAAGATTACTTTTTGGGGTGTTACCAACACCCGGTACACTTCTATATTTAAAAAAGTAGCAGTTAAGGATATCCAGATGGCGCTATCCTTTATCATCCGTACAACGGCTGTAATATCGGGTTGTTTACCATCTGCATTTTCTATCTCTACTTTTATTTTGGCAGTAAGGGTATTAAAATCCAGATGATTTTTTTGAATTTGATCTATTACATGCTGGTTAAAGATAGAATCTTTGCTTATCGCCGGCCGTATGGGCTGTGTACTGTCTTTAGGCGCTATGGCCGTATTTATTTTTTTAGCGGTTTTACATTGAGAAACACTAACGATAAGCGCCAGCATACATACAAAATAAATTATCTTCTTCATTCTTTTTTTTAAATTAGGAACCGGTGTGGCCAAAGCCACCGGCTTGTCTTTTCGTCTCATCCAGTGTATGGGTTTCTATCCATTGTGCCTTTGCTACCGGAGCCAATACCATTTGAGCAACACGTTCTCCTGAATGTAAGACTTGTAATTTATCGCTGAGATTAATAAGTAATATTTTTATTTCGCCCCTGTAATCACTATCGATTGTACCAGGTGTATTTAAGCAGGTAATTCCCCTGTTTAATGCCAAACCACTCCTGGGCCTTATTTGAATTTCAAATCCTGGCGGAATTTCTACAAATAGCCCCGTAGGAACCAATACCCGTTCCAGTGGTTTTAGTTCTAATTGGGGAAGGTCCAGGCTGGCACATACATCCATTCCCGATGCACCTTCGGTAATATACCGGGGCAATTCATTCTTTGATTGATTGATGATTTTAACTTCCACTTTTTTATTTGGCATCATGGGGCTGATTTATGCTTTTGTTAATAATGCGTTAGCAAAAGCAAATACCCCTTCTTCCCTACCCGCAAAACCAAGCTTTTCGGTAGTGGTAGCTTTTATAGAAACATCTTCTATAGTAAGTTGCAAAATTTCTGAAATGGTTTTAGCCATGGCCGGGGCATAGGGCATAATCCTGGGTAGTTCCAGGCAAATTGTAGAATCAATATTCACTACTTTATATCCTTTTTGGCGAATGAGCGCATAGCTTTCTTTTAATAAAATCTTACTATCAATATCTTTAAATCTCTCATCCGTGTTAGGAAAATGAAAACCAATATCGCCCAGCGCCAGGGCGCCCAGCATCGCATCGCAAATGGCATGTAGCAGAACATCGGCATCACTATATCCCACGGCTCCTTTTGTATGGGGTACTTGTACACCACCCAGCCAAAGGGCTTTTCCCTGTTCTAAACGATGAAAGTCTATTCCAAAACCTATTCTATAACTCATGGCGCAAAGGTGCAGAAAAGCAGGGATAAAAAAAACAAACAGCGCCCCTAATTAGGAGCGCTGCCGGTATAAAAATAAATTTAAAATTATTTCAGATCGAATACCAAACCAAAACGTAAAGTATTAGATAATGGATTACGATTGGTACCAGAACCTGAAGGTAACAGGTAAGCAAAGTTTAATCCAAATACATTGTATTTAAGGCCGGCGCCTACTGAGAAATATTTACGGTTTCCTTTTTCAGGGCTTTCGTAAAAATATCCGGCACGGAAAGCGAACTGATCTTTGTACCAAAATTCAGCGCCTAAAGAAACAGTTACTTCTTTCATTTCTTCACCGCCACCGCCTGGTGCATCGCCAAATGAGCTAAACCAGCTGCTTACAACACCTTTAGAACGGTAGTCAGCAAGCCCGGCAGAGTCACCAATACTGGGGGGAGTAGGTACTAATAGTTTATTCAGATCCAATGCAAATGTGAGTTTATTGTCAGCATCAAACACTTTTGTGTAAGCACCGCCAATACCCAGGTTTGCCGGAATAAAATCTTTTTGAGTTGCATCGCTGGTATAAGCAATTTTACCACCCAGGTTGCTTAAAGTAACGCCCCAATTAAACCCGGCGCCATTTTCTTTAGCTCCATTGTGGAAATAATGTAAATCACCTGCTACCGTGCTTCCTTTTTTGTAAGTAGCACCAGAGCTGGTAGCTCCATTAGCCAGATCAGAACTAATATACCGGATAGCGATTCCTAAGCCTGATTTTGAGCTTAATTTCCTGGAATAGCCTAAATCTGCACTAAATTCACGTGGACGGCCAGAACCTAACGTGTTACCCGAGTTATCAGTAAACTGGATATTACCCAGGCTGAAATAACGAACTCCTAAGGAGAGGGCCTGGTTATCATCTAATTTATGATAAGCGCCCAGGGTTAACAGATACACATCATTTAAACCAAGATCTTTTAACCAGGGCGTATAGGTTAATGAAATACTTGAGTTTGTTTTTGAAAACGGAATTTTACCTAAATTCCAGAAATTCGCATTGGCATCAGGGATTGTGGCAATACCGGCATCACCCATGCCACCAGCACGTGCATCTGGAGATATTCTTAAAAATGGAACAGCTGAAGTGACTACGTTTATAGGGTCAGCATTTTGTGCATTTGCACTCAATACCCCACCGAGTAAGGTAACTAAGGCAGCTAGTTTAAAAGTTGCTTTTTTCATGCGTTTTGTTTGTCTTGGTTAAGTAGAATTCTTTGAATACTAAATTTGATTTTTAAAAGGTAAAATTATGAGGAATTATCTGAAAAAAAACAAAATTATAAAATCATGTTAAAATTTTATTTTACAAATTTGAAATTTTTATGGCTCAAAACTATTTAAATGAAAGTAAACTACCAAAAAAAGTCAAATAATAACGGGAAATCAATTTTATTATTATACCCCTTTAAAAAAAATTGCCCCCTATTTCAGGGAATCCAGTTTCATTTACTTGGTTTTTTATGGGTATAAATTTAATGTTACAATTTAAAATCCCGGGTATTTATTAATAAGAAGTCATTATATTCGCATCTTGTATCACTCCCATATACAATAATTAAAGAAAACCTTTCGTTAAACACTATTAGTAAACGAATGCACATGCAAAAAGTAATCTCTGGAAAGATTTTGCTGCTAACAATAATAGCAGCTATTTCACTTACAGCCTGTAAAAATGGAGGCTTGTTTGGAAAGAAAAAAGGAAAATCAGCTGTAACCGGCTGGAATTATGACGACAAGAACATGGGTAATTTCCATGTGGCCAAAGTAAAATACCCCAAAGCCGGCCCGGGCCTTGTTTTTGTACAAGGCGGTACTTTTGTGATGGGCGCTAAAGAAGATGATGTAATGGGCGATTGGAACAATGTTCCCCGCAGGGTAACCGTGCCATCGTTTTTTATTGATGAAACAGAAGTTGCCAATGTGCATTACAGGGAGTACCTGTACTGGCTGGAAAACACATTTAGCAACGATACCAATATCGTTTACAAAGCATTACCCGATACCCTGGTATGGCGTGAAGAACTGGCTTACAACGAGCCTTATGTAGAATATTACTTCCGCTATCCTTCATATAACTATTATCCCGTAGTAGGAGTAAGCTGGCGCCAGGCCTATGATTTCTGTATCTGGAGAACAGACCGGGTAAATGAACTGAACCTGATTAAAAAAGGATACCTGAAAAAAGATGCCGCCAAGAGAGAAATGAAAGGAGCCGGCGCTGATGGGTCTTTTAATACTGAAACATATCTGATGAATCCTGATATGATCCAGGGACGGAGTAAGCCAAAAAAATCTGATTTAAAAGATATTAATGGAAAACCCCGTAGCACCGTTCGTTTAGAAGATGGTATCTTAAATATGGGTTACCGCCTGCCTACCGAAGCAGAATGGGAATATGCAGCCTATGGTTTACTAGACCAAAACCCGGCTCCCCGTAAAAAAGAAGGGAAAAGTGGTGAAGAATTGTTTAGCAATGAACAAATATATAGCTGGAGCAAAAACCCTAATGGGCTAAGAGATAATCGCCGGGGAAGCTGGCAAGGTAGCTTTTTGGCCAACTTTAAAAGAGGCAGTGGTGATAATATGGGTGTTGCCGGTGGTTTAAATGACCGTGCTGCAATACCTGGCCCGGTAAAAACTTTTTATCCAAATGCATTTGGCTTATATAATATGAGTGGTAATGTGAGTGAATGGGTGGCCGACGTGTACAGGCCCATGACCTCTATTGACGCCCAGGATTTCAACTATTTCAGGGGTAATAAATTCCAGAAATATTATAAGAACAGCTCCGGCGAATATGAAAGGGATAGCTTAGGCCGCCTGAAAAAAGTAGATATTTCTGACGAAGAAGTTAAAAACCGTACCAATTACCAACATAATAATGTAATCAATTATTTAGATGGTGACTCTGCCAGCCAGGTATATTATGGATATGGTGTTACCTCATTAATCAGTGATCAAAGTCGTGTAATTAAAGGAGGTAGCTGGAACGACAGACCCTATTGGTTATCACCCGGCGCTCGTCGTTTTATGGAAGAAGACCAGGGAGCCAGCACTGTTGGTTTCCGTTGTGCCCAATCTTACCTGGGCCCCCCCGAAGGCCCCGGATTTAAAGATGGTAACATATTCGCCAAAAGAAAACAAAATAAAAAGAAGAAAAAATAAATTAAAAAAGCCTCCGCAAAATGGAGGCTTTTTTTTGCCCCGCATCCATTATTTTTGAATATGCAAATACATGAGCTTTACTCCATTTACTTAAAACATCCTACCCTTGTTACAGATACAAGAAAATTACAGCCCGGGTCCTTATTCTTTGCCTTAAAAGGGCCTCACTTCAATGGCAATCATTTTATAAACCAGGCACTTGAAAAAGGAGCCGCATATTGCATTACAGATGAAGATACCAGCAGGGCAGATGAAAGGATAATCAGGGTAAGCGATAGCCTGCTAACCCTGCAAGACCTCGCTGAATACCATCGTTTACAATTTAAAATACCCTTTATAGCCATAACAGGCAGTAATGGAAAAACTACTACTAAAGAACTGGTTCATGCTGTACTGAGCACTACTTTTAAAACCTATACCACCCAGGGAAACCTCAATAATCATATTGGCATCCCCCTCACCCTGCTGAGCATTAAACAAGATGCCGAGATGGCAATCATTGAGATGGGTGCCAATCATGCCCAGGAAATAAAAGGATACTGCCAGTACACAAGGCCTACGCATGGGCTTATAACCAATTGCGGAAAAGCACACCTGGAAGGCTTTGGCAGCGTAGAAGGGGTACGCAAGGCCAAGGGAGAATTATATGACTACTTGCGCATGCATGATGGAAGCATTTTTATTTTTAATGATCTTGATTATTTAAAGGAGATGAGTACAGGAATTAAAAATAAAATTAGCTATGGTACCAAGCAAGCCGATTATACCGGTATTGCACTGGATAACCAGGAAATGCTTTGCATAAAAGTTACCGGGGGTGCATCCATCAATCAAATACAAACACAATTAGTAGGCAATTATAATTTACCCAATGTACTTGCTGCCATAAGCATTGGTAAAACATTTAAAGTGCCTGATGAAAGTATTAAACAATCGCTGGAAGCCTATACCCCGGGCAACAGCCGCTCTCAATTAGTAAATAAAAATGGCAATAAGATAATTTTAGATGCTTATAATGCAAACCCCAGTAGCATGAAATTAGCCATTGAAAATTTTGCTTCATTACCCGGTAATAATAAAATTGTATTTCTCGGCAGTATGATGGAAATGGGGGATGCTTCAGATTTTGAACATGCCGCCATTATAGATCTCTTACTTAAAAATAAATGGGAATACGTTGTGCTGGCCGGGCCTGGTTTTAAAGAAGTGCCTGCTCCCTTTATCCATTTTAATAACAGCACAGAAGCCGGTGCCTGGTTAAAAGAACAAAATTTTACTCACAAACAAGTTCTAATTAAAGGCTCACGGAGTATGCAAATGGAAAAAATACTGGAATGATTTCCCTTTCACAAGAATTGCACTTAACTTTGCCTCCCTGCAAAAAAACGGAGACGTGTCCGAGTGGTTGAAGGAGCACGCCTGGAAAGTGTGTATACGGGAAACTGTATCAAGGGTTCGAATCCCTTCGTCTCCGCTGCTTTTCCCCGGCACACTTTTTAAAAAAAGGCCAGCCTCATCAAAACGGTAAGGCTCTATGGATAGTATTCATTCTTTAGCTTATGATCTAATACAAAAGTGCCGAAAGGAAGCAATGATGCTATAAAAGCGCCGGCCGTTTTTAAAAAGCTCCAATTATACTTTTCCCATACTTTTATGAGTAAAGCAATATATAATACAAATAAAACGCCATGGGCCCATCCTACATATGTAACCGCATGGGGGTAGTTATAAAAATATTTTAAAGGCATTGCGATGATGAGTAATACTAAAAACGAAATTCCTTCTGCTATAGCAATCATTCTAAACCGGTTCATAATTTTCAGGTCCATACAACTATACATTTTTATTTTTAAAAATTTTCTTTGCATTCATACTGGTTACCGCAGCCACTTCCTCAATGGGTATTTCCTTTATTGCTGCCAGCTTTTTGGCTACTTCTATTATATAAGCGCTTTCATTTCTTTTACCCCGGTAGGGTACCGGGCTAAGATAAGGGGCATCTGTTTCCAAAACAATATGCGACAGGTCAATCTTTTTAATAACCTCATCTAATCCTGATTTTTTATAAGTAAGTACGCCCCCAATACCCAGGTAAAAGCCCAATTCAATAACCTGCTGCGCTTCTTCATGGGTTCCGCCAAAACAATGAAAAATCCCAGTGAGGCTGGTATTCTTATATTGTTTAATGATGTCAAGTGTTTCTTGCATGGCATTACGGGTATGCAATACTAAGGGTAATTGATAGTTTAGTGCCAATGCGATTTGCTTTTCTAAAACCAAATACTGTTCCTTGATAAATGTTTTGTCCCAATAAAAATCAAGCCCCGCTTCTCCAATAGCTGCAAACTTCCTTTTTGTAAGCCAGTTTTCCACAATCTCCATTTCCTTTTCCCAGCCCGCTTTTACACTGCAAGGATGTAGCCCCATCATGGAAAAACAACGGGGATGCTCTTTCTCCAATGTTATCATTTGGGCATGTGTTTCGCTATCAATAGCCGGCATATAGAACTCCGCAACCCCACCCTGGGTTGCCCTGCTGAGAACGGCACCTATTTCATCATTAAATTCAGCTGCATAAAGATGGCAATGGGTGTCAATTAACTGCATAAAGTAAATTTTTGTGGCTTTTTACTGAAAAAATGGGAATTGAATATTTTTTAAAAAAAAATATTTTTTTTGTTGTTTTAACTTTCATCTCGTAACTTGTTGCCAGTTTTCATAGGGTACGGATTAAAAACGGGCCAGAGTTTCTACTCAGGCCCATTTTATTTTAGAGCATTACACTTCTATTTTATCAAAGGAAAAGCCTTGTTTTGAAAAATAATTTAACGTTCGGGGTACTGCAAATTCCATATTTTTTTTTGCTTTATCGCTATCATGAAAAACAATGATAGAACCGGGCTTACTATTGTACAAAACATTTTGCAAACATCTTTCGGGATGAATACGCACATCAAAATCGCCACTGATTACTGACCACATAACTACCTGAAGCGGGTGAGGTTGCCGCATCAATTGTTTTTGCTGAAAGCGGGTCATTCTTCCATATGGCGGGCGAAATAAATTGCTTTCAATACTATTGGCTGCTTGCCGGATATCAGCAAGATAAATTTCATCTTTGGTTTTCCAGCCATTCAAATGAGTTTGCGTATGGTTTCCCACTGCATGCCCTTCCTGCAATATTCTTTGATAAACATCCGGATATTTTTTTACATTTTCGCCAATACAAAAGAAAGTAGCTTTTGCCTGGTAATTTTGCAATAAATCTAATAAAGCCGGCGTAATGGTGGGATGCGGCCCATCATCAAAACTTAAGTATAAAGTATCTTTTTCTTTATCCGGCATATCCCATATCCTGTCATGATATACTTTCTTTAACCAACCCGGTGTTTTTACAAAATAAAACATGCCTTTCTTTAATATTTACGTCGGCAAAATTACTTTAATTTTACTTGCCTCCCCCGGTAATCCCGGATCTTAAAATACCGGTATTCTTAACAACTTATCTTTGCAGCAGAAATAATAAGTATGAAGGACAGAAAAATTAGAGTTCGCTTTGCACCCAGCCCCACCGGGGGATTGCATTTAGGAGGTGTACGCACCGTGTTATACAATTATCTATTTGCCCGTCAGCAACAGGGAACATTTATAGTAAGGATAGAAGATACCGATCAAAGCCGTTATGTACCCGGCGCAGAAGACTATATCTTTAAATGCTTAGCATGGTGTGGACTGTTACCCGATGAGAGCCCCTTACATCCCGGTGATTATGGCCCGTACCGGCAAAGTGAGAGAAAACCATTATATCTTACTTATGCAGAACAATTAATAGCCAGTAAAAATGCTTATTATGCTTTTGATACCGCCGAAGAACTGGAGCAAATGCGCAATAATTTTAAAACAGAAGAAAACCCATCTCCGCAATATGACCGGCATACACGCATGAAGATGAAGAATTCACTTGTACTTTCTGAAGCTGAAACACAAAGGCTCATTCAATTAAATACCCCTTATGTAATACGTATAAAAATGCCGGAAAATGAAACCATTTCATTCACTGATATGGTACATGGTGAAGTAACTTTTAACAGCAGCCTGGTAGATGATAAAGTATTATTAAAAGCAGATGGTATGCCCACTTATCACCTTGCCGTGGTGGTGGATGATTTTCTCATGAAAATTACACATGCATTCCGGGGAGAAGAATGGCTAAGCAGTGCACCGGTTCATATCCTGTTGTGGAAATATTTATTTGGATTGGAATGGATGCCGCAATGGGCACATTTACCACTCATATTAGGACCCCATGGTAAACTAAGTAAACGGGATGGAGCAAAATATGGTTTCCCGGTATTTGCCATGAACTGGACCGACCCTAAAACCCATGAACTTACTGAAGGCTTTTATGAGAAAGGCTTTTTACCCGAAGCATTTATTAACCTGCTGGCTGTTTTAGGCTGGAATGATGGAACTGAACAGGAATTATTTAACATGAATGAACTGATTGCTAAATTCTCATTAGACAGGGTTCATACCAGTGGTGCCAAATTCGATTTTGAAAAAGCAAAATGGTTCAACCAGGAATGGATCAAGAAACTACCCGCCTCTCAATTAAGAGCGCCTGTAAAACAAATCTTTGAAAAAAAGGGAATTCACATAAAAGATGATCCTGCTTTTGATTCCATTGTGGAACTGGTAAAAGATCGTTGTACCCTGCTCCCCGATTTTTATACACAAGCTTCCTATTTTTTTAAAACGCCGGAACATTGGGATGAAGCAGCAGTAAAGCCAAAATGGACTGTAGAAAAAAACCGTTTTTTTTATGAGCTTATCGAAAAAATGAATGAACTACCGCATTGGGAATTGCATGAAATTGAAAATATTTTTAAATTGCTGGCAGCCGAAAAAAATATAAAGGCAGGTGAACTACTACTTCCGTTTAGAGTCATGCTGGTAGGTGGTAAATTTGGCCCGGCCGTATTTTTGATTGCAGAAAAAATTGGAAAACCCGAAACGATTAACCGGGTTTCTACCGCATTAAATATCTTTAACGCATGAAATTAAATCGTCCCATTCGGGTATTGGTTGCCAAAGTAGGCCTGGATGGCCACGACAGGGGGGCCAAAGTTATTGCAACCGCTTTACGGGATGCAGGTATGGAGGTAATTTATACGGGGCTCCGTCAAACCCCGGAAATGGTAGTAAATGCTGCCTTACAAGAGGATGTGGATGCCATAGGAGTGAGTATTTTAAGCGGCGCCCACATGACGGTTTTTCCTAAAATTTTAGCCTTGATGAAAGAAAAAAAATTAAACGACGTCCTGCTAACCGGTGGGGGTATAATTCCGGATGCAGATATGAAGGCCTTAACCGCATTGGGAGCCGGTAAATTATTTGCCCCGGGTGCCCGTATGCACGAAATAGCAGATTATATTAAAAGCTGGGTTGAACAAAACAGGAGTTTTTAAATTTCCGGAAGCGTTAGCCTTTTCCGCTTTGAATAAATTCTTAAAGCCACCACCAATATAATACAAATAGCCAGCGCTATATCGTTATCCAGGTTTGTATTTTTTAATAATAAGTATACACCACCGCCTATTGCACAAACAGTGGCATACAGTTCTCCTTTCTTAAATAAGTTAGGCACCTGGTTACAAAAAATATCGGCAATTAAACCTCCGAACGTGGCCGTAATGACGCCCATAATTAAAGCATACATATCATTCACGCCATATCGTAATGCTACTTCTATACCTGCTGCCGTAAACATGCCCAGGCCAATAGCATCAGTAAAAAAAATAGTACGCTTAAACCGGTTTTCATTATTTTTTAATAAAAAAGATACAATAGCCCCACTTATCACCAGCAGGAGGGCAAAGCGGTCATTGATCCAGTTTACAGGTCTTATGCCAATTAATAAATCTCTTAATGTTCCGCCCCCATAAGCTGTTGCAAAAGCCACTACCAACCCACCAAATACATCCATTTTATGAGCCCGGGCCTTAAAAGCCCCCGTAAGCGCAAAAACAAAAATGCCCGTATAAGTAATTATGCTTAAAAAACTCATACTACAAATATAAGTGATGGCATATCATCGGCGGTATTCGCATTTTATAACCGGAAACTTATCTTTGTACAAAAAAATGATGTATACTACCCTTCTTTTTTCAGTAGAAAATAATATTTGTAATATCACCATCAACCGGCCCGATAAGTTAAATGCTTTAAATAAGGATGTTTTTACAGAACTCAATCAAGCTATTGATGAAGTAAATAATGATGCCAATATAAAATCGGCATTTATCACGGGCGCTGGACCAAAAGCATTTGTAGCCGGCGCAGATATTACTGAATTTGGCGGATTATCAACGGAGCAAGCCATGGACCTTAGCCGCCGGGGGCAAAATGTTTTTTTTAAAATTGAAAACAGTGCCAAACCCATTATTGCTGCCGTAAACGGGTTTGCTTTAGGCGGAGGTTGCGAATTGGCTATGGCCTGCCATTTCAGGCTGTGTAGCGAAAATGCAAAATTTGGGCAACCCGAAGTAAACCTCGGCTTAATTCCCGGCTATGGCGGTACCCAAAGATTAACCCAACTAATTGGGAAAGGAAAAAGTATGGAACTCCAAATGACAGCGGGCTTAATAGATGCACAGGAAGCATGGAGACTGGGCCTGGTAAATTATGTTACTGCGCCGGATCAGTTAATTGATAAAACAAAAGAGATTCTTGCCCTCATAAATACAAAAGCTCCTATCGCCATTTCCAAAATAATTGAATGTATCAATACGGCTGTAGTGAGTGATAGCGCTTACACAAATGGTAAAAGCGGATTTGAAAAAGAAATAGAAGCCTTTGGCCACTGCTTTGGTACAGAAGATATGAAAGAAGGAACCTCTGCTTTTTTGGAAAAAAGAAAAGCCATTTTCCGGGGTAAATAAAATTACTCCAGTACCTGTATGATCTTTACAAAATGCTTTTGGTAATAGCCTTCAAAATAACTTAAAATAACACCTATATTTTTACTGGTGGCTGCATGTATAAATTGCAACTTGCTGCCATTTTCAGTAATAATACCCATATGGCCTACTATACCACTTGCATGATTGCTCCCGGTAAATAATATTATATCACCGGGCTTTGCATTTTTTATACTTACTTCTTTTCCTTCATAAGTATAATCTTTTGTAACACGGGGAGCTTTTACTTTAAAATGTGAAAATACATTTAAAACAAACCCCGAACAATCCAGTCCTTTTTGAGGATTGGCAGAACCATACAAATAAGGCGTACCTAAAAAGGTTTTTGCATATTTCACAAACTCATTCCTGTTAATGGCCAATGGGGCGCCTAATGCATGGGTGGCTATCCCGGGTTTTGAAGCAGGTTTGCTGCTGATTTCTTTACTACTATGGCAGGAAGCCAGTAAGCCAATAAAAATAAAAGATAAGATTAAATTTCTCAAAGTAAATGGGATATTATACCGGTTTTGACCCGGCAAATTTACCGAAGTTTAGCAAAGTGTTGTTAAAGGATTCTGCTGGTTCCCAATGTAAGTGACAAATTTGGGCTGTATCTTTGCAGTCATCATAACTAAAAAAAATAATTTTATTGTATGGAATACAGAATAGAAAAAGATACGATGGGCGAAGTAAAGGTACCCGCAGCTGCTTACTATGGCGCACAAACACAACGCAGCATTGATAACTTTAAAATAGCACAAGACATCAATAGAATGCCGAAAGAAATTATTAAAGCCTTTGCTTATTTAAAAAAAGCAGCAGCACTCGCTAATGTAGATGCAGGTATATTACCACAAGAAAAAGCGACACTGATAGGCCAGGTATGCGATGAAATACTTGCCGGTAAAATGGATGATTATTTTCCACTCGTTGTCTGGCAAACAGGAAGTGGTACACAAAGCAATATGAATGTAAATGAAGTGATCGCATACCGGGGCCATGTATTACAGGGCGGCCAACTGGCTGATAAAGAAAAATACTTACATCCCAATGATGATGTAAATAAAAGCCAAAGCAGTAACGATACTTTTCCTACGGCCATGCATATAGCAGCTTATAAAATCCTGGTAGAAACCACGCTCCCCGGAATAGAAAAATTAAGAGATACGCTACTGGAAAAAAGTAAAGCGTTTATGCCTATTGTAAAAATTGGCCGTACTCATTTTATGGATGCCACGCCCCTTACTTTAGGGCAGGAATTCAGCGGCTATGCCTCACAACTTACACACGGTATAAAAGCGATAAAAAACAGTTTACCTCATTTATCAGAACTTGCTTTGGGGGGTACGGCAGTGGGTACCGGTATTAATACACCCGAAGGGTACGATGTAAATGTGGCCAAACATATTGCTGCCCTTACCGGGCTTCCCTTTATTACAGCCGAAAACAAGTTTGAAGCCTTGGCTGCCCACGATGCAATTGTAGAAGCACATGGAGCTTTAAAGACGGTAGCCGTAAGCCTGATGAAAATTGCAAATGACATCCGTATGCTTTCTAGTGGCCCACGGAGCGGCATTGGGGAAATACACATACCCGATAATGAACCGGGGTCTTCTATCATGCCGGGTAAAGTAAACCCCACGCAATGTGAAGCGCTTACCATGATTGCAGCACAGGTGATGGGCAATGATGTTGCCATAAGTATTGGTGGCAGCAATGGGCAATTTGAATTAAATGTATTTAAACCTGTAATGATCTATAATTTCTTACATAGCGCACGCTTAATTGGCGATGGCTGTGTTTCTTTTAATGATAAATGCGCTGCAGGAATTGAACCTATTTTAGCAAACATCGAAAAACATGTTGCAAATTCCTTAATGCTGGTAACCGCATTAAATCCAAAAATTGGATATTATAAAGCAGCCGAGATTGCACAAAAAGCACACAAAGAACATAGCACGCTCAAAGATATGGCCGTAAAACTGGGTTATCTTACTGCAGCAGAATTTGATGAATGGGTAGTTCCCTCCCGGATGGTGGGAAAGATTTAGTACAATTAAGTAATTCATAGGAAGGGATGCCATCAATGCTTAATGCATATGGGTACCCCCTTTTTAGTGGGCGCTGTTTTTTTATAAAAAACCGGGTAACCTATTTTTGAATAATTAATTTTTGTGTTGCAAATTTAATATCATGCCCATCACGCAACTCCAGTATATACAGCCCAGAGGGTAGCCCACCTGTAGCTATGGTAAATACATCCCGGGCACTGGTTCCCTTTTTTACTACGCTCCCTATCGTATTATACAAATGATACTGGATAGGCTTCGCAATATTTCTTTTTGACTCAACAGTGATAAATTGGCTGGCCGGAATAGGATATATTTTTACATACAACCTATCAGCCTGTGGATTATCCACAGGTTCGTCAATAGACAATACGGCACCATTATATACATACTTTAAAATGGCACCCCGATCATTTAATTGATTGGGATTACCCGTTGTAGGCCCCGAAGTTTGGCCCACACTATCTGTAATGATATAAAAACTAATTCCATCTTTCCCTATAGCTATATCACGCAGCCTGTTTTCTTCTCTAAAATAACGTGCCGTATCTGAACCATTGGGTAAACTCACAAAACTATTTCCATCGGCACTTAATTTTAATCTGAATACCGTTCCTTCTTTTAAGGTACTCATTAAAATAGAATTTTGCCAACCCGGTATCCTGTTATCAAACCCATAATAAGCAATACTGGCGGGGGCTACGGTGGGGTTACTTAACCAACTGCAGGCAATAGAACCCGTAGTGGGTGTAAAAAATGTACGCATGGGAAATACTGCATTGGGCAATAAGGTATCGGTTTCATTCATAATAATGGTACCGGGCGGTGCTGTAGAACATTCCGGTTCTGATCCCGGTGCAGGGTAAGAACTGCAATTAGGTGCAGATGACCAATTCTTATATTGATAGATTTTATCATCCCGGTAACCTGAATAATATGGCCAGCCATAATTTTTACCAGCAATCAATTGATTGATCTCATCATCTTCTGCAGGCCCGTTTTCTGCACTGTATAATTTGGCGCCCAAAAAATCCTGTTGTTGCCCGTTTTTTGCAAATACCAGGCTATTGGGGTTTCTATGGCCAAAAGTATAAATATGGCTTTTGATCCCTTTTACAATAGGGTTATCAGCAGGTATGCTGCCATCTAAATTGATACGAAGAACTTTGCCCTGGTATGCTATATAATTTTTTGCCGTTAGTTCTGCGGCCGTGGGTACATCTTGTGCCCGGTTGGGGTTACATCTTAATGCAAACTGGTTGGCACCCAGGTCTCCAATGCTATAATACAATTTACGATCGGGGCCTGTTATGAGCCTGCCTGCACTGTGATCTACACCGGCTGGTAAATTTTCAATAATGATTCTTTCATTACCAGCACGGGTTGTAATGGTGTAATTTTTTACTGCATATTCTGTAATTCTCACTTTAGTGACTCCGGCATTATCATAAGCATAGGCAATAAAAAAAGAATCTACAAAAGGATAATCCGGGTGCAATACCAGGCCCATCATACCATCTTGCTTTATACTGGTACCACTATTTGTAAATTTTACAGAAGGGCCTATATTTAAAATATCACGTTTCATGCCCGATACAGGATCTACCTTAATCACTCTACCTCTACGCTCACTTATCCAAAGTGAATCATCGGGCCCGTAAACCAGGCCAAAGGGATGCCTCAATTTATATCTATCCGCTGGATTTACCGGTTTTTGATTTAAAACCTCTTTGGCCAAAAAAGATTCTCCCTGTCCAAAAGATACAGATACGAACAGGAAGCATACGAATAACAAAAAAATCGTCTTCATAAAACTACAATTTTATGTATCTACGGAAAGTAAACAGGTTAGTACTCATATACTTAAACGCTCCTTTTCATAATGTAGTATTATTTCTATAAATAATTATTAACCAATAAAATAAACTTAGAACTTTTTAAAATAAATTTTTCTCCCGGTCGTTTTACAAAAGAGAGTACCATATACAAACAATCCGTGATCAATCACTTTCTTAAAAAAATGTATAATGGGAAAACCTTTACTTTATTTTGTTTTTTTATCCTTCTTTTTTATAAATACGAAGCAAGGATATGCACAAGGTGGGCGTGTAGATATTGGTAAAAGCTATGTAAACATTTCAAAGTTAGATGGCGGGGGTACTTTTAACCCGGGCGATACTTTAGAAATAAGAGTAACAATAGCGGTAAAAAAAACAACTTCTTACACTGCCATAGACAGTGTACAGGTTTTTGACATTGTGCCAACCCATACTTTTTTTATTAACAATTCACTTCGTGTAGCTACCAACCAGGGCCTTACTTATAAAGGGCCTTTTACTGCCGCCATAGATGCAGACCAAGGCAGTATTGTAGGTAACAATATTACCATAAACCTAGGAAATAAAGCCAATGGCACAAAGGGTGGCAGAATAAGATCAGATACCAGTAAACCCAGTTTTTATAAATCGCATTGCATTATGATGGCATGTTACCGGGTACGTATTGACCCGGCACTGGCATACGGTTCCATAATCACATTTAATAATGGTTCTGTAAAATATAAAATGGTAACACCCAATAACGGGTGGTTTACCAATACATTTCCCAGTAGCCGGATTATTTTATTAAAATACAGTAATGCCTGCGAAGATGGAAAGAATATTAGTGCAGCTTCTGATTCGCTGGGTACTTTTGCCAGCGGAATTGTACAAAACAGGGTGGCTCCATTAGGTTTTACTACTACCTATATCAAACAAAATATTTCTACCGGGCAACCGAATGATTATTATTATGCCATCGTAAACAATAGCAGCCCCAGCGGAATCATCAATCCCAATGCCCCGATGCCTGAATCACCTGCATTAAACCGGGTTTTTGGATTGTGGGATATTAGTGGCGATCATACCGGCGCCGCCAATACAGCATTGGGCAACCCGCCGGTTTCTCCCGGGAAAAGGGGTGGCTATTTTGTATTGGTAAATGCAAGTTATAATACTGACCTGGCGTACCAGGAAACGCTTAATAATTTATGCCCGAATACTTATTATGAATTTAGTGCCTGGTTTAGAAATCTTTGCCCAAGGTGTAGTTGTGACAGCAATGGAAACGGAAGTGGCAGCAATGGATTTTTACCATACCCCGGGAATGATTCCTCGGGTGTGCGACCCAATTTAAGTTATGAAGTAGATGGGCTCATTTATTATACCTCCGGTGATATAAAATATGACCGGAATGTGCCCTGGAAAAAATTTGGTTTTACTTTTTTAACCGGTTTTGCTCAAAGCAATGCCGTATTTGCCATAAGAAATAACTCTCCGGGAGGGGGTGGAAACGATTGGGCGATTGATGATATCACCGTTGCTCATTGCGGCCCCTCTTTAACCATGAATTATAACCCTGCCTATATTGCCTGTAAAGAAGTATCGGCACCCGTTCAATTATCGGATACCATTAGGCATATTTACAACAGTTACCGCTATTATAAATGGCAGGTAAGCAATGTGGGAGGAACAATCTGGACAGATATGGTAGGGCCGGGTACATCCGGCATAGGAACCCCGGTATTGGTAAATGGTAAATACCAGTATGTGGCGGTACTGCCTGCTTTTATACCTACTTATGCCGATAGTGGTAAATACTACCGGGTTATTGTTGCAACTACAGCAGCCAATTTAAATTCTAGTTCCTGTGCTTACCAGGATGGAAATACAACCATGCTCCAGATTGTAACCTGTGGTATTATTCTTAAAAGTGATTTTACACAATTAAAAGCAAAAATTATTGATTCAGATAAAGGCTTACTAACCTGGGCTACTACCAATGAATCAGATATTGATCGGTATGAAATTGAAAGTAGCGATAATAATCTTGATTTTATAAAAATAGGACTAACCACCGCCCAAAACATACCCCATGCCCTTTATAATTATACCGATACAAGGCCTTTGCATGGCCCCAGATATTACCGGGTAAAAATGATTGATAAAAATGGATTATGGAAAATAAGTACAATAATTGTTTTACGTACAGATCTTCATTTTGAGTTAACTGCCATATTAAATCCTTTTCATTCCGGTTTGTCGTTTAACCTCTTAACGGCTTCATCGGACGTAGTAAATATTGGTTTGTTTACTGAAAAAGGGCAACAAATAAAATCAATTAAAAAGCAGGTGTTTGCCGGAAACAATCAAATTTATTTAGATGATCTGGCTGCATTGCCAAATGCCATTTATTTTATCATGATTGAACAAAATGGGAACATTATCAGGAAGAAATTATTAAAGGAATAAGCCCGTTTTACCGGGTCTCTTCAATATTTCATGATGATAAAATAAATGCCGGAAATTTTCCGGCATTTATTTCCTGTGAACCAGGTATAAAATTTATTTTAATTAAATGTAAGAGGAAAACTACAAGTAGAACTGCCCCCCGTTACTGCAAAATTAAAAGAACCGGCTGCCGTAGGAGTGCCTGTAGCAGTAAGTGTTACAGATTGTGTACCCGTTGCAGAAAAATTTCCCATTCCTAAAAATGTAACACCGTTTACAGTGTTGCTGGCAATGGTGTAAGCGCCCACACTGCTGACAATTACATTTACTTTTACGGTATTAGCGCCACTCATGGGAATACCGGAAGTATAGGTACCTGAAGAGGTGAAATTGGCACAATTTCCACCACCCCCGCCCATTGAGAATACGGCAGCGCTGGTTCCGCTTTCGGGCAACACAATTAAAGCAAAACGGCATTTAGTAATGGTATCATTACTTACCTGGGTAAGCCAAATACCATCCTGGAGCGGTGTACCAAATCCACTGAGGGTAACACTGTTAACACCCGCATTTAAAAATACACCTGAGCCGGAAAACAACATTCCGTTAAAAGATTGTACGGCTAAATTATAAGTACCGGGAGTAGTAACATTGGTATTAAATGTAATGGTATTGGTGGGGTTTAATGCAACCCCTACTTTATATACTCCATTTACATTGTAGTTAAGGCAACTATCGGGGTGCCCGTTTAATGTATACTTACTGGGCGGTGTATTGGCAGGTACCGTAATTACATTTATAATACAAGTACTCGAATCATACTTAACTGTATAATTAAAAGGGCCGGCTGCGGCGGGAGTACCCCCTCCCATTAATCGCACTGTATTATTTCCTGCAGTAGTAACAATGCCCAGGGCTTTAAAATAAATTCCATTTACAGTATCGGTTGTAATTACATAAGAACCGGGTGTGGTTACATTTAACTGCACATCTATATAATGGGTGCTGCTTAATGCAGTTCCTGCTTTATATATTCCATTAATATGATTGGGAAGGCAATTGCCTCCACCATCACTTTTTAAAGTACCATCCGATATGCCAACAGTACCACCTTCGTAACTATTCTCTTTTTCACAGGCAGCTAAAAATAAAATAGCTGTTGTAAAAATCAATAGGGTTTTAATAAATTTCATCAATTAAAAATTTAGCTAAAGATATATTTTTTTATGTAACCTGCGTTTGGTCATCAACTAGGGCTCCCGTCTCTACCGTATGATTTTCATTTTGCCCGGGGCGATGGCCCAAAAAGCGTTTTTGAAATAAAAATATGGTAATAACTCCGGTGCTGATGGCTGCATCCGCAATATTAAAAATTGGCCTGAAAAATTCAAAATATTCACCTCCCCATATAGGAAACCAGGAAGGGAAATGGCCTTTAATAATAGGAAAATAAAACATATCTACCACATTGCCATGCAAGAAAGAAGAATAACCATTGGCTGAGAAATGTGCCAGGCCATCATAACTTACATAATCTCCCATCAGCGGATCAAATAACATTCCTTTGTCAAAAATCATCCCATAAAACATAGAATCAATTAAATTTCCAAAAGCGCCGGCATATACCAGTGCGGCACAAATTATGAAACCTGTTTTATATCCTTTTTTAATGATATGCCCTAAATACCAGGTACCTCCCACTACGGCAGCCATCCTAAAAATAGTGAGGGCTAGTTTACCCCAATTGCCGCCAAACTTCCAACCATAAGCCATACCGGGATTCTCTACAAAGTAAAATTGAAACCAATCACCTATAACATGTTTAGAGGTATTAATTGGATATTGTGTTTTGATATATATTTTAAGCGCCTGGTCTGCAATCAGAATGAAAGCAATAAATAACGCAACATGTGATTTTTTCATAAAGGAACAAAGATAAGTGTAAAGCTGAAATTTGAAATTTTAGAATGAAAAAGTGTAAAACCTTAACAATAATGAAATTACTTTTTACCACTTTGTTATTCCTGGTAATATACCCTGCGAACCCGTTGCGATATATTTGTTAATATTTCGTATGGTATGGTATTGGCCCATTTTGCCAGCATGGTTACTGTAAGTACTTCGCTAAATACAATAACTTCATCTTCTTCTGCCACCTCAATACCCGTTACATCTAACATCAGCATATCCATACATACATTTCCTGCAACCGGCGCCAGCTGTCCATTCACCAGCATTTTGCCCTTCCCGTTGCCCAGGCTGCGGGGATACCCGTCAGCATACCCAATACGCACAGTAGCAATGGTAGCATCGTATGGCATCACAGCAGCACGGCTATATCCTATAGATTCTCCTTTAGGGATGTGCCTGATTTGAGAGATGGTGGTTTTTAATGTAGTTACATTTTTTAATAAATTTTGAGTACCCGTATCGGTATCTATACCATACAGGCCAATTCCCAGGCGCACCATATCCAGTTGCATTCCAGGAAATCTTTTAATAGCAGCAGAGTTGGCAATATGGCGAATAAAGCGGTAAGGCAGTGCCCTTTCTATTTCTCTTGCCATTTGCAAATATTGTTCAAATTGAAATTGTGTAAAATCATCATGTTCCTTTTCGGCACTTCCTGCTAAGTGAGAAAAAACCGAAGCCACCTGAAAGCAATCCGTTTCTTTTAAAAGTGAACTAAGGGTTTGGATATCCTGTGCTTCAAATCCAAGCCGGTGCATGCCGGTATCTAATTTTAAATGTACTTTATAAGATTTTATAGCGGCATTTTGCAAATAACTTTTAAATGCCTGGAAAATAGCAAAGGAGTATAACTCGGGCTCCAGGTTATACTGAACCATTTTATCAAAACCAGCTTCTTCGGTATTCATCACCATGATGGGTACTAAAATACCCGCTTTACGAAGTTCTACGCCTTCATCGGCGTAAGCCACTCCCAGGTAATCTGCGCCTGCATGTTGCAGTAAAGAGGCAATTTCGTAACTGCCACTCCCGTAACTGAAAGCTTTTACCATTGCCATTATTTTTACAGTGGGCGATGTAAATGATTTGAAAGTTTTATAATTATGCCTGAGTGCATTTAAATCTATTTCCAAATAGGTTTCATGCATCTTTTGTTCCAGTGCACGGCTTATTTTTTCAAATTGAAAAACCCGGGCTCCTTTTAATAAAATAGTTTCATTTTGTAAATGCAGGAAAGGTAAATGAGCCAACAAAGCTTCGGTATTGTCAAAAAAATGAACATGCGGAATTCCTTGAAAAAAGGAAGCGTATTTTTTTAACTGGTAGCCAATCCCTATAAATCGATAAAGGGTTTTTTTATGGAGTATTGCAGCAATAGATGCATACAGTTCTTTCTCCTCCATACCCGATTGCAACAAGTCGCTTAAAATTAATGTTTGCTTATGATGCTGTTCCTGTTGTTGCAAAAAATCGAGGGCAACATTCAGCGAATTGATATCGGCATTATAACTATCATTAATAATAGAACAATTATTAATGCCCTGCTTTTGCTCAAGCCGCATGGCAATGGGCTTTAATGTTTTCACCCTTTCGTTTATCGTTGTATTTGAAAACCCCAGGTAAAGCATCACGGAAATGCAGGTGAGTGCATTATGTAAAGAAGCTTTATCTGTAAAAGGCAGTGTGCAGGTAAATTCTTCGTTTCTATAAATTCCTTTTACCCTTGTTTCAAATTCCAGCCTGTTTAATTTTGAAATATATAAATCTGCTTGAGCCAATTGGCCCCAGGTAAAAGTTTTCAGCGTATTATTTTTCTCTTGTATAAATTGCTGAACCGCCCCATCTGTTTCCTGTTGATCTATATTATAAACCAACAGGTCCGAAGAAATGAATAATTTTAATTTTTCATTTATTTTTTCGTACTTATTGGTAAATCCTTCTGCATGGGCTTCGCCCATAAAAGTAAGAATCCCAATACCCGGCTTAATAATTTTTTGCAGCCTTTCCATTTCTCCCGGCATAGAGATACCTGCCTCAAATATTGCCAGGTTATAATTGCTGCTCATTTGCCAAACACTGAGGGGTACCCCTGATTGCGAATTAAAACTTCTGGGGCTCCTGATAATATTATAATCGTTACTGAGCAAGTGATATAACCATTCCTTCACAATGGTTTTACCATTACTGCCCGTAATGCCAATAACCGGGTATGAAAATTTATTTCTGTGCGCTGCAGCTATTTGCTGTAATGCCTGCAGGCAATCTGTTACTTTTAAAAAAATGGCGTCTCCGGTTGTTTCCTCTAATTCACCGGTAGCCGGAACTACAAAATAGCGTTGCCCTTTTTGGTATAAAGAAGGAATAAAATCTACACCTTGTTTAGCGATACCGGGTAGGGCAAAAAACAAAGTAGCAGTGGGAAATAATAACCGCCGGCTATCGGTTAATAAATATTCAATAACCGGGTTGTCCCCTTGCGGCTCCCAGGATGCACCCACAATTGTGGCAATATCTTTTAAAGTAAATGACAAAGGCTATTCATTTTTTTTAGGTATCTCCTTCGGTATTATCTTCTTTTTTTTGATAAATAGAATATAAGATGGAGCCGCCGATACAAGCAACAATAACTAGCAACGAAATCCAAACCGGCATATGTAAATAATCATTATGTACGCCTGCATAAGCCAGTAAAGGCAATAACATTTTTATACCAATAAAGAAGAGGACCACTGCAATACCCTGTTGTAAATAATCAAAACGGCTGGCTGCTCCTTTTAATAAAAAGAATAAACTTCGCAGGCCCAGTACCGCAAAAATATTAGAAGAATAAATCAGCATTTTTTTACTCGGATCGGGAATGATTGAAAATACTGCAGGAATAGAATCAACCGCAAACACCAAATCAATAAGGCCCAGCATTACAACAACCATAAATAAAGTAGTGTAATGCCGCTTACCATCTTTATAAATTACAAATTTGCCATTGGGTTCTTCATCGGTTGTACGAAACATTTTACGCATGAGCCGGTAAGCCCAATTTTTGCCCGGTTCAAATTCTTCGTCATCGCCACTGTTAAACATTTTTAAACCGGTAATTACCAGGAAAATCCCAAATACATACATCACCCAGCTAAACCGGGCTACCAGTTCACTCCCGATGGCAATAAATAGGATGCGAAATACAATAGCCATTAAAATCCCCAGCAATAACACCCTGGAGTAATGCTCTTCTTTTACTTTAAAAAATGAAAAAATAATAATAAATACAAAAATATTATCAATACTCAACGACCATTCCAGCAGGTATGCAGAAATATATTGAATAACATCTTCCTTACCCTGGCCATGAATATTTTCGAAATAAACAAAAATGCAGAATGCAAATGCCAGGGCCACCCAAAAAAATGTTTGAATGAGCGCTGCTTTTAAAGTTACCACCTTGTTTTTTTTACTCATCAGCCCAAGGTCGAAAAGCAAGGCCAGCAGTATGAGCCCGATAAAAACGATATATGTGATTTCAGTTTTGTTCATAGGTTTCTTTTAGCATATTTCCGCTTTCGCATCCAGGTGAAAAATAATGCAAATATGAGTACTAAAATTACGGGCAGTATAGTATTGAAACCCTGCCAGAATTTTTTTTCTTCTTTTACTTTTTTTATATCTAATAATCTTACAACAAAATCTTTGCCTCTTGCTTCGCTGAGCCCGTTTTCATTTACCAAAAATTCCAGGCAGTTTAAAACAAATTCCCGGTTGGCAAACATAAACTCACGCTGCGTTCCATACGTATAGGGGTTCATCCCCATGGCAATGGGCTGCCCCCCTTTGATGACTGCATTTAATGGAATATCCCCATCTGCCACCATAATCATTTTAGTATCATGTATATTCTCCGGCAAATATTGTGCATTATATTTCAGCAGGCTATCCTGCATGGCTTGGGAAAGACGATTTGCATACAGCGACCGGAATTTTCCTTCCAGTAAAACCGCTACGGGAATATTGGCTGTTTTAAATTTATCATTTTCAGGTGCGTTCACATTTTCTTTGCCGCTAATAAGCGCCGGGGTACCAATTTTACGGGCATTGGCAGACGAGCTCAATAAAATTGTTTTTTTAATTCCTGCTGCTTCAATCGTATCTATTGAGTTTACAAAACGGCCCACTACAAAGCCCAGGTTCCGGTTTATGGGATGATTATTTTTAGAATCAAAAACAGGGAAATAGTTCCAGGGCAGTAATTCAAACTGGCCATTTCCATTTACATCAAATGGCAATTGGTCGCATTGTAAGTCCATTACCAGGTCGGGATTTTGGCGTACTCCATATCTAAAATAAAGATCTGTTAGGTTCAGGTTCCTATCGTAAGCAATAACTTCATTTTTTATCTGGAGGCTATCCATTTCTGCATCTAAGCGATCTACAAACCAAATAATTTTTCCTCCATTCATTACATACTGGTCAATCTTTAATTTTTCATCATCACCAAATGGCAATGTGGGTTTTACTACCAGTAGCACTTTAAATTCTTTAGGTAATAAGGGCTGTGTTTTTAAATTAAAAGTAAACAGTGTATAATTAGGTTTCAGTACATTTTGCACCAGGTCGTAAGTACTGTAGTCTTCGGGTTCGCCGTTGCCAATAGCGAAAGCTACAACCGGTTTTTCATTTGTAGTAATTTTAGAAATACCATCTGCCAGTTTGTATTCCAATAATGCTGCGGCGCTACTGAGTTCCTGAAAGTTGATGAGGGGTGTTTTTCCCTGGTAAAGCGAAATGGGTATTACCCGGTTATTATATGCCATGAATGCAGCCGGGTAAACCAGTTGCTGCTGCTGGCCCTGCTCTACCTGCGAAGTAAGGTTTATGGGATACAACCCCATTGAAACAAGGGTATCCGCATAGCTGGTAGCGGTGCCGGGCATTTTTTCATCTGCTGAAATAAAATGATATTCTATTTTATTTCCTGCCACTTCTTTAAATTCCTGGAGCATTTCTTCGGTAGATTTTCCCAATTGCCTGAACCCACTTGGTAAATTCCCTGTTAAAAAAACCTGCACTTCAATAACGCCTTCTGTTTTCTTAAGTAAATTTTTAGTGGCCTCGCTCAGGGTAAATCGCTTTTCTGCGGTAAAGTCAATTCGGGTATGCCATACAGATGCAGCCCAGTTTAATAATAATAAAAATAATCCTGCAACCAGGATACTTACTCTTGAATAATATTGTTTTTTAAAAGCCATATTTTAGAATGCCGGTCAGGTTGTTTTTGATTGTAGTTTTTTAACGGTAATTAATAAAAAGAAATAAATGATACTTAAAAAATATATCATATCCCGGCTATCCATAACGCCCCGGCTTATACTGCGATAATGAAAATCAATCCCCAGCATTTCAATAAAATAATCTGCGCCACCACTCAGGGCCGGAATTTTACTCAGCGCACTAAATCCAAAATATAAAATAAGGCAGGCAAATACCGAAATTAAAAAAGCCACAACGGCGTTTGCCGTAAGCCCGCTACAGCATAAGCTAATGGCCGCAAATACGGCGCCCAGCATAAATAAACCTAAATAACTTCCTGCAATACCGCCTGTGTCAATACCCGATGTAGCGCTTAATGCCTGTATGGTATATATATAAATAAATGTGGGAATAATTACGATTACCAATACGATAAGTATGGAAACATATTTGCCAAAGACTATTTGCCAGCCTGTAAGGGGTTTTGTTTTTAATAATTCAAGGGTACCGCTTTTTATTTCATCAGATAATGTCCGCATGCCAATAGCCGGAACTAAAAATAAGAGTACCCAGGGTGCCAATTCAAAAAAATTGGATAAACTGGCATACCCATTCTCTAAAATACTGCTTGCAGGTAGCACAAAAAGAAAAATGCCATTAATAAGCAGGAATAAAATGATGGCTAAATAACCGGTAAGGTTACTGAAAAATTGCCCGATCTCTTTTTTTGCGATGCTCCACATACTGTTTAAATTGCTGCAATTTACATGATACAAGTGTGAATTAAGTGTTTAACAGCCCCCTGCCATAAAAAATAATAATGACATGCAGCATAAAGCATCTACCTGCTGTCTTTTTTGTTATTGACATTGTTTAGTCATATATGGTAATAGTATGGGATAGCCAAACGACCCAAACTTTTGCGAAACTGTTTACCCAAACCAACTGCCTCCCCCGTTTTTTACGGGGGATTTTATTTTGCCCCTATGGTATTTTTTTCGCTGGTAAATGAAAGCCATTGGCTATTATTTAACAAAATAACATCATCTGTAAATATGTAAAACCCGGGTTATGAACATCACAATAAAAAATCATACTGTATGTTATCCAAATTACTTATGCCGTCAGGTATAGCCATCCTGGCCATTCTCTTTCTTCAATTATTTGCAACCCATTCGCCCCGGGTACCCAATACCGTATTAAAAGATGTTGCCTATTTTAATTTTAGTGACAGCACTCCTAGTATACCGGTAAACGTGAAAGGCTATAAGGGTACTACCCTTACTAAAAGCATGAATGAAATACATTTTACCAGCGCTACCGATAATGATTATTACCGGACAGATACCTCTAACAGGTATTGTTTTCTATATGTAGAAACCCGGGTAGATGAATTTTTAAATGATTATGCAAAACGGGTGCCGCTCAATTTATCCATCGTAATAGACCGAAGCGGATCGATGGAGGGTGATAAAATTAAATATGCCCGGGAAGCCGCCATCTATATTATTGAGCAACTGAAACCCGAAGACAGGGTAAGTGTTATTGCATATGATGATCATATAACCTTAATACAGGCTTCAACTACTGTAACCGATAAACAACTATTAATAAAAAAAATAAAAGCAATTTACCCCGGGGGATCTACCAATTTATGGGGTGGTACCGAAAAAGGATATGAACAAATAAAAAATAATTTTATGCCTGGCGCTGTTAACCGGGTGCTATTATTGAGTGATGGGCTGGCAAACGAGGGCCTCACCGATGAAAAAGCAATTACCTATAAAGTACAGCAATATAAAGATAAAGAAGGCATCACCTTCTCAGGCTTTGGTTTAGGATTAGATTATAATGAAAACCTGATGACGGGCATGGCAGAAAGTGGATCGGGAAATTATTATTTTATAGAATCTGCTGCCAACCTGGCTGGTATTTTTAGTAAAGAATTAAATGGATTAATGAATGTTGCCGCACAAAATACGGTTCTTAATATTGAAATTCCCCAGGGGGTTACTGTAGAAAAACTGTACCAGCTCCCCTATACCCATATTGGCAATACTGTACAATTCAATTTAAGAGATCTGTTTTCTCAGGAAAGGAAAGGCATATTGCTTTATTGCCGTATTGATGACCGGGTAAACCAGTCTCTTACCTTTACATCCACCTTAAGTTACCAGGCTACCCGACATTATCAGTTAGAGACCCTTGTAAATAAAAATATCATTTACCCCATGCCCGATTTGGATAAATATGAGTTTGCATTTAATGAAAAAGTGATTCAGCAGGCTATCCTAAACCAGGCAAATGAAAATATGGAAAAAGCGATTGCCGAAGCTGACCAGGGGCGTTATGAAATTGCACAAACGATAAGTGATAAGAATAATAAATACCTGCAACAGAACAACCATTATGTAACGGGTTCGCCTGAATTAAAAAAACTAAAGGGCGAAATTCTAAGTTATAATGCCCAACTGGTTTCTACTGATACCATGACGGTGAGCGACATTAAGCGGATGCAAAAATCTACCAAAGAAGCGAGTTATAAGATCCGTACAAAAAAGCAATGATATTTTTTTCCTGGCATTACCAAACAAAGAAGCTCCCGGTTACCGGGAGCTTCTTTGATAAATGAAAATATTTTAAACAGCAAAACTTTCCCCGCAACCACAACTCCTGCTGGCATTGGGATTATTAAAATAAAAACCCTTGCCGTTCAGTCCATCGCTAAATTCCAACTCGGTATTTACGAGGTATAAAAAACTTTTTAAATCTGTTACAATTTTTATTCCTTTATCTTCAAAAACCTGATCCATGGGCTTTGTTTCATTATCAAAATCCATTTTATAACTCAGGCCGCTGCAGCCGCCGCCTACAACTCCTACTCTTAAAAAATAAGAATCATCATTTGCTACCCCGGCATCAGCCATCAACTGTTCTACTTTTAACTTAGCCTTGTCGCTTATGTATATACTGTTTTCTGCAGATACCATATTCTTTTCATTTTAAAAAAGAGTAATCCTAGTGAACTACGCTTTCTTCAAATTTAATTGCTTCCATACCGTTTTTTATGCGGTAATCATTAATAGCTCCTTTAATTGCATCTTCGGCCAGCACTGAGCAGTGAATTTTTACGGGAGGAAGGCTAAGTTCTTCTACAATAGCCATATTATCAATTTTCAAAGCTTCGTCAATTGACTTGCCTTTTAACCATTCTGTAGCAAGAGAAGAAGAAGCAATAGCAGAGCCACAGCCAAATGTTTTGAATTTTGCATCCGTTATCATGCCGGTAGCCTCATCCACCTGTATTTGCAAACGCATTACGTCGCCGCATTCGGGAGCGCCTACCAGGCCGGTTCCCACATTTTTACTAGACTTATCAAGCGTACCCACATTTTTGGGGTTGCTGTAATGATCTATTACTTTATCTGAATATGCCATGATCTTTTATTTTTATTTTTTATTCTAATTTAATAAAATTTATACTCAATCTCTAATATTCCTGTTAATGAGCAGCCCATTCAATGGTATTCAGGTCGATTCCTTCTTTATACATTTCCCAAAGGGGGCTCATTTCTCTCAATTTTAAAACCGTTTCACTGATTGCTTTAATTGTATATTCAATTTGCTCATCGTTGGTGAACCTGCCCAATCCAAAACGCAGCGAACTGTGTGCCAAATCATCTCCCAGGCCCAGTGCTTTTAATACATAACTTGGTTCCAGGGATGCTGATGTGCAGGCAGAACCTGAACTTAATGCAATATTTTTATTGAAGCCCATAAGTAATCCTTCTCCTTCTACATGTTTAAAAGAGATATTGGCAACATGGGGTAAACGATGTTCCCGGCTACCATTTACATAGGCCTCTTCTAATTTCAATAATTCTGTTTCCAGGTGGTCACGCATTTTACTGATGTGTTGGGTATCGGCTTCCATTTCCTGCATACATAATTCACAGGCTTTACCAAAGCCTACAATGCCGGGTACATTCAAAGTACCGCTACGCATTCCTCTTTCGTGGCCACCGCCATCCATTTGTGCGGTAACTTTCACCCGTGGATTTTTACGCCTTACATATAATGCGCCCACACCTTTAGGCCCATACATCTTATGTGCCGTAAAGGCCATTAAATCAATTCCGTCTTTATTTACATCTACGGGTATTTTACCCACTGCCTGGGTAGCATCCGTAAAAAACAAAACCCCATTTTTACGGGCTATAGCGCTTATTTCTTTTACGGGCTGTATGGTGCCAATTTCGTTATTGGCATACATGATCGCAATTAAAATAGTAGTTGGTTTTATAGCCGCTTCCAATTCTTTAAGATCAATCAATCCTTCTTTATCCACCTGCAGGTAAGTTACTTCCCCGCCAATTTTTTCAATATGCTTGCAGGTATCTAATACAGCCTTATGTTCTGTGGTTGCCGTTATAATATGGTTTCCTTTAGAGGAGTACATTTCATAAACCCCTTTTATAGCCAAATTATCGGCTTCGGTGGCACCTGAAGTAAAAATAATTTCTTTAGGATCTGCCCCTATTAATTTTGCAACCTGCCCACGGGCATAATCCACTGCTTCTTCCGCTTGCCAGCCAAATGGATGATTACGGCTGGCAGCATTCCCAAAATGGTCTAAAAAGTATGGGGTCATGGCTTCAAAAACCCGCTTGTCCATCTGTGTGGTAGCATTGTTATCGAGATAAATCGGTAAATTCAACATAAAATTTCCTCCCTGTGTTTTACTATTATATGATATGGCAAATTTACTGCAAAAAGGTTCTAATTTAGCAGCTAAAATAACCTTTCCCCATCATTTTACGGATTTCGTAAAACGATATAACGACCCTTTTAATATATGCTAAAAACAGAACATATAGGAATTGCCGTAAAAAATTTAAAAGAAGCTATCTCGCTTTTTGAAAAGTTGCTGAATAGTTCTTGCTACAAAACCGAAATGGTTGAATCTGAACAAGTAAATACCGCTTTTTTTAAACAGGGAGATACAAAAATTGAACTTTTAGAAAGCCTTTCTGCCGATGGGGTAATTGCCCGCTTTATAGAAAAAAAGGGAGAGGGAATGCATCATATTGCTTTTGAAACAGCAGATATTTATGCAGAAATGAAAAGATTACAAGAAGAAGGCTTTATTTTATTGAATGAAAAGCCCAAACCGGGAGCAGACAATAAATTAGTTTGCTTTCTGCATCCCAGGTCCACACATGGCGTACTTATAGAACTATGCCAGGAAATTAAATTATCTTAACCTGTTCATGATGCCTGTAATATTACCCGTTAATGGAATAAGCCCTCAGTGGGGAAATGATTGTTTTATTGCTCCCAATGCCAGTATTATTGGAGATGTATTCATGGGTAATCAATGCAGTGTATGGTTCAATGCGGTCATTCGGGGTGATGTAAATAGCATCCGGATGGGAAACAAAGTAAACATACAGGATGGCGCCGTAATACATTGCACTTATCAAAAAACGAAAACCATTTTAGGAAATAATGTAAGTGTGGGACACAATGCCATTGTACATGGCTGCGTTATAGAAGACAATGTGTTAGTGGGTATGGGGGCGATCATTATGGATAATGCACATATTGGCACTCATTGTATTATTGCTGCCGGTGCAGTGGTGCTGGAAAATACAAGAGTAGAACCGGGTACCATTTATGCCGGGGTACCGGCAAAAAAAGTAAAAGATATCAGCCCGGAATTAATACAAGGAGAAATACAACGTATTGCCGATAATTATATAAAATACAGTAACTGGTTTAAATAAATTTAGTTTTTTTAACTTTTAACTTTTTGAATTTACCAATACCTTTAAAATATGAAAAACAAAGGAATAATATTAATGGCTGCATTTGGCTGTATGATGCTCATGAGCAGTTGTTTCATATTTAGAAAAAAAGAAAAATTAGGCTGTCCCAACGATGCCCGGGGCATGTCGCAAGAGGAAATTGTGCAAAAGGCAAACAAGAAAAAATATAAAGGCGGATCTAAGTTTTACTGATGACCTGATTGATACCTATTAAAAACCAATATACTTATGTGTTACGAATTAAAAACCCAATATGGGGGTACCGAAGCCGTGATTGATGATAATTGCGGCGTAAACAAATTTTATGCAATTGCTAAAACCCTTGCAGACGACCTGCAGGTAACTTTCCTGAACCAGGTTGATGAAAGCCAGGACCTGGATTGGGATTTTATGTACAAACAACAGTTCCTTACCCTTCACTTTAATACCTTTAATGGCGTAAGTATCGTACCCCGCCCCCTGAAGAAAAAAAATAAAGAAATAGCCGTGGTAAGAGAGCTTGCTCATTTCCTGGAAAAAAGAATTTACTAACTTCTTTTCTTGTATTGGCACAATGAATTCCCCGGCTTTTTTGCCATGGTGATTTTTGGCAGTATTTTAGCCTCTTTATTATCATGAACAAACAGCCCATTACCCCACTTAATACCTGGCCGTTTTTTGTAAGGCTTTCGGCCACCCTGCTTTCCATTGTACTTATTGGGTATATACTTACCTATTTTAGTATGCTGGTAACCCCGTTATTTATTTCCATATTATTATCCATACTCTTATTGCCCATTACCCGTTTTTTAGAACACATAAAATTTCCTCGTTCCATGGCCGCTCTCACAGCAGTTTTATTCACACTGGCCGTATTTGTGGCATTGTTATATTTACTTTCCTCTCAAATAATTGCCTTTACCAATGATTACGATTCTATCAAAAAAAACATTTTAGAACATTACGACCATTTGCAGCAGTGGCTTAAAATACAGTTCGGCCTTAGCCTTAAAACACAATCTGAATTCCTGAGTGATGCCACTGCCAATATTCGGGGCCAGGGCGCCGGGTATATAAAAAAAACAGTAACTACACTTACCGATACTTTATTACTAATCATTTTTATTATTATTTATACTTTTCTTATCCTCTATTATCGCAAGCTCATCCGCAATTTTTTATATGCCCTGTTTCGCAAAGAACATGAGCAAAAAGTGTATGAAGTTTTAAATGAAAGCAAGCTGGTAGTTAAAAGTTATATGACCGGCCTGGTTATAGAAATGGGTATCGTATCAGCTGCCAATACCCTTGTGCTTATGTTATGTGGTGTGGAATATGCAGTGTTCCTGGGCCTTTTAACCGGCATTCTCAACATCATTCCCTTTATAGGCATTTATACAGGTATTGCTCTAACCTTTCTTATTACCCTCACTACCGATGCAAGTACTGCCCAAATTGCCTGGGCTGTGGGCGGCCTGGTAATTGTACATTTTATAGATGCTAATTTTTTAATGCCCCGAATCGTAGGCTCCAAAGTAAAAATAAATGCGCTCATCACCATATTAGGTGCTGTTATCGGGGGTACTCTCATGGGGATACCCGGTGTATTTTTCGCATTGCCCACCATTGCCATGTTAAAAATAATATTTGAACGCATCCCCGGTTTACAACCCTGGGGCATGATACTGGGAGATGATGTAAATACAACGAATTTATTGGCCCGCCGGTTCAAACGAAAGTTGAATATCAAAAACATTACAATTACTGAAGAAGTGAATAATGAAACAAAAAAGCCCGAATAAAAATTTCCATGATTGAACAGCCATAAATCTTTAAGTTTGCAACTCAAAAACATACCGATAATCATGAAAAAGATATTATTCAGCCTGTTTACTTTTTTATTCTTTTCTTTTGTTGCCCATGCACAAAACCAGGAAGCGGGTACTTATGACAGCACTTTACAATTAATGAATGTAGAAGCCTCTTGCGGCCAATGTAATTTTGGGCTGGAAGGTGAAGGATGTGCACTGGCCATAAGGATTGGTAAAAAAGCTTATTTTGTTGATGGTGTAAAAATCGATCAGTTTGGGGATGCCCATGATAAAGAAGGTTTTTGCGAAGCCGTACGAAAAGCACAGGTACAGGGAAAAGTAACCCGGGGGCATTTTAAAGCTTCTTATATAAAAATATTACCTGTAAGTTCTCCCGGATCAAATGAATAAATTTGAGATATAGATTCAAAAAAAAGCCGGGATATACATTCCCGGCTTTTTTTAATTCATTTACTGCGTTTAACGTTCGCCGTCATTAACTCTAAAAGAAACTTTACAAATACAACCGTACGATACAATTTCGCCATCTTTTACATGGGCTTTCATATCTTTTACATAAACAGAATCGATATTTTTGATTGTTTTGGAAACTTCTTTTACCGCTTGCTTAATCGCATCATCAAAACTTTTATCAGAAGATGCAATAACTTCTAAAACTTTTACAATAGCCATAATTCTTTTTAAATTTTAAAGTGAAACAATTATTAATCTTATTTATACTGCAATTACTCTGCCATCATTTTTAAAACCAAATCAATGATGTCTTCGGTATTGGGTTTACTAAAATAATCACCATCGCTTCCGTAGCTTGGCCGATGCGCTTTTGCTGATAAAGTCCGTGGGCTTGCATCCAAATACCGATAGCCACACTGTTCTTCCATTACTTTATTATACATATAAGCTGTAGCGCCGCCCGGTACATCTTCATCAATAAATGCAATCCTGCTGGTTTTCTTTAATGACGCTACAATAATATGTTGCAGGTCGAAAGGAAGTAAAGTTTGTACATCTATCACTTCGCAGCTTATTCCTTTATTCAGTAAATAGTCGGCCGCTTCTTCTACCAATCTTAAGGTAGACCCATAGCTTACCAATGTAATATCGTTTCCTTCTTTTATGATTTCGGGAACACCTAAGGGTTGAGTAAAGCGGGTTAAGTTGCCGGGTAATTTTTCTTTTAAGCGATAGCCATTTAAACATTCAATAATGATACCCGGATCGTTTGACTGAAGTAAAGTATTATACATTCCTACCGCTTGTACCATATTGCGGGGTACACATACATACATACCCCGTAACGCATGTATCACCATGCCCATAGGGCTGCCGCTATGCCAAATACCTTCCAGGCGATGGCCACGGGTGCGTACAATAAGGGGAACACTTTGTTGCCCGGCCGTGCGAAAATGAGTAGTAGCCACATCATCACTTAAAGCTTGTAAGCCATATAATAAATAATCCAGGTATTGAATTTCGGCAATGGGCCGTAACCCTCTTAAAGCTAATCCTATTCCCTGGCCCATAATGGTAAGCTCCCTTATCCCCGTATCCAAAATTCGCCTGGGGCCGTATTTTTCCTGCAAGCCACTGAAGCCCTGGTTCACATCACCAATAAATCCCAGGTCTTCTCCAAAGGCTATTACTTTATCATTTTGAGAAAAGAGTTCATCAAAATATTTATTGAGTACTTCAAAACCATTTACCAGTGGCGCATCTTGTGCATAAGTGGCTTTTACTTCTTTTACCTGTAAAGCAGATTTTTCTCCTTCGTTATATAAAAAACGATCGTAAAGAGCGGCCGTTTGCCGGTGCAATTGTGCTGCATATTCTTTTAATGCAGGTAATCCAGCTTCTTGCGGATTACATTGTTGTATAAAAGCATGCAGAGATTTAAAAACATCTCTGCGCAGGGGTTCCTTATTCCTTATTAATTCATTAATTATTTTTTCTGCAGCTTCATCTTGTTTTACAGCCTTCATTTGCTCAACGGCATCCTGTACCATTTTTTCAACCGGAATTAAATACTGCTGCCAGGCCCGGTTCTTACTTTCTTTTACAAATTCCTTTGCCTTTTGTTGTATTTCTTCCAGTTCTTCTTCTTCTGCCAGGGCATTAGCCAATATCCATTTCTTCATTTGCTGCAGGCAATCCCATTCTTTTTCCCATGCTAATCTTTCTTCATTCTTATATCTTTCATGGCTCCCGGAAGTAGAATGTCCCTGGGGCTGGGTAATTTCTTCTACATGAAATAAGGCAGGGGTATGGGTTTCTCTTATTTTTTCAATGGCCGGCTCCAGCACTTCACACATCCCCGCATAGTCCCATCCCTTTAATTTATAAATATCGATGCCATTGGTATTTTCATTTTTTTGCATGCCAGAGAGGGCATCTGAAATAGATGACTTGGTGGTTTGATATTTTTTTGGAACCGAAATCCCATAACCATCATCCCATACAAAAACGGCTAAAGGAACTTTTAGCACACCGGCTGCATTAATCGTTTCCCAAAAATGCCCTTCACTGGTAGATGCATCACCAATCGTACAAAAACAAACTTCGTTACCTTGATTGCTGAGGTGGGTATATTGTTGTAAGCCCGGAACCTGCCTAAAAGTTTTAGATGCAAATGCAAGACCCAGCCCCCTTGCCATTTGACCGGCAGTAGGCGCAATATCGCTGGATACATTCTTTAGCCTGGCCAGGGGTAACCATTCGCCCTTTTCATCAACCATTTTTGTTGCAAAATGGGCATTCATTTGCCTGCCTGCACTAAAGGGGTCGTTGTTTACATCAGGATCTGCATATAGCTGGGCAAAAAATTGCTCAACCGTAGCCAATTCGCTGGCAAACATAAAAGTCTGGTCACGGTAATACCCGCTTCTAAAATCACCCGGCTTAAAAAATTTTGCCATGGCAATTTGGGCTACTTCCTTACCATCGCCAAAAATTCCGAACTTGGCCTTACCGGTTAGCACTTCTTTACGACCTAATAAACTGGTTTCCCGACTTATACACGCAATTTTATAATCGCTCAGCACTTCGTTGCGAAAGTTTTCCCAGCTTAATTTTTCCTGCGTATCATTCATATTACTCAATAAATCCATAAAATAACCGTTTTAATAGCTGCAATTTAACCAAAATGCCGCACTGTTAAAAATTAGTAAACTATCCCAAAATTTATGAGGTTTGTTTTCCATTTATTATCTTTGGTCACTAATAAATTTTACAAATGAAAAAAATATTACTTGCTTCTTTTATTTGTTTTGCCACAGTTGCTGTAAGTGCACAAACAAATGCGAATACCGTTTCTCCATCGGGTACAACAACTGCTGCGCCTGAAGGATTAGCTGTAAATGAAATGATTTATGACTTTGGAAAAATACCCCAGGGCAAACCCGTAACCCATCAATTTATTATTACCAACACCAGCACGGCTGCGTATAAATTAGATAATGTACAAGCCAGTTGCGGATGTACGACCCCTCAATGGGATAAAGAAAAAATGATTGCCCCGGGTGAAACCGCTATCATTACAGTAGGTTATAATGCCGCCAGCGAAGGCCCATTTACAAAGCCGGTAACCATTACCTATAACGGCACGCATACGAAAGTATTAAATATAAAAGGAGAAGTTTGGAAAACACCAGCTACTCCCGCTCCTGCCAGTGAAGGCGTTTCAGATCTTAAAAATTAATTAACCAGAAAAATAAACGAGTGTCATGAAAAAACTTTTCTTATCTCTAGTAGCTATTTCTGCTGTGACCTTTGGTTTTGCTCAAAAAAAATCAGATGAAATGGCAAAATTTAAAGCAGAAACCATTAACATGGGAAACCTGGAGCAAAACAAACCCGAAACGGTAACCTTTGTTGTTACTAACATCAGCTCAGAACCTTTAATCATTGAACAAGCTTCCCCTACTTGTGGATGCACGATTGGAGATTATACCAAATCTCCTATTGCTCCCGGTAAAACCGGGCAAATTACAGCTAAATATAATGCAGCTGCATTGGGTCATTTTGACAAACATTTAAAAGTAAAATTTGCCGGTGCAAGCGATGAAAAAACCATCACTATCCAAGGCGATGTACTTACCGCAGAAGAATTTGCCAAATTAAAAGAAAGCAGTAAAACGAATGCTGCTACCAAAGATGTGGCTCCGGTACAATCAAAATCTGCAAAACATGCTGCAAAAAAAACAGCAAAAAATAATGCCGCCAAAACAGCGGCTCCTGTAGCTAAACAATAAAATTGTTGAAATATTTTTTTAAAAACCTCCTTTTTATCCGGGAGGTTTTTTTTATTCTTAGAACTGGCATCATTTTTCTGGTAATTTTGTATAACTAATAATTCCTTCACATGAATAGTAACCCGCTTTTAAATTATGGTATGATTGGTTTGGGCACAATGGGTGCTAACCTGGTATTGAACATGAACGATAAAGGCTATTCGGTAGCCGGGTATGATAAAGATCAAAAAAAAGTAGATACATTAAACGCTGAAGGCCGGCAAACCGTACGTGCTTTTAATAATATTGGTATTTTTACACAATCATTAGAAACACCAAGAGCCATCTTATTATTGGTACCTGCCGGGCCTATTGTAGATGCAGTAATTAATGAGTTGCTTCCCCATTTACAAAAAGATGATATCATAATAGATTGCGGTAATTCTCACTTTACCGATACCCAATCCCGAATTTCAGCATTGCAAAGCAAAGGCATCCATTTTATGGGGCTGGGCGTATCGGGAGGAGAAACCGGTGCCCGGTTTGGCCCCAGTATTATGCCCGGTGGAGATAAACAAGCCTATGAACGCATTGCGCCCATGCTAAAAGATATTGCTGCAAAAGCAGACGGAGAACCCTGTACGGCTTATATGGGTAAAGGGGCGGCAGGCCATTATGTAAAAATGGTTCACAACGGAATTGAATATGCATTAATGCAACTTATTTCAGAAGCATACCAGCTTTTAAAAAAACACGGGGAATTTGATAATGAAGAATTAGCCCAGCTTTTTACACACTGGGGAAATGGAAAATTACAATCTTATTTAATTGAAATTACAGGCGCTATTTTTCAACAACCGGATGAAAACAGCAATGGGATGCTGGTTGATAAAATAAATGATACTGCTCAACAAAAAGGAACCGGTGCCTGGACCAGCCAGGATGCAATGAATGTACAGGCGCCTATCCCCACTATTGATGCAGCGGTATCTCAGCGCATTTTATCTTCTATGAAAGTTAGCCGGGTGCAGGCATCAGAAAAATATAAAAATACACATGTAAAAATAAAAGCTGCCCATAAAGAAGCTTTTGCCCATTTACTGGAAGAGGCCCTGTATGCTGCATTTATTATTACCTATGGCCAGGGACTTGCCATGCTGGGCAAAGCTTCAGCATATTATAAATTTGAAACAGAAATTGCTACCGTTGCCTCAATTTGGCGGGGGGGGTGCATTATAAGAGCATCCCTTTTAAATGAGATTACAAAAGCGTATCGCCAAAACAACAGCCTGGAAAATATTTTAGAAGCAAATGAATTTATACCCAAAGTAAAAACAAGCCAGAGTGCTTTACGGAGCATCGTTCAAACGGCAGCCGACCAGCATATTCCCGCTCCTGCCTTATATGCCTGTTTAGCATATTTTGATAGTTATACCAGTGCCTGGCTTCCCGCCAATTTAATACAGGCGCAAAGGGATTTTTTTGGCGCCCATACTTACGAAAGAAATGATAAAGAAGGTATATTTCATACCGAATGGAATCAAAAAATACAATAGCATGTCAATAAAAAAAACAACCCCTACCTGTATTACCATATTTGGCGGATCTGGCGATCTTACAAAAAGAAAATTAATTCCTGCCTTGTACAATTTATGGCTGGATAAATGGATCAACGAAAAATTTTTGGTTATCTGCACCGGCAGAAATGAAATGAGTAATACAGATTTTATTAAAACTCTTAAAGAAGGGGTTGATCAATTTTCCCGAAGAGGTAAAGCCGATACAAAGGAATGGGAAAAATTCTCTTCTTACATACAGTATAAAGTTGCCGACTTTACCAAAGAACCCTTTTATAATGAATTAAAAACCTTAATTCAAAAATTTGAAACAGATGCAAGCGGTACCGTAGTCAATAAAATCTACTATATGGCGGTTCCACCCCAGTTTTTTGAACCCATTGCAAGACTCCTGGCTAAAAAAGAGTTTAATACGGATAAGGAAAACGCCCGGTTAGTGATAGAAAAACCTTTTGGAACCAACCTGGAATCTGCCAAAGAATTAAACAATTGCCTGCTCAGTGTATTTGATGAATGCCAGCTATATCGTATAGATCATTACCTGGGTAAAGAAACTGTACAAAACTTATTAGCATTCAGGTTCGCCAATGCCTTATTTGAGCCCGTATGGAACCGCAATTTTATTAATCATATACAAATAACGGTAGCAGAAGAAATAGGTGTGGAAGACCGTGGGAATTATTATGAAGGTAGCGGAGCCTTAAGAGATATGATACAAAACCATTTGTTACAATTGGTTTGCCTTATTGCCATGGAGCCTCCCGTTTCTTTTGAAGCAGATGAAATTCGGAATAGAAAAGTAGATGTATTACACGCCATACGCAAAATAAGTAAAGATACCGTGCATGATTTTTCTGTAAGGGGGCAATATGGGCCGGGTGAAATAGATGGTAAAAAAGTACCGGGTTACCGGGGTGAAAAAAATGTAGCTCCCGATTCGGGTACCGAAACCTTTGCGGCCTTAAAATTATACATAGATAATTGGCGCTGGAATGGCGTACCCATTTATTTAAGATCGGGAAAAAGATTGCATGATACTTTTTCTTCTATCACCATTGAGTTTAAACCCGTACCCCATCAACCCTTTCCCGAAGAAGCCAGTGAGACCTGGCAACCCAACCTTATGGTGATGAACCTGCAACCGGACATGGGTATTCGCTTACGTTTCCAGGCAAAAAAACCCGGGTTACAAATGCAACTGAACCCGGTGGATATGCTATTTGATTATAGTGATACGTATGCCTCTACCGGTACACCGGAAGGCTATGAAACTTTGTTATTAGATGTAATGGAAGGAGATGCCACATTGTTTATGCGGGCAGACCAGGTAGAAGCTGCCTGGAAAATTATTACCCCCGTTTTAGAAAATTGGTTAAGTACCGATCCGGCCAGTTTCCCCAATTATGCAGCCGGAACCTGGGGGCCACAAGCGGCCGATACCTTGCTTACAAAAGATGGCAACAACTGGATCATCATGCCTTTTAAAAAAAATAATCATGCATGATATTTTCATTTTAGAAACCCGGGAAAAATTAAATGATGCTGTTGCGGCTAATATTGTAACAAAAGCCCGGCATGCGATAAAAGAAGAGGGCAGGTTCAGCATTGCCCTTTCCGGAGGCAATACCCCTTTAAAAATTTACCAATTACTTACCACCCCTGAATACCGTGATAAAATAAACTGGAATAAGGTATTTGTATTTTGGGGAGATGAACGCTGTGTCCCATTATCAGATCCGGAAAATAATGCATACCAGGCAAAAGAAGCATTTCTCGATCATATTCCCATTCCTGAAGAAAACATTTTTCCAATCCCGGTAAATTTAGAGCCTGCATTCGCCGCAAAGAAGTATGAAGAAACCCTTAAACATTTTTTTGGTGATGGCAAGCCTGTTTTTTCAATGATATTATTGGGCATGGGTGAAAACGGGCATACCGCTTCCCTGTTTCCACATACCCCTATTTTACAGGAAAGAAAAGCGTGGGTTAAAGAAGTGTATGTACCGGCATTAGCCATGCACCGGGTAAGTTTTACGCTCCCTTTAATTAACCAGGCAAAAGAAATCGTATTTATTGTAAGTGGAGCCGGCAAATCATCTATGTTAAAAACAATTTTACATGGAAAACCGGAAGGTGAAAAATATCCGGCACAACTTATTAACCCTTTACAAGGTAACTTACAGTGGTTTTTAGATAAAGAAGCCGCACAAAAATTATAAAGCAAATTATGTTTGTAAAAGCCATTGAAAGGGTTTCGGATTTTACCCGGCCTATTCATTCTATTTTAAGAATTTACCCGTCCAATAATATTATTCCCGGCGCTGCCACATTATTTTTTGTAAATGAAAACGGATACGCCATTACCTGCAAACATGTTGCGGAGTCGCTATTACATGCTGAAAATATAAACCAACAATACATTCAATTTAGAAATGAAACAAAGGCAGGCAAAAATTTGCAGGAACTGGAAGCAAAATATAAATACGGGCAGGATCATATCATACAGATAAAAAATAATTTTGTGGATAGTATCGATAGCATGACGGGGTTTACTACCCATATACATCCTACCCTGGATCTCGCCATCATTAAATTCAATGATTTTAAAAAAACGTATTACAAAAGCTATGCGCATTTTGCAAAGAATGATGAGGGCATAAAACAAGGTAAATTTTTATGCCGCCTGGGGTTCCCCTTTCCAGAGTTTAATAATTACCGGTATAATGTTTCACTGGATGATATAGAATGGCTGAATACAGGCAATACCGCTTCCCCCCGCTTTCCTATCGAAGGGATGATCACCCGGTTTTTAGGAGATGCCCAGCATGGTTTATATGGCATAGAAATGAGTACACCCGGCTTACGGGGCCAAAGTGGCGGCCCGTTATTTAATGAAAAAGGAACTATTTGCGGTATGCAGTTTAATACCAAACATTTGCACCTGGGTTTCGATATGGAGGATAAAGAAATATGGATAGAAAATAAGCAAAAAAAAGTTTCTGATTATTCTTTTATTCACTTAGGGCAATGCATTCATGCCAATACAATTAAAGCTTTTTTAAAGCAGCACCAGGTAAAATATTATGAAGAATAAATAAGACAAAGTTTACGCACTTTGCTAACTTTGTTTTATGTTACAAATAAGCCAAAGAGGGCAGCATATGCCCGCATCGCCCATCCGCAAACTAGTGCCTTATGCCGAAGCTGCTAAAAAGAAAGGCATACAAATTTTTCACCTGAATATTGGTCAACCGGATATTGAAACACCAAAATCTTGTTTGGATGCCGTAAAACATAGCCATTTTAAAGTGCTTGAGTATAGCCATAGCGCCGGTAACGAATCTTATCGCCGCAAATTGGTAGAGTATTACGAAAGAAATAATATACACATTCATTACAATGATATTATTGTTACTACAGGTGGGAGTGAAGCTATTTTATTTGGCTGCATGGCCTGCCTGGATGCAGGTGATGAAATAATTATTCCCGAACCCTTTTATGCCAACTACAACGGGTTTGCCATACAGGCAGATGTAAAAGTAGTACCTATTAAAAGCAGCATAGAAACAGGGTTTGCCCTCCCCCCCATTGAAGAATTTGAAAAAGCCATTACACCGCATACAAAAGCCATTGTTATTTGTAACCCCAATAACCCCACCGGTTATTTGTATAGTGAAACTGAAATGGAAACATTGAAGGAGATTGTAATAAAACACGATTTGTTTTTATTTGCAGATGAAGCTTACAGGGAATTTTGTTACGATGGAAAACATATAAGCGCTATGCATTTAAAGGGCGCTGAACAAAATGTAATATTAATGGATACCATCAGTAAAAGATACAGCGCATGCGGCGGAAGAATTGGTGCCTTTATTACTAAAAATAAAGAAGTATTGAATGCTGCCATGAAATTTGCACAGGCCCGCCTGAGCCCCCCTTCCTTTGCACAAATTTTAGGTGAGGCTGCTGTGGATCTGCCGGACAATTACTTCGATAAAACAAAAGCGGAATATAAATTAAGAAGAGATAAACTGGTAAACAGGCTAAATAAAATGCCCGATGTTTTTTGCCCGAACCCGGGAGGCGCCTTTTATGCAATGGCAAAACTACCTATTGATGATTGTGATGTTTTTTGCCAATGGCTATTAGAGTCTTTTAGCCATCAGGGCGCTACCGTAATGCTCGCCCCTGCTACCGGTTTCTACAGTACGCCCGGCCTGGGTAAAGATGAAGTGAGATTAGCATATGTATTAAATGCGCAGGATATTGATATTGCCATGGATTGTCTGGAAGAAGCCCTGCAGCAATACCCGGGAAGAACAAATAAAAACAATGTTTCTGCTCATATTCAAAATACATGAATTTAATTACAAAAAAAATATTTGGTTTTGAAATCATTCAAAACCATTTTTATTTACCAAAATAGCAGGGGTAATTTTTATAAAAAATTAAAACAAGAATGAAAAAAATAATTGTCTTTTTTTTGATTTGTTTTTTAATGCAACAACAGGCAAATGCCCAACTTACCCGTTATATAATAAAATTAAAAGACAAAGCCTTTTCAGGTTATTCCCTTGCGAACCCCCAACTTTTTTTGACCTCCCGTGCCATTCAACGCAGGGAAAAATATGGCATTCCTGTGGATAGCACCGACCTTCCCGTTACCGAAAGATATTTAGACAGTATTCGCATGGCCGGCGCAGTAACCATTTTAAACTATTCTAAATGGCTAAACCAGGTAGCTATAAAAACAACGGATGCGGCTGCATTAGCAAAAATAAACGCATTTCCTTTTGTTGCAGGCAGTACTGCCATTGCATCATTTACTAATGGGGCAATACAACCTGTAAATAAATATTTAGAAATTCCAGAAAACCAGGTACTCACCGGTGATGCACCGGAATCTTCGCTTACTGATCAGTATGATTATGGTTTTAGCCATGGCCAGGTAGCTATACACAACGGCCAGTTTCTCCACAATCTTGGTTTTATGGGCCAGGGAATGCAAATTGCTGTTTTAGATGCCGGGTTTTACCATTATCAAAATTTACCCACCTTCGATAGTATCAGAATAAACAATCAAATTCTGGGCACCTGGGATTTTGTAAAGAATGAAGAAAGTGTAAACGAGGACCATCAGCATGGTATGCAATGCCTAAGTACCATAGCCGCCAATATGCCTGGCATGTTTGTGGGTACTGCACCCAAAGCATCGTTTTACCTGTATCGTACAGAAGATGCAAATTCAGAATATCCTATTGAGGAGCAAAATTGGGCTGTGGGTGCTGAAAGAGCGGATAGTTTGGGTGTGGATGTATATTCTGTTTCCTTAGGTTATACCACTTTTGATGATCCTGCATTAAACTATACTTATAATAATATGGATGGCAATACAACCATGATTGCCAAAGCAGCAGACCTGGCAGCTAAAAAAGGCATCCTGGTAGTAGTTGCAGCAGGCAATGAGGGTACCAGTAGCTGGCACTACCTGTCTACCCCATCGGATGCAGACAGCGTATTGGCTGTAGGTGCAGTTGATAGCCTGGGAAATATTGCAGGCTTCAGCAGCTATGGACCCAGTAGTGATAACAGGATAAAGCCCAATGTTGCATCTGTAGGCCTGATGACAGCAGTTGCCAATACCAGTACCGGTATGCCTGTATTTGGCAGTGGCACTTCCTTTGCCTGCCCAAATATGGCAGGATTAAGCACTTGTTTATGGCAGGCCTTTCCCGAAGTAAATAATATGAGTATTATTGATGCGCTTCAGCAAAGCGCCTCCCGTTTTTCTAACCCTGATAACCGGGTAGGGTATGGTATACCCGATGTAAAAAAAGCTTTTGCGCTGCTTGTAAAAAAATTATTTCAAGCACAGTTGCAGGAAATTGATTGTATAGTTACCGGTGAATTGCAAATTAAAACCGGTAACTCTATCAATGTAGCTATTGAACGGAAAATAAACAGTGACCCGGAATACCAGTTAATAAAATCTTTTACCGGGTCGGGAAATTTCGCAACCCAATCTTTATCATTTACAGATGATTTATCACAAGTACCAAACGGGAATATTTATTACCGTATTAAAATGCAGGTACAGGGAGACACCAGCTTTATAATTGATTCTATCTTAATCGCACATACTCAATCCTGCCTGCCCTTAGCCAATAGTGTAAAAATGGGGCCTAACCCCCTGCAGGATCAGCTCCAGGTAATCATTAGCAGAACTGCGAATACCAGCGTAACATTGGTTCTCTTTAATGCATTGGGTCAAAAAATTTGGCATGTACAAAATAACCAGTTACCCGGCAGCCAAATTTATAAGATCCCGACCAACCAGTTGGCAAAAGGAGTTTATAGTATTGCTTTTTATGCAAATGGAAAAAGAGAATGGATACAAAAGCTAATAAAATAATTTTATTTCTTTTGAAATACAGAAGTAAATAAAGTATCGGCTCCCAGGCTCCAGCCGGGTAAATATTTATATTCAATACACTTTAATGCCGTTTGCTGTTCAATGGCATTAACGATGGCTTCATTTTCTGATTTAAATACAGAACAAGTAATATAAAAAAACAAACCTTCTTCTTGTAATTGCGCTGCTGCATGCACCGCTATTTGCAATTGCTTTTGAGTGTACTGAGCCAGTGTGCTTTCTTTAAAATAATAAAGTTGTTCGGGAGTCCGGCTCCAGGTGCCGCTCCCGCTGCAGGGGGCATCTAAAATAATAATATCATAGCTTGGCTGTTTATCGCTGTGTTTTGTAAGATCTGCTGTAAAGGTATGATATGATTTTACGCCGGCCTGGTAAAACCGGGTTTGTAAATTTTTTAAAATAGAAGGGCGTATATCACTGGCTGTAATTTCTATTTGCCCCTGTAAAATATCATAAAGCAAAATTGATTTTCCGCCACTCGCCGCACAGCAATCCCATACTTTTAATTTGCTATAGGGCTGCATTTGTTGTAATAAGTTCAGTCCGATGTTAAATACTTGTTGTGAACTAAAATCCTGCACCACAGCTTCTTTATTTAAAAAGATAACATCATTTGATTTTGTTTTATTGGGCAAGCAAATACATTCTTCATTTAACACGGTATACTCAATTTGCTGTGCCTTTAATTTTTGCTGCACTATTTGGTAGTAATCAGGCCGGCATCGTAAAAAAAAGTTGGGTTGCTTTAAAAGTGAATTTGTAAAACCTTTCGCATCCAGGTGGCTGCTTAAAAGAGGTTGAAAGGGAAAAATCTTTTGCAGATTAATATTTACAAGCTTTGCTTTTTCATCCATTGTACCGTGTACCCTTTCATTAAGATGAGGATATAATTCGGCCAATACAGGATGCCCTGTAGCCCTGCACATAAAAAAAGCAGTTGCCATATTGTTTTCATCTATGCTCTTAAAGCAATGCCCCACCCTAAAAAAATTATAACAAAGTTCACTGATCAATTTCCTGTCCCGGGAGCCATGTTTTTTATTAAGTGAAAAATAATTTTTCAGGTAAAATACAAATGGTTTCTCACCGGTATAATGATTCACCAGTGAGACTGCTGTGCGTATAGTATTGAAATAGCGACTCATAAAAAAGACTGTATGAATACAGCCATATTGATAAATAAGAATTACAAATGTTGAACGGAGCGTCGCCACTGCTGCTGAACCCGGGCAATACAGCTCAATAAAAAAAATTAAAGTTCCAGTAATGCTTCTATAGGATCTTTTCCAAAAAGAAGTATTTCCGGGTTTTCTAATAATTGTTTAACTCTTACTAAAAACCCGACTGATTCACGCCCATCAATAATGCGATGATCGTAGCTGAGGGCAATATACATCATAGGCTTTATAACTACCTGGCCATTTACGGCCATGGGTCTTTCTACAATATTATGCATACCCAGTATGGCGCTTTGCGGTAAATTAATAATGGGTGTACTCATCATGCTTCCAAATACGCCGCCATTGGTAATGGTAAAAGTACCACCCGACATTTCTTCTAATGTAAGTTTATTGTTTTTGGCCTTGGTGGCAAGGTCTACCACAGCAGCTTCTATTTCTGCCATACTCAGGCTTTCTGCATTGCGTATGACCGGCACTACAAGACCTTTGGGGGCACTTACTGCAATGGAAATATCACAATACTCATGATAAATAATATTCTCCCCATCAATGTAGGCATTTACTGCCTGGAATTGTTGTAATGCATAGCAACAGGCTTTCGTGAAAAAGCTCATGAATCCCAGATTTACACCATGCAATTCTTTAAACTTGTCTTTATATTTTTTACGGATATCCATGATGGGCCCCATATCTACTTCATTAAAAGTAGTGAGCATGGCCGTTGTATTTTTTGCTTCCACTAACCTGCGGCTAACCGTTTTACGCAGGTTACTCATTTTTTCGGGCCTGTCATTCCTGCTAAATAAGTTTGTTCCCGGTGTTCGCCCCGGATTTTCCAGGATATCAATAACATCCTGTTTTAAAATTTTTCCCAGGCTGCCCGATGGTTTTATTGATTTTGTATCAACTTTTTTATCGGCAATAATGGCAGCCGCCACAGGGCTCGCTTTTACTTCTTCTTTTTGTTGATTTTCAACTGATTTTACCGGTTCAGCTACTTTTTCATTTGCCGGAGCATCTGGTGCATTAGGCGCAGGTTCCGCTTGTGCAGGTTTGGGGGCTGACTCATCAATGGTACATACTACATCCCCAATAGAGAGTGTATCTCCTTCTTTAGCAACCCATTGTATTGCTCCTGCCTTTTCAGCATTAATCTCAAAAGTAGCTTTCTCACTTTCTAATTCAGCTATTACTTCGTCTCTTTGTACGTATTCGCCACTTTGTTTCAAAATTTTTACCAGGGTTACCTCGGTAATACTTTCTCCAACTGTGGGAACTTTTATTTCTATTGCCATTTAAAAACCATATTTTTGCTATGCAAATCTCGTATAAAATTCCTTATCCTCTGTATTAATTCCGCAATTTCCACAAGATCCTTCAGATTAACTCCGCAAAACCCCCATTTGGGGTATTGACTTTTAATTATATTAATAATATTTTTGTTTCTTACGTAAAATTGACATCTTACCTGGTATTCATTATTATACATGGTAGAAATACCCACCAGGGGGTGACTTTAAAAATTAAAAAATGTTACAGAAAAAAATAACCGGTATTGCCATGGTCTTATTATTAAGTTATGGGGCAGATGCACAACTGTATAATAATGGCGCCACGATAAAAATACAGAATGGGGCGTACCTATATTCAAAGGGCGATGTTTTCAATAATACGGGAACAATTACCAATGATGGTAAATTAGAGGTACAAGGTAATTTTACAAATACTGGTACTTACAATTTTACAACCACAGAAGATAGCATTATTATGTCTGGCGCCGGTAATGTAACATTACAGGCCGGTGGCGCAACTATTAATTATTTAATGCTGAATAAAAACAGTAATTCAGATGAAGTAAAATTAACTCAATCGGCTAATGTAGGTAAAGTACTGGATTATTTAGTAGGCAATTTTACTACAGACCCTATTAATAACCCGGCCTATTTTTTATCAGCGCCCAACACGGCTGTATTTAATTTTGGTGCCAATAATGAAATTATAGGTAAAGTAAAGAGAACCGGTTGGGTTTCTAATTCCTCTGTTGTATTCAACCAGCCTAATATGCGGGTAAATACCACGGGCGGTACAGCTCCTTCTGAGATAACCGTTACAATGATTCCACAATCAGCAGGTGGCGACCCTTCTCAAAATGAAAGGGAAGTAAAAAGGAATTTTGCTTTTTCGCAAACCGGTGGTACTGGTTTTACGGCCAGTGTTCGGTTTGCTTATTCAGATGCTGAGTTAAATACAAATACAGAAGAAGGGTTGGTACCCTGGCAACTGGTATCCTCCGAATGGAATGGTGAATTAACGCCTGTTACCCGTGATGCAAGTTCTAATTATGTAGAATATGCTGGCATTACAGCGGCTGAACTTACAAATGAATGGAAACTGGCAGATGCAAAATATACTTTTAATGCCAAAGCCTATTTAAGAGGGGCATGGAATAATGCTACAGATTTAATGAGAACGAATTTAAATAGTGGAAACCTTTTACCATTATCACAACCTTACGCCGGGCCGCCTACCAATTACCCCGGTACAGAATCAGTTGCTTCAATACCCAATGCCAATATTGTAGATTGGGTTCTCTTAGAATTCAGGAAGCCGGGTTCTGGTGATGGAGCAGATGCGGATGCGCTTTCTACAATTGGAAGAAAAGCCGCTTTCTTATTAAATAATGGGGATATTGTAGATCTGGATGGTGTGTCATCACCACTCATTGAAATATCAAAACAAGGGGGTGGTTTCCTTGTAGTAAAACACCGCAATCATATTGCTATTATGAGCAATAACCTGGCTTCAAATGCACAAGGTACTTTTACCAATGATTTTTCAATAGCCGCCAATGCTTATACCAATCCGTTAGCATCATCTTCACCCACTACCATTTTATTTACCAGTGCCCCCGGAAATACATTATACGGTATGTGGCCCGGAGATGTAAACAGGAATGGTACCGTTTCCAGTTCTGATCTTACTCCCATTTATAGTGTAGTAGGTTCTACACCCGATCAAAACACAAACTTGTATAGCGTAAGAGATGTGAATTTAGATAAAAATATTACGAATGCCGATGCAAGCAATGCTTCTTATTCCATCTCCAATTTTGCAAATGCAAGCGTTTCTAAACCAGGATTTATCAATACGGTTAATCTTCCTCACATACTTAAATCTCATGTTCCGGGAGAATCAAATTAATAAGTTAATACACAAGAATCATGAAAAAAATTTTAGTCCCCTTTCTTGCACTTTTTATCATCCAACATTCTTCTGCCCAGGATGTATCAATAAAAGTTGCACAAAAATCATATAGTAACGTAGATCCTGATGGACCCGGCCCGGCAACAGGCTCGGTAGTTATTCAGTTTTTATTGCAATATTCCGGGGGTACTGTTTTAGCAGATGGAATGGGTTTATCCATGGTATTTCAATCGTCGAAGCTAATGGCTACTACCGTAAACACAACGGTTCCTGTAGGCAACTTAGGCTCACCTCCCATGGGTTCTACCTGGCTTCAAACGGTAAATAACCGGGCCGGGAATCCTATAAATAAAACATATAACGGGGTTACTTATGACCGCAGAATGATTGTTGGCTTTAATGAATCTACCGGTACTCCCAATGTGGCTGTAGATGGCAATTTCCAGGCTTTGGTAGAAATTACTTACTGGACCCTCGGTAATTCATACCCTCAAGGTGGGTTTATAACGCCGGAACCCGGTTCTATCCTTCCACAAAATGAATTATCCAGTGACCAGGGTTTAACTACATTTCCTTACCTATCTCCCGATTTAAATAATGCAGTTGCCCTAGGTGGCACTGTTCCTATCTTATTTAGTAAATATAATGTGGCCTGTAAAACAAATGGCGTATCACTTACCTGGAGTACACAAAATGAATCGAACAGTAATCATTTCGAAGTTTTAAAAAGTGCCGATGGTTACAATTGGGTAAATATTGGCCAGGAACTTGCTGCCGTAAATTCTACTTCAGAAAAAAATTATCAATACCTGGACCTGGATGGCTCCAAAGGGTTGTATAAAATAAGGCAGGTAGATGCCGACGGAAGTTTTACAGAAACAGGATCACTTAGAGCTAATTGTGAGGTGAGAAGTTATATTACTTCGCAGGTATATCCCGTACCTGCAAAAGAGGGTATCACATTGGCCATTAAATCAGATAAAGCAATTAAAACAGATCTGCAAATAATAGATGCCAATGGCAGAATCGTTCAAAAACTAAGTACATCCTTATTGATAGGTACTACCAATATACCCATAGATGTAAGTAAAATGGCAGCTGGTGAATATTTGATTGTAAGCACCAACCCCATAGTTAAACTTTCTAAGAAATTCATAGTTGCCCGCTAGGTAACTATAAAAACAAGATCAGGAGCCTTCCAGGATATGGAAGGCTTTTTTTATAAGATTCCCTCATCGGCAAAACTATAATACCCATTTTCACTCACAATAATATGATCCAGTAAAATAATATCGATAAGGGCAGCTGCCTCTTTTATTTTTTGGGTAAGTGCAATATCCTGGCGGCTGGGTTTAAGGTTTCCCGAAGGGTGATTATGTGTAAGAATAAGGCCGGTGGCTTCTTCGTGTAATGCCATTTTTAATATAACCCTGGGATCAGCCACAGTACCGGTAATTCCTCCCTTACTTATAATTTCAAAATGCTTTATAGTATTGGCCGAATTAAGAAAAATAACACCAAAAACTTCGTAATTATAATCCTTCAGTACGGTTTGTAAATAATTGCTGGTATCTGTACTCCGGGTTATTTTAAGTTTTTGTAATATGGGGCCGCTATGCCTTCGCCTGCCTAGTTCCAATGCGGCTGCCAGGGCAATCGCTTTTGCTTTTCCAATGCCTTTTACTTTTTGAAAGTCTGCAATCGTAAGCCGGCCTAATTCAGAAAGATGATTGCTGCCTAATGCTAGTACCTCCCGGGCAAGGGCTACAGCCGACTTTTCTTTACTCCCATTATTAATAATAATGGCCAACAGTTCAGAATCACTTAATGCTTCCGCTCCTTTGGCTAACATTTTTTCCCGGGGCCTGTCATCAATTGCCCAGTTTTTAATGGAACCATGGGATTTATTAAAATTTTCCATACAATCAATTTTAAAACCTCTAAACTAAACTGTATTTTCGCACTTCTCTATACATACTGCACAAAAAAACTACATGGAATCTAACGCTAAAATTTTTTCTGGTACGGGTTCTCAATATCTGGCCGAAAAAATTGCAAAAAAATTTGGAGAGCCCCTTGGCAAAGTAAATATACAACGATTTAGTGATGGAGAAATAGGTGTTGAATTCCAGGAAAGCATACGTGGGCGATTTGTATTTCTGGTACAAAGCACTTTCGCTCCCACTGATAACCTCATGGAATTATTACTGATGATTGATGCTGCAAAAAGGGCCTCGGCTTATAAAGTAATAGCCGTTATTCCATATTATGGTTACGCCAGGCAGGATCGTAAAGACAAACCTCGTGTGGCTATCGGATCAAAATTGGTAGCCAATATGCTTACTGCTGCTGGTGCAGACAGGGTGGTAACAATGGATCTGCATGCACCGCAAATTCAAGGTTATTTTGACATCCCGGTTGATCACCTGGAGTCTTCTGCCATCTTTATCCCTTATATTGAAAGCTTACATTTACCCAATCTCACTTTTGCCGCCCCCGATGTAGGTAGCGCAAATAGGATAAGGGAGGTCGCTACATTTTTTGAAACGGAAATGGTGATCTGTGATAAACATCGGAAAAGAGCCAATGAAATTGCAAGTATGGTGGTTATAGGAGATGTAACCGACAGAGATATTGTACTGGTAGATGATATTTGCGATACCGGTGGCACACTTTGTAAAAGTGCTGCACTTATGAAAGCGAATGGGGCCCGTAGTGTACGTGCATTTTGTACTCACCCGGTTCTTAGCGGTAAAGCCTACGAAAATATAGCAAACAGTGTTTTGGAAGAACTGGTAGTATGTGATACCATACCAATTAAAAATATTTGTGATAAAATAAAAGTACTCTCCACCGATGAACTTTTTGCCGTAGCTATCAGAAACGCTTATGAAAATAAGAGCATCAATAGCCTATTTATTCGTAGCAGGCTAAAAAAATAATTGTAAATCAATATTTTATAATTCATTATAAAAAAATAATCCTTTAAAAAGAACGATTACAAGCCTGGTTTTACGTACTTTTGCGCCTCAAATAAATTTACAAAATGAAATCAATTACAATTGAAGGACAACTGAGGACCGAAAGCGGAAAAAAAGCCACCCGCCAACTTCGCTCTCAGCACCTGGTGCCTGCTGTAATTTACGGTGGTAGTACAGAAATCAATTTTTCAGCGCCGGCATCAGCATTTAAAAACATCGTTTATACTGCAGAATTTATGACTGCTAATATTACGATAGACGGCAAAACCTATAGCTGTATTTTAAAAGATTTACAGTTCGATAAAGTTTCAGATGCATTAAATCATGTTGACTTTTTAGAACTGGTAAGTGATAAAAAAGTGATTGCCTCACTTCCTTTAAAATATACAGGTACCCCCGCAGGTGTAAAAGCAGGTGGTAAATTGGTTACTAAAATGAAAAGTATTAAGGTAAAAACCTTACCCAAATATTTAAAAGAATTTATAGAAGTAGATATTAGTGCATTAGAATTGAATGCGAACTTAAGAGTAGAAGATATCCAGGCAGATAATATGGAAATTTTAAACTCTCCACGTATTCCCATCGCTTCTGTAACCATGACACGCCAGCTTAAACAAGAAGAAGCCGCTGCTCCAAAAGCCGCTGCCCCGGCTGCTGCTCCTGCTGCTGCAGCTGCTCCGGCAAAAAAATAAACAGTTGTACACTTTATACGAAATGCCCTTACCAGGGCATTTCTTTTTTACTATAAAATCATTTAACCAAAGTGCAAACTTGTTACCTTTGCGCTCTTAAATATATAGATAATGGGAATGGATAGAAATACGGTAATTGGCTTTATACTCATTGGTATAATGATGGTTACCATGTTTGTAGTTAATAGCAGGAGCCGCCAGCAGTATGAAAAAGAACAAAAAAGAATAAATGACTCTATCGCAGCTACAAAACCCAAAAAGATAATTGACACTTTACATACCGCTAATGTTTTAGTGGACAGCCCCGCAATTAGCGCTAAAGACTCAAGTGGATTTTCACTCGCAAACAACCCAGGCCAATCTGTTACTTTAGAAAATGATGTTCTTAAAGTAGTATTCTCCACTAAAGGGGCTCAACCAAAACAAGTTACACTCAAAAAATTTAAAAGGTTTGATGGTTCCTTAGTCGTTCTGCAAGAAGGAAACTATAATAAACTGTCTTACCCAATACTCACAGGAATCAATCAAACTGCCGCTTCAAATGATATTAATTTTACTGCAGAACCGGTTATTACAAAAGCCGATGGAAGCCAGGTTTTAAATTTTAAAATGGGCGATAGCAGTACATCCAGGATAATAACACACCAGTACATCATGAAGAAAGATGACTACATGATTGACCTGGCAATAAATATCCAGGGAGCCGATAAACTTTTCAGTCAAAATGCCTTGAACCTGGTCTGGCAAACCGAAACACCCCAGGTAGAAAAAGACCATAAATATGAATTAACTCAAATGGAGTTATGCTACCTGGAAAATAAAGATTACGACTTTAAAAGAATGCTTGAATCTGGCAATAAATCTTTTTCTGAGCCTTTGAATTGGGTCGCTGTAAAACAACAATTTTTTATTTCAGGCCTCATTGCAAATAATAATTTTAGTACAGTAGGTGCCAGTTGGCAGGTATCTAAAGATACCAACAGCCATATTGCCCAAACAGCAATAAATGCAAAAGCAGATTTTGCAGCAGGCGCATCCAATGTATCCGTTCCTTTACATCTTTATTATGGGCCCAGTGATTATAATATTTTAAAAAAATATGGTAATCAAATGCAAAATATTGTTCCCTATGGCAGTGGTGTTTTTGCATTTGTAAAGTACATTAACCGGTATTTCCTGCTCCCTGTTTTTGATTTTTTACGATCAAAAGTGGCAAGCATGGGATTGGTCATTTTATTGTTAACACTCTTTATTCGATTAATTACTTCTCCCATTCTTTATAAAAGTTATTTAAGTGGTGCTAAAATGAGGGTATTGAAGCCGGAAGTAGATCAACTTAAATTGAAATTTAAAGACCCCAAAACAGGCCAGTTAGATCAGCAGGCTTTTGGTATGGAACAAATGAAACTTTGGAAAAGTGCAGGCGTAAACCCGCTTGGGGGCTGTATCCCGGCGCTCTTACAAATCCCTATTTTCATGTCCTTATATTATTTCTTTCAGTGTAATATTGATTTAAGGGGGCAAAGTTTCTTATGGGCAACCGATTTAGCAGCTTATGATTCAATTTTTAAGTTACCATTCAACATCCCATTCTATGGCGATCATGTAAGTTTATTTACCATTACAGCCACGCTTACCAGTTTGTTGATTTCTGTGTACAGCATGAATCAAATGCAGGATAACAGTAACCCGGTAATGAAGTACATGCCATATTTTTTTCCTATCATATTATTAGGCGTTTTCAATAATATGCCTTCGGCACTCACCTGGTATTACACAATCTCAAATACCATCACACTTATTCTGCAAATTGTAATTCAGAAATATATCATTGATCATGATAAAATACTGGCGGTAATGAACGAAAAGAAAAAACGACCGGTTACTAAAAGTAAATTGCAGGAAAGGATAGAAGCCATGCAGGAAACACAGAAAAAAATGCAGGAAATGAAGTCTAAAACATCTAAAAAGTAAAGAAACTAAGTTAAAGAAATACTAAACTGCAGCCTAATCCGCTGCAGTTTGCATTTTAACCCGTCTATATTAGAATTGGAAAACAATTGTATTATCTTAGTGTAACATTAAACCTCATCAATGAAGCTTAACAATTCAGTTTTTATTCTCTTTATCTCATTTCTTTTAATGAGTGCAAGCGCCAAATCACAACATTCTTTAGATGATGGGACCTTACTATATAACATAAGCATCCACTCTAGTAATCAGGAAAGTAAAACGATACCTGGAGCCACATTAACCTTATATGTAAGTAAAACGAAAAGCAGTAGTGTAATGAATAGTGCCCTGGGTACAGAATCGGCAGTATATGATAATGTCCTGGGAAAGGGCTTTATCTTAAAAGAATACAGTGGTCAAAAATTAATGATCACAATCAACCATAAGGATTGGCAGCAAAAAAATCAATGGAATAATAATCTTAATTTTAATTACACTAATGAAACTAAAATAATAAATGGATTTACTTGTAAAAAAGCAACCGCTATAACACAATCAGGTAATCCATTTACAGTATATTATGCTCCAGATATTAAGATTACCAATACAAAGTACAACAATGCTTTTCCAAGGCTACCCGGGCTTCCGGTTCAGTTTGATTTACAATCCGGTAATTTAATATTTCAATACCAATTAACAAGCATCAATTACGGGGTAGTGCCGGCAAATATTTTCGAAGCTCCTAAATCCGGGTATCGGGTAATGAGTTACGAAGAAAATCAACAACTCCGTAAAACCAATGAATCAATAGGATTCTAATAATTCCTTTTTGAATTCTACAAAAGAACCCGTCTTATTAATTGCATTTGAATGAAAGCATAATAACACCCCTCAGCATGAAATTCTGATTTAAAAATTCAAAAATCAAAATACCTTCCAGTAATATGGAAGGTATTTTAATATTGAGTCGGGATGGCAAGATTCGAACTTGCGACCTCCTGGTCCCAAACCAGGCGCGATAACCGGGCTACGCTACATCCCGAACTGTGGGTTACCGATCTTTAAGCACTTATTTGCGGAGAGGGTGGGATTCGAACCCACGGTACAGTTTAACCCGTACGACGATTTAGCAAACCGTTCCTTTCGGCCTCTCAGGCACCTCTCCGTTCCTTAAAGGGCAGCAAAAATACAATTCAATCCCTTATTCCCCAAATCAATGTTTAAAATTTATGAAATAAAAATGCCGGGCAATTACCCGGCTTTTACCTATTCTCTTTTTTGGCTTTACATAGCCGCCAATTGCACTTTTTGCTGTAATTCTAATACACTTTCCTTAAATAAGGTATCGGTATCCATTAAATCTTTTACGGTTTGGCAGCTATGAATAACGGTAGTATGATCCCGGCCACCAAAATGTTCGCCAATTGTTTTTAATGAGTTTTTAGTAAATGCTTTACTTAAATACATGGTAATTTGCCGGGCTTGTACAATTTCCCTTTTCCGGGTTTTTTGCAATAGTTTATCATAAGGTACACCAAAGTATTCGCATACCATTTTTTGTATAGCATCAATCGTAATTTCTTTACTGGAAGATTTTACAAAATTTCTTAAAACTTTTTTAGCCAATTCGAGGTCAATTTCCCTTTTATTTAGCGAAGATTGTGCCAACAATGAGATTAAAGCCCCTTCTAATTCCCGTACATTACTATTGATATTATAGGCTATATATTTTACTACTTCACGGGGTACTGCAAATCCATCACTTTTCATTTTGGTATCCAGTATCTCCATTTTGGTATCATAATCGGGCGCTTGTAAATCGGCGCTTAATCCCCATCTAAAACGGCTAAGCAATCTTTCCTGTACCCCTTCTAAATCTTTGGGCGATTTATCACTGGTTAATACTAACTGTTTTCCACTTTGGTGCAAATGATTGAAAATTGAGAAGAATGCATCCTGTGATTTTTCTGCCCTGTTAAAAAACTGGATATCATCAATAATCAAAACATCTATTAATTGATAAAAATGAATAAAATCGTTTATGGCATTATTACGGCTATGATCTATAAACTGATTGATGAATTTTTCTGAACTTACATACAATACCACTTTATTCGGGTGTAATCTTTTTACATCATTCCCAATGGCTTGTGCCAGGTGCGTTTTACCTAACCCTACCCCGCCATAAATAACCAAAGGATTAAAAGAAGTGCCCCCGGGCTTTTCGGCAACGGTTTTGCCGGCCCTGCGGGAAACCCTGTTACAATCACCCTCAATAAAAGAATCAAATGTATACGCAGCATTTAGCTGGGGATCTATTTGCATCTTTTTAAGCCCCGGTATTACAAACGGGTTCTTAACAGGGTTATTTATAATTAAAGGGAAATCCATTTCATTATTCGTAAAAGATTTATATCCATGTGCGGGAACATCCATTGTGAGTGGCTTGTTCCTGCTATTGCCACTATCTACCATGATGCGATATTCTAATCTCGCTTCTTTGCCTAATTCTCTTTTTAAAGTCTTCGCCAATAAAGCTACATAATGTTCTTCAAGATATTCATAAAAAAACTGGCTGGGTACCTGGATCGTTAATACTTTACCTTTTAACTCAACGGGTTTAATAGGTTCGAACCATGTTTTAAAATGTTGCCATTCTACAATGTCTTTGATTATCTCTAAGCAATCAGCCCAAACTTTTTCGAACGCTTTGTCCATTATTCCGTGCACTATTTATTACAAGGTGGTAAATCTATTTTTCTATGCTAAAAACGAACCTCATTTATCTCTGTAAAATTATCTCTTCAGCAGGACAGCGAATATCAAACTAAATTGTTGAAAAAAAAATTTTTTATTCACTTGTTTTTTTCATTGGTAATACAGTTTTTTAAGCGGTAAGGCCATTGTGGTGCAGAAGTAAAATTGGAAACCCAATATCATTAAGGCTTTCCCAAAAATGAGGCGATTTTTTAATAAAATTTCAATCAAAAAATAATTACCCGTTTCCTGGAAGTTTTTCCACATTGACCATTATATTTCCTTATTTTTGACTCCCAAAATATTTTCAATAATGAGTTATGAACTTACCGGGAAACTGGTTTCTAAATTTGATGTGGTACAAAGAAGCGAATCCTTTAAAACGAGAGAATTTGTTGTAGAGAAAACAGAGGATATCAATGGACGTACTATTGTAAATTACATCAAATTTCAATGTGTACAAGACCGTACCAGCATCGTGGATAAAGTAAACACAGGCGATGAAATTAAAGTGTACTTTAACATTAAAGGTAATAAGTGGGAAAAAGACGGAAGAACGAACTACATTACCAATTTAGATGCATGGCGTATTGAACAATTACTTAAACCCGCTACAAATGAAATTGGAAATGAATATATGGAGCCACTGGATACCTTTTCGGCCACGGCCCCGGATGCTATAGATGATTTACCATTTTAACTGCATAAACCAGCAATTCAGAATAAGCCTGCCGGCGATTCAATGCAAAAAAAATTATCATTAAAATTATTGCCTTCGCAACTTGTAAGCGAAGAAACAATAAAAGAACAAATTGCTTTTGCCACCGGAATAAAAAAATCGGCTATCCATGGATTTCGTATACAAAAAAAATCTATTGATGCACGAGGGCAAACGGTATATATACCCGTTACGCTAACGGCTTATATTAATGAACCTGTACAAGAGGAATTATCCCCCCGGTTTCAATTTAAAAATGTAGCCAACGCCTCTAAAAAGGTGATCATTATTGGCGCCGGCCCCACGGGATTATTCACTGCCCTAAAACTCCTGGAAAAAGGGATACAACCCATCATTCTGGAAAGAGGAAAAGATGTACGAAGCCGGAGACGAGACCTTGCCATTTTAAACAAGGACGGAATTGTAAATCCCGAAAGCAATTATTGCTTTGGGGAAGGCGGTGCCGGTACCTATAGTGATGGCAAACTATATACCCGTAGTACTAAAAGAGGCAATATTAACCGCATTTTAGATTTATTCATTTTTTTTGGCGCCCCACCCCATATTGGCTATGACGCACACCCTCATATTGGTACGAATAAACTCCCTCAAATAATTACGGCTATGAGGGAATGTATTTTGAATCACGGGGGTAAATTCATTTTTGATAAAAAGCTCACCGGTTTTACCTTACAAAACCATCTGATCAAGAGTGTAAAAACAGCAGATGGCGATGAATTTAACGCAAATGCGTATGTATTAGCAACTGGCCACTCAGCCCGGGATATATTTAAACTCTTACAAAACCAAAATATTCTTATAGAGGCAAAACCTTTTGCACTTGGCGTAAGGATAGAACATCCGCAGGCACTCATTGATAATATTCAATATCATTGTACTACCCGGGATCCATTGCTGCCCCCCGCATCTTATGCCCTGGTAAACCAGGTACATGAAAGAGGCGTATTTTCATTTTGTATGTGCCCGGGAGGCATTATTGCTCCCGCCTCTACCGACCCTGGCGAATTGGTAGTAAATGGATGGAGCCCATCTAAAAGAAACAACCCTTTTGCAAATAGTGGTATGGTGGTGCAATTCAGTAAGGAAGATGTAAATCTTTGGATGCGTAAAAATCCCCAACATACATTGGAAACCACCGAAAACGACCCGTTATTATTTATGCATTTTCAGCAAGCTGTAGAAAAACAATGTTTCCGGGCGGGTGGCGGCAAGTTTATGGCACCCGCACAACGAATGATAGATTTTACAAAACGCAAAATATCTGACAACTTACCCGCAAACTCATACCTGCCGGGCTTACAGGCAAGCTCTTTACATGAGGTATTGCCCGGTTTTATTAATAACAGCCTGGTGGAAAGTTTTACCCAGTTTGGAAAAAAAATGAAAGGATATTTTACAAATGAAGCCACGGTAGTGGCTACTGAGAGCCGTACCAGCAGCCCGGTTCGTATTCCCCGGGACCGGGAAACTGGGGCTCATGTACAAATAAAAAACTTATACCCGGCTGGCGAAGGTGCCGGTTATGCCGGCGGTATCGTAAGCGCTGCCATGGATGGAGAAAGGATTGCTGAATCTATATGTACTGTTTTAGGGCAATCTTAAAATCCATTCATCATTTTTTGTAACAAACTACCATCCAGAGCATCTACATTTGTAAACATTATAAATTACAGGATATGAATTTACTGGAACTCCATAATCTTAAAAAATATTTTGCTACACAAAAAGCGGTAGATGATGTAAGCTTTGGGATACAGCAGGGAGATATCTTTGGTTTACTCGGCCCCAATGGCGCAGGTAAAACCACCTTATTAAGAATGATTACCGGGATTTTTTATCCGGACAGCGGAAGCATCAACTTCAATGGAAAACCTTTTAATGCGCTTAAAGATGCCGAAAAAATCGGGTATATGCCCGAAGAGAGAGGCTTATATAAAAAAATGAAAATTGGAGAGCAGGCAATCTATCTTGCCAGGCTAAAAGGTTTATCTACAGCCGACGCTACAGAAAAAGTGAAACATTGGTTTACAAAATTAGAAATGCAAAGCTGGTGGAACAAAAAAGTAGAAGACTTAAGTAAAGGGATGAGCCAAAAACTTCAGTTTGTAACAACCGTGGTACACGACCCCAGGCTTATCATTTTAGATGAACCTTTTAGCGGGCTGGATCCAGTAAATGCCAACCTGATAAAAGAAGAAATTTTTAATCTTGCAAAAAACGGGAGCACCATCATTTTTAGTACACACAGGATGGAGCAGGTAGAAGAAATTTGCAACCATATTGTACTAATGAATAAAGGGAAAAAAATTTTAGACGGTACGGTAAATGGAGTAAAACAGGAATTTAAAGAAAATATTTATCAACTTAAAGCTCCTGTACTTCCCGAACACCTGATGACAGATGTTTTTGAAGTCGTAAAACTGGATAAGAACCAATTGCTTTTAAAGTTGCTTTATGAATCAAAACCCAATGACGTACTCCAATACTTCATTAATAAAAATATACAGGTAGAATCTTTTACCGAAGTATTGCCAACATTAAACGACATTTTTATACGCCAGGTAGAAGGTACAGAAACTGCCAGGTCATTTCAACATATTAATTAACTGAATTACCATGAGTAAAATTGGATTAATAATCGGCCGGGAATATTTTACAAGAGTAAAAAAGAAGTCATTTTTAATTACTACTATTCTTGTACCCCTGGTTATCATGGGCTTTTATGCCATCATTGTTGCCGTTGCTATAAAAGGCGACAGCTCAGAAAGCAAGCAAAAAATAGGTATCCTAGATGAAGCCGGTATCTTTAGCGATAGCGCTATTAAAAATATAGATACCGCCAAATACAGGATCGTAAAAGGCGAAACAGAGCAAACATTTGTAAAAAAATATAAAGACCAGGGCTTATTCGGGTTCTTATATATTCCCGCATTTAATCTCAACAAACCGGAAGGTATTGTAATGCATAGCCAAAGTTCTGTGGGGTTAAGTAAAACCATGGCCATAGAGAGCATGGTTAGCAAGGCTGTCTTTTTAAAAAGATTACAAACCCTGGGCATTGACCCTGAAAAATATAAGGATATAGATGCCTCGGTAAGTGTACAATCTACTATAGATACCAAGGATGGAAGTAAAAAAAGTATTGCCGGCCTGGCTTATATTGTTTCATTTGGCTGTGGTATCCTTATTTATATGATGATGATTATTTATGGTACCCAGGTAATGCGGGGGGTTACTGAAGAAAAAACAAACAGGATTGCAGAGGTCGTAGTGAGCTCGGTAAAACCTTTTGAATTGATGATGGGAAAAATTGTAGGTATTGGCCTGGTAGGTCTTACTCAATTTGCGATATGGATATTATTAGTAGGTATTTTACAAAGCCTGCTCCCGCTTTTTATGCCCGATATGATGCAACAAATGGGGGGCGATGGAGCTACTGCAGTAAAATCGGGCATTATGGCACAGGTATCCGAAGGCCTCTCCACACTACCATTATTAAAGATCGGCTTTCTCTTTATCTTTTATTTTATATTTGGATACCTTACTTATGCCTCTTTATTTGCAGCAGTAGGTAGCGTGGTAAGTGAAGACCAGCAGGAAGCACAGCAACTTGTATTTCCTATTTTAATGCCTATAATTCTTGGATTTGTTATTATGACAAAAGCAATAGATGCCCCCGATAGCAGCATGGCCGTATTTGGAAGTTTGTTTCCGCTTACATCCCCGGTAGTGATGATGGGGAGGGTTACGTATGCCATTCCCCTATGGCAAATTGCCGCATCGGCCGTTTTGCTTATAGGCACATTTTTATTATTCACCTGGCTCACCGCAAAAATTTATCGTACCGGTATTTTAATGTATGGTAAAAAACCAAGCTGGAAAGAAATGATGAAATGGGCATTTCGTAAGCAATAATCAAATACCCGGCTTTTTTTTAATTTAAGAACCACCATTTAATACCAAAACGAAAAATCAATCCCGGCGTGGGATATAATGGGGCTGCAAAGTTATTATTAATAAATTGCAGCGAACCATTTTGAAAGCTGGCTGTGTTCAGGTTTTCCAAACGGATGTAAGCGCCAAAACCTTTTATTCTAAAGTGTAAATAAGCACTTATATCCGGGCGGTTTTTAATGGTCGTACTGTCTTGTATTACAAACTGTCCTGTAACCGGTGCATAGCCATCGGCTTTAAATGGGGTATAATAACGAGCCTCTAAACCGGTACTGATGAGTAAATTTTTATAAAATCTTCCTTCATAAGCCAATCGTTGCCTTGTATAAATGAAAGGAACACGAATAGGTGCAGAAGCATCTGTTTGCTGTAACATACCTTCGATATACCAGTTCCAATGCCGGTACACTTTTATAGTGGTAGTTGCCCCAATTTGTAAAATATTTATCGGCTTGCTGTATTGAGCCGTATTATAATAATTTTCAAAATAAGCATAATTATTGATAAGATAATTTGTAAAACGTAACTGTACATAGGGATTGTTTGCAGTAGCGCCAAACGAAATAATATTTTCCTTTTTAAGATCATTTGCATTACCAAAATGATAAGCACTCCGGGGATCAAATACAAAAGAAGGGGTACGGTTCACATTCTTAAAAAACAATTCTACATCGCCCCATCGCTTATTTAAATATCGGCCCAGGCTGGCATAAGCACTGTAATCCCCTATATTTAAACCGCCGGGATAAAATGTCCCTTTCAACAGCATATCCCATTTTTTATTGCGGGTCCTGTTGCGGTATTCTCCATGCAACTGCATATTAAAAAAACGGTTTTGCCCTGCATCAGCAGTTCTTGTGATATTTTGCAGGGTTATTCCGGCCAGGAAAAACTGGGATGTATTTTTGGTATCAGGAAACTGAACCAGAGAAAAATCATTACTCATCACTGCCCACTTTTCACGAACCGAAAAAGTATCTACAGAATCTCTCACACTTATGTTGAACCACTGCTTATATAAAATAGAATCGGCGCTCACATCGCCATAGTGATATTGTTCATTGCTATACGTAAAGCTATGCTGGAACCTGAGTTTAGGGTAAAACAGGTATTCCGTAGTACTATCATTAATGGCAATGGAATCCCTTTTTCCTATATCGTAACTCTGCCTGATAAAAAAGGTAAAAGATTTATTGATGGTACCCGTTTTTACAGAAGTATTAAATGGGTTTGGATTATACTTGCCGGCATTGCCCAAATTTACATCTACTGCAAAACGTTGCTTGCGGTTGGGGTCCAGTAATTGAGAATCATTTACTATACCCCCATTTTGTGAAGCCTTTATACTGCTACCCATAAGAACAAGCGTGCCATTATAGCGCTTTCGTTTACCCTGGTAATTTCCAAATAAGCGATAGGCATTATGATTGTTGTTACTGGTTACAAAAAAACCAGGTGCCGAAATCAAACGATAGTCTAACCCGAAATTAATATTTGGCCTGGGGCTTTGCGTATGCATCGCCATAATCATTTGTTCTTTACCTGAAGCCAGTTGGTAACCCAGCGTTGAGAATGGCCTGTTTGTTTTATAAATTTTGGTTTCTTCCAGTTTAAATTTATAAATATCAAAAGCATGAAACCCCGCATCAAAGCCGGGTTCATCATTAGGTTTAAAAATTAATGAATACGATGCGGCGCCATTATTACCCAGGTTTTGCCAGCTCATAGGTACGGGGTAATAATCATCAATATTTTTTATAGAAGAATCTAACGTATTTCTCCGGGTAGAATCCAGGTAGCGAAAACTCAGGTGCAGCGTATCATCTACCCGGTGCTCAAAATCAATGGTATCTTTGCGATTGGTATCACCAGGCCGTTTTCCATTTTCGGCATTGTTCGCATCGTTCGATGTTTGGGAGGGCGTAGTGCGGGTTCCTTTTTTAATGGACCGGATTACAGGTTCCTGAGCCTTTACAAGAAGGAATATTCCTAAGAAAGCAAAAAATAAAATGAACTTCTTCATGCATAAATTATAACCGGGCTATCATTTCTTTAAATATATGTGCCAGTTTGGGTTCTGCTTCCTTTGCTGCCTGTAATACTTCTTCATGGGTAATTACATTATTTTCTTCCCTTAGCCCCAGGTCGGTAATTACACTTACCGCAAATACCGGCAGGCCCATGTGCACAGCCGCAATGGTTTCCTGCACAGTACTCATACCCACTGCATCGGCGCCCATGGTATTTACAAAACGGTATTCTGCTTTCGTTTCAAAAGTGGGGCCGGTAACAGAAATGTACACACCTTCTTTTATATCAATATTGGCTGCTGCTGCAATGGCTTTCGCTTTTGCTATTAATGAAAGGCTATATGGCTCGGTCATATCAGGGAAACGGGTGCCTAACTCCTTTTCATTTTTCCCAATAAGTGGGTTGGGGGTAAAAAAACTAATATGATCATGAATAATCATCAGGTCGCCTACTTTAAAAGCAGGATTGGTACCCCCGGCAGCATTGCTTAAAAAAAGGGTTTTAATACCCAGGAATTTCATTACACGTATCGGGAAAACAACATCATGGGGATGATATCCTTCATAATAATGAAAGCGCCCGGCCATGGCTACAATTTTTTTACCACTTAATTCGCCAAATAATAACTTGCCGCTATGCCCTTCTACCGTACTTACCGGGAAGTGGGGAATATCTTCATACCTTATTTCTTTCTCTACTTTAATTTGATGTGCAAAGTTTCCCAGCCCGCTTCCCAATACCACACCTGCTACCGGCTCAGCGCTAATTTGTTTTTTAATATATGCAGTTGCTTCGGCAATTTTATTCATCATAATAAAAAAGGGTTTAATCTACAAATGTAAGGAAATGCCGATAATATTACAGCCTTATACCGGGCTTTAACAGCGCTTCAAAATAATTAAAATAAGATTTTTGAACCCGTACAGGCAAACATCTCAATATCGGTTCCGGCAATTTTTTCTTTTTCTTATCTTCGCACAAATTTATATTTATGAACCTTCACGAATACCAGGCAAAGGAATTGCTAAAAAAATACAATGTTCCCGTACAAGAAGGAATAGCCTGTGGTACTGTAGCCGAGGCAGAGGAAGCCTACCGGCAAATTAAGAATCAATACAACAATAAATTTGCAGTAGTAAAAGCTCAAATACATGCCGGCGGCAGGGGTAAAGGATCGGTACAAGGAAATGGCCAGCGGGGTGTAGCGGTGGCAAAAAGTTTAGATGATATTACAAACATTGCCGGCAACTTGCTGGGTGGCACCCTGGTAACCATTCAAACAGGCGCAGCCGGAAAAGTGGTAAACAAGGTATTGGTAGCCCAGGATGTGTACTACGAAGGGCCAAACCCCGTAAAGGAATTTTACTTATCTATTTTATTAGATCGTAGCCGGGGGCAAAATGTAATTATGTACAGCACCGAAGGCGGCGTAAATATTGAAGATGTAGCCCATGATACACCCGAAAAAATATTTAAAGAATGGGTACACCCCGGTGGCCCTTTGCAAAGTTACCAGGCTCGTAAAATTGCTTTTAACCTCGGCCTTAGTGGTGTGGCTTTTAAAAATGCAGTAAAGTTTGTTACCAATTTATACAGCGCTTATGTAGGCTTAGATTGTGGTATGCTGGAAATAAATCCACTCTTTAAAACCAGCGATGAAAAAATTATTGCAGTAGACTGTAAAATGAATATTGATGACAATGCCCTTATTCGGCACCCGGATTTATCCAGTATGAGAGATTTGAGTGAAGAAGACCCCACCGAAGTAGAAGCAGGAAAACATAATTTAAACTTTGTAAAGCTCGATGGAAATGTGGGTTGTATGGTAAACGGAGCCGGCCTTGCCATGGCCACCATGGATATGATAAAGTTAAGTGGCGGCGAACCCGCAAACTTTTTAGATGTGGGCGGTACGGCCAATGCACAAACCGTGGAAGCGGGTTTTAGAATCATCTTAAAAGACCCCAAAGTAAAAGCCATCCTCATTAATATTTTTGGAGGTATTGTGCGTTGCGACCGGGTAGCTCAAGGAGTTATAGATGCTTATAACAGTATTGGGAATATTGAAATCCCGATTATCGTTCGCCTGCAAGGCACCAATGCCGATGTTGCTAAAAAACTAATTGATGAAAGCGGATTAAAAGTGCAAAGCGCAATTTTATTAAGCGAAGCCGCAGCCCTGGTAAATAAAGCTGTAGCATAAATAAAAAAAATCATACCATAAATACCCGCTTTTACAGCGGGATTTTTTTGTTACAAACATTTTAAAAAATCCCGGCACCGGTTGTGTCACTCACTTGTACTGCAGTGCAACAGGCAACAGGATATGGAGGATATGTAAAACTTAATGTAAATACCTGTACAAAAAATATCCCCGGTATGCCCCGGGGATATTACTGAAACTGAATGAAAACTAAGCAAAGAAAGGGGTTACTATTGCAGTAATTTGTTCTTTTGTAAGCGGTTCATCAAATGCTTCTGATGCTGCAGCAGCCGTTATTTGCGTACCTCCAATCTGGGTTATGGCAATACCTGCCTGCATTACAGATTCCTCCCCATCATAACTTGCCTGTACAGCGGGTGTACCAATACCACTTTCATTTAAAGTAATCCATGGCTTTACATCTACCCCTGCAGGCACAAGTAAATTTGCAGCTTTCCGCATTTCCCTGATATGTGCCGCATGCCTGGCTTCCACTGAATGTATCTGCAATGCAGCTGTTAAATAATCATTATTGCTCATTAAATTTCCAGCCTGTCCTTTATATGCCCGCACACCGGTGTCTTCAAAAGTTTGTGCAACGGCCAATAAAGTCCCATAATCAGAAAATACTGTCGGGAAAGTTCCACCCGCCGTAAAGTCAAAGTTGGCAGCCGTAAACGATACCGGAGTAGCGCCCGCTGCAGTAATGGCTGTTTTCAAAAAATTTACATGCTCATTCTCATGATCCCGTATTACGGTAAGCGCATTCAGTGCCCCGCCTGCCGGTATCATTCCGGAATTAACGGCCTGGATATAAAAATTGGATTCCAGGTATTCCAGTGTAAGGGCAAAGTTTAAGGTATCAATTACAATATCGGTGGGTGAAGTAGGCGACCCATACGCTTTTTTAAACATTGACCCCAATGCAAAGGGCAGTGCAGCTAACGCAATTTTACCGGATACTTTTGCAAAACTTTTCATGGCAGTCCTGCGGGTATCCAACCGGTCATAAATTTCAGGATCCGTTTTTTCAATTTCTGAAATAATATTTTGTATGTTCATGATAATTAATTTTTAATTGGTTGGTAAATTACTGGCGTTGAGTTTTGTTTTAATATATGTGCCGGCAATGGTTAATACATCATCGGGCATACGGGCCTTATCTAACCCATTCCCATCTACGGCCGACATATCCGCAAAACTCCCCATAGAAATAATATCCCGTATCCAGGCAGCATGGCGTGCTTCTACGGAAACAATTTTTCCCGCAAGGGTAAGATAATCCGGATTAGAAATTAATTTACCGGCACCATTATAGGCTGATACACCCAGGTCCTCAAATGCTTTTGCAGTTGCCAGCACACTTGTTCTGTTTGTAAAATCAATCGAACTAAAATCAACTTCCAGCGATTGTATGGCATTGGAAGCAAGTGCTGCTTTAAAGAATTCCCGGTGTGCTACTTCATGATCCCGGATATCTTTCAGGTAGGCCATTTCCAGGGCACTGATGTTAGCATAAGGAGTAGCTATAATTTGGGTATAAAATGCAGCTTCTAATTGCTCCAGTGCATACGCATAATTAAGAATGCCTGCATCGCCACTGCCTAAGTTCACTCCACTGTTGTTTATAATATCATCTTTTTTACATGAAGCTGCTGTTACTATTACAGCTGCGCCTAAGCCTGCCATTCCAAAAAAATTTCTCCGGGAAACGGGTCTCGTCAAGATTTCCTGAGATCCATTGGGTTGATCTTCCTTTATTTCATTGTGTAACATAATAATTGATTAAATGATTAATAAAATTGTTTTTAAATCCAATACCTATGATTACTTACGATAAAACTTAGTTGTTGGATTTATCTGTTGAAAAAAAACCGGCTGCATGCCGGTATTTTTATGGTACGAAACAGGACTCTCTTTATTTTGGTAATAATACTTTGTTTATTACATGAATAACCCCATTACTTTGATTTACATCGGCAATAGTAATCATTGCAGTTCTTCCGTTTTCATCGGTAACTATAATATTCTTTCCCTTTTTAGAAAAGTAAAGATTGCCTCCCGCAACGGTTTTTAAAGAGGCTTTACCCATGTTGGATTTTACAAGTTTCATTAAATCCATTGAGGAATAGTTCCCAGCCACTACATGATAGGTAAGAACAGAACTGAGCTTTGATTTGTTTTCTGGTTTTAATAAATTTTCAACAGTACCCGCCGGTAATGCATTAAATGCCTCATTGGTGGGTGCGAATACGGTAAACGGGCCTTTGCTTTCCAGGGTAGGTACGAGCCCGGCAGCTTTTACAGCAGCCACTAAAGTAGTGTGGTCTTTTGAGTTTACGGCATTCTCAACAATATTTTTTGTTGGGTACATGGCAGCGCCTCCCACCATTTTAGATTGTGCAAAAGAATTTACCGTAAACAAAAAGCCGAGGATAAATAATCCTAAAATTTTGACTTGTTTCATTTTTAATCTTTTTTAATTAATTGATTTGTTTCCATCATCTACGTATTTTATTAAATGATGGTTTCCAAATCGAGTAAATTTTTACAGTACCCCGGTAGCAGGTAATCATCACAAGCCGGGCCGGCAAAGCTGGCAATTAGAAAATAATAAAAGAGAAATAAATTAAAGTTTGGTGCTTACAATCATAGCATCCATAGTAGGTGTGAGGCTTCCCCCTACTTTTTCGAGGGTTATTGCAAAGGCATCCGCTTTGCCAAATGATTTCATTTTTTGAATATGGTAAATTCCTTTTTCGGTTTTTATCATACCGGCATCTAAAGGTTTCCCATCTACAATTGCCCAAAGTTGATATTGCTTTCCGGCGGGCACTTGTGGTAAATTAGTAGGATCCACATAAACCTGGCCGGTATTTTTCATCCAAAATATTTTAGCTACGGCATCCGGCGCTTTATCTGTTCCGCTTAAAACAACAGGTTGCGCAAATTTGTTTGTCATTACGCTTACATCTTCTTTCAGGGCCCGGTTTGATTGATCCTGCAAATCCATTTTTTGCCGGGCAAGTTGTAATGCCTCGTTTGCATCATGATACTTGTGATACATAATATAGTTAAGGAAAATACTTGCCAATAAAAATATTACCGAGGCGGCAGCCCATAACTTAAAAATAAATAACCTGCTGTTTGGGGGCTGAATGGTTACAATAGCTGCCCCGCCTTCCTGTGGCTTATCTTCAGGAAAAATTTTATCCATTAGCTTTTTCTTCACCAAAGCCGATGGTTGTATTGCATTTGCCTGTGCATAATTTTCAAGAGAAATTTCTATTTGGTTGAGTTCCTCTCGTAATTCAGGATATTTTGCCAGGCATTCTTCTACCAGGCGGCTCTCTTCCGGCGATGATATGCCCGTAGCATAAAGCTCTAACAGGCCAGATGATATGAATTCTTCTTTATTCAACGTAAGGTTGTAATATTTTTTTTAATGCTAAAATAGCGGCCCTCATTTTCGTTTTTATAGTACCTAATGGAATGTCTAGTTTTTTTGATATTTCATCTTGTGTAAAACCCTCAAAGTAAGCCATATTCACAATTTGTTTTTGATCATGTGCCAGCCTGTCCAGGTGAATTCTTATACCGAGTGCATCAAATTTTTCCTTTTCATTTACATTATTACTTATAAAATCTACGGCTTTTTCTGAACGCTGGATTTTTGATTGATTTTTAAAACTTTTGCTTCTCAAAGTATCAATGGCAAGGTTTCGGCATATATTCAACATCCATGTAAATAAGCGGCCTTTTGATGCATTATATGCTGAAAAATGATTCCATATCTTCACAAAGGCTTCCTGCAATATATCTTCAGCCAATGCTGAATCATCGATTTTTTTAAGAATTACAGCATACAAAGCAGCGGCATAATGGTCATACAAATACTCAAACGCCCGCTTATCATTACTTTTTAGCAATGCTACCAATTCTTCCTCAGTATATTTTAATATTTGTGGCAAAAATAAATTCTAAAACATAAAGTTATCATTCAAAAAAATAAAAAAGAATAATATTTTTTATGGGCTCATTCTTGTATGCTGGTTATTTACTTTCAGTTACGCAAAAACAGCAATCATTATACTTAACTTACAAGTTACGGTCGGCTATAAATTCCAGCGAAATTGAGTTCATACAAAATCTTTTATAGGTAGGCGGAGGGCCATCATTAAAAATATGTCCTAAATGTGAGCCACATCGTTCACAAATCACTTCCGTACGATGCATGCCCAGCGTATTATCTTCTTTATAAATCACGCTATTTTTTCTTATGGCTTTAAAAAAACTTGGCCAGCCGCAAGTACTGGCAAATTTTGCATTTGACCGGAATAAAGCATTTCCGCAAACGGCACAATAATAGGTTCCCCTGGGATTGGTATCCCAATATTTACCCGTAAAAGCCTGTTCAGTAGCAGCTTCCCGGGCTACAGCATATAAGCCAGGTGAAAGTATTTTCTTCCATTCCTTATCGCTCACATGTAGTGTAACCGTATCGGTATTAGAGTAGTAGGGGTTATGCAAATGTCCTGCCTTTTCTTCTTTTAACTTGAATGGGGCGGGCTCCTGGCAACCGGCATAAGTAAAAAAAAACAACAGGCAAGCCTTCAAAAAAATTAAGGGTTTCATTTAATTATGAAATTATGTCGTAAAAAATAATTAGCACTAGATATACGTATTTTTTAAACCGCCGGATGAAACGAAATGTTAAATACAAAGAAGCCATCTTTGAAAAAATAACTTCAAAAGCAATTGTTGAATTACATTTTTGGTATGATACTTTTGCTTAGATCACGAAAGTTTAAACAATATGTGTCATAAAAAAACCGCTCCTGGTAGAAGCGGTTTTATGAAAATCGTATTTTTAAATTACTGGATCAGGAAGGTCTTTCTTTCTTTATATCCATTGGGGCTTTGCATTTCAAATGTGTACATGCCTGCCCCCAGGTTGCCCGGTAAACGGAAGCTTTCATCAATAAAGCCTACTTGCAGGATATAATCTTTGCGATATACAATTTGCCCAACGCTATTAAAAATAGATACACTGTAATGATCGGGCCGCAAGTTCTTAACTGAAAAATGCATACTACCTCCACGGCTCACAGGTACATTATATAATATAAATCCTTCGGGTAAGGCAGTGGTCATAAAACTATCTATGGCACCATAACCGGCACCGCCACCATTTATTGCATAAGCCTTATAGTAATATTGAGTGGCCGGAACCAGCGAAGTTAATCCCACGCTAAAGTTATTCCCGGAAATGTTACTTGCCGGTATGCGGGTACCTGTACCATTTATAAAATTACGGATGCCGCTAAATTCAATACCATAAGACATAACTGCACTACAACCGGCATCATTAATCATACCATTAAGTAAAGCTGCATTAGGCGTAATGCCGGCAGAAGTACCCGTAGTAAGTACCGGCACTCCATTTACGCCGGCTGCTGTTACATTTACATTTATAGCAGCAGCTCCGCCCCCACTTACCGGGATGCTGCCGTTATAATTTTGAATAGCCGTAGGTGTGAATTTTACATACACGGTTTGGGTAAAAGGACCGCCGGGTTGCGTTAAAGATAAAGACGCTGAATAGGTTCCTGTTTCGGTAGTAGCAAAACTAAACCCGGTACGGGGACCTACGTTTACATTACTACTATTTAATGCAGTGCTGGATATAGTGAAGCTATAAGGCCCGGCCGTAGTATTGACACATATATTACCAAATGCTGTTAAAGGGGTTGCAGTTAACACCGGAGCGCTTGTAGTAAAAGATCGTTCAATGCCATAAGCGGTACCCCCTGCATTGGTAGCATATGCTTTATAATAATACGTGGTAGAGGGCGATAAAGCAGATAAACCGGCACTGAATGCACCGCCTCCTAAATTAGTGGAGGCAACGATGGTGCCACTGCTAAAACCACTTACTGTACTATATTCCACACCATAAGCAGTGATGGCAGTACAGCCTATTGAAGAGATGGAACCCGATAAGGTTGCCGTAGTTGTGGTAATTGCTGAAGCGGATCCACTCACAACAGTGGGCGGATTATTATTCCCGGCACCGGTTGCGGCTACCGTTACGGCAGGTGCTCCACCTCCATTGATGCTGATGTTGCCATTATAAGACTGTGAAGCTGCAGGAGTGAACTTCACAAATACATCCTGGGTGAATGTTCCGCCTGGCTGTGTTAAATTCAGTGACGGGCTGTAGGTACCTGCAGCAGATGTAGCAAAACTAAATCCTGCCAGTGGGCCCACTGCAATATTCGTAGCTGTAAGGTTAAGCCCATTGATTGTAAAAGAATTGGGCCCTGCTGAGCTGTTGATACAAACATCGCCAAATGCGGTAAGATTGGTTGCCGATAAAGTAGGTGTGGTAGGCAACATGCCGGTACCACTCACAGCTACCGTAACTGCAGTGGCAATTCCGCCTCCCATATTGCTTACATTGCCTGTTTTTACACCAGCTGATTGCGGGGTAAAGCGAACGTACACAGGTGTTGCAGTTAAAGTAGCCGCACTATACGCAACGGTAGTTGTAGCAGCCCAGGTTGTATTATTATTTGAAACTTCAAAATCGGCAGGCGCTGTAACGGTAATATTTCCCGGTGCTCCTGTTAAAAAAGATCCGGAAAGGCTATAGGTTTGAGAAGCAGAAGAGCTGCCAATAGTTATACTGCCAAAATCAGTAAGCGTACCTGTTGCTATTAACTCAGGAGGAGTAGCGCCACAGGTTACAGCAGGGTTGGAACTATTCCTGGGTGCTGGAGTTGTTACATCAAAATCAGCGCCGTTATTATCTGTATCGGTACAGCCATTGTTTTTACGGATGGCGGCCAGTGTAGAGCTTAAAGGAGCTGTTGCTGCACTTCCTTCGTAACAAGTAGAAGAACCATAGCCTACAAAATCAATATAAGATCCGCTGGAAGGGCAGGCTACCAGGGGCGTGGTACCATTTACCAAGGCTACACGCCCGTTGCTTCCGCTCATGGCAATATCAGGAGATGCCGTGGCATCGGGGGTAGGTAATGCAGCCCCGGTAGTTCCGGTTGTTGTCATTCGTATTAAAAAATAGCCTCCGGCAGGAACAGAAACAGCAGGAAGCGCATAAACGCCTGACCAGTTACCCGATACGCCGGAAGAACCATATTGTATGGAAAGGCCCGATAAACTAACCGGCACAGCGGAAACATTATGCAATTCTACATAATCAGAATTTAATAATGCGCCGGAATTCCCTCCTGCTCCATACACCTGGCTTATTACAAGCGTTGTGGATTGAGAAAAAGCGCCAATGCTGCAAAGCAGCAATAAAATGATAAATATTCTTTTCATAATACTTTATATATAATATTTACGATAAGCGCCATGCTTCTTTCATGGCGCTTATCGTAAATTAAATTTTCATTATTGAGCAGTTACTTTTACATCATCTATTTCGTAAGTGGTGTTATTAGCGGGGTCGGAACCCTGGTATTTAAAAGCGATATAAACATTTTGCCCGATATAAGGAGAAAGGTTTAATACGCCTGAACTTACAAATTGAGAATATCCCGAAGCGGGAGCTGTTGCTAAGGTTGCCGGAATTTCTGTCCAGGTGCTTGCAGAGGGATTATTTCCTCCTGCATAATTGGTAGATACCAAAACTTTAAAACTAGGGTTTCCATTTGCAAATCCAGCGGCATTCATAAAAGTAAGTTTGGGTGCTGTAGCCCCGGTAAGATTTACGGCAGGAGAAATTAACCAACTTACTACATTGCTCTGGCTAGTATTAAAGGCTGAAATTTTACCACATTTTACAGGACCAAAAACAGCATTTTGAAATAGCACATTACCGGTTTCACCTATATTTTTCCATCCCGCTAATACCAAGGGCGCATTATTGGCTCCAATGGATTCAAAATCTTCTTGCAATAACACCCCGGGCGGTAAACCACAAACCCATGGCTCAGTAAACTGAACATCATTTGTATCCCTGATGATCATTTGTTTTGTGGTATTAAATACAGTGTAAATAGCTACCAGGTTACCCCGGCCCTGGGCTACAGGTACACCCGCAAAATTCGCATACGCACTGGTACGTATGATAGTACTTTGGCTACTGCAATTTTGTATATCTAAGTTGGTAGTGCTCTTATAAGCCGAAGTATCTGAATAAGTACGATTCAGCATGTTGGCAGTAAACCGAAAATTTTCTAATTGAATTAATGAACCAATGTATTTATCCTGCATATTGGTAGTCAGATCATTTAAATTTACTACAATAGGAACTACCGGGTTATTTAAAGAACCGCCTATTACATATTTACTAATTAAGCCCGAGGGAATGCCCTCCATAGAGGGAAGCCCATTAATCGTTGCTTTTACACCCAGTTCCATAGTACGGTTATAATCGCTTATGCATAATCCTTTACAGCGGATAAATAAGCGGCGGCCTACAGGATAAGATCCAAACAAACTGGCAGCATCTAACATAATTTGTAAACCACCGGTTGAATCCTGGATATACAATTGTTTATACAGGTTCCCGCTTTTATCATTAGCAGTAACTATACCTGAGATAATGATATCATCATTAATAATATCATAAGCGCCACCTGTTGTATGCATGGCTTTTAACCCGGCAATAGTGGTATTGGCCACAATAGCCGGATCGCCGGGTGCCGGGGGTGCATCAAATTCTTTTTTGCATGAGTTAAACAATACAGCAAATGAGGCCAGTATGGTTAACATTAATGAAAGTTTTAAAAACTTCTTCATGATTTTTTATTTAAGTCGTTAAATTAATTTTTTTATTTTATTAAAACCTCAGCCCGATACTGGCAAAATAGTTTAAGCCATAAGAATAAAATCGTTTAGGCGGAAATTTACCTACATTCTTTTCATTAAAATCGAAACGAAGTTGTTCATATCCACCCGATACGATGTCGGTATTGTTCAATAAGTTGTTTACACCAAAATTAAAGGCAAGATAAGTTCTCTTTTTTAGGCCTTTTATTTTGCGGTTCATCATCCAGGAGTAACCAGCAAATGCATTTACGGTGTATTGCGATTGTAAATGTTCCTGGTCAATAATTTCATGCCACAAGGGGCTTGCGGGATCCACTCCATTTACGGCAGATGCAGTACGGCGAAGGGGGTTAAAATCAAGCCACATGTTATCGAAATAATTGAAGTTTACATTTACAAACCAAAATTTAGGAGAGCGATAATCTAAACCAATCGTATATGCTTCCTGCGGTGTAGGCAGATTATAATTTTTTGCATAAATAAGATCCTTAGAAATTACACTGGCACTGTTATCAACAGTTACAACGGCTTCCTGCCTGCTGGTGTAAAAGAATCTCCCTACTGCGGCGGCGGCATTTACACTAAGTCCTTTGTACACTTTTGCATCAACCCCAAATTCCCCACCATATTGCCTCTTATTGATTCCACTAATGGCATAGTTCACAAAGTTGCGGTATTCATCATGGTAAAAAGTAAGCACATTCATACCATCTTTAAAATCGGTATAATAACCGGTTAACCTTATTTTTAAACGGGGAGCATTCATTACATAACCCGCTTCTACCGATCCAATACGTTCTGATTTTAGATCATCCTGCACGATGTCACGGGTACGGGGAGCGATATATGCATTTTCAAAAAACGGAGCCCTTGTTAAATACGATCCGTTGGTGAAAAGATAATTTCTGCCATCTATTTTATAAGTGATTCCTCCTTTAAAAGTGTAATTGTAAAAATTATTCACTTTTGATTTTCCGTAAGAGTCGTTAGGGAAAAGACCTACCTGGGCATGGCCTACCCTAAAGAAATTGGTGAAAGAGTGCTCTGCCCCAATAAAGAAATCTACTTTATTATATTTAAAAACAGATTGCACCCACACTGTTGCTTTCTTTATTTCGATATCGTAATTATAACCAAAATCATCACCCACGCCCAGGATCCGGTTGGGTGCTAAAAGATTATTTTGATTGGCTTTAGGATCAGATGCGAAATCCCTTTCTGCAAACTGGTTCAGGTCTACATAAAAATCGCCTCCCAGTAAATCATTTACTGTTTTGTAATAATGATTTTTTTGATATTGAAAAGAACCGCCTGTGGTAAAATCAATATGTTCGGCCAAAGATTTGTTGATCGTGGTATTAAAATTCAAACGGTTGGTATATACATTCCTGTTCTCTACAATATACACACTGCGTTTCCCGGTAATATCGTTGCCGGTAATACCATTTGCATTTTTGATGGTTGCAATATTACCATAGTTGGCATTGTATAGTTTATCCCAGTTTATCTGGCGAAGATTTACATCAGATTGTAAAGCATTCAGAACCGCCTCTGCTGCTGCCGGATCTTCCTGGTAGCTGGGTAAATAACGGTAGTAATCCGGCCTTGGGTCGGCTGCATTATACCAATCTAATCCACTCACGCTGCGGTTACCAAAAATATAAGAAACGGCAGTTAAGATATTGGTCTTATCATTTACTTTCCAATCGTGTGTTAATATAAAAACCGGCTGTGCAGATTTTGCCACACTGGCATTTCTTTTTTTACCATTTTGATATCCCCAATAAGGATTATAAAAATGATCTCCTGTAATTTCAAGCATTTCAGGAACAGATGCGCCCTGACGGCCATTCTCGGTAGGAGTCACAAAAGCAACAAAAGATAACAGGTTGCGGTCGTTTATTTTTTTATCTACCCCTGCAAAAGCCGAGTAGCCATCATAATAAGTACCATCCGTATATCCTTCTTCAGCCCAGCGCCGTGAGCCGGATAAAGAGAATGCCCAGCCTTTTTTACTCATACCGGTACTATGCGTTATCATAATACGATGAGTATAGTTCCGGTTACTCAAAGCATAATTAAAACTGGTTTGAGCCCGCTGCTTGCTTGCCCGGGTATCCAGGAAAGTAAGCCCGCCCGGATCTCCAATGGCATAAGGGGTTGCCTTCATACCATGGCTTTGATCCCGGTTACGCATTACATCATTTAACCCACCCCATAGCCCGTATGGTGTAAACCCATTATCCAGGTTTTCCATGGGCACGCCATTCATGTAAGTATTAAACATGTCGGCATCAAAACCTCTAATGCGAAATCGCACCGCATTAAACTGAAAAGAAGCGGCGCTTAAAAAAGGATCTCTTCCTGCGCTTAGCTGGGAAGAAATATTTTGTGCACTTCCATCCTGCATATCATTTTCATCAAGAGAAATGACAGGGATATTGTCGAGCATGGCATCTTTTCCTTCCTGCAAAATAGTAGTATCCTGCGAGGTTTTTTGAGGAACCTGTGCATGAACGGCTAAAGCAAAAATCGAAAAAGAAAATACCAGGGCCAACCGGCTGGTAAAAATTCTCATAAATTACTTTTGTTTAAAAGACGCAAATTTATTATAGTTTTACGAAAGAATAGTTAATTTGAACTTTTTTTTCTGCAAATTTTTCATTTTACCCGTTTATGATAGCTATAATAGATTTATCTTTGAGACCCTTATTAAAGCATATGAAATATATTTATACTATCCTTTTGGTTGCCTGCTGCTACAGCTTAAGTGCACAAAAAGCATCTTTTAAAGTTTCTATCATTGGCTTCTACAACCTGGAAAATCTTTATGACACCATAAATGACCCCTTTAAGAATGATGAAGAATTCTTACCCAATAGCGAAAGAAACTACAATTCAAGAGTATATTTTGATAAATTAGACCGGTTATCAGATGTTATTTCACAAATAGGAACTGACATTAACCCGGATGGTGTGGCCTTACTGGGGGTAGCCGAAATAGAAAATGACACCGTATTAACTGACCTGGTACATCGCCCAAAACTTAAATACAGGAACCTAAAGTTTGTTCATTATAATTCTCCCGATGCACGGGGTGTGGATGTGGGCCTTATTTATAATCCCAAATATTTTAAACCCATTTTTAGCGCTCCTCTTTTTGTGCAATTACCCGGAGGTTCAAAAGACGCTTATTATACCCGGGATGTACTGTATGTAAAAGGGATTTTGGATGGCGATACCATTCATGTTTTTGTGAACCACTGGCCCAGCCGGAGTGGTGGCGAAGAACGCTCTGCCCCCGCAAGGGCTGCTGCAGCAGCAGTAGCGAAAGCCCGCATTGATTCATTAATGGCTATAAACCCATTAACAAAAGTGGTACTGATGGGCGATTTAAACGATGACCCGGTGAGCCCCAGTTTAACTAAAGTAATAGCTGCAAAAGATAAAATTAAAAAAGTAGAACCGGGTGAAATGTATAACCCCTGGGTTGAAATGTATAAAAAAGGAATTGGTACCCTTGCATACCAGGATGCCTGGGGTCTCTTTGACCAGATTTTAGTTTCTTATGGCTGGCTGAATAAAGAACAAACCGGTTATTTTTACCAGAAGGCAAGCATCTTTAACCGGGACTTTTTAGTGCAAAAAACAGGAAAATACCGGGGGTACAGTAAACGCACCTGGGATGGAATTACATATAATTATGGATACAGTGATCATTTTCCTACTTATATAATGTTCCTCAAAAAAGTTGAATAAATAACTTCTGTTAATTCAAGAAATATTCGTACATTATGTTTAATCATCTGAATAGCAAACCGGATTCATTTTTGCTATTTAAAAATGATTAAAAACGGATCGCCGCCGGCCAGGGCCGATGCAGGAAGATTTTTAAATTTAAATCATAAAAAAACAAGGCAAAGAGGCTTATATGCTGTATTTTTGCTATCCCTTACATAAATTACAAACACATGAAGAAGATTTTTACACTCCTATTTCTTATTTGTACAATGGGCTCATTTGCCCAGGTAAGAATAAGCCAGGTATATGGCGGCGGCGGTAATAGTGCAGCTACCTATACCAATGATTTTATTGAATTATTTAATGCGGGGTCAAGTGCCGTAGATATTACCGGGTGGTCAGTACAATATGCTTCGGCTACTGGTACTTCATGGGCAGTAACTACTTTAAGCGGATCTATTTCGCCGGGTAAATATTATTTAATAGGCCTGGGCGGCGGATCAACAGGTGTACCATTACCTACTACTGATGCAACGGGTAGTTTCAATATGAGTGGTACCACGGGTAAAGTAGCTCTTGTAAATGATAATACTGCATTAAGTGGTACAAATGGCTGTACCGCCTCTTCGGTTGTAGATGCTTTAGGTTATGGTGGGGGCAGTTGTTTTGAAGCTGCCGTATTTACGCCCACAGGAATTAGTAACAGCAAAAGTATGTTCAGGAAATCGAATGGCTGTACTGAAACAAATAACAATAGCTCAGATTTTGAAGTTTTGGATGTTGCCCCCCGGAATAGCAGTTCACCTGCCAATCCATGTGGTGCACCGAGCCCCATATTATCCGCTTATCCTACCGTTACCGGTTTACAGGTAACTTTAGGCAGTCCTTCGGCTGAATCGGCATATACCCTGGATGGCACTTTACTTACCCCCGCTTCGGGTAATATTACGGTAACACCGGGAACTGATTTAGAAATTTCTACCACTACAGGCGGCCCTTATACAACAAGCCCTATTTTAGTTCCGTACACGGGAGGTACTTTATCAACAACCTTATATGTAAGAATTGCTGCCACAGCACCTTTGGGAGCATTTAGCTCCAGTGTTGTTCATACCGGTGGCGGCGCTGCAGCAGCACCATTAAACGTAAATGGAACGGTAAGCGCTGCTTATTATAATACCAAGGCAAACCTGGGTTTAACCAACCTGGGAACATGGAGCAGTACTTTAGATGGTACCGGCCCCTCTCCCGCCAACTTTACGGATGCTTACCAAAGTTTCAATATCGTAAACCAGGCAAATGCAAATTACAGTGGTGTATTGGGAATTACCCCCAGCAGTTCTAAACTGGTAATTGGCGATGGTATTAACCCGATCACATTTACCGTATTACCCGGTGTAGATTCTGTAACATCTGCCACCAGGATTGATGTTTTAAATAATGGCACCCTGGTTCTGCAAAATGAACGCAGGCCATTCTTAAACAACCTGGCTACAGGCTCTACTGTTGATTTCGCACAGAGCGGAACTACCACTTCCGATACCATTCGCATACCAGCTATCAGTTTTTATAATTTAAAGCTTACAGGTGGTTTAAAATATTTCTCCGGGGGCGTTACCACAACCCGGGGTGATTTTACAGCAAATGGAGTGGTGAGTATGAATGGGAACAGCCCCTCTTTCTCTACTTTAAATGCTTTAGGAAATGTTGTTTTTAGTGGTGGCTCGGCTTTTGAACCTTCTCCTTCTGGGGATGCAGCAAGGCTTACACTGAAAATGAATGGAGATGGCCCCTCTAAAAATTTATTTGGCAACGGTACCGATATTAAAATCTTCCGCTTACAAAGAGATTCTTCAGAAGTTTGTACCATTGAAACCGGTACCAATACCACCCTTACTTTAGGGAATGCAACCAGCGGAGGTTTACAATTAAGCCAGGCCAATACTTTACTTAATCTTGCCGGAAACACATTAAATGTTGTGGGTGGCGGTTATGTAACAAATGCCGCATTAGGTAAAATTTATGCAGAAGGCGCTAATATTAGTATTGCCCGCCAAACCGGATCCGGAAATGCAGGGGTACTGCGTTTTGAAATAGATGCCTATTTAAATAATTTCACTATTAACCTGGGCCCTTCTATCGCATCAGATACCTTATTGATTAATGATGATATTACGGTAAATGGCGTGGCCAGCTTTAGCAATGGTAAAGTTGTAATGGCCAGCGGTAAAACCTTTAGCATGGATGCCGGCTCTTCGGTTAGCGGGGGTTCTGCCAGTTCATTGCTGGATGGGAATATGGCCAAATACGGTAACACGAACTTTACCTTCCCGGTTGGTAAGGGCGATAAATATGCACCTGTAGATATTGCGGCTTTAAGCGGAAACAGTAATTATTCTGTTGAATACTTCTTTAGTGGTTATGGCAATGCTACTATTGATCCTGCAACAGCCGCTTTATACCCTCAGTATAATGTGAGCCCTACTGAGTATTGGGTGATTAACCGTACCAATAGTGCTACTGCCAATCTTACATTACATTATACTGATAGCCGTAGTAATATTTTTGTTCCTTCTGGTATTCGTATTGCCCATTTTGATGGCAGCGACTGGGATGATTTGGGAGGTACGCCAAACGTAGCTAATACAACCAGTAGTGGTAGTGTAACAGTTAATAATGTAAGCCAATACAGCCCCTTTACATTTGGTGCAATTGCCAATAATGTATTGCCAGTAACTTTAACTGCCTTTAATGTACAAAAACAAAATAGTGCAGTAAAAATTTCATGGGCTACAGAACAGGAAGTGAATACACGTGAATTTAGGGTAGAAAGATCTGTAAATGGCAGAGACTGGACAGTTATACGTACCCTGCAAGCTGCAGGTAATAGTAGTAATCGGTTACACTATGCCATACTGGATGAAAATCCGGTAAAAGGCATTAACTATTATCGTATTGCAATGGTAGATAATGATCAAAAAGTTTCACTTACCGGTGTTAAAACTATTTTGTTCAACTCCGCATACAGTATCATGATAAATCCAAACCCGGCCAGCGATTACATTAACTTGTATATTGCCGGTAACAGCAACCAACCTTACCAGGTAACCGTTACTGATATGAGTGGTAAAAAAATGATGGAACTTCAGTCAACTGAATCTATCTTAAAAATACCTGCCACAAAATTATCTGCAGGGGTATATATCTTAAGGGTAAAAGACCAGGATAATGTAGTTACACAAAAAGTGATTGTTCAATAAATCATAAGTACAACCAAATTAAAAACTGCCGGTTAATACCCGGCAGTTTTTTTATACATCCTATTTTACAAACAAATAATTACCAGTATTTATATGCCCTGAGGGGAGCATAACTAACTTAGTATAGATTGAAAATATTAACCAATAGTACTCTATTCATTATATGGCGATGTAATGGCCGGAATTAAATAAATTTTTGATGCAATTAGAAAAACAAAAAAGGCAATGAGTGAATAAAATAAGAATGGGAAATTGAAAATTTTGAAGAGGCAATATTTCCAATTAATTTCCCCGGTTCTTCAGAATTTATAAAATACAAAATGGAACAACCTGGCAATAAATAAATAGATTCAGAAAATAAAATAGACCTCTTTGAAATGATTAGTCAATAACAGGAATGATTACATAATCCGGCAGAATTTTTAACACAAATTCGCAGGATATATTATGGTTTAAAATTTTTTGCACAAGCGGGCAGGCTGAGATCAATCGATTGCAGATCGCTTAATGTAATGAATAAAAAAAATGCTTATTATATAGTTTCTTCGCCGGCTACAGGAGGTACCGGAGCAGGTTCCTCATCACCAAATACAGCCTGGTTGAGTTCAGCATTAATATATTTATATAAAATATCTGCAATTAATACCACCGAAGAAAGTAAACAGCCAAGTATCAGGCCTAGTATTCCATATAAAATACCTGAAGGTTTTTCTTCATCAAAGGGAGGTTCGGGTTTATCTAAGGTTTCAATAATAGGGCGTGCTTTTTGCAAGCGCCATAAAGCTTCTTCCCGGTTGTTTGCAGCGGCATCTTTTTGACGAAGCACTCTTTCTTTATCTGTTATCAGGTTTTCTTTGGGAATGGTGAACTCGATGCGTTCGCCGGGAACAAATAAAGTGGTATTAGCCATACTGATGGCCCGCTTATCGAAGGTTTTTAATACATCATTCAGGGAGTCGAGTTTACGCATGGTAAAATTATAATCTTCCCTGGCTTTTTTAATTTTCAGGTCAATATAAAACTGAGAAATCTTATCAATCAGCACATAACTTACAGGGGAAATTAATTTTTTATCGGTATTCGAAAATGTGAGTTCAAACATACCGTTCTTATTAATTTTAGCATCAATACTATTTTGAAGAAGTACCGCTGCCAAAGCAGAAAGTGCCGTATCATTCTGGGGTACAATCAGCTTTTTTGAAACGAATGATTTTCTTTTATTTTCACTTTCAATAATTAATTCTCCAATGGTTTTATTGCCAAACTGGGGGAGCCGCTCCAAAGCCACGGCTTCCCGGGTGCGCCTGCTTTTTGCCAACTCTACAATATTGATTGAGGCTTCCTGGCTGAAACTTTTTGGTGTTTCACTCATCCCGGTTAAGCTGCTCAATAAAGAGGATGCCCCCGAATTATCTGCCGCATTAGTGAGTGGAAATATGGAAGCGGTGCTTGAATAAACAGGAGAAACACTTTTTGTATAAATATAAAACAGGATAGCAAGACCGATACCACAAATCAAAACGATGATCTTGAGTTTACTGAGCCTGGTATATATTTTTCTTATTAATTCTTTTGAGGTCACCGCTGTATTTATTTTATGTATTTAAATATTAGGCCTGTTAATACCACAGGAATGGCGGCCACAATCACTGACTTAGTGAGATCGCTTATTTCCTGGCCCTGGGGTTTTTGAGGAACGGTTACCATGGCTCCTTCTTCTACCTTTGGATATTTATGGATAAACAGGAAAGATTTCGTTCTCTTACTCTTCCCGTTTGCATAGGTCACATAAATCCGGTTTCGCCATGGCCTTACCCCGTAGCCTCCGGCTTTATCAATATAGTAAGTAAGGTTAGTATGCTCTTTATCAAAAGCAATTTTTAAAGGAGATTGCACTTTACCCTGTACACTTACAAATGGATTAATTTCCGGAACAAAAATCAAGTCTTTTTCCTGCAGGATAATATCATATTTTGAATTGGGATATTTTAAGGCATTATACAAATCAATACTCACTGGCTCTTCCAGGAATTTCATTTTTTCTACTTTAGAACTATCCAGGATGGGGCGGCCCAGGGTATCTAATTTGGGCCTGTCTACTACTGATTCCCGGAACATATTTGTTTTTGTGCGGTACAGAACGGCACCACTTAAATTGGCATTATCAACCAAACCGCCCGCTCGTTTAATAAAGGAGGAAAGCCTTTCGAATTTACTTAAGCGGGGATATAAACCCGGATATTTTACCATGCCTTTTAATTCTACATTTTGTTGTAACTCAAAGGACGGGTTGCGCCTTACAAAAACCTGGTCAAATGGGCGGAGCTTGATCTTACTGGCTACAGAATCTAATTGTAAATCAGAAGAGATTGCATATGACCGTACAATAGTTCGGGTGGGTTTCATACTTTTTTTAGCAGAATCCACATCTACCACACTTGATATTTCAAGCCGCCCAAACTCTGCAGATTGCTTAATACCGCCGGATAAATACAAGAGGTCTTCCAGGGTCATGCCTCCATATTTACGCACTTTGCCATCTTTTCTTACCTCCCCATAAATTTCCACAAATTCAGCATCAGAAAATTCGCTTACTGAAAAAAGTTGTATCACATCGTTTACCTGTACTTCTAAATTGCTACTGTTCCTGGTTTGGTTAGAATCATTTATCTCTGTAAGATCCACTTCTAAGCGGTCGCTTTGTAAATTGGTAGTATCTCCTGCATTTCTAAAAACATAAGCCCGGGGTAAATAAGTATTGCGGGTAACGCCACCGGCCCGATTGATAATATCAAACAGGCGCTCCCCTTTACGAAGTTCATATACGCCCGGGTATGTAACTTCTCCCCGGATTTCAATTTTATTAGATATCCCGGGTTTTACAAAAGGCACCTGTACAATATCTCCGTCTTCCAGCATAAAATCCTGCCCGGGTATTTTAATAATGGCATTTGCATTTACATCTCTTTGCACCTGGCTTTCATTTTCTGATCTTAAAATTTTCATGCTCGATCCCAGGGCATCTGCTGTAAGCCCGCCAGAGTATTTTAATAATGCTTTTACGCCCTCATCCTTTTTTAATTGGTAATACATGGGCCGCTTAAACTGGCCTGTTGCAAAAACCTTTTTTTGTACCGTTCCTACTATTACAAAATCATTATTTTCTAAATAAATATGCTTGCCCAGATCACCGGTGGTTAAATATTTATATACATCTAATTCATCTATCACCCGGCCATTTCTTTTTATTAGGATAGAGCGTAAATCACCAAATTCAGTAGTTCCGCCGGCCATGCCGATTAATGTAAATGCATTTACAAATGCCGATACCACATAGGGGCCGGGTTTATTTACTTCGCCAGTAACATTTACATTTATACTCCGGGGCTGGCCCAGGCTAATGGCAATATTGGTACCACCGGGCACTACTCCTTTAAAGCGAGAGTAAATGATATTTCGTGCATTTTCAAAAGTTAATCCCTGTACATATATTTTTCCCAGCCCTTGTGGAAAGATGGCGCCATCTCTTGCTACCACGTAACTGTTTTGATATTCGGCGGCTCCCCATAAAGCTACTATTATATGATCTCCCACTCCAATTGGATAATCTAATGGTGGGGTTGATAATTCTGAAAGGTCCATACGGGCCGATTGGAAAAATACATTCGATCCATACGTATCTTCGGGGCTGTATGCGTTTTTCTTAAGATTGTCAGTAACTACACTATCCTTATCGATTTTGGTGTTTTTTAAAAGATCTGCATTTTTATCTTTTCCTGTTTCCCTGTTTTTATCTTCTAATAAAGATCGTAATTGGGGTTGGGATAGTGATTTGGGATCTATCTGTACAGGATTTGATTCTGAAGGGGTTTGGGGATTTATTACCGGTGGCTGGCACCAGGCAGAAAAAGCGGCCATAGTGAAAACCAAAAGAAATAAAAATTTGTACTTGAATCCCGTTTTTCCTGTTCGCATTTTTTCAGGGGTTGGTTTATACTTTTTAAAAAATCGCAAATATACTGATTAATGTGTGCTAATTGAGCAGGGAGTTGAATTCCGTCCATATTTCCGAAATGATTTCGGCTGCTGGTTTTATTTCATGTATCAAAGCAGATACCTGTCCAATTTCCAGTTCTCCTTCTACCAGGTCTCCTTCAAACATTCCACGCTTGGCTCTGCCTTTACCCAATAGGGCTTCTAATTCGGCTTTGCCGGCTCCTTTTTCCTCCGCTTGTTTTACCCGGTTATAAAATTCATTTTTCAATAACCGTACCGGTGTTAGTTGTTTTAAACTAAGGACCGTATCGCCCTCGTTTGCAGATAGTACCGCCTTCTTAAAATTCAAATGATTAGAAGCTTCCACACTGGCCACAAAACGGCTGCCTACCTGCACCGCCTCTGCTCCCAATACCAATGCAGCCAGCATTTGCCGCCCGGTGGCAATGCCCCCTGCAGCAATAACGGGTACCTTTACTTTTTCACATACTGACGGGATTAAAATAAAACTGGTGGTTTCCTCTCTTCCATTATGCCCCCCCGCTTCAAATCCTTCCGCAACAATGGCATCGCAGCCTGCCTGCTCGGCTTTTAAAGCAAATTTAGCACTACTTACCACATGTACTACGGTAATGCCATGCGATTTCAAAGTTGCCGTCCAGGTGGCGGGGTTACCGGCACTGGTAAATACAATCGGAATTTTAAATTCAATAATCGTTTCAATATGTTTATCTATATCCGGGTATAGCAAGGGCAAGTTTACTGCAAAAGGTTTATCAGTAGCTTTTTTACATTTGATAATATGCTGCCGGAGTACCTCAGGATACATACTTCCACTCCCAATTACACCTAATGCTCCCGCATTGCTTACGGCACTTGCGAGCTTCCATCCACTGGTCCAAATCATACCTGCCTGGATGATGGGCTTTTCAATTTTAAATAAACGGGTTATTCTTTCTGTAAATATTTTCATGCAATCGGTTACAAAATAATAATTACCGGGGCAAGTGCTGGTTATAAATTATCAACATATACACAATTATTTTGAATTGCCACCCAGGTCTACGGCAGCATTATCACCAATATTTAAACTACGGCTTACCCCTTTTACAGCAGCATCGCTGCCTATAAGTGAATTAGAAAGTACAATTTCACCCAGGTTTGTATAAGAGCCTACAATTGAATTTTGGATGATACAATAATTTACAATTGAGTTTTCGCCAATTGCCACGTTGGGCCCAATTACTGAATTTTCAATTACACAACCAGGCCCGATACTCACCGGGGGAATAATGATGCTGTTGTTATATTCTTTTCCATCCCCGGTATTGCCCCCAAATTTTTTGAGCAAAATGGCATTAGAGGCAATTAATGAATCTTTTTTACCACAATCAAACCAGTTTTGAACTTTAAAGCTTCTAAATTTCACCCCTCTCTGAATCATACATTCAAGTGCATCGGTGAGGTTAAACTCGTCGTAAGTCCTTATTTTATTTTCCTGTATTTTTTTAAGGCATTCAAATAAAATAGCGCTTTCTTTTATTTTATAAATGCCCACCAGGGCCATATTGCTTTTAGGGATCGAGGGTTTTTCTACCACTCTTTGTATAAATCCATCTTCACTCATTTCGGCTACCCCAAAATTGCGGGGGTCATCTACCTTTTTTACGCCCAGCATACTGTATTCTGATGTTACCACTTCATTTACATCATATTCAGCGATGGTATCGCCCAATACTATGAGCAAATCATCAGAACCCACTCTTTCTTTGGTTAGTTCAATGGCATGCCCGGTACCATGCCTTTCGCTTTGGGTGATAAAAGAAGCCGCAATGTCCGGGTGGGTAGCAGTAACATAATCCTGTATCTTATCGCCCAGGTATCCGATAATAAAAATAAATTCATTGATACCGGCATCTTTGAGTTGCTCAATGATGATACTAAGAATTGTTTTCCCTGCTAATGGAATTAATGCCTTTGGTTGTGTATATGTATGTGGCCGAAGTTTAGTGCCGGCGCCTGCCACAGGAATAATAGCCTTCATGAATAAATTGTATGCACCCGGTTAAAGGTGTGTTTGATAGAAAAATAAATTTTCTCCAATGGTTTAAGCTCGTGAAATTACACTTTTTTAAGCAAACAAGTTCATCCTAATCTTCGGGAACAGATCGCTGAGTTTCCGCTCACAGCTGCTTATATTTGCCAATAAAATGATACATGATGCAAAGAGATACCTTAGTTTTTAATTTAATAAACCAGGAACTGGAACGCCAGCAACATGGTATAGAATTAATTGCCAGCGAAAATTTTACCAGCCTGCAGGTAATGGAAGCAATGGGTACTTCGCTTACCAATAAGTATGCAGAAGGTTACCCGGGGCGCCGCTATTATGGTGGTTGCGAAATTATTGACCAGGTAGAACAACTGGCTATAGACCGCTTAAAACAAATTTTTAATTGTGAGTATGCCAATGTGCAACCGCATAGCGGGGCACAGGCAAACGCTGCTTTAATGCTCGGTATTTTACAACCGGGAGATAAAATCCTGGGATTAGACCTGAGCATGGGCGGCCATCTTACGCATGGCTCACCGGTAAACTTTTCAGGTAAATTATATGATGCCCATTTTTATACCGTAAAAAAAGAAACTGGCATTATTGATTATGAAATGCTTGAAGAAAAAGCCAGGACCATAAAACCTAAACTTATTATTTGCGGCGCCTCAGCCTATAGCCGGGATATTGATTATGCCCGCATTCGAAAAGTTGCCGATGAAATTAATGCATTTGTAATGTGCGATATGGCACACCCGGCCGGGCTTATCGCCAAGGGCCTGTTATCTTCTCCTTTTGATGATTGCCATTTTGTTACCAGTACAACGCATAAAACATTAAGAGGCCCACGGGGTGGTATTATTTTAATGAAAAAAGATTTTGAAAATCCATTTGGCCTTAAAGATGTAAAAGGCAAAACCCGTATGATGAGCAATATACTGGATATGGCTGTTTTTCCGGGTACACAAGGCGGCCCCCTAGAACATGTAATAGCTGCCAAAGCCGTTGCTTTTGGTGAAATACTTACAGATGACTTTACCGCTTATGCCAAACAAATTCAAAAGAATGCCCAGGCCATGGCAGCCGCATTTACAGCAAAAAATTACAATATCATAAGTGGGGGTACAGATAATCATCTTATGCTGATAGACCTGCGCAATAAAAACTTAACCGGTAAAAAAGCACAGGAAACATTGGATAAAGCACATATTACACTGAATAAAAATGCAGTGCCTTATGATGATAAAAGCCCATTTGTTACCAGTGGCATCCGGGTGGGTGTGCCCGCCATTACTACCAGAGGAATGAAAGAAGAGCACATGCCATGGGTAGTAGAATTAATAGATCGGGTATTAATGAATATTGATGATGAATATACAATAGCTACCGTAAGCCGGGAAGTAAAAGATTTGATGAAACAATTCCCTTTATACCCTCAACTGAAAAAATAAAATTACAATGTTACAAAGAATACAAAGTTTATGGTTATTACTGGCTTCAGCCTGTTCATTTGCCACCCTTAAACTGCCCTTTTATATGGGTATTGATAAAACAGGTATTCCTAATAGCACCCTGGAAGCTACCGATAGCCTGGAACTCCTGGTTCCCACTATTGCACTTGGCGTACTGAGTTTACTCACGATATTCTTATTCAAAAACCGTTCTTTGCAAATCCGGTTTATTATTTTAGGAATTTTGCTGGAAGCCGTACTGCTGTTTCTCTACTATAATCAAATGCAATCTTATACCGACGGGCAACTTGTTCTCACTTCCATTATTCATGTATTTGTATTTATCTTTTTAATCCTGGGCTTAAGGGGTGTATTAAGAGATAATAAGATTATAAAAGAAAGTAACCGTCTTAGGTAGTTCGGGATCGGCAGATACAGCTTAAGTCATTTTATAAGAAATGACCTGTATAGCTATTTTTTACTTTTTTCAAATCTGCCGGTTTGCCTTCAAATACTAAGTGGCCTCCTTCCTCGCCTGCTTCGGGCCCCAGGTCAATCACCCAGTCGCAACTTTTAATAACATCGGTATTATGTTCAATTACAATAATAGAGTGGCCTTGTTCTACAAGTGCATTGAAAGAAGCCAATAACTTTTTAATGTCGTGAAAATGTAAACCCGTTGTAGGTTCATCAAAAATAAATAAGATATGGCCGTGTCCCTTTCCTTTGCCTAAGAAAGAAGCCAGCTTTACCCGTTGTGCTTCACCACCACTTAAAGTATCGGATGATTGGCCTAATTTAATATAACCCAGGCCTACATCACTTAATGGTTTTATTTTTTTAGCTACTTCCGCACCGGCAGATACGGCTTCTTTTCCGGACCCTTTTTCGGGAATACCAAAAAATGTAATAGCTTCATCAACACTCATCTCAAGTACATCATGAATATTTTTTCCCCGGTACTGTACTTCCAGTACTCCTTCTTTAAATCTTTTACCTCCACACACATCGCACTGCAAATGTACATCTGCTAAAAATTGCATTTCTACCAATTGTTCTCCTTCTCCTTTACAGGCATCGCAACGGCCGCCATCTACATTAAATGAAAAATGCCTGGGCATAAAACCCCGCATCTTACTCAATGGCTGTTTAGCAAACAAATCCCTTATTTCATCATATGCTTTTATATAAGTTACCGGGTTGCTCCTGCTGCTTTTCCCAATAGGGTTTTGATCTATCATTTCTACCTGGCTGATATGATCAGCATCCCCGGAAAGTTTTCTAAACATCCCCGGTTTATCGGTTCCTTCTCCTTTTAGTTTTAATAAAGCCGGATACAGAATTTGCTTTACCAGTGTTGTTTTTCCACTCCCGCTCACACCGGTTACGGCACAAATAATATGTAAAGGAAATGTTACGGTAATATCTTTTAAATTATTCTGCAAGGCACCTTCCACTGTAATTTTTCGGGTCCATTTCCGGGTACTCAATGGAGCATCGATGGTTAATTTACCCGAAAGGTATTTACCGGTTAAGCTTTCCGGGTTTTTTACCAGGGCTTCATAATCTCCTGTAGCAATTACTTCACCCCCCAGGTGGCTGGCCAATGGCCCCATATCAATAATATGATCTGCATGCCGCATCATTTGCTCATCATGTTCTACTACCACTACCGTATTACCAATATCCCGCAACTCTTTTAACACCTTCATTAATTTTTGGGTATCCCGGCTATGTAAACCAATAGAGGGTTCATCTAAAATGTATAATGAATTGGTAAGGTTGCTTCCCAGGCTCCGGGTTAATTGTATGCGCTGGCTTTCTCCGCCGCTTAAGGTATTGGCCAAACGGTTTAAACTAAGGTAGCCCAGGCCTACATTAATTAATGTAATCAGGCGATGATGAATTTCAATTAAAATACGTTTCGCAACTTTTTCATCAAAACTGCTTACTGCGAGTTTTTGAAACCAATGCAACAAATCTTTTACGGGCATTTCGCCCAACTCACCAATATGTTTTTTACCCACCTGCACATATAGTGCTTCTTTACGCAACCGGTAACCCTTACAACTGGTGCAAAGGGTGCGGCCACGGTAACGGCTGAGTAAAACCCGGTATTGCACTTTATATAAATTCTGCTCTACTTCTTTAAAAAAATCATTTATTCCATTGGCATATTCATTCCCTTCCCATAAGGATTGCAATTGAGCCTGGGTTAAATCCATAATGGGTTTATGAATAGGAAAATTAAATTTTGCGGCTGCTTTTATAAAAGATTCTTTCCACTCACCCAGTTTTTCTCCTTTCCAGGGTGCCACAGCTCCTTCGTAAACACTTAGCCTTTTATCCGGGATTATTAAATCAGCATCCAGTCCCAAAATCATAGAGAACCCTTCGCAAACAGGACATGCCCCATACGGATTATTAAAAGAAAAAAGATTGGGTACCGGTTCTTCAAACTTGATGCCATCCAACTCAAACTTATTACTGAATTTTTCTGTTTTTGCATTTACTTTCAAAACGAGTTCTCCTTCCCCTTCATAAAATGCAGTACCTGCGGAGTCTGCCAGGCGATGTAAATCTTCTTCATCAAAATCCTTTTTTATAAGCCGGTCAATGAGAATATATGCTTTTTCAAATGCGGATGGCGGCGGCATTTTCTCTTCATTTTCCAGCAAGTCTTCAATGCGAATAACTTCTTCCTTTATATACAAACGGGAAAATCCCTTTTGGAGCAGGATATTCATTTCTTCTTTCGCATTACGCTTAGTATGATATTTAAAAGCAGCCAGGATTAATATTTTATCTCCCGGTTTGCATTTTTCAATAGCTGCTAATACATCAGGTACATCATCTTTCTTTACCTGTTTGCCACTTACCGGTGAAATCGTTTTTCCAATTCGGGCATACAACAACCGCAGGTAATCATAAATTTCAGTCATACTCCCCACGGTACTCCTGGGCGTTCGGGTAGTTACTTTCTGCTCTATAGCAATAGCCGGGCACAGGCCATGAATATAATCCACATCGGGTTTATTCATCCTTTGCATGAACTGCCTGGCATAAGCGCTTAAGCTTTCTGCATAGCGTCTTTGGCCTTCAGCAAATAAAGTATCAATAGTGAGTGATGATTTACCGGACCCCGAAACACCCGTAACAACGATTAATTGATTTCGTGGAATGGTTACCGAAATATTTTTTAGATTATGGATGCGGGCGCCTTTAATAAAAATATCTCCTTTATTGGGCAAAACAGGAGTGTGATTTTTTTTAATTGATTTTTTTACCGTCATAATTGAATACAAAAATACGAATTGTAATCTGCTTTATTTTTATTGAATATAGCCTGTACATTTTAAAAAATATACCCTTGTTAATGGATATATGAATCACCTAACCTTATATTTTTTATGCTAATTTTTGGTTAAAGCAAGTAAGAACAGCAACCCTTTTGAATGTTAAAAATTGCAGGAATTACGCAAGGCCTATCGTAAAGTTCCGATGCCCAAAGCCAATACAGATGGGAGTTTTACGTTTATTGTAAAAAAAACAAAAAAAAAGATTAAAAATATTTGGCGATATGAATTTTGTATTTATTTTCACAGAACCAATATCCAATTAAGTGAAAAATCGCTGACATCTTCATTAAGACTTCTGCGTTTCATTTCCTCTAATTGGCCTAATAAAACAAATTGTCCAAAACCATCAAAAACTAGAAGTTTATGAAATGCCTTAACGACTTAACTGACCAACAATTGGTTCACCAATACATCAATGGTGATTCCGAAGCTCTTTCCACAATTGTATTACGTTACAAAGACAAAATTTACACATCTATTTATTTACTGGTAAAAGACAAATACCTGGCTGAAGATATTTTCCAGGATGTATTTATCCGTATAATAGATACTTTAAAAACAGGCCGGTACACAGATGAAGGTAAGTTTTTACCCTGGGCCATGCGTATTGCACACAACTTATGTGTAGATCATTTTCGTAAAGTAAAACGTACACCCACTATTAAGACCAGTGATGATCGTGATATTTTTGAAGCGATCAATTTCTGCGAAGCGGGTGCCGATCAGCGTATGATGGCAGAACAAAGCCATGATAAGGTACGTAAAATGATTGATATGCTCCCTGAAGACCAAAGGGAAGTAATTATTATGCGCCATTATGCAGATCTTAGTTTTAAAGAAATTTCAAAACTTACCCATTGCAGTATCAATACCGCTCTTGGCCGTATGCGATATGGCCTTATAAACCTGCGTAAAATGATGACTGAAAAACAAATTGCATTATAAATCGCCCATAAAAACCCAAAATTGGATTTCCCTGCCTTTCATTAGGCAGGGATTTTTATTTTACCAGTACCACTTATCCGGTTATTAAGATCCCACCTTAAAAAGTAATCTTAGGTTTTGATTCCACCATGCCTGTTTAAAAAAGAATAAAAAGGGCCGGCCTTTTGAGCCAGCCTTATAATATAAGTTCAATTTATTATTCTAATATCTTTACTTCGGTGCGGCGGTTTTTTGCCCTGCCATCTTCCGTCCTGTTATCTTCAATGGGTTCACTCATACCATATCCTTTAGCTGTTACCCTATCCGGGGCTATCCCTTTACTTAATAAATAATCTCTTACTGAATTTGCCCGCTCTTCGGATAATTTTTGATTACTCACTTTATTCCCTACATTATCGGTATGGCCGCCTATTTCAATTCTTTCATCGGTTTTACGGTTTAAATAGGCCACCAATTCATCTAATACCGGGAATGATGATTCCTGTAAAGTTGCTTTTCCAAATTCAAAAGTACAATCTTCTAATACAAAAGTACGGGAGGGCTGAAACTGGATATCAACTACAAAAGGGTTTTTATAATAAGCCTTTCCCTGCGGCATGGGAATATCCAGTACATTATAGCTGGTAGAATCTTTAAATCCCAGGATAAACATTTCATACTTATCGCCTGCCGGTAACCGAATTGAGAATTTACCTTGCTCATTGGTGAGGCCCTGGTATTCCCGGTTGTTTTTTTGCGAGCGGAAAACGATGATCTCACCATTTAATAATTCATTTTTAAAATTGGTTACTGTTACATTTACGGGTGCATCTTTGGGGATAGAAGCATCCTGCACCTCTGTATTTTGGCTCCAGGAAAAAAGAGGCCATAACAGTACGATTAAAAATATAAATTTTTGTTTCATCAATTACAATTTAAGTAACGGGTAAAATCTTTCTTTTTATAAACAATTTTAGCGAATTAATATTGTGTAATTTAGGAATAAATGCAATTATAACCGCTGTTGCAGCCTGCTTATCATACCGGATTTCCAACTTACAAAATCGCCCTGTTCAATATGCAACCTGGCTTGCTTCACCAACCATAAATAAAAGGCCAGGTTATGAATACTGGCAATTATCAGGCCCAGGTATTCTTTACTTTTAAAGAGGTGACGCACATAAGCCTTACTGTAATATTGACTGGTTTCACAATCTATGCCATCATCTAAAACACTAAAATCGTGTTCCCATTTTTTATTATCGATATTGATTATGCCCCGGGAAGTAAAAAGCATGGCATTGCGGCCATTACGGGTTGGCATTACACAATCAAACATATCGATACCCATACCTATGCATTCTAAAATATTCCAGGGTGTGCCCACTCCCATCAAATACCTTGGCTTATTCACGGGAAGATGATCGCAACATAAATTACAAATCTCGTACATGGTTTCAATGGGTTCGCCTACGCTAAGCCCGCCAATGGCATTTCCTGCTGCCGCTTTAGCCGAAATATATTCACAGGATGCTTTACGAAGATCATGATGTATGCCGCCTTGCACAATGGGAAAAAGATTTTGTGTATATCCATACTTATCCGGTGTATTATTAAACTGATTAAAACAGCGGTCCAGCCAGCGATGGGTAAGTAGCATGGATGATTTAGCATATTCATAAGCACTGGCTCCGGGTGGGCATTCATCAAAAGCCATCATGATATCAGCACCAATACTCCGCTGTATATCTATTGCTTTTTCAGGTGTAAACAAATGCTTGCTGCCATCAATATGCGATCTGAATATAACGCCCTCTTCATTAATTTTCCGGCTTTTAGCCAGTGAAAAAACCTGGAAGCCACCACTATCGGTAAGAATTGGTTTATTCCATCCATTAAAGCGATGCAAACCACCGGCCGCCTCTAATACAGGCAGGCCGGGCCGTAAATATAAATGATAGGTATTGCCTAATATGATCTCTGCCCTTACCTGCTCTTTAAGCTGCTGCTGTGTTACTGCTTTTACTGACCCTACCGTACCCACAGGCATAAAGATGGGTGTTTCAATACTTCCATGGTCTGTGAGGATCGTTCCGGCCCTGGCCTTGCTGAAAGCGTCAGTTGCCTTTATTTTAAATTGTAAGGATGCCATATTTTTTTACCATGCAAAGATAGCCGGAATAAAAAAAGCATACTTTTTATATGCTTTTCTCCTGGGAATAGATAAAAATGAATTAGTTTATTTTTCTTTTTGCTTTTAAATTTTCTAAAATTTGCTTTTGATTGGCCACTTCTTTTTCCTGGTCGGCTTTATCTTTAATATTCCGGGCTATATCCGATTCTATTTTAGATTTTTTCTTTTGCAAATCATCTGCTTCATCTTTTAGATTGCTATCCTTTTTTTCTGCTTTCTTAACCGCATTTTCCTGGTCGGCAATTTGTTGTTCCAGGTCATAGGCGGCTACCATATCTCTCAGGCTGTCCATATAAGCTTTTGCCTGGGCAAATAAAGGGGCATCATCTGTTTCATTTATAAAAGCGTCATACCCTTTTGATATAAGCAGGGTAAGGGTACTATTATCCTTATCCCTGCGGCTTACCCGTTCTGCAGAAAAGTAAAGGTCATAACTCCCCGGGCCCAGTTCATTGAGGTGTACGCCTTTAAAAACCGTATACCCCTTAGAGCTGCCGGATTTATAACCCATTTTAAGAAATTTATCTACTAAGGCATTTTCAACTGTTTTAGCAGGAAAAGGCATATCATTTAAAATAGCCGCCCTGCTCACTTTTTGATAATCGGCCGTACCGGTTCTTGACTGGCCAAAGGAAAAAACAGTAATAAACAGGGAAAGCAATAAGGTAATAATTTGTTTCATGATGCTTTTTTGGTAAAATTAATTATTTACCCTCAAGACGCCTATTGTTTTACTTAGGTTAGCATAAAAATGTTAATCTATTAACTCTTTAAGTTTTGTAATTTCGCCCGATGGATTTACCAAAACTGCCCGGGCAATGGGGATTGATACTCTTTATTGCTTTTTGTGTAATTGTGTTTATACAATTATTCTATTATTTATTTTTCTTTGCCCGGCTGGCATTTTTCAGGCATCCCCCCAGAGCCGATTCGCAAACTCACCCGGTGAGTGTAATTATATGTGCCAGGGATGAAGCGGGCAATCTTACTAAAAATCTTCCCGGTGCACTCCTTCAAAAATATCCTACTACCCATGAGGTAATTGTAGTAAATGATAATTCTTATGATGAATCTAAATATGTTTTAGAGGAACTAAAAAAAGAATTCAAGCAATTGCAGGTTATAGAACTAATACAGGAAGCCAAGGGGATCCCGGGCAAAAAATTTCCTTTAAGCATCGGCATTAAATCGGCTAAGCATGAGATCATACTTTTAACTGATGCAGATTGTGTGCCAGCAACCGAGAACTGGATACAGAGTATGCAGGAAAAATATGATGAGCATACCGAAATCGTTTTAGGCTATGGTGGCTATTATAAATTACCCGGTTTACTGAATAAACTTATTCGCTGGGAAACATTTATGACGGCTTTACAGTATATGAGCTTTGCGCTTGCAGGCCTGCCATATATGGGGGTGGGAAGAAATTTGTCTTATAAAAGAGGCGTATTTATTCGTCAAAAAGGATTTTCAGCACATCATCACATTCCGGGAGGAGATGACGATTTATTCATAAACGCTGTTGCAAATAAAAAGAATACAAAAATTAATACAGATAAAAATAGTTTTACATTAAGCCATCCTGCCAAAAGCTGGAAACAATGGAGAAAGCAAAAACAAAGGCATTATACTACCTCCAAATATTATAAATTTTCAGGTAAATTTTTATTGGGTTTATATACCCTTTCGCAATTCCTATTTTATCCCTTGTTTTTGGTTGCTTTATTATACTTTCACTGGCAATGGGTATTGCCGGTATTAGGTTTACGGCTTATTATACAATCAATCATTTACTATAAAGCCTTACAAAAATTAGGAGAGAAAGATCTCTTTCCTTATTTTTTATTCTTAGACGTTTGGATGTTTTTTTATTATATCATTTTTGCGCCTTCACTATTTAAAAAACCAAAACCCACCTGGAAATAATATGGCCCAAGCATTGATAGAAAAATATTTTTCAGCATTCACCCCACAGCAACTTGAAAAATTTGATGCCCTGCATGATCTATACAAGCAGTGGAACGAAAAAATAAATGTGATAAGCCGTAAGGACATGGATAACTTTTATCTTCATCATGTACTTCATTCACTTGCCATTGCTGCTCAATTTGAATTTAAACCCGGCACCCACATTATGGATTTAGGTTGCGGGGGAGGCTTTCCCGGAATACCTTTAGCCATCTTTTTCCCCGATGTACAATTTCACCTGGTGGATAGTATCAATAAAAAACTCACCGTAGTAAAAGAAGTGGCTGCCGCTGCAGGAATAAACAATATCACTACCCGGCATTGCCGGGCAGAAGATATAAAAAACAGGAAATTTGATACCATCGTAAGCCGGGCGGTGGCACCCCTTAAAGATTTATGGTTTTGGAGTAAACCCTTACTTAAAAAACAGGAGTTACCGGCTGGCCACCCATCTGGATTAATTTGCTTAAAAGGCGGTGATTTAAGTAAAGAAATATTTGAAAGTGGTGTAAGACCCTTTGTGTGGGAAATTGAAAAAATTTTTACAGAACCCTATTTTAAGGATAAATACCTCTTGTGGGTTAAATAAAAAATATCAGGTATAAAAAAGCCCGCTTTTAAGGCGGGTTTTTAATTTCTTTGAATGATCAGTTTCATGCCGGTATAGCCCGGTTTTACTTCTGTAGTGATCACTTTTTGTTTATAAGGAACAATAAATACGGTATTGCCCTGCTGGTAGGTGATAAGCGTTTGTTGTGCTGAATTAATCGTACTGCCTTTTGATGTTAAAGCAAAAGACCCATTGTAAGTAAGCCCGCCTTTTAAATTAAAGTTTAATACCTTACCGGAATTAGTCGATTTGGGGAAATTTATAATAATCCGGGTTTTCTTTTTCCCCACACCCCTGTCTGCATACCCTGTCTTCACCAGGCCTATCAGCACGATGAAAGAAAGTAATATTTTAACAGTTTTATACATTATGCGGGGTTATTTGTTACAAATATATTAAAATTTTCCAGAAGTTTAAATACCATTCAAATAAAAATCAAATGTTTTTTCACAACGTATTATGAATAAAAATATTGCCCGCTCATCGTTTTATTAAGTAAAAAAGGGTAAATTACAATAACCTACTTATTATAAACATGAGTAAATACCCTTACCGCCACAACCGGGACGAATTAAAAACACTTTTATTACAATATGAAAACTTAAAAGCCGGTAAATCACATTCCTATATTGATGAAGAAGGATTTGAGCAAATTATTGATTACTTTGATGAAAGAGATGAATCTTCCAAGGCATTAGAAGCTGCAGAATATGGGGTAAATCAATATCCCTGGTCGGCTGCATTATTTTTACAAAAAGCAAATATTTTAATTTCCCTTAATAAATACACAGAAGCCTTAGATGTTTTAGAAAAAGCGGAAGTATTAGATGCTAATGATATAGATTTATATATTCTTAAAACAGATGCTTACCTGGCATTGGATAAACAAGAAAAAGCAGCCTCCCTTTTAGAAGATGCCATCTTAAAATTTGAAGGAGAAGACCGGCTGGAATTACTCTTCCAGTTAGCAGATGTATATGATGACTATGAAAATTTTGAAAAGACCTTTGATTGCCTGGTGATGATTTTAAAACAGGATCCCAATAATGAGGAGGCCTTATACAAAATTTGCTTTTGGACTGATTTTACCGGAAGAAGCGAAGAAAGCATCCGGCTGCACCAGCAAATTATAGATCAATTCCCCTACAATGAATTAGCATGGTTTAATTTAGGCGCCGCTTACCAGGGCTTAAAGCTTCATGAAAAAGCCATTGATGCCTATTTATATGCCGTAGCTATTGATGAGAAATTTGATATAGCTTACCGTAATTTAGGCGACGCCTACTTACGCATAAGAAAATATGATGAAGCCATTGAGGCATTACAAAAAGTACTAGAATCTTCACGCCCCGAAGCTGTAATTTATGAAGCCATAGGCCATTGCTATGATAAGCTTAGAAATTATTCGCAAGCCCGGTTTCATTATAAAAAAGCAAGCCATTTAGATCCTAAAGACAGCCGGATGTTTTACAAGATTGCCTGTACTTACATGAATGAAACTGCCTGGATGCAGGCCATCAAAATTTTACAACAGGCGCTAAGCATTCATAAAACCCAGGCGGAATATCATATTGCCATTGGCCATTGCTTTACTGAAATGGAATATTTTGAACAAGCGGTTATACATTTGGGTATTGCCGTTAAACTACGCCCTAAAAACCTGAATGGATGGACGGAATTTTTAAGAACCCTTTTTATATATGGTATGATGGAAGAAGGGTTGAAGTACTGTGAAATTGCTTTTAAACAAACAAATGAAAAAACGATTTTTATTTTTTATAAGAGCATGTTCCTGTTTTCATTGGGAAAATCAAAAGAAGCCCTGCTTTACCTTGAGAATGGTATGGCTCAAAACCCCAAACTCTTTAAAAAGTTTGTTGCTTTTAATCCTGCTATTTTGCAATTACAACCTGTAGTAGAGCTGGCTGCCCGGTATAAAAAAGGGAAATACCTTTAATTGCCTATACTTACCCGGGTTTCTCCCGTTATAAAACGGTAAATAAAATGATCTACTTTAAATATCTTTGCAGTCACAAAAAAAGTAGTCAATGAATTTTAATTTAACTCAAATACCGGACAGGAACCCTAAACCCCGCAACTTTGGCCTCACTATGGTGATGGATAAAGGGCTGAGTGTAGAAGAAGCAAAAAATTTTATGAGTGTGGCATCGCCCCATGTAGATATTGTGAAATTAGGTTTTGGAACTGCCCATGTAACCCCCCATTTAAAAGAAAAACTGGAAGTTTATAAATCTTACCAGGTTCCCATTTATTTTGGAGGCACTTTATTTGAAGCCTTTTTAATTCGCAACCAGTTTAAAGATTATCTCTCTGTGTGTAAAGAATATGGCGTAAGCTTCATGGAAGTAAGTGATGGCTCTATTACCATACCGCATACTGAAAAATGTGGTTATATTGAAAAACTTACCCAGTATGGCACCGTTCTTAGCGAGGTGGGTAGCAAAGATGCAGCTCATATTATTCCACCTTATAAATGGATAGAACTCATGCAGGCTGAACTGAACGCAGGATCTGCTTACGTAATTGCAGAAGCCCGTGAAGCAGGTAATGTGGGGATATACAGGGGCACCGGGGAAGTAAGAGAAGGGTTGGTACAGGAAATCTTAACAAAAATAGAAGCGAGTAAGATTATTTGGGAAGCTCCGCAAAAAGCACAGCAACTTTATTTTCTTCAATTAATTGGCTGTAATGTTAACCTGGGTAATATAGCGCCTTCAGAAGTAATTCCTTTAGAAGCTATGCGTATTGGCCTGAGAGGCGATACCTTTACCCTTTACTTAGATAAAAATTAATATGAAGCGCTATGGGTTAATCGGGTACCCGCTTGGCCATTCGTTTTCAAAAATATACTTTACTTCCAAATTTGAAAAAGAGGGCCTGGCAGATTGTACATTTGATCTGTTCCCTCTGAAGGATATATCAGGTTTTCCCGGGCTTATTAAATCCGGGCAAGGATTACAAGGCCTGGCAGTCACAATACCTTACAAGCAATTGGTAATTCCTTATTTATCCTCTACCGACCCCCTTTCTAAAAACATAGGCGCTGTAAATTGTATTAAAATAAATAATGAAAACCTCATTGGTTATAATACAGATAGTATTGGTTTTGAAAAGTCATTCCTTCCTTTATTAAAGCCGCACCAGCGTCGGGCTTTGGTGTTGGGTACAGGGGGAGCGTCAAAAGCAGTGCAATATATTTTACAAAAAAACCAACTGCCTTATTTACTGGTAAGCAGGCATCCTTCGCCTGAAAATGGAATTATTTCATATTCAGCTCTCAATGAAAAGATAATGCTTGATCATACGGTTATTATCAATTGCACACCTGTTGGTATGGTTCCGCAGGAAAATACATTTCCCGATATCCCGTATCCGTATATTACAACAAAGCACTTGTTATACGATCTCATTTACAAACCCGAAACCACCTTGTTTTTACAAAAAGGAGCAGCCCGGGGAGCCACAATCAAAAATGGGTACGAAATGCTCATCATACAAGCAGAGGAAAACTGGAGAATTTGGAATAGCTGATCTTAGGGATTATGCCTGCGCCGGAGGGCCTCCAAAATTAAAAGGCATTTCTACGGTTTCCATATCCTGTATAACACCATGTGCTGATTCAAATTTTTGTACATTTTCAGCCATTGCTTTCATTAGCCTTTTGGCATGAAAGGGAGTCATAATAATCCTGCTTTTTACTTTACTTTTTGGTGTACCCGGCATTACATTCACAAAATCCAGAACAAATTCAGCATGGCTATGAGTAATAATTACCAGGTTAGCATATTGACCTTCTGAAACTTCCTCAGAAATTTCAATATTTAAGGGGGGTGTATTTTGTTGATCCATATATCAAAATTATAAATAAACACGAACTTCTTAATAAAAAAATACCGCCACTATGAAGAGTGGCGGTATTTTAAAAATTAAATTCAATTAAGGCCTTGGCTCTTCATACACTAAAGTATCAAAGAAAGCTCTTAATGGATTACCTCCATAATTCCAGCATACATAAATTGTTTTTGTTGCAGGATCGTAATAGCTTGGGAATGAATCCGGGCCGGTAAATAAAGTTACCGCTGTACCTCCTGGAGATCCGTTATAAACATCTATAACTTCGTTAGTAACAGTATTAAATTTAATAACAGGTGCCATAGTATTGCCATACCAGCTAATAGACCCCGGACCTACACCTATTGGGTGTCCATAATCATCTGCATCTACAAAGAAGAATGCGACTTCTGATGGAGATTTAGTAATCATATCCATTTTAACATTCACATAAGGGATATTATAAGGAACCCTGTTATGATATCCACTTAACAAATAGCGGCCATCATATTTATTTTTAACACTAATAACAATAATAATTGTTTTAGAATTTTCGGCAACCTGGAAGCCATTGCTGCTACCTGTAATAGTAAGTGCAATTGCATAGGTTAAATTAGGATCCAGCGTTGCTGTATTTAAAGTTAACGCCACTGTATCTGTCCATTTACCGGCTTCTATAACCGCATTGCTATTAAAGGTGAAAAGGCTGTTATCTACAGGTGTCAAAGCAGGGTCAGTAATCTTTGCAGGGTCAGAAACAATTGTATTTGTAACTGCTGTAGATTGTGTACGAGCTGCATTTAATGAGATGTAGATGTTATTTACTACCTGCGGGTCAGTAGATGACTGTACACCTGCAGAAACCTTGGTTTGCGTAAACATAACCGCATTGATTACCCCGTCATCACCACCTTGGGCGGGATTCGGTTGATTTACCTTATCTTTTAAACAGCCTGTAAAAACAAGCAAAGCTGCTGTTAAAAAGATTAAAAAATTTATTTTTTTCATATTTTTCATTTTACTCTTTTAAATTAGTTTAAATCCCAGAAAATCCTGTTTCTTGCTGAAGGGTTAAATAAATCTAGTACTCCTTCTGCCCCTACATTGGCAGCGTTATAGTTATACTCTGCTTGTGGATAGAATAAACGAGTAGGAATTTTAGGAGAAGCGCCTGCTAAAATTGAAATGGGGGGACCCGGATCAAAATCTACAGCAGCACCGTAAACAATATCAGACCTTCTATAATCTGTCCAAACTTCTAATGTAGCAATAGAATTAAGGGCAAACCATTTTTGAGATAAAATTGTGTACATACCACCTGCAGCTTGTGTAGGCGAAAGGGCTGCTGCATTAATATCTACATCAGCATATCCTGCATTGCCAGTGATATAAGCATTCGCTGGTGCATCAGCATTAATTGGATCAATTATGCCTAACCATGTAAATGATTCTCTTATGGCATCGCCTAATGCTGTTTCACTATCACCAGGAATTAAACCTCTGTAAACGGCTTCAGCTTGCAGGAACATACTTTCTACGCTGGTAAGTATCCAGGCATCAGTGTTTGCATCTTTAGGAATTAAGCCGGTACCATATACAGAAGATAATTTATTACCTACATTATTAGGATCAACGCCGGAAATTTCACCAAAAGTGATACCCCTGTGTTTGGTAGCTCCTGTAGGCAATACATAAAATTTATTAACCCGTGGGTCGCCATCATATTGATAGTAACCATCGTTATTGGTTCCTACCGCAAAAATATTGGCTTTAGAGATATCACCGCTACTTGCCGTATTTCCTGATTCATTAAAACGATATGTTCTGTAAAATGGATTGGGCTTAGTACCAGAATAACCGGGGTTTATTTTAATAGATTCTCCCCTACCCAGGAACCCTGAACCTTCTGCTACAATTGCAGCAGCTTCAGCAGCTACATCAATATCGGAAACATAACTGTTTATTTCAGTATTGTTTACAAACTTGGTAGTAGAGCAATGAATTAAAAGTTTTAATTTAAGGGTATTAGCGGCTTTGATCCACATGGTTGTGTTTCCGCCAAAAACCAGGTCATTAGACCCAATCAGTGGATTTACACTGGTAGAAGAAAGATCTGGATCTTTTAATAAAGTGATAGCAGTATCTAATTGCCTTAACAGGTCTTTATAAATATCCAGGTCATCAGTATATTTTGGTGTTTTATAAGTAGTACCATAGAATGCCTCTAAATAAGGAATATTACCATACACATCTACCAATACCTGGAAGTCCATAGTCTTCATAATACGGCCAATGGCTTCATAAGTACCTGCGCCTTTAGCATGGGCATTTGTAATTACAAAGTTGTAGTTATTGGCATTATAATAATAGTTATTCCAAATACCAACCTGGTAGTCATTTGTAAATTGATAAGATTCAGTAGTTTGTTCAGACTGGTAGCTTCCTGAACGTGCCCAATATCCCATCCAATGTTGCAAAAACCTCCATTGGCTGGCAGTTATACTGGCAGTATAAGCTTGTGCTGCCGGTAATACGGATATATAATCCACGGTAGATGCGGTTACATCATCGGGATTGGTATTTATTGCAAAATCGCTTTTCTTACAACTTGTTGCAACCAGTATGGTACTGATCGCCAAAAGTGCAAGGTTTCTAATTTTTATTGTCTTCATTTTATTGTTTTTTATAGCATTAGAAATTTAAGGTCAGGTTAGCCCCAACAAATCTTGTTGGAGGCATATTGAAAGCTGTGCTTCTACCAATAGCATTTCCTGTATAAGAGCTATTACCATTTGCGGTAAATTCAGGATCTGTCCATTGATTAGATTTTGGTAACCACATAAAGAGGTTACGGCCATACACACTTATTTCTGCACCTTTAATTCCTTTTTCGCCAAAGATAGATTTAGGTAATGAGTAGCTTAAGGATACTTCACGAAGTTTCCAGAAAGAAGCATCTGCCAGGTAGTTTGTAGTTACATCGGTATTCAAAGGGCCATTGTTGTAAAACAACCTACCGTAAGTTTGCGTATATACATTGGTATTGTTTACATATTTACCATCTTTCAGGTAAACTGAATTAGGGAATACAAATGCCCTTCTTCCATAAGATCCGCTTCTTGCAGAGATACCATTATCATCCATAAATTCACCTAATTGGTCAGCAATGATTTCGTTACCTGTGCGGTATTCAGCTACAGCGCTTAAAGTAACGCCTTTCCAATTCACACTTAAGTTAAGACCTAAGATATGTTCTGGCATATTTCTGCCAAACTGGGTAACATTAGAATTGATAGAAGGCATACCGGTTTGTGCATCTACGATTACTTTACCAGTAGCAGAATCACGGTTGTAATCATTCATTTTAAATGTAAATGCAGGTGAACCTACAATAGCATAGTTATAATTACCAATACCCAATTCTTTTACATCATCAATTAGCCTTGTAATTTCACTGGTTTGGTGAGAATAATTGATTTTAAAATCAATTTCGGCTTCCCCGATTCTTACCAATGGTGTTAATTTAAGATCTAATTCTAATCCTTTATTAAAGAATGAACCTGCATTTAATAATGCAGTAGTGGCACCTGTGGTATTTGATAATTTAACACCCAATACCTGGTCAATATTATTTTGTTTGTAATAAGTAGCTTCTAAGTTAATCCTGTTTTTCAGGAAGCCGAGTTCTACACCCACTTCTTTTGTATTTACAAACTCAGGTTTCAAACCTTCGGCAGGATAAATGCTAATATCTGTTGCTGAGTTGCCAATTTGGTAGCCGGGTAAAGTTCCATAAGGGAAGAACAAACCTCCGCTAAAGTTGGCTTCATTTTGATAAGGGCTTAAGTTCACATTACCGGTTTTGGCAATAGCTCCCCTAATTTTAAAGAAGTTTAAAATATTATTTGATTTTAAGCCGGGAATAATTTCATGCATCAAAATTGAAGCACTGGCTCCGGGATAAAAGAAGGTAATATCTTTTGGATTGAAAATACCATTGGCGGGCACCAGGCGGCTATCCCTGTCAATACTTGCAGTACCTTCTAAGAACAACCATTTGTTTACATCAAATGATACCCGGCCAAAGAAACGTTGCAACCTGGATAAGCTATTGTCAATACCTACTGTGGGTTCACCCAGGCGAGTGGCAATACTTAAGAATTGCGATTTACCCAGGTTATTACTACCATTTTGCAGGTATTTGCTGCGAGATTCACGGAATGAATGACCTAAAGTAGCTGAAATTCCAATTGACTTCACCTTGGTATTAAAGTTGGCAAAAAACTCTGAAGTTAAACGGTTACTGTAGTTATTTGCATTGCTTACACCTGCAGTAGTACCAGATTGCTCAGAGGCATCAGGACGTGTAAAATAATAATCATCGAAACTAAATGCTTCTTTTGTGTTTCTTGAAATAGAATTATCAATAGATAAACCAACACGGTAAACAAAGTTTAACCAACTGTTTGCTTTATAGTTTAATTCTACGTTACCAAATATATCATCTGATTTACCGGTACCCCGGTTGATATCTTTAGTAAAGTAAGGCGTATATTCCCAGTTTGATAGGTATAAGGTATAATAACCATTAGGGCTTGAGAAAAGGTCATTTCTCCAATCGGAGAATTTGCTTAATGGAACTTGCCCGGGAGCGCTGGTTACACCATAGTAAATAAGCGTATTAGAGGTGGTAACATCATATTTACCTTGTGTATACCTTACATTCACAATAGCTTTAAATTTATTGTATTCTTTTTCGCTTCTGAAAGTTAAAGTACGGCGGTTATTTTTATCGCCAGGCATGGTACCTTTAATATCTACATTTTGTGCGCTGATGTAAAAATCACCGGTTGAAAAAGATACGTCTGTTTGATTGGTAGTACCTACATCAAAAAAGCGTTTTCTTTCACCGGGCAGGTATGAATATTTTTGATAATTAATTTCTCCATTGGGTCCGGGATCTCCTAATTGACGGATAGAACCATCAAATTCATCACCCCAGCTTTGTTGTTCATGAGGTTCGTAAACACCGGTACCAGCGGCATTTTGAGAATAACCAGAACCCCAGCGGGTTTGAAATTTAGGCATATAAGAGATAGACTCAAATTGCACAGAGTGACTTAAAGTAATGGTAGGATTTGACCTGGATCCTTTTTTAGTTGTAATAACAATCGCACCATTTACCCCATCAGGGCCATAAATAGCTGTTGACCCTGCTGATTTCAAGATATCAACAGAGGCGATGTCATTTGGATTGATAGAAGATAAATAACCCAGTGAAATGGGTACACCATCTAATATCAACATGGGTTGGTTGTTACCGGTAAGTGAACGAATACCACGTAAAGTAATACGGGTATCCTGGAACACACCACTATTTGTTTGTAAGAAAGTTGCGCCGGAAACTTTACCGGTAAGGCCCTGGGCAATATTAGTCGCTTTTGCCTGAGTTAACTCAGTAGCTTTAATAGTTGCTGTAGAGAAGCCAAGAGAAGCCTTTTGGCGAACCTGGCCTAAAGCAGTTGTTACAACTACTTCCTGAAGGTTTGTACTGGTAGCTTTTAAAGCAACTCCAATAAAAGATTGTCCTTCTGTACTTACAGTTTGGCTGGCGTAACCTGCAGAGGATACAACTAACTTATCTGTACCACTAACCTTGATAGAAAAACTTCCATCAGAATCAGTTGAAGTACCTTGGTTTGAGTTAGCGATTTTAATGGAAGCAAACGGGATCCCCGATCCGGATTCGTTCACAACCTTTCCGGTCACCACCCGGCTTTGTGCAAATGCTAATACTCCTGAGAGCATGAGCACTGTAAACAGTGATAGAAATCTTCTCATGTGCGGTTTTAATTAATAGTTAAATTTATTTGTAAAAATAGGGTTAAATATTTTAACACAAAAAAAATGTTAAAATGATGCGTAGACTAACCCCTAAAAACAGATAGACAGCCCGTTTATATAAAATGCTGCATGTTTCTTATTTCTTTCCGAAAATATACCGGAGCTGGAGTTTTACTTCCGATTTTTTATTTCCCTTAATTTCATCTAAACCGGTGCCTATGGATTGTTTTCCGGGTAAAATTGACTGGCTGAAGCGGAACCAAACGGTCATCCGGCGGCTCACATCATAATTTGCATTAATATACCAGCGGTATCCTTTGTCGTAAAATACGGGTATTGAATAGCTATACAGTACATCATTTTCATAAGCATACAACCGGCTATTATAACCGTCTGTTTCAAAATATTGCAAACGAATGCTCCCTGCCAGGGGGTTCATTAAAGGTTTATACAGCAAATCGGCATACATAAGAAAACCATTTTCTGCTGCAGGCCCTTTTTTATCGTACCAAAGCATTTCTGTACGGGTTCTAAAAGTAAAGATGGGATTTATTTTATAACTCAATTGAGCCCGCCAGTTTTGCCGGGGCTGTGGCACCACGGGGTTCAGGATAAGGCCATCGGGGTTATAATTAATTGATTTTGTTTCGGATCGTAACCGGGTAAATATTTCCAGCACCCGGTTGGGTTTATAGGTAACTTGTACCATATATTCCGAACCCGTGGAAGGCGCATTTACCCTGTATTTTAACCACGGAAATTTATACAAATCCATATAGGCATCTATTCTCCACACCATATCCGGTTTTATACTAATGCCTGCAAAAAGCCCTTTTTCGTTGTTTGGATAGGTACTTTCAGTAAAAGCACTGGTGTACAATGCCTGGTACCCGGGTGAAATATTCCGGTATAGCAGGCTCATATCCACTGTATGAGAAAGGCTTATCATAAGCCCCTGCACCATGGCTTTGTATTGCTTATCCGTAGTGGCAAATTCACCAAACAAGTGCATATTCCGATAAGTATACCCATAATCAAAACTGTAGTTGCCAAAGCTGGTTCCGGTTAATGAATATAAATTATATGGATCTGTGGCTTTTACCAGGGGTAATTTAAAGTTATAATGTATACCATTTAAACCCAGGTGTAAGCCATTTTTAAAACGGTAGCTAATATTGCCGCCAAAAGCAATTTGACGTTGAATTTTTTTATCTGCTAATTCTGAATTGGTTCGATGATACCCAGACGTTTGAAAGGAAGAAACCAGGTCATCTATTTGTAAAGTAGTATCTGCGGACACAAAATTGGCATCTATTTTTTTATAGGATCCAAATACCGTAACCTCCCATTTATTTTTTGCCAGTGTTATGGCCGCTCCCCTGTGAAAATTTATTTCACCTGCAGAATTATAAGGCCGGATGGTAGCAGATTGTCTTTTAATAGAAGAAATGTCGGGTCCTTTTTTAAAAGCCAGGCTCATCCACTGGGTAAGGCCCTGGCCTAAATTTACGGTATAATCTCCCAGGGCCAATGTTTTAATGATCCCTATATCCCTTGCATAAAAATGAAAAGAATAATAATCAAACCCCTGTTTTTGAGAACCTTTAAAAAACTCTTCACCCGGATCTTTTTCAGCCACAAACCCGTATTGCAACAGGTTTTTGTAATTGTATTTATACCGTATAAATAATCTTTGGGGCGAACCCGGGTAATAATTATTTGCAGTAGTAGAATCTAATAAATATCCTTTTGATTTTTCTAAAACCTGGGTGGCCCGTAAGAGCAATGTAGACTCGCCGTTGCGTAACCGGGATGCGATGGAGGAAGCTACCCGGGTTTCCTGTTGTACTGTAATATAGGGCTTCAGCCTTTCTAATGTGGCCACATCCCAGCCGGGTATTGCCTGGGCTTCGTAAACGCTCAACAGGTTGCCAAATAACTGCCGGTATTGAACCAGTGAATGCACCTGCATGGGTGTAAGAATGTGTAACGCATTCAGGTCTTCGGTAGAAACTTTATTGAGATTGATGGGGTTTTCCAGGAACTGGACCATTTGCTGTAAAAAAGCATCATCTTCGGTTTCAGCGTCTTCATTATTTTCTGTGATCATTTCCAGTTGTTCCTCATTTTCCGGGTTGGTTTCCGGTGTGGGCGGAGGTGTTACCTGTGCCTGCACACTGCTACAAAACCATACCAGGGCTATCAATAAAAATCCCCTCATAATTTTTCCTGCTTAAAATGATAAATAAGCATAAGGCCTGGTGAAAATCCTAATTGCGGGTGGTAACCGGTAGCAATATCCAGCCTTACATTCTTCCAGGCCACCCCGGCACCCGCATAACCACTGCCTGTAGCGCTTACCATGCCCGCACGGGCAAAAAATTGTTTTGCAAACTGGTATTGAATACCCGCATTTACACTTACTGCCTTATCTTCTTCTTTCACAATTTCTGCACTCACATAAAAATGATCAGAAGCGTCGTAACCCAGGCCAAAGCTATATACGGATGCTAATTGCTCATCTGACTGTTTTCCTAATTTTACAGGTACGGGATTGCTTACCTGCACGCCGGCATTTAACTTATCGGTTACATGTAATATGGCGCCCAGTTCTGCATTAACAGAGGAAGCCCCTGCATAGGCAGGAATCCGGTAACTATAATAATTAAACTGGATGCCAATATCAACCGCTTTACCCAGCGACCTCCCATATGCCAATGCCAGTTTATTTTCATTAAAATCTGCAAACCCGGCATAATTTGCCTGGATACCAATATTACCCAACGATGTGGGTAACGCCACCGCCAGTGCATAGGCACTGTTTTCATTTAGCATAAACCGCCGTTCCCCGTACACCCCTGCACTTGCATAGGAAACCCGGGCCAGGGCGGCCTGGTTTTGGGTAAAGGAAAAAGGATCTGTTTGTTGGTTAGAATATGCGCTCATACTGGTATAGGGCATACTTATATGATAGCGCAATGTTTGTGAATGACCCGAATGCGTTATAAAACTAAAAAATAGTATATAGCAAACAAATGGTAAAAATTTACTCATAATTTATTTTCATCTCTGCCCAAGTTAATTAAAAAATAAGAATGAGACTTATAAAAATATTCTTGAAAGAGATTCACTTTAAATAATTTTGCGCCATGCAAATCTTAGATGGTAAAACGGTTGCTCATGCTGTAAAACAGGAAATAAAAGAAAAATTAATAAATTTTAAAAAAACAGGGGGTAAAACCCCTCACCTGGCTGCCGTATTGGTAGGTAACAACGGAGCCAGTGAAACCTATGTAGCCAGCAAAATAAAAAATTGTGAGGAAATAGGCTTTCAAAGCACATTGATCCGGCTTGAAGAGAATGTGGGAGAAGAGGAATTATTACAAAACATTATAGCGCTCAATGAGAATGCTGATATTGATGGCATCCTAGTTCAACTGCCTTTACCCAAACATATAAAAGAAGAAAAGGTTATTAACCTGATAAATCCGGATAAAGATGTGGATGGGTTCCATCCCTCAAATGTGGGCAGGTTGGTGCAAGGGATGCCGGCTTTTATAGCCGCTACCCCTTACGGAATCATGCTGATGCTGAAGCATTACCAAATTGAAATGGAGGGAAAGCATGCTGTAGTGATTGGGAGAAGTAATATAGTAGGCCGCCCTATGAGTATTTTATTAAGCCAGAATATGCCTTATGGAAACTGTACCGTAACCTTATGCCATAGCAAAACAAAAAACCTGAAAGCCTTATGCCTGCAGGCAGATATTATTGTGGCGGCCTTAGGAAAACCGGCATTTCTTACCGGAGATATGGTAAAGGAAAATGCCATTGTAATAGACGTAGGCATTAACAGGATAAAAGATGAAAGTAAGAAAAACGGATACCGCCTGGCAGGTGATGTAAAATTTGACGAAGTAGCTCCCAAATGCTCCTATATCAGCCCGGTGCCGGGCGGGGTTGGTTTAATGACCATTGCCGCATTATTAATGAATACATTTAACGCCACTGTACGAAATAGAAAATTAATTGACTAAACCTGCTTTACATAAAACAGCCCGCTTACCTGTGATGGAACATTTTTACACCCTGCAGGGCGAAGGTTTCCACCAGGGGAAGGCCGCCTATTTTATTCGCTTAGGCGGCTGCGATGTAGGCTGTACCTGGTGCGATGTAAAAGAAAGCTGGGATGCATTGGCCCATCCTGAAATGGAAATAAGGGACTTACTGCATGCCGTAACTAAAACCAAAGCACGCATGGTAGTGATTACCGGCGGAGAACCCCTGATGCATAACCTGGATAGCCTTTGTGAAGCTCTTATGGAAGCCGGTTACGAAACAAATATAGAGACATCCGGATCTTCTCCTTTAAGTGGCGCCTGGAATTGGATATGTTTGTCTCCTAAAAAATTCAAAGCCCCGTTACCCCAGGTGATAGCGCAGGCCCATGAACTTAAAATAATTATTTATAATAAATCAGATTTTGCCTGGGCAGAGCAATATGCTGCTCAAGTGCCTTCCCACTGCAAACTTTATTTACAACCCGAATGGAGCAAAGCGAATGCCATAACACCCCTCATTGTGGATTATATAAAACAACATCCACAATGGGAACTTTCTTTACAAATTCATAAATACATTCATGTACCCTAGGTATTTAACAATTTCTCACTCGGGTTTTACCGTTTTTCGATTTATCTTCATTCCCTAATATTCCGGAATGAAAATCTCTTATACCTCTCGTATTATTATTTTAGGTTTCTTGATCATTGCAGGTTGCCGGCTCACCAGTATGGCACAATGGTATGACCCCGATAAGGTAAATAAAAAAGCAGGCGACGTTTACGCACAAGCTTATGAAGAAGCCCGGGAAGGAAAACTCACAGAAGCCATTACCCATTTACAGGAAGCCCTTCGCTATGATGCCAACTTTGTGGATGTGTACCTTTCACGTGCCGGCATATACGCTAACCTCCGGAATTACCCGGCATCGGTAGCCGATTTTGAAAAAGCCATGCAAATGGATAGTGTATACTCAAAAGTATATGACCTCCCCTATTCTATTTCGCTGGCAGGACTGGGACGGTTTGACAAGGCATTACAAATTGTAAACCGGTTTTTAGAAAACCCCCGGCTAAATGAACAAAGTAAAAAAGCAGGTGAATACAGGAAAAGCACTTATGAATTTGCCCTGCAATATGAAAAAGACCACAACACAAAAGGTTATGTATTTACCCCCACAAATATGGGCGACAGTATCAATACCCGTTGGCTGGAATATTTTCCGTCATTAACAATCGATGGTAAGAAAATGATCTTTACCCGGCGGATGAATAATGATGAAGATTTTTATGGAACTGACTTCATAAATGGGCATTGGGTTAAAGCCAGGCCCATTCCCGGTAAAATAAACACCAATCTCAACGAAGGCGCCCAAACAATTGCCCAGGACGGAAGCATTTTAATTTTTACCGGCTGTAATTATCCCGAAGGAAAAGGTAGTTGTGATTTATATATTGCCTATCAAACAAAAAATGGCGGCTGGACGGAGCCTGAAAACTTACTCGGTGTGATCAACACTGAGTTTTGGGAGTCATCGCCTTCCTTGTCGCCCGATAAAAAAGATTTATACTTTAGCAGCAACCGCTTAGGCGGCCTGGGGGGAAAAGATATTTGGGTAAGCAGCAAAAAAGAAAACGGGCAATGGAGTGAACCTAAAAACCTGGGGCCCACCATCAACACCAGTGCCGATGAAGGATGCCCTTTTATACATGCCGATAATCAAACTTTATATTTTAACAGCAATGGATGGCCGGGCTATGGGAATACCGATTTATTTGTGAGCAAAAAAACAAATGATAATACCTGGGGTACCCCGCTAAACCTGGGTTACCCCATTAATACAATTGATGATGAAGGTTCGCTTATTGTAGCCAGCGATGGTAAAACCTCTTATTATGCCAGCGATGGTACCGATACCCGGGGAGGACTTGACCTGTATTCATTTACCCTAAGAGATGACATCAGTGCATTAAAAACACTTTGGGTAAAGGGCCGGGTTTATGATAATAAAACAAAACAAGGTTTACCTTCATCAGTAGAAGTTTCAGAATTGGGGGGAGTCAATACATCTAAATTACAAACCGATGAAACGGGCCATTTTTTGGTTACCCTGCCTGCCGGAAAAGATTATGCATTTAATGTAAACCGTAAAGGATATTTATTTTATTCTGATAACTTTTCGTTGCTGAAGGGAAATATCGATACAGCAATTGTGATTGATATCCCCCTGCAACCCCTGGAGGCGGGTGCTTCTATTGTATTGAAAAACATTTTTTTCGACAGTAAGGAAACAGCCTTAAAACCCCAATCGGAAATGGAACTGGACCGGGTAGTTCAATTAATGAAAGATAATCCCGCCACCAAAATTGAAATTAGCGGGCATACCGATAATGTAGGCAAGCCTGCTGATAACCTATTATTATCTATGAACCGATCAAAATCAGTAGTTCAGTATTTAACCGGTAGAGGAATAGCCGCCAGCAGGCTCAGTACAAAAGGATTTGGTGAAACAAAACCCATTGCAGATAATGATACCGAAGAAGGACGGGCCCATAACCGGCGTACTGAATTAAAGATTATTTCAAACTAAAATTTTGTAATATTGTTCCTACGTATTGTATGAACAAAGACCTATTATATCAACTGGCTCTTACCCAGGTACCTAAGATAGGTTTGGTTCGGGCTAAGATCTTAATGCAACATTTCCCCACTGCCGAAGCGATCTTTACAACACCGGTAAAACAACTGGCCAAAATAGAATCCATAGGCAGCCATGCAGCGCAGCAAATTGCATCTTTTTCTGATTTTGATTCCTGTGAAAAAGAAATTGCTTTTATTGAAAAACATAACATACAGGTTTTTTCAATTCATGATCCGCAATATCCCAGGCGGCTATTACATTGCTATGATGCACCGGCCCTTTTATTTTTTAAGGGCCAGGCGAACTTGAATGCAGCCCGGGTGATTTCTATTGTAGGGACCCGGCAAAACAGTGAATATGGAAAAGAATTTTGTGAAAAGTTACTATCCGATTTACAAGGCTCCGGCATTCTTATTGTAAGTGGCCTGGCATTTGGGGTAGATACGATTGCCCACAAAAATGCAATAAAACAACAACTGGCCACCGTTGCCGTAGTGGCGCATGGATTAGATCGTATTTATCCGCCCGAAAATAAAGCGCTTGCCCGGCAAATGGTGAAACAAGGCGGAATTCTCACCGATTTTATTTCACAAACTAAACCCGATAAGCAAAACTTCCCTAAAAGAAACCGTATTGTAGCAGGTATTTGCGATGCCCTTTTGGTAATTGAAAGTGGCATAAAAGGCGGCTCCCTCATAACCGCAGAATTAGCCAATAGTTATAACAAAGATGTATTTGCGCTGCCCGGCAGAACCATCGATGCACGGAGTGAAGGTTGCAATTATTTAATTAAAACCAATAAAGCTCAATTGGTAAGTAATGCAAATGATATATTAAATGCAATGAACTGGCAAGAAAATACCAAACCTGTGAAAAAACAAAGAGCCTTATTTTTAGATCTCCCCCCTGATCAAAAAATAATATTTGACATTTTACAACAGCAGGAGAAAACACATATTGATGACCTTTATTTAAAAACCAGTTTAAGCAGCAGTAATGTTGCACAAGCCCTGCTCATGCTGGAAATGGAAGGCCTTGTGAGAAGCCTCCCGGGAAAAATGTATCAAAATATATAATGCCAGCTCAAAAAATTATGTATTAGTTGCCTCATTTTATTTTTGTACTTGCTACCTTTGCACATGGCAACAAAAAAATCTTCCCCCCGCAATCTTTCATCAACGAAGTTTACAGATGGGCTCACTTTTGATGATGTATTATTAATACCCGCATATTCTCATATACTTCCCCGTGATGTGGATATTAGCAGTAACCTTACCAAATCAATTACACTTAATATCCCCATGCTGAGTGCCGCTATGGATACCGTTACGGATGCCAGTTTAGCCATTGCCCTGGCCCGGGAAGGAGGACTGGGTATCTTACATAAAAATATGAGTATTGATCAGCAGGCAGAGCAGGTTCGCAAAGTAAAGCGAAGTGAAAACGGGCTTATCCTGGATCCCATAACATTAAGGCCCCACGCCACGATTGGGGAAGCTTTCAGGCTTATGAAAGAAAATAAAATAGGAGGTATCCCTATTGTAGATGAACAACATAAACTCATAGGCATATTAACCAACCGGGATCTTCGCTTTGAAACCAATTTTAAAATTCCGGTAAGCCAGATTATGACCCGGGAAAATTTAATAACCGCCCCCGAAGGAACGGATTTAAAAAAAGCAGAACAAATATTTAAAAAAGTAAAAATAGAAAAACTGCCGGTGGTTGATAAACAAGGGCGGCTTACGGGCCTCATCACTTTCAGCGATATATTTAAAATTAAAAATCACCCGCATGCCATTAAAGACGAATTTGGCCGGTTATTAGTAGGCGCCGGGGTAGGTATAACAAATGATATCATGGCCCGGGTAGAAGCCCTGCATAAAGCAGGCGTAGATGTAATTTGCCTGGATAGTGCACATGGCCATACCAGGGGCGTAATAGATAAATTAAAAGCTATAAAAAAACAATTTAAAAAGGTGCAGGTAATCGCCGGCAATGTAGCTACCGGGGAAGGTGCAAAGGCGCTGGCCAATGCCGGTGCCGATGCAGTAAAAGTGGGTATTGGCCCGGGTTCAATTTGTACTACCCGGGTGGTAACAGGTACCGGTGTGCCGCAAATAACCGCTGTATTAGAAGTTAGCCAGGCATTAAAAGGAAAAACCGTAGGCATTATAAGTGATGGAGGAATACGATATACCGGCGATATGGTAAAGGCGCTGGCTGCAGGCGCTCATTGTGTAATGATGGGAAATGTATTTGCAGGAACCGAAGAAAGCCCGGGAGAAGCTATTATTTATGAAGGCCGTAAATTTAAACAATACCGGGGTATGGGCTCATTAGGCGCTATGGCACAAGGTAGCAGCGACCGTTATTTCCAGGATGTAGAAGAAGACATCAAAAAATTTGTTCCCGAGGGCATTGAAGGACGGGTACCTTATAAAGGTAATCTCAGCGAAGTAGTACACCAGTTTACCGGTGGGCTCAGAGCAGGTATGGGTTACTGCGGGGCACCCGATATAAAAACTTTGCAAAAAGCTAAATTTGTAAAAATCACCAATGCCGGCATGCATGAAAGCCATGCACATGATATTGCAATTACCAAAGAAGCGCCCAATTATAGCAGGTAAAATGCAGGGCTGGCAATAAGTAATTTGCCTTAATTTGAATTTTCATGAAAAAAATATTTTTCATTTTCCTGGTTTTCATGGCAACCCTTACGGCAACCGGGCAAGATAGTTCCCGGTTACGCATATCTCTTCTTACCTGCACACCGGGAGAAGAACTCTATTCTACTTTTGGGCATAGCGCTTTACGGGTTATTGATAGCAATGCTGTAACGGATATTATTTACAATTATGGCACTTTTGATTTTAATGACCCTGATTTTTATTCTAAATTTATAAAAGGCAAACTCTTGTACTGCCTGAGCATTGAGCCCGTTGACGATTTTTTATTTAGTTATCAAATGGAAGACCGGGGTGTAAGAGAACAGGTATTAAAACTTACCGGCCCAGAAAAAATAGCGATCCGGCAAGCCTTGCTCGAAAATTTAAAAGAAGAAAACCGCTGGTACAAATATGATTTTGTATTAGATAATTGTACTACCCGGCTTCGTGATATTATTTTAAAATATAAGCATCCTGTTTCGCCGTTACCACCGGTAATGCCTGTTCAATACACATTTAGGAATGCCATACATTTCTATTTAGATAAGAATAAAAAATATTGGAGTAAGCTGGGGATCGATCTCTTACTGGGCGCCCGCATGGATAAGCAAATGACGGTTGCACAACAAGAGTTTTTGCCAGATAACCTGATGATTGCCTTAGACAGTGCCAGGCCCGAAGTGATGGTACAAAGCAGCCGAATTTTATACACCCCGCAAAACCCGCTGCCGGTTAATAGTGGCATTACACCGCTTGTATGTTTTACCCTGCTTCTTATGGTATTTATTTTATTCTCCTTTTTACAATGGCGCTCTTTATTAAGGATTGCCGATTTTACTTTATTCTTCCTGGTGGGCCTGCTGGGCATACTGCTTGTATTCATGTGGTGGGGTACCGACCACATCATGACAAAAGAGAATTATAATTTATTATGGGCATTACCAACGCATACTTTTTTTGCCTTTACCATTCGTAAACAGCAAAGAGGTTTTAAATTTTATTTTTTAGTAACTGCTATTTTAATGGGCATTATTTTATTAAGCTGGTATTTTTTACCGCAGCAACTCAATATTGCTTTAATACCCATTGTAATATTATTGTTATACCGAAGTATTGCTATTTTTAAAAATTGAGGGTATGGAAAAAAAACAGGTTACCTGCCAGGGTATTCCAATACAATATTTCATGGCCGGAAAAGGAAGGCCGGTTATGTTGCTGCATGGCTTTGGAGAAGATGCCCGTATTTGGCATCATTTGGTAAACGAATTAAAAAACAATTACCTGCTTATTACACCCAATATACCCGGCAGCGGTGGCACTTCTTATGCAGATAAAGAAGGAGTAACCCTGGAAGATTATGCCGATATTTTACATGAAATTTTACTAAAAGAAAATATACATACCATTACCCTGCTGGGCCATAGCATGGGTGGGTATATTACGATGGCAATGGCAGAAAAACATCCGGCAAAGCTGGATGCGATCGGGTTAATACACAGCAGTTCTTATGCTGATGATGCAGAAAAGAAAAATATTCGTAAAAAAGGGATCGCATTTATACAACAATACGGAGCCCCGGCGTTTATAAAAACAACCATACCGGCATTGTTTAAGGATGTAAATAAAAGTAAAGATGATATACAGTGGCTTACAGAAAATACAAAAGACTTTAAGGATGCGCCAGTTATTCAATATTACAGCGCTATGATGAACAGGCCCGACCGCAGTTATCTCTTATCGCAATTTGAGAAGCCGGTTTTATTTTTACTGGGGCAATATGATAAAGTGGTACCCATAAGCGACGGGATAGACCAGGCCCAAATGCCGGCATTGAGTTTTGTTCATATCTTAAAAGATTCCGCCCATATGGGCATGCTTGAAGAAAAAGAAAAAACTTATCAAATCGTTAAATCTTTTTTAGATACAACAAATCAAAATAAAATGTACTCTAATCACCATGAATAAAGTAATATTACCTTGTGTATATTATTTTACCGGTATGATGCCGGAAAAAGAAAAGATTATTTTACTGAATGAAAAAAATTTTACTCATACCCTGCTTTTTCTTTATTTCATTATTCTGTTATGCAAAGCATATTACAGGGGGTGAGATGATTTATAAATACCTGGGGCCGGGTACGGCACCCAATACTAAAAATTATGCGGTTACTTTATTTTTATTCAGAGATGAAAATGCTGTAGGCGCTGCGGCTATGCCGGCAAGTGTTTCGCTGGGCATTTTTAATTCTTCTACAGGTATCCTGTATCAAAATTATTTTAATGTAAGCCTGGCTACCATAGAGAATGTTCCTTTAAATACCGTACCACCCTGTATCATTAATTCACCCAACTTATCGTATACGGTGGGTTATTATAATTTTAATGTAACCTTACCTGATGACGGGGCAGGATATACCATCACTTATCAAACCTGTTGCCGGGTAAATTCCATTGCCAATGTACCCGATATGTCTGGCGCTACTTATTCTACGGTAATACCCGGCACTAATGTATTGGGTGCATTGGGTATAGATAATTCAGCCGTCTTTTCAAAAGGGATTTCAGTTATTTGTTACAACAGGCCTTTTACATTAGATTTTAGCGCAACAGACCCCGATTATGACAGCCTGGTTTATCGTATGTGCGATGCTTATAATGGAGGCCGGGCAACCGATGCCGGTTTTGCACAACCCGATGGCCCCCCTTATGGAAGTGTATCTTATATTGGCGGGTATAGCGGTATTATGCCCCTGGGGCCCCTGGCTGATATTAATCCGCAAACCGGTATCATTTCCGGCATTGCACCCAATGAAGGTAAATACGTAGTATCGGTATGCGTAGATTCCTATAATAAAATAACCGGCCAGTATAAGGCTACGCATCGCAAAGATTTCATCATTACGGTAGCGCCCTGTGATTTCGCCTTTTCCAGTATCCCGGCCATAAGTTCTTTGTGTGATGGATTTACGAAGAGCTTTGCAAATGGGGTAAACTCAGTACAAAACCATAGCTTCTTTTGGGATTTTGGTGATGGCAATACATCAACCGATGAATTTCCGGTTCATACTTATGCTGATACGGGTAGCTACCTGGTTACCCTCATTGTAAACCCTGGTGATCTTTGTGCCGATTCTTCTTCTGGTATCTTAAAAGTATTCCCCGGCTTTTTTGCCGGTATTTTACAAAACTCCCCCATGTGCAAGGGTTTACCCGTTCAGTTTAACGACTCTACGGTTGTAACCTATGGACAAACCAATAGCTGGTCCTGGAATTTTGGAGATATAAATACGCTCTCAGATACCAGCCATATTAAAAATCCTCAGTACACTTATTCATTGCCGGGTACTTATACTTCTACCTTAATAGTAAAGAGCAACAAAGGGTGTATTGATACCGTAAGCAGGCAGGTTACTATTTTAGATAAACCACAATTCAGCCTGGGCAATGATACCCTGATCTGTAAAATTGATACTTTACAATTAGTCGCCCAGTCATCGGTTCCCGGTACAATTCTTTGGAGCCCGAATTATATGATTAGCAATGTAAATAGTTTTACGCCCCTGGTTAGCCCCGATGTTAGCCAAACCTATACGGCTGTATTCTCTGATCATTATGGATGTACTGCCAAAGATTCTATTACCGTAAATGTAATTACCAGTGTACATTTAAATACCATTGCAGATACAACAATTTGCAGGGGAGATAGTATTTCACTGCATGTACAAAGTGATGCACTTTCTTATACCTGGGCGCCTGCTGCTACTTTAAATGATCCTAATTTACAAAGCCCGGTTGCTACTCCTGTTGCACCCATTACAACTTACCAGCTAACTGCAAGTGTGGGAAATTGTTTCAGCAAAGCAACCATTGTAATTAAAACAAGCCCCTATCCTATTGCCAATGCAGGTGAAGACACATTGATCTGTAAAGGAACGCAGGCTTTCCTGCATGCCAGCGGCGGAAGTTCATATACCTGGACGCCCAATATTTACTTAAATAATAATTTAATTCAGAATCCTGTATCAACTCCTGATGAACCAGTAAGATATATTGTACAGGTAAGAGATACTTTAGGCTGCCCGAAACCTGTAAATGATACCGTATTTGTTCAGGTAGATGATATTATTGCCAATGCAGGACCCCGGGATACATCGGTAGTTTTAAATGAACCCTTACAGTTAAATGCAACCGGTAGTTCCGTTTATGAATGGACGCCGGCAACCTGGCTTAGCAACCCCCATATTGGCAATCCTGTTTCTTTGCCTTTACAGGATATTCGTTATATAGTAAAAGTGAGTAACCCGGCAGGTTGCTTTGCTTATGACAGCATTTCTGTACATGTGTTTACCGTACCGGCAGGTATTTATGTTCCCAATGTATTTACCCCGGGCTCAGATGGTTTGAATGATATTTTTAAACCCATTACACTCGGCATTCGCAGTATGGAATATTTTAAAGTTTTTGATCGCTGGGGTAAAATGGTTTTTTCTACCAGCCAAATAGGTTACGGCTGGGATGGAAAATATAAAAGTACAGAGCAACCCCTGGGTACCTATGTATGGTATGCGAAAGTTACAGATTACCAGGGTAAAGTGATCAATAAAAAAGGAACCGTTATTTTACTTCGGTAAAAAATATGCTGCACCATTGCCGGTACCCTTTTTTTGAGTATTCTTCTTAATGAAGTAAAACTTCGTCATTTCTTTAAAATGATTATCGTAAAATTTCTATTCGCAATCCGTATTTATACTTTTTTATAAAATTTTGTGTTCTAATACTTTGATGCTAAGCCGCCAGTACTTATTATTGTGTAAGCATCAAGCTGAAAAAATCCAAAATGAAAAACCTTGTTTCCTCATTTTTAATATTGAGCATTCTCCTGATCGGTATCCCTTCATTGGGGCAGGATCGGATTGTACAAAAAAGTTGCGCTGATGTTTTAATTTCTCACCAGGCAGACAGCTTAAAAGCATTATTTGCTTCAAAAGGTTATATTGTTGTAAGGGAAGCTTCTATTACCATGGAAAGTGAATATGAAATGCCGGTGGTAGTACCCTTAAAAGAAGGCGACTGGTATCAATTTGTTTTTATAGGCGATATCACGTCAAGGCTTTACGAAGTAAGGATGTTTGACTGGAGTGAAAAAGAGGTGGTGTATCAAAAAAAAATGTGGGGAGATGTAGATGGGAATATTATCAGCTACGGCTATATTCCTAAATTTACGCAATACCATATGATTAAGCCCGTACAGGTAAATAAAAAGAAAAAGAAAAATCTTTGCGGGTACGTGATCCTGCTCAAAAAAGTAAAATAATTTCTCTTTTGCATTCTGTTTATTCACATGCAAGATCCTGCTTCACCGCAGGATCTTCTCATTTATATATGGATTTGCCCACAGCTATTTATCTTTGCCCATTATCATTACAACATATATATGCTACAGCAAATAGCGCCCTGGCTGGGATACCTGGCATCGCTTTTCCTCATCATTGCCTTATTGGTAAAAACAGAACAAAATTTTCGTTGGTTTAATATTGCAGGAAACCTTTGCTTTATTACCTATGCGCTGGTATTAAATGCCATCCCTGTGTTTTTAACAAATATTATTTTACTCTTCATCAACAGTTATTATTTATACAAATTATTTACGCTGCAGGAAGATTTTGATCTCATTGAATTTAAAGGTGAAGAGAAATTAGTGGATAAATTCTTACATTTTTATCAAACCGATATTCAACATTATTTTCCTGCATTTAACAGGAGCCAAATAGAGGCAGGATTAAATTTTGTTATTTTAAGGAACCTGGTAATTGCCAATATTTTCAGCGCCAAGCTGCATGCCAATGGAGATGCCGAAGTAAACCTCAATTATACCCTTGCCAAATACAGGGATTATAAAATAGGCACTTTTATATTTGAAAAAGAAAAAGATCTTTTACTCTCCAAGGGCGTGAAACGAATTATATACACGAACCCTACCCATAAAAAACATCAACATTTTTTAAAAGTGATGGGTTTTACAGCAAAAAAAGCTGAACCCGGGCTACTTTATATAAAAAACCTGTAAATAGCATGTGATTTTACAAGAAAGCTAACAGAATATATACATTTAAAAAAAATAGGAATCGTATCTTTGATAACATTCAATGGAACCCTTTCTAAACGATTTTTATGAACAAAAAACAACAACAGCGATTATTAATAGTGGGTATTGCAGCATTTGCGGCAGGCCTGGCTACGGCTGAATTATTAAAACAAAAAGGTATTAGAACAAAACTGAGTAAGATTGCTGAAGAAGGTTACGAGACTGCCCATGATATTTTATTTCCGGATAAGCATATTCCTGAAAAGAAATTACATTTTGGGCCTGTATTACCGGATTTGTAATGGATGTTTGCTCCAGAAAAAATGAGCCGGAAAATGTATATAAGCTGTTTATTTCATAAGCAGCTTTTTTATTTTTCCCGTAAGCTTTACCGGACGGGCCAGCTAAATATCCCGCTTTTGAAATATTTTAACGGATAACCATAAAGGAACCAGGAACCAGGCACACATACATAGGATGCAAATTAAAATTCCGAGACCCCGGCCAAAAAATATTTTAAAAACAGCGCCTGTATAACCAATGATGGCCGCAGCATCTATTTGTAACAGAAGTTGAATCCGGCTCAGGTCAATCGGGTTTAAAAAACTTAAAACAATCATAGCGCCTTCTAAAGGATAATCCTGGAATTGAAAAAGAATAAAAAGTACCAGGATATCGTAAAATATGGCAAAAAACAACCAGCTCACAATGGCGATGGCAATTCCTTTTGTTTTATCCCGGGATGAGCCGGCAATCAATAAAGCAATACTTACAAATACCCAGGTAAGAAACAACCCTACAATAAGTATCATTGCCCCTTTAGCATTGGGAAAATAATATAATGCAGGCAAGCCGATACCTATGATATAGGCCAGCGATAAAGATAATACCAGCCCAAAATACAGACTGTACCAAATGGTTTTTCGCTTTATGGGCTGGCTCACCAGCAGTTCTATAAACTCACTGCTGTTGTAAATATAAATGGTAGAGAAAATGATACAGGTGAGGGGTACAATTAATAAAATAATATTGAGCAGGCTTAATATTCCTTTTGAGGTATTGGTCTCAATATTAAAAACACTTAAGGAGATTACAAAAAGCAGGATGGTATATACCAATACCATTTTATTTCGTATGATATCTCCCAGAACATATTTTACAATCTTTCGCATCATTTTTCAGCGCTTTGCAAAATACTGGCTATCGCTTTCGATAATTTTATTTCGCCGGTTTCTTCCTGCAAAGTCTTAATTTTTTTATGAAATATTATTTTTCCCTCCTGCATATAAATCACTTCAGTAACCAGGTCGTCCAGTTCACTGAGTATATGCGAAGTAATGACCACCAGTTTCCCTTTATCATTTTCTGCCTTAATTTTTGCCTTTAGTTTTTCTGAAGATAAAGGGTCGAGTCCGGCTGTAGGTTCATCCAGGATAAGAATATCGGGGTTAAACATAAATGCAAGTACGGCGCTTACTTTTTGAGTGGTACCCCCGGATAAGTTCCCCATTTTTTTCTGGCTTAGTGCCGGCAAATCAAAAGCAGTAGCTAATTCTTCATTCAGGTTGCTGTTTTGCCGGATATCTTTCATCATATTGATTACATCCGCAATTTTCATATTACTGGGGTAACGCCCTATTTGGGGCATATAACCAATATGCCTGCGGTATTGCCAATTTGATTTTTTAACGAGCTCATTTTTTACCATTACCTCTCCACGATCTGCCATTACCATTCCTAATACTGTTTTTAACAAGGTTGTTTTACCACAGCCGTTAGGGCCCAGGATGGCAATACATTCGCCTGCATTCATTTGAACCGATACATCGTCCAGCGCTTTTAGCCGCCCGAATTTTTTTGTTATGTGCTTAGCCTGTATCATAAATCAAAAGGTTTCATGTGAGGAAAATGATCTACTAAACTTTCAGGGGTAATAATCGGCATCAATTTCTCACTTTTATCTAATAAGGTTACCATAAAGCTCCTAAAAAGCATAAGAGCAGCGGGGTTGTGTGCAATGATCATGGAGTATAGGCTTACCGGGTGAAAGGAAATATCGCCAATTTTATCTCTATCCAAATCATACCCCTCGTACTTATCCCAATAGTTACCATCAAATGTATTTAATACTAAAGTACCGTTTGTAGCAATATCAAAAGTATTGGCAATAAAATTATTATGGGTAAAATCATTATCATCGCAACTCGCCTGTATTTTTAATGCAAACCCATTGTTTATAAATTTATTTTTAAACACTTTAATACGGCTGCAGCCTTCCATTTGTAAGGCAATGGTATTTTGTACAAATGAATTTCCCGAAATATGACTATCGGTAATCTCTTTGAGCAATATGCCATAGGTGGCGTCGCCCCAATTGTCATGAAAATAATTATTATACATTTGAATTTTACTGCTAAACATGACCGCTACCCCCGACTCGTTTTTTTCAAATATATTTCCAATATAAGTATTGTTATTGCTAAACATGAAATGAATACCATACCGCACATTTTCAGTGCTTTTATTTCTCCAGATCAAAGAATTTTTTACAAACTCAAAATACAATCCATCCCGGTGGCCGGAAATGGCATTTCCAATAATAATCAAGCTATCGGCTTTCCATCCATGTATCCCATTACCACTTAACACCTCGTTTTTATTAAAAGCCTTTATATGATTATCTTTAATAGTACAACGCTTACTGTTTTGTACGGATATCCCAAAATTGGCATCTTCAATTTGATTATTATAAACGGTTATGGCATAACTATCATAAATCATTACGGCTCCAATTTCTTTCATATCTGACCGGCCGGTATGTTGCAACTTAAAGCCTTGCAGCCATACATTACGGCTGCGGATAAAAAAGATTTCTCCCTTATTTTGTGCATCAATTACAGGCCATCCTTTACCCACCAGTGTAATTGATTTTTCTATAATCAATTTCGATTCATGATAAATTCCGGCATGTACATAAATTGTATCGCCTTCTTTAGCTTGTAATATTCCCTGCTGCACGCTTTGAATAGCCTGGTTTTTACCTACCCTAACAATACCGGCATAGGAAGGAAGAACAGCAAATGATAAAATTATAATGAGAATGCTGTAAAGTGTATGGCGGAACAGTTTATACTTACCGCTCATTTTTAAAATACAGGCAGATCGAAAATACGGGGATATAGAGATTTTAAACATAATAATTCAATACCAGGTGTTACCAATAACTAAAAAGCAAATGCTTAGTTTTTTTTCAGCAGGTCTTTCCCGGTAATGATTGCTGCCGAATCCGGGAGTGTACGCTGAATGTTACTGGCAGACTCCAAATTGGGGAAGGCAGCATAATTTCCACCCATGGGTGAACGAAATTGTTCGCTATGTATGAGTCTTGCATCTTGAAACAGGATCCAGCTTTGGGGTTCGTTATAATTGGCAACCCAAATTTTTTGCGGATCCAATTTACCATTATTTTCTGACATAAATTTTTGTAAACAATGCACATCATCAAATATAAATATTTTACCGTTTGTATTCATTCCCTCAATAGCATACCGGGTATCGGTAATAGACATTTGACAAAAATCACAGGCATCTTTGCCCACCCGGATAGGTACGGGCCCCGATTTACAGGCTGCTAAAACTATCATGATACCGAGTGCGATAAAAATATATGTACGCTTATGCATGTTTTTTCCTGGAAAATGTGGGCAATAACATTGCCATTAATAATAATATTCCGGATCCTATAAAGATCCAGCCGCCCTTATCAGGAACTGAATAGGCGCCAAAGTTCAATAACTTTTTATAACCAATTAAAGGGGGTTGGTAACTCATACCGGGAACTTGTATGGCTGCATTGGGATTTAAGTTATGACCGTAGGCATAGTTCCAACGATAAAAATCTACCATCGCAATAATTCCAAACAAGATAAACCCAATTACCAACCACCTTAAATATTTTTGTTTGTTAGCCAGAATAACCAGGATAGCACAAGCTATAAAAAAGCCAATGATATAAGGCAAAACTGTAAACTCCATAAAGTCATCAGTATGCAAAGTCTTCATGCCTATGTAATGATTTAGCCCATTGATGATATCCACATCACCTGCTAATTTTTGGGGGTACATTTTTAGTACCAATCCTTCGGGATATTGCGGAGCTGCTAACTCAATTCTCCATAAGGGAAGAATTAAAACAAACACTAACCCGATAGCAGAAAGCAGTAAGAGTAATTTTTGAGCTACGCTTAGCTTCCCTTTACTTATATCATGATTCATAACTTTCTATTTGTCTGTATTCGTCTTTTGTTTTGTCTATCCTGGCCCGGCTATTTTATTTAGTAAGTAAAGAATCAGCCTCTGATGAATTCTTACCTAAACTAAATGTAAGCGGAGTATTAGATCCTGCCGGTGAAACCCTTACATATCCCTGCATTTCCTGGTGCAATGCACTACAGAAATCGGTACAATAGATGGGGAATATACCGGGTTTTAAAGGAATCCATTTTAAAGTTTGTGTTTCGCCGGGCATGATCAGCAACTCTGCATTTTTTGCTCCTTTTACAGCAAAGCCATGGGGCACATCCCAGTCCTGTTCCAGGTTTGTAATATGGAAATATACTTCATCTCCTACCCTTACCCCTTCAATATTATCGGGTGAAAAATGCGAACGGATGGCTGTGGCATACACATGCACTTTATTTCCTTCCCGCACAACTTTACTTTCTCTTTCACCTAAGGTTACAAAAGGATGTTTGTTATGATCCAGCTTAAATATTTTAAGTGAATTTTTAGAAATTAATGAAGCGGGCGCCGCTTGGGCATAGTGTGGCTCACCAATACTTGGATAATCGGCCAGTAATTTCATCTTATCGCCACTGATATCAAATAACTGGGCGCTTTGTGCCAGTTCGGGGCCTGTAGGCAGGTACCTGTCTTTTGTAATTTTATTGTAAGCAACCAGGTATTTACCATAAGGTTTTTTAGTATCACCGCCGGGTATCATTAAATGGCCGGGAGAATAAAAAGTAGGCTGGCGATCTAAAATTTGTAAATCTTTAATTCTCCATTTTACAATTTCAGAAGATATGAAGAAGGTAGTATATGCATTTCCTTTTCCATCAAATTCGGTATGTAATGGGCCCAGGCCAGGTTTCTTTACTTCACCATGTAAAGCAGATTCATATTTAATTACGGGGATACCACCATACTCACCATCAAAATCTTTTTTATCAATAGCTTGTTGTATTTTGGCAAAAGAAAATACAGGAATTAATGCAGCCAGTTTACCGCTGCCAATTATGTATTCGCCACTGGGATCCACATCGCAACCATGGGGAGATTTAGGGCATGGAATCATATAAACCAAACCCGGTACGTCTTTAGCATCAATAACCGTTGTTTCGTTAATCATATTAGAAGTGGCAGAATGGGTCTCATCGCTATATACATTATGCGCATACTTTACGGGTACTTTCTTTCCTTTTCCTGATTTAAAATATTCTTCTGCTTTTTTCCAGTTTACGGCCAGGATATAATCTTTATCTCTTTTTGAAGCATTTACTTCTAACAATGTATGGGCCTGTTCTGAGTTATAAGTACTAAAGAAGAACCAACCGGAGCTGGGCCCTTTGCCACTATGGCTCAGGTCGAAGTTCATACCCGGTAATAACAATTGAAAAGAAAGAGACATTTCTCCGGTAGTAGGCGCTACGCTGATAAAGCTAAGGGTTCCTTTGAAATTCTTTTTATAAGAATCAATGGGTACATCCCCATTTTCGTAATCCATAGGTACGCTAAAACGGGTACCCGCTACTACATACTCTGTGTTATCTGTAATAAAAGGAGAAGAGTGGTTACCGGCACTGTTTGGAATTTCAATAATTTCGGCAGTCCGGAAAGTTTTTAAATCAATTCTTGCCACACGGGGGGTGTTATTTTCATTGGCGAATAACCAACGGCCATCAATTTCTCCGTTTGTTTGAGACAGATCGAGGTGATGCTGATCGCCCCAGGGGATTTCACCATGAGATGTATTCAGCATTGGTTTTGTTTCTTCACTGTATCCCCATCCTTTTTCGGGGTCTACTGAAAAAACCGGGATTACACGGAGCAAGCGCCCGGACGGAATTCCATAAACACTTACCTGGCCGCTAAAGCCGCCGGAAACAAAATTATATAGTTCATCGTATTGCCCGGGTTGTACATATACTTTACTGGCCGCTTCTTTACCTACTACATCACCCGAACTTTTGGGCTTACAGCTAATAACGAAGAGCATGATGCCGGCAAATAAGGCACAATACGCTAGTTTTTGGTTTACTTTTTTCATAACAATTTAGTTTTATTGTAATTTTTATTTTTTTTATAGGCGCACGAAGCCCCTATATCAGTGGGATACTAATTTTTTTATAGTAAAGAGAAAGAAAGAATTATTTTACTCCGTCGTTCTTACGCATGAATTCAAGAATAGCATGCGCTTCATCATCTGATAAACTTTGATTTGGCATTCTAACCAAACAAATTTCAAGCATTGCCTGAGCTTTAGGATCTTTATCTATCATGGCATCTGTATTGGTCATGAAGTTTAAAATCCATTCTGGTTTGTGTCTTGTTGTAACTCCTTTCCATCCTGGGCCTACCAATCTTTCGTCAGTAAGTTTGTGGCATGATTCGCATTTGAGGGCTGCGATTTTTTCACCTTTTTCGGCCATAGCTGCATCCAGCTTATCGCTAAGAACCACATCATGAAATTTACCTTCTCCCCTGTTGGGATCATAGTCAGCGGTAGAAGGGGTTGTACCTTCTTCAGTGGCTGAAGTTTCAGGTGTAGTGGATTCTGCTGTCTTGCTTTTATCTCCTCCGCAAGAAAGCAGGAAGATTACTGAGAAAGATGCCAGGATTGCTAAAAAAAATATTTTCTTCATATGAAACTTGTTTTACGTAGGCAAATTTACGAATGTCAGCAGAATTCTCTATGATAAGACTCATATCTTTGTAAAAATGGCAATGATTTTGGTCATGTTTCAATTAAAGGAATCTGTCTTTTTTTGACTTATTCATTGATATTTTAATAAACTAATCAAGCTGGGTATATATGAGTAATTCAATTTCAACACGCAAATGGTTCCAGGTTTCTATTTTCAATTTTAGCCTGTTAGCGTTATTTGGTGTAATCCTCAGGTATAAAATCAGTTTTCCACTACCGGAAGTCAATCAAAAGTATTTATTAAATGCCCATTCCAATTTTGCTTTTTCCGGCTGGGTATCCCTCAGCCTCATGATTTTCCTGATCTATTATTTACAGCATAATCATATTTTCAGGTATAATAAAATTTATAAGATTGTATTGTATGGATTTACGTTTTCGGCTTACGGCATGCTTATTTCTTTCATTTTACTGGGGTATAGTATAATCCCCATTACGCTGATGGTAATGTCAATCCTGTTTTCTTATATATATATAGTGTGTTGCTGGAGGGATTTAAGTTTAGTAAAAGATACGCCCCATATTAGCAGTTGGTTTAAAACAGGGTTAATCTTATGGGGTATCTCCTCTATTGGAACTTTTGCGCTTGCTTATTTAATGTATGTAAGATACCCGGTAAAAGATTTTTATTTATCGGCCATGTACTTTTTCTTACATTTTCAATATAATGGCTGGTTCATTTTTGTTTGTATGGGCGTTTTGTTTTATTTAATAGGTATGACGGCTTCACCGGCATCGATGGCCCGGTTAATTAAAATAAGCCGTGCCACTTATTTACCTTTAGCCATTAGCGCCGCACCCACTTTTTTATTATCTATTATCTGGATGGAATTGCCTTTTTATTTAAATCTTATTGCCTGGATATTTGCCATTGTACAACTTGTTGCCATACTCCCTTTAACCAAGGTTTTAAAAGCCTTTTACAGGCACGATAATTCTATTTTACCGTACCCTGTTAAATTACTTTTTTTACTGAGTACAGCTACCCTGACGTTTAAAATAACGTTACAATTTTTATCGATGGTTCCCTTTTTATCTCATATTGCCTTTGGTTCCCGGGCAATCATAATCGGCTACCTTCACCTGTCCTTTGTCGGCATCATTAGCTTTTTCCTGCTTGGGTTTATACAAATGAGCACAAAAATAAATTTCCCACGCTTTGCCATCTACAGTTTTATATTTGGTTTTGTTTTACAGGAACTCGTTTTATTGAACCAGGGATTACAAGGAGTAGGCCTGTTTGCTGTTCCTCATCCCAATGAAATTTTGTTTTCATGTGCCATTATTATGTGGCTTTCACTTGTTATTATAACCATTAGCTTTGTTCACAAATCTAAGATAAGAACAGCCACAGAATCTGCAGAGGCATTGGCTTTAGAAGAAGTGAGCGCCCCGTAATAAAACCGGGTATGCGCTTCATGTTATTTACCATTTAGCAACAGCAAATCCATTTTGTGCCATTACCTAAAAATGTTTTACGCTTTTTTTAATTTTATGAATTAAGCATCCATGCGAACCAAATTACACATTTTTAAAGCTGCTGCACACCATTTAAGTTTTACCAAGGCAGCAGAAAAATTATTTATTTCTCAACCGGCTGTTTCAAAAGTAATTGGTGAATTAGAATCGTTGTACAAAACCAATTTTTTTATACGAAAACGAAATAGTATAGAGCTTACGCCACAGGGTATCCTTTTTTTACAGTATACTGATAAAATATTGGCCATTTATTCAGAAATGGAAGACCGTTTCCTGAACCCTGAAAAAGAAACACCCGCACAATTAAATTTTGGGGCCAGCACCACAGTTGCTAATTATGTAGTACCTAAAATACTGGCCACTTATAAACTCAAATATCCTATTACCCACTTTACTATTAAGAGTGGTAATTCTGAAGAAATAGAAGAGTTAATCCTGAATCAGCAGTTGGATTTTGGTATTACCGAAGGGAAAAATACAAACCGGAAACTACAGTTCAAAAATTTTATAAAAGATGAAATCGTTTTAGTAACCCGGTTTGGTAATAATAGCATAAAGCAAGGCCCGGTTTCTAAAAAAGAGTTTATACAATGCCCGATTATTGAAAGAGAAGCGGGGTCGGGAACCCGAAAAATCATTTATAAAACTTTAAAAAGCCAGGGTATTGATAAATTAAATGTAACCGTGCATTTAAACAGTACCGAAGCCATAAAGAATTATTTATACCATACTAATAGTTTTGCCCTGGTTTCCCGGCATGCCATCCGGGAAGATATATTATACCATAAACTAAAAATAATCCCCATCAAAGACCTGGTTTTTGAAAGATGGTTTTACTTTGTATGCCGCACCGGGTTTCAGTCAAAAACCATGGACCAGTTTCAACGTTTTTTTTTGCACAACCATAACTTATAGTTATTTCAAATGCCAATTTGCATTGCTGATGGTTATAGTAGGCCCGTACCTTTGTATTCTTAAAAAAATACAATGACAGGCAAATTAAGAACCCCAGTCTATTTCATGCTGATGATAATTTCCTTATCAGGTATTATAAATAGCCCAATGGCATTACTTTCCGGGTTCCTGTTCACCCTTATTTTTAAAAACCCTTTTAAAATGCAATGCCAGAAGGCCATTCATTATTTATTAAAAATTGCGGTGGTAGGGCTTGGTTTTGGCATGTATATTAAAGAGACATTACAGACGAGCAAGGACGGGCTAAGTTTAACCTTTTACTCCATCCTACTTACCGTAAGCCTGGGTATTGTACTCACCCGGTTTTTAAAAGTAGATAAAAAATTAGGTCACCTGGTAACTTCGGGTACTTCTATATGTGGCGGAAGCGCTATAGCTGCCATTGCCCCGGTGATCAGGGCAAATAGTGAATCTATCAGTATTGCATTGGGTATTGTATTTCTGCTTAATTCCATTGCCTTATTTATTTTTCCCGGCATCGGTCACCTGTTTCACTTAAGCCAGCATCAATTTGGCTTATGGGCTGCCATCGCCATTCATGATACCAGTTCGGTAGTGGGGGCTGCCCTGGAATATGGCGAAGAAGCATTGCGTATTGCTACTACCGTAAAACTTTCAAGAACTTTATGGATTATACCACTCTCTATATTCTCTATGTTTTTATTCAGAACCAAAGGTGAAAAAATAAAAATCCCGTATTTTATTGGATTATTTATTGCCGCCATTTTTATAAACAGCTATCATTTATTACCCGAAAATATTACCGGGGGCATTGTATTTATTTCCAAAAGGCTTTTATTGCTTACTTTATTTTTAGTAGGTACTACCATTTCCATTACCGATTTAAAAGCAACAGGTTTTAAACCCGTGCTACTGGCAGTTTTGTTATGGGTGTTTATTAGTGTATTTACCCTGTTTTATATCCTGCATTCATAAAAGGGTAGTTTTATTAATAATCATAAACTCGCCTTGCCATATTCACTCTTATACCGGCGCTCAGCATGGTATTAGATGGCGACTTAATGCCTTGTACGCTAAAACTGCGGTATTGTGCAGAAATATCAAAGAACAGGTTTTCTTTAAACTCAAAAGTAGCTGATGCCATGGCATTGAGGCAGCGGGCTTTTACACCACCGGCCACAGAAAACTCGGAGCCGCTCCGGGTTGTATAGGGTTTAAATATATCACCTCCAAAATTACTGTTCAGTGAATCCAGCCCTTTTTCATAAGCAATTACGGTAGCATTCAGCATCCAGCGGGGTGCCGGTTGATAGCGAACAATTCCAATAAACTCAGTAAAATTAGCGCCTAAGGGATGTGCCATGGGCTGGTTATAATGCGTATAGTTAGCAGTAGTATCGTAATGTGAATACGTGAAAGGACGTACCCGGTTTACTTCTGCCTGCAAATCTAAATTCTTAATCATAAATGCATCTATATATTTTGCCCCGGCTTGTATGCCAAATTTGTTCACCCAACTCTTTGGGGTTTTACGCAGTTCATTAATTCTAAATTCATCGAGCAGGAATTGTCCATAAAACTGGAACTGCTTAGCCACATTGGCTTTAAAATCAAAACCCGCAATGGCATTATCCGGGCTGCCCACCGTACCCTCAATATGGCGATAAAAAATAATGGGGTTCAGGTATTGAAAATCGAAACGATTACGCCGCCCAAAAACCACTGCTTCAAACAATCCCAGGTTGAGCCATTTGGTTACATTGATACTTAAATGATGCACGGCAGCATATTTCCGGTCCAGCAGGGTATCGCTCTTTTTTGTAAACTGGGGCATCAGTTCCATGTACAGGTTCTGGTAATTAAATTTCCAGATGCGGGTATTGATCTTTACAAACAGGTAACTATTCCCTACATCGCTTAAAAATAAACTGCGATACCCGTTACCTATAAAATTTTTATCATACCCCATTTGAAAGTCAATAAACTTAGCCGCATTAAATGTAAAATAACCCCGGGCATCAAAATAATCGAAACCGCCTGTGGTTTTAAAGGGTTTATAAAATCCCACGCCCGGTACAGCACGGGTAGTGTTTACCAGGCTTTGAAAATAAGAAGGGCCACGCTCCTGGTTATCGGTAACCATGGTATAAAACCCTACTTTTTTTGATATACTTCCCCGGGCGCTAATACCACGGCTATTGATATAAACCAGGTTCCCATTATTTTGTTCTTTTGCAAAATTGAGCTGGAAAACAGGATTAATGGCCAGGAAAAAATTGGGTTGATCTACTTCATAAAAATTTGCCTTGTTTTTATAAAATGTTTTAAGAAAAGGGCGTTTGCTGGCAAATCCTTCTTTAGAACCTGTTACCCATTCACTATTGTTCAGCAGTAAGCTTTTTAAATTATAGTCATCAATGGGATTTAGCCTTAGGTCAGTCCATTCTTTGTAATGATCAATATGATTACTATCTACATATCCCATCCTGGCGCTATCTAAAAATTCCGCTTCCTGAACTATAAAACGGCGATTATAGGGTTTTAATGTAGAAAAATTAAGGTCAGTATTTTTTTGTTGCTTAATTTCAAGCCTGTCAATAAAATGATATTCTTCTGAGCCCAGGGGTAAATAGGTAGATTGAGAAAAGGCAATGATCGGGAAAAACAACAGGAATGAGCAGGCCAGTTTTTTTATCATTCGCATAAGCTAAGTTTGGTAATATAAAACAAATTAAAAAATCGTTACATGCAAAAATACCTTTTTAAAGATATATCTATTGTAAATGAAGGCAAAATAAAAGAAGCCGATTTATTAGTTTCAAATGATCGTATTGAAAAAATAGGGCCCTCCCTGTCAGTAAAGGAAGCGGTAAATGAAATTCAGGGTAATGGCCGTTATTTATTTCCCGGGGTTATAGACGACCAGGTACATTTCAGGGAACCCGGGCTTACCCATAAAGCTGATATTTTTACAGAAAGCCGTGCTGCAGTTGCAGGAGGTGTTACCAGTTTTATGGAAATGCCGAATACCATCCCTAATGCACTCACCCTTTCCTTACTCCAGGATAAATATAACAGGGCGGCAGAAGTATCTGCAGCTAACTATTCTTTTTATATGGGGGTTAGTAATGATAATGCAGCAGAAGCGTTAAAAGTAAATAAGCATAAAAATGATATTTGTGGTTTAAAAATTTTTTTGGGGAGCAGTACCGGTAATATGCTGGTTGATAATTACAATACACTCCATACAATATTTAGTGAAAGTGAAATTTTAATTGCCACCCATTGTGAAGACGAGCAAATCATTAAGAATAATTATGATCGCATAAAAAAAATTAAGCCCGAATTACAACCCGGTGATCATCCCCTCATCAGGGATGAAAATGCATGCTACGCATCTTCTTTAATGGCCATACAATTGGCTCAAAAAAACAATACCCGATTACATATTTTACACATTAGTACACAAAAAGAATTAGCCTTGTTTGGCAACCTGGCACCGCTTGCTGAAAAAAGAATTACCGCAGAAGTATGTGTGCACCACCTTCATTTTACAGCTGAGGATTATGAAAGATGGGGATATAAAATAAAATGTAACCCTGCCATAAAAAGCCCGGAAAATAAAGAGGCGTTATGGAATGCACTGATCAACGACCAATTAGATGTAATTGCGACCGATCATGCCCCACACCTGTTAAGCGAAAAACAACCCCCTTATGAAAAAGCCCATGCGGGCCTGCCCCTGGTACAACACCCGCTGCTGTTAATGCTATATTATTATGAGCAAAAAAAAATATCACTTATACAAATTGCTCAAAAGATGAGCCATGCTGTAGCAGATTGTTTTAAAATTGCGGATAGGGGCTACATCCGGGAAGGATACTTTGCTGACCTGGTATTAGTAGATATGAATACCCCTTATACCGTAACGCCGAATAATATTTTATACAAATGCGGGTGGAGCCCATTTGAAAACTTTACATTTCCGCATCAAATAAGTGCCACATTCGTAAATGGTAAACCCGTTTATGAAAACGGAAAGGTAAATGACTCTTATATAGGAAAAAGAATCACCTTTAACCGGCCATAGCCATGGAAATAGATAAAACGACCTTACAAGACCTGATGGTGATACAGCATGAAGATGAATTTTCCATCTTTGGCAAACTCAATGAAACGCTTACCGTGCGGGGAAAGGAACAATTTCTTAAAAACCTAATGCACCCGTTTTCAGATGCGGCAGCTATTATTGAAGTGCAACAGGTTTTAAAACTCATTTTAAAAAATCAGGCGGGCTGGACGAACCGTATTAGTAATGGCACACTGATGGTAGTAGAACGGTTTTATGAAGCCCCAATTAATACCATTCCCTCGCATCCCGGAAAAATAAGCGCTTATAGTTACAAAATTTTTTCTTCCCAGGATTTTTCATTGGTACGCTACTCCATAAGCCATTGCCTTGATTTTATACGGGGTATGCAAAGCCTGTATGCCTTGCTATGGCATGATGATATTCCCCTGGTATTAAAAAAAATATTAAGTGAAGTTTCTCATCTAGTTTCGGCAGAGCCTATAAAAAACATTGAGAAGTATAATAAGACTTCAGAAATGCCTATGGGTATTTTACTGCAGTTTGCCCATTTTATCCGTTACCGATACAAACACAATATGCATTCTCTGCTACAATTATTTGCGCATATAGATGCCTGGTATGGTATGGCAAAATCGGTACAATCCTATCAATTGGTTTTCCCTGAAATAATTGACTCTTCCGAGCCGCTTATAGAAGCCGATGGATTGTACCATTTATTATTACCCGACCCCGTACCCTATTCTATAAAAATAAATAAAGAGAATAATTTCATTTTCTTAACCGGTGCAAATATGGCCGGCAAAAGCACATTTATAAAAGCGGTAGGCGCCGCTGTTTTTTTGGCTCATTGCGGTATGGGTATACCTGCACAAAGCATGCGGCTGAGTTCATTTGATGGCCTGCTTAGCAACATCAATATAGTAGATAACCTCGCAAAAGGTGAGAGCTATTTTTATAATGAAGTGCAACGAATAAAAGCCACCGTAAACAAAGTAAAAGATGGAAGAAAATGGCTGATCCTGATAGATGAACTCTTTAAAGGAACTAACGTACAAGATGCTATGAAATGCAGTACCTCTGTTATTGAAGGGCTTATCCGCATTAAAAATTCGGCATTTATTTTAAGCACCCATTTATATGAAATTGGTAATGACTTACGCCAATACAACAATATCAGTTTTCAATATTTTGAAACAGAGATAAAAGATGATCAGCTGGCCTTTAGCTACTCATTAAAAGAAGGGATAAGTAGCGATAGGCTGGGATATTATATTTTAAAGAAAGAAGGCGTGGTCCGTCTCCTGGAAAATTTATAGTATCCCGGAGGAGCAGGCTACCGCCTCATTAAAAAATAATTTTACCTGGCTCCCGGCGGGCAGTTTTTACGCAAAAAATTGCTGTATAATGTTTGTAAATGTAAAAAGGTACCTGGCCCTTCGCTAATATTATGGGTACGGTTCGGATAGGCCATAAACTCAAATTGTTTATTGTATTTTATTAACTCATTAAGCAAAAGCTCAGCATTGCTGTAATGTACATTATCGTCACCGGTACCATGTATATAAAGTAATTTTCCTTTAAGGCCCTGCACATGCGATATGGGAGAACCATTTATAAAATCTTGTTTATTTTCCTGTGGCAATCCCATATATCTTTCCTGGTAAATATTGTCGTAAAAGAGTTGATTGGTTACCGCTGCAATGGCGATACCGGTTTGAAATATTTCAGGATAATTAAATAAGAGGTTGAGTGTAGAACTTCCGCCTCCACTCCATCCCCATACAGCTACCCGTTCTTTATCCATATAGGGTTTTTCCAATATTTTTTTAGCGCCTAAGGCCATATCCCGGATATTAATCACTCCAATTTTTTTATATATTGATTTGCGCCAACCGGCTCCCTTTAAGGAAGGGGTGCCCCGGTTATCAATACCCACCTGGATATATCCATCCCGGCTCATATCGCCGGCATATAAAAAATTAAAATGGGCGCCGTAACTGTCATTTACAACAGATGCGGCCGGTTCGCCATACACATAAAATACAACCGGGTATTTTTTTGTAGCATCAAAATCCCTGGGTTTATTGATCCAGGCATCCAGCACAATATTATCATCGGTAGTTACCTGTAAATATTCAACATTAATATCGGGGTTTACTTTTAATTTCTTAGCTATGTTATTGGTGCTATTCAATGGCTTACCATCTGGCAGGCTTATAAATTCTGTAACAGGAGCCGTATTGTGATTACTAAACCGGTGCCTGGCTATATGGGCATTGGGAGAAATGGCATAATCATGCATTCCTTCCAGCCTGGCAGAGCTCACTAACTCGGGGTTTTCTTTCGGGTTATTTATTTTTACCCGGTACAGGTAAAGTTGTGTAGCATTGGCGGGAGAAGCGCTAAAGTAAACATAGTTATTGGCTTCGTCAATAGCTAACAGGTCTTGTATATCATAAGATCCTTTTGTGAGCAGGCTTATATCTTTACCATCCCGGCTGATTTTATAAATATGGCGCCAGCCATCTTTTTCACTGATCCACAAGAAATCCTGGCCTTTGTTTATCCAGTTCCAACCCATGGGGTTATCTGTATTCATGTCCACCCATGCATTATCATTTTCGGCCCAAAAAGTATAACTGTTCCCATCATCGGGGTTGGCATAAATCAGGCGGCTCTCCTGTTGCTTGCGGTCTAATTGTTGAATCACCAATTGATTATTGCCATTCCATTCCATCCGGGTAAGGTAATGTTCACTGGGGTCGCCATCAATCTTCATCCATTTGATTACACCCCCATTGGCTGCTAAAACACCAATTTTTGCGGGAGAAGGTTTTTCGCCTACTTTGGGGTATTCAACAGGTATCGGGCGGCTATAATTTGAATCTGTAGTATTCAACATATAATAGTCTTTTGTTTGTGTAGCATCTACCTGCCAAAATGCAATAGAGCGGCTATCGGGGCTCCATCTAAAACCATCCCTGCATCCAAATTCTTCTTCATACACCCAATCAAAAGTACCATTGATCATTTTTGTTGTTCCATCCATCGTCATTTTACGAACAATTTGGCCGACCAGATCTTCAATATAAATATTGTGGCCACTTACATAAGCGACCAGTTTACCATCTGGCGAAAATTTAGCAAACATCAGCGATTGAGCGGGTAAGCCCTTACCCAATTGCACTAATTTATTGCCTTGTAAATTTAATACCCAATAATCTCCACGGGTATTGTAGCGCCATACTTTTGCGGTATTTGCAAATAATAAAATCTTTTGATTATCATTACTGATATCAAAACTTTGCACTTTTAAATTTTTTGTAAAACCCGCTGGTGTAAGTTGTTCGGCACTTATCCAAAGAGTTTCATTATAGGTACGGGGGTCTACTTTTACAATGCCACCATCTTTGAATTTAAAGTACCCGTTGCCATCCGGGGTCCATGTTATTTTGCTGAACTGTGCATTTGCATAATTTACCAGGCATACCCAGGCAAATACGAAAAGAACATATTTAATTTTTATCATAGTTTTTATTTGATGCTTAAAAATAAGGAAATACAAACAGATGCGTTTACCATTGATGTAAAAAAGAAAACTACTTTTGCATCATGGAAAAAGATAAACTGAGGCTGGATAAGTATCTCTGGTGCATCCGGCTTTTTAAAACCCGGAGCCAGGCGGCAGAGGCCTGTGCAAAAGGAAAAGTGAAATATAACGGGCAGGCAGCCAAAGCAGGTAAAACAGTCATGCTGCAGGATGAATACGAAGTAAAAACAGAATCAAAAAAATGGCGCATACAAGTAACCGGATTACTGCATAACAGGGTAGCCCATAACATTGCAATACAAAATTATTCAGATATTACACCGGAAGAAGAGATGGAAAGGATCCGGTTTCAGTCTGCCGCATTTCATACCGGCAAACGCATGAGTAAAATTGGCCGGCCCACCAAAAAACAACAAAGAGACCTGGATGATTTTTTGAATATCCCTTAAATTTTAAAAAACAAAATGTGCAAATAGATATTATTACCGTATTGCCCGACTTATTGGTTTCTCCCTTCTCCCATTCTATCATAAAACGGGCGAAGGACAAAGGATTATTAACCATAAACCTGGTAAATCTGAGGGATTATACTCCTTATGCAAGAGCACAGGTAGATGATTATTCTTTTGGAGGTGGCGCCGGTATGGTACTGATGGCAGAGCCCCTAGTAAATGCCATTGAAAGCCTGCAAAAGAAAATACTGTATGATGATATTATTTATTTAACACCCGACGGAAAAACACTGAACCAGCAAATGGCCAACAGCTTATCGTTAAAGAAAAATTTATTAATGATTTGTGGGCATTATAAAGGAATAGATCAGCGGGTGAGGGATCATTTTGTGACTTGTGAAATTTCAATTGGTGATTACGTATTAAGTGGGGGTGAACTTGCAGCCGCTGTGCTTACAGATGCAATCGGGAGGTTGTTGCCCGGGGTATTGAATGATGAAAGTTCGGCACTTACTGATTCTTTCCAGGATCATTTATTAGCCCCGCCGGTGTACACCCGGCCCGAAAATTTCAGAGGGTGGATGGTACCTCCTGTTTTAATGAGTGGAAACCATAAATTAATAGAAGACTGGCGGTACGAGCAATCGGTACAAAGAACACAACAGCTAAGGCCCGATTTACTAAAAAATAAATCCTAGTATTTATAATTCTACAATGCCATGTTTTACGGCAAATAATGCCAGCCCTACCCTGCTTTTTACATTTAATTTTACAAATAAATTATTCCGGTAATGATCCACGGTTTTGGGGCTTAAGCACATATGTACCGCAATATCAGCATAGGTAAGATCGGTACAGCAAAAGCTTAACATCATTTTTTCTTTTTCATTAAGGTCTATTTCCTCATAAGCAGAATCGTTTACGGCAACACTGTGTACCAGCCTTCCCGTAATAAAATCGGTATAATAGAAACCCTTGCTGCTAATGGCAATCAGGGCATCTCTCAGTTCTTCGGGTTCTACATCTTTGGTGAGGTAACCTTTTATACCCAACTTCAGCATCTTAATAACAGTTTCTTCCTTTTCTACCATGGATACCACGAGTACTTTAACTTGAGGATAATTTTTTTTAAGCCATTTTACCGATTCAAAACCATCCATTTTTGGCATATGAATGTCCATAAGGATAATATCGGGTAAATTTTCCGGATTTAGTTTTTGCTGAAGTTCAATTCCATTATCGGCTTCAAATAATATACGGGGACCCAGGTCGGTCATTTCGATAAGGCTAATAAGCCCCTTCCTAAACAGGTTATGATCATCTACCAGGGCAAGAGATATGGTATTTTGGGGAAGCATATTGGGTTTTACAAGGTAATATTGATAAGGGTTTTAGTACCATTACCCGGGGAACTTATAAATTCAATAATGCCATTTATAACTTTTGCCCGGCTTTGCAAATTTACCAAACCATTTCCTGATTTTTCAGGATCAGCTAAAATTTCTCCTACATTAAATCCTACGCCATCATCTTCTATATATAATGTAAAGACAGCATTTTTATACCGGGTACCTATAATAATATTTTTTGCATTACTATGCTTCATTGAATTATTCAAAATTTCCTGGCACATTCTAAATAAGATAATGGCTTTATTATTTTTAATATCCGGTGTATGATCGGCCTGCTCTAACCGGATATTTACCAGTTGCAGCTTATTTATTTTTTCTACCTCAGCTTGTAAAGCACTTATAAAGCCCCTTTGCAATATTTTATCGGTATTTAAGCTGGTAGAAAGTAATTTCAAATCAGTAATTAATTGTTTTATTAATTCTTTTGTACTTTTTATTTTTTCAGAAGCTTGTTCCGAGTCCTGTACTTTAATGGTATTTAAATTTATTTTTATGAGGGAGGCTACCTGGCCCAGGTTATCATGTATTTCCCTTGAAATAGATTGCAGGGTTTGTTCCTGTATTTCAATTTGAGACTGCATTACTTGTTCATCAAACTTCTCTTTTAATTGTTCATGGTCTTTTTTCTTTCGCCGATACCTGATACCGATGGTTACGACCACTATAAAAATAAGGAAAAAGAAAGCTAGTCCTATAAAAAAAAAAGCTATAAAATCACCATCTGCCGTTTTCATGGTTTTGTGTTTTTTAAAGCAAAAAAGGAAGCTACAATATAAATTCCATAATAAATATAGTTTGATATATACAATGGGATATAAAATAAATAGGTGCTAACATTATTTTGAACAAGGTGCTGATTTATGATAAAAAATGCAAAACTAGTAAGGCTGAACCAAATAACCGTTATTGCAGAAAGAAAAATAGGATTTGTAAAAATATTTTGAGTAGATGGTAAATCCAGGCATTGAATAAATAAAATGACACTGAATATAAGTGACAGGAATGTAGAAAATAAAATAAAATAGGTAGGGGGTAGCTTAATGGTTTGAATAAAAAAAGTATTTATGATTCCGAAGACGATAAGGGCCATCCAGGAATAAAATATGATTTTTTTTATTTTCCGGTTCTGGATATTGTAATAAAAGAAGTAGAGAAGGATGCTACTCTCTATGGGGTTTGAAATATGATAAAGCCATAAATTATGATGATAAATTTTGGCGATAATGTGGCCCATGAATTCCATTATGAATGTTACACCCAATAAAATTACGATGGGCCGGTATGCTTTGTATTTTTTAAATGAAAAACACCCTACTACACACCCCGTTACCAGTATCACTGAATAAATAATAAAAAGTAAAGTTTTATTCATACTCAATTTTCTTTAAAAAATAGTTTTAGGGGCAAAATGCAGGACAAGGTTCTAAATTATCAAAATTGGTGAATTTTTCAGCTTCGTATTGTTTCTGTAAAGAATCCTTTGCAATTACCTGGTTTATGATTTTTCCATTTGCATCAGTACCTAAAAGCATAATGGTATAGCTTAAGTCAGGTTTTTGCCCAAGCCGCAGGTACAATCCTTTTATACTGGTTTGTTGCTGAAGCATGCTCCAGCCTTCGGTATCAATACTAAAGCCCTGGTAATAATCTCCACCGGGAGATTTTATTTGCGGGTTCCTGTCATAGCGTTGTTCATAATCAAGAACCGTTGGCCAGCTAATGGAAGTAATTTTTGTTGTTTTCGCAGTATCCGTCACAGGGCCTTTTGGTGGGCATACTTCTAAAGGATAAAGCTTGGCTACTGATTGGGCGAAAGCCAATGAATCTTGCTTATTATTAAAGGCTGGGGATTGCGGAGACTGGCAACTTTCAACACAAATAAACAGGTAAATGATACAAATTGCTCGTAAGGTAATTTTAGGCATTTTAATTAATATATAATTTAATAAAATGGGAAAGTACAACAATCTGTCTTTTAAAAGATGGGGAAAAATCCCCATAAAAAACAGGAAAAACCCCCGTTGAAATATTTAAGGATCCCGGGGTTTTAAATTTTCAGATAATAACTGATTTTAAAGGGAAATAAAAATAGGTAAACCTAAATGAAGATAAATTAATCATTACCGCATTTTTTTGAAATTAAAGATGAGGTCCTTTCAGAAAAATAAAAAAAATATCGAAGTAGATTACGTCGCTCCATTTTTATACACCGCCAGCTATTCATAAATTAAAATGATATACAACATATTTATCATTTAAAATATGGGGAAAAAACCCCATAAAAATTAGGAAAAACCCCGTTGTTTTGATCTGCCGGGTAAGCCATCTTTGTGTGAGAAAGAAAAAAATTAAAGGATGATTATGAATGAAATTTTTCTTACCCGCCGGGAGCTCGAAATTATTGAAGAAATATCTAATGGGCTCATCGATAAGGAAATTGCTTCAAAAATCTATATTTCACCCGGTACGGTAAAAAAACACATACAAAACATTTATAAAAAATTGGGTGTACGCAACCGGGTAGAAGCTTCGATGAAATATCAATTTGAATTAAAGATTCAGGCAGCCTGATAAAAGGTCCCGTTTTTCACCTACCCTCTTGTAGATACCACTTTTTATACTGGTAGCAAATCTTAGGCTGGTGGCAGATTTACATCTATCCACCGGCCTTTTGTTTCTCCTGAAAAATGCCATTTCCATCTTTTGTGACTCCAAAGATAATTATCGGGTTGTTCCCTTATGGTTTCTTCTACAAAGTCCCGGTAGGCAAGAGTAAGCCAGCCTTCCGGTTTTTCTGCCGCATTCTCGGTTATCAATACCGGTTCAAAGAGATAATAACCTCTTTTTACAATGATAAAGCGAACAAAAAATACGGCTGTATTGTTTAGCCGGGCTCCTTTATCCGGCCCTGTAACAAAGCCTGCTGGTTTAGAAAAAAAATACATCCAGTCGGCCAGTCCCGGCCGGCCCGGGTTTTGATCGGCAACCAGGCCCAGTGCATACTGCCCCTGGAAAACCGTGTGCCTCCTGCTTTTGAACTCCTGTGCCGCAACCAGCCTGGTTCCGTATTTAGATCTTAAGTTGTAAAATATTTTATCCAAGGCTTTATTATTGATACGCATATATACCCCAATAAAGGGGATTTGAATCTTTCGGGCAACGGCATAATTTGCATATTCCCAGTTCATTTGATGGCCACTGTGCAATTGAATATTTTTTCCTTTGGCAGCTACTTCATTAATTTTCGAAATATCAATAATTGCCCTTTTATCAAGCCGGTGGGCAGATAAGCTCAATAATTTTACAGATTCTAAAAAAGTATCCGTTAGGTTTCGATAAAATTTACGGGCAATCGTTTTTCGCTCCTGCTCCGTTTTACCGGGAAATGCAATTCGTAAATTTTCTAAAACAACTTTTCGCCGGTAACCCATAACCCGGTAAAGCAGGAAACTTAAAACATTACTTATACCATACAGGATAAAGAATGGTAATAGAGAAAAAAGATATAATATACCGTAAATAAGATAGTACATGGAATTATGCCTGTTTGCCGGGATATCATAGATAGCCGATCAGATATCAAATGCTTATTTTAAAATTTCACGGCTAATTACTAATTTTTGAATTTCGCTGGTGCCTTCGCCAATGGTGCAAAGTTTGCTGTCCCGGTAATATTTTTCTGCAGGAAAATCTTTAATGTAACCATAGCCGCCAAAAATCTGAACCGCATCGGTACTCACTTCTACTGAAACTTCACTGGCATAATATTTTGCCATAGCGGCTTCTTTGGTCATGGGCAAGTCTTTTATTTTTAAATCGCATGCCTGGTTAATCAATAATTCAGCGCCTTCAATTTTGGTAGCCATATCAGCCAGTTTAAAAGAAATACCCTGGAATTCGGCAATGGGTTTATCAAACTGGTGCCTTTCTTTAGCATATTGCAATGCGGCTTCATAAGCCCCTTTAGCTATACCCAGCGCCAAAGCGGCAATGGAGATACGTCCTCCATCTAATACTTTCATCGCCTGCTTAAATCCTTCTCCTATTTCACCCAACCGGTTTGCATCTGGGATTTTACAATTATCAAAAATCATTTCGGCGGTTTCACTGGCACGCATCCCCAGTTTATCTTCTTTTTTTCCACCACTAAAGCCCGCCGTACCACGCTCTACTATAAATGCAGTAGCATTATCTTTTGTACGGGGATCCCCGGTACGGCATATCACTACCGCTACGTCGCCACTTTTGCCATGTGTAATAAAATTTTTTGTACCATTCAATACCCAATGATCACCCTGCTGCACAGCGGTTGTTTTCATATTTCCTGCATCACTGCCGGTATTGGGTTCCGTAAGGCCCCAGGCTCCCAGCCATTCGCAGGTGGCCAGCTTAGGTAAATATTTTTGTTTTTGTGCTTCGTTACCAAAACTTAAAATATGGCCTGTGCATAATGAGTTATGGGCAGCCAGTGATAAGCCAATGGAGCCGCACACTTTTGCAATTTCCTGGATCACGGCGCTATATTCAAAATAACTTAAACCGGCGCCTCCATATTTTTCAGGTACCAGCACGCCCATAAAACCCATTTTTCCCATTTCTTTAAATACCGAAATGGGAAATTCCTGGCTTTCATCCCATTTCATCATACCCGGCTTAATATATTGTAATGCAAAGTCCCTGGCACTATGGGCTACTTGCTGCGTAATTTCATTGTTTGAAAAATTCATATTGGCTTATATCGGTTTCAGCAAAATTACTGTATTTACAATGAAAGCATTTGATGGAGCCAGTGCAATTTGCATTTCCAAAAAAAAAATTATTTTTTAAGGGCTACCCGGTAAAGGATAAAAGCAAGTGCTGCAAAAAACAATACGCCCGTAAAATAATAACCATACTCGCCCAGGGAGGCCACTAAGCCATGCTCCATACTTACGGAACGTAAGAACCGGTCCCCGGCATCTGTACCACTTAAAATGGCGATCACTACGCCTGCCACTGCACCCCCGGCAACCAACCCGGTAGCAAATAAACTTCCTTTGCCTAACTCTTCATCTTCCGGTGTTTCCTGGATGTTTTTTTTCTTTTTTACTACATCTACCAAACCTTTAATGCTGCCCCCAATAAAAATGGGCAGCGTAGTAGATAAGGGCAGGTAAGCGCCTACTGCAAAGCTTAAAGATTTTACTCCGCAAAGCTCCATCACTACGGCTACAAATACACCTACAAATACATATTGCCAGTCCAGGTTAAACGATAATATTCCTTTAATGAGTGTAGCCATTAAGGTGGCCTGGGGTGCCGGAAATTTTTCGGAACCAATGGCATGATGAACGCCCTGTGCCAGCATTTCAGCCGAAGGCTTATCTAGAAATTGTATGGTAACCCCTATTACTATAGAAGAAACAATAGCCCCTATAAATAAAGCGATTTGCTGGTTTCGGGGTGTGGCACCCACAATATAACCGGTTTTAAGATCTTGTGAAGTAGCCCCTGCATTGGCTGCAGCAATACAAATCATTCCGCCTACCACCAATACTAAGGGTTCATATGCTTTACCGGTCCAGCCCACAGCCATAAAAATTAAACTGGTTCCCATTACAGTTGCAATAGTCATCCCACTAATAGGATTATTAGAAGACCCTATCAATCCTACTATACGGCTGGAAACCGTTACGAATAAGGCGCCGAAAATAAGTACCAGCACGCCAATTAATATTTTCTGTAAAATACCATCGCCAGGAATTTGTGGTAAAATGGCAATCAGCGCCACTAAGCCCAGGCTGCCAAAGCCCACAACTTTAATATCCAGATCCCGGTCTGTTCTTTGTATTACATTTGTTTCGGTGCCCTTATTATTTTTAAGCGAGGTTACACTTCCTTTTATAGATTTTACAATGGTAGGAACGGTTTTAATTAATGTAATAATACCTCCCGCAGCTACCGCACCGGCTCCTATTTGCCTGATATAGGCATAATATAATGCCGATGAATAATCATTAAAACTGTGTGTTGCGGCATCCCATCCGCCCTTTCCCCCATCCAGGGTAACGGATGCCATATAACCCAGTTTCACCAGTTGTGCTGCAATTACATCCGGCGGAACCAATGTGCTGAGTAAAGGGATAAGTACGAGCCAGCTTAATACCCCACCAGCAACCAGTACGCCGGCAATACGGGGGCCAATGATATAACCTACTCCCAGGTATTCCGGTGTAATTTCACCACTAAGCTTGGCAGACGGAAAAAACTTATTGGTATATGCCGTGATATAGGCAGGAGACTCCGCAATTAATTTGATTACTTTTTGTAAAATAGCATACAAAAATGCAACGCCTAATCCCCAAAATGCAGTTTTCGCTACATCGCCCCCTTTTTCGCCTGCTTTTAAAACATCGCCACAGGCTGTACCTTCAGGATAGGGTAAAGTATCATGCTCATTTACAATGAGCGCTTTCCGTAAAGGCACCATTAATAATGTACCCAGCATACCTCCTACAATCGCCAAAATTAAAATGGTGATATAATTAAAATAGCTAGCGCTATCGGGTGACGATAAAAATAAGAAACCCGGTAAGGTAAACGCCACGCCTGCCGCAATACTTTCACCGGCGCTTCCGGTAGTTTGTATAATATTATTTTCAAGAATGGTAGTTTTTAAAAACTTACGCCCCAGGGTAATCGCAATAACTGCAATAGGTATAGAGGCAGAAACAGTAAGCCCTGCTTTTAATGCCAGGTAAACGGTTGCAGCGCCAAAAATAATTCCAAACAAGGCACCCACTAAAACTGACTTTACGGTAAGTTCTTTCATATTTTGATGTGCCGGAATATACGGTTGAAAATTTTTATTTTCTGCCATAAATGATTTCATTTAAAAAGGAAGATATAAAAAAAGGCGATACAAAAGTATCGCCTGCATGATATGAATTAACCGGTTAAGCCCGGCCTGTTTTTTCTTTTACGATTGCGTTGAGAGATTTTAAACGGGAATAAATTAAGATACCTCCTATAAATGCGGCCACTGCCAGCATGAGGAAGAACACTTTTTTATCGGTGAAGTCATCCCAAAAACTCGTCATTACACCGGCTATTTTGCCGCCGATAGAAGTGGCCAAAAACCAACCTCCCATCATAAGGGCAGTAAGCCTGGCAGGCGCCAGTTTCGATACCAGCGATAAGCCAATGGGGCTTAAGAAAATTTCGCCTACCGTAAATACAAAATAGGTAAGCCATAGCCAAATGGGCGCTGTTTTATGTGTATATACTGAAGGCACCGACATGATGGCAAATACCATTACCAGGGCAGATAAACCTGATAGGAACATGGCCATGGCAAATTTAGATGCCGTAGTGGGTTCTTTATTTCGCTTTCTCAGGTAATCAAATAAAGGAACAAAAACCAGTGTTAGCAATACAATAAAGAGCGGATTGATAGATTGGAACAGTTCGGTATTTACCAGTTTTTCGCTATGGCTTGCGGGCCACTCATCTTTGGGTACATTATTAAAATAAGGATCGGGCCCCATAACCAGTATGTTTTTTGATTCGGGATCTACTTTATTTCCATTTTGGGTAATCCCAAAAACCTGTTTAGATGTGTCGGTTCGCTCACCCGTAGTGGTCATGGTAATAATGCTATCATAACTCACAATAGAGCTTTTATCTTTTACACTCACAAAATTTTCATCTATTTTCCCAATGAGCCGTGGGGTATCTGAAACTTGTTGCAGTGGAAAAATATTGCCGGTAATCCGGGCGGTTGTTTCAGATGCTGTTCTATCGGTATGTTTTTCGGCCCAGATTGTAAGGCCTGTGGAATTTTGGTTATAGATGGTCCAAAAAATAATACTGATACCAAATATAAAAAGCAAAGCCCCAATACCTTTTTTATCCTGCCCCTCTGCTTTTACCCAAAGAGAAATATAAAAAGCGATAATAGGCAAACAAGCAAAAATAAATGCGTCATTGGCCTGGCTTCCCATAATGGTAGTTCCCAATATTAATTTAGGAACAATCCACCCAATAACGGCCGCAATGATAGCGGGCAAAAATACATAAGAAAATATTTTAGAGATAGGCATATCACCCGGTTGGGCCTCTTTTTTAATATCGCCTTCTTTCACATGTTTTAAATTTACTGCCAGCACTATCAATCCAATAATAAGCCCAATACCGGCCGCTGCAAATGCATATCCCCAGCCATATTTATTTCTTAAATAAGCGGCTACAAAATTGCAGACAAAAGCGCCAATATTAATGCCCATATAAAATATATTATAGGCATTATCTTTCAGTGGTTTTAAATCTTCCCGGTTATATATATTACCCAGGATGGTAGAAATATTGGGCTTAAAAAAACCATTTCCCACAATAATAAGGCCCAGCGATACAAACATGGCCGTATTACCCGGTAATGATAAACCAAGATATCCTGCTGCCATTAAGATACCACCAATAAAGATTGATTTTATATAGCCCAGGTACCTGTCGGCCAATAAACCACCAATAAAGGGCGTAAGATATACCAGTGCAATAAAGCTACCTACCACATCTGCTCCCACACTTTGTGAAAAGCCTTTACCTCCTGTAGTGGTATCAATTAAATACAATAATAAAATGCCCACCATTAAATAATAGGCAAATCGTTCCCACATTTCGGTAAGAAATAAAACAAAAAGCGCCCTTGGATGTTTTCCTGTTTTAATAGTATCGGTCATAATATTTATTTATACATGATAGGATGTGAATATCTACAACTGTAAATTCTGGCAGGTTGCAAATTAATTTTAGTGGCTCAATATAGTTCAAAAATGAATAAATAAAATGCAATTTACAGGGTTGGTTAAAAAAAAGATGTTCAAAAACCGATTACTGCCAGTAATTTAGCCGGGCAAATTTTATTTAACATTCCGCACTTTTTTATTAATTCATGAATATTCTTTTAATAGGTTCCGGGGGCAGGGAACATGCCCTGGCAAAGAGTTTGAAACTTAGTAACAAATGTGAAAACCTTTTTATTGCACCCGGAAATGCAGGTACGGCACAATGTGGTACTAACTTAATGGCAGAGGTAACAGATTTTGCACAAATCGCTGCACTTTGTACATTACATAAGATAGATATGCTGGTTGTGGGTCCCGAAGAGCCGCTGGTAAAAGGTATTGTAGGCTTTCTGCAGCAAAAACCCGAGTTAAAAAACATGATCATTATTGGCCCTGCCGACGATGCCGCACAATTGGAAGGGAGTAAAGCCTTTGCAAAAATATTCATGAAAAATCATGGTATTCCTACCGCGGCATATAAAAAATTTACCCGGGAAAATTATGATGCAGGTGTGGATTACATAAAAAACCACAGTTTACCTATTGTACTAAAAGCCGATGGACTGGCAGGAGGAAAGGGCGTGGTGATTTGCCAAACGCATATTGAAGCCATTTCTGAATTTGAACTGATGCTTATCAAATCAAAATATGGTGAAGCGGGCAAAAAAGTGGTGATAGAAGAGTTTTTAGAAGGCATAGAAATGAGCGTATTTGTTCTTACCGATGGCGAAAATTATATTTTATTACCCGAAGCGAAAGACTATAAACGGATTGGCGAAGCTGATACCGGGCCCAATACCGGGGGTATGGGGGCAGTAAGCCCGGTACCCTTTTTTGATGACACCCTGAAAGAGCAAGTGAATCAAAAAATTATCAGGCCTACCATTGAGGGTATAAAAAAAGACGGATTGCAATATAAAGGATTTTTGTTTTTCGGATTGATGATTACCCCCAAAGGGCCATATGTAATAGAATACAATTGCCGGATGGGCGACCCGGAAACCGAAGTGGTAATACCCCGCATTAAAAATGATCTGGTAGATTTATTATTAGCCACCTATAACAAACAGCTAAGCCATGTAAAATTACAAATAAAGGAAGAGCAGGCCGTAGCCATTGTAGCCGTAAGCGGAGGCTACCCCGGTATTTATGAAAAAGGAAAAATAATTCATAACCTGGATGACATGATGATAGATAACAGTATCATTTATCATGCAGGAACAAAAAATGATAATGGTAAAATTGTTACCAACGGGGGCAGGGTGCTTGTTGTGAGCTCTTTTGCCGATACCATTGAAGAAGCTGCATTCAAATCAAATTATATTTTACAACACATCTATTTTGAAGGAATGAATTATCGTTCGGATATAGGTTACGAATTTAAAAATTAACAGTATCCACATTTATTTAAAAAAAGTTTAAAAATAATGTGCTAAAAACAAAAATCCGGCGTTGTTTATCCAATAAATTGCTCCAACTTTGCCCACATTGTATTAACCTCCAAATATTATTAAAAGCTCCATGGGAATTTTCAACTTTTTTACACAGGAAATAGCGATAGATTTAGGAACAGCAAATACATTAATTATTCATAATGATGAAGTTGTTGTAAATGAACCATCCATTGTTGCACTTGACAGGAATAATCCAAAAAATTTACTGGCTGTAGGTAAAAAAGCGCTCATGATGCATGAAAAGACGCATGAAAGCATCCGTACCGTTCGCCCTTTAAGAGATGGTGTAATTGCCGATTTTAATGCCGCAGAACTGATGATCAGGGAGCTTATAAAATTAGTATATCCCAAAAAACCACTTTTTGCACCCAGTTGGCGTATGATGATTTGCATACCCAGCAGCATTACCGAAGTAGAAAAAAGAGCCGTAAGAGATAGTGCAGAACAAGCCGGGGCCAAAGAAGTATATTTAATACATGAACCCATGGCTGCCGCATTAGGTATTGGTATTGATGTGGAGGAACCCGTGGGAAATATGATTATTGATATTGGTGGCGGCACTACTGGCATCACTGTAATTGCTCTGGCAGGTATTGTTTGCGACCAAAGTATAAGAGTAGCCGGTGATGAATTTACGGCTGATATTATGGAAGCCTTACGCCGTTACCATAGCCTGCTGATTGGTGAACGTACTGCCGAACAAATAAAAATACAGGTAGGTGCCGCCATGAAAGATTTAGATAATCCACCCGATGATATTCCTGTAAACGGGCGTGACCTGGTTACCGGTATTCCCAAACAAGTAATGGTGAGCTACCAGGAAGTAGCAGAAGCATTAGATAAAAGTATCTTTAAAATAGAAGAAGCTATTTTAAAAGCACTGGAAACAACCCCGCCGGAACTGGCAGCCGATATTTACAGAAGAGGTTTATATATTACCGGTGGTGGCGCTTTACTGAGGGGGCTGGACAAACGCCTGGCTGCCAAAATAAAATTACCTGTGCATGTAGCCGATGATCCGCTAAAAAGTGTAGTAAGAGGTACCGGAATAGCTCTTAAGAATTATGAAAGATACCCTTTTGTAATGCGATAGGCCCCCGGTTTCGATAACACTGAATACTTTGCCGCTTTTTGAACCTATAAAAATATTTACTCCAGGTTGCGTAACATTTTCCTTTTTATACGCCGTTATTTCAATTTATTAGTATTTATACTTTTACAGGCTTTTTGTGTTTATTTAATTGTACAATACAATAGTTTTCACCAGGCCGCCTTTGGTGCTGCTGCCAATCGCATTACTGGAAACATCAACCAGCGGTACGATGATATAGGCTATTATTTTCGATTGAAAAAAACAAATGATTCTCTCCTAAAAGCAAACGAAGTTTTATATAATAAATTAAAAGAAAATTATAACCTCCCCGATTCCGGCTATAAAACAAAAATTGACAGCATCCGGGTAGACTCTATCCTTCAATTCAGAACTTACGGTTATTATGCTGCCAAAGTAGTTTCAAATTCAGTTACCAGCCAAAATAATTTTGTAGTGGCTTATGGCCCTAATATTAAATACCTGCAGGAAGGCGCCGGTGTGATAAATATGAATAACGCCGTAGTAGGTATCATTACAAATATTACAGGGGATTATGCTGTAATCCTGAGTTTATTGCACGAAAGCAAAGAAAGTACCATTACCGCAAGATTGTATAAAACCGGTGAAGTAGGCACCATAAGCTGGGATGGTAAACAGCCCAATGTATTAACCTTAAATAATATTCCAAAAGGCACCAAAGTGGTAAAAGGCGATTCGGTAGTAACCAGCGGCCTCAGTACCACGTTTCCCCGGGGTTTGCTGGTAGGCTTTGTAGATGAAGTGTATGAAGAAAAAAGCAGCAGCAATTATAAAATAAAAATACATACTGCAGCAGATTTTACAAACCTGGAATTTATATATGGCATTACCAGTAAACATGCTGATGAAGTAAAAGAATTAGTAAAAAAAGCAAAGGCCAAACTATAATATACGATCATGAAAGGACTTTTAAAATATATTGTTCGTTTTGCGCTTTTTGTTTTAGTACAGGTGTATGTTTTAGATAAAATACATCTTCACCAAATGGTAACGCCTTATCTCTATTTCCTGTTTATCATTTGGCTTCCTTTTAAAATGCAACGCACCCCTTTAATGCTGGTTGCATTTTTACTGGGATTTAGTATTGATAGTTTCCGGCATAATCCCGGTTTTCATGCCGCAGCCTGTGTATTAATTGCCTACTTAAAACCCTTTCTTATAAAAATGCTGGTAACCCAGGATATTTCTGAAAACAACTATAATGAACCCTCTGCTAAAAGTATGGGAGGTACCGGACCCTATTTATTTTTAGTACTTGTGTTAACTTTTTTACACAATGCCTGGCTGTTTTTCCTGGAGGCCTGGCAATTTGGGGATATTTGGTATTTTATTGTAAAAACGATGCTGAGCACAGCTATCAGCCTGTTATTGATCATGATTGTAGAATTAATTTTTAACAGGAACCAGAAATTCCGGACAAATACAGCATAATTTTGTATTTTTTAGCGTTTAATTTTTTTACTTACCGATCATAGAGCTCAACCCCCATGCCTGTTTTCAATCAATCCCGAAAAAATGTAATCCTGCTCGTATTCGTAAGCATGATATTGGTGATTATTGCACAATTGGCAAACCTGCAGCTATTTTCTCCAAAATACAAGATCATGGCAGATGACCAGGGTAAATTCAGAAAAGTAATTTATCCTGACCGGGGATTGGTTTTTGACAAACACAACCGGGCGATCCTTCAAAATACTATCATCTATGATTTAATGATTACGCCAAATAAACTGAGAGGCATAGATACGGCCGCCCTTTGCCATATTTTACAAATAGATTCTGCCCAGTTTATGAAAAAACTGGTAGAAGTAATCATTAAGAACGGCAGAAGCCGCCCCTCGGTATTTGAAGCCATGTTAAGCAATGATAAAATGGCCATGCTCAATGAAATGATGTATCGTTTTGTTCCTGCCTTTTATTTACAGGAAAGATCCATCAGGCGGTATCCTTATAAAGCAGCAGCCAATGTATTAGGCTATACTGCCGAAGTAGATACCGGCTTTTTACGCAGGCATAAAACCGAAGGATATCAATCCGGCGATTATGCAGGTATGACGGGCATAGAAAGAACTTATGAAAAAGTGTTAATGGGGCAGCGGGGTATTGAATATTGGAAAAGAGACAATAAAAACCGGCTTACTGAAAAACTCGATAATGGAAAATTTGATACCGCTGCCATTGCCGGGCAAAACCTGTACACATCTATTGATATTGAGCTCCAGGAATTGGGAGAAAAATTATTACAAAATAAATTAGGGTCAGTGGTGGCTATTGATCCCAAAACGGGCGGCATTTTAGCCATGGTAAGTGCCCCTACTTATGATCCAAATGCTTTAATTGGTGCAGATCGAAGAAAGCATTTTTCTGATCTTTTTCTAAACCCCGCTACACCGCTGCTTAATCGTACGGTAAGTGCCACCTATTCACCCGGTTCTACATTTAAAACATTGCAAGCCCTGGTAGGATTGCACGAGGGCGTAATTGATACTAAATTCACCGTTACCTGCCATGGCGCTTTTTATGGCTGTGGTACCGGCCGGCCTATGAAATGCTTAGATTATGGCACTTTCGATTTAAGAAATGCCATTCGATTATCTGACAATACCTATTTTGCTACCGTAATGCAAAAAGTAATTAATAATCCAATTTATCCAAATATCGATAGCAGCCTTGCAGCCTGGGGTAATTATATGCATGCATTTGGCCTGGGCCATAAATTAGGAGTTGATATTCCCTCAGAAAAAAGCGGTAGAATTCCTACGCCTGCTTATTATAATAAAGCCTTTGGTGAAGGAAAATGGAATTACTGTAATTTTCGCTCGGTAAGTATTGGCCAGGGTGAGGTAGATGTAACCCCCTTGCAGGTAGCCAATGAAATGGCATTCATTGCAAATAAAGGATGGTATTATATTCCGCATGTGGTAGACTCTATTGCAGGCGGCGATACCTATGGTATGCTGAATAAATACAAAGTAAAAAAGCAAGCCATTGATATTGCAGACAGTATTTATGAAGCGGTACATGATGGCATGCAAGGGGTTGTAGATGGCGGTACCGGTATGAATGCCCGGGTAAAAGATATAAAAGTGTGTGGGAAAACAGGTACTGTAGAAAACTATATCCGGGGCACACAAAAGCAACCCAATCATACCTTTTTTTGTGCCTTTGCTCCCCGGGATAACCCTAAAATTGCCATTATGTGTGTTTTGGAAAACAGTGGCCGCTTTGGGGGTACCTGGGCCGCCCCCATTGTGGGTTTAATGATTGAAAAATATTTAAAAGACTCTATTACCGATAAAGCCAGGCTAGCACAAATTGAAACCTTATCAAAACTCAACCTGATCCCTAAAAGAATTAATGATGAAATACGCCGTTTAGATTCCATACGGCATTCAAAAGATTCAGCCTATTTAATTGCGAAAGGTTTCATTCAAATCATAAAAGACACATTAGAAATTGAGCAAGGGCCGGAAGAAATCAATAAAGAAGAAATTGAAAAGGTTACCAAAGAATTAATGGATCAAAAAAGAAATGAGAAAAATGATTCATTCCCTAAAATACCCAATAAAGATGCTTTATTACCCAAGGATAATCTAAACCAAAACCTAAAAGCCGATACCACTAAAAACTAATTGCATACATGTATCAAAAAAATGTTTCTATATCAAAAGGGGTCGATTGGGTCTTGATCTGGCTTTATCTCATTATTGTAAGTTTTGGTATCTTATGTATTTTTTCAGTAGAATATAAAACCGGTACTGATGTAATTAAAACTTTCCTGGGCTTTAAACAAAACTATAGTAAACAATTATATTTTTTTGGCGCATGCATTATACTGGCCACATTTATTTTACTTACGGATAGTAAGTTTTTTACTGCCACTTCAAACCTGGCTTATTTAATTGGTATTGTACTTATTCTGGCCACCTTTGTAGTGGGCAAAGAGATAAAAGGTTCTAAAAGCTGGATCCCGCTGGGATTTATGAATTTGCAACCCGTAGAACTTTGCAAAATATTCACTGCATTGGCACTGGCCAAATACATGTCAATGCCCGACCTGGATTTTAGTAAAGCCAGGTCTCAACTCATTGCTGCTGCGATTGCCTTTACGCCGGCAGCCCTATCTATTTTACAAGGTGAAACCGGCCTGGCCATTGTATATTTTGCATTTTTATTTCCTATGTACAGGGAAGGCTTACCTGCCATATACCTGGTAGTAGGGGTAAGTATGGCGGTGCTATTGGTCATATCTTTACTCTTTCATACCCAAACCTTACTTATTGCTTTTGCAGTTTTAGCGGTACTTTTTTTATTTCTTAACCGCAGGCAATTAAGAAGAAACAATACACTCCTGGTTGGTACTCTTGCCATTTGGTTATTTTGTTCATTGTTTGTGGGCCTGGCTATCCCATTTGTATTTAAACATGTTTTTAAACCCTACCAGGCAAGCCGGATTTTTAGCATGGTGGGCGTAGATAATCCCTTCCAGGATAAAACGGTTATCCTTACGCCTGAAGAAGAAAAAGAAAGAAAAAAGAAAGCAGAAGGTCAGGATTATAATGTAAAACAATCAAAGATCGCCATCGGCTCTGGCGGATTATTCGGAAAAGGTTTTTTAAAAGGCACACAAACGCAAGGTGATTTTGTACCTGAGCAACATACTGATTTTATATTTACTTCGGTAGGCGAAAATTTTGGTTTTGCAGGTTGCACCTTATTAATTTTATTATACCTGGTCCTGCTCATACGAATGATAAAAATAGCAGAACGACAGCGAAGTGTCTTTAGCCGGGTGTATGCATATGCGGTAGCCAGTATTATCTTTTTTCATGTAGCCATTAATATTTGTGTAACCATCGGGCTGGCTCCGGTAATCGGTATCACCTTGCCACTCATGAGTTATGGCGGATCTTCTTTAATCACTTTTACCATACTCATTTTTATTTTAGTAAAGCTGGATGCCGACAGGCAAATGGTTTTACGATAATATTTTTTATTAAAGTATTTTTACGCCATGACTATTTATCCTTTACAAGAAGGTGTTTTTTCAATTGACAGCAGTAAGAAATTTATTCCTTTTAACCTGGAGACCGATCATTTGCGAAACCGGCCCGGCAGTTTACTGGTAGAAGTTCAGCCATTTTGTATTGTTACAAAAAAAGACATCATTCTTTTAGATACCGGCCTGGGCCACCGCCTGGAAGACGGAACCTTACAATTACATCAGCAATTATTAATGCACGGCATAAGCCCAATGGATATTACCAAAGTTTTACTAAGCCATTTACATAAAGACCATGCCGGTGGTATTGCAATTGATAATGATTCATTACCGGCATTCCCCAATGCGGTGTATTATGTAAATAATGCTGAGCTTACTTATGGGCTTCAAAAAAACAATGCCAGCTATATTGCCGATGAATTTGAATTATTAAAAGATGCTCATTTTGCAGAACTCTTACCAGAACAAACGGGTAGCATAGATGGATATATCCGTTACGCCCCTTCAGGCGCCCATTGCCCGCACCATATCGTATATTGGATTGAAGAAGATGGGCAAACCCTTTTTTATGGTGGCGATGAAGCCCCACAGTTACAGCAAATGAAAAATAAATTTATAGCCAAATATGATTTTGATGGAAGAAAAGCGATGGAATTAAGGCAAAAATGGTGGCAGGAAGGAAAAGAAAAAAAATGGACATTTTTGTTTTATCACGACCTGAAATCGCCCATATACAAGGGATAGCAAAAAAAAGGCCTGCCCTAAAAAGAGCTGGCCGTTGCTAACCTATGAAAAACACCTAAAGCAAATTTAGGTGAATTTTAATAATCATTCACATTTATTAGTTTTAATTTCTAAGTATAATAATATTGCCAAATAAGGCATTATATAAAATGAAACAGCTACCCATTGGATAGCTGTTTAAACAATTATAATATTGATAACTAAACGCTTATATTAATTCATCCATTTATTATTTCTTCGGTTGGGGTTTTGTTGTCTTAATTTTTTTAATCTTTCAACCATTCTTTTTCTAAACTCCGAATCTGTTTTATAGAAATCATTCGTGCGGTCTGCGCCAATAATTTTAGAAAAACGATCCTGGTATTTTTTCTTAATATTCAATATACTTTGTTGCCGGTCCAGTTCATTACCACCTAAACCTATTGCTTTTATTTCTGCATCATACTGGCTATGTACCGGCCAAAATTTTTGTGCTTCAGATTCTGTAAGTTTCAATTGCTGGGTAATATAAGCTACATATAATGCTTGTATCTTTTGTCCTTTGCCGGCATCATCGCCCGGTTCTTGTGCAAATACCGTAGAGATACTTCCCAAAACTAAACTTACTATGAATAGAATTTTTTTCATACTGGTGGTTTTAATTCGTTAAATTAAATTGTTGCAAAACATGATCCAGGGTTTTATCATTTAAAAGGTATTCTTCGGGCTCGGGCAATGCATTATCGTCAGCAGCTGCAGAGAATACAAGCGCCGCATCTACATCCTGGCCTTGTGCCGTTAAATATTTTTCTATATCTGACTCTGATAAAGTATTTAAGACATCATTAAAACTTTTATTGGCAATTATTTTATTTGCCTGCGCCAGCACCACTTTATCTACTCCCGAAGTACGGGGTGTATTCTTTTGTACCATGAAAAAAATACTCAATCCAAGCAAGCCGGTCAAAGCAGCTGCAACGGCATACCGGAAAGCGGATCTCAGCGGGTGTAAAGAAATTACTTTTGCACGACGGGGTATTTGGGCTAATATCGCTGTTGGCAGGTTATCAAAATATCCCTCGGGAACAGTAAATACATTGTCTCTGCCTATATTCATCAATATAGCAGAAGTTTCTTCTTCTTTTTTTACTCTTTCCAGAATCTTACCGGCAAGTTCCTCAAAATAACCAGCCGGAACATCCTGAGGTCGGGTTTGTATGTTGGGTAAAAAAGCGCCCGGGAGGGTATGTAACTGCTGCAGAACCTGTGCCGGAATCTCGTTAAAATAACCCTCAGGAACAGAAAATACATTCTTATTCCCAATTTTCTTTAAAAGGGGGCTAAGGCTTTCTAATTCTGATTGTATGTTTAATTTTTCGTTCACAATGTTATAGACTATAAAGGAAGTGAAAAGTTTAACGATTAAGTATATAATCTTCAATTTTCTTTACCGCATGATGATAACTGGCTTTTAGCGCTCCCTCACTGGTTTCCAACACTTTACTCATTTCTTCGTAGGGCATTTCATCAAAATAGCGTAAATTAAATACCGCTTTTTGTTTTTCGGGTAATTCCTGTATTGCCAATTGCAGTTTCCATTCTAATTTCTTACTGTCAAAATCTTTATCTGATTTTAATTTATTGCTGTAATAATCTTCATGATCACTCATCGAAGTGGTGGCTTTTCGCTTCGCCTGGTCAATAAAGCTAAGAGATTCATTGGTAGCAATACGGTATAGCCAGGTGTACAATTGGCTGTCTTCCCTGAAATTATCTAAGTTTTTCCAAACTTTTATAAACATATTCTGTAATACATCATTGGCGTCGTCGTGCCCAATCACTAAGCGGCGGATATGCCAGTACAGCTTTTCCTGGTACTTCTTAATGATTTGGGTATAGGCGGCTTCCCGGGTACTTGCATTTTTAAACTGCAGTAAGAGTTCTTTATCGTCCGGTTGTTGACTCATATAAATTATTGTTGTTGCAAAAATAACCAAACACAGAGTTTGATGCACATGAAACTTAAAAGTTTAACCCATTTTAATGTATTTGAGGCTTTCCATTTTATATTTATGCATTACTATTGCATTTAATTATTAAAACAGGGAATGATAAATGGAATAAAAAAGCTTGCTTATAAATTATTAGGCCAGGAAAAATATTTACGCTTTTTGCAACTGGGTTTTTACCGTATGTATGCCGCAGGCTTACTAAAAAATGATGAGACCTATAAATTTCACTATTTCGTTCAAAAGCTCATAAAACCCGGTGATACAATCCTGGACCTGGGTGCAAACCTTGGCTATTTTTCAAAAATTTTTGCAACCCTTACCGGTTCCGGGGGGCGTGTAATTGCTATTGAACCGGTTGTGCCTTTTTTTAATTTACTGAAAGCAGCTTTACAATCTTATCCCCAATGCCAGTTCTATAACTATGCACTGGGATTAGAGGAAAAAAAAATTAAAATGACGGTACCCCGGCAAGCCGGCTATTTACGTACCGGGCTGGCTCATATTAAAAGGGAGCAAGATGAAGACAAGGATAATTATACCTTTGAGGTGGATATGAAACGGGGATCCGTTTTACTAAAAAACCTGGAGGCCTTGCATTACATAAAATGCGATATAGAAGGGTATGAAGATGTGGTATTACCGGAAATTAAAGACATCATACAACAGCACAGACCCTTACTGCAGGTAGAAACTTGGGGAAACCATAAATCTATTGTAAATGAATTAATGGGTGCCTTACAGTATAATTGTTATATGCTGATTCAAAATAAACTCATTAAAAAACAAAATGAAAAGGATGATGAAGGATATGTAGGTGATTTTTTATTTGTTCCGTTTGAAAAAGAAAAAAAATTACTACAATCACTTTCCTGAAAAATATATTTAAATATAACCGTTATGATAAAGAAAATAATAATCCCGGTTCTTCTCCTGGCAGCTCTAAACCTGCCACAACAAGCGGGTGCATGGGGTTTACTGGGGCATCGTGTGGTAGCCCAAATTGCAGAAACTTATTTAACCAAAACGGCAAAAAAAGAAATCCAAAAAATACTGGGTAATGAAACGATGGCCATGAGCGCCAACTGGCCCGATTTTATAAAATCAGATTCTACGATGAAAATGTATGACCCCTGGCATTATGTAAATTTGGAAAGCGGGCTCAGCGCCGATTCGGTACACCGATACCTGCAAACCGCTTCTGCTCCCAATATATATAACCGAATCAATGTGCTGGTAGCCGAATTAAAAAGAGGTAATTTATCACAAGACCAAAAAGCATTCGATTTAAAATTTTTAATTCACTTAATAGGCGATTTGCACCAGCCCATGCATGTGGGTCAGTTAAGCGACCGGGGGGGCAACAGTATAAAACTAAAATGGTTTGGCAACAGTACCAATCTTCACCGGATATGGGATGAGGACCTGATTTCGTTTCAAGACCTGAGTTATACCGAGTATGCCCATGCCATTAATTTTACTACCCGGCAGCAGCGGGAAGCATTACAGGCCATTCCGCTAGAAGATTGGGTGTACCGCAGTTATCTTTTAGCACAAAAAATTTATGCCGATATTACAGAACCGGACCAAAAAATAAACCCTTATAATTATAATTATAAATACCAGGCCATACTCAATAACCAGTTGCTTGAAGGGGGTGTTCACCTGGCCGGTTTACTCAACTCAATTTTTAAATAAGAGCCAGCCAATATCTCTAAAAAATAATTTATATTTAGTACATGAAAGCCCCTGTTCATGTACCCGAATGGAAGGCCTCGCCCTTTGTTAGGCTGCTTTTACCCTTTGTAGCCGGCATCATGCTGCAATGGTATTTGCGCTTCCAGTTATCCTTCTTAATAATTTCTATTTTTAGTTTTACTATTGCCTTTGTAAGCATCCCCTTTTTACCCTTTCATATAAAATATATTTTTAGAAAATACCAGGGCCTCCTGCTGAACTTGATGATTACAGGTGTAGCGATGTTACTTACGCTTTTGCAAAGTGCCAGAGACAAGCCCGGTTGGTACGGGAATTACATCCGTAATAACAGCCAATTGATCATCCGGGTAGATGAACCGCCCCTGGAGAAACCAAATTCGTATAAAGCAGAAGCCAAAGTATTATTCGTTCAAGATGGAGATAGTACCATTCCCGTAAATGGCAGAATCATTTTATATTTTGCAAAAACAGCCTATCCTTCATTAGCATATGGCAATCGCCTTTGGGTAAATGCAAGTATCCAGGCAATTAAAAATTCAGGAAACCCGGGGGCATTTAATTATGAACGCTATGCAGCCTTCCAGGGTTTATACCATACGGCTTACCTACGGGCAGGAGATTATAAAGTACTGGAAGGGGAAGATAAAAACCGGTTTTATGCCTTTATTTATCAATCCCGGATGGCCGTACTGAATACACTTAAAACTTATATCAGCGGCAATAAAAACGTAGAAGGCATTGCTGAAGCCTTATTAATTGGCTACAAAGAAGACCTGGATAAAGACCTGGTGCAGGCATACAGCAATACCGGTGTCGTTCATATTATTGCCATCTCGGGTTTACACCTGGGTTTAATATATGCCGTTTTATTCTGGATCTTTACAAGAGTTCCGTGGGTAAAACGACAAAAGATATTCAACCTGGTAATCATCCTTTCCTTTCTCTGGCTTTTTTCATTTGTTACCGGCGCTTCTGCTTCGGTAATACGGAGTGCCGTAATGTTTACTTGTATTTTAACCGGTAAAACATTTTTTAAACAAGCTTCTACTTATAATTCTTTGTCAGCCTCTGCATTTTTAATGCTCAGCTATAACCCCTATTATTTATGGGATGTAGGGTTTCAATTAAGTTACCTGGCTGTATTTGGAATCGTTTGGCTGCAACAACCAATCTACCGGTTATTTTACATTTCATTTTGGCCATTCCGGCAAATATGGAGCCTGATGAGTGTAACATTAGCCGCCCAGGTTTTTGCTTTCCCGGTATGCTTATATTATTTTCACCAGTTTCCAAATACTTTTTTATTTACAAACCTCTTTGCCGTACCCCTTTCTACCCTTATTCTCTTTGGAGAAATTGCCTTGCTCGCTTTCTCCTGGTGGGCGGGGCTGGCTAAACTTTTAGGCGTTGTGATAAGTTGGCTTATTGATGTAATGAATAAAGTAATTCAAACATTTAATGATCTGCCCTATTCGTTACTGGACCAGGTTTATGCCAACGTATTTACCACTTGGTTACTATATAGCTTTATATTAGGCTGCTGTGCCTGGCTTTTATATAAGAATAAAAAATGGTTATACCTGGGGCTAACTGCATTTGCAGGTTTTGTAATGGTGCAAAGTATGGCACATTATACCTTATTACATCAGCAAAAAATTATTGTTTACAATGCCTCAAAATATGCAGCTGTAGATATTATAGAAAATAACAATTATTATTTTATAGGAGATAGCATACTGCTGCAGGATGCACTACCCCGCAATTTTTATTTAAAACCTGCCCGGGTATCACTGCAGGTTAAACCTGCTGAAAAGCTTACACATTTGCAAACTTTAGCGCCCCATATCCTGAAATTTAAAGAAAAATCAATTTTTATTATAAATACCCCAATAGATTCAGCTTTATCGGTGAATACAACTAAAGCAGATATCCTGATCATTTCTAAAAATGCAAAAGTGGATATTAAACATCTAAACCTGCTCTACCGCCCCACTATCGTAGTTTTTGACGCTTCTAATAGTATGTGGAAAATTGAACAATGGAAAACACTATGTGAAAGTTTAAATTTGCGCTGCCATTCAGTTCCTGAACAGGGAGCTTTTGTACAAGACCTCTAACATGTAAGCGCTTTATGCAAAAAATAGAATCAGCACTCATCTCTGTTTTTTATAAAAACGGGCTGGTACCCATTTTACAAGAACTTAACCACCTGGGCATTACTATATACAGCACAGGCGGCACCCTGGATTTTATTAAAAAAAACGGGTTTACCTGCCAGGCTGTAGAAACACTTACTCAATACCCTGCAATTTTAGGAGGGAGGGTGAAAACACTTCATCCATCGGTATTTGGCGGTATTTTAGGAAAACGTGACGATAACCAGCACCTGGAAGAGATGGATAAATACGAGATCCCCCGGATAGACCTGGTGATTGTAGACCTGTATCCATTTTCTGAAACGGTAAAACAAACGAATGATGAAAGTTTAATTATCGAAAAAATTGATATTGGTGGCCCTTCCATGTTACGGGCTGCAGCAAAAAATCACAAGGATATCCTGGTAGTGGCAGATAAAAAAGATTACCCTCATTTATTAGGCATATTGAAAACCCAGCAGGGAAAAACCAGTTATGAGCAAAGGCGTGAATTTGCCATTAAAGCTTTTGATATTTGCACGGAATATGATACAGCCATATCTGCTTATTTTCATAAAACTGAAATCAAAAGCCCTTTTGGAAGTGAAAATAAAATTTTAAGATATGGAGAAAACCCGCAGCAGCAGGCATCTTTCATGGGCAACCTGGATGATCTCTTTGTACAACTAAATGGCAAAGATCTTTCTTATAATAACCTGGTAGATGCAGATTCTGCATTACAACTCATAAAAGAATTTAAAACGGATGAGGAAGCTGTTTTTGCCATAATAAAACATACCAATGTATGTGGTATTGCAAAACGCAAAACTGTAAAAGAGGCCTGGGATGCAGCCCTTGCAGGTGATCCTGAAAGTGCTTTTGGAGGCGTGCTGGTGTGCAATAAACCCATTGATGAAGAAACTGCAGCAGGCATTCATGAACTTTTCTTTGAAGTGCTAATGGCCCCGGCTTATGCTGCAAAAGCACTGGAATTACTTTGTAAAAAAAAGAACCGTATCGTATTACAGGTAAAAGAATATCCCATGCAACAGGAACAATATAAATCGTTGCTGGGAGGCGTTTTATTACAACAGGCTGATGAAGGAAATTACGAACAATGGAAGGAATCAGGAGGCAGAGAAAGTACTGAGGTTGAAAAGAGTGACCTGGCTTTCTGTAACATCATTTGCAAACATCTAAAGAGTAATGCCATTGCCCTCGTAAAAAACAATCAGCTTTTAGGCAAGGGATGTGGTCAAACGAGCCGCATAGATGCTTTAAAACAAGCCATAGGGAAAGCCAACCAGTTTGGCGCCAGCCTGCAAGGAGCCGTGCTTGCCAGTGATGCCTTCTTTCCGTTTGATGATTGCGTTACCATAGCGCACCAGGCAGGGATAACTGCATTTATTCAACCGGGAGGTTCTATCAGGGATAAAGATTCTATTGATTATTGCAAACAACATAACCTGGCCATGGTACTCACCTCTATGAGGCATTTTAAACATTAATTACTTGATACAAAAAATAAAAAATAATATAAAGGCTAAAGCTTACCTGGCATTATTTGCTACCAGCACCATTTGGGGAACTACCTGGGTAGCCAGTAAAATGACAGTTGCCGAGGTTCCGGCATTACAAATGTCTGCCATCCGCCAGTTTATTGCCGGCAGTATTTTCATATCTTATTTTTTATTTTTTAAAAAAATGAAGTGGCCCAGTATAACAGAATTTAGATGGCTTACTGTAATGGCGTTACTGATGTTTGTTTTTGCAAATGGATTTAGCACCTGGGGTGTAAAATATATTCCTGCCGGTATGGCTGCATTAATAGGAACCCTGTATCCTTTAAGTGTTGTGATTATTGAAGCGCTATTTTATGGGAAAAGAAATATCACACCCCTTACCCTTACGGGATTGATCTTAGGGATAAGCGGGGTTGCATTGGTCTTTTATGAAAATGCTTTTCAAACAAAGGGTGAAAATTATTTTTTTGGAATCCTGGTTTCTTTACTGGCTATGATTTCCTGGAGCCTGGGTACGGTTTTTTTGATAAAGAATAAAAGAAATATAAATCCGTATTACGGTACCGGTTGGCAAATGTTTATCAGTTCATTTATATTATATGCATTAGCCTGGTTCAATCAACCGCTCATGCCGTTATCTAAAATTTCATGGTATAGTTATGGGCTTATCTTTTACCTGGTTTTATTGGGTTCTATACTGGCCTTTATCGCCTTTATTTATACGATCCGGAAATTGCCGGCGCCTATTGCATCCCTGTATGCTTATATAAATCCGCTGGTAGCCATGATGGTTGGAGCCCTGTTGCTGAGTGAAAAAATAACTGTAATTATCATTTGGGGCGCCATCATAACCCTTACCGGCGTGTTCCTGGTAAATTATAGTGTGCGAAGAAATGCAGCAAAAATTATTACAGAAGCTGAGATATAAACCGGGAGTACATCGTTCGCCATCCCTCAAAACGGCTATCGTAACCTAAAATATTATTGTGAAATATAGTAGTAAGCCTGGCATTGGCTTTTTTACATTGATCCTTATAATAAATTAATTCTTGCAATGCCTCCCCGGCAGTATAATGCTGTTCAAAAAAACTATTGGCATCCATAAAGCAAAAAGGATGAATACGAAGTTTGCTGATTTTTTCTTTTTCTAAATTATACCAGGGATAGGGGCTGGCTACCGATGCCCTGAATCCATTAATGCTGCCATAGCCCATGCTGTAATCATCGGTAATGCCGGCAGATTCTAAAATTTCAAAACTTTTTGGAAGTGAAAACCGGATATAATGCTGCCTGGAAAATACAACCCTTTTATTGATTAATTTGGACAGCACTTCTTTTTCGGCCTGAACTATTTCTTCTTTATGGTAACTGGCCCAGGATGGATGCAAACCAATTTCATATTTTTCAGATTGCTTTTTAAGTAAGTGCTGCATAGCCGGGTTTGCGGGAGGAATATTTTTATCGTACAACCCATTGGATTCGGCTACCAGGTAAAAATAACGGGGTTTTAATCCATGCTTTTCATGCAAGTCATCCAGGTAATCATATACATCATACGGGTCTCCTTTAAACCCCGATAGAACTTTTAGCCGGCCTAAAGATGGAGATAACAAAAACCCTCCCAGGTTCCTAATGAGCCCCTTATATAAATAAGCGTACGCAATATCAATATCGTAAGTAGGATGAAAAGCAAAAGCAGGAGTGGTAAATTTTAAAACGGGATAATGATATTGTAATATTTTTACAAAATCCTGTATCCAAAAATTTACAAGCGGGATTTTTAAAAAATCTTTTTTAAAAGCTATTGAATTGGTATGTGCATAGCGCCCATAATCATCTTCTGTATAAGGAAGGTATTCTTCATACCGGCTTATTAAATAAAAACAACCGCTTAAAATATCATAGGGATAGTGCCCCCCCGTTTTAAAAAAATATTTATTTCCAGTTCCTTCTTCACAATCTATTTGTTGTGCCCGGATACCCGTTTCCAATAATAAACCCTGGGGAATTATTTGAAGGCTGTTGTCAGCAAATGAACGGGTACTATAATTAATTTTGGGGCCGTCATGTTTTTCAAAATTCTCAGCATCGATGGTTATACTGCAATTATTGGATAATTGTTCCCCAAAAATAAATTTGCAGATATACTGAAGCCTGGTGGATGAACGTTCACAAAATAATAGTATGCTCATGAATAAAGGGGATCCGTAAATAAAATTATGATTAGAACCTCTTATTTATTTCTTGTATTGGTCTTTCCACATTTCATTAAAGGTCTTTGGGCTAAAGGATAAATCTGCCCGGTGGCGGCTCCATTGTTTAAATAAACCATTCACCACTTTTGATTTCATATTGCCATTTCCCATATTCATCAGGCGCCTGTTCAGGCTTGCCAAACGCCACATTTTCCAGGCCATTTTTTCTGATACAGGAGCCATTCCTGCGGATACTGATTCTTTCCTGTTTTCTAATAAAAGTTCGTGGATATTAATGTGTACGGGGCATACTTCGGTACAATTACCGCATAAGGAAGAGGCATAACTTAAATGTTTATACTCTTGCAGGCCTTGTAAATGCGGAGTAATCACACTTCCGATAGGCCCGCTGTAGGTAACTCCATAGGCGTGTCCCCCAATATTTTTATACACGGGGCAAGCATTCAGGCAAGCACCGCAACGAATACAATAGAGGCTCTCCCTTTGTTTTGGACTTTTTAATATATTGGTACGTCCATTATCCAGCAATATTACAATCATTTCTTCCGGGCCATCTGTTTCACCCGGCTGCCTGGGGCCACTGAGGATACTGCTATATACTGTAATTTTCTGGCCGGTACCAAATGTGCTGAGCATGGGCCAGAATAAAGCCAGGTCAGTAAGTGATGTTAGCATTTTTTCAATCCCCACTACTACAATATGTGTTTTAGGAAAGGCACAACTTAATCTTGCATTGCCTTCATTTTCTGTAACGGCCACTGCCCCTATTTCGCTAATGATAAAATTAGCCCCGGTTACACCCACTTCGGCCTGTACATATTTTTCCCTTAAGATATGGCGTGCAACCCCGGTAAGTTCCTGTGCTGTAAGTTTGGGGTCGGTACCGAGTTTATTTGCAAAAAGACGAGCAACATCTTCTTTGCTTTTATGCATGGCGGGTGTTACAATATGGTAAGGGGGCTCATTGTCCAACTGCTGGATGTATTCCCCCAAATCGGTTTCTACACTTTCAATACCATTTTTTTCCAATGCTTTATTCAGGTGAATTTCTTCGGTAACCATACTTTTACTCTTCACCAGCATTTTACAATTTTTTTCTTTGCATATCTGCAAAATCGCTTCTGTAGCCTGTTCCCCATTTTCGGCCCACAAAACCTTTCCGCCCCGGCGGGTAAAGTTTAGTTCAAAATCTTCTAATTGTTTGTCTAATGTTTCAATAGCACGCCATTTCAAATTCTTGGCACGCTGCCTGGCTAATTCCAGGTTGGCAAATTGTTCTTTTCCTTTGGGTACCGCACTGTTATAGCGGGCCATATTAAAATTAATGGTTCGCCGGTGTTCTAAATCGGCTGCTTTAATTGTACTCTTTGCTAAAAATATTTCGGATGATTGAGACATGATATTTTGGTAACCAGCAATTGTACTTGAAGCAGTAAGCAGGGATAGACCCATTTTACAGCAAACAGTATAATTATTATGTTTAAGGGATAAAGGTAACACATAGCCCGCAATGTATGTACTACTCAATATGCATAAAATACAGGAATATTAAATTACTTTTTTTACAAATAACCTTACTGAGTTTAAGCCCAGTACCACATCGCTTAATCCCATGGCTAATGCTGAAAAAGTAGGGCTTAATAAGCCAACAGAAGCAATGGGTATGGCAACTATATTATAAGCAAATGCCCAAAATAAATTTTCTTTAATAGTAATATAAGTATGTTTACCCAAGCCCAGGCTTTCCGGTAATCTTTTCAGCCCGTTGTTTAGTAAAATCACATCTGCACTTTGCATGGCAATATGCGAAGCTCCACTCAGGGAAATACCTAAAGTGGCTTTTGCTAATGCAGGGGCATCATTTATGCCATCGCCTACCATCGCCGTAGGCATGATGGCATTAAGCTCGGCTATTTTAGCCAATTTCTGGTCAGGTGTTTGTTCTGCTATTACTTCGTCAATGCCCAACGCAGCAGCCACTTGTTTACATTTTTCAAGCCGATCGCCACTTAATAAAATGGTATTTATTTTTTTTGCATGAAGCCAGTCAATTACCTGCCTGGCTTCCTCTCTAATACTATCTTCTACATTTACCCAACCGATGTTTTTTTTATTTTTAAGCAAATAAACGGTATGTGGAACTTCGGGTTTTTCATCTAATAATTTATATGAACCCGCTTCATACATATTTCCTTCAGCGTCTTGCGCTCGTACACCCAGGCCTTTAATCTCTTCTACTTTAGCCCAACGGATCTCCCCGTTTCCTTTAAAAGCATCTACTATCGATTGGGCAATGGGGTGGTTTGAATATTTTTCCAGTGAATACATTATTTTCTTAAACCCGTTTTCATCTCCTTCGCTATGCATACCCGAAATATGAAAATCGCCGGTGGTGAGGGTACCCGTCTTATCAAAAACTACTTGCTTTATATTTTTAAATGATTCTAATGCCGATGCATTCCGATATAAAATTCCCTTTTTTGCTCCCCTGCCCAGCCCCACCGCAATTGCCGCCGGCGTAGCTAAACCCATAGCACAAGGGCAAGAAATTACCAATACCGCAATACTACGCATAAGCGCTGTACCTGCTGTCTTATCAAAGAAACTATAGTTTACAAAAAAGGTGATGAATGCCAGCCCCACTACTACCGGAACAAAAACAGCACTGATTTTATCTGCCATTTTTTGCATAGGCGGTTTTTCTGCCTGTGCATGCCTTACCATTTGTAGTATGCCGCTGAGAACGGTATCTTTTCCGGCTGCTGTAACCTGCGCTTTCACTAACCCTTCTACCAATAAGCTACCCCCAATTAAGCTGTCTTTTTTTTGCTTGTATACGGGCATGGATTCTCCGGTAATAATGGCTTCATTTACCTGGCAATCTCCCCATAATATTTTACAATCAGCGGGTACCTGTTCTCCATTTTTTATTAAGAGCAGGTCTCCTGTTTTTAAATAAATATTTTCAATGGGAAAAATTTGTTCTTTGTGTTCATCATCAAAGGCAATCATATTGGCCATCACTTTTTGTGATTTTGCCAATGCATTTACCGATCGCTGGGTAGACTTAATGGATGACTCTTCTAAAAAATTACCAAAAAACACGAGGGTGATAATGGAAGCCGTTGTTTCAAAAAACAAATAATCATCGCCAAGGTTTAGCACGGCCCCGGTTAAACTATAAACAAAAGAGGCCAGGGCCCCCAGCGCTATCAGCACATCCATATTGGGAACACCGGATCGTAAACTACTGATTGCACTACGGCCAAAATGCCAAATTCCGACTACAAAAACGGGCAGGCATAATAGAAGTTGCAGCCAGGGGTTCATTAACCAATGCACCGGCAGCCAGCTATGCAGCATGTGTAACATTAAAACTGCGGTAAATGGTAAACAAAAGAAAAACCTCTTTTTATTACTATTTAAAAAACCAGATCCCCCGGCATGAGCATGAGCATGATCACCGGCTTCTTCAACCACCTGGTAACCCAGTTTTTTGATGCCCTGCTGTATTATTTCTTTATCGTAGCTATTGGAATGTAAGAAACTTACAGCGCCACTAATGGGGTCTACTTTTACCTCTTGCAAGCCTTGTTTTTCCAGGAATTTTGACACACTTAATGCACAATTGCTACAGGTCATTCCCGTTACGGTTAATTCTTCTTTTAGCATGTTACAAATTTACCGTGGGTAACTTATAAACAATTCCTAATTATGAAATTTATCTTTGCATCATGGATGTAATTTTTTCATTGGTTGAAATCAACGAGGTTGCAAAATTATTATTAGAAAAAATGAATAATACCGGTGTACTTTGTTTATACGGGGAAATGGGTGCCGGCAAAACTACTTTGGTAAAAGCCATCGCTGCAACACTTGGCGTAAAAGATACGGTGAGCAGCCCCACTTTTTCTATTATTAATGAATATACCCTGGCAGATGGGACCCCGATGTACCATTTAGATTTGTACCGGATTAAAGATGAAGAAGAGGCCATCGCCGCAGGGGTAGAGCATTGTTTGTATTCCGGGGCGTTATGCATGGTAGAGTGGCCGCAGCATGCCCTATCCTTAATACCTGAAAATGCAGTTAAATGCACTTTAACTTTACTTCCCCATAACCACAGAAAGCTGGAAATAAATTTGTAATTTGTATCCTATTCCATTTACAAATCATGGCAACATCAAAACCTTTTGTATCCCCCTCTTTAGCATACGAAACGCTGGAAGAAACGCTTGACGTAAAACCAAAAACAGAAAAATTATTTATTGGCATACCCCGGGAAGATTCATTTAATGAGAACCGGGTAGCGCTTACACCGGAAGCCGTAGGTGTAATTATTGCCAATGGCCATGATGTACAAATAGAAACCAAGGCCGGCGAAGGCGCCAATTATAGCGATAAAGATTATAGTGATGCAGGTGCTAAAATTGTTTTTACCAAGAAAGATGTTTATGAAAGCGATATCCTGGTAAAGAGCGCCCCCGTAAGCGAAGAAGAATGTGAATATATAAGGTTGAACCAATCCATCATATCCCCTATCCATCTTTCGGTAATGAAAAAAAGCATTATCGAAAAAATGATGCAAAAAAGGATTACAGCGCTGAGCTTTGAAAATTTAAAAGACGGGAGTGGCCACAACCCAATCGTTCGCAGTATGAGTGAAATTGCAGGGAGCGCTATCCTTTTAATTGCAGGCCAGTACCTGAGCAATGCCAATAACGGTAAGGGCGTTTTAGTAGGTGGCATAAGCGGGATACCGCCCACTAAAGTAATTATTATAGGTGCCGGTATTGTAGGTGAATATGCTGCCCGAACCGCCTTAGCCATGGGCGCCAGTGTAAAAGTTTTTGACAATAGTATATATCGCTTAAAGCGGATGCAAAATAATATAGGAGCCCGTATGTGGACCTCTGTGTTAGAACCTAAAATTTTAGCAAAGCAATTAAAGAGTTGCGATGTGGCTGTGGGCGCTTTAGGCGGCAGTGGCGGCCGTACACCCATAGTGGTTTCAGAAGAAATGGTAAGCCAAATGCGCCCCGGGAGTGTAATACTGGATGTGAGTATTGATCATGGCGGCTGTTTTGAAACAAGTATGGTAACAACCCATAAAAAGCCTGTGTTTAAAAAATACGATGTTATTCATTATTGCGTACCCAATATACCCAGTGGCTTTGCCCGTACTGCTTCACAGGCTATCAGCAATGTGCTTATGCCCTTATTATTAGAAGTAGCAGAAGATGGCGGCATTGATAATGTGGTTTGGCATAAACTTAATATCAGGAGTGGTATTTATTTATTTAAAGGGGCACTTACCAATTTTCATCTCAGTGAAAAATTCGATATAAAATATACCGATTTAAACCTACTAATTGCCAGCAGGCGCTAACTATTTATAATCCATAATAGAAATTTGTTCATCGCAAAAATGGTATTCCTGTTTGTCATTACTGGCAATTATCACCAGCCTCTTATGGGTATGATATTCTATTAAGCGGGCATACAATTGTATCCCTTCCACATCAAGATTAGTAGTTGGTTCATCTAAAAACAAAGCGGGGCTATCACTAAAAAAAGCCTGCCCGATCTTTAAACGCTGCTTCATACCACTGCTGAAATAACGAATTTGCTTATGAGCAGCCTTTTGTAATTGTACCGTTTCTAAAAGTTCAGCAATACTACAGGTAAGGGTTTTAAAAGAAAGGTGAAAATTTAAAAACTCGGTAGCTGTCATTTCTTCAATAAGATCAAGATAAGGAGCCGCTATGGTTACAAAGGAATAAGGGTCTTCTATTTTATTTTTTGAATTATTGCTGTAAAGTAATCTTCCTTCAGAATGTAATAAAGATCCCATCAACACCTGGAGTAAAGTGGATTTACCGGAACCATTTGCGCCTGTGAGCGCATATTTTTTACCCGGAAAAAAATCATATGATAAATTCCGGAATATCCATTCCCGGTTAAATCTTTTTCCTAGCTGTTGTACATGAATTTGCATAACGCATTAAATAAAAAAAAGAATAGCCCATAAAAAACTATTCTTCCTCATTATTAGTTTTGCTGAATTTTTTGATGATTCCCCTGCCACTTTCCTGGATGAAAGTAACAATCTCATCCCTTTCATCGGTAGCGGGTAATTCTTCTTCAATATAATGTAATGCCTGGGTAGTATTTAAATTACGGTTATAAATAATACGGTAGATATCCAGTATTTGGTTGATGCGGTTGAGTGAAAATCCTCGGCGCTTGAGGCCCACCGAATTCACCCCGGCATAACTTAGGGGGGTACGGCCCGCTTTTATATATGGAGGCACATCTTTACTTACCAGCGAGCCACCGCTTACAAAGGCATGCTGGCCAATTTTTACAAACTGGTGTACCGCACACATACCCGCAAGTATGGCGTAATCGCCCATCTCTACATGCCCTGCAATTTGGGTATTATTGCTTAAAATACAATTGGCGCCTATTTGGCAATCATGGGCTATATGGCTATACGCCATAATTAAACAATTGGCTCCCACTTTGGTTGTCCACCTGTCTTTGCTGCCCCGGTTGATGGTTACAAATTCTCTTATCGTTGTATTATCTCCTATTTCTACGGTAGTAGCTTCCCCTTCAAACTTAAGATCTTGCGGTATAGCAGAAATTACAGCACCGGGAAAGATGCGGCAGTTTTTGCCGATACGGGCGCCTTCCATAATGGTAACATTGCTACCCACCCAGGTACCTTCACCAATTTCTACATTGGGATGAATTACTGAAAAGGGATCGATCTTTACATTGGTAGCCAGTTTGGCATTGGGATGAATATACGTATGGGGATGAATCATTTGTTCGCTACTCCTACCAGGAGATATATTTAAAGTTTCATTTAGCAATATTACTAAAGTCTTAATTTCTTTTTACAAGTTGTGCGGTAAACTCACCTTCTGTACAGAGTTTATTCCCCACATATACGCTGCCCCGCATTACACAAATCCCTCTTCTGATGGGTTCAATTAATTCCATTTTTAAAATCATGGTATCGCCGGGTACCACTTTTTGCTTAAACTTACAATTATCTACTTTTAAAAAATAAGTGTCATATTCACCCTCGGGCATACTGTTAATGCACAGGATCCCGCCCGTTTGGGCGAGGGCTTCTACCTGCAAAACCCCTGGCATTACCGGGTTCCCGGGAAAATGGCCCTGGAAAAAGTATTCATTAAAAGTTACATTTTTTATTCCTACAATTTTTTTATCTGATAGTTCAATTACTTTATCAACCAATAAAAAAGGATAGCGGTGCGGTAATGTTTTTTCTATTTGTTCCGTATTATATATGGGCAGTTGGTTGGGGTCATATACCGGAACATCTTTGGTGTGCTTATTCTTCTTTATGTATTTTTTTATTTGCCTGGCAAACTCCACATTGCTGCTATGGCCGGGCCTGTTGGCAATAATATGGGCCTTAATAGGATAACCAATGAGGGCAAGGTCGCCTACTACATCTAATAATTTATGGCGGGCCGGTTCATTGGCAAACCGAAGTTCAAGGTTATTTAAATAACCCTCTGTTTTTACTTCTACCTTATCTCTTCCAAAAGCTTTTGCCAGCCTTTTCATTTCAACGGCGGTAACCGGTTTATCAACCACTACAATGGCATTATTGATATCACCCCCTTTTATCAAATTATTATCCAGCAAAGCTTCCAGTTCATGTAAAAAGCAAAATGTGCGGCAGGGTGCTATTTCATTTTGAAATTCTTTTATTGATTTTAGGCTGGCGTGCTGTGTACCCAAAACGGGGCTGTTAAAATCAATAAGGGTGGTAATATGATAGCTGGTGGCAGGCAGCGCTGTCATTTCTACTCTTTTTTTATCATCATAAAAAGAGATATTGGTATCCAGGCTATACCATATTTTAGTAGCATCCTGTTCTACTACGCCGGCTTTATCAATACAGTCTACAAAATCTTTACTGCTGCCATCTTTAATCGGAATTTCAGGACCATTTACTTCCACCAGGCAATTATCTATGCCCATTCCTACCAGGGCAGCCAATACATGTTCTACCGTGCTAATTTTTACGCCGTCCTGTTCCAGGGTAGTGCCTCTTGCCGTATCGGTTACGAGGTCGCAATCTGCTTTAATGATAGGTTTATTGGGCAAATCGCTGCGTTGAAATTGATATCCAAAGCCTGGGTTTGCCGGGTGCAGGATCATATTAACATCAACGCCTGTATGTAATCCGGTTCCGGAAATATGAATGGGTTCGGCTATTGTATGCTGCTTATCCGCATTAAAATTCTTATCCATACTTATTTTAAACTTTGCGCAAAGATATTTAATTTCTGCTGCTGTTCAAGTAGGCAAAATGGCGGAAGAATGAAAAGGACTATTCTTTATTGCCTGGTTTGAGGATCCATGCTTTTTATAAAAACTTCCAGTTCTTTCAGTCTTTTTTCAATTTCAGGGAGATTACGGCTAACGGCCTGGCTTCTTAAGGCAGAGGTATAATCATATGCAGGCGATCCTGTTACTGCACTGTTGGGCTCTTTTATTGATTTACTAACACCGCTTTGGGCATTTATTTTTGAGCCATCGGCTATTTGTATATGGCCTACAATGCCCACCTGGCCTCCTATCATTACATTTTTTCCAATTTTTGTACTGCCACTTATACCTGTTTGTGCGGCAATTACACTATTGGCGCCAATTTCTACATTATGAGCAATTTGAATAAGGTTATCCAGTTTGGCGCCTGTTCTAATAATTGTACTCCCAATGGTAGCACGATCTATTGTTGTATTGGCGCCAATTTCTACTCCATCTTCAATGACAACATTGCCAATTTGTGGTACTTTCTTCAGGGAACCATCCACCTGGGGTGCATATCCAAAACCATCACTGCCTATTACCGTGCCGGCATGTATGGAAACATTTTTGCCAATACGGGTACTATGATAAATTTTTACACCGGCATGTAAGATCGTATTCTCACCAATACTTACATTTTTGCCGATATAGGAATTGGGAAAAATCTTTACATTATTTGCAATAATTACATTTTCGCCCAGGTACACAAAGGCGCCCAGGTACACATTTTCGCCTACTTTGGCCGTAGGATGAATAAATACAGGTTCCTCTACACCACTCAGTTGTTCCTTTTGTATTTGCTGGTATTTATCCAGCAAAAGTGCAAAAGAGCTATAAGGATCCGCAACCCGTATTAAAGTGGCCGCAATGGGTTCCTTTAATTGCAAATTATTATTGATGATAACAATAGATGCTTGTGTTTGATATAAATATTCTTCATACTTGGGATTGGCTAAAAATGCCAGCTGCCCGCTGCGGGCTTCTTCTATTTTTCCAAAAGCGCCTACCGATACTTCTCCGGGGCCTTCTAATGTGCCGCCGATTATTTGTGCTATTTGTGTTGCGCTAAACTCCATAAAATTTTTATATCCTTAAAATTATATTCTGATATAACAAAAATAATGTTTTTTAATCTTGCCTCTTAAATTTTCACTAATTAAGGCATTATCCACTTCTGATATCCCCTTTACCTCACCATTTTTAAAAAGAATATTGATGTGCTCATCTTCAAAATTATAGGTACTGCTCACAGCTTCACCTGTAAATACAAGCCAGGAGGCATCCTGTATAGTAATGCCTAAATGCTGTGCTGTTTCATTTTGTTTCCCGGCTACCAGGGCCGGGTTTACAGCTTCGGTGGTATACTGCACTTTAAGCAATTGCCGGTCTACAATGCCTTTGCATAATAAGGATAACACTTTATCTTCTGCGTGGCACCAACTTTTTATAGCCATCATCACATCCACATCATCAATACTGCAAAACTGCTGCAGGGTGATATTCTGCAATGGCTCATGTATAAAACGATTGAGGGGTTGCTGGCATTGGGCATTTACCAACCGGGCTCTTTTAATAATACGTTGCAGCATTTGCTCTGCACTTAAAACCGTTTTATGCAAATACACCTGCCAATACATTAATCGCCTGGCCACTAAAAATTTCTCTATTGAATATATTCCTTTCTCTTCTACCATAAGTTCCCCCTGGTGTACTGTAAGCATTTTTAAAATTCGGTCATAAGCAATTACCCCTTCGTTTACCCCGGTAAAAAAGCTATCTCTTGTTAGGTAATCCATCCTGTCAACATCCAATTGCCCGGAAACCAACTGGTGTAAAAATTTCTTTTTATAACTGCCGGTAAAAATATCAAGCGCCATTTGTAGCCTGCCCCCGTATTGCTCATTTAATTCTTTCATAAGCAACAAAGAAATTTCTTCATGATGCATATTTTCTGCAAGTACATGTTCCAGGGCATGTGAGTAAGGCCCATGGCCAATATCGTGCAATAAAATGGCAATCTTTGCTGCTTGTTCTTCTTCTTTTGTAATATCCACGCCTTTACTCAATAATTCCTGCAATGCACACCGCATTAAATGATACGCTCCCAGGGAATGATGTAAACGGCTGTGTACGGCCCCGGGGTACACCAAATGTGCCATCGCCATCTGGTGAATGCGCCTTAACCTTTGATAATAGGGATGTGCAATAATATCACTGATGAGCACATCATCAATGCTGATGAACCCATATACCGGGTCATTTATAATTTTATGAAATGCCATTTTGCAAAGCTCGTTGATATATGTTAAAAGTATTACAAAGTGAGGTAAAGCTACACAGCATCTTTTTAAAAAATTAAATTTGCAGGTACTGGTTCTTTTGCTTTTCTTGCTTTCACTTTAATTATAAAGATGAGCCATAAATTCCATGAAATATGAGTTTAGCTAAAATACTTTGGGTAGATGATGAAATAGACAGCCTTACTTCGCAAATTTTATTCTTAGAAAATAAGGGGTACGAAGTTGCCACTAAAACAAATGGGTATGATGCGGTAGAATATGTAAAAGAAAATATTGTGGATGTGGTTTTACTGGATGAGACCATGCCCGGCATCACCGGTTTGCAAACCCTGCAACAAATTAAAGAGAATAAAAGTACCCTGCCCGTGGTTTTGATTACCAAAAATGAAGCAGAAAATATTATGGACGATGCGATTGGCAGCCAGATAAGCGATTATTTAATAAAACCCGTAAATCCAAGCCAGGTATTATTAAGTTTAAAAAAATTAATTGACAATAAACGGCTCATTGCAGAGAAAACCACATCTGCCTACCAGCAGGAATTCAGGAGTTTATTTATGGCTCTTAATGATAATCCTGATTATAATGAATGGATGGAACTGTATCGTAAATTAGTGTATTGGGAACTAGAAATTCAAAAAAGCGACAGCCCCGAAATGCAGGAAGTTTTTTATACTCAAAAGCAGGAAGCTAATAACGAGTTTTTTAAGTTTATTTCTAAAAACTATGCAAAGTGGATATCTCCCAAAAGCACCGAAGCGCCCATCATGAGCAATACCCTGCTTAAGTATAAAGTATTGCCACACCTGGAAAAAGGCAAACCCCTTTTTTTTGTTTTAATTGATAATTTACGTTTTGACCAGTGGAAAGCCATTGAACCCTTATTTGCTGCCAGCTTTAGAATTTATGAAGAAGATACTTTTTACTCAATACTTCCTACAGCCACACAATATGCACGCAATGCCATCTTTTCCGGGTTAATGCCAATCGAAATAGAAAAGCAATTTAGCAGCCAGTGGAAAAATGATGATGAAGAAGGAGGAAAAAACCTGTATGAAGAAGAATTTTTAAAAGCACAATTAAAACGGGCCGGCAAAGGAGAGCTAAAATTTTCATATACAAAAATTACCAATAACCAGGATGGTCAAAAATTAGTAGACAATATGCATAATATGCTGCAAAACGATTTTAATGTAATCGTATATAATTTTGTAGATATGCTAAGCCATGCCCGTACCGAAATGGAAGTTTTAAAAGAACTGGCCGGAGACGAAACGAGTTACAGAAGCCTTACCCAGAGCTGGTTTGAACACAGCCCTTTAAACCAGGCCCTAAAGAAAGTGGCTGATAAAAATATAAATGTAATTATCGCTACCGATCATGGCAGCACCCGGGTAAAAACGCCTGCTAAAGTTATTGGAGATAAACAAACAACGGCCAACCTGCGGTATAAACATGGCAGGAACCTGAATTATGAAGAAAAAGATGTGCTGGCATTCCGTGATCCAAAAGAAGCCGGCTTGCCGGTACCCAATGTAAACTCATCCTACATATTCGCAAAAGGCGATATCTTTCTTTGCTACCCCAATAATTACAATCATTTTGTAAACTATTATAAAAACACTTTTCAGCATGGCGGTATTAGCCTGGAAGAAATGATAATCCCGGTAATAAGAATGGGTACAAAATAAGTACACTTATGCACCTTTGTGAATAACCTTATTTTGCTATTCTTTACTATTAATGCAAGTTGCAGGTATTAATTTGTATGATTAACACCTTTTTTTTATTATGAAGTTCACGCAAAATAATTTAGATAAAATAGAAAAGATTATAGAAGAAAGCGGCTATATTATCCGTTATGAAAGAGGTACTTTTCAAAGCGGATACTGCATCCTGCAATCAAAAAAAGTTGTTGTTCTCAATAAATTTTTTCAAACAGAAGGACGAATCAATACCCTTATTGACCTTATTCCCGAGCTGGATATTCATATTGATTTACTTACCCACGAGAGCCAGAAGCTTTTCCTGGAACTCACAAAAAAAAATGAATTAGCCCTCCAGGATTAATACCCGGTTATTCATTTGGTAATAAAATGCTTTGCCGATAGTTTCTTAATTTTGTTTTTTATTGCAATGCATTGCCCCCCACTCACCATAACTTTTTTAGGTACGGGCACCAGTAGTGGTGTTCCTATGATCGCATGCCCTTGTGAAGTATGCCATTCCACCAATCCTAAAGACAAGCGGCTCCGCAGCAGTATTTTGGTGCAAAGCCCCACCACTACTTTGGTTGTAGATACTACACCCGACTTCAGGTACCAAATGTTACGGAGTAATATTACAAAATTAGATGCCGTTATTTTTACTCATCCGCATAAAGATCATATTGCCGGCCTGGATGATATACGGGGGTATAATTTTTTTAGTCATAAAGACATGGATGTATATGCAAATGAAATAACCCAACAAGCTTTACGAAACGAATTTCATTATATTTTTTCCGATCAAAAATACCCGGGCATACCCGCTGTAAACCTGCATTCCATTTCCGGCGGTCCCTTTATGGTAGGGGATATACCCGTACAGCCCATCCAGGTTTGGCATTTAAAAATGCCTGTACTGGGCTTTCGCTTTGGGAATTTCACTTATATTACCGATGCGAATAAAATAGATGCTGAAGAAATAGAAAAAATTACAGGAACTGAAATTTTAATTTTAAATGCGCTTCGCCACAAACCCCATATTTCTCATTTCACTCTTTCAGAAGCCATTGCATTGGCCGATGAACTAAATATCCCCCTTGCATATTTTACCCATATCAGTCACCAGCTTGGCCTGCACGAAAAAATAAATAACACACTGCCTGCAAACAGGCAACTGGCTTACGATCTGCAACAAATTATTTTGTAACCAGCGGCATAGCTGCATGGAACCGCAGTGGCGACGCTCCGTTTTAGCTTAAGCATTCTTATCATCATTTCCCATTCCGTAATACGCCCCCCGTTTACCTTTTTTTAAAAAAGATAAAATAAAACTGGCTACCCATGGGCAGCCAGTTAAGAAGGTATATCAAAAAAAATAATTTATTCAGTTACAACAAGCCTGAAGCCGTTGCCATGAATGTTTACAATTTCTATTTTACTGTCTTCCCGTAAGTACTTACGCAATTTGGCAATATACACATCCATGCTGCGGCCATTAAAATAAGTATCGCTGCCCCATATTTTTTTAAGGGCTGCTTCCCTGGGTAAAAGGTCATTCTTATACTCAGCAAGCATTTTTAATAATTCATTTTCTTTAGGCGACAGGGTTTGAGTCTTACCATCTATGGCCAGTTCCCGCAAACGGGGGTTAAAATGATACCGGCCCAGGTCGAACTCAGCATTGGTTTCTTCCTTGTGCAGTTCTTCGTTACGCTTTAAAATGGCTTTAATCTTATGCAACAATACGTCACTATCAAAAGGCTTGGTGATATAATCATCAGCGCCCAGCTTGTACCCCTGTATAATATCATCCTTCATGGTTTTTGCGCTTAAGAAAAATAAAGGTACATCGGGGTTTACATCTCTTATTTCTTCGGCCAATGCAAATCCATCCATATTGGGCATCATAACATCGAGCAGGCAAATATCAAATTTCTCCCGTTGAAAGGCAGCCAGGCCGAGCCTGCCATCCCTTTCCAGGATTACATCATACTCATTTAATTCCAGGTAATTTTTTAATACCATGCCCAGGTTGGGATCATCTTCGCACAATAAAATTTTGGGTTTAGCTGCTTCCATGTCTTATTAGTTTTTTACAAATAAAATTAAATCAAACTATATACCACTAATATAATGCCTAATTTTTTGTTAACCATCATTTATTATCTGTTGCTGCACTGTAATATAAAAAAAATGCCACCCGTAGGTGGCATGTAAAGAGTTATTACTCATTTATTGAAAGTCGCTATCTGAAACGCCTTCATTAAATTTTACAGCGGTAATGGTCAGTGGTATTTCCTGGCCGCCGGCGTTACGAACAATGGAGAATGGAAATAAAATATTCCCCACTTTTTTGTAATTGCTGTAATTTACCGTTTCTACTTCTCCTTTTGCATCCGTATTTTCTTCCTGCAGCAAGAGCCCGGTTTTTGTAGAGTATTGTTGCACAGAAGTTTTACCACTTGGCATTATTACTTTTAACCGGTAGGTAGCTTCTCCATCTACTTTACCGGCGCCCAGGTAATCTAATTTATAGTCAGAAGTGGTATAGTAAAGTTGTGGAAATACCCCTTTTTCATCGGCCATTTCCTTTATTTGATCTTCGGTCATATCCAGCTTTTGCCCTCCTTGCACCATGTAACCATTCGTACCATTAAATACTTGTTTAAAGATCGTCATGTCGCCCATTTTTAATTCCGTATTTCTTTTATTGGGATTCATTTGTTTTGAAGTTCCTTCAAAACTGCGGCCCATCATTTCTAAAGAAATGTCGGTATGAATTGAAGTGATCCCTTTTATGGCTTCCTTACCCCCGATGGCCTTCAGGTAATCTTCTACAATGCTGTAGGCAGAAACTTTATCGGTTGTTTTAGGAGTTTCAGCAACATTTACATCCGCCGGTTTTTCTACTACCGGATCGGCATAGCGGTCGTATTTTTTTATGGGGTAACCCAGGCGCATCAGGTTGGGTATAATGCGGTCGGCATTCCCGGCAATTACGATACGGCTTCTACCTTCACTAAAATATTCTTTAGATACTTTTTTAATATCGTCAATACTTACTGCGTTTATTTTGGTAAGATATGTTTTATAAAAATCTTTGGGCAGGTCGTTTATTAAAATATTACTGGCCAGTTTGGCGCTGCGGGCAGGGTCTTCCATATTTAATGCAAAATATCCATTGTAAGCGGCCTTTGCGGTAGCCAGTTCTTCTGCAGTGATGTTACCATCCCGCATGCTTATAATTTCTTTTGCGATTTCGGCAACAGCGCTGTCTGTTTTATCGGTACGTACGGCTGCGCTGGCGCTAAACATACTCTGAAAGCGGCCGCTCCCTAAGGATGAATAACTCCCGTAAGTAAACCCATGTTTTTCTCTCAGGTTCATAAATAATTTGGCATCGGCACTGCCACCCAAAATATAATTGGCAAGTAAGGAGGCGTGGTAGTTTGAGCCATTCATAGGGTTGGTTACCAAATTACCCATTCTTATTTCGGCCTGCACAGCAGTAGGTACATTTACAATATCAATTTCGGAACGAACCGGGTTTTCTGCATCGGGAATAGAGGGGAGCGTTAATTTTTTACCGGTCCAGTTGCCCAGGTATTTTTCTACCAGCGCTTTGGCAGCAGCCGGTGTAATATCGCCTACAAAAGTGAGGTAGCTGCGGCTGGGTGTTATATAGTTATTATAGGCATCTTTTATATCCTGGAGGGTGATGGCTTTAATGGTTTCTTCCGTTTCAAATTCACCCATGGCTGTATTTTTTCCATAAGCCAGGGCATTGTTTACCCGGGCTGCAATAGCAGGAGCCGATTTTTCCTGGGATTTTAAACCGGTAAGGGCTTGTTTGCGCAATTTTTCCAAAGCCGCTTCAGGAAAAGAAGGATGCCTTAATGCCTGGGTCATTAATTCAAAAGCTTTCGGAAAATAGCGGGTAAGAGCCGAGGCGGAAGCGCCGCTGGAAGATAAATTTACATTGGCTCCCATTTGATCAATGGCTTCATCAAAATCAGCTTTAGCCATTTGGGTTGTTCCTTCTTCTAACATCTGGCCCATTAATGCCAGATGCCCGGCTTTATTTCCTTCTTTTACAGGACCTGCATCTATAATTAAGGATGCAGATACTTTTGGTAATTTATGATCTTCCACAACCAATAAGGTCATCCCGTTTGGCATATGGTATATTACGGGATCTTTTAGGTTGATGATTGGGGCTGGCCCTGCAACCGGCCTTTTAGACCTGTCTATTTTTTTTACCTGTGCATCTGCATTCATAAAAATGAAAACACCGAGTACAAGTATTAATATTCTTTTCATGTTAATTCGTTTAAAGTTTGCTATTATCCTTTTTTGGGTAAATAATAAAGTACTACACGCTGGTTTTTATTCAGGTATTTACGGGCAACATCCTGTACTTCCTGGCGGGTGATTTTTCTTATTTGTTCCAGTTCAGTATTTATGTTGTTGGTATTGTTATAAAATGTATAACCATCTGCTAAATTTTCGGCTATTCCCAGCATCCGGGTATTTTTATCTAAAAAGTCATTTTCAAACTGGTTTTGCAGTTTTGTAAATTCTTTTTCGCTCATTAATGTAGTTTGTAATTTTTCCACTTCTTCGTCAATATCAGCGATCAAAGTATCTAATGCCACATTTCCATTAGGTAAGCCATATATAATATAGGCCCCGTAATCTTCCAATGCATAATTAAAGGCGCCTACCTGCAAGGCTTCTTTTTTGTCATCTACCATTTTAGTATATAAGCGGCTGCTTTTTCCACCACTTAACACAGCCGATGCCATTTCCAGGATTTTTGAATCTTTACTGGTCATGGAAGGGGTGCGATAAGCAATCATAACGGCAGGTATCTGAATATTGGCATCATATGCGGTATCTATAATTTCTTTTGTAATCGGGTCTTCTTTTTGGGTAACCCGGGGCACCGGTGCGCCTTTAGGAATATCAGAGAAATAAGCATCTACCCATTTCTTTGTTTTTTCAATATCAATATCACCGGCAATAGACAAAACAGCATTGTTGGGTACATAATATTTTTTAAAAAAATCTTTAAACTCCTGCAAAGTTGCGGCATCCAGGTCTGCCATGCTTCCAATGGGCACCCAGGTATAAGGATGCTTGGTAAATAGCCTTTTCATAATTTCAGAAATAAACTGGCCGTAAGGTTGATTATCTACCCGCATCCTTTTTTCTTCTTTCACTACTTCGTTTTGCGTTTTTACACCTACTTCATTTATCACGGGATGCATCATTCTTTCACTTTCCAGCCACAAACCGGTTTCTAATTGATTAGCGGGAAAAACTTCGTAATAAAATGTGCGGTCCTGGGTGGTATTTGCATTATTTTGACCGCCGTTTTGGCTTACAATTTTCATAAATTCACCCCGCTTGATGTTCTCTGAACCTTCAAAGAGCAAATGCTCAAAAAAATGGGCAAAACCGGTACGGTTAGGTTGTTCATCTTTACTCCCTACATGATACATGACTGACACGGCAACAACCGGTACTGACTTATCCTGGTGTAATATCACATCTAACCCATTCTTTAGCTTGTACTCCGTATAAGCTACTTTTTGCGCTGATGCATTTAAACTAAAAGCCAGCAGTGCAAAATAAATTACTGTTTTTTTCATATTTCAAAAATTAGGATGACAAAAATAGGCACAATGCCCCTATTTTCAATAATTACAACACGCAATAGTGATAAACGGTAATAATAAAAACCAAAATTTTAGAATTCTTAAAACTTATCATTCCGCTTCGTAACTTTCCATAAAATTCTATAACATGGCAAGTCGTGAAGATTTTACAAAAACGATTAATGACGGATATACATTTAAAGGAGAATCTATACAATTGGGGTGTGGCATACTCAATGGCGAAGTTATAAGCGAAGCGACCGTACGCCTTCCCCTTAAAACACTTAACCGGCATGGGCTGGTTGCCGGCGCTACCGGAACAGGAAAAACAAAAACTTTACAACTTATTGCAGAATTTTTAAGCGATGCCAGCATCCCTGTGCTGCTGCTGGATATTAAAGGCGATTTAAGTGGCATAGGCGCTCCCGGGGTATTAAATGATAAGGTTGCAGAAAGATACAAGAAACTTAACCTTACTTATACACCCGAAGCATTCCCCTGCGAAATGCTATCACTCACAGGTAAAGACGGTTGTAAATTAAAAGCTACGGTGAGTGAATTTGGCCCGGTTTTATTAAGCAAAATTTTAGGATTAAATGATACGCAGGGAGGTGTTGTTTCCCTCATCTTTAAATACTGCGATGATCATAAATATCCTTTGTTGGATCTTAAAGATTTTATTAAAGTGCTGCAATACATCGGTGATGAAGGAAAAGCAGAAATAGAAAAAGATTATGGCAAAATCTCCACTACTTCTACGGGTACTATATTAAGAAAGGTAATAGAATTACAGCAACAGGGCGCTGATGAATTTTTTGGTGAAAAAAGTTTTGAAGTAGATGACCTGATGAGAATAAATAATGATGGCCGGGGAATGATTAATATTTTACGAACTGCAGATATACAGGATAAGCCCAAATTATTTTCTACATTTATGCTCCAGATGCTGGCAGAAATTTATGCTACCTGCCCCGAAGAAGGCGACCTCGATAAACCCAAACTGGTGATGTTTATTGATGAAGCCCATCTCATTTTCCAGGAAGCCAGTACAGCTCTCCTGCAACAAATTGAAACGATTATCAAACTTATACGCAGTAAAGGAATTGGTATTTATTTTTGCACCCAAAACCCAATGGATGTACCTGCATCGGTATTAGGACAATTGGGTTTAAAAATTCAACATTCTTTAAGGGCTTTTACCGCAGCAGACCGAAAGGCTATTAAACAAACGGCAGACAACTACCCTACTACTACCTTTTATAAAACAGAAGACCTGATTACCGAAATGGGTATTGGTGAAGCTATGATAACTCTGCTCAATGAAAAAGGAATTCCTACCCCACTGGTACATGTAATGCTTTGCTCGCCCAGGAGCCGCATGGATGTACTTACCCAGGCTGAGCTGGATACTATTAATGCAAACAGCAAATTAATAAATAAATACAACCAGGAAATTGATAGCCAAAGCGCTTATGAAATACTTACGGCTAAATTACAGGAGGCCGCAGAAAAATCACCACCCCCGGTAAGCGGGCGGCAAGAAAAACCGGAACCCAGTACATTTGAGAAAGTAGCCAATAACAGTGTTGTTAAAAGCATTGTTCGCACTGCAGGAAATACCATTGTAAGGTCGCTCCTGGGTTCACTGGGCCTGGGTGGCAGATCCACAAAAAGTAAAAGTTTCTTTTAATAAAAAAAAGTATAGCCTACTTCATCATTTAAGCGGATAAACATGAACCCGATTTTTAAAAACCGGTTTGGGCCGGTATTCCTGGTAATCCTTTTTGTAGTCATATTGAGTTTTATTACCCGCCTGGTATTATTATTTTCCAGCTGGGGTAATATTGATTTTAGTATTATGCACCTGCTGGGTATCTTCTTCATCGGCTTGTTTTATGATCTCGTTACAGGCTTTTTCTTTGCCATACCGGTGGCTCTTTATTGCTGGCTGATGAAGGATGCCTGGTATCAAAAAAAATGGAACCGGGTACCCCTTTTTACTTTATTCACCATTATCCTGCTTATCCTGGTATTTAATGTAGGCGGTGAAATTACATTTTGGAACGAATTCAGCACCCGTTATAATTTTATAGCAGTAGATTATCTTGTTTATACCACTGAAGTAATTGGTAATATCCGGGAATCGTATAATATGCCCTTGATACTGGGCGCTGTGCTTTTAGGGGTTGTTATTTTACTCTATCTGTTTCGAAAAAAAATTATGCTGTCACAACAAGTAAGCATGCGTTTTCTTTCACGCAGCATTTATTTTTTGGGCTTTATGGCCATAGCGGCAGCCGGATATTTTTTTGTGAATAATAGTTATAAAAATTTTAGCCGCAATACATATGTAAATGAACTGGCAGGAAATGGCGTGTATGAATTTGGTGCTGCTTTCTGGCACAATGAAATTGACTATCCCAGCTTTTATAAAACCGGGAATAATGAAGAAAATTTTAGAATAATCAGAAACCTGCTTCAGCAACCGGATGCCCGTTTTACCGCCAACCCCTTAAGTATAGAAAGAGAAATAACTCCCGAACAACCGGAACGTAAATGGAATATTGTACTCATTTCTGTAGAAAGTTTAAGTGGCAGCTATTTACAGTATTTTGGCAATAATGAACAAATAACTCCATACCTCGATTCGTTAATTCCGCATAGTTTATTTTTTAAGAATTTTTATGCAACCGGCACCCGTACGGTAAGGGGGTTAGAAGCTTTATCCCTGGCTATACCGCCTACCCCCGGCCAATCAATTGTAAGAAGGCCCAATAATGAAAACATGTTTACAATAGGAAACCTTTTAAAAGATAAAGGGTATGATACCCGCTTTATATATGGTGGCAATAGTTTTTTTGATAATATGGGTTATTTTTTTAGTCACAACGGGTATAAAGTAATTGATGAACGAGACATTCCGGATGTGGCAAATAAATTTAAAACCGCCTGGGGTGTTGCCGATGAATATAGTTTTGACCTGGTGCTGAATGCCTGTGATAGCAGCTTTAAACAAAACAAACCATTTTTTAATCATATCATGACGGTAAGTAATCATCGGCCCTATACCTATCCTGATGGAAGAATTGACAGGCCTTCAAAATCAAAATCAATCCAGGGGGCTGTAAAATATACCGATTACAGCATTCATAAATTTATACAAGATGCCAAAATAAAACCCTGGTTTGATAGTACCGTATTCATCATTGTAGCCGACCATTGTGCCCGCAGCGCCGGAAAAACAGAACTACCTATTGAAAATTACCATATACCCTGTTTCCTGTATGCCCCGGCATTAATACAACCCAAAATGGAAGAGCGTTTTACCAGTCAGATAGATTTAATACCAACCCTTTTAGGATTGATGAACCTCCATTATAAAAGTAAATTCATGGGCTTTGATATTTACAAAAGCCCGCCGCAAAACAGCCGGGTTTTTATAAGTACTTATCAAAAATTAGGATATTTTAAAAACCATAACCTGGTAACCCTGGCCCCTTTAAAGAAAACCGAAATGGAGCAAATAAACCCCGTAAATGGAGAAACAAAACCGGTTGCGCCCGATGGTAATTTGGTGAACGAAACTATCGCCTGGTATCAATCTGCAAGCTACCTTTTTAATAATAATGGGTATAAAAAGAATTAAAACGCCTTATTTACATTCACCAAACTCATTAATAATCATTTAATTACTTATCTTTTGGTAATATTCGACACTATGTAGTATAAATTCTACAAAAAAACCTCAAATAATTTGGAGAATCGGTAAAAGGCAGTTACTTTTACATCGGTTTTTCATAGGATATTGGATTTTAAAGCGGGACTAGATTTCTATCTTGGTCCCTTTTTTATTTTACAGATACCTGCTTATTTTTATCAACAGTTATTTTTTCTTCGGCCATTAAAAAATTCAATACAATCCAAATATGATTTTCTTTTACCGGCTTAAGTTTTTGTATAAGGCTGGTTACAGGTAATGCCTCTTGCCGCAATAATCCCAAAATTTTTTCTGCCAGGATTTTTAAATCCCCCGCAGCCAAACCGGTTGCACTATTATTAATGCAATTATCACATATTTGGCAATTAACCGCTTTAAAATCTCCAAAATACGCAGCTATTTGTTTATTCCGGCACTCCACTTTATTATTAATATAATTTGACATACCCGATACCCGGTGCTCATAATGTTGCTTTTGTTCTAACAAAAAGCGGGTATTTATAAATAAATCATTGCTGTACACCCTGTTTTTTAATAATATGATTTGCTGCCCTGCATACGATGGTTTATAAGACACAACCTGGTATTGCTGTAACAGGTTTAATTGTGTAATAAGCTCTTCCCGGGGAATTTTTATAAAGCCGGCCAGTTTTCTCTCATCAATCGTAACGGGATAATCCAGGATGCCCTCATAACTTCGCAATAATCCTTTTATAACAGGCTCCAGGTTTGGATTCATCTTTTCAAAATCCTGCAATCCCCTGCCCCGTAAAGTAAATTCAAGGGTAGCTGATTTTAAAAGATGATCTGAAAAACTGATAAACCCTAAAAAGGCCAGTGCCTGAATTCCAAAACTGGTGGTAAAAGCGTTCAATTTATATTTTTCTACAAAATCTGCCAGGTCAAAATCATAACTTAAACTATCGCCCATACCGGCAGGTACTTGCAGGTAATTCATGAGCTGGATATAGAGTTCTTTTAAAAATTCTGCATCGGGGTATTTAATATGTGTTTTAAAGAGCAAATCCTGTACTTCATTATAGTCATGCAATAACACAGCATAGGCTCTTTTCCCATCCCGGCCTGCCCTGCCTGCTTCCTGGTAATAATTCTCCAGGCAATCGGGCATATCGTAATGCAGTACTACCCGCACATCGGGTTTATCAATACCCATTCCAAATGCATTGGTACAAACCATAATGCGAACTTTGTTATTTTTCCATTCTTCCTGTTTTTGAGAACGCTCTTCGCTGCTTAAGCCTGCATGATAATAGTGAGCCTGTAAACCATTTGCCTGGAGCATTTGAGCAATTTGCAAAGTATGTTTCCTGCTTTTACAATAAATAATAGCGCTCCCGGGTACATGGGTTAATACCTGCAGCATTTTTGTTTGCTTGGCCTGTGGCATAAAAACACTGTAAGATAAATTAGGCCTTATAAAAGATTGTTCAAAAACGGCATATCCCTTGCTGAACTTAAGATTATCGCAAATATCCTTTTGTACACGGGGTGTAGCCGAAGCCGTAAGCGCTATAACAGGAACCCCGGGCAAATGTTCCCGTAAAGCAGCTATGCGCAAGTATGGAGGCCTGAAATCGTAACCCCATTGCGAAATACAATGCGCTTCGTCCACCGCAATTAAAACAGGTTTTATGGCAGGCAGGTATTCTAAAAATAAAGCTGTTTCCAGCCTTTCGGGCGAGAGATATAAAAATTTATAATTTCCATAGGCTGCATTTTTGTATGCCTGTATTACTTCCCGTTCACTCATACCGGAATATATGGCCAGTGCATGGATACCCCGGTTTTTTAAATTTTCAACCTGGTCTTTCATTAAGGCAATAAGCGGGCTTACTACCAGGCAAATGCCATCCATCGCCATGGCCGGTATTTGAAAGCAAACAGATTTGCCGCCACCTGTAGGTAGTAATGCCAGGCAATCTTTTTGAGCCATTACCGCTTCAATTATTTCAAGTTGCAATGGGCGGAAATCACTATGGCCCCAATATTTTTTTAATATATGTGTATAGTCTGACAACGAATAAAATTAAGTCTAAGTTCAACTACAAATAGATAATTTTTTATTTGTATTTATATATAATTGAATGTTGTAAAGTTATTTTTAATAATCATTTTAAGTTCACATTTTTCTATTGATTTATTAAATTTGTAATGAAAACAAATAACTATCCGCTTATTAAAATAATTCGTACTCTTAAACAACTGCTTTTTTATTTCTCCATTATTTTCTTTATTATTTCATGCAAAAAAATGGATACGGATTCTCCAAATGCTAACATTATTGCAGTTACAAGAGATTTTTTTAATACCCCAGAAGGTACTGACGATCTTACGAAAAGAATCATAAAAACATTGCAACATAAAAACGAACTGAAGCCCTTTGTTACTGCATTTGCCTTAAAAAATGGATACCCTGTTTGGAATAAAACACTTGCTACTATGAAGAATAGCCAAAATCCACAAAGTTTTGTTTCTTCTGCTTCAAACAATAATTCAAATGACACCCTTATTTGTATCCCATTTGTGAAGCAGGGCAGTCAAAGGGTTGCAGGTTTTATTGAAGTAAAGCTAAGTCCGGGAGATAGTATGGATTTTAGATACCGGCTTACGCAAGATTATAAGTTATTAGATTATAATGTAAATGAAAGCTCATTAAACACAGCAGAGAACTATGCCAGCCTGATGATGCAGTTTGAAAAAATGATATTTGGCTATTCTCATTTTAAAGTAACTGACCATAGCTTGTTTAGGCCACAGGAAAGTGATACAGCTACACTAACCGTTGGTTTTTCTGATTCACTCCAGCAACAAAATAACATAACAGTTATTTACCAATGCGCACAATCTTCTGTTAGTATTACATGGAATTGCCCGGCTGCCAAAACACAACAGAATATTAAAAAAGTATCCTGTGGCATTGAAGCTGTATATAATAATTGTTATATAATAGGCATAGAGTGGGACAATGGGATATATACCGGTGGAGGAACTACCGGTGTACCCAGTACAGGAGGTGGCGAAACTGGGGGCATACCATACTATTACCTGTGCAATACAGGTAGTAATGTAGTAAATACCAGCCAAATAGTACCGCCCGAAGATTTACCTGAATGCCCTCCCGCAACAGGAGGTCCTGGCTGGGAGCCAATACCTATAGAAGACGTTTATGACCCCTGCGCTGTATTAAAGGTACAAAACGCAGATACAGCCTATAAAAACAGAATTAGCTACCTTAAAACAAAGTTTAACGAAAAAAAAGAAGCGGGCTTTAGTGAAAATAAACAAAACCAGTTTACGGCGCTTGTACCTGCCCCATCTACCAGCAATTCAGACGCAATAGAAGCTCCTGTAGATAGCACAATCAAAGGCTTTTCGCATAACCATTTGAACGATTATGAAGTAACATCTATTAATATTTATGGTGATGAAGAAACTACTTTAAATAAACCCATCCGCATTTTTAGCCCCGCTGATGTAGATGTTTTAATGCAGCTTATTTATTTAAACCTAAGCTCGGGCAATTTTGCCGATTATTATGTTACCATGGCCGCTAGTGATGGTACTTATACCCTTAAATTTACAGGCACTCCTGCCGATATAAAAGTAGGATATGGCACAGAAGAATGGAGAAAGCATTTTGCAAAATATTGTAACGACTGGTTAAAAAAATATGGACTGGAAAAAACATTTTTAACATACCTGAGAGATGTAATGCAGCTTAACGGGGTAGGTTTATATAAAATAAACAGCAATGATACCATTGACCAGGTAACGCTTACCGTAAATAATAAAATTATTAAAACACCCTGCCCTTAAAACTTTTGTATATGAAACATTTAATTATTATTGCTTTTTCATGCTGCTTCAATACAGCAAAAGCACAATCTGTAATATCATTAGAGCAGGCTGCCACTTATACAGGAGACAGTCTTTTTCCGGCAACAGTAAATTATGTAAAAGACATTAACCACAAGCTTGACCCTTTTATTGGTATTTGGAAAGGCAGTAATGCAGGCTGGCTTTACGAAGTGAGGTTTACTAAAAAAACAGCATGGGATTTTGGCCTGCCGGGTGACGGCATTAAATGGGATGCTCTAATTGGCCGTGTGCTTGTTAAAGACTCTTTAACCAACCAGGTATTGTTTAATGATTTAGATAGTTCCGATTCAAATACATCAATGTTTGGCAAAAATTTTGGCACACCAAGGGTTTATAATATGTATTTTGGCGCTAACTCTGAATGCAATGATTGGGGAGATATCTTTATTTCTTTAAGAACTATTGACTCCACAAAAATGTCAATTTCTTTTATAAGAGGCGGTGATCTATTTGATCCTTCAAATTGCCCCGGGGGGTATGGAAATTACAGAACTATTTTTCCAAGAAACATGGGTTTAACAAAACAATAGTTTCAATTTTTAGCCCGGCTGATGTAGATGTTTTAATGCAGCTTATTTATTTAAACCTAAGCTCGGGTAATTTTGCCGATTACTATGTTACCATGGCCGCTAGTGATGGTACTTATACCCTTAAATTTACAGGCACCCCTGCCGATATAAAAGTAGGATATGGTACAGAAGAATGGGGAAAACATTTTGCAAAATATCTGGAAGATAGAATTCATAAATATACGCCGGAGCTATAAATACAGCTCACTTAGAACTAAGGCTAAACGCTGCCATGCCAACTGAAGATGAACTGAGCGTAGCCAATGAAGTTGCTTGAACTTGATGCCACCGGTAGCAAAATAAAAAAAGCAGCCTTGCGGCTGCCTTTGCACATGAAATGGAGAACTATTAGTTAAATTTTGTCCAACCCTTCCACCAGGTATCACCTACGGTGCAAGCGCCGCGGTAAGTAACTGCACTGAAGCCGGTACTTAATTTTACATGGCTAAAGCTAGCGCCGGAAGTAGCGGCAGAAGCAGCTGTAGGGTTGAAATCGGGATTTGCATAATTGAATGGAGCACCTAAACCAACATCGGTATTGTTTTGCAAAATACTATTACCATAAGCAGGTGTATTAAACCAGGTTAAAATAGTTTGTGTGGTATTGGGCGTTTGCGGAGGATTGCTATTACCGGTGATGCTATATTTTACCGGCTCTGCACAACCTGCAATGATGCTGTTTTGGATAAACAATGAATAAGGAATATTATTATCAACCGGAATACCTTTAGTAGCATCGATGTAAACACCAACGGGCCAACCCATGATCACTGAATTAAATAAAGACAGGCTTGAGTTTCTGCGGATCTGCGCTGCGGCTAAATAATATGCGTTGCCTACGTTGGCAGCAGTAGCCCTTGGTCCAATCACGGTGATGTTTGAAAATACAGGCGCTGTTTGAGGCGTTAATGAACTACCGGCTGCATCGTTATCACTTTCAAAACCTTCTACTTTCGAAATATCTGCAACACCTGAATCTCTTAAGATAATACCGAACTGAACCCGGCCATTGTAACCATTGTCTGTATCAAAATCATCATCCAGGGTTTTGTATGCAATCAGGTATTTGCAATTTACTGTACCACCAAACCATTCGATGGCATCATCGTTTGAATAGCTGATCTGAATATGATCAATGACTGTTTGGCTACCAACGCCGCCAAGGGTTAAGGCGTTAATTTCTTTATCGGGTAAAAATGCATACCCTGCATATTCAATACGTACATATCTTAAGATACCGCTATTATCGGCGGGGTTTTGTTGCTGTGTAGCGGGCGTGCCATATAAACCCAGGCCATCGCTGTTGTTTACGCCACCTTCTACTTCGCCTACACCTTGTACACCATTAAAAGATGCATTGGTAGGCGCATTACCCAAAATTACGATCCCGGCCCAATCGCCTCTTTGCGGATTGGTAGATTCTGAAGTAAATACAATGGGTTTGTCTGCGGTTCCTTCTGCTTTAATCTGGCAACTGCGGGTGATGATTAAACCACCATTGCGGCCGTTTTCTCCTACGATCTTTGTACCCGGCTCAATGGTTAAAATAGCGCCATTGGTTACATATACCAAACCCCGTAATTTATACGTGTACTCTGCTTTCAGGGTACGGTTGGCCGAGATACGCCCCTCTAAAATAATGTTCTCTGATGTGGGTGGCGGATTGGTAGAACCGCCTCCGTTTGAATCGCCATCTACTTCTATTTTACGGCAGCTCAATGCTGTGCATGCTATTAAAACACCGTAAATAATTAGCTTTTTCATTTTGTTGTTATTTTTTTTGTTATGATGATTTTATAAATTATAGCTGAACGAAATGCTGATATTGCTGCCATATTTTCTGCGGATGGCAAATACATCTTTATCCTTATCATATTTTTTGTTATGATTTAGATCGTTGTAAAAGATGGCTGTTTTATTAAGGATATCGGCTATGCCAAGTTTGATGGCGCCTTTTTTATCCAATATTTTTTTACCTACCTGAAAATCCAGGAGTGGACGTGGGTTTTCCCAAATAGCGGGCTGATCGGTACCGCCTACAAATGCGATGCGTCGGCCAATTTGGTTGAACAATAAAGTAGCGTTGTAGCCTTTTACTTCTTCATCGTATTGCAGGCCCAGGTTAATGAGGTATGGACTTTGGCCCTGCATGGGACGATTTAAATTAGTGGTTTTAGAAGTAACCCGGTTGTAGATATAAGAAATATTACCCTGTAAAATAAAGTTTTTGAAAGCAGGCGTAAAGTCCAGCTTTTTACGGAATTCAAGCTCAGCGCCAAAGCTATTGGCTTCATCGGCGTTAATAAAATTATACGTGCTTGAACCGCCTACGCCCGGGTTAAAATAAGCTTCGATGGGCAGTTTGAAATATTTATAAAATACGGCAAAAGTGATGAGCTCAGCAGCACCGGGATAGAGTTCGTAACGCAGATCGAAATTAGAAACCTTGGTGCGTTGCAAATTAGTATTACCAGCTACCGTAGCACCCAGGTCGAAATCATAAAACTGAAATGTACTCAACTCTCTAAATTCCGGACGGATCACCGTTTGCGAAGCAGAAGCTCGCAGATTGGTATTATCTTTTAATTTATAGGTAAGGTTTATACCGGGTAGATAATCGATCAGTTTGCTATGCACATGGCGTGGATCTTTAGCCTTCATGCTACCTACTACCTGATCAAAATGCTCTACCCTTACACCCCATACGGCACGCAACTTATCGCTAAACTGATTGTCTAGTTGTAAGAATCCTGCGTTTAAAATGCTGTTGGCAATATAGCGATAGCTATCTCCTGAAAGTTCGCTGAAAGCAAAATGATTATCGGAACCATTGCCAAAATTCTCAGGATTAAATACCTGGCTTAAAGGCAGGCGGCGCAGCTCTTTATTGTCGATCGGTAAATAAATAGCAAATGGCCTTGAGTTGAACAAACGATCTTTCACCTGGAAGAAATAACCCCCTTTGATAATTTGTGTGCGTTTTTTCCAGCTAAAGTTTTTTGCCAGGTCGGCGCCGGCGGTGTAAACATAATCGTTCAGGAAACCATAATACCGACTACCCGATTTTTGCGATGCATTAGAAGCACCTACCAGTAAGGCATAGGGAGAAGATGGATTGGTTGGATCTTCCTGATTGTACTGTACCCGGCGCTGATCGGGGATGTATTGATCTAAAATATTGAAACTTCCAAACCAATGCAGTTTTAAATTGGCAGCAGCTATTTGGTGCACCCCTGAAAGTTGCGAATTAAAAAATGTATTGGCTTTAAATGCCAGTTCAGACGCCCGGATATTATCACCAATATCAGAATTAGATTCATAATCTTTACCGGTACGCAGCGTTACATAATTACTGGTATTTACATTTAATATATTGCGGAAAGAGATTTTATTTCTATTACCCAATTGCAGCGTAATATTCCCTAAAGCAGCAGCCAATACTTCTTTATTGTATTTGCTGTTTTCATAATCAAAACTCAGGCTGACCATATCATTTTGAATCATGTTTACCTGGTTCTGATAAATCACTCTTTTATTACTGCGGTTGTAGCTGAGGGCAAAGATGCCAGCCAGCTTACTATCTTTTATTTTTTTATTGAATCCGCCATTTACCAAAAATGTTTGGTTAAGAGCCAGTAGGCTCGATCCCTCTTTTTTTGAATCCCAGATATTTTCAAATTCTTTACCCCACTGAGTTTTTTCTTCCCGGCTCAATTGCGCAAATGTTTTTTTAGATGGGAACCCATTGGGTAATGCTCTTGCCCCATTATCGTACCCCAGCCAATCAGTATTACTTCCCATGTAACCAAAAAATTCTTTTCCAACGGTTTGGGTATTAAAGCCCGTTCCTATTTGCACGGTAAAGAAATTTTTTGCCGGTACATCTTTTGTGTTCACCTGTATCAGGCCTCCTGCCCATTCTCCCGGAAGTTCAGTTATAAAAGATTTATTGATGATAATATTATCAATCATAGCCGATGGAATAATATCAAAACTGAAAGTTTTGCGATCGGGTTCTGTACTGTTTAACAATACACCATTTATCATGGCTTGGTTATACCGATCAGCCAGGCCACGCACTACCAGGTATTTTCCTTCCTGGATGCTGGCGCCGGACACTCTTTTTAAAACTTCACCTGTATTTTTATCAGGGCTACGGCGGATAGCCTCCGCACTGATCACCTGTGCCACCACGGGTGCATTGCGCTGGTAAGCAATTAATGCTGCTACTGTTTCCGGGCGACTACCTGAAGTGCGAACTACAACGACATCCTCGGTTTTTGACGATTCGTTCAGTAAGACATCTATATTAAGAACCTGGTTTTTTTCTACGGTGAGGTCGGTAATTTCTTTAGGTGCAAAATTTATATGAGTAAGTTTGATGCGATGTGGTTTACCCGCTTCTACGGTTAGAGAAAAATATCCGTCAGCATCGCTGGTTGTACCTTTTGCCTGCCCATCAATGGTAATTGAAACTCCATATACAACAGCTCCGTTTGTATTGTTAGTAATCTTACCCTCAATGGTTCCGGTTTGAGAAAAACAATTTAAATTTGTGCTTAATAAAGCAATTAAAAAAATTAAAATGCGCATAACTCTTTTATTTGCGCAAAGGTATTTCTACCATATTACCAGGATGTAAACTAAAGTTTACATAAATGTTACCCTACTGTTACGGAAATGTTATTTACCTAAAATTTAAATTGCAGGCGTGTGGTTAGTACATTATCACTAACATCTCTTGTAAAACCGGGCAGGCTGCTACTTTCATTTTTTACGCTTGCATAATAAAGCATAAGCTTTACATTTTCTGAAAAATAATAATTGTACCCGAAGCCCAGGGTGCTGTATTTTATATCTGCCTGCGTAAATCCTGCACCGGGCCAGCCTATTTCTTTACCCGATACCCGGGTATTGGGATCGTAAAAATCATACTTTAAAACCAACTGGTGTTTTACTGAGCCCAGGTTTTGTATAAAATAAAAATAACCACCCCTGAAACGACGCTGATAAAACCCATTAGTACCCGATTGTAACTCTTCGGGGGTTAATGAACTAATTGCTGTACCCGATTGGGTGCCTTGCAACATTTCAGCCCGCAACTGGGTAAATCCTTTTTTATTTTTAAATTTTAATTGTACATCGGCGCCATAATATTTTCGGGGCGAGTAACTCCCTTTGTTTTGAGTGCCGGAATCTATGGCTTGCTTCCATTCGCCATTTTGCATTAAGGTAGTAAATACATAAGGGGTATTATTGAGCAGCCCTCCCTGTAAAGTAGAAGCTGAAGCAGATAAAATTATTTTTGAACTCAACGAAACGGGTTTTAAGGATAAACGAGCGACCAGGTCTTTGTGATTATCAAAATCAGACTTTACTGCAATACCCTGCCCGTTAAAAAACCCCAGATCGAATTTTATTTTCTTGAGGGGATGTGTTTCTTTTCTTACATCGAAACTCAGCATGGCGCCAATATCTCTTTCGCTTTTCATTAAAAGCTGGCTCATGCGGCCTCTTTCGGGACTTTCTCTTTCGCTACTGCTCAGGTTTACTTCGTACCCAAAGGGGCGGGCAAAAATGCCGGTAGTAAACGAAAATAACTGCCATTGATTTTCGGTAATGCGACCCCATACATCCCGTACTGTAAAGCCTCTTTCGTTGGCATCAAACTGAAATACAACCTGTACTCCGGGCTTCTTTCCCTGGCCAAAATGCACATAATCTATACGCACCCGGCTGCGGCGTAGCATAAATCGGTTGCTTACTTCTGCAGCAAAATTGCCCCCTTCAAAACTACTTGTCCCTTTTTCCTGTGCTAATTGAAATTGGGGCTGTACATAACCGCTGATGCGAAATCCATCAAAATTTTTGTAAATTGACAGCAATCCCTTCCCCGTGTTGGTGGTTGTATCCACCATATCCATTAAAAACTGGGCTTTCAATACACCAGAAATCAACATACAACAGAGTGGTATAATAATTTTTTTTATGCCCATATCATATTGACCTTAAAATTAATGTTTATATTAGTTGTATGTTATCAAATTATTACTAATTTTTCTTTGCCTGTGCAAAGAACCTATAATTATAAATTTGCCCAAAATTTTATTTACATGTCATTCAATTCTATTTTAAAGATCTTTCTTCCCAAAGACAGGGTCTTTTACCAGCTATTCGAAAGTGTATCGGCCGAGTTGCTTAAAATGGGAGAAACACTTAAACAAATTATAAGTGAGCCCGAGTTTGAAAAAAGAGCAGTTCTTATAAAGCAGGTTGAAGAAATGGAACATGTGAATGATGAACTTACCCATAAAATATTTACTGAGCTCAGTAAAAACTTTATTACGCCTTTCGATCGGGAAGATATTCATGCCCTGGCAACTTCTTTAGATGATATTGCCGATTACATTTATGCATCTGCCAAAAAAATAAATTTTTACCGGGTAAACCCGGATGATATTGGCATACAAAAAATGGGCGACCTGATAGCCATGGGATGTGTGCAGGTACATAAAGCGGTAACCGAATTACGCAATATGAAAAACATGAGGCAAATTACCGATGCCCTGGTGGCTATTAACAGTATAGAAAACCAGGCAGATGATATTTTTGATATGAGTATTGAACGCCTCTTTGCTACAGAACCCGATGCCAAAGAAGTTATTAAAAAAAGAGAAATTTACCAGATCATGGAAGTGGTAACAGATAAATGTGAAGATGCTGCCAACGTAATAGAATCTATTATTATTAAATACGCTTAAGCACACACTGTTTTTCTTACTGTTCAAATAATCTAATGGCAACCATTTTAATTTTAATTATTTTTTTAGCATTGGTATTTGATTTTATAAATGGCTTTCATGATGCCGCCAATTCTATTGCAACCATTGTAAGTACTAAAGTACTCACTCCTTTTCAGGCTGTAATCTGGGCTGCCTTTTTTAATTTTGTTGCCTTTTTTGTATTTAGCGATCATGCCGTTGCAAATACCGTAGCAAAAACCGTAAAGCCTGAAATTGTAAGTGGGAGCCACGGAATGGTAATCATCTTATCGGGATTACTGGCTGCTATAAGCTGGAACTTACTTACCTGGTGGTACGGTATCCCTTCTTCTTCTTCACATACATTAATTGGCGGGTTTGCAGGCGCTGCCATTGCAGCTGCAGGATTTAGCAGTATTGATAGCGCCATGATTATGAAGACCATTATTTTTATTTTGCTGGCTCCGCTTATTGGAATGTTCATTGCCATTTTTATTACCTTGGTAACCATACAGCAAAAATTTTGGCTTAAAATTTCTATTATCGTTGTACTCGTAGCCGGTTGTGTATTGTTTATCCCGTTCAAAAAAGAATTTGAACGGTGGGGGTTGCTGGCATTGGGTGTAATTTTTGTACTTGCCTATACCTATAATTTTTTACGTGGCGAAACGGCAGCCAGGACCGGGAATATGTTTAAAAAATTGCAATTGGTTTCTTCTGCGGCATTTAGTATTGGGCATGGAGGCGCCGATGCACAAAAAGTAATGGGTATTATTACGGTTGCTTTAATTGCCGGGGGGCAAATAAATCAATTTAGCGAGATGCCGGATTGGGTACCGCTGGCTTGTTATACCGCTATTGGTATTGGTACACTAAGCGGGGGCTGGAAGATTGTAAAAACCATGGGCACCAAAATAACCAAAGTAACCCCGTTAGAAGGAGTATGTGCAGAAACGGCGGGTGCCATCACCCTATTTACTGCCGCCAACCTGGGAGCCCCGGTGAGTACTACACATACCATTTCGGGTGCCATAATGGGCGTAGGCGCTACCCGGCGGCTGAGCGCTGTTCGCTGGGGCGTTACCGTAAGCCTTATTTGGGCCTGGATTCTTACCATACCGGTGAGTGCCCTGTTAGCTGGTGTTTTTTATTTTATATTGAATCATTTCTTTACTTAAAGCCTTTCTCTTTAAAATCATTTTAAAATCACTCTGTATATGAGTGATATTTTTGTTTTCTTTGCAAGATTCCAAACGGTTATTATGAATAAAATTTTAGTTACCGGAGGATGTGGTTTTATTGGATCACATACCCTGGTAGATCTTATAGAGAATGGGTACCAGGTAATATCGGCCGATAATAATAGCCGTAGCCACATTCAAATATTAAATGGAGTAGAAAAGATTACCGGGGTTAAAGTAAAAAATTACATTGTTGATCTTTGCAATTTTGATGACACCTGTGCCATTTTCCAGGAAAATCCCGATTTAAAAGGGATCATCCATTTTGCAGCATATAAAGCCGTAGGCGAATCTGTAGAAAATCCATTAATGTATTATGAAAATAATTTAAACTCTTTGCTTAATTTATTACGCTGTGCAAATGATTTTAAAATCCCTCATTTTGTATTTTCATCTTCCTGCACGGTATATGGCAACCCGGATGAAATTCCGGTAACAGAAAAAACAACTTTTAAACCGGCAGAATCACCTTATGGCAATACAAAACAAATGGGTGAAGAAATTATTCAGCATACCATTCATGCACATCCTAATATTAAAGCCATTTTACTTCGCTATTTTAATCCTGTAGGGGCCCATCCTTCGGCAGAAATTGGTGAAATTCCCATTGGTAAACCGGCAAACCTGGTTCCTGCCATTACACAAACTGCAATAGGTAAGCTTTCGCAAATGAAAGTGTGGGGGAATGATTATCCTACCCGGGATGGAAGCTGTATACGGGATTATATTCATGTATGTGATATTGCACATGCCCATACCTTAGCGCTTAATTTAATGCAGCAAAGCAATAATTCGCTGGATGTTTTTAACCTGGGTACCGGGAACGGCTATACTGTTTTAGAAGTAATTAATAGTTTTGAAAAAGTAAGTGGCAAAAAATTAAATTACCAAATTGCCAGCCGCAGGCCGGGAGATGTGGTAGCTATTTATGCCAATAATGATAAAGCAAAAAATATTTTACATTGGATACCCCGGTATTCATTAGAAGATATGATGAAGACGGCCTGGGCATGGGAAGTAAAATTAAAAGAAGATGATAATTTATTTGGTGCCGTAAAAGCAGCGCTAAACTAATAAGCATTAAATAAATTAACTTGCGCCACATAAAACAGAATACATGACTTTACAAGACATAGAAGTAACCGGGAAAAAAGACACCCGCAGTGGATTTGGGGATGGCATACTGGAAGCCGCCCGTGAAAATGAAAATATTGTTGCCCTTACTGCCGACCTGGCAGGATCTTTAAAACTGGGTGGCTTTATGAAAGAATTCCCGGAAAGATTTATTCAATGCGGAATTGCAGAAGCCAATATGACAGGTATTGCTGCCGGCCTTACCATTGGAGGTAAAATACCCTATACCACTACGTTTGCCAATTTCAGCACCGGAAGAGTGTACGATCAAATTCGCCAGAGCGTAGCTTATAGTGGCAAAAATGTAAAAATTTGTGCTTCGCATGCCGGGCTTACCCTAGGTGAAGATGGCGCTACGCACCAAATATTAGAAGATATTGGCTTAATGAAAATGCTGCCGGGTATGACGGTGATTGTACCTGCAGATTATAATCAAACCAAGGCTGCAACCAAAGCCATTGCCAATTATGAAGGGCCCGTTTACCTTCGTTTTGGCCGCCCCGTATGGCCTATATTTACCAAAGAAGAAGATTTTAAAATTGGGAAAGTACAGGTTTTAAATGAAGGAGCAGATGTAAGCATATTTGCCTGCGGCCACATGGTTTGGAAAGCCGTAGAAGCTGCCAGAATTCTGGCGGCCAGAGGCCTTCAGGTTGATTTGATCAATGTGCATACCATCAAACCATTGGATGAAGAAGGCATTTTAGCTTCTATCAAAAAAACAGGTTGTGCCGTTACGGCCGAAGAGCATAATATTTATGGAGGCATGGGTGATAGCATTGCACAGGTTGCCGCAAAAAATCATCCCATACCCATTGAATATATTGGCACCAACGATACGTTTGGCGAAAGCGGCAAGCCGGAAGAACTGCTTGTAAAATACGGGTTAGATGCAGATCATATTGTAGCTGCTGTTGATAAAGTTTTGATCAGAAAAAAATAAAATATCGTTCTTAAAATATTTTTTGCCTGTTGGCATTAATAAAAAAACTCACCCGTAGGTGAGTTTTTTTATATGCCTCAGAAAAATCATTATCTTTCTACCGTTGTAGGTAAGCCGTTACAATAGCCGCCAGCAGAGAGTTGTTCTCGAATGTGCTTAATTTTTTATTATCCCGTAAAGAACATTATAGCATTTAATAAAAGTTTGCCTGTCTTTATTGCCAGGACAACATTCGTTCTCAAAGTATTCTGGTGCATAAAAAGTAGAGACAATATTCGAAGACTTTGTCAATAATATCAAAGATTTATAAGACGCATCTGAAATCTGGCAGTTGAATTTATTTATTGCATCTACACAAAATATATTAGTGCTGTCATTTTCATTACGTTTTATCTCCCAAGCTTTATTATTAACAATTGTAGTTAATATCATGCTAGCAATTTGGTTGGGTATTATCACGGAGTCAATAGTTAATGGCTTTTCATTATTAATTGAATTTTTTTTAATTATATAGTGATATCCAATGCAGCCATTCTTATTTAAAGCAAATAAGAAATATTGGGAAGGAACATGCATCCAGGTCGTATTAAACTTAGAATAACCCACAATCAAATCATTATTAATTTTAAGTTTCTGCAAAACTGAATCTTGCAATTCGGTTTTTGATCCCCTATTCTCTATTTTTTTTCTAATTTTATTTACATCCCCTTTTGTGCATTGTGCAAAATTTTGAGAAGTCAATAACAGGAAAGGCAATATAATGATAAGTGTTTTCATTGGCATCCTATTTTCATGTTTAAATTATGAGCATCATATGTGTATTGTGGGGTTGGATACCCTGTTAATATAAATGGGGCATGTACTGAAGTGTCTCTTGCTATTATATTAATAGCCTTGATTGCTAAAGTATCACTTCTACTAAGAAATGCAGTAGTATGCTGCAGACCTCCCCATGTTAATCCTCTATAAATTGAATCTCTTAATTCTGGAGAAATGCTGGCATTGGGATATGTAGAAATTAATGAATTCGTCATTGTTGCAACCAGATTTGATGCCATAATTTTATGTTGTGAAAGATTTCCAGGTGGTATATAAATTCCGCCAGATATATTAGGTGGCCAGTATATAGGAAATAATGTTTTAAATTCAATAGAATCAATTTGGTTTGTAATATATTGATAATATTTGAAATCAATATAAGCATGTATTGCTTCATGAATAATTGTAGATGCAATATATTCTTCTGTGGAATTCTTGAGAACCCAAGGGTTCAATTGTATAGTAGCGTAAAAACCACTTTCGCTAACAAATGAACTATCTGGTTTTGTACCAGCATCATCATCCGATTGTGTCCAACCAGAATTTGTTTTAAAAGTTAAATGCATTTTCTCATTCACACCAAAAACAGTATGCAAAGCTACTTGGGCTAGTGCATTCATATTACTGTAATTCGTTAAAGAATCAATAATTCGACTAACACATGGATAATAATTTTTTATGGAAGGATCTATAATTACTTCATCTGCTTGGTAAGGATTATATTCACCAGGTTGATCTTCAATCGGCACCCAGCCCGGCCCGCCTGTTGGTGGCGGGCAATTACCTGGGTCAACCACATTGCTTTGAGCCGTATAAGGGTCTGTGGGGTTATCGGGAGTTGTACAGGGATAAGCATGTGGTATTTCCTTCGCCCTGGTTCGTGGCACACGAAACAACTCCTTCTCAATCCCCATCAAATTCCGCATACAAATTATTTAAAAACCCAAAATGATCAGTTCCGTTTTCATAAAAATAAGCAGATGAATATTAATTATCAAGATCATCTTTAGATAACTCCCACTTTTTGCTAACCAGATTAAAATGAATATAATCTAACCTTTGACTGGCTACTTCACGACTATATATTTCAACAATTAAAGAATACCACTGCCCTATTTCATACTTTTTATTTGCCGCTATTACTTCATGTTCTTTTGACTTCCCTGAGGCGTTTCAATTTCTTCAAAAATTCATGTGCAGTATATTTTAAAAAACTTCCCTGAGGCATTTCTTTTCCATTATTATTAAGTTGCTTCCAAATAAGATGAATATGGTTTGGCATTAGCACAAAGGCATACACTTTTTTCAATTTTTATCTTATAGTTCTTTCAGGTAATCCAAAATTAATTCTTGTTTTCATCATTCAGCAAATATTTTCATTGATGAATAGTGGCAGTAAAAAAGTAAATTTTTACTAATTTATGAATATGATTTGCGGATTATTTGCACACACTAATTGATAAAATTTATTGGTTCGTGTGCCACGAACCGAGGCGTAAGTCACCCGTGGGTACCTGGTCGCATTCCGGTGGAGTACTGCTGTCTGGCGTACCCTCGCCTTCATTGGCACCTTCCAACATCGGCTCGTATACTACTAAAAGCCAGTGTAAAATTTAAATTAGTTTAATCTTTACAACCTGCAGAGGGGGACAATTTTGAAGGCCGGGCTGCTTTTGAATCTAATACTGCCTCATTATTTTTATATTAATGTAAGTACACGATACAATAATTAGTATATATCCCCTTCGTTAATAATTTCGCATAACATATTATAAATGGCAATACTGCCAATTTTTTCTTTTCGCAATAAAGAAAGTGGCCAAAGCACCTCCGGAGGCCCAGTTGTTCGATCTTTCCAAACAGTAATAAAATGTGCATTTGTAATATAAATATCAATCCAAAATTCATTGTTTGGATAATTTATTTGTAGTGAAGCACCTCGATTCAAACTTCCAGCACTACTTACAATAAATGCAGTATCAAAGCCATTTGGTAAATGAGCAATTAATGTATCAATAGGTTTATTTAGATAATTCGCAATTGGAAAATTTCTCAATTGTGCATCTAATGATACTTGAGCACCAGCCTTATTCATCAAAAAGATAAATAGAAGACTAAATAATATTTTATTCATCATTCTATGGATTTAATTTAATGTAATTATTTTTATTGGGAGAAGTAGCTTTATAAAAGCCAATGCCCGAAACAGATGCAGAACCTAAATACTGAATCCAGGTTTGCTCAGAACAAGTTTGACCATTGGGATATTGTAAGGTTAAAGTATTAAATTTTGCATTAAATAGTTTTTTATGTTGCCCCATCTTGCTAATATTAAAATTAGACTTCATTTGTACGTCTTCCAATACAAAAGCATAGCGTGCATTTCCTACTTCTAATATTGCAGTATAACCAACATTGTAAGCATTTTTATTAAATTCTATTAAGTCATCAGGCGAAAAAGATGATCTGTAAAAATTCACGGTATCTTCAGCATGTATGTGTGCGTAAGCCAATAATTCCTCTCCTGCTGCAAGTGTATAGTTAACTCTCGTTTTATCTCCACCCGGAAAACCAGGCATAAAATTTTTTAGATATATTGATCCATTTTTTTTAACAACAATAAAACTCTGTTCTCTAAATTGATTGTTCATTCCCCATTGGTAAAGCGAATCCAGTTCCTTATCGCAAGCTCTGGAAATATTTGAGGGTATGGAATCTGTAGGTGGATCAAACGGCGGCTCCTCGATAAGCACAGGCACCCAGCCCGGCCCGCCTGATGGTGGCGGGCAATTGCCAGGGTCAACCACATTGCTTTGGGCTGTGTAAGGGTCTGTGGGGTTATCGGGGGTTGTACAGGGATAAGCATGCGGTATTTCCCCGGTATTTCCATACCCCCCGGTACCGCCACCCCCTTGCATGGGGTCGGGAAGAGGAATCAGTGTAGAAATACAAGTGGTACTGGTAGTATAATAAAAATAACATTGGCCGGTAGGGCAATTGCCCGCATCGCAACCTCTATTACGTCTACAAAAATCCGGAGTTCCGCAAAAACCATATTGGGTTGTAGTACTACCACATAATGTAATATACCTGTAAGTATTTTCCGTACTAAATGTAATATTCATATCATTAATATGAATATTATTGCTGTTCACATGGCCCGTATCGGTACTAAATAACCGGGGATCGGTTATTGTATAATCATTTACACCAAAAACCACTTTGTTTAATAGTATATTTAAGTAGGCAAATGAGGTAGAAGAAGCCCTTGAGTTATCTTGCTTAAATTCATAAGCCTTATAATCTTTAGCAAGCGAATAACTTAAATCAATAGTTCGCTGTTTTACCTCAGCTTTAATAAACCCCTCTACTGTATTTTCGCCTACCAATACAAAAGGGATTAAGATTGTAGTATCTATTTCAGCATTGCTGTTATTGTTTATAAAGCTGGTTTCATTATTTTGTTGAATTGATGTTCCTATTATGACCTTGTTCCAAACAGGATACCCATTTTCTTTAGCAAACTGAGTTATAAATTCTTTTTCCTCATTGCGTTTTTTTATTTCTTCCATTACTCTTTGTACGGTAGCATTTGGAGCCGAAGTGGTTTGAAAAAATTTAGCAGTAATATCCTTTGTATTTTCAGAGAAGCCTGTATCCATTTTTTTACAGGCTGCAAAAACAATTAATGAAATAACAAAGCAGGCTGCAATCTTTGCGGGGGGGGGTAATTAAATTTCATAAACATTTGGTAAAGGGTTAAAAACTATTTTACAAACATAGGGAAATAACCTGTTACAACAAATGGGGAAAAACCTAATTTTTTACGGGGGAAAACCCCGGTGTTTATTTAAGTTATTTTCTGTAAGAAAAAATTTGCTTTAATTACAAAACTGTATCTATTAAAAACATAATTGCCAATTCAAAAAAAACTCACCCGTAGGTGAGTTTTTTTATATGCCTCAGTAAACATTATCTTTTTTCTGCTTCCGGAACTTTCGGTATGCTAAAGCCTTTGGTCTTCATCAATTCCATCACCGTTTCGATGGCTTTTTCTAATTGGGGATCTACGCCTTTTGCCAAAGCTCCTAAATCTTCAGGTACCTGGATATCCGGGTCTACGCCATGGCCTTCTTTAAACCACCCGTTTTCATCATACATTCTAAAACTGGGAACCGTAATGCTTCCGCCATCAATAAGCGAAGGCACACCCGAAATACCGATGAGCCCGCCCCAGGTGCGTGTGCCCACCAGGGGGCCTAATTTTTCTTTTTTAAAATAATAGGGAAAGGCATCTCCGCCCGAACCACTCCAGCCATTAATAAGCATGACCCGGGGGCCAAATAAAACATTGGGCGGCCAATGCCAGGGATGCCCATCACGGGTGGCCCAAAATACCAATGGTTTACGATTGAGTAATTCAATAAAGCGATCGGGTATTTGGCCACCATTATTAAACCGCTCATCTACAATTAATGCCTTTTTATCGCTCAGTGCATTTAGCTGCCTTACCAGTTCATTTTGGCCATCTACCCCCGTGCTGGGTACAAATAAATATCCCACTTCGCCCCGGGTAGCTTCCTCTACTCTTTTACGCATGCCTTCTACCCAGTTGAGATAACGTAATCTAAATTCACTGCTTAAAGTTTTTACAATGGCTGTATGGGCATTTTTAAAATCGGGTTTTGAATTATAGGTAATCTCAACGGTTTTATCGGCCAGCATGGCAAAAGCGGCATACGGCTCTTTATCTGTTTTAATGGGAATACCATTTACTGCTAAAATATAACTTCCTTCGGGGATATTAACGCCCGAGATGTCGAGAGGAGAATGAACTTCGGCATCCCATATGCCGGCACGGATAATTTTACCCACTTTGTAATAGTCAGCATCGGCCTCCCAATTAATTCCCAGGTAGCCTACATTCGTTTTCCGCTGGCGTTCCAGGTCGCCGCCGCTTTGATAGGTATGGGATGAATTTAATTCTCCAATCATTTCCCCAATTAAATAGTTCACATCTTCCCGGGTGAGGGCGCTCTCTAATAATTTACCATATTTTTCTTTTACGCCTGCCCAGTTTACACCATGCATATTGGCATCATAAAAATAATCCCGTTCCAATCTCCACACATCATTAAACATTTGTTTCCATTCCTGCTTCGGGTCTATTTGCATCACCATTTCTGCCACGGGTACGGTTTTATCTATCTTCGCATTTTCAGAAACCGGTATTACGGCATACTTGCCCCCGGCGTTTACCAATGCTTTATCCGTATTAAAATTTAGAACATACCCGTTTACATTACTCATTACGGTTTTCTCTTCCTTTTTATCCAGGTCAAAATAAGTTAAAGAAGCAGCTTCTCCATCTGAACCGGCATTTGCAAAACGTAAATAATATATTTTTTCATTGGTAGCCTGCAGGTTGCTGATATTACCGGGCTTTACAGGCAACAGGTATAATCGTTCTTCCATCCCGTCAAAATCAATCACTGTATTTTTTGCAGCTTGTTTTAATTCAGCAATTCCTTTTTCTTTTTTCTTTTTTACAACTTTGGCGCTATCTGCCTTGGGTAATTTTTCTTCTTCGGTTATTTTATAGGTTACTGAATCATTTTTGGGGGCCAGCACATAAGGAGTATTTTTTTGAAGGCTGATAACGCCAACCATCGTGGTATTGGGGTACACAAAAGTATTGTCAAGATCAGAGTAAACGGGATTAAAATTTTGGCCTGTTAACAGGTATAAATATTTACCGCCGGGATCAAACTGGGGATTGGTAGCATTGTAAAAACCGGATGTAACGGTATGTGATTTCTTTTCATCGGCATCATAAATAAAAATGCCTTCATGCTGATTTTCCAGGTCCCTGTGATAGGCCAGGTAGCGGCTATCGGGCGACCAACTGGGTGTAAAGCTTCGCAACGGCCCGTCTGCCCAGCGTAAAGCCTGGTCAACTTTTTCAATATTTCCATTCGCAATGCTAATGATTTGGATTACACCAGCCTGGTCGATGGTGGCTATTTTTTTACTATCGGGCGACCAGAAAGTATGGTACCGAAAACCATTTTTATAATTTGTTATTTTTTTTGCCGGCAATTCGTTTTTCAGGTCTTTAATATAGAGCTGGTATTCCCCGGTTTCATCGCTCCACCAGGCCAGTTTGGTTCCATCCGGCGACCAGGATGGATAGCGGTCTGCTGCTTGGGAACTGGCAGTAATATTTTTTACAAACCCTTCTGTTGCCGGTAAAGAAAAAATATCGCCCCGGGCTTCCATCACTACTCTTTTACCATCGGGGCTAATGTTGGTATTAAAAATTAATGATTGTACATTTTCTGTTCTGCTATGCAATGCCATTTCATCGGTAGCGATATGAATATCTACTTTTTTATCCTGGCCCGATGCGATATTGAATAAATGGATATACCCACCCTGTTCATATACAATATCTCCAGGTCCGGATGCAGGAAATTGAATATCGAAATCAGTATAGCTGGTTAATTGCTGGCGGCTGCCATTGCTGATATTATAGCGCCATAAGTTCATTCGGTTTTCTTTGCCCCGGTCGCTAATAAAATAAATATCGTTACCTACCCACATAGGAAATTCTTCACCCGCATCGGTATCGGCAGAAATATTTTTTGAAGTATTTGTTTTAAAATCAAAAATATAAATATCGGCCGTAGTACCACCCCGGTAGCGCTTCCAGTTTCTAAATGCCTGTGAACGGAAAACTACGGCAAGCTGGCTGCCATCGGGAGAGTAAGATCCATATTCGGCATAGGCTAAAGGCAATTTTGTTGCCGGCCCGCCATTGAGGTTGATGCTGTAAAATTGGTTGAACCTTTCTTTGCCACTTTCACGGCCCGAAGCAAATAAAATATTTTTTCCGTCGGGAGCCCAATCAACCACACGGTCGGTACCGCCAAAATAGGTAAGCCGCACAGGCAATCCTCCCTGTATAGAAGTACGGTAAACATCAAAATTACCATCGTAGTTTGCGGTAAATGCTACATTTTTTCCATCAGGAGAAAACCTGGGGAATGATTCCTGGCCGGGCGGGGAACTTATTTTATATGCCTGCCCCCCGTTTTTGGCAACCACCCACAAATCATTTGCATAGCTAAATACAATTTCTGAGGCAGATACATCGGGGAAACGAAAAAGACCTGCATTGTTTTGAGCCAGTAACATGGTATGCATGCATAAGGCTATCAATAAAAATTTAATTTTCATATATCGCTTATTAATTCAAGAATTAAATAGATAAGGAAGGTAATTATTCTCTTTTAAATTAATTAAATAATTATATGAATGGAATAAATACAGGATTCACAAATCACCCAGTAAGCCGGGTACTGTGCCATACATGAATAAAAAGAATACGCTATTTATTTACTCAGGTGCATACTTCTTTCTTTATACAATTGCCGAAAGTAGGGGTCTCTCAGGTCTTTTATAAAACGTATGGCTTCTCCGGTACTTTTCATTTCGGGGCCTAATTCTTTATTTACACCGGGAAACTTATTAAAAGAAAATACGGGTTCTTTTATGGCAAAGCCTTTTAAGTTTTTTTGAAAACTAAAATCTTTTAATTTAGCCTCGCCCAGCATTACTTTGGTGGCAATATTCAAATAGGGAATTTGGTAGGCTTTTGCAATAAAAGGGGTGGTACGGCTGGCTCTGGGATTGGCTTCAATTACATATACGGTTCCATCTTTAATGGCAAACTGGATATTGATGAGCCCCAGTATGTTTAGCGATCGGGCCAGTTTTTCAGCATACTCTTCCATGGTTTGTACAATTAATGGCGAAAGATTAAACTGGGGTAATACTGCATTGCTATCGCCGCTATGAATACCTGCGGGCTCAATATGTTCCATTACACCCATGATGTGGAATTCTTCACCATCAAAAATGCCATCAATTTCTGCTTCCTGGCAACGGTCTAAAAAGTGATCTATCAAAATTTTATTTCCCGGCAAATGTTTCAATAAACTCAGTACTCCTTTTTCCAGTTCTTCATCATTCAATACAATTCGCATCCGCTGGCCGCCCAAAACGTAGCTGGGCCTTACCAATACGGGGTACCCTACCTGGTGTGCCACTTCAATTGCATCATCCGTATTATAAGCTGTCCCATATTTTGGATATGGAATATTTAATTCTTTCAGCATATCGCTAAAGCGGCCACGGTCTTCGGCAATATCCATATTATCGAAACTAGTGCCATATATTTTAATTCCTTTTTCATGAATTAATTTAGCCAGTTTTAATGCGGTTTGCCCGCCCAACTGTACAATGACACCATCGGGTTTTTCATGATCTATAATTTCCCGGATATGTTCCCAAAATACGGGTTCAAAATAAAGTTTATCGGCAATATCAAAATCTGTAGAAACGGTTTCGGGATTACAGTTTACCATGATGGCTTCGTAGCCACATTCTTTAATAGCCAGCAGGCCATGTACACAACAGTAATCAAACTCAATTCCCTGCCCAATTCGGTTGGGGCCACTGCCCAGTACAATTATTTTTTTCTTTTGCGAGGGGATGGATTCATTATGCTGCAATTCATCTTTGTTTGCTGGTTTATTGGGCAGTTCAAAACAAGAATAAAAATACGGCGTCTTGGCTTCAAACTCGGCACTGCAGGTATCTACCATTTTATATACCCGCATGAGGTTCATTTTTTTTCGCCGTTCATATAAGGCATCAGCATCTTCTTCTTTCATGATGCGCACAATTTGTTCATCACTAAAACCCAGCATTTTGGCTTCGGTTAAAAGATCATCGGGCAGGGTTTGCAAATTGTATTTTGCTATTGCTCTTTCACAATCGCAAATCTCTTGAATTTGATAAATGAACCAACGATCTATTAGCGTGCTTTCACAAATTCGTTTTACACTGGCGCCTGCCATCAAGGCATCTTTTATTCTAAATATGCGATCCCATTTGGGAATTTTAATATATTCTATCAATTCATCGGCATGCATCAGGCTTTTACCATAATAGCCCAGGCCTACTGCTTCGTTTTCCAGGCTCTGACAAGCTTTTTGCATGGCTTCGGAAAAATTACGGCCAATGCCCATCACTTCTCCTACGCTTTTCATTTGAAACCCGAGTGTATCATCAGCGCCTTTAAATTTATCAAAATTCCAACGGGGTATTTTTACAATCACATAATCTAACGCCGGTTCAAAATAGGCAGAGGTAGACTGGGTAATTTGGTTTTTTAATTCATCTAAATTATAACCAATTGCCAGTTTGGCTGCAATTTTTGCAATGGGATAGCCGGTTGCTTTACTGGCCAGTGCCGAAGAGCGGCTTACCCGGGGGTTGATTTCCACTACAATAATTTCTTCTGTTTGCGGGTTCATGGCAAATTGTACATTACAGCCACCTGCAAAGTTTCCCAGGTTTCGCATCATACGAATTGCGGTATTGCGCATTCGCTGATACACGGTATCGCTTAAAGTCATGGCAGGGGCTACCGTTATGCTATCGCCGGTGTGCACGCCCATCGGGTCAAAATTTTCTACGGCACAAATGATCACTACATTATCATTATTATCCCGGAGCAGTTCCAGCTCAAACTCCTTCCAGCCCAGTACTGCTTTTTCTACCAGCACTTCATGCAAGGGGCTGGCGGTAAGCGCCCGGTTTAATGCTTCATCTAACTCTTCTTTTTTAAATACAATACCCCCGCCTGTACCGCCCAGTGTAAAAGAGGGGCGAAGCACTAAAGGAAAACCAATTTCCTGTGCAAATTCTTTTCCTTCTAAAAATGAGTTTGCAATTTTTGCTTCACAAACGGAAATGCCCATTTGAATCATCCATTTGCGGAATTTTTCACGGTCTTCGGCTTTATCAATGGCTTTAATATCTACCCCAATTAATTTTACATCATGTTTTTCCCAAACGCCCAGTTCATCTGCCTCTTTGCAGAGGTTAAGGGCAGTTTGGCCGCCCATGGTGGGTAAAACAGCATCAATTTTATTCTCTTCTAATATTTGTTCAATACTCTCTACGGTTAAAGGCAATAAATAAACCCGGTCGGCCATCATACTATCCGTCATAATGGTTGCCGGGTTGCTATTTATGAGGATCACCCGGATACCTTCTTCCCGTAAGCTGCGGGCCGCCTGGGTACCGCTGTAATCAAATTCGCAGGCTTGTCCTATAACAATAGGGCCCGAACCTATAATTAAAACCGATTGAATAGAAGTATCTTTTGGCATATGGTGCAGGAATTTTTTTTGATGGCGTGCAAAAATACTTTTAAAATAGGTATAAGCGAAAGGGAATTTCTCCGCTTTTAATGCACAAAAAAGTGAAAAGCCAAAAAAAATATTTTTTACATTTTCTATTCAGTAAATAACCTAATAAAAAAATGAAACGCTCAAATATTGCAGATTTTTCATTAGCTTTTTTTTTACTTCATAATCTTAAGTTTTATGCAACAGCCTGTTAAGTACGTTTCTCTTATTTTTGCCGGGATGCATATAAAAACAAACAGTACCAAGCGGTGCAGTATCCTGCTCATAGTAGTTTTGCTGCCTTTTATGGTACAAGCACAATGGTTGCCTCAAAAAAATTATCCTCAAAATTATTTTGGCTGGCCGGTGAATGCCATAAAAGCCATTGTTGCCAACTTTGGCGAACTCAGGCCCAATCATTACCACATGGGATTAGATTGCCGAACCGAGCAGGTGCAAAATAAACAGGTATTAGCCGCTGCCGATGGGTATATTGCCAAAGTAAAAATAGAACCCTGGGGTTTTGGCAGGGCTATTTATATAAACCATCCCAATGGCCTCACTACTTTATATGCCCATTTAAATGATTTTACACCCGGGCTGGAGCAATATGTACGAAAGCAACAATATCAATTACAAAAATGGCAGGTATTATTAGATATACCGGCAAATATGTTCCCGGTAAAAAAAGGAGATTTTATCGCTTATAGCGGTACAACCGGTGGCTCCCAAGGGCCGCATGTACATTTTGAAATAAGAGATACTAAAACAGATAAGGTGCTGAACCCGCTTTTATTTAATATGCCCATTACAGATAAAATAGCACCGGATATTATTCGCCTTGCTTATTATGACCGTAACAAAAGCACCTATGAACAAACGCCAAAATACGTGGCCATTAAAAAAATAAATGGTATTTACACACCGCATGGAGGCGTATTAAATGTAAGTACCGGCAAAATAAGCTTTGCGATAACTGCTTTTGACCGCTATACCGGCTCTACTAACCATAATGGTATTTATGAAGCAATATTGTATGAAAACAATAATCCTGTTTGTGGTTTCCAGATGGATAGTATTAGTTATGATGAAACCCGGATGCTGAATGCACACATTGATTATAAAACAAAAGCCAGCGGGGGGCCATACCTGCAACACCTCTCACGCCTGGGTGGGGCAGCAAACATTATTTATAAAACCAACGAATCAAACGGGGTAATCTCATTAAATCCCGGGGAAACAAAGGACATTAAGATTGAAGTGTATGATGCCGATCTCAATAAATCGGAATTAAAATTCACTTTAAAAAGGAGCTTGGCCGATATTACTTATCCGGTACAACCAGGAACCTTGTTTATACCACAAGCCATCAATATTTTTGAAAACGAAGAAGTGAAATTTTATTTACCCGAAAACAGCATTTATGATTCCTTTTATTTTAAGTACAATAAAATATATGTAAATATGGGGAAACCGGTTCATCAACTTCATCATCATACGGTTCCTGTTCAAAATTATTTTACGGTGCAAATAAGAGATAATATTCTTTATATGCCTACCGATAAAATGGTAATGAAATGGTTTGCCGGCAGTAAAACCAGTTATAAAAAAGCTGTACCAGTAATAACAGGCCCGGAAAGAGGATGGTACAGTGCCTCCTGGCGTGAGTTTGGTAATTTTCAATTAATGGAAGACAGCGAACCGCCCACCATTACCCCATTAGGGTTTAAAGACGGTATGAATACGGCCAGGTTAACCAAAATTTCTTTTGCCGTAAAGGACAATACAGAAGAAATAGAAAATTTTACAGGCCAGCTGGACGGGAAATGGATTTTATTCAGCAATGATAAAGGCCGGGTTTTTGTATATGAATTTGATGAAGCCTGCGGACCCGGTGAACATGAACTGAAATTAACTGCAACCGACCAGGCAGGAAACACAACCGAAAAAACGTACCGGTTCACCCGTTAATAAAATATGCCATGATTACACTTAAAGAAGGCGATAAAGCACCGGCATTTACCGGCCATGATCAAAATGATAAACTTATTTCTTTAAAAGATTTTAAAGGAAATAAACTTATTATTTATTTTTATCCGCAAGACGATACGCCTACCTGCACCATCCAGGCATGTAATTTAAGAGATAATTTCAAGGCATTGAAAAAAGCCGGCTTCGCCATTATAGGCATTAGCCCCGATGCGGTAAAAAAGCATAAAAAATTTGAACAAAAATACGATCTCCCCTTCCCGTTAATATCCGATCCCGATCATCATATTATTGATACATACGGCGTATGGGGGCAAAAGCAATTATATGGCCGCAGTTATATGGGGCTGCACCGCACTACGTTTTTGGTAGATGGAAAAGGGATTATTCGAAAAATATTTTTGAAGCCTAAAAGCAAACAGCATGCAGCAGAAATTTTAAATGCCTGGAATGAATACAGCTATTCAAAATAAATTGGAACAGGTAATTGTGAAAGAAAATTCCTGGCTGGCAAAAATTGCTGCCGCTAAATTACGCAGTAAAAGAGTAGCCATTGTATGGGGGCGCAGCATACACTTATGTAATACCAGCAAAAGTGAATTTTTAGCCGATGAACAATGGGTGAAACACGAGCTGTGCCATGTACAGCAATTCAGGCAATATGGCACCACTCGGTTTGTATGGCTATATTTAATAGAATCTATCCGCCATGGTTATTACCACAATAAATTTGAAGTAGAAGCCCGGGCAGCAGAAAATACAGGCACCCTGTAAAGATCACTCTTATAAAAAATAAATTAAGGCAGTACCCATATCAATTCACCAAATGGGTAGGCCTCTTCATGATCTCCGTGCTGTAATATTAATCGGCCATCGGCGCTTATTGATTTTACCACCGCTTCAAAAGCAATATTTCCTTTTTTGAATTTCACTTTTTCGTCCTTTTTATAAAGTGCACGATTGTATTCTGCCAAACTGCTTTTTTTATTTTGCTTTACCTGGTTTACCCGTTTTAATACAGAAATATGTAAATCCCTTGCCAATTGGATAATATCGTAATTTTTACCGGTGATCTGCTTTAGTGAAATCGCTTTTGCAAGCGAAGAATCAAATAAGGTTTGGTTAATATTTAAACCTATTCCAATTATACTGGCACTAATATGAGAGCCCTGTATTTGATTCTCAATCAGGATTCCACCTGCCTTTCTGTCATTGATAAATATATCATTGGGCCATTTTATAAAAATACCAGGAAGCTGTAACAGAGATAAAAAGTCATTTACCCCCAATGCTACACATACAGAAAGCTCAAATTGAGAATGTACAGCAAGCCTGGGCAGCATGGTTACCATGCTTAATGCTATATTTTCGTTTGGCCTGCTTTGCCAGGAATTGCCTCTTTGCCCACGGCCCCCGGTTTGTTCCCTTGCAAACCAGGCCATTCCATGTTTCGCCATTCCTTCATGTAACTTTGCCATGGCATAGTTGTTGGTACTATCCACAGTGTTTAAAATATGAAAAAGCTCGTTTGGCGGCATGATAGGTAAAAAAGAAATAGTAATTTTGAACTTATCGCAAGCTACTTTATTTTGAGCCCGGTACAGGAATAAAAATTACTGTTAAAAACGCAACATAAAAATAAAACATTTGAATAATTTGACCGCATTAGAGAGCCGTAAAAAAAGCATTACCCGACTTACCCGAAACAGTAAAATTTTCAAAACCATTATACAGGCCATTGCTGAGAAAAAGGGGGAGAAGATCATAAGCCTGGATTTAAGAAAGATCCCTGAAGCGGTATCTGATTTTTTTATTGTATGTGAAGCCAATAATACTACACAATTAAGGGCAATAGCCGATTTTGTAGAATATGAAGTAAAACAAAAATGTGGCGAATTCCCTTACAAACACGAAGGGAAACAAGCCCTGCAATGGATTTTGATAGATTACATTAACGTGGTAGTACATATTATGCTACCCGAACCCCGTAAATTTTATCAATTGGAAGAAATGTGGAGCGATGCTCCCATGATGGAACACGAATAATAATAACAAGTATCCGTTTAAATGGTGCAATAACAAATGAATAAGCAAACTAATAATAAAAAAATGCTACCCGAAAAACCCGGTATCGGAAACGAAGACCCACAAAATAAAAAACCAAAGTTTAATATATATTGGATATGGGGCCTTGTTTTTTTAAGTCTTATCACCTTTACCCTGTTCAGGAATGCCAACAGCAGTGGCGTAGAAACATTTCAGCAAAATTTTTATGAAATGGTAAAACAGGGCGATGTAAAACTCATTACCGTAATTAGAAATAAAGATATTGTAAGGGTTTCAATTAACCCCGATAGTTTAAAGGCCAAATCGGCTTTTTACAGTAATATCCTCAACACAGCGGGTGATGACAAACGCTACGAAATATCAAAAAAGCTGGCAGAGCCCCAGTTATATTTTTCCATTGCCGATTCAAAATCTTTTGCTGCCGATTTACAGGAATTTTATAAAAAAAATCCAAACATACCCGAGGTAAAACAAGATGCCAGTAGCGAAGGTGAAGGCTGGGGACAATTGCTGAATACTTTATTACCCATCTTTTTACTGGTATTGGTATTTGTAATGATGATGCGCAAAATGAACGGGCCCGGCGGTGCCGGCGGCCCCGGGGGTATTTTTAATATCGGGAAATCAAAAGCCACTTTATTTGATAAAGGTACCCGGGTTAATATCACATTTGCCGACGTAGCAGGGCTTGATGAAGCTAAAGTAGAAGTAATGGAAATTGTTGATTTCCTGATGAACCCAAAAAAATACACCAACCTGGGTGGTAAAATTCCAAAAGGCGCTTTATTGATTGGCCCCCCCGGTACCGGTAAAACCTTATTGGCAAAAGCCGTTGCAGGCGAAGCACAAGTGCCCTTCTTTAGCCTGAGTGGCAGTGATTTTGTAGAAATGTTTGTAGGGGTTGGTGCCAGCCGGGTAAGAGATCTTTTTAAACAGGCCAGGGAAAAAGCACCCTGCATTATTTTTATAGATGAGATAGATGCCATTGGACGGGCAAGAGGTAAAAATGTGATGATGAGCAATGATGAAAGAGAAAATACATTAAACCAATTGCTGGTAGAAATGGATGGCTTTGGTACCGACCTGGGAATTATTATCCTGGCTGCCACCAACCGCCCGGATGTATTGGACAGTGCCTTACTGCGGCCAGGCCGTTTCGACAGGCAAATTTCTATTGACCGGCCCGACCTGGTAGGTAGAGAAGCTATTTTTAAAGTGCATTTAAATCCCATTAAAATTTCGCAAACCTTAGATATCCATAAACTGGCTGAACAAACCCCCGGGTTTGCAGGTGCCGATATCGCTAATGTGTGTAATGAAGCTGCTTTAATAGCAGCCCGGAAAAATAAAGAAGCAGTAGATATGAGCGATTTCCAGGATGCGATTGACAGGGTGATTGGTGGATTAGAAAAAAAGAATAAAATTATTTCACCCGATGAAAAAGAAATTATTGCATACCACGAAGCAGGCCACGCAATCTGTGGCTGGTTCCTGGAGCATGCATACCCATTATTAAAAGTTACCATTGTTCCCCGGGGTTCGGCTGCATTGGGTTATGCTCAATATACGCCTAAGGAACAATACTTGTATAATACTGACCAGTTGATGGATCAAATTTGTATGACACTGGGAGGCCGGGCCAGTGAAGAAATATTTTTTGGAAAAATAAGTACCGGTGCCAGCAATGACTTGCAGCAAATAACAAAAATTGCCTACAGTATGGTAACCATGTATGGTATGAATGATAAAGTAGGAAACATTAGTTTTTACGATCCGCAACAAGAAAATTATTTTACCAAACCCTATAGTGAAGAAACCGGTAAAATGATTGATGAAGAAGTAAGGAAGCTGGTAGAAACGGCATATAACAAAACGAAAGAACTATTAACTAAATACCGCTGGGCAGTAGAAAAACTGGCAAAAGAATTACTGGTAAAAGAAGTGTTATTTAAAAGTGATGTGGAGCAATTAATTGGCAAACGGCCTTATGAAGAAAAGAAACTTTTAGAAGATCCTGTAAAGCCCGAAGATGCCGTAGCGCTTCCCGAACCCAATACCGGGATTCCAGAAACATTAAAAGATCCCCCTGCGATTTAACAGGCATTTAATCAAGGCCATGCAATCGAACCAGGCAAAAGAAAATATTTTAAAAAAAATCCGGGAGGCTTTAAGCCATCCCGTTCCCCTGCCTTATAGCGGCAGTGAAGGACAGGAATCTGTATTTACTGCCAGCACAGAGGATGATGCAGTAACTTTTGCAGAAGAATTTACCCGGCTACAGGGTAAGTTTGTGTATTGTACGAGTGAAGAAGTATTATGGCAACAATTGCAAGGGCTGCTGGAACAACAACAATTGAAAAAAATTTATTGCAGCGATCCTGCATTTATTCCTGCATTACAACAATCAGGCATCACCCTCACGCATGACCTGGCCCATTGCGATGCATCCATAACAGGTTGCGAATACCTGGTAGCCCGTACCGGAAGTATAGTGCTCAGTGCTGCTCAATCCAATGGCCGTACGGCAAGTGTATATGCACCCATACATATTTGTATTGCATTTAATCACCAGTTGCTGTATGATATTAAAGATGCACTTGAGTTTATGAAGGAAAAGTATAAAGAAAACTTTCCCTCCCTCATCAGTTTTGCAACCGGCCCCAGCCGTACGGCTGATATTGAAAAAACCCTGGTAACGGGTGTACATGGGCCAAAAGAAGTGTATTGTTTTTTAACAGAAGGATAGTTTTTAATAAAACATCACATTCCTGCCCCTGTTTTTTAATTAAAAAATCGTCTTATTAATTAATATGCTTCAATAAAGAGCGCTTATTTTACGGGCGTTTACCTGTAATATTAATCTTTACAATATATTACCAATTCTCTCTTATTGAAGCTATTTTTGCATATATGAATACTCCATCTATAAACCATCTTTTTGTATATGGTTCTTTACGCAGTGGCTTCCGTAACCCGGCTTATGGTTACCTTACCCAAAATTTTCATTTGCTGGGCGAAGCGATTGTAAAAGGAATGCTTTATGATAAAGGTGATTTCCCGGTTGCCAAACCATTTAATGACGATCATTTTATAAACGGGGAATTATACGCCCTCAAAAACCCCGATGAATTTGCCTGGGTATTTGGTCAGCTGGATGATTATGAAGGAATGAATACCGAAGAGGGCATTCCGCCTGCATATATTCGTAAAGAAACAATCGCCTATATGGATGGGAAACCTATTGAAGCCTGGATATATTGGTATAATGGCGACACCAGCCACATGAAGCCGATAGAAACCGGCGATGTAATGAAGTACCTGCAGCAAAAGAACAAACCCTAAATTTACAGGATGGGGCATGCCGCAACTAAAATATTTTTTTTATCTGATTTTCACCTGGGCGCTCCCAATGCTGAAAAAAGCCTCGCCAGGGAAAAAAAGATTATCCGCTTTTTAGACCAAATAAAAAATGAGGCTCATACCATTTTTATCCTGGGCGACCTCTTCGACTTTTGGTTCGAGTATAAAAAAGTAGTGCCCAAAGGCTATACCCGTATATTGGGTAAATTAGCAGAACTTACAGACAGCGGCATCCGCATTCATTTTTTTGTGGGCAACCACGACATGTGGATGAAAGATTATTTTCAAAAAGAATTAAACATACAGGTGTATTATGAACCCACCCCTTTTGAGTTTGCAGGAAAAAAATTTTTAATTGGCCATGGTGATGGCTTAGGCCCGGGCGACAAAGGTTATAAATTCATTAAAAAAATATTTCGCAACCCTGTATCGCAATGGTTATTTGGCGTACTGCCCCCCTACATAGGAATGGGCCTCGCCGATTATTTTAGCAGGAAAAGCAGGGCACAAACCGGCAGTACAGATGAAGTTTTTTTAGGCGAAGAAAAAGAATGGCTGATCATTTATGCCAAAGAAATTTTACAGGAAGAACATTACGATTTTTTTATTTTCGGGCACCGCCATTTACCTATTGACCAACCCCTGCCAAACAACAGCCGCTACATAAACCTGGGCGATTGGATAAAGTATTTTACCTACGCCGTATTTGATGGCAACACAATAACTTTACAAAGCCACAATGAGTTGTAATGCTAAAAATTATTATTGCACATATTATCTTTATCAGCCTTACGGGCCTCCATTTTAGTTGTGCACAATCAATCGCTACTGCCAAAGACAGTACCACAGCAGCACAGCAAAATACCGGCAATATTTCCTATACACTGCTACATCGTATTACCGGTACCTATCATTATATGGATGTAGATGCCCTGGATAATATTTTCTTAATTACCAGCAACTCCCAATTAATAAAATTTAATGCCAAAGGAGATTCCATTGCTGTTTTCAACAATGTAAAAAAATACGGTACCCCCTCGCTTATTGATGTAAGCAACCCGCTTCGCCCCCTTATCTATTATAAAAATTTTTCTACCCTGCTCATGCTGGACAGGCAATTAAGCCTCCGCAACCAAATTAACTTTAGAAAAGGAAATATTTTTTCGGTAAATATCCTGGCCGCAGCATACGATAATAATGTATGGATTTTTGATGAGCAGGATTTTAAACTCAAAAAAATTGATGCAGAAGGCAAAGTACTATCAGAAACAACAGATTGGCGAATGTTATTTACTGAGCTTCCAAACCCGCAATGGATGAAGGATAGCGATGGTTTTGTATATTTATACGACAGTACCAAAGGCTTTTTTATTTTTGATTATTATGGTAGCCTGAAAAACAGCATCCCGCTTTTACATTGGCAGCAGGTAGCTATATCGGGCAATGTTTTATATGGATTTACGGGGCATGTGCTCAACAGTTACCAACTTCATTCTTTGCAATTAAAAACATTTACATTGCCCCCGGTTTTTAAAGATTATACAGGCATTAAAGCCATGAATAACCGGTTGTATATTTTAAATAAAGATGCTGTGGAAGTGTATAGCATACAATAGTTACTATGGAATTTTTACATCATATTATACTGGGGAACACGGTACAAAACTGGCTGATCGTAGCAGGCATTATCCTATTAGCCCTGCTGCTTAAGCGTTTTATTTCGCACCGCATTGCTTCTTTATTGTACAAATTACTTTCTACTAAATGGAAAAGTATGGAAAAGGGGGGCTTTGTTCGCCTTACGGTAAAGCCCACCAGTTGGTTTGTCTTTCTGCTCATTAGTATCGTTACACTCGATAAATTAAATTTTCCGCCCCAATTCGATCATAAAATATATGGCCACTCCATTGCCGTAATGCTAGACAGGCTGGGGGTCGTAATGCTGGTAACCAGCTTCACCTGGTTTGTAATGAGTGTGGTAGATTTTATTTCTTTACTCCTTATATATAAAGCCCAACAGGAAAATGAAAAAAGCCATGGGCAACTGGTTGTTTTTTTCAGGGATTTTTTAAAGGTCATGATTGGTATCATGGGGTTTTTATTAGTGCTAAAACTGGCATTTAACCAGGATATTGGCAACCTGCTTACCGGCTTAAGTATCGTAGGTGCGGCTTTGGCCCTGGCAGCAAAAGAAAGCCTCGAAAATTTAATAGCCTCTTTTATCATATTTTTTGATAAACCCTTCTTTACCGGCGATGCCGTAACAGTAGATAACCTGAGCGGCGTGGTTGAAAAAATTGGGCTTCGCAGTACCCGGTTGCGTACAGCAGATAGAACTTTAGTTACCATTCCCAACCGGCAAATGGTCAGCAGTGCCGTAGATAATTTAAGTATGCGTACCCTCCGGCGCTGCGTTATGAGTTTTGACCTGCTGGCTACAACCCCTGTTTCTAAAGCCAATGAATGTATAGAGGGCATTAAAAAGATTTTAGCTGCCCATGAAAATTCCATACAAAGTAATACAGTATTCATAACAGATCTAAGCAAAAACGGGTTAAATATTACGGCCGAATATTTTACCATTCCTTTTACCCTTTTAGAATTTAACCAACTCAGGCAGGAAGTGTATATCCACATCATGAAAATGATGGAAGAATTAAAAATAGAACTGGTGAGCGCTGGCAATACAATAAAAGTGGTAAATACAGCTGCCACTGCACCCAAAGACAGTACTATTTTATAAGCAGCATCAAAAATAATTGGCATAACTTAGGTGAAAATATATTTTATGAAACCTTCTTACTTGCTATATGCCATCCTGGTTTTTTCAATATTTGCCTGCAAGGGTAAAAAGTATAACGACTTTGGAAATGAAATTTTAGAAGATAAAATAAGCTATCTCCAGGCAAATGACCCGGGTTGTAAGGGTGCGGTACTGAAGCTGGTTTTATCTTCTCAAAAAGTACAAAGCCTGCTGAGTTCTGTGGATGAAACAGTAAAAAAGAATGGCGGTACCGGCCATGGTTTTGTATTAGATGCCAGCCCGCATCCCCAGGCAGATGGTATTACTAAGGAAAGTGATAAATATGAATTCTCAGTGCATGAAATTTTCCCCGATATGCACTCGGTGGTAGCCCAGTTTTCTTATAATCCCGTAAAAAAAGAATTATACCAGTTTGGTCCGCTTAATAATGTGAATACGATTATTGACTATGATACCAGTTTTTTAAGAAATATTGCCCGGGCCTGCCAATAAAAAAATCTATTTCAGTAAAGTAACCAGTTCTTTATCCCAAAGGCCGGTGCTGCCATATTCTACCAGCCTCCCCGTTTCTTTACCATCCTTTAATATGATGATGGTAGGAACATGGCTAATATTAAAAACCCGGGTAAGGTTACCCAGCGTTGTTTTTAACCGGGTTACACCTATAAAGGAAATATCTTTATCAGCAATGCCACTCAGCTCCTGGAGTTTAAAAAATTTAGGAATTATAAAATGAGTGTCTTCGCACCAGGTACCTCCAAATACTAAAAAAGTAAACTTCCCTTTTGCTTTTTCCATGGCCTCCAGTACATCGGCTGAAGGAGCATAGGCCTCCTGGTTTGTTTTATACCAACTATATTCAGCATTATTCATAACGGCGTATTTGCTTATGATGCCATTTAAAATATACGAGCCTGCCTGGGCGCTATCTGCATAAGAGGTATAAGGAGACTGGGCCAGCAGCGGGTTCCCCATTACGCATGCCAGTAAAAGGGCCGTCATCAATAATTTCATAAGGTTATATGTTTGCTTTTAATTCCAGTAAAAAAAATTTCAATTTTTGTAAAGATTCAATAAGTGCATACTGCTCTTCTGCTTTTTTATTTTTTCTTATAAAATCTTTTGCTCCTTCGATGGTATATTTTTTTTCACGCAATAAAAAATAAATCATCTGCAGGTTTTTCACATCTTCGGGCCTGAAGAGCCTGTCGCCTTTGCCATTTTTTTTGGGTTTTAATATATCAAACTCATTTTCCCAAAACCTAATAAGCGATACATTTACGCCAAACATTCCCGCTACCGTTCCTATAGCATAATATCTTTTTGAAAATAATTCTTCATCCCCGGGAATATCCACTTTATCGTTATGCGCATCCATATCGCTCAGTCGCATACGCCCACGGGGTGATTTGCGTAATTTTTTTTCTTTCTCCTTCTTTACTGTTGCATAAATTTCAGGCAATACTACCGGTTCTTCATTTACCTGTATAGTATCTTCATCTGCCTCCTTTTTTTCCTCACTTGCCGGCATTTCCTCATTCCGTTTTGAGTCAGGTTCATCCATCCCAAAATCAAAAGCAATTTGTGTAAGCTTTTTCATGCTTTAAAATTAATGATTAAGTTTTACTTGGTGCCTAAGAACCAAAAACCATGCGGCAAAGCGTGTAAGCAATAGCAGCAAATGTAAGCAGAATGAAAACAAGGATTTAGTCAAAACTACGTGCGCTGCCAGTAGCCGCAATTTTTAAGAGCCGTTCATATTGTTCAGGCCCCAGGTCGTTATAAAAAAAGTAAACAGGGTCTACTGCGTTTCCATTTATATGCACTTCATAATGGCAATGGGGGCCTGTACTTTTGCCGGTACTGCCCACCCATCCCACTACTTCGCCCCTTTTCACTCTTTGGCCAACACGTACTTTTATTCGCACCATATGGCCATACAGGGTTTCATATCCATAGCCGTGGTTTATCATTACATGGTTCCCATACCCGCCCTCGCTATACCCGGCTGCTTCTATTATGCCATCTCCGGTTGCATAAATGGGTGTACCCTGGGGCGCAGAGAAATCGAGGCCCTTATGCATTTTGGGAGTACCATATACCGGGTCAATCCGGCTACCAAAGCCACTCGCTATGCGGTTCAGTTGCTTATTGCTCACCGGTTGTATGGCGGGGATACTGGCCAGTTTGGCATCCTGGTTTTTAATCAGGCTTTCAATTTTTTCATAGCTCTGCAATTGGTAAGTAATGCGGGCATTCAGGTTATTTAGCTGGGCGGCAATATCTTTCCCTATAATATCTTCATCCATACCGCTCACTTTATCAAATTCCTTTTGTTTTTCTATAAGTTTTGCACGGGTGCTATCGGGTACCGGGTTGGCTTCAAAAATAGAGCGGTACACTTCGTTATCTCTTTTTTCAAGTGCTGCCATTTGTTGCTCTGCCATTTTTAGTTTCCCCCTCAGTACATTATAGTTATCGGCAAGCTCTTTATATTTCTGGCGGTTCTCCAGGTCAGCAGGTTTGGGAAAAAAACGGTTATAGAAATAAATCACAATGGCTGAGCTTACCAGCAATACACTTATAAAACCAATGGTACGAAGCAGCTTTACCCTTAGGGGGGTAACTAGTTTTTCATACCGCAAAGATTGCGTATTATAGTAATATTTGATTTTTTTCATAAAATGATCTCAAGCACTCCCCATACTCATCCCGATTAACTAAATTTGCTGCTCCTAAAAAAGTAATTCCTTTTTTGGTACCCGGCAAAAGTAGCAATCCCCGGCTTCATGGGCGTCGCACTCTTGTACGGCCTACCGGGGAGCAGCAGGGGTTGTACAAATATAACCCCATAACACTAAAAATCAACCCGTATAAAATTTTTGAATACATGATGACGGCAACAGCAATAAGAAAAGCTTTCCTTAATTTTTTTATAAGTAAGGGTCATAAAATTGTGCCTTCGGCTCCCATTATTGTAAAAAACGACCCTACCCTGCTGTTTACCAATGCAGGTATGAACCCGTTTAAAGATTATTTTTTAGGAAATAAACCAGCTCCCTACCCACGTATTGCCGATACTCAAAAATGCTTACGAGTAAGTGGTAAACATAACGACCTGGAAGAAGTAGGCGTAGATACTTACCACCATACCATGTTTGAAATGCTGGGCAACTGGAGTTTTGGTGATTATTTTAAAGCAGAAGCCATTGCCTGGAGCTGGGAATTATTAACTGAAATTTATAAGATCCCCAAAGAAAATTTATATGTTACCGTTTTTGAAGGCGATGAAAAAGAAGGTTTACCCAAAGATGAAGAAGCCTGGCAGGAATGGAAAAAATATGTTGCCGAAGACCATATTTTATTAGGTAATAAAAAAGATAACTTTTGGGAAATGGGCGATACCGGGCCTTGTGGCCCCTGCACAGAAATACATGCCGATTGCCGCAGTACTACCGAAAAAGAAAAAATACCCGGTACAAGCCTCGTAAATAATGATCATCCCCAGGTAATTGAAATTTGGAACAATGTATTCATTCAATACAACCGAAAAAAAGACGGAAGCCTGGAACCCCTGCCTGCCCGGCATGTAGATACCGGGATGGGTTTCGAAAGATTAGTACGGGTACTGCAAAATAAAACCAGTAATTATGATACCGATGTATTTGCAGGAACCATTCGTGCAACCGAAGAATGGGTACATAAAAAATATACTTTTTCCAATACAAAAGAAGATGTAGCCTTCCGGGTGCTGGCCGATCATATACGGGCTATTGGTTTTACCATTGCCGATGGGCAACTGCCATCCAATACCGGCGCAGGCTATGTTATTCGCCGCATCTTACGCAGGGCTGCCCGCTATTATTTCTCTTACCTGAATTATAAGAAACCCCTGCTGCATCAATTACTTCCTGTAATTGCCGACCAGTTTAAGGATGTGTTCCCCGAATTATTTGCACAAAAAGATTTTGTGGCAAAAGTAATTAAAGAAGAAGAAGAAGCCTTTTTAAGAACCCTGGATAAAGGATTAAAAAAAATGGATGAATTGATGATGCAAGCCCGGGAAAATAAAAAAATAAGCGGGGCTGCTGCTTTTGAATTGCTGGATACTTATGGTTTTCCCATTGATCTTACCCGCCTCATTGCGGCAGAAAATAATATAACAATTGATGAAGCCGGCTTTACGGCACACATGCAAAAACAAAAAGACAATAGCCGGGCCGCTACGGCATTAGATACTGCCGATTGGGTAATGGTACATGAGGGCAACAGCTCAGGCTTTGTAGGATACCAGCATTTAGAAGCAGAAACAAGAATATTAAAGCACCGGCAGGTTTCTGCAAAAGGAAAACAACTATACCAGCTTGTACTGGAGCAAACTCCATTTTATGCTGAAAGTGGCGGCCAGGTAGGCGATACGGGTGTTTTAGTATTTGGCGAAACACAAATCCCTGTCATCAATACCAAAAAAGAAAATGACCTCATCATACATTTTACTGAAACCCTGCCGGCAGAAACAGGAGGAATGGTAAAAGCCATTGTGCAGAAAGAACGCCGGAAAAATATTGCGGTACACCATAGTGCCACACACCTTATGCATGCCGCATTAAGAGAAGTACTGGGTAAGCATGTAGCACAAAAAGGAAGCCTGGTAAATGAGGAACATCTGCGTTTTGATTTTTCTCATTTTGCAAAACTTAGTGACGAAGAATTAAATAAGGCAGAAGAATTAGTGAATGAAAAAATACGAGAAAATATTCCGGTTGTAATCAAAAGCATGAATAAAGAAGAGGCTATGGCATTGGGAGCCATGGCATTATTTGGTGAAAAATATGGCGATACGGTACGTGTGGTAATTATGGATCCCAACTATTCTATTGAACTTTGTGGTGGCACCCATGTAGGTAATACCGGGGAGTTGGGATTGTTTAAAATTAAATCAGAATCGGCAGTGGCAGCAGGAGTAAGGCGTATAGAAGCATTAAGTGGAAAAGCAGCGATGCAGTACCTCAATAAAAATGACAATGAACTGCAACAAATAAAAGAACGATTAAAACAACCCCAGGATGCACTTAAAACCATTGAACAACTCCAGGCCGAAAATATACAACTGCAAAAAAGAATAGATGCCCTGGAAGCCCGGCAAATGGTAGGTATCCGAAATGAACTTTTGCAAAAAGATGAAATTATTAATGGCATAAACTTTATTGCAGATATTGTAGAAGTAAATAATGCGGATGCGTTAAAAAAACTTTGTTTCGATGTAAAGCATCATGTAAATGATCATGTGATAGTGCTTTGCGCCAATATTGGCGGAAAAGCTTTTGTGGCTATTGGCATTAGCGATACCGTAGTAGCAGCAAGAGGTTTAGATGCTGCTAAACTCATAAAAGAAACTGTAAGCCCGCTCATAAAAGGTGGCGGCGGCGGACAAAAAACATTAGCTACAGCAGGCGGCACAGAGCCCGGTGGGCTGGCGCAGGTAATAGCAAATGTAAAAGCTGTTTTGTCGGAAATTTAGACAACCTATAAGAAGAATAAATCTATTCTTTTTCTAAGTGAAGTTGGCCTGGCACTTCGGATTCATGAGCAAATGCAAACAGAGACACGATAACAGAACCAGAAAGAGCATTGGGGCCAATTAATCCTGGTGATACATCCCGGGTATTAATTGCCTGAAAAAAAACATGCCGAAATGCATCCTGCTTACCATTTAAAGGATTGGGCAGTCCTGTAGCGTCAGCAGCAGAAAATGCTTCTTGAATATTCATTTTTATTTGGAATGCTTGTAAAGGATAAATCGCAATAAGCATTTTTTCATCATATGTTAATTCATCAAATTGATTCGTTACCCGTGTAATATCAAGATTAAAGTTTAATGGAGTATTGAAAAACTTTTCTTCGATCCTGTTTGCATCCTGCATGGGAGCGGTAATCAGGCTGTCCATTTTTTTACAAGCTACAAAAAACACAATTGTTAGGATTGTGAGAACTCCAAAATCCCTGTGGGGGGGCTAACTTTAAATTTCATAAACATCAGGTATGGGGTTAAAATTATATTTACAAACATAGGGAAATATCCTATTACTAAAAATAGGGAAATATCCCCATACTATTATTTGCATAATGTGCCTTTTAAGAATTTCAAATTATCCAGTTATTAAAGTTTTAACTATTTAGAAAAAAGTAATTGTTTTAAAACTCCGTTATAAATAGATAATTTATTTCCAAGTCTATTATAAGCCTAAAATTTTTAAGCAGATAATAAAACCTGCCAGGCTGCATCTACTTTATTATCTACCAGTAATTCTTTAGCATAGCGATGTATTTCCATTTCCATGTCTATCGGGTTTAATGAAAAATACTGAACAATATGTTTTAGTCTTTCATCTTCAAATGCCGGATCTATATGGGGCAGCGCCGTTACATTTGCAAGCTGGCCCAAGTTGTTTCCACTAAGAATCTTACTGTTGCGAATAGCAGCCGGTAAGGCATCTACCCCCACACCTAATTGTACATTGGGTTTTGCCACTTTAAACAAATTGCTTTCATCTACCTTACAATACCAGTCGCCGCCCAGGCGAGCCACATGATGAAATTTTCGCTGATCTATTTTATTATTTTCATCCAGTATTGAATCATCAATATGCATTACCAGCACTTCGCAAATAATTAAATTGCCGGCTCCTCCCTCCTGGCCAAGATATTTTATTTCTAAAACTTTACATTCCAGGTTTACCTTGCTCTCTTTTACCATGGGTGGTTTTACCAGTGTAGCTGCAATAGGAGTAAAGCCGCTTTTAAGAAACTCATTCACGCCTTTATCATATTCACAACTGGCGAGTGATACCTGCTGCACCATATCATAATCCACAATATTTATTACAACTTCCCGGGTTTCTTCTGCATTTTGCAGCGTATGTTTGGTGGTATTGTTTCTTACCCGCCTGGCTGCTGAGAATATTACTACGGGAGGATGGGTAGAAAATAAATTAAAAAAACTAAAAGGGCTTAGGTTCACCATGCCTCCGGCACTGATGGTAGAGGCAAAGGCAATTGGGCGGGGCGCAATTGCATGCTGCAAATAATTTTGTGCCTCTGCAGTAGAAATATCTTTTAAATGAATTTGCATATATCTCTGTGAGCCCGGTGTATGGATGAAGCTGCAGTGTGCGACGCCACTGAAGCCGGGCGTTACCATACTGCCGGGATCCTATTTTTTAAATTAAATATTTTTCTTTAATGCAAAAAGGCTCATCTCACTTTCTTCTTTTATAATGGTATTCACAAGTGTTCCTAAACCGTCAATATCCATTTGTATTACATCATTTTCCTGTAACCATTGTTCTTTATACTCCGGGTCATTGAATTTCCCGGTTCCGTTTAATTCCAAAAAACAGCCTGTGCCTACAGTTCCGCTGCCAATTACATCACCGGGCATCAGGGTAACCCCATAGCTGCAGCGTTCTATAATCTCTGCAAAGGTCCAATCCATATCACTTACATTACCACGGCTCAGTTCCTTATCATTTACTTTACAAGTCATGCTGAGGTTCCATGCTTTGCCGGTGTGGTTTGGTTTGCAGGGTACTTCATAAGATTCCAATTCATCGAGCGTTACCAGCATGGGGCCAATGCAGGTTGCAAAATCTTTTCCTTTGGCAGGCCCCAGGTTTAATTTCATTTCTTCCATTTGTAATTGGCGTGCACTCATATCATTCATGATCATAAGGCCTCCAATATACGGGTCCGCATCGGCTGCCCGGATGTTACGGCCCGGCCGGCAAATCACTACGGCACATTCCAGTTCAAAATCTAATTTTTGAAAATGATCGGGCATACAATACACCGGCCCGGGGCCCTGGATACTATTGTGATTGGTAAAATAAAAAATGGGGTATTGATCAAATTCAGGAATCATTTCTACTTTCCTGTTTCTGCGTGCCGCAGCCACATGCTGCCGAAAGGCATACGCATCCCGGCAACTGGAAGGATGAGGAACAGGGGCAAGCAAATCGGCTTCTTCAAATGGCGTGGTATCTATACTTTTAAAATCGCCTGCCTTGATTTTTTTTTCAATCATGCTGGCCAATGGAATTAAATCATCCCAGTAATTGAGCAACATGGTCATGCTGCCGGGCATATCCGGATGCAACCGGTCCAAATCATATAATTGACCCTCTACCAGCAAAGCCAGTTGGTCTCTTTCATCTTTTAAATAAGTTACAAACTTCATGATCCCTGATTTTTTTGTAAAAATAATGGAAACAAACAGCACTGCCCCAGGTAAATAAAATACAGCTTACTAAGCCCGGGGCCCGGGATGCCTAAAATGGGCTTAAACAGGGCATTACAGCCTGCCATTGTAAAAGTTATGTTCCTTTTTTTGAATGCAAAATCTTGGGTATATTTGCAGTAGAAAACGCCAGTATATGAAATTTGAAAAGATTCATAATAAAGGCCAGGCGCAGTTATTTAAAAATCAGTACCTGGAGTATCTCACCAAAACCCATCCACTGGTAATTTGGGGGATGTATTTACCCATCATAGGTTATATGCTGTATTATAGTAAAACGCATTTCGAAATGCCTGTGGGGGTAATTACAGGAACCTTTTTTGCCGGTATCTTTTTTTGGACTTTTTTTGAATATATCATGCACCGCTGGGTTTTTCATTTTGTATCAGAAAAAGAAAGCACTCAAAAAATAATTTATGTGATGCATGGCAATCACCACGAATATCCAAGGGATAAGGAGAGATTATTTATGCCGCCTGTTCCCAGCCTCATTATTTCTTCTGTTTTATTTTCTTTGTTCTGGTTAATAGGGATGGCCTTGGGCATTCGTGAATTTGCATTTGCGTTTTTTCCGGGTTTTATTTTTGGATACCTGGTATATGGAAGTATGCATTATGCGATTCATGCCTGGAACCCTCCTTATAAATGGATGAAGGGTTTATGGAGAAACCACCATCTTCATCATTATAAAAATGAGCACCAGGGTTTTGGCGTAAGTTCTACATTGTGGGATCATGTTTTTGGAACCATGTTTGATCTTAAAAAAGAAAAAGAAGATAAAGAGGCTGTGAAGAAATTGATGTATTAACTTTCTTATTTTACAACGATGGCCGGTACTTTTATGAAATTAATGGGCGAAGTTTTTAAAGCTTTACAGGAAGCCGGCAACCCTTCCCCAGCCCATACCGGGCGGCAACAGGTTCGCCAAATACCCCTCCCGATTGTAAAAGCATTACTCAAAGAAAATAAAAAAGAAGAAGCCATTGCCTTTTTACAGAGAACTATGAACTGGGATGAGGCAAGAGCCCGTAATTTTACAGATGGGCTACAACCCACTCCCAGTTTGCAAAGAACTCAAAAGACAGCACAACGGGCACACACTAATGCAGCCCATTCCCAAACACACATTGATAAAATAATAAATGAATATGCTGAAGCCGAAAATAATGCAAGTGGGAATTTATTTACTTATTTTTTTAAAATAAAACGATAATCACCATTTATCTTCCGGGGGAATATCCCGATGGGGGCTACTGAATTTTTTACGGAATTCTAATTTTTCAATTTGCCTTTCAATAATAAGCCGGGCTATTAAGAGGGCCGTATTTTCATTTGGATGTTGCGCTAATGTCTCTTTAATGAGCGATTCACGAACATCTATACGATACAGCAAATAAACCAATGAGGAAAAATCTTCGTTGATTAAAGTTTGTATATGCCCTACCAATAATAAAAATAGCTCATCCTGCCCAGGTTGTGCTGCCAGGCTGGCTGACAATGAATTTATTTCTGCTTCACTCCCTGTTTGCATTTTTTTATTATAAAGTTAAAATTTTTCAAGTGCGCCCAGGGCAAACAATGCAAAATCATATTTTACAGGATCTTTTGAATCAAAGGCCCGCAAGGTATTTGTAAGTTCTGCAGCAGCAAGCCAGTCTGTTTGTTTTCGCTCTAATAATTTAAAATGCCGGGCTACCCGGGCCACATGAACATCCAATGGTATGATTAATTGCATGGGTTGTATCGTATGCCATATACCAAAGTCAACCCCGGTATCATCCTGCCTCACCATCCACCGCAGATACATATTTAATCTTTTACAGGCTGATTTTTTCCTGGGAGCGGCGATATGTTTTAGGGTGCGTGCCGGTACATGTTCTAAAGAAAAAAAATAATCATAAAAATTGTTCAGCGAATCTTCCATACTGAATAAACCTTTATTACGCTTATAGGTAAAAGCGGTTTCAAGAGAATGAGACCGGCTATAGTGATATTTAAGAAAAGAGATAAAATAAAGCAAATCGGTATCATTAAAGGTACGGTGCCGGAATTGTAATAATTTTTTTAAATCGGCATCAGTATGTTGCAGGCAAAACTGGTAGGGTGCCTGGTCCATACGATTCATGAGCTCTTTTGATTTGGCTATAATGGTTTTGCGAATGCCCCATGCAAAAACAGCAGAGAAAAAGCCGGCAATTTCAATATCCTGTAATTTGCTAAAAGAATGGGGGATACAAATTGGATCATCTTTAATAAAAGAAGCCCGGTTAAAGTGTTTCACTTTCTCATCCAGGAATTTCTTTAGCCGGGCTTCTTCCATGTATAAACGTATATAAGGCTATTATGCCAGGGCCTGGTTCAGGTCTGCTATTAAATCTTCCGGGTCTTCAATACCCAGGCTTAAGCGAATTAATCCATCGGTAAGGCCTGTCTTTAATCTTTCTTCCCTGGGGATGCTGGCATGCGTCATAGTGGCCGGGTGGTTGATTAATGATTCTACACCACCCAGGCTTTCTGCCAAAGAAAATACCCGGGTAGAAGTTAACACTTTCAATGCTGCTTCCTGGCTATCATCTTTCAACGTAAAACTCATCATGCCGCCAAAATCTTTCATTTGCTTTTTTGCAATTTCGTAACCGGGGTTAGATTCTAATCCACACCAGAAAACTTTATCTACTTTGGGGTGGGCATGCAAGAAAGCAGCTACCTGCCTTCCGTTTTCACAATGCTGGCGCATGCGAACATGCAGGGTTTTAATTCCTCTCAATACCAGGAAACAATCAAACGGGCCCGGCACTGCCCCGCAGCTTTTTTGAATAAAATATAATTGATCCCGCAGCTCCTTGTTGTTCATTACCAAAGCGCCTTGAATAACATCGCTATGGCCGCTCAGGTACTTGGTGCTGGAATGCATCACGATATCGGCGCCCAGGTTTAGCGGGTTTTGCAAGTATGGCGAAGCAAAAGTATTATCTACACATAGCCATGCTTTTGCTTTTTTTGCAATGCCGGCCATGGCAGCAATATCAGTGATATTCATCATGGGGTTGGTGGGCGTTTCTACCCATATCAACTTTGTTTTACCGGTGATGGCATTTTCAACCGCAGCTGTATTTGTGGTATCCACATATATAAATTTTATACCAAAGCGCTCAAATACTTTAGTAAATAAACGATAGGTTCCGCCATACATATCGGCAGCCGCTATTACTTCATCTCCCGGGTTTAATAATTTTATAACCGCATCTGTAGCAGCCACACCACTGCTAAATGCAAGCCCGTAATTTCCATTTTCAATAATGGCCAATGCTTCTTCTAATTTTGTGCGGGTAGGATTCTGGCTCCGTGCATATTCAAAACCTTTGTTTACACCGGGAGCATCCTGTACAAAAGTGGAAGTTTGAAAAATGGGGGTCATAATGGCCCCGGTAGATGGGTCGGGTTCTGCACCTGCATGTACATATTGGGTTCCTTGTTTTTTTAAGCGAAAATTTTCAGTAGCCATTATTTATTTTTTTATGAGCAAATTTACTGATAAAAAAAGCAATGCTTTTCGCCAGGGGCATTTTCATATAAATAGATTGTTCTTTTGGTTTGGGAACTGCTATTGAGTAAGTATATTTACAATATGTGCGGAATTGCAGGAATAATATCCCCCCAATCAAACAAGGTGGGCCAATCCATATTAAAATTAATGATTACCACCCTGGCTCACCGTGGCCCGGATGGTGAAGGTATATGGATAAATAAAAAAAATAATTGCGGATTGGCACATCGCCGCCTGGCCATTATTGACCTTTCTGATGAGGCATCGCAGCCCATGCATTACATGAACCGGTATAGTATTGTATTTAATGGCGAAATTTATAATTATCCCGAAATAAAAAAAGACCTTCAAAAAGCAGGGTATAGTTTTAATACGGCCAGCGATACCGAAGTGATCCTGGCTGCCTATGATTGTTACCGGGAGCGCTGCCTGCAGTATTTTGATGGTATGTTTTCCTTTGCCTTATGGGACGAAAAGCAACAAACACTTTTTATTGCCCGGGATCGTTTTGGAGAAAAACCATTTTATTATCACCTTGGTAAAAACACTTTTTCTTTTGCCAGTGAAATGAAGGCTTTATGGGCTGCCGGCATACCAAAAGATATTGACCAAAAAATGTTGCTGAACTATCTTTCTTTAGGAAACGTACAAAACCCGGCCAATAAAGCACAAACATTTTACCTGCAAATTCATTCTCTGCCCCCGGCACACTATGCTGTATTGCAGTTACAGGATATGAGGTTACAGGTACAACCTTACTGGGATATTGACAAGCAACACACTCAAAAATTACACGACGATGCTATATTGCATAAGCTTGAGTTGCTTTTACGCACCTCCATTGGCCGCCGCTTGCGTAGCGATGTACCGCTTGGAAGCAGCCTGAGCGGCGGTTTAGATAGCAGCACCATCATTTGGTTTGTAAAAACCATTTTACAAAACAGCCGGTCCGCTTCAGATTTTTGCACTTTTTCAGCATGCTTCCCGGGGTTTGACAGAGATGAAAAAGAATATATACAGGAAGCTTCACAATTGGTGGGATTTACAAATTATACCGTTACCCCCTCTCCGCTGGAGCTCATTCATACTTTTGAGAAATTATTATACCACCAGGAAGAACCTTTTCCCAGTTCCAGCATATTTGCCCAATACAAAGTATATGAATTAGCCGCTCAAAAAGGAGTAAAAGTATTGTTAGACGGGCAGGGTGCCGATGAAATCCTGGCTGGTTACCACCGCTACCTCCATTGGTATTTACAGGAAATGGCCGCAGGGTATAAGTTTGCCATGGTAAAAAAAGAAAAATTTTTACTGAAACAAAATAAGGCCATGCTAAGCTGGGGCTATAAAAATTATATTGCCGCTATGCTGCCTTCGCATGCCGCCCTGGCATTAGAAAGAAGAGAATACCGCAGAATTGTGAATAACCCCGATATCACGCATGAACTGATGCGTTGTGTAAAGGGCCGTGAATGGGATGGTATTCATAAACCCATCATTACAAAACTCAATGATATTTTATATTTCAATACCATGCAGATGGGTATGGAAGAATTACTGCGATATGCCGATCGCAATAGTATGGCACATGGTATAGAAGTAAGGCTTCCTTTTTTACAGGCAGATTTGGTGAAATTTATTTTTTCGTTGCCATCTTCTCAAAAAATAAATAATGGTTATGGCAAATGGATATTACGAAGCCTGATGGATACACGCCTGCCTGCTTCTATCGTATGGCGAAAAGATAAAGTAGGTTTTGAACCCCCACAAAAAGAATGGATGTCTTCTGCAACTTTTACCGAATACCTGGCAGAGTCTAAAAGGAAATTAATAAATGAAAAGATTTTAAAGCCTTCGGTAATACATAAAAAATCAATACCGCTAGATGCTTATGAAAGTAACAATTGCGATTGGCGTTATATATGTGCTTCTCATTTGTTCTGATTTTTTTATTTTACAAACAGGATGGGCAAAATGACTTTCACCTGGTCCCAGGCCATAAGTAAACCAGCCCCTCCACTGGCATCCGTAAAAATCATTGTGAAATCTTCTGCCGGAGGTGATTGTGTCATTACCGGAACATCTGTTCTAAAAAAATCTTTCGATTCATCAACATGCAGGCCCCAGGTGTACAGGTTTTTATTCAGTACAAGGGTCCAGCGATCGGCATGGGGTATGCAATACATTACATAATCACCGGCAGGAATATTAGTACCTGCAATGGAAACATTTTTAAAAAATTGAATTTCGGTTGCTTCATTGGCACCCAGGCGCCAGATTTTTCCATAAGGGCACAGATAGGCATCCCCTTCGCCAAAAATTTTTCTCCCTTTTTTATGGGGTCGGCTATAAATTACCCGGGCAATAAGAGGAACCGTATCGCCATGGTTCATCCTAAGGATAGGATAATTTTCGGGATAGTAGATCATATCCATCGGCGATTGATCTAAACGGGTATATGGATTAGTTTTTACGGATTGCAAATCTTCTGCATTTTCTGCCCCCTCTTTTGTTTCTGTTTTAGAATGGCAGGAAATAGCAGCCAGTGCAAAAAGAAATACAAGAATGTGAATTTTTATTTTCATAATTACAAAGATATTGGTAAAGCTGCTTTTACATATTCCCATTCTGCTATTAACATACAACCGGCAGCTGTTTTATCAAAAAACAAAGAAAAATCTTCAACCGATTCGGTTTGTTTTTCTACCGGTACGCTTACCCTCAGCACATCGTTTGCTGCATTATAATCAAACGCACCCCAAGTGTCAATAGATTTACTGAGTATAAAAGTCCAGGTGCTGCTATCGGGTATGGCATATAAGGTGTAGCGCCCTTTTTTAATGGGCTTTCCATCAATTTTTACATTTCTAAAAAATTCAAGTTCTGTAGATTCATTGGCACCCAGGCGCCATACTTTACCATATTCCAATAGTTTACCAAATATTTGACGGTTATCTCTTTGCGGCCTGCCATAAATAATACGGGCAACCGGGTTAGCCGGCGCTTTTCCCTGTAATTTTAAAACCGGATAATTGGCGGGGAAATAACTCATATCCATGGGTGATTTATCCATTTCGGGAATCTTTGGCTGAGCCTGGCTCATAGCGCTTAACCCGATGGTAGCCGTCAGCAGAAATAATATTTTTTTCATGTAAAGTATTTTAACAAAGATAAAAAATCAGGATTGCTCTAATTGAGATAATGTATGAGCGGAAAATTTTTTAACAGATTCAAAGAAATCATGGCAATAGGGTAACATATCGTTTTCGTGCATGATAAATATTTCCATGGCAGAGTGGGTTTCTGTGATATGTAAAGCCCGCCTGCGTAACCCTTCAAAACTTTTTTCAATGCCCGAGTGAAAACGATAATGATACATCCAGTTTTGGGTACGCATATACGGGAACATTTTACCAAATACTGGCCCAAGCCATGCTTGCTGTTCTTGCAACAGCGCATAACAAGTTTCTGTAAAATCCAGTAAGCTCCCGGTATCGGGAAAATAGGCCGGGTCGTTAGCCAAAAAATAATCATACACGATATCTGTAAGTGCACCTGCATATAAGCGGTACCGGGGTTGAAAATATTTCTTTATCTGCTTTGTTGCCATATGTGAATCGGTAAAACTATCAATGGCACGGTGCAGCATAATGCCATGTTGCACCTGTAGCGGATAATTAAATTTCTGTTTCCCTTTTACATAATCACTGATCATATTGCCGGTAAGAATATCCGGTTTACCAAAAGACAAATATGCGTGGCCCAGAAAATTAATGAGATGATGATTTAAGGAGTGATTATATTTTGTTGCTGCAGCCAATCGCCCATGGCTTCTAATGCAAGAGGAGAAAAGCTTTCTTCCAGGGTTACATATTCATCAAGATTACAAACTTTACAGGTTTGAAATAAATGATTAAGCCCAGGCAGTTCCTGTATTTTAAGTTTTTTCTTTCCCAAATGTTTTAGGCCTTGCTGTATACCGGCCAGGTTGGGATCGGGCAGCACTTGTATATCTTTACTGCCATTTAAGGCCAGTACTTTACTTTTTATCTTTTTAAAATTGGGCATAGGATCATATGCTAAAAAATAACGCATGGGGATGGTATTAACTTCATTCACAAAAGAAGAGGCAAACAGGCGAATGGTATCTAATGATTCAAAATGCAACTCTTTCTTTACGGCTACAGGAGCATTCCATTCAATAATATTTTTTACGGTATTTTCCTCCGCTTCTTCAGCCGTTTTAGCCTGTAAAATACCTGTGCACATCAACTTAAATAAGTTGCCATAATTTTCTGCAGCAGCAGCACTTACTCCTTTACTTTTAAAAATGGCAACATTTTGGGCCGCCATTAAATCTATATTTCGGATGCCCGGTGCGGCCAGTAAAATAATAAAATCCACATCGCTTCTTTTTGCTCCCATCATTTCTGCAATCATGCCGCCTTCACTATGGCCAATGATGCCCATATATTTTTTATTTACCTGCGGCTGCTGTTTTAAAAAATCAAAAGCGGCCATGGCATCATGCATAAAATCTAATGTTGTACTACCGGCAAATGTTCCCGTTGTTTTTCCAACTCCCCTGTCATCTACTCTTAGTACAACCATTCCCTTACGGGTTAAATAATCAGCAATAATGGCAAAAGGTTTATGGCCAAAAATCTCTTCATCCCTGTTTTGCGGGCCACTGCCCGAAATAAGCAATACGGCAGGATATTTTTCAAGTCTGGTTTTATCATCCGGGCAGGTAAGGGTACCTGCGTAATGGATACTTTTATCTGCATTATAAAAATCAATTTCTTTTACCTTATAAGGAAACGGGGGTTTGGGAGTTTGGGACCTGGCAGGTATTTCTGCCTGCGCAATTTTATCTGTTTTTATTAAGATTATTGGAAACGATGCCCCTTGTAAAAAAGTACCGCTGATGGTGGTATCATTGATTAAGGTTCCGGAAAATTCAATTTTAAATTTTTTAAACCGGGCATATGCTTCTTGGCTGTTGAAATTTACAGAATCGGCGGGGATACTAATGGGTGACTGCTGGGGTACATTTAATAAAGCAGTACTGTGGCCATTCTTTTCGTTAAACGTAAAAATGAGTTTCAATTCTTGCTGCGGAAGTTTCAGTATTCCTTCCCAAATACCCATTACAGAATTTTGACTCATGCTGCAATGCCAGCATAGGGTAAGTAAAATGGATAATATAATTTTCATGGAGAAAAATTTTAATAAAGATACAAATTGTGCTTTTACGGGTTCAGGTGCCGCCCTTGTATCCAAGCCAATGGTAATCTATATAACCGGTAACTGTTTTTAAAAACCAAAGACTAAGCCATACCACGGCTATTAATATAATGAGAAATAAAACCAGCATCATTAAAATAATACCCCTGCCGGTGCCTGTATGTTTTCCTTCTGCATAATACTCGCTAAGCAGCTTCACATTATAGGTATTTGCTTTAAAAACAAAATCAAAAATCCAGCCTAATACAGGGATGGCACCCAGCAGTGCATCAAGGGTGGCATTCCCCAGCATTTTTAGGAGCAACTTACCCGAAGCGCCATGCTGCATCATGGTGAATATGAGTGCAATTGATACCAGGTAACCGCCCAGGTCTCCGGCAACAGGTACCAGGTTAAGAATGGGGTCGAGGCCAAATTTAAATCCCCCTATCGAAAATTGTTCATCCATCAGTTTGCTTATTCGCTTTACAGCGATAAGCCTTTTATCATCGGGAATCTCAAATTTCTTTTTCACAAAATGGGGTAAGTCTTTTTATTTAAGGATGGCTTTGTAAATAGCATCTTGTATTTTACTTCGCACATTCATTTTACTTAAAATGGGGCTTACAGTTGGGTTTACCCGGTTACTTAAGAAAATAAAGATTATATTTTCCTCCGGATCGGCCCACACGCAGGTACCCGTAAAGCCTGTATGGCCAAAGGTTTTGGGCGAAGCGAATGCGCTGGGGTAAGGTTCTTCCCGCTTATCATTATCTTTTTCGGGTTTATCAAAACCATACCCCCTGCGGCTAATGTTACTATGATAGCCTGTAAATAAATCGATGGTTTCTTTATTTAAATATTTTTTTCCATTAAAAGTGCCGCCATTCAATAACATTTGCATAATGGCTGCCAGGTCATAAGCATCGCTAAAAAGTCCTGCATGGCCGGCCACCCCACCAAACATGGCTGCACCGGGATCATGTACATCGCCTCTTATCACTTGCCTGCGAAAATTTTTTTCATCTTCGGTAGGTGCAATTCTGTCCAGCGGCATACGGAGCCTGGGCCTAAAACCAATACTGGTTAATGCCATGGGCCTGTAAAATGTTTCCTGTACAAATTTTTCCAATGGCATACCGGATATGGCTTCTACCACTTTTCCCAAAAAAATAAAATCGTTATCACTATAAATGTATTTGCCCGCAGGGCCCAGTTTGCTTTCTAGTATGCGCTTATTCATTGTATCCCGCCAATCTGCCCGCATGTATAAATGCTCGGCCACCCGAATTGGGAAATTTTCCCGCCAGGAACTGAAATAAATATTTTGCAGGGGTACACCGGTGCTATCCAAAGTTTCTTTGTAAAAGGGAATGTATGCAACCAGCCCGGCCTGGTGTAGCAAGATATCCTCAATTAATAAATTCTCTTTATCCGTACCCCGCACCAATGGCAAATAATCACCCAGTTTTCTATTGAGTTCAATTTTACCTTCATCGTATAAGCGCATGACGGAAATGGTAGTAGCACAAATTTTTGTTACCGATGCCATATCATAAACCGTTTCCAGGTTTACCGGCAGTGTATTGCTGTAATCATAAAAACCAAAAGCTTTATTGTATGCTATCCTTCCATTTTTTACAACCATTACCCGGCAACCGGGTGCTGCTTTTTTTAGTACGGCATCATTGGCAATAGAATCTATCTCCAGCATTTTTTGCGGATCAAATCCCGGGGTGGGCGATAATGAATTAGCTGCAGGTTCATAGAGGGATGCCGTTTTTAAGCCAAACCCGAAAATGAAATTATCGCAAACAGTAACCGGCAAAACACCGGTAAACAAAAGCTTGCCCTGCAACATATCCATAGCAACCGCCTGGGTAACCGGATCATCATCATAACATACTGCCAGGTTTTTTGCAGTACAGAAATTTTTTACTGAATAGGCATTGCCGAACACAAATAACATAGCTTGCTCATTTTCTTTAAGGCCATTTACCAATGCCAGTTCGGCGGCATTCAATCCATAATTAGAGGCGGGTGAGCGGCCCAGGTTATGTATACCGACGATTATTTTTTTATACCTGGCGAGTTCTTTTACCAGGTTATTGGCTTCCCATTCTTTTTTAGTATTATCAAAATAATAAACTGCTGCATGGTAATCGGTTTGCATTCGCTGCGCAAATGCATTTTGAGAATTAATACCTACAGCTACATAAGCTACATCATTGGGTTGATTATAATGCCAGGGCGTAAAAGGAAAAAAGTCTTCGTTGCTTTTGGCCAGCAGGGTAATGGCATTTTCGGCTACAAGGCGGCGCATTTCGGGGATTCCTTTATTTAAGTCGGCCGTAATATTTGTAATGGTAATGGGCTGCCGTTTTGCTAACCCATATTCATATTTTGCCTGTAATACTTTTTTGCAATGCCATTCAATATCATCCCAGCTCAGCGCTTTTTTCTTAATTGCTTTTTTTATTTTTTCAATAGCAAGAGGAACATCGCCGGGCAGGCAAAGCATGTCGTTGCCTGCGATTAAGGATTGTACGGAAGCTTCGCCATCAGGAAAAAATTTTTTTACACCCTGCATTTCCAGGGCATCGGTAAAGGTGAGGCCCTGGTATCCCAATGTGGTTCTTAATAATCCTTTAATATTTTGAGGAGAGAGTGAAGTGGCCCGGTTGGCAGTGGTATCAATAGCAGGAATGTATAAATGAGCAATCATAACGCTGCCTACCCCCGCTGCAAATATTTTTTTAAATGGAAACAGTTCTAAGGAGTCTAATTTTTCAAAAGGTTTATTTATTACGGGCAGATCCAGGTGGGAGTCAACACTTACATCGCCATGCCCGGGAAAATGTTTTGCACAAGCCATCACTCCTTTATCCTGCATCCCTTTCATATAAGCAATACCAAAATCGGCTACTTTGTATTTGTCTTCACCAAAACTCCGGTCGTTTATTACCGGGTTATTGGGATTATTATTTATATCTACTACGGGTGCGTAGTTTACTTGTATGCCAATCCGTTTGCATTGATCTGCCACCAATTCGCCATATTTATATACAATGCCGGCATTGCTCATGGCACCCAGCATCATTTGCTTAGGTAGCGGGGCTACACTGTCAAATCGCATCCCTACACCCCACTCTGCATCAATACAAACCAATAACGGTGTTTTAGCTGTGTTTTGTAATTGATTAATAATGGTGGCCTGTTGTATGGGTCCGCCCTGGAATAAACAAATGCCTCCCACATTATATTTATTCACCAAATCCATTACTTGTTTTTCATAAAAAACAGGTTTCCTTGTTTTGGCATCTATACCACTCAGCCGAACTACCATAAGCTGTGCAATGCGCTGGTCTTTCGTTAAGGTTTTATACACGCTATCTGCCCATTGTATGCCTGCAGTTTGGGCTTGTAAAGGTTGGGGAACTAACATAAAAATCATTAAAATACCGGCCAGTAAAGTGAATTGTGTATGTTTTGCCTGTCCCAAACGAATAAATCTTCCTTTCGTTTTTTTTGCGCTTTGATCTTTTATCATAATTATTGATTCAAAAAAATGGTATTTGATAAAGTTCGGAATAAAGTATGGGAGTGTTGTTAAAAAACAGGAAAAATCAAAAAAACAAACCGGGCAAAAATAGCTTTTACATAAACACAAGACCACTTACCTCTAAAAGCATTTTCTGAGGCTTATACCCGTTAAGTAAATAAGTAAAATTTTGGTTGAAATTTATACAAAATCATTAAGGTTTTCCTATCTTGTACACCATTTAAAAAAAATTAACTCGCATGAAAAAGATCTTTACATTTTTCCCTATACTTTTCCTTTTGCTTGCCGCAACACAAATGCAGGCGCAGGTTATCAGTAATAAACTACCCTTACAAAAAAAAGCCTTACAAACCGTTTCTGCCTTAAAAACACAAAACCCACATTTTGAAAAATGCGGTTTTCAATACAGCATGGAACAGGCGAAGGCAAAGGGTTTTAATGATGCCTTATATGAACAGGTGATGCAGCAATTGATTGACATACGCCGTCAGCAAAATTCATTTGGGCCGCCTGCTACTATTTATACTCTCCCAGTTATATTTCACGTTTTGTATGCCGGGTCTATTGAACCTACACCGGGCATCGGCGCCAATATTGCGAATATCAATATCCAGGCCCAGGTTGATCAGCTCAATAAAGACTTTGCAAACATGTCAGGGTCTACCTATGGAGTTGCAGAAGATATGGGTTTGCGCTTTACATTAGCCAAAGTAGATCCCCTGGGGAATTTTCTTTGTGAGGCAGGTGTAGATCGTATTAATTGGGAATCCAAAGGATGGACAGATCCCTCCACTTTATCTTCCACCTCTGCCGTACAAACTTTATTTGATAATACTATAAAACCACAATCCATTTGGGATCCTAACCGATATGTAAATATCTGGCTGGCCGATTTATCTGCCAGTGGATTATTAGGTTATGCTTCTTTCCCTGCATTAAGTGGCTTATCTGGTTTAAATAATTCCGAAACAGACCAAACAGCAGGTGTTGTAATTGAAGTAGGTTCTGTAGGAAGCACCACAGTACCGGGATCAGCAGCTCCTTACGATTTGGGAAGAACCATTACACATGAACTTGGCCATTTTTTTGGACTCAGGCATATAAATGGAGATGGAAATTGCTTAACAGATTATTGTGCAGATACCCCTCCCCAATCTGCGCTTACATCAGGCTGCCCCAGCCCCGGAACATTAAACGGCTGCACCCCTTCTGTTGCTAAAATGTTTGAAAACTACATGGATTACTCAAATGACCTGTGTTTAAATACGTTTACGCTGAATCAATCAGAACGGTGCCAGGTAGTAATGGCAAATAGCCCCCGCAGGTTACAATTAATAAGCTCTAACACAGGCGTATCTCCTATGCCCAATCGGATTTTCTTTAAATCGGCCCCTTCCGTAATTACAGAAACCGCCACCGGTTTATGCCCCCGCTATAAAGATTATGTAGTAAGCTTAGGTATTGACCAGGCTGCTACCGGCAATGCAACCGTAAGCTTAAGTAAATCGGGTACGGCCACTGACGGTGTTGATTATACCATTATCAATCCTACTGTAAACTATACAAATGGAGATGGAGCCTCAAAAAATTTCACATTAAGAGTGTATGATGATGCCGTGGTTGAAGGTAGTGAAACCATTATCCTGGGTATTTCTATCAGTGGCACAGGCGTACAAACGGCTCCTGCTTGCGCCTCCAGCAACCAGGTTACGATTACTCTGGCCGATGATGATTATAATTTCAACATCGATAACCTGAACCCGACTATTACATTACTCAACGAAAATTTTGGTACCACCACCGGAACAAATGCTATTCCTACAGGCTGGACGGTAAGTAATAGTGGTACTGCCACCAATAAATGGGTATGCAATAATGCCAATGCGGCCACTTATGGTTTTACCGGGAACAGTTTGCATATATCAAATGGCAATACCACTGCAGTAAATAATGGCACAGCAGCCATTAATTATTCCACTACCGTAACTACAGATGCACGGGTTACTACACCACTCTTTAATATTACCGGCTTAAAAGACCTGAACCTTTCTTTTAATTATGTATGTAACGGAGAAGTAATAGGTACAGATATTTATGATTTAGGTGTATTATATTATGCATTAAACGGCAGCACCAGTTATTCTGTGCTTACAGATGGCCTTGGAAACCCCGCTTACTTTTATCAAAAAAATACCTTAACAAATTTCAACCTGCAGTTACCTTCTTTTATCCAGGGCAATAGCTCCATCCGGTTTTTATTCCGCTGGATTTCTGATAATACAGGCGGATCACAACCTCCCTTTAGTATTGATGATTTCTTATTTACAGCAAAATCCGTAACGGTACAAACAGCAGCTAACGCCTCTGCTACTGAAAATGTTTTTGCAGGTAGTACAGAAAATATATTTTATAGTGCCGATGGAAAAATATTGGCAAAACTTACCAACCCATCAGTAAGCCTGGGTTGTGTTACGGCTAATATTTCAAACACATTCAGCGGACTGGCGCCCCTCAATACCAATGCAGGAAGTTACCAACGCAGCACAAAAGTATTTACCATTACTCCTGCAGTGGCAAATTCAACGGCTAGCTACCAGGCTACTTTTTATTTTACAACAGCAGAAATGGCCCCCTGGGGTACCGATGTGCCAAATTTAAAATTAATGAAAGTGAAAGATGGAGTGAGTTTATCCTCCACACTGAATCCATCAAATTCAATTGTAGTAACCCCTACTGTGGATGACCAGCGGGCAACGAAAGGCTATGTAAGTTACACAGCTAATTTTACCGGTGGGTTTTCACAATTTGTATTGGTATCGCCCAATACGGTAATACCTGTTTCACTGCTAGAATTTGATGCTTTTGCTTCCGGCAAAAAAATAATACTGAGGTGGGCAACTGCCGTTGAAATTAATAACAGGGGCTTTTATATTGATCGCAGTACTGACGGCGTACAATTTGAAAAGATTGGCTGGGTAGATGGGCAAGCCAATAGCAGCAGCCGGAATAATTATATTTTTGATGATAATTTTGCACAACCTGGTGTTCAATATTATTACCGGCTTCGCCAGGCCGACTTCAGTGGTACAGAAAAACAATCAGATATCCGCCAGGCAAAAATTAAAGGGGATGGCATCATTACCATTACGGTGAGCCCCAACCCTGCCCGGGATAAAATACGGGTATTTGCAGGCGGCAGTTTACAACCTGCAAATATTACATTATTAAATGCCGATGGTAAAAAAGTGAGAGACTGGATGGGAATTAATATATCAAGCAATAATACCCATAGCCTCGATGTATCTGGCCTGGCAAAAGGGGTGTACCTCTTAACCATCAAAATTGAAAATGAAAAAAAGGTACAGAAACTAATTATTCAATAAAATTAAAACCGCTTAAAAAGAGGCTTGTAAATTACAAGCCTCTTTTTTTATATAAAGAATATAATTTGAACAAATAATTATGCTTAATTTCGTATCTGACTATTTCCATTATTAAAGCCTGTATGGATAAAATGCGCCCCATATTGAAGATCCTTAAAAATAAATATATTATAGCAGGTGCTTTATTTTTAATATGGATGATGTTCTTTGATCCGAAAGATTTTCGGTTAATGTATGGCAGAATTGAAAAATTAAATGAGCTGCAGCAAAGTGAGGCCCACTTAAATAACCAGATTGCCGAAACCCAAAAAGAACTTAATCTTTTGAAAACCAATGCCGAAACTATTGAAAAGTATGCCCGTGAGCAATACTATATGAAGAAAGATAATGAAGATCTTTTTATCGTAAAATTACCGTAATTAACAAAAAAATACGCAGATTATACAATAATCCAATTATGCTCGCCGTTAATGATATTGGACATTGGATAATATTTAATCACATTTAGCTTTTCTTATTTATGAGTATCATTACAAAAGAAACACTGGTACAATACCTTTACGGTGAAACCAGTAAAGAAGACAATCTTATTATAGAAGCAGCATTAACTACAGATTGGAAATTAAATGAAGAGTTTACCATTCTTAAAGCATCACAAAGCGATTTGAAAAAACTTTCACTACAAAGCCCAAAGAGTAGCAGTATTGACCGTATTTTGAAATATGCAGAACAAAAATCAGATTCTACAATTCCGGTAGCGCCTTAAGTTTGTTTTTAATTAACGAAATTTGTCCCGTTTTACATTAACGGGATTTTTTATGACTAGGAAACAAAAGTGCCAGTTTGTTATTGAATATTTTTTAGAACATGCCCCCACTGCCGAAACGGAATTACTGTATGATAATCCCTTTCAGTTATTGGTTTCAGTAATATTGAGTGCTCAATGCACGGATAAAAGAGTAAACCTTACTACCCCCTCTGTTTTTGAAAAATACCCGGATGCCAAATCTTTAAGCCACGCCCATTTTGAAGACCTGTTTCAATTAATCAAAAGCATATCTTACCCAAATAATAAAACGAAGCACCTGATTGGGATGGCAAAAATAATTACCCAAAAATATAATGGCCAAATCCCCATGACGGTTGCACAATTAATGGAATTGCCCGGTGTTGGAAGAAAAACGGCGAATGTAATAACCTCCGTAATAGATGAGCAACCCAATATGGCAGTAGATACCCATGTATTTAGAGTGAGTGCCCGTATTGGGCTTACCAAGGCTGCAAAAACACCGTATGCAGCTGAAAAACAACTAATTGCATTTATACCCAAAGAATATATTTATAAAGCCCACCACTGGCTTATTTTGCATGGAAGATATATTTGTATGGCCAGGAAACCCAAATGTAGTATCTGCGGATTAAGACCGGTTTGCGATTATTATAGAAAACATGGCGATTCCTGAATAAAATTGAAGAATTATCGTTTTATTTGTATAATAAACTTATGAGACCCTGTTTCTATCAAACAATGCTTAGCATGAAAAAAATATTTTTTATCTCTTTTGTTATTTGTTTGCTTTTTTTAAATGCAAAGCAGGCTTCTGCCCAATATTATTTTTACGACGATGAATATTATGATAATCCCTGGATATTTGAAGGGGGCATCAGCGTAAATGCCATGAACTGCCTAACCGATATAGGAGGTAAAAAAGGAATTGGTAAAAGATTTATTAAAGACCTGAATATTGGTAAAACACATGCCGGAGGTGGTTTGTATGCCGCAGCTACATATAAAAATGCTTTTGCAATCCGGTTAGAAGCCAATTTTGGAAAGCTGAGTGCAGATGATAAGGTTTTAAAAGGGGTTACCGATATTGCTAAAGAAAGATACAACCGCAATACAAATTTCAGGACCAATATTACCGAGTTTTCTGCCATTGCCGAAATACACCCGCTCTTTATTTTAATCAACTGGCCTTCCCGGGATGAACCACCTCCCCGTTATTCGCCTTATTTCCTGGCAGGGATAGGTTATTTTTCATATAACCCACAGGGTAAATCAAATGATGGGCGATGGGTAGATTTACAACCTCTTCATACCGAAGGACAGGGATTTGTTGAATACCCTTCAAGAAAAGAATACAAATTAAAACAGACGAATATTCCGGTAGGCTTAGGAGTAAAATATGAATTGTCGCCATTAATCAATTTACGTGGAGAATTTGTTTACCGCATTTTAAATACCGATTATTTAGATGATGTAAGCACCCGCTATATTGATCCATTTGCTTATTTAAATCCTGCTAATAATTTTAATCCTGCTTTATTAACCGATGCTCTAGAATTTTCAAATCGGCAAATTATAAATAAAACAGCACCGGGTGGTAAAAGAGGAAGCCCGTCAGAGAAAGATGCCTATTTTAGTTTTAATCTTAAAATAGGTTTGGTAATAGGAAGAGAAAGAATAAAATAATTTTATTAAAGACCGCTCATTTCGAGCAGCTTTTTTCTTGGAATTAATTTTTAAATTATTTCAGTAAAAAGAAATTCTTAGTATGATAGGTAAGTGTAAACTAAAATAAATAACGGTACAACTCTTCTACCTTGGCTAATGGAATAATGTCAATACCCGTTTTTAATTTTTCTGTTGCTCTTGCATTATAACGGCTCACTACAATTTTTTCAAATCCTAATTTTTCTGCTTCTGCTATTCGTTGTTCTATTCTATTTACGGCACGAATCTCACCACTCAAACCTACTTCCCCGGCAAAACAAATATTTTGAGCAATAGGCATGTCTTCGTAACTACTTAGTAAAGCGCTTACAATAGCTAAATCAATAGAAGGGTCTTCAACTTTTACGCCGCCGGCAATATTTATAAAAACATCTTTTATTCCAAAATGAAAACCCCCTCTTTTTTCAAGTACGGCCAGTAAGAGTTGTAATCTTCTTAAATCAAATCCACTTACCGTTCTTTGGGGTGTACCATATACACTTTGTGTTACCAGGGCCTGGGTTTCTATTAATAAGGGCCGCATTCCCTCCATGGTAGCAGCAATAGCAATACCGCTCAGCGCTTCTTCCTTTTGTGTTATAAGTATTTCACTGGGGTTAAGCACAGGCCGCATTCCCGTGCCTGTCATTTCATAAATACCCAGCTCAGCTGTAGAACCAAAACGGTTTTTTAAAGTGCGTAATATCCGGTAGGCATAATGCCTGTCACCTTCAAATTGCAATACCGTATCAACCATATGTTCCAATATTTTGGGCCCGGCAATGCCCCCGTCTTTTGTAATATGGCCAATTAAGAAAACAGGTGTTTGCGTTTCTTTTGCAAAACGTTGTAATTCGGCGGCGCATTCTCTAATTTGACTAATGCTTCCAGGTGAGGATTCTACAAATGGTGAATGCAGGGTTTGTATTGAATCTACAATCACCAATTCGGGTTTCATCTTTTTAATCTCCTGGAAAATTGTTTGGGTGTTTGTTTCTGTAAGCAGGTAAAAATTTTCGTTGTGCATTCCTACCCGGTCTGCCCGCATCTTTATTTGTTGCTCACTCTCTTCCCCACTAATGTATAAAGTTGATGTATCTGTAAGCTGCAAACTATTTTGAAGAAACAAAGTACTTTTTCCAATGCCAGGCTCACCTGCTACTAAAACAATACTGCCTAACACAATGCCTCCACCCAATACCCGGTTAAGTTCTGCATCCCCGGTAATAATTCTTTTATCTGCTGCACTGCTCACTTCATGCAATGCAATTACTTTTTGACCAGGATATCTTTTAAACTCTTTCCATTCATCTTTATCTATACGTTCATTCCCTTTTTGTATGATTTCTTCTACAAAAACATTCCATTGATTACAGGAAGGACATTTACCCAACCACTTAGCGCTTTCATAACCACAATTTTGGCAAAAAAATGCTGACTTCGTTTTACTCATTTTATAAAGATAGAAGTGATGGGTGAATATATTGTTTGTGATTTCTCAAATTACAAAATAGTAAAAGGGTCAACATTTCTGTTGACCCTTAATACTTACTAACCCATTAAATTCTATTGCTAAATTACACATTGAAGCGACAAAAAAAAATAAAATTTTACCATTGTGAATAAAAACATCAGTGCTTAATTTTATTTAATATGATTTTTTGATTATGCTATACTTATGTGTATATCAATTGATTAGCCAAATAAAAGAGTGAATTTACCTACTGATTTTGATGACTGCAGGATAAAAAATAAATAAAATAATTTGGTTTATATTATAAACTACTTTACGTTTGTGTTAAAAATACAATATGCGATTTTTTCTTTATTTATGTATCTGTTTTCTACCTATTTCTCTTAATGCCCAGGTGCAAATAGCCGGAAAAATTACAGACAACAGGGGTAAACCCCTGGCCGGTGCCAGTATTAGTTTAAAAGACACATACGATGGCGCTACCACCGATTCACTGGGGAATTTTTCATTTACAAGCACTGAAAAAGGAGATCATATTTTAGAAGTAACTCTTATTGGTTATAGTACATATACAAAATCAATTATATTAAATAAAAATATCACACTCTCTATCCAGTTAAAAGAATTAATAACAGAACTAAATGCAATTACCTTAACGGCCGGTGCATTTGAGGCGAGTGATAAGAAAAAAGGTGCCGTACTCTCTGCCCTTGATATTGTAACTACAGCCAGCGCCGAAGGGGATATTACCGGGGCACTAAAGAGTTTACCCGGAACCCAGCAAGTGGGTGAAGAAGGGGGATTATTTGTAAGGGGAGGAACAGCCACTGAGAGTAAAATTTATATTGATGGCAATCTTGTAAATAATTTCTTTTATAGCAGCATTCCCGGTATTGCTTCCCGGGGCAGGTTTAATCCTTTTTTATTTAAAGGAACAATTTTTAGCAGCGGTGGCTATTCTGCATTATATGGGCAGGCGCTTTCCTCAGCCCTAATTTTAGAAACAACCGATTTGCCGGATAAAACGCAGGCAAGCCTGGGATTTTCTGTAATTGGATTAAATAGTGGTATTCAAAAATTAGCTAAAAACAAAAAATCATCCTGGGGAATCACGTATAATTTCTCACACTTAGGTTTGGCTTTTGCAGTAATAAAACAAAAACAAGATTATTTTAAAACCCCGGTTTACCATGAAGGTGATGCCAACTTTAGAATAAAAACTAAAAATGGCGGCATGATAAAATATTTTGGCTATTGGAGTACAGGGAAACTGGGTTTTAGAACTCATGATATAGATTCTGCAACCCTGAATGATGCTTTTCGGCTACAGGATTTAAACAGCTACCAAAATTTTACCTGGAAGATGAATGCCGGAAACGGGTGGAAAATCACTCCAGGGATAAGCTTTAGTACCGATAAACAAAATATCAGCAACGAACTGCAGGATAAAAATGATATCCCGCAATCTTTTACAAATCCTGCCGGGTACGATTTTAAAAACTTTCAGGTACATACCCATAACTATTATGGCCAGGCCAGGATTTTAATAGAAAAAAAATTAAAAGGAATGAATAGCCTTCGGTGGGGCTCCGATTATTTTATAACCCATGAAAATGTAAATTACAGTGCCCTTGATAGTACTTCATTTGAACAGGCCATCCACGAAAAATTATATGCGGCTTTTGCAGAAACAGATTTCTACCTCTCTCCCAGGCTGGCACTAAAAGTGGGTAGCCGTGCCGAACATTCGGCATTACTTAAAAAATGGAATTGGGCACCCCGGTTTTCATTAGCTTATAGATTAAAAAATAACAGCCAGGCTTCTTTTGCCTATGGCATTTTTTATCAAACCCCCGAATCGCAATATCTGCCGGCTACCCCTGGTATTGGATATGCCCAGGCTACGCATTATATTTTACAATACCAACGCACTACAACCGGTAAAACATTTCGTACAGAAGTTTTTTATAAAAAATATAATCATTTATATAAAACAGCAGCTACTCCTTTTCAAACAAGTTATGCTGATAATAATATGGGTTCAGGTTATGCACAAGGAGTGGAATTATTCTGGAGAGATAAAACAACGATTAAAAACCTGGATTACTGGATCTCGTATTCTTATTTAGATACCAAAAGGAATTTTTTAAACTTCCCTTATTCGATGCAGCCCAACTTTGCAGCAAACCATACCGCCTCATTCATTGTAAAGAAATTTTTTCTTCCCTGGAAAACGGGTTTAAACCTGAGTTATAATTTTGCCAGTGGCAGACCCTATTATCATTTAAAATATGATTACAACCAGCAAAAAAACATAATAGAAGATGCAGGCACAACTATCCCATATCATAATATGGGCCTGGCTGTAAATTATTTACCCAACCTGGGCAAGAGCAATAAAAAAGCTTTTGTTGTATGGGTTTTATCAGTAAGCAATGTGTTAGGCCAAAATCAAGTTTTCACCTATAAGTATGGGAACATCAATAACAATAAAGAAGCCGTGGGGCCTACATCGAAAAGGTTTGTATTTATCGGGTGCTTCTTAAGCTTTGGTGTAGACAGAACTGAAGATGCCATTAATAACCATTTATAAATTTAATTTCATCATAAAAAAACAAGATCATGTCAAGAGAATTTCATAAACCGGTACCCGAAGGGAAAGACCCCTACCTGTGGGAAGTTGCTCAAAAAAGAGCAAGCTTTAAATCGCACCTGGTTACCTATATATTAGTAAATGCTTTTTTATGGGCTATCTGGTATTTTGGTTCACATCAGCCGTTTCATGATTGGGATAACTCATTTCCATGGCCTATATGGCCTACCCTTGGCTGGGGTATTGGGCTGGCATTCCATTTTGCCGGCGCCTATATTTTTCCCGAAGCCAATTCTGTTGAGAAAGAATATGAAAAATTATCAAAAAAAAATAAATAGAAAACAATGAAAAAAGTATTTCTCCTATGCCTGGCTGCCAGCCTTATCCTGCATGCCAGTGCACAAAATGAAAAATTTATAGCCGCTATGAAAACGAATATCGGGGCCATGGATACGGCCTTTAAAAACCCCGCCAGTTTTCTTACCCTAACCAACAATTTTGAAAGAATAGGAAATGCAGAAAAAACCCAATGGTTGCCTTACTACTATGCAGCACTATGCCAGGTAAATTATGGATTTATAATAGGCGACATGAGTAAACTGGATGCCATAGCAGACCGTGCAGAAATGTATTTGAACAAGGCCGACTCTTTAATGCCTAAAAATTCTGAGATCAGTTGTATCCGGTCATTAATTGCAACAGAAAGAATGATTGTGAATCCCATGCAACGATACGGGGAATATGGCCCCAAAATTAAACTCAATTTAGAAGCCGCAAAAATTGAAGATGCCAATAACCCAAGGCCTTATTATATAGAAGGTGAAAATCTAAAAAATACACCTGAAAATTTTGGTGGAGGTTGTGCTGCAGCAGCAACATTTTTAAAAACAGCAAAAGAAAAATTCTTAAGTTTTAAACCTGCCAGCGACATTTCACCTAATTGGGGAGAAAAGAGAACAGATGAACTTATTAAAGAATGCAACCTGTAACCCTTTTAATAAAAACCCATGAAGGATAAAGAATTATCATACGAAGAAAGCTTTGTATTGATCAATAAAATGATTAATACCGCTAAAAATAATTTACATGATTCGGGTATTGGCCCTATGCTATGGGGCATTGTAATTCCTGTTTGCTCTATTGAAACATTTTTAGAAATCAAAGAAGTAATTACACTGCCATTTTCTATTTGGTTCCTCACTGTAATTGCCCTCATCATACAGGTATATGTAAGTATAAAACAATCAAAGAACCGAAAAGCAATACATTATGATGATGTAGCCATTAATTTAATATGGATGGTATTTGGTATTGGCATTGGTATGATCGTTTGGATAAACTCGGCTGTTTTTAATGAACTGAATATACTGCAAAGTGATTTTTTTTCTATTACGGGGAAAAAAGCCGCTTTTCATTTTTCTGAATTTACAAGCGCCTATTTTTTACTTTGGTATGGGTTCCCGGGAATTATTACCGGGGGTATTAAGAAATTTAAACCCATGCTTATTGGCGGAATTATTTGTTGGGTACTGTCTATTGTTACACTTTATACCCATGTAGCGAATGATATGTTGCTGGTGGCAATAGGTGCTATTGCTGCCTGGCTTATACCCGGCATCATATTAAGAAGAAAATATAGCATATTAAATCAAAAGGTACATGTTTAAAGATTTGGATCCCCTTTTGCATTCTCAGCTACGCCTGGCCATTATTAGCCTATTAATTGGTTTAAAAGAAGCTGAATTTACTTTTCTGAAAGAAAAAACAGAAGCTTCTGCAGGTAACCTAAGTGTACAACTTAATAAATTAAAAGATGCGGAATATATTACCATTACCAAACATTTTAAAGATAATTATCCGCAAACTCTCTGTAAAATTACAGCAAAGGGCATTCAGGCTTTTGAAAACTACGTACAAATACTGCAGACTTATGTGAAGCCAAACCAATCCTAAGTTTATAAATAAAAAAGAGAAGGGTGACGACTGCACCCTTCTCTTTTTATTTGAAATCATTTATTATTTTACAATCAGCACCTTGCCGGTTGCAATGCGTACTCCTTTTAGGTCTGCCAGTTCTATACCATAAATACCATGCGATACATTTTTAAGTTCCACATGCATATTTTGATAAGGCACGGTAACATCATATAATTTATGATATACTTTAGAACCCTTTCCATCAAAAATATTCAGTTCAAATTTGCCGGTAGGCGCCGCCGGATTATTATAAATGACATTAAACACACCTCCATTCGGGCTGGGTGTAATAATTAACACAATATCGGGAAGTGTAGCCACCTGCAAATCGCCGGAAGTGCTGGCACAGCCTACAATTGCGTGAGCTGCATTTACTTTATACATCCCCCCGTCGCTGGCTGCCAGGGGCAGGGTACTATTCATTTGATTGGGTACTACTTCATTATTTTTATACCAGGTATATATATAATTACCGGTGGGTGTTACCGTTGCTGTTAATACTGATACGATGCCGGGCATATTATTAACTGCCACATTCGTTATGGTTACTACCGGTATGTCAGTAACCGAAAGGGTGGCTGCATCAGAAAAAACGCCTGGGCCGCAATTTGTAACTTTCACCCTGTACTTAGTATTATTCAATGACGCCGTTGCTGATGTTATGGAATAAGTGCTTGCGGTAGCACCTGCAATATCAGTATAAGTGGTACCTGCATCGGTACTCATTTGCCATTGATAACTGATACCGGTACCATTGGCAGATACAGTGAAAGTAGCCGGAGAGCCTGCACATACACTTAAATCAGTAGGCTGGGTTGAAATAGTTGCTGCTGAAATAACAGTTAATAAACCACAAGAAGAAGTTACAGCAGGGGCACAAGTTCCCGATACAATAACCCGGTAAGCTGTACCATCCATTGCCAGGCTTACATTATTTACAGCAAGGCTAGCATTTGTTGCTCCTGTAATATTCGTCCATGGCCCGGCACAACCTGCAGCGCTGGATTGCCATTGATAAGACAAACCGGAACCTGTGGCTGTGCAACTAAACGATACATTGGTACCAGCACAAACGCCCGCTCCTGTTACTTGTGCAGTGATTGCCGGCAATGCATTCACCGTTAAAGAAGCTGCGGTGCTTACTACAGGAGTTGTACAAGTTCCATCACCGGTAACCTGTACCCGGTAACGGTTATTATTCATACTAACTGTAACAGCATTTAAAGTTAATGTAGCAGTGGTTACTGCTGGTGAAAGATTGTTCCAGGTACTGCCTCCATCGGTGCTTACCTGCCAGTTATAAGAAAGGTTTGTGCCGGTTGCTGCAGCCGTAAAGCTGGTATTAGCACCTGCACATACAATACTATTTACGGGGTTTGTATTAAATACCGGCGCTGAGTTAACGGTAAGCGTTACGCAATTGGATGTAACAACAGGGGCACAAGCGCCTGTTACTAATACCCGGTAGGCAAGATTATTCATACCAACAGTTGCATTGGTAATTTGATAACATGCATTGGTAGCTCCTGCTATATCTGCAAAAGACCCGGAGCAGCCGGCTGTACCCAATTGCCATTGATAGGTAAGGTTATTACCCGATGCAACAACACATAAATCCACATTACCTCCTGTACAAACAGGTGCCGCCGTGGGTTGTGCAGTAATAGCAGTTGACGCATTAATCGTTAATGTGACAGCATTAGAATTAATACCCCCGGCACATCCGCCCGTACCATTTACATTTACACGATACTGGTTATTATTCATACCTGCGGTAACATTTGATAATGTAAGTGTAGCTGTTGTTACTGCCGGGGAAAGATTGTTCCAGGTACTGCCCCCATCCGTACTTACCTGCCAATTGTAAGTGAGGTTAGTACCGGTTGCCATAATTGTGAAATTTACATTGCTGCCTGCACAAACCGCAGTAGATGCAGGTTGCGTAGTTATGGAAACGGAACCCGTGGTAACGGTAAGGGTAGCCACATTTGAATTTATGCTGGAACCACCGGGGCAACTGCTGCTTGCTGTAATTACTGCCCGGTATTTATAATTATTCATGGCCAGTGTTACATTCGATAATAATAGAGTAGCTGATGTTACTGCCGGTGAAAGACTGTTCCAGGTATTGCCGCCATCGGTACTTACCTGCCAGTTGTAGGTAATGCCGGAGCCGGTTGCTGCCACAGTAAAGCTGGCTGAAGAACCTGCACATGTACTTACATCTAATGGCTGAGTGCTGACAGATATGGTTGCACTGCTCACTGAAAGTGTGGCACTGTTTGAGTTGAAAGAACCACCAGGGCCGCATCCACCAGATACAACAACCCGGTATTGGTAATTGTTCATAGCCACAGTGATATTATTTAAAGTAAGGCTATCATTGTTTACAGCGGGGTTTACACTATTCCAGGTATTGCCGCCATCGGTACTTACCTGCCAGTTGTAACTGGCACCCACACCCGTAGTAGTAACATAGAATAAAGCACTATTGCCGGCGCAAGCCGAAACGGGTGCAGGTTGCACGGTAATAGATGGCGCCGGTGGCAGGGCATAAGAGGGCGTTTGATCTGTGCCACTGTTTGAACTGCCCTGCGATGCACCATAACCCATTCCTCGTTTTGCAAAAGCTGACCAGATGGCACAACTGTTAGCGCCATTATATAAAAGTGTATCTGCTTTTAAAATTCCATCTCTTGCCGAAATAAAGCCCGGGTTACAGGGTTGCAGTTTCATGCCTTCAATTACCAATTTCAATGCAATTGAATTTCCTCCCGTACCCGATGCATTATACAGATTGGGATTTATAGACCCGGTTTGTTGTATAATACCCCAGGTCATTTCCCATAATGCGGAACACCAAATTTCACCAATATTGTGTACTTCCACACCAATATTGGCATTCCCCATACTATCATAGGTAAGCCTGTTGATATTAAAATCAGTTGAATAATCGTAATTACGCAATCCAAAACCGCCAAATACATAAGTACCTACGGGCCGCCGTTTGGTACCATCGGTAAGTTGTGCCGTAGACCAATCAGTGGTTAACATTAAACCTACATAATCGCTCCAGCCTTCCCCTCCGCTTTCTACATTTGATAAGCAACTGGAAGCTGCCGGCCCACCGGTTAAGCGGTTACTGATGCCATGTGTATATTCATGGCTCATCACCCCTGCATCAAGATCGCCATCAAAAGAGCCGGCTAGTGTAATATTTAAATTATTGAATACCTGGCCTATTAAAATAGCGCCATCACCCTGTGTAATAGAAACCGCAGGAATGGTAATGGTATTATCATCGCCACCCATGGTAATTAATTCGTTGGGTACATTATTAACCATAATTACAGCTACGGCGCCGGCCAGTTGTGCCCTTTTTACTTTATCTACAAAAGGGCAGTTACCCCGGTTTATAATTACAATTTTACCCGTGAGAATATTCACGGGATCGGAACAGGCTTCATGGTTTCCGCCATCTTCATAATAGATAACGGGTGCAGTTACGGGGCCTACATTTTTTAATTTATTGGCGGTACTAAAATTACTTTCAATAGCCCGGTACCTGCCGCCAATAGCAATAGGTGTATTCACAGTAAGGGTAGGAATCTGATCAAAAAGATACATCCGCATCCGGCCCCTGCCGCCATCGGAGGGGGTTGCAAAATTGGCATTGTTTGTACTTACACTACTTTGGGCAATCGCAATCACATAATCATTTCCTGCTCCTCCACGGCCCTGGTTATTTGCCTGGAAATTCCCGGCAGGTTCTGTAAATCCATATTGATACGTAATATCATGAACAATATTATTCCAGTAAAATAAGTTGGTTATTCCAAATTGCTGGTTGGTTGCCTGCACAGGTAAGGCTCCGCTAAAATTGGGTGTAAAATTAAAATTCAATGGGTCGGGTGTGGTTGTAGATGTAGCAGGAAGTCCGGTGGGTGTAATAATAGTGCTGCCATTTGTTCCGGCCCGATCTTCTGTAGCCCACACATTATTTCCTCTTGTAATGGTATAATCATTAGCCCCATCGTTATGCCAGCCTAATGAAGTAGCATTCCCCGGGGCATTCGCCCAGGGGTTTGTTCTGATAGCGGGTGTACCACCGGGATGTATGGGGCTTTCAGCCGGGTAGGGTACTACATTATAGTTTACCGTTCCTACCAGGCTGGGGCTAAAATAAGATTGGGTTTGATGCGGAGCTCCATTATGGATTACTTTAAAAAACTGTACCGGTTCGGTTTGCAAAAGATTTGTTTCTTGCGAAACAGGAAATATGAAATTATTTTGGGGGCCTTCATGTACGGTTAAATTATCCTTGTATAAATATTTACCTGTGTGTGCATCTATATACAGCATCCACCAATCAGCCTGCTGTGCCGGTACCACTTGCACCTGCCATACCAGTCTTACTTTAGTTTCATTTTGTACAGGCAACCACATCAAGGTAGCAATCACATCTTCGTTTACTCCTTTTAAAATTCCAAAATTCATTTTGGAATCGGGCCCCGCCAAAACGATGGGAATGCTGGCCGGTGATTCTATTTTAGATTCTTTAAATGCCTGCTTGATGGCTTTGGCCGCAGATATAGAAGGAACGGCAGTTTTGCGGGCAATCATTTTTTCCAGGTTGGGTAAAAAATCACCGGTATGGGAAACAATTTTATCATCTTTAAATGCCAAAACACGAATGCGATTATAAACAGGTAAGTTCAAATAGCCCTGTTGCAGGTACACGAGGCGGGTACCTGAAGTTTCATTGTAATAGGCATCGCTGATGATGGCGTTGCAGATATCTGTTTTAGAAAGGCCAATTTGATCTGCATGTTTTGAAATCAATTGCCGGGCGGCGAGCTTATCAAAATTTTGGGAAGCGGCAAATAGCACATGGCCTGCCAGGAGTGAAAACAATAAAATTTTCTTCATGTAAATAGTAATTAATTTTTTTGTACTTATTTTTTAATAGTAGGTTTTGGCGGTGAATTATTAAAAAAAAAGATTAAAGCTAAGGTAGCTTTAATCTTTTAAATTTTATTTAGAATGGCTTACAAATTCTTACCGGATAAGTATTTTAGCGCTTGCTAATCTTTTACCCGCAGCGGTTTTAAGCTCAACCATATACACCCCTGTTGCATGATTAGATAAATCTATTTGCACCGGCTGATAAGCAGTAGCATAGGTAGCTGTTTTTACCAGAACCCGGCTTCCTTTCGCATCATAGATTGACAGGGTGCGTAACTCAGCAGGCGTACCCGGATCTTTATAATAAGCTACCCAAAAAATTCCGGTAGTGGGGTTAGGGTATATAAAAATTAATTTAGAGTCTTCTGCCTTAAGCGGTAATACCGGAGAGATATTGCTACAGCCACCTGTTTGATCGCTACTCACAGTAACTGTAAAGTTCCCAATATCCTGCAAGTTTGTTTGATAGGTAGGTTGTGTAGCCCCATTTACCGGGCTTCCTTCTTTATACCACTGATAAAAATAAGTACCTGCTGGTGTAACCTGTGCCGTAAGCAGCGGGTGATTCACCGGGCTAATTTCTGCCGAAGGGCTGGCTATTATCGTTACTGCAGGAGGAGCCGTAACATGCAATGTGGCCACATTTGAAAAAAGATCGGTACAATTACCGGTAATATGTAACCGGTAACCAGTATTGTTCATGGTAGTATTCACTGTATTGAGTTCATATGTTGCATTGGATGCCCCGGGAATATCTACCCAGGCACCATTTGTATTTTTTTGCCATTGATACATTACGGGAGATGAAGTAGCGACTGTAAATACAACATTGCTTCCCGCACATACCGAAGTGTCATTGGGTTGAGACACAAAATCAGCTCCCTGGGTTACCTGCACACCCATACAATTGGAAAGAAACGCTGTGGTGCAATTATTGGAAATCTTTACACGGTAAGCATAATTATTTTGAGCCATGGTAATGGCATTTAATGGCAATACAGATGAAGTAGCGCCAGCAATATCAGTAAAAATTCCGGTACAACCGGTTGTACTTTGCTGCCATTGGTAAAGGGGCGCAGAGCCGGCCGCAGTTACCTGGAGCTGTACACTACCCCCGTTACACACGGGCTCTATAGAACTTTGGCTGGTAATACTTGCGGCCACACAAGTAGCTACAGGAGGCAATATTAATGTAAAGGTATCCGATTGGTTGATCAGGGTGCCCGTGGTATTGAATAATTGTGAATTCATATCTACTTCGGGTTGTCTTTTTAAAGCAATATCATCCACATACCAACCTTCTAGTTTTGTACCATCATCTGAAGTAAAACGATACCTGAGTTTCACCACCTGGTTAGCATAAGGCACCATATTTACAATGGTTTTTATAAATCCATTGCTATTACCCGTCCATGCTTTTCTGCCGGGTATTATAGTAGATGCATCCATGGTGCCATTATATCCTCCTTTTATAAAATTATTGAAACCAATATCACTCCAGGTGCTGCCATTGTTGGTACTAATTTCCAGGACGCCTCCATCATAACTGCCCTCGGTATTAAACCAATGCCAAAAACTAAGATTTGGCGGAGAGGCGCCAAGAGCAATTCCGGCTGCCGTATATAATCTTTGGTCAGAAGTTACATCCCTGTTTTCTGCGTAATAAGAATAAGGGGCAGAATAGCTTCGGGTATTTGATGAAACCCAGGCTGTACCTACGGTTCCGGTGGTACCCCATTGTGGTGATAGGGTAGTATTGGGAACCCCGTCTTCAAATAAATTGGTCGTGGGGAAATAGGTGCCGGTATTAATTTTTACGGTGAAAGCATATTGCTGTACTGAAGATGCGGGTTGATTCACTGTAAATTTTACGGTTCTGTTTCCAGCATCATAATTGCCGCCGCTTACCCAGGTTGCATTGGCCGGGATGGTATCTACCAATTGGTAATTTACAATATCTCCGCAAGCGCCATTGCTAATGGTATTGGTATAGGTTACATCTAATCCTTCTTCCTGTTGTGTTATATTTTGAGTGATCTGTAATTTGCTTTCAATAGTAGAAAACCCTACTACCTGGTCATTCCTGCTGTCAGAAGATCCTTGTTTCGCATCGAAGCCTACCCCCCTTCGGGCAAAAGCCTGAACAATGGCACAATGGAATGCCCCATTATATAAAATTTGATCTGCTGCTAATATAGCATCTCTGCCATCTACAAAACCGGGACTACAAGGTTGCAGTTTCATGCCTTCTAATACTAATTTTAAGGCAATGCTATTTCCCCCTCCCGCATTTACATCAAATAAATTGGCATTAATATTTCCGGTTTGCTGAATAATATTCCAGGTCATATCCCATAAAATAGTACACCAGATAGTGCCTACACCATGCGGTGCTGCTACTGATGGAAGATTGGCATAAGTCAGCGGGTTTATTGACATATTGGTTGTATAGCGATATTGCCGTATGCCGGGACCGTTAATGGGCTGCCGAACGGCATAAGTGCCCACTCCCCTGGGTTTATCATACCCATCATTCAAGCCTGTAGTGGCCCAATTTTGTGTTACCATCAGCCCAAAATAATCACTCCAGCCTTCACCCATTTGTTCTGCATTGCCCAGGCACCCGGCCTGCGAAGGTCCGCCGGTAAGCCGGTTACTGGTACCATGCGTAAATTCATGAGCCATTACCCCATTATCTGCATCACCATCTATTTGAGGTGATCCATTCCATAAATACATTTGCATTCTGCCGCTTCCGCCATCGGCCGGAGTTGAGAAATTAGCATTATTGGTACCGCCGCCATCTTGTGCATCTGCTTTTACATAATCATTTCCGGCGCCTCCCCGGCCCTGGTTATTTGCCTGGAAATTTCCAGCCACTTCATCAAAACCATAATTATAAGAAATATCGTGAAAAATATTATTCCAATAAAACAAGTTGGTAATATTAAATTGCTGATTTTGTACCGGTGTAGTTTGGGTAGGTGTTACAGAAAAATCGGGTGTAAAATCAAAATTCAAATCGGGTGTAGTGGTAGAAGTTGCAGGCAAACCGGAATTGCTGTTATTTCCTGCCCGGTCTTCTTTTGCCCACACATTATTTCCCCGGGTAATATTATAATCGGTAGTGCCATCACTATGCCAACCGAGGCTTGTTGCATTCCCGCCTGCCATATTCCAGGGATTACTTACCACGGCAGGTGTACCTCCCGGGTGGTTTGGGCTTTCGGCCGGGTAAGGCACCACCCGGTAACTTGCGCTGGCAATACTATTGGTATTAAAAAATACAGGCGCTGTAAGAGAATTTGCAGCAGGCAGTACAGGCGCCATTTTTAAAACAGGTTCATTCCTTTCTGTAGCATGGGGATCATCCCAATTGCAGGTAATGGTTAAATTGGTTTCTTTTAATAGGGTATTGTTTTTTGCATCTACATGCATTAGCCAATAATCAGAACTTTGGATGGGCGCAATAAAAATTTGCCAGGCTAGCTTTACTTCTTTTCCATTTTCCATGGGCAGCCACACCAGTTCTGATGTTATATCTTCCTGTGCCATTCCGCATTTACCATAATTTGTTTTTCTTCCCTGCACGGTTACAGGCAGGATAGCCGAAGTGCCCAGCAGCTTTTTTACAGCAATCACTTTTTGTATAGCCTGGATGGCCGTGGTAATAGGCTGGCCTAATTTATCATTTACTTTTTTATCCAGGCTTTCTATAAAATGGCCGCTTTGGTTTTTCAAAGATGCTTCCTTAAAGGCCATCGTTACAATTTTATTATAAACCGGGATGCCTAAATAAGCTTGTTGAAGATAAACCATATCAGTACCGGCAAATTTATTATGGTATGCATCGGATACTATTGCCTGTTGCCAGTCGATCCCCATTGATTTCCCTGCATTTTTTTGCAAAAGTTGTTGTACCTGTTGGGTAGATAAGTTTTGAGCTTGTACGGATAAAGTAGTTAAGCATAGGCCTGCTAATATTGATTTAATTCTCATTGTAATAAAATACGATTTTTAAAATTTTTGTATAGGATGTTTTTAATATTTGAAGCCAAAAAAGCCGGCAGATTACCGGCTTTTTTTATTACCTGTTAATTATAATTCTTTTTATGGTTTGGATATTTCCATCGTAAATGCGAATCATATAAGTACCTGAAGAAATTTTTTCTAAACCATTCCATTGAAAAGTTTGGTTACCGATGGATAACAATGCTGTTTTTTCTGCAATAACTTTACCTGATACATCTACCAGTTGCAGGTTCACAGTACCGGCTTTAGTACGATGGAATACCAGGTTCACATGATCTCTTGCCGGGTTTGGTGATACTAAAATATCATTTCCTTTTACGTTCCTGTTAAGTAATAAAACAGAAGAATATTCTACTGAACCATCAGGATGAAGGAACTTGAGGCGATAATATTTAATAGCCGGGGTAATATAATGCTTATATTGCTGAGCAAGGGTTTCCTGGCTATTGGTTAAAGTTTGCTGATACACTTCAGTAAAATGTACGGCATCATCCGAAGCCTCTAAAACCAGTTTTTTAATATCTGTTGAATATGTAAATATCCAATTCAATTCATTATAATTCTCTTTGGCGCTGCCCGTAAAACTTTCAAGATGTACGGGTAGTACCGACCCATTTAAAACCAGGTTAAAATTTGCTTTGCTGGCATTTTTACCGCTTACCATAATTAAGTAATTCGTATTGGCTGCCAGCCCCGTAATGGGTAATAAGAGAGCATCAGAATTAAAGTTCCTGCAGGCAAAAGGTGCCGGAAAGTTTTGTCCTATCGGGCAAGAGGACACTTGGTAAATGCTAAGGTAAACGCCTGCCGTAGCACAATTTTGTACATCTGCCGGAGTTGTGCTATATCCCGTAACAGAAATATTTAAAGAACCGGCGGCCCCGGTTCGTATGGCATAAAAAGCTGTATTGGTAACCGCTGTACCCGATGCACAGGTAACTGCTGTATATTGAGGATCTACATTTTTATTACTGGTAGCATGTACCAGATCAAAACTTACCACAGTGTTATTGGGTGTAGTAGTTGCCGGAAAGGATGGGCATTCATCATTCGCTTCATTGGTTCGGGATAGGGGTACCATTTCGGTATTGGCTGAAGTACAAGACCCGTAACTAAGCCCCTTGGGATTAATACAATATAATGAACCTGTAAAAGCAGACCAATCCGGATTTTTACGGGCTACCCCATACAGTACTGCATAATGCATTAATTTGGCAGGGTTCACACTTAAATAAACGGAACCCTGGTGCGGATCATTGATGTGGCCCAGGTTGAGTGCATGACCCAGTTCATGTAATATTACGGTTTCAAAATCTATGGCATTAGACGGCGGGTAGCAGGGCCCTGCTTCAAAAACCACAGAACCTGTAGAAACCCCTGTATTGCGCAGTACAATATCAAATTCGGTTTTTCGGGTGGCATAGGTTGCGGCACCGCAGGTGCTGCCAAATGAATAACATACCGCAAGTACACCGGAAGCCAATGGGGCATTGCCGGTATTGGTATTGTCGAACATTACTACATTTTTTCCATCGCCTGTTACGGCTTGTATGGTGGTGGTTCCACCTTCTAATACATTAAAGCCACTCACATCTTTCCAGGTATTTAAAGATCGCTGAAAGGTTGTTTTTATGGGGCTCATGTCTAAATCTACACCGCCCCCGGCCGTATTGGTACTATATAAAACGGTGTACCCCCCACTGCCATTAACATTCATCAGGTTCGACTGTTTTGTGTACCCGCTAATATTAAAAGCCAAAACACTATATTTTACATCCAGTACCGTAGGTGAACTTATCAATGATCCATCAGCAATTCTTACCTGGAACAAACCGGTACCGGCCCGGCTGGGAACACGCACTTTGATTTCTGTATTTGTCCATGAAACCACCTGGTTATCTGTAGCCACTACGGTATACGCTGTGCCCCCTGTTCCGTTATTGGCATCATCAAATAAAATGGCTGCGCTTCCGGTAGGTGTACCAAAGTCGGTACCCGTAATAGTTAAGAGATTTTCGGCAATATTTTCATTAGATCCCGCCACTACACTGGTGGGCGAAAAAGAACTTATACCCAATAAATTATTTTGAACTGGTGCCGGATCGGCGCTGATAATAAACTGTGGGTCTTTATCAATATAGGGATGCCCCGTTCTTTGCTGTACTGCAGGATATAAATTATTTACTATGTTTTTATATGAAATAAAGGGGGCGTCTGCAATTTTGCTATCTAAATCGTAGCGAATATATCCCTGGGCGCTACTATAAATATCATAAAGCAGGGCCTGGGTTACAGGGTTTCGTAAATTGATCGTGTTGGGATAACAAAAGAACAAACCGGTTTCATTCAGTTCTAATTTTGCAAGGTCGCTGGCTTCAATAAAATCGTTACCTACCACGCCGCCTACCGTTAATACTTCTATAAAGGTGGCGGGTATATCGCCTTTAAATAGCTTATGCAACTTAATGGTATTGGCTGTATAAATCATTGTATGCGCCGGGTTCCAAAAGCTGGACTGGGATACGATAGTTCCTTCGGCGATAAGGGTACTTTGCTGTACTTTTTCAGCTAAGCCTACCTCGTATAAAGATTGACCTGTTGCGGATAAAAAAGTGGTAAAAAAGAAAATTACAGAAAGAAGGGTAAAGCGGTATTTCATCAATTTTATTTACACTGGTGAATTAAGACAAATGCGAATACAATTGTACAACTTTAGGCTGAAATTAGGCCTTAAAAACAGAAATAAATTTTATAATTACCATGTATATTTTTTGCAATTAAAGCCGCTGCACTTACCTTTGCGGCCTGAAAAATAGCCAGTTTGGTCTATTTGAAGTAAAAGTACCGGCTAAGCATGCTGTAATGGCCTATGCCTATGCCGATCAAAAAAAAATAAAAAACGTATGGTAGAAATTAAACCAGATGAGATTTCGGCGATACTACGCCAGCAGCTCAGCAATTTTAATGCTTCTGCAAATCTTGAAGAAGTAGGTACCGTATTACAAGTGGGTGATGGGATTGCCCGTGTATATGGATTAAACAATGTTCGTTCCGGTGAACTGGTAGAATTTGATAATGGAGTAAAAGCCATTGCCCTGAACCTGGAAGAAGACAATGTAGGTGTGGTATTGATGGGTGAAAGCACAGAAATCAAAGAAGGCGATAAAGTAAAACGTACCGGGCAAATTGCATCTATAAAAGTGGGTGATGGGATGTGCGGACGTGTAATTAATACATTAGGTGAGCCTATTGATGGGAAAGGCCCTCTTACAGGTGAATTATATGAAATGCCCCTGGAACGTAAAGCGCCAGGCGTAATATTCAGGGAACCCGTAAAAGAGCCCCTGCAAACCGGTATTAAAGCCATCGATGCGATGATCCCGATTGGGCGTGGCCAAAGAGAACTCATCATTGGTGACCGCCAAACCGGTAAAACGGCCATTGCGGTAGATACCATCATCAATCAAAAAGAATTTTACGAAGCTGGCAAACCTGTTTATTGCATCTACGTAGGCATTGGCCAAAAAGCATCTACCATTGCCGGTGTGATGAAAACACTGGAAGAACATGGCGCTATGGCTTATTCTACTATTGTAGCAGCTTCTGCATCAGACCCTGCTCCTTTACAATTCTATGCTCCCTTTGCCGGCGCTGCCATTGGTGAATTTTTCAGGGATACCGGCCGCCCGGCTCTTATTATATTTGATGATTTAAGTAAACAGGCTGTTGCTTATCGTGAAGTATCATTACTGCTTCGTCGCCCACCCGGCCGTGAAGCTTACCCCGGTGATGTGTTTTACCTGCATAGCCGTTTATTAGAAAGAGCAGCAAAAGTAGTATCCAAGGACGAAATTGCCCGCCAAATGAACGATTTGCCGGATTCTATTAAACATTTAGTAAAAGGCGGAGGATCTTTAACGGCATTGCCTATTATTGAAACTCAAGCGAGTGATGTATCTGCTTATATTCCTACCAATGTAATTTCAATTACTGACGGCCAGATATTCCTGGAAGGTAACTTGTTTAATGCCGGTATTCGCCCGGCCATTAACGTGGGTATTTCTGTAAGCCGTGTGGGTGGTAATGCACAAATTAAATCCATGAAAAAAGTAGCCGGTACTTTAAAATTAGACCAGGCCCTTTACCGTGAATTGGAAGCATTTGCTAAATTCGGCGGAGACCTGGATGCTGCTACAAAGAATGTAATTGATAAAGGTGCCCGTAACGTGGAAGTTTTAAAACAACCTCAATACAGCCCATATGCAGTAGAAAAGCAAGTAGCTATCATTTACCTGGGTACACAAGGTTTATTGAAAGATGTGGCCGTAAAAAATGTAAAAGCTTTTGAAGATCATTTCTTAATGGAAATGGATAACAAGTTGCCCGAAGTAATGGCTGAATTTAAAAAAGGAAACCTTCCTGAAGATGGCCTTAAAAAAATGACCGAGATGGCTCTTGAATTAGCCGCTCAATACAAATAAATTTAATTTTTTTTAAAAGGCTGCAAGAGATTGCGGCCTTTTTTTATGCCTGTAAAAATATAACTTCATTATTTGATGATTTAGAAATGGAAGGCTTGAATCATTAGTTAATGATATAATATTTAATAACATGTATTAAAATAATTACAATTGGTTTTTAATACATCATTCTATTTTACAATTCCATTAATGATCCTTATCATTTCCCTGCATTTTTTATTCTTTACCTTTACAAAAACATTGTCATGTATATATTTGATTCAAATAAGCCTATTGCCATTGGTTGCGATCACGCAGGCTTTGATGTAAAAGAAGACCTGCTCTCTTTTTTAGATGGAAAAGAAATGAAGTATAAAGATTTTGGGACTTTTAGTACCGAATCGGTTGACTATCCCGATTTTGCACATCCTGTTGCTTACTCCGTAGAAAATGGTGAATCTTCATTTGGTATCCTGCTTTGTGGCAGCGCAAACGGAGTTGCCATTACCGCTAATAAACACCCGGGCATCAGGGCAGCTATTTGCTGGGGCGAAGAACTTGCCGAACTGGCACGTAAACACAATAATGCAAATATTATTTGTATTCCTGCACGTTTTATTACCGATGGGCTGGCCGAAAAAATGTTGGATATTTTTATGAATACTGCATTTGAAGGGGGCCGCCACGAAAGAAGGATAGAAAAAATAGCTTGCTAAAAAAAGATCTCTTTTTTTTCGCCACTTATATAAGAATTATTTTAAAATAAAACCGAATGGTTATTTTGCTTAAAATTTAAGCAAATGAAAAAACTCCTTTTTATTCCCCTGCTTTTAATTGCAGGTATGCTTACTGCACAAAAAGATGATGCGGCAAAATACGCAAGCATTATTACGGAAGCAGGATTACAACAACATTTAAATATCATTGCAAGCGCCGAAATGGAGGGCCGTGAAACCGGCACAGAAGGGCAACGAAAAGCAGCCGCATATATTGAAGGTCAGTTCCAGGCATTAGGTCTCACTGCCTCCGAAACATTAAATGGTTACCAGCAATATTATCCTTTATACAGCAAGCGTTTATTAGAAAGTAAAGTTTCTATCGGTAACAATGAATTAACGTTTGGCCAGGAATATATCATTCCTTTTCAAGAAAATGAAGGCATTTCTATTAAAGCCAATGAATTCATTTTTGCCGGTTATGGAATTGAAGATGAAAAATATTCTGATTATAAGAATATACAGGTGGCCGGAAAAGTAATTGTGATTTTTTTAGGTGAACCCAAAAATGCAGAAGGAAATTACATTGTAAGTGGCAGCAACAAACCAAGTGAATGGACTTACCCCGGCCTATCCAATAAATTAGAACTTGCTGCCCGTAAAGGGGTAAAAGCAGTATTGCTGATAAACCCGAATATGGACAAACCCAGTAGCCGGATGATTGCAAACAGCAAACAAACAAATCCACAATATCCCGAAAAACCTTCTATAAACCAGGCAAAATATATTTTAATCACACATGAGTATGCTGCACAATTAATTCCCGGCTTTGGTCATTTATTAAAAATGGCTAAAATGAAAAATGAATTTACTGATACAGAAGCGTGGACAAAAAAAATAAAATTTAAACTGAAATATAAAAAATACACTGAAAAAATCACTGCCAGTAATGTACTTGGGCTGATAGAGGGGACCGATAAAAAAGATGAATACGTATTTATAACAGCGCATTACGACCACCTGGGTATGCATGATGGGAAAATTTATTACGGAGCCGATGATGATGGCAGCGGGACCTGTGCCGTAATTGAAATGGCAACAGCCTTTGCAAAAGCCAAAGCAGATGGCAAGGGCCCCCGGCGAACCATTGTTTTTATGACCGTTAGCGGCGAAGAAAAAGGATTATGGGGAAGTGAATATTATACCGATAACCCGGTTTTCCCTTTACACAAAACCTCGGTAGATTTAAATATTGATATGATTGGCCGCATTGATACCGAGCGTAAAAAAGACGATACCTTAAATTATGTATATGTGGTGGGCCACGATAAAATAAGTAGCGAGATGCCTCTCATCAATGAAGCGGTAAATAGTAAATACACCGGGCTGGTGCTGGATTATAAATTTGATGACCCGAATGACCCCGAAAAAATTTACTTCAGGAGCGATCATTATAATTTTGCACGCAAAGGAGTGCCGGTATTATTTTTTTATGATGGTATGCTGAAAGCCGATTATCATAAACCTACCGATACCGTAGATAAAATTAACTGGCCTTTATACGAAAAAAGAACCCGAATGATTTTTCATACTGCCTGGGAAATGGCCAACAGGAACAATATGCTCATAAGAGATAAACCGATACCAACCATGACCCGGTAAAAAAACAATAGTAAAGGGAAAATAAATTTTTCCCTTTTTTAATGTAAGAACCAGGTTGTGTACACCGGCTATTTAATTTGCCATTAATCTTACTCATAAAAAGAATTAATCAGGCACTTATTAATTTCTTACTAACTTTCAAAGTTGTAATAGAGATATATGAGTGTAATTTTCATTTTGGTTTTATGTAGCCTGATCATCCTGGCATACTTGTTTGAAATAACCCTGGCTAAATTTCGGATACCTTCCGTAATCTTTTTGTTATTCCTGGGCTGGACGGTAAGGAAAATTGCCTTGTATTATGATATGGTAATCCCCGATCTTTCGGGAGCGCTGGCTATACTGGGTACCATTGGTTTAATTTTAATAGTACTGGAAGGAGCTATGGAACTGGAACTCAACAAACAGAAATTTACAATCGTAAAAAAATCTTTTTTTGTGGCCTTATTCCCCATGCTGGGGCTGGCTGTAATTACGGCCCTCCTTATCCATTTTATTTGGGGTTTTGATTTTTATCAATCATTGGGGAATATTATTCCTATTGCCGTAATCAGCAGTTCGGTCGCAATCCCAAGTGCCAAAAGCCTTTCTAACTACAACCGGGAATTTGTGGTATATGAAAGCAGTATGTCTGATATTATGGGTGTAATCCTTTTTAATTTTATTTCTCTGAATGCGGCCTTTTCAATGAGTTCGGTTGGCCATTTCTTTTTAGAAATTATCGGAATTATTGTTATTTCATTTATCGCCACATTGTTATTGTCTTACTTACTAGGTAAAATAGAACATGAGGTAAAATTTGTACCCATCATTGTACTTACCATTTTAATTTACGAAATATCAAAACTCTTTCATTTGCCCTCCCTGGTATTTATAATGGTATTTGGATTGTTTCTTGCCAACCTTGATGAATTAAAATTCGTAAAAGGCATTGAATTGCTGAAGCCGGTTTCATTGAATAAAGAAGTGGCCCGTTTCCTGGGCATGACAAAAGAACTTACCTTTTTAATAAAAACTTTATTCTTTTTATTATTCGGGTTTCTAATAAAATCATCTGAACTCTTTAATACAGAAACACTCATCCTCTCTATCGGCATTACGCTGCTTATTTATGTGCTACGGTATATACAATTGCGAATCTCTAAATTACCTGTTACCCCATTATTATTTGTAGCGCCCAGGGGGCTTATTACCGTGTTACTCTTTTTATCAATCCCCATTAGCATGCGTTTACCTTTAGTAAATAATTCAATGATCATTCAAATCATTGTTCTTACCGGTTTAATCATGATGTTTGGGTTAATGGCTACCGGCAAGGAACAAAATCCGGAAGAAACAGAGATAAAGAATATAAGCCCGGAAGAGGGGGCGCATTTGCCGGCATTGCCCCATGAAGAATAAGTGTATAATGGAGTCGTTGTTTTCAAAAAAAAATCATCCACCTGATTATAAGTGGATGATTTAATATGTTTATAAAAAAAACTAAATGGCTTCCTGTGCCATTTGTTTACTCATTCGCTTGCGATCATCTTCGTTCAATATCACTTTACGTAAACGAATGCTTTTGGGTGTACATTCAATGCACTCGTCAAACTCTATATATTCCATACATTCTTCCAGCGACATTACAATTTTAGGTGCAATACGGGCTGCATCATCAGCGCCACTGGCACGGTGGTTGGTTAATTTTTTGGCTTCGGTTGCATTTACTACCAGGTCGCCCGGTTTAATGTGTTCTGCAATGATTTGACCTGCATACACTTCTTCTCCCGGATCCACAAAGAAGCGGCCCCTGTCTTGTAATTTATCAATAGAATATCCTGTAGTACGATCGGTGGTTTTATTTAACAATACGCCATTATTACGCCCCGGGATAGGTCCTTTCCAGGGTTTATATTCACTAAAGCGATGAGCCATTACAGCTTCGCCGGCTGTACTGGTAAGCATATTACTTCTTAAGCCGATAAGACCCCGGCTGGGAATTTCAAATTCAAGATGCTGCATCTCCCCTTTACTTTCCATCACATGCATTTCACCTTTACGCTGTGTTACCAGGTCAATTACCTTACCGCTATATTCTGCCGGTACATCTACTACCAAAATTTCGAAGGGTTCACTTTTTACACCATTTATATTTTTAATTAATACTTGCGGTTGCCCCACAGTAAGTTCAAAACCTTCCCGGCGCATGGTTTCTATTAAAACCCCTAAGTGGAGAATCCCCCTACCATATACTGAAAAGCTATCGGCATTATCGCTATCTTCTACCCTCAGCGCCAGGTTTTTTTCTGTTTCCTTCATCAACCTGTCACGCAAGTGACGGCTGGTAACAAATTTCCCTTCCCTGCCAAAAAAAGGTGAATTATTAATGCTGAACTGCATACTCATGGTAGGTTCATCAACACTTATTACCGGTAATGCTTCGGGGTTTTCTACATCCGCAATGGTATCGCCAATATTAAATTCTTCTAACCCTACTACGGCGCATATATCCCCGGCTTTTACTTCTGAAACTTTCTTTTTACCCATACCTTCAAAAACATACAGTTCTTTTATCTTCATTTTTTTAATTACATCCCCGGCCTGCATCAATGCGATCTGCTGATTTTCTTTTATTACCCCACGGGCTACTTTACCTACTGCAATTCTGCCTAAAAATGAGCTATAATCTAAAGAAGTAATTTGCATTTGTAATGGTCCTTCTGCAATTTTGGGTTCGGGTACGTATTGTATAATACCATCCAGCAGGGGATTAATATTATCTATTTGTACCAATGAAGTATTAAACCACCCGTTTTTTCCCGAACCATAAAAGGTAGGGAAATCCAATTGCTCTTCTGTAGCATCCAGGTTAAAGAAAAGTTCAAAAACCGCATCATGCACTTCATCTGGTCGGCAATTGGGTTTATCTACTTTATTAATTACTACAATGGGTTTCAAATTTAATTGCAATGCTTTTTGCAATACAAACCGGGTTTGAGGCATGGGGCCTTCAAAAGCATCTACTAATAATATTACCCCATCGGCCATCTTTAAAACTCGTTCTACTTCTCCTCCAAAATCACTATGGCCCGGTGTATCAATTACATTTATTTTTACACCTTCGTATTGTACCGCGGCGTTCTTACTAAAAATAGTAATCCCTCTTTCTCTTTCCAGGTCGTTGCTATCCATAATGAGTTCACCGGTATCCTGGTTATCTCTAAATACTTTGGTAGCATGTAATATCTTATCTACCAGGGTTGTTTTGCCATGATCTACGTGGGCAATAATAGCGATGTTGCGAATTTGCATAATTAAATTTGAGGGCGCAAAGGTACGGGTTTATAACGGTTTTTTGGGTACTAATTCAGGTTTAATTGCAGATATCTTTCGCCTATTTTTAACTAAATAGCTTAAAAATAAGTCTTTACATAAAGCGAAGGGGCGTAATTGTTGCATAAGCAACATGAATACTCTAATATTGTAACCAAAAAATAACAAATGCCATTTTTACAGCCTGTATTGAAAACAATTTGCCTGCTCCTGCTCACCCAGGCTTGTTTTGCCCAGGTGAAAACCAAAAAGAATGCGAAAGCTAATAACCCGGCAGTAAGTTTACCGGCCTGCCCCAATGCATTTAATTACCATACCAACAACCTGGGCAATGGTAAAAAGAAGTTCCCGCTTTCTTTGCAATTTTTAATAAGGAAAGACAGTGTGCTGATTAACCGGTACAAACCGGATTCTACCCTGGAGCGTTTTCAAAGCTATGCCATACTGGAAAAAGATTGCAGTGAGTACAATACCAAAAAAATAAAATACCACCTGAGTTTTGTGCAATACAAACAAACCAAATATGCCTGGCTTTATTTAGACCCCAATGCTAATAAAATAACCATCAGTTTTACGCCCGATATGGAGCCACGCATTTATGAGATAGATAAGACCCTGGCAGTTCCTTAACGGATAATTAAGAAAACTTTTGATGTTCTTTTCGTCTTATATATGCTGTTTTATAAAACAAATAACATGAAAATAAGTTATCCCGAAAATACGCAACCAAAACCATTGCCCCATCTTGCTACCTGTATTTTATTAGATGCGGTAGGTATGCTCAGTTTCAGCCTCCCTTTTATAGGTGAATTCTCCGATGCTGTTTGGGCACCCTTATCGGGCCTTATTTATTACCGGATGTTTGGGGGCAGAATGGGAATCCTGGGCGGTATGTTTAGTTTTTTAGAAGAGATCTTACCTTTTACAGACATCATTCCCACTTTTACCCTAAGCTGGTTATTACGGCAAAGGCAAATCAGTAAAGACAGCAGGCCATTAAAGACCATTGTGATAAATCCAAAATAAATTTTGGTTGCTGATTAATATTTAAACTGCATAATCCATGCTGTTTTTTTAACTTTAGGCCCAAACCATTTATATGAAAATAATTATCAGCGTACTTGTATCCTTATTTTTAACGACTGCCCTATGGGCCCAGCCTCCCTTTGCAGCCTTACAATTTTCTCCCGAAAAGCCCCGGCAAAACCAGGAATTGAGTTTTGACTATAACCAGGCATATTCTTCTTTAATTAGAAAATCCCCCATCAAAGTTGCCGTTTATCAATTTACCGGTTCCGGCTTACAAGTGCTGGAGCCCAGGATGGAAAAAAAAGGGGATCATTATACGGCAAAAATTTCTATTGATAGTAATACAAATGCAATTGCATTTTTATTTACCAGTAAAGAAGATAAAGATATTAATGCTGATAAAGGGTATATTATACCTGTTTATAACAAGAGTGGCCAGCCCGTGCCGGAATATTACAGTACCCGCAGCAACATATATGCCGGGTGGGGTGAAAGCTTATTAGGTTTGCAAAACAACAGTAGCAAAGCATTTTCTTTTCTTAATGATGCCATACAAAATAACCCCGAACTAAAAGAGAATATTACCGTAGCCGGTGCTTATTTAAATCTATTAAACCGGGAAAAGAAAAAAGAAGCAGAACCGGTAATTATAAAATTTTTGCAGGAAGCAAAGGGCGCAGCCTGGCAATCAGAAAAAGGATATGCACTTAAAAACCAGTGGTACAGCCGCCTTAAAATGAAAGAAGAAGCCGATCACCTGATGGCTGAAATGAAGGAAAAATTTCCTGATGGAGATTGGAAAAAGAATGAAACCTTAAGAGCCATTGCAACAGAAAAAGATAAAAATAAAAAAATTGAACAGATAGAAAATTTTGCAAAAGATTACCCGGCATTTGCAAAAGATAAAAATGTTACAAGTTATTTACAAACGCTTTTAGCCAATGGCTATGCGGCAGATAAAAACTGGGATGCATTCTTTAAAGCAGCAAATAAAATGGCGCCGGCCGAAAGAGCATCGCTGTATAATAATATCGCCTGGAACCTGGCTGAGAAAAACGAATCGATGCAGGAGGCAAAAAAAATGGCTTATGATGCTACTACCTGGGCTAAAAATGAAATGACGAAACCCAGTGAAGAAAAACCGGGTTCTTTTACACAGGATCAGTGGAAGAAAAACCGGGAAAGAAACTATGCCATGTATGCCGATAGCTATGCATTTATCTTATACCAACTGGGTGATTATAAAGCCGGCTTGCCCTATGCCAAAGAAGCTGCTACCATTAATGAATTTAAAGACGCTGAGTTGAATGAAAGATATGCATTACTGGCCCAAAAAGTATTGCCGGCTCCAGTCGCCACAAAACTAATTGAGGGTTTTATTATTAACGATAATGCCACGGCTAAAACCAAAGAAGCATTAAAAGAATTATATACTCAACAAAATAAAAGTGATGCCGGGTTTGATGCGTATTATGAGAAATTGGCAGCAGAAGCAAAAATAAAGCGGCGTGAAGAAATATTAAAAAGTCAGTTGGATGAAACGGCACCCAAATTTGCATTGAAAGATTTTGACGGCAATGAAGTTAGCCTGGCTTCGCTAAAAGGAAAAGTGGTGATAGTGGATTTTTGGGCAACCTGGTGCGGCCCTTGTATTGCATCTATGCCGGCTATGAAAAAAGCACAGGATAAATACAAAGGGAACGACAATGTGAAATTTGTTTTTATTGATACCTGGGAAACCGTAGAAGACAAGAAAAAGAATGCCATGGAATTTATGCAAAACAAAGGCTATGATTTTCATGTGCTGCTTGATACCGAAGACAAGGTAGTAAGTGAATTTGGAGTAACCGGCATACCCACCAAATTTGTAATTGACGGGAACGGGAAAATTCGCTTTAAATCTGTTGGCTATTCCGGTAATTTAGACGGGCTGGTAGATGAATTGGATACCATGATTGAAATTGCCAGTAAATAAACAGCATGAACTCAATTGCAGACATCAGGAAAGATTATAAATTAAAAACACTGGATGAGCAGGATGTAGATGCTTCACCCATCAAACAATTTAAAGCATGGTGGGCAGAGGCTGAAGCGGCCCGGATAGACGAGGTAAATGCCATGGCACTAAGTACCGTAGATGCTCAAAAAATACCGCATTGCCGTATTGTACTTTTAAAAGGGGTAGATGATAATGGATTTATATTCTACACCAACTATGAAAGTGAAAAAGCACAAAATATAGCCGCCAATGCTCATGTTTCGCTGTTGTTTTTTTGGAAAGAGCTGGAGCGCCAGGTACGAATAACCGGGCTGGCAGAAAAAGTTTCAGCAGCAGAAAGTGATGAGTATTTTAATAGCCGCCCACCCGGTAGCCGCATCGGGGCATGGGCATCGCCGCAAAGTACCGTTATTCCTTCCAGGGAAATGTTAGATAAAAGTGTTTCCGAAATTGAAAAACGGTTTGCCGGCAAAACCATAGAACGGCCTCCCCATTGGGGTGGGTACCGGGTAATTCCTTCGGGCATTGAATTTTGGCAGGGCAGGCCCAGCCGTTTACACGATAGAATAAAATATACTTTACGGGAAGATGGAAGCTGGAAGATAAACAGGCTTGCACCTTAAAGCCATTTTAAATTACATAAAAATGCCTTACAGTTTTGTAAGGCATTTTAGATACTGAGAAAAACTATTGTGCTGACTCAAATCTTTCACTCACTTTTTTCCAGTTTACTACGTTCCAAAAAGCTTTTAAATAATCCGGCCTTTTATTTTGATATTTTAAATAATAAGCGTGTTCCCATACATCTACCCCCAGTAAAGGAGTGCCCTTTACTTCAGCCACATCCATCAGGGGATTATCCTGGTTTGGCGTAGAACTTACTTCCAGTTTACCATCCTTCACAATAAGCCAGGCCCAACCGCTGCCAAAACGGGTTTTACCGGCACCTTCAAACTTTTCTTTAAATGCATCAAAACTTCCAAAAGCGCTGTTGACAGCATCGGCCAGCTTTCCTGTTGGTACGCCCCCTGCCCCGGCTGCCATAGAATCCCAAAAAAAGCCATGATTCCAATGGCCACCGCCATTATTACGAACGGCCGGGCTTATGCTGCCCGCTTTTTTTACCAGGTCTTCTAACGAAGTGGTTTCATTGGGAGTGCCTTCTACCGCTTTGTTTAAATTATCTACATAAGCCTGATGATGCTTATCATGATGGATTTTCATGGTTTCTGAATCAATATAAGGTTCTAATGCATCGTATGCGTACGGTAAAGGTTCTAATGTAAATGCCATAATATTAAAATTTATCTGTTAAAAAATCTATCCTGAATACTGCAAATTTAAAGCCTAATTTAAGGATACTCAATTTTAAAACAGAGTTGTTCCTAAATTCGAAATAGTTTTATGCATTTCACTATGTATTCAGCGTTTCATTTTAAAGAATGATTTCATTAAGTCACTGCATTCTGTTTCCATTACCCCACCGGTGAGTAATGTTTTGGGATGAAAGGGGTTGTTTTTCCCCGCCACTTTGCGATAGCCGTTTTTATCGTCATAAGCGCCAAAAACAATGCGGCCAATCTTGCTCCAATACAAAGCCCCGCTGCACATAAGGCAAGGTTCTGTAGTTACATACAAAGTAGCATCGGGCAGGTATTTACTGCCCAGGCTATTAAAAGCGCTGGTTAATGCCAGGATTTCGGCATGGGCCGTACTATCATTCAGCAATTCTACCTGATTGTGGGCCCGGGCAATAATTTTATGTTGTATCACCACAATAGCCCCTACCGGCACTTCATCGGCTTCAAATGCTTTTTGTGCTTCCCGGTAAGCCAGTTGCATATATTTCTCATCTGTCATTTTTAGTTGCCTAACTTTAAGCAAAAATAGGCTAATGAACGGGGTAAATACATTACAATCTTTACGGGCATATTATGACGCAGGAAATACCAGGCCGTATGCATTTAGAATGGAACAATTAAAAAAATTACGCAGCGCTGTAATTGAAAACGAAGCAGAAATTTATACGGCACTACAAAAAGACCTCAATAAAAGTAAAGAAGAATGCTGGATCACCGAAAACGGGATTTTGCTGAGTGAAATCAATGAGGCCATCAAAAAATTAAAAAAATGGATGCGGCCCCGGCGGGTACGTACCAATTTATTGAATTTCCCTTCTTCCAGTTTTATTTATCCCGAACCCCGGGGTGTATCTCTTATTATTGGCCCCTGGAATTATCCCTTTCAACTGGTAATGATTCCCCTGGTAGGCAGTATGGCTGCCGGGAATTGTACGGTACTAAAGCCATCAGAATGGGCGGTTCATACTACGGCACTTATCCAAAAAATAATCTCTTCCTGTTTTTCTGAAAACTATATCCGTGTAATAGAAGGTGATGGTGCCGGCATAATACCCGCTATGATGAATACATTTACTTTTGACCATGTTTTTTTTACAGGCAGTACCGCTGTGGGCAAAAAAATTTATAGAATGGCAGCAGAAAAACTGGTACCGGTAACTTTAGAACTCGGCGGCAAAAGCCCCTGTATTATAGAAGCAGATGCGAATATTGAAGTCAGTGCAAAACGTATTGCATCTGTAAAATTTTCAAACAGTGGGCAAATGTGTATTGCACCCGATTATGTACTGGTACATGAAAGCATACAGGAGAAATGGCTGCAAGCACTGGAAAAAGTAATACAACGGTTTTATGGAAATCCCCAGGCTCTTACGTATGAGTTGGGAAATATTATTAATCAAAAACAATTTGATCGCCTGGTTCATTATTTACAGGATGGCGAAATAAAAATAGGCGGGCACTATAACCGGGAGCAACTCTTTATAGCGCCTACGGTACTCACCCATATCCCAAAAAACGCTCCTATATTACAGGAAGAAATTTTTGGCCCGATATTACCGGTAATATCATTTAAAGACCGTACAGAAGCACTCCAAATGATTGAGCAAAACCCAAACCCGCTTTCTTTATACATCTTCTCAAATAAAAAAAGCAATACCGATTTTTGGATACAGCGGGTCTCCTTTGGGGGTGGATGTATTAACAATACCGGGTATCATTTTACGAATAAAAATTTACCTTTTGGCGGCCGGGGTCAAAGCGGCATGGGATCCTATCATGGTTATTTTAGTTTTAAGACATTCAGTCATTTAAAATCTATTATGAAAACGCCCACCTGGTTCGATCCTGCCATAAAATACCCGCCCTATAAAGGCAAATTAAATCTCTTTAAAAAAGTATTAAGATGAATATCAAACAAAGGGCAATGGTTTTTGCTTACCCGTTATTATCCAGGTTTACCCGGTGGACAGGAAAATCTCAAAAAATAATAAACTCAAAAAAAATGGCACCCGTATCATTTTATTCATTACAAGCCGTATTAATTAACGGAGAACCTTTTTCTTTTGAATCCGTAAAAGGAAAAAAAGTATTATTGGTGAATACCGCTTCGGATTGCGGTTATACCCCCCAATACAAAGGCCTTGAACAATTACATCAAAAGGAAAAAGATAAGTTGCTGATCCTGGGTTTCCCCAGTAATGATTTTGGAGAACAGGAAAAAGGCAGCCATGATGAGATTGCTGACTTTTGTGAAAAAAACTATGCTGTCACTTTTTTACTCATGCAGAAAAGTATTGTAAAAAAAAGGAGTGGCCAGCACCCCGTTTACCAATGGCTTACTGATGTAAGCAAAAATGGCTGGAATGATGCAGCGCCTACCTGGAATTTTTGTAAATATGTAATAAATGAAGAAGGAAACCTTACGCATTTTTTTGAATCAGGCATTGAGCCCCTGGGTAAAGAAATGGCAGATGCGATTCATGCATAAGATAATTACGTATGTTTTTATACCGCTATTCTCCAACCTGTAGAAATACTTATTTTTGCACTTTACAAAAAATAAATGATCATGACAAAAGGCCCGGTTTCTAATTTTATACAACAGCACTACCGCCATTTTAATGCTGCCGCTTTAATGGATGCGGCAAAAGGCTATGAGCAACATCTAAACGAAGGCGGAAAAATGATGATTACCCTGGCAGGTGCCATGAGTACCGCAGAGCTGGGGCTATCATTGGCCGAAATGATAAGGCAGGATAAAGTACAAATTATAAGCTGTACCGGTGCAAACCTGGAAGAAGACGTAATGAACCTGGTAGCACATAGCCATTATAAAAGAGTTCCTCATTACCGTGACCTTACGCCGCAGGAAGAATGGGACTTACTGGAGAATCATTATAACCGGGTTACCGATACTTGTATCCCCGAAGAAGAAGCTTTTCGCCGCCTTCAAAAACATTTACACAGCGCATGGAAAAAAGCAGAAGAAAAAGGAGAAAGATATTTTCCTCATGAATTTTTATACCAGGTAGTATTAAGCGGCAACCTGGATCAATATTATGAAATAGATCCAAAGGATAGCTGGATTATTGCGGCAGCACAAAAAAATATACCCATCGTATGCCCGGGATGGGAAGACAGTACCACCGGGAATATCTTTGCCTCATACGTAATAAAAAATGAATTAAAAGCAAGTACCGTAAAAAGTGGTATTGAATATATGGTTTGGCTTGCAGACTGGTATCGCCAAAACAGCAGTGGAAAAGGAGTTGGGTTTTTTCAAATAGGAGGTGGTATTGCCGGCGATTTCCCCATTTGCGTGGTGCCGATGATGTACCAGGATTTGGAAATGCATGATATCCCTTTCTGGAGTTATTTTTGCCAAATAAGCGATAGTACTACCTCATACGGATCGTACTCAGGCGCCGTACCCAACGAAAAAATAACCTGGGGCAAATTAGACATACACACACCTAAATTTATTGTAGAAAGTGATGCTACGATAGTAGCGCCATTGATATTTGCATGGATTTTGGGCTGGTAATTATATTCATCATTTTTTAAAATAAAATTATGTCACTTATTCCTTTATTGTTAAAAGAACTAAAAGACGAAACCGCCATTACCAGGAAATTCTTAGCACAAATACCCGATGATAAATTTTCCTGGAAACCACACGAAAAAAGCATGAGTATAAAACAACTCAGCGGCCACCTGGCAGAACTGCCGGGCTGGGTTTCAATGGCATTACATACAGATGGTTTAGATTTTGAAGCCGGCGATTATAAACCCACCGATATTAATACCTCAGCCGAACTGGTAAAATTGTTAGATGAAAACCTGGCGAATTCAGTGACCGCATTACAAAATGCAAAAGAAGCAGACCTGGATCCTATCTGGACCATGCGTATGGGTGAAAAAATATTAGCAAAGTGGACAAAATATGAAGTCATACGCCATGCTCTTGCCCAGCAAATTCATCACCGGGCACAACTAGGTGTTGACTTTAGGTTGCTGGATATTCCTGTTCCTTCTACCTACGGCCCCACTGCCGATGATCAATCATTCTAAATTATTTACGATGATACAGCCGGTTTTCAACCGGCTTTTTTATTGTAATTTAGTCCACACATATTCTCAAAAAAAAGAATCGCAAAGCATGATTAATAAAAAATTATTTACCCTTACTCTTTTTATAGTAACAGTATTTGCATGCCATGCACAAATTGTATCTACAGGCGATATTAATTTTCCGCAATGGATACAGCAATCAAATATTTATGAAGTAAATGTAAGGCAATACAGCCCCGAAGGCACATTTAAAGCCTTTGAAAAAAGCCTGCCCCGGTTAAAAGAAATGGGGGTAGAAATTTTATGGTTCATGCCCATAACACCCATCAGTAAAACAGATCGCAAAGGAGCCTTAGGCAGTTATTATGCCGTAGCCGATTATACGGCGGTAAACCCTGAATTTGGCACCCTGCAAGACTGGAAAGAACTGGTAAAAAAAGCACATGCCATGGGTTTTAAAGTGATTACAGACTGGGTGGCAAACCATAGCGGCGCAGACAATCGCTGGCTAAAAACAAATCCTGACTTTTATGTAAGAGACAAGAACGGGGTAGCCAAATATGCTTTTGACTGGAGTGACACACGGGATTTGAATTACGATAACCCGGTATTAAAAGATAGCATGATCCAGGCAATGAAGTTTTGGGTGGCAGAAACAGGAATTGACGGCTTTCGGTGTGACGTTGCTGCCGAAGTGCCCCGCAGTTTCTGGCAACCCTGTATAGAAGCCTTAAAAAAAATGAAACCCGATATTTTTATGCTGGCCGAAGCCAATACCGCATGGATACATGATGCCGGTTTTAATACAACCTATGGCTGGAATATGTTTGCAAAAATGAAAGAAGTAGCCGCAGGTAAAAGTTCCGCAAAAGTATTAGATACGGTACTCATGCAACAAGATGAAACTTTTGTACCCGGTGCTATAAAATTATATTTTACCAGCAACCACGATGAAAATAGCTGGAACAAAAGTGACTATGCTACTTTTCCCGGACCAAGCCATGCCCCTTTTGCCGTTCTTACCCAAACCATGCGGGCCAGCTTACCCCTCATTTATAGTGGGCAGGAAGAACCTTACTTAGATTCACTCTCCTTTTTTTATAAAGATGAAATTACCTGGGGAAAATATAAACGGGCCGCATTTTATAAAACTTTATTAACGGAAAGAAAAAACAATCCTGCCCTGGCTGTGGATGCAGGCTATACTAAAATAGAAACCACAAACGATGATAAAATATTTGCCTACACCCGCCAAAAAAATAACAATAAAATATTAGTAGTTTTAAATTTATCGGCCTCCCCTGTAGTAGTAAGTTTTAAAAGTGCAGGTATATACGGCGAGGTAAAAGAAATATTTACTGACCAGATGGAAAATATAACCCGGCAGGCTACCCTATCCCTGCCCGCATGGGGGTATAAAGTGTACCGGTTCTTATAAAATATTTACAATATTTTGGGGGTCTTATTTACCCCGCAATATCCGGATAAGCGTACCTTGTAGGGTATATCATTAAATGAAAATTATGGAGAGTATGAATATCGATGAGCTTTACTTAGAATCAGAAGCGGATATAAAAAACAACCTGTATGCCGAAGCCTTCCGCAAATGCGAATCCATTTTGTATGAAGACCCAAAACATGCACCCGCACACAATTCACTGGGCTGGTTATTAAAAACTCAATTTGATAATTATGACCGGGCAGAAAATCATTTCATCACAGCCATGAAGTGCGACCCCCTGTACCCACACCCTTATTTTCATTATGCTACTTTCTTAAATGACCTGGAGCGTTACGATGATTTGAACCGGCACCTGGAAAAATGCTTAACCATCGTTACCCTTGAAAAATCATGGATATTTGCCAAGAAGGCCATCATGGAAGAATTAAAATTTAATTTCCAGGAAGCCATCAGCAATTATGAAAAAGCAATTCTCTGCTGCCTCAATGATGATAAAATAAAGTCTTACCAGGAAGATATTGAACGCTGCCTTTTAAAAATGAATATCGCAGAAAAAAAAGAGCTCATCAATAAAACACCGGGCTTAACAAGCTAATCACTTTTTAATATTTATTTTATGTTACGTTATTTAATGGGAACCGCATGCCTGGTTTTATTTATACCGGCGGCAAAAGCACAACAAAAACTCCCCATACCGCTCAATATTAAAAAATCGTACGATAACAACATACGCAGCTTACAAGGAGTGCCGGGTAAAAATTATTGGCAAAATACAGCCAACTACAGCATTGATGTAAATCTCAACCCCGGCAATAATACCATTACCGGAACCACCCATATAGAGTATTTCAATAATAGTCCCGATACGCTTCATACCCTCCTGTTTAAATGCTATCCCAATTTATATAAAAAAGGAGCCGAGCGCCTTATGCCCATCCGGGAAGAAGATATTACAGAGGGCATGCAAATTGAAAAATTAAAAATTGCCGGTAAAGAAATAGCAAAAGAGAATTACCACAGCACATCTACCAATATGATGGTACCCATACAACCCCTGGCACCCGGCCAGTCTTTACTTTGCGATGTAGAATATCATTTTACTTTAAATAAAAATTCTCACATCAGGCAGGGCCAGGTAGATGAAGGCGCATTTTTTGTAGCTTACTTTTTTCCCCGCATTGCCGTATATGATGATATCGATGGATGGAATCAACAGCCCTATCTTGGCAACCTTGAGTTCTATAACGATTTCTGTAATTTTAATGTTTCGGTAACCGTTCCCGGTAATTACCAGGTATGGGCCACCGGCGATTTACTAAATGCAGACAACGTATTAAATGAACCCTACCTTTCCCGCTTTAAACAGGCAAACCAATCAGACAGTATCATATTTATTATAGACAGTACCGACCTGGTTAAAAAAAATATTTCAAAAAACAATATATACAATACCTGGAAGTTCACTGCCAATAAGGTTACCGATATCGCATTTGCCTGCAGCAATCATTACCTATGGCAAAGCAGTAGCCTGGTAGTGGATCCGCAAACAGGCCGCCGAACCCGTGCGGATGCAGTATTTAATAAAAATCATACAGATTATTATCTCATTGCAGCCGATGCCCGTAAAACGGTAGCAGCCATAAGCTATCAATTTCCCAAATGGCCCTACCCGTATAACCACATCACTGTTTTTGATGGGTTAGATCAAATGGAATACCCGATGATGGCAAATGATAATCCTGTAGAAGACCGGCATGAAAGTATTGAACTTACTACGCACGAAATCTTTCATACCCTGTTCCCGTTTTATATGGGTACCAACGAAACTAAATATGCCTGGATGGATGAGGGATGGGCCACTATTGGAGAATGGATCATATCGCCCTTAATTGATTCCGGCATCGTAGATTTATATGGCGTAAAACGTACGGAAACAACTGCGGGTACCGAAGCTGATTTACCCATTATGATTAACAGTACTTATCAAAATGGAATGGCTTATTTCATAAATTCCTATCCCAAACCCGCACTCGCTTATTTATATGCAAAAGAGATATTGGGCGATGCCCGGTTTTTTGCAGGCCTTCATTATTATTTTACACATTGGAACGGAAAACATCCCCTGCCCTTCGATTTTTTTGCAGCAATGAATGCGGGCAGCGGGGTAAACCTAAACTGGTTCTGGCAACGCTGGTTTTTTGATAACAGCATCCCCAACCTGGCCATTGAAAAACTATCTGGCAAAGGAATTTATAAAAAAATACAAATCAAAAACATCGGCGGCAAGCCCATGCCGGTACATATAAATATCTTATATAAAGATGGCAGCACCCAAAAAATATATCGCTCAGCCGTATTGTGGCAAAACAGCAACTTCGTTTCTATTCCGGTAATGGTAACAAAACCCATCAAAACTATCACCCTGGGCAGCCCTTATGTAATTGACACCGATTATAGCAATAACAGCATTTCCCCCCATCCTTAAGCGCATTTTGAATTCATATAGTTTTGAATTAACTTTGCTCCCGGTGGGAGGATTTGTTTATTGTTCACCCCACACAAAAAAATTGAACTAATAAACGAATACCTCTCCCGCATACTTTCTGGGTTTGTAAATCGTTTAAAAGTCAATTCTATTTTTAGGCAACCGGCTGCGGTGCAAGGCCACACATCGTTGTGTCACTCCCTTGTACAGGTAAAACCCTGCGCAGCAGGCAAAAAAAATAATATGGCAAACATTACAGACGAATTAAAAAAACGCATTTTAATTATTGATGGCGCTATGGGCACCATGATACAGCAACGAAAACTCAATGAACAGGATTACCGTGGCGAGCGGTTTAAAAACTGGCATAAAGACGTAAAAGGAAACAATGATCTGCTTAGCATAACCCGCCCCGATATTATTACTGAAATTCATAAAGAATATTTAGATGCCGGCGCAGATATCATAGAAACCAATACCTTCAGCAGTACATCTATAGCCCAGGCAGACTATGATATGCAGGAACTTGCTTATGAATTAAATGTAGCGGCTGTAAAATGTGCCCGGAAAGCCATATCACAATCGGGTAAAACGGCATGGGTGGCCGGCGCCATAGGCCCGCTCAATAAAACACTTTCCTTATCTCCCGATGTAAATAACCCCGGCTTCAGGGCCGTTAGCTTCGATGAAGTTGCCCAGGCATATACCGAACAAATAAAAGGTTTAACAGATGGCGGAGCCGATTTATTATTAATTGAAACAATCTTCGACACCTTAAATGCCAAAGCAGCTATTTATGCAGCAAAAAATTATTTCAGAAAAAATAATATCCCGGAACTTCCTATTATGATCAGTGGCACCATTACCGATGCCAGTGGCCGTACCCTCAGCGGGCAAACCTTAGAAGCTTTTTATATTTCAGTTATGCATGCCAACCCGCTCAGTATAGGATTAAACTGTGCTTTAGGTGCCAAAGAAATGCGCCCGCACATCCAGGAACTATCTAATATTGCAGCCTGTTATACCTCTGCCTATCCCAATGCAGGTTTACCCAATGCCTTTGGTGAATATGATGAACAACCTCACGAAACCGCCCATATTGTAGAAGAATGGGCAAAAGACGGATACCTCAATATAGTGGGTGGATGCTGCGGTACCACGCCCGATCATATAAAACACATAGCAGAAAATGTTTCAAAATATGCACCCAGGCAATTGCCCGTACTGGAAGAAACTTTGTAGCTATACAAAGCATCAATGAATTAAATAAAACAAATAAAAAGCTACCGCCACTATAGGCAAGCCGGTAGCAATATATATAAGAGATGAGTACAATAAAACCTTTCCTTCGCCTGAGTGGCCTGGAACCCTTAATAGTAAGGCCCGAAACCAACTTTGTAAATATTGGAGAACGAACCAATGTAACCGGCAGTAAAAAATTTGCACGCCTGGTAAGAGAAGGAAATTATGAAGAAGCTTTAAGCGTAGCCCGCCAGCAAGTAGAAAACGGGGCCCAGGTAATTGATGTAAATATGGACGATGCCCTGCTGGATGGCGTAACCGCAATGACCACTTTTTTAAACCTGGTACAGGCCGAACCCGATATTGCAAAGATCCCCATCATGATTGATAGCAGTAAATTTGAAATACTGGAAGCGGGATTAAAATGTGTACAGGGAAAGTGTATTGTAAACTCCATCTCCATGAAAGAAGGGGAAGAAAAGTTTATAGAACAGGCTTTTATTTGTAAAAGTTTTGGTGCCGCTGTAATTGTAATGGCTTTTGATGAACAGGGGCAGGCCGATACCAAAGAAAGAAAGGTAGAGATCTGTAAGCGGGCTTATGAAATCCTTACAAAAAAAGTAGGCTTCAATCCGCAGGACATTATTTTTGATCCCAATATTTTCGCTATCGCCACAGGCATCGAAGAACATAATAATTATGCTGTAGATTTTATTGAAGCCACCAAAGAAATAAAAAGGCTTATGCCATTGGCTAAAGTAAGTGGCGGCGTAAGCAATGTATCCTTTTCATTTAGGGGGAATGATCATGTGCGTGAAGCCATACATAGTGTGTTTTTATTACATGCTATAGAAGCCGGTATGGATATGGGTATTGTAAATGCCGGCCAATTGGTAGTGTACGATGAAATAGAACCGGAACTAAGAACCCTTTGCGAAAATGTGATCATGAACAAAAATAATGATGACAATAGCGCCACCGAAAGCCTTATCATTTTTGCAGATAAAGTAAAATCAAAAGGAAAAGAAAATATTAAAGATGAAACCTGGCGCCAGGGTACCGTAGAAGAACGCCTGACCCATTCACTGGTAAACGGCATTACCGATTATATTGATTTGGACACCGAAGAAGCCCGCTTAAAATATCCTAAACCGCTGCAGGTAATTGAAGGCCCCCTCATGGATGGGATGAATGTGGTGGGCGATTTATTTGGCGCAGGAAAAATGTTTTTACCTCAAGTAGTAAAAAGCGCCCGTGTTATGAAAAAAAGTGTGGCCTGGTTACAACCTTATATTGAAGCAGAAAAAAAAGAAGCCAGCAATGCACCCCTCGTATTATTAGCCACTGTAAAAGGCGATGTGCATGATATTGGTAAAAACATAGTGGGTGTTGTATTGGGTTGTAATGGTTATACCGTTAAAGATCTCGGCGTAATGGTCCCTGCCGATAAAATACTGGATGAAGCAATTGCCCACAATGCGGCCATCATCGGCTTATCCGGCCTTATTACCCCTTCGCTTGATGAAATGGTACATGTTGCCGATGAAATGAAAAGAAGGAATATGAACCTTCCCCTGCTCATTGGCGGGGCCACTACCAGCCGTACCCACACGGCGGTAAGGATTGCCCCTAAATACGATAACGGGGTAGTGCATGTATTGGATGCCAGCAGAAGCGTGACGGTAGTAAGTAATTTACTCAACAACGACCAAAAGAAAATTTTTTTAGAAAACATAGAAAATGAATATGAAAAAGTAAGAGAACAATTTCTTAAAAAAAGAGGAACCAAGCCCCTCATCACTTATGATGAGGCATTAAAAATTAAAGAAAATTTTGATTGGGCAAATTACAAACCCACCGAGCCCCGGGTAAATGGAGTACAAGTTTTTAAAAATGTAGACCTGGGCGAAATTGCCCGGTTTATCGACTGGGGGCCATTCTTTATTGGCTGGGAAATGCCGGGACATTTTCCCACAGTTTTGGATGATGAAAAATTTGGAACCGAAGCCAGGAAATTACATAGTGATGCCCTTGCCTTAGTAGATAAAATAGTAGCAGGTAAATGGTTCCGGGCCGATGCCGTAGTAGGATACTGGCCAGCCAACAGCAATAATAAAGATACGATTACGGTACAGGTAAAAGAGGGACCGGTACAGCTGGAGAGCCTGCGCCAGCAATTAAAAAAAGCAGCTAACCAACCGAGTTATTCTTTAGCAGATTTTGTAAGGCCTGCCGATATGGGAAAAGATTATATGGGCGCTTTTGCCGTTACCATTCATGGGGCGCAGGAACATATCCTGCGTTTTGCCAAAGAAAATGATGAGTTCAATAAAATTATGGTTCAAATATTGGCCGATCGGTTTGTAGAAGCCTTTGCAGAATATATGCATTATAAAACCAGGAAAGAACTATGGGGATATAGTGCCGGCGAAACGCTGAGTAATGACGAGATCATTAAAGAAAAATATACCGGTATCCGCCCGGCTCCCGGTTATCCCGCCTGCCCCGATCATACCGAAAAAAGAAAGTTGTTCAAAATGCTGCATGTAACTGAAAATATTGGTATTGAACTTACCGAAAGCCTGGCCATGTCTCCGCCGGCTTCTGTTTGCGGTTGGTATTTTGCACACCCGGGTAGCCACTATTTTGGAGTAGGCCGTATAGATAAAGACCAGTTAGCCGATTTTGCCACACGCAAAGGAATGACCCTGGACGAAGCTACAAAATGGCTCAGCCCCATACTGGATTAAAATAAATGGCGTTGCCATTCCCGTAAAAGCATTTTGCTTTACACAGGGTATCGGGTAAATTGCAGCATTATTTTAAAAACATAAAATGCGCATCATTTCTTATAATGTAAATGGTATTCGTGCCGCCATAAAAAAAGGGTTGATTGATTGGTTAAAAACGAATCCGGCTGATATTATATGCCTGCAGGAAACAAAAGCAACCAGCCAGGATATAGATTTGAAACCATTTGAAGAATTGGGTTTTCAGCACCATTGGTTTAGCGCACAAAAAAAAGGATATAGCGGGGTAGCCGTATTTACTAAAATAAAACCCGATACCGTAAAAACAGGAACCGGCCATGAGCTCAGTGATTTTGAAGGCCGGGTAATAGAATTACAATTCGGTGATATCACCTTAATCAATGCCTATTTTCCCTCCGGCACTTCCGGCGATGAACGGCAACGATATAAATACCAATGGCTGGATGAAATGCAGGCACACCTCGATACATTAAAAAAAACAAATCCCCGGATGATATTATGTGGCGATTATAATATTGCCCATACTGAGATAGATATACATGATCCTAAAGGAAATAAAAAATCATCAGGCTTTCTCCCCGAAGAAAGAGAATGGATGACCCGGTTTTTTAACAGTGGATGGATTGACAGTTTTCGCTTTTTTAATAAAGAACCCCACCATTACACCTGGTGGAGCCAGCGCTTTCCCAGTGTACGGCTGAATAATAAAGGTTGGCGTATAGATTATATATCTGTAACAGAAGCCTTAAGAAATCAATTACAGGCAGCTGCCATCTATCCTGATGTAAAGCAAAGTGATCATTGCCCAATTTACCTGGAAATAAAATAAAACAGTATGTCTTTTATTTATAACGTTACCATAAAAGTTACGCACTCCATTCATGAAGACTGGCTACACTGGTTAAAAGAAGAGCATGTACCTGAAGTAACCGGTACAGGCTGTTTTGAAAAAGCACGAATCGTTCGTTTACTGGAAACCGATGATTCGGAAGGACCTACCTATGCGGTTCAATATTTTGCCAATAGCAAGGCAGATTATAATCGTTATATTGAACTTCATGCGGCCAACATGCGGCAAAAATCATTTGATAAATGGGGCAATCAATTCCTGGCATTCAGGAGCCTGATGGAGATTGTGAACTAATTGTGCAAAACAAAAAAAGAGTTTGCAAAACAAAACAAAAAGGTTTGTATATTCCCCTGAAAACCGCTACCACAAAGGATTTTAAGCACAACTCGCTAAAACCCGCCACCACACTCATTTTCAGCCTTGCTGCCTGCATCCGTATTTTTGTCCACCCATCCGCAATATCTTTTAAAATCCAGTAAAAACAAGGCTCTCAGCCACTAAATCGTATATTTACGTTTATAAAAAATATTTTGCTGAATGTAAAAAGCATCTATATTTGTCTCTCTTAAAAAAATTAAAAATAGTATTATGAACAAAGCAGAACTTATTTCAAAAATTGCTGATGATGCAGGCGTAACAAAAACACAAGCAAATGCAGCTTTAGATTCTTTTGTAGAAGCAGTAACAAAAACATTAAAATCCGGCAACAAAGTTACTTTAGTTGGTTTTGGAACTTTCTCCGTTTCTAAAAGAGCAGCTCGTAATGGCCGTAACCCACAAACGGGTGCGGTTATTAAAATTAAAGCTAAAAAAGTAGCTAAGTTTAAAGCAGGTAAAGAGCTTTCAGCTAAAATCTAACCGATTAAGAAAGAAATTGAAAGCAAGATGCGTTCGTATCTTGCTTTTTTTGTAACTTTTGAATAACATAAAAATTAAAACCTCATGGGACGTGGCGATAAAAAAACAAAGAAAGGGAAAATAGCTTCCGGTTCTTTTGGCAAAAGCAGGCCGGCCAAACCGGCTGCAAAAAAAGCAGCTCCAAAAAAGGATGCTGCTAAAAAATAATGTACGTGTGCATAATAAGCCGGGAGCCTGGTTATTATTAAGTATCCATACGCCCGGTTTATTTTTTTTAGAAACTATATTTATTTTCTGCAATCATCTGATCCGCAATTCTGCGCCTTGCATTTTTAGCGTTAAAAGGGGCTGTTTTTGTAAAACGTTTTAATCCCAGCAGCATCATCCTTTGCTCATCTCCTTCAGCAAAAGCATGTATGGCATCTTTGCCAAATTTATGTACGGCATCTGCTGCGTCATTCAAATAGCACCGCATAATATCGGCTTGTAATAAATTTTCAGATTCTCCTTTTTCTGCTACCCGCTTCATTACCCTAAGCAGTGCACTTTCAGCATTAAAAGTAAGGATGGCCATATCTGCAATATTCATTAAAATTTCCTGTTCGTCCTGCAGGCTCATCATCAATTTTTGAACGGCAGCGCCAGCGGTCATTAAAATTGCTTTTTTCAAATTGGCAATGATCTTTTTTTCTGCCGCAAAAGCGCCTTCCTCTTCATTTCCAAAATCGGGGATGCTCATCAATTCTTTACTTACCGCCATGGCCGGCCCCATCAGGTCAAGCTTTCCTTTCATGGCTCTCTTCAGCATCATGTCTACAATAAGCAAGCGGTTTATTTCATTGGTCCCTTCATAAATACGATTAATCCGGCTGTCTCTATAAGCCCTGCTAATCATATATTCATCACTATATCCATTCCCTCCATGAATTTGCACCCCTTCGTCTACTACATAATCCAGCACTTCGCTGCCATCTACTTTCAGCATGGCACATTCTATGGCATATTCTTCGGCGGCACCCAGCAAAGCTTCATTAAAAGGAGCGCCATTCTCCTGCAGTTCGGTTTCTTTATCTTCTATCCACTTAGCAGTACGGTACAAAGCGCTTTCGCTTACCCAAATCCTTATTGCCATTTGTGCCAGTTTATATTTTATGGCGCCAAAGTTGGCAATAGCTGTTTTAAATTGTTCCCTTGTTTTAGCATATTGAATACATTCATCAATGGCCATTTTAGCGCCTCCCAGGGCAGCAGCACATAATTTTAAGCGACCAATATTTAAAATATTAAAAGCAATGATATGCCCCTTGCCCGCCTGGCCCAGTAAATTTTCTACCGGCACTTTACATTCCTGGAAATAGAGCTGTACGGTGCTGGAACCTTTAATGCCCATCTTATGTTCTTCGGGCCCCTGGGTAAAACCAGGCATTCCACGCTCTACAATAAATGCCGAAAATTTATCGCCATCAATTTTTGCAAACACGGTATATACATCTGCAAAACCCCCGTTTGTAATCCAGCATTTTTGGCCATTCAGTATATAATATTTTCCGTCTTCGCTCAATTTCGCCGTGGTTTTGGCACTAAGTGCATCGCTTCCGCTATTGGGTTCGGTAAGTCCATAAGAACCTTTCCACTCACCCGAAGCCAGTTTAGGAATATATTTTTTCTTTTGTTCTTCGGTACCAAAATATAATATGGGTAAAGTGCCAATACCGGTGTGGGCGGCTACTGCCACACTAAAAGAAAAACCACCCCCCAGGCCTTCATTTACCAGGGTAGATGTAATAAAATCTTTGCCTAACCCCCCCAGGGATTCCGGGATGGCTACCCCCAATAAACCCTGTTCACCTGCCTTCTCCATCAAGGAGGGCATTAAGCCGGGTTCCATTTTATCAATTCGGTCAATGAGGGGTAATACCTCTGTTTTTAGAAATTGAAGGCACATATCATTTACCATGCGCTGTTCTTCATTAAATTCTTCGGGTATATAGGTTTGTTGAGCGGTGCTTTCATTTATAAGCCACTCGCCACCTTTAAGGAGTTTTGATTTTACAGTTTCCATGTTTATTTTTTTATTGCGTTTAAATTCTTTATTTTAAATTTTCATATACTTGTTGTAATACTTCCTTTGCAATTTCTATTTGCCCATGGGTTACTCCTACCAGTGCTTCATTTAAAGTTTGGTTAGCCAGTTGCATACTTTGCTCCTGTAAGTTTTGTGCTTCGGGTGTTAAGTAAATCATATTAATGCGGCGATCATCTTTACTGGGTACCCTTTTTACCATTTTTAATTTTTCCAGGTTATCTACCAACCGGGTAATACTGGGCTTATCTCTAAAAGTAGATTCACACAATTGTTGCTGGCTAATGCCATCTTCTTTCCATAAATGATATAAAACACTCCATTGCTCAATGGTTATATCCAACCCCGCCTGTTTAAAATTTTTTTGCAGCCTCCTGGCAATCGCCGTACTTGCTTTGCCTGTTATAAAACTATAAAGTTCACTTTTTTTAAATTGGTTGTTTGACATATAGTTGTTTATGCAACCATAAAGATAATAATAAAAAGGACAGCTAAAAATTTATTTTTGTGTTCCCGCTAAAAAGGGGTTCTTTGGGCAAAAGCGGGCGCATAAAAAACTTGAAAACAAAGCCTTTGCCGCCTTTACCCGGTTTATGATGCTGCAACAAATGATATTTTTAGTAGGTACTTTTTTATTGATAAGTTATACAGGCCTGCTATTGTATTACCTAAAAGCATGGCTACAGGCACCCTGGTTTTACCCGGTTGGTCCGTTACCTCTTTCCCTCCCTTATTTAAGTGTTATCATTGCTGCCCGGAATGAAGAGGAGCATTTACCCGGCTTATTACAGGATTTGCTGAACCAATCATTTCCTGCAAAAAATTTTGAAGTGATTGTGGTAGATGATCATTCTACCGACCTTACTGCAGACATTATAAAAAAAATTGCTTCTGCAAAATATATGGCACTGCAAGATTATATGAAGCCCGGTGAAACAACCGCTTTTAAAAAAAAGGCTATTGAAGTGGCCATTGGGCAAGCAAAAGGTGAATTAATAATTACCACCGATGCCGATTGCAGGGTACCCCCAAACTGGCTTGAAACAATAGCCCGGTTTTACAGGCAAACGGGCGCCCGGTTCATAGTAATGCCTGTACGTATGGAGGCAGGCAGGTCGGCCCTGGGCATTTTTCAATCCCTGGACTTTATGGTGTTGCAGGGCATTACAGGGGCTGCTGTGTACAAAAAAATGCATAGCATGTGTAACGGGGCAAACCTGGCATATACAAAAAACGCTTTTGTGCAAGCAGGCGGCTTTACCGGTATAAATCATATTGCCAGTGGCGATGACATGTTGCTGATGCATAAAATTTATACATCAGATCCCGGGGCTGTTCATTATTTAAAATCACAGCAAGTAATGGTTAATACCCGGGCTGAAAAAACAATGGCCGGCTTTTTAAAACAACGTATAAGATGGGCAAGCAAAACCAGCCATTACCAGGATAAAAGTATATTTTTAGTTTTGATTTTAGTGTATGTATTCAACTTGTATTTACTGTTGCTGTTTATTTATTTACCCTTACAGGGATCTTGGTTTTTATGGAAGGCGGGCTTAAGTTTTGTTGCCTTTAAAACAGTCATTGAATGCATTTTTTTATATCCCATTGCTGGCTTTTTTAATCAAAAAAAATTACTTTGGCTATTTCCGTTGGCACAACCCTTTCATATCTGTTATACCATTATTGCAGGGTTTTTAGGTAAATTTGGTAAATACCAATGGAAGGGCAGGCAGTTGAAATAAAAAAAATCCATTTAATTTGAATCCGCATTATACATACTTTTTAATACTGGCTATTTCTATCACCGGCCCACTGGCGCTTAGTTTCGATAAAAAAGTTGCTTTTTGGAAGCAATACCGCTATTTATTTCCTGCTATGCTATTACCGGCTGTTTTCTATATCCTATGGGATGCCTGGTTTACAGCTCACGGCGTATGGTGGTTTAATGAAAATTATATTATTGGGTTTACTTTGGCCGGCCTTCCTATTGAAGAAATCCTTTTCTTTTTTGTAGTTCCCTATTGCTGTGTTTTTATTTATGAATGTATCCGGTGCTATTTCCCAAAAATAAAAAATCACCCTGCTGCAGATTTCATTTTAAAATCCCTGGCCATTCTTTCTCTTACGCTGGGTTTATTTTATGAAGACAGGGCATACAGCTTTTTTAGTTTTTTCTTCTTTGCTGTATTTGTAATGCTTTTCTACTCACTAAAAAGATATTTCCTTAGTTTTCATGTGAGTGCTTTTTTAATTTCCTGGGCCATAACCCTCATTCCTTTTTTAATAGTGAATGGATTTTTAACAGCCCTGCCGGTAGTACTATATAATGATGCAGAAAACCTGGGAAAACGAATTTACAGCATCCCCATAGAAGATAGTATTTACGGCATGTTATTGATATTTCTTAATATTATTTTGTTTGAAAAATTAAGGGAGAAAAAATAAGTAAAACAGGCAGGCATAAAAATACCCGGGCTAAGCCGGGTATTTAAAATAACTTTTATTTTTACAAAATATTCCCATTATCATCAATGCGAATCAGCCAATAATCATTATTCCCATGGTTGGTACCAAATACCAAGCCGCTGGCAGAGCTGGAAGTGTAGCCGGTAATGATGTAGCCGCCGCCAGATACCGGGCTCAGTGCCTGAGGTATATCTGACCCGGCACCGCCAATTACTTTATTCCAAAGCATTGTACCGCTACTATTTACTTTTACTAACCACATATCCTCGTTCCCGTAATTTGCCTGGCTCACATTTCCTGTTTGAGAACTGGTGGTAGTGCCAATCATCAGGTAACCACCATCTGCCGTTTGAACAACATCAGCAGGATATTCATCATTTGCGCCCCCTAATAATTTATTCCAGCTGATGGCGCCTGCCGAAGTAAGTTTCACCAGTAAATAATCGTTACCGCCATTATTGGTACCTGTAATATTGCCGCTGGCAGATGAAGTAGAATTCCCAATAAAGATATATCCCCCGTCGGATGTTTGCTTAATAGCATAAGAAAATTCATCGCCGCTACCCCCAATACTTTTGTTCCAGCTGATAGCGCCTGCCGAAGTTAATTTTACAACCCAGTTATCATATAATCCACTAATAGTTCCACTCACATTACCATTGGCAGATGAAGTAGTATAGCCGGTTACGATAAAACCCAGGTCGCTGGTTTGTTGTACATCATAAGCTTCTTCTTCCCCATTGCCCCCTAATAATTTATTCCAGCTGATGGCGCCTGCCGAAGTTAATTTTACAACCCAATAATCGGTTAAGCCATGATTGACATCGGTTACATTTCCATTGGCAGAAGAAGCAGAATTTCCGGCTACAATATAAGTACCATCAGTGTTTTGTTTAATAGCGGCAGCAAATTCATCTCCATTACCGCCCAGTAAAACATTCCAGCTTACATTGCCTGTAGCATCTAATTTTACTATCCAGTAATCATTACCGCCATGGTTACTCACACTTACATCCCCATTTAAAGAAGAGCTGGAAGTGGCAATAAAAGCATACCCGCCATCTGCAGTAGTAATCAAATCGGCCAGGTCTTCATTGCCTGAGCCGCCATAGAGTTTATTCCAAACAATATTGCCGCCGGCATCTAATTTTATAATCCAGCAATCTAAAGCGCCATGATTGCCACTGGGCACATCACCATTCCCGTTGGTAAGAGTAGTACCTCCTACAATAAAACCGCCATCGGGTGTTTGTTTTACAGCATAAGCCTGGTCTAAATCGGTACCGCCCAATAAAGATTTTTGTAATATAGAAGAAAGGGTAGAAGTGCAAAGATTGATCCAGTAAGAACCATTATAAAATTCCAGGCAACCGGTAGTGGTATTGAAAATAGTAAGCCCTGCTGTTTTATTGGGCATCGCATCACGCTGGGCAGAACTTAACCGGGGGGGTAAAAACCCCTGGCTGGTACTGGATACATCTAATGCTGCTGAAGCATCAGGCGTGGTGGTACCAATTCCCACATTTTGATTTTGGGCAATACAGCATTGAATAGCCAGGGCAAATATGCCTGATAGTACTAATTTATACATACAATAATTTTAAAAATATGAGTTGGTTTAAGTCCAGGAGAGGATAGGGTTTCACGCAGGTGATGGATGCAATGAGAGGTAATACTTTAAAACCTAGCTGTAAAAATAGTATTTTTGCCGAAAAATCCAAATAAAAACAATAATATGAGTTATATCGCCTCTCTTTTTGCCCGCCAAATTTTAGATAGCCGTGGAAATCCCACTGTAGAAGTGGATGTTTTAACAGAAAATGGCTTGCTGGGCCGTGCTGCAGTTCCCAGTGGAGCCAGTACGGGTATTCATGAAGCCGTAGAGTTACGGGATAATAATAAAAAGTTGTATGGCGGCAAATCGGTTTTAAAAGCAGTAAAAAATGTAAACACGGTATTAGCTGAAAATTTACTGGGCTGGGATGTAGCAGATCAAACCGGCATTGACCAGGCCATGATCTCATTAGATGGTACAGAAAATAAAGCTAAGTTAGGCGCCAACGCCATCCTGGCTGTAAGCCTGGCTGTTGCAAAAGCCGCTGCCTTAGAAGCGAATCTCCCGCTGTACCGGTATATTGGTGGTACCAATGCTAAAATATTACCCATCCCCATGATGAATATTTTAAACGGAGGCGCACATGCCGATAACAAAATAGACTTCCAGGAATTTATGGTAATGCCCATTGGCGCATCCAGTTTTAGCGAAGGATTGCAATGGGGTGTTGAAATTTTTCATGCACTAAAAACCGTTTTAAAGAAAAAAGGATACAGCACCAATGTGGGCGATGAAGGTGGTTTTGCTCCCAATATACAGAGTAACGAAGAAGCTATTGAAACCCTACTGAATGCCATACAGGCTGCCGGCTATAAAACGGGTTCACAAATAGGTATTGCCATGGATGCAGCTAATAGTGAACTGTGGAATGCAAAAGAAAAAAAATATATTTTTCATAAAAGTGATGGCAAAAAAATGACCAGCGAGCAACTGGTGAAATATTGGGAAAGCTGGGTAAAAAAATATCCCATCATTTCTATTGAAGATGGTATGGCCGAAGATGATTGGAAAGGATGGAAAATGCTTACCGAAGCGCTTGGTAATAAATGCCAATTGGTAGGTGATGATTTGTTTGTTACCAATGTAAAAAGATTAGAGAGAGGCGTTACCGAGCATATTGCGAATGCACTTTTAGTAAAAGTAAACCAGATAGGAACCCTTACCGAAACCATCAATGCCGTGAGTATGGCGCAGAACAATGGTTTTAATACCATTATGAGCCATCGCAGTGGCGAAACAGAAGACAGCACCATTGCCGACCTTGCCGTAGCGCTAAACTGCGGCCAAATAAAAACGGGATCAGCCAGCCGCAGTGACCGCATGGCCAAATACAACCAGCTTTTACGCATTGAAGAAATATTAGCTGACAGCGGAGAATATCCAAAAGGAAAAATAAAATTCGGAAAATAATTTTTTTTTAGCAAGGCTGAATTGGAGGTATTATACAAACGGTGCCTCTTTTTTTTTCTCTAAAATTTTGTGTTGATAAACCATCTTAATATGAGTTTTAATTTTTTTGAAACATATTTTTTTCATTTACAGAAAATGATTCAAAAAACAACGGGGTTTTCCCCCGTAAAAAATTAGGGTTTTTCCCCATTTGTTGTAACAGGTTATTTTCCTATGTTTGTAAAATAGTTTTTAACCCTTTACCAAATGTTTATGAAATTTAATTACCACTTACCCCCCCCCCCGCAAACTCTGTCTTTTAATCAGTTTGTCGGTATTGGTTTTTGCAGCCTGCAAAAAAATGGATACAGATTACGATAGTATCCAACACACACAAAGTATTACACAAAAGTTTTTTACCATTCCATCAAAAACAGATCCATCCATTTTAAAAGTTATCAATGAAATAAAAAAGCGAAATAATAATAAAGAATTTATCACAGCTTTTGTAAAGCAGCATGGCTACCCCGTTTGGAATAAAGTTTTAATTGGCAAAAATATAAAGCCAAGGTATGAGAACAGTTTTACAAATGCTGTTAATGATAGTAGTATAATCGCATATATTCCCTATGTTTTAGAAGATTCTACAAAAATTAACGGGTATATAGTAGCCAGTATTAGCGACAGTATAACCCTGGGTTACCGCCAGGCAAATGAATACGTCAACCACTCGTTTGATGCACCTGTAAATGGGGTGTCAGATGCCACAAAGTTTGCAACTGTTATGATGCAGTTAAACCAACTGGTATTTGGCAATAATGAATATTACATTACCGATCGGCGATTATTTGGTAGCACCACTGAACATATAGAAATAAATAAAGTAAAATTGGGTGCAACCGAAGGGGGTGTATTATCCCAGAATTTTGCGGAGGCAGAAATATGCTCAACTGTTACTACGAGTGGTTGGCAATGTGGTACACCCAATTATCATGGTTGTAATGATGCAGATGGTTGCGATCATTGTATTACTTATTGCTATCCTGTAGATATAATATCTGAAGTTTGCTGGACTTTTGAAGTTGGTGATGGCGGAGGAGGTGAAACCGGAACGGGTACAGCACCGGGTGGTAATACCCCTGGCGGCAATGCGCCACCCGGTAGTGGTGGAGGGGGTTCTGGCAGTGGCATACCACCTGCTGACCCTTGCAACAACACACCCGATAACCCCATAGACCCTTACACAGCCCAAAGCAATGTGGTTGACCCTGGCAATTGCCCGCCACCCACAGGCGGGCCGGGCTGGGTGCCGTGGGAGGCTGAACCTCCTTATATTTGTAATTACCAATTATCTCAACATGAGCAAGATGTTTTTAATTTAATTGATGAAGAAGACGACCAATCAGATTTTATACACCAAAATTTAGACTGCCAGGGTACAAAAAGAACGGGCAATATATTTTTTCAAGGAACAAAAGAACATTGGATGATACAATTAGACTATGTTTCAAAAAATCCCATACATGGTGATATGGAATTTGCTATTCCCAATAGCAGTGCAGCTGGAAATCGTGGATATGCAGATTTGGTAAACCTTCAGGACAAAACAATTTTTGAAATTAAACCAAATAATCTGAACGGTCAATCTACAGGAGCTTCAGAAGTTGCCAACTATGTAAATAAAGCAAATCAGTTTTGTAGTATCGTAGGGCCAATGGGATCTTCATGGAGTACTGGCTTAAATTATTCTCCTGCAATTATACCCACAAGTGCCCCAAATAAATTTTTAAAAACTCAATTATATGCGCCAGGTGTGATTGTTTATAGTTATGAAATAACAACAAACCCTGTGCCTGCCCCTCCAATAGTTGTTCCTGTATCAGTTGTTGATAAATTTAAACATCTCATAGACAGGTTGAGGCAAAATTTTCAACAGGCGGACAAAATTATTGCTGAATTTTTACAACAAAACCCTGAACTTGTTAACTATATTAAGGGTGCAGCAGTTGGCGCAGGTATAACTATTATAGTAGGTACTATCTTAGAAGATATTATTACTGCAGGGGGTGGCATTGCAGATGATTGGGCATGTTTTGTACTTTCTTATAGGATAATAAGATATGCAATAGCTCTGTAAAAACTTTATGAAAAATTATTTCATTAATTGTGAAAATGAATGGGGTGGAACCAAAGCCTTTCATTTAGAAGGGCTTGTATTTAGTAAAGTATTTTGTAAATATTTTTCTCAAAATTTTACTACCGTATTTTCTGACTTTACTGGACTTCAGCCATCTTCAAAAGTAACCTTAGCCGGCTATAAGCAACGAAATGAAATACCTATTTATCAACCGGGTATTGTATCAAGGCTTAACCTGGTTTTATGGATAATGCCTGAGTATAACGATGATATTAGTTTTTGCTGGCGTTCTAAAACGGGAAAAATTATTAAACCTACAGATGAAAACTTTGATGAAGAAGATTTAGAATGCTGGATTGAAGGCTTAAAACCAAATGAATATTGGAAGCAGGTGGCAACCGAGAAAAAAGATCATCCATTTAAAATTGGCAAAATACCGTTTCAATTAAAAGTATTTGGTTTTGGTACAGATACAATTCTTAGAATATACTTAAAAGATAAAATTGAATTTGATTCAATTAAAGCTAAAATTGGAGAAACTATAAAGGAGTATAATGAAATCTCGGAAAAAAAATTTAGAAATAAAGGAGTAGTTCACAACGTAAAGTTTGACTCAGAAGAAAGAGTATTAACAGTAGTTATTGATACTGGTTCAGCGGGAATTGAGATTATTAAAACCACACTAAAAGCCTTAAATAAGTTTACAAGCATCGAAAAAGTTGAAGTGGATATATAGTATCTATCAATTTCTGTAATTTGTGGCAAATAAGTCTGATACTTTCAATGTAAAAGCCTTCAATGCTTTGGCTAGGGATACTTCTGTACAGGCACCATTTACATTAACGGGGGCCAATGGAGCCATTTTTACTCATGATGCAACTAATCTTCACATGAAAAAAGGATGCCAATGAAAACTTTAATTTTTGGCTTAATATGTTTTTTGCCTAATATTAGTTTTGGCCAAATAGGGGACTCTCTATTTGAAAAGCAGATGAAAAACATAGACTACTTAATACAATCAAATTTGCCATCAGAACCAAGTGAATATGCTGAAAGGTCATCTGAGTATTTTATTTTTGATATTAGTTTAGATGGGAAAGGAAACTTAATTGAAGTAGATATTTTATGTAAAGAAAATTCAAAAAATATTCTCTTGGTTAAAAAAATACAACAGCTTATTAAACAAAACTGGAAGCCTCTTAATATTCCCTATTTTAAAATATTTATTCCTCTTATTTTGATTTTTTTTGACGAAAAGGAAAGTTCTTTAAATAACGTGACCGGCGCCTTAGCTGTAAACGAATTATTTAAATATATTGATCTAAAAGACAGTAAAATATTTATATCAAAAAGAATAAGCCTGTATTGGACTGAAGTTCATAAATAATGTAATTGCTTCTGTCTTGATTGAATGATATTATAACTATTACAAATTGCTATCCGCTTACAAGTATAAAAGATAAATTTTCTGATCCCAAAGCATAGATATGCAGCGGGAGCCAGGCTTGATGGCCATACAAATTAAATTGCAAATAATTACATGTGGCTTGCCCATTTTCCAAAAAATTCTAAAAATAAGTAAACCTATCCAAAGACATCCCCCAGCCAGTCTTTGAATGTATAATAATAACTGCCAAACCCTGTTATCGGTAGCACAATAAATAACAGCATATTCATTGTATAATTTCATTTAGGGTCTTATACGCCATTGTTCAATGAAGTCCAGGCAGAGCCTGGCATTTTTATTGCATCCCGAAAGCGGGTGCCTCATTTCGTTCATTAGCATTGCCACAGGTATCTTTTTAAGTCCTCCGGCTGCAGGTTTTATTATTTGTTTAATCTTTTATTTTTTTTGCCATCCATTCTCCCCTACCCTTGCAATGAATTTGGTTCCCCTACGCCATGGTTCATGAGCACTCGTGTTAAAATCTTCAATTCCTTTTTTATAGAATTTGGCTCATAAATAAATAACCTTTTTATTTCACCTGAAACAATTCTCCCCAGCGGGTAGTATAGCGGGGGCTTCGCAGTTCCTGTCGCATTTTCCAGTTTCGGGTGGTACCGCTGGCTGCAAATTTTAAGATATCGTTTCGCATGGCAAAGTTCACATTGTCTATCATCTTCATCAGTTGCCGTTTATTATTTTCTTTTTCGGCTACAAATAAATTTCCCTGCACGCCGGCATCCGGTTCCAGCCCACTGAGCAGCACCCCTGCTTTTTTATAGGTTCTCCCGGGTTCAAAAAGGCGGTCTACCAGCGCCATGGCCGGTTTTATCAATTCTTGTGTAGCCGAAGTAGCATAGGGTAATACCGTATGTAAACTAAGCATAGGCCCGTGCCTGAAATAAGTATGATAGGTTTTTTCTTTAGGCACTACAAATACGGTAAGGATGGCGGCTGCACTTTGCTGCCTGCGAAGTTTCTCGGCCGCCTTGGTTACATAGGTGGCTACGGCTTCTTTTACCTGTGCTTTTTCAGTAACGGGGCTGCCAAACATACGGGTAGTGGCTATCATTTTTTTTGTTACCAATTCCTTTTCCATGGGCCGGCTGGGCAATCCCTTCAGTTCCCGTATAAGCCTTTCGCCCACTACCCCACCTAAGTGCGTTTTAGCCCAGGGTTCCGATTGCTGAGCCAGGTCGTAAGCGCTGTAAATAGCGTACATACCGGTAAGCTTTTCGGCATATTGCCTGCCCACGCCCCACACTTCGTGTACAGGCGTATTCAGCAGGGCCTGGTTTATTTTCTCGGCTGTATCCAGCACCATTACGCAGCGGGTAGCTACTTTATTTTTTTTAGCTAAATGATTGGCAACTTTACACAGCACTTTGGTAGGCGCTACGCCAATAGATACTTTTACACCCGTCCACCGCTCTACCCGCTTGCGAATATGCAAGGCCAGCTCTTCCATATTCATTCGGCTAAATTCTTCCAGGTTCAAAAAAGCTTCATCTACTGAATAGACTTCTACGTTTTCTTTGCCCAGCAGCATGCGCAGCGTTTCCATAATACGCCAGCTTAAGTCGCCATATAAATAATAATTAGAAGAAAAAGTGGCTACGCCATGTTTCTCTATAATGGGTTTCGCCTTAAAGTAGGGCCCGGCCATTTCTACCCCCAGTTTTTTAGCCTCATCTGTACGGGAAATAATGCAACCATCATTATTGCTCAGCACTACTACCGGCTTATTCTCCAGGTCGGGCCGAAATAAACGCTCACAGGAACAATAAAAACTATTACAATCTATAATGGCTTTCATATGGAGGCTAGCTTTTAAAAAAGAGTTTATAATTCCCGGATTACATGGGCGACTACGCCCCACAAATTAAGCTCAGTAAAATCGCCCATATTAATGGCTTTATACCGGTCGTTTTCAGGAATTAAAAATGCCGATGAAAAATTTTTATGAAAGCGCCGTACCAGTAATTCGCCATTTAAAATAGCTACTATTATTTTTCCATTGCTAAGTTTTAAGGACCGGTCCACCACCAGGATGTCGCCATCCAAAATACCGGCATCTTTCATGGCATCGCTACGCATCCTGAAAAAAAAGGTAGCGGGCTTGTTGCGAATCAATTGCTCATTTAAATCAATGCCCCGCTCCATATAATCATCGGCGGCAGCGCCAAACCCCGTAGCATTTGCCTGCGGCACATCATGCTGGGTAAACTTTTTAGTGCCGCTATACCGGCTTCCAAAATATTTTTCTACATCCATATTATTTTGATTTTAAGAATACTAATATTTTTAGTAAATTTATACTAAATAAATTGGTTTTAAAATTTTTTAAATAAAATATTTTAAGTATGAACGCACGCACGCACCCGGCAGGTTATACTGTATATGAATACCTGCTGGTACTTACGCCACACGAAGATTTGCGTAACAGGATTATACATATACGCAAAGAATTTCAGGAGAAATATAAAACAGGGCTACAGGGGGGCAAACCCCATGTGGCGCTTCTTCGGTTTTCGCAGTACCGGCTTATGGAAGAGCGTATTGTGAACCGCTTAAAGATTACGGCACAGGGCCTGCCGCCGGTAAAAATAACATTAAAGGACTATGCCAGTTTGCCTACACACAGTATTTACATTCCGGTTACTTCTAAAATCGCCATACAAAATATCAGTAAGCAGGTACGATCAGGTGCGCAAAGGCTTATGAGGTTAGATGCGGAACATAAGCCTCATTTTATAACAGAGGCCGGCATCATAATTACCCGGAAACTGCTGCCGGAAAAATATGAAAAAGGATGGCTGGAATACCAGCACCGGCATTTTACCGGGCATTTTATTGCAGATGGTATGCTCCTGCTTAAAAGGCCGCAAGGTACACTTGCGTATGAAATTGTACAACGATTTATGTTTGAAAATTTACCCGTAAATACCATACAGGGAGATTTATTTAGCTGATGTTATTTCACGTATTGATCAAAAAGGTTTTGCAAAGTATCTTCTTCGTCAATACACAAGCCGGGATGTACTTTACTGCATTGGATAACCGTACTGCGGGTAGCCGTAAGCCAGCGAAAACGTTCGGGCGCATCTAACAGGGCAATAGGGCTTTGGCTATGCTTTCCCAGGGCTATATCTTCAAAAGACTGTAAATTCCGGCGAATAAATTCCAGGTCGGCATCGGCGTAAAGGCAATGTAATTTACCTGCATTGAGTTCGTACCTGCAATTGAGATATTTTTGTTTTTTACTAAACAGCAGGATGCCGGCATTGATGAACTCCTGGCGCTCTACCCGGGGTACAATCCGGATCACGGCATATTCGTATAACTTAGTTTCCTGCATGCTGTATTTGATTTACGAATATAGAAGATTGAGCAATGCGCTTGTTTAAAAATTCAATATAGAATGCTTTCACTTGCTGTGCGGTAAGGGTTTCATCCCATTGCAACCATTCATCGGGCAAAAGGTTGATGATAGCTGTAATTGCCTGGGGGGTAAACTGCGTTTTCATATATTCATCTGCCTGCTGTATAGATGTAGCAAAAGGCAATAAAACGTGATCTTTTATTTGCACAAATGGGTTGCTAATATATTCTTCTCTTCCCTGCCAGGCATGATGAAAATATAAGGCAGCCCCATGATCAATTAACCAAAGTTCTTTATTCCACTGCAGCATATTGGTATTCCGTGCTGTACGGTCTACATTTAATAATAAGGCATCTAACCATACAATTTTAGAGGCCAGCAAGGCATCGGGCTGTGTAACAGCAGCATCAAAACTTACAGCGCCCGATAAATAATGCAAGGCAATATTTAAACCTGTGCTGGCTTTCAGCAGATCCTGGATTTCCTCATCAGGTTCGGTTCGGCCAAAAGCTTCATTGAGTTGTGCCAATACAATTTCAGGCACTTTTAATCCTGCCAGCCGGGCAAGTTCTCCACCAATCATTTCGGCAACAAGGGTTTTAATACCCTGGCCTGCCCCCCTGAATTTTAATACATATAAAAAACCATCATCTGCCCCCGCAATAGCAGGCAGGGAGCCGCCTTCCCGCAAGGGCATTACATACCGGGTAACATTTACTGTACGCAATTCAGCACTATATTCCATGCTGCAAATGTAAGCTGCTTTCTTTTTGTTTCACCGGGGCAAGAAAGTACCGGCATTTGCATTTTGTAAAATACTAAATTATTTAGTATTTTTATTCTTCTCATTATTTAATTTTTTACCTCAACCATGAAAAAAAATAACAGTAACGACCCGGCGCTTAAGCAGGATTCACATACAGTAAAATCAGCAGCACAAAATCCCGAAACCGTTCCGTACAAAAATGGCCGGGGCGCCCAGTTCAACACCAAAAACAGGTTTATCCTGCATGAAACTTCGCATGAGCATAGCGAAGCAATAGACGACTGGGAAGAAATCAATGCAAAAACCCGGTACATTGAAATGGAATCAAAATCAATTGTAAACAAGGTAGAAAGTAAAGATGTGGGAATGAGCTATAGCATGAACCCCTATGCCGGATGTGAACATGGCTGCATTTATTGCTATGCCCGAAACGTACATGAATATTGGGGTTACAGTGCCGGACTGGATTTTGAACAAAAGATTTTAATTAAAAAAAATGCACCCGATTTACTTCGTAAATTTTTAATGCAGCCCCGCTGGGATGCCACACCCATTATGCTGAGCGGTAATACCGATTGCTACCAGCCTGCCGAACAAAAATACCGGCTTACCCGAAAAATGCTGCAAGTATGTAATGCTTTTAACCAGCCCGTAGGCATCCTTACAAAAAATGCATGGATCTTAAAAGATAAAGATATTTTGCAGGAAATGGCAAAAAAACAAATTGTATCGGCCATGGTTTCCATTACTTCTTTTAATGAAGAGTTACGCCGCTTTATGGAGCCCCGTACGGCTACCGCCAAACAAAAATTAAAAGTGATTGAAGAGTTAAGTAAGGCAGGCGTACGTATGGGCATTATGATGGGCCCGATGATCCCGGGATTAAATGAACATGAAATGCAACGAATCATGAAAGCAGCATCAGATCATGGCGCTACATTTACCGCCTATACTTTTATTCGGCTGAATGGATCTGTAAAATTTTTATTTCACGACTGGCTCTATAAAAATTTCCCCCATTATGCCGATAAAGTGTGGCACCTGGTGGAGCAAAGCCACAATGGTAAAGTAAACGACAGCCGTTGGGGCGTTCGTATGCGGGGAGAAGGCAATATAGCCGATATGGTGGCCCAGCAATATAAAAAATTCGGAAAATTATATGGTATGAATGCAGAAGAATGGAGCCTGGATCGTAGTCAATTCAGGGTGCCGGGAGCCCAGGGAAAATTATTTTGAAAATAACCATTCAATCTCCCGCTGATCATGCAATGAACCGGCTCTTCACTATGTATTTAAAATGAGCAGTTGTACTTCAATGCAATAATGGTTTGGCATATTATATTTTTTAAAAAAGTTTGCTTTGTATTGAGCCGGCACAAGACCTGTGAAAAAAATAAATCCTAAAATACCGATTTCCTGTGCAGGATATAATTGCATGATCATAAATATTTAGTTTTCCCATTCTTCTCCTACTTTTAATTTTGTTACATTTACCCCCAACAAAATAAGCATGCAAGCATTATCAGACCAGGTTTCAACCACCTTTACACAACTCATGGATATGCCCGTTCTTAGTATTGATAAATTACCACAGGCGGGGAGCGATCGTCATTACTTTAGAGTACACACAGCCGGCAAAACATTTATAGCAACCTACGGAGCCAATATAAAAGAAAATGAAACTTTTATTTATTTTTCTGAACAGTTTCAAAAGCAGGGCCTTTGCACAGCGCATGTTTTACAGGTTAATGACGATTATACCATATATATTCAGGAAGATTTTGGAAATACCAGCCTCTTAAATAAATTGGAAGAAGAAGGATTCAGCACTCCCGTTTTTGAACTTTACCGCCAAAGCCTTTCTGCACTTGCCCGCTTACAGGTAAAAGGCCATGAAGTAATTGACTACAACAGATGCTTAACCAATACAGAATTTGGCAAGCAGGCGATCATGGCAGATTTGCTTTATTTTAAATATTATTTTTTAGATGCCCTGGGTAAGCCCTATGATAAACAGAAACTGATTGACGACTTTGAAGCACTAAGTAATTACCTGGCCCATACCGAGCATAAATATTTTATGTTCCGGGATTTTCAAAGCAGGAATATTTTAGTGTCTGATGATGATTCACTTCATTTTATAGATTACCAGGGAGGCATGAACGGAGCGCCACAATACGATGTAGCTTCACTTCTTTGGCAGGCAAGGGCAAACCTAAATAATGAGTGGAAGGAAAAATTACTGGAGACCTATATGGATTCATTTGAAAAAGAAGTAGGTAATACTCTCAACAGAACAGTGTTTAAAAGCCAGTATTATGGCTATGTACTCATTCGCTTATTACAAGTGCTGGGCGCTTATGGCTTCAGGGGATTGTTTGAACGCAAAGCCCAGTTCTTAACAAGTATCCCCTTAGCATTAAATAATATAAAATGGTTTTTATCAAACCACAATATGGGCATTGCCGTTCCGGCTTTTAAACAAATTTTAAATATTTGCATCAGCGATGAGATTATGAACCGGTTTACTCCCATCCAGGCAACCGATAAAACCGCATTGCAGGTACACATCAATAGTTTCTCTTACAAGAAAGGAATTCCCAAAGACAGCAGCGATAATGGAGGCGGTTTTGTATTTGATATGCGGGGTATCCTTAACCCCGGCCGTTTTGAAGAATATAAAAAGCTATCCGGCCTGGATAAAATGGTAAAGGATTTTTTAGACCAGCAAACAGAAATGCCTAAGTTTTTAAATAGTGTTTTTGATTTGGTTGACATTACCATTACCGATTATATAAAAAGAGATTTTGCTTCACTGCAGGTAAACTTTGGATGTACCGGTGGCCAGCATCGCAGTGTATATGCGGCAGAAGCCCTGGCAAGGCATTTAAAAAATAAATTTAAAGTACAGGTGGTATTAACCCATACCAATAAAGAAAACTGGTTACAATGAAAGCGATGATATTGGCAGCCGGATTGGGTACCCGGCTAAAACCCTGGACAGATAAGCACCCCAAAGCTTTAGCCATCGTTAACGGGAAATCGTTATTACAACGAAATGTAGAATATTTACAGCAATTTAATATTTATGATGTAGTGATAAATGTGCATCATTTTGCACCGCAAATTACAGATGCCATTAAAAAAAATAAGGGTTGGGGAAGCCATATCCTGGTAAGTGATGAAACCAGCGAAGTATTAGAAACCGGGGGAGGATTAAAAAAAGCAGCCTCTTATTTTTCCGGCAGCCCCCATCCTTTCCTGCTGATGAATGTGGATATACTTACGAATTTAAACATACACCAGTTACTGCAGGCACATCTTACAAAAAAGGCATTGGCTACCCTGGCTGTAAGCAACAGGCAAAGTTCCCGGTATTTATTATTCAATACTGAAAACCTGCTTTGCGGGTGGTACAACCAGAAAACAGGTGAAAAGAAGGGAGTGGAAGGAAATAAAAAAGCATTCAGCGGTATTCATATCATTTCGCCTGGTTTATTGCCCTTAATAACCGAAACCGGAAAATTTTCAATCCTGGATGTGTATTTACGGCTTTGCCACGAACAACCTATTTTAGGTTATGATCACAGTGGCGATTTGTTGCAGGATGCAGGCAGTCCCGAAAGTATTTTGGCTGCAGAAAAAAAATTCAATTAAAGAGTCCCGTTTTCAGCAGGCATACCAAACACCGGTTGCTTTTCCTGTTTTGGTTTGATACCAAAATTGTAAATAAATTTAAGCACCCCTTTCCGGTTATCATTAAGCCTGCTTCCTGCCGCATCTATCCCGCCCTGGGTTAATGTAAAATCAATTTTCATGGTTCTGAACATATCATTAAAAGACAAAATGATATTTGCTTTTTTCTTAAGTATAGCCTGGTTTACAGAAAAATTAATCATTCCAAAAGGTTGCAACTCATAAAAATTATTCAGGCTTTTTAACCGGTAAAATCCAAAAAGGCTAAAGGAAGTGCTGGGCTTTAATTTAAAATTGTGATAGGTGTAAAACAGCCAGCTTCCATTTGAATAGTTAAATGGCTTTTTTTGATAGAAACCTTCATAATGGGTATGGTTATACTGGCCGCCAATATAAAAAAAATATTTTCCGCCGGGCGGAATTCCCCCATTGGCCCGGATATAAAATTCTTTATTTTTTCCCAGGTTGTCGTAGGTATTCAAAATAATTTTGGTGGCTGTGTCTTCATACGTTACGGCCGTAAATATATCTTTCACCTTATTTATTCCCATAGCAAAGATGGGATAGTCTTCTGCATTAATATTAAATTCATAATTGGTGGTAAACTGGGGCCGGATACCGGGGTTCCCGATATTATATAAAAACGGATCCACGTATACCGGTGCCGGGTTCAGCATGCTATACCCGGGGCGGGATATGCTTTTTCTAAAAATAGCATTCGCCATTAATTGAAATCCCATAATTTTAAATAGTGGGTGTTTTACAAAAACATAAGGAAAAAAATCAGAGCGCTTTATGCTAAAGCCGGTATCGTATGGTATATGCTGCGTGCCTTGCATATTGGTAAACTCTAATCTTATCCCGGGTTTTAGGGTAAAATTTCCAAAGCTCCTGCTCACCTGCAGGTATAAAGAACTTACTTGCTCCTTATAAATAAACTGTGCCGTTTTTATATTATCGTTTACCGGCGTACCGGTACTGTCTATTGAAAATAAAGCGTTATTGTTAAATTGATTTATGATCATCTTGCCCCCTGCCTCAATGGTTGACCGGGGAATTTTTTTCCAGGTAAAATCAGTTTGTGTAATATAATAATTTCGTAGCCCGCTAATATCTCCATTGCCCAGCACATCATGAACGCCCGGGGGAAAGCTTACTAAATTACGATACTGCTGGTATGCATCTGTTTTATAATAATTATAGGTGAAGGAAGTACTCCATTCACTCCCGGTGCTATCTATTTTATAATTCAGGTCAAAATCATTATTAAAATACGCACTTTTATTTTTATTATGAGCCAATGCCAGGCTTTGTAAGAATAAGGCGGGGCTATTATCACTTAATATACTGATGTTATTTTCAGCAATGCTGTTGTTGTGATTTACGGCAATACGGGTACTGTAGCCCATTGTCCATTTTTTATTTGCGGCATAATCAATACCGGCCCGAATAAAATGGCCATAGGAAGGATACACGGTATAGGCATCCTGTGCCAGGTTACTGGTATTTCCTTTGCGTGTGCTCTCTAATAATTCAAAAGATTTTCTTTTACTATAATTATAACTGAGGTTGCTATTAAACTTACCCGACCTGTTATTTAAGGAAAATCCCATACTGCCACTGGCATATTTACCCTGTGCATATTCAGCATTCAGGCTGCCGCTGGTTCCCAGTTTTACTCCTTTTTTTAATACAATATTGATAATACCCCCTGCGCCGGATGCATCATATTTTGCAGAGGGTGTACGCAGGATCTCAATTTTTACGATACTATTTGCCGGTAAATTTTTAAGCATGGTAGCTACTTCATCAGCGCTCATTTTTACTTCCCTGCCATTTATTTGAATAATTGCCGGCGTAGCGCTATTTAAATAAACATTGCCATCGAGGGTAACAGCGCCGGGTGTTTTTTCCAGCACTTCATAGGCATTGGTGCTGCTACTGGTTAAGGGTTCTGCATCAATTATCGTTTTATCATCTTCTTGCTTTATAAATGGTTTTTTAGATACCAGTACAATACTTTCTAAGGTAGATGCGTCATTCACCAGGTTTAATTCTACCAGCAGCGCTGTATGCTTAACTTCAAAATTTTTATGCAGTGCTTTTTTACCCACTGCCTGTACGGTAAGGTAGTAGCTGGTTTTGGGTTGCAAAAACAACCGGGCCGTATCTATGATAATACGGGAATTTATTTTTACACTATCGGGCAGCCGGTATATAACCAGCGTTGCCAGGCTACTGTCTTTGTTTTGCTTAAGCGAAACCGTTACCGGCACCTGGGCAACACCATATAATCCCAGGAAAATAAATAAAAAGAAAAGCCTGGCTTTCACACATTAAAAATTTGTTGCAAATTTGGGTAAATGTTTGCCAGTTAAAAATTTCATGCAAACAGTTTGTATTATAATTAACAAAAAAAGCATCAACAGGATGCTTTTATAAAAATTAAAAGATGATTTTCTTAATCCTTTTTCTTTACTTCAAACAAGGCTGATTTATCTACCACTTTCACTTTATCGCCGGGCTTTAAAGATTTACTCACCACATCGTAAGGCCCTGTTATTACTTCTTCCCCGGCTTTTAATCCAGAAGTAATTTCAATATTATTAATATCCTGGATACCGGTACTTACTTTTACTTTTTTTACGGTATTGTCTTCGTTTTTCACAAATACAATAATGTCCAGGTCATCATCCTGGTTTGATGATTTTAATTTTAGGCTATCGGGTTTTTCTCTTGTAGTTACGGCATTAATGGGTACGCTTACCACATTGCGTTGTGTACGGGTTTGTATATCGGCATTCGCACTCATACCCGGCCTGAAAGGAAAAGATTTTTTTCCTAATAAATCCATATAGCTCTCTTTTAAAATCCGGATGTACACTTTATATTGCGTTACATCGGTTGCCGATGAAGCGGAAAGGGATGAGGATGCACTATTATCACTACTGGCTATCTGAGTTACAATTCCTTTAAACTTACGGTCGTTATAGGCATCAATGGTAATAAGAGCGCTATCTCCCAATTTTACTTTGGGGATATCATTTTCACCCACATCAACCCGTACTTCAATTTTATCCATATCGGCAATGCGTAAAATTTCGGTACCTACATTAAAGCTATTGCCGGCTACTTTTTCACCTTCTTTCACATTTAATAAACTTACCACCCCATCCATGGGGGCTGTAATTACAGTACGGCTAAGGTCAGTATTGGCTTTAGCAAGATTGTCCTGTGCACTTTTTACACCTGCCTGAGAGCTTTTTATAGTTGCAATAGCTGCATTGTAATTGGCTAAAGCGCTTTCATAATTACTTGCAGCGGTATTAAATTCATTTAAGCTAATCACTTTTTCATCATACAACTTCTTTTGCATGTCGTATGTTTTTTTTGCCTGGTTCAGTTGTGCTTTTAATGCAAGAGATTGAGCTTCGGTATTGGAAACCTGTGCTCTGCTTTGCTGCACACCTGTGGCGGCCTGGCTTTTTTGAATAGCATAAGCGTCTGCATAAATTCTTGCCAGAAGCTGGCCTTTTTTTACAGTGTCGCCTTCTGCAACGGTGAGCTGGGTAATTTCACCACTGATGTCGGGGCTTACTTTTACTTCAATTTCAGGATACACTTTGCCGGGTGCATTTACTATTTCGGTAATGTCCCGTAACTGGGCTTTTTCGGCGCTCACTTTGATGCCTTCATTTTTACCAAAAGCGCCGGTACCGGCCAGTATAGCCATTACCAGGATGATAATACCTGCAGCAATTAATATAATCTTGGTTGTTTTACTCATAACATTTTATTCAATTTCAAAAAAATCAGAATGGCTCCCGTTTACCTTATCCTGCTTAGGTTTGCAAAATACGTAATCCTTTTTTACACTACAATTTCAAACCCAGCCCTTTATAAAATTCTAAAACTTTCATTTTAAAAACATAATCAAATCGGTTGAGCGCAAATTCTAATTTAGCTTTTAATAAATTATTTTGGGTAGTAAGATAATCATAGGTACCCAGCATGCCTACCTCAAACCTTTTTTGAGCAAAGCCCAATGCTTTTTCATTGGCTTCCACCGTTTTTTTACTGGCATTATATTTTTCTAATGCCACTACAGCTGCATTATAAGCCGTATAAATATCTTGTTTTAGTTTTTGGTTGTCGGCTTCTTTTTGCACCTGCAGGCTCCGGATATTTACTTTGCTACGTTCATAATTAGACCGTAAACTGCCGCCGCTAAAAATAGGAACCGATACAGACAAGCCGATACTTTGCCTGAAATTATCTGATAACTGGCTTCCAAAACCTGATTTGGAATATATGGGTGTATTTACAATAGAAGGGGCGTACACAGTATATGGGTTTCCCGAAACGGTTACCGTACCAATGGGTTTATCGGGGCCTACGATGCTATTTACACCGGTAAGCGTTTGATACCTGTTATTATAACCGCTGCCCAGGCTGCCAAATGCCGATAAGGTAGGGTACATACTTGCTTTTGATGAGGCGGCGCTCTTTTGTGCCGCTTTTAATTTAAACTCATTATACTGTTGCTGGGGTTGATTCGTGAGCGCCTGCTGATATACATTTTCCGGCTGCAGATCGGCAATCGCTTCTACCGGTATTTGTTCTACCGGGGGTGTTTCTACTTCAAAGGGTGCCGCTGCATCGATATTCATGAGGGCTTTTAAATTTAAAATATTTTGTTCTACCCCGGCTTTTGCAGAAATATAATTAAAGCTATCAGATGCTACCTGGGCTTCTAATTGAGAAGCATTTAGTTCGGGTAAAGCACCGGCGTTTACCTGTTTTCGGATGGTATTCAGCTGCGCCTGTGATTGCTGTAATTGTACCGCTGTAATTTTTGTTTGTTCCATTGCCAGTAATACTTGTAAATAGGCATTGGCGGCACTTAATGCGATATCATTACTCACTTTGGCAATATTGGCTTTCGCCGCCATCAATTCCCATGAATTGGCAGCAATTGTATTTTTTTTACTGTAAAAATTAAAAATATCGGCGCTGGATTGTAATTGCAACCCAGAGGATAAATAGGTTTCTGTAATCCGGTTAAATGTAGTAGGATCCTGGTTGCTACCGCTGTTCACACTTCCGCTCATACTAAAATTGGCATTGGGATATTGCGACAATTTACTTTGCTTATAATTAATGGCTGCATTTTCTGATTGTAAACTAGTTTGCTTTACAGAAAGATTATTTGCCATTGCATACTCTACAATAGATTTTAAATTCCATTTTTTTTGAGCCCATCCGGTAAAGGGGATAAATACAAAGGCAATGAGGGTAAGAATAGTCGTTCGCATGTTTAAAATTATCAATTTCATGCTAATTAGCCGCAATTTTTAAGATAATTAAGGAAATAAGTATTATAATAATTCAAAGTTAAAGACTAAGTTTTAAAAAAAACAGAAGTATAGTTTAAAATTACATCATGCATAACTTCCCGGTTCTATTTCTAAGATGGGAGGCTTAATGCCTGGTTTAAGTCATTAATAATATATTCCGGTTCTTCCATGCCTACGTACAAACGAATGAGCCGATGGGCTTTATCAGATGCATTAAAATGGGCCCGGGGCATGGTGGCACAAGCCGGGATGATCAAACTTTCGAATCCACCCCAGCTAACTGCCATAATAATATGTTTTAATTTATTACAGAATCTTTCTATGTCTTCTACCGCATTTGATTTTAAAACAAAGCTCAACAAACCGCAGGCCCCCTTCATTTGTTTTTTTACCAATTCTGCCTGGGGAAAATCTTTAGCGCCGGGAAATGTCACTTCTTCTACCTGGTCATGCTGTTTTAAAAATTCGTACACCTGTTGTGTCGATTTGCTGCAATAGGTAAGCCTGAGCGATAAAGTACGTAAACCCCTCAGCAGTAGCCAGGCATTAAAAGGTTGTACACCACTACCAATTCCTAAATATTCTGTACTAAAAATGTGTTTTATAGCAGCCGCAGAACCGGTTAAAATACCCGCCACCGTATCACTATGCCCGCTTATGTATTTGGTAGCCGATTGCAGGCAAAGATCAATGCCCAGTTGAATTGGTTTTTGATAAAAAGGGCTGCAATAACTATTATCGCAAAGAGTAACGATTCCTTCTGCCTTAGCCAGTTCAGCTACAGCTGCCAGGTCTTGTAAAGCGAAGGTCCAGCTATTGGGACTCTCTAAATAAATGAGGGTTGTATTGGGTAAAATGGCTCTTTCAAAATTTTCGATATACCGGCCATCGATATATGTAGTGCTTACTCCAAACTTGGGTAAAATGATATCAAAAATTTTTTGCGCCCAGCTATATGGCTTTTCCACACTTACAATATGGTCACCCGATTTTACATGCGCAATTACAGCAGCAAAAATGGCAGCGGCACCGCTATTAAAAACAAGGCAATCTTCAGCAGCATCGAGCGCTGCCATTTTTTTCCGAAGTATTTGTACAGTGGGATTTTGACCCCGGCTGTATAAAAAATTCCCAAATTCATTTGCCAGGCCTTTGCGCAAATCCTCTACGGTATTTGATTTAAAATTACTCGTCTGCATGATGGGGGGCGTCATGGCATTATAATAATTTTCACGGTCTTCACCCAGCTCATTAAGAATATATGAAAGGTCCATTACATTTTCTTTTTGTGTTTAATGATAAAATAGAACCCAATAAATGTTCCAAGAATTGCCAATCCAAGCAATGCGGTATAAGGGGTATCTATAAAAATACTTACGGCAACAAAAATATAAGCGAATATAAATATCAAAGGCATCAGGGGATATAGTTTCATATTATAAATATGAGACCCGGATTTACCCTGCCTTTTGCGTAATATAAACAGGGTTGCAGCAGATAATGCCATACCAATACAATCTAAAAAAATAGTAAAACTTAAAATCCGGTCAAAAGTTTCGGCCCAAAAAACAATGAAAGCGCTTAAAGAGGCAAATAAAGTTAACGACTTAATAAGTACCTGGTGCTTTTTGCTACGCCTGGCAAATGAAGCCGGCAGCACGCCTTCGTCTGCCATTGCCTGCATTACCCGGGGGTTGCTCATGAGAACCGCATTTACATAAGCCAATACAGAAAAGAAAAGTAAAATTGAAATGATTTTACCGGCATTACTACCAAATAAATGAGATGCCATTAATGCTGAAATATTTTCTGCTGACTTTAATTGATCAAAACCTATGACCCGGATATAGGCATAGTTAATGGCTAAGTACAAGCTCACAATAATCAGGATACCCATAAAGATGGCAAGGGGAACATTTTTAGCGGGCGCTTCCACTTCATCGCCAAAATTGATGCTTTGCTGGTATCCTCCATACGTAAATGATACGGCAACCAGGCCCAGGCCAAAGGCTTTTATATATTCTAAAAGGAAAGGGTGCCCTGCTTCCATTTGCAGGAGAGCAGGCGATGGGGTTGCAGGTGCAAAAAAAATAGCACTGATGAGCATGAGCAACATTGATATTTTTACAATCGTCAATACATTTTGTGCCCGGGCGCTCATTTTTAACCCCGCCAGGTTTACACCATAAAATATAAGGATACAACTTATGGCAATTATAATTTGCAAAACCTGCCGGTTGTAGGTTACCGGGAAAAGCACTGCCGAAATATATTCTGCCCCAATAAGTGCCACGGCGGCTAAAGAGGCTGCATTACTAATTAAAATAATACAGTTCACTCCAAATGCAACCGATGGGTGATAGGCGTATGAAAATATTTTATAATAGCCACCCGTAACGGGATAACGGCTTCCTATTTCTGCATAGGTAAGGGCACCACAAAAAGCAATAAGGCCGCCGGCCACCCAGGCTGCAAAAAATACCCATTGATTGGGGCTGTGGCTGGCAACATTTACCGGGGTTCTAAAAATACCCATGCCAATCACAAAGCTTACCATCAGCATGGTCATATCAAAACGATTCAATTTCTTTTCTGCCATGTAGAAAAGATAATTCATTTTTTTACAACACGCATATTAGAACCCGGGCAATTTAATAACAGCAAACCTGCAGGTGTACAAAAAAACAATAAAAAGTATTTTGAAATCTTATTTTTTCTAACTTACTTTGTATTTCAAAGTGCTTTTAAATACTGTTTAATGAAAAATAAAAGATTGCTCATTATCTTTTCCGCCATCGTAGTTATGTTAGCCATTCCTCTTATTGCCATGCAATTTACTGATAGCGTAAACTGGAAAATGGCAGATTTTGTAATGATGGGCTTATTACTGGCGGGTACCGGGTTATTATGTGAATTCGTATTGCGGAAAGTAAAAAAAGCGAAATACAGGCTGATGATTTGTGCTGCGATTATACTCCTGTTCTTACTGATTTGGGCAGAATTGGCAGTAGGTATTTTTGGAACCCCTTTTGCTGGTTCGTAGTAAAGTGGCAAAGGATCATCTCACTCTCACAGCCCATTTTTCACTTAGCGGCCCTTCTTTCTTTTCCGTATTCACAGATGAAAGCTGATAAAAATATAATTTCCCTTTTACTATGTTTTTATCATTATATGAATCTCCATCACTCGTATTTCCAATTTCCCTGGCTGGTTGCCCGGGTTCTGACCTGTAAATTTTAATGGATGCAATATCTCCTGCTATTTGCCCCCATGAAATATAAATATCATTGCCAGATTGGGTAACCGTAATACCCGAAGGAGATGCGGGTAAATGTTCTGTAATGCCGGGGACTGTAATTGTTGACCGCTCACTTTCATTCCCTGAAATGTCTATGGCACTCACTGCATAAGAATACATAACTCCATTTTGTAAAGCAGAATCTGTATAAAAATTCTTCGCCGCCTGCAAACTGTCATTGGCCAGTCTTTCAAACACGCCGTTACCCGGTTTCTTAAATACCTTATAGCCCAGTAAATCATTTTCCCAGGGCCTCATATCATCCCAAAGCAGGGTAATGCGTCCATCATCATTTCTGTATCTGAGATTCATCGGCGCAGCGATTGCTTTTTTAATACCGGGGTTTGCGGTAACCGTATCGGAATTAGCGCTTAGCTGATTATTCTCATTAATGGTACGCACTACATATTCATATACTTCACCAGCCTGTAACTGGCGGGACGTGTCAGTATAAGAATTAATGACGGATCCTGAAAGTATGAGAGGGCTTACTTGAGTAAATTCATCTTTGGGATTATTTCTGCGATAAACATAATAACCTTTGGTAAAAGGTTCATCACTCTTCCAGTAAACTTTTATTCCATGGGTAATAGGGGTTGCATCAATCTCGCCGGGAGGTTCAGGTTTTGTATTTTCATCGGTAAAGGTGGCAAATATTTTTGCTGTGGGTACGGGATCATTATTGGCACTGAGCAGGATTAAATAATAATAATAATTTTCGCCGGAAACCGGGATGATGTCAGTAAATACGCTGTCCGTAACCGGAACCGTTGCAATTCTTTTATACCCTGAATCGTAGGCCAGGCTCCGCATGATGTTTATACCATTCAGGTATTTTTTATTTTCAAAATGCCAGGCAAGTTTTACTTCCTGGTTACGATGTGTATTGACGGCTCTGAAATTTGTTACAGGGGGGGCATAATAATCCTGCAAATTGCTGCCATTTGCATATCCCTGCATTTCTCCTTCATTGCCAAAAGCATCTACGGCGGCAATTTTATATTCGTACCACCCGGGATGATTGCCCAGGGTATCAATAGCCAGTAACATTAAAGTATTATTATGAGAGTAAATTCCTTTTTCAATACTTATTTTTTTATACTCTTCTTTCCCAAATAAGCTGCGGTAAATATTAAAATGGGCCAAATCTTTTTGGTCATGTACACGCCAGGTAAGTGTGAGCCTTCCATCTGCAAACTTTTTATGAGAAAAATCAATTTGCGGTAATGAAATTTTTTGCAGTGCTGTTGTTGCATTAGTTTCGTTTTGCGAAATGCTTTTACCATCCCCGCCCAATACATGCACCCGGTAAACATAACCGGTATTTTTATCAGCCGTATGATCAAAAAAAGCAGTACCCGCCAGCAAATGCATTATTGGAAGATTATTACTAAACATACTGTCTGTAGTGGTATGTAGCTGTATGTATTGCCAAAGGTTTTCCAGTTCTGCGATATTCAATGCATCCAGGTTTTGAAAAGATGATTGAAAAGATTGCTGCCTTTTCTCCATTTCCAAAACAGAGGCCGGTACAGTAACCTCAGCAATTTTTTCATAACGCTCGGTGTTTTCTTTTTTCCGTTCTATTTGATAATGCCAATTTTTGGGGAGCTGGTTACCAAGGTAAATCCACACTCCCTGCGGTACCGGTTTAGCCACCGGCATGTCGCCCGGCTGCCCGTTTCCTTGCGCTAGTACACCTGAAAAAACACAATAAGACAGGAGCCATAAAAAAATAAAAGGTTTCATTATATAAATAGGTTTTACATTTTATAATTGAACTTTCAACTCAATATCCACATTCCAAATTCTCAATTCTTGATTCATAATTTTTAATTCGTAATTCATAATTGACATCCCCCTCACCAATTCCCAGACATTGTAGATTGCCCACTGCAATTTCCAAAACCAAACGACATATCCGTGTTTCCCTTTGAGTCTAATAGCAGATCAATCTTAATTCCGGTACTCTTGTTGATACCGCCACAGTATTTGCAACAGATACCGTCACTCAGGCAAGGCGTAGGCACACATTGCTGTATGCTGCCACTGATGGTAAAGCTGCCGCATCCCTTTAATGAAAATGCGCCGGTAGAGGTGGCATACACGCCTTTAATACCCAGCTCTGCCCTGGCATCGGCTCCAAATTTTGTGCAGGTTATAGATGCCCCTTTCAGGTAAGCATGTGCAAAAATCATGGCGCCAATTCCATATTCATTACCGGTACTATTAAAGTCCATCCAAAGTCTTCCATCCAATCCGGATTCTGCACCAAAAGAAGCGCTGATGACACCGAGATTGATGCTATAATTGGGAATATTTATTACCGGTAATGTTTTCATGCCTGTAAAGAAGAATCCGCCAATGCCATTTTTAAAACTGGGAGGCACATTTTTATCATACGCATATTGCATCAGTTGTGTAGAAACATTCCCAGGCATACTGTTGTAATCACCAATTAATAATCCTGCAGACATTTCACCAAGCCCGGGTGTATTTAATTTCCCCCCGGCAAGAAAATACCATCCGCCCGGATCTACCAGCAAACTGGCAGTACCCGCCATTGATAAAGGGCCTATTTTTTTATCTAACTGCAGATTGCCGGTAAAACGGCTATTGGCTATATCATAAGTAAGGCCAATATTGCCAAAGCCCGAAGGAATATTTTTCACCTCTACCTTTTCGTTGTTAGCATTAATAGATCCCGTTACGGTAAAGGTTTTCCGGGTATCGCCCTCCATGCCTTTAAAGCCTTGCATGCTTCCGCTGAATACAAAATTTTTCCATACACCGGCGCTCATCTCTGCTTCCATTTTTCCCTTGATATTGGCGAGGCTGGTATTGCCGCCACCCAGTGGCAATTTTTGATTTTCAGGATCTACCTGTATCCAGGCTGCCTGCGTAGTTTTATTTAAAATGCCTTTTAGTGAAATGCCTTCTTTATCATGAATGGTACCCAGTGCTGTGAACTTGCCTTCTGTAAGATTTTGGGGATGGTCATTAAATTGTACATTGGCGCTAAAGTCAACCCCACCCGGCCCATGAAGCGATACATTCAAAGGATACAGCAGCAATTTTAATTTCCCGGCTTCTTTTGAAAACTGGATCACCCCACTGGTTTCCTGCAATTGCGGAATGCCCAGGTCTATACCGCAATCCATATTTACATAATCAGCTCCGCTGGTAAATGCAAGTGGTTTTACTTTCATGATATTGTAAAAGCTGATGGAATTTCCCTGGTTGCCGGGATTTACTTTTTGCTCTCCATTGCTGATGAGGGAAAAATTCTGAAATTTCATTTCATCACCGGGCTTCATGCCGGGTAATGATTTTATAACAACGCCGGGGCCGCCGTTCTCACCAATGAGCTTTAATTCGTAATGCGCTTTCTGGTCTGTACCAATACTCTTATTGTATCCAAATGCAGGTGTAGTTGTAATGACATGAACTGGGATGATACCAGCAAGTGTCAGGTTATTCACATCATAACTGCCAATGGATAGATGATTTGGTTCTAAGGAAATGTCAGACAGGGGCACATCTATAATACCGGTTTTCATAGTGCCGCTGGCAATATTGATACTGCTGCTGCTTTGTAATAGTTGCCAGTTGTTACCAATGAATTGCCATTTTTCTAAATTAAATTTTATAGGTTGATCTCCTTTCAGCGGCTCTAATTTCTCAGGACGAATTACAAGATTTCCTGCATTTACATCAATCGCAGATGGAGACATACCCGGCAAACCGTTGATGTGAATGATGGTTTGCAGGCTGATTTGATTATCCTGAATCCAGGATTGAGCGGCATCCGCATCAGCATTAAATCCAAGTAATGTAAAGTTTAGCGATTTTCCCTGCAGGCTGGCCAGGCCAAATTTCTTTTTGGATGATGTACTCACTTCAATTGAAGGAAGATCGGTATTGAAAGAGCCGGGTTTTTCGGTGAGCAACATGGCTTCGCTGGGATCATCATTAAATTTTACATATTCCTGGGTAAACTGGAAAGTAGATTTTTGGATAGCTATTTTTCCCATCAGCTTGCCGTTTTTATTTTCTGCTTTTACCTGCAATTGGTCACCGGAGGCAGGATGCTGTATAATACCAAAAGTCTTTTGCAGCATCAGCTTAATGTTTGAAAGATCAGTTACCAGAATACTTTCAGCAGGGATGCCTACGGGTATGCCGTTTTTTGTATCGCCACTTTTTTTAATTTTTAAATCATGAAAAGGAATGGATTGCTTTTCATCCTGCAAAGAAAAATTCTCGCCGGCAGGAAGATGAATAAGGCTGCCGCTCACCAGCCAGGTTCCATCCGGTTGTTTTGTTTTAGATTGTATATCTGCATCAAAACCATAAATATTTTCTATCAGCAGTTCGTTATCATTCATCAAATTAAAGTCAAGCGTATTGTTATTACTAATGGTAATATTTTTAGATTGGCTGATGATATTGGGTACTGCGCCTGATTTACCCGCCCATACTGTTTTTTCTGCCGGTGATGCAGGTACCCCTTTCAATACATATTTACCGTCAGTTCCGGTAGAGATTGATAACTTTTTACCACCGCCCATATCAATATAAACTTCTGCCTCTGCCAAAGGCTTTTTATCGGGCCCTACTGTAATCGTTCCGGAAATGGTAGCTGCCTTTTTCAGGTAAGCATTGCTGTAATTAACCGTTTGCAGTGTATTTTTTGTACCGGAAATGGTATAATGGCCCTCTTCATAATCTGCATCAGCAGGTGGGGTAATGATGAAGTTAAAATCAGATGCCTGGTTGTCAAAAATAAATGTAACATACCCGTCTTTATCGCTAATTTGTGTCAGCGGCTTCCCGGGAATATCTAACTTAACTGAAGCGCCCGGAATGGCTTTGGCCGTAGTTCCCGGTAATTTCAATTGGTGGGGCTTGTAGCCGGATGGCATTTCTGTAATTTTAAAACGAAGCCTTTTTTGAGAACGGAATACCACAAACTTTACGGGTGAAGTTTTACTATCAGTTTTGGGAACAATGAGGGTGGTATCATTTGGTGCATATGCTTTATCTGTGGGGGTAATAGTTATTTTTCTTTTTCCCGAAGGGGCAGGCATGCTAAAGGATTCCTTTGAGCCCGTAGGCGCTATCATGACCAGGTTGCCTGATGGTTTATTGGATCCCCGGGTTGGTTTTTTATCGTACGTAAACATAAATTGAGTAGTCGTTTTTGAAAGTCCGTCCACATCAATATCTGCATGCACTGCCATTCCATTTTCATCTACTACATAACCGGAAAGCATTCCATCGGGTGTAAGAAAAAAATCCTGGTCAAGCAATTGTTGTCCCCATTTTAACGGTGGATAAGGAGGCTTTGCAGGCAATGTTCCTGCTTTGTACCCATTGGGTTTTGTAATGATTGTACGTGTGGGCCCCTCTACTGTTGTAACCTGGCCGGTTTGAAATGCTCCTGTTTCCACATCCAGGTTATTAAACTCATACCTTCCTTTAATATTTGTTTTTACGGTAGTAAATAATTTGGAAGGATCTGAACTGTTTTTATAACCATTCACCATCACCACTTTTATATTATTCATGGCTTTGGCTTCTGTGTTAGTGGCATCCTCTATTTTACCTGCGATACGTGGATTTGAAGGATATAAGGCAATACTATCTATATATGTTTTAATTTCCAGTTGGTGGTTCCAGGTAATAACCTGCCCATAAGTAACCGGAATGTTGAGGCCCCCCTCTACAGGCGGGGGCATATATTCACCCGTTGCATTAAATGGAAAATGATCCAGTTCTTTATTATACAGCGGGTAAAAACTTTCTTCTTTTTCTTTAAAAATAAAGTTTCCCTTTTTTGTATCAGGCACACATTTTATATAATACCGGTCTGTTTTGTTATCCGGATCGTGCTGTACAAGATGGCGGAATAACACAAAGCCATCCTTACCGCTTTCATGAGTTGCTAATTGCCGTGTGGTAGTGATCATTTTTCTGCCATCGCCGGTATTTTCACCTTCGTTGGAAGGCACAGCAGATAAAACCTTTTTCCTGGTGAGCATTGTTGTTATTGCAGGTAATGCCGAACCTTGCCCATAAGCCATATCCCAAAACTTAGCATTGGTGGTAGTCACTTTTACTTTAAGTGAATAGCTTTTTACATAAGAAACGAGTGTACCGAGATCGATCCCTTTCCAGGGATCTAGTTTAATATTTACATCGGGGCTGCAGTAATATTTATCCTCTACCCGTAGGCGAAGTACTTTATATAATTTGCCTTTTGCATTATCACCTATCTCCCCGGAGTGTTTGTATGAAAAATCAGCATTTAAAAGCCCTAATGTTTTTTCTGCATTTAAAAAGTTGAATGTAAAACTTCCATCAGGCCCGGTTATCGCAGTAGCAAGCACTTTATCTGCATCGGGCTTATTGCCGGGGGGAAGAAAACTTGCATTTCCTGTAACGGGTTGTTCATTCATATTTTTCCCGTTAAGAGTGCCTGAAAAAAGATATGTAACCACCAGGCTTATTTTTCTGCCGGCAAGCGGTTCTGCATCTCCAAGGGGAATATTGTTTTTGTTGTAAGCCAGGTTATCTTCGCCCGGCATAGTAAATTGCATATTTTCACCCGATGGTTTCTGTAATTTCTCTTTATTATTGGATGGCAGCGCATCTTTAAACCTATAATATAGTTTTCCTTTTAATTGGCTGAAAGGTACCGGGTCTGCATTGCCCACCTGGTAACCTGCCGATGCTTTTGGTGGTTTTGTATTTTCTACCAGCCCTGTAATAATAAGACCGGGTGCAGTTGCTTTACCTTTGGTAAATGTCACCACTTCACTTTTTCCATTATTTTTAAAACTCACTTGCCTATTCATATCTCTTGCTACTACTTGCACGGCATATAAATGATTGCTGTCTATTTTAAGATCGTAAGGCTGGGTTACATATTGGTTGCCGGTAAGATTGGTTTTGATTAATGGATTATTGGCTTTGTAGTTCACCGCCGCATTCATGGCATCATTGGGATCTTGCCCCTGCGGTACTTTCACTACATAAAGATCATACACAATTTGAGCGCCCAGGGTATTTCCAATGGGAGGCGTCCAGCTAAAAACGGTATTGGGTAGTTGGGCATTTAATTCCTGCCCTTCGTAAGGCGAAGTGATCACGGGTGGCTGAGCCTGGGTAATGCTTATATTAAAACAGGCGCTTCCTATTTCACCCGGGTCCACCCCATTGGGGGTTACCCGGTGTACCTGTACACATAATTGGTACTGCCCTTCGGGTAATTGGCCATCTTTTAATATTTGCATCCATTGTTCATCCGGTATGCCATTATGAACCACATTATTTCTACCCAGGAAAAGCATTTTAGGTACATCATTGATAATCACTTTTGTTTGGTTGGCCGGTAACATAAAAACCCCGCCCGTATATTGTTCGCTGGTATGAATAAACAAATCACTTTGCATATTTGCCAATGAGCCATATAAAATAACACCCACATCTTCGGGGCCGCCCACAAGCGTGATGATAGCATGGTTGGCTAAGTTTTCGTATGTAGTATAGTTGGAGGAATAGGGTGGTTTTACAACAATATTTACTGCAGTAATATTCTGGCTGAATATTATTGCCGGAATACCCAGCAGGCAAAGCAGGAAAATAATTTTCTTTAAAAGAAATGTTGTTTTATACATATATTTTTTCATTTCCGCTTATTTAAAAATTTAATCCATAAATAAACTGCACGGATAGTTCATCAAAATTTTGAACAATGGTTGTATTTTTCGATTGATTGGTCATATAATTTCCAAGTAATTGAAAATTATGCTGTGTACCGATGGGTACTGTAAACCCGGCGCTGGCATTTATAGTATATCCATTGCTGTTACCCTTAAAAGTATTTTCAAGGTATGAGCCTGATGCATTGAAGATCACTTTTCTTTTTGCCAGTGGCACCATACCACCCAGGGTACCTCCATACGACCCGATATCGCCGGCTGCCGTTGTTGAATGGATATAATTCAAGGCTGCATTGGCATTCATACCTTGCTGTATCCAGGTGTGGTTGTAGGTAGTGGTAAGTGAATAGGTATTCAGATCGGGTACCGTTCCCAAATAACTTTTTGGTGTACTTAATGATTGATAGCTGCCAACAATATTCAGGTTTTTGATCGTTTTATCATTCACCCATGTAAAGAATGGCATGAGCATAAAGCTGTTATTTACCTGTTTGAACAATTCATTGCCCGGTGATGTTTGCAGTGGATTATTGGTAATACCGTAATTGCTGTAATTAAAACTAATGCCAAATCTTTGAGATGGAATATAATTAATATTGGCGCTGCCGATAAACCTTTTGGAGGTAGCTGTTTTTTGTTTTTCCAGGTTATCTTTTTGAAAACCTATACTGGTATTTATATTCAGCCTGCCACTATCTAATTTAAAATTATTTGCCAGGCTTATTTCCTGTATATCGTTTTGAAAAAAGTAGGCGCCCATAGATTGGTAACCGGGGTCAATTCTTTTATACATTAATTGGGCACCCCAGGTTTTTTCCTGGTAACCCATTCTTGTTTCACCGGCAAAATAATAATGGGTACTCAGCTTGTCTCCTGCAAATAGCTGCATAATACTATGGGGCCATGCTTTAGAAATTCCGGTGGTATCCTTACCATCCATTTTATTGAGCGTATAGGCGCTGAGGCCTGCATCTGTTACCCAGCTTATTTTTTTATGAAAAGTAACTTTTGACGTAATGCCAATGGTTGTATTTTCTGCGGGTTGTATGGAGTCATTTAGTTTACTGCTGAGCGATGACTCTTTATCCCATCCTTTAAAATAAATAAGATCAATATAATTTTTTTGTGTACCATACCCCAGCTTACCGGCAATACCCATGCGTTTATAGGTGGGTGCCGGCCGCACATACAGGGGATTGGCATTCATACTACTGTCAATAGAAGTGGAGCGCCTAAGCTGGCCATACATAAAACCAATCCTGAATTTTTTTGGTTTTAATTCAAATCCGGCGCCCAGCATACGGTGACCCGCCAGTGTATAATGTGAGTAAGTGATATTTCGGTAGCCGAGGTGCAGCGTAGCCCATTTATAATGAGGGCTGATGCCAAACTGGTTAAACGGCTGGTAAAATTTATTTTCAAAATTAGACAGCACAAATGAAAAAGGGATATCCACGCCAAGTACGGTTAATACCGGGTTCCCATTCAAGAGCCAGCTAAAGTCTCTTTTACGGGCAGGTATGCCGCTTGCTTTATAGTATTCAAATTGCAGGTTTATATTTCCATGAAACTGGAAAGGTTTTTTTAGATCCAGTTTTTCAATATCCTGGCATAGGGAAGTTTGTACCAGCATTAGGCCTATAATAACAAAAATGAACTGCTTCGTTTTTTTTGAAACTGAAGCCCGTACAGGTAATAACCCTGGCGTTTGTATCAGCGGTATAGGTGTAATTTCATCCATCTTAAAATGCAGCGATTATTTCTTTTGCAATTTTTTGTTAAGCCTTTATTATGGGCTTCAAAATGCAGGGATCCATAATTTACCTTTTTTAAAAAATTGAATTTTCGTTTATCAAAAAATGAAAAGGAATTTTAATGATATAAAATTTTACATTTTTATAAATTCCACCCGCCTGTTATTCGCCTTTCCTGCTTCCGTATTATTTGAAGAAACAGGTTGCGATTGGCCCTTCCCGTCTGTTTGCATCCTGCCGGCTGAAATTCCATACTCTTTTTCCAATACATTTTTTACAGCAGCAGCTCTTTTCTTTGACAGTTCCAGGTTTGTACCTGCGCTACCATCACTATCGGTATGGCCCACTAAATTTATCGTAACAGATGGATCTTCTTTGAGTATTTCGGCTATCTGCCGCAGAACGCCGTAAGACTCCGGTTTTATTTTATCGGAGCCGGTGCTGTAATAAATTCCCGATGTAACAAATTTCCCTTCGGTGATAAGCTTATTCCGCATGTCTGCTGTACTCTCAGCAAACCGAAAATTGGAAATATAGGCTCTGCCTGCATGTCCCCAATCTTCAAAACCAATCTTGAACATATTGATTTTATTTACAGGTTGCAGCAACCGGGGTGCATCTACAATTTTATTATCATCCAGGTACATTCGTAACCGATCCTGCTGGCGCCAGATAGAAATCCGAAACACATGATTTGGCATTGATTTTAAAAAAGAGGCCCCGGCTTTTGTTTCAGAGTTATCATTCATCTGTTTGTTTTCCCAGTTAAATATTTCGAGCGTATTGGGCTGGTATGAATGAAACTCAATGCCTGCTCCCCCTTTCCCGGGCTTATTGAAACCGAATTTAAATACCGGGTCTTCCCTGGTAACCTTATCAGCAACAATAAAGTAAAAACCAAGAATATTTCTTTCCAGGTATTTTTCAGCATAATTAAAAACAAGGTCGAATTCTATGGTGAAATTATCGGGTAATGATTTTATAAACTCAGGGAAATACGTAAAATTACCTTTCATCTCAAGCCATTTTCCATCCTGCCCGTCAATGGTTACTACTTCACCGGATCCATTGGTATTCCATTGGGAAGGAAAGTCTCCCAAATTTACTTTTGAAAAATTATCTATTTCTATAACCTTATCGCCTGCTACAAAATCAAATTTTGTATTTACCTTAAAGTGGGATGCGGCTTTATCGCTTTCAACCTGATCCTGAGTATCGGCAGAAGATTTATTATGAGGTTCTTTTGATTTATTTTTTACGGTTTCCTCCGTCTTATCCAGCCCTTTATCAATTGCTTTATCTACCTTTTGACCGGCTCGTTGTTTTACTTTTTGTTCTACCCTTTTTCCCAGTTTATCTAATATTTGTCCCCCGGTATTTTTAAAGAACAGGGTCATCAAACAAAGCACAATAAAGAAAATTATTTTTTTCATAGCCTGCAGGTTTGAACGGCAAAGTATTCTACTTAACAAAGCAACGAATTCATATACAGTTCAACAATAGCATGAATATGTTGTTTTTACGAAACAGGCTAATCGTTGTCTCTATTTATGATGAATTTGTTTAGGATATAGAATGAATCCAGACAAGGGGGAGAGGTAACCGTTTAATGTACAATTTTATCTTTTAGGGCTTTTGCCACTGCTGCATTTCCGCAATTCACATGCAGCTTTGTATAAATATTCCTTACATGGCCCCTTACGGTGTCAATACTTATAAAGCAGGCATCGGCAATCATTTTATAACTAAACCCCTGAACCATCAGGCCCAGTATCTCCAGTTCTCTTTTGCTAAGGTTGTACGAATTTGTTTTCTCCTCCTGGTGAAATGAATTCAATACTTTGCGGGCTATCAGCGGAGACAATGGCGATCCCCCTTTTTGAACGGTATCAATCGCTTCAATAAGTTTTGAAAAGGTGGTATTTTTTAAAATATAGCCGCTGGCTCCATAACACAGGCAATCAAAGAGCCGCTGATCATCATCAAATACCGTATGCATGATGATTTGTGTATCCGGCTTGGTTTCTTTAATGATTTTCAATCCTTCAATACCATTTACTTCCGGCATATCAATGTCCATGATAACAATATCCGGAAATATAGTTTCCGTAATTTCCTTTGCATTTTTACAGTTGCTGTAGTCGCCGGCTACGGTATAACCTTCTACCCCCATCAGCAATGTTTTTAAGGATAGCCTCAGTGCTACATTGTCTTCAAAAATCAAGATTTTTAATGGCATAATAATTTTTAAAATTAAGAAGCTCCTGTTTCTTATACAATAGCATAATCATGCTAAATGTACACGCAAATAAAAAGAGCTGCCATTTACGATTTGTTCATTGAGCCCTAATTCCCAACGGTGCTTAGCCGCCCGGTTTTTCATATTGCGTATGCCATTACCGGCAAATGTTGTATTTGGATTGTAGCCAATACCATCATCCAGTATTTGTAAAGTAAGCTCCCGTTGTTTTACTGAGAAAATAATTTTCACCCGTGTGGCATTAGCGTGTTTAGCTATATTATTTATAGCTTCTTTAAAAATAAGGTATAAATCTCTTCTTTGCTCCATGGATAACTCCAGTTTTTGGGCCTGCGGTGGTAAAGCGGCTTCTACCTTTATTTGCCTTGCCTCCAGTAATTCAGTGGCATATTGAAGCATCCTGGGCAGTGCATTTTCAAGAAGGTCGTTGGCCGGGTTAATGTTCCAAATAATTTCCCGCATCGCTTCAGAAACCTTATGGCTGTCCTGGTAGATATGTAAAAAAGATTCTTCAACCTTTTCTTTATTGCCTGCATTCATTTTGCCTACCAGGCTTTGATAACTGATATTGGTAAGATTGGCGCCAATTTCATCGTGCAGGTCACGACTAATTGTACTTCTAATTTTTTCTAATTTTTTTATTTGGTTTATCCTGTATTTATATATTGCATAAAAGATTAAAAAGGCCAAAGCCAGGATGGAAAAATAAAACCATATCGTTTGGGTGAAGGGTACTTTAATGTGAAAAGCAAGTTCTGTATCCTTGCTTATTATATTGCCTGCTTCATCTACACAACGCAAACCCAATATATATTTCCCGGGGCTTAAATTACTGAAATTAATTTGGCGTTGCCGGCCAAGGTTTATCCATTGATGATCACCCCCACCCCATAGCCGGTACTGGTAATTGTTTTGCGAGCCACTGCTTAGGTTTACCCCCGAAAACTGAAAACTGATATCCTTTTCTGTTGAACTGAGTGATACGATTTTATCTTTTGGAAAATATACTGCATGGCCATTTATTTTACAACCTGTAATGAGTAAGGGAATCCTTTTTTTGGAGATTTTTAATAATAGGTGGGGATCAAATAGGATGAGCCCTCCAAACCCAGCGGTGCATATACGCCCACCGGGTAAACTATGAAACCGAAAATCCAGGAACTCGGAGGGGAGGCCATCTGACTGATAAAAATTGGTAAATAATTTCCCGGCTTTATTAAAACAGGCCAATCCGCCATCGGTATTTATCCATAAATTCCCTTGGGCATCTTCCATAATATCTTCCACATAGCTGTTACACAGCCCTTTTTCTCTTCCATACACGGTAACGGTGAGATCAAGTGGGTTATAGCGGATGATGCCGGCATTGGATCCAATCCAAAAAATATTATTCGTATCAATAAAAATACAAGTAAATGAAATATTCTCCAGAGAAGGCAAATTCACAGGAATAAAAGTATTTTCATCTTCATCAAAACATAATAACGTATTGCTTTGATCGCTTACAAACCAAAGCCGGCCATTCCTGTCTTCGGCAATATCCATTGGGTAGCGTAACGGGTAACCATTTTTAAGCTTGCCTTTAAAATAGGTAAACACATTCTTTTTTTTATCGTACAGGCAAATGCCATTGCCTTTACCAAGCCCAATCCACAGCCTACCTTTAGCATCGGTATATTGAATGGATATCGCAACGCTGTCCATAACAGCTGGCTTGCCATTGCCGGCGGGCAACCGTCCATATTGCTCATTTTTTATTAGCCAAAACATGCCCCCCTGAGTGCCAACCCACAAAGTATCGGGATGATGCATGGTTATTTGCCAAACATAATTGCAGTCAGCTTCACGAATATTACCCTGGAACTTTATTTGCTTTTGATGGCCGGTAAGGGTATCATAAATAAACAGGCCTTTGCCATAAGAAGACAGGTAATAGTAATGATGAAGCGGCATGATGAAGTTTACAGGCACATCTATCATTTTACCGGATGCTTTATCATACAACGGAATAAAATAAAACTGCCCGGAAGAACTGGTTTTTTTCAAAAGCCCGCCCAGGTAATTGATATACCAAATATTACCCTGTATATCCCGTATTGATTTCCCAATTTGATAATTATCGTATTGCTCTTTTAACAGTTTTATGGAATGATTTTCGATGCTGATTACATTACAACCATACGACTGGTTAGATATGATGAATTGATTACTGTCAATGCGTGACAGTGTTTGCTTCCATCCCCGTTCATAAGGATAATAGGCACCCCTAGTGGTTTTATCATTTTTATTAAACAAGAAAATACTATCTATACCCCTTTTAAAAAACAACAGGTAATTGTTACCTGCCTCAAATACTTCTGAATAAAATTTATTTCTTAAAAAAGAAAGCCCTGAAAACTCCGGTTTATTTATGTCTTCCAACTTATTTTTATCAAGGTCATATACAAAATTTCCATTGGCCAGGAAAAACAACAACTGCTTTTGTCCCAGGGTTATTATTTTATTAATAAAAGAAAATCGTTCCTTCCCTATATCAAGCTTCGTATAAGCAGATGGAATAAACCGCAGTAGTTTACCATGGGGGTTTACATTCAGGATGGCAGTGGGTGTACATAACCAAAGGTTACCATTCGTATCGGGGGTGATAGATTGAATAAAATTATCGTGCAATTCCATCCCATTTTTCCGGGTATAAAAAAAATTTTTACAGGTACTTTTTTCAAGGTCAAAAAGGGAAAAGCCTGCAGCCGTACCTATTGCCATTTTATTGTTCGGCAGCATTTGCAGGCAGCGTACGAAATTAGAAGGAATAGATTGGGGGGTACTGTCATGAAGGAATTTCACGACTTCCGTACCATCAAACCTGTTAAGTCCATCAGCAGTGGCTATCCAAAGAAACCCGTTTGCATCCTGTACCATATCATAAACGGTGTTACTGCTTAATCCGTCACGGGTTGTAAGTGAGAGGAGGTTCGGCTCTTTTTGTTGGGCATCCAGCAAATCCGGTAAGGCTAAAAAACTTATAATATAAAAAATAAGCTTTAACATCGTTGTTCATATTTAAAATTACAAAAGCGTTAAGCGTGTGGATGATTTCCCGGAGTGTAACAGAAAAAATGCTGATAAACTTAAAAAAAGAGCAGATGATTTTTCATTCCGTTGGCTATTTTCCTGTTTAAGCTAACAAGGTTAAAGTTAAATTTTATATTTTGAAATACTGAAAATTTAATTCAAAATATGCCTTACCCTTTCACCGTCATGCGGTCATACGAACTGGCTATGCCTTTCTGTTTTAGGTATTTGCTTTTTATCAATTGTGTAGTAAGATTATTTATACTGATTTTTACTATACCCTGGTGCCTGGCTGTGTGTAATGGAATCTTTTGCATCTGTTGGTGTAGGCTATATTTCTGAAATGGCACCCTAAGTAACAAGAGCCAAAATTTTAATTTATTGTTTTATAATTTTTTCTTGCTCTCCTCCTGTATATAACCGACCTTCGTGGCCAATATTTTTACAATGAATAAAACGGGTCTTTTCGCTTTATTAATCGCTTTATTAATTCCCTTTGCCGGCTATTTTTTGCTAAAAAATTTTAGTGCAGATGCTATTCAAATGCCTCATAAATATTTTTATGATAGTGTAGTGGTAAATGAAAAAGGGGGGAAAATTACAACGGATACCATTTGGCATCCCATTAAAAATATAAATTTCACAAACCAGTTTGGCCAGCATGTTTCTCTAGATGATGCCCACGGCAAAATTTTAGTAATTGACTTTTTCTTTTCGCATTGCCCCAGTGTATGCCCAGGCCTGGCCCGCAATATGAAAAGGCTGCAGGATTCTTTTGCAAAAAATGATAGTATTGTTCAATTTATATCTATCAGTATAGACCCCGAGCGGGACAGCGTACCCCAACTGCGAAAGTTTGCCGACCGGTTTAATGCAAATCATGATAATTGGTGGTTTGTTACAGGCAATAAAAAAGAAATTTATGATTTTGCATTTACAGAAATGAAAGCCAGTGTGGCTGATCCCGGTATTGATACGGCTTTTATACATACCGAAAATTTTTTCCTGGTAGACAGCAATCGTATTGTACGGGGCTGGTATAATGGTTTTGATACTGTAAAACTGGCACAACTGGCCCGGGATATTCCTTTGCTCATGCTTGAAAAACAGAAAAACAGCCCTTCTGTTTTGCGAGACTTTATCCCCATACTGCCCTATATTATTATTGCCATCGGTATAGTTATTCTGGGTACCGTTTTATTGAATAAAAAAAGATTACGAGGCTAAATTCAATCCCATGCTGAAACCTGTTTTACAAAAGAATGATCGCCGGGCAAGCTGGTATATTTTCTCGGCATCTGCCCTCGTTTTTATGGGTATTTTATTTTTAAGCAATGTAAAGCTGGCAACAAAACTACCCTTTGACCCCCATGTATTTGCAGGCATTAATGCCATTCTTAATACCCTGGTTTCTTTTTTACTGATAGCAGCATTATGGGCAGTAAAAAAACGAAATTTTATAGGACATAAAAAAATTATGCTGGCCGCTATCTTTTTATCAGTGCTATTTTTATTGAGTTATATCGCCCATCATTTACTTACCGATGCTACCAAATTTGGCGACCTGAATCATGATCAAATAATAAGTGCTGATGAAAAAGAGAAGGCTGGCCCCATCCGCATCTTTTATTATTTCTTATTACTTACCCATATCCCTTTGGCAGGCATTATTTTACCCTTTATTTTATTTACTGCCTACCGGGCGCTGAGCGGAGATTATGAAAAGCATAAAAAGCTGGCTCGTTTTACCTGGCCCGTTTGGTTTTATGTAGCCGTAAGCGGGGTGCTGGTGTATTTATTGATAGAACCCTATTATTAAAGAGCTATAATTTTAATTCAAGGGCAGGATCCCAAAATTTATTTTTAAAATCTACCACCACATCATTCTTAACCCTAACGCCTTCTTTTTTTAAGAGCTCTTCCATTTCTGTTGCTGTTTTAAAATGATTTTTTCCACTGAGCATACCATTGCGGTTTACCACTCTTTGTGCAGGTACTTTCGGGCGGGCATGATGCGCTCCATTCATAGCCCAGCCAACCATGCGTGCCGATAATTTTGTTCCCAGGTAAGCAGCTATAGCACCAAAACTGGTAACACGGCCTTTGGGTATTTGCCTTACTACAGCATATACATCCTCAAAAAAACTGTATTTTTTTTCCGGGGCTGCAATAGGGGTAATATTTTTTTTAGCGGGAGCCGGCATATCCTGGTCTTTTATAGATACAACACTAATCTTAATTTTCTGTTTCTTTTAATTCTTCCTGTAATTCCCTATCCAGTTGCGGAATTTGTAAAGGCAGGCAAAATCGCAGGTAATGAATTTTTTTGCTTTGCGCAATGTCTAAACGCTCATAATGGGTTTTTATTAAAAGTTCCGGTTTGGGCTGAGTATGATATATGTCATCATTATCTTCTAACAGGGTTAAACCATATTTTGCGATTACCTTTTTTGTAAATTGGTAAAGCGCCGGTGAATCTGTTTTAAGATGAATATTGCCTTTTGGTTTTAATATTTGATTGTACAACCGCAAAAAACGGGGATGGGTAAGTCTTTTTTTTGCTTTACTGGTTCTTAGTTGCGGGTCGGGGAAAGTGATCCATATTTCATCTGCTTCATGGGCATCAAAATAGGCAGATATACTTTCAATTTGGGTACGTAAAAAGGCGGCATTTTCTAACTTTTCATCCAACGCTTTTTTAGCGCCGATATACATGCGGTTTCCTTTAATATCTACACCCACAAAATTTTTATTAGGATATAGCCTGGCTAAGCCGGTTGTATATTCACCACGCCCGCATGCCAGTTCCAGCACAATGGGATGGGTATTTTTGAAAAAAGAATGCCATTTACCCGCCATATTTTCAGGATACTCAAGTACATGATCAAATGTTTTTATTTGGGCAAAGCGTAATAATTTCTTTTGGGCCATAAGCCGCAAAGATAAAGTACAAATACGAGGAACGGGACGGGTTCCATACATTGAATTTTATAATAAACAAGTTTTTAAGCCTCGATGCTTTTCGTACTTTTGTGCCTTAATTTTTCTTAGCTATGATGCATAATTTTAATGCCGGCCCCTCCATTCTGCCCCGGGAAGTATTGCAACAAGCGGCCGCTGCCGTTTTAAATTTTAATAACACCGGTTTATCTATATTAGAGTTTGGCCACCGCACACAAGAATTTACTGCCGTAATGGAAGAAGCCAGGCAATTGGTAAAAGAGCTTATGCAGTTGGATGCTGATCATGAAGTATTGTTTTTACATGGAGGCGCCAGTACCCAATTTATGCAAGTACCCATGAACCTGCTGGATGCTAAAGAATGTATGGCGATTGCAGACACTGGCGTATGGAGCAGTAAAGCCATTAAAGAAGCCAAATTATTTGGAAAAGTAGATATCGTTTGCTCATCCAAAGAAAAAAATTATACTTATATCCCTAAAGACTTTGCAATTCCCAATGATGCAAAATATTTTCATATTACCACTAACAATACCATTTACGGCACCCAGTGGCAACAAATACCGCAATGCAGCAGCAGCCTGGTTGCCGATATGAGCAGCGATATATTAAGCCGCCAAATGGATTTTAATCGCTTTGACCTCATTTATGCAGGTGCCCAAAAAAATATGGGGCCTGCCGGTGTGAACCTGGTAGTGGTAAATAAAAATATTTTAGGAAAAGTAAAAAGAGCCATCCCCACCATCATGGATTACCGGAATCATATTGCAGAAAAAAGTATGCTCAACACCCCCCCTGTTTTTGCCGTGTATGTGAGTATGCTTACCCTGCGCTGGCTAAAAGCCCAGGGCGGTATTAAGGCTATTGAAAAAATAAATAATGCCAAAGCGGCATTATTATACCAGGCCATTGATGAAAGCTCACTGTTTACCGGTACAGTTGCAAAAGAAGACCGCAGCAAAATGAATGTATGCTTTGTAATGGGGAATGAAAATATAGAAAAAGAATTTATTCAATATACCCGGGCCCTGGGCATTGCAGGCATTAAAGGGCATAGAAGCGTAGGCGGCTTCAGGGCTTCTTTATATAATGCCTTACCCATTAGCAGTGTAGAAGTGCTTACCCGGGCTATGCGTGATTTTGAAAATGGCCAAAGAGCCTGAATGCATGGCTATATGGTTAAATAACCAGTATAAAAAATTAAGCGCCCCCTTTTTTTTAAATGATTTTTTAGAAGGATATAACCTTACATTTGAATTTTTAAGAATTGAACTATGGCAAAAATTTCACCCTTTAAAGCACTTAGGCCCGAAGCCCAGTTTGCAAAAGCAGTAGCCTCAAAACCGTATGATGTATTAAGCAGCGAAGAAGCAAAAATTGAAGCCCAGGGTAACCCCAATTCTTTCTTGCATATTACTAAAAGTGAAATTGATTTACCTGCCAGCATGGATAGCCATGCCCCGGAAGTATATCAAAAAGCAAAAGAAAACTTATCGGCATTTATAAGCCGTAAAATTCTATTCCAGGAAGATAAGGCCTGCTACTATATTTATAAATTAGTGATGAATGGACATAGCCAATTTGGTTTGGTATGCACCAGTTCGGTAGATGATTATGAAAATGGTATTATAAAAAAGCATGAGTTTACAAGACCCGATAAAGAGAGAGACCGGATTGAACATATGAAAGCCATTGGAGCACAAACAGGCAATGTTTTTTTAGCCTATAAAAATGTAGAAGAAATGGATGCACTGGTTTCCCGGTGGACAAACGAGAAAAATTGCCAGTACGACTTTATCGCCGACGATGGCGTACAACATAGTATTTGGATAGTGAATGATACCGATACCATTGATGCGATTACCTCTTTATTTGCCAGCAAGGTTCCTGCTACCTATATTGCCGATGGGCATCACCGTGCAGCATCTGCTGCCAAAGTAAGAAAAGAACTGGGTGATAATGCCGGCCCCGAAGCCAATTATTTTTTAACCACCCTGTTCCCTGCCAATCAATTACAAATTTTAGATTATAACAGGGTAGTAAAAGATTTGAACGGATTAAGCGAAACCGCTTTTTTGCAGGCATTAGAAAATAAATTTTCAGTACAGGAAAGAGCAGAAGCCGTGAAGCCTGAAGCCCCTCATGAATATGGATTGTATATGAATGGGAAGTGGTATGCTATTACTGCAAAGCCCGGGAGTTTTGAAACCGATCCCATCCAAATTCTTGATATAAGCGTTTTACAAAATAATATCCTGGGGCCTATTTTGGGCATCCGGGATCAGCGTACGGATAAGCGGATTGATTTTGTAGGCGGTATCAGGGGCCTGGCCGAACTGGAAAAACGAGTGAACAGCGGAGAAATGAAAATTGCATTTAGTATTTACCCGGTTACCATCCATCAATTATTTAATGTGGCAGACAGTGGTGAGGTAATGCCTCCCAAAAGCACCTGGTTTGAACCCAAATTAAGAGATGGGTTACTTACCCACCTGATTGCGAATAACCAGGAGAACTAACCTTTTTAAAATATATACATTAAGGCAAAAGGGGTTTCTTAATACCATATACCCAATTATCCATTTAAGTTTTTTTATCTTTACCGGGCATGAAAAAATTAGTGACGGCTCTTTATGGAGTTTTTAGCCTGGTAATATCCATTGCACAAACAACTACGGAGTTACAGGAAACAGCCCGAAATTTTATGCGCCAGGGCGATTATGCCAATGCCATAATTGTACTGAACCGGGCAATAGAACATGATCCTCAAAATATTTTATTGGCAAAAGATCTGGCGCTGAGCCAATATTATGCTGGAAATTATAATAAGGCGCTGGAAACCATTAAACCTGTTTTAGAAAGAGAAGAAGCCGATGACCAGGCTTTCCAGGTTGCAGGAAATATTTACCGGCAACTGGGCATGAATAAGGATTGTGAAAAAATGTACCGCAAAGCGCTGAAACGATTCACCAATAGTGGGGCGCTTTACAACGACCTGGGCGAGCTGCAATGGGCACAAAAAAATAAAGAAGCCATTAAAAGCTGGGAGAAAGGCATTGAAGCAGAACCTTCCTTTAGTAAAAATTATTACAATGCCAGCCGCTATTTAATAAATACGACCGACTATATATGGGCGCTTTTGTATGCTGAAACATTTTTAAACATGGAACCCTTCAGCAATAAAACACCCGAAATTAAGCAGCTCTTACTGGATGGGTATAAACGCTTATTCATGCGGGCAGATATTACAAAAAGCAGCCAGGATAAAAATCCTTTTATACAAGCTTTTTTAACCACCATGAATAAGCAAAGCGCAACCATGGCAGGGGGTGTAAATGCTGAAAGTTTGGCGATGGCACGCACCCGTTTTATTTTAGATTGGTATAGCAGCGGTACGCTTCCGCAATACCGGCTGTTCGATTACCAGCGACAATTGCTGAAAGAGGGGCTTTTTGATGCTTATAACCAATGGATTTTTGGGGCAGTACAAAACCTGGGCACTTATCAAAACTGGTGTGTCATTCACAATGAAGAATGTAAGAACCTATATAATTTTCAAAAATCAAGGATATATAAAGTGCCGGAGGGGCAATATTATCATTAAGAAAAAAGCAGTTCTTTATTACATTACTGTTACCCCATATCATATGCGGTAGTTTCAAATACATCGCCTGCTTTTAGGTGAGAAATATAAGCCGGGTGGGTTACCTCCAGTTTGTAATGCGTAGTGGGAGCATATAGAATAAGGGCCTCTTCGGTAGAAGAAATGTTTTCTTCTCTTTCAATTTTACTTCTTAGTACATCCTCCTCTTCCTGCGTTGAAATGTTTCTTTCTTTTTCTAAAACATGAAATGCACTAATAAATGTATTTACATTTTCTCTTAACCAGTTGCTGTTAGCGGGTTCAGCGCCCATCTCTTTAATGGTTTTTCTTAATACGGTTTCTTCTCCGGGTGCATCTAAGAGTATCATTAACGCTGCCAGCTTCGTACTAAATCCATTGGCATAAAATCAGCATTGCCGGTTTCATAACTACTAAAGTCTAAAGCATGATTCTCTGTTACATGAATTTTAATGATTGCATTGGCACTTGACATACCGTGATTGGTTTATTGACTCCAAATATAACTATTTTCTTCTTTCTTGTTCCTACTTCAGTCATGAAACGATGACCTTCTTTTATTTTACTATTTTAAAGGCTAACTTTACCAGCATTTTAAAAATGTATATATGAAAAAGACTTTTGTTTTTACTGCCGTTATAGTGTTATGTGTAGCTTGCAACAGCGGCCCAAAAACAGACAAAGCAGCCGTAACCGATAAATTAGAAGTAGCACAGGCAGATGGCGACATTTACCCAATTAATCATGCTAGCCTGGTTACCTGGCAAGGGAGCAAACCCACAGCCACGCATACAGGTACTTTTACGTTAAAAGAAGGATCCTTCCTGGTAAATGACCATCAGCTTACAGGAGGTAATTTTATTATTGACATCACTTCATTAAACAACCTGGACCTGGCATCGGATCCGGAAAATAAAAAGAAATTAGAAGGCCATTTGAAAAGCCCTGATTTTTTTGATGCAGCCATTTATCCCACGGCTAAATTTGAAATTACAAAGGTAACGCCCATCACGCCCGAAGAAGCCCGGGATGCAATATTAAAAGATGCAACGCACATGGTACAGGGAAATTTTACTTTAAAAGACAGCACCAAAAGTATTCATTTCCCGGCACTGGTTACAATAGATGATAAAACCGCCACCGCAACCGCTGAATTTAATATTGACCGGTCGCAATGGGGATTAAATTATAAAGGGCCCAATCATCCGCAGGATTGGTTTATAAGTAAAGAAGTTCATATTAAATTAGCAATTTCAGCTGCTAAAAAATAAATAAAACCTTATAAAAAAGGGTATTTCACAGGAGCCGCCTGCTGTGCAGATGGCTTTTTTTATTTATCTTGTACACACATACCCGTTATCCTTCGCAAGAAGTGTAAACCCTGATTATTTTAATCATTAACCTGTATTAATTGTCATTTAAAATATGAACAGCATTAAACGACTTTTTGATTTTTTAGCCTTACAACAACAAAAGTTTCCTAAACCCGATATGCTGGCCGCAAAAGAAAATGGCAATTGGATTAAATATAGTACAAGCCAGGTAGCCGCTATGGTAGATCAATTAAGCGCCGGCTTACTGCGTTCCGGTTTATCTGTCAATGCCGATTCGGTAGCAGCAAAAGAAAAAATCGCCATCATATCCAGGAACAGGCCCGAATGGATTATGCTGGACCTGGCCTGCCAGCAAATTGGAGCTATCCTATGCCCTATTTATCCTACAACCAATGTGCACGAACTTGAATTTATTTTTAATGATGCCAGTATAAAATATGTTTTTATCAGTGGCGAAGAAATTTTAGAAAAAGTACATTCCATTAAAGACAGGGTGCCCTCATTACAAGCCATATATGGTTTTGATGAATTGCCAGGCATACAAAACTGGCAGGTACTGCTAAAAGATATTACAGAAAAAGAACTGGGCCAGGTGGCCCTGGTCAAAAAGCAAATTGATGAATTTTCCTGTGCTACTATAATTTATACTTCGGGTACCACGGGCAAACCCAAAGGGGTTATGCTAAGCCATCATAACATTGTGAGTAACGTATTAAATTCAAAATCTACCTTCCCTTTTGATGATGAAAAAGAAGCCCGCTCCCTTAGCTTTTTACCACTCAATCATATTTTTGAGCGAATGGTTACATATATCTATATATGCAGTGGCATTTCTATTTATTATGCCCAAAGCCTCGATACCATTGGTGAAGACTTAAAAGAGGTAAAGCCCCAGCTTTTTTGTACCGTGCCCAGGCTGCTTGAAAAAGTGTACGAAAAAATTATGGCAAAGGGGGCAGAACAAACCGGCATTAAGAAAAAATTATTTTACTGGGCAGTAGGCCTGGCAGAAAAATATGATGCTCAAAACAAAGGTTCATTGAGTTACCGCTTGCAACTAGCCCTCGCAAATAAAATTGTATTTTCCAAATGGAGAGAAGGCCTGGGCAATCATATAAAATTTATTGTAACAGGTGGCGCCGCCTGCCAGGTAAGGTTATTACGCATATTTACCGGTGCCGGTGTGCCTATTTACGAAGGCTACGGGCCTACTGAAAACAGCCCGGTGATCAGTGTGAATTGCAGGAAAGAAGGAGGTACTAAATTTGGAACGGTTGGCCTGCCATTAGACGGCCAGGAAGTAATCCTGCAACCCGATGGTGAAATATGTGTAAAGGGCCCCAGTGTGATGATGGGTTATTATAAACGCCCCGACCTTACCCGGGAAACCATTATAGATGGATGGCTTTATACAGGTGATATTGGTGTGTTTGAAGGCAAGTTTTTAAAAATAACAGACCGTAAAAAAGAATTGTTTAAAACCAGCGGGGGTAAATATGTAGCGCCGCAGCCCATTGAAAATAAAATGAAAGAATCGCCCCTCGTAGAGCAAATGATGGTAGTAGGGGCCGATCATAAATTTGTGGGCGCCTTAATTGTACCGGCTGTACCAAGCCTTAGGGAATGGATGCGCCAGCAAAACATTCCTTTTACCAATATTGAAGAAGCCATTCATTTACCCCAGGTGCTAAATTTATATAAAGATTTAGTGGATGCATTTAACAGCTATTTTAATAATGTGGAACAAGTAAAAAAGTTTGAATTATTACCCCATGAATGGACGATAGATACAGGAGAACTCACGCCCACATTAAAATTAAAACGAAAAGTAATTATGGAAAAATATAAAGATGCTATAGAAAGAATATACCAGGGATAAACGGATATCCCATTTTTTTTATCATGATTACATCCATATAAACCAGCCGAAATGACCGGCCTCATAAAACATCTTAAAAATACCCTGCATTTATTTTACCCGCATCATTGTACCGGCTGTGGTAGCGATTTACTTTCACAACAGGAAATGCTTTGCCTTGCCTGCTTAGGTGCCTTACCGCATACAGGTTTTGAAAATATAGCCGGGAATGCCACCGAAAAACTCTTTGAGGGCAGGGTTCCATTAAGAGCGGCACATAGCCAGTTTTATTTTGCAAAGCATAAATTGATCCAGCATCTTTTACATCAACTCAAGTATAAAGGCAATAAAGAAATTGGAATTTACCTGGGAAATATCATGGGGCAGGCACTTTTAAAAAGCAGCCGGTTTGCAAACCCTGATGCCCTTATTCCTTTACCGCTACATGCCGATAAAGAATTTAAACGAGGGTATAATCAATCGCTATTGATTTGCAAAGGAATGGCAAAAGCTATGCAAGTGCCTGTGATTACAACTGCCGTAAAACGGAAGCGTATTACAGAAACCCAAACAAAAAAACACCGCATGGAAAGATGGCAAAATGTAGAAGACAGCTTTGTATTACAGGATGCCCCTGCAATTACCCATAAACACATATTGCTGGTAGATGATGTAGTAACTACCGGTGCCACTTTAGAAGCCTGTTCATCGGTATTACTCAAGCAACCGGGTGTTTCGGTAAGTATTGCCACCCTGGCTATTGCCAATAAATAGTTTAATTGTAGATTTGTTTTACATGAAAAATATTTTGCGCATCCTGGTATTACTCGCTTCCGTGTATTTTATTTCCTGTGCCAAGGAAAATTATATTACCGGCGCCGAGGCTAGGCTAAGTACCAGCATAGACACCCTTAAGTTTGATACCGTATTTACATCTGCAGGTTCTGTAACCAGGCATTTTACAGTGCTGAATGAAAATGATCAAAAGCTAAAACTAAGCGCTATAAAATTAATGGGCGGATCGCAATCTCCTTTTAAAATTAATATAAACGGCAGTGCTGTAAATGAACTGGCCAATATAACCCTTGCCGCCAACGACAGCTTATATATTTTTGTATCCGTGTATGTAGATCCCAATGCGGCCAACCTGCCTTTCCTGCTTTCTGATAGCATACAAATACAATATAATGGCAATACCCGTTATGTACAACTACAGGCCTATGGCCAAAATGCAATCTTTCTTAACCATACAATTATCAGTAGCAATACTACCTGGAGCAATACCCTCCCTTATGTGATATTAGGCAGCCTGCAGGTAGATACCGGGGTTACGCTCACCCTGCCGGCCGGGGTAAAAATATACAGCCATGCCAATGCCCCTTTTATTGTAGATGGCACTTTACTGGCCAATGGCAGCATTACCCAACAGGTTGTATTTGCCGGCGACCGGTTAGATGAACCTTATATAAATTTCCCCGCTTCCTGGCCGGGTATTTACTTTAGCGATGTAAGTACCAATAACCGGTTAACATTTACCGTGGTAAAAAATGCATACCAGGCGATAACCGTCAGTGGCGCCTCTTCTTTAACCAATACCCAGTTATGGATGCAACAATGTATTATTGATAATGCTTACCAATCCGGCTTGTATTGCCTCAATGCACATGTAGAAGTAAATAATTGCCTGTTCAGTAATTCTAAAAATAATATTTTCCTGGAGCTGGGGGGCCTGTATCGTTTTACCAATTGCACTTCGGTAAGTTATTCTACTCAATATCTTTTGCACCATACCCCCGTACTGGCCACCCAAAATTATACGAATATTGCCGGTATTATTTTAACAGCACCCATGGAAGCCGATTTTATTAACTGCATATTCTGGGGCGATCATGGCGATGTGGAAGATGAAATGGTATTTAACCGGCAGGGGCCGGATGCCTATATGGTAAATGTGGAAAATTGTATTTATAAAACTACAAATGCCCCGGTAAACGCACAAATCATCGCTTCGATAGCGAATGCAGACCCAGCTTTTGACAGTATTGACCTCAATCACCAATATTTTGATTTCAGGATCAGCAACCCGGGCGCCCCGGGTATTGACCAGGGCCAGCCCACTCCTTTTTTATACGACCTGGATAATAAAGCAAGGGATATAAACCAAACGGATATGGGTTGTTATGAAAAACAATAATATGGGCAGGGTTTTTGCAGAGTCTTTAACTTATAAAAATGAATATGAAATATAATACAAACAAGATTATCCTGGCAATTTCAGTTTGCCTTTTATCCTTTACAGCCTGCCATGCCCAAACCCATACACAAACCCCAAAAGCGGCAGCCACCTCCATTTACCAATTCCAGGTTCCGGATTTAGAAGGAGGTATTATAAATTTTGCATCCTTTAAAGGAAAAAAAATACTGGTGGTCAATACGGCATCTAAATGCGGGTTCACGCCACAGTACAAAGACCTGGAAGCATTATATGAAAAGTATAAAGACAAATTGGTGATTATAGGCTTTCCTGCAAATAATTTTAATGAACAAGAGCCCGGCAGCAATGAAGAGATAAAAGCATTTTGTACAAAAAATTATGGAGTGAGTTTCCCAATGGCCGAAAAAATTTCGGTAAAGGGATCGGATATGGCTCCCATTTACCAATGGTTGACACAGAAAGAAAAAAATGGCGTTTTAAATGCACAAATAACCTGGAACTTCAATAAGTTTTTATTGGATGAAAACGGCCGGCTTATTGCCTGGTTCCCCAGCAATGTAACCCCCTTATCGCCAGAGATTGTTTCAAAACTATAAAGAGCGTTTGCACAAACCTTGCTCCCGGTTTACCGGCAAAGTTTCAAAACCCGTAATATTTTCATCCTTCATCAAGGCACTTTAAAGTAAATTTCAGTGCCCCCCACAGAATATGCCCCGGCAGCGGAGGAATGAGAGGGGGGGGGTGAGTTAATAGGGTTATCTTTTAAAAATTGTATCGAAATGAAATTCTAAAAATTCTTTTTTGGGCAAATATTTCTTCGGTATATGAAGTGGTGAATTAGTAAGATGAGCAAAATATTTTTCGTAATAATTTTCTTTCTTCTTTTTCTTTATGAGTAGTGAAATCAAAACCTCAAACTTATCATTGGCGCTTATATAACCTTTGTCAAAAGCCCTATCATATAAAGCAGAAAAGCAAATACCATTTTCAGGATTCAACCTCTCATTTTTATTTTTAGACCATGGAATAATATGGCTTGCAAATAGTAAATCGGGAATATTAATTCCAGTAATAGCACATTTACTAGAATAATTTACCATTACAATTTTCCTGAAAAAGTTTTGATTTACCCTTGTTCTTACTTCACGAATTTTTGTTTCCCCCTTTAAATTTTCTGTTCCTGTAAGGATATCTGCAAACTTTTGTTCGATGGTTTCATTTTCTTTCTCTGCTAAAATTTTTTCGCTTTCAAAAATCAGCGCTTCCTTGTTATTTATAAATTCATTCCAGATTGGCTCTACTTGATTTCTTCCACCAGACATTCCTTTAACCCCTCTCTCCTGATGATAAGGGTCAACATGTGCGAAGTTGGTTAGTCTTATTGCAACTGCATCTGGAGTTCTTCCAATGATGTTTGCTAAACGAATTATTTCTGGAGTACGGCTATGCATTTTACCAAAGTCTAATTGCCAGTAAAGATTAAAAGCAAGAATTAATTCATCCTTTGTCCAGTTTATTTTAGCCATTATAATTTTTCATTTGCAACGTAATGAATATTTATGAACGATGGAGCTCAATAGTAGCAATGCGATGAAGGGATTCCGATGAAATAATATAGCGTTGGCCCTGCTTTTAGAAATATAAAGCTAATATAATTACAAAATATAGGGTGCTATATATTGAACATTTTATTTGCAAAAAAAAGGGGGGCGCAGAATTTAAAAAAGTTTATGCTGATGTTTGGGCAGAAACTCCATAAGAATGGCATCTGCGGGTGGCAGCCAGGCTTTAAGCCAGGCTTGAATGTGCCTGTAATGGGCTAAAACCTGCCCCTCCTTATCCCTATTATTACAAATGAAAATAAACCGGCAAAGTTTATTACTGCCAGGAGTATTATTTGTTTTCCCCCTTAAAAATGGGCAAATTTGCGCTATGCAATTTTCGTCAGTTATTGGGCAACAAAATGTAAAAGATCAATTGTTGCAAATGCACCGGCAAAACAGGTTGAGCCATGCCTTGCTTTTTTTAGGCAAAGAAGGAAGTGGCGCCCTGGCCCTGGCGCTCGCATTTGCACAGTATTTGGTTTGTGAAAAAGTAAACGGTAAGCCATCTCCAGCTGCCCAGGCAGGGCCTTCGCTTTTTGGAGAAGAAACACCGATAAACACCCCTGCGGCTTTGCCCGTGGATTCCTGTGGCGAATGTGCAGCCTGCGTAAAAGCGGCTAAAATGATCCACCCGGATATTCATTTCAGCTTTCCTGTTATTACAAAAAAAACGGGTGAATCACCAGTAAGTAATGATTTTATAAATGAATGGAGGGCTTTCATACTGGCACACCCCTATGGGAATCTGTACGATTGGCTCCTGGCAATAGGTGCAGAAAATAAGCAAGGCAATATTACTGCCCGGGAATGCAATGATATGATTCATAAAATGAGCCTGAAGAGTTTTGAAGCGCCTTATAAAATAATGATACTGTGGATGCCCGAATTACTGGGTAAAGAAGGAAACAGGTTGCTCAAGCTGGTAGAAGAACCGGCGCCGGATACTTTATTTATATTAGTTGCCGAAAATGAATCGCAGATTTTACCTACCCTTTTATCCCGCACCCAATTGGTACGGGTACCCAGGCTTCATCGTTCGGATATTGAACAGGCTTTACAGCAACAAAACCAACCACTCCCCAAAGCCGCCCAAATTGCAGCCACCAGCGATGGAAATTTTCATGAGGCTTTGCAACAACTGGAGCAAGATGAAGATGATTGGGAAACCCTGCTGCGAAACTGGCTAAATACAATTATAAAAACCGGGCCGGCCGAGCAGGTAAAATGGATAGAAACGATTGCCAAACTGGGCAGGGAAAAACAAAAACAGTTTCTTAAATTTTTTATCCAGTTACTACAGGTTGCTATACGACTGCGGATAATGGGCGATTCGCAAGAAACCCGGGCAACAGCACCCGGCAGTATGAACGATTTTGCCTTACGCTTAAATAAATTTAGTGATATCACACAGCAGGAAGCCATCATAACCGAGCTGGATGCGGCCAGCTATTATATAGAGCGCAATGCAAATGCCAAAATGCTTTTTCATGCCCTTACCATAAGGTTATACCATATTATTACCAACAAATCAGTAATTTTGGTGAACTGAGGATTTTGAAATGGTGCCGGTAATGATTTTGATTCAATTAGGGTAATTCGCTTTCAGCAATATATTTAGCATTGTTGTGGGTTGTTCTGCATCTCTTTTTAGCAACCCTTTTTTGTAGTACACAGCAATGCACACTTTGGCTGCCATTTGCACACCTGTACAAGTGTGCGACGCCAATGAAGCTCATAAGCATTGCCGCTGCCGGGTACATTTCATTTTATCTTCTTTGCAGGAAACAAAATTGTAAAACCATTTATATGTAATTAATATGGGATGTGGAAGCTGTGGATCGGGAGGCGGTACCCCCGCCGGATGCCAAAGTCATGGACATTGTGCCAGCGGCGGTTGTAATAAAATGAATGTGTACGATTGGCTGGCCAACCTGCCATTTAGCGACCCGGAAAGTACCTGCCGGGTTGTGGAAATAAGTTTTAATAACGGTAGCAGGAAAGATTTTTTTAAGAATACCGGCACACAATATTTTGAAAAAGGAGATATGGTTGCCGTAGAAGGGGTAAACGGGTTTGATGTAGGATCCGTAAACCTTACGGGTGAACTGGTACGCTTACAGCTAAAAAAATATAATGTAGATGAGCATAGCCCCGACATTAAAAAAATATTAAGGCCTGCCAATAATAACGACCTGGCAAAGCTAAAAGAAAACAAAGCCCGGGAGGCACAGGTACTTATCCGGAGCCGTGCCATTGCCCGTACCTTACGATTAGAAATGAAGATTGCCGAAGTAGAAGTACAGGCCGATGGCCGAAAGGCTACCTTCTTTTATATTGCCGATGACCGGGTAGATTTTCGGGAACTGATAAAACTATATGCAGCAGAATTTAAAGTAAAAGTAGAAATGCGGCAGATAGGAGCCCGGCAGGAAGCAGGCAAAGTAGGCGGCATAGGAAGTTGCGGGCGGGAACTTTGCTGTAGTACCTGGCTTACCGATTTTAAAAGTGTAAATACCAATGCTGCCCGGTACCAGAATTTAAGTATCAACCAAACAAAACTAAGCGGCCAATGCGGGCGCCTGAAATGCTGCCTGAATTATGAGCTGGATACCTATATGGATGCCCTCCAGTTTTTTCCTAACGATGCCGAAGTACTGGAAGTGGCAAAAGGGCGGGCATTTTTAGTAAAGAAAGATATTTTTAAAAACCTGATGTGGTATAGCATGGCCGATAGCAATAAGCAATACCCGTTAAGCATTGAAACCGTAAAAAAAATTAAGGAACAAAATCGCCAGGGCATCCGGCCCGAAGAGCTGGAAACCGTAGAAGTGGTAAGCAGTAAACCCAAAGAGGTAGAACCAGAGTATGCCGACCTGGTGGGCCAAATAAGCCTGAATAGTTTAGAAAAAAATAGCCGCAGGCGCAGGGACAAAGAACGCAGCCAGCAACAAAACCAGCAGCAGCGTGGGAGCGGTAGCCACCCGCAGGGTAAAAACCCGCAAGGCCGTGGCCCTGCAAGGGGGCCGGGCCAAAATCTCAATCAACAACAAAGGCCTCCCCGGCAAGGAGGGCAAAACCCTGACCGGCAAAGGCCGCCTCAAAACAATCGGGGCAATGCACAGCGCCCGCCCAGGCCTCCCCAGCAAGGGGGTTCGCAAAGAGGCAAACCCAACAGGGGCCCGCAAAACAGGGGACCCAAGCCACCCGGCCCGGGCGCAAACAATTAATTTTATAGAAGCCGGCAGTGCCCGGCTTCCTTTTTTTATAAAGGCATTCGCAGCATATGATAGGATTACTGTAAATTCATCATCTTTGCTTTAGCAGTAAAAAAAAATACATGTCAATTTCAGTTACGCATTTAACAAAAACCTATGGTAGCCAGGTAGCGGTAAATAATATTTCATTTACCATTGGCAAAGGAGAAGTGGTAGGTTTTTTAGGGCCTAATGGGGCAGGAAAATCTACCAGCATGAAAATGATTACGGGTTTTTTGCCTGCCGATTCGGGAGAAATTGAAGTGTGTGGTATAAAAGTATCTCCCCATCATATTGCTTCTCATCGTAAAATTGGTTATTTACCCGAAGCAAACCCGCTCTATCATGATATGTATGTAAGGGAGTATCTTGAATTTGTAAGTGGTATTTACCAAATAAAAGAGAAGGGAAAAAGAATTGAAGAAGTAATAAAAATGGTGGGGCTTACGCCTGAATCGCATAAGAAAATAGGGCAGCTAAGCAAGGGTTATAAGCAAAGAGTAGGCCTGGCCGCCGCTTTAATTCACAACCCCGAAGTATTGATCTTAGATGAACCTACCAGTGGGCTGGATCCCAACCAAATTGTAGAAATACGAAATGTAATTCAAACCCTGGCTACAAATAAAACAATTCTTTTTTCGTCGCATATTATGCAGGAAGTAGAAGCTATGTGCAGCCGGGTAATTATTATTCATAAAGGAAATATTGTGGCAGATGACCGCCTTGACGCCCTCCGGGGTAATGAAGGCTTTGGCATTACCGTACGCTTTTCGCAACCTGTTGATGAACTGCAATTGCAAAAAATAAATGGCGTTCAGCAAGTACAGGCATTGGCAGCAAATACCTACTCGCTGCACTGCCAGTATGCAGAGCCAGTAAAAAAGCATCTGCTCCAGTTTAGCATCCAGCATAATTTAGATATTGTAACATTACAAACCGAAAGCCGTAGCCTGGAAAATATCTTCCGGTCTCTTACCCTGTCACAGGAAGCATTGCAGTAAAAAAGGAAATCGTTTTTTTAGGATGTGTTATTTTATGGATACAATTTCTACTCTTATAAAATAGTACTTACCCCGTGTAAATACTATTGATTAAATGAACGGAATTTCAATTCTGTAAAATAGTAAGATTAATAAAAAAGCCGTTGCAAAAACAACGGCTTTAACATGTACATGAAATATGTTATGGTTTTTGCCCGGGCATAGCCGAAGCAGGTGCATGATGTTTTATATTTTCAATATTGGGGCGGCTATGCGCATCAGTATTACGCAAAGTTCTCCAGCTATCACCATCCCATAAAAATGCAATAATGAACCAAACAAATAATATGAGGGGGGTTACAATGGTCATAATCATATTACGAACTTCATCGCCCAGGTGCATAAAAACAGATACAATGTAATAGGCTTTAAATAAGGTAAGGATGCATATTACCCCTTTTACAAATAAGATAAGCCCTTCGTTACCTCCATACCAATGCCTGGCGTGGCCGTAACCAAGTAATAGTTCTGCGGCTGTAAGAACAGAGAGAAGCCAAAATACTTTCCAAATCCGGCTTGTATTTTCTGCAGGCGCATGCTCAAAAGTAATTTCGGATGTTGCTGAATGATTGCTCATGATAATATAAACTCAGTTTTTTTGAATGTTAAATAAGGTAGAAACACAGGAATACAAATACCCATACAAGATCTACAAAATGCCAGTATAGCCCTGCTTTTTCTATCATTTCATAATGCCCCCGCTGATCAAAATGCCCCAGCCTGGTTTTAATAAGCATAATGGTATTTACCAGTACCCCGGTAAACACGTGAAAGCCATGAAAGCCGGTAATACCAAAGAAATAACCGCCAAATGCTACCGGCCCGGGTGTGGTTACATGTTCTGATGCGGCCAATCCCAATGCCGATAATTGTTCATGCGGTACTGCCGGTCCCCATGGGTTTTTAGATACGGTGGTTCCCCAGGTTTCAAGCGCTCCATTTACTAATACTTTATGTTCGCCTGTAATTAAATGCGTCCATTCCCAGGCCTGGCAACTTAAGAATGCAATACCCCCCAGGATGGTTAAGATCATATATTTTTCTACCCCTTTCCGGTTCATATGCCGCCCTTCATGTACCGCCAGCACCATGGTTACAGAACTAAAGATGAGGATAAAAGTCATTAAACTTACAAAGGAAAGAGGTAAGTCCTGGTGACCAAAACCCGGAAATGCATTAAACACCTGGTTGGGATCGGGCCAAAAGTTTACGCTAAAGCGAATGGTACCATAGCTTATAAGGAATGCACCAAAAGTAAACGCATCGCTCATTAAAAAATACCACATCATCACTTTACCGTATGTAGCATTAAAAGGGCTTTTACCCCCTGCCCACCATTTTGTTCCCTGAACTGTTGTTGTTGACATATTATGTAAATTCTAATACCTAAATTATTTTACGCTATTTGATCATTAATAAAAAAAGAAATAAATAAATCCACAAAGCATCTACAAAGTGCCAGTAAGTACTGGTTAATTCCATTGGCACAAGGCTATAGTTTCTTATTTTTTTACCAAATGCTTTTAGCATCATCACCAATAAAACAATAACGCCGCCCAGCACATGGGCCGCATGCAAACCCACAATTACCCATAAAAACGAATAGGACACATTGGATTTTACGGAGTGACCCAGGTTGAGCATTTGTATAAAGCCAATCAGCTGCAAAATAATAAACAGCACCCCCAGGAAAAAAGTTACTGCCATTAATGTTCTGTACCGTAACATGAGCCTGGCCTTAAAAGCTTTTTGCGCCAGCCAGATGCTCATGCTGCTGAACAGGATAACAGCCGTGCTATACCAAAAAACAATGGGCAGGTTAAAACTCTCCCAGCCTGCCTGGCTCCTCTTTACAATATAAGCGCTGGTTAAGCCGGCAAACATCATTAAGATGCTGCCAATGCCTACCCATAATGTAAATTTATGAGGGTGTATTTTATTTCTTTGTTCCATGGCCACTGCACTCATACCGCTTATTGATTCTTTATTTTAAAAATTTAAACTCCTTTATCAGCATACATGCTGAGTAATACGATCATCAGGTAAAAATATGAACTAAACATAACCAGCCGGGCGCTTCTACTATTCATTTTCACCAATAATTTCAAACTTACGCCTACCATCCAAACATTGCATACAAACAAGATCCAGAAACTTACCATGCCACTTATTCCATAGTAGTAAGGCAACATACCCACTGGTATCATCATCAAACTATACATTACGGATTGTATGGCCGTAAACCGGGTAGGTCCTTTATCAGCAGGCAATAACTTAAAACCGGCTTTACTATAATCCTTATGTGCCAGCCAGGCAATAGCCCAAAAATGGGGGAACTGCCATAAGAACTGGATGGCAAACAAAATCCATCCACCCGCACTAAAACTATCAGTGGCTGCTACCCACCCAATCAGGCAGGGAAAAGCCCCGGGAATAGCTCCCACCAATACCGCTATGGAGTTTACTTTTTTAAGCGGGGTATAAATAAACCCGTATAAAAATAAACTGAACAAACTGAGCATAGCGCTTTGAAAATTGAAAAAATACCAAAGCATACCCACGCCCAAAGCTGCTGCAATGCCGGCAAATGTATAGGCTTCTGCCTGCGACATTCTGCCTGCTGCAACCGGTCTTTTGGCGGTACGCATCATCATGGCATCTGTATCTTTTTCCATGGATTGGTTAATGGCATTGGATGCACCCGTAACCAGCATACCTGCTATAAAAAGTAAAAGAACTTGTAGTAAGTCAAATCTCACATTGGGGGCAATCAGGTAACTTACTACGGTACTGAATACCACCATAAAACTTAAAGTGAACTTGATCAATAAAAAATAATCTTTCACTTTACTTGCCAGTGCAAAACTGGATGAACCGGCTATGGGGTTATTCTCCTGATGCTCCATGAATCACTCTCTTTACGCCCCGTATTTTATTAATCCGGGAGCCTTCATCTGTTATTTTATTTCCAACATTTTCACTCGCTCCTATTCAAAACAATTTTTTAGTCTTTAATGAACGGACTCATTTTCTCCCACGGCTTCTGTTTGCGGAATAAAGTCACGCCCATCTTTAGAATAATCATAAGGCCAACGGTGTACTTCGGGAATCTCGCCTTCCCAGTTACCATGGCCGGGGTTAATCGGTGTTGTCCATTCCAGAGTAGTGGCACCCCAGGGATTGGTAGAAGTAACTTTCCTGCCTTTAAACATGCTATAAAAGAAATTTACAACAAACAGCAATTGCGTAATAAATACGATGATTGCTACAATGGAAATAAATTCATTAAGCCCGCCAAACATTTTAAATGATTCCCAATTGGCAAAATCATAATACCTGCGTGGCATGCCTGCAAGCCCTTCGTAATGCATGGGCCAAAATATTAAGTAGGCACCTATCAGGGTAATCCAAAAATGAACATAGGCCAGTGTATTATTCATATACCTTCCAAACATTTTAGGGAACCAATGATACAGGCCCGCAAACATTCCAAAGAACGAGGCCACACCCATTACTAAGTGAAAGTGGGCAATATTAAAATAAGTATCATGCAAATGAATATCTAAGCTGGAGTTACCCAGGTAAATACCGGTAAGCCCGCCACTTATAAATAAACTTACAAACCCGATTGCGAAAAGCATACCCGGTGTAAAACGAATATTACCCCGCCATAAGGTAGTAAGCCAGTTAAATACTTTGATGGACGAAGGAACAGCAATTAATAAAGTAAGGAGCACAAATACAGCCCCGGCAAAAGGGTTCATTCCGGTAACAAACATATGGTGTGCCCACACCAGGAAGGCCAGGATACAAATAGCAAACAAGGATCCCACCATCGCCATATATCCAAATATGGGTTTGCGGCTGTTTACAGAAATTATTTCTGAAGCCATACCCATGGCTGGCAACAGGATAATATACACTTCAGGATGCCCCAGGAACCAGAATAAATGCTGGAATAATATGGCGCTTCCCCCTTCATTTGGTAAAATTTTTCCGGCCACCACAATATCACTTAAGAAAAAGCTGGTACCCAGGTTCCGGTCAAAAATCAAAAGAATAACGCCTGAAAATAATACCGGGAAAGACAAAACCCCTAATATGGCCGTAAAAAATAATCCCCAAATCGTTAATGGCATACGGGTCATACTCATTCCCTTTGTACGCATATTTAAGATAGTGGTAATATAATTTAAGCCGCCCAGTAATGAGGATATGATAAAGGTTGCCATTGAAATAAGCCATAAATCCATCCCGGTCTTACTTCCTTCAGAAGCTTCGCCGAGTGCGCTTAAAGGCGGGTACACCGTCCATCCGCCGCTGGCAGGGCCGGTTTGTACAAATAAAGAAGATAGCATAATTACAGATGCAATAAAGAAGAACCAATAGCTTAACATGTTCAGCATGGGAGAAGCCATATCCCGGGCCCCAATTTGAAGGGGTATTAAAAAGTTTGCAAATGTACCGCTCAGGCCGGCCGTTAATACAAAGAACACCAAAACGGTTCCATGCATAGTCACTAAGGCATAATAAAATTCGGGGTGCAGTTTACCTCCTGTTGCCCAATGGCCAAAAATATCTTCCAGCCAGGGAAAAGTGCTTTCGGGAAACCCTAATTGCAAACGGAACACCACCGAAAAGAAGCCCCCAATGATGGCCCAGATGATGCCAGTAATTACAAATTGCTTAGAGATCATTTTATGATCCTGGCTAAAAATATATTTAGTAATAAAAGGTTCGTGATGATGCACATGCGCTGCGTGTGCTCCTGCATGTGCCTGTGATTCCTGTAATGTAATTGCGGTGCTCATGTATTTATATTTTTTCCCGGTAGGAGAATCTATTTTAATGTTTTACTTCCAGTTTTGCTACTGTCTTTTCTGTGGGTTCAGCTTTTGTTATTTGAATACTGTTCCCAATGGCTGCGGGTGCCGTAGCATTTTGCGCCATCAACGTGGCATATTCCGATTTTTGGGCGGCTAACCATCTTTTATATTCTTCTTTTGTTTCTACCACTATTACGCCCCTCATTGTAAAATGCCCTTTACCACACATTTGATCACAGCTGATCTCGTATACAAAATTGGGGTTTCCCGTACGTTTTTGCATTTGCTTGGTAGTGTACTTGGGGGTAAACCAAAGTGTGGTAGGAATACCCGGAACGGCATCCATTTTTAACCTGAAATGAGAAAGCCCCACATCATGTATAACATCCATAGAATTTATAACCAGTTTTACCGGCACACCTACGGGCAAATGCATTTCTGATGTACGAATATCATCATGACTTGCCGGGTCATTAAAATCTACCCCTAAAGTATTCCCTGATGGATTATTATATAATTTATAATTTTTTTTACCCAACACATTGTCTTTACCCGGATAGCGCATATCCCACCCAAACTGGTGACCGGTGATTTCAACTACATGTGCATTTTTAGGAGGTTCGCCGGTAAGTTTAAACCATAGCCTTAATCCAAATACCACCAGGATCATAAATGTAATAGCGGGTACGGTTGTCCAAAGTATTTCTAATTTATTATTATGCGGATAATAAAATGCTTTTTTACCTTCTTTTTCCTGGTACCGGAAAGAGAACCAAAATAGTAAAATTTGGGTAATAAAGAAGGCCAACCCTGTAATGGCAATGGTAACCATTAGTAAGGTATCAATAGATTCTCCCTCTACCGAAGCGGATCCCTGGGGAATTAAGGTTTTACCATAATATAAATGATTACAGTACCATACCCCAATAAGGCCCAGGATCAGGAAGGTTATCATTAAAAACCCATTGATCTTATTATTTTGTTTGCGGGAGGCTTCTTCTCCTTTCAAAACGCTTACATATTCGCTCGCTTTTGAAATTTGGAATATTACCACAAATAGAATAACACAAATCGCAATTAAAAAAAATGCCGTCATTTTATAAAATTTATCAGGCCATTATAAGGCGCTGGCTCATTAATATTTCTCTTTTTATACTTATTTGCTATAACTCAAAGTTAACTTAAAATTACAGTTCGATCAGGTGTGGTGAATCATACTCTCTTTCAGGTAAGGATTGTTCTTAGCCAATAAAGAGTTCCGGGTAATGTAACGGCCCACACCCCACATAATAATACCTATAAATAAGGCAGCAATTCCCAATTCAAATGGCATTAATTGAGCATTTTCATGTAATACGCCCGGCATTACCATTTGGTAAAAATTAATCCACTGGCCAAAGATGACAAGGATACACATGAATAGCATGAGCGTCCAGTTTCTTTTGGTACTTTTTTTCATTAATATAATTAATGGGCAAAGGAAATTTAAAATAAGGTTTAAGAAAAATAATCCATGGTAGGGTCCGCTTTTTTCGGCGGTACCAATTCGGTCAATAAAATACCGGGTTTCTTCTGTTTGGTTACTATACCAAATAAGCATGTATTGCGAAAACCACAGGTAGGTCCAGAATATAGAGAATGCAAAAATAAATTTACCGATATCGTGCAAATGTTCATCGGTAACATATTCTAATTGATTTTGATTGCGCAGGTAAATAACAAAGATGCCAATAAGCGATAAGCCCGATACAAAAGTACTTGCAAAAGTGTACCAGCTATACATGGTGCTATACCAATGAGCATCTAAACTCATTAACCATAACCAGGGTGTAGTAGAGGCCACTGTAAGGCCAAATACAACTGTAAACAAGGAAGCCCAAACGGTATTTTTCCAAACCCATTTTTTACCTGTTTCATAATCCATGGTACCCATGGCATCAGACTCCAGGCTAAACTTTCTCATTTTTTGTCCCAGTAACCACCACAGGCCTATTGAAACGGTAGAGGCAATTAAAAAGAACCCGGGATTTAAAAAGCCTTCTTTGCCCTTTAATATTTTATCGTGGGCAACGGCTTCTTTATCTAACCAATGGTAGATATCGGTACGGCCGCCAAAAACGATACACATTAATATGATTAAAGTAATAGCTCCCAGAATAGGAACCAGGCTGCTTATGGCCTCGGGTACCCTGCGAAAAGCAACCTGCCATCCGCCATGTGCCATAGTAGTAACACAAATAAAAAACATAGATGCATTAACCGTCAATAACCAGTAGGTACTATTTTGCAATAGTACCGCCCAAAAACGGGTACTGTTTACATTCTCGCCATGGCCGGCATGGGCGGTAGGGTGGTACATAATCAATCCCCATAAAAGAGCAAGAACGCCTGCTATGAGCAAGGCCATTGTCCATTTTTTATATGCTCCCGGTAATTCAAATTGTTGGTTCATCTAAAAAAATTATTTTTGTTTTGATGAGTGTAAAACTCAATCTGATTTATTTCTTTGCTGTTGTATCTTTTGTTGCTCCTGCTGTCATTGTACTATCAGCAGCCATGGCTACTTCGGTTCCCTGTAAACTGCGTATATATTTAATTACTTCCCAGCGTTGTTTACGATCTAGTTGTGAAGCATAACTACCCATATTGTTTTTGCCATAGGTTATTGAATAAAACATGGTGCCATCACTCATCAGTTTATATACATCACCGGTAAGGTTTGCCACCCCGGGTACTTTGGCTGCCAGCGGTCCCTGGCCGGTTCCTTTTGCATCATGACAAATGGCACAATTAATATTATATAAGCGGCCTGCTTCCTGCAAAGATGCTTTGGTAATTCCTGTAATGGGGTTTTCTACTTTAGCGCTTAAACGATACCCAACGGTATCATGGGCAATCATATAAGGATAAAGCTCACCTCTCTTGATGGTACCGGCAGGGGGCATAGCGTTGTAATAGATTTTTTTACCGCCCACTTTATCGGGGTTGGTTGTAAATTTATTACTGTCTAATTGGGCATAGGATTCAAATGCCCTGCTATAAGCCATGTCTGGCATATAAACTCTACCCGGGTCCCGATCGCTTCCGCAACCAACGGTAGCTATTGCTGCTACCAGTAAGCCCGCCATTAAATAAGTGATTCGTTTCATTTGTTATATATCAGCCTGCTTTTTCAGCAGGATTGGTTATACAATATTTAATTAAAATCCTACTTCGTCCCGATACAATTTTTGTTCTGTATCATACCGGCCAATCCACCATCCCGTTTCTGCTTCCTGTATATTAATATCTTCGGCGCCAGCACTGTTTAAAAATCCCTGCAGCTCTGCTTCGCTTGTATTGGGTGTACATTCTATAGCCATTACAAATTTATCATCGGTAGCCCGCAGGCTAAAATGATGTTTTTTTACAAAGGGCGCCAGGGTACACAGGTAACAAAATGTAAGCGTCATACCAATTGCCGAGAACAATACTGTTAATTCAAAAGTAATGGGAATCCAGGCGGGCAATGCAAAATGTGGCTTACCCCCAATATTGAGCGGCCAGCTTTTTGTAAATATCCAGCTGATAAATCCCAGGGCAGTGGCAGTACCCAAAGTTCCATAGATAAACCCTGCGGTATGGATACTTGTTTCCCTTATACCCAGTGCATGATCTAACCCATGTATGGGGAAGGGGGTATATACATCATGTATTTTGTACCCCGCTTTGCGTACATTTTTTACTGCGGGAAAGAGTACTTTTTCATCTGAAAAAGAACCTACCACAAATTTTTTTCTTCCTCCAGCCATAATATAATAATCTTATAATATTTTTTAATGCCTTCTTGCTGCTATTTCTTTTTCTCTAAAAACTTTTATTTATTTAATGTGCGTGTTCTACTTCTTCTATATAAAACTTCTCCGCATCTTCTTTTTCCATCTGCGTCATTTTTGCTTTATAATTTTCACCACTCGTTTTTAAGATCGCTTTAATTTCGGCCACCGCAATAATGGGGAAGAATTTAGCAAAAATGAAGAAGCAAGTGAAAAATAATCCAAACGTACCCAGGTAAAATCCAAGCTCCCAAATTGATGGTGAGTAATAAGTACTCCAGCTACTTGGCAGGTAATCCCGGTAAATAGAAGTAACAATAATTACAAACCTTTCGTACCACATACCAATATTTACAATGATGCTCATAAAGAAAGTAAATGTAACATTCCTTCTTAATTTTTGGCTCCAGAATACTTGTGGCGAGGCAACATTACAGAACATCATGAGCCAGTAACTCCAGCCATAAGGAGAATTTATATTTACCCGGTTTTCTTTAAAAGCATACCATTCGTAAGGGTTTTGCCCATACCAGGCAACAAATAACTCAGTAAGGTAAGCGCACCCTACAATACTACCCGTAAGTACAATTACTTTGTTCATGGCTTCTATGTGGCCAATTGTAATATAATCCTGCAGGTTCATCACTTTTCGTACGATGATGAGCAGGGTTTGTACCATGGCAAACCCCGAGAAAATGGCACCTGCCACAAAGTAAGGTGGAAATATAGTAGTATGCCAGCCGGGTATTACCGAGGTAGCAAAGTCAAAAGATACAATGGTATGTACAGATAATACAAGGGGTGTACTTAAGCCGGCAAGTACCAGTGACAGCGATTCGTGACGTTGCCAATGCTTGGTACTGCCCGTCCAGCCAAATGCAACCACTCCATAAAATAATTTTCTGAATTTGGTTTTGGCCCTGTCTCTTACTGTTGCCAGATCGGGAATTAAACCCGAATACCAGAATAATAAGGATACGGTAAAGTAGGTGGATACTGCAAATACATCCCAAAGCAGCGGAGAGTTAAAATTCACCCAAAGCGGGCCACGGGTATTGGGATAAGGGAAAATAAAAGGCGCCATCCACACACGGCCCATATGCCAAATAGGAAACTGGCCGGCACATATTACCGCAAAAATGGTCATGGCTTCTGCAGCCCGGTTTACCCCGGTACGCCAACCCTGGCGGAATAATAATAAGATGGCTGAAATAAGTGTTCCCGCATGCCCAATACCAATCCACCACACAAAGTTGGTAATATCCCAACCCCAGCCAATGGTTTTATTGAGGTTCCACTGGCCAATTCCGTATGCAACATCCCGGTAAACACTATATACACCAAATATGAGCAGCGCTACGCTAATCGTAAATCCGATATACCAAAGCCTGCTGGGATTTGTTTCAATAGGGCCAATAATATCTTCGGTTATCTGGTGATAATCTTTATCCCCATCAACCAATGGTTCCCTAATCTGTGATTCGTATTTGAGTAATGACATATTAATTTATTACAGCAATAATTCTTATTAATAAAAATAAAACCTCTTATGAAGTCTTTTCCGTTTCTTTCTTTTGTCCAGGCATGGAGTGCATTTCTGTTTCATCTGGTACGGGGTAAATATTATCCCGGTCAGTATTTCTCACTTTTGCCAGGTAACTTACGTTGGGTAATACGTGTAATTGTTCCATTACGTAGAAGTTACGATCCTGCTGATCCACATGCCGTATTTTATATACATCGCTCTCTTTATCGTTTACATTACTAAAGCTAATGGCATGTGTAGGACAAGCCTGCATACAAGCTGTTTTTACATTGCGAACAATGGATGGGTCGCCTTGCTTTTTCGCCTCCAGTTTACTGTCTTGCAGACGTTGAACACAGAAAGAACATTTTTCAATTACCCCCCGGCTTCTTACGGTTACATCCGGATTCAGCACCATACGGGGCAGGTCTTCATTCATCATAAATACAACTTCATCTAAATCTTTTCCACGCAAAGGTTCCTGGTTATCGGGGAAGCTATCGGCGCCATTATAATCCAGCCAGTTAAACCGGCGAACTTTATAAGGGCAGTTGTTGGCACAATAGCGGGTTCCAATACAACGGTTATATGTCATTTGGTTGAGCCCTTCGCTACTATGGTTTGTTGCTGCTACGGGGCACACATTTTCGCAAGGGGCATTATCGCAATGCTGGCATAGCATGGGTTGAAAAACCACATCGGGGTTTTCCATATCCCCGGCAAAATAACGGTCTATCCGAAGCCAGTGCATATCATGATAGCGCTGTACCTGTATTTTTCCTACTACGCTTACATTGTTTTCTGCAGAGCAGGCAACTACGCAGGCGTGGCAACCGGTACAGGTATTCAGGTCAATATTCATTCCCCATTTTATACCCGGCCTGTCGTAGGTGGGGTACATGGTACCATCTTTATTAAAGTCATCATAACCATGCGGTATGAGTTGTTCTTTCTCGTGGCGTGCTTCTTCCAAAACTTCTTTGGGATTGGCGATATAGCTTTTTAAATTGGTTTCATAAATCACCGGGCGATTTTCTGATGAACCATGAACCTGCATCTGTGCTAATGGATATACATTCGTACCCGATTTTTCGATGGTTGCAGGCGCTATATAAATATTATTGGTGCCATTAAATGAAGTAAAAATATATGCATTCTTTCCGGACTTATAGGCCGCCCTGCCAATTCTTTCATAGTTTACTTCATCTTTATCACTACGGCCTTTTCTTCCGTATCCTAACGCAATGGCAATGGTACTTGCATGTAAGCCGGGAATAATCATGGCTGGCAGTTCTAATGAACGGCCATTTACGGTAACTTTCACAACCGGTTTTTCGGGTGTTACTTCATATTTATCGGCCTGGCGCTGATTATTTAAAAGATCTAACCCCAATAAGGATTTACCCATGGCCGGGCTTATCATGGCATAATTATCCCAGGTAACCCGGGTAATAGGATCCGGCAGTTCCTGCAACCATGGATTGTTTGCATGGTTCCCGGTACCTATTGAAACTTTTTCGTAAAGAACTACTTCTATATTGCCAGATTTTACGGCTGCCAGTTTGGAGGCAGCTTCAGCAAGGAGTGCCCCGTTATATGCCGCACTGCCTGCAGGCATTACCGCCGGTTCTACCACGCCATCCTGTAGCGCTTTATCCCAATTTGTTTCGCCGCCAAACTTAGCCGTCCAATAATCTTTTAAGTAGCTATAATAATCATTTTGTGTACCCGCATTTACAATAACAGCGGCCGGTGCTTTAGCCACAGCACTATCATGGGCAGGGGCTGCCGATGTATTTACAGTAAGCTTAAATAAAGATTCCTGGAAAGGCCTGGTTTTGAATAAAGGGTTAATAGCCGGCTGTATCATACTGATATAACCGGTTTGCGGCTCTGCATCACCCCAGCTTTCCAGCCAGTGACTGGATGGTATAATATATTTGCAGTACTCAGAAGTTTCATCCATCGTACTGTTATATGAAACGGATACCGGTAATTTGGCTAACCCATCAGCAAATTTTTTGCCATCTGCCAGGGTGTAAACCGGGTTACAATCATAAATTAATAAAGCGCCTATATTGCCTGCCATTACATCGTTAGCCAGCTGCATCATTTCTGTATCTAATCCCTTGGCCCTGTTATTTGTAACCGCCCAGTTAATGGTAGTACCATTTGCTCCAATAGCTTCGTTGATGGCATTTACAACAACCTGCACATTTACATCGTTACTTCCGCAAACCACCAAACCTGCGCCTTTGGCAGCATTTAATTGTGCCACGGCCAGGTCAATTCCTTTTACCAGTTTAGCATCATTAAGGGCAGGTGGGTTTCCGCTTCCTGTTAATTTTGCCAAAATATGTAAAGCCACAGCTCCTACTTCTGAGGGCTTATGCGTAAAGCGATCATCGGCATTGCTACCGGTAAGGCTTAGGGTACTTTCAAAATGAATATGGCGGCTTAATTGAGGATTGTCTTTATTGATCCTGCGATTTACGGCATACCCCTTGCTGAACTCTACAGGGCTAATCCAGGTACCCAGGAAATCGGCGCCCAGGCTTACAATCGTTTTTGCTTTATCAAACTGGTAGGCGGGAATTGCCCTTTTACCATAATTGGCTTCATTTGCCATAAGGATACCGCTATAGCTTACTGCATCGTATTGTACATGTTTGCTACCGGGGTATTTTGCTAAAAATTTAGCAATAAGATCAAGCGTAGTAGGTGAATTTACTGTAGATGTGAGTAAAACCACAGGCTTGCCATTTACAGCAGCCAATCCATCGGCCAGCATTTTATCAATAGCGGCAAAACTGGTTACTTCTTTATGATCATTACCACTTAATTGTAAAGGATGGCGTAAACGGGTGGGATCGTACAGATCCAATACACTGGACTGAACACGGGCACTGGTACCGCCTTTTGTAATAGAAGACATTTCATTTCCTTCTATTTTAATAGGTCTGCCTTCCCGCTGTTTTACCAATACACTGATGGCTTCCCCGGCATTGATGTAAGTGCTGGCATAATAATTAGCGATACCGGGAATTACATCATCAGGTCGGTGCAGGTAAGGAACCGTTTTACGTACGGGTGTTTTACAACTTGCTGCAATAGCTGCGGCTGCCGTACTGAAGCCAAGATATTTTAAGAAATCTCTGCGGGGCGTTTTTGCATCGAGTAAACCTTTACTATCTAACTCTTCTATAGGAAGCAACTCTTCATTAAATTCTTTCTTCACTGATTCCTGAAAAGCTTCAGACTGGGTCAACTCACCAAAATTTTGCCAGTATTTTTTGTTACTCATATTATTTAGCTAACCCAAATGGGTCTTTTAATCTCAGAATATATTTTTTTTAAACCCCTAAACACTTTTAATAATGGCATTTTTGGCACTCTGTACCGCCAATGCTTTCTACAGTTACACTATCCATTTTATGATTTTTTATATCGTTATGGAATTTTTCGTATATGCTGTAAAACTTATTGCCTTCACCGGTTTTATTATTGTAAAAATCAACTTTCGTTTCCCTGTGGCAGTTAATACACCAGCCCATGCTGAGGTCGCTAAATTGTTTCACTTCTGCCATTTTTTGAATTTCGCCATGGCAGGTTTGGCACTGTTGTTTGCCCACTTTTACGTGTTGGCTATGATTAAAATAAACATGATCTGGCAGGTTATGAATTTTTACCCAGGCAATTGGTTTGGCACCATCGGGAATGCCATCGTTATTATTATCGGGTTTATATTGTTTGTTGGCAGCGTCCCACCCGGCATAAGCATACAGTTTTTTAATTTCGGCGGTTCCATCTACGGCCGATCCATCTTCCCGGACCAATTTTAAATCGCCTTTATATTCATTAATGGCCACGTGGCAATTCATACATACATTTACAGAAGGAATGCCCGCTTGTTTACTATCCTGTGCACCGCCATGGCAATACAGGCAGCTTATTTGATTTACGCCGGCATGTACTTCATGAGAATAAAATATGGGTTGAACCGGTTTGTAATTTTTTTGCCGGCCCAGGCCGATGATCCCATCTACCAGAAAATAACCTCCGATGGCAAACAATACAATTACCGCCAGCATGATATAAGCCTTATTACGATAGAATGGTACGGGTTCGCTTCTTTCAATCCCTTCTTTTTGATCGGTTAGTTTGCGCAGGTTGCTGTTTACTTGTAATAATATTAAAGCAACTACAGCAAGAATTAAGGTAAGAATACCGTAGAGGATTGAGTTATTATCTTCAGAACCTGTAGTGGATACCGCTGTTGCAGTTCCTCCCGGTGCTGTTTTAGGGGCTTCGGGTGCATAATTATCTACATATTTCATAATGGCATCAATCTCCTCATTTTTCAAAGAGGCGAAAGAGGTCATCATAGTAGGTTTCCATTTTTCGAATAATTCTTTTGCAAATGGATCCTTGGCAATCATGGCAGCCGGGTTGTGTACCCAATTGTAAATCCAATCGCCGGGTGGTACCCGGTCTTTCCAGCCTTTTAAGGCGGGGCCGGCAAAGTCTTTATCCACTTTGTGGCAACTGGCACAGTTTGCTTTAAAGAGGGCTTCCCCATCTTGTGCAGAAACAGTATTGGTTAAGGAGATACAAGCTAAGAGGAAAACACTTGTTAATATAATCTGAACGATTTTGCGATTGCGTCTCATACAGTTGTCAACTTTGTGGAAAATATCCTTGTTCGTGTGCAAAAATAAGGTTCACTGCCCACATTGTATCAACATTTGTTAAATTTTTTTTTGCATACCTGTACTGCATTTCAGCGAATTGTTGCATTTTCACTTGATGAATTGTCATAATCTTGTAACAAAAAAAGCAGTGAAAAATTTGATTGTATAGCTTGTATGTTTTCACAAAGATTTACTGCATTTTTGCAACATGCTAAAAAAATTACAAAGCAAATGGAAGGTTAAAGGCTGGCGCTTTGCCCTTATTTTAATCACTTTCACATTAGGGGGCAGCCTCTGTGGATGGCTGGGAAGAAAGATTTTATTACTCACCGGTTTAGAAAAAAACATCTCCTGGTTTATCCTTTATATAATCCTGATCACCTTATTATGGCCTCTTTGTGTACTGCTGATAAGCATCTTTACCGGGCAATACCTGTTCTTTAAAACGTATATTAAAAAAATATTTAGCCGGTTCTCTTCAAAAAAAAAACAAAAACAGCAAGCCGAACCGGCATAGCCATTTTTGCAAGTGGCCAGGGAAGCAATGCAGCCCGTATCATTTCCTATTTTTCAAAACATCCTGCTGTAAGTATAAATCTAATTGTATGCAATAAACCTGCGGCAGGGGTATTGCAACATGCAAAAAATAACGATATCCCCGTTCTGCTGATTGAAAAAGAAAAATTTTTTAAAGGGGATGCTTACCTCCCGGAATTAAAATTTTATAATATATCCTGGATTGTACTGGCAGGATTCTTATGGAAGATACCACCCTCGTTAATTCAAAATTTCAAAGGCCGTATCATCAATATCCATCCGGCATTACTACCCCAGTATGGGGGCAAGGGGATGTATGGAAGGGCCGTTCATGAAGCCGTTTTAAAAAACAAAGATCCGCAAAGCGGTATTACCATTCATTATGTAGATGAACAGTACGATCATGGCGATACCATTGTACAAGCTACCTGCCCCGTATTGAAAGAGGATACCCCCGAAAGCCTGGCTGCTAAAATTCATGACCTGGAATATGCTCATTTTGCACCCACTATTGAAAAACTTATCCTAAAAAATAATTGAATAAAATACCTTTACTATAAATGAAAGTATTAATCGTTGATGATAATAAAATAGCCCGGTCTACGCTGGTTCAGCTGGCTGGCCAACTAAATTATATAACGCTTTGTGGCGATTACGATAACGCATTATCGGCATACAATCATTTGCAACAAGAACCGGTTGACCTCCTGCTTTTAGATATTGAAATGCCCGGCATTACAGGCATTGAACTTACCCGAAACCTGGGAAAAAATGCCCCCCTGATTGTTTTTATTACTTCAAAAAAGGAATATGCTGTAGAAGCCTATGACCTGAATGTGGTTGATTATATTGTAAAACCCATTCTTCCTTCCCGGTTTTTACAAGCCATGGAAAGGGCGAAAGAGGTTTTAGAAACAAAAAACGACCAGCTCCGGATTGACCGGGATGACATCCTCTTTATACGAGATGCCAATCTTGTACGCCGCATCAATAAAGCAGACATACTATTTATTGAAGCCATGGGCGATTATGTAAAAATTCATACCCCCCAAAAATACTTTGCCGTTCACAGTACATTAAAAAAAATGGAAGACCGCTTAAGCGCCCCGGGCTTTATAAAAGTTCATCGCTCTTATATAGTGGCGGTAGATAAAATAGATCAGCTGAAAGACGGAACCATCATCATTGGCGATAAAAGCATCCCCGTATCGGATGCTTACCGGGCTCTCTTAAACAATCGCCTGAATATTATTTGAGTTTACAGATTGTTAATTGCAGCTAAAACAACGGGTAAATGATCACTTGTTTTTTAAAATTCCTGTAACTTACAATACACTTGAAATAACTTGAAATTATTTACTAAAATCTTCCTGGCATCTGTTTTTACCAGTTCCATTTTACTGGTTATTTATTTACAATTTAATACCAGCAGAAGCATCAACCAATTAATACAGGGGAATGAAGACCTTATCCATGAGTTACAGGTAAAATCACAAACAGAAGTACTTCAAAAAAACATTGCTTCACTTGAAAATAAAATAAAATCTGCGGTAATAGAAGATTTACCCGATACCCGGCTCATTATAGACAGTGAATCAGAAAAAATAAAAACAACTTTTCACCTGCTGGATACTTTAAAAACCGATCGCAGCATTGCACCCTTATTAGATCAACTGCACAAATTAATTGAAGAAAAGATTGCCTATAATACCGCCATTGCCGAAATATTCAATACCGAAGGTAAAGAGCGAGCGGAAGAAATGATCAATACCCATCAGGGAAGCCTGTTAAGTGACAGCATCAGGGCCAATATCCGGTTAATAGACCTGGCACACCGGCAAACCATCACCAACCTGATTGAAAAAGCAGACAGGGAAGGCCAAAAGGCAAAAACCCTGGGAACAATTATGGGATTAATTGCAGCGATGGCATCTATATTTACGTTTGGATACATCGCTTATAAAATGCGGGAACAGCAGCAATTAATAACCCGTTTAAAAATCTCAGAACAAAAAGCACTGGATGCCGCCAATATAAAAGAAAAATTTTTGTCGAACATGAGCCATGAGATAAGGACACCCCTTAATATTATCCTCGGCTTTACACAACAGCTACAAAAAAAACCACTCGACCCGGATATTCAGGAAGAAGTGCGGATTATTGAACAATCGGGGAATAGTTTGCTCCATATTGTGAATGATATTTTAGACCTGTCAAAAATAGAAGCCGGGATGATGCGCATTGAAAAGGCCGCTTTTTCTATTCGGGATACCGTACAAAATGTAGAAAAAATGTTTGCCCCGAGAGCTGTTGCAAAAGGCCTAAACTTTAAGGTACATGTTGATTCTTCTATTCCTCAAATGGTAATAGGAGATGCTGAAAGGCTTATGCAGATTTTGGTAAACCTGGTGGGCAATGCTTTGAAATTTACCGGGCAGGGTAGCATTACCGTACGCATTATTGACCAGGGGCGGGTAAACACAAATATCAAATTAGGGATTGTTGTAAGCGATACCGGCGTAGGTATTGCCCCGCAAAAAATACAAAATATATTCAAACGATTCAGCCAGGCAGATGATGCCTTATCCCGTAAATACGGAGGTACCGGCCTGGGGCTGTCAATCGTATATGAACTGGTTACTTTACAGGATGGCAGTATACAAGTAGAAAGTGAGCCCATGAAAGGAACTACTTTTATTCTATCTATTCCATACAGCACTTCGTACGCATCCCAAAGTATTGAAACCATAGACAATAAACCCGAAAACAATTTTATTGAATGGGGTAGTTATAAAATTTTACTGGCAGAAGACAATAGCATAAACCGCCTTTTGCTTTCTAAAATTTTTACCGGCTGGGGCTTACAATTTGATGAAGCAAAAAATGGCCTGGAAGTATTGGCGTGTTTGAAACAACATCATTACGATTTAATATTGATGGATGTACAAATGCCCGAAATGGATGGTTACCGTACAACAGAGGAAATACGCAATAAGTTACAGCTTACAATTCCTGTTATCGCCATGACGGCCCATGCCATGGCTGGTGAAAAGGAAAAATGTATCGCCCATGGCATGTCTGATTATATTGCCAAGCCCATCCGGGAAAAAGAATTATTTAACCTGATACAAAAATGGTTACATGCTATTACAAATAAGGCACTTAATAAAACGGATACACAAAATTCATTTGCAACTATCCATTTAAACTATATGCGTTCCATAAGCCAGGGAAATATTGATTTTGAAAAAAAAATAACCCAGGATTTTATGAACTGTATCCCCATTGAAATAAACAGCATAAAACAATATCATTTACAAAAAGATATACCCGCCCTCCGGCAGGCGGCACATAACTTAAAAACCAGTATATCTATCATGGGTTTAACTGAAAAATTAAACCCTTTACTCGATGAACTGGAATACAAATCTTTAACGGAGACAGAGTTCAATGATATTTTTAGTTCATTAGAAACCATTTGTAATGCCGCTCTTACAGAGGCCAGGCAATTTTATATATCGTTATTATAAGTCGTTTTAACGATAGTTTTTGCCGATATACCTTTTTTACATCACCGGTGTATCTTTTTCTTACCAATTTTGGTAAAACAAAATCATTACTATTAAAACAATACATGATATGAAAAAGATAATTTTTGCTGTTGCAGGTTTCCTGATTGCCAGCGCAGCATGGGCTCAAAATGTACAATCACTCTCCAATAGCCCCAAAGAAATAAAAAAAGAAAAAAGGCTGATAAAAAAAGATTTGATGAGAAATGAAGTGGCGCCAGAATCAAAAATGCAGTTTCAAAATGATTTTCCGGGTGCCAGCCATGTAACTTACTTACATACACAGCAGTATGATAAAATAAGTTTTACCAATGCTAAAAAAATAAAACTAGACGCTTTCTATGATGCGAATCATGCACTTATTGGCACCGTAAAAAATATAGATTATAAGGATGTACCCCGGGCTTTAAAAACAAAAATAGCCAGCCGGTTCAAAGGATATACGGCTGATAAAGCCTTGTTTTTTGATGATAATGAAGCCAACGATACAGATATGACACTTTATGAATCAAGCTTTGATGATGCTGATAATTATTTTATTGAAATGCATAATGGTTCAAATAAGATTGTGGTAAAAGCCAGCCCCGACGGCGCCGTTTCTTTATTTAAAAAAATAAAATAATAACCCAATATATCGCAGGGGCCCGGATAAGTTGCCGGGCCCCGTTTTAACCAAAATTTTAATTGTAGCATTTGTAAATGAATACCCGGCAAATTTTTCAAACTTCATCCAATAAAAGATGGAATATTTTTAAATGGAGCGGCAGGCTTCTCCTCTTTATTTCCATCATTTCTATACCCATCGTTATTTTTACGCTTGTCCGGGGTATTACTCCCGGCTTACCTTTACTTAGCAGCCCGGCCGACACTTTGCACCATCTGATAAATCCTACCATACCCAAGGGGTTAAGTAAAAAAGATCAAAAAAAATACAAAGGATTTATTACGCTGCTGGCAGAAAAAACGAAACAACATCCTTTACCCCAAGCGCCCGACCCGGTGATAAAAGATAAAGTGAGAGCAGCGTTTTTTGTTGACTGGGATCCGCAATCATTTGCATCGCTTCAAAAAAATATTACAAAATTAAATACCGTAGTACCCGAATGGTTTTTTATTGACCCCATTACCGATACCCTGCAGCCGAAAATTGATATGGATGCCCTAGCACTCATGAAAAAAAATAATGTACGGGTTCTCCCGCTCATTAATAATACCAATGCGATTACCGGTAACGGCAATTTTGATGGCAAAATATTACACCGCATTTTACACAATCCTCAAAAAAAAGAAAAACTTATTTCCGACCTATTAAAATATGTAACGCAATACCAGCTACAGGGAATTAATATTGACTTTGAAGAATTCAATGAAAAAGGAGATGAACCCATCATTGCTTTTCAACAGGAGCTTTACCAGGCATTTCACAACAGGGGCCTTTTAGTAACACAGGATGTAATGCCAGAAGACGATGATTTTAATGTAAAAGAATTATCAAAGTATAATGATTTTATCTTTTTGATGGCATATGATGAACATTATGGAACCAGCACCCCCGGCCCGGTTTGCAGCCAGCAATGGATTGAAAAGGCCCTGGATGAAACAGCCAAAGAAATACCTTCAGAAAAAATAATTTTGGCCCTGGCCGGGTATGGCTACGATTGGCCTGCCAGCACCGAAGCCACTACCATCACCTATCAGCAAGCGCTAGCCGGCGCCAGGCAATACCAGGCTACTATTTATTTTGACAATACAACTTATAATAACAATTATCAATACACCGATGGAGATGGAATAAAACATCAGGTTTATTTTGCCGATGCCGCTACCAACTTTAATACCATGCGCTTTGCCGATGAATATGCCACTGCAGGTACGGCCCTTTGGCGGTTAGGTAGCGAAGACGACAGGCTGTGGACCTTTTACGGACGCAACCTTTCTAATGCGGCCATGCAAATACAGCCTTTTGATTTTAGTGTTTTCAACCATGTAAATACACCCGTGGCCAGCCCGGATTATATCGGTGACGGGGAAGTACTAAATGTAATTGCCACACCCCAGCCCGGAATTATTTCTATTCAATATGATAGCACAGAAAAACTTGTATCCGAACAAAAATACCTGCAATTGCCCACCAAGTATGTGATTAAAAAATATGGCAATGTACAGCACCAGGTATTACTTACATTTGATGATGGCCCCGATCCTGAATATACCCCTCAAATATTAAACATTTTAAAAAGAGAACATGTACCCGCAGCATTTTTTGTAGTAGGCGTTCAGGCAGAAGCAAACCTACCCCTGCTAAAACAAATTTATAAAGACGGGTTCGAAATAGGGAACCATACATTTACCCATCCCAATATTGCTGAAGTGAGCGGGAAACGGGCAGTTGCCGAGATGGAATCAACCCGCCTGCTTATTGAAGCTGCCACAGGGCATAGCACCGTTTTATTCAGGGCTCCTTTTAATGCAGATGCAGAACCCAGTAAAGAAGTAGAACTGAAACCTATTGCCATAAGCAGGGAAAAAAATTATTACACAATTGGAGAAAGTATTGATCCCAATGACTGGGTACCGGGTGTACAAGCAGACAGTATTTATAACCGGGTAATAAAACAATACGAAGCCAATCCTGAAAAAGGAATTATTTTATTGCATGATGCCGGGGGCAACCGCCAGGCTACTGTAGATGCACTGCCACGCATTATTCAATATTTTAAAAACAGGAATATACAATTTATAACAGTTGCCGACCTTTTAAAAACAACCAAGGCCGTAATTATGCCCCCCGTGCACAATAACCTGATGGCTACCAATGCCATTATAATTGGCGAATGGTATTATTTACAACAAGGGCTTAACTATGCATTCTGGATCGCCATCATCCTGGGTTTGCTCCGTATTTTCATGCTGGGCATTATGGTTTTTTTACAAAAAAAGAAAGCGCCCGGGTTACCTATGGCTGCCACAAATTCTTTTCCTAAAGTAAGTATCATTGTGCCGGCGTATAACGAAGAAGTGAATGCCATAAAAACCATCGAAAATTTATTATTACAAGATTACCCGTCTTTCTGCATAGAGTTTGTAGATGATGGCTCACAGGATCATACTTTCGAAAATGTTTCAAACGCTTTTAAAAATCATCCTAAAGTAAATGTTCACCATAAAGACAATGGCGGAAAAGCCTCAGCCCTAAACTATGGGCTTTTAAAAAGTGATGCGGATTATGTACTGTGCATAGATGCCGATACCCAATTAAAGCATGATGCATTAAGGCAGTTGATGAAATATTTTTTAAATACCGGTTCCCCAAATGCGATGCCCGTAGGCGCCGTAGCCGGTAATGTAAAAGTGGGCAACCAAAATACAATACTTACCCGCTGGCAAAATATTGAATACATAACAGCCCAAAATTTTGAGCGCCGGGCCTTCGATCTTATTAATGGTATTACAGTAGTACCGGGGGCCATTGGGGCATTTAAAAAAGAAGCGATTTTTAATGCCGGGGGGTTTACTACCGACACCCTGGCAGAAGATTGTGACCTTACAATAAGAATTATTAAAAAGGGTTACCGGGTGGTGAATTGTACAGAAGCCATTGCTATTACCGAAGCCCCTGAAACGCTCAGCCAGTTTATGAAACAACGTTTTCGCTGGAGCTATGGTATTATGCAGTCATTTTGGAAAAACCGGGATGCCTGTTTCCGGCCCAAATACAAAGGATTGGGTATGGTAGCCCTTCCGGGTATCCTTATCTTTCAAATTATATTGCCCATGATTGCACCCCTGGCCGATTTTATGCTCCTGTTTAGCTTAATTTGGAACCGGCATGATGCTGCCAGCCTGCATAAAATAGGATGGTATTACCTGGCGTTTATCCTGGTAGATATGAGTGTGAGCCTTTTGGCTTTTAGCTACGAAAAAGAAAAGAAATTACAGTTGCTTTGGTTAATTCCCCAACGATTTATTTATCGCCAATTAATGTACATTATCCTGTTTAAATCTATTAGAAAAGCAATTAAAGGAGAAACACAAGGATGGGGGCAACTGAAAAGAACCGGTAATGTAAAACAGGTAAATCAATATTCTCATTCTTAATTAAACAACCCGAATAATGGATTCACCGATAGTTTTTGCCGTTTTATCTATTTATAGATTGTTGCCCCGGATTCTCATCTTAATTTTATCATGTAATCATTCATCAACACAAATAAAAAAATATGAAAAAATTATTCTTAGCAACTTTAATCCTGGCAGGATTAAGTTTTAGCTCTATGGCTCAAACAACTCCCACCGCTAAAAAAGCAGAAGTTAAAAAAGCCGGGACTACTGCCATGACTTCTACGAAGTCTCCTGCAAAATCTGCCATGGTTACCCCTACTGCCAAAGTAGAAAAAGTAACCCCAGCATCGCAAGCGGGAACCAAACTAAAAAAAGATGGTACGCCCGATAAAAGGTATGCTGCCAACAAGCACCTGAAAAAAGACGGCACCCCCGACAAAAGATATAAAAGCAACAAGAAAAAAAGCTAACGGCATTACCCTTTGAAGATAAATATGAATACCGGATTTTGGCTTACATTTTTGGATGGATAAATAAACACAGGTGGTTTTTGAATGAGAAGGCTCCTTTAACCGGGAGCCTTTTTCTTTGCATCAGTAAACAATTAATTCATAAAAATTTTCTGGTTGTAAATATTTTTGTGCCAGCGCCTGTAATTCTTCGGGCTTACTATTCTTTATAGCATCTACCGAACTATAAAAATAATCTTCACCCAAGCCATTTAAAATAATATTTTTCCATTTTGCAATAATATGAAAGGGGCCATCCAGGTCACCCAGTAAACTACCCATCATATAATTCTGCACCAATTTTAATTCATTGCTGCTTACCGGCGTTTCTCTCAATAATTTCATTTCCTTATATACTTCTTCAATCAAGGGTTCACAATATGCAAGGCCGGCCTCGGTGCTTATCATCCAGGCGCTTTCCTGAATATGGTTTTGCAAATAACTGTAAATACCATACGTGTAGCCTTTTTCTTCCCGTATATTACTCATGAGGCGGGAACCAAAATAACCGCCAAATATATTATTCAACACCACGGCTTTTTTAAAATCGGGATGGTGCCGGTTCGGAAATGAAGAAGCCATGCGAATGGCACCCTGAACAGCCTGTTCATCGTTTTTAATGCGCCATTTTTTTTCAGGAGATGGATTTACAGGTACGGGTGACAACAAATACCCGGGTTTCTTTAAGGGCATTTTTCCAAAATGGGCATTGAGGAGGCCAATGATTTGAGCGGGCAATTTACCGGCCACAAAAATCACACAACTTCCCTGTAAGTAATACTGCTGATAAAATGTTTTAAGCAAAGCCACATCCAGGGCATCAATTTCTGTTTCGGAAGTATAAGCGGCATAAGGATGTTTTTCACCATATAATAATCCATCTATTTTTCGGCCTGCAACAAATTCACATTTTTTTTGATTTACCTGCAGGCGCTGTTTACTGTTTTGCTTAAAAATTTCCAGTTCCTTTTCGGGGAATACCGAATCGCTGATCATTTCTGCAATGATGCTTACTCCTTTTTCTGCATGGCGGCTTAGGCAATGCAAAGAAACTGATGCCGTTTCATTATAGCAAGACCTGCTGCAATAAGAGCCATAGTAGTCAAATGCTTCATTTAGCTCGTATGCATTTTTTTTTGAGGTGCCGTTTTTAAGCATAAAGTTTGTAGCCGCAGCTACTCCCTGCTGTTGTTCAAACCAATTTCCTGCATAAAAAACCCATTCTATTTGTAATACTTCCTGTTCACCGGCATCAATACAATAAACCGGGATCCCGTTTTCTAAAGTAAAATACTGATAGGGTTTCAGCTGCAGGTTAAAATTGACTGCATCTACAATAGGAGGCGCTATTTTTCTATTCAAAATATATTAATTGTTACTTAAATAATAAAGAGTGCTGCAATTATTGTTTGTAAAAACCTGTTTACACTCCTCTAAAATTTCGGATGCTGTTACTGCCTGGTATTTTTTAAGTTCGGTGTTAATTAAGTTCGCATCTCCCAGCATTTCATAATTTGCCAGGCTGGCTGCCCGGTTGGCCAGGCTCATATCTTCAAATGCCATGGCGCTTTCTGTGCGGTTTTTTATTTTTTCCAGTTCTGTTTCTGATATTCCGTTTGTTTTTAATTTTTCTAACTCTTCGTTAATGGCAGCATCCGCATCTTTCACCGGAACTCCTTTTACCAATTTACCTTCTATTACTAAAAGGCCGGCATCGGTACTGCCCAAATGATAACAATCTATATTGCTAAACATTTTTTTTTCTTTTACCAGTGCCTGAAATAACCGGGATGAACCGCCGCCACCCAAAACTTCAGTAACCAGGTCGGCCCTGTAATACCTGTCACTTACCCGGTTTTCAATATGCCAGCATTTATAAATGGCATCTAACGGAACATCGGCTCTCAGTTCTAAAAACCGGGGAGATTCCTGCATGGGTTCGGTGGGTAGGTTACGCTCATATTTGGGGCCGGGTGCAATTTCGCCAAACCATTTTTCGGCAAGCTCTTTTATTTGTTCTGTTTTTACATTTCCGGCAACTACCATTACCGCATTGCGTGGATTGTAATGCTTTTTAAAAAAAGATTTTACATCGGCCAGGGTTACTTCTTCTATATGTTGCAACTTTTCACCAATGGTCATCCACCTATACGGATGGGATTGATAAGCCAGGGCCCTTAATTTATGCCATACATCCCCATACGGTTTATTAATATAATTTTCTTTAAACTCTTCGCATACTACTTTACGCTGCACTTCCAGGCTTTTGGCATTAAAGGCAAGGCTAAGCATACGGTCGCTTTCGAGCCAAAAGGCCGTTTCAATATTTTCTGCCGGCAACTGGCAATAATAATTGGTAAGGTCATTGGTGGTGTATGCATTATTCTCGCCACCTGCCCGCTGCAGCGGCTCATCATAATCTTTTATATGAATACTGCCCCCAAACATCAGGTGTTCAAATAAATGAGCAAACCCTGTTTTATTGGGATCTTCGTCACGTGCGCCTACATCGTACATCACATTCAATACAGCCATGGGCGTACTGGTATCGGGGTGTACAATTACTCTTAACCCATTGGGTAAGGTAAATTTTTCAAAATGAATCATAGCTTGCAAATTTATTAAAACTATATGGTACTCTTTGCATGAACCAAAACAATACGGGTTCACCATCAAACCGAATACAATTGATATTTTTTACCTTTGAAATAAGTTATCTTTCTATGTACCAACCCAACGAAATTAAAATTTTACAATCTCAAAGCCATAACTGGTTATCGTATATTTCAAATACCGGTAATATAAAAGAAGTACCCGGAACCCCAGAAGACCTGCGCCGGGTTTTACGCTTCCATGAAAACAGGTATTATGTAATGAACGATCCGCTGCTGAGCGATTTTGAGTATGACCTCCTTTTTAAATATTTAGAAAAATGGGAGAAAGCAGATCCCGCTATTATTACTAAAGATTCTCCTACCCAAAGAGTAGGCTCCGGGTTAATAAAAGATTTTCCAAAAAGGCAGCACCTGGTGCCGATGTTATCATTAGAAAATTCTTACAATGCCGAAGACCTGCTGGATTGGGACCGCAAGGCAAGAGAATTGAGCAAAAGGGATGATATTGAATATTGTGTGGAACCTAAGTTTGACGGCGCCAGTATATCTGTAGTATATGATCATGACCAGCTAAGCCGGGGGCTTACCCGTGGCGATGGAGAAACCGGCGATGATATTACGCCCAATATTAAACAAATAAAAACCTTACCGCTCTCTGCAACATTTAGCCAATATGGAATAGAACAAATTGAAATAAGGGGAGAAGTATTGATGAATAAAAATAATTTTAAAAAATATAACGAAGCGCTGATAGAAGAAGGGACGCCGCCCCTGGCCAATCCCCGGAATGCCGCTGCCGGAAGTTTGCGTATAAAAGATCCCAGCATTGTAAGTAAGCGAAACCTGGAAGCTTTTTTATACCATGTAAGTTATATTACAAATAATAGCCAAACCGGCCTTGTGCCAAAAACACATGCCGGTATGCTGGAAATGTTGTGGAATCTTGGTTTTAGAAGTCCAAAACAAGAAATGAAAGTGGTTACAGGCATACAGGCCGTACTCCGCTATATCGCTATGTTTGAACAAAAAAGAGATAGCCTTCCTTATGAAATTGACGGCATGGTAATAAAAGTAAATGACTTGCATTTACAAGATCAATTAGGCAATACCTCTCACCATCCCCGCTGGGCCATTGCCTATAAATTTAAAGCCCGGCAGGCAAGCAGTAAATTATGGGGGGTTGATTTCCAGGTTGGTCGCACGGGAGCCGTTACCCCTGTGGCAAAAATTCAGCCCGTGCAGGTAGGGGGCGTTACGGTGAGCAGCATTTCAATACATAATGAAGATTATATAAAAGATAAAGATTTGATGATTGGAGATACCATCCTTATTGAAAGGAGCGGCGATGTGATACCGCAAATTGTAAAATCATTACCCGAATTACGCAGTGGAAACGAACAGTTGATCCGGTTTCCCAAAAAATGCCCGGTATGCCATACCGCATTATTTAAACCCCAGGATGAAGCGGTTTGGCGATGCATCAATATCAATTGTGAGGCACAGATCATTGAACGTATTATTCATTTTGTAAGTAAAGATGCAATGGATATCCGCAGTTTTGGTGAAGCCAATGTAAGGCGTTTTTACAGCCTGGGTATTTTACCCGATATTCCATCTATATATAGTTTGGATTTTGATATTATAAAAACAATAGAAGGTTTTGGTAATAAATCAGTAGAAAATTTACAGCAAGCTATTGAACAAAGTAAAAGCCAGCCTTTGCACCGGATTATTTATGCATTAGGAATCCGCTTTGTAGGTGAAACCACTGCTAAAACGCTGGCCCAGTCAATTCATCATATATATGACCTGGCAAAATTATCTCCCGAAAAACTAATGGTGCTGGAAGATGTGGGCATAAAAGTGGCAAATAGTATTTATGAATTTTTTAAAAATGAAGACAATTTAAAAATGCTCCAAAAACTGGAACAACGGGGTGTGTCTTTACAAAGGAAAGAAAGCACCCCTGTTACAGGCGGACTGACCGGGCAAACTTTTTTATTTACCGGCACCTTGCAAGAGTTAAAAAGAAGTGATGCAGAAGAGATGGTAGAAAAACGGGGAGGAAAAATTGTGAGCGGCGTAAGCAGTAAACTACACTACCTGGTGGTAGGGGAAGAGGCGGGAAGCAAACTTGAAAAAGCCAAAAAAATATCTTCTATAAAAATATTGAATGAAAAAGATTTCTTAACCCTGATGAATAAAAGTTAATAGTTGTTTTTATGATAGATCCCCATACTTTAAAATTCTTAACGTTGCTCAGGAAAAATAATAATAAACCCTGGTTTGATGAACATAAAGCGGGGTACCTGCAGGCGAAAGAAAATTTTTTACAATTTGTAGGAGCGCTTATTGAGCACATGTGTGTTTTTGATAAAAGCCTGTTGCAGCTTGAACCCAAAAATTGCTGTTTTAGAATTAACCGGGATGTACGTTTTAGCAAAGATAAAACGCCCTATAAAAATAATATGGCAGCTTATATACATGAAGCAGGAAAGAAGGGGCAAGGACCCGGGTATTATTTTCACCTGCAACCCGGCAAAAGTTTTTTAGCAGCAGGAATATGGATGCCCAATGCCCTAGACCTGGCCAGCATAAGGCAGGAGATTGATTACAATTATTTGCCTTTTACAAAAATCATAAGCAACGCTGCTTTTAAAAAAGAGTTTCCCGGCGGCCTGTCTGAAGAAGATAAATTGAAGCGCCCCCCAAAAGGTTATGAAGACAGCAACCCGGCCATAGAGGTATTAAAAAATAAAAGTTTTATTGTTACCCGTAACCTTAGTGATAAAGAAATATTAAATACCTCCCTGGTAAAAAATATAACCCAATCCTTTCAACAGGCCTTGCCTTTTAACCAGTTTTTAAAAATGGCCATAGGGGAAGTATAAAAAACGGCCAGTGATAAACATCACCGGCCTTGCTTACCTCTGAAACCACAAGAAAAAGTTATTGAGGTATATATATAATCTATTAAACAAAAAAATAGTTGAAAAAAATCGGTGATTTTTATAAAGAATCTTGGAAATAAGCGGTTTTCGGAATACCGGGCTTCAGATAAGATAGAATTGGAACGCTTTATCAGGCAGGTTGTAAAAATAATATTTTTATTTAAAACAAGTAACTTTTTCTCCCTTATTTAGCAAATTTTGATTTTTTAAGCTCCCTTTCAGCCAGTTTCATCAATTTTTCTTTTTTGTAACGGTACCAGCGGGTAGGTATTGTTTTTTTCATAAAGGTATCAATACCCCGCATTCCAAAAAGCTTCCAAAGCCCGCCCAGCTTGCCTCCCAGGCTTTTTTGCATAGCTCTCAGGCTCATTGCAAAACCTGGTTCTATATATTCCATGTGATGCCAATACCCGGCAGGCATAAATAAGGTGTCGCCATGCTCTAAAATAACCTCGTAACCCCGGGCAAGTTTTACGGCCGGAAAATTTTCATAATCAAAATGTTCTGAATAATGAGCATAGTTTGCCAGGCTTAATACTTCCCATGGTTTTCTGTACAACTTATATTGCTCTTTAAAAGGAAAAAGTAGGACCCTTTTTTTCCCTGTAAATTGAGTGTGCAGGATATGGCTCATATCAATATCGAAATGCATGTGTGTGATGGCTCCCTCCCCCCCCACAAAAAGCATCGGGTATTTTTTTACAAAACCCTTCATGTATTCATCAGGCCAGGTAAAATCTGTATTCAGTTGCGGCGCATGTTGAAATATATTAAAGAGAAAGATGCGTAAATCCAGGGGGCCTTCTTTTACTTTTTTTAAATAATCACCAAATTTCATATACGCATCTGCAGTATTGATGGGGGTATACGAATCACTTTTAATATTATTATATACACCCACTTCTTTATGCCCCACCACATCAATAAAAAAATCCCAATTCCACTTTTTATAAGCAGGCCATTTTTTAGCCAGCCCTGTAATCACCAGTGGTTTCATGGTTTCGTAATAATTTTTCTTAAAATCAAGGGGGCTAATCTCCGATACTTTGTCAACCGGTTTCAGTTGCATGGCAAGAATTTTAAAAGCAAAAATAATAAATAGGCGGCTGTACAAACAGATTAAAAAGGCGAAATCTTTTTAAATATATTTATGTTTATTTTCCAAAAAGCAATTTCTCAAAATTCAGAATTTGGCAGCACCTTTGTTTGCAACCCAATAACAATTAAGTAATCGTTTTGAAATTTAATTTTATTTCCAAAATACATGCACTTGCCTCTTTACGTAAGCGTACTAAGGTTGTAATCTTAGTAATGATCTTATCCGGAATTTGGTTTTGGCTCAGCCTGCCGGCAACCTTATTCAATGCCCCCACCAGCTATATCCTGGAAGATAAAGACGGAAACCTGTTAAATGCAATGATCGCCGAAGATGGGCAATGGCGGTTTCCGCCCGGGAAAGATACCCCAAAAAAATTTGAAGACTGTATTGTTACGTATGAAGATAAACGCTTTTTTTACCATCCCGGTATCGACCCGGCCGCCCTGGCACGTGCCTTAATACACAATATAAAAAATAAAACCGGGCGGCAGGGTGGCAGTACCCTTACTATGCAAGTGGTACGGCTTTGGAAACAAAACAATAAAAGAAATATATGGAATAAAGCTACCGAGGGTATCCTGGCCTTAAGGCTTGAGTGCTCGTATAGTAAAAAAGAAATTTTGAATATATATGCGGCTAATGCCCCTTTTGGAGGCAATGTAGTGGGCTTAGAGGCAGCAGCCTGGAGATATTATGGCCGTAATGCCGATAACCTTAGCTGGGGCGAAATGGCCGCCCTGGCAGTACTCCCCAATGCACCGGCCTTGGTACACCCGGGAAAAAACCGGGAGATCCTGTTGCAAAAAAGAAATAGCTTATTAGATAAACTGGAACAAGCAAAAAAAATCGATGCAGCAAGCTGTGCTTTAGCAAAATTAGAGCCACTCCCCGGTAAACCCAATCCCCTGCCCCAGTTAGCTCCGCATCTTTTTCAGCGTTTTAAAAAAGATCATATTCCCACACAAACAACCAGGCTTAAAACCACCATCGACCCGGTTTTACAATTAAATACAGCCCAAATTATTCAGCAACAGCACAACCGGTTAAAGGGAAACGGGATAAATAATTTATGTGCCCTGGTAATGGGTGTAGAAACCGGTGAAGTATTGGCATATATTGGAAACGTAAATGACCGGCAAAATAAAGAAACAGAAGCAGCAGTAGATATTATTGCCGCCCCCCGAAGCCCGGGCAGCGCCTTAAAACCTGTTTTATACACTTCGGCATTGCACGATGGGTTAATTTTACCGCACAGCTTATTACCGGATATCCCCATGCAGGTAGGGGGGTATGCCCCTAAAAATTTTGAACTTTCTTACGATGGTGCGGTACCGGCAGATAGGGCATTGGCCCGGAGTTTAAATATACCGGCAGTAAAACTACTGATGCAATATAAATACACCCGGTTTTATGAAACCCTGAAACAAGCCGGAATTACCACATTAAATCAACCTGCAGATCACTATGGATTAAGCCTGATACTGGGGGGCTGCGAAGTGACCCTTTGGGATATGGCCGGGATGTATGCATCCATGGCACGTGCCCTTAACCACCAATCAAAAAATAAGGGGAAAGTATTAGCCGGCGATTTTCATCCACCTGTTTACAATCCCCATCCCCCCAAAGAAAATAAACAGGGCGATATGCCCATGGATGCCGTTTCCCTTTGGTACTGTTTTAATGCTATGCAGGAAGTTATGCGGCCGGGGGAAGAAGGCCTTTGGCAACAATTTGGGTCATCGCAAAATATTGCATGGAAAACGGGCACCAGTTTTGGTTTCCGGGATGCCTGGGCAATAGGTGTTACCCCAAAATATGTGGTTGCCGTATGGGCTGGCAATGCAGATGGCGAAGGCCGCCCGGGATTAATTGGTGTACAAGCTGCCGCCCCGGTTATGTTTGATATTTTCAGGTTATTGCCCGCATCGGGCAGTTTTGAGAAACCCGGTAATGCCTTTGCCTTTGTAGCCACCTGCAGGCAATCAGGCTTTAGGGCAGGCAATGATTGTGATGAAACAGATACGCTTATGGTACCTGTAAACGGTTTAAAATCTCCACAATGCCCTTATCATAAAATAATAAATGTAGATGCTACCGGTATGTACCGGGTTACGGAAGCCTGTGAAAGCCCACAAAACATGCAACACAAAAGCTGGTTTATTTTATCTCCTGCTATGGAATATTATTACAGGCAAAAAAATGCCGAATACAAACCACTGCCCCCTTTTAAAAAAGGATGTGGAAATGAAAATACCAACCCTATTGAAATCATATATCCACAGCAAAATGCAAAAATTTATGTGCCCTTAGAAATGAGCGGCGAAAAAGGAAAAACCATTTTTACTGCTGCCCACCGCAATACCAATGCAAGAATATTCTGGAGCCTGGATGATAAGTATATTGCTACAACCCAACATATTCATCAATTGGCCATAAACCCCTCCAGGGGCTCACATATTATAACTTTAGTTGATGAATACGGAAACCGGGTAAGCCGCAGCTTTGAAATTATAGATAAAGACTAACGTACTTGCACTTACCATTTTATTATAATATATTTACAGCATATTTAATGAAAAAATGGGGAAAAACCCCGTTGCTTATGTTTAAATAATATGCAAGATTTGCATTAAATATTTCCCTAACAAAGCTAATTGAAATGAAGCCTATACCTTCTAGGATTATTTATCTTACCCTTGTAGCCCTATTGTTTGCGATGGCAGGTTTTGCATCTGATGTTGTATTTCATAGTTTTTACACTTTCCTGTTTTTTTTCATTACAGGATTTATCATTTTAATAATTGTTTTGGTAGATCTTTTTATTAATGTAATAAGAAAGAAACCGGAATAATTTCCCACTCAATCATTTTCTATTTAAGTTTTTATTAACGTGGCTAACCAAAAGCAAACTAAACTTTTGTTTTACCCCTTTGTCTTAGTATTGTAAGTAATCAATTTAGATAACAACAATAAAGACATAGAAAATGAAAAAATTTATACCAATACTCAGTTTAGCAATATTATTTACTGCATGTAAAAGCAATACCAGTACTGATAATGCTGTACCCATCTTACTCACACCCGATAACAGCAATATACAATCAGCATCTGCCGATACGATGATCAGTAATCAACCCATTGCAAAAGAGATGGATAAAAACACCCGTAAACCTACCATCGTAGAGAGAACGGTTGTGGTGTACCGGGAGCCTAAAAAAGCAACCGTTTCTGTAGCAGTTCCCACACCTGCAACTACTCCGGTAGTAACCGCACCTGTGCCCGAAAGCGCACCCTTGCCTCCTGCAGCCGGAACAGATAATACAACAGCCAGTACAGGAACAATCGGGGGTTCCCAGTCAGGAACTGATGCGGAAGTACCCGCAAAGAAAACCGGTATCAGTAAATCTGCCAAAGGAGCCATTATTGGTGGTGTGGGTGGCGCCGTAGTAGGAGCAGTACTGGGTAAAAATGCGAAAGGTGCTGTAATAGGCGGTGTAATAGGTGCCGCAGGCGGTTATGTATTAGGACGTAAACAAGATAAAAAAGATGGAAGAATAGAATTTAGCCATTAAAAACATATACCCTATGTATTAAAGAGCCGGCCCTATTTTATGAGTCGGCTCTTTTTGTATTCTCATTTTATTCTTTTGTCTTAAATTTTTCAATTGCTTTTTTTGTAAACGAACTTAAAACCAATCTTCCGCTTATGGCTGCTCTTTCCTTCAATATTTTATCCCAGTTTTCGGCGCCTTGCCAAAAAATATTTTTTAATTCGAGCATTGCTGCCGGGTTCGCATGGGCTAAATTATGAGCCAGGCGATTGATAGATTCGTCCATGTTATGTATATTTTCATGCACCTCGGCAAAGAGGCCCTTCTTTTTTGCCCAATCGCTGTTACGCCACATGGCAGCATCTATTGCTAAAGCGCTAAAAGCAGCTTTTCCTATTTTTCTTTCTACTGCCGGGCCTACTACAAAAGGGCCAATCCCAATGGCCAATTCACTTAATTTAATGGAAGCGCCTTCTGTTGCAATAGCATAATCGGCTGCCGCTGCCAAACCCACGCCGCCACCAACGCATTTCCCCTGTACCCTGGCGATTACAAATTTTCCGCAACAGCGTATAGCATTTATAACATGGGCAAATCCACTAAAAAAAGCCTCTCCTTCTTTTTCCGTTTTAATACGCATCAGCTCATCAAATGAGGCGCCTGCACAAAATGCTTTTTCACCGGCACTTTTTAAAATTATAACCCTGGTTTCTGCATGGGTACCTGCATAGTGAATTTCTTTTGCGAGTGTTTCTAAAATTTTAGAAGGGAGTGAATTGCTTTGAGGGTGAAAAAACTCAATACTGGTAATTCCTTGTTTGGTTTCCACTTTTACATACCCGTCTGAAATGTGTTGTTGCATCTTTTATTAAATTTTATTTTTCATCTGAACCATGGTAAGTATGGTACCCACCCCTGTAAGTTCATCGGTATCGTCAAAAATTTCTACATACCATTTTACAATGCCCTTGGGAATTTCCATACCTTTTACATACACCATATTCGCATTCATATCTTTGGTTTCCTGTGCAATTTTTTCTTTACAGGTAAACCTGATATAAATACGGGTACCGGGATAAACGGGTTTAGTAAACCTGAGTTCATCAATCCCATAATTTAACAATACCGGGTTTTTTTCAAAACTATCTACAAATAAACCTGCAGCCATACTCATGATCAAGTAGCCATGTGCTACCTGCTGATCAAACATGGTTCCTGAAAAATCGGTATTGGTTTTGTGCGCATAAAAATGATCTCCGCTCAATTCAGCAAATTTATCAATATCATCAGAACTGATCATTCTTTTTTCAGTGATCAACTGGTCACCAATTAACAGTTCTTCAAAATACATTTTAAAAGGATGAACCTCTGTTGTATTCCCCTTGGCATAGGGCTGAAATACATGGCTAATCGCCGTTATCATGGTTGGAGATCCCTGGATGGCGGTACGCTGCAGGTAATGCCGGATTCCTCTAAGTCCGCCCATCTCTTCACCCCCCCCGGCACGGCCGGGCCCCCCATGTACCAGTAACGGTAAGGGTGAGCCATGCCCTGTGCTTTCGGCCGCACATTCACTATTTAATATTAATATACGCCCATGATAGCTAGCCGCTCCCAGTGTGTATGACCTTGCCAATGCAGGGCTTGAACTCACAAGGGTACTGCATAAACTTCCTTTACCTAATTTACTTAAAGCTATGGCTTCTTCCATATTCCGGTAGGGCATGAGGGTACTCACAGGGCCAAATGCTTCAATATTGTGTGGCTCAGAAGATTGAAAAGGGTTTTCATTTTGCAACAAAAGCGGGCTTATAAAGGCGCCGGTTTGTGCATCAGCATCAATCACCGAAACAGAATCTAATGATCCATAAATAAGCTGTGATGATGCCAGCAATTTTTGTACCTGCGTTTTTACTTCATTCCTTTGTTCATTACCTGCCAGTGAGCCCATTCTCACTTTATCATTCAGGGGGTTGCCAATAATCGTTTTTTGCAATAGGGGAATCAAGGCTTTTTGTACCTCTTCCAATTTATTTTCGGGAACAAAAATTCTTCTTATGGCTGTACATTTTTGCCCGGCTTTTACCGTCATTTCTTTTTTTACTTCCTTTAAAAAAACATCCCAATCCGGTTTTCCCGGTTCCACATCTTCGCCCAAAACAATACAGTTTAAAGAGTCTGCTTCCATATTAAAAGGCACGGCTTCTCTTAAAATTGCTTCCCCTGCCTTTAATTTGATGCCGGTAGCAGCAGATCCTGTAAAAGTTACCACATCTTGCGACTGTACATGATCTAATATATCTCCTGCACTGCCGCAAAGCAATTGCAAAGCCCCTTCCGGTAAAATTTTAGATGCTATAATTTCTTTCACCACCGCTTCCGTAACATAACTGGTAACGGTAGCCGGTTTTACTACGGCAGGAACACCGGCCAGTAAGTTTACGGCAATTTTCTCAAGCATACCCCATACGGGAAAGTTGTAAGCATTAATATGTATTGCCACCCCTTCATTTGGCACCAATAAGTGATGAGCCATAAAGGTATTTTGCTTACCCAGGGGAATGGGGTCTCCATCCAGGCAAAAAAAATCATCCGGTAATTTACGCCTTAACGATGCGTTAGAAAACAGGTTTCCAATACCACCCTCTATATCTATCCAGCTATCTACCCGGGTAGCGCCGGTTTTATAACTGATTGAATAAAATTTTTCTTTATGGTTTAATAAATGCAGGGCGAGCGCCCTTAACATTCTACCCCGTTGCTGAAAACTCATTTTTCGCAGGGCGGGATTGCCCACGGTACGGGCATAATCTAACACTGCTTTAAAATCAATTCCCCGGGTTGTAGCCGCTGCAATGGGGTTGCCATTTACAGCATCAAAAAGCAATTGACCATCCCCGTCGCCGGTAATCCATTTTCCTTGTATGTAGTTGTTTAATTTTTGCATCATATTTGTAGTTAAATGGCCAATATTAAAATTAAGTTATGAAATTCCTAGTCCTTTTGCTTTTTATACTTGCCCAATGTTGCAGTACCCGGCAACAAAAGTCAAATATTGCAAATATAGAAGATAGTACCGCTGAAAGTACAAAGAACCTGCCGGTATGCATACAAGAAATGATTGTAAAATTTAGCCGGCAAGAACCTCAGAACCCGCCACATAAAATTTATAGTTATACTTACCATGGACAAACAGTGTATTATATAAATGCGCCTTGCTGCGATAATTTTAATGAATTATATGATAGTGATTGCCGGTTGCTGGGATACCCGGATGGTGGCTTTACCGGGCGTGGCGATGGTAAAATACCGGATTTTAATAAAACCAAAACCGATGAAAAATTAATTTGGGAAGACACAAGAAAGCCTTAGTGTTTTTTGGTTTCGTTCCAGGTTTTATACTGGTTTTGATGCGCCGGATCCGTAGCCGGCATCTCTGATAATGATTCACAGGCTTCCCAATGCAAAAACATGTCTTGAGGAAGTTGTTGGTATAAACGGGTACCGGCAGATTTCCATTTTATCATTTCATTGGTTACGTCTTTAATTTTTTTGGCCGGGTTGCCCACCACCAGGCTTCTTTTTTCATACACTTCATCGGCTTTAATAAAACTTAAGGCACCTACAATACACTCATCGCCCAATACTACGTTATCCATCAAAACTGCATTCATCCCCACCAGGCAATTTTGGCCAATAGTAGCGCCATGTATGATGGCTCCATGGCCAATATGGCTTCCTTGTTTTAATAAAACGGTAACACCGGGAAACATATGAACCGTACAATTTTCCTGTACATTGCACCCGTCTTCTAAAATAATTTTGCCCCAATCTCCACGCAGCGCTGCCCCCGGGCCAATATAACAATGCTTTCCAATAATAACCTGCCCCGTTACGGCCGCTTGCGGGTGTACAAAAGATGTTTTATCAACAAATGGGGTATGTTCTTTAAAGCGGTAAAGCATATAAAAAATTAAATTTATGTATCAAAAAAAATGATGTAGCCATGATGACCACCTTCATTCCATAGCCACCAATTTTCTGGCGGTTCTAAAGCAAGTGCCCTTAAAGAAGGCAACCATGTGCTTGTGCTGATTGATGATTTTAATATGGTATAGCCCGGTAGATTTACCATTGTGCATTTCAATGGCTTCAGCCACCAGTTCATCTTCTACCTGTACCGGCTTTGTAAAGTTGATGGAGGTGTCTAACGCAACCGATAAATTATTTCGATTATTACAGGCAAATGCAAAAGCGCTATCTGCCAGTGAGAAAGCAATACCGCCATGTACAATTCCAAAACCATTTAGCATTTCGGGGCGGATTTTCATTTTAATTTTACTATATCCTTCTTTAATTTCCAATATAGAAATTCCAAGCCACTGGCTGAATAAATCCTGTTGCAACATATGGTTTACAACTGCGATTGCTTTTTCATCATGGGTCATAGTGAATAATTTATTGCCCTTTAAAAAGTGGTATCCGCTTTTCAATAAAGGCTTTTACACCTTCGGCATAATCTGCGGTAGCGGCTGCCTTTGATTGCAATTCATCTTCTTTTTTTAATTGCGTTTCAAAATCATTTTGTAAAGATGCATTGAGTGCCTGCTTTGTAAAAGCGAGCCCCCGGGTAGGCATTTGTGATAAGGTATTGGCGATAGCAAAACTCTCCTCTTCAAATTTTTCATTTGAAAACACTTTATAGATCATCCCTGTTTTTTCTGCTTCTGTTGCACTTATTTTTTCACCCAGCATCATCATCGCACTTGCTTTTTGAAAACCAATTAAGCGGGGCAACGTAAATGTGCCGCCGCTATCAGGTATTAAGCCAATTTTACTAAACGCCTGGATGAAGGAAGCCGATTCTGCCGCTACAACCACATCGGCACAAAGAGCAATATTGGCCCCGGCTCCGGCAGCAACCCCATTTACTGCACATACTATTGGCTTTTCAATTTGCCGGATTCTTGTTACAATGGGATTATAATGCTCGGATAAGATCACTTCCATTGCAGGCGCATTGTCTCCCTGCAACTCTCCCAGGTCCTGGCCTGCAGAAAAGGCTTTACCTGCGCCGGTAATATAAATACATCGTACTTTTTTATCACCTGCTGCATCATCTAATTTTTGCTGAAGGTTTAATGCCATTTCCCGGTTAAAGGAATTAAATTTTTCCGGCCTGTTTAATTTAATAATGGCAACTTCTCCTTTATTTTCTAAAAGTATAGACTCCATAAGTAATTTACATTTTAATATCAAGCATCAAACCCTTTCACATCTTTATGACTAATCAGATATTCTTCTACCCTTGTGTAATTCCTGTCGGGTGCGCTTACCCTATAAAGATAAACAGCATCCTGGTTATCTTTAGCTGATTTCAAACACCGAAAATCAAATTCGTTACGATTAAAAAAATCTTCCAGTTCCAGTTTAAAAGCAACCCCCAAATTACCGGTACGTATCCGGTAATCTTTTACTTTATGAAACCGCTCTATAAATCTTTGTAAAGGTTCTAATATAAATAATACAACTACTACAATAACAGATACTACAATTGTGAGCGTATAATTATGATACCCTATTGCCATACCCAAAGCAGCGGTTACCCATATTAAGGCAGCTGTAGTAAGACCATTTACTGAAATCCCTTCCTTAAAAATTACACCAGCGCCAATAAACCCAATACCGGTAACAATGTTGCTGGCAATACGATCGGCACTGCCATTTGCTGCTTCTTTAGATAATATAGTATAGAGGCAGGCACCTACGCATATTAAGATCATGGTTCTAAACCCTGCCGGCTTGCTCCTGAATTCTCGTTCTATACCAATGATTGCGCCAATGATAAAAGCAAAAAAGACCTGGGCTGCTTCTTCAAAATAAACAGTAAAATCCATGAAATAAATGTACGTAAAAATTAATGAAGGAAATTGTATTAATACCTAATGGCAAAAAGCCGGTAAAGCATTTTTCTTAATGGCATTTAAAATAATCAAAAGGTTCCTTACAGGCATCACACTGGTAAAGGGCTTTGCAGGCAGTAGAACCAAACTCACTTACCCGGTGCGTATGATAAGAGTTGCACAGCGGGCATTGCACGGCTTCGTGGGGAGCAAATAAATCATTATTACAAACCTGCTGCCGGGCATTGGGGGGCGCAATACCATACGCTTTTAATTTTTCTTTACCGGATTCACTCATCCAGTCGGTGGTCCAGGCAGGAGACAGTACATGGGTAATTTGAATATTTTGATACCCGGCTGCCAATAACTCCATACGGATATTTGCAGCAATCATATCCATAGCAGGGCAACCGGAATAGGTGGGCGTAATTACAATTTCAATCGTATTGGCATCGTAATGAACGGCCCGTACAATGCCCAGGTCCAGTATGGTAAGTACAGGCACTTCGGGGTCTGTAATATGCCCCAGTATATCCCACACTTTTTTTTCTTCTTGTTTTATATCTAATGTTTGTTTTTGCATTATTACCAATTAGCATCAGGATACATCCGTTGCAAATATTGCATTTCTGCCAAGATATAGCCCATGTGTTCTGTATGGGTTCCGCTTTTACCGCCGCTTTGCATAAATATATGCTCAGCAGGCATTTGCAAAGTTGCTTCTTCTAAAATTGTTTGTACATCTAAAAGCCATTGTTTTTTTATACTTGCCAAATCTATCCCATTATTATTTTCAAAATCGGCAGGCATAAACATTTCACCGGTATAAGGCCAAAGGAATTGAAGTGCTTGTTTTATACGCTGTTTACTCTCAGCAGTACCATCGCCCAGGCGAATTACCCACTCACCACTCCAGCGTACATGATAATTTACTTCTTTCAAAGATTTTTCGGCAATAGCAGCTAAAGACTGGTCCTGGCTTTGTAATAATTGAAAATATAATCCTTTGCAGAAAGCACTGTAAAAGTACTGGCGTAAAACTGTTTGTGCCCAATCGCCTTTGGGTAATTCACAAAGTAAAATATTTTTAAATTCTCTTTCGGTTCTACGATAAGCCAGGCTATCTTCTGTTGCAATATGGCCCGGCATATTACCTGTTTCATTAATTAGCCTGGCCGCATACTGGTAAAAATTACGAGCTTGCCCCAACAGGTCGAGTGTAATATTGGTTATGGCAATATCCTGTTCCAAAACGGGGCCATGCCCGCACCACTCAGCATTTCGCTGTGAAAGAATAAGGTTAGAATCTGCCAGGGATAGGATGAAATTTATGTGTTGCATAATTTGTTTCTGTTACATTAATTCCGAATAATTCCGGTTGTTTATTACATGTGTTTCACTTCATCGGGCAGTTCATAAAAACTGGGATGCCTGTAAACTTTATCTTCTGCGGGGTCAAAGAAACTTTCTGCTTCATCGGGATTGCTGGCATGTATATATTTACTTTCTACCACCCAGATGCTTACCCCTTCCTGCCTGCGTGTGTAAACATCCCTGGCATTTTCAATTGCCATGGTAGCATCGGCTGCTTTTAAGCTGCCGGCATGTTTATGATCGAGCCCTCTTTTACTGCGAATAAACACTTCCCATAATGGCCAGGCAGCAGTATCGGGCTTGGTTTGGTATGCGGCTCCGTTCCCGGGCTCATCGGGGATATCGCCGTAGTACATTTTTTTGATAAATTGAAAATTCATGTTTTTTTATTTTAAATAAGATTTAAAAATATTTTTTAAGCGGCGCTTACTGTTTTTATTTTATTCTTTTTATCAGCATACGCCAATGCTGCTTCTCTTACCCAGGCACCTTCTTCATGTGCCTTTCTCCGGGCATCAATCCTTTCTTTATTACAGGGGCCATTCCCTTTTACTACATTCCAAAACTCGTCCCAGTTTATTTCACCAAAATCATAAGACCCTCTTTGCTCATTCCATTTTAAATGCGAATCAGGAAGCGTCATGCCCAGCAATTTTATTTGTTCTGCAATCATATCCACAAAATTTTGACGCAGCTCATCATTGCTTTTACGTTTTATTTTCCATTTCATGCTTTGATCGCTATTGGTGCTTTCGCTGTCTTTGGGGCCAAACATCATGAGGCTGGGCCACCACCAACGGTTAATGGCATCCTGGCACATGGCTTTTTGTTCTTCTGTTCCTTTGCTTAACACCAATAATGTTTCAAAACCCTGGCGTTGATGAAAACTTTCTTCTTTGCAAATGCGTACCATTGCCCGGGCATAAGGGCCGTAGCTGGTGCGGCAAAGCATTACCTGGTTTAAGATGGCGGCTCCATCTACCAGCCAGCCAATAGCGCCCATATCGGCCCAGGTAAGTGTGGGGTAATTAAAAATGGATGAATATTTTGCTTTACCACTGTGCAAATCATCTATCATCTGTTCCCGGCTTTGTCCCAGTGTTTCGGCGGCACAATAGAGATACAATCCGTGCCCGGCTTCGTCTTGTACTTTGGCAATTAAAATTGCTTTTCGCTTTAAAGAAGGCGCCCGGGTAATCCAGTTTCCCTCCGGCAACATGCCTACCACCTCGCTATGGGCGTGCTGGCTTATTTGCCGCAGGTTTGTTTTACGATAAGCATCGGGCATCCAGTCTTTAGGCTCTATTTTGGCTTCCTGGTCAATTTTATCCTGGAAGTTAATTTCTAATGGATGAATTGTTGTCATATTAAAAATGATTTATAGCTTTATTCGTTATTTTATATCAAAATCTACCACTATGTCGCCGGAAACAGGATGGCTTTGGCAAGTGAGAATATATCCTTGTTCTACTTCTTCATCTTCTAAACCCCAGTTTTCATCCATTTTTACCCGCCCCTGCATGAGCTTTGCTTTGCAAGTGCAACAGACCCCGCCTTTGCAGGCATAAGGCAAATCGGCTCCTTGCTTTAATGCTGCATCTAAAATGCTTTCGCCATCTGCACTTAAATAAAAACTAAAACTACGGCCATCTAATTTTACAGTAATATGGCTTTGCGGCCCTGTGGGTTTGGCAGCAGCTTTTGCAGTTGGCTTTATGATCTTTTCTCCCGGGGTAGTAAAGAGTTCGTAGTGTATTTTTTTGGGGTCGATTTTATTTTCAAGTAAAAAATCTTTTACGGTAAAAATCATTTGCTCTGGACCACAAATAAAAAACTCATCCATGCGGTTATAATCAATAAGTTTTTGCAAGGATTCTAATTTTTCTTTATTGATACGCCCGTAATTAAGGGCTGTTTCTGTTTGCTCCCGGCTGAGGATATTAATAAGCTGAAAGCGATCCAGGTATTTATTTTTAAGGCCTTCCAGTTCTTCAAAAAAAATTACGGAAGCTAATGACTTGTTCCCGTATACCAGTGTAAAATCACTTTTCGGTTCCGTTTGCAGGGTAGATTTTATGATGGATATAACAGGCGTAATGCCACTGCCTGCGGCAAAAGCGAGATATGATTTTTTTTGTGCCTTGTGTAAAGGGGTATTGAACTTGCCCGTGGGAGGCAATACTTCTAATTCATCTCCAGCTTTTAAATTTTCATTTGCAAAACCGGAAAACAAGCCCCCCTCCACTTTTTTAATAGCTACTTTCAATTCATTTTCATGAGGTGCAGCGCAGATGGAATAATTGCGCCGAATTTCTGCTGCATCAAAAATTTTTCGTATGGCTATATTTTGCCCGTGTTCGTAACTGAAAATTGTTTTTAATTCATCAGGTACCCAAAAACTTACGGATACACAATCCGGCGTTTCTTTTACTATTTTTTTTACTTTAAGAGGATGAAAGTGTACCGCCATTTTTAATTTTTTAAACCGTGTAATAATATGGTAAGCAGGGTTTGTTCTAAATCTTTTTTGGGAGCCAGCTTATTTTGTACCTGGCCAAGTTCTAACATCCTTACAGAAGATAAAATAGCCAAAGTGCAGGCCTGTGCATGAGTATTTTTAAATTCCTTTTTTTGAATGCCGCTTTCAATTATTTTTAATAATCGTTTTTCATAGTTGCGCCGTTGCTTAATAAAAAGGCTCAATGCAGGTTCCTTTAAGTTTTTCCATTCATGGTTTGCAACATATACTGCATCGGGTTCCTGCAGCATTAAACGGATATGGTTTTGAATAAAAGATTCTATTATTAGTAAACTCCCGTTTTCTTTTTCCGCATGGCGGATACCCTCTGTAAACTTACCGGCAATAGAAAAACAAATTGCCTGCAACAATGCCTCTTTATTTTTAAAATGATTATACAGGCTCGGCGCCTGGATATGTAATGCTGCAGCCAACTCCCGCATAGAAGTGGCCTTATAACCCCGGTTTCTAAAAAGCACCGAGGCCTGTTTTAATATGGCCTGTTGCCGGGTTCCGTTTTGTGGGGCTGGTATGCGTGGCATCGTTTACACAAAACTAACAAATATTAGTTTTGCCGCAAAATACCCTCATGTAGTAACATGGGTAACGCATCCGGCTTATAAAAAGCCGGGAGACATGCCCCCGGCTTTTATGTGTACAATAGGGCAAATCAGGGAGTCACTTCTACCCATTTCCCATTTACCCCTGCGGTAATTTTATTATCATACATCGCTTCTGCATAAGTGCCGGGTAAAAAGAATTTACCGGGGTAAGTTGCATTTAATTGTATATAATATGTAAGGGTTTGTTTTTCGCCAATTGTAAAATAAGTGTACACCCGGTCATCCCGGATATCCTGGTAATCAGACGATGAGGAATGGAAAGCGCCTTCACTACCCGTCATGCGGGGATTTAATATTTCCCAGCCACTGGGGAATATTTGAGTAAGCGCTACATTATTATAGCTACCCCGGGATCCCGTATTTTTAATTTGTACCCGGGCAATAAAATCGGTACCCTGCTGCAATTTATTTACATCGATAGAAGTTCCATTTTGAGTAATATAGCTAACTGATATATTCAATAAGGCAGGGTTATTTTTCACATGCAAACTATCTCCTGATAAAGGTTGCCCATTGGTAACAATGCGTACAAATAATTGGTTGGATCCTTTATTTTGCAAATGCACAGCTACATTTCCTGTATTTACAAAAATGGGAATGCGGCGCATATAAGCCTGGGTATTGATGGCTATATCCTGAGCCCCTATTTTTGCTGTTGCTATAATTTTTGAACCGGAAGGATTTTTACCAGTAAACTTCGCAATAGCAATCAAGCAATAGGCGGTAGTTTGTGTACTGTACCAATCATCATTTGATAATTGGGCTGCCATATTTAGCAGTAAATCCAATGCTTTTTCTTTACGCCCCAGCAAGGTTAATGTTTCTAACACCATGGCCTGGTCCCGTAAATTAGAACCATAGCTATACCCCGGTGATTCTCTTTCCGGGAAAGTGACAGGCAACCCGCTGATGAGGTTTAAAGCAACGGCATTTTGCCCCGTCATCTGGTAAGCCGCTGCCAGTCTCCATTTGGCTTCAGGAGAAATATATTTAAATTCTTTTAGCCGGTTCATGGCACCTAAGGCAGGCGCCCCGGCAAGTGCCATTGTATATAAACGGTATGCTTGTAAAAGATCCCCACCATAAAAATTTCGGGTAGATGGTTGCCAGGCATTCGCTTTGCCTCGTTGATAATTTTTCCATTGCTGTAAGGTATAATCGCTAACAGCATACCCGGCTTTTTGTGCTTCTGTTAAAAAATGACCGGCATAACTGCTTCCCCAATCATCGGATTCGGAGGCGCCCGGCCAATAGCCAAAACCCCCATCGGTACGTTGCATATTAATAATGCGGCTAATTCCTGATTTTACATTTTTATCGATAGCAACTTTTTGATTGTTATCCAATTCGCTTAATTGATTTAAGACCAACTGCGGAAATACACCAGAGGTTGTTTGTTCAATGCAACCATGCGGATATTGGATTAAAAAATCTAACCGCTTTTGAAGATCCAGGTTGGGAATGCTTGATATTTCCAGCATGGCTGTACTGGTGGCAGGTAAACCAATCGGTGAAGCGATGGTACTCCATTGCTGGCCGGGAGCCAGGCTATATTGGGAAACTGAAGTAACCGGCGGGTTGGGGTTGCGTACATCCAGTTCCACATCATAATCTGCTTTTTCTGTGCCTGAACGTGCCATTACTTTTACTTTAGCAATGCCTGTACTGGGTTTTACTTTTACATCGAAATACACAACTTTTTCTCCCGGTGCATCAAATGATACACGCTGTGTAGTTGCACCCAGCAGTTCCAGGTAAGGATTCGCTTGTAAAGATACAGTTGCCTCCTTAATATTATTTTCCATTGCAAAAACAGTAACAGGAAGTTTTATGGTTTCGCCCGGCCCCAGCACCCTGGGTAATGTGGCCAATACCATGAGGGGTTTTTTAACTGCGATATTTTTTTCAGTACTTCCGTAGCTTCCTTCATGAGCCGCTACCAGCATTACCTTTACAGAACCTATGTATTGGGGTAAAATAAACTGATGTGTTTGTTTCTGCCCTTTATTCAAATGAAAAGGACCCAGGTATTTTACGACGGGTTTAAAGCGATTTGCTTTTTTTTGCTTTACAGGCCCGGCATCATCATCGCCCCCAATAGTAAGGATGCGCTCCAGGCCACCACCCCAGGCCCCAATAACATAATCATATAAATCAAAACTCTTTACGCCCAAGGCTTCCCTGCCATAAAATGCAGCATGGGGATCGGGTGTTTTATAATGCGTAAGATCCAGCAAACCCTCATCTACAATGGCGACACTATAAGTCATTTCTTTACCTTGTTGTTCGCTTACAGTAAATGATACATTTTGTTCGGGCCTGATGGTTGCCGGTATACTGAGCTGGGGATGAAGCAGGGTATTGGGATCCTCTACTACGATGGGTATGGAGCCATACATACGAATGGGCAAATCATTTATAGTTTGTGCATGAGGTTGTATTAAACTTACAGTAGCATATATATTGGGAGCCATGCCCGGTTCTGCTTTAAAACTCACGGTATTGTTCCCCTGTTCTGTTTTTTGCCAAAATGTTTTTAAAACCCGGGAACCCGATTCAATACTTACCAGCATTCGCCCTCCTTTACTGGCTGGAACAGACAGGTTTACCTGTTCGCCCACATGATACAATGCTTTATCTGATGTAAAGGATAGCATGGAAGCAGCGCCCTGGTCATCCTCTCCCTGGCGGCTTTGCCAGTAATCATTATCAATATAAAATGCTTCGCCGGTGATGTGGTTACTCTTCATGTCCTGTACCAAAATAAGGTAGCGCCCCCAATCTTCATCTGCAACTGAAAAACTCCACTGCCCTTTTCCGTTACTGAGGGTAACCGTATCTTTTTTGATGAGTTTGTTATAACTGCTTTGTGTAAAGTTGCTCAGGTTATCACCTCCTTCATCCCACCACCAGCGCCATTGAATGCGATAAAAACTCACTTGCATTTTTGCATTGCCCGAAATTAATTTCCCTTTGCTATCGGTATTCACAATTTGGGCAATATGCTTTTTACCGGTAAATAAATAATTAAAGGGTGGCTGCCCTTTGGGTAATTGTAATCCTGCATAACTGCTATAGGGGCTATAAGCCACATTCATATTATCTACACTAAAATTACCGCCCGGTTCAAAAACTTTTACGAGTAAATTGGCATTAAGCATACCCGGTGCGGCGTTATCATTACTAAAGCCGGGTTTGATGGTTGCATTTCCATCATCATCCAGGGTGCCATCAAAAATGGTTGTTTCCCGGGTGCTGAAATCTGCAGTGGGATTATAAAATGTAAAACCGGGGAAGCTGGCAAATCCGTTTTTCCGGGGGGTAAGCGTAGCATCAATTTTAGCTTTTAAATTTTTTGCCGGCGTACCAAATAACCATTTTACATTGAGCTTTCCTTCATTGCTGCTTCCTACACCCAGCAAGGCATCTTTCCCAAAATCTAAATTAATTTTAAGCCGGTTAGGCATAACGGTTTCTATCTTGATATTTTTTTCAAATACGGCACCCCCCACCTTTATACGAGCCAGCCAATTACCGGTTTGTGCATCTTCATCGGTACTTGTTTTAAAAAGATAAAACCCATCTGTTGCATTATTTTGTATCGCTTGTTTATACAGTTGTCCTTTGGGGGTATATAAACTAAATTCTACCGGGTGATCAGCAGGTAATTTTTTTTCTTTATCTTCTATGATGCAATTAATAAATAAAGTGTCACCCGGCCGCCATACCCCTCTTTCACCAAAAACAAATCCTTTTAAACCATTTTTCACCTCTTCACCTCCTACATCAAACCGGCTTAAGGGTAATGAGCTGCCGTCATCTAAACGCAGGTATCCTCTTTCTGTTCCGTTTTTAGCAATAAGTAAATAAGGTTTACGCTTTAGTTCTATGCCGGCAAAGCCATCGCTGCCACTTCTTCCTTTACCCACAACGCTTAATTGATAATCCAGTACTTCGAGGTCAATACCACTCATGGGGTCGGTTGTTAACATATTGCTTACGGCAACGGTAAGGCCATTGGCATTATCTCGTTTGGCTGTAAGGCCAAGATTGCTGGCCATGATGTTGCGGCTGGCCCAGCGGTCTTTATTATAATAAGATTTGCTGCTGGGGTCGTCCCTGCGCTGCCAGTTATAGCCATATGGGTAATACGTATCATATCGGTTCCAAAACTCCTCGTCATCATCTACGCCCCGGTTTGTGGCATAGGAGTAATAGTCTTCTTCATAATCGTCATTATTATTTTCATCGTTACGTGTAGTATCCATCGATTGGTATAATGAATATTCTGGCCTGAAGCCAATTGTAATTCGGTACAGCGCCCCGGGTTCGGTTTTTAAAAATTTATCAATGTCAAGGGAAAAATGCTGGCGCTTGTGCAAATCCAGTGTCTTATCATCATCGAGCCTTAATGTCTTTTGCAGCACCGGGCGGGCTACCCGCCGAAGTTCATTATCGCCTCCTAAAGTGTTTTGTTGTAAAAAAGCGGGTACATTATTTTCGTAAATTTTAATAATGCTTATATCTACTGCACTTAAATTTATACTTTCAAATGGCAGCACGAGCCTACCGGAATTAGGAAGAATGTTGCCTTTTCCCTGTATGGAAACGGAGGGCAGCACGATTTCAAAGCTTACATTGCCTGCAAACCCTTTATCTAAAACATCGCCCCAACTGTTTTTTATGCCTTCATTAATATTTACCGTGTATTTGCCATTTAATTTACCGCCGGTAAAAACTTTTACCTCGCTACCATTTATCGTAAATGATAAATCAGACTGGTTGCTAATGTTTATAAGCCCGTCCAGGTCCTGCCGGGCATCAATAGGATCGCTAAACTGCACGGAAGCATATTGCTGATCTTCGTTAATACCCACTACGTTTAATACCTTAAAATCACCGGTAGCCGGAACCGGTATTTCTTTTTCGCCCTTTTGGTCAATTTTCATAGGCGATCCATTCCAGCTTAAGGTAAGGTTTGTTTCTTTTGCCCGCCGGGGAATATCAAGAATGGTATAGTAGTGCATTTTGGCGGCTTCATTATGCTGCCAGTTTAGTTTAAGGGGTTTGCCAGCATAGCTCACACTTAGCACTTTTTGTATTTCGGGGCCTGGTTCCACATCGGCCGTTTCTATTACACCGGTAAGTTTCATTTTATCTTTTTCTCCGGTACTTCGCAATCCTTCATCCGAAATAGCAAATGCAGGTTTTATGGTTTGTATATTAAATTTAAAGTGCGCATATTTTTCAGGTACAGTACTTACTTTTCCCAATTTAAAATCTACTTCATATCGTTGATCGGGTTTAAGTTGCCCATCGGGTTTAAATTCAATGGTAGATGCATCTATCCACATTGTTTTGCCTTTTACCGAAGGGCTAAAATGAAACAGGTTTTCTGTTACCGGTTGCCCCACAGTATGTACCGATCCTGTAGTACCTGCCAGGCGAATACGAACAGATGAGGTTTTAGAAATAATGCCTGTTGTATAAGCATCAATATACTGGCTAAAGGCAGGGTCTACCTCTATCCATTTATCTGACTTTTTACAAGCTACAAAAAGTATACTGCACAGGAATAACGCCTTACAAGCTATAAAATACTTTACAGGCCAGGGCTTATGGTTGGCATACATAACAGTTGCATATTTAATTTTCAATAAAACCAGGACGATTTTACTGTACGGGCATTTTGAATGTAAATGTGAAATGAATTTTTTCAAGCAACAAATTCACCCGTACGTTTATTTGTTAAATGTCCCTTAATTAAATATACAACTTATGTTTTACTTATGTTTCTTAAGGCTCAGGTAATCGAAGTAATATAAAAGTTTTATGGAGATATTATTATTTTGAGCAGATGCAAGGGTATGAGAGAAATTTTTAAAATAGGTGTCCTCTAAATCAGCATAGCGATCTACAATTGCATTTTTCCAAACCAGGTTTAAAAAACTGCCGGGTGCAAATTCTAAGCTATAAGCCATATCAATATTAAACAGGTTCAGGTTCCTGCTGGCCCAATCATTAGGATAGCTGCTATTACCGGGTTGTAAGGAACCCTCATTATTTAAATTGTAAATTTCTTTTGCTTTTACCCAACTCCAGTAATGGCGGGCGGTAAGGTTTAGCCCTGCTTTTTTTGAAAAATTATACTTTACAGAAAAAGAATTGTCAACCACTTTACGGTCTCTTCGGCTAAATACAATTTCATTTGCCAGGTTATCATAACCGGCGTAACCGGCATCGTTATGATACCAATTAACCGTAAAATTAGAGGAGAGCGAAAATTTATCATTAAAGCGGTACCGGTTGCCCCAGCCTAAATACAGCATATCACCATGGAATAATTTTTTTTGCTTGTAGGTGATATCAAAATCGGTTAGATATTTTTTGGCCGAATTTGTTTGCCCCCATATTTCCTGGGAGAATTGCTGGGTAAGCTTAAATACCCGGCCGGGCATACGGGCCTCGTAAAAGTCATTACCGGGTGCCCGGTAAGAAAAATTAAAGCCTACTTGCCACAAGTTTTTTAACTGGCCGTTTGCATTGATATTGGTATTATAATTCTGCAAGCGTTTATTTTTATAATTATGGCTGAAGTTGTTATTATAATTTAAATAAATACTGTTATACCAACGGGTAGGTTTTATCCATTTTCGGCCAATCCAAATATTATGGTTTAAATAATTATTATTTTGCATCAGGCCCATATCATTGGCATCAAACTTATCATCTGCCAGTTCCTGAATAATTGAAAAATTGAGTTTCCCACTGGGTACGCCAATACCCAGCACGTGATAATAGCCTGTTTTATGGGTAGCGTTAGAGAATATTTTACTTATGGCCAGTCCGCCGAAATAATTAAATTTATTTCCTTTCGTGTACATATCAAAACTGCCAAAAGATACATTGGCATCGTAATCTTTACCATTCCTAAGGGTATTGGTATTAATAAATGTTATTGAAGAGTTGTTCTTTAAAGTTTTATCTAAAACCAGAATATTATAGTTCGTTAATGCTGCCACTTCCTCTTTCCGGGAAGTATGTAATAATGTATCTTCAATAATAGCATACATGGGTTTAGTGATGGCATTAAAGAAACCAATGCCCAGTCCTTTGCTGTTACGGCCAGAAATTTTGGTGGCATTTAAAAGTTTGGATTCCGTTGGATTTTCTACTACCCATTCATGGGGCGCCAGGTTCCCGTAAATATCATACTGGTGTAACGGGGCGCCCCCAATACGACGGCTGTAAAATAAAGTGTTTGAAAAATAATTCCCTTTATTAAACAATTCTGTACCTTCTGTAAAGAAAGAACGGTTCTCATCATATTTTACTTCAAAGGGGGTTAAGTTATCTACGATTTTATCGCTTTGCACCTGGCCAAAATCCGGGATCAAAGTCATATCTAATGTATAATTCTGGTTAATCCCATATTTAATATCCATACCCCCATTTATAGAAGTGGTGGTATTGTTTACTTTACTGTTATTATAAGGGTAATAATTAAGGTAAGAAGAAAAATAAGGCGAAAAAGACAGGCGAATGGGAGGTTTAATATCCGAAAGGCCGGTGAGCAAACCTTCCTGGGAAATAAACCCATTGATATTGGGGTTTACCGGGTTCCACATGTATTGTTTGCCGCTCTTTACTCTTTTCCGGGTAATATTCATACCCCAGGTTTTTACTTTGGGGCTAAACCGTAAGGCAGCGTATGGGATGCGCATTTCAAAAGACCAGCCATCCTGATGAATTTTAGTTTCAGCAAACCAAACTGCATTCCAGGTATCATCTTCACCCTGCATAGAATATTTAGCATCGTATTGCTCGCCGGATGCCATTACATAAAAACCGCTTGCATTAATTTTATCGTAATAGGGATCAAATATAATGCCTATGAAATCATTACTTCCTACTTTGTCTCTCCCGGCCAATTCTTTAGATATACTATCGATTGTTTTTTCGTGGCAGTAGCCGCCTACATAAATATTTGCATTATCATACAATAAATATACTTCTGTACGGCTCTCAGCTTTTTCAGGCATTCCAAAAGCCGGCCGCCACTCAGTAAAACTATCTATTTTAGTTGCCTCTTTCCAAAAAGATTCATCCAGGTTACCGTCTATTTTAATGGCACCCGATTTTAATCGGTTAGCCAGTACCGTTTTAGGTGGTACCGATTGGCCAAATGCCAGGCCGGCAATGAGCAATGAACAAAAGAACAGGATAATTTTAGCAGGCATACAGGTTGATTGTTGTGAATACGAAATTAAACGTACATCACAACCAAAAAGTTACCGTTCATCAAAGAAAAATTTAATTTGGAATTCTTTAACAATCGTTAAGCGCTTATAATAGAGCATAAAAATGCCCTGTATATTTTTACAGGGCAGTACTGAGAATTCATTAATTAAACTCATATAAGCGATGAGGTTCTGTAAAAAAGAAATTATTGAAAGCCCCAATTAATTTATTTTTCCAGTTTTCCTGTTCATTCCTTTTTACTTCAAAATATTCAGCCTGCATAATTTTCATTTTTACCAATACCAGCCTTCCTGCAGTGGATTGGCTGTAATTGCTTTTAGTGAGAAAAGCATGACCCTGGTCTTCAATCAGTGTGGCTTTACCACTGGCCCGCAAGCGAAAACCGGATCCTTTTTTATAAAAATCGAGATAGGCATAAAATGATTTTTCTAAATGCTGCGAATATTCTCCTGTGCAGGAAGTAAAAAATAAAATATTGCCTTCGCTATCTGCTTCCAATACATGAATGATATTATTGGGCAACTGGAGTTCAGAATTCATTTCAGATTTGAAGATAGCAATGCGGATGTCTTTTATTTTCTCCTGGAGAAAAATCAAGTTGGTGTCGAGGTATTGCATGTTTTATAGTTTTAACCAGATTAAGAATGAAAATTCAAAGTGCATACCAATTTTAATATGCGTTGATTTTTCAGCAGGATATGCTGGTTTTATAAAACAGGATACTGTACTTGATTTTTCGGGGAATTAATTCCTCAGCGGATTAACCGGATATCGGATTTTGAAATAAATGGCTGGATGAAAAGCATTTGCCTGTGTGGTTATCTTGTGGTTTGAAACCCTTCGCAAATGCAATATAAATATACAATACGGTTTTGATACTTCATAATTATAAGCCATCTTTTTCACTTACATTTATCCACATTTACAAAACATATTTATTCTTACCTATTATGACAAAATTTAAAAACAAAGTCATCAGATAAGATATAAATGTTTCAGGGAAAATCATTTTTGAGATTCCGGGTTGGTTTCATTTTAAAAGTAATCCCTCCTTGAATAACCGGTACATGAACCCTATGCCTGCCTTCTTTTGTTTTGTAGTGAATTGAATTACATAGAAGTACTCATAAATTCGGCATAGTTTTAGTCAATAATATATTACAGTTTCATTTTTTTACTGAGTCAGAATAACTTTTAGCACTTCCCATGTATTTTAGCGAAATTTGAATTGATTTTGTATATGTTATTAAAAGAAACAGGGTTGCCCATTTTTTGTTAATGATAGTACATTATTATTCCACTCTTTAAAACTATTTCACTAAAAGGGTAAGGGAAAACAGATGGGATATTTTGATTTAGCAAAATGGAAAAAGGAAAATTAATTAATGGCCGTTCAAAAGAAAAAAATATGGAGGAGGGTGGGGAAACTATTCCTGGTAATAGTAACCTCCCTGATTGCACTTTTTGTTATTTCATTTATTTTCCTGAATACCCAAGCCGGTAAAAATTTTGTTCGTAACCAGGCCGTACATTACCTGCAACAAAAATTAAAAACTAAAATCTCCATCGAAAGTATTGATTACCGTTTACCGCAATGGATCACGCTTAACCAGGTATACATTGAAGACCTGAAAAAAGACACTTTATTATATGGTGAAAAACTGTACGTAGATCTTAATATGTTTAAACTGTTAAGGGGCGGTATTGATATTGAAAAAGTATATTTAAAAAATTGTGTGGCTAATATTTATAAAAAGCCAAATGATTCTTTTTTTAATTACCAGTTTATTGTAGATGCCTTTTCGGGGAAGAAAAAATCGGGCGCCCCGGTAGATACCACGGCCCTTGATATTAGTTTAAAAAAATTAATCTTATCGCAAGTAGGTGTAAAATTTAATGATGAAGCCGGGGGTTCATATTTTTCAGCATGGATAGACAGCGTTGATATCGTAAATAAAACTTTTCAGCCAGACCGCACATTCTTTGAAGTAGACCGGTTTTTTAGCACCGGTATTAATTTTACAATGCGCAATTGGAAAACTCCGCATCCCGATAGCATGCCACCTGCTGCAGAAAACGCTTCTTCGGCTTATTCTTTTTTCATTTCTTCTCATTGGCTCCAGGCAAAAAATCTTCATGTTTTAATCGATAACCAGGTAAGCGGTTTATATTATAAAAACGAGGTAAGCAGCCTGTATCTTAGCAATGGTTTATATAGCCTGGCACAAAACAGGATAAGTGCCGATAGTTTGATACTGGCGCAAAGCCAAATTCAATTTACTTCTCCAAAAGATAACCCCAATAGTTATACTGTACCCGATACTATGATGAACAGTAGCCCCTGGAACATTACGGCTAAACTACTGCAGGTAAATAATACAAAACTTTCTTATAACGATGTAAATAAAGCTCAACAAACCGGGCTGGATCCCTCGCACCTGGAGCTGGAAAACCTGAGTGCACAGATACATAATTTTAAACTTTTTGGAACACAAACTTTTGCAGAAATTAAAGATTTAAAATTTAAAGATAAAAGCGGGTTCCAGTTAGATAGCTTACATTTAAACCTGCAATTTACCGATACAGTTCTATCTGCCCGGGCGCTCTATGTAAAAACACCGGGATCTCTTTTGCAAAATAGTTTTCGCTTAGCTTACGATAGCATTGCCGGCATAAGTAAATACCCGCAACAAAGTTTAGTAGCTGCAAACCTGGTTCAGTCTACCCTTTCTTTTAATGACCTGTATCTTCTATTACCCGAATTAAAAAAACAATTTCCGCCTGAAGATTTTAAAAACCTGGCTGTTAGCTTTAATACATCAATAAGAGGAAATTTAAAAAGGCTTTACCTTCCTATATTGCAATTAAAGGGGCTTTCGGGCAGCAGTATCCGGGCAAGCGGAACTTTATACAATCTTACAAATACTGACCTCTTTGCTTATGATTTAACAATCTTCAACAGCCTGCTTTTAAAAAAAGACCTCCTGCGATTTGTACCTGCAGATAATAAAGCGGCATTAGAAAACCTGCCTGACCTCATTCAATTTAGCGGACAATTAAAAGGAGATAAAAACAATGTACACGGCAATATAGCCGTAACCGGTAAAGAATTTCAATACCTGGGTAATATAACGCTTAACAATATCAGCAACCCGGATAAGCTTAGTTTTAATACAGATTTTAAATCACTTACCCTGAATAAAAAATTTATCGAAGGATATCTACCACCTGGAATAAATCAACAAATAAATTTACCTCCTGCCATTTCTGCCTCCGGAAAATTTAAAGCTGATAAAAATAATTTTGATGCCCACTTACAGGTAAAAAGTAATTATGGCCCTTTAACTGTAGTGGGGTTCATGAAAAATATACAAACTCCTCAAAATGCTGTATATGATCTTACACTCAATACCCCGGGTTTTAATATAGGTAAATTAGTAAAGCAAGATAGTATGCTGGGAAACCTGGCCGGAAAATTCCGGGCAGAAGGTACAGGCTTTGATTATAAAACCATGCGCTCTCAATGGATGGCTAATATAGACGCTCTTGACTATAATAAATATACTTATAAAAATGCAAAATTCATTGCCAATTTCAATAATGGTATCCTGTACAGTAAAGCACAAATAGATGATGAGAATATAAAATTAAATTATGAATTGGATGGAAATGTAACGGCTGCTTACCCCACATTGCATGGGTTTATAAATATAGACACAATTGTATTACAATCTTTGCACCTGTATGATGATACCTTAAACCTGGCGGGGCTTGTAAAAATCGATTTAAAAAATACCACGCCCCGCCATGTAAATGGATTTATTCTCATTGACCGTTTAAAGCTGCAACTGGATCAAACACATTATAAGGAAGACAGTATCATACTAACGGCTCATGCAGCCAATGGTGAAGATAGTATTCACTTACGGTCAGGCATTGCCGATTTTACAGCCACCGGCGCTTTTGATTACGACCGGGTAGGCCGGGTATTGCAAGATTACGTCAATCAATATTACAAATTCAATGCAAATGCTGAGCCCCTTACCAATGTACCGGCACAGCAAATAGATTTTACATTTACCCTAAAAGAAAATCCCCTGGTTACCCGGCTGGTAAAAGGATTGCAGGCATATAAAGAAATCCATTTTTCAGGTGATTTTAATAGTAACAATGCGGATAGTGCCTTGCATGTATCCGGTAATATTCCGCTGGTGGTTTACAATGGAAAAAGAATAAGCAAAGCCAATATAGCCATAGATGCAAAAAATGAAAGATTACAATACCATATGATGGCTGACAGTATTGCCTTACCGTCAAATATATTTTATAGTACAAAAATTTCCGGTAATGCCGCCCATGATAGTTTGTATGTAGATGCAATGACTAACGATAAAAATAATAAACCCTGGTTTGGCATCAGCAGTAGCATCGTTTCTCATTTGGATGCATACCGGTTCCGGTTAAAGGACAACTTAATTTTAAATTATGAAAAATGGAAAGTAAATGATCAAAATTATATTCAATACAATCATGACGGCCTCATTGTACATCAATTTCAAATTAATAACGATACGGCAAGTATCCACATCAATAGCTTAACAGAAACACCCAATAGCCCGATTGATATGAATATTGATAATTTTAATTTAAAAAGCATCAGCTCTTTTATTAGTAGCGACACTTTATTTGCGTCGGGCATTTTGGATGTAAAAGCAAAAATTACAGATATGAACCAGCCCCTGCCTGCTTTTACAGGAACAGCCTCTATTGATCATTTTGCCATGATGCAGCAACCATTAGGCAACCTAACCGCACAGGCACAAAAAATATCAGCAGCCGAAATCACTTCTCAAATAAAATTACAGGGTGAAGGTAATGACCTCACTGCCGATTTACAGTATTATCTCAACAATGACCAAAAACAATTTGATGCTTCGCTGGATATTCATCAATTGAATGTAAAGCCTGCAGGCGCCTTTTCGGGCGGGTTATTAAAGAATACCAGCGGCACGATTCATGGTAACATGAAATTGTTTGGCCGCTTTAGTGATCCGCAATGGAAAGGATTTATAAATGCAGACACTGTTCGCTTTGCACTCACTCAATATAATATTCCTTATTTAATTGAAGATCAAAAAATAAATTTTGACTATCCCCGTATTGAAATGAGGGAATTATTGGTGGCCGACAGTGCTGATAATAACGCAAAAATTGATGGGTATGTAGCGATTGATAAAGAACAGGGTTTTAAACTAAACCTGGATGTGTATGCCAATAATTTTATCATCATGAATGCACAAAGAGCCATCGATAACCAGTTTTACGGGTTGGCTATGGCCGATGCAGACGTTAGCCTCAGGGGCAGTTCTGAAGCACCACGGATTGAGGGCAATGTGTTTATTGATGACAGGAGTAATATTACCATTGTATTACCCCCCGGTAATTATGTAAAAGATGAGGGCAAATCAGTAGTTCGGTTTATTGATATTGATACATTTAATATCTCGAAAAATAATAAAATTATTTTACCCGAAGCACAAAAAGATTATAGCAGTTACCTGAATTATGATTTGAATCTTAAAATAGGTAAAGCCAGTTCACTCACTATCATTATAGATCCTAACACCGGTGATGAATTACAGGTAAAAGGGGATGCCCTGTTAAATGCCGGGGTAGACCCCGGGGGTAATCTCATTTTGTCAGGAAATTATTTGTTAGATGAAGGATATTATATTTTAAATTATAAATTTTTACAACGCAGGTTTACCTTACAAAAAGGCAGCAGCATTCTTTTTAGCGGCCCGCCCATGAGCGCCCAGGTAGATATTAAAGCAGATTATATTGCCAACTCATCTACAAAAGATTTGTTAAGCAACGAAATTACATCCGTGAATGCTTCCCTTGCGAATGCATTTAATCAAAAACTGCCATTTACAGTAGAGCTTACCCTGAGTGGCCAAATAAATAAACCCACCATCAGTTTTGATATTAAATTACCGGAAAATAATAAATTACTTACCAGCGAATTAAAAAGTACGATTGAAAACAAACTGGAACAAATAAGAGCCGATGAAGCCTCTATGAATAAGCAGGCCTTTTCTTTATTGCTGATGAACCGCTTTGTAGGGGAGCAAAGCGCTGATTTCTTTAAAGGCAACGATGCGGGCTTTAGCGACCTGGCCCGCCAAAGTGTAAGTCAATTTATCTCTTCCGCATTAGATCAAATTGCGTCAGATTTAATTAAAGGCGTAGATATCGATTTAAATTTAAACAGTTACAAAGATTATACAACGGGAGGCAGCACACAACGAACTGATTTAAATGTTATGTTCAGTAAATCGTTTTTAGATGACCGCCTTGTGGTGAGCCTGGGTACAAATATCGGAATAGAGGGTAACGATGCGGCGGCAAAATCTTATGGATCTTCTATGTTCCGGCCGGATGTTACCATCTCTTATAAACTCACTAAAGACGGGAAATATATGATACGGGGTTACAACAAAAACCAATATGAAGTGGTGCTGGACGGATACGTGGTAGAAACCGGGCTGGGCTTCATCGTAACCCTGGATTATGATAAATTCATTGAATTGTTCAAGAAAAAGAAAGAATGAAACTCATTTTACGATACCTTATTTGCATTATTTTTTTAAGCGCTTGCAGTGTACAGAAATATTTACCCCCCGGCGAAAGCCTGTACCGGGGCGCCCATATTAAAGTTAAAAAAGATAAAGAAACCAAGGCCTCTGAAAAGCAATTAAAAAAAGACCTTAAACAGGCTCTCTCGCCCACACCCAATAAATACTTTTTAGGCCAGCCATATAAAGTATGGTGGTGGTATGTATTGGGTACACCTAAAAAAGAAAAAGGATTCAAAGCGTTTTTGCTGAAGCGCCTGGGAGAAGCCCCGGTATTAAGCAGCCGGGTAAACACAAAAGCAACAGCAGAGAATATGGAATCTTACCTGCTTAATTCCGGGTATTTCTTTAGCCAGGTATCTGGCGATACCAGCCACAAAAAATATTTTGTATATGCCAATTACCAGGCATACGTAAATCCGCAATACCATCTTAGTGAAATTGTATGGTCGGGCGATAGCTCCAAATTATTAAAAACACTAGGCCGCATATCTTCCCGGCGGAGTATATTAAAACCGGGTAACCCCTACAACTTAAATGATATAAAAGCCGAAAGAGACCGCCTGGACCTTACCCTGAAAAACCGGGGTTACTATTATTTTAATCCCGACTATATTATGGCCTATGCAGATAGCAGCATTGGAGGCCGTAAGGTAAAATTGTATTTGAGTGTAAAGCAATCCACGCCGGATAGTGCCCGCAATCCCTACCATATTAACAGCATTACGGTTTATCCAAATTACTCACTTACTAACGAAGAGGGGTACGCCGCTAAGGATACTTTTATGATGTATGATTCAATTCGCATAAATGATTCAATAAATAAATTCAAACCCCGGCTCTTTGCTACCACCATCACCTACCGGCCCGGTAGCCTGTACAGCAGCCGCAATCAAAATGCTACACTCAACCGGTTTATTAACCTGGGTGCTTTTAAATTTGTAAAAAATAAATTTGACAGGGTTAGTGAGGATAGTAGCTATAAGCTGGATGCCACCTATTTACTTACGCCACAAAAAAAGAAAGCATTACAGGGCAATATTGATGGCTTCACCAAAGACAATGGTTTCCTGGGTTTGCAAACCAGCATTAACTGGAAAAACAGGAATGCCATGAAGGGAGCCGAACAACTTGGCCTTAAAACCACGGCCGGTATAGAAACTGCTTACGGAGATAGCATTGCCAAAAAGAATAACAATTACAGGCTGGGTATAGAAGCCTCATTGAAATTGCCCCGGTATTTTATTCCCTTTTTCCATATTGATGAAAATCATTTTTATCCTCCCAATACCAATATCATCCTGGGCTATGAATGGTACCGAAAACAACTCTTCTATACTAAGAATTTTTTTAAATTTCAATATGAATTTACCTGGAAAACCAATTCCCGCACTCAATATAATTTAGGACTGTTTTCATTAAGTTATTTAAATGCCAGCCATGTAACAGATACTTTTTATGCGGAAGCTGCTGTACGCCCTTCATTATTATTGAATGTATATCCCGAAGCGATTCTTGGTACTACTTTTTCTGTTTCAAAAACAATTGGGCAACGATTCTCAAAAAATAAATGGTATGCAAACCTGGCGGTTGATTTGTCAGGAAATGTAGCAGGTCTAATATCAGGTGCCAAACATTTTCGTGAAAAATTGATTTTTGGAGCGCCCTTTGCGCAATTTGTAAAAACAGATTTTTCGCTGCATTATACCCGGCACCTTAAAAATAATTGGGATTGGGCAAACCGAATACAGGTAGGTATTGGGATACCCTATAATAACAGTAGTGTATTACCTTTTTCAAAACTCTATACCATTGGGGGTTCCAATTCAATCCGTGGCTTTAGGGCCAGGGATGTGGGCCCGGGTACTTACCGAACCACCGACCAGGATAAACTTTTTTTTCAATTGATTGGGGGAGATTATAAACTTTTACTCAACACAGAAATACGGATTCCATTGAGTAGCTTATTTAGTACAGCTGTATTTGTAGATGCCGGGAACATCTGGAATAAAACAGGAATTTTATTTGGGGACCAGGCAAAACTTACAAAAGATTTTTATAAAGAACTGGCTGTAGCTACCGGCCTTGGTTTGCGTATTGATGCCAGCATCTTTATTATTCGGGTAGACCTGGGGATGCCTTTAAGAAAACCTTATTTACCCAATGGGCAAAGATGGGTAATTGATCAAATAGATTTTTCAAATGCAGCCTGGCGCAAAGAAAACCTTGTACTCAATCTTGGGTTGGGCCTGCCCTTTTAAATCAATATTTCACCACACAAAAAAACCCCATACATGGGGCCTGGTAAAAGATTTTAATGTAACTATTAGTCTTCCTGGTATTCTTTCTTTTTTTTCTTAGAAAATAAATTATGGTAAATTGAAGTTGCGTAAGCCAGGATTTTATCGGCATTATTAGCCACTACGGTAGCCGCCCCTGTTTTGGCTGCATTGCTTAGTAATGAACTTACAGTAGCGCCTGCCTTACCTGAAATTAAATTTTTGGTAAGTAATCCTGCGGCAATTCCGCCTCCTGCTTTCAGTAATAAGCTGCCCACATGGCCCGGTACGCCAAAATTTCCTAAGGCAGATTTTACCAGGTTACCCGGTTGAAAACTTGCCTTTGTAACCTGGAATTGTTGTTTTAATTCCTGCTCCTGCCTTTTTTTCAATTGCTCAAGCCTTGCTATCTCTTCAGAAAGCGCTTCTTTAGTATGAATATGGCTACCCGCATTTTTTAAATCCATAGCTTACAATATTTTCCTGATTACGAGATTGGCAATAGCGTTAATAACCGGTTTTTTACATACCGCTTTAAAAATGAAACCGGCAATAATATAAAATGCAGCCAATACAAAAAAACCATAATACACTTTGCCCAGCAAATCGCCAAGCAAAAAGCCGAGCCCGATATTTAATACAATAATCCCTAATAAGAGTATGGTAAAAAAAATGAGCCCGCTTGCCAGTTCACCGGCAATCACAGATGCCCTTTGGGTAGCCTTTAGTTTAAATAAGCTAATGCGTGTTTCCGTATAATCTGTTGCTTTTTCAAAAAGATCATCCAAATTATCAAACGGGTCTGTGTGCAGGTTTTCTTTTGTATCTTCCAGTTCCATCATTCATTTTATATTTTTGCCGGTTCCTGTAATTTATGCATGAGCAAACGTAAAACAGGTAATTAAGATTTAAAGGTTTCTGCTCTTTCTTTACCTTTTGCAATCATGTCGTTTGCTTCATTGCGAATATCTTTGTATTTATCTTGTACTTTTTCGCTCATCTTATCCCATTTTCCTTTCACTTTTTCGCTCATTTCATTGCTTTTTTGTTTTATTTTCTTGCGGGTATCTTTCCCTTTTTCGGGGGCAAATAAAATTCCCAAAACAGCTCCTGCGGCAGCGCCTAATAATACGCCTGCCAATAATTTGTTTGCTTTCATAATTGTATAATTTTAAAAAGTTTAAGTACGCTAAATCAACGTACACTTAATATATGCCAAATTGCTTGCCAAACCAAAAAATTGTGCAATAAATGCAGTGATTTATAGAAATTTAATGAAAATAAAATGCTTTACGTTAGCCGGGCTCCTTTATTATGCCTAAAGGGCAGGAAAAAATAAGATTTAAATAGCCGCAGCATCCTGTTTAATTAATCAATTTTGTTGAATACCGGTTCCGGAAATATGAAGATCCTCTAAGGTTTTATAGATAAGGTCCCGGGTAAAGGGCTTTCCCATAAATGAATCGGCTCCCATTTGAAATGCCTGGTTCCGGTCGCCGGCCGTATCAAAAGCCGTGATCATAATTATTTTAGAACCCGGGCTCTTTTGTTTAATATTTTGAATGGCGTTCAGGCCCTTTCCATCGGGTAAATAATTGTCTAAGAAAATAACTTCCGGCTCTAAATTGGCCACTTTGCCCATTCCTTCATTTAAATTATGGGCAATCGAGATATCTAAATTTTTTTGTTTAAGCACGCTGCTCAGCAAAAAACAAATATCTATTTCATCATCTATTATTAGTGCTTTCAAGGTAATTATTTAGTCTCCGTCAATTTTTATTGTGGGTCAAGTTCAATACTTTGTATAATGAATTCAACAAGTTTGCCAATTTTCAAGTAACAGAATCCATATTCCTGTATTTTATTGGTATAGTATCTATTAAATAAATAAAGGAAAAAGAATGGAAATTTATATTTGGCATATCGTTCGCTTTTAGTGATATTAATATTGTGGAAGTACTTAGCCCTATTGGGTAATATTTTTCCTTACTGTAAATCTAAACCGGAGTATGAAAAAAATAATAATTCGTTTTTTTAAATTTATGAAAATGCTCATCAGCGAATTGATGAAAGCCAATATTGCAAAATATAGCGCTTCCCTGGCCTATTATACCATATTAGCACTTGCCCCCTTACTCATCATCATATTAAATATCTTTGGAATTATATTTGGCCGTGAAGCCGTAAGTGGTGAGTTATATGGGCAAATAAAAGAGCTTGTAGGAGATGATGCTGCCTTACAAATTCAGCATACCATTCAAAATATTCATTTAGATAAGCATAATTTTTTTGCAACCATGGCAGGTATTGTGATATTGCTCATAAGCGCCACCGGTATTTTTAATGAAATGCAGGATTCGCTAAACCGGGTATGGGGTTTACGCTTAAAAGCTAAAAAGGTATGGTGGAAAATTTTAATTGACCGGCTCATTAGTTTTTCACTTATACTCAGTATGGGGTTTGTGCTCGTTGTTTCTTTGGCATTAAATGCCTTGGTAAGTGTATTGAGCGGGAAGATTATTGCCGCCTTCCCGGCTTTGGAAAAAACATTACTTTTTACCGTAGATAATGTAATTGGGTTTATTATTTCAACTATTTTATTTGGAACTATTTTTAAGATGTTACCCGATGCCAAAATAAAATGGAAAGATGTGCTGGTGGGTGCCATGGTAACAGCTGTATTATTTGGTGTGGGCAGGTCGCTTATTGGGCTGTACCTGGGCAAAAGTCAAACAGCCAGTATTTATGGCGCAGCGGGCTCTGTCATCATTATCATGCTATGGGCATATTACAGTTCCATCATTCTTTATTTTGGTGCGGTTTTTACTAAAGTATATGTAGCTGGTTCCGGCAGGCATATTTATCCAAATGAATATGCCGTGTGGGTAAAAACCGAAGAAATCCCGGTTCCGGATGTTCCTCTGGATACCTAGTATGGTCAAAATTGGCTAATTTTAATATATTCTTAAATAGAACCATTGTAGCAACAGTATGAAAAAAATTCTCATTATTGATGATGACCGGGATTTGTGTTTGTTATTGAGTAAATTATTGGTAAGAAAAGGATATGAAACAGAGGTAGTACATTCTGCTGCAAAAGGAATTGCCAAAATAAAAGAAACGCCATTTGATGTGGTTTTTTGCGATTTCAGGCTGGGTGATAAAGATGGGCGGGAAGTGTTGGCCGAAATAAAATCTTATGCCCCTGCAACAATTGTGATTATTATTACCGGCTACTCCGATACCCGGGTTGCGGTAGATGTAATAAAACATGGCGCTTTTGATTATATTACCAAGCCATTAGCACCCGAGGAAATAATGGCTATCCTTACCAATGCCCTGGCATCTGCCGGAAAAGAACCGGAAATGGCATCACCGGCAGCAAAACCTGTTCCCGGGAAAGCCAGTAACACGCATCCTAAAATTTCTGCACATGGCGAATATCTTGTGGGCGAAGCCGCAACCACAAAGGGTTTGTATGATCAAATAAAAATAGTAGCCCCCACCTCATATAGTATTATTTTATATGGCGAAAGCGGAACCGGTAAAGAAGTAATTGCAAAAACCATTCATTCTTTAAGCAGCCGTAATAAAGAACCTTTTATAGCCATTGATTGTGGCACATTATCCAAAGAACTGGCAGGGAGCGAATTATTTGGCCATGTAAAAGGGGCATTCACCGGCGCTTTATCTGATAAAGTGGGCCATTTTGAATTGGCTCATGGAGGCACCCTTTTTTTAGATGAAGTAGCAAACCTTTCTTACCCTGTACAAGCAACCCTGCTGAGAGTAATACAAGAAAGAAAATTTAAAAGAGTGGGGGGCAATAAAGAAATGCCGGTAGATGTTCGCATAATTGTAGCCTCTAATGAAAATTTACAGGAAGCCTATCAAAAAGGTAAATTCAGAGAAGACCTTTACCACCGCTTTAATGAATTTTCAATCAACCTTCCGCCACTCCGGGAGCGCCAGCAGGACATACCATTATTTGCTGAATTCTTTTTGCAAAAATCAAACCAGGAACTTGATAAACAAATTGAAGGATATGATGACGAGGTGATGGAGATGTTCCTTACATACAGCTGGCCCGGAAATTTAAGAGAATTCAGAAATGTAGTAAGGCGAGCCGTATTACTCACAGCTTCAGGAAAAGTAACTGCAAAAACTTTACCCTGGGAAATTACCAGCCATGGCGCTTCCCCTTTACAGCAACAACCCATTTCTTACTTTACGCATCCAAATGAAGAGAATAATCTTCCTATCCCCGATTTAAAAGATGCTGCCACCAAGGCCGAGTATGAAACCATTATGAAAGTGCTGAAGCAGGTAAAATTTAATAAAACAAAAGCTGCAGAAATTTTAAATATCGACCGAAAGACGCTGTATAATAAAATTAAAAGTTTTGAGGATCTAAGCAGTTAAATATGTAGCCCGCCACATGCGCTTATCGTTTGGCCGGTAATATAACTGGCCATATCGCTTGCCAGGAACAAGGCTACCTGGGCAATATCAAAGCCGGTTGCAAAACGGCCCAGAGGAATACCTGCTTTATATTTATCAGCGCCTTCGCCATCTTGTAAATACGAGGTCATATCCGTTTCTACAAAACCGGGCGCAATAGCGTTGCACCTTATATTGCGGCTACCCAGTTCTTTTGCCACACTTTTGGTAAAGCCAATAATACCGGCTTTACTGGCCGCATAACTGCTTTGCCCGGCATTCCCCATTTCGCCGATTACACTGCTCATATTAATAATCACGCCAGCCTTGGCTTTCATCATGGGGCGAATAACCTGCTTGGTCATATTAAAAACGCTTTTTAAATTTACCTGCATCACATCATCCCATTGCTCCGGCGTCATGCGTAACAATAAATTATCTTTTGATATGCCTGCATTGTTTACACAAATATCTACCTGGCCAAATTCTTTCAATACTTCGCTCACCAGGGTTTCACAGGCAGCAAAATCGGCAGCATTACTTTGAATTGCTTTTGCATTTACTCCAAATGCTTTTAATTTAGCTTCCAGTGCTGTTGCTTTTTCAGCGCTCGATTCACTTACATAAGTAAATACTACATGAGCGCCATGTTCAGCAAATAAAAGAGCAATAGCTTCTCCAATTCCCCGGGCTGCCCCGGTTACAATAGCCGTTTTTCCCTGTAATAATTTCATAACATTCATTTTTAATCTCAACAAAAATAACCGATTGCTGTTAAGTATGTTCGCACCCGCTGTATATTTTTTATTTTTAACTACAGGGTTTACATTTGCCATTATGCAAACTACATCTGCCATTGCCATGATGCGCCCGGCTTCATTTGGATTTAACCGGGAAACGGCTAAAGACAATTATTTTCAAAATAAAAACCTGGCAACAAAAAATATACAAGAGGCTGCCCTGGCAGAATTTGATCAAATGGTTTCCCAATTAAGATCCGTGGGCATACAGGTTTTATTATTGCAGGATGATGATGCTACCGTAAAACCCGATGCCATTTTTTTAAACAACTGGTTTTGCTGCATGGATGAGACCCTATTTATATTCCCGATGCATGCCGCTAACCGAAGAATTGAAAAAACCCAAAGCCACATTGATACGCTAAAAGCTTTTACGCATATCCATACCGTACAAAACTGGAGTAATCATGAAGAGGCCGCTGTCTTTTTAGAAGGTACCGGCAGCATGATTATAGATCATGTAAACCGAATCATTTACGCCTGCCTTTCACAAAGAACAAATAAAGATTTACTATACCGGTTTGCTAAAAAAAATAAATACCAGGTTATCGCATTTACGGCAAAGGATAAAAATGGAAATGCCATTTATCATACCAATGTAATGATGTGCCTGGGCCCTCAATTTGCTGTTATTTGTTTAGATGCCATCGCAGATGAAACTGAAAAAAAGAAAGTAAGTGAAAGTCTTGCACAAACCGGGCATACCTGCATTGCTATAACCCAAGACCAGGTGTTACAATTTGCAGGTAATATGCTGGCGCTTCACAATAGCCAAAAAGAACCCTTTTTGGTAATGAGCAGTACAGCCTATACTGCTTTAAATAAAAGCCAACTGGAAAAATTAGAAAAACAAGCCACCATCCTTACAGCACATGTTCCGCATATTGAACAAGCCGGGGGCGGCAGTGTACGATGCATGATGGCGGAATTGTTTTATTAACCCCTGCTATTACAAGCCTGCATGGTTTATCTTTGCCGCTATGCATTATGCTTCAGTTGAAAATTTAAGTAAGAGTTTTGGTATCCGGTCGCTTTTTAAGAACATCCACTTGCATATAGAAGAGGGTGATAAAATTGCCCTGGTTGCCCGCAATGGAAGCGGCAAAAGCACCCTTATGAAAATTATTGCCGGCCTGGATACCGCCGATTCGGGAACGGTGTGGATTCATAAAGATATTAAACCCGTTATGCTGCAGCAAGACCATCAATTTGATCTTGAAAAAACAATTTGGGATAATATTTTACAAGCCGATAACCCGGTGGTAAAAGCGGTAAAAGAATATGAGCAATATTTAGAAGACCCCAATCACAATGAACAGGAACTTGCGGCCCTTATGGCTAAATTAGATAACCTGGATGCCTGGAGTTTTGAAAGTGATTTAAAACAAATTTTAGGAAAGTTGCAAATTCACAACCTGGCAGAAAAAACCGGCAGGTTAAGTGGCGGGCAAAAGAAAAGAGTAGCCCTGGCCCAGGCCCTTATTGAAGCCCAACTGTATAATGGCCGCTGCCTGCTTATTATGGATGAGCCCACCAACCATTTAGATGTAAGTATGATTGAATGGCTGGAGCAATACCTGGGTTCCGCAAAACTTACGCTCTTGCTGGTAACGCATGACCGGTATTTTTTAGATGCCGTTTGCAATGAAATTATTGAAATAGATGATGAACAAATTTATACCTACCGGGGCGATTACGATTATTTTTTAGAACAAAAAGCACTGCGGCACGAAGTACAGCAAAGCGAATTACAAAAAGATAAAAATATTTACCGCAAAGAACTGGAATGGATGCGCAAGCAACCCAAAGCACGCACTACCAAAAGCAAAAGCCGGCAGGATGCTTTTACCGATGTAGAACAGCGGGTAAAACAACAAAAAGATATTGCAGAAGTAAGTTTACAGGTTAAGATGACCCGGCTGGGCGGTAAGATTCTTGAAATGAAAAAAGTATATAAATCTTTTGGTGACCTTACGCTCATAAAAGGGTTTGATTATACATTTAAAAAAGGAGAACGTATTGGAATTGTAGGCAAAAACGGGGTGGGTAAATCTACCTTTTTAAAAATTGCCTTGCAGCAAGAAGCGCCGGATAGTGGTAAAATTAACCATGGAGATACCGTTTTATTTGGGCATTTCAGCCAGGAAGGCTTACAATATAAAGAAGATAAGAGAGCCATTGAATTTGTAAAAGACATGGCGGAATATTTTCCCTTAGCCGATGGCAGTAAAATTTCTGCAAGCCAGTTTATGCTAAAATTTGGCTTTACAGATGAACAACAATACACACCGCTAAGTAAATTAAGCGGGGGAGAAAAAAGAAGGTTACATTTATTAAGTATCCTTTTTCGAAATCCTAACTTTTTAATTTTGGATGAGCCTACCAACGACCTGGATTTACAAACACTGCGTACTTTAGAAGAATTTCTCCTTGATTTTCCGGGATGTATTTTAATTGTAAGCCATGACAGGTATTTTATGGATCGCATGGTAGATCATCTTTTTGTATTTGAAGGAAATGGAGTGATTACTGATTTCCCGGGCAATTATACCCAATACCGGATAGCCCAATCCAAAGAAAATAAAAATACAGCAGCCCCAAAACCCAAACCCGGAACCCCGGTGGCAGCCCCCCCGGTGCCCCAAAACAGCACTGTAAAAAAACTTTCTTTTAAAGAAAAATATGAGTTGGAAAATATAGAACAGGATATACCAAAATTACAGGAGGAGAAAAAACGCCTGGAAGAAAAGCTCATGCAAAACCTGCCCTATGAGGAGCTTCAAAAAACATCGGCCCGTATAGCCGAAATTATACAATTGCTGGAAGAAAAAGAAAATCGCTGGTTAATGCTGAGCGAACGCTTACCTTAATTAACTTCATAACATGAAAGAACGGTTTTATTCCTTAGATGTATTTAGAGGCGCAACCGTAGCACTCATGATACTGGTAAATAACCCCGGCAGCTGGAGCCATATTTATGCACCCCTGGAACATGCCGCCTGGCATGGTTGTACGCCCACCGATTTGGTTTTCCCCTTTTTTTTGTTTGCCGTAGGAAATGCGCTTGCATTTGTAATGCCTAAAATGGAAGAAAAAGGAACCGGCTATTTTTTAAAAAAAGTATGTAAACGCAGCCTGCTCATTTTCATCATAGGTTTAGCCCTTAATTGGTTTCCTTTTATAAAATATGATGCAGATGGAAGTATTGTTGCTAAAGGCTTTGATCAACTTCGCATAATGGGTGTACTGCAACGCATTGCCCTGGCTTATTTATTTGCCTCGCTGCTCATTTATTTTTTAAAATTACAATGGGCTTTTGTAGCAGGGTTTTTTATTTTGCTATTGTATTGGTTTTTATGTGTAGCGCTTAACCCTGCCGACCCTTTCAGCCTGGCGGGCTGGTTTGGCACCCGGGTAGATATGGCTGTATTTGGCGCTAATCATATGTATCATGGCGAAGGGGTTGCTTTTGATCCCGAAGGATTAATGAGTACGATGGGGGCTATTGTACAGGTAATTTTTGGATATATAGCCGGCCATTATATTATCCACAAAGGAAAAAACCATGAAATGCTTAATGGCCTGTTTGTAGCCGGCTGCGTGTTGATATTTTCAGGCTTTTGCTGGGATATGGTTTTCCCCATCAACAAGAAAATCTGGAGCAGCAGCTATGTAATTTATACTACCGGGCTTGCCCTGTTAATCATTTCGGTAATGATATACCAGGTAGAATTTAAAAATGCCCGCCAGGGATGGAGCCGCTTTTTTAATGTATTCGGTAAAAACCCGCTTTTCATATTTGCCTTAAGCGCTATTGTAGTAAAAGCTTTTGCTTTAATAAGGATCCCCATCATCCAAAATGGAGAACCCGGTTACACCACACCCTTATCATGGTTTTACAACCATATCTGTGTGCCCTTATTTGAGAATGAAAAAAATGCATCCCTGCTGTATGCACTATGCTTTATCACCCTCATGTGGTTTATCGCCTGGGTGCTGCACCGCAAAAAAATATACATTAAAGTATAGATTTTATTTGAAAAGTAGTTTTAAATTCTTTTTTCTCACCGGGTTTTAAAATGGTAAGCCCCATTTTATTATTGAATGCATTGGGCGCTGCACTCATATTTTCTATGGCAATAGAGGTACGGCCCGGCGGTGTATATATTTGTAAATATGGATATCCCTTACCGGGTATAATTTGTAGTTGTAACCCGGCTTCTCGATTGGTAAGAGTACAAACGGGCTTATTTTTTTGAGACCTTACCCTAAAGCAATCATCTAAATGAAGTTCATTTATCTTTCGGGGTTTTAAGAATTCTTTATTTTTAATTATTTTACCTGTAGGCATCAGTGCATCACTGAGCTCAACCTTTTTTTTGCAATCTATTTGCAGGTAAAGATCATCTACTTTGCCGCCCAGGGTAAAATAGGGGTGCCAGCCATCGGTAACCGGTAGTTTTTCTTTACCGGTATTTTTAATCTTTGTTGTAATAATTAACCGGTTATTTTTTTTAAGATGGTACTGTACCGTACAGCCATAAGAAAAAGGATAACCGCTATCTTCCATTTTATACTTGTATTCCATTTCTACATATACAGATTGTGGCAACACTTTAGTTTTTGTAATCGTAAAAGGAACTTTGTATAAAAATCCATGCAGGGCATGATCTCCCAGTTTAAAACTATTTACCGTATAATTTTTATTTTTAAAACGATAAGAGCTGTTCTGTAACCGGCCTGAAAAGGGTGATAATTTAAGCCCCCGGAAACCAAGTTGCTCCAAATTCTCTTTTATATCCACAGCATCTTCATAGCCTTCAATGATATTAAAAAGACCGGCCCCCTGCCGAGTATAAAAAGCATGCAGGGCGGCACCCGCCGATGGAATTAATTCAACGCTTGATGGCGCCCGGGTATCGGTTAAGATTATTTTTTTTATCCCCTCTTCTGTTGTGTGTGTAATTGTAAACATATAACAAAGTACAACAGTTTTTTAAATTTCTTTTGTTCGGGTTTTATTAACAGTTCCTGTTTGCTTTAACAAAAACTTACCGAAGGGCTTTTAATCTTTTTCTCATTTTTCCTTTCTATTTTATTGAACGGCTGTAAATCCCGGTTCAACAATTATATGAAAAAGCAAATTTTACTTTCCTTATTTTCACTTTTATCTGCAGTGGTTTTTGGCCAAAAGGTTGCCGATAAAGTAAGTTTCGGTTTGCAGGCCGGGTATGCCAATTATGGTATGCAAGGCGATGCCGTAAGCAATTTAAAAAGCCTGATTGATTATGCCGACGGCATGGTTACTACCCAAAACAGGAATGGTTTTTACGCAGGCATAAATGCATCCATTCCCCTGGGATCCGGCGTTTCATTGATGCCTGCCGTACAGTACACACAAAAAGGATATGAACTAAAGGGTGCATTAAATATAAAAGGATTGGAGTTTTTGGGCGCCAATGCAAAAGCACAATTACAAAATGATTACATTGATATTCCTGTATTATTAAAAGCTGACCTGGGTGGTTTTAATGTATTTGCCGGTCCACAGGTTTCTTACCTGGCTTCTTCAACATTACGCACTACAGCAGGTGTACTGGGCATTAACCTTCTCGATAAAAAGTTAGATGCCAGTAACCAGTTTAACAAATGGGATGCCGGCGTTACAGCAGGGGTTGGCTATTCATTTTCTAATTTTAATGTTAATGCTTCTTATGATTATGGCTTATCAAAAGTAGATGCCAATAAATCAGTAAAATCTTACAACCGGGGTTTTAAACTGGGTGTAGGAATAAATTTTTAAACCAGCATAAAAATGGCTCCTTTACCGGAGCCTTTTTTTTAAAATAAAATACCCCTGTATAAGCAGGGGTAATTTCTTTCGGGGATTTTAAAACGGGTTACGATGCAATGAAATTTTTTAGCCGCTTAAACTCTCTGTCATCACTAAAAAACAGGCTGTTTAAAGCTGCTGATAAAGATTTTACAAAAAGCACAAAACCGTTGGGTTCATTTTTTTTCATAATACTGGATTTTGGTATTTCAAAATTAAAAACTAATTCCTTTATTGTCAATTGGGTTTTTTCTAAAAATAGCAAGGCGTATATTCCACAAACCATACAGCATTTATACAATCTCAGCCTGCCTGTTTTTACGATGGTACCCTTTTTTCTTATAGTATTTAATCGGATACATATCCGCCTGCTGCCTGAATTTATTTATTACAACTTTGAATAAATAAGCAACCGGGTTGATGGTTTTACCTGCACTTATTTCATTCATTTGCGTTCGTTTTAATGTATAACGCAAATTGTTAATCTTTTATTGTATGCCATCAATGAGCCGCAACAGGGGTTGCATTTAGTAATCTATGAGCTGTTCTTCCAATACATCGGGCATGTTACGCCACTCGTATTGCTGGTTTCGGAGCTGGGGCTCAAAGCCTGCCTGGCGAATCGCTTCCTGGATGCTGGTGCTGGTAAACCGGTGAGGTGCGCCCGCAGCGCTCACTACATTTTCTTCTATCATAATACTGCCAAAATCATTGGCGCCGGCATGAAGACAAAATTGTGCCACTTGTTTACCTACCGTAAGCCAGCTTGCCTGGATGTTTAAAACATTGGGCAGCATGATCCTGCTTAGGGCAATCATACGGATATATTCTTCTGCAGTAGTAAGATTATGTACCCCCCGTATGCGGGTAAGTAATGTATCTACATCCTGGAAGGTCCAGGGTATAAAAGCAAGAAAACCTTTTGCAGAATCGGGTTTACGGCTTTGCACTTCTCTTATTTTTACCAGGTGGTCGAACCTCTCCGTAATTGTTTCTACATGCCCAAACATCATGGTGGCAGATGTGGTGATATTTAATTTATGGGCTTCATGCATGATGTCTAACCATTCCTGCGAACCACATTTTCCTTTACTAATAAGCCGCCTTACCCGATCGGTAAGAATTTCGGCGCCGGCTCCGGGCAGGCTATCCATACCGGCTTCCCGCAATGCCATTAAAACTTCACGGTGCGTTGATTTTTCCAGCTTGGTAATATGGGCAACTTCCGGCGGCCCCAGGGTGTGTAATTTTATATTTGGGTATAGCGATTTAATTTCTTTAAACAGGTTCACATAAAAAGAAAGGCCCAGTTCGGGATGATGGCCGCCTTGCAGCAATAATTGATCACCGCCATAGCGAATGGTTTCATCAATTTTCTTTTTATAGGTTTCAATATCGGTGATGTAGGCATCCTTATGCCCCGGGATCCGGTAAAAATTACAAAATTTACAATTGGCAATACATACATTGGTGGTATTTACATTGCGGTCTATTTGCCAGGTTACTTTTCCGTGAGGTACCTGCTTTATTCTAAGTTCATTGGCTACAAAGGCCAAATCGGCCAATGCAGCGTTTTCAAATAAAAAAACCCCTTCTTCTACAGTAAGAAACTCAAAGGCAAGCGCTTTTGAGTATAAATCATCTAATTTCATTGCACTAAATTTAAATAACGGAGTGGTTTGCCTTGTATTTATTGGCTGCAAAGTTACGAGCAAACGATAGAAAATGACAGATATTCTACCATGAGAATTATTTTGATCAGCCTGATTTTATTATTGGCATTTGCTGCAAACAGCCAGGAACATGCTAAAGTGCCCCAGGCAAGGTTTATTACAAAATTTAAGTTTACCATTTATACAGGAGGTGTTATCATAGTAAAAGCCCATTTACCGGGCGTGCCCGATAGTTTAAATTTTATTTTAGACACCGGCGGGGCAGGCATATCATTAGATTCTGCCACCTGCAGTGAATTTCATATTCCTACACATAAAACAGATACTTTAATTACGGGTATTGGCGGAAAGCAAAAAGCCCATTTTGTATTTGATAAATCACTCATATTGCCCGGTATAGAAATTAAAAATTTAAATTTTCATGTACTGGATTATTCCATCCTCAGCAGTACCTATGGAGAAAAGATAGATGGCATCATGGGGTATTCTATCTTTCAGCGCTATATTGTAAAAATAAATTACGATAAGTTAGAGATAGAATTATACAGCAATGGAAAATTTAATTATCCCCAGGGCGGCATCATACTGTACCCCCTGTTCAGCAGCTTGCCCATACAGCCGCTTGAAATAAGGGATGCCCGGAAAATAAATAAATATTTTTATATGGATACCGGCGCCGGACTTTGTTTTTTAATGAGTGATAAATTTGTTACGGATAGTGCCGTACTGCTTAAAAAACGAAAGCCCTTAATAACCCAGGCCGAAGGTATTGCAGGCATGCTGCAAATGAAGCTTACCATTATACGGGAAGTAAAAATTGGCAAATACAAATTTAAAAGAGTACCTACTTATATTTATGAAGATAAATACAATGTAACAGGGTATCCTTTTAGTGGCGGATTAATTGGCAATGAAATTTTAAGGCGCTTTAATGTTGTATTTAATTATGGCCAAAAAGAAATTCATCTTAAGCCCAATTCTCATTATAACGATCCATTTGATTATAGCTATACCGGCCTGGGCATTTATGCCTATGATAACCGAATAGTAGTAGAAGACATTATAAAAGGATCCCCTGCAGAAGCTGCGGGCTTTATGATAGGAGATGAGATCATTTCAGTAGCTACCGACTTTTCAGGAAATTTACAGGTTTACAAATTACTTATGCAAAATGCAGGTAAGAATGTACGCATGCTTATAAAAAGAAAAAATGAATTAATGATGCTGAATTTACAACCCGTTACGATCCGGTAACAAGCATAAAAATGCAAGTATTATACCTTCCTTTCCTAATTTATTTAAAAAAATAAAGCACTCCCATTTAATACATAGCAATATTTTTCAAAACAACAAGGGGGGTTCCCCGTAAAAAAATGGATGTATATTCTCCAGCAGTAAATAAAAATAACGTAATCATTGAACAAACTTTTTTTAACAAACACAGAAGTACCGACCCGGTAGAAAATATTTTAGTAAATTTTATTAAACGAAAAAATGAATCCCTTCATTTTGTAGAAAAAAAAGTAAAGCAAATTGGCTACCCCAGGTGGGATAAATTATCATTACTAAACAAAAAAGCAATATCTAATTAAACCAATTCTTTTACAAGCTCAGACAGCAGCGGAAACGAAGTGTATGTAATTCCATTTGTACGAGATACACAAAACTATGTAAATGCAACAATGTTGATAAACATAAATGAAAACGATACTTCTTTTTCATATTTGTGTGACTGGCAATACCCGGATACCGCTACCACCCAAATGAGTGCAAAAAATTTAGCTCTTTTTATGATGCATACAGATTATTTTGTTTTCGGCAGCAGAATGTATGAGCTTACAAACACTTCCATTTTTGGTAGCAATGATCAGAATAAATTTAAAAAATAAATTTTACCATAATAGGACAACTGATTTTATATTTCATAAAAAATAGAAAAGAAAACATACCCCCATAAACAGAATGAAATTGAACCTTTAAACATGCATTCACTTCTGACAGTTTTACCTTTACCCAAAAATAATCTTCTCAAAAAAAAATAATATTTTTTATTCCCTTACATTTGCAATGAATTTGGTTTCCGCATTAGCGGAATTAAAAGGGAAGTCCGGTGTAAATCCGGCGCTATCCCCGTAGCTGTAAAGCCGCTGCCACAGGCAACTTTAGCGTAACTACAACCACTGTTTTGATGCACTCAAAATGGGAAGGAGCGCAAAGGCGGTAAGCCAGAAGACCTGCCAGTTTCATTTCTATTCATTCACAAGCTTTCGGGTGAAAGGCTAAAGAAGTAAAAGCAAAAATGCTGCTCCTTCTCTTACACCCGTTTGTAAATATTATTTTGTTTTTGAAAAAGCATTTCAGCTATATTATTCTTTTGACTTTTTCATGCACAGTATGCTACAGCATTTGTATGGCTCAAAAAACCGATACCCTGCCCAATGTAAAATTGCACAGCAAAAAACCCATACACAATATTTTAGCCCAGGTACCTGTACAAATTTTGCAAAAAAATGAACTGGAAAAAATCAGCAACAACAATGTAGCCGATGCAGTAAAATATTTTTCGGGTGTACTGGTAAAAGATTACGGGGGCCTGGGTGGCCTAAAAACAGTATCCGTACGCAGCCTGGGCGCCGGCTACACCGGTGTTTTATATGATGGGCTCCCCATTAGTGATGCCCAGGCAGGCCAGGTAGACCTGGGTAAAATTTCTACCCGGCAGCTTTCTCAAATACAATTATACAGTGGCCCTATTAATAACCTTTTATTGCCTGCCCGCACGTATGCTTATGGGGCAGTACTGGCTTTACAAAGCCGGGAGGCTGCAGATTCATTTACAAAAACACAAAGTATCCTTTCATTACAAGGAGGCTCATTTGGGTTTATAAACCCGGCCGCACAAATCAGTTTTAAAACCGGTAATAAATTAATACACCGCATCAATGGTTCGTACCTGTATAGTCAAGGCGATTACCCATTTAAAGTTTACGAAAATACGGGAGCCATACAACGAAGGCAAAATGACGACATGCAAACCACCCGGCTGGAATATGATTTGCAATATGCTTTCAGCGATAGCAATACCTTACAAATAAAAGCCTACTATTACCAGGCCACACAAGGCATACCCGGTGGGGTAATCATATATACAAACAACAGCAGGCAAAGGCTTTACAATAAAAATGATTTTATACAGGCACGCTGGCAAAAAAAGTTGAACTCCAATACCCGTGTTTTACTGGGCGCAAAATATAATTACGATTATAAACTATACCGTGACCCCGACTTTATATATAGTTCCGATGGCCTGGAAAATAAATACCGGCAACAAGAAATGTATGTTTCTGCTGCAGCTGATAAGAAACTTTCTTCCTTGTTTACAATAGGTATTAGCAGCGATTATTTTATTAATTCACTGCAACGAAAAGATAAGCTTACCACTCCCTTTGCTTCACCGGTTAGGTATAACTGGCTTAGCCATGCCGCAGTGCAAAGCCATGGAAAAAAAATACAGGCACAGGCAGGAATTTTATATTATCATCAACAGGAAAAAGTAAAAACCGGTAATGCTGCCCGGCCTGTTCATAAGCTAAACCCGGCCCTGTCCCTGGCCTGGCAACCCTTTCAGGATGACGGACTAAGCCTTCGCCTGTCTTATAAAAGCATGATAAGGCCCCCTTCTTTTGATGATTTATATTATACGCTGGTGGGTAACACAGCATTAAGGCCCGAGCAATCTCAGCAATGGAATATGGGCATTGCCGGTAAAAAAATATTCCCGGGTTTTTTGCAATGGGCTAGCTTAACAGTGGATATGTATGAGAACCGGGTGCGAGATAAAATACTGGCTGTACCCCGTCAAAATCTGTTTCAATGGACCATGCTTAATATTGGTAAGGTACATGCCTATGGGGTAGATGCCGGCCTTTTGTTTAAAACGAAATACATAGATGCAAAAATGGCACAATTACGTATTCAATATAGCTATCAAAAATCACTGGATGTATCAGATAAAAACAGCAACCTGTATAAAACACAATTGCCGTACACGCCGGTGCATTCCGGCAGTATAATGGGGCAGTTAACAGTTCATCAGTGGGAATTTGCTGCCAGCGGGCTGTTTTCATCTTACCGGTACCGGTTAGGAGATCCTGTACCGGATAATATTGTGAAAGAATGGGCTACAATAGATCTTTACCTGGCTTACTCCGGTGTGCTTACGAAAAATATTTCCTGCAAACCTTTTATTTCGCTCCACAATATATTGAATCAGCAATACGAAGTCGTGCGGTTTTACCCCATGCCCCGTTTTCATTATAGAATGGGAATAAATGTAAACTTATAACTATTAAAAAAATAACATGAAAAAAAATCATCTGTTTGCAATTGGCCTGTGCATACTCATCCTGGCATCTTGTTCTAAAAATGAAATTCCGGCTCCTCCCCAATCGGGTCCTGCCAAAGGATTGTATGTATTAAGCGAAGGTAGCTTTGGCCAAAACAATACCCGATTAGGCTTGTATGATATCAACAACAACCAGTTTACCGGGAATTATTTTGCACAACAAAACCCTGCATTCCCACTGGGGCTTGGCGATACCGGTAATGATCTTTTATTATATGGCGGCAAATTATACATCGTAATGAATGTTAGCAGTTATGTAATGGTTATAAATCCCGTTACTGGAAAATTCATTGATAGCATTTCATTTCGTACCGGAGCCGGTTTACCCAAATATCCACGGAATGCAGCCGCTTACGGAAATTATATCTTTGTAACCTCATCCGATGGTACGGTAAGTGCCATTGATACCCTGTCTTTAGCCATTACACATAGTACACCCGTAGGTTTAAATGCCGATGGTATTGTAGCGGCTAACGATAAATTATATGTTACCAATTCCGGGCCTTTCACCTCGGGGTATGATTCTACCATTTCTGTTATTAATCCTTACAATTTTACGGAAACAGAAAGAATCGTAGTAGGTAAGAACCCAGTGGGCATTGCTGCAGATGAATCAGGAAATATTTATATTAGTTGCCAGGGCGATTATGCTACCCATGGGCCTTCCCTGGTAAAGTTGAATACTGCTTCACTTAGTATTACCAAAATAGCAGATACGGCCACCTCGGTTATTAAATATTTTAATGGCAGCCTGTATGCATTGGGCGGTTTCTTAGGATCTCCCCATCCACGTAAATTAAGTATTGTAGATTTTTCGGCACAATCCGCCAATTTTATAACAGATGGTACCCCATTAATATCCCCGTATAATATCACCATTGATCCGCAAAATGAAAATGTATATATCGCCGATGCAAAAGATTATGTAAGCGCCGGTGAAGTGTTTTGCTTTGATAAAAATGGTAAAAAGAAATTCTCTTTCAGTACTTCACCCGGAGTAAATCCCTCAAAAATTGTTTTTATTCGTTAAATGAACTGGATAAAGCGCCGGTTAACCGGTGCTTTATATTTCAAGAGTATATAAAATGCTAAATAATCATTCCCGGCCCTGCAACAGGGGCTGCATGTTATTATATTTGCATATAAATAAATTACATGTTTGATTTCAGTAAAGTATCTGCCCAACAGATCCTTACCATTAGTTTCACCTTATTTGCCGTAATAGATATTTTAGGTTCGGTACCGGTATTGGTTACCCTTAAGAGTAAGATGGGCGGGCAAATACGAAGTTTGCAGGCCACTTTGGCCAGTGGCGCATTAATGATATTGTTCCTTTTTTTGGGCCAGCAATTTTTAAATTTATTGGGCTTAGATGTAAAATCATTTGCCGTAGCGGGGAGTATTGTAATCTTCATCCTGGGTTTAGAGATGGTTTTGGGCTTAGAGTTTTTTAAAGGAGATAACAATCCCAAAAGCGGCAGTGTAGTGCCTATCGCATTTCCGCTAATAGCCGGGTCTGGTACCCTTACCACCATTATGTCATTAAAGGCGAATTATTATGATGTAAATATTTTCATCAGTATATTAATTAACCTGGTCGTGGTGTTCCTGGTTCTTAAATCGCTAAAATGGATAGAAAGGGCGCTTGGCCCCAATGGTTTAATAGTAGTAAGAAAATTCTTTGGTGTAATTTTGCTGGCGATTGCAATAAAAATATTTGCCACCAATGCACACGGGTTACTGTAAATTATTTTTGTAAATCCCTTTTTTTATATTTTCTTCGCCGCCGGAAAAGGAATATAGATAAACAGCTGGCCTCGTCGTACAATGGATAGTATATGAGTTTCCGAAGCTCCAGATCCAGGTTCGATTCCTGGCGAGGCCACAAAAACGCCCCCATTACCGGGGGCGTATCACTTAAACCTATTAAAACACAAGAATGAAAGCCGCTTAATTTTCTACAATCACCTTTCCTTTCATTACCGGGTGCAGGCTACAGAAATAATTAAAAGATGTATCCACCTTTATTTTAAATTCCTGGTTGGCCGGCAGGTTTGGGGAAGCCCAGGCTTTATTCTCTTCTGTTACATTATGAGCAACAATGTCTTTATTGATAAATAAAACAGTATCACCGGGCATTAAGGTTACCTGCCCGGGATTAAACTGCATATTTTCAATGACCACCTTTTGGGTTGTTGCCGTATGTACCGCTTCTTGCGTTTCTTTATTGCTGTCCTTTTGTGATGTACAAGCCAGCAACCCCAGCATACAAAGAAAGCTTATGGTTGTAAAGCGTTTCATTTGTTTATAGATTTATTTAGCATTTCTGCATGTGCCAGGTGCTCCTTTAAAGCCGGTACCACTTTCACCAATAATGCTTTTAATGATGCATTTTGGGCTTGGGGTATTAATACCGTTTCTACCGCATTTATTACCGCTTTGTGATACAACACTTCATTACTGATATAAGCCTTATCAAATGCAACGCCCTTTTTAGCCTTTAATTTTTTTAAGGTTGCCTTTTCACCCGCCAGCAAACTTTTAGTAAGGTCGTTCGTTTTGGGAGTAACGCCCAGTTTGGTAACCAATGCCACAGCCTGGTCAATAATCGCTTTATGGTCATTTGCCATGGTATGTGCAAAATTGATTACTTCTGTATTTTTTGATTTTACAAGCGCCAAATTTGCATAGTCAATATCTATTTGGTTGGCCGTTACGGCTACAGATGCTATTTCAGGATCAGTAAGTGTAGTTGCTTTTTGTGCTTTAGATTCCAGACCATACAACAACAGGGCGCTCAGCAAAAGCACAAACTGCATAAAGCCCCGTTTTCTTAACTTTTTCATTGTTTTGTATTTTAATTTAATATTAGAGCAGCAATGCACTAAAAAGGTTACAAAAAAAATAATTTCAAATCATCGCCCTTTTTTATCGGGGCATTAAATACATTTCGTTTTCATTTTTTTTATTGGGTAAATTTTAGTATATTCATTCAAATTGAAAAAGCAAACTACGATATTGTATAAATCCTTTATAGCCGGTCTTTCCGGCTTTAGGCATGGTTATATGACTCCCCTGCATACACGCATCTTTTTGCCTGTACAAAAAATCTTCAATGGGTGATCCCCGGCGGGGGAATAACAGGTTTTCACGCCGGGGTGTTCATTAACCCTATTTTTCATTTATAAAATATTTATCATGCTTAAATATCAAAACAGGTCAGCTTTACTGACGAGTTTCATTATCTTATTAATTGCAGCTAATTTATTTATTATCCGCCTCGGGCTGGTACATGACCCGGAATACTTGTGGCTTATGATGGGCACAATGCCCATTTTATTATTGATGATGCACATAAAAATCTCAGGCCCACTTTCTCATCCCCAACTGAGGGAGAAAAAAAGAGCAAGGCAAATGGCAGAACAAGCAAATACCCAGTATTCGCCATATTCTATAAAACCCAAATTGAAGGAAAAAGAAGTGATGATGTTTCAATAAAAAAAAGGGACTACAGGAATTACATTAAAAGCGGTAAAGCATAGCAAGATCTTTTAATTCCAATAGATTTCTGATTTTTAATTTTTCAAAAATCTTTGATTTATGGGTACCCACGGTAGATACCTGCAAACTGAGCAGGCTGGCTATTTTACTTACCGTATGGCCATTGAGTAAAAGATTTGCGATCTCAAACTCCCTGCTTGTAAGTGTATTGAAAAGATTATCGTCAATCGGTTTTCCCAATGGCTTAGCCATGGCTTCTGCAACGGCGCTGCTCATGTACTTACCATTTTGAAGTATCCTGCCCACTGCATTTTTTAATTCCTGCAGTGGCGCATCTTTGTTTAAGAAACCACGGGCGCCTGCCTGCAGGAATCTTTTGGCATATACATTTTCCGGGCTCATGGTAAATACCAATACTTTGAGGCCCGGAAATTTTCTTTTTACATGATCCATAAACCCCAGCGCATCGCCACCGGGCAATTGCACATCCAGCAAAACCAGGTCATACGCCGTTTCGTTTATACATTCCAATGCATTGTTCTCATTTTCAGCTTCATCAATTCTTGCTTCGGCATAAAAATCAGAAAGTAATAGTTTAATACCCGATCGCACCACCACATGGTCATCAATGATCAAAAATTTTTTCATAAAGTATTTTACCTATAATAACAGTATTGTAAAATTATAAATTATCAGCTCTTTATAAAAGAGGATATCTACGCAAGGAATGCTGCAAAATAAAAATTAAATTGTGTGATATTTCCGCAGTATGTTCCCGGTATCAGCATTTCATATTATACTGTTTACAGCACCCGCTTCAAAAATAACCGCATTAGAGAATGTGTTGGGTCAATGTGATCTGCCCATTCATGAAATATTTGTTACCCATACGCTTACAGCAGTTTCTGAAAACCTGGCCAGGAATAAAAATAACCTGATCCTTTACCAGGCAAGCAAACCGGTGCAGTCATTTTTTAAAATGTACGTTAAAAAATTTTGGCTTACCCCTTGTATCCTGCTTACCAGCCGGGATTATATAGATGCGCACCGGATAGAAATTCCCCTCTCGATACCCGCTATTCCGATAAATACCATCACCCCACAACTACTGCAGCACCTGATTCCTGAAGTTATAAGAAACAGGATGCTTGCTGGCGAGCTGGAACTTAGTAAAGAAAGGTTTAAACGGGTTCAGCAGGCATCAAAAAGCAGGGTATGGGATTGGGGTATTACCGAAGACATTAATGATAAAAAAGCATTAGCATTAAAAATAGAAGCAGAACGCCAAACCAATCAAAATGAAATCACAAAAGCTGTTATAGAAGCACAGGAATTAGAAAGGAGTGCCATTGGAAAAGAACTGCATGATCACATCAATCAATTATTAGTTACTGCAAAATTATATATAGAGCATGCCCGGTTGCACACTACCCAAACTGACATGTTGTTACTTAATGCGGTAAAGCTTATCAGTAAAGCGGTGGAAGATATAAGAAGCTTATCAAAAAGACTGGTTCCGGCATCCCTGGGCCATACCGGTTTAAAAATGGCAATAGAAGATTTAGCAGCCAGCATACGGGTTTTAAATAAATTTAAAATTCAACTACAATGGAAGCATTTTAAAGAAAATACGGTAACAGAAAATTTTAAGCTTACCATTTACCGTATTGTACAGGAACAATTAAACAATATTATTCGCCATGCCCGGGCTAATAATGTATGCATCCGGGTAACGGTACACAATAAAATATTTGAATTAAAAATTACGGATGACGGGCTCGGATTTGATCCCCTGGAAAAAAAGCAGGGCCTGGGTTTAAAAAACATCCGCAGCCGGGCACTATTACATCATGGACAGGTTTTTATAGAATCACAAAAAAATAATGGATGTTGCCTTAGGCTTATATTTCCATTACCTTAGTTTACCAATACAATGACAGTTGTACAGACTTATAGTAAATTTGTATTACTAAAAATTTTTCATGGAAAGTAAACTTACCGATGCTCGCATACGGCTTACTTTTATCATCGCATTTTTAATTATGTGCGTTTTTCTTTTGCTTACGTTTATAAATATGCGTAAGGCAGAAACCGCCAGTGGAGATGTAAAAGCTTCATTAGACCTTTTATTGCGCCTGGAAAGCACCATAATTGATTTAAATGGGATGCATGCCGCCCAAACCGGTTTTTCAATTTCGGGTGATGAAAAATTCTTACAGCCTTTTTACGATAACCTGAACCGCATACGAAGAGATACCACCTTCCTGGCCCAGCCCTATTTATATGATGAAGAAACCATACATCTTAAAACCGAATTATTACAAAAGTTAAATGCTCAAATTACCCATTCAAAACAAAATGTAGAAATAAGGAAATTATACGGGGCCGACTCTGCACGTGTACACATGAAAATAGGCCGTGGCGATGAACAGTTTTTAAATATCGGTTCTTTTATTGATAATATTAAGAAATTCAAAAGATCTTCCCTGGAGCAAACGAATACCAAACTTAAGCAATATGCACGGCGCATTACCGGCGAATTCTTTATCCTGGTTGTCCTTTTTTTTGGCATATTATATTATAGCCTCAAAACCATTAACAGGGAATTTCATATATGGGAAGAAAATGAGCAATCGTTACGGTTTAATGCCTCTGTAGTACAAAATATTTCGGATCCCATTATTACGCTGGATAATAAAAGATTCATTACAAACTGGAATAACCAGGCAGAAAATTTATATGGGTATAAAGAAAATGAAGTAACCGGAAAAAAAATAAATGAAGTATTAAAAAGTGAATACCCGCAGCAAATTGAATCCATAGAAGCACAAATTCAAAAAACCGGCAGTTGGAAAGGAGAAATGGTACATTATACTAAGGATGGCGAAAAATTATTTGTAGAGGTAAGTACATCGGGAATTAAAAATGAAGATGGTGAAACGCTGGGAACCGTACAGGTAATCAGGAATATTACAGAACGAAAGAGGTTACAGAACGAATTACAAAATTTAAACCAAAACCTGGAACAGCAGGTAAATGCAAAAGCGGCTGAGCTTACCAGCGTATTTGAGCGGATAACAGATGCCTTTATTGCACTGGATAATAATTGGAATTATACCTACATCAACAAGAAGGCAGAAGAGATGCATGGGAAACCGGCTTCGGAAATGCTGGGCAAAAATATTTGGGAACAATTTCCCGATGTAGTATTAGAACCATTTTACGATGCCTTGCAAACGGCCAAGGAAACACAGTTACCCCAGCGCTTACAATTGTATTTTTCTAAAACCGGGCGCTGGTTCGAAGACCTGATTTATCCCACCGAAGATGGGATCTCCGTGTATTATCATGATATTACTGAAAAACGCAAAGCCGACCTGGCGCTCGAACAGATTCATGAAAAATTAAGCTTCCATATCAACAATACACCCATGGGGGTGATTGAATTTGACAGCAACCTGAATATTTTACAATGGAACCAGCAGGCAGAAAAAATATTTGGCTGGACGGCCCAGGAAATTGTAGAAAACAATATCGCCGTGGAGCGCCTTGTTTATAAAGAAGATATTTTACTTGTAGATGAAGTGATTCATGATTTGATGTATAAGAACATCATCAATAATGTAGTGACCAATAGAAATAATACTAAAGATGGCCATGTAATTATGTGCGAGTGGTACAACTCGGTATTGAAAGATGAAAGTGGTAAAGTAATTGGTATCATGTCGCTGGTACTTGATGTAACCGTAAGAAAAAAAGTAGAAGCCGAGTTGCAGGAAGCAGAAGCTAAATTCAGAAACCTGGTAGAGCAAACCGTAATAGGCGTATATATTTTACAAAATGATGAATTTGTTTACACGAACCCCCGTTTTGCTGAAATTTTTGGTTATGAACCTACCGAACCACTTGAAACTTTTACTAAGAACATTTTATATCCCCAAAACCAGGATTCCATCCTCAGGCATATACATACCATCCGGGAAAAAGAAAAGGAAACATTAAATTTTGATACAAAAATAAAAACCAAAGCAGGATATGATATTGATATAGAAGCCAACTGTACTTATACCATTTACAAAGGAAAGCCAGCCATTATTGGCACTTTTATAGATATTTCTGAAAGAAAAAGAAATCTTGAACTCCTGCAAGCTTCTGAACAGGCCCTTACCGTATCAAACGAAAGGTTTCTGCTGGTGTCTAAAGCCACCAATGATGCCGTATGGGATTGGAATCTTGATACCGATATGATTTGGGGCAATGAAAGCTATTGCAAATTATTGGGGGTGAATAACAGTGATGGCCTGCAGTTTCAAAATTTTATTGACCGGCTGCACCCTGACGACCGGGAGAAAGTAATTGAAAATTTCAGGCAGGCAATACAGCGTCATGACCGCATCATTTCAGAAGAGTTCAGGATGCTAAATGATAAAGGCGATTACCTTACCGTGTATGACCAGGCCTATGTACTTTACGATGCCCAAAACAAAGGATACCGTATGCTGGGCGCTATGCAGGATATTACCGAACTGCGCAAGTCGGCCAGGCAACTAACCATGGAAAAAGAATTGTCTGATTCTATTATAAACAGCTTGCCGGGGTTGTTTTATTTATTTAATAAAAACGGGAAATTACTCCGGTGGAACCGGAACTTAATTTCCATAACAGGATACAGTAACGAAGAAGTGGAGTCAAAATCTGTACTTGATTTTTTAATAGATAAAAATTATGCGCAATATAAAATAGAAGAAGCATTCAGGGAAGGGGAAGCCAGCCTGGAAACAGGGTTGATAATAAAATCCGGAACATCCATACCCTATTACTTTAATGCCAGCGTTACCAATTATGAAGGAGAAGAATGTTTATTAGGTGTAGGTATTGATATATCTGAGCGGGTGCTTTCACAAAAAAGATTAAAGCAAAGTGAAGAAAATTTCCGTACCCTTATAGAACAGGCATCCGATGGCATTTTTATTTGTAATAACGATATGATTTTCCTGGATGTGAATAGCAGCGCTACTAAATTATCGGGCTATACCAAAGAAGAATTAATAGGTATGAATATGTTTGATATTTTAGAAAAAGCAGATGAAAACAGCCCGGAAGCTATAAATTTAGATGAATTAAAAAAGGGAAATGTAATCATTAAAGAAAGGAAAATAAAAACGAAAGACGGCCAGGTAAAAGATGTGGAAATAAGCGCCAAATTGCTAATCGATGGCCGGTTTCAAGGTATTGTAAGAGATATTACGTCCCGTAAACTGGCAGCCGAAGAATTAAAAATTTCTGAAAATAAATACCGGTTACTGTTTAATCAAAATCCATTACCCATGTGGATGCTGAATAAAAATGATAAATCATTTATTGATGTAAACCAGGCTGCTATTAATTTTTACGGGTATAGCAAGGAGGCTTTCCTGCACATGCGGGAGCAAGATTTGCAGGCCGGGCTGGTACAGGCAGGTAATGAGGAACGCAGTTCACACGACAGCATCAGCATTTGGCAGCATCGCAAAAAAGATGGCAGCCTGGTAAAAGTGAACATCCTGGAGCATACCATTTATTACGAAGGGCAAGAAGCGATATTGGTGTTGGCCAATGATATTACCGATAAATTAAAAGCAGAAGAAAACTTAAAAAAATCGCATGAAGAACTACGCCAATTAGCCATCCATTTAGAAAACATTCGGGAAGAAGAACGCACCCACATGGCCCGGGAAATTCATGATGAATTAGGCCAGCAATTAACCGGTTTAAAAATGGACATCTCCTGGATAAGTAAAAAAATATTTACAGAAGATAACGATGTAATAGAAAAAATACAAGACACCATACGCCTCATTGATGGTACGATTATTACGGTAAGGCGTATTGCCACCCAGCTACGGCCCAGTATATTAGATGATTTAGGATTGGTAGCTGCCATGGAATGGCAAAGTGAAGAATTTGAAAAACGGGCAGAAATAAAAACGCATTTTACCTCTGCAGCCATATCGCAGCAGGTAGATGCCCATATTGCCACCGCCGTATTTAGGATTTTCCAGGAAAGCCTGACAAACGTGTTACGGCATTCCGGAGCCACAGAAGTAAAAGCCTTTTTAGAAATTAACCAGGCATACCTGCAGCTAAAAATACAGGATAATGGCATGGGATTTTTACTGAATGAAATAGAAAATAAAAAAACGCTGGGCTTATTAGGCATGAAGGAAAGAGTAACATTACTGGGAGGAACTTACGAAATTACCAGTGAGCCCGGCCAGGGAACATTAGTGAGAATAATTGTACCTTTAAAACATAGAGAGCCTTCAATAAATTAATAATATGATCAGGATCCTAATAGCAGATGACCACTCCATTGTAAGGCGTGGGCTAAAGCAAATTTTGCTGGAAGGTTTCCCCGATGCCTTTTTTGAAGAAGTTTCAGATGCAGAAGAACTCATAAAAAAAGTGATACAGAATGAAAACTGGGATGTTATCATCAGCGATTTAAGTATGCCCGGCCGAAGCGGGTTAGAGGCTTTGCAGCATATTCGCCAAATGAATGTAAAAATTCCGGTTATTATTTTAAGTATTCACCCCGAAGATCAATATGCCATCCGGGTTTTAAAAGCCGGCGCATCGGCTTACCTAAGCAAAGACCTGGCGCCCGATGAATTGGTAAATGCGGTAAACCGGGTGCTGCAGGGGAAAAAATACATCACCGATTCTATTGCTGAAAAACTGGCGAATGTATTAGACCAGGCAGGAAATAAACAACCCCATGAATTATTATCAGACAGGGAGTTTGCCGTACTTAAATTACTCGCTGCCGGTAAATCAGTTTCTGAAATAGCCGAATCCATGTTTTTAAGTGTAACTACGGTAAGTACATACCGGGCCCGCATCATGGCTAAGATGAATATGAAGACAAATGCAAACCTTACCCTGTATGCCATTGAGCATAATTTATTATAACTTACTACGTAAGAACAGGTAATGTAGTATTTGCACTACATAAATTTTAATAAATTTACCTTGCACTATCGCCATAAGCACTACAATGCGCTACCCCGGCAAAGCCTACTTTTGTATAAAGAAATGGTAGCCACAAGATCAATATCAAATAAAGAATTACAAGTGCTCATTATAGATAATGCATCTATAGTTGCATCCAGGATGTTTGATATTATAGGTGAACTGCCTTTTGTAAAAGGAATTACCTGGGCTCATAATTTTGCTGAAGCCCTGGAATCATTAAACGATACTACTCTTGATGTAGTACTTATGGATATCCAATTACCCGATATGAATGGCCTGGATGTATTAAAAGCCATTAAAAAGAAAAATCCAGCCTTGAAAGTAATTGTATTGACCAATAAATTTGAAGAAAACTATAAAATCCTTTGTGAAAAACTAGGTTCTGATCATTTTTTCGATAAGTCGGCAGAGTTTGATAAAGTTTCTGAAATTTTAAAATCTTATGCCGCTTAATCGCCCCTTTTAAAGTCTTTTATTATCTATGAAAAATCCTTGCGTCTATTTAGAACTAAGGTGAAAAACAAAAACCGGTAATTGATTACCGGTTTTTCTTTTACCTGTCCATTCATCTTGTTACAGGAATCTGATCACAACACGAATTCTTATATTATATTTTCTTAGGTTCTTTTAATAAGCCATTCCACACTTTTTTTCCCTGTATTGCCCTTACTCCATACATAATGCCTGCCAATATAAAAAAGAAAGGACCGGCAAATCCCAAAAGGGCTATAAACTTAGTGCCATAAAATCTCTCCATAGGTCTTCTTAACCGCTCGGATATAAGGTACATACTTGGCACCATTACCAGGGTTAAAAAGAAGGCGAATATCAAACCAAAAATAATGGTCCAGCTCAGCGGGCCCCAAAACACTACGCTATCACCGCCAAAAAATATTTTTGGATTTAAGTGTTGAAAAAGCGATACGAAGTCAATATTAAATCCAACGGCGAGGGGTAATAAACCCAGCATAGTTGCCAAAGCGGTAAGCATTACAGGCATAATCCGGATCTTACCAGCCTGTATGGTGGCTTCCCGAGTGCGCAAACCCCTGCCCCGTAACTCATCTGTAAATTCAATTAATAAAATACCGTTTTTAATTACAATACCTGCCAGGCCCACAACCCCTACACCAAACATGATACTGGCAATTGTCATGCCCGTTATGGCATAGCCCAAAATAACACCAATTACGGAAAAGAATATTTCGGTTAACACAATAAAGGGTTTGCTCAAAGAATTGAATTGTAAAACCAGGATCATAAATATTAAACCCAATGCAATCACCAGCGCTAAACCCAGGAATTGGGTGGTTTCGGCTTCCTGCTCTCCCTGGCCGGTTTGTTTAATATTTATATCCTGCGGCAAGGTGTTATTTTGGCGAAAATCTTTGATATGTGTTGCCAGTTGCTGGTTTATTTTATTTGTAAGGGATGGGTCCGTTACATTAGATTGAAGCTGAATGGTACGCTTTACATTTTTACGGGCCACGGCACCTGATGTATTTGTAAAATCAATAGAAGCAACGGCACCCAAAGGAATTGATTTTACACCCATGGTGTTCATATCCATAAACGTAATGCGGGTATTCATTAAATCGGCAATATTATTCCTTATTTTTTCAGGGTATCTTAATTGAATTTTAAATTCATCTTCTCCTTGTTTTATTTTGCTTACTTCCTTACCGAATACAGCCGTACGAAGTGCCATTCCTATTTGTGCCGTACTTAGCCCTTCCATAGTTGCTTTTTCCCTATCTACATTTACAGTTATTTCAGGGCTACTCAGGTCTACATTCATCCTTAAGTTTTCTATTCCATCAATTGGAAAACCATCGAGGTAATGCAAAAGATGGGTTGCCACTTTTGCGATCTCGTCATATTCGTCGCCGGAAATTTCAATATTCACCGGGGGGTCTGTTGGTGGCCCGGCATCTTCTTGTGCCACTTCAATACTAGCGCCGGGTATCCCTTTCATTTGTGCCCGTATGGAGTCCATAAATGGTTTTGTAGATTTACCATGGCGTTTATCATATTCCACAAAAGAAACCTGTATGCGCCCCAGGTTCGATTGCACACTGCGGTTATTGTCTCTGGGATTATTGGCACTTACGGCTATATTGGTAATTACACTTTCTACAATACTGCCCGGTTTTCCCGGAGGTTCCGATGCCAATACTTTCATTACCCTGTTTTCTAAAATAGCGGTAACACTATCGGTTGCTTTGGCGCTGGTGCCCACCGGCATTTTTAAATACACATATACAAAATGAGGATCTCCACTGGGAAAGAAAGTACTGGGATTACCCCTTGCTATTAATAAAATAACGGAAACCGGAAATAATAAAAATAAAGAAACCAATAGCCATGCAGGCCGGGTACCTTGTAATACCCAGCGAAGTAATTTTTCGTAGCGGTTCATTAAAGCAGGTAATAACTTTTCCTGAAAGTAATGAATAATATCCCGCAGCAAATACCGGTTAAATATAGCCAACAAGGCCATGATGAGTAAAAAATTGGCTACGCCATGAGAACCCAGCAGGTGAAAGACCAGGCCAAAACCGATGGCCGTCCATAACCACCATTTAGAAAAAATTTCTTTTTTTGGTTTTTCATATTGCCTTCCTTCGGGGCGCATAAAACTTACCGCAAAAACCGGGTTAAATAAAAAGGCTACCACTAAAGATGCCGTTAATGTGAGTATCAGCATCACCGGCAGGTAAATCATAAACTTACCAATAATCCCTTTCCAAAAAAGCAATGGGAAGAAAGGGGCTAAGGTTGTAGCCGTACCTGCCAATACCGGTATAAATATTTCTCCGGCCGCTTCTTTAGCGCTTCGCACAATGGCCACCTTTCCATTATTATAAATCCGATGCGTGTTCTCTATTACCACAATCGCATCATCTACAATAATGCCCAATCCGAATAATAAAGCAAAGAGTACAATAAAGTTTAAAGTAATGGGTGTACCCACAATAAAATCGCCCAGTGGTAAAAATAAAAAGGCCACAAATACACTAAGTGGCACACTCAATGCCACAAAGAATGCATTGGTGACCCCCATAAAAAACATAAGGATAATTAATACCAGCAAGAAACCGATAATGATTGTATTTACCAATTCATTAAAAGAGGTAGCCGTGGCTTTACTTTGATCGCCTGTAATTACCACATTTAAATTTTTAGGTAATTCTTCGGTTGACTTCAGGTGGTTTACAATGTCTTTTATTTTGGTTGCAGCTTCTATCAGGTTTTCTCCCGAGCGCTTAACAATATTGAGTGTAATTACATTTTTACCATCTAACCGGGCATAGCTTTCTTTTTCTTTTACGGTATCTTTTATTTCTGCAATATCTTTTAAATAGGCAATCCCTCCCCGTGCACTGCTGCGTACAATTATGTTTTGCATATCATGGGCATCTGCAAACTGGCCTTTCACTTTAAGGGTACGCTGCATTGTGCCTACATCAACCAGGCCCGCTGTAATATCATGGTTTTCCCGGCTTACTGCATTTTCAATATCTGTAAAAGAAATTTTGGCAGCATCCATTTTATAGGGGTCTGCGTTTATTTGAATTTCTCTTTCCGGTGCTCCTACAATTTCGGCCCGGTTTATTTCAGGCAGGTTTTCAAATTCGTCCTGCATTTTATCTGCATACTGCTTAAGCTTTAGCCCGTCATAATCTCCGCTTACATTTACAAACATGATGGGCATTTCGCTAAAGGCAAACTCCTGGGCCAGGGGTGCAGAGGTAAGATCGTTCGGCAAATCAGTTTGTGCCCGGTCAATAGCATCCTGTACTTTTTGCTTGGCCACTTCGGTTTTTACATCGGTATCAAATTCTACAATAATGAGGCTATAATCCTGTTGAGAAATACTATTGATCTTATTTACTTTGGCTCCGCTAATCCCTTTCAATTGTTTTTCAATGGGCTGGGTAACCAGGTTTTCAATATCTTTTGGTGAATTGCCGGCATAGATGGTGGTAATGCTAATGGTAGGCACTACAATATCCGGGAACTGTTCTTTGGGAAGCGTATTAAATTTAAATAACCCATACGCTGTAATGATCATTGCAAAAATATAAACAGCAGTACGGTTATCTACCGCCCAACTGGTAAGCGAGAATTGTTTAAATTTTTTACTGATCCCTTCTAGCGACTTCATAAATATATTTTTATTGATACAAGGTTCATCTGAATAAACCCGGATTGTTTATTGAGCAGCAGTGGTTATTTGCTGCCCGTCATAAATAGTTTGGTACCCTTCTGTAATAATTTGCTCGCCTGCCACCAGGCCGGTTTTAATTTCCATTTTATCAGCATACACTTCACCGGTATTTACATCCTTTCTCCTGGCAACCATTTTTCCATCATTTAATTTTTGTACCACATATACATATTTGCCTTTATCATCGGACTGTACTGTATTGGCAGGCACTACCACAGCATTATTGGCTGTATAATCCTGTATGCGTACAATGGCCGTTTGATTGGGTTTTAATGATTTACTGGCAGGTATTTTCGCTTCTGCCACAAAGCCAAAGTTGTTGGGGTCTAATGACTGGCCAACGAATGAAATGGTAGAGTTAAAGTTTAAATCCACATCCTGTATATGAATGGAAACGGGTGATCCTACATGCAGTTTGGTAATATAATTTTCAGCAATATTGGTAACCACTTTCAGGGAATTGGTATTTACAATTTTTATTTGCGGGCCAGCTGCTGTCATGCCCTGGAAAGTTTCACCCACTTTAATATTTACAATATCGGCAATGCCAGAAACATCGCTATATACATTGGCCGTATTCATTTGTTCTGAAGCCAGCTTCACCTGTTCCTGCACACTTTTTAATTGGGCTTGCAGGCTTTCTACATTTGACTTTGAGGTGAGTAGTTGCACTTCGGTACCAATGCCTTTGTCCCAAAGATTTTTTTGACGTTCATACACATTTTTGGCAAGTGCCAATTGTGTTTTTATCCCCTCGGTTTGCTGGCGTATGGCAGCTACCTGCTGCCGGGCAATGGCATCGTCTAACCGGAGCAATAATTGCCCTTTATTTACATGCTGGCCTTGTTTTACGTAAATGGCTTTTACCTGCCCCCCCATGCCCCGGGGCGCTACATAAGAAATGTTATCAGCATCTACCTTTCCTCTTAATTCTATAAAATGCTTAAAATCTTCTATGGCTACCGGCTGCACGGCCACCAATTTAGCAACGCCTATCTTACCATTGGCGGTATCTAAAAGCGCCAGTTCATCTTCCAGCTTTTTTATAGCTGCATCATTCTTTTCATTTGCTTTTTTTAATTTTTCGAGTTCCACCTTTTTCCCGCTTATTGTGGCATTATTCTCTTTTTTACTTTTACCCCCGCATGCCGCCAGTGTGAGCAGCATTACCAGGGCCCATAAAAGTGTTGATGTGTGCTTCATTATTGTGTAGTTAAGGAATTTTTATAATTTACCAATGGCTTTCAGGTAATCTATCCGGGCGGTAATAGCATCGTACAGCGCCCCGTAATAATTATTCTGAGCTGTCTTCAATTCGGCCTGGGCCGTATATATTTCCTGGTTGCTGCCCAGGCCTTGCTCGTATTTTAGTTTTGTGGTATTATATACCTTTTCGGCTAAAACCATATTTTGTTTTTGTGCATCCATATTAATCAATGCCGATTTTATATTCATGCGGGCTTGTACCACATCATTATCAATAGAAGCTTTAAGAGCATCGATATTGTTATTTGTTTTTTCTAATTGCAGCCTGGCCGAGCTTAATTTACTTTTTCGGGCAAACCCATCAAACAGGGATACCTGTAACCGGATGCCTATCATAGAGGTAGTAAACCACTGCCCATCTTTAAAAAAATCGAACTTTTGGCGCTGAGCGCTTTTTTGGTAACTTCCAAATGCCGAAAGGGTGGGCAATGCACTGAGTTTATATCTTTTAATATTAAACTGGTTTAATTCTTTTACCGTTTGTAATAATTGAAAATCTTTACGGTTATTATAATCCAATGTACTGTCCAGTAAGTTTGATTTTATCATGTCTTCGGTAAGTGAATCAACCAGGTTCAACTGTTCAGATTGTGGCATATTCATTAAAAATTTTAATGCTGCATTGCCGGCAGCCAGTTGATTGTTTACTTTTTCTCTTTCGGTTTTAAGATTATTGAGGGTAACATTTACTTTGTCAACATCTAACTTTTCAGCAAAACCATTTTTATAAATTTCTTTGGTATCCTCAAATAGTTTTTCAATCCGTGAGATATTTGCATCAATCGTAGTGGCTTGCTGGCGGCCTACTACCAACTGGTAATATATTTTTTCAACATTTAATTTTATTTGTTCTTTGGTAATTTCTGTTTGCTGGCTGGCCATTTGCAGGGAGGCATTACGAGCCTGCAAGCCAACAAATACCTGCCCGTCAAATAAAAGCTGGTTTACATCAATCCCTCCTTGTGTATTATACTTGGTACCAAACTGCACGGGCTGGTAAGTACCTGCGGGCCCGCCAAAAATTTCGGCAGGGATCAGGCTTGTGGGAATTTTTAAATAATCAGTAAACTGGCCACTGGCATTTACATGCGGGTAAGCATTTGCTGTAATTTCACGGTTTGTTTGCTGCTGAATTTTGTAATCTATCAAGGCATTTTTAACCTGTACTGCATTTTGCATGGCATAATCCACTGCCTGCTGTACGGTAAATGCATTTGTTTTTTGAGCCCACACCCTGCTTTGGGAAAATAATAACAAGAATATGATAAATGGCTGGAGGTAATTGATCTTCCTTAGTTTCATAAATTAATCCTTAAAAAATTTTGTTTTCTTTAAATACGTTTCTATCATTTTATGTCCTTTGGGTGTAACCAGGCCAAATAAAAAATTAATTAGTATTTCATGCATCCCTTGTACTAATCCCGATTGGGTAGCTTGCTGAAAGCCCGGATTAAATACAATAAAAATGCTTTCTACCCGGTACCTTGCCAGGATATCAATATTTATTTCTGGGCGGTACAAGCCTTCGGCAATCCCCTTTTGTAAGTTGGTTCGGATCATATTGATCATATAACCGTCTTTATGCTTTCTAAATCTTGAAAAGGCTTTGGGATGATACTTCTGAAGATCAAAAATGATACCCGGGTTCATATTCCCATACATCCGCTGCATTTTATCCATGGCCAAAATCACTTCGTGAATGGCATTATCTGCCTGTAAAATATCTTTTTCGCATACATATTCACTATCCTCCAGGTTTTTATTCACAATATCCAGTACCAGCTCATCTTTATCTTTAAAATACTGGTAAATTGTTTTTTTACTCATCCCCAGCCGGGATGCAATATCATCCATACTCATACTTCGGATACCAAATTGTATTAACAACTGGCCGGCCTCTATTCGTATTCTTTCTTTAGTATCTGTAATCATGATTGGGGAGCAAAACTATGGAAACTTTTATTGTTACCAAAGTTTCCATCACTTTTTTTTACCATTCATCCTTTTTTTAAGTTCGGCTGACTGATATTTTCAGAAATTTTCCCAACTTTTTAAAATCAGCAGTAATAAAGTATATATTGTTCTTATATGCAAAGAAATGTTGAGATACTCTTTGTTTTATTGGGCAACGTTTAACTGTCTTTTTTTTTAGATCAGAAATCAATATCTCATAATCAAGCGGATTAGTTACTTGATTTTGTCTTTTTTTTCTTAATATAAAAACTTTAGCATCGCTAATAAATGTAATGGAAAGATTTTTTTCATTTTGGCTGATATACTTTCGGAGATATCCTAAATTGGTTAAATCATTTTCAACATATTTTGTAAATGCAAAATCTGTCTTGAAATAAATTTCATTCAACAATTCACCATTACTTGAAAACTTGCATATAATGTTAGCATATGCATAAGTGGTATATATATTGCCAACTGAATCTATATCAAAAAACGTCTGCCTGTCCGATAAAAAATTTTTGGTATAATTATATGGATATTTTGCAATAAAGTAACGCCGACCTTCAGAGCATTTAGTGAGGGAGCAACTATCAAGATAGTTAATGTTTAATTGTTGATAAATTCCATAATTGAATAAAAAAGTAAATGAACTGCCATTATTTAAAACTTTCGTTAGATCTGGGTTAACATTATAAATTTTTTTTGATGAATCTGGACAATTGATTTTTCCGGAATCACAATATTGATGAATTGAATTTAATAAACTTATTGGCTTATAAATCATTTTTGTTAGTCCATTGTATATCCAAATTTTTTCATTGATTTCAAAAAGTTTTTCAAACTTTTCTATCTCAAATTCTTTTCTTAGTTCTATCCTTAAGTCGGAAGTTATGCTAAGTAAAAATACTTTGTTTGTGGTCTGTAAAACCAGAAGCCTGTCATTCCCTGAGGAAGTACATAATAGTTTAAAATTTGATTTGATGTCTTTGAAAATATATGAAATTTCAGGTGATATACTTATGACACCTGGGTTAATACTTGTAGCCTCTGTTTGAACGGGCTGAGTAATATTATTATTATTACATGCATTAATAATGAGCCAGGGAATCAGTATGAATTTTATTTTCATAAAAGAATTAAGGGTTTGATATAAAATCAAACCCTTCTGATTATTTAGTTAATTTCCGAGCACTTCATCACAATCTGGAGAATCGGCGTATCTGAATGCGATTAATACATTGTCGTTTCTCAGGTCAGTCACGTCAGCCGTACTGTCTTTAAATACTACTAAAACATTGTCATTTAAAAACTTTGATTTTGGATTTAATTCAACAATTGCATTGATTACATCTGAAGAAACGTCTTCCCCAAGTTGACTCTGCCAGTCTTTATTGAGAATGAAACTTTTTATTCCATTGCTATCAATATAACCTTTGTTCGCACCAATGCCTTGTATCCAGCCCTGCCCAATTGCAGTGCATGTTGTTCCAGGCACTCTACAGCACCATGCCTCACCCATCATTCCATGAGATTTAGACTCCCAAGCGAATGTAGCTGTTGGTATTTCAGGCGAACCAGAAAAAAATGCTGTTATCATCACTAATAATAATGAATAAAGTTGAGAAAAACTTTTCATAGTTTTAAAAGTTTAGAATATGCTCATCAGATTAAGCGCTGTGGAATAAACAATAAAATCGTATTGATGTTTCCGCTGGCAGCTTTAAGTTTTTGTTTTCACTCACCTGTTTTACACTCTCATGGCTGGTTGTGTTTCGGCTTATTTCTACCAAAACAAAAATAAATTCTTCCTCGTTACTTCATTGTGGCACAGAATACTGTTTTTTTGTGATCTGTGCCATAGGTATTTTGGGGTACAGATCATAAGCGTTTACCCCCCCCAAGTTTTCGGTAAGTTCCATTTTTTAGTTTATAAAAAGTCGCCCTATCCATATTAGCAAAGGATGCCGCATAACGCTCACCAATATGCTCCAGGTAATGGCCATAGTGTCTCATAAAATAGTTGAACCTTTCTTCTACATCATAATGGCGCAAGAGTAATTCACTCCTGGCAACCTGGTAGGTATAACTTACTGAAAGTACCCTGATATAATGGTTAAACGCCGGAAAGTTTTCACATAACACAGTAAGGTCATTTTTATGTATCCTTAATAAGGTACAATCTCTTACTGCTTCTATATTTTCTTCTGAAGGTATATTACCAGAAAAACTTATGGCAGATAACACGATATTTCCTGGCAACATTATCCTGGTAACGGTTTCATCTGTATTAAGCAGGTTTATTGAGCAACAGGCGATCCCTTCTTCTAAAAACCATATATAGTCCACGATTGTTCCCTGGTTTGCCAGCATTTGGCCCGCTTTTACTTTTACATGTGTAATTACGTGTACTAATGCCTGCTTAAGTGGAATACCTAAAGGTACCATTGTATCAAGTAGCTCATTAAACGATGTTAGATGGTTTTCCGCTTTCTTCATAAACAGGGTTTTTACGAGGATTAAAAGCACTTCTCAAACATAAAGAAGAATTTTAAAAGAAGGATGGGGAAAAATCCCCATTTTTTATTGAAAGTATTTTTTTAAAAATAGTAGTATCATTAAAAAATAGGCAATGAAGGTTTGGTAAAGAGTATCTTTGAAACTGAAAACATTTTTTATGAAAGCAAAGTTTGACTACTCCCGTTTACTTCAATATTTTTTACAGGGCCTGCTAATACTGGCTCCTGTAACGGTAACCATTTATGCCCTTTATTTTGTGATATCGGGTATTGACAGCTGGATTCCTATTTTTACCACAACCGGCGAAAACGGGCAGCCGCATGTACAAAACTATGGACTGGGATTTATATTAATTATTGCGGTGATTGTTACTATCGGTTATTTTAGTTCTTTCTTTATAACTGGCCGCATTGTAAGTTTTATGGATAAATTCATGCAGCGTGCCCCCGGCATCAAACATATCTACGGCACTACCCGTGATTTTGTAGAAGCTTTTGCAGGCAACAAAAAAAAGTTTACACAAAATGTATTGGCTAATGTAGATGATAATGATGTATGGCGTATGGGCTTTATTACCCGTGATGATATGGGAGATTTTGGATTTAAAGATTATGTAGCCGTATATATTCCCATGTCTTATTCCGTAGCGGGCCATGTATATGTAATTCCAAAAAGCCGGGTACGGCCTATCACAAATATTACAAGCACACAAACGATGAAGTTTGCAGTAAGTGGCGGACTTACAACTGTAGAAGATACAGAGGTTAAAACCGGGTAGCGCTGCCGCCTGCAAAAAATGAATTATATTTAGTGCCAGAAGCAGCGGATATGAAAAAAAAATTATTTTCCTTTAGTTTAACGGTGGTATTGGTATGCTGCTGGTCTTCGGCACATTGCTGGGGATTTTGGGCGCATCAAAAAATAAATTATTATGCCGTATTTCTTTTACCCCCGGAGATGATGGTTTTTTATAAGCCCAATATTGAGTTTATAGCAGAACATGCCGTAGACCCTGATAAAAGAAGGTATGCCATTGCTGATGAAGGGCCCCGTCATTTTATTGACCTGGACCGGTATGGCCATTATCCTTATGATTCATTGCCCCGTAACTGGGACTCGGCAGTAGCTAAATATTCCAAAGACACATTGATGGCGCATGGTATCGTACCCTGGCATGTACCCCTCATGCTCAGCAGGCTTACCCGTGCATTTAAAGACAAAAACTTTAGCCGTATTCTTAAAACCAGTACAGAGCTGGGCCACTATATCGCTGACGCCCATGTGCCTCTGCATGCCACCCGAAATTATAATGGGCAACTTACCAACCAAAAAGGCATACATGGTTTTTGGGAAAGCCGGGTGCCCGAATTACTGGCAGATAAACGATTTGATTTTTTTATTGGTAAAGCCCAGTATATTAAAAACCCATCTGCCTTTATTTGGGATCGTGTAATGGAAAGCGCCCAAATGGCCGATACCGTTTTACGGGTAGAACGAGAACTTTCTTTACAGTTTTCTGATGATCAAAAATATTCTTACGAAGAAAGAAACGGAAAAGTAATAAGACAATATTCTGCTGCATTTACCAATGCATTTAATAACAGGCTGCATGGTATGATAGAACAAAGAATGCGCCAGTCTATATACGCCATTGCATCTTTTTGGTACACCGCCTGGATAGATGCAGGCCAGCCGGAGCTTGGTTCATTAGCGAAAGAAAAATTGAATGCCACAGAAATAAAAGAAATTGAAAGCCTGAATGAACAATGGAAAAATGCAACAAAAATTATAGGCAGGGAAGAAGATTAAGATTTAAATACAAATGCCAAAAGATTGATACTTCGTATTTACAATAGGTAGCATGATGTTGATAGCTCAGAAGATAGTTTATTCAGTGTGCATTGTTTTAGGGGTTAATAATATTTTATATCAAAACGGCCATCTGTTATTTTCATAGTATCACAATTGTCTGTACTTATGTTAAACCAAAAAATACCAGATAAAATTTTTGTAGTAGTATCCAATTTAGTAATCGTCAATTGGCCTTCGTAATTTTTTCCTATACCTACACCTAAACCACTTTGCGGTACAAAACACTGGTTGTTTGTAGAAAATTGCGCAAAACGGATAGATGTGTCATTAAGCAAATAAATGTTGTTTAGATACGAAAATCCTGCAATAGCAATATCATATTGTTCATAATAAGTTGTTGAAGAGGGGTTTGATCCATGTGCGTATAACGTATCATTAGAAACTCCCCCCCCCAAGTTATATATACTGGTCTTTGAAATCCAATTTTGCCCATTCACCCTACAGGCAAAAATATTTTTGCCTTCGGTGGTAGCATTGGGCAGGCCATAGGGGTTGTCGGGTGTGGGTTGTTTGTCTTTTTTGCAAGCGGCAAAAAAGAGGGCGGCTATGGAGCAGGTAATAAGCAATAATTTTTTCATGGTAAGCATTTTTTGTCTTACAAAGCAAAGGATAATTTTTGTAAAGAAAAAGGGTTAAAACACCCAATTTTTTACGGGGTTTTCACGGGTTAAATTTTTTCGTAATTGTAATGCAGGCCAATAAAATTGATGGGCAGGTTTTTTTTATTGTATTTATCAATAAGCCGGTTAACCGTATCTAAATACAAGAGGTTGGCATTGCTGTTTATTTGCGAACTGTATAAACCGGTATAGAGCATGCGCCACTCGGCCAATGCTACAAAATTACTATCGTGCAATGCTGCACCGGTATAATTATCTAAGTTTAAAAACTCGATACCATAATCCCTTAGCATACCGGTGGTAACAAGGCTTTTGTTAACATAATGAAATACATAATTCATTTTACCATAATAGTTGGTAGTATCATAGCTTTGGGCGTTGGCTTGTAAGCACAGCATTGCCATGCCTATCATTAAAGCAGTTGGTTTTTTCATTTGTGTATTGTTTGGGTTGAATAATTTAGTAACTGATGTCGAACCGTCCGTTGGTAACTAACAAAGTATCGCATAATGGTACGGGTATTTTGCATTCAAATTTGCCAGATATAATTTCACTTTGACTGTTAATTTTAGTAACGGTTATTTGCCCTGAAGTGGCATAAATGGTGGCAACACTGCACCCTCCATTTGGGCAGGTACAATCTCTATTCCCTTGAAAAAATATTTTTGCAGATGAATTTGGAGCTACAGTATAAGTATTTCCTTCTATTGCATTTCCATCTACACGAACGACAAATCTTTCATAGTATGACTGCCCTGCAACTTTTCCACTAGCCCAAACAGTATCCACGGGATGCCCCCCCCCCATATTATAAATTCCTGTTTCCGAAATCCAATTTTGCCCGTTCACCCTGCATGCAAAAATATTTTTGCCTTCTGTGGTGGCATTGGGCAGGCCATAGGGGTTGTCGGGTGGGGGGCCGTGCTTTTCTTTTTTGCAAGAGGCAAAAGCAAGAATGAAACAAGTGGCAAAAAGTAGTTTTTTCATATTTTATTTGATTAGAAAAATGAATAGAGCGTATAAAAATTGCTAAAAATATTTTTGATTTGCTTTTCTTTTACAGGTTTAATGAAATAAAATTAAGAGGATTTATTATCAAATCAATACTTCATTTGGGTAGTTTTTTAAGCAATGATTTTACAACAGTTGTAAAATAGATGATGCTATCTCCTTTGTTTTTGATGTCTGTAAAAAATTTAATCGGGGGTCGCTGCCAAAAATTTCATCACATAAAAAAAGGCTCCCCGTTATGGAAGCCTTTCATTTCGCTGTAGGGGAAGGGTTTGAACCTTCACGGGGACATTAGCCAAAGTGCAAAAAAGAAATAAGCGCTAACCTATTTCAAACTGGTGGTCGACCCCAGTCGGTGCATCTGCAGTTGCAACGGCATTACACTTCGTTTATCTGTAACTCCCCACCCCCGAGACAAGGGGGCATGTCTGCCAAAAATTTCATCACCCCACAATTTTAAAGAACGATTACATCACAAATATAAAGTAATTAGTCCCTTATTTAAAAATAATTCAATTATTATTTTGAAATAATAGATTTTATTTAAATATTTGCATTATTTATTAGATAATAACTAAAACAATCCATTAAATGGCTGCGAAATTAAATCTCGACAAATTAGATCTTCAAATTATTGATGCCATGATGAAGACTGCCGAAATCTCTTATGCCGAACTCGGCAAAAAATTGTTTGTAAGCGGTGGCACCATCCATGTTCGCATAAAAAAATTACAGGAATATCATATTGTTAAAGGTACAAGGTTAAATGTAGATTTAAAATTATTAGGGTATGATATTACTGCATTTGTAGGAATTTATTTAGAGAAAAGTTCACTGTATGATGCCGTGGCAAAAGACCTGATGAATATCCCGGAAATTGTAAGACTTAATTATATCACCGGCAATTACAGTATGTTTATTGAAATCGTATGTAAAGATATTACACAGCTTAGAAAAGTACTGCACGACGATCTGCAAAAAATAAAAGGCATTGAAAGAACTGAAACATTTATTTCCTTAGAAGAGGGCTTTAGCAGAAACGTACCTGTAGCAGATAAGGAGTAAAAGGCTTTTATATACTTTACAAGTCATCCTTCTTCTACGGCATCCCGTAAGCCGTTGCCCAGCAGATTAAAAGCCAATACCAGGATCATAATAGCAAACCCGGGGATTAATGCCAGGAAGGGATTATGAGTAATAATAAAATTATAATTCTCGTTAATCATAAGTCCCCAACTGGGCTGAGGCGGTTGTACACCGATACCCAAAAAACTTAAACCCGCTTCTATAATTATTGCGGTAGCAAAATTACCGGCTGCAATCACCATCAATGGCCCCATGATATTGGGTAAAATATGACGGAAAATAATACGGGCATGGCTAAAGCCCAAGGCTTTGGCAGCCTGTATATACTCTAATTCTTTTATGGCCATCACCTGCCCCCTTACCAGCCTGGCCACACTTACCCAAAGGGTGAGGCCTACCGCAATAAATATTTGCCAAAACCCTTTTCCCATTGCCATGGTAATAGCAAATACCAATAACAGGGTAGGGATACTCCAGGTTACATTTATGAGCCATAAAATAATTTCATCGGTACGCCCTTTAAAATAACCCGCCATAGCTCCCAATAATAAGCCCAGGCTAAGCGATATGATGACCGCAATAAATCCTACTGCCAGGCTAACCCTTGTGCCAATGATAAGCCTGCTTAAAATATCCCGCCCCAATACATCGGTACCCAGCCAGTATTTCTTTTTCATAATATATTTATGAATATTTCCCGGGTTCCTGCCTGTAATTGCTGATATGGCATAGCGCTGTACAATACTGGTATCTTCATCTACAAACTTTTGTACCAGGATGCTGTCTCCCTGCAAAGTATAACCCACGATGGGTATATAAACAGCAGATGACGGGGTCCCTAATATTAAATGAGTTAAAAAGCTGCCCTCGGTTTTCCGGTGGTTCGGGATTTTTAAAAATTGCTGTGTGTACCCCGGTTTCCTGGCTTGTATTTCCACGGTTTGCAAATCTGCATGGGGCGTATTATCCGGCGCTATTATGTATGCGAATAAAGCAATAAAAACAAAAAAAAGAATACAGATAAGGCCGGCAAAAGCAGGCTTATTTTGTTTTAATTTTTTCCAGGTTCTTGCCCGGTAACTAAATATAGTTGATTGCACCCTGTAAAATAAACTTATTCATTCTTTAATCCTAAAACCGGGGCAGGTTCTTTTCTTTTTCTACGCTTACACACATTGATACCTTTTTAACAGGAGAAAAAATAAATAGCTGGTTTTATTTTTGCAGTCCTTGAGGCTCCTTTTTGAATTTGACATACTGCTATTTATGCTGCTGTTTACGAAAGCCACCCCTTTAGCAACCTTACATATTTTTCTGCCGGCATTGTTTCGGCACCCATACTTTTTAAGTGTGGGGTGGGCAACTGGCAATCAATACAAACATATTTTCCCTGCCGGCACAACCATACCAGGGCAGCTTTAGAGGCATTGGCCACATCACTAAACATACTCTCCCCACAAAAAACATTTTTCATTTCTACCCCATACAGGCCGCCCACTATTTTTTTTTGCTGCCATACTTCCACACTTTTTGCGTAGCCCGCTTTATGTAATTGTATATAGGCCTGTTTCATTTCAGGCGTAATCCAGCTACCCTGCTGGCCCTGCCTGGGCTTACTGCTGCACATTTCTATCACTTGCTCAAACGACTTATTGCAGGTGATTTCAAAAGTATTCTTCTTCAAAATATGTTGCATACTCTTACTCACCCTGATGTTTTGCGGAAATAAAACACAACGTTCGGGTGGTGCATACCAGCAAATGGGTTCACCGGGGTTGTACCAGGGAAAAATACCTTGTGTATATGCCAATAATAATCTTTCCTGGCTAAGATCGCCCCCCATTGCCAATAAGCCATTTTCACCTGCCTGCAAAGGATCAGGAAACTGAAGTTGCTGCGTTAAAATGGTAATCATGTAGAATTAATACTCTGCTGTTGCCAGTTCCTGCCTTTGTTTATTTCTCTTTTTATCGGCACGTACCTTTTGCCAATATTTTTTAGCTACCCATAACATACCAAAGCTTTCTCCATCTTCTTTTCCCAAATGCTTATGATGCATTTTATGTGCCCAGCGTATGGTTCTCACATAGGTATTGTTGCTTCGGGTAAACCATTTAAACCTTTGGTGAATGATTACTTCATGTACAATGAAATAACCTAATCCATAAAGAGCGATCCCAAAGCCGATGGCAACGACAGGGTAGTTTTTAGCCTGCAGCCCCAGCATAATACAAAGCCAACTGGGTATGGCAAATATGAGGAAGAAGGCATCATTTTTTTGAAAAACAGTTCCCGATGGTTGATGATGGTCTTTGTGCAAGTACCATAAGAACCCGTGCATAATATATTTATGTGTAAACCAGGTAACCGCTTCCATAAAAATAAAAACGGCAAGTACTATTAATATAAAAAAGAAAATATTCATAAAAATACACGTATCAGCATAAAGAACATTAATTGTATCAACAGCAAATGTACAGCGAATTTATTGTTCTTGGGAAATGGTAAAAAGTAAAATGCTGTTAATAATAGCGCACTTACAAAAATCCAGCAAGTATAATTAAATAAGGGAATATCTGCGGTAAGCCATTGCCAATAGCCCAGTTTAACCGCAGCCGGTTCCAAAATAAAATCAAAGAAAACGGCTAAGGTAGCGCCATCAATAATCACCGATAATGCTTTTATCAATGGGCTTGACGCCAGATTTTGTTCACCCGTATTTTGTGATAACTTGCTAAAAATGCTATGCACTGTGGCTCCTGCACAATAAATAATAATGAACCAGTTTATACCCAGGATGAGTGGAACATTTTTAATCATGGGACCCAGTACGGTTCCATACATATAATCTCCAAACAATGCCCCGGTAGAAGTACCGATGATTTCCACCCCAATACCCGTAGTGGCGCACAACAGAAAAAATATAAGAAAGCCAAGGTTTATCTTTTTTGCTGTATAAAACAAAAGAATGCCCATGAGCAATAAATGATAAGGAGTAGTACGTATAAAAAGCTCTTTATTAATAAATAATATACCTGCCAGGCCGATGGCATGAAACAGGATTGCTATGGCAGTAGCAACCTGGTAGCGGGAATATTTTTTCAAGGCCTATGTTTTAAAGTGAGGAAATCCCGCTGAATGATTTCAGCCGATATTTTTGCAGAGCGTAAACATAAGGGAATGCCGCCCCCCGGGTGTACAGTACCACCACAACAATAAAGACCCTTTATTTTTTTAAAAAAATTGGGTGGCCGCAGGAAGGCTGAAAATTTATTATTGGAAGCAGCGCCATAAAGTGCGCCCTCGTAAGCCCAGGTTTGTCCGGCTATCAAAGAAGGGTTCAGCACTTGTTCAAATTCAATATATTTTTCAATTTCTGCTCCCAGTAACCGTTGCAATTTTTTTAACACGGCTGCTTTTGTTTCCTTTTGAAGGGTTTCCCAATCCTGGCCGGTATGAGCTGCTGTATTTACCATTACAAACCAATTTTCTGAACCGGCAGGAGCATGGCCTTGTTCTTTTTTGCTGGTAATATTTATGTACACTGTAGGATCCTGGTACACACTGTGTTTATTAAATATGGCCTGGAACTCGGCTTTATAGTTATTGCTAAAGAATATATTATGCAGGCCCAGGGCCGGGTATGTTTTCTTAATGCCCCAATAAAATACAATGGCACTGCTGCTCCTGGGTTGCTTTAGTAATTTTTGAGCTTGCACTTTTCGGCCCAGTAAATGCGAATAAGTAAAATAAATGTCTGCATTGCTGATAACCATATCGGCCAAAATATTTTGATGGTTTACTACAACCCCTTGTACGCTACCGCTATTATAAATTATGCGGTCCACTGCGGTATTAAAATAAAATCGCACTCCTTTTTTTTCTGCCAGGCTTTGCAGTGCTTCAATAATTTTTATCATGCCGCCATGCGGATAATAAACGCCCTCATTGTATTCCACGTGCGGAATCATGCTAAGCATACCTGGGGTATTATAAGGGCTGCTTCCATTATAGGTGGCATACCTGTTAAATAATTGTACGGCCTCCGGTGTTCTAAAGGCAGCCGCATTAAAACTATCCAGGTTACCGATAACATGATTTATTTTTACCTGTTTTAATGCTTTAATAACCCGGCGGTGAAACCAGGTATTCGTTTTATGTAAACTATTGTTGAGAAAAATATCACCAACAGAATTAAATAATTTTCCTGCTTTTTGCAAATATTGCTTGGTATGTTCAGCGGGCTCGCCCAATTGTTCTTCCATTTCCCGGGCAAAGCGGTCTATATCGGCATGGGCAGTTATTTTTTTTCCGGATTCAAAAAAATAATGGCATAAATCATCGCATTTCTCATAGGTTAAATAATCATCCATCCGTTCGCCTGCCAAATCAAAAAGAGATTGCAACAAATAAGGTTCTGTAAATAAGGATGGGCCGGTATCAAACTGGTATCCTTGCTTTTGTAAACTTCCTAATTTACCGCCGGCTACTTCATTTTTTTCATATACTGAAACTTCTATACCCTGTATAGCGAGGCGAATGGCTGCTGACAATCCCGCTACCCCGCTACCTATAATTATTGCTTTTGGTGCCATCCTTACACGATTTAATTAAAATGAACCCCGTTATACAAACCGGTACGCAGCATGATAAAAAATTTTCCAAAGTTAGAAACCCGTACTCTTTTTTGTATCAACTCCGTGGCTTTTGTTTTTTTTATTTTTTTAAATAAAGATAAATAATACCGGTAAGCCACAGTCACAGCAAAACGGCTGCTTGCCGGTAGCTGCCTGATACTTTGATAAGCCGCCGTAAAATCATGACTGATATCTGCTTCAATTTTATTTTTATCCAATTCGGTAAAATGTAAAAAATTTACCCCGGGAAAATAAGTGCGGCCCAGTATTTCATAATCTGCTTTTATATCCCTTAAAAAATTCACTTTTTGAAAGGCAGCCGCCAGGGCGCAAGCGCCCGGTTTTAATTGATTATATAAAGCCGTGTTTCCATCACAAAATACAGTAAGGCACATCAGGCCTACTACTTCGGCACTTCCATAGATATATTTATGATAACCCTCGGTATTATAAGTATGATGATGCAGGTCTAATTCCATACTTTCAAAAAAAGAGTGAATCAAATCCTTATCTATTTTAAATTCATTTACCGTAAGTTGAAAGCTGTTTAAAACAGGATTTAAACTGATGCCCGTATCAATAGCATAAAAAGTTTGCTGTTTACATTGTTCTAATAATTCCTGCTTATTGTTTGTATGAAAGCTATCTACTATTTCATCTGCCAGGCGAACAAAGCCGTAAATACTAAATATATGCGGGCGAACAGCCGGGTGCAACAATTGAATAGCGCTATTAAATGAGGTACTATACTTTGATGCCATTATCTTACTGCAACTCCTGCTTACGGTATGAAATAAGGGCATCATGTGATTGAAAAATCTTTAATTATCTCCCGGGCAGCCAGTTCACCGCTAATAAGTGATGGGGGTACACCAGGGCCGGGTACCGTTAACTGGCCTGCATAATATAAATTTTTAATTTTTTTACTGTGCAAAGCAGGTTTAAGTATGGCTGTTTGATTGAGCGTATTGGCAAGGCCATAGGCATTCCCTTTATAAGCGCCATAATCAGTAATAAAGTCTGTAATACCATAGGATTTATAATACCCGATATCTGATTCTATAGAATGCCCCGTTTGTTGCTGAAAACGTTTTATAATTTTATCGAAATAAGATTTCCGCAATGCTTCATTATCGCCAGCTAAACCGGATGCAACCGGCACCAGGAAGAATAAATTCTCTTTTCCTGCTGGCGCTACTGTACGATCTGTTACCGAGGGAGCACATACATAAAACAAGGGATCCCGGGGCCAGGATTTGGTTTTATAAATTTCGAGCCCATGGGTATCAAAATCTGTATCAAAAAATAAACTATGGTGCTGCAAGCCCGGAATTTTTTTATTGACCCCTACATAAAATAATAAGCAAGACGGCGCCATGGTTCTTTTGTCCCAATAATTTTCTGTATAGGAGCGATAGGGTTTATCTAATAACGTACTCTCAATAAAATGATAATCGGCTGCACCCACTACCACATCGGCCTGGTATTCGTATTTTTTACCCGAGGGTAAATGTGTTGCCAGTACCTGTTTTGCCATGCCATCCTGCACTTGAATATGGGTAACATCATGTTCCCATTTAAACTGAACCCCTAAAGATGCAGCAAGGTCATGCATCCCTTCAGCAATTTTAAACATACCCCCCTGGGGATACCAGGTACCTAATTTGATATCGGCATAGTTCATCAGGCTGTACAATGCAGGGATATGATTGGGCATAGCCCCTAAAAACAAAACGGGGAATTCAATGATATAACGCAATTTCGGGTCTTTAAAGAAACGGCCCACATGCGCTTTCATGTTCTTAAATACATCCAGTTTTAAAACACCTCTCAATAAATCAACATCTAAAAATTCAGTAAGTGATACGCCCGGCTTGAATACCAGATTTTGCATTCCTACTTTATATTTATAGGCCGCCTCCTTCATAAAAGCGTCTAAGTTTTTACCGGCGCCCTTTTCTATTTGTTCAAATAGATTTTTTAATTGTTCATAATCTGCCGGAATATCTATTTTATCGTCTTTAAAATACACCCGGTAAGATGGATCTAAACGCTGCAGGGTATAATAATCGGATGTGTTTTTTCCAAATGCATTAAAAAAACGGTCAAATATATCGGGCATCCAATACCAGCTTGGGCCCATATCAAATACAAATCCGTCTTGTTCCATTTTCCGGGCCCTTCCGCCGGGAAGATTATTTTTTTCTAATACGGTAACTTCCCATCCTTCTTTCGCTAAAAAACAAGCTGCTGAAAGACCGGAAAAACCGCTGCCAATGATAATTGCTTTTTTCACACACCGAAATTAATCATATTCATACAAATGCTGTTTATGAAGCAACCCTTTTACAGGAATCCTGTTTCCACTAAAAATCCCGGGCGGGAAGGTTATTAAAAAAGCGGGGCGTTAATTTATTACCGGGAAACAAGATGGTCCAGGCGGTTAAAAAAATAATCTTAATATCTACCCACAAGGAAGCATTTTGCAGGTACCAAATTTCCAGCTTGCCTTTATAGGGATAAATTTTTTGGTACATGATTTTGGGGTCAGAAGCCAGGGAAAGTATTTTTTCTTCATCTCTAAATACCAATGAACCAATACCGGTCATGCCCGGTTTAGATGCATATATCTTTTGTTTTACTTCATCATTATACAAATTAAAACTTACAGGCATCAGGGGGCGTGGCCCTACAATACTCATATCGCCCAATAATACGTTCATAACCTGGGGAATTTCATTGAGTTTACTCATCCTTAAAAATTTACCAAAGGGCATCACCCGGGGATCGTCTCTTAAGGTGATTTCACCTGTACCCATATTCGGGCTGTTTTTTACCATGGTGGCAAACTTCCATATATAAAATATTTTATTTTGGTATCCCACTCTTTTTTGTAAATAAAAAACTTCGTGTTCGCCTGTAAATAATAAAATAAGTACAATAATAATTAACAGGGGAGATAATATCACCAGGGCCAATCCGGCTAAAATAATATCCAGTAAGCGTTTGGTAAATTTATACATTATTTTGAAAGCTGTATCCTTGTAAGATACGGTATTAAAATGCTTCTTTTATTTTTTGGGCTACCGCCATCAACTCTTCATCGCTGATATTGGTACTGCAGGGAATGCTCAGGCAATGACGGTATATAAAATCTGACCGGTCGTTTTGATGATAATAGATCTCATGGGTAAACATCCTGAGCTGGTTCATAGGTACCCAAAATGGGCGGCTTTGCATTTTAGCATCATTCAGTAATTTTAAAACCTCTCTTTGCTTTGCTGTTTTAATGGTTGGCAGCCACCAGTTGGGATTTACATCATCACTCACTTGCTGAAACTGTATATCGCCTATTCCTTGTAATTGGTCTTTATAAAACCGGATGATTTCTTTTTTACGTTTTAAAAAACCGGGTAATTGTTCCATTTGTGCCACGCCCATTGCAGCAGCCACATTTACTAAACGATAGTTATACCCTATTTCGTCATGAATATATTCAAACGGGTCGCTTTTAGCCTGGGTGGTGAGATGCTTTGCTTTTTTTGCCAGGGATTCATCATGGGTAAGGATCATACCCCCTCCGCCTGTAGTAATTATTTTATTGCCGTTGTAGCTAAAAGTGCCCAATATTCCCATGCTGCCGGCGTGTCTTCCTTTATAATAAGAACCCAAAGCCTCGGTACTGTCTTCTACTACCATAAGATGGTGTTCGTTAGAAAGGGCCAGTAGCCGATCCATATCACAGATATTTCCCAATACATGAACAGGCATAATCACCGGTATTCTTTTGCCGGTTTTTATATGGTAGCAAACTCCGCTTCGCTGCTCCGTTTCTGTTTCTAAAAATTGTTGTAACAGGTTTAAGTCCATTTGCCAGTTGTTTTCATCCGCATCAATCAAAACCAAACCGGCGCCTGTATATTTAATGGAATTGCATGTAGCAATAAAAGTAATATTGGGAGCGATCACTAAATCATGGGGAGTAACGCCCAGCATCACCAGGCAGGTATGCAATGCAGTAGTACCACTGCTGGTGGCCACGGCATAGGTGGTGCCCGCAAATTCGGCGCTCATTTTTTCAAACTTATCTACATAGGAACCTACGCTACTCACCCATCCTGTTTCAATACATTCCGTAACATACTTTAATTCATTACCACCCATATTAGGGCCGCTAAGTAATAGCATAACATACAATTTTGCGTTGCAAATGTAGATAATTTTAATGAAGCATATGTGCAGGATAAACTGTGTTCATTTTATACTAATTTGCAACCCTTATCAGCATACGGCTCTTTGTTCATGAATATAATACAGGATAATAAACCCAAAAAAATTCTATTTATTGTGCCCTATCCATTGGGTACAGCGCCATCGCAGCGATTTAGGGTAGAGCAATTTTTGCCGGCCATTCAAAAAGCCGGGATGGCCTGGCACATAAAGCCTTTTTTTAGTGCCCGGGCCTGGCATATTTTATATAAAAAAGGGTCGTTGCCCGGGAAAGGATTAGAAATCCTGAAAGGGTTGGCAAAAAGATTTTGGCTAATCCTGTTCCAGGTTCATCGGTATGATGTAATATTTATCCACCGGGAAGCAGCGCCGCTGGGGCCACCCCTGTTTGAATGGATTATTCGTTTTATATGGCGCAGGAAATTTATTTTAGATTTTGATGATGCTATTTGGGTACCTATAATTACCCGTGAAAATAAAGGCGCAATGGCGCTTAAATGTTTTTGGAAAGTAAAATACTTGTGCAAATGGGCAGGTATAAACCTGGCCGGCAATAACTATCTCGCCGATTTTGCAATTTCCTCAGGAGCTTCAAAAGCAATTTTTTTTCCCACGGTAGTAGATACCCGCAACAGGTTTGTAATACCCGGTAGCAACACAAAAAACAGGAAACCCGTAATTGGCTGGACGGGCTCTCATTCTACCATACATTATTTAAACTCCTGCATTGAAGTATTGCAGAAGGTGAAAGAAAAAACAGATTTTACATTTGTGGTTATTGCCGACAAAAAACCCGAAATAGATATTGCGTATGAATTTGTAGCGTGGAATAAATATTCTGAAATTGAGTGCCTGAAACGTTTTGATATTGGCATCATGCCATTGAAACATACCCCTACCAGTGAAGGAAAATGCGGGTTCAAGCTGATACAATATATGGCCATGGGTATTCCTGCCATAGCGGATGATACCAGGGCAAATTCAGATATTGTTGACTCGGGCATTAACGGTTTTATTTGCCACACAGATGCTGACTGGCAACATGCCATAACCCTATTATTACAAGATGAAACACTCCGTAAAGAAATGGGAGAAAAGGCCCGCAAGAAAGTGGAGGCACATTTTAGTTTAGCGAGCCGGGAAGGGCAATTGCTAGAAGTACTTAATTGTATTTCTTAAGTATTCCGGAATTTTTGTGCGAATGAATCGGTAACAATCCCGGTGCTGAGTAATGTATATATTTCTTTAATTCCGTCGGGTACTTTTTTTGTGATGGTATAACCCAGTGTATTTTTTATTTTATCGAAGTTTACCCGGTAATCCCTGGGGTCTTCGTTCATTTCTACATAATTCACTTTTACATTTGGCACCACTTTACACACTTCTTCTATAATCATGCCTTTGTTATAATTCTCATCGGTACTGCCCACATTAAATACGTTGGCACGCACTTTATCTTCCGGGCTTTCTATTACCAAAATAACGGCACGGGCCAGGTCATCTACATGGCAATAAGGCCGCCAAAACTGGGCTCCCCAAATTTCCTGTTCGCCCTTAATGGTTGCATTACGGGTAAACTCATTTACTGTTAAGTCAAAACGGATGCGGGGCGAAAAACCATATACGGTACTAAAGCGCAGTGCAGTACTGCAGATATTACTATCTTTCCTTTCTTCCAGTAAATATTTTTCGAATTTCACTTTTAACTCGGCATATAATGAAACGGGCCGCAGTTCCGAGGTTTCGGTAACAAAAGAATCGGGATCGGGCATTTTACCATAGTTACTACAGGTGCTGGCAAAAACAAAACGTTTAATGCCTGCTTTTTCGGCTGCTTCAAAAAGCTCTACACTTCCTGTCCAGTTTGTATCATGTGCCAGGTCGCTATATTTTTTGCAGGCAGGATCGCCTACGATCGCAGCCAGGTGTGCAATTGCATCAATCCCCTCTAAGGCACGGTTTACATCGGCCGCATGGCGTACATCCCCTTTTAAAAATTCAAAATTGGGATGCAGCATTACATCGTATAAAGCTTCTCCACCAAACATCAGGCTATCAAAAGCCCTTACTTTATATCCTTTATGCAGCAATTGACGTACCAGTACAGAACCAATATAACCTGCACCTCCTGTAACTAAAACCTTCATAATTATTAAAATTTCCCGGCAAAGATATGGTAAACTAATATTGAAAAATAAATACAGATCCTATTTGCTGCCGGCCTTATGCTATTTCATTTTTAATACCCGGGCCGGGTTGCCTACTACGGTTACAGCATCGGGAATATCTTTTACTACCACCGATCCTGCACCGATCATTACATTTTTTCCGATCTTTATTCCTTCTTTTACAACAGCGCCTGCGCCTACAAAAGAATGATCGCCCAATTTTACATTTCCGCATAATACAGCGCCCGGCCCCACGTGGCTAAACTCGCCAATTTCACACTCATGTTCAATAATACAGCCCGTGTTACAAATAGCTCCTATGCATACCCTGGCCAGGGCATTGATTGTTACCTGTGCAGAAACCATTACCCCGTGCCCGGCAATACTTACACTATCATCAATAATAGCTGAAGGATGAACCGCATTTACCGGGAACAGGTTTTGCCCGGCAAGCTGGTAATAAATATTTTTACGAATGGTATTATTGCCAATGGCTATAAAAAACTTTTGTTGCTGCATGGCCTCCAATCCTGCTACCGACATTTCGTTTCCGTAATACCGTAACGAAAATGGATTCTGTTCTTTTTCTTCCTTATCGCAATACCCGTTAACATGTAAGCATAAGGCCATAAAAATGCCATGAACTACATAAGCATGGCCGGAGTATCCAATAAGTATCATAACGTGGAATTAGAATTTTAAAACAGGATTTTTTTTAATTCATACCGTTTATCATTAAGCAAAGCCCCTGTACTGCCTGTTACTAAAGATAAAGATAGATATTCATGGGTCAATTATGGAGCCGCTTATTCTCCTTTACCAGCTTATTGTATTCCTGCAGCATGTGTTGCCAAAAAACTTCCCGCTTATATTTTTCAATTACCATAGCATGCAAAGTTCTGGCTTTTTGTTTCATTTCATCTGCTTGCTGTAATGCATGCTGAATGGCCTCTTTTAAAGCACCAGTATCTTTTACGGCAAATAAACTTCCGGTATTTTCTGTTACAATATCTGTATTGCCACCAATCCTGCTGCACAGTATGGGTAATTGCATGGCAGCGGCCTCTAACAGTACATTGGGAAATCCTTCCCGGTAGGTAGGGAATACAAAATAATTTGCAAGCGCCATATAATATTCTACTTTATCTGTCCAAGAAACATGCAAAATATCCCGGTTGTGTAAAATTTCATGGTATATATCTTCCGGAATCGGATCCAGTTCTTCTTCATATTGCCCTACCAGCATGAGCTTTAAGCCGGGTATTTGTTTTTTGAGCGCCTTAAAGGCGGTAACCAATTCTACAATTCCTTTATCTTTTACCAGCCGGCCTACAAATAATAAGTAACAGGCTTGGGGGTTATATTGTATTTTATCTTTTATTTCATTTAATTGATCATTGGCTATGGCATCCGGGTGAAACCGTAAAGTATCTATTCCATTAGAAGAACCCTGGCCAATAACGGTTAATTTTCCAGGAGAACAAAAACGATGCTTTAAGATGTATTCTTTTAATGAATTACTATTGGGCCATACTTGTGTAGCTGCTGCATAAGTGATCATTTCTACCGCTTGCAATATTTTTAATGTAAGGCCATGCGCCACCATAAGGGGCAGGCCGGCAACCGTATGAATGCGTATAGGAACCCGGCAAAACCAGGCCGCAATCATTCCCAGCAAGCCGGCTTTGGGTGTTTCGGTATGTACAATGGCAGGCTTTTCTTTGCGAAAAAGGCGGATGAGTAAATAAAGCGCTTTCAGATCTTTTAGGGGTGTTATCTTCCTTGTCATGGGAACCACTGTATGCGGGCATTCCTCCTGCTTCTTTACCAAATCTAATTCTTTGCCTGCAGCGCTTACCAATAACACCTCGTAGCCATGATTATGCATAAAAGAGGGCTGCCCATTTAGCGGGTAGGCCAGGGCAATGGGAACGGTAGTAATACGTATCAGTTTTGGTTTTTGTAGCAAAAGATCTGTTTGGTTAAAGCTGGGCAAAATTAACGGTTATAAGGCGCTGCACAAATGTTGCCTGTAATTTTATTTATAAAAAAAGTATTCCCGGTAAGAAATACTTTTTTAAAGAATTACATGAATAAATTCAGGAAACTGCTTTTTGCTTATTGTAATCCGGCATCCATAATGGGTACATCCATCCCGGCACCACATCCCGGTGGGTGGGTGAAACGGTTGCAGCAGCTTTTGCCTGCCGGGTTTGCAATTGTGAATATTCCAATAATATTTTTTCCCATACCTGGGTGGTTTTAAATTCCCGGTGAATATAATCATGCAATTGAGATGCCATCTGCATCATTTCTGCTTTTTGCATTAAACTATATTCAATTTTTTCTGCCAGGCTTTGCACATTCCGGGTATTGAATAAAAGCCCGGTTTGATGGTTTTGTACAATATCAATATTACCACAAATAGAGCTGCAGATGATGGGCAGCTTCATGGCACCTGCTTGCAGGAGTACATTGGGAAACCCTTCCCTGTGCGAAGGAAAAACAAAAGTAGTTGCCAGTTGCATATAATATTCCACATCGTTTGTCCAGCCAACATGTATCACATCGGGATTCTGTTGAATGTTTTCCATCGTATGCTGTGGTAAGGGGTCTAGCCCGCTTTCAAAATCGCCCAGTAATAATAATTTTAAACGAGTATGAGATTTTTGTAACCGGGTAAATGCATCTACCAGTTCTATTATCCCTTTATCTTTCACCAGGCGGCCGGTAAATAATAAATAATTGTATGAGCTATTATAGTGAATGCTTTCTTTTATTTCTGCCAGTTTACGGGGATCCAGTATTTGAGGATTGTATCGTTGCAGGTTTATTCCATTGGAGGAGCCTTTGCCAATGATATTTATTTTTTCCGGCCGGGTAAGTTTTTGCTCTAGAATATATTTTTTAAGCGAGGGGCTATTGGGCCATATGGTAGAAGCACAGCAGTAGGTAAGCTTCTCAATATATTTTAGTAAAGTAAATTTCGCTCCGTGTTCTACCATCAGGGGCAAGCCGGCCACAGTATGTATTCTTGTTTTTACACCACAAATGCGGGCTGCCAACATACCCAGCAAGCCGGCTTTAGGAGTATGTGAATGTACAATATCGGGCTTTTCCTTAATAAATATTTTGATGAGCTGGAATAAACATTTTAAATCTTGTATAGGGGTGATCTTCCTCGTCATGGGAACAATCAGGTGCCTGCATTTTTCTTGTTGCAGTACTTCGGTAAGTTCTTTACCCTCTGCACTAATCATAATTACATCGTACCCGCTGGTGCTCATATAATTCATTTGGCCTTGCAATAAATAGCGCAATGCCATGGGTACCGTGGTAATTCTTATCAGTTTGGGTTTATTCGTCTTTTGCATGCTTAAGATGGTTGTTTTCTGTACATGAAAAACACAAGCTGCAAATTAATGGGCTACAACAGGGGCTGGCTTACCTCCTTTTCAATCTGTTTACCCGGCTTTTCATCTACTATTGGATATTTACCTAACGTATGCGTAAAATAATTATTGTGTACCTGTTTTATTTTGTACCCTATTACAAGGAGCAATCTATCAATACATTAGCCCCATTTTTAAAGTTCCCGGGGGGATGAATCCATACACCGCATCATGCTATATTTACAAACTATACTATGTATTTTAATTTTTAAGACTTTCAAAATCAATTGCCTTACTTCAAATTGAATACTTAATTTTAACTTATTGACTCATTTGCTAAACAGGCCCCAGGGATTACTCTATGGATATATTAGATTTTATTGCCTTTTTTATATACATAATTATCTTTTCCCTAATTTTTTCTGTTTTTAGAAAAAAGATAAAAAATGTAGAATTAAGAGCCTACCACAAATACGCATTTTGGATAAAAGTGTTTGCTTGTTTTAGCTATTCTATTTTTGTACTCTATATTGTAAAGGGTGGCGATACTATGGACCTGTATTATCCGGAGGGATTAAATATGTTCAGGCGTATTTTAAATGGGGCAAACAGTTATGATCTTTTACTGGGCTCTGTAGATAATATAGATCCCAACACCCTGGCAAACCCGAACCAAATGGGTTATTTAAGAGACCCCAGTAATTTATTTACAATCCGGTTTACTGCCATATTGTGTTTCCTTTCTTTTGGTAAATTTTTAGTGGTAAACCTTTTTTATGCCATGATCGCATTCACCGGTATTTGGAAATTATACCGCTTTTTTGCTGAACAGTTTCCTGATATGCGTAAACCTTTCGCATTTGCCATTTTATTATTACCCACATTCACCTTTTGGAGTTCGGGCATTTTAAAAGACCCGTTAGCTGTGTCAGCTTTAGGCTGGTTTACTTTTGCTTTGTTTCAGCTTGCAGTAGAAAAGAAAAATTTGATTCGGAATCTACTTATCATCATCATTACTTTTTATGTATTCTCGGTGATAAAAATTTATATAATCATTGCCTATTTACCCGCTTTTTCTATTTTTCTATTGTTAAAAAATGCACAGCTTCTTAAAAACCCGGTATTTAAGTTCATGCTTATTGTTGGTTTTATCATTATAAGTGTAATCAGTTTTTCTGCCATTGCCACCCGTATGCAAAATGCAATTGCCGATTATGCCGGTGAAGATATTGTGGAAGGTATTTCGGAATACCAGCAAACCTATAAGAAAAAACAGCAGAGTAGCGAGGGCGCCTATTTTTCGTTGGGTGTAGAATTTGATGGAACCGTGGGAAGCTTATTAAAAGTAGCGCCCATGGCTGTTATTGCTACGCTTTACCGGCCTTTTTTATGGGAGAGCAGAAATATTTCTACACTACTTTCTTCATTAGAAAGTTTATTCATGATGCTATTTACCCTGTACGTGATTTTTAAGGTGGGGTTAATCAGGTTTATTCGTACCATTATAAAAAAGCCCATTGTTTTGTATTGCTATTTCTTCTCGATCAGCTTTGCATTATTTGTGGGTGCTACTACGCTTAATTTTGGTACACTGGTTCGGTATAAAATTCCGTGTATGCCATTTTATGTAATCTCTTTATTCATGATTTTATATTTCAATAAAAATAAAAAAATTAAAAACACGGAAAATACGGCAGTTCCGGTACCGGTTTAAGTACCCGGTAAAATAGCCCGGTACACTTTATGGTAAGCTTCTATGGCCGATTGTAAAGAATATATTCGTAAAGCAGCAGCCCTTATTTTTTCAGCAGAAAACGGGTTAGGGTCTTTTAATTTTTCTGCTACCTGCCGATACTCATCGCCATTCAATGATTCTAATACATAACCCGCTTCGTTTTGCAAAACAATTTCTTTTACATCTCCCACTCCTGCATTGGTGATTACGGGTATTCCCATAGCCATGATTTCGCCGTGCTTGGTAGGCGAAGAGGCCATTTTAGAATAACAGGGCTTAATAAAAAATAACGAATAACTGCTTAACGAAAGTAATACGGGTACTTCTTTTCGGCGTGCAGAAATAATTTTTATAGATGATTCTAAAATACCTGCGGCTTTAGCTGCTTCCCTGATTTCCGGGTGCCTGCCGGGCGATATAAAAAGGAAGACGGTATTCGGGATTTCATCTTGCAGCACTTTACAAAATGCCATCATCTCCTTTGTCAAATACCATCCGCCAATGGAACCAAGATAACTGATTATAAAATCACTTTCATTGATATGTAACTGATGTAAAAAATTATTTCTTATAGCCGGATCAATATTAGCAGGATCAAAGAGTGCTACATCGGCACTACAGGATATTACAGAAACCGGCCTGGGCTGGCCTTTTATGTTTTTCCAGCTTAGTATTTCTTTTTGTGCTGACCCGGTGAGGCAATTATTAAAATCTGCCTGCTCAATACATTCCTTTTCTTTTGATTTAAAATAATGGTACAAGACTTTATAAACAGGATTTCCCATATGCCACATGCCGCCATCAATTCGTTCATCGGCCCAAAAGCCCCGGATATCATTTAAGAAAGGAGTTCCGAATTTTTTTTTCATCCACAATGCTGCCAGTGCCGGAATGCCGGTTCGGGCGTGTACCATATCAAAGGGTTCATTTTTTTGTGCTTTGCGAATAAATTTTTTCATCAGCATCAAGTCATATATCCCCGAAAGTACCGGGGGATTTTTATGATACGTTATACTTTTCCAGGTAATAGGAAAATCTGCTATTTGATTTTCAACTTCATTTTTATGAAGTGCATACTTTTCGGGTTTATCAAAACTTAAAATAGTAAACCGGTAGCCAAAACGGGTAAGCCCTGCCAGGTAGGGTATCACCTGGCTTTGACCTAAGGGATCGGTCATACCATCATAGGAAAGAAATAAAATATGGGGTTGCGCTTTTTTCAAAATTATATTTACCGGGTTTTAGTTGAGCTATTTCATCCATCGTTCATACCACATTTGAAACATGAGGATAAACCAAATTTTCTCCACCCGTTCTACCCGGCCATTATAAAAGGAGTTTCTGAGCCTTTGAATTTCGGCATTGTTAAAGATACCTTGTGCTTCAATGTATTTGTCATCAAACAGTTCATCAACAAAAGGCTTCAGCTCTTGCGTAAGCCAATGTTGCAGCGGGATACCAAATCCCATTTTAGGCCTGTCCATGATTTGCTGTGGAATATATTTATGTACAATTTCCTTTAAAATAATTTTCTTTTTCCCTTTGTCATATTTAAAATGAGAAGGCAATTGAGCTGCCCATTCAATAATGCGATGATCTAAAAATGGTTCACGGCCTTCCAGGCTCACACTCATACCCGCCCGGTCAACTTTTTGTAAAATATCATCTACCAAATACGTTTGGTAATCAACCGCCATAATATAATCCAGGATGGTGAAACGTTTTTCACCCAGTTCAGAACTGTCGAACGCAGTCTCAATTTTTTTTACTTTATTTTTAAAGAGCTTATGGATCTCTTCATCTGTCATGTGCCGGGTAAGGCTTACTAAAATATTTTTTTCTGAATTATTTTTTAAGAACGATTTTACTTTTTCGTAACGGGTATGAAATTCATATTTTTTTCTAAGAATGGGCACTTTATCTGCCGGTATCTTATCCATGGTAGCTGCCGCTAGTTTACGGATGGAGGCGGGTAATTGTGCCATTTTTTTACCATACCGCATCATATAATCATAGCGGTTGTAGCCTGCAAATATTTCATCTCCCGCATCTGCTGAAAGTGCCACGGTTACTTGCTTTCGGGCCACCCGGCTCACCAATGTAGTGGGTATTGCGCTACTATCGGCAAAGGGTTCATCGTAATAAAAAGGCAAGTCGGGTACAATTTCCAATGCCTCTTTTTGAGTACAGTAATATTCTGTATGATCGGTGCCCAGGTGGCGGGCAATTTCTTTAGCATAAGGCGCTTCATTTAGGCCGGCATCGGGAACCCCAATCGTAAATGTTTTAATTTTTTCAGAATTATTTTTTTGAAGTATGGCTGTTACGCAGCTACTGTCATAACCCCCGCTTAAAAAAACCCCTACGGGAACATCGCTTACCATCCGGTATTGAAAGGCATGGGTCAATAATTTTTCTGTTTCTGCAACGGCTTCATCAAAACCAATTTCCAAAACCGGTTTGTTGTAGGCATCATATACATTCCAATATTGTTGCATGGTAAAAGACCGGGTTTTGATATCCATCTGCAAATAATGCCCGGGTTTTAGTTTATAACAATTTTCAAAAATACAATGCGGTGTAGGTACGTACCCAAATTGCATGTATGCAGAAAGAGCATCCTGGTCAATTTCCTTTTCAAAAGCAGGGTGTTTCATCATCCCTTTAAGTTCTGATGAAAAAAGAAAAAGATCGTTTTTCCAATAATAAAAAAAAGGTTTTACACCTGCCCGGTCACGGCAACAAAAAAGCGATCCTGTATGTGTATCGTAAATAACAAAGGCAAACATGCCAATAAATTTTGAGAGCATGGCCGCTCCCCATTGTTGCCAGGCATGTAAAATAACTTCAGTATCCGAATGGGCTTTAAATTGGTGGCCGGCCTGTACTAGTTCTTTTTTTATTTCTTTATAATTATAAATTTCCCCATTAAATACAATCCACAAGCCGTTATATTCCATGGGCTGGCCGGCTGCCTCGCTTAAGTCTATAATAGATAACCTGCGATGCCCCAGGGCTACCTGCCCTTCTTCCCGGTTAAAGAATGCAATGCCCCTGCCATCGGGCCCCCGGTGAATCAACTCATCGGTACATGCATTTAATATCTTTTCAGACGATTGCTTTTTAAAATCAATAAACCCTACAATACCGCACATATAATTTTATTTTTTATCCCTCATTTCTTCTTCATACAAACCGGTAAGCAACTTAACGTGATGCTCTATGGTGAAATTGTTCATGGCCCGGTAGTATCCTTTTTCACCCAGCAATTTCATGTTTTCGGGGTTAGCCAAAAGTGCATTTAATTTCATGATAAAATCACCGGGATTTTGTAAATCAAAATATACCGCACAATCTTCGCATTGTTCCCTAAATGAGGGAATATCGCTTAACAATAATGGCCGCCCGGATGCCATGGCCTCTAATACACTTAATGAAAACCCTTCAAATTTTGAAGGCATTGCAAAAATATGATAGCTTCCTATGAGTTCATGAATATTTTTAACGAGGCCCTTTAAATGAATATTCACTTTTGCTTCATTAATTAAATTTTGATAATACTCAAATGCCGGGCCATAGCCATAAATATCTAATTGAATATTTTTATCCCGGATGAGGGTGAACGCCTGAATTAAATATTCAAAATTTTTATTTTTTCGCATAGAGCCAATACAGATGATACGGATAGGATCCATTTCAATGGGGCCCTTTGTAAATATAAATTGTGAACTGTCAATAAATGTATAAATCACAAATGCCTTACCCGGCTTTACATGCAATACCGAAAAATAATCCCGGAGGGCTTGTTGCGATACGGCAATGATGGTAGATTTTCGAAACCGGTAAGTAAACCTGTCCAGGAACCGGATTATCCATTTCTTATAATCTACAGCTGCTGAAATTGCCGTGTGAATGGTGGTAACTAAGGGTATTGAGGCCGGTGTTGCGAGGCGGGCAACAAAATTGCTATAGGGCAAATGAGAATGCACCAGGTGGGGCTTTTGGTCCCTGATGATTTTTTTTAGTTTGCTTACCATGGCCGGTAATTGTGTTAAAGAATTCCCGGAAAAACTGATATGCTGATCGCAAACCAGCTCTTCTTTAAAATCATTAACATCAGAAATAGTGACCACAATATTGTGGTATTGCCCTAATTTTTTTAATACTCCTACCAGCATGGTTTCTGCACCGCCCCGGCCCAGGTTATAAATAATATGAAGGATTTTTTTCTTTTTCAATGCGATGAATCTTTAATACATTACCTGCCCCTGTAGTCTTTTTTTATTAACGGCTTCCATTTAAGGGGTTGCCTCATCAATTTTATCATATACCTTTTCCATACGGGTATGTGAAAGGAAAATTTTTTATCTGCATTTTGTAAAACTGAATAATAAGTCTGCATTACTTTTTCTGCTGAAAATTCCCTGGCCCGAAGCCAGCTTTTCTCACAAAGCAGGGCATATTCATCTTCGCTGCTTGTGTATGCCTGCAGAATGAAGGGTTCATAAGAACCGGTTTTTTTTCCTGCAATTTGTTCTCCCACTTCGTAGCCCTGCTGCTGAAAAAACCAGCCATACGTGGCATCTTCCTGGCAACTTTCAATAGCCTGCAAACCGGGTACACCCTGCCTCGAACTTTCAATGATAGAGGTCCCCATTCCCACAAAAAGAAGAGCATCGTTTACAATGGAATTAAAATCGGCATACTCTATCCGGCCATGCAAATAAACATAATGGCCGGCATCTAATTTATTTATTATAGTTTTTACTTCATCCATCAATTCTCCCTCCCCGTAAATATGATATTCAAAAGCATATCCTTTTTTTCGTAAGGATGCCAGCAGGTTAATAAGAGGTGAAATATAGTTTTTAAAATAAACCAGCCGCCCCACACTCACTATTTTATTTTTATTTACATTTTTTCGGGGCACGTATTGGGCAGGAACATCTACCATTATGGGCACCAGGGGAGATTTTGAAAAATCAAGGTGAAAATAGGATTCATGTTCCTTTCTCACCACGTCATTCATAAACAAAAGGTTTTGTGCGGGAATTTTTGAAAATAATTTTTTATACATTTTCACATCCGGCGAGGGCCACCCATGTGTTTTTATAATAAACGTGCGGGGGTGATAAAACCCAATAACCACGGCAGCGCCGGGGAAATATTTTGCTTTGATGGTATCGTAGCAATCATACAACCGGTCACCTGATAAGATGCCATGAATGACCTCAATGGGGGGCAAATTGTTTTCACTTTTGAGCCGGGAAAGATCGCCCGGGAAATACACGGGGCATATTCCTTTAACTTCAACAAGCAGGGAAGTTTCTATATTTTTATTCAGGAAAAGAAAATAAGGGTTGTGCCCATCTTTTTTGGCATGGTATGCCTGCCTCAAAAGCAAAGTAAAAGTTCCGTCTATGAAAGGGTAATCCCGAATAAAAAGAATGTTCATACTTAAATTTAGTGAATAAAAACAGACGGTTATAAAAATCGCTTTTTCATAATCATATACATCACTACCCAATAAATAGCATAATTGATGCAGAAAGAATAAGTAGCCCCAATAATGCCAAATTTATTTAAAAAGATATATGACAATACCACGTAACTCAGTGAGAAAAAAATTTCAGTAATAATAAATGTTTTTGTCATGGCTTTTGCAATCATTAAATAAGCCAGTAACCAGCTCCCGATTTTAAAAAAATCTCCCATAAGCTGGAAAGCAAATAAAGGCCGCATGGGTAAAAATTGCGGGGTAAACAATAGATGAATAATAAGATCTTTAAAAAGCCAAATGGCAAATGCAACCAATCCTACAATGGGTAAAATTATTTTATATCCATTTTTAATTTCTGTTTTAAGTTCATGCCGATCCTGAATTTCTGATAAACGGGGCATATAGTACACGGCTAATACGGAGGTAATAAAGCCCAGGTAATAGTCAGAAATTTTTGTAACCGCCTGCCAATAGCCGGCTTCTGTAGCAGAAAACCGGAGAATCATTTTATCCCGTATAAGAATTTGAATAGCCGGTGCAATGAAGCCGCTCACCAAGGCCATAACAGAAAAAGCCAATAGCATTTTGAAAACCTCTTTGTCCCAATTTGAAATACGGGGTTTCCAGGAAATCCCCAATTTTTTAAAAATAAAAACATTCATTACAAAAACAACTATACCCGAAGCCGTACTGGAAATTAACACTCCTATTAATCCAAAATAAAAGGCACCCAGCAATGTAAAACTTACCCCTATTAAAGATGCGCTGATATTTACAAGGGTATATTTTTTTATTTCTTTGAGCCCGTTTAATATAGCCAGGAACAAAGTGTTAAAGGAGATCAGCATCACAAATAAACCAAATAAAAAATACACCAGCCAATATTCGGTTGTTTTAAATGCGGCTCTTGATAAATAATGGCTACTGCTTAAAACGATAACAGAAATAATAAGGGAACAGAAAAAAGAAATAAGGAAGGCGCTATGGATTATTTTTTGAACTTTTAGTGGCTCTGTTTTATGCTGCGCCAAATATTTTATTACGCCCATGGTAATAGCGCCGGTAGCCAGTAAGGTTAGGATGGCAGTTGTATTTTGAAACTGGCCAACAAAAGCGATCCCTTCGGGGCCTATTTTTACGGCAACCACTTTTATCACAATAAAGCCACTTAAAAAAGTAATGGCAGTAGAGATAGAAGTGTAAAAACTTGTTTTTATCAGGTTCACTATGAAAATAAGTTTACAACCTGGCAAACCTTTTCATATTCTTCGGCTTGCATCACCGGGCTTATAGGCAATGATATTACCTGGTTGTGTATTTTTTCTGAAATGGGGAACTGCTGTGTATGTAAGCTCTTATATGCTTTTTGCTGATGTGGCGGAATGGGATAATGAATTACGGTTTGCACCCCATGATCCAGTAAGTATTGCTGAAAGGAATCCCGTTTTTCTGTTCTCACCACAAATACATGCCACACATGAGTAAGGTCGTTAAGGACATCCGAATTTTTTGATGCCGGTAATACGATGTGTGGATTTTGAATATGATTTATATAATATTGGGCAATCTCCCTTCTTTTTTGATTGTCAGCATCCAGGCTTTTTAATTTTACAGAAAGGAAGGCGGCCTGTAATTCATCGAGCCGGCTATTTATACCCAGGTACAGGTTTTCATATTTTTTATGAGAACCATAATTGCGCCATGCGCTTATAATTTCTGCCAGTGCCTCATCCTGGGTAGTAACAGCACCGGCATCGCCCAGGGCGCCCAGGTTTTTGCCGGGGTAAAAACTAAAGCCGGCTGCATCCCCCAGGTTTCCGCAACGCTTACCCCGGTACACAGCACCCTGCGATTGGGCGCAATCTTCAATTACTTTTAAATTAAAATTCTTCGCAATAGCCATTATGGGATCCATATCGCAAACCTGTCCGTATAAATGCACTGGTAATATGGCTTTTGTTTTGTTTGAAATTTTTTCTTCTATAAGTGCCGGGTCTAGTAAGTATGAATGAATATCGGGTTCACATAGTACGGGGGTAAGGCCTGCTTTGGAAATGGCCAAAATACTGGCAATGTAAGTATTGGAAGGAACGATCACTTCGTCGCCGGGTTTCATAAACCCCATTTCTTTATACGCTTCCAAAATTAAAATAAGTGCATCTAAGCCATTGGCTACGCCGATGCAGGATTTGGTTCCGCAATAACCGGCAAACTCCTGCTCAAAATTACGGAGTGCATTTCCCATAATAAACCAGCCGGAATCTAATACCGCTTCAAAAGCCTGCATCAGCTCCTGCTTATTTCGCCGGGTTATTTGTTTGATGTTTAAAAACTCAATCATGCGCCATTATATTTTTCTATGATCTCTCCTTTCTCATTCAATTTTGCCATAACCCGGGCAGGGTTGCCATATACCAGTGTAAAAGGCGGAACATCTTTGGTTACTACTGCCCCTGCGCCAATGAGTGCATACTCTCCAATGGTAATTCCACCCAGGATGGTTGCATTTGCGCCCACCGATGCAAAAGCGCCGATTTTCGTTAGCTGAAATTCAGCCGGGTATTGCCTGGAACGGGGATACTTATCATTCGTAAAAGTTACATTCGGGCCAATAAAAACATCATCGGCCAGCCTTAACCCATCCCATAAAAATACACCACTTTTAACGGTAACCCGGTTTCCAATGATTACATCGTTCTCAATAAATGTATGGCAATTAATATTGCAATCTTTACCTACTACGGCGCCGGCTAAAATAATAGCAAATTGCCAAACCCTTGTGCCCTCGCCTATTTGTTTTGATTGTACATCTGCAGCAGGGTGTATCATTGTAATTGTTTAAAAACTTCGTAATCCCTTATATAATCTGATTCTTTATAAGGCATATTAGCAATACACATTTGCACTGCATTGTGGCTGTACTGCATAGTATGCCAGCAGTATACCGGCATAAGCAAGCCTTGTTCGGGGGTATCTAATGTAAATTTTTCTTTGATGCCCCCGGGAATTTCAGTTTCTACCAATATGGTTCCTGCAACCGCAACCAGTATTTGCACAAGTTCGTGATGGGCATGCCCGCCCCGGTGAATGGTTCCCGGTGTGTGATAAGTCCAGTAAACCCGTTTTACTTCAAATGGCAGGGTATTATTTTCTGCTACTGAAATATAGCCCTGCATGATATTTCCTATCCGGGGAAACTGAATGATTTGGGGGTTTTTATATACCATGAACCGGGTTTGTTATTTTAATTTTTTTAAGTATTCGCCATAGCCGCTTTTTTTCAACTCTTCTGCCAATTGCATTAATTGATCGTGGCTGATAAACCCTTTACGCCAGGCTATTTCTTCGGGGCAGCCAATTTTTAATCCCTGCCGCTTTTCAATAACTCTTACATATTCGCTTGCATCGCTTAAAGAATCAAATGTACCGGTATCTAACCAGGCGAATCCCCGGTCGAGCACGCCTACATGTAATTGTTTGCGCTGCAAATATATTTTGTTTACATCAGTAATTTCATACTCCCCCCGGATGCCCGGTTTTAGCTCTTTTGCTATTTGTACTACATTGTTGTCATAAAAATAAAGCCCGGGTACGGCATAGTTACTTTTTGGTTTTTGTGGTTTTTCTTCCAGGCTTATTGCGGTAAACCGGTCATCAAATTCTACCACGCCATATCTTTCAGGATCGCTTACGGGGTAGGCAAAAATGGTTGCGCCGGTTTGTGCAGCAGCATTTTGTAATAACTTGCTAAACCCACTGCCATAAAAAATATTATCGCCTAACACCAGGGCCACAGGATCATTCCCGATGAATGATTCTCCAATTACAAAGGCCTGGGCAAGTCCGTTGGGTATTTCCTGGCGGGCGTAAGTAATATTACAACCCCATTTTTTTCCATCACCCAATAAGCGTATGAACTGGGGCTGATCATCGGGTGTGGTAATAATCAAAATATCTTTTATCCCGGCAAGCATAAGTGTACTTAGCGGATAATAAATCATTGGCTTATCAAAAATGGGCATCAATTGTTTGCTAATGCCCATCGTAATCGGGTATAGCCGGGTTCCCGATCCGCCTGCCAAAATAATACCTTTCATTAAATTATCTTTTATGATATTGCTGTTCGTAATAATCTTTGTAGCTCCCATTCACCACATCGTTTAGCCAGGCCGTGTGAGCCAGGTACCAGTCAATGGTTTTTGATAATCCTTCTTCAAATTGCAAAGAAGGAAGCCAGCCTAATTCTTCTTTAAGCTTTGTAGCATCTATTGCGTATCGCAAATCATGGCCTGCCCTGTCTTTTACAAAACTGATCAATTTTTCGGAACTGCCTGCTTGCCGGTTTAGCTTGGTATCCATTTGGCGGCATAGTTCTTTTATCAAATCAATATTCGTCCATTCATTATGCCCACCAATATTATAGGTTTCTCCTGTTTTTCCTTTATGAAAGATAAGGTCAATGGCCTTTACATGATCTTCTACATACAACCAGTCCCTTATATTTTCACCTTTACCGTATATGGGCAGGGGCTTATTGTTGATGATATTATTAATGCTTAAGGGTATCAATTTTTCAGGAAAATGAAATGGCCCATAATTATTACTGCAATTAGAAATTTTTATGGGTAGCTGATAGGTGTGGTGGTATGCCCTTACAAAATGATCGGAAGAGGCCTTACTGGCTGAGTAAGGGCTGCGGGGATCATAAGCCGTATTTTCATAAAAAAAACCGGTTTCGCCCAATGAGCCATATACCTCGTCGGTAGAAATATGATAAAATAATTTGTTTTCATAATTATTCTTCCAGTTTTCTTTGGCAGCCTGCAAAAGGGTTACCGTACCCAGTACATTGGTACGTACAAATGCCAGCGGATCAGAAATAGACCGGTCTACATGGCTTTCAGCAGCACAATGCAATACAGCCGTTACGGCATGAGATTCAAATATTTCATTTACCAGGGCAGCGTTTGTAATGTCGCCTTTTATAAAATGATAATTAGGCCGGTCTTCTATATCTTTTAAATTTTGCAGGTTACCGGCATACGTAAGGGCATCCAGGTTAATTATTTTATATTGAGGATACTTAGATACAAATAGCCGGGTAAGATGAGAACCAATAAACCCTGCGCCCCCGGTAATAAGAATCGTTTGCATAAATGAGTATTAAAACAAAAAAAAACTTTTTTCGTTTACTAAACTGGTTAAATTTAAAATTATTGTATTCAATGGGCCTGTTACAAAGATATATCTTTAATACATTTGAATAATGGACGAACCGCTTATTAATACGCTTGATTTTATATTGGTGCCCTTTTTCTTTATGGCCTTGCTGGCCATTGTAATTTTTTACAAAAAAAAATACAGCCATAATATTCTCGTACAGAAATACCTGGTAAAAATATTTTTATGCAAAGTATTTGGCGGTCTTTTATATGCGTTCCTCATCTATTATTATTGGGGATTTGGAGATTCTGCCACTTATTTTAAAGAAACCCTGGTAATTAAGCAACTGGTGCATGATGGCAAAGTGGGTTTCCTGGATGTTTTTCTAAAGGATTATACTTATTTCCGTGAAAATTTTGAGCTGCGTGGGGCTGTAAACGAAAGTGGTTTCCTGGTAGTAAAAGTTGCGCTGCTATTGAGTTACCTCAGCTTTAACAGCTTCCTCATTTGTACCATGCTCTTTGCCACATTATCTATTATTGGCACTTTTAAATTATTTGAAACCTTTGTTTCTTTTGCTCCCCGGTGGCATTTTATAATTGCCTGTTTTGTCATCTTTTTTCCTTCCTTAAATATTTACGGATCGGGTATATTAAAAGATACCCTTAGTTTTTGTGCCTTAGGCCTGTTTTTTTACAGCAGCATCAACATTAGCCGTAAAAAAACAAACCTGGCTGATTATTTAATTATACCCATTTCACTCTATTTTATTATTGTAATAAAGGCTTACATTATTGCTGCCATGATGATACCGCTTATTCTCTTTATAAGCATGAACATGCTGCGGAGAATTCAATCAAAATTCTTACGCATTTTAGCATTGCCTTTGGTATTGGGTGTATTTGCCGGCATCTTGGTACTTACTTACCAGCAGATAAATGAAAGCCTGGGTTCTTATGCTGTTGATAAACTGGAAAAAAGTGTGAGTTCCTACCAAACAAATTATGCTGCTTTAACCGAAGATGCGGATTCTAATTTTGACATCGGCGAAATACAACCCACGCCCATGGGGTTGCTCAAAAAAATGCCGATTGGTTTTGTAGCCACTTTGTACCGGCCTTTTTTATGGGAGGCCCGTAAGCCCATTATGCTTTTATCAGCACTGGAGAGTTTGTTTATTTTATTATTTACTTTATTTGTACTTATAAAAGCCGGCCCCGGTGCATTTGTAAAACAAATTATTTTTAACCCGATTGTTTTTTTATGTATGGGTTATTCCATCATATTTGCGAGCCTGGTAGGCATTACTTCATTAAATTTTGGCACCCTGGCCCGCTACCGGGTTCCTGTAATCCCATTTTATTTGATGGGGTTAGTATTAATTCTTTACAATACCCGCAATAAAGTCAATAAAAATATGGCTCAAATTGAGGAATGATAATCTCGTTACTAAATTCAGCGGCACGCCGGATTGATTTTTCTTCGTACTGTTCCCGGAGGTTATTTTCCTGAAATATTTTTTGCATAGCAAATGCCAGTAGCCGGGGGTTATTTTCTGGTACCAATATGCCATATTCAGCTATTTCAATATTTTTTTCCAGTACTGTATCCATATCGGTGGCCGCAGCTAAAATTTCACGGGGGCCCGATTTGCAATCTGTAGAAATAACGCTTTTACCACAAGCAAGCGCTTCCAGCAGTACATTTGGAAAACCTTCGGTATGTGAACTCAATACAAAACAATTTGCATTCTTTATGTATTTAAAAGGGTTGCTTTTAAACCCGCCAAACCAAACCTTATCAGCAATGCCAAGTTCCCCTGCCTGTTGTTTTAAATTTGTTTCTAAAGGCCCGCCACCAATAATGATTAGCTGAATGGGTAAATCTTTTAAAAGGCTAAAAGCCTGGAGTAAAAGCTGCAAATTTTTCTCTACCCTGAACTTGCCCACACTTATAAATGTAAACCCGCTATATGTATAGTCCTGCACCGGCTCTGTTGCTTTTTGAAGAATATCAGTTATATGAACAGGATTATAAACAACATGAATGGGCCGGGTTATTTTAAAGTTTTGCTGTAAGTCTAACCGGGATAGCTCCGAGTTGGTTAAAATTAAATCGGCTTTTTGGTAGGACCAGCTAATGAGTTTTTTAGAAATAATAGCAAAAATTTTACTTCCTCCGCCAAGATATTGTAAAATACTGCTTTGATGAGACCTTTCGCACATAATGGTTTTTACAGCAGAGGGCCAGCATGTTTTACGAATGGCATTGATATAACAGGCCCGGTTTAAGAAAGAAATACAGCTATCAATCTGATGCGATTTGCAATACGATGCCAGCTTTTTTGCCATTACCGGCAAACGCAATAAGGCATGAATCCCCTGCGCCTGGCTGCTCTCTTGTAAACAATAAACCTGCACGCTTGCAGGAATGGGATACTTGATGATATTCTCAAAAATAACCAGGTGCAATTCGTATTTTTCTGCCAGGTGATTCAGTAATAAAGACACAACCCTTTCTGCACCACCATACGTTAAAGTATTAATTATAAAAAGCAGTTTGGGTTTCATGCATTCTCTATTAAATCATACAGTACTTTTAATTTTTCAGCATACTTTTCTGTATTAAATGTTTCTTTTATTTTTTGCTGACTTGCCTCCGCATATGCAAGATAGGTCTCCCGGTCTAAATGCAGTGCCTCATTCATGGCCTGGTTAAAACCCGTTTCAGTATGCTCAAATATAAACCCGTTTTTGTTTTTTTCTACAATCAGGTTAGCGCCTCCGATATCAGACACCAGGGGAACTACTCCCCAGCTCATGGCTTCGAGTAAGGCATGATTGGCAAATACCACATCAGCAGGTAGTACAAAATATTTTGCCCGTTTATAATAAGCTTCGGGTGCCGGGGTATAATCAACCAGGGTAAGGTTTAGAGGGCAATTATTTATAACATACGCCACATCGGAATTTAATTTTGTGTGTTGCAATATACCCACCAGTATGTTTTTGGTGTTTTTAAATTCCGGTGTACTTATTTTTTTTATAAACCATTTTGCTTTACGCTGAGGAATTATCCTGTTTACCCATAAAAAATCAATATCCTTGTTTTCATTTTGAATAAGATGTGTACCCACCGGAATGGCATTATGTAAAAAGAAAAGATTCTTTTTACGCAGTTTTTCTAATATTTCTTTCATATAAGGTTCCCGGTACCAAACGATATTTGAGAATTTATAACAGCAATACATCGAAAATCGGGTTAATAAATCGTAGCCCCCTTTTTTAAAGTACAATAAATCGCCCCGTTCGGCACAAATTGTTTTTAATGAAAACCATTTGGCCAGGAATAAATAAATAAAAGAAATTCTGCCACCCGGGTATATTTCCAGGTGATGAATTTGATTTTTATTCCTTTTAAAAAAAGCATGTACTTGCTGAATACGGCTTACAAACCCTGCAGATAAAAGAATTTGGGTTCCTGCCTTAGAAAAGAAAGCATCAAATTGAGGCCGGTAATGATTTACAAAAAATACGGGCTCCCCATCTAATTGCTGAATAATTTCAATTTGCAGTTTATTTTTATGGGCAACCAGGTCAACAAATACTACAACCTTTTTTTTCATATTATATCCCTTAGGTGATCAGTTTACCCGCCATAAGCTGGGCCCAGCTATTATCGCCTTTTTCATTAGCGCCATAGGCGCTTGGCGCCTGATTTAATATTTTTTTATTTAAAATACCCGCCTTTACTAATTTTTGCCGGGATGCAAATATACTTTCTTTCATTGCGGCAGATTCCATCCATTTTTTTTGAGGGGGTTCATAGCCTATTTTATCTACCCGCCAGGCAATTTGCGGGGGTAATATATTTTGAAATGCTTCCCGCATAATGTATTTCGTCCATCCGTTGTGAATTTTCATGTGGGGGGGCAGAGAAAAAATAAATTCTACCAGTTCGTGGGAAAGAAAGGGCAGGCGCACTTCTCTTGAATTGGCCATACTGTTCCTGTCGGCATATCTTAATAATCCTTGTAAATCACCACAGAGGGTACTCCGGTATAACGCTTCTTTTAAATTATTAAAACTGGTATCTGCTTCAAAAATAAAGTTGGCATAGGCATGGTAAAAATGGGGCTGAAAAGTTTTATTTTTTAATTGCCGGTAGCTTGCTGTCCATTTTTTTATCTGGTTTATTTGCCCCGGCAGGTAGCGCCGTATTTGATATTCCATGTCTTTTTTTTGGGGAGCATTAATATCGTTAAGCCGGTGCGTGGCAAGGTATGCCGCATATTCTTTTTCATATTCACTTTTATTATTCTTTTGGAGAAATCTAAAATAGATATTATAATAACCATGATAGCCGGCCAAAATTTCATCTGCGCCCTGGCCATCCAGTAATACGGTAACATCATTTTGGCGGGCCAGTTTCATCACCTCGTATTGTATTAATATACTGGCGCCGCCAAAGGGTTCTTCCTGGTAATACATCAGCTTGTCAATATCATCGGCTAATTGATTGCCGGAAGGAAATACAAAATGCGGTTCCACATTCGTTTTATCAATCACCATTTGCATAAAAGCGCCTTCATCTTTTTTAAAATCAGGAAAACGGGCGCTAAATGTTTTTTGCTTACTGGAGGAAGAAGTAAAGCTATGTGCCGCTTTATTACTACGAATAAGATCATCAATTACGCAAACAATCAATGAGCTGTCTAAGCCGCCGCTTAAGCTGCTCCCCACATTTACATCACTGCGTAGCCGCCGGTTTACAGATGTATAAAATAGAGATTGAAATTTTTCTTTTGCATCGTCTAATGAGATTTTATTATCCTGCCTGGTGACATCTAAATCCCAATATTTTTTTACCTGTTTTTCCAGGGTAGGGGTATGGAGCAAGAGATAGTGTGCATGAAGTAACCGCTTAATGCCGGAATAAAATGTTTCAGAAAGGTCTTTTTTATTATCCAGCACGCCAAAGCTTAAGTAATTATACATCATAACCGGGTTCAGTGTATAATCTTTTGTAAACGCCTGTATGGCTTTCATTTCTGAACCAAAAACAAAATATTTTCCCGGTAGGTACGCATAAAAAAAAGGTTTCTCACCAAACCGGTCCCGGGCTGCAAAAATTGTTTTTTCCTGGTCATCATAAATCACAAAAGCAAACATACCATCAAGCAGTTGCAAACATTTTTCTTTATCCCGGCTATATAAGGCCAGTAATACTTCGGTATCACTTTCTGTTGTAAACGGGTACCCCTGCCTGATGAGCATATCCCTGAGTTCAATATAATTATATATCTCCCCGTTAAATACAATGCTGTACCGGTTTTGGTAATGCATGGGCTGGTTGGCCGCCGTATGCAAATCAATAATAGACAACCGGCGGTGGCCCAAGCCTACGTTCGCATCGGCATTTATCCAATGGCCTTCCCCATCGGGGCCCCGGTGCTGCATACAATCCGTCATGGGTTGTAATTGCGATTGCATTACAGCGCCCTTGTCAAGCGTAATAATTCCTGCTATTCCACACATATTAATTAATAAATATAGCTGTTAATGTACATTCAATAGATAGGCAAACGAATTATTTATAGGTTCGGATTTTCTGTACAATTTCAATGGCGGGTTTGGTTTCACTTATTCGGAAACCATTTCCTTTTAAAATTTCTTCATAACTACGGGTATGCAACTCAGTAAACCCCTCGCTAAATTCAAATTCATCCCCGTCGATGGTAAGAGTTCTGTACGTTTTTTTACCTTCTTTACGTACCTGCTCGGGTAAGCGGTTCGCATCGATGCTTAAACTCCAGTTAGTTGTTACATTTTTAAATTCAAGCTTACCGGAAGCGCTATCTTGTGTATGTTCCGTAACCTGGTAATTAAGTACATCCCCAAATATCCAGTACAGCATATCAAAAAAATGAACACCAATATTGGTTGCAATTCCTCCACTTTTTTGAATATCGCCTTTCCAGCTATTGTGATACCAATGACCCCGGCTGGTGATATAAGTAAGATCTACCTGGTGTTTTTTCCCTTCGGTATCCTTTTTAATTTTTTCCCTGAGGGCAATGATAGCGGGGTGTAGCCTAAGTTGCAATATGGTAAAAACCTGGCCGCCGGTTTCTTTTTCAATTTCCATTAAAGCATCTATATTCCATGGGTTTAGCACTACCGGTTTTTCGCAAATTACATCAGCGCCAATACGCAGCCCAAAACGAATATGGGCATCATGAAGATAGTTGGGGCTACAAACTGATACATAATCAATTTTGGTTCCCTGCCTTTTTAGTTTTTCTACATGCCGGTCAAATCTTTCAAATTCAGTAAAAAAATCGGCTTCGGGAAAATAACTATCCATAATACCTACTGAATCGTGTTTATCTAATGCCGCCAGCAAATTATTGCCTGTATCTTTTATTGCTTTTAAATGGCGTGGCGCAATGTATCCGCCTACACCAATGAGCACAAAATTTTTCAAATTAAAACAAGTTTATCATTCAAAATTATTGCTTTTCTTTTTACCGGCACAGCCGGTAGATTTTATAAACAGGAATTGGTGATTATCACAATCATCAAAAAAAAAAACTTTATGCCACCGGGTTGCCACTTGGTTGCTTAGAAACAATATTCCCTTTTAATAGATACTGCTCACCACTTTCGCTGCAAACGGCTACCCCGGCTTCATTAAATTTTAATTTTTGGCCATATTCACTCATCCAGCCGGTGTGCCTGCCGGGATTGCCCACAATTAATGCATAGGCGGGTACGTCTTTAGTAACTACAGCGCCGGCGCCAATAAAAGCATATTCGCCAATAGTATTACCGCATACGATTGTGGCATTGGCCCCGATGGATGCCCCTTTTTTGATGAGCGTTGTTTTAAATTCATTTTTCCGGCTTATAGCGCTGCGGGGATTTATTACATTGGTAAGTACCATGCTGGGCCCCAGGAAAACATCATCTTCACAAATCACCCCCTCGTAGATGCTTACATTGTTTTGTACTCTTACATTATCTCCTAATATCACTTTGGGTGATACAACTACGTTTTGCCCCAGGTTACAGTTTTTGCCTATTTTACAATGGCTCATAATATGGCTAAAGTGCCATATTTTAGTTCCTTCCCCTATCTCACATGGTTCATCAATTACAGCGGTAGAATGTGCAAAATAGCTCATACATATTTATTTATTCATGGATTGATCTGCCTCTTGAGAAAGATACGAAGCATATACTTTTTTTATTCCCTCCTGCAAAGGAATGGAATATTGCCAGCCGAGATCTTTCAATTTTGAAACATCCATTAATTTTCTTGGCGTACCATCCGGTTTAGAAGTATCAAAATCCAGGTTCCCCCGGTATCCCACAATTTCTTTTATCATTTTTGCCAGTTCGGTGATGCTGATGTCGGTGCCTGTACCTACATTTATACATCCTTCCTCATCATAATTTTCCATTAAAAATAAACAGGCATCGGCCAAATCATCTACATGTAAAAATTCCCTTAACGGGGTACCCGTTCCCCAAATAGTTACCGCTGGCAGTTTTTGTTCCTTTGCCTGGTGAAATTTGCGCAGCAAGGCAGGCAAAACATGTGAATTTTGAAGATCGTAATTATCATTGGGGCCATATAAGTTCGTGGGCATAGCACTAATAAAGTTATTGCCATACTGGCTGCGATAAGCATCACATAATTTTATACCGGCTATTTTTGCTATGGCATAGGGTTCATTGGTAGGTTCCAGAATGCCCGTAAGCAGGTACTCCTCTTTGATAGGCTGGGGAGCCATTTTGGGGTAAATACAACTGCTGCCCAGGAACAATAATTTTTTTACTTTATGCTCATGTGCTGCATGAATTACATTGATTTCAATAGCCAGGTTATCGTATATAAAGGAAGCCCGGTAAGTATTATTAGCCAGTATGCCCCCCACTTTAGCGGCGGCCAGAAATACATACGCCGGTTTTTCTAATTTAAAAAAATCATCTACAGCTTGTTGGTTACGCAGATCCAGTTCTTTACTGCTTCGCCATACCAGGTTACTGAAACCCTGTGCCTGTAAGGCTCTCACTATGGCTGAACCCACCATACCGTTGTGGCCTGCTACATATATTTTATCGGTTTTATCCATCAGGGTTTTCTTATTTTTTTAAAATAAAGCGCCAGGTAAAGCGAACCAAATACGATAAGCACCGCTCCATAGATATTTAAATTCTCAACCTCCGGGTTTGTTATTTTGGAGATAAACATAAGCAACCCCAATACATAAAAAATAATACTGAAGTATAAAAATCTTTTTGTTTTAAACATATTCTTTCAATTAAAAAGCAGCCGTTTTTAATCGGCTGCCCATAAAAACATAGCAAATATAAATTGTTATTATTCAGATTCGGCTACTACTTCCTTTACTTCGGGTATCATTCTTTTCATCATTCCCTCAATACCCGCTTTTAATGTAATGGTAGAGGAGGGGCAACCACTGCAACTTCCCTGCATGGTAAGGTTTACCACCCCATCTTCGTAACTCTTAAATTGTATCGCCCCACCATCCATTTCTACGGCAGGCTTTACATAATTTTCCAATAATTCTTTAATGCGTTTCACCACATCGTCATCATCTGCTGCGGGAGCATTACTGCTCTCAGCTTTCATAGCAGCAACTTCTTCATCATTTACTACTGGTTTGCCTTCTTCGAGGTATTCTTTTAAATACTGGCGAATAGTTGGTATTACATCCTGCCAATCATCGGTATCCATCGTTTTGGTAAGGGTAATAAAATTACTGGCTATAAAAACAGATTTTATAAAAGGAAAAGTAAATAATTGTTGGGCCAGGGGCGATGGCTTTGCGCTGGCTTCATCAGCAAAATCAATGCTTTTACCCGGGTATAAAAGTTTGTTAGCCACAAACTTCATAGTTTCGGGATTGGGCGTCATTTCGGTATAAATACTAATAACGGGATTACCTGTCTTGATCATAATACTGCTTTTAAAAATTCAACTACAAAACTAACAAGTTTTGGGTGGTTTTGGCTTTAAAATAGCGTTAAACGGCTGCTTTTTTCGGATTTCGAAAGATATATGTGCTGATAATGGGGCCAATTATGAGTGTCCTGAAAATTGAATACGGTAATTCGCTTGGATAAGTGAGGTAGAACTTTTTTAAGGCTTGAAATTTAAAAGCATAAAGTCAAGATTTAAATTGAATGTTAAGAATTTTTTTTAAAATCAAATAATTCTTTTAGGGATATGTTCAACTCATCAGCTATTTGCTGTAGGTAAATAATTGACGGGTTTATCCTTCCTTTTTCAAGCCTGTTAAGGCTTTGAGGATCTTTATCGCAGCAGCGGGCAAATTCTGCCTGGCTTATCCCTTTGCTTATCCGCAGGCAGGCAATGTGCTGCCCCAGTTTTTGTAGATAAGCTTTTTTGTCCATTACAAATGCAATAGTTATTTGCACCTGCAAGGTTTGTGGTTTTAAAAAAAATATTGTAAACGGATGCGTTTATAGTTTTTTTCTCCTACATTAGTGGAAAGTTTGGGGATTGGCATGATGAATTAGATACTCTATTGATTAATATTTATTCCTTGACCATGATAACTCAATTTGCACCCGATGTAAAAGCGACCATCGCATTTTTAAAATTGATAAATGTTAATGTTAATGCTGCCACGGTAAATGAAACATTACAAAGCCACCCCGACTGGCCAAGTTTGCTTTGCATAAGCGACTCTTTAACCAATTGGAAAGTACCTAATGCAGCCGCAAGAATTGAACCTGCTGACATTGGTGAATTACCTGTTCCCTTTATTGCACATACTAATAATCAGGAAAATCCATTAGCAATTGTAACATCGGTTACTGAAAGTAGAGTTACTTGCCTCTCAAAAAGCTATACTAAATTGAATAGCCTAAGCAAAGAAGCGTTTATTAAAAACTGGGGTGGGGTATATTTAATAGCAGAACCAACAGAAGAATCCGGCGAAAAGGATTTTAAACTAAATAAAAGAAAAGAAATTTTTAGTGCATTAATACCAGTAGCATTACTTCTTTTATTAGCTGTACTTTCTCTAACTGGTATGTATAAATCTACTGCAACCTATAATGGTATAAATGCAATCGTTTTTTACTTACAATGGCTTATTTTATTTGCCGGAGTACTTGTAACATCCCTCCTGCTTTGGTACGAGGTAGATAAGAACAACCCTATTTTACAAAAAGTGTGTACAGGTATAGTAAAAGGTAATTGCAATGCCATACTTACAGGCAGGCAATCAAAATTATTTAGCTGGATAAGTTGGAGTGAAGTTGGCTTTTTTTTCTTTACAGGTAGTTTACTTGCACTATCTTTTGCAGGAAATAATTCTATAGCCATTTTAGCATGGTTAAATATATTGGCACTGCCTTATACTGTTTTTTCTGTTTATTATCAATGGCAGGTGGCAAAGCAATGGTGTGTACTTTGCCTGGCAGTTCAGGCTTTACTAATTTTGGGTGGCGCAAATATTTTTATTAATCATTTGCTATTACCGTTGAGTATTGTTCCAATATTTTTATTTATTTATTGTTTACTTTTATTTCTATTGCCAGCATTACTTTGGTATTACATAAAGCCTTTTGTATTAAGACTCCAGGAAAATAAAAATACTAAACGTGAGTATCTGCGTATAAGATTTAACAGCGAGATTTTTGAAACGCTGTTAAAAAAACAAAAGGCTATAACTATATCTACAGAAGGATTAGGTATTACCATAGGAAACCTAAATGCTACCAACACGCTCATAAAAGTATGTAATCCATATTGCGGCCCTTGTGCCAAAGCACACCTAAAAATTGAAAAGTTGCTGGAAGATATACCCAACCTTAAAGCACAAATAATTTTTACTACACCCAATATACCAGATAACCCAGCTTTTGAACCGGTTAGTCATTTACTGGCAATTGCAGCCGAAAATAATGAGAACAAAACAAAGCAGGCCTTAGATGATTGGTATTTATCTCAAAAAAAGGACTATGCTGTTTTTAAAAACAAATATCCTATGAATGGCGAATTAACAAAGCAGGGAAATAAAATGGAAGCAATGGATAAATGGTGTAATATAATGGAAATTAAAGCAACGCCGACAATTTTGATAAACGGATACGAACTCCCCGATGCATATAGCATTGAGGATTTACAATATTTTCTTTTAGAATAGTTCCCTGAAAGAAAAGCCCGGCGGAACTACATGATGTTGCAACATTGTGGCCGGGTAGCCAAAACCTGTTGATGCTAAAAGCTACAGGTAAAAGCAATTTTTTTAACTTTAAATTTTAAAACAATGAAAACAACAAAAATGAGCCTTGCTAATATGCAAGGTAAGTTAAGCAGAGCTGAGATGAAGAACATTATGGCGGGATATTATACACCACCAATTAATGAATGCAACACTGATCAAGACTGTTTGGGAGGATCGGACATTAATTGTAACGGTACTGTTATACATAGTGGGCCAGGAAGATGTTATGATTCTGGTACTGGATGCAAATGTCATTACAGTGTAGCTTGTTGATTTTATTACTCAAAAAGGGAACACATAGTTCAAGTGTTCCCATTTTTAAATTTTAATCTAATTAGAACCAGATGCTCAAAGTAAACAAATATTTTAGCCTGTTGTTAATTTTAATTCCAATTTTATTTAACTGTTGTAAGACAGCAAACGAAACACAAAAATTATTTATTAGAGCAAGCGGCTCTCCTGAGCATCCTCTAAATTTAGGTGTTGGAAATTTCTTCCCTTTGGGAGTAACGGTAAACCTGATAGATACTCCAAATGCGAATCTCAAATACCGGTTTATACCCGGTGAATTAATTTCAATAAGTGATGATTCTTCTTTTCGTTTTTTTTATCCGGATTCAGTATTTGCAGATTATACAGTTGTACCCCCGAAAATTTATACTACCAATCCTGAAAATTCAAAATACAATCAATTTTACAACGACTTGTCATTGGAACTTTATCCTATATATCAAGATCAACTGACTTATTTTTTAGGCAAGAAAGACAGCATTATAGCCAATGATAATTTTATATACAATTATTTATCAAAGAATGACAACTTTATAATGCAAAAAATTAACGATTTATGCACTAAATACCAGTTTTCTGAAGAAATAACATCACAACTTTTGTCGAGCATTTTGGAAACTGGAAAATTAGCGCTTTCCTATTCCTATTTTAGTATTTGCATACCAAAATTGGACAGCATGGGAATACTCCGCTCAAAATTAGATCAGTATATCAATAAACTAAACCAGCAAAGAATTTCTGTCTTTTCACAATTAGATATTACAATATTAATTAGATCGATTGCCTATCAATTAACACAAAAGTCAATGTATCGTATTATGGATAAAGAAGAAATCAGTGAGTATTTTTCGCTTATTCAAAAACTATTTACAAAAGGCAGTATCTCTTATGATTATCTTATTTCATCTTTGGAAGTGAAGGCAAAAAAAATGAAAATAAAGCTGAAAGGAACAAATCTTAATGCCTTGAGAAAAGATGCTAAAAAATCAGTATTTAAAAAATATGTTCAGCCGAAATATATCACTTATGCAGGGGAATTGAATGATTTGCCTCATGATAAGAATCTGTACGACACTCATTATCATTCAGCAGATTTATCAGCGGTTGTTTCACAATTTAAAAATAAACCACTTCTAATAGATTTTTGGGCAAGTTGGTGTTTGCCATGCATAAAGGGAATTCCGGGAACAATCAACTACAAAATACATTATCCCAATTTGAACATTTTATTTATTTCTCTTGATAAGCACCAGGATACATGGAAATTATACTTATACGGACATGATTTAATGAATTACATGCAATATCGAAGAAATTACAATAACCAGGATAGCCTGCTTAAGCAAATTTCAGAAATCCCCAAATATGGGCTATTAGACAAAAATGGACAAATTGAAATGTTTGATGAAATAAGTGACTCTCTTATTAAAAAATACTATGAGCGTTTTTAATTTACAATATTTTCTTTTAGAATAGTTCCCTAAAAAAAAGCCCCGTGATCCAGAGTGAAAACAATAATTAGTAATTTATTGAATAAAAATCCTATAGTTATCAAATAAAAATAAACGATTAAAAATAATCATACCTAATAAATATGTTCAGTCTAAATTGTAAAATCAAAACTTCATTTTTTACTTTCTAAAATTTGAACTCATTCCCGTTTTATAAACAGCTTGATACCATGGATTGCGGCCCCACCTGCCTGCGCATGCTGGCAAAGTATTACGGCCGAACTATCCCTCTCGATTATCTACGTAATAAGTCACAATACGGTAAAGAAGGCGTTTCATTAATCGGTTTAGCCGATGCTGCTGAAAGTATTGGATTAAAAACGATAGCTGTAAAGCAAACATTTGAACAACTCTTAAATGATGCCCCACTACCAGCCATTTTACATTGGGATCAATATCATTTTGTAGTATTAACCCCAAAGTCAACCAATAGAAAAATAATTATTGCAGACCCTGCAAAGGGTATTATTGCCTTAACAAAAGATGAATTTCTTAGCCACTGGATTTCAACCACAGAAAACGAATCAGGCAAAGGAACTGCTCTTTTACTGGAGCCAACTCCATTTTTCAAATCCATAAATGTTGAAGAAGCGCAGCAAGAAGAAAAACAAAAGCTTGGCTGGGACTTTTTATTTAATTATTTAACCGCACATAAAGCCTATTTTTTTCAAATAATATTAGGCCTACTTATAGGTAGTGCTTTACAACTTGTATTCCCTTACTTAACACAAAGTATTGTTGACACAGGTATTAATACACAAAACCTGGGTTTTGTTCAAATAGTTTTAGCAGCGCAACTCATGCTTTTATTTTCGCAAACAATAGTAGAGTTTATAAGAAGCCGCATATTGCTACATGTAAGTACACAAATAAATATTTCGCTTCTTTCAGGTTTTTGGGCAAAGCTTTTAAAATTGCCTATGCAGTTTTTTGACAGTAAGCACCCCGGCGATATTATTCAACGCATTGGCGACCATCACCGGATAGAAAGCTTTTTAACAGGCAGCGCTTTAAATACTTTTTTTTCTATTTTTAATATTTTCATTTTCTCCTTTGTGCTTTTCAATTATAATATCAATATTTTTTTAATTTTTTCCATAGGTAGTCTTTTATACTTAGCGTGGATTCGGTTCTTTTTAAAATATAGGAGAAAATTAGATTATCAAAAATTTGCAATAGCATCAAAAGAAAATAACGCTACCATGCAATTGGTGTATGGCATGCAGGAGATAAAATTAAATAATGCAGAAACTACTTTTCGCTGGGCTTGGGAGGGGTTGCAGGCAAGGTTATTCAAAATAAATTTTAAAACGCTTTCTCTTAATCAGTATCAGCAGGCAGGTGCGTTTCTTATCAACCAGGGTAAAAATATTTTAATAACTTTTTTGGTTGCTAAGTTAGTTATTGAAGGCTCTCTTACATTGGGTATGATGCTGGCAGTACAATATATTATCGGCCAACTCAACAGTCCCATTGAGCAACTTATTGGATTTACCCAACAATTACAAGATGCCAAAATATCCTTAGAGCGTTTAAACGATATTCATTCTCTGGAGGATGAAGAACCGGCACACAAACATTTTAATCATAGTTTACCAGCCCCGGCCTCCTCTAACACACCGCTCTCCAGCGGGGAAGAACTACCGAAGCGAACTGGGATTGACATAATTTTAAAGAATGTTTCATTCACTTATCCCGGTGCCGGTAATGAGCCGGTTTTAAAAAATATAAACCTGGTTATCCCACAAGGCAAGCTAACAGCCATTGTTGGTATGAGCGGCAGTGGAAAAACTACTTTAATAAAACTTCTTTTAAGATTCTACGAAAGTTATAAAGGTGATATTCATCTTGGCAATACGAACTTTAAAACCATCAGCCCAAAATTCTGGCGCAGCGTAACAGGTACGGTTATGCAGGATAGTTTTATTTTTAATGATAACATACGGAAAAATATAACAGTAACAAACGATCGGGTTGATGAACAAAGGCTGATTGATGCATGTGTAACTGCAAATATTCTTTCTTTTGTTGAAACATTACCCCTCGGATTTTATACCAAACTAGGTGCAGAAGGTAACGGAATCAGCGGAGGGCAAAAGCAACGCATTGCCATTGCAAGAGCTGTGTATAAAAATCCGAAATTTATTTTTTTTGATGAAGCGACAAATTCGTTAGATGCCAATAATGAAAAAGTAATTTTAGAAAACTTACAAATGTTTTTTGCGGATAAAACTGCGATTGTAGTAGCACATCGTCTTAGTACGGTAAAAAATGCGGATAAGATCGTAGTCATGGAAAATGGAGAAATAGTTGAGGAGGGTACACATAATGAACTTACATTAAAGAAAGGGAAATATTATGAACTTGTAAAAAACCAGTTAGAATTGGGTAATTAACGATAAGCATCTTTTCTATGCTCTACATCAAAAATATATATCAACAAATGTTTATCGGCTATTTCGTAAACAATCCTGTAAACCCCAACCCTTATCCTGTAAATGTTATCAGTGCCGGTAAGTTTTATGTAACCATGCGGTCTTGGTTGCTTTTCCAAAGCAAGGATAACCTGTTTAACTTTATTTTGGTAAGCAACAGGAAGCTTAGAAATTTGTTTTTGGGCAGACTGCTTAATAATTACTGTAAAACCCATTATTTTATTTTAGATAATTTTTTTTTGGCTGCCAATTCTTTAAAAAATTGCTTCGCTTCCACACCTGTTTCATTTCTGCGGCTAAAAACTTTTTTTAAATCAATAATATCCTGCTGCATGGCAGCATATTCTTTGGCTGATAAAAGAATATATTTTTTTTTATCAATAGTTAATTCCTGTACAGTCATAATCAATATTTTTTATACAAATATAAACTAAATGCCACAAAGCAACAATGTACCACAGCCATTGGCAAACCGTTCTGTTGAATTAAAAAATACCTTTTCTGAACATGGAAACGAAATTGATGAAATAATTTCTAAAAGGCCGCATTTTATTGTTAGGTGGGGTACTTCATTTATGTTTCTTGTAATTATATTTATTGTCATTGTTAGCTGGTTCATAAAATACCCCGACATTATTTCCGCAAAAGCAAAACTCTCTTCAATCAACGCTCCAAAAACAGTTGTGGCAAACACATCCGGAAAACTCATTAAATTATTTGCAACCGAAGGTGAGCAAACGAGCCAGGGAACAATTTTAGGTTATTTAGAAAGTAATGCAAAGCATGAGGATATTATTCTTCTTTCTAAAAATATTGATTCATTAATTCAGGATTTGAATATTAATAATTTTCAACTGCTTAATTATTTTAATACTTCAAATGAAAGTCTTGGAGAGTTACAACAATCCAATCAGATATTTTTACAGGCTTTGGTGAATTTCCGAAACTATATTTCAAACGGGTTTTATTTACGTAAAAAAACGATGTTAGCCAAAGACTTTGCCTATCAGAAAAAAATGCACAGTAACCTGTTGCAGCAAAAAGGATTAAATCTGGAAGATGTTGATTTATCTCAAAAGACATTTAATGCAAACCAGTCTTTAAAAAATGATAAGGTAATATCAGATTTTGATTACCGCAATGAGCAAAGTAAGTTTATAAATAAAAAACTTACACTACCGCAAATTAATGCTGCTATTTTAAGTAATGAAGCCCTGCAAAATGAAAAGCAGAAAGAAATAATGGAATTAGAAAATACCATTGCACAGCAGAAAAATATTTTTATGCAGGCACTTCTTACTTTTAAAAGCCAGGCAGATGAATGGAAGAAAAAATATTTACTTATTGCACCAATTGATGGAAAAATTGCTTTCGCCACTTTTTTACAGGAAAACCAGCAATTGCTAGCAGGCCAAACTATTTGTTATATTAATCCTGAAAACTCAAAATATTATGCCGAAGTGTATATTCAACAGGCAAATTTTGGTAAAATAAAAATGGGACAGGATGTGCTTTTGAAATTTCCATCCTACCCTTTTCAGGAGTACGGGGCAGTGAAAGGCAAGATTGATTTTATTTCAAATATCAGTACAGATAGCGGCTATCTTGCTAAAGTTGTATTACCAAAAGGCTTATCTACCAATTATGATAAACAAGTTCAGTACAGAGATGGTTTGTTAGCGCAAGGCGAGATCATCACACAGGATTTACGCTTGCTCCAAAGATTTTATTACAATCTTGTAAAAAACGTAGCAAAGTGATTTCTATTGCAGGGTACAAGCAGTTAATATAGCTATATGTAAACAGGCTTCACATTTAATAATAAACGGTAAAAAAAAATTATTCTACAACCCGCAATTTTGCATAATTCAACATAATTTTTTTCTCTCCATTCAGTTCAAATTTTACTGTAGCAATTGGGTTATGAGCGGCGCCTTCCATTTTAAGTACTTCGCCAAAACCAAATTTTTGATGTTCTACTTTTTGGCCGGCTTGTAAGCCCTTGGTATCGCTGGGTATAAAGTTTTCACTGGGAACATGCGCTGTTACCTGTGGCCGGGGCTTGGGAACCGTGAATGTGGATTTTGCCGGTTCTTCTTTTTTAAAATAATTATTTCCAAAACCCCGGTTCATTCTGTCAAACGCATTTCCGGCTGCCCAATTGCTACCGGCATTATTTCTGGCCGGGCTGCCTGCATAAGATTTATCTACATATTGCTCTGGAATTTCTTCTATAAAACGGCTGGGGTCATTTTGCTGCAATTGGCCAAAACGATAACGGGCATTGGCAAAACTTAATACCAGCTTATGCTTGGCTCTTGTAATGGCTACATAAAAAAGGCGGCGTTCTTCTTCCAATTCTTCTCTTGTATTTATACTCATGGTATTAGGAAATAGCGTTTCTTCAAGCCCTCCCAAAAACACCATTGGAAATTCCAGCCCCTTGGCAGCATGTATGGTCATTAACTTTACCACATCACTATTCTCAGGATTATCATCGGCATCAGTAAGCAACACAATTTGCTGCAGGTAAGCACCCAGGTCTTTATCGCCTACTTCACCATCTTCTTCATTCATCGGGGTTTCGGTAAACTCTTTAATAGAGTTGAGTAATTCCTGTAAATTTTCGTAACGGGCAAGCCCTTCGGTTGTTTTATCGTTAAACAAATCTTTTACAATGCCTGTATTTTTCCCAACTAAAAAAGCAAGATCATAGGCATTTATCTTTTTCAATTCACTTTGAAACATTTTAATACTGGTAACAAATGCATCAATACTTTCTAAAGTGCCGCTACGAAAACCATACATAGATGCATTACACAATACATCCCACATACTTATGTTATTTGTATTGGCAATCAGTACCGTTTTATCAACTGTGGTTTTACCAATACCTCTTGCCGGGTAATTGATAATTCGTTTTAAGGCTTCTTCATCTTTTGGGTTTATTATGATGCGCAAATAAGCCAAAAAATCTTTTATTTCTTTGCGCTGATAAAAACTCATACCGCCGTAAATGCGATAAGCGATACCCATCCTGCGAAGCGCCTCTTCAAAGCTGCGGCTCTGGGCATTGGTACGGTATAAAATGGCAAAATCCCGGTTCATATAATGGTTTCGCAACTTATGCTCCTGAATGGTATCGGCCACCATTTTACCTTCGTCGTTATCGGCCATGGTACGAACCAGTTTTATTTTTTCGCCTTCTTTGTTATCCGTAAATAATTTCTTTTCTATCTGGCCTTTGTTATTACTGATTATTTCGTTTGCAACGTGTAAAATATTTTGGGTACTGCGGTAATTCTGTTCCAGTTTTACCAGTTTTACTTCATCGTAATCTTTTTGAAACTGCAATATATTTTCGATGGTAGCACCCCGAAAGCTATAAATACTTTGTGCATCATCTCCCACCACGCATACATTTTCATGCATAGCGCCCAATAGCTTTATAATTTCATACTGGGCAGGGTTTGTATCCTGGTACTCATCTATTAAAATATATTTAAACTTATGCTGGTATTTAACCAGGCTCTCCGGAAAGTTTTTTAACAACAGGTACATTTTAAAAAGAAGGTCATCAAAATCCATCGCCCCGTTTTTAAAACATCTTTTAGCATAGGCATCATAAATACGGCCAATTGCAGGCCTGTTTGCCCGGGCATCTTCCTGTTGCAGCATATAATCATTCAGGTACTCAGCCGGGCCTATCAATGCATTCTTTGCTGCAGAAATACGATTGTAAACAACATTATTTTTATATTGTTTTTCATCCAGCTCCAGTTCTTTAATAACCGTTTTAATTACACTTTTGGCATCATCCGTATCATAAATGGTAAAATTATTTGGGTAGCCTAACTTATTGGCTTCTGATCTTAAGATTCGGGCAAATACACTATGAAAAGTTCCTATATATAAGTTACGGGCTTCCCGGTTGCCCAGTGAAGTTTCAATTCTTTCTTTCATTTCTGCGGCAGCTTTATTGGTAAATGTAAGCGCCAGTATATTAAATGCATCTACGCCATGCTGCGCCATTAAATGGATGATCCGGGTAGTAAGTACCTTGGTTTTACCACTCCCGGCCCCAGCTATTATCATTAAGGGGCCATTGTGATGCAGTACGGCTTCACGCTGTTGTTCATTGAGCGTTTCTAAATAATCTCGCATAATACAAAGGTAAATTTTTTAAAACCTTACATGAATATAATTATGAACGCATATAATTTTTTGTACCTTGCCCACCAATTTTTTTATACTATGGGTAAAAATGTAACAGGCTTATTCTTTTTCATTCTTTTATTAGTTTGCTACTCCTGCTCAAAGCCTAAAGATATTCATGATCAAAATGGCGGTTCGTTACCAAGTAATTATGTAGATATTAAGGACTCCAGCTACAACCCCGCCGTTCTTACGCTGGTAAGTGGCTCATCGGTTACTTTTGTAAATAATACGGCTACTACACATACGCTTATTTCCGGCAATACCCAGTTTTTTGATTCTGCTATTGTAACCCCGGGGCATTTTTTCTTTTTAAAAAAGGATATCGACGGCGTATTGGAATATCATTGTAAAGAGCATCCTGATTTTATTGGGCGAATCTTTTTTACTCCTTAATTATAGACAACTTCTTTCTTTATAAATATGCCTCAACAAAAACAAGCAGCTATTGGTTTTATTTTTATTACCCTGCTGATAGATATTACCGGCATTGGATTAATCATTCCTGTAATTCCAAAATTAATTGAGGAGCTGATACAAGGCGGAATTAGTAAGGCTTCCTTTTATGGGGGGTTGCTCACCTTCACTTTTGCCATTATGCAATTCTTTTTTTCACCCATGCTGGGAGCATTGAGCGATAAATATGGCCGCAGGCCGATTATATTAATTTCATTATTTGGATCGGGCCTGGATTATCTTTTTTTATCTTTTGCGCCTACGCTTGCATTATTATTTGTGGGCAGGGCCATATCGGGTATAACCGGTGCCAGCATTACCACGGCTACGGCTTATATTGCCGATGTGAGTACTGCAGAAACAAGGGCCAAAAATTTTGGGATGGTAGGCGCTGCATTTGGTTTGGGTTTTATCATTGGCCCTGTTATTGGCGGCTTACTGGGGCCCCTGGGGTCAAGGGTTCCTTTTATGGCGGCAGCAGGGCTATGTTTTGTAAACTGGATTTATGGTTATTTTGTATTACCCGAAACGTTACCAAAGGAAAACAGGAGAAATATAAGCAGGAAAACATTGATACCCGGCCGCTCTCTTATTGAATTTAAAAAACACCCTGAATTGGGAGGACTGGTAAGTGTTTTTGTTTTGATTTACCTGGCTTCTCATGCGGTACAAAGCAACTGGAGTTTTTTTACAATTGAAAAATTTGGCTGGAGTGAAAAAATGATTGGCCTCTCTTTGGGTGTTGTGGGTTTATTGGTTGCCCTTGTACAGGGCGTACTTATAAGATTTATTAATCCCCGGTTGGGAAATAAAAAAAGTATATACACAGGCCTTCTTTTATATTCATTGGGATTATTTTTATTTGCTTTTGCCTGGCAAAGCTGGATGATGTTTGCTTTTCTTATTCCTTATTGCCTGGGAGGCATTGCCGGGCCTGCCATACAATCCATTATTGCTGCTCATGTACCCAATAATGAACAGGGCGAAGTGCAGGGTGCACTCACCAGTTTAGTGAGTTTAACATCCATAGTAGGGCCACCCCTTATGACAGGGTTGTTTGCATTTTTTACAGGGCCTTCTGCTCCCTTTCATTTTTCCGGAGCGGCCTTTTTATTAGGTGCTCTCTTTATGCTGGCTAGTACTTTTATTGCTTATCGTGCTTTACACAAAGTAAATACGCCTGTTGCTGCTTCGTAGTTTTTCGATTCCCCTTACCATTTGGTTCGTAAAGTTTCGTAAAAAAAGATGTTTTTGCATATCAAAAAAAAATATGTAAAAATCCGGGCTGTTTTTAACAATATTTATAAGCAAATTTCGCTTTATTATCCAGAGTATTTTTTCAAGCATGATTCCAGACAAATTACTCCATAATTATAAAACACCCGTTGATTAACCTATATCATTAACCGATATAAAACACTTTATTTTTTGTTAGGCAGACAGGACAAGAAGAGCCCCGTATTGGTCGGGGCTACTTCATTTTACAAACTTGTATGAAACATTAAATAACAACAGCTGCAATAAACTGGCAAATTACTCCTAAAAAAAAACCGGTATATAATTCTTTATTGGTATGATCGCTAATTAATAACCTGCTTGTACATACCAAGCCTGCAATAAGAATTACCATACTCACTGGCCAGGTCATCAACATAGTTTGGCTAAAGGCTACCACTAAAAAAAATCCGAGCCAGCCGCCAACTCCCATTGCATGTATACTTATCTTTTGATAAATATTGGCCATGAGGGCAGCATTGCATGATAAGAATACACCAAAAATAAAAGAGGGTAATACATTGGGATAGATTCCCTGTTTTTTAAAAACCAGGTAGGCCCAAAAATAAAAGATACTGCATGCGATATAGGGAATAATCCGGTCTCGCTGGGTATGCAGATAAATAGATTCAATAAACCCCAGCGCCTTTAATAAAACAATACTAAGTAAGGGAAAGAAAACCATATTAAGAAGCACCACCAGCAAGGTTTGTTGCTTTGCCTGCTGAGAAAACCCGGCAAAATAGGTGGGATGCAGGTAAACCATAAAAGCAATTACATATACAGGAATAAATATGGGATGAAATATCCAGGATAAAATAATGGCTGGAACACGGATTGCAAAAGAATGCGGCTTATCCGAAACGGGCTTTGATGCCTGTGAACTTATATTCATATATTTTTTAAAGAATTTTACGTAACCGGGCTACCGGTATATTTAATTGTTCCCGGTATTTAGCTACCGTCCGGCGAGCAATATTATATCCTTTTTCCTGAAGTAATTCTGTAAGTTTTTCATCGCTATAAGGATGGTTTTTGGTTTCCTCATCAATGAGGTCGGTTAAAATTTTTTTCACTTCACGGGTGCTTACTTCTTCGCCACTGTCCGTTTGGAGGCTTTCGCTAAAGAAAAATTTTAATCGGAATGTGCCAAATTCTGTTTGCACAAACTTGCTATTGGCCACACGGCTAACGGTGGAAATATCTAAATGGGTTGTTTCTGCAATATCCTTTAATATCATGGGGCGCAGGTTGGTCTCATCGCCGGTTACAAAGAAATCATGCTGGTAATTCATGATGGCTTCCATGGTATTTAGTAATGTATTTTGCCTTTGCTTAATGGCATCAATAAACCATTTTGCTGAGTCGATCTTTTGTTTAATAAAGAGAACTGCTTCTTTTTGGCGTTTATCTTTTTTGCTGCCCCTTTCATAATCTTTCAGCATATCCCGGTAGCCGTCGCTGATCCGCAAATCGGGTGCGTTTTTACTGTTTAATGAGAGCTCCAGCTTACCATTATTATTTACAATAAAAAAATCGGGTATAATGTAGTTTCTATTTTTTCCTGAATCACCTGTATTCCCGGGCTTAGGGTTTAGCTTTACGATTTGTGCAATAATTTCCCGCAGGTCTTCATCTGACAGGTCAAACGCTTTTTGTATTTTTTCGTAATGTTTTTTTGTAAACTCTTCAAAGTATTTTTCGAGTACCTTGATCGCTAATTTGATCGTAGGCGTTTGTTCTTTTCTTTCCAGTTGCAATAATAAACATTCCTGTAAATTCCTGGCGCCTACACCGGGTGGGTCAAACTGTTGAATTTGAACCAACAGGTCTGCTATTTCTTCTTCATCGGTATTTACATTTTGCCTAAAGGCCAGGTCATCAATAATAGAATCTATTTCCCTGCGCAAATAACCATCGTCATCCAAACTGCCGATTATTTGTATGGCCACTTTTCGCTGGTGTTCTGTAAGGGTGAGCATTCCCAGCTGCTGCAGCATGAGCTCCATAAAACTCACTTCCACTTTATGGGGAGTTACCCTGCTCTCATCCTGCTCGGGATAATTGGTGTCCCGCAAGCGGTAATCGCCTATTTCATCATCGCCTTCATGTACATATTCGGTGATATCAATATTATCATAATCGTCCTGGCTGCCATCTTTTTCATAATCTTCATCGGGTATATTATCCTCCTCGTTATTAAATTCATCTTCATAGGTTTCATCACCCTGCTCCAAAGCCGGATTTTCTTCCATTTCTTCTTTTATTCTTTCATCTAAAATGGCGGTAGGTACCTGCAACAATTTCATCAACTGAATTTGCTGGGGCGATAATTTTTGTAATAGTTTTTGCTGGAGGTTTTGCTGTAGAGCCATAGCTGTGCAGTTTTACAGGTTACTTAGCCTTTTTTCTCATTTCAAGTGAAGTTAATAAATTTTTTTTAAATTTTGCACGGTTTTTGCAGTAAAATTTTAAGACCCGGGGGTATAGCGCTACAACTCAATACAGGCAGGCATTTTACAATTTAATAAGGTTTTCTGCCTTATAGTAAATAGGGAAAGAAAAGGAGATTTTGCGCCTTTTTAAAAAAATATTTTTTATTTTACTTTTGGCAGGGGAGCCGGGTCTTTAAAATATTTTAATCGCAGGCTATCCGACCAGCCATTCAGGTTTTTTTCGATGCTTTTACTGCTAAAAAAAATCATACCCTGTAAATTGGGGTTTTTCCTGATCTCTTCTATTTGTTTGGGTAATTGTGTTTTATCCCGCCAGGCCGGGTTGCTGCCGGCCCGGTACATACCTAAACCGATATAGCAGTTTTTACCATACGTATGATTTCCCCACCAGTTTGCCAATGTTTCGAATGCTACCAGCGGGTGGCCAAACTCCCAATAGAGTTGGGGTGCTACATAATCTATCCAATTGTTACGAAGCCATAATAAAATATCGGCATAAAGGTCATCGTAATTGGTTTGGCCTGCTTTTGTAATACTGCCTATGGGATCCTTATCGCTATTGCGCCATACCCCAAAAGGGCTGATCCCGAATTGACAATGTGGGTTAGTTGCTTTTATTACGTTATGCAATTTTACGATGATTGAATCCACGTTGCTGCGCCTCCATTCATCTTTCTCCAGGCCTTTTCCATATTGGGCATAACTTTTTTCATCAGGAAATGCCTTATTGGGAATCCGGTATGGATAAAAATAATCATCAAAATGAATGGCATCTACATCATATCTTTTTACCACATCCCTTACGACTTCTACCACATATTGCTGGGCTTCTTTATTACCCGGATCAAAATATTTTTTATCGCCATAATTTAAAAACCATTCCGGGTGTACACGTGTGATATGGGTAGCAGAAACAGAGCTTTTACCTATATTAAATACTGCCCGGTAAGGGTTCATCCAGGCATGAAACTCCATTCCTCTTTTATGTGCTTCATTAATCATAAATTCAAGCGGGTCGTAATAAGGAACCGGGGGCTGGCCTTGTGTACCGGTAAGCCATTCGCTCCAGGGTTCGTAAGGAGATGGATAAAAGGCATCGGTAGCAGGCCGTATTTGCATAATGATGGCATTGATACCATTGGCCTGGTGCAAATCTAAAAGTTTTATAAAAGATGCTTTTTGAATTTCGCTATTGATTGTGGGCGTTACCGGCCAGTCAATATTACTTACGGTAGCAATCCATACACCCCTAAACTCAGGTTTTACCGGCATTTGTGCTATATTATTTCCTATAAGTAATGTACTTAACATTACCATCAAACTGCTTTTTACACTCATTATCATCTCTGTTTTTATTTCGATCTCAATTTATCGAGTAATTTATTTAATAATACAGCTTCGTCTTCTGAAATCCCTTTCATAATATTAAGCATTTCATCTTCTCTGCTATCGAGTTTTTGCAATACCTGTTTACCGGTTTCTGTAATGGTAACATCTACCAGCCGTTTATCTATTAATGAAACTGTTTTTAATACTAATCCTTTTTTCAGCAGGCGATCTACCATGCGGCTGGTATCACTCATTTTATCGAGCATACGTGTTCGAATCTGTATGGTAGACAGAGGCTTACTGGCACCCCGCAGAATACGTAAAATATTAAACTGCTGGGGAGTTATATCCTGCCTGTCAAAAAACACTTTCGTTCGGTCATTTACCCAATTACTGGTGTAAATAAGGTTTACCATTGCTTTTTGATACTCATTTTTAAAGTTCTGTTGCTGGATGTCGGTTTCTATCCCCATACCAATTGTATTAAGGTGAAAAATCCCCCCCCCAAAAAAAAATTAAGCTATTCTTCTTTTGTTGTGCTTTTTATCTCTTTACTTGCTGCTAATCCTTCGTTATTTATTTTTTCCCCCCCAAATTCATTTGAATAAATTTTTACCATTAAGATAAAGTAACTTATGAGTAAAGGCCCAAAAACAAGACCAATAAAACCAAAAAGTTTTAACCCTACAATTACACCCAACACGGTTATAAGCGGATGCACATCACCCATTTTCTTCATCAGGTTAAGCCTGGCTACATAATCAATATTTCCCGTAACAATAATACTATAAATGGCTAATCCCACCGATGGCCATACATGCCCCTGTGCATATAAGTAAATAGTTAAGGGTACCCACACAATCATGGTACCTACTAAAGGGAAAAAGGCAAATACGCCGGTAACAAATCCCCACATGCCCCAGTCATCTACATTAAATATAAAATATCCCAAAGCGGCTACCAGGCCTTGTATAAATGAGATGATCGGTATTCCCAGGGCATTGGCTTTAACCATCATTTTTGTTTCTCCGGACAGTTCATTAATATTATGAGAGGCTAATGGAATGATGCGCTGCAGGTTTTTTTCAGCAGTACGGCCATCTACCAATAAATAATACAGGAGAAAAAACATCATCAGCATATTGGCCAGTACAATGGCCGTACTATTTAATAGTTTGGGTACCAGGGCTGTGCCTTTACTGGCCAACTGCTTTATATTTTCACTGGTAAGTAAAGTAAAACCTGTTTTGTCTTGAATTACAGAAGATATTTCCTGCAGGCTTTTAACGATCCTGTCCTGGTTATTCAGCAGTTCGTTTATTTTGGGAGATATCAAGGTAATACTAAAATAAAATGGCAGGGCCAGGATGGCGATGTATATAATAATGAAAGCGATGGCCGTTAAACCTTTTTTCCATTTATATTTATAAATAAGTTTTAAGTAGAGTGAGCGGCTTAAAATATATAAAGTAATGCCCCCCAGTAAGCCGGGAATGAAAACCGAAAGCTGGTTGATGAGCAACACAGCCATAAGAATAATAAATATGAGTACTAAAATTTGCCTAAGCCTGTAATTAAAGTCGGGTTGATTCATATGTTATTCTTATTTACATACAATTTAAGATTTATTTCCACACAGAAACACCTTCGCTGCAATTTGCACAGATATCTATGTTTTTCCTGCTCTTCATAAGCGAAGCTCTAAATTGTTTGTAATTCGCATTGTGCCATATCTCTTTAAAAGATTCTGCTTTTAAATTTCCGAGTTGATGAGTGGCATCTTTGTCAAAACAACAGGGTACTACCAGCCCATCCCAGGTAATTACATTGCCTTGCCAAAGCTTCCAGCAATGATTGGCTAATTTATTTTTGGGTGCATACGTACCATCTGCTAATTTTTTATAGCGGCTATATTTGTCATTTTCAGGAATTAATTGATTGGGGTCATTTTCATAATCATACACTTGTGCTGTTTTAAAACGCACTTCATCTACACCCACTTCTTTCGCTAATTTTTTTATGTCTTCTACCTGGTGCTCATTGGGCTTTACCACTAAGAACTGAAAAAACACAAAGGGGGTATCGCTCTTTAATTCCTTCTTCCACTTTACAATGTTTTTTGCACCTTCAATTACTTTTTGCAGGTTGCCCCCTACCCGGTAAGATTTGTAAACTTCCTGTGTAGTGCCATCAATCGAAATAATTAAACGATCCAAACCGCTTTCTACTGTTTTACGGGCAGCCTCATCATTTAAATAATGGGCATTGGTAGAGGTAGCGGTATAAATACCTTTTGATGAAGCATACTTTACCATATCTAAAAAGCCGGTATTTAAATAAGGCTCTCCCTGGAAATAAAAGATCAGATAAAGGAGTTCTTTATAAATATCATCAATGGTTTTACGAAAAAAATCTTTTTCCAGCATACCGGTGGGGCGGGTAAAAGCACGCATTCCACTGGGGCATTCGGGGCAGCGAAGGTTGCAACTGGTAGTAGGTTCAAAGGAAATAGATATGGGGTAGCCCCATTGAACAGGCTTATGTATGACCCTGCTCAAATAAAAACTACTCAGCACTTTAATTCCATTCCACACCCGTTTTGGGGTAAGCTTTGATGCTAAGTTGATAGTATCTTTTAAATTAAATGCAGGCATTGATGAAAACAAAGATACATTACCCGGCCGTACAGCATTTTGAAAGCCGGGGAATGATACAGGAATTACCTGTTTTTTTTCTCTTTTCATAAATGAAGGGCTAAACAGGTACGACGAAATGTCATTTTATTCCCTAAACCAGTTGTTTATATTTTAATTAAACCATATTCCGGGGTGCTTAATCTTTAAATGAATATTAAATTTTAATACCTGCCATAAAAATAAACTTCCCCTAACTCCATTTCACATTTTATTAATACAATCAGGCACATTATTGTGGCTATTACTTAATAAAATAAATACACATGAAAAAGATATTATTATGGACAGGAACCCTTGTAAGTTCTGTTTTGTTCCTGGTGGCCTGTGGCCCTTCGGCACATATAGAAAAAGATAAAAACCTGAATTTGGCCGCCTATCATTCCTTTGCCTGGGCCACCCCCGATAAAAAAATAAACAATAATGTAGTGGATGAAAATTTAAAATCGGCCGTGAGTGAAAAACTTAAAAAAGATTATAACTGGGAAGAGATACAGGGCAACCCCGATGTGCTGGTAAGTTACGATGTATTGGTAGAACGATCTCACCGTACTACTTCCAGCCCGGTATATAGCCGCCCATTTATGCGTAGCTTTTATAACCCTTATAATCACAGGGTTTACCGGGTGTACTATCCTTCACAGTTTATGGGTTATGATGAACAATCTACTCCTACAAAAGAAGGAACTATTACCATTACATTGGTAGATGCTGCTACCGGAAAAGCCATATTACAGGGATGGGCCAGCACCGAAATACTGGGGCATAAACTCACCACTGCCGATGCAAACAGTATCGTAAATGCGATATTTAAAAAAATGAAATCAGCAGGTGTTAAAACCCAATAAAAAGCTTGGCTTTTTTACAGCCGTATGTTATCCCGGCATACGGGTAATATATTTTTCTACCTGTTTTATTTGATCTACAATTTGCGGAGTAGTAGGCTTGTAACTTTTTGCTTTTTGAAAATATTGTTTTGCAGCCCTGAATTCTCTTTTGTTCATCATAATGGAGCATAATTGCAAATAAGCTGCAGCATTATTTTCATTATCCGGCAGCCCGGCTTTTAAAGCCTGGCGAATATAACTTTCGGCTTCTTTATTGTTTCCTTTTTGCATAGCCAGCATACCCAGTTGCAACTTATTGGGCCCTTCGGCTTGCTTGGTAAGTTGCCCGCCACCCAAAGCCAAACTTTTTTTCATGTGTTTTTCTGCAGAATCAAAATCCTGGTCTACCATAGCCAGGTTTCCTTTTAATGTGTAATATACCGAGCGCATGGGTTTTATGAGCAGGCCCGGAAATTGAATACCATCCACTATTTTTTTAGCGCCTTCCACATCGCCATTCTCCATATACGATTGAATGAGCCGCATAGGGCCAAAAAAGAAATGGCCTGCGATTAATATTACGCCTAATAAATACAGGATAAAAGAAGGCCAGAAGCCTGCTTGCAGATTAATGATTACGGCTGCCACCAGCATCACAATCCCGATCCATAGCCGATATTTAATAATTACATTTAACCACTTCATAGCATAAAATTTGGGTTGCAAAGATAAGGTTCTGAAGCATGCCGGGGAAATTGAATATTACTCCTTTTGGGTTGTAATTGCCGTTACAAAACCATAAAATGTTTCACCATCATAATCCTAATTTTCTTACTTTTGCCAGCCTGAAAATGAAGCTATCTGCAATCGGGTCCCGTAGTTCAATGGATAGAATAGAAGTTTCCTAAACTTTAGATGCAAGTTCGATTCTTGCCGGGACTACCACTTAATAAGGCCGTCTCATGCATGCATGAGACGGCCTCGTCTTTTAGTACTTATCAGGTATCCTTGTTTTATTGAGTAAATCCTTTTATCAGGTCTAGCAAACCGCCGCCGCCATTGCGTTGCTGCTGCGCTTGTGCACCCTGGGCCAATTGGCTTACGATATCCATAAGCCCCCCTGCATTTGAGTGGCCATTACCCCCGGCAAGCTGGCCTATTAAGTCTGTAATACTTGTTCCTGAGTTTTGCTGTACTTGTTCTGTTTGTCCGCCGGTAATGGAGCGAAGTAAATTATCAATAGAAAATGTACCGCCTGCATCACTGCTGTTTGTTTTATTGATCAGGCTACTTATAACGCCCGGTATCAAACTGGTGGCAACATTATTTGCCTCGTTATTTCCCAGGTTAAATTTATTCATCAGTTTACCGGCAAAATGGCCAACCATCATGGCCACTATGGGGTTGCTCAGCAAACTGCTTTTATCATCATTGCCATTACCCGATCCTTTAAGTAAAGAAACCAGGCTTCCTAAACCACCACCGGCTACAATATTTCTTAACCCGGAAGCTACGGTATTGGTAGCTTCGGCCATTACTGCATTGTTTTGATCATTAGGAACTTCAGGATTATTGACAACAGCATTACCGGCAACACCTTTTACGAGGTTAAATAATTCTTCTAACATGTTATTTAATTGTTTTATTTAAATATAGTGAACTATTTTAAGACCCTATTATAAATAAAATAGTTACTCCTGTTTACAATTTTCACAAAAGCCCCAAACCAACATAGCCGATTGAGAGGTCCGGAACCCCCTGGGTAAACGTACATCCGGCACTGTTACATCGGCCAGGCAGGTAGTAGCATTACATTGCAGGCAAATAAAATGAACATGATTGTCATGATGGTGACCTTCTTCGCAGTTTTCCCGGCACAGGGCATATAAAACTGAATTATCTGTAGTGGGAATTTGATGAATAATTCCTTTCTCGGTAAATGTTTGCAGCGTTCTATAGATAGTAACCCGGTCAAAAACCGAACCGGTCATTCGTTCAATATCAGCATGGGAAAGTGCTCCATTACTTTTTAAAAATAATTCCAGAATTTGGGTGCGGCTTTGTGTAACACTTAACCCGCTTTTTGTAAGTATATCATTATATGTAAGCATCCTTTTTTATTTAACCGGGATTATTGCTAAACCCTGACATAAAATGCTTGCTGGCAATTTTTTCTTTAAGTAACCCTTTTATATCCTTTATCAATTTTTGAATTTCATCTTCTATCAATCCATCATAAATGCCCCGAAGTCGCCCATTCTTATCAACCAACGCAAAAAATTGAGTATGTATAAATTGGTCATTTATCTGCATACTATCGGGCTTATTATTATCTATCATATAACTTTCCCGTGCCATTTTATACAGCTCCGCTTTGGGGCCGGTTAAAAAATACCAGTTTTTATTTTGTACAGGTAAACTGCTGTCGCCTGCTGATAAAACTAAATGATAACTGCCTTCGCTGGTTTGTACAGGCTTACCATTAATCATTACATTTTCATATTCCTTTAATACAGGTACGCTGTCTGTTTCGGGCATACAGGTATGAGAGGCAATTAAGAACCCGGGCTCATCTTTATAAATATCATAAACCCGGCGCATATTGGCATTCATTTTAGGACAAATGCCTTTACAGGTAGTAAAAAAGTATTCTGCTACATATACTTTTCCTTCTGTATTATTATTATCAAATTTTTTTCCATTTTGATCGGTAAAGCTAAATTTTTCAATATGGTCGTTAATTACTTTTAACTTAGAGGCTGAAAAATCGTAATCCCAAAATACAAAAAGAAAAAAAGCAGCCGTTAAAGCCAGGAAAAAACCAATATAAATCTTCCATTTCTTCTTCATAAAATCATTTTTTGCAAAGCAAAGGTAAGGCCAAAATAATGGATAAAATGTAAATAATACTTGTAACAAAAGCTAAAAAACGAATGCCCTATATGGGTGCATACATGATATTATTATTAACTTGAGAATAAAACCGGTGAACAAAATATTTTTCATTTTCCTGCTTTTCAATTTTAAAGCGGCCAATGCCCAGCCAAATGCTGAACAAAAAGTATTACAAGTACTTCAATTACAGGAGCAAGCCTGGAACCAGGGGGATATAAATGGTTTTATGAATGGCTACTGGAATAGTGATTCCCTCCTGTTTGTAAGTAAAAACGGGATTACTTATGGCTGGCAAAAAACTTTATTGAATTATAAAAAAGCATACCCCGATACTGCGAGTATGGGCACTTTACAGTTTGATATCCTTGAAATAAAAATGCTTTCTGTACTATATTTTTATGTTATTGGTAAATGGCAGCTTAAACGGAACAGTTTGCCAAACATAGGCGGGCATTTTACTTTATTATTTAAACGAATAAAAAATAAATGGGTCATCGTAACAGATCATACAAGCTAAAGCTGCCATTTCTTTTTTAAATGCTTAAGTATAAAATATAAACTCACCAGGAAAATTATATAGAAAATTATATTGCCGGGAGCAGGCCAACCTTCAAAAAAAGCCAGTTTAAAATAAATGCCTGCAAACACACCCACGAGCATCCACAAAACCAATAATGCCACACTGTTTGCAATGCGGATAAAAAATGCCCGTGTTTCGTCTTCCATTCCCATGGATCATGTTTTATTGGTTCTATAAATATACATGTTATTTTAGCTTCAGTTTTTCAAACGAAATACTATCGCCATTATACACATTAAAATCTACATAACTGCGAATACCATTTACCTGGCCTCTTTCATTATGTTGCCAAAATAACCAGTTACGTTCAATCCTGGGTTTTTCTTTTTGCAGGTAATGGGCAACCCATAAGGGATAATCACTAAACCGGCTGGACAAATACCGATTGTAAAAATCCACATTACTATATAAAATGGGTTTTACTTTATATTCTTTTTCTACCAATAGCAACCAATCCTGCACCCTTTGTTGCATGAGCGGTACAGGCACCGCATTCAAGTCTTCAATATCTAATACGGGTGGCAGGTCGCCTTTTTTTAACTTTACCGTTTCTAAATAATTTATGGCCTGCTTTTTACCATCTTTCCCGGGGTTAAAATAATGATATGCCCCTTTCACCATTTTATTTTTTTCTGCAAACACCCAATTGCGGCCAAATTTTTCATCAATCTTGTTGGTTCCTTCTGTTGCTTTAATAAAAGCAAAGTCAATGGTAACCCCTCTTATTTTCATTTCTTTTACTTGCTGCCACGAAATATTATTTTGATACCGGCTTACATCAATTCCATGAATGCCATAGCCCGAAGGAAGTGAAATACCAAACTCAGGATACACAACAGATGAAGGTTTATTAAAATAACGAACACTAAAATATATGATTACCGATGCTGCCAGGGCAATCGAAAAAAACAGCAGGACAGATCTAAAGGGTTTAAATTTCTTTTTCTTACGTGGCATATCAATAGCCGCAAAGATAATTCATCAACGAATGAATGTTTTGGTAATAATTTTATTCCCGGCTTTAATGGTAGCCATATAGAATCCTTTGGCCCAATTTTGAACGGGCAAAGTAAGGGTGCCAAGCCCATTATACAGGCTAATCTTTTTCTCAAAAACTTTTTGTGCCAATGCATTGATAATCAAAACCTCTGCTTCGGTTGCATTAAAATCATGCAATCGTATACTGGTGGGTGAAATTACAGGATTAGGAAAAATATCTACATCCCCTATGCCCGAATTGGGGATACTCTTTTTTTCAGTGCTATTGTTTTTACTAATGAGCCAATGCTCGGGATCAATTAAAACCGTATCGGCAATAAACCCGATATCTTCTATAAAGTCCTGGCTATTCGCCGTATTATTCAAGATAACCGTTTTTTGCTGGTTTCCTTTTTTAAATGTGAGCGGTACCGGCATTTTAAAAAAAGATATGGCCGGGTGCGATGTTACCTGGCTTACATTAATTTGTACTGTTGCGATGCCCACCTGGCTCCAGCTAACTTTATAAGAAGGATACCCCTGGCCCCAATACCATTGGTTAAAAAAATCGGTTAAGTCTTTACCACTTACCTGCTCCAGTATAGCTTTAAGCTTTCCTGTTTGTGTAAATCCATAAGCCAGGCCAGGGGTATTGAGATATTGCCGAATGGCTGAAAAAAACAGGGAGTCGCCGAGTACAAATCGAAGCATATTTACTAAGTATGATCCTTTATTATAAGTAAGGCGCTGATCAAATATACGGCTCACACTACTGGTATCATTTACCCACACGGTACCCCCCGGCTGCGATGTAATATTTGCCAGCACCGATACCCTGTTGGCCATTGCCGAAGCCGGGTATTGCGTTTCCATATAAAAGGCAGCACAAAATGTTGCAAACCCTTCATTCAGCCAAATGTCTGACCAACTATTTGCCGTAAGCTTATCGCCAAACCATTGATGCCCTAGTTCATGTGCCATTAGGCTTTCATTGGCATTTACCAGGAAGGTAGAAGTTTGATGCTCCATACCGCCGCCCCATCCAAATTGTACATGGCCATACTTTTCTTTTATAAAAGGATACTCACCAAAGTATTGATTAAATAACTGCAGCGCCGTAAGCACTTTAGGTGTATTCGCCTCAAAAGAAGGCCTGCTTTCGGGGTAGCAATAAGTAACCATCGGTAAATGGATCGCCCCTAATTGTACACTATTATTAAACACCTCATAATTGGTAACAGCAAAGCATACCAGGTAAGTGGCAATGGGATACCGATGTTTCCAATGTGTAATGATATGGGTACCCGATGGCGTTTCAGATTGTAATAAACCATTAGAGGCAGCTTTATAAATAGCCGGATGCTTTATATAAATATCTATGCTATCCGTTTTATTACCCATAGCATTTTTGCAAGGCCACCAATCCATAGCGCCATAAGGTTCGCTCAAGGTCCAAATAACCGGGGTACCTATATGCTGCGTTTGTACAAAAGAACCAAAACCCGAATCATTGGGTATGCCCTGGTAATAAATAGTGATAGAATCCTGCTGGCCGGGATTTATATTTTCATCAAAAATTACTACTAATGCATTATTGGCCTGCTGGTAATTCAGCAAATTACCTTTTCGTTTTACGCTATCGGTATGCATAGCAGACTGAAGATCAAAAGTGATTGAACTACCGCCAGCATTTAGTTTAAAATATACAGTTACAGCACCTTTAATATACCTGATAGCAGGATCTACTTCCCATACACAACGAAAATAATTAATATCAAAATTTTCGGATGCTGAGCTTCCTCTTTGCATTTGCTTACGCATTTGGGTACGGCTAAAAGCATCTTGCTCCAGGGCCGCAATAGAAAACGGGCTTTTACAAAAATCTTTTTCTTGAGCTAGTGCTAAGCAAGGAGTTAGCAATAATAACAGGAAGAGTTGTTTCATTTTAAGGTTTTTTTAAACAATTTTATTCTTTCAAACTCTACTTTTGCCGGGCAATAAGACAATTTATTTTTCCGTTAGAGTGATCCGGGTAAATGATTGAACGTTGCTTTCGGCAAAATCTTATATTTTAATACCTAAGAAAAACATATTCATTGAAAAGAATAATTGTAACTTTTTTTCTGAGTTTTATTTTTTTACACGTCTTTGCAAATTTTTCTGATACTACCATAAAATTAGCAGCCGTAACCCATGTGCGGAATGCTAATCGTATTCTTGTAAGCAAAGCCAATGTTGTTTATCCCGAAATATTCGCAGGCCACGAAGAGGCATCCCTTTCTTATGCTGAAAAATTTACCAACCACCGCAGGGACTATTTAATTAGAATATATAAACGTAGCCAGAAATATTTTCCAAAAGCCAAAGCTATTTTAAAAAAATATAATATCCCCTCCGAATTTGCCATATTGATGGCCCTGGAAAGTGGGTTTAATGGCAATGCTGTTTCTCCCAAAGGCGCTGTGGGTTATTGGCAAATTATGGATGAGGTGGCAAAAGAATATGGGTTGCGTATTGCAGAAAATAAATCGAAGAAAACTCAAAAGAGTTCACATACAAAAACAAAGCCCGTAGCAGACGATCGGAAAAATTTTACCCGGAGTACCATTGCGGCTGCAAGATATTTACAAGACAGGGCAAGAAACTTAAATAATGACTGGCTTTTAATTGCTGCCAGTTATAATTGTGGCGTAGGAAATGTATGGAATGCGATGAAGAAATCGGGAATTGAAAACCCGGGGTACTGGGATATACAGCAATTTTTACCGGCCGAAACGAAGGCTTATGTGATGAATTTTATTACCTTGAACCTGGTATTTAATAATTATAAAACATTCCTGGAAGGTAAGCTGCAATTTAAAGATGTGTATGCTGTACCCGAAAATGTTTTACCGCAAGGTATTGATCTGAATATTTTGAATAAATTATTGTAAATTTTTACAGAGGCCATCTATTTCTAAACTTCTATTATATATATCGCAATTTTATTGATGGTTGATGGTTGCAAATAATATACGACCCCGATGGGGTCATTTTTTATTGGTTTTGTAAATCTATTCATATTTGATCCCTTCGGGATCATTGTTTTATTGTTTTTATAAAATAGATATTGCCCATTATTTGGGTTTAAGACTCAGCATGCTGATTTATTTTATTCGATCCTGATTTTGGAGATTTATAAAAAATGTTTTATTAATAATACTCTTTGATCGCAACGGGATCATTCATGTATTGATTTTTTGAAATTAGGGTCACCTCTCATTTCAATTCAATATATATATTATGGGTTTTTGTTTGTATTGATTCGACCCTTTTGGGGTTGAAGATTTATAAATACCTAATCGATACATATACGACCCCGACGGGGTCATATGTTTATCTGTTTTCAAAATTTTAGCATGTAGTATTGGGCAGAGTCTTTGGGGCTTTTCGACCCCCATTTCCCGATAAAATTGGGGATACCACAACAGGTAATTCATAAAAAAGCCTGGCACCCTTTTGCGTTACAATTAATATCATTTGATCGCAACGGGATCATTCATGTATTGATTTTTTGAAATTAGGGTCACCTCTCATTTCAATTCAATATATATTATGGGTTTTTGTTTGTATTGATTCGATCCCTATGGGGTCGAAGATTTATAAATACATAATCGATACATATACGACCCTAATGGGGTCATATGTTTATCTGTTTTCAAAATTTTAGCATGTAGTATTGGGCAGAGTGTTTGGGGCTTTTCGACCCCCATTTCCCGATAAAATTGGGGATACCACAACAGGTAATTCATAAAAAAGCCTGGCACCCTTTTGCGTTACAATTAATATCATTTGATCGCAACGGGATCATTCATGTATTGATTTTTTGAAATTAGGGTCACCTCTCATTTCAATTCAATATATATTATGGGTTTTTGTTTGTATTGATTCGACCCCTTTGGGGTCGAAGATTTATAAATACCTAATCGATACATATACGACCCCGACGGGGTCATATGTTTATCTGTTTTCAAAATTTTAGTATGTAGTATTGGGCAGAGTGTTTGGGGCTTGACGACCCCCATTTCCCGATAAAATCGGGGATACCACAAAAGGTAATTCATAAAAAAAACCTTGCACTCTTTAAAGATACAAGGCTCTTTTTAAAGCAGTGGTGTGGGCCGGGATTGAACCGGCGACACATGGATTTTCAGTCCATTGCTCTACCAACTGAGCTACCGCACCATTCCCTTTTTCCTTTCGGGGCAGCAAAAATAAGGGGATTCTGTTTAAAAAGGAAAGAATTTTATAGAATCCTCTTATTTTACCAGATCTTAGTTGCCGTATTCACTTAAAAATTTGATTCGCATGAGTTTTAATTGCTCCCAATTAAAATTACTATCTGATAGTTCTTCCTGCGCAACCTGCAAGGAAGAGGTTTCACAACTTTTAAAATAATCTATAATTTCTTCCTGGTCATACTCATCTACCATTTCATTAATGGCATAGTTTAAATTGAGCTTTGTACCGCTGGCAACAATGGTTTCCATTTCTTCTAATAGCTGATCTATACGCAGGTCTTTATTCTTAGCGATGGTTTCCAGGGGTATCTTTTTATCTACATTCTGAATAATAAATATTTTATTATTGTTTTTATTGACCACGCTCTTCATTATAAAATCATCGGGCCTGATGATATCATTTTCTTCTACATAGGCACTGATCACATCTAAAAAAGGTTTGCCATACCGGATTGCCTTCCCTTTGCTCACCCCGCTTATTTTTTCTAATTCGGGCATACTGGTAGGGTACATGGTGGCCATGTCCTCTAAAGAAGTTTCTAAAAAAATAACAAAGGGCGGAAGTTTTTTTTCTTTGGCTACTTTTTTACGAACCGTTTTCAATAATTCCAGCAAACGCTCATCGGCTACTGTACCTTCGGTTACCTGGGGTTCACCGGCTTCATCATCGGCAAGCGCCTCTTCGAATAAATTATTTAAAACGATTTTAAATGAGGACGATTTTTTTAAAAATGACCTGCCGGCTTTTGTTATTTTTAATACCCCATATTCTACAATATCTTTTTTAAGCAAATCATCCAGTAGCATTTGTCGAATGAGGCTGTTCCAAAAATATGGCTCTTTATCTTTTCCACTACCAAATACGGGCAGGGTTTCGTGCCTGAACATTTGTACCTGTGTGGTAGCCTTACCGGCTAGTATGGTATTGACATATTCAATAGGGAACCGCTCTTCCAATGCATCTATCACTTTTAATACAATTACAGCTTCGGCCCGGGCTTCTATTTTTTCTTTTGGATGCAGGCAATTATCACAATGTCCGCAACTGTTCTTATCATCGTAAGATTCGCCAAAATAGTATAGCAGTGTTTTACGGCGGCACACACTGCTCTCGGCGTAAGATACTGTTTCGTTTATTAACTGGGCTCCCACTTCTCTTTCACTTAGTGGTTTGTCCCGCATCAGGTGCTCCAGCTTACTTACATCTTTATGTGAATAATACAATATACATTTACCCTCCAGGCCATCCCGGCCGGCACGACCGGTTTCCTGGTAATAGTTTTCTATTGATTTGGGAATATTATAATGTATTACAAAACGAACATCGGGCTTATCGATACCCATCCCAAAGGCAATGGTGGCCACTATTACATTTACCTCTTCGTTTAAAAACTGGTCTTGCCGCTGTGCCCTTAATTTCGCATCGAGGCCGGCATGATAAGCTACGGCACTTATGCCATTGGCATTTAACATAGCGGATAATTCTTCGGTCGTTCTCCGGTTCAGGGTATAAATAATGCCACTTTTGTTCTTATGCTGTTTTATAAAACGAACAATACTTTCGGCTGTTTGTTTTAAATTTATTTTGGGTTGTACTTCATAATACAGGTTGTGACGGTTGAAAGATGAAATAAAAATTTCAGGTTTTTTTAGCCCCAGGTTTTTAACGATGTCGCTTTGTACCTTGGGCGTTGCCGTAGCGGTAAGCGCAATGATGGGGATATTTGGTTTTATCATATCCACCATTTCCTTCAGCCTGCGGTATTCAGGCCTAAAATCGTGCCCCCATTCTGAAATACAATGTGCTTCATCTACCGCCACAAAAGAAATATCCAGGTCTTTAAAAAATTCTATATTTTCTTCTTTGGTTAATGTTTCGGGAGCTACATATAAAAGTTTTGTTTTGCCTTCTGTCAGGTCGCTCTTTACTACTTTTTGCTGCCCTTTATTAAGTGTGCTGTTTAAAAAATGGGCGATATCATCTTTACTGCTATAGCTGCGTACCAGGTCAACCTGGTTTTTCATTAAAGCAATTAAGGGAGAAACAATGATGGCCACACCGGGGCTCATAATAGCGGGTAATTGATAACAAAGGCTTTTGCCACCACCGGTAGGCATAATTACAAAAGTATCTTTACCGGCCAGTATATTATTAATAATTTTTTCTTGTTCTCCTTTAAAACCATCGAAGCCAAAATGCTTTTGTAATTCTGTAATAAGGGTATTATTTATTTTAGCAGGAGAAGCTTTCTTTGCAATTTTAGCAGCCTTCACCACTTTATTAGTAGTTGCCATATCTTAATCGAGTGCCTTGTTTGATTTATGAAAAAATCTGTTGATACAAAACTTTCATAAAATGGCTGCAAATGTAATTCAATAAGCAGGTATGTACAAATGGATCATCCCGCTTTGAGGGCTCTGCAGATATTTTAACGAACTTTTATCAGCCATTTAAGTTACGGAATATATTTAAATTTATTTTTCTTAATTTCTAAAAAAGTGATTGCACCCTTTTCAATGGATGAATCCCTTTTTAGAGGGAAAATGTTTTAATGCCTTGCTGCTGATCGCCTAATTTCTTATAAAAATATAGCAATAAGTAAAAAAACTGGCATGTTATTCTCTATAAATTACCTCATAATTAGTTAAATTGGCACGTACCATCCCGTTTATTAATTTTTTTTACGAATCATCATAAAATGAAAAAGCTACTTCTGCACATTACATTCATTGCAAGCATAGGTTTATTTACCACCTGTGCCCGAAACCCGGTAACAGGAAAAAAACAATTGGTCCTAATGTCGGAAGCGCAGGAGATTGCGATGGGGCAGGAAGCAGACCCTCAAATTATTGCACAATACGGCTTATATGCCGATTCCTCTTTACAGCAGTTTATCAATGATAAAGGGCAGGCCATGGCCCGTATTTCTCACCGCCCCAATATTGCCTATCATTTTCGGATTCTGGATTCTGATGTATTAAATGCATTTGCAGTACCCGGTGGCTATGTATATTTTACCCGGGGCATTATGGCATACCTCAATAATGAAGCTCAGTTTGCAGGTGTACTGGGCCACGAGATCGGCCATATTGCTGCCCGGCATACCGTGCAACAACAGCGCAATGCCATGCTGGGCCAGCTGGGAATTATTGCCGGCGTTATTATAAATCCTGACCTGGCCCGATTTGCAGAATCGGCTTCTCAAGGACTGAGCCTGCTATTTTTAAAATTTGGACGAGATGCTGAAAAACAAAGTGATGAATTGGGCGTAGAATACTCCAGTAAAATTCATTACGATGCGCATCAAATGGCCGATTTCTTTTTAACCTTACAGCGCCAATCCGGGAATAATGAAAACCAATTACCTGAATTTTTATCAACCCACCCCGACCCCGGAAACCGCTATGTTACGGTAAACGAGTTGGCTACAAAATATCAAAAAGACCATCATAGTACCGGTATGCTGGTAAACAGGGACAGTTACCTGAACCGGATAAACGGAATTATATATGGTGAAGATCCCAAAGGAGGCTATATGGAAGGCGGGGTTTTTTATCATCCCGAAATTAAATTTCAATTAACCCCGCCACAAGGATGGCTGTATAACAATAGCCCACAGCAAGTTCAGTTTGCGCCAAAAGATGGCTCAGCTTTATATTTTTTAACATCGGCTCAGGGTAATACGCCACAGGAAGCGGCTAGTAAATTTGCAGAACAAAATAAACTTAAAATTGAACAAACAGCAACTAAAAACATCAATGGTGTACCGGCTTATGCTATAGTAGCATCACAGGCGCAACAGGCGCAGGATGGCAGCACCCAGGTTACGGTAAGGGCATTATTATATTTTTTAGAATACAACAAACAAATGTTTATGATTGCCGGCCTAAGCGCTCCTGCACAATTTAATGCGTATGCCCCCATTTTCCAGGCTGCAACAGAAAGCTTTAAACAACTTACGGATACTAAAAAAATAAATAAAAAACCCGAAAGAGTGAGAATTAAAAAACTTACAAAAGATATGACCCTGGACCAGGCGTTTAATAATTATAAAGTAGCCGCATCCCGAAAGGAAGAATTTTCAATTTTAAATGGTATGAACTTAACCGATAAATTAAAAGCAGGAACCCTTATAAAAGTGGTGGAATATTAAAATGTAAAGCATCCCCCGGGAAACAGGAATATGAAAGATATAAGATACTTTTGCAGGGATACTATTTTTTATGGAAACAATACAAGTATTATTTATAACGGCAGCTTTTTTACTGGGCTTTGCCATAGCCTGGATTTGGCGTACCGTAACCGTATTTAAAATAAAAAAGGAACTCAAAAGTACAAAGGGCTACCTGGAAAGTGAAAGGCTCATGAAGGAAACCCTGAACCGGGAAAACCTGATGATTCATCAACAAAGGGTGTTGAGTGAAGAAGAATTAAATAAAAAATTAAAGGATGCTGAAGCGCTGAATAAATTCCTGGATGAAAGCATCTTATTACTCCAGCAAAGTAATGAAGAAACTGAGGCATTGCTCCAGGCCGGCCAACCTGTAATTCATGAACTTAAAAAAAAGCTGATAGAAGCCAATAACACCATCGCCAGGTTTAAGGCATTACAAAGTGTAAAGTAAGCTTATGCAACCCATCCTTATTACGGGTGGCCAGGGTTTTGTAGGCCGCCATCTGGTACAGGCCATGCTACAAAAAAAAATGAATTTTATTGCAACTGCCCGTAATTTCCCCGATAACTCCATCTCCCCATTTGAGTATTTAGATTTTTGTGACAAATATTCGCTCGGTCTTTTTTTTAAAAAACATCAACCCAAAGCCATCATTCATTGTGGAGCTATGAGCAAAGCCGATGATTGTGAACGAAAAAAAGAGCAGGCTCTTCAAGTGAATGTAAATGCAGTAAAAGATCTTTTACATTATGCAGAGAAAAGCCAGGCCCATTTTATTTTCTTATCTACCGATTTTGTTTTTGACGGCACGGCACACAGTCAAGAAGAAACTGCAACTCCCAACCCTGTAAACTTTTATGGTTATACAAAATTATTAGCTGAGCATTTAGTAAAAAACTATCCCTGCAAAGCGAGCATTGTAAGAACCATATTGGTATATGGAAACTCGCTGGGCGGAAGACAAAACCTGGTAAGCCTTACCCAACAAAAATTACTAAATGCTGAAGTATTCAGGGTGGTAGATGACCAGTTGCGTAACCCCACGTTTGTCGGCGACCTGGTAAATGCCATTCTTACAATACTCGAAAAAGAGGCAACGGGTATTTTTCATATTTGTGGTAGCGAAATGATGAGCCCCTGGCAAATGGCCTTACAAACAGCCGGTTTTTTACATCTCGATAAAAACCTTATTCAACCCATAAGCAGTTTATTATTAGCTGAACCTGCTGCCAGGCCAAAGCTCAGTGGCTTTTCAATAGAAAAAGCAAAACATATTTTGGGTTATCAGCCTACTTCTTTTATTGAAGGCTTAAAATTGAGCTTTCCTACACCCTCCTCATCGATTTAAGTAAGTTTTGTATTTTTATCGGTAAACATTTTTATGAAAATACCTGCCAGAGATAAATGGGTACACTTCATTACCGGGATACCCATGGGCATTATCTTACAACTCCTCGCTATGTATTATTTTTCCCTGGCTGCCGCCACCACTGCGGTTTTGGTATTTTTTATGGTTGCTCTCATTAGCTATGGCTTCGAATTAATTTCATTGGTTACAAAAAAAGGGAAATATGATTTGTATGATGCTGTGGCCAGCACCGCAGGTGCAACACTGGGAATTGTGTTCATACTCATACTTCAATATTATAAAAGATAATGTATGGGCAAAAAAAATCCCCGATCTTTTTAAGCAAATGAGCGGGGATACAAAAGGGTCGGACAATTTACGTTCAAGCTATTTATTAACTAAGGTGGACCAAAAACCGGATACAAACATAATCTGCTTACCCGGCATGTGCAATTATTATTAATTCAGTATTTTACATTAAAAAATTTAGGTTGTTTCTCATTTTATTCTTTAACTAATTGATTATACAGCAATTGCAAATTTCCTAATCATTTATTTTTTACTCATTGCCCACAAAAAACAGTATACCATCCAATCCATTGTGTGAATTAATGCATACACTCACAACCAAGGAAAAAGCAGCGTATAAAAAGCATCTTTTACAAAAAACAGCTAATAGAGATTCCCTTTTGTATAAATTATTCAGTGCCCTGGAAAATGAAAAAAATGGAATTGATAAAACCCTTGTCGGAAAATTAGGAATTAAAAGCCCCGCCCAGTTTTCTACACTTAAAAAAACATTATACGCAGATATAACCGGGATGCTGGTATGTTTCTACAAAAAACAAAACCAGGCAGACTCCTCTTTTCATGAAGAAATGAAAATAGAATTTCTCCTGTCCAGGAAATTATTTGAACAAGCATACAAATTCATTGTAACTGAAATTAAAAATGCCGAAAAAAGACAAGACCTGGTAGCATTATTGCATTTACATAAAATGAAATACCGGTATTTAGAATTAAATGAAAATAAATACAATACCCGTTCTATAGCCCTGCAGCAGGAAGAAATAAAGAACGTATTAACCCAGGTGTTTCATTTTGAACAAATTCAACTTTTATTTCAAAAAGCCATACAATTAAAGAATATCACAAATGTCCGCACTGCCGAAAAAGAGATTGCGGAAGCCATACAATTAAAAGATGAAATTTTAAAAATAAAATATACAGCCGGCCCGGCCATCATACAACTATATCAAAATACTGCCCTGGCCATTTGTACTTATTTATCGGGAGAATATACGTTGTGCGAGCATTTTTGCAACCAGGTGATCAGCCTGTGGAAACAACATAAAAATTTAACCTGTTATTATGCCCAGTTATTTAAAGAAGGCGCCAGTGTTGTTTTTTATAATGATTTTATGAACCCGCAGATAGAAAATGTAATTTCTCATTTCAATTTCTTTAAAGAGTATTTACAATTTATAAAAAATGAAAATGAAAAGGGCCAGGTACAGTTATTATTTTATAATACCGAAATTAAAATTTTCCATAAGCAAACCCAGTATGGGGAGTTACATAAATATTTACAAGTACATGCAAAAAATATCAGGCTCCAGGCCGGGCAATATGGTTCTCCAAAAGAGAATATGATTATCCTCGCTTCTTTAGCTATTAGTTATTTTGTATTGGAGCAATATGCCAAAGCAGATGAACTGTTATATGAAATAAAAGAAATAAACAGGCTGGCACAAAAAGATGATATTTTTTATTTTACGCTTGTATTTCATTTACTTGTTATTTTTAAAAGAGAAGAGTGGGTGCGACTTTATAGTATGTGTGAGGCTGGTTACCAGTCGCTGTACAGCCGAAAAAAAATAAGGCCTTTTGAAAAAGAACTGATGCTTTTTTTAAAAAATTTGCAAATCATACATAAAAAAGAATACATTAAAAAAAGCCTGGGTAAATTACTTACCCGGTTAGAGCTGTATAAGAACGACCCGGTAAAAAAACGCTACTTTCTTTATTTTAATTATTACGCATGGCTTCAAAGTTTAAAAATGGGAATCCGCTATACTGATTTTTTACAACAACAAAAAGATACTTAATTTAACCCCGCCCAAAATCAGGATATTCTAAAAAAATAAGTACATTCATTTATTAAAAATAATGCAACATGACGCTCGTACCCCCCACACGATTATGCCTTGCATGCAATAAGCCTCTACGGGGCCGGATTGATAAAAAATTTTGTGATGATTATTGCCGAAATAATTATAACAACCAGCTAAAATCGGGCAGCAGCCACATTACCCGAAACATCAATAATGCTTTAACCAAAAACAGGCGTATCCTGGAGTCGTTCTTCCCGGCTGAAGAAGAAACAGCAAAAACAAACCGGGAACGGCTACAAGCGCTGGGCTTTTCTTTTAAATATATGACCCATACTTATACCAATAAGAAAGGCAACATCTATTACTTTTGTTATGAATATGGCTACCTACCCCTGGAAAATGACTGGTATTTATTAGTAAAACGTAAAGAAGAATAAGAAAATTTTATATGGCCGAACTCAATATTACCAGCATACAAAGTAATTTATATTGGGAAAATAAAGCAGATAACCTGCGTATGTTTTCACAAAAAATTGAACTACTCCCCGCTCATGCCGAAGTAGTGATATTGCCCGAAATGTTTGCCACCGGTTTTACCATGAACCCGCAACCGTTTGCAGAAACCATGGAAGGCGACACTGTAAAATGGATGCAGCAAACAGCTGCAGAAAATAAAATTATACTCACGGGGTCGGTCATCATCAAAGAAGGAGATTTGTTTTATAATCGTTTAATTTGGATGCTTCCAAATGGGGAACTGGGTTTTTATGATAAGCGCCATTTATTTGCTTTTGCAGGAGAAAATGAAAAATACAGGGCAGGGCATAAACGGCTGATCGCTTCTGTAAAAGGGTGGAAGATAAATTTACAAATATGCTACGACCTTCGTTTTCCTGTATGGGCAAGGCAACAAACAAAAGACCCGGAGTACGATATTTTAATTTACGTAGCCAACTGGCCCGAAAGAAGAAGCCATGCCTGGAAAACATTGCTCTGTGCCCGTGCCATAGAAAACCAGTGCTATGTAATTGGGGTAAACCGGGTGGGTAAAGACGGGAACGGAATCTATCACAGTGGAAACAGCATGATGATAAACCCCCTGGGCGAAGTTTTGTATCACATGAGTGATGATGAAGATATTTTTACTTTAACATTACTAAAAGAAGACCTGGAAAAAGTAAGAGAAAAATTTCCATTTTACAGAGATGCCGATTCATTCAGCATCCGGGATGAAGATATAATTTGATTTTAAAATTGACTTACCCTTTTAATAATGAAAGGATTTTATACCATTGCGCTGCTCACGCTCTCTAATATCTTTATGACCATCGCCTGGTATGGCCATTTAAAATTTAAACAAATTCCCTGGTTCTCTCATTTAAGCTTATGGGGGGTAATCCTCATTAGTTGGGCCATTGCTCTTTTTGAATATTCAGCCCAGGTACCTGCGAATAAAATTGGTTTTATTGAAAACGGGGGCCCCTTTACCCTTTGGCAGCTTAAAGTAATTCAGGAAGTTATCACCCTGGTAATTTTTACAATTTTTACACTGGTTGTTTTTAAAAACGAAACGTTTAGGCTTAATCACTTCATTGGATTTGTATTTTTAATTCTTGCTGTATATTTTATATTTAAAAAGTAATAGTCTTTATAAAATACCCAAATAGCATCCGTTGTTATTTAGTAAAAATCAAATTCCTGATAACTTCTATTTTTTTATCTTTCCCGTGTATAATTGCATCGTAATTGGGAGCTATATAAATATCCGGCATAATACCCATGCCCCGTTGCGGTACCCTGCTGTGCTGGTATTGTATTAATTTGTATAAGGGCATCCTTACCCGCAGGCCGGTATGCGGCAACTTAACATCCGGAATTAAAATACCGCTGTTTCCATACCAGCCGCCGCCGGTTTCTTCTCCCACTAAGGTAATTCCGGGTTGCCCCTTTAAATCATTACACAATAAAGCTGCCGCAGAAAAAGTAAGGCCGCCGGTTATAATATATACTTTACCATTGTAGTGGTTATTTGATTTGGGCTTATACATTTTCCTTTCTAAATATCCTAAATGATATTTACCGTCTGCCTGTTTTTTTGAAATGAAAAACATTTCAATATTATTGATCACATGTCCGGAAAAATATTTTGTATATGGATACAGGTTCTTTACCGGGCTATAAACAGAATCACTTACTCTAAAGGGTACCCTGCTAATATATTTACTTAGCAGCGTTGATAAACCAATACGGCCTCCGCCATTACTGCGAAGATCAATCACCAGGTTGGGTATGTTTTGTTCCCGTAATGTTTTAAATGATGCCCGAAAGAATGACCTTAATCTCCCTTTTGCAAAAGTATTAACCGTAAGTAAAGCGTATTGTTTGCTGCTATCTATCTTAAAACTACGGTATTCATTTTCACGGGCTGGTTTTTTTTGTTTCTTTATTTTTTCTTTTTTAACGGGAGTTTTTACCTTTTTCGCACTGTCTATTACCGGTTCAAATAATTTCACTTTTGTATGAGACAAATTGCCCAGGCTATCGATATAATCTACTTCATAGTTTTTTGACAGCCCGTAAATATTTCTGTGATAATAGGGAAGATTGTTACTTAGCCTGATATAATTCACATTATCGGCATAGCCATCCTGGGGTAAATAATTAAATACATGAGCAATAAGTTCTTTACCAGGTACCCCGTTAATCGCCTTAATGAGGGTACCTCGTTTAAAAACAGTATCCTTTTTATTTAAATTCCCAATAACGGCAAGCGTGTCGTTCCACACTTTAGCAAACAAAGGAAATGATGGAAATTTTTTATGCCTGGCCCATTTTACATAATTCTTGCTAAAACTCACGCTGGTATGCCCGCAACGAATTTTACTGGTAAGCGGCGCCAGTACCTGCCAGGCGAATTCAGTTTCTGTCATACTATCTTTTATACTATGGTAATAAGTATCAAAATAAGCATTCATGCTGTCTTTAGAAGTGTACCAATAAAGGGCAGGATGTTTACGCTCCAGCACCTGGCGCAATAAAGTAAAATCTTGTTGTAAAACGGGTGGGGCATATTTTTTTGCAGGACTGTAATGAGTACTCACACAAGATGAAACGCTGATGAGCAGGCTTATTACTAAGGTTCCTTTAAAAAGTTTCATAGTGTTATGAAATTAATCTAATTCCTGCTGATATGGCTGAATGAATATAAACTAATTTTAAAAAAGAAAAAATAGAACCTGTAAATAGTTTTTGTAAGTACCCAAAGTAACATAACCGGGTGCCATAATTATTTTATATGGTTCCAGCCTTGTGCTACCAACTCATGCTTGCTTCCACCTCTTGTAATAATTGTTTTTCCCTTAGAAGCTTCTGTGATATACCCAATAATAGAGATTGCGGGGTTTGATTGTATTTTTTCAAAATCAGATTGAGCCACGGTAAATAAAAGCTCATAATCTTCACCCCCGCTCAGTGCACAGGCTGTAGGGTCAAGCTGTAATTTATAGGCAAACGCCCGGGCTTCCTCATGTACCGGAATTTTATCTTCGTAAAGCACACAACCCGTTTGGCTTTGTTTACAGATATGAAGCAAGTCGCTGCTTAAGCCATCGCTTACATCAATCATTGCTGTAGGTGTAATTTGCTGTGCCGCCATCCATTCCACAATATCTTTGCGGGCTTCGGGCTTTAATAAGCGGCCCACAATATATGCCTGGTTTTCAAGATCGGGCTGGGCGCCGGTTTCTTCAAAAATTTTTCTTTCTCTTTCAAGTAAAGTAAGCCCTAAAAAGGCAGCGCCCAAATCGCCGCTCACACATACCAGGTCATTCACTTGGGCCGAACTCCTTTGCACAAACTCATTGGGTGTTACTTCACCTATGGCCGTAATACTAATAATGAGCCCTTTTTGCGATGTAGTGGTATCTCCGCCCACCAGGTCTACCTCGTATTTTTCGCAGGCTGCATATACCCCCTGGTAAAATTCATCGAGTGCCTCCAGGCTAAATCGGTTGCTAAAACCCAGGCCCAATACAATTTGTGTGGGTGTGGCGTTCATGGCATAAATATCACTCAGGTTTACCACTACACTTTTATATCCCAAATGTTTCAAAGGAGTATAACTTAAATCAAAATGAATCCCTTCTACCAGTAAATCGGTAGTAACGACCGTTTGTTTTCCAAAATGATCTATTACAGCCGCATCATCGCCTACCGACAGCAGGGTTGATGCTTTTTTAGTTTCATTATTTCGGGTAAGATGATCTATTAAACCAAACTCACCCAGTGAAGCTATTTCAGTTCTGTTTTTTTCGGTCATGTTGCTTCCGTTAAAAATTGATGAAAAATTATTACTTTACATAACCCAGCAATTCATTATGGATTTTACCATTGGTAGCCAGGATCTGCGGCTGGTAAGGTGAAAATTTTTCTCCGGCAAAATCGGTTACTTCACCCCCGGCTTCTTTTACCATTAAAAAACCGGCCGCACTATCCCAGGCCTGCAACTGGTGTTCATAAAACCCATCGAAACGGCCTGCCGCCACCCAACACAAATCTATGGCCGCACTCCCCAGGCGGCGAACCGGTATACCCTGCCGGATAAGCTCCTCAAAAACCTGTAAGGGCCCCCGGGGGCTGTCTAAATACGTATATGGGAATCCGGTAACCAGGCAACTTCTTATAACTTCCGTTTTATTGCTGACTGTAATTTTTTTATCATTTAAAAAAGCGCCCATCCCTTTTTCGGCTACATAAAATTCGTTGAGAATAGGGGCATAGACCGCCCCCAGGATCATTTCCCCATTTTTTTCAACCGCAATACTTACACAACATATAGGAATACCATTTGCAAAATTTACGGTTCCGTCAATAGGATCTATAATCCATTTATATTCACTATTACTTTTAATTTCTCCTGTTTCTTCACTTAAAATAAAATGATCGGGATATGTATTTTGAATAACAGCGATAATCGCTTTTTCAGCAGCATGGTCTGCTTCGGTTACTAAGTTGTTTACCCCTTCTTTGTTTGATATTTTAAAATCCCGGTTAAAGTAATGCACTAATTGCGAAGCCCCAGCACGGGTAGCCTCTAAAAGAGTTTGTTTTAACATGCGGCAAAGATAATGGCTACGCTACATTTATAAAATTTTGGGTTCTCCTTTAAAAAAGCGTATTTCGCAGGAAAAAAGATTGCAACTTTCCATCATTATAGTAAACTACAATGTAAAATATTTTTTAGAGCAGTGCCTTTTTTCACTACAAGCTGCTTTAACTAATATTGAGTCGGAAATTTTTGTAATAGATAATGCCTCTACCGATGGAAGTAAAGAGTATCTGACTAAAAAATTTAATTGGGTACATTTTATCTGGCTTCCCGAAAACCTGGGTTTTGGAAAAGCCAACAACCTGGCCTTACAAAATGCAACCGGCCAGTATATTCTTTTTTTAAACCCCGATACAATTTTACCCGAAGATAGCCTGCAACAATGTTTACAATATATGCACAGGCACCCACAAGCCGGGGCACTGGGTGTACGCATGATAGATGGAAGCGGAAAATTTTTAAAAGAAAGTAAAAGAATGCTCCCCACAACATGGGTTTCCTTTTATAAAATTAGCGGATTGGCGGCCCTGTTTCCCCGTTCAAAAAAATGGGCTGCTTATTATGCGGGCCATTTACCCGAAAAAGAAATTGGGGAAACCGATATTTTAGCCGGCGCTTTTATGATGTGCAGCCGTAAAGCGATTGACCTGACCCGGGGTTTTGATGAAGATTTTTTTATGTATGGTGAAGATGTGGACCTAAGCTACCGCATTCAGCAAGCAGGGCTCAGGAACATCTATTTTGCAGAAACTACCATCCTCCATTTTAAGGGCGAAAGTACACAACGTTTTTCACGGGAATATGTAAACCGGTTTTATGATGCCATGCAACTATTTTCAAAAAAACATTTTACAAAAGGCGGCCATACCCGGCTTCTTTCCCTGGCCATTAACCTGGCAAAAGGACTTGCACATAGCAAAAGGCTGATGAATAAAGGAATTTCATTACCCAGAACGAAACCTACTGATACTGCTATCATATCTACCCAGCCTGAGTTCAGCCGCATCATTCATATTTTAAAAAACGCAAGCAACCCCATATTAATAAAAGGGCGAATTGCCTTTGGAGATGATGACCAGGATGCACAGATTGGGAATATCAAAAATATTGATACCGTTATTAAAGAAAATCAATTAAAGCAAATTGTATTTGCAGCAGAAACCCTTGGATTTAAAAAAATAATTTCACTTACTGAAAAAATAAAAAAGCCTGTGCTGTTTTTATTTCATGCGGGAGGTAGCCATAGTATTGTAGGCAGTACAAAAAAAAATAACCAGGGTATTACTATTTTTTAATGGATTCTTTTAATTCTTTGATAAAAGCTTTTACAACATCGTCAAGAATTTTAACCGGCCTTGCGGGTGCTTTAAAATTTTGTTCTGCCTGCCTGCTGAGCGCCGCCTCTATTGAAAACTTATGGGGGCTTGCCTGGCTGAAAATTTTTTTATCTTCTAAATATTGAGCCAGGTATTCCTGCTCTGTTTGCCCCGGGGTAGGTATAAGAATAGCTTCTTGCTGCAAACTCACATAATCCATAATACTACTATACCCTGCCCTGGATATACAAATTTTAGATTGGCACATGTAATGGCCAAACTCTTCGGCTGGTAAATGATTAAATACCGTCACATCATCATTCAGCAAAAAAAGTTTTTTTGTTTCTAAGGGCAGGCCCCTCACCAAAATAATTTTCTTTTTTGTTTTCCTGAGTTGGGGTAATAATACTTTCTCCAGTAAACTACGCTGGGGTTCCGGTCCCGAGAGTGAGATAAATACATCATAGTTTTTCTCCTTCTTTTGTTTTTTTAACCTGGAAAGAGGCCCCAGGTATTGCACCGGTATGGCGGGCATCATTTCGGGGTGAGATAACTTACCGGCCAGGCCATCGCTTTCATAATCGGGTACCCAACAACGGTTAAAATGATTGATGTATTTGTAATGAATACGCTGGGCCAGGGTACTCAAAACAATATTGCCGGTATGAATATGAAGTTGGTGGGTAATATAAACCGATGGTATTTTTTTATGATGCAATCCAAAACGATTATCACTTATCACGGCATCAATTTCATATTCTCTTACTATTTTCTTTATCCATTTTTTCTCATATTCAATAACCCCTATTATTTTGGGAGATTGTAATAATAAACGGCTAAACAGGGTGCCCTTTGTTTTACTGTAAGTAATATGATAGCCTTTTAGCTTAAGTAAGGGTAAACCGGGAAATTCTAATTGTAAAACTGTGGCCATGGCACCATCTGCCGCTAAAACCACCTCTGCGCCATGCTTTAATAAACATTTTATTACCGGTATGCACCGGGTTGCATGGCCCAGGCCCCAATCTAAAGGAGCAACCAATACCCTTGGTTTTCTACTCAATTTGTTAATATTTTCAATCTTTATGGCCAGGATGCAATATTTGTTTGTGAAAATAGTTTAAATTGTAATCGAATTTTATGAAAAAAACATTTAAAATCCTTTCTTTACTTCTTATTGCCGGTAGCCTGGTCCTTAGCGGTTGTTCCTCTTCAAAAAAAGGGTCATGTGGTTGTCCTGCTAAACAAGGAATGGTAGGGTATTAATTTTTTACTATAATAAGCGATGTATTCAGAAAACAGGGATTTACTTGTGCTCTTAAAACATGAACTGATGAAACCCCAGGACATGGAGCGTGAAGTTGCGCACCTGCATGAGCTCTTATTCCATATTGAGCAATCTGATAATATTGCAAAGGCCCACGAAATAATAGATCTCAATAAATACAAAGTAATCCGCAAAGCGGTAATCGTAAAAGATTATATCCGCAGCAAAAAGGAAATCCCTTTCGTTTTTTTGAATAACAGGAATTAATTTTCAAAGTCTCCTTTTCCCTGGCGTATAATTGTCCATTCCGGCGTGGTACAATCTACCACTGTTGATGGCACCATGCCACCAATACCTCCATCAATCACTATATCTACCTGGTTACCGAATTTTTCATTGATTATTTCCGGGTCGGTATATTCTTCTACCATTTCACCGGGCAAAGAAGCGCCCAGGATGGGTGCATTTAATGCCTCTAATATAAATTGACAAATTTTATGATCGGGCACCCGAAGTCCAATGGTTGATTTTTTACTTTGCAGCATTTTAGGTACCTGCTTGCTGGCAGGCAAAATGAATGTAAAGGGTCCGGGCAGGTGATTTTTAAGCATACGATATAAAGGCGTATCAATACTCTTTGTGTATTCACTCAGGTTGCTCAGGTTTGGGCAAATAAAAGACAATTGTGCTTTATGAGGATCCAGGTGTTTAATTAGGCTTATTCGCTCAATTGCTTTATGGGCTGTAATAGAACAACCAATACCATATACCGTATCAGTAGGATAAATAATGACTCCGCCATCCAAGAAGCATTCCACTAACTGTTTGATAAGCCGGGGTTGCGGATTTTCAGGATGAATCTGCATTAACATCCTTAAATATACTGTAAAGAAAATAAACTAAAAAGCAATAATGCATGAATCACTGGTCTAAAACATTTACTTTTGCGTGATTTTTTTTAACTAATATCATAATTTATGTCGCTCATTACGGTAGGTACTATGGCTTTCGATGCTATTGAAACCCCATTTGGAAAAGTAGATAAAATTGTGGGTGGTTCTGCCACCTATGTGGCCTATGCTGCCAGCCAATTTATAAAACCGGTACAACAGATTTCCATCATAGGATATGATTTCCCCCAGGAAGAAATAACCCACCTGCAATCTTTGGGCGTTCAAACAGATGGGGTGGAAGTTGTAAAAGATAAAAAATCATTTTTTTGGAGTGGTAAATATCATTTAGATATGAACAGCCGGGATACACTTATTACCGACCTGAATGTATTGGAAGACTTTAACCCGCAAGTTCCTGAAAGCTACCAGGGATCTGAATTCTTAATGCTGGGAAATTTGATGCCAAAGATACAAATGAGCGTCATTGACCAATTAAAAACAAAACCCAAACTCATCGTAGTAGATACCATGAATTTTTGGATGGATATTGCCTTGGATGATTTAAAACAAGTTTTAAAAAAAGCAGATGTTCTTTTAGTAAACGATGCAGAAGCCCGGCAATTGAGCGACGAAGTTTCATTAGTAAAAGCAGCCCGTAAAATTATGGAAATGGGGCCAGCCTATTTAATCATAAAAAAAGGAGAACATGGTGCCCTGCTATTTCATCAAAACCAGGTATTTTTTGCACCGGCCTTACCATTAGAAGAAGTATTTGATCCTACAGGAGCGGGTGATACTTTTGCAGGTGGTTTTATTGGCTATTTAGCCAAAACCCGGGATATTAGCTTTAGCAATATGAAAACAGCCATTATTGTGGGAAGCGCCATGGCCAGTTTTTGTGTAGAAAAATTTGGTCCCGAACGGTTGAAGGAAATAACCAAAGAACAAATAGATGAACGCATCAGCCAGTTTGTACAATTGGTAAATTTTGATATAGACCTGGTATAACCATTGAGAAATGCTTGAAATAATTGCCTTATATTTTTTAGCCCGTTATAACGGGAATATTGCAGCCCGCAAAGGATTAAAGCCGGGTACCTGGAAAATTTATACGGTTGTGGCCTGGTTTGCGGCAGAGTTCATAGGCTATATGCTTGTTATTACCCTAATGGAATTAAAGGATATTGTAAGCTTATTGCTTATTGGGTTGGCCAGTGGTTTTGGTGGTTTTTTACTAATCAAATTTATTTTAGATAAAAAGCCTGATATATTTAATGAAGACATAGAAAATATTGGGAGATATTAAAAATAAAAATTCCTAAAAAAATAAAAGGCCATGCTAATGCATGGCTTCACTTATATCTATTTTTACTTTACCTTTTCGCTTTCGAACAAATAAAATAAAAGGTACACAGAGCAGGAACATTAAGCCCAGGTAAAAGAACACATCCATATAAGATAATACCGCTGCCTGTTTTTCTACCTTGCCGTTTAATGCCTGGTAAGCGGCCGCCCGGGCCTGATCAAAAGTCATCCCTTTGCTTTCAAATGTTTTTTGAAAACCTGTAATGGTTTGCTGAACTTCATAATTGTTTACATCTAAATTAGAAACCAGGTTATTCCTGTGAACTGCCCCCTGGTGCGCCATAAAAGTGGTGATTACAGCAATGCCAAAAGACCCGCCCAGTTGCCGCATCATGCCGGTAAAAGAGGCACCCTCGCCAATTTCCTGCCCTTTTAATGTAGAGAGCGCCAGCGTAGTAATGGGTATAAACAATAAACCCAGGCCCATCCCTCTCACAATCAACATCCAGAAAAATGCTTCCCTGCCCGTATCCGGTGTAAGGATTTTATATCCCCAAAAACTATAAACAAAAAATATAACCAGGCCAACGGCCACCAGGTATTGTTGTTTTACGCCCTTAGAAAGTAACCGCCCAATGATGGGCATCATAAATGCCGTAGTAAGTGCAGAGGGTATTAATATTTCACCTGCCTGCAAAGCCGTCCAGCCTAAAATGGTCTGCGTATATAAAGGAATAATAAAAGTGGAGCCATATAAACCAAAGCCCAGTATAAAAGACATAATGGTACCAATCCGCAGGTTGCCATTTTTAAGCACTCTTAAATTTACAATAGGATGTTCGCAGGTAAGTTCCCGCCATAAAAAAAAGAATAAACCCAGGCCTGCCGTAATGGTAAGTAAAAGGATATGCGTGCTTTCAAACCAATCGTCTTCCTGGCCCCGCTCTAATACAAACTGTAAAGAGCCTACTGTAATGGCAAGTAAGCCAATGCCAAGCCAATCAATTTCTGAAGCTTTTCTTTTTTCACCAAATTTGGGGCTGCGCACAAATTGAAGTGTAAGCAATGTGGCAATAATACCAATGGGAATATTAATAAAGAAAATATAAGGCCAGTTATAATTTGTTACAATATACCCGCCAAGTGGGGGGCCCAGGGTAGGGCCAATGATAACGCCAAGGCCATAAATAGCCTGCGCCATTCCTCTTTTAGCAATGGGGTACGATTCTGTAATAATCGTTTGGGATGTTACCAATAAGGCACCTCCGCCTATACCTTGTAAAAACCGAAATGCCACCAGTTCCCATATATTAGTTGCATTTCCGCATAAGAATGAGAATACAGTGAATATAATAATAGAAGTTGCAAAATAATTTCTACGTCCAAATTGTTGGGATAACCAACTCGTCATGGGTACGATGATAACATTGCCAATGGCATAGGCTGTAATGACCCAGCCAATTTCAGGAAGTGTGGCGCCCAGGTTACCCTTCATATCGCTGAGTGCCACATTTACAATAGTGGTATCCACAATTTCAAGCAAAGCGCAAAATATAGCGGTAATGGTGATAATTACACGCCTTGCTCCATATTCTACTAAAGAATCCTGTTCTATCATGGGATGTTAATTCAAATGCACTTCTACTATCACGTTCATACCTGCTCTTAGTTTTTTAATAAGGCTATCCTGCGGTTGTGTAAATTCAATTTTAACAGGCAGGCGCTGCACCGTTTTTACAAAGTTGCCGGTGGCATTATCTGCCGGCAGTATAGAAAACTTATTGCCAGTAGCAGGTGAAAAGGAAGCTACTGTTCCTTCAAAATCATGCCTGGGAAAAGCATCGGCATGTATGGTTACTTTTTGCCCCTGCAGCATATGGTTAATTTGTGTTTCCTTAAAATTTGCGATGATCCATTTTTCATTATCCAATACAATACTAAAGAGCGACTGGCCGGCTTGTATTAACTGGCCCACTTGTACGGGTACTTTGGTAACTGTTCCGCTTTCAGCTGCTGTAAGAACAGTATAAGAAAGCATGAGTTTTGCCGTTTCTACATCTACTTCCCTTTGTTTTATTAAAGATCCGGCTACCGAAATTTGCTGGCCGGTCGCATTACTTTGTGATTGAACAATTCCGGTTTGTACATGAGCCTGGTTTTTTTGATCAACCAACACCTGTAATTGCCTTACAGCAAGCTGGTGTGCCGCTTCTGCCTGTTCATATTGCTGTTGGGTGATAGAGTGGTCGGCTATTAAGTTTTTATACCGGGCCAGGTCTTGTGCTGTACGGGTTACGTTTACTTTTGCCGTTTGTATTTGTGCATCTGCAGTAGCCACCGCTGCCCTTGTACTACCAATACCCATACGAGCCGCCTCACTACTGGCAGCTGCCTGGGCCAGGTTGCTTTTGGCAGTAGCTAAAGCTGCTTTAGCCTGGTCTAAATTCATGCTAAGATCCCGCTGGTCCAATATTAATAACGTATCTCCCTTATGTACAAATTGATTATCCTGTACCCTTATTTCTTTGATGTAACCGGCCACTTTTGAAATTACAGGGCTGATGTTGGCTTCAATTTGTGCATCATCGGTGGTTTCGTGGCTTTGGCTGTATTGGTACCAATGGTATCCAAAATAGCCACCCACTAACACCAGTAACACTAATAAAATAATAAATACGGGACTCCTTTTTTTTGCTTTTTGTTCCGGCTCCCGATTTTCTTCTTTTTCTTTTAATTGTTCTTCTGCCATTTTTTTAAAATTGCTTGTATAATTATTTTGTTGTTGTTTGGTAAAGCATGCCTGCTGTTTCTAATAATTTATAATAGGCAAGTGCTGCATCTGCACGGGCTGCCGAAATATGTAAACGGGCTTGCAAGAGCATTACATTCGCATCCAGCAGTTCCGTAATGGTAGCCAACCCGTTATCGTATTTATTTTTAGTGATGCGATAATTCTCAGCGGCTTGCTGCTCTGCCTTTTTGTACACTTCCGTTTTTTTATAAGCCAGTAATTGATTTTGGTAATCTTTATTAATTTGTAATTTAATATCATCTGCCAGCAATCCTTCATTGGCCAATAAAATATTTTGAGATGCTTTTGCTTTTTCCAGGGTTGTATTCTTTTTCCAAAGGTTACCCAGGTTGTACTTAATACCTAAGCCTATATTCATCGCATTGGTTACCGTAATAAGGTTGGGGATTTTTCCGGCAATATACCCGCCGCTTAAAGCCAGGCTGGGATATTGTGCTGCAATAGCTGATTTTATAAGTAAAGCAGATGCTTTTTGTTGTACCGATAAAGATTGTAAATCGGTACGCTGTTTTAATGCCATGGTTTCATACTCTTCAAATGGCAAAAGAGGAGAATTTAGTTCCGTAAATGAAGAGTCTATTTGTAATTGAGTAGATTCCGGCAAGCCCAGTAAAAGATCCATATTTGTATTGGCTAATTGTAAATTACTTTGTGCATCAAGCAGGCTCAGTTCAATATTAGAAGTTTGCAGTTGTGCTTTTAGTAAATCATTACGGGCCATTACACCGTTTTGTTCTAAACGGCTAAACTGGGTGTCACGAGCCATAGAGGCCTGCAGGTTTTCCTGTATTACAACTACTGCCATAGCTGCTTTATATAAGTTTACAAGTGCCTGCGTGGCATTATATGCAATTTTCTCTTTATTATTTTCTGCTGAAAGCTGTGCCGCCTGTTGTAATAATGCAGCAGATTCTATTCCATACTTTATTCTGCCACCCGCATATATGGGCATGGTTACATTGGCTATGCCATATACTGCCTGTGATGGAGAAGGAGCCTCTTTACCGGGCTGTGCATTTGCCATGGTAACATCGGCGCCAAAGAGTCGCAGGTAACTGCCGCTAATTGATGCATCAGGTAATTTTTTATCTTTTGCCTCCTGTACATCTGCCATGGCAGACTGAATATGAGCGCTATCTATTTTAAGATAACGACTATGGGCAATACTTAATTGAATAGCTTTTTGCAGTGATAGCGGGGTAGTCGTTTGTGCCACAAGGGTTAAAGAAAAGAGCAACCCCAATACACTCATTTTAATTTTATACCTCATTTTTCCAGGAATAATTTAAAGATCTTACGTATGTGAATGAAAGTTTTTTGCGCCAGCATTTCATTTATCATTTCTTCTTTTTCATTTTCTAATTGATGAAAATCTATATAAAATTGCTTGTTTATAATTATATGGTTTACCACACCCGAAAGTGTAGTGAATAAGAAAAAAGCATCGGTATCTTTTTTAAAAATATTTTTTTTGATCCCCTCTTCTACAATATCATTAAGGCTTTTATAATTATTAAGCTTTAGCTGGCGCAATAAAGTTAATGTGGCCGGATTTTTTCTGATCACCTGCTCTGCCATGAGAATCTTTGCAAAATCCTGGTTATTGAAAATTCTTTCGATATAGGCCTGCATCAATACTTGAATTTTTTCAGCAGGACTCATGCTGTTGTCTTTTTTAAGATGCTCCAGTTTTAAAGCCATAAATTCCATCCGGTAACGAAGTAAGGCTTCCATGAGCTTTTCTTTACTGCCAAAATAATAAGAAATCATGGCCAGGTTCACACCTGCCGCATCGGCAATATCTCTTACCGATGCCGCATCATAACCTTTAGCGGCTATCACCTTTTCTGCCTCCTTAAGTATATGTATTTTTTTATCTGACATCTGCCTTTACATCCAAAATGGAATGCAAAGTTAAACGCTTGTTTAATTTAATTAAACGTTTGTTTAGTTTTAAGATTTCCTTAACAAATTTTATACTGGCCTCAATTATTATAATGGGTTCATTTATTTTCTGCCGGCCAGTACAATTACATTTTTAAAGGTTTGTGTTTTTCCTTGCAATGTAAATACTTGTGTATAGATGATATACAAACCCACGGCTAATTTTTGTTGCTTATCGCCAAGTCCATCCCAGCGGTAGCTACCCTTAATTCCATTTAACGCATTCCGCTGCAGGTAGCGTACAGGCCTGCCTGCCGCATCAAAAATGGTAATATTTGCAGTATATCCAGGTTCGGGAAACTGGTATTGAATAACGGCAAAATCATCAATTCCATCATTATCCGGGCTTATAATTCCCGGTGTAACAGTAATCTCACCCATGGGGCTGGCGCCGGGCCGGTATTGAGAATTTTTATAGGTGGGCGTACCATAATTCACACTGCTGGCAGCACTATGCCAATTAGAGGCCTGCTGTGTAGCGGCATTATAATCTACTCTTTCGAGCGCTACCCCTTCTTTATTACTAATGAGTGCAAAATGCCATTTGTCGCTATACGCCAGTTCATCTACAATATTACCTTGTTGATTCAGCAATATCACATTGCTTTTATCATCGTTATAAGAAGGCATTGATAATTCAATAAAAGCATCCGGGTTTTCTGCAACATACCCCTGTAATACTAAATCTTTACTGGCAGTAAGCACCATAAAATCGCCGGGGAAAAGCAGGTAATCTTCTGTACTTATTTGCTGGATGCTGCTCACAGCCCCGGAGGTGTTCCTATTAGCGAGATACATGTTTTTTAAAGAGATGATTTTTTTACTCCGGTTATATATTTCTACATAATCAGTTCCTGATGGATAAGGATTAAATAAGATTTCATTTACAATTACATCAAAACTATCCACCGGTTCATGTAAACCTAAACGGGCGGTATTACGAGATCCTATGGAATTTCCGCTACAGTCGGTAACGGCCGTTGCCGTAACGGTATAAATTTTATTGTGTGCCAGGGCTTGTGTATTACCCAGCAACAAGGTAACCCGATCAAATTGTGGACCCAGGGGCATTACAGCCGCAGGCGCACCAATACCATCACTTACCTGGTATTGACCTAAAGCCGCAAAGCTACTATCGAGCGATTCGGAAAAAACAAGCGTAATATGAATGCTATCGGTTGCGTATGCCCTTAAAAGGCGGGGAGCCGTATTGTCTATATTTACAGCATCTACCGAATTCTTTTTACCCGGTGTAGCGCCCCGGTCATCAATGCTGGCTTTCCAGTTTTGGATGCCTGTACAAGGGTTATTGGGATCTATCATTTCCAGCGACCAGCCTCCTTGTTTCTTTAAATCGTTTTGATACCAGCTATCGGTATAACTAACACTGTGTATCGTTCTGCCATCATTAGAGGTTAAATAAATTTGATCGCTGGTATTATTTACCGATGGGAAACTGGTTACACTAAGCGCCGGGCCAAATGCCTGCATGGCGGCTAAGGAGCCCGATGAGGTAACAACTACAAAACTGTCTTTCTGTAAAATGTAATTGGGCATGGGGCCGCTCATTCCCGTAACCTTGCCCACCCGCCATCCTTGTAAGTTCATATCAAACCCACTCCTGTTCCTCAACTCTATCCATTCTGCATCGGGCATACCCACCAGGGGTGTGGGATCGGCCATAATTTCATCAATAACAATATCAAATTGCCTGGCAGTAAAATAGGTAAAAGTAGATGTCGCCGTTGTAATTGCATTACCTGCTAAATCCTGTACATTATTTACAGTGAGGGTTAATAATTGTCTTTCGGGGAAATTGCTCCCATACTGCAACTGAACAAGAGCCGGGTTGGTTAAACTCCGGGTTGCTGTGGCTGGCATGCCAATCCCGTTATCTATTACATAATGGGCAGGCTGCCCGGCGCTTACCGGGTCTACCGCTTCATTAAAGAGTACATCTAATTGGGTAGCAGATGTGGCATTGAGAGATACTATTTGTGGGGCTGTAATATCCGGAACATAATCCTGCACCAGGATATCATCAAAGAAATGCTTTTGAAAAAAACTAGCCGTACTCTGCTTTATAAAAATTCCAAAATAGGCCGAGGTATTGTAAGTAGCATCTGTAACAACGCCTTCACTTGTAAATGTATTTCCAACGCCGGTTAAATCCCGTTGCAGGTTCCATTGGCTGGCGGCTGTACAAATAAGCCTGAGGCGCAGGGAATTGTTACTCGTATTTAAAGTGCCATTGATGCCATCAATTATCTTTACAGAAGCGCCGGATGCATCTTTTCTAAACAGTGAAATTTCATCATCGGTACCCCCCAGCCGTATAAAATAGCCGCTAGTTGCCGGCAAGGTTATATCGGCTGCAGAAGCGGTAACATAAATATCTACGTAATTGGCCGACGATGTGTTAAATGCCAGGTTTACATATAAATCCCATTGGGCCGCTGTGGCTTTTGTATTGGGCGTACTGATGTAAAAACTGCTATTGGCAACCGTATTGGCGCTTTGCAGCTGAAGCGAAGTGTTTACGGTAAAATCTGCCAGGTTTCCCTGCCAGGCCGGGTTTTGAGTAATATCACCATCAGAAAAGTTTTCATTGATCTGCCCAGAGGCAGTTATAAAAGTTGCAAAAAGCAAACAGGAGAAAAATAAAATTGATTTCATACTTTATCGTTGTTTTAAAGTTAATGAATTATGACAAAGAACATCATAATTTAATGTGGGAGCTTAAAAATGATTACGCTAGAATAACTATTACTTTTGCAAAAAAAATACAATGAAAGTTGCTGTAGTAGGTGCTACCGGCCTGGTAGGCACTAAAATGATACAGGTTTTAGAAGAAAGGAATTTCCCGGTAACAGAATTTATTCCCGTGGCTTCGGAGCGTTCTGTAGGAAAAAAAATAAAGTTCAAAGGAAAAGAATATTCGGTAGTGGGGATGCAGGAAGCCCTAGCGAAGAGGCCTGCCGTAGCCTTATTTTCTGCCGGTGGCAGCACATCTTTAGAATGGGCGCCCCGCTTTGCAGATGCAGGAATCACCGTTATTGACAATAGCAGCGCCTGGAGAATGGATGCGGATAAAAAACTGGTAGTACCTGAAGTAAATGCACAGATTTTATCTGCTGCAGATAAAATAATTGCCAATCCTAATTGCAGTACCATACAAATGGTATTAGTTTTAAACCCCTTGCACACTAAGTATAAAATAAAAAGAGTAGTGGTAAGCACTTACCAAAGTGTTACCGGTACAGGAGTAAAAGCGGTAGACCAGCTGATGAATGAAAGAAAACAAATAAATGGCCCGATGGCCTATAAATACCCGATAGATTTAAATGCAATCCCGCAAATAGATGTTTTCCTGGAAAACGGCTATAGCAAAGAAGAAATGAAAATGGCTAATGAAACGGCTAAAATCATGAACGATAAAACAATTGGCGTATCGGCCACCTGCGTGCGCATCCCTACCCTGGGTGGGCATAGCGAAAGTGTAAATATTGAATTTGAAAATGATTTTCAATTAGAGGATGTTAAAATTATTTTATCAGCATCTCCCGGTGTGGTATTGCAAGATGATATTCATAATTTTGTTTACCCTATGCCTTTAACGGCACATGAAAAAGACGATACTTTTGTAGGCAGGATAAGAAGAGATGAAACCCAGCCTAATACGTTAAACTGCTGGATCGTAAGCGACAATTTGCGAAAAGGCGCCGCAACCAATGCCATTCAAATTGCAGAATATTTATTTGAACACGCATTCATCGGGTGATGTAAACGAATAACCAGGATTCCATGAAGCTTTTTTTATTTTTAATATTTACCGTTTTCATAACGCCACTTTACTGCCAGCAAAAAATAGTTGTGCATTTTTTGTATGGATCGGTGCCAGCCCCGGGATTTGAAAAAACAGAAAAAAAACTTTTTGGAGGGCTTAAAGGAGGGCATGTAAGCCTGCAACTGGGCGACAGCATCATTGGGTTTCAACCCCGGGGCCGCTGCCATATTATTGCTAATAATGAAGCGCCAAATGGTTATTTTAAAGTAGACAACCTGTTACACTGGACAAAAGATACCGTGGGCAAAAAATACACTTCCATTATAATACCCGTAAGCTCTGTCTCATACCAGGAGGTTACAAACTTACTGAGTGAATACCTGCAGCAAACTCCTTATGATTATGCCGTGTTTGGTATGCGCTGTGCGGCTGCCACTTATGATGCACTGGAAGATATTGGTATTGTACGGCCCCTTAAACAAACCGGAAAATGGCTTACTTATTTTTATCCTCAATTATTCCGAAGGCACATGTTAAAACTATCGAAAGAAAATAATTATACCGTGGTGCGCCATGCTGGTGTAAGTTCCCGCAAATGGGAGATGGAGTAAAGGGGCGTACCTTCATTTCTTTACAGGCTCCTGTTCTATAGGCATTACATTTTTACATGGGCGAATGATTTGATTTATCAAACCCTTGTACCCTTTGCATTTTTGCAATTTTTAAATCATACAGGAATAGGAGGAAAGGCGCATCGGATAAATCTTACTTTTTCAAAAAAAAAAGGAATAGTAATGACAGTAAACTTATTAGTAAGGAATAAAAATAAACGGATTGTAAAGAATATTTTTCTTTGCGCCAATACAAGAAAGATAAAACTGGAATTAAAAAAGAAAATATGATTACGGGAAGCCAGAGGATTTCGAAAATTACCCCTGCTAAAGTAACATGATAAACATTTACAGATTGGGATATGACCACAAAAAGCAGGCAAAATATACTTCCTGGTAAAATATTTTTATGAGAACAAAGTTTATTTTTCAATGAATACCTGCCTTCCATTTTGTAAGCTTTTCATTTTTTAATATCTGCCTCAATTTACCCACGCACATTTTGTAATCCAAAAAAAATCCCGAAACATAAATATTCCGGGAGTTTGCTTTATAATTTAAATTAAGATTTTTTAGATTCAGGGGCTTTTTCTATTAAATCCATAAACTGATCCAGCTTAGGGGTGATAATAATTTCAGTACGCCTGTTCCTGGCCTTCCCATCGGGAGATGCATTACTGGCAACCGGGTTGTATTCGCCACGTCCGCCGGCGGTTAAGCGTTTGGGATCTATACCATAATTATTTTGAAGCGCCTGCACTACAGAAGAAGCCCTTAAGGTACTTAAATCCCAATTGTTTCGGATATTGGGTTTTGAAATAGGTACATCATCTGTATTTCCTTCTATCAATACATCATAATCTTTATAGTCAGTAATAATTTTTGCAATTTTTGATAATGTGCTGCCGGCCTTATCCGAAATTTCGTAACTACCGGATTTGTATAGCATATTATCCGACAGGGAAATATATACAACCCCTTTAAGTACTTTTACATCTACATCTCTCATTTCTTCACGGCTTAATGACCGGGTAAGGTTATTGGTCAACACCATATTTAAAGAATCACTTTTATTTTTAGATGAAATAAGTTCCTGGATGTATTTATTAGAAGCATTGATTTCATCAACCAATTTAGAAATATTTACATTCCCCTGGCCGGCCGAAGTAAGACATTTATCCAGGGCAGATTGCAAAGATTTTACATGATCCTTCTCTGCCTCTATTTGCTGTTGCAAAGAATTCAATGCAATGGTTGCTCTTTCTAAATTATTTTTACATGTTTCACCATCCCTGGCCAATTCTGTACTCTTGGCCATTAAGCTGTTATAATCTGTTTGCAGTGCATTAAACTTTTTAGTACTTACGCAACTTGTTACGCCTGCCAGTAAAGCAAGTACAAAAAAAGACCTTGTAAATAACTTCATTTTATCGATTTTAATTTTAATTAATAATGATAGCATTCAAGATAAGGATTATAACAGGTACCTACCATTATCAGGCCAGTCTTTCGGTTTTCTTAACAATTTTTTTGAAGAAATAACATATTTACATATTAAATAACTGCATGTATGCAGGGCGTTTACAAAATAAACGGGCATAAGGAGACATTTGCTCTATATAAAATGAGGGGCCGGAAAAATTTTTATGTAAATGGAAAATGGAGGGATCTGAAACCATTAATTAATTACCCAGCTTTCTTTTCCTTTCAATAATTTTTGTAAATCTGCTTTGCCTTTTTTTGATAGTGCTTCTTCCAATTGCATAGCCATTACATCTTCGTAACAAGCTCTTTCGGTTTGGTAAAAAACACCAAATGGCCTGGGCAGGTGACCTTGTAAACGAGGATCATCAAACATACGAATAAGAACCTGGGCTTTGTAAAAATCCTGTTCATCGTGAATCCATAAATCATCTGGCGTTGCTTCTTTTCCAAGTTCCACGATTACCGGTTTAAAACCATCTAACTTAATCCCTTTAGGTTCTTCGGCAGTTCCAAAAACCAGGGGCCTGCCTTGCTCCAGGAATAACGCTTCATTTTGCTTGGATGATTTTTCTGTAAAAATCTCAAATGCGCCATCATTAAAAATATTACAGTTTTGATATATTTCCAGGAACGAGGAACCCTTATGCTGCTGGGCCCTTAATAACATGGCCTGCAAATGTTTGGGATCCCGGTCCATAGAGCGGGCTATAAAGCTGGCGTCGGCACCCATGGCAAGTGCCAGGGGGTTAAATGGATGATCAATGCTGCCCAGGGGTGTGCTTTTTGTTATTTTATGCTCTTCTGATGTGGGCGAATACTGCCCCTTGGTAAGGCCGTATATCTGGTTATTAAATAATAGCAGGTTTACATTAAAATTGCGGCGCAACAAATGAATGGTATGGTTACCGCCAATGCTCAATCCGTCCCCATCGCCACTAACGATCCAAATATTTAACTCTGGCCGGGTTGCTTTTAACCCACTGGCAATTGCCGTAGCCCGCCCGTGAATACTGTGCATGCCATATGTGTTCATATAATAAGGGAACCTGCTGCTACAGCCGATACCTGAAATGATTACAATATTTTCCCGTGGAATACCCAGTGTGGGCATTATTTTCTGTACCTGGGCCAGTATGGAATAATCGCCGCAACCCGGGCACCACCTCACTTCCTGGTCAGTTGCAAAATCTTTTGGGGTAAGGGCAGGAGCTGTTGATGTACCTGTATTTGACATAAAAAAAAATTGAGTACAAAATTACAGAAAAACAGGATGTTCCTGAATAAACTTCCTAATCTGGTAAATGGCTTTCCTGCAGCGCTTCCCAATATTCGGCAGCCCGCCTGGTGTGTGGAATCACAATGCTGCCCCCTACCATATTGGCTACTGCAAATACTTCATAAACTTCAGCCGTGCTTATTTTTTGTTCATAGGCTTTACCCAGGTGATATTTTATACAATCGTCGCAACGAAGCACCATGCTGGCTACCAGGCCAAGCATTTCCTTTGTTTTTACGTCTAAAGCGCCTGGCATATAGGTGTGGGTATCGAGGTTCCACAACCTTTTTATCACCAGGTTGTCTTTACTTAAAATAAGTTCATTCATGCGGGTACGGTAATCATTAAATTCCAGGATACTCTTTTCCATCATTTTTTTTATTAAAATTACCGCATCTGTTTGAATTATGATGACAAGGTAAACCTAATGAACCTTGCTCAAGGGTAAGGTAACTTCTACTTGTATGCCCTGGTTTGAATGAATATGCAGGTTGCCATGTATTTCGTTCATTCGTTTTTGCATATTTTTTAACCCGTTGCCAAATTGGTTTTCTTCCACAAAGCCAACCCCATTATCAATAATCTGCAATTTCAGCATGGCATTTTCCACACAAATTTTTACAAATGCCCGGCTGGCATTTGAATGTTTTAAAATATTATGAAAAGCTTCTTTTGCAATTAAAAAAAGGTTTTTACGCTGGATGCCCGTTAGTACAATGCCTTCTTTGGGTAAATCGCAGATTTCGCATTCAAATTTTATAGGGCTGTCTTCAAAATATTGTACTCCATATTGGCGAACATATTCTGAAAAGTTTTGTAAGAGATCGTTCTCCACATTCAGGCTCCATATGATGGTGTTCATACGTTGTGCTATTTCTTTAATGGTAACCGATATTTTTTGGGCAAACAGGGAGGCTTTACTTTCGGGATTATTTTTCTCATGATTTGTGAGCAAGTCGCTCATGATACGAATACTGCTTAAGCCTCCCCCGATATCATCATGCAAATCAGTTATAATCCTTTCCCGCTCGTGGTGAATAGCCAGCTGTTGCTGTAAAGCCAACTGGCCAAGCCTTTTCTCATTATCGGCAACTTTATGTTGTAAAGCAATACTAAATAAAAAAATATCTGCTAAAATGGTAATCTGAACCGGTATATAAGAATAATCCATTTGGTTATAAAACCGGGTGCTATGAGATTTTAAATAAACATCCAACAACAATGTAAATAAACTACCAAAAACAACTAATGTACTACCCCAGATTACATAATAGCCATAAGGTACTTTATACCTAAACAGGAGTAATACAATAGCAACCTGAACCGGGAAGAATAAAAAGCTCAAAACAAAATAAGCTTGATCATAGTCTACCCTAAAAATATTACCCAGTAAACACATGATTGCATTAGCTAAATAAAAATAAAGCAAACCAATAAGAAAGCGGTTAAGCTTTGGTGCGGTTTTATGCAACCGGAGAAAAAACATGATAAACAAGCTGTAGAATATGCTGCTGCAAAATTGTAAAGGGCGCTTAAACATATCGTACCAATAATAAGCACGGGAATCATTGGGGGCTACATCAAAAAAGAAATCAGGAAGGGCAACCAGGTAATACAGGCTTAAGCAAAGCAGGTAAATAGAATAAAATAAATATTCCTTTTTTTGTAAAATTATAAACTGGATTAAAAAGTAAAGCGTCATAAAAACGCTTATACCTTCAAAAAAAAGGACCAGGTATTTATTGAAAACAATCATTCGATACGTAGCATTGCATTAATGTGTGAAATAGAATATTAGCGATTTAAAAAAAGGTTCACCGCTTCTACTCTTGTATTTACCTGCAATTTTTTATAGATGTTTTGGATATGTTTACGTACCGTTCCTGTACTGATATCTAATGCATCGGCCACTTCTTTACCAATTAAGCCTTTCGCCAGGCTTTCTAATACTTCTGTTTCCCTGATGGTGAGTTCTTCCATAAGCGGGTTATTATTTTGCGAAGGATTAAAGCTGGCCACTACCTTACGGGCTATGCTGCTGCTCATGGGGCTGCCTCCTGCGAGCATTTCATCCAGGGCTTCCATTATTTTTTCGGTGCCCTCGGTTTTTAAGATATAGCCACTGGCCCCTGCTTTTAAGGAGTCAAATATTTTTTCATTGTCTTCATAAGCCGTACACATTAAAAACTGCATTTCGGGAATTATTGCCTTTAATGTGGTTACGCAAGCAATGCCACTTTGCCCGGGTAAATTAATATCCATCAATACTGCGTCCGGGCGTACTTCCGGAATTTTCTTAAGCGCTTCTTCTGCATTGGCAAAACTTCCTGCCAAAAAATAGTGGTCGCTCATTTCTATCATCATACCCATGCCTTCCCGCAAATCGGTTTTATCTTCTACGATGCATATTTTTTTAAAATTAGAATTTATGTGACCCATACTACCATAAAAGTAAGCTAAACAACTAAAATAAATATACCCAATATGGCGTATTACTTATCCCGGGCTGTATGCTGCAAAAAATCCTTTACCCCGGCAACAATTTTGTCGGCCATTTTTTGTTGAAAGCCTTCATCCAATATCAGCATTTCTTCTTCTGGGTTACTTATAAAGAGCGTCTCTATCAAAGCATTCGGGTATTCGGTAGGGCTATTAAGCATAAAATTAAATGAGCCGATATTGCCGTAATCCTTTAACCCCAGCTCAAGCATGCGGTTATGAATATATACGCTTAAGGGCCTGAAACCAAGATAACGATAAAAGGTGCTGGTACCTCCTGCTCTAATGGGGTCGGCGGCAGAATTTAAATGAATACTAAGCAACAAATCGGGAACACTATCCCGGTAAAATAAAATTCTTTCTTTATTGTCAAAAAAAACTTCTTTTGTTCTTGTCATAATCACTTTGGCACCTTCTTTTTCTAACGCTTTTTGCAATTTTAAAGAAAGCGAAAGGGCAATCATTTTTTCTGAAGAGCCGGTGGGCCCGCCTGCCCCGGTATTGCTTCCTCCGTGTCCGGCATCTACCGCAATTGTCATATTTTTTAAGGCCAGTGAGGGAGGCTGTTGCTTTATTTTTATTACCAGCGACTTGCCATTATAATATACAGCATGGCCCCAGTGTTGTGGATGTTTTAGCCAAATGGTAACCCTGAAAATATCATCTGTAATTTGTTCATAATCTACATTACTTATTTCTTTTACCGTTTGCAGTTGCTTGATCCAATTGGTGTTTCCGGTAGCTCCAAAAATATCTACTACCACTCTTGACGGATTAATCAGTTGCATAGCCTGGTAAGGTAATCTCTCACCCAGGCTTACCTGCACATAATCATATAAGCTATCGCCATAAACCTGCCAGGACCCCGTTAAAGACCCTTGTGCCAAAGTGCCTTTTGGTGCCAGCGTTACCAAATCGTCGGGTATATAAGCAACCCTGGTTTTTGCTAATTGAACCTTATAATCAGACCCTACTTTCCCTATAATTTTTAATGGAATAAGGCTGTCAATATATCCCATTTTTGCACCACCCAGCCGATCTTGCCCCAATCCATATACCAAATGGGCCAGCCTGCCTTTGGTAAAACATATATCTGAACTTAATGGGGACATTACCGAGAAGCTATACTGGGTTTCTTTATTAACCTTTTCGCCATGGGGAGCCTCTAAGTATACCGGAAATTTTAAAGAAGCGAAATCATCGGTTTCTTTTACTGTGTATGTTCCCTGGTAAATGCCGGGCATCCCTTGTGTTTGTGATTCAGGCAACTCATATAAAACAGTATTGTTGTAAGTAATTAATTTACTTTGGGGCAATGCTTTTACTCTAAAATTAATTTTATCTCCCGGGGCTAATACTAAATTACCTGCAGGAAATGTTTGTATGCTTTCAATAGCGGGTACCGTTACCGGCGTGGGAGGGTCGGGTTTTTTATAATTGAAATTTATGTTTCTTACTATTTTTTTACCTGCGGCATTTGTTGCCTGCATAATAAAATTGGTATCGCCTTCGGTTAAATTTAGCTCATAAGCAAAGGCGCCGGTTGCATATACTTTTGCGTTTTCCCCGTTCACTGTAAGTGTACAGGTTTTACAAGTACTGCCTATTAAAAATTGCCTGCTGGCAGAAACCTTATTAATTATTTTAGTGGGATTCACCAACTTTATAAATGGGTTTTCTTGCGACAGGGCATGAGAAATGAATAATAACAGGCCGCAAACACTACATAAAATTTTCATAATTCAAACATTGATTCTTTGTAAAAATATAGAATAAACACCCGGTATCATTCTCATTTTGGTAATTGCCTGGAAACCTTAAACAGATTGCAACGGCTCCTTGTTAAAAAATGAAAATTTGCCGGTATTTTACAATCCGTTTATGTAGGTTTGCACACTTAAAAACGAAATTAGAAAAACATGAAAAAAATACTTTTTGCAATTCCCTTTTTATTTTCTGTTACCTTTTTACAGGCGCAGCCACCGGCTGGTGATGCCAATCCCGGGGATGTATATGGTGCCAGCCCGGTTTTTGACAAAGTAATTCCTGTTGACGAACTCCCTGCATTGCTGGAAAAACAGCCCCTGGAAAATATAACCATTAAAGGTAAAGTAACAGATGTATGCAGTAAAAAAGGATGCTGGGTTACCCTGGAAACTACGGACAAAACAAAGATTATGGTAAAAATGAAAGACTATGCTTTTTTTGTACCCACGGCCGCTATTGGTAAAATGGTTGTTATGACAGGCGATGCCAAAATTAAAACCAGTTCTGTAGCTGAGCAAAAGCACTATGCCGAAGATGCTAAAAAAACACAGGCTGAAATTGATGCTATTACCGAACCCAAAAATGAAATCCGTTTTACGGCATCGGGAATTACGATTGCAACATCATAAATAAAAGATACTGGTTGTAAAAAAAGAGCCGGTAATGCCGGCTCTTTTTATTTTGAAATATTAACTGAACAGGTATTCTACATCTGCCTTGGTAAGCGCTTTTATAAAATTAGTATCATCGGCTATTAGTTCTTTGGCCAGTATCCGTTTTCTTTCCTGCAATTGCATAATCTTATCTTCGATGGTATCTATGCAAATCATTCGATAAGCAAATATGTTTTTTGTTTGGCCAATACGGTGTGTACGGTCAATAGCTTGCTGCTCTACGGCCGGGTTCCACCAGGGGTCTACAATGTACACATAATCGGCGGCTGTAAGGTTTAAGCCCACCCCCCCCGCTTTTAATGAAATTAAGAACACCCGGCAATTGTCGTTATTTTGAAAATTTTGAATTGCTTTTTCCCGGTCTACCGTACTGGTGCTGCCATCAAAATATTCGAATGGAATATTTTGGGCTATTAGTTTTTCTTTAATTAAAGCCAGCATTCCTAAAAACTGGGAAAAAACCAGCGCTTTATGTTCCCCGATATTTTCTGTGATTTCACGGGTTAGTTCTTCTAGTTTTATGGATTCATTGGGGAGTTTTTCTTCTTCATTTAATATATAGGGGCTGTCGCAAATTTGCCGAAGTTTCATAAGCCCTTGTAAAATGGTAAGTTGAGATTTATCGATTCCCTGTTCATCTATTGTTCCTAAAATTTTATCCCGGTAACTGTTTCGGTAAGCATCGTAAATTTTACGCTGAGCCGGCTGCATTTCACAAAATAATATAGTTTCTGTTTTTTCAGGAAGGTCTTTGGCTACTTGTTCTTTGGTACGCCTTAATATAAAAGGGTATAATAATTTTCTTAAATGGTCTTTTTGTTCCTGCTCACCAAATTTATCAATGGGGGTTGCAAATTCATTTCTAAAAAACTCCATGCTGCCCAGTAGGCCCGGGTTTAAAAAATTCATTTGTGCAAAAATATCAAAGGTGTTATTCTGAAGCGGTGTACCACTCATGCATAGCCTGTTTTTTGCCACCAGCAAGCCCGCTGCTTTGGTTACTTTAGAGGCGGGGTTTTTTATGGCCTGGCTTTCATCCAGGATCACATAGTCGAATAAAATTTTCATGAAGAGTTGTACATCACTTCTTAACGTACCATAAGTAGTTATTACGATGTCATATTTTTCCAACTCTTCCGTTTTACGGATGCGGGCATTCCCATGATGAATGTGGTGCGTAAGGGAAGGTGTAAACTTTTTGATTTCATTTTGCCAGTTATATATGAGTGTAGTGGGGCAAATTACAATGGCCCTTAATTGTTCGTTGGTTTTTTTATAATGATCCAGCATACTGAGTGCCTGCACCGTTTTGCCTAGTCCCATATCATCTGCCAGGATGCCGCCCCAGCCTACATCATTCAGGTAATTAAGCCATTGAAATCCCGATACCTGGTAGGGCCTTAAAATATTTTCTACCTCGGCCGGAGGGGCTGTATCGGGTATGTTTTTAAACTCCCGCAAGCGTTCATATTTAGCATCCAGGTTAAAGCTTAATTCTTCCTGGTTTTTATTTTCATACAATTCATCTATCACACTCATGTGAAATTTTGTAAGCCGCAGCTTATCGTTTCGGCCTTCCCCTACTTTAAAGAGCAGAGAATATTTTTTTAGCCAATCATCGGGTAATATCCCAAAAGTGCCATCTCCCAGTTGTACAAAGGATTGTTTTCCTGCCAGGGCTTTTTTAATATCTGTAATACCCACACGCTGCCCGGCAAAATCAATTTCTACTTTAGCATCAAACCAATCTAACCCACTGCTTACATGTATGTGTGTACTGGGCCGGGCGGTATTAAACCGGAAATTCTTCAATGCTTCAAAACCATATACTGAAACTTTCAGTTCTTTCATGGCATCTACAAATAAAAAGAACCAGTTATTTTTTAATACATCTATCCCTTTCAATACCAGGCACCCAGTTTCGGCGTGGTATATAAAATTTGAATGGAGGCTTTGCAGTTTTTGTAAAAAAGCCTGCTCTTCAGTTACATGCCTTTTTATCATTAAAATTTTATCACCATCGGCCACCAGTATCCTTTCTTTGTCTTTGGGTTTTGCATCAAATCCTTTGTAACTAAATACAGGCTGAAATACCAGGTGTTCTCCTTTTTCCTGGAGTAATAATTTTACTTCAGGGTTTCCGTCCATTACTTCTTTAATTAAGCTTTTATCAAACTCTACCGGGTATTCTTTGGCAAGGGGTAAAATAATGTCCCGCATTTTATCGGTCCAGTTTTCTTTGGTAAGCACCATGTTCCCCTTCTTCACAAAACTTTCAGTGCGTAATATAGCATCTGTATTTTCCCAACTGTATAAAATACCGTTATACAAAAACAAGAGGCTGCTGTCACACTCATTTTCGTGTAGCGAGAGTTCGAGGCTGCCCATCTTTGCCTTACATTCAATTTCAAAATGGTCTTGTACTGCTACAACTTTAAATAAGGGAGACAAACTACTTTCACTCAATTCTACATTTACCAATTCGGCTGTTTTAAAAGTCTTTCCCCGTGGCAAAACATATAGCAGCGAGTTACCCGCCTGTTCTGCCATCATTTTTTTGAGTTTTGGATGCAGGTATTCGCTGATAAGCGCCCTTGTTTCTTCGGGGAGCTCTTCGCCTTCGGTTTGAATAATATTTTCCCAGAAGCCGCTGAAAGGAGAGTTGCGGTTTAAATATTTATTTATTTCTACCTGTTGAACTTTTCTTATTTGTTGAAAAAGTTGCTTATCCCCTTCGGTATAGGAATCGGTATTTACAAATTTTGTAAGGTCTAATTTTTCTATTTTTTCAATAAATGTACTCCCGGTTTCATCTGCTATTCCCTGCACAGCATCCACAGAAAATCCGGGGAATTTATTTTCATTAAAATTAAATACAAGGCCCAGGCGAAGTAATTTTTCTTCGGCCACTTCCTCCCGGCCGGGTTCTGCAACTACCGGTTCTTTTTTAAAACTATATTCCGGTTTTATAAAGGGCATACGGGAAGGTAGTGAGGCAACCCGCTTAATGGAGGGGTCTAAGAGTTTTAAAAAAGGTTTGCCGTCTTTATAATTAAATTCAAATTTGCCGGTGAGGTCATCCTGCAGGCTATAGCCATATATTTGAAGCAATTTATTTTTTTCTTTATCCCAGTTGCGAATACTATCAAAATAAAAAGCTCCGTGATTATTTAGCAATTGCAGAAAAAGCATGGTTTTATGAACACAAAGAGGGTGTTCTGTTTCCACACAGGTACAGGAGGTATCAAAGTTTTTTTCATCATTTTTTTGAATGACCACCGGGTATTCCGTGCTTCCTTCTGTAATGATTGCTTCTACTCTTTCATCCCCGCTTTTTACGATCCTGGCTTTACCGGTTGGCAACATTTTTTCTGCATGGTCAATAATTTCTGGTGAAGCAAATAACCGGATCATCTTAAGGTTAATATCCTTCATTTTAGCAACGGTATGCCGCTGATCATATTGAATGGCATCGCTGGTAAGTAAGTTTTTATCTGCCATATCCTGCAAGCGGAGCAATGCGGCGGCTTCGTGGCGGCAAATATCTCCCAGGTTATAGGGGCAACTGCAGCGCAGGTTCATCATTTTTGCATCATCATACTTTTGGATATACACTTTGTAAAATGTGGCATAACTATCATCTTTTACTCTAAAGACAATGCTGCTCATCAATTCATCATGTTCTATCAATTCTACAAATCCAAATGCATGAATTTTTTTTCCACGCCTGATGACTTCTTCTGTGCCGTTATTATAAATATGTTTTACAAGATGGGGTAAGGCCAATTTATTTCCTGATTTACTTTTAACAATAGGTGGTTTTGCACTGATCGTTCAAAAAAGGGCAATTTGCAAAAGTAAAGGAAAATTCTTCAACCGGGGAAGGGTTTAGGCAAACTAAGGATGAAAAAGGGGAATCTTAACCTTTCACTAATTTTCCATCGACGAAAAGGGGGAGTATATTGGCTCCATTGGGGGTAAGGCAATAACGAATATCTTTTTCCAGGCCATAACCCATGAGGCGATGATAATGAGAGGCGTTATTTATTTTCATATATTCAAATAAATCATCTTTTGCCTTTTCATATAATCCTTGTGCAATGGATGCAGCATCTCCTTTTATTTCCACATGTTCTTTTACATGATTAATAACGGCGCCGGCAAAGAGGCTGTCTTCAATATTAATCCTGTCTTTCCATGCGGCGCAACCCAATATAATATTTTCCCGGCTGTTTTTTATGTACTCACAAACGGCACCCAGGTTGGGAAAAGAACCGGTTATAATTCCCCGGGCGCTTTTCTCCAGCGCCATGTGTAATAACTTGGTACCATTGGTGGTAGTGAGTACTAATACTTTGTCTTTAATAAATTCGGGCGGGTATTCAAATGGAGAATTTCCGTATTGTAAACCTTCGGCAATATGGCCGTCTCTTTCTCCTGCTGTAATGGCTTCAATTTGTTTTCCTATTCTTATGCACTCGGCCACGCTATCTACCGGTACAATCGCTTTTGCGCCATTGTAGAGCGCTGTAGCAATTGTGGATGTTGCCCTGAGCACATCAATAATTACAACGATGCTGTTATTCACTTCTTCTAAATGAAGTAAGGCTGGTGAAAGTGACACATGCAGTTGAGGTTTTGCCATATCAGGAAAAAGAAGTGCTTATTACTTAATGAATGATGATTACTCAAAAGGCATTTTAACCACTTTTGCCTTTACCAGGTTATTGCGTACAGCAATATAAATTTCAGTTCCCTGTGCAGCAAAGGGTGTTTTCACATAACCCATGCCTATGGCTTTATCTAAACTAGGTGCTTGTGTACCCGATGTTACCCTGCCGATGATATTTCCGGCAGCGTCTTTTATTTCATAATCATGGCGGGCAATTCCTTTATCGATCATTTCAAAGCCTACCAGTTTTTTTTCTACTCCTGTTGCTTTTTGTTTTTCAAATATCTCTTTAGATATAAAATCTTTACTAAACTTGGTTATCCAGCCCAGCCCCGCTTCTAATGGAGAAGTGGTATCATCTATATCATTTCCATATAAGCAAAAACCCATTTCGAGGCGTAAGGTGTCCCTGGCTCCCAGGCCAATGGGTTTTATTCCTTTGGCTTTACCGGCTTCAAAAATGGCATCCCAAATTGTATGGGCAGCGTCATTTGTATCTTCAAAATAAATTTCTATACCCCCGGCACCCGTGTACCCGGTTGCGCTAATCAGTACATTTTCTACGCCGGCAAATTTACCTTTTGCAAATGTGTAATATTTTAAATTCAAAATATCCACATCGGTAAGGGGTTGTAATATTTTGGTGGCATTAGGGCCTTGTATAGCAAGCAGGCAGGTTTTATCAGAAATATTATGCATCTCTGCATTTTCGGTATTGTGCTTGGTAATCCAGTTCCAGTCTTTATCAATATTACCTGCATTTACTACCAGCATATAGGCTTTGTTTTCTTCCAGGCAATAAACCAGTAAATCATCTACAATGCCACCCTCCTCGTTGGGAAAGCAGCTATATTGTGCCTTGCCCGCAGTGAGTTTAGCAGCATCGTTGCTGGTTATTTTTTGTATTAGTGGGAGCGCCTGGGGTCCTTTAAGTATAAATTCACCCATATGGCTTACATCAAAAACGCCGGCATTATTTCTTACTGCTGCATGTTCTTCTTTAATTCCACTATATGAAATGGGCATATTAAAGCCTGCAAATTCGGCCATTTTAGCCTGGAGCATGATATGCTTTGATGTAAAGGGTGTGGTCTTCATTTTATTTTTGCGGCAAAGTAAAACAAATTGCGGAACAAAATGCCAGGCATTTCAAATCTAATTCAGGTTTAGTTTTTCTGTAATATCAATACTGACTGTACGGTAGGGTTGATACTAGAGAATGATAGGTTTACGGTGGTAAAATTAAACGCACCCACTTTCCAGGGTTGGTTTAAAATAATGAAAGGCATGCTGGTTCCTAAATCGATAGAAATTGTTTTGGCGCCATTGTTTGTACTGCTCGCCCAGGTTCCATTGGTAACCGTTCCGTTATTGGCGCTGGCGGTATTATTTTGGTTTAGCGTAAAGATGTAGCCATTAAATAATGCCGCCTGGTCGGTACCATTTACGGTATATGCCGACACCCGCCAGGTACCTTGTGTGAGAGCCAGCTCCACCTGGGGGTCGGGGGTCATATCATCAGATTTGTTTTGGCAGGATGTGAAGCCAAATAATAACCCTGCAAAAAAGATAAAGGAAAATATAAGCGTCTTCATGTTTTTAATTTGATGCTCTGCTATGAGCGGATTGTAAGAGAATGCAAGTTTAATTTTTTTTTGGCATTGCCCCGTTAAATCAATTGTAAAACTTCTTCAATAATACTCCTTTCGTTGCTGAGCCGGGGCACCTTATGTTGCCCGCCCATTTTGCCTTTATTGTGAAGCCATTTATTAAATACACCCATAGGAATTGATTTTACAATGGGCATGCGAAGTGCAATATTTTTATGGCGCTTGGCTTCGTAATCACTATTTAATGATTTTAAGGCCGCATCCAGTTCCCGGGTAAATGTTTGCATATCTGCCGGCTCTTTATCAAATTCTATAAGCCATTCGTGGGCGCCATTGCTGGATTCTGTAAAATAAACAGGAGCCGCTGTATAGTCATTTACAATAGCATTTGTTTTTTGTGCGGCCAGGGCAATGGCATGATCGGCATTATCTACAATTACTTCTTCACCAAAAGCATTCATGTAATGCTTAAGCCTGCCGCTCACTTTTATGCGATAGGGGTTTAAGGAAGTGAATTGAATTGTATCGCCAATAAGGTAGCGCCACAGTCCGCCTGTTGTACTTATTACCGGTGCATAGTTTTTATGCAATTGAACATCTGCTAAACCCAGGGTAACGGGATTTTGCTTTTTGTATTCTTCAATGGGCATAAACTCATAAAAAACACCATGCTCGGTAAATAAGGTCATACCATTATCTCCTGGTTTTTCCTGGGCTGCAAAAAAGCCTTCGCTGGCATTATACACTTCTAAATAATTAATGGGGGCGCCAATAATTTTTTCAAATTGTTCCCGGTAGGGTACAAAGGAAACACCGCCGTTAATATAAAGCTCCAGGTTGGGCCACACTTCTTTTATCGTTTTTTTGCCCGTAATTTCTAAAATCCTTTTTAATAAGATCAGGGACCATGTGGGAACGCCGGCCAAGGATGTTACATTTTCAAGTGATGTTGTTTGAGCTAATTTTTCAATTTTTGTTTCCCATTCATCCAGCAGGGCAATACTCAGTTCGGGAGTTCTTAACCATTGTCCCCAGAAGGGGGAATTTTGCATGAGTACGGCACTCAGGTCGCCATACTGGATATTCTCATTCAATTTATTGATTTGGTGCGAACCGCCTACTACGAGCCCCTTGCCCGTTAAAAGATCACTGCCGGGAAAATTTTTATAATAATTAGTGAGTACATCTTTGTTTGCCTGGTAATGATTGTCTTTTAAACTTTCATCACTCATAGGAATGAACTTACTTTTTTCACTGGTGGTGCCGGATGATTTGGCAAACCATTTAATGGGTTCATTCCATAATATATTTTCTTCCCCGGCCATCATTCTTTCTATGTAGGGTTTCAAATCAGGATACTCATGTATGGGAACTCTTTTTTTAAATTCCTTTAAATTAAAAAGGCGGCTAAAGCCATATTTCTTACCAAATTCTGTGTATTGGGCGGCCGTAACCAGGTGTTGCAACACTTCCCGCTGGGCAACTGCCGGGTGGTTTGTCCAGTTTTCTATTCGCCACAAACGCATGCGAGCCAAACGTGATATAAGTGGTGAAAGAATTTTCATTGCTGGCAAGTTAAAAAAATTGGCTGAAAGCAGGTTTTTTTTAAGGTACAACGCTTAAATCAATGGGATATCAAACCCTGCTCTCCAAATAATGTTTTACCCGTACTGCTTTTCTTATACTATCACCCCGTGTTAGAGCAAAACAGGGCTTGCCGGTAGATTTTTGACAAAGAACGGGGCAAAAAAAAGAGTTGCCATATATTGAATATGACAACTCCTGAAATAAGGAATTTTGTTAATCAGGAAATTTGAATAAGCCTTGGGGGCTTTTGTTTTGCTTCTTCTTTTTTGGGAATGAGCAGGTGCAATAAACCGTTCTCATACTTTGCTTGTATTTTATCAATATCCACTACATCTTTTTGCAAAGTAAAAGTTCTTTGGAAAGATTGATAACTAAATTCCTTGCGGGAATAGCGTTCTCCCTCTTTCTCTTCTTTTTCATTGCTTTTTTCTGAACTAATGGTAAGTGAATTTCCATCAAGTTCCACTTTAAAATCATTTTTTGTCATTCCGGGTGCTGCCACTTCCACTTCATAATTCTCAGCAGTTTCTTTAATGTTTACAGCAGGAATTGTAGTGTTGGTGTCAGAAAAATTTAAGTTTCCCCAATTAAACAAATCCCGGTTAAAGAAGTCATCAAAAAGCACTGGCATTTGATTTAGCAGGCTTCCATTTCTTTTTACAAGTGTCATAGTTACCTCCTTTTAAAATAGTTAATAAATAATTTATAATGCGAAGATCAAGTCTTGTGCCACGGCGTTTTTGAGGTAAAATAAAAAGAAAAATTGTCGGGGTATAATAAAAAATGACAGGTTAAAAGTCAAAATTTCTTATGAATAAATCTGTACACTTATTATTGGCGGCCTTGCTCTAAGGAATATTGTTCCTGCAGCCGGGGATTTCGGTATTGCATTAAAGTTTGTCCTGGTCTGCTGCTTCGTTATGCAAGTAATCTTTTCGTTTCAACTCAAAGTTTCGGCCGAGGTATAATTTTCTCACTTGTTCATCGCCAGCCAGTTCATCGGCAGTACCGTGTTTAAATATACGACCATCTATCAGCAGGTAGGCCCTATCGCAAATAGACAGGGTTTCATTTACATTATGATCTGTAATAAGGATTCCTATATTTTTATATTTGAGACGGGCCACAATAGCCTGAATGTCTTCAACGGCGATGGGATCCACACCGGCAAAAGGTTCATCGAGTAAAATAAATTTAGGATCTACGGCAAGCGCCCGGGCAATTTCGGTCCGGCGTCTTTCTCCTCCACTTAAAGTATCGCCATTGTTCTTGCGTACATGTTGCAGCCTGAACTCATTTAAAAGTTCTTCAATTTTATCTTTCCGCCGCTGCTTTGTCATTTTGGTCATTTCTAACACCGCCAGCAGGTTATCTTCTACACTCAATTTTCTAAAAACACTGGCTTCTTGCGGAAGATAGCCAATGCCCATTTGTGCTCGTTTATACATGGGCTCCCGGGTAATCTCCTTGTCATTGAGCCAAACGGAACCTTCATCGGGCTTTACCAGGCCTACTACCTGGTAAAAGGATGTGGTTTTGCCGGCACCATTAGGGCCCAGTAAACCTACTATTTCGCCTTGTTTTACGTTAAAGGAAACCTGGTTTACCACCGTGCGGCTTCCATATTTTTTTACCAGGTTCCTGGTTTGTATAATTAAACTCATTAATATTTTATCGTGTTGCAAAAATAAAGGAAACCCATCATCCGTTATTGCGGTACGGCAAATTAACAGCAGTTTGTGAATAGGGCTTAGTTTATTTAAGTTTGTAAATTATTTAAAAATGATATTTCATTTAAATTGCTAAAATAATAGCAGTTAATTTTAGAATTCTTTACCCAGGTTTACTTTTATAAATATATTATGAAAATAACGGATCATATAGAACAGGCAAAGGGAACCCTTATTTCTTTTGAAATACTTCCTCCCTTAAAAGGAAAAGGCATCCAATCGCTTTACCAGCAGTTAGATCTTTTAATGGAGCATAAGCCTGCTTATATTAATGTAACCTACCACCGCAGTGAGCATGTTTTTAAAAAAACGGCTGATGGTAATTTTCAAAAGGTAGTGGTAAGAAAACGCCCGGGTACAGAATCTATTTGTGCCTCTATCATGAATAAGTATAATGTAGATACTGTGCCGCACCTTATTTGTGGCGGTTTTGATATTAATGAAACCGAAGATGCCCTTATCAATTTAAATTACCTGGGTATTGATAATGTTTTGGTGTTACGGGGCGATGCTGCAAAAAATGAAGCCAATTTTGATCCCGAACCGGGTGGTCACCGATATGCCATTGATCTATTGAAACAGGTGGTTAATTTAAATGCCGGCCTTTATTTAGAGGAAGATTTAAAAAACACTTCAAAAACTAAATTTTGTATTGGGGTAGCGGGTTACCCCGAAAAGCATTTTGAAGCTCCCAATATGGAAAGTGATTTACAATACCTGAAACAAAAAATAGATGCCGGAGCTGATTATATTGTTACCCAAATGTTTTTTGATAATGAAAAGTATTTTTCATTTGTAAAAGCCTGCCGGGATTTGGGTATTACAGTTCCCATTATCCCTGGGCTAAAACCCATTTATTCCATTAAGCAGCTAACCATTTTACCCAAAATATTTCATATTGATTTACCCACTGCTTTATCAAACGAAATAAGTAAATGCAAAACTGATTTAGAAGTAGAAGAAATTGGTGAAGCCTGGCTTTTGGCACAATCGCAGGAATTAAAAAAAGCGGGGGTACCTGTTTTACATTATTATACATTGGGCAGGCCCCATATGGTAAGCCGGGTGGTTTCTAAACTTTAAATATAAAAGGCCGCTGCAAAAACAGCGGCCTTTTATATTATTTTCCTAAAGGAATACCCAGTGAAATACTCAGGGTGCGATATTTATTTTTATCATCAGCACTGTTATTGGTTTGGGTAGAATTTATTTTGGATAAGCCAAGCCCGTAGTTTGCTTTTATGATAATCTTATTTAAATTAAGCCCGGCGCCCAGGTTTACACCATAATCAAATCTCTTTAGCCGATCGTAAGCGGCGCCTTCCTGCTGGTTGGTAGTGGGGTCATCATCATTAAATTTTATATCTTTTTCACTGGAAAAGCTAATGCCCGCTATTTTTCCTTCCGTTTTTGATTTGCCGCCCACACCCATGGCAATATAGGGCCCGGCATGTATAAAAAACCCATTGCTTTTATTTACGTTCAGGGGAAAGTTTATAACCCCGTTTACGGGCAGCTGAATATATAAAGGATTAAATTTCGATTTCACATAATCATTTCCATTGTTCCAATAGGTTTCTGCTTTGGCGCCCTGCCCGCTTAATAATAAACCCGTTTCCAGTTGTAAGGGAGATGCTATATCAAAACGAGCCATGATACCGGCATTAAAAGTAGTGAGCATATTATTTTTTTCTGTTTGTCCATTGGCATCTTTTGAAATATTTGCCAGGTTCACACCCCCTTGTACATAAATCTTTTGTGCGTGTAAATAACTTATTAAAAATGTGGTAGCAATAAGCATGATTGTTTTTTTCATGGTTCTTGTTTTAGTTTACAAATGAGGTTGCATTTACTTAGATTATAAAATTCAAGTAAATATTTGCCCATATAAAAACAAAAGGCTTGCCACTAATTGTAGCAAGCCTTTTTATTTTTAAACAATATTTTTTTATTTTATCATTTGCTTAACAATCTTCTCATTCACTTTTACGGGATATTTTTTCTTTAAAGCAGCCAGCCAATTTTGCTCCAGTTGATTTTGATAATCGTTTATTACCAGGCCTTTTGCTTCTTCAAAACTGCGTTGCTGGCCTTCGGTAAAATATTGAATATATTTTACAAAAGAAGCAGTACCATCATTGGCAACCGTAATAGGAGAATAAGTGCCGATGGGGGGCCTGGCCTCGGTATTTTTTATATCTATTTGCGATAAATCATACCGGCTGCTGTCTGCCTGTACATTTATATTTTCATCTGTAATACTGCGCCAGTTTTTACCCGCCTTTAAAGCTGCCATGGTTTCTTTTGCCAAAGCTTCGGTAGAACAATTAAAAATTAAAACAGCAGCGCTTTCTTCCCATTTATATTTTTCTTTATGATCAGCATAATATTTTTTGAGTCCTTCGGTATCGGTACTGGCTTTACCCCATACATTGCGTTCCATAATTTCAAACAATAAATTGCCTTCTTTAAATTCATTTACCTGGAAGTTAAAATCAGCATTGTATTTTTCAAGATGGCCTTTATAATACTGTACGGCACTGTAATTAATAAATTTATCCCACAACTGGGCATTGGTTTCTCCTTTATATTGTTGATAGTTCGACTTATAATCCCGTACAAATTTTAACCAGTCGGCGCCGGTTATTTTTACGCCATCTTTAAATTTTAATACACTCTTATGGCTGATAGGGAGGTGCATGGTATATTCTTCGGTTGGGTTTATCATCAGGCTATCGGCATAGCGATAGAGATCGTTTGCGGTTACTTCTTTTGCAGGTTTTAATCCGGTAAGGGTAATAAGGCTATTGGTAAATTTTTCTTTGGCTGCATTAATCCTGCTGTCTTGTGATACTTTTCTCCTTAATTCTGCTTTATTATTTAAATCCTTTTTATCTGTTACTACTGGCGTTTTGCCCAGGAGTTTTATAATATGGTATCCAAATGATGTTTTAAAAGGTTTGCTTACCTCATTTATTTTTTGAAGTGCCATAACGGGAGTCATAAAATCATTACTATATTTCCCCGTGCCAAATTCGGGTAGTTCACCTTCGGCCAGGTAAGTGGTTTTATCATCGCTAAATGCTTTTGCCGCTAAGGCAAAGTTCATTCCGTTTTGTATTAAATGATATACTGAGTCTGCTTTCTGTTTTATGGCTGCTTTCACATAATCGGGCGCATTATCAGGTACTGAAAATAAGATTTGTGCAATACGCCATTTTCCTACTGCAGGCCTTTCTGCAATGGGTTTTAAAATATGCCAGCCATTGGGCATTTTAAAGGGCATAGATAATTTGCCTATGGGCGTATTATATAATACATTCTCATATTCATACGGAATATTAAATACGGTTAAGTAGCCCAGGTCGGCCCACTTGGCCGGCATTACCTGTTCGCTTATTTCTGCTACTGCGCCGGCATCATCCCGGGTGTGTAATAATTTATTGTACAGTGCAATGGCTGCTTCGTGTGCCCGGAGTGTATCGGTACCGGGGGGTGTAGGAATCATAAAGTGCAGGGCATGGATATCTTTTTGACTGCGATCAAAAGCTTCTTCTTCTAATTTTTCAACTCCTTTTTCATCATTCAGGTAATTATCGGCTATTTGGTTTCTAAAGTTTTCTACATCATATTTTATTTGTTGCAACGTATCTAAATGCAGGGCATATGCTTCTTTTACTTTGAGTTTAAAATTGGTGTACAAGTTTATATATTCTCTTATTGCTTTTTCCCGATTGGTGCCCGATGTGTTATTTTTATTATAGGCTTTTAAAAACTCTTCTTTACTAATGGTATTGGGGCCATAAGAGATGAGTGTTTGGCCAAAGCATTGGGTCAGCACAAATAATGTGAAGCCGAATAAAACAATTTTTTTCATGATAGGAATCTTCTCGTTTATTTTTCTGCCGTCTTGGCAAGTTTTACTTTAAGCAGGTCGTTTATTTGATCCCAGGTTAGTTTTTTAGCTACAATTCTTTTGTCTTTATCTAATAAAAATAAAGTGGGGGTCATTATTACATCATAAAGTTGTTTAAAGCCGGGGCGTTGTGCAGCCGCTTCTTCATCGGCCATTTGCTTTGTTTGATATACATTTACCCAGTCATTGATCTTGTGTTCATCAATATAATCTGTCCAGGCTTTTTTATCATATTCAGTAAGCACGGCATAAATTTTAATATTATGCTTTTGCCAGTCGGCCCGGTAAACCGAGTCTATAATAGGAAGTTCATGTTTGCAATGGCTGCAATTGGGGTCCCAAAATAAAACAACGGTATAATCTGCTTTTACATCATACAATGCAGTGGGTTTATCGTTCCTGTTTAATAGCTGCATATTGGCTGCCGGTTCGCCCAGTTGGTTGGCCATAAGCATATAGGCCCTTTTGGTAATGGTTTCCATTTGTTTTTCAGTAAGCCAGGGTGTTAAGCCCTTGCTATGATATTTATCGAACAAATGCAGGAATACCGCATCCTGGCCCATATACCGGGGGTTTATATATTCATCCGTAAACCAGTTGAGTAGCAACTTATACATGTTACTATCGTTTCGAGCATATAAAAGCCGGTAATCTATATCCTTAATTAAAGAATCGGGCGACTGGGGCATTACTTCCCGGTAGTAGCGCTCCAGCTTGGGTATAAAAAATGGGGTGCGAATAATTCGGCCATCCATAAAATTTATGCCGATCCAGTAATTGGCTTTATAATAATTATACGCTTCTACAGAATCTTTGTGGGTTACCGGAATTTTTTTAAGATAGGGTGATTCCTTCATAGCATTTAGCAAGGCTGCCATCATGGATTCGGGATTTTTTTTAATCATGGTTTCACGGTAATCATTCAATTCTTTATTTAATTGCATATAGCGCTTTTCGTGCATGGCCGAATCTTTAGCCGTTTTAGAACTCATATAGGCCATCCTTTCATCGGTAAGCTGGCGGCCAATTCCATCTACAAATTGGCGATATTGCTGAAAAAGTTCATCTTCTTTTGATCCTGTAATTTGTATTTTATCCAAATTGCTGGTATCTGCCACAATGTTTACCTCTTGTTCCTTATCTATAAGAAAATCAAACGAATTTCTTTTGCCCGGAAATACAAAGGCATAAATACCTCCCGGTAATTTTTCTTTGCCATCAAAATGAGCAATTCCCTTGTCGTCAATAGCAACAGAATCCTGTACGTTTAAATTTTTTCCAAAGTGATAAGTAAGATATGCGATGCCTGCTGATTTGTAGGGAGTATGTACCTGTATATGGTAACCCTGTGCAAAACCGTTTAAGGCTAAAAATGAAAGAGCGGTAAGTGTAAATATTTTTATCATAATAATAAAAGAAAAAAGTGAACAAATGTATTTAAAACCTCCCGTTTTATAATTGATTTAAATGGAAACGGCTTTAAATTATTACATATTGTTAACAATAAACCCGATATATAAGTGTTTTTGACATAGTTGCCGGCGTTTCCTAATTTTGGCCGGTGGGTAAACGAAGAAATCAAAAGGAAATTATACAAAACCTGGAAGTTACCGGCTATGCAGCCGAAGGTAAAGCATTGGCCAAATTAGACGGGAAAGTGATCTTTATTGAAAATGCCGTACCGGGAGATGTGGCAGATGTCATGATCACCCGAAATAAAAAAGACTGGGCCGAAGGCCGGGTTCTTTCCATCATTACCCCTTCCTCACAAAGGGTAGTTCCGTTTTGTAAACATTTTGGCATATGCGGGGGCTGCAAATGGCAAATGCTTCCTTATGCAAAACAACTGGAGTATAAACAACAGGAAGCAGAACAAAATTTACGGCGTATTGGAAAACTGGATGGGTTCCTGATGATGCCCATAATAGGAGCCACGCAAACCAGGCAATACAGGAATAAACTGGAATTTACGGCGAGCAATAAAGAGTTTTTGGCTCAGCCTGCCACCAAAAAAGATAACCCCGCTGAAAAGCCGGAGTTTATTCCCGCCCACGCAATTGGCTTTCATGTTCCCCGAATTTTTGATAAAGTAGTCAATATTACAGAATGCCACCTGATGGATGATATCAATAACAGCATCCGTAATACTGTAAGAGATTATGCCAAAGCGAAAAATATTCTGTTTTATGACGCCAGGCAGCATACGGGCTGGCTGCGCAATATCATCATACGTTATTGTACTACTACAGAATTGATGGTGAATGTTGTGGTGAATTACGAAGATGCTCAAGAAATTAAATTATTGTTAGATCATTTGCTGCAAAATGTAAAAGGCATTACTACTTTGTTATATACTGTAAACAGCAAATGGAACGACAGCCTGTACGACCAGGAACCGATCACTTATTTTGGACCGGGTTATGTAAAAGAAAAATTAGAAGACCTGGTATTTATAATTAGCCCAAAATCTTTTTTTCAAACCAATACCCGCCAGGCAGAAACACTGTACCGCATTACCCGTGATTTTGCCGGCCTTACAGGAAATGAAATTGTGTATGACCTGTATTGTGGCACCGGGAGCATTGGTCTTTTTGTAAGTAAGTATGCCAAAAAAGTAATAGGTGTGGAGCTTATTGAAGAGGCGATTGCAGATGCAAAGAAAAACGCAGCCCTCAATAATATAGCACATGCGGCCTTTTTTGCCGGAGATGTAATTGAAATTTGTGATACGCATTTTTTTGAAAAACAGGGTAAGCCCGATGTGATCATAACCGACCCTCCCCGTGCAGGTATGCATGAAAAATTAGTAAGTAAACTTTTAGAAATAGCTGCACCCCGAATCGTATATGTAAGTTGTAATACGGCTACCCAGGCCAGGGATATTGCCCTGCTTCATGAAAAATATATATTAGAAAAAATTCAGCCGGTAGATATGTTCCCGCACACCCATCATATAGAATCGGTTGCATTATTAACATTGCGGCAGTAATATTAAAATTAAATTTGCACCTATGTCTTATCTTAATACCGGTAAAAGATTTAACCCCACCACGCCTGTAGTTTTGAACCTGATATTGCTCAATGGAGCCGTCTTTTTAATTCAAAATATTTTTGACGGCCCCTTTGCAAAAATTACCACTTTTATGGCGCTCTGGCCCATAGAGAGCGGCCAATTTAAGCCTTATCAACTGGTCACACACATGTTTACCCATGGAGGGTTGGCACATATTTTATTTAATATGTTTGGGCTGTGGATATTTGGATCTGTTTTAGAAAAATTATGGGGCGGTAAAAGGTTTTTAGTTTTCTATTTCGCTTGTGGCCTGGCAGCAGGTGTAGCCCAGTTATTTCTTTCAAATGCTCCTGCTATAGGTGCATCCGGGGCCATTATGGGTTTATTTGGCGCCTTTGCCTATTTATTTCCCAACACCGAAATGTTCATCTTTCCAATCCCATTTCCCATCAAGGCAAAATGGGCGGTAGCCGGACTGGCATTGCTCGATCTTTTTGGTGGCGTAAATCCTACTGGCAGTAATATTGCTCACTTTGCTCACCTGGGTGGCGTAGTGGCCGGGTTGTTATTGGCCATTTATTGGAAAAAAACAAATCATCGTAATTATCGTTAACAAACCCTCGTAATTGAAGTGGCAATTAGTAATTTTACAATCTACATTTTAAATTAACCAGGTTATGGGAGAAGCTGACAGGTATAGTGAATTTAGGCAACACACAAAACGTTACCGCTATTTATTGGGCGATGATAGAAATGCACTGGTAAACCTCATCATCATCAATATTATTTTCTTTTTATTATTATATTCCATTAAGGTGGGTTACCAGGCATTTGAAAAACCCGATAGCAAATACCTTACTTCTATTTTTGAATACTTTGCTTTACCGGCCCATCTTTCTGTATTATCTGAACGGCCCTGGACAATTTTTACCTGGATGTTTTCTGAAGCCACATTCTGGTCTTTTTTTGCCAATATGGTTTGGCTTTGGTGCTTTGGCTCTCTCCTGCAATCCATATCCGGTAATACCAAGATCATCCCTGTCTATATATATGGCGGGCTTGCCGGTGCCCTCTTTTTTATTGCGGGGTTTTATCTCTTTATGAATACCGGCGATCAAACCATAAATATTTTTCTTAATGGCGCCAATGCCTCTGTAATGGCTGTAGCAACAGCCGTAGTGATGCTTACTCCATCTTACCGCATTTTACCGGATATACGGGGCGGGGTTCCCATTTGGGTTTTACTTGCCATTTATATTTTAATAGATGTGATTAACATACATAATGCTGCCCTGCCTTGGCAGCTAAGCCACCTGGGTGGTGCGCTTGCTGGTGTTCTGTTTGTAATATTACTCCATAAAGGATGGGATGGCAGCTTATGGATGAATCGCTTTTATCATACATTCATGAATCTTTTTAACCCTTCGGGAAGGGGTAATAGTAAAACGGCAAGAGAGTCGCTCTTTTATGAAAAAGGGAATCGTAACCCGTACCAAAAATCTCCTCATATTACACAACAAAGAGTAGATGAAATTTTAGATAAAATAAATACCAAAGGCTACCATTTTTTAACCGATGAAGAAAAGAAAATATTAAAAAAAGCATCGGAAGACAATAGTCTTTAATGGATATAAAAGGAAAGCCCCGTTAAATAACGGGGCTTTTTGTATCCACTTTTTGCTCTTATCCATTTAGTTGGAAGATGCTGTATGCCCAGGCTCTTTCTTGCTAAAAATATTTTTCACTTCATTGGGCACATAATCATCATACATTTTTTTGCTCTTGGTTTTTAATTTATCTTTTAATGCTGCTTTTTCATTGGCATTCATTTTTGAATATTTATATAACCCATAGGCAGCAATGCCAGCCAGCAAAATACCCAACCCGCTTTTCTTTTTCATAATTTAAAATTTACCCGGTAATATAATTTTTATAAAATTTTACTGATGATTAAGGCTATCCTTTTTCTTCTTGTCTTTATTTTTCCCGATGATATAGCCACCCGCTGCACCAATAACACCGCCAATAGCTGCTCCTTTTGCATTTTTACCAATTACCGCACCGGCCACTGCACCGCCTACGCCGCCTATAATGGCTCCTTTTGCAGCACCACTAATACCCTTTTTTTGTGGAGCAGGCGCTTCAGCAGTTCCTTCGTTAGTACCGCTTGTAGTAGAAGTGGAAGTACTTGTGGCAGGAGTTGTAGTAGTGGTGGTAGTGCTTGTATTTGATTTAGCAGGAACTTCCTTTACTATTACCGTTTTCTTTTCAATTACCACGGGTGCAGGCGCCACGGCAGTGGGTGCAGGGGGTACCATGGCAGTATCTGCTGAAGCACTGCTGTGCATAGTAGAAGAGTCTTGTAATATAATATCCTTGCCTGCATCAGCATCTGATGATTTTGACTTACATGCAACAAAGATTGCACTGATTGTTAATAGCAGTAATAGCTTTTTCATTTTTTTTCGGTTTTATTTCGCTGTAATATCTGTAAAAATTGTGCCACAATTTTTAATTTATTCATTTATACTCATTCTTTTTTATATGAACCTGTACAAACAGGGAATAAATTAATCATTATTTAGCTCTTTATAAATCTCAATGCGATGCCTGGCTAATTTAAAGCTTTGATTATTGATTATCTTTGGCCTTTAAAAACTTGTTGAGCATGAAAAAATTTTACATTTCTTTAGCATTCGTTTTTCTGACTTTCTACGCATTTGCAAATTATACAACACCCGGTACGGGTGTAATCTGGAATCTTAGTGACCTTGTGGCCAATGCTGCGGGTGATGTAAGTTTCGATGGGAGTACCTATTATATTAATGATACCATTACCATCAGCAATAACGATATTATTCAGATTAATACAGATGAAACTGTAAAATTTGCAGGCGCTACATATTTATATGTGCTGGGAACCTTAACTATAAACCCGCCCAACCAGGTAATATTTACAGCCCAAAACATCAGTAACCGGTACCTGGGTGTATGGATTGATAATAATAGTAGTTCTTTTATAAAAAAACTTACGCTGGAATATGCCAATTCGCTTCGGCTTAGCGACTGCAGTATTGTAATTGATAGTTGTACTTTTCAATATAATTCTGCTTTATCCACGTTTGGAAACGCTGCTATTTCGTTGTTTCGGTCAAATCCCGTAATTAGTAATTGTAAGTTTTTGAATAATATGCGAGCCGCCATACAAGGAGGAGCCAATATTAGCAATGCCCCAAAAATTATTAAAAATATTTTTATGGGCAATAACACGCTTAATGGAAATGTACCCCAAATAAACCTGGGCGCTACCAGTGCCGGTGGCGATACGGTAAAGATTTTGGATAACCAAATTTTGCAAGCCTCTACCAAATCCGGTGGTATTGGTTTTCTTCCCATTGGGAATGTATATGCAATTATTAAAGGCAATACTATTATAAACAACCGTTACGGCATTACTTTTAATGGCGGCAGTAACATTAACAGCGTAGTAAGCTATAATATTATTGCAAACAATAATACCGATAACAATCCGGCAACCGGCGGAAGCGGTATTGCATTTAGCGGAGGTTCTGCAGGCAATCCACAAAATACAATTGTTACCGGCAACGAAATTACCGGGAACCTATGGGGTATTACAATACAGGGCCACGCTCAGCCCAATTTGGGAAACCTGGCAAACAGCGACACTACTGATGATGGTAAGAACCGCATTTATAATAACACCAATGCCAGCACCCCCCATATTGCATTATATAATAATACCCCGGAACCCATTTCTGCCCAAGGAAATTATTGGGGTACCAATGATCCCGCTGAAATAGAAAATGTAATTTTTCATCAGCCAGATAATGCCGCCCTGGGCTTGGTAAATTTTAGCAATTTCATACTCCCTGTATCCATTAGTCTTTTTACTGCCCAATGGCAACAGGAAAATATCAGCCTACACTGGAAAACTGAAAATGAAGTGAACAGCGCTTATTTCGACCTGGAACGAAGCACTGATGGGCAGAATTTTATAGCCATTGCCAGGCTCAATGCATCTGGTCATAGCACAAATACAACCTCTTACTCATACCTGGATCAAAACCTGCCTCCTCAAGTTCCTGTTTTTTATTACCGTTTAAAACAAGTAGATATAGATGGTCAATTTAAACGCACTTCGGTAGTAGCACTGAATAAAAAAGATATTACAAAACTAAAAATTGAAAGTTATTATCCCGGTATCGTTTCTTCGTCATTGCCTGTTCACATAACATTGCTGAGCGATATAAACCGGAATGTAGTCATAAATATTATTGATGAGAATGGGAAACTCCTTAGCCACAAAACAGAAGCTCTTTTACCGGGAAGAAATCAGTTGGCCGTTTCTTTACACAAAATACAAAGTGCAAGTGTGTATTTTATACAAGTGCAGGCTGGCTCCTTACTCCAAACCATCAGGGTCATAAAGCTTTAAATTGAGTATTAAAAAGAAGGTCGCAATTAAAAACGGCCTTCTTTTATGTGGATGCTAAAAGCATAGCCGTATATTTGTTTTTGACAAAAATTGACATTATGAGATTTTTTATTGCCGGTTTTATTGTTTCTTCAATTATAATAAGTAGTTGCTCACCAGCCAGCCCCGAAAAAGATGAGAGCCTGATGAACTCGGTTCAATCCACAAAAGCCGCTGTAGTTATTGATAGCCAACCTGTGGTGATGCCCATTACAACAGTCGCCCCCGCTGCTGAAAAAAAACCACAGGGTAATATGGCCGCTTTGAATCCCGCACATGGCATGCCCGGCCATCGCTGTGATATAGCAGTGGGCGCTCCACTCAATTCTTCTCCGGCTACTACTGCAGCCCCGGCTGCGAAAACAATAAATACCATTAATACTCAACCCGTACAGGCCCCCGTTAAAACTGCAGCTGGCATGAACCCGCCCCATGGCGAACCCGGCCATCGCTGTGATATTGCAGTGGGCGCTCCATTAAACAGCCCGCCGGCAGAAAAAACCCCGCCAGTAACTGTTGATAAACCCGATAGTGTAGGTACTTGATTTTGAAATATATTCATTTGCATGGTGCACATTGGTATTTTAGTAAACCCTCTTTCTGGTAGCGGCCATGCAGGTGAGCTGGGTAATTGGCTCGCAACACAACTAGCTCATAAAAAAATATCCTGTTCTCTTTTTATAGGCAACTGGCCACACAGGATGGATGCATTTTCTGATATCTGGATAGTGGGTGGCGATGGAACCGTAAATTACTTTTTGAACCATTACACTTATTCAAAAACACCACTCTCCATTTTTAAAGGAGGAACAGGAAACGATTTTCATTGGAAATTATACGGCGATATCAGCAAGGAAGAACTATTGGAAAAAATATTATCAGCCCCGGCCAGGCCCATAGATGCGGCTTGCTGCAACAATAAAGTGTATATTAATAGTTCGGGAATCGGTTTTGATGGGGAAGTGTTGCGATCAATGAAAGCAATCCGGAAGCTGGGTGGCCACTTCGGATACTTATGGGTAGTATTAAAAAAAATATTCAGCTACCGGGAACCTGACTTTCGTGTTACAGTAGATGGAAAAGAATGGTTAGGGAAATTTTTATTGGTATCTGCCAATAATAGCAGCCGCACAGGGGGTGGTTTTTTAGTTACCCCCCGGGCCACCCTGGATGATGGCAAGCTTGATTTACTTTTATGCAAACCCCTGGGCTTATTAAAACGATTACTGTATTTACCCAAAATTGAAACCGGGAAACACCTGTCATTATCTTGTATATTATATTTTCAGGCAACCGATATAAAAGTGTTTTGTGAAAATGAATTATATGCCCAGCTGGATGGTGAACTGATAAAAGAGAAAATTTTTCATTATACCGTTTTACCGGCATACCTGATGATAAAATAGGTTTTAAGATTAAAAAACTAACATTTCAACGTACATTTAGTTTATGGCAATTAACTGGTTTCGCAGGTTTACAAAACGCACCGCAATTGTTTTAAACGTGGTAACTTCCCTTTTGTTTTTATTGAGTTGCTATGGTACAAAATTAAATCCCCAGTACTTTTGGTTTATGGGCTTACTAAACCTGGCTTCTTTTTATTTTTTAATCTTATTGCTTTTTTTTATTCTTTTTTGGCTCTTTGCCAGTTTTAAATATGCATTAATAAGTTTGCTTGCGATTGCACTTGCCTGGGTACCTATCAGGCAATTGGTAGAAGTGCGTTTCACCCCTAATTTTGTGGCCGCAAAACACCCAGCCAACCTTAGGGTTATGAGTTGGAATGTAGAACATTTTAGCATACTGGAGCACAAGCTGCATCCCGAAAAAAAGCAAGCCATGCTCGCTTTAATAAATCAATACAATCCTGATGTAGCCTGCTTCCAGGAAGTAGTAGCCAGCGATAGTATTCCGGGTGCCATTAATTACCTGCCCGACCTGATGGCCAGCTTAAATATGTCTTATTATAATTATTCCTATAACCGAAAAATAGACTTTGATCAAAAGCACCATTTTGGAATTATTATTCTGTCGAAATATCCCCTCATTAATAAACATACGCTGAGTTACGAACCCCATGATTATAATTCTATTTTTCAATATGCCGACCTGGTAAAAGCTGGAGATACCATCCGCATTTTTAACCTGCACCTGCAATCTTTAAAATTTACTGAAACCAACCGCCAATATATAAATACGCCGGAGCTGGAAAGCAAAAAGGATATTGAAGCGTCTAAAAACCTCATCGCAAAATTTAAGCATGGCTTCCTGTTAAGGCATTTTCAAAGCGATCGCATCCGCAAAGCGATTAACGAAAGTGTGTACCCGGTGGTGGTTTGCGGAGATTTTAATGATGTACCCAATAGCTATGCATATCGGACCATTGGGAAGGGTTTAAAAAATGCATTTGCCGAAAAAGGAACCGGCCTGGGGCGAACCTTCGTAGGTATTTCACCCACTTTAAGAATAGATAATATTTTTGCTGGCAGCCGCTTTGATGTGGAGCAATACGTTCGGATAAAGAAAGCCATTAGCGATCATTATCCCATTGTAGCCGATCTCTTCTTACATAAAGAATAGCGGTACAAAATTTATTTCTTGAATGGCTCCCGCATTTTCAAAAAAATGCATTAGTTTTACTTCATCATGTTTTTAAGCAAATCTGTATATTATATCTCTTTTTGTTGTTGCCCTTGGGCATAGCTTAATATCTTTGTGCCCGTATAGGGGCCATTCCCAATACCTCATTCCTTTTTAATAATAATTTTAGCAGCACGATGCCGGTTATAAATGAGCCACATCCGCCCCGAAACTTCATTTTGGCGGCATGCATCCGGAAAAGAGGATGCACTAAACACAATAACTGGTTAATAAAATAATATTATGGCATTACAAATATTTAATTCATACAGCAGGCAAAAAGAAATCTTTACTCCTATTACCCCCGGCCATGCAGGCATGTATGTTTGCGGCCCTACTGTGAGTGGTGAAAGCCACCTGGGGCACGCACGGCCTTACATTACTTTTGATGTTATTTACCGGTACTTACTGCATAAGGGTTTTAAAGTTCGGTATGTACGTAACATTACCGACGCAGGCCATTTTGAAGAAGAAGGAAGAGAAGCAGAAGATAAAGTAAGCAAAAAGGCTTTGCTCGAAAAATTGGAACCCATGGAACTGGTTCAAAAATATAGCAACCTGTTTCATTGGGCCATGCTGCAATTTAATTGCTTAGAACCCAGCATAGAGCCTACAGCTACCGGCCATATCATAGAACAAATAAGTATGATTGAAAAAATTATTGAGGAAGGGTATGCTTATGTAGTAAACGGATCGGTATATTTTGATGTAAAAAAATATGCAGAAAAATATCCCTACGGAAAACTGAGTGGCCGGGTAATTGAAGATCTTTTAGAGACCACACGCAACCTGGACGGACAGGAAGAAAAAAGAGATAAGGCCGATTTTGCTTTATGGAAAAAAGCGCCCCCAGAACATATTATGCGTTGGAAAAGCCCCTGGGGAGAAGGTTTCCCCGGCTGGCATATAGAATGTTCGGCAATGGCCACCAAGTACCTGGGTACCCGTTTCGATATTCATGGGGGCGGTATGGACTTACAATTTCCCCACCATGAAAGTGAAATTGCACAAAGCACCATTTGTAATCATGAGGCCCCGGTTAATTATTGGGTACACAACAATATGATTACTATCGATGGTCGTAAAATGGGCAAAAGTTATAATAATGTGATAAAACTCACTGAGCTATTTACCGGTACCCATCCCTTACTCACCCAGGCCTACAGCCCGATGACAGTACGTTTTTTTATACTGCAAAGCCATTACCGAAGTACGCTGGATTTTAGTAATGATGCGCTATTAGCCGCAGAAAAAGCATTTAAAAGAATGTGGGAAGCCCATGAAACCCTGCAACAATTACCATTGCCCCCAAATGAATCCGGTAATGATCCGGCTTTAGAGTCAAAATTAAATGGATTGTTGATGGAGCTTGAATCGTTTATGGATGATGATTTTAACAGCGCTAAAGTGCTGGCAAATCTCTTTGAAATAGTACCCGTTATCAATTCATTTAAAGATAAAATTCTAAGTACACATGATGTGGGAAGTGGTTTAATAAAATTGATGAAACAGCATTTTAAAACGTATTTAGAAGATATTTTTGGTTTAAAAAATAGTTCGGAGGCCGATAATGATAAGCTAAAAGCCGTGATGAATCTTTTAATTGATATACGCAAAGAATCAAAATCAAAAAAAGATTTTATTACATCTGATAAAATAAGAAACCAGTTGCTGGAGCAGGGTATTGTTTTAAAAGATGAAAAAGGGGGAGATATGAGTTGGTATATACAATAAAAAAATGTCTGTTTTTAAAATGTAAAGGGAGCTTACATGAGGGTTCCCTTTTTTATATTTTTGCACATATCCTGTAAAGTAGATTTCAAAACAATACAATTTTTTAACTTCTCCCATTGTAAAAAATTTCTTTACTGTTAATTTGTAATCATGCTCACAAATTTTGAATGGAAAGCCCAGGTACAAGACCTATTACAGGCAGAACAAAAACTCCTGCAATTATCGCCCCGGTTTATAGGAATCGATCTGCAAACAGATACCTACTTTAATGCAGCGCAGGGCAGGCTGAAACTCCGGCAGGGAAATATCGAAAATGCTTTAATTCATTACGAAAGAAAAAATACACCGGGCGCTAAGTCCGCTGCTATATTATTATACCAGGCAAATCCTTCTGAAACTTTAAAAGATATTTTAACCCGAGCCCTGGGGGTATTGGCCGTAGTACAAAAAAAACGTAAAATTTATTTTATTGAAAATGTAAAATTTCATTTCGACCAGGTAGAAGGGCTTGGTTCTTTTGCAGAAGTAGAAGCCATTAATGAAGATGAGCAGTTTTCCGTACAGCAGTTACAAGATCAGTGTGACTATTATGCATCGCTATTTAATATTCAGCCGGGTGATTATGTGGCAGATTCCTATAGTGATATGATTTTACAAAAACCGGGATAGCAGCTTGTGGGAACCTTTTTTTATTACAGTTATTAAAATGGAATCTTCAAGTTAAAAAATAATATAACCGGGTTACAGGAAGATATCTACATAATCAACCGTATCGGTAGTGCCGCAATGAGCCATATCCTGTAAGCGCCAATAATTTTTATTTTTTGGCTTTATAAAATTTTGCTGACCGCTTTTATTACATTCTGACGGGCCAAGAATTCCTACCCGGTACCTGATTTCGCCCATAAACAATAGGTGCCTGGCATCAATTACTTTAATATTGCCTTTTATCATTAAAAAATCAGTGCTATCGCCTTTTTGGGCACCTATTATATGGTACCAGTTTGTACTGTCTTTTGTAATGGTGGCTTGGCCTAAAGGGTGTTTATTACTTATCCACTGCAATGAAACATTGTGCATTCCTGTACGTAATTCATATGGAGCATTTTTATTTTGATCTATTATGTTTCCGCCAGAATTGCCGGTACAGGAGAGCAGTATCAATATCCCGGCAAGGCCAATATTTTTTAGGCTTACAAACATAATCAAGAGGTTTATGGAATGCAATCAAATGCTTCTTATTCAAAATTACGAAATGCGGGCTGCTATTCCTGAAAATTAACGTTATCCCCTGTTTTATATAATTATACCATCCCGGGTATGGTGGCATAAAACTCAAACTTTATCTTTGCAGCCTCAATAAATAAATTATGTTTAACCAACGTATTAAAATTAAAGAACTGCTTTCGGGTGAAAAGACAGATTATAACTGCACAGTGATGGGCTGGGTACGTAGTTTTAGAAACAATCAGTTTATCGCTTTAAATGATGGCAGCACACAACATAATTTACAAGTAGTAGCAGCATTGGGTTTATTAAGCGATGAAACATTAAAAAGAATTACTACCGGCGCCTGTATAAAGGCTACAGGCACTGTAGTGGCTTCGCTGGGTAAGGGCCAAAAACTGGAGTTAAAGGCAACCGATGTTACAATATTGGGTGATAGTGATGCGGAAAAATTCCCCTTACAACCTAAAAAACACAGCTTGGAGTTCTTGCGTGAAATTGCTCACCTTCGTTTTAGGACTAACACCTTTGGAGCTATATTCCGCATAAGGCATAGCCTTGCTTTTGCAGTTCATCGTTTCTTTAATGAACGGGGATTTGTATATATCAATACCCCTATTATTACAGGTAGTGATGCAGAAGGCGCCGGAGAAATGTTCCGGGTAACTACCTTGCCCCTGGATGGTACAGCACCCAAAAATGAAAATGGCCATATTAATTTTAAAGAAGATTTTTTTGGGCGGGAAACAAACCTCACCGTAAGCGGGCAGCTGGAGGGCGAAATGGCGGCCATGGCCTTTGCAGATATTTATACTTTTGGGCCCACCTTCAGGGCCGAAAACAGTAATACCACCCGCCACCTGGCTGAGTTTTGGATGATTGAACCCGAAATGGCATTTTACGATTTAGAAGATAATGCAAACCTGGCCGAAGCCTTTATAAAATATATTATCCGCTATGCAATGGAGCAAAACCCGGATGATCTTCAATTTTTAAGCCAGCGGTTAGAAGAAGAAGAAAAGCAAAAACCACAAAATGAACGCAGCGAATACAGCTTATTACAAAAACTGGAGTTTGTTATAAATAACGATTTTCAGCGGCTCACTTATACCGAGGCTATTGATATTTTAAAAGAATGCAACTATAATAAGAAAAAGAAATTTCAATACCTGATTGATAAATGGGGGGTAGATCTGCAAAGCGAACATGAACGGTACCTGGTAGAAAAACATTTTAAAAAACCGGTAATCCTTACTCATTATCCCAAAGAAATAAAAGCATTTTACATGCGCCAAAATGATGATGGAAAAACCGTGGCCGCAATGGATATTTTAGCCCCGGGTATTGGCGAAATAGTTGGTGGTAGCCAAAGAGAAGAACGATTGGATAAACTGGTAAATCGCATGAAAGAAATGAACATCCCCACCGAAGAGCTGGATTGGTATTTAGACAGCCGCCGCTTTGGTTCTTGCCCGCACGCAGGCTTCGGGCTGGGTTTTGAGCGCATGGTGCAATTTGTAACCGGCATGACAAATATCCGGGATGTAATCCCGTTTCCCCGCTATCCTAAAAGCGCCGCCTTTTAAAATCATATTCCGTAGTATTTACTGCGGATTTTTTTTGTACGTAAGTAACTTTTAAATGAAATACTTATTAGACTATCTTTAAAAAACCAGTGTAGCTGGTAGGATAGAATACTGAACCTGTTTTTTACACAAATATGTTTATGAAAAAGAAGAATCTTTTAAATTCCATTTTTTCTCCCATCGACTTTTTATTGGGAACCCATAAAGTTGTTGGCGTGAACCCCACCATCCCGCCGGTAAGGCAGGCAGAAATTAAATCGGCTATTACCGTTTTTGAATATAACAACGAATGGGTGAAAGAAACAGAACTAAAAGAGGTAGAAGCCTGTTTTCCTTATAAAGATACAAACGCAGTTACCTGGATAAATGTAGCCGGCTTAAAAAAAGAGGAAGTAGAAAAACTGTGTACTCATTTTGAAATTCATCCTTTGCTGATAGAAGATATCCTCAGTATTGGCCAGCGGGCAAAAATGGACGACATTAATGGATTGCTATTCTGCCTGCTGAATATGCTTTACTTTAATGATTCACAAAATCAAATGGAAAGCGAACAATTGAGTTTAATATTAGGTAAGAATTTTGTGATCAGCTTCCAGGAAGATAATAGCCGGGATGTATTTGAAAGCCTGCGGGGAAAATTAGAAATGCCCAACAGCAAAGTAAGGCAGAATAAGGCTGATTTTCTATTTTATGCATTGATTGACCTGGTGGTAGATCATTATTTTATTGTAATGGAAAAATTAGGCAATAAGATAGAAAATGTAGAAGAGTTGATTGTACTCTATCCCAATACCAGGAGCCTTGCTAAAATAAATAATTTACGCAAAGAAATGATTCTGCTCAAGCGGAATGTAGCGCCTGTGAGGGAGTTGGTGAGTGGGATCTTGCGCAGCGAAAGCGATTTAATAGAAAATCGTACAGAAAAATATTTTAAAGATGTGTATGATCATATTGTACAAGCCACCGACCTTTCTGATAACTACCGTGATATGATGATGAACTTGCATGATTTATACATAAACAATGTAAACTTAAAGATGAATGAAGTAATGAAGGTAATGGCAGTGGTAACCTGCCTGCTGGCCCCGGCCACTGTTATTGGGGGCATCTTTGGTATGAACTTCGAGCGGATTCCTTTACTGCACAATAAATGGGGTTTTTATATTTCGGTAGCCCTGATGTTATTGGTCCCGGTAATGATGGTCCGCATGTTCAGGAAACGGGGATGGTTCTAAACATTACTTCTTTGCATGGGTTTTTTAAATACAGGAACTGTGCTGCAAGGTTCACCATACATAATACTTTTTACTACTGGTCTTAATTTTTGAGTAATGGCAACATACGCATCTTCGGGGATATGCTTTTCACCACAACCTTTTATCACCACCCGCTGATCGGTATAAGCTGTATTATCCAGGGCTTTTATATTTTTTATGAGTATTTCTTTTTCGGCCCCGGTTATATCTCCAAAAAATACATCTTTCGCTACGGGGCTTAATATGCTGCTTACAAGCATATATGCCCATACGGGTATTACGGCATCAGCGCTGCAGGTAAGGGCAACCGTTTTATTTTCATAAACCGATACGTCAATTTGTTTTAATGCTTCCCTGAAATCTTTCTCTTTTAAAATAAGCCCCATAAATAAAAACGCTTTTAAATCAAAAAGGATAAGATCCTTTTCTGCCGGTAAAAAATCCTCCAGGTTCAGGGTTATAATACCACTTTCCGCAACTTTATTTTTAAATAAATCACTCATACCACAAATTTAAAAATAAAAACCGGCTCCTCAAGAGGAACCGGTGTGAATGCGTTTTCGTATTGCGGAATATTAAAAAATCTTACTTCTATAATCCTTAATGGTAGCTTCTTTTTTTAAACTTTCGTACCAGTTGCCCATGGCCTGGCTGCGTAAAGCGCCCATCCTGGCTGCCACCTGTGCTTTTACGGTTTCGGGGCTATCATCGGGTTTCGTTTGCACACTGTTTACTTTTATCACATATACGCCAGAAGTGCCTTCAATAGCCGGAGATACTTTTGTTTGGTATTCTTTGTTAAAAGAAGCGCCAATTACTTTTGGCTCAATACCCAAACCGTTAATCATTTGCGATGCAAAGGTGAGGGTAGAATCGGCCCCGGCAACAGCTACTTGTTTATTATAGGCGGCAGCAGCAGATTCTAATGTAGGAGTTGCGCCCAGTTTTGTTTTTATGATGGCCGCTTTTTTCTCATTGCGGATAATGGCTTCGGCACCCGGCCTGGCTGTGGCAGCATCCTGGGTTCCTTCTTTAATCACCTGGTCAATACTGGCTACTACAAACTGGTCGCCGATGCCAAAAGGTTCACTCACATCGCCAACTTTATTTTCAAAAACCCATTTTACTAACTGGCGGGCATCTTGTAAACTCCCAATTGAATAATCATTTTCTTTTACAATCGCTGGCGCCTGTACCAATTGCAAACCATTTTTAGCTGCATAATCTTGTAAAGCTTTTGCGGTTTTTACAGCAGATGCTTTTGTTGCCTGCAAGCTGGCATTATTAATGGTTGCTTCACCGGCAATGATTTCTTTTGCCAGGTAGGCTACTTTATACGCCGGTTTAAAATCTTTTTGTGAAAGGATGTTTAATATATGATATCCAAATTGTGTTTTTACTATATCAATACTACCCACAGGTTTGGTAAATGCAAATTCATTAAATTCAGGAACCATGGTGCCATACCCAAATGTACCCAGGTCTCCGCCTTTTACGGCGCTGCCTGCATCACCGGGATATTGTAATGCCAGTTTTCCAAAATCTGCACCTCCTTTTATGGCGGCTAAAATACTATCCGCCTTACGGTGTGCAGTAGAATCATCCATTAATGGCTGGCCATTCCTATCAGCAGTGGCAAGTAAAATATGGCGGGCATGTACACTGTCGGGCATTTGTTTGGTTCCTAAAACTTTTGCTAAAATATAATCCCCGTTTTCAGAAAATGGCCCCACTACGGTTCCTATAGGATATTTTAAAACACTATCTAACTCTTTTATAGGTGCTTTTGTTACAGGTAAATATTCATCTTTAAAATCTATAACTGATGTGTTCCTGGCTACGAAAGCTTTAGCATTAGTATCTGCTTCAAATTGTGGTTTTAATTTATTAAGCATGTCCATTACCCGGGCACTGTCTGCCGCATTAGGTAATTGGCTAAATGTTACATAAGAAACTTTACGGCCCGCTTCCTGTTTAAATAATTCTTTATGCTTTTGTACGTATGCATCTATATCAGCATCGGTAACTTTTACAGCGCTGTCAGAAATTTCACCATATGGGATAGAAACATAAGAAATATTTGCAAAATTTTTGGCTTCTGCTTTTTCCTGTTCCTGCATCCAGGCGGGATAATAAGCGCTGGCGCTTAAAAGGCCACTGTACTTATTTACAATAGTAGATAATTTTAAAGGATCTACAATTTGGGCATTCACTGCATCTTTTCGGGCCCCGGTAAATTTTTTAATATTACTAAGTGCTTCCTGGGCTTTGGCCATATCTAATTGGCCGGTGTTAGGATCGGCCAGGCCTTGTTGCAAAAAGGGATTAGAGGGGTCGTTGCTTAGTAAGATATGGGTAAGCTCTTTAGGAGTAAATGTGATTCCCAGTTTTGCTGCTTCTTTATAAAATATTTTTTCAGCTACCATTTGGTTCCACAATTGATCCCTTATCTGGTAAGTTCTGGTTCCAGAGGGGCGCTGGCCATTTCGCTGCTCTTCCATATCTTCCATTTCTTTAACCCTTTTGTTAAAATCTGAAATAGAAATTTCTTCACCATTTACTTTGCCCACATTATTGGTGTTACCACCAAACATGGTACTACCGCCCTGGCGGCTATCCATTAAAATAAACCCGATAAGGCTAAGGGCAATCACCACAATTACAAATATGGCTCCCTTATCCCGGATACTTTGAATAATCTGCATCTGCTCTTTAATTTTAGGTGGGCAAAAATAGGGTAAAAAAAATAAGAATCACTAATTTTTCCCTGTGGATAAACTTCTAAAATTCAAGATGGCCTTTAGTTTTATCAAATCACATAATGTGGATATCAGGAACCGGGTTCAAATAGCCGCTTCCGGTTATTCACAGGGGCAGGAAAAAATCCTGAGTACCTGTTGAAAACCCGGGGTTTTTCAACTTTTAAAACTGAATAAAAGGGGTATAAAAACCCATTTTTGTAAATCTCTTCTAAAATCCGGCTATTACCATCATTTTTTCCATAGTCAACTAACACAAAAAAAATAAAAAAGACTCAAAAAAATACCCACAGTAAATTTTAATAACAGCTGTGTATATTTAAAAAAAAAATGCGCAGAAAAGCGATGATTGTTTATTAAATTAATAATAATTATATGTGAATTAAATGTATATAGAAGGGGATAAACTAAAAATTCTAATTTTGCAATAGACAGGAAAATTGAAATATCCACATATTAACAGCCCTAATAATAATAAGGGTTTAAATAAATAATTAGTATTAATACATATTATGACAGATATCAACATTGAGCATGCAGAAGCAACACTTGTAAAAAAAGGGTTCCTGGATATTGATATTGATCCGGGCTTAGATTTATTTGCAGAAATTGAAAAAATAAAAAAGGAAAAAAACGCCATTATCCTGGCGCACTATTACCAGGAACCTGATATACAGGATGTGGCAGATTATATTGGCGATAGCCTGGGGCTTGCCCAAAAGGCACAAAGTACCGATGCTGATATGATTGTTTTTGCAGGTGTTCATTTTATGGCTGAAACTGCTAAAATTTTAAACCCTCATAAAAAAGTAGTTTTACCCGATCTGAATGCAGGATGTTCATTAAGCGACTCTGCGCCACCGGAATTATTTAAAAAATTTAAGGATAAACACCCGGATCATATTGTTATTACATATATCAACTGCAGTGCCGGCATGAAAGCATTGAGTGATATTATTTGTACCAGCAGTAATGCTCAAAAAATTATAGAAAGTTTACCTGAAACCCAAAAAATTATTTTCGCACCGGATCGTAACCTGGGCGCTTACATCAATAAAAAAACAGGCCGCAATATGTTGTTGTGGAATGGTGCATGCATGGTTCATGAAATATTCAGCCTCGAAAAAATTACCAAGTTAAAAATCAGGCATCCGCAAGCTAAAGTTATTGCCCACCCCGAATGTGAAGAAGCGGTTTTGGCTGTTGCTGATTTTATAGGAAGTACCACCGGCTTATTAAAATTTGCTCAAAGCGACCCGGCTACCAGTTTTATTGTGGCTACTGAAGCAGGCATTTTACACCAAATGCAAAAAAATTGCCCCGATAAAACTTTTATTCCTGCACCTCCCGATAATAGTTGTGCTTGTAATGATTGCCCCTATATGAAACTGAATACACTGGAAAAATTATACCTGTGTATGAAATATGAAAAACCCGAAATTTTAATGGAAGAATCATTAAGGATTGCTGCAAAAAAACCCATTGATAAAATGCTTGAAATAAGTGCACTTTACGGTTTGTAATTTTCTTTTTGTAGCTTAACATAAACTAACACAGCTTTACCGCATTTCTTACTGTGAAATTATTTAGGCATATCCCTTTTTTAAAAACTGTATTTATTTACAGTGTTACGGCTTTTGGCGGCCCGCAGGGGCATTTGGGGATGATGTTAAAAACTTTTGTTCAGAAGCGGAGAGATGTAAGCGAACAAGAACTTATAGAATATAATTCGTTTTGTCAATTATTACCCGGCGCCAGCAGTACACAAACAGTTACCTTAATTGGCTATAAAAGGGGTGGTGTGCCACTGGCAATCCTTACCCTGCTTATTTGGATTTTGCCGGCCTCTTTTATAATGGGCGCCTTATCTTTTTTGGTTACTTATTATCAATCAGGGACCCTTATTATGAACCACCTGAAATTTTTAGGTCCCATGGCGATTGGTTTTTTAGTTTTTGCTGCAGTGCGATATTTTATAGCTTCTATCAATAATTTAATTACGCAGGTTATCATGTTGGTCTCCATGATCGCCACATTTTTATTTTTCCGTACACCCTGGGTTTTTCCTGTATTAATTATTGCCGGTAGTTTTATTACCAATATTAGCAGTAAAAGAATTCCTGAAAAAGAAGTGATAAAGCCCAGGCATATCCGATGGACAAATATTTGGTTATTTATTTTGGTTTTTATTATTGCAGGTTTGTTAAGTGAAACAGCAAGAAAGCAAGACTGGCCGCACCGGAAAGCCTATAATGTATTTGAAAACTATTACCGTTTTGGAAGTATAGTTTTTGGAGGTGGCGATGTATTGCTTGCTATGATGCTGGATCAATATGTTGAAAGGCCTTCCGGCCCCATAGTATCTGTAAAGAACCCAAAAGCCATTCGTTTGGAGAAAGATGAAATTCTAACGGGTTTTGGATTGGTTCGGGCTATTCCCGGCCCTGTATTTTCGGTAGCCAGCTTTACCGGCGGATTGTCTTTAAAAGACCAGGGCAAACCGATGCAGTTTGTAGGTTGTGTGGTAGGAACGATTGCTATTTTTTTACCCAGTGCCTTATTGGTTTTATTTTTTTTCCCGGTATGGCAATATTTAAAAAAATATGTGGTTGTTTACCGGGCGCTAGAAGGGATTAATGCGGTGGTGGTGGGTGTAATGTGGGCTGCTGCTATTTATCTTTTCAGAACCATGCACCTGGATTCCATAAATAATATTACCATTGTAAGTAACCTGGTTATTTTATTTACTTTTCTATTATTGAAATATACAAAAATACCGGCGCCGGTTATAGCCCTCGTATGTTTACTCCTGGGGTGGATTTTCTAAGACAGAATGATAATAATGATTGTTTTCAATCTCTTCTTTTACAATATCGGGTACCCAGTAACGAATTGATTTTTTTTCTTTGATTAATTTCCTGATTTCTGTAGATGAAATTTGTAGTAGCGGAGCTTCCATAATTTTAATGTCTGCCTGATGGGTATTTGTTACCGGAAAGCCGGGACGGTTATAAATACAAATCGGATAATGGGCGAGTATGGCCTGGTAGTTTTTCCATTTATGTATATTTTGAAAACTATCGCTGCCCATGATAATAGAAAACTGGTGTTTCGGATATTTTTCTTTTAAGTAGGTGAGGGTATCAATGGTGTACGAAGGTTTCGGTAACTTAAATTCTATATTACTGCCCCTGAGTTTCTTCTCGCCTTCAATAGCCAGGTTTATGAGTTGTAGCCGATGGTTTTCATTAAGTAAAGATGATGAGGGTTTAAAAGGGTTCTGCGGAGACACCACAAACCAAAGCCCACTTATATTATAATTTTGTGTAATATAATTGGCAATAATTAAGTGTCCTATATGAATAGGATTAAATGATCCGAAATACAATCCAATCTTCATATTTAAAAAAGGTATTTAAATTTCTTCTACAAAAATATGGTCTGCTTCATCTAAACGCAGGCTTAGCCTGTATCCTGCTACAGTAATTGAAATAGGGTCACGTAAGGGAGCAATTTGTTCTACTGTGATTGTTTCGCCTGGTAAGCATCCCATTTCCATGAGTTTCAAAAACAATTCATCACTTTCAAAGGATTTGATAATCACTTTTTTTCCAACCTTAATGTGGGATAGCTTTATATGGGCCATGATAAATTTTGAAATACAAATTTACCCCATTTAGAATAGCCTTAATTTCGATTTCAGAAATATAAAGCATGAAGGTTCATTTTCATTTTTTAAGCCCCATTGGTTTGCGTAACCGTAAAAAATTAAAAATTTTTTTAGAAAGCCTTTCAAAAAAGGAAAATACCCGCTTGGCAGAAATAACTTATATCTTTTGTTCTGATGCGTTTTTGCTAAATATGAATAAACAGTTTTTACAACATGATTTTTATACCGATATTATCAGTTTTGAAATATCAAATGACCCCCTGGGAAAAGTGGCAGAAATTTATATTAGTACCGACCGGGTAAAAGAAAATGCCAAAATTTTTAAAACATCAATCACTAGCGAACTACACCGGGTAATATTTCATGGCATTTTACATATTTGCGGATACAAAGACAAAACGAAAGATCAAAAAAATATAATGTCAGCTAAAGAAGACTATTATTTAAGTGCCTATTTTTAATGTTTCACGAATCACAGTTTCAGTCTGAAACCGTTACCCGTGAAACACTTATTTTTGCTATTATGGAAAACAAGCAACCCGATTCATTTAAACTAAAGCGAAAATGGCAAATTGCTTTAAGGCGCTATATTATAGAAGAAAAAGCAAACCGTTTTTATGCCCCTTATTTTGGATTGGATGTTAAAACCCTTAAAGAATGGGTTGAAAAACAGTTTGTTGCTGATATGAAATGGAGCTCTTATTCCCGAAATTGGCAAATCAGCCAATATATTCCAGTTCAATATTTTAATTTTAGTAAGGATTATGATTTAAGGCTTTGCTGGAATTATATGAATTTAAAAGTAGAACCCATTGGAAAGCCTGATAATATGGGTTTTAACCCATCTGCACTGGCCAGGTATTTTGAAACACTTTTTTCAATAACCCAATTAACCCCGGCTAAGTTACTGGCCAATAAAGCAAAGGATATAGAAAGGGAGCAGATCGTCCTGGCTCCCCAGGTAGAATTATTTTTGAAAGACCAGCTGGCCGAACTACGTGTTAAAGAAAATTATGGAGCTTATGAGTTTGAATTATTAAATAACGGTAGCAGCCTGCCTGATGTACAAAAAGAAATTGAGATTTTACAAAAGTTTAGTAGTTAGAAAAAATACCTTTGCAGCATGTTTCAAAAATATGATGTAATTGTAGTGGGAGCCGGCCATGCCGGATGTGAGGCTGCCGCCGCCGCCGCTAATATGGGTAGTAAGGTTTTATTAATCACTATGAATATGCAAACCATGGCCCAAATGAGCTGTAACCCGGCCATGGGCGGTATTGCCAAAGGGCAGATTGTGAGAGAAATTGATGCGATGGGTGGTTATAGTGGTATAGTAAGCGATAAAAGTATGATCCAGTTCAGGATGCTGAACCGTAGCAAAGGGCCGGCCATGTGGAGCCCAAGGGTTCAAAGCGACCGAATGCTTTTTGCTACTACCTGGCGTACCCTGTTAGAACAAACTCCTAATGTAGATTTTTACCAGGATATGGTTAAAGAACTCATTGTTGAAAAGGGAATGGCCACCGGTGTAGTAACAGGCCTGGGCCACCGGGTACAAGCAAACTCTGTAGTTTTAACCAATGGAACATTTTTAAATGGCATTATCCATATAGGTGAAAAGCAATTTGGCGGGGGCCGGGTAGGCGAAAAAGCTGCTACCGGCATTACAGAACAGTTATTATCACTGGGTTTTGAAAGTAGCCGGCTGAAAACCGGTACACCTCCCAGGATAGATGGGCGTAGCCTGGATTACTCCAAAATGGAAGTACAAAAAGGCGATGCCGAAATTTCAGGCTTTAGTTTTTTAGAAAAACCGGCTTTACACCCCAATCAACAACGCAATTGCTGGATTACTTATACAAACCAGGAAGTACACGATATATTAAAAACCGGCTTTCAATATAGCCCCATGTTCCAGGGCAGGATACAGGGATCCGGACCCCGTTATTGCCCCAGTATTGAAGATAAAATAAACCGTTTTGCAGAAAGAGAACGTCACCAATTATTTGTAGAACCGGAAGGATGGAATACGGTAGAAATTTATGTAAACGGTTTTTCTACTTCTTTGCCCGAAGAAGTTCAAATGAAAGCATTACAAAAAGTACCCGGTTTTGAAAATTGTAAAATGTTTCGGCCGGGATATGCCATTGAATATGATTTTTTTCCACCTACCCAATTAACAGCCAGCTTAGAAACCAAGCAAATTAAAAACCTGTTTTTTGCAGGTCAAATAAATGGAACTACAGGTTATGAGGAAGCGGCCTGCCAGGGGTTGATGGCGGGCATAAATGCACACCTTGCCGTGAATAACCAGGATGCTTTCATTTTAAAGCGAAGTGAAGCTTATATTGGGGTGCTGATTGATGACTTGATAAATAAAGGAACCGAAGAACCTTACAGAATGTTCACCAGCCGGGCCGAATTTAGAACCCTTTTACGCCAGGATAATGCAGACCTCAGGCTTACAAAACTCAGTTACAATATAGGCCTGGCAAGTGAAACCCGCATGAATATGCTAATAAAAAAGGAAAAAGAAATCAATAATATTATTAATATAATTAATACATTAAGTGTTGATCAATCAAATGTTAATGAGTATTTAATAAAAATAGGATCTGCTCCATTAACTACTAAGCAAAAATTGGCACAAATCATTTTACGGCCCTCGGTTTCATTAAAAGAAATGGTTACGGATATTCCAGAAGTTGCAGAAAAATGCAAAGAATTTTCAATAGAAGCACTTGAAGAAGCAGAAATACAAATAAAATATGAAACTTATTTAGAAAAGGAAAAAGAACTGGTTAATAAAATGAGCCAGTTAGAAGAATTGGGTATTCCTGATAACTTTGATTATAGCAGGCTGGTTTCTTTGAGTTCAGAAGCCAGGCAAAAGTTTTTAAAGATCAGGCCACGAACCTTAGGACAGGCAAGCCGTATTTCCGGAGTAAACCCCAGCGACGTACAAATACTAATGGTTTATATGGGACGTTAATACAAAAAAGAAGAAAATGGAAATAAACAAAAATTTGGAAAAAAAAGCTGTTTTTGAAGAAATTGAGCAGTTTTTATATAAAAAACAGCTTAAAATTGATAAAAAGGACGAAAACAGGCCCTGGGGAGGATTTTTTGTTATTGATGAATCGGAGGCAGAAAAATTTATTTCGCAATTTTTTCCTCATTTACAAAAAGAAGACCTGGATATATCGGGAAAGCTAAGCCCTAAAATTTTATTAGTGGCTCCGCAAAAAAGATTAAGTTGGCAATACCATCACAGGCGAGCAGAAATCTGGAAACTGATTGCCGGAGAAGCCGGCGTAATAACCAGCGATGATGACCAGGAGCGTACTAAAAGAAACTTACAGCAGGATGATATTGTAGAACTAAAACAAGGAGAACGGCATCGGTTAGTGGGAGCAGGAAACTGGGGTATTATTGCTGAAATTTGGCGGCATACCGATAAAGATAATCCCAGCGATGAAGAAGATATTGTTCGCTTGCAGGATGACTTTGGCCGCTAACACAACCGCAGAATAAATTGGCTGCTTTTAGTAACTTTGAATTGTGCAACCCCTCTTCATTCAATCTTTCGATAATCTTATTACAGCCCATATTATGATGGGTCGTTTGCAAAACGATGGTGTAGAGTGTAAATTATTCGACGAAAACACGCTTACCCTGATGCCTTACCTGAATAATGCCCTTGGCGGCATTAAATTAGTAGTAGATAAATCAGATGAATCCCGTGCCAGGCAACTTCTTGAAAAATACCAGCTGGAAGAATGGGAAGGAGCCGAATGCCCCCAATGCGGCCATAAAGAATTTATCCTGTTACCTCAAAAAAAGCCATCAAATTATTTTACAGCAATCTTCACCTGGTTGTTTACAAATTATGCTCTGTCAGTAAACCAGTATGAATGCCAGCATTGTCATTACAGCTGCGATACACTTCCACAAAAACAAATTGTATAAAGAATGTATGAAAAAAATAGCCATGATACCGGCAAGATATGCAGCCACCCGGTTTCCATATAAACTGATGCAACCCCTGGGAAATAAAACGGTGATACGCCACACGTACGAAAATACAGTAGCTACCCAATTATTTCATGCCGTGTACGTGGTAACCGATAGCGAAATTATTTTTAACGAAATAAAGGTACATGGGGGGAATGCTATAATGAGTATAAAAGATCATGAAAGCGGTACCGATAGAATTGCAGAAGCCGTGCAAAATATGGAAGCAGATATTGTGTTGAATGTGCAGGGTGATGAGCCTTTTGTCAAAAAAAACACCCTTCAAAATTTATTACTTGCATTTGAAGATTCAAAGGTAGAAGTGGCATCATTAATGAAAAAAATAAATGACCCCGGTTTGCTTGCCAATCCCAATTATGTAAAACTGGTTTGTAACAAGTATAATGATGCTATGCTTTTTAGCCGCAGTACCATTCCTTTTACCCGAGATGATAAAATACCCTTTCATTTTTATGAACATATTGGGGTATATGCATTTCGTAAAAACACTTTACTCAGGTTTACCAAATGGCCATTGGCCCCGCTGGAACAAATAGAAAAGCTGGAGCAGCTTCGTTACCTGTACCAGGGCATCCCCATCAGGATGGTTGAAACCATGGAATCATCTGTAAAAATTGATGTACCGGAAGACCTGGTAATGGCTGAGGCTTTTTTAAAAAGGTATAAGGTAGCTTAAATAGAAAAGCAGTAGCTGCATTACATACTTATACATTCTGTAACCTGTTTGCAGCGGCTAACAAGGTACTTTCATTTTTTGCAAAGCAAAAACGCAGTACTTTATTATTTACCGGGGTTTGATAAAAAGCAGAAACAGGGATGGCGGTTACGCCATATGACTCCGTAAGCTCAATGGCAAAATCTTTTTCATTTTTATTACTGATCTCTGCATAACTATATAACTGAAAATAACTGCCCAATGCCGGGAGCGCTTTAAAACGGGTGTCTTTCATCAGGTGAAAAAAGTAATCTCTTTTTTGTTGCAGGAAAGCGCCCAGGTGCAGGTACTGATTTTTATCAGCTAAAAAATTGGCCAGTGCATATTGTACAGGGCTGTTGCAACTAAAACAATTGAATTGATGCACTTTTCTAAATTCATTCATAAAAGCAGCAGGAGAAATGCAGTATCCCATCTTCCAGCCGGTACAGTGATATACCTTACCAAATGAAAAGCACACAAAACTTCTGGCATATAATTCAGGAAACTGCAGCATAGATAAATGGGTATGTCCATCAAAAACCAGGTGTTCATACACCTCATCGCTTACTATAAAGAGATTGTGCCGCTGCACAATTTCTACCAGGGCATTTATATCCTCTTTTTGCAACAACATACCGGAGGGGTTGTGCGGCGAGTTAATGATAATGGCTTTTGTTTTCTTATTCACTGAAGATTTTACCAGGTTCCAGTCAATACGGTAACCTGGAAAAGATAGAGGTAGCGGGACTGCAACAGCCCCGTTTATTTCGATATTTGGAATATAACTATCATAAGCCGGCTCAAACAAAATCACTTCATCACCGGGTTGCAGAATGGCGGTGAGCGCCGTATATAATGCATAGGTGCCACCGGGTGTGATGGTAATTTCTTCATCGGCACTTATAGTATTATGGTACAGTTCATTTACCTTATGGGCAATTTGTTGCCTTAATGCCAGCAAGCCATTCATGTGTGTATATTGATTATGGCCTTGCCGCATAGCATCTGTTGTTAATGAAATTAATTTTTCATTCATTTCAAAATCAGGGAAACCCTGGCCCAGGTTGATAGATTGATGCATTACAGAAAGGGCGCTCATTTCTGTAAAAATAGTAGTACCCACATTCGGCAATTTGCTCATAATTTTTGGATTCAAAATAGCAACGTATTAAATGAACCTTAAAAATAATTTATTTTAAGCCAACCGGGGGGAAATAAAAAAGCCGCCGGTAAGGCAGCTATTTGGTATTACAGGACTAAAAAATTATAAATATTTTTCTCCTTTGTTTCTTTTTACTTCGGCCACGTATTCTTTAATTTCCTGCTCTTTATCTTTTTTACAAATTAAAAGTACATCCGGGGTATCTACTACAATAAAGTCATCGAGCCCCTGCAATAAAATTAATTTATTATGCGGTGCATGCACCATATTGCGGGTGGCATCAATTATGATTACATTTTTACCACCTACGGCATTATCTAAATAATCTTTTTCAAAAGTGGCGTAAGCGCTGGCCCAGGTACCCAGGTCGCTCCAGCCAAATGATGCCGGAATAACATATACATTATCGGCTTTTTCCATAATGCCATAATCAATCGAAATATTTACGCATTGAGGATAAATCCTGTCTAAGGCATCTTTTTCTCTCTCGGTATTAAAATTTTCTTTTTCTGCATCAAATACATCATGCATTTCGGGCAGGTGTTTTTCAAATGCGGCAATTATATTTTTTACCTGCCAGACAAAAATACCGGCATTCCACAAAAATTCACCACTGGCAACAAATGTTTTAGCCAATTCTAAATCTGGTTTTTCGGTAAAAGTTTTTACTTTATATACATTATCGCCTACGGCCATGGGTTCAAATTGAATATAGCCATAGCCCGTATTGGGATGGGTGGGTTTAATACCCAGCGTTACCAATGCTTTTATTTGAGCTGTAAATTCCAGCGCATGTTTACATACTTTTTCAAACTCACCATCATCCAGGATAAGATGATCGGCCGGGGCACAAATTAAATTTCCTTCGGGGTTAAGTTCTTTTATTTTATAAGATACATAAGCTACACAGGCGGCGGTATTTTTTCGGGAAGGTTCACATAAAATATTATCGGGGTTAAGTTCCGGCAGTTGTTTTATCGTTATATCCCGGTATTGGGCCGATGTAACAATGTAAATATTTTCGGGTGCAATAAATTTTGCAAACCTGTCGTAGGTTGCCTGGATAAGGGTACGACCGGTATTTAAAATATCTAAAAACTGTTTAGGAAAATCGGTGCGGCTCATGGGCCAAAACCGGCTGCCTATTCCCCCGGCCATAATTGCAACATAAGTATTCTTGTTCATTCAGGAAAAATCTTTAAAGGTTATATGATTCCTTCTCTTATTAAATCGTGTAAATGTATAATCCCCGCATATTTTCCTTTACGGGTGGCCAGCAGCTGGCTAATATTATTTTTTCGCATAAGCTCCAGGGCCTCGGCCGCCAATTCATCCACATCAATCGTTTTAGGGTTTTTACCCATAATGTCCTGGGCTATTAAACTGGCTATGTTTTCATATTTTTCAAGCATACGCCTGATATCGCCATCTGTAATAATACCAATCACTTCTTCGGCATCATTAATAACAGCTGCGGCGCCCAATCTTTTTTCTGTAATTTCTATAATGGCTTTTTTAACGGTTGTACCGGGCTGCACCCGGGGCCTTTCATGGGGTTGTACTAAGTTGCCCACCCGTAAGTATAATTTTTTGCCCAATGCGCCGCCCGGGTGAAAGCGGGCAAAATCTTTAGGAGCAAAGCCCTTGCTTTCCATCAGGCAAATGGCAAGCGCATCGCCCATAACCATTTGAACAGTGGTGCTGGTAGTGGGAGCCAGGTTATTAGGGCAGGCCTCCTTTTCTACCGTGCAGTTAAGTACAATATCGCTTTGCTGTGCCAGGTAAGATTGCATATTTCCCACCAGGCCGATAAGAATATTCCCAAAATTTTTTACAAGAGGGGTAAGCACTTTAATTTCGGGAGTATCCCCGCTTTTACTGATCAAAAGAACAATATCATCTTGTTGTACCATACCCAGGTCGCCATGTATGGCATCAGCTGCATGTAAAAATAGAGAGGGGGTCCCGGTGCTGTTCAGGGTAGCTACAATCTTTTGGGCGATAATAGCGCTTTTGCCAACGCCACTAATTACCAACCGGCCCTTACAAGCGACAATGGCCTGTACGGCTTTTGCAAAATCATCATTAATATATGCGGCTAAACCCGATACTGATTTAGCTTCAATATCAATCGTTTTTATTGCGTTAGATATAATTTGGTTGGCATTCATAAACAAGACGGCGCAAACCTACTTGAAATAAGGCAATATGCCAAGCACCCGGGCAGGAATCAAAAATGAAGCATTCAAAATATATGCTGCAGTATAACACCCAGCTTCTTTTCTATCCATCAAATCTTGAAGCGGGAACAAAATATAAACTATAAAATAGGCGCAAGTTCTCCCCCAATTCTTATCTAATAAAAAAAGAAGTATAAATTTTTATTGATAATCATCCACTTACAAAAGCATGATAAAAATAAACACTAATTTTTCTTGGTAAAAACAATAAGATCCCGCTACCTTTGCACTCCAAATTTTAAAAAGCCCGGCGGGGATAGCTGCCGGCATAAAAAAAACAGAAAATGAGTAAACTACATTTCACCACCAAACATGCCAATGCGGCTACCGTACAGCGTAACTGGTACGTTGTGGACGGTACTAATCAAACCGTAGGCCGGATGTGCGCTAAAATTGCATCGGTTCTTAGAGGTAAGAACAAGGCCTATTACACCCCACACGTTGACTGCGGCGACTTTGTAATTGTTATCAATGCTGATAAAGTTGTTTTCAGCGGTAATAAATTAGAAGACAAAAATTACCTCACATTTAGCGGTTATCCCGGCGGGCAAAGAGCCGAATCCGCTAAAAATATGATGAAGCGTAAACCCGAAGCCGTAATAGAAAGAGCGGTAAAAGGCATGTTACCCAAAAACAGGCTGGGCCGCCAGATGTACAAAAAATTATTTGTATATGCCGGTGCAGAACATCAGCATGCTGCTCAAAAACCCACTGAATTAACTTTTACAAAACTTACACCTGCCACACCAGGTAGCAAAAAATAAAATATAAATGGAAAAGCAAAAAAACGCAGTAGGACGTAGAAAAGAAGCCGTTACCCGTGTTTTCCTGAGCCGTGGCGAAGGAGCAATTACAATAAATGGCAAGGATTATAAAACCTATTTTCCTTTGGTTTACCTGCAAAACCAGGTAGAAGCGCCTCTTAAAACAACAGAAGCCATTGGCAAATTCGACGTGGTGGTAAATGCAACCGGGGGTGGCGTAAAAGGCCAGGCCGAAGCTGCCAAACTGGGTATTGCCCGTGCTTTAATTGAAGTAAGCCCCGATTATCGCCCTGCTTTAAAAGCTGCCGGTTTATTAAAACGTGACCCACGTGCCGTAGAACGTAAAAAACCAGGCCGCAAAAAAGCAAGAAAAAGCTTCCAGTTCTCAAAACGTTAATCGCATTTTTTTACGATTGGTATTTGCGCTCATTTGCAGTATCAAACTAAAAAGAACAAACAAATTATTATAATAAATACAATGGAAAATAATACATCCTTACAACAGCAACTTTTAGAAGCAGGCGTTCATTTTGGTCATTTAAAAAAGAAATGGAATCCCAAAATGCTTCCTTACATATTTGCTGAAAAAAAGGGCATTCACATTATTGATCTCAACAAAACAGTTGAAGGTTTACAGGAAGCTGCCGCCGCAATGAAAGCCATTGCACGCAGCGGTAAAAAAATAATGTTTGTGGCTACAAAAAAACAAGCCAAAGAAATTGTAATGGAATGTGCACAAAAAGTAAATATGCCTTATGCTACAGAACGCTGGCTGGGTGGTATGCTTACTAACTTTAACACGGTTCGTAAAAGTGTAAAGAAAATGCAGAGCATTGAAAAAATGCTTAACGATGGCAGTGCAGAAAGCCTGAACAAAAAAGAAAGATTAACCCTGAGCCGTGAAAAAGAAAAGATGGAAAAAGTATTGGGAGGTATTGCTCAAATTAGCCGGGTACCGGCAGCCCTTTTCCTGGTTGATATTGGTCACGAACATATTGCTTTAGCAGAAGCCCGTCGCCTCGGTATCAACACTTTTGGAATGGTAGATACCAATTGCGATCCCAATAAAGTAGATTATGCAATTCCTTCAAACGACGATGCAACAAAATCTATCGCCATTATTGCCAATTATATTACAGCTGCCATTGCAGAAGGATTGCAGGAACGCCAAAGCAGTAAAGACGAAGAAGAGCAACACGATACGGAAGAAAGTGCAGAAGCCAAAGCCGCTCGTTTTGAACAAAAACAATTAGACGCAGAAGAAAAAGGAAAACGCAGCCGTACCGGAGCTCCTGCCGGAGCACCCCGCCGCCGCATAAGCGGACCCGGGCAGGGTGGCAGAAAACCTGCCGGAAAATAAGGAATACCAGTATGAACCCGGCTACCGTTGCCAAACCCGGCATCGTTGCGTCGCACACTTGTACTCCTTACCCTTATGCAGCAAAGAAATTGAATTTTTAAATTACCCATCCGGGTTTATAATATGAATACTATGAGTGTAACAATAACAGCAGCAGAAATAAACAAACTACGCCAGGCAACAGGCGCCGGTATGATGGACTGCCGCAAAGCATTAACAGAAAGTAACGGTGATTTTGAAGCAGCTATTGATTGGCTTCGTAAACAAGGACAAAAAGTTGCCGCAAAACGCAGTGACCGGGAAGCTAAAGAAGGCGTTATAATCGCACAAACAACTGCCGATAAAAAAACCGGTATTGTTCTTTGTGTAAGTTGTGAAACAGACTTCGTAAGTAAAAATGCAGATTTTATTGCTTTTACCCAAAGCATTGCTGATGCAGCTATTGCCAACAATGTAAAATCAGCAGAAGAATTAAATGAGGTAACCATTAATGGCTCTAAAGTGGCCGATATGATCAATGATAAACTGGCTGCAATAGGAGAAAAAATTGCCATCACCCGTTTTGAAAGAGTGGATGCCCCCTACGTGGCAAGCTATATTCACGGCGCTTACAGAATGGGAGTATTGGTAGGCCTTACAGCCGAAGCAGAAAATGCAGGCAAAGATGTAGCCATGCAAATTGCTGCGATGAACCCATTGGCCGTTGATGAATCTTCAATTCCGGCAGATGTTATTGAAAGAGAAAAAAACATCGCCATCGAAGTTGTAAAAGCTGAAGGAAAACCCGCAGAAATGGCTGAAAAAATTGCCATGGGTAAACTGAATAAGTTTTTTAAAGAAAACACTTTATTGGCCCAGGCATTTGTAAAAGACAATAACCAGTCAGTAGGCGATTATTTAAAAAGCATAGCTCCCGATTTAAAAGTTACCGAATTTAAAAGAGTAGCTTTAGGATAAAATGATAACCCGGTTTTTTTAACCGGGTTTTTTATTACTTATTATGTAAAAGTTGCTCATTGAAATTTTAGTAAACCCATATTTACAATGAGTAAATGTTGCACTCTGCCATGGGCTTAATATATTTGCATGCAAATAAACACTTATGCTTCCAAAATACAAACGTATTCTTTTAAAATTGTCTGGTGAATCATTAATGGGTAATAAAGACAGTTTTGATCCTATTGACCCTTCTATTATAGCCCAATATGCAAGAGATATAAAGCAAATTACCGAAATGGGGGTACAAATCGCTATTGTAATTGGCGGTGGAAATATTTATAGGGGCATGAATGAAGCAGAAAGTGGTATTGAAAGAGCCCAGGGAGATTATATGGGCATGTTAGCAACCGTAATTAATGGTATGGCATTACAAAGTGGATTAGAAAAAGCGGGCGTATATACCCGATTACAAAGCGCTATTAAAATGGAACAAATAGCCGAGCCATATATTCGCAGGCGTGCCATGCGGCATCTTGAAAAGGGACGTGTTGTTATTTTTGGAGCCGGTACCGGCAACCCTTATTTTACAACCGATACAGCAGGCTCTTTAAGAGCCATAGAAATTAAAGCAGATGTAATTTTAAAAGGCACCCGGGTAGATGGTATATACAGCGCCGACCCGGAAAAAGACCCCACGGCTACAAAATACAATACCATTAGTTTTTCGGAATGTATGAGTAAGAACCTGAAAGTGATGGATATGACTGCATTTGCATTGTGTATGGAAAATAACTTACCCATTGTAGTGTTTGATATGAACAAGCCGGGTAACCTGATGAGTGTAGTAACCGGCGAAAGAGTGGGTACATTGGTTAAATAAATATTCTACTTCTGTAAAATAGATAACGGCTTCGAATTTCGAAGCCGCTATCATGTATCCCCAAAGTAAAAAAAATTATAAAGAATCCAGGTACGTATTTATGTTTTGCAAACTATTGATAACAGGCGTAACCCCTAAGGTTTGCGAGGCAGCCATACTGGTATTCGTTTCTATTTTTCCCATAAAATAAGATCCCGCCTGTTTTGATAATACAATGATGGTAATATCCTGGTTTGGCGGCAACAGTGAACACCTGAATTTTTTTGCCTGCACATCTGCTTCCATCTTAATTATACTGGTTTTATGATTCAACACAACCCAGGCACAGGTATTTGAATTTGTATATTGAGAAGGTAAGGAAACAGATACCCGCAAGGGATCTGTAAGGCTATCTACCGGTTTTGCTGCAGCCATCCATCCCAGCTGCATGGTATTAACGATATAATTATTTTGCGAAAAAATTACATTGTTCATTTGTGGGGAACCTGTTTTTTGCCAGTACTCCGGGCTGCTGCTAAAATAAACCTGTAAGCCGGAGATCAGCCCTGGGGCCTCATATTGAAACCGGGCGGGACTCTGTGAAAGCGAAACTGTTTCTTCATTTTTTTTAAGACGGATAAATAAAATACCATTTGTTTCCAGTAACCCATTATTTGATACGGTACTAATTTGATTCCGAATAAAATCTCCTTTACGATTAAAAAGATACGAATGTAATGTTACCTCCCCCGTTGCCAATGTTCCTGTTTGTGTAACCAAATCAACCGGAAAAATACATCTCAAACCTTGGTTATTGATGAGTGTGGCTACCTGCCCCGATACATTAAAACTATCCATCAAGAAGGGTTTCATCAATGTACTTTGGAGTTCTGCCACCGGGGCCAGGGGAGATACAGTTGTTACCCAACTTGTATCCATGCCTGAAATTTCTTCAAAAAAATCATAATCCTTTTGGCAAGATGCCATGGCAAGCATGAGTAACCATACCGTAATATTTCTTTTAATGTGTATCATTTTTATTTTTTCAAAGGTCCATTCTTAAACCAAGCTTTAACCCGGCAACCTGGTTTTTTTGTTGTAATGAAATTTGTTCTTTTGTAATGGAATTAAAACTGTATTTAAAATAAGGTTCGGCCACCAGGTGTAAGTTTTCATTTATTTTATAATACACTGAAGCAGCACCTATAAAACCCAGCCCTGTTTTTGTTTTATAAGAATACTGGTTATTGTTTTTTGAATTGGATAGTTCTATAATATTGTTTGATTCATCTAACACATAACCTTTTTGGCTGTTCAAAATATTGATAACAGCACCCATATTCATATTTACGTGTAGCCGGCCATTGCCCCATTCGTATCCTACTGCAATGGGAATATCAATACTGCGGTATCGGTTGGGATAGGTTTTATAACGGGTACTTTGGCTAATATAACTTCCTGTGGTATCTCCATTATTATCAATGATAAAAATCACCTGCGATATGGTTCCTTGTTTATAGTGAAACGATTCATTAATCTGCCTTACATTTATACCCCCCCGCAAGCTCATACCATTTTTAAATACACGGGTGTAACGAACCCCCAGGCTAAAGGCCGATTTAATTTGTGAACTGGATTTACGTGTTTGTATATAGGCCGTGCCGGTATCAGAAAAATTTCTGAAAACAAAGTCTGGCCCGGCATAAAACTCCAGGTATTTTTTATTAGCGGCTGCATTTTTTTCTGCTTCCGGGCAGGGAATAAAATAAGCAATATGATTGTTTTGTCTGAGGGTAAGTGAGTTGATCGTATTTTTTAATAAGCCGGCACGGGTAATACCTGCGGACAGTAAACGGGTGTTGAAATTTTCTTCGTCAGTGCTCCAGGTATCTGCCCCGGGAGAGAGAATATTTATTTTCTTTTTGCTGAAAGAAAATATAGAAGGCGTTTTTTGGGAACTTATATTTTTATCGTTAACCGGAATACTGCTGTTGTTGTTAACTGCATTCTTATTTTTTTCAGTTACATTTTTTTCTACTATGGGTTCATGGGGAGTATTGCCAACCAGGCTTTTTGTGGTAGCAGGATTTAATAAAATATCTTTGTTTTGGATACGTGTTAAATAGAATCCGCCTGCTGCTACCAATAACAGGATGGCAGCAGCCGCAACCCAGCGTTTGTTCAGGAAAAACCCCCATGGCCTGCGCTTATCCTTTTCCCTTTTGGCCTGTATTTTATCCCAGGTATCCTTGGGTACGGCAGGGCGATAGTCGCTTAAGCTATTTTTAATATGTTCATCAAATGACCCACTCATACCGCTATTTTTTGAATTTCATTAATTTGTTTTTGAAGAAGCTGGCGGGCTTTTACCAATTGGCTTCTGCTGGTACCCGCCTGTATGTGCAGCAATTCTGCAATCTCTTCATGCGAAAAACCTTCAATTACATATAAGTTAAAAACCATCCTATAGCCATCCGGCAAACCGTTGATAAGCGCTAAAATATCTTTTTCAGATAAATTGCTAAACGCATTTGGTTCCTTGATGTTTTCTGCAAAATCTTTTGATGCAGCAATACCGGTTTCTTTTTGATAGCGTGTTAAGCTATATTTTTTTAAAGCAGTATTAATCACAACTTTTCTTATCCACCCCTCAAATGAGCCTTCTTGTTTAAACTGGCTCATTTTATTAAAAACTTTAATAAAGGCATCCTGCAAAATATCCTCTGCATCTTCGGCATCACGGGCATATCTTTGGCATACGCCAAGCATACGGCTGGCGTAGCGAAGAAATAGTTCTTTTTCGCAGTGGCTGTCTTTTTTTAAACAACCTTTTATGAGTTCTGAGTCCGTCAAAATAATTTTATCGTGATTCACGGCTAGTAATCAGATACGATACCCACAGAATTTGCTGCCTGGGCTGCAGGTTTCGGACTCATAAATTAGTTATTTATTTTTGCATTATCAGCCCAAAGGGTATAATTTACCGGGCATTTACAAATAAATTATGCTTACAGACGATCAAATAGACCAATTACGGTCCGAAAAAGAGTTGCTCCAATTAGAGGTTGAAGATCTTAATATGGTGATCGCCAGGCGGGAACAGGAACTGGATCAACTTCGCATCCGGGCCAGGGAGGCCAATGCAATGCAAAGCAAACTGGATATTAATTTATTAGAGTTTGAACAAATGCAACTTCAAATGGGGAAAAATAATCAACGTGCCACGGGCGACAGCATTATGATTAATGAGCTGGAAAACGAACTGCTGGAAATGCTGCGTTTACAAAATGCAAATGCGGCCAGGGTAAAAGAAAATGATAGCCTGAAAGCAAGCCTGATGGATACAAACCGGGAACTGGACGAGGCCAGTAAATGGTATAAACAGCTTAAAGATTTAAAAACAGAACTTACCCTTACCAAAAGCAGCCTGGAAATAGCCAATATGGAACTGGAAAACCTGAAAGAAGAACTTTCTGAAACCCGGGAACTGAATGAACTGCTTTTAAAAAAAAATAAACCCTGATCCATTTTTAAATTTAATCATCCATAAAAGAAAAGGAACATGCAAATAAAACAATGGCTTTTAATACTCTTTAGTGTTAGCCTGTTCACTACACAGGCACAACAAAAAAACTTAACCGATGACCAATATTTTAAAAATGATTTAAAAGACCTGGTGCAGCCCCTTCCCCGAACCGGGAAATGGGTGAGTAATAACGAGCTGATCATCATAGACGGAGCCACTTCCAGTGTTTTAAATGCCGTTACCGGTACAAAAAAACCGTACATAAATGCTCCCGCTGAAATGAACCCTTCTGAAACCCCCGAAGTATACAAAAAAAAGAATGATTTATATATAAAGAAAGATGGGCAGGAAGTACAGCTTACCCATGATGAAGAGGATGAAACAAACGTAACAGCCAGCCCCGATGGCAGGTACGTTGCCTATACTAAAAAAAATAATTTATATACCATTGACCTGGCTACAAAAAAAGAAAATAAACTTACACAAGATGGTACCGATCTTATATTAAACGGGTATGCAAGCTGGGTATATATGGAAGAGATTTTAGGAAGACGCTCAAGATACCGTGCTTTTTGGTGGAGCCCCGATAGTAAAGCAATTGCTTTTTTCAGGAGTGATGATACACAAGTTCCTGAATTTGTGATTACCGATGCCAATGGCTTACATGGCTATGTAGAAAAAATGAGGTATCCCAAAGTAGGAGACCCCAACCCCAAAATAAAAATCGGGATTGTAAGTCCCGATGGCGAAACCAAAACCTGGGCCGATTTTAATGAAAATGATGACCAATATTTTGGCCAACCGGTATGGCTCCCCAACAGCAGTGAACTTTTAGTAAACTGGATGAACCGCAAACAAAATATATTAAATACCTATGCGGTAAACCCGCTTAACGGAAGTAAGCGATTGTATATGCACGAAGAACAAAAAACATGGATTGACCTGGACGGCGCATCAGACAGGATCCGGTTCTTACAAAACGGGAAAGGTTTCTTATACGAAAGCGATGTTACCGACTGGAATCATATATATTACTATGATATGTCAGGTAAATTAAAGAATGCAGTAACTGCAGGTAAATTCACTGTAACGGATATAAATTATGTAGATGAAAAAAGGGGGATCGTGTATTTTACCGCCCGGGGAATAGAAAACACAGCCAGGCACGATTTATATAGTATACAGCTAAATGGAAAACAACTTAAAAGAATCACTTTTGGCGATTATAACCATACCATTGTAAGTCAATCGCCGGACGGATCTTTTTTTGTAACACAATATAATAATGCCACTACGCCTACCCGTTTGGCATTGCTGAACAATAAAGGGAAATTGATAAAGGCGCTTGGAAATTCTGCTACTTCCAATTTTAATAATTATGCCCTTGCCAAAACAGAAATCATAAGGGTAAAAAGCGATGATGGTCTCTATGACCTGCCCATGAAAATTACCTGGCCACTGCGTATGGAGAAATCGAAAAAATATCCTGTACTAATTTCCATTTATGGAGGGCCTAATGCAGGTACTGTGTGGGATAGCTGGTCGCTGAACGGTACGCAACAATTTTATGCGAAAGAAGGATTGATACAGGTATCAATGGATCACCGGGCAAGCGGGCAGTTTGGTAAAGAAGGCGTAAACTATATGTACCACAACCTGGGCGATTGGGAATTAAGAGATTATAGTACCATGGTGAAATGGCTTATTGCAAACGGGCAGGCAGATCCTTCAAAGATTTGCATAACCGGGTTTAGTTATGGTGGTTATATGACCTGCCTGGCATTAACGAAATATGCAGATGTGTTTACCCATGGTATGGCAGGCGGAAGCGTTACAGACTGGAGTTTGTACGACAGCCATTATACCGAAAGATATATGGGCACTCATGAAGATAATGAGGCAGGCTATAAAACTGGGAATGTGATGAACTATGCAGATAAATATAAAGGCAAGTTGCAAATAGTACACGGTATGATTGATGAAAATGTACACATGCAAAACAGTGTACAACTTATAAGCAAACTACAAGACCTTAAAAAAGATTTTGAAATGATGTTTTATAGCGGCGGAAGGCATGGATGGGGAGGAAACAAACAATTACATTTTCAAAATTTAAAGACCCGGTTCATTTATAAAAATTTATTAGAAAAGGACCCCCCTGCCGGCATGCTAAAATAGAAAGATTAGCTGCCTGCTTCAATATAATTTTCAATGGGTATGCGGTTGCTGATGCTCTTGGCTAAAGTCATCTCATCCGCATACTCTAATTCGCCGCCAAAGGCGATGCCCCGGGCAATAGTTGTAATTTTTACCTGTATTCCCTTTAATTTTCGGCCTATATAATAAATGGTAGTATCTCCCTGAATATTGGGGTTTAATGCAAAAATAATTTCCTGCACGCCGTCTTTTTTTACCCTTTCTACCAGCGCATCAATACTTAATTGATCGGGGCCTACCCCATCTAAGGGCGAAATAATACCGCCCAATACATGATATAGCCCGTGAAATTGTTGGGTATTTTCAATGGCAATTACATCCCTTATATTTTCTACTACGCACAAAGTGTTTTTTTGCCGCATGGGGTTACTGCAGATATTACAAAGTTCAGTATCTGAAACATTTAAGCAGTTTTTGCAAAACTTTATTTCTTTTCGCATACGGTTAATCGTTTCCCCAAAACTGAGCGCTTCGGCCTCAGGCTGTTTTATAAGGTATAAAGCCAGGCGGAGCGCTGTTTTCTTGCCAATGCCCGGTAATTTGGCAAATTCATTTACTGCATTCTCTAATAGCGTGGAAGAAAAAGTCATACTGCAAATATAAATAGGGGAAAGGTAGAAAACACGATGCTGCCTTATAATTCAATCCTGATTAAAAAATATACTTCTTCTATATTTTAAACCTGTGAAATAAAATTGTAATTTGTAGGAGTAATATTTTACACATGAAAAGAATAGTAACTTTTATAAGCCTTTTATTAAGCTTCCAGGCTGTGAATGCACAGAGCCTGGCCCAGGTTTCTCTCACTCAAAATGCAAAATCGGCCCTACTTAGTTTCGAAACGGCCGATCATGCTTTAGTTAATATTGATAAAACGGGAATGCTGCTAAACTGGGGTATGGAGAATACACAAAGAATGCTTTCAAGGTTTCCTCAAAAGCTGGATCCCTATATGGGCAGGGTAGATTATTATACCGATATTGATGATGTTGCACTAAGAGGAAAAGTAAAATATATAGGAGCTACGGCCATCACCTATTTTGCATCTTATGAAAAAGAAAACCTGGCAGGTAAAGTGAAAAGTATTGGCAATATCAATTTCACATATTACGAACCGTATGAAGATAAAGTATATGCAGGCAATATTCAGCAAGCCGGCAATGTTACCTTGAATTATTATGGAAGTTTTGATAACGATGCCATAAAGGGCAATTTTAAATCAATAGGAAACATACAGCTTACCTATTATAGTAGCTTTGATGATAAAAGTTTGGCAGGAAAAATAAAGAGTATTGATGGAAATGTATTTACTTACTACTCCTCTTTTGAACGTAAAGAATTTAATGGCATCATGAAATCGGGGTTTATTACAAAAACAATACAGGGGGTTAAATTTATCGTGTTTCCAAACTGATTTTATTTGAAAATAATATGCTATGAAAGAATTTCATATTATTAAAACGCATACTGCTATTATCCTTTTAAGATTCGTAGTGTGTGCCTTATTTATCATGCATGCAATTATAAGATTATCGGGCGACGGGATGGATTTGTTTGTAAGCTTCTTATATGAAAAAGGGATACGGGGCAGTTTTTATATTGTATGGGCCATTACTTTGTATGAGATTGCAGGCGGTCTTTTGCTGGCTGCGGGAAAATTCCGCAGGCTCTTTTCATTGGGTTTTATCCTCATCTTAATTTTTATGAGTTTTATTTTTCAGGGCGAGGCCGGGTGGCTGGCCAGAGAGCATAGTGATACCAGCATAGAATATAGTATTGCCCTTATTGCTGCGCTTATTGTTATCGCTTCCAGCCCCCATCATGGCAGGGCGGCGATGCATAAATAAAATTAGGGAACCAGGATGTCTCTTTCATTGTCCCAGTTGGCTCTTAGTTTTAAATCATCGGGTAAGGGGATCACTCTTTCCGGCTGTGTTTTAGTATTGTAATTTCCCGTATCCCATACCCCGTTTTCGTTGGCATCGTATAAAATTCTTAACCCATACGTACCCGGTAAAAATTGTTTATTTTTCCATTTGTTTGAAGTAACAGGAGCGCTATAAAAAACAGTATCACTTACTATAAACTGAAGAACCGGGTGTAAGGAAAGATCCAGGTTTTGAAACCTGAGTTCTACAGCGGCGTAATCTTCCTCTCTTTTAGTAGAAAAACGAATGGTATCTGCTTTTTCATTGGTAAAGCCAAGGCTATCTTTAAATACATGGGCCGGTATTAAGAGCAGGTATGGTTTATCTGGTTGCCACCGGGTATGTAAGGAAACAATTTTTGCGGTACTATCTGTTTTCAGCGTAAAGGGAATGGGCATAAAAAGTGTATCAGATAATATTATTTTATTTGAATCAATTTGGGTGAGTGGGGTACTAAATACCAGGGTAAGGTCAGATAGAATATCTTGCCGGTTTGCCTCAATGCTGGTGCGGTAAACCAGGGCGGTGGGTTTATTTTTCCGGGTTATGCCAGTAGCTGATGGCCCTCCTCTTTTTTCCTTTTCTATGGATGAGGCAAATAATTGTACCGGGCTGCTGTTTGGTGAAATGGTAACGGGTTCATTCAAAAAAGCAAATAATTCCGATTTTGAATTATATGTTTTCCCGCCATCACCGTCTTTTAATGCAAATACATTGTATTTTCCGGCCGGTAAATATTGAAACAAAAAGCCACCCCGGTTATCCAGGCGGGCAATATAATCGGGTTTTGATTTTATTACCGCACTATCGTCAAGGTCTTTATATAAAAGAACAAGCAGGGTACTGTCGGTAGCGCCTGTTTCGGCCACTGTTACCTGGCCCGCAAGGGTGAGGGAATCTATATGATCGCCGGTTGAAAAAACATATAACAGGTTATGATAAACATTTCCTTCATTGTTGTCTTTTACCGCATTGCCAAACTGGATGCTGTATGTGGTATTGGGTTTCAGGCTATCCCGTAAACGAATGCTTATTGTTTTTAAATTAGAATTGATGATGGGGGTTTTTAAAGGCCATGGGGATACTACCAAATTATTTTGAAGGTCTTGCAATTCTATATATTCATCAAAACTGAGTGTAATTTTATTCCCGGTAAAGTGTAAGGTTTTGTTTTGCGGGTTTGCCTTTATAAGTACGGGGGCTAAGCTATCCCTATCGCCACCCGTCGGAAATGCCATTTGTGCACAACCGGAAATAAATATTACCAGGCTGTGAATTACCAGTAAGGAAAGTAAAATATAAACAGGTTTTTTGTGCATTGTGTAAAAGGTAATTTATGGCTCTTTTTTTTGGGTGAAGTTATTGCAGAATAGGGTGTAAAGGAAATGATAGTTTTTAAATACTCTCATTTAATGCTGCATCTTCTTCCGCCTCTTGCTCTAGTTTAGTAATATCGAGTTTGTTGTCTTTTACAAAATTACACCAGGTACAGTCATCTTTTCCGCAGCCGGTATAAAATTCTTTGTTTTGTATTTTTTGCCAGGCAGTAGTTATTTGGTTTTTCACCGTTTCTACATCCTGCGGTTCTATAACCAATTTTATTTTATTAAATATTTGTTTTGTGTCCGGTTCTATAAAATCAAATTCGGAACTTACCACTTTCCAGTTTTTTGAAGGATAATTATCTACTAATATTTTATAAAACACTGCTTGCCTCCAGTAGTCGCCGCCCAGGGGCTCTTTTTCATCGGGTGATTTTAATTTTTTTAATGCATTCTCCACTTTTCCTGTTTTATAATCTACAACATTGATATGGGTACCGTCAAATTCCAGTTTATCTAATTTTCCTTTTATGGGTACATTGTTAATGGTTACTCCTTTAATATTACGTTCTACTACCACAATTTTATTCCAGGTGTGCACGTATTTAGTATAATAATTCTTAATTACTTCTTCGCCATATTCTATCCTGCGGGCAAACTCCTGGGGGGTAAAGTTTTCCCTTCTTTTTCTCATTGCACGCTTAAAGTAATCTACCAGTTTTTCTACCGGTTCAAAATTCTTTTGCGGATCGGCCTGCATGGCATTAAACAATTTTTCAAGGGCATCATGAATGGCGCTACCAAACTCAGTCGCTTCATTTTTCCCGCTGGGGATCCTTATTAAGTTGTTGTAGTAAAATTGTAATGGGCACTTTAAATAATTATTGAGCGCTGTAACATTCATTACAAACTTTTCCAGTAAGGCATTTATAAAATCGGCTTCTATTTTTTCAATTTCCGGGGCATGGGCGCTTAGTTGAAGTGAGTCATAGGCAAACATTTCTTCTGCAGAAAGCATTTGTTTTTGAATGATGAGTTCCGGCAATTGTTCCTGTATTTCCATAATAAACAGGGTGGGTTCCAGTTCTTTTCCATCGTTTTTATACCGGGGGTATGATATGTACAGGTGGGTTTCAGCACGGGTAATGCCTACGTAAAACAATCGCCTTAATTCTTCTAAAGGATTTACGGCCAGGGATGCAAACAGGGTATCGGGCATTTGAAAAACCTGGCTCCTGGCTCTTTTCTTTTCCCAAAAATTAGCGTTTGCCCCAATGATAAATACATGTTTAAATTCAAGGCCCTTGCTGCCATGGTTGGTTAATAGGTTTACCCCTTTATCAGAACCAGACACGTTTTGTATAGAAACCGGGAGGTCTTCCGATTTCATAATATTGATAATTTCTACTAAGCCACCCAGGCTAAGTTCAGGATTTCTTGTATTCTCTTCTTTAATAAAATTGAAAAAAGCAGAAAGCATCTGCATTAACGAAATCTTATTTTCGTTCTTCATGATATAACTTAAAATACCTGCGTTTTGTATGATATGAGAAAACAAACGCTGTATGGTTACATTGGGTACATCTGAAATGAGTTGCTCAATAATAGCACTCATTTTTTTCATCCAGTCTTTCGGGCCGGTATCAAAAAGATCTTTAGGGGCCGTGTGTGCATTATCGTACAGTAAACTGCGGATAGAAACCAGCTCGCCATTGTATTTCTTTTTATTTACATCCACAACTAGTTTTGCAATATCAATGGCAGGAATTTCATAAAAATCAAAATGCAGAATTTTGAAAAGCATTTCATCGCCGCCATAAGGAACATCCTGTTCTGCATTTAAATAATTAAGCCACAGGATCAGCTTTGAAATAAAGGGATGATGAAGCAGGTTTATTTCGCTTTTAATATAGTATGGAATTTTTTTCAGCTGAAAGAACCCGGCCAGTTCTTTGCCATAATTATTTTCTTTATAAATAATGGCAATATGGGCAGGATCTGTACCGCTTTGTATGAGTGCTTCTACCCGGTTACAAATACCAGCCATTTCTTCTTTAACCGTTTCATATTCTAAAATTTCCGGAAAGTTAGTGAGCTCTTTAATTTTATGATTACTGGCTTGTAAGTTTTTATTGATCCCCGGCATTTTTGTAATAAGCCGTTCTTCATTTTTATCAATGAGTATTTTAGCGGTATCCAGTATAGGTTGGGTGCTACGGTAATTACGGGTGAGGATTATTTTTTTAAGATCGTTTTTATATTCGTTAGCAAACTGTTGCATATTTTCTATATTGGCGCCCTGGAAACGGAAAATACTTTGATCATCATCTCCTACTACAAAAATGTTAGGTGCATGCCAGTAATTGATGAGCAGTTGTACTAATTTATTTTGCGACCCGCTAGTATCCTGGTATTCATCCACCAAAATGTATTGAAATTTTTCCTGGTAATCTGCCAATACGGTATCATTATTTTCAAACACTTTGATAACCCAGTTAATCATATCATCAAAATCATACCGGTTGTATTTGAGCATGATTTGCCGGTAATTTTCAAACTCCGATACGGCTGCTTTAAGCCGTTCCATTTTTTCAATTTCCTGGTCAATCTTGTCTTGCTTTTTATCCCCTTTATTAAACTCCCTGTATTTTTTTTGATAAATATATTCTTCCCGGGTAGGTAATTCCCGGATGTATTGATCTATTCTTGGAATGATATATTCCGGTGACCAGTTTTCTTTTTTCATGGCAGAAAAAAGCGACTGTAGGTTTTTTATATCATAATATACATCGCCTCTGTATCTTTTTAGTAAATGGCCCTTGGGAAAACGATCGATCAGTTCTTTAAAAAACCGGATACTCTCTAATGCTGAAACCGGATCTAATGTATTTTTTTCAAAGAGGGGAAGGTTGTCCTGAATAACATCATTGCAAAATGCGTGGTAAGTATAAATGTTCACTTTATAAGCATCGGCTCCAATAAAAGTAAGTAAGCGCCTGCGCATGGCAATGGCGCCTGCTTCGGTATAAGTAAGGCATAAAATATTTTCGGGAAGGGCATCGGTTTCCAATAAAATTTTACCAATACGGGCGGCTAAAATTTGGGTTTTACCGGTGCCGGGGCCTGCAATCACCATAACCGGGCCCTCAATGGTATCAACCGCCATTTTTTGCTCGGGATTTAAATTATTGTAAACATCATTAAATTTTTGCTGAAGGGTTTCTTTATATGTGTACATACTATCAAAGTTAAAGCTAAAAAAAGTTCAAATGGGGGTAGGTATTTACCGAAATCTTAAATTTTATAAAAAATTAATTTTCTGATCCGAAACCCTATAACCCTTTATTGTAAGGCATTTATTCGACAACAAACGGTTGTAAACGGTTATATGAGAAAGTAAATGCTTAATCTCCGGCTATGGGTTTTTGGGAGGCCCATCTTTGTGTTGTCAATCGGAAATGACGATTTGCCGAAAGACTGAAATAAAGAAACATTTTTAAACAAACAAAATTTTACAGCTATGTACGCATTAAAAAACAAAGTTCAACTGATTGGAAATTTAGGTAACGCACCGGAAGTACGCAACACAGAAAGCGGAAAAAAGCTGGTACGGTTCTCCATTGCAACAAATGAAACCTATCGTAACACACAAGGTGAAAAAGTAACAGAAACCCAATGGCACAATGTAATTGCCTGGGGCAAGCTGGCCGAAATTGCCGAAAAATTTTTGGTAAAAGGCGCCGAGGTTGCCATTGAAGGTAAGTTAACCAGCCGCACTTATACTGATAAGGAAGGGAATAAAAAATACTTTACCGAAGTACAGGCAAATGAATTGCTTATGCTGGGTAAAGCCGTGGCCTAAGAACACAGTCGCAAAGGGAGGTTGCTGAAAAGCAGCCTCCCTTTTTTTATTATAAAAGATAGTTAACCCATATTGATTTTGTAATTTTATTTGCTCTATGGATACGTTCTCATACAATAATAATGATCAGTTTGAATTAGCATCAGGGTTTATAAATAATAGCAACCAGCCTGTTTTTTTAACCGGTAAAGCCGGAACCGGTAAAACCACCTTTTTAAAAAGCATTAAAGAAAACAGTTTAAAGAACTGTGCCATAGTGGCTCCCACGGGAGTAGCCGCCATTAACGCCGGTGGCGTAACCATTCATTCTTTTTTTCAACTTCCCTTTACGCCTTATATACCCAAGGCTGAGTTCGGCAATAATTATACAGAGGCCACGGATAAGCATAGCTTAATGGCTAATTTACGATTAACCCAGCAGCGCCGGGAGGTTTTACAAAACCTGGAATTACTTATTATTGATGAAATCAGCATGGTAAGAGCCGATGTGCTGGATGCAATAGATAATGTATTGCGCCATGTACGTAACCGCCGCAAGCAACCCTATGGAGGCGTGCAGGTCTTATATATTGGCGATTTATACCAATTGCCGCCCGTGGTAAAAGAAGAGGAGTGGATGCTATTAAAAGAGTACTATGCCAATCCGTTTTTCTTTAGCAGTAAAGTAATAACCCAGCAACCCCCGGTTTATATTGAACTAAAAAAAGTATATCGCCAGCATGATGCCGGCTTTATAAATATATTAAACCAGGTGCGTAATAATGAGATGGATGAAGAAGGGTATAAACTTTTGCACAATAGGCTTCATGTAAACCCACGTCAGGATCATGTAATTACACTTACCACGCATAATGCCACTGCAGATCAAATAAACCGGGCCGCCTTAGAAAAATTACAGGAAACAGAATTTATATACCAGGCAGAGGTAGAAGGCGATTTTACAGAACGCATATACCCTACTGACGAATTTTTGCACCTCAAAAAAGGCACACAGGTAATGTTTTTGAAAAACAATACAGAAAAAGGATATTACAATGGAAAGATAGGAACCGTTACAGAAGTAGGAGAAGGCAAAATAGCGGTTACCTGTGAAGAGGAAGATGAAAAAATAATAGAAGTACAAAAAGAAGTGTGGCGAAATGTAAAATACAAATTAGATGCTACCAAAAGCAAAATTGAAGAAGAGGTGGCAGGAAGCTTTACACAATACCCCTTGCGGCTAGCCTGGGCTATTACGATACACAAAAGCCAGGGCCTTACCTTTAACCAGGTTATTATAGATGCTCAAAAAGCATTTGCACCCGGCCAGGTATATGTAGCATTAAGCCGGTGCACCACCTTAGAAGGTATTTATTTACGATCGGCTATTGCACACCGGAGTTTATTAAGCGACGAACGTATTGTGGCCTATTCATTGCAGCAGCAATCGGGCATTGAATTAACTAAAAGACTGGAAACAGCGGCCTGTACATTCCAGCAGGAAATGATCTTATCGTTAATAGATTTTAGTGAAATGGTTTTTTATGCCAGGAGAGTTTCAGATTTTATTATTCAACAGCCGGCTTTTGGAAAAAAATCGGTAGCATGGGCCAGGTATAATGTAGAGCAAACTGAAACCTTTAAAAAGCATGGATCTAAATTTTCGCTTGAGTTGGAGAAAATGTTTGATGGTATATTCCCTGAAAAAAATAAATTATTGATTGCCCGGCTGGTGGTAGCATCCAAATGGTTTGTTAACCAGTTAGCCATATTAAAAGATCATTTGAAAGCCGTTAAGGCATCTACAGATAACAGGCAAATTGCCATTGATTTTACTAACCGGGCAGCAAAATTATATGAAGCCGTTGCCTGTAAATTATATTTACTTTCCGGCTGTATAGAAGGGTTTGAGTTAAGTTCATATCAAATACATAAGGCAGCGTATAAACCCGAAAAGTTCCCGGTGACTATCTATGCGGCATCCACTGAAACATTTTCTGATGAGGCAGACAGTAATTTAGTAAGCCGGCTAAGAAACTTAAGAAGCCAGTTAGCTGAAGATGCAGGCATACCCCTTTATATGATTTGTAATACCGAATCGCTGGAGCTGATGGCAACTTATTTTCCGTTAACAGAGAAAGACCTTGAAAAAATAAAAGGTTTTGGAGCCATGAAAATAAAACAATACGGAAAAGACTTTTTAGAAGCCATAACAAGTTATTGCGACTTTTTTGCGATTGAATCAAGAATGCATGTAATGCCCGAAAAAAAGACCAGGAAAAAGGGAATTGATAAAGTGAAGAAGCCCGATACTAAATTACAAACATTCGATTTGTATGCGCAAGGAAAACCGGCAGATGAAATTGCATTGATTCGGAATTTAACCATATCTACCATTGAATCGCACCTGGCATATTATATTCAATTAGGAAAAATTCCTATACATGATATTTTAAATGAAAAGGATTACCGGGAAATTAAAACTACCATCCAGGCCAACCCCTCCGCACCGCTCACTCATGTAAAAGACCTGCTACCCCATTTTAGTTATGGAAAAATAAAAATAGCTATGGCCGCCATAGAGTATGAACAGGAACAGGTGAATTAAACAATGTGTTTGGAATTAATTTTGTAAATTCATACATAATACAAGGAGGTGTATTAGTACAATAACAATTTAAAATAATAACAATGGCCGAACTAAATAATGAAGACACTGTTTTAGTAGCTGTTTACGACGATTCGGTATTAGCCAATGCCGCCCTTGAAAAATTAAGTGAAGCCAATATTCTGGCCTTTACGAACTCTCAAAACCCTGTTGGCTTAAACCCGCTGGGAGGAATTGAATTAAGGGTATTTGAAAAAGATGAGGCTGCTGCAAAAAATATCCTGCAGGCCTTACATTAATTTCGTACCCTATGCCGGGTAATTGCACGCCGGTTTGTTTCTATAAAATGGAGCGGAATAAAGCTTTTCCCCTTATAAACGAGCGGTAAAAAAACTATTTAAAAAAGATATATTTTTTCTTGTTTCCACAAAAACAATGTAATATTGCAGTGGAAACGGTAGTGAAACATACACTAAACATGCCTCGCTACTACATCTTTCGATCAATTTCCATCACTGATTCAATTTCAATTTACAGAGTAATTTAGAGCGACTTTTTGAGAAAAGCATTTTCACATTTTTATGTACGATATACTACAACTGAGCGATTTACTCGTTCCGGAGCTATTAGATATAGCAGATGATTTAAAAATTCCCAATTCTAAAAAACTAAATAAGCAAGATTTAATTTATAAAATCCTTGATAAACAAGCCGTTATGAACGCAGAAAAAAAAGGGGCTGAAGATGAAAAACCAAAACGGAAACGTATTGTAAAAGCCACTACATCCAATATGGTAGAAGAGGCTGAAGTCATGCAACCTGCCACAGAAAAAAAGGAACAGGCTCATTCCAAAGCCAAAAAAATAGAAACCCCTGCTAAAAAGCATCCTGTAAAAGCTAAAAAAGAAGAACCGTCCATAGATGCAGATGACAATGAAGAAACTATTCTTCCCCTTACGGATGCAGATACTACAGTACCGGCCTCTATTGCCCAATTTTTACATGAAGAAGATGTACAACAGCCCGAAATAGAAGAACCTGTTTACCAGCCGGTACAACAACAAAGACAAAAACCACCTGTATTCAATATAGAATTTGATGGCGTGGTACTGGGTGAAGGCGTTTTAGAAATGATGCCCGATGGATACGGCTTTTTAAGGAGCAGTGATTATAATTATTTATCTTCTCCCGATGATATATATGTATCACCCTCCCAAATAAAATTATTTGGCTTAAAAACCGGCGATACGGTGTATGGATCTGTGCGCCCACCAAAAGAAGGCGAAAAATATTTTGCCCTGCTAAAAGTAGAAACCATTAATGGAAAAACGCCGGAAGAAGTAAGAGACCGGGTTCCGTTTGATTACCTGACCCCGTTATTTCCATTTGAAAAATTAGAGCTTACCACTACTGCAGACAATTACAGCACCCGTATTATGGATTTATTTACACCCATTGGTAAAGGACAACGTGGCCTCATTGTTGCCCAGCCCAAAACGGGTAAAACCATGCTGCTGAAAGAAGTGGCCAATGCCATTGCAGAAAATCACCCAGAGTGTTATTTAATGGTGGTTTTGGTAGATGAAAGGCCCGAAGAAGTAACGGATATGGAACGCAGCGTAAAAGCCGAAGTAATTGCTTCTACTTTTGATGAACCCGCTGAAAAACATGTAAAAGTTTCAATCATTGCATTGCAAAAAGCAAAACGGCTGGTTGAGTGCGGGCATGATGTGGTGATCTTATTAGATTCTATTACCCGTCTTGCACGGGCACATAATACCGTGGCACCCTCAAGCGGTAAGGTATTAAGCGGGGGGGTAGAAGCCAATGCCATGCAAAAACCAAAACAATTTTTTGGCGCTGCACGAAAAATAGAAAATGGAGGATCGCTCACCATTTTGGCAACAGCACTGGTAGATACCGGAAGTAAAATGGATGAAGTGATTTTTGAAGAATTTAAAGGAACCGGTAACATGGAACTGCAACTGGACCGTAAATTGAGTAACCGGCGCATTTATCCCGCTATTGATATTGTTGCTTCCAGTACCCGCAGGGATGATCTTTTGCTGGATAAAGATACCTTTAAACGCATGTGGGTATTGCGCAAACATATTGCCGATATGAATTCAGAAGAAGCCATCAACATGCTTTTGAAAAATATGAAGGGCACAAAAGATAATGCAGAATTTTTAACTTCTATGAACGGGTAAAAAATGTAAATGTATTTACCAGCCGCTTTATTATAAAGCGGCTTTTTATTTTAGAACATTTTGTTCTCCTTGCCATCAGGTTAACCACTCACAGAGAAAAAATATTGTTACTTTAGTAAAGGCTGAAAATTATTTTACATAAGAACACACACAAAACCCTGCTTTTTTCGTTACCTGCTTGTTTGTAACTAAAATATTTTAAAAATGGGCTACCGGGTATTTATACTGATATTGATTTTACTATCACCTGTTTTCCTGTTTGCTCAGCAAACAGATATTACTGGTTTGTGGAAGGGAACCCTTTACAATGATACCAATCAGCTCACTTACCAGTATGAAATAGGAATTAGCCGGGAAAAAGGAAAATATTCCGGTTTTTCGCATACCTGGTTTACGCTGGGCGACTCTCAATATTTTGGTGTAAAAAAAGTAAGCGTAAAAATAGCCGGGGATGGAAAAATAATAGTAGAAGACAAAGAGTTGATCTCCAACAACTACCCTATAAAACCAAGTAAAGGGGTAAGGCAGTTAAATATTCTCACGCTCAATACACAAGATAGTATCATGACCTTACAAGGCCCTTTTAGTACCAATAAAACAAAAGAATATACTTCGCTCACCGGTTTTATCAACCTTACCCGGAAAAATGATTTCTGGCACTCTTCATTAGTGCCGCATTTAGAAGAGTTACAAAAAGCGGGTGAATTATCTTTTGTTAAGGAAGCCAGGCAAAAGGAAATAAAAAACCAGGAGGAAGAGCAAACCAGGCTGGCTGCAAAGCAGGAAAAAGAAAAAGCGGAATGGGCAATGGCAGAAAAACAAAAAGAGGCGGCATTAAAAAAACAACTGCAGCAGCAAAAGGAAATAGCCCAATCGGAAGAAATGAAAAAAAATAACGAATTAAAAAAACAGGAATTACTGGCGAAGGCAGAAGAGAAAAAAATAAAAGAAGAACAAAAAATTCAGGCACAAAAAGAAAAGGAAATAACCCGGAATAATTTAAAAAATGAAAAAGAAATAGCCCGGGCTGCTTCAGAAGTGCAGGAAATAAAGAAGACTGAAAAAGCGAATGAGAAAAAAGAGGAACCTGGTTTGGTAAGAAATATAAACCCGGCAGCAGATGTGAGTGTAAGAAAAACAGTGGTACAACAAACGGTATATTTTTCAGGCGATAGCCTTTACCTGGCATTGTATGATAATGGAGAAATAGATGGAGACACGGTAAGTGTACTCATGAATGGAAATATTATTTTGGCAAGGCAGGGCTTAAGCGCATCTGCCATAAAAAAAACAATTTATATAGCCCCCGGCACCCGGGAAGTTGAATTGGTGATGTATGCAGAAACCCTGGGCAGTATTCCTCCCAATACCGGTTTACTGATTGTAAGAGACGGAAAATCTGTGTATGAGTTACGCTTTAGTGGCGACTATAAACAAAATGCATCCATTCTCTTTAAACGAAAAACCCCTGAATAAAAACGGCATGAATTTAGAATTATCCTCATTCTAAATAGAAGATCATGGCTAAATATTCTAAAAAAGCTTCTGAAAAAGTGGAGAAAGCGATGAAGGAAATGAAAGCAGGAAAATTAAAATCCGGCTCAGGAAAAAAGGTTACAAATCCAAAACAAGCCATCGCTATTGGCCTTTCTGAGGCCAGGGAATCGGGCGCAAAAGTTCCTAAAAAATCAGGGGCTAAGAAAAAATCCGGCGCCCCAAAAAAATAAGATGTTTTTAAAGCTCTCCTTCCTACGGGTATGCTTACATATTAAAGGTTAGCTTTTTATATAAAGAAGTGTAGAATTAATTCAACAATAAAGTGGCTGCATATTGCCATTTCTTTTTGGGATGGCAAGAGAAAATGTTTTTAGTATGAATTTTGCTGTTTAAAACCAACTATATACTTTTAAATGAGGATTTACTAAAATCGCTGTATGGAATTTCGAAAAGCACTTATCGTGGATGATGAGATTGACACCTGTTTTTTGCTCACCCGTTTATTGCAGCAAAATGATTACGAGGTGCAATATGTACATAGCTTACATGAGGCCAGGGCTGTTTTGGAAAAGGAGTACCCCGATGTTATATTTTTAGATAATCACCTCAAGGATGGGCAAGGCATTGATTATGTGCCCACATTAAAAGAAAGCTATCCTCAGATGAAAATCATCATCATAACCGCATTTGATAATTTTGCGTATAAAACAAAAGCATTTGAAAAAGGGGCACATTATTTTTTAGGAAAGCCTTTTAACAGGATCAGTATTGAAGAAGCATTAAACAGCCTGTTTAATAACTGAGTATAATTTTATAAAACAATCCATCAATATTTTCAGGGAAATACGCTCACCCGGCGAATAAGAAAACTTTGGCTTCATTTTTTCTATAATTATAATATCGTTCATAAATTAAAAAATGTAAACCATGAGTAACTTATTGTATTTAATAGCGGTAATTCTTATCATTGGCTGGGTACTTGGATTTTTTGTGTACAGTGCCGGTAGTATTATTCATATTTTATTGGTAATAGCTGTAATTGCTATTTTACTAAATATTATTCGGGGTAGCCGGGCCTAGGGGCACAGGGTAAAATAATACTCAAATTAAAATAAACCGGGATTTGCACATGGCAGTATGGGCGCTCCCGGGTTTTTTATTTTTCAAAAGGAAGTAAAATGATAAAAGTAGTTCCCTCTCCTTTTTTACTTTCTACTGAAATATGCCCTTTATGATTTAAGATAATATTTTGGGTATTCGTTAGTCCCAGGCCGGTACCATTTTTTTTACTGGTAATGAAAGGCTCAAAGATCTTAGAAAGCTCTTCTTCATCCATACCTACTCCATTATCTTTTAAGATCATGGCGCAATGCCCGTTTTGAGTAGTGGTGGTTATTTCTATAATTCCGGGATTCTTTCCTTCTACGGCTTCAATAGCATTCACAATAATGTTTGTGATGGCAATTTTAATTTTATCAATATCAACCGATACATTACATAACCCCTCATCAAAATTTTTAATCACCTGAATATTATTTAGCTCAAGCCTGTCTTTGGCCGATGCCAGGGCATCTTCTATAAGTTGGTTTAAAGAAACCGGGATGAAATTTAATACCAGGAACCGGGTTGCATTCAGCAGGTTGGTTACAATATCATTAATCCGTTTTACATTCCGGTTTACGATTTCAATAAGTTGCTTTTGTTCTTCATTTTGATTGGAGCTGTATAGTAAGTGCTCCATGGAGAGGCTTATATTATTTAATGGATTTTTAATTTCGTGGGCCATGGTACTGGCCATCCGGCCGGTAGCGGCATATTTTTCCATTCCTTTAAGCTGGGCCAGTTCTATATTTTTTTTATCTAATTCATTTACCCGGGTTTCTAATTGAAAAGCATATTGTGCCGCAGCGGTATCGGCTGCCTTTTTATCTTTATTTTCCCGGTTAAAAGTAATTACAGAATAAGCGCCTAATAAGGCTACAATAACTAATGAAATGATCGCTATCGTTCTGGTAGAATTATTAATTGCCGTAAGCCGTTGTTCCTGGGTTACCCGGTAAGACAATTCCCGTTCTCTCAGCAGGGCCATGGAATCTCTTAAATGATCCATTAATAATTTCCCGGAATCTATTTTGTTTTTTAATGCAAGCGATGAAGTTCCGTTTTGGGTGATGGCTATAACAGAAACCTGTTTTAAATTTTCTCTTTTTTCATCTACAATTTTTTTAATGTTTTGAAATAACCGGTTTCTCACTTCCATTTGGGGGCTTATTAATTCTTCTAAAGCCGCAATGGCTTCTTTACTTTGCCGGATACCATTAAAATAAGGTTCCAGGTAATGGTCATCTTTTATAAGCGTATAACCCCTTACCCCGGTTTCGGCATCTTTAATAGAAGAAAGAAGTTTATCTATATTATCAATGCTTTGGCTGGAATGAATAATTTGTTTCCTGCCATTGATGCTTTCATTTAAACTAATAAAAAATAAGAGGTACGAGATCAGGATCATGATAAAGGCAGCTACATATCCTGAACGTACAATTTGTTCAATATTTAATTTCATATAAAAACATGTATAGTAAATGTTGGCGGCACAAGGAAACTTGTTTTATAAAATTTATACCCTCTTCATGCGCAACTTGAATATTTAAAATAAAGTTACGTACGAATTTTACTAAAAAGAGTAATGCTTTTTACTTATTAAACACCTGCTTATACATGTGCGGGAATAAGCTCTTTTACTTTTGTAACAATGGCCGCTGCATCAATACCCGCTCTTTGCAGCAACTGGTCTTTGTTCCCGGAGTGGCTTATATTTTTTACTGCCATTTTAATTACCTGGTTCGCCGTACCTGCTACAGCGCTGGCGGCAAGGTCCCCCAAGCCGCCATGTAAAAAATGGTCTTCAACAGTAATCAGCAGGGGGCTGCTGCATTTTTGCAGACAATTAATAAGGGTGGGTTTATCTACCGGCTTTACACTATAACAATCTACAACGGTAATCAGTATATCTTCCTGTTTTAAAATTTCTGCCGCCTTTATGGCTTCGGCAACGGTAATGCCGGTAGCAGCCACCGTAAGAGCATCTTCCTCGCCTTGTATTAATATCTTGCTTCCGCCAATGGTAAATGTTTCCGTATCCCGGTAGATCGGTTTTGCCTTTGGCCTGAAAATGCGCATGTAATGAATTCCTTTCTCCTGTAACATCAGCGGTAAAAGTTTTGTAACAGAAAAGGCATCGGCAGGTTGCAAAATAATGCTTTGCGGAAAAGCGCCAAAGACGGCAATGTCTTCAAGCGCCATTTGTGAAGGCCCGTCTTCTCCAATAGAAACACCTGTGTGCGTGCCTATAAAATTTATGTTCGCATCAGAAATCCTGGCCATACGCACCTGGTCGGCAGCCCGGCTTAAAAAAGCGCCAAAAGTAGCTACAAACGGAATTTTTCCAAGCCTGCTTAAGCCCACTGCAACCGATACCATATTTTGTTCTGCAATGAAACATTCAATAAAACGATCGGGTATGGTTTTATAAAAATCTTCAGTAAATGTGGAGTTTTTTACATCCCCATCCAATGCATACATATCAGGATTGGCTTTACCCAATAGGGCCAGTGATTCTCCAAATACTTCTCTTAATGAATATTCTTTATCCCGGTGAAATGATTTTTTTATGTCAGCATCAGCATAGGGCCGGGGGCTAATGGTTTCTTCTTTCACCGGTACTTTAAATTTAAAATGTAAGTCCAGGCTTTCATCTACAGGAAGTTCTTTAAAAGCTTTTTTCATTTCCTGTTCATTAAATGCTTTGCCATGCCAGCCTTCTTTATCTTCGGCAAATGATACTCCTTTACCTTTTAGGGTTTCAGCAATAATGGCAATGGGTTTAGTGCCTTTGTTGTGAACCGCATTTTCAAGCGCCCGGTCAATTTTTTTATAATCGTGTCCATCTATCAAAATAGTTTCAAAACCAAAAGCTTTAAAGCGATCAGCGTATTTTTGGCAATGATGCCCAAGCATTGTTTTTCCACTTTGGCCAAGCCTGTTGATGTCTAATATAGCAACCAGGTTATTTAATTTATGGTATGAAGCAAACTGGGCCGCCTCCCATACCTGGCCCTCTGCCAGTTCACCATCGCCCAATAAAGTAAAGATTGTATTTTTTCTTTTTTCTAATTTAGAGATTAGCGCCAGCCCGCTGGCAATAGAAAGGCCCTGGCCTAATGATCCGGTTGCCGCATCGGCATATTTAAAATGGGGTGTAGGGTGACCTTCTAAGGGGCTGTCAATTTTTCTTAAACTATTAAGTAAGCTGGGCGGGTATGCGCCGGCCATGGCAAACACACTATACAACAAAGGCGCAGCATGGCCTTTAGATAATATGAACCGGTCGTTATTTGCGTTCATCGGGTTGGATAGTGAGTACGTAAAATATTTATCAAATAATACGGCGGCAATATCTGCACAAGATAGGCAAGAGGTAGGGTGGCCGGAGCCGGCTGCTGTGGTAGCACTTATGGAATACCTTCTTAATAAAGCCGCCTGGTTTTTCCATAATTGTTCATGTTTCATAATGTATATTTTAATTTTTCTATCCTAAACAGTTTGGAAGATTACCTGTTCAGTATTCAAAAGGGTTCAATAAAAATGCCAATGTAATGATATACAGTAGCAGTCATTTATACAGGCGGGTTGTAGCCATTGTTCCCCATGTTCTCCCATATTTTAAAAAAAAACATTCATTATAAGCGGTACAGGTTTTGTATTTACATAAAAAAATATTTTATGACAGCATTGGGAAACATGAGTACCCTGGCACAGGTGCTGGAAAAACTCAGGATAAAAAAAATTGACAATGAATTTCAATTACACGAGGGAAGATTTACGGTAAAACGGGGTAAAAGTTATGATCCCGATGATTTAACCATAATAAAAACGTATCGTTTTGAAGGGGAATCTGATCCGGCTGATTCTTCTATCCTTTATATTATTGAAGCTGCGGATGGTCTTGTTGGGTATAGTATGGATGCATATGGTGTATATACCAATCATGATGACGGAGGCGCCTATGATAATTTTATAAGGCAAATAAAAATTTTAGAAAGAGAAGAACAATTAATTTTTGAACTTTAATACGCACACAAAAAAACAGGGCCGGTTTACTCACTTAAATATATTCTTAAAGGCATATACCTGTACCCGGTATTCCGTAAACGCATATGCCCCTTTATCCTGCTTCCATTTGGCACAGAATCTGCAACTTATAAAAGATAGGATGCTGAAGATAAGTGTGTCAATTTTCTGATAGAGATAAAATCATTACAGAATATGTAAGTATCTGGTATAATAAAAGAGTACCTTCCCCGAAAGTACTTGTGGATATTAGTATGGATGTAAAAGACCGGTATTATGTTAAAAAGAAATTCAACTACAATTGATGATTTATTATCCCATTTAAGAACCTATTTCCTGGGTAAAAGTGTTGCGTATAAATCGATAGATGATAAATCCCGTAAAGAGATAGATGATAAACCTCCCCTTAGAGCAGAAATATTTACCCGGGACCAGTTGGATGGCCATGCGGCATATTTATCTTCTTATCATAAATTAAGTGAAGAAAAGCAACCGGAAGTTTTATTAAAACGGCTTTCTGAGAACGAAGAAGTGCTTATAAAAGTAACCGAACTTCTACATGATGCCGTAAAAGATAAAAAGAGAATAAGCCCGGCCGGCGAGTGGCTGCTCGATAATTTTTATTTAATAGAAGAACAGATACTTACCGGCAAACGGTATTTACCTAAGGGCTATAGCCGGGGTTTACCCCGCTTAAAGAATACGCATGCAATGGGCATTCCCAGGGTTTACGACATTGCATTAGAAATTATTTCTCATAGTGATGGCCATGTAGACCTTCAGAGCCTTACCGGTTTTATAAGGGCGTATCAAAAAAAGACAGAGCTAACCATTGGTGAACTGTGGGCAATACCCATTATGCTCAGGCTGGCCTTGCTTGAAAACTTAAGCCGGGTAGCGGCAAAAATTGCAATTGACAAAATAGATGAAAACCTGGCAGATTTTTGGGCAGATAAAATGTTGCACACGGCAGAAACAGATCCTAAAAACCTGGTGCTGGTTATTGCCGATTTAGCCCGTGCGAATCCACCCATGGTAAGCGCTTTTGTGGCACCCTTTACACAGCGGCTCCAGTGGAAAGGCTCAGAAATGATTATTGTATTATCCTGGCTGGAGCAACACCTTTCAGAAAAAGGAATGAGCATAAGCACGATGTCGCTGGCAGAAAATCAGCAACAGGCGGCCAACCAGGTAAGCATGAGCAATAGTATCAGCAGCCTCAGGTTTTTAGCTAAAATGGATTGGCGTGAGTTTGTTGAAAATATGAGTGTAACAGAGCAAGTGTTACGAACAGATATTAACCGGGTGTACGAAAAAATGGATTTCTATACCCGGGATATTTACCGACATGCAGTAGAAAAAATTGCATTGCGAACCAAGCTACCCGAAAAAGAAATTGCCATCCTTGCCATTAAACTGGCAGAAAAAGCACATGAAGAAAATAAGGAGGATGACCGAAAGTCTCATGTGGGTTATTATCTCATTGGCAAAGGGCTTCCTAAAACAGAAGCGGCTGCCCGGCAATTGGGCTCCGATATTACCGTATGGGAAAAAACAAAAATAAATTTTCATAAATACTTTTATGGCCTTACCATCATTCTTATTACAGCACTGGTAAGCGGGTTGCTTTTTTTTAAAGCGTATGATCCGGGTTTAAATAAATATTTACTTGTATTCATTGGCATATTAATTATTCTTTGCAGTAGCCAGTTGGCCATCCAGTTTACAAACTGGCTGGCTACCCTTATTGTAAAGCCCCAACCCTTGCCCCGCCTTGATTTTTGTAAAGGAATACCGCCTGATTTTAAAACAATGGTGGTAGTACCCTGTATGCTGGTGAATCATTTACAAATCGAAAAATTATTAGAAGAATTAGAAGTTCGTTTCCTGGCTAACAGGGAAACGAACTTGTACTTTGCATTACTAAGCGATTTTACCGACGCTGATCAGCAACATATGCCGGCAGATGAAATTAATTTGCAGCATGCCATTAAAGGTATTGAAGCGCTCAATAAAAAATATGCAGAGGGGGAACATTCCGTATTTTATTTATTTCACCGGCAACGGGTTTGGAATAAAAAAGAAAAATGCTGGATGGGCTGGGAACGGAAGAGAGGGAAATTAGCTGCATTAAATAATTTATTAAGGGGCGAGCAATCTCCTGATTTTATTTCCATACTGGGGAATACAGATATTTTTACTGAAATAAAATATGTAATCACTTTAGATGCCGATACCCAACTGCCCCGGGAAGCCGCCTGGAAATTAGTAGGTATTATGGCGCACCCCCTGAATAAGCCGGTATTAGATGCCAATAAGAATATAGTGATAAACGGGTATGGTATTGTACAGCCCCGTATTGCCATTAGCCTGCACGGCACGGTAAGATCGCTTTATACACGCATGCATGAAAATGATTCGGGTATAGACCCCTATACCCGGGTAACATCCAATGTGTACCAGGATGTATTTGCAGAAGGTTCATTTATTGGAAAAGGAATTTATGATGTAGATGTTTTTGCAAAAGTGCTGCATCATCGCTTTCCTGAAAATAAAATATTAAGCCATGATTTATTAGAAGGCGCTTACACCCGCTGTGCCTTTGCCAGTGATGTACAGTTTTATGAAGATTATCCTGCCAAATACCGGGTTGATATGAACCGCAGGCACCGGTGGATACGAGGCGATTGGCAAATCGCTAACTGGATCTTGCCTTTTGTACCCAATGGCGAAAATAAATTGGTAAGAAACCCGGTTTCAGTTTTATCAAAATGGAAAATATTTGATAACCTCCGCAGGAGTATTATGCCCATTAGTTTACTGGCATTGCTGTTATGTGGCTGGACATTCTTAAAGTCTCCCTGGTTTTGGACAATTGCGGTAATTGCTATTGTATTGCTTACATCTATTATCGCATCAGTATGGAACCTGTTAAAAAAGCCCAATGATGTAAAGCTTCAATTTCATATTAGTAACTCGGCCGCCGCCGTTTACCGGAATATTACCGAAGCCATATTTACGCTGGTATGCCTTCCTTATGAAGCGTATATAAGTTTAGATGCAATTATGAGGAGTACCTGGCGCATGCTCATTACAAAAAGAAAACTGCTGGAATGGAACCCTTATGGCTTTGATCAAAATACGGAATATAAAAACTTATTGAGTGTATATATTTCAATGTGGCCTACCACTTTTATAACGGCTTCATTAATTATCTATTTATTATTTTATAGCCACATTACTTTATTGCTGGCTTCTCCTTTTATTATTGCCTGGGCCTTATCGCCTACCATTGTATGGTGGCTCAGCCTGCCCCTGGTTAGCGGTAAAGCAAACCTCAATGAGAAACAAAAACTTTCTTTAAGAAAACTTTCCCGTAAAACATGGGCCTTTTTCGAAAACTTTGTAGGGCCCGAAGATAATTGGTTGCCACCTGATAATTTTCAGCAACATCCCATTACCATTCTTGCCCATCGTACTTCGCCCACCAATATTGGCCTGGCATTAATTTCTAACCTGGCAGCCCACGACTTTGGATATATTACGACCGATGAATTAAACGAGCGGCTTGAAAATACATTTGCCACTTTACATAAACTGGAGCGGTATAATGGCCATTTTTATAACTGGTACGATACGGTATCCCTGCAACCCTTATATCCCCGGTATATTTCAGTAGTGGATAGCGGCAACCTGGCTGCCCACCTGATTACTTTAAAACAAGGTTTATTTAATTTGCCGCATAGCCCAATCCTGTCTTATAAAAATTTTTGGGGCACCTATGATTCGCTGCAAATTGTATGCGAATATTTAAAAAAAGAAAACAAAAACGAGTGTCAAAAACTGCTGGATTCATTATTGGCATTTTGTGAAAATACAGCGACTCATCTTTTTGAATTTAAAACCCATTTAGATGATTTTGCAGAAAGGCTGAATGTATTTTATAATACGGTTTCAGGCCATGATGAATCAGAATTATACTGGTGGATTACGGCAATGCAACAAAATACAGAAGCCATCTATGAGTCATTAAAAAAATTCACGCCCTGGGTTTTCCAAAAAGAGATTCCTTTAAAATTCAAAGAACATCCCCTGTTTTTTACCATTCCCAACCTGGTTGAATTATCAGAACTTAAAAGCAGCTTGCATGAATTATCATTGGCAGAAGGATTGAGTACAGCCGAAAGAGAATGGTTAGCGCAAATGAAAGATGAAATGTATGCTGCATCCGGTAAAGGAACCGCCCTTTTATTAAGCATACAAAAACACTGCACCGCCTGTGAACATTTTTCTGACTTTACCTATGATTTTTTATACGATACCTCCCAGCATTTATTTGTAATAGGATATAATGTAGAGGAACACCGCAGGGATGCCTCCTGCTACGACCTGTTGGCTTCAGAAGCCAGGCTGGCCTCATTTGTTGCCATTGCACAAGGCAAGGTACCCCAGGAAAACTGGTTTGCTTTGGGGCGCAGGCTCACCAACCAATCGGGCATTGCTGTTTTACTTTCCTGGAGCGGATCTATGTTTGAGTACCTGATGCCCAACCTGGTAATGCCTACTTATGAAAGCACCTTGCTTGATAACAGCAATAAAGGAGTTGTAAAACGCCAGATAGAATATGGGAGGCAACATAATACTTCCTGGGGAATTTCAGAATCCTGTTATAACGTGGTAGATGCACAATTAAATTATCAATACCGTGCATTTGGGGTACCGGGCCTGGGCCTTAAGCGTGGCCTGGGTAAAGATTATGTGATTGCTCCTTATGCCAGCGTGATGGCCTTAATGGTAGATGCTCCGGCTTCTTATGATAATATTGAGCGCATGATTGCCAAAGGTTACCAGGGAAAATATGGGCTATATGAAGCGGTTGATTTTACTGCTTCCCGCCTGCCCCGGGGTTTGGATAATATCGTTATACAAACTTTTATGGCCCATCACCTGGGTATGAGTTTCCTTTCTTTAGCCTATGTATTACTCGATCAGCCCATGCAAAAAAGATTTGAAGCTGAGCCCCGGTTCCAGGCCACCCTTTTATTATTACAGGAACAAATACCCAAAGCCACCAATTATTATTCTGCAGTTACTGAAATAAGTGAAAATACACAGTCTTCAGTAGTATCCGATATCCGGGTAATAAAAACAGCCAATACGGCCATACCGGAAGTGCAGTTACTTTCAAATGGTAATTATCATGTAATGGTTACCAATGCAGGAGGAGGCTATAGCCGCTGGAAAGATAAGCTGGTAACCCGGTGGAAAGAAGATACCACCCGGGATAACTGGGGTATGTTTTGTTTTATAAAAGATGTACAAAAAAATAATTACTGGTCCAATGCATGGCAACCGAGCTTAAAAGAACCGAAAGTGTATGAATCTATATTTTCCCAGGGCCGGGCAGAGTTCAGGCGCATTGACCATAAAATTGAAACCCATACTGAAATTATTGTTTCACCTGAAGATGATGTTGAAATAAGAAGGATACAGGTATCTAACCGGGGCAATCAAAAAAGAGAATTAGAAATTACAAGCTATGCAGAAGTTGTAATGAATATTGCGGAAGCCGACCATGCACACCCGGCATTCAGTAATTTATTTGTAGAAACCCAAATCGCCGAACCCTATCATTCCATCTTATGTAAAAGGCGTCCCCGCTCAAAAGATGAAATACAACCCTGGATGTTTCACCAGTTTAAAATGAACGACAAACAGCCGGATTCTATTTCTTATGAAACCGACAGAAGTAAATTTATTGGCCGGGGAAACAACATCATCAACCCGGCAGCCATGCAAGAAGCCGGTTTACTAAGCAATACCGTAGGATCTGTATTAGACCCGGTAGTGGCCATTCGTTATCGTTTTATTTTGGATGCGGAAGAAACCATAAGTTTTGATATTATAAATGGCGTTGCTGAAACGGAAGAAACAGTAAACAGGTTGCTCGAAAAATACCAGGATAAACATTTTAGGGATCGGGCATTTGAACTTTCATGGACGCATAGCCAGGTCACCATACGCCAAATAAACGCAAGCGAAGCCGATGCCCAGTTATATGGAAAAATGGCAAGCTCCGTCATTTATGGTAATCCCTACTTAAGGGCCGAGGCTTCTTTACTGTTAAAAAATCATATGGGGCAAAGTGCCTTGTGGAGTTATTCTATTTCGGGCGACCTCCCGATTGTACTCTTACAAATATCCTCTACCGAAAATATAAAATTGGTAAAGCAAATGATACAAGCCAAAGAATACTGGCAATTAAAAGGATTGAGCGTGGATTTGTTTATATGGAACGAAGATGAAAGCGGGTACCGGCAAACCCTGCAAGAGCAGGTACAAAATATGGTTTCTGCAAACATCAGCTTTAATACAGCCGGGCGCCAGGGAGGTATTTTTGTAAGACCCCTGGATCAAATTTCACCCGACGACAGGATACTTTTACAAGCGGTAGCCCGTGTTATTATATCCGATAAAAAGGGCACCCTGGCCGATCAGTTAAATAAAAAATCCGGCGCAAAAAATAAAATGCCGCCCTTTATTCCCTCATTAGGATATAACCCATTAGCCGAGGAGGCATTACCGGTTCCGGAAAGAATTTTCTTTAATGGTTTTGGTGGGTTCTCTGCTTCGGGGCATGAATATATTATTACATCAAAGAAAGAAACGCCTGCACCCTGGGTAAATATAATTGCCAATAAAAAACTGGGCACCGTAATTTCAGAACGGGGCTCCTCTTATACCTGGTTCGAAAATGCACATGAATACCGGCTTACACCCTGGCATAACGATCCCGTGAGTGATGGAGGTGGAGAAGCCTTTTACATTCGTGATGAACGTACCGGTTACTTTTGGTCGCCGATGCCGTTTCCTGCCAAAGGAAGAAATGAATATATTATAAAACATGGCTTTGGCTATTCGGTTTTTGAAAACCTGGAAGCCGGCATACAAACCGATGCAGAAGTTTTTGTAGATACGGATGCCGCCATAAAATTTGTAATTATTAATTTACAAAACCTTTCTGATGACGATCGTAAACTTTCGCTTACCGGTTATGTAGAATGGATCCTGGGCGACCTGCAGGCCAAAACAGGAATGCATATTATTACAGAATATGATGCCCTTACAGGTACTTTTTTTGCCTATAATAATTATAATAAGGAATTTGAAGGAAGGGTATGCTTTTTTAATACTGATGAGCCGGTAAAAAATTTTACTGCAAACCGTACTGAGTTTTTGGGCCGCAATGGCTGCCTTCAAAAACCCGAAGCCATGCAAAAAGAAAAACTATCCGGAAAATATGGCGCCGGGTTAAATAGTTGCGCATCCTTACAAATGAATTTTAATTTGGCTCATCAAGAAAAAAAACAAATTATTTTCCGGCTGGGTGCTGCAAAAAATAAAAATGAAGCCATAACTATGCTCAAGCAGTTTAAAGGGGCAACAGCCGTTATAGCTTCATTAAATAATGTGCACGACCAATGGAAGCGCTTGTTAACCAGGGTACAGGTACAAACGCCGGATAATGCCTTTAATTTTTTAGCCAACGGCTGGCTATTGTATCAAAATATAGCTTGCCGGCTATGGGGAAGAAGCGGATTTTATCAATCGGGTGGCGCTTACGGATTTAGAGATCAGTTACAGGATATTTTAGCAGCCATGCATGCCGATGAAAGCCTTGCACGCTCTCAAATTTTACTGGCTGCTTCCCGCCAGTTTAAAGAAGGCGATGTGCAGCATTGGTGGCACCCTCCCCTGGGCAGGGGTGTGCGTACGCATTGTTCTGATGACTACCTGTGGCTTCCTTATGCTACAGCCCGATACATTACATATAGCGGGGATGTGGGCATCTTACAAGAACCTATCTCCTTCTTAGAAGGCCGTTTGCTAAATGCAAATGAAGAGTCGTACTACGATTTGCCAAATATTTCTTCAGAAAAAACCAGCTTATATGATCATTGCAAACGGGCCTTGCAACATGGATTCCGTTATGGCGTACATGGCTTGCCCCTGATAGGAGCCGGTGACTGGAACGATGGTATGAACCTGGTAGGTAAAGAAGGTAAGGGAGAAAGTGTATGGCTTGCTTTTTTCTTATATGATGTAATTCGGAAATTTAAAGAGATAGCCATACTGCAAAAGGATGATGCATTTATTACGGAATGTGAAAAGCAGGCCGAAAAAATAAAAGAAAATATCCAGGCAAATGCCTGGGACGGGGATTGGTATTTACGTGCCTTTTTTGATGATGGTACCCCACTCGGCTCATCGAAAAATGAAGAATGTAAAATAGATTCTATTTCACAAAGCTGGTCAGTAATTTCTGGCGCAGGTGATGAGGAGCGTACCCGTAAGGGCATGGAATCTTTATACACACATTTGGTAAGAAAAGAAGATAAACTAATTCAATTATTAAACCCCCCCTTTAATAAATCTAATATTGATCCCGGTTATATAAAAGGCTATGTGCCGGGTGTAAGAGAAAACGGTGGGCAATATACACATGCGGCTGTATGGACTGTAATGGCGTATGCAAAAATGAAAAATGAGGCACGCACCTGGGATCTTTTGCAAATGCTGAACCCGGTAAACCATGGTAAAGATGAAGAGAGCATTGGGCTCTATAAAACCGAACCTTATGTAATGGCAGCCGACGTGTATGGGGTAGCTCCGCATACCGGGCAGGGTGGCTGGACCTGGTACACCGGGTCGGCAGGCTGGTACTACCAGTTAATGATTGAATCTTTAATGGGATTGTATATAGAAAATGATAAACTTTTTCTTAACCCCTGCATTCCTCCCCAATGGGATGATTTTAAAATGCAATACCGCTATAAAAATACCGTATATGAAATTCAATATAAAAGACAGGCTGGTAAAGCACAGGTGGAATTAGACGGCAGTAAGATAAATGAAAAGTATATATTATTACAGGACGACCAAAAGCCGCATTCCGTTATTTATTATTTTCATTAGCCCGTTAAAAAAGCACAACTTATAAAGCCGTGCTTTTTTTAGATGATAAAACGGGAGGAAAACTAAGTGGCTTTCTGTGTGTCCTTTTCAGCAAATAAGTTTTCGAAGAAATGCATGAGTCCAGATACAGGCCCCTCCATTTTATTCGTATTATCATCAATGGTATCGTCTTTTATGAGGCGTCCTACTTGCAGGTCGGGTGGTAAATAAACTAAAATATGATGCCGTTGCCCGGCCAGGTAACTTCTTATTTTTACAGCATCGCTACCCGCTTCTTCTTTGAGTGTGTGTACGGCTACCTGCGAAATTTTGTTCATGAGTTCATCCGTATCTGCCGGGTGTATATGGCAATAGCTGGCCAGTGCAGAAATAATATTTTCTTTGTATTCTCCAAAAATATCTATTAGTAAATTTTCTGAAGCGGGTTGATTACTTAAATATAGCGCCCCCTTATCAGTAGATCCAAATTTGTACAGGCCTGCCAGTACCGAAGTAACAAGCGCCTGTTCCATTTCTTTTTTTCTTTTATTTGCATGATCTGTTTCTTTTTCGATGTTGGGGCTTATTTTAGAAAACGTATCCATGCCCAGCTTATTCGTTACGGCTATTATAATATTACTCATATATCCTGTTTTTGATGATAAGATAAACAGGGCATTTTTTATGCCAACCTCGCCATTTATCATTCCGGTTATATTTTGCGGAATGAAATGTGATAAATTCATTTGCTATTGGTATGATTTTTTCATTTGGAAAAGGTATGCAACCAAAGAAGATTTTGATAATTGATGATGAAGCCGATTTTGGAATATTACTGAAAAAGTATTTTGAGCAACGAAACTGCATTGTAGTAGTTGCCAATACATTAGAAGAGGGTCTTGCTTTATTGCCCGACTGCAGGCCCGACTATATTTTTTTAGATAACAATCTACCGGATGGAAGGGGTTGGGGCAAAGTAGATTATATACTGGCAAACTATCCCGAGGCACAGTTAAACCTGGTGAGCGGCCATTTTGTTCCCAAAACCACGGCTCAAAATTTTAAAATTATTGAAAAACCGCTTTCTATAGAAGAGCTTGATTTTATATTTAAAAATGACACGCTCCCTTTAAAACCGTATGGATATACCGATATGAATGCCGAATAAAAATGTAGAAAAAAATATACAATTTTTTGTGAGGAAAATACTTTACAGCTATATATTGACAAATATATTCTGCAACGATAATGAATAAAAAACAATAGCAGGATGTTTAATATTTAATGCATCGTTACAGAAAATGCACCTGAAACCGAAACATATTCGAAATTCGGCGATATGAGTATCCCAGAAAAATATCCCTTGATGATTTTATTTTTCTTGTCGAAAACCGTAATAGTGGTGCTGCCGTCTAAGGCAGTGAACTTGCAATTTGATTCTCCATGTGGCAGGCAATCAGCAGAAACATATAGAAAAGAAGATCCACCATTTCGTGTACCATTTACAGTTACAGTGTTGCATGGAGGAATAAGCCCTGTTTTATCATCCCCGTTTACACACCATTGGTATGTTCCCGGGCCGTTCCCTTTTACCCCTAATCCAAATCCCATTGATTGTATTACAGAATCATTTTCATTTAACTTCTGAAATCCGGTGACCCCAATATTCCACTGGTTATTCACATAATAGGCTGTTTCCTGTAAGGTTCTTGAAGAAGCCGCCAATGGCTCTTTAAGCTCATATAATAAGCCCTCTGAAGTATTACGGCTGTTTAAATAGAAATAATTTTTTTTATCTAGTATATGTATCCGGCAATAGAGGATAATTTTTGTTTGCTCCCCTTCAGGCTGGAATGAAAGTGTAATAAGAACAGGATTATGTTGTGGTACTTTAGATGGAGCCGTGTAGGTTCCTTTATCAAATTGCAAATGGGTTAATTTAAAATTTCCTTCCTCAGGATTTTGGTTTGAAAGAGCCTTCCCGCCTATTGTCCATTGCTCGCTTTTAATAAAAGCATCTCCGGGAATATCATTAACGATTTGTTTCACTTTCAATGTGATGGTTGCGTTTGGTGGAACCGTAATTTCATCACCAGGTAAAAAGATATAACTATTTGTAGATTTTAATGTGGAATCTTGCGCATTTGCAATAAAAACAGATATACATAAAATGAGTATAGTTATTATTCTTTTCATGTGCTATTTTTTTTAATTACATCCTGAACATAGCAGCACAGCTTATTGAATCCTGTACTAAAATTTTCAACATTCCGATTATTACCGGGAGTATAAAATTTCCCAAAATTATTTATTTACTGATCGTGTTATTTAGTTTGGTCCAGTCAATACTTTCAATAATTTTATTTGCTACAACTGCCGGTGCTTCTATAGTGACAATAAAATTTTCAATAAACGGCGATTGTTGTTTATGAATAAACGGATATTTTGTATAGCCTCCGGAATGCATATTGACGCCTTTCCAGTTTCCAAAGAACAACATGGTTTTTTCTTCCGGTGGATCCAATTCACTGGTTGGAGCAAGATATAGCTGCCATGCATAAGTCACACCACGGATACGAAGTTCTTTGGATTTGTCTTTAGCGCCGATGATATAGTTTTCCTTTAAATAAGGGGAATTGGCGGCAATAGATAATTCGGCTGTTTGCATGGTCTGTAAACGATACATATTTTGTGCAGCTACTGTAACTGCTTTGTGATTATTATTTGAATTTTCTACAACCTGTTGATTATAGTATTGAATGGAATCCTGCAACATTTTGCCATAGTCAGAATTGGGATTAAGGGAAAGTTTCAGGTCAAAAAAATCGCTACACATAAATATGGGGCGGAATGGAGCAGGGTTGTTTGCAATTTGTGTGGTGTAGCCATTTTTTTCTTCCGTGATTTGCCAGCCCATTTTTTGAAGCGGATCGGGAAATACATCGTCAAAAATTTTTACCGCTTTACTGATTACTTCTTTTTCCGATCGTCTTTGCTTTCTGCATTCGTAATCGAATTTTCCAGTTCGTGTCGTACGAAAAGTTCCTTTAACAGGAATAGATACTGTCTGCTGTTTCCATGACAAGTAAGCCTGCATCATTCCATTAAATGTTCCTTCAATTGTACCACCTTTAGGAGCATCATAGCGGGTAACCGTAACTATAAAATCTTTCGGATAAGCCTGCAAGGTGTAGCCGTACACTTTTGGATTTGTATTGTAAACCAGGTAAGCAGCAAGAGAATCGTTCTTATCATCCTCATTGGATTGAGTCCAATGGTAATTGCCAATTTTTGCAGGAAAGTGTAGTTCAAACCGCTGGTCTGTTTGCTGGTTATTTGCAGGGAAATAGGTAATAAGATAACTGTAAGATTCTGCAAGATCATTCGGGTCATCTTCACTCATTGGGTCACATGTAAGGGATTCTGATTTGGAAATATTTAATTCTTTACACTCAAATGAAATATTGCTTTGTGCCTTAGGGTAAGTCCATAATAGTATAACAAAAATTGGGAGTAAGCCTGCTATAAAATTTCTATTCATTTTCAGATATCAATTATTATATTTTTACAAACTCAACCCTCCTGTTATTGGCTTTTCCATCGGGAGTAGAATTGTCACGAATGGGTTTGCTGTCTCCAAATCCTTTAGTGGTAAGGCGTGAGCCATCAATTCCCATACTAACCAATTGAGCTTTTACTGCGTTTGCCCGTTGTTGAGAAAGTGTAAGATTATGAGCAGCATCTCCGGTATTATCAGTATGGCCATCTATTTCAAATTTTAAATCCGGGTTAGCTTTTAAAACATCTACGATCATATTCAACGTGCCCATACTTTCCGGCTTAATGTTGGATTTGTCAACATCAAAAGTAATACCATGAGTAATGATCTTAGCATCTGTAAACTTTTTACCAATCATATTCATACCACCACCTTCAGCGAGCCGGATATTTGTTACCACAGCTTTACCGCTTACTCTTATTCCGAACTTGTTGATTGGTAAAGTTGCCACCTGCGGAATAACATATATCCTGTTTTGATCCAGGTATATCTTCATTTGCTTATTGCGGTAGGCGATTGAAATATGATGCCATTTATTTACAAAGTTTTCGTCTTTAACGTTATCCTTTAGATCGTACGGTGAATTGCTCTTGAGATTACCACTAAAAAAACCAAGCGATTCCGGAGAGAGATCCCAATCGTCATAATCTTTTATGGGATTGTCATCTCCATAGAAATTAAGACCCACCCAGGGATCTCTGAAATCTTCTCCGTCGGAATGTGGTGAATACATATCAAATTCCACGGTGAAGGCCTCAGGCATATATCCTGATTTCTTCTTCATTCTGGGCTCCAGTACTGCAGCATGATCACCACCTTCACCGGAAACCAGCGCAAACACATTTTTACTGTCAAAACGGTTAACCTGGCCTTGCCCGTAGCCCAATATCCAGTGAGCTGGTAATTCTCCTTCCTGGTCTTCTGAAAAATCATCAGCGAAGAAAATTGAGTCTCATGGTACAAAATCAAAGTTCTTATATGTTTTCATAGAGGGCAGTTCTGGTGAATTTGCCGGTGAACTAATCTTGCTTTTACTATCTTCTGATGTTGAACTGTTATTTTGTTTGCTGTTCTTGCCTTCTGCTTTATCTATCGCTTTATTGGTAGCATCCGCTGCATCATTTTCTGCATGGTTGGCTGCTTCACTCTTTATACGGTCTTTTATTTTTTTTAAAATTTGTGCCTGGCTATAAGAGCAACTTATTATGGTACATACCACAAAACTTAAAATTTTATTTTTCATGTGTTCATTATTTTATGATGTGGCGGCTCCTGTATGCTGATACTACAGGGCCGTGCCCATTATTTGTAGATTTCATTTTAAACAATTGTCAAGCCAAAGGAAGCAATAAAATAAAGTATAATCAATCGCATAAATGGATGATTTTTTATGCTTACATGAGAAAGCCGGCAAATGAAAGGAAAAAAATTAATGGGTGTAGTTTACATTTTCTTCAAAGCCTTTGCTACCGCCTGTGCCTTGGAATTTACATGGAGTTTTTCATAAATATGCCTTATATGGGTACGTACGGTGCTGATGCTGATAAAATATTTTTCACTCAGTTTTTTATAACTCAGGCCCTCTACCAGTGAATGGAGGATTTCAGATTCACGGGTGGTAAGATTAAAAACTTCCCTGGTATTACTGTTGTTTTTTTGAAAAGATTCTATTACCCGCCTGGCAATAGAAGCGCTCATAGGCGCCCCTCCCTGGTATAAAGACCGGATGGCTTCTAAAATTTCTTCAGGGGCTGTTTTTTTTAGCAGGTAACCGGAGGCCCCCGATTTTATGGCTTCGAAAATTTTTTCATCATCTTCAAATACAGTAAACATAAGCACCAGCACGTTATTAAAATTCTCTTTTACAGTTACAACGCCTTCTATCCCCGAAATGTGCGGAAGGCCAATGTCCATAAGTACTACATGGGGGCTGGTTTTATGAAATTCACTTACTACATTCAGGAGGTTGCCAAATTCTGCTACGCATTGCATATCCGGGGCATCATCAATAAGATTTCGCAGCGAACGCCGCAAGGAATTATTATCTTCTATGATTGCCACTTTTATCATTACCTGCAAAAATGAATGTTATTAAAAGATTTTGGTATCATATATTTATCCGATTTTTACCTTCAACCCGATGGCTGTTCCTTCATTTATAACTGAATGAACAGTTAAGGTTCCTTTTATTTCGGCTGCTCTTTTTTTCATACTGCTCAAACCATTACCCGTTGAACTGTTTTGTATATAAAAACCGCTTCCATCATCTTTTATAATTATTGTTAATAGCAAAGATTTATAATCTACATATATTTCAGCATAGTGGCAACCTGAATGTTTTACCAGGTTATTAATGGCTTCTTTCATTATTAAATAAATATGCTGCCTGGTTTCCATGGGTAAATGAAGTTGCCGGATATTTTCATGAATATGAAAAGTATAATTGATTCCCTTCGCTTCAAATATTTTAGCCGCAAAAGTTTTTATTCTTAAAAGAAGGCTTTCCAGCGAATCTTTACCCGGGTTAATGCTCCATACAATATCGTCCATTCTTTCCATAAGGGAAAGAGAACTTTCTTTAATTTCCCTTAACCTATTTTCGGTTTCGTTTTCGCTTTTTTGATGCAAAGCGATTTCGCTTAAAATTGAAATAGAACTTAAGGTAGAGCCAATATCATCATGCAGGTCTATAGAAATTTTATTTCTCAATTTTTCAATTTTCAGAAACTGGTTTATACGATAGCGGTATAATATATATAAACCTACAACAATGGCTAATAATACAAGTGCCGCAAACCACCATTGTTGCCATATAGGCGGCCTGATGTAAAATTGTAATGATATAATTTTATCAGCATTAATTTCATTAGCATTTTCCCCTTTAAGCAATAGGTGATAATACCCGGGGGAAAGGTTTGCAAATTCAACTTCTCCGTGTGTTCCTGCATAACGCCAGTCTTTGTCAATTTCTTTTAATTTATAATAATAATGATTTTGCAACGGGTTATTGTAATCTGTTACCGCCCAGGTAATAGTAAAATGATTATTTCTTGGGCCAAATTTCATGGTTTTAGTTGTATCAAAAGAAATGGTACGCCCGTTTACCATTACTTCAGCCAGCCTGATATGGGGTACAACATTTAAGGCATTTATCAACTTTGCGGGGCTAAAGGCTGTGAGGTAACCAGCGCTGCCAAAAATCATAACACCGTTTTTTTTGCAATAGAGAGTACCCTCCATATCATTGGTAACCAAACCATCTGAAACGGTAAAACGTTCATACTTTTTGGTATTGAAATTATACAACAATAATCCTTGCTGTGTAGCCATCCATAAATGACCCAGGCTATCCATTGCGATAGCGCTTATGGGCTTGTCCATTTGTACGGGCAATTCTATTTGCTCCAATGAAAAGTTGGTAGTATTCCAGTAAAAAATATGAGTACCCGAAAAAGAAAAAACCTGGTCTTTATAATATAATAGGTGAGCAGTACTAAACGTGCGGCCCAACTGCTTTTCGAAAGGTTTTGAAAACTGTTGGGTACCCGCTTTATACAATATAATTCCTTCATCTAAATCAGCAAACCAGATATTATGATACTGATCTTCTACGGCTTCCGATACTACCAATGGTTTCGGAAAGCCTCCCTGGCGTATAAAATATCTCAACACCTGCTTATACATATTTTCATTATGGTTTTGCTTCCAAATTCCATTCCTCCACGGCAAAACCCACCAATTATTTTCATGATCTTTTAAAAGCCCGGTGATAAAATTATCTGAGAGGTTATTTTTAACCAGGTATTGCAAAGGGTCATAAGATTTTTTTTGGGTAGAAAGGTCAATATCTAAAATTCCATGGTTGGTACCCACTTTCAATTCATTTCTTCCTGAGAATGCCAGGGAAAGGCAACTGATATAATTATTTTGAACAGCGTAGCTATAATCAGCCAGTTCCTGCAGTGTATCATTATATAGTTTTAAAAAATATTTCCCTTCTCCGCCAGCCAATATATTTCCATTCCACTCTAGTAATGGAACATCCTGCCCGGTAATATCTTTATCAAAAATATGATGGCGGAATAATGTTTTTTCCGGGTTATAAAATATAAGGCCATCCTTGGTACCCATCCAAAGCCAGTTATTGTTTGATGTGTACAGGTTATTCACTTCGGTTTCTTTAGGGATACCATGGGGAATAGAAAACTGAATAAATTTCCCGGTGTTGGGATTAAACCCTTTAAAGTTTCCATTGAGGCATATTAGGTAACCTTTATCGGCATCCTTAATCTCAGCTATTGAAGTAATATTCTTTTCATAAGGATACACTTGCATTTTCCTGTACAGGGGATCAAACTCAATGAGTCCATTACTCCAGGTACCTGCCCAAATTTTTCCATTATGGGCGATGCATAAACTGGTAAATAAAGTAGGTGATTGGTTATGCGCTACATTTGCTTCTTGCAGGGTCTTATGTAAAACAGCATCATAACTCCACAACCCGTTAAAATTAGTAAACCATACTTTGCCTGTTGCATCAATCGCTAATCCCGTAATATTGTGATTTACTAAAAAATCTTTTTTTTTGCCGGGGATAGCAATAGGATACAATTTTTTGGTTTTTTTATCCAAATAAAAAAGGCCGGTGGTTGTACCTGCATAGAGGTTGTTCTTTTTATCAATGGAAAGGCAGTTTATAAAACCGGGGCTTCCCGGTTGCAGCATATACCTGGTAAACCGGTTTCCGGCCGCATCATAAGAATTCAGTCCATTTTGCGTACCAATCCATATGAACCCGTTAGCATCCCCGGCAATTGCATTTATAAAATTATTGCTAATAGAATTTGGATGATGAGGATCCTGTTTAAAAACAGTAATGGAAGAACCATTCATTAGGTTAAGCCCCGAGGCGGTGCCTATCCATACGAAATCGTTCCTGTCCTTATATACGCAGGTTACCTTATTATCGCTTAAGCCGTTTTGCTCCGTAATTTTTCTCAAAGCTACCTGCCCGCTTACCTGGCAAAAGGAAGGCAAGCTGTATATAAAAGAAACCAGCAGGGAATAAAATTTTACAAGTATTCTTAGATTTCGCATGGGTTATTCCAATTGAAAGAAAATCTTTGCCTACTTAAGGATAGATCTTACTGCTAATTTATGAAATAAAAGACGGTTGTATATTTCCTTATTTTGAACCGTAAGCCTACATTGAATTGATCGGGTAATTACCCAAATAGCTTTCCCCCCCTGTGGAGCCACATGAAGAGTGTATAAAATAAAAAGAGTGACCCCTCAGGGACTCGAACCCTGGGCCTACTGATTAAGAGTCAGTAGCTCTACCAACTGAGCTAAGGAGTCAATTAAAAAATTTTGTTTAAAGAACTTTTCAAAAAATTCATTTTGCCAGGATATCAATTTTTACAGCCAGTTTATGATCTTTTTCTGTAACGATATCTCCTGCATCATGTGTGCTTAACCAAATCTCCACTGTATTGTATTCATTTTTCCAGCAGGGATGGTGATCCATTTTTTCTGCTGCAAATGCAACCTTGGTCATAAAGGTAAAGGCTTCTACAAAATCTTTAAATTCAAATTTACGGTAAAGCTTATTATTTTCTTCTTGCCATATCATATTATAAGGTTTTCCCTGTTTTTAATTTTTTCAAAAGGAATTTCATTTACCAATTGCACGGCCGGCAATAATTTTAATGCAGCTTGCAAACTCTTGCTATCCAGGTCATCGGCACACTCACCGCTGATGAGCCATACAAAATCCAAATGCCTGAATTCAGGAAGTAAATATTCCCCGTCATCCTGGTTATTGTACAAAAAATGAACAATGCCGGTTCCTGGCACTTTGTATTCATACACCGAAAAAAAATAATCTCTTCCTTTCTTATGCAATTGCACTTCTACTGAATGATTGATGTACATTTTAAAACCCAGTACCTCGTTAATATTCCAGGTAAGTAAATAATCTTTTACCGGCGCTACAATTCCCAGTATACAGGTATATTCAAAAAAACTTTCTACTAAACTGGCTTTATCTATTTTTAATTTCATGCAGCGTACCCTTTAAGCGCTTTATTCAGAAACGAAATGTGCCTTACCAATGTAAACCTAAAATGTGAGTTGAAAAAACATTTCTTGTTTATCTCTAATTACTTTTACCCGGGTGGTTTCCCCTTTTGAAAATTTTCCCAGGGCTTTCATATAAGCCTGCATATCGCTTATTTTATAATCACCCAGTTGTACTACTACGTCACCATGCTGTAAACCGGCTTTTTGTGCAGGCCTGCCTTCGCTTACGCCATCAATATATACCCCTGTGCCACTATAGCTGTAATCGGCCATAATACCCATGGTTACTTTAAAGCTGCTGCTGGCCATATTCACTTCCCGGGTTTTTGTAAAGCTTAGCTTATCCAGCTCATCGGTACGGGTTAAAATGTTTTTGATATAATCTACCACTTTCACCATACCGTTGTAATTTATTTTATCTGCATCATCGCTGGGTTTATGATAATCGCTATGTATGCCGGTGAAGAAAAACAGCACCGGAATATTTTTTAAATAAAAAGAAGTATGATCACTGGGGCCGGTGCCGCTGCTATCCATTTTAATTTTAAAGTAAGGGTCATTGGCTAAAATCAGTTTGCCCCACTCGGGCGAAGTGCCATAGCCTCCTATGGTTAAGCCATGTGTACTGTCATTCAGCCGGCCAACCATATCCATATTGATCATATAGTTTACTTTCTCCAAATCAAAATTTGAATGATCTACAAAATATTTAGAACCGAATAAACCCAGTTCTTCACCGGAAAAAGCAAGAAATAAATAGTTATACTTTTTTAAACCTGAGGTGGGTACCCATTTGGCCAACTCAATAAGCGAGGCCGTGCCACTTGCATTGTCGTCAGCTCCATTATGTATCATGGGAACCTTACCTGCGTACAGTGAGTTGTGGTCTTCGCCATAACCCAGGTGATCGTAATGCGCACCAATTACTACCCAATATTTAACGCCATTGTTTATCATACCCACCACGTTGTGGCCGGTGCGTACCTGGTTTTCAGATTTAATAATTAAATCCAGGGCGGGTATTGATTTCCCGGTAAAATATTTTTCCTGTATATCCTTACTGATGTATATCACCGGAATGGAAAGCGCCGTGGTTTTACTTTTAGGATTATATTTTAAATTATCATCTACTGATGAACTGTTGTAAAGAATAATGGCTTCGGTTCCTTTTTTTATTGCTTCCCGGCATAAGTTGCTAATGTATTCTTCCAGGTCAAAATGGGGATTGTCTTTATTTTCCTCTAATCCATTTTTTAAATCAAATAAAAAAACAGGGTACTTTCGGTTGGTAGGAATATAGCTGAACGATTTATTAATATCGGATGATAGTGAAAGAGGAAACCAATCTTCATATAAAGAGAGGCTGGCTTTATCAATATGTAATGATGTGGCAGGCAGCAATACTCTTCCGTCATTCACTTCAAAGGGTTCTAAATAATCATTTTGATGGGAGAGCGGTGAAAGGCCTGCTTTTTTAAACTGATCGCTTATATATTGCGAAGCTAATTTTTCGCCTTCTGTTCCGGTACGGCGACCTTCTAACCGGTCTGCCGCTAAAAACTCAACGGATTGTTGCAGCCCGGCTTTTAGCGCCTCGTCGCTTTGAATACTTTTTTGAGCAAACCCGGTTTGTGCAACGAGCAGTAAAGCAATAAAAATATTTTTCATGTGTAGTATGGTTGATTTTGAGCAAAGGTAAAAAACCAAAACTGATGAGGCATGTTATTTATATATGTTTACGAGATTATGACGAATCTTTTGTATTAATAGGTATTTGTTAACTTTACTCTTTAAATAACCATTCTATGAAATTTAATTTATGTGCCGGTTTTGTAATATCTCTCTTACTATTCACAGCCTGTAAAGGTGATGCCCAATTGCACGAAGTAAAGCCTGCTGAATTTGAATCTTTGATAAAAGACAGCACAGTGCAATTATTAGATGTACGTACGGCAGATGAGTTTAATACTGACCACCTGGCACATGCCATGCAGGCAGACTGGACGAGAAAAGATGAATTTGCCAGGCGCACCGCTTCACTCAATAAATCAAAACCGGTGTACCTGTATTGCTTAAGTGGCGGGCGTAGCGCTGCCGCTGCAGAATGGCTCAATAAAAAAGGATATACAACTTATAACCTGCAAGGGGGTATTAACGCCTGGAAGCAGGACCATAAACCGGTGGAGCAAATAAAAACAGCAACTCCCATCAGCTTGGCTGAATACTTATCCCGGATACCTATGGATAAAACCGTACTGGTAGATATTGGCGCAACCTGGTGCCCGCCCTGTAAAAAAATGAATCCTCAAATTGATTCCCTGGCGGCTGTGCATCCCAAAGAATTTATTTTAATAAAAATTGATGGGGGTGCCCAAACAGAATTATGTGCACAGTTAAAAGCGACAGAATTCCCAACTTTTATTGTTTATAAAGGCGGAAAAGAAAGCTGGCGCTTCACCGGTGAAACAGATATGAAAAATATTGCCGCCCAACTTAATTAAAGTGCAGATACTCAAAAATCTTTCCCAATTGGCGGGTATCTGTTCCATATATCGTAATTAAGCGCTGGCATATTCTCGTATTTTTGCCGCTATTACAAATTTTAATTGGAGCAAAAAATCAACATAGCCCTGGTGGGCAACCCCAATAGTGGAAAAAGCTCTCTTTTTAATGCCCTCACCGGCATGAACCAAAAAGTAGGAAATTTTCCCGGCGTTACTGTAGATAAAAAATCCGGCTCATTCAGGATTCATGAAAACCTGGTTGCCAAAATAACCGACCTGCCCGGCACATACAGCCTTTATCCAAAGCGGGATGATGAATGGGTGAGTTATAAAGTACTGCTAAACCAGGATCATACCATTAAACCCGACCTGCTTATTGTGGTGGCAGATGCCAGTAATTTAAAAAGAAACCTTCTCTTTTGTTCCCAAATAATTGATTTAAAAATACCGGTTGTAATTGCCTTTACCATGATGGACCTGGCAAAAAAACAAGGGACCCAAATAAATATACCCGGCCTCGAAAGAGAATTGGGAGTACCTATTGTAATGGTAAATCCCCGTAAAAACAAAGGGCTTACCGATCTGAAAAAAGCAGTATCACTCCAGGTAGAAAATATTAACAACCCGCCGGCCAGGGATTTTATAGACACTTCGGCACTGGCAACCAATGCTGTGAACAGCCTGCAGCAAATGTTCCCGGCTGTAAGCCGGTATGCAGCCGTACATTATTTAATCAATCATGAACACTTTAATCTTTCCGGCAATCAGCAGGAAAAGATAGAACAAATTGAAACCGACAATTCATTTAACCCGACGAAAACCCAGGCCGAAGAAATTATGCAGCGCTATAGCCGCATAAAAAAAATTATGCATAAAAATGTGACAGAAGAAGACACATTGAAAAAGCATTTATTTACGGATCAATTAGACGACTTATTATTACACCGCTTTTGGGGATACATTATTTTACTGGTTGTATTATTTATATTATTCCAAAGTGTTTTTTGGGTGGCACAATACCCGATGAATGCGATAGACTGGAGTTTTGGAAAACTTTCCGGCTGGCTTACACAAGTATTGCCGGCCAGCGGTTTTGCCGATTTATTAATTAACGGTATTATAGCCGGGCTAAGTGGTATTATCATATTTGTACCACAAATTATGATCTTGTTTGGGCTGGTTACTTTGCTGGAAGATACCGGTTACATGGCCCGGATAAGTTTTTTAACCGATAAGTTAATGCGAAAATCGGGTTTAAATGGTAAGAGTGTAATGCCCATGATCAGTGGTTTTGCCTGTGCTGTACCCGCCATTATGAGCGCCCGGAGTATAGAAAATAAAAAAGAAAGATTACTTACTATAATGGTTACTCCTTTAATGAGCTGCAGTGCCCGCTTGCCGGTGTACACCATCCTCATTGCATTGGTAATACCGGATAAATATTTTCTTGGTTTTTTAAGCTTGCAGGGCCTGGTAATGATGCTGCTTTATATGCTGGGTGTAATACTGGCATTAGCTGTGGCATGGGTCATGAAATTTTTTATAAAATCGGGTGGACGAAGTTTTTTTATTTTAGAATTGCCTGTTTATCGTGGCCCCAGGTGGAAAAACATTTTTACTACCATGCTGCAAAAGGCTAAAATCTTTGTAACCCAGGCCGGAAAAGTAATTATGGTGATCAGCTTATTATTATGGATATTAAGCAGCTATGGCCCCAAAGAAAAAATGAAAGCGGTAACAGCCTCTTTTAATGAACAAATACAAAAAAACCCGGAGAAAGCCGATGAATTAAAAGTGGAGCGGGGCACGGCCTACCTGGAAAATTCATTTGCCGGTATGCTGGGCCATGCAATAGAACCGGCTATTAAACCCCTTGGTTTCGATTGGAAAATTGGAATTGCCCTCATTACTTCTTTTGCAGCACGGGAAGTATTTGTGGGAACCATGGCTACATTATATAGTGTAGGGGGCGATGCGGATGAAAACAGCAGTACCCTTCGCCAAAAAATGGCCTCTGCAGTAAGGGCAGATGGAACTAAAGTATATACGCTTGCTACCGGTTTATCCTTACTTGTTTTTTATGTAATTGCCATGCAGTGCATGAGTACACTCGCCGTTGTAAAAAGAGAAACCAAATCCTGGAAATGGCCTGCCATACAATTTGGTTACCTTACTTTCCTGGCTTATACCATGAGTTTACTGGTATTTCAACTATTTAAATAAAAATTACCAATTGGTAGCATTTTTTATATTGTTTAATACCTGTGGGTAAATCTTACGGTACAGTTCATTTAATATTTCTTCTTTCCGGGGTTCCTGGTAATTTGTATTATTTATAATGTTCCAGTCTGATGAAGATAAGGCCCGGCTGTCACCGGTAAAGGATCCCCGCTCCTGTTCGTACCGGTAAGTATCACTAAAACTACGATTGCTGATTGTACGGCGGGTTTCCAGGTCCCTGATTTGTACTTCCATGCTGGCACGTGCATCAAAACGATATCGTGTTATGTTCACAGTTGCGTAAACCGTTTGGTTTACAGGATGGCCGCTGCTGTCTCTGCCCACTTCAATATTGCGACTTACACTACGGCTATAGGTATAGGGAACTGGGCGGGGTATGTCCATATTCCGCAGGGTGAGGTTTACCACCCAATCAGGCCTTATATTTTCTCTTTGGGCCTGCCAATCGGTATAAAACCGGGCAGCATAGCGGCTTTCGTTATTATCATTTTGCAAATCCCTGAGTAATGTTTGCTGAAAATATTCGTTGCTGTAATTATATCCATAATTACCCCATCCGCCCGTATTGAAAAATGAATTATCCTGTACCGGGTTGACTACTACATTTACAATGGCATTTTCATAAGCTTCATTCATTTTTTCTTTACTGTCTTTATACCCCGGTATATAGGAACCTGATTTTTTAAAACTATTATAGGCTCTGCGGGCATTCTCCCGGCCGGCCTTGCTTATATAATTCATGCCTTCGTTATAATAATCTGATGCCGCCGATTCCTTAGCCTCTAACAATTCTGCATTGTAGCTAACAGGTGTTATTAAGGTAAAAGCCTGCGTATTACTCATAATAATGTTATATGCCTGCTGCAGTTTTTCGTATTGTGAAATTATATTGGACCACTTGCTCAAATCCCGGCTATTTTTATAGGAGGCGATGATATTTAAGTGGTCTTGCTGTATTTGTTTATATAAAATGGGGATCGCTGCAGTAGCTTCTTCATTACCCGGGTCTTTTGTAATTTTTTTTACAGCATCCGCTAATGCCTTATCGGCATCATTTCTTTCTAAAAAACTTTTATTGCTTTTACAGGCGCTTAAGGAAAAGAGGGCCAGTATAATGAGTATATATTTTTTCATGGTGGTTGTTGTATATATCCTATAGATAAAAATACGAAAGTAGCGTTTATTGGTTTGCTGAATTTTAACAAGAAAGAAGGAATTGGAATGTCAATTTTTCCGGGATTAATCGCTCCATTCATTCCATTTTTAAACATACTCAGCAACGAATATTTTAAAAATATTTTTTATTATAACAACTTTTTGAATGTCCATTTAGAATTTCCAGTTCTTCCACAAACAATTCTTTTATGATTTTTTTGGGGTCTATTAATTAGTAATTCATCCATAGAGCCTAAATTTTTATTTGATTTAAAATTTACCAATCGTTTCTGCAATTTCTTACCAAAATGGAATTTGGGTTTATTTTTTAATGCCCCAAATCCTGCCATTCATCCGGCTTAAATTACCTTTTATCCAAAAGCAAAAATTATTTTTAAGCTTTCTTTATTTCGTAAGAGCCAGTTAATCAATAATATATAAGGATATATGTACCTTATTACCGCCTACTACCTTTAAAAAGATAGTAGTATGTGTTGCATAGTACCAAATAATTTATATCTTTGTGTTGTCATTGGGAAATAAAGGCGCTAAGACAGAACAATTCCGGAAATGGTTCAATCGTCGTCACCTCTTTAAAACCCGGTGAAAAGTATAGCCATGAATTTTTTAAACAATTAGCCATGAACATTGATAACACAGCTAGCCAAATGCGGAAAGGGATTTTGGAGTTCTGTATCCTGTCGGTAATAAAAAGAGGAGAAGCTTATCCTTCTGATATTATTGATATGATGAAAGCTGCCAACCTCACCATTTTTGAGGGTACCCTATATCCTTTATTAACCCGGTTGAAAAATGCAGGATTGCTTACCTATCGTTGGGTAGAAAGCAATAGCGGGCCACCAAGAAAGTATTTTTCACTTACAGAGAAGGGTGCCCAGTTTTATGCTGAACTGGAAACCACCTGGAATGAACTGGCCAATGCCGTACATAGTATTACTCAAAAACCACAATAAAGTCAACAAAAAAAGTATAGCCATGATTTTTGTTGAAAAGACAACTTCAACTAACGAAACAAAAAAAATTAATAAGCCATGAAACAAGTAATCAATATCAATTTCCAGGGCCGGGTAGTACCCATTGAAGCCACTGCATTTGATATTTTAAAAAATTACACCGATAGCTTAAACAAGTATTTTGTAAATGAGCAGGGGAAAGATGAAATTATAAATGATATTGAAAGCCGCATCAGCGAACTTTTCCAGGAACAATTAAAAACAGGAGCCACTTGTATTACCGAAGAGGATGTACATGCGATCATCAGGAGTATGGGCCGCCCCGAAGATTTTGATGAGGCAGAAGCAGATACTTCACATGCACAGGATGCCCAGCCAGGTGAAAGCCACACCCAGCCTAATTTTACATTTGGCCCCGGCGCCGGTAACCGTAAATTGTACCGGGATGAAAATAATAAAGTTCTGGGTGGGGTATGTAGCGGTATTGCCAATTATTTTGGTATTGATGCCATCATCGTCAGGGTTATTTTTGCCATACTCTTATTTTCGGGTATTGGCTTTATTGCCTATTTATTATTATGGGTAGTGGTGCCAAGTACAGCCAGCACTGAAATCGGCGGACAAAGAAGAAAACTGTACCGGGATAATGATCATAAGATTATTGCAGGGGTATGTGCCGGCCTGGGAAGTTATTTTGGCGTACCTGTGTGGTTACCTCGTTTATTATTTCTTATTCCGTTCTTATCCTTTGCGTTTAAGTTTGGGCATTGGGGTATCCCTAATTTTATCTCATTTAGTTTTAGCCCTGGCTCATTGATCATTTACATCATTTTATGGTTGGTAATACCAGAAGCCCTTACCACATCAGAAAAATTAGAAATGAAAGGTGAAAAAGTGGACATGAATTCAATCAAAAATTCGGTGATGGAAGAAATGCAGGGCGTAAAAGAGAGGGCTCAAAAGTTAAGCAAGGAAGCCGCTACTTTTGCCCGTGAAAAAAGTAAAACGGTAGCATCTGATATTCACCAGGCGGCACACCGCAGCGGGCGTAGCCTGGGTGATATTATTGCCTTACTTTTTAAAATATTCTTTTACTTTATTGCCGGCAGTATTGCAATTGCACTTATTGTAGGTTTATTTGGCCTGGGCATTGCCGCAGTGGGTATATTCCCATTAAAGGATTTCGTTTTAAATGGTACAGGCCAAAACCTGCTGGCATGGGGAACCCTGGTGTTTTTTATTGCCGTTCCTATTATTGGAATTATTACCTGGCTTATACGCCGCATTACCCGGGTGCGTAAAGGAAGCGCAGCTTTAACCTGGATCTTTATATGCTTATGGATACTGGGCTGGGCCTGTTTTATTGGCCTGGTTGCAGGCTTAAGTAAAGACTTTAAGAAAAGCAATTCGCCCCAGGAAATATTTGTAAGCCTGGCAAATCCCCATGTAAATAAATTAGAAATTACAGCAGAGTCGCCATTTAAAACTTATCATCGCCGCCGGTGGAATCGCTTAGACCTTTTTGAAGCGCTGGACAGTGATTCTATTTTTGTTCAAAATGTAACCCTGCAAATTATTAAAACCCAAAGCGATAGTTTTAGATTATCGGTTATGAAACTGGCAAGAGGCAGAAGTCTTGAGGTTGCCAATAACACGGCTGCTGCCATTCCTTTTAAAACAGAACAGCAGGACAGTATTTTAATAATAGATAAAGGATTTGCGATTACGCCGCAACAAAAATTCAGGAACCAGGAAGTTATTGTAAGAATTTATGTTCCTGTAGGCAAGCAAATAAGGATTGATGAAAGTATTGGATGGTTCAATGTAACCCATGTAAGTTTCTTTAACGATGAAGATTGGGATTGGGATTTCGACAGTAAGAATACCCAGCATAACTGGGAACGCAATACCGATTATATTATGAAAGAAGATGGCCTTTATACTTTAGATGGCATAAAGGCAGATACCCCCGATGAGGAAAACAACTCATGGAGAAACGGAAGCCGCAGGAGAAATACCAGGATAAAAATAAATGAAAACGGAGTAGAAATAAATGAAGAAAATGGCCAGCCTTATCGTTACGACGAAAACAAAATAACGATACCTGAAGATTCAATAAAGCTGGATTTAAAAATGCAGCAGCAAAAACTGAAAGATTCACTGCTTAAAGTAAAAGAAAAAACAGAACAGGAATTAAAGAAGCTGAATGCACAAAAAGAAGGCGGAACGGCCTTTATAGGAACCATTATTACAGGGTTTAACTCTTTTATGTAAACCTCAGGAAGTTTCAATAGTTGAGTTGAAGTTGAAGCCAAAAAAATCCTGCCGAAAGGCGGGATTTTTTATTACATACTGGTACAGGTATTGTACGTATATACAAAAACAGGAAGTAAAGTACATTTTGTATTTTAGAGAAGGATTTTGAATTTGAAAATTACGGGATTATGAAAACATTATTAGTCGTTCGTCATGCAAAAAGTAGCGATGCTAAATCGGGCCAGCGGGATTTTGACAGGCCTTTACATGCCAGGGGCGAAAAAGATGCTATGGAAATGGCAGAAAAAATAGCCGGAAAAATTTTAAAAATTGATCGTTTTGTGAGTAGCCCAGCCCGCAGGGCAAGCGATACCTGTACATATTTTTGCAAAGCATTTAAAACATCAGCAAGTGAAATAAAATATGTACAGGAACTATACAATGCAGATTTGACTGCATTTTACGATGTGGTTTATCACTTAGATGATAATGATGATACCGTGGCTTTATTTTCACATAACCCCGGTATAACCCATTTTGTAAATAGCCTTTGTGCCGGTTTTAATATTGATAATTTGCCCACCTGTGCTGTGTTTGCGGTACAGTCGGAAGTGTTGAACTGGAAAGATTTTAAAAATACAGAAAGGGAATTCATTTTTATGCATTATCCCAAAGAATAAATTATCGTTTTTTTTTATTCACCAGGTACACACCGGCAGCAATCATGAATCCTGCTGTAATTTTTACAGTTGTTAAGGGCTCTCCCAGGAAAATCATAGCAATTGCGCCTGCAAATATGGGTTGTAAATAAATATAGGCGCTGGCAACAGATGCGCCTAGTACATCAATACCATAAATATTAAAAAGGTAAGCTAAAAAAGTGCCGCAAACTACAATAAGAGCCAGGTTGAGCCAGGCAAGGCTGGTGAGTTGCGGCCAGTTAATTTCCGAAAATTCCGTCCAGCAAAATGGGATCATGATGAACAAGCCAAATGTAAATGCCATACGCAATACCGTTACCATACTGTATTTGTTCATCAGTGGTTTTACCAAAATAAAATAGATAGAATACGCCACGGCATTTAAGATGAGCAGGATATCACCCCATAACATGTTGGGCGAATTTTGGTTTGCTGCATTGTTTTTTGAAAGAACCAGGAAACAAGCTCCTCCAATGCCCAGCCCCAGGCCAATTATATTTATTAAGCTATGCCGTTCTTTAAGTAACCATGCCGCCAGGATGGTAATTAAAATGGGCGTTGTGAGCATGAGCAAAGCCCCATGAATAGCCGTGCTATAGGACAATCCTTTAATAAATAGCATTTGGTTTGTAGCAATACCCATCAATCCGCATAAAAAGATCCGGAACATATCTTTTCGGTCAATCTGTGTTTTGGTCTTTTTAAAAAAGTATAAAACCCATAATAAAAGAGTTGCCACCAGTACCCTTACGAGGTTCAGGCCAAAGGGTTTCATAAAATGATTGTTCAGCAAGAACTTTATGGCTGAAAAATTAATGGCAAAAAAAAGGTTGGTACTTAATAAGGCAAAATGTGCCTTTACGTTTTGTTGATTTGTCATTGTAATGGTACAAATTTCGGTGATGGCATCACAATAAAAAAACCGTCCTTAAAAAAAGACGGTATTATACTTAATAAACCAACTAAAATAGATAGGTGCTTATTGCTCCGGTACGTTTTTAATCTTGTCTTTTATTTTGGCTTCTATTTCTGCTGCCATACCCGGGTTATCGAGTAACAGTTGCTTTACAGATTCCCTGCCCTGGCCCAGTTTATCGCCATTATAACTAAACCAGCTCCCGCTTTTTTGTACAATTCCCATTTCCACACCCATGTCAATTATTTCGCCCACTTTAGAAATGCCTTCTCCATAAATTATATCAAACTCTGCCTGGCGAAACGGAGGCGCTACTTTGTTTTTTACTACTTTTACTTTTACGTGGTTCCCTACCACTTCATCACCATCTTTTATTTGCGCCTGTCTGCGAATATCTAAACGTACTGAAGCGTAAAACTTTAAAGCATTTCCGCCAGTGGTTGTTTCGGGGTTGCCAAACATAATTCCGATTTTTTCCCTGAGCTGATTTATAAAAATGCAACAGCTATTTGTTTTTGAAATGGTGGCAGTAAGTTTTCGGAGTGCCTGGCTCATTAAGCGGGCTTGTAACCCCATTTTACTGTCTCCCATTTCTCCTTCTAACTCACCTTTGGGTACCAGGGCAGCTACGGAGTCAATCACCACAACATCCAATGCACCGGAGAGAATCAGCCGATCTGCAATTTCTAAAGCCTGCTCACCATAATCGGGTTGAGATATTAAAAGATTATCAATATCTACTCCCAGCTTTTGAGCATATATGCTATCAAAGGCATGTTCTGCATCAATGAAAGCACAAATGCCTCCTTTCTTTTGCGCTTCGGCAATTACATGTATGGCCAGAGTGGTTTTTCCGGAAGATTCCGGCCCGTAAATTTCTACTACCCGGCCTTTTGGAAGGCCACCCACGCCCAGGGCAACGTCTAGCCCCAGCGATCCGGTAGAAATCACTTCCTGTTCTATCACACCTCTTTCATTCATCATCATTACTGAACCTTTGCCAAAATCTTTATCGATTTTGTCCATGGTTAATTTCAGCGCTTTTAATTTTTCTGTGTTGCTCATTGATTTTTTTTTAATTGATGTATCTGTGTTTTGCGATGTAAATTTATTCTGCATAACAAATGTAGGATATTAAATTTATTAACACTAATATATTTAGCAAAAAAATGATAATTTTTTTGGCAAAAAAATATCCCACCCCGGAGAACCGGAATGGGAAGAGTGTTCAAGCATGAGAAAGTTTAGTACGTTTCAGTGTTATTTAGAGTAGGTTTCAAAACGGGATGTTTGATAACCGGGAATACATTTTCTTTATGAGTACAAAGAGAAGCTTTATTTTGGATACAAAAAATACCTCTTTTGGGGTATTTTTTCGCACTTATAAGTTTTTATAATTATATAATGCTTCGGGGCTTGTGCCGGCTTTAATTTGATAAACGGGTTTTATAATTCCATCGCTTAAGCCATAAACCCATCCGTGCAAATGGGGGTACTCATTGTTAGCCCAGGCTTTTTGGATGATATTCGTTTTGGCCAGGTTCAGTACCTGCTCCTGTACATTTAATTCCGTAAGCCTGTTTTGTTTTTCGATTTCAGTAGGCAAACTTTCAATTTCTGTTTTATGCAGGCGGTACACATCTTTAATACCATTTAACCAGTAATCAATAATGCCCAGGCTATTATTTTGCATGGCAGCATTTATTCCGCCACATCCATAATGCCCGCATACGATAATGTGTTTTACTTTTAATATTTCTACGGCATATTGCAATACACTGAGCAGGTTAATATCATTATTCACAACCATGTTAGAAATATTGCGGTGTACAAATATTTCACCAGGCTGGGTGTTTGTGATCTTATCTGCCGATACCCGGCTATCGCTGCAGCCAATCCATAAAAATTGGGGTGTTTGCTGCCGGGCCAATTGTTTAAAAAAATCAGGGTGGGTGATTTTTTGTTCCTCAGCCCATTTCTTATTGTCTTCTAACAGTTTGTGGTAAGTGCGCATTTATATTATTTTTTTTGAACTGCTCATTGGGTAGAATGCTTTTATTAATAAGTTGAATCTTTGTATGGGGAGCATTCCATTCAATATTTATAAAATAATTTTTCCCGTATATATCACAAGGTAATTATTTATGGTTTTATTTGGGAGCGTCGCAAGCATTATTAAAATTTTCAGATAAACAAATCATTAAATAATTGGCCACCGGCAACTACTGCATATTTATCTAAATTATGAATTCCTTCTGCAGCCAGTACATGTTCATCTATTAAAGTTTGGCCGGTATACTCATGGGAGGGCTTACTTAAAATATAATAAGCGGCATCGGCTAAAATTTCTGGTGTGCGGCTCATTTTCATGAGGGCTTCACCTCCCAGCAGGTTTTGAACTGCAGCGGTTGCAATGGTAGTGCGGGGCCATAATGCATTTACAGCAATATTGTATTTTTTTAATTCTGCTGCAAGGCCCAGCGCAATCATACTCATGTTATATTTACTTAAGGTATATGCCAGGTGGCCGGCAAACCATTTCATATCCATATTTAAGGGAGGGCTCAGGGTGAGGATATGGGGGTTTGTTCCTTTTTTTAAATGGGGAATGCAGGCTTTACTTACCAGGAATGTACCCCTTACATTGATGTTAAACATCAGGTCGAACCGCTTGGGTTCCGTTTGCTCTGTGGGAGTAAGTGAAATGGCCGATGCATTATTGATGAGGATATCAATACCGCCAAATTTTTCTGCCGCCTGGTTAACGGCAAGTTCAATTTGGTTTTCATCCCGAATATCGCATGGTACAGCCAGGGCTTTTCCTCCTGCTTCTTCAATTTCCTGTGCGGCAGAATAAATGGTTCCACCCAGTTTTGGGTTTTCTGTTATTGATTTGGCGGCCACAATAATGTTTGCTCCTTCAGCAGCCAGCCGGAGTGCTATTGCTTTACCTATACCCCTGGAGGCGCCGGTAATAAAAACGGTTTTATTTTTAAAATGCATGTGGTTTTTTTGTATAATAAAAAGAATAATTTTTAAATCCCTTTTAAAAGTAAGCAATTTTAAATAAGAAATAAGGGCCTTATAAACCCAAAAGAATATTTTGTAAAAAGGACCTGTAAGACATTCCTGCCAATGAATTTATTTAAAAGTTACCTCCATAAAAAAGCTGCCACAAAACCTGGGGCAGCTTCTTTTTTTAATTCTTTATTACAGCAGCTCTGCATCTAAAGTTATGTTTGTGTTTAGTAATTTAGATATTGGGCAGTTCGCTTTTGCATCGTCGGCACAGGTTGCAAATTGCTCTTTACTTATGCCAGGTACTTTTGCTTTAAGGGTTAAATGAGAAGAAGCAATTCCCCCGTCTTTAAATTCTACTTCGCATTTTGTATTTAATTCGGTTCCCGTAAACCCGGCAGCATTTAATACCAGGCTCAGCTTCATAGCAAAGCAGCCGGCATGGGCCGCTGCAACCAGTTCTTCGGGGTTTGTGCCCGTACCTTCTTCAAACCGGCTGCTAAAAGAATATTGTGTTTGGTTTAGTGTTTTGCTTTGTGTAGTTAAATGGCCTGAGCCTTCCTTACCGGAACCTTGCCATACGGCGGTTGCATGTCTTTTCATTTTGTTTCTTTTTTTGTTGTTAAAAATATTTTATTAAATAGTGCTTCATCATATCCTACTATTAATTTTCCTTTATACTCCAGTATGGGCCTTTTGATAATGCTGGGGTTTTCTTTCATTATAGCCAGGGCCCGGGCTGCGGTAAGGGCAGTAATATCTTTTTTTTGAAGTTTCCAGGTGCTGCTGCTTTTATTAAAAAAAGCGGGCCAGCCGGCTTCCTTATTCCATTCTTTTAGTTTGGCCAGGGGAATGCCCTCTTTTTTATAGTTATGAAACCGGAAAGGTATTTTGTGATCCTGCAACCAATTGATTGTTTTTTTAATTGTATTACAATTTGGAATGCCATAGAGTATCATAAGATCTCCGGTTTATTTTGCATGATCTTTTCAATTTTTTCCATTACTTCATCATCTAATAAAGGCAAAACATCCAGCGACCTGAGGTTTTCGATCAATTGTTGTTTTTTAGTAGCGCCTAAAATAGCCGTGCTTACATTGGGGTTTTTTAAACACCAGGCAATACTTAAGGCAGCCGTTGAAATATTTAATTTTTTAGCCAGGTCGCTAATTTTTTTTACTTTTTTTATTTTATCATCCATCATCCACCTGTCTTTCAGCCAATCGAAGCCGGCCAATGCAAAACGGCTTCCTTTCGGAATGCCCTCGTTGTATTTTCCGCTTAATAATCCCGATGCCAGGGGGCTCCATATAGTGGTACCCAATCCTACGGTTTTGTAAATTTGGCTGTAATCTGCTTCTACTTTATTTCTTTCAAACAGGTTGTACTGTGGTTGCTCCATGGTGGGGCCTATTAAATTGTATTTTTTGGCAATCATATGTGCTTCCATTATTTCTACACCGGTCCACTCGCTGGTTCCCCAATACAAAATTTTACCTTGCTGTAGCAGCGTGTTCATGGCCCAAACCGTTTCGGCCACCGGGGTTGTTTTATCGGCCCTATGGCAATAAAACAAATCGAGGTAATCTACCTGTAGCCTTTGCAGCGCTTCGTTGCAGGCTTCTATCACATGCTTGCGGCTTAAGCCGGTTTGGTTGGGTTTGTTTTCTTTGCCCCGCCATCCAAAATATACTTTAGAAGAAACCAAATAAGAGCTGCGGTCCCATTTTTTCTTTTTTAAAATGCGTCCCATCATTTTTTCACTTTCGCCCAGTGCATATACTTCGGCGTTATCAAAAAAATTAATACCCTTATCATAAGCTAAGCTCATAATTTCTTCTGCCAGCTTATCGTTTATTTGTTTACTAAAGCTTACCCAGCTTCCCAGGGAGAGGGCGCTTACCTGCAAGCCTGATTTACCTAAATGCCGATATTCCATGATGTATATTTTTTAGAATTAGAATGAAGTTACTGAAACAATGTATTTATTGTTTTTGAATAAAGGAAAACTACTGCAAATACCGTGCAGTTACATAGGAAACTTAGAAGCCGGTACCTGTACGGTTCCTATAGGTTTTAAAATAAGCCAATCTTTAAATGACTGGTTTGCTTCCATGCCAATGCCATCAATAATTTGGGTACGGGTACGTATTCTTACTGCCTTATCCGTATAAAACTCTTTATTGGTACGGCTCCTGTCCCAATACAATTCCTGGCAGTACAGGGTGTCTCCTTTTAGTATGTTTATTACTTTTACACTGTCTTTTAAAAAAATAATATTTTGGGTTTCCCGGTACTTGGCATACTGGGCAGTAAGAACACTTTCTACAGTACCGGAATCGTTATAAAAATCACATTGCAGGGTTTCGGGGAATTCATAATAAGGAATGCTATCCTGCACCCGCAGCATAAGCGGGGCAGTAAGTACTGCTTTTGTTTTTCCGCCCAGTGTAAAGATGGTTCGCACGCCTTTTGCTTTTTCTACTTCCAGTACTTTTTTATTAAGATTGGCAATATCGGCTTCATTGTTTTCGCAGGCACATAAAAAAAAGCAGCTTGTGAAAAAAGCTGCTACAATAAATTTATATGGGGAGGTTGCTTTCAAAAGTTAAAAAAAGGAATTGCAAAAATACCATTAATCATATTTTCTCTTTTGGAACCAGCGCTGGCCCATGGAGATACCAAAACTAAAACGGGCAAAATTTTCCCTGAATGAGGCGCTGTTTTTATCGCCTCTTACGCCTACTTCCAGGCTGGTATTGAGGGTTACATATTCACCTCCCAGGCGAAGCCTTTGGAAACTGGTAAGCGGAAAACCGGCTCCTACAGAAAATCCATATTCATTTCTTTTTTTGCCAATATTAATATAATCGGGCCCAAAGTAGGCACCCGTTCTGTATTTTACAAATCGCCAATATTTATTAATGGGTGTAAATTTATCGGCTGCATAATATTGTGCACCCACCCGCAAGGTCCAGTTGTTTTTTACAGCCGGGTCTTTTGTTCCGTAAAATGAATATGAATCCCAGGCGGTATAATCAAAATCGGCACCCCAAAGCCAATGGGTGTTGCGATATAAAAAACCCAGGGAATAAGTGGCCGGAAGTTTTACCGTTCCTTTGTTATTATTTTTATAGTTTACCGTATCAATGCTTACGGGTTCATCATAACTATTGTATGTAAAGGTTTCATCTAATTCATCGGCTGTTCCTGTAAGGTTTTGTTGCAATGCAGCAGTGGCTCCCAATTGCAGTAAGCCATTTTTTGTTTTGATTTGATATTGAGCGCCCAGGTTTAAAAATACGCCGCCGATACGGGTATTCCGGCTGCTGTGATTTCGATAATAGGCGATGGTATCATTGATAAAAGTTTGCCGGGTACTATAATCTTTAGATCCGAATGAATAACCTGTGCTAAGCCCAAAACTAAAATTTTTAATACGGATACCGGTACTCACATTTGCCTGCGAAATACCCCCATTGCCTTCGTATAAAAGGTTTACAGAATCAATATTCGTGAGCCGTTTATTATCTTCTACTTTATAATTAATGCGTGTTAAGGGCCTTAATCCAAAACTTAAACCCCATTGCATACCTTTGAGTTCCATTTTTTTACTGGCAACAGGAAACCCCAATTGTACATACGAGATATTGATATTATTAGAAGTATATTTTCCAGGGGTGGTATTACTCTTTAAAGTATGTTTATCAACTTCTACGCCCACATCAAACAATGTATTGATGTACGAGTTGCTGCTGAGCGAACCCAGGGAAGCAGGGTTGCTTATATTTAGCATGCCCACGGGGATGTATGGCAATGAAGTATCTACAGCAAATGCGACACCTACCCCACCCATCGACCGGGAAATGATATTTCGATTTGGAACTATATCACCTATGCCGTACCGGGAATAAGGAGAATTGTCTTGTGCGGTAGCAGAAAAAAATAAACAGATTAATAATACCCATCCATATCTTTTAAACCACAATGTTGTTGATTTCGCTGAGTGCATACAGTCCTTTAAATAAAAAATTTTGGTCGGCAAATATCCTGTTTTTAAGCTGACTGGCAAAATAGGCTGAATTACCCCCGGTTAAAACCACGTTAAAGTTACGATACCTTTGTTTGTAGCAGCCAATTATTCCATCTATTTCGCTGGCCATACCATACAGTACACCACTTTGTAAATTGGTGGTTGTATTATAGCCAACCAGGGGAAAATTCCAGTCTGCCTGCACAAGCGGTAGTTTTGCCGTGAACTCATGCATAGCTCTAAATCGCATATCCATACCGGGTGAAATACTGCCTCCCAGGAACTGGTGGTTTTGGGTTACAAAATTATAGGTAATACAACTGCCCAATCCGATTACCAGGTTGTTTTTTAGCGGGAAATAGTGAACGGCGGCCGCTACCAATGCCAGCCGGTCTGCTCCAATTGTTTCCGGCTTACCTACAGGTGTTGTAAAATTTATTTTGGTTTGTACAGATAATTTATGAAAAACTGACCGGTTTGCTAAGAACGTTTCTATTTCGGCATTGTGATCAATAACCGAAGAGAGAATTGTTTTTTGAGGCTTGTATTTTTCTACCAGCGAGGCCATGGTTGCTGTATCGTCGTTGGGGAGGTATAATTCCTCCTGCATTTGTTTGTTTTTAAAAATGGCCAGCTTTTTTCGTGTATTTCCAAAATCAAAGCAAAGTGTAATCATGATTATAGTCCTTTCACATTTTTAAAATGGCCATTCATTTTTATTTTCCCTTTTAATATATCCATTTCGGCCATAATGGGCATTACTTTAGCTAAATGTCTTTTTAAAAATTCCTGGCGCTGTAATTCGTGTTCCAGTTCCAGTAAATGGTATTCATCTTCAAGAGTAAGGCCGGCATGATGGGCAACATCGTAACACTTTACCTGGTCATCGGGTTTACTGAATTCTTTTTTTATATTGAGCGTATGATATATACTTCGGATTCCTTCCAGGATTTTTTTCATAAGCTTGGGATTGCCCTCCATTTGTATGCGGGGGTAGGTAACAATGGCGCCTCCATATAATTTTTCGGGCAAGCTGTTTACCTGTTCCAATATTTTAAAAACACGTATGCCCTCTGTTTTAATATCCATTTTGCCATCGTCATATAGTTTACTTATTTCAACAACCTGCATGATGGTTCCCATTTCATTTACCCGGTTATTAAATACGGACGGAATGCCAAATGGCTTTTTTTGCTGAAAGCAATCGTTAATTAATTCTTTATACCGGGGTTCAAAAATGTGGAGGTGTAGCATTTCGCCGGGAAATACAACAATGCCTAAAGGGAATATGGGAATAAAATTGGTCATAACAAAATGTAAAGTTATTCACTCAGCGCCGTATAAAAACAGGACTCTAACTGACTCACTGATTTTTCCCAGCTAAAATGGGTTGCCATAAATTCCCGGCCCCGGTTTGCCATTTGTATTCTAAGACCGGGTTGGGTAAATAATTTTTTTAATGCATCATAAATCTCTGCCGGTTTTTCGGGGCTTACCAATATTGCGGTTTCATTGGATATGGCATAATCCCGGTGCCCGCCTATTTGTGTACACACTACAGCACAGCCGCAGGCCATGGCTTCGGCCGGTGGAAGCGCCCAGCCTTCACCTAAACTGGGAGATAAAAAAATAGCAGATTGGTTATATAATGATGGCAGGTCGCCGGGTTTTTGAAAATATTTTATCCAAACCGGTAGATCTGCCGGCGGAGGATATACGCCAAATAAAGTGACCAGCATGTCAGGAAAATCTTTTTTTAACGTATGAAAAGCCTCCATGGCATATGGGGTGCCTTTTCTTTTTTCCCGGGAATAAAGCATGATTACAGATTGTGTATTCCTGTTTTGCGGTAACACTTGTACGGAGAAACGATCCGTATCAATCGCATTGGGAATATGTACCGGTTGTATACCGGAATAACTCATTAACAAATCCTGCAGGTATTGGGCAATTACAATATGATGAACGGGTAAGGAGTAACTCTGGTGCAACAGGGTGGTATCACTATTCCAAGTTTCATAATCCTGAACCAGGTTAAACTTTTTTCCTTTTGCATTACTTAATTCATTTACGGCATAAGCCATTTGCCACCAGGTGCTCATAACAATATCTGCATCGGGCATATATTTATCAATAATTGCCGGCACTATAAAGCATTTTACTTGTGGATGCAAGGCAAACCATTTGGGCCTGGCAGCTTTTCGCATCCAAAAAACAAATTGTTTATACCAAAGCGGGGTCTTGCTTTTTTTATAAGGCCTTTTAAGGGAATGAAAAACAGATACCACATGCCCCCGGCTTTGCAATAAGTTAGCATACTGGTACATCACACTGGCGCCGCCTACAGGTTTGGTAACCGGGAAGGGTAATACCAATGAGATTTTTAATTTTTTCATGCCATCAAATTAATACGATAAACTGTATTTGTAATATACAGTAAAATATTTTACCATTTTTGTATGGGAAACCGGCTTATTTGTGCATTTATTTTTTGTGCCACTTCTTGCACTGATAAAAGGCGCTTTACCGAATTTTTTTTAAGTAAAGCCCTGCTCTCTGCCACTTGTTTTCTTTTGCCCAGGAATGCCATTAAAGCTTTTATATAAAATAATTTACCAAAGCAAATATGGATGAATGCTTCCAGGCCAAGTTGCATTTTCCAAAATAAAAGCAGGTGAGCCGGTAAATGAATGGCATGTAAAAACATTTTATTGCGGTTATATATAATCTTCACCTTTTCTTTTTTACTGCTGCTGGCAATGCTGGCAGAAGTTTTATGGCGGCAAATGGCCCGGTGCTCATAATAACAAATATATCCCATACGCCAGGCTCTTAAGCTTAGCTCATAATCTTCTACATAATAGGGTGCAAAGAGTTCGTTAAAGCCACCCAATGATTGCAATATTGTGGTATTCATCAAAGCATTGGCGCCAGATAAATACATACTGAAACAGGGGCGGGCATCGTCCTGTAAAGGAATATAGTTTCCCGAAGTTTTAATTTTTACACCATGAAAATAGGGGTATTTGCCGCCATCTTGTATGACATCATCATCCCAACCGATTATGCGGCCCATCACTCCAAAACAATCTTCCTTATCAAAATAAGAAATTAGGAATTGAAAATAATGGGTTGTAAGTTTTACATCACTGTTCAGGAGTAAGGTATAAGAATAGGTGGCTACAAAAATTCCTGCATTGGCTGTGGGGGCAAACCCCCTGTTAACCGGGTTTTCAATTAACTTTATTGCCGGGTAAGCGGCTTTAATATAGGCTACAGATGCATCGGTAGATGCATCATCGCTAATGATCACTTCATACTCCAGGCCGGCATTTTGCAAAGCATCATACAAGGGTGGGAGTATTTGAGGTAATAGCAACCTGCCGTTATAATTGGGTATTACTACAGAAATTCCTTTAGGTAAATACAATTTTTATATTTTATGCAAAATAACAACAAGGCTTTATTTTGGTTTCATTTATCTAAAGTATTTTAGCAGGATGGAGATTGTGGGCATTCACCATATAGATGCAGATGATTTTAGATCTATTGCAAGAGCCATTACAGCAATAGAAAATGAAGTACCGGGCTATTCATTATTATTAGAACGATTGAAGCCCGGCAACGCATCCATCATTGGCATTACGGGCCCTCCCGGTGCAGGCAAAAGTACGCTTACCGATGCGCTGCTTACCGAACTGGTGAAAACAGGTAAAAAAATAGCAGTACTCTGCGTGGATCCTTCTTCGCCTTTTAATATGGGAGCTGTACTGGGTGATCGTATTCGTATGAATCAATGGTATAATCATCCCCATGTATTTATTCGGTCTTTAGCTACCAGAGGTGCGCTGGGTGGTTTAAATTCTTCCATCATTGAAATAACCGAACTGTTAAAGTCTGCTGGTTTTGATTATATATTGGTAGAAACCGTGGGCGTAGGCCAAAGTGAAATTGAAATTGCCGGGCTGGCAGATATCACCCTACTGGTGCTGGTTCCCGAAAGCGGCGATGATATTCAAACCATGAAGGCAGGCATTATGGAAATAGCAGATATTTTTGTTGTAAACAAGTCAGACCGGCCGGGAGCCGATCATTTTGTAAATAATTTAAAAAAAATGATGGCACCGGCTTTTATCAATAATAAAATTCCGGTAATAAAAACGGTAGCGGCTGCGGGCGTAGGTGTGCCGGCATTAACCCATGAAATTTTTCAATGGCTGGCCCGGGACATGAAAAAAGAAAAAAAATACGAATTGATGGCGGCCAAAGCATTTTTGCTTATTAGTAAAAAAAGAACCAGTGATATTCATATTGATGTGCTGAGGCAGGAAATAAAAGAACAGGTGTTAAATAATTCATTCAACCTGTTTAGTTATATAAAAAAGTTTGAGAAATAGTAAGCTAATTATTTTGATTTTCATTTCGGTTGGCAGTCCACCAGCGGTAAGCAATAAGCCCTACAATGGTAAAAGGCGCCAGCATCAAATACACAATACCCTGGTTTAAGCCTGTAGCCGGTTTTTCTCCCAATTGCGATGCGGTTTTAGTACACATAGCACATTGTGCCAGGGTGGTGTGTTGCAGCAGCATAAAAAGGCATAAAATACAACAAATGAAAATTATTTTTTTCATGCTGTAAAGGTAAGCCAAACCATGGAATTTTACAGTCAATAAAAATTTAGCCAAGCACTCAGGCAAGCTGTGTGGTAAAAAAATAAAACTACATATATCGGGAAATGCAGCAATTAAAATAATATAATATGAATGTAGTAAATGGGTTAAATGAGCCAATGTGCTAAATGGCAACCATTGATCAGCAGCATTTTTTATATTTGCTTTTCAATAATCAGCATTCATGGCCATATTTGATATTAAATTACCGGCATCAATTGTAAAAGCACTTAATCTTCCGCAAGGCGATGTTCGCAAGCAACAGTTGAATGTATTAAAAAAACTTTTACGCAAAGCCCGGTTTACGCAATTTGGCCAACTGTATAAATTTGATGAAGCCCTGCTAAGCCGCCACCCCGGGAAAAAATTTCAACAACTGGTTCCCACATTTAATTATAATAAGATATATAATGAATGGTGGTATAAAGCGCTTGAAGGAAGCCCGGATGTATGCTGGCCGGGGATAATAAAATATTTTGCATTGAGCAGTGGCACCAGCGAAGCAGCCAGTAAATATATTCCCGTTACCAAAGACCTTATTCGCAGCAATACCATTACCAGCACCAAACAACTCATAAGCCTCACCCGGTATGAAGATGTACCTAAAAGCGCTATTGGTAAAGGCTGGCTTATGCTGGGCGGAAGCACACAACTTCAAAAAGGGCCCACGTATTTTGCAGGCGACCTGAGCGGAATACAACAAAGAAATATCCCGTTTTGGTTTATGGGCCTGGGATTGTATAAACCCGGTAAAAAAATTGCAAAAGAAAAAGACTGGTCAAAAAAACTGGATGAAGTGGTAGAAAAAGCGCCTCATTGGGATATTGGTTTTATAGTAGGGGTACCGGCCTGGTTACAACTGTGTATTGAAAAGATAATAGAACGCTATAAGCTTAAAAATATTCACGAACTATGGCCTAACCTGAGCTTTTATGTACATGGCGGCGTTGCCATGGAACCTTATAAAAGAGGATTTGAAAAACTGCTGGGGAAACCCATCACCTATATAGAAACCTATCTTGCCAGCGAAGGGTTTTTAGCCTATCAAAACAGGCAGGGCGCTAAAGGCATGCACCTCTCACTCAACAATAATATTTTTTTTGAGTTTGTTCCTTTTGATGATAAAAATTTTGATGCCGATGGAAATATGGCAGAAAAACCACAGGCGTTGATGTTGCATGAAATTGAAGAAAATAAAGAGTACGCCATCCTCATCAGCACCAATGCTGGCGCCTGGCGCTATGCCATTGGGGATACTGTAAAACTGGTAGATAAAGAACGTAGCGAAATTATTATTACAGGCCGGACCAAACATTTTTTAAGCCTGGTAGGCGAACATTTGAGTGTAGATAATATGACCAAAGCCATTGAGATGGTATCAGATGAATTACATATTTCTATTCCCGAGTTTGCCGTTGCCGGGGTGCCTCACGGAACTTTTTTTGCACATGAATGGTATATTGCAACCGATGATGATACCGATGAAATGAAGATTACAAACCTGATTGATGAAAAATTAAAAGAGCTGAATGATGATTATGCGGTAGAACGTAAGCATGCTTTAAAAAATATAAGTGTAAAAATTTTAACACAGGATGTGTTTTATCAATTCTTAAAAGCAAAAGGAAAAGTAGGCGGGCAGCATAAATTTCCCAGGGTGTTAAAAGGAAATATGCTGCAAGACTGGAAGCTGTTTCTGGAGGAAAATGTACCGGCTTCAAAATAAAATATCTTTATGGCCGTATGTAACCGCAAGTGCATACCTGTAATTCACACGGGCTGTATAAAATAAGAAGATACCTGTAAGCTGCCCGGGATATGGCTTAAGGATAAATAAATTATTTTAGTAAAAATTATTTCATGACCGAAGCGATTGTTTCCGGAATTTTATTGGGGCTGGCATTGATTTTTACAGTGGGCCCTGTAATTTTTACGGTCATCAAGCTTCGGATCAATTACAGCATGAGCAGCGCTTTTTATTTTATAAGTGGGGTATGGCTCAGCGATATTTTATGGATTATAACAGCCAATCATTTTAGCGGCCTTTTTGGTAACCTGATAGACCATAAAACAGAAATTGGAATAGCCGGCGGCAGCTTGTTACTGGCACTGAGTATTTATTACCTGTTTTTTAAAAAGTATAAAACAAAAGCAGAACTCGACCAGGGAATTAAAATTGGGAAAGCAACTCATGCCCGGTTATTCATTACCGGTTTTTTGATGAACTCATTAAACCCCGGTGTTATTGCCCTTTGGTTTGTTGCGACTACCAAGTCGCTGGCAAATACGCCCAATGAAAAAATTATCACTTTTACCATTTGCATGGGCCTTTGTATTGCGGCAGATATTTTTAAAATAAACTTAGCCGGTAAGCTCCGTGAAAAATTAAATGACCGCAATATCAGGCGGGTAAATGTAGCAGCCGGTTTATTATATTGCATCTTTGGCCTGGCCTTAATCATTGGGGCACTGGTAACTTATCACCCTCATTAAACTCCTGCATGTGGTTTAAAATATTAAAAAGCCGATTTATTAAGACATGGAGAAAACTAGAAAAAGTTTTTGGGATTATTTTTTTAATACATGCCCTGCTCTTTCTTTTTTTTATTGATTCAAAATTTAATGTAGATGGGTTTGTGGTACAAAACCTGCGTACAAAAGTACTTTTTGTGCTGCTTGTTATTTTCGCCGGCTGGGCTTTATATTATTTTGTGTTGCGTAAAATTAAATTCTTTCATAAGCTGGGTGTAATCTGTAAAGATGTTTTTTTTGCTTGTTACATAAGTTCTTTTCTTTACTTATTACTGGGCTCACTTATCAACCCGCCCATTACCCTCACGCAAGCGGGCAGCATTGTGCAGGGATATGGATTGCACCGGGATTATATTTCTTATAAAAACATGGGAGCCCCTATTAAGCTGGCCGTAATGGCTTCAGAAGACCAGCTTTTTGCCGACCATGATGGTTTTGATATTAAGGCAATTGCCCGGGCTGTAAAATACAATCAACGCCATACACAAAAGCAGCGGGGGGCCAGCACCATAAGCCAGCAAACAGCCAAAAATATTTTTTTGTGGCAGGGTGGTGGCTTCCTGCGCAAAGGCCTCGAAGTTTTTTTTACGTATAGCATAGAACATATCTGGGCAAAGCGCACCATCCTATGCCGTTATTTGAATATTGCAGAAATGGGCCCGGGTATTTTTGGGGTACAAGCCGCAGCTAAAAAATATTTTAACAAAAATGCTTCGGAATTAAGTAGGCAGGAAGCCGCCATGATTGCGGCCTGCCTGCCCAATCCTAAAAAATATTCGGTAGTGCCATTGAGTAAATATGTGGCAGCCCGTTCTCAAATGATTCTCCGGCAAATGAGAAACCTGGAAACAGATCCGGATATCCTGGCCATTATACAATAAAAAAGTTTGCAGTTTTTTTAATGCATGCATTTAAATTGATAATATCGCATCTACTGCCTGTATCGCTTTTTTTAATCGCTCATCGTAATCGCCGTCTATTATTTGCCAGGGTACCTGCTGTTGCACCAATATATCTTTATAATAATGAAAAAGTTTTTCACGGGTAGCCAGGTCAGGGTATTCTCTTAATGCATCAGCAACCCAGGGAAGATCGGCAGCACAGAGCAGGTACAAATCATATTTACGATTTGCAATTTCATCCAGGATCCTGTTGTCGCAGCGGTTAAATACATATTCACTCCAAACCTTTATTACATACATATCGGTATCAATAAAAAGCAGGTTTTGGTTTTTTGATAAGGAGGCAAGAGCCCTGTCTTCATTTTGTAACTGGCCCCGGGCAATGGTATATAAATCTTCAAAACGATACCGGGTGCCGTGTGTTTCTAAAAATTCACGGGCATATTCTTTTACCCACAGGGTATTATAATGTGCTGCCAGCTGGGCGCTCAAAGTGCTTTTCCCGGTACTCTCCGGCCCAATGATTACTATTTTTTTAACCGGCTTCATATATCATTTTCTTTTTCCATAGGGTAAATCCCATCCATGCCAGGGCCAGGAAAACTACGTACATCAGTGTAAATAACATAAACCCTTTATAAAAATTAAGGGGAATGGCAACGAGGTTAGAAAAAATCCAGGCAATCCAGTTTTCAATCTTTCTTTTGGCCATCCACCACATGGCCGTAATAGCCGATGAGGAAACCAATGAATCGAGAATAGGAGTATTGCTATTGGTAATCTCAAACAATAAGATATAAATCCCGGCCCATGAAGCCAGGAAAAATCCAATGCCAATGAACAGTTCTTTTTTGCTGCACCAGCTTATGGGATAGGTAAGGTGGCTCTCATCTTTTTTCTGTACCCAGTTATACCAGCCATATACGCTCATTATAAAATAATAAATATTTAAAATGGAATCAGCATATAAGGGAGGGTGTGCCATAAACAAATAAACATAGGCAGCAAGCAGAACGCCCACAATTCCGGTAGGATATACCCATACATTATTTAACCGGGCATACCACACACTGGCTAATTGAGCCAGGGTGCTTGCCCACTCGGGCCAGCGGGTTTCTTTAATATTTGCTAAAAAGGTATTTACTATTTCCTGTAAACTCATGCTTTGGATAGAGTTGCCAAATTAGCGAATAAAAATGCTTTACTAAAAAGATAATTCATACCGGTATATTGGGTAGCTTTATGTATCAAATGTAAGAGATATGAATTTTATCATTCGTTTGCTTATTACGGCTGCGGTAGCGTATGGCTTATCGGCTACCGGTATTTTAAGCGGCATACATATTCCCGGGTATAAACAGGCCCTGGCCTTGGCGCTGGTATTGGCTTTGCTGAATGTAGCCCTCAAGCCTGTGCTGGTTTTACTCACCCTGCCCATTACCATTCTTACATTAGGTTTATTTTTATTAGTGATTAATGCCCTTATTATTTTACTGGCCGATAAATTTTTAAGCGGCATCCGGGTAGATGGATTTTGGTGGGCATTTATCTTTAGTATCTTACTAAGCGTCGTTTCATCCTTTTTATATTCTTTGGTGAAACCGGCAAATAAGTAATCAGCCCTTTGTTTATTTGATTGATAAATGAGAACTTGCAGCATGCAATTTTCACAAAAAGATTTTACCCCTCAGCAACTCAAAGACCTGTACCGGGCAATGCTGCTTCCCCGCATGATTGAAGAAAAAATGCTGGTGCTTTTACGCCAGGGAAAAATAAGTAAATGGTTCAGTGGCATTGGCCAGGAGGCAATATCGGCGGGGGTTACAGCAGCTCTTGCCCAGGACGAATGGATTATGCCCTTACACCGCAACCTGGGTGTTTTTACCGGCAGGAATATGCCTTTACACAAATTATTTATGCAATGGCAGGGCAATAAAGACGGTTATAGCAAAGGCAGGGAAAGGAGTTTTCATTTTGGAAGTGCAGCGCATCATGTTTGTGGAATGATCAGCCACCTGGGCCCCCAATTGGCTATTGCCGATGGGGTAGCATTAGCCTATAAATTACGTAAAGAAAATAAAGTATCCCTGGCATTTACCGGTGAAGGAGGAACCAGCGAAGGTGATTTTCATGAGGCACTCAATACCGCTGCCGTATGGGACCTGCCCGTAATTTTTGTAATTGAAAATAATGGATACGGGCTTAGTACACCCGTGCGTGAACAGTACCGCTGTAAAGACCTGGTAGATAAAGCAGCCGGCTATGGTATGGAAGGAGTACAAATAGATGGAAACAATATTCTTACCGTATATGATACCATAAAAGGGGTAAGAGATTATTGCATTAAGAATCAAAAACCCTATTTAATAGAATGTAAAACATTTAGGATGCGTGGCCACGAAGAAGCCAGTGGTGTAAAATATGTACCCCCGCATTTGTTTGAAGAATGGGCAAAAAAAGACCCGATAAAAAATTATGAAAACTGGTTGTTAGATCAGCAAATAATAACACTTGCAGATATTGCCACCTTGCGTACTGCTATTAAAAATGAAATAGAAACAGAACTGCAAAAAGCATATCATGCACCGGAAATCATACCCCACACACAAGAAGAATTAAACGACGTATATGCACCCAGGCCTTCCTCTCCTATTATTTTAAATGAAGAGGATCACAGCATCGGCGGGCATATGGCGACCTATACCGAAAAAAAATTCATACAAGCTATCAGTGAGGGTTTAAAACAATCTATGGAACAACATCCAAACCTGGTTTTAATGGGGCAGGATATTGCCGGCTACGGTGGCGCATTTAAAGTAACTGAAGGGTTTATTGATGAATTTGGATCCGAACGGGTTCGCAATACCCCCTTGTGCGAAAGCGCTATTGTAGGTACCGCACTGGGATTGAGCCTGGAAAAATTCAAAGCCATGATGGAAATGCAGTTCTCGGATTTTGTAACGGTAGGGTTTAACCAAATTATTAATAACCTGGCAAAAATTCATTACCGCTGGGGGCAAAATGCCGATGTAGTAGTACGCATGCCTACCGGTGGCGGAGTGGGCGCAGGCCCTTTTCATTCCCAAAGTACCGAGGCCTGGTTTACCCATACACCCGGGCTTAAAGTGGTTTACCCGGCCAGCCCCGAAGATGCAAAAGGATTATTAATAGCAGCTATTAATGACCCCAATCCTGTTTTATTTTTTGAACATAAAGCCCTGTATCGCAGCATTAGTGGCCAGGTACCGCAAGAATATTATGAAATTGAAATAGGGAAAGCAAGGCATGTGCAGCAGGGAGAGGATATAAGTATCATTACCTATGGTGCAGGCGTTCATTGGGCGCTTGCTTATGCCAAAGAAAATAAAGATATATCTATCGATATCCTGGACCTTAGAACCTTGCTCCCATTAGATTATGATGCTATTCGAAGCTCGGTTTACCGTACAGGCAGGGTTTTACTGTTGCATGAAGCTACATTAACGGGGGGTATTGCAGGTGAAATAGCCGCCTGGATTGCAGAAAATTGTTTTGATAAACTGGATGCCCCCATCTTGAGATGTGCCAGCTTAGATACACCCATCCCTTTTAATATATTATTAGAAAAAAACTTTATGGCCTATAGCCGGTTGCAGCAAAAAGTACAGGAACTGTTAGCATTTTAATGTGCCCGGCTTTTTCATGGGGCATGCTTTCCACATTAATATGAACACAATTGGGGTGCCCTTTATTTTTTGCTCCTCGAAAAAAGATAAATAACCAGGGCAAGAATAGCAATTACAATAAATACACCCACCCACACACCGGCTTTAAAGATTCCCGCAATTGCCTGGCAACTGCTCAGTAAAATAAGGGCAAATAAAAAAAAGGATAAAATAAGTTTATTCATAGTATTCTGTTTACTCTACTTACTATCCTGATTCATGCCAAAGATTAAGATCCCGGTAAAATAGGTTCTTCTTTTTTGATGGGAAAATGATACCCCAGTTTTTTAAACTGGTAAAATGCATTTAAAATATATTGATTAAAGCTCAACTCATCGCATTGCGCTGCAAAAGTATAAGAAGGCCTGTACCATACTAAAAAAGAATCAAGTTGGGGCGATTGTAAACCCGTAATACGGTGTACATTTTTTTTGTTGAACCGGTAGGTTACATATTTCTCCTGTTCTTCTTCTTCAAGCCGCATTTGAAAAGCTTTCAGCCTTCGTTTTCTTTTAAACCGGAACACATTAATCAGCTCATCCAAATCGGCGCCCACTCCGCCGGTAGGCGAAACAGACGTACTTAAGCCGGGTTTTTCATAATTAAAAATATCGGCATAAGCTTCCCGGTTTTCAATAGAATCCTGTTTGTAGTTTTTAGAATATAAAACCACTTCTTTTAAAACACGGTATTTGCCGGGTACTTCTACCATTAATGAAATATCAAACTGTTGCGGGTTACTTATTTTGGCAACCGGGAATTTTTGGGTGGGCTTGCCATTGTAAATAAAATAGATTGAATCGTTCATATTTACAGGAATATGATATTTACCCATAGAATCCGTATAAGCCACCATGCCGCCGGTACTTATTACTTTGGCAGATTCTACTCCATTCAATTTGCTGTTATCTAATACACGGCCACTAATATGCATTTGGCCAAAGCCGGTAATAAAAGAAAATAAAAAAAATATTACTATAAAATAACGCAAGTGTAAATAGTGTATAAAAGTCAATATTAATAAAGAAATTCAGGGTAAGAAAAAGCAGCTAATTATTTAACTTGATTTTGGCTTACCTTTCAATTCCTAAAAAATTAAAGATAGTGGTTTAGCGCTTACGATAACTGCTGTTTAAACCAGTTGAAAATAAATGATATGATAAAAATGCGCTTTAAATCAATAGCTTGTTTTTTTATAAGTTTTATTTTCTTTTCATCAATTATGAGTCAAGTAAAATGGCCGGCCGCCAAAGCCCCTGTGGCAGAAAAAAAAGAACATATCCGCCAGATTCATGGCGATACCGTTATGGATAATTATTATTGGATGTATGATTATTTTGGAAAAGGCCCCGATAGTGCCCTTGTGGTAAACTACCTTACCCGGGAAAATGAATATGTAAAAACAATGATGGCCGGTACCGAAAATTTCCGGGAAAAATTATTTATGGAAATGAGGGCCCGCATTAAAGAAAAAGATGAATCGGTGCCCACCTATAAAAACGGTTATTTTTATTATTCCCGTACCGAAGCAGGAAAGCAGTATTTTAAGTACTGCCGTAAAAAGGGATCGCTTTCTGCGCCTGAAGAAATATTGCTGGATGTAGATCTTATGGCCGAGGGGCATTCTTATTATGCAGTAAGCGGAATGACGGTGAGTGATGATAATAAACTGCTGGCATTTGGCGCAGATGTAGTATCCCGCAGGCAATTCCGGATTTATGTAAAAAACCTCGAAACCGGAAATTTGTACCCCGATGTGATAGAAAATACACAGGGAGATCCAGTATGGTCGGCAGATAATAAAACTTTTTTTTACACTTCAAAAAATGAAAAAACCTTATTGTCTGAAGATATTAAAAGGCATACCCTGGGCGATGATCCCGCTAAAGATGCCGTGGTTTACCACGAATCAGATAATACAAACTACATAGGTGTAGAGCGTTCAAAAAATTTAAAATATATTTTTATTGGTTCACAGGCAACCCTTTCTTCTGAATGGAGACTGTTGCCTGCAGAAAATCCAATGGGGGTATTTACAATATTTCAGCCCCGTATGGCCAATGTATTGTATTCAGTAAATGCATTAGATGATAAATTTTTAATTAGGACCAACCTCGATGCCATTAATTTTAAACTGGCAGAATGCCCGCTTACACTTACCGATGCAGCCCATTGGAAAGACCTGGTTCCGCACCGGACTGATGTATTGCTGGAAGGCGTAGATGAATTTAAAGACTATATAGCGATTAGCGAAAGAAAGAATGGCCTTATTCAATTAAGGATCCGGAATTTGAAGACCGGCAAAGAACATTACATTCATTTTAATGAGCCTGCTTATATGGCTTATGTTTCAAACAACCCGGAGTATCATGTAAAAATACTTAGGTATGGATATACTTCATTAACCACGCCCTCATCAGTGTATGATTATGACATGGAAACCCAGAATAAAACACTTATGAAGCAACAGGAAGTGTTAGGGGGTTTTCAGGCAACTGATTATATTTCTGAACGCTTATATGCAAAAGCTGCCGATGGTACATCCATTCCCATTTCATTGGTATATAAAAAAGGATTTCAAAAAAACGGGAAAGCGCCTTTACTGCTATACGCTTATGGCAGCTATGGGATAAGTATGGAAGCCAGTTTTAGCAGTAGCCGTTTAAGTTTATTAGATCGTGGTTTTGTATATGCCATAGCCCATATACGAGGAGGGCAGGAAATGGGAAGGCAGTGGTACGAAGATGGTAAAATGATGAAAAAGAAAAACAGTTTCACAGATTTTGTGGACTGTGCTAAATATTTAATAAAGGAGCAATATACATCGGCCGCCCATTTATATGCACAAGGCGGTAGTGCCGGGGGGCTTTTAATGGGCGCTGTGATAAATATAGCGCCTCAATTATTTAATGGTGTAGTGGCGCAGGTGCCGTTTGTAGATGTGGTGAATACCATGCTGGATGAATCCATACCCCTTACTACTAATGAATACGATGAATGGGGCAACCCGCATCAAAAAGAAGCGTATGAGTATATGAAAAGTTATTCTCCCTATGAAAATGTTGAATCAAAAGAATATCCCAGTTTATTGGTAACAACCGGGCTGCACGATAGCCAGGTACAATATTTTGAACCCGCCAAATGGGTTGCTAAGCTAAGGGAAATGAAAACAGGTAACAATATTTTATTGCTACATACCAATATGGAATTTGGGCATGGCGGCGCCAGCGGGCGCTTTGATTATTTAAAGGATATTGCATTGATTTATGCATTTATGTTTCACCTGGAAGGAATAACACAATAATCACAGAGAATACCTCCATACTCCATTTTATATCCCAATAAAAACTGCAACTTTGCCATTATGGAGAAATCGAATTTTGTTGATCAGATTAAAGTGTTTTGCCGCAGTGGGCATGGTGGCGCAGGAAGCAAACATTTTTTAAGGAATAAACTTACTGCAAAAGGCGGCCCCGATGGAGGTGATGGGGGGCGTGGCGCTCACATTATTTTAAAAGGCAATGCCCAGTTATGGACCCTGCTGCACCTTCGTTATTATAAAAATATACTGGCCGAAAATGGGCAGCATGGTGCAGGAAATAACTGCACCGGCCGTAATGGAAAAGATATTATTATAGAAGTACCCCTGGGTACCATTGCCCGGGATGAATTAACCGGTAAGCAGGAAGTTGAAATTTTAACCGATGGCCAGGAAGAAATTTGGATGCAGGGCGGCAGGGGCGGTTTGGGTAACTCTAATTTTAAATCGGCTACAAACCAGGCTCCGGAATATGCACAGCCCGGCGAACCCGGTGTAGAAGGGTTAAAAATATTAGAATTAAAAGTATTGGCCGATGTGGGCCTGGTAGGGTTTCCCAATGCCGGCAAAAGCACGCTTTTAAGCAGCATTACCGCCGCAAGACCCAAAATTGCAGATTATGCTTTTACCACGTTAACGCCCCAGTTGGGTATGGTGGAATACCGGGATGGAAAAAGTTTTTGTATGGCCGACCTGCCGGGCATTATAGAAGGCGCTGCAGAAGGCAAAGGGCTGGGCCATCGCTTTTTAAGGCATATAGAACGAAATTCTATCCTGCTATTCTTAATTCCGGCCGATAGTAAAAATCATAAAGAAGAATTTGACATATTGGTGAATGAACTCAAAGAGTATAATCCTGATATGCTGCAAAAAGATTTTGTGATCGCCATCAGTAAATCTGATATGCTGGATGATGAATTAATAGCAGCCATTGCTGAAGAACTGCCTAAAAACATTCCACACATATTTATATCATCTGTTACCAACTATGGTATTACAGACCTAAAAGATTTGCTTTGGGATACTCTTACCAAAACAAACCAATAAATTTTTAAAACTTATTGGTTTGTTCTCTACTGATTTTGCATTTGCATAATATGATCTTTTGCTTTTTGCAGATCCCATTTTCGTAGAATAGCATTTGAAAAATTCTGCCTTTCATAAGTTTGCAAAAAATCAATTGAAATAGGTATAGTTGTCCATTCTTTTCGCTGCAAAACGATTGTATCTACATTTTCTTTCGGAATTGATTCGATTTTCATTCTATTAATTAAGCGAATCGCATATCCGCCCGGATATATACAACGGATCATGCTTACGTTTAATTTTGGAATACTTTCATTTTCTTTCACCAAAGCTTTAGTATAATAATAACTACGGCTGCCATCAATAGAAAAGTCTTTGCCATCAGAATATATTTGTAAATTATCTCCGTTCACAATAGTGTCTTTTATTATATAATCAATGTCGGGAATTTCGTTGGCATTTCTTGCCAAATAAGCTCTTTCTTCATCATTTATATAATAAAATAAATCCCTCTTTATATCATAAATAATCCTTGAAATTGAGATTAAACTATTTTGGTCTAAAATTTTTCTTTCGATGAAATCTGGCATAACTGTTATCGAAAATGAATCTGAGGAATTAACTTCTACTGAGTGGGGATGGTATATTAATATAAAAAACTATCCTTCTTATCAGGGGAAACCATTTGTTTATTTGTAGAACAGTTACTCAGTAAGGCTATAAAAGCAAGCACTAATAAAGACAATATTTTATTTTTCATTATTACGGGTTTTAACAACAAATATTCAAAATATTTTATGGCAAACCTGTTGTCATTGTAAAATATTGGGATTGCGTGATTGCTTCAGTTGTTGCTGCTTGTGTGGCATTAGTAACACATTGGTCATTATAAAAATTACTAAAACATGGCGGTGGTGTGTGGGGGGGATAATTTTTCTAAACTTTGTTGAGGATTTACGGTATAAAAAATGACTAATAGCAGTATAGGATTATTTATTTTCAATTTGAATTCGTAAAATGTTTTAAAATATCCTCCTATTTGTTGATTGCTTGCCATAGCTGTTCTACTTGTTTCAGTGGAAAATATTACATTTGAAATAGTTTCAAAATACATTTAAAAAGATTGCATTATGCCACAAACCACCATAGCCGGCATTGGCCATTATGTGCCGGCGCAAACAGTTACCAATCATGATTTATTAAAGTACATGGACACTTCAGATGAATGGATTCAGGAGCGCACAGGTATTAAAGAAAGGCATTATGCCCATCGCACTGCCGAAACTACCACTACCATGGGTGTAGAAGCGGCTAAAAATGCCATTACCCATGCAGGCATAAAAAAAGAAGATATTGACTTCATCATATTTGCAACCCTGTCGCCGGATTATTATTTTCCCGGCTGTGGCGTATTGTTGCAAAGGGCCCTGGAGCTCGATGAAATTGGTGCATTGGATATTCGCAACCAATGCAGCGGGTTTGTATATGCATTATCGGTAGCCGACCAGTTTATAAAAACCGGGATGTATAAAAACATTTTATTGGTTGCCAGCGAAAAACATTCTTTTGGTCTTGATTTTAGTACCCGGGGAAGAAATATTTCCGTCATTTTTGGCGATGCGGCGGCTGCCGTAATATTGCAACCAACAGAAAAAGAAAACCAGGGCATATTAAGTACTCATTTACATAGTGATGGAAAAAGTGCCGAAATCTTAGCCATGTATAATCCCGGCACCCATGCCAATCATTGGCAGGAAAAACCATATGCTCACTTTGATGAGGCCGAAATAGGCGAAATGTTTATGAGCCATGCTATGATTGATGAAGCACAAAATTTCCCGTACATGGACGGGCCGGCGGTATTTAAAAAAGCAGTCATAAAATTTCCCGAAGTTATTATGGAAGCCCTCCAAAAAAATAATTTTACACCTGCCGATCTTAATTTACTGATACCCCACCAGGCCAATTTACGTATTGCCCAATTTGTACAGCAAAAATTAAAGCTAAGAGACGACCAGGTTTTTAATAACATTGAAAAATATGGCAATACTACAGCCGCTTCTATTCCATTGGCATTAAGCGAAGCGTACCAGGCAGGAAGAATAAAAGAAGGCGATTTAGTTTGCATGGCAGCTTTTGGCAGCGGCTTTACCTGGGCCAGTGCATTGGTGCGCTGGTAACTTATTGCCATATCTTCTTGCTAACTTTGTGCCATGCGTAAATTCATTTATTTTATTAACCCCATTTCAGGAACAAAAAATAAAAGTAACCTGCTCGCTCTTATTGAAAAGCGCACAACTAAAGAAAAAATCCCTTTTGAAGTATTACCTACCAACGAATCGGGAGACTATAGCTACTTAGTTGATAAAATTTCTAATGAAAATATTACAGACATTATTATTTGCGGTGGCGATGGTACCATCAACCAGCTTGCTTCAGCATTGCAGGGTGTAAAAGTAAGAATGGGAATTTTGCCCATGGGTTCGGGTAACGGCCTTGCGAGGGCGGCCAGGATACCTATGGATAGTGAAAAAGCGCTTCATATTATTTTTAAAGGAAAAGCAGGGTATGTAGATGGTTTTTACATCAATAAAAAATTCAGTTGCATGTTAAGCGGCCTGGGTTTTGATGCCCAGGTGGCGCATGATTTCGCATCTAAAAGTTCAAGGGGATTATTAACCTATATTAAACTTACCGTTAAAAATTTTTTTAAAGCACCTGCTTACCCGTTCTTAATTGATATACATGATAAAAAACTGGAAGCAGAAGCTTTTTTTATAAGCATTGCGAATAGTAATCAGTTTGGCAATAATGTTACCATTGCACCAAAAGCCAGTATAGCAGATGGTTTATTGGATATTGTAGTGGTAGGTAAAACCAATAAACTAAGAATGTTATATACCGTATTTAAGCAAATTAGTTTTGGAAAGGTAAAACCGGTATCGGGCAGTAAATTTCAAAAAGCAGATTTGCAATATTACCAGGCTAAATCTTTACGTATAGAGAACCCGGCATTGGCTCCCCTGCATATAGATGGCGACCCGGTGCGTACAGCCGCATCCTTTGATATTCAAATTGCAGAAAAAGCGATTTACTTAATACAACCCTAGGGCTTCACCGACTTTGCAAACTCCCGCAGGATCTTTTCGGTTTCTTTATTTTTTAAAGCCTGGAAAATTTCATTTTTTTCTCTTGCTGTAAGATGAAAATTGAGCGCTACTTTGCTGTCTGTTTTTTCGGGAAGGTACACAATGGTAATTTTTTGTAATGCAGAATCCATGTTTTCTTTTACATAAGCAAAATTATTATCCTGTGAATAATCTTGTATTTTAAACCAGTTATGCTGAAGCATGGTAGCAGGGGTAACAATAACATCGGTGGCAGAAGTGGTTTCAAAAGGTTCCTGCCAGTTGTCTCTGTTCCGGTCCCTGATTTGTAAGATTATAACGCCTCCTGTATTTTTTAAAATCCAGTCTTTAAAGTGATCAATAAAGCGAAGGCTTATTTCCTGTCCATAATTATCTCTTAGCCCGGCATCCATTACATCAATAACCGGCTTACTGGGCAGCCACACATTGGGAAGTACATACGGGAAGGTGGCATTCATGCGCAATGCGGTTAATAAGCGAAGGTTTAGCGGATCCTGTGCTTTAAAGAGTGCGCTGAAATCTACGGCATCCGGGCTGTTTGCAGTATCGGCTTGCAGGGCATGAGGCTTCATCATAAAACTTATGGGCTGGGTGCTGATGAGCAGCTTACGGCTATCTCTTTTTATTACCGGTGAAAAAAAGATTAAAGGAACCTTTGCCTTCTTTTCATCATCGGCATATTGTTTTAATGTAATGTCCAGCAAGCCATCTGTATTTCTTCCTAATTTTCTTTCAAATGCATACCCCCTGTCTTTAATATACTCCTGCCCATTTACCGTAAATTTTTGGTTGGATGCAAGCAGATCCCTGGCCATCAAGGATGTAAAAATGGGGTTCAGTAAGTCCCCGGTAATTTTTTCATCATATTTTTTGTCGTATAAGTCCAGCCCGGTATTGCTTAGTTTTTTCCTGTACAGCTCCCGGTAATAAGTTGCTGCAAGCATACCCCCGCTGGCGCCACTTATTAAAAAAGTATGTTGCATTAAGCGGCCCTCCATCATACTATCCAGTTGCTGCAAAGTGTTCATCACAAAAGCGCTGCTTCTTAAGCCACCGCCACTTACATTAATAAATATCATGGTGGGTCGGGCGGAGCTTTGTTTCAGTTTCCAATTTTCTAAAATGGCCAGCATATTTTCCCGGTCTTGCTGAATATGTTGCGAATCGCAAAGGGCATTTAATGATTCTTTGGTATAAGCCGGCGTAGCAGATTGTGCATGATAATTTAACCCATAGGCTTTGTTGCGGGGATCTAATATTTCTTCTTTAAAGAGGAAATTTAAAATTAATAAAAGGATGATGGCAACAGGTAAACTCCAGCTTTCTAAAAAATAACTAAGCGCCCCAATTACCGCAACCATCAATGAAAAGAAAATAAAAATACTGGCAGCGGCAGGCATTTCAAAATACGGATTGTCTAACATAAAACCCACCAGTATTAAAAAACCAAGTGCCAGTAAAATACTTAAAATGGCAGCAATATGATGCCGTTTAAAAACAGCATCAATATAATCTTCCCGGTAATGGCTCACGTTCCGGATCTTTCTCAACCGCAAAGATTCAGTGAGGTAATAGTTTACTTTTAAGCCAAATCCATTTAATTCCATGGGTTTGCCGGCAAATCGTTTATTAAATAATTCGGGGTTGCTGATAATGGCTGCCATATGGCCCGAAATGGTACGGCCCGCACCAAAGAAATAGGCAAATGAAATGATGATAAGCAGAATATAACCCAGCAAAATACCGGCTATCAGTGACAGGATGGCGCCTGTAGTCATCAGCTCTTTATACTCATCAAACCGGTACAGGCGTACCATATAGAATATGATAAAAATGAGAGGCAATAACCCGTTATTGATACTGTATTTTAAAAACGGATGAGCCGTGGTGGCTAAAAAACGGAATCTTTTTGTGTGCATGATAAAAGTGGTAATATTCCAGCTCATAATAAATACACCCATGGCAATACCAGTAATTACTGCACCGCTTAAATTTACTTCACCCAGGTATTCCGGAACAAAAAATAAGGCGTCAGCGCCATAAGATTTTAAAAAATCACTGTTAATGGTACTAAATAATATGTACCAGAAAAACAGCAGCACCTGGTATTTCCTAAAATGCAATATGAATAATTGAACAGGAAAAAAGTGATATATGGTTTTAATCCAGTACTTCATGTAATGTGGGCAATGCGATTATCATTTTAAAATACGATCGGGCTCTGTCTTTGATGATGTGATCTTTAATAAGGTTACTAAACAAATTACAATCATGATGGCAGTAAACTGGTGAAGGGTTCCCAGCCATACTAAAGCTTGGGGGTTAGGAGAATTCAACACCGTTAAAACCCCCAACACCACCTGTACCAAAATTAAAACGCAAAACAGGGTTCTATATTTCATGAACAGCTTGTGCTGTACTTGCCTTGTTTTAATAAAGAATAGTAAGGTAACTGTAAATAACAAATAGGCCATACCCCGGTGAATAAAATGAACCATCAAGGGGTTGCTTGTAAAATTAATACCCGGTGGGGCCATTTCAGTGGCATCTGCCGGAAAAAAAGATCCATTGATTGAGGGCCAGGTAGGAGCGCTATGCCCGGCTCTTAATCCTGCCATAAAACCACCATATATAAGTTGAATAAAGACTAAAACCAAAAGACCGGTAACCCAGTTTTTAATATGCCGGTTCACCAGTTTTTGTTGCATAGCAGGCTGTAAACCCATCGCAAACCAAAGAACATACGCCAGCAAGACCATGGCTGCTATAAAATGAGTGGTTAATTCCACGTGGCCCACAAAATATTTTTCGGGTACTAAACCACTCTTCACCATCAGCCAGCCAATGGCGCCCTGCAATGCTCCTAATAAAAATAAAATAACCATGGGTATTATCATGCCCCGGTTAAACTTACGTTTTACTAAAAAATAAATAAAGCCTGCCAGGAAAACCAATCCCATGGTTCTTGCCCAAAGCCGGTGAAACCATTCCCAAAAAAAGATAAATTTAAAATCGCTTAATGTAAACCCGGGGTGTACATATTTAAACTGGTCGGTAAGCTTGTATTTATCAAATTCCAATTGCCAGGCGGCTGGGTGTAATGGTGGCAAAGCCCCGGATACCGGTTTCCATTCAGTAATGGAAAGGCCGCTTTCTGTAAGACGGGTAACGGCTCCCAAAACAAATTGAATGACGATCATCACTACGCCAATCATTAACCAGTTGGCTACTTGCTTATTGTTTTTTAATAATGTAGAGCTATTCATTATTTGTAAAGTTAATTCAGCAGGCCCATGATAAAAACAGATAATTTACTGATATTTGTTTGTGCTATTTTCATATTACGATATTCATAAAATTGAAGCCGGGTTAGATGAAGCCGGGCGGGGATGTTTTGCAGGTCCTGTATTTGCATCGGCAGTAATACTTCCGCAAGATTTTCATCATCCTTTCTTAAATGATAGCAAGCAGTTATCAGAAAAAGAGCGGAACATTTTGCGGCCCATTATTGAAAAAGAAAGTATTGCTTTTCAGGTGGCGAGTATATCGAATGAAGAGATAGACCGTATGAATATTTTGCAGGCATCTTTTAAAGCCATGCATAAATCGCTGGATGGCCTGCCGGTAAAACCGGGTTTATTATTAGTAGATGGCAACCGGTTTAAACCGTATAAAAAAATTCCGCATACCTGTATCATAAAAGGAGATGGGCTCTATGCTTCTATCGCCGCTGCCAGTATTTTGGCAAAAACGTACCGGGATGAGTATATGAAAAAAATTCATACCGAATACCCGGGTTATGGCTGGGATCAAAATAAAGGATATGGCACCAGGCAGCATCGCTTAGCCATTCAGCAATATGGCTTATGCCCTTATCACCGGAAAAGCTTTCGCATACAATCTTCACAATTCTTTGTGCCGGAATCTGTATCATGCATTAAACCCGGGCAACCCCTTGCAGGTCTATAACAGGGAAACTACAATATATAAACCGTAAAATAAGTTTTTATGAAAACACTCAAACCTGCAGCCATGCTGGCTTTAGCCTTTATTCTTTTTTCTGCTGCACAAGCCCAGCCATATTATGCCCATACCGATAAGCAAAGGATCAGGCAAGGCGTACACAGCGGTGCACTTACCCATAAAGAAACAGCCCTTTTATTAAAAAAAGAAAGGGCAATTAAAAAAGACAAACAATTGGCAAGAGCCGATGGGAAAGTTACCTGTAAAGAAAGAAAGAAAATGAAAAGAGATAAAAGAGCCACCGATTATGCCATTTACCGGAAAAAGCATAACGGCATGGTTAGAAATTAAAGCTTGTTCGTTATTGTTGTTGTTTAAAAAAGGCAACTCTTTTTGGAGTTGCCTTTACTTAATACATTCAGGACAGTTTTTCCAGCGCATTTTTTAATAACCCTGTAATTACGGGGATGTCTTCTTTTTTACAACAGCCCACACTTAAGCGATACCAGCAACTTTCGTTATCTGCACCAAAAGAATGAAAAGGTACCAGCGCCAGTTTTGCTTCGTTAAGCAGGTATTCCGTTACTTCTTCCTGGCTCATGATCTTTTTTCCCTGGGCCGTTGTTTTACCTTTTAAATCAATATGCAGCGTAAGGTATATGGCGGCTTGCGGAGGTATTGCATCAATAGGCAGCCCCTCCTCTTTTAGTTTATGCACGGCATTGTAAATCGCATTTAGCCGGTATTCAATTTCCTTTTTATTATGGGTAAGATAATCATCAACTTCTTTTTGATTATTTAAAAAAGCGGCAGTTGCATGTTGCTCTGCCATGGGCGCCCAGGATCCTACATGGCTGTTGAGCGAGCGCATTTTTTCTATTACCGCTTTGGGGCCCAATGCCCAGCCTACCCTTACGCCGGTAGCGGCAAATGATTTACTTATACCATCTATAAAAATACAATAGTCTTTCATTTTTGGCCTTACTGAAACCGGGTTGTAATGAATGGTTTCGCCAAATGTAAGTGTCCAGTACATTTGGTCATACATGAGGTATAGTTTTTTCTCACCCTCCTGCCTCCTTTCATTTTCTTCCAGTATTAAATCGCATATTTTTTCTAATTCTGTTTTAGTAAAAACGGTTCCTGTGGGATTTAATGGAGAGCAAACAGAGATGAGAGTGGCATCTTTTACAAAGGGCCTTATTTGATCTGCCGTAGGCATAAAATTATTTTCGGCAGTAGCTTTCACAACTACGTGTTCGCCGCCGGTAAAATGAACGTAATGATTATTATTCCAGCTGGGTACGGGGTAAATCACTTTATCGCCCTTATCTACAATCGTTCTGTATAAAGCATATATCAACGGCCGGCCGCCTGCTGCTATTAAAATTTCAGAGGGGTCGTAGTGCATATTTAATTTGTGTTCAATAAAAACGCTCACGGCATTGCGTAATACCAGTTCGCCTTCGGCAGCAGGGTAGGTGGTATACCCCTGGGTATAGGCTTTTACAATTTCATCCTGCAAAAGAGCCGGAATGGGAAATTGAGTGGAATCAAAATCCCCAATGGTATAATTATAGATGTGGGCGCCCTTTCTTATTTTTTCTTTTATAGTGGCACCCAATCGTACAATCTCCGACGCAATAAGGGTTTCTGCCAGCCGGCTAAGTTTTATTTTACCCATATTTTTATTTACAGATTTAAAAGGACTATGAACGCCAAATTTAAGTTTTTAAGCCCTAATGGCAAAACAGCGCCTTTTTATACAATATCATATAGTGCTGCCCCTGCATTGGTTTTTTAGATATGGCTCATTTATTATTTACATTTAAAGAAGGTATATTATATTTACCTTTTTTAAAAATAGAGAATAGCCGCTTTATGGTAAGGGCGAATATAAATTTGCTTTTTTAACTTTGTGCATCAAAACATTTTTTGGCACATATAATTTACTCATTGCCTATGTTCAATCTTATACTATTTGGCCCTCCGGGAAGTGGGAAAGGGACGCAAAGTGAAAAATTAATTGCCCGTTACGGGTTAAAGCATTTAAGTACCGGTGATTTGCTCCGTTCTGAAATCAATAGCAAAACCCCATTGGGCATCGAGGCCAGGAAGTTTATGGATAAAGGCCAGTTGGTACCCGATGAAGTGGTGATTGGTATGATAAGTTCTGCTTTAGATGAAAATAAAGACATACCCGGCTTTTTATTCGATGGGTTTCCCCGTACCCCGGCGCAGGCAGAAGCGCTGGATAAGTTGCTTGATTTTAAGAATGCGCCTGTTGCCGTAATGCTGGCATTGGAAGTAAGCGAGGAAGAACTGGTAAAGCGCTTAATTAAAAGAGGAGAAACCAGCGGCCGGAGTGATGATACCAATGAGATCGTTATCCGGGCCCGGATTGCAGAATATCATAACAAAACGGCAGCCGTAGCAGATTACTACAGGCGATTTAATAAAGTAGTAATGATACAGGGCGAAGGCACGGTGACCGAAATATTTAACCGGCTTGCCGCAGAAATTGATCGCCGTATGCTGATGCATGAAAAATGACTACCTATGGAAATTGAGAAATATCAATTTTTAAAAGAGGGCATGTTTCATTGCCTGGAACCCCTAACAAAAAAAGACGAGGGAATATGGGGTGTAATGAAACCCCAGGAAATGGTAGAGCACCTGGCTGATTTTTTTGATGTGTCTTCTGCTAAAATACATTTTGACCTGGCCATACCCAAAGAGCATTTACCCCGTTACAAAGAATTTTTATACAGCGATAAACCTTTTAGAGAAAACACAAAAGCACCCACGGGAGTTTTGGGTGAAAAGCCCATGCCATTGCGTATCGCTGATTTAGAAGCTGCCAAGAAAAAACTGGAACGATCCGTTCAGGATTTTTTTAATTATTTTAATGAACATACTGGGGCACAAACCTTGCATCCTGTATTTGGGATGCTTACAGTACATGAGTGGGTATTATTGCATTACAAGCATGTAACCCATCATTTAAGGCAATTTAAATTATGGCCGGCAACCGGGTATAATGAATAAAAAATGTAATAATACCGGTATTGTGCACCAGGCTATGCTAGTTTAATTTTATGACATCTAAAGTTAAATTATTGTTGCTTGGTGGGCTGTGAAAGCTAGTAATTTCGTAACTTAATATTTTCATTCCGTTGTTTTGTTCCGCTTAACCCTTCAATAATTAAAGCGTTTCGGTAGAGTTTCTTACAACTTCATTATTTGTGATAGAACATTACTGTGTTAAATATTCTATGTCAGTTAATTTATACCTGCTTTATAAACGATCTCAGTATTCACTATTAATGTAAGAATGGTTTTTTCATTACTTACAACTTCATAATACTGCGGGATTAGAAACCCAGCATTCTGCTTTGGGGTATTTAATATATTTTATAATTCATTAAGCTGTGAAAAATCTCTCGTATATATCCATGCAGGGGGTACACATAAATTTATAATTTTAACCCCGCACAAAAAACACTCCTTGGCAGTAATTTTATGCTGTACAGGTAATTAATATAAAAATATCGGCGACATATAACCGGGTGCCCCGCCCATTCAATTAGAAAGGTTCTGTATTAATGAATAAAAAATGTAATAATACCGGTAATAATTAAAATGCCACCGGTAATAATACCGGCATTGTGCTCCAGGCTATGCCAGTTTAATTTTAGCATACCCTTGTAGGCAACCGTAATCCAAATCATCATACCGGTAAGTGTAACCACGGCATACATGAAAGCAATGGCCGCCGAAAACCAAAACCCATACGTACCTGCTAAAAAGAAATACGCTTCTATTTCCATACAGGGAGACAGAAACATGGCAATCACCAATGCCCAAATAATTTTAGAAGTACTTCGGCCGATCATCTTTTTTTCATTTAAGTGAAAATGATGATGCTTATAGTGTTGTTGTATAAAATAAAATCCCAGTAAAATTAAGATGCCCGGCGCCACTAATCTTGTAAAATAGTCGGCATAGGCCTGCATACTGGCGCCTACATACCCTAATATAAAACCAATAATTACGGTACTAACCACATGGGCCAGCCCCGCAATAAATGTAATTTTTATGGTTTGCGGTAAACTCCAATTTTCTTTACGGCCAATAGCCAGTACAGGCAACCAATGGCTGGGAATAAGAGCATGCAATAAACTTATTAAAAAACTGGCAATAATAATGGTACTCATACAAACGGTTTATTTGCCGGGGCAAATAGCTTTCAAAGGTTGCACAATCTATGGGTATTCCAAAATAAATTTAAAACTAGTTCGTTTCATAAAAAAGGCCGGGTGCAATTGTTTTATAAAAAGGATAAGGGCAAGGCTCCGGGGGCTTAACAATATTTTATAGAATTACGGTATCACCGAAACCCTTATTCAGCATCTAATAAGTACATCCAAAAAAGTAAAGCCATGAAAAAAGTAATACAAAACCAGGAGATGCTGTTAAATATGCACGCTCGCTTTTTTAAACAGGAAATTTGCGAAAAATCATCAAAGAGTGAAATAAAAAAACTTTCACAACCCGATTTAATTGCAGAACTATGCTGGAATGGCCTGCTCCCCGAAATGCTTCCTCAAATTAGTGAGAACGGGCTGGATGGCCTACCCCTTACTTTATGGGAAGTAGAACAAGGGAATAACCTGCTTTATTTACGCCTGGGCGAAATGCGCCACTCTGTCAATAACCCGTATTCCATACATCCTTCTGTATTTTTAATTTATACTTCTTATAATTAACCGGCGCCACCGGTTCCGTTGTATACAGGGAATAAGAACCTTCTGTCATAAAAAAATAATCATCGCATAAAGAGATTTATGCGATTTTTTTTAATCTCATTTTTGCCCGCTTATCTTTGTAAGCCATTATCTTAATTATGCATTTATGAAACAATTTCTCTTTCTTGTTGCCGGCTTTCTTTTTTTCAGCGCATTTCAATCTTGTAAATTCCGGCAAAAAGTTTCACTCATTGTGCATCATGCAAAAATTTATACGGTAGATGATCGGTTTAGCGAGGCAGAAGCCATGGCAATAGATAATGGTAAAATAATAGAAACAGGTAGCAACGAAGAAATTTTAAAAAAATATGAATCGGGTAATGAAATAAATGCAGCCGGTAAAACTATTTTCCCCGGGTTTATTGATGCGCATTGCCATTTTACAGGATATGCAACCGATGGCTGGAAATGTGTACTTACCGGTACAGAAAGCTGGCAACAAATTTTAGATACCCTGGTGCATTATAGTAAAACGGCCCCCATGGAATGGTTGTATGGCCGGGGCTGGGATCAAAATGATTGGGCAATAAAAGAATTTCCTGATAAAAAAAAACTGGATAGCCTGTTTCCCGGCAGGCCGGTATTTTTAAAAAGATTAGATGGCCATGCTGCCATTGCCAATCAAAAAGCATTGGATATAGCCGGGGTAAATAGCACAACTAAAATAGAAGGCGGAGAAATAGAAATAAAAAATGGAAAGCTTACCGGGATGCTTATTGATAATGCGATGTATTTGGTAGAACAGAAGATCCCGCAAATAAGCGACTCGCTGGCCATTGCATATTTCAGCCGGTTGCAGCAAAAATGTTTTGCCGATGGCCTTACGGGTGTGCAGGATTGCGGAATTAGTGAACACACCTTAGCCTTACTGGAAGAAGCGCAAGCTCAACAAAAATTGCAGATGAAAGTATTTGCATTGCTCAGTGATGATTCTACCATCTACCATAAATGGGTAAAGAAAGGCAGGTATACCAATGGCTTGATATCTGTAGGCGGTTTTAAATTTTATGCCGATGGGGCGCTCGGCTCCCGGGGCGCCTGTCTTTTACAACCTTATACCGATAAGCCCGGCTGGTATGGCTTTTTATTAAGCAGCCCGGCTCATTTTAAACATGCTGCAGCAGTATTAATAAATAGTAACCTGCAAATGTGTACCCATGCTATAGGTGATAGCGGCAACCGGGAACTATTAAAAATATATGCCGAAGTTTTAAAAGAGAAAAATGATAAACGCTGGAGAATAGAACATGCACAAATTTTAGATAGCGCCGATTTTCATTATTTTAAAGATTATTCCATTATCCCATCGGTACAACCCACCCATGCAACCAGCGATATGTATTGGGCCGAAACAAGGCTTGGCCCGCAACGTATGAAATATGCGTATGCCTATAAATCTTTGCTGGTACAAAATGGCTGGCAACCACTGGGCACCGATTTCCCGGTAGAAGATATCAGCCCCATTAAAACATTTTTTGCAGCCGTGGTAAGGCAGGATGCTAAAGGATTTCCGCCGGTTGGGTTTCAAAAAGAAGAAGCGCTTACCCGCCAGGAAGCCATACGGGGCATGACGATTTGGGCAGCGAAAGCCGCATTCCAGGAAAAAGAAAAAGGCAGTCTCCAAAAAGGCAAAGCTGCCGATTTTATCATATTGGATACCGACTTGATGAACTGTAATGAGCAGGCGATTTTACATACTCAAGTAAAAGCAGTTTATATAAACGGGAAAAATGTATGGGCTCAATAACCCACCGGTAAAAAAAGATAATTAAGTTATTTCCATTATAGCTTTTTTATAAGAAGGCGCCTGCTTACCCGGAACAGGAATAATCGGCGTACCCCGGATAGCGGCAAGGCCTTAAAATTAGCACCTCTTTTACCGGGTTTGCTGCCATGAAATATTTTGCAAATCTTAAACTATCTTTACTGTTCAAATTTTAAATACAAATGAAAGCATTTATTTTAGTATGTCTTTCCCTGTTTTCCTTAGATACAATGGCACAGAAAATGAATTACCCGGTTACAGAAAGAGGCAACCAATCTGATAATTATTTTGGAAGAGAAGTAAAAGACCCCTACCGTTGGTTAGAAAACGATACGGCGAAAAATACCGAAGCCTGGGTAAAAAAACAAAATGCAGTAACGCATGCTTACCTTGATAAAATTCCATTTAGGGAAAAGATCAAAAACCGGCTAACTGAACTTTGGAATTATCCAAAATATTCAGCCCCATCCCTGCATGGCGATTATCTTTTATTTTTTAAAAATGATGGTTTACAAAACCAGGCCGTTTTATATGTACAAAAGGGGGAAGAAGGTGAACCCCAGGTTCTGCTGGATCCCAATAAAATGTCTGCCGATGGTACGGTAGCCTTGCAGGCAACTTCATTTTCAAAAAATCAAAAATATTTTGCCTATTCTGTAGCTGCATCGGGCAGCGATTGGCAGGAGATCTATATCATGGATTTTAAAACCCGGAAACTGCTCAATGAAAAAATTGAGTATGTAAAATTTTCGGGGATAAGCTGGCTGGGGGATGATGGGTTTTATTATAGCGGTTACTCCAGGCCCCAAAATGAGAAAACAAAATACAGTGTAAAAACAGAGTATCAAAAAGTATATTATCATAAAGTAGGTACCGCACAAAGCCAGGATAAATTAGTGTATGAAGATAAAGATCACCCGCTGCGTTATGTAGGTGCCGGGCTTACAGAAGATGAGCGCTTTCTTATATTAGGTATTTCCGAAGGAACAGATGGCAGTGAAATAAAGGTAAAAGACCTCACCGATAAAAATGCCAATGGCTTTACAACAATTGTAAAAGGGTTTGCTACCAATGCCGACGTAATAGATAATGAAGGCGATAAAATTTTATTGCGTACCAATAATGAAGCGCCCAATTATAAATTGGTACTGGTAGATCCCAAAAACCCCGGGCCCGGTAACTGGGTAACCGTAATACCCGAGGAAAAAGAATTGTTAGAATTTGTAAGTACCGGTGGCGGTAAACTGTTTGCCGGTTATTTAAAAGATGTAAGCACAAGGGTAAACCAATACTCCATGCAAGGCAAGTTTGAGCAGCAGGTAAAACTGCCCGGTATTGGTACGGCATCCGGTTTTGGATGTAAGAAAAATGAAAATTATTTTTATTATACCTACACTTCTTTTATTTACCCGCCTGCTATTTTTAAATATGACATCAAAAGTGAAACCTCAACCCTGTTTCGAAAATCAGAAGCTAATTTTAATGTAGATGAATATGAGATCAGGCAGGTTTTTTATACCAGTCATGACGGTACCCGGGTACCCATGTTCATCATGCATAAAAAAGATATCAGCCTAAATGGCAATAACCCCACGATGCTCTATGCGTATGGCGGGTTTAATATTAATATCACACCCGCTTTCAACATTTCTATTATACCCTTTTTAGAAGAAGGGGGTATTTATGCCATTGCCAATATACGGGGCGGGGGCGAATATGGCGAAGCCTGGCATAAAGCAGGCATGCTGAATAAAAAGCAAAATGTGTTTGATGATTTTATAGCTGCAGCAGAATATTTGATAAAAGAAAGATATACCTCACCTGCAAAGCTTGCCATAAGAGGGGGTAGTAACGGCGGCTTACTGGTAGGAGCGGTAATGACACAAAGGCCCGACCTGTTTAAGGTGGCGATTCCGCAAGTGGGGGTATTGGATATGTTGCGTTATCATAAATTTACAGTAGGCTGGGGCTGGGCAGTAGAGTATGGCAGCAGCGATAAGAAAGAAGATTTTGAATACCTTATTAAATATTCCCCGCTCCATAATGTAAAGCCGGGCACTTGCTATCCGGCTACATTAATAACCACTGCCGATCATGATGACCGGGTAGTGCCTGCACATTCTTTTAAATTTGCGGCAACACTGCAAAAAGACCAGGCTTGTGATAATCCCGTTCTGATACGTATCGATAGCAAAGCGGGCCATGGCGCCGGGAAACCAACAGCTAAAACAATTGAAGAGCTAGCCGATATCTGGAGCTTTACTTTATATAATATGCAATAAACTCATTATAGTAATTCAAATCAATTCTTATTATTTTCGTTTTATGAAAAAAATTATTTTCTCAATAGCAACCATCAGTCTCATTGTTTTCTTTTCTTATTGTACCAGTAGTAAAAAAACAACTACAGCCGCTATGAATACAGAAACTGCTAAAAGCAATATTACATACCATGGAATGGTGCAGGAGATCATTACCGCCCGCTGTGCTCCTTGCCATATTCCCGCTAAAGGCGGAAAAAAACTGGCGCTCGATAATTATGATGCAATTACAAAAAATATAGATGAAATTATTCATCGTGTTTCTTTGCCAATGGGCGAAAAGGGGTATATGCCAAAGAAAAATGTTCCCTTAGGTGCCGATAGCATTGCAATTTTAAAAAATTGGGCAGCAGGAGGATTTGCTAAATAAACTATTTTTTCAATAAATATTTTGCAAAGCGTTTCAGTTCCTCAATTTCGGCCGGGTTTAAAAAAAAAGATTGATCATATTTGTGTTTAAAAAAAAGCACTCTTTTATGTTCGGGATATTTTTTTAAAATATCATCAATAAGTAATTGTATCTCCGGGTCTTTTTCTCTTTTTTCACGGGTAATGGTAATCTCGGATTTTTGTTTGCTATGTTTTTTTAAAATAATAGCTTCCAGCGTGGCCAGTTTAGCGGGCGGTATACCCTGAACTTTACATGCGTGGCCAAGCAATCCTTCTAATTGTTTTTTACTTAATCCACCCCGTTCAATATATTGAATATACAGGCTATTGATAAATACAGAAGCCGGTTTGGCTTGTTTTACCGCCTGTAATACATCCTGTATAATATCCACTTCCGGTTTTAGTTTGCCCATAATTACAACAGATAGCTGCTTAAGCTATATAATTTTTTTAATATTAATCAATGAATTTAAGGGATTAATTATGATTATTATAAACGCTGCTACATAAAATTTCTTAGGTTTGTCATAATTAATAAATTATAAAAACATGAAGAAACTTTTATTCATCCTCGTTCTATTTGCGGGAATTACAAAAGCAAAAGCGGATGAGGGTATGTGGTTGCCCATGTTACTGGGCAAACAGGTATATAACGACATGGTTAAAAAGGGCCTAAAACTCACCAAAGAACAATTGTATTCCGTAAATAAATCTTCCTTAAAAGATGCGATCATCATTTTTGGAGGCGGCTGTACCGGTGAAATTGTGAGTAACCAGGGCTTAATTTTCACCAATCACCATTGCGGCTATGGCGCCATAACAAAAGCCAGCAGCGTAGAGCATAATTATTTACGGGATGGATTTTATGCATTTAATAAAGACCAGGAAATTGAATCGGAACTAACCGTACAGTTTTTAGACCGTATTGAAGATGTAACCGCCCAGGTAGAAGCCGGGCTAAAAGGTTTAAGCTGGGAAGAGCGGAGCAAAAAAATAAATGATATTACCAGGTCTATTACAGATAAAGTGCTGGATAAAGAAAATGGCCTGTCTGGCCGGGTTTACAGCATGTTTAAAGGCAACCAATACCTGATGTATGTATATAAAACATACCGTGATATCCGGTTAGTAGGAGCGCCGCCTGAAAGTGTAGGAAAATTTGGAGGCGATACCGATAACTGGGAATGGCCCCGCCATACCGGTGATTTCTCCATCTTTAGAGTATATACCGCTAAAGATGGTAAGCCGGCAGACTATAGCAGGGAAAACGTTCCTTTAAAGCCAAAATATTTTTTACCGGTAAGTATTAAGGGAGTAAAAGATGGGGACTATGCCATGATTTACGGTTACCCCGGTGGAACAAACCGTTATGAAACCAGCTATGGCATTAAATTAAAAAATGAAATTGAAAATCCTTCTTTAGTGAACCTGCGGGCAATGCGTTTAAAATATATGCATGCACAAATGATTAAAGACCCCGCCATAAAATTAAAATTGGCCAATAGCTATGCCGGCATTGCTAATTATTGGAAATTTTTTGATGGTGAAACAAAGCAATTGAAAAAGTTTCATACTTATGAACAAAAGCAGGACTATGAAAAGAATTTTCAAAAATGGGCAAATGGAAAACCGGAGTTTGAAAATATATTAAGTGATTACGAAGCCAATTATGCCGCATGGACGCCTTATAGCAAAATGCGCCAATATACAAATGAAGGCATCATGGGATCGCCGCTGGCCGTTTATGCCGCTTCATTAATTAGTTTAGAAAGAGAATTATTAAAACCGGGGAGCAAGGCAGAAGACATAAAAAAACTGGCAGAAATTGCTAATAAGCGCAGGACGGCGTTTCTAGAAAACGAAGACAAACCCAGCGATGAAAAAATTGTAGCCGATGCAGCCATGATGTTTTACCAGGACATTGAAAAAAGCCAGCACCCGGTAGGGTTTTATGAGTCATTAAAAAATATTTTTGGCAGCCTGGATGATGAAGCTAGTTTTAAGAAATGGGCTAAAAATATGTTTGACAGTACCCTTATTTTTAATGATAGTAAATGGAATTCATTTATTGCAAACCCCGAGGCAAATGTGCTTCAATCAGATCCGGCCTATGCCTATTCATCGGCATTTGTACAAAATTACAATACCAAGTATGCCCCATTGTATGCGGCCTTTATGAATAAAAATAATGAGTTGGGTATGGAGTATATGAAAGGTATTATGCAAATGAACCCGGCTGCCGCTGCTAAAATGTACCCCGATGCAAACTTTAGTATGCGGGTAAGTTACGGCAGTGTAAAAAGCTATTCGCCCAGGGATGCAGTGTTTTACGATTATGAAACAACCAGCAAGGGAATTTTAGAAAAATATATTCCCGGGGATTATGAATTTGATTTGCCGGCTAAGCAAATAGAGTTGCTGAAGAAAAAGGAGTTTGGCCAGTATATGGATAAAAAAAGAAAAGACCTGGTAGTAGGCTTTATTACCACCAATGATATTACGGGTGGCAATAGCGGCAGCCCGGTAATGGATGGGTATGGAAACCTGATTGGCCTTGCCTTTGATGGCAATTACGAAGCGCTCAGCCATAAAATTGCATTTGATAAAGATTTAAACAGAACTATTTGTGTGGATGTGCGTTATGTGCTTTGGTGTATTGATATTCTTGGAGGTGCCAAAAATATCATAAATGAATTAAAAATTGTGAGATAGCAAATTGATAAAACGTATACCCGAAGCCCCGTTTTTACGGGGCTTTTGTATGCCGGTAACTGCATCATAGAAATATAAAGAATGAACCAAAAAGGCCTGGTCATTTGTAATGGGGTTTACCCACTGGCGCAGGTATGAAGCAAAACCTATCCGTTCAATTTCCTTTTTATGGCCATCACCGAACCAGATGTAATTGTTTATAGTATTTACAAGAAGCAATTTTGCTTTAAGTGACACTTGCCATTCCTAAGGGACTAAGCGTAGCTGGATTCCAATTTACACAGTTTTTATCGCCCTGATAAAGGCCCATAGCGTTTTCAGCATTTTTTTCTTTAAGCATATTCAAAAATGCGACCATATTCGTTTCCTGGTTTTGGCTTCTTAGTTTACCGGCAAATTCATTTGGGAAATGATTTATTTATTGTACTGTAGCATCAAGAGTACAAAATAGCATTATTGCATATCCTCCTGATTAACATAATGTAATTAATGAATACCTCATTTGGAGTATTTTTTTTAATTTTTTTGCCCTGTAATTTTGAAAGGATTTGGGATGGATTTATTTTTTTGCTTCTTTTGATACTTTGGGGAATTACAAAAGGCCACAGTTTTAACTTTAAAATTAAGGATATGCCAAAATATGTAATTGAAAGGGAAATTCCCGGTGCCGGAAAATTAACGGACGAACAATTGAAATCTATTTCGCAAACTTCTTGTACGGTTTTGGGTAAAATGGGTACGCAAATTCAATGGGTACACAGCTATGTAACCGGTGATAAAATTTATTGCGTTTACATAGCGCCCAACGAAGAGATGGTGATGCAACATGCAAGCCTCGGTGGCTTTCCGGCAAATAAAGTTTCTGAAGTTGCCGTAACCATTGACCCTACTACTGCTGAATAATACAGTAGTTTACCTGGTAATTAACATTGATACTGCCGATACAAATCGGTACTAATAAAATTATAACCAGGATTCTTAACTCCTTCGCCTTGGTTCGTGGCACCCCGCTCTCCTCAGTCTTCCTCAAAAAGCAATATGCTATCCGAAGAGTTAGTGCAGCGCTCTTCGGATCTAAGATAAACGCCAGACTCCGTCTGGAATTCAAAGAACAAATGCCAATCCGATATTCAAATGACCATCAGCCCCTAAAAGCCTTTTCTCAATGAATAGGCTGCCGTTAATAACGCTACCGGCAGTAAGCCTTTTCCGCCAAAATAATCCTTTGCGCTGCTTAACAGGTAATCTTCCGGCCTTCCCACCAACCCGGCCTTCACAGGGTTGTTGTGTATATATTCAAACTTTTTTAAAGTAAATTCTGCCTTCTCGAGCAGGATAAGCCTGTTGTCTTGTTGCTGGTATTAATATAAAGATAACCGTTTTATTTTTTGATCTATTTTGTAATTTCCTTTTTTGCTTGCCCAAAAAAGGAACAAAAAAAGGCCCCCGAAACCGATATACAGCCCGGTTTCGGGAAACAACTCCGGGCATCTTTTGTTCCCTGGTAGCATGGGCGTTTGTAATACTACTCCTCGTTGTATTGTTTACGGTAAGATTTTATTTGAGGGATGTTGGGTAAATAAATGATTAGAGCTTTTAGTAACGTTAGTTATCCAAACTCCAGACAGAGTCTGGCTCTTATTGTCCATCCGAAGAGCGCTACGCTAACTCTTTGGATAGCGGGGGGCAGAGTGGAAAACTTTTTATTTGACCGAAATTTGTGAATAAAAAAATATTTTCTTGCAAATACTTTACAAGCTGCCGACACCGACCGCCGAAGGCGGAAGGGTGCAGACAAAAAAGCCGCTCACATTTTGCAAGCGGCTGAATGAATTTTATTTAAAATATGGAAGTACCCAATTTAAACTATCAGGGAACGGAACATTATATTTTTTAAACTCCGCAGGGTCTATTAAGATTTGGCTAATTCCATATTTTGGGTCGTATATCACAGGAAAATATTTGCCTTCAAAATCCTTTAACCCCCTTATTTTATCAATAGAGTTATTTCCTGTTTTTTTTTCGCCATTATAAAAAAAATTATAATTCAAATCATATCCTTTGACCACTACGCCCCAATGTGTGGTGGTTGCAGTTAGAAGTATCCCATTAGTTTTTAAATTTCTTTGGGAAACAAAAAGTAATGCGACAAATATTAAAAAAAGTATTAAAACACTATAAAAAGAAGCCTTGTTATACTTTTTCATATTAAGGTGTTTTCTTGTTTGCAGCTTCATTTATTGTATTTGCAGGTGTAGAAGCTGCACCACTTAAAACATTGCCTAAAACAGAAGCCTGTAAAGGCTTATATCCACCATATTTAAGTGCTAATTTTTCTAATCCTTTACCCATTTTGCCACCTGTAAAATCTATTGCTGCACCAATGGACGCTTCTTTTAGGTTAAACCCACTTCCAAAAACACTTTTATTTGCCCCGTCAGCATAAGTTAATTTTCCAAAGTTTGAACCGATTGCATTAACGGCGAATGCTTCAGGGTTTACCGCTGTTAAGAACAAACTTGTTCCGTTCATATTCTTGACATTTTCTAAGCCCCATCCCTTTTCAGGTGCATTTTGTAAGTATTGAAAACCTGCATTTAACCCAACTCCAACCGCTCTTTCTGTTAAGCCAAACGAGAGTGCAGTTGTTCCATAGGAAGATATTGCACCACCGACCGCAGGCGCAGCCGCAATGGCAACAGGTGCAGCAACTGCAACAGCAGCACCACCACCCAAAAATGCTAAGATAACATCAGGAGCACCTGCTCTAATCTTTTGTTGAGTTTGCTCATAGGTTTCGTATCGTTCCCAATGCCCGTTGGCTTCCGTTGTGCCATCTTTTTTTCTATGTACTCTTAAAGTATTTTCTTGTGATACCCAATAGGAAGCATTGCCCTGATTATCCTTGTGTACAAAAAATGATTGTTTTTTAACTTCATCATAGAGTTTTTCAACAGACATATATTCCATTCTGTCGTTAGGGTTAAAATAACCATCAATTGTGTTGCCTTTATTTAAGTCGTAAACAAGTCTTATGTTTTTTAAATATTCGGGTGGCGAAGTCGGTTCTTGACCGTCTAAATCTACAAAACGGATTGGGCTATTTCCTGTTGATTGGTACGGCGAATAATATGCAAACTGTTTGGCTAAAGGATCAACAGATAAAAAGCGCCCTAACCTTACATCTAAAATTCTTGCTCCGTAGTCTAAATTTCCAGTCCCTGTCGAGTTATCAAGTTCTTTTCCATTAAATCCATACCTATACCCACCCCCTGCATTATATTTCCTCCCCGGCATCCCCATGCCAAAGGGATAGTAATCATAATTGATACATTCTTTGTGCAATGCATCATTCAAAGAACTTTGATTACTAAAATTAGCACTAATTTGGTAAAAAACACATTTTTTAAGCTCTCAAAACTGTTCATTATGCAAAACAAGGAATGGATGCTGGTGCCATTGTTTAACCAGTTTATTAAAGAAAGCTATAGCGGTAAAAGAACCAAACCGGATGGTAGCAAGATCAAACCGCAAAGCGTTAAAAATTATGAGTATGTTTTAAAGCATTTGGTGAATTACCAGCTAAAAACCGGGCAGGAGATCAGGATTCGCTGTTTTAAGGGAAATAACCAACGTCAGTTTAAAACAGAGAAAAACTACTGGAGAAAGTTTTATGAGGGTTTTACCCATTATCTGTATAAAGACAAGCAATGTTTTGATAATTATGTGGGAACGGTGATCAAGACCATTCGTATTTTTTTTAACTGGTTGGTGAAGGAGAAGGGACTTGCTGCCGGTAATTTTCATAAGAATTTTTATATCATGAAAGAAGATGTTCCGATCGTAACCCTGATGCCGGACCAGCTTGATTTTTTGATCAATAACGAGCTGTTTGAACAGGGGCTGAACAAGAGCTTGCAAAAAAGTAAGGCTATTTTTGTTTTTGGCTGTACGGTGGCACTGCGAAAAAGCGATCTGTTTAGCATTCGCTTTACGGATATCAGCCAGCAGGCGGGGGCTTTTTATTTAGCGGTGAAAACCATTAAAACGGGGAGCAGCATTCGGCTGAAGCTACCGGCTTATGCGATGCAAATAGTGGAAGATTTTAAAAAAACGGCGAGGAAAAGAAAGACCGTTTTTCCGCCTATTCCTCCGAGCCGGTTCAATCAACAAATTAAGGAAATAGCAGCCCTTGCGGGCTGGACGGAAACGCTGAGCAAGAAACGCAGCCGCAAGGGGGTGCAGATAGAATGGAAGCGGCCGGATGCCGGAGGAAGCCGCCCGGCGGCGGAGGCTTACCGATTTTGTGACCTGGTATCATCGCATACCATGCGGCGTACGGCCATTACAACTATGCTTATGCTGGGGATGAAGGAGCATGTAGTAAAGCAACTGAGCGGGCATGCGGGAAACAGTAAAAGCTTTAGCCGGTATGTGAACCTGGTGCAGCCGTTTGTGGATACGGAGATGGACCGGGTATGGGGCCGGTTTCAGTATGCTGAGAATGGGGCTTTGGCGGGGGTGTGAGGATGTATGATGTAATGCGGTTGAGGCTGAATAGTGGGATTCTATTTTGAGGAGAGAATGGAACTTTCGTAATGATGATGCAGGTGATAACACCTGCATCGGCGAAACTCTTGCGGAGGTTACGCCCATATAAACTTCAAATAAAAAAAACAATCTATGGATAGTATAAGCAATAAACATTTTATTATAAATTTGGAATCAGTTCCGGGAAGGCGGAAGTCTATTTTCCAACTGAAGCAAACCGTAAACCATAATGAATCGTTGATCGATAATCTTATTTTAATATGAAAATTACATTAGCATTATTTTTATTTTTATTGAGTTCAAATCTACAAGCCCTGGATTTAAATAATACTGAGTGGACGCAAGTGAAGGTAGAAAGAAAAGATGGCAGTAAAATTATTGGCCATGTGCAAAGCGAGAAATCGATTATTAAATATTTTTTCAGAGATAAAACTGTATTGATTAGTGTCAATAATCAATACACACAAAATTTAAAATATTATGTGGACCAAAATATTTTAGTTATCGGTGAATTTGTAAAGTTCAACATTGAAAGAATGGATAATGAATTTTTAGTGCTCACTCAAATATCCAAAACTCAACTAACTGATGACAAATTAAATCGTTATACTTTTATTAATCGACCCTATCTATTTGATTATTTAAAAGAAAATAATCAGCTTAATATTATCGGTGATTCTTTAATAGAATATAACAACCAATTTTTTCCTACTTATTTTGGAAATATTGACGAGTTATTTATGACAGAGTTTCAGTCTCAAACTGAGAACAAATCACTGGTTGGAAGTTTCATCATCACTTCAGGAGGAGATTTAAAAAATATTCAGTTTGAGCCATCTAATAAATTTTCAGAAAAGGAAATCAATAGGATACAAAAGGTTATCAATTCAACCAAGGGTGGATGGATGGCACCATTAACATCTCAGCCATTTCAGTATAAAATCAATTTTATTTTAGGTTTTATGTATATCAAACCAATGAGAAGTGTAAAATTTGCTTTCGCTAGAATTGCTTTGAAACAAGACAATCAAAAAACGTTAACTATGGATGAAATAGTAGAGGCTGATAAATGTTTTAATAAAGGGGTTAAATATTCTCAAAGCGGTAAATTCGATAAAGCAAGTATCCAATTTGTAAAATGTATTGAAATTGATTCGCTATATATAGACGCTTATTATAATCTTGCATATTGCTATCAAAAACTTGACAATAAGACCCTGGCTTGTGAAACATGGAATAAACTAAAAGAAATGGGACAAAAGCAAGGAGAATATTTATATAATGAGTTTTGTAAGTAAGGGGATACAGTATTGTATTTGCAAATCTCAACTGGCGCAAGTGTTCCGCAGGATCACTTGTGACATTCAATGAAAACCAGCCTGCGACCGGAGTATAATGTAACCTATTTTTTGGCGTTATAGATAACCGCTACCGCTTGGTCTTCGACAAGCATTGCAGTCTTACTTAATTATTCTTACATTAGTATGTGGGTTCCCCATTTACCAGAAGACTGGCATATTTATGATGATACAGGTGAAAACACCTGCATCGGCGAAAAAAGTATGTTGGGACATTGGCTGGATAGAGTTACCTAGCGGATGTGTTGGATATACAACTTATTGTCATCACAGCTTTTTAGGATGGGGTTGGTGGACTGAAACAGATCACAATGTTTCATGTAATTAGTTTACAAAAGGTTGACTTGTATTAGAAATACAAGTCAACTTTTTGTAATATTTATAATGAAAATAACTTTTTTTTTATTTATTCTCTTTTGCATAAGTAACGTCTTGTTTGCGCAGAATTTAGATATTCATATCATTAATGCATCAAATAGAAATAATGTGCAATTTGCAACAATATATGATTCTACTAAAAACTTAATACTTGCATCAGATTCATTAGGACATATTAGATTAAAGTCGGATAACTATAATCTCTATATTACTCATGTATCATATAAGAATATTTCCATCCAACTAAATCCTTCAATTAAAGATACGGAAATAACAATTCGACTTGAACCAAAGGAAAAAATTGAAGCAACAGTTTTTTTAAACAGTATCCCTAAAACTAATTTCGAAAACAAAATAAGTGAAGATGGGAGTTACTATAGAAATGGAAAAGATCTCATTAATGTATTATGTAAAATGAAATTAGGTGTTTTAATTAATGGCTATATTCCAAATAATGGCAAATTAAGAAGTATAAAGTTTAAATTAAAACATGCAAATAATACTCACAAGAAACAATTTAATATTGAGATAAAACTGTATCCAATTAAAGATGGGTTAATCTCTGAGCAGCCAATTAATAATTTACCAATATTTATAAAATCAGGTGAATTAAAAAACAAAAATGAGTTATTTATCAATGAACGAATCGTTTTACCAAATGAAGGATTATTTATTTCAATTGAAATACCTAAAATTTCAGATAGTAACGAAAATTTTGAGATCTCGTTTCCTGCAACGCACAATGCAGCAAAATGTGAATTATATATTTACAATAATAAAAAACCAGAATGGGATATAAATACTCTTTTAAAAAATTCATGCATGTATTCTACATATCTTGAAGGTTATAAATCAATAAATTTAGGAATTACATATTACAAACAAAAAAAACGAAAATGAAGAAAACTTCCCCCGCTATCCGAAGAGTTAGCGCAGCGCTCTTCGGATGGACAATAAGAGCCAGACTCTGTCTGGAGTTTGGATAACTAACGTTACTAAAGCTCTAATCATTTATATACCCAACATCTCCCAAATTAAATCTTACCGTAAACAATACAACGAGGAGTAGTATTACTAACGCTTATGCTACCAGGGAACAAAAGATGCCCGGAGTTGTTTTCCGAAACCGGGCTGTATATCGGTTTCGGGGGCCTTTTTTTAAAGTTTAGAAGGGGGGGGGTAATTAAATTTCATAAACATTTGGTAAAGGGTTAAAAACTATTTTACAAACATAGGAAACATCCTATTACAAATAATGGGGGAATACCCTGATTTTTATGGTGGAATATCCCGATGAATCTTCCAGAAACTTATATTATAGAAGTAAAAAATGTTGAGCCCGGGACATTGCACAAGTGTGCGACGCAACGATGATGCTATATGCACCCGGGCCGGTAACCAAAAAATGAAAAACTTGATTTTCACAGCCAATGGAGTTAAATTTAGGGTCGAAAAAAAAATTAAACCAGGCGATATGTATTATCCTTATCAGTTACAATCAAAAGAAGAATACGAAGAGGCATATAAAAAAAACATCGAAGACCCCGAAGGGTTTTGGAGTGAAGTGGCGCAATCTTTTTTATGGAAAAAGCCATGGAGTAAAGTGCTCGAATGGAATTTTACAGAACCCAATATAAAATGGTTCCAGGGAGCAACCCTTAATATTACAGAAAATTGTATTGACCGGCACCTGGCTACCCTGGGTGAAAAGCCTGCCATTATTTGGGAACCAAACAACCCCGAAGAAAGAGTACGTACTGTTACCTATAACCGGCTGCACAAAAGAGTCTGCCAGTTTGCACAGGTGCTAAAAAATAATGGCGTAAAAAAAGGCGACCGGGTTTGCATTTATATGGGTATGATCCCCGAGCTGGCCTATGCCGTACTGGGCTGTGCCCGAATTGGCGCTATACACTCCGTAATTTTTGGCGGCTTTAGTGCACAGAGTATTGCCGACCGGTTAGAAGATACCGGGGCAGCATGTGTAATTACCTGCGATGGGGCTTACCGGGGCGGTAAAGATATTCCGCTTAAAAGCGTGGTAGATGATGCCCTCATTGGAAATAAAACAGTAAAAAAAGTAATTGTATATACCCGCACCCGCACACCGGTATCAATGATCAAGGGGCGTGATGTGTGGTGGGAAGATGAAATGGAACATGCCGAAGCGCAAGTAGAAAAAAGCGGTAAGGTAAAGTTCGATGCAGAAGAGATGGATGCCGAAGACCCTTTATTTATTTTATATACTTCCGGCTCTACCGGGAAGCCAAAAGGCGTAGTGCATACTACCGGCGGTTATATGGTATATACCACCTACTCTTTTGTAAATGTGTTTCAATATAAGCCCGGCGATATTTTTTTCTGCACGGCCGATATTGGCTGGATTACCGGGCATAGTTATATTGTGTATGGGCCGCTGGCGGCAGGCGCAACCAGCATGATGTTTGAGGGCATCCCCACCTGGCCCGATGCCGGCCGCTTTTGGGATATTGTAGATAAACACAAAGTAAATATTTTATATACAGCACCTACGGCCATTCGCAGCCTTATGGGTTTTGGGCTGGAACCATTTAAAGGAAAATCACTGGCCTCACTTAAAGTACTGGGTTCGGTGGGTGAGCCCATCAATGAAGAAGCCTGGCATTGGTACAACGAACATGTAGGAAAAGGCAAATGCCCCATTGTAGATACCTGGTGGCAAACAGAGAATGGCGGAATCCTTATTTCAAATATGGCTGGTATTACTCCGGGAATTCCTTCTTTTGCAACACGCCCATTACCCGGTGTACAACCCGCCCTGTTAGATGAAAATGGCAAAGAGCTGGAAGGTAATAATGTAAGTGGCAACCTTTGTATTAAAGCGCCATGGCCCTCTATTTTACGCACTACTTATGGAGATCATGAACGTTGCCGGCAAACCTATTTTAGCGCATACCCGGGCTATTATTTTACAGGCGATGGCGCTTTGCGGGATCAAAATGGCAATTACCGCATTACCGGCCGGGTAGATGATGTATTAAATGTAAGCGGCCACCGCATTGGCACCGCCGAAATAGAAAATGCCATCAATATGCACACCGGTGTGGTAGAAAGCGCCGTGGTAGGTTACCCCCACGATATAAAGGGCCAGGGTGTTTACGCTTATGTAATTTATAACGGCAACCCCCACGATGAAGCACTGGCAAGAGCCGATGTATTACAAACCGTAACCCGTATAATTGGCGCCATTGCCAAACCCGATAAAATACAATTTGTAACCGGTTTGCCAAAAACCAGGAGCGGAAAAATTATGCGCCGCATACTGCGTAAAATTGCCGAAGGACAACTGGATAATATTGGGGATACCACAACATTACTAGATCCTGCGGTGGTAGAAGAAATTAAAAAGGGCAGGTTATAGTTGGGGGCTGTGAGCTGCAATTCGTTTGTAAGCAGGGGTTCCGGCTGTACACTGCAATGCCCTGCGGCCATTTACGCTTCCATCCGGCAGCCCATGAGCTGTTGGTAATATATGTAACCGGCATTTAAAAACTAAAACCCTTTTCATGTCAACCGATCTCTATGGTATTCGCATCCTTAATAAAAAAGACAGGCAGGTTACTGTAAAAGTTTTTTTATTATACTATGATTGGGATATAATACCGCAATCAAAAGATTTTTTCCTGTATGCATTTTGGTACCAGGCCGATACCCCTTTTGGAAAGGGCGGCGCTTACTGCTACGGATGAAAAATGGAAAGCCTATTTACATACCCGTATGAGTTGGGCCAGTACGGCGTATGGCATTTAATTATAAATAGCAGCCTCCCTTCGCACATCAAATCATCCCATACGTCCGCATTTTTAATCGTATTTTTGTAGCTTAAATAAGAAGTATTTTGCCAGACCTCGTTCATTTATTACCCGATCATATTGCCAACCAGATAGCCGCCGGTGAAGTAATACAAAGGCCTGCCAGTGCAGTAAAAGAATTGCTGGAGAATGCGGTGGATGCAGGCGCAACTGAAATTCATTTATGGGTGAATGATGCCGGCAAATCACTTATACAAGTTACAGATAATGGGCGGGGCATGAGCGAAACAGATGCCCGGATGGCTTTTGAAAGGCATGCTACTTCTAAAATCAGCCATATTGATGACCTGTTTCGTATTAAAACCATGGGGTTCAGAGGAGAAGCGCTGGCCAGCATTGCGGCTGTATCGCAGGTAGAAATTAAAACCAAAAGGCCCGAAGATGAATCGGGTACTTTTATTGAAATTGAAAACAGCATCGTACTGAAACAAGAGCCGGTGGCGGCTCCCAATGGCACTTCTATTACCATGAAAAACCTTTTTTTTAATGTGCCTGCCCGCCGCAATTTTTTAAAAAGTAACCCTTCGGAACTAAGGCATATTGTAGAAGAATTTACCAGGGTGGCCATGGCATTTCCCAATATCTTTTTTTCATTAACCTCGGGAGGACAACAGGTATTTCACTTAGAAAAAGGAAGCCTGAAGCAACGCATTGTACAAATATTGGGCAACCATTATAATGCCCGCCTGGTACATGTGCAGGAACAAACGGATTACCTGAACATCAGTGGTTTCGTAGGCAAACCCGAAACGGCAAAAAAAACCAGGGGCGACCAGTATTTTTTTGTGAACAACCGCTTTATTAAAAGCGCTTACCTGAATCATGCTGTAATGAACGCCTTTGCAGAATTAATACCCAAAGACAGTTTCCCATTATATGTTTTGTTTATTGATTTAGATCCTGCACAAATAGATATCAATGTGCATCCCACTAAGCAGGAAATAAAATTTGATGATGAGAAGATTGCTTATGCTTTTGTACAAAGTGCCGTAAAACATGCCCTGGCACAGTTTAGTATTACACCCACGCTCGATTTTGATTTAGATCCGCAGGTACAACAATTAGATGCCGTTACCCAACCCTTTACTCCCGAAAAACAATCTTCAGCCGCCGCTTCATCGCTGTACCAAACTTTTACCCAAAAGGGGCAGGCTCATTTTATAGAAAAGAAAAGTGACTTAAAGCATTGGAAAGAATATTATGAACCCCATGTGGTTACAGCACCCCGGCAATTGCAACATACAGAAGCACAATTATCTGCTTCTATATTAACGGCACAGCAAATTGAAAAAGCAGATATACTGCAAATACAACTTTCTTATATCGTTATTCAAAATGATTCGGGTTATTTATTATTGCACCAGCAAAATGCACACGAGCGGGTATTGTATGAAAAATTTGCCACTGCCATCGCCGGTACCGCCATTGCAACGCAGCGAAGTTTATTTCCATCCACTATAGAATTGGGCGCAGCAGATGCTGTTTTATTAGCCGAACTATTGCCCGACCTGCATTGCCTGGGTTATGAACTGGAACCTTTTGGAAAAAATAGTTTTGTAATACAGGGCACACCTGCTGGCCTGGAGACCGGTAACGATAAACTTATTTTAGAAAAAATGCTGGAGCAGTATAAACATTTTAGCAATGACCTTAAATTTTCAAAGCGTGAAAAGCTGTTAAGGTCATTGGCCTTACAGCAATCCATAAAAGCCGGTACCGCATTAACCTTAAAAGAAATGCAGGCTTTGCTTACAGATCTCTTTGCCTGCCAGTTACCCAATAGTACACCCAATGGCAAGCCCACTTATATGCAGTTTAAAAAAGAGGAACTCGATAAACTCTTTGGCCGCTAATCCCGTTCCTGTAACCGAAGCCACCTTTCGGGAATTTGATTGTTACTTGCTTTTATATAATCAGTATAACTGCAGGCAATAAATTTATTGTCAGGCATGCGCATCCACCAGCGGCCGGTTTTTTTGCTTTGTAAGAAAAGAGTATCTATTTCGGCAAAAACGGTATGGTACTCATTATAATGTTGTCTTTGTGCAATAGGTACTTCCTGTAATCTTTTATAACGCCCATCAATAAAATACCAGATCATTTGTGCAATTTGGCTGGCGGTAAGTGCCTGTACATCATCCTGTGGGTGATATCCGTAAAAACCAATACTGCTAAGTGTTTCACTAAGGCCGGCAAAGCGGCAAAGGGTACAGGCATCAATTCCCGTAAGCCCGTTGGGGCTTTCTTTATTTGCCGGGGCATCGCTATTTTTTATAGCGGCCAAATCAAAACTTAATAAATCGGTATGGCGTAAGGGAGGTTCCATTTCCTCAATATTTTCCTGCACCATACCTACCCGGAAGCAATCAAACCGGAGCTTATCCATGGTTTCTATAATTCGTGGGTGTACATAATAACTTTGAAAAGCAATATGATTGTAATGGTTTATCATGGATGGGCTATCCGTAAGCATTTCCATTAAAAAGTTCTCACTTCGTATGGGGCTCTCACTGCTCAGATCAATACGGGCATCAATGCAACTGGCATCAATACGCCGGTTCAAATGCCTGTAAGCATCATATTGTGCCAGGGTAATATCATGCGATCCACCCAATAAGATTACGGTTTTATTTTGTTCAATGAGTGCAGAAACCACCGTTTTAATAGCGGCATAACTATCACTCAATAATTCACCTGTTTTTATATTACCAATATCAGCAATCTTAATTTCGGAATGCCAGTAATGCAAAGCATAAAGCCGGTTGCGAATTTTATCCGGAGCCTGGGGGCCGGGTGGCATAAGCAGGCTTTGCCCCCTCATTTCCTGGATGCCAACTATTACCATACTGCAATGGGTAATATCGGGAAATTCATTTTCATAAATGACCAGGTGCCTGGCCAGTTGGCCATCGGTATACCCATCATCATTATTTATATGGGCCGGCGAAAGAGGTTCCAGGAAATCTTGCAGATCTTGCATGCCTAACTATTTTTGCGACAAAGCTAAGCTCCCCGTTTAAAACAAGGAAGATTATTTTTTGTTTACTGCAAAAGGAATTTCTAATTATAAAAGATTGCATTAGTATTAACTTTGCAGGTGAATAAATTTGTAGTGCTATGGCAGATCATGTAGAATTATTAAAAGATGTGGTAATAAAGTTTGCAGGAGATAGTGGAGATGGTATGCAACTTACCGGGAGCCAGTTTACCAATAACTCGGCCTTGCTGGGTTTAGACCTGGCCACATTTCCCGATTTCCCGGCAGAAATCCGGGCACCCATCGGTACCCTCCCGGGAGTAAGCGGGTTTCAATTACGCTTTAGCAGCGAAAACATTCATACACCCGGCGACGAGTGTGATGTGCTGGTAGCTATGAATGCGGCTGCCTTAAAAGTAAACTTACGTTCTTTAAAAAAAGCAGGAATTATAATTGCCAATACCGATGGTTTTGATGCTAAAAATCTCCGGCTTGCCAATTATGCCGAGGGGGTAAACCCAATAGAAGATAATAGCCTGGAAGGGTACCAGCTTATAAAAATTGATGTTACTAAATTAACCCGTGAATCACTGAAAGATTTTACCCTGGGTACCAAAGAAAAAGACAGGGCAAAAAATATGTTTGTACTCGGGTTTTTATACTGGATGTATAACCGGGATATGGACAATACCATTCGTTTTTTAACAGAAAAGTTTTCAAAAAAACCGGAGATTTTAGAAAGTAATATTAAAGTACTCAAAGCAGGTTATCATTATGGCGATACTACCGAGGAATTTACCAACCGGTACCTGGTAGAAAAAGCAAAAATGAAACCCGGCAATTACCGGTCCATTATGGGTAACCAGGCATTGGCCTATGGCCTTATTGCTGCCAGCCAAATGAGTGAGCTGCCTTTATTCCTGGGATCGTATCCTATAACGCCGGCATCAGACGTTTTGCATGAACTAAGCAAACATAAAAACTTTGGTATCCGCACTTTCCAGGCCGAAGATGAAATTGCGGCTATCGCCTCGGCCATTGGCGCCAGTTATGGTGGCGCTTTGGGTGTAACAACTACAAGCGGCCCGGGGATGGCATTAAAAACCGAGGCCATGGGATTGGCGGTGATGCTGGAAATACCTTTAGTAATATGCAACATTCAAAGAGGAGGACCCAGTACCGGCTTACCCACAAAAACAGAACAAAGCGATTTGATGCAAGCCTATTATGGCCGTAATGGGGAATGCCCAATGCCTGTAATTGCCAGCGCAGCCCCCAGCGATTGTTTTGATGTGGCTTACGAAGCCGTTCGGCTGGCTGTGCAACACATGACGCCGGTTATTTTATTAAGTGATGGTTATATTGCCAATGGCGCTGAGCCCTGGCATTATCCTGAAGTAGATGATTTACCAGCCATAAAAGTTCATTTTAAAACAGAACTGGGTGAAGGAGAAGCAAAGTTTCAACCCTATTTGCGTGATGAGAATAATGTGCGCCCCTGGGTGGTACCGGGTACACCCGGTTTAGAATACCGTATTGGGGGGTTGGAAAAACAAAACATAACCGGCAATATCAGTTACGACCCCGACAACCATCAGCTAATGGTAAAAATAAGGCAGGAAAAAATTGATAAAGTAGCCTTTGATATCCCGGATCAAAAATTAGATAGCGGGCAGGAAAAAGGAAAATTATTGGTACTGGGATGGGGCAGTACATATGGCGCAATTAAAACAGCTTGTAGTGAAATGCAGGCAGAAGGCTACTCCGTATCTCATGCTCACATACGTTACCTGCGGCCTTTTCCTCAAAACCTGGGAGACATTATCAGCAATTTTGATAAAGTTTTAATTCCCGAATTAAATAATGGCCAACTGGTAAAAATTATACGGGATCAATATTTAGTAGATGCCATAGGATACCATAAAATAATGGGCATCCCTTTTACCAAAACAGAGTTGAAGGAAGAAATGAAAAAGCTTTTATAAAAGTTATACCATCTTTACAACGGCCCGGTTATCGAAACCTGAAGATACAAGATCATGAAAAGTTTAAGCATCCAGGCTTTGTTGCAGCTGCTGTAGCTGTTCAATAATAAGCTCGGTTTTTCTATGCTCTTTTTTGTGGGCTCTTTTTTGTATCCAAAGAGTGGCCACCAGCATCCAGGCAATATACACAACCAGGATTGCTATTTTTACCTGCGTAGTGGAGGGTGCCAGGTAAACTACTTCATAAAAATATAATGCAAAAGCAATATTTAGTATTAGCACATACCAAAAACTGCCCACGGTATGCAACCACTGCTGGCGGGCATAAAATTTTTTAAAAGTTTTTAAAAGCTCATGGGGGTCATCCGAAAAATCAATTTGTTTTAAAAACAAGTATTGCTGAAGCCTGAAACGGGTAAAAACCAAAACACAAAGAGCCATCAAAATCATGCCGGCATAGCTACTCCCATATTGAAACCGGAAACTGAATGCTACGTAAACAAGCGCAGGTATTACCAGAAGCATACATAATATTTGTATTCTTATTTTTCGGCTTACCTGTTTTTTATTCTTTTCGGCCTTACTCATTATTTCAGTAATGCCGGGCAGGGGGCTTGCCCCTGATTTTTTCCAAAGAGCCTCTATTTCATTAAAGTGATTCATGATAAAAAAATATTTTAGTGAGGTCTTGTTTAATCCTGTGAATTTTTACTCTTAAATTCCCTTCTGACATATTCAGTGTTTCTGCAATTTCGGGATAAGGAATTTCTTCTAATACCATACTTATAATGAGCCTGTCTGTTTCTTTTAATTGCCCAATGGCCTGGTATAATTGCTGGATGTTCTTTTCTTTTTCAGTGTACTCCTCATGATCGGCGGTATCAAAACTTTGCTGTAAAGATTCGGGGGTTTTATTTTTTGGAGAACGCCAGTAATGAAGGCAGGTATTTACGGCAATGCGGTAAAGCCAGGTGCTTATTTTAGATTCTCCCCTAAAATGATCTAAATGCTGCCATACTTTTATAAAAGTTTCCTGCATAAAATCCTTAGCCTGCTCCGTATTGCTTGTGTACCCCATGCAAATACGCAACACTTGTGGCGCATACTGCTGGTATATCTCAGCAAAATTTTCTTTTTTACCCAAGTACTTTTTCTTTTTTAAATACACACAATAGTTTATATAAGATGTTATATCCTGTACTTTGTTACAACCCCAATAAAAAAAATGCAGTAACGAAGCGCTACTGCATATAACAAAAAGGTTGTTTTAATTATTTACGGTTACCATCGCTGTCTAATTCAATAATTTCGTAACCATATTTGGGTAAACCGGGTAATATCTTTTCTTTATCACCTACCAGTAAGATGTTCATTTTTTTTGTATTGATCCATTTTTTTGCCAGGCCATCTATTTCTGTTTTTGTGATATTTTTCAATATTTTATTTTGTTGTTCTGTAAAGTTGGCCGGTAAGTGATATTCCAGTATACGGCTTACAAAGCCGGCTTTTTGCGAAGTAGTTTCGTAAAGTAAAGCATCCCGCTGGCCTATGGAGCTTTTCATAAATGCTAATTCTTCGCCGGTAATACCTGTTGCGCTATAGTTATCCATTTCCTTTACAATTTCATGCAGGGCGCTATCTGTGGCATCGGCCCGAATGCCACTGCTAAAGCTAAACATACCATTGTATTTATTACTGTTAAAACCCGAGCGGGCTCCATAGGTCCAACCCTTATCTTCACGCAGGTTAATGTTTAAGTGGCTGTTAAAATCTCCACCCAGTACATAGTTCATCAGCCCGGCTTTGTAGTATTCGCCGGTGGCATCATATTTCATTCCGGTACTACCGCCCACCCGGAATTCTGTTTGGGCAGCATGCGGTACATCTATCCAGTAAATAACGGTTTTTTCTACAGCAGTTACAGGCCCCGGAACCGGTAGTTCTGTTTTTTTATTGGGGAGTTTACTTAAAAAGCTGAGCTGTGGTATTATTTCTGCCTGGGTAATATCTCCTACTACCACTACTTTGGTATCCTGGCTATTTAATATTTGATGATAATAATTTTCTACGTCCCGGATCGTTAAATCTTTTACAGTCGTTTCTGTACCGTTGTCATCCATACCCAGGATATTATTTTTACCATAAGTAAGGGCAGCAAACACTTTGCTGGCAATTGCTGCAGGTTGCGATTTACTTTGTTTAAAACCTTCTAATGTTTGTTTTTGAATACGATTGAAAGCTTGTTCGGTAAACCGGGGATTAAAGAGCCTTTCTTGCAATAAAGCAAGGGTAGGGGCCAGGTTCTTTTTTAATGTTTGAACCCGGTAAGTGATATCATCTAACCCGCTTGAAACATTGATAGAGCTGCCTAATTTTTGCAAGGCTACAGACATTTCTTCAGCTGTGTAATTTTTGCTGTCTTCATTTAGCATAGCAGCCGTAATAGAGGCTATGCCAGCTTTTGATTTATCATTGGCTTCTAACAATTGTCCGCCGGGTAAGCTGATGGTTAAATATACAATGGGTATTTCATCATTTTTTGTACCTATTGCCCGGATGCCTCCCGGTAAATCTGTTTTCCAGGGTGTGGGGATGTTTACTACCGGATTGGGGCCAGCGGCCGGTATTTTTGTACGATCAAAATGATCCGTAGGTTTTACATATTTTAACCCCGCATATCCATAATCCGGTTTCAGATAATGCGTTTCGTCAATCGTATAATTATCAGGTTTTGCTGGCGCTGTTTTTCCGTCTTTGGTGAGTACGCTTACCGTAACACTACCTTTGTTTTTAATATATTTTACATAAGCATTCCATACCTGTTCCTTAGTTACCGATTGGTACATTTTTAAAACTTTATCAATCATCCCCGGTGTTCCGGTAAAAGTTTCAAAACTGGCCAGCTGGCTTACCTTACCGGCTACCGATTGCAGCCCGTTGATGTATTGTGATTCTATGTTTCCTTTAAATTTTTCAATATCATCATCTGTTACTCCTCTTTTTTCAAAAGCCAGCATCGCTGCATATACCAGGCTATCGGTTTCAGCAAGGCTCTTGCCCGGTAAGGGGGTAATTTGTATTGAAAATTCACCTGCCAGTTCATTCAGCCTGCTAAATGCCATGGCAGATAAAGCTTTTTGATTCTTTACCATCTCCTGGTAAAATACAGCGTTTTTTCCCTGCCCCAGCACCTGAGCCAGGCAAGCTAATGCAGCCATATCTTTATGGTAATTAGGAACAGTAGGGTAAGTTTTACTAAGCCTTGGCAGCCGGGCATAATTATCTGTATAACTTACATAGCGATCGCTGTTAATAACAACTGGAGGTAAGATCGTTTTTGTTACTTCGGGGCCACGGGGTATGCTGCCAAAATATTTTTCAATAAGTTGTAATGTGGTTTTTGGGTTTAGGTCACCGCCAATGGTTAGGGTAGCATTATTAGGGCCATACCACCTTAAAAAAAAGTTTTTCAAATCATTTACATTCACCCGGTTCAGGTCTTCAATATAGCCAATAGTAAGCCAGCTATAGGGATGGCCATAGGGGTATAAATTTTTGCTGGTAGTTTCGCCCAGTAAGCCATAAGGCCTGTTGTCGTAATTTTGGCCTCTTTCATTTTTTACCGTGCTGCGTTGTATCTCAAACTTTTTTTGAGTTACGGCATCTAATAAAAAACCCATGCGATCCGATTCCAGCCAAAGCATTTTTTCCAATTGATTAGCGGGTACCGTTTCATAATAATTCGTACGGTCCAGGTTGGTAGATCCGTTTAATGTACCCCCTGCAGCAGATATAATTTTAAAATGCTGTTCATCGCCCACATGGTCGCTACCCTGGAACATCATGTGCTCAAAAAAATGAGCAAAGCCACTCTTTCCTATTTCTTCTCTGGCACTACCTACATGGTAGGTAACATCTACATGCACTACGGGGTCGCTATGGTCTTCGGTTAATACTACGGTAAGCCCGTTGGGCAATACATATTTTTCATACGGTATTACCAGTTCATCCCCCTGCTTTACTACTTTTTCTACCAGGGTAGCCTGCCCAGTTGCCATAAAACATCCCAGTGATGATGCCAGGCATAATATCATTCCTTTCATATCATAATTTTTTAAATTCTCAATGTTTAAAATTAAGATTTTACGGGAAGTTCACAGAATATTTTAAATCGGGATGCCCGCAACAATTTTTATCAATTAACTTTGCCCGATGCAACAATTGCTCGATAAAATAAAAGCCTATAGTGCCGAAATAGAAGCCGCTGCCGTGAAATCAAAAGACGAACTGGAAGCCTTTCGCATAAAATATTTAGGAACCAAAGGATTGGTGAAAACCATTATGGGCGAAATGAAAGATGTGGCCGTAGAACAAAAAAAAGAAGCCGGGCAGGCCCTTAACCAATTTAAAAATTTTGTAGAAGAAAAATTTGACAAGCTAAAACAGTTCGAGGCTAGTATAGTAAAAGAAAAGCAGGATACAGATCTAAGTTTACCGGCGCCCGATATGCCCCTGGGTACCCGGCACCCTATAAGTATTGTACAAAATAAAATTATTTCCATATTTAACCGCTTGGGCTTTGCCGTAGCCCAGGGCCCCGAAATAGAAGATGACTGGCATAATTTTACCGCATTAAACCTGCCCGAAAATCACCCGGCAAGAGATATGCAGGATACTTTTTATTTACAGGAAGAGCCGGCCTGGTTATTACGCACGCATACCAGCAGTGTACAAATCAGGGAGATGGAAAAAGGGGTGTTACCTTTACGCATTATTTGCCCGGGCAGGGTATATCGCAATGAAACCATCAGCGCCAGGGCACACTGTTTTTTTAACCAGGTAGAGGGCCTTTATATAGCCGAGAATGTTTCTTTTGCTGATCTTAAACAAACCTTGTATTTCTTTGTACAGGAAATGTTTGGGCAAGAGGTAAAGATCCGTTTCCGGCCTTCATATTTTCCTTTTACAGAGCCCAGTGCCGAAATGGACATCAGTTGCCTGATATGTGGCGGCAGTGGCTGCAATGTGTGTAAAAAAACCGGCTGGGTAGAAATACTGGGTTGCGGTATGGTACACCCGCAGGTATTGGAAAATTGTAATATTGATAGCGAAAAATATACCGGCTTTGCATTTGGCATGGGTATCGAAAGAATTGCCATGCTTAAATACCAGGTGAAAGACCTTCGCCTCTTCAGTGAAAATGATACCCGCTTTTTAGATCAATTTGTGGCTGCGGTTTAATAAAAATAATGCGGGCTCTCTTTACCCGGTTAAACTTTTTTCCCAAAGAAAAAACAAGTTTACTTTTGCGGTATGATACAAAAAATTTGTGTGGCAGGAGCCGGCACCATGGGTATGGGTATTGCCCTGGCAGTTGCGCAACATGGCTTTCAAACCATCTTATTTGATATTCATGAAGAGGTGATCCATAAAGCTATTTCAGGAATTGAAGAGAACCTGGCTAAATTAACAGAAAAAGGAAAAATTACAGCAGCTGAAAAAAGTGAAATTACCCATCGTATTCTTTTTACCACCGATATGTTACAATGCAAAGCAGGCCTTATCATTGAAGCTATCATTGAAAAACCGGAACCCAAAATTGAATTACTATGCCAATTGGCAGACCTGAATCACCCCGATTGTATTTTAGCAAGTAACACTTCATCATTATCTGTTACACAAATTCAAAATCATATTAAAAACCCCGAACGGTTTGCCGGTATGCATTTCTTTAACCCGGCGCATATTATGAAACTGGTAGAATTGGTAAAAGGGAATAAAACGGCTGATGATACCATCCGGGCGCTTTACGATTGCTGTACAAAAATGAATAAAACGGCCGTGGTATGTAACGATAGCCCCGGGTTTATTGTAAACCGGGTAGCCCGGCATTTTTACTTACAATCTTTACATTTAGTAGAAACCGGGCAAGCTACCGTGTCGCAAGTAGATGCTGCCATTCAAAATGCAGGATTTAAAATGGGCCCTTTTGCGTTGATGGATTTGATAGGCATGGATATTAACCTGGCAGTTTCACAGTCCTTATACCAGGCTTTTGATCATGCCGTTCGTTTTAAGCCATCTTCTTTACAAGCCGAAAAAGTGGCCCAGGGTAAATTGGGAAAAAAAACAGGAGAAGGATTTTATAAATATTAATCGTGGACCGGGAAAATACAACAAATACAAAGGATGAATTGATATTGGTAACCGGTGGGGCCGGCTTGCTGGGAAGCGCCCTTATTGAAAAACTATTGCAGCAAAATAAAAAAGTAAAAGCAATTTATCATCATACCCCGTTGCCTTCTTTTTCAAAACCCTTACAAGCTGCTATTGGTTGCGATATTTTAGATGTAAATGGTTTGGCCGAAGCCATGCAAGGCGTAACCCATGTATATCATTGTGCAGGCAAAGTATCATTTCACAAAAAAGACAGGGCTGCTTTATATGCCATAAATGTAGAAGGTACTGCAAATATTGTGAATGCAGCGCTTGCCGCTTCGGTAAAAAAAATGGTTCATGTAAGTTCTGTTGCCGCACTGGGCCGCATAAGAAACCATGAAATCATTACCGAGCAAATGAACTGGACACCCGAAACCAGCAATAGTATTTATGGCCATAGTAAATTCCTGGGCGAAATGGAAGTATGGCGTGCTGTGGCCGAAGGGTTACCGGCAGTAATTATAAACCCCGTAATTATTTTGGGCCCCGGTAAATGGAACGAAACCTCTACCCGTATTTTTAAAAATGTGTATGAAGGAAGCCCCTGGTTTACAGAAGGGGTTACCGGTTTTGTAGATGTGGAAGATGCAGCAGAAGTTATGATACAACTTATGCAAAGCAATGTGAACAAAGAACGATTTATTGTAAGTGCCGTAAATGCTTCTTATAAAGATCTGTTGCAGCAAATAGCGGTTGCATTTAATAAACGCATTCCATATAAAAAATTTACACCTGCTTTAGCTTCCTTCGTTTGCTTCGCAGAGAGCGTAAAATCTTTTTTTTCAGGGAAACCAGCTTTAATAACAAAAGAAACGGCTGCCACTGCTTTAGCTACGGTACAGTTTGATAATCGTAAACTCCTGGCAGCCCTCCCCGGGTTTTCATACAAACCATTGGCACAAACCATAAAAGATACCTGCAGCGTATTGCAACAAAAAATTAACAGCCAATAATGTATTTTCGATGTTTAAAAAAATTCAATACCGGTATGGTTAAACCACTTGTTCTCTCATTCATTTGTATATCATATGCTATTTTCAGTAATGCGCAATTTACCGTTACCGGCAGGGTTAAAGATGGCGCTACTCAAAAGCCCCTGCAGGGAGCGTCGGTATTTGCTGACAATACTACCCTGGGTACCACAACCGATGCCGATGGCCGGTATCAGCTTTGGTTGCCCAAAGGAGGGTATGATGTAAGTGTGACTTTTACCGGCTATACCAGCGAAAGCCAAAGGGTAACCAGTAATGATGTTACCCATGAGTATGATTTTACCCTGCTGCCCAAAGAAAAAGTAATGGAAGATGTAGCTGTGGTATCAAGTAGCGAAGTGAGGGATGGCTGGCAAAAATATGGTGGTTTTTTTATACAGGAATTTATTGGCAACACACCGAACGCAGCCGCCTGTAAAATCCTGAATCCTGAAATACTAAAATTTTATTTTTCAAAAAAAAGGAATCGATTAAAGGTATTGGCGGCAGAACCATTACTGGTAGAAAACAATGCCCTGGGGTATCAAATAAAATATGCGCTTGATTCATTTACCCATGAGTACAATACCGGGATAAGCGTATATACCGGCAACCCGTTATTTAAAGAACTTATTGCCGGGAGCGACAGCCAATATCATCAGTGGCAGGAAGCCCGCTTGCATGCCTACCGGGGATCTATGTTACATTTTATGCGAAGCCTTTTTAATCAATCGCTGTCACCTGAGGGTTTTGAAATACAATTCCTGGTGAAAGTGAATGGAATGGATTCGGCGCTCAAACTAAAAAATGAATATGCAGCCATGCATTATGAAAAAGATGACAGCACCCAAACGGTAGGTGTGTATCCCAATCAAAATAATGTAGGCATTATTTATATAAAAGAAAAACCGGCAGCACCGTATTTAAATACCCACCCCGATGAGCCGGATGCTTTTCAGTTTTCAATGCTCACTTTTAAACCCGGGGAACTGATAGTGATAGAACAGAATGGTTATTATTACGATCAAAATGATGTTTCGGTAAGCCAGTATTGGGCCTGGAGCCGGTTAGCAGAATCATTGCCTTACGATTATTCGCCACAGGGTTATTAAAATGTTTTGTGTGGGTGCGGCTATGAAATAAAAAAGCTGGGGTAAAAATGTTTTTATTTTTTTGTCATCACTCTTTCCCAAATCTCGGGGATCCTTTTTATCCATACCAATTCTCTTTTTTTAACTGAGGCTTCTTCTGCCGGTGATCCAAAATAAATTTTACCGGCTTCCAGGTCACCACCTATTCCGCTTTTTGCAAGTACCACGGCATTGTCTCCAATGCTTAATGTTTTACTGATTCCTACTTGCCCCCATACCGTTACGCCATTCCCTATATGTACAACGCCGGCAATGGCAGTGCCTGCAGCAAATAAACCATTTTTACCAATTACGGTATCATGCCCTACATGAATGTGGTTGTCCATTTTGGTTCCTTTACCAATTACCGTATCGTGGCTCACCCCCCGGTCAATACAACAGCCTGCGCCAATCTCCACATCATCTTCAATAATTACCCGGCCACAGCTTGGCATTTTTTTATACCAAACTTCCCGGTCTTTTTTTCCATTATAATAAAAAGCATCACTCCCAATTACGGTGTTTGCCTGTATGATTACATGATCCCCAATGATGCAATGATCTAAAATGCTCACATGCGGGTGAATGATACAATTTTTACCAATGCGTACATGATTGCCCAGGAATACCGAAGGATAAATAAAACTTCCTTCACCTACCGTAGCGCTGTCGCTCTTCATATTATTTACCGGGGTAAAGGGCCTGTAGTGTGCTACAATTTTACAGTATGCATCAAAAGGGTTTTCTACAATTAACAATGCCTTTCCATCCGGAACTTCTGTTTCTTTATTGATGATGATGAAACTGGCAGCACTCTCAATACATGTTTTATAATATTTAGGATGGTCCACAAAAACAAGATCGCCTTTTTCTACTTTGTGTAATTCATTTATGCCGGTAGCAAAACCATTTTTATTGCCTTTGATTTTTGCATTAATGAATGTAGCGATCCACTCAATGGAAACCGGGGATGGGAATTGCATAAATTTATTTTTGGCAAAGGTAAGTATCCGGAGGGGGTAAGTTTTTATCCTTTCGTCACCTTTTTAAAGGTTTTTAAATAAAATAACAGAATTTTTTTTTACCCCTTTATTCCTGTGTTTTAGTACCTGTATTCCCGGGTGCGTATTTTCCTTGTATGTGTAACAGCGATGCGAAGGGTTTGTTGAAAGATAGTATTCATCAAGGTTTCAAAACGTTCCCTTCATTCATTCTTTTTGTACGGGTATAAACTTTTGTTTTTTAAAATCAAAAAAACAGCAAAACACAGCCTGCATTTTCCACAGCCTTATTAGAAATGTGAATAAAATAAGTAAAGAAATTTTTTATTGTGGAGAAAATTATTTTTAATATTGTGTAAGGGATTTACTATCCCGGTACTTACTAACCCATCTATATAGTACAGCCCGGTCTTTAAAAGGCCGGGCTTCTTTTTTAAAAAGCGCTTTTTTAAATTTGTAATAAGCAGGTGAATAAAATTTAACTTGCATTAAAATAATAAAATTATTATGTTGAAATCAATGACCGGTTTTGGTAGGGCAGAGCAAACGGTGGGCGATAAAACCTACCTGGTAGAAATAAAAGCGTTGAATGGAAAACAATTAGATGTGCAGTTGAAAATACCGGCCTTGCTAAAAGCCTATGAATTTGACATCCGCAATATTTTGCAGGAACAATTGCTAAGAGGTACTATTGATTGCTACATTAGTATAAAACTAAATGGTACCAGCAAACCTGTAGTTTTAAATACGGATTTAATTAAATCTTATTATCAGCAATTGGAAGGATTGGCATCCGATTTAAAAACAGATACCCACTCTTTATTGGCCGCCATATTACGGTTGCCCGAAGTGGTATCACCAGCCAACGAAGTTTTAAGTAAAGAAGAGTTTGAGTTGTTTAAAACGGTTTTAGATGCGGCTTTAAAAGAACTCAATCAGCACAGAACAGAAGAAGGAGCTTCCATTGAAAAAGACCTTACGAACCACATCAATAATATTGAAAAACAGGAAGCCAATATAATGGTTCATGAACCCGCCCGGAAAATCCGCATCAAAGAAGAAATAAAAAATTTACTGGCCGAGCATGTGGGCAATGAAAATATAGATACGAACCGAATGGAGCAGGAATTGATTTACTACATCGAAAAAATTGACATACACGAAGAGCAGGTGCGCTTAAAACAGCATTGTATTTATTTTAGGGAAATTTTACAAAGTAATGAAGCCAGTAAAGGAAAAAAATTATCCTTTGTATTGCAGGAAATAGGGCGTGAAATAAATACCACCGGCAGCAAAGCTTATGATGCCGATATACAAAAATTTGTAGTACACATGAAAGATGATCTTGAAAAAGCAAAAGAACAGGTACTCAATGTGCTTTAATAATTTATTCCATTTTTATATGCATCAGCTAAAGGCCGTAAAAAAAATATCCGGTATCAATCATTTGACAGGCTCTCCAAAACAGGTGCCCGGCATGGTAAGCATTTGTTTTTGTATTATATTTTTTATAACCGGCTGCCGCCAAATTGATCTCTATGAAAAGAACACATCTATCCCAAATTACAGCTGGAGTACTTCATTTATACCACAGGGTAGTTTTGAAATAAAAGACAGCAGCTCTTTTTTCAATATATACGTGGTACTCCGGCATACAGATGCTTATAAATATAATAATATATGGTTAAATGTGGGTTTGCAGTCACCGGGAGACAGCATGTATTATCAAAAAGTAGAATTAACGCTGGGCTCCGATGCAAGCGGTTGGGAAGGCGTAGGTATGAATGATATTTGGGAACTGCGTAAACCTTTGACTGACAGGCCACGCCGGTTTATAAAACCGGGAACCTATCATTACAGTATCCAGCAAATAATGAGAGATGACCCGCTCCCGCATGTAATGAGTGTGGGCTTAAGGGTTCAAAAAATGAATTAATGTAAAGGGGTACTCTTTAAGATATATCCCGGGTATTTGCATTAATAAAAAAACATTTGCTTATTTTGCAATACACATGTAAGATTCTATTATTCCAAACCACTACATCAAGAAAAATCATAAAAGGTGAAATTTAAATTCTTAATTATAATATTGGCTATTGCCAGTACGCAATCTGCAAAAGCACAAGGGGAGAGATATGAGTATGTACAGCAGGGCGAATTTGGTATTACATTTGGCGCCGCTCATTATTTTGGCGATTTAAACACCCGGGCCAGCATTAACCGGCCCAAACCGGCAGTAGGCGTTTTTTACCGCAAACAATTTGGCAATTATATAGGTGCCCGCATCTCTGCCCGGTATGCCCAATTGGGTTATAGCGATACGTATAGTAAAAACGAATATCAAAAATTACGGAACCTGAGTTTCAATACCAATATTTGGGAAGTAAGTATTCAGGGCGATTTCAATTTTTTTAAATTTATACCCGGCGATGATAATTATCTCTTTACACCGTATGTAACCCTGGGAGTAGGATTATTTTCTTATGATCCGTATGCTTACTTAAAGGGCCAAAAAGTTTTTTTACGCCCCCTGGGCACCGAGGGCCAGTCTACCGGTTATAAAGGCCGCTCAGAATATAGTACCATGAGTTACAGCGTTCCCTTTGGTGTAGGTGTAAAATATAATATTTCACCAAAGTTTAATGTGTCTTTCGAAGTGGCGCACCGCTTTACCGGCACAGATTATTTAGATGATGTAAGCAGCACTTATGCAGGCCAGGCAAATTTTGCACCCGGCACAGTAGCGGCTCTTTTGCAGGATCGGCGTTATGAAATAGATAATAAAACATTTGCCGAAGGCATGCAGCGTGGCTGGAGCAAACAAAAAGATCAATTTATTATTGCAGAAATTGGGGTGTCTTTCAATTTAAGCTCTTACCGCTGCCCCACTGCATTTAAATAAGAGGCATGCCTGCAACCATCCCGGTTTATATAATTACTAGTAGCCAATATTCTTGAATGAGTTGGCTATTTTTCTGTACTTTTGCGCCCATCCCTGCTTTACAGCGGGGTTTCATTTTTAGGGTTTCATGTCATTATTAGAAAAAATAAATAAAGCACATCTTCCCGCTCATATCGCTATTATTATGGATGGTAATGGCCGGTGGGCACAGGAAAAAGGCGAAGACCGCCTGTATGGCCATTTTCATGGCGTGGAAAGTGTACGTAATATTGTAGAAGGCGCTGCAGAACTGGGAATTGGGTATTTAACCTTATATGCATTCAGTACCGAAAACTGGGACCGGCCCCAAAAAGAAGTAATGGGCCTGATGGAGTTATTGGTTGAAACCATTCGTAAGGAAGTACCTACCCTGAATAAAAATAATATTAGCCTTCATGTAATAGGTGAGATAAGTAAGTTGCCCGCCAATGCCCGCAAAGAACTGCAGGAAGCATTGCAGGAAACATCTGCCAACACGGGATTAAAGCTGATAATGGCTTTGAGTTACAGCAGCCGCTGGGAAATTGTAAATGCAGTGAAAAACATAGCAGATAAAGTAAAAGAAGGAATACTTTTGCCCGGGGATATAGATGCAACGCTGTTTCAGCAGTACTTATGTACAGCTCCTTTTCCCGATCCCGAACTCATGATTCGTACCGGGGGAGATTACCGGGTAAGTAATTTTTTATTATATCAACTCGCTTATGCAGAACTGAGTTTCACCGATACCCGCTGGCCGGATTTCCGAAAAGAAAACCTTTATGAAGCCATTATAGATTTTCAGCACAGGGAAAGAAGGTTTGGCAAAACCGGGGACCAGTTAAAAGCAGAACAAAATAGCTAAAAACAAGACAAAATAAAGGCTTTAATACAAGGTCATTTAACAAATAGTTTTCACTTAATGGGCTTAATTTGCCCACCGTAAAAATAAATTAATGCATCGGATTTACCAGAACGCTTTTTTACTGCTCCTATTCGCTCTTACCAATACCCTCGCACAAGCGCAAACAGATACCTCTCAACGCCATGCGTTTGAAGAAATGTACAATACCCGGTATGCTAAACCCTATATTATAGCCGGTATTAATGTAACAGGTACAAAAGCTTTCGATCCTAACTTAATCATTTCCATTTCCGGCCTTGCCGTAGGCGATGTGGTACAAATCCCCGGCACCGATGTATTTTCAAAAGCCATTGAAAAATTATGGAACCAAAGCCTGGTATCGAATGTTGATATTTTATTTAGCAAGATCGTGGGAGACAGTATTTATATAGATATCAATCTTACGGAACGGCCCCGCTTAATTGAATATAATTTTATTGGTATTAAAAAAGGAGAAAAAGATGACCTCTCCGGCAAAGTAGGGCTGGCAAAAGACCGGGTGCTTACTGAAAATATGAAATTAAGCGCTGTAGAAGCCATCCAAAAATTTTATTTTGATAAAGGGTACCGGAATGCGGCCATCCGCATGCAGGAGCAGGAAATAGCAGGTATCAATAATGCAGTAAGGCTAAACTTTTTTATTGATAAAGGGAAAAAAGTAAAAATTAATTCAATTCACTTTGCGAATAACGAAAACATTCCCGACAGCAAACTGAAAAAACAAATGAAGGGCACAAAAGAAATGATGCGCATTAGTTTGTTCCCCGAAAAAGCAGTAAGCCCTTATACCGATAAAACCGAAACCCCTAAGTTTAAAGATTATATAAAAGAACTGGGTTTCATGTACCCCTCTACTACCAAAGAATACCTGGATCCTTACGTTCGTTTAAAGCTGGGAGGAGGAAAATTTAGTGAGAAAAAATATGCCGAGGATAAAGACAAAGTAATTAATTATTACAATGAACAGGGGTACCGGGACGCCGAAATTTTAAATGATACCATTATACCAAACAGCCAGCAAAATTTAGATATTCATTTGAATATGTCCGAAGGCCACCGCTATTATTTTGGAAATATTACCTGGCGGGGAAATACCAAATACACCGACTCTGTTCTCAACCTGATCCTGGCAATTAAAAAAGGAGATCCTTATAATTTAGACCTTTTAAACAAACGGGTAGGCAAGGAATTATCCTTAGAAGGCGGAGATATAGGTAGTTTATACCAGGATGATGGCTATCTTTTCTTTAGTGCCGACCCGGTAGAAACCGCTGTTTATAACGACACCATTGATTATGAAATCCGGTTACGGGAAGGACCCCAGGCTACCTATGGCCGGATCACCGTTTCGGGAAATGATAAAACAAAAGATTATGTAATACTCCGGGAACTACGTACTATACCCGGCGACCGGTATAGCCGGCAAGATATAATACGTACACAAAGAGAACTGGGCCAGCTTGGATTTATAGACCCTGAAAAAATTAACCCCAATATTGTTCCCAATGCAGATAATGGAACGGTAGATATTAACTGGCAGGTAGAAGAAAAATCGGCCGACCAGTTGGAATTATCTGCAGGTTTTGGCGGCGGCATCGGGCTTACCGGTACGCTTGGCGTTACCTTTAATAATTTCTCAATTAAAAATATTACTAAAAAATCCAGTTGGGATCCCCTGCCCACCGGTGATGGCCAAAAGTTTAGCGCCCGGGTACAATCAAACGGAAGGGCATACCGTTCTTACAGTTTATCATTTACCGAACCCTGGCTGGGGGGTAAAAAAAGAAATTCTTTTTCTGTAAGTTATTACAACACCAAATATGCGAATGCTTATAATCCCTATACCGGTGGTTATTGTAAAGATTGTGCAGATACCTCATTTGTAAAAACAGTTGGTTTTGGCATTTCGCTGGGTAAGCAATTAAAATGGCCCGATGATTATTTTAATTTGATTTATTCTTTAAATGTTCAGCAATACAAACTACGTAATTACCAGATATTTCCAGGTTTAAGCAATGGAAATTCAACCAACATTAGTTTAAAACTCACTTTATTAAGAAACTCTGCCGGGCCTAATCCTATCTTCCCCACCAGCGGATCAAACTTTATGCTCAGTGGCCAGTTTACGCTCCCTTATTCGCTGATCGGTTTATCTTCTCCTGCCGATAATCCTTATAAATTCCCCGAATTTCATAAATGGCGTTTTAATGGAGAATGGTATGTACCCATTGGCCGTGCCAAAGGTGAAGACCGGAATAAACAATTTGTGTTAAAAGCCGCAGCCAAATATGGATTCCTGGGCCGGTATAATTCCAAATTGGGTTTGGCTCCTTTCGAACGTTTTCAGTTGGGCGATGCCGGCTTAAGTAATACCCAGGCCTTTTTGGGATACGATGTAATTGCACAAAGAGGCTACCCGATTTACAGTAGTTCAAACCCCCGGGTAAACCCCGATGGAATACAGCCGCAGGAATATTTCACCATATTTAATAAGTATACGGTAGAACTCAGGTATCCTTTTAGTACCAATGCAAGCAGTACCATTTATGGCCTCACTTTTTTTGAAGCAGCAAATGGTTGGTACGACTTTAAAAGCTATAACCCCTTTAAACTTCGTCGTTCTGCCGGGGTAGGCATGCGTTTCTTCCTTCCTATGTTTGGTTTGCTTGGCTTTGATTATGGGATTGGTTTCGACAGGTACAATCAGAACTCCGGGCTTAAAGGAGCGGCTAAATTTACCTTTATGTTAGGCCAGGAACCTGAATAAATTTCATAGTTTAGCAGGGTAAACCCATTATTATAAAATTAAAAAATACAGATGAAAAAAATATTCATTGCTGCCTTATTCTGCCTGTTTGCCACAATGGCTGCCAACGCACAACGATATGCGGTTATTGATTCTAAATATATATTAGATAAAATACCGGAATATAAAGAAGCCCAAACCCGCCTGGACCAGTTTAGTGATCTGTGGCAAAAAGAAATAGAGCAAAAACAAGCCGCAGTAGATAAAATGTATAAGGATTATGATGCGGAACAGGTAATGCTACCCGATAACCTGAAGAAAAAAAGAGAAGACGAAATTTATAATAAAGAAAAAGAACTCAGGGACCTGCAGCGGAAACGCTTTGGCTTTGAGGGAGACTTGTTTAAGAAAAGACAGGAGCTGATAAAACCCATACAAGACAGGGTTTATAATGCCGTACAAAAACTGGCCGTAGATAAACAATATGACTTTATTCTTGACAAAAGTGAAGGAATTACCGTTATCTTTGCCGACCCAAAACTGGATAAAAGCGATGAAGTGCTTAAGAACCTGGGTGTTAAATAATTGGTAAACACTAAACCCGGGCGCAGCATCTAAGTCTCAAGATTATACTTTATTTAGTAAACTTTAAATTAAACCAAGTAAAACGGAAATGAAAAAACTTATTGTAGTTTGTTTAATGGCATTTGGAATGCTAACCAACGTAACGGCGCAAAACAAAATAGGCCATATTAACTCAGATGAATTGCTGAGCGATATGCCCGAAGCAGATAAAGCAGATGCTGACCTGAAACAATACCAGGCAGATCTTGCCCAGCGTTACCAGGATATGATGAAAGACCTGAGTACAAAAGACAGCCTTTTTGTAAAAGATTCTATGAAACTGTCTTCAGGTATGAAAGATATTCGCAGGAACGAATTGTTTGAGCTCTATCAAAAAGCCCAGGGCTTTCAGCAACAGGCACAAGATATGTATCAGCAACAGGCACAAAAACTCTTAGCGCCCATCAGGGCTAAAGCTTTAGATGCCATAAAAGCGGTAGCCAAAGAAAATGGATATGCTTATGTAATTGATAATGCACAAGGCGTACTATTGGTTTCCCCAACCGGAGATGATTTATTACCATTGGTAAAAAAGAAACTCGGCATTAAGGATACACCGGCATCAGCGCCTGCTAAAAAATAATTCAGCTTTGCTGATGGTATAAAGCCCCTTTACTCAAGGGGCTTTATTATTTTTGTAAAGAATGAATAAAAAACCCATCGCAGTATTTGACAGTGGCTATGGCGGACTGAGTATTTTAAAAGAATTAAAAACAGCCCTGCCACAGTATGATTTTATGTACTTGGGAGATAATGCCCGTTCTCCTTATGGTGGCCGCAGTTTTGAAACCGTATATCAATATACCTCAGAAGCAGTACAATGGTTTTTTAACCAGGGTTGCCCGTTAATTATTTTAGCCTGTAATACGGCTTCTGCAAAAGCGTTGCGTACCATTCAGCAAAAAGATCTGCCTCGTATAGCGCCGCAAAACCGGGTGCTGGGTATCATCAGGCCTACGGCCGAAGTAATAGCAAGCCATACCCGTACCGGCCACATAGGTATATTAGGAACCGTGGGTACAGTAGAATCGGGATCTTACCCCATTGAAATACATAAAATTTCACCACACCTGCACATCAGCCAGCAGGCTTGCCCCATGTGGGTACCCTTGGTAGAAAATAATGAACAGCTTCAACCGGGAGCAGATTATTTTGTAAAAAAATATTTACTGGAAATCATCTGGGCAGACCCTGCCATTGATACCCTGCTGTTGGCTTGCACCCATTATCCGTTAATGCTTCCCAAGCTGCAGCAATTTTGCCCCCCGCATGTACACTTACTGGCACAGGGTAATATTGTAGCTGCCAGTTTGGTTAATTATTTACAACGTCATCCCGAAATTGAAGAGCGCTGCGCCCAAAATAAAAATGTTTCTTTTTTTACTACAGGTGATACGGTAGATTTTAATACCCATGGCACCCTTTTTTATGGAACTGAAGTACAGGCCAGGCATATTATTTTATAAATTCATTAATGCATAAAAAAATCAGGGTATTCCCCCCATCCTGCAAGGTTACATAATTTTAGCGCAGAAGATATTTACAAGTTGGCTTACTATTGGAGTATCGGCAAAATAAACAACCTTTCCACGTTTTCTTATACTGTTGTTACAGTTTCAATATCATACATTTTAATGATTGACAACCCGGCAGCTTTTATTTCATTTGCACAGACCTGGTTTGATTCAAAAGTTCATATTGAAGCTTTTGGAACTTGGCTCTATAAAACTCACGGCTATGCAAAGGATGGTAGTTCTATTGCAGAAGACGAAAAAGCATTTTTGAATGCATTGCAGGCACCTCCGGTGAATGGAGCCGGGCTTAAGCTGTTTAGGGGCAATGCAGCTATGAACAATTTTACACCTATTAAAGTGTCATCTACAGGGCAGGTAGTGGCCAACCCTTGTAATTAACAAAACATATTTTATACAATCATTAATTTTAGTAAAATGAAAGCAATCATAATTTTTATATTTAGTTTTTTCCTTGCTAAAAGTTCTATTGCTCAAACAGTAACACCCAATCCTGAACTGGATAAATTTGTGGGTATATGGCGTTGGAAAAACGGAACTGACACTATGGAAATAACATTGCAAAAACAAGTGTATTTTCTTCAATTCACTAACACTTATTCTGAAATACTGGTCGGTTGGCATCGATATATTAAAAACGGAACTCTTCAACAGTCATCTTACCAATATTTAGGACGTGATGTAAACCTTGATTTCAATGATAATTCAATTGATTTAAAGTCAACATTGGGAGGCATGACCTATTCATCAAACAATCGTCAAGCATATTTCTATACATTTTGGGATTTATCACTTCATAAAAATTTTAATTTATGGCTAACGCTTTTGCCCAATTCTACTACACAAGCTAATTGGGTTTTAAAACAGCCACGAGGTTTGTATACTGGTCCGGAAGGTTTAAACGGAGTTTTCTCAATGCCTAAAAATTTGGTGCTTACAAAGCTGTAATTAATTTATATTAATTAAAAAAACGGTAATTGGTTTATAGTAAAAGAAATGAAACCCCCGATAACCCCACAGACCCGTACACAGCTCAAAGGAATGTGGTTGACCCCGGCAATTGCCCGCCACCATCAGGCGGGCCGGGCTGGGTGCCAATAGAGGATGAGCCTTTGTAAGTTGATGTTTACAGTACATTAAATGATCCTGAATATATTGACATTTCAGAAAGTCAAGAGCAAGTGAGTTTGCAAAGCTTATTCAACTGTTTTAATCAAATACCAAATGCTGGAGCAACATATTCTATAAAGCTGTGTGTTGATTTGCCAGTTAATGGAATTTAGAATGCTCCATTTAATTTGACTCATGGATCACCTGGTCATACTTTTTTGACTCTTACTAAAACAAACGGTACGCAATCAATTTCACAGTCTGTAGGTTTCTATCCTATTGGTTCAGGCGGTAATCCGTTTAATCCAAATGCTACAGGAGGATTTAAAAATAATGGAGATCCTAAGCATGAATATAATGCTTCAATCCAGGCAAACAATATTAGTGCATCACAATTTTCGTTTGTTATGACTAATTTATTAAATCATGAAAATGATACTTATAATATTTATACTAACAACTGTACGAGTGTTGCATTGAATGCTTTCAATTTATTAATTTCTCCTAAAATTATTTGTGAGCCTTTTGTTGTAAAAATACCAGGAAATCAAACTCCTCTTATTTTTCTATATTCGCCTCAAAAAATATATAAGGCAATAGAAACATTTCAACCAGGTACTGGATTGGTTAAAGAGTTTAATGTAAATCATGATTCACCATACAACCCAATTAGTTGCCCATGATTAAGAAAAAAAACAGGAAATGGATTTGGTTCGTAGCCATAATCCTTTTAATTACAAACTGGCCGTTATTCAAAAATTTGACCGGCCTCAATGACGGGTATTACCGATACAGTAATATTTCAGGAACCTATACCTCATTGGAGGAGCCACAGATAGGAAGAAGATATAGTAAACCTCCAAATGGGGAATTCATATTAAACAGGCCGAATTTTTATGGCTGCGGTGCTATGCCGCAAAGCGATACAGTAGTCTATCGTTTATTTGTGATCAACCTATTAAAGTTTTGGCGTTGGGGTGAGTATATTTTTGATTGGAGGTACCGGCTGTCCTATACAGATTGGGAAGCAATTAAGAAAAAAAGAGGTTTTGGTTATTTAAAGATCTCGAAAGGTTGCATGGATTTTTAAATTTAAAAAAAGGCGCAGTTATGCAGCATTGAAATTTGGCTATGGTATATTTGTGCTTTAAGGTTTGTATTGTATTGTAATATTTTATACTATAATGGAGAAAAACCCGTCCTTATTTTCAAAAATACATACAATTTTTGCCTGATTTCCCATACCTTTGCCGTCCTTTCACAAGAAGCGGGGATGGTGCCTTGCTTTCGGAAGACTTTAAACAATATTTTGTAAAAGGTAAATTGAAGCATCATGCCAGGTAAAAAAAGAACCTACCAGCCGCATAAACGCCGTAGAAAATCAGTTCATGGTTTTCGCCAACGTATGCAAACCGCTAATGGCCGCAAGGTATTAGCAAGCCGCAGAAAAAAAGGGCGCCATAAACTTACAGTGTCCAGCGAGCATGGGTCTAAAAAATAATTTTTTTTTTGACAGTAGTAATGCAACCGCATTAAGCATATAATTTTGCCCCTGCCTGCAGGGGCTTTTTTATGAATAATAAAAAACATATTCGCTTTTCTTTAAATAAAACCGAGCGGCTCAAGAGCCGTAAAGCTATTAATTTGCTTTTTGAAAAAGGAAAATCTTTATCTCAATATCCAATAAAAGTGATCTGGCTGCCACAAGCACCTGAAAAAGGTTTACAAGCTGGCTTTACGGTAAGCAGCCGGCATTTTAAAAAAGCAACCCACCGCAACCGGGTAAAACGGTTGCTTAGGGAAACCTACCGGCTTCAAAAAAATGAGCTTAAGTTAGCTTTGCAGCAAGAGGGTAACGGGCTGTTCCTCTTTTTTATATACCAGGGGGTAGATATGCCTGGATTTGCTGTATTGTACCCTGTAATGGGGCAATTGCTAAACCGGCTACAAAAAAAGATGCATGAAAACCATCAATAAGATTATAAGCGCTCCCTTTATCCTGCTCATCCGGTTTTATCAACTGGCCATATCACCCTGGCTGCCTGCCCGGTGCCGCTATACACCTACCTGTTCACAATATGCCCTGGAGGCATTTAAAAAATACGGGCCCTTTAAAGGATTTTGGCTTAGCCTGAAACGTATTAGTAAATGCCACCCCTGGGGCGGGCATGGCCATGACCCGCTACCTTAATTTTTGAATAATTTTTGCGTTTTCATTCACAGTAAAAAGGAACGAGATGGTTTAATTTTGGGTTATGCAAAAACAATTTCAAGTATTTATGATGTTACTCCTGGCCGTATCGTTTGCATTTTCGGCCTGTGCACAAAAACAACATAAAACACAAAAAAAAGAAACTACTATTATGAATACATTACCCGACATAAAAAAAGACTCATCGCAATGGAATAAACTTACTGCTGCCGAAGCCAGGGTAATTGAAGACAAAGGAACCGAGTATCCCGGAACGGGAGAATTGCTGGCTAATAATAAAAAAGGCACTTATATCTGTCGCCGTTGTAATGCCCCGTTATATCGCTCCGATTCAAAATTTGATGGCCATTGCGGCTGGCCCAGTTTTGATGATGAAATTCCCGGCGCTGTAAAAAGGCTGCCCGATCCTGACGGGGAAAGAACAGAAATTGAATGCGCCAATTGCGGCGCCCATTTAGGTCACGTATTTTTAGGAGAAGGTTTTACTGCAAAGAATACCCGCCATTGTGTGAACTCAATATCCATGCAATTTATACCCGATGCTGAATAAGATTTAATTATTCAGCATGAGTGGCATTACCAGCATGAGTAAATTTTCATTGTCTTCTTCTTCAGTGGGGCGTATAATACCTGCCTTGGTAGCCGTACTGAGTTCCATATTTATATCCTGGGTATCGGTACCATTTAGCATTTCTATTAAAAACTTGGCATTAAAAGCAATTTGCAGGTCTTCACCATCGTATTGACAAACCATACGTTCATTCCCTTCAAAACTAAAATCTACATCCTGCGATGCCAATTGAAGTTCACTGCCACTCATACTAAGCGCCACCTGGTTTGTACTTTTATTACTAAATACACTTACCCGGCGTAATGCATTTTGAAAATCACTCCGGTTTACCATTAATTTGTAAGGATTGTCAGTGGGTATTACCACTTTATAATCAGGGAAACGGGCATCTATTAACCGGCACACTAACTCGGTACTGCCGTGTGTAATAAATAAATGGTTGCTGTTGTACGATATTTTTAATTCATCATCATTATCGGGTAAAGCGCCTTTTAGTAATGACAATGGCTTTTTGGGAACGATGAATGAATCTTTTTTAGGGCAATTGATACCGGTATAAGTGAATTTCACCAGGCGGTGTGCATCGGTGGCCACAAAACTGATGCTTTTGGGATCTAGTTCAAAATATACGCCTGTCATGGCCGGCCGCAGATCATCGGTACTTACCGCAAAAATGGTTTTATTAATGGCGGTTACCAGTTGTGAGGAAGTCATAGTAAATTCATTGGCTTCATCGGCCGTGGGTTCTTTAGGAAAGTTATCCGGGTTTTCGCCCATTACTTTATACTTTCCATTATCACTGGTGATTTCTACCCCGAAATTTTTATCAATATTAAAAGTAAGGGGTTGTTCAGGAATGTTTTTTAGAGAGTCTAATAAAATTTTTGCGGGGATGCATACTTTGCCTGTGTCTTTCGCCTCAATATCCATATGTACTTTCATTACCGTTTCCAGGTCGGTGGCTACTACGGTAAGCTTATTTTTTTCGATTTCAAATAAAAAATCTTCCAGTATCGGAAGCACCGTGTTTGCATTGATAACGCCACCTATTTGTTGCAGTTGTTTCAATAACGTAGAAGAAGAAACAATAAACTTCATATAATATATTTATTAATAAGCAAAGATAAAAGATTGCACGGGCAAGATAATTATTTTAGCCATACCAGCCATTGGCCTTTCCTATTTATTTTTGCAATATGAGGCCGCTGCATATTGGCTTGGAAAAAGCCACTCAAAAAATAAAATATTATTGTGCTTACCAGGAGCGCAGCCACAAGGAAGTGAGAGATAAGCTGTACAGTTTTGGTTTATATAAAAATGAAGTAGAGCAATTGGTTGCCGATATGGTAGAAGCCGATTATTTAAATGAAGAGCGCTTTGCCACTGCATTTGCAGGCGGAAAATTCAGGATGAAGGGATGGGGGAAAATGAAGATAAAGGCAGAACTTAAAAACAGGGGAGTGAGTGAATATTGTATAAAAATCGGGCTGGCCCGGATTGATACCGTGAGCTATGCAGCTAGCCTGGAAAAACTGTTTAATACCCGGTTACAGGCGCTAAAGACCGAAAAAAATATTTTTATAAAGAAAAGAAAAGTACAGCAGTTTTTATTACAGCGGGGCTTTGAACCTGCTTTGATAAATGCATGGATAAATAAAATATAAAGTAAAATTATGTCAGAAGATTTGCACATTGTGCAGGGTACAAAAGAAGAACAATACCGGGCATTGCTGCCCCAGGTACAAGCGGTACTGGAGGGTGAAACAGATGCTATTGCTGCCATGGCCAACGTGGCAGCGGCATTAAAAGAACAGTTTGGCTGGTTATGGATTGGGTTTTACCGGGTAGTAGGAAATGAATTGGTACTGGGGCCTTTCCAGGGGCCTATTGCCTGTATACGTATACAAAAAGGGCAGGGTGTTTGTGGCCAGGCCTGGCAACTTCAGCAAAATATAATTGTACCGGATGTAAATCAATTCCCGGGGCATATTGCCTGTAGCAGTTTATCGCAATCTGAAATTGTTTTGCCTGTAATTCGCCAGGGAAAAACAGTAGCGGTGTTAGATGCAGATGATATTGCAGTAAACCGTTTCGATAGCATAGATGAGCATTGGCTGCAGAAAATGATTGGCCTGTTGCCGGAGCCCATCAGGTAAGTGGGGTATTATCTTTCCAGTTCCATAAATGCCTGCAGGCATAAGTCCGGTACGGTTTCCAGGCATCTGCAATACGATTCATTTCCTGTTTTAATTTTTTCTTATCGCTGCCATCCAGGCCATACAGCCTAATCATGGCTTGTTGTATGCCCAGGTCGTCTTGTGCAAAAACATCTTCACGACCCAGCGAAAACATCAGGATCATTTCTACCGTCCACCGGCCAATTCCTTTAATTTGGGTAAGTAATTCAATCACCGCTTCATCTTCCATTGTATGTAATTGGGCATCGGTAATTTTATGAGCAATAAAAAAGGCACATACATTATGTACATACCCGGCTTTGGCGTTTGATAAGCCAATGGCTCTTAATGCTTCAATGGGTAATGCCAGGATATCTTTTGGCTTTGGATTCTTTTTATTACAAAGCGCAAGGAAACGGGCATAAATTACCCGGGCTACTTTTACACTCAGCTGCTGGCTTATGATGCTGCTGCAAAGTTCCAGGTAAATATAGTTTTCCTTTGTAAGGGTATAAGGCTCCCGGGCCTTTATGAGGGTTCGTAATTTTTTATCTTTATTTAAATGGCGGCGGTACAATTTGCAGTTTTTAAAAATTGAAGTTAATATCCTCTTTCATTTTTACCTTCCATATAATTCATAAATGCTTTATTGCAAACCCGGTTACCCCCGGGGGTAGGATAATTTCCGGTAAAATACCAGTCGCCGGTATTGCCCGGGCAACTTTCATGCAATGTTTCAATGGTTTGAAAAATTACCTGTACCGGTATGGCCAGGTCGGCCGGGGTAATTAATTCGGCAATTTTAGTTGCGATTTCCTCGGGAGAAAAAGGTTTATACACAAGCCTTACCAGGTTTTCAGTATGTAATTGATTATTTCTTTTCAGTGTTTTGCAATCTTCCAAAATTTCATTGAGGGTATTCTCCAGCCCTCTTTCTTTGAGCAGTGCAATGGCAGCCCGGAAAGCTACAAAATCTCCCAGTTTACTCATATCAATGCCATAGCAATCGGGGTAACGAATTTGAGGTGCAGAAGATACAATGATAATGCGCTTAGGATGCAGGCGGGCCAGCATACGAATGATACTTTGTTTTAAAGTAGTGCCCCGCACAATACTATCATCAATTACCACCAGGGTATCTTCGTTTTTGCGAACGGTGCCATAGGTAATATCATACACGTGTTGCACCATTTCATCCCGTGAACTGTCCTCGGTTATAAAGGTTCGTAATTTTACATCTTTAATTGCAATTTTTTCTATTCTTACCCTGCGGTTCACCATTTCGCTCAGTTTTTCTTCATCATACTCTTTTTGCCAGCTTAATATGCGCTCTACTTTTATTTTATTCAAATAATCTTCGGCGCCTTTTATTAAACCATAAAAAGCAGTTTCTGCGGTATTGGGTATAAAGGAAAAAATGGTATTCTTTAAATCGTAATCAATTGCTTTTAAAATGATGGGGCTTAGGTTATAACCCAATGCAATGCGCTCCCGGTAAATCTTTTCATCGCTTCCCCGGCTAAAATAAATTCTTTCAAAGCTGCAGGCCCTGCGTTCCATAGCAGGCACAATTTGCTCTAATTGATAAGACCCGTCGGCATTTACAATCAGGGCCGAACCGGGCATTAGTTCTTTTACCTCGTTTTCTTCAAGATTAAATGCGGTGCGTATGGCGGCCCTTTCGCTGGCAGCGGCTATAAAATCTTCATGAATATAATAGTAAGAAGGCCGTATGCCATGGGCATCACGCATAATAAAACTATCCCCGTTACCCACCAGGCCTGCAAAATGAAACCCCCCATCAAATAAGGGCACCGCTTTTTTAAGTACCGATGCCATGTCCAGCTGCCCGGGTTGCTGCTCATCTGCCTTTACCAGGAAATGATGAATCACTTCCATCATGGCAGCCAGGTCGCTCTGCCGTTGAAAATCGCCGGGGCTTATATTCAAAAGGCCAAAGAGTTCTTCTGTATTTACCAGGTTAAAATTTCCGGCCAGTGCCAGGTTGCGGGAGGGAATGATGTCTTTTTTTAAAAAGGGATGGCAAAAATTGATGTCGTTGCGGCCCTGGGTGCCATAGCGAAGATGCCCCAGCATAAGTTCGCCCAGCATATTTACATGGCCCTTCATAAGGCCGGGATGCTTTCTTATTTCGGGTTGCAGTTTTTCTAGCTCTGCAATCTCAGTATTTACCTGGCTAAAAATATCGGCAAGTGACTGGGAAGAATTACTGCGAATGCGGTGCATAAAAGGATAGCCCGGTTCGGTATGCAACTTTACCGTAGCCATACCCGCCCCATCCTGGCCCCGGTTATGCTGTTTTTCCATAAGCAGGTAAAGCTTATGGATACCAAATAAAATAGAATTATATTTTTGCTGATAATAACTAAAAGACTTTCGTAAACGAATAAAGGCAAGGCCGCATTCGTGTTGTATTGCATCACTCATAGAGGGCTTCCCCGTTTTTCAGAGGTGGCACAAATTTATTAAAATTGAACCACCCAAACAAAAATGGAACCCGGGCAGGTTCCTAAAATATTATTTTAAAATGGGAGTGTTTATAAGCCGCTAAAACATAACCCTATCTGTAATAAATTGGTGGGCTTAGCTACCCCATCTTTAAAAATATTGGTAAACCCATAAGATCCTACCAGGCTAAATGCGCCATAGCCGGCACGAAAGGTTCCACTTAGGCGGGTGCTGTTAAAATAAGATTTGGTAGAAATCTTTTCAGTATAACTGTTTATATTGGCGCCACTGCTGCTTACTAAGTTTTTACCCTTTGTATGTACATTCAGCAAAGTGCCTACTTTTAAGCCAAGCGCAAATTTAAGTGCCTTTAGCGGTTCGTCGGGTTTTGATGTAAACCTGAACTCTACCGGTACTTCCAGCAAAGTGGTTGCCAGTTTATATTTTTTAAAATGATCCTTACCTTGTGTAATAACAAAAGGCAGTACTCCTGTGGGAGAAGCAATATCAACTTCCATTTCTTTAAAGTAAATATTAGAAGTTCCTACCCCAAGACCAAAGGCAAAGCTCAGGCGGGGATCACTTTTAAAAGGTTTATTCAGCATGAAATAGATATTCGCACTCCGGTTAAAGCCTTTCATGTTATTTTTTACACTATCGGGGGTACCTATCCAGCTATTGTTTACTAATTGCAGCATCAGGTGGTCACCGGAGCGGCTTACGATCATTTTCTTTTTTAACGGGATGGGGTTTTGCAGGGTATCCTGTGCCAGCGCCGGTAATGTGGCTGCCAGGATAAAAACGAAGAGCACTATTTTTCTCATAAATAAATCTTGTGCGGCAAAAATAACAGCCGCATCGGTTAATGAAAGGTTAAATGAAAAACTGGCGCAAGTTAGTAAATTAAAAGGGTTAAAAACTGTATGCTGAACCTGTTTTATCCTTTAGCGGAGAAAGCGTACAATTATTCTTACTGTTATGCCTATTTAACCAGTATAAAAAAAGAGGCCATCATTTTGATAACCTCTCTTCTGTGGGCCCACTAGGATTTGAACCTAGGACCACCTGATTATGAGTCAGGTGCTCTAACCAACTGAGCTATAGGCCCCTTTAATTTTTTAGTATTACTACTAAATGGGGCAGCAAAGCTAAGAAAAATCAGATATTTGATAAATCTTTTTTAAAAAATAAAATGAATAAACCCAAAAATATAATTTTCGATTTTGGTGGCGTACTCTATGATATTGATATTCCTAAAACTATCGAAGGCTTCCAGGAGCTGGGCTTTCACGATATTTTGGAGCGGTATAACCAGTATCATGCAGATCCTTTATTTCAGCAGTTAGAAATGGGGAATATTACCGAACAGCAATTTTATGATGCATTCATTGCCGATAGTGGCAACAGGGTTACGGCTCACCAAATCAGGCAAGCCTGGAATGCTATGTTATTAAAATATCGCACTGCCAGTATACAATATCTGCCGGTATTACAAAAGCGATATCGTATTTACCTGTTAAGCAATACCAATCAAATTCATTACGATGCGTTTTCGGCCAATATTACCAAAGAAACGGGTTATTCAAACCTGGAGGGTTTGTTTCATAAAGCCTATTTTTCTCATGAAATCCATTTGCGAAAACCCAATGCCGATATTTTTGAATATGTACTGCAGGATGCCGGGCTAAAAAGGGAAGAAACCCTGTTTATTGATGATTCATATAATAATATTGATGCCGCCCTTGCCCTGGGTTTTACAACGCATCTGATGTTGGCTTCAGAACGAATAGAAATGCTGGGTTTATAACCGGGGTGAAAACAGGCTATTTAATCTCCTCAAACTCAATATAATCCTCTTGCCTGGGTTTTACGGTTGGCTTGGGGGCAGGAGGCTGCTGTTCTTGCTGCTGGCGTTGCTGTTGTTGCATCCGCTCCTGCATATCTTTCATATTACTCTGCATTTGGCGGGTGCTGTTAAATAAAGGGATGATAAACCCAAATATGAATTTATACCCAATATATAAAAGCAACAACTGGAATAATACTTTAATCATACTGCAAAAATAAAAACCTTCGGGGTACTTTTCTGTTAAAATAAGAATAAGGCTATAAGTTTTGGCAAATCATAGGAACTGCCGTATATTTGCAAACGGAAAAAGGCAAGTAGAAGGGAACGGGATCGTTCCCTTCCCTTATATAAGTACATGAGCACAGATACCGCATTAGAGAGTGTAAAACATTTATTAGAGCCCCTGCTTACAGAGGATATTTTTTTAGTGGATATGCGCATAAAGCCCATCCATAACTTTAAAATTTTCTTAGATGCAGACAGCGGCCTGGGGATAGAGAAATGCATTAAAATAAATCGTGCCTTATATAAAAAGATGGAAGAAGCAGGGCTGTACCCCGAAGGCGATTTTTCTTTGGAAGTATCCAGCCCGGGGTTAGATGAACCATTGAAAATGCTGCGGCAATATCAAAAAAACAAGGGCCGTATGGTAGAGGTGATTTTGCAGGATGGCACAAAGCAGGAAGGCAAACTCCTGGAGGTAACTCCAGAAATGATCCGGCTTGAATTTACCGAAGGCAAAGGAAAGAAAGCCGAAGTAAAACAAATGGAAATTGCTTTTACCGATATAAAACAAACGAAAGTTCTTATTCAATTTTAATAACAAAAACCCCTTCCGGCGGGGGATCATGTGTGGCCGGAGAGCTTATGGCAAGTATTAATTTGAGCGAATCGTTCCAGGAATTTAAAGATGCGGAAAATATAGATCGCCCTACCCTGATGAAGGTGATGGAAGACGTATTTAAAACCCTCATCCGCAAAAAATACGGAAGCGATGAAAATTTTGACGTTATTGTAAATGATCAGAAAGGTGACCTGGAAATATTCAGGCGCCGCACCATTGTAGATGATGATGATTTGTATAATACACTTACCGAAATTGAATATAAAGATGCTATTAAAATTGAACCCGATTACCAGGTAGGTGAAGAACTTTACGAAGAAGTAGATATACACAAAGAATTTGGCCGGCGGGCTATATTGGCAGGTAAGCAAACCCTGGCCGCCCGCATCAACGACCTGAAGAAAAATATACTTATAAAAAAATACGAAACCCGTATCGGCGAAATTGTAAGTGGAGAAGTGTACCAGGTATGGAAAAAAGAAATCCTGATATTAGATGAAGACGGAAATGAAATGTTGCTTCCCAAATCTGAACAGATTCCTTCTGATTTCTTTAAAAAAGGTGAAACCATCAGGGCTGTAGTAAAAAAAGTAGAACTTAAAAACAGCCAGGCTGTGATCATACTTTCCCGAACCAGCCCCTTGTTCCTGGAAAAATTATTAGAAATTGAAGTACCGGAAATATTTGATGGGCTTATTGTAGTAAAGAAAATTGTAAGAGATCCGGGAGAAAGAGCAAAAGTAGCCGTAGAAAGCTACGATGACAGGATTGACCCCGTAGGCGCCTGTGTAGGGATGAAGGGAAGCCGCATCCATGGTATTGTAAGAGAACTGAGAAATGAAAATATTGATGTGATTAACTGGACCAATAATACCCAGTTATTAATACAACGTTCGCTTACCCCGGCAAAAATTACCAGCATGGAACTGGACACTGAAAAAAAACATGCCAAAGTGTATTTAAAACCCGACCAGGTTTCATTAGCTATTGGCCGGCGGGGCGTAAATATTAAACTGGCCTGTGAACTTACCGGTTACGAAATAGATGTATTCAGAGATGAAGAAGAACAAACTGACGACTTTGATATTAAACTGGAAGAGTTTGCCGATGAAATTGAAGATTGGGTAATTGAAGCGCTTAAAAAAGTAGGTTGCGATACCGCACGCTCGGTACTCGATATTCCTGCTGATGAATTAGCAACCCGGGCAGATTTAGAAAAAGAAACGATTGAAGATGTGAGAAGAATTCTGCAAGAAGAATTTGATAAAGAATAACCAGGTGAAGGCCTGTTTCACATAGCCGGTGGCAAGGGGGTACACAAACAATACCATTTAAAAACCCGCCTCCAGCTTATATAAAAGTTTGTGTATCCCGCTACAATTAGAATGGCAGAAGTAAATACACCCAGGTTAATGGCGGCGGCCAAGGAATTTAATATCGGTTCACATACACTGATAGACTTCCTTGTGTCAAAAAATTTTAATGCAGACGATTTAAAGCCTACTACCAAATTGTCAGAGGAAATGTATGCAGTTTTGCAGGCAGAGTTTCAACAAGACAAAGCGGCCAAATTAAAAGCCGAAAAAATTGACCTGCCAAAAGGAGCCGGAGCCAGTGCCGAACCCCGCAAGAAAAGAGATGAAGAGGATCTTTCTTTTAAAAAGAAAGAGGAAAAAATAAAAGAAGAAAAACCGGTAGAACTGACAGCTGAAGAAAAACCTGCTGAGCCGGCAGTAATTGCAGAAGAAACCAAAGAAGCGCCAGCCGAAGAAATTACAAAAGTGGAAGTGCCCGAAATGGAAGGCCTTAAAGTATTAGATAAAATAGATCTATCTAAAATAGAATCATCAACCCGCCCCAAAAAAGCAGCCAGGAAAAAAGAAGATACTACCGCTGAAAAAGCAGCGAAAACGGAAGCAGAAAAAAAAGCAGCTAAAAAGGAATCAACTCCCAAAGAGGAAAAAACAAAAAAACCGGAACCTCCGAAAGAAGAGCCCAAATCAACCCCACCGCTTGAAATTTCTTTACCTCCTGTAATTGAAAATATACAGGTTGATAAAATTACCGGCCCCAAAATTATGGGCAAAATTGAATTGCCGCTACATAATGATACCCGCCCAAAACGGGATGACGAAAAACAAAAAAGGAAAAGAATACCCATACAAAAGAAAACCGGTGGCGGAGGCAGTGGCGGACCTTCGCAGGGTACAGGCAGCGGGTATAACCGTACCGGCAGCGGTGGCGGAAACAGGCAGCAAAGGCCGGCACATGGCACACCCCCCCGCAGGGAAGATAAGATTATAGATGAAAAAGAAATTCAGGAAAAATTAAAACAAACACAGGCAAAACTCGCCGGTGCAGGAGGCCGAGGAAAAAGCCTGAAAGCAAAATACAGGAAAGCCAAAAGGGAAGAAATGGCCGAGCATGCAGATGCAGGAACCGGCGAAACCAATAAATTACAGGTTACTGAATTTATATCGGTAAGTGAATTGGCAAACCTGATGGATGTAAGTTTTGCCGATGTGATTAGCAAGTGTATGAACCTCGGCATCATGGTATCTATCAACCAGCGATTGGAAGCAGATGTAATTGAACTGGTAGCCGGTGAATTTGGTTACGAAGTAGAATTTATAGGGGTAGATGATGCAGCAGAACTGGAAGAAGAGGAAGAAGAAGACAATCCCGAAGACCTGGTACCCCGGGCACCTATTGTTACCATTATGGGTCACGTAGATCATGGTAAAACTTCGCTGCTGGATTATATCAGGAACACCAATGTAATATCCGGTGAAGCTGGCGGTATTACCCAGCACATAGGAGCGTATGAAGTAAAAACAAAATTGGGCAGGAAAATAACTTTCCTGGATACACCGGGGCACGAAGCATTTACAGCCATGCGGGCAAGAGGTGCTAAGGTAACCGATATTGCAGTAATTGTAGTGGCTGCAGATGATGCCGTAATGCCACAAACCAAAGAAGCTATATCGCATGCGCAAGCGGCCAATGTACCCATGATCTTTGCCATTAATAAAATTGATAAAGACGGTGCCAATCCCGAAAAAATAAAAGAACAACTGGCGGGCATGAACATCCTGGTAGAAAGCTGGGGAGGTAAATATCAAAGCCAGGAAATAAGCGCCAAGCAAGGATTAAATATTGACCTCTTACTCGAAAAAATATTACTCGAAACAGATATGCTGGAGCTGAAAGCCAATCCTAAAAAAATGGCAGGAGGTACCGTTATTGAAGCATCACTCGATAAAGGAAGAGGTTATGTGGCTACCATACTGGTACAAAACGGAACCCTTAACCAGGGCGATATGATTGTATCCGGGCAGTACTTTGGTAAAATAAAAGCCATGTACAATGAACGTAACCAACGGGTAGAAAAAGTACCCCCCTCTACCCCCATATTAATTTTAGGATTAAATGGCGCCCCACAAGCCGGCGAAACATTTAAAGTTTTTGAAAATGAGGCCGATGCCCGTGAAACGGCATATAAACGTGGACAAATACTGCGGGAACAAGGTATGCGGGCTAAAAAACATATCACCCTCGATGAAATTGGACGTCGCCTGGCACTGGGTAACTTTAAGGAGCTTAACATCATTATTAAAGGGGATGTTGATGGTTCGGTAGAAGCCCTGAGTGACTCATTACAAAAATTAAGCACAGAAGAAATTGTAGTGAAAGTGATTCACAAAGCTGTGGGTGCAATTACAGAAAGTGATGTTACCCTGGCCAATGCTTCCGATGCCATCATTATTGGGTTCAACGTAAGGCCTTCTATACAAGCCGCTAAACTGGCCGAAGCAGAATCTATAGAAATTAAACTCTACTCAATTATCTACAACGCAATCGAAGAGATTAAAAGTGCTATGGAAGGCATGCTTGAACCTACGGTTGAAGAAAAAATATTGGGCAACGTAGAAATCAGGGAAACCTATCGCTTTGATAAAGCCACCGTGGCCGGTTGTTTTGTGCTGGATGGAAAAATAGCCAGGAACAACCGCATTCGATTAGTGAGAGATGGAATCGTAATCTTTACCGGCGAACTGGCCAGTTTAAAACGGTTTAAAGATGATGCGAAAGAAGTTTCTACCAGTATGGAATGCGGCCTTGTAATTAAAAATTACAATGACATTAAAGTGGGCGATGTGGTAGAAGCGTTTGAAGAAGTAGAAGTAAAAAGAACCTTATAATTTTTCATTATAAATGGGGGAGGTAATTTTTTGTTAAACTAAACTTCCTTTTTCTTTCTGCACAGTATGCTTACTTATTTTTGAAGACTTATTTAATATAGATTTTTTGCGCATGAAAATTAAACTTTTACTGACTGCTGTTTTCTTTCAAATTGGGTTGGTAAGTGTGGCTCAGCCCCCACAGGGAATGTTGGTAGATAAAATTGTAGCTGTGGTAGGAGATAAAATAATTTTGAAGAGCGATATTGAAAATAGCCTGGCCGATATGCGAAGGCAGGGTATGGAACTTCCCCCCGATGCCAAATGCCTCACCCTGCAACAAATGATGGGCGTAAAAGCCCTGGTACTGCAGGCAGAAAAAGATTCATTACCCATTACAGATGAAGAAATAGATGCTGAATTAGATAATCGTATCCGTTATTATATTTCTGCCTACGGCACCAAAGATGAATTAGAAAGAGTAGCAGGTAAATCCATCTACCAGTTAAAAGAAGACCAGCGTACCGGAATACGGGATCAAAAATTAGCATCGGCTATGCGGGATAAAGTGGTAGGCCACATTAAAATTACACCCAATGAAACCCGTAAGTATTTTGAATCAATTCCTACCGATAGCCTTCCTTATTATGAAACAGAAGTAGAACTGGGTCAAATCGTAGTATATCCAAAAGCCAGCCGGGAAGCAGAAGAATATTCGATAGAACAACTCAATGAATATAAAAAGCAAATTGAATCAGGCTCCAGGGATTTTAAAAATATGGCAGAACTTTATTCTGATGATCCCGGCGTAAAACAAAACGGGGGCACTTACGAAATAAACCGTTCGCAAAAAGATTTGGATCCTACCTGGCTTTCAAAAGCTTTTTCTTTAAAAGTGGGGCAAATTTCAAATCCATTTAAATCAAAATTTGGATACCACATCATACAAATGGTAAGCCGTGCCGGCGAAGATGCCGTAGTAAGGCATATTTTAAAAATACCACAAATTACCGCAACCGAAACCAAAGAAGCGATAGATAAATTAGATTCTGTAAGAGCAAACCTGATAGCAGGTACCCTTGATTTTGGTACTGCCGTAAGCAGGTATAGTAATGATGATGCCAGCAAATTTACCGGGGGCATGCTACAAGGCCAAAATGGAACTTATTTAACCATCGACCAGTTAGATAAAGATATGATCCCGGTATATAATACCCTTAAAGTTGGCGAGTATTCTCAACCGGTAGAGTTTACCGATGAAAGAGGGAAAAAAGGCGTTCGTATTGTGTATTTAAAAACCCGTACCGATCCTCACCGTGAAAATTTAAAAGACGATTATAACCGTATTGCCACCCGGGCACTTGAGATAAAAAAAGACCAGGCCATTGAAGATTGGTTCCGTAAAAAAATTACTACCTATTATATACGGGTAGATGATGAATATAAAAAATGTGATGGTATTGATAAATGGATCAGTGGCGCCACGCATTCATTAAACGAAAAGTAATTAACCATATCGTAATCAGCGTTCCGGTAAACCACCGGGACGTTTGTATTTTGGATACTATCCGGCAAAACCAATATTAAAAAATAAATAAGTAGCTTCATCTATAAGGAAGCCATTCGTATGATTGAAAAAAAGAAAATAGTACAGCAACACGACCAGGGAATACTGGTAGGCGTAGTGCAGCAGGGGCAAACCGAAAATAACATAAATGAATACCTGGATGAACTGGCTTTTTTGGCCGAAACAGCTTCGGTAACTGTGCAAAAGAAATTTATACAAAAACTGGCACATCCCGATAGTAAAACTTTTGTGGGCAAAGGCAAACTGGAAGAAATTAAACAATATATTGTAAGAAATGGGAATATTAGCCTCGTTATTTTTGATGATGAACTTACCGGATCACAAATTCAAAATATTGAAAAAGAATTGCAGGTAAAAACCATCGACCGGAGCGACCTGATTCTTGATATTTTTGCCACCCGTGCAAAAACGGCACAAGCAAAAACGCAGGTAGAACTGGCGCAATATCAATATATATTACCCCGGTTAAAAGGGATGTGGAAACACCTTGAAAGGCAGGGTGGTGGCGTAGGTACAAGAGGCCCGGGTGAAACTGAAATTGAAACTGACCGCCGTATTGTAAAAGATAAAATAAGCCTATTGCGCAAACGGCTTGCTGAAATTGATAAGCAGGCTTTTACCCAGCGTAAAGAAAGAGGTGAGCTCATACGGGTTGCCCTGGTGGGATATACCAATGTGGGAAAGAGTACCCTCATGACATTAATGAGCAAAAGTGAAGTATTTGCCGAGAATAAACTTTTTGCCACATTAGACACAACCACCCGTAAAATTGTTTTTGAACAAACGCCATTTTTGTTGAGTGATACGGTAGGCTTCATTCGCAAACTACCCCATCATTTAATAGAAAGTTTTAAAAGCACACTGGATGAAGTGAGAGAAGCCGATGTATTGTTGCATGTGGTTGATATATCGCATACCCAATACGAATCGCAGGTATTGGTTGTAAATAAAACCCTTGCCGAATTAGGCTGTGCAGAAAAGCCAACCATTACCATTTTTAATAAAATGGATAAATATGAACAGGAAGTGTTTGATGAATGGCTGGAAGAAGATGTGAAACAAGATATTTTAAAAGAACTTAAAGGCCGTTGGCAACAGGAAACAGAAGGGAATTGTGTTTTTGTATCGGCTACAGAGCGTACCAATATTGATCAGCTCAGGCAAACGATACTCAATAAGGTAAGAGATATTTATCGTCTCCGTTATCCATATAAAGCAGAATATTTTTATTAATCTTAAAAATAAGCCATTCAATTTTGATTAAGATTGCAAATAGCCCGGAAGAAATTAATTTTAACGGGGAAGGAATTGCTTTAGTAACACTGGCAGGAAAGCAAATTTGTATCATCAGGAACGGCGACAATTATTATGCTTGCTCAGCAACCTGCCCGCATGCATCGGGAGATTTAGCAAAGGGATATATTGATGTTTTAGGTAATATTGTTTGCCCCGTACACCAATATAAATTTAATTTAAAAAATGGCAGGCATACCGGCGGGGAGCCCTATTTTTTAAAAACTTATCAGGTTCAAAACCAAAAGGATGGGATTTTTTTAATAATCTGAATAAAATATGGATAAAAGCGGTAAAGAAAATGAAAAACCCTTATTTTTGCCCTCCCAAAATTGATATGAATGAATCAGTTTTGGGAAAGAAATATTCCTCCTTAGCTCAGTTGGTTAGAGCATCTGACTGTTAATCAGAGGGTCGTTGGTTCAAGTCCAACAGGGGGAGCTTGAAAATCAAAGGGTTACGAACTTCGTAGCCCTTTTTTATTTTAAATGCGACTAAAAATGCGACTATAACTTTTCCTAATAAAAGAATACGACTAACAAATAAAAGAAAGTAGAAAGTAGTGTTTGAAGCAAGCAAGGTCGTATCACGACTTTTTGCATTCAGGTATTACCGCAGTTGTTTGAGAACTGCATCGGGTTGTAAACCCATATACTGGCAAAATTCTTCCACGGTAACAACCTGGTGCTGTTCCTTCTGAAAGTAGTCTTTAATCTTCTTGATAAGATTTCTGCCATACCTATCGCTTCTGCCTGTGATTATCATAATGTCCTTAGGATAAATACACAGTCTGTTCATTAATCAAATAGCTTTTTCATACTCCATCTATGCCTTTGATACGCTTTTGCATTGAAGTATCTATGGCAAAGATAATTCTATTTTTTGGGGTGGCAATTTGGTATCGTTTGGAATAATGTGGAATAATCGGCACGAATGGTAAGCCACATTTGAAACGCCTTTAAAGACTGTTTAATTTAGGGTTTAATATCATTTTTAACCCAATTAAATTTTTATACAATGGCTCAACAAAAAGGCATTATCAAGCTGGACGGTACGATTGGTGGCATCACCTTCTACAAGTCCAAAGACGGGTATCTTGCCCGTGAGAAAGGCGGTGTTTCCGCTGACAAAATCGCCAATGACCCTGCGTTCCAAAGGACCCGTGAGAACGGTGCTGAATTTGGCAGGGCGGGTAAAGCTGGAAAAGTTCTTCGCACTTCTCTGCGTGCATTGCTTCAAAACGCATCCGATAGCCGTATGGTCAGCCGTTTGACTACTGAAATGCTTAAAGTAGTGCAGGCGGACACAACCAACACCCGTGGTCAAAGGAATGTGATTGACGGCGAAGCGGAATTGTTACAAGGTTTTGAGTTCAACATTAACGGCAAGCTTGGCACTACGCTCTATGCGCCGTTCACAGCGGCTATAGACCGTGCTACGGGTGCATTGACTGTGGACATTCCTGCATTCGTTCCCATCCATATGATTGCCGCTCCTGGGGGCTCTACGCATTACAAAATCATTTCGGCAGGTGTAGAAGTGGATTTTGAAAATGAAACCTATGTAGTAGATAGTCAAGACACTGCCATCCAGCCGTGGGACGCTACCGCAACGGCTGCCATCAGTCTTGCGAATGCTGTGACTGCCGCAAGCACCCATCCGCTGTTCCTGGCTCTTGGTATTGAGTTCTATCAGGAAGTGAACGGACAAATGTATCCTTTGAAAAATGGTGCTTACAATGCTTTAGCATTGGTTCAGGTTAGCGGTTCTTAATCTCCGAAATTTTTACTTTCAGTTAATAAATCAGCCCCTGTTCTCAGGGGCTTTTTCGTGTCAAGGAATGCCCTAAAAGGGCAAACCTGAAATGTAACGAAAGCCTGACGGATAGCAATGAGCGAACAGAAGCCCAGGCAAGGCATAGACACAAATACCGGGGCCATAACGCCAAGCAACGGGGCGACGGCAAAGGTGGCGGGAAAAGAACGCTACCGGAATGGCTGAACGCTGAACGCCTGTGAAATGCTCAATGGCCGGGCGGCGCTGACTGATGATACGAAGCTGCTTTTTCATAATAAAAAATTTATGTGCATTTCTTCACGCAGGCGGCGCAAGTCCACCAAAAGGAAACGGAATAAGTCCCGAAGGGTGCGGAAATAAAAGGCAATTTTTGCGAAGCCTTGCCTTTTATTTTCCGCATTATGCCGTAGTCTTTTGGTGGCTTGCATCGGGGTTTGTGCGTTAGCCCGCCGTAGTATTTTGCACATTAAAATTTTTATTATGAGCAGCGAAGTTCAGCGGTCAAGCCGACTGCCTGTTGCCTGTTCCTGGTTCAGCATATCAGCCACAAAAAGCCGTTTTTTTGACATTAAAAAAGGCCACCGTTGTTTGGTTGGCCTTGTGTCTGGTCTTTTGACTTCCGTGCAGTCGTAGCCTAATTCTTCAAGCATTTGAATTGCCTGTTCGGGCAGATCAAAAACACCGTCATAGCCGGTAACTGCTTTGCCTTCCACCTGTAACCCTATATGCTCGGTGGCAAAGTCTTCCACTTCCCACTCTATCAGGCTGGGGGTTTGCTCGTCGTCGGCAAACAGTTCCTTAGTTGAGGTAAAATCTCCCTGGTAGGTGCTGGTAAACCCGTTGTCAATGTTGATGGGTGACTGAAAAGTGATTTTTTTGATTGAGTTCATAAACTTGGTTTTTGTGGCCACTGCCGAAGCAGTGGCCGTGTGATTTAATGTGTAGTTGGGAATTTTTTTACAAACCAATTAGGGAAGGCTTCTTCAAGCCTTCGCATATTTCCTAAATCGGCTATCTGGTAGGCTTCTAAAATTTTGGTCTGAAAGGATCCAAAATTTCCGATTAGGCGTTCCCGCCACATTTCGTAAAGGGTCATTTCTTTGTCGTGCATTGTGTTGATATTCAAGGTGAAATAATGATGTGCTTAGCGGCGCAAATGGCGGTACAAAATAGCCCTGCGCAAATCGGCAACAAGGGCAGCTTGCGCCAAATATTTCTTTTGCAGCCTTTCGTAATTTTTTGCTCTGACAGCATCGGCGGAAAAATCTAAATAGGTAGGGCGAAGCCGTTCGGCTGTAGCCAAAACAAGGTTTTTAAAATCCGCTATGCGGATAAATTCAATTACCGAACCTGTGAGCAAGGGGTGAAAACCCTTTGTGAACCAAAGGCCGTAAATAACCGACTTGTATAAGTCAAATTCTTCTTCATTGCGGCAGAAAATTGCGAAGCAATTCGGGCAAGGCTTTTCAAGTGGCTTGCCGCTGTTTAAGCCTTTGCAAAGCGCAAACAATGTAAATGCAGGGTAAGAATTTTTTGGGCTGTACTGCTGAATTTTTGGAATAGTCATTTTCTGAAATTTTAAAGTGACTTTCTTTCCTTGCGGAGCAAATAATTTTTTCAAAAGAAAAAAGGGAAAAAAAGAAAGCATTTCAGAAAGGCGGCGGGGAAAAAAGCCAAAAGGAAACGGAATAAGTGCCGAAGGCTGGCAAGGCACAAAAAATAATATCGGCGAAGCCGACCTAACTGCCTTGCCATTATGCCGTAGTCTTTTGGCTTTTTTGTTGTGTGCTGGGCTTGTGGCCGCCGCCTACTTTTGCGATCTTTTTTTTCCGTCTTTTTATTTTGATTGAAAAAATCAAAACATCATCAAGCGAAGCGAAACGATTAATTGTATTTCAAAAACAGGCAGGGTAAATGTGTCGCAGAAAATAAAAAGCATATAAACAGATTGCAGCGTGGGCAACTTGTGAGGAACGAACAAGTGCAAGGGTGGTGAATGAAAGAGGCAAACGAAATGGTTGGGTATGAAATGAAGCTGCACTGGGGCTTTTTTGAGGGAAGGGCAAAGTGGTAAATTATCCAAAAAACCACTTTGCATTGTGTGTAAGCTAAAAGCCCGTGCAGTGTAATGGAATGGTGCGGTGGCTCCGTTTTGCCGATTGAATGAACCACTCTTGCAGTGCGGCGCTTAAAGGCTGGTGCAGGATAAGCGCAGAAGAATGAAGTGAAGGAAAGTGAAGTGAGGACGAAGAATGAGGACGGAACGAAACGACGAAACGAAATGAAACAAGCTGCCTACATCCTGCCTGAGCGCAGGGCTGTGATAGGAAATGCTTTTTATTTCCCTGCACCGCTAAAAATGGGTGGGTGGGGTGCGAGGGTGAAGCGTGGGAAAAAAACACGGCTTCCTAACCCTGAAAATATCAGCAAAGCCAATTGTGTGTAGGGATATTTTTCAGGGTGAGGCTATGGCATTGGATACTTAACATAATGTTCTTATAGGACATTTTTTGTGTTGGCATAGTCGCCTATGAGCGTGGGAAAATGTACTATAAGGCAACATTATGTATAAGTAGCTTCCGCCGTTTTACATACTGGCATAAGCGAAGTGGTGGTGGTGGTTGGAACGAAGCGTCTCTTTGCTGCTATGCTTGTGGGGTGGCTTAGCTCTTTGGCTGTGAAGCGAAGCGGAACAGGCAATGTGCTAATTGTGTGGGCTTGGCATAGCTTGCAACGAGTATGATCCCGATAGTAATCGGGATAAACGGCGGCAATGCCATAGAAGGCAGCACTTCGGCAAGCTCAGCGTGACAGCAAGTGCTGGCTAAAGCCGTGTTTTTTTGTGCGTGGGCTAATTATCGTACCATTTACGCTTTAGCCAAAACGCTACATTGACCAATGCAATTAACGCGGGAACTTCTACTAATGGACCGATAACGCCTGCAAATGCCTGACCACTGTTGATACCGAATACGCCGATTGCAACTGCTATGGCTAATTCAAAATTGTTGCCCGAAGCTGTGAATGCAATAGACGCATTGCGGCTATAATCTACTCCCATTTTTTTGCCAATAAGAAAGCTAACAAAAAACATAATTGCAAAGTATATTACCAACGGAATAGCAATGCGAACCACATCCATTGGAATGTTTACAATGAGTTCGCCTTTGAGAGAGAACATTACAACAATTGTAAATAGTAAGGCAATTAATGTAAGAGGTGAAATTGCTGGAATAAATTTATTGTTATACCAATCATCGCCTTTTGCTTTTCTTAAAACTAACCTTGTGAGGAAACCTGCTAAAAACGGAATGCCTAAATAAATAGCTACGCTTTCTGCAATTTGGCCCATTGTGATATTTACTTCGGTGCTGTTGATACCAATTAAAGGTGGTAAAACCGTAATGAAAACATAGGCGTACACACTGTAAAGCAACACTTGAAATATGCTGTTGATTGCTACTAAACCTGCTGCATATTCTCGGTTGCCATCAGCTAATTCATTCCACACAATAACCATTGCAATGCACCTTGCCAAACCAATAAGGATTAATCCTATCATATATTCTGGCTTATCGTGCAGAAATGTAATAGCCAAAATAAACATAAGGATAGGGCCGATAACCCAATTCAGTAACAGGGAAACAGAAAGCACCTTAGTATTGCTGAAAACTTCCTTGAGTTTTTCGTAACGCACTTTTGTAAAGGGTGGATACATCATTAAAATTAAACCTATTGCCAAAGGAATGTTTGTGGTGCCTGCGGAAAAAGAATCAATAAATGTGGGTGCGGAAGGAATGAAATATCCGATAGCCACACCTACTGCCATTGCAAGGAAAATCCAAAGTGTGAGAAAGCGGTCGAGGAAGGAAAGGTGTTTTCGCTCGTATGCAGGCGCACAATTATTTGCTGACATCAGAGGTATTTTTGTACAAAATCTTTTGAATATTTTTTTATCATTTCACGCACTTTGGCAAACTCCTGCTTTATTTCTTCATCAGTACCTTTATGCTTTGAAGGGTCGGGAAAGTTGTGGTGCAGTTTGACGGCATTGGTTGGAAAAAATGGGCAGGTTTCTTTGGCATTGTCGCAAACGGTAATTACATAATCAAAGGGGATATTCTTGTACTCACTTATATGATTGGAAGTGTAATAGGTAATGTCTAAACCATCTTCTTTCAGTGTTTGAATAGTTTTGGGATTAACGCCGTGTACTTCTACTCCTGCACTATAAAGGGTAGCTTTATCGCCTGCAAATTTTTGCAGGTATGCGTGTGCAATCTGACTGCGACAACTATTTCCTGTGCAAATCACTAAAATATTTTTCATTTTCTTTTGTTTGACTTTTTAACAACAACCGCTTCCTAGTGTGCAGTTGTTGGTGTTTTTTTCGGCATAAACGGTAATGCTATAAATAATGTTTTTGTTGGCTTTGTAAACAGCGATTTCTTCTTTGCTGAGGTAGTTTGAAAGAATATCATCAGGAATTATGATTGGCTTTTCTTTTTGCAATTGAATGTTGGTAAAACCTGCGTTAGTTATGGTATTGAGGTAATCTTCTTTTTGAATGGCACCGGCCACACAACCCGCATACATTTCTGCTGCGTTTTTAATTCTTTCTGGCAAATCGCCCGTAAGCACAATATCCGATATGCTGAAATGCCCGCCTGGCTTCAAAATCCTGAATACTTCGACAAAAGCTTTGGGTTTGTCTGGAACAAGGTTCATTACGCAATTGCTCACTATTACATCAGCGGCATTAGCGGCAATTGGAATTTGCTCAATATCACCTTGACGGAACTCTACATTGTTGAAGCCTAATTTTTCAGCATTTTCACGGGCTTTATTAATCATTGCTTCGGTAAAATCTATTCCTATCACTTTGCCTGTATCCCCCGCTTCGGCACGGGCTACAAAACAATCGTTGCCTGCACCGCTGCCTAAATCCACAACCACGTCGCCTTTTTTAATTTGTGTGAATTGCGTAGGAAGTCCGCAGCCCAAACCTAAATCGGCATCTTTATTATAGCCGTTGAGTTCATCATACTCTTCGCTCATAATGTTGTACACTTCGGTACTGCAACCGCCTGCGCCACAGCAAGAGGCTGCATTAGCGGCTTTATCCTGCAAGGCTATTTCGCTGTACTTCTGCCTTACCATTTCTTTGATTTGTTCGTTGGTTTGCATATTGTGTTTGTTTAATTGTTATATTGTGTTATTACGATTAATAAGTTCAAAAAAAATGCTAACAGCATTTTATAGTACCGACATTGGCATTGAAAAAACCTTCCATTTGCTTTTTGATTTTTTCCCAAACCATTTCATCAATGCAATAACAAACGCTGGTGCCTTCTATACTCCCCTTAATGATACCTGCGTTTTTGAGTTCTTTCAAATGCTGGGAAACAGTAGCCTGTGCCAAACCGATTTCGTTTACCAAATCGTTGCAGATACAAGCCTGCTGCTTGATAATGTGCTGCAATATGGCGATACGGGCCGGGTGCGCCAAAGCCTTTAAGACAATAGCCAAATCGTTTTGTTCTTTGTTGAAAATATCTGTTCTTGTAATGCCCATTCTCTTAGTATTACATTGCAATATTACGATAGATACTTTTTTGCAGCAAAAATTTTTTACGGCTTAGGGATAGAAGCGAAAATCCTTTGTGAGGAACGAGCAAAGATTGTAGCGCATAGCCCGACCCGTAAGGGAAGCCCATAATTAATGATTAGTGATTAATGTTTATTCTTTTATAATTTAATTTTTAAAACTTCAGCTTCTGTATTCGTACAGCATTGAGGATTGCCAATAAAGCTACGCCTACATCTGCAAATACGGCTTCCCACATTGTGGCAAGACCACCTGCGCCTAACACAAGCACAATCGCTTTTACTACAAATGCAAGGGTTATGTTTTGCCAAACAATTTTCTTTGTTTGCTTGCCGATATTGATTGCCATTGGTATTTTGCTGGGCATATCATCTTGTATCACTACATCGGCGGTTTCTATGGTAGCATCGCTGCCTAAACCACCCATTGCAATGCCTACATCGCTCAAAGCCACTACTGGCGCATCGTTCACGCCATCGCCCACAAATGCCACGGTTTCGTTTTTGGCTTTTATTTCTTTTACTTTATTCACTTTGTCTTCGGGCAATAAATCGCCAAAGGCACTTTGAATACCCAACTTGCTGGCTACATCATTTACTACAGTTGATTTATCGCCGCTTAACATTGTTGTATTTACACCCAATGTTTTTAGTTTATCAATTGTAGTTTGTGCATCTGCTTTTATGCTGTCTGCAATGGTGAGATAACCTGCAAATTTCCTATCATACGCTATGGCAATGAGTGTATAAACAATAGTGGAAGGGTCAATATCGTATTGGATATTTTCCTTGTCTAATAATTTGAAATTGCCTACCAATAATTCTTTGCCATTGATAGTAGCTTTAAGACCGTGCCCTGCAATTTCTTCTACATTTTCTAAGGCAATACTATGGTTGATTTCGCCGACATAATTATGAATGGCTGTTGCAACCGGGTGTGTGGATTTGCTTTCCAATGCATTTACCATCTGCATTATTTCATCTTTATTAAAATCCGATTTTATATTTGCTTCCTGCACTTTAAAAACGCCTTCGGTCATAGTGCCTGTTTTGTCCATTACCACATTTTGAACATTCGCAAGCGCATCTAAAAAATTACTCCCTTTGAACAAAATACCATTGCGGCTGGCTGCACCAATGCCGCCAAAATAACCCAACGGAATGCTAATGACCAATGCACAAGGACAACTGATAACAAGGAATATTAATGCCCTATAAAGCCAATCCCGAAACACATAAGTTTCAACAAAGAAATAAGGAAGCAAACAAATAGCTAATGCCGCAAACACAACAATAGGTGTGTACACTTTTGCAAACTTGCGAATGAATAATTCGGTAGGTGCTTTTTGTGCCGTGGCATTTTGTACCAATTCTAAAATCCTGGAAAGCTTGCTATCTGTATAAGCTGTGTTTACTTTTACTTGTGCAACTGTGTTCAAATTAATCATACCTGCCAAAACCGTATCGCCTTTTTGTTTGGTGTCGGGCTTGCTTTCGCCTGTAAGTGCAGCAGTATTGAACGAAGCTGTTTCAGAAATCAATTCTCCATCCAAAGCTAATTTTTCGCCTGGCTTTAATTGAATAATACTGCCGATTGCTGCTTGTGCCGCCTTAATAGTCTTAGGTTGGTTGTTTTCTAAAATGGTTACTTCATCGGGACGCTGGTCTAAGAGTTTGCTGATATTTCCTTTGGCTCTTTTTACAGCCAAAGTTTGGAATATTTCACCTACTGCATAGAACAACATTACTGCCACTCCTTCGGGGTATTCACCAATGGCAAATGCGCCAATGGTGGCAATGCTCATCAGTAGAAATTCAGAAAAGAACTCACCCTTTGCAATGCTTTTAAATGCATCCTTAATAACAGGTAGCCCAACAGGTGCATAGCCTGCTATGTACCACGCTATGCGCACCCAACCTGTGAACCAACTTTGCGGAAACCAATTATCAAATGCAATAGCTATCATCAACAATGCAAATGAAATGATAGCCGGCAGGAACATTTGAAAACTGGACCTGTTTGCGTCGTGGCTGTGGTCGTGCCCATCGTCGTCTGAATGCTCTGTGCTGTGGTCGTGGTCTAATTCTTCTTTGAACCTTGTACCGTGGAAATGACCATCGCCTTTGAAATGGCGCTCTCTTGTTTTTTCTTCGATAACGGGTAATGCTTTGGCACCTTCCTGCTGCACCAAATTTTCATCGGCTTTTTCATTTATTTTTTCTTCCTGCGGCGAACAGCAAATTTGCTTGCCGTGGGCATCGTAGATATGTTTGTGTTCTGTACTCATTATAATCTTCTTGTTTTAGATTGATAGGAAATGTATTGCTCACCGTGTTGCTTTTTCAGAAACTCTTCTTCTAACCTTATTTGTATTTGGATAACAATATAAGTAGTAACCAAAATGCAAAAGGAAATAGCATTGGCGATAACAAGAAACAATCCTGCCACGCAAATAATCATTCCTAAAAAAACAGGGTTTCTGCTAATAGAAAACAGTCCATTGGTTACCAAATCCGTATTGTTTTGCTCATCAATACCAATGCGCCAATTGTTGCTCATTTGAAACTGTGCAATGATTATCCAAACCAAAGAAATGTGAATTAAAACCAATCCCGCCCAACGAATATTTAGGTTTTGTAAATAAGGTATAGGGATAGTAAATTGATAGACATTGTCAAAATTGTACAATATTATTACAACAAACAATGCTGCTAACAATCCTTTCATCACATAGCCAATATAGTTGTGTGCATTGGGTTCTTTTCCAAAAGTAATGGGGTTAATACCCGTGCTTTTGTATGTACGGTATGAGGGTATTACAAATGCAAAAAGCAATACAAGAGCATAGAAAATGGGCAGGTAATATCTTAGAAAATCATTCATAATTTATACAATTTTTAGTGTCCGTGTTCCCCTTCGCCTGCGTTAACAATTTTTGCCATTACGAAAAAAGCATTCTTAGTTACGATTTTTGCACCCTGTGGAATTTCCTTTAATGCAGTAATTTGTGTATAACCCAAATCAGAAGTTCCCTTGGCTATTGGGATACGCTCAAAAGTGATTTCATCAACTGTGCTTTTCGGCTTATCAGCTTCCTTGTGGTTATGCGGGTCTTCTTTTTCGTTTGGATTTTCGCTTTTGTGTTCATCTTCCGAATGCCTATCTGTAACAATAAAAATGTAATCTTGTCCTTTATTATTTACAATTGCATCGTTAGGAACGGCTGCGCCTATATTTCGGTCTAAACTAATCATTGCGGTAACGCTCATTCCATCTATCAATCCATACTTATTGCCCGTAACTCTGGCGTGAACAGGAATGGTTTTGCTATCTCCTTCAAATGCAGAACCTATGGAATAGATTTGTGCATCGTATTCTACACCCGGATTATTAGTTAGCGTGAAGTGTATGGTTTGTCCTGCTTTAACTTTTGGCAAGTCTTTTTCATACACATAAATATCTAAATGCAGTTGTGCATTGCTTACGATTTCCGCAATGGGTGAAGCCATATCTACATTGCTTCCAATCTGTGCTATTACCTTACTAATTGTGCCGCTAATAGGTGCTTTTACAGCTAATAAAGAAGAATAATTTTGCGAAGCTCCTATGCTTCCCAATTGCTTTTGCAAACCTGAACGCTGGCTTCTTAACGTAGCCAATTCCGTTTGGGCTTGTTGCAGCCTTTTTAGTGGCGCAGCATTGCCTTCAACCAATTGCTTTTGGCGATTAACTTCTATTTCAGCCAATTTTATTTGAGCATTCACTTGTTGTAATTGCTGTTGCATTTGTATTAAATCGGGATTGGTAATAGTGGCAATAGTTTGACCTTTTGAAACAAAGTTTCCCGGCTGTACATTCAATGATTTTACAACACCACTATAAGCCGGTGTTACAAATGCTTTGTTTTGATTAGGTACAGTAAGCATTCCGTTTACCTTTACGGCATTGGTAAGTTCTTTACTTTCTATACTTCCTAATTCAATTCCAATGGTTTTAATTTGTTCTGTAGAAAGCGAAACCACATTTTCGTTTTCGTGTTCATTATGCGCTTCTTCCGCTGCTTCAGTTTTTGTTTCCGGGTTTGTAGAATTATTCTTGCAGCTTGAAAACAAGCATACACCGATTATTAATTGAAGAATTAAAAAATAATATTTCATTTTTCTATTTTATTGATTGAGATAATATTTGTACTGAATAACTGATTGGTTGTATTCGTTTAATGCCTGTAAATAGTTTTTCTTAATATCAATGGCTTGGGTAAAAAACTGCGACATTTCTGCAAAGCTGATTTCGCCTGCCTGATAACTTAGTAAAGCAGCTTTTATGATTTCTTCGGATTGCTTTAGCCCCGAATTTTCATAAAAAAGCAACATTTCATTTGCCCGCTCAATTTCTACAATGGCATTATTACGCTGGGTATTAAACTGTAATTGCTGATAAGATAATTGTTGTTGCTGCATTTCTACTTCTGCTTTTGCAGCCAATACTTTGCTACGGTATGCTGCTTTGCCAAAAAGAGGAAAAGCTGCTGTAACCGAAAACCCTGTATAGGGGTCTTTTGCACCATATAATCTCTGCGAAAATAGACGACCTGAAAACTCTGGCTTATTGGTGTTTTGCTGTACACTGATATTTGCATTGGCAATGTTGATATTTTGCTGTTGCAAGGCCAAAGAAGGGTGCTGGCCTTCTGCCATAGAAACAGTGTACGATAATTTTTCCAAAGGCTTGGTAAGCGGCAGATACATTGTATCTGTATTAAGCAGCATACTTAGCTGTTGTTGTTGCAGGGTTATGTTCTTTTTATTTTGCTGCAATTGCGCTTTTAGCTCTTTCATTTTTACTTCGGCGGATATTCTGTCAAGACCCGCTGCTTCACCCGTCTTTACCATAAGGTCGGCAGCTTTATACATTGAAGAATACATAGTATCCAACCTTTGGTATAATGTGCTTATATCCTGTAAATACCAAAGTTGATAATAGGCATTGTTTACTTCCTTGCGTATTACGGCATCAAGCATAGCTTTGTTCATTTCGTAATATTTCAACTGCTCTTCAAAATATTGCCTACGGGCTTTGTATAAGCCCGGCCAAACAAAATTTTGCGATACACCAATTTTCAAAACACCTTTAGGGTCGCTTGGGCGCATATCTTCATTTTCAACAAAAACACCTGTTTTAGGAATTTCCTTTGAGGCGGTAATGTCGTAAGTTGCCTTGGAAACCTGTGCTTTGTTGACGCTGTATTGAAGATTATTATTAAACGCAATGTTTACTGCTTGTTCAGGTGCTATCCTTTGCTGAGCCATAGCATTAAAACTGCAAAACGAAAGAAACACCATCAACACTGCTTTTACACCCAATTTATTATTACGCTTAAAATTGATTTTGGTATTGAACAAAATATATAAAACGGGTAAAACAAATAAGGTTAAAAATGTTGCTGTAATTAAACCGCCTATTACAACAGTGGCTAATGGTCTTTGAACTTCTGCTCCTGAACCCGTGCTAATGGCCATTGGAAGGAAACCGAGTGAAGCTACCGATGCCGTCATCAATACGGGACGCAATCTCATTTTTGTTCCTTCAATCACTCGTTGAACAACATCTTGCATTCCTTCTTTTGCAAGGTCTTTAAAAGTGCTGATTAGTACAATTCCATTCAGTACCGCTACACCAAACAAAGCAATAAAACCAACTCCTGCCGAAATACTAAATGGCATTCCCCTTAGCAATAATGCAAACACACCACCAATGGCGCTCATTGGAATGGCAGTAAAAATGAGTAAGCTTTCTTTAACCGAACCAAATGTGAAGTAGAGCAATAGGAATATTAATGCTAATGCTAAAGGAACAGCAAATTTCAATCGTGCCGAAGCTTCTTTTAAGTTTTCAAATGTGCCGCCATAAGTGTAGAAGTAGCCTGAAGGCAGCAGGTTTGCTTTTGAAAGTTTTTGTTGAATGTCTTCTACAACTGTTTCAACATCTCTGTTCCGTACATTGAAACCAACTACTATTCTGCGCTTTCCATCTTCACGGCTAATTTGTGCAGGTCCTTCCTTGAAGGCAACTGTAGCTACCTGCGATAGAGGAATTTGTACTCCTTCAGGCGTTGATATAAAAAGGTTACTCACATCATCAATAGAATTTCGGCTTACACTATCTAACCTTACTACCAAGTCAAACTTCTTTTCATCTTCAAACACAACACCTGCTGCTTGCCCTGCAAAAGCAGTACTCACGGTGTGATTAATATCTTCAATATTTAACCCGTAGGAAGCTAATCTTGCCCTGTCGTACTGAATAGTGATTTGCGGTAAGCCTGTGGTCTGCTCTATTTGTGGTTCGGTAGCTCCATTTACCTGCTGCACTACTGCTGCAACCTTTGGTGCGATTGCCGCAAGGGTATCAATATTTTCTCCAAATATTTTTATGGCTACATCCTGCCTTACACCTGTCATTAATTCGTTAAACCGCATTTGTATAGGTTGTGAAACTTCAAAGAAAACGCCGGGTATCATTTCTAATTTTTCCATCATTTCCGCGGCCAACTCATTATAGCTCTTTGAAGATTTCCATTCTTTTTTCGGCTTTAAGGTTACCATCAGGTCTGTAGCTTCGGGGGGCATAGGGTCTGTTGGCACTTCTGCGCTACCTGTTTTACCTACTACAGTTTTTACTTCCGGAAAGGCCTTTAAAATGCGGCTTGCCTGCATTGAGGTTTCAATGCTTTGCGATAGAGAAGTGCCTTGTGGTAAAATACAATGCACGGCAAAATCACCTTCCTGCAATTGCGGGATAAACTCACCACCCATTCTGCTGAAAAAAACAAATGCAATCATTAGCAATGCGAAAGACGCACCTACTATTGCATACTTTACACGAATGACTTTTTGTAACAAAGGCGTGTACCACCGTTGCAGTTTATCCATCATTTTATCTGCAAAAGTTTTTTTGTGTTTTATATTCTTTGATAGGAATAAAGAAGTCATCATAGGGATATAGGTAAGGGACAAAATGAGCGCTCCAAGAATGGCGAACGCCACCGTTTCTGCCATTGGCCGGAACATTTTGCCTTCAATACCCTGTAATGAAAGGATAGGCAGATAAACAATGAGAATAATTATTTGTCCGAAGGCTGCGGAACTCATCATTTTTTTGGCACTGCTTCCGACGGCTTCATCCATTTGCTGTTGTGTGAGTTTACCGGCTGGTTTCAAGCCCAAATAATGCAGGCTGGCTTCTACAATAATTACCGCACCATCCACAATTAATCCAAAATCTATCGCTCCTAAACTCATTAGGTTTCCACTTACCCCAAAGAGGTTCATCATACCCAAAGCAAAAAGCATTGATAAGGGAATAGCGGAAGCTACAATAAGCCCGGCTCTTAGATTTCCTAAGAAAAGAACTAATACAAAAATGACGATTAGCGCCCCTTCTATGAGGTTCGTTTTTACCGTATTGATAGCCCGGCTCACCAAATCTGTGCGGTCTATAAAAGGCTCTATCACCACATCATTTGGCAGCGATTTTTGAATAGTAGATATTTTCTCTTTTACCCTGCTAACCACATCAGCGCTGTTTTCGCCCTTTAGCATCATTACTATCCCGCCTACTGCTTCCTTTTCACCATTGTAGGTAACGGCACCATAACGAACAGCATTTCCAAAACCTACATCAGCAACATCTTTTATAAGAATAGGAACGCCGCCTGGCGTTTTTATTACCGTGTTTCGTATATCATCCAATGAACTTACCAAGCCAATGCCACGGATAAAATAGGCGTTAGGCTTTTTGTCAATGTATGCGCCGCCTGTATTTTCGTTGTTTTTTCCTAATGCATTGAAGATTTCTGCAATGGTTACATTCATTGCTTTGAGGCGGTAAGGGTTTACTGCTACTTCATATTGCTTTAGCAAACCGCCAAAACTATTTACTTCTGCGATACCTGCTGTACCATATAATTGCCGGGCAACAATCCAATCCTGCATTGTGCGCAAATCCATTGCGGAATATTTATCTTCTGCGCCTTTTTTTGGGTGAAGTACATATTGGTATATCTCTCCAAGCCCTGTACTAACCGGTGCAAGTTCTGGCCTGCCTATTCCATTGGGAATTTTCTCTTCGGCTTCTTTTAATTTTTCATTTACGAGCTGGCGGGCGAAGTAAATATCCATTTCGTCTTTGAACACGGCAGTAATAACAGATAGGCCGAAACGAGAAATTGAGCGTAGCTCAATAAGGCCTGGAATGTTAGCCATACTTTGCTCAATAGGATAAGTAACTAATTGTTCCGTTTCCTGCGCTGCTAAGGTTGGTGTAAGCGTTATGATTTGTACCTGATTGTTGGTAATATCCGGTACTGCATCAATGGGTAATCTGGCTGCACTCCAAATACCCCAAATAATTAGTCCTAAGGTAAATAGCCCTATAAGGAACTTGTGCTTTATACTAAAGCCAATAATTTTATTAAGCATACTTTCATTGTTAAACTGATTGATTTTTTGAAATAGTAAATGACTGTATTGCTACGCAATACAGCATCATTGAATTAAAAATTCAGCTTAACAATATTTGGGCGGCTGCCAAACGGCTTCTAAAAAGCCTGTGAGGTGGTGGGATTGATAGAAAGAAGTTTTTTGCTTTGAAATAGTGGCTGGCTTCAAATAGGATATTGTAAGCAACGGCATTTTGGACACTGCAACACTGCAACAGGAACAATGGCAAAGGGGCGGGCAATGCTCGCTCTCGTGCTGGTGGTTGCCGTGGTTTTGCGTTGTTGAAACCTGCGTGGTTGTGGGTAAATTGCAATCCTGTGCATCTGTGCAGGGCATACCCGACAGCAGCAAAATGTACAGGCTCAATATGAATGCAATAATCTTCACGAGGGGCAAAGGTAGCTCTAATGATTTTTTAGCACAAATATTTTTATGCAATGGTGTTGCAGGTGCTGCTTATAAAAACCACAAATTTTCCCTGCCATAGTCCGCAAGGCGATTGTGTGTGAAATGCGGAAACATTTCTGCTACTATGGACGGGTAATGAATGGTAACCGGCAGGCTTTGCTGGCTGGTGCTTTTCCAATACATACGGCTGAACTGGTACACCTGGTCTATCAATAATTTTACGCTGTCCATATCTGCAACCAACTCCGGGTGTGTGGACGATATACTTAATTTGATTGGAAAATGGAACTCTCTTTGCTTGGGCTTGGATAGCGCATCGTACCTGGTATTGTTGAACAAAAGGTATTCGCTCATACCCACTTTTACAAATGTGCCACTGTATGGCATTTTTTCTTTGTATGCCATATCGAAACCCAATAACTCTTTACTGGCGGTTTTATTTATGGAAACAATTACTACCGGAATATTTAAGCCTAAGGTATGCAGGGTGTCAACAATGGGTTGTAATTCTTTTTTGCCAATGTCTTTATAGAAATGAATAACCAACCTGCTTGCTGTATGATTGGCAACGAGAAACTTGCCCACTGCTTCTCTAATTGACGCTGCAAGGCTTTTGGTATCGGCACTGCCGAAGCAATCAAAACCTTTGAAAATGCCTTCGTTATTAAAACAGAATGCAGAACCTACGAAGCGGCATTTTTTTGTAGCGGAATAAAATGCACCAACACCCACTATCAATTCATTTGTAGTGGGTCTGTTTAAACGCCACGGAATGCCGCCTAATTTGGCAAGGATTGCAACTTCTATATGTGGAAGAAAAGTGTTGAAATCCTGATTGTAAATCTGCTGCCTTGTGTTTGGGTCTTTGAATGTGGCAAGGTGAAATTGCTTTTCTTTAAATGCTTCGCCCCGCTCTTTTTGTGCGGCTTGCTGCAGTCTGGCAAGAACTTCTTTTTTATAAATATTCTCGCTTTTTATAACTTGAGAAGATATGCCTTCGTACAGCAAAATTTCTTTGATTTTGTAATAAATCTCATCATCTTCTTCATCGGCTGTGTTTTTGGGAACAGGGTTTATATAAACTGCAAAATATTCTACACCATCTTTTTTCTCAAAGTTGCGCATCCGCTTCTTTACCGTATCCACTGCAGTATCTATGCTGTCATAAGCGATACTGTTTGAAGCATCTTTCATATCGAAAGGCTGGCGGATATATTTATCCATTGAAGGGAATGACCATTGACCATTGAAACCATTTTTAAAATACTCATAAATAGCATTTACCGCTGTGTATTTATCGGGGGTGTGATAAATGAAGAAAAATACCACATTAGGGTGCGGAATGGGCATATACGGACCGTGTGCCCTGAATGCCTTGTGCATATCTGTACCTACCTTTTTATAGCCAAAAAGCAATTCATTGGACGAGCCTTCTATACGGGAAACTAAATCTGCCGGTGCTTGCAAAAAACCAATTTCACTAATGGGTATGACTGCTTTAAACGCTGGTGTATTCAGGAATTTTTTATACACCAAATCTAACATTGTATAATGGGGATTGTAGCGATTGCGTGGAATGGTACTTTCAAAGGCAATGTCGAAATGGGGTTTTAGCTTGTTGCTTAAAATGGGATAGGCATTTCCCAAATCGTTTTTAAGTTCTACAGGATAATATTTCCATTTGTACAAGTTGCCTTTGTATAAAATCCAATTGTAAAGTTCCGTATCTATATTTCCTATTTCCCGAACGGACTTTTTTAGCACTTTGGTGGTGCCGTCAAATGAGAGTACTAATTCGGGACCACTGGTAACCCTTGCATATTGCACTTTTAATGTGAACTGATAGTAGATATTATAATCGCTGGTGCTTTCTCTTTGACTGTGTATCCATAGTTCCAACTCCTTTGCAAAATTGCGGCGCAATGCGGCTACTTTGCCGGTGAAATATTCTGCCAATAAATAGCGGTAATAATGCGACCCGAAGTGTGGGTGCTCGAGTAAATCTATATGCAGGATAATGGCATCTTCCTGTGGTTCCTTAAAATCCGTATAAAGCCAATTGCCGTATTCTAATTCTTCTTCGGCTATCACACCATCCAACATACCCTTAATATCGTCCTTGTGTATAGGACAATAATGTTGCTCTTTTTTGGTGAGGTAAAAAGCGAAATCGCCACTTGTAATGGGTGGCGTAAATGGAATGATATTGAGTGTAATTTGCTGGGGTGGGTTTGAATTATCCATTGGCATTTGTATTAATAAATATTCTCAAAAAGCGATTTGTATTGCTTAAATAATTTTTCATTCGGGCTGCACCAATTGATTATACCGTTCTTATTTACTCCAAGCTGTAAAAGACTTGTGGATAGTGTATATTCTTTTGTTGCTGGTTGGTACTCTGGCAAATTGGTAACTTCAAAGAAATATATCTGTTTTAGCTGCAACTTTTCTAAAACAGTATTTGGGTGCAGGGCAAAATTTACATTGCATTTACCTGAAGCAATACTTGGATAAATAAAAATATCTGACCTAAGATTATGCGGTGCATAAATATGGCTATGTGCAATTGCGGCTGAAACATTGTATTCTTTACCTTCTACAAACAAATCGGACATTCCCAATAATACTTGGCAAGCATTATTTGCTCCTTCTTCTCCATAGTGGTGAATGAATTGTGCTTTGAACTTTTGGAAGATTGTGTCTCCATAATGACTGAAAATATTTTCTTTATCAACATTGTCGAAAACAAAGGGTGAAATGTTAAGGGAAATATTTTCTCTAAAACTCCATTGGGATAAAAAAAATCTACTACCAATCTGTTTTTCGATTGGTAAAGTAGCCATTGCTTCCATTATAGCTATATGCGCCATTGGCGAAGCATAGAAAACCGGATAGGTCGGCAAGTTGGCTCTCCCAATTTTGCAATTGAATGGTGGCGGGTGAGAAAAAGTTGAAATTAAAGTAGTATCCATATTCCCTTCCGCTTGACGCACTCTGAATACATTTATTTGAGAAGGAATAGTAACATTGGGCTGAATTACCTGTATAGAGAAACCAACATTTGTTCTGAAAAACTTGTCAAACTCGACATAAAAAGCTTCAGAACCCAACGCAGCTAAGCGGCTTGCCCAATCAATTTTCTTGATAGCTTCAAATCCTTTGGCTATTTGTTCTGCGTTTGGAATGGTTATATGGTGTTTGGGATTATTCAATTATTTCATCATTGTTTTTATATCTGCTACTTCGTTACCTTGTTCTACAAAATAGAAGGCGTAGTCTTCGTTTAGAACACCAAAGCTTAGTTCTTGCTGATAGACGGTCACTTTTTGGTTGGTCATCGTGTCCATTACTTTCTTTTTGTATTGGCTATCTGTGTTGCCTGCTAAATGCTCGCCTTTACTTTCTATCACATACATAAATTCCAAACTGCCATCGTCTTTCTTTTTTGCTGCAATGAAGTCGGGGCGGATTTTGTGGCGTTTCCAACCTTGTATGGCATACCAACCACGGCTGACTTTATTGCGGAACCACCAAAGGATTTTTGTTTGGGTGTCTAATGTATCGGCAACAGTCCGTTCCAAAGAGTTGAGGGTTGTTGGGTCAAAATCATCGTAGAGATAATGGTTGAATGCATTAGGAACGCCATTAAAATAAATGGTATCTGTAGTAGGAATATGGTAGCCTATTTCCTGGTGGTCTGAAACGGCTAATTCCAAATCTTTGCCCGTTATTAAATCGTTGAAGATTTTTTCTTCCTGAATAATCCGTTCTGCATTCAAATCCTTAAATACTTCGGATACTATAAATCCGAAATGTGCGGAAAGTTCTGCTTTTCCCAAATGGTCTTCCAAAACAGGAATAAAACTGTTCACCATTTTCCGGGCAAGAAATGGATTTTCTACCACATCGGTAACACGGCGTGTAAAATGGTTTAGGTTTATCGCTTCTGATTGTTCAATGGAAACGCTTTCGCTGGCTGTGGTAGCCCTGCTTTGCTGGTTTAATGTAACCACATAACTTGTCCGTTCAAAATTTTCGGTGCTTAGCGCATTTTTTATTTTATCGAGCAATGGAAGTTGCAGTGTGAATGCAGCAAAATTTAAACGAGGCAGAATATCAATTTCGTAACTAAATGTGCGAAGCTTCTTTTTATCGGTAACGCAAATCCACACCGGCATAAAAAATGCCTGGCGAAATTGTTTGGCAATCGCAGGTTTTATCTTAACCGTCTTTGCCGGATTTACTGTAGCATTTTTGGAAACTTTCAGTGTATTGGTAAGGTCTTCCAACCCTTCGGATTTGAAGCCTGCTGTAACCTGACCCAACATCTCCTGCACACCGCCTTTTACAAAATAGACATAGCTTTCATCCAACTGTTCTACACCTGTTTTTTTGGCATAAGGCTGGCGTAGCACACGACCAACCAATTGGGTAATGCCTGTATTGGAACCAACATTGGGGATAATGCCCAAAATATAGGCATAGCTGCAATCCCATCCTTCACGAAGGGCATCTTTGGTAATGATATACCGAATGGGTGTATTGCGGCTTAGCAAATCCACATCTTCTATATCGTTTTGGCTGCTCGTTTTTATAGCAATTTCATCGGCACTTATACCCAATTGCAATAATTCATCCCTTACATCCAAACTATGCACATACTCCCCTGTGCGTTGGTCTTTGCCTGTGCGCTCCACCTGTATGAGTGCAATGGGGCGTATGTAAGTGCCTTTTTCGGTTTGTAGCTTTACGGCTTCTTTTTCCAATTTGTTTCTGTGGGCTACTATTTCTTTGAGCATCGTCTTCCAATCGTTCTCTACTTTGGAAGTAGGTGGATTGATATGCAGGTTGAGCTTTACCATTTCTTCTTCCTTCAATTCCAATCCTGTAATGCTTACTAAAATATTCATTTCGGGTTTTGGCGTAGCCGAAAAACCAATAACCATTGAGGGATTGAGGTTGTTAATGGTATTGCGGGCATTGTCGGAAAAAACTTTGTGTATTTCATCAATCAAAATCAATGGCTGTGTAATGCGGATAGCATTGCCTAAGCTGGTGCGTACCTGCGTCATAACGCTTGTGGCACCTGTGCCATCGAAAGTGTCGAGGTTGGGAAATTTTGCCAATAATTCTTTGTGTAAATCATAACGGTTATCGGCAGGGAAAAAAGTATCATATCCGCCACTGTCCTGAAAAACTTTCAGCGCATCTTTACTGTTTGCCCTGGATACCGATTGTATCATTATGAACAGGATAACAAGGTTGTTATCCAAATCGGTTTGCGTGAGTTTTTGCCCTTTTTCTATAATAATGGTATTTCCGCCTGAACTTTGGTCTATCAACTGCCGTAAGAAATGACTGCGGTCTTTTAGCTTTTGAATGGTTTGAGTGTAAATGGTTTCGCTGGGCACAATCCACACCACCAAACCTGTTTTGCGTTTGGCAAAAAGGTTTTGGTATTCTCTTATGGCTTCTACAGCCAAAAGCGTTTTGCCGCCGCCTGTGGGCACTTTTATTACAAAGCGTGGATAGGCTTCGCTCAAACCTGTTTTGGCAGAAACATCGTTGTAAGCCACCGATAAATCATCATAAGAAAGCTTGACCCAATCGAAGCCTGCCTTTATGGTAGGGCGCATTGCTTCGGGCACTGCCTTTAAGGTGGTGGCAAGTGTTTCTTTTTGATTATCTGCCGTGGTGAAAAAATCTTTTAAAGCCTTCACCACTTTTTGTTGGTAGTTTTTTAAAAACATAGTACTCGTGGTTTAAGGTTGTTCGTTTTTTTGAAACAGGTTGTAGGGAATGCTTACAAACTGCATATTGAAATCCTGCAAATATTCTTCGTCTAAAAAGCAAGCCGGTGCATACACTACAACGGGTTTATTGGCACTTGCCTTCCGGAATTTTTCGGCAAGCGAAAGATTGAGCGCAAGCTGGGTAAGTTTTTCAAAATCCTGTTCGTAAATGAGGTAGATAGCTGAGTTGCCCGCATTGCCCACAAAATAATCTTTGGGCTTTATTTCCTTAGGCTTGCTGTGGTGCTGACCTGTGCAGAGATAATACACATACTTGGCAAACTGCTCATAAGTGGGCAAATCGCCTTGCAACAAAGTTTCTGCATCTATGGCTGTGCCCAACTTGTAGTAAGTAAAGCCGCTGTTGAGGTCGTATTTGGTGATTGCCCTTTTTATGCGCTCGGCGGTAATATCTCTTGCAATGTTTTTATCTGGCTCGGCATCGCTGGCTTCGGTCATTTGTACCAAAATAAATTTGCGGTTGCCGCCATCTTCTTTGTTGAGTTCTAACACTGCTTGCCCTGTGGTGCCTGAACCTGCGAAACTGTCGAGGATAATGTCGTTTTCGTTGGTACTTAATTGGATTATCTTTTTTAGAAGTTCAACAGATTTTGGAAAATCAAATGGGGAACTTCCAAATAATTCTTTTACTATTTCTTTTCCATTTTCATTATTTATTTCTTTCTCAATCCAAAGTGCTTTTGCTTTCGTCTTAGCTATTTCACCTTCTGCATTATACAAATAATCTTTACGATAAACTCTCCAAAAACCCGTACTCACTTGTTTTCCAATGAGCAGGTCTAAATTTTTACTTACTTTATCTGTGCTCCACGTCCAACATCCATCTTCGCTATTCGAGTTTAACGGAAGTGAAGTTTCAGAAAACGTTTTAGATTTTTTCAGTGATACTGTATTATCATTTGGATTAATATAGATTGGAAAATAAAGATTAGGCCTATTTTTTCTATTGAATACTGGATTGCGATTTCTCAATTCTAACTCTCGAAACTCTCCCTTTTCATCTTTCTTAGAATATTGGTCAACCGCCTTACCTTCTTTTTCGAGAAGATTAATAACATCATTTTCTATATCAGATTTGGAATATAAAAGAATGTATTCGTGAGTTTTTGCCAAATATTTGTCTAATGTTCTACCACGGGGGTTTAATTGACAAACGATAGTGCTAATGAAATTCTGAGCACCAAAAATTTCATCCATTACAATTTTTAAATTTTGAACTTCGTTATCATCAATGGAAATAAAAATTGCACCATCGTCGCTTAGCAACTCTCTAAGCATTTTTAATCTTGGTACCATCATACAAAGCCATTTGTCGTGGCGGGTAAGGTCGTCTGTGCCTACGGTTTTGCCCAACCAATCGTTTATGAGCGGGCTGTTTACTTTATCGTTATACACCCAACCTTCGTTGCCGGTATTGTACGGTGGGTCTATGTAAATGCACTTTACTTTTCCTGCATACTGTGGCAACAAGGTTTTTAAGGCGGTAAGGTTATCGCCTTCCACTATTATGTTTCCTTCGCCTTTGGCTGGGTTGTAAGAGTTGGCAGGCACTTCGTCCAATGTATGATAAGGCACGGTGAGGTGGTGGTTCCAAATAATGTTTCGTCCTTTGAATTGTAGAGTTGGCATTATGAAAGTAATTATGAGTTATGAATTAAGAGATTTGGCATTTACAATTTCCAATTTTAGCTGTTCTGAAAAATCGTCTTCGTAAATGATTGAGTAAATAATTTTATGTAGCAAATCTTTATCAATGCGATTATCGGCAATGTCCACCACAAAATTTTCCATTTCAAGAATAAATCTTGCAGTAAAATCTGAAAGATTATTTAGTTCTAAGAAGTAGGCGCATAAAGCAATTGAAGATCTTTTGTTGCCATCTTTAAAACTGTGGTTTTTATTGATTGCGAAGCATAAGTGTGTAAGCTTGTCAATAAGTGTGGGGTAATACACATCGTTTTGTACAAGTTCTAAAACACTGTCCAATGTTCCAATGTTTATAATACCCAAAAGCCCGCCCGAATTTTGGATAATTTGGTCGTGTACCTGAATGGCAAATTGTGTATTGAAATATATAAAGTTCATCGGTCTTTCAATCTTTTAAATGCATCCAATAATTCAGGTGTTTCCACAATCCGTTCAATAAGCGATTTACTTTTATTGCCCAAATAGCGTTGATAGTCATCAATGCTTACGCATTGGATATAAGGCTCCAATCTTTTGTGGATCACATCCCGAAAAGCATAATCCCTGCTTGCCATTTTGGTACGGGCATCATTTAGTTGCGGTTCCCAAAAGCGTTGATTTTTGAAGTCATCAATCAGTTTATTTAATTCTTCGGGCATCAGTTTTCTGCCCAAAAGTTCCGATTGCTTTTTCATTTCATCGGCAATGCCAATTTCAAAAGAAGATATGAGGCGCAGCACTTCTGCATACATTGTATCTCGTGGGTTTTCGTTATCCTTAATTTCCAAAACCTGCTTGTACTCCTTAGCATTTCCTTCAAAAATTGCTTTATAGATTGCATCAGTATAGACTGCATATTTATAATTTCCCATTTGCAGGTAAAGGTTTAGGGCGCTCGTAAATTCCTTTCTGTAAAGCGGTTCACGGGAAATTGATACCAAAAAATCTTCATCCCTTTGGTTTATATATTTTGCGGACCCACCTATTTTAGTGTTTAGAGTGTCTATCACAATATCTAAAATGGCACTCCGCATTGCCTTTGCTTTTTCACTTTCGGCTAAAAGCATCCCTATGTTCAAAAAGGCACGAAAATTAAACAAGGAAAGAGCTTTCAGTCTTGAAATTGATTGATTATCAGTAGTTTGTGCCGACAGAGGGAAACTGCTTTCCTTCTGTTCTTCATCATCTGCCGAAGTAATCAAGTGACCAAATTGCTGCTTAAATTCTGCTAATTTTTTACCCTTAATGACTTCATACCCGTTGTGGCGTATTTCGCTATCGTACCTGGTGAGATAGTTTCTAATAGTACGAGTAGTAACGCCAAAAAAATCTGCAATCATTTTGGTGGTAAACTTATACTCGTCTTCGAACAGCATACCGGACACACCTAAATAATTTTGTATATTTTCAATAGCATCAGGGTGGTTTAATATATTTTGCCGGTCTATAGCGGAATTTGTAAGGTCTTTCATATTAATTTTTTGCAATGAGAAAAATGAGTGAATAAGACATAGTTGTCACAAATTGTGATAAGCTTGGTAAGGGTTGAAATCCACTTTTCAGTCTTGTAACATATTGATAACCAATGTTTTTGAGAAACAGAGGGAAATGGCTTTCCTTCTGTGGGAAATGGGTAATTGTAGGGTTGGAAAATGTATAAAAAGCGAAAACCTGCCCGGGTGCGCTTTGTGTAGAGGCGTGGCAGGTATTATTGCCTGCAAGGTACAACCACTTTTTTGTTATTGCCAAATTCTCTGTATTCATTCTATTTCTTTTTCTTTTTCGTCTTTTGATATTTTACTTCTGCTTCCGCTACCTGCATAGCTTGCAAACCAACTTCTTCATCAGCGGCAAGGGCGGCTATTTGGTCGGCAAGCCAAAGGGTAAGTAGTTCATCGGCTTTTGCCTTTAGAATGGGGGCAAGGCGCATCACCAATTCTTTTTTTGCCTGCCGCTCGCCACGCTCAATTTTACTAAGCATTGGTGTGTCCACATCTAACAGTGGCGCTACCTGCCTAAGCAATAGATTTTGCTGCTCCCGCAGTTCTCTTAATTTATTTCCAAATTGGTTGCTCACGGTAATATTTTAATGACTTGCCAAATAATGACAAATATAACTAATCAAGAACAATCATTGCGAAATGTTTTAGCAAAAATGTGATAAATGCTGTTGTGGGAAATAGCGTAAATATGCCATTGTGGGAGTGGGGCAGTTTGCGGAACTTTAGGGGTTTTGTTTTGGATAAAAATGTAAACCTATAACTTGACAAAATGGGGGTGAAATGCAAGGTATAAGTTGACAGAATTACTAAAGCTGACGGGCTGCCCGATAGAAACGGAAAGCCCACAGCGAGGAACGAGCGAGGACTTGTAGTGAATAGCGGAGACAAATGCCCGGCTATGCACCACTGCTGACAGCCCATAATGCTCTACTTCCTGTGTTTTGATATGGGTGCGGATTTGAGGATATTGAGGAAACAGGGGAAACATTTCCTTAAATCCTGAAAATCCTGAAAGGGTTAGCTTTCAGGATTTGGCTTGGCGGCAGGGTTAATATATTGGTCGTGAGCCGGGCTTAGGATTGCTCCTGCATCTACAAACTTTTTCATATAGCCTTGAGCCGTTTTGTCTTTGATTTCAAAGCGGGCAGCAATCGCCACATAATCCTGCCTATTAAATTTGTAGGGCAAAGCTTCTAAGAATAATTCTTTGGGTTTCTTGGGCTTTTGCTTTACGCCTTCCTGGGCAATTTGTGTGTAAACATAGCTGCTGTGCTTGAGCAGAATGTACACAATTTGCAGGGTGTTTTCAAAATCTTCATCGCTGCAAACAAGTGGGCTTGAAAGGTCGCCTGTTTCCAATATTCGCAGGGTGGTGAATATCATCATCATCCGAAAGGCAGTAAGCCCTAAGCGACGTACCGTGCCTATATAATCATCTTCGTGAATGGTGATATAGACGGACTGGTGCTTGCGGAAGAAGTCGTTAAACCTCTGCTGCTGGCTCTCTGTGAGGGTAAAGCAAATTGCATTCTGCCCTTGCAGGGTTTTGTATAATTCATAAAACTGATTGCCCAATGTTTCAAAATGCCTGTCCAAACCATTTTCTGTTTTTGTGGCAAATACATCATCCCAATTGTGGTTCATATTCATACGATAGAACATAAAGCGGCTGAACAAACCATTTTCTGGATTGGGAATGAGGGTTTGAATTTGCTGCGGCGTGCCTGAAAGCATTGCCGAAAGGCAAGGGCGTTTTATTTCCACATATTCCTTGTCGGTACGACGGTAATAAGAGATAGGCTCGTGTTGGAATGCATTGCGGAAGGCACTGCTAAAATCGCCGTAATCTGTTTTAAAAGCGTTTGCCAAAGTATCGCCTTCGGTTTCAAAAATAATTCCACGGCTATCGCTGTCGCCCAAAATTTCCTGAAAGCCCGTGGCACTATTATTTGCCGGAATGAACAACATTTTTTGCGGTGGCTTTTGTGGTTTTTCAATGGTGGGGTCGTTAGCCTTGTTCTTGTTGTAGTCTGCCAAATCTATTTCGTACTGCCGCTTCATATTCTTAGCCAAATCCCGCAGGGCTTCGTGGATTTGGTCTATGAGTTTGCGGCAATGTATTAAAATTCCCTTGCCTGCCGAAGCCTTGCCGGTAAGGAATATAAACAGATTGGCATTGACGATTGTATCCCGATACTTGCCGTAGATTTTATGTACGGCGACACTAAGCGTAACAATGCTGCCTAATAAAAGTATATCCCGCTCTTCCTTTGTGGTAGCCACTTTTACAATCTCTTTGAGGAAATTGGGAAGAGTATCAAATATTTCATCGGGCAGGTTGGGCATTGGCGCATCCGCCGGTGCTTCATCTTCATCGCCTGCCATTTTTAGTTGCATAGTGGCGTGTTCGGCGGTGTGGTGGGTGTAGGCGCTGCGGACGGTGGTTTCTATCTCATTGGCGGCAAGGTCATAACCCTGCTTCATAAGCGTAAGCGCTATGGCAGGGGGAATGCCTACACGGTTGCAGTTGGAAGCAAGCGCATAGATAAAGTTGTTCCTGTTGCCTTGGGTGTATTGGATTTTACGATTGGTGAACTCTACTTGTTGCTTGAAAAGAAATTCCATTTGCAAATCGTCAGGTTGTGGAAGTGCCTGTGCCGCAGGTGGCAACACAGGCGTGGGTGAAACAACTGGTGCAGGCACAGCTACTTCGGGTGGAAGCTGTACCCTGAATTTTTCGTTTGCAATATTCTTGTACAAATTTGGGTCGTAGCTAACGAAGCAAAGTCGTGTAATGTCTTTGCATTTTTCATCCGCTGGTAAGCCTAAATTTTCTTCATAGAAATGCTTCACTTGGGCATAGGCATTATCGTGGTGTTCAAGGTCTGTGTCCACTTCTACGAAGACTTTTAGGCCATTACCGCTGGGACTTATGAAACAGCCGAAGGTGTAAGGAATTTGGGTAATGATTTCAAAAGCCTGTTGCATTTGCTCAGGCGTGAGCTTGTCAAAATCCAAATGAATGAAGTTGCTGTAATTATCAAAGCTGTCCATCACCCGCCTGTCTTTAAAAGTAGCTGACGGCGTGAAGGCAGGAAGTTGCTTTTTCTTCTCCTGGGCTTCTTCGGTTTTGCCTTCTACTTTTAAGCTGCGGATTGCTTCAACATTGGATTTGTATTTGTCGGACGCTATATCATTAAGGATAATAATTAGCGATTTATTCTCCACCGGTGTAGTGAAGTTTTTGAATATGGTACAAGTTGCCATTTTATAAAAATTTACTTTCGTTAATGAATTGGATTATTTCTTTTTACCGATTGGTAGTTTATCGGCAAGCTGGTCGGCTTCGGCGGTGGTGATTTGCCGATTGCGTTGCAGCCAATCGTCCAACTCGGAACGCTTGAAGTACAATTTCTTTCCCTGTGGGCAGAAGTGTGGCACCTGCCGGGAAGAGGTCAACTTGTAAAGGTGGGAAGGGCTAACATCGAGGTATTTAGCTGCTTCGTTGAAGTTGAGAACGGTCTTCTGTAGAAGATTTTGTTCGTCCAATTTGGTAGCTATCTCGGATAGCTTTTCAAGAATTAAATTATCTGTTGTCATTTTGTAATAGCCCTTTGTTGTGGGCTTCGGAAAACAAAATGACAACAAGAGAAAGGGGGAAAGATTGAGGTATTGAGAGGGTATTGAGTTAACTCAATGAACTCAATGTTTTTTATAGAAACTCTCTAAAAATATCGTCCATTTCTTTCTTTAGTTTGGGATTTTCAGCATTGCTTGAATAGAGATTTTGAGCATTAATGACATTGCCTTTTTTGGAAAAAAAGCATTGCGACCATCCAATTGATTTTTGATTTAGGTTATAAAAATATGGTTCGAGTTTATTGATTACGTATTTGAATTGAGCCGTTTCGCATCCTATATTAATGCGCTGTGTGCCTGGAAAAATCTGCGGCGATAATAACAACTCAATTAGACGGTTTAAATTTTCATCATCTTCATTGAGCAAATTGATTGTACGGTCAAGCGATAACACACAATCTTTTAAAGCTTCTACTTTTTTAGGGTCTCGCTTTTCTCTAAACCCAAATTGAAATTTAGAATTTAATTCACTCTCTGGCGTTTTAGATTTTTTGGCAGCTATCTTTTGTGTTGAGTTTTCGGCAGTGGTGCTTTGACTATGTGGTGCATCTTCTGGTTTTGTTTCCACAAAATTTGCTTCAAGAGAAATGGTTTGATTTTGGTACAATGAAATATCACTTTTAAAGGTAACATTAAGCTGGTTTGAATAGACTTCCTTTTGTTGCAATAAGAACCGATACAAACGTGAGGGGATAGATTTTTTGTTGTTTATATTATCATTTACAAAGTCCAATTGGTCTAATAGTTCATTAATAAAATTAATTCTTTTGTAGCCTGTGTTTAGTCCATCTAAAACAATGTGCCATTCCTGCTTCTTTTCATTAAAAATTTTCTCTCCACCATCCAATGAAAAGTCGTTAAAAACGGTTTTTTCGCTATAGCCGTTCAGGAATAGAAATATGCCATTTTCGTAGCGAGCAAGTAACCATAAGTTTTTATTGAGGTGGCTGTCTTTTATTTTTTTCAGAAAGCTTAATGCAATGTCAATTTGGAAAGCGTTACTATGGTACATTTTCCAAAAGAAGTTTTCATAATATATAGGTGAATATTTAAGAATGGTATTATCATAAGTTGTGTGCAAATAGTTTTGGAAAAAGAACTTTGGCGTTATCGTATTTTCCATTAAGTACGAATAATAATCTTGTATTTCAAAATACAATACGATAAGCATAAACCTTGCTACTGATAAGGCATAATATATATTTTCATTGTCAGGCGAATTTTGGTCATACTCCTTTATTGTATCATTGATTTGAATTGTAAGAACCTTAATAGCAGCTAATGCTTTATCTATCTGAAAGACTTTATCTTCATCCCAAAGGATTTCATCAACTTTTATTACGAATGTATTAAAGTAACGAAGCGTCTCTTGCATATAAACCAAATAATAAAACTGCTGGAAAGCGTTTTTATGCTGGGGTATATTCATTTCATAAAAATGCTCCATCAGGGGCAAGGACTGGTCTGTCAATTTTTCTTCTCTCAAATATTTCACTAAGGTGGGATAGTCTTGTAGCAAAGTTTCCAATTGCTCCTGTAATTGGAATGCGACAATAGGTGTGGTACCCATCACTTTTGCAAGTAGCTTTACGAAGCGGTCATTAGCATTAGCCTTCATTAGCCACGGTTTTAAAGAACCGTGCATTATGCTGTCAAGGATTGTTATTTTCATTATTTCAAGTCGATTAATAAGTTTGCGTAATCCAATTTTACATCATCGGTGAAGCTGTCTAAATAATTCTCGGTTGTAAGTTCTGAACTATGTCCCAAACTTTCTTTAATAAAGGAAGTAGGCGCACCCTTTCTCTTTAGTACGGTACTGAAAGAATGGCGGGCAGCATAAGTGCCTAAAGGCTGCTCAATTTCTAATTCTTGCCTTACCAATTCCATATGCTTGTTAATCCATTTTACAAAGCGTTGGCATCTTTGTTTTGCAGTAGTAGGCGAAAGGTTTGCTTCTAATACAGGGAATAGATAAGGGTTTGCATCATCTGTGTTTTTGCGCCGCTTTATAATGGTTTTTGCCATTTCATTAAGCCCTACTTTAATGGGGCGCAAGTCTTTCTTTTTTGTCCGTTTGGTTTTTTCTCTAATGAAGTGCAGATAGTCGCCTGATATATTTTGTGGCTTGAGGTGGATAATATCGGCGATATTCATCCCATTGCACAAGTAAGATAAGGTCCAAAAATCTAAGGCTTTTTTCTGGGCTTCATCCTTTGGTTTGTGTTTGAGTAATTTATTAAGGTCGTCAAACGATAGAGCCTTTTTAATATTTCTTCCGGCAGGTATTTGGTATTTTTTAAAAGGGTACATATCTGCGGACAAAACCCTATCCGAAATAGCCTGGTTGATAATAGCTCGAAGCTGGCGCATATAAATGCCGACCGTGCTGTTTGATTTACCATCGTCTGTTAGGTGGTTTTCATAATCTTGAAGAAAGGCAGGTGTTACATCATACAGTGAAAGGTTTTTCTTAAATTCCAATATGGAATTAATGGTAGTTTGGTAAGAACTTGCCGTACCCACCTGACCATTCTTTTTTAAAGCAGCTATGTATTTGTCAAACCAATATTTTAGGTTTACGCTTTTTTCTCCGGAAGCGGATTTGGATAAATACACTTCTTCAAAAGCCACAAAAGAAAATGGTTTTAGCTTCTCAACTATTTTTTTGACTTTGGTTTCTATTGCTGAAAGCCTTTCTTTCAAACTCTGCAACTCCCTATCCTTTAGTTTGGGATTGTATAGGCGCTCCCAATCATCTTTTGAGATATTTTCTTTGATACCATACCGCTTCTGACCTGCTTCTTTCTGGTAGATATTCAGTTTAATCGGATATTTGTTTTCCTTGTTTGGCTTAGTGCCTTCAAGGATAAAATTCACGGAAACATCTGTATTCATAGTACTTTCAGTTTAATAATGCGACTAAAAATGCGACTATAAAGATACGGACAAATGCTAAATAAAGTAGTAATAAAAGAAGAAAAGAGAAAAATAATTATTGATAATCAGATACTTACGAAACAAAAGAAATGAGACGGCAAACAAAAATAAGCCTTGGAAACGACTGTTAATCAGAGGGTCGTTGGTTCAAGTCCAACAGGGGGAGCTTAACTAAAGCGCTACAATTAAAAAGGTAGCGCTTTTTAATTACTATTTTCTTAGCTCATAAAGTTAAAGCAACCGAATTACCCAATGGGTCGTCCCCACAGTATTTTTGGGACAGGGAAAGCATAAGTAAAGCATTACAATTAAGTAGGTAGTACGTTATTCCTACTAATTTCAAATGGTTGAAAGTAAACAAGAATTATACTTACAGTTTTCCTGGAAGAGTAGTCAATCTTTTCAGAACAGTTCAGCAGGTTTTTTCTTTGCCTTTTCCTGTTCAGCTTCCAGGCTGCCTTTGCTCAATGTGCTTTTAAAAATTCCGATCTGGCTCCAGCTTTTATCTTTTTTATTGATGAAGGTGTAACGAACTGCGCTTTCTTTCAATTCGTGTGTATAACCTTTTGGGGGCGAGTAAGAAAGCAAATCAAATGTTTGTTTTTGGGCAAAAATATTACCGGTGCAAATAGTAAGAATAAGAAAGGCAACTATTTTTTTTATGGATTTTTTTTATAAAGATTGCTCTAATCAATACACCGGCACATTACTAAAACTGCATTTCATTTCACCGGCGAAACCATCTGTAAATGTTTGTTGCATGGCATCGCCTTTTTTTACGGGTTTTAAGCCTTCTATCATAATGCCAAAAGTGAAATAGCCACTGGCTTTTCCGTTCTCCACTTTTTCAATTACGAATTTGGAATTGGGTGATACTGCCGGTAAATGTCTGCTCAATGCTTCATCTACATAACTGGCCATGGTCCCATTGGCTATGATGGGTGAGAATTTATAGATGTAAGGTTTTTGCCCATTTCCATAAAACAGTACCGCTTCGTTATTACTTATCTCTGCATATTTCTTTGTACCATAAAGCGGTTGCTTTTCATTGATTTCTCTAAAATTAAATGTTTCCGGTTTTAGAGATGCATTAACCGATACCAGCATTATCTTAAAATAATTTTCTTTACTGTTACCTTCTTCTTTGCTGGCCGTAAAAGTATAACGGTTTTCCCCGGTTTTCATAATCTGCGCAAAAGGAAGACTGATGTTTAATAATTTGCTCTGCAGTTTTACCACCGCCGCACCCGATACTGCAGATACATCTGTATTTTTTGCAGCTGTTGATTTTGTATTGCTGCCAGATTTTGAATCTGATACAGCGGAAACGCCTGCCGGACGTACATATTTATCCGCCTCGGCTTTAAAAATAAATTCTACACGGCGGTTTTGTGCTTTACCTTCTGCACTTTTATTATCTGCTATCGGTTGCGTTTCGCCCCGGCCTTCGGTGCTGAGCTTGCTTTCATCAATATGATACTGGTTTACTAAAATATCTTTTACCGCATCTGCTCTTTGCTGAGATAATTTTAAATTAGCAACGTCATCGCCGTCGCTATCGGTATGGCCGATAATTTTTACAGGAGCTGTTGCATCTTTTAATATTTTACTTACATCCAATAATGCACCCATACTTTCCGGTTTTAGATTTGCAGTGCCGGTAAAAAACAATAAGTTGCTTATTAATTTTCCTTCTTCTAATTTGGCACGGGTATCAGGCACATCTTTGGCAATGCGAATATTATTTACATAAAAATCTGAACCACCTACACTGCCGAATGAAAACGCTAATTGATTGGGCAGATACTCTTCGCTTACGGCCGGCAGGTCATATAATTTCCTGTCGTTCCACCACATCCGAAAACGCTTTCCCTGCACACACATGCTAATATGCACCGGGCTGGTATTGCTGTAGGGCAGGTTTTCTGTCATCACATCAGATAGCTTTCTGTCCATGGCATAAAGACTGGCCCTGCTTTTATTGTCCGGTACTATTATGGCAGAAAAATTAATAGCTGGTTTCTTATCACTTCGCAGAATATTTTCATCTGTTACCAGGTTGCCACCTGTATTGATAAGATTGATATCAATACGGGGATCATAAGTATTTTTAACAATCAACAAATCAAATTCAATGGTAAAGTTATTTCCCCAGCTTTGCTTTTTACTTCGGGTAAAATGTGTTGAACTGGAAGATGCTAATTTTAACCAATTACCTTCCAGTCCGTCTATAGTAACCACTTCTGCAGATGTAGAAGTAATCCATCCAAATGGCGCTTCACCAATATTGTCTTTTTCAAAATTATCGTAGTACAAAATGGTAGTTCCTGGCACAAAATCAAATTTGCTATATACTTTTAAGTTAGACTGGGCGCCGGCGGTTGGCGATTCATCAGCATTTTTATTTGCCGAAGCACCATCATTATCTTTTTTATCAAAATTTTTATTTACTGCTTTTTCAGTGGCTTGTTCTGCTTTTTCTTTTAGCTTTTTTAAAAGCTGTGCCTGCGAATTGGAAATGGATAAGGCAATAATCAGTATGGTTAAAAAAAATTTCATGTTGAAGGTTTTATATAATAAAAGTATAAATAGAGGGCACAGTATTTTATCCTGTTAAAAGGGGATTTTTTACGAATTATTAGTTTTTTCATTTTAATCCTTTGAAATGTAAATATGCGCTAAGGCTAAGCAATAATATATCCCATAAAAGCAGGATATTTTTGGAAAAATGAAAAAATCATGGAAAAAGGGGAGTAGTTTTAGAATAGCTAAATGGGTTATTTGTAAAATGGATGTAAAACCTTTTTTAAATGTATGAGAAAATTATTTCTGATACTCATATTATTTTGCTGCCTTGTTGATTTTATCAATGCCCAAACTCCTGTAATCGACAGCCTTCGTAAAGAACTTGTAATATCCAAAAACGATTCGATAAAAGTACATGATCGTATTCGTATCTCCTGGTATCTCATCCAAATACCTGATTCTTCATCAGCCTGGAAATATATCAATGAAGCAGACAGTATTGCAAATAAAACAGGAAACCCTGTATTGAAGGGAATTGTTTATGAACATTTGGGATTTCTGCATAACAGGCTGTTTTCAAAAAAGGCAGTTACTCATTATTTACAGGCAGAAAATATCTTAAAGAATTATCCAAATTCCCTGGCAGCAAAAAAAAGTATGGCGTCGCTTTGTTTAAATATTGGTATCGAGCATATGAATGTGAATGATGAAGAAGGCGCTTTGTATTATTATTTTGAGGGGATAAAGAGATATGAGGCATTTGACAATATGAACCGGAACCTGCCTATACTCTACGCCAATATTATAGATGCTTACTTTAATCTTGGTAAATATGAATCGGCATTATCATATTGTGACAAAGCCTATACAAAAAGCATGACTAGTGGTATGGCGCCGGCGCAAATGTCGGCCAGTATTAATTATGGAAGAGTATTGATGAAACTTAACAGGCCCGGGAAAGCGGCTTTTTATTTATTAAAAGGTAAATCCATTGCTGATAGTGTGAACGACCTTTATTTTCAGTCAAAATATTACCAGGTTATCGGGGGATTTAAATTTGAAGAAAATAAATTTGATGAAGCGCTGGCTGATTTTACAACAGCACTCACATTAATTAAAAAAACCAATGCTCCTTATGATATTGTAAGTTGTTATACTTGGATGGGTGCCTGTAATACAGGATTGAAAAACTTTCAAGCCGGCCGCAAATATTTAGACACTGCCTTTCCTATTGCAAAAGAAAATAATTATTTACACCTACTTAAGTATATTTATTTAAACAGGTACCATCTTGAAAAAGCAGCCGGAAATTTTTATCTGGCAATAAATAATCTAGATTCGTTTAATGTGATTAATGACAGCCTTCAGCTGGCGTCACAGGCCGATAAAATAGAATTCCTGGATGCGAAGTACCAGGCAGAAAAAAAAGATGCGCAGATTAGTCAATTGCAAACTGAAAAGGAATTACAGCAGCTTTATTTACGACAGAAAAATACACTGAATTATATTCTTATAGCTGCCGGATTAATACTGTTCATTTTTGTTTTTTTGCTGAACAGAAATTTAAGACAAAAGCAAAAATTACAACAACAACGTATTATTGAACTGGAAACCCAGCAGAAATTAACTGCAACTGAAGCCGTATTAAAAGGCGAAGAACAGGAACGGACCCGCCTTGCAAAAGATTTACATGACGGCTTAGGTGGAATGTTATCAGGAATAAAATATTCATTAAGTAATATGAAAGGAAACCTTATTATGACGCCTGATAACGCACAGGCCTTTGAACGCAGCATGGATATGCTGGACAGTTCTATTAAAGAAATGCGCCGGGTAGCACACAATATGATGCCTGAAGCTTTAGTGAAGTTTGGGTTAGATACGGCATTGAAAGATTTTTGTAATGAAATAAATCAAACCGGGGCACTTTCGGTAAACTATCAATCAATTGGCCTGGAAAATGAAATGATAGAACAAACAACAGCGGTTACTATTTATCGTATTGTGCAGGAACTCATTAATAATACACTGAAACATGCTGCTGCCAAAAAAGCAATTGTACAGGTAACTAAAAGTGATAGGCATTTATCGGTAACAGTGGAGGATGACGGCAGGGGATTTGATATCAAAATATTAAAACAGGCGCTGGGAATAGGATGGAGCAATATTCAAAACCGGGTAGAGTTTTTAAAAGGCACCCTGGATGTACAATCAGAAAAGGATAGGGGAACTTCTGTTCATATAGAAATGAATGTGTAATACCGGTTATACTTTCGCAATAGTCCCACGATAGAAATTATAAAAGGGATAAAACATAGCATGGTTTTTTGAAACATTAAAAAATGATGGCTATTATATTCCTAATTACAGATGATCAATTTTAACCTGAATATTTCAATCCAGCAGGTAATGGTTGTAGCCGGTTGTGGTTTATTCAATTTGAAATTCATAATTTTTTACCTGGTCATTTTATTTTTTCTCATCCCCTTGCCTGCTTTGCTCTTATGATCGCTTGTTTTCCGAAAATATGTAAAAGGTATTGCACCTTATTGAAGGCTGAGAAGCCATTTTAAAAGGGATACCAGTTTTAATTTTTTACCCACTTTATAAAGAGAGTAATATGTTTCAGCACTGCAATATTTTTTTAAAAGCTTTATTTTGGTTTGATTATTTATACGGGAATACCCAATTGCCCAAATCATGGTAACCTTTTGAATGCTGTTAATATTAGCATTGAACTCTTTTCTTAACTCATCAAAGTTGGGGATAGGAACCGGGTATATTTTAGAATTGTCAATGGGCGTTTTGTAAAATCGTCTTGATAATTTTAGTACAGGTGCCGAGGGATCCACAAGTCCAGGCGGTAAATACCCGTCGTAATTGATAAATTTCATGGGATATTTTTTGGGCAGGTAATCTTCGAACTCTATATCTGTAATGAGTTTGGCATACAATTCATCATCGTAGGTTTGTATGGCTTTTAAATCACTTTGATTTAAACATTCAAAATCCTCTTTCAGGGTATTCAGATCAATTTCATAGTTGGGATCATTGTCAATTACCCAACTGGCGAGTTCTGCCCTGCGGCCCCTGAAATTATCATTATAAAAATTATGGATTGCCCAGTTACTGATAATTTCAGATTTTACCGGGTATCTTAAGACCCTGTTTAAAAGAAAATCTGAGTGCCCGATGTTTTCACAAAGCCAATGTTCCTCATCGGGGCTCAGTGCCACATTGATTAAAATACGGTTACATGTTTTTCTCACCCTGTCAAGTTGGTTTTCACTTATCACCTGGTACTCAAATAATGATTTTTTGAGTATCTCAAACATTTTACTTCTCACTGCAGGTGAAAGTGAATTGATTTTATTCCCCGGCTTGTGTGCATATTTTTTGATGGTTTGTACTAAAGAATACCTGTTAATTCGCTTATCTGAATTCCAATATTGAAGGGTAAGGTCTAGCAGGTTTTCAAATACCACAGGATTGAATTTTTGGTAATACACAAAATCACGGGCTTTAAGAAAATCTCCATAATTCAATATGAGATCATCCTGAGGTGCCAGGTTCTCCATTTCATGAATGGTTCTTTGTAATTCTCTTTTCCAGTATTTCATCCTTACTTCATTCATGAGTTGTTATTTTTTGAATACTGTATTTAGCAGGAGATTGAAATGATTGCTCAAAGAAAATTTACCAGGCATTCAACTTTTCTTCCTCTATTTTACTTGCAACTTAATGAAAAAATGAGAAGGAATTCACGGCCATTATGATTTACTTATGGGATTGTTTATAACTTATTCGCCAGTGGCTTTTAGTTTGATATATCACCCGTTTATATCAATAGCACGGGTATATACAAGGCCAGATCCCCTGCTTCTTATTGAGTTTGAAGCCGGGCAGCAGCCAGTTGTATGCATGTGGCAGGTGCTAAATATATTTTGTATTTAAAAATGGAAAGGAACGTGGATTCATAACCTGGGAATCCTGCCTCATTTATGTTGCTGGCGGATAATTGATTTTATTTAATAGTGTAGGTAAAACGATGAGCAATAACGGAAGCGCAACAATAAAACCTCCAATAATGGCAATGGCTAAGGGCTGGTGCATTTGGGCGCCTGTGCCAATACCCAGCGCTAAGGGCATTAAGGCAATGATGGCACCGAAAGCTGTCATCAACTTCGGACGTAAGCGGGTGCTGATGGCGTAAATAACAGAATGTTCTTTTGACATCGTTTTTAGCGAATCCTGGAATTGCAGGTAGGTGAAGATGGCGTTTTCACCAATGATGCCCACCATCATAATAAGGCCGGTATAGCTGCCTACGTTTAATGGCGTACCGGTTACATATAACAAAAGGTAACTGCCGGAAATACCTAAAATGGCAATGAGTAAAATGATGAGCGCTACTTTAATATTTTTAAACATGAAAAGGATTACGGTAAATACCAGCAGGCAACTAAGGGTTAAAATGATTAAGAGTTCATTAAATGATTTTTGTTGTTCGGCATAAGCGCCGCCATACACAATGCTGTAACCCGCAGGTAACTTAATAGAACTTTCAATTTTTGTTTTTATTTCTTTTATGGTACCACCCAGGTTTCCATTATTTAAGCGGGCAGTTACAATGCCCAGGGTTTGCAGATCTTCCCGGTTTACTTCGGCAGCGCCACTTTCTAAATTTATTGTTGCAAACTCGCTAACAGGTTTTAGTAAACCATTGGGTAAAGCAATCATGCTATTCCTTAAATCATTTACCGATTGATTGCCTTTGGCATTATACAATAACCTCATGGGGGTGTATTGTAGTTCATCAAAAATATTACCTACCACAATCCCGTCAAGCTGTGCCTGCAACTGGCTTTGAAAATCGGGCAGGCTAATTTTATATTGAGCCAAAGCAGTTGTTTTTGGTGTAATTACTAAGCTGGGCCCGGCTATTACAATACCATCAAAAACATCGGCTGTGCCATTTACTTTTTCTACCACAGCAGCTACTTTTTTAGAATAGGTTTCAATAACAGCCTGGTCGTTGCCAAAAATTTTAATTTCAATAGGCTGCACAGAGCTCATTAAATCGCCCAACATATCGGTAATCACCTGGCCAAAATCTACGGTAAGGGGTAGGCCAGAGGCTTCAATTTTATTTCTTATTTCTTCTGTTACCTGCCCTGTATTTTTTGATCTCTTTTTCTTAAGCTGAATTAAATAATCGCCCCTGTTAGGTTCGGTAATAAAGAAACCCATTTGTGTGCCAGTTCGTCGGCTATAGCTGGCAACATCCGGGTTAGCGGTAATAATTTTCTCTACTTCTTTAAGTTCCCTGTCTGTTTCTTGTAAGCTGGTACCAGGGGGTGAATTATAATCTAATACAATACTGCCTTCATCCATTTCCGGTAAAAATCCTGTAGCAATTCTGGGTATTATGAACGCAGTAATAATTACCAGCAGCAGCATAAAGCTGTATGAAATAAACGGCCGTCTTATAAACCAGGCAACCCATTTTCTCTCTTTTACTTCGTGCTGTAATAATTTTTCAGGTTTCTTTTTGCTGCTAAAAAATAAATATACAACCGGTAAAAGTAGCCAGGTAGTAAAAAAGGATACCAGTAAAGTAATCAGCATGGTATTTGTCATTACTTTAAAATAAGCGCCTGCCACACCCGTCATAAGCATAAAGGGAATAAAAATTACCATCGTACTTAAAGAAGAGCCAATCATGGCCTTTAATAAATAATTAATGGCTTTTTGTACCAGTGTTGTTGCATTTTCAGCAGGATATTCTTCATGTGTACGGTGTATTTGCTCTACTACTACAATGGCATCATCAATGATTAACCCGATGGCGGCAGCAATAGCGCCCAGCGTCATAATATTAAAGGTTTCGCCCATGGCATATAAAACCAAAAGCGTTAAACATAATGTAACCGGGATGGTAATCAGGATAACGGCACTTGCCTTCCAGGATCGTAAAAAAATAATAGCAACGAGTATGGCTAATAGTAAACCAATCCATAAGGCATCGGTAACACTATGGATAGCATCTTGTACAAAATCTGCCTGTACATAATAAGGGTTCAAAAAAACATCTTTTGGTAAGATTTTTTGTAATTCAATAATTTTTTGCTCCATGGCTTTACTTACATCCAGCACATTGGCATTCGGTTGCTGTATTATGGCAATTAAAATACTTTCTTTACCATTGGCATTTACTTTCAAATATTGTTTGGCAGCATGTATATTGATATCGGCAATGTCTTTTAATGTAATCAGCCTATTGCTGTTATTGCTTATGACCAGGTCTTTTATTTGCTCTTCGTTTCGTAATTGGGCATCTGTAATGGTTAAATATAAATACCGGTAATCTGATGAGTAGCCATTTGATTTTACAAAATTGCTATTATTGATAGCTTGTTCCACTGCAGCAGAGGTAAGCCCCAGGCGGGCCATTTTTGCCGCATCCATTACTATCCAAAACTCTTTGTCTTGTCCGCCAATAACCCTTACATCACTTACACCGGGTACTTGCGATAAAAAAGGTTTTATATTATAAAGCGCAATTTGTTTTAATTCAATAGCCGTTTTATGGGATGCAGAAAGGTCATAACCCATAACCGGTAAAATAGAAGGATCCATTTTCTCTACCATTATATTGATATCGGCGGGTAATTGATTACGCACCTGGCTGATGCGTGCTTCAATTTGTTGCTGGGCTACATCTAAATTTGCCTGCCACGATAAGTAGGCAGAAATTTCGCAACTGCCCCGGCTGCTGGTACTTTTTAATACTTCTAAATTGGGAACTTGCTTTACGGCGTTTTCTAAAATACGGGTAACGCCTACCGTCATTTGGCTTACCGGCTGCTGTCCGGCATCTGCAATAATTTTTATTTTGGGAAAAGTTATTTGCGGAAATAATGAAGAATGTATTTTGCTGTAAGCATATACACCGCTTACTAATATCAATAAGATGATTACTAATAATGGGTTTCGGTAATTTACAAAAAATGATTTTTTCATGGGCCTGTGTTTTGAATTGTAACCAGAGACGTATCTGCCAAACCAAAATTACCTGAAACAATTACCCGGTCACCCGTTTTTATATTGCCCGAAATTACCTGCACCCATTTATTATTTTCTAATCCTTTTTCAAAACCGGTATGTACGGCCGTACTATCATTTATTAATTTCATTACCCAAAAAGAACTTTGAGTTTCATCACTTACCACGGCAGCTTTGGGAACAGATAAGCCGTACATTTTATTTTTTACAAATGTTACAGTAGCCACTAAATTTTCGGGAATATTTCTATTGGCTACTTTTACCAGCACTTTTACAGTTTGGGAAATGGCATCTGCCGAAGGCATAACCTTAGCAATAATTCCTGTAGTATGAGTGCCATCGGGCAAGCTGAGCAAAATGCTTTTTTCGTTTTTTAATAAGTTTAAATATTCAAACGGAACATCCATTACAAAACCAAAACTGGATGCATCATTTACAGTGGCCAGTACTTCGCCATCCTGCACATAATCACCTGTTTGATGATTGACCATTATTACGTAACCGCTTGACGGGCTTTGTACAGAACTGTTTCCATTAAATCGGAAACTGGCATCTAATTTATTTATAGTATTACCCAAAGCCCTGGCTTCTTTTGTTTGTAAGCTGAAAAGCGCAGCACCCCGGTTTACTTTGTCGCCAAGCTTTATTTTGGTACCCGTTATGTAGCCGGTGGCATTTGCTTTTACATCTGATTGTAATAAATAACTGGCCGTTGCATGTAAACTTATTTCTTCAGAAATTTGAATGGTATCACTTGCCAAGCCAATGCTTACAATCGTTCTGGGGCTTGGCATCACATTCGGGGTGGCTTCTTTTTTCTCATGGCAGGCCGAAATGAATAAGAACAGGCAGCACGGGATGATTATTTTATGGGCAGGCATATTATTGAATGATTAAATTTTGCAACTGGTTTTGCAGGCTGTATAAAGTAGATTGGTATTGAATACTGTTTACTTTTAGATTTAAGTAATTATTAATGGAAAGGATAAAATCCAAGATCTTAACATCGCCGGTAGGTAACTGTTTGGCATTGGCTTCAATTAAAGTATGGGCATATACCATTTGCTCACTGGCCAATGCTTCCAGCTTTTTATAAGTAAGTATTTGTTGTTGCAACTGCAGTAACTTTTGTTGATACTGATTTTTTGTTTGTGCTAAATAATTTTTCCTGGTTTCTAATTCCAGGTTGTTTTGCTGAAGCAACATTTGTTTTTTATGCCCGTCGTACAAAGGCAGGCTAATTGCAATACCCACACTAAAGCCTGCATTTTTATAGGCTTGCCTGGCCAGGCTTGAATTGAAACCGGCATCGGAAAAGGCGGTAATTTTGGGTTTGTAATCATAGTTAATAAGCGAGGCTTTATTGGCCAATTGTAAACTATCGGCTATAAAAGCGGTTTGGTAAACTGAATTTTCAAAATTGGATACCGGGTTTTTAAATAAGGGAGCTTCTAAAAATGCCAGGGCAGTATCTACTATGCCGCAACTAAAATTTAGCAACATTATATTATTTTGCCAATCGGCTTGTAGTTGCTGCCGGGTAAGTTCATATTGTTGCAGCGTAACCTTAAAAGTTAAATAGTCGGTTTGTTTAAATAAAGAGGACCGGGTGAGTTTTTTAAGGACCAGGTCTTCCTGTTCTAAAATTTTATTTATTTCGCTGGCATTTTTAAATAACTGCTGGCTGGTATAAGAGGCAATATATTGTTCGGTTATAGCCTTACTAAGCATTTGAGTGCTCAATATTTGTTGTGCCTGTAATTGTTTTTTTACCAATTCAAAAGCGGCAAGCCGGGCTGATAACTGGTTATTACTTATTAATGTTTTACTTACCCTGGCACCGGCAAACAGGCTTTGGCCGTTGGTAAGCGCTTTATCGTATCCCCAGCCAGCATAGGCAGGTGCATAATTTGCAGCACCTTCGGCAGAGACGATAAAACCATAAACGGCACGTTGTTGTAAACTATCTAAAGTATTGCTTACTGTTTTATTGTTGTATTCCCGGAGCAGGGGGCTGTTGTGTGCTGCATATTGTAAGTAATAGTCCAGTGATAAGCTTTGCCCTGACCCATACAAACAGCAACCTATAAAAAAGACAACCAGGGATATTTTACGTTTTGCACATTTACATTTTCCCAATTTCATATACAAGGTTATACACCAATTCTGGGGAAAAACTGAGTAAAAAACAGGAGAATGAAAACCGGATTTACAGCGGATCCTCCAAAAAAATTTTTGCAGCCGGGTACAACCGGGATTATAAAAAAGCCACCCGGGTAAGGATAGCTCATGTTAAAAAAGATTTTTTTAATCTTTTGACAGCTTAATAAATTTTCCATGGCTGTCAAATAATACATCGCCTGCTTTTACCTCTGCTTCATACTCAACGGTACCATTTGCTTTTGTAATTTTAGCAGCTTCTTTAATTTTACCCAATTTTTGATTAGCTACATAGGCCCTGCTGTTAGCCGGTAATTCTGAAACTGGGATTTCCACTTCTGTTTCTTCCACACTGCCATCGGCGTTATACAAAATGCTTATTTCTTGTTTTCCTTGTTTAAACCCGGCTTCGTATTTTCCGTTTTCTTCATCCCATTTTGCTTTTACAGCAGCGTGTTGTTTTTCAAACGCCTGCTTTACAGCCGTGGGTACCATTACTTTGGTTTGTTTGGTTTCTTTATTCTGTGCAAAGGCTACATTGTTCAGGGCCAGCAAAATAAGTGCAATACCTAATACATTTTTCATTTTAATAATTTTAATAGATGAATAATAAGTAAAGGTGAGTCCCGATTCTGTAGAGATGCTGAAGGAAAAATTAATTTATTTTTTATTGATAGTAAAATAGTGGGTATTGTTTTTAAATTCATACTGTAATTGCATATCCGAAATATTACATATCTGGCGGGCTATTTCCAGCCCCAGCCCAAGGCTGTTGGGATGATTACTTTGTTTTTGAAAGCGTTGAAATAATTTGTCGCTTTGCAGGCTGTCGCCGTTAGCGCTATTGGCAATTATAAAACTATCCTGGTGAGCTTCTATGAATACATGCCCATTATTATTTGTATGACGAAAAGCATTCTCTATTAAATTACTTATTAAGATCTCAGCCAGGTCTTTATTCATTTTTGCAATAAAAGAAGCCTCCCATTGTAAATCCAGGATAAGGCCTTTATTTGAAACAATATCTTCCCGGGTTTTAATATATTGCTGTGCTACTTCATTTATATTCATATTGCTTCGTTCCACATAGGTTTTATTTTCTATTTTAGAAAGTAAAAGCAAAGCCTTATTAAGCCTTTTCATTTTATTGGCAGCCATAGAAATATTTTCAATATGGTTAGCCTGGTCAGCATTTAATTCCGGTTGTTGTAATAACAAGTCAATATGGGCCAGTATAATAGCAATGGGGGTTTGCAATTCGTGGGCTGCATTTTCGGTAAAGGTTTTTTGGGCCTTAAATAATTGTGTGTTTGTACCTGCTAATTTTAATATGGACTGCTGAAGTTCTTTAAATTCCGAAATGTTTGCAGCAGGCAGTTGCATCTCTTCTTCTGCATCTACCCTAAAGTTTTTTAAAGCTTCCAGCATTTGGTTAAAAGGTTTCCATATTTTTTTTGATAAAGCCTTATTTACATAGAATAATGAAAAGAGTATAATACCCAGGAATAAGGCCAATAGCATCATGATACTTGCAATCACATCATCGGTTTCTACCAGCGATTTTTTTATAGAAATGTGGTAATTCGTTCCGTGTATGGCTGCGCTCGTATTTAACACCCGGTGCGGCACCATTTCCTTATCTGCTGCTACAAAAAGATTTTCACTGTAGATCCGTTCTTTCTCTGTAGTATTCGTTTTCCCGATGCTTATATTCGGGTTTAAATCCTGTATCTGTTCCGGGGCTATAGATTTTAACTTTTGTAAAACCCATTCTTTTTGATGGATCAATTCTTCATCTACAGTTTCGGTTATAACCCGCTGCAGGCCCAGGTATAATACCGGTAAGCTAATGATAAACAAAACCAGGGCAGCTGTTAAGTAGCGATATGAGATTTCCTTTAATAATTTCATCTTACTTCAAACTTATAACCCATGCCATAAATAGAGTTCAGGTAATCGGCTGCTCCCAGCGCCGCTAATTTTTTCTTTACGTTTTTAATATGGGTATAAATAAAATCAAAATTATCGAATACTTCATCATTCGATGTGCTGATATGCTCTGCCAGGGCATTTTTAGACAGCACCCTGTTCTTATTAATCATAAAAAATAGAAGCAGGTCGTATTCTTTACGTGTAAGTTCGGCAGGCTTGCCTGAAACTTTTACTGTTTTTGCTGCAGTATCAATTTCAATTTCGTTAACAATAATTTTTGATTCGCCGTGAAACCTCCTTCTTCTTATTACAGCTGAAATTCTTGCACTTAATTCTGATAAATGAAAGGGTTTGGCTAAATAATCGTCGGCACCTAATTGCAAGCCGGCAATTTTATCATCCAGGCTGTTTTTTGCAGATATAATAATCACACCATCTGTTTTTCCGTCTTGCTTTAAAGCTTGTAAAACCTGCAACCCATTTCCATCGGGTAAAGAAATATCCAGTAGCAGGCAATCATAATCGTAGTAATCTATTTTTTCTAATGCCTGGGCATAGGTAGCGGCTGTTTCGCATATGTAATTTTCCTGCTTCAGGTAGCTGGCAATGCTGCTGCTTAAAGCGGCTTCATCTTCTACAATCAGAATTTTCATGCGTAAAGGTTTATTTGATTCCTGAGTAAAATCTGAAGATAGAAGTTAGTATTAAATTTTTAAATAGAATAATTAAAATCAACTGTTGTAAGGGAATTGTAAGCATAAAGGGGTGTGATATGCCCTATAGCTTTTATCCACCAGGCGAATCCCTGTATATTTATAATTCTTTCAATAATTTTATTTCATTCCGGTACAGAATGATCTTCTTATCGTTTTCCAATTGTTTTAGCAGCCTGGATATTACAACCCGTGAAGTGGCTAACTCATCAGCAATTTGATAATGTGATATTTTAATAACACTGGATCCCGAAAGCCTTTGTTTTTCTTTCAGGTAATTGATCAGGCGCTCATCTAATTTATGAAAAGCAATACTTTCAATAGATTTAAGCATTTCTAAAAACCGGTCATTAAAACTACGCATAATGTAGTTCTTCCAACTGGGATATTTACAAAGCCATTCATCTAATTTTTCATGCGGGATGGCAAGCAATTCCACATCCTCTTCGGCAATGGCTTTTACTTCACTCTTTTTTAATTCAATGCAACAGCTGTAAGCCATAGAGCAACTTTCGTTACTGGATAAATAATAAAGCAAAATTTCTTTACCGTACTCATCCATGCGAAGTACTTTAAGGGTGCCTTTGATTATTAGAGGCATCATGCGGATATACTTGCCATAATCCATTATGATATCGCCTTCTTTATACAATTTCACTTCGCCATACTTATGCATCTCTTCTACCAATGCCGGTTCAAAAGCAGCATTGAATGTTAGCTCATTTGCCATATTTTAAAAAAATACGTAATTTGAAAATGAGCAGCAAAGATAGGCTTTAAAGTTTCAGCGTAGCTATGGATACATTAAAAACCAACTAACAGCAATTCCCTTTTTCTACACCGGCAGCATCTAATATTTTTTCTAAAGGGCAAAACCGGGTAAATGTTGACTGTACTAAATTTACACCTACAAATACGCCTAACCACAACCAATGCATATTTACCCAAAAAGCCAGGCTGATGCTAATTAAAACCATGCTGCCGGCTACGGCCCTTACAATTTTCTCTCTCATATTTTATTTTTTAATGACTTGAATTTTCAACGGCTAAAATAAATGCCCGGATCGGGAATTTGGAATCTTTACTTTCGTTATACGCTTTTACAATTTCCATACCTTGGGATGCATTTTCGTTGCTGGTAAAACTAAATTGTACCAAAGAATCGAATTTGGCATCGCCACTGGCAAACCAGTCTTCAGAAATGTCAATCCCGTTATTGTCTTTTGACCCCGTAACGCCGAGGGTACTATACATACGGATGTTCGCTTTTTTAAAAATGTCAATTACATCTTCCTGGCATTCCCGCAAGCTGGCTACAATAAATAATTTCATGGCGGTGGTTTTAATTATGTAAAGATTTTTTACGCATCATTTTAAAATAAAGTAAGGGTACTACCAATAAAGTAAGGAAGGTAGAAGTGATGGTTCCGCCCATTAAGGAGATTGCTAAACCCTGGAATATGGGATCAAACAAAATGATGATTGCGCCCAAAGCTACAGCACCCGCTGTTAATAAGATGGGGGTAGTACGCACGGCTCCAGCTTCAATAATCGCTTGCTTTAAGGGGATATTATCTCTTAAGCGGATATTAATAAAGTCAATAAGTAATACCGAGTTACGTACCATTACCCCGGCCAATGCAATAAACCCGATCATAGAAGTGGCCGTAAAATAAGCACCCAGTACCCAATGGCCCAGTACAATTCCTATTAATGATAAAGGGATAGCGGCAAGCATCACCAATGGAACAGTAAAGTTTTGAAACCAGCCTACGATTAATATATAGATTAATAAAATCACTACGCCAAAAGCAATTCCTAAATCCCTGAACACTTCAAATGTAATTTGCCATTCCCCGTCCCATTTAATGGAATAGTTTTCTTGTAACTCAGGCTGATGGGTATATTCTTCACGCAGCGTATAACCTGCAGGTAATTGAATGTTTTTTATTTGATCTGAAATATCTGCAATGGCATAAGAAGGACTTTCCAGGTTACCCGACATATCGGCCAATACATACACTACTTCTTTTTGATTTTTACGGTAAATGTTTTTGGGTTTTATTTGGCGGGTTACTGTTACCAAATCCCTTACCGGAACGGTATTCCCCTGCATGCTCATTATTTTTACATCCAGCAAATCATCCATATTGGCTTTATCAGCATCGCCCAATTGCAGCCTGATTTGTGTTTGATTAAAGGCTTCCGGTTGAAAAATATTTCCTGCGGGCATCCCACTAAGAGCTGCGTTCACCATAGCTGTAACCTGTGCCGGCGCTACGCCCCGGCGCAAGGCTTTTTCTTTATCTACATCTACCCGGTATTCCGGCTGGTCGTGTTCTACCATCCAGTCTACATCTACTACATCATCCGTTTTTATAAATAATTTTTTTAACTGGCCTGCAATTTTTATTTGCTCATCATAATCGGGGCCATATACTTCTGCTACTAATGTAGAGAGTACCGGCGGGCCGGGTGGCACTTCTACAATTTTAGCATTGGCATTGTATTTTTTTGCAATTTCCTGGATGGGCTTGCGCATTTGTTTGGCAATATCATGGCTTTGTAAATCTCTTTTTCCTTTGTCAATTAAATTTACTTGTATGTCTGCTACATTCTCTCCTCTTCTTAAATCATAATGCCTTACCAAACCATTAAAACTGATGGGGGCTGCTGTACCTATGTAGGCCTGGTAATTTTCTACCAGGGTTTGGGTAGAAACAAAATCAGCAATATCTTTTGTAACTGCCTGCGTTTTCTCAAGCGTAGTTCCTTCCGGCATATCAATCACCACCTGGAATTCATTCTTATTATCGAAAGGCAACATTTTTAAGGCTACCGATTTTGTATAGAAAAGCATTAATGAGCCTAATAAAACCACTACGATACTCAGCATGAATGCCCAGCGCTTCCACCGGCTGTTGAGCATAGGATTTATAAATGCATAGTAAATTTTATAAATCCTGCTATTTTCCAGGGTTTGTGGTTTTGGCGTGCTACCCGTATTTCCTTTTTTCTCTTTTTCACGCAAAAAGATATAACCCAAATAAGGTGTAAGGGTAAGCGCCACAATTAAAGAAAGGATCATGGCAATAGAGGCACCAATCGGCATGGGGCTCATGTAGGGACCCATCATACCCGAAACAAAGGCCATGGGCAAAACCGCTGCTACAACTGTAAAAGTGGCTAATATAGTTGGGTTGCCAACTTCGTTAATCGCATAAATGGCAGCTTGCAATGGTGGCAGTTTTTTCATTTTAAAATGCCGGTGCATATTTTCTGCAATGATGATAGAGTCATCTACTACAATACCCGTTATGAACACCAGTGCAAACAGCGTAATCCGGTTAAGGGTATAATCCATAAAATAATAACTGAACAAAGTGAGGGCAAAAGTTACCGGCACCGAAAGGAAAACAACCAGCCCACCCCGCCAGCCCATGGCCAGCATTACAAATAACGTAACAACTACAATAGAGATAAATAAATGCAACAAAAGTTCTGATACTTTATGTGAAGCCGTTTCTCCATAGTTACGGCTTACGGTAAGCTGAACTTCATTGGGCAAGAGGTCTTTTTTAAGAACCTGTACTTTCTCTAAAATTTGCCCGGATAGTTTCATGGCATCAGCGCCTTTCTTTTTTGCAATGCTTAGGGTTACTGCCGGGTAGTTCGATTTATAGGAATGTGCCTGTGCCGTATTTGCTTTGCCATATCCAAATAAAACATATTGGTTGGGAGTTTCGGGACCTTCTTCTACATGTGCAATTTGTTTTAGATATACCGGTTGTTGCTGGTGTATGCCCACCACCAGGTTGGCTACATCATCTGCCGTGCTTAAAAAATTTCCGGTGATCACCGAAAATACAGTGTCTTGCTGCAGTAAATTACCACTATTCATTTGTGCATTGCTGCCTTGTATTTGTTTGCTGATTGATAAAAAATCAATATGGTTCTCTGCCATTTTATTTTTATCCAGTAACACTTTTACTTCCCGGCTTCTTCCACCCAGGAGGTGGATATCACTTACATCAGGAATTTTCTTTACTTCATTGGTAAGCGCCTGCCCCATTTGTTTCAACTGGTAATCATCATATTTATCACTCCATAAGGTGAGGCCCAGTACAGGCACATCATCAATAGCCCGTGTTTTAATTAATGGGAGTGTAATACCTTGCGGCATCTTATCCATATTCTTCATCAACTCACTGTATAATTTTACCAGTGATCGTTCTACATCCTCGCCTACTTTAAATTGTACAATCAGCATTACCTGGCCTTCCATGGATGTGGAATATACATACTCAACCCCCTTGATATTTGAAATTATCTTTTCTAATGGAGCCGCCACTTTTGTTTCCACATCTTTAGGTGTTGCACCGGGGTAGCCAATAAAAATATCAGCCATCGGTACGGTTATTTGCGGTTCTTCTTCACGGGGAATCAAAAAAGTACTATACCCGCCTATGAGTAAGAATCCAATCATAAGCAGGATGGTTAATTTAGATTGTATAAAACCTTTGGCTATATTTCCTGAAAGACCATTTTTCATCTTATATATTTTATTGAATTGCTTCTTATATGGAGAATCCTACTGTACAGTGTTATGTTACTTTGGGGGATTGCCTCCATCTTTCCTGCTTAATTATTTTTTTATTTTTACCGGGGCGCCATTATATAATTTTCCTTCGGCAGATAGAATAAAAGGTTCACCTTTTGCTAAACCGGAAAGTACTTCTACTTTATCGGCATATGTTTTTCCCAGCCGCACCCAACGGAGCAGTGCGGTGTTGTTACTACTTATGCTGTACAAACCGGTAAGCTGATCTTTTTTAATAATACTGCCCAGGGGTACCCATATGGTATTATCGTTGTTGCTTGTAGTGCTTACTGAAGTAGTAGGTATGGTAACCTTGGCATACATGCCGGCATATAATCCTTTCTTATAAGCATCGGGAATATTTAATTTGATGATATACTGGCCACCGGAAAATTGAGAAGAGGGATTAATTTGAGTAACCGTGGCCGGAATTATTTTTTCAATAGATGTAATCGCAATATTTGCCTGGGCTCCCATTTTAATTTGGCTGATACTGTTTTCAGGTACGGATGCACTTACCTGGTAACTTCCATTTTGTTCGATGGTTAAGATGGGCATACCCGGGTTTACCAGGGTGCCTGCTTCTGCCATTTTTTGAATTACAATACCGGAGAAGGGAGCTGTTAATTGGGTATAACCCAGGCTTGCATTTACTTCGTTACGCATTTGCCGGGCAGCTTCCAGCCTGGCTTTGGCAGCATTATATTGCAGTGTTACATTGTCTAATTCTTTTGCAGTAGCGCTTTGTTGTTTATAAAGGATGGTAAACCTGTCTACATCTTTTTTTGCATTGTTTACTACGGCTTGTGCTTCGCTGATCATGGCATCTGTTTGCGAGCGCCTGGCCAGCATATCCTGGTTGCTGATGGTAGCCAGCAATTGCCCCTTGCTTACGGGATCGCCCACTTTTACTTTTAACATGCTTATGAAGCCCGATACCCGGGTGCTGATATTGGCCGTTTGAGAAGCTTCTACCTGGCCGCTTACATTCAATCCGGGTGAACTGCTGCCAGCAGGTGTAGCAACGGTTACGGGAATCGCCGCATCACTATTTTGTATGGCAGTTTCTTTGTGTTTCGAAGAACAAGCGCTTAAGATAAATAAGCCGGTAACTGCTAATAAAGAAGAAAGATATTTGAAATGAAACGTCATGATTTTATTTTTTATTTAGTTGTAGTGCTTGTTAAAAATTGGATATATGCCTTTGTGATATTTGCATTGAAGAGGGCTTGTGCCAATGCAAATTTATGCTGTGAATATTGGGTACTTGCTTGTAATACATCGGTAGTATTTACCAAACCCTGGTTATACCGGTTTTGTAATATTTGCAATGCTTCTTTTGCCTGTTCAATAGCCAGTTTTTGTTGTTGAATATCAAATTGGGCATCGCTTAAATCCCGGTAGGCTTTAGTAAGCTCCAGTTGGTTTTGTTCCAGTTGCTGCTTTAATTCCCATTCCATTTTATGGTGTTCCCAGTTTTGGGTAGCTATTGCATTTTTGGTACTGTTGCCTGTAAAAATATTCCAGGTTAATTGCACGCCGGCCAAATAAGCATTTGCCCCGAAGCCCAATGGTTTTTTATCGTTGAGTTGATAACTGGCGAAGGCATTGAGTTTTGGCAAATATTTTTTTTTGCCGGCCTTCATCATAAGGGCTGATGCTTCCAGCCCCTTTTGCATAGCTGCAAAATCTGACCGGCTACTATCTATTTTTAGGGGCATATCTTTTTCAGTAAAAGGAATGGTATCACTGTTTTCAACTGTATAGACAGTGCCCGCAGGCATGGCCATCAATAAACTTAAATAATCTGATGCATTGCGAATATTGCTATTTGTTTTTGCCAGCCTGGTTTCTACCGTGGTAGCCTGTACTTGTGCATTTAATACATCTGATTTTTGGATAAGACCCTGCAGGTAATGATCGTTAGTAAATGTATACACCGATTTTGCTGTTTGTAATGCTTCTTCTAATAATTTTTTGGCATCATAAGCTAATTGTAATTGTAAGTAAGCTTTTTGTACTTCGTAAGTAAGAAATTCTTTACTGCGCCGGGTTTTGTATTTATATATTTCAATTTGTTTTGCTGCCGCTTTTCGCTGGTACACTAAATCCATGTTAATGATGGGTTGCTGTAACTCCAGTTTAGTTGTAAAATCAGGCGAAGCGCCGGGTTTATTTAATAAGGCCGGGTTAAAATCATTTTGGGTGATATTTTTTTGCTGTAGTTTAAATCCAAAAGCATGTAACGGGTTATTGGTGCTGAAAGCCGTATAGGAAATACCCAGTTGGGGTAAATAAATAGCATCTGTTTGTTTGTATTTGGCAGCCGCAATATTTTCATCCAGGGAGGCCAGTTGCACGGCCCTGTTGTTATTGGTAGTAGCCGTAATGGCAGCATCCAGAGCCAGGAACCGGGTGCTGTCCTGGGCAATTGATGCTGAATAAAAGAAATTAAATAATATTGATATAAGCGTTGTTAAAAATAGAGTCCGTTTTGTCCTGTACATTCATTATAATTTTGTACGCAAAACTAACGGCGATAAAATGAGTATTGAGTAACATTTGTAACCTTCAAAACAAAATGAAAAATTATTTTTCGGTACGGCAAAAAAATACGGCAAGATGTTATTGATCTGCCGTTCTTTTTAATTTTTTATATACTGTATTATGAAACAAATTGGTTTACATGCGTCCAGGTACCTCCATTAATTACATTGGTAAAACCATGTTGTTCTAATATTTGTTTTGCCTGGCCGCTCCTGGCCCCACTTAAACAAAATACAATAATATTTTTTTTGTTTTTAAACTTAGAAATTTGGGCCGGAATGTTATTTAAAGGAATATTCACCGATCCTTTTACATGGCCACATGCAAATTCCTGGGTGGTTCTTACATCTACCAGGTAAGCGCCTTCTGCAATTATTGCTTTAAGATCTGCTTTTGGGCCGGTACCAAACAGCATTTGAAAAAAACTCATTTTTAATTTTAATTTATATGTTTTTTAATGATTCCTACCAGTTGATTTCCGGGCACTACGCCGCTTTGCCGCCAAAGGGCTTTTCCATTTTTAAATAAAATTAAAGTGGGTACACCCTGCACCTGGTAGGCATGTGCCGCTTGGGGACTTTTATCCACATCTACTTTGATGATGGTAGCCGTATCGCCTAACGCCTCTTTTACTTCTTTCAGGATGGGGCCCATGGTTTTACAAGGGCCACACCAGGTAGCAAAAAAATCTACCAATACAGGTTTGTCGGATTGTATAATTTCATGAAACGTCACGATTCAATATTTTCTTTTTTCTTATCTTTTTTAAAAAGGCCGAGTAGTAAAGCGCCCATCATAGCTCCATAGAGCGTACTGTTCAATGGTTTTGAAGTAATGGCACAGGTACCACTGGCACATCCTATTTGTTGCCAGTACAAATATCCCGCCAGGGAGCCCAATAGGGCACCCGCCAGGTAGAGGATATTATTACTAAACCACTTCTTCATAAGGTATATCTTTTGTGTTTTCGGTGTTTTTCTTAGGAGCAACGGCACAACTACCCACCGCACAGCAACCCAGGTTAAAGAGGGCCAAACCGGAAAAAATAAACCCGGCTATTCCAAATAAAATATCTTTAATAACAATACCTTGTATGAGAATGCCAAGCCCAATCAGAAGCCGGAATACCCGCATAAAATTCCAATTGCTAAAAATAATTTGTTTCATAATAGCCCTTATAGATTAATCATTAGTTGCAAATATAAACACCCCACCCGGCATGCTGAGTAACAAATGTTGCACATCGAAACCTTTTTTAATATTCCAGGTTGCCATAACCTTCCCGTTTTAATTGCATCATTGTTTTTTATCATACCAGCCGGTATTTTATCTTTTTATTTAAAAATATGATGAAAATCAGTTTTTATTTTAAATAACTAAGCCATCTTTGCGCAATGCAACTTTGGAAAAATATTATTTCCCGCCCATCTTAATTTCTGCGCTTTCGCCTACACCTGCTTTTCATCTATTTATTTCATTACAAAATATTGTATGCGTACAATCATTGAACCATTCCGGATAAAAACCGTAGAACCTATATATTTCAATACAAAAGAACAAAGGGCCAGGATCCTGGAAAATGCTTTTTATAATCCTTTTCTCATTCATTCGCAAGATGTATTAATTGATCTTTTAACGGATAGCGGTACCAGCGCCATGAGCAGTAACCAGTGGGCAGGTATTATGAAGGGAGATGAATCTTATGCCGGCAGCCCGAGTTTTTTCCACTTCAGCAATACCATACAGGAAATTACCGGTATGCCATTTATCATTCCTACACACCAGGGGCGGGCAGCTGAAAGAATTTTATTTGAGATTATGGGAGGCAAAGGAAAATATTTTGTAAGTAACACGTTATTTGATACCACCCGTGCCAATATTGAGTTTTCAGGCGCAGAAGGAGTTGATTTAATATGTGAGGAAGGCAGGCATCCCGGTATTCCTGCTGACTTTAAAGGAAATATGGATACCGCTGCTTTAGAAAAATTTATTATAGACAAAGGGGCTCATACGATTCCCCTTGTAATTATTACGGTAACAAATAACTCGGGCGGGGGGCAGCCAGTGAGTATGCAAAATATTAAAGAGGTACGTAAAATTTGCACCCAGCATCAAATTCCTTTATTTATTGATGCCTGCCGTTTTGCTGAAAATGCATGGTTCATAAAATTGCGTGAAGAGGGGTATGCGCATAAACCAATCCCGGAAATTGTACACGAACTTTTTTCATATGCCGATGGTTGCACCATGAGTGCCAAAAAAGATGCTTTTGCCAATATTGGCGGTTTTTTGGCCATGCATAGTGAAGCGCTGGCTTTGCAATGCCGCAATCTCCTCATCATTACCGAAGGGTTTCCTACCTATGGAGGCCTTGCCGGCAGAGACCTGGAAGCGATTGCCATTGGACTAAAAGAAGTGATGGAAGAAAATTACTTGCAATACCGTATTCGAAGTATAGAATATCTCACTGAAAAATTAGTAGCTGCTGGTGTGCCGGTAATGCGCCCCGGTGGCGGCCATGCCGTGTATTTAGATGCAAAAGAATTTTTACCTCATATACCTGTAGATCAATATCCCGGCCAGGCTTTGGCCTGTGCATTATATGAAGAAGGAGGCATTCGCTCTGTAGAAATTGGTTCCCTGATGTTTGGAAAATATGATAGCCAGGAAAAATTAATACCGGCTACTTTAGAATTGGTAAGGCTTGCCATTCCCCGAAGGGTATATACACAAAGCCACATTGATTATGTGGCCGAAGTGGTGATCGATGTTTTTAAAAACAGGAACCTAATGCAGGGCTTGGCCATTATAGAAGAGGCGCCAGCACTCAGGCATTTTACTGTAAAACTAAAACCCATTAACTAACAATTTTAAAATATATTCTTATGAAAAATATAAAAAGAAGCTGGGCCGAACCCTATAAAATGAAAATGGTAGAGTTGTTGAAAATGACAACACCCGAACACCGCAAAAAAGCATTAAAAGAAGCCGGTTATAATACCTTCTTATTGAAATCAGATGATGTGTATATTGATTTATTAACCGATAGCGGAACCTCTGCCATGAGCGACCGGCAATGGGCCGGTATGATGATGGGTGATGAGGCCTATGCCGGCAGCCGCAATTTTTATCATTTAGAAGAAGTGGTAAAAGAGGTATATGGTTACAAATACCTGGTTCCTACTCACCAGGGGCGGGGTGCAGAAAACATCCTTTCTAAAATCCTAATCAAGAAAGGAGACATTATTCCCGGCAATATGTATTTTACCACTACCCGTTTGCACCAGGAACTGGCCGGCGGAAAATTTGAAGATATTATTATTGATGAAGCCCATGATCCTGAAAATGAATTTCCCTTTAAAGGAAATGTAGATTTACATAAGCTTGAAAAACTTATTAAAAAATATGGAGCCGGTAAAATTCCTTATGTGAGTATAGCCACCAGTGTGAATATGGCCGGTGGTCAACCCATTAGTATGCAAAATTTAAAAGAGCTCAGGACGTTGACCAAAAAAAATAAGATCCGCATCATACATGATATGACAAGGGTAGCCGAGAATGCCTATTTTATTCAGCAAAAAGAAAAAGGATACGAAAAGAAAACCATTAAAGAAATTGTAAAAGAAATTAATTCTTATACCGATGGAGCTACCATGAGTGCAAAAAAAGATGCCCTGGTAAATATTGGTGGTTTCCTGGCAATAAATGAATGGGAAATTTTTGAGGAAGCAAGAAATATGGTAGTTGTGTATGAAGGCCTGCATACCTATGGTGGATTGGCGGGCAGGGATATGGAAGCCATGGCCATTGGTATTGCAGAAAGTGTGAGTGCCGATCATATTAAGGCCCGGGTAGGCCAGGTAATTTACCTGGGCAATAAAATGATAGATTATAATATACCCATTGTGAAACCCATTGGCGGCCATGGCATATTTGTAGATGCAAAAAAATTTTTACCCCATATTCCACAGGAACAATTTCCTGCTCAAACATTAGCCGCTGAACTATATTTAGATGCCGGTGTAAGAACCATGGAAAGGGGAATTGTATCTGCCGGCAGAAAAGCCAATGGCGAAAATTATTTTCCTAAATTAGAACTGGTCCGATTTACCATACCCCGCCGGGTGTACACACAAGCCCATATGGATGTTATTGCAGAATCTGCAGCGTATGTATATGACCGCAGGAAAAAAATAAAAGGCATGAAGATGGTTTATGAACCCAAATATCTTCGTTTTTTCCAGGCTCGTTTTCAGCCATTAAAATAAACTTACTGCATAACCATTATCATTTGTACATGTGATGTAAGTCATACCGGCTTCATAATTTATAATGCTACCTTTGCAGCATGAAAAGAATAGGTGCTGCAATATTATTATTTATTTTTACACTGCAATTTGCATATTCTGCTATCGTTATTACCTGGTATTATGTAAACCAGGCGTACGTGGCCCGGGTGCTTTGTGTAAATAAGAATAATCCTAAAATGGCTTGTCATGGGAAATGTTACCTGAATAAAAAATTAAGCCAATCAACGGGTACCGGAGATAAGGAAGCGCCATTGCAGGTAAAAAAACCGGTAGAAACAGCGCCCTGCATACTTGAAGAATTTCAAAAACCAAACTTATTCTATTCCCTGCACAAAGCGCCTTACGGGGTCTTTACAGAGCATTATCAATTCACTTTATCTCCTGAAATCTTTCATCCGCCAGCTCAGCATATTTTATAATGAATTGTAAACGGTAGCTTAAAACTGTACTGTGTACAGCCGGCACCCCTGTATTTATTCTTTACTAAAAATATGTTAAGCATTTATGAAAAAGTCATTTTATGTGATGCTGTCATGGGCATCCATTATCGTCCTGTTTTTTTCTTCGTGTTCTAAAACCGAAATACCCGGAACTTCACCAACAGCAGGATACACAAAAATTACGGAAGGTTATGCCACTGGTGCAGCGGCTAAAGTAGAAGTATATACAACTGCCCCGGTAATTTATACGGGTTATACAAATCTCTATATTGCATTATACGATTCGGTAAGTGGCAGCCGGATTGAAAACGCAAATATCCAGCTTACGCCTATGATGGATATGGGAAGTATGCAACATTCCAGCCCTTTTGAGAATCCCGCATCTGCCCAGGCCGTTAATCACTTGTTCCCTTGCAGTGTAGTATTTCTTATGCCTTCTGCCGCTGGTAACTGGTCAGTTTCAGTTGCCGTATGGGTGAATGGGAAGTGGGGCAGTTTCAGTTTCCCGGTAACTGTTACAGATCCTGTGAAATCAACTTTAAAATCGTTTACCGCTTTAAATAATGGCACTAAATATTTTGTAGCATTAATCAATCCCATGCAACCGCATGTAGGAATCAATGATATGGAAATCGCTATTTATAAAAAAGAATCCATGATGAGTTACCCTGCTGAAAATGGATTTACTGTATTGATGGAACCTGAGATGCCTGCGATGGGCCACGGCTCGCCCAATAATGTAAATCCCGTTGCTATTGGCAACGGCCATTACAAAGGAAAGGTAAACTTTACCATGACCGGGTTGTGGCAGGTAAATTTAGATTTTATGATGGGTGCAGATCTCGCAGATGATACCCAGTTTTTTGAAATTGAATTCTAATAAACCGGGTGGTTATTTCATGGTACATACTTTACAAATATGGGCTGTGAAATAACCACTTCTTTTGAAACGCTCCATTTTACAGGAATTAAAATGGAACATATAATTTTTACATGATGAAAAGATTCATTCAGATTGTTATTCTATTAATGATCGTAGTAAATAGCCGGGCACAAAATAAAAATGCCGGTTTGCTAAAAGACAGTAACCGGGTCGTTATCCTGGATGAAGTAACTGTAATCAGCAAACAAAATATTCCGCAACGCAGGCTGGTGAACTTTTTTAAAGCAAATAATGCCTCAACACTGGAAGATATTTTAAGCAGGTTGCCCGAACTTTCACTTACCCGGCGGGGCGCTTATGGTATGGATCCGGCCATTCGTTCATTTAATGGGGGGCAAATAAATGTGCTGGTAGATGGTATGCGTATCCATGGCGCCTGCACCGATAAAATGGACCCCGTTACAATATATATAGAACCTGTGAACCTGGAAACCCTGGAACTTCAAACAGCTGCAAATGGTTTTTCCAGTGGCGCATCCATTGGTGGTACCATTAATATGAAAATTGCCGAACCCGATTACCTGAACAATAAAAAAGTTACCGGTATTTTTAGCAGCGGGTATCAAACGGCAGCTAAAAGTTTTTATGAGTCGCTCCGCTTAAATTATGCCGATGGTAAATGGGCATTCCGGGGAAGTGTTACCTATCGTAAGAATAGCAACTATAGAAGTGGCGGGGGAGAAAAAATAAATTTCTCACAATACGAGAAAATAAATTATTCCTTATCTGTAAAATATTTGCAAGGCAATTATAATTCTATCCGGGCCGATGTATTGATGGATGACGGCTGGAATATTGGATACCCGGCCTTACCGATGGATGTGGGTTATGCCGGTGCCAGGATCGGTTCACTCAGTTTTGTACATGAAAACAGGCAAAAGCATCTTGCCAAATTTCAACTAAAAGGATATGCCAACCAGGTACATCATTATATGGATGATACCCATCGGCCCCATGTTGCCATGCACATGGATATGCCCGGTGTAAGTAAAACAATCGGTTTGTATTCCGAAGCTGAAATTAATATAAATAAAAAGCAAAGTTTGCTGTTGCGGGCAGATGCTTCATCAACATTTTTAAAAGCATCTATGACGATGTACCAACCGGGCCAGTTACCAATGTATATGCTTACCTGGCCCAATAATAAGAAAAATCAATTTGGTATTTCTTCCTCATGGCTATGGCAAATAGACAGCAGTATGAAATGGCAGCTGAATGCCAGGGTCGATTACATACGGGCTGCTTTAACATCGGAGGAAGCAAAAAACCAGGCGGGTATTTTTGATTACCAGCAGGCATCTAAAAATAATATATTAAAAAATGGATCCGTACAATTCACAAAAAAAATAAACAATACCATAAAAACCAATGCCAGCATCGCTTATACTGAAAGGGTTCCTACTGCCAGTGAACGATATGGGTTTTATCTTTTCAACAGCAATGATGGTTACGATTATATTGGTAACCCTTACCTGCTGCCGGAAAAAGCGTTGCAGGCAGAAATTTCAGCCAGCTATAGCCCCGCCCGGAACCGGGTACAACTGAGTGTTTTTTATAGCCGGATCCATCATTACATTTCTTCTGTAACCGAGGCAAATGTAAGTACCATGACAATTGGCGCTAATGGCGTAAAGACTTACCGTAATATTCCGCATGCATTTATAAGCGGTTTAGAAGCCAGTTGTTTTTTAAAACCATTACAAAAATTTGATTTTGTTTCAACGCTCCGTTATACATATGCAAAGGATTATAAAGATGAGCCACTGCCGGGTATCGCACCATTAAAGAATGTAAGCTCAATCCGCTATCAGCCCAATAAAATATTTTACCAGGTAGAAACAGAAATGGCAGCTGCACAAAACAGGTTTCAGGTAAGTGCCGGTGAAGACAAAACAAAATCTTATACCCTTTGGCATGTAAGGCTTGGGCTAAACAGTATTTTATTTAAAAAAAATATAGAAATACAAACCGGTATGGAAAATGTTTTTGATAAAAACTATCATGAACATTTAGATTGGGGTAATATTGCCAGGCCGGGCAGGAATGCCTATTTACAAATAAAGATGATGTTTTGATGATTTTATTTAGCGTCTTCATCCTAACATTCAAAATGAAATACCGAACCCGTATCTATTGCATAATGAATATTTTTTAAGACCATAGCATTTATTTTTTATACTCATATATAATGCCGGGATTGCTATAGTCATCATTTTTTGTTATTGTTTTATGTAAAAAATAATATTCATTGCCATTTTGCACTTTGTTGTATTGTGATAAATGAACACCGGATTCTTCAAAAATGTTATAAGCCGGGTTACAATAAAAAAAGTCTGTTTCGGGATAATCCCGGTCATACATGCCTAATAGCATTTTCTCTTCTGCTTCAGAAATCGCAGGGCTTGATAATTTGTGTAATGTTTCATTTTTAATCATGATAGATGCTCCGTCAGTAAGTATGGTAAATGAAAGTTCGGCAATAGGAGTTGATGGCTCTATATAGGATAAAACAAAATCATTATAACCTTCATTGTTTTCAAATGTATATACCGATTCGCTATCTTTTATGGTAACATAAAGTTTCGGACTACTGCGGAGATTGTGAATAACGGTAGGGAAAGGAATACAATTGGCGTATTGATTAAAAATGGGTTTCAATGTATTGGGCGAACTACTTGTATCATTATAATTGATGAGTACCGGAGCTTCGCTGGGCCCTCTATAATGAATGGTATTGCCTGTCTTAATGAAATGATTTGTTCTGCCATATAATACAAATGCATCTTTGGGTTTATAAGGAATTAATTTTCCTGTTGAGCTATCTATGTGAATATTGCCTTTAATTAAAGTACCCATATCAAGCAATAAAAATGTTTTGTTAGGTTTTAATATAATAAGCGTAGTTCCTAATTTGTATTGGCCGGCAAAATTGTCGCTATTTTGAGCATAGGCAGCTGCTCCACAAAAAAAAGTGGTAAGCATCATGCAGAAAGAACTTAGTTTGAGGTTCATTGAATGATTTGTAATTTATATTCAGTTTGAAATGAGAGATCGCTTCGATTAAAATTTTATTTGCCGGGATTTCTTTTTTTGAGCTGTTCAAATTCAAATAAATCACCCGGCTGGCAATCTAAAGCTTTACAAATGGCATCTAATGTACTAAAGCGAATGGCTTTTGCTTTACCTGTCTTTAAAATAGAAAGGTTCGATAATGTGAGGTCCACTTTTTCTGAGAGTTCATTTAATGACATTTTCCTTCTCGCCATCATCACATCTAAGTTTACTATTATTGACATGCCTTATACAGTTAATTCATTTTCTGATTGAATTTCGATACCTCTCTTAAAGATTTGTGCAATGATAAATAAAGTAATCCCCATAAACAACCATACATCAGCTCCACCGATATTAAGTGTTTGTACATCCGGCATCTTTACTTCCTGCTGCATGAACCACTCTCTATATTTTGCACCCCATACACAAAACAAACCGATGCCAAGGCCAAGATAAGTGAGTGTAAAAATAAACCGCTTCATGTAAACGGTAAAGGGTTGCATAAAATTAAGTTTCTTATCCTGTAAAAATTTTACGATGATATAAAACAGGATCGCTTTTAAAACACCAACAATCGTCATCAATAATATTTCTATGTAGAAATACCCGCTATCATATTCATACAAGTTTGATAATTGAAAATAGCTGGCATTTCTGGGATTCATGAAATAAGTAGAAATGGCATTATATATAAAACTACCTGCTTCAATACATAAACCCACGAATATGATCCATGAGATTATGTGCAATACTTTAAGAATTTGCTTTGTTTCAACTTTAATTTCCATACAATGTTTAATTTTTAATAAAAACAAAAGTAATAAATAATTATTGATAAACAATAAAAATATATTAGTAAATAAAATAAAATTATCATGCCTATAGGATGCGCCCCTTCCTTAATATTTTATTTTGTTATAAAAGGAACTTACTGAGTGAGTTATTTGTACTGAATATCCTATTAAAGGCGGCAGACGAAATGACTTTTAATTCATAATTAGAGGTAGCTTCTTTTTTTCTTTCTTTGTAAAGCTTCTTCAAAATTCTTTTTTTCTATAGCTGTACCTGGTAATACCGGGATTACAGATGTGGTCTTCCCGTTTTCATCCAGTGCTACAAAATTGAAATAGGCTTCGCTGATAAGGTATTTTTTCCCTTCCAATACTTTTCGTGCATAGGCCTGTACGAAAATTTCCATGGAACTGCTAAAGGCCCTGGTGATGGTGGCGGTAATCGTAATTATATCTCCTACATTAGCCGCTTTATTAAAATCAACCTGGTTTATAGAAGCGGTTACACAAATTTTTTCAGCGTGTGTTTGGGCACATACAGCTGCCGCAATATCCATCCACTCTACCAGCCGGCCCCCTTGTAACAGGCCCATAGGGTTGGTATCATTGGGGCATACTACTTCAGTTTTCTTTACCTGTGATGCTGATGGACGTTTACTTTTTTTTTGATTCATTTTATATTTTTATCATTTCCAAAATATCTTTTAAGGCAACAGGATACGGACATTTGCCGTAAAATATACAACTCTGCAAAAGTAATCAGCCGGTTCTGAATAAGGATACAAAAGGCTTAAATATGATTTTAATCATGTTTTTTTTCCTCAAAAATATTTTGTAGATCCATAATTAAGGATAACTTTATCCAGAAATATTTAATAAGGTATTTCGGCAGGTCATAAAAATATTTTGCAGACCATCTGCAAAAACAAGGAATAAGAGTTACAATATTTAATTAAAAACTGATTTTGTTTTATGAATAGATATTTATTCTCCCTCGTTCTGGCATCAATACTGATTTTTATTTCTATTGATGTAAATGCGCAAGATGCTGTAGCCGGCGAAAGCTTTTTTAAACAAAATTGTACGGCCTGTCATACCATTGGTAAAGGTAAATTAATAGGCCCCGACCTGGCTAACCTGTTGCAAAGAAGGCCTGAAGAATGGATCCTGAAATTTGTAAAATCTTCGCAAACTGTAATAAAAAGCGGTGATAAATATGCGGATTCATTATTCCAGGCATTTAACCATATGGTAATGCCAGACCAGCCTACTGCTACCGATGCCGTTGTTAAAAATATTATCGCATATATAAATACCGCAAGTACGGCGCCTACCGCTAGTGTACCTGCTGTAACCTCTCAGCAAACAGACCAACAGACTGGAAAAGCTTCCGCATCATTTTTTACAACTACTAATATCCTTTTATTAGCGGTTATTTTCATCATGTTACTGGTTATCGTGTTTTTGGCAAGGGTAAACAAGGGCTTAACAGAGACTATTAAAGATTATTATAGCAGTAACAAATCGTTCTTCTAATGAAGATAATGGCGCTTGTCATTATTTTCTTTTCGGGGTTCGCAGTTCGATCATTTGTTTAAATGATTTTCTATATAGGTTATCTTAATTTTTAAACTGAAAGCATGATGAAGATGCATTCACTATTATCTGTTATAAGCATGATGCTGCTTATGTTTGCCGCCATCCCGGCTTTGGCCCAGGATACCGGGAATCCTCAAAAAGGGAAAGATTTATTTGTAGGAAAAGTCCGGTTTTACAATCATGGGCCGGCTTGTAATTCCTGCCACAATGTAGATATGAAAGGCTTTATCAGCGGTGGCGGGCTGGCTAAAGACCTTACCCAGGCAGTTTCCCGTTTATCGGCAGATGGCGTGAAAGGAATTATTGCCGGCATGCCTTTTCCGCAAATGCAAAAATCTTATGAAGGGAGGCCCTTAACAGATGCCGAGATCGCCAACTTAATGGCATTTTTAAAAAATGCCGATGCCATGGCAGCTACCGCTAAACCCCAAAACCCGGTAGGAAAAGATATGATGACAGGGGGCATTGCAGGCGTGATCGTTTTGCTTATCCTTTTCTCTTTTTTCTGGATAAGAAGAAAACAAAGGCCGGTAAATTATTCCATTTTTAAAAGACAACAAGTTAAGTCTGCCTGACATTTTAAAAATGAATTCAACCAGTAAAAAATTTCAATTATTAAAATAGTAAGATCATGAGTTGGATCGAAGACATCATCTCCCCCAAAACCCGCAAATGGGAAGAGTTTTACCGCAACCGTTTCCAGCACGATCGTATTGTACGCAGTACGCATGGTGTAAATTGTACAGGCGGATGCTCCTGGGCCATACACGTAAAAGAAGGAATTGTAGTTTGGGAAACGCAGCAGTTAGATTATCCCCTGCTGGAAGACCAGTTACCACCTTATGAACCCCGGGGATGCCAGCGTGGAATTTCCTATTCCTGGTATCTCTATAGCCCTTTGCGTATCAAGTATCCGCTTATTCGTGGCGTTTTATTAGATTTTTTTAGAGAAGAAAAAGAAAAAGCAGGTGGTAACCCATTAAAAGCCTGGGAAAATATTCAGAATAATGAGAGTAAACGAAAACGCTATCAAAAGGCAAGGGGCAAAGGGGGGTTCCGGCGGGCAAGTTGGGATGAAGCACTTGAAATAATGGCCGTTGCAAATATTTACACCGCAAAAAAATATGGTCCCGATCGTGTAATCGGTTTTTCACCAATCCCTGCTATGTCGATGCTTAGTTATGCTGCCGGCGCCAGGTTTTTACAACTTTTTGGGGGTGTGAATTTAAGTTTTTACGATTGGTATTGCGATCTGCCACCGGCTTTTCCTGAAATATGGGGAGAACAAACCGATGTATGTGAAAGTGCAGATTGGTACAATGCAAAAATGATTGCGGATATGGGCGCTAACCTCAACATGACCCGTACTCCCGATTGTCATTTTTTTGCAGAATCACGCCACAACGGTACGAAAGCCGTTGTATTCTCACCCGATTTCAGCCAGGTATGTAAATATGCCGATCAGTGGATACCCAATCATGCCGGAAGTGATGGCGCTTTATGGATGGCGGTAACTCATATTATTCTTAAAGAATACCATTATGAAAAACAAACGCCTTTCTTTATTGATTATGTAAAAAAATATACCGACAGCCCCATGCTGGTGCATCTCGATAAAGCGGGAGATGTGTTTACCCCGGGCAGGATGGTTCGTGCCAATGAACTACCCAAATGGAAAGACATTGAAAATGGAGACTGGAAATTTTTAAGCATTGATGAAGCAAGCGGAGAATATGTTTCTCCTAAAGGAACCATGGGCTACCGCTGGGATAAAAACGGGGGCAAATGGAATATGAAATATGAATGTGGTGAATCCGATAAAAACTATGATCCCGTACTCACCCTGTTGAATAAAAAAGACGAAATCTTACAGGTTGAATTCACCGAGTTTGGGCTGGCAAAAAAAGCAAACCGGGGAGTTCCTGTGCAATGGCTGGATACAGTAAATGGAAAAGTGCCGGTAACAACAGTGTATGATTTAATGATGGCACAATATGGTGTTAACAGGAACCTGGGCGGCAGCTATCCCAAAGATTATACAGATACTGACCAGGCTTATACACCCGCCTGGCAGGAAATATTTACCGGTATTGATTCTAAAACCATTATCCAGTTTGCCCGTGAATGGGCCGATACTGCAATGGCCACAAAGGGAAAATGCATGATCATAATAGGTGCCGGTATTAACCACTGGTATCATCAAAACCTTACGTATCGTGCTGGTGCCATGGCACTCATGATGACCGGTTGCGTAGGTAAAAACGGGGGAGGCCTTAATCACTACGTAGGCCAGGAAAAGCTCGCTCCTGTTGAATCCTGGGGCGCTATCTCATTTGCTAAAGACTGGGTGCCCGCATCAAGATTGCAGCAAGCGCCCATTTGGCATTATATTAATACCTGCCAATACCGTTATGACGGGCACTACTCCAAATACAATACGGTTCATGAAAATAAATGGACAGATAAACATGTTGCAGATACCATTTTTACATCAGTAAGAAACGGGTGGATGCCTTTTTATCCGCAGTTTAATGAAAATACGCTGGAGCTTACAAAACAAGCTGCTGCAAACGGAGCCAAAACAGATGAGGAGATCAAAACCTTTGTATTGAATAAATTAAAATCGAAAGAATTAAAATATTCAGTAAGCGATCCCGATGCCGAAGAAAATTATCCCCGGGTTTGGTATATCTGGCGGGGCAATGCCATACTGGCCAGCATGAAAGGGCATGAGTATGCCTTAAAGCATTACCTGGGCACACACAATAATGCGATTGCAAAAGATGCAGATGAAAAACCAGAAGAAGTGGTATGGCATGATATTGCACCCGAAGGAAAATTAGACCTGGTGGTTGATCTTAATTTTAGAATGGACTCTTCAGCACTCTATTCAGATATTGTATTGCCTGCTGCATCCTGGTACGAAAAAGCTGATTTGAACAGTACCGATATGCATTCGTTCATTCATCCGCTGGGCCAGGCCATTGCACCGGTATGGGAATCAAAAACCGATTGGGATATTTTTAAAAATGTAGCAAGAGTTACCAGCGAACTTTCAAAAAAATATTTTTCTGAAGTACAAAAAGATATTGTGGCAACACCACTGAGCCACGATACCCCCGATGAAATTACACAGCCTGTTATTAAAGACTGGTATCAGGGAGAGTGTGAGGCTATTCCCGGTAAATCCATGCACAAACTTACTGTGGTAGAAAGAGATTATACCTTACTCTACGAAAAATTCATCACACTTGGTGAAGGCATCCGGAACAGCGGGCTGGGGGCGCATGGAAATCATTATCCCTGCCAGGAAGAATATGATGAAATGTGCCACTCACATCATTTTCATCACCGGGAATTTCAAAACAAAATACTGCCCTCTATACAGGAAGATGAATGGGCAGCCAATGCAGTGCTTCATCTTTCTACATTAACCAATGGTAAGCTTACAGAAAAAGCGTACCAGTATATGGAAAAGAAAACGGGGCTGGTGCTTGCCGATCTTTCTGCAGGTAGTAAAGATGTAAGAATCCGCTATGCCGATTTACTTACCCGGCCACATCGCTATAATACATCACCAGTATGGTCGGGCTTAATGAATGATGGAAGGGCGTATGCCGCTTATACATACAATGTAGAACGGCTTGTGCCCTGGCGAACATTAACCGGAAGGCAGCATTTTTATCTCGACCAGGAATTGTATATCGCTTATGGCGAACATTTGCCCACTTTTAAACCGGCACCATGCCCCGAAGTATATGGCGACTTAAGAGAAACCTGGAAAAAAGGAGATGCACTGGCACTTAATTATCTTACTCCGCATGGTAAATGGCATATCCATTCTACTTATATGGAAAACCTGCGGATGCTGACGCTGTCCCGTGGTTGCGAACCTTGTTGGCTAAGTGAAACGGATGCTGAAAAGCTGGGCATAAAAGACAACGATTGGGTAGAGGTACATAATGATCATGGCGTGTATGTAACAAGGGCCTGTGTAAGTTCAAGAATCCCGCCGGGTGTTTGTATAGTATATCATGTGCCGGAAAGAACAGTAGGCATTCCCAAATCACAATTGAGGGGCAACAGGCGGGGTGGCGGACACAATAGTGTTACCCGCATCCATCTTAAACCTAATTATCTGAATGGAGGTTATGGTCAATTCTCTTATCACTTTAATTACTGGGGCCCCGTAGCTCCTCAGAGAGATACCCATGTTATTGTAAAGAAAATGGAAAAACTGGTATGGTAGTTTTAAAATTAAAAATTAGGAATTAAGAATTGGGAATTACGAGTTTGAAAAATTGCTATGAGAAATCTAAAAATAATAATTCATAAATCATAAATTATGGACGTTCGTTCACAAATTGCAATGGTTTTTCACTTGGATAAGTGTATTGGTTGCCACACCTGTTCCATTGCCTGTAAAAATATCTGGACCGATAGAAAGGGAGCAGAATATATGTGGTGGAACAATGTAGAAACGAAGCCAGGTACCGGCTATCCTACCAAATGGGAAGACCAGGAAATTTACAGGGGCGGATGGGAAAAGAAAAACGGAAAAGTTTCCCTGAAAGGTGCCGGCAAAAGACGGGGCCTCACCAATATATTTTACAACCCCAATCTGCCCATTATTGATGATTACTATGAACCCTTTACTTATAAATATTTAGACCTGATAGAATCTCCCGAAGGGGATGACCAGCCTACTGCCAGGCCCGTTTCATTAATTACAGGAAAACCAATTGATATAAAAATGGGCCCCAACTGGGATGATGATCTCAGTGGCACGCCCGACTTTGCCCGCAACGATCCAAATATGAAAAACATTTCTCCCGAAGAGCAGGAGGTAATGTTCCAGTTAGAAAAGATGGCATTCTTTTATCTCCCCCGCATTTGCAATCATTGCTTAAACCCGGCTTGTGTTGCCTCCTGCCCTTCGGGAGCTATTTATAAAAGAGGAGAAGATGGCGTTGTATTAATTAACCAGGAAGTGTGCCGTGCCTGGAGAATGTGCGTAACAGCATGTCCATACAAAAAATCATATTACAACTGGTACACCGGCAAATCAGAAAAATGTATTCTTTGTTATCCCCGTATCGAAGCCGGGCTGGCTCCAGCCTGTATGCACTCCTGTGTAGGAAGAATAAGGTACCTGGGGGTATTATTATATGATGCAGATAAAATTGAATCTGCCGTGCATGGCGATGACAAAGACCTTATTAATAACCAGCTTGACCTTATCCTGGATCCCTTTGATAAAGAGGTGATACGTGCAGCCAAAATGAATGGCGTTGCCGATTCTACCATTCATGCAGCACAGTTTTCACCGGTATATAAATTTGTAAAGGAATGGGGATTGGCGCTACCCTTACATCCGGAGTTCCGCACATTGCCCATGTTGTTTTACGTACCCCCGCTGCTGCCGGTAATGGCTACTGTAAAAAAAGTAGATAATAAAGATCAGCAGGATAAAATGGATCCTATTGCAAAAAAATGGGACGACAACTGGTTGTACGATACCAGCACCAAAGAACTCTGGGGTACATTAGATGAAATTCGTTTTCCGCTGAAGTATATCGCCAGTTTGTTTAGTGCAGGCGATGAAGAGATCGTAAAGGATAAATGGAAAAAATTATTAGCCGTGCGTATCCATCGCCGCAGGGTAACGGTGGGAGATGTAAGCGATGAAAAAGCTGATGCTACATTGGCCGATGCAGGCTTAACAGCAGCCGTGGCCGATGCTATTTATGCACTCACTTCACTACCCAAGTTTGAAGAACGATTTGTAATTCCCGCCGCACACCGTGAACAGGCTATTGAAATGATGGACTTCACCGGCGATGCCAAGGGCGAAGCAGGCTTTGGTATTAAGGGAAAAGTGAAACGGGGGATTTAATAATGAACCAGTAAGTAAAATAAATTAATAATTACAGCATGGGAAATACATTAGGAATCAATACAGGGGATGCAGGTATTACTTATCCATACCTGGTTGACTACAGACAGTTTGCAGATCTTTTTATATATCCAGCTAATGAAGGGTATAAAAAAAGAGTGCTGGATATTTATGATCACCTGGTAGAAGTATTACCCGAAGCCGCTGCAGCACTTGAACCTTTTGTAAAGTTTACCCAATCCTGCACATTGTCAGATATACAAGAACTTTTCCTGCGCTCTTTCGATTTGCAGGCCATTACCACCCTGGATATCGGGTTTATCCTTTTTGGAGAAGATTATAAAAGAGGCCAGTTACTGGTAAATCTTAATACCGAGCACAAGATGGCAGGTAACCCCTGCCATACCGAATTGGCAGATCATTTACCCAATATTTTGAACCTGCTCCCTAAAATGAAAGATGATAGTATGCGATGTGAGCTTACCACCCGCCTCTTAATACCCGCCGTGCTGAAGATGAAGGATGAGTTTTCAACTGACAGGGTACAAAAAAAAGATGTTGTATATAAGAAGCACCAGAAAATTTTGCTGGAAAGCTCTCAACAATATAGGCTCATTTACCAGTATTGCCTAAAAGCCTTATTCATTGCATTAGAAAATGATTTTGGTTATGATGCCGCGGTAAATGAATTCTTAACCCAGCAATCTGAACAAAACGATGCTGCCGGTGTTCAAGGCAATGCAGCATTATGTTCAGGCCCTGTACCACAGGCTGATTACACCCGTAGCATTGATACGGAGATGAAAATTGAAAAAGAGTAATGTAAAAATTAAAATATTATGGACGTACTGAATAACTTTTTCCTGATTGCATTGCCTTATGTTGCACTTGCCGTTTTCCTGATCGGTTCTATTTACCGGTACACGTATAAGGGGTTCCAGTTCTCTTCTCTTTCTTCGCAGTTCCTGGAAGGAAGAAAGCTGTTTTATGGTTCCGTTCCATTTCATTGGGGTGTACTTTTTATCTTCACCGGCCATTTAGTTGCCTTTTTAATTCCCCGGGGCATCTTGGCCTGGAACAGCCAGCCACTTCGCCTCATGATCCTGGAAATAAGTGCATTCATTTTTGGTATTAGTATGCTGGTAGGTTTAATCAATCTTTTAATCAGGAGATATACCACACCCCGTTTAAGGTTTGTAACCAATAAAATGGATTTTGTAATTTATATGTTACTCATCCTGCAAACCATCACCGGCCTGTGGATTGCTTATAATTTTAGATGGGGATCATCCTGGTTCTCTACCTTGCTGGTTCCTTATTTACATTCCATCTTTAAATTACAACCCGATATCTCTGCTGTTTCTTTACTGCCCTGGACGGTGAAATTACATATCATTGGCGCTTTTACCATTATAGGAATCGTCCCTTTTTCGAGGCTCATACATTTTTTGGTACCCCCCATCGATTATATCTGGCGGCCTTACCAGCAGGTAAGATGGTATTGGGGTCGCAGAAAAGTACGTAGCCCCCGTACACCATGGTCATTGCATCGCCCCAAAAACAATTAATGTGTTACTCAATATTGTTACAGATGACGAATTATTAACCAGCCAGGTTGTAAAAGGCATCCTCCTTTGCCTGGTTGCTGTAGGTATTGTGTACAATTTTTTAAGAATCATAAGAACAGGGCCGGCCAAAAGGAAAATAATCAATTCTGTTTTTTTTATCATTTTGTCCCTGGCGATCGTTTTAATCTTTAACCAATACCGCATTGAAGATGCTTTATTAAAAGATTCGAAATATGTACCAGGTAAAACAATACGGTTTTGTAATGTGTTTGCATTGGGCCAGGGCGTATTATTCGAGTATGAAGTAAATGGCCAAACCTACCGCTGCTGCAATACTTTTCACCCGGTACCGGTTGACAGCATTCCGGTTCCTGGCGGGGTTTTCATGGTTCGCTATTCTCTTAAATTTCCCGCTAAGGGACGAATGGATTTTAATAAAAAAATAAAGGGATAAGCCTATATGGAAAAAACAAAAACGATAAATACCGGTACTTCTCATCGGATTTTGTTTTTAAGTACGCTCGCCTTTATGGTATGCTTTGCTGCATGGATGATCAATGGTGTTTTAGTTACTTTTCTTGTAAATAATGATGTGTTTAAATGGAGCCCCATACAAATAGGGTGGTTATTGGGTGTACCGGTTTTAGTAGGTTCCGTCTTTCGCTTACCCATTGGGATGCTTACTGATAAATATGGCGGAAGATGGGTAATGTCTTTAATCTTATTTTTTTGTGCCATCCCAATGTTTTTTTTGTCGCAGGCAAATAGCTATATCAGTTTTCTGTTGCTTAGTGTGGGTTTTGGATTAGCGGGCGCATCATTTGCAGCGGGGGTTGCTTATACCAGTCTTTGGTATCCTAAAGAAAAACAGGGCACCGCACTGGGTATTTTTGGAGCAGGCACAATGGGCGCTGCATTAACTACTTTATTTGCACCTACAATTTTAAATAAACTTACCAGGCATGGAGCCGAACTGGAAGGCTGGCGTAACCTGCCCAAATTATATGCTGCCTTACTGGTGATGGTAGGCATAATATTTCTCTTAGGTACTATTAATAAAAAACCCGCTGAAAATAAAACAATGGCTCAGCGCTTGTCGCCATTAAAAGAAATCAGGGTATGGCGCTTTGGGCTTTATTACTTTTTTGTTTTTGGAAGTTTTGTAGCATTATCTCAATGGCTTATTCCATATTATGTAAATGTATATGCAATGAGTATTGTGATGGCCGGTTTTATGGTTACTGCCTTTAGCCTGCCGGCAGGATTGGTAAGGGCCCTGGGTGGATGGCTTACTGATAAAGTGGGAGCCCGTATGGTTTTGATCTGGGTTTTTGGGGTATGTATTGTAAGCATGGTTTTTCTTTTTATTCCCCGTATGGAAATACAAGCGCCCGGCCAGGGTATTATGGCAAATAAACCCGGTGTAGCCAAATTGGTTTCAAACGATAAAATAATTATTGGCGAGGATAGTTACCAACTGCAAAATAAATCGGGCGATTCTTCAGAGGTTTCCATTCGCTTTGGAATTCATCATGATCATGAAGGATTCCTGTTTCTGCCTACTACTACTTTTCACCAGGAAGCAAATATTAAACAAGGCGATACGGTAACCAAAGGCCAATTAATTGCAAAAGGAGTTACCTTAATTTATTTCCAGGCAAATAAATGGATTTTCACCACCCTGGTATTTCTTATAGGAATTATGATGGGGCTGGGCGGGGCTGCTGTTTATAAACATATTTCAGATTATTATCCTGCCAATATTGGTACTGTTGGCGGAATTGTAGGGGTATTAGGCGGGCTGGGTGGTTTTTTTGGCCCAATACTTTTTGGCTATTTGCTAAAAGCCAGTGGGGTGTGGACGTCTTGCTGGATGTTCCTGGCTGCCCTGGCTGCTGTATGCATCGTGTTGCAACGCCTGGCTATTAAAGCTACCAAACAGGTAACTTAAAAATGTAAATGATGATAAAGGGGTTACCCTGTTTTTAAATCTATCATGCGGAAAACACAAAACGATACCGGGTTGTCTTACTTTGCAACGGCTGCTGAATATGTAAGAGAAGGGGTTAAAAACCTTTCTCCATCCTATTTTGCTTTGGTAATGGCTACAGGCATTATTTCTATTGGTACATTTCTTATGGAAATGAAATGGATCGCTGAGACTTTATTTTTTCTCAATAATATTTTTTATATCATTCTGTGGATACTTACAATTCTCAGGCTGCTTTGGTATTTTACATCTGTAAAAAAAGATCTTACCAATCATTTATCAGGAACCGGTTTTTTTACTACGGTGGCCGGTACCTGCGTACTGGGCATCCAGTATATTTTAATGTATGAAAATTTATACATTGCCGTAGCGCTCCTGGTCTTCGGAATTTTGTTATGGTTGTTTTTAACATATACCATTTTTACAACACTTACTACACAACAGGATAAACCCACTTTAGATAAAGGCATTACCGGGGGCTGGCTTACGGCCATTGTAGCTACGCAATCGGTTTCTATTTTAAGTGCATTAATTGCATCGCATATAAAACAACCCTACCGCATTGAAATTAATTTCTTTGCACTTTCCATGTGGTTGTGGGGCGGCATGTTTTATATCTGGATGATTTCTTTAATTTTTTACCGCTATACATTTTTTAAATTTTCACCCGATGACCTGGCGCCACCTTACTGGATTAACATGGGTGCCATGGCCATTTCGGCATTGGGAGGATCGGTGCTTATTATTAATGCCCCTGATGCCCCCTTGTTAGAATCTATGCTGCCATTTCTTAAAGGATTTACAGTTTTCTACTGGGCTACCGGCACCTGGTGGATTCCCATGCTGATTATACTGGCCATATGGCGGCATGTTTATAAAAAGTACCCGCTTAAATATGATCCATTGTATTGGGGCGCCGTATTTCCACAGGGCATGTATGCCGTATGCACTTTTCGTATGGCGAAGGCATTGCATATTCCTTTTCTGCATTATCTCTACCAAACATTTATATACATTGCTTTATGTGCCTGGGTTATCACCTTTACAGGCTTATTAAAGTTTTTATTGAATGAATGTAAAAAGATAAACCGAGAATGAAAAATGCAGCCATTTGAATTCAATGCACTGGCAAGCTGCATCAATTAATTATAAAATATATACACCATAAAACAAAAAAAATGAATAATATTTTCCAAAAAGAAGATCATAAAAAAGGAGATTACATAAAAAGATTTGTAGATAAAGATTCAGGACCCGATCCAGTGTATTCGCCCATGGCACCCCCCGAAGCTTACCAGCCGCCTGCCACAGAACCAGTGCCTTTTGAAGATCTGCATCCATTCATACAACTTCTTATGACCGAGCATAAAAATACCCTGGTACAACTGGATGAGTTTGAAAAAAACTTATTAGATATCAAAAAAGAAGGTATCAATAAAGAGCGGAATACCAAACTGGGTACATTCTTTGAATTTCTTGACAATAAAATTGTTTTACACCATCTCAAAGAAGAAAGGGTTTTATTTCCATACATCCACGACCGCATGATTGACAATGGCGAATGTGGCACCGGCCCGGTTCCCGAAACGGCCATTGATATGCTGGAACACGATCATATTAAAACGATGGAATTCGGTACACTCACTTTCAGCCTGATGGGCATCGCTTCACGGCTTACAGATCGCATTTCCCATGCATTATTGGTTGATACTGCCATAGAACAAGGCCTGGCATTGGTTGAACTGCTTCGGCTGCACATTTTCAGGGAAGATAATGTAGTGTTTCCATTGGCACATAAATATTTAACGGCAAGCGATTATGATGGGATTACCGTAAAGATGAAAAAATATTTTTCAGTGGATTTATCATAAAAAAATGAATTATGCTTACGGATCAGTTTAACCGGGTACATAATTACCTGCGAATCTCGCTTACAGATAAATGCAACTTGCGTTGTGCTTATTGTAATCCTGTCGATTTGCCAAGAGGTTACTTTAAAGGATCTGCCCGTATGACTGCAGGTGAGATTGAGCAAATTGTTGCGGTATTTGTAACGCAAGGTGTAAAAAAAATCAGGCTTACCGGCGGCGAGCCGTTGGTAAGAAAAGATGCCGGGGAAATCATACAGCGAATTTCAAAATATCCAGTAGAATTAGCAATCAGTACGAATGCAGTGCTGGTGGATAAATACATAGATGTTTTTAAAGATGCAGGTATTCAATCCGTAAATGTGAGTTTAGATTCTTTAACGAGAGAAAAGTTTTTCGCTATCACCAGGCGGGATGAATTTAACAGGATACTGGATAATATTTATCTTTTATTACAAAATAAATTTCATGTAAAGATCAATGTGGTAGTAATGAAAAATGTGAATGATGATGAACTGAATGATTTTATTGCCTGGACCAAACACCTGCCGGTGCATATACGCTTTATAGAGTTTATGCCCTTTGCCGGAAACGATTGGAGCCGGGAAAAAGTTTTTTCTTACCAGGAAATGCTGGCCGTAATTGCTACCCAATATAAATTCCTGAAACTGCAGGATGCAAAGCATGATACCGATAAAAAATATTTGGTACCGGGTTATGAGGGTACTTTCGCTGTTATCAGTACCATGAGCCAGCCTTTTTGCAGTGGCTGTAACCGGATGCGGCTGACCACCGACGGTAAAATGAAGAATTGCCTTTTCTCAAAAACTGAAGTAGATATTTTGGGTGCGCTTAGAAGCGGAGTGGATATTGCACCCCTTATTCAACAATGTGTGTGGGACAAAGAAAAAGCGCTCGGCGGGCAGTTTACCCCTTATGATGAAAACTTTGACGCTTCATCAATAAGTAACCGGAGAATGATTAATATTGGAGGATAAAAAAAATTACAATGCGTATTTTGCTAACCGGTGCCAATGGATATATTGGTATGAGAATCTTGCCGGTTCTTGTAGAGGCAGGGCATGAGGTAACTTGTGTAGTAAGAGATATCAACCGATTTAAGCCCACTAAAAGTATTTTAGAAAAAGTACAGATCATTGAGTTTGATTTTCTGTACCCGGAGAATGCGATCCAGCATTTTAAAAATAAAGAATTTGATACTGCCTACTACTTAATCCATTCTTTGGGCGATACAACCACTACTTTAAAAGAATATGAATTACGGTCAATTGGTTGTTTTGTACTGGTGGCCAGCTTAACCAGGGTGAAACAAATTATATACCTCGGCGGTATCAGCAACCAACAAAATCTTTCAAAACATTTATATGCACGCAAAGTAGTAAAAGATGTAATCATGCAATCCGGTATCCCGTATACTATTTTTGAAGCGGGGATCATCGTAGGTTCCGGAAGTATCTCTTTCGAAATTATTCGTGACCTCACTGAAAAGTTACCTGTAATGATTGTACCCCGCTGGTTAAATTCTAAGTGTCAGCCCATAGCCATACGAAATGTAATCAACTATTTGCACCTTTGCCTGCTGAATGATCAAACCTTTTTCAAAGTCTTTGAAATTGGTGGCCCCGATGTATTAACCTACAAGCAAATGCTATTGAAATTCGCTGCGGTAAGGGGATACAAACGGTATATCCTTTCATTGCCTGTGCCTTTTCCGGGTTTATCAGCCTATTGGCTTTATCTTACCACTTCGGCAAATATTACCATTGCACGGCAATTGGTGCATAGTATGAAAAATGATGTCATTTGTAAAGAGTTTTCAATTCGGGAAACTATACCACAACAATTAATTCCTTATGAAGAAGCGATAGAAATGGCTTTTGAACGGATAGCACAAAATATGGTGGTTTCAAGCTGGACCGATTCCGCATCCAGCAGCCTTAATCGTTTAGACGTAAATGAACATATAGAAGTGCCGGTGAACGGATGTTTTTTAGACCGTAAATGGACAGAAATTGACAAGGATACAATTGATGAAGTGGCTGATCGTTTCTTTGGAATTGGGGGCGAACAGGGTTGGTATTACGCAGATAAATTATGGAGAATTCGTGGTGTATTAGATAAATTGGCAGGAGGCGTAGGATTAAGCCGTGGCAGAAGAAGCAAAATAGATATTGAAGCCGGTGATACCATTGATTTCTGGAGAGTGATACTGGCAGATCGTAAAAATTATCGCTTGCTTTTATATGCCGAAATGAAGTTGCCCGGCGAAGCCTGGCTTGAGTTTGCAATCATTCAAAATGAAAGCCGCTGCATTTTAAAACAAACTGCCACTTTTCGCCCCAAAGGAATTATGGGAAGAAATTATTGGTATGCGATGCTGCCTTTTCATTATTTTATTTTCAGGAATATGCTGAAAAGAATAGCCGGGATTAAAAAAATTAAAAATTTTCAAAGATGATAACGGTTACGGCTGCAAGAAAATTAATTCTTGAAAATGTATTACAACCAAAAGTTGAAAGGGTACCCTTACGTATAGCGAATGGGTTTGTATTATCCGAACCAATTTTTTCACCAATTGATACTCCACCATTTGATCAAGCAGCGATGGATGGTTACGCATTTTCATTTGATGAATGGGATGGAAAATCTGATCTTTTTTTAAATGGAGAAGTACAGGCTGGAAATTATTTGCCGCAAAATATAAAGCCTAATGAAGCCATTCGAATTTTTACAGGGGCGGCTTTACCGCCGGGTGCTGATACAATTGTTATCCAGGAAAATGTAATAAAAAGGGATACCCGCATTATTTTAAAAGATGATAAATTATACAAAGGAAGCAATGTACGGCTGCAAGGTTCACAAACTAAAAAAGGAGATATTGCTTTGTCCGAAGGGCATTTACTTTCACCGGCTTCCATTTCTTTTCTGGCAGGACTCGGTATTGATAAAGTAAATGTTTATTCTAATCCTATTGTAAGTATTATAGTTACGGGAAAAGAATTAATAAAGCCGGGAGGGGCGATGAGTAAAGGAAAAATTTATGAGTCCAATTCGTTCGGGCTTTCCGCAGTATTAGCGCAAATGAATATTGTTCCTGTTTCCGTGGAAATGGTAGATGATGATGAAGAAAAAATAATGAAGGCAATCAACAATCAATTGAAGTCAGATATCATCATCTTAACAGGCGGCGTTTCGGTAGGTGATTACGATTTTGTTATTTCGTCACTGGAAAAATGTGCTGTGAAAACAATATTTCATAAGATAAAACAGAAGCCCGGTAAACCTTTTTATTTTGGCAAACATCAACGAACACTTGTCTTTGGCCTTCCCGGAAATCCCGCATCGGTGCTTACTTGTTTTTATGAATATGTGGCAGATGCCATTAACAGCTTTACTAAAAAAGAATATTTTAAAAAAATAATGCTGCCATTAGCAAATAATTTTACAAAGAAACCGGGCCTTGCTTTTTTCCTTAAAGGAAAAACAATATCCAATGGAGTTTCAATTTTAGAAAACCAGGCAAGTTATCTGATGAATTCTTTTGCCATGGCAGATTGTATTATTGAGCTGGAAGAAGAAAAAGAACATTTTGATAAAGGAGATATGGTGAATGTTCTTATGATTACCTGAAGTATGACGAGATAAATAAAATAGTTAACTATTTAATAGAATGCAAACAGAACTTATTTTTTTCCTATTGCTGTTTTTGGTCGCCTTTCTCTATTCTTCTGTAGGGCATGGCGGCGCCAGCGGTTACCTGGCGTTGATGGCATTTTTTTCCTTTGCCCCTGAAACCATGCGGCCAACCGCTTTGCTGCTGAATATTTTTGTTTCACTTATAGCCTTTATCCAATATTACCGAAGCGGGCACTTCAAGTGGAAAATCTTCTGGCCGTTTGCCATTGCATCCATACCCGCAGCTTTCATCGGTGGCTTAATTGTGGTAGATGCAAAATTGTATAAAATGATATTAGGCGTGCTGCTGCTTTTTCCTGTGGTGCGGTTGGGAGGCTTACAATTTAATGAGGATAAAAATATAAAAGAGCAAGGCCTGTTGCCTTCGCTGATAATTGGAGGATTAATCGGGTTGCTTTCGGGTATGATAGGAATTGGTGGTGGCATTATTTTGAGCCCTGTAATATTGTTGTTGCACTGGGCAAATATGAAACAGACTGCCGCCGTTTCCGCATTATTTATTTTGGTAAATTCATTGGCAGGCCTTGCTGGCCTCTTTACCAAAAGTTTTGAAATCAGACCGGAAATGCTGTGGATGATTGTAGTGGCTTTTATTGGTGGGCTTGCCGGTTCTTACCTGGGTGCTAAGAAGTTTGAGGGTGCTTTTTTAAAGAAAGTTTTGGCTATTGTTTTGTTGATGGCTTCAGTTAAATTATTATTTACCTGAATGGAAATAAATAAAAAAACCATATTTGATTGTTACATTCTTGCTGGTGGCAAAAGTTCCCGGATGGGCAATGATAAGGGATTGCTTCTATTTAATGGGAAACCGCTTGTACAAAAGGTTATTGAGGAATTATCGCCCGTAGTAAATAAGGTTATTATTGTTTCAAACAATCATGAGTACGAAAAGTTTGGATTACAGGTACTTGAAGATTTGATAAAAAATATTGGACCGGCAGGCGGCATTCATGCTGCTTTAAGCAATGCCCAATCTGAACAAATATTTATTGTGAGTTGTGATATGCCTTTCATTACTGCTCAAGCTGCTGCATACATGATGCAAAATGCAGGTCATACACAAATAGCACTACCATTTCATCACGGTAAAATCCAACCCTTATTTGGAGTGTATTCCGGGCAATGTTTACCCAAATGGAAGCAACTTATTGAGCAGGGAATTATTAAATTGCAGGAGATGATAACGCATTTTGATTTATTGAAAATAGATATTGAGAATAATAAATTGTTTAATGATTTACTATTTACGAATATAAATGATAAGAACGATTTTAATAAAGCGCTAAAACAATCGGAACATGGGAATTAATGTACTTTTATTCGGACAGGTTGCTGACATAACGGGCAAGGATATTTTGAAAATTCCTGTTGTAAAAAATACAAATGAATTAAATCAACTGCTTGAAAAAACTTATCCAGCATTGAAATCAATTAAATATTCTATCGCCGTAAATAAAAAAGTGATTCAGGAAAATACAGCGTTGCATAATGAAGATACGGTGGCAATACTTCCGCCTTTTTCCGGAGGATAAATAAATGAAAAATGGAAGACTCAACTAAATATCAAAGATACCAGCGGCAAACAGTGCTCAAAGAATTTGGAACTGAGGGACAGGATAAATTGTTCCAGGCAAAAGTTTTGGTGGTAGGAGCCGGTGGCCTGGGTTGTCCGGCGTTGCAATACTTGTCAGCAGCGGGTGTTGGAACCATTGGCATTATTGATTTTGATGTAATAGAATTGACGAATCTTCAAAGACAAACTTTATATTCTGTTGAAGATCTTGGAAAACCCAAAGCAGCAACAGCAGCTGGAAAATTAAAATCATTTAACCCGGATATTCTTTTTCCTGTTTATAATGTGAAATTAGAAACAAAAAATGCACTTGAAATAATAGATGAGTACGATGTGATAATTGATGGCTCTGATAATTTTGCCACACGGTATTTAGTGAATGATGCCTGCGTTCTACTCAATAAACCTTTGGTGTATGGAGCCGTACTTCGTTTTGAAGGACAGGTAGGAGTTTTTAATCTCACTGATCAGGAGACGGGTTGTATGACCAATTACCGTGACTTTTTTCCACAACCACCCCTGCCTTCGTCGGTGCCATCCTGTAATGAAGCGGGTGTACTGGGCGTATTACCGGGCATCATCGGAACTATGCAGGCTACCGAAGCCATAAAGGTTATAACAGGCATCGGGAAACCACTATGCAATAAAATAGTTTCCTATAATCTGCTAAACAATTTATTTTATGAGTTTAGTATTTCGCCTGCTAAAGAAGTCAACGTAAATATTCCAAAAACCAAATTGGCATTTTTAAATTTTAATTACGAATGGTTTTGTGGAGCCATTGATGAACCACTTGAGATTTCGCCTGAAGAATTTGATAAATTGAGGTTAAAAGAAAAAATAAATATTATTGACGTTCGTGAAATTGATGAATTGCCGGTTGTGGTTGAATTTTTGTTTACACAAATACCATTAGGCAGTTTTGAAGAAGCCATTGCAGAAATTTCAATTGACAATAGAATAGTAATTTTTTGTCAAACGGGAAAACGAAGCCTGGCTGCGGTTAAGATGCTCACTGAAAAATTTCCTGCCTGCATGGCCTATAGTTTACAAGGCGGCGTAGAGGCCTGGAAAAAACATTGTAATAAAAGTTTGCATTCAGCAACAATCAAATCCTGATGGAACAAAAAAAGATTCATAAAGTATTTATTGACGGGCCAATTAATCCAGGCTTCATTGGGGAGGCTATTGCAAAACACAGTGATAAAAAAAACATTGGGGCACACAGTATATTTCTTGGCCAGGTACGAAATGACAGGATTGGCGAAAACGAAGTAGCGGCAATAGAATACACAGCCTACCGGGAAATGGCAGAAGAATTGTTTATTGAAATCAGGGAAGATGCTTTTAAAAACTTTCCTATCATATGCATGCACATTTATCACAGCCTGGGCAGGGTAAATGCCGGAGAAATCAGTTTATTTGTTTTTACTTCTGCCATTCACCGTAAAGATGCCATTGATGCCTGTGAAGCAATTGTAGAAAGAATTAAAAAGGAAGTGCCTGTTTGGGGAAAAGAAATATTCACCAATGAAAATTCTCAATGGAAAATTAATACCTGAAAAATTATGATTGATATTACCCATAAAATAAAAACACACCGCACTGCTATTGCTCAAGCCATAGTAAGTGTGAGCAGAAAGGAAACCATTGAGGCTGTTCAAAACAAAACGGTTCCAAAAGGCGATGTATTGGAAGCAAGCCGGGTGGCAGGTTTGTTTGGCATCAAAAGAACCAGTGATATGATTCCCGATTGCCATCCGCTGCCGGTTGAGTTTGCAGCAGTAAGGCATAAAATTGATGGGCTGGATATTATTATTGAAACGGAAGTGCATACCATTTACCGGACCGGCGTGGAGGTGGAAGCCATGCACGGAGCCTCGGTTGCAGCACTTACTATTTATGACATGCTGAAACCGATTGACAAAGAAATAGAAATCAAAAGCATAAAACTGATAAAGAAAAAAGGGGGTAAATCGCAATATAATGACAAGACGATCCGGCCCCTTACTGCTGCCGTAATTGTTTGTTCTGATAGTATTTCAGCAGGCACGAAACAGGATGCTGCGGGCAAAGCCATAATCAGCAAATTAGAAAAATCAGAGATTACGATTAAAGATTACAGCATCATTCCTGATGAAATAAAAATCATCCAGGAAAAAGTACAATCACTTTATGATAATAAAATTGATTTAATTATTCTCACCGGGGGGACCGGTTTATCGCCCAGGGATGTAACACCCGAAGCCATACGCCCCATGCTTGACCGTGAAATACCCGGCATTGCTGAAGCTGCAAGAAACTATGGCCAGGAAATGACGCCCTATTCCATGTTATCGAGAAGTATGGCCGGGTTAAAAGGCAAAACGCTCATTCTTGCTTTGCCGGGTTCCACTGCCGGCGCTTCAGAAAGTATGGATGCTTTATTTCCTTACCTGATGCATATTTTTAAAATCATGGATCTTATCCCTCATGATTAAAAAAAATTTTTAATTTAGTCGTCTTAAAAAGATGTTTTGTTTATGCACTGTATTATAATTCTACGTATTACATCTGTCATTTTATTTTTGGCCTCTGGTGTGGCAGCAAACGCACAAATAAAAGTGAATATTAACAATGGCCCGGTACAGGCCTATAGTAAATATAATGCGAAACCAACAAAACGGCTTGGTAAAAACAGGCTCTATCTCCAGGAAAAAGTTTGGTTAAGAAAGGGCGATTGGCTTGTTGCTAAAGCAGGTACCCGGTTTAGCAGGCCGGTAAGTATTGACGTTTACGATCGGGTTTCAAAAAAATATGTAAGTACAGATGAAGATACCGTTCTTCTTTCGGCAAATGTTTATAAACACCGAAGTGAAGTTAATTTCCAGGCAAACAGAACGGACACCTTTGACATTCTTTTTAATATTAATTATAAAAATGAACTGGCAGAATCAGACAAAATGGTAACCGATTCCTATGGAAGTTATTCCGGTGAGTTGGATACCGTTTCAATTGATTATACGATAGCAATACTAAAAAATGACTGGCAGCCGGGAGATACAAGCTGGAATTTTCAGCAACGATTATCTTATATATGTAATAATTGGACAGCCGGTTTCAGTACAATTCCAAAAACGTATGACACAAAGGAATTGGATAAATACAAAAGAATTCTTCAATACTATCCAACAAACCCCGTTTCAATTGATAACCGGATGGGGGTAAGCCTGATGGCTTTTAGTCATGGCAGTAAGCTGGTATATTTTATGTACAGCCAAGAAGTGCCTTATGCTGAAGCCAAAAAATTATATGATGAATTGGCGGCTAAATTAAAAGTTGCTACCGATAAGTTTGAAGTTTCTAACTTATCAGACATGAAAAGGATAAATGAGCTGGCTACTACTTATTTTAAACTGAAAATTCCGGAAGAAAAAAAGCCATTTGAATTCTTTCTTTTTGGAGATGCAGGAAAAGGCTTTCAGTATTTGCCCATCAACCTCTTTTTATATGGCACCAAACAAATGGCTAAAGTACTGGTAGTTGTTGGTGAACCGGACAGCGACATTTATGATATTGGCTGGTAAAACCAGTAAATGATGCGGGGCTTTTACTATAAGCCCGGGATTCCTTTCCGGCATCCGGGTTGTATAAGAATATTTTAAAGGATCTCAATCCCAAATGCTTCCACTTTCATTTTACCTGAATATACACGCTGCTAATTGTTGATGACCCATTACATACTGCTATATGCCATAAAATCAATAAATAATTTCCCTTCATAACGAATAAGATGTACCAGTAATGGATGAAAACATAAAGGGGGTTTAAAAAAATATTTGTAAATAAAAAAATAAAGATAATTTTGTCGTTAATTATTTAAACGGTTATATGCCTTCCGATAAACAAAAAATGACAGTTGCCGTTTTATTGCTGGTTTCTTTTTTATCTTATTCCTTTTACATTTATACTTCTTTGCCTGTAAAAGAGATTCCTGTTTCAAAAAAGACTAGTGAGGGAAAACAGGTATGGCAAAAATATAATTGTAACGCTTGCCACCAGGTATATGGGCTGGGGGGGTACCTGGGGCCGGATTTAACGAATGTATATTCCAAAAGAGGGCCAAATTATATATCTTCTTTTTTAAAAAGCGGCACAGCCATTATGCCCAACTTTCATTTAAGCGATGCGGAAATTCAATCGCTTACAGCTTATTTACAAAATATAGATTCCTCCGGTAAAGCAGATCCCCGAACTTTTAAAATTCACTATAATGGTACCATTGAACAATAAGCCACTCACAACTTCCAAATTATTTTTAGTGGCAGGTTTATTGTTGCTGGCAGTGGGTATCCTGTTTGGTTTGGTGGGCGCATTGCAGTATATCATACCCGGCCTGTTTAAAAAATATCTTTCATTTGAAAGAATAAGGCCACTGCATGTTTCATCGGTTGTGTTTTGGATCATTTTTGGCGCTATGGGCGGGGTTCTTACTTATTTGCAGGAGCATACAGGTAAAAAATTATACTCCGCTTTATTGCTAAAAATTCAATTTACCATCTTTTGTTTATCTATACTTGCCATCCTGGTTTCTTATAGTTTCGGTGTTTTTGGAGGAAGGGAGTATTGGGAATTTCACCCTTTATTAGCATTGCCCATTGCTATCGGCTGGGTATTGTTCCTGGTAAACTTTTTAAAGTCTATGGGAAGTTTTCGTAAACAACCTGTATATGTATGGATGTGGCTAACGGGCGTCATTTTTTTCTTATTCACTTTTGCAGAATCATACTTGTGGGTATTCCCTTATTTTAGGAATAATGTGGTGAATGATATGACTATTCAATGGAAATCATATGGATCCATGGTGGGGTCCTGGAATATGCTTATTTATGGCAGTAGCATTTTCTTAATGGATAAAATTAGCAACACGAAAACCTATGGTCATTCAACCATTGCGTTTGTGCTTTATTTTACGGGTTTATTTAATCTTATGTTTAACTGGGGTCATCATATTTATACGCTGCCCACACATGCCTATGTTAAGCACATTAGCTATGCCGTAAGTATGACGGAGCTTTTTATTTTGGGCAGGATTATATATTTATGGAGGGCTTCATTAAGCACTGCAAAAAAACATTTTTATTCATTTAGTTACCGGTTTTTAGCGGCAGCTGATGTATGGATATTTTTAACTTTATTGCTGGCTATTTTCATGTCTGTACCTGCCATAAATGTGTACACCCATGGCACCCATATTACCGTTGCCCATACCATGGGGGCAACCATTGGTATTAATAGTTTTTTATTACTGGCCTTCGGCTTCGATATTTTAAATGATACTTGCCGCACATTTGAGCCTTATAAAAAGATGTTTACAACCGGTTATTGGCTTACCAATATTTCGCTCTTTACTTTTTGGATTTCGCTGATTATTGCCGGCGTAATAAAAGCCCAATGGCAAATGAGTATTTCGCAGGTTCCCTTTAGCAGTATGATGCAGCAATTAAAACCTTTTTTTATCGGTTTCTTTATTTCCGGTTGTTTCCTGGTAACCGGGTTTATCATGATTATTTACCCGTTATTAAAAAACCAATTGGCTTGTTATTTTAATCCCAAACCCCGGGATATTTTCCCTGCTTACCCTTCCTCTAACGGCTTTAGTGTTAAATAAAAATTACAGGAATTTATCCTGGTTTATTTTCGTTCTTGTTTGTATAAATGGGTATTAATATCTCATATTCAGCCGGTTACACAAGCATCTCTAATTAAGGATAAAAACATCCTTAATTATGATTATTATCATATTTTGGTTTGATAGATGTCATAAATTGTTGCTGAATGGCTGCGTAAATTTGCGCCTCAAAAAGGTTCAAAAATGAATATTAAATATAATAAAGCCACACTTCTTATCCTATTTCTCCTTTCCTCTCATATACTATTGGCTCAGGAAAATATTTTTATGGTTTCAGGGCAATACCGGGTAAGAGGCGAGTTACGCCATGGCTTTCGTACTTTAGCAACTGATAGTTCAAAAGCCGCTTTTTTTATTTCACAAAGGGCCCGCCTGGTTTTTGATTATAAAAAAGATAAAATTACCAGTAAAATATCTATTCAAGACAGCAGGACCTGGGGTGACGAAGAACAAAAAAAAGACCTGGGCGGGTTGCAGGTAAATGAATTATGGATACAACTGGCGCTTTCAAAAAACTACGCATTAAAAATGGGTCGCCAGGAATTAATATATGATGATCAGCGATTGTTGGGGAATTTAGATTGGGGAAACCTTACCATATCGCATGATGCCTTATTATTAAAATATGAAAATAAAGACAAACATTTTCAATGGCATATAGGGGGTGCCTTTAATCAATCCGGCGAACCCTTGTTTGGCACGAAATATACACTCAAAAATTATAAGGCATTAGGAATTGCCTGGCTGAAAAAAGAATTTAAAGGAAATCATTCTGTTTCCGGAATTGCTATTTTAAATGCCCTTAATTCTGCCCTGGCATCTTCTCCCGCTGTAAAATCAAGTATCACATTCGGCCCCCTTTACAACTTTCAGGATAATAACTGGAAGTTTGTATTGGGCGCTTATTATCAAACAGGGAAAACCGAAAACAACCTGGATATCAGCGCTGTTATGCTGAATGCCTATGCAGAAAAATCTATTAAAAAAGTTTCTTTGGGCGCCGGTGTTGATTATCTCTCAGGAAATACCGATCATACAAAAGCGACAAGCAGTAATAATTTTTCAACACTGTATCCAACGAATCATAAATTTTATGGTTCTATGGACTATTTTCTTAGTTTTCCAAACGATACCAGGGGCCGGGGACTGGTAGATGCTTATCTTCGCATGAAAGCAAAAACTTCAAACAGGTTTTCTGCCGGGGTAGATGTACATTCTTTTTCTTTAGCAAATAAAGATTATTCAGGAATGAATCAAATTAAAAAAGGATTAGGAACCGAACTTGATTTTTTAACAGATTACATACCTTTCGCCGATGTAAACCTGCAGGTTGGATATTCCATGATGCTGGCAACAGGAAATATGGAAGCTGTAAAAGGGGGTGACAGCAAAACTTACAATTATTGGGCTTTTGTAATGCTAAAAGTATCACCCGTATTTTTTAAACATGTATTTAAAAATTAAATAATAATAAAAAATGAGAAAGAATATCTTAAAACTTTCATTGGCTGTAGTAGCAATGGGTTTATTGTTCGCAGCTTGCAAAAATGCTCCGGAAACAAATGGTTCTAAAGCATTAGAAGCTATCCAGGGAGAAGAAGTAGCGGTATTAACAGATGCCCCGAATGTGCCCCCTCCCATTACCCGTACTCATGCAACAAAAGTGATCGTTAATTTAGACGTGATTGAAAAAGTGATGAAAATTGGAGACAGTACAGATTATAGTTTCTGGACCTTTGGTGGTAAAGTACCCGGTAAGTTCATCCGGGTAAGAGAAGGCGATCTGGTTCATTTTACTCTGCATAATATGCCAGATAGTAAAGTGTCTCATAATATTGACCTGCATGCCGTATCAGGCCCAGGTGGTGGTGCCGAAGTTACCAATGTAGCACCCGGCCAAACTGCTACTTTTGAATTCAGGGCGCTCAACCCGGGTTTGTATGTTTACCATTGTGCCACAGGGCCGGTGGGTATGCATATTGCAAACGGTATGTATGGTTTAATTTTGGTAGAACCTAAAGCAGGCTTAGAAAAAGTAGATAAAGAATACTACATAATGCAAGGCGATTTTTATACCAAAGGTAAATTTGATGCCGGCGGCTTACAGGATTTTGATGAAGAAAAAGCAGTTGCAGAAAATCCTGATTATGTTTTGTTTAATGGAAAAGTACGTTCTTCTACAGGTGCTAATGCCTTCCCGGCAAAAGTGGGTGATAAAGTAAGGCTCTTTGCAGGTAATGGCGGCCCCAATTTAGTTTCTTCATTCCATGTTATTGGTGAAATTTTCGATAATGTGTATATGGAAGCAGGAACGGAAATAAATCATAATGTACAAACAACATTAATACCTGCCGGTGGCGCTTCTATCGTAGAAATGAAAATGGATGTACCCGGTGTATATAATATAGTAGATCATTCAATCTTCCGTGCATTTCATAAAGGAGCCCTGGCTCAAATAAAAGTAACCGGCGATAAAAAACCGGAGATCTTTAATAAATTAAAATAAGATTGCTTCAGTAAGCAGTGAGGAGTTGATTTTTGAAAATGAAATTCTTATTAACCACAATAATAGTAACTGTTTTCTTTGGGGGGATTTTTGCCCAACAGAAAACAGTTACTTCTGTTAAAAAAATGGCGGTTATACCGGGTGGTATGTATGAGCCATTTTTTATTACAAAGGCCAATAAACCTTTGCGGGTTGCCTCATTTAAAATGGATGAAACTGCCGTTACCAATGCAGAATTCCTGGAGTTTATAAAGCAAAACCCGCAATGGAGAAGATCAAAAGTAAACAGGTTGTTTGCCGATAGTAATTACCTGCGCCATTGGCAAAGTGATACGGTAATTGGTATAGCACATAAGAATATTTATAATTCACCGGTGGTAAATGTTTCCTGGTTTGCCGCACAAGCGTATTGTAAATGGGTAGGAAAGCGATTGCCTACGGTAGCAGAGTGGGAGTTTGCAGGTAATGGTAAACCCCAAAATATAAAATACAAATCATTAACCGATTTTATTTTAGAATGGTACAGAAAGCCCAACCCTCCCATTTTGCCCAATGTAAAATCAACCTATAAAAACCAGTATAACTTATATGATATGCATGGCCTGGTTTGGGAATGGACATTTAATTTTAATAGCTTCATCAGCAAAGGCGACTCCCGGGGAAGTACCGAAGATGAACAAAAAGCATTTTGTGCAGCAGGTTCTTTAGATGTAAAAGACAGGTCAGACTATGCCGGATTTTTACGTTTCAGTTACCGGGGAAGTTTAAAAGGAAATTATTGCATTGCAAACCTGGGCTTTCGTTGTGCAAAAGATTTGAAGTGAAATCGGGATTAAAAAAAGTAAAATGAAAAAGATTATAATAGGGATTTTATTTTCAGCAAGCATTGTTTCCTGCTCACAAAATAACGGATCATCAGCTAAAGATTTACAAACATCCGCCCGGGAAACAAACGACCAAAATGTAAAACAGCCGCTGCCCGAAGAAAGTATTTTTCAACTAAAAGATAGTTTTGAAACCCAGGATGCAAAACCTTTTACATTGGCTATGTTGCAGGGCAAACCTACCGTAATAGGAATGATATTTACACATTGTACCTATGCATGCCCCCGCTTAACCGCCGATATACAGCATATTGCTAAAACTTTAAAAGAAGATAAGGATAAAGTGAATTTTGTACTGGTGAGTTTCGATGCGGCAAGAGATACGGCAGCCAGGCTTAAAGAATTTGCGGATCTTATGCACCTGGATAAAAACTGGATTTTACTGCATGGCAATGAAGAAGCCGTAAGAACCTTATCGGTACTGTTGGGTGTACAATTTGAAAAGGACGCCAACGGCGATTTTTCTCATAGTAACCTGGTAAGTTTATTAGATAAGCAAGGCGTTTTTCAATACCAAAAAGAAGGCCTGGAAGCCGACCATGCTGAAACCATTAACAGGCTAAAAAAATTAATGGCTCAAAAGTAAATTGGGGAACTCCCGCACCATACCCCAGCTCTTTTTTTGATACATTTGCATCTAAACTCAAAGAAAGGTAAAATCACTTATGCTACAGGTTACAAAAATATTTCATTTCGAGATGGCGCATGCCATACATGGGTATAGCGGCGCTTGTAAAAATATACACGGCCACTCGTATGAGTTGCACGTAACCGTAAGCGCTAACCAGCAAGGGGATAATTATATACCGGGAACCGGTTTTGTAGTAGATTTTAAAGAATTAAAAAAATGTGTAAATGAATCGGTCATTACTCTATTGGATCATAAACTAGTATTATCGAAAGAATATATTGCCGCTCATACCCCGGTCATGAACCTGGAAAATGTAATCATATGGGAAATTGAGCCTTCGGCAGAAAATATCCTGGTATTTATACAAAAAGAACTTTCACAGGCTTTGCCTGCAAATATTCAATTGGCAGCATTAAAACTATATGAAACCAGGGATTCATTCGCAAAATGGATTGCCCGCCAGGTGTAATCAATATGTATATACCCATCCCTATATCCCGTAAAATTTATAAGCATGTTTTCTAAATCTACCGAGTATGCATTAAGAGCCACCATTTATATTGCTCAAAAGAGTTCAGAAGATCATAAAGTTGGCCTGGCTGAAATATCAGCCGCCATTGACTCTCCTCCATCTTTTACAGCAAAGATTTTGCAGGCGCTTAGAAAAGATAATAAAATTATTCGTTCAGTACCCGGCCCTAATGGTGGATTTTATATTACCGAAAAAGCTAAGAACCTGCCGGTGCATGCCATACTTAAAGTTATGGGAGAAGATGATGTGCTGAATAGATGTGTATTGGGATTAGACAAATGCTCTGAAGTGAAACCTTGCCCAATGCACGCAGAATATAAAATTATAAAAGCACAACTTTTAGAATTATTTGACCGGAAAACAATACTTGACCTGGAAAATGATATAAAAACAGGGGAAGTGTTTATAAAGAACAGCAAGAAAAAATAATTATAGCCGCTCAAAAAATAAATACCCGTGAATCACGAGAGTGGCCCCTGCTTATATAAAGGGAAATTTTAATCCTTTTATGTCATTATAAACATTTCCCGGGTTTGCACATTAGTCAAAATAGTTCTTAAAAGTATCCAGGTAGGTTTTCATTTCTGTTAATACAATTGTGTTTTCAGCATTTGTATTTATTTTTTCTAACAGGCCTTTCAGCGGGATCAAAAAATGATGTAATTGGTTATGAGCCTCACCGGTCATGGTACATTTATCAAAAATCGTTTGAAATTCAGTTTCTAAACTTCCTTTTAAAGTAGCGGCGCTCATTTTATTAGCGAGCCCATCCTGGGTTAATTGGATCATCTTGTTGATGCCGGTAAGAGTTTCGGGGTTTGCCTTCCACTTTTTTCCATTGTCTAATGTAACGGGTCCTTTGTCTTCCTCATGCTCATGCGTATCGGTAGCAGCTTCCTTTTTTACTTCTGTTTTTGGTTGATCGGGATTTACTGCTGCTTTGTTTTTATTGTTGTTGCAGGATGCCAGAACCAGGAATGTAGTTGCAAATAATAAATTAAATAGTTTCATTTTTGTTTTTACTTTTATTTTTTAAAAATAGGTATGAAGTGATTGTGAAAATAGCGGATAAAAGAATTCTGAAAATCATGGCAGTTACAGTTTTCTTTTCATAAATACCGCCATTATGAATATAGTTTTGTAAAGCTATAAATGTGATGGCCAGTATCACTACAGATAAAAACAGCCACAAGCTGGAAATTTTTTTAAACCTGATTAAGGCAGAGCCCGCCAATAAATAGAGCAGGCTACATGCAAAATTTGCCCATACCACAAAGGGTACATAATGGCCTTCTTTTTCCCGTATGTTAAACATGTCCAGGATTACAGAGGAACTCATAAAAAGGGTAATGAGCCCGAATATTAAAATGAGGAATGCAACAGCTTTACGGATCATTTTTTTAATTTAATTAATGTAAGGAGATTATGGATAAGCTTCTCTCCTTTTTGTTTGATATCAAAAGATTTACTGGCAAACCACCATTGCAGCAAGAGGAGCCGAAAACTGCCCATGATGATGTGTACCAGTTCTTCTGCAGGTACTCCGGGAGTGAATGAGCCATCTGCTTGTCCCTTTTTTACGACCTTAACGAGATAAGATTTCTTGATATCCATGATTTGGATTATGGATTCATTTACTACTTTACTGTCTTCCATTAATCCTTCCGAAAAAATGGCAATCAGAAAATGAGGATTCCTTTTAAAAAAACTGAATTGATTGCTCAAAACCGTTTTTAATTGTACAACGGGGTCTTCCGCATTTTGAATAGCCTGTCTTAAGCGCTTATCCATATCTGCAGCCAAATAGCGTAACATGGTAACCAGTATTTCTTCTTTACTGGAGAAGTGCCGATATAAAGCCGATTCCGAAAACCCCATTTTTGAGGCCAGCCTTTTGGTGGTGAGTTGTGCCAAGCCATGTTCTGTAAGAATTTCCCCGGCGGCCGTTATAATTTCTAATTGTCTTTCTTTTAATTCCATTTGTTAATACGTAAAAAAGAGTGGGTTCAAAAATAATTTCCAGGCAACCGGTAACTTTATCCCATTAGGGTAACGGTGCTATCCTTTACATTTATAATAAAGATAGTGAATATTCACAAACGTGCCAAAAGACTTGCTGAATCCATTCTTTTAAGTGGTTTCCCGCAATGGGCAGCGGCTGGCTTTCATTGCCATTCAACTATTCTTCATCTTTATTTTTCATCATCATCAATAAAGAGTAAGCTCCCTTTATTACCATATCAGCTTGTAGCAGGTTTGATCCCCGGGGTAGTATAATTTCAGTATAACCATTCTTGTTTTCACCAGTCATTACTTCTTTCATTTCAAATTGATTTTTACTTTTTTTCATATACACATAATGTTTCGAGTCATACCGAACAACTGCATCATCCGGTAATACGTATGCATTGTTTTGCTGTACCGCAATTTCGGCATTCATGTAAGTGCCGGGTATAAGAATTTTATCATATTGTTCAAAATGACAATGCACCTCAGCGCTGCCTTCATTTGAGATATTCTTACCTATTAAAATAATTTTGCAGGCATATTTTTTCCCGGGCATATTGTTGGTAAAAGCAATAAGGTTTTGCCCGATATTGAGTTTATTTAAATCTCTTTCATACACGGTTAATGCTAAATGAATATCGTCAGGGTTTACTAACTCAAATAATACTTCGGTGGGAGAAACGTACTTGCCAATGTTTACATTCACCTTCGTTACAAAACCATTTATGGGTGAATATATATTTACACTTCTTAAGATATGGTTTTCGCTGAGCTTATTTATATTTATTCCTGCTAATTTTAATTTTTCTGTGAGGGACGTGAGTAATACCAAATGAGCCTTGTAATCTGCATGGGCAAGTTGGTACACTTTATCACTGCCCGCCTGGTTTGTACTTAATAGTTTTTGGCGCTCATATTCATTTTTAAGATAGCTAAGCCTGGCTTTTGCAGTAAGATAATCTTGTTGTAGCTGGATGTATTGCTGGTCTTCAATAATGGCGATTACTTCCCCTTTACTGACATGCATGCCTGGTAAAAGTCTGGTAGATTTTAAATAACCGCCCAGGGGCACACTGATAGATACCATGTTTTGAGGGGGTACATCAATTTTTCCATTTACTTTTATGATAGAAGACATGTCTTTTTGTTCTAATTTTCCAATACTTATTTCAGCATTTTTTATTTGTGCATCAGTAAGCGTTACTACATTTGGATCATTAGGAAGAGTATTGGTATTTACCTCCTCGGTTTTTCTGCCACAGGATACTGATAACACGAGGAGAAGGATGAATATATGTTTCATAAATATTTTATTTTTGGAGTAAATAATTTAATTGGATGGTGATGTTATTGAGCATTTTTACTGCTTCTATATAATCATTTTTAATGCTTATGGCGGGGTTTACCACCTGCACCCATTCTAAATAGTTGATGTTCCCTGCATTCAATTGAAGGTTGGCAGTAGTTGTTAAAAGGTCGGCATTTTTTAATGCCTTCGTTTCAAAATAGGCTACCGCCTGTAACGATTTTTGGTATTGTACCAGCAGGGATTGATAATGTGATTCCAGGCTTTGTAATTCAGTATAAAAATTATTTTCAGCAATTTGCTTACCCAGTTTTGCACTGCTTATTTTAGATTTTTGGGCCTTTGTAAAAATAGGAATGCCAATTCCCAACTGTACCGTGCTAAACCGGTGTGAAGCGGTATAGTTTTTATTATCTGCTCCCGTACCTTGTATACTGGTATTGTTCAGGCCAATTGAAAGGTCCGGTAGTAATTTGCTTTTTTCCAAAGCTACCCGGGCTTCTGCCAGTTGCTTTTGTTGCGCTGCCAGTTGCATCAGGGGGTGGGCTTCTAATAAAACGGAATCCTGGGGAGATAGGAGTGTGGCCTTTATTTCTTTCTGATCGAATGTAAAAAGGCGGGTACTGTTCAGCAACAATTGAAATTGTAATTGTAAGATACTGGAGTCTTCCCGGAGTTGTGAGCGTTGCAGGTTTATTTGATCCAGCTGATTCTCGGTACTAAGCTTTTCTAAAATATGGGTTTCCCCTGTGGCTAATCTTAAATCTACTTTCTTAGATAAATCAGTATATAAACTATCACTAAATTGAAGCAATAATTTCTTTTGTTCTATGTATTGCATATTATAAAAAACTTCAGCAACTTGTTTTTTAAGCATACGCTCTTTTACAGAAACATCCAGCAGGCTCGATTGCCATTCTAAAGTTTGCAGTTCTTTTTGTTTTGCATACACTGTTGGAAAACTGAAAGATTGTGTAAGGCCAAATTTTGTATCGGTATAGCTGCTATTAATTTGCCCGACTTCACCAAATAAAGTGGCCTGGGGTATGGTGGCTGCGCTGCGGATAAGCAATTGCTGATACCGTGCCTTTACCTGCTCGTTCTTTACCTGTGCATTATTTTTTATGGCCGTATCAATGGCTGCTTTTAAGCTAATAGGTGTTTGCGCATTCGTATGATGCGGGATACTAAAAAATAAAATTGTTAAGAGGAGTAATGTGGGCGTATGCATTTTTGGTGCTTTATTTTTTTTACGTAAACCGGTTTCAAAAGTCATGTACAATACAGGCAATACAAATAGGGTTAAGAATGTGGCCAGTAATAAACCGCCTATTACAACAGTAGCGAGTGGCCTTTGCACTTCGGCCCCGGCTCCATTGCTTAATGCCATAGGTAAGAATCCTAATGATGCAACGAATGCGGTCATTAAAACCGGCCTTAATCTTACTTTAGTACCCATGAGTACAATTCTTTTTACATCTGTTAATCCTTCCATTTTTAAACGGTTAAATTCAGCAATTAATACAATTCCATTTAACACGGCTACTCCAAACAGGGCGATAAAACCAACGCCTGCACTAATACTAAAGGGTAAGCCCCGGGCGGCTAATAAAAAAATACCGCCAATAGCAGATAATGGAATGGCAGAATAAATAAGCAATCCCTGCCGGATAGATTTAAATGCGAAATAAAGAAAAATAAATATGAGCAGTAATGAAACAGGAACCGCAATCAGTAATCTTTTTTTGGCAGCATTCATGTTTTCAAAAGCGCCTCCAAAAGTAATATAGTACCCGGCAGAAAACTTTAATTTTGTATTCACTTTTTCCTGTAATTCATTTACAATACTTTGCACATCCCTGCCCCGTACATTAAATCCTACAATGATTCTTCTTTTTGCATCTTCTCTCTGTATTTGATTGGGGCCATCTTTTATTTGCACGTCGGCAAGTTGGTATAATGGAATTTGTGTACCCATAGGCGTAGGGATAAGCATATTTTGTATGTCTTTAATATCTTTTTTTTGTTCCCCTTGCAGCCGGACCACTATATCAAAATGTCTTTCTCCCTCATACAGGGCTCCGGCAGTTTGCCCGGCAAATGCAGTATTAATAACATGATTAATTGTGGCGATATCCAGGTTGTACTGGGCAATTGTATTTCTATTATAGTTAATTAATATTTGGGGCAATCCGGATACCGTTTCAATATATAAATTCTGTGCGCCTTTCACGGTATTAATAATGCTTCCCAGTTTGTTGGCATAAGCAGCCAGGCTATCTAAATCTTCGCCATATATTTTGCATACTACATCCTGCCTTGCACCCGTCATGAGTTCATTAAATCTCATTTGTACCGGAAATTGAAACCCCGCCGTTAAACCGGGTATTTCTTTAAGTGCCTGCCCCATTTTTTCACTTAATTCATTAAACGATTTTGCCGACTTCCATTCTTTTTTGGGTTTTAAAATTACCATCATATCACTTGCTTCCATGGGCATGGGATCGGTTGGCACTTCTCCACTTCCTATTTTTGTTACTACTTTTTCTACTTCAGGGAATCGTTCTTTTAATATCCGGGCTGCTTTTTGGGTCATGCTGACGGTGGTATGTAAATTACTTCCTGTGAGCACCCTGGTATCTACCGCAAAATCTCCCTCTTCTAAAGCAGGGATAAATTCTCCACCCAGTGATTGTAAAACCAGGAGAGCGCATAAGAAGAGCCCCACTACGGAGGCTATCACCGTTTTTGGAAAGTTTACCACTTTGGTTAATGCAGCCTGGTATCCCTTTTCTAATTTCGCCATCATCCTGTCTGATAGATTTTGCTTATGTTTTATTTTTTTACTTAAGAAAAGTGCGCTCATCATGGGAATGTAAGTGAGTGAAAGGATAAATGCGCCCACTAAAGCAAATGCCACTGTTTGTGCCATGGGTTTAAACATTTTACCTTCTATACCTTGTAAGGTGAATATGGGTAAATACACTACCAGTATGATGATTTGGCCAAAAACTGAGCTCTTCATCATTTTAGTGGCTGAAAATTTTACTTCTTCATCCATTTGTTGCTGGTTTAAAAAACTGACTTTATTAAAATGATTGCTATGACCAATGCGATGCATTACAGCTTCAACAATTATTACGGCGCCATCTACTATCAATCCAAAATCCAGTGCACCCAGGCTCATCAGGTTGCCACTCACGCCAAACTGGTTCATCATAATTACTGCGAATAACATGGCTAACGGAATTACAGAAGCCACCAGTAAGCCTGCCCTCAGGTTTCCCAGGAAAATAACGAGCACAAACACTACGATTAAAGCCCCTTCCATTAAATTGGTTTCAACCGTATGCAAAGCATTATTTACCATTTTTGTCCTATCTAAAAAGGGTTCAATGATCACCCCTTCGGGCAATGTTTTTTGAATTTGGGCAATACGCTCTTTCACTTTTTTTATTACTTCATTACTATTTGCACCTTTTAGCATCATTACTACAGCGCCGGCTACCTCACCCTGGTCATTATACGTCATAGTACCATACCGTATCGCATGACTTATTTTTACTTCGGCAACGTCTCTTATAAATAAAGGGGTTCCTGATGCCGTATTTTTTATAGCAACCTGCTGAATGTCTTCAATATTGCCAAGAAGCCCTTCGCTCCTGATAAATAAGGCAGTTGGCCCTTTTTCTATGTATGCGCCACCTGTATTTTGATTATTATTTTCCAGGGCATTAAAAATATCGGTGATGCTAATATTGTGCGACAAAAGTTTATTGGGATCTGCCTCTATGGAATATTGTTTTAATTTTCCTCCATAACTGCTCACTTCTGCTACACCATACACACCCAGCAATTGCCTGCGAACAATCCAATCCTGTATGGTTCTTAATTCGGTTTCGTCGTATTTACCTTCATATCCTTTTTTAGGCCTTACTACGTATTGATAAATTTCACCCAAACCGGTACTTACGGGTCCCAAAGCGGGAACTCCAATACCCGGAGGTATTTGAGATTGTATTTGTTGCAGCCTTTCAGCTACCTGCTGCCTCGCCCAGTACACATCGGTCGCATCATCAAAAACAATGGTTACTAATGACAGACCAAACCGGGAAAAACTTCTTATTTCTTTTAATCCCGAAATATTATTATTCGCCTGCTCTATGGGAAAGGTGATTAATCGCTCAATATCAGTTGCCCCAAATGAGGGCGCCATGGTAATAACTTGCACCTGGTTATTGGTAATATCGGGTACGGCATCAATGGGTAATTTCGTTAACTCGTAACTGCCAAAGCCAATGAGGCCAAAAATGAATAATGAAATGATGAGTTTATTCTGAACTGAAAATGCTATTATTTTAGTAAGCATAACTTAAATATTATGTATTATGAAAATCATTACCAAACTGCCGTATGTTAATGATTATTGAAAGGGAATGTAACTACAGCCCAATGAGGTTACAAGGCAACACGATTGTAATGGCTACAGTTTTGTATGCTTATGATAATTTGGGAGGTTGCCAGATATCAGCAAGGTAGGGGGAATACGTAAATGAATTTTTGGAACTGGCCCTTTTGGTTTTTAAAACCACTTCTTTTAAAAGAGGTATTTTTACAATATGGGGTATAGGGGCAACCGGTAGAATGGTATTGATATTAACACAGGCTTTAAAGGGTAATTGCATATCCCTGTCATAATCCTTATCAGGGGGAGAACCATGTAAATAATGCATGGCTAAAAAATCAACAAATGAAATGGTTTTATCAACTTGCTTATGTTCTGCAAAATGATAGAAGATCACCGGCAATTTCAATAATTGATGGGCTTCTGTTGCCGATAACAAATAAATGGAAAGTAATGATATGGTGATTAATTTCTTCAATATCTCTTCTGATTTGGTTTTATTTATGCTGTATTCTCCCGGGATTTTTCAGCTACCAAAAGGGTTTCTTCTATATATTTTTTAAATACATGCTTTGGTAAAGCACCGGGCTGCATCACCGGTTCTCCATCTGCTCCTATAAAAAGCAGGGTAGGGATACTTTGGATTCCAAAAACAGCCGATAATTCCTGTTCCACATCAGTATTTACTTTGTAAATGAGTAATTGGCCTTCGTATTCCCGGGAAAGTTCTTCTAATATGGGAGCTACCATTTTACAAGGCCCGCACCAGTCAGCATAAAAATCAATAATGGCGGGTAAATGGCCCTGGTATTTCCAGTCTTTTTCAGTTTCGTAGTTAAATATTTTTTCTTTAAAACCAGCGGTTGTAAGGGGTATGGTTGCCATAATCAGTATTTTTATAAGTAACAAAAGTAAATATACAGGTGCATGGTATTTGTGACTTTTGTTACCCAGTGTTTCATTAAAATTTAATGATCATTTACTCATGTTTATCGTCGGCACCCGGCCTGCACTTTTCCATAATTTCATGAAAAATTTCGTGCGCTTCTGTAATCATTTTTTTTAATTGCATATCATCTTTCTTCTTTTTAACGGCAACTTGAATGGCGCTGCATTGTTTTACTAATTTTTTTAATGTTGCTGTAGTAAGGGTTGTATTGTATCCTGCGGGAATTTCGGCAGCACGCCATGCCCGGGCAGCTTTCAGGAGGTTCTCTGCATTTTCTTTTAAGGGCTGTAAATTATTCTCTTCTGAGGGATGAAAAGTTTTACTCATTACAGCATGAAAATCCTGCATCTCTTTCCAGTCTGCTTGTTTTTGAGAAAATGAAAAACTGGCAGCCAGCATGAAAATGGCCGAAAGAATGAATTTTTGCATTTTTATTTAGTTTAAATGAATGTACAGGGGTTCAATAAAATTGGAAGTTCAAATATATCCATTCATTGCTTAATAAAGAATGATTATCATCAGGTTTTATGATGATTTGAGTATACCTATACACTTTAAGTTACGATGGGCTCCCCGGCATTTACCCATTCCTGTATACTCCCGGAAAAATTAGCTATATTTTTAAATCCGTTTTTCAATAATAATGAATAGCCAATAGATGACCTGTCGCCACTTTGGCAATAAATGATTACGTTTTTGTTTTTATTTATTTTTTGAAGGTTGTCAACCAGGGTTCCTACAAATACATTTTCGGCATTGGCAATATGCCCGGCATTATATTCGGCTGCACCTCTCAGGTCAATTAATTGTACATTGTTATGGGCTAATAGTTCCCTGGTTTCCTGTAAACTCAATATGTTGGCTTTTTCTAAAGCGCCCCCTGCTTCTGTCCAGGTTTGGGTAGATGAAACATAGCCATAAATATGATCTAAACCTATACGCATGAGTTTCCGGGTAAGATCATTCAATTGATCTTCGGGTGCTAAAATAATAAAGGGTTCATCATATTTTAATAACCAACCGGCCCAGGTAGCAAATGAATTATTTCCCTGGATGTTTATGCTGCCCGGTATAAAGCCTCCTGCAAATTCTGTTTTCGGGCGGGCATCAATTAATTTTATTCCTTTTAACAGTGCTTCTTTTAATTCGGCTGCGGCTATTTTTCTTAATACCGGAATTTCGGTGAGCAGGGGGCGATCTACCTTATTGAGGTGTTTCATCATAGCGAAATAAGCAGGTGGCTCAGGTTGATCTTCCAGCAAGTATTTTACAAACCCTTTTTCATTATTTGCATATTGAAAAGCCCAGTTCCTTTCTTTTTCATAACCTACGGTGGTGCTGGGTACTGCACCTAATGCCTTGCCACAAGCACTTCCTGCTCCATGGCCGGGCCATACTTGTACATAATCCGGTAAGGCATTAAATTTTTGAAGTGAGCGATACATCTGTTTGGCGCCTTCATCTGCCGTACCTGCAATACCGGCTGCTTTTTCAAGCAAGTCGGGCCTGCCTACATCACCTACAAAAACAAAATCTCCGGTAAACAACATAACCGGTTTATTACTTGCAGGATTATCGGTAAGTAAAAAACTGATACTTTCCGGTGTGTGGCCTGGCGTATGTAAAATTTCAAAACTCAGGTTGCCAACTTGTATCTTATCTCCATCTTTCAGACCCTGGTGCGGAAATTCATATTGCCAGCCGGGTCCGCCTTCATTACTTAAATATAATTTGGCGTCGGTAAGTTTTGCCAGTTCCCGGGAACCGGTTAAAAAATCGGCATGAATATGCGTTTCAAAAATATGCGTAATCTGCATGTTATTGGCTTTTGCAATTTCAAGATAAGTATCAATATCCCGCTTTGCATCAATTACAGCAGCCACACCGGCTTTTTGGCATCCTATAAAATAACTGGCCTGGGCAAGGCTCTTGTCGTAAATATGCTGAAATAACATGCTGTTACAATTTTAAGTTTTAAAATTAAATACAAATATCCTATAAATGTTTTCCATTTGCGTAACTTTTGTTTCATTCTGGTGGCTAAGGGGTTTCAGGATATTTATAGTGAAAGAGGTTACTAAATATTTGTATGCCTAATAAAAAAGCCATCTATTAATAGACAGCTCTCTGATCTCAATAAAATTGAGTTTCGTTTTCTTATTAAACCGGGTAAGTATTTGTTTTAGTTTTAAGTAACAGATTTTATTACAGGAAATCTTTCTTATAGAAAAATGGGATGAGCAGCATAAAACACAATCCCGAAATAAGGATGATGCCGCCAAGTAGCTCCCTGAATTCAATATTTACAATAGGATTGGTGGTCCGGTTTGCATGTATGGCCAATAAAATTAAACCCCCGGTAATTAAAACAGCGAATAAGCGGAAGAGTATATTGGCAGGTTTAAGATAATGATGAAAATAATAATAGATGACGCCGGTAATAAGGCCAATTAATACTACAAAAAAACTGAGGGTAGATACGTTGATAAGCTCAGATAAAAAGTAACTGGATGATAACCTGAAAAAGGCATCATAAGCCAGGCACAATACATTGGCCAATATTCCGACAAATAAACCTACCATAATGCTTCTTGAAAATTCGGTGTGATGAGATTCGTAGTCCATGATCTTGCGTTTTAAATTTTACTTGGGTAATTTTTTTAAATACAATTACAAAGCAAGTGCCTGTTTTATTTATTATTTTTATTTTAGATAAATAATCAATACACAATTAAAAAGTTGATCGGTAAAGAAAAATTCATAACACACGGTATTCCCATGAACTCCCGTTTTTGTGTAATGTTTTGCCCAATTCCATATTTTCTGCTTCCTGTATTTGTTTATCCCCAATCATTTTCAATGAATAGGGGGCTTTTCATATTGGCTTAGTTACTGTGGTAAAAGAAAAAAAGTATAAATGATGAAAAAGAAATTCAAAACAGGAGATCAGGTATCATGGGATTCAGAAGCAGGCCTTGTAAGCGGAAAAATTATAAAAGTGCACAAAAAGGATTTTAGTTATAAGGGATATACCCATCATGCCACGGCTGATGATCCTCAATATGAAATTAAGAGTGATATATCCGATCATATTGCAGCGCATAAAGGCGCTGTGCTGCACCATGTAAAAAAATAAATGATCAGGCCACTTTCAGTAAGCTTAATTTGCTATTATTGAAATGCCTTTGTGCATATTCTAATGTAACTTCAAAAGATTTTATTTTTTGGCTTGGCAGTTCAAACATCGCATCGGTAAGGATACTTTCGCAAATACTGCGTAAGCCTCTTGCGCCCAGTTTATATTCCAAAGCTTTACTTACCATAAAATCCAATACTTCAGGTTCAAAGCTCAGTGAAATGCCTTCCAGTTCAAATAAACGGGTAAATTGTTTAATAAGCGAATTTTTAGGTTCAGTAAGAATGCTGCGCAAAGTAGCTTCATCTAAAGAATTCAAGTACGTTACAACCGGGAGGCGCCCCAGCAATTCGGGAATGAGTCCAAAGTTTTTAAGATCTACGGCATTAATAAATTGCAGTATATTATTTTCCCTGTATTCCTGTTCTTCTTTATTTACGTTAAATCCAATGGAATGGGTATTCACCCTGCGGGCTATTATTTTATCAATACCGGCAAAAGCGCCACCACAAATGAATAAGATATTCTGGGTATTAACTTTTATAAGTTTTTGCTCAGGATGCTTACGACCTCCCTGGGGTGGCACGAGTACTTCTGTACCTTCCAGTAATTTTAGTAATCCTTGTTGTACCCCTTCCCCGCTTACATCCCGGGTAATAGAGGGGTTGTCGCTTTTACGGCCTATTTTATCAATTTCATCTATAAAAACAATTCCTCTTTCGGCAGCTTGTACATCGTAATTACAGGATTGTAACAAGCGGGTAAGCATACTCTCTACATCTTCTCCCACATACCCGGCTTCAGTAAATACTGTGGCATCTACAATGGCAAAAGGAACATTCAGCATGCGGGCAATGGTTTTAGCCAGCAGGGTTTTGCCGGTTCCGGTTTCACCCACCATTATAATATTACTCTTTTCAATCTCTACATCATTTTCCACTTTTTGATTTAGCCGCTTGTAATGATTGTAAACGGCTACAGATAATATCTTTTTGGCATCATCCTGCCCAATAACGTACTCATCTAAAAATTTCTTAATTTCTAAAGGTTTCCTAACTGAAAGCTTAGCATAATTGCTATTGATCAGGCCCTTATTTTCACTGTTAATTCCTAATTCCTGGCCAATGATATCCTGGGCATGCTCTACACAGTTCTCACAAATATGGCCGTCCTGGCCGGCAATAAGGATTTTAACCTCATCCCGGTTTCTGCCACAAAATGAACAGTGTAATTGTTGTTGTCTTGCCATAATGATTCTATGAAGTATGTGGTTTTTATACTACGAACTCCGTCTGCAAAGATACACTTTGAAGCCGAAATGCTGCATTTAAAGCCATTTTTCTACATAGGGCCAAACTTGCGGAGATGAAATTGTACAGTTTGCTTAAGTTGTTTTTTTACAATAGCTCCCATGGTATTACACTTTAAAAAAGCATGGGTATGAAAGTGTTCATTTAGTTGTGCGGCAAGCATTTTTACTTTATAAGTTATTGATAACTCGTCTTTTACCATGGCATTCAGGAGTTCCACCAATTGCCTTCGTTTGCTGTAAACCCGGTAGGCAATACTGGTTCTTTCTTCTTCCTGGTATTGCTGAATAACTTCGGCACTTAAACTTTTTAACACGAGATCTACATATTCATAATTTTCTTTATAAAATTGAGGCAGGTACAGGTTTTTGGCGCCTTCATAAGATTGCTGGTCAAAATCAATAGCCCTAAACCGGTATTGAAAATCTTCAATATCAGGCGTTATTTCTGCCACAAAATTATAGCTGCGCATATCCCCAAGTAACCGGGCAAAACAGCGTTCATTGAATTTTACAAACTCTTTGGCAATACGAATTTTATTATGTTCCGGGTTATGTAAATAGCGTTCAATAAACAAATCTCCGGGTACACCCGCAATATGTTCTTCCACCAATGTGTTTTGATGGTATAAGAAAACGATATAGTTGGGAGATAATAAATGCTCCAGTTCTAAACCATAAATACGGGAAGCATCGGCCACTTTAATATAAAAATGATCATAATTACCATTTATCCGATTTATAATACGAATCCTAAAGGGGATACTATTTCCAAATTCACAAAAATCGATACGTTCCACATCTAAGTGTTTTGAGAAACTGAGGTTTCCTTCTGTTTTCAACACGGCATAGGTTTCTATTAAACTGGCTCTTAAGAATTCCATTTCTTTTAAATCGTAAATGGCCGTTTCCCAGTGGGTGGGTTTGCCGTTCTTATCTTTTAAGGCATCGGAAAACCGGTAGTTTAAGAGGTCTTTGTAATTGATTGGCAAATCCTTATCTCTTCCATATTTTTCCAGGTATTGCTGCAGCCCTTTACTTACCGGAAATATTTCTTTCCGCATTAAGGGGCGGTCTGTTTCCTTACTCAATTTTGCATTTACAATATGAGAAAATTGCATGAAGTAAAGATAACTAACAAATGTTGAAAAGCTGTTCAGAACTGCATTATAAAGAAAGGAGAACAGCATGGCGAATGCAATACTTTTGTTTGGCTGGCAGCAGCCCTTTACCACAAAATGAATTATTGGAACTTAATACAAGTAATATGAAGTATAAAAATATCCTAATCGTAATGATGATGCTTATGGGCAGTGTATTATATGCCCAAAACCAGCAAAACATGGCGCCCTCAAGAATGCTGAAAACAGCTTCTTCGTTAGTAGAGGCGCAACAATACGAAGCGGCAGAATCGTATTATAAAAAGGGATTGGCAGCAGCCATTAAAAATATGGATATTTATTACCAGGCACAGGCTTACGAAGGCCTGGGTAATTTGTACAGCAGGCTTACCCAAAAAAAACAAGCTGCCGCTTCTTATGAAAAAGCCATAAAGCTTTACCGTTCGCAGGGCTTATCGGTAATTGCAGATGTATTGGAATCTTTACTGAAAGGATTACATGGAGAAGGTGAGTTATATGCAGGCGTAGAAGTGGGAGCTAAGGGCATTAAACTAAGTGTAATAGAGTTACAGTTACATAAAGACAGTGAGAATGATTATATTTTAAAAACTGACACGTCCATTAATACTGATGCGGCAGCCCTTTCTTATCAAAGTGAAGTGGAAACCCGGAATGCCATTGCCGTATTTTATCAAATTATAAAAACACGGTATGATATTGCCTATAATAAAATTCATATTGTAATTAGCAGTGGCCTTAAGCAAGACCTGGATAGGTATGGCAAAACCGAATATTTTGCACAGGTGATACGGCCCAAAGAGTTGGATAGCCGCATACGCATAAATTACATTACGCCCCGGCAGGAAGCGGAACTTAGCTTTAGAGGAATTGTACCCCAAAAAAACCGGCTTACTGCCGATCAGTTAGATGTAGGAAGCGGCAATACAAAGGGCGGGTATTTTGATGAATCGAATTCTTTTGTTCCTGTAACTTTTGCATTGGGTACAAAATCTTTTCAGCGATTAATAGAATCAAAAGCACAGGGCAGCCTGGAAGAATTTTTAGAATCGGCAAAAAAAATTATGGATGATAGCCTGGCCCGGCTTATGGTATATGAATTTGCCAATAAAACAGAATTTAAAACCCGGGACGTGGTGTACTTATCAGGCGGTATTGTATGGAGTATTGCTTCGCTTATGTACCCCGAAAAAATAAATGATAATTATGTAGAAATTACCGCAGCCGATATTGCAGCATTCCGTAAAAAAGTATATTCCGATTATATGACACTCATTACACCGGATGTGAGTAAGACACTGGATGCAAAAGATGCAACTACAACACTTCGGAATATTAACCGGGTAATAAAAACCTACGATCAAAAAGCGATGCTGGCAGGCGCTATTTGGTTAGATGAACTGATACAACAGGTAAATACCCGGAACCCCGGTAAAAAATTCATTTATCCCCGCTATGCTTATGTAGGATGGATCAGCGGGTATATTATGGATAAGATTAATAAACAGTATATGACAATGGCTTCTAATTAAAGCCTTTTAGTGTGTGTTTTATAAGTTGAATACTCATAATAAAAAAGCGGAAATCATTTTTCCGCTTTTTTACTTCATTCGGGGTTCATAAAAATTATAATTTATCTATAATGCCATCCACAATACCGTAAGCCACACTTTCTTTCGCATCCATCCAATAATCCCGGTCAAAATCTTTTAATATTTTTTCATAAGTTTTGCCGCAATTTTTTGCTAACAGGCGGGCGCCCATTTCTTTTGTTTTTTGCATTTGCAAGGCCATTATTTCAAGATCGGCGCTGGTGCCCCGCCCACCGCCGCTGGGTTGGTGTATCATTACTTCGCCATGCGGAAAAATAAAGCGGTGTCCTTTTTTGCCCCCGCTTAATAAGATACTGCCCATGCTGGCTGCCATACCCATACAAATGGTACTTACCGGCGAGCTGATCATTTGCATGGTGTCGTAAATAACCATGCCGCTGGTAACTACACCCCCGGGGCTGTTTATATAAAATGAAATTTCTTTCCCGGGGTCGATGGCTTCCAAATATAGTAAGCGGTCGGTAATATCTTTTGCTGTTTTATCTTCTACCGCACCCCATAAAAACACTTTACGTTGTTCTATAAATTTTTTGTCGAAACGCCATCCGCTCAGCATTTTTTCCATTGGGTTTTCTACCTGGGGCATTTCGGGAGATTCTTCTTCTTCTTCAAATCTTTTATTCATATATTTTTATTTGAAAGTCTTTTAAATGATTTTTATTTATTCTCTTTTCGGGGATTGGTGAGCAACACTTCATCTACCAGGCCGTATTCCTTAGCTTCTATAGCGGTAAGCCATTTATCCCGGTCGCAATCTTTTTCAACTTTTTCTATTGTTTGCCCGCTATGGAATGCAATGATTTCGTAGAGTTCTTTTTTAAGTTTGCGAATTTCATTTACGGTGATCTCAATATCCGATGCCTGCCCGCCGGCTCCGGCGCTGGGTTGGTGCATCATAATACGGCTATGTTTTAATGCGGTACGTTTTCCTTTGGTACCGGCACACATCAGTACCTGTGCCATACTGGCGGCCATGCCTGTACAAATAGTTGCCACATCGGGGGTAATGAACTGCATGGTGTCGTACATACCCAAACCCGCATGAACACTGCCTCCCGGGCTATTAATATACATTTGTATATCCCGTGTACGGTCTGTACTTTCTAAGAAAAGCAATTGTGCCGTTACTATATTTGCCACTTCATCACTTATCGGGTATCCTAAAAATATAATCCGGTCCATCATCAGCCGGCTATATACATCCATTACAGCTACATTCATGGGGCGCTCTTCAATAATATTGGGTGTGAGCCCCGTTACCAGGTATGGGTTTGCGTGGGCAAGAGAACTGTTCTTTTTTGAATAATCATTCAATAAGTTACTGCTAATGCCTTTATGTTTTATGGCATATTTTTCAAACTCTTTTTCAAAATCCATTATTGTTATTTATAGTTATGATGAAATATTTTATTGAACTGGCGATGGTTTTTTATTTTTTATAAAACTAGTGGATCTAATCATTTCTCCGTCCCAAAAATATCATTACATATTGAAATAGCATGGCTAAACTTGCCAGGGCGGCTACCACATAGGTTAAGGCAGCCCATTTTAAGGCATCTTTGGCGCCGTCATATTCGGGCGTGGTAGTAATATGGGCTTGATTGAGCCAGGCCAGGGCACGGTTCGAAGCATCAAATTCTACCGGTAAGGTAATTAATGTAAATAAAGTAGTAACAGCAAACAGTATAATACCTATTAATAAAACAGTGGGGCTGCCATGGCCGAAACCCAGTATACCCAGCCCTATTAAAATAATCCATTGGCTAAGTTTACTGCTGATATTTACAGCCGGAACCAGTTTGCTTCTTAGCGTAAGCATGGAATAAGCCTTAGCATGTTGTACTGCATGGCCACATTCATGCGCCGCTACAGCCGCAGCTGCTACCGAGCGGCCTGCATACACATCCGGGCTTAGGTTTACGGTTTTATTGGCGGGGTTATAATGATCGGTTAGCTGGCCTTCTACTGCCGTGATCTTTACATCGTAAATGCCATTATCATTAAGCATTTTCCGGGCAATATCGGCGCCACTCATTCCGCTGCTGGTGGGCATCTTACTATATAAAGCAAATTTACCTTTTAACCTGCTTTGAACCCACATACCCAACCCCATAAAAATTAAGGATACAATTAAAATTCCTGGCGTCATTTTTTTACATTATTTATCCGTAAACATACAAAAAGTATTCCTTTGAAACCCGACTGCCATTTTAGCAAAAACCAAAATGATGAATATATAATAAACAGGCATAAGGCTTGCAGTAAATAAAAAATAAATGTATATGTAATAATCCTAAAACCTTATACGTTTATGCGTAATCATATTATAAATCATTAAAACAAAAAGAATGAAAAAAGTATTAGGACTTGCTGCCATAGTAGCTTTATTAGCTTCTTGTGCAGGAAATGAAACGAAAACCGAAACAACCCCAATGGATACAATGGTTAGTACCACCCCTGCGGATACCCTGGTTAGCTCTGCTCCCAGCCTTAGCTTTACTGCTACAGAAGGCGATGTGATGTTTAAAGATGGTAAAGTAATGCAGTATCAAAATGGCGCCTGGGTAGCCACTACAAAAGATGTTGTGCTGGAAGACGGAACCGTAATTACCCTGAAGGGAGAAGTGAAAAACAAAGAGGGGAAAACCATTTCTTTACAAGAAGGAGAAGCAGTAAATAAGGCAGGTGCATTTTTTGATAAAGCAGGAAACGCAGTTTCAAATGCATGGGATGCTACCAAAGAAGGAGTAAAAGATGCTGCCGGAGCGGTAAAAGAAGGCGCCCAAGAGGCTGCCGGTGCTATTAAAGATGCTTCAAAAAAAGTGGGTGATAAAGCAAAGGAAGTAGTTCAGTAAAAAGTATAAAAATGGGAATATAGCCCGCCCTTCACCGGGGTGGGCTATTATTTTATAAGATTGCTGATGATGCTTATACATAGGGCAATTACAAAGGTATTTAGCAGGAAAGCCAATAATCCGTGCAGCAATACAAGCCGTCTGAATTTTTTTTCCCGGATAGCTACATCAGAAACCTGGAACGTACAGCCTATTACAAAAGAAAAATAGGCAAAGTCTAAATAATCCGGTTCTTCATCACCGGGAAAATCAAGCCCTTTTTTACTGTTAGGCGAATAAAAAAGATGCGCATAATGAAAAGTAAAAAAAGTATGCACCAGTGCCCAGGAAAGCATGCTGCCCAGGATCGCCAAAAGGGTTAATATAATTTTATTGATGGAGGTAATGTCTGCTTTTAACATCAGCAGAACAATCCATAGGCCTGCTGCAGAAAAAAGTAAAACCATTACAAAAACAAAACCGGTAGTACCATCTTCAGTTGCCGCTTTTCTTTTTAAATGAGATAGAGGTAATGATAAAATCAAATACCAGTTTACCAGTAAATAAGTAAAGGCAAAACCATTCCAGGTAATAAGTGCCGTGAGATAAAAAGGCAAATGTCTTGATATGAAATAAACAATACATGCAACCATTACCCCAAGTAAAAGCCTTTGCAGCGGAACCAGGTTTTGAACAGCTTTTAATCTTAGATTTGCCATAACAGGTTTTAATACATGACCCAACCCTCGTTTTAAAAATATTTTTTACCCCGGCTTAGCTCCATTCTTTCTCTTCTTTTACTTTCTTTTTATCAACCCGGGCTGTAATAATCACACTTAATTCATATAATAATAATAAGGGAAAAGAGACAATTGCCTGGCTCGTCCAATCCGGGGAGGGCGTAATTACAGCAGCTACAATTAAAATAATAACGACTGCATATTTGCGGTAGCGGCGCATAAAAGCGGCATTAATTAATCCAATCTTTGCCAGTACAAATGCTAAAACGGGCAATTCAAATGCAATTCCGCATCCCAATATGATATTGGTAAGTGTTTCAATATAATCATCCAGTGTGGGTAAATACTTATAAGTAGAGGCAGAGCCTAATTTAAAGTTTGCTAAGAAATTGAAAGTAAAAGGTGCCAGAAGGTAATATCCAAAAGCGGCGCCTGAAAAGAAACAAAGAGATACCCAAAAAATGCTTCCCCTGGCACTTTTAATTTCTTTGGGTGATAAGGCAGGTTTAATGAAACGCCATAATTCCCAAAATAAATAAGGGAAAGCCAATACAATGCCGCCTACCATGGCAATATTTAATGCACTCATAAACGGGCCGCTCACTGTAATGCCCTGTAATGCGATGTTTACAGGTGGCATGCACAATCCGTCTCCCAGCCCGATCATATGGCCAAATTTGCAGAAATAGATATAGGTTACAAAATCTGATTGTGCCGGGGCATAAATAATCTGGTCATATACAAAATCAATATAAATGAAAATGAGAATGGCAGCCGCCAGCCATACTAATAAGGACCGGGCAATATGCCAGCGTAATTCTTCAAGATGATCTACAAAGCTCATCTCCCCATTCGGGTTCATTTTATTCTTTATTTTTTTAAAGAGGGCTTTCCTCTCTTTTTCGGCGGAGGTATTCACTACATGTTTTTAAAAATGCGAAGTTAAGTAAGCGACTCATGTGATAAAACTTATTTTATTTAGAATAAGTTCAGATCTTATGAGAAGGCTCCTGTAGAAACAGGAGCCGTTTACCAAAACTAACTGCTTATGAGAAAATTTACTATTTATGTAGTATATATATACGAACAAAAGAGATGCCAAGTTTTGGCCTGTCTGTTAAAAATTTGTAAACAAGAAGAATGAATAAATAAGTGGGATAAAATCCGGGTTGTTTTTTTAAACGGTCAGGGCTTTATACAGGTGTGGAATTAGAATTCCTACTGCCTAGAACAGATGCCTGGCTTTTTGATAAAGTTATATATTAAGTACAAAAGTTCAGGATTATTCTTCATGTCCCGAACCGAAGTACAGAAAAGATTATGTGGTTGGTTATAATTCCAATGAGCCACACTTGCATAAAACCCTCGTGTTGGCTGCAGGTTTACCTAAAATGTAAGTCAAAATATTTGTTAGATCCAATTGTGGAAAGTTTAATTTCAATATTATATTGTCCAGCTTTTAATTGAGATTTCTCAGTTCCACAAAAATAGAATTTTGCTGTACTATTCAAAGTATCATTTTGAAGTATCCCAATAAAATCACAATCTGGCATTTGAGTGTCGGTTCTAAAGTGATCAAAACTTATAAACCCAGTTTGCTCATTGTCTGCAATATTTCCAATTTGAATATTGTCTGCTGTTGCACTTTGAATTTCTGAGCCAGTTTTATTAATAAAATTTATTAAAATCCTACTTTCTGAAGAATCCTTCTTACAAGAATTTAGTCCTACTAAACTATTTGCTAAAAGTATAATAAGGAGTAAATGTTTCATAACATTGTATTTTAATGAAGATAAGAAATAAGGTAAAAAACATTGCACAAAGTCAAAAAAACAAATGCAGAATTAAATATTTTCTTTAAAAATGTTGTGGTCAATAAAACTTGCAGCCAACTTAAGGATTTGTGAGCTTTTCGGCATTCTCTGCAAACTGTAATGCATCTATAAATTCTTGTAACTCTCCATTGAGTACGGCATCTAAGTTATAAACGGTAAGCCCTATCCGGTGATCCGTTACTCTGCCCTGCGGAAAATTATAAGTTCTTATTTTAGCGCTCCTGTCTCCCGTACTCACCAGGCTTTTTCTTCTGCGGGCAATTTCTTCTTCCTGTTTTCTCACTTGTTCATCATACAACCTGGTTCGTAGCATCTCCATCGCTTTTTCACGGTTAGCCAATTGGGTACGTTCTGTTTGGCACACTACGGTTACGCCGGTGGGTATATGGGTTAAAAATACTTTTGTTTCTACTTTATTTACGTTTTGGCCACCCGCCCCGCCACTTCGGGCTGTTTCCATTTTTACATCACTGTCTTTTAATTCAAAGTCTACCTCATCGGCTTCGGGCATTACGGCCACAGTTGCTGCACTGGTATGAACCCTGCCACTGGCTTCAGTATCTGGTACTCTTTGTACCCGGTGTACGCCACTCTCAAATTTTAAAATACCATATACATCTTCACCCGTTACTTCTAATTGTACTTCTTTATAGCCCCCTACCGTACCTTCACTTTCACTCAGCAAAGCGGTTTTCCAACCTTGTTTTTCACAATATTTTAAATACATCCTGAACAAATCCCCGGCAAATAAGGATGCTTCATCGCCACCGGTACCTGCCCGTATTTCCAAAATTGCATTCTTTTCATCATAGGGATCCTTAGGAATAAGTAGGTTGCGGAGTTGCTTTTCCAGGTCTGTTTTCTTTTCATCCAGTCCCGGTAATTCTATTTTGGCCATTTCCCTCATTTCATCATCATCCGATTGTAATACTTCTTTATTGAATTCAATATCTTCCAGCAATTTTACATACTCATTTCTTGCATTTACTATCTTCTCAAGGCTGCGATATTCACGGCTTAATGCTGTAAACCGCTTATTATCGCTTACAATTTCGGGGTTGGTAAGGGCAACTGCCAGGTCGTCGAACTTGGCTTTAATGGCATCTAATTTATCTAACATCGTTTATTACAGGCGGGTATTTTTTTTACCGTGTGCAAAGATATTTTCTAATTTCCGAAAATGGTAATCCTTCATTTTTAATTACAGGAATTGAGTATAAAATATTCCCGGATTTGGGTTTTAACCCTGTACCTGTTTCTATTTTAGTAATTTTAATCAAAATTTTATTGATGAGGATAACCCATGCCGGCTTTTTATTTATTACAGGCTTTATTTTATATGGTTGTAATAATCCTAAAAATACAGGAGAAGCGCCTGTCGTAGTGGATACGATTGTGAAAGTAACAGAACCCGTAGTAAATATTCCCCTCACTGATTCCGGTAATTTTTATAAAAGAATGGTGGGAACAGTAGCTGGCAAACCCGTAGTTTTAAATTTGCAAAGAGCCGGCCACCAGTTTTCAGGAATTTATTATTTTACCCAAGTAGGCTCGTTTATTGAACTAGGGCCTGCCTCGCCTGAAAATAAAAAGGCAGGAGATAGTATTGTGCTGGAAGAATTTACATCAGAAAAATTTGATAATCGGAATGAACAGCCATCTTTACCCGGTAAATGGATTTTTACATATGCAGGTCATGCCATAGAAGGTGTATGGGTGGACGCTCATGGCAATAGATATCCCCTTGCTTTAAGAGAACAATACGATCTTACTTCTTACACGTTTAATGTACTTTCTTATTCTGATTCTGCCCGCTTATTCCCGGGGCATAAGAATTCATCGCAGGCTCATACCCGGGAAGATTTTGTGATTCCTGCCGGCAATTATAGTGCAGGCACCTGGCTCAATACCGAAATTATGAAAATGCTGGATGACACGTATAAAAGCACGATGGCGCTTTCTTACGATTCCTTGATAAACCGCATTCACCATTCCTTTTTTACAGATTACCACGAGCAGGGTAAGAACCTGGATGAAAAAGAGGCAGAAAGCTTGACGTACATGAATTATGATTTGGAACAAAACATAAAAATTTACTGGAACGATAAAAGCTACCTGGTGCTAAGCCATTTCGGCTATAGTTATGCCGGTGGCGCTCACGGCAATTATGGAGCAACTTTTTATTGTTATAATGTAGCTGAGAAAAAAAGGATGCGATTGAGCGACATTACCAGTGCCGATACCCTTTTATTACAAAAACTGCTCGAAGAAAATTTTAAAAAAAGAGCAGGCCTGAAGCCCAATGAAAAATTAAATACGATTCTATTTGATAATTTTTTAAAGCCCAATAAGAATTTTTACTTTTCGGGTAATGAACTTATCTTTTCTTATCAGCCTTATGAAATAGCTGCCTATGTATATGGGCAAATTGATATTGGGATCCCATTTACAGATTTGAAAGGTTATTTAAATCCCATTTTTCAAAAAAGAATGGGCCTGCCATAATATGTTTAGAAAATTTAAAGCAGACAGAATTTTTAATGGAGATAATTTTGCCCCGCCACATTCAGTACTTATCACTACTGCAGCAGGTGAAATTATAGATTTATTGCCTGAGGCCGTAGCGGGTACGGATATTGAAGTATTACAAGGCACTTTATGTCCCGGCTTTGTAAATGTGCATTGCCATATAGAACTAAGCCACATGCTTAATAAGATCCCGATGCATACCGGTTTAGTAGATTTTGTAAAAGGAGTAATGCAAAAAAGAGCGGCAACAACCCAGCAGAAGGGGGAAGCAATGGCAGCCGCTGAAAAGCAGTTAAGGGAATCCGGTACGGTAGCTATAGGTGATATCTGTAATACACCCGATAGTATTCCCTTAAAGCGAAACAGCCAATTGTACTGGAAAAACTTTATTGAAATTACCGGCTTTGCGGATGCAGTAGCTAAAAAACGGATGGTAGATATGCAGCCGGTAAAATCAGCATTTGAAGAGTCAGGGCTGCCGGCTACCTTTGTTCCTCATGCCCCTTATTCAGTTTCAAAAACTTTACTGGGAGAAATAGATGCCGTTACTAAAAATGAAATCATATCCATCCATAACCAGGAAACAGGAGCAGAAAATGAATTATTCCGATCTGGTACCGGCGCTTTTATCCAATTTTATCATGAGATGGGGATTGATATTTCTCATTTTATTCCTGCCGGTAAATCCAGCTTTTGCAGTTGGCTACCTTTTTTTAATCATCAGCAAACCATTATTGCAGTTCACAATACGTTTACCAGCCTGCAGGATATACAGGGTTTAACGGCTGCTCAAAAAGAAAAAATATTTTTTTGTATTTGCCCCAATGCGAATTTGTTTATAGAAAATACACTACCGCCTATTGAAATGTTCTTATCTGAAAATATGCAATTGGTAATAGGTACCGATAGCCTCGCAAGCAACCACACATTAAATATGTATGAAGAAATAAAAACCTTACAAAAATATTTTCCTGGAATTGAGGAAGAATATATTTTACGCTGGGCAACCAGTGGGGGCGCTTCTGCATTGGGTTTGTCAGATCAATTGGGAAGTTTTGAAAAAAAGAAATTTCCCGGGCTGGTTATTTTACATAATGGCGAAAGCAAAAGAGTGATTTAAGAAATCATATCCTGGCATCATTCATTTTTTTAATTGAGTGTATGCTTTTTTAAATTTTTACCTTTGCAGAAATTAAGAAATTAAATTCAATATTTATGGGTCTCCATTTGCCCCGGTAGTCCATCATCCATGTAGTTGGCTCTTTTTTTAAATGGCTCTGGTAGCCTTCTGTTTTATGAATATAAATTACGGGTTTATAATACGTGTTTTTTTGTTTTTTACCCCTTGTTTTGTATTGAATATTTTTCTCATTATAAGGGATAAACAACCATTCAATAGCTACAAAAAAATCTTTTTCGGGAATTATGATATTATATTTTTCTAAGTTTAGCCTTACATATTTCTTCGCTGATTTTATTTCAATAATAGCATCCACCAGGTCAGCGGAGGGCATTCCTGATAAAGTGTCCTTATTATAAATCCTGATTCTGAAACGGGAATTTTCATCACGCTTACAGATATTAATTTCGCTTAACAAGCTGTTTGTTTCGGGCGTTTTAAAATGTTGGGCTATTTGGAAAACGGCACCCGCAGAGGCATAGTCATTCTTACCGCAATCATTATAATCATTCAGGATTACGGATTTTGTATAATGGTTTTTTAGAGTGATGGGATTACATACCAATGGCTTTTCTGCAATTTCAAAAACATGATTTGCCGGTAATTGGTTTACAGGAAACTGGGTTGTTTCAAATCCTACGCATGAAATAATTAATGTATCATTCGGGTTTAAATCAGAAACCAATACAAACGCCCCGTCTTCATTGGCATTTATCCCTGTATTTTCTTTTACCAGGCCCACCGATGCATATGGAATCTTTTCTTTTGATTGCTTGTTAATAATATTTCCTTTATATACAACCTGGCCGTAGGTAATACAAGGGAAAAAGAGGAATAAAAATATTTTCATTAGGAGGCGGATTTATTTTTATATCATTTTTGGCAACCTTCGTACATGATATAAGGTTCGAAAGTTTATTTATACCCCGGGTTTTTCTTTCATTTACTAAAATATTTCCCCATCTTTTTTAGGATAAAATAAAGAAGTAGCAATACCAAACCTGCCATTACTATGGGGATAATAAAAGATAATATAGATACAGTGGCCGCAGCGCCATTTTCACCCGTCGTAACAATGGGGTTTGCAGTACCCGCTGTACCGGCACTGGAGCCGAGCCTAAGCATACCCATGGCCGCATGTATTAGCCCGGCAGCGCCCCCGCCGGCTACTAAACCAAGTCCCCATTTAAGGGGTTCAGCCATTTGGTCACTCATTACAGAAGTACTCACCAGGGTGCCGGCGCCTATCGCTAAGGGAAGTGCAATTTTATCTAATAAATTATCTAAAAAGGGAACATAGTAGGCTACAATTTCAGCAACAGTTGCGGTACTTAAAATTGCAAATGCAGTCCAGCTTCCCATCCATTGAAAGCTATCTGAAAAATGATACCAGCCCAGCAGGGAAGCAATATTACCCACCAGCATGGGTAAAAAAATACGAAACCCGGTTGCAGCTGCAATTCCCAGGCCTACACAGATGGATAAAAAAATTTCCAAGTAAGTTCTTTTTATGGGTATTAAAGTTAACCGAATTTATTGGATTCATTTTAATGCCTTCTTTTTATTTGCCAGGGCATCACTCAAGTACTTCTTGTATTACCGGTAATGTTTTTAAATTTCCAAAATCCTGGATGTGCAATTGATAATAGCTTACATAACGGGATAGCAAAAATCTTCTCATTTGTTTGTTAAGCTTAATATCAGCCAGTTCATGGGGTTGCATGATTCTTAATAATTCGGCTGTAATTCGGGCATACTCATGTTCTATATAATGGGCATGTTGCGGTACCGTGGCAACAAAACGCCCTTCCTGCAGGTCTAATATTTCTCTTTTACCGGGCATGTAATCATCCTGCAGCCGTAAACCCGAAAAGTGGGGTAGCTGTAAAATAAAATACAAAGGAAAATTTGCCGCCACACCCGGCGGGGCATCATCCAGTTGTTGTAAGGCATCTTCGCAAAAATAAAACAGGTCAGTATTTTGTTCAGGCTGCTTGAGGGTTTTATGCAAAACTTCAATCATAAATAAAGCAATGCTGTTTTTCACCACATCCGATAAAATGTGCCGGTATAAGAATGCCCAGTTAGATTCTTTAATACGGTTCATGGCTTTTTGCTCCTGGTGATATACCTGCATTTCTAACAGGGCTGATGGTTGAAACAGAATTGCCTTCGCCGCTGTTTTTTTTGCCGAACGGGCTGCATTTACCATATAAGTTTGTATGCCGAATAGTTCGGTAAAGGCAGTAACTACAAGGCTTGTGTCGCCATACCGGATACTGCGTAATATGATGCCTTTTGTTTTATAAATCATAGTATAACGATGCATTTATGCCGCCACCAGTTGATGTTTTTAATAAAAATACCGCTTAAATAATCTTTCTTTGCAAAATTAAACAGTGTTTAGCTTTATATGTGGCAACGTTTGGCAAAGCTGGTTATTAAAAACCGGCTTCTTCTTATTATTATACTCAGTATGCTTACCGGAATAATGGGTTATTTTGCCAGCCAGGTAAAACTAAGCTATGAATTTGCCAAAGCAATTCCATCCGGCAATTCTAAATACCAGGACTACCAGGCGTTCAGGAAACAATTCGGAGATGATGGAAATATCCTGGTAGTTGGTATTCAAAGCAACAATCTTTTTAATTTAAAAAATTTTACCGCCTACAGCCATTTACAGCAGCAATTAAAAAAAGTGCCCGATGTAGCAGATGTAATGAGTTTGCCATCGGCAGTGAACCTGGTAAAGAATGAAGAAACCGACAAGTTAGATGCCGTTAAAATATTTAGCCCAGCCATTCAATCCCAGGCGCAATTAGATTCTGCCCGGTTAGTTTTTGAAAATCTTCCTTTCTATCGCTCCTTATTATATAACCCCGCTACCCATGCCTATTTAATGGCTGTGCGTATCAATAAAGATTCCCTCAATTCTCCCAAAAGAACCCAAATTGTAAATAACATTACAGCCGCCACTCACTTATTTGAAAAGAAAACAGGAATACAAACTTATATAAGTGGGTTGCCTTTAATTCGTACGGCAGTTTCTGACCGTATTCAAAAAGAAATGCGATTTTTCCTTATCGCTTCATTACTATTAAGTGCCTGTATACTTTTATTGTTTTTCAGATCGGGTAGTACCACACTCCTGTCTTTACTGGTGGTTATCATAGGCGTTATTTGGACGGTGGGCCTTATGTATTTATTTGGATTTAAAATTTCTTTATTAACGGCATTAGCGCCTCCGCTGGTCGTTGTAATTGGCGTTCCCAATTGCATTTATTTTATTAATAAATACCATACCCTTTATTTACAGGAGCATCATAAAGAAAAGGCCCTTGTAGGTATGGTAAGTAAAATGGGAGTGGTTACTTTCTTTTGTAACCTCACGGCAGCCATTGGTTTTGGGGTATTTGCATTTACACAAAGCGCCATCTTAAAAGAATTTGGCATTATTGCAGGGTTAAGCATTATGATGGTATTTGTTATTTCATTTATCCTGCTTCCTTCCGTTTTAAGTTATTTGCCTGCGCCCAGGTCGCCCCAATTAAAATATTTACATAGTCACTGGATAACATCGGTGTTACAAAAAATTGAAAACCTGGTTTTAAACCATCGCAGGCTTGTATTGGGAATTACGGCATTGTTGGTTTTGTTTTCCCTGCTTGGGATGTTGCGATTGAAAGGAGTAGGATATATAGTAGATGATTTGCCACAAACGGATAAAATATATACAGACCTTAAATTTTTTGAAAATAACTTTAAAGGTGTAATGCCGCTGGAAATTGTGGTATCTACAAAAAAACCACATGGTATTACCGGCTCCAGGGCGCTCGGAATTTTTCAAAAAGTAGATTCACTGGCTCAGTATATTGCAGCACAGCCACAAATGAACAGGCCATTAAGCCTGGCAGAAGGATTAAAATTTGCCAAACAGGCTTTTTATGAAGGAGATTCAGCAAATTATATGTTACCGAATGCATTTGATGGTGCTTTTGTGGGTGAATATTTAAGGCCACAAAGAGATTCAAACAGCAATAATCAACTTTCCCGGATGCTTTTGTCATTTATTGACAGCGGCAGGCAAAGTACCCGCATTAGTGTGAGCATGGCCGATGTAGGTACCCGGCAATTACCGGACATATTAAAGGGAATAGAAACAAAAGCGCATACACTCTTTGATAGTAGTTATTCGGTAAAACTTACCGGGACCAGCATTACTTTTTTAGAAGGAAGCAAGTACATCATAAATGGGTTGAAGGAAAGTATATTCTGGGCCTTTTTATTTATTGCATTATGTATGCTTTGGCTATTTCGCTCCGGCCGTATTTTATCGTATTCATTAATTACAAACATGATTCCATTAATGGTAACAGCAGGAACCATGGGCTGGCTGGGGGTACCCTTAAAACCCAGTACCGTACTGGTATTTAGTGTGGCTTTAGGAATAGCCGTAGATATCAGTATCCGTTTCCTGGTAAATTACAGGCAAGAACTGCCGGCCTATGATAACGATGTAAATACAACCGTGAAATACAGTATTCGTCATACCGGGTTAAGTATCCTTTATACATCAATGGTATTAATTGCCGGGTTTATTATTTTTTGTGCCAGTAGTTTTGGAGGCACTTTTGCTTTGGGTTGGCTTACTTCACTTACCTTAATAGTAGCCACTGCAACTAATTTAATGCTGTTACCGGTTTTGCTGATGGGAAAAAAGGAAAAACGTATTTAAAAATATTATCATGCAGCGTTTTTCTTTTGCAAATGTCTTTAAATTAATATTTGAGTTATATTTGTTTAATACTAACAACACTGAATTATGAGAAAACTTGTAATGCTGCTCTCGCTATTTCAACTAATAGCGTTTTTTGCTATTGCGCAAAATCGAACCATTTCCGGTAGGGTTACTGATGAATCCGGTAAACCGGTAGCCGGCGCTTCTGTACTTGTAAAAGGTACAACCATAGGAACTGCCACTAATAGTGAAGGTATTTATTCTATAGAAATACCTGCCTCCGCTAAAGCTATCATTATTTCTTCAATTAATATGATGGAGAAAGAAATTGCAATTAATGCAGGCAATACCTATAATGTAAGTCTTTCATCCACTATGAACGACTTAGAAAATATAGTGGTAACTGTGCCTTATGGTACGGTGAAAAAGAAAGCCTTTACGGGTGCTGAAAATACAGTAACCAGCGCTACGCTGCAAAAACAACAAGTTACCAGTATTACAAAGGCTTTAGAAGGCCAGGTTTCCGGTATTATCGCAACCAATGGGGGCGGTGCTCCCGGTTCTGGTGCCGGTGTGCTGATACGGGGTGTGGGTTCAATTAATGCAACCAGCGGGCCACTGTATGTTTTAAATGGGATCCCTTATGACGGGTCTATTTCTGCATTAAATAATGATGATATAGAATCTATCACTGTATTAAAAGATGCAGCAGCGGCCGCATTATACGGCTCCAGGGCTGCCAATGGTGTTATTATGATCACCACTAAAAAAGGGAAAAAAGGGCTGCCCAAAATGACTGCCAGCCTGCGTCAGGGATTTATGACAAGACTGATTCCGGAATATGACCGAATAGGCGCTAAAGATTATTATGAAGTTTTTTGGCAAGCTTATAGAAACCAATACCTGGCCCAGGGACAATCCACATCTGCAGCGGGTGTATCTGCATCCAATGTACTTACTACGAATAATGGGTTAGTATATAATGCTTACAATGTTCCGGGTAACCAGCTTATTGACCCTACAACCGGTAAAATAAATCCCAATGCACAATTATTATGGGATGAATCATGGGAAGATGCCATGTTTAGAACTGCCTCCAGAACCAATGCCAGCCTGAGTTTTTCAGGTGGTGGCGAAGGAGCCGATTATTATTTTTCTGCCGGTTATTTAAATGAAGATGGGATTGCCCGTTTTTCCGGTTATAAATTATATAACACCCGGTTAAACGTTAACGTATCCCCTAAAAAGTGGTTTAATGCCGGTATTAATCTGGATGGTGGTTTTGCAAACCGTAAGGACGTACCCAGTGGCGGAACATCTACTACAAACCCATTTTATTATACCCGTCAAATGGGTCCCATTTACCCAGTTTACCAGCACAATCTTACGGATGGATCTTATGTATATGATAGCATAACCGGCCAGCCAAAATATGATTTTGGAGTGCCCGAACAAATGGGTACACGGCCTTATGCCGGCCGTTCAAATGCCGCAGGTACATTATCGCTTGATGACAGGTCAACGAAAATATTTAACGGGAATGTGAATACTTTTGGTGAAATTAAATTCTTAAAGGATTTTTCTTTTAAAGCAACCTTAGGTTTAAATTATTACAATACAAATGGTACCAGCTATCAAAATAATCAATATGGCGATGCTGCTCCCAGCACACCAGGTGGTGTAGATGGTGGCCGTTCTACAAAATCAAATGAAAGAGCTATTTCATTAACAGGCAACGAGGTTTTATCGTGGGCAAAAATGATAAAAGATGTTCATAATTTCAGGGCATTGGTAGGCCATGAAAATTACAGGTACCAGTATAATTACCTGGCCGCTTACAAATCTGGTTTTGTATTCCCCGGATATACTGAATTAGATAACGGGGCAACAGCAACAAACCCCGCAACTTCTTATGAAGATAACCATCGTATTGAAAGCTATTTTTCTAACCTGAATTATGACTATGATGGAAGGTATTTATTGTCTGCCAGTTTCCGTACAGATGGTTCTTCCCGGTTTGCACCCGATGTTCGCTGGGGCGATTTTTATTCTGTAGGCTTAGGCTGGAGAATAAAAGGAGAGAAATTTGCAAAAAATATTAACTGGTTAAATGAACTAAAACTGAGAGGCAGCTATGGAGAACAAGGGAATGAAGATATTGGTTTGTATTATGCCTATACTGATTATTATTATGCAAATGGAACAGGCGGATATACACCTCCGTCTCCCAGCCGTAAAGCAAACCCTGACCTGCAATGGGAATCTAACTCTATATTAAATGTGGGCGTAGATTTTGGTATTTTGAATAATCGCATTACCGGAACGATTGATTGGTTTAACCGTAAATCGGATAATTTATTATTTGATGTGCCCTTACCTGTTTCTACCGCGTTTGCCAGTATTTGGCAAAATATCGGTAGTATGAAAAATACAGGTGTTGAATTCCAGTTAGGCCTGGTGCCGGTACGCAACCAGGATATTACCTGGAGGGTAGATTTAAATATGACTACATTTAAAAATAAGATCACAAAATTGCCTCCTAAGCAGCAAAAAACAGGTATCATTAACGGTACTAAAAAACTCCTGGAAGGAGGCGGTATTTACGATTTTTGGCTTCCTGAATTTGCTGGGGTAGATGCCGCTACTGGCGATGCGCTATATTATGTGGATATAAAAGATGCTGATGGAAATATAACCGGGTCTGAAATCACCAACCAATATAATAAAGCAAGTACTTCTTTACGGAAATTTGGAAGCGCTCTTCCTAAATTTTCAGGTGGTATCACAAACTCATTTTCATATAAAGGTCTGGAATTATCAGTACTTGCAACTTTCTCTTACGGAGGTAAATTTTACGATGGTAACTATGCCAGTATCATGCACCGGGGTTCTCCGGGTACTGCATGGAGTACAGATATATTGAACCGCTGGCAAAAACCGGGGGATATAACCAATGTACCCCGGGTGGAAGTTGCTGTAGCCAACCAGGATGGCGCTTCTTCACGCTGGTTGATTGACGGATCCTGGTTAAATATTAAGAACGTAACGCTTTCCTATAATTTGCCTAAAGACTTATCAAACAGGCTGCATGTTACAGGATTGCAATTTTTTGTAAACGTAGATAATGCATGGCTGTTTACAGCTAAAAAAGGGGCTGATCCCCAAAGAGCTTTTAATGGTACGGCCGATGCCACCTATACTCCATTTAGAACTACCAGTGTAGGTACTACAATTAACTTTTAAATGATTAAATGAAACTTAATATGAAAAAAATATTAATAATTTTCAGTTCCATCTTGATGCTGTCAATTACAGCATGTAAAAAAGATTACCTGGAAACGAAACCGTCGAATGCAGTGCCCTTAAGCGATATTTTGGGTAAAGTAAATGCAATTTATGCAGCATTAGATGGCGCAGTGCAGGCACAATTTGCATTTGCCTCTAATGGAATTACCCGCCATGATAATTTTGGACAAAAAGCCTGGGACCTTTCAATGGATTTAATGGGTAACGATATGGTAGTGCATAGCCAGGGCTATGGCTGGTTTAATGCTTCTTATAATTATACCGAATTCTCTGTGGCTACTTCGGGCAGGCAAAGTTCTAATGCCTGGTATTTTTATTATGATATCATTAAGCAGGCTAACGCCATTTATTTGAATACAGATAATGTTACAGATGCTTCGCAGCAACAAAAAGATGTTCTTAAAGGCCAGGCACTGGGCTTAAGGGCTTATGCTTATTATTACTTAATAAACCTGTTTCAGCAAACCTATAAAGGAAATGAAACAAAACCGGGTGTCCCCATTTATACAGAGCTTACTACCGAAGGTAAACCCCGGGGAACCGTTCAGGAAGTTTATGACCAAATCATAAGTGATTTATCCAATGCAGAAACCCTGCTAAATGGGAAACCACGTGCCGGCAAACAGTATATTGATGTGAGTGTGGTAAGAGGTTTCAGGGCTCGTGTAGCATTATTAATGGAAGACTGGCCCACCGCAGCTAATTATGCGAACCTGGCAAAACAAGGATATACTTTAATGACAGCAGCCCAGTATCCGGCTACCAATGCTTTTTCTTCTCTATCTAATAGCGAATGGATGTGGGGTTCTTTAATACCCGAAGACCAGGCCACTATTTATGCATCATTCTGGTCGCATATGGACATTAGGACCGGTGGCTATGCCGCATTGGGAGGCCAAAAGAAAATCACTAAAAGCTTGTATGATCAAATTGCTGCCACCGATGTAAGAAAAACTGTTTTCAGAACTCCCGGAACCGGTACTTCTACCAACCCTGATTATAATCAATTAAAACACGAGGTTCCGGTTGCAGGATCATGGGCCGGCGATTATTTATACATGCGGGCTTCTGAAATGTATTTAATACAAGCGGAAGCATTGGCCAGGCAAGGCCAGGATGGGCCTGCAAGTGCCATGTTAAATTCTTTAATTACGGTTCGGGATCCGGCTTATGATGCCTCTGGCCTTACCGGGTCAGCATTGCTGGATGAAATTTTAAAACAAAGGAGAATTGAATTGTGGGGAGAAGGGTTTAGCCTGATAGATGTAAAGCGCTTAAAACAAGGTTTAAACAGGCCTTCAGGACCGGGTAATCATGGCGCCCCTAACTACAATCCATCAGTTTATACTACTCCTGCGGAGGATCCTAAGTTCCTGATGAGGATTCCACAGGCAGAACTGGATAATAATGCCGCACTTACACCCGCTGATCAAAACCCATAATATCATTTAAAAAAGATACAAATGAGAAAGTCAATTTTTTATTTCATACTTGCTTTTTTTTCGATAAGCCTGGTTGCTTGCAAAAAAGAAAATTTAAGCATCGATAAAGATCCATTAGTTCCCCGGGAAGTGGCACGCTTTGTTCTTGCCCGGCTAACCGATTCAACAAAAACATTTTTTATTCCTGCCAATAATGGAGATTACAAAATACCGGTAGGATTTACAACGGTTTCTAACGAGGATCGGAAAATTACATTTAGCTATACCTCTACCGATGCCACTGCGGGTGTACAATACCAGGCCCCGGCAAGTGTTACCATCCCTGCTGGTAAGGCATTAGATACCCTGCGCCTGACAGGATTATTTGGTGGGTTTTCTTCTGCATCGCAAATAGATACGGTTGTGATTCGGATTACTGACCAGGGGGCAGCACCCTCCACAGCTTATATCCTGCCTACCAAGATTACCATATATTTAAGGCAATTCTGCGATGAAAGCTCCCCTGTCCTTTCAATGTTTGCTGGTACCTATGCACATACCAATGAACTTTTTGGTACGGGTGCCTACGGTCCCTACACCACCACAATGGGTGTGCCTGTTCCCTTAACAGCCACTACTGCTAAAATTTCAGTTTCTAATATTTATGATACAGGCTGGGGCCCCATTGATTTTACTTTAGACTGGTCCAATCCGGCTGCTTTAAAAACAACGGTGATCGCAGGAACTGTACCGGGTGCCGATGCCGGTGATTTAAATAGTGCTTATGCAGGTTTACCTGTTGTAGTGAGGGCACATGCCACTACACCTTTTGGCTCATTTTCGGGCTGCACACAAACTTTCACATTGTATATGCAATTGGGAGTTGGTGGGTTAGGTTATTTTTCTGATGTGTACCGGGTGATTTTAAACAGGTAGAACTTTATAATTCTAAAAAAGAAAATGCCGTATCCATTTTTTTGATACGGCATTTTTATGATGAGCGCTATTCAATTTACTTTAATACTTCTGCCAGTTTTGTTTGTAATGCGCTTCCTCTTAATTCTTTGGCAATAATCTTCCCGCTGGGATCTAACAATACGTTGTATGGAATTCCATCAAATCCGTACAAGGCAACAGCCGCATTTTCCCAACCTTTTAAATCACTCACCTGTTTCCATTGCAGGCCATCCTTATCAATGGCTTTTTGCCAGGCTTCTTTATTCTCATCTAATGATACGCCCAGGATGGTGAAATTTTTATTTTTGTATTTATTATAAGCCGCTACCACATTCGGGTTCTCTCCACGGCAGGGCGCACACCAGCTTGCCCAAAAATCAACCAATACATATTTGCCTTTTAAAGAACTTAAGCTGAATGGCTTCCCGGTTTCATCATTCATGGTAATATCAGGCGCTAAATCGCCAATGCCGGGTATGCCCGGTTTTGCATTGGGGGCAGAGGGCTGATTTATCTTTGCCATGGCTTCATTGAACTGGGCGCTTAATGCAGCAATGCCCTGGTGTTTTGGAAAACGGGTTACTAATTTAGGGATCGTAACTTTTAATGCTTCGGGTTCCACACTTTGGCTGTATCCCAGGGCAAACATGGCCATTACCGGGTTGCTTACCGTATCTAAATATTTATTTATGAAATCACTAAAGTTATGTTGCATAGCAAGGATGGATTGGGTTTGCACGGCAATAGCACTATCCATTCCTTTTTGTTTTTGCATACTATCTAAAGCCCGGCTGGCCTGCTCCAATTCACGCCCCCGGCTATCTATTACTTTAATAAAATTTTTAAACATTTGGTTGGCCGGGCTTTTAAAAACGGGACCATCAATGCTGGTATCATTTAAATCGGCAATAAACGAAATGTTAGGCTGGTCGTTGATGAAGATAAATCCGCTGGGTGATTTTTCTAAACGGATGCGGAATAAACCTTCTTCCGGCGCAGATCCCTTTATTTCAAATTTACCGTTTTTCATCTCGGCAGTGTCTATTACTTCAGGGTCTTTACTGCTAAAGAACATTTGCTCTAAATATACTTTTTGGTCAGGTACATGACGAAGATTGCCTTCAATTACAAATTGGTTTGCATCGGTTTTGCTTTTGCACGAAAATATTAATGCAACCAGGGAAACCGAGAGAATGATTTTTTTCATATTCATATTGTTTTATAAAAGATTTTAATGACTTAATTTTTCAAGTAATATGCGTTGCGCCAGCTGCATATCGGCTTTCCCTTTGCTGATTTTTTTTACTTCTCCGCAAAAGAGGCCGAGGAGCGCTTTTTTACCGGCTTTATATGCTTTCACTTTATCGGGTAAGTTTTCAAGTACCTGGTTCACCCATTCATCAATGGCATCGCTATTATTTTCCTGCAACAGGTTTAATTGTGTTGCTATCTCTAAAGCCGGTGTTACCGGGCTGGCAATAAGGGCATGAAGTATTTTATTGCCTGCATTGCTAAAGCTCACTTTCCCTGTTTCATTCAGCTCTATTAATGAGCATAAAGCAGGTACCGGTAAAGGAAACCGGTTTAATGAAAGTTGTTGTTCGTTGCAATAACTGCGTATGGGCCCTTGCAGCCAATTGGCAACCGCTTTATATTTGGGACAAAGAGCAATAATAGATTCAAAATAAAGCATATCGTCTTTATCACTGCAAATCATTTCGGCATCGTACAATGATAGACCATAATTTGTTGTATATTTTTTTATAAGTTCGTAAGGAAGCTCAGGCAAACTATTTTTTATATTTTGTAATTGCTCATCGGTAATTTTAAACGGTGGTAAATCAGGTTCAGGAAAATACCGGTAATCTTCTGCCTCTTCTTTATTTCGCAGGCTAAATGTACTGGCTTTATCGGCATCAAAACTCCTTGTTTCCTGAACAATGTTTTCCCCTTTTTCTGTTATGTTAATAAGCCGGTTTATTTCAATTTCAATAGCCAGTTTCACATTGCGGATGCTGTTGAGGTTTTTTACTTCTACCCGGGTACCCAATGTTTTACTTCCGGTAGGGCGAATAGAAATATTGGCATCGCAACGCATACTTCCTTCTTCCATATTCCCATCACATACCTGTAGCCAGCGGAGCAATCGGCGTAATTCAGTTAAAAAAGAATAGGCATCACGGGCAGAGTGGATACAGGGTTCTGTTACAATTTCCAATAAAGGGATACCTGCCCGGTTTAAATCTATGCAGGTAAATTCAGCATCCCGGTCGTGGATACTCTTGCCGGCATCTTCTTCAATATGGATGCGGTTTAAATGAATGTCTTTATATCCATCATCACTTTTAATTGACAGGTGCCCACCCCTGCAAATAGGCGCTGTGTGCTGGCTTACCTGGTAGGCTTTTGGCAGGTCAGGATAAAAATAATTTTTACGGGCAAAAAAATTGTCCTGAACAATTTCGCATTTAAGCGCCATTCCCAATTGTAAGGCAAGATAGATTACAGCTTCGTTCATTACCGGCAGGGTACCCGGGTGGGCAAGCGTGAGGGGGCTTACCTGGGTATTGGCATCGGCGCCAAAACGGGTAGGGTCGCCACAAAATAACTTACTGTTGGTTAGTAATTGGGCATGTACCTCCAGCCCGATTACTACTTCATATTTATTGCTTGTCATCGGTGGGCAAAGGTAGCAAAAAATTGAGGGGTGTAAAATGTAAAAACGCCACTGTTTAGTGGCGTTTTGTTAAATTATAATTTAGGTTATAAGTCAATCGTTTTTAACTTTCTGGGAACTTTTATAGTGATATTCATTTCCGTGCCATTTCTCAATACTTTCACCGGGTAGGTAAAGGTATCATCGCTGCTGCGTAATTCTTCCCGGGCATCATCGGTATTATTAATTTTTACTCCATTAATTTCAAGAAGAATATCATTTTTTAGAATACCGGCAGTGGCCGCTGCGGTGCTGTCTTCTACCGCTATTACTTTCACACCCTTGCCATCATCTGTATCCTGAATTTTTAATCCTATTTTTTTTCGTTTCGTATTATTGAACCAAAAATTATCTGGCGGAAATGCCGGTGGTTGAGGGGGGAGTAACATTTGCCCCCTTGCCTGGGGAGGTGCGGTGGTAAAGCCTCTGAATGAAAATTCATTATTTGCCTCTATTTCTGCTTTTGTCTTTTTCTTTTTTCCATTCCGGAGGTATTCAATTTTAACCTCATCTTTTACATTCATTTTTTTTACCAGGGCAGCCAGGTTATTGGCTTCATCATCCGGCTTGATGCTGCCAAATTTTGTAATGATATCATCTTTTTGTAAGCCTGCTTTTTCAGCCGGGCTGCCTTTTACTACGTTTAATATTTTAGCGCCTTCTTTTACATTTTCAAAAGAAACACCCAGGTAAGGACCCGAACTCATATTTCCATACAAGGAATCTATTTGAATGTCGAAATCAGGGTTAAAATTGAAGTTCTGCATCATATGATCAATATCGCTTTCTAATTTTTTCCCATTAATTATAATTGTACGATTGTTGATACTGATTTCATCGTCTTTAAATTCAACCAGGGGTTTGCCATTAATCAGCACTTGATTTTCTTTAAATTCAAGGGTGAGCTTTTCATCTTTGTCTCCCTTTTTTTTAATGATTATTTCCTGGCTTACTTTTTTATCGGGCTGTGGCTGGTTTTGTGCTACTGCTTTATAACCTGCCAGGGCAAAAAACCAGGAAACGATACTAAATGCAATTACCTTTTTCATGTGCATGATTTTTATGTACTAATAATTTCGTACATCGAAGATAGGAAAGGAAAATTTGAAATACGAAATATTTCGCAAATATTTATTTTTTCTTAACAAATGTTGGGCTGCCCAATAAAAAAGCAGCTTATTAAAAGCTGCTTCCAGGTAAGGGTTGCCTATTTATTTGATTATTCCTCCAAATACTTTTTTTAAGATATCAGTAGTACGGGCCGTAAAATTGGTGCGGATATTTACTTCTTCCTTCGCAATTAAATCAAACATGGCATCGGTTGCTTTCAGGGTAACATAACCGGTAAGATCGGGGTTAATTTGCTTAAAAGTAGTGGGTAAATGATTGTATTTATTTACCAGGTCGCCATAATATTTGGTGGCATCCACTTTATCTAAAGAAGCTTGAATTACGGGTGTAAATGCAGCGATTAATTTAGCCGTTGTTTTTTCTCTAAAGAAGTGGGTGGCACTGGTATCGCCATTTTTCACCAGGCCAATGGCATCTTGTATCGTCATGTTTTTTACAGCATCCATAAAAATAGGTTTGGCCATGCCGGCAGCATCTTCTGCACCCCGGTTTATTTGTAAAATAGCTTTATCTACCATGCTGGAAAGGCCAATAGAACGTAATGTTTTTTCAATTTTTGCGGCATCCGGTGGTAACAGGATTTTATAAAAAGCATCTTTAAAGAAACCATCGGTGGTATTTAATTGTAATACAGCCTTTCCCAAACCCTGGTCCAGTGCTTGTTTTATGCCCTGGGCAGCTTCTGCCTGGCTGATGCCCTGTGCAGTACCGGTACCTGGTAAATTTTGGAGTGTTTCACAACTAAGTAATAAAATACTTCCACTAAAAAACAAGGAGGTAAACAGATTTTTCATATTAAATTTTTACAATGATACAAAAGCTAAGGTTTAAATGTAATAAAATGAAGTTAATTCCCTTTTTAAAACAGGATGAGTCCTATATAACGAAGACGTATAAAACATGAGTTGGTTTAACGGGCTTTTAATTACTTGTATGAATAGCATCACAAAACATTAACTTTGCAACCCGAATTATTAAATATGAGTACACATTTATCTGAGCAGGAAATGATCCGGCGGCAAAAATTGGCTGATTTACAAAAATTAGGAATTGACGCTTACCCGGCGCCATTGTACCCGGTAAACCAAACAGCAGCAGCTATAAAAGAAAATTTTAAAGGAGATGAAAACGCAGCCTCCTTTTCAGATGTATGCATTGCCGGCAGAATCATGAGTATCCGGGATATGGGTAAAGCAAACTTTTTTGTTTTACAAGATGCTACAGGTAAAATTCAATGTTATATAAAACAGGATGATGTATGCCCCGGCGAGGATAAAACACTTTACCAAACGGTATGGAAAAAACTAATTGATATAGGTGATATCATGGGTGTAAAAGGATATGTATTTACAACAAAAACCGGCGAAACTTCTGTGCATGTAAAAGAATTCACCCTTCTTACCAAGGCTTTAAGGCCTTTGCCTGTTGTGAAAGAAAAAGACGGCGAAGCTTTTGATGAAGTTACGGACCCGGAATTTCGTTACCGCCAGCGTTATGCCGACTTAATTGTAAACCCGGCTGTAAAAGACATATTTATTAAGCGTACCAAAATGGTAAATGCCATTCGTAGTTTTTTAAATGACCGGGGGGCACTGGAAGTAGATACCCCGGTGCTACAGGTGATACCCGGCGGGGCAGCAGCCCGGCCATTTATTACCCATCATAATGCACTGGATGTGCCTATGTACATGCGGATTGCCAATGAACTTTATTTGAAAAGACTGATAGTGGGTGGCTTTGATTTTGTATATGAGTTCAGCCGTAATTTTAGAAATGAAGGTATGGACAGGACACATAACCCGGAGTTTACCATCCTGGAATTTTATGCTGCCTATAAAGATTATGAATGGATGATGGATACTACAGAACAATTGCTTGAATCAACCGCAATAGCAACAAACGGGAATACGATTACCCATATTGATGGAAAAGAAATAAACCTGGAAGCCCCTTATAAAAGAATACCCATTTATGAAGCCATCCGGGAACATACCGGCTTTGATATAAGTAACATGGATGAAGCGGGTATACGGGAAGTATGCAGCAAACTGGGAATTCATGCCGATGCGAAATGGGGTAAAGGAAAATTGATAGATGAAATTTTTGGTGGCAAATGCGAACAATTTTATGTGCAACCTACTTTTATTACCGATTACCCGGTAGAGATGAGCCCCCTTACCAAAAAACACCGTAGTAAACCCGGGCTGGTAGAGCGTTTTGAACTTATCATAAACGGGAAAGAAATTGCAAATGCTTATAGCGAGTTAAATGACCCGATTGAGCAAAGGGCCCGTTTTGAAGAACAAACAAAACTGATGGAAAGGGGTGATGATGAAGCAATGTTTATTGATCATGATTTTTTAAGGGCTTTGGAATATGGTATGCCGCCTACCAGTGGTATTGGCTTTGGTATCGACCGTTTGTGTATGTTACTTACGGGCCAGGTATCTATACAGGATGTATTATTCTTCCCCATGATGCGCCCGGAAAATATAAGCTAACAACCAGTACCTGTAATTTATTATCTAAGCAATACCAGGCTTCCCCTCCTGAATTCTTTTTTCCCTTTAAATTCAAAATGGCATTGCCATACAAAACTCTGCGTGTTATTATCTGCCCCTTTCATTCTTCCATCCCATTTTTCAAAAGGATTGGTACTAAAGAAAACCAATTGACCATACCGGTTATAAATTTGCAGGCGATAATTTTTCAAAGCAGCCAGGTTGCCTAAGGGACCAAAAAGGTTGTTTACTCCATCATTGTTTGGCGTAAAGCCAGTAGGGAAATAAATATCCGGGCAATCTGCACGAACCTGTATAGTATCTGCTCCCCCGCAACCTTTATTATCTGTTACCTGTACACTGTATTGGCCGGCGGTTTGTAAAGTGAATGCAGGAAGCGTTGTTCCATCCTGCCATAAATAGGTTGAATATATGCCGGGAGATAAAGTAACTGTTTGGCCGGGACAAATATCAAGATCGGGCCCCAGGTTTACCGGAACTTCATATTCTTCGTATCCTACATTTATATTGTTAGCATTTGCTTTGCAACCATTTGCATCCGTAACCTGCAGGCTATAGATGCCCGGCGCCAGGTTTATGGGATTTGCCGTAAGATCTCCATTGCTCCACATATATTGATAGGGCGGTACACCTCCTTGTATGGTACTTACAATATTGCCGTTATCTTTTTTACAGGCGGCTTTACCGGCCAAAGTATTTATTTGTATGGGTGTAGGTGCGGTAAGTGTATAAGTAGCAGTAGCGGTACAGGCATTATTGGCATTTACGGTAACGGTATAATTTCCGGCGCCTAATGATCCGATAGAAACCGTGTTTTGTGGCGGGCTTGTATTCCAGTTATAAAAATAAGGTCCGGGTGCACCACTGGTATTTACTGTAATGGTTGCATCCGCAATATTGGTACAGGCTCCCGGCCAGTTTATTTGAGGGTGTAACTCAAGTATGTTTACTACATAAGTTTTTGTAGCGGGTGGCCCCCAGTCGAAGCCTACTGTTACGCTTACTGTATAGGTACCTCCACTGCTATATTGATGATTGGGTGCGGCATCAGACGAGGTGTTATTGGCGCCGGAAACGGGGTCGCCAAAATCCCAGCTAAATGTTTTTGCACATGAACTTATAATTGAAAATGCCAGGCTATTCCTATTTATGCAGGCCGCTGCAATGGTATAATCCTGTGCCGGTGATTCTTCAATGTGAACATCATCTATGGCAAAACCGTCAAAAGCATTACAGGTAGTACCTGCTGCAAAGCCAAACCGGAAAATGACATTGGATTTGCCGGCTAAAAAGTGTAAACTATGTTTTGCTGTAAGCCACCCATTACTACCGCCACCCCCCTGGCAACTCCCACTGGTAGATTGTATATTTCCAGACCATCCACTGCTTCCTAAAAAATTTATGTTAGATGTATTATACCAGTTTTCTGCTGTGCATGAACTTTCGGCTGCAGAACCGATAGTTACCCAACTGCTTCCGCCATCTACTGAATATTGCAGGTTAGCACCATCGTAAGTTTTTTCTGTTTCCCAAAAGATTTTGAATTGAATTTGAGGGTAAGCCAATGAACTAAAATCAAAACAGGGGCTTTGTATCCAGGATTTTTCTGCACTGTTATAAGAAGAATTGGTAAGGCCACCCGTTACCCAGCATTTTGCACCTTGCCCGGCGCTATTGATTACGGGTTTTGCAGGGCTTCCCCATGCCCAGTCCGATGCCGTACCACCCGGCTGCCATCCCCCATCCGTCAGTTCAAAATCCTGCTGGTATGGAAAACTACTAATGGGAGTAGTGCACTGACTATTGGCCTTTACATTCAAAATCAGGACTCCCCATATCAAAAAATAATATTTCATTTCTGTGCAATAAAACCAAACAGGTATTTCAATTGCAAATGTCGTTTAAATTGAAAGATTTATGGTTGATTGTAGAGGTTAACGTTTTTATAATGATATTGTTTCAGGAAACAGGGCTGAATATGAATTATGCCATTTTCATTTCTTCTAATTGTTTTTGTTTTTTAAACATTTCGTCCCGTAACCGGGCGGCCTCCATAAAATCAAGGTCCCTGGCCGCTTTTTCCATTTGTTTTTTATTTTTTGCAATCGCCTTTTCTAATTGTGGTATGCTACTATACGTTTCTTGTTCTTCAGCAGCAGTAGGAACAATGTCTTCATCGGCAGCAATGGAATAAGGTCTAGAGGGGTCGTATCCTTTTACGTCCAGCACACTGCCCTGGGCCATTACCTGGTCCCGGGTTTTCATTACGGTTTGCGGGGTAATGTGATGATGGGCATTAAATGCCAATTGTTTTTCACGGCGCCGGTTTGTTTCGTCAATTGTTTTTTGCATGCTTTGAGTAATGCTATCGGCGTAAAATATTACAAACCCGTTTACATTTCTTGCTGCACGCCCTGCTGTTTGAGTCAGGCTGCGTTCATTTCTTAAAAACCCCTCTTTATCGGCATCTAATACAGCCACCAGGGTTACTTCCGGCAGGTCCAGCCCTTCTCTTAAAAGATTTACGCCTACCAGTACATCTATCACCCCCAGCCTTAATTCCCTTAAAATTTCTACTCTTTCCAGGGTATCCACTTCACTGTGTATATATTTACTTTTTATATTGATGCGATGCAGGTATTTGTCCATTTCTTCGGCCATGCGCTTGGTAAGTGTGGTTACCAATACTCTTCCTCCTTTTTTTATTTGGTTATCTATTTCATCCAGTAAATCATCAATTTGGTTTACGGAAGGGCGTACCTCAATTGGAGGGTCTAATAAACCGGTAGGCCTTACCACTTGTTCTATTACAATGCCTTCGCATTTATCTAATTCATAATCGCCAGGTGTTGCTGATACATATATAACCTGGTTGGTCATGTTTTCAAATTCATGAAAATTTAAGGGCCGGTTATCCATTGCAGAGGGCAAACGAAAGCCATAATCAACCAATACTAATTTACGGCTTCTGTCTCCGCCATACATACCGCTGATTTGCGGAATGGTTTGGTGGCTTTCATCCAGGAATGTGATATAATCTTTCGGAAAATAATCTAATAAGCAAAAAGGGCGGGTTCCGGGAGAGCGGCGGTCAAAAAAGCGGGAATAATTTTCAATCCCGTTGCAATAACCCAGTTCCCGGATCATTTCCAAATCGTAATTCACTCTTTCACCAATGCGTTGCGCTTCAATATATTTTCCTACTTTTTTAAAATATTCCTGTTGTGCAGCAGATTCATCCTGTATTTCATGAATTACGGTAGTAAGCATATCTTTTGGTGCCAGGTATAAGTTGGCTGGAAAAATCGCTGCATTTTCTACGGAACTGATTCTTTTGCCGGAACTTAATTCAAGAGTTTCTATACTTTCAATTTCGTCACCAAAAAAACTGATGCGGTAACCAAAATCCACGTACGGTAAATTAATATCTACGGTATCACCTTTTACCCTAAAACTCCCCCTTTCAAAATCGCCCTGGCTACGATGGTATAATGAGTTTACCAAACTATGTAAAAAACCTTGCCGGCTTATTACCTGGCCCTGCTGAATCCTGATGATGCCGTTTTCATATTCAGTAGGGTTGCCCATACCATAAATACAACTTACACTCGCCACAATAATTATATCCCTGCGGCCACTTAAGAGCTGGGCTGTGGCCTGCAATCTGAGTTTATCTAATTCCTCATTTATACTCAGGTCTTTTTCTATATAAGTATTACTGGTAGGAATATATGCTTCAGGCTGGTAGTAATCATAATAACTTACAAAATACCCTACCGCATTATCCGGGAAAAACTGTTTAAACTCACCATATAATTGGGCTACCAAAGTTTTGTTATGGGTTAATATCAGCGTGGGCCTTTGCACCTGTTGTATCACATTGGCCATTGTAAAGGTTTTACCGCTACCCGTTACACCCAGTAGGGTTTGGTGTTGTTCACCCTGCAAAATCCCGTTTACCAATTGTGAAATGGCTTCCGGTTGATCACCGGCGGGTGTATAATCCGCATGTAATTGAAAAGCCATAAAAGATACCTTATGATTGAGCCTATAAAATTAATCAAAAGTTTTGCTTGATCTTTAATTTGTCACTTAAAAAGACCGATACCGCCGATAGAATATGAAATTAATTTTATATTGAAAAATAATTTGTTATCTTAACTTATAAATACAAATGGTATGATTACAATTGCTTTATATAATTTAAAAGGAGGTGTAGGGAAAACGGCATCCTGTGTAAATTTTGCTTACCTGGCAGCGGCAGACGGGTTTAAAACTTTATTATGGGATATTGATCCGCAGGGGTCTTCTACTTTTTATTATAAGGTAAAGGCAAAAGTACACCCGGGTATTAAAAAATTAGTTACCAAAGATGCCCAGTTAGAAAATGCGATCATGAGTACCGATTTTGAAATGCTGGACCTGATACCTGCCGATAATTCCATTAAGAGTTTTGATGTGATGCTGGAAGAAATGAAAGGCAATAAGACCCGTTTAAAAAATGTATTGAAACAATTGGAAAAAGAATACGATTTTGTTTTTATTGACTGCCCTCCCGGTTTTAGCGCCCTGAGCGAAAATGTATTTCATGCTGCTGATATCGTTTTGATGCCGGTAATTCCCACTACACTTTCTATACGTACTTATAATATGGTGAAAGATTATTTTAAGGAAAAAGATTTGGACCTAAGCCGCATGATGTGCTTTTTTACTATGGTTGACTTACGAAAAAACATGCATAATGAAATTATGGAAGAGCTGTATAAAGACAAACGCTTCTTTCAAAATTATGTACCTTACCTGAGTGATGTTGAAAAAATGGGCATCCATAAAGCACCCATTATGGAATATGCCAATAGCAGCTATGCCGCTAAATGTTACCGGGAATTATGGACCGAAATAAAAGAGGGCGTGTTAGAATAAATTACCTGAAATGGTATGATTTTAATTGGCTAACCATTTGTGTTTGCCCAATTATTAAATCTTTTAAAATAACTTTTACCATACCAATACCTTTTGCATAATACGATTCACGTACTGCAAAAGGAATTTCACCCATGAGCGGTACAATCGAAACAGCGGTATCCCGTACAAAAATCACATTGGTATAATTACTATCCAATACAGGGTAAGTAATGCCTTTCTCAATAATGGTATAGCGGTATTCAATACTTCCGCCAGTTACCTGGATCACATCTTTCCAGCGGGTGCCTGCCGGCTCATTTGATTTAAGCGGGGTTTGTATAATATTACTCAATTGCGTTCCACCCGTACTTGTAGCAGATGGAGCATAAATCTTTAATACATTATTAGAACAGGAAAAATAGTTCATGGTATTACTATTTAATTCCAGTATTTTTTTAAAAGTAACGGCATTTACAACTGTATCTGATTTTACATCATATAAAAAACTCTTGGCTTGTGCTACCCCGTTTACAGTATCAATATAATTAAACTGTGAACTATCACATATGGGAGAATAATCACAAGCAAAACAAGTGTCATTTACAGGAAAATCATTTGGGGGCGTAATATCTCCCGAGCCAAAGTCTAGTTCTTTTTGGCAGGAAATGGCCAGGCAACCACACAAAAGGATTAAGAATATATTTTTCATTCTATTTTTCATATTTTTTTTAAAAGTAGGAAACTATTCCTACTTTCGGCAATATTAAATTAAATTATATGCGCAGAGATTTATCCAGCTGGTACAGCCCTTCTTTAGGTGCAGATATGCCCATTGTAGGTTACGGGCATTATGGTTTTTCATTATTATTGGTTCCCACAGCCGGGGCAGACTACCTGGAGTACGAGCGCTTTCAGCTGATGGTTGAATTGGAGCCGTTTATTGAAGCAGGAAAACTAAGGGTGTTTTCTGTAAATAGTGTAAATAAAGAAAGTTGGTTGAATGATGAAATGGAAGGGGCCCATAAGGCCATACGCCATAACCAGTTTAATAATTACATTTTTAATGAAGTTATCCCCTTCTTAAAAACAAACACATCGGCCGAAACACCCATTATTACCTGTGGCGCTTCATTTGGTGCATTACATAGTATGAACTTATTTTTAAAGCGGCCGGATCTTATTGATGGTGTGATAGCCATGAGCGGTGTATATAACCTGGAAGAGTATAGTAAAGGGTTTTATGATGACCAGGTTTATTTTAATAGCCCGGCACATTATATTCCCAACCTGCAGGATGAATGGTATTTGAATAATATCAGGCGTAGTAATCATATCCATATTTTTAGTGGTAGTGGAGATTATGAAGACCCCCAGGCATCCCGGGATTTTTCTGCTGTATTGCATAATAAAGGAATTCCCCATGAACTGGATATTTGGGGGCCTGAATGGAAACATGATTGGCCTACCTGGCGTGCCGTACTGCCTCATTACCTGCAAACCAGGTTTTAAAATGCATATAAAATAAGCCCTGCGAAGGAGGTTATTTAAAAAGGAAAGGCGACCCATGGGCCGCCCTTTCTTTTTTCTGAATATTCGCTACTATCTTTTCATCAATTTGTAAGAATAGTTTTTTTGATTATTCTGCACTTGCATAATGTAAATACCTACCGGTAAATGAGCCGTAGATATGTTTTCACGGCTTACTGAATTTTGTTTTGTACCCTGTTTACTCCACACTACTGTTCCATTCATAGCAACCAGTGAAATTTTATAATTACCGGATATGTTTTTATCTAAAGTAACAGATAGTTGATCCCCAAAAGGGTTCGGAAAAGCCAGGATCTTTGCTTCCTGTTCATCCTGTACCGTACCGGTAACCCCTGTGTTTTTACTAACCAGCGTACCATCCGAAACCGGGGGTTGTATTACCTGGGTTTCATCGGTAATCATAAAGCCAGCCAGGTAATTATAAACGGCAATATTATTAATTGTTACCCGTATGGTTCCGTCGCCGGATGGCATCACTCTTACAAATTGGGCAAAATCATTTACATTATAATCTGTATTGATCGTATCAGATTTTGCACCCACCGTAATGGTTGTTTGATTGCCGGTATATGCCCTGCTGGCATAAAATTCAAGGGTATAGAAATGGTTAGGTACCAGGTTCGATAATATTAAATATCTTTTTCCTGCATCAATTGAATTAATTCTTAAAACATCCGAAGGGCATGCAGTAGAACCACTGGCATAATTCACCCCATTATCTACAAACCGGGGTGCCGAAGTTAACATGCCGGTTACCGGGCTTAAACTGCCATCGCTATACTTAAATGGTTTGCTTACCATCCAGGCCTCGGGCTTCCAGTTATTCCATTGCGTATTATTAAAACTGTTTTCAGCATCAAAAATGTTTACTTTAATTTGTTTATTACCTGTAACTACCGGGGCAGCTAATACGGTAACAACCACCTGGTCGTTTGCAGTGAGGCCCGCATTGTCAGTAACTTGTAAATTAAAAGTATAGTTTCCTGCTAATGAAAAACTAACCGTTGTATTCATGGCTGTGGGCGAAACAATGGTAGCAGCTGTTCCTGTAACCTGGGTCCAATGATAACTGGTGATTGTTCCATCGGCATCTGAAGAACCTGCGCCACTTAAGCTTACGGTATTTGTGGGCAGTTGAATAGTAATATCATTGCCAGCATTCGCTATAGGTGCTAAATTTGATGCGGCACTTACTTTTATCGTAACATCGTCGTAATTGCTTGCCCCATTATTATCTGTTACCATTAAGCGATATACATACTGCCCTTCTATTAAGTTGTTCACTTGCGTGGTAGCGCTATTGGCTGCAGATAAGGTGCTTCCATTAGGCCCTGAAATTTTTGTCCAGCTATAACTTACAATAGTGCCGTCGGCATCGGTACCGGAGCCATTAAGTGTAGTTGAATTGGTAGGGAGTTGAACATTTATATCGGGCCCCGCATTGGCCAGCGGGGGAATATTTGCTGCGCTGGATACTGTAATGGTTACCTCATCGTAAGCAGTTGCGCCTGCATTATCGGTTACGGTAAGCCGGTAAACAAATTGCCCTGCGGTTAAGCCGGTAACATTAGTAGTAGCGCTATTGGGCGCTGATAATGCACTGCCATTAGGGCCTGAAATTTTTGTCCAGCTATAGCTTACAATAGTTCCATCGGTATCGGTGCCCGAACCATTTAATGTAGTTGAATTGGCAGGAAGTTGAACGTTTTTATCGGGTCCTGCATTGGCCACCGGGGGAATATTGGCAGCCCTGCTTACATTAATAGTAACATCATCAAAAGCAGTGGCGCCGGCATTATCAGTTACGGTAAGGCGATACACAAACTGCCCTGCGGTTAAGCCGGTAACATTGGTAGTAGCGCTATTGGGCGCTGATAATGCACTGCCGTTAGGGCCTGAAATTTTTGTCCAGCTATAGCTTACAATTGTTCCATCGGTATCGGTACCGGAGCCATTGAGAGTAGTTGAATTGGCAGGAAGTTGAATGTTTTTATCAGGTCCTGCATTGGCCACCGGGGGATTGTTTACAATTGCCTGCGATACGGTTACTACTAATAAGTCAGATGAAATAAGGCCAAAGCTGTCACCAACATCCAATCTTAAAGTATATATTCCGGCACCGGGAAAATGGGCTACCGTTTTTGCAACCCATTCATTATCGAAAGTAACAGTACCGGGTCCGCTTATAAATTTCCAATTATGAGCAACAATATTATTTTCCAGATCGTAAGATCCCGAGCCGTCAACGGTAAGGGTATCCCGGGGCAAAAAGATTTGTGCATCGGGGCCGGCAACGGCAATAGGTGCTGTATTGGTCTGTGATGGAGGCGGAGGCGGGGGAGGAACAGGGTTTTGGTTTAATACTGTAACAATTATGGTATCTCTTCCGATGAGTCCACCGGCATCGCCTACATCTAACCTGAATGAATACGTGCCTGCGGTGCTAAAGCTAGCAGTGGTAACTGCCAACCATTCATTGGCAATATTTACAGTGCCGGGGCCATTTATTAATTTCCAGTTATAGGCTGTTATGACGCCATCCGGATCATAAGAAGCCGAGCCATTAAGCGTTACAATATTTACAGGAAGCGTAATGGTTTGGTCTGGCCCGGCAATAGCCACAGGAGGGATATTAATAGCCGGGTTCACTGTTATTTTTACATTGGAACTGCCGGTGGCGCCAGCATTGTCGGTAACTGTAAGTTTATATTCATAAACGCCTTGTTGCAGAGCTTGTATCGTAGTAAATGCTGTATTGGGAGAGCTTATGGTACCACCTGCAGGGCCAGAAACTTTGGTCCAGGCATAAGATACTATACTTCCATCCGCATCAAAACCACTTCCACTCAAAGAAGTGCTGGTTGTAGGAAGATAAATGGTTTGATCGGTACCTGCATTGGCACTGGGCGCCATATTAGTGGGGGGTAATACCGTGCCTTTACTTTGGCGGGCTAACCATTCATACAGATTTTGGTTAATGCCATCCAGGTTAAATTTTACGGGTTCCTGGCTTTGTCCACCATAAAATGAATTCCAGCAGCAATGCCATCCGCCATTAAAATTAGTTTGTACATAAATGGCCGAATTGGGTTTGGTTAAATTCATTCTATCTACCACCGTCTTGGTATCCCTGAAATCATTCACTTGTTCAAAACCCAGGTAACGGCCCCCGGCATTGGCAAAATTGTCGAACATATTGGGGTAAGGAGCATTATCTCTTGGCGTTACACCTTCTACTGAAACTACAGCAGCTACCTGGCCGGCATAGGTATAAGGTCCGCCATAATTATCGCCACTTACAAAAGTGGTAGCACACCAGCCGCCATGAGAGAGGCCGGTTAAGTAAAGCCTGTTGGGATCCATCCGGTAAAGGCCTTTAAGCTGCTGAATTTTTGCATTCATTACATCCTCATTCGGGTAGGCAGTTGCCGTTTGCAAACTAATTACAATAAATTCCACTACACGGCCGTCAATAGTTACATTACCGTTCCAGCCCTGGGCTATGTATGCGCCGGGCCCATTAGAAATTACGGAGGCCGGGTTGGTACCTACTTCTCCTATACCCGGAAAGAAAATAATGGTAGGATAGCTCACCGTAGGATTGCTGTAATAGCTTGCAGGAACATGTACATAGGCATTCCATCCACTTACATTAATCAAACTTTGCTGGCCAGTAGCATCTTGTAAAAATCCGGATAAAATTAAAATGGGTAAAATAAAGAACTGCTTGAACGATCTTTTCATGCTTAAGATAACTTTTGGATCTGGTTTTTAATAATTTTGCTTAAACGATAATGCTCTTTTTCCAACAATGGATAATAGAACGTTTTTATTCTCAATATAGCAATTGGAAAAACTTTCGCTTTCTGTAAGGTGGGGATTGTTAAAAAAAACTGAAATACCAATAGATATTTCAGGCTGCAAATTTCGCCATTCAAAATTATAAATGTGTAGTTCTTACACTTTTACTTTTGTAGTATATTTTACAGTTTTTTCCCGGTAAATTTGAGGGTTCTAAGATATCTAAATTTCAGGGGCTGCAATCCAGTCTTTTCAACAACTTATACATATTTGGTGGCCAGATTTCCACATTTGTTTGCCATGAAAATTTTAATGAGGATAAGAATCCCTTTCTGTAATTTTATCGCATGCAAAAAAAGCTTTTTTTATTAGATGCTTATGCCCTTATTTTCAGGGCTTATTATGCTTTGGTACGCAGCCCACGGATGACCAGCCAGGGCAGGAATACCAATGCCCAGTTTGGGTTTACCAATACCCTCACCGATTTACTGAACAATCAAAAACCCACACATATGGCGGTTTGCTTTGATACGGCAGCGCCTACGGAAAGGCATACTGATTTTACAGATTATAAAGCTAACAGGCAGGAAACCCCCGAGGATATTCGCTCTGCCGTGCCGGATATCAAACAAATTATCGAAGGATTTAATATTCCCATATTAGCTGTAGATGGTTATGAAGCGGATGACGTTATTGGCGCTTTAGCAAAACAAGCAGAAAAGGCGGGTTACGAAGTGTATATGGTTACTCCAGATAAAGATTATGGCCAATTGGTGAGTGAAAAAATTAAAATTTACAAACCCGGCTTCCAGGGAGGCAGTGTAGATATTTTAGGTCCACAGGAAGTATGTGAAAAATGGGGTATCGAAAGAGTAGACCAGGTGATTGATATGCTGGGCCTTATGGGCGATGCAGTAGATAATATTCCCGGCATTAAAGGAATTGGCGAAAAGACGGCTGCAAAACTGCTTAAAGAATATAATACGCTCGAAAATATTTTAGAACATGCCGATCAGATTAAAGGCTCCATGGGCGATAAAATTAGGAATGGAAAAGCAGATGCCATCATGAGCAAAAAACTCGCTACTATTATCCTGGATGTGCCGGTAACTTTTCATGAAGAAGATTTCAGCATCAAAGAAATAAATAAAGAAGCACTGAAAGACATATTCGAGAAGTTAGAATTTAAAACCATGGCCCGGCGCATTTTAGGCGAAGAAATAAAAATTACCCGGCAAGAAGCGCTGCCGGTTACAGGTGCCCAAATGAATTTATTTGGAGAAGCGGCACCGGGTACAGAAGATACTATCCAATCCGAAGAGGTATTAAACCCCATACCACCGGAACCGCAAAAAAATATCCTCAATACGCCCCACCAGTATGAATTAATAACAGCAGAAAAATTGGCAGTCATTTTAAAAGACTACCCTGAAGTTTGCTTCGATACCGAAACAACCAGCCTGGATGCCAATAATGCCGAATTGGTAGGAATGAGTTTTTCAGTGAGGCCGGCCAGTGGTTATTATATTGCATGCCCCGCCAATCCTTTAGAAACTAAAAAGATCATCGAAACACTCAGGCCTGTTTTTGAAGATGAATCAAAACATTGGGTGGGCCACAATCTTAAATATGATATGCTGGTGCTAAAATGGTATGGGGTAGATATAAAAGGAAAAATATTTGATACCATGCTGGCCCATTATGTAATAGATCCCGAAGGTAAAAAAAGTATGGATGTATTAAGCGCACGTTACCTGGGTTACGACCCGGTACACATTGAGCAATTAATTGGAAAAAAAGGAAAAACGCAAGGCAATATGCGGGACGTGGATATAGAAGAGGTAAAAGAATACGCCGTGGAAGATGCGGACATTACGCTGCAATTAAAAAATATTTTTGTTCCTAAAATAAAACAATACCAGGTAGAAAAAGTTTTTGAGCAGGTTGAAAACCCCCTGGTAAAAGTACTTACCAGTATGGAGTTTGAAGGAATCCGTATTGACGAAAAATTTCTAAATGATTACTCATCACAATTAGAAACCGAGGCCAAAACAGCAGAAGAAGCTGTTTACGAAAGAGCCGGTGTGCGGTTTAACCTGGCTTCACCCAGGCAACTGGGCGAAGTTTTATTTGATAAGCTAAAATTAAACGATAAAGCAAAAAAAACTAAAACCGGCCAGTACGCAACCGGTGAAGATGTATTGGCAAAAATGGCTGCCGAACATCCTATTTGTGACGATATTCTTACTTTTCGGGAACTTACAAAACTGAAAAGTACGTATGTGGATGCCTTACCCCAATTGATCAATCCCAAAACAGGAAGGGTGCATACTACTTATGGGCAGGCTGTTGCCGTTACCGGCCGTCTGGCCAGTAATAATCCCAATCTTCAAAATATTCCCATACGTACCGACCGGGGAAAAGAAATAAGAAAAGCATTTATACCCCGGGATGAAGATCATGTGCTGGTATCAGCAGATTATTCACAAATAGAATTGCGTATTGTAGCGGCAATGAGTGCCGATGAAAATATGGCCCAGGCCTTTAAAGAAGGAAAAGATATTCATACAGCCACTGCCGCTAAAGTTTTTTCGATAGCAGAAGAAGATGTAACAAAAGAAATGCGGTACAAAGCAAAAAGTGTAAATTTTGGAATCATTTATGGCCAGGGTGCATTTGGTTTGGCAGAAAACCTGGGGATAAGCCGTACCGAAGCAAAAGAGATTATTGATAACTATAAAAAGGAATTTTCCGGCATTCAAAAATTTATGGAGGATACCATTGCTTTTGCAAAGAAAAATGGATTTGTTGAAACCCTCATGGGGCGTAAGCGCTGGTTGAAAGATATAAACAGTGCAAACTTTACCGTAAGAGGTTTTGCAGAAAGGAATGCCATTAATTCACCTATACAGGGTACTGCTGCCGATATGATAAAACTGGCCATGATAAAAGTAGATAAAGCGTTCCGGGAAAATAGTTTTCAATCTAAAATGCTGTTACAGGTACATGATGAACTTGTATTTGATGTATTAAAATCAGAGTTAGAGAAAGTAAAACCCGTTATACTGTCCTGTATGCAAACAGCGATGTTACTGCCGCATGATGTACCCGTAGTTGCCGAACTGGGCCTTGGCCAAAATTGGTTAGAAGCACATTAGAAAAAAGATAAAATGAACTTAGTATATTGTTATGATGCCTATTGCGGCTGGTGCTTCGGATTTAGCGGGGTAATAAAAAGAATAGCCACTTCTTTTAAAGAAATAATACCGGTAGATGTATTGAGTGGAGGTATGATCCTTCCGGCAAAACCGGTGCACATCAGCGCTACCGCAGCTTATATACGCTCAGCATATAAAACGGTAGAAGAAACTACAGGTGTAAAATTTGGCAAAGATTATTTATGGCATATAGAAAACCCGGATGATAGCGATTGGTATCCCCATTCAGAGAAACCGGCCATTGCTTTAAGTATTGTAAAAGAAATAAACCCGCAAAGGGCTTTGGATTTTGCCACTAGCCTTCAGTATGCTTTACATGCTGAAGGGCGGGATCTTACAGATGATGAAGCTTACCGCCATTTACTGGCGGATTACCAGTTACCGGAAAATGATTTTTATAAAAAACTGCATAGCCCGTTGTATAAAGAGAAGGCTTACCGGGATTTCGAAATGGTAAAACAATTAAAAGTAACGGGTTTCCCCATGTTGTTTCTTAAAAAAACGGCTCATGAATTTATTGCTATTAGCCGGGGATATACGGATTATGAAACGGTTGCATTAAGATTAAACACCGTGTTGTATAAAATAAAAGAGGCATAAAAAATCCCGGTATTACCGGGATATTATAAAAGTCTTTACAAATTATTACTGCCCCCTTCTTTGTGGGCGTAAGGAAGGCTCTACTTCATCTTTCCATTTTTTCATTTGCTCTTCGGTTAATATGGCCTTCAAAGCTTTGTCCCGGCTATCATTCAGTTCTGTTCTTTTGGCACGCATGGCATCCCTGTCAAAACTTCCTGAAGCCCTCATTTCTTCCATTGATTTTTCCTGGGCCTGGTAGCTCGCTAAAAAAATGGCCGATACTTTTGGCGTTTGTTCTTCGGTTAAATTGAGCGGGCCTAATTTTTCCATGGTGGCCTTGGTTCTTTCTTCGGGTGTTTGCCGCTGGTAATTTTGCTGGGCAAATAAACTGGTAATGCCCAGTAAAAGAGCGGCAGCCAGCATGAGGAATTGTTTTTTCATTTTTTAATATTTAAAAAGTTCAAAAAAAATTAATCTTTATGAGGGGGTTTACGTTGCATTATTTTATAAATACTGGTATCAAATATATTTCGCTGGGCTGCTGTACAAATATCCCTGAGCTTTTTAAAGCGTTCCAGTATTTTTCGTTCTATGAGTTGCTGGTTATTAGATGATATTTGTGTCATGGCCAGTATGGCGCTATCACTAAAACCCTGTTGGGCTAAGGCTTGCAGCCTGATCTCTTTTTGCATATTCATACTATCGAACATAGCCCTTACTTCTTTACGGTTTAATTCACTTACTTTATCATAAGCGGCTATCTGTGCCGGTGAAAAGCCCAGTGTATTTTTTAAATATTGCTGCATTTTAGCACTCCGGTCCCTATGCGGGTTATTGTGTTGCTTAAACAATAAAGACAATAAAATAATATTGGTTATAAAAAGCAAACCCGTAAGAAGTAATAAAAATTTATATTTTGCTGTTGTGCTCATACTATGGTTGTGTGCTTTCTAAGTCGTAATTACTTAAAATATTTGTGCTTAAAAGGTCGTTTCCATAATTAGTAGCTGTGGCTATGCTTTTCAGATCAGTATCGCTCACATCACTTTTTACTACTATGGCAAAATTGAGTAAGATTAAAATAAGCATGGCACCAATAGCGACTACAGGACGATTCAGTAACCGCCCGGTCATCATCCAAAAATTTTCCGGTTCCCGGGTTTGCAGGTGTGCCTGTAACCGGGTGAACAGGTAGGGAGAGGCAGTAGCCCGCTGCATACCATCCAGGCTATGTAATGTAGCTTCTATTTTATTTTTAATATCCATCCCTTTTTATTTAAAATGTTTTTGGTAGTAATCATTTAATTCTAATCTCAGGTTTGTTTTGGCCCGGGCCTGCAAAGATTCAGCTGCTGCTACCGATACTTTCATAATGTCTGCAATCTCAGCATAACCCAATCCTTCGGCCTTGTGTAATAAAAAAGCGATGCGTTGGTTATCGGGCAGTTTGCGTAAAGCCGCAAATAACACTGCCGCATCTTCCTTTTTATCTAATTCAATTCCCGGGTGATTAAAATGAGCAGGCTCATGATCTTCTTCGCTACCCCATACCCGGTTTAAAAATCCCCCTCTCTTTTTTGCCTTCCGTTTTCTTTCTGCATCCAGGGCCTTATTAATGGTTATCCGGTACACCCAGGTTGATAATTTTGCTTCTCCTCTAAAATGATCCAGTTCTTCATACAGCTTTATAAAAACTTCCTGCGTAATATCTTCTGCATCTTCTGCATTTTGCACAATACTCAGCGCTGTATTATAAACCATATCTTGCAGCCCGGCTACAATTTCACGATATGATGGGGTTGCCTGATTGTTTTCCAAAAGTAGTTTTTGTGCTTACAAATGATGGCAATAAAATTAATCATTTCTCTACAGATACTTGCTACTTTTCAATACCGCAACCTCATTTTCCTTTCCTTAAAATAAAGAACTTCTTTTACCTTACATTGGCCCATGCATAGGCATTCCCATTCCTCCTCCATAAGCTGGCCGTGAATTTGGCTTGCCTTTACCAAAATTCTTAAGACTGTAAGTAAATGTGAGCATAAAATATTGCTGCAGTACATTGGTTTGTACATCCTGGAAATTAATGGCACTTACTGTACGGGTAATACTTTGGTTTTGTTTTAATAAATCAAATACGGAAAGCTTAAGTTCGCCTGCCTGTTTCTTTAAGAACTTTTTACCAATACCGGCATTCCATAACCAATAGCTTTGGTTTAATCCTCCCGAAAGACCACTATACGTTTGATTGGTTATATCATTTTGTATAAACCAGCCTTTTTTATTCAGGAGATTTAGTTGCAACCCGGCTTCCTGGTTTACATAATTATTGGTTGCACTGGTAAGTGAACTTTTAGTAGAGGCATTATTAAAATTGGCGGTATAATTAATGTTAAAATCTACATACTCACTGATGTTGCTCGATAAGCCGGCTCCCACATTATAGGTATAATTATGAGTAACCGCCGGTAAATAATTGGCAATACCCGGTAATTTAGAATAGCCGGCACCTGCATTCAGGTTCAGGTTCGACTTTAAGAATTTTACCGGCATCGCATAGGTAAATAAACTACGTAAGTTGATATAACCATTTACGTTTACGGGTTTACTTAATTGCGAGCCTCCTTTTAATGTTACATTATGTTGTATTAAACTATCTGTTTTTACTAAATAAGTGGCATTGGTAATATAATTTGATGTGGTTTGTGCAAATAAATTTGCAAAGAAGCTTTTGCTTGTTTTTGAATTTGCATAACTATAGCGGGTGCTTAAAAAATTTGTATAAGCTTGTTTTAATTCCGGGTTACCAATACTCACCCGCAATGGGTTTGAAATATTTACCACATCCTGTAATTGAGTTACAGAAGGGAAGTCGGTTCCGCCCCTGTAAAATAATCGCAGGTTACCAAAACTACCCAATTTCTTACGCCACATTAAACGGGGTAATATGTTAGAAAAAGTTTGATCTACATTGGTTATGCTGGGGAATGTACGATCGCTTTGCAAGCGGCTATGCTGGTAATTAATACCCAACATAAACATATTATCCCGGGTAGGATTATACCTGAAACTGATACCCCCGCTTTGATTGGTTACTGTGTTATTAAACCGGTTCGATAAGCTGGTATCAAATGAACTATACTTACCATTATCAAAGTTAAAAGTTTGCTGATCGGCTTTATTCTTTTGAATGGAAGGACTGTACTCAAATTGCAGGATGGCATTTTTAAATACGGGCTCAGTATAAGCCACATTTCCACCATAGGTATAACCGGTAGAAAGATTATCAGAAAATTGGTTAGGTAATGAGTCGGTGCCTATATTATTAATATCATAAAAACGATATTTGGCATCTAATATATTCTCATTGCTGTTGCGGGTAAATGTGGTATTAAATCCAAAAGATAAGGTCCTTCCTTTTTTGGCAAAACTGTGCCGGTACATCAAATAGTTTCGCAGGTTATACCCGTTTCGGTTATTGGTTGTTTTTGCATTGGATGTGTTTAAGGAATCATTTACCCCATAAAAAGCCTGGCCATCAGAAAATCCATTGGCATCATTGGTTTGAAAACTTAAACTGGGAATTAAATAAATGGTATTATTACTATCCAGTTTATACTCTAAGCGCATATTGATGCGATTATTATTATTGATCGTAGTATAAGATGATGTGCTGTTATCGTTATACCAGTGCCCGGTTTTATCTAAAGACTGGCCAATGGTTTTAGAAATATTCGTATTCTTACTGTTATTATAAAAATAACTGCCCGATACAGTCATTTTACTTCCCCATTTATCATTATAATTTATACCGAATGCATTGGTATTGCTAATGCCGGCACTTTGGCCTACACTAAAATTATTTCCACCCCCATACCCTCTTCCACCACCCCGGCCACCACCGCTGCCGGTAATCCCCAATAAATCCTGGGAACCAAAATTTTGTTGATTTACATTATTAAAATTTCCTACCAGCGATAAACGGCGGTCTCCATTAAAAAAACTTACATTACCACCTGCCTGGTACCGTTCATCGGTACCGGTGCCTGCATATATACGGCCAAACTGGCCATTGCGAATACCTGTTTTCGTAACCACATTAATGGCTTTCACACTATTCCCGTCATCAACCCCGGTAAGCTGGGCCTGGTCACTTAAGCGATCAAATACCTGTATTTTATCTACCACTTCACTGGGGAGATTTTTTAAGGCAGCTGATGCATCATCACCAAAAAAATCTTTACCATCAATGGTCACTTTTTTTACCGTTTCACCCTGGGCTGTTACCGTACCATCACGGGCAACGGTAATGCCCGGCATCTTTTTTATGAGGTCTTCGGTAGTAGCATCGGGGTTTACTTTAAACTGGCTGGCACTGTATTGTGAAGTATCGGCTTTATTCGATACCGGCGGCGCCTTACTTATTACAGTTACGGTACTCAGGTCTTTACCTTTTATATACATTTTTAAAACACCTAAATCACGGCTTTGGTTATTAAGCGTAATAAAGGTTACCAGGTCCTGGTATGAAATACTTTGTGCGGTTACAATAAAACTGTCATTGGGCACATTATCAAAAGTAAATTTACCGCTGGCATTCGATACTACTGTACTCACTGTGGATGAGTCTTTTTGAAGTAATAAACTTACTGTGGCTCCCACAATGGGGGCATTCCCGGTATTATCCTGCAATACACCGGTAACCCGGTTAGTTTGGCCATAGCCTAAAATAGAGAGTACACTTAAACAAATCGTCAATAATAATTTCTGCATAAAATTTCTTTTCCTGGCTCATTTGACGTAAAGAGGTCTTTAAACCCGTCGATGGTATTTGTTAAACTTTTTTAACATAGTTTAAAAAAAACAATACAAGCCTGCCTGTGTTCAATAGGCGGTATTCCATACATTGACCCTATCTCAATAGTAGCCTGGTTTTACCGGCCTCTTTGCTATACAATGCCTATTTTAAAATAACAAGATGGTATAATGAAACAATTTGAGGTAATAAGTATAAATTGCAACCCTAAATTTTTTATGAATATGGAATACAGGAAAATTGTATCGGTAACAGGAATGAGTGGCTTATATGAATTAATGTCCTCAAAATCAGACGGGGGTATTGTACGCTCACTGGAAGATAAAAGCACCAAATTTGTGAGCAACCGCATACACAGTTTTTCACAACTGGAAGGAATAGAAGTATACACCCAAGACGAGAATGTGAACCTGGCCGAAGTATTTGATGCCATGAAACAAAGCAGCGAAAAAATGCCGGCATCCAATGCCGATACTAATGAAGTAAAGAAATATTTTGAAAAAGTATTTCCGGCTATGGATATGGAACGAGTGTATACCAGTGATATGAAAAAGATGATAAAGTGGTATGAGATACTAACAAAAGCCGGAGTAGAAATAAAATTAAGTTCAGGAGAAGAAACCCTCACGGATGCCCATACTGACGCTGATAAGAAAACGGCAGCTAAAGCCAGCTCAAAAGCAGCAGCGGTAAAAAGCGGGCACGCAAAAAAAATTACAGCACCACGTAAGATGGCTTAACGTAGCATTTTTCGCTATCCTTTTTTAGTATGGGGGTTTGGCAACCTTCTGTATTTGTGTTTGTAACCCTCTTTAAATTTATGGTATGTACTCAGCAGATATTAAAAGATTGTCCCGTCAATTTTTGCCACAAGATTTTAAATTAACAGATTGGGCTTCCGTGGCTCCTTATTTTGAGCAACTGGTGGCGACTCCTATTGATCAATTAAATCATCTCCAAAAATGGCTAAAAAATTTAAGTGAACTGGAAGCCGTTATTAGTGAAGATGCGTGCTGGCGGCAAATTCGCATGACCTGCGATACAGAAAACAAGGAGCTGGAAGAATCTTATAATTTTTTCTGTACTGAAATTCAACCGCATATTCAGCCTTACGCCGATGCCCTGAACAAAAAACTGCTTGCATCCAAGGCCTTACATCTGTTAAACGCCGATGAATATTTTACTTACCTGCGCAGCATTCAAAAAAATATTGATTTATTCAGAGAAGAAAATATTCCGCTGCAATCCGAAATATCCGTACTGCAACAGCAATATGGGCAAATTACCGGCGATATGATGATTCGGGTAAATGACCAGGAATATACTTTACAGCAAGCAGCTAAATTTTTAGAAAACCCCGATCGTGCACTCCGGCAACAGGTATATGAACAAATACAGGAACGGCGCCTGGAAGATAAAGAAAAATTAGACCTTTTATTTGATAAACTGGTACAGCTGCGAAACCAGGAAGCACACAATGCCGGCTTTAAAAATTATCGTGACTACCGGTTCAAAGAACTGGGCCGGTTTGATTATAGCAAAGAAGATTGTTACCAGTTTCATGAAGCCGTAAAACGGCATGTGTTACCCTTAGTAAATAAAATATTAGAACAGAAGAAAATAAAACTGGGAGTAGAAAATTTGCGTCCCTGGGACTTAGATGCCGAACCTGCCGGAACAAACCCTTTGCATCCTTTTGAAAATGGAAAGGAGTTACTTCAAAAATCGGTTGAATGTTTTAATAAATTAAATCCATTTTTTGGTGACTGCCTTTTACGAATGGACCAGATGAAACATTTTGACCTGGAAAGCCGCAAAGGAAAATCTCCGGGAGGGTATAACTGTCCATTGGCCGAAAGTGGCGCTCCCTTTATATTTATGAATGCATCAGGCCAAATGAGTGATGTAACTACCATGGTGCACGAAGGGGGGCATGCCATCCATTCTTTTTTAAGCCATCCATTGGCTCTTACCGGTTTTAAAGAAGTACCTATGGAAATGGCCGAAGTAGCCAGTATGGCCATGGAACTTTTTAGTATGGACGAATGGGATACTTTTTTTAAAGATGAACAAGAACTGAAAAGAGCAAAAATTCACCAGTTAGAAAGAGTGATCACCATCTTTCCCTGGATAGCTGCAATCGATAAATTTCAGCATAAACTGTATGAAAATCCACATCATACCCATCAAGAAAGAACAGCAATTTGGGTACAAGTGTTACAGGAATTTACTGACGATATAGTAGATTACAGCGGGCTTGAAAAATACCGGAGCAATGCCTGGCAGCGGCAATTACATTTATACGAAGTACCCTTTTATTATATTGAATATGGCATTGCCCAATTGGGCGCAATAGGAATGTGGAAGCAATTCAGGGAAAATAAAAAAAAGGCATTAGATCATTATTGCCAGGCGCTTGCATTGGGAGGTACCCGCACGTTACCACAGCTTTACCGGGCAGCAGGTATTGAATTTGATTTTTCCCCGGAAAAAATTAAAAACCTCATGCAATTTGTACAGAATGAAATGGATATACTTATAGATTAGGTGCCTGCCATGGTAAAAAGCAAAGCTGCAGATAATTTCGTAAATTTATATTCCTAAAAGCTTAATTATGTCATACGTTTTAGAATTTATCAGCAGTGTAAAAAAAGAGTTTGATTATTATAAACTCCTTGGTGAAAAAGCAATAGAACAATTAGATGATGACCAAATAAAATGGCAATATAATGAGGAGAGTAATAGTGTGGCTATTTTAGTAAAACATATGTGGGGAAATATGCTCAGCAGGTGGACAGATTTTTTAACAACCGATGGTGAAAAAGAATGGAGGAACCGGGATGCAGAATTTGTAAATGATATCCGGGATAAAAAAGAGTTATTACAAAAATGGGAAGCAGGATGGCAATGTTTGTTCCATGCATTAGATACCATCAACGACGAAAATTTTGAAACCATTGTATACATCCGCAATGAAGGCCATACCGTAATGGAGGCCATACTTCGCCAGCAATCTCATTATATATATCATGTGGGCCAAATTGTTTCACTGGGTAAAATGATTTGCGGCAAAGCCTGGAAACCGCTTTCTATTCCACGGGGCGCTTCAGTATGCTTCAATAAAAATAAATTTAGCCAGCCCCATAGAATGGCCCATTTTACTGATGAAGTATTGCATAAAAAAGGCTAAGCGCTGCTTTTTTATGTACCCGCTAAGATTCAGTTATTAATGAGTTGTCCTTTTAAATGGCTTTCACACCGGGCAGCCTTCAATTGCCGTCAATTATTTTGCCCTTTATTTTACTTACATTAGCATAAGCTAAAAAGTACCCATGCTTGTAAAAACTTTTGGAAGCGCCGTATATGGAGTAGAAGCCATTACGATTACAGTAGAAGTAAATGTAGATCCCAAGGGCCAGCATTATTATATAGTGGGCCTGCCCGATAATGCAGTAAAAGAAAGCCTGCAACGGGTAGAAAGTGCAATAAAAAGCAATAATTTTTTTATGCCCCGTACCAAATTGGTGGTAAACCTGGCGCCTGCCGATATCAAAAAATCAGGTACTGCATTTGATCTTCCCATTGCCATAGGAACGCTGGCTGCCACTGAGCAAATAGAAAACCCCGAAAAAATAGAACGGTATGTAATTATGGGCGAGCTGAGTTTAGATGGTTCAGTAAGGTCAATAAAAGGAGCGCTGCCCATTGCCATACAAGCACGTAAAGAAGGGTTTAACGGGCTCTTGCTTCCCAAAGCAAATGCCCGGGAAGCGGCCATGGTAAATAATTTAAAAGTGTATGCCGTAGAACACATTCATGATGTGGTAAAATTTTTTGAAGATGAAAATTATTTGCCCCAGGTAATAGTAAACACAAGAGAAGAGTTTGCTCATGCACAAAATAATTTCGATATAGATTTTGCCGATGTAAAAGGCCAGGAAAATATTAAACGGGCACTTGAAATTGCTGCGGCCGGAGGGCATAATGCTATTCTTATTGGCCCGCCAGGTGCCGGTAAAACCATGCTGGCAAAACGTTTGCCTACTATTTTACCACCCTTGAGTTTAGCCGAAGCGCTTGAAACCACTAAAATTCACAGCGTAGCCGGTAAGTTACCGGAAAATGCAACCCTGGTAAACCGGCGGCCTTTTAGAAGCCCGCATCATACCATTTCAGATGTAGCCCTGGTAGGCGGTGGCGGAAACCCGCAACCCGGAGAAATATCGCTGGCACATAATGGCGTTTTATTTTTAGATGAACTGCCGGAATTTAAAAGAACCGTTTTAGAAGTGATGCGACAGCCCATGGAAGAACGCATGGTAACCATTAGCCGTGCAAAAGTAGCCCTGGATTTTCCGGCAAGTTTTATGCTGGTGGCCAGTATGAACCCATGCCCCTGTGGTTTTTTTAATCATCCGCAAAAAGAATGCACCTGCCCGCCCGGTGCGGTTCAAAAATACCTGAATAAAATTTCCGGCCCTTTGCTTGATCGTATTGATTTGCATGTAGAAGTAACCCCTGTAGCATTTAGTGAATTATCATCAAAGCAGGAATTTGAAAAAAGCGCATCGATACGGCAACGGGTAATGGCTGCCAGGGAAATACAGGCGCAACGGTATAAAAATAATGCAGGCATTTATGCCAATGCACAAATGAGCAGCAGCCAGTTAAAAGAAATATGTATAATAAATAATGCCGGCCAAAACCTGCTTAAAACCGCCATGAACCGGCTGAAATTAAGCGCCCGTGCCTATGACCGTATTTTAAAAGTGAGCCGTACCATTGCCGACCTGGCCGGTAAAGAAGAAATTCAACCCGAGCACCTGGCAGAAGCAATACAATACCGCAGTTTAGACCGGGAAGGCTGGGGCGCTTAAAATGGAATAGATTACCATTAATAAATTTCCCTGACCCTCCTCAGAAAAATAACTTAACTTAATTCAACATAAAATTGATAAGACATTGAAAAATTTATTTTTACTTTTTACACTATTGTTAGGCATAAGTCTTTCATCATTTGCCCAGGGGGAAATTGATAAGATAAAAACGGAAGGATTAACTCACTCACAAGTGATGAATATTGCATTTCATCTTACAGATGCCAGTGGGCCACGGCTCACAAATTCTTCAGGTTATTTTAAAGCAGCCAACTGGGCGGTAAATGAGTTAAAAAAATGGGGTTTAACAAATGTTGCTTTGGAACCCTGGGGAGAATTTGGCAAAGGCTGGGAACTTAAGAAATCGTACATCGCTATGACGGAGCCCTATTATCGTCCTTTAATTGGCTTTCCAAAAACATGGACAAAAGGCACCCATGGTATAAAAAATGCTGAATTGCTGGTAATTGATGCGGTGGATTCTGCAGCACTGGAAACTTACCGGGGGAAATTAAAAAATAAGATCATCATCCTGTTAAGAAAAGACAGTATACGCCCTTCTTTTAATGCAGACGCCAGGCGCTATACCGATGAAGAATTAAGTAAAATGCAAAATGCAAAACCCCCTATTCCCGAAACTGCCGAAGCACGTAAGCGCAGGCGCCAAATGTTTGGCAATCAGTCGGCCAGTGTGAGTAGTTTACTTAAAAAGATGGCAACACAAGAAGGTGCACTGGCTTTGCTAAGTACGACTACCCGTGGAAAAGACGGAACTTTATTTGTATCCGGTGGAGGCGGATATGCAAAAGATGATGCTGAAAATATTACCGATCTTATGATCTCTTATGAAGATTATATGCTCCTTCAGCGATTGGCAACAAATGGTATTTTGGTAAAAATAGATCTTGATGTCGCTACTCAATTTAATACACAAAATCTTACCGGGCATAATGTAGTGGCAGAAATTACCGGCACTGATCCTGAATTAAAATCGGAGATCGTAATGCTGGGCGGCCACTTAGATAGCTGGCAGGGATCCGTGGGCGCTACCGATAATGCCGCCGGTTCTGCCGTAATGATGGAGGCAGTGAGAATTATTAAAACTTTGGGTATTCAACCTCGCCGTACCATCCGTATTGCTTTATGGGATGGTGAAGAACAAGGTTTATATGGAAGCCGTAATTATGTAAAAAATCATTTTGCAAATCCTGGAAATATGCAATTGAAACCTGAGTTTGAAAAAGTATCCGCTTATTATAATTTAGATAATGGAACGGGTAGAATAAGGGGCATTTATTTACAAGGAAATGAAGCAGCACGAAATATTTTTACAGAATGGTTAAAACCATTTAATGATCTTGGCGCCTCAACGGTTACCATTTCAAATACGGGAGGTACTGACCATTTGGCCTTTGATGCAGTAGGTATTCCGGGCTTTCAGTTTATTCAAGATCCTATTGAATACAATACCCGAACCCATCATACCAATATGGATAGTTATGAGCATTTGTTACCAGAAGATTTAAAACAAGCGGCTACCATTATTGCAGCTTTTGTAATTAACACGGCAAACCGGGATGAAAAAATTCCCCGCAAACCCTTGCCGGAAGCCCGGGGTGAATAAACAGATTAAAAACCAGGAACCTTAAACGGTATTGGTTTCCCATTTTTTAAAACCGCCTATTACAAAAATTTATGATGTCAGGCAATTTCAATCCCTGTATTTTTGCAGCTTAATTTTTCTTATGAAAATATTATGGAAGTATTTAAAACCTCATAAATGGTTGGTGGGCCTTACTTTATTATTGGCCGCTTTAAATACCGGTTTTTCATTGTTTGATCCTATTTTATTTGGTAAGCTGGTAAACCTGGCTGGCGATTATATTGCAAACCAGGCTGGCTTTAGTAATCATCGTTTTTTTTGGGGCAATGATCTTATTGTAAGAAAAGGCGTAAGTTACCGGGAGCTGGGCGTCTTTTATATCATCATCCTGTCTATATCAGTAGCCATGCTAAGCCGCATTGCCAAAGCCTTCCAGGATTATTTTTTAAATGTAGTCATTCAAAAATTTGGGGCTAAGGTTTTTACGGATGGGCTTAAGCAGGCGATGAAACTCCCTTACCAGGATTTTGAAGACCAGCGTAGCGGTGAAACTTTATCGGTACTTACCAAAGTACGGGCCGATACTGAAAAATTCATGATCAGCTTCATCAATATTTTATTTGGCGTATTGGTAGGTGTGGCATTCGTTTTTATTTATGCAGCCTTATTTATTCATTGGACGGTGCCGGTTGCCTATTTAGTGGGTATCATTTTTCTCTCTTCTATCACCAGTGTGTTAAGCCGTAAAATTAAAGCCATTCAAAAAACCATTGTATCTAAAACCAATGCTTTGGCGGGCAGCACCACAGAGTCTTTGCGCAATATAGAGTTAGTAAAAAGCCTGGGCCTTACGGAGCAGGAAGTAGAGCGGCTGAATCGCAATACCTATAAAATTTTAGGTTTAGAACTTACAAAAGTAAAGCGAATCCGTAGTATTAGTTTTGTACAGGGTACCCTGGTTAATACATTGCGCCAGGTGATCTTATTTATTTTAATGTGGCTTATTTTTAAAAACAGTATGGATGCAGGCCAGTTAGTAACCATGCAGATTTTTTCCTTTTTTGTATTTGGCCCCTTGCAGGAAATAGGAAATATTATTCTTAATTACCGGGAGGCACAAGCTTCACTTCAAAATTTTGAAGACCTGATGCAAAGGGTGCCCGAAAAAGAATCAGATTATCCTGAAAAGCTTGGCAATATTCACACATTGGCATTTCAGCATGTAGGATTTCAGCACCGGTCTGCATCTCAGAAAGCCATCGATAATATTAGTTTTACCGTAAACCAGGGCGATACCATTGCATTTGTGGGCCCCAGCGGGAGCGGCAAATCTACATTAATGAAATTGCTGGTAGGGCTCTATCGGCCACAGGAAGGGAAAATATTATATAATGGACTCGACGAAACAAAAATTCGGTTTGATGATTTACGTAAGCAAATTGGTTTTGTAACACAGGATACAAATTTATTTAGTGGCACCATACGTGAAAACCTGGTTTTCGTAAACCCATCGGCAACCGTAGAGGATTTGTATGCAGCCCTGCATAAAGCAAGTTGTGATGGATTGCTGAGCCGGGCAGAAAATGGCCTAGATACCATGATTGGTGAGGGAGGATTAAAATTAAGCGGTGGCGAAAAACAAAGATTATCCATTGCCCGGGCCCTGCTTCGGAACCCTCATTTATTATTGTTTGATGAAGCTACTTCGGCACTGGATTCTATCACAGAAGAAGAAATTACAAATACCATCAGGAGCATTTCATCTTTAAAAAATCAAATTACAATTTTAATTGCTCACCGGTTGAGCACCATAATGCATGCCGATACGATTTATGTACTGGAAAAAGGCGAGCTGGCAGAAAAAGGGACCCACGAAAGCCTGCTTGAAAACAAAGGCCTTTATTATGCCATGTGGCGGCAACAAATTGGAGAAAGAAAAAACGTTAATTTTGCCGCACTAAAATAAAGGTTATGCACGATATCGTAGGTTATGCTGGTGGCGTGTTATCTTCTTTGTCTTTTTTGCCCCAGGTAATTAAAATCTGGAAAACCAAATCGGCTGAAGACTTGTCAATGCTTACATTACTCTTACTTACCTGTAATGTTTCCTTATGGTTTAGTTACGGCATCTTAATACATTCCACCCCCTTATGGGTAACCAATGCCATCGTATTAGCCATGGTACTCATCATGATCTTTTTTAAAATAAAATTTAAACCCGCAAAATTTATAAAGAATTGAACAGAACCGTGAGAAAGCCCAAACCCGGCTTTTTGTGGAGTACCCTTACCATGCGCTGTCCCCGTTGCCGCAAAGGAGATATGTTCCTGTCAAAAAATGCATATGTGCCTCTTACCATGAAAAATATATTGGATATGCATGATACATGCCCGGTATGTAAACAACGGTTTCACCTGGAAGTGGGCTTTTGGTATGGTACTGGTTATGTAAGTTATGCGGTTTGTATAGGCCTTTCTTTACTGAGTTTTCTTTTATGGTGGGGCATACTGGGGTTTTCTATTCAGGATAACAGTGTATTTTACTGGCTGGGTGCAGATATTTTTTTATTGATTATTTTACAACCCTGGATCATGCGCCTGGGCCGTAGCATTTATATCCGCTTCTTTGTGCGGTACGATGAAAATTATGAAAACACAAAGCCTACACAATTTTCTTAGCAGGCAGCAAAAAGCTAAGCGGCACCCTTATTTTAAAACTAAAATTACGGCCCGTATTAAAAACGCCGGTTCTGCCCGTGGCCTCATTCACGGGTGCATATTTTAACCGGCTTACATGGCTTTGGTATGCTTTATCCGTAATATTTAATGCAGAAAAGTAAATACTAAAAATGGGGTTATCTTTTTTATTGTAAATATCGGTTCCCAGTCCCAGGTTCAGTAATGCATAACCCGGAGTTTCCGTTTCTGTATGGTAGCCCGTAAACGGGTGTTTTTGGGCCCATGTATTTTCCAGCTCAATGCTGGCATAACTGTTTTTCAGCCAGCTGCTGACCTTTTTAAAATTTCCCCTTAAGCTGCTTACCAGCCGGGCCGCCGGTATGTTCGGAATATTTCGGGACCCATCAATGGAAGTTACAAACCGGGCATTTACCATCGAAAAACTATTTTCAAAATGCAGCCAGTCTAAGGGGTGCGGGTGAATATCTACCGTAAGTTCCAAGCCCGATAAGTTGGCCTTGCTTTGTGTAAATTGATAGGCATCTAATGCTTTCCCGTTTACAACCAATACAGAGTCTGCTCCCTGTGTACTGATTAGTTTTTTATAAAAAATAAAATGATCAAAATGATTATAATAACCCGCCAGGTTTATGAATAAGTGCGGAGTTTGGTATTCAATAGAGACATCGCTTTGTAAGCTGGTTTCGCTTTTCAGGTTCCTGTCACCATATTCATACCGGTTGGTGCCTTCATGGGCGCCATTACTTGCCAGCTCCGGTAAGCTGGGAGTGCGGTAAGCACGGGCAATATTGGCTTTCAGATTAATATATTGACTGGCCCTGTAAGTGCCGCCCATGCTGGCGCTTATGTTTCCATATTGCTTATTGAATGCTGTGTTTTTAATAGTATTTCCATCCAGTATGGCCCGGGCGTGCAGGCTCCTGTGATCGTAACGAATACCGGCGCTGAGGGTTAATTTTTTTAATTCTTTTTGTATATAACCAAAACCGCCCAGGTCGCTAAGTCGGTAATCCGGTATCAGTTGATTTTCTCCTTCATTTTTATTTTGTTGTTGCATGCCCGAAATTCCCAGGCTGGGTTTCCAGCCATTCCGTACGGCCAAATGCAATTGAGTGCTGTAGGTAAATGTTCTTAATTTAAAATACAGTTCTCTTTGTTGCAGGTTATCAATGTCACCAAATTCTTCTCTTTTATTTTGCTGCGCCGCTACAATAAGTGCCAGCCTGTTTTGGCCCAGTTTAAAATTATTATCGAGCGCTATTTTTTGGTGATGAATATGCTGAAAAGGGATTTGCGGATCATAGCTTTTAAAATCAGCTTCGCTGGCCCGGGTACTGCCGCCGCCGGGCAGAGGTTTTATAAAAAACCCTGCGCTGTCTCTTTCAGCTTCTATTAACCCGGGCTGTAAATAATAGGTGCTGAATATAAGATGGCTATATCCCCAGGATTTATTAATCCCGGCATATCCACCTGCGGCGTTTTGTATAAATTTTGAATTATATACATAGCCATCATATTTATTTTTATAATCACTCGCTTTTGCAAAAGAACCATACAAGTTCCAGTTAAAAACGCCATTATTACCCGCCCAGTTGGCATGTATTGACTGGCTGTGGTTGTTGGTTTGATAACCGGCACCCGCATTTAGTTTCATGCTTCCTTCCTGCACGGGTACATTGGTAATAATGTTTAATACACCGGCTATGGCGTCACTGCCATACATCAGCGATGCCGGCCCTTTTAAAATTTCCACTTTGCTTACACTGCTCTCATCAATTTCTATCCCATGTTCATCTCCCCACTGCTGTCCTTCCTGCCTTACCCCATCGTTAATGGTGAGCACCCGGTTGTAACCCAGCCCCCGTATGAGTGGTTTTGAAATAGCAGGGCCCGTACTCAAAGCTGATATACCTGCTTTTTTACTTATGAGATCAATAATATTAAGCGAACTGCTCTTTTGTAATTCATCCTTTTGAATCACGGTTACCTGGAAGGGTGTTTTACGCAGGGTGGTGGCATGGCTTACTCCTGTTACCACTACTGTTGTGTTTTCTACGATAGATGGCGTAAGGCTAAAGTCTTTGTAGGTATCGCCTTGTATTAAAATAGTTTGGGCAATGGTATTAAATCCTATATGCGAAACTTCAATCAATTGCTGGCCTTCGCTTACCTGGTTAAATTTAAAATAGCCAGTTTCATTTGTAGTGGTACCCTGTTTCAGGTTGGTAATATAAATACTGGCACCCACTACCGGCTTGCCGGTTTCAGCATTTATAACTCTGCCGCTAAAGCTTCCCCGTTCTGCCGGCCCAGCAAAAACGATGCTGCTGAAATAAGTAAATAAGCAGGTAAGAATAATTTTTATCATATTCTTTATTTGAAACGTGGTTGCAAATATCGAACTTGTAATGTTAATAAATTAAAAAAATGAGGAATGGGCTTAGGTTTTTATTTTAAAAAAATGGAATATTAGTGAAGCGTTAAACGAATTCGATTTTAAAGCGTCAATTAAAAGCATGCTTTTACAACATGCCCCATTCATTATAAAAATTCATATAAATGGCGAGTAACAGGTTAAAAAATCAGCATTTATTATGGCGTGCTGCCTTTGGCCCCATGGCAGAAAATGTGGCCCAACTAGAAGGTATTTCACAAAAAAAATTATGGGATTTATTGGTAAAAACATCCCGGAAAGCGCCGGAGAAATTACAGGTTTCCAGCGGCCTGGTAGATGGGTTGGTAAAAGGAATTGGCGATGCGGTAACCATGGCACAAATTTCAGCCGAAGACAAAAAGAAAATGCGCAAGGAAAAAAGAAAGCAGTACCGGGATGAATTAAATAACCTGAACCTGATGTGGTTAGATGAGATGATTAATAGTGAGGCACAGTTACGGGAAAAAATGAGTTTATTCTGGCATGGGCATTTTGCCACCCGGGTTATAAATAGTTATTTTCAGCAGGAATTATTACAAGTAATACGCACCCATGCCCTGGGGAGTTTTAGAGAGATGTTGCATGAGGTAAGTAAATCGCCCACCATGCTGCAGTTTTTAAATAACCAGCAAAACCGAAAAAGTCATCCAAACGAAAACTTTGCCCGGGAAGTAATGGAACTTTTTACTATGGGCAGGGGCAACTACACCGAAACCGATGTGAAAGAAGCGGCCAGGGCATTTACCGGCTGGGGTTTTAATGGCCAGGGCGAATTTATATTTCGCAAGCAGGCACATGATACGGGCGTAAAAACAATTCTTGGTAAAACCGGCAATTTTGATGGGGACGATGTGCTGGATATTATTCTGGAACATCCGCAAACAGCTTATTTTATAACCCAAAAAATATATCGCTATTTTGTAAATGAGCAGGCACCCGGTGAAAGAATACAGGGCCTGGCCACCCGCTTTCAAAAAAATAATTATGATATTTTAAAACTGCTCGAAGATATTTATACTTCCTCCTGGTTTTATGATGAAGAAAATATTGGCGCTAAAATAAAATCGCCGGTAGAACTGCTGGTGGGCATACGCCGTTACCTGCCTATGGAATTAGATAATGATGCCGCTCAATTACTCTTTGAAAAAATGCTGGGCCAAATATTATTTTATCCGCCCAATGTAGCCGGCTGGCCCGGTGGCCGCAGTTGGATTGACAGCAGCAGCCTTATGCTCAGGCTTCAGGTACCACAGGTATATACCGCTAAGGAAGCCGTTTCGCTTCGTCCCAAAAACGACGACGATGTAAATATGGGCATGAGTACAGAAAAAATAGTGCGGATAGAACGAAATAAAGCATACATAAACAAAGGGGGCGCTGCCGATATTAAATGGGATTTAATAAACAGCGCCTTTGAAAAAACCCCAAGGCCGGCGCTTACCGATGCCATTATGGATACCCTGCTGCAAACAAAAAGCAGGATCAATAAAAATACTTTTGAAGCTTATCTCGATGACAGCAACCGTGAAAATTATATAAAAAGTGCTGTTATAAATTTAATGAGTACCCCCGAATACCAAATGTGTTGACCTAAAAATTATCATCATGATCCTTAAACGCCGTGAATTTTTGCAAATAGGTTCTTTAGCCTCTGCCACTTTAATGATGCCTAAGTTTTTGAAAGCTTTTGAACAACCTCTGCGGGTTCCGCCCGGGAACAAAGTATTGGTCATACTCCAGTTAAGTGGTGGCAACGATGGGCTCAATACCGTAATACCAGTTACCAACGATTTGTATTATAAAGCCAGGCCCCGCTTAGGGATCAAAAAAACCGATGCCCTTTCCTTAACTGCCGATGCAGGTATAAACCCGGCGCTGGCTTCATTTAAAGCCTTGTTTGATGAAGGCAATCTCTCTGTTTTAAACAGTGTAGGATACCCAAACCCCGATCGTTCGCATTTTAGAAGTATGGATATTTGGCAAAGCGCCAGTGACAGTAAAGAGTATATAAACACAGGTTGGGTAGGCCGCTACCTCGATGCCCAATGCAAGGGTTGCGATAAGCCTACGCAGGCGCTTGAGTTAGATGATATGCTTAGCCTGGCTATGAAAGGAGAGCAGCAAAAAGGATTTGCCTTTACCGATCCCCGCCGCTTGTACAGTAGCAGCAACGAAAAATTTTATAAAGACCTCAACAAAGCCCACCCCGCCATTACCGATGATACGGTAGATTATTTATATAAAACCATGAGTGCAACGCTCAGCAGCGCCGATTATATTTTTAAGCAAAGCAAATTGCATCCCACATCCGAAATCTACCCGGCTACCGAGTTGGGTAAAAACTTAAAGACCATTGCTTCGCTTATTATGAGCGATATCAATACCAAAATATATTATGTATCGGTAGGCAGTTTTGATACCCACGTGGGGCAGGATGGCCAGCAAAAAAGGTTGTTTACAGAAATAAGTGATGCTGTAAAATCATTTACAAATGACCTAAAGAAGAATAACCGGTTTGATGATGTGTTGCTCATGACCTTTTCTGAATTTGGCAGGAGGGTGGCACAAAATGCAAGCAATGGAACCGATCATGGCACAGCCAATAATATGTTTTTCATTGGCGGCGATTTAAAACAAAAGGGAATCATTAACGATATGCCCAACCTGGCCGACCTCAATGAAGGCGATCTTAAGTTCCAGGTAGATTTTAAAAATGTATATGCTACGGTTTTGCATAAATGGCTGGGCGCCGATGATAAAGCCATCTTAAAAAAACAATACGATTATTTGCAATTTATTTAACGGGGGTTTTAGTTGATGAAACGGGGGTGAACAATCACCCCTTTTTTAATACTCGTTTTTTATAAACTCCTTTTATTACTCACAAACATTTGCATACCTCTGCAAATCCCAATCTTTAATGTTTTATTTTTTTTGCATACTCACAGGCCACGAAAGAATAACATTTTTACAGTGCAGCGTGTAAACATAGTATAATACAACTTGACACTGCAGACATAACGCCAGCTGCCAAATTAAACTGTGTAAATATCAAAAAAATAATTTTTATACTTTAACTAAGCAACCCTATCCCTAAACAGTAGTTCAGAATTTCAAGAAGATCACTTAATACCGAAAACCTCACCATCGTTAGTTAAAAAATTCAATTTTTAATTATAAATTGTATTTCGGTTTACCCGGCCGGCCGAAATAACAATCTTCTATTTCGCCCGACCCGCCAGGTAGCCACAATTTTAAAAATCATAATCATGCGGTACCTTTTCATTTGTACAATTTTATTTTTACATTATAAAAGTAATTGTCAAACACCCGGCAACTTACAACGCAGCTATTTTGATTCTTGTAAAAAAGTTTATAATAAAGAAAGAAAGGAATCTGTTGGAAAACCATTTAAACCATTTTCAATAAGCAATACATCATCTGTTTTAAGTAGTGCCAGCCTATCAGGCAAAGTTGTTTATTTATTTTTCGGGTCATTAGCTGAGAGATATTGCCAGAAAGAAATCCCTTATTTAAATCAAGTGTATTCTAAATTCAGGAATGATTCAAATTTTATTTTTGCTTTTCTCACTACCGACTCATTGCCTAAAATAAATAGTTTGAAAAAAGAATTAAATCTTGAATTTGACATATACCCCATTTCTTTGCCGGAGTCTTTTACCTTAAATGTTTCTCATGTACAACCGGCAAATATCATTTTAGACAAATCGGGCATAACCAGGTTTTACGAATGTGGCGACTGGGCTCCGGATGGGAACCGGAGAAGATTTTTTAAAAATAAGGTTACAAAAATGATTACCCGGCAGTTGCAGAGAGGGTAATTTGAAATGTACTATTTTGCCGGTGCTGCCCTAATAGGGGCCAAAACAAATTTCCTTCATCCCGTTCGGCTATTTCCCTTTTAGTTGCTAACTTCAAGAATCGTTTTTTTTCCGGCCTCAAATGCCGGGCTGAGCCTTATAAAATACCGGTCCTGCGGCTAAATGCCAGGGGAGCATATTTTTTTAAACTTAAATGCATCGGTTATGAAAAAGTTTTTTATCAGCACAATTTTGATTTTAATTAGTACAAGTTTATTTTGCCAACAATCTGATATCGGTCAACCTGTAATCCAAAATTCTTATTTACAAAAAAGTAAAAATCAAAAAACAACAGCTTGGATTCTGCTAGGTGCTGGTTTTGTCCTTTCAGCGGGAGCAGCTGTGGCGGATGTAGGTAGTGATTGGACTAAATCAGAAACCCCTTATCTTGTAGCAATAGTTACCGGGTGTGCGTCAATGCTGGGAAGTATTCCTTTATTTATCGCTGCAGGGCGCAATAAACGAAAAGCTAAAAATGCTGCTGCCTATTTCAAAATACAGCTAAACCGGGTTCCCACAAACACAGGGCTGGCTCTGCATTCTACTCCCACATTATCTCTAAAACTTGGCTTTTAAAATTGTAAAAAATAAAAAAGAATCGTAAAATTGGAAATGACTCGCAGCTTTAGATAAAGCCCGTATTAAAAAAATGAGCAAAGTTATAGCAGCAATAAATATGACGCTTGATGGGATTTGCGATCATACAGCAGGCATCCCCGATGAAGATTTGCATACACATTATACCGGACTTTTACAGCAGGCCGGGGTAATCTTATATGGCCGTACTACTTACCAATTAATGCAATATTGGCAAACCATGCTAAAAAATCCATCAGGCCAAAAATCAATCGACAACTTTGCCCTGGCCATTGACAAAATACCAAAAATTGTATTCTCACATTCTTTGAAAGATACCCAATGGCAGAGTGCGGCACTGGCTACAAAAGAATTAGAAAAGGTAATCGCAGAACTCAAACAATCCTCCATATACGGTGGCAAAGATATTTTAGCAGGCAGCAGGAGCCTGATCATTCAATTACTAAACCTCAAGCTGGTTGATGAATTCCAGTTATGTATTCATCCATTAATAGAAAGAAAGGGCCTGTCTTTATTCGACAAAATAAACAACAGGATTTATTTTAAACTTTTAAAAACAAAAGTCCTGGGTTCAGGTGCCATTGTTCTCTATTACCAGCCGGTATCGCAATAAAAGAGAATAATGCACTTATATTTGCCGGCGTTAAGAATAATAATGGAATGGCCCACCGAATGGACGATCCATTGTAACCCATTCGTAAGATGTAGTGAAATTTAATACATAGCATTCGCAATACAATATGATGAACGAAGGACATATTATCCGCATTGCACAAATGCAAGACTTAGAGGAAATCATAAATATTTACAATTGTGCCGTTCATTCAAAATTTGAAACCGCCGATACATTACCGGTAAAATGGAGAAACAGGATGAGTTGGTTTAAGAATCACAATCCTGAGAAATATCCCATTTTTGTATATGAAGTAAATGAACAAGTAGCAGGATGGATTGGGTTGAGCCCGTACAGGAAGGGCCGTAAAGCTTTAAAATTTACAATAGAAATTAGTTATTATGTGCATCCCCAATATAGGCATAAGGGAGTGGGTAATCATTTAATAAATTATGCAATTGAAAAAGGCCGGGAATTAAAATATAGAACACTGGTAGCAATCATTTTAGATAAGAATGAGAAAAGTATTAGCCTGGTTAGTAAATTTGGATTTAAAAAATGGGGCCATCTGCCCAATATTGCTGATTTTGATCAAACAGAATGTGGTCATGTGTATTATGGATTACGGATAGGAAACCCAAAGGGATAGCCCTATAATACCCCAGGCACAATGCAAATAATGATTCTTTTTTGTGTTTATTTTATAATTTAATAATGGTGAAATATCACAAGAGTGTACTATTTTCAATATATATCATCGTTCATGATAAAAAAAATCTTCCACCTTTGTCTTTTAATTTTAATCGCAATTCCTGTATTTGGTCAATCCAAACAAAAAGCCATAGATGCTTTCTTTACAGCCTTAGCGAAGAATCAGCAATTCAGCGGGAATATACTGGTAATTGAAAAAAATAAAATTGTGTATGAAAAGTCATTCGGATACACTGATTATACCACCCAATCACCCATTACGCCTGGGATCACTTTTCCTATTGCCAGTATTACTAAAATTCTTACAGCCACAGCCATTCTGCAATTAAGTGAAAAAGGCAGGCTGGCAATAACAGATCCTGTTACGCAATACCTGCCTGAATTTCCTTATCCCGCCATAACCCTCAAACATTTGCTTTCTCATACTTCCGGCCTGCCGCCTTACAATGCTTTTTTTGATAAATACAGGAAGGAAAACCCGGCTAAGATATTCACCAATAAAGATTTTATTCATGGAATGCTGGCCAATAAGCAACCCTTAATTTACCAGCCCGGCGAAAAAGGAAATTATGATAATATTAATTTCATCGTATTAGCCCTGGTTGTTGAAAAAGTATCCGGTATGGATTATAAAAACTATATCGAAAAAAACATACTGAGGCCGGCCGGGATGTATAATACAGTACTTTTCCCGTTACCCGAACAATTTAACACAGCCCAAATAAAAAATTATGCATATCCCCAGGTGTATTTGCATCTTTATGATACAGTGCCGGTAAAATCTAGTTCCATTCCTTATGTGCGGGAATACTGGCACTCATATGGCTTTACCGGCTTTGCAGATTATGTGAGTACCACCCGTGATTTATGGAAATTTGATGAAGCTTTGTACAATAATACATTGCTGAATAAACAAACTTTAGCAGCCGCTTATGTACCCGTAAAATTAAATAATGGAAAAATTAATCCCGATGCATTTGGCTTAGGTTGGGAAATTGAAAAAGACAGTTCGCTGGGTAAGCTGGTTTACCATAGTGGCGCTGCAATGGGGCTTAGTTCTAATATCTTAAGGAATATTACCAAACAGCAAACGGTAATTTTATTTGACAATATGCATTTTAATGCCCATGAAAATGCCACTAAAGTAATGATGCTTTTAAATGGTAAAAAAGTAGGTATGCCCAAAAAAAGCATTGCGAAAATATATGGAAATTTATTGTTCACTAAAACGGCTCGTGTTGCCAAAGCAACTTTGGAGTCTTTATTAAAAGATACCGCTCAGTATTATTTGAGTGAAGACGAAATGAATTCTCTGGGATACGATTTTTTAGGGAATAGTAACCCTTATCACCTGCCCGAAAGGCACCTGTATAAACAAGCGGTAGAAACACTTAAAATGAATGTAACATTATTTCCGGACAGCTGGAATGCTTATGATAGTTATGCTGAAGCGCTTTTAGCAGATGATCAAAAAGAAGAAGCTATAAAAATGTATCAAAAGTCGTTGAGCCTGAATCCAGATAATGAAAATGCCAGGAAAATTTTGGAAAAGCTTTTGAAGTAATATTAATTTAGTGTTTTGGTAACATGCCAACAAGTGTATTTACAAATAGTACTTACATACCCATGAAAGTAAAGACTCAATATACAGTTCAATTTATTTTTTTATTTGAATGATGGACAAATGAAATTTATTCTCTTTTTTCTTTTAACATCTGTAGTAATTTCTTGCTCACATAAATTTCATGGAGATGCAAGACTTTTCGGAGAATGGCATCCACTGACCAGGGGACTTCCAAATATTTATTTTGATAATACTCGTTATTTTTTTATGGATTTAGATACAACAAAGAAAACTGCTTATGGTTTATTTTACAGAGTGGATAACGATATCATCACTATTAAGTCAAAAGGGATAATATATAATGTCAATGTAATTTTGAAAATCAGCCAGGATACTTTAATTCTTCAAGATGAAAAAATCAGGGATATTGTTTGTTATGTAAGAAGGAAGCGGGATTAGGTTTAAAAAATACAGAGAAAAATAATCTTACAAAAAACAGCATTTCCTTACAAGGTCTTTCACCTTATTTTACTCCTTTTTCTTTCATAATGGCATTCAGCCATTTTAGCATCGCAAATATAATACCCGTTGCTACAAGAAGCAGTACAAAATTTACCCAAAAGAAATTGGCTTTATTTTCATATCCATCCCATAGGGTAGCCAATAGCCCGGATAATTTATTACCAATGGAAGTAGATAAAAACCATCCTCCCATCATGAGTGAAGTAATGCGTACCGGGCTTAATTTCGATACCAGCGATAAGCCCATAGGGCTAAGAAGTAACTCTCCCAGGGTGATAACGCCATAAGAAAAGATCAGCCATAAAACACTTGCTTTTTCTGCACCATTATTACTCATATAAGCAGCGCCTACCATCACCAAAACTGATAGGGCAGATATGAGTAAGCCAAAGGCAATTTTAGTTGCTGTACTGGGTTCCTTTTTCCTGCTGCGCAAAAATGAAAAGAAGGCAAGTACCAGGGGCGTTAATAAAATGACCCACGCCGGGTTAATGGATTGGCTAAGCGGGGTACTCCATAAAGTGGCTTTACCCCCTTCACGGGGCAAGTCTTGCGGTTTTACATTTTTAAAATATACCGGGTAATCATATTCTTTTATCACATCGCCGGTGGCGGTTTTTTGTAGCCGGAACTGGTGGTCGTATTTCTCTATACTATCTTTTATATAAGGCACATCAGCAGCCAGTTTTACACTACGAAATACATTTCCGGCAGCTCCCTCTACATGCCGGTTTGTATAACTCTCTGCCCAAATAGTAAGTGCTGTACCGTTTTGTTTGAAAACAGCCCAAAACATAATTACTGCTGCAAAAATGGCTAATAAGGCTGCAATGGGGCGTTTCTCATCCGCCTCGGCTTTAAAGTATAATGTTGCAAAAAAATAAATTACCGGGATACAGGCAAAAATGAAAGCATCATTACTATCACTTTTAAAAATATTCCCCGGTATGAGCCAACCTATAATACCCGCCAGTATGGAAGGAACTAAAATCGTTAAAATAATTTTACCAAAGGGCATATCTGCTTTACTCATGGGTTTCAATACATCGGCATGGCGGTAATGCCGGGTACCTGTAATAAAAGTGATTACACCGATAAACATACCGATGCCCGCAGCTATAAAAGCATACTTCCAGCCCCATACAATAATGATGGCAGCGCTGAAAAAATTACAAATAAATGCGCCCACATTAATACCCATGTAAAAAATATTGTAGCCATCATCTTTTCTGTCAATAAATTGGGGAGTAGAATACAGGTTGCCTAAAAGGGTACTGATGTTGGGTTTAAAAAATCCATTCCCAATAATTACTAGTGTCATGCTGATATATAACATAGGGAGGCTATGTATTGCCATTAAGCAATAGCCTGCACCCATCATAATGCCACCTGTAATTATTGATTTGCGATACCCAAAATACCGGTCGGCCAGCAGGCCCCCTAAAAAAGGTGTAAGAAAAACCAATGCAATGAAAGTACCGTAGAGATCCGATGCTTCTGCATTCGTCATGGCGAAACCCTGTTCTACATTTTTTAAATACAGTAAAAAAATACCGATCATTAAATAATATCCAAATCGCTCCCACATTTCGCTAAAAAAAAGATAAGGCAGGGCCTTGGGGTGTTTGGCTGGCATGGCAATTTTTTGTTTGCCCTCAAGATAAAAGAAATATGGGAATAAATGGTATTTAGCAATGGCTATTGAAGAGCGATATAAGGCTTTATTTTTTCGTAAGCTTCATCTGTTAATATCATAATTTTTTTAAGGTCTTCTGCCTGTTTGTAATCGCCATGCTGCAAACGATAGTTTACAATTACATTCGCTAATTGATACCGAATGTATGGATGCTTCTTCAGCTCATCGGTTGTGGCTGCATTGATATTTATCTTCTTGATATTTCCTTCGGTAACAAACAGGTAAGGTTTTATTTTTTGAAATGTACTATCTGGCAGGCCATAGGTTTCAGCCACTTGCTCTACAGCATAAAAACCGCCAAGCCTTTCTCTAAAATTTACAATCCGCCGGGCATAACCACTTCCAATACCCGGTAATGCAATAAAAATGCTGGTATCAGCTAAGTTGATATCTACTTTCTGATAGGTCTTTTTTTCCCATTTCGGGTAAGGCTTTTGCTCATAAGCGCTGTAATTATTTTTGCCGGGTGCTTTGTGGTTGGGCACAATGCGTACATAAGGCAATAACCTGTTTACATCCTGTTTTGATAAACCCCATATTTTGCTGATATCTTCCGGCACATCAAAATGGCCCCCTTTGCTTACATATTTTTGAATCGTAAGGGCTGTTTTTTCTTTAATACCTAATTGCATCCATTCGCCGGTGGTAGCCGTATTCGGATCAAAATAAAAATGAGAGGCCAGACCCGGTGGATTGTAGGCATCGTTATTATACGGTATATCATGCGCAGTGCTTTCGTTTGCATAGCTAGTTTTGCCAGGATAGTTATTTTGGTTTTTGAATGTGCTTATTAATTTTTTTTCTTCTTCCTGTAAAACCTGTTTTGGTGAAATAGCAGCATATATAAAAGGCAATGCACTGCACAATAATATAAAGGCAAGCAGGAACAATGTGCCTGATCTTTCTTTTGCGGTAAAATATAAAAAATGGATGAGGGTACGAGCCATCTTTTTTATATAAAATTACGGGGCTCAAACTCTCATTTCCAATACCTATAAAGGAGAATTTATAAAGTTATAACAACGAAAAAAATCAGGAAAATAACCCGGGTAAGTTTCCCGGGCCAGGCCTTTTTTTATTGAGATGGTTGTATGCTTTATCAGTTACTTCCCTGCCCCGGGCAGTACGAACAATAAAACCTTCTTGTATTAAAAAAGGTTCATACACTTCTTCAAGGGTACCGGTTTCTTCACCTACTGCCGTAGCAATAGTGGTTATTCCCACCGGCCCTCCTTTAAACTTATCAATAATGGTAAGTAAGATTTTATTGTCCATTTCATCCAGGCCATATGCATCAACCTGCAGTGCCTGTAAAGCGTGTGCGGTAATGGCAAAATCAATCACTCCATTTCCCAAAACCTGGGCAAAATCTCTTACCCGCCTTAAAAGGCCATTAGCAATTCGGGGAGTCCCCCTGCTGCGGCGGGCAATTTCTGCAGCTGCATCACTTGTAATTTTAGTACCTAAAATGTTTGCACTTCTTAGTAAAATTTGTTCTAAAGTGCCAGCATGATAATATTCTAAACGATTTTTAATGGCAAACCGGCTAAGCAAAGGAGCGGATAATAATCCACTGCGTGTGGTAGCGCCTACTAAAGTAAAAGGATTTAGGTTTAATTGTACTGACCTGGCATTGGGACCACTGTCTATCATGATGTCTATTCTAAAATCTTCCATGGCCGCATAGAGATATTCTTCTACTACAGTACTCAGGCGATGTATTTCATCAATAAACAGTACGTCATTGGGTTCCAGGTTGGTTAACAGGCCGGCCAGGTCACCTGGTTTTTCAATAACCGGCCCGCTGGTTTCTTTTATGTTTACGCCCATTTCATGGGCTACAATGCGGCTGAGTGTAGTTTTACCCAATCCCGGCGGGCCATGAAAAAGAATATGGTCTAATGCTTCGCCCCGCATTTTACTGGCTTTTATAAAAATACTGAGGTTATCAATAATTTGTTGCTGGCCGTTAAACTGGTCAATGGCAGATGGGCGAATGTTGTTTTCAAATTCTTTTTCTGCCGGGCTTAATTTTTCTGTTTCCTTATTTAAGTTGGGGTTGGCCATGGGGTAAAGTTAATAAATGCCCCACGATTTAAACTGCCTGTTTGGGTAACAAAAAAAATCTCCCGTAAAATGCGGGAGATTATATTCGTATTCTTTTGAAAGCTTATTTTGCTTTTACATTTACAGAAACCCTGCGATTTTGCGCCCTTCCTTCGGCTGTAGCATTATCTGCCAGGGGATATTGTGATCCATATCCATCAGAACCCACAAAGCTGCTTGCGGGGGCGCCTAATTCAACAATTTTTTTAGCAACCGCTGCTGCCCTGTTTTTAGAAAGGGCTACATTTTTAGCTTCATCACCTGTATTATCGGTATAACCACCTACTTTAAAGCGGGCATTGGGAAATGCTTTTGCAATGGCCACCATGTTTTTTAACTGGGTCAATGAGGCATCCGTAATGCTGGCACTACCGGTATTAAAACGAACATTGGTAAATTCAAACCAATTTCCTTTTACGCTATCTGGCGTTTCATTGCTTTGTAAAAAATGAACCAGTTTAGCTTCAGTACTATTTTCACCTGCTTCTAATGTTACGCCATCGGGTAAAGTTATTTTAGTGATATTACCCAGGTTATATTCCCAGTTTCCCAGGCTGTCTAAAGACCCGCTTGCCGATGCCGGTGTGGATGCGGGTGTGGCAGGCATCGTATGTAATGTAGTGTCTTCTTTTGCCGCTGTTTCCTTTTTATTGCATCCGTCTTTAAAGAAATAGAGTGATGCCGCCGCCAATGCGATTAAAAGAAAAATAGGAACCAGCCAGCTTAACCCGGAGCTACTTCCTTCAGTTTCCTGTATCGCATGGGTTGCATGAGGTTCATTTTTTACCGCAGCAGGGTGCGATTCTCCAAAAATGGAACCGAGGCTAAAGCCCGCCGGTACCGCTGCCTGTACACTGTTTTTTTGCTCACCCAGCCAGGACGAGAGCGAAGAAGCCGTTAAATTATTTGTGGAAGCATGCTTTCCGATGAGCGATAGTAGGGCAGGTGCTACCCAGCTTAACAGCGAAGAAGCCGTAGAAGATTTTACCCCTGAAAATTGAGCAATTAAGGTATTGATTAAATCAGATTTATTATTAAATAAACTACCTAAGAAACCCGGTGACGGGGCTTCTTTATTATCACTTAGTACAGCGCTTAAATTGCTTAATGTACCCGTATTATATTGCTCCGTGGCCAGTTGGGCAATGGTATTGGCGCCATCTGTACTGCCCGATTTATTAATGATACTCATTAAAGTAGTAGGGATGAGGGCCTGTAAAGCTTTTGAAATTCCACTTTCGTTTTCTCCCAGGGAAGCGCTTGCCTGGTTTACCAGGTCGTTGCCGAAAAGTGATTTTGCGGCATCCATTAAATTAAACGACATGTCTTTGTGTTTTAAGTTTTAAAATATGGTTAGTCTTGCTCATAATTTGAGGGGTATAAATGTATTATCTATTTTCGATATGGGCTAAAAAATTAATCGGTTACCTCTTAAACGATCATTGCGCCACTAATAGAAACAAATTTCTATTGTTTCTATTATATTTTAATTTTACAGCTATGTTTTTAAAGTCAATGTCCCGCTATTGGTTATTTCAAATTATTGGCTGGGTTACCAGCATCCTCATGAGTGTGTTTTTTGTAACCACTTTTGGCGATCCCGTTCCAATGTATTTTGTAAGCCTGCTTTTGGGAGTCATTTGTGGTTTTTTACTAAGTCACCTGATGCGTATGTTTATTCACCGGATGCATGTGTTAAGCCGTCCTATCAGCAAGCAGGTACTTTATTTTTTCGGGCTTACCCTCCTGTTTTCTATTTTATATGGCATCGCTTCTGAATCAATAGATTTTGTATTGCAATATAATCCCGATAGGTTGCATAAATATACCCGGGGAGAAAGGTTGTTTTTAAGTTGCTTTAATGCCCTGTGGATCTATGGTATCTGGAATCTTATTTATTATTTATACCATTATGTAGAAAGAAACAGGAAGCAGGAAATTGATAAGTTAAGATTAGAGGCCCTGGTAAAATCGTTTGAATTAAAAACCATAAAATCACATATCAATCCTCATTTTATTTTTAATGCATTAAATAGTATCCGGGCTTTGGTAGATGAAAACCCAAGCCGTGCCCGGACCGCTATTACCGAACTCAGTAATATCTTACGAAGCAGTATGCGTGCCGAACAAATGGAAACGGTGCCTTTGCAACAAGAATTATTAATTGTAAAAGATTACCTGGCATTGGAGCAAATGCGTTTTGAAGAAAGGTTGAAAATAGAAATGGATATTGATCCCGATACTTTACAGCAACCCATACCCCCCATGATGCTGCAAACCCTGGTAGAGAATGCCATTAAGCATGGCATCAGCAAACATATTAACGGCGGTTTCATCCGGGTGAAATCCATTTTTGTGAACAATCATCATGAATTGATTGTAACCAATTCGGGCAGCCTGGCATCCCGTGCCAATGACATGGGGTTTGGCATTAAAAGTACCAGGGACCGGTTGAAATTAATTTACCAGGATAAAGCGTATTTTGAAATAAAAAATGATACGGCGAATACCGTAGAATCTAAAGTCATAATGCCTGTTTCAGAAATTTTATAATATCATAAATATGTATAAAGCTGTAATTATTGATGATGAAAGATTAGCCCGGGCAGAGTTAAAAAAGTTATTAACTGACTTGCCCGAAATTGAAGTTATTGGTGAAGCAACCAATGCAAAAGAGGGTTTAGACCGTATAGAAGAACTAAACCCCGACCTGATCTTTTTAGATGTGCAAATGCCGGGGAAAACAGGTTTTGACATGCTTTTGGAACTGGATAAAGCCCCCTATGTGATCTTTACTACTGCGTATGATGAATTTGCATTAAAAGCATTTGAAGTCAATGCATTGGATTATTTAATGAAACCCATTGTGCCGCAACGCCTGGCAGATGCCATTCAAAAATTACAACATGCAGAAGAAAAAGAAGCGGCTGCGGCTGTTAACAGGAGTGTACTTACCGAAAATGACCAGGTATTTGTAAAAGACGGGGATCGTTGCTGGTTTGTAAAACTTTCTGAAGTACGCTATTTTGAAAGTGTAGGCAATTATGCGAAAGTTTTTTTTGGTACCAATAAACCGCTTATTTTAAAATCTCTAAATGCACTGGAAGAAAGGCTGGATGATAAAACATTTTTCAGGGCAAACCGAAAGCATATTGTAAACCTAAGAATGATCGACAAAGTAGAATCCTATTTTAATGGAGGGCTATTGCTCGATCTTAAAGGTGGCGATAAAATTGAAGTGAGCCGGCGCCAGGCTGTTCGGTTTAAAGAGATGATGAGTTTATAATTCCTTATTCTAATTTTCCTGTATGAAACTTACTGTATTGCTACTGCTGCTCATGGGTTTTGTATGTAAAACGCAGGCACAGGTTGAAAATATAAATAACATCATCAATACCCGTGAGGTTTTAAATACCTTATCTGTACTAGCGTCAGATGAGATGCGTGGCCGTAAAGCATATTCCCCGGAAATAGACAGTGCCGCCCGCTTTATAGCATCTTCTTTTTCACAATCGGGGTTATTGCCCTTGCAGGGTAAACAAAATTATTTCCAGGAATTTTATACCTGGCGTACCCGCTTAATCGCTGCATCGGGTACAGCAGATGGCATTGCATTTAACCAGGAGGATATAGCCCTCCTGGCCACCGATAGCCTGGTACAGTTTCATACCAATGAAGAATTTGATAAAATTTATATACGGCCTGGGGCCTCTTTGCAATCAGAGTTAGGAAAACTGATTAAGGATAATAAAAAATGTATTGTTTTTATTGATACTACGCAAAAGCAAATGTTTAAGCGGCTTAAGCGAATGCAACCGCAAACATTTAGCAGCATGCAACCCATTTTATTTGTATTATACAGCGGAAAGCCCCTGCTTCAAATGGAATTTACAATACAGCAATCGGTAATACAACAAAAGCTTACCAATGTAGCAGGGCTATTACCCGGCACATCTAAAAAGGATGAGTATGTAGTTTTTTCGGCGCATTACGATCACCTGGGAGTGGGCAAAATGAATGCAGCGAATGATAGCATCTATAATGGCGCCAACGATGATGCCACCGGAACAACTGCCGTTATGCTGCTGGCGAAATACTTTTCACAACTTCCCAAAATGGAACGCAGCATCATATTTGTTGCTTTTACTGCAGAAGAAATAGGGGGCTTTGGCTCAAGGTATTTTTCTGCACAGGTAGATCCTGCAACCCTGGTTGCCATGTTTAATATTGAAATGATTGGCACCGAAAGCAAATGGGGTACGCACAGCGCTTATATAACGGGTTATGAAAAATCAGACTTTGGCAAAATATTGCAACAGAACTTAGCCGGCACCCACTTTCATTTTGAACCCGATCCCTATCCCTCGCAACAATTGTTTTACCGTTCAGATAATGCCAGCCTGGCCGCTGTAGGCGTACCGGCACACACGATCAGTACTTCAAAAATGGATGTTGAAAAATATTATCATACCCAGGGAGATGAAATTGCTACCCTGGATATTGAAAATATGACCCAAATTATCCAGGCAATAGCATTAAGCAGTACATCAATTATAGAGGGCAAACAAACACCTGCCCGTATTTCCGCATTGGAAACCCAACATTAATCATATGTTTTGTGGGAGAAAAAATGTTTTACACAATTACCGGTACACTATGTACGGCGGCAGCTAATTCTTTAATTAATGAGTGGTCTTTTTCAATTGCATTGCCCACTACAATCACATCCGCCCCGGCACGGCAATTTAAATAAGCTTTTTCAGCCGTGGTAATACCTCCTCCAATAATAAGCGGAACCTCAATATTTTTTGCCACTTGCTGAATCATATTTTCAGTAATGGCTTTTCTTGCACCGCTGCCGGCATCCATATATATTAATTTCATACCCAGCATTTCTCCGGCCATAGCGGTACAAACGGCAATCTCTGTTTTATCAGCCGGTAAGGGAGTTGCATTACTTATATACGATACAGTAGTGGGAGCGCCCCCGTCTATTACCATATACCCGGTTGGCATAATTTCTAATCCACTTTGTTTTACGGCAGTGGCACTTACTACATGTTGCCCAATTAGCAACTCGGGGTTGCGGCCGCTAATAAGCGATAAATATAATAAAGCATCCGCATGCCTGCTCACTTGAGAAGGACTGCCCGGGAAAAGTATGATAGGTATATCTGTTCGTTTTTTTATTTCTAAAATACATTCATCCACATAATTAGAAACCACCAGGCTACCTCCTACTAAAAAATAATCTACCCGGGCATCTGTACATTTTTTTACCAATATATCAATAGCAGGTTCATTTACCTTATCAGGGTCTATTAAAACTGCGAAGGACTTTTTCCCTTCCTTCTTTCTTTCTGCCAGGCGGTGATAAATTTTTTGCATATAGCTATAAGTTGCAAAAATGCCTATTTTTTTGTTCTTATTGAAATTTTAACGCTTCAAATCCTTGTAATCATTTAGAAACCCATGCTTTTATTGGTATTTTTGAAGTTATGCCAGATATCATACAAGAATTAAAATTTAAAACCAGCCGGAGTGGCGGTAAGGGTGGCCAAAATGTAAATAAGGTAGAAACCCGGGTAGATGCTTATTGGCATGTGGATCGTTCGGAAATACTTTCTGAAGAGCAAAAAAAACAGGTTAAAGAAGTATTGGGGGCAAAGCTTACCAAAGAAGGGGTCCTCATTGTAAAAAGCCAGGTTTATCGTACCCAATTAGAAAACCGGAATGCCGTAATTGAAAAAATCAATAAACTTTTGCAAAAAGCTCTGGCACCTGTAAAAAAAAGAAAAGCCACCAAACCGGGTAAAGCTGCCCGTTTAAAAAGACTGGAGAATAAAAAAAAATTATCAGTACTTAAACAAAGCCGCCGTAAAAAAATGGAGTGACCATGAAAAATAAAATACTCTTTTTTATGCTGATTTTTACTGGCCATATTTTTTCAATTGTATGGGGCCAGCAACAAATGAATATTGTTTTTGTAAATACGGCAAATCATAAATTAATTGAACCGGGGCGTATTTATCAAAATGCCTGGGGCGAAACTTACCAGGTTCAAAAACTAAAATATTATGTCAGTGAATTTCAGTTTGGAACGGCGGGTACCGGCAGTTCGGAAATTTTCCTGGTGAATGCATTTGGAAATAGCGGGTTTACCATTTCCCGGCCGGCGCATACCCTCGATACAATTTCTTTTTTACTGGGGGTAGATAGTATGTACCATGTGTCCGGCGCCCAGGAAGGGGCATTAGATCCTTTGAATGATATGTACTGGACCTGGAACAGTGGCTATATTATGTTTAAGTTAGAAGGGAATGCACCGGTATCGCCGGCGCCATTAAATAAAATAGAACATCATATTGGAGGTTTTGCAGGCAGCCAAAAAACAATGCGGCCTGTTGTTCTGCCTTTACCCCCTGAACCTGCAGCTTACGATACCATTTTTATTGAAATGAATTTAGATAAATACTGGCAGGGAGTGCATACGATTTCCATACAGCAAATACCCATTATTACCCTGCCGGGTAAAGAAGCGGTATATGCAGCCGATAATTTCCCGGGCATTTTTTCTATAAAAAAGAAACCATGAAAAGCCATTTAAAAATAATTACCCTGGCAGGCATTCTTTTTATTTGCCTCGGTATGCATTCAATGATAGAACAGGCAAATCTGCCACAGCCTATTGAATTTAAAATCCCTAAAGGCTGGCCGAAACCCCCTACCGATATTTTTGCAAAAAATAAATTAACGGAACAGGGTTTCCGGCTGGGTAAAAAATTATTTTATGATGCCCGGTTAAGTAAAGATGGAGAAGTTTCATGTGCCAGTTGCCATCAATACTTTGCGGCATTTTCTACTTATGAGCACGACCTGAGCCATGGCGTAAATAATAGCTTTACCAACAGGAATGCACCGGCCTTATTTAACCTGGCCTGGAGAACCAGTTTTCACTGGGATGGGGGAGTAAACCATATAGAAGTACAAGCACTAAACCCATTAACGGCCCCCAATGAAATGGGCGAAACACTGGAAGCCGTATTAATTAAATTAAAAAAAGACAGTACTTACCGCAGGTTATTTAAAGATGCTTTTGGAACAGATGCGATCAGCAGCCAGCGTATGTTGAAAGCCCTGGCACAATTTACAGGAAGCTTGCTGAGCGCCAATAGCAGGTACGATAAAATGAAAAGAGGTGAAATACAATTTACCCTTGCAGAGCAAAAGGGGTATGAATTATATAAGTTGCATTGCTCAGGATGCCATACGGAACCTTTATTTACCGATGAAAGTTTTAGGAACAACGGCATGGGTTTAAATCGCTTTAACGATGCAGGCAGGATGAATATTACGCATAAAAGCAGCGATTCATTAAAGTTTAAAGTACCCAGCCTGCGTAATGTACAACTCAGCCCGCCTTATATGCACGATGGCAGTATTGGGTATATTACCAAAGTATTGGAGCATTATAGAACTGGCATAGATACTACCTCTGCCATACTGGATCCTTTATTAAAAAATAAAATCAATTTAAGCAACAGGCAACGGGATGAACTTCTCTATTTTTTATTTGCACTTACTGATACCAGCTTTACAAAAAGCAAACGTTTTGGCCCCGATGAAAAATATGTTTTTAAACATTAACAGGTATGGGGCTTACGGGTTTATTTTTTCCCCATATTAACAACCGGCATCCATTAATGTTACAGGAAGGGCAGCATACCGCTTACAAAAAAATGAATTATCATTTTTAAACAATATTATACCATTAAATTGCAGCAAATTTTATTTTAATAGATTGAGTGGAATAAAAAAATTAGCAGGGCAAACCATGTGGTATGGGGTACCGGCCATTGCAAGCCGGTTTTTAGGGTACCTTATGAATATGGCATTGCCTTTTTTTGTAACCCTGCCGGCCGAAACGGCCGACCTGAGCCAGGCATACAGCATCATCCCGTTTTTAAATGTATTGTATGCTTATGGTATGGAAACGGCCTATTTCAGGTTTTCGCAAACCCACGACAGGAAAAAACTTTTTAGTACCCTCTTTCTTTCCATGCTGGTAAGCACGGTACTGTTTAGTATTATTTTATTACTTTTTAAGGATAAGATTGTAGATGCGGCCACATTGAACCAGCACCCGGAATATGTATTATGGATCATTGCAATTATAAGTATTGATAATTTAAATACACTTCCTTTTGCGAAGTTGCGCCAGGAAAACAGGCCCAAGCGGTATGCTTTTGCCAGGGTTGCGGGCATTATAGTAAATGTTACAATCGTTATTTTATTCCTGGGTGTTATACCTAAAATATTAGCCACACATCCGGATAGTTTTTTAAAACATATTTATAGCAGCGATATTCAATTGGGGTATTATTTAATTGGGAATATATGCGGTAGTTTATTTACGCTGTTATTATTATGGAAAGAGCTGCGGCAAATTACTTTTAAGTTTGATACTAAACTTTGGAAAGAGGTAATGCGGTATAGTGCCCCCCTGGTAATAGTAGGGATGGGGGGTATGGTAAATGATGTGCTTAGCCGCCTTATTTATCGCCATGTGGTAGATCTTCCCCCGCAGCAGGCAGATAATGAGTTTGGAATTTTTGCCAATATTTTCCGCATTGCTTTATTGGTTACCATTGTAATACAGGCATTCCGTATGGCAGCAGAACCGTTTTTCTTTAATCAAAGCAATAATGAAAATGCCCAGCGTATTTATGCCCGGGTTATGAAATTTTTTGTAATTGCCTGTTGCTTTATTTTTCTTTTTATCGGGTTGTTTCTCGATGTTTTTCATTGGATCTTTGCCACTTTTGCAAATCCACGCTGGACGGAAGGCCTGCAAGTAGTACCCCTGCTTGCCCTGGGAAATATTTTCCTGGGCATATATTACAACTTAAGTGTATGGTATAAGCTTACCAACAAAAATTTATACGGCGCTTATATTACAATTATAGGAGCCGTAATAACCATTGTGCTGAATGTTTTATTAATCCCGGTACTCCATTACCTGGGAGCCGCTATCGCTACCTTCACTTGTTATTTCACCATGATGGTATTGAGTTATAAATTGGGCCAAAAACATTACCCGGTACCTTATGCGGTAAAAAAATTATCTGCTTATTTAATCATATCCATTTTACTGTATGTTATACATATAGCGCTGGTAAGATTTATTTCGGCTTCCTACCTGTTTTCTTTCGCCAGCGGCCTGGTATTAATTTCGGCATTTGCCTGGTTTATTTCTAAAACTGAGCGAAAGGAATTATCCCGTATGCCGGTAATTGGGAAATTTTTTAGCCCAATATAAAATGCGATTTTAAAATGCGAAAACTGCTACAAAAACTGCTGAAGCGGCCTGTTTTATGGGCATCGGGTTATTTTGCAGCGGCTCCCCGGCGGGACCTTGTATTTAAATCGCTCACCGGCTTACTGGGGAGTGGTGGGAATCTTATAAATAAGAAATTACAAGTGGTAGAAGCCGATTTGGAACAGGCAAAATTTATCATTTTTAGTGATCAGCATAAAGGGAATAAAAGCTGGGCCGATGATTTTGCAGGTTGCGAAAAAAATTATGTAGCCGCTTTATCGTACTATAACCAGGCCGGCTATCATTTTATTAATATGGGCGATAGTGAAGAACTTTGGAAATTCGGGATCCACGAAATTTTACCCCAAAACGAAAATGCATTTCTTGCTGAAGCAGCGTTTCAACCCGGGCGTTATTATAAAACATTTGGTAACCATGATGTACTTTGGAAAAATCCACTGGATATTGCATTAAACCTGGTAAAATATTTTACTATGCCCTTATATGCTTACGAAGGAATATTAATAAAAGGGGAAACCCCGGGCGGACCTCTTTCTGTATTTTTAACACATGGCCACCAGGGTGATAAAATGAGTGATAACAATGCAGTAAGTACCTGGTTGGTATCTCATTTGTGGATGCCCCTGCAACGGTACCTGCGCATCAATATCAATACGCCCAGCAATGATCATTTTTTAAGAAACCGGCATAACCAAATCATGTATGAATGGAGCAGCCAACAGGAAAATTTAATCTTAATTACCGGCCATACGCATCAACCTGTTTTTGCTTCGGGCCGCTATTACCAGCATAAGCCAAGCGAGTTTGATGCAGCGCAAATTCCTGAACACAGGGATCCTACTTATTATAATACGGGTTGTTGTTGTTTTAGCGATGGTGATATTACGGGTATAGAAATTAGCGGAGGAAAAATCAGACTGGTAAAATGGACACATGAAGAAATAAACCCCGAAAGAATGATACTGGAAGAACAGGATTTAAGCATTATTATGAATGATATGAAAAAGAAATTGCCTTCTTAAAAAGAAGGCAATTCAAAAGTATTGGAGTTTAGGATTTAAGATCTTTTGGTAGTAATAAGCCTGTAAAGCACTAATAAAATAAATGCACCCCCTACCGCACTTATTAATGCTTTCAGCGTCCAACCTCCACTTTCCCAGCCAAAAAGTGTTTTAGTAAGGAAGCCTCCCACTACGGCGCCGGCAATACCAATTAATATAGTAACAATCCAGCCACCCGGGTCGTCCCCTTTATGTAAGAGTTTAGCAATTGCCCCGGCAATTAATCCAAATACAATCCATGAGAGTATACCCATAATTTTAATGTTTTAAGCGTTAACAATGTTTAGCCTTTATAAAGCTATTAAAATTGATTTAATTTAAAAAGTAAATTTTATTGATGTTCAAATGGCTGTGAATAACTTAAAAATACAATGGATCATTAGAGGCTGTTTTTTTCATACCCCGGTTGTAAATAAAATACACACAGTAAGAATGCCAAAATACAGCCAATTGTATCGGCTGCCCAGTCACCCAGTTCGTAACTGCGGCTGGGTATATAGTATTTTTGTAAGAGTTCTACGCCATAACCCCAGGCACTGCCACAAATGGCAATACCGGCCCATAATTGTACCCTGTATTTTTTTGTATTTATTTTATGTAATAGCGGCAACATAAATAATAAGCATAGCAGCAAAAAGAAGCCGGCATGCACCCATTTATCAAAAAATATTTTATCCAGCCAATCCCGGCTATCAGGCAGATCTGCAGAAGGCATTAATAATAAAGTTGCCGTAATAAAAAACCAGGCAATGCCTGGCCAAAAGCTCTTTATACGGGTGAGTTTCCTCATGTTTTTTATTCTCCTATTAAAGCGGCATAAGCAGCTGCATCCAGTAAGTGACCGGCATCGGAAGCATTTGTAATTTTTACTTTTACCATCCAGCCTTCGCCATAAGGATCGGTATTTACCAGTTCGGGGTTGCCGTCCAGGGCGGGGTTCACTTCGGTAACGGTTCCTGCCATGGGTAAAAGCAGGTCGCTTACTGTTTTTACGGCTTCTACAGTACCAAAAATTTCGTCTGCTTCCAGTGTTTTGCCTACTGTATTAATATCTACATATACAATATCGCCAAGCTCATGCTGTGCATATTCAGTGATGCCCACGGTGATAGTGTCGCCATCTATTTTCAACCATTCGTGGTCTTTGCTGTATTTTAAATTTTCCGGAATATTCATGATGATTTTTTTTGCAAGATATGTTTTTTACTTATACCTATTGTTTTGTAGCCGGGGTTAATAATTCTATTTTCATCCTAATATCTCCCAGCGGCCTGTCACGGCTATCACGGGGTGCCTTAATTATTTTATGTACCACATCAAAGCCATGTTCTATTTCACCAAATACAGTATAGTCCTGATCTAAGAAAGGGGTGCCGCCGATAGTGGTATATATTTTTCTTTGTTCGGGTGTATATTTAAATCCCTTTTGTTGTTCAATCATATCCAATTCAGCCGGGGTTATTACTTTTCCTTCTACTAAATAGAACTGGCAGGCGCTGCTTGCTTTTTGTGGATTACCATCCCGGGCAGCCGCTAATGCTCCTTTTTTATGAATATAAGATTGATGAAACTCAGCAGGGATACGTTCCATATCCCCCCCGCCGGATCCCAGCATTTCGCCGGGCTGTGCATATTTACTGGTAGGATCGCCACCCTGGATCATAAATTGCGGGATGATGCGATGAAACAAAAGGCTATCAAAAAAGCCCTCTTTTACCAGTTTTACAAAATTATCCCTGTGCAGTACGGTGCTATCATACAGTTTTACAATGATAGTGCCCGAATCGGTAAAAATTTTAACCCGGGTACTCCCGTCATGGGGTATGTTATATTCACTGTCTTTATTTTCTTTTTGTGCATGCATCTTTGTGGTCTTGTGGGTAGTTTTTACTTTATGTAAAGACTGTTTGTTTTGTGCCAGGGCTGTTCCCGCAAACAGTAACCCCACAAAAAATAAGGAAAGAAAAATTTTATTCATAAAACTCATATAAATTTTTGAGATTGAAAATACATTAAAACATGATCTTTTAAAAAATTTTCCTGGTCAATAAAATTATGTTCCGGTAATGCTTTTAATTGTTTAAAGTGGGGCCATCCTTCTTCGTCGTGCCCTTCCAGCATATAAAATCCACCGGGCATTAAAACGGTGCAAATGGCAATATGCATAAGGTCTTGTTTCTCTTCTTTAGTATAGGTACGGCCTCCTTGCCCAAGTTCCTGAATTCCTATAAGTAATAATACCCCGTTCATATCGGGTTTTATACCAAATACTTCTTTTAATTTGATGCGAAGTTTTAACCATCGCACCTGTAAATCTTCTTCCAGGTGTTCCATGCCGGCAAAGGTATGAGGAATAGCTACATAGATTTATAAATTTGTGTCAAAATGAGCTGTTTCATGCCTATAATCGTTTTCAAAAAAAAAGAGATTGATTGATTATCTTTGCTGCCTTTATACCTAAGCATGTTACAAATTAATTATATCAGGGCAAATGCAGCATTGGTAAAAGAAAGATTAGCTGTAAAAAATTTTACCAATATTCAATTGGTGGATGATCTTATTGCCCTGGATGAAGAAATAAGAAAGCAGAAAATAAAATCGGAAACCCAACAATCCAATTTGAATGCGGCATCAAAAGAAATTGGTTTGCTTATGGCCAGGGGGCAAAAACAGGAGGCCGAAAAAAGAAAACAGGAACTCGCCGGGCTTAAAGAAGAAGCCAACCTGAGCCGCCAGCAATTAATGGCATTAGAAGAGCGGTTTCAGGCAGAAATACTTCAGTTGCCCAACCTGCCGCACGCAACGGTACCCAAGGGAAAATCGGCAGAAGATAATGACGTTATCCTGCAAGGGGGCGTGATTCCCAGCCTACCGGACACTGCAAAACCTCATTGGGAATTAATAAAAGATTTTGACCTGGTAGATTTTGAAACCGGTGCAAAAATTACAGGCAGTGGTTTCCCGGTTTATAAAGGCAAAGGGGCCAAATTACAGCGGGCATTAATTCAATATTTTTTAGATTATAATACCCAGGCCGGGTATACAGAATATATGCCGCCCCTTTTTGTAAATGAGGCTTCTGCTTATGGTACAGGCCAGTTGCCTGATAAAGAAGGCCAGATGTACCACGTAACGGCCGATAATTTTTACCTGATACCCACATCGGAAGTGCCAGTTACCAATATTTACCGTAACAGTATGATCCCCGAAGGGGATTTACCGGTTAAAATGACGGCCTATACTCCCTGCTTCAGGAGAGAAGCCGGAAGTTTTGGGAGCGATGTAAGGGGCCTGAACCGGTTGCATCAATTTGATAAGGTAGAAATTGTACAGTTAGTAAAACCACAGCGTAGTTATGAAGTACATGAAGAAATGGTAAATCATGTAGAACGCCTTCTCCAATTTTTAGAATTACCGTATCGTATTTTACGGTTGTGTGGGGGAGATATGAGTTTTACGGCAGCGCTCACTTACGATTTTGAAGTATATAGTGCGGCACAGCAAAAATGGCTGGAAGTAAGTTCAGTGAGTAATTTTGAAAACTTTCAAACCAACCGGATGAAAATCCGGTATAAAAATGAAGAAGGGAAAACTGAATTATTACATTCACTCAATGGTTCTTCATTAGCACTGCCCCGTATATTGGCGGCATTGCTGGAAAATAATCAAAATGGCGATCGCATTAACTTGCCCAATGCTTTACATAGTTATTTCGGTGCCGCTATGATTGATAAATAAAGGATAAACAAATGTTATAAAAAAAGGCTTTAGTGTGAACTAAAGCCTTTTTTAATTTGTTGCCATTATTGCTTTTCACAATTTTCTTACGTCGGCATTATCCGCATCAAGTGATTTGGGTATATTCTCAGATCCGTTTGGAACACCCCTGGCAACATCTTGCTCTATTAACTTAACTTGAAGAATATATATAAAAAATAATGCCAAATTTTAAATCGTGCGGCTTATGTTAACAACATATACATTTTGTAATTCGTGGCCTTATTTAACTTTAAATAATACAAATAATTAGCTGCATTATGGCCCTGGCACCCACAAATAAATCTTTTAAGTAAAGGGCAAATATACATTTGCACAGGGGGTAAGCCGGGCATCTTTTTCCACAAATGGGAAATTGTGTTTTTTAATTTATTTGCGTGATTATTTTTCTGCCAGGGTAAACCCAAAACTACTACCCACATCGGGCGTACTGCGTACGTGCATTTTTTGCTGGTGGGCCTCTATAATATGTTTACAAATGGAAAGGCCCAGTCCGCTGCCTCCTGCTTTGCGGCTGCGGGCATTATCTGTTCTGTAAAACCTTTCAAAGAGCCGGGGTAAATGTTCTTCAGCAATTCCATAGCCGTTATCCCTTATTTCAATTAATACTTTTTGCCCATCTACTTTATAAAAACTGGCCTCAATGATTCCCGGACTACGGCCATATTTAATAGCATTGTCTAACAAGTTGGTAAGTACCTGCCTGATTTTAGACGGATCGGCAAATACCGTTAATGCGGTTTCGCATCCTTTCTTTATTATGAAACGGATATTTTTCTCGCCTGCTTTTAGCGCCAGTGATTCATAGGCTTCTTTCATTAAATCCTGGATGATAAAATAACTTTTATTTAGTTTAAATGCACCACTTTCCAGTTTTGATATTTCATCCAGGTCATCTACCAGGTTTACCAATCGGCTTATGTTTTGAGCTGCATTTTGTAAAAAACGGGTATTTACTTCTTTGTTATATATTGCTCCATTCAGCAGGGTATCTACATATCCTTGTATGGCAAAAATGGGGGTTTTAAGTTCGTGGCTTAAATTCTGTAAAAATTCTTTTCTGAATGCTTCATTTTTTTCCAGCATTTCAATTTCATTTTTTTTCTGTTGGGCCCATTCCTCCACATCCTGTCGCACTTCATCAATACTTTTTTGTGGCAGCAGGTGCTTATAATAAAATTCTTCTCTTTTACTGGCCTTTGTTTGATAGATAAGTTTATAAACCAATTTTATTTTTCGGTATATAAAATTTTGGAGGGTATATAAAATGAGGCCATAGCTACCTGCAAGAATTACGATAAAGGAAGAAACGGCAATCCACCAAACGGGTTTAAATACATAAATGCCCAGTGCAATGGGAACAGAGAGCAATAAGGCCGTTAAGCCTGATAATTGTTGCGGAGAAAAATTTTTACCGGTAAGCATACACACAAAGGTACAAAATGAAGTAGCTGTTACAGGTCAAACTTATAGCCCACCCCTTTTACAGTAGTAATACATTCGAGCCCCAGTTTTTGACGAATTTTGCGAATGTGCACATCGATGGTACGATCGCCAACGATCACTTCATTTCCCCAAATAGTTTCCATAATTTCAGTTCGCAGGAAAACCTTTCCGGGTTTAGATGCTAATAAGGCCAATAGCTCAAATTCTTTGCGTGCCAGGGTGATATCTTTTCCGGAAAGGGTAGCAATATATCTTTCCCTGTCTATTTCTAATTCACCAATTTTTAAGGATTTGGTTTCGGCCGGTTTAAGCCTGCGGAAGATTGAATTTACCTTGCTTATAAAAACTTTGGGGCTTACGGGTTTGGTAATATAATCGTCGGCACCGGTTTCTAAACCTTTTATTTCGGTATTCTCATCGCTTAATGCGGTTAAAAAAGTGATTAAGGTTTTTTCAAAATCCGGCGTGTGCCTTAAAATATGGCATACTTCAATACCCGATTTACCGGGCATCATAATATCTAAAATGATTAATTGAGGTTTTTCTTTTTTTGCTAATTCAATGGCTTCATCCCCGTTTTTGGCAGTAATTACTTCGTATCCTTCTGCTTCCAGGTTAAACTTTAGGATTTCCAGTATATCCGGTTCATCATCTGCCAAAAGTATTTTTTTTGTCATAACCTGTTCAGAATTTTTACAATAATACAGTAAACAATTTTTCAAATGCTATTTTATGGGTTCGTTATAATATTATTAAATTGTTAAACAGGCGCAGCAAAGGAGGGTTCTAAACGGTCTACCTGGATATCTACCAATAAAATGCCCCATATTTGCAAAGGAAATTAATATGCATAAAAATATATTCTTCTTTCTTGTATTGTGTTTTTCTTATTCCCTTGTATGGAGCCAGGAAGATACCAGCATTAAGATCCCGATAGACCGGGTTTACTTTCACGACCTTGTAATAAAAGAGCAAAAAGCGATTGATAAGGCCGATGGGAAATTAGATGCTGCCTTTCGCCAGGGGAGTAACGAAAATGTTCATTTGCAATTAACCGATGCCCTTTATCGCCGGGTAAATAATATACGTTATTGGATAGAAGGAAGCCCCAACCTACCCAGCAGGAACGATAAGGTAACCTATTTGCGCTATGTTGAAAATATGTTGCGCAATTTTAGGGGAGCCTGGAAAAATAAAGAAATAAATCCCCTGGCTTTTCCATTGCTGGTAGAAGATTTTTATGAGGCTTTACAATTACAGGCTAAGGATTCATCATTAACGGAATTAATAAAAAGCGCACCTTACGGGGTAGCCCAGATTATCACCAACGTATTAAGAGATAACTCCGGTATTGCGGCCATGAGAGATATCACCTACCTGAAATATTGTGAATTATACCCTGATAAAATACTCAGTACCATTCGCCCTTATATCAATCAACCGTATGCAGACAGCCTCCTGGTTTTAGCGGCAAAAAATAACCCGGTACAAATTTATTCGTATGCACAATCCAGTTCTTCTCCCGAAGGGAAATTAATTCATCGCAGTAATAATAACCTGGTAAAAACAATTGCCAGATTAAGTAATACCCCCAACGCCCTTTTATATTTCCCGTTTTTAGACGATCTCATAACAGGGAAAATGAGTATGGATGAAATAAAAAAATATGTGGGAGAGGGCGGGTTAAATTATGATAGCGTAGGGTATTATAAATTATTGGTAAAAACCGAGATCCGCTATTTTAAACGAATGGCCCCCCCTGCAAGAGATACACCCATTGCCATGTTTGGTGCGAATGGTTTGCAGGAAACACTTAAGCAAAAAGCGATTCAGCATTTTATTACACCCATCAATACGTTGCACGACCAAAGCAATATTAATATACGCATGAGGGCGATTGACCCACTAAGCCCGGAAGATATTTATTTTATGATGGTAATGGGCGAAAATGAAATATATACATCCAGTTACAAGCACAGCTTTAACCGTATGTTGCAGCGCATGGGCCCTAAACCAAGAACAGATTCATTATTATTGAGCGTAAACTTTGATTATTTTAAGAAGTTTATAAAAATGGCAGCGAACTACAATAAGCTGGATACATTTTTAAAACTAATGCCCACAGCCAGTTCCGAAGTACTGATGAAGGCTTTTGTGGCCAACCTGGATCAGCAAAACAGCCTGGAAGATGCCGTAGATGTGGCAGATTCTTACAGCAGCATCACCGATCCCCAATTACTGAAAACCATCTTAAATTATGTAAAGCAAAATGAAGAACATGCAACCGCTGTTGGTAATACAAAAGGAGCTGTAATATATGGCCTATTGAAAACAATTTTTATTTCGTCGAATGATAACAGCGTGGACCTTACCAAAGAGCTTGGCATTCCTCCAATATATGAAGTGCCCATGCAATTAATGAAAGATGATAAAGGGCGCATTGTACAGCAAGTGTTTTTTTATGGCGATGAAGATGGTAAAACATTTTTTCCTCCGTTTGTAAATTCATTTTCATCAAAAGACTGGATACGCACTGATAAAAAAGAATGGGTAGAGCTAAAATCCAGGAAAGGGGAAGTATATGTTTTTGCCAACAGGCCTTTAAATTACGATGCCAATTTAGATGATTCGGCACAAGTGCATCTTGCCAAATATTTAGAAGCAAATGATATGAGCCCTACCATGGCGGTACACCGGGGGCATAGTTACTGGCTGAAAGGTACTATTAGCCGCTTGCCCGAAACAGCCCATATTATTTTGCTGGGCTCTTGCGGCGGGTATCAAAACCTGAATTCTATTTTAGAAATATGTCCCGATGCCCATATTATTTCTACCAAAGAAATTGGCAAAGGAGATGTGAACCAACCCATCATTAATTACTTAAACCAGGTATTTGTTTCAGGCGATACACTGGTGTGGAAAAAAATGTGGGCTACGCTTACCCGGTTTTTTAAAAATGACCCCAATCCTGAAGTAAGAGAAAGTTGGGATGATTATATACCTCCTTATCACAACCTGGGAGCTATTTTCTTAAAAGCATACCATAAAAAAATGGAAGACAACTAAACCGATGTACCTTTGATGTATGAGTGCCGGAGATGTTACGCAAAAAAAAATGAGCCTGTCTTTATTAAAAAGGGTATTTGGTTTTGCAGCACCTTATCGCAAAAAATTCTGGATTTCTGTATTCCTTTCTATTTTGCTGGCAGGCATGGCTCCCTTAAGGCCCTTACTCATACAAATTACAATTAACGATGGCATTAGCCAAAGCGGGTGGGGTCGTTTTATACAGGGCCCCGGTGGTTTTATTATTGAAATTACAATCATTCAAATTGTGTTATTGCTGCTGGAAACAGCTACCCGGTTTTATTTTACTTTTACTACAGCTTCGCTGGGTCAAAGCGTAGTAAGGGATATGCGGGTTGCTACGTATAAAAAAATAACCCATTTCAATTTATCAGAATTTGATCATACCCCCATTGGAACCCTCACGACACGTACCATCAATGATATTGAGAGTGTAAATGATATTTTTAGTGATGGCCTCATTCCCATTATTGCCGATATGCTCTCTATCATTTCCATATTGGTCTATATGTTTTGGGCCGATGCCAAACTTACTTTAATATGTTTAATACCCTTTCCTTTTTTAATTATAGCCACCTATTTTTTTAAAGAAAGTGTAAACCGCTCGTTTATAAAAGTGAGAAATGCGGTGGCCTCATTAAATGCTTTTGTACAGGAACATATAACAGGAATGAATCTGGTCCAGGTATTCGCTGCAGAAAAAAGGGAGCATCAAAAATTTAATTCTATTAACAAAGAACACCGGAATGCGAATATCAAAGCCATTTTTGCGTATTCTGTTTTTTTCCCCATTGTAGAATTGATTTCAGCATTATCTGTGGCCTTGCTGGTATGGTGGGCAGCCCGGGAATCTGCGCTGGTGCCGGATGAGAAAATAGGTACCCTGGGAGGTATCATCACTTCTTTTATTCTTTGCCTGAACTTATTATTCAGGCCATTACGGGTAATTGCCGATAAATTTAATGTTTTACAAATGGGGGTCATTGCCAGCGAAAGAGTTTTTAAAGTGCTGGATAATGAAAATGTATTAAACAACCTGGGTACTGCTAAACCGGTTCCGTTTCACAGTAGCATTCTTTTTCACCATGTATGGTTTGCTTATAATCCTGATCAATATGTGTTGAAAGATCTTTCCTTTTCCATACAGGAGGGGGAAACGCTGGCCCTGGTAGGTCATACAGGCAGCGGGAAAACTTCTATTATAAGTTTAATAAACCGGCTTTATCCTATTCAAAAAGGGGAAATAAAAATAGGTGATCTGCCCATAGAACAATATGATATAAATTATTTACGAAGTAAAATTGGTGTGGTATTGCAGGATGTATTTTTATTTAGCGGTACGGTATTAGAAAATGTAACCCTTCGCAATGAAGCCATCAGCCGGCAACAAGTGGAGCAGGCCGCCAAATTAATTGGAATGCATGATTTTATTATGAGGTTACCGGGTGGTTATGATTTTAATGTAAAAGAAAGAGGGGCTACTCTTTCTATGGGGCAGCGCCAGCTTTTATCTTTTGTAAGGGCTTTATTATACAATCCTTCTATATTAATATTAGATGAAGCTACCTCCTCTATTGATTCTGAAAGCGAGGCTTTAATACAAAATGCCATCAATACTCTTATTGCTGGCAGAACCTCTATCATTATTGCGCATCGGCTTAGTACCATTCGCAAAGCAAATAAAATTATTGTGCTGGATAAGGGCAGCGTGGTAGAAGTAGGAACACATTACGAGCTGATAGCAAAGGAAGGCCATTATTATAAACTCTATAAAATGCAGTTTGAAAAAGAAGGAGTATATAATGGGTAAATAGAAAAACTTCGCTGTTTTGATGAAGTATGAAATACTTTACTATATTAACAAAATTTAATAAGATATTTGAAAAATATTTAATTAATTTTTTATAAAAACTTTATTCTTTTTATTTATTAGTTGCTTGTTATTTTCTTGTACAAAAGAAGAACAATCTAATACTTCAAATTTATCAAATTATTATGAGAATCATTACGCTGATGCAAGTCGTTATGCTGGTTCTGTTTCGGTTTCTTCTCAAGTTTTTTTGAGTTTTACATCAAGAGATGATTACGGTATTTATATGAAATATTTGGATACGGCAAAACTAGGAGAAATAAATTTTTATTTGCAGAAATTAGGTTTTTTATCTATTGGTCAACAAACCTATGATGTTAATCAAGCAAATGACACCCTTGCAGATAATGAAATACAAAATTATCTTTTTGATAGTTCTGGTTTTTAAAGTATTGAAAAGGTAATAATTAAACAAATGGCAGATACTGGTTTTTTATTAACTTATACTGGATCAAGTATTCCATCAGGTGTTTATCAAAATATGAAAAATGGTGTTTATGATAATACTACCATGAATAAATTTGCTATTAATGTAATACGAGACTCAAGTTTTAACTTAATTGACTTTGCGCAAACAACTAAATTTGGCAATACAGAAAATACAAATCCTTCAACTTATTATGGTGCAAAACGAAAGTTTATTGGACAAGTTCAAACTACAGTTAATTCATGGATAAGTATACCGGGAACAAATAATTGTCAATGGTATGGGCATATTCAAACAACGCAATATGTCTTTTGGATTAACGCTGGGTCTAATAGTACGCCAGATGTATTTTTAGGAGTATTTCCGTGTGATACTCCGTATAATCAGCTACCATCTCCATGATAACCTTCTATTTTTTCATATCATGAAAAATTTATTATACTTAGTTCTATTTATTCCATTATCTATTTTTGGTCAGCTACCCTCTAACGGTACTATTACTGATTCAAAAAATGGGAAACCTGTTCCTTTTGCTACCATTGCATTAAAAAAAGAAAACAGAGGTGTAAATGCTGATTTAAAGGGAAGGTTCGAAATAGCAATAAATGACCTTCTAGCAGATACACTCGTCATTACTTCAGTAGGGTACAAAAAAAGGATGATATCAGTTTTGGGCACAGTAAATAATCTAAACATTGCGCTGGAGCCTGATATATATACACTAAAAAAAGTTGTGGTAAAGAAAAGGGGTGCAGAAATGGGAATTGGTTTATTTAAGACTTGCTCCAATGCATATATGATGCCTAATGATTCGATGTGGCAGTTAGCAAAATACTTCAATGTCGGGAAAGAAAATCAGCAATTAATAAAAATAAAAATTTGTACCCGTACAATAAATTCTACAACAAAATTTAGGCTGCGCATCTATAATATAGATAGCACGAATCAGCAGCCCGCTGAAAATTTATGTAACGAAATTATTGAAGCAACAGCATCGGGTAAAATAACTACAGTTGATGTAAAGAAGTACCAAATTTATATTCCTCAAAAAGAATTTTTTATTGCTATTGAATGGATTGCTATACCCGAAAATCTTGTAAAACTTCCCACTTTAAACTTACAGAATGACGTAATGATAAAAACTTACTATCCTTACATTGGCTCCGAAAATTTTCAAAAGAATATTTCATTTGAAAATCATTTATGGCAATTGAATTATAGCGGCTATTGGAAGCCTTTTGTAGCAAACTCCGGTATAAACATTCTAATCTCTGCCATACTTGAGTAAAGAAATCAATTCTTACTCAAGTATAACATCTTCCTGAAACCCCTATTCTAACATTTTTTCTATGTGCAATAATTTCCCGGTTTCTAAAAACCCTTCTATAATAATTTTATATTTTTTTGCTTTATCAGAATTATAAAATGAAACCTGGATGTCTTTATGCCCAGCATGGGTAATGATATAGGGGTTCCAATATAAAGTGCTGCGTTCATCATGTAAAATGGTGGTTTCTTCATATTTCTCATAATTGGGAGAGAAAAATTCTTTCGTTGGGCTAAAGCCTTCTATATCAAAAGCAGTAAGATCAATACCACCGTTGCGTAAAGAGCCCTCACCTCGTATGGTATAAATTACCAAAGCGCCTCCGGCTCCGCCAGTATAGCCACTTCCGCCATACACTTTCACCATGGCCACATCCGATACCGGCAACGTGGCTATTTGACTTGGCTCTACTTGAAATTCATCTAAATACACACTCATTTGAATAGGGCCACCCAGCAAACTACGGGTATTGCGGTACACTATAGAATAATTTAGAGGCCCCCCGGTAATATTTACGCCGTTTAACCGGCCCTGCAAATAACTTAAAATATTTTGATGCGATCTGGGCGGGTCATTTATAAAATCAAGCTCTTTGGTTGCAGAGCCCATGCGTCCCGATACATATTTCTCTTCGTACTTTTCTTTTTCACTTTTTATTTTAGATTTTATTTTTATTTCGTCTAATAAAATACCATCGAACCGGGATAGTTTATTTACATTATACCTTTCTTCAAATTTCTTCTGTAATTCATCGCCGGGCATGGCCAAAAAAGTTTTGGGTAAGGGCGTTTGTAAACTATGAAAGAGTTGCGATAAATAATGCGATGTAAGGGTTAAATTTACTTTTGAATTTTTAGTAACCGTGCTTTGTAAATAAAATCTTGCAGTGTCTTCAAATATAAAACCATTGGCAAAAAAATTACCGGCAGAATCAGTAGTAATTTTATAAAAATCGGTTTGCTTGTCTTTTGTTTTTACAATGGCAGTTACTTCCTGGTTTACAAGTGGCTTTTCTTTTTTGGGATTAAAAGCTTTACCGGAAATGGCAATATAGCCCGGGTCTTTAAACGTCATCGGCGGAAAATGGCCTGAAAACATTTCATTCCAGCTATATCGTCTCCAGCCATTGGTGAGCATTACATAATCCAGCCGCTGCTGGTGCAGCAAATCATCACTTTCAAAATAATAAGACGGATTGTGGATGAGCCCTTTCATATCGGCCGTGAGTAAAAAACGGCTTATAATATTATCTGCCGGATTATTTTCTACTGCCCCATCGGTTACAGAAACTGAAAAAGTACCGGGCATGGTATCTGCCAGCGTAAACACAAATGTATTTTTAGTACGAGGTTTTACACTTATTTTTTCGCTTTTAAAAGTTCCTTGGGCCATAAAGTCCCCGGAGTTTACAAATACCAACCGTTCAGCAAGGGGTTTATTTTCTTGATTAAAAACGGTAAGTTGTAAAATGCCTGAGGGTAGTTGGCTTACCGGTATTTCACCCGTCATATGTTTAATGCCATCTGCTATGGGAATTTTAAAAGCAATAATGTTTTCCATTACACCTAAAATATAGGCAGGTTCTAAATTTTTATGGGTAACGGAAGTGGCATCCAGTAAAAAAGATGTTTTGGCATCCTGCCTGGTAATTTGCAGCACAACGCCGGCATTTGCGACAAGAGGCAGAGATTGAATTTTGGGGTTGTTCCCTTCAATCACACAATCTGCCATGTATTTTTCATTTGCCTGGGGAATTATTTCTATAATACCCATGCCATCATAATCACTCGTAAACGAAATTATTTCTTTGCCGGTTTCATTTTTTATTATTCCTTTCACGCTTTTCGGATTGCCATAATTGTCGGTACATTTAAATGCCACCCTGTTTTTAATACCGGCCACCATATTGCCCGATTCTGGTAAAAACGACAGTTGATAACTGGCTTGCTGATTATGAAGAATATTTGCTGAAGTGGGGTTGTAAATATTCAGCGTGTGGTAATAATAACTGTCAAAGCCAAAATTCGTTAGATTTTTTGTGTAGGCTTTAATGATATAAGCTCCCCGGGGCAGAGTTTTAGGTAGGCTGAATTCGCCAATGGCGGCACTGCCACTGATTGGTAATATTTTTTTATCAAGCAGCCTGCCCGAGTCATTTAAGAGTTCTACGGCCAGCACCGTGCTTTCTACAGAAGGGGCAAAGCCTTTCATCAGGTAGGCTTTAAACCATATTGTTTCCCCGGCTATATAATTTGTTTTGTCGTAATGAAAATATATTTTTTCGCTGGTATATTTTTGCTGTACGGTTTCTAAAACACTTTCGGGGGTTTGGGAATGGGCTGCATATAATAGGGTAAAACTGATCACAGGTATTAACAGTAGCTTTTTCATAAAGGGTAAATACTTTTAAGGAAATGCAAAATACTAAATTTTTTTATGCAGGCTATTACTGTATAAATATTTCGTAAGGGTTTAAAAAGCAATCTTCGGTGTAGCTAAAAGTAATGTGTACAGACTTAAGGCCTGTGTTTTTTTGATGTTGATTTTTTGTATCAGGTAAACTCATGAGAATATAAAAAAATATATTCTCATGAGTTTGCGCTTCCTATTGTTGAGATCATGAATAAATAAAAGAAATTATTAAAATACATAGTATTCATGTTTATTATTCTCAACCTTTTTTTGCCATTTCCTCTTGTGAGTTTTACATTCCTGGTATGACGGGAGATAGTGTATTTTGACAAAATAAAAATGAATGAAAATTTAGTTTTCTTACAGAATAGGGGCCGGGGGAGATTTTTAGAAAGGAAGATGAGCGGTACCCATATCTAAAATAAGGTTCACTGAAGCTTTCAGGCTCAGCCAATGCTATGTTTTGCTTAAATAAGCGGGTACTTATTTTTAAAATTTGAAGCGCTGCCCTTATCTTTGCGGCAAATTTAAGTGCAGATATGGGATCAAAAGGCATAAAATCATTAATGGTAGCGGCTTTCAGCCTTTTTTGTTTACACATTACAAGTCCTGTTTTTGCCCAGGAACATGAGCCGGTAGCACATGAATCGGCCGAGGCGAAGCTGGATCCGGCAAAGATTATTTTAGAACACATCCAGGATGCTCATGAATGGCATTTTTTCACCCTGGGAGATTTTCATGCTTCTATTCCCTTGCCGGTAATTTTATATTCTCCTACAAAAGGGTTTTCCGTATTTCTTTCCTCAAAGTTTCACAAGGGGCATGAAATAGTGCCTTATAAGGGTTATGAAATGACGGGCAATAAGATTGTAGCCAGCGATGGAACTGCGGTATATGATATCTCAATTACTAAAAATGTACTGCAAATGATGCTGGCTCTTATAATTTTGGTTTTATTAATGACCGGCATAGCAAAAAAATATAAAGATGGCCAGGGGGTAACTTCGGCTCCCAAAGGCTGGCAAAATGCCATGGAACCGGTTATCACTTTTATACGGGATGAAGCAGCAAAGCCAAACCTGGGGCCCAAGTGGAAAAAATATTTTCCTTACCTGCTTACGGTATTCTTTTTTATACTTATTAATTGTTTGGTAGGATTATTACCCGGTTCGGCCAATGTTACCGGTAATGTTGCCTTTACCATAGTGTTGGGTGTAATCGCCTTCTTTATTATATTATTTAGTACCAATAGCCATTTTTGGGGCCATATCTTCTGGCCTCCCGGAGTGCCTTTATTTGTAAAAATCATTTTGATCCCTATCGAGTTTGCCAGTTTTTTTATTAAACCGGCAGCTTTAATAATACGTTTGTTTGCAAATATGATAGCGGGCCATATTATTATATTGAGTTTTGTTTCACTCATTTTCATATTTGGTGAAATGAATTTGATTGCGGGATGGGGTTTTTCACCTTTATCCATTGCATTTACGGTGTTTATTTATTTCATAGAAATACTGGTGGCATTTATACAAGCATTTATTTTCACCAACCTGGCAGCTGTATTCATTGGCCAGGCCTTTGAAGGTGGACATGATGATATTGATGGGCATGCCGACCCGGTAATTCTTTAATTTGTAATTTATTATTCATTTATAAAAACAAGTATCATGAGTCTAATGACTGTGTTAGCTGAAATCCAGTTTGGTTACTCTCACATGGGAGGTGCCATTGGTGCAGGTCTTGCTGCAATTGGTGCCGGTATTGGTATTGGCCAGATTGGTAAGGGCGCTGTAGAAGCGATTGCCCGCCAGCCGGAAGCTTCAAACGACATTCGTGCAAACATGATCCTGACAGCTGCGTTTGTAGAAGGGGTTGCCCTTTTTGCCGTAATTGCAGGTTTATTAGCTGTTTTAAAAGGCTAGTTTGCATTCAATGCATTACTGCATCCGAAGCACAGGGCGGGGGATGCAGTAATATTTTTTAAAATGGATATTCATTTAAAAACATTTAATTAAGTTAATATATGGAACTTTTATTACCGGGTATTGGTATTTTATTTTGGACGCTTATTGCCTTTGGGCTTGTATATTTTATCCTCAAAAAATTTGCCTGGAATGCCATCATCAAAGGCCTTGATGACAGGGAAACCAATATTGCCAATTCTATTGCTACTGCCGAAAAAGTAAAACTGGAAATGGCTCAGCTAAAAAGCGACAACGAAGCTTTACTGGTTGCTGCAAGAGAAGAAAGAGCCATAATGCTAAAAGAAGCCAAGGAAACAAAAGACAAAATGATTGCCCAGGCAAAAGATGAAGCCAAAGAGCAAGCTGCTAAAATTGTTGCTGATGCACAAATAACCATTCACCAGCAAAAAATGGCTGCCCTTACCGATCTTAAAAACCAGGTGGGCAATTTGGTTCTAGAAATTAGCGAAAAAGTGTTGCGTAAAGAATTAAGCGATCGTAAAGAACAGGAGAATTATATTCATCAATTAGCCAACGAAGTAAAATTAAATTAACCGGAAGGCCCCGGGCCTGAAAATTATTGTATATGAATAATCCTCGTTTAGCCAGCCGGTATGCCAAAAGCTTAATAGATATTGCCGTAGAAAAAGGTGAATTGGAAACCGTATATGCCGATATGAAATTATTATTGGGCTTGCAAAAAACAAACCCTGATTTTACGGCAATGTTGCTTAGCCCCATCATCAGTTCCGATAAAAAGGAAAAGATACTGGAAGCCATCATAGGTCCGCATATTAGCGCCCTTACCCGTTTATTCAACCAACTATTAGTACGTAAAGGCAGGGAAAAAAACTTACCTGAAATTGTAAAAGCATATATTGATCAATACAACGAAATAAAAGGAATACATAAAGCGAAACTGGTTACTGCAGGCGAAGTAAGCGATGATATGAAACAATTTATCATCAATAAAATTAAAACAGAAGCCCGGGTAGCGCATATTGAACTGGAATCGGAAGTAAATGAAAGTTTGCTGGGCGGTTTCACTTTGCAAATGGAAGATATGTTTATTGATGCCAGCATCAGCCGGGATTTATATGATATTCGCCGCCAGTTTATGAGCAATGAATATATTCATAGAATTAGGTAATTCAAAAAAAAAAAATAAAAAAGCCCGGCGATGATTTTAATAGCCGGGCTTTTATTTTTAAAAATATTTTATTATTCATCAATTGCATTTCTTATCACCGAGGCGCTCAGTTTCCGTAAAGGGTTTTTAAATTGTTCCTTATTTTCTTTACGGTTATTGATAATATCAATAGCCGTAAATAAAGCCTCTCTAAAAGAAGATTCATCGGCAATGCCTTTTCCTGCAATATCAAAAGCGGTACCGTGATCGGGAGATGTGCGTACGGCTCCCAGGCCTGCTGTAAAATTCACACCTTCACCCAATGCCAGGGATTTAAAAGGAATGAGGCCCTGGTCGTGGTATAATGCCAGTACCGCATCAAAACTGCGGAATTGGCCCCTTGCAAAAAAAGCATCGGCACTGTAAGGCCCAAAGCAAAATATATTCTTTTGTTTTGCCTCTTTTATAGCAGGCTTTATAATTTCTATTTCTTCTTTGCCTACCAGGCCTTCATCGCCGGCATGGGGATTTAAACCCAGTACTGCAATTTTGGGTTTTACAATTAAAAAATCCTTTTTTAAACTTTCGTTTATAATGCCCAGTTTAAGCAGGATATTTTCTATGGTAATATGTTGTGTAATATCTTTTATCGGCACATGCTCCGTAAGTAAAGCAATACGCATATTCTCGGCAACCATCATCATAGCCACATCTTTTACGGCAAAATAATTTTTAAGAAAAGGAGTATGCCCGCTAAAATTAAAATCAGCAGATTGTACATTTTTTTTGTGAATAGGCGCCGTCACAAGTCCTGCCACTTTGCCTGCTTTTAATGCTTCGGCAGCCATACGTAAACTGGTAACGGCATATTGGCCACCTGTTTCATTCAGTACACCCGGTGTAATAATAATTTCTTCGTCCCAGCAATTCAATACATTTACCTGTTTGGGATTGAACTGTGCCATGTCTTTAATAACCGAGAAACTAAAATGCATTTCAGGTAAAGATTTTCTATAAAAGTTCAGCAGTTTATTATTTCCAAAAATAACAGGGGTACAAAATTCCATTATCCTGTTATCGCTTAATGTTTTTAAAATTATTTCTGTTCCAATACCATTTATATCGCCACAGCTAATGCCAATAATGGGTTTATGTTCGTTGGTAGGGTTCATATTTTATATTCTTTTGAAGTTGCAAACTTACAGTATCCTGCTTATATAGCTTGGTAATATCCTGTATAAACAGGTATTATCTACCTAAATAGAAACGTAAATAATGGATACATAAACAATACCTATCGTATTTTTTCGTTGTAACTGTGCTATATATACTTAGTAAATCGGGTAATAACCGTTAATCAGCAAAAATGACTTTTCACATTTGGGTTCACAGGCCGCTATTGCAGGTTATTATTTTATTACTGGGCTCAGCGGTAAGGGGGCAGCACGTAGAAGTGAATTTTAAAAATACAAGCTTACAGTTAAAAGTAAATGTACAGCAGGCTTTTAATTTTGGTGTATTTGCACAAGGCGTACATGGAGGAACCATTTCTGTTTTTCCCAATTCATCAAGGGTAGCCAGTGGTTCTGTAATACCGCTTAACCTGGGTGAATCATCAAGCCCCTTAGTATTGGAGATAGAAGGAACCAAAGGTACAGTAGTATCGATGCTGGCAGGGCAAACTACTATTTTAACTGGTAGTAATGGGGGTATTATGAAACTTACCTTGCTGGATGTAAATAATGCAATGCCCTTTATAATTACCAATGAAGCTCCGGCAAAAAACCGGGTAATCATCGGGGCCCAATTAACAGTTGGGGATGTATCAGAGTCACCACCGGGTAATTATAGCGGGAGTTTAAACTTGTCATTTTTAACGGATTAAAAAAGAATCGATATCCAATAAATCCAATAACTTGAAAAGACTGTTTACGAGTAAAAGGCAAATTCCCTTTTTTCGTACCTCTTTTTTAATTTCTTTCTTATTTATATGCAGCGGGGTACTCTTAATGCCTGGCCCGGGCTTTGCACAACAAAATGAAACTGAATTTGACGAGGTTATTGTAACCATCCGGGGCCAAAATATAGGATCTGCTGAAATACAGGCATTGGTTGTAGGCAAGGAATTATATTTACCGGTAAGTGATTTATTTAATTACCTGGCCATTCAAAACAAATTATCTGTTTCCGGCGATTCTTTGAGTGGGCATATCTTAAACCCGGGAGATATTTTCGTGGTAGATAAAACCTATTATACCATCTATTATAATAAGGTCAGTACGCCCTTACAGAAAAATGAATTAATTTATTCTTCAAACGAATATTATTTAAAGGCAAATTATTTTGGGAAGATATTCGGATTACAATGCCAGTTTAATTTCAGGAGCCTTACCGTTGATTTTACCAGCAACATAGAACTGCCTTTTATGAGGGAAAAAAGACTGGATCAAATGCGAAGAAATATTACCAAAGTAAAAGGAGATATTGTGGCAGACAGTGTAATAAAAAGAAAGTTTAAAATGTTGCACCTGGGTGCCCTGGATTGGAATATAGCATCTACTCAATACCTGGGTAATAATACGCTGTGGGCCAAAATAGGAGTGGGCGGCATACTTGCCGGGGGCGAAACCAATGCCCGGCTTTTATTTTCTAATCATAATTCTTTTGATATCCGGAATCAGTTTTTTCAATGGCATTATGTAAATAATGAACAAAAATGGGTAAAGCAAATTCGCCTCGGTAACCTGTATGCCCCGGGTTCTTATTCTACCACAAACTCCCTTTTAGGCGTACAATTAAGCAATACCGCTACCCGGCAACGCAAGTCATTTGGTAATTGGATTATTAGCAATAGTACACAGCCGGGCTGGATTGTGGAATTATACATCAATGACGTATTGGTTGACTATACGAAGGCCGATGCCTCAGGTTTATTTTCATTTGAAATTCCCCTGGTGTATGGGAATAGTAAAATAAGGTATAAGTTTTATGGTCCCTGGGGCGAAGAACAATCTTCCGAACAATTGATCAACATTCCTTTTTCTTTTTTACCCAAAAATACTTTTGAATACTCCCTTACGGCAGCCAAAATTTTGGATAGTACAAAGAACATATATTCCAGGCTGAATATGGCATATGGGTTTACCCGCCAAATTACCCTGGGAGCCGGTATAGAATACAACAGCAGTTTGCTGATGAAAAAGACGATTCCTTTTTTAAATTTATCTGCCCGGGTTGGAAATGCATTTATCGTATCAGGTGAATATGCGCCCGGTACATTCATCAAGTTTTCGGGTAACTACCGGCTACAAAAAAAAATACAAATAGAAGCCCTGGTTATCAAATATGCACCGGCACAGGAGGCGATACGAACAGCCAGCCAAATGGATCAAAAAATAATGGTTTCTATGCCGTTTAAAATCAAAAAATATATTGGTTTTACAAGATTGGTATTCAACAAATCAAAATTTTATAAGGTAAACCTTACAACAGCAGAGTTATTAACCAGCATTACCAGCAGGCGAGTGAATGCAAACCTCACAAGCTATGCCGTTTTTTATAATAAGCCGGAAATTATGAGTAAACTGGCTATTAACATCCCGGTATTTTTTAATGCCCGCTTTACCCCCCAACTGCAATATCATTTTCAAAAACATACCATGGTAATGGCAAAGGGAGAAATTGAAAAAAGAGTGTTTAACAATATGGTTATAAACCTGGGGTATGAGTATAATAAATTAATAAATACATCGGCATTTACACTGGGCGTAAAGTATCATTTTTCATTTACACAAGTAGCTTTATATAACCGGCGGGTTGGTAAGCAAATGAGCAGTACACAAGCCGCTTCGGGCGGAATATTATTTGAAAGTGGATTGAAAAATATTCGGGCTACCGATAAAAGTAATGTAGGGCAAGGATCCATTCTTTTACTTCCTTTTCTTGATTATAACTGCAATAACCGCCATGATGCCAACGAACCCGAAGTTTTAAACCTCAATGTAAGGGTAGATGGTTGTAAGATAGACCGCAATCCCCAAAAGGCGGCAGTAAAAGTATCTGCTTTAGAAGCATATCAAAAGTATTATATAAAAGTAGATGACCTCAATTTTGATAATCCCGCTTACAGGATTAAGCATAAAATTATTGAAGTGGAAGCAGAACCCAATTTTACCAGAAAAATTGAAATACCTGTTTACGTGTTAGGCGAAGTAAGTGGGTATGTACAAAATAAAATAAAGGGGGATCTCAAAGGAGTAAGCAGGATCATCCTGACCATTTATGATGAAGCGGGCGCCCTGGTGGCTAAAGCACTAAGTGAACAAGATGGCTATTATAGTTTCCTGGGCTTAAGGCCCGGTCGCTATTTTGTTAGTACCGATTCAGTACAAATGAAAAAAGTAAAAATGGCCAACCTTTCCGGCAAAGTTCCTTTTTTAATAAAAGAGAATAAAGAAGGCGACATGATTGAGGATGTAAATATCCTGCTGGAAATGGATAAAGCAGGATCGGGTGGAAAGTAAATTAAATAAAGCGGACTAAAAATATGACGTAACAATGGCAATATATAGTATTTGTTTTCGTTTTATAAAACTATCATTAATAATAAAAAAATTCAAACAAATGAAAAAATCATTAGGAGCCCTGGCAGTTTTATTAATTGCAGCAACTGCTGTTCAGGCACAGGCAACGGCCACCGCCAATGCTTCTGCTACCATTGTGAGCCCCATCAGTATTTCAAAAACAACCGATCTTAATTTTGGTAACCTGGCTGTAGATGCAACAGGTGGAACCGTAATTTTAGATCCTTCGCTGGCTGCTACCCGGAACTCTGCAGGTGCCGGTGGTGTAACTTTTCCTGCTAATACGGGTACCGTTTCTGCAGCTGCTTTTACAGTAAGCGGGCAACCAAACTTTACCTTTGATTTCAATGTACTAAATCCCACGATTCAAATCAGTAATGGTGTTGAGATTATGAATGTGGAGAATTTTACAAAAAGTGTGGGTGCCGGTCTTTTAGACGGTGCAGGTACTCAAACTGTGTATGTAGGTGCGGACCTTATTGTGAACGGTTCACAAGCCCCCGGTATCTATACAAGCGCTTCTCCATTTACAGTACTTGTAAATTATAATTAATTTTTATTCCTGAAACTGCATATGACTATATGCAGTTTCATTTTTTTATTTTAGTAAAAGCGAAAACCCTAAGTCGCTTTTTTCATAATCTTTAAAACCTGCCTTACACATGGTTTATTTACGTTTTCGCATCTGCGCTATATTTATTTTTATTTTGTGGGCTGTAGATTCAAATGCCCAGGGCGACTTACTAATTACCCCCAAAAGATTAATCTTTGATGGTTCTCAACGAACCCAGGAGGTAAACCTGGCCAATATTGGAAAAGACACGGCTACCTATAATATCTCTTTCGTTCAATTTAAGATGGATGAAAATGGCGTCTTTTATTCCATCTCAGATACAGATACTACTCAAAAATTTGCAAATAAAAATCTTCGTTTTTTTCCCCGAACGGTTACACTCGCTCCTAATGAAGCACAATCTGTAAAAGTGCAATTAATTAAATCCAATGAGCTTGCACCCGGTGAGTACCGGTCTCATCTTTTTTTTAAAAATGTTTTAAACAAAACGGCATTGGGCGAAGATTTACCCGGAAGTAAAAACGATACGGGCATTACCGTAAGTTTAAAGCCGGTGTATGGGATCTCTATTGCAACCATCATTCATATAGGTGAAGCACATGTTACTGCATCTTTATCGCAGGTAAAATTTTCAAAAGAAGGTTTAAAAGAACTGCCTGCAGTACATTTTAAAATTAACCGGTCCGGTAATTTCTCTATTTATGGCGATATAAAAGTAAATTATGTATTACCCGGCGAGAAACCCATTGAAGTTGCTTTAATGAGAGGCATTGCCGTATATACCCCCAACCCGTTTAGGAATATCAAATTACCATTAAATACTATACCGGGCATAGATTTTTCAAAAGGATCCCTGCACATAGAATTCACCGATCCGGCTAATAAAAACCGGGTAATAAGTGAAATTGATACTAACTTATAAAGGATTTTGACTGCCCCATTGGTATGTGTAAAATATTTAATATTAGTTAGTTTATACAGCAACTTATTCTTTTTTCTATTTTATTATTAACAATTGATTCATGGTAATCTATCGTATCACAATAACTTAAAATTTATTACGTTATATATATCCAAATACCTAAAAAATCCAATCTAATTCAATAACAATGAGAAATTTATTACTGGGAATTACCTTCATTTTTACAGCCCTTCTGGGTAATGCTCAAAATTCAAGCAAGCACAATGAATTAGTTCAGCGTGAAATGAATGCTTATCAAACATTCAAACAAGGACAACTATCTAATAATTTTACCAATGGCGAAGACTTCGATGTAAAATACTACCGGTTAGAATTAAGGTTAAACCCCGATACCTCTATTGGAAAATATGTAAAGGGAGCAGTTACCATGTATTTCAAAACTTTGAATCCCAATTTCAATAAAATCAATCTCGATTTTGCCTCCGCATTGTTATGCGATTCTGTTATATACAAAGGGGTAAAACTGGCATCGGGTGTAGTAAAGCAGGCAGATACTTTAAGAATTTCAATTCCTGCTATTGCAAGTGCGGGTACTTTAGATTCTGTAAAAATTTATTATAAGGGGGTGCCACCCATTACTCCCGGCTTTAGCAATGGAACCGGCTTTGTAAAATCTACCCATGGCTCGCCGGTAAAAAATTATATTTATACTTTGTCTGAGCCTTATTCAGCCTTTACCTGGTGGCCTTGTAAAAGTTTAAACGTAAGTGATAAGGCAGACTCCGTAGATATTATTGTAAGCACACCCAGTGCATTTACAGTTGCAGCCAATGGAAAAAGAATCAGTGAAGTTACCATTAACCCCAATACGAAAATTACAACCTGGAAGCATAGGTATCCCATTTCATCGTACCAGGTAGCAGTAGGAGTTGCCAACTATGTGCAATATCCTGCTACACCTACATTGGTAAATATTGGAGGTACCAATATGGAATTATATAATTTAATATTTCCCGAAGGAAATACAACTGCTGCGGCCATAGCGCTTGATAGAACGGCAGATATGCTTACTGTATTCAGCAATAAATTTGGCGATTATCCTTATAAAACCGAAAAATATGGTAATTATAGTTTTGGTTTTGGAGGAGGTATGGAACACAATACGTTTAGTGGCATGAATCCCAGCACTTATAATGCAACAAATGATTGGGATGTAATTGCACACGAACTGGGCCACCAATGGTTTGGCGCTGCGGTTACTTGCGGAAGTTGGAGGGATATCTGGCTTAATGAAAGCTTTGCCCGGTATAGTGAAGTGGTTTACCTGGAATTTAAAACCCCGGATCCTTATATTACCACCACTGTTCCATCGTACAGGAGCAGTATTAAATCTACGGCTACCAGTAGCAGCTACCAGGCCGAACCCATATTGCAGTATGATACCTCAGATATTATGACCATTTTCAACCCCTCTGTTTATGTGTATGAAAGAGGTGCCATGTTTGTGAGTATGCTTAGAAAAACATTGGGAGATGCAAAATTTTTCCAGGCTTTAAAAAATTATCAAAATGATCCTTTATTAAAATATGGGAATGCTACCAATGCGGATATGCAACGGCACATGCAGGCAATGACGAGTCTTGACCTTTCTGAAATGTTTAATGATTGGCTTACAAAAAGAGGATATGCACAATATGCAGGCGCATTATGGAACAATTCAGGAACAGACCTGATTCTTAAAATGCCGCAAACAACTTATGGCAATTATAATCCTCATTTTGATTTACCTATTGTAGTAAGGGTGCGTAAAACAACTGCCCCTACAAAAGATACAACCATTGTAATTTTTGATAAAGAAGGATCCCTGTTGCTTTTAAAAGATGGTGTAGTACAAATAAACGGATCTACAACCATTCAGGTTCCACTTTCATTTGTTCCTAATTCGGTTTCTTTTGATGATTATTACGAAGTATTAGCTACAGGAACTTTTACAAAAAGTGCTGCGCTATTACCACTGGCAACAAGCATTGTTGATTTTTCCGGTAAAAAAGTAAATAAAGACGTTAACCTCTTACTTCATATTAACCAGGCAAACGATTATGCTTCATTTGAAGTAGAAAGAAGTATGGATGGCATCAACTTTAATAAAATTGGAAACCATTTAGACCCGCATGGTATTAATGAATTCACATATACCGATCCCAATGTTCCTTTAGGCATATTGTATTACCGCATTAAGATTATAGATCGTAATGACAGCCGCTCTTATACTAAAACCATTGTGATAAATAGTAAAAGCAATTCATTATATACAGTTACGCCAAACCCGGCTAAAGATTTTGTTTTAATAACTAGTAAGGAACAAAATAGCAGTATGGTAACCTTAAAGATTTTAGATACCAGGGGGCAATTAATGATGAAGCAGGCAAAGAAAGCCATTTCATTTAATAATACATTAAAAGTGGATGTAAGCACTTTAGCGAATGGCATTTATTATGTGGAAATAGAGAATGAGAATAATGAAAAAACGATAGAGAGAATAATTGTGCTTAGATAGCTTTATAAATAACGCCTAACAAACATCCTGTTTATGAAAAATAATTTAATAACAAAAAAAGCATTTCAAAGGTTTGTTACCATTACGTTGTGTGCATTTTTCCTGCACACAAATGTGTTTGCACAACCGGCTACCATTTCAATACCTGTAGGTATTGGTTCGCCTTGTAACAATAGCAGCCGGGATTCTTTGAAATATTATAATTACAATGATTTAACCAATATATTAACTCATCGGTCAAATTGTAAACCCAACCTGGCCAGCCCCGGGTTTTCTGATAACCTGGCAACCATCCAGTTTAATCAATTTGATGGTTATTTATATTTTGCACAAATTACCGTATCCGGAGGACAGTACACAACCAATATGTATCGCTGGCTCCCTACCGTTTGCCCCAATGGAGCCGCATTACCCATCTACCAGGTTTTTGATAATCAATTGGTGGCTGGTATTGAGTTTGACCCTTCTACAGGATATGGATATCAAATAAATTTTGTGGATACCACGGGGGTGCCTGCATTTAGTTATGATGTGAGCGGTACAGTTGGTCAATATGTTTCGGCGGCAATTGTAAATGGCAAGCCAGCCACAGCGCATTATAATACAAGCAGTGGTGATCTTCGTTATTGTCGTTCTAATGATGCCAGGGGAGTGAGTTGGACAAGCCCCATTACAGTAACTTCCGCAGGAAATATTGGACAATATACTTCTTTAGCCGTGGTGAATGGCAACCCCGCAATTGCCTATTACGATGTTACCAATACAAGATTAATGTATGTAAGAGCTACCGATGCCGATGGTACAGCCTGGGGAGCGCCGGTAGTAGTAGACGCTCCTGGGGCCACCAATGTAGGCCAATATGCAAAATTGATTGTTGTAAATGGCAACCCGGCTATTGCTTATTACGATGCTACCAATGGCGATCTTAAATATGTAAGAGCTACTAATGCCAATGGCAGCGCCTGGGCCGCCCCCCAGGTGTTAGATGCAACAGGCACTACAGGCCAATATCCCAGTATGTCAATTGTAAATGGCAACCCCGCCATTTCGTATTATGATGTTACCAATGGCGATCTAAGATATATACAAGCAACCAATACTTCGGGTACTGCCTGGTCTGCACCATTATCTGTAACTACAGCAGGTAATATAGGCCAATTCAGTTCATTGGCTGTTATTAATGGTAACCCCGCTATTTCTTATTATAATATAGGGAGCGCTGATTTACAATATGTACGAGCCACCGATGTAAATGGTACAGGTTGGGGAACTCCTTTAACCTTAGCAACAGCAGGAACCACGGGGCAATATACTACCCTCACTACTGTAAATGGTAACCCTGCCATTGGTTATTATAATGGAACCAACCAGGATCCCAAATTTATAAGAGCTACCGATGCCAATGGTACTGCATGGGGCGCTGAAACAACGGTAGAGGCATCCGGTAATATGGGCCAATATGCTTCTATGATTATTGCAGACGGTAACCCAGCTTTTGCCTATTACGATGCGGGGGGCGCCAATGCAAGATTTATACGGGCTTACGATAATTTAGGTACACACTGGTTTACCAACTCGGGTGTATATGATATGGAGTTACAACAGGTTGATTTTTCTACCAATACATTAGGAACATCACGGCATATCAATTTTGGATCCAGGTATATATATCGCCAAAGTGGTGACGTTGTAATGACACCCAGTAAACAAATGCTTGCCGTATTTGATAATAAATATTTTACCGTAAACTGGCAAGATTATGCAACGGCTAATCCGCTGGTAGCTACATTTATTGATACATTAAATTTTGGTACAGGAAATAACCTGGTAGGTCTTGCGTATGCAAATGGAAAATTAGTGGGTAGTGTGAGAGCAAACAGTGTATGTAATAGCTTTCACCGTGAAATTGATATTTTAACGGGCGCCCTGAACCCGATCACCACTACAGATAATTTTACATCTGCAGATATGACCAATATCCCTACCGGTATTGGCGCTGCGAAAAAATTAGTATCTGTTACTAATGTATCAGGAAATACCTATGATGTAGTTTATGAATTAATAATTAAGAATTTTGGGGGTACACCGGTGAGCAATGTACAGGCCTACGATACCTTAAATAATATAAATGGTTTAGGAAATAATGTAAGTGCATCGATCACTTCTTTTTCGGCACCGGCAGGAATCACTGCAAATGGCGCATTTAATGGGAAAACAGCAGGTAACTTTAATTTACTTACCCCGGGAGGTACTCTTTCAAATATACCCGGCCAAAATACCATCACCATACAAATTACATGCAGGATATCCAATATTTTACCGGGTATCGTTTATAATAATTCAGCTACCGTAACAGGAGTTAATTTGTTTGGAGATAACCTCAGAGATGTTTCTACCAATGGCTCTAATCCTGATTTGAATAGTAATGACAAACCAGATGATGTGGGCGAAGATCAACCAACCCCTTTACTGATAACCGTACCGGCCATTACACCTCCTTGTTTAAACTTAACGAGTGTTTTATATACACAAACATTTGGAGCAGGTACGGGTTTGGTTGCGGCTATTCCTGCACCCGTAGTACCACCCATCGTATTTCTGCCTACGGGTTCCAGTTTATACACATCTTCTGTAACACAACCTTTAGCTACGGAAAGATATACTATTACAAATGATGCTTACAATGCGAATAATGCAAATTTTCTGCATATAACAGATCATACCGGCAATGCCAATGGAAGAATGCTGGTAGTTAATGCCGATGCGGCAAGCACTACAATGTATAGAGCCTCATTTTATTCAAGCACTTGTGCCAACCAGCAATATTCTCTTTCATTCTATGCTGCCTTTCCCGGTAATGCAAATTATGAAACGGTTTGTAATGCCTTTGGGGGCTTTCGTTTCCCCCGCATCAAAATGAGGATCCGTGAAGGTGTTTCCGGCTTGATCATTACAGAAACATCTACGGCAGATATTACAACCAGTACCTGGCAGCAATATGGGCTAAGGTTCCTGGCTCCCGCATCCTATACACAACTTATTATTGAGTTAATAAATGATGCACCCGGTGGTTGTGGCAACGATGTGTTGATTGACGATATTCAATTTGGCTCCTGCGATCCTACCCCTGTGGTAAATATTAATACCATTTCAGGTTGTATTGGCCAAACGGCTACTTTTACCAGTAGCTTAAGCGACCCCACAGCTTTACCAGGCACTAAAGAATATCAATGGCAGGTTGCGCCTGCAGCAGCAGGTCCCTGGGCCAATATTGCAGGAGCCACTGCGGCAACCTATATTATAAACCCTGTATTAGTGGCTCATACCGGTAAGTATTATAGAGTATTGGTAGCTGCCACCGGAAATATTGGAAATGTGAATTGCCGTTTTGCTTCACCGGCTATATTATTGGTAGCAAAATATCCTTCCGTAGATCCTACCAGTGCCAGTAAAAATAAAGATAATATTTGCGCAGGAATAGCCGTAACCTTAAGCCAGGTAGGCGGTACCTTGGGTACAAATGCCAGCTGGGAATGGTTCTCAGGCTCATGTGGTTCTGCTGTAATAGGCACTAACCCAACATTAATTGTTTCACCCTCTACTCCTACTACTTATTATGTAAGGGCAACCGGCGATTGTAATGTAACGCCTTGCGTACCGGTTAGCATCTTTATTTCCTGCGATATTGATAAAGATAAAGACGGTATTCCCGATTTTGTAGAAAGTTATATGCCTGCTGCTTTGGCAGATCATAATGGCAACGGTATTATAAATGCTTATGACCCGGCATACCCCGGTTTTGTGGATAATAATAATGATTTTATAAATGATAATTTCCAGGCCGATGGAGATAGTGATGGAGATGGAATACCCAATTACCTGGATACCGATTTCCCAGGCAGGGTAGATGTAAATGGCGATGGCGTAGATGATCGTTTTGATATGGACCTGGATGGTATCATCAATATGCTTGACCTGGATAGTGATAATGACGGTATTCCCGATGTGGTAGAAGCAGGCGGTGTAGATGTAAATGGCGATGGAATAATTGATAATTATACGGATACAGATAACGACGGATTAAGCCAAAACGTAGATAAAAATAATACAGGCGCTTATAATTCTGGTGTAGGATTGGGCAGCATTGACCCTGACGGGGATGGCGTGCCGAATGCTATAGACAGGGATAGTGACAACGATGGCATTCCGGATGTGGTAGAAGTATTTGGCGCAGATGTAAATAACGATGGCATCATTGATGGTTTTACAGATGTAAACGGCGATGGTATTTCAGATAATATCCTGCTGGCAAATGCATTGTTACGTACCGGGCCAGATGTAAACAATGATGGTAAAGCTGATAGCTACCCTGAAAAAAATATGGACCGGGATGGCCGCCCCAACCCTTACGATTTGGATAGTGATGGAGACGGTATTGTAGATGTAGTAGAAGCAGGCTTCCCCGATACTGACTTTAACGGGTTTATTGATGGCCCCAAAGGCGCCGACGGCTGGAGTATTGCCGTAAACAATATGCCTGCATTAGTACTAACAAATACCGATGGCAGGGGCAAGCCCGATTACCTGGATATTGATAGTGACGATGATGGTATCCCGGATAACATAGAAGGACAAAGCACGGCAGGATACAAATTACCCACATACCTGGATGTGGATAATGATGGTATTGATAATGCTTATGACCTTACCCCTTATAATAATACCTATGGCGGATCGGGAATCATTCCTTACGATAAAGATGGAGATGGTACTCCCGATTACAAAGACCTGGATACCGATAATGACGGAGCCCTGGATATTTATGAAGGAAATGATTATAATTTCAACGGTATGGGTGATGAAAACGTAACCTTATTGCTCACAGACGCAGATGATGACGGGCTGGATGACCGTTTTGATTCTCTGAATGTAAGTACAAAATATTTTAAAGGCACATCTTATAATATGGGCAATGGAGGATCTACTTCAGGCGACCCCGTACCCGGATCAAGATGTACAGTACAGAAATTTAACCCTGCACAAACGGATAGAGACTGGAGGTATATTGGTTATGTATTACCGGTGCAAATGCTAAACTTTAATGCTATACTGCAAACCAATGACCAGGTACTGCTACATTGGAATATTTTTACTTCAGCAAAAATTGGATCGGTAGAAGTACAAAGAAGTACCGATAATGTGAACTTCATGAGTGTATATCTATCCAATACCGAAGTGCCGGTAAATGAAAGTGTATCCTTCTCCACAGTAGATAATATTACTGAAATTTATAGCACTATCCTCTTTTACAGGATTAAGGTAACAGCAAAAACCGGTGAGGTTACATATAGCAATATTGATATCGTTCGGTTATTAAAACCTCGTGCCGAAATGACCATCAGCCCGAATCCTGCCCATGATTTTGTAATTGTTCATGTAGCCTCAGAAACACAATTTATAGGAACCATTCGTTTAATTGATAACCTGGGCAAAGTGGTGTTGTTGCAAAAACAAAAATTTGAAAAAGGCTCAAACAATGTTCAACTTTCAAACCTTGCCCGGTTTGCAAAAGGAACCTATAGTTTGCAAGTGGCACTCGAAAAAGCGTTGCTCACAAAAAAACTAATCTTAAGAGCCGAATAATATTTAGTTTCGTGCTGGAGAATGATTAGGCGCTGCCCCGGGCAGCGCCTTTCTTATATACAACACTCCCGTTTTTATACAGTAAATTGCAATATGTATACGCTTAAAAAAGCACTGGGGCAACACTTTCTGAATGATGAAGCCATCATTGCTAAAATTGTACAATCTCTGCAGCAAGAAAAATTTTCCCGGCTGCTGGAAGTGGGGCCGGGCGGCGGTGCCCTTACAAGCAGCTTATTATACATACCGGGTATTGAATTTAAAGCAGTAGAACTGGATGCAGAAAAAGTGGAGTATCTGCTTAAAAAATTCCCTGTTTTAAAAGGGAATATCGTTCATCAAAGTTTTTTAGATATGGACATCCCCTTTCGGGAACCCTTTATTCTTATCGGTAATTTTCCATATAATATTTCTACTCAAATTTTATTTAAAGCCCTTGAATGGAAAGACCAGCTCCCTGTAATCATAGGCATGTTTCAAAAAGAAGTAGCCCAGCGGGCTGCCGCAGTACCGGGTAGCAAAGCGTATGGGGTTTTAAGCGCCTTAATACAACCCTATTATCATATTGAATACTTGTTTGATGTTCCTCCATCTTCCTTTACCCCACAGCCTAAAGTAATGAGCGGGGTTATTAAATTGCATCGGAAAGAAACGCAATTAGTATATAAATCAGATAAAAAATATATCCTCCTGGTGAAAACAGCTTTTAATCAGCGTAGAAAAACCATGCGCAATGCCGTTAAAAGTTTATTTATGCCCGATATACTTCAGCAGGATATTTTTAATAAGCGTGCTGAGCAAATTAGTATTGATGAATTTGCTGCGCTTACTTTTTTGATGCAATGAAAAAAATCATTTACTTTATTAGTGTGGTGTTTTTCGCTTCATGCTATAGTCCCCGCTATGTATATAGCCCGGCGGCGCATAATGTGCCCATGTTTCATCATAAGGGGGAAGCTAAACTGGGAGTAAATGCATCCCTTAATTTTTTTGGAAATAAGCGGGCCAGCCTGCTTTATGCAGAGCCTCCAAAAAATAAAAGTGCAGGTGCAGATATACAAGGCGCTTATGCTTTGAGTGAAAAATGGAGCCTGCAGGCATCTGTATTTTACCGCAAAGAAAGAAATAGCGGGGGCGCCGGGTTTACGGTTGCAGATAGTAATCAATTAAATTATACAAGAATTTTAATTGAAACAGGATTGGGTTATACTAAAAAATTAAAAACCGATGGTTCTTTGTTATTGCAAATATTTGCGGGTATGGGCTTCGGAAAATTTACTATACATGAGCAAAGTTATGCCAGCAGCAATCCCGCTACAACCCGCTTTCATAACAGTAATGTGGTAAAAGCATATGTACAGCCGGCGCTTATTTTTTATAATCAAAAGCACATGCATGCTGCACTTTCCCAGCGCCTGTCTGTACTTTATTATACTAAAATAAAAACAGATTATTCAAATACTGAATTATCGGATTATTATTTAGATGACCTGGCGCAGGGGCCGGTATTATTTTGGGAGCCGGCATTTGTAAATAATTTTTCTTTTAAAAAATTACCGGGTGTTATGCTCGAATATCAATTGGGTTTTAGCCTTTTACTGAATCATAAGTTTGTAGATGCCCGCAGTTTTAACCTGAGTGCCGGTTTTGTAATAGACCCCGGAAAATTGAAAAAACACAAAAACTAGCAGTTTATTAAATGCAGTTCATTATCTGTAATTTTGCATGTATGGGTTCGTATTTCAATATGAGTAAGAGAAACACAAAAAAGCGCAAGTTTTATAAAAATTAAAAATGAGTGAACAAAATCATTTAAAAGTAAGAATTGTTACAGCGGCTTCACTGTTTGACGGGCACGATGCCGCTATTAATATTATGCGCCGGATTTTACAAAGTAAAGGCGCCGAAATTATTCACCTGGGCCATAATCGCAGTGTACATGAAATAGTAGAATGCGCTATTGAAGAAGATGCCCATGGTATTGCCATTACAAGTTACCAGGGAGGCCATGTAGAATTTTTTAAATACATGAAAGACTTGCTGGATAAAAGCGGGTGCGGCCATATAAAAATATTTGGAGGCGGGGGTGGTACCATCTTGCCGGCAGAAATTGAAGAATTGCATCAATATGGTATCAGCCGTATTTATTCTCCTGATGATGGCAGAAAAATGGGTTTAGAAGGCATGATACAAGATGTAATAGACCAATGTAAGATACCCGCTGTAAATTGGCGGTCTACCCCTTATTTTAAAGCTTCTGAAAAGTGGGATACAGGAAACCCATTACAGGAAACAAAAGATATACGCAGGATCGCCAGGGCCATTACCCTGGCAGAAATGGAAGAATCCTTTACTGATATTTTACAAAATATAACAGGCGCTAAAAAGACATCCCCACCAGTAGTGCTGGGCTTTACAGGAACCGGCGGTGCCGGAAAATCTTCGGTTACGGATGAAGTAGTCCGCCGGTTTTTAAATGCTTATGAAGATAGAACCATCGCTGTGGTTTCAGTAGATCCTTCTAAGAAAAAAACAGGAGGCGCTTTATTAGGCGACCGCATTCGGATGAATTCCATTTCACACCCCAGGGCCTATATGCGCAGCATGGCTACCCGGGAAGATAATTCAGCGCTGAGTGGATATGTAAAAGATGCATTGGAAATTTGTAAAGTGGTTGGCTTCGATCTGGTTATTTTAGAAAGTGCAGGCGTGGGCCAAAGCGATGCTTCTATTTTAGATTATTGCGATGTGAGTATGTATGTGATGACACCAGAATATGGAGCCCCTTCGCAACTGGAGAAAATTAATATGCTGGATTATGCAGATGTGATCTGCATCAATAAATTTGATAAAGCCGGCGCTTTAGATGCATTGCATGATATAAGGAAACAATATAAAAGAAATCATCTCCTGTTTTCTGCCAAAGATGAAGAGCTGCCCATTGTAGGAACTATTGCGGCCCAGTTTAATGATGCCGGTATTAATGAACTCTTTGAACGATTGATGGAGAAAATAAAAGAAAAAACAGGGGTATTAATGGGGGATCCCATCATGCATCATACCCACACAAAGGATACTTCCAGTAAATCACAAATTATTCCACCCAAACGGGTTCGTTATTTATCAGAAATTACGGAAACAATCCAGGAATATGATCAGTGGGCAAATGAACAATCAGCGCTCGCTACTAAATTATATCAGCTGCATGGTGCTATTGAAATTTTAAATTCAGGAGAAACCCAGGCTTAAGAACCAATATTGAAAAATATGTCAAGTGAAAAAAATGCGCAAAAACAAGCAACCCCCGAAGCAGGTATTTTACGAACTGCCTACCGGCAAATTAAAGCTCAATTGCATCCGGATGTAAAAAAATTAATGGAACAATGGAGCCAGTTGCAGGATAGGTATGCGGCAGACAACTACGAATTTAAAGTACGGGATAAAACCATTAAACAACCGCTTACGTATAAAAGTTTAAGTGGTACTTATGTGCGAAAAGTTGTTTTACCGAAATATAAAGATTGGGGTGATATTGTAAAGTGGCAGTTACAGGAAAATGTACCCGGTGAATTTCCTTTCACAGCCGGTGTATTTCCATTAAAGCGGGAAGGCGAAGACCCTACCCGTATGTTTGCAGGCGAAGGCGGCCCCGAAAGAACCAATAAACGGTTTCACTATGTAAGCCTTGGCCAGCCGGCGAAAAGATTAAGCACTGCATTTGATAGTGTAACATTATATGGCGAAGATCCTGATCATCGCCCTGATATATACGGTAAAGTGGGCAATAGCGGGGTGAGTATTGCCACGGTAGATGATGCTAAAAAATTATATAGCGGTTTTGATCTTTGCGATGCCAAAACATCTGTAAGCATGACGATTAATGGGCCGGCTCCCATATTACTGGCGTTTTTTATGAATGCGGCTATTGATCAGCAATGTGAAAAATACATCATGGAGCATGGCCTGGCCGATGAAGTGAATAAAAAAATAGAAGCAAAATATGCATTAAGCGAACTGCCTAAATATATGGGCACCGATGGTAAGTTGATCATTCCGCAAAAAGGGGCGCTTACGGGTGGATTACCGGAAGGAAATAATGGCCTGGGATTAAGATTGCTGGGCCTTTCGGGAAAAGATGTATTGCCTGCAGAAATTTACCAGCAAATCCGGGCACATGCAATGGCTACAGTAAGAGGTACGGTACAAGCTGATATTTTAAAAGAAGACCAGGCTCAAAATACCTGTATTTTTTCTACCGAGTTTGCATTAAAGCTAATGGGTGATGTACAACAATATTTTATTGAACATAAAGTACAAAATTTTTACAGTGTCAGTATTAGTGGTTACCATATTGCCGAAGCAGGTGCTAATCCGGTAACCCAACTGGCTTTTACATTAGCCAATGGCTTTACTTACGTGGAATATTATTTGAGCAGGGGCATGCATATTGATGATTTTGCCCCCAATTTGTCTTTCTTTTTTAGTAATGGGATGGATCCTGAATACAGTGTAATTGGCCGGGTAGCACGCCGCATTTGGGCCAAAGCAATGAAGTATAAATATAAAGCCAATGAACGGTCGCAAAAATTAAAATACCATATACAAACCAGTGGCCGAAGCCTGCATGCCCAGGAAATAGATTTTAATGACATACGCACTACTTTGCAGGCGCTATATGCCATTTATGATAATTGCAACAGCCTTCATACCAATGCGTATGATGAAGCCATTACCACGCCTACCGAAGAAAGCGTACGCCGGGCCATGGCCATCCAGCTAATCATAAACCGGGAACTGGGTACAGCAAAAAATGAAAATCCAAACCAGGGTAGTTTTTTAATAGAAGAACTTACTGACCTGGTAGAAGAAGCCGTACTTTCAGAATTTAACCGCATTTCAGAAAGGGGGGGTGTACTGGGCGCTATGGAAAGAATGTACCAGCGTAATAAAATACAAGAAGAAAGTTTGCTGTACGAACACATGAAACATACGGGTGAATTACCCCTGGTAGGCGTAAATACTTTTTTGAATAAACAAGGTTCACCCACCATCCTGCCTGCCGAAGTGATTCGCAGCACCCGGGATGAAAAAGAGGCACAAATAAATGCATTACAGGCTTTTCAAAAAAGGCATAAAAACCAGTGTAAAGAAAAACTCAAACGCTTACAGGAAGTAGCATTACGCAATGAAAACATCTTTGAAGAATTGATGGAAACAGTGCAATATTGCAGCCTGGGCCAAATAACAAATGCCCTGTATGCCGTAGGCGGTAAATACCGCCGGAATATGTAATAAAAGGAATACACACCTGCTTATGGGTAGCCCGGTAATATATTTTACGCATGCTGTAACATTCCGTAGCCCTCATGCGTACTATATACAAACCAACCGCATTATTTAAGGCACACTTTAATTGTATGACTGAGAGAGAATACAACGATTGCGTGAAACAATATGCAGATAATGTATATCGCTTCATTTTTAAAAACCTTCAGCACACCGAAGATGCAAGGGATGTAGTGCAAAGCGCATTCGAAAAATTATGGATCAACCGGCAACAGGTAATTGCCGAAAAAAGCAAAAGCTATTTATTTACGATTGCTTACAACCAAATGATTGATCATATCCGTAAAGCCAAACGAACTACTTTAAAAGAAGATTTTGCAGAATTGGCAATGGGTACTGCCCCCACCCAACATAATACCAAAAGATTACTGCAGGAAGCGTTGGGAAAATTAAATGAATTACAACGCAGCCTGGTAATGCTGAAAGATTATGAAGGATATAGTTATGCAGAAATAGGAGAAATTATGAACTTAAATGAAAGCCAGGTAAAAGTGTATTTACACCGTGCCCGGATGCTATTGAAAGAATATATCGTTCACCCTGAAAATGTATTGTAACCTATAATGAAAATAAACCGCCATAATTACGAAACCTTTTTTCTGCTTTATACTGATAATGAACTTACGCAGCCGGAGCGCCTGGAGGTAGAGCAATTTGTGCAGGAGAACCCCGACTTGCAGGATGAGTTTCTGAGCTTCAAAAGATTGGTTCTGCCACCGGAAGATATTCATTTTGACCAGAAAGAGGGCTTGTTTAAAAATGAAATACAGGAAGAGACCCTGGAGCAAATGCTTTTGCATATTGACGGGGAACTTAATGCTCAGCAAGAAAAAATTTTGCTGCAGCAAATAAATTCTGATGAGCAGCTGGCTAAAGAATTATCCTTATTGCGAAACAGCAAGCTGGATGCGGGCGAAGAAATAATTTTTGAAAATAAAGAATTGTTATACCGCCATAGCAGGCAACCCCGGGTGGTGTATTTAAATTTTGCCAGGTGGGCAGCGGCCGCCATATTATTGGGAATTGGTTTTTTTGCTACCTATCAATATTTAAATACTTCAGTGAAAAAGCCTGCAGAAGTGGCCAGTACTAAAAATGGAAATAAGCCCTTTAAAAATAAAAAAATAACGATAGGTAAAACAGCTCCTGCTGAAGTTGATACGCTAGCACAATCTATGGCTAAGTTGAATATAGAAGCCGAAGATAATTTGCCGCATCCGCAAACCGGTAATCCAATGAACCCGGGAACTCTTGCAAAGGAAAATTTTCAAAATCATAAAGACCTGCACCAGGTTGCCAGTAAAGACCCCATTCAAAAAAGCAACCATTCAATTACCCATTTGCAAAAAGAAAACAACGAACCGCAGGGGCTTGCCCGTACTGTAATTGCAGCGCCCGGGCTTAAAGATTTAAATTCCGGGAACCCGGATGAAAAGTTAGCCATGCAGGTTCAGCCAAATGATATTTCATATACTAAAAATGAAAACATGAGTATGGTTCCTGTCGCCAGTTTTGCTTCTCAAAAATCGGGGCTTCAGGAATTACAAACCCCAGAAAACAGCAATACAGTACTGGGGATGGATGAGGAATCAATTACTAAAAGTAAAACAGGCATCCTATTAAGAAAAGTAAAACGCCTGGTAGAACGAAACACAAAAATTAAAACAAATAAAACCTTAAAAATTGCAGGATTCGAAATAGCTACCCTGTAAATCTGTATCAAATAAAAAAGTAAAACCATGAAAAAAATTACTCTTGGCCTAATCCTGTTATTGTTAACGGGAATGGTATCTGCACAAACAGATACAACAAAAAGCAATAACGATACCATGCGTATCGGCAATATCCTGATTATTAAAAAAGGAAAAGTAAAAAATGCAGACAGCAGTTTTGTAATGGGCAGGAGTAATCCTTCCAAAAGATCAAATAACCGCTTTAGTACAAACTGGTTTGTTGTGGATCTAGGCTTTGCGAATTACAATGATAAAACCGATTATGCAAATACAGGCAATTACCTCGTAAGCAGCCCCGGTGGATTGGCCTGGAGCAAAAATGATTTTAAATTACGTACAGGTAAAAGCATCAATGTAAATATTTGGTTTTTCATGCAAACCATGCACCTCGTAAAGAAGAATGTAAATTTAAAGTATGGTTTGGGCCTGGAGTTGAATAATTACCGGTTTAAATCCAATATCAGCTATAAGGAAGATGGCCTTATTCCTTATAGTGGTGGCTTACAAACCAATGCACCATTCATTTTCAGGGACTCTATCCTTTTTGGAAAAAATAAATTGGCTGCCGATTATTTAACAGTTCCTTTTATGATCAATTTTGCAACGAATAAATATAGCCGCAACAAGGGATTATCAGCCAGCTTTGGAGTGAGCGCCGGGTATTTATACAGCCAAAGAAATAAACAAAAAAGCGATGACAGGGGCAAGAAGAAAAACAAAGGGGAATATGACCTGGAAAAATTTAAACTAAGCTACATTGCTGAGTTGGGTTTTGGACCAGTGAAATTATACGGTTCATATAGTCCAAAATCAATGTATGAACATAGTTTAGATGTAAGGCCTTATACGATTGGTTTCAGATTAAGTAATTAACGCATTCTTCATTTTCTCTCTCTGTTTCCGCCTGGCTAATTATGTATTTGCATGATTAAAAGGGCGGATTTTTTGTGAATGGGAATTCCCCAAGGGTTTATACGATTTTATTTTTGAATATATTTTTCTAATTTACATGTTACCAGGTTTAAAAATTTCACCTTTTGTTTACATACCTGTTTCATAAAAAAATATACTTTCATACTTGAATTTGAGTAAATCATTTTTTTAAAATCTTTCAAGGAAAATCCAGTGTTAAAAATGAAATCCCAGCTGTCTTTAAAATCCAGTTCTAACCAAATTTTCTTCCTTCTTCCTTTATTGGTTATAATGATGGCATTTGTACCCGTAAATAAGCAAACCATTCAAATGCGATCATTTATTGCCGATACCTTACCCCATGCAGAAAATCCCTATTATATCATTATCGATAAAAGCGACTATGAACTTAAAGTGTATGATAACGAAGGATGGTATGCAACCTACCCAATTGTATTTGGTAGCAAAGACCTGGGCGATAAAATGAGAGAAGGCGATAAAAGAACTCCCACCGGCAATTTTAAGATCATTCAAAAAAGGATCAATCCCAAATGGGGCCCTCAAATGCTTTTAGATTATCCTACTCCTGAAAGTTACCGCCGTTTTAATGAACGAAAATCGCAGGGGCTTATTCCTAAAAACGCACGTATTGGTAATGGAATTGCTATACATGCAACCCGCCCACAGGAAGAATGGACAGTTGATAATTATTATAACTGGACCGATGGATGTATATCTGTAAAATATTCTGAAATGCAGGATTTATATAGTTATATACCGGTGGGTACCCCTGTTACCGTGCAACCTTAAAATACCCGGTTCCTCTTTTTTACATTAGGCTTTACTATTTTCATTTATAAAAATGAGATTGGCATCACCATAACTTAAAAAACGAAAATCATGATTCAATGCATATTCATATAAAGACCTCCAGGAAGGGCCTACTGCAGCCGCAACCAATAATAAAAGAGTAGACTGAGGTTGATGAAAATTAGTGACTAAAATATTCGCTATGCGAAACCGATAACCCGGGGCTATCAATAATTGAGTTTGCGTAAAAATTTTATCTGTTTGGTTTGCGATCATCCATTGTAATAAAGATTGTAGAGCTTGCTTGGCAGTAAAATCTTTTGCTGCCAGGGCAGCATCATACACATCCCATTGCCCCAGGCTTAGTTGTTCGGCTGTAGGCGTATCAAATGCTTTTACACCCAGCCAGTAAATCGTTTCTACTGTTCGTAAAGAAGTAGTTCCGGCTACGGCAATAGGGCCCTGAGCCAGTAAAAGATCTTCGATGGTTTGCCGGCTCACTTCGATATACTCAGCATGCATATCATGATCTTGCATGGTTGCTGATTTTACGGGTTTAAATGTGCCGGCACCTACGTGCAGCGTTACAAAAGAGCTATGAATATTTTTTTGCGGAAAACGGGCTACTATTTCCGGTGTAAAATGCAAACTGGCCGTAGGCGCTGCAACAGAACCTTGCTGCATGGCAAAAATAGTTTGATACCGGCTGCTGTCTTCTCCTTCTGTTTCTCTTTTAATATAGGGTGGTAAAGGCACTTTGCCTGCAGCTTCTATGATGTGCGCAAAATCAAGATGATCGGGTTCCCAGCTAAAGCGTACAATATAAGCATCCGCTTCTTTTTGTTTTAGTTCGGCTTTTAATAAAACTGTCTGTCCCGCTATTTCAATTTCTTTTTGTAAAATTTCATTCTTCCATTTGGCAACACCCCCAATAAAACATTTCCATTCGGTATGTTGTTGCTTTGCCATAGCAGAAGTATAACCCGTAATTTGGCCCGATGGCTCCAGGCAAAATATTTCGATGGAAGCGCCTGTTTCTTTTTTAAATAGAATGCGGGCATTAATTACTTTGGTATTATTAAATATCATTAATGTATTGGCAGGTAAAGCATCTACAATGGCATTGAAATGCGTTTCTTTAATCTCGCCATTTTTATAAATCAGTAATTTGGATGCATCTCTTCGGGCAGGTGGTCGCCATGCAATTTTATCTTCTGGCAAAGCATAAGAAAAATCGAGTATAGAAATATGTTGTGGATGCACCGGCTCAAGTATTAAAGGATGGTTGCCCGCTTGGGGCCTGTAAAATTATTTAATATTTAGGTAGCCGAATCATTAAAAATGCAGGAAAAGTTAATAGAAGCCTACTAGTGGGTTTAACAATTGAGTTAAAAAATATACAAGATGAATCTAATAAATTCTTAAAAAGAAAACTTATCCTCATATAATCCCTGAGTTGGCACAATTTTCAAAGATACTAGGTAACTAAATTAGAATATCATGAAAAAGTTATTACTCTTATTTGTTGTTATTGCCCTGGGATGGGGTAATCAAGCCATAGCTCAAAAGAAAGGGAAAAGTAAAAAGATTAAATCAGAAAAACATCAAAACCGACAGGATAGGGATGATGACGATGATGATGACCGCTATGATAGAAATGACAGGAACGGAAGAGATGTTCGTTACGATCAGCAAAATGGAAAATACGCTAAAAATGCGCCCCGCAAAGTAAGGGATGCATTGAACCGTGACTATCCGAATGCGACCAATATCAGTTGGACAAAAAATCGCTCTGTATGGACCGCCAATTTTAGAAATTCGGGATTATTTGGCGGTATAAGAACGGCCAGCTATAAAGCCAATGGCCAAAGGGTAGATGAGCAAAACAACGGAGGCACCATCTTATTTCCTAAGTCTACCAAAAAAACAAAAGATAAACCCAGGATATTATTTCCGCACCAATAATTATTTATTTCGTTTTACTTTGAGAGGAACCGCTTTATCTATTAAAGCGGTTTTTTTTAAAGCTATATCATTTCACAAGATGAAACATGGCTCGTTTCTTGCAGTTTTTTAAGAAAAAGGTACAATGAAAACGAATAAGCATAAACAGGTCTTCCATCTTTTTTTGATTTTTATTGCATTGTTTTTTTTATCTGCCTGCAGTCAAACAAAAAATGCAGATGGCAGCAATACGCCCATTGGGTTAGATACTTCTATTAGCAACAATCATTGGAGATTTAATCCAACTTCTGCCATGCCGCAAAAAGGATCATCCAGAATGGTAGATGCCAGTTATTTCGTTTCGTTAGTGGGCGATAGTCTTTCGGTGTATCTTCCGTATTATGGAACAAATTACGGGAGCAGCGATATTTTGTCTGGTAAAAACCCGCTGGATTTTAACACAAATAAAATAGTGCTGAGTAAAAGCCATGGAAAAAATAATGCGTGGGAAATACAGGTACAGCCAAAAGGCCATGACCCCGTAGATTTGATGGATTTTAAATTCTATACCAATGGAATGGCAAGTTTATACATCCGTTTTGTAAGTCGCTCTTCTATCAGTTATAATGGTACAGTGCAGGCAATAAACAACAATAAATAAACCTTTTGCTATAAAGGGCATTTTTGATGGTAGTCAATAATTTCAATAGGCTGCCGTTCAAAAATATAGTCCTGGTAGTGATGCGCAATTTCATCAAAAACTTCATACACTTCATCTACACTGTTTAAGGTAACCAAGCGGTGCCTGAATTCTTTTATACCGGGTAATCCTTTTAAATAATTGGTATAATGCCTGCGCATTTCATTAATACCCACAATAGGCCCCTTCCATTCTACCGATTTTTTTAAATGGGTACGGCATACCGCTAATCTTTCGGTAAGTGTAGGGGGAGGTAATAATTCGCCGGATTGTAAATAATTTTTTATCTCTCTAAAAATCCAGGGATACCCGATAGCGGCTCTGCCAATCATAATCCCATCTATCCCATACCTGTTTTTATATTCCTTTGCTTTTTGAGGGCTATCAATATCGCCATTGCCAAAAATGGGAATTTGTATGCGGGGGTTGTTTTTTACTTTACCAATCAGTGTCCAGTCGGCTACGCCTTTATAAAGCTGGCAACGGGTGCGCCCATGAATGCTCAAGGCCTGTACGCCTATATCTTGCATCCGTTCGGCTACTTCCTCAATATTTTTTGAGGCATCATCCCACCCGAGCCTGGTTTTTACGGTTACCGGGAGTTTTGTGCTTTTTATAACCGATTCGGTAAGCCTTATCATGAGTGGAATGTCTTTTAAAACACCTGCTCCTGCGCCTTTGCTCACCACTTTTTTTACCGGGCAACCAAAATTAATATCTACCAGGTCAGGGTTTACGGTTTCACAAATCCTGGCGCTCATGGCCATAGCTTCTTCATCGCCACCAAATATTTGAATGCCAAACGGCCTTTCTTCTTCACTAAAATCCAGCTTTCGTTTGCTTTTGATTGCATCCCGGATAAGCCCTTCACTACTTATAAATTCACTGTACATTAAATCGGCTCCATTGGTTTTGCAAACGGCTCTAAAGGGAGGATCGCTTACATCTTCCATCGGTGCCAGCAGCAATGGAAATTCGGGAAGGGTGATATGTCCTATTTTGGGCATTAGTTGAGTATATTGCGGCTGCAAATTTACAAAATAATTACGGGCTATGGAATATACAAGCGCTAAAGGCTATAGTGGATGGGGCCAGGCAGGCATGTTATTAGCTTTTTTGGGGGGCGGATTTTTACTGGCTGCTGTTGTTCAGTTGGTGATATATATGCAAATATTACCGGGTAGAGGCGATATTATGAACCCTACGGTATTCATGGAAGCAATTAAAGATCCTGCCAATGTAAATGCCAACCGCCTGGCACAGGTATTGGGTACGTTTTGTTTAATGTGCCTGCCCGCTGTTGCATTTGCCATGCTGGTACATGGAAAAAATATGTTTTGGCTGGGGTTTAACCGGTATTTAAACTGGAAACAGGTGAGTATTGGTTTTGCTATCATTTTTTTTGCAGGCGTGGCTGCCGGTCCGTTGGCAGATCTGAGCAAAGCGATTTTATCTCATTTTCCCCGCCTGGATACCATGGCAGCAAAAATGGAAAATGAATACAACGAACAAGTAATGGCCATGAGTAACCTCAAAAACTGGGGAGAATATATTGTTGCCATTTTTATTATGGCTTTTTTCCCTGCTATGTTCGAAGAAATGTTGTTTCGGGGTGCGATGCAAAATTTATTGGTAAAATGGTGGAAAGCACCCTTAACCGCCATTATTGTGAGTTCACTTATTTTTAGCCTGATTCATTTTAGCTTATATCTTTTTTTAAGCCGGGCCTTACTGGGTTTTGTATTGGGGCTCATGTATTATAAAAGCAAAAACATTTGGGTAAATATTATTGCTCATTTTTTAAATAATTTTATTGCAGTTACTCAATTATTTATACTAAGCGGAAAGGGGAATAAAATTGATCCGCAAAGCCTCGATACGAAAGTGGATTGGTGGTGGGGGCTTGCAGCGAGTGCTTGCATGGTAGTTTTGTTCATCATCTTCGATAAATTTTCTTCTGAAAATAAAATGAAAATTTATACCCGGGAGCAAATCCTGCTGGCGGAAGCGGATCCATTTCATTCTATTGCAAATAAAAATCCAGAGTCCTAATTGGCACTTAATATACATACATTTAAAACCAGGGCCCTTACGGCTATTGTTTTTGCGGCCATCATGTTATTGGCATTGCTGGGAAACGGGTATTTGTTCCTGGGGTTACTTATTCTTATTACATTCGGCGGTTTATATGAGTATGCCAAACTGGTAAAAAATATTTCTCCTGCCCGCTATAAAGGTTATTTGCCACTGGGTTTATTCTATATCTTTTTGCCTCTGGCATTGCTTGCCCGTTTAGGGTTTTCTGAAATCATGGAAAGCAATGGGCATTATACTGTCATCAATAGTACTTCCTATTCTTTTCTTTTGCCCTGCGCCATTGTATTTTCTATCTGGATAAATGATACGATGGCTTACATAGTAGGCTCACTTATTGGCAAAACGCCGCTTTCTCCCATATCGCCTAAAAAAACATGGGAAGGTACGTTGGGCGGAGGTTTACTTTGTATTGCCGTAATGGGTTTGTTGGGCTATTTTATTCTTGCTGCACAAATATTACCGGCAAAGAACTGGCTTATTATTGCCGGGCTATGTGCATTTTTTGGCAGCCTGGGCGATTTGCTGGAAAGCAAACTCAAAAGAGCGGCAGGAGTAAAAGATAGCGGCACATTTATGCCGGGCCATGGCGGATTTTTAGATCGTTTCGATTCTTTACTTATTGCTACACCCGCCGTATTTATATATGTAAAATGGATAATGAATTAAGGATACATAATCATTCGGGCTTTTAGGCCATTATTATTTGAATATTCCCGGGGAATCTTTCTTCATTCTATTTTGAGTTCTTTACCTTTAGCGTTTTAAAATTTATCAGGCATGACGATTCATCGGGAAGGATATAAAACGATAGCCCTTACTACATTATTGGTAGGGCTGCTTAATTTATCCATATTTTGGTTTTGGGGTTCTTCACTTATGTGGCTTTGCAGCCTGATATTGATAATTACAGTAGGCTTATGGTTATTTATAATATCCTTTTTCAGGATACCCACCCGCCAATATACAAGGGGAGATGATAAAGTGGTTTCGCCATGCGATGGTAAAGTGGTGGTAATAGAAGAAACTACCGACCCGGAATATTTTAAAGACAAAAGAATACAGGTATCTATTTTTATGAGCCCCGCCAATGTGCATGTAAACCGGAACCCGGTAAGTGGCAATGTGGTATATAATCAATATCACAAAGGCAAATATTTAGTTGCCTGGCATCCCAAATCATCTACTGAAAATGAAAGGCATAGCGTAGTAATAAAAACAGGCAATACCGAAATTTTAGTAAAACAAATTGCAGGCGCCCTGGCTAAAAGAATTGTGAACTATTTGCAAGTAGGTGAGCAGGTAACACAAGGCGAAGAAATGGGATTTATAAAATTTGGCAGCCGGGTTGATCTCTTGTTGCCTGTAGGTACCCAAATAAATGTTTCTTTAAATGAGGTAGTAAAAGGGGGTGTTTCCATAATTGCAACTTTATAATTATATTTATATTTTAAATCAAACCGAAAGCTTCATGAAAAAAATTATTTTATTAGCTGCAGTTGGCCTTTTCTCTACCGGGTTGGTATATGCCAATTGCGGAAAGGATGGAAAATGCAAGAAAAAAGATTGTACCAAATCTTGTAAAAAGGCAGAATCAAAAAAATGCTGTAAAAAAGATAAATCGGCATCCACTGCAAAAATGTAACACAAAGAACCTCCGCCACGGAGGTTTTTTATTTGTATTCTGCAACCTCAAACATTCTTTTATCATTTTTTCTTTTATTTGCACATGGCAGCACCTTATCATAAAATATTAATTATTACAGCACCTTCGGGAGCGGGAAAAACTTCTATCACTCATCACCTTATGAAATGCTTTCCGGTTTTGGCCTTTTCAGTTAGCGCTGCTACCCGCCAGGCCAGGAAAAATGAAAAAGACGGCGTGGATTATTATTTTATGAGTGAAGAAGAATTTAAACATAAAATTACATTGAAAGAATTTGCTGAGTGGGAAATGGTATATGAGGGAAAGTATTACGGCACGCTAAAATCGGAACTGGAGCGAATATGGGCGCAAAATAAAGTGCCCGTGCTGGATATTGACGTAAAAGGTGCCTTACATATACAGCAACAATACCCCATCAATGTACTGAGTATTTTTATAGAACCACCCAGTGTACCGGAATTAAAGAAAAGGCTTATGAGCAGGGGTTCCGAAACTGAAGACTCAATTGCAGCCCGCATCAATAAAGCCTCTTATGAAATGGGTTTTAAAACTCATTTTAATGAAGTAGTGGTAAATGATAACCTGCCCCATGCCTGCGCAAAAGCAGAAGCCCTGGTTAAAAAATTCCTGGAAGATGGAAATAAGGGTTAGTAAAAATCAGAGAAATTTATCTATTTGTTCTTCTATTTTTTGTAAACCCGCCAGCACTTCTTTGGCTTCTTCACTCTCTTCATTTTGCCCGGCAGATTGTGTAGCATACCATATGATTACCATGGCAATATAATCCTGCATGTCTTTACCGGCAAACTGGGTTTTAAACTCAATGATCTTATCATTAATGAGCTTAACTGTTTTTCTTACCACTTCTTCATGAGCAGCTTCTGTTTTTATACGGTAAGTGCGGTCGGCGATAACAATATTTATGGGGATGAGAGTTGACATATTGATTATTTACCCAGTATGCTGATGCATTTATCGATATTTTGCAGGTATTGATTTATTTTTTGTTCCATTTCTTTTTTCTCTTTCCCGCTGAGTGGGGCAGCAGAGGCTTTTACGATAAGGTATTGTTGTTTTAACTGCTCAACCTGGGTTTCTAAATTTATTTTTTCTTTTTGTAATGCATCCACTTTTTTTTGCAAACTTTCATTCTCTTTTTGCATTAAGCCATGGCGCTTCAGTAATTGCTGAAGCTTTTCCTGTACTTGTTTTATATATGTTGCTGAGTGGCTCAATTTATTTTCTTATTTCGGCGCCTAATTCTTTTTGATAAATATCAATAATCCTGTTCATCATTTCATCAATTTCTTTATCTGTAAGTGTTTTGTCCTCATCCCGGAATGTAAAACTCACAGCCATTGATTTTTTGCCGGCTCCTATTTTTTCGCTCTCAAATATATCAAATAACTTTATAGATTGAAGTTGGTTTATCCTGGCTTTAGTTACTGCATTTTCTATTTCGGCATATTCCCTGTTCCGGTCAATTACCAATGCCAGGTCTCTTTCAACCGCCGGGAATTTTGAAATCTCTTTGTATTCTATTTTATTTTGTTGCTGTATTTCCAATAGGGATTGCCAGTTTATATCACACACAAATACCTCTTCTTTAATGTGGTGCAAACTGGTTTTTTCTTTGCTAACGATACCTATAAGCCCAAAACTTTTATTCTTTATTTTTATTTCCAATGCATCCTCATACCCCTCTGCAGTAATTCCTTCATATTGTATTTTAGAAATACCTGCCCTGGCAAATACCTGGTTGCATATTGCTTTTAAATAATAAAAATTTGTTTTTAGCTGGGTATGCTGCCATCCCCCTTGTTGTAAAATGCCTGCAGCAAAAAGGGTTAAATGATTTTGTTCCTCATAATTCCCTGTGTGGGTGGTATGGTATGTTTTGCCAAACTCGTATAATAATAACCGGTTATTTTTCCTGTTAAGATTATATGCCAGTACCTCCAAACCCGTGTCCAGCATTTGTGGCCGCATAATATCCAGTTCCAGGCTCAGGCTGTTGAGTAAGCGTACGGCGTGCTTTTTGGCTTCCTCATCATAATACCGGCTATTGGTTAAACTGTTTGTGAAAATTTCATGAAATCCCAGCCCGCTAAGTGTTTCTGAGATTTTTTCCTGCAAAGCCAGGGCCATTCCGTTTACATCTTTGGCCGGCGTCATTTGTACTAAAGAAGAAATTTCAATATTGTCTAAACCATCTATCCTTACTATTTCCTCTACAATATCAGCCGGTAAATAAATGTCGGGTTTGCTATGCGGCACAGATACCCAAAGTTCATCAATATTATCTTTCATGATCTCAAACCCCAAAGCCTGTAAAATTGTTTTTACGGCTTCGCTATGATAATTTTTACCGCTTAATTTTTTTAAATAATGATATTTCAGGCCTACTGTTTTTTTCTCTGCCGGTACCGGGTACACATCCACAATATCGCTGCTGATGGTGCCACCTGCTATTTCTTTTATAAGCAGGGCGGCTCTTTTTAAAACGGTTACTGTATTGCTGATGTCAACCCCTTTTTCAAAACGTGCAGCAGCGTCTGTTCTTAAGTTATGTTGTAAACTTGTTTTTCTTATCGCTGCCGGGTTAAACCAGGCGCTTTCTAAAAAAATATTTTTAGTAACTTTTGTTACACCGCTATCCAGGCCGCCATACACACCGGCAATACACATGGGGTCGGTAGCATTGCTTATTACCAGGTCAGCAGCTGTTAATTTTATTTCTTTATTATCTAAGCACACAAAAGAACTGCCGGGGTTTGCACTTTTTACAACAATGCTGTTTCCTTTTATTTTATCGGCATCAAATGCATGCAGGGGTTGCCCGGTTTCGTGTAAAATAAAATTGGTAATATCTACAATATTGTTAATGGCTTTTATACCGATGCTTTGCAAGCGGTGGATTAGCCAGTCCGGGCTTTGTTTCACTTCAATGCCACTTATGCTTACCCCGGCGTACCGCTTACAATCCGTATGATTTTCTATGTGTACCGTTATTTCCCGGGAATGGTTATCGGCTTTAAACCCATTTTTAAAGGGAGAGATAATTTTTGTTTCTTTTCTTTCGTGGTGGCTCTGCCAGGCACAAACATCTTTAGCAACTCCCAGGTGGCTCATGGCATCCATCCGGTTGGGGGTGAGGCCAATTTCAATAATGATATCTTCATACACCGGGAATATACTGGCGAGCGGTTTGCCAATTTCCGTATCTTCCGGCAATACCAGGATGCCATCATGATTCTCTCCCAGGCCAATTTCATCTTCGGCACATATCATTCCTGCACTTTCTTCGCCCCTGATTTTTGCTTTTTTGATGAGCATAGGTTCTCCTTTCATGGGATATAAAGTAGTTCCTACAGGAGCTACAATCACTTTTTGGCCGGTAGCCACATTCGCAGCGCCGCATACAATTTGCAAAGGTTCCGCCAGGCCAATATTTACTGAAGTTATTTTTAACTTATCGGCACCGGGATGTTTTTCACAACTAAGTACTTCGCCGGTTACCAAACCCTGCAATGCCCCTTTTACCGAACTAAAAGCATGCATACCCTCTACTTCTAATCCAATAGAGGTTAATATTTTTTCTAATTTTTCCGGTTCTATTTTTCCCGGTAAATAACTACTAAGCCAGTGGTATGAAATTGTCATTTTTTAATATGCGATAAGCTGCAAAGATAGTTTTTATCGCAAAAGGATTTAGATCATTTTAAAGCCCTTTTTTAAGTAAAATGCACTATAAAAAACAGCCCTACTTTCAAAACAATTTTTATAAGAAATGAAGTGTAAAAAAAGAGATTTTTAAAAATTTATTTGTTAATAAAATGAAGTAAACTCAAAGAATATTGAAAAGATTATGTGAATTGATGAGTGGATAAGCTGTCAATAAGCTAATTTTGATGTGGAAGAGACGGTGGAAAACTTAATGTAACCCGTGAATAAACCTTAAATCGTTTTTCATGTTGATTGCAAGGGCTAACTTAGCTATCCCTAAACTGGCAGCGTTAAGGTCCTGTTTTTTGTAAACCCTTACGGGCTTTGATTTTTGCCAGGGCAACAATTTTTTTTTGAAGATTTTAAGAGCACAAAAATGGAATTTACCAACCTCAATAAAGATCGTAAATCGAGACGCAAAACTTCGGTAGACCTGGGCAGCATGGTATTTGGAAAAGTACCCCCGCAGGCTAAGGAATTAGAAGAAGCCATCCTGGGCGCCATCATGCTGGAAAAAAGCGCTTTTGATACCGTAGTAGAAATTTTAAAACCGGAATGCTTTTATGTAGATGCCAACCAGCGCATATATAAAGCAATGCAGGGCCTGGCTATTAAAAGTATGCCGATTGATTTACTTACGGTAGTTGAAGAACTCAAATTCAGGGAAGAGTTAGAACTGGTGGGTGGCCCTTATTACATTACCCGGCTTACCAATTCCGTAGTATCCTCTGCCAATATTGATGCACACTCCCGTATTGTATTGCAAAAATTCATACAAAGAGAATTAATACGCATTAGCGGAGAAATAATTGGGGATGCTTACGAAGATAGTATTGACGTATTTGATATGCTGGATGAAGCCGAAAGCAAACTTTTTGAAATCACCAACAACCACCTTCGTAAAAATTTTGATGATATAGATACGGTATTGGTAAAAACCATACAGCGTATTGAGGATATGCGTAATCGCCAGGATGATATAACCGGTGTGCCTACCGGCTTTGCTTCGCTTGACAGGGTTACGTACGGATGGCAGTCAACCGATTTAATTATTTTGGCTGCCCGGCCCTCGGTAGGTAAAACAGCATTTGCATTGAACCTGGCCCGAAATGCAGCTTTACATGCATCCAAACCCACAGCAGTTGGTTTTTTTAGTTTAGAAATGAGCAGCAGCCAATTGGTGCAAAGAATACTAAGCGCCGAAAGTGAAATCATGCTTGAAAAAATTAGCCGGGGCAAGCTGGAAGAACATGAGATGCAGCAATTAAACAGGAAAGGCATCAATAAGCTCAGCAAGGCGCCCATTTTTATAGATGATACTGCCGCTTTAAACATTTTTGAATTACGTGCAAAATGCCGCCGTTTAAAAAATAAACATAATGTAGGCCTGATCGTAATTGATTATTTGCAATTAATGAGTGGCAGCGGCGATAGGAATAGTAACCGGGAACAGGAAATAAGTAAAATTTCAAGGGATTTAAAAAGCCTTGCCAAAGAATTGCAAGTACCCATTATTGCACTAAGCCAACTTAGCCGTGAGGTAGAAAAAAGGAAAGAAGGAAATAAAGTACCCCAATTAAGTGATCTGAGGGAATCGGGAGCTATTGAACAGGATGCGGATATGGTGATGTTCCTGTACCGCCCCGATTACTATGATATTACACAAAATGAAATGGGCGAAAACACCAAGGGTGATGTATATGTAAAAATTGCCAAGCACCGTAATGGCAGTTTAGAGAATATTAAAATGAGAGCCTTATTGCATATTCAAAAATTTGTAGATGATGAACCCGACAGCCCCGGCTCTTATCCCGGTGGAGGGAATTTCCGTCCCTTAGATAAAACCGGCGGCAGTGGTGGCGAGTTGTACATTCAAAAAGGGAGCAGCATGAATGATGGAAAATATGATGATGACTTTATTTAATATTCTTTTATTTTAAAATGAGAACAAGTATCTCGTTTTTTTAATTGTGTATGGCACTCCCTTATTTTTATATTCATTCTGCAAATGCTGAAAGCACCCAACTAGCCCTCGATGAAAATAACAGTAAACACATCATCCAGGTATTGAGGATGAAACTGGGTGAACTTATCCTTGTAACCGATGGCCGTGGACATATATTCACTTGTAAGATCATAGAAGATCACCGGAAAAAATGTGTCGTATTCGTTTTAGATACCCAAAAAATACCGATCCCCCCCAAAAAAGTTTGTATTGCCATTTCTCCATTAAAAAATAATAGCCGCTTTGAATGGTTTATAGAAAAAGCCACAGAGATTGGTATTATGCAGATTGTACCGCTGCTATGTGAAAGAACTGAAAAAGTACAGGTAAAAACAGAAAGGTTGCAAAGCATAATGATCAGCGCTATGCTGCAATCGCAGCAGGCCTGGTTGCCGATACTGGAGAGGCCCATAAAGTTTTCTGATTATTTAAAAATGGCTCCTGCTTCTCAAAAATTAATTGCTCATTGCGAAAGCGATACTGCCAAAACAGCTTTAAGCACCCTGCCCCCTGCAAACGATAGCTTGATCCTGATTGGCCCCGAAGGTGATTTTACAAACCGGGAAATTGAAGAAGCGTTGCAGCAAAATTTTAAACCGGTAGCCCTGGGCAATACCCGCTTACGTACCGAAACGGCCGCTATTGTAGCGATTACGTTATTGCAGCAGCTTTAATCTGCTTCATCATTTTTACCGGGTTGGGCAGGTAGTTCTGGTTCATTTAATTTTACAAGATGCCTTTTTTTGGCCCGGTTTATCATCGTCATATTCAGGAGCTCAACAATAAAAGAAAAAGCCATTCCAAAATAAATATAATTTTTCATGTGGAGCTCATGTGCTTTATCGGCATTCCATCCTTCCATTACCAGGCTAAGGCCAATCATCACTAAAAAAGAAAGCGCCAGCATTTTTAAAGTAGGGTGTTTATGAATAAAGGATGCAATACCGGGGCTGAACATAAACATGATGATCATGGCAATAACAACTGCGGCAACCATTATTTCTAAATGTTTGGCCGTACCCCCCGCAGTTATGATGCTATCAAAAGAAAATACAGCATCTATCAGCATAATTTGAAATACAGCCTGCATAAGGCTTAAGCCGGGCTTTTTTGTATTTAAATCGTTGGGGTCTTCCCCTTCCAGCTTCGCATGAATTTCTTTTACTGATTTATATATCAGGAACAAACCACCCAGTAACATAACCAGGCTGGCCAGGTCAAATCCTTTTTCAAAAAGAGTAAATACCGGTTTTCCTTTTTGTGATAATAACCAGCTAAGCGCCATCAATAATAAAATCCGGGAGCTGATGCCCGTAATCATCCAAATGATTCTCGCTTTTTTTTGATCTTTAATTTCTTTCAGCCGGTTCATGATAATGCTTACAAAAATTACATTATCAATGCCCAGTACAATTTCTAAAACCACCAATACTAAAAAACTAATGATGCTCTCTGAAGTTAAAAGATGTTCCATGCCGCAAAAGTAGGGGGGAAATGAACAGCCCTCAAAAATTTATTACCAACGGCCGCTGGCCCCTGTATATAATGATTTACAAATTTTTTTTACAATTCCGGGCCCTTCGTAAACAAAACCGGTCCATACTTGTACCAGGGTAGCGCCTGCATCTGATTTTTCTTTTACATCCTTTGCAGTAAAAATTCCACCACTGCCAATAATGGGGATAGTACCTTTTGTTTTTTGAGATATATACCGGATAATTTCAGCGCTTTTCTCTTTTACGGGGTAACCGCTTAAGCCACCCATGCCCCATGTATTTGCTTTTTCTTTTGATTTACCGGATAAGCCTGTTCTGTCCAGCGTGGTATTACATGCAACCAGGCCATCGAGTTTTATTTCCATAGCCAGGTCTATTACATCGTCAATTTGTGCAACACTTAAATCGGGTGCAATTTTAAGCAGTAAGGGTTTGGGTGATTCCAGTTTGGAATTATGGTTTTGTAAAACGGTAAAAATTTCCAGGAGCGATTTTTTTTCCTGTAATTCCCTTAATCCCGGGGTATTGGGGCTACTTACATTTACTACAAAGTAATCAACAAAGGGATGGAGTGCTAAAAAACATTTTTCATAATCCTGCCAGGCATCTTCATTGGGGGTAAGTTTATTCTTACCAATATTTCCACCAATGATCAGGTTTGAGGGTTTAGATTTCCAAAGTTTTAGCCGCAGGGCAATCACTTCTGCACCATCGTTATTAAAACCCATTCTATTCAGTAAAGCCCGGTCAGCAGGTAGCCTAAAAAGCCGGGGTGCATCATTACCTGGTTGAGGAAGAGGGGTAACTGTACCGATTTCTATATGGCTAAAACCCAGGGTTTCCAGTTCCCGGAGGTATAATGCATTTTTATCGAACCCGGCTGCCAGGCCTACTGCATTTTTAAAACGAAGCCCAAAGGCGGTAACAGGTATATCTTTTGGGCTGTATATTTTTGTGATTACTTTCCTAATAAAACCTATGCTGCAAAGGGTTTTGAGGAAGTTCATTGAAAAATAATGAACTTTTTCAGCATCTAGTAAAAATAAAACAGAACGTAATAATGAATACATATTGGCGCAAATGTAATATAGGATTTTAGTTTTTTGCTTTGGGCGGGAAATTATAACTTTGATCTATAAAGTTGCATAAACAACTAAAATGAAATTTCTTGCTGTCGCACAGAGGTAGACTGTAGAGTGGCTGCGGGATAGAAGTGAAAATCCTTATTTATGAGGAACGAATAAATAAGATTGCAACGGATAGCCCGAACCGCAGATGCAGGCAGGCCAACAGTTGACAGCCCGTTCATAACATAAAAAAATTACAATGCAGGAAGCATATATTGTTGCTGGCTTTAGAACCGCAGTTGGAAAAAGTAAAAAAGGTTTTTTTAGGTTTACCCGGCCAGATAACCTGGCTATAGAAGTGATACAGGGCCTGCTGGCCAGTGTACCGCAGCTGGATGCCAAAAGGGTAGATGATGTAATTGTGGGCAATGCCGTACCAGAGGCAGAACAAGGCTTGCAGGTAGGCCGCATTATTGCCGCCAAAGCGGTGGGGATTGATGCAGCCGGTATTACGATTAACCGCTATTGTGCAAGCGGCCTGGAAAGTATTGCCATGGCAACTGCTAAAATCAGAACCGGTATGGCAGAATGTATTATTGCCGGTGGAACAGAAAGTATGAGCCTGGTACCCACTGCGGGATGGAAAACAGTACCTTCTTACGAAATTGCAAAAGACGACCCGGATTATTATTTAAGCATGGGGCTTACAGCCGAAGCGGTAGCTAAAGAATACCAGGTGAGCAGGGAAGACCAGGATGAATTTAGTTTTAATAGCCATAAAAAAGCAGCAGCGGCAATTGATAACGGCTACTTTAAAACGGGGATACTACCCATTACAGTAAATGAAATATATGTAGATGAAAACCAAAAAAGAAAAACCCGTAGCTATGTGGTAGATACCGATGAGGGCTTGCGCAGGGACACAACGGTAGAAGGACTGGCAAAACTGAAACCTGCATTTGCTGCCGGTGGTGTAGTAACAGCAGGTAATAGTTCGCAAACCAGTGATGGAGCCGCTTTTGTAATTGTAATGAGTGAAAGAATGGTAAATGAACTGGGTTTAAAACCCATTGCCCGTTTAGTGAATTGTGCCAGTGCAGGAGTACATCCACGCATTATGGGAATTGGCCCGGTGGCTGCCGTACCTAAAGTACTGAAACAGGCAGGAATGAGCTTAAGTGATATAGACCTGATAGAATTAAATGAGGCTTTTGCTTCTCAATCTTTAGCCGTAATAAGAGAGTTAGGTTTGAACCCTGAAATGGTAAACATAAATGGGGGCGCTATTGCACTGGGGCATCCTTTGGGTTGTACCGGTTGCAAACTCACTATTCAAATTATAAATGATATGAAACGCCTGCAAAAAAAATATGGTATTGTAACTGCTTGTGTAGGCGGCGGACAGGGCATTGCAGGTATTATTGAAAATATTAACTAACGATTTTTTTTACTTTGTAAGGAGCGCTTTTTAAAGCGCTTTTTTTATGCCGGGATATTTTTTGAATAATAAATAACCTAAAAAAAATCCTTCAGCGATACCCGGTAACGAGCAGGAAACTGCAGTAATGTGAGGATTGAATACAGCAAATGGGTTTGCCAAATTTAACCGGGAAGAAATACCGTTAAAAATTAGATGCAGCCAAATAAACAATCATTTTATTTTAATACCCCCAGCTCTTTTCCAATTTTGGTAAAAGCGGCAATGGCTTTTTCTAAATGGCGGGGTTCATGCGCTGCACTAATTTGTACCCTTATGCGGGCCTGGCCTTTTGCAACTACCGGAAAGAAAAATCCTATTACATAAATACCTTCATCGAGCAATCGGGATGCAAAGTTTTGTGCCAGTACGGCATCGTATAGCATGATCGGTACAATCGGGTGATCGCCGGGCTTTATATCAAAACCGGCAGCTGTCATTTTTTCCCTGAAAAAGCGGGTATTCGTTTCTAATTTATCCCGTAGTTCAGTTGTACCGCTTAATAAATCAAATACTGCAATGCTGGCACCCACAATACCGGGGGCCAGGGTATTAGAAAATAAATAAGGACGGCTACGCTGGCGAAGCATTTCAATAATTTCTTTTTTACCACTGGTGAAGCCACCACTGGCTCCCCCCAGCGCTTTGCCCAGGGTGCCTGTAATTATATCAATGCGTCCCATTACATTCCGGTATTCATGGGTTCCCCTGCCGGTTTTGCCTAGGAATCCCGATGAATGACATTCATCAATCATCACAATGGCATCATATGTATCGGCCAAGTCGCAAATTTTATCAAGTTGGGCAATGGTACCATCCATACTAAAAGATCCATCGGTAACAATGATGCGGCTGCGCAATCCTGCTGTTTCTTTTAGTTTGGCTTCCAGGTCTGCCATATCATTATGTTCGTACCGGAATCTTTGTGCTTTACAAAGCCTTACCCCATCTATAATGGAAGCATGGTTCAGCGCATCGCTGATGATGGCATCTTCTACACCAAAAAGAGGTTCAAACACACCCCCGTTAGCATCAAAGGCTGCAGCATATAAAATGGTATCTTCTGTACCCAGGAAATCGGAAATTTTTTTCTCCAGTTCTTTATGAATATCCTGTGTGCCACAGATAAACCGTACACTGCTCATACCATAACCCCGGTAGTCCACATATTTTTTAGCTGCTTCTATTACTTTGGGATGCGAGGAAAGCCCCAGGTAATTATTCGCACAAAAATTCAATACCGTTTTACCATTTACAATGATCTCGGCTCCCTGTTCACTACTTATGATTCTTTCATTTTTAAATAAACCGGCTTCTTTTATTTCATCCAGTTCGGCAGCAATACGGTGGGTAAAGGCATTATTCATAAAAACTTTATTTTTTACAAAGCTAAGAACTAAGGGTTTAAGTTGATGAAGACAATTGCTTTTCTCCTTTTCATTGTAAAGTATTAATTTTAATAAATAACAGGCTCCCATTATTCCTTCTTATAAAATACAATACCCTTAATGGGCGTTAATAGTTTGTATGAAAAAATACAGGTAACCCGGGCGTAGCCATTATTTGTTTAGTAGGATTTTACCACTTAAATTTGCTCAATGTATAATAGTAATAGTGTTAGTATGGAATACAATACTACCCGTAACCATCTAATAATGAAAGAATATGGCCGCCATATTCAAAAGATGGTTGAGTATTTGCTCAAAATAGAAGACCGAAATGAAAGGCAAAAAAATGCCAATGCCGTGATAGAACTCATGGGCTTCTTAAACCCGCAGTTAAAGAATATTGAAGATTTCAGGCATAAATTATGGGATCATCTTTTCCTTATCAGCGATTTTAAATTAGATGTAGATAGTCCATACCCCATCCCTACAAGAGAAGAGTTACAGGAAAAACCGGCTCCATTACCTTATCCTAAAAGCCATCCCAAGTTTAACCACCTGGGTAAGAATATAGAAAATGTAATAAACAAAGCATTAAAAGAAGAAAACCCCGAAAAGAAACAAGGGTTTGCAAATGCCATTGCTTATTATATGAAACTTACTTACAGCAACTGGCATAAAGAACTGGTACATGATGATTCCATTCAGAGCGAACTGAGCTCAATAACCGATGGTGAACTGGAATTTAATAATAAACCTTTTGTAAAACACCGCAACGAGGTACCTGTTGAATATGGCCGCAGTGGGAACCGCAATCAATACCGTAAAAATTTTGGTGGCAGGGATAACCGCAGCGGCGGTGGAAGCGGCAACCGGGATAACCGGAACCGAAATAGCGGCAATAGCGGCAACCGCAATAATAACAACCGGAATTTTAAGAAAAGATATTAATCCATTCTTTATTGATGACTCCTTAGGTGCATCCTGCATTTCCATTAGCTTAAAGCTTATTGGCTATTCATAAAAGCAAGTTCATCTCTGCCATTTTCATGTAAACGCTTTATTTTGTGTAATAAAATGATACTATGGGCATATTTGAAGTAACGGGAGGAAATAAACTTTCGGGAGAGATCACTCCCCAGGGTGCAAAAAATGAAGCTTTACAAATTATCAGCGCTGTATTACTCACCGCAGATGAAGTAAAAGTGAATAATATCCCGGATATTATTGATGTAAACCTGCTGATAGAATTACTGGCTGAACTCAATGTAAAAATAAACCGGGTAAACGCCAATACTTGTACATTTAAGGCAGATGATGTAAATGTAGATTATTTAACCAGCGATGAATTTCATAAAAAAAGCGCCCGCCTTCGTGGCTCCATCATGCTGGTGGGGCCTTTACTCGCCCGTTTTAAAAAAGCCTGTTTACCAAAACCGGGTGGCGATAAAATTGGCCGCAGAAGATTAGATACCCATATCATTGGCTTACAAAAATTAGGCGCCGAAATTATATACAACAACGACTCGGGAATTGTGAGCTTAGAAGCTCAAGAGCTCCACGGCGCTTATATGTTATTGGATGAACCCAGTGTAACAGGTACTGCAAATATTTTAATGGCTGCTGTACTGGCAAAGGGCACTACTACTATCTACAACGCCGCTTGTGAACCTTATATACAACAACTTTGTAAAATGCTCATTCGTATGGGAGCCGCCATACAAGGTATGGGAAGTAATTTACTCATTATAGAGGGTGTTGCTTCTTTACAAGGAACAGCGCATACCCTGCTCTCAGATATGATAGAAGTGGGGAGTTTTATTGGCCTGGCAGCCATGACACAAAGTGATATTTTAATTAAGAATGCGGGTGTAGATGCCCTTGGGGTGATCCCCGAAAAATTTCAGCAATTAGGTATTCAAATGCATATTAAAGGAGATGATATACATGTACCTGCCCAGGAGTATTATGAGATACAAAAGTATATGGACGGGGGGGTACTTACCATTTATGATCATCCCTGGCCGGGCTTTACACCCGATTTGCTGAGCATTGTATTGGTTACCGCTATACAAGCCCGGGGCAGTGTATTGATTCATCAAAAAATGTTTGAAAGCCGTTTATTTTTTGTAGATAAACTTATTGAAATGGGCGCCCAGGTCATTTTATGCGATCCGCATAGGGCTGTGGTAATTGGCCTGGAAAGAGAAACACAATTAAGGGGGATCACCATGAGCAGCCCCGATATTCGTGCGGGGGTTGCCCTATTGATTGCTGCATTAAGCGCACAAGGCAAAAGCATCATTCAAAATATTGAACAGATTGACAGGGGGTATCAAAACATAGATGAACGATTAAGAAGTTTGGGAGCCCATATTGTTCGTAAAAATGGATAAATGCGATATTGGGTTTAGAATAAATTACCTGCCTTTTGCATACAGATAATTTTTTAAAGGTACCCTTGAAATAAAAAAGCGATTGCTAAAACCGGGGCAGATGGCATTCTAAAAAAACGTATTTCACTCCCCCTTAAACATGGGAATGCATCCCATAAGTTTTGTGTACTAAAAAATACTTTCTAATTCTTGTAAATGGGTAATAATGTAAGTAGGTTTTAGCCGGCTTTCGGTATTTATATGATTCACAAAAATAGAGTCCATACCTGCATTCATAGCACCCTGTATATCGGCATCCTGGTTATCGCCAATCATTATGCTTTGCGTTAAATGGGCATTTGCCCTGGCTAAAGCGTATTCAAATATTTCTTTCTTAGGCTTCAGGCTATTGCTTGCTTCAGAAGTGATTACGGCCGTAAAATATTTATCGAGCGAACTGTTTTGTAATTTTTTCCATTGTGTTTTTTCAAAACCATTGGTGATGAGGTGGAGCGTATAATTTTTCTCAGCCAGGTAATCTAATATTTCAAAAGTGTAGGGGAATACCGCTTTTTGATGGGGGAGAATTTCTAAAAATTGCTGGCTCATTTTTTTTGCTAATGTTTCATTGGCCATTTTAAAATCAAGCAGGGTGCGCCACATACGGCGCCATTTCAATTCATCAACGCCTATAAACCCTTTTTCGTAGCGGCTCCAAAGCGCTGCATTATGAATTAAGTAATTTTGATAAAATACATCAAATGATGCGATTGTGTGCAGGTTGAATTTATCATACACTTCAGTAAGTGCGATTTTTGCATTTACATCAAAATCCCAAAGGGTATGGTCAAGATCAAAAAAAAGATGTTTGTACCTGGGTTCTCCCGCTATCATATTTTGTAAAAATTATAAATGCCAGCAAATGTAAGATAAGTTGATGGGTCGCTTTCTTTTTGCATTTAATAATTTATAAGATGAAAAAAAACGGGTTACATTTGACGATATTATAGGGTTATGAAAAATATTGTTATTACAGGCGCTGCAAGAGGGATGGGGAAAGCCATTGCAGAAAAATTTGCCCTCCCCGGCCACCGGTTGATCCTTTGTTCTAAAACAGAAACCACGCTGGCACAAACTGCAGAATGGCTGAAACAGTCAAAAGCCGAAGTTCATTTTTTTGCAGCAGATCTTACTGTATTGAAAGAAGTAAAAGCGTTTGCCCGGTTTAGTTTAGCCTGGGGTGCACCCTTTATTTTAATAAATAATGCAGGCACCTATGTCCCCGGAAACTGTATTGATGAGCCCGAAGGAAACCTGGAATTTATGCTTAAAACGAACCTGTTTAGTGCTTATGAACTTACCCGTGCATTGGTGGCGGCGATGATTGAAAACAAGCAGGGCCATATTTTTAATATTTCATCTATTGCAGGCCTGCAAGCTTACCCGGGTGGAGGCGGGTATAGCATTAGTAAATTTGCCATGCGGGGGTTCACAGAAAATTTACGCCAGGAATTAATGAATAAAAATATTAAAGTTACCGGTGTGTATCCCGGTGCTGTATTTACCGATTCATGGGCCGGTTTTGATAATAGTGAAAACCGCATTATGCTACCTGCAGATATTGCAGATATGATTTTTGCAGCCAGTCAATTGAGCCCGGCGGCCGTGGTAGAAGATATTATTATAAGACCGCAGCAAGGCGATTTGTAAAGGGTTTAACAGTTTGTTATCATCATTTAAGTAATTATGGCTTTTGCTTGCGCATAAAGCAGTTTAATTTTGCCATTCAGGTAGCTGGTATGAAATTAATTTTATCTTTTTTATGTGTTTTGTCTTTTGTTTTTTTGAGGCCTGTACATTTGCAGGCTCAAACAACAGAATTTACAGCAACCATTTCACCTGCTTCCATCTATCAAAATGAATATGCAACGCTTCGCATAGAAATTAAAAATGCAAAGGAAATTCAAAAATTAACACCCCCGGTCTTACATCATTTTGTAGTGGTGAGCGGCCCCAACCAGGAAACCGGGATGCTTACCGTAAATGGGAAGATTAACCAATATGTTGCATTCAGCTATATCATTCAGCCTAAAAATGTGAATGGAAAAATTAATTTGGGCCAGGCAGTTGCTACGATTGATGGTAAGGGTTATACCAGTAAGCCTTTATTCATAGAAGTGAAAAAGGGGCGTGGCAGTTCCGCCAGGCAAAACCCGGCCATAGATCCATTTGCCTTACAGGATCCATTTGATGAACAGGAATCGCAACCTGAAAAAAACGAAGATATACAATTAAAAAAAGGGGAAAACATACAGGATAAAATTGCCCGTAATATGTTTGTGAAATTAGAAACAAACAAACACACCTGTTATGTGGGCGAAGCTTTAGTGGCATCTTATAATTTATATTCCCGTTTAAAGAGTGAAACAAAATTGGTTAAAAACCCTTCATTCAATGGTTTTTCTGTAATTGACCTGCAACAGCCCAATGCGACTGATTATGCCCAGCGCATGATAAATGGCAAAGAGTTTAATGTATATACCATTCGTAAAGTGCAATTGTATCCATTGCAAGCCGGTACTTTTCAATTAGAAAGCGCTTCACTGGATAACCAGGTACAGTTTTTAAAACCCGATGCAGATCCTTCTTTGCAGGGAGATTTTTTTAACTCAATGATAATAAATCCTGATGATTATATTACCCAGCAGGTAACCCTTTCAAGTAATACCGAAACGATTACTGTAAAGCCTTTACCGGCAAGTAAGCCTGCTTCTTTTAGTGGTGCAGTGGGCCAGTTTCAAATTGAAAGTAGCCTGGCAAAAAATAATTTTACAACCAATGAATCGGGTAAATTACAAATATATTTGAGTGGCAGTGGCAATATGCCGTTTATTACAGCGCCGGTAATTGAGTGGCCAAAGAATATAGATGGTTTCGATGCCAAACTTACTGACCAGCTAAATCAATTGGATGTGCCGGTGAGCGGAAGAAAATTATTTGAATATCCTTTTACTGTAAATAAACCGGGTACCTATACCATCCCGGAAATTGAATTTTGTTATTTTGATCCCGCTGTTGCTGCCTATAAAACCTGTAAGAGCAAACCCATTACTTTTACTGTTACACCCGGGTTGCCTGCTTACGGAGCCACCCCCATTACCACAAAGCAAGAAGAACTATCTCCACTCAATAAGTTGTTTGAAAACCGCCCCCTGGTAATTACATTAATTGCTGCTATTTTAATGGCCGGCCTTATTGTATGGTTGCGAAAAGACAAAAAACAGGAATTGCAAAATAAACAGGTTGCCATTGAAGCAGGAGATGAACAACCGGGCTATGCAGCGGTACCTGAACAACAGCAAAACCCTTTACAAGAATCAGAAACTTGTTTGCATGATTTGGATTGCAGCCGTTTTTATTTTCTTCTGAATAAAGAGTTGAAATCATTTTTAGCAGATACCTATCATTTATCATCCAGTATATTTTCTGCTACAGCGGTTGCAGTTGCTATGGATAAAGCGGGAATAGCTAATGATGTCATCCTGCAAATGCACGATTTAATAAATGAAATAGAACGTAATTTGTATACACCCGGTAATCACCCGGGCGATCGGTCAGATCTGTACAGCCGCTCCCTTGATCTTATTCAATTAGTAAGCGAAAAAAACAATAAGTTTAATCAGTAAAGCGGTAACCAATTCCCCTTACCGAGTGAAAATACCTGGGATTCCGGCTATCGGTTTCAAAATAACGCCTGAAGCTTAAAATAAAATTATCAATAGTACGGGTGGTGGGGTAAACATTATAACCCCATACTGCCTGCAAAATTTTTTCCCGGGTAACTACTTCGTTTTTATTTTCAATCAGCAGTTTCAGCAGCATTACTTCTTTTTTAGTAAGCAGGATTCGCTTCCCGTTCTTATCAAAGGCTTCCAGGCTTTTAAAATTGATTTTATTTTTACCAAATTCATAAGTCTCAGCAATGGGTTGCTTGGCAGCAATCCGGTCGCTTTTCTTAATGAGCTTTTTTACCCTGAGCAATAATTCCTCCAGGTTAAAGGGTTTGGTAAGATAATCATCAGCGCCTTTTTTAAGACCCAATACCCTATCCGCACTCGAATTTTTGGCGCTTAAAATTAAGATCGGCAGCTCGGTATTGGTAAGGCGTACTGTTTCGCAAACGCTTATGCCATCTAGTTCGGGGAGCATCACATCCAGTATCATTAAATCAAAATGTTCTTGCTGCACGGCTTTTAATGCATCAGCGCCGTTGTAACTGCTCGTTACACTATAATCCTCCAGTTCCAGGTTTAGCTTTAAAGCCTCCTGCAAATGTTCTTCATCTTCAACCAATAAAATAGAATATTTTTTTTCGCTCATCGTTTAGTTTACCTGCGGAACTGTAATTACAAATATACTACCTGTAGGCGAGTTGGCTAAAACCTGTACCTCTCCATGGTGGGCATCAATTATTTTCTGTACTAAATATAATCCCAGCCCGGTTCCTTTAGCCGTTTTGGTAGCGGCATTACCAGTTCTGTAAAATTTCTCAAATATTTTTTCTCTTTCAGCTTCTTCTACCCCGGGGCCCTGGTCTGCAATATTTATTTTTACCATTTTGCCGGCTTCGGTAATATACATGAGGATCGGCAATGGGCGGGGCGCATACTTGATTGCATTTTCCACTAAATTACTTACTGCAATTTTAAATAAGGTAGGATCTCCGTTGATTTTAAAATCCTTTTCAATTTTTGAATCTATAAACCGATCGGGGTACCGTTGCCTGAATTCAGTAATGATTTCATGCAATACGTTACTTGCATTAAATATTTCTGAACTGAACTGGTACCTGCCTGCTTCCATTTGCGAGGAGAATAGTAAATTGGTACATAAACTATTTAACCTGTTGGTTTCCTCGAGACTGGTTTGCAATAAGCGTTCCTGTTGCGTGGGGTCAAGCTTTCGTTTTAGTAAGGTTTCCAGGTTTAATTTGGTAACGGCAATGGGAGTTTTTAATTCATGGGTAACTGCCATCATAAAACCTTGTTGTTGCTGGCTTTCTCTCAGCCTGTTTCTTACTGCTCTAAATACAAAAATGGCCCCGGCAATAATCAATAAAAAGAACACGGCGCCTTCTCCCATATATTGTGCCGTTTTCCTTTGCTGCTCTTCATTTAATTTTGCTATTTGCTGTGGGTATTGTAGTGCATTATTATCCAGTTCTGCTTTTTTAATTTGTATCATGGTTTCATTTTGATGCATTAAAGCAATAAACCACCACACCAATGCAGCAATGATATAGGTTAGCAGGAACCAATAAACAATATAAATACTTCTTATTTTTTTAAATGGACTTTGCATTAGCAACAGGGAGGGTTACCATCTTCTTAATTTCTTTTATCGAAACCCCAGGAAAGCTTATTTCGTAAAGTTTGTAAAAAATTATTTTCATTCAGGCGAATCAGGTTAATTCCAAATGCTTCTTTTTTTATAGCCAATTGTATTTCTTTAGGTACAATTTCTCTCCTGCTGTCCAGGGTACACAAAAAGCCATCTGTTCTGCCTTCCAGTTCAAAAGAAATAATATTATTATCCGGCACTATAAGCGGCCTGATATTAAGGTTGTGGGGCGCTACTGCAGTTATTACAAAACTGGCACTGTCAGGAAAAACAACGGGGCCACCACAGCTTAATGAGTAACCGGTAGACCCGGTGGGGGTCGATACGATTAAGCCATCGGCCCAGTAAGTATTTAAAAATTCACCATTGAGGTAGGTGTGAATTTTTATCATGGGTGATGTGTCTTTCTTGTGCAATGAAAATTCATTGAGGGCATAGGGCGTATCGCCAAAGAGCGGAATATCGGCATCCAGGTGCAGGAGTGTTCGTTTATCTAACACATATTTCCGGTTTACCAATGCCTCAATGGCATCATGCAATTCTTCTTTACCAATATTTGCCAGGAATCCCAATCTTCCATAATTGATGCCCAATACCGGTATACCGGTATCTTTTACCAGGGTTACCGTATCTAGCAATGTACCATCGCCACCCAGGCTTATCATACAATCTATTGATAAATCCATATCGGCACTGGAATTGAAAGTAGAATAATCATTTTTTAAATGAATGGCCGAGTAAAACTGGTTAAAAAAATCCTGGAATATCACAGGTTCTACACCATAGGCAGTAAGTTCCCGGATTAAGAGTTCTATATCCTGTAAACTTGTATTTTCTATACCCCTGCTATAAATTGCAATTCTCATGGATGAATAGGCGATGGTTAAAAACCGCCTTTAGAATGTAAAAATAAACCCTTTTCTCCTAATTGGTTAAAGCTATATTCTACACTAAATGTAATATCATACAAGGTAACCAGGTCAATACCAAAACCACCGGTGTACAATAATTTATTGTTTAGCTTATTAATGTAAGGCGCCTGGTTGTATGCATAGCCCGTATTCGCATAAGTTTTTGCAAAAATGCGAAAGGGTATTTGATCAATAATTTTATTTTTTATGGGTATTGGCAGCGAAAAAGATACAATTCTTTTTTTAAGGGTGTAGCTGGCTAAACCGGCCGCTACTGCATCTACTACATAATATTCCAAGCCCTTCATGTAAAATTCCTTATAGCCCAGGGCCCGCTGATTTATATAAGGTTGCTGAAACGGAAGTTTTAACAGGCCCGCTAATTGTATACTGCTATACCATCCTTTACCATGCCTGATATAGGCTGCAATACCCGGGTTCATTTGTAAAAGGTTGATACCCCCTTTAAACTGAAAACCGAGTTTTAGCACATTCACTCCATATACCAAACCGGTAAGAGGGTAATTAATATTATTTACATCGGTATGCTTATAGCTAAATTCAAACCGGGGATAGGTAACTGAATTGGATGTTGTATTCAAATAATCAGGATGGTAAATAAAAAGAGAATCTTTTACCTGTATGCTTTCTATACCTGCTGAAAAAGTTCTGCGGTTATAATATCCTTTACGCTGTGTATAAAAGGCGCCCGCACTAAAATTATTGTAAATATAGCCTGGCCTTTTATAGGTAATTTGTTTATTATCGTAATTTGTTTGAATAGAAAGCTCCTGGGTTTGTGTAAAAGATGCCTGTACGCCAAAACCCTCTGTAAGCTTTGGATTGCTGTATGGCGAAGCATAAGAAATGGTAATATTGCGCTGGTATCCATTCAGCAAATAAATGCGTAAAGGATCCCTGCGACCCGAAAAATTATAGTGGGCAAACTTAGCCCCATAAGTAACTCTTTTTAAACTTGCATGATAGGTATTTAGCCATTCATTAAAATTCCTGTCCACTAAAAGAAATTGAGGAATGGGATAGATATACCATTTTTCTTTTACACTCACATATAAAACCACATGGGCGCTATCATTGTATGTGGATTCTATTTTTACTTCGGTAAACAGGTTGGTATTATAAACCAATTGCCTGGATTGGTTTACAGCAGCAATAAAATTATTTCTGTACAGGGTATCGCCTTTTTTTATTTTAAGTTCACGCCGTATAATATAATCCTTTGTTTTCTTGTTTCCTGCAATTAAAATGGAATCTACAACAATGGGATAATTATTTGAAAAAAGGGGTAATAATTGCCCGCTTGCTTTTACTATACCGGTGAACCATAAGATAATAATGAAAATGGAAAATTTGAAAGTAGTAGATGCTGTCACGCTTTACAAAGGATTAGATATCCAGGTATTTTATTAAATGATCATAATTAGCATTTACTTCATCGTGTAAACTTTGGGTTCCGAATGAGTAAGTTACTAAATAATCATATCGTTCAAATGTGGCCACAACCGGAGCAATTTCCCGGTTATTTATATGCAGGGTAAGGGTAAGTAACCCATTATCAGCATTTACCTGTGTATTTAAGTGTAAGATATGGGAGTCGTTGCTTTCTACAATCCGGCTTATTTCAGAAATAGCAAACTGAGACCTTTCCATTTCTAAAACGATGAGGCCTCCAATTTCATCGGCTCCCGAAAAGTTACCCAATGTTTTTAGTAAATCGGGGGTGGTAATTACACCTATAAAATCCATCGAAGCATTTACTACAGGAACTATATTGGCGTCATGCTGAATGCTGAAATTTACGGCATTCAAAAAATGTACGGTCACTAAAACCGAATCAGGAATAAAGTTTTTTTGTAAGGTTTCAATGGTTAGCCGCTCATCATCCTGGTCCAGCAGATCTTCTTCGCTTAGTAATCCTAAAAATTTTTTATCGGCCACTACGGGCAGGTGCGATACCCTGAAATCAATGATCAATTGCAAAGCTTTACCAATGGTATCTTGCAATTGTAAGCGGGGAATATTTTTGTTGATGAGATCTGCCGTTAACATATAGAATTAAATGCCTTATAAGAATAAGGTTGCTATTATTTATAATTAGACCATTTGAATGATCAAATTGTTGCAGGGGCTGCTTTTAATTTTTCTAAGAACCCGCCTAATATGCGGTTAAATTCGTCGGGTACTTCCATCATGGGGGCATGGCCGCATTTATCAATAAAATGTAATTCACTATTTGGAATTAATTTATTGAACTCTTTTCCAACAAAAGGCGGGGTAATGGTATCATTATTGCCCCATATTAAACAAGTAGGTTGCTGAATATTACTTAATTCTTCGCCCAGGTTATTACGTATGGCGCTTTTAGCCAATGCAATAATCTTAATTACTTTTAGCCTGTTATTGGTAATTTCAAAAACTTCATTTACCAAATCATCCGTTGCCATGGCAGGATCGTAAAAGGTAAGCGCTGTTTTGTTGCGGATATATTCTTTATCGCCCCGCTTAGGATAGGTATCGCCCATCCCGTTTTCAAATAACCCGGAACTCCCGGTAAGCGTTAAGGATTTAATTCTTTCCGGATGTTTTAGAACATGCACCAGGGCTACATGGCCGCCCAGTGAATTACCCAATAAATGAATTCCCTTATAATCCTTTTGTTCAATAAATTTATATACAAATTTTTCAAGGCCACCTACCGAAGTATGAAGTAAATCCATTTCCAGTAAAGGAAGCATGGGTACTACAACCAGGTTTGTTTTTCTAAAATGCTCTATCAGGAACTGAAAATTACTCAGTGCACCAAAAAGGCCATGAAGCAACACTAAGGGTTCTCCCTGTCCTTCTTCTAAATATTTAAACTTTCCATCTTGTTTAATTTCGTAGTTCATCTGTGATGTAAAAACTTTCTATTGTTAAGCTTGCTAAAGTAAATGTTTTCCTTGATAATGGAGGGTCTTATTTCAAAGATACCAAACATGCCATAAAACATCAACACTCTGTACATAAAATTATCACCTGGTAAACCAGTGATTTTAGCGCCCCGCAGCCCATTGGCTAAAATAATTTTGTAATTGCTCAAAAAGATCTTTAAACCAGGGAACCAGGGTACCCAATGTATTGATAAATTCAGGAGCGAGGGGCTGCAGGTAAGGGTATAAGTTACTTTTTGCAAGGCTTTGGGGCGAAACCAGCTTAAGTTGTACTGCATAAAATAAGAATACACTTAAAATGATGGCATATAGCAAGAGAAATAAAGCCATACCCGAAAGCCTGTTTAACCAACCCAGCATAGCCATTTCAAAAGTTTTTTGAATGATTTTAGCACCCAGCCTTACCAATAAGGCCACTGCAATAAAAACAAGCAAGAATGAAATTACGGGAAGCCACTTTTCAGCGCCACTTACCTGGTGAGATAATTGTACAGCTACCCATGCGGATAATTTTAAGGCAGCAGCCAGGCCGGCAATAAAAGCAAATAAAGAAAATACAGCCACAATAAACCCGGTTCTATATCCTTTTATTAGCGCCCCCAATAATACGATGATGAAAAAGATATCCAAATACATTTTTTTTAATTGCCCAGCAGCTCTTTTACGGCGGTACTAATCGCTTTTCCATCGGCTTTACCTGCTAATCTTTTACTGGCAACGCCCATTACTTTGCCTAAATCTGCAGCCGATGCAGCCCCGGTTTCTGAAATGATCTTTTGGAGTTCATTTTTTAATTCACCGGCACTTAAGGGTTGGGGTAAAAATTTGGCAATAATTTCTATTTCCTCTCTTTCTTTTAAGGCCAGGTCTTCCCGGTTTTGCTGTTCGAATATTTCAAGAGAGTCTTTGCGCTGTTTCATCATTTTTTGTAAAAATTTTAATTCTGTCGCTTCATCTATTTCACCACCAGCGCCGGGTTCTGTTTTGGCTTTAATGATTTCTGCTTTTATAGCACGCAATCCCCTTAAAGCTCCTTCATTTTTTAATTTCATAGCCTCTTTCATTTCGGCCATTATTTTTTGTTCTAAACGCATAAACTGTTTTTTATCATTATTTATTTTTCTTCATGCATTTTATCCATGAATTTTTTAAAGAAACTACGGGCAAAAGTTTTCAGTTCTTCTGATAGCTCTTCTTGTTTGGTGGCCCGGTTAAATGTATCGGCCATGGTCATGAGCATTTGGTAATAAAAATCACCCATTTCATCTACCATCATATCTTTGGCCCAAAGATCAATCCGCATCGCTGTTTTTTCTGCGCCATCCCAAAAGGCAAGGCACATGGCTTTTGCTTTTTGTAGTTCTCCGGCCGTACTTTCTGTTGCCTGCCAGTTAATAATTTCCGGGATGCGGTTGGGGTCTAATAATACATCGATATTGATTGTAGATTTCTGCATAAAATTGATTTGTGTATGGGGGCAAAGGTAATACCCGTTTTTTTATCGCTGTTTAATTTTTTACGATAGCCTCCCAAAGTTTGTTTGTACTGGCAGCCAGGCTGTGGAAAGATATTATTTCCTGTGCATTTTCAATAAGCGTGTGCTGTAATAATTCATTTTTATAAATTTCCATCATACCCTCAGCTATACTTTTTTCTTCATTCCCGCAATAAATAGCCGCATCTTTACATAATTTATGAAAACGCTCTGTGTCCGGCAGAATAATGGGCACATTAGCATGAAGCGCAAGTAAGGCATCGGTAATCTCCAAATCATGTGAAATAGCTATAAAGGCAAATGCTGCAGCCAGCAACCGGCGGGTATGTGCTTCATTAATTTCCTGTTGTATGTTTACTTCCTGGCGGTATTTGTATAAATGAAATTCGGGTACAGCTTCTTCAATGTGTATGCCTTTCAGTAACAAAACAAGCCGGATAGCGGATTTTTGCCGTTTTTTAAAAATACTAAATGCTTTTAAAATCGTTATTGCCTGGTTTTTATTTTGGAGATGAATGAGGCAGATAAAAAAATCATGGCCTGCCGCAAATTCTGTTTTAATACTTAGCTTTTCCTGCCAACTGGCGGCAGTAAAACCTTCAGCAACCGGGTAGCCTGTTTCAAATATTTGAGGCTCCCTATCAGCCAGTTTCATATTTTCAATAAAATAATTTTCGGTAACGGCTATGCCCCGTTTTTTAAAATGAGAAAACGTACCTGCTTGTTTTTTGTTTTTAAACAGGAATTGTTTTGTAAAAAAAAGTACTTGAGGAGTTTGGATGTATGTATTTACAAATGAATTGCAGTTTACAAACACATCGGCCTTGTATTTTTTTAATAACCGGGGCAATGAAAACCGGCTCCAAATGCAGTACATATAATCAGGCTGAGTTTTTATAGCTACCTGAATAGTGCGGGCATGGTTGTTATTTGTAAAATACAGAGGCGGGGTGCCGGTATAAAAAAATACAAATTGATGAGCCGGGTACTGGTTGGCCAGGTGCGATAACATTACAGCCTCAATATTCGTTTTGGAACCGGGATTAAAATGGAGAAGAGCGGCAATAATCATATCGCAAAATTAATTTTATATCTTATTGCTGCACCCTTAATTTTATAGTTTCAATACGGGTATTGCTTACACTAAGTATTTGAAATTCGTATCGATCAATAGAAATTCGTTCATTCTCCTGCGGAATTTCGCCATGTTGCTGAATTACATAACCCGATAGCGTTTCGGTATTTTCATCATTCGAAAAATGGAGTCCATATTTTTCCGTTATATGATCTAGTTTCATACGGCCGCTAAAAATATATTCGTTCGTTGATATTTGTTTTTCTACCAGGTCATCCACATCGTCATACTCGTCTTTAATATCCCCAAATATTTCTTCCAGTAAATCTTCCATGGTTACAATGCCGGCGGTACCCCCAAATTCATCTATTACCCAGGCAATACTTTTACGCTGGGTGCTGAACCGGGTCATTAAATCGGTAGCGCTCATGCTTTCGGGCACCATAGGGATGGGGAGCAGTACTTCTAAAATACTGGCGGGTTTTTTAAAAAGATCCAATTGGTGAATATATCCAATAATACTGTCTACATCCTGGTCATATACTACCAGCTTGCTCAAGCCCGTTTCTATGAATCGTTTCCTGGCATCTTCGGGACTCGTATTTTTTTGTATGGATATAATTTCATTCCTGGGAATGAGGCATTCCCTTAGCTTCACATCTTTTAGGGTTAATGCATTTTCAAAAAGCTCTTTATTTATTTCTGATTGTTCTTCTTCGCCCGGTGTATTTTTATTTTGAATCATAAACTGCTCAATATCCAGCTTACTGAATATTTCTTGTTTATTCCGCAATTTTACATCGAACACAGTTTTCAATATCCATTCAGAAATATTTACAAAACTGGTGGCTGCAGAAGAAAAAAGCCAGTAAAAAAAACGGGCCGCATAGGTGATGATACCCATATTTAGTACACTGTTATTTTTTGCCCGGAAATAAGCCCTGCTAAAAAATTCTACGATTACAATAATGAGGGTTGACAGGATGGTTTCTACCAGCAGTTTAATATATTTTATATAATTGCCCGAAGCAGCAGGCAGGTGATGTTCTATCCATTTCCAAATGGGGAAAAGCATATCGCCAACCAGCAACCCGTATATCACTAACAATACATTGCCGGCCACCAACACGGTACCCAGGAAACGAGCCGGCCGGTCGGCAAAAAAACTCCAGGTTTTACCTGCTTGTGTACCCTGTTTTTTACTTAATTCAATAGATATTTTATTGGCAGAAAGAAAGGCAATTTCAATCCCAGACAAAAAGCCAATGATGAGCAGGGAAACCAGAATAGCGAGTAATGCAATAAGATCCATAGGTTAAAATTATACAAATCGGCTGAATGTTACCTTTTTTGAGGACTTACAAAAATTGAATTTTATTGCCATAAGTATCAATTTAAAGATATCAATTTATGCTTATCTTCGCCTAATCGCTTCTTATGAACCTAATTATGAAGAGAAAAAATATATATCAGTTTAAACAATTAACATTCAATGGAATCTACAATAATATACATCATTATAGGTGTGGCGGCACTCTTGCTGGGTATTTTACTGGGTAAACTCATTTTTACCAAAGACAATCAAAAAAAATTACAGGAAGCAGAGGTAGAATCGCAAAAAATGCTTGCCGAGGCAAAATTAAAAGCAGATACCTACAAAAAGGAAAGGGAGCTGGAAGCTAAGGAAAGGTTTGTACAGTTAAAATCAGATCATGAAAAAGAACTGATGCACCGCTCACAAAAAGTAGCCGAAAGCGAAAACCGAATTAAACAAAAAGAGCAAAGCCTGCACAGTAAAGAAGGAAGCCTGGAGCGCCAAATAAAAGAAAATGAGGCGATCAAAGAAAACCTGAACCGGCAGATAGAAGTGGTAAATATTAAGCGTGCCGAACTGGAAAAACACCAGGAAGAACATGTACGCCGCTTAGAAAAAGTGGCTGGGCTTAGTGCCGAAGATGCCCGTGCCCAAATCATTGAAAGTTTAAAACAGGAAGCGCACAGCAAAGCCCTGTCTTTACAGCAGGAAATAATAGAAGAGGCCCGCTTAAAAGCGAATAAAGAAGCCCGCAAAATTGTAATTCAAACAATACAACGAACCGCTGCAGAAAACGCAATAGAAAACTCTATTACTGTATTTAATTTGGAGAGTGACGAAATTAAAGGTTCAATCATAGGAAGAGAGGGCAGAAATATCAGGGCTATTGAAGCCGCAACCGGGGTAGACTTGATTGTAGATGATACGCCGGAGGCAATCGTACTTTCTTCATTTGATCCACTACGGCGGGAAGTGGCCCGGCTTTCCCTGCAACGCCTTGTGGCTGATGGGCGTATTCACCCGGCTCGTATTGAAGAAGTGGTAGAAAAAACCCGCAAACAATTAGATGACCAGGTAATGGATATTGGTGAACGTACCGTAATAGAGCTGGGTATTCATGGCCTGCATAAAGAATTGATTCGGATGGTGGGCCGGATGCGTTTTAGAAGCAGCTATGGCCAAAACCTGCTGATGCATAGCAGGGAAACAGCTAATCTTTGCGGCATTATGGCGGCAGAACTGGGCATGAACCCTAAATTAGCAAAAAGAGCAGGCCTGTTGCACGATATAGGTAAGGTACCCGATGAAGAAACCGAATTAAGCCATGCCTTATTAGGTGCAAAACTGGCTGAGAAATATGGTGAAAACCCGGCAGTAGTGAATGCCATTGGCGCTCACCACGATGAAATGGAAATGCAATATGTAATCTCTCCCATAGTACAAGCTTGCGATGCTATTAGTGGCGCACGCCCGGGTGCCAGGAGGGAAATTATGCAGCAATACCTGCAACGCATAAAAGATCTTGAAAACCTGGCCGTTTCTTATAATGGCGTAGAAAAAGCCTATGCCATCCAGGCAGGACGGGAACTTCGGGTAATTGTAGAGGCAGAAAAAGTATCGGATGCCGAAAGCGATAAACTAAGCTTTGAAATTGCTCAAAAAATACAAACTGAAATGACCTTCCCGGGCCAGATTAAAGTTACTGTAATACGGGAAAAAAGGGCAGTAAACATAGCCCGGTAGGCTTAAATGGGAATTCAAAAAATAATCTGGCAAACATTGGCCATTTTATATTTATTTCCCTACCTTTGCCACCCGTAAAAATAGAAAGAAATGGACGCAATTCAATTTGTACATGATCAATTAACAACTACAGCTAAAGTTCCTGCCTTTAAAGCAGGTGATAATATTACTGTAAACTATAAGATTGTAGAAGGAACTAAGGAAAGAATCCAAAGTTTTAAAGGAAATGTGATTAAACGCCAGGGTAATGGAGCAACCGCTTCTTTTACCGTGAGAAAAATTAGCGACGGAGTAGGAGTTGAGCGTTTATTTCCTGTAAATTCTCCCAATATTGATAGTATTATTATAAATAAAGCCGGCCGGGTACGCAGGGCAAAACTTTATTTCTTAAGAGAACGTAGTGGTAAAAGCGCCCGTATCAAAGAAAAACGTATGGCAGTTAAAGCTTAATTATCTTTTAAAAATGTTCATAAAAACAGTTGGTTATACTACCAGCTGTTTTTTTTTATCAAAAATTTTGATTTTGATAAAACCTTTATTATTTTTCGGCTTCAATAAACTTTAGCGCATAGAAAAACTTGTACATTTTTAGAAATTAACCTCACCTCACAATTTAAAATCTATGCGTATTCTCCTTGTAATTGCATTTGTAGCCTTCGCTGCCTTATTCTTTAGTTCCTGTGCCCGTGGCATTACGCCCTATGAGGCTGCCAACGGTAAAGCAAAATGCGGGCGGTATATTAAATAATTAAACCCATATTCCAGTTTCGTTAAGTACCCGTTAAACCCGGGGCCTTTCTTTTTACGTATATAGGTGAAATACAAAAACCTGTATCTTTACATTTCAAATTTATAACATGATAGTATCATTTTTTAATTCCATTTTATTATGGAGTATGCCCGGTGGGGGAGAGTGGATCTTAATTATCATTGCCATTCTGCTTTTATTTGGCGGCAAAAAAATTCCTGAGTTAATGAGAGGAGTAGGCAGGGGCATGCGTGAGTTTAATGATGCCAAAAATAATGTGAAGAATGAAATTGAAGAAGGAATGAAAGAAAAGGACAACATTAACAAAGAACAAAAAACGGCCCAGTAAAAAACTGCCGTTTTATTCTTCAGCCGAAGTGTGCGACGCAACATATGTTGGGTGGTGTACTTCGGCTGATTTCATAAAAAAAACCTACGCTGCTGATGTTTGAGTTTACGAATATACAAGACTACCATGCACAACTTTACAATCAAACCATTACTTGTACGAAGGCCTTGCAACATTACCTGCAAAAGATAAAACAGCATAAAAAATTAAATGCATTTGTAGAAGTATATGAGGAAGAGGCACTGGAAAAGGCAGCACATTTAGATACCGAACGGAAATCCGGTAAGCCTATGAAAAGAATGCACGGCGTAATCGTTGCCATTAAAGATGTAATTAGTTTCCGGGGACACCAGCTGACTGCGGCTTCAGCCATACTAAAAAATTTTGAGGCTATTTATACGGCTACTGCATTACAATATTTAATAGATGAAGAGGCCATTATAATTGGTAATTGCAATTGTGATGAATTTGCAATGGGCAGCAGTAATGAAAACTCACATTACGGGCCTGTGTTAAATGCATTGGATGAGAGCCGGGTACCGGGTGGCTCTTCGGGGGGGAGTGCCGTAGCCGTACAGGCAGGTATGTGTATGATAAGCCTGGGAAGCGATACCGGAGGCAGTGTGAGACAGCCGGCTGGATTTTGCGGTATTATTGGTATAAAGCCGGGTTACGGGCGAATTTCACGCTATGGCCTTATTGCTTATGCTTCATCTTTTGACCAAATTGGTATTTTTTCAACAAACCTGCCAGATGCGGCCCTCGCCCTGGAAATTATGAGCCGCCCCGATATAAGGGATAGTACCATGATGAAAAATGATCCCGGTACTTTTTCTTTAAAAGCTGAAGCTGGTAAAAAATATACAATTTGTTATTTTAAAGAAACGCTTGAACATGCAGGCCTGGATCCCGAAATAAAAAAAAGTATTGAAAAACTGATTGACCAGCTTCGGGCAAATGGAAATAGTGTAGAAGAATTATCTTTTGATTTACTACCGTATATAGTTCCCGCCTACTATGTATTAACAACGGCCGAAGCGAGCAGTAACCTGGGGCGTTATGATGGTATCCGGTATGGGTACCGAAGCAAAATAGAAGCTGAGAATATTGAAGATTTTTATTGTAATAACCGCACGGAAGGGTTTGGCCCCGAAGTAAAGCGGCGTATTATGCTGGGCAGTTTTGTTTTAAGCTCGGGTTATTATGATGCCTATTATGCTAAAGCCCAAAAAATACGGAATAAGTTAGTTCAGCAAATAGAAGGAATCTTTTCAAATTATGATAGCATCATCATGCCGGTGAGCCCGGGCACTGCTTTTGAATTGGGAAAAGGCAAAAATGACCCGGTTGCCACTTATTTAGCTGATATTTATACCGTTTTTGCTAATTTAACAGCCATACCGGCCATTGCCTTACCGTTATTTTCACATAGTAATAACCTGCCATATGGGCTCCAGGTTATGACAAAAAGAGGGAATGAGTTAACTTTGCTCCAAATTTCTGAGATGCTCATGCAACTTAAAAGCAAGGCATCCGTCTCTTCATAATAGATGAAAAAAATTTTCTTATACCTGTTTCTTTTTTTTAATGGCACTGCTGCGGTATGGGCTCAGCAAGATAGTGTAAATAAAGATAGATCAACCTCAGCTTTAGTACCTGAAGACACCCTGGCTGAAAATACCATTATTAATGAAATGGTAAGTGAAAAAACAATCCCTAAAAAAGATAAGGTCCAGTATTTTAGCCAACTCACCCGGTATGGATTTAAAAATCTTTTTTCACGGCTTACCTACAACCCGGCTTTGCCTTATTCTTCACAGGTAAATCCATACGCTGAGAGTTATATGCAGGATTATTTAAGGTTACATGGCAAATCCCTGGTAAAAATGAAGGAATGGGGTACGCCCTATTTTAATCTTATAGATCAGATATTTGCACAATATGGCCTGCCACGGGAATTAAAATACCTTGCCGTAATTGAAAGTAATTTAAATTCTGGCGCTACCAGTTGGGTAGGTGCCGGCGGTCCCTGGCAATTTATGCCCTATACCGCAAGAGAATATGGATTAGTAGTAAATACCGGTTATGATGAGCGGAGAGATTATTATAAAAGTACACACGCTGCGGCAAGATACTTGCTTACCCTGTATAAGCAAATGCACGATTGGTTATTGGTAATTGCTGCTTACAATGGTGGCCCCGGCAGGGTATATAGCGCTATGAAACAAAGCGGGAGTAAAAATTTTTGGGACTTGCAATATTATTTACCCCAGGAAAGCCGCAACCATGTAAAAAAGTTTATTGCCACACATTACATCATGGAAAGCGGGGCCTCTTTAAGCGGGGGAAATTATTATGCTGCTATCCCCGGCGCATCCAATCCTTATGATAATAAGCCGGTATTAAGTACAGCCGAAATGGAAAATGCCGAAACACAAACAATTTCCGGGAAATTTAATTCTGTAATTATTGCCAAGAATATTTCAATGGATATTGCTTCTTTTAATAAATACAATCCAAATTTTGATCATCTTATAAATGTAAACGGCCAATTTGAATTGATATTACCAGCCGATAAAATGCAATTATTTTTAGTGAATAAATACCAGATTTTAAATGAATGTGTACAATACCTGCTAGGCGATAATGATATTCCCAATAACCAAACGGTATATCCTGCACATTATAATAAATACCGTAAGCGTTCTAAATAATCCGTATTTAAGAATTACAGGAGCTTAACTTTCCAGTACTTGCCGCATAGCTGCCGCTTTTAATAAACATTCTTCATACTCATCTTCTGCCCGACTATAAAAAGTAATACCACCACCGGCTGCATAACTTACTAATTTTTGAGTTTCATTATAAAATATACTCCGGATGATTACATTAAAATCAAAATCGGCCCCGGGCGTAATATACCCAATAGAGCCGGAAAACAAACCCCTGCTGTTCCATTCAACTTCATCTATAAGTTCCATGACTCTTTTTTTAGGAGCACCCGTCATAGACCCCATCGGGAAACTGGCCCTGAGCGCATCTGTAAACTGGAAGGATGGATTCATGTCACCTTGTATTGTGCTTATCATTTGATACACTTGCGGGAAAGCATAGATACCAAACAGCTCTTTCACTTTTACAGAGCCAGCCCGGCAAATGCGGCTAAGGTCATTGCGAACCAAATCTACAATCATCACATTTTCACTTTTCTCCTTTTGGCTTTCATTTAAATAATTAAATGCATCCCGGTCCTTCATTTCATTTTGCGGATACCTTTTGCTGGTGCCTTTTATAGGCTGTGAAATAAGTTGCAAACCCTTTTTTTGTAAATATCGCTCCGGGCTGGCACAAATACAGTAGTTATTATTCTTTTTATATAAAGCCGAAAAGGGGTTCGGCGATAGCTTTACGAGTTTTTGATAAACAGCTACCGGGCTTACTGAACCATGGGCCGTAAAATGTACACAGTAATTAAGTTCATAGCAATCGCCTTGCCGGATGTGTTCCTGTATTTTATATATGGCTTGTAAATATTCCTCTTTCTGTATTCCTGAAAAAGCCGAGAGGGTAGTATGGGTTTCTGTGCCAGTTTCAATATTACTTATTTGGGTAAATAATAATTCCGGGTTTTTGTGATGTGATATAATTTCAAGGATATTGTTTTTATAACAAATTCTTATTTCGGGTTCAAAAAAATAGCCCAATCCAAAATCAATGATCGGTTTTTGAGAAGTTTCTAATTTTTCTATTTCATTTTTAATATCGTACCCTAAGTGCCCAAATAGCCAGCCCGGTTCCTGGTTATGAAATTGTTGTAGCTGCCGGAGTGCCTGGCCGGGTTGCAACTGAATATCACGAAGTACTCCGGCTGCCAGCATAAATTCAAATTTGGGTTCTTCCCAATGATAGTGGCAGTTATCTAAAAAACAAAAGATGCTGAACCGGTTTGCCCAGCTCAGCATCTTATTTTTAAAATCGCTTATATCGTTAATAGAAATTTTTTGGTTGTAAGTTTCCAAAATAAAGGATTAAAAGTCGTCATCGTCGTCATCAAAGCTATCGCCATCCCCATCGTCAAATAATCCAAATTCTTTAAAATCATCATCCAGGCCAAGATCATCATCATCTTTAGCTTTTTTGCCACCCCCGGCTTTTTTGGTTTTTGATTTTGGAATATCAAACTCTTCAAAGTCAGGATCCCAGCTATCGTCTTCTTCGGGCTTTTCCCAATCGTCTTCTACTTCCACATCATCATCATCGTCATCATCCTGGGATTTTTTCTTTGTACCTTTCGATTTAGGTTTTACAAATTCCCCTTCATCAAATTCATCATCCTCCTCTAAATCATCATCTTCTTTTTTCGATTTAGCGGAAGTTTTTTTCTTACTATCTGCAGGTACTGCTTTTTTTGCAGCGCCTTTTTTTGAGTTATCAGATTTTGAAGCCATAATTAACAGGATTAATGCTGTAAATTTTCTACGAGTTTTTTAATTAGCCAAATTTTTTGCTGATTATTTTTTAAGCTTTTACTAATTGTTCCCGCCCGGGGCCGTTGCTTATGTATTTAACAGGTACTCCCAGGAATTTATTTAAATAATTAATATACGTTTTCATAGCATCGGGCATGTTTATATAATCATCTATTTTAGTGATATCTGTATTCCAGCCTTTAAAATTTTCATAGATAGCCTCCGGTTTCGATTTTAACATTTGAAAAGGGACCTGGTTTGTTGGCTGGCCATCAATTTTATATTTTGTACAAACTTTTAATTCTTCCAATCCATCCAATATATCGGCTTTGGTCATTACAATTTGGGTAACCCCATTTATCATACAGGCAAATTGAAGAGCCACTCCGTCTATCCAGCCGCACCGGCGGGGCCTGCCGGTAGTACTGCCAAATTCATTTCCTGCATTCCGTAAAAAGTCACCGGTATCATCTGTAAGTTCTGTGGGAAACGGCCCACTGCCTACCCGGGTACAATAGGCTTTTGTAATACCGATTACTTCTTTAATTTTTTGGGGTGCTACGCCCAGCCCGGTACAAACTCCTGCCGATATGGTACTGCTGCTGGTTACAAATGGAAAAGTGCCAAAATCTACATCCAGCATACTTCCTTGTGCACCTTCGGCTAAAATCTTTTTTCCCTGGCTTAATTTTTCATTGATAAAATATTCGCCATTTACAATTTTAAAAGAGCGTATAAATTCTAGCGCTTCAAAAAATTCCTCTTCCCAGGCGCTTATATCTTCAGCAAAATTAAAACTATCCAGCATGCGCTGGTGCTTTAAGCGCAGCTTAATGTATTGCGTGGTAAAACTTTTATTTAACAGGTCGCCTACCCGCAATCCATTCCGGCCTGTTTTATCCATGTATGCCGGGCCAATACCTTTTAATGTACTGCCAATTTTTTCTGTTCCTTTATTTATTTCACTGGCCTTATCAAGCGCCCGGTGGGTGGGTAGTATGAGGTGTGTTCTTTCGCTGATATATAAATTCTTTCTGTAATCAACACCCAGTTTTTCCACTGCTTCACATTCCTTTATTAGGGTAATTGGATCCAGCACCACACCACTGCCAATAAGGTTTTCTTTATGATCATGAAAAATACCGCTGGGAATTTGATGTAATACTACTTTTTGATCTCCTACATATAAAGTATGCCCTGCATTGGGCCCTCCCTGGAAGCGGGCAATCATATCATATTCCTTTGCAAAATAATCTACAATTTTACCTTTGCCTTCATCACCCCACTGCAAACCCAAAATTACATCAATCATATTTTTTAATTAAAGGTCAAAAGTAAAGGTTAATGTTGAAATATAAAATGATTTCCTGTAGTTGCTTTGAGAAACTGATGTAAAAAAATGTAAATCATTTTTGTAGCTTCGTATGAATGTGAGAGGTATGAAAAATACAAATTTTGCTTTATTTATTTTTCTCTTATTTTCCTGTACCGTTTACGGCCAGGCGGCCCATCCGGGTAAGGAATTTCCTCAAATAATTTTTTTGGATCAATATATAATTCCAAACGGAACTGTCTTTGAACAAACGAAAGTGGGGGGATTGTCGGGTATTGATTATGATGCCCGTGAAAACCGCTATTTTTTTATGTGTGATGACCGGGGAGAGCATAACCCGCCCCGGTTTTACACTGCCCGGTTTTTTATTGATAGTAATATAATTAGTGGGTTTTCATTTTTATCGGTTGATACGTTAAGGAAGCAGGATGGAAGCATATACCATATTCAAGATGCGATAGACCCGGAAGATTTGAGATATAATGCCCGTTTGAACCAGGTAGTATGGGTAAGCGAAGGAGAACGTATTGAGAATGCAAAGCAAAAACTGCTGGTGAATCCATCTGTAAATGTTGCAGACAGTAACGGTAAACTCATTTATGCATTATCCTTGCCGCCTCAATTCCAGGTAACCACGCCGGGTATCGGCCCCAGGAGGAATACCGCTTTTGAAGGCCTAAGTTTTTATAATGATGATAAAAACCTCTTTGTAAGTAGTGAAGGGCCTTTGTACCCCGACGGTGAACTTGCTGATGTGGAAGATAAAGAATACTGGTGCCGTATTATTCGCTACGATATGCAACCCGGTAAACAATTAGCACAATATGCATATCCCCTGTCTCCAGTAGTAGATAAACCTTTTCCTGCTACTGCATTCAGGGTGAATGGTATTGCCGCCATACTCGCCCTGGGGCAGGATGAGCTGTTGGTGCTGGAACGCAGTTATTCTACCGGTAAACTCAATATGAGTATCCGGTTGTACTATGTGAATGTAAAAGGAGCAACCGATATAAAGGATAACAATAGCCTTCGGGCAAAACCGGCAAAGAAGCCGTTGCAAAAAAAATTAATATTTGATTTTGCATCGCTGCATATTCCCATTGATAATATTGAAGGGTTTTGCTTTGGCCCCAGGTTACCAAACGGGCATCGCTCTTTATTATTTATATCTGACAATAACTTTAATTTCTTTCAGCGAAGCCAGCTTTTGTTGTTTGATGCGGGCGAATAAAAAAGGATAAAAAATTACTCAACAGTTAAAGATATGGAAACGGTTCTTGAATACACCTGGTCGATATTACTTGAGTATTTTAAATACGGATCCCGGCTATGTACATTTCTGAGGCCCCAACTAATTTTTAGTTCCGGTGTTAATACAAATACCGGGAAATATATATGGAAGCCAATACCTGCTTCTACTGCATAATCAAGTGGTGTAAGCTTAAAGAGTTTATCTGCGTTTTTTTCTCCTGCATTGGCAGCCAGGTCATACTCTAATTTGCCACCTGCCATCATATATACTTTTAAATTGGCTATACGGTCACTGCTAAATTTCAGTTGAACAGGAAAGGCCAGTGTGATGCCTTGCAATTTTCTTATCGTTAAGGAGTCTTCCCCTGCGGGTCGGTCGGGATGCGTTAAGCGGTACTGAAATGCTTTTTCAGTAAAGATGAGGCTTAGCGGGTAGGTGCGAATATCAAAATGCTCATTTAAATTAAAATTTACAAGCCAGGACAAATTAATACCTGAGCTGTTTAGGCTTTCTATATATGCAATACTATCCTGGGCTAAAAAAGAAGGGTGGTGTGTAAAACTGTAATGCGAACGGTTTCCGCCTACATTAATACCAAAACGCACTGCCTTACTATCATGATCGGGCAGGTTAAGTTCCACCAAATACTGGGCATACATTTTGGCAGGAAATGCAGCTACACCCAGTACCAGGAACAATATTATTTTTCTCCGCAATAAATACTGCATATTCCTAAACTCAGGGGTTTTGAAATGGTATGCCTGAATCCCAGGCGTTCCATTACCTCAATAAAATGTTTTCCTTCAGGAAATTTTTGTATAGATTCTCCCAGATAAATGTATGCTTTGGGGTTTTTTGAAAAAAGCTTGCAAATGTTGGGTGCAAGGCTTTTCATATAAAAGTTATATAATTTTTTTATGATGGCTGTTTGTGGTTTACTGAATTCCAGTACAACCAGTTTACCATTGGGTTTTAATACCCTTAAAATTTCAGCTAATCCCTTTTCAAGATTCTGAAAATTACGAACGCCAAATGCTACTGTTACTGCATCAAACGAATTATTTTCAAAATTTATTGTTTCACTATCACCTTTTAACAAGCTGATTTGCTGTTCTAATCCTTCCTTTTTTACTTTTTCTCTGCCTATTTCAAGCATGCCTTCACTGATGTCGATACCGGTAATATGGGATGGATTTAGCAAACGGGATGCCATAATCGCTACATCGCCTGTGCCTGTAGCCACATCCAAAATAGTATGGGGTTTACTCTCTTTTAAAAAGGCCAGTGCTTTTTTGCGCCAGCGCACATCAATACCAGCGCTTAAAAACCGGTTTAAAAAATCATAACGCAGGGCTATGTCATCAAACATTTCTTTCACCTGTTCTTTTTTGGTATGGGAAGAGAACTGGTTAGGAACAATAGTATCGTGAGCGTATTGCGTCATAATGAGTTGCAAAGATAGGGGCTTTGATACTTTACATTTGATCCTGATTTATGGTTTATCACTATAATAAAAGTTAAATTTGGCGGTGCAAAAGAAAATGATATCCATAAAAAAGGCTGCATACCTTATTAGCAGCCCGTCATACGATAAATGCCCCACGCCCAACCGGCCAGAATTTGTTTTCATAGGAAGGAGTAATGTGGGCAAATCTTCTATTATTAATGCCCTTTGCTTACATGAAAAATTAGCAAAAACTTCGGGGTCGCCGGGAAAAACACAACTGATCAATCATTTTGAAATGATTACCGGGGTAACCGATGAAAAAAATCCTGCACATGAAAAGATGCTGAGATGGTACTTGGTAGACCTGCCCGGGTATGGCTTTGCTAAAGTAAGCATAAGTAGCCGCAGGCGGTGGGAGCAAATGATAGAAAATTATTTGCGTAAACGGGAAAATATTGCCCAGGTATATGTATTGATTGATAGCCGTCACCGGCCGCAAAAAATAGATCTTGATTTTTTAGATAAATTGGCTCTTTGGCAAGTGCCATTTAGCCTTGTGTTTACCAAGGCTGATAAAGAAACCCAACGAGTGGTAAGTAAAAATGTGAAAGATTTTTTAGCTGCTATGCTACAAACCCACCAGTTCTTACCCTGGCATATTGTTACCAGTGCAGTAAAAAAAACAGGAAGAGAAAGATTGCTGCAGCATATTATTGAAAAGGCAGAGGAACACAGGGATGATCTTACGGATGAATAACACACCATAATAAGTTTGAAAAAGCCGGTAGTTTCAGCCAGGCTAAATGGCATTAACCAGGCACTGAATTTACAGGAAGGATACCCACATTAATTTACCACTTTATTTGCACAACTGCTACTGGCAAAGGCTTCAGGTTTTGCTTTAAAAGCAAAGCCCATTCCTAAGATATAGCCCATCGCTTCCCGGAGTGCTTCATTGCTTTTGAAGTGAGGATTGGTATTGATGTCGGCATGTACTTCCATATCTACATGGTAATTTGTAAAGAGGTTACATAGTTCATACGCAATTTCAATACTCTTGGCAACTTCTACCAGCATTCTTTCTTTAATGCTATACTGGTGATGTGTTTTTTCGTTGTGAATAAACATGAAGCCCCCCCGGCCTTCACGCAGCATTACAATTACTGTTGCAAATTCTGTTTCTTTACCTTTTACCTGGCTATCGGTACCAATACATACTTTTAATTTATAGCCGGCCTGGGTTTCTCTTTTTATGGCTTCTTCTACTGCATCTTTTATGGGAAGTACAATAGCATCGCCATTAAATTTTCTCCATAACATATAAAAAAAGGGTTTTTTAAAGTTACTTAGAAATGGAAAGAAAGATATAAAAAGTTTAAGCGTACAGGATGTTTTGTGGAAATGTGGAAAGATTAGGGCATAAAAAAAGAGGCCGGTCCCTAATTCCGGCCCCTTACTTACACATGAATCTACCTTACTGTTTTAAAAGTCTTTCTGTTTGTTTATGGTTGTTACTGATCAATTCTATAATATAAATTCCCGAAGGTAGATTCCCTGTATTTTTTCGATTCATGCCTTTGGTTCCTGTACCGGTAGTAATTAATTTGCCGGTAGCATCCCAAAGCCTGTATGCAAAAGCAGCAGGTGCATTTACCGAAATCTCCTGATGTATTAACGTAGATACTTCAAAATTATTTTCTTTATTATCTGTTGCTTTTAATGAAATTACATTGGAGTACATGGATTGGTTAATTACCGATGTTACTTTTATCCTGTAATACAAAACGCCTGCATCATAGGGGTGGTATTGAAAGGTCCTGGACGTTCCATTTACGATACCGATCGATTTAAAATAAATACCATCCCGGGATACTTCTACACTTTGTGTTTCAATTGCTTCATCGGCAATAATATTCCAGTTAAGCTGGTGTATATTATTTACCTGCCTGCCATATAAACTAATATCATGAATCGGCAATGCGCCCCGGGAAGCCGTGATGGTATATGACCCCAGGCTGCCGTAATCGCTTACATAACTATTACCCGTTCCGGAAATTATTAAAAAATATTTTCCGCTGTTGAGTGTAGTGTCAACAGTAACACTCATTGTTTCTTGGGGGTTGTAAGTGCGTATTAATATTTTATCAGCGTTGTATAATTCTAGTTTAATGTCTAAGTTGGCTCCATTGTTCATGGCATCTATTCCAAAGGGTTTTGCCAATAAATGAAAAGCTGCAGATTGGGTAATGGTAAATTGAAAGGCATCTTTATCGCCGGTAGTAGCAATAATACCATTTACTGAAAAATCATTATTTCCCAGGTTATAAGTGTTATTATCCAGGGCATCATTATAATCATCTGCCCGGTAGGTGAATCCATTGGCATTGGTAATAATGGTAAGGTTATCCTGGGTGTTGGAACAGCCATAGGGGGTAGGCCCATCGTTCCATCCGGTCATATTTTTATAATAACTGTTTCCCATCACGGGTGCCCAGCTAATTTCTCCACTCCCTTCGCCCATACTATACGTTTGTGTAAGTACACAGTTGTCATCGTAACGGCTTTGGTGCGATAAACCCAGGGTATGCCCTGTTTCATGCGAGCAACATTCGGCAATATATTTTGCAGAATAGCTTAGGCGATCCGGAAAAATAAAACCCGGTGTATCATCGCCCCAATTAAAAGACCCTACAAAGGAAACACCTCCCACATTGGTGTACCAGGCGCTGGTAGGAGTTACAATCATCCGTATGCGCATGTCGGGGGCAGCGGCTAAAAACTGGGTAGAATCGGTAGTGATATTTACATCGAAGGGCCTGAAATCTTCTGATACCCGGTTAAATATTTCTGTAATCTGGTTGGGGCTTAAGCCACTGGCAGCACAGGTAAAAGCCTGCCCGCCTTGCCATACGGCAGATTGTACTGTATGTCCGTCAAAATCAAAATAAATAGTGGCAGCAGCACCGGGCAAACTGCTTAGTTTAGGAACTTGTGCAAGGCTCACATGTGTTGTGATGATCAATACCAGGCTATATAATATTTTAGTAAAGTTTTTCATTGTAAATCATTTATCAGGGATATTAAAAATGACAGTCTTGTAAAACCCGGTCTGTTTCAAATTTTACCAGTTCATACATGCCCGCATTTGATTTTAATTCATATCCATCACTTGCCTGCGGGTTTATAATGCGGCCTGAATACCGTATGGTATGATCCGGATGAGTGATCATGGAAATCTGTAAAACCTGGTTAGGGTTATCAATAGATTGAATGATGATTATTTGAAGATTGGCGTAACGCTGAACATTACTGGTTACGGTACCTTTAAACTTTAGGCCATTGCCAAAATCAATTTGTACCAACCGGCCTGATTGATTATTTAATGCTTCAGCAAGAATTGCTTTATTTACCTGTATGGTTTGTGGAAGGCCTGCAAACTGAGCAGGTTTCACGGGATTATTTTGGGCAGTTGCTGAAATTGCAATACAGCACAGCAGTAAGCCCAGTAAGGATTTACTAAATGGTTTCATGTCTATTGGTTTTTTAAGATACATAGGGGTATCTTACCTCATGAAACGCTTATAGCAGTTATTTTAGTATGTAAAGCAGAATAAATTTAGTATTGCCCGGTACTCAGTAGTACCAGGGTGCATGCTTGCTGTGTTTGAATGCCTTTAGCCCTGGCCAGGGCTTCTAGTGTATCATTCTCAGTTCCGGGATTAAAGATGATGCGATGAGGCTTAAGCGATAAAATATAGTCGTAATAAGGTTCCTGGTTTTTGGGATTCAGGTATAAAGTTACTGTGTGAACATCTGTAATGTGGGGCATATTTGTTACAATTTCAATATCGTTAACCGTAGCTTTTCTCCGGCCAATTGCCAGTACGGGATGATGATGGGATTTTAATTTTTGCAGCGCCAGGTAACTGTATCTTTCGGGATTTTCTGAAGCGCCAAGGATGAGTGTTTTCTTTTGTTGCATGTGTTAATCATTTAAAAACCGGTTATTTATTTCGGGGCCCGGTACCATACAGCTCTCTCTTTTACCAAACCATTGATATCTCTTTTGGGAGATGAATGAATAAATGCCATCTCTTATAAAAGAAGGTACAATAATAAAGCCATATATCCATTTTACCGGGCCTGATAATTTTTTTGCAACTCGTAGGGCTGCGGTAGATTTTGAATATATTTTTCCATTTTCTTCCAGTAAGAAACTATTTGCCACTCCAGGCTTACAGGGCAGGGTAGCTAATAATTTTTGCCCTTTTACGGATTGTAAAGAAGCAAATTTAAATATCGCTGTTGGGTCGTGGCGTATTACGAACTGTACGGCATGGTTACACAAATTACAAATACCATCAAAGTAAATGATGGGGTGTTTTTCTTGAATCATTTTAAAACAGGCGATATGCTTTTTTGGGATATTGTTTTATAATATTATTAAATGCCTCCTCAATATAGGGGTATTTAAACCGGAAGCCCATTTCAATAAGCCGTGTGGGCAGTACCCACCTGCTGTTGAGTGCCAGTTCCGGTTCTGTACCAATTAAATAGCTGCCTATTTTAATCATCCATGCATAGGCAGGTAAGCCAATGGAGTTCCCGGTTGCATTTCTTAATGCCTGCATGAATATTTTATTGCTTACCGGGAACGGGCTGCAAAAATTAATAGGTCCTTCTACTTCTTTTTCTTTAAAAAGCCATTCAATAATGCGGTTACAATCTTCTATATGAATCCAGGAATACATTTGTCTTCCATTTCCCTGGGTACCACCCAATCCCAGTTTCACAAGATTCAAATAGGGTGCAAGCAATCCTCCTTTGCCTAATGCGAGTCCCTGGCGCATGGCAATTTTACGGGTGTTAGGGGTTGCCTGCGCAAAGAAGGCGGCTTCCCATTCTTTACATACCCGGGCTGCAAAATCATTTCCATATTCTTTTTCATATTCATCCTTAGGATGTATTTCGGCATTTGCATAGAGGGTAGCAGCAGATGCGTTTATCCAAAGTTTTGGAGGAATTTTACATTGTTTTATGGCTTCCCCAATGGCCTGTGTGGCCTGTACACGGCTTTCTAATATTTCTTTTTTATTTTTTTCGGTGTACCGGCAGTTAATGGTTTTGCCCGCCAGGTTTATAACCAGGCTTGCCCCTTCTAATTCCTTTGACCAGGAGCCGGCTTCTTTACCATTCCAATATACACTACGGGTATTGGGTAAAGGATCCTGTGAACCTACCCGGTTTGTTTTTTCTCCATCCGCATGCCGGCTGAGAATGATTATATGGTTTTCATCACAAAAATAATTTGCAATACTTTGGCCAATAAATCCCGATCCTCCGGCCAGGATGATTTTTTCTTGTTTCATGTAAAGATTTTTGTAATGATACGGCGCCCCTGAAAGGGTAGGGGTTTACCGGCTTTCTTGCGGAAATGAATAGGCACCGCCATTATTTAATTAATTTCAGCAAACTGCTACTCAGCCAATTTGATTCCGATTTTATCAATAGGTCTAAAATCTTATCTACCTGGGTACCTAATTTTTGAATTTCTCCTACCATATCTTTAAATTGTTTTACTTCTTTATTTTTTTTATCCTCATCCAGGATTTCCAGTTGCGATAACAATTTAAGCATCGGCTCAAGTTCCCGTTTTTTTCTTTCTTTAATTATTTGAGTGGCTACTTTCCAAATATCTTTATCGGCTACAAAATGTTCTTTTCTTTCTCCGGAAATTATCTTGCGTTCTACCAGCCCCCAGCTTACCAGGTCACGCACATTCATATTTACATTCCCACGGCTAATATGGAGTTGCTCCATAATATCATCCTGCGTAAGGGGGTACGGGTTTACCAGGAGCAAGGCATGAATTTGTGCCATGGTACGGTTAATGCCCCAGTGCGTACCCAATGCCCCCCAGCTATTTATAAATTTCTTTTTTGCTTCTGCTAATTGCATATACTAAGTTAAATTATATTTCTAAAATTTCAAAAATAATTGAAAATTCAATGCTGAGCAACATTTATTTTTTGCAACATGATTGTAAAGCAATCCATTGCCGGTATATATAATCTAATGGCAATGCATGAGTTTGTTACAATTCATAAAAAAAGCGTTTGCGAGCTATCGCAAACGCTTTTTTTGTTTATGTAAAAATTTAAACCAGCATGGTAACCGGGTTTTCTATAAAGCGCTTTAGGGTTTGTAAAAAAGCGGCGCCTACAGCGCCATCCACACTTCGGTGGTCGCAGCTCATCGTAACTTTCATAACATGGGTTACATCAATACTGTCTCCTTTTTTTACAAGCGTTTCCTTAATGCGGCCTACTGCAAGTATGGCGCTATCAGGAGGATTGATGATGGCAGTAAATTCTTCAATATCCATCATGCCCAGGTTAGAAATGGTAAATGTATTTCCTGAAAATTCGTTTGGCTGTAATTTTTTTTCTTTGGCTTTGGTATATAGTTCTTTGGCTTCGGTGGCAATTTGTGCCAGAGATTTTTGATCGGCAAAACGGATTACAGGTACGATCAGCCCTTCGGGTACTGCCACTGCCGATCCGATATGAATATGGTGATTCTGACGAATAAAATCGCCCATCCAGCTACTATTTACGGCAGGGTGCTGGCGCAATGCCATGGCAACAGCTTTTATTATGATATCATTAAATGAAATTTTTACAGGGCTTATTTCATTGATTGCGGTACGGGAGTTCATGGCATTATCCATATTGATCTCCATAGTAAGGTAAAAATGAGGAGCGCTGAATTTGCTTTCACCCAGGCGGCGTGCAATTGTTTTTCGCATTTGCGAATTTTCAATATCTGTATATCCTTCCCTGCCTTGCTCACCAAATTGCGGAACGGCTAATGCCGCAGTAGTTTCTTTGGCGGCAGGTGCAGCAGCAGGCATATAACTGTCAATATCTCTTTTCGTAATTCTGCCGCCATCACCACTCCCATTTATTTTACTCAGGTCTATCCCTTTTTCGTGGGCTAATTTTTTTGCCAGGGGAGAGGCTTTTATACGGCCATTCACAGTTTCGGTATTTTGTGTGGGTTCTGTTTGGGCAGGGGCCGGAGTTGATTTTTGTTCATTTTTATTTTCAGTTGGCGCCTGTTTGTTGGCTCCGCTTTTTTCTGCGGCAACAAAAGCGCTTACATCAGTACCCGGTTTTCCTACAATGGCAATTACTTCATTTATTTTTGCTGCCTGCCCGGCTTCTACGCCAATGTATAAAAGGGTGCCTTCTTCATAGCCTACAATTTCCATAGTGGCTTTATCGGTTTCCACTTCTGCCAGCACATCATCACTTTTCACTTTGTCGCCCACTTTTTTATTCCAGCTCACAATTTTTCCTTCCGTCATGGTATCGCTCAATAAGGGCATCCTGATTTCTTTTGCGCCCTCTGGCAGAGAAATGGCTTTCGATTCGCCCGGATGATTTTCTTTTTGTTCCGGGGGTGCGGATGCCGGGGCAGGTTCAGCCTGCTTATCAGCTGCGGCGTGTAAAGCCGGTTTAAAATCTTCTCCTTCTTTACCAATTACGGCCACTACCCCATCTACGGGGGCCGCTTTACCGGCTTCTACATTTATATGTAAAAGAATGCCGTCATTATAACTTTCTAATTCCATGGTGGCTTTATCGGTTTCTACTTCTGCCAATGTATCGCCACTTTTTACTTTGTCGCCCACTTTTTTATTCCAACTCACTATTTTGCCTTCGGTCATGGTATCGCTCAACCGGGGCATTCTTATTACTTCTGCCATATCCTTAAAGATTCATTATTGTATTGAAGCCCGAAATTAATGCAAAACGGGCAATTTTATGCCCTCTCACCCGGAGTAAATAGAGGTAAGTCACGCTTTATTTTTGTGTTACCGGCTTTTGAGCCCCGGTTGGGCGGTATTGGCGTCGCACATTTCAGCTTCATTGCCCTTTGCAACTCTAAAACTCACTCTAAATCTAATTTCAATTTTTCTTTTAGCAGCCTGATTTGGGGGTATTGTGTGGCTAATAATTGGTATTGCTGTTTTTTGGTAAGTGTTTTCTCTTCCTCTTCGTCGGTTTCTAATTCCTGTAAAACACAGGTATAAGACAGGCTGTTATTATTGAACGACTTTTGTAAAAAATCTATTAGTTCCGGCCTTTCCTTTTCAATAAACTTTTGTTGTAAGGCACTGTTACAAATAATATTAAAATGGGCTTCATCATCAATAGTTAACTGAGCCGATTTAAAATTAGAAGCAGCAGAATGGTTTTTTGCTTCCGAAAGTTTTTGCGTAAACTCATTCCATACATTTTGCAATACTTCAGGGTTAAGGGCTATTGGCTTTTGTTGTGTATGAAGCCGCTGTTGCTTTATTTTTTCTTTAATTCCCTTGAGCGTGCTGCCTCCTTTTGACGATTCTGCATGAATCACTTCGGATGTGGCAACAATGGAAGGGGCAGGTTCTTCCTGCACCATTAAGCGGGCAGCGGGTAATTCAGTTTCTTTTTTGGAAATGGCTTCCGGTTCTTTCATTTTAAAAGGAACTAAGCTTTTAAATTGAACAGCCTTATGGGTTGCCGTTATTTTTTTTTTAACTTCCCCCGATTGGGAAATTTCAATTGCCTGCTGCAGGTAGCAAAGTTTTATAAGCGCCAGTTCTACAAATAATTTTTTATTGCGGGCTTGTTTATACCCCACCGAAGCATCAGAAAGAATATTTAATGCAGCAACCATCCAGCCGGTAAGCACTTCCTGTGCCAGTTTAAGATACCGGGCTTTAAAATTATCAGCTACATCCAGCAGCGCTACAGACTTGGGGTCTTTGCTCACCATCAGGTTTCTAATGAATTCCGCAAATCCTTCTAAAAAAGTATCGGCTTCAAATCCCTTTTGAATAATACTGTCAAACAATACAAGCGCATCGCTCAGTTGTTGTTTTTGCATATTATCCAGCAGGGTGAAAAAATAATCTTCATCTAAAATATTCAGGTGTTCCAGCGTATTGGTATAGGTGATATGGCCGCCTGTGAAACTTACAATTTTGTCCAGTATGCTTAAAGAATCACGCATACAGCCCTCGCTTTTTTGGGCAATCATATGCAGGGCTGCCGGTTCTGCCTGTATGTTTTCTTTATCACAAATTTCCTGTAAATGATCTACTGTATCCTGGGTACTGATGCGTTTAAAATCAAAGATCTGGCATCGGCTCAGGATTGTAGGAATGATTTTGTGTTTTTCAGTAGTAGCTAAAATAAATATGGCAAAAGGCGGGGGCTCTTCCAGCGTTTTTAAAAATGCATTAAAAGCTGCGGAACTCAGCATGTGTACTTCATCTACAATATATACTTTATAATCTCCCGCCTGCGGGGCAAACCTTACCTGGTCTACCAGGGTTCGTATATCATCTACCGAATTATTACTGGCAGCATCCAGTTCATGTATGTTTAAGGAAGTACCATTATCAAACGAAATACAACTATTACATACATTACAGGCTTCGCCGTCTTTTGTTTTATGTTCGCAATTAATGGTTTTTGCCAAAATACGGGCACAAGTGGTTTTACCCACACCCCGGGGGCCACAAAATAAAAAGGCATGTGCCAATTGATTATTTACAATTGCATTTTTTAAAGTAGTAGTAATATGTTGCTGGCCTACTACTGTACTAAAATTTTGGGGCCTGTACTTACGTGCCGAAACAATAAATTTATCCATCTTATATATGTTCTCCTGCTGCTGATTTTACTTGAAGTTATGAAAAATGAGGACTCAAAAAATCTAAAATTGGAAAAGAACGCCAAAAAAATCAATTTAATATAGGATGCCGTTTAAATGATTTTTTCCGGTCAAAAAGATAGCGATAAGTACCCAGCTTGCGGGTGACCCATACGCCGCCCAGTGTTTCGGCTACATTCAGCATTTTAGGGTTAAAATCACCAATCCATTGCATTTCGTAGGCAGTATAATTTCGGGGTGGGCTGCGTAATATTTGCGAACATTCATATATTAAATAGGCATCAATTCCTTTGCCTTGCCATTCAGGTACAATACCAAAAACAAGGCCGGTAAATTTATGGATAGGTTTAAAATTTAGAAGATATAAAAAATACAATTTTTGCAAAATACCAAATTTGCCATTCATGTATTTAAAATACTGGTTAAGATCGGGGAGGTTTAAAAAAATAGCAATGGGCTCATTTTTATAATACACATAACAGGCAATTTTGGGATCCATTACGGGTTTCATTCTTTTAAATAAACTCATTGCCTGGGGAACAGCCATTTGTTTCATTCCTCCATGGCCTGCCCAGGCTTTATTATATACCGTTGCAAAATCTGCCGCATATTTGGCTAATTTATTTTTTTTGAGGATTTCAAATGAAAAGTCGGGGTTATTTGCATATTCTTTGTGCCGGCTTATAATTTTTTCGGTTACTTCTTGCTGCGGGTCTCTCCCATAGCATACCTGAGTATAAAATAATTTAAACCCATATGCCTCAAATAAGGAAACGTAATAAGGAGGATTATAATTCATACAGTATAAGGGTTCCTTATACCCCTCTGTTACCAAACCCCACCAGCGATCTCTTTCTCCAAAATTAATAGGGCCATCCATGGCCTGCATGTTCCTGCTTTGCAGCCAGTTTTTAGCAGTATCAAAAAGAAGGTTAGCGGCATTTTGGTTATTGATGCATTCAAAAAAACCTATGCCGCCCACCGGTCCATCGTCATTTTTATTTTTATATTTTTTATTTACAAAAGCAGCGATCCGGCCAATGCTTTCACCTGCATCCGTTTGTAATATCCAGCGTTGTACTTCGCCAAAACGAAATGTTTTGTTTTTGTTTTTATTAAAAACATCATTAATGTCTTTATCTAAAGGGCGTATCCAATGAGGGTCTTGCTGATAAAGCCTTAGGGCTACTTGTATGAATAGGGCGTTATCTTTTTCCGTAATGGGAATAATGCGCATGAATACGTTTTGAGAAAGATGGTTAGTAAAAGGATTTATTATACTGCCATAATTTCTTTTTCTTTCGCTGCCAGGTGTTTGTCAACTAAAGAGATAAATTTATCTGTTTCATTTTGCACCTCTCCTTCTGCACTTTTTGCTGCATCTTCACTCAGTATGGCATCTTTCTGCATTTTTTTGATAGATTCAATTGCATCTCGGCGGATGCTGCGAATGGATATTTTTGCCTGCTCACCTTCGCCATTACATTTTTTCACCATTTCCTTTCTTCTTTCTTCGGTAAGCGGGGGTAAAAATAAGCGAATAGAGTTACCATCGTTTTGCGGGTTAATTCCAATATTGGCGGCAATGATGGCCCGTTCAATTACCTGCAACATGTTTTTTTCCCATGGCTGTACCGAAATGGTACGGGCATCCATTACGGTTACATTGGCTATTTGGTTAATAGGGGTGGGGGTACCATAATAATCTGCTGTAATGCCATCTACAATGGCTGAAGAAGCCTTACCAGCCCTGATTTTTACTAATTCAGTTTCCAGGTGACGAATTGCTTTTTGCATCGTTTCGGTTGCCTGTTTCAATACTGCTGAAATATCATCTGCCATAATTATAAAGTTAATGGCTGCAAATCTAAGTATAAAATATGGGAGGCAAAAAATGTAAAATGCTAAAAATTAATCAACTTCTGCTGTATCAGAAACCAGGGTGAGTACCTTGCGAGACTTGATGATATCTTTCTCAATTACATTCTTATTAATGTAAGACTGCCTCGATTTCTTGCGCATGTAATAGACAAGCCCGGTAATGCCTGCGGCGGCGGCTAATATAATTGCTACTACAAAGGTTGTATTTTGGTTGCGCAGTAAAAAAGCGCTTACAATAAACAGAAGGGTAATGCAAACACAGGAATAGGTGATCTTTTTATGTGAAAAACCAAGATCTAAAAGGTAATGATGAATATGATTCCGATCGGGGCTAAAAGGAGAACGGCGGTCTAATATCCGGATTCCAAAAACCCGAAGGGTATCAAATAAGGGGATGATAAGTATGGCAAATCCAATGGCAGGAGAAGCATTAATGGCGTAACCTTCGGGTTGAATACTGGCCAGGTTAATGAATTTTATAACCAATATGGAATTGATTAAACCCAGTAATAATGAACCCGTATCACCCATAAATATTTTTGCCGGAGAATGATTGTAAATCAGAAAGCCCACAATACTCCCGGTAAGAGAAAAAGCCAGTACAGCATATGCCGTTTGGCCAATGTAATAAAAATAACTTCCAAACACAAAGGTGGTGATAAAACCCAGGGAGCCTGCCAAACCATCTACCCCATCTATCAGGTTAAATGAATTGGTGATAACGATAATAGTGAAAAAAGACAGGATGACCCCGGCAAAATACGGGATTTCATAAATCCCTAAAAAACCATGCATATTGGTAATATGGATACCGGCAAATTTAATGAGGATACCGGCTGCAATAAGCTGGCCTATAAATTTTTTACTGGCTGAAAGAATCATGATATCATCTTTAATTCCTAAAAAGAAGATGACTACTGAAGCGGCAGCAAAATATTGAAATTCGGGATTTAACCCTGCCGGAACACCCAGCAGGATAGCCACTACAAAACCTGCAAAAATGCCCAGCCCACCAAGTGTTGGGATTACGGTTTTATGAACTTTTCGCTCATCCGGCTCATCAAATAATTTTTTCGATTTGGCAATCTGTATAATTACCGGTATTGAAAAAAATGTTATTATAAAAGCTAGCAGCGAGCTTAGTAAGATATTATCCATGCAAGTGTCGTTTACGACGGCTAATAAACAAAAGTATTAAAATAGTTTGTTTTACGGAACTTTTAATTTGTACCTAATGTAGGGGATGTACAAATATTCTACCAAACTCATGATAAGTGTAAAATTCTATTTATTATTTTTAATAACGCCCGGATTTAAAGATTTAGTATTTAAACTTTTGCGCTAAGATAATATATTTTACTTTGTAGCTGTTTAGTTTTAAAGTAGGTTTGCAGCAATTTTTGTAAATAAAGTTACCTATACAATTTATGCAGCAACTTAAAGATACCGCCAGCCAAATCCGGAGAGATATTTTACGCATGGTTCATGCCGTTCAAAGCGGCCACCCGGGTGGCTCTTTGGGCTGTACTGAATATTTTACCGCTTTATACTTCAATATTATGAAGCATAACCCCGATTTTAAAATGGACGGCATCGGTGAGGACCTTTTCTTTTTGAGTAATGGACATATTTCCCCGGTTTTTTACAGTAGCCTGGCCCGGAGTGGTTATTTTCCACTGCAGGAACTCAATAGTTTCAGGCGAATTAACAGCCGGCTCCAGGGGCACCCCACTACGCATGAACACTTACCGGGTGTACGGGTAGCTTCCGGTTCATTGGGGCAGGGTATGAGTGTAGCAATAGGAGCGGCCCTGGCTAAAAAACTAAATGGAGATACTAACCTGGTATATTCATTACATGGCGACGGAGAGCTGGATGAAGGCCAAAACTGGGAAGCTATTATGTTTGCAGCACATCATAACGTAGATAACCTCATTGCAACCATCGATCATAATGGCCAGCAAATAGATGGCCCTACCAGTAAGGTAATGGCCTTAGAAAGCCTGCATGCCAAATTTGAAGCGTTTAACTGGACGGTGATGGAAATGGACGGTAATGATATGGAAGCTGTAGTAGCCGGCTTGCAAAAAGCAAAATCATTTACAGGCCAAGGCAAACCCGTAGTAATTTTAATGAAAACCATTATGGGAAAAGGGGTAGACTTTATGGAAGGTTTGCACGAATGGCATGGTATTGCGCCCAACGATGAACAACTAAAAACGGCCCTGGCCCAGTTACCGGAAACTTTGGGCGATTACTGATTTATTTTAAATCCAGCGATTGCTGAGCTGCTTTATAGGAAGGGAACCAGGATGCAGTAAATGAGATAAAAAGTACCGTTCCGGCTACCAGTAAAATATCTGTAAGCTGTAATTTTACCGGGAAATAATCAATAAGAAAGGAGCCCCCCTGCAGTTTTATGAAATGAAACCGGGTTTGTAATACACAAATAAGAATAGCCAGTGAAATACCGATACCGGCACCCAGTACTCCCAGTAATAATCCCTCGGACAAAAATATTTTTTGGATAGCTGATTTTGGACTTCCCATAGCCTGCAAGATGCCAATATCTTTTTTCTTTTCTAAAACCAGCATGGTAATGGCACTAATCATATTAAAAGCGGCAATGATGAGGATAAGCGTAAGTACAGCATAAATTGCCCATTTCTCCATTTTCATGGTATTGTATAAGTTGCTATTTTGCTGGTAACGGCTTTTCAGGATCGTATGGGCCGGAATTAATTTTTGAAGTTCGGGGAGGGCTTTTGATTCCCTGGTTCCGGGTAATAAGCTGATCTCAATGGCAGAAAATTCATTTTCACCAAAATTCATTTGTTGTTTTAAAAAACCAATATTGGTAATGATATAAGAATTGTCAAATTCCTGTTGTATGGCAAAAACACCACTTGCCTGTAAATTTCCCTGGCTTATCAGGCTCATGGGATCAGTACTGGTAGTATTTCGTTTGGGTAGTGTAATGGTGAGGGTAGCGGGAGCCAACGAGGAATCAACAAAAATACCGGCAGCATTTTGCACCCCATAACCTATAACTCCTTTGGGCGCATCGGGGGTACCTGTATCATATTTCCCGGAAACTATTTTTTGAGGAAGACCACTTACTTTATTATAATTTTCATCAACTCCTTTAATTATCACAGCAGCTTGTGTTTCGTCGTTTTCCAATAATGCCTTTTCTTCTGCAACCAGGCTCACTCCTTTGATAAAGGGTTGGTTTTTGATGGCTTCCAATTGAGCGGTAGTGAGGGTAAAAGTTTTTCCTTTTTGCGGTACTATTTTAAAATCGCTGTAAAATGAGGAGTATAAAGATTTTACCAATCCTTCAAAACCATTAAATACACTTAATACCAATACCTGGCAACAGGTGGCAAAAGCAATAACACCGGTGGTAACCCATGCTATAATATTTATGGCATGAGCCGATTTTTTTGCCCTGAAATATCGCCACGCAAATTTTAAATACATAGTGTTGCCTACCGGGATACCGGTTATTGCAGGTTTTTAAATTTAGGATGGGTCTTTACGATCGTTCTTATGAATGTCTTTAAATAGTTTTTCCATTTTATCAACATAATCCAGGGTATCATCAATATAAAAAGTGAGTTGGGGCATCGATCTCAACTGGTGGCGAACCCTTGCCGTTAATTCTTTTTTTATTTCCCAGCTCCGGTCCTGTATTATTTTTAGCGCTGCCTGTGGGTTGGGTACCTTAAATAAACTCAGGTAAATACGGGCATCAAACAGGTCGGGCGTAATTTTTACAGATGCGATAGAAACCATACCCCCTTCAATCATTGCCAGGCCCAACCGGTGAAAAATATCATTTAATTCGTGTTCTAATACTGCCGCCACTTGTTTTTGTCTTTTTCCTTCTAACATAGTCTGCCATTTTATTCGCTGTAAAATTACTTACTTTGCTGTTTCTATGCTTATTTAATAAAAATGCGAAGATTTTCAAGGGTTTTTAAATACCTGGGCTTTTATAAATTAGAAATTGCCCGTTATTTTATTACGATTATATTATCTATTTTTTTCTCTATTTTATCATTGGGGATGCTGTTGCCCTTTTTACAATTAATATTTGGTGTGGACGGCGGCCTGATTCAACCCGGGAAAGCTACCAGTAATCCTTTGCTGAACTGGGTGAATGCACATCTTAATATGCTCATTAACCAGGGAGATACCATTTATGCATTATCGGTTGTATGTGTACTCATCATTATTACCATTTTTTTTAAAAATCTTTTCTTGTATTTATCAGCCCGGGCTATGGGGCCTATCAAGAATGGGATTTCCAACCGCTTTCGGACTGATATGTTTGAAAAAATACTGCAATTACCGATCGGTTATTTTACTGAGAAACGCAAGGGAGACCTGATGAGCCGGATGAGTAATGATGTGTATGAAATTGAAGCATCGGTTATTGGTACCCTGGAAGGTTGGGTGAAAGACCCATTGAGTATCCTGATTAATCTGGCGGTTTTGCTTTATATCAGTCCCAGGCTCACCCTTTTTATATTAATTTGTTTGCCTGTTATGGGTTTTATCATTGGCAGGCTCAGCCGTTCTTTAAAAAGGCAATCGGTAAAAGTAGCGCAGAAAAGTGGCGAAACAATTTCTACACTCGATGAAACCCTGGGCGGTTTAAGGGTGATAAAAGCGTTTAATGTGGAGAAAAATCTCAATCAAAAATTTCAACAAATTTGCCACGATTTACTAATAGCCAGAAATAAAATAGGGTTTAGGAGAGATTTAGCTTCGCCGATGAGTGAAATGATGGGGGTTACTATTTTTGCCTGTATTCTTTGGTTTGGGGGTCAGCTGGTATTAAATAATTCAATCGGGCTCAATGGCGCTTTATTCCTTACCTATATGGGTTTGTTCTACAATATTATTGATCCGGCAAAATCTATATCTACTGCCTTTAGCAATATGCAAAAAGGCTCAGCAGCTATTGACCGTATTAATGAAGTACTGAATGCTCCCATTACTGTTGATGATAATCCTGGCGGAAAAAAAATAGAAAACTTTACCAGTGCGATTAATTTTAAAGATATAAGTTTTAAATACGAGGACGTAACCATCTTACAAAATATTAACCTCGAAATAAAAAAAGGAACCACTGTTGCCCTGGTAGGGAGCAGTGGCGCCGGTAAATCTACCCTGGCCGATTTGATTCCCCGTTTTCATGATCCCTCTTCGGGTGAAATTTTAGTAGATGGTATTCCCATTAAGGATTATTCATTACAATCATTAAGGGGCTTAATAAGTATAGTAACCCAGGAACCCATTTTGTTTAATAGTACCATTGCAGAAAATATAGCACTGGGTATGCCACAGGCCAGCCATGCAGAAATTGAAAAGGCGGCTCGTATTGCCAATGCCCATGATTTTATTATGCAAAAAGAGAAAGGCTACGATACCAATATTGGAGACAGGGGTATGAAGCTGAGCGGGGGCGAAAGGCAACGGATTACGATTGCCAGGGCCGTACTTAAAAATCCACCCATATTAATCCTGGATGAAGCTACCTCTTCGTTAGATACCGAAAGCGAAAGGCTGGTGCAGGATGCCATTAATAATTTAATGAATAACCGTACTTCGGTTGTTATTGCCCATCGGTTAAGTACCATCAGGCATGCTGATGAAATTATTGTTTTGCAAAAAGGGCATATCGCCGAAAGGGGTACTCATGAATCTCTCATGCAAAAGGAGGGATTTTATAAGAGGCTGGTAGATATGCAAGAGTTAAAATAAGGAAAGCATAAAAAAAGAGTGCCGGTAATAGCACTCTTTCCTGCCTGTATAATTAAATTCTATTTTGCCTGGCCCATTTTAGCTTCTATACTTAAGGTAGCATGTGGTACAGCTCTTAAGCGGGCTTTATCAATTAATTTTCCGGTTACACGGCAAATGCCATACGTTTTATTTTCAATACGCATCAATGCTTTTTCCAGGTGATCAATAAATGTGATCTGGCGGCTGGCCATTTGGCTCAATTGCTCTCTTTCCATACTTAAGCTGCCGTCTTCCATTGTCATATAGCGGTTTTCTGATTCATCGCCACCCATTTCATCTTTACGGGTAATTAAACCTTGCAGGTAAGACAATTCTTTTTTTGCGGCTTCTAATTTACGTTGAATCAAATCTCTAAATTCTGTAAGATCGCTATCGCTATATCTTACTATAGGAGCACCGGGATCGTGTTTCAATTGGTCTAATACAGATTTGGTAAAATCAGGTTGGTATTTCCTGGATGTTTTGGTAGTTATTTTAGGAAGCGATACGGGTTTAGCAGGTATCACTTTAATATCTTTTGGGTTTTTAGCAATTGCTTTAGGCCCTGCCGGTTTTGCCGCTTTTTTTGCAACAGGAACCACGGGTTTATGCATAGCGGCTTTTGCCACAGGCTTTGCTACCGGTGCTGGTTTTTTAGCCACGGGTGCTGTTTTTTTAGCAACTACTACTTTTTTAGGGGCAGGTTTGGGTGCTGCCTTCTTTATAACTTTTTTAGGTGCAGGTTTTACTGTTTTTTTCACAACTGCTTTCTTAGGCTTAGCGATGGGTTTAGCTGCCTTTTTGGGAGTTGGTTTAGCTGCTTTGGCAACTGCTTTTTTAGCAGGCGCCTTTACCGGTTTTTTTGCTACTGGTTTTACTGCTTTTTTAGCAGCTGCTTTCTTAGTTGCCATGCTTACTATTTTTAGTTACGTTAATAGTTAGTGAATTGTTGTTTACTTCGATGCTGGTACCGTTGGATAAATGGGGTACAAATTCCAAAGAATCAGCTAAAATTTCGCCGCAAATATAGTCTTTAAATTCAATTATAAAATTTTGTATTCCGTCATTTTCAAGGATCTCTACCCGGATGTGATCAGTAAGTTCAAAATCCTTGTCTTTTCTTATATTTTGTACTCTGTTAACAAACTCCCTGGCGGCTCCTTCCATTAATAGCTGATGGGATAAGGTAATATCTAAGGCTATTGTTAATGAGCCATTTGTAGCAATTTCGAACCCCGGTATTTCATCTGTAATTATGTCCAGATCTTCTTCATTAAGCAAGATGGGTTCGGCACCGGCTGCTATTTCATCATTATTTAAAATATAGCCACCTTTCTGCACTTCTTCAATTTCTGCATTATTAAATAACGATATTTTTTCAGCGGCCCATTTCATTCGGCTGCCCAATTTTTTGCCCAGGGTTTTGAAATTAGCTTTTGCTTTTTTACGGATAAAATCATTGTCGGCATCCAGTATTTCTACTTCTTTAATATTGGTTTCAGTTTTTATGATTTCTTCAATCATCCTGATATTTTCTGCCATTTCTTTATCCAGTGCCGGGATAAACACTTTTTGCAGGGGTTGGCGTACTTTAATATTTACTTTTTTGCGTAGCGATAAAATGAGCGAAGAGGCGTCTTGCGCCAGTTTCATTCTTTTTTCGAGGCCGGTGTTAATGGCTTCTGCAATTGGGGTAGGAAAATGAGTATGATGCACCGAGCTCAACGGGCTTTTTGCAGTAACATCATTTAAATTATTAAAAAGCCAATCGGCAAAAAAGGGTGCAATGGGTGCCATGGTCTTGCTGAGAGTTTCTAAACATTCATATAATGTTTGGTAAGCGCTGATTTTATCATGGGCATATTCTCCTTTCCAGAAACGACGCCGGCAAAGCCTTACATACCAATTGCTCAATTGCTCATCTACAAATGTTTCCATGGCCCGGCCAGCCTGGGTGGGCTCGTATTTATCAAAATTATCGGTTACTTCTTTTACCAGGCTATTCAATGAACTTAATATCCATTGGTCTAGCTCCGGGCGTTCTTCAATGGGGATATAAGATTCTTTACATGTAAAACCATCTACATTGGCATATAATACAAAGAATTGATAAGTATTATAAAGGGTTCCAAAGAATTTTCTTTGTGCTTCTTTTATACCCTCTACATTAAATTTTAAACTATCCCAAGGCGATGCATTCGTTACCAGGTACCATCGGGTGGCATCCGGGCCATACTTTTCAATGGTCTCAAAAGGATCAACCACATTTCCCAGCCGCTTACTCATTTTATTGCCATTCTTATCCAGTACCAGCCCATTGCTCACAACAGTTTTATAAGCTACAGAATCAAATAAAAGAGTGGCTAATACATGCAGGGTATAAAACCAGCCCCTGGTTTGATCCACACCTTCGGCAATAAAATCGGCCGGGAATGCATTTTTAAACGAATCCTTATTTTCAAAAGGGTAATGCCATTGTGCATAAGGCATGGCACCACTATCAAACCATACATCTATCAAATCGGCTACCCGCTTCATAGGTTTACCCTGCTTACTTACCAGTATAATATCATCCACATAAGGTTTATGAAGATCTAAAATTCCATCATGTAAATAATTTTTATTGGTATCACCGCCCAGTGCAATGGCTGCTTTTTTTATTTCTTCATTTAAGGCGGCCACACTTCCTATGCATATTTCTTCACTGCCATCTTCTGTTCTCCAAATAGGAAGCGGGGTTCCCCAAAAACGGCTACGGCTCAGGTTCCAGTCTACCATGTTTTCCAGCCAATTTCCAAACCGGCCGGTGCCGGTGCTTGCCGGTTTCCAGTTAATGGTATTATTCAATTCTATCATCCGCTCTTTGGCAGCCGTAGTTTTAATAAACCAGGCATCCAGCGGATAATAAATAATGGGTTTATCAGTGCGCCAGCAATGGGGGTAATTGTGTTCGTATTTTTCCACTTTAAAAGCCCGCCCTTCTTTTTTTAATTGAACACAGATATCGATATTTACGTCGGTATAATGGGGGTCGTCTTTATAATCTTTTACATACCGCCCACTCCATTCGCCCATGCCGTCTATAAATTTCCCTTCTTTATCTACCAGGGTGAGAATACCCAGGTTATTTTTTTTGCCTGCTTTAAAATCATCAGCACCAAAGGCAGGGGCAGTATGTACAATGCCCGTACCATCTTGTGTAGTTACAAAATCTGCTACTACAATTTTAAAAGGGTCTGCCCCGGGGGTAATCTTATGGATTTCTTCTATGCTGGATGCTTCTGTAGGTAAAAGTTGTTCATACCGTAATCCTTCTAATTCATTTCCTTTGAACTGCTTTATCATTTGCCAGGGAATAAGTTTATCGCCGGGTTGATAATTTTCAAAATCACTATTTTGTACTTCTTCTTTAAAGTAAGCATGCAAAAGAGATTTTGCTAATACTACATATTGCAGTTCAAAAGTATAGGGGTTATATGTTTTAACCAATACATAATCAATATGTGCGCCTACACTTAAACCGAGGTTTGAGGGCAGGGTCCATGGCGTGGTTGTCCATGCCATAAGGAAAACATCTGATTTTATTTCCTGTAAACCTATTTTGTCTTTATCCTGTAATTTAAATAATACGGTAGCGCTGGTATCTTTTACATCTTTATAAGTACCCGGCTGGTTAAGCTCATGCGAAGAAAGCCCGGTACCTGCTGCAGGCGAATAAGGTTGGATGCTTACACTTTCGTAAAGCAGGCCTTTTTTATACAATTCACTCAGGCACCACCAGAGGGTTTCAATATAATCATTGGTAAATGTGATATAGGGATTATCAAGATCTACCCAATAACCCATTTTTTGAGTGATGTCGTCCCATTTATCTTTATAGCGCATCACCACTTCCTTGCATTTTTTATTGTAGTCTGCTACCGAAATTTTTTTACCAATATCTTCTTTTGTAATACCCAGTTCTTTTTCAACGCCCAGCTCTACCGGCAGCCCGTGTGTATCCCAGCCACCTTTGCGATTTACCTGGAATCCCTGCATGGTTTTATACCGGCAAACGAGGTCTTTAAGAGTACGTGAAATTACATGATGGATGCCCGGCATTCCATTGGCACTGGGAGGGCCTTCGTAAAATACAAAAGCGGGCGCCCCGTCTCTTAGGGTAATACTTTGCTCAAATGCATGGGTTTCTCCCCATTTTTGTAAAATTTCTGTACCTATTTCTGATAAATTCAATTGCTTATACTCCCGGTACCTGTCTAACATAAAAAATGCTGTTTTAGCCTGTAAAAAAGAGCGGCGAAGTTACTAAATCCAAGGCTATTCTTCGTAAAATAAATGGTTTGTACAGGCAAAAGGCCGTAATACATTTGTTAAAAAACATAGTCTTATTTCGAGTTCACCTGCAGTTTTCCCCAATTTTTAGATTTGGCACAGTATTGGGAAATTGTAATTAAAATTTGAATACATGAAAAATCTGATCCTTTTATTAATGGCCTTTTTTGTGCTTGCAACCAGTGCAGATGCCCAAAAGAAAAAGCCAAAAACGAAAAAGAAAGCCGTTGCAGCCAAAGTTGTTACAGTAACTCCTCCCTCAAAAGTGGATGCCATGTTTAATGCCCGCTTTGCTAAAATGGGAGAGATTACAGATAAGAAATGGACAAAGAACTATAGCGGTAATTATATTGTAAAATATAAAAATAGTGATGGTTTAAATCAAATGGTGGAGTATAAAGCGGATGGAAGTTTTATAAAATCCGATGTTGAAATGAATATTAGTAATGTGCCGGAAAATTTGCGTACAGCTATTTCAACACAATATCCCGGTGCTGAGTTAAAATCAGTTCATTATATGGAAACCGGTCATGTAAAACCATATTATAAAACTGTTGTTACAGTAGATGGCGCTGATAAAAATTTGCTGGTAAGCGAAGATGGAACAATTACTGACGCATCATAAATAAAAGAATCAGATGCCACTGGCATCGAAAGTTTTGCTGGTTTAGGGTTTTATTAGGGTAAAACGGGGGTAGTCTTACCCCCGTTCTCTTTTCCTTTTCCATAGCTCATTCACCCTGGAACCTATAGCAGTCATATTAGGGCATGAAGACTAAAAAGCATCCGGTAAGGATGCTTTTTTAAGATCAACGGGGCCGGATATTCGATAAGATGAGAAGTGATTATTTATTAGTGTAGATTCTTATTTTATACTACACTATATTTCTGAAATGTGCAGAATATTATTTCTAATTTTTAATTACAGGAACCAACTGGACTGATTCGCTGTAACATTGGGAAAAGGGAAGCATTATAATTAAATGTCAATTCAAAGCGACCCCAGCCTGCTAAGCCATATGCTTCAGCATATTGCCCCTTCCATTCGCATTATGGAAATATGCGGCGATTTGCCATCTGCAGTAAAAAGTATAACAAAGAACAAACCCGATATTGTATTCCTGGATATTGAATTGCCAGTTTACAGCGGTATCCAGTTACTTGATTTTTTTAATCCGGAAGAGATTACATTTCATATCATTTTTACTACGGCTTATAATAATTATGCCTTGAGGGCTTTTGAAATGAGCGCTGTGGATTATTTGATGAAACCTATACACGAAGAAAAATTGAGATTGGCATTGGAAAAAGCCGGGGAAAAGGATTTTTCTTCAAAGGAAATCTTCCCGGTTCTCAAAAATAATTTTCAATATGAATCTCAAAAAAAGATGGTTGTTCCGGTAGCCAATGGTTTTGAAGTATTAAGCCTGCATACGATCTGTTATTTAAAAGCCGAAGGGAGCTATACAAGGATTTTTTTTGCATCAAATACCAATATGCTGGTTAGCAAAAATTTGAAGCATTTTGAATATGTACTTACAGGAATAAATTATTTTATTCGTATTCACCGCAGCTTTATAGTTAATATCAATTTTGCGAAAAAGGTATTGCGATCAGATGGAGGTACGCTTCTTCTTGAAAATAATACTGAAATTCCAATTGCTGAAGATAATATGCAATTGATCCTGGATTCTTTGCAAAAATTATGAATCGCCAATACAATAAATACGTACAAGTTCCGGGTAGAAAAAAGGCAGGTTGTTACCGTACCAGCAATTCACATGGTTTTAAACCCGTATGTTTTTTAAATGCCGTGCTAAAATGCGAAATAGAAGAATAGCCCAGGAGCATAGATACTTCTGTTACGCTTAATCCTTTATCGTATAATAAATACTTAGCATGCTCCATGCGCTGACCCTGGTAAAAATCAAAAATGGTAGTACCAAAAATTTCTTTAAATCCCTTTTTTAAATAACATTCATTAATGGCCACCTTACGGCTAAGCGCTTTGATGGTTATGGGTTCACCGATATGCTGTAATAATATTTCACGAGCCTTTATGATTTTTTCCCTGTCTGCTTCATTGGCCAAAAACTTGCAGGTAAAACTATTGATTTCCTTTTCTCCCAGCATGCAATCCATACTGTAAAGCAGTAAAATCTGCGTTTGGGCATTTATAAAAATATTTTCGAGGGTATCGGTATAATTATGGTTCAAAAGAGCCTCAATTGCCATGCGGGTCTTTCCACACAAGGGAAGCGTTTTGGTAAAAGAAACGGTATGGGTAAAAGTTAATACCTGGTCAGAAATACTGCCATTGTTCAAACTCGTTTTTGCAAATTGCTGCAGGTAAGTGGGCGAAAAAGTAAAACTAAGTACATCTATACTTTCTACTTTTTCAATACAAGTACGGGATTGGTTGGCCAGGCAATAATTACATTCTGTTTGTTTTTTGCGGCAATACATATTGCCACTCACACAAAACTTGAGTTCCAGGTAATTTTCCGAAGGGTTATTTTTTTCGAAATGGTAATGAATAACACCGGTATCTTCTATAGCCCATTGGGGATGTTTCTTATACCTTTGAATGGAATATTGAACAGAACCCGGCACATTCCGGTTAATCTTCTGGAGGTTTTCCATTTCATCCAGCATGATGGGCTGCCGCTTTGCTAATTCCAGTATGTCTAATTGACTATTCATTGAAAAATTTCGATGCAAAGATAGGTAATATTTATAAAAAAGCGTAAGCATTGTGATTTATAAGCCCTCTTTTAACGAATAAGATAACATTCGTACGCACAAAAATGGATCTCTGTGGGGCTTATTCATTCAAATGGAAATGAGGCTGGCAGGCTCCTGTTAGTTAATAACAGGGATGGTGTTTTTTGGTGATAATTAATCCTTTTTAATCGCTGTAAAACCATATATTTTAAGTAAATTTGCAGGAATGTGATTTTTAGAAAAAACAATGTGATTTAAAGGAAAATATGAGTACTGAAACAGGAGTAATGCCCACCCAAAACAAGAACGCCTACGGCGCCGATAGTATCCAGGTTTTAGAAGGTTTAGAAGCGGTAAGAAAAAGGCCGGCCATGTATATTGGCGATATTAGTGTAAAAGGCCTGCACCATCTCGTTTACGAAGTAGTAGATAACTCTATAGATGAAGCGCTGGCAGGGTATTGTAAAAACATTATCGTAACCATTCATGAAGATAATTCAGTTTCTGTTCAGGATGATGGAAGAGGAATTCCTACCGGCATTAATAGTAAAGAACAAAAATCAGCCCTTGAGTTGGTTATGACGGTGCTTCATGCAGGCGGTAAATTTGATAAAGATACATACAAAGTTTCCGGGGGTTTGCATGGTGTAGGGGTGAGTTGTGTAAATGCACTGAGTACCCGGCTACATGTAAAAGTAGAACGGGACGGAAAATTATTTGAACAGGAATATCATACCGGGATTCCTCAATACCCGGTGAGGGAAATAGGAGAGAGTACCAGAACAGGTACTACCGTTCAGTTTTGGCCCGATGCCAGCATTTTTACTACAACCATTTTTAATAAAGATATATTAGAAAGCAGGCTTAAAGAATTGTCTTACCTCAACAGGAAGATAACGATAGTGTTAAACGACCTGAGAGAATTAGATGATGAGGGTAAAACCTATACAAAAACATTTTACAGCGAAGGTGGTATTGTAGAGTTTGTAACCAGTATTGATAAAAATGCCAACCGCCAGCCGCTGATTCCAAAAGTAATTTATTGTGAAGCTTTAGATGCCAATACCAATGTATTGGTAGAAGTAGCCATGCAATACAATGCCGGTTACCAGGAGCATATTTTTAGCTATGTAAATAACATTAATACCATTGAAGGCGGTACCCATGTGGCAGGTTTTCGTAGAAGTATCACCCGTGTTTTTAAAAGCTATGGCGAAAAACAAGGCATGTTTGATAAAGCAAAAGTAACTATTGAGGGGGATGATTTCAGAGAAGGGATTTCTGCTATCATATCTGTAAAAGTACCCGAACCCCAGTTTGAAGGCCAAACCAAAACCAAGCTGGGTAACAGTGAGGTTATGGGAATTGTAGATACCACCCTTAGCCGGGCATTAGAAGCCTACCTGGAAGAAAACCCCAGGGATGCAAAAACCATCATTCAAAAAGTGATATTAGCTGCGCAAGCACGTGCTGCGGCTAAGCGTGCCCGTGATATGGTACAGCGCAAAAGTGTTTTAGTGGGGGGCGGTTTACCCGGTAAGCTAGCCGACTGTTCTGATAAAGATCCCGGTAAATGTGAATTGTTTTTGGTAGAAGGAGATTCAGCAGGGGGTACTGCCAAGCAAGGCAGGGATAGAAGTTACCAGGCCATTTTACCATTAAGGGGTAAAATTCTTAATGTAGAAAAGGCAATGGAACATAAGATATACGATAATGAGGAAATCCGTAATATGTTTACGGCATTGGGCGTAAAAATAGGTACTGCTGAAGATGCTAAAGCTTTAGATATCTCTAAGCTACGTTATCATAAACTTATTATTATGACGGATGCTGATGTGGATGGCAGCCATATTGCTACACTCATCCTCACATTTATTTTCAGGTATATGAAAGAGTTGGTAGAACAAGGATATGTTTATATTGCCCAGCCACCTTTATACCTGGTAAAAAAAGGAAAAGACCAGGAATATGCCTGGACCGATGAAGAACGAAAATTATTAATCAAGCAATTCGGACAAGGGAAAGATGATAGTGTGAATACCCAGCGTTACAAAGGTTTAGGGGAAATGAATGCCGAGCAACTTTGGGAAACCACTATGAACCCGGCTACCCGTACCCTTAAACAAGTAACTTTAGAAAGTGCCGCCGAAGCAGATCGGGTGTTTAGCATGCTTATGGGCGATGAAGTGCCACCCCGGCGTGAGTTTATAGAAACCCATGCTAAATATGCAAAAATTGATGTATAATTTTTTATATAATTATTACAAGATCAGGGAGCTTATAGCTCCCTGATCTTTTTTACGGCACCTATATTATTGCACAAGCCATCCCAAAATTCAGGATTTTGGGAAAAGAAGTTAAATTGAACTTTAAAAACCGTATATATTATAAATTAAATTTATAATATACTTTTAATGAGTTTTATATGCCTATTATAAATGTTTTATTTTGGTGAAATATAAAATTTTAGTAGCTTGATGGCCAGATGACTTTTAAACCTGATTAATAACTATAAATTCAAAGAAACATGTCAAAACTATTAACAGCCTATTGCATGAAGACCAAAGAAAAAGACGTACCCATGCATGATGCAGTAATTACAAAAACGAGCCGTGGCGGTTACATGGCACAGGGCCACGATGGTAAAGGCAATAAAATGACCACCATGCTGGCTGAAGCGAAAGCTTTAGATGCTATAAAAGATGGTGTGGCTAAAAAAGGTTGGTAATCTTTTAAATTTATTTTATGCAAGGCTCCTTTTTTAGGAGCCTTTTTAATGATGTAGCCGTTTTTTATGAAGGATTTAAAATAGGAATCGATTTTTTTATCTTTAAAATAAACTGGTATAAGGCGTCCATATCTTTAATTTTTTCCACTACCAGGATGCCATGTTTACCCACTTGTTTCAGGTGGGCTTTATTGGTTCCTGTTTGTAAAAATTGTAAGATGCCGTTAAACACTTCGCCCTGGAAATAGGGAGAGTCGGGGTTACTTACAAAAAAGCATTTAAGTATTTCATTTTTTAAAAATATTTTTTCAAAGCCCAGGGCAACTGCTATTTCCCGGGTACGAACGGTGGTAAATAAATCTTCCGCTTCCCGGGGAACGGGCCCAAACCGGTCAATAAGTTCATCATGAAATTCCCGGAGTTCCTCTTCATTATTACAATTATCTAAACGGCTGTATAAACTTAATCTTTCTGTTATGCTTTCTACATAACTATCGGGTATTAAAATTTGCAGGTCCGTATCTATGGAGCATTCCTTTACAAAATCATCCTGCTGTTGAATTTCTTCTATAAACAGCTCTTTAAATTCTTTTCTCTTTAACTCCCGGATAGCCTCATCTAATATTTTTTGATACATTTCAAAGCCAATTTCGGCTATAAAACCACTTTGCTCGCCACCCAGTAAATTGCCGGCACCCCTGATATCCAGGTCTCGCATGGCTATTTGAAAACCGCTGCCCAGGTCACTATATTGTTCTAATGTGGTTAATCTTTTTCTGCTATCGGCGGGTAAAGTGCTTAATGGGGGCGCCATTAAATAACAGAAAGCCTTTTTATTACTGCGTCCTACCCGGCCCCGCAACTGGTGTAAATCACTTAATCCAAACTGGTGGGCATTATTGATGATGATTGTATTTACATTGGGAATATCTACACCACTTTCTACAATATTGGTACAAATTAATACATCGTAACGGCGCTCCATAAAATCAAGTATGGTATCTTCTAGTTTGGCGCCCTCTAATTGCCCGTGAGCAACGGCAATGCTCAGGTCGGGGCAAAGGCCTTGCACAAGTGTTTTCATTTCCTGTAAACCATTTACCCGGTTGTGAATAAAGAAAACCTGGCCCCCTCTTTCAGTTTCATAATAAATAATATCTCTTATAGCATCTTCATTAAAAACCATTAATTCGGTTTGTATAGGCTGCCGGTTGGGAGGGGCTGTATTAATAATACTTAAATCCCTGGCACCCATCAGGCTGAATTGTAATGTGCGGGGTATAGGCGTGGCAGTAAGTGTTAATGAATCTACAGTAGTTCTTAGTTCTTTTAATTTTTCTTTAGCAGCTACACCAAATTTTTGTTCTTCATCAATAATCATAATACCCAGGTCTTTGAATTTTACTTCTTTGCCCAGCAATGCATGCGTACCAATGATAATATCAATTTTTCCTGCTGCTAATTTTTGAAGTGTTAATTTTTTTTCTTTTGCTGACTTAAAACGATTGATAAAATCTACCGTTACAGGAAAATCTTTTAATCGGCTGCTAAAGGTTTTATAATGCTGATAAGCCAAAATGGTAGTAGGCACCAGCACGGCAGCCTGCTTGCCATCACTGCAACTTTTAAAGGCGGCACGGATAGCAATTTCTGTTTTACCAAAACCCACATCACCACACACCAGCCTGTCCATAGGTGAATCTTTTTGCATATCTTTTTTCACCTCTTCGCTGGCCCGGGCCTGGTCTGGGGTATCTTCGTAAATAAAGCTTGCTTCCAGTTCTGTTTGCATGTAGTTATCTGCACTATGAGCAAATCCATGCTGGCTTTTTCGCTGGGCATATAGTTTTATTAAATCTATGGCAATTTCTTTTACCTGTTTTTTGGTTTTGTCTTTTAAGCGGGCCCAAACATCACTGCCCAACTTATTCATTTTTGGAACCGTTCCTTCTTTGCCACTGTATTTACTTATTTTATGCAGGGATGAAATGTTTACATATAATAAGTCGCCATCTTTATATTGAATGCGAACCGCCTCTTGTACACGCCCATTGGCATCTATTTTCTGTAGCCCGCTATATACGCCCACGCCATGATCTATATGGGTTACATAATCGCCGGGTTGTAATTCTCTTAATGTTTTTAAGGTAAGCGCTTTATTTTTACTAAAAGCCTGTTTTACTTTGTATTTATGATAGCGTTGAAAAACCTGGTGGTCAGTATAGCATACCAGTTTATTGTCGTTGTCAATAAAACCCTCATGTATCGATTCGGGAATAGGAGTTACCTGTACTTCAGCTTTAAGATCGGTAAATATGCTATGTAACCTTTCTAATTGTTTTGGGTTCTCGGAAAAAATGAAAATATTGTATTTTTCTTTTTCATATTGCTGCAGGTTACTAATGAGTAAATTAAAATTACGATTAAATGCAGGCTGCGCTATGGTATGAAAATGAAAGGCATGTTCATGCCGGGTAAGGGGGGCATAAAATGGTTTATTTCCAAACTCCACAGTTTTCATTTTAAAAAAGGAAGATTCTAATGCCGTAGCGGGAATAAAATCTGCCTGTGATGTTTCTTGCTTTATATGAAGTGCCTCAGTTTCATTATCTGTTTCCGCTGCAGGAAGTAAAGCAGAACTGAGCATGATTTCAAAATCTTCTTCCTGTTGTTGTATTTTTTCTTTTATAAAAACCCAATCATCCATCCATACCAGTGTATTTTCTGGTAAAAACTCATGCAACCCTACTTTTTCTGAAGCATCAAATTGGGTTTCTACATTGGGGATAATATTTACTTGTAATAATTTTCGTTCACTTAGCTGGGTTTCGGGATCAAAAATCCGAATGCTGTCCACTTCATTCCCAAATAACTCAATACGGTATGGCTTTTCATTTCCAAATGAGTAAATATCTAAAATGCCCCCTCTTACAGCAAATTGGCCGGGTTCGTACACAAAATCGGTTCTTACAAAACCCTGTTGTATAAAGGTTTCCAGTAAAAGGTTTAGGTTAAGCTCATCGGCCTGCTTAATACTTATTATATTTTTAGTAAGTGTTTTTGGGATCACTACTTTTTCATGCAATGCTTCGGGGTAGGTTACCAATATTTTTTTATTGCCGCCTGCCGCTATTTTGGTTAGCGCTTCGGTTCGCAGCATTACGTGGCTGCTATTGAGAAGGTGAAAATTTTTTTTATTTTTAAAGGAAGAAGGGAAATAAAAAATATCCAATGCATGGGTAATATTCTGCAAACTATTTTGAAAGTAAGCCGCTTCTTCTGCATCTTTTAATATTACTAAATGATTAAAATGGGCTGCCGCAGGATGCTCTAAAACAGAAGCTATTATAAACTGTGAAATACTGCCTTGTAATCCGGAAAGATGGAAATGGGTATGTTGGGGCAATAGAAGGCCTTCTGCAATTTGGTTACAGCGGGAATCATTCCTGTAAAAATTCATCAACACATCCAGGTTCATGCGGCTGCAAAGGTAAGTAAAGCAAGTGGGTTATGAGAAACCAGTGTGCCCCGGTATTTAAGTATGGGCAAAAGTTTTTTATTATCTTACAGTAAATTATCAAGTATGGCTCTTGAACCATGGCGTAAAGCAATCATAAAACGTGTGGAACAGCAAACCCATAATACCCGCAGGTATTTTATGGAAGTACCTGAACTTACTGATTTTAATTTTAAACCCGGCCAGTTTGTAACCCTCGATCTGCCCATTGATGATAAGCCCAATAAGCGCTGGCGCAGCTATTCCATTGCCAGCTGGCCGGGCGGGAATAATGAATTTGAACTTTGCATTGTATTAAATGAAGCGGGTAAGGGAACCCCTTATTTGTTTAATGAATCATCAGTAGGAACCGAAATTAATTACCGTGGCCCGGTGGGTGTATTTACATTGCCTGAAAATTTAGATCATGATTTATTTTTGATTTGCACCGGTACCGGTATTGCTCCTTTTAGAAGTATGATACACCATATCATCAATAATAAAATACCGCATAAAAACATACATCTCATTTTTGGTTGCAGAAAATATGCCGATGCTTTGTATAATGATGAATTAAAAGCCCTGATGCAAAAAGACCCAAACTTTTTCTTTTATTCGGTTTATTCCCGGGAAGAGCCACATGCTCATGATGAGTTTGTAAAATTTGGATATGTGCATGCACAATATGAAGCGTTATGCATCAAGCAGAAAGAACAAAATGGAGGCGAACTAAACCCTGCTCATTTTTATTTGTGCGGCTGGAAAAATATGGTAGATGAAGCCAAACAAAGGATTCTTAGCCTGGGCTACGATAAAAAAGCCATTCACCAGGAACTCTATGGTTAAGGATACCGGTTTTAGGAAATCCCTTCCTGCACTCTTTTCTTTACTTCATTTATTGAAATCCTTTCTTGTTGCATAGTATCCCGGTACCGGATCGTTACAGTTTGGTCTTCTTTTGTTTGATGGTCAATAGTAACACAATAGGGTGTACCAATAGCATCCATACGGCGGTAGCGTTTACCAATGGCATCTTTTTCTTCGTAAAAACACATAAAATCGTTTTTACAATCATTCATTAATGCCCGGGCAATTTCGGGCAGGCCGTCTTTTTTTACGAGAGGTAAAATGGCGAGTTTGGTAGGTGCTAATTGGGGTGGTATGCGCATCACTACCCGGCCATCTGCTGTGCCGTCTTCTTTATTCCAGGTTTCTTGGGTATAAGCCTCGCTCATGATGGTTAAAAAAAGGCGATCGAGGCCGATAGAGGTTTCAATTACATAAGGGGTATAATTTCCATAAGGTTTACCGGCTTCATTAAGGTCATTATCAAAATACTGAATTTTCTTTTTGCTGAATTGGGCATGTTGGCTAAGGTCAAAGTCAGTACGGCTATGGATGCCTTCCAGTTCTTTCCAGCCAAAGGGGAATTCATATTCAATATCCACGGCCGCATCGGCATAGTGGGCTAATTTTACATGATCGTGATAGCGGAGTTTTGGGGCGGGGATACCCATATTTTCAAGCCATGTTTTACGTTCTGCCTTCCAAAATTCAAACCACTGTTTTTGTGCACCGGGGCGTACAAAATATTGCATTTCCATTTGCTCAAATTCACGCATACGAAAAATAAACTGGCGAGCTACAATTTCATTTCTAAATGCTTTGCCGGTTTGGGCGATACCAAAAGGAATTTTCATGCGCCCTGTTTTTTGTACATTTAAAAAGTTTACAAAAATTCCCTGGGCCGTTTCGGGCCTTAAATACACTATATTATCTTCAGGATTATCCGAGGCAACGGCTCCAAACTCCGTTTTAAACATCAGGTTAAACTGGCGAACATCGGTCCAGTTACAGGTTTTGCTTATAGTACAGGTTATGTTATTATCTTCAATTAATTTTTTTATTCCTGCAAAATCATCTGCGGCTAAAAGTTTATCCATCTGCGTAAGCAAAGTACCGGCAGCCTCTTTGCTTAATGTTTCGGCAAATGCTTCTATAAGATGATCGACCCGGTAGCGTTTTTTGCTGTCTTTATTATCAATCATCGGGTCGCTGAAACTGTCCACATGCCCACTGGCTTTCCATACAGTAGGGTGCATAAAAATGGCAGCATCGATGCCTACAATATTTTCATGTAATTGAGTCATACTCTTCCACCAGGCATCCCTCAGGTTTTTTTTGAGTTGGGCGCCCAATTGCCCATAATCATATACAGCGCTTAGGCCATCGTATAATTCAGAAGATTGAAATATGAACCCATATTCTTTACAGTGTGCTATAAGATCCTGGAAATTTTTTGCTTCGTTTGCCATGGGCGCAAAAGTAAAATAAAAATCTTTAGTAAGAATATTTTAAACCACCCCAGGGCATTGTTTACGATGTGTGGCTTTTTAATTAAGAAACTGCCGGTAATAACAGGCTGATATTAAAAACCACCGCTCTTTGCGGTGGTTTAATATACTTACTAACGAAAAGTTGCATTTAACTACAACCGAGGCTGTTACCACAGTTCAGGCATTTATAACAAGTGCCGCTACGAACGGTAATGTGCCCACAAGTATTACAAGCCGGTGCATCGCCCTGCATATTTTTATTGGCAGCGCTTACTGCATCCAGGCCATGGCTTTTGTGGGTAGCTGTTGCGCTTGTTTTAGTAACCTGTGTATGAATCATTCTTACTTCACTTAGCTCAGGTTTACGATCTCCAATTGTGGGCGTATTAATGTCCCATTCTTCATTTCCTGTGTTGGCAATTTCGGGTTTGTCTAATACATGAACCAGGTCTGTACGGCCCAGGTATTCATAAGCCAGTGCCCGGAACATAAAGTCAATAATAGAAGTGGTGGTTTTTATATTGGGGTGGTCTACCATACCGGCGGGTTCAAAACGGGTGAACACAAATTTTTCTACATATTCTTCAAGAGGCACACCATATTGTAAACCGATGGAAATAGCAATTGCAAAACAGTTGAGCATACTGCGCATGGTAGCTCCTTCTTTAGCCATATCAATAAAAATTTCACCTAAAGTGCCGTCGCTGTATTCGCCGGTGCGTAAGAACAATGCCTGGCCGTTAATTTTTGCTTTTTGTGTAAAGCCCCGGCGTTTTGCAGGTAATGAACGGCGCTCTACAATCATGGCAAGCTGGCGTTTTAATGATGTGTCTGCACTGTTTTGTACTCTTTTATTTACTTCTTCCAGCAAATCGTCGATGGTAAGTTTGGCCATATCTACAATAAGCTCCTGCACATTTTCTGCATTTGGTTCTTCTGATTTAGCTTCTTCGGTATCTAATGATTTCTTTTTCTTGTCGCTTTTATTACTCAGGGGTTGAGAAAGTTTACTGCCATCCCGGTAAAGCGCACAGGCTTTAAGGCCCAGTTCCCAGCTCAAGCGATAGCTATCTGCAATTTCCTCTTCGGTTGCCTCATTTGGCAGGTTGATGGTTTTACTAATTGCGCCACTTAAGAAAGGTTGAGCAGCAGCCATCATGCGTATGTGGCCATGGGCATGTATATATCTTTCGCCGATGGCGCCACATTTATTTGCACAATCAAAAACCGGTAAATGTTCATCTTTCAGGTAAGGGGCTCCTTCTACCGTCATGGTGCCGCAAACATAAATATTGGCTGCTTCAATTTCTTCATTACTAAATCCCAAGGCTTCCAGCATGCTCCAGCCAAAATTATTATATTGTTCGGGTTTAAAGCCAAGCCTTTCCATACAGGGAGCGCCCAGTGTATATACATTAAATGCGAAGCCGATTTCGAAAGCAGTGGCCATAGCAGCATTTAGCTTATCAATTTCAGTTTGTAATAAACCTTTTTGCACCAGGCTTTGTTCATTTATAAAGGGAGCTCCTTTTAAGGTAGCATGCCCTTTGGCATAATTTACAATTTCTTCAATTTGATTTTCGCTGTATTTTAAATTACGCAGCGCCTGTGGCACGCTATGATTAATAATTTTAAAATATCCGCCGCCGCTTAATTTTTTAAATTTCACTAAAGCAAAATCGGGTTCTACCCCGGTGGTATCGCAATCCATTACCAGGCCGATGGTTCCGGTGGGCGCAATAACTGTTGTTTGTGCATTGCGGTAACCATATTTTTCACCCAGTTGTACGGCGTTGTCCCAGGCTTTGGTAGCAGCGGTTAATAAATAATCAGGGCAGTATTTAGCATTTATGCCTTGGGGTAAGATTTGTAAATTTTCATAGGCACCTGAAGCGTCATAGGCGGCGGCCCGATGGTTTCGCATTACCCGTAACATGTGTTTTTTATTTAAGTTGTACCGGGGAAAGGCGCCCAGGAAACCGGCCATTTCTGCTGAAGTTGCATAAGCGGTTCCGGTCATTATTGCTGTAATGGCTCCGGCAATGCCACGGGCTTCTTCGCTGTCGTATGCAATTCCGCTTACCATAAGCATGCTGCCCAGGTTTGCAAAACCCAATCCTAATGTTCGGTAATCATAACTTAATTGGGCTACTTCTTTTGATGGGAACTGGGCCATCAATACTGAAATTTCCAGTACCACTGTCCATAACCGGCAGGTATATTCAAAGCCCTTTACATCAAAACTGTTATCTGCTTCATTAAAAAATTTGCGCAGGTTTACGCTGGCTAAATTACATGCCGTATTATCTAAGAACATGTATTCGCTGCAAGGGTTACTGGCCCGTATGGGGCCGCCTTCGGGGCAGGTATGCCATTCGTTGATGGTAGTATCGTATTGTGTTCCCGGATCGGCGCAGCGCCATGCGGCATAGTTTATTTGTTTCCAAAGATCTTGTGCCTTTATTGTTTTCATGGTATGACCATCACTCCGTGCTTTTAATTCCCAATCACCATTTTCATCTAAGGCTTTAAAAAAACGGTTGGGAATGCGAACAGAATTGTTACTGTTTTGCCCGCTTACTGTACGATATGCTTCGCCCTCATAATCGCTGGGATAACCTGCAGCGATCAGGGCCGCCACTTTATTTTCTTCTTCTACTTTCCAGTTTACAAATTTTTCAATTTCAGGATGATCCAGGTCTAAACATACCATTTTGGCCGCACGCCGTGTAGTACCTCCGCTTTTAATAGCTCCTGCTGCCCGGTCGCCTATTTTTAAAAAACTCATCAACCCGCTACTGGTTCCGCCGCCACTTAATTTTTCACCTTCGCCTCTTATGCTACTGAAATTGGTACCTACGCCACTGCCATATTTAAAGATGCGGGCTTCTCTTACCCATAAGTCCATAATGCCACCATCATTTACCAGGTCATCATCTACACTTAAAATAAAACAAGCATGGGGCTGTGGCCTTTCATAAGCCGAAGTGGAACGTTTAAGCATTCCATCTTTATTATCTACAAAATAATGTCCCTGGGGTTTACCGCTGATGCCGTATACTTCGTACAGGCCGGTATTAAACCATTGCGGGCTATTGGGTACGCAGGCCTGGTTGAGGATGCTATATACTAATTCATCGTAAAAAATCTGGGCATCCTGCTCGGTAGCAAAATAATGATTGCGCTCACCCCATACTCTCCAGCAATGTGCCATACGATGTGCTACTTGTTTAGCACTGGTTTCACGCCCGGTACTTCCATCCGGTTGCGGAATGCCTGCTTTACGAAAATACTTTTGTGCAATGATATCCGTTGCAATCTGGCTCCATTGTTTGGGAACTTCTACATTCTCCATTAAGAAGATAATTTCTCCCGATGGATTTTTAATGACAGATGTACGATAATCATACTGGAACATATCGTAAGGACTTACCCCTTCCTGGGTGAATTGCCGGGTAAATCGCAAGGCTTGGTTAGTAGGCTTTTTTTTGGACATAAATAAACATATTTTTAAGTTAGTAAGGCAGCTTTTTAAAAAGTAAAGCAGGAGAACGAAAATATCTTTTACATGGTAACTTTACATGGCTTAAATATTCACAGTTGTGGAAAAAGGATGTGTAAAATTTCAAAGTCCCATACACTGTTGGGTTATATGAGTTTTGCACTTTTTGTGGAAAGAAATTATTTTTTATTCTGATATTAGTTTATAAAAACTAAGAATGGGCAGAAGCCGGTAAATTAGCCTGCTAAGGGGCGTAAAAGCAAAAAGGAATGTATAAAAAATAAACAGGCATGAAAGCAGTAATACAAAGGGTTTCAGAAGCAAGTGTAAGGATAGAAGGCGAACCCGTCGCCGTTATTCAAAAAGGATTGCTGGTATTGATAGGAATTGAAGAAACCGATACCGAAAATGACATGGTATGGATATGCCATAAAATTGTAAACCTGCGCATTTTTGATGATGAAAAAAAGGTTCCCAACATTTCAGTAAAAGACTGCGGCGGAAATATTCTGCTGGTAAGCCAATTCACTTTGCAGGCATCGGTAAAAAAGGGTAACCGCCCCAGTTATATTAAAGCAGCCAGGCCACAAACGGCATTACCCATTTATGAAAAGATGATTGCCATGCTGGAAACTGAGATGGGTAAAGAAATAGGTACAGGAAGCTTTGGGGCCGAAATGAAAGTTTCTTTAATTAATGAAGGTCCCTTTACCATACTTATGGACAGTAAAAACCCTGACTTATAAATAAAAAATAATGGTACAAATAAAAAACCAGGAAATTTTAACGCTTTATGAAGCACAACAAATGGTAGACAGATGGATAAAAGACCAGGGGGTCAGGTATTTTAATGAACTCACCAACCTGGGTATTTTAATGGAAGAAGTAGGTGAACTCAGCAGGTTGATGGTAAGGCAATACGGCGAGCAAAGTTTTAAAGAATCAGATAAGGGCCATTCCCTTAGCGATGAAATGGCCGATGTACTTTGGGTGTTACTTTGCCTGGCGAATCAAACCGGGGTAAACCTTACGCAGGCATTGCAAAATAATATCCGTAAAAAAACAAAAAGAGATGGAAAACGGCACCTGGAAAATAAAAAATTAAAACCTTAAAAATACCCATTGCAGGGTATTTTAAATATTTGTATTGCTAGTTACATTTGAATGTTTCTTCATACCAAAAACATAAACTGGCAACACATGAAAAAGACAATTCTCATTTTAAATCTCCTGCTTTGGGCAGGGTTAGCACAAGCACAAACGGATGGGTGGACGAAAACTTTTCCTTCAAAAATAAACTGGTATAAAATTACCGATGCAGGTATTTTAATTGCCGGTACCAAAGATGGCCTGTATGGTATTACACCATCCGATGGAAAAGAAGCCTGGAAGATTGATAATATTGAAAACATACAGGAAGAAAATTACGATCCCATAGAAGGCACCCCATATATTGTACTGGCTAAAAGGGGATTGATAAAATCAGTAAACAACGTAGTAGATGTAGTAACCGGTAAGGTTACAATCAATACCCGGGACCTGGGTTTACAAAATATCACAAAGCGCATCCATTTAATAAAAAGTAACGCCCTCTTATTTTATGGAACGAATAGTAGTGGTAAACCCATGTTGATGATGGTGAACCTGGCTAGTGGTCAAAAGATTTGGGAGCAACAAAAATTATTTGAAAAAAATTCGGAACAAATTGTATCAGAAGCGGGAGAAGTGGAGGATGCTATTTTTATAGCCACCAATAAAAATATTTATAAACTAAATAAATCTACCGGGGAACAATTGTATAATATTGATATGAAAAGCGATTTGCCGGTAGCCGCACCTCCTAAAGAAAAAAAGGGTTTCGGAGGCCTTGTACCCCAGTTTGGTAAAAAATTAGATGAAGGCGCAAATGAACAAGCTACAATGACTTCGGCCGATTTCTTTGTATATAAAGACCCTGCCATGATCTATTTCTGGAACCAGGATATTATTACCGCCTTTACGATTGCTGACGGAAAAGAAGTTTGGGAAAGGGTAGACCTTCCTTCGCCCATCACCAATATTTTATTTGATGAAAGAGGGATGTTGATAGCAACAGCCGAAAAAACCCAGGAAGATGTAGCTAAGCAAAATAAAGGAGGCGGTGGCCTGATTGGTAAGATTAAAAGAAATAGTGCCGGTAAAAAAAACAGGGCATCGTTATTATGCCTGGATCCCGCCACCGGTAAGATGAAATGGGATAGCGATGTGGATTTACAGGGGGATGTATTGGCCTATAAAATGGCAGGGAATAAACTTATACTGGCAACCGCCCGTGACCAGGGAACCAATTTTATTAGTTTAGTAAACTTAGATGAAGGGAAATCATTAACTAAAAAACCACTTTCCATTAAAGGCGAAATCAGGGACCTTCAAATTGTTCCGCAAGGATTATATTTCCGTACTACAGACCAGATCAATATCCTCGATTTGGAAACTGCAGAAAAAAAATGGGCAAAAGGCTTCCAGGTAAAACATTGTATTGGCGCTAACAGTACCGGCAAAATTGGGTACGTATATGCCAATGAAACAATTTATAAAGTAAACTTTGAAACCGGTGATTTAAATGAATGGGTAAAAGAAATACATTTTGACGGGAAAGAAGAGCCCGGTTCAATGCAAGTGAGAGAAAACGGGCTTCTGTTAACATCAGATCAAAATGCCCGTTTGTATGATTTTGAAGGGAAGCAACTCTGGCATAATTATCAGCCTGCGCCCGGCCGTACCATGGGCGGTAAGTTATTAAGTGGCTTAGGGGGGTTAGCGGCAACCATGATGGCTGCCCAGCAAGCAGCACAAGCCGCTCAAATGAGTTATGCCAAAGGGTATTACGGCAGCACAAACCCACAACTGGACCGGGATATAAAAACCGCCAATGCCAATGCAGCCGCATTTGCGGGAGCAGCCTCCAGCAGCTTTGCATCTATCAGCCGCAGGTTTAAGGCGACCAAAGAAGCCAATAATTTTATGAGCATGCTTACCAATTTTGGCAATACCAATATGGCCAAAGATGCAGGCGTTATGATCGTTGATAAAAATAGTGGCAAAGAAATACGGAAAATTATATTTGGCGATAAAAAAGACCCGGATTATAAGATAGATGAACTGGGAAAAGTGGTTTACTATAAAACCGGGGGGAACGAAATTCAGGGTTTTACTTTTTAAGAATTAAAGCTTTGAATAATGGCTCTTGCAATGTAGGGATTGTAAGGGCCTTTTTTTATCCTGATTTTTTTTCTCAGCGGCATCCTTTTATCTTTGAGCCATGCTGTCATCTCCATTTACGTACGAAAAGGCAAAAGTGATCCAGGCTTTGCGTTTTCATTTTATTAGCCGCCGGGAAATAAAAATCATGATTATCCTGATCAATGTGTTTGCCATTACTTCGGCTATTTTATTTTATGTAAAAAAAATTGATCCCCTTGCTTTTTTAGTGAGTTCAGCCTTGTGGTTTTTCTTAATGATTATATTTTGGTTTGTACTGCCTTATATGGTGTACCGCCGGGAACGCACATTTAAAGATCATTTTAAAGCCATTTTAGGGCCAGATAGCTTTACTATAGAAAATGATAAAGGCAGCCGAAGCTGGCAGTGGGAGCAGTTTTCAACCTGGTTAGAAACACCCCATTTCTTTCACCTGTATTTTAGCAGCAACTCTTTTTTTATTATTCCAAAATCCGCATTCGAGGGAGATGAACTGCATGAAGCCCGTAAGATTCTCAGGGATAAAATAAAAAAATAAGGATTATAAAATATTTTTTTCCATCATGATGTGGGGGATATTTAATTCCATAAAAGGATCGCCTTTTGCTTTATACCCAAATTTTTCATAGAACCCGATAGCAGAGTCCCGGGCGTGCATAATTACTTTTTTAAAACCCCGGTCCCGGGAAATATTTTCTACAAACGCCATTATAGAGGCACCAATACCCTTTCCCTGTAAATTATTTTGCACTGCCATTTGCCTCAGTTGCAAAGTTTGCCGGTCTTTTTTTATAAGCATACAGCAGCCAAGAATTACATCCTCATCAAAAGCAGCAATCAAAATATGGTTCCCTTCCTGGTCCAATTCTTCCTGGCTAAAGGTAAGACCCAGCGGTTGGCGCAAAATGGCATACCGCAATTGTATCATTTTTTGGTATTCAGAACTACCATGGTCTATAATTTTTAACCCCATATTTGCGCTGATATTTTTTTTAGCATACAAAAAGCCCTCAGGCGTATCACCAAGTTAATGATTTTTTTGAACTGTAACTTATATAGTAGCCATTTATATTATTCTGCATTTTTTTAAAATCCATAAAAAAAACAATAAAAAAGTGATTTTGTATACTTGTTTGGTATTTCTTTGCATTTAAGTCAAAAAACATATTTTTGCACCTTAAATTTTACCATCATGTCAGACATTGCAACAAGAGTAAAAAAGATTATTGTTGATAAATTAGGAGTAGATGAAGCCGAAGTAACCAATGAAGCCTCATTTACAAATGATTTGGGAGCAGATAGCTTAGATACCGTTGAGCTAATTATGGAATTTGAAAAGGAATTTAATATTTCTATTCCTGACGAACAAGCAGAAACGATCACAACCGTAGGTCAGGCTGTTTCTTATCTAGAAGAAAACGCAAAGTAATTCTACCATTTAACACTCCAGGCACACCGTATGACTTTAAATAGAGTAGTCGTTACCGGGTTAGGCGCAATCACTCCTTTGGGGAAAACTGTTGATGAATATTGGCAGGGGCTCCGTTTAGGCGTAAGTGGCTGCGATTATATCCGGCAATTTGATGTTACGAAATTTAAAACACGGTTTGCCTGTGAGGTTAAAGACTTTGAACCCACCCGTTATTTAGAAAAAAAGGAAGCCCGTAAGCTGGACCGCTATTGCCAGTTTGCACTTATTGCCAGCGATGAAGCGGTTAAAGATGCCGGCCTTACTGCGGAAAATGCCGACCCCGACAGGGTGGGTGTTATTTTTGCCAGTGGAATAGGCGGGTTGATTACCTTCCAGGAAGAAGTTACCAACTTTGCCCTGGGTGATGGAACTCCCCGTTTCAACCCTTTTTTTATACCTAAAATGATTTTGGATATTGCCGCCGGGCAAATCTCAATGCGGCATGGTTTCCGGGGGCCCAATTTTGCTGTAGTAAGTGCATGCGCTTCCAGTACAAATGCCATCATAGAATCATTTGATTATATCCGGCTGGGTAAAGCAGATGTAATTATTACCGGGGGAAGTGAAGCCGTAATTAGTGCAGCCGGTGTAGGCGGGTTTAATGCCATGAAAGCTTTGAGCGAAAGAAACGATGATCCTAAAACCGCCAGCCGGCCTTTTGATAAAGACCGGGATGGTTTTGTAATGGGAGAGGGGTCCGGTGTGCTTGTGTTAGAAAACCTGGAACATGCCCTGGCCAGGGGAGCAAAAATTTATTGCGAAATTGCAGGCGGCGGTGCTACTGCCGATGCCTATCATATTACAGCACCTCACCCCGACGGTTTAGGAGCAAAAAATGTAATGATCACTACGTTGAAAGATGCCGGTATGAATCCCGGTGATATTGATTATATAAATGTTCATGGAACCTCTACACCCTTAGGCGATATTGCAGAAACAAAAGCCATCCTCGATGTATTTGGCGATCATGCCTACAATTTAAATATCAGTTCTACAAAAAGTATGACCGGGCACTGCCTGGGTGCCGCCGGCGCTTTAGAAGCGCTGGCTTGTATTTTAGCTGTAACTCAAAATATAGTGCCCCCCACTATTAACCATTTTACTGACGACCCCGAGCTGGATCCCAAGCTCAATTTTACTTTTAATAAAGCACAGGAAAAAACCGTAAATGCTGCCTTAAGCAATACTTTTGGTTTTGGCGGGCATAATGCTTCTGTAATTGTTAAAAAATATATTCCTTAATTCTCCTTTTACATTACCTGTTTGTAAAATTATTATTTTCTTTATAGGATGATAAAGATTAGAATATTCCTTTAATAAGAGTATAATATTTCGGGTACCCTTTTTTAAAATCAATGGAAGGTGACGAAACAGGATGAACAGCCAGGCTGATAGAATGATCTATTTGAATCAAAATTGTTAATTTCGAATAAAATTTACAAGATTAAAACGATTGATTTTTTTAAAAATCTGTTTGAAACAGAGTCAGGCAAAAAGCCTTTTAAAAAGCAGCTTACGAATATACTCGGTTTTGCTCCTGATGAAATTTCACTTTACCGCACAGCATTGAGCCACCGCTCCGTACGGGAAGGTGCCGATGAAAATAATGAACGCCTGGAATTTTTAGGAGATGCCGTTTTAAGCACCATCATTGCACATTACCTGTTTAAAAAATATCCATATAAGGGAGAAGGTTTTTTAACTGAAATGCGCAGTAAAATGGTAAACCGCCAAAAGCTAAATGAGATTGCCCTTAAAATGGGTTTAAAAAAAATTACATTTTATAACAAGTTTGATAATGCATTAAAAATTTCTCAAATTTTTGGAAATACCCTTGAAGCTTTGATTGGCGCAGTATATTTAGATAAAGGTTATAAAAAAACAGAACGTTGGGTAGAAAAATATATTATTTTCCCACACATGTTTACAGAAGACCTGGAAGAACTGGAGATCAATATCAAAAACAAATTATATGGGTGGGCAAATAAAAATGGTAAAGCGCTTGAATTTGAAACCCTGGATGAAAAATTTGAAAATGGCCGCAGGTTGTTTACCATTGGAGCTACGGTAGATGGGGAATTGATCGCCCAGGCCAAAGGCTATAATAAAAAAGATGCCAGCCAACTGGCTGCTCAAATAGCAGTAGGCAAATTGGGCTTATAAAATCAAATGGAACTATAAGGTAAAGCCATACACTGGTGGTGTGCATTTAATTTACAGTACAACTTATCATGATGAAATTTGGCATATTAGGAAGTGGGAGCTGGGGTACCGCCCTGGCAAAAATTTTAACGGATAATGGCCACCGTATTTATTGGTGGAACCGAAGTGCAGAAGCAATTGAAATGTTTACGCAAAGGCACATAAATCCCCAATACCTTTCTTCTGCAAAATTTAAAATGGAACTTTTACATCTTACAACAGAACCCCGGGAAGTAATACAGCACGCCGATGTTATTGTAGTGGCCATTCCATCGGCTTATGCAGCAGCGGCCTTACAAAAACTTCCACCCCAAATATTTAAAAATAAAAAAATTGTATCTGCCATAAAAGGTATTTTGCCCGAACATAATTTACTGCTAAACGATTATTTAAAAGAACATTTTTCATTTTCAATTTCCGATTATTTTGCTGTATTGGGCCCTTGCCATGCAGAGGAAGTCGCTAAAGAGAAGCTGTCTTATCTTACGTTTAGCGGGTTAGATGAAAGTATGGCTCGGGGCATTGCCGCTTGCTTCAAAACAGCCTATATGAATACCGTGGTAAATAAAGATATTTTTGGGGTGCAGTATGCGGCAGTATTAAAAAATATTTATGCAGTAGGCGCCGGCATTGCTCATGGCCTGGATTATGGCGATAATTTTTTAAGCGTGTTCATTGCAAACAGTGCCGATGAAATGGCAGGATTCTTACGTAAAGCAGGCATCATTAATGCCGAGGTAGGATATAATGATAGTGAGAAATTAAAAACCTCTCTTCATCATAATTATGCCGCTTCGGTTTACCTGGGCGATTTATTGGTTACTTGTTATTCGCTGTACAGCCGTAACCGAAGTTTTGGCAATATGATTGGGAAAGGGTATTCCGTAAAAGCCGCACAATTAGAAATGAATATGGTAGCCGAAGGCTATAATGCCAGCAGGTGTATGTTTGAAATTAATAAACAAATTGGTGCCAGGATGCCTATTGCTACTGCCATTTATGACATTTTATGGAATCAGCTCCCGGCGGTTGATGGGTTTAAAATGATCGAGAAAGAATTAATTTAAACCCTGGCTAAAAAAACAAGCCCGAGGCAATACCATCGCCTAAAAATTTTCCTTTTGCTGTTAAGCTGATCTGCTGGTTCTCCCATTTCAATAATCCTTCTTTTACATAGCGTGCCGTGTTTTTTAATAGTTCGGCGCTCGGGTCTTTCCCAAATTTTTCGGTAAAAACAGGTATTGATAATCCTTCTATAGTACGCAAACGAATCATGATATATTCATTCATTTGCTGCACCCCGGTAAGTTGCTCCGCTTCAAAAGGAATGATATGTTGCTCCAGTGATTGTATATAACGTGCATTATTTGCCACATTCCACCTGCGCTCCTGGTTTCCATCAAAAGAATGGGCGGCAGGGCCAAAACCCCAGTATGGTTTACCCAGCCAGTAACTGCTATTGTGTTTACTTCTAAACCCTGGTAAACAAAAGTTACTGATTTCATATTGCTCATACCCATTCCTCTCCATTTGTGTAAGTAAAATTTCAAACTGATCTGCTTGCTTATGGGTATCAATGTCTTCCGTTTTATGGGCCAATATTAAATGGCTTAATGCTGTTTTAGGTTCCACCGTAAGGGCATAGCAGGAAATATGAGGTACCTGTTGCTGAAATAAAATCCGGCAGTTTTCTATTAATTGCTCATCTCTTAGCAGGGGCGAGCCATAAATAAGATCTATTGAATAATTAGTAAACCCGGCCGCTTGTATATCCTGTAAACAGGCTAAGGCTTCATTAGCCGTATGCGCCCGGTTCATCCATTGTAATTCTTCGGGATCAAAACTTTGAATGCCCACACTTAACCGGTTGATTCCAATATTTTTCCAGGACGCCAGTTTATCCGGGTTTATATCATCAGGGTTTGCTTCAAAACTAATTTCAGCATCCGGTTGTATTTTAAAATTTTCGGATAAAGCGTTTAGGATTTCTTCTATTTGATCGTTACTTAATAAGCTGGGTGTGCCTCCGCCAAAATAAATAGTTTCAATGGCTTCGCTGTAATCAATAAACAAATTGGGCTCATGTATTTCTTTAATAAGGGCTTGTACCAGGCTATCCTTACGCTGTAAACCGGTAGAAAAATGAAAATTGCAATAAGTGCATGCTTGCTTGCAAAAAGGAATATGAATGTAAATACCCGCCAAAGATTGTAGATTTATACTTTATTTAGCTAATACCCCCTGCTATTTTTTGTACATGAAAAAAAAAGTCCTGTTTTTGTTTATTTGTTTTCTTATGATACCGGCATGGGTATTGGCACAAGACAGTTTACAATCAACACAGGAAATAAAATTACAAATACATTTTGTATTCAAAGATAGTTCGTTTAACACTGCTGAACTGAAGCAATCTTTTGCCTCATTACAGGGTGCCATGGAATATATCAATGAATTACCGCAATTGCTGGCCAATAAAGGGTACCCGGCCGCATCGGTAGATAGTTTTTGGCAACAGGATAACCACTTGCACATCCGGTTATATACCGGTGCACATTATCAATGGCTTCAGTTACATGAAACACAGCAGGCAAACCAGTATTTACAGCAGGTGGGGTACCGGCCAGGCATGTTTACAAATAAAATCTTTACGGTAGCCGGTTACCAAAAAATGCAGGAGCAACTTTTAAATTATTTTGAAAATACCGGTCATCCCTTTGCAACTGTTTCCTTAGACAGTATCCGTGTGGTGGAAAATAAAATAGAAGCTACCTTAAACATCAACCCGGGTGTGGAGTATCATATTGATAGTATTCGGGTTCATGGTAAGGCTTCCTTAAAAAACCGTTTTTTACAGCAATACCTCGGCATTCCCAATAATAGTTTATATAACCGCCAGGTGCTAAATCGTATTGATAAAAAAATTAGGGAACTCCCTTACCTGCAATCAACGCAAGCATCCGAAGTATCCATGTATGGAGCAGGGGCGGTGATAGAACTTTATTTAGAACCCAAAAAAAGCAGCCAGGTAAATTTTTTATTGGGCTTCTTACCCTCAAGTGGTTCCAATCAAAAATTGCAAGTAACTGCAGATGTGAACCTGGACCTGCGAAATTTGTTGAATGCTGGTGAAGCTCTTTTACTAAAGTGGCAACAATTGCAACCTAAATCGCCCCGGCTAAACCTGGGGTTCGACCAACCCTATATTTTTAAAAGCCCCTTTGGTTTTAGCTTTTTATTTAATCTTTTTAAAAAAGATTCTAATTATGTTCAATTGGCCGCCCAGGCAGGATTACAGTATGATATTAATCATACACAGTCTGCAAAATTATTTATGCAATGGCAAACAAATACATTATTGGGCGGTGCAATAGATACCAATGCCATTAAATTTCAAAAAAAATTACCCGATAATATTGATATGAATGCAGTGAATGCAGGCATTACTTACCAGGTTTATCAAACTGATTACCGGTTTAACCCAAGAAAAGGAAATGAACTTACCCTTACGGCAACGGTGGGCATCAAACGATTAAAGGAAAGTAATGATGTGCTGTCCATCAAAGACCCTTTTTTTGATTATGCCAAATTGTACGATACCCTTACCCTAAAAAGCTACCAGCTGAGATTAAAAGCAGATGCGGCACATTATTTTCCGGTTGGCCGGCAGGCTGTGATAAAATCAGCGGTAAAAAGCGGTTATTATTCCAGCCCTTCGGTATTTAGAAATGATCTTTTTCAAATCGGCGGCTATCAAATTCTCAGGGGGTTTGATGAAGAAAGTATTTATGCCAGCTTTTATACAGTTTTTACAAGTGAATACCGCTATTTGCTCGGTCAAAACTCCTATTTGTTTGGATTTACTGATTTGGGTTTCACCAAAACCCGTTACCAGGATGTAAATATCCAAAATACCTTTATTGGCGGCGGTATGGGTATTTCTTACGAAACAAAAGCGGGATTATTAAATTTAAGTCTGGCCCTGGGCAAAAGAAATGATGTGCCCTTTAATATCCGGTCGGCTGCTAAAATTCATTTTGGTTATATAAATTACTTTTAACCCTTTTAGTATAAGCCATTATTTTTGTAACATGTACAGGCCCTGGTTATCTTATCTTTTGTTGTTTCTTATTTCATTTAGCATATATAGTCCTGTTTTTTGCCAACAGGCAGATACGGTAAAGGAAGCGGCTGTACAAACAGATACATCATCTTTTTTACAGCTACCGGGCGTGGGTGCCTGGGAAAGGGTAATTGCAAAAAGTACAAACTTAAATTACAAAGGCAAGCCCGCAGCTTTATATGCCCGCTCTCATAAAACAGATCATACGTATTTATTTTTTTATCTCTTTGCCGGCATTTTCCTTTTGTTGGGAATTTTAAAATCCGTTTTCTCAAAATATTTCGATACGCTATTCCGGGTATTCTTTAATACCTCTTTACGACAAAGCCAGCTTACTGACCAATTGGTTCAAAACAAACTGGCATCCTTGCTTTTTAATCTCTTCTTTGTTATAAGCGCAGGTATTTATTTATATTTAATAATACTGTATCCCCATTGGCAGGAAAGCGAAAACCCCTGGTACCCTATTTTATTATTTATCCTGCTTTTGGCTTTTATTTATCTGGTAAAATTCCTGGCTTTAAAATTTATAGGTTGGGCAACCCATACAAGTGCCGAAACAAATATTTATATTTTTGTGGTATTTTTAATAAATAAGATAGCGGGTGTTTCACTCCTGGCTTTTTCGGTAATTATTTGTTTTGCGGATACTGAAATTGCACAGGTTACGGGTATTGTTTCACTCATTTTAGTGGGCCTTTTATTCCTGGTTCGGTATGTACGGGCATATAGTTTATTGAAACAGCGGCTACACTTAAATTTATTACATTTTTTAGCATATGTCTTATCGCTTGAGTTATTACCGGTATTATTGGTTTATAAGACGATTGTATATTATTTAAGTATTAATTTGTAAATTTGCAGACCATTTCAAAGACGAATGCCTAAAAAAGCGGATCCATTGGCAAATGTACCTGCCAAAAAAATAAAGAAAGTATTAATTGCCCAGCCCCAACCCGAAGGTTTAAAATCACCTTACTTTGACCTGGCCAGGAAATATGATCTGGAACTTCATTTTCACCCCTTTATTATAATAGAAGGCATTCCCGCAAAAGAATTTCGTAAGCAAAGAATTGACATTTCAGCATATAGTGCCGTTATATTTACAAGCCGTAATGCCATTGATCATTTTTTCAGGATAAGTGATGAACTGAAAATGGCGGTATCGCAGGATACAAAATATTTCTGTATTACAGAGGCTGTCGCATTATATCTTCAAAAATTTATTTTATACCGCAAGCGAAAAGTATTTTTCGGCGCCGATGGCACTAATAAAAGTTTGTTTGATATGATCAACAAGCATAAGGACAACGAAAAATTTTTATATCCTTGTTCTGAATCTTTTGATAGTGAAATAACCAATTGGCTAAAAATTAATCATTGTGAATATGAAACACCGGTTTTGTACAAAGTAATCAGCAATGATATTAAAGAAGTGATAAACCGAAATTATGATGTGATTTGTTTTTTTACACCCGGCGGTATTAAAAGCCTGGTAGAAAACTTTCCCTCTTTTAAGCAAAATGGAACCATCATAGCCGCCTTTGGCATTAATACATTTAAAGCGGCAGAAGAGGCCGGGCTCGTTTTAAATATAAAAGCGCCCCTGCCTCAAACACCTAGTATGGTATCTGCGCTTGAGCAATATATGCAGGCACAAAAAAAATAATTCTTTTATTTAAGAAATTAATTGCGGCCGCTGTGCCGCATTTTTATTATATTTCATCATGCCCAATCATTTAATAAACGAAAGCAGCCCCTACTTATTACAACATGCACACAACCCGGTAAACTGGTATCCCTGGGGTGAAGAAGCGCTTTTGCTGGCAAAGCAACAAGATAAACCCATTTTAGTAAGTATCGGCTATTCGGCCTGCCACTGGTGCCATGTAATGGAAAAAGAAAGTTTTGAAAATGAAGCGGTGGCAAAGCTTATGAATGCATATTTTATCAATATAAAAATTGACCGGGAAGAAAGGCCGGATCTGGACCATATTTATATGGATGCGATGCAGGCAATAACGGGGAGCGGAGGCTGGCCATTGAATGTTTTTCTTACACCCGAAACCCGCCCGTTTTACGGGGGTACTTACTTTCCACCCGCTAAAATGGCAAACCGAATTTCATGGACGGAGGTATTACAACAAATTCACCATGCCTGGATACATAAAAGAATTGAAATAGAAGAGCAGGCAATGCAATTATTACAGCATTTAGAAAAAGCCAATACAGCGGTCCTGCCACAAAAAATAATACCAAAAGCAGAGGATGATTTTTTTGATGAATACGAATGTGAAACAATCGCCCATTCATTACTGGCTAACGCTGACAAACAGGAAGGCGGTTTTGGCCAGGCGCCTAAGTTTTTACAATTATTTTCTTTACAATATTTACAGGAGCATTATCTTTTTTTTAATAATCCACAAGCCCTGCAGCATGTGCACTTGTCATTACTAAAAATGTTGCAGGGAGGTATTTACGACCAGCTGGGAGGTGGTATATGCCGGTATAGCACGGATGTAAAATGGCTGGTTCCCCATTTTGAAAAAATGCTTTATGATAATGCCTTGTTACTTCAGCTTTGTGCAGATGCCTTCCTGCAAACAAAAAATGCAGAATATAAAAATGCTATAGAGAAAACAATTTCATTTTTAGAACATGAAATGAAAGCCCAGGCAGGGGGTTATTATACTGCCATAGATGCCGATAGTGAAGGAAAAGAAGGCGCTTTTTATGTGTGGGAGCGCTCTCAAATACATGCCATTTTAGGAGAGGATGCTGAGTTATACTGCCTTTATTATAATGTTACTGAAAATGGGAATTGGGAACATACCAATATTCTTCATGTTCCCGTTTCGGCCGGGCAATTTGCTCAAGAGCATACATTAAATGAAAATGAGTTTATACAAAAAATAGCATCCTGCAATGAAAAATTATTAAATGAACGAAATAAAAGAATACGGCCGGCTACCGACGATAAAATACTATTGGCCTGGAATGCTTTGCTGGTAACCGCTTTTTGTAAATGTTTTGCTGCTTTACAGCTACCGGCACATAAAGAAAGGGCAATACAGTTATTTACATTTTTAGAAAACGTTTTTTCAAATAACAATTTTGAGTTGAAGCATAATTATAAAAACGGGGTAGCCCGCAATAACGGGTTCCTGGATGATTATGCCTGCTTTATCCAAGCGGCTATTTCAATGGCAGAGATGACCGGGGATGAAAAATATTTTTATAAAGCCAAAGATTATACAGAAAAAGCAATTCAATTATTTTCTCACGAGGATGATACTTTCTTTTATTTTACGCCTGCTGGCCAAAAAGATATTATTTTTCGTAAAATTGAATTGTACGATTCGGTAGTGCCATCATCAAACTCCATAATGGCATTTAACTTATTGTATTTATCTGTAATATTTAATCTGCCTCAATGGAAAGAAAGGGTAAATAGTATGTTACAGCAATGGTTTCCTGTTTACCAAAAATACCCGGGTTCTTTTGCTGTATGGGCAATACTCTACCAGCGGTTAACGATTGGGTTAATAGAGATCGCCGTTACAGGTAATAATATAATTATCAATGACATAAACCAGGTTTATTTACCCCAAAAAATTTTGCAGGCGGGGCAGGATAGTAGCCTGCCTTTGCTTAAAGGAAAACCTTTAGGTGGCGATACATATATATATGTATGTAAAAATTATGCCTGCCAGTTGCCTGTAAGAACCGTGGGAGAAATGAATAAAATGCTAAAATTTAAAAGCGTGGATTAAATTTCACAATATTTGAATAATTTGCTCGTTTCAATAAAGTTCGGTGTGATGTATTCTTGTGAATAAATTTTTTAGGGAATTTCTTGTCGTTTAAAATTATTCAAAATTATCCATTACATTTGCTATTACCCTCAAAGTAAAAAAAATGAAGAATCGGTTATTCTTAATCTGCACAATAGGTGCTGCCGCTATCGCTGTTTCAACCAGTAGTTGTAAAATGCTTAGCGGTAAAAAGAAATCTGGCACATTGCCTAATGATGGGCAGTTGCATGGCGTTGCGCCTTCTGCCAGGTGGAATCTTACAAAACCGCCGGGTATGGTTTACATCCCACCAGGAACCTTTCACATGGGCCCCAGTGACCAGGATATTAACTATGCCTATACAGCAAGAAACAAGCAAGTTTCCATTAGCGGGTTTTGGATGGATGCCACAGAAATCACCAACAATGAATATCGTCAATTCACCGACTGGGTAAGAGATTCAATTGCTGCCAAATTGATGGGCTATGTAAAACAAGATCAAAATGGCAATGAAATGGTTGATTGGAAAAGGGCCAAAACCATCAAATGGGGCGATAAGGCTACCATCGAAAAAATTGATGCCATCATTGTAACTCCCGATAACCGTATTTTTGGAAAAAAAGAATTGGATGCTAAAAAAATAGTTTACCAATCTGAAATTTTCGATTATAAAGCGGCATCTCAAAACCGTGATGTTACCATTCCCCGTTCTGCATTTATCATTAAACAACAAATTCCGGTTTATCCCGATTCACTTTGTTGGGTAAGAGACTTTGCTTATTCTTACAATGAGCCCATGGCTAAAAAATATTACAATCACCCGGCTTATGGCAACTACCCGGTAGTAGGGGTAAACTGGAAACAGGCAACTGCTTTTTGTGAGTGGCGTACCAATTACCTGAATGCCTACCTGGAAGGAAAGAAAAGAGCAACGGAATCTGATTTCCGCCTGCCTACCGAAGCACAATGGGAATATGCAGCCCGTGGCGGTCGTTCCCAAGCACCTTATCCCTGGGGTGGTCCTTATTTAAGAAACCGCAAAGGATGTTTAATGGCCAACTTTAAACCCGGCCGTGGTAATTATCCTGAAGATGGGGGTTTATATACGGTAAGAGCTGATGCCTATTGGCCAAATGATTTTGGGTTATATAATATGGCTGGTAATGTAGCTGAATGGACTTCATCCTTATATTATGAAGGTGGCTATACTTTTCAACATGATATGAACCCGGATATCCGGTGGAATGCGAAAGATTCTGACCCTCCCCGTATGAAACGTAAAGTAATTCGTGGCGGTAGCTGGAAAGATGTAGGTTATTTCCTGCAAACCAGCACCCGTGCCTATGAATACCAGGATACGGCAAAATCTTATATCGGTTTCCGTTGTGTAATTGATTTGCCCCCTTCTCAAGGAAAACGTAAAAAATAAACAATCTCTTTTATCGAGAATATTTTTATAGCGAAATAAATTTTACTGATAACCCATTTTATGCAAAATGAAATGGGTTATTATTTCCCTAAAGTTCAAGTTTTTCATTTATAATAATTCATAACAATCCCCGTTTTAAAAATTAAAATCTAAACAAATGTCAGTTAAAATCCCTTCAAACATTAGCAAATGGATGGACGTAGCCGTATCTATCGCAGCGGCAGCAGTAATCTTCGGAGCCCTGCAAAAAATTCTTCACACCCCTATCGCAGATCTTTGGTTAAAAATTGGTCTCTATACGGAGGCTGGTGTATTCTTAATGTATGGTGTATTATATATGATGTATTCCCCGGTAAAAGAAGAATATGAAGGTAATACGCATGGTATGGTAGCCGGGAACCCAGCATTAAATAATTTAGATAAAATGATGCAGGAAGCTGACATTACCCCAACGAACCTTAAAAAATTAGGCGAAGGATTCCAAAAACTGGGGACTACCGTTAATGGAATCAGTGATGTAAGTGAAGTAGTAAAGTCAACATCTGAATTTGGCGTTAAAACAAAAGAAGCCACCCATGCCATCAGTTCACTGGCATCGGCATTTAGCAACAGTGCGAATACCATGGCTTCATTTAATAATGCATCTGAAAGTTCCAGGGGTTTTCATGAACAAGTACAGGTACTTACTAAAAATTTAGGTTCATTAAATACCATTTATGAATTAGAATTAAAAGAAAGCAATAATCACCTGAAAGCGCTTAACGGGTTTTATGGTAAAATGGCTGAAGCCAGCCAGGCTATGATGAATAGTGTGGATGATGCGAATAAAGCCAAAGAACAAATTGGCCAATTAGCAAACAACCTGGGTAGATTAAATGCTGTTTATGGCAACATGCTAAGCGCTATGCAAGGCCGTAGCTAATAAACAAATCCAAACAATATTCATAAATAATTATAATTTATAACAGTTATGGCTTTACCTAAAGAGCCCCGGCAGAAGATGATCAACCTGATGTACCTCGTGCTTACCGCACTGCTGGCACTGAACGTATCATCAGAAATATTAAACGCCTTTAAAGTGGTTGATAAAAGCTTAACCACTTCAAATGCCAGCATTACTTCTTCAAACGAAGTATTATATAAATCTCTGTTGGGAAAAGTAAACGATCCGGTTACCGCTGAAAAAGCGAAAATCTGGAACGATAAAGCAGAACAAGTGAAAAAACTTTCTGCAGACATGGACAATTATATTAATCAAATAAAAACAGATCTTAAAAAAGAAGCCGGCCTTCACCTGGATAAAGACGGGAATGAAGTTTTTAAAGAAGATGATTTAGAAGCGGCAACCCGGTTATTTGGCAATGGCCCCGGCGGTAGCAATAAAGGACCCGAGCTGGAGAAAAAATTACAAGAGTATAAAACAGCAGTTTTGTCAATTGACCCCGAAATTAAAGCCCAGTTCGAAACTAATTTCCCCGTTAATACCGACCCCGTTAAAGGACAGGACGGTAAAATAAAACCATTTACCGAAGCCTATTTTCACATGACACCTACTGTAGCCGGTTTAACCCTGCTAAGTAAATTTCAAAATAATGTGAAAAATGCGGAGCACGAAATCGTTTCTTATTGTCATTCTAAAGTAGGAGAAGTAAAAGTAAAGTTTGATAAAACAGGTGTATTAATTGGCCAGAGTTCTAACTATGTAATGCCTGGCCAGGATGTTACCATTACGGCAGGTATTGGGGCTTACAGCTCTGCAGCGCTACCTCAAATTTCAATTAATGGGGCTGGAGTACCCACTGTAGACGGCCAGGGTATTTATACTTTTAAAGCTTCGGGAGCCGGAAAAAAAGTTGTTCCCGTAACCATTCGGTATAAAGATCAGGACAACAATGAAAAAACGGAAACCAAAAATGTAGAATATACTGTAGGTACGCCCGGTGGTGCAGCAGTAATGCTAGATAAAATGAATGTTTTCTACATTGGCGTAGATAACCCGGTTACAATTGGCTCACCTACCGGTTGGGATAAAACAAATGTAACCATGAGCGGGGGTACAATTAGCGGAACAGGCTCAAATAGAACCGTAAGGGTATCAGCTTTGGGAAAAGCAACCATTACCGTTACGGCCGATGGTAAACCTAGCACATTTGAGTTTAGGGTGAAGCGTATCCCAGACCCGGTATTTAAAATCGGTTCAGGTAAAGCAAGGGTAGCTGCCGTAGAATTTAAAAACCAGGATTTTTGCCGGGCCGAACTGGAAAACTTTGATTTTGATTTGAAATTTAACGTTGTAAGTGCTACTGTTTACTTTTCTGGTGCTAACTTTCCAAGTATTGCATCTCAAACAATAAGTAGTAATAGTTTGTCGCCTATTAAAGCATTAATTTCAAGATGCGGTCCGGGCTCTTCTATTACATTTGTAAATATTAAGGTACAAGGACCCGATGGGGTGCGTTCTATTGATGAAAGATCAATTACGCTTTATTAAAATTTTTTCAATAATTCAGCTATGAAAAAGCAAGTATTAAAAGTGTTGTTGTTGGTAGTTTTAGCAGGCTTCTTTTCTGATGGCGTATATGCCCAAAAAAGAAAAGCACCCGCTAAAAAAAGAACTTCTACCAAGCGAACTACAAAAACAAAAACAAAAGCCAGTATCCAGGCAACAACTGCCACTGCCGACACTACGGCCATGGTAGCAGCCCCTGCGATGGTAGATACATTACCTATCAAAAAGATAGCAAAATCTTTACGCCCGGACGAAGCTGTGGAAACAACGGTTTTAAGAGACCGTACACCACTTGCCTATGAACATTTGCGTGCCGATGATGCTGTGTATCGCCAAAAAATTTGGAGAGAAATTGATGGACGGGAAAAGATTAATTTGCCCTTCCGCTATGCCGCTGATGAAAATAATGGCAACCAAAGATTTATCTCCATTCTTTTACAAGCCATCCAGGATAGTGCCGTAACAGTTTTCTCTAATATTGACGACCGTTTCACAACACCTATGACTGTTAGCGAAGTTGCCAAAATTATAGCTGGAGATGAAATTGATGTACCCCAGTATAATGAAAACGGAGAGTTGACAGGAACTAAAAAAATGAGGAACGAAATAAATTTGGATTCTATTTATAAGTTCCGCCTAAAAGAAGAAGTAATTTTCGATAAAGAAAGTTCAAGATTATTCTGGAGAATATTGGGTATTGCTCCTTTAAAAAGAGTAATTACCCCGCAAGGGATTGACCTGGGAGAAACAGAATTATTTTGGGTGTATTATCCTGATATGCGGGCCACTTTTGCCAAATACGAAGTGTATAACGGCAAAAACTATGGCGCTCGCATGAGTTGGGAAGAACTTTTTGAAAGCCGTATGTTTTATGGCAGAATTATAAAAAGCTCAATGGATAACCCCTATGATCTTTATATAAAGCAATATAAGGGATTGACTGATAACCCCATACTTCAATTGCTGGAAGGAGAAAGTATTAAAGAAAAAGTATTTAATTACGAACAGGATTTGTGGAGCTATTAATGGTTACACATTAAATTAAATTGAAAGCCCCGATATTTTTCGGGGCTTTTTTATAAATATACCCATTTTGGGGTATTGTTTTATATTGGGTATCGCCTTACTTTTACATCGGTTTTTCATAGGATATTGGATTTTAAAACGGGGCTGGATTTTTATCCTGGCCCTCTTTTTTTATAAACCCTGCCTGTATCTTTCTTGCCCGGGTGATTCCTACCACCCCGGCTAAATCATCCAGGGTTGCTTCTTTTATTTTTTTTACCGATTTAAAATGTTTTAATAAGGTATCTGCCGTTTTACTTCCTATGCCATCCATGTTTTCAAGTTCATTTTTAAAAGTTCCCTTACTTCTTTTTAAACGATGAAACGTAATTCCAAAACGATGCACTTCATCTCTTATATTGCGTATAAGTTTTAAACTTTCACTTTGCCAGCTTAATTGCAAAGATTCCGTATCGCCGGTAAAAAATATTTCTTCTTTATTTTTTGCCAGGCCTACAAGGGTTGTTTTTCCTGCCAGCCCCAATTGATTGATGCTCTCCATGGCGGCGCTTAGCTGCCCCTTACCCCCATCAATGATAATAAGCTGGGGCAATACCCCGTTTTCTTTTACCAGCCTGCTATAGCGGCGATATACCACTTCTGCCATCGAAGCAAAATCATTAATCCCCTGTACGGATTTAATATTATAATGCCGGTAATCTTTTTTACTGGCTTCCCCGTTTTTAAAACATACCATGGCTGCCACCGGGTAGCTACCCTGGAAATTAGAATTATCGAAACACTCAATATGTACCGGTAATTCTTTTAAATGAAGGTCTTTTTGAAGTTGGCTAAGTATATGAATTTTTTCTTCGGCCGATTTATCTTTTAAATTCAATGTTTTTTTTGCTTTTACATCTTCCTTATAATGGTTTACATTTTTTAAAGAAAGGTCAAGCAACTTTTTCTTTTCTCCCAGTTTGGGTACGGTAATTTGGATCTCTTCTCCCGGGAATGTAATGGGAAAGGGAACAATGATTTCCTGCGCATCGCTTTTAAAAGTATCTCTTAATTGGGCAATGGCAAAAAGTAATACTTCTGCTGCAGATTCTTCCAGCTTTTTGTGCAGGGAAATGGTCTTGGTATGTATGATGCTTCCATGGCTTACCGCCAGGTAATTTACATAAGCAAAATCACCTTCTTCTAAAATGCTAAACACATCTACAGTACCCGTTTTCATATTGACTACGGTAGATTTTTCCTGGTAATGCAGTAAATGTTCTATTTTATTTTGATAAAAACCGGCTTCTTCAAATTCTAACCTGGCAATATGTTCTTTTTGTTTTTCTTTAAAATATTGAAGAATGGGTTTTAAATTTCCTTTTAAGAGCAATTTTACCCTTTCAATACCTTCAGCATAATCTGCTTCAGATTGTAACCCTTCGCAGGGGCCTTTGCAATTGCCCAAATGATACTCCAGGCACACTTTAAATTTTTTCTTTTGAATATTTGCAGGAGCCAGGTTTAGTTTACAAGTACGTAAGGGTATATTCTGTTTTATTACATCCAGCAACTCCCTCACTTTGGCAACAGAGGTAAAGGGGCCCAGGTACACGGAGCCATTATCTATTTTTTTTCGGGTAAAAAATACTCTTGGAAATGGTTCTTTTTTAATTACAATATAGGGATAGGTTTTATCATCTTTTAAATTGATATTGAAAAGTGGCTGATACTCCTTTATTAAAGAATTTTCAAGAAAGAATGCATCTTGTTCACTATTTACAATGGTGAATTCAATACGTTTAATTCTATTAACCAGTTCAATGGTTTTATAGCTCTGTAAATTTTTAGAAAAGTAACTGCTTACTCTTTTACGTATATGTTTTGCTTTTCCCACATAAATTAACTGCCCGGCAGCATCAAAGTATTTATAGATGCCCGGTTCTGCAGGTAATCCGGGTGATATAGAAGCAAACTCATCTTTTGTCATAATGTAAAATCAATAATCCCATATAATTTTTTTATCGCTTACTACCGTAGTATTACCATCATCACCCGTGAGCAAGGTGATGATCCTGGCCCATTTACCGGTTTGCCAGGTAAGCTGTTGCTCGCTGTTTTGCGTTTTCTTTAATACGATGTAAATTCGGCTTACCCTGTTATCATCGGGGTTTACATATACATCGAAATGCTTTACGGAAATACTGTCCGGTAATGTTTTTACCGGATCGTAAGTAAATGTATATGCATTCAGTGTTTGATCTAAAAATGATTTTTGTTCAAACCAGGGTTTTAAATTAGCGCTATCAATAGTAAAACTAAAAAATGGCGAAAGCTCATTTTCTATATCGTTTAATTTCATCCATGCTGAATCTTCTTTTTGGCCGTGGATCATTATCCGGATCGGGTTTACAGGCAATGATTTTATTTCGTGTAATTGCCCTTTTAAAAATGAGGTAACAGGGAAAAAGTTGGCACTCGTAGTATCTGCATTGATCTGGTGTGTTTGTATTTCCGGGGGCGCCTTTTGCGGGTTTTTACAAGCCATAAAAATTAGTAATACCAGCAGGCTGAGCCATCTGTTTTTTTGCATTCTGTGCATTTTTGTAAAATTAGCGTTAATATCAAAAGCCGCCAAGTGGCGGCTTTTGATAAAAATTAAAATTCTGCTAAACTAAAAACTTGTGGTAAATCCTATTTTTAAACCCACATTATATCGTTTCTCAAAATTGGTATATGACTTATTATAAGTAGATAAAAATTGATAACGTATCTGCGGCCCAATATTGATGGCTGCCCCACTTGCCGTGGTATAACTCAGGTAAGATTCAAATGTGCCGTTTAAATTAAAGCGGCGAAGTAATGAAGTGGCATCTGCCAGGTATAATTTATCTTCTGATAATATATAGGCATTCCCCGCAGTAATAATAGTGGGTTGGATGGTTGCCCCTGAAAATAGTCTCAATTTATTTTTCCCTGCTAATTTATATTCAATGCCCACGGGTGTGGAAATTTGCAAGGTCTTATTGTTTAAATTTTCGGGTTCCAGGGGATCTACTTTGTTTGCATACGATGAAGTATAAGGCTGACTATAATCCACGCCATTTGAGCCGTGTAATACTACATAAGTGGGTACCGGGTGCGTTAAACGAGTGGCTTGCGTGATATAATTACTGTAATTGAACTGTAAGCCTCCTTTTATTCTCAATTTATTATTTAATGCATAAATAATTTGGCCACCCACTTCCATATTTATTGCAGGTATTTGTGCCATATACATACCCGGGTTCTCAGATCTTCTGCCAGATACCAGGCTATTATTGCTAACCTGTGATTTAACTTCTGAATTTCCAAAACTCCTGAACCCAATAGAAGGCGTGATGTAGAATTGTATAGCGCTCCGGGATTGCCACCTTTTTTGTGCCGGCTTATTATAGAATGCATAATTTTCTATCCAGGCATAGGTTGTAAGGTCTATTTTATTTTCGTCTTTTTTCACCGTAAGTTGGGCCTCCTTTTTAGTAGAAAGAATTAATAAATTGTTTTCAGTAGAATTCATTATTTGCTTATCCCCTGTAAAGGAAACCGGTTCATTTTCCTCATTCATAGTTACTTCCCCATTAGCCAGGCTGCCATTTGTTTTTATTACTGTTTTTGCATGTAGATTACTTTGTAATTTACTTGTACGGGCAATATACTGCATACCGGTTTCCTCATTTGCTGATGATTGCACCGGCCTGGTTAAGTTAGTAGAAATATTTTGTTGAGCTGTATTTACCTTTTTATTGGGCATAGAAACGAAGTTCTCTTTCGTATTGACGGAAGCAGGCTTGCGTACAGGTGCATCCATAGTATGGGCTTGCCCTTCTTTTTTTAATTTAATAGGCGGTACTGCAGCTTCATGATCGGAAATGGGTTTTGCACCGGATTGTTTCATCTGGCTGGCTAATAAAATATTTATATTTTGAGAACGCTGCACATTGATAGAATTATTATTGGAAATACCAACAAATAAAATGGCAGAAACCAATACCAGGGTTACGGCCAGTGAAGGCCATTTTCGGCCTGGGTGCAAATCATTGTAGATGCCGAACCAAACCTTACGGGAAGGGTACATCCTGAAATCTTTTGTGCTTTCTTTCAGGAAATCTTCAAAGTCGTCGTTATAAAAATTTTGTTCCATCATCTCTCAAAAAAAACTTTAGTTAATGGTAATAATCAAAAGGGTAATTATACGCCTACAGAGGTCTTCCCCTTTAAGCTCTTTCGTATTATTTTTTTCTTTATTAATAATTCCTGTAACATGGCTTTTGCCCGGGTGTACTGGCTTCGGCTGGTGCTTTCTTCAATTTCCAGTAATTGGGCAATCTCTTTATGAGAATAGCCTTCCAATGCATACAAATTCAATACTGTTTTATAGCCTAATGGTAAAGAGCGGATACATTCTACTACTTGCTTGGCTTCTATAATAGAAGGGATCATTTCCTCCCGGCTGTACATACTATTGGCATGAATGATATCTACACTTTCATTAAATTTTTTATTTTTTTTCAGGATATTGATACAGGTATGCAACACAATCCGGCGTATCCAGCCTTCTAATGAACCATCACTGCGAAACTGGTGAATTTGAGTAAATACTTTTATAAAACCTTCCTGTAACATGTCTTCGGCATCTTCTCTATTTTTGGCAAAGCGGTAGCACACGCCGAGCATTTTTGGGCTGTAGCGATTATATAATGCTTCTTGAGAAACAGCATCATGCTTTATGCTTCCGGCAAGCATTTGCTCCTCGGTCATAAATAAAGTAGTTTAGCCTTTAAAGTTAGACAAAAGATAGATATAAATTGCTGCTTCCCTTGAGGAACTGCTATTTATTTAACAATCAGTATTTTAAATTAATGACGGATATGGTTTTAAATCATGTATGGAACGGCAGGCCGGCCTGGTTTTAGTTCATTTATGCCTTCTTTTTTCTCACCAGGCTATCCGGTGGATATTGCGCTTTCATCTGATCCATACTGGCATCTACCCATTGAATGATAGAAGATTTTTCATCGGCAGTTAATTTAGCATCTCTATGTAATAGGGTGTACGATTGCATAGGCATTTCACCTTCGTTGATTATTTTTTTTATCTCTTCAAATTTATGAAACTGGCGTGATGGTGCGTAACCTAAAAATTCATCGAAATTCAATTCTTTTTTTCCATCCTGGATGTGGTTTCCCAGGAACATCGCTACCGGTTGCAGCTTTGAATACCAGGGATACACAGTATTGTTACTATGGCAGTCATTACAACTGACTTTTAAAATATTTTGAACATCTTGCCGGGGGGCATACCGGTTTGCAATATTGTTGCTGGCAGGGCCGGTTTGAATGTTTTTTTCAGGGCGGGGATAAAATTGGATAAGCACAAAAAGAATGAGCAGTGCCCAAATAATTTTTTTTAGAATTTTCATAAACAATATTTTTAAAAGTTATTGTACGAGAATCTTCCCCGTCATGGCCGGGGGAATGGGTAATCCCATAACAGTAAGTATACTGGGTGCAATATCGCCTAATTTTCCGGATATTAAACCGTATTTTTTTTCATTATCTATTACAAATAAAGGAACCAGGTTGGTGGTATGTGCTGTGTTGGGGGTACCATCTTCATTAATGGCATAATCAGCATTTCCATGGTCGGCTGTTAAAAAAATACAATACTGATGTGCCAATGCCTCTGTCACCACTTTTTCTACACATTCATCTACGGTTTCCACCGCTTTAATAATGGCTTCCCATACGCCTGTATGGCCTACCATATCAGCATTTGCAAAATTTAAGCAAATAAAATCCGGTTCATCTTCTTGTATGGCTGCCAGTACCGCCCGGGTTACTTCTGCGGCACTCATTTGGGGTTGTAAATCGTATGTAGCCACTTTGGGAGAGGGAATCATAATTCTTTTTTCTGCTTCAAATGGATTTTCTCTGCCACCACTAAAAAAGAAACTTACATGCGGGTATTTTTCAGTTTCAGCAATTCTCAATTGTGTTTTTCCATTTTTGGCCAGCACTTCGCCCAGGGTATCTTTTAAATCATCTTTTTCAAAAATCACATTGATATTTTTATACAGGTGGTTATACATCGTCATGGTAGTAAAATAAAGGGGCAGTGTATTCATCCCATAACCTGGCATATCGGTTTGTGTAAGCACTTCTGTAATTTCACGGCAACGGTCTGTTCTAAAATTAAAACAGATGACCGCATCATTTGCTTCTATTTTTCCATTTACCGATGAATTGATGATGGGTTTTATAAATTCATCGGTAACCTTTTCTTGGTACGACTGCCTGATGGCTTCTAATACATCAGAGGTTTGCACCCCTATGCCATGAACCAGTGCATCATACGCAATTTTAATTCTTTCCCATCTTTTATCCCTGTCCATGGCATAATAACGGCCGGTAATACTGGCAATTTTACCCCCATTTACGAAAAGGTTTTGTTGCAAACGGGATATAAAAGCCAGGCCACTTTGGGGGTCGGTATCCCGGCCATCAGTAAATGCATGAATAAAAATATCATTAAAATTTTGCGATTTACAAACTGCTAAAATTGCTTCCAAATGACTGATGTGCGAATGAATACCTCCATCGCTTACCAAACCCATAAGGTGTAATTTTTTTTGGTTCTTTTTGGCATATTCAATAGTGGCGAGCAATTCTTTATTTTTCTGAAAACTGCCTTCTTCAATGGCCACATGAATGCGTTCCAGTTCCTGGTACACAATTCTACCTGCTCCCAGGTTTAAATGACCCACTTCGCTATTGCCCATTTGTCCGGCAGGCAGACCCACCTCTTTACCACAGGTAACTAAAGTGGTATGGGGATATTTTTCATATAAAGAACGGGTAAAGGGAACATGGGCATTTTGGATGGCATCGCTCATTTTTTTCTTTCCTAGGCCCCAGCCATCCATGATGATTAAGATAACTTTTTTGCTATTCATAATGCAAAACTATCATTTTGAACGTATTTATGTATCATCTTTGTAAATACCATTAAATTGAGTGGTTAAAATGTACAACAATCGCTGCTTTGGCACGTTTTTAGCCAATACTTGCACGATAAATTAAATATTATGAAAAGACTCCTTTTTTTACTGGCCTTATTTATCCTGCTGATGTCTTTTGTACTGGCAGGGTTTACAGAGGTGATTGCGGCCCTAAAAGCCGGGAATTCCTCGGCGCTTGCCCGCTATTTTGATAATACCGTAGAAATTACTTTACCCCAAAAAAACAGCACGTATAGCAAATCGCAAGCTGAAATTATTATCAAAGATTTTTTTACCAATAACCCGGTTAAAAATTTTAAAGTGTTACACCAGGGTGAAAAAGGCGGATCGCAATATTGCATCGGTACTTTAGAAACCAGCAATGGAAATTTTAGAACCACCCTCTTTATGAAAAATAAAGGCGATAAGCAAAGCTTGCAGGAAATAAGATTTGAAAATTAATGCAGGCAAAAATGATAATTAAGCTCCCTGGTAAAGGAGCTTTTTTATTTCTGTAAATTTGCTCATGACAAAAAATGATCAACTAAACCTTTTTATAAAAAATGCATTGGCTGAAGACCTGGGGGCAGGTGATTTTTCTACTCTTGCTACCATTGATGCCCGTGCTAAAGGAAAAGCTTTTTTAAAAGTAAAACAAGCGGGTATTTTAGCAGGTATGCAAATTGCACCAGCAATTTTCAGGTATATGGAACCTGCACTCACATTCACGGCACTGATGCATGACGGAGATGAAATGAAATATGGAGATAAGGCATTTGAAGTAGAGGGGCATGTACACACCATTTTACAATGCGAAAGATTGGTATTAAATACCCTGCAAAGGATGTGTGGCATTGCTACCCTTACCCGTAAATATGTAGATAAACTAAAACCTTACAAAACCCGTTTACTAGATACCCGCAAGACAACGCCCAATTTCAGATTCTTGGAAAAAGAAGCAGTGAAAATTGGCGGGGGTGTGAATCATCGGTTTGGATTGTATGATATGATCATGCTTAAAGACAACCATATTGATTTTTGCGGCGGTATAGAAAGCGCTATTGAAAAGGCATACACATATGTAAAGGAAAATAAACTGGATATTAAAATTGAAGTGGAAACCCGAAGTTTGCAGGATGTAGAAAAAGTTTTAAAAACCGGAAAAGTAAACCGCATCATGCTTGATAATTTTACACCCGCAGAAATTAAAGAGGCCTTAAAACAGATTCAGGGAAAATATGAAACAGAAGCAAGTGGCGGAATTAATTTTCAAAACTTAGAAGAATATGCAGCAACCGGGGTTGACTTTATTTCAAGTGGTGCCATTATACACCAGGCTGTAAATTTAGATTTAAGTTTAAAAGCAATGATTATATAATTATGTCAAAAAAACATAAAAATATTTCAGGAATTGTTTTTTCCACAGATCCTGATTTTAAATACAATGAATTACGGGAAGAAAATTTTGAAACTTTACCCCCCGGGCAGCAACAATTAAAAGTGCGGTTAGAAACCAAACACAGGGCAGGTAAGGCTGTTACACTTATAGAAAATTTCTCAGGTAAAGAAGAAGATAAAGTGATATTGGGCAAATTATTAAAATCATTTTGCGGAACCGGCGGGTCGGTAAAAGAAGGAGAAATTCTTGTACAAGGCGACCAGCGGGATAAAGTATTACAATGGCTGCATAAGAACGGATATACGAAAGCCCGTAAATTGTAGAAAACTTATGTAAGTTTGCAGAGAACTTTTGTTGATGCTATGATAAGTAAAATTTCAGAAGGAGTTACCATAAGTGTAGAAACTTATTATCAACCCGAGTATAGCAACCCGGTGAATGGAGAGTTTATGTTTGCTTATCGCATCGGGATCGAAAATAAAAATGTATTTCCCATACAATTAATCAGCCGCCACTGGTATATTTTTGATAGTAACGGAAGTACCCGTGAGGTAGAGGGCGAAGGGGTAGTGGGCGTTCAGCCCATAATAAAACCCAATGAAAAATACAGCTATGTGAGCGGTTGTAATTTACGTACTGAAATTGGTAAAATGCATGGCATGTACCTGGTAGAAAATATATATACCAAAAAAAGATTCCCGGTAAGTATCCCGGTATTTGAAATGATTGTTCCTTTTAAACTGAACTAAGGTTTATATTTTGCTTTTTCAATAATTTTTTCGGCATCCGTTTCCATTAATTCTTTGGGTTCCAGTTTTTCATTTTCTGTCATATATTTTTTTACAATTTGCCATCCGCAGAAAGAACCTATATTGCCCGGGGAGGCTTCCCCCAGTTCCTGTGTTTTTGGGCTTTCACCAATATAATTTTTAATGGTGCCATTGTCAGTATTTTGTAATAAATTATTCATTACAAATAACTGCCAGATAGAGGCTTCGTGTTTATAACAATCGGCCAGTTGCTTTTCTGTATAACCAATAATATTGTATTCGGGGGTATTGGGTAATAATTTTTGTAACAGGTAAAGCCTTTTCCCTTTTTCTACCATTTGTACCGCCAGGCTTTTGTCAGCCGGTTTTTCGGGGAAGCGATCATCTATTAAATTTTTCATGGCATTGATCGAAATAAATTGAGGCGTAAACCGGCGTGTAATATATTGCGGATAGGTTTGCTGTACCCATTCAGATTGATAGCCTGAATATTGGCTGCCCAAATGTTGATGCAAACCCACAATGATACTGTTTTCATCCAGTATATCTCCATAGCCATCCAGGGGGCCTATGTACGTGATGATCCGGCTGGGTAAAGTGTAATCCGGTATATAATATTTCATATACTGCATGCCCTCTTTTATTTGTTTTTCATAAGGCGTAAAGTCAGCGAAAATTTTTTCAGCTGTATCATATACAGGGGTGTAACTCTGTATGAAACCCTTTATATATTGGGCAGCCGTATCTCCCTGCCAGTGTGGATCTACATTTAATATAGTATATAAAAAATTTTCACCAAAGCGGGGATAAAGATGCAGGAGACTATCCATAGCCTGCAAAATATGGTTGGTGTCTGCTTTAAATAAGGATTGTTCAAACCGCAATGTGGTAAGGGGAATGGCCATGCCCGATACATCCGGCTTTTTTTGTGTACCGGTACAACCATACAGGCAAAATAGAAATCCCAACAGGGCATATCGTAAAAACAAAGTATTAAAACTTAACTTTACCATCTTAAAATTTTTTATTTGTATAACCCCTGAGGGTTTGTAATAATCGTAAAGTTAAAGCGCATAAGCCCAAAGAAAAATGAAAATTTTTTTAGCTCAGCAAAACTATCATATTGGTAATATAGAAGCCAACAGCCAAAAAATTATCTCTGCCATTCAGCAAGCCCGGCAACAAGAAGCCGACCTGGTGGTATTTAGTGAATTGGCGGTATGTGGCTACCCACCCCGGGATTTTTTATATTTTACAGATTTTGTAGAAGTTTGTAATAAAGCCGTATTAAAAATTGCACAATATGCCGACGGTATTGCCGTGTTATTAGGCGCCCCGCAAGTGAATGAGCAGGTACAGGGCAAAGATTTATTTAATGCTGTTTACTTTTTAGAAAATAAAGAAATTAAGCAGGTAGTTCATAAAACATGCCTGCCTACTTATGATGTGTTTGATGAAGACCGTTATTTTGAACCCGCCACTCAATGGCATTTGATTCCTTTTAAAAATAAAAAACTGGCAGTTACAATTTGTGAAGATATATGGAACCTGGGTGATAATCCCTTATATATGAATTGCCCGATGGATCATTTCATAAAGCTGAAACCGGATGTCATGATCAACTTATCTGCATCACCTTTTGATTATACACATGACGAAGACAGGAAGGCAGCGGTAAAAGCCAATGTAACCAAATACAAACTGCCCTTGTTTTATTGTAATGCAGTAGGCAGCCAAACTGAAATTGTATTTGATGGCAGTTCGCTCGTTTTTGATAAAGAAGCGAATCTTTGCGGAAGATTAAAAAGTTTTGAAGAAGATTATCAAATGTTTGAATTGAAGAATGATGGGCGTATAAATTGCCCGGTTATAGAGCCTGCCCAAAATGTACCCGATAAGGAAAATAACCCGGCCCTGTTAGATGAAACCTTACACATTGACCAGGTGTATCGGGCATTGGTGATGGGAATTCAAGATTACTTTTATAAAATGGGTTTTAAAAAAGCCATAATAGGAAGCAGCGGGGGTATTGACAGTGCCGTAACCCTTGCCCTGGCCTGTGATGCATTAGGCGCAGAAAATGTAATGGCTGTACTTATGCCTTCTGAATATTCTACCAGCCACTCGGTAACAGATGCAGAAACATTGAGTAAAAATTATAATAATCCCTATGAAATTTTACCCATAAAAAATATTTATGATAGCTTTTTAAAGGAACTGAAACCTGTTTTTAAAGATTTACCATTTAGCGTTGCAGAAGAAAATATACAAAGCCGTACACGGGGGAATTTATTAATGGCAATGGCAAATAAATTTGGATTTATTCTGTTAAATACATCCAACAAAAGCGAATTGGCAACCGGCTATGGAACTTTGTATGGAGATATGGCAGGCGGTATTGGTGTATTGGGCGATTGTTACAAATTACAAATTTATGAACTGGCAAAATATATTAACCGGCATAAAGAATGGATACCCCATCATATCATTACCAAGCCACCCAGTGCCGAACTAAGGCCGGGACAAAAAGACAGCGACAGTTTACCCGATTATCATATTTTAGACAGAATATTGTATCAATACATTGAGCAATGCAAGGGGCCGGTAGAAATTAAAGCCCTGGGGTTTGATGCTGCATTAGTAGACCGGGTATTAAAAATGGTGAATGTAAATGAATATAAACGAAACCAGTTTTGTCCTATTATCAGAATTTCACCCAAAGCCTTTGGCGTAGGAAGAAGAATGCCTATCGTGGCAAAATATTTAGGATAAATTTATTTCCGGGCAACGAAAATGATACTGGCAGGAAAGTATTCTATAAATGAATAAAAATTAACATTCCTTTACCTGCCCATCGGTAATGGCAGTATTTTTGTTTATAGCCCTGTACGTAATTTGCAGCATCGGTTCACGGCAGTAAAACGATGCCCCATAAGCGGAATGATAAAAGCGGTAATAATTAAATAAAAAAAAACAGTTGCAGCCATTTTGCAATAAGCAAATTTGGCTTTAAAAAATTTTAAAATATATGCTACAAACAGCAGAAGACATTCGGATGTTGAATGACAAGATTAGCCATTCCGCACAATTCGTAAGCCGGATAAACGATGAACTTGGTAAAACCATCGTAGGCCAGCACGTCATGATAGAACGCCTTTTAATCGGCCTGCTCAGCAGTGGCCATATATTATTGGAAGGGGTACCCGGGCTGGCAAAAACATTGGCCATTAAATCATTGGCAAAAACAGTAATGGCCCAGTTTAGCCGTATTCAATTTACACCCGATTTATTACCGGCCGATGTAGTGGGTACATTGATTTACAACCAGGGCCGAAGCGAATTTATGGTTCGCAAAGGCCCCATATTTGCCAATTTTATTTTAGCCGATGAAATAAACCGGGCCCCTGCAAAAGTGCAGAGCGCCTTATTAGAAGCTATGCAGGAGCGCCAGGTAACTATTGGCGATACCAGCTATAAGTTAGATGAACCCTTTTTAGTATTGGCAACTCAAAACCCAATTGAGCAGGAAGGAACCTATCCCCTGCCCGAAGCACAAGTAGACAGGTTTATGCTAAAAGTGGTGGTAAGTTATCCATCAAAATCAGAAGAGCAACTCATCATCAGGCAAAATACATTACAGGTGGCTGCACCAGTAATTAATGCAGTGGCATCTACCAGTGAAATCATTACCGCCCGGGAACTGGTACGCCAGGTGTATATTGATGAAAAGGTAGAAAATTATATACTGGATATTGTTTTTGCTACACGGGAACCAGATAAATATAACTTAGCCAAAATTAAACCTTTAATTGGTTTCGGGGGTTCGCCAAGGGCCAGTATCAATTTGGCCCTGGCAGCTAAAGCATTTGCTTTTTTAAATAAGCGGGCTTATGTGATTCCCGAAGATGTACGCAATATTTGTAAAGATGTTTTGCGGCACCGGATTGGCCTTACATACGAAGCAGAAGCAGAGAATATACAAGTAATTGAAATTATAGATGAGATCTTAAAAGCGGTAAATGTTCCATAATCAATATGCTTACACCTGTAGATATCGTTAAAAAGGTAAGGGAACTGGAAATAAAAAGTAAAATACTTACCACCCAGTTATTTTCGGGAGAGTACCATTCTGCTTTTAAAGGAAAGGGAATGAGCTTTCGGGAAGTAAGGGAATATAGTGCAGGAGATGATGTGCGTTTTATTGACTGGAATGTGAGCGCCCGCCTATCGCATCCGTACACCAAAGAATTTGAAGAAGAAAGAGAACTTACCATCATGTTACTGATTGATACCAGTACCAGTAATTTGTTTGGTACCGTGGGCCGCAGAAAAAGGGATCTCATTGTAGAAATGGCATCTGTACTCACTTTTAGCGCCATCAATAATAATGATAAAGTGGGTGTTATTTTTTTTAGCGACAAAATTGAAAAAATCATCCGTCCTAAAAAAGGGAGAGATCATGCTTTGTATATTGTGCGTGAATTACTCACTGTAAAACCCCATACCCGGGGTACCGACCTGGATGAGGCGATCCGCTATTTTAATAACCTGAGCCGCCAGAAAAGCATTGCCTTTATTTTAAGTGATTTTATTGCTACGGGATATGATAACGATTTAAAAGTAATTGGTAAGAAACACGATGTTATTGGGCTAAAAGTATATGATATTATGGATATGCAACTTCCCAATATTGGCTTAATTCAAATGGAAGATGCCGAAACCGGTAAAACGACCTGGGTAGATAGCAGTAATGAAGCAGTACGGTATAATTACAAACGGCATTTCCTGAAGCAAAGTGAAATATGTAAAAAGAATTTCAGGAAAGCAGGTGCCGATCTGTTACATATTCGCACCAATGATGATTATGTAAAATTATTGCAACAGTTTTTTCATAAACGCAGTTAATGTAGGAAACAATAGGAATGGATCAATCAAAATATTTATGCAGGGGACTTTGCCTGGCAATACTTTTTTTTATAAGTACGGCAGTGGGCTATGGGCAAACTGTAAAAACCAATGTAGACAGGAAACAAATTTTAATTGGCGAAAGAATTCATTATGATATCCGGTTTAGCTTTCCTACTAAAGAATACCAGGTAGTTTTTAACCTCCCCGATAGCCTTTTGCATTTTGATATACTGAATAAAAGTAGGTATGATAGTGTAGATGCGAAAGGTGATTTTTTAGTGATACAAAAAATTCTGCTTACCAGTTTCGATTCCGGCCAATGGTCAATCCCCTCTTTTCCCATCAGTATCCGGAAAATAAATACAGCTTCCAGTTATACTTTAAATACTGATCCTATTCTCATCAATGTAGGATACTCACCCGAAGATAGTACAGGCGAACTAAGGGATATTAAACCCATCATTGCTGTAAAATTAATGGATAATAGCTGGTGGTATATAGCCGCTGCTGTGCTTATAGGCTTACTATTGGCCTGGTTCGTTTACAGGTATCTTAAAAAAAGGAAAAAGCGGGTAAAACCGCTATTTCACAGCCCCGTTACGGCGTATGAAGAAGCTATGCAGCAGTTGCAGTTATTAGGTAACAATACATTAAGCAGCAATGAAGAAGTGAAGCAGTATCATGTAGGCTTGTCAGATATTTTAAAAAAGTACCTGAGCAGGCAACTTCAAAAAAATCTGCTCAACCATACTACCGGTGACTTATTGCTTACCCATAAGCAATTTATAACCGGTACAGAATCGCTTACAGAACTGGCCACTATATTGCGAACCAATGATGCAGTGAAATTTGCAAAATACATACCGCCTAAGTATGAAAGTGAAAAAACAAAAGAACAACTTAAAAATATAATAACAGGAATGGAAAATCATTTTAAGAATTTAAAAACATTAACCCCATAAAATTGCTGTACGATTATTTAAAAAATATTGAATTTGGGCAGCCCTATTTTTTTGGCCTTTTCCTGCTTATTCCTTTTTTAATCTATTGGTATAACCGGCATACCCACAAGCGCTCTGCATCCATCATGGTTTCTACTACGGCGGCACCAGGCCTGGGCTCCTGGAAGAGTACACTCAGGCACCTGCCATTTATTTTTCGTTTGCTTAGTATCAGCATGATTATAGTGGCTTTGGCCAGGCCGCAAACCCGCAACATACAACAGCATGCCGAAGGAGAGGGCATTGATGTGGTACTTTGTATTGATGTGAGCGGGAGTATGACCGCCCAGGATTTTATTCCCAATCGCCTGGAGGCAGCCAAAGCGGTGGCCATTGATTTTGTAAACCGCAGGCCCACAGACCGTATTGGCGTTGTTATTTTTTCAGGTGAAAGTTTTACACAATGCCCGTTAACCACCGATCATGCGGTAGTGATTTCTGCCATTCGGAATATAAGAAACGGGTTGCTGGAAGATGGAACAGCTATTGGCGCCGGCTTAAGCACCAGTGTAGACCGCATTCGTAACAGTAAATCAAAATCTAAGATTATTATCCTGCTAACGGATGGCGAAAATAATGGTGGTTTGATAGATCCACAAACGGCAAAAGAGATTGCCAAAACCTTCCAGATAAAAGTATATACTATTGGGGTAGGTACCGATGGAGAAGCACCCCAACCCATCTATACCCCCAATGGAGTGGTGATGCGTACCCAAAAAGTTTCGATTGATGAAAAACTACTTACGCAAATTGCCACCGAAACGGGAGGCCGGTATTTCAGGGCAAAAGATAATAATTCCTTATCAGAGATTTATACGACGATTGACGGGCTTGAAAAATCGAAAGTAGATATCGTTAAGAATATCGAGATCAAAGATAAATTCCTGGTCTTTGTAGTAGCGGCCCTTTTCTTCCTGTTACTCGACATTATTTTCCGCTATCTTATCTTGCGTAAATTCCCTTAATAAAGTTGATTTTATAAATTCTTTTAATTGCCCGGGGAATCCTTATTTTGCAATATGCGTGCACTTGTATATAAATCTACCGGCAGTTGGTACCAGGTAAAAGATGAAACCGGGAAACTATATCATGCCCGCATTAAAGGAAAACTAAAAGTAGATCATATCACATCTACCAACCCCGTAGCAGTAGGAGATTGGGTGCATGTAAACCACGAAGGCGAAGATTATATTATTACCTCGGTAGAGGCAAGGCATAATTATATAAACCGGGTATCTCCCCACAATAAAAATCAACAGCATATTGTTGCTGCAAACCTGGATCAGAGTTTATTGTTTGCCACATTAAAAGACCCTAAAACATCTTTTGGGTTTATCGACCGGTTTCTGGTAACAGCCGAAGCGTATCATGTAAAAGCCATTATTGTATGGAACAAAGCAGATTTATGGGGTAAAAAAGAAATGGAAAAATTACTGCTTGCCCGTAAAATATATGAACCTATTGGCTACGAAATGTACAGTATGAGCCTGGCAGAAAATAAAGGAGTGGATGAAATGAAAAGTTTATTGAAAGACAAAACCACCTTGCTGAGTGGCCACTCAGGGGTAGGGAAATCTACTTTTATTAATGAACTATTTCCTCATTTAGATTTAAAAACACAGGATGTAAGTGCCTGGAGCGGTAAGGGCATGCATACAACTACCTTTGCCGAAATGTTTGATTTGCCCGGGGGAGGAAAAATTATTGACACACCCGGTATCAGGGAAATGGGGCTGGCCGATATTGAAAAAGATGAGCTCTCTCATTATTTCCCCGAAATGCGCCGCATTATACAAAATTGCAGGTTCAATAATTGTAATCATATTGATGAACCCGGCTGTGCTGTAAAAGCAGCTGTAGCTAAAGGAAAAATATTTGAAGAAAGGTACCTGAGTTATCTAAGCATCCGGGATAGCATTCAAGATGAAAAATGGTAACATTTTTCTGAAATAAATTTTAGTACGCCCATTTTACCCAAATGGCACCCCAGGTAAAGCCCCCGCCAAAAGCAGCCAATATAATATTATCATTCTTCTTTAATTTTTTTTCCCAATCCCAAAGGCATAAGGGTAAAGTAGCGGCTGTAGTATTTCCATATTTCTGGATGTTGATCATTACCTTTTCACGGGGTAATTCCATTCGGCTTGCAGTGGCATCTATAATTCGCAGGTTGGCCTGGTGTGGAACCAGCCAGGCGATATCATCGGCAGTAAGATTATTTCTTTGCATGAGTTCAAAACTCACATCTGCCATTCCTTTTACTGCAAATTTAAAAACGGCCTGGCCTTCCTGGTACACAAAATGTTCTTTTGCAAGAATGGTTTCTATACTGGCCGGCTTTACAGACCCACCCGCTTTCATGTGCAGGTAATGCCTGCCGTTTCCATCGCTCCTTAAAATGGTATCTTTAATACCTGTATCTTCTGTAGTAGGTTCCAGTAGTACACAACCGGCGCCATCGCCAAAAATAATGCAGGTGGCACGGTCGCTATAATCAATAATGCTGCTCATTTTATCTACCCCCACTACCACTACTTTTTTAAACCGTCCACTTTCAATAAATGCGGCACCGGTACTCAGGGCATAAAGAAAACCCGAGCAGGCGGCTCCTACATCAAAACTGCATACATTCACAATGCCTGCTTTGTCGCATATAATATTGGCAGTGGCAGGAAAAACCATATCTGGCGTAACGGTGGCACATATTAAGCAGTCTATATCTGCGGGAGATATTCCTCTTTTTTTACATAAATCTTTTACAGCTTCTACCGCCATATCACTACTTCCCAGGCCGGGTTCTTTTAAAATACGCCTTTCTTCTATACCGGTACGGGTGCGTATCCATTCATCATTTGTATCTACCATGGTTTCCAATTCTTTATTGGTAAGTATATACTCGGGTACATATCCGCCTACACCGGTAATAGCAGCATTTAATTTGCTCATGTCCTGTTCTTTAAAATCTAATATTTATTTTTTAATTTAATAACAAATGTAGGGCAAATTTAGATTGAAGTTTTACACGCCCTGCTGCCAAAAAAATCCTTATTTTCGCTGTTATACGTTATTGAATATGTTCGCATACCTGGAAGGGAGATTGAGTTTTAAAAGTCCGGCAATGGTTTATATGGATGTAAATGGAGTAGGATATGAAGTTAGCATAAGCCTAAACACCTATTCAGCCATACAAAACCTGGAAAAGGTAAAGTTATATACGCATTTGCAGGTTAAAGAAGATGCGCATAATATCTTTGGTTTTTTTACTCCCCGGGAAAAAGAAATATTCGTATTATTGATTGGTGTTTCGGGGGTTGGGGCAGCAACTGCCCGTATGATGTTGTCTTCTTTAAAAGCCGAAGAAGTAAGCGGGTATATTTTAACCGGTAATGTAAAACAATTAGAAAGGGTAAAGGGAATTGGAAAGAAAACGGCTGAAAGGCTAGTTTTAGAATTAAAAGATAAATTGGGTAAGCAGGAAACCGGCATAGCCGGGCCAGTGGGCATAGAACATAATAATTTAGATTACGATGCGTTAACTGCACTCATGGCCTTGGGTATTTCAAGGGTTCAGGCAGAGCAGGCGCTCATTAAAGTAAATAAATCAGAACCTAACATTGGGCAGTTAGAAGAATTAATTAAAAAAGCCTTAAAAGCAATTTGACAAAAACTATACGTTAATTTATTTTTCCGAATGCCGCTTATCAGAAAATTAGGATTTGCAGTTTTTGTGCAGTTTGTACTCTTATTGCTTTCCACCACATATAGCTTTGCACAAGATAGCAGTAAGCTTCATTATCCCATTACCGACAATCGGGGCGACCTTTTGTCTTCCGGTAACAGGGGGGTGTACGACCTTACCCCATCGAACCTGAAAGATTCAGTGGTATATGATGCCATCAACCGCCGTTATACCATTTATGAAAAAATTGGCGACCGTTATTACCGGGTACCCATTACCTATAGTTTTGATGAATATTGGGCCATGCGTAACCGCCAGGCAGAAACTGAGTATTTTCAAAAAAGAGCCAATACTACCAGTATATTAAACCGGGGCAAACTTACCCGGCCAAAACTTTCTTTATCTGATAATTTATTTAACCGCCTCTTTGGAAATGGTAAAATTGAAATCAGCCCCCAGGGAAATGTAGATATTACAGCAGGTTACCAGGGCCAGCGAACCAATAACCCCACTTTACCCGAAAGGGCAAGAAGCAATGGTGGTTTTGATTTTAATATGAATGCCCAGGTAAATGTAAATGCCAATATTGGCGATAAATTAAAGTTCCCGATAAACTATAATACCCTTGCCAACTTTGATGTAGATAATCAGCTTAAGCTGGACTATACCGGATCCGATGATGATATCATTAAAAGATTTGAAGCAGGGAACGTAAGTTTTGCCAGTAAAGGAACCCTTATACCGGGTGCACAACAATTGTTTGGTTTAAAAACACAGTTACAATTTGGGAAACTCTATATCACAACAGTACTGGCAAATCAAAAATCGCAAAGGCAAAGCATGAACTTACAGGGAGGCGCTGCCGCTCAGCCCTTTGAAATAAGTGCAGATGAGTATGAGGAAAACCGTCACTTTTTACTGGCTCAATATTTTCGCAGGAATTATAATAAGTTAATGAGCAACCTGCCAGCCATTACCAGCCCGGTGCAAATTTTAAAATTAGAAGTATGGGTAACCAATAAAAATGGAACCACTACCGAAACCCGGGATGTAGTAGGCCTTATGGACCTGGCAGAAGATACCCCCTACCGCCCTACGCCGATCATTAATCCATTACCAGCGCCACCAGTGCCGGCTAATAATTCTAATGATCTTTATTCTAAAATAATTAATCAGCCGGATGCCAGGAACCCGGCCATGGTTTATAATAACCTCATCAACCTGGGCTTAAGCCCCGTTCAGGATTTTGAAAAAACATTTGCACGAAAATTAGATTCTACCCAATATATTTTTAACCGTCAGGTAGGAAGCTTATCATTAAGCCAGCCCTTACAGCCGGATGATGTACTGGCGGTTGCGTTTCAATATTCTTATAATGGTAAAATATACCAGGTAGGAGAATTCTCACAAGACGTTCCGCCTGATAGTTCTACAGCTACACAAAAAGTTTTATTCTTAAAATTATTAAAAGCCACATCACAACGTACCAGCCTTCCTATATGGAAGCTGATGATGAAAAATGTGTACACCATTGGATATGGCGCATTAACGCCAGATGATTTTAAATTAGATGTAGTGTACCAGGAGCCCGGGCTGGGAGCAAAAAGATATGTGCCTTTTGGCGATCGCAACCAGGGAACGCCCATTATTTCTTTAATTAATTTAGACAGGCTAAACAGCCAGTTGGATCCGCAACCCGATGGGGTATTTGATTATGTAGAAAACTTTACCGTAGTATCTCCATACAGCCGCATCATCTTCCCGGTACTAGAACCCTTTGGCCGGGATTTGGCTTCGCAAATTTATACTACTGTGCCACCCACGGCAAAAGATACTTTGTTTTATGTGCTGTACGATTCTATTAAAGCGGTGGCACAGCAATATCCCAACCTGAACCGCTTTATGCTGAAAGGAATTTCAAAAAGCAGCGGGTCTTCTGATATCAGTATTGGTTATAATGTACCCAAAGGCTCAGTTTCTGTAACAGCCGGCGGGCGCTTATTACAAGAAGGGGTGGATTATGATATAAATTATGATTTGGGAACCATCAGGATTACAAACCAGGCCATTTTAAATTCAGGATTGCCGGTGCAGGTAAACTCAGAAAATAATGCCAGCTTTGGTTTGCAGCAACGTTCTTATATGGGCCTGCGATTAGACTATTTGGCAAAAAACACAGCTCGCCAGCAACTTTCCTTTGGCGCCACAGCAGTAAGGCTTAGCGAAAGACCTTTCTTTACCAAAGTAAATTTGAATGAGGATCCCATTCGCAACTCCATGTATGGAGTTGATGTAAATTACAGAACCGATTTCCCCCGGCTTACCAAATGGTTAGATAAATTACCTTTTTATTCCACAACAGCACCATCTGCCATTAATGTGTATGCCGAAGCCGCCATGCTGAAACCCGGGCATGCCCCGCAAATAGGGCGTGGTAAAAATGGCGTTATTTATATCGACGATTTTGAAGGCAGTAAATCTGGAATTGACCTGCGTTTTCCGCCCATAAGCTGGATGCTGGCATCTACCCCCTCGGGTGCCACCGATGTATTTGGCAACAATATGTTTCCCGAAGCCGACTCTAATAATAATTTGATCTATGGTAAAAACAGGGCAAAAATTGCCTGGTACCAGATTGAGCAAACATTACAACAATACCGGGGATCCAATAACCCGATTACGGATGCGAACCTGCTGAGTGACCCCCGGGTGCGTGCGGTTTATCAAAAAGAAATATTCCCCCAGCGTACAACCGGTTTTGGAGAAAGCCAGTTGGTAACTTTTGACCTGGCTTATTATCCTGAAAACCGGGGTCCTTATAACTACACATCGGGCCTTGCCGAAGTTACTGCAGACGGAAAGCTAAAGAATCCAAAAAAACGATGGGGTGGTTTAATGCGAAGCATTGATCAAACCGATTTTGAAAGCGCCAATATAGAGTTCATTGAATTCTGGATGCAAGATCCATTTATTTTACAACAATACCAGGGAACCACGGGAGGTAAATTATATTTTAACCTGGGAAATGTGTCAGAAGATATTTTAAAAGATGGCCGCCGTTTTTATGAGAATGGATTGCCCACACCCAATGCCCCATCACCTGTTGATACTACCGTATGGGGGCGTGTGCCTCGTAATCCTATACAGGTAACCAATGCATTTAGTAATATCGCAGAAGACCGTAAATACCAGGATGTAGGCTTAGACGGCCTTTCGGATGATGACGAAGTAACCAAGCGACAAGATTATTTAAACCAGTTGGCCGCTGATTTTGGAACCAACTCTCAAATTTACCAGGATGCACTTAAAGATCCTTCTGCAGATAATTACCGCAATTACCGGGATGCCGGTTTTGGCGCCGGCGATGGAATACTTGAAAGATATAAAAGCTATAACGGACCCAGCGGAAATTCACCCATTAATACGGGAAGTGAGTTTACTTCAGCCGCTACATTGTATCCCGATGCCGAAGATTTAAATAGAGATAATACATTAAATGAAACAGAAGAATATTTTCAATATGTAGTGGACATCAAAAAAACAGATGCTACAGAAATGCAGATTGGAAACAACTTTATTGTTGATAAAAAAGTGGTTGGCGTAAATTTAGTAAACGGCCAATTTAGAAATGAAACCTGGTACCAGTTTCGCATACCCATATCGGGCTATAATAAAAAAATTGGCAACATCCCCGATTTTAAATCAATCCGCTTTATCCGGATGTTTATGACCGGCTTTGAAGATAGTGTAGTATTACGTTTTGGAGAATTACAGCTTACCCGTAATATCTGGCGTAAATTTCAATACAAAGTAGATTCCAGTGGTATTTACAATCCTGCTACTACCAGTGTATTAAATGTGGGTGCCGTAAACATTGAGGAAAATGATAAAAGAACGCCATTACCTTATCGTACCCCACGGGAAATTGAAAGGGTGCAAACCACAAGTAACAATGGGGTAAATTTATTACAGAACGAACAGGCAATGACCCTGCAATTTTGCGGCCTTGAAAAGGGTGATGCGAAAGCCGTGTTTCAAACCTATGCCGATAGAGATTTGCGCCAGTTTAAAAGAATGATGATGTACATCCATGCAGAAGAAGCTGTAAAAACTGCTCCTTCCCTGCATGATGACGACCTTACTGCTGTAATACGAATGGGGACGGATTTTGTAAGTAATTATTATGAAATAAGAATACCATTAAAATTAACGCCACTTTCTGCAGGCAATTTAAATGCCGATTCGGATCTCTATAACGATACGCTCTGGAACCCGGCCAATACTTTGGATGTAGATTTGCTGGCGCTCACCCGTTTAAAACAAAACCGTAATCTTTCATCTTCGCCACTGGGCCAAATTTATAAAGAACTCCAGGAAAATGGACAAACATATTCCGTAATGGGCAATCCTAACCTGGGGCAAATCAGAGGGATTTTAATTGGTGTGGAAAATACCAAAACCGAAGTGGCTTGTGGTGAAGTATGGGTGAATGAATTAAGACTGGGATCCATTGATGAAAAAGGAGGCGTAGCCGCTTTGGGCAGGGTTGATGTAAACCTGGCCGACCTGGGTACCTTATCTCTGTCGGGTAATATGCACACCAATGGATTTGGTACTTTAGAGCAAAGAGTGAATGAACGATACCGGGATAATTTTTATCAATTTGATGTGGCAGCCAACCTGGAGTTGGGTAAATTACTTCCAAAAAGTACAGGGCTTTCTATACCTGTGCAGGCAAGCTACACACAATCGGTAAGCACACCGGAATATGATCCTTATGACCAGGATATTAAATTAAAAGATAAAATTAAAACGGCTGCTTCATCAAAAAAAGATTCTATTCGCAATGCAGCAGTAGATTTTACTTCCATAAAATCCATCAGCTTTACCAATGTACGCAAAATGAAAACCAATGGTAAAGCGCCCCAGATTTATGATATATCCAATATTGATGTAAGCTATTCTTATATTAATACATATAGCCATAATCCGCTCATTGAGTATAACGATGTAACCCGGCACCGTGGCGTACTGGGTTATAATTTTGCACCCCAGCCAAAATACATTGAACCCTTTAAAAAACTCTTTAAAAAGAGTAAAACAAAATGGTTTGATTTGGTAAAGGATTTTAATTTTAATTATATCCCTTCGCAACTTACTTTCCGTGCCGATATCAGCCGCCAGTTTGGCGTAGTACGCCCAAGAAGTATTGGGGGCGATGATAAATATCGCATTCCTGAAACCTACGATAAATATTTATTGTTTCAGCGGGATTATATTGTACGATGGAACCTCACCCGCTCTTTAAATTTTGATTATACGGCTACCAATAACTCCCGGGTAGATGAACCCTACGGCAGGTTAGATACTAAAGAAAAGAAAGACAGTGTATGGCATAATTTATTGAAAGGGGGAAGAAATACCATCTTTAATCAATCTGTAGCTTTTGGATATACCTTACCCATGGCCAAATTGCCCATATTAGATTGGACCACCGTGAATTTAAAATACCAGGCAAATTATCGCTGGATCGGGGCGAGCCGCCTGGCGGTAGAGCTGGGTAACTTCCTGGAAAACGGGCAACAATCTGAAGCTACTGCCATTTTAGATTTTAATCGTTTATATCAAAAAAGTAAATGGTTGCGCCAGTTAGATCAACCTAAAAATATTGACGATAAAGAAAAATGGAAAAACCGGGTAACCCGGGTAAAAGATAGTGTAACCTTAAAAAGCGGTAAAAAAGTTGTTCGTACCCGGCGTGTTGTAGATAAAACGGCCATGCCCTATGTGAGTACTGCGGCAAGGGTATTTGGCAAATTACTTACCAGCGTAAAGCAAGTAAACTTTTCTATTTCGGATAATGCCAATACGAGGTTGCCGGGTTATATGGATAGTACACAACATTTTGGCCAGGATTTTAAAAGCATGGCTCCCGGCTTCGATTTTATTTTGGGTAAGCAACCAGACAGTAATTGGCTAAACCGAAAGGCGGCGCAGGGGCTTATCACAAAAGATACTAATTTTAATAACCTCTTCCAGCAAAATTTAGATCAGCGAATTACCCTTACAGGAACATTAGAACCGGTAAGAGATTTGATGATTTCGGTTAACATCAGTAAATCATTCAATAAAAATTATAGCGAAACATTTAGGTATATTGATACCAGTGGTGGCCTCAATCGTAAGTTTCAGCACCTGAATCCCTACACCGGCGGTGGTTTTGATGTAAGCTATATTGCATTTAAAACATTGTTCGAAAAATTTGACCCGAACCGCATATCTGCCACCTTCCAAAAATTTCAGGATTACCGGGTTATTCTTTCCCGCAGGGTAGGCCAAAAAAATCCATACACCATGCAACAGGCCAATCCTGTAGATGCTAATGGGTATTATTATGGTTATAATAAATACGCAGTAGATGTATTGATACCTTCTTTTATAGCGGCCTATACAGGGCAGGACCCGGAAAAAGTGGCTTTAATAAAACAAAGTAATTCTAACTTACGCTCTAATCCGTTTAAAGCAATTATGCCAAAACCTAACTGGAGTATAGATTATAATGGCTTGTCAAAAATTAAAGGCCTCGATAAAATATTTACAACCTTTAATATTTCGCATCGCTATACCGGGAACCTGAGCATGAACGGATTTACATCTGCCCTTCTTTACCAGGATGTATCCCAATATGGGTATCCCTCTTTTTACGATACCGTTTCACATAACTATATTCCTTATTTCTTAGTGCCGAATGTTACCATTGGTGAACAGTTTTCTCCCTTGCTTGGTTTTGATATGATGTTTACAAACCAAATGCAGGCAAGCCTTAAATATTCAAAGTCAAGAAACCTGAGTTTAAGTTTATACGATTACCAGCTAAGTGAAGTAAGAAGTACTGAATATACCATTGGTGCAGGTTACCGTAAACGGGGCATGAAACTCCTTGCCGGGCTGAAATTACCCAAATTCTTAAGTAAAGACGGAAGCGGTAAATTAGATAATGAAATTAATTTTAACCTGATGATTTCTGTGCGGGATAATGTAACGGCCAATAGCCGGCTGGACCAGGATAATGGATTTGCTACCGGCGGCAGTAAAGATATTACCATTAACCCCACCATTGATTATTATTTGAATAACCGGGTAAATGTGAAATTATATTTTGAACAGCGTAAAGTGAAACCTTATATTTCATCCAGCGCTCCTACAACCAATACCCGGGCCGGCATACAGGTAAGAATTTCTTTGGCTCAATAATAAAACTTTGGGATACATAAAAAAAGCAGGAAATCTCCTGCTTTTTTTATTTCTTATATTTATTTCTTTTATCTTGACATTACTCTTTTAAAGCGCATCATCGGGATATTAGCATACAGAAAATTGAGTTTGCCATTTTCATCCACATTATAGGTTTTTATATTTTTAAGCATGGCTAAAAATATTTTTTCTCCTTCGCCACAATACATTAATGTTGTGGGCCCCGGTACTCCAAAAGAAATAGAATCGCCTGAAACTTTATAAGAAGAGGTATATCCATTACAGCCATCCGTCCCGGTTACTTCCTGCGTTAAACGGTTAAAAGTAAGTTGTGGTTTTTTGTCGGGGAATAACCCTTCAAAAGCAATGCGGGGGCCAGAAATAAATTCTAATTCCCATGTATTATTAAATAAATTTTCTTTATTGCCGGTTGTTTTCGTTGTGCTGCAGGCAGTAAAAAATAAGAGCAGCATACCTGCTGAAAGTACTTGTAGAAATTTCATGATTGTCAATTTAATTTAGCGTTATGATTCATTTATTTTTAGCATTACATAATGAACCGGGGAACCGGTTTTATTTTATAATGCAGTTAACATATTAAAGATAGTTCATCAATCAGCATTTCCGTTTGAAACTGCAAAATAAAAAATTTTGAATGGTACCAAAAGGGGTAGTATGATCTACCTGTTTACAAGTTAGTTTTTCAAAATCCGGCCTTACCAGGTTATTTAAATTTGATTCATTATACTGAATAATGGGCAGGCCGCTGCATTTCAGTGGCCCGCTGGTAGAAAAAGTAGAAAGTACCAGGTAGCCGGTTACTGATTTTTTAATTGTACATATGTATTTTTCAACCTGGTTGCTTTCGGTTAAAAAATGAAAGGCTGCCCTGTCATGCCACAGGTCGTATTTTGTTGGAGGTTCAAAATGTGTAATGTCAGATACAATCCATTTTACCAGGCCTGCTTTTTCACCCAATCTTTTTTGCGCTTTTTCCAGTGCATTTATTGAAATATCCAGCACCGTAATATTGTGAAACCCTTCTTCCAGTAAATGATCCACGAGTTTACTGTCACCTCCTCCAATATCAATTATGCTGGCAGAATGGGGTAATTGCAATGCATGGATGAGTTCTAATGAAGGCGCAGGAATTTCCTGCGTCCAGCTTACTTCCTGAGGGTCTTTTGATGCATACACTCTATCCCAATGTTCTTTTGCGGATTCATTCGGTATCATATCATTTTATTATTTTTTTACAGAAAATGCAAATTTATAATTGGATGAGCGCAACTGTAAATGTATTTAAAAAGGAGGTGAAAAAAGCTCATTGGTACACTTAGTGTACGGCTGTAACATTTACTCTTTCAATACCTTTTAGCTGAAGTTCAATATGCCGGTTATGTGCTTTGTTTTCGAATTCACTGATAATTTCCAGGATATCGTAATCTATAAAATTACATTCGCTGCCGTCAATAATTATCGATGAATATTCGGGTACTTCATCCAGTGCTTTGCGCAATTTTACTTTATTTAGAAAAGTAACATTGCTGTTTAATTTGATGTATTCTGTTTCAATACCCTGTACTACTTTTTTAGTTATTTTATATTCTGCTTTAAAATTATTTTGGAGAATAAAATACACGGAAAGCAATAAACCAATACTTACGCCAATTAACAAGTCCGTTAAAAGAATTACAATAATGGTTAGTATAAAAGGCATAAACTGTTTCCAGCCAAGGCTCCACATATTGCGGAATAATTTTGGTTTGGTAAGATTATAACCGGTGCTAATCAATATGGCAGCCAATGCAGCGTATGGTATTTTGTTTAATAAAAAAGGAATAAGTAAAACAGCAAGAAACAGGAAGAGGCCATGGGTAAAGGCAGCCAGCTTGGTTCGCCCGCCGGCATCCACATTGGCCGATCCCCGTACCACCACAGCTGTAATAGGAATAGCGCCCAATAAGCCGCAGGTAATATTACCAATACCCTGGGCAACCAGTTCCCGGTTTACGGGCGTTATCCGGTTTCGCCTGTCTAGTTTATCAATGGCTTCCACGCAAAGCAGGGTTTCCAGGGTTGCCAGCAGCCCAATGATGATACCATCTTTCCATATTTCTGATTTTGAAAATAATTGTGAGAATGCCGGGAATGAAATATTTGAAAAGATATTATCCGGTATGTTTACCAGCTGGGTAGGTTTTAGCGATAATCCTGAGGCGGAGAAGTTAAAGATAATATTTGTGATAACAGCAGCAATTACAACCAGCAATGGGGCAGGTATTATTTTTAATTTTTTTGCTGCAGGCAGTTGTAATAAAATTAAAATGATGAGGGATACAAAAGTGATGATGAGTGTACCCCTTGTAATGTGATTGTTAAATTCCTTTATATTACCACTGATGTTTTTGGGTGAGAATAAATGCAATAAGCCGCTCGTCCAAAAATCGGGCTGATCGTAACCCAGGGCAATGGGAATTTGCTTTATAATAAGAATAATACCAATTGCGGCCAGCATGCCTTTGATTACTGATGAGGGAAAATAGTTTGCAATAGAACCCAGTTTGAAAACCCCCAGTAGCAATTGAAATAAACCGGCTACCATTACTGCCAGTAAAAATATTTTGAAATCGCCCAGGGATATAATAGAGGCCGCCACTACGGTTGTAAGTCCTGCGGCCGGGCCGGATACTGCCAACTGTGCCCCACTAATGAGCGAAACCAGTAAGCCGCCAATAATGCCGGAAAGCAGGCCCGCATAAAGGGGGGCGCCGGAAGCAAGGGCAATGCCTAAGCAAAGTGGTAACGCCACCAGGAATACCGAAAGGCCTGCAGGTAAATCATGCTTTAACCAGATGATCCGGTAATATTTTATCGTTCTTCGCATGGGCCCTTATTGCTGGCGCAAGTTATCATTTTTGAATGGAATGTTTTTTATATTTTTTTCTTAAATATGAATTAGCCTTTCAATTACACTGTTTTTCAGTGTGGTGCCTGCCCATACTTTTTAATGAATGGTTGGGTACACTTCCGCAAGTGTAAATTGTGGGTATTACAAAAGCCGTATCATTTTTTTTTTTGATACGGCTTGTTGCTTTACGTATGATTAAAACGGGATTTATTGTTTTATCAGTTTTTGAATTTGAATTTTCCCATTATCCAGGTAGCGGATTGAATAAATACCAGCCGCCAGGTTGCTAATATTTATTTTCATGTCAGCTCCCGTTGTGGTAATGCGGTTCATTAATTTACCATCAACTGTTCGTATTTCTATAATTCCATTAGCATTTAATCCATTGATGCTGATAAATTGGTTAGCGGGATTAGGGAATATTTGCATGGTAACAGGCACATCTAGTTTTACTAATTGAATGTCAGAATAGGTAAATCTGCCGTTATTATCCATCATTTTTAAACGATAATAATTTAATTTTTCATGTATGCCGGTTTGTGTAAAGTGATAACGGTTTATGCCTGAAGTATTTTCAGCCGCAACAGATCCAATATTTGTAAACGCTATTCCATCAATGCTATGCTGTATCGTAAAACCTGATGTATTTACTTCGTTTATAGTTTGCCAGCTTAGTAAGGCATTTGCTCCCTGCCTTTCTGCTTTGAATTGCAGTAAGTGTAATGGAATTACGCCAGCGCCGCCGGTAACCGTAAAGGGTGAGAAATTAGCATATCCATCTTGTGATTTACTGAATAGACCTATACTGTTGGTTGCTGCTGACCCAATGGCACCTAATTGCCAGTTAATGGTATAATGTGCGGTACGGCAACTCAACCTGTCGAAGCCGGGTAACTCATCAGCCAGGTTCCAGAACATTTCAATCGTTGCATCACTGCCTCCCGGAACCTGTTCTTCTATTAACCATGTGCATTTTACATTATCCGTTAATACCGTATCTCCGGTATTCCCCTGTGCCAATACATAAGGGAGCAACCTCACTGAAAAATTATCCGGTAAACCGGTATTATTAATTTTTACAAAATTGGTGCTGTATAACCGGGTGCCTACCGGGAATTCCTTTATCGCATCTATGTTATTCAACTTTAATTTTCCTGTGCCATTTGTGATAATAAAATGAGCGGTATCAAAGTTTTTAATTTTTCCATTAATAAAAAGATCATAATCGCCCAATATAATTTTACCGCCAATCCATCCGGGTAGCTGACCAGGCAGGCCGGCAATCATATCCAAATCGCCACTTACAATTACAGTAGCCTTAAGAGAAGATACAGTGCTGAAAGGAAGTGCATCATTGTTATTGGTAAGATCAAATTCCAATGGGCTGCAATTTACAATTTGAGCAAGAACAGTTCCTTTTTCAATATCAAATTTCATTCGCTTACTGATGATGGTACTTGCACCAGCTGCCAATGTAAATTCAACACTATCTATTGCAGTAATAGCATCTGTTTCATCAAGAATTAAAAACTTAACCCATGCGGTACCTTCTGTGGGTCCGTTATTTTTAATGCGATAAGAGATCAATACACTATCACCTGCCCTAAAACCTGAAGGGTTAAAGCTGATGGCATTGCCTGCCTCTTTCGCCATATCAGGAGCATCGCCTACAATTAAGGCACGGGTTGCTGTATTATTATTTTCTCTTTCTTCAATGGCAATATTATCCGGGTCTGCCACAAGCTTCATCAGCTTTACGCCGGGAATAAGCGAAGAGTAAGTTACCGTAGCAGCTACGGTCGTGTCTTTTCCGGGTAGTATGGGGTTGATGGGTACATCGGCTCCCAACTGTATATCATCTACCAAAAAGCGAAGAACATTGGGCGTACTGATTTTTCCTCCTGTATTTCTTACCGTACCCACCAGGGTAATGGATTGGCCGATATTCGGGTTCAGGCTGCTGGGAGAAATATATTGCGACAGCACTTCAAAATCCATTTTGCTATCTACCACACGAATATGGAAATCACCGCTATTATTGGCTTCATTGGTTTCACAAATTGTATTTGCGGTATCTGCAATTACTGTTACTACATAATCACCGGCGGTAGCAAACATTTGAGTAAATGAAGTATAAGCTGCATATACTTCACCTGCTTTAATAGTAGCTATATTCCCCGAACCAATGGTATTGCCATCCAAAACAAAAGAAACAGTAACATTACTCACATCTCTCATTCCTGTATTCCTGATGGGTGGAAAGAACTGGTTTGTTGTATTCACTCTTACTACAACCGGGTTGCTGGCCGATCCTAATTCGGATGATAATGAGTATGGCCTGATATCGGCGGTGAATTGTACTTGTAAACTATTATTACTTTCATTTGATTCTGTAATATCGCCGTCGCTGTCTGCAAACACCTCTACCGTGGGGCCACAGGTATTTTCAGCATCTGCTACCAGGTAAGCATCTGATAATACTTCAATAGACTCTTTTTCTGCCAGGTAGGGCACCTGTTTTTTTGTACCCAGCTGTATCCCGTTTACCAGGAAACTTACTTTAAAACCATCGGCATATTTCCCGGTGTTTTTAATTGTTGCTTTAAATATTACTGCAGTACCAATAGAAGCAGATGTGGGTGTATTTAAAATTTTTGTTACAGAAAGATCCGGCAGGGGAACGGTGATTTTGCTGATAAACTCATTATTCATTTCATTTTCTTCAGCAATTACAGCATTTGCATCGGTAATTATTTTTATATAGTGATCACCGGGCGCCATGTGTATATCGCTATACGAAATCCCGATTGCTGATTTTCCGCCAATACTGGAGATATTGCTTGTTTTAATTAAGCTGTAACTACCGCCGGGTATTGAATCATAAATTGTAACTGTGTGCGGACCCGAAATATTACAATTGATATTTGCATCTAAAAAATCAAAAGAGGTAAAGCCGGATTGCCTGAATTGCTGAATAGTAAGATCTGGCATATTAGATACGGGCTGAATGTTTGTCCCATTTGATTGCAGCATGGGTATATATTGCCCATGGTATATTGAAGTTGGAATTTGTAAGTATTCAATATATGTATAAGTAAGTGTAGCACTAACAGCAACTGGGTTAGTAGAAGAAAGTGGCAAATACAATTGTATATTTACTTCTTCACCGGGTGCATGGCTGTAATCTGCACTGGGATAAGTTTGATATAAAGCGCCATCCACAAATATTTTGAGCGTATCTTTTATAATCTCATCCCAACTGCACCACATGTTACTGATATTTCTTTCCCTGTATTTTAATTTTATCGTTATGGCAGCATTACTTCCCACCTGGTTAGCACACGGATTCGTATTGGATGTTGCCAGGATGCCACCTTGTGAAGGGGGCTGTACACATGCATTGGGGCCCGGGCATGGAACGGCAATGCTTTGGGTTAAGAGGCTACTGGTAAATGTGAAATCTGTTATACTTATCGTGTAATCAAAGTTGCCCCCACATGTAATGCCTGTAAATTGATAACTGTAATTTCCATTTACATCCGTAGTGGTGTTGATAGGGCCCGCAGCCGTATTAATGGTTACTGCAGCCCCTGCAACAGATGCAGGTAATGCTGTACCAAAATAAGTGGCATGCCCACTGATAATTGCTTTTAATTGCGGACAATTTTGAATGGTTACCGAACTGGTTACTGTAATACCCCCGGGTAAATTAGGAGAACCTACAATTACGGGCCGTATGGCATAATTATTCAGGTAATTGCTTTCAGCAATCGTATAGCCAGGGTTAATATAAACTTTAATGGGATAAAACCCTTCAGTAGCAAAATTTAACGGCTGTGTGATTGTGGCAGTTGAAAACGGGTTTACAATTGGTATAATTGTACTGTCAATTAAAATAGTATCCCTGTAAAATTTCACCGGAACATTTACAGCAGGTACCGCTGTACTATTGGTAACTACTGCAGATAAGCTGAAGGGTTGACCCGGGGCGGGATTAGTAACACTAAAATTAATATTGTTTGCAAAAATTTTCAAATCCAGCACCTGGTCTGTAACAATAGGGCCCGAAATATAATTGTTATTTATGCTGCTGGCTGTATTCCCATTTACATCTTCAGTAAAAAACTGGTAGCCCAATGAATTGCTGTTAACCGTATGATTGAATGTGTAAACGTAAGTTTCTCCATTTAAAAAGTCAGTACCCGATCCTTCTTGCGTCATACTGAATATCCCTTCGCCCAGGTCATTAAAATCCTGGTCTGCATTCAGATCAATTCCTATTTTTGGAAACCCGGCTTTAGGGGGCAGGTTATTGGCAGAGCGATACAATATTTTGTACGTGAATAGACCCGTTTGAGCTACCGGGGGATTCACACCGGTTGATGCATTAAAAGGTGATGCGCTTACAAATTGTAGCACAGGCGCAGTACCGGGTGTGTAGCCGTTGCCAGTAACAATTGTTGTAACAGAATCTATTCCGGGTGTACCTGGTTTTATTTTTACCTGTGCTTGATATGCCTTTACTACAGTGGGAGTAAAAGCAACCGGTAACACAATATTTCCGCCTACGGGGATGGATGTACCGCTTGTGAATGTTGGGGTAAAAGCAGGGTCACTAATTATTACATCGTTGAGTATTACCGGGATATTACCGGTATTGTAAATACTGAAATTAAAATTAGCCGTATTGTTAAGGATTACATTTTGATAATTATATCCTGCTGCGGGGCTGATGGCCCATGAGCCATTCACTGCAATGCCCTGCCCCTTTAGGATTACCCGAAAATCGCCGGCTGATGTTTCAAGCCTGATGCTGTCTCTGTATAACTGGGTGGCAGCGGGTGTAAAAGTTACCGGTAAGTTATATGTATCTCCTGCATTGATTGATATTGGAGTGGATACTGATATACTAAATGGGGCAGCTATATTAATTTGGTTGATCGTTTGTGTAGCTGTGCTGTTGTTTTTAATATTTATATTGGCAGATGCATTGTTGCCTACAATTGTATTTCCATAAAGCAGGCTATCTGGCGAAACTGCAACCAGGCCTACCATAAATTGTGTTATATTGGTTAGGCTCCATTGGTTGCTGCTGTTTTTTGAACGAATATATAAACTATGGCTGCCTGCAGCTAAACCTGCGATATTAATATTGGCGCTAAGGTTAGCCATATCAGTTGCAGGCGTAACGGGAATTTGTGTGCAGTTACCAAAGCCCATATCGTTATTATCTAAAAAATATTCTAGCTGTACAATATTGGTTGCAGGTGAAGGCGCTGCGGGGTAGGGATTAGTTGCTGAGTTGTCAAATATTTTATAATTGATAAGGCTCCATTTTCCACCGGCATCTTTTGCACGGAAGAAAACACGGTGTACACCGGGTGTGAGTCCGGTTATATTAATATTGGCGCTAAGGTTAGCCATATCTGTTGCAGGCGTAACGGGAATTTGTGTGCAGTTACCAAAGCCCATATCGTTATTATCTAAAAAATATTCTAGCTGTACAATATTGGTTGCAGGTGATGGAGCTGCGGGGTAGGGATTAGTTGCTGAGTTGTCAAATATTTTATAATTGATAAGGCTCCATTTTCCTCCGGTATCTTTTGCACGGATGAACACACGGTGTACACCGGGTGTGAGTCCGGTTATATTAATATTGGCGCTAAGGTTAGCCATATCTGTTGCAGGCGTAACGGGAATTTGTGTGCAGTTACCAAAGCCCATATCGTTATTATCCAAAAAATATTCTAGCTGTACAATATTGGTTGCAGGTGATGGCGCTATCGGGTAATCAACAGCCTGTGAGTTGTCAAATATTTTATAATTGATAAGGCTCCATTTTCCTCCGGTATCTTTTGCCCGGATGAACACACGGTGTACACCGGGCGTAAGGCCGGTAATATTAATATTGGCGCTAAGGTTAGCCATATCTGTTGCAGGCGTAACGGGAATTTGTGTGCAGTTACCAAAGCCCATATCGTTATTATCCAAAAAATATTCTAGCTGTACAATATTGGTTGCAGGTGATGGCGCTATCGGGTAATCAACAGCCTGTGAGTTGTCAAATATTTTATAATTGATAAGGCTCCATTTTCCTCCGGTATCTTTTGCCCGGATGAACACACGGTGTACACCGGGCGTAAGGCCGGTAATATTAATATTGGCGCTAAGGTTAGCCATATCTGTTGCAGGTGTAACGGGAATTTGTGTGCAGTTACCAAAGCCCATATCGTTATTATCCAAAAAATATTCTAGCTGTACAATATTGGTTGCAGTGGGAGCTGATGCATAGATGGGTAAATTAAAATTGTCGAAAAAACTATTATTGCTAAGACTCCAGTTACCATTTGTATCTTTTGTTCTGAAGTAAATTCGGTGAAACCCGGGTGGTAAGCCGGCAAGATTCATTGTGCCGCTAAAACCACTGATATTTGGCGAACTTGTAAAACCTGTTACAGGAGTTCCGCTACCCTGTGCAGTGTTGGCATCTATAAAATATTCTATTGCCGCAATATTGCCCGGTGCCGGTGGAGCCGTAGGGTAGGGTTGCTGGGCGTGCACAAACAGGTAGAAGATACTTACAGCAATGGTTGTAATAGCTTTTTTCATTGTAAAGTTTTTGTAGCAAACTTTTTATGTTTGTTTTTTTACAAGCAATGTTGCATAGTAATACAATGGTACAAGTGTGCGACGCAACAGTTGCTTAATTGAGATCTTAATGCCGGGTACATTATTTTTTAATCATCAAGCCGGGGTTCAGCAATTAACCGGGTATTTTATTAATTGTTACTTCGGGTGCTAATGGTTATTTGCATAGAAGTAGCATTGCTGGGAACACTTGCCGGTACCGTGAGTGCATAAATGGCAGGAATGGCAGGAATGCCGCTCAATACATAAGGATCGGCTGTACCAAAAGCGCCACAATCCGGGGTAATGCCGGCTATTGTTTCACCGGCACCAATGGCAGCGCTCCCTGGTTTCAATCGCCATTGTCCATCGGTGCTATTACCGGTGAGGCCCTGGAAAAGAGCAGCGTCACTTTGCCCGTTGAGATTACCATTACCGGCAGGTAAATTATTGCCTGTAGAAATATTATTTTTTATGGTTGTGTTTACCATGTAAGTGGTATTCAGATTAAAGGTTACGATATTATTTGAAAAGTAGGCGCTGTATAAATCTACAGAACTCCTTATTACATTATTTCGGATTAATAAATTGAAATTCCCGGAATTTCCGAGAGAGGCACTACTGTTTATGATGTTATTGGTAATTTGCCAGTTCTCCAAAACCTGGCTATTAAAACCGAAAGAGGATATATAGCATTTATTGATTACCCAACCCGTCATTTTTGTATTGGCAGTATAACCATAATATTGACCAATATTCCCGATATAACACCTGGTTACAGTGATATTATCAGTTGCTGATCCAAGGTTTGGGCCAATACCTATATTTATCGAATTTAAACCCATTAAGGTTGAGCCGGATCCGGTTGAATCCAATAATATTGTGGCATTTCCAAAATAAGCACCTGTGGGATCTGCCTGTAAACCAGGATTGCCATTTGTTCCACTTAAGAAATAACCGGTACCTATCAAAACGAGCCTTTTAGATAAAGTAAACCCCTGGTAATTGTTCGTGCTGGGTTCAAAATACAGGGTGTCGCCATTCACTACGCTTAATGATGAAATGGCAGCTGCGCCCTGGTCAAAATCTGCGGTTACACCTATGTTGCTATTGATACGCCAAACTTTTGCCTGGGTTTGTGTTCCTGTAATGATAAGCAAGCTTAGTAAAATTATGTATTTCATTTTTGTATGTTTTAGGGTGTAAAAATATCTTTTACCTGCAGCTTTGCTATCCCCTAAAAAAGGGAGTTTTTAAAAAAAATTAAAATTCCCGGGTAAAGAGATTTTATACATATCGCTTTAAAGGTTTCGGGCAAACAAGCGTAAAACAACTTATCATTTAATCATACATTTGATTCCGGAATATGATAATGGCCATGCTACTTAAATACTTATTTTATTTTTTACTGTTTACAATTTCGCTTGCTGAAGCCATTGGGCAAGGTAACGGGGTGGCAGAGCAAGAAAGAAGGATAATGCAACTGGCAGATGATACGGTAAAGATTAACCGGTTAAATGCCTTTGCAGAAAAGATTCAGTTTTCTCAACCTGCCGTTGCCATACAGGTAATCCAGGAAACGATACGGCTTGCCGAAAAAATAAATTATCCCCTTGGTCTTTCTATTGCGTATGGTTTGCGTGCCGGCTTATTGTTTTATGAGATGAAATTAGATAGTTGCAAACTGCTATTGGATAAAGCTTTTGTATTAATTCATAAGAATACGGATAACGCATCAAGAAACCAGCAGGCTAATTTAATTAACTTATATGCAGCCATTGATCAGCGTAATCAAAATTATGTTTCGGCCGTATCGCAATATTTAAAAGCAACAGCCATTTTTAATGAAATGGGCGATGAGCCTAAAATTATTAATTCATATTATAACCTTTCGGGGATCTATAAGTTTTTGGGAGATACCAGTAAGGCCTTTTATTATGCAAGGGAAACCAACAGACTTGCGATTCAAGTGAATAATGCGGCCTTACGTGTAAGGGGGCTTATTGCACTGGCAGATGTATATAATTTCATTCATCATTACGACAGCCTGAAATTCATATCAGATAAGGGGCTTGCATTGGCCAATAAAAATAATATGACCTTTGCCATTGGCATCTTTCACAATTTTAATGGATTGTATTTTACCAATAAAACAAAACGATTCGATTCGGCGCTCAGGCATTATGAAATTGCATTGAATGCTTTTAAACAAATAAATACATCTTATGACATTGCCCTTGTTTTACAAAATTTAGGAAACCTGTATTTAAAAATGGGGGATGATGTAAATGCGATTACATTTTCAAAACAGGCCAGGTCGCTTTCCCGTGAATTCAATTTTGATCATGTTTTATATGCATGCCTTCAGGATCTGGTTGCTGCAGAAGAAAATTTGGGTCATATAGGAGAGAGTTATAAATACCTTAAAGAGCTTGTGGCTATTAATGAAAATATGATTAATAGAAATAGTGAGAAGAAAGTGTATGAGATGGAAGTAAAATATCAAACTCAAAAAAGAGAAGATATGATGCAGGCACAACAAAAGCAGTTGCATCAAAAAAATATTCTGAATTACTTGCTTGCGGCGGCTGTACTATTATTATTCATTATTGTTTTACTGTTATATATAAATTACCGGAACAAGCAAAAATTACAACTACAGCAAATTAATAAATTAGAAACCCAGCAACAATTAACAGCTACAGAAGCCGTTTTAAAAGGAGAAGAACAAGAGCGGTTAAGGCTTGCAAAAGATTTGCATGATGGCCTGGGCGGGCTGCTTAGCGGAATTAAATATTCATTTAATGGCATCAAAGAAAAATTAACAATGAATGCCGAAACCGCAAGTGCATTTGAACGCAGTATGGATATGCTGGATGGGTCTATTATTGAAATGCGGCGGGTAGCACATAATTTAATGCCCCAATCGCTGGTGAAATTTGGATTTGATGCAGCGCTTAAAGATTTCTGTAACCAAATCAATCAAACGGGCGCTTTGCAAGTATCCTATCAATCTTACGGCATTGATTCCGAAACAATAGAAGAAACAAAATTAATCCTCATCTACCGGATCATACAGGAGTTAATTAACAATACACTTAAGCATGCAGGGGCTGCCCATGCGGTGGTCCAGGTAATGAAAATGGGAAATAATATTTCAATCACCGTAGAAGATGACGGCATTGGCTTTGACCCCGTTTCTTTGCATACAAGCCGGGGAATGGGGTGGAATAATATGCAAAGCAGGGTAAGCCTCCTAAAAGGGAAGCTTGATGTACGATCCGAAGCAGGTAAAGGAACTTCGGTTTTAATTGAGTTTAGTATTTAACCGGGTAAATACGATTGCCAGGATGGGATAAGGAAATATCCCTGAAAAAAGGGAATATATTTTAAAAAAATATCATTTTATTTGTACCATCCATTCATTTCGGTATGTTTAAGAATTAAAATATGGCAACGAAATTATTTATTGTAGATGATCATTACATGGTCATTGAAGGTATTCATTCAATATTATTAAATGAAGACGGTATGGAGTGGATGGGCCATGCCAGTAATGCAGATTCTTGCCTGGCATTTTTAAAAAATCAGCAACCCGATGTAATCTTAATGGATATTAGTATGCCGGGCATGAGTGGGATTGAATTGTGTAAGCTGGTGAGGGAAAATTACCCGGCCATATATATTATTGGCTTAAGCACTTTCAATCAACTAAGTTTTATTCAAAAAATGATAGATGTAGGCGCATCGGGTTACTTGCTCAAAAATGCTACCCGGCAGGAATTGGTATTTGCTATTCAAACTGTATCAAAAGGGAAAACCTATTTTAGTGACGATGTGGCTACTACCCTGCGGTATAATGAAAATGGACAAGTGCCCGTGATTACCCGAAGGGAAAAAGAAGTGCTTGAATTTATTGCCAGCGGTTTAACCAATAATGAAATTGCTGAAAAACTTTTTATCAGTGTTTCTACAGTAGATTCTCACCGGAAAAATATCCTGGCAAAATTTGAGGCCAAAAATATTGCCTCGCTGGTGCGAACAGCCTTACAACTAAAGATTATAGATTAGGAATGGCAGAACTTATTTTTGTATAATAGCATTCTGCCAAAATACATAGATGCGGCCAGTACCACAGCTTACATAGATTTCCATCTTAATTTAAAATAGCCTGTAAGAAATCCCCCTTACACAATGCATATTTTTTTATAAGATACTAATCCAGTATCTCTTTTATTTTATCCAGTACCCATTGCTCGTTTTTATTCTTATTGCGGTAGGCCCCGGCAATGGCTGTTATGGTTTGTATAATATTATACCTGATCTGTGGGCTAAACTTTTCTTTATTTCCTTTATAAAATTCTTCAAATGTTTCGAGTGCCTTGTTTGATACATTTTCTGATTCTTCATAATCAAATGAAAAATTAATAATGGCCGATTGATCTGTACCAAACTCATCTACCGAATCTTCTAAAGGCATCCATTTACTGGTAATGAGCTTTTGTAAAGCTTCCCGTTCTGCTGGTTGTACTTTTCCGTCAATACCGGCTGTATAGTAAAATAATTTTCCTAATACGGTATATAATTCCTGGTAAAACATATTTTATATTTTAATGGTTCTTTGAATTGGGTGTATCCTGTTAATGGGTTTGGATGAAGTCCTTTAGCCTGGCGGATGAATAAGGAGTGGCTTCTCCATCATATATGCCAGGTTTTTGGTATAGCTCACCGTACGTAATTTATGGATGAAGCTTTTATTCTTACGAACCAGTGCCAGCATATCGTAAGGCGTATGGTTCATGAGTGTTTTAATTTTTTCTTCTTTCGCTTTTGTTTCAATAAGTTGAAATTTTAAATTTCGCCGGTTTATTTTTCTTTGCATGTAATACGCATACGCTTCAAAATCATTTTTTATTTTTATTTTTTTCTTTTCATGGCTGTGCCCGTCCATCACATGCGTTACCGTTACAGTACCGTTTTGTAATTTCGCAAATGAAAGTGTATCATTTATAGCCTTTTCATCCCAGGGTGTAAAATCTGTTGCAAAAACAATTTCTTTTAAGCAATTCGTATTACATTTTTCAGGGATTAATAATACAGGCAAGTCCGATTTTTGTGCAACCTTTGCAGCAACTGAACCGAGTAAAATCTTTTTAATGCCGGATGCTCCTTTTGTACCCATTACAATCAGGTCAATATGGTTATGTTCGGCAAAACCTAGGATATTATTGATGAGGGGCGACCTTCCGATGATGGTAGAAACTGATATTTCATCTTCCTTTTTTACTACCTTCTTTTTAAAACGATGAAGTTTTTTAAGTATCCTTGTTTCGGTTTTAAAATTATGTGCTGCCCTTTGTGTTTTATCACCAATAAACGGGTTTTCTAATGGGATATAGGTATGATAGAGAATAATAGTGCCTTTAAATAAGGTAGCCAAATACATGGCAAACCTGAATGCCGTTTCAGCATTTGGTGAAAAATCGGTGGGTACTAATATTCGCTTCATAATGTTCTGCTTTCATTTTAAAATCCGGTTCAGGCGCCAAAATCAATTGGGATGGCAAGTAAAGGGATATGTGTATGGTAACTCATTTTTTTTGTAGCGCTGGGATTAAACAGGCGATCCCAATACTTATGCTGATAGGTAATCATAATGACCATATCCATTTCATTTTCTTTTACAAAATCCTGCAGGGTATCTTCAAATTTATCGCCGTATAAATGCATCGAGGTTAAGGTTTTTTCATGAAAAGTTTCTGTAAGATAACTGGCATATTCGGCCAGGTTCCTTTCATTTTCCAGTAAGGTGGCTGCATTGTCTTTATTCTCATCGGTAAACACAGCTACTTGTACATTGGCCATATATAAACCCGCCAGTTCAAAAATATAATTAAGTATTTTCTTGTCTTTTTCAAATTGGTTGCTTGCAAATAATATGTTTTGCGGTTTTTTCCATTTATAGTTTTCAGGTATAGCCATAATGGGTAAGCCGGATTTTTGGATGGCTGTAGCGGTTCTGCTGCCCCATAATTTTTCAATAATCCCTTTAGCGCCTTGCGTACCCATGATAACCAGGTCTGCTTTTATGGTGTTAGCCGTTTCTTTTATAGCAGCCAGTAATGAATCTTTTGAAACGCATGTTTCAATCTCCAGCCCTTCTTTTGCGAGTGTTTCTTCTTTTATTTTCTTTAGTTTCATTTCTGCATCGTCTAAAATGGTGCGGTTAAATTCCCTGTTTGCACCCATATAATCCGTATAGATATTATCAATAACTTCAAATGAATGCAGTAAGGTGATTTGGGCAGGAAGTATTTTTGCGCTTTGTATCGCAAATTCAAGTGCATTGTCAGCACATGCCGAAAAATCTGTAGGAACTAAAATGTGTTTCATAATATTTATTTATTTATATGTAAAAATTAAATAGGCAATCATTATTTATTATGCGCAATAAATAATACCGTGTCTAATTCCTTGATCAAAATGTCTGCCATGCTGGTTTTAAACCACCTTGAAATTTCAGACCTCCGGTAAGCGCCCAATACCACCAGTTCATTTTCTTTGTGATTTCTTAAATAGCCCACAACCTGTTCCTCGGGGTTTCCCTTTGCTACAATAAACTTTGCTTTTGGGAAATGCCTTTTAATAAATTCCTTCATGAGTTTGTGGTGAGAGAGAGGGGAAGAACCGTTTTTCTCTTTCACCGTAAAGACTTCTACCGGTAAATTTCCCATCCCATTAAAAATATAGCTGAACATTTTGATGGCAAATACTGAAGAAGGTCCACCATCGTACAGTAAAATGATTTTATCGATGGCTATAAATTTATTGGGCACTACCAGTACCGGGCACTGAACATCAGAAAGCAGTTCTTTTATAAAGCGGGTAGGCGAATCTTCAGCAACCCGGCTGAAAGTTTCGCTATCATTAATAATAATTAAATCTGCAAAAATGCTTTCTTGTTTTAATTCATGGATGGCAATATCCGTATTGCGGTGAAATGTATAAGCAATACCTGCCTGCCCGCATGCTTTTTGAAATTGCTTTACCGCTGCATCTCTTTTTTCCTGGTCTTTTGCATCCAGTTTCAGTAATATTTGCTCGGCATTCTTATAAGTCTTTAATATTTGTAAGGTATTATAAGACCGGTAAAAAGATTCATCCAGAAATACGCCTACCAAATAGGCGTCGGCCTCTTTTGTTAACTGGATGGCATACTCTAATGTACTTTGCGAAAATTTATATCCATCAAATACAGCAAGGATTTTTTTTGACCTTTCATTTTTTGAGGTAAGCGATTTTTTTTCAGGGCTGTAATTGAATTCTTTCTTAATTATTTTTTTTGTTATCTCTTTCATGGTTTATAATTGAATGAATAAAGAGCCATTTATTATTATTTTTTAAAATCCTGTCTTTTCATTCTTTTCAATGAAACTGTGATATGCAGAACTGATATGCACAATCTATATAATACTATTGATTATTATAGTGAGCATGGTCAATGTATGATATGATATATATCATGGGTCGTTAAAAAATGTGAATTCTTCTATGCGCTTTTCACTCAAATATCTTTGCTTTCAATATGTTATTTATCTTGCAGTATATGAGATATATATACATGCTTTTACTTTTTTTATGCAATCTTACTGTATCAGCTCAAAAAAGGGGAGTGATTGTAGGTACTGTTACAGACCAATTTACAATGGAGGCCCTTCCTGGTGTTACGATTACCATGGGCAATGGGATGGGTACAACGATAACGGATTCCCTGGGAAATTATAAATTAATTTTACCGGTAGGAACATTTAATGTAAAAGCGAGCTCTAGTGGCTATAAGACATTAACAAAATATAATATTGTGCTTACTACCGGTAATTCTCAAATTGTGAATTTTGAAATGATACCTGAAGTGTCACGGCTGGATGAAGTGGTGATTAATTTGAACCCCAATAAAACCGCTATAGCGGCTGATATGGTTACACCCCTGTCTGTTCAGCAATTGACTACAGAAGAAATTAAGAGTAACCCCGGTGGGAATTTTGATGTATCGAAAGTAGTGCAAACTTTACCCGGTGTGGGAATCAGTAATGGAACCGGTGATCGTAATGATATTATTGTGAGAGGGGGCGCTCCTAATGAAAATGTATACTACCTCGATGGAATTGAAATCCCTGTTTTAAATCATTTTCAAACACAGGGAAGTTCCGGTGGGGCGCAGGGATTATTAAATGTGTCTTTTATAAAAAGCTTAAAACTCAGTTCATCTGCATTTGATGCACGTTATGATAATGCGCTGGCTTCCACTTTTATAATTAAACAAAGAGATGGCAACCCCGAGCGACTGTCTGGAAATATTCGGGTAAGTGCAACGGAATCAGTTTTCACACTGGAAGGACCTTTATCAAAGAAAACTACCTTTTTAGCTTCTGCAAGAAAATCTTACCTGGATCTTCTTTCTAAATTAATAGATTTACCGATCCGGCCAAATTTTTATGATTTTCAATACAAGGTTACCCATAAATTCAATAAAAAAATAACCCTTACATCCATTGGTCTTGGCGGTATTGATGATTTCCATTTTGCCGCACCTAAGAAAGCATCTGCAGAAAATATATATGTGCTCCGCTCTTCACCCTATATTAATCAATGGAATTATACCGTGGGATTTAATCTTAACCAAAGAATTAAAAATGGGTATATTAATTATATTATAAGCAGGAATATGTTTACCAACAACATTGATAAATTTGAAGATGAAAATCGGGTTGATAGCCAACGCACCATGTCAGTACGGTCCAATGAAATTGAGAATAAGCTGCGATGGGATATCAACAAATTTGTTAATGGTTGGAAATGGAGTGCCGGTTTTTCTGTTGAATATGTAGGTTATAATGGAAAAATATTTACCAAAACAAGCCCCACCGGGAACATACAATTCAATAGTGAAATTCATTTTTGGAAGTATGGGGCTTTTGCAGAAATCGCTAAAAATGTTTTTCATGATAAATTATTGATCTCTGCCGGAACCCGCACAGATATGAACTCTTTTACGACTGGGGGAGCTAATCTTTTAAAAACATTTTCTCCCAGAATTTCTTTTGCATATCATGTGAATCCTCAATTTGATATTACCGCTTCAGCAGGTACTTATTTTAAAATACCCACTTATACTGCTTTAGGTTATAAAGGCATGAATGGAATATTTGTAAATAAAAGTATGAGCTATATCCAGTCTTCACATTACGTGGCAGGCATACAATATCTACCCAAAAATTCACTTCGTTTTACTGTAGAAGGGTTTTATAAAAAATATGCTCATTACCCGGTATCGCAGCAAACGGGGGTTTCACTCGCTAACCTGGGCAATGAATACGGATCTATAGGAAGTGAAAAATTATTAAGTACCGGTTTGGGAAAAACCTATGGCTTTGAGTTGTATGCTCAGCAAAAACTCATCAATCATATTTTTTATGTAGCCAGTTATTCTTTTATCCGGAGTGAATTCTCAGGAATTGACAAAAAATATATTCCCTCCTCATGGGATGTAAAACATTTATTTTCTACCACCATTGGTTATAAACTACCAGGGCAGATAGATTTAGGATTAAAATACAGGCTGGCCGGGGGGACTCCTTACACGCCTTTTGATCTGGCATTATCTCAACAGAATTATATTGTAAAAGGTACAGGCGAACTGGATTACTCCCGCTTGAATACTGAACGATTACCTGCGTACAGCCAACTCGATCTTCGAATTGATAAGCGGATTAATTTCCGAAAAGCAACACTTAATTTTTACCTGGATTTACAAAATGTATTCATGCAAAAATATCCCGATCTTCCCAAATATACATTTGTTCGTACTATGGATAATAGCGGGTTTGCAACAACAGATGGTGAACCTTTACGAAAAGATGGCGCCAATGCTATTCCATACATCTTAAATACAAGCTCAGGTAATTTGTTGCCCTCCATTGGATTCTCTTTTGAATTTTAAATCAAAATACGCATTTTCTAAAATAACTTTAAACCAATTCTTGCAACCTGACTACACAATCATGAAATACATTATTACCCTCTTATTTATTTTTACAACTTCTCACATTCAAGCACAAGCTAATACCTGGCAACTATCTACGCATATTCTTGATATAGGAAAAGGGATGCCTGCCACGGGCGTTACTGTAGAATTAGAGAAATTAAATGAACAGGATAACACATGGACTTTTATGGATAAAAAAGAAACAGATAGTAATGGAAGAATAGGTGAGTTTTTACAAAAGGATAAGAACAATGAAGGTATTTATAAACTGATTTTTAAGGTGGCTGATTATTTCAAACGTGATAAAGCAGAAACATTTTATCCCTTTATAGAAGTAGTTTTTCGTATCCAAGGATACGATCACTTCCATGTACCTATAACTCTTTCTCCATATGGATACTCTACCTATAGAGGTAGTTAAGCTTATTTAAAGTATTTAATTTCTCCTTCTTGTTCTTTTAAAGTAAATTTTAAAAATAAAAGATTATATTTTTATATAAATTTAACCATTTATAAATCAGTAATTTATAAGTGATAAACAGGTCCTATATTAAATAAAATAACGAATACATAATAAAATATTTGGTAATTATATCGGATACGTTATATTTGCATTTCATTTTAAAATATTATTTAAAACCTCTTAAAAAAAAATTATGAAACAACGTTTGAACTTAATGCGGTCAACATTCTTCTTTGGCGCACTAATTCTCCTGGTATCATTTAGTGCTTGCAAAAAAGATAAAACCATTGTTGCGGACAATACTATAAATGGTATTGTTTCTTCCACTTCGGATTTTTCGACCTTGAATAGTGCAGTAACAAAAGCCGGATTGGCCTCTACCTTAGGCAGCACAGGTCCATTTACTGTTTTTGCACCAAATAATGCTGCATTTACAGCTTCCGGTATTACTTCTTCTGTTCTTGCGGGTTTAACGGCCGACCAGGCAAAGGCCATATTACTTTATCACACCATCCCTTCCAAAATTATGGCTTCACAGGTACCTGTGGGTCCTAATGCCGCAGTAACAACTGCCAATGGAGGAACAGTGTACGTTACTAAAAATGCAAATGCTGTATTTATAAATGGTATCAAGGTAATTACTGCCGATGTGAATGCAAGTAATGGCGTTATTCATGTTATTGGAAATGTATTGATGCCGCCTGCTGGAAATATTGTTGAAATGGCACAGGCAAATCCTAATCTTTCTTTCCTTGTTGCTGCGGTTATAAGAGCAAATTTACAAGGTGCATTATCAGGTGCGGGCCCATTAACTGTATTTGCACCAACAAATACTGCCTTCCAGGCTGCCGGTTTTCCAACTATTGAATCGATTCAAACTGCAGATCCCGCCACGCTGGTAAATATTCTTACTTACCATGTAATTGGTGCCAGGGTTTTCTCATCTGATCTAACCAATGGAGAACAAGTTACCACGTTAAATGGCGGAAAAGTTACAATTGGTCTTACTTCAGGTGCCACTGTTAAAGGCAATAGCAACGCATCTGCATCTAATATTACAGCTACCAACATTGTTGCTGGTAATGGTGTAATTCATTTGATTGACCAGGTTTTATTGCCATAGAATAAGAATCCTATTCTATGAAATCTTTAACCAGTTAAGAGGTTAAATACGCATGAGAAAACCGTATCGAAATTTCGGTACGGTTTTTAACCTTTACGCTATTAAAGTCAAATCTTCTTAACTTGGTACTTTGTTTAATACTTACCAAACATTTTGCTTAACATGACGGAATGCTACGATGATATAATTCTGGTATTATCTAAGTGGAAGGATTTTCGTGAACTAAAAAAGGACGGAGATTTAAAAAATTTTGCCAATTGGATACTATTACATGAAAATAAATTGGTTGCCAATCAATCAGAACAGGAAGATTTTATTGTGGCCCAGGTTGATAACATGGATGAAAAAGAGAAAATTCCGGATTTAGCCAACAGGGCGGTAATGGGTCATTTAATTGCAAGAATGAATTTATTTGTCAAGAATTATGCAAAACAACCATTCCAGGAAATAGATTTGAGCAGCCTGGAAGAATTTCGGCTCCTGCAAATGATTGATAGGGTAAAGAATATTAATAAATCTGAATTAAGTAACGAATCCTTAATGGATTTCTCTACGGTAGTTGATATATTAAAACGTTTTATCAACAAAGGCCTTATCATTCAGGTAAAAGACGAAAATGATAAACGGGCGAGCCAGTTGCAAATAACCCAAAAAGGGAAAAATCTTTTATTAACTAGTTATAAAATTTTAGCTCAAATAAAGCCAAATATTGCTGGTGATTTAACTCAGAAAGAACAGGAAACATTAATAAACCTGTTGCTTAAGCTTAATAATTTTCATACGCATTTTTATGAGGAGCATTATGTTAACAAAAAGAAGAAATCATAAAACATACCTGTTATTTAAAAAATTGGGTTACCTCTTAATGCAGAAATGATTTTGGCTAAGTACAACTGAATAAACCATCCTGAAAGATTTTGCAAACCGTAAAGTTATTTTAAATTGTGATATACCTTTTGTACATCTTCATCCTGCTCCAGGTTGTCAACTAATTTTAATACTTCCTGGGCCTGCTCTTCCGGGAGCTCTACGGTATTTGCAGGTATGCGGGTAAGCTCGGCGCTTTCTATGGCGATACCTTTTTCTTCCAGCGCTTTACTCATGTGGCCAAACTCATTAAAAGATGTACGGATGATAATATTCCCTTCTTCATCTTCACCAATTTCTTCCAAACCATAGTCAATTAATTCCAGTTCCAGGTCTTCTAAATTAAGGGTGGGGGTGCTTTTTATTTTAAACTCGCCCATGCGTGTAAATCCAAAAGCAACACTCCCACTGGTTCCTAAGGAGCCGCCACTGCGGGTAAAATGCATGCGAACATTGGCTACGGTACGTGTGGTATTATCGGTTGCAGTTTCTACTAAAACGGCTACCCCATGGGGCGCATAGCCTTCATAAGTATGTTCTTCGTAATTACTGATATCCTTGCCCATGGCCCGCTTGATTGCGGCTTCCACCCGGTCTTTGGGCATATTCACACTTTTGGCATTCAGGATGCAACGGCGTAAGGCTGGATTATTGTCAGGGTCCGGGCCCGCAGCTTTTACTGCAATAGCAATTTCTTTTCCAATACGGGTAAACTGCTTGGCCATTCTGTCCCACCGGGCAAACATGGTACTTTTTCTTACTTCAAATATCCTTCCCATAATAAAGTTGTGTATGATAATTTCAGGCTGGCAAAGTTACAAAGTATATCTTAAAAATAAAGAAGCCATGCGGTATAAAATAGCAAAACCCGCTGCAAGGCGGGTTTTAAAGATATGCGTATATAAAATTTATTTTACTACAATAGAATCATTTAATTCTTTATCAACTAAAATGCGGCCGCAATTTTCGCATACCATCACTTTTTTACGCAGCTTTATTTCGCTTTGCTTTTGGGGTGGAATGGCATGATAACATCCGCCGCAGCTATCCCTTTCAACGGGTACTACTGCCAGGCCATTCCGGTAGTTTTGACGAATCCGGTCATAACTTACCAGTAAGCGCTCATCTACTTCCTCCCTTGCCTCATTAATATGTTTGTTAAAGTGCTTTTCTTCCTTTTCAGTTTCGGCAATTATTTTTTCCAGTTCACTTTTTTTACCAGCCAGGTTTGTTTCTTTTGCTGTTACTGCTTTTTTCGCAATTTCAAGCATCTTTGCTTTTTCCCCAATTTCTTCTGTAGCATCCTTAATGTGTTTCTCATTTAATTTTTCTTCCAGTTGCTGCATTTCCATCTCTTTGTTGATGGCCTCAAACTCACGGTTGTTTTTTACATTATCACTTTGCTTCTCATACTTTTTAATGAGCGCCTGGGCTTCTTTAATGGCTTCTTTCTTTTGTTCTATAAATTCAGTGATGCCGTTGATCTCTTCTTCTATACGAGTCTGGCGGGCATGAAGGCCTTCAATTTCATCTTCAAGGTCTTTTACTTCCATAGGAAGTTCGCCTTTTAAGATTTGTATTTCATCTAACTTGCTGTTTATTTTTTGCAAGCGAACCAAAGAACTCAATTTTTCTTCTACTGAAAAATCTGCAACTTTTGACATAAGAATTTTTATTTATTATTGAACCACAGAAAGCTTCAATTTATCCTGGTATTTTTTTATAAATACTTTACAGGATTGCTGTTTACTGCAGTTTTTAGGACGGCAAAGTTAGGGAAATTTTGCTTCAAAATATCAAAAAGGAGTTCAATGGTGAACTGCTCACTTTCGTAATGCCCTATATCGGCAAGTACCAGTTTATCATCAGCATCAAAAAATTCATGATATTTTACATCGGCCGTAATAAATACATCGGCGCCGGCACTTATAGCAGTACTTATTAAAAAGCTACCGGCACCCCCGCAAACCGCTATTTTTTGTATATTTTTCTTTAATATCCGGGTATGTCGAATGGCAGGAGTATTGAAAATACTCTTTAATTGCTTTAAAAAAAGGCTGGTTTCCAATGGTTTATTTAAAATTCCAACCAGGCCACTCCCTGTTTCCTGGAAACTATTGGCTAAAGGGTATAAGTCGTATGCCACTTCTTCATAGGGATGCGATGCCTTCATTGCTTTTAAAACGGGCCCTGCTTTCCAATGCGGAAAAATCACTTCTACCCGGGTTTCGGCTTCATAATGCCGTTCTCCTTTTTTGCCCGTAAAAGGGTGGGTATCTTCGCCAGCTTTAAAACTGCCGGTTCCGGAACTGCTAAAGCTACATTCAGAATACCGGCCAATATTACCGGCCCCCGCTTCAAAAAGTGCATTAGAAACCTTATCTGCATGGGTTTGGGGTACAAAAACCGCCAGTTTTTGTAATTGGCCGGCCTTGGGTTGTAAAATCTTACAATTTTTCAATTTTAATTTTTCTGCAATAGCGCTGTTTACACCTTGTAGTACATTGTCTAAATTGGTATGAATGGCATATATGGCGATATCATTTTTTATGGCTTTAATGATTGTTTGTTCCACATAATTTTTTCCTGTTATTTTTTTAATACCCCTAAATAAAATAGGATGGTGGGCAACTACCAGGTTACAACCTTTTTTTATGGCATCTTTCAGTACTGCTTCGGTAACATCTAAACTTACCAGGATGCCGGTACAGGGCCAGGATGCCTGGCCGGTAAGTAGGCCTGTGTTATCGTAATCTTCCTGCAAAGCTGGAGGAGCAGTATTTTCTAATACCCGGATAATATCTTGAATGTACATGATTGTTTTTTTTTGATTTTGCTAAGTTAATTAAGCCATTTCATACACAAATACCTGCCTGCCCGGTAAAGAATATTATTATTCATTATTATATAAATGAATACAACATAAAAAGCCGGCTGCCGTTATAAAAGAATTAAAAAATGCAACAGAAATAGTAGTTTTATGATTCCTGATTATAAAAATGAATACATGCCGCATAATAGCCGTTTTATAAAAGTAGTTTTTAAATGGCGCCTGCTGATTGCTATAATTTTTGCACTTACCATTTTATACCTGGGAAGTTGTAAAAAAAAGGACCCGCTTACTGGCGAACAAATTACCCTGGCCGCCCAATATTTTGAAGCGAATATTTTAAACCGGAATTTTGTGGTGGACTCCGCTTATGAAAATGGGATAGATATTACAGCCCGCTTTGCAAGGGATACATTTATTTTATATAAAAATACGCTGGAAGATGGGCCTATGAAGGGTTTTAATGCCGATAGTGTCTATACAGGTTCCTGGCATACTTCAGAAGATTATGGAAAATTAAATATTCAAATTAACCAACCTGCCCTGTTAAACCGGTATGTATTTTTTAACCGGGATTGGCGATTTATTGAAAAAAATATCCCCGTGATGAAAATTTCACCCTGGGGTAGTCTGGCGCTTACTAAAGTATATATGCGAAGGCTTTAGTTATCACCAACTGTGGATAACAAAGAACTCAGAACTTAAAATAATATCCGTTTTTCTGCGTTTAATACCTGCAACCTATTGTTATAATCCTTTCATTGAACACCTAAAATTCATTGCATGGTATCGAAAGTTATACAACATGTTTTTATCTTACATCGTATTATAACTTCTCATCCCCATATTTATTTATTATAAATTTTCAGCAATCCGGCTGTCACACACATGATATGCCCAAGATTTGTTTTTATGGATTGTTTGGATAACAGGGGCTCTGCGAAAGCAGGGCCTTCTGTTTTATATCTCCTCTTGTTTTGTGTTATCTTTGGGCTATTAAACGAATCGAAATTAAATTATATGCATATTAAAGTAGGACAAAAAGCGCCGGATTTTACACTTTACGATACCGAAAAGCAAACTTTTACCTTAAGTGAATGGGAAGGTAAAAAAAATATATTGATACTGTTTTTCCCCATGGCATTTACGGGTGTTTGTACCAAAGAGCTTTGTAGCATAAGGGATCAGTACAACCATTATAACACCGATCATTTACAAGTGATTGGGATTTCTGTAGATTCGGTTTTCAGCCTACAGAAATTTAAGGAAGAACAGCATTATCAATTCCCGTTATTGAGTGATTTTAATAAGACGGTATCTACCGCTTATGGATGTATTTATGAAAGTTTTACGCCCATGGATATGAAAGGAGTAAGTAAGAGATCGGCTTTCTTAATTGATAAAAAAGGGCTGGTTCAGTATGCAGAAGTGCTTGAAAATGCCGGAGATCTACCTGATTTTGAAGCTATTGATAAAAAAATAGCAGAATTAAGTTCATTTCTTTAAAAGGGATACAATATTTTCTGTATTAGTGAGTTCTATTATCAGCAAATTGTTATATTTTAGGGTGATTATATGTATTTTTAAGAAAAAGTATTAAATTTACTTATTGAAAAGAATTTTTTACATACTTGTTTTATTGATAGGAATAAGCTTTGGCAGCCAGGCACAAAATCGCCTGGGAAACCCGTTGGCGCCACAAAAGCTTATTAATTCTTATCCCAACCCGGCATCTTCAAATATCAACTTTGATTTTCAGCGGGGTTATGATAAAACCTATACCCTTGAAATATATAATTTCATTGGTAAAAAAGTATGGGAAGTAAAAAATATAACACCCAGGTATAATCTCAATCTGGATAATTTCTACAGGGGTGTGTACGTTTACCAGCTGCGGGACAAAAATGGGATTATTATAGAATCCGGTAAGTTCCAGGTAGTTAAATAAAAATAAGATACCTAATTATGTAAGCTTGCATTCATTGCAGGCTATTTTTATGCCTATTCCTCACTAAAGTATTGTTTTAGTGTCATTTTGGCTGTATTTTTTCGCTTGGCAAAATGTTTGACTACTGTACCTTTGCAGCCTTTTACAAAAAGTAAACTGGAATACTATCCTGCAAACATTTGCTTAAAAATAAAGTTATATGAAAGAAAAAAAACACAGGCACGAAGAAAACAATGCGGAAGAGATGGATATAAACTCTGATTCTGATATCCCCGGAAGTAATCACCTGAGTAATCCTTTGAAAAATACAGATGATGCAGGAGCCGACGAAAATAATAAAATGGCCCTGGAACTGGAAGAGCAAAAAGATAAATACGTTCGTTTGTTTGCCGAATTTGATAATTATAAACGCCGCACAGCAAAAGAGAAAATTGAATTGATACAATCTGCCAATAAAGATCTTGTTATTGACTTATTGGAAGTATTGGATGATATGGACCGTGCCGAAATGCAAATGGCTGAAACAAATGACATAGAACAGGTAAAGTCGGGCAATGCACTGGTTTTTGCAAAATTTAGAAATATTTTACAGCAAAGGGGATTGGCCTCCATGGATAGCAAAGGTTCCGCTTTTGATGTGGAAAAACATGAAGCCATTACTGAGCTGGAAGCCGGCCCTCAAATGCAGGGAAAAGTAGTGGATGTATTACAAAAAGGATATACCCTGAATAATAAAATCATTCGCTTTGCGAAAGTAGTAGTAGGAAAATAATACCTGGAATTTAAAACCCTTAAAAGGCAGGGACTTAATACATATATGAAAAGAGATTATTACGAGGTGCTGGGTGTAAGCAAAACAGCCACGGTAGAAGAAATAAAAAAAAGTTACCGTAAAGTGGCCATGCAGCACCACCCCGACAGGAACCCGGGAGATAAGGCCGCAGAGGAAAAGTTTAAGGAAGCGGCTGAAGCTTATGAAGTATTGAGCGATGCTGATAAAAAAGCACAGTACGATCGTTTTGGTCACAATGCATTTGGGGGTGGACGGGGTCGTTCTTATGGCGGCGGCGGAATGAATATGGACGATATCTTCAGCCAGTTTGGAGATATCTTTGGCGAAGATGGATTTGGCAGTTTCTTTGGCGGTGGCAGCAGGCGCAGCAGCCGGGGTACTGGAACCCGGGGCAGTAACCTGCGGGTAAAAATGAAATTGAATTATGAAGAAATTGCTAAAGGCGCCAGTAAAACCATTAAAGTAAAAAAATATGTACTATGCAGCACATGCTCGGGCAGTGGCGCAAAAGATAAAAAAAGTGTACAAACCTGTAATACCTGCGGCGGCAGCGGACAGGTACGGCGGGTACAAAATACCTTTTTAGGCCAAATGCAAACCGTAACTACCTGCCCCACCTGTAATGGCGAAGGTACCAGCATTACCAATAAATGCACTTCCTGCCGTGGAGAAGGCAGGGTATATGGAGAAGAAACGGTGAGCATGGATATTCCTGCAGGTGTAAGTGAGGGTATGCAACTGAGCATTACCGGGAAAGGAAATATGGGCGAAAGAGGAGGGGCACCCGGAGATTTGTTAGTAGTGATTGAAGAAGAAACACACCCATACTTACAAAGAGAAGGATTGAATGTTGCTTATGATTTGCATATTAGTTTTCCCGATGCAGTATTCGGAACCCAAATAGATGTTCCCACTATTGATGGAAGAGCCAAAATAAAAATACCGGCAGGTACCCAAAGTGGTAAAATTTTCCGTTTAAAAGGAAAAGGATTTCCACAGGTACAGGGTTACGAAAAAGGAGATCAGCTTATTCACGTAAATATTTGGACGCCACAGCAAGTAAGCGAAACTGAAAAAGGGATACTGGAAAAATTACAACAGTCGCCAAATTTTGAACCTAAGCCTGAAAAATCTGAAAAATCATTTTTCGATAAAGTGAGGGAAATGTTCAGCTAAACCCTGATTGCTTTCGGGAGCCTGGTAAGCCTTTCATTTTAAAGACCCAAAATCGGCGGCATCTATTTTGCTTATACCAGTAAATAGAACCTGGGCGGCACTTTGCCAAAACAATTTTAAAAGGCATGATGCATTAATTGCCTCCAGGTGGCTTTTGTGTTTTCGAAATCGGTATAATGTTTTTTTACTCTTTTTCTGTAGCTTTCAAATTCCACCAAAATTTTATGGAATTCATTTGTATTAAAATAGGCGCATAATTTTGGAATGGTATATTGTAAGCTTTCTTCCATGTTTTGCATAATGGTTTCAAAATGGGGCCTGTCGGTTACATATACTAATAGGGGTTTATATCTCACCCAGCCAATACAGGCATTTACAAACCGCATCAAAATATCATGGCTGGTATTTTCTATGGGTAATAATTCAACAGGCAGTACCCCATTTAGCAGATGGTTATACATGGAGAAACCATCATGAAAAGTATAGCATGGAACCCTTAATACTTTTAGCCCGGTTAAGGCCGTACTCATGAAAGTATCTTCGCCCCTGGCTCCCGGCGGATTATAAAAAGGCGGGAGCTTCTTATAATTTTTTAAATTAAAACAAAGATTGGCGCCGGATATAAACTTCATGCCATTGGTCTCTTCTACTTCGTAAGCTTGTGCGTTATTTAAAATCTCTTCCTGGGCATAGGTTACCCCTTTTTGTTTAATGATTATTTGCTTCATTTTAGCCCAGGTAATAATATCGTTACTCAGCGCTTCAATAAATATTTTAAAATCATTTTCAGTAAGCAGGGGATTAAACTCAAGATAAGGGATGGGTGAAATATAGCCACAATGCAAGCCATGTGTTACATCAGCCTCATCATTATATTTTAAATGGGTGCTTAAAATACTTTGCCCCAGCCACAATAAATTTTCCTGTTTGTTTTTATACGTCGCCAAGGGGTATTCATCATCATCTATAAACAAGAGTTTATCCATTTTAAGTTTTATGGCAAAGTAGGTTACGATATTTCTCTTTTTTGCATAGCCCTCTCCAAAAAGTAAATGACAATCTTTTTCATCGAGTGTATTGTCTTTTTTTACCAATTCTGCTATTTCCCGGTTCACTTCATTTACGCCATAAAAGTGTATGGAGTCAACTAATTTTTGTAAAGCCGGCGGAACATTCTTGTAATCGTTGGTATTGGTATTTTTATATCGTAAATCATAAGATACCAATACATGAATGCGAACATTGTTGTTTTCTATTAATCCATGTTCTATCCAATTATTAATATAAGTCTTTAATACATTTTGAAATAGTAAACGGCCTGTTACAAAACCAATGGCAATGTTTACCGTTTTTGTTTTACGCATGTTTGTATTTTCCTTTTGATGTTATAAAGTATATTAAATTCCTGATATTTTACTAATATATTTTTTTATTATTTTCCCATTCTTAATTCAGGAGCATGTAAACATGTGGAAATGTCTATCTCAACTTATTGTACTTCTTTTTGTAAAACCAATTGATCTAACTGTGTTTGGTACCATGTAGAAACACTATCAGTAGTTTGTGCTAATAACTGCATAAGAATTATCTTACCTGATATTAGATCCAGGTAACCGGCTATAGCAATACAACTTCTTCCTCCAGGCCCATCTGTGTAAGTGCTAAATGTGATACCCTGCATGGTGAATGCAGGCTGTGATGCAAAAATATCTGTAAAGCCGGCAACCGGGTATTTGTTTCCATTGGGGTAAGTAATTGTTCCGGAAAGTTGAGTTTCACCGGCTTCATCAAGTTGTAAACTAATTTCAATGATCCCTCCGGCAGTTTTGCCAATCCAGGTTCCGGTTATACGATCTGTAACTGTTGCCATTGCTCGTTCTGCTGATACAATGTCATTCTTAACAACAGCAGTCTCATTGTCTGCAGCAGGGACGAAAATTAATTTATCAGGATAAAATCCAGTTTGGGGAGTTGTGACAGGATTGGTTTCTACAAACAGATGCAGGAGTTCCAGGTTCTCTGTTTTACTCATTGCCACTACCTGTCCGGCCATGCCCGATACTTCATGACTGGGATCAGATTTCCCCCCATCGTTGGAACGCCACAATATTGATATGGCCATTGTTTGCCCTGCGGCAGGAGTGGCTTCCTGCAAAGAAGCCCAACCTAATACATCATAAGTGCCCGTGCCTCCTGTGGTAGAAGCATAGGTTCCTTTAAGCAAGCCGGTAACAGGATCCTGATATAATTTCATCAATGAATGATACGAATTGATCCAGGCTTTTGTATTATTCATACTTTTAAATATTATCATTTACTAAAATCATCATTTAGGTTCTGCAAGGCAAATACATCTGTTATCAAAATCAAAAACGGTATAAACAGTTTCCAGGAAAGTAGTTCCTACCAGAAATTCATTTTCACAATCGGCAAGGAAATGAAAAGCAAGGTGCCATTCATCCTCAGAAACCTGTATAAAATATTTTTCAGGAGGGAGTTTATAAGAAATTCCATTGAGCACCAGTTCAAGTACCGGGTATGGATAATCGCTAACTTTCCCGGGTGATTGAATGACCTCAGGATATTGGCCATTATTAGTAATAACCTTTTTTGCGGCGTTTATAAATTTTGGATCACCTTTAAATTGTGATGAACCCGTATCAAGGGCAAAGGCAACATTCGTTAGCATATTTCTGGTTGAACCATCTGCAAACAACCCGTTCAGGCTATCTAATTTCACGATCCAACATTCCTGGTCTGGCGGAAAATCCATCAGTTCAATAACATTGAAAGTGTCTTTCTTGAATTTATTAATATTAACGCCACCGAATTGAACTTCTCCTTTTAATGTTTCCCGGTCATACCAGAATGAAGCAATGGTTGCAGGAATAAGTCCCTTCTTACTTAGCAAATTGAGGATAAGGGTTGAATTAGGTCCTGCAGGAATATGACAAGGAATCCCAATTCCACCATCGCAAATTAATTCCTGAAACTGCGAGCCTGTATAATGGGTAGCCATATCAAATGCTATTTCCACAGCATCAGCAATACCGGGCAGTGTGATGAGATCCTTAACTGGCGTAACTGTCATGGATCCCCATGCGCCAAAATCAATCGTCTCCGGGTTCCCATCTTTTTTATAACTGCCGGAAGCAGCAGGGTCAAATTTTCGGTGAGGTGCGCAGGCAGAACTGCTGCAAAGATTAGAAGTGATCCAGGTATTCTTTGTACCGGTATCAATCATAAAACGCAGGTTTGATTGGACTGGTGTTCCTAACCCGACTTTTGCATACCATGAAGTTGCTCCGTTATCAGGTTCATATATGGGCCGCTGCAATGCAAAGGTTAATAAGTTATTACTGTCGGGTGTTTTATTGATATAAGATGTAAGTTCTTTATGCATATACTTTTCTTTTATTAAAATTATTTTTTTGTCATCACCTCAATCATCTCATCATCCGGGGGAATACCATTTTTTTCATATTTTATACATCGCTCTAAATATAACTTAGCAGTAATATCGGCTGGGAAATTATTTAAAATGGACTGAAACATGCTTTGCGCTTCTACGAATTTTTTATCATGATATTTCCCAAGGGCTTCTGTAAAAGCAACGGTATTGCTTTCCTTCAGGTGAATGATATTCATTGGGTCAATATCAAAAATTTCAATAATGGTTACAAAATCTTCTTTCCCTTTCACTTTCACTTTATCAAGTTTGCGATGATGATAATCATGAGGAGAAGTTAATTTTTCAAAAGTAGATTGAGTAAGCAATAAAGAAACCCCATAATATTTCGTAAGGCCTTCAAGCCTGGCAGCAAGATTTACGGCATCTGAAATTACCGTACTTTCCATTCGTTCCCTTTCACCGATCGTGCCTAATATCATCGGCCCTGTATGGATACCCGTACCTGTTTTAATGATGGGCAGCCCAAGCTGTGTTCTATTTTCGTTGTACGCTGCCAGTTGTAACCCAATTTCTACTGCAGCTTTTACAGCATCATCAGGACCATTAGGAAAAAGGGCCATGATGGCATCGCCAATATATTTATCGATGAATCCATTATTGGATCTTATGATTGGCCCGATATGCTCCAGGTAACCATTTAAAAATTCAAAATTTTCCTTGGGTGACATTTTTTCCGACATCGATGTAAAATCACGGATATCCGAAAACATCACTGTCATATCATATTGAATCTGATCGCCCAGTTTGATATCGATTATATTTTCTTTTTTAAGAAGTTTTAAAAACTCATTGGGTACAAAGCGGCTATAAGCCCTGTTGATGTGGGATAAACTCAGGTGTGTTTTAATTCTCGTTAGCAATTCTTTTTTAGAGAATGGTTTTACAAGGTAATCGTTTGCACCGGCAGCAAAGCCTTCTGTTAAATCAGATATGCGATCTTTTGCAGTTAGTAAGATGATGGGCATATTACTGGCAGGATATATTTCACGAATTTTTCTGCATACATCAAAACCCGACATCATGGGCATCATAACATCTAACACAATCATATCCGGCTGACCTTCATTCTGAATTAATGATAGTGCCTCTTCTCCACTTAAGGCTGTTTTCACTCCGTAATTATTCAACTTCAGGTGATTGGTGAGCACCTGGAGATTGATTGGCTCATCATCGATCACTAATATTGAATATTGTATGTCAGATGCTTCCAGAATAGGTTCCGTTATCTCATCTTCAGGAATATTTTCTGTTTTAAATTTTGACCTGATCTTTTCAAAATCCGGCTCCGGCCTGGTTGATTTAGCGGATTCATGTCCTTTGGGAAAAGTGAGCCGGAATATGGATCCTTTTCCGGGTTCAGATGCTACTTTAATTTGCCCACCATGCAGTTCAACAATTTTTCTGGAGATAGACAGGCCCAGGCCGGTACCCTGGTAAGACCTGTTATTGGAAGAGGTTTCCAGTTGTTCAAAACTATTAAAGATATCTTCTATCTTATCTTTTGGAATGCCTATCCCTGTATCTGAAACAGCGATTTCAATCATATCTCCTTTCACTTTTCCACTCACCCTTATCTCCCCGGAATGTGTAAATTTTATGGCATTGCCAATAATATTAAACATCACCTGTTCTATTCGTTTATCATCACCGTGTACAGGTGGCAAATCATCTTTAATATCGTTAAATATCCTGATTGGTTTTCCCGCAATGAGCGGGCTGGAAAGCGCAATTACCAGGTCAGTGATTTTAATCATATACACTGCGTCATAATACAGGGTAAGGTTATCATTTTTTATTTGAGAGAAATCCAGGATATCACCGATCAGGTTGGTCAATCTTTTTCCGCTATTTACTATCATATCCAGGTTATTAACCATGGATGGCTTCAATGGCCCGGAAGCGCCGTCTATCAAGGATTCGGCAATGCCGATGATCCCGTTAAGTGGCGTGCGAAGTTCGTGAGAGGTATTGGCCAGGAACTGATCTTTTAATACATCCAGCTTCGTAAGCTTAATATTTTTTCTTTCTATCTCTATGTTTTTAACGTCGAGCACTTTTGAAATTCTCTCAAATTCATTATTGGCATTAATATATTGGTTGATTACAATGATACCCATACCGGATAAATAAAGAGGTATTGCTATGGGAGCTGAATACGGTAGGTATAAATTAAAGACGTCGATCAGAATATCTGAAGTGGATAATAATATTAAAATGATAAAAGAGAAAAGAACAATCCGTGCATATGGAACTTTACCCCTGTTAGCAGAGATGATCCAGAATGTAGTATAGCTTCCAAGTACAATGAGTGTACCCAATAGGGCGATCTTTCTGAAGAATTCTAAAGTTTGAGGTGACCAGGCAATGATTAAAACGAGCATGGTTATCACCAAAAACACCTTTACTATGCGAAGCTGCATCTTATATTTATAACGATTCAAAAATGCGTACAAGAAGATTGAATTATAATATCCAAATCCAAATAAAGCAATCCAGAGAATTTTGGAAAATAACATTGAATCAAAAAAGGAAACGTCTGATAAGAAGGGGAGAGACCATATATAATGATAGGTGCCCCAAATTGAAAAAGAAAATATCGCAATTGAAAAGTAGAGAAAATGCCTGTCTTTCTTGCGCTTTAAAAATATAATAAAGAAAATAATGCTGGCAATAAAACTAATTACCGAAGATATTCTATACGTTTCCACATAATAAAACGTTCTTAAATTTGAGAAATCAATTAAATACCTCCGTTCACCAATTACCGGCATATCAAAGATTCCGCCTCTTCCCGTTTCAAAATAAATTTTTACCCGTAACTCATTTTGTCCTTTTTTAAGAATCTCACGGGGAACTGCATATAAACGATTTATGTTCCATGGGTTTGTCACATTTGGCGGAAAATTACCAGTTGCCCCAATAAAACTATTATTCAGAAATGTGCTGTCTGCTTTTACGACCCTTCCCAGCATCAGCGAAATGGGTATTGATATTAAGGAATCAGGCAGGGTAAATATCTTTCGTAAAACGATCACCCCTCCGGCAGGACTTGCAGTGGTAAGATCAGATATTTTTTTTACTGGTTTGAAAACGAAACTGTCTGCATCTATAGTTGAGATATTATTCCCGGGTATTGTAAATTCCCATCCGCTTTTTAACCGGATAACTTCGGTATTTTTAATCTTGCATCCAACTATTAATAAGATAAGCATCAAACCATAAAAACAGTGATATAGGGAGAAAGATTTTCTCATACAAAAACAGGTATCTGATTTTCAGAATTATTTATTCAACTGCATTTCACTAATATCAACTGCTGTGCAAATAGTTTCTACATTTACCAGTTCATTTTTACCATAAAGTCCGTTTGAAATAAGGTTGAATGATGCGGGAAGTATATTGTATTGTATTTTGCCAGGATTCTTCACCACTATTTTTTCAGCCTCATCAAAAACAGTTTTAGCCGATTCCATGAACTCACTATAGGCATCCTGATTGGATATTATTCCTCCTGCCATAATCGTATTCCATTTTTCACTAACATCCAGTAATGTATAAACAGCCAGCATCTCAGCAGTTGGTGGTTGAGAAGATACAGAGAGTTTTGCCAGATCAAATGCTTTCATATCCATATCTATCAATGATTGTACCTCCTGGATGCCTTGAAGATTAGCTGTCTTATTTCCTGTTCCACCAAAAATGGTTAGTAAAATATTATAAGTTGCCCAAAACCATTGACTCTCTTCCCAGGAAGGGGCAGGTATTGCTGCAGCACCGGTTCTTGCATATTCATACGCTAATTTTTGAAAAATGCCCAATGCATATACAAGGTATTCAATTTCGGGAATGCCGGTTCTCTGCAACACCGGTTGCTTCCAGCCCCAAAGTACGCCGAGTGTAGCAAGGGGGCCTGCGTCATAAGGATCGGCATAGATCTGGATGAATTCATAAATGAGATCTGCTGTTGATTGTGCCTCACATACTACTGCTTTTGGAGCAGGCACAGGTTCGGGCCCATTATAAGGTGTACCCTCTCTTCTATGTTGGTCATATGCATTGTATTGTTGAATAGTAAAGGGGGTGATATCTTTAGCAGAGAGGCCTTCTTGTTTCCAAAGAGGTATAAAATCAGTTTCTAAACCAGGGTAATAGTCAAAACTAAAGCCGGTTACATTTGTGTACCTGTTCAGAAATTGATTCCAAAGCGTAGTGCCTTCTGTTTCTCCATATACTTCCTGGAAAGATTTTAAATTATGTGGTAGGTTACAGGCAATATTTAAAACGGTGAGTTTATTGGCAGCGCAATAGAAATACCATGTTGGATCATTTATCAGGTAAGCTTCCTGCATTAGCCAGTCCCGGTAGTACATTAATGCGGCATTTACAAAAACTGGCCTGAACATAGAGTCCTGGTAGTTTCCCGGAAATTCAAGTCCGTGTCCTACCAGCATATCTACCAACTGACAATTGCGGTTAAAAACACTCTGGTTCACTCCTTTTAATCCAACAATATGGATATTACATGGATACCCATAATTGGTTCCGATGACACCGCCCCAGGCACAACCAAACCGGTGATCATGATAAGCAACGGGAGAATTACTAGTAATCCCTTTTCCAATATAGGCACCCATGTGTGTAAAGCCAAGCACATTTTTATCGGTTTGAGACAACGCCTGAATGCTGCCTGAGTTTAATTCCGGATGCATATAAGAGATCAATGCATATATATCATCGGTGGGTCCAAGGCCGCTCTTGCTTCGGATAAAATCATCCACCATCTGGCTGCCAGCTACAGGATTCCCGTTAAGGTCAATTACAAATGAATTGTCACTTACAGGTAGAAAATACATACCAACAGCAGTGACATTCCCATTGGCATCTTTCGATACTGCATATTGATAATCCTTTACGTTGAAAAGATCATCCTGGCTTAAAATGATATTTGTGCTGCCGAACAATTCACGGGCAACTCCATAATTTTTTAATGCCTGGTCAGTAATGGAATAAGGACTATTAAATGTAGATGGGCCATGAAAATGATATACCGGATTTCTGTAAGAGGGTGAAATGGAAATCATGATAATTAGGTTTATCAGGTAATCAGTTGCACATATTCAGCAATTAACAAATATAACAATAATTTGATTGAATCATTTGTTTTTATAGGAGGCAACAATTGAACACAACTGTTCTCAAAAGACTTTAAAAAAAGATAGGAGCTTAAAGAAGAATAGCATTACTCATCAAATATCTGATAAATAAATGCAGCTACATAAAGCCAGTATTTTGATTGTATAGTAAACTATAGTTTCAAAATTAAAAGAAGTGCGTTATGTTCAAAGAGCACCCCAAGTGACTGATAAACATTTCAACACTAAATGATTTGTAACATCAGTCACATCTCATACATCGCATTCTCACCGCTTCTTCCGTTAAAATCCTCATAATTAGCCATTTCAGTTATATCAAAATAATTTATCTTTACATACAATAAAATTTTCATGGAAATTACGCCTGGCCCTCTCTTAGCGAATATTAATAACCCGGATGATTTAAAAAAACTGGGTAAAGATCAATTGGTTGCAGTATGTAATGACTTACGTCAATATATAATTGATGTAGTGAGCATACACGGCGGTCATTTTGGCGCCAGCCTGGGCGTAGTGGAACTTAGTGTGGCCCTGCATTATGTGTTCAATACGCCTTACGATCAGCTGGTGTGGGATGTGGGCCACCAGGCGTATGGCCATAAAATACTTACCGGGAGAAGGGATAATTTTATTACCAACCGCAAGTACGGCGGCCTCAGTGGCTTTCCCAAGCGAAGCGAAAGTGTATATGATACTTTTGGAGTGGGCCATAGCTCTACTTCTATTTCGGCAGCCCTGGGTATGGCCATGGCAAGCCATTATAAAGGTGAAAAAGACAGGCAGCATATTGCCGTAATAGGCGATGGATCGTTAACAGCCGGGCTGGCATTTGAAGCCATGAACCATGCCGGTATCGAAAACTCTAACCTTATCATTATTTTAAATGATAACTGTATGAGTATTGACCCCAACGTAGGGGCGCTTAAAGAATACCTTACCGATATCACTACCTCGCAAACATATAACGATATGCGGGATAATGTATGGAAGGCATTGGGCAAACTACCCATAGGAAAAAACTTTAGCCGTGAAATGGCAAGCAAACTGGAAGCCAGTATCAAAGGGGTGGTAAGCAAGAGCAGTAATTTATTCGAAGCTTTAAAACTTCGTTATTTTGGCCCCATTGATGGACATAATGTAGTGAAGCTGGCAGAAACCCTCGCTGACCTTAAGAAAATTCCGGGCCCTAAATTATTACATATAAAAACGGTGAAAGGAAAGGGCTATGAACTGGCAGAAAAAGATCAAACCAAATGGCATGCACCTGGCCTGTTTGATAAAATTACCGGCGAAATAAAAAAGAAAGTTTACGAGTTGCCACAGCCACCCAAGTACCAGGATGTATTTGGCCATACCATCATTGAACTGGCAGAAAAAAATAAAAAAATTATGGGCATCACCCCGGCAATGCCAAGTGGGTCTTCCTTAAAGTTTATGATGGATAAAATGCCTGACCGTGCTTTTGATGTGGGCATTTGTGAGCAACATGCAGTAACACTAAGCGCCGGACTGGCCACACAAGGGATGAAGGTGTTTTGCAATGTTTATTCTTCTTTTATGCAAAGGGCTTATGATATGGTAATACATGATGTAGCCATACAAAAATTGCCGGTTGTTTTTTGCTTAGACCGTGCCGGCCTGGTAGGCGAAGATGGACCCACGCACCATGGCTGTTACGATATAGCCTATATGCGCTGCATACCCAACCTGGTTGTAAGTGCACCCATGAATGAAAAAGAATTGCGCAACCTCATGTACACAGCACAATTAGAATCTACAAAATTACCCATGGTAATCCGCTACCCAAGGGGAGAAGGCGTGATGCCGGAATGGCGCACCCCATTTGAAGAAATACAAATAGGCAAGGGCCGAAAAATAAAAGATGGTGAAGAAATAGCCATACTTTCTTTTGGCCATCCCGGAAATTTTGCAGCCTCCGCAATTCGCACCGTAAAAGCAGATGGCATTAACCCGGCGCATTACGATATGCGTTTTGCCAAACCTTTGGATGAAGAATTGCTGCACGAAGTGTTTGGCAAGTTCAAAAAAATAATCACGGTAGAAGATGGAACAATAGTAGGTGGTTTTGGAAGCGCCGTACTGGAGTTTATGAATACACACGGATATAAAGCCGATGTAAAAATAATGGGCATACCAGACAGGTTGGTAGAACATGGTACACCCAAAGAACTATATAAAGAAATTGGTTTAGATGCGGAAAGTATTGCAGCCGAAATCCGTTCTGCAGTTTCTGTAAAAATATTGCAGAAATAATTTTATCTAAATAACAAATGTATAAGCCATTGATTTTTCAATGGTTTTTTTGTACCGGCATACCTGCATGAAGCGGCTGCATTGGCGACGCTCCGTTCAACAGCCTGCCTGCCTGAGCTAAATAAAAGATAAAAATAAAATTTCCTATAGTTATTTTGTAGGTTTTGGTACCGGGGGTTCTATAAAATCTTCTAATGAAATTTGAAGTACTTCTGCAATTTTAAATGCTGTGTCCATTTTTAGGCCGTTTTTCCCATTTTCAATTTTAGAATAGGTTGTTTGTTCCATAAATAGTAATTCAGCAATAGCAATCTGGCTAAATCCTTTGGCTATCCTTATAGATTTTAATTTCTTCGTATTTACTTTATACATAAAAATAGGGATTAAAAAAGTTTAAATCAGGGTGTTTGTATTGTAAAATAATAAATAAAGTTCCAATCTAAATATTTTTTTTAGAGTATGCTTAATTAGCCTATTTCTATGCTTATAAAGCCTGAAAATATATATATAACAATAGCAATTTTGTTGATTCTAATTAATCTAAGGGGTAAGAGAATTAATTAATTAATTATTTAACAAAACTAAAGAGACATTTATGAAAAAAATTATTTTCTTTATTATGCTATTATGTTTTCTCCTTCCAACAGCTTATTTTGCATATAGTTTTAATTCTGTGCCAGAAAGAAAAACTCAAAATATGGCTAATTTTAAAAAGCCTGCGAAGGATAAAGTATTTATTATCAAATCAAAATCACCTTTAACTAAAAATGACTTTACCAAGTATCTCCAAACTACAATTTGCTTTGCAGATGAGCCGGTTTTAGAGAGTGTAAACTGCAATACGCCAGATGGTTCATGTATTTATACTTATACCATTACAATTAGGTGTTATACATTTAATTTAGCGGATTAATATTTGATTTTCTCTTACCCTTTTCTTAAACTAATTTTTTAAATGAAACAATTATCGTCTTATACAATTTACCTTTGTTTTTTTATCATCTGCCAAGTTAGTGTTTTAGGCACTTTTGCTCAAACAAACAGGTATAAAATTATTTACAGGCATTGTTTACAAATGGACACAACCAAAGTATTGGCTGATACTATGGGTAGAGAAGCAGTTTTAATAGGGGATAACAATGCCTCAAGTTATGTTTTTGCAAAACTACCTGGAAATTTGACTCCAAAACCAGAAGGGATAACCATGGAAAATATTCTAAATGAAAAAAAGAGTGGTACCAATAAATATACAATCGGGTCTGGAAAAAGATTTGACACTATTGGTAATATCGTTTATTTCGATAAAACGAATGATTCAATTTTTGTAAGGGAAAAGATGATCAATGATTATGTAATTACTAAGGAGAAGTTACCGCAAATAAATTGGAAAATTTCGATTGAATCTAAAATCATTCAGCAGTACACATGCATGAAAGCAACTTGTGATTTTAGAGGTAGGAGTTACATCGCATGGTTTACAAATGAAATCCCCATTAGTGAAGGACCCTGGAAATTTAAAGGCTTACCCGGTTTAATATTAGAAATGGAAGATACTAAACAACAGGTAAAACTTTATGCTACTGAGATTGAGTATCCTACAAAGGAAACGGTTACTCGTTTTGTAGAAAGTGGCATACCTATTAGCTTGCAGAAGTATATGGAATACAGGAATGAAGAAATGCATCAACAAATGAAGGGAGTGGAAGCAGCCCTGCAAAGCCAGGAACATAGCGATAAAGTAGATTTAAATACAAGGGTAAAAACCAAAATTGGCCTCTATGGATTGGAAATAAGGCAAAACTAAAAACTAATTTTTCATTCTGTTGTTTTGAAAACCTACACTCCTATTAAATTAATACTTATTTTTTTAAGTTCATTTTGTTTTTATTTTAATGTAAACGCCCAAAAATGTATAAAATTGTCTGGGGTAATATATGGGCCTAATAATAACAAGCTGTCATCTGTAATTATTACTTTAAATATTCCTCAAAATAATTTATTTTCTATCTCAAAACATGATGGGTCTTTTCTATTGGATGTCTGTAATTTAAATGATTCGCTAAAGCATAATCCAATAAATCTAACTTTTAATTTAATTGGTTACTTTGAAAAATCAATTTTGCTAAATGATTTGCTTTCTGATAAAAATTTACATTCAATAATTTTAGATCCAAAGACTATTCAACTCTCAGAAGTTATTGTTCATACAAAACCCATTATTGTAAATGGCGATACTACAATTTTTAAAATCAATTCATTTCAAAATAAACTGGATAATAACCTGGAAGATGTGCTTAGGAAAATGCCTGGATTTGATGTGGATGCAACGGGTAATATTCTGTTCAATGGTAAGCCGATAGAAAATGTTTTAATAGAAGGAGATGTACTCACTAAAAATTATAAGCAAATTTCTAAAAACATTGAGCCGGGAATGATAGATAGGGTGGAGATTATAGACAAATATAACAGTAACTCTCTTTTAAAAGATTTATCTAATAGCAATAGGCAGGTTATGAACTTAAAACTTAAAAACCCTAAAAAATTGAAAACTTTTGGGAGTTTCAAAGCTAGCGCTGGTATAAAGGATAGGTATAGTTTTACGGGAAACATCTTTGTGTTTAATAGCTTTATAAAAACAATGGGCATTGCCAGTAAAAATAATATCGGCGAAAGTCCTTACAATGAAATTTTGGGTACTGAGGAATTTGACCAGATAAAAGATAATGATTTCGACAAGAGTGTAATGCCAAATTATATAACTGAAGATAAGCTATTTACCAGGCCCTCTTTTCAAATGCACAAAATACTTTGTTTAATAGATCTCAAATGCTGGTTTTAAATAACAGTATCAAATTAAATGAGCATCTAAATTTGAAATATTTTGCAGATGTTTATTCTGATAAAATATCCCAGTTTAAAGATGTATCTGTTACCAACCTCACGAATTCTAATTTTTCGTTCCTGGAAAATTCTAATAAATTATTTAGTCCTTTATTTCTAAACAATCATTTGCAATTCACCTTTCAAAATAAAAAAAATCAAATCCTATTTGCAACTGCATACAATAAGAAAAAATACAATATGGGAGAACTTATATTGGCACCTGTTAATTACGTAACTGAAGTAAACAATTTATTTAATCGATTCTCAGCAGGTGTTTTTTTTACTCATAAGATAGATTCAAATAGGGCACTGCAGGCAATGGTACAAAATAATTATGATACTAAATTTGAGAAACTAACCATAGAGCAAAATGAATTTAGGGATATTGATTCTGTCTATAAAACAAATATGCAAAACCAGGCTGTGAATAACCGTATTAACTACAACAAATTGTCACTTAAATATTTATTCAGAAGGAATGATAGGCGTACTCACTCGCTAAGTATTTCAAATACAAATATTAATTCAAAGCTCAACTCAACATTAGGGTTAAATATTGAAAATGGCCAGTATGTTTTACCAGGTACATATTTGAACTTTGCTTGTTTGCAATCAAATAATACTATTTTAAATTATAGTAAATCATATTCACTAAATAAACTAAACATTACAGTAGATGCCGGTGTATCATTTTTTCAACAGAGATTTAATGATTTTTCGACAAAAACTTTAAAGAAAAATTCTGCGATAAATTTCGTGCCTAATATTAACTTGTCTTATAATTTTAATAGTTTGCATCAAATTTCAGTAAATATTGGATATAATAACGAACTTCCTAATTTAGCCATGCAGACTCTTCATCCTGTATTAGCTTCGTATCGTAGTTTTAATTACAATGAGGATATAGAAGGAAGGTTGAATAATTTAAAATTAATGGTATCTTATTCATATCGGAAATTTGAAAAGGGCGCTAGCTTTATTTTGTCTTGGTATCATTTTACACAGTTTAAAAGCCTAATTAGTAATATTTCTTTTGCTAAAGATTTTGATTACTATCAACAAAGCTTCACACCTGCAAATCAAGATTTAGATCATCTTTATTTTAAGTACGATAAGTACATATATAAAATCAATACAGGCATAAGTGTTAAAAACAGTTTATTGTTATTTTCTAACCCATCTATAGTAAATGGCCAGATTGCAGACAGAAAAAATCTATTTTACAACACGAACCTTTCTATAAGGCCATCCATTGGAAAAAATGTAAATACTTCTTTTGGCATAGATTATTTATTCAATCAGGATTTAAATGCGAATGTTGGCACTTCTACTTTTAATCCCTTCGTTTTATTTTCTTCTACTATTGGTAAAAAAATGGCTATAGGAACTAAATTAAATTTTTATAAAACAAATTATTTTGTTCATAATCAAAATTATTATTTCGTTAATACATATTTTTGGTATTATATAAAAAGAGATAAAGTCAACATGAAATTGAGCTGCATTAATATTACCAATACTACAGCTGTTTACAATGGGTATAAAGGCGCTTTTATTGAAAAGTCAATAATCAATAGAAATTTACCCCGGTATGGTTTGCTTGAAATTAGTTATAAGTTCAGGTAACAAATAATGCAGTCAGGCTAATTTTTATAAAAATAGAAGCCTCTTTTTAATTCCAATTTGTCCAGTCTTCCGGCGTAAGTACTGTCGTTTGGTCTTCTTCCCGGTTTTCATTCCATTCAATAATAAAATTATTACGGCCTTCGCCTACCAGGATACCTATATATTTTTGCTGCACCAATTCTAATAAATTCAGGAAAATAAATATTGCGTGAATCCGGTTTTCGCATTGGTCAAATACTTTTTCAAAAGCCATTGTCTTTTGTTCTTTCGCCATACTGAGCATTGCATCCCGGATGCCTTCCATAGTATAATTATACTGTATTACCGTATGAACGGGTTTGTTATTACGTTCCTGTAATTTTTGTACTACTTTTTCAAAAGCTTTCATCAGCCTGAAAAGGGTTACCGTTTGTATTTCGGTACCTTCGCCTGCTTCTTCGCCAATGGCAGATAGTTCTTTTTGCAGGTTTCCTCTTTTTATCATCATGAGCCTTTCTGCTTCCATCTCGGCCAGTTTTGCTGAAGCTTCTTTAAATTTTTTGTATTCCAGTATTTTGTCAATCAGTTCCTGGCGGGGATCTATTTCATTGCCCTGGTCGTCTATTTCTTTTCGGGGTAATAGCATCTTTGCTTTAATACGCATAAGGGTACTGATGAATAAAATAAACTCACTGCTCAGCTCAATATTCAGTTTTTCGGTTTGGTGTATATGATCCAGGAAATCATTGGTGATTCTGGTTATGGGGATATTATAAATATCCAGTTCATCTCTTTCTATAAAAAAAAGCAAAAGATCGAAGGGGCCTTCAAACTGGTCTAATTTTATCTGGTAGCTGGGTGCGTTCACAAAAAATGTATTAGCTGGTAAAAGTAAATAAAAAAGCCTTGTAACAAAGTGCATACAAGGCTTTGTGGAAAAACGGTGAGTAGCTTAATTTTTAAAATGATAAGCAAAGCCAATACCCATCATTTGCAGTATTTGCGGGGCAGGGCCTTTTTTAGGGTCAATATTTTTAGTATCATCATCATAAATCACATCTACATTCAAATTAAAATTGATGTATTTGGTTATTTGGGCAGTAAACATATTTGCCCAGTACACATCAATATTTTGCGGGTTGTGTTTGTAATTAGAGAATAAATCCAGCTTGCTTTTAAAACCCAGGTTGGTATTGAAAGTAGCCTGATAATTTGCAGATGCAAAAGCGCCCATTTCACTTAAGGCCGGTTTGTTTACGGGTACTCCATAAAACGGCCGCAGGTAGGCACTGCCTACGATTACCCAACGGGCGGTTACAGGCGATACAAAAAGTGAAAAATTATCTTTTGGCCGCCAGTCGATCCCCGGTGATAATAAAACATATGCAGGCGCAAAAGTTTTTGAGGTAAGGTAGGCCGAATCTACACCCAATACATTTTTAGCATAGCCATAGCCGTTGGCAAACTGGCTGCGTAAGTTAAAAAGCCCCGCCAGGTTTAGCTTTGAATTTAATGCATAACCATATTTGGTCAACAGGTCAATTCGGTCGCTGGCTTTGCGCTGACCCAGGCTGGTGGTATTTACAAAACCATAGGCCAGGCCCAGGCTATTATCCCAGCTATGTTTGCCTTTTTTATAAAATGCATACAAATCCAGCATGGAGTTAAGAGATAATGAGAATTTGTCGCCACCCGCTGCCCAGTTACTTAGCGACCCCTGGTTTAGAGTTAAGGCAAAATTCCCTCCTTTTTTCCAAACTTTCAGGGTAGTATCTTTATCATCTTTTTTTATGGTTTGCTGCGATGCTTTTTTCAAGTCATTTACGGTGCCATCCTGTGCGTAACAATAACAGGCGCTAAAGACGCATAGAATAAAAACTGCTTTTTTCATAGTGTTATTTACTTATTTTTTTGCTTACAATACGAAAATAAAAAGCCATGCGAAATTCGCATAGCTTTTTAATAAAAAGTTCAATTACTTTCTCTTCAACTCATCCCTGATTTCTGCCAATAATTTATCGGTGCTTGAGGGCCCTGCAGGCGCTTCTTCTTTTTTGCGTAAAAGTCTGTTCATGGCTTTTACCAACATAAATACAACCAGGGCTACAATTAAAAAGGTAATTACGGCACTTAAAAATTTGCCCCAGTAAATACCACCGGGCGCCCAATTTTCAATCTTATCTACACCGGCCGCTTTTAAAACGGGTGTCAGTAATAAGGGAGTAATTACATCTTCTACCAATGAGCTTATAATTTTCCCAAAAGCAGCGCCAATAATTACGCCGATAGCAAGATCCATTACACTGCCCTTGAGTGCAAATTCTTTAAATTCTTTAATAAATCCCATTGTATTTTCTTTTAGGTGAAATACAAATATAAAAAAAACATCAAAAGAAATTTTTATATAATTTTCAACAAAGGCATAAGATACAATCATACTTTTGCAGGTCTCATAACTAAAATGATCTAAATGCCCATCAAATGGCTTTTGTTTATAGTGCTTTCAATCATTTGGGGTAGCAGTTTCATTTTAATGAAATATGGGTTAGAAAACCTGGGAGCCTGGCAAGTGGCGTCTTTGCGGATTATCTGTGCAGCATGGGTGCTTATTCCTTTTGCGCTTAGGGCTACCCGGCAAATTCCAAAAAACAAATGGGGCCTTGTTTTTCTTTCGGGATTATTAGGAAGTTTTATACCGGCCTATTTGTTTTGTATTGCAGAACAGGAAATAGATAGTTCGGTAGCCGGCATTTTAAATGCATTGACGCCTATTTTTGTAATTCTTTCGGGTGTTCTTTTCTTTCATCAAAAAGTGCCGTTCAATAAAATATTGGGCATTGCGGTTGCTTTTACTGGCTGCATCCTCCTATTTTTATTTCATGCAGCGCCTGCAAAAGAGTCGGGCTTTATACATGCTTTTCTTATTTTACTGGCAACAATATGCTATGGCATCAATGTAAACCTGGTGCATAAATACCTGCATAGTATTTCGTCTATTTTGATCGTTTCTTTAAGTATGCTTATGAATAGTATCGCTGCCACTATTTTGTTACTCAGCGATGGTTTTTTAAATCATTCTTTCACAGGCAAGGCTATTTGGGGTTCGCTGTTAGCCGCTTTTTTACTGGGTACTTTTTCAACTGCGCTGGCTTCCATTTTATTTTATAAGCTAATACGTACTGGTGGTACCGTTTTTTCTTCGATGGTTACTTACGGCATCCCCATAGTGGCCATGTTATGGGGATTGTTTTATGGAGAAAACATTGGGCCGGGCCAGGTATTTAGTTTGTTTGTAATATTGGCCGGCGTGTTTATTGCCAATAAAAATATTACTAAGCATTTAATTAAAGAGTAAGCGGTTCCGAATGCCGGGATACACATCAAAAAATACAATTTCCTTTTTGGTATGGCTGATCAATGCTTTTTTGCCTAACATTTTATAAGCTTCCTTATTATAAAATTTTAATAGTAAAGTATCCTCTTGTTGGGTATAGCGGCCGGGGTAATGTGTATTTTTCAGGCTGTCGTACAATTGGCAATAAAAATCGGTAAAACCATTTTCTTTTATTTCAAAATAGCAATCATTTAAGTCGTCTATCGCTTTAAATTTTGCCTTTACTGCCGAGCGGTCAAAAAGGGCTTTGTCCCGGTTAAATGAGGGGCTGCAGGAAACCAGGATAAGTACTAACAATAAAAAGAGAATGCTTTTGCTGATCATAATAAGGTAAAAATAGGTGATTATCATAAAATCGAATAAGGGATAGAATTTCCACCCACGTTTATATCCGCTTCATCATATAAATTTAGGCACTTCAATATACAAAAGGCCAAAAGGATTCAGGCCCACACCCAATGGCTATATTTTTTCTAAAAAAACGTACTGCCAATTTTTATATACAGTCTTGTACCCTTACCTTTGCGGCTCAAAATTATAAGTTATATTTTTTAAATATTTGTTATGGCCAATACTGGTAAAATCAAATCAATCATCGGCGCTGTAGTTGACGTACAGTTCGATAACGATTCTAAACTTCCTGAAATTATGAATGCGCTGGAACTTACCCGGGATAACGGGGATAAGTTAGTACTGGAAGTACAGCAGCACCTGGGGGAAGATAGTGTGCGTACCATTGCGATGGACGGTACCGAAGGTTTGGTAAGGGGTACCCAAGTGATAGATACTGGTAAACCAATTACCATGCCCATTGGCGAAGAAATTAAAGGCCGCTTGTTTAATGTAACCGGCGACGCCATTGATGGATTAGCCCAGGTAAGCAAAGCAAATGGCCGTCCCATACATGCAAAGCCACCTCTTTTTGAAAACCTCACTACCGCATCAGAAGTTTTATTTACCGGTATTAAAGTAATTGATTTGATTGAACCTTATGCCAAAGGGGGTAAAATTGGATTGTTTGGAGGTGCCGGGGTAGGCAAAACCGTATTGATACAGGAGTTAATTAATAATATTGCCAAAGCCTATAGCGGGTTATCGGTATTTGCCGGTGTAGGTGAACGTACCCGTGAAGGGAATGACCTGATGCGTGAAATGATTGAAGCGGGCATTATGAACTATGGTGAAAAATTTAAACATAGTATGGAAGAAGGAGGTTGGGATTTAAATGCCGTTGATATGGAAGGGCTTAAAGAATCTAAAGCCACTTTTGTATTCGGGCAAATGAACGAACCCCCCGGAGCCCGTGCCCGTGTGGCGCTGAGCGGCCTTACCCTGGCTGAATATTTCCGGGATGGCGAAGGTGACGGGCAAGGAAAAGACATCCTGTTTTTCGTAGATAATATCTTTCGTTTTACACAAGCAGGCTCCGAAGTGTCGGCATTACTTGGCCGTATGCCTTCAGCAGTAGGGTATCAGCCTACCTTGGCTACCGAAATGGGCCTTATGCAGGAAAGGATCACATCTACCAAAAATGGTTCTATCACTTCGGTGCAGGCCGTATATGTACCTGCCGATGATTTAACCGATCCGGCGCCGGCTACTACATTTGCTCACCTGGATGCTACAACGGTATTGAGTCGTAAAATTGCCGATTTGGGTATTTACCCGGCGGTAGATCCTTTGGATTCTACTTCCCGGATATTAACACCACTCATTGTGGGTGAAGCGCATTATAATTGTGCCAACCGGGTAAAATTAATATTACAACGCTATAAAGAATTACAGGATATTATTGCCATTTTGGGTATGGATGAATTAAGTGATGAAGACAAACTGGTAGTAAAAAGAGCCCGTAAAGTACAGCGCTTCTTATCACAGCCTTTCCATGTTGCCGAAGCATTTACCGGTTTAAAGGGGGTGTTGGTACCCATTGAAGAAACCATCCGTGGATTTAATATGATTATGGATGGCGAAGTGGATGATTATCCCGAAGCCGCTTTTAACCTGGTAGGTTCTATTGATGATGCTATTGAAAAAGGAAAGAAGCTGATGGAAGCTGCAAAAGCGTAAGGAAAAAAGTATTTACGTATTCCCCGGTGATTGTAAAAGAGGATAGCGGGTTTTCATACGGATACTAAAATCTACATATTATCATGACATTAGAAATATTAACGCCAGAAGGAAAAGTATTTAGTGGAGAAGTGTTTGGGGTACAATTGCCCGGTATTAGTGGTTTATTTGAAGTACTAGACCGGCACGCACCCATTGTAAGCGCCCTGCGTAATGGTAAACTAAAAGTGCTGAAAGATAAAAATAATACTAAAAGCTACGAAATACAAAGTGGCTTTGTAGAAGTAATGAATAACAAAACCATTATTCTGGTAGAAGGCGCTGCTGAAATTTAATGATTCTTGCACACATCTTACGGGCCCCGTGTTTTTAATGCGGGGCTTTTTTATATTTACCGGGCACCATTACCCTTAATTGCAGCCATGCCCAGGCACAAAAAGGCATAAGAGGAAACAGGGCGAATGACCACCCGCTATGGGTTAAAATAAAAAACAGGGTAAAAACCAATAACTGGTAAAGCGGGTAAATAAAAAATAAAAGCCCTACCAATATAGAATCAAAATGCCCCGATTTTGCAAAGCGTTTTTGAATAAGGAATAAAGCAGAAACATATAGTGGTAAATGAATAAGCCAGCCCAGTAAGGCAGGGATTGCCAATGCTGCTTTTACAAATAACGGGTGCTCTGTATTAAATAATTGTTGCCGGCTCACATAGTCTTTCTCATTTATTTCATATACTGATTGGGATAATGCATGGTATAGTTTTTTATTAAAATCCTGTATGGCCTTTCCTTCGCTCTCATACAGCGGGATGCCTGTTGACGTAATTGGATCTTCAAAATGAATGTGGATATTTTTTCCAAAATACCGGAACGAGCTATAGTTGAGGCCCACGGGCATTACCTTTAATGGAATATTTTGTTTCCAACTATTAATAGCCAGTCGGGCCGTACCTTTTTTTAATGGCCGTAAATGCCATTCATTGATGCAGAGGCCTTCACTAAAAATGAGTACAATACCATTGCGTTTAAAAATTTCGATACAGGCATTAAATGTGGTGTAGTTGTGTTCCAAATTTTCCACGCCTTCGCTGGTGCGGTACACAGGGAAAATATACAGTGACTTTAAAATAAAAGCGACCCATTTATTTTTAAAAACATCGCCCCTTGCCAGCGAATACACCGGTTGCTTAAACAGGGTACAAAGAATAATAGCATCTAAAAATGAATTGGGATGGTTGCAGGCAATGAGCAGGGGACCCCGGCTGTTTAATGCCCCGGGAGCATTTATTTGAATACGGCGGCAAAATAAATGCAACACAATTTGGGCAGGAAACTTAAGCAGCCGGTAAAGCAATGGTTTTAAATTTTACTGAAAGTAAGATTTTCTGCTTAAAAAATACACCGGGTACCGGGTTGCCAATTCTACGGCCTTATTTCCTGATCCGTTTGTATTGATGTGATGAGGACTTTAATTTTCTAAATCATCTGCATAGATTTTGTAAAATTCAGGTTGGGGAACTGATCATTAATTCAAATGCGGATCTATGGGATAATTTGCCAGCAGCTGATATTTACCACCCATTTGTTGCAGGCTCGCTTTCCAGGTTTCTTGCGGTGAAGTTTCAAATATCAGGGGGGCGGAAGCGGGCGCAATCAGCCAGGTATTTTCACTGATTTCCGCTTCTAACTGGCCGGATTCCCAGCCGCTATATCCCAGGAAGAATTTTATTTTTCCCGGATCTATTTTCCCGGCGTTCATTAAAGTTTTTAAAGTATCAAAATTTCCGCCCCAGTATACACCTTCAATAATTTCTTCTGCATCATCAAAAAATTCAGGATACTGATGTACATAATGTAAAGTATCCATTTGTACAGGCCCCCCGGTAAACAGGGGTATATCCATACTCTGGATGTCAGGGAAAAATGAATGTAAAGAATGTGTATGTTGTTTGTTTAATGTGAACCCAAAAGTACCCAGCTCTTTATCATGCCTGCATATTAAAACTACAGTTCGCATAAAGTGAATATCCTTTAAAAAGGGTTCTGCAATTAAAAGGGTTCCTGTTTGGGCGGCTATCATAATTCTAAATGTATGAAAAAAAAGCACGCAGCCAAAAAGAGCCATAATGAGAAGAATAATACCGGAATAGGCGTTAATATATTTGCAAAATACTTATTTTGTAATGCACCCAATAGGCTTTGCCCCTACATTTGTAAAATAAACAGGGTAAAAGCTGCTGTACATGAAAAAAATTTTCCCCATCATTACTATACTTATCACATTAAGCCTGCTGGGGCTTATCTTTTTTCAGTTTTTATGGTTAAAAAGTGCTAAGGAAATAAAGGAACAACAGCTTAAAGAAAACATTATAAAAGCTTCGGGTGATGCGGCTATCCGGATGGCCGATGAAAACAAAATGATGGTACCCAAAAAAAAGGAATTTAATTTTCCAGCCGATAAGCTAAATCTTGAGTTTAGCAGGCAATCTACCATTAAGCGGTTTAGTAAAGATGAAATGCGGGACATTATCCGCTCTTCCTTTGATCGTAATTTCTTAAAAGATATCCCATTTGAATTTGCCGTAACAGAGGGCACACTCATGGGAGACCAGGTAGAATCAGAAAATTTTTATCGCTATTACAACGATACATCCAGTAACCTGCAAAATGCGGTGATTATACAGGCGCCCAGCGGGAGTAGTTTAGAGAGCCTGGTACCCGATGAATTTTTAGTAGTGATTGTGCCGCATCAAAAATCAATTATTTTACATGAGCTTATTTTTTTTATAATAGGAGCCATCTTATTTACCATCATCATCGCTACTGCCTTTTACTTAACCATAAGAACCTTGCTGCGCCAGAAAAAATTAAGTGAAATTAAAAATGATTTCATTAATAATATGACGCATGAGTTTAAAACTCCACTGGCTACCATTTCGCTTGCTGTAGATGCCTTAAAAAATGACAAGGTAGTGGGCGATCGGGAAAAATCTAACTACTTTACCGGTATTATAAAAGAAGAAAACCGCCGGATGAATAAACAAGTAGAAACCATACTGCAAGCGGCTTTGCTCGATAAGCAGGAAGTACAATTAAATTTAAAAAAGATTTCTGCCCACGAACTTATTTCAAATGCCCTGAATAATATGACGCTGCCGGTTGCAGATAAAGGAGGAAAAATAATAACACATTTTGATGCTGACAAATGCACGGTAATGGCCGATGAAGTGCATTTCACCAATTTTATTAATAGTTTATTGGATAATGCAGTAAAATATTCAAACGATCACCCCGTCATTACCGTAAGTACAGCTAATGTAAATGGCCATATCCGCATTAAAATTGAGGATAATGGCATTGGTATGAATAAAGAAACCCTGAACCGTATTTTTGAAAAATTCTACCGGGCTCATACCGGTAATGTACATAATGTAAAAGGTTTTGGCCTGGGCCTGAGTTATGTAAAAACAATGGTAGAAGCCCATAAAGGAACTATTAAGGCCGAGAGTACATTGGGTAAAGGAAGCATTTTTACCATCAATATCCCCGTGGTAAAATAGTTTCGGGAACTTCACTATTCACATATATCCACATCAATTCACATTTCACGCAGTAGTAATCCACATCAAATCGTGCAAAAACATCAGTATAGTTACTGAAATCAACCTTTTTTTCTGTGGAAAAATAAAAAGGTGGTAAAAAGTGGGTAGAAGTGGTTAAAATCGTTTATTTTGTACTGCTTTATACTTAATAAATTGATTTTCCATTCATGATCAGCTTTTTAGGAGAATACGAATCAACTGTAGATGCCAAAGGGCGTTTTCTTTTACCGGCAGGTTTTAAAAAACAACTGTCGGGAGAGCAAGCCGCCCAATTTGTCATAAACAGGGGCTTTGAAAAATGCCTCACTTTGTATCCCCTGCAAAGCTGGGAACCCATTTTTGCAAATATTTCTGCATTAAATGATTTTGATCCCAAAGTTCGTGAATTCAGGAGATTTTTTTTAAACGGGGCCACCCAGGTAGAATTAGATTCTGCAGGAAGGCTGCTCATCCCTAAAAATTTATCGGAACACGCCCAGCTTGATAAGGAAATTGTTTTGGTATCGGCGCTCAATAAAATTGAGATATGGGACAAAACCAAGTATAAGGAGTTCTTTGAGTCGTTTACTGCTGAATCATTTAGTGAATTGGCCAATGTGGTGATGAATAAAAAACCGGGAGACTCCGGCGCATAAAAAAATCGCTCATGATGCCTGAGGAAAAAAAATCAATGAATGCGGAGCCCCAAAAAGATACCGCTGGCGCTAATGCATATCATGTACCGGTATTGCTGCAGGAAGCCGTAGAAGCCCTGCAGGTAAAACCCAATGGTACTTATGTAGATTGTACATTTGGGGGTGGTGGCCATAGCGCCGCCATTTTAAAACAATTGGGTACCTCGGGTTTATTAATTGGTTTTGACCAGGATGAAGATGCCCGCAAAAATTTGCCTGCCGATGATCGTTTCCTGTTTATTCCTCAAAATTTCAGGTACCTGCAACGATTTTTACGCCTGCACCAGGTAAGCCAGGTAGATGGCATTTTGGCCGACCTGGGTGTATCCAGCCACCAGTTTGATGAAGGAGAAAGGGGCTTCTCTACCCGGTTTGATGCAAATTTAGATATGCGCATGGATAGCCGTAATAACTTAACAGCGGCTGTAGTGTTACAAACCTACTCCGAAAACCGGCTTCACAAAATGTTTGAGCAATACGGAGAAGTAACCAATGCCAAAACTTTAGCTAAAACCATTGTAGCCCAGCGGGCCATTAGCCCTTTGAATACCATTAACCAGCTTAAGCAATCGGTACAGGCCATTGTAAAAGGAAATCCGCACAAATATTTTGCTCAGTTGTTCCAGGCTATACGCATCGAAGTAAACGACGAAATGGGGGCGCTTAAAGAAATGCTTGCCCAATCGGCCACGGTACTAAAACCCGGGGGAAGAATAGCCGTCATTACTTTTCATTCCCTGGAAGACCGGCTGGTGAAAAACTTTTTTAAGCAGGGGAGTTTTGAAGAAGTGCCGGCAGATGAAATATATGGAACCCGGCCTGCCAGTGCATTAAAACCCGTTAATAAAAAACCCATACTGCCCGCACCAGCAGAAATGGAAAAAAATAAAAGATCCAGGAGCGCTAAACTAAGAGTGGCAGAAAAAAAATAAAATGGCAAAAGAAAAAAAAATAAAGGAAAATGGCAACTCTATTAAAACAGAGTTACGCAGGCTGTTCAACTATCGTTGGATGGTTCGCAACATCCCCTTCTTTCTTTTCTTAAGTGTGCTGGCAGTTTTATATATCTATAATGGCCATCATGCCGATAAGCTCATTCGTAAAATTGCGACAACCGAAAAAAATATAAGAGAACTGGAATTTGAATATAAAACCGTAAAGAGTGAAGTCATATTCAGGAGCAAGGCGAGTGAATTGGTGAAAGCTGTAGAACCCCTGGGCCTGAAAGAATTAAAAGTACCTGCATTTATTTTACAAGATTCATCACAACCAAAAAATACGCAATAATATAACAGGCATTGGAAATTAAGAAAGACATATTATGGCGGGTTTACCTCTGTTTCCTGGGTATTGTACTGCTAGGGATCATGATTTTGGGGCGTGCTTTTTATATACAAAGGGCGCAGGGAAAATTTTGGATTTCCATGAGTGATAGCCTTCATTTAAAATATTTACCCATTGAAGCAGAAAGGGGCACTATTTACAGCGAAGATGGAAATATGCTCAGCACATCGGTACCTGTTTTTGATGTGTATGTTGACTTTGGTGCCGATGGATTAAGAGATAAACAAGGCAAAAGGTTTAAAGATAATATTGATTCATTGAGTATCTGCCTTGCCCAATTATTTAAAGATAAATCCGCAACTGCTTACAAAAAAGAAATGCAAATAGCTTATAAGGATGAACAAAGATATTATGCATTAAAGAAGAAAATCTCATTTGATGAATACCGCCAATTGAGAGAATTTCCGCTGGTCCGGCTGGGCCGGAATAAAAGTGGTTTTATCATTGATCCCCGGGATAAAAGAATCAATCCCTATGTATTGCTTGCCAATAGAACCATTGGCTTATCCCGCTCCGATGCCCGCAAAAATGTAGGGCTGGAACTTACCTATGATAGTGTTTTAAGGGGTACTACCGGCCAGCGGTTAATGCGTTATGCCGCCGGTACATATATACCGGTTGAAGGTTCAGAATTTGCACCGGTTAATGGTAAAGATATTATATCAACAATTGATACCTATATACAAGATGTAACCCAAAGTGCATTGATGGAAATGATGGTGGGCAATAATTCTACCCATGGCACAGCCATTGTAATGGAAACAGCAACCGGTAAAATTAAAGCCATTGCGAACCTGGGCAAGCAAGCCGATGGCAGTTATATTGAAGATTTAAATTATGGTATTGGTAAAGCCACAGAGCCGGGCTCTATTTTTAAACTAGCTACGCTATTAAGTTTGCTTGATGATGGGTATGTAAATAACGAAAGTATTGTAGATGTAGAAGGTGGGGCTATGAAGTTTTATGGTTTGCGTATTAAAGATTCTCACCTGGGTGCCGGGAAAATTTCAGTAAAAAAAGCATTCTTTACCAGTAGTAATGTTGCCTTTGCTAAAATGGCCAACCAGTTTTATGAAAATCAGCCCAATAAATTTATAGATCATTTATCAAAATTTCATTTAGATAAAATGACGGGGATTGATATCGTAGCTTCTTCTGGTAAACCCACTATAAAAAGACCTTCAAACAGGAGCTGGTCAAAAACAACCATTCCTTTTATGGCCCATGGATACGAAGAGTTGGTTACTCCCCTGCACATGCTTATGTTATACAATGCCGTTGCCAATAATGGCAAAATGATGCGGCCTTACCTGGTAAGTTCTGTACGGGAATATGGCGTAGAAATAAAACATATAGAGCCGGAAGTAATTGTAAATAGTATTTGTAGCCCACAAGCCCTGGCGCAAGCTAAAGAATGCCTCAAAGCTGTGGTAGATAGTTTACATGGTACAGGTCATAAAACCTTATTCGATTCGCTATACTCTATTTCCGGTAAAACCGGCACCGCCGTAACTGCATTAGACAATAAAGGATACAATAAAGGAAATAAAATTTACCAGGCCTCCTTTATGGGATATTTTCCTTCTGAAAATCCAAAATATAGTATTGGGGTGGTTATTCAAAACTCCCGTGAATCAAAATTTATTTATGGGGCTGATGTAGCAGGTAAAGTATTCAAGCAAATTGCGGATCGCATTTATGGCCGCTATATCAATAATTATAAATTAGAACAAAAGCCAAATATTCCCGATAGCAACATCTATAATATTGTAGGCGCTAAGCATGACCTGCAATCCATTTTTACTTTCTTACAAATTGGTTTTACAGATTCATCCAATTCCGGTAACTGGAGAGAAGCCCGAATGGTAAAAAATCAGGCGGGCATGGTGGCACCCGCCGGATTAAATGAATCGGGTAATGTAATGCCGGATGTAGTAGGCATGGGGCTAAAGGATGTTGTTTATTTATTAGAAAATAAAGGCTTAAAAATATCATTGTTGGGTAAGGGTAAAGTGATTTCGCAAAGTTTACCGGCAGGTACCCGTTTTATAAAAGGGCAGGAAATTTCATTAATGCTCAATTGATAAAAGATATGCTGTTACAGGATTTACTATATAAAACTAAAATTGTTTCAGTACATGGAACTACGGCAATACCCATTACGGCATTGTATAGTGATTCCCGTGTGGTTACAGAAGGCTCTTGTTTTATAGCTGTAACAGGTACCCTTACCGATGGGCACCAGTTTATAGATGCTGCTATTGATAAGGGCGCTATAGCCATTGTATGCGAAACGTTGCCTGGTAATACCCGGCCCAATATCACCTATGTACAGGTAACCGATGCTGCAACCGCTACCGGTTTTATGAGCCACCTGTTTTATGGAGAACCCTCGTTGCACATGAAATTGGTAGGAGTAACGGGTACCAATGGAAAAACAACCGTTGCCACTCTTTTGTTTCATTTATTTTCCACGCTGGGTTATCGATGCGGGCTTATCAGTACTGTACAAAACCAGGTGGGTAACCATATTATAGAAGCCACACACACCACGCCGGGCGCCATTGCCCTTAACCAACTGCTTCATCACATGAAAGAGGAGGGATGCACCCACGTTTTTATGGAATGCAGCAGCCATGCTATACAGCAGCAGCGCCTGGCTGGTTTATTTTTTACCGGTGCCTTATTTACCAATATTACACACGACCACCTGGATTATCATAAAACTTTTGATGAATATATCCGGGTGAAAAAATCATGGTTCGATGGTTTGCCGGCCACAGCTTTTGCAATTAGTAATGCCGATGACAGGAGAGGAAGCGTAATGCTGCAAAACACCGCTGCCAAAAAATATTTTTATAGCCTGCATACCCTGGCCGACTTTAAAGGAAAGATTTTAGATAATAGCCTTTCCGGGCTGCACATGAACATCAATGAGATGGATGTTCATTTTAGGATTATAGGTGAGTTTAATGCATACAATGTACTGGCTGTATATGGAGCCGCCATTTGCCTGGGCCTTAATAAGGCAGATGTATTATTGGTGCTAAGCAATTTGAAAGGAGCCGAAGGCCGTTTTGAATACAGCATGAGCCCCAAAGAAAAAATAGTAGGTATTGTTGACTATGCACATACGCCTGATGCCTTGCTGAACGTATTGGCAACCATTAAAAATTTACGGCAGGGCGATCATAAAATTATTACCGTAATAGGCTGTGGTGGAAACAGGGATAAAACCAAGCGGCCCATCATGGCCGAAGTGGCATGCGAACATAGCGATAAAGTAATATTCACCTCAGATAACCCACGGAAAGAAAACCCGCTTGATATTATAAAAGATATGGAAAAGGGCACCAATGCAGTTACCCGGAAAAAATATATAAGTATAGCCGACCGGCGGGAAGCCATAAAAACAGCAGTGAGCCTGAGTGAACCTGAAGATATCTTATTGATTGCGGGAAAAGGACATGAAAAATACCAGGACATTGATGGGGTTAAATATCCTTTTGATGATAAAAAAGTATTGCAGGAAATGTTTGAAATGCTAGAAAAATAAAAATTATGTTGTACCAGTTTTTTAAATGGTTGTCAGAAGAGGGTTTCCGGTTTCCCGGTAGCAATCTTTTTCAGTTTATCACCTTCCGGGTGTTGCTGGCGCTCATTTTAAGCCTGGTGATTACAATGCTGTACGGTAAAAAGTTAATTCTTTTTTTACAGAGAAAACAATTGGGCGAAACAGTAAGAGACCTGGGCCTGGCCGGCGAGCAGCAAAAAAAAGGAACTCCCACCATGGGCGGAATCATTCTACTGCTGGCCATTATAGTGCCTACTTTGTTTTTTGCCAATATTGATAAAGTATATATCCGGCTCATGTTGTTATGTACCGTGTGGATGGGAGCAATTGGCTTTATTGATGATTATTTAAAAATCCGTTCACGCAAAAAAGCAAAAGAAAAAGGAGTAGAATATAAAAAGAGTGACAGCGACGGTTTGGCCGGTAAATTTAAAATTGTAGGCCAGGTGGTATTGGGCCTTATTGTAGGATGCACTTTATATTTTAATCCCAATGTGGTTGTAAAAAGAGAAGTGATCAGAACAAACCAGGCAAGCCTTCCCGCATTTGATAAAGAAGGCCATAAAATATTGTATGATTCCATAAGCACCGATGGCAAAAAGCGGTATTTCGTAAATTCAAAATCAGTAATTACAACCATTCCATTTGTAAAAAGCCACGAGTTTAATTATGCCAGGTTATTGCCTAAAAGCTGGCAGGATTATACCTACCTGTTATACATTGGGATAGTAATTTTTATTGTAACAGCAGTTTCTAACGGGGCCAATATTACCGATGGGTTGGATGGGCTGGCCACCGGTGTGAGTGCTGTAATTGGGATTTGCCTGGGCATTTTTGCTTATGTAAGTGGCAATATCCAGTTTGCTGAATATTTAAATATTATGTACATCCCCAACCTGGGTGAGCTTTCTGTATTTATAGCTGCATTTGTAGGCGCCTGCATTGGCTTCTTATGGTACAATGCATACCCGGCACAAGTGTTCATGGGCGATACAGGCAGCCTGGCGCTCGGTGGTATTATTGCCGCTTTGGCCATTATTGTACGAAAAGAATTATTGATACCCATTTTTTGCCTGGTATTTTTTATTGAAAGTTTAAGTGTGATGATACAGGTGAGTTATTTTAAATACACCCGTAAAAAGTATGGTGAAGGCAAACGGGTTTTTTTAATGAGCCCGATTCATCATCATTATCAAAAACTGGGATATCATGAAAGTAAAATAGCAGTGCGATTCTGGATCATTACCATACTCTGTGTGGCCATGGCCATTGTAACACTTAAGCTGAGGTAAAATATTATTGTAAGGAAGCCATGCAGCAGGGCTGTATTCTTTTCTTGCAAAGTCCGTGATGATTATGAGGCCCCATTAAGTTCTATGCTTGTGAAAAACATTTTTAAAAGAGTTGGGCTAAAAGTGGATGTTTATTTTGCCCATTAAGTTCTATACTGTTGAAAAACCAATTTTTGTATTGAGACCACCGGGAAAAATCTTGTCCTGTAGCCCCAATACCAGTGAAGAACCTATTTTATTTAACCGGGAACCTGTTACAGGGTTCTCTTAAAATGGTAAGCTTAAAAATAAGCATGCAAAAAAAGATCGTCATATTAGGTGCTGCCGAAAGTGGTGTAGGGGCAGCTATCCTGGCCCGCAGCCAGGGTTATGATGTGTTTGTGAGTGATGGCGGTAAAATAAAAGAGAATTATAAAACAGAGTTAGACGATCATCAAATTCAATATGAAGAAGAAAAGCATAGCGAAGAGAAAATACTGGATGCCCAGGAAGTGGTAAAGAGCCCCGGTATCCCGGAAAAAAATGAATGGGTTCATAAACTCAGGCAGGCAGGTATTCCTATACTCAGCGAAATTGAATTTGCCTATCGCTTTACAGGCGATAGTAAAATTATTGCCGTAACCGGCAGCAATGGTAAAACAACTACAACGGCACTCATTTATCACATCTGCCGCCATGCGGGTATGGATTGTGCAGTAGTAGGAAATATTGGTTTTTCATTTGCCCGCCAGGTGGCTACACAACCGAGGGCCTTATATGTGGTAGAAGTAAGTTCTTTTCAATTAGATGATATTAAAACCTTTCGGCCCGATGTAGCCATCCTGATGAATATTACGGAAGACCACCTGGACCGGTATGAATACAAAGTAGAAAATTATATAAAATCTAAATTCCGTATTGTAGAAAATCAAACGGCAGAGGATGTTTTTATCTATTGCGCCGATGATGAAACTACCATGAAATACATTAACCATTATTCCATTAAATCAACACTTGCACCCATGTCAATTAACCATGAACTCCCACAAGGGGTATACCTTACCAATGCACAAATGCATTTAAAGTGGAAAGGAGAAGAAATGAAAATGAGTGTAAATGACTTTGCATTAAAAGGAAAACACAACCAATATAACAGTATGGCAGCAAGTATGGCCGCTACCGCAGTGGATATCCGCAAAGAAAAAATAAGAGAAGCGCTTCAAACTTTTGAAAGCCTGGAACATCGGATGGAGCCGGTGGCCAATATTAAAGGAATCGAATTTATTAACGACAGTAAAGCCACTAATATAAACAGTACCTGGTTTGCCTTAGAAAGTATGACCAAGCCGGTGATCCTCATTTTGGGCGGGGTAGATAAAGGCAATGATTACCAGTTACTGGCAGAGCTGGTGAAAGAAAAAGTAAAAGCGATTGTGTGCCTGGGCACTGATAACCGTAAAATACACGAAGCCTTTAAAGACATGGTATCGCTAATGGTGAATACTGATAATGCAGAAGATGCTGTGAAAGCCGCTTTTCATTTCGCAGGAAAAGGCGATGTGGTTTTACTGAGCCCCGCCTGTGCCAGCTTCGATCTTTTTAAAAATTATGAAGACAGGGGCAACCAGTTTAAACAAGCTGTAAAAAATTTATAAGTTGATGCAAATAGAAAATGGCAGATAACTTTAACATAAAATCAATTTTCTCTCCCCATATTTCTGAGATGGGAGGAAACCTGGTACGTAAAACAAGGGGCGACAGGGTAATCTGGGCCATCATTGTAATTCTTACCCTGGCCAGTTTATTGCTGGTGTACAGCAGTACCGGTTCATTGGCCTATCGCATGAGCCGCAGCAATGAAAGTTATTTATTTAAGCAATTCGCATTTATCATCCTGGGGCTAATCATTATTTATTGGGCACACCGCATAAATTATACAATCTACTCCCGGGTAGCCCTGATATTATTTCTTATTTCCATTCCATTATTATTATACACACTTTTATTTGGTGTAGAATTAAATGCCGGGAGCCGCTGGATTAAACTCCCGGTGATTAATATGACGTTTCAAACTTCTGATTTGGCTAAGCTTGCTTTATTTATGTACTTAAGCCGCCAACTAAGCCGCAAGCAAAAAGTGATAAAAGATTTTAAGAAAGGATTCCTGCCAATCATCATCCCGGTAGGAATCATTTGTGCATTGGTAGCACCCGCAAATCTGTCTACCGCTATTTTAATAGCCGGTACCAGCCTTATGCTCATGTTCATCGGGCGGGTAAGTACAAAACATATTTTGGCAACCATTGGCCTTGCCTGTATCCCCTTGATCTTATTGATAACAATTGCCGTATCTACTTATAATACAAAAACCAATGAACCCAATAAACTGCCGGCCCTGTTTTCTGCCGGGCGTATGCCTACCTGGATTAGCCGGATTCAAACATTTGTATATGGAAGTAAAAATTTAGACAGCGAAAAAAGTTACCAGATTAACCAGGCTAAAATTGCAATTGCTAAAGGAGGAATACTCGGCCGTGGCCCGGGTAATAGTGAACAAAGAAATTTTTTGCCTCATAGTTATAGCGATTTTATTTATGCCATTATTATAGAAGAATATGGTTTGCTGGGAGGGGCAGCCATTATTGCTATTTACTTATTGTTTTTATACCGGTGTATTCGTACGTATAAAAAATGCCCTTATGCTTTTGGTGCCTTCCTGGCTTTGGCATTGAGTTTTACTTTAGTCATACAAGCCATGGTCAATATGGCGGTGAATGTAAATCTCTTTCCCAATACGGGTGTCACACTACCCCTGGTAAGCATGGGTGGCAGCAGTTTTTTGTTTACCTGCCTGGCTATCGGTATAATATTAAGCGTAAGCCGGAATGTAGAGCAGCAAGAAGGAAAATTAAAAGCAGTGGCTGTAGATATTGAAGAAAATGCTAAAGAAGAAACCGAAGAATAAAAATTGACAAAAGAAAAAAACATATCAACCCCGGTTGCCAGGCAAATTATTATTGCCGGTGGAGGTACAGGTGGGCATATTTTTCCCGCCATTGCCATTGCGAATGCAATTAAAGCAGAAGCGCCTGCCACAAACATTTTATTTGTAGGGGCAAAGGGTAAAATGGAAATGGAAAAAGTTCCGCAAGCAGGTTATGAAATTGAAGGGCTAAATATTGCCGGCTTCAACAGGAGCTCTTTGATTAAAAATATTTTCCTGCCCTTTAAGTTGTTAAAAAGTTTTTTCCAGGTTCGTTCTATTTTCAATCGTTTTAAGCCAGATGCCGCCATTGGTGTAGGTGGCTATTCAAGTTTCCCGGTATTGAAATATGCACAAAATAAAGGAATCCCCACTTTTATTCATGAGAGTAATTCCTTTGCCGGCAAATCCAATAAGATGCTGGGGAAAAAAGCTACCCGAATTTTCACAGCAACACCCGGCATGGAAAAATTCTTTCCGGCAGAAAAAATCCAGGTAACCGGTAACCCCGTAAGGCAGGTGATAGAAAGAATGAATATAAGCCGGGATGAAGCGATCCATTTTTTTAAATTGAATCCTTTAAAAAAAACAGTACTCTCCCTGGGAGGAAGCCTGGGGGCGCAAGCCATTAATGAAGCCATCGCCAGGCATCTTGATGCCTTTGAAAAAAATGACCTTCAATTGATCTGGCAAACCGGGAAATCTTTTAAAGAGAAAGCAACAGAAATGGCCGACGGGTATAAAAATATTTATGTAAGTGATTTTATTATGCAAATGGAATATGCTTATACCGCAGCAGATATTGTAATTAGCCGGAGCGGGGCTATGGCCCTTGCCGAATTATGCCTGGCAAAGAAACCGGTTGTATTTGTTCCCTATCCCTTTGCTGCAGAAGACCATCAAACAGCAAATGCCAAAACTTTGGTGGATAAGAGTGCAGCATTGTTAGTTGCCAATCATGATGCCATGGAAAAATTGGTACCGGCCGTAATCGCTTTAAGTAAAGATGAAGCGAAGCAACAGGCTATGAAAGCGAAAATAGGAAATGAAGCCAGGAGGCATGCCGATGTAGAAATAGCAAAATCAGTACTCAGTTATATAAATAAGAATTAAAACTATTCGTGGATACTAAAAGTAAAATATCAATAACTCAAAACGTGAAGCAGGGGCAAGGGCCGGTGTATTTCCTCGGCATTGGCGGTATTGGCATGAGCGCCCTGGCCAGGTATTTTATAAGCAGGCATCGTAAGGTGAGCGGGTATGATAGAGCTGCTACTCCGTTTTCAAAAAAATTAGAAGATGAAGGAATGTACATTCATTATCATGATGATGTAAACTTACTGGATCCACAGGCAGAACTGGTGGTTTATACACCTGCTATTCCGGCCGATCATAAAGAATTAAATTTTTATAAAAACAATGATTACCTGTTACTAAAACGCAGTGATGTATTAGAAGCGGTTACAAACGGATGTTATACTATTGCAGTAGCCGGCACACATGGTAAAACTACTACCAGTACCTTAATTGCACATATACTGCGGCATAGCGGGTATGGCTGCAATGCATTCCTGGGGGGGATTTCAGCGAACTATGATACTAATTTTTGGAAAAGTGATAATCATACTTGCGTGGTAGAAGCAGATGAATACGATCGCAGTTTTTTAAAATTATTTCCGGATGTTGCCATTATCACAGCGATGGATGCGGATCACCTGGATATTTATGGCACCGAAAAAAATATGCAGGATGCTTTTATCAGCTTTACTGAAAATATAAAGGACAAGGGATTATTGATCTATAAAAATAATCTCCACCGGGATACTGAGTTGCTGGCAAGTAATAAATGGAGTTATGCGGCTACAGATGCACAGGCCGACTGCTACGCCAGGAATATTACGGTACAAAACGGGGCTTATTTATTTGATGCAGTGATAAACGACAGAACAATACAGCAACTTACCCTGCATATGGGGGGGCGCCATAATGTAGAAAATGCAGTGGCAGCGGTTGCAGTAGCCTTGCATGTAGGAATTCATGAAGAAAAGATCAGGGCTGCCCTTTCAGAATTTAAAGGCGTGAAAAGGCGCTTTGAATATATTGTAAAACCATCGGCTGGTAATACAGGAATTGTAATGATAGATGATTATGCCCATCATCCTGAAGAATTGCGTGCATTAATAATGGGAGCCAAAGAACTATTTCCCGGTAAGAAATGTACCCTTGTTTTTCAACCCCATTTGTATAGCCGTACCCGAGATTTGGCAGCCGGATTTGCAGAAGTATTAAGCCTGGCAGACGAAGTATTGCTGCTTCCCATCTACCCGGCGAGAGAATTGCCCATACCGGGGGTGAGCAGTAATTCCATTGTAGAAAACATGAAGCATCCACATGTTTCGGTAATTGAAAAAGATGCATTACCAGGTTGGGTTTTAAAGAATGATGTACAGTTATTAATTATGAGCGGCGCCGGTGATATAGATTCCCTGGTAGAGCCGGTTAAAAAAATAGTAGAAGCCAGGTAAATGAAGTTTAATAAAAACCATATTAAAAATGTATTGCTGGCCTGTTTCTGGGTAATCCTGGGAACTGCCTCAATCGTATTGCTGGTAGCTGCTGTAAAGCGTAAAGACAGCCGCCAATGCAACGGGATTGAAGTTAATATCAGGGGCGTGAATAATAATTTCTTTATTGATAAAAAGGATGTGCTTGAAGTGATAAAGCAGCATTCACAAAGCCAGGTAGTAGGTGGGCTGATGGAAAATTTTGATCTCCGTAAAATGGAAGAAGAGTTAGAAAATGAAGTATGGATAAAAAATGCAGAACTCTATTTTGATAACAACAATACATTAAATGTAAATATTGACGAACGGGAACCCGTTGCCAGGATATTTACAATTACCGGTAATTCATTTTATATAGATAGCAGTAATATGATCTTGCCCTTAAGCCTTAAATTCTCGGCAAAAGTACCTGTATTTACAGGTTTTACAGCAAACCCTAAAGGGCTTACAACAAGGGATAGCACCCTGCTGAATGGCATTAAAGAAATAAGTTTAAAAATTGAATCGGATCCTTTTTTAATGGCCATGATTGACCAGGTAAATATAAATGAGAAACTTTGTTTTGAATTGATACCGAAAATGGGAGACCAACTGATTTTATTTGGAGATGCCACCGATATTGATGCTAAGTTTTACAAATTAAAATTGTTCTACAAAAAAGTAATTGAAAAAGTGGGGTGGAATAAATATAGCACCATTAACCTGCAATACAATAACCAGATTGTTGCCAAAATTAAAGGCAAAGAAGATATCGCTGCCGATTCATTACGAACTATTGAACTTATGACCTTGATGGCAGAACGGGCAGAGAAAATGGCTGCCGATTCTCAACTTATGCTTAAAGGAAAAATGAATATAGAGAATGATAAATCCAATTACGATAGCAGCCTGATTGAACGATCAATAGAAAGGGATGATGAACCCGCTGAAACTCCGGTAATAGAAAATGAACCTGCTCCCCTGAACCCAACCGCCCCGGCAACCATGCCCGCTAAACTCCCGGAAAAACCGGTCCCAGTGAAACCTGCAGATAAAGACAAAAAACTAAAGAAAAACGAAATCATTAAAAAGCAAATAAAGACGCCGGGTTCTCAAAAAGCATTACCCGAAAAAGTGAAAAAGCCACCGGAAAAACCAAAAGCAGTAATGCCGGCAAACGATTATTAACTTTTTGTAAACCTTCAATATTTTAATTTATAAAAATCTTTATCACAGAGAAGTAAAAACAAACACACACAAAAACATACAACTATGAACAAGGAACAACCCATTATTGTAGGCCTCGATATTGGAACCACTAAGATCGCTGCCATCGCCGGGCGTAAAAACGAATTCGGCAAGTTAGAAATATTAGGTTTTGGCCGTGCTGCCAGCAATGGCGTACAGCATGGCATGGTACTTAATATCGATCAAACCATTAAAGCCATTGAGAAAGCCCTGGAAAACTGTTATGCCAGCAATCCCAATTTAGAGATCAGTGAAGTGTATGTAGGCATTGCCGGCCACCATATCAAAAGCCTTCAAACCCGGGGTGATATTGTACGCCAGCAAAATGAAGATGAAATCAAGCAGGACGAAATTGACCGGTTAATTGCAGACCAATACCGTACTTACATACCGGCCGGTGACCAGATTATAGATGTAATTCCGCAAGAATTTACCGTAGATAATTTTCAAAATATACCCAACCCCATTGGATACAGTGGTGTAAAAGTGGGCGCTAACTTTCATATTATTACCGGCGATAAAACTGCCATTCGCAATATAAATCGCAGCGTAGAAAAATCAGGGCTAAAAACAAAAGACCTGGTGCTTCAGCCCCTGGCTTCTGCTGCTGCTGTGATGTGCGACCAGGACCTGGAAGCTGGTGTAGCCATTGTAGATATTGGCGGCGGTACCACAGACCTCGCCGTATTTTATGAAGGAATTTTAAAACATACGGCAGTGATTCCATTTGGTGGCGAAAACATTACTACTGATATTAAAACCGGATTAGGCGTTTTAAAAACCCAGGCCGAACAAATGAAAATTCAATTTGGCAGCGCCCTGAGCGATGAAGCCAAAGCAAATGCCTTTATCACCATTCCGGGTTTAAGAGGTATGGCACCCAAAGAAATTTCAGTAAAAAACCTAGCTTCTATTATCCAGGCCCGCATGAGTGAGATCATGGATTTTGTAAGCTACCATTTAAAACAGGTGGGTCTGGATAACCGGATGCTGAATGGCGGCGTAATTCTTACCGGTGGCGGATCGCAGTTAAAACACCTGCTGCAGCTTACTGAATATGTTACCGGCCTCAATGCCCGTATTGGATATCCCAATGAACATTTAAGCGGGGGGCATATAGAAGAGCTGGCCAAGCCCATGTATAGTACCTGCATCGGCCTGATATTAAAAGGATATAATGATTATGAAAATAAACAAAAATTAGACGGCAACTTTATTAAAGTTACCGGTAATAATGAGGCAGAAGAAGAAACTGAACAAAAAGAAATGGCAACAGCAGAACTGGAAACAGAGCAAGTGAGCAAGCCAAGAAGAAAAACCATTAAATCTTTTATGGACAGTTTTAAAAACAATTTAATAGAAATATTTAAAGAAGAAGAAGACGCTCAATTGTAATCTTTCTTTTTTATACTTATAGAACACATACTTACTAACACAACAAACTTACACACAATGATTCAATTTGATCTCCCCAAAGACCAGTCCTCCATCATCAAGGTTATTGGTGTGGGCGGCGGCGGTGGAAATGCCGTAAACCACATGTATAGCCAAAATATAGATGGCGTGGACTTTATTATTTGTAATACGGATGCACAGGCAATAGCACAAAGCCAGGTACCCAATAAAATTCAGCTGGGCCCGCATCTTACACAAGGGCTGGGTGCCGGTGCAAATCCTTCTATTGGCCGCCAGGCAACAGAAGAGAGCCTCGAAGAAATTCGCCGTATATTAGAAGTGAATACCAAAATGGCCTTTATCACGGCGGGTATGGGTGGAGGTACCGGAACCGGCGGCGCACCTATACTGGCAAAAATTTGTAAAGACCTGGACATTTTAACCGTAGGCATTGTAACCACCCCTTTTTCATACGAAGGAAAGAAGAGAATTGCGCAGGCCGAAGAAGGAATTATGAATTTAAAAGATCACGTAGATACTTTGCTGGTGATAAGTAACGATAAGTTAAGGCACCAATATGGTAACCTTAAAATGAAAGAAGCTTTCAGCAAAGCCGATAATGTATTAGCAACTGCAGCTAAATGTATAACCGATGTAATTAACAGTACCGGCCAGATTAATGTTGACTTTGCAGATGTATGTACGGTTATGAAAAATGGAGGAGTTGCAATTTTAGGCAGCGCCCAGGCCGAAGGCGATGATCGGGCACAGCAGGCCATTGAGCAGGCATTGGCTTCCCCTTTGCTTAATGATAACGATATCCAGGGCGCAAAATGGATCCTCATCAATATTAATTCTGCCGAAGGCGAACATGAATTTACCATGGATGAAGTAGAGGTAATTCAAAACTATCTTACCAGTAATTCAGGTGAGGATACGGATATTATTTTAGGATTGGGATATGATAATACGCTGGGTAACCAGATCGGCATTACACTCATTGCAACCGGTTTTGAACATAAAGATCCCTTTGATAAATCCAAAAAAGAAAATGAACCGGAGAAAAAGGCAGATGAAAAAATTGTAATGCCGTTGGAAATGCCCGAACCTGAAAACAAAAAAATTGAAATTCAGCTTCCTATCGATTATGCTGAAAAAGAAGCAGAAACCAAATCAACAGAAGATACGCAAGCCGGGCAAATATCGCTGGAAATAAATAATCCCGAAGAACCGGAAGCAGATCCTATGATGCCGGTAATGAAAGAAACAGAAGAGGTAAATCCACTAAGTAAAATTACTGTGGAAAAAAATGAAGAAGCAAAAGATGATAAACCGGAATTTTTTGAAATATCTTCGGCAAACGATCAATCGTCCGTTATTACATTCGACCTTGATATTCCCAATCCGGTACCTGCAAAAGAAACCCAACCTACCAGCGAAGACAAATCGAAGATTAACCAGCAAAGTAATCAAGATGCTAGCAATAAAAGTGCCCTTTCGTCAGGGAGCTTTCTGGCCAAGCCAAAGCAAATTTATGCTGAGGACGAACCGGTAAATACAGAATCCAATTCGACAGAGGAGCCACTGCCTGTGCAAATAATTTCGGCGGAAGACGAACCCCGGGAAAAAATGCAACTGGTGGTTAAAGAATCCCAGAAGGCGGCGGAGGAACAGCCAAATATGCAACAGACTCAGCCCATCATGATGTCGAATGTTGAGGAACCTGCGCTGCAGGACGAAACAGAAGAACTCAGGCGCCGGGCTATGGAACGCATTGCGAAGTTGCGTAACTTGTCTTTTAACATCAACGCAGCAGATCCGAATAATGAGTTTGAAACGGTACCGGCTTACCTTCGCCGCAATATGGAAATTCACAACCAGATTGCAGATGTAGAATCTTTTTATAGTAACTATACCGTAAAAAGCGATGATAAAAATCAAGCGGACATAAGCGGCTTAAACACATTCCTGGAAGGAAAGAAACCCGATTAAAATACAGCCGGGCTCTCATGGGCCTGGCCTTTTTGTATTAAACTACAGTTTACTACAATATAAATGTTGTGTTTGTAATTACAGTTTGTATGTGGCCCCTCTCTTTGAGAGGGGCTCTTGTTTTATAAAAGACTATACCGGGAAAGATTATGTATAGCGTATTCGCCGCAGGAAAAACTAACCCACGCCTTCATCGTATTCATTACGCTCTGTATTAAAAATAAAATCTCCCGGCATTTCATGCGCTGCCTCTTGCATCAATTGAAGCAGCGCTTTAAATTTCTTTTCATGGTATGGGCTTATCCCTGTAAAGTGAATGGTAATGGGCAATTCCATATCTCCCGTAATATAATCCCAGAGGGCATCTAAATTATTACCAAAGTATGCCGGTAAATTCAATTTTTGTTTGCACAAAGTATAAAAAGTATGATAAGTATATATCTTACTGAAATTAAAAATTATCGGGTCTTTCATTTTTCTTCAACAGTTTTATAATGATCGTAAGTAACAAACAGGAGCCTGTCGCTGCTGAATAATACCCGGTGGGCATTGCGCCGGCCACAAGCATAATCCAAGTCAGCTTCATACCAGGTTCGCCCTATTTTTACGGGTAATAAAGCCTGCCTGTTTGTAAAAATATCTCCCCCTATGGCTTTACCTGCTGCCACCTCACAAAGATTCCCGGTTGATGGATTCCATCCCAGGCGCCGGGCTTCGCTTTTGGTAATATAATAGGGCGGTAATTCGCCATGCGCTTTTATATAGTTCACAACAATGTCTTCACGGGTTAATTCATCAATCCGGCTTGTGGTATTGTCTCTTTCTTTTTTAGCACCCGCTTTTGTATTGGATACCTGCCCGCTAACGGCTATATCCCGGGAACGGCCAAACTTTTTAAAATAAAAAAATAAGCCTGCCAGCATAATCAGCATTATGAACAGCAGGCGTGTTTTTCGGTTAAATACAGCTTCTTTGTTAACCTTCATAACACTAACTTACAAATATTAATACGGTACAAATGAAAAATATTTTTTGTTTCCGGCATTTCATTTTATCCCGGCCGGGTTGGCGTCGCACACGGCAACCCGGGTGCTATATGGGGCTTTACCCGGCAGGTATAAATTATTTTATTTTAAAACGAAACCCGGCGTATATAAGCCTTTCATTTACGGGCCCCCATATTAAGGAGGCATCAAAATAATTACTAAAAGGATTATCTGCCGATAAGATCATTTTTTCCTGTACATAATTGGTAATATTTTCTGCACCCAGGTATAGTTCCCATTTCTTACCCAGTTTTTTACTTACCTGTGCATTCAGTTGCATATAAGCAGGAGACTGGGAAGCCATTTGCTTGTCTGCCGGGTTCATTAATGTATTGGGAATTCTTTTGGGCCCATACCATTGGCTGGTTACATCAAATTTCCAGTTTGTATGTGTACTGTAAGCCAGGTTTAAAAATCCACGGTTTTTGGCAATCAGAGGTTTTTCTAATACACCGGTCTTGTATTGGGTTTGTACATCTAACCAGCGGTAGGCAAGCCTTATTTCAAAATTATAAAAAGGGCTATAATTTATTTCTGCCTGTAAACTGTTTGAAAAAGATTTTCCCTGTAAAGGATAAAATAATATTTGTTGTGTACTGGCATCTATATCTACAACCGTTTGATCTGTGAATTTTGTATGATATGCATCTAAGCTAATGCTGCCATGATTTTCGCCAATATGAAAATTGTGTACCAGGTTCAGTCCGTAATTCCATGCTTTTTCATAACCCAATCCATATCCATATTTATTTATGGGATCCAGTATCATGTAGTCTCTTGAACTTATGAACAGGCCCGTATTTTCTGCAAAGATATTCGCCGTACGAAAACCACTGCCGGCACTTAAACGCAAATTGGTTTGGGGGGTAAAATCATATTTTACATGCAGGCGTGGCGTAACCATCCAATGATAGTCATTATGGTAATCAGCACGGATTCCGGCGACTATCGAAAGCTTTTTTTCACCACTATAATTGTATTCAAAATAAGCGCCCGGTACTGTTTCCCTGCGTTGATACGGGCTGGCATTAAATTTCTCTTTAAAAGTTTCATTGAGGAAGCTGATACCCGTTCTGAATTTATGAAATGAATTACCGATGATGTTTTGATAAATTAAATTACTGTACAAGGAACCTTGCTGAGCTTCGTAAGGCCGTAAGCCGTAATATGAGTTGTTATTTAATTTTACGGCAGTTACAATCCAGCCAATACTTTTATATTTATGATTGGGAAAAACGTAGCCTACTTTACTGGTAGCAGCATATTGTTCAATATCAATTCCCAGCCCATAGGCATGGGTGGTAAGCTTGTCTTTCTTTTCATCAAAGTTTGTTTGCCCGGCAATTCTTTTATCTGATAAAGCCTTTAGCGCCAGCTGTATGATCCATCCGTTGTGGCCTTCATACTTCCACCGGTTTACAATATTAAACTGGCGGCCGGTAGGCATATCTAAAAATCCATCTTTATTATGATCATTTTTTACCGGTGAGCCATTTATATTGGTGAGTAAGCCGGTACTCCATTTATCGTTTAATTTTTTAGCCAGCATGATGTTGCTTTCCATCCTGCCCGTACTGTTGATATAACCATTTATAAAAAGTTTTTCTGCCCGGTCTGGTTTTTTTTCTTCAATATTTATTTGTCCCGTCATACTTTCATATCCATTTACAACGGTACCAATGCCCTTGGTTACTTCAATACTTTCAAGCCAGGGGCCGGGCACAAAGCTTAATCCAAAAGGGCCTGCGAGCCCTCTTATTTCTGAACTGTTTTCGGTGAGTAACTGGCTGTACTGGCCGGCCAATCCCAGCAGTTGAATCTGTTTCATACCCGTAACCCCATCCGTATAACTCACATCAATGGATGGGCTGGTTTCAAAACTTTCACTCAGGTTGCAGCAGGCAGCCTTGGCTAATTCCTTCGATGTGATGATCATCGTGTTTAACGGGTTGATGGAAGAAACATAAGTTGAAAAACGTTTTGATTGTACTACCACTTCACTTAAGTTTCCGGTACTGCCATTTTTTAAAATGATTTTAACTTCGGAAACCTCTTTAATGGCGATGGTATCGGTTTTAAAACCTACATAACTTATCTGTAATTGAGCGGGTACTTCTGTAAATATTTTAAAGATGCCAAAACTATCGGTACTTACCGTTCCGGGTTGGTGCAGGTTGGTAATATTTGCATGGTGTACGGCCGTGAGTTTGCCTTTTGTATCTTCCTGTAAAACAATGCCGGTTATCCATTGTTTGTTTACGGTTGTAAGCGCCGTTTGCGAACGATCGTAATGGCAACATGCGGGTAAAGCTTCATACACTTCATCATGGGCAACAAGGTCTTTGGTATCGTGCCCAACGGACACTAAAGCCTGTTCAATTTTTTTTCTGTCCATTTTAGTGCTGTCGTACGAAACGGTGAGCATGTGACTGTTTACGTCCCAGTCTGCAAAGCGTACCCTTAATTTATTAACGGTTTTTTCAATGCGGTCTTTACACATTTCGCATTTGCCATTTACAAAGAAGGTTTCTAACTTATTATTTTTTTGTGCTGATGTGATATGGGCCAGCAACATGAATAGGAAAATGAAAATACATTTCATAATTGATTTTTTTAAATGAAATAAATAAAATTCGGCACCCGGGGAGGATGCTCATTATTTCAATAAATCAAATACGAAAAACACAAAAAAGGATATTTCTTTTTAGTAAAGGGGGCGGGTTGCCATCATCTAAATAGCAGGAAGAAAGGTTTTGAGGAGCATAAAATATTTGTTGCGGATACCCCGGATAGGCAGGTAAAGAAAAAGGGCTAATATCAGCTTTTACATATTTTACCAACTGGTTTGCCTGGTCTACTGTAATTTTAAGGGTAAGCTTTTTATTTTCACAGCAGCCTTTGCGTGGCATGGGCATGCAACTCTTTTCTGCACTCACTTCGGTAAGCGATACCGATTTTAATTTACCGCAGCAATAAAAGTAGTTAATGCTCACGCCAAAGCTGGCGCTGCAATAACATACCAATACCAATGCTGCTATAAATTTTTTCATCACGCAAAATTATCTAAAATCCCCGAAAAAAGAAACAGTTTACGGGATAACGGTTAATTTTGGCTTAATTATATGTTTATCTCCCGTTTATTATATCAGCTTTTTTTATTTTTTTACCGTTTGGGTATTCTAATAGCAGCCCCGGTAAACCCTAAAGCCAGGTTATGGCTACATGGGCGTAAGCAATTGATACCAAAAATAAGAAAAGCATTGGCAGGCAATAAAAAGCCTGTTATTTGGATGCATTGTGCCAGCCTGGGCGAATTTGAACAAGGGAGGCCTGTACTCGAAAAATGCAAAAAACAATATCCCGAGGCTTGCCTGGTAGTAAGTTTTTTTTCACCCAGCGGTTATGAAGTGCGTAAGGATTTTAAAGGAGCCGATCATGTTTTTTACTTACCCCACGATAGTAAAAAAAGGGCAGCCGCATATATACAAGCTATAAACCCTTCTTTGGTTTTATGGGTTAAATATGAATATTGGTATTATTATTTAACTACGTTGAAAAATAAAAACATCCCGGTGATCCTGTTTTCTGCTTTGTTCAGGCCGGGTCAGCCTTTTTTTTCGTGGTATGGTATGCTATGGAAAAAAATGATAAGTTGTTTTCATCACATATTTGTACAGGATAAAGAATCAAAGCTGCTCTTGCAAACAATTGGAATTGACTCGTCCGTTTCGGGAGATACCCGTTATGACCGGGTTATTGCAACAGCCGAAAATTTTGAACCCTTGCCTGCAGTTATTGAAAGGTTTTGTAATGCCGAAAATGTAATGGTTGCCGGGAGTACCTGGGCCGAGGACGAAGAAGAGCTGCAGCATTATACCCGGCTTCATCCGCAAAAGCATTTTATTATCGCCCCGCACGAAACCGGCTACGCCAATATGGAAGAAGTAAGGAAGCGGTTTCCCGGTTGTATTTTATATTCTGCTTTAAAAGGGGATGAATATATTTTTGAATCGCATGTATTAATTATGGATAATGTAGGGATGCTTTCCCGCTTATATAAATATGCGCAGGTATGCTATGTGGGGGGTGGGTTTGCAGGAGATGGTTTGCATAATATTTTAGAGCCCGCAGTATATGGCCGGCCGGTTATTTTTGGCCCGCAACATGAAAAACAACCTGAAGCTGATGCCTTGTTGCAAGCCGGCGGCGCTTATGAAGTTACCAATGCATTGGTGCTGGAAGTATTGCTGGATAAGCTTTTTACGCAACCCGGGCTGATGCAGGAAACAGGATTGGCCGCCAAAAAATTCGTGTATGATAACAGGGGGGCTACTGCGCAGGTAATGGAATATATTTATAAAAACCTGCGTTTTACCAAATGATCAAATTGCTTTACAATTTCATTTTTTTCGTTCCAGCCCAATTTTAATTTTAATTCCCGTTTTATCCAATATTCCGCTTCGGGGTAAATTGAAAACCCATTGATGGTTTTTATACTTCTTTCATACATGGTTTCATCGCCCCTGAAAAGTTCATTGATAAAAAGAAACCGATCGTTTATTCCAATGGCTTTTCTCAGGTCTTTAATGGGTAATTCCTGTAAACTGTCTGACAGTTCCATTTTTGCCTGCTTTAATTTATCATTCAAAGAAGCCGTTTGCTGCGTGGGGAGAATTTCATGCAGTTCTTTTTTAGGCTCACCGGTTACGGGTTGCTGGTGCGCCATAGTCGGAATATCATCAATAGGATCGAATAACAATTGAGGTTTATTTTGTGCGCTGATTTTATTCAGCGCTTCTGCATTGCGTTTTATTTCTTCTAATTCTGCTTCCAGTTCAGCTTCATCTACCTGCAGCACTTCCACTGTTTTTTCTTCCTGCTGAATTTCATTTTTTGGCAGCAGGGAGGCTTCACTATTTTCCCGTTCTTTATTTTTTTCAAACTCGTTTTCCTGCTGAAGGTTCTCTGTAACAAGAGTGAGTGATGGCGTTTGGTTAATTACAACATGTACAGGAGAGTCGCCCGTGGTTTGCTGCATGTGAAGTAATTCTGATTGTAGCATTTGCACGGTAAGCAAAAGCCTGGCGGCATCTGCTTTTTCTTTTAATTGTTGTACCAGTTTATCCGTAAGGGTCTGCACCCGGTCCATACGCTGTATTTAATCAATATATTAAGTATGCATTGCCTAAAAATAGTTTTGTCCACTGGCGCAAAACCATAATCTTTGCAAGCGAATTGCCTTAAAGTTAATAATAGAAATTCAAAATAATAAGTAAATGTTCATAGAACCGAATATTCGTGCAGAAAAAAAGGGATGGATCGAAGTGATTTGCGGCAGTATGTTTAGTGGAAAAACCGAAGAACTGATTCGCCGCTTAAAAAGGGTAAAGATTGCCAACCTGAAAGTGGAAATTTTTAAGCCGGCTATTGATACCCGGTATGATGAGGTGAAGATTGTAAGCCACGATACCAATTTTATAAACAGTACGCCAGTAAGCAGTTCTCAAAATATATTATTGCTTGCCCAGGATGTAGATGTGGTGGGCATTGATGAGGCCCAGTTTTTTGATGCCCAAATTGGGGATGTGTGTGAGCAATTGGCCATGAGGGGCATACGGGTTATTGTGGCGGGGCTGGATATGGATTATATGGGTAACCCTTTTGGCCAGATGCCGGCTTTACTGGCCAAGGCAGATTATATCACCAAGCTGCACGCCATCTGTGTTATATGTGGCTCCATCGCCAATATTTCGTATCGTAAATCAACCGATACCAACCAGGTATTGCTGGGAGAAAAAGATATTTATGAACCCCGTTGCCGCAGTTGCTGCAGCCTGGGCCCCCATGCTAAATCACTCATTCAGCCTTAATGACCACTGCTGCTAAAATACTCACCCTCGTAAAAAAAGACCTTTTGCTGGAACTTCGCCAGCAACATAATTTTTATGGGGTACTCTTATATATTGCCTCTACCATTTTTGTACTTTACTTATCCTTGCCTGATAGTCCCGAAGCGAATGTATGGAACAGTTTATTTTGGGTAATCCAGCTCTTTGTATGTGTAAATACTGTGGCTAAAAGTTTTATTCAGGAGAACCGGGGCCGTATGCTGTATTTTTATTCTATTGCTTCCCCCATTGAGTTTATTGTTGCCAAACTCATTTTTAATGCCATCCTCATGTTGCTGATGAGCCTGGTAAGCCTGGTTTTATTTTTTATGTTTTTAAGTAACCCGGTAAGTAATACTTTATTGTTTTTTGTAATTACATTAGCAGGCGGGCTCAGTATTAGTTTGGTATTTACGGTTATGAGCGCCATTGCCGCAAAAGCACAACAAAATGCCGCCTTAATCGCTATTTTGGGATTCCCGGTTATATTACCCTTATTATTATTATTAATGCGCCTGAGCAAGTTGGCATTTGCTGAAGTCTTCAGGGAATCTGCCGTGTGGCAACTCATTGGCTTAATTGCCGGGCTGGATGCATTGGTAATTGTGCTGGCCATTATCTTATTCCCCTTTTTATGGAAAGACTAATTTTATTTTTCCGTTTTTTATAAATGTAAGGGCGTTGATTAAGCCATTAAAAGGATGGGTTTTGTGTACCTTTGGCGTTTTATATTTTTTTAAATGTATAATGTAAAATAATGCGAAAGAAATTTGTTATCATAAGTGTATGGGTACTGGTAATCTTAGCTGTATTATCTGTGTTTATATCTTCCCGGATTTGGTGGGTTACCGGCATTTTTTTTCTTATTTTTTTATGGGGTATTTATGATATGCTACAAACCCGGCATTCCATCATAAGAAACTTCCCGGTTTTTGGCCGCTTGCGATGGCTTATGGAAGCATTACGCCCCAAAATGTACCAATACTTTATTGAGAGTGATACAGATGGCAGGCCCATTAACCGGATTGACCGGAGTACCATTTACCAGCGGGCAAAATTAGAACTGGATACCATGCCTTTTGGGACCCAAATGAATGTATATGAAGAAGGGTATGAATGGATGACACATAGCATTGGCCCGGTTGATTTTCATAAAATGAATCATGACCCACGGGTTATTTTTGGAAATAAAGATTGTACACAACCCTATAATGCCAGTGTTTTTAATGTGAGCGCTATGAGCTATGGGTCATTAAGTAAAAATGCTATTGAGGCCCTGAATGGGGGCGCTAAACTGGGAGGGTTTGCCCATAATACCGGTGAAGGGGGCATAAGCCCCTATCATCTTAAGCAGGGTGGCGATCTTATTTGGCAAATAGGAACCGGTTATTTTTCTGCCCGTAAGCCCGATGGCAGTTTTAGCGATGAAGCTTTTACTAAAAATGCGGCTTTACCACAGGTAAAAATGATCGAAATTAAATTATCGCAAGGGGCAAAACCGGGGCACGGGGGTATTTTACCGGCCTCTAAAAACACGGCAGAAGTAGCCGCCATAAGGCATTTAGAACCCGGCACCACCGTATTATCGCCCCCCTTTCATACGGCCTTTACAACACCCCGGGAAATGGTGGCCTTTATTGCCCACCTCAGAAAATTAAGTAATGGCAAGCCCATAGGTTTTAAATTATGTATTGGCCATAAAAGTGAGTTTATTGCTATTTGCAAAGCCATGGTAGCGGCCGATACCTATCCTGATTTTATTACGGTAGATGGCGGGGAGGGCGGTACCGGGGCGGCACCGCAGGAATTCAGTAATTATGTAGGCGCACCTTTGCTGGATGGTTTGGCTTTTGTTCATAATATACTGGTGGGCATGAACATTAAGCAACATATTAAAATCATTGCATCGGGTAAAATGATAACCGGTTTTCATTTATTGAGAGCCATTGCCCTGGGGGCCGATGCCTGTAATAGCGCCAGGGCTATGATGATGGCTTTGGGATGCATACAAGCCCTGGTTTGTAATACCAATAAATGCCCTACCGGTGTGGCTACGCAAGATCCTCAATTGGTAGCGGGCCTGGATGTAACCGATAAAAAAGTAAGGGTAAAAAACTATCATAACGAAACCGTAAAATCATTGGTAGAACTTATGGGAGCAGCCGGTATTGAGCGCCCGGATCAGTTAAGGCGCTTTCATATTTACCGCCGGGTGTTTATGAACCAGGTTACCACTTTTGAAGATATTTTTCCCCCGGCTGAACCCGGATCCATGGTAAATGACCATATTCCCGAAAGGTATAAAAATGATTTTGCCCGGGCTGATATTGATAAATGGAAATATTTTTAATATTCTAAAATGAAACGCCCATTACCGGCGTTTTTTTTTGTTATTCATTTTATAACATAAAAAAGCACCAGTTTTATGTTTTCATCATTTAAAATTTCTTTATTTGATGTTCATGAAACTGGCGCTCTCTTTAGAAATACAAATCAACTACAGTTTATTTGTATTCTTATTTGAAGCCCTGTTATCCTGGTGATAACCGGGTAAATCAAAATTGCAAGACTAAGATAAGATTCAGTGAAGGCCAAATCCAAATAAAAGCGGTGAATAAAATGCACTTGTTTTGCACCCTGTATTCAGGTATTTATGCACAGCCTGTTCATTAACCCGGGTTCCCGGGTATTAAAAAATTCCTGATTGCGAAACACGGTTAAAAATTCTTTTTACAAAATAAAAGGTTTGTATGCTGCACCATCCTAACTTTGCGCCACATCATTAATGGTCGTTTTATTAATGCGAAAAAGTTGGTGGAAAATATTAGCCCTTCTCTTACTCATTTACACAATTACAGCCGGTTTTTTATGGGAAGTACCCCGCCTCCCCATACTCAATGAAACCATCCGTAATTTGTATTTCCATGTTTGTATGTGGTTTGGTATGATGATCATGTTTATCATCAGTTTTGTATATAGCATTAAATACCTGGCATCTAATAAATATGTGCATGATATATATGCCCGTTCCTATGCTTCGGTGGGTACCGTACTGGGTATTTTGGGATATGCAACGGGCGCCATGTGGGTTACCGTAACTTGGATGCCCGACCAGCACCAAAGCCTGGGTGCAGTGCTTAAAGAACCCAAACTTATTGGCGCTGCTATTGCCTTATTGATATATGCTGCTTATTTTGTATTGCGTAGTTCTTTTACCGATATGGATAAAAGAGCAAGGGTAAGTGCAGTGTATAATATTTTTGCCTTTGTAATGCTTTTCCCCAGTATTTGGATCATTCCCAGGCTGGTGGGCAGCTTACACCCGGGCTCCCCGGGCAGCGATAGCGGTAACCCGGCTTTAAATAAAGATGATATGGATGCTACCATGAGAGTGGTTTTTTATCCTGCCGTAATCGGGTGGACCTTACTCTCTGTATGGATTGCCACTTTACGAATACGTATTGAATTATTAAAAGAAAAATCGTTACTGGATGCAGCATAAATGTAAAACCATAATCGCAAAATTGGGTTTCCTTTTTTTAATGATGACCCTGGGGCTTACCAATGCCCTGGCGCAACAAGAACCCGTAGAAATGGCTGATGTAATGAGGGGGAATGGAAAAATTTATGCTGTAGTAGCCGTTTGCCTCATCATCTTATTTGGATTGTTCTTTTATGTATTTACATTAGACAGGAAAATAAGTAAATGGGAAAAGGAAAATAAATAATTTCGAATTGCCAGGGGATGAGCCCCACTTTTATTAAATAAAATAAACAGTTATGAACGCCAACCAGGAGTACAGTTTTTTTCAAAGCGTTGAAAGAAGCTTCGACAAAGCCGCAAAATTCACCAAATGGGATAAGGGAATTTTAGAACAAATAAAGGCTTGCAACAGTGTTTACCGTATGCGGTTCCCCATTAAAAGAGATAATGGAACCATTGAAGTAATAGAAGCATACCGCATACAGCATAGCCAGCATAAATCACCTTGTAAAGGAGGTATCCGTTTTAGTGACGAAGTAAACCAGGATGAAGTAATGGCCCTGGCAGCACTTATGACGTATAAATGTGCCATTGTAAATGTTCCTTTTGGGGGCGGAAAGGGAGGCATAAAAATAAATCCTAAAAATTATTCAACCTACGAGTTAGAAAAAATTACCCGCCGCTACACCGCCGAACTGGTAAAGAAAAATTTTATAGGCCCGGGCATTGATGTACCTGCACCCGATTATGGAACCGGCGAAAAAGAAATGGCATGGATTGTAGATACGTATGCATCGCTTAAACCCGGTGAAATTGATGCAGCAGGTTGCGTAACAGGCAAACCCGTAACCCAGGGTGGGGTAAGAGGCCGTAAAGAAGCCACCGGCCTGGGCGTATTTTTTGGTATCCGGGAAGTATGCAATATGCCTGCTGTGATGGAGAAACTGGGCTTAACCATGGGTATGACAGGGAAAAGAGTAGTGGTGCAGGGATTGGGTAATGTAGGTTATCATTCTGCCAAATTTTTCAGGGAAAGCGGGGCCATCATTATTGCGCTTGCAGAATATGAAGGCGCTATTTTTAATCCGGCCGGATTAAATGAAGAAGAAGTTTTTCAACACCGTAAAAAAACGGGTTCTATCTTAAACTTTCCCGGCTCTACCAACCTGGCAAAAACCGGCGATGCCCTGGAATTAGATTGTGATATCCTGATTCCGGCAGCGCTTGAAAATGTAATTAACAGCGACAATGCCAACCAGGTAAAGGCAAAAATTGTTGCCGAAGCAGCCAATGGCCCCTGTACACCCGATGCCGATGATATCTTTTTACAAAAAGGAATATTATGTGTTCCCGATATGTATTTGAATGCAGGCGGTGTAACTGTAAGTTATTTTGAATGGCTTAAAAACCTGAGCCATGTTCGTTATGGCCGTATGGAAAAAAGGTTTACCGAAAATATGAATACCAAAATTTTGCAGCAAATGGAAATACTTACCGGTAAAGACGTAGAAGCGGGCGAACGCCGTTTCATTATGCATGGCGCCGATGAGCAGGACCTGGTGCATAGCGGTTTAGAAGAAACCATGATTACTGCTACCCAGGAAATTATGTTGGTATGGCAAAGCAACCCCGATATTCCGGATATGCGTACAGCCGCTTATGTAAGCGCCATCAACAAAGTAGCTACCAGCTATGCCGAACTGGGCATTTTCCCATAAACAAAATATTGGCAAATATCTGAAACCGGCTTTAAGCCGGTTTTTTATTTACATTTGGAGCAGATCAATTTCGTGGTTGCAGAAATGGATAGCTATCATTAGCATATTTGCAATACGCTGACGATACTTTATTCAATCTCTATATTTTATCTCATAAAACAAGCCTTTAACAATTTATACAAACTAAAAAATAAAACCGTGCAAAAAATACCTTTTTTATTCATAGCCTTATTTATTAGCCATTTAGGAATGGCTCAAACTGACACTGCACAAGTGGAACAATATTGTGAGCTTGTAGCACAGGGAAAAATATTCTCAAATAAAGTTACCATAGATGTAAATTTTGGAGAAACACGTAAATTTTTTGGAGGAGATACCAGGCTAAAAGATGAAATTACGGGAAAAATAAAAAAATTTAATTCAGTAACGGATGCCTTAAATTATTTAGGGCTACAAGGATGGTCGTTGGTAAATGCATTCCCTATTAGTGAATCATCCGGACCTAAGGTATATCACTTTTATTTTAAAAAATTATTTGATAAAAGCGAAATTCTTAATACAAATGAGAACTAACTCTACTAATCACCTCCGGTTTGATAATATATTGACAGAAGGAAGGCTTACATGCTTATAGAATCCATTTTTCTTCCCAGGCTCTTACACGATTTCAATAGAAAAACTTATCTTAACTGCTGAAAATAGATTTTACAAATGTAGATGAAAATGTAGATGAAGCTAAAAGAATTGAAACCAAGAAAGGCACTCAATAAAGCCTTTTTAAAAGTAAAACCGAACAGGACTGAAATTGAAAGTTTCAAGACCAATCTTATTCAGCTGCTCAATAGAACAAATGACACAGAAAGCGAAGAATTTCATAAAAACTTAGTTTCCGACTTTCTTAAAGACACATATTACAAGCAAAATCATTTTATAAATACCAAAGGTAGAAACGACCTTGTTATTCATAACGGACAAAATGCAAATTCGACAGTTGGCGTAATTCTCGAAGCCAAAAAGCCGACCAACAAAGCCGAGATGATTTCCACCAAAAAAATAAATGCGAAAGCATTTCATGAATTGGTATTGTATTACTTACGGGAGAGAATCACGCACAAAAATCTTGAAGTAAAACATTTGGTGGCGACCAATATTAATGAATGGTTTATTTTTGACGCTACCCTATTCGACAGGCTTTTTGCCCAAAACAAAAATTTGGTAAAGCAATTCAACGACTTTGAATGTGGACGATTAGCAGACACCAAAACCGATTTTTTCTACAAACAAATTGCCGAGCCATTTATTGATACCATCACTGCTGAAATTGAATTTACCTATTTCAACATTCAGGACTTTCAAAAACCGCTACGCAATACCGACAAAGCAGACGATAATGCGCTGATTGCTTTATTCAAATTGTTGTCGCCAGAGCATCTTCTAAAACTTCCGTTCACCAACGATAGCAACAGCCTTGACAAACGCTTTTACAGCGAGTTGTTGCACATCATCGGCTTGACCGAAACCAAAGAAGGAAGCAAAAAACTGATTCAACGGAACCAAGCAGGTGAACGACACACAGGAACAATTCTTGAAGATGCCATCATTCAGCTCGACAGCTTGGATAAGCTAAGCAGACTTGAAAAACCAAACCAATTCGGAAACACGCAACAGGAAAGACTTTTTAATGTTGCCCTTGAACTTTCAATCACCTGGATAAACAGGATCCTGTTTTTGAAATTGTTGGAAGCTCAACTTATTACCTATCATAAAGGCGACAAATCGTATTCGTTTCTCAATCCTGACAAAATCAAGAATTATGACGACCTGAACAGCCTGTTTTTTCAGGTGTTGGCACGCAGGTATGACGAGCGGAACGAAGATGTAAAAAAGGCATTTGAAAAAACACCTTATCTCAATTCATCGCTTTTTGAACCAACCAGCATTGAGCAGGTTACTTTGTTTATCAGCAACCTGAAAGACGATAAAACCATCCCGATTTTTTCGCAAACCGTGCTGAAAGATCAGCATGGCAAAAAACGGACAGGCAATATTCTCACACTTCAATATTTATTTGAGTTTTTAGATGCTTACGACTTTGGTGCCGAAGGCGGAGAAGAAATTCAGGAAGACAACAAAACACTCATTAACGCTTCCGTTCTCGGATTGATTTTTGAGAAAATGAACGGCTATAAAGACGGTTCGTTTTTCACGCCCGGATTCATCACCATGTATATGTGCCGTGAAACCATTCGCAAAGCCGTGCTGCAGAAATTCAACGAAACCAAAAAATGGAACTGCACAGCGCTTGAAGAACTTTACGACAAAATTGAAGACCGAAAAGAAGCGAACAAGATTGTAAACAGCATCAAAATTTGCGACCCTGCTGTTGGTTCAGGACACTTTCTCGTTTCGGCACTCAATGAAATGATTGCCGTTAAAAACGACTTGAAAATTCTGCAAGACCGTGATGGCAAACGACTGAAAGAATACCAGGTGGAAGTGGTAAATGATGAACTGATTGTAACAGACGAAGAAGGCGAACTTTTTGAATACAACCCAAACAATAAAGAAAGTCAACGCATACAAGAAACGCTTTTCCACGAAAAGCAAACCATTATTGAAAACTGCCTTTTTGGTGTGGACATCAATTCCAACTCCGTAAAAATTTGCCGTTTGCGTTTGTGGATTGAGCTTTTGAAAAACGCTTATTACAAGAACGCAACAGAATTAGAAACACTTCCAAACATTGACATCAACATAAAATGCGGAAACTCTTTGGTGAGCCGCTTTGCTATTGATGCAGACCTGAAACAAGCCTTGAAAAAAAGTAAGTGGACAATTGACAGCTACCGGATAGCTGTGGACACTTACCGAAATGCTGAAAGCAAGGAACAGAAAAGAGAAATGGAACGGCTGATTGCCGATATAAAATCGGATTTCAGAAGTGAAATATCGCTAAACGACCCTAAAGTAAAGAAGCTACGAAAACTTTCAGGCGACTTGTTTCAAATGACCAACCAGGGGCATTTGTTTGAAATGAGCAAAAAGGAAAAAGCCGGTTGGAACAAAAAAGTGCAACAACTCACCGAAGAAACCAAGAAACTGGAGACCGAAATTGAAGAAATAAAAGCCAACAAAATTTTTGAAAACGCTTTTGAATGGCGTTTTGAATTTCCCGAAGTGCTGAATGATGATGGTGATTTTATGGGCTTTGATGTAGTAATTGGAAATCCGCCTTACGGTGTTAAACTTTCAGAATTTGAAATTCACTTTTACAGAAATAAATATGAATCAATAATTGGACATGCAGAAATCTATTATATGTTCATAGAGTTAGCATTAACTCAGATTCTAAAAGACAAAACCCACCTTTCATATATTATTCCAAATGCATGGCTATCTAATAAGTATGCTCGTGGTATTCGTGAATTAATTCTTAAAAACTTTAAGCCTATTGAGATAATCAATTTCAATCAAAAAGTAGTTTTTGAAGATGCCCAAGTGGAAACTTGTATTTTAACTATTGAGAAAACAAAAGGCTTAAAACCTGTAGAGGTTGGTCAAGATTTGGATGTTAAATTTACTTTTAATCCAGAAACATGGTTAAATGATGATAATCTCATTATTAATTTTTCTGAAAGTCCTGCAATACAATCCATTCTCACAAAAATTAATAGTAACCCTAAAAAACTTAATGATATATTGGATATTTCTAATGGTTGTAAACCGTATCAAGCAGGTTACGGGAAGAACCTCAGTGGACAACCTCTAACCACGGAAGATGTTAAGAACAGAATTTATCACTCTAAAACAAAAGAAACAGAGAATTTTTATTGCGAACTGAAAGGCAAGCATGTTAAACCTTATTCAATAACTCAATCAACTGATTTTATCAATTGGGGTGATTGGCTCATGTCCCCAAAGGATTCTCATTATTATTTTCAGCCGAAAATATTGATTAGGCAAATCATAGGTAAGAAATTCATTTGCTCAATAGATAATTCAAATGCCATAGCTGACCAATCACTTTATATTGCTGTTCCATACGAAGGCAGAGAAGCGAGTTTAGAAGCAATTTTAGCCGTCCTTAATTCAAAATTATATGGGTTCTATTTTAGAAAATTTTACTCTGAAGAAGACGACTTATTTCCGAAAATTAAGGTAAATGAACTTAAAAGATTGCCGTTTAAGCAGCCAAGCATTAAAATAGAACAAAAGTTAGCTGATTTTACTAGGAAAATATTGGAAGAAAAAGAAAAGAACTCAGGTTTCGACTCCTTGGTCATAGAAAACCAAATAGACCAATTGGTTTACCAACTTTACGAATTGAACGAAGAAGAAATAAAAATTGTGGAGCAATCTTGATTCACGAACACCATTAAAAAGCAAATAAAAAAAGTGAGCAAATAAAAATTATTGAGAATGCATACAAGACAAAAAGTGGCAATGCATGGCTGCAACATATATAAACTCTTTTTTATTGCGAAGACAAACGGCGATGTTTGTATTTAACTTGGGCACAATAGTAACAGTTTTCAGCAAATCATTCCTGTAATAAAACCCGTTTGTAAAATCTGCACTGTGTACAACCCCTGCCTTCAGCTTTACATTTTAATACATAAAACCATTAAATATTTGGATAGCCGGTTTATTTTATTTTACTTTGTAATCCAAAGTGCTTTTTATGACTCATCAACAACAACCCTTAGAGGATTTGCACCACATTAAAACGATGATGGAGCGCAGCAGCCGTTTTATAAGCCTGAGTGGGTTAAGTGGCATTAGCGCCGGTATTTGTGCATTAATAGGGGCCTGGCTGGCATATCCTTACGTGTATGGCCAAAAAGATTATATTATAAATAGTGAAGCTGCCCTGGCACAGGCGGTAGCAGAAAGTTATACCATTATTTTAAATACCTGGTTATTCTGGATCGCACTGGGTACTCTGGCAGCGGCATTGATACTGGCTTTTATTTTTACTTATTTGCGAAGTAGTAAGCAGGGTATTCCAATCTGGAGTAGCAGTTCCCGGCGTTTGCTTGTGAGCGTAATGGTGCCGGTATTGGCAGGCGGATTGTTTTTATTCAGGCTGGTACATTTTGGTACTTTTGGTTTGCTGGCACCCGGCTGTTTACTATTTTACGGGCTTGGCCTGATTAGTGCAGGCAGATATACCCTGGGTGAAATTCGTTACCTGGGTTTTATACAACTCTTCCTGGGCATCATCTCTATGTGGTTTATGGGATACGGGCTTTATTTTTGGGCATTTGGCTTCGGAATCATGCATATTGTTTATGGTGCTTATATGTGGATTAAATATGAACGAAATTGAGAGCGGGTAACGACCTTTTAAGAAACAAACAGTATGGCGAATTTTATTCAAAACTTAAATAAACTTTTTGACAGCAGGGTAAGGCTGGGCATCATGAGTACACTTATGGTAAATAATGAAACTAATTTCAATGAATTAAAAGAACTCCTTCAAATTACTGATGGTAACCTGGCCAGCCACTTAAAAGCGCTGGAAGAAAATGATATGATTAAAATTAAAAAAGGATTTATTGGCCGCAAAACCAATACTACGTATAGCTTAACAAAAAACGGGGAAAAATCATTTAAAGCGCATATTGAGGCCCTGGAGAAAATGATCAAATTCAGCCGGTAATTTTTTTTAACCCTATACTTTGAAATACAAAGTACTTTTAAACGAAAACAAAAATATGTATCCTTTCATTATTAAAATCCGATCGGCCTTGCTGGTTTACCTTACCCATAAGATGGCATTGCCCTTATTGAAAATTATAAGAAAGCCCGTTGTATTTCCGTACAGCTATGAAGATCTACAGTCTTTTCCCAATGATACATTGGGAAAAGACCTGTATTTTTTCTTATGGCACAAAAAATTAGATTTATTACCTTACTATGCAAAGCATGATGTAAAGCACATTTTATTGGGTTACGATACCACGGATGATGGTGAAGTATGCCTGCAATGTTTTATGCTGGGGAATGGACATCTTTCCTTCCCGGTGCTGGCAACCGTTTGTTACGGCTTTGTTACCATGCCCGAACATTGGGCATTGTTTAAAAAAGCATGGCAGCGGGGCCGACGGGCTAATGATATTCGTAAATGGGAATGGGTTTCTATCTTGCCCCTGTTTACACACGATTTAAAAAATAAAATTGATCGTTTATGATAAAGTTTATGCACTCATTTGGGTATGCGGCCCGGGGTATAGCGCATTGCATACGGAAAGAACAAAATTTTAAAATAGAATTTGTAATGGGCCTCATTACGGTTATTGCCGCTGCCGCATTGGGCGTAACCGCAAACGAATGGATGATTATTTGTATTTGTATTGCAATGGTGCTGGGCGCAGAAATGTTAAACAGCGCTATTGAACATTTATGCAACCTGGTACAGCCTGATGAACACCCCGGCATAAAAAAAGTAAAAGATATTGCAGCCGGAGCCGTACTGCTTTGTGCAATGATAGCGGCTGTTATTGGGCTTATTATTTTTATGCCATACCTCCTTAAACTTTTTTAAATTTTTTATGATGCGTACTTCAAATTCATTTAATCGAATGCTTACCGGTTTTATTTTATTAATAACTGCCATGGTGGCTATACGAATTATTGTTTATGGAAACATTCGTTATCTCTCCATACTTTGGAACTTATTCCTGGCCTGGATCCCATTTGCCATTGGTTTTTATTTTAAAGAATTACCCATAAAAAATAAAGTTCAGCAGTTGATTGTTTTTTTTAGCTGGCTTATCTTTTTCCCCAATGCCCTGTATCTTGTTACAGATCTTATTCATTTAAATCAAGGTAGCGTGGTGGTGCCTGTTTGGTTTGATGCGGCATTATTATTTAGTGCTGCTTTTGTAGGGTTGTTAATGGCTTTCGTTTCTCTTGCCCGTGCAGAAAATTATTTATTGTATCACTATAGCCGTAAAATTGTGAGAAATATTTTAATTCCGCTTTTACTATTTGTATCTTCTTTTGGGGTGTACCTGGGCCGGTTTGAACGCTGGAACAGTTGGGATATTATTACCAATCCATTTGCCTTGAGTGCCGATATTTTACATTTTGTTTGTAAGCCGGTAACTAATTATAAAGTATGGATCATCACTTCAATCTTTTCTTTACTTTATGGCTTTTTTTACTTTAGCCTCAGGATATTGCCATTACTGTTTTATGAAATGCGGCTTCCTCATAAAAAATAAACCGGCTGTACAATTCTTTTGTATTGAAATTCCCGGCCGGGTAAAGACCCCCCCATCAGGGTATGATTCCTTTACATTCGTATTTTATAATTCTTTACCTTGTGGTATATAAAATTATTTCGGGATATTAATACGACAACCATGTGGATACCGCTTACCAATTGCAGTAAACAAATCAGCCTTCATTCTAAATTAAAGGAAAGTGATGAAGGCTTTATCAAAATTTATGAAATAGTGAGCATCGAGTTTGATCAATATAAACTTAAATTACTTGAAAAAAATAATGTACCGCCCACGGTAGAGGTGGAATTAAATCTTAGTTGCAACCAACTCAGGGAATTTCGTTTTGAGGTAGAAGATAGTATGGCAGCTTCCCTTACGCATACTTAAAAAAGAATCAATCATGCCGGGATGAATTTGTTCCTGTAGCCGGGTGATGCAATGTAAATTCCTGGTTGCTGAAAGGTACGGTTTCCGGGGTTTTCACAATATTAAAAGCAAAGCCCGTTGCCCGGTGGCAGCTATTGCAGGTATTGGTAAGTATATGGTAGCTGCTGTTAAACTGCACCTGGTTTTTATTACGAATGGCCGCATTTACACTATCTAAAGAAGGGCGTATCATATCTATCATTTGGCTTTCCTTTCGTTCTTTCTGGAATTTTTGAATATCGTCAATGTTTTCCATGATCTCATGAATTTCAAAATCGGCCAGGTCCCAATTTTGATGTAAACCGGCAAACCATAGTTTATTGTGATGCACCTGGATGCTGCTCATAAACTCGCCAAAGCCCGGCTTATAAGTGTTTGCTAATTTCTTTTCTAAACTGTCAACTTGTTTTTGCAAATGCAGGGTAGCCTCTTTTTTTGTATTACAACCGGCCAAGCCCAGCGCCAGGATCATTATTTTTAAATATTTCATTTTATAAGATTTAATAAAGACAGCGTTTCTAATAAAATGGCAAAGGGCATGATGGGGAGAAGAAGCGAACGGGGAATTTGCTTAAGTACTTATGCCTTTTTTACAAATTCAGATTTTAATGCCATGGAACCAAAGCCTTCAATTTTGCAATCAATATTATGGTCACCTTCTGCGAGGCGTATATTTTTTACTTTGGTGCCAGCTTTAATGGGTTTAGGAGATCCTTTTACAGGAAGGTTTTTTATAGTAATTACCGTGTCGCCATTCTGAAGTTCATTCCCGTTTGCATCAAGTACTTTTATAGTATCTGTTTCCGTTTCTTCATTCACATTCCATTCATTGCCACATTCAGGACAAGCATAAATTTCACTCCCTAAAGAATATCCATAAGGTGATTTACATTTTGGACAAGGTTTCATTTCTTCTGGCATATTTTATTTTTCTAATGATATATGTTTGATTACCGGGTTTTAAAAATCAAACCCAAGCGCTAAATATAATATGGGTTTGCTGTTAAAGAATCCTGACATGGGCCAGCCCGCATCAAACTTTATGAAATAGCCCAGCAGGGTGCTGCGTGCGCCAAATCCATAACCGCCTGCAAAGGGTCCAATACCACCGGCTTTTGCTTTTACCAATACAGTATTGGGATCATTGATGTTTCCATACACAATTTCGGGCCTTTTAATACCATTGTAAGCGCCATTCCAGGCAGTTCCCAGGTCAATAAACTGGGTAAGCTGGAAGTTGCGGAGGAATGAATTGTTGGGTATTTTATCGAAGAATGTAGAAAAAACAGGTAATCTCAATTCACTGTTTATCACCAACGCATTATTTCCGTTGGCAACGTTTTGCAGGAAGCCACGCATATTTACAGCCAGGCTTTGAAAGCTGTAACTATTATCATTGGCCGGCCTTACCGATTCATTAAAATACCGGTAACTGCCATCACTCTTTTGATTGTTGCCAAACATGAGCCATCCATCTACCCCGCCCAGGTAATAAATGAATTTTTGTTTACCCCAGCTAAAATCACCGGCGGCACGGCCAGCCCAAATAAAGTCACGGAAAATAGGATAATAATAACGGGCATCAAAACCCACGTTAAAGGTAGAAGCGCCTTCTGTAAAAGTATTTTTATTCAACTGCCTGTTGTATTCACCATAAATTTTATAGCGCAACCCGTTCCAAATATTCATAGACGGGTTCAGGCTGTTGTCATAAATATATTCAAGCCTGGAGATTGAATAAAACTGCCGCTGATCCGGGCGCCCCAGGGTGTACTCATCAATCACTTTAAAGGCTTGTTTTTCTACCCTTATGCCGGTACTGAAGCGAATGCTACGGGCTTCGTCAAAGGGATAGGAGATATTGCCCTGGTACAGGTTGGTAATATTTCTTACGGGCAGGTAAGTAAATGTAACCGTATCAGGATAATCAATGGATTGTGCATTGCGGTAATAAGTAAGCCCCCAATCAATTCTCTTTTTTAAATTTTGAAAATTTAAAAACCATTCATTGTCTTTTAAATTCGTACCAATTTTAAATGCGCCATTTATACGAATGTCTTCCATAAGGTCGGCCGTACCCAGTTTAATGAGCCCGTTCAATACGGTGCCACTATTGAGCATAATGGGGCCGGAACCATACATATAAGGCTGGTAGCGGTTTACCAATACATTGCTGTTAAAGGCTGCAGACCCAAAGTCGGCAGAAAATTTAAGGGGTTTATACCTGAATAATTTGGCTTTGGATAATGGGTTTTCGGCTGCTTGCGGGGGCAGTAGGGCAAGGGGTTGGGATGGCGCCGGGTTTGTTTGTAACCGGGTACTGTCATTTTCTTCTGTTTCAAATTCAGTTTGAAAAGTGGTTTCTTGTTTTTTAGATGAGCTATCGGCGGGCAAAGATGGCTCATCTTGCCCAGCCGGTAAAATGGCGGGCTTCATTTCGGTAAGCATACTTTCCTTCATTCTTTTTTTTGCGTACTCAGTAGGAGGTGCCGAAATATTTCTGCGTTGCAGCGTGTTCTCATCTATTTTTAATTTGTACAAAGTTTTTTCATCACTCTGGCGGGTAACTTCACTCACCTGGTTATTCTCCCCGGCTATACGGCTTTCGGCCAGGTTGCTGGGATAGTTAGAGAGCGGGAATGTATAAGCAGAATCTGCTGAAATAGAAACCACAGCAATTGAATCTACATCTGTTTTTTTATACACTTTTAAAGTACTGTCTACTTCTGCTGCTGATGGGTTTCTTAAAATATCATCACCAATAAGCACCAGGGTGTCTAACCCCAGTTTGGTACTGGTAAAGAACCCGGCATAACGGTTCGCAATACCGTTTTCATCGCTTACAAAAGTAAAGTGGCTGCTGTTATAAGGAGTAGGGTAGCGGGCATTACCATATTTTAAATTAGAGAGCTGTGTAATTTGGTTCAGCTCGGGCTTATCTCCGAAATCGGTTACTAAAAAAATATTGTAACGGTTGTTGCTGGGCAGAGAAGTATCTCCACCCTTTGTAGTAGCCCCTGGGCGGTTACTGCTGAATAGAATACCGGTTTTGTGCGGAAATGAAACAAAAGTGGGATCTATATCATCATATACATCGTCAGTAATCTTCCTCGATTTTTCATTTTGCAGGTTTAAAGCATAAATATCGGTATGGCCATTTTTAACGGCAGATAAAAGTAAAGTGCCGCTATTGATCATATACTTAATGTCCTGTACCTGGTCGAACTGGTCAGTAAGATCCAGCACCGGGTTTTTAATACGGGTTACCAAATCATAAACAAATAATTTTAAGCGGCCTTCTTTACTGTATAATACGGCCACCCTTGTTCCCTTGGGATCCCAGGCCATCATGGGGTAATTAGGATTCATGCTGTTTTCATAAGTACGAATACCGTATTTTAGTAAGGTCTTAAATTCAAAATCATCATAAAGGATTACCCGTACAATGCCTTTTTTAAATTGGGTAACCACATAAGCATTACTTCTTTTATTGGGGTTTACATTAAAGCGGTAATAATTTAATCTTTTACTAATGTCGAACCCTTCTATATAATTCCCTTTGGGATATGCTTTGCGGCGGCTGATATCTTTGTAGTATTTATCTTCGTTGTACTCCATAAAATCTTTAAGTACATCGCTGAATTTTTTCTTGGTGATTTGCTGGCTGGCTTTATTTAAATTTTTATAAGTGCGTGCCAGGTATAAAAAATAAGTAACATTTTCTTTCTTGTATTTTTCTTCAATATAATACCAAAAAGCATGGCCTGCTAAAAGGGGGCGATGAAAAGAAAGGCTTTTAAAACTATTGTAATTCCCGCTTAATATCTCGCTGCGCAAGTCATCATCTAAATCAGTACTCCAGTTCTCACCAATATATGCCACGTATCCGTCAGTAAGCCATTCGGGTAAATCGAGCAGGGTTTGGTTGCCGGCTACTTCACCCAGGTCGTCGCCAAATAATACATTTTTGGTAATAATATCGGCAATGCCCTGCCGTATTTGTTTTTTCATATTCGCATGGTCAGCATCAAAATAAATTACCATTTTATTGTTTACCAGCCGGGTTACACCGCCTTCAGTAAGTACACTGTTATCCAAACCTACATTGGTTTGGCGCATATCATCGTAGTTATTATATACCAGGATATTGGCACGGCGTTGTAAACTGTATTCGGTAGCGGATTCTATTTGGGGTAGTTCCTGCTCGGCTAATTGCAAAGCATATTTTGCCAGTTCCTGTCCGCCATCGTAAAAATATACATTGAAATTATCAGATTGGTAAAATTGCCATTTCATTTTTTTGAATTGTAAACGGTTTTTACCAAATGTTACGGAACTTACTTGTGCGTTAAGAGATAATGAAATTCCCGAAATAATGAATGTTATAAAGATTATTCTGCAGACCTTTGCCATACTGTTACATTAGAATTGAACACTAAAATTAACTTATTCGTACAAATACTTAAAATCAAATTCATTTTAACAAATGTTACACATAAAATCCTTTGTTTTTAGCCCATTTGCAGAAAATACATATATCATTTATGATGATGCAAAAAATGCACTGATCATTGACCCCGGCTGTTATGATACTGAAGAAAAAGAAAAATTAAGCGCATTTATTAAAGAGATGGAATTAAAACCCCAAATGCTGCTTAATACCCATTGTCACCTGGATCATATTTTTGGTAATAAATATGTAGCCGAAACCTATCATCTAATACCCCATTTTCATGCACTTGAAAAATCAGTAATGGATTTTGCCCCGGCTGCCGGATTCATGTATGGCGTTCCTTTTGATAATTATACCGGCCCGGTACAATTCATAAATGAGGGAGAAACGGTACCCCTGGGCGATGTGGTTTTAGAAACTTTATTTGTTCCCGGCCACAGCCCCGGTCACCTTTGCCTGTATTATGCAGCGCAATCATTTTTAATTGCCGGCGATACTTTATTTCATCGCAGTATTGGCCGCACCGACCTGCCCGGCGGAGATCATCATCAATTGATAACGAATATCCGTACAAAATTATTTGCATTGCCCAATGATACGGTTGTATATAGCGGGCATGGGCCGGTAACTACTATTGGAGAAGAAAAAGCAGAAAATCCTTTTGCAGGAGCTTCCCTTATTTAATATACTGCTCAATATCGGCCGGGGTTACCGGGGCATTCTTATCATCTAAATTCAATACAATAAAATAACCATGGGGGCCGCCCGCTTCTTTAATGGCATTTACCAGTTTTAACTGCCCGCTTTTAATAAGCATACCATTCGTTTCGGCCCACCATTCTTCTGTGGCTAAGCAGCCCGCTGTGGGCGTAAAGGGATAATAAGGTTCATCCTTATAATACAAGGGATTGATGGTTGTACCATGTGCGATAATTTCGTTTCTTCCGGCCATGCCGGCGTAGTAAGATTCATACATGGGCCGGTAGCCAGCAAAATTTTTTGGCAACAGCGTTTCGTATTTTGCGATGCTCCAGGTAGAATCTTTGGGGTTGTTAAAAAAATGGGAGGCTTTATATTCAAAGGGCATCGTTAATTGAATATTGGGTGTGGGGCCTATAAAATATCCTTTTGAAACATCAAACCCATCCATTCGGAAAATACCTTGTGGGGTATTGCCCAAACTAATTACCGGGGGCATATTGCTTGCACTGCGGGCTAGTTGGCCCACATAAAAGAGACTGGAATCCGGGTTTCTTACAAAACTTCCATCTGCCCGCCTCACTATAGCAATCCCTGCATAATTCCGGTTATGCCGTTGCAGGCTGATGACCAAAATTTGGCCTGGTAAATACTGAGCTGAAAAAAAGCCAGCCGGGTTGGGAAGGGTTTCGGGCTGATGCCAATGATCTGCCCGGTACAGCATTTCTGTGAGGATGATATTGCCTGGCCAATCAATCAAGGCATCCTGCAAAACAAATTTTACAAAAGGAATATCCTGGCTATTGCCCGATTGCAGGATATAATGTGCAGCCATACCCAGCAAGGCAGCATCCCGTAAACTGTCCTTTAAAATAGCCTTTACCTGTTGAATATATTTACCGGGATAATCACTATTGATGAGTTCTAAAAATGCTTTTTTAAATTCAGTACTGCGGCCTGTTAAGTGATGGGCAACTGAATCTATTTTATGACGGGTAAATTCTGTTTTATATTGTAATAAATTGATGGCTGCAAATGCTGAAATCCATTTCTCTTCATTATCATTATTTAATGTACTATTAAGATGAGCCAGTATGGTTTCATTTACCGTACGATTAAAAAAATTAACACGCCGGGCAGATAAAGCGCCATTGAAAACCGGTAAAGCAGGTTGTGCTGGTTGCGCCCATAAGCTAATGGGTAAAAAACAGCAGGCAAGTATGCTATTGAAAATTTGCTTATGGCACATATTGATTTAAAAACTGTTGAATAAGATCAAACGAATTTACAAGATTTGTGCCTACCCAGCCATGAGATTCTCCCGGGTAAATTTTTAGCTGGTTCGTTACATGAAAACTATTTAATGCATTATGTAAAGTTTCCTGCTGATAAGCGGGTACCAGGGGATCTGCACCGCCTTGCAGGGTAAGGGTGGCAGGCGATTGTGCATTCACAAAATGAAGCGGGCTGCTTTGTTGGTATAGCAAGGGATTGGTTAGGGGGGTGCCACTCATTAATTGCCGTATCAAACTGGTATCTACAAAAGAAGATGCGGGGTGATTATATAGATCTGCCATATCCGAAGGGCCAAAAAAATTCACAATAGCTTTTGGTTTTAAGGGTACATTGTATTTATATCCCTGTAATAAAGATAAATGTCCGCCGGCACTGGCTCCCAGTAAAACCCATTTACCGGATATCGCATATTCATTTCTTTTGCTGTATATATATTCTAAACATGATTTTACATCATTTTCCTGTGTTGGAAAAATATGAATGCCCGGGAAAGTGGCCAGCCTGTAATTTATGTTGGCAAATGCCCAGCCCGGGAACCTGTTTTTTAGCGTATCAATAAAGGGGTTAAAATCAGTTTTATCACCTTCATTCCAGCCGCCTCCATGTATTAAAATGATAAGCCGGGTTGTTGCCGTGGTTCGGTTTGCGGGCAGGTAAATATCAAAATTTTGCAAAGCATCATTCCCATAATTCACATTGAGCAGGGTAGATGCTGTTTCAGCAGGCAGTACTGGATCAACTGGTTTGCTACATGAACTTATGATGAAGAGGCTGCCTAAAACCAGGATTATATATTTCATACTGTTTTATTTGTATGCATACTTACAATAACTATGCTAATAAAGAGGGTTTGCATGGTAAAAATAAATGTATGAAAAAAGCAATCGGTTTACAATTGCTTTTTTATAAAAATAATTCAGTGAGGGCGCATACAGATTGCCGGTTTAATCTTTCTTTACCTGTAATTGAATTTGTAATTCATCTAATTGTTTTTCATCAATGGCCGATGGGGCATCTATCATTACATCTCTGCCGCTATTGTTTTTAGGAAATGCAATAAAATCCCGGATACTTTCACTTCCTCCCAAAATAGAGCAAAGCCTGTCGAATCCGAAAGCAATACCTCCATGGGGTGGCGCTCCATACTCAAAGGCACCGAGTAAGAATCCAAATTTATGTTGTTGTTCTTCTTCATTCATACCCAGGGCAGCAAACATTTTTTGCTGTAGCTCTTTTTGGTAAATTCGAATACTGCCCCCTCCAATTTCGTTTCCATTTAATACCATATCGTATGCATTTGCCTTTATCGTGGCATATGGGTGTTGCAGGTAATCGGCGGCATTTGTAATTGTGGGTTCGTTCCGGATCATGGTATCTATATCAGCCGGCTTGGGCGATGTAAAAGGGTGGTGGCGGGCAACCCAGCGGTTTGCTTCTTCATCATATTCAAACAAAGGAAAATCTACAACCCATAATAATTTAAACTCATTGTCTTTTCTTAATCCCAGGCGTTTGCCCATTTCTAACCTGAGTTCACTGATGGCTTTCCGGGTACGTTCTTCTGTACCCGCCAGTAAAAGAATAAGATCGCCGGGTTTTGCCTGTACCGATGCTGCTATTTGTTTCAATGCATTTTCATCATAAAATTTATCCATGCTGCTTTTGAAACTCCCATCGGTATTACATTTTATAAATGCCAGGCCTTTCATACCTATTTGAGGGCGTTTTACCCATTCCACCAATTCATCTGTTTGTTTCCGGCTGTATTCACTGCAACCGGGTACGGCAATACCAATTACGGTTTCTGCTTCATCAAATACCGGGAAGCCGTTAACCGGAGCTACAGCCTGTTTATCTTTTATTTCAGCGAAAAGCCGGGCCGGGTATTTAAAATTACAGAGTTGCATACCAAAACGGGTATCTGGTTTGTCATTCCCATAATGCCACATGGCTTGCTCCCAACTCATGCGCTCTACCGGTTCTTTGTAGTCAATATTTTTTACATCTTTAAAAATACGCTTTACCATATTTTCAAAAGTATTGAGTATATCTTCCTGCTCCACGAAACACATTTCACAATCTATTTGGGTAAACTCAGGTTGCCTGTCTGCCCGTAAATCCTCATCCCGAAAGCATTTTACAATTTGATAATAGCGATCATAGCCGCTTACCATCAGCAATTGCTTAAAAGTTTGGGGGCTTTGGGGAAGTGCATAAAACTGGCCTATATTCATTCGGCTGGGCACCACAAAATCCCTGGCACCTTCGGGCGTGCTCTTAATTAAAAAAGGGGTTTCAATATCCATGAATCCATTTTCATGCAGGTAGTTACGGGCACTTCGCCCTACAGCATACCTGAGTTCGAGGTTTTTCCTGATGGTATTTCGCCTTAAGTCCAGGAAACGATATTTCATGCGCAGGTCGTCTCCGCCATCGGTATCATCTTCAATTTTAAAAGGAGGTGTGATACTTTTATTGAGTATGGTAAATTTCTCTACTTCTATTTCAATATCGCCGGTGGCTATATTTTTATTTTTATTACTTCTCTCGTTTACTTTCCCGCTTACCTGTAAAACATATTCCCTGCCCGGGGGATTTTTTTCCAGCGCTTCATTTAATGATTCGGAAAATAATAATTGAGTAATACCATACCGGTCTCTTAAATCAATAAAAGTAATACTGCCGAATTTGCGAATGGTTTGTACCCATCCTGCCAGGGTAACTTCTTTATTAATATCAGCGGCATTTAACTGGCCGCAGGTATGTGTGCGAAACATGCGTTTAAATTTTAAGCACCGTTTTCGGGGAAATATTAAAGCTTTATGATTCGGCATTTTTTTCCGCCCGGTGGGTTGCAAAGATAAGCGCAACTGCATTTATTTTGAAAACTGCATTTTTAGGTTATTCCTGCCAGTTCCAGCGATCTCCTGCTTATTTTTTTGTAGTCAGCATCCGGGGTTATGGGGTCTGTGCAGGTAACCAGGGATACTCCGGGCTGTCTCCACCAGGTATCTTCCCATAATTTTTGGGCAAGAATCACACCGGTTACGGCGCAATATCCGTATTGGCTTTGGGATTCATCTATATATTCAAAGGCGTGGCTTTTGATCTTTGAAAATGCATCAGCACTTACATACACTTTTATATAATAATCATTACTTAGTTGTATGCTGTTTTGTGTGCTTATCTTTTTGTATTCATATTTATACCCATAGCGTAGGGCTGCAATATCGCTTAATACAGCCGCAGCAGTGGGGAGTGCACCTGCACCCTTGCCCTTAAAAAAATGTTTATCAGTATAATGGCTTTCGGTAATCAATCCGTTAAACTCGTTATGAATGTCTGCCAGTTCATCTGCTGCTTCAATGAATTGGGGAAGTACAAAAGCAGCCAGTTTTCCGTTCTTTAATTTTTGGGCTTGGGCAACCAGTTTTATCTTTTGTTTTCTTTGGTTTGCATATTTCACATCATCTCCATGTAACTTACTGATGCCAGCATACAGAAGAGATTCGGGTTTTATTACACAACCAAACGCATGTGCCAGTAAAATAGATAATTTATTCGCAGCATCGTGGCCGTCAATATCAAGCAGGGCATTCGTTTCGGCAAAGCCTAATTGTTGTGCCTGCAAAAGGGCTTCGGTAAATGGTAATGCATCATCTTGCATACGGCTTAAAATAAAATTTGTGCTGCCATTAATGATCCCCCTGATTTTTGAAAGCGCATCTGTATCATAATATTCTTCCAGGTTACGAATAATGGGAATGCTGGCGCAGCAAGCTCCTTCATATAATAGCGGTGTACCTGTATGTTTTTGCAGCCGCCATAATTCATCAAAATGTGCAGCAATCATTTTTTTATTGGCAGTTACCACGGCTTTGCCCTGCCATAAAGCGTCTTTTACAATTTGATATGCCACATCTGCATCATCAATAAGTTCTACAATCGTATGGATGCAGGGGTTATTAAGTATTTCACCGGCATGGGCAGTGAATAAACCTTCGTTTATATTTCTTTTTTTACCGGGATCTTTTATGCCAATTTTTTCAATACTTGCCTGTAAGCCGGGTGTATTTTGAATTATCCCGTACACGGCTTTGCCTACGGTTCCATATCCAAATAAACCGATAGATTGTACAGGTTTTTGAAAGCTCTCTTTTTTTATGGGTAACATGAGTTCTATTTTTTTAATAAAAATGATTTGTGCTTTATTTTTTCAAATGCTTGTTCAATGTCATCAATTAAATCCCCGGCATCTTCTAAACCTACACTTAGCCTCACCAGGCTATCTGCCACACCAGATGCTTTTCTTTTTTCTGAAGGAATACTCTTATGGGTCATGGTGGCCGGGTGGCATAGCAGGCTCTTAATGCCCCCCAGGCTTTCTGCCAGTTTAAAATAGTGGGTAGATGTAACAAATGCAATCGCAGCCTCTGTGGTATCTTCTTTTAAACTGAATGAAACGATTCCCCCAAAACCGGAAGCTTGTTTTTTTGCAATTTCATGATTGGGATGATTAGTGAGCCCGGGATAATATACTTTGTCAACAGCCGGGTGGGAGCATAAAAACTCAGCAACGGCCCGGGCATTACTGCAATGCTTTTCTATTCTCAGGGGTAAAGTTTCAATTCCCCGAATCACCAGCCAGCTATCAAAAGCGGGTAGAATAGCACCTGAAGCATTTTGTATAAATTTTATTTTTTCACCCAATTCTTTTTCTTTGGTAATTACCAGCCCGGCAATAAGATCAGAGTGGCCGCCCAGGTATTTGGTAGCGCTGTGTACAACAAGATCAGCTCCCCATACAAGTGGTTTTTGTAATGCCGGTGAAGCAAAAGTATTGTCTACGCAAAGCCAGCAGGAATGTGCTTTTGCAATTGCTGCGATGGTTTTAATATCACAAATTTTTAAAGTGGGATTGGTGGGTGTTTCAATCCAGATAAGGCGGGTGGCAGCTGTAAGAGCATTAAAAACATGTATCGGATCCGTAGCATCAACATAGTGTACAGTAATGCCAAATTTTTCATACACATGTGTAAATAAACGAAAGGCACCTCCATAAATATCATCTACGGCAATAATTTCATCACCGGTTTTAAGAAGTTTTAATACTGCATCTATGGCTGCTAAGCCACTGCTGAATGCAATACCCGTATGGCCTTCTTCTAACTTTGCGGCAAGATCTTCTAACGCAAAACGAGTGGGATTGCCGGTACGGGCATAATCATAACCTTTATTTATGCCGGGGGCTTCCTGCAAGAAAGTACTGGTTTGATAAATAGGTACACTGATGGCACCTGTTAATGGATCGGTAGGAATACTGTGGATCAGTTTTGTTGCGTTGCTCATTGTTTTTTTGTTTTATAATTTATTAAATACTCGTATCAAAAAAAACAAAGAGAAATTCCTGTGCGCTTTTGTGGGGTTACAAAACAAAAAAGCTCACCCGGTAAATCAGGTGAGCTTTTAAAAATATGTTGTCTTATTTATTGAAGCGTTTCATCTGACTCATCTGCCCCGAACATATCGGGATGGAATTGGCACCTTATTCAAACTTTTATTTGAACAGGTTGTCAAGGCTTCATCGGGCCATTACCCTCTGCCTTTCTTGATAAGAATAGTGTTAAAGAACTGCTGCAAATATATATTTATAAGATTTAAATCACCAAATTTATTTTATTAAAAATCAGCTGGCCGGGTTGTTCTGTTTATTCAACAACCAACCTTATACCCTCGCTATGACTGGAAAATTCCGGTGCATACATACATTGAATTTGTGTAATCCCATTACTAAACTCACCGGCATGGGTAACAAATAAAGGATATTCAAAAACATAAGTACCTTTTGGAAGCCAGCCAAAAAAGAAATGGGTACTGGCATCTTTTGTACTTTCATAATACCCTAATCCGCCCTGCCATTTGTAACTGCTTAAAACATTCACCGGTTCCAGGCAGGAGGCCCGCATGTCTTTCATATGTACATATTCCATGTCACGGTCGGCACGTAATTCAATACGTACTTTTATTTTATCGCCTACATGAATTACATCCCCATTTTGTATCGCCTGCAATACGGGGCCTGTTGCCGTATTTTTCTCTACATAAAGTTTCTTCACTAATGTAAGAGGTGTTTCTGCAGTTGTAATTTTATCTAAGTCTTCAAAGTATTGCCAATACACAGCACCCCAGCTGCTGGAGCTGCTTTGGGAATCGGCCTTATCAATTTTTACATTGATATGCCCCATACCTTGTTGTACTTTTTCGCCGGGTATATTTTGTTTAAAATATCCCGTTCCTGCCTCAGTTTTTACATCGGTACTACTGAGTGTGGTATTACCCAGTTGTATGGTAACTTTATTTTCTTCTGTAAGCCAGTTGCTCCCTTTCAATAAAAGGGCATAACAGGCTTCTGCAGTGGCTTTGGTAGAATTCCATTGATTGGTTTGCTTATTCGTTAAGAGCCATGTTTTTACATCATCTACCATTGTATCATCCCTGGTTACTTCACTAAACGCTTCTATCATCAATGCCTGGCTTTCAACAGGTGCCTGGTACCAATAATATCCCCTGTTTGCAAATTCTTTCCAATAGGTTCCCATCCCGGCATTCGTTACTGCATTTTCTTTTAAAGAAGCCATGATTTCATGGGCGGTTTTTAATTCTCCTTTTCTATACAAGGTAAGGGCAATCATAGCCTGCATATATTTGGATTGAGGAAGCCAGTATTTTTTGGCCAGGTTAAAATAATATTGATATGCTTTCTTTGATTTATCATTTATTTTATGATCTTCAAAAAAGCTATTCATATATAAGTATTGTATGGCTATATAAGAAAGATTGTTCTGGTTTAGTTTTATTTTATGTGTAACCAGGTAATCATAATCTTCTTTTATACGTTCATCAAGATATACCAATCCTTTATCTGTGATAGGTTTCAGCAGGCCGTAATCTATGGATTGCAATGCATTTAGTTTTATAAGATGGCCTATGCCGGTAAGTATATACTGCGTCATATAGCGGTCATCTCTTCCTCCTGTAAACCAGGCAAATCCTCCATTGGGTAGTTGTGCCTGGTTTAATTTGTTGTAAGTATTTGTTTTTTCTTTTGCCATTCTTACCATATCGAACAATAGCCCGATATTCTTTTTTTGCTCTTGCTCATTTTTTGCTTGTAATACCCAGGGGGTCTCCTGGAGTAATGCTGATTTTAGTTCTTCATTTTTTTGAAGATTGCTAAGCAGGGCAGAGCTGTCTGTATTTTTCCATTGATCAAAAATGGCCTTTATTTTAGGCGTACTATTACTGATATAAGACGCCAGCACATTCGCATAATAACGATTAAAATTTTGTTCCACACAATCATAAGGATATTCCATTAAGTAGGGCAATGCCTGAACGGCGTACCAGGCAGGATTACTGGTATATTCTACCGTAAGCGATTGGTTGCTCAGGCTGCTGCTGTTACCCGATTGTAATAATTTTTGAAAAGTGAAATTTTTATTGTTTGTATGGCGCATGTTTAATGGCATACTTTCTGTTACCAGCATGCGTTTGCTCAATACCGGGAGGGCCATTTCCTCACCATCAGAAAAGGCGCCGTCTTTGGTTACTGCTTTTATGCGATACAGCATGGCGCTATTAAAATTTGAAGGAATACCGATGGGGAATTTTACCAGCGTACTTTGGCCTGCGGCTACCGTAAAATATTGGTTGGGAAATATATTTTTAAACCATCCATCAACGGGTTTATTGTTTTTGGCATCTATCAATTCAAGTGTGGCGATGCCCGTAAGCTCTTTATGTTCCAGGTTTACAATTTTGGCAGTAAATTCCATTTGGTCTCCTTCTCTGAAAAAACGAGGGGCAAAAGGCTGCACCATAAGTGGTTTTTGAGTGATCACTGTTTTTTCATCATATACGCTGGCGAGTGTTTTATCATAAGCCAATGTCATCATTTTCCACTTCGTAAGCGCTTCCGGTATGGTAAATGAAAATTCTACATCGCCATTTTTATCCGTTACCAGGTCGGGGAAAAAGAATGCGGTTTCATTAAAGTTTTTTCGGACCTGGATTTCGCCCTGCTCATTTTGATTAGGTTTTTCAGTATTCGTATCCGCATTTTGTTCTACACTTACCGGGGTAACCTTACCGGGTATGCTCTTTTCCAAAAAGTGGCCACCCGGCATATCTTCCGACTCATAATCCATAATGCTTGATGATGCTGCAACCATTCTTTTTACACTGTAAGAAATATCATTTAACCATACATTACCTAATAGCCTGTTATATACTTTGTCCGGCACTTGTTTAAAAGGCTGTAATACCCGGTTTAATTCTGTAGAATTTTCGACACTAAAATTGGCATTATCCCATTGTATATAGTTTGTATTCAATGGCCATAAGGAATAAAGAGAGGCCCATTGATGTGGCTTAAACTGATCGAGTGAAGCATCGTACATACTAATGAGGGTTTCGGCAGTTACCTTATCTGCCTTTGGCCCAGTTATTTTTATCTTCCATTTTTCCTGGCTGCCGGGTAATAAATTATCCCTGAAAGTTTCATATTTTACTTGAAGTTGTTTATTGCTCCAGGGTACCGGTACCGTGATGGCTTCATGATATACCCGGTTGTTTTTTACAAAAGCATAATCAAAATAAATACCACCCCGGTCGGCCTCTGAAATTGTGATTTGATTCAGCAAGGGATTGTCTTTTTCTAAATAGGTATATGATGTATTCATTTTTTGAACAACCCTTGTCCATTTTTGAATCAGCCAGATCTTATCAAAACCGGTATGGCAGGCAAGGGATACTGTTTCGCCGGGTTCCATTGGTTTTTTATTTATATCTACCAGGATCGCTGTGTTTTGGGCAGGATTATTTTTATTCATAATACAGATAAATTTTTCAGCTCTTACTTCTTCTCCATATTTATCTGTTGATGTGGCTATTAATTTATACCATCCCGGTTTGAGGGAATGAGCTTTTATTTTAAATGAGCCATCTTTTCGGCTACTGTCATTTATTTCCATTACGGCAGGCCCGGCACCCCAATGGGTTATTAAGTCTTCATTGGCATACGCATCGTAAGGGAAAAAGCTATAATATTCTTCTTTACTCATCACAAATTGATCTGGGGTATCCCAATATCTTTCCCTGAACATTTTATTCGGGCTATTCAGCGGGTACATACTCAACTTCACTTGTGCAGGTTCGTAAATGCCATTACCGTTAATGCTGCGGATCTTTATATTTTTTAAACTATCAGCAGGTATTTTTTCATCAAGGGCAATATTGAGCTGGAAAGACTGGTAACTTACGGCTATATTAGAAGAAGCAGAACGGGTTTCTCCATTTATATCCGTAACATCGGCAGATACTTCATAATAAAAAATGGGTTGATCCTCTTTGCTGATCGTTTCATCGGGGATGGCTTTAAATTGAATTTCAAACATTCCATTTGTGCCGGTTGTTGTAATTCCATTCGTTATTTCCATTTCCTCCTGGTTATCAAAAGGTGGCCAAAATTTTGACCTGTACCCCCAGCCCCACCAAACGGGGTATTGTGTTTTACGCACTACCCGGTAACTTACTTTAGCGCCATCAATCGTATTACCGGCATAGGCTTTGGCATTTCCTGAAATATGGATACTGTCATTTACCCGGTAACTGCCTGTTGGTTTTTGTATTTCAACTGCAAATTTTGGCCTTTTATATTCTTCAACTGAAAAATATTGTTTGCTTTTTGTGGCCGTATCAAAAATGTAAAATTTTCCATTTAAGCCGGCTTCGGGCAATTGAAAACTTCCATGATAAGATCCGTAATCATTGGTTTGGAGGAATAATTTCTTTACTTTTTGCCTGTTGGCATCATATAAAATAACATGCGTTTTATAATTGGGTACAATCGAGGAGTTCCCGGTCTTCTTATTTTGTGTAACAACAATTCCCTTAAAATATAAAATTTGGCCGGGGCGGTAAATACTTCTGTCGGTAAAAAAGAATGTGTGTTTGCTATCTTCTTTTCCGGTTACTTCACTATACCGGCTTAGGTAATTTTGGTTTAAGGTATGTAGTTCATCGTTTTTATAATTGATCTGGATATTATTGTCATAATAATTATTTTCATTTGTAGCCAGGGAGGCTAAGCCATTTTTATCGGTTTCATAATGCCTTGTTTTTGCATATTCATATTTTCTTGTAGCAGAATTATAATTTTTGGTCCATAATTGTACCTGGGCTTTATCAATAGGTTCACCTGTTGTTCTGTTTAAAACATACAATTCATTTTTTGAATTGAGGATATAGCTGATATCACTGATATAAGTCAGTTGACTGGCAAGAAAGTTATTGCTTAATTCAAAATTAGGGCTTTGGCTGGCAAGGATTACATACATGCCATTGGGCAGCCCATCTATTTTTATTTCAGCAGCATGATTTTGTAAATCATTTGGATTTGGGAAAGACTGCGACCAGCTTTTAATAACTTTTGCATTTAATAATTGTTTCCAGCTTTTATCTGATTCCTGGATTATCCAATCATTCCATTCCGGGTAACTTGTTTTTATAATTCTTAAATAAATGGTTGAAAGGTTTTTATATTCTACAAGGGTTCTGAATGGCCAATTGGACACATTTACATTTTCAGTTACCAAGCCCAGGCTGGGTGTATGTAACGTAATTTCCAGGTTATAGCAGTTTTGCGCCCCCGTAGAGCCGGGATATTTGGCAATCGTTTCCTGGCATAAGGCATCAGCTTCTTTTAATTTGAACTGTAATTCTTTTTTGGTGACCGGGTTGTATTCCTTTCCCTGTTTAAAATATAAATTGGCCCTTGCAAACATGGCATCTGCTATCATGGGATTAGCAGCATAAACATGCTCCATTTTTTGTAAGGCCGATTCGAAAAGGATATCTTTTTTAGCAATAATGGTATTATTATACACAAAATTAATTCTTGCTATATCAGCATCTATCAATGCATCCGTATTCTTATCCTGTAAATGAAAACGGAGAATATCTTGAAATAAAATGAGTGCATGATATAAGAGGGAACTTGAATCCTTGGTTTTAAAATGGGTTTGTACAAAGGTTGTGGCATTTGCAAATGCATTTTCGTCATCAATAAGAAATGAAAAATTGGGGGCACTTACATCGCTTTCCGTATTCATAAAATAATCCAATGCCCGGTGTACCAGGAAGTCGTATAGCGTGGGGCGAAAGCCAACGGTGGTTTTACCTTTATCTAAAATATCATCAAAATCTGTGATGGGTGTGTTCTTCAGGAGCTCCGTGTTTTGCAATGAGGCATTATATAATTTTTCAATTTCTGCATTTAATTTTTTTAAGCTCCAGGTATGTATATCAGCGCCTGTTTCATTTTCAAGTGCTGTACGGTTATATAAGCGGAACCTGTTATTGTTTTTATATGCCTGTACATATTCGGCCTGCATACTCAAAAGTATATTCTTAGCCGGCGCTTTTGTTTTATTAACCAGGCTGTCAATGTAGTTATAATTCATTGCCATGGCTTCTTCATCACTCAACATAAAGTTGTATTTCATTTCATACATGGCAGCTTTTAATTGCTGGGGTTCATTATGTGAAGCAACAGCCAGGTCAAATATGCGTTTTGCTTGTTGCGAAGCGCTTTGTGTGAGTCCATTTTTTTCAAAATCCCGGACTGAATTCCAGGCTGCATCAAAATCGGTTTTTTGAGCCATAGCAGGTAAAATTAATATTGAAGATAGAAAAAGCAGTACAATTGCTTTCATGCTAAGTGGTTTTTTGATTTGCAAATACAAGTTAATCCATTTTATAACGGTAGTTATCAATTGGCCAGGGCCTGTGCTTATCATGGCATACATACGTATTCATTTTTTAGTAAGATGATTTATAGAATCAAATTACACAAATACCAGGCTAAAAATAGAAGTTCATTATTTGGCAAGTATAAAAATGCCGGCTGCAGGCAGCCGGCTATTGAATGAATTTAAATTTATTATTTTTTCAGTACTTCAGCCATGGTTTTGCCGATATCGGCCGGGCTGGCTACCACATGAATTCCGCATTCACCCATTATTTTCATTTTTGCTGCGGCGGTATCTTCGGCACCCCCTACAATGGCACCGGCATGCCCCATCCTGCGGCCGGGAGGTGCTGTTTGGCCGGCAATAAAACCTACTACCGGTTTTTTATTCCCGGTACTTTTTATGTATTCTGCGGCTTCGGCTTCCATTCCTCCACCAATTTCACCAATCATTACAATGGCATCTGTTTCGGGATCATTCATAAATAATTCTACAGCCTGTTTGGTAGTTGTACCGATAATAGGATCGCCTCCAATACCAATGGCAGTAGAAATACCCAATCCCGCTTTAGCTACCTGGTCGGCTGCTTCATAAGTAAGCGTCCCCGATTTAGATACAATACCGATACGCCCTTTCTTAAAAATGAAGCCGGGCATAATCCCTACTTTGCATTCATCGGCAGTGATAACCCCTGGGCAGTTTGGCCCAATAAGACGGGTATTTGATTCTGCTAAAATATTTTTCACATTCACCATATCTTGTACAGGTATGCCTTCGGTAATACATACTACTAAAGCTATTCCTGCATCTGCTGCTTCCATAATAGCATCTGCTGCAAATGCCGGGGGTACAAAAATGATACTTACATTCGCTCCTGTTTCTTTTACCGCATCGCTTACGGTATTAAATACAGGCCTGTCTAAATGGGTAGTGCCACCTTTACCGGGTGTTACTCCGCCCACTACCAGTGTACCGTATTCGATCATTTGAGTCGCATGAAAAGTTCCTTCTGTACCGGTAAATCCTTGTACTATTACTTTTGAATCTTTATTTACTAATACTGACATAATTTATTTTTATAGTATATTTTGTGTTGAGTTGCCGCAAAGATAAGATAGTAGAGTTATTGTGAAAAATGGGAATATCAGTTAAGAAAACGTATCCATTGGATTATACCGTAAAATACCTGTCCAACGACAGGTATTTTTAATGAGAAGAGATTTTTAATTAAAGTTGATCACTTTGTTTTTCGGATATTTGGCAGCATAACTTATTCTCAGTTTCTTGCTTTGCCCGGGGTCAATATTCAAAATCCAGGTTACTACGCCTATTTCTTCATTTACGGTTCCTCCACTGCTTTCCAGTAAATCAACTTCAATTTCTTTGTTACTGCTAATGGGGTATTGATCTTTTACAATAATCTGGATGGCTTCTTTCTTATTATTTTTCACCGTAATATCATAAGCCAGGGTTTGCAGTTTGTTTGATCCTAAAAACTTAGTACTGCTATAATCCACCAGTTTTTCTCTTTTTACAATCACCCGTTTATCGGTGCCTAATGTAAAGTTTAACGTATCACTGGTGCTGGCCGGATCAATAAAAGATTTACCAATATAAGTTCCTTCAAAAATAATATTGGCTTCGCCAGGGAGTAAATTCAGTGTTTGCCAATTGGCTATTTCTGCCAGTAAATACACATCCCTGTCTAATTTTGGAACCGTATAATATTTATATAAGGCTGGTACCGAGGTTTCTTTTAATGTGGCGATTTGTGGTTTACCTGTGGTGGGTACATCGTAAGGTATATCTATATCATATGTTATATCCAGGGTGCTTTCACTTACCGATACATAATCATCCAGGCCATCTTTTAATGTAACAATTACGGCTCCGCCACTTGCCATGCCGCCATATATGGCCATCGCATCTTGTGATGACAGTGTTTCGGTACTTTTAATAGCTTGCGGCGTAAATTTTGAGAATTCTGATTTGCTCATTAAATTTCCATTCACTACATACACAATGTCCTGGGCAGGCTTATCATTTCGGTATCCGGTAATTACCACTTCGCTTAATTGAGAGGAGGCGCCTGCAATCCCGGGTATAGTATTCGTTTTTTTCAGGCTGTTATTCATTGCCCGGTAAGGATTAATATAACTTAAGAACCATGTTTTTAAAAGGGGGGCATTGCCAAAGCTCGATGGGGTAGAAGTGGATAAGGAAAGTTTTACTTTCTTCCAGTCTATTCCTGTAGTTTGAGAAATTTTTGCCTTATAAATAAATTTTAAAGGGCTTTTAATATTTTCTGTTTTAATATCATAATAGGGCGTCCAGTAAGCATTACGGGTAATATAACTGATGTCGAAATTACTGTTCCCGGCAGCGGAAACATATAATTGCAAAGTAAGCCTGCCTCCTGTTTTTGTGTTCTTATTTTGCTCTTCATTTATTTGTTGAGATAACCGGTTTTGTGTTTGTTGTAATTTGCCTTTTTTGCTGTTATTAAGCAGCAGCCGGTTTCTTATTTCTATACTTTTTAATTCATAATAATCCATCAGCTTTACCAGTTCTGTTACACTTAGGCCGGCCTGGCTGCCCTTTACTTCCTTATTTGTTTTTAAAACATCCAGCAATTCATTTTGCGATAAAATGAGAATATCTAATTTCTTTATTTCATCACTTACCAGGGTAAGTGAATCCTTCCATTTTTTTACACTGCTTACATCTTCTTCTTTTAAATAATCATTTCCATACTCTAAACTAAGAATGGTAATGGTTGATGGGCATTTAACCTGGATGCTGTTAAGGTCCGGGTAGCTGCTGATACCATCTATTTTAAATTCTGTATTGCCTTGTTTTAAATAGGCATTTGCAGTATGGTTCATTTCAGCGCCGGCCCTGTAAACGGTAACGCTTTTAAGCGATGAGGAGGTGCTAACTTTTTCATCGGGTTGGGCAAATGCTTGTAATAAAAAGATAAGTGGCAATAAAGCCATACTAATTTTTTTCATATGTAATTGTTTTGCATGTTTGGTAAAGGATGACGTAATGAATCCTTTTACATAAATTGATTTTATTTATTTTTTTTATGAATACGATGATCCTGAATAATTTAAGTTCTTATTTTTCGCAGAGCCTTATCCATACTGTGTTTTATGAGCAATAAGGGCAGGCTTTTATCGTTATGATTCTGCAGGATTGGGCAGCCCGAAACCGATTTTTGTAACTACAAATTTTCTGTAGTTTGAACTACAAAATGATTTCTGTTGCATTTGCAGTTTTGCATGGTTCTTGTTTTGAAACACCGCTTATCTATTTCTTATGAAACCACGTTCCTTTTTGCTAGCCTTATTTTTAATGACAGGCTTACCGCTATTTTCACAAATAAGTTTTAATGCACAAACCCGTGTGGATGCCTATACCGGCATTTTTGGGTATGGCGTAAATTTGGGTTGGTATGATGGCTCATGGGACGACCAGGCCATGTCGAACATTGCGGTAGGCAATCCTTCACTGAATATAAAAGGGGCAGGAGCCAATACCTTGCGCCCCAAAGTGTATGAACAATTTACAGAGCAGTGGGGAATTGGTATTTTAAACGACCGGTTTCAGCATTTCAGTTCTATTGGCGCTTCTAATCTTACTTTGTTTGTTGATTTACCCGTGGCTGCTTCACATGCTGATAATAGTTTTTATGAAGGATGCAGCAACAGCTCGAAATTATATGCCAATATGTATGAGCCCATTTGGGATGGCGGCGCAAATGGAACCCCGGTAAATGAAAATAATTATTATGCAGTTTATATATACAACCTTGCCAAAACCTATAAACAGTATGTAAAGTTTTGGGAGATTGTAAATGAACCCGACCAGGATTGGGGCTTAATTGGCTGGAGGCCAAGTGGTGATCCGCTGGGTAACTGGTGGGATCATGCACCCAAAACATGCGAACTTAAAAACATATATGTTCCTATTTACCGGTATATCCGTTTACTGAGAATTAGTTACGAAGTAATAAAATCGGTAGATCCTTCAGCTTATGTAACACCCGGTGGCATTGGCTATCCAAGTTTTTTAGATGCATTATTGCGTTATACCGATAATCCTTCGGATGGTACTGTAACAGGTTCCTATCCCAATAAAGGAGGTGCCTACTTTGATTGTGTGAGTATTCATTGTTATCCTTACCTGGATATGGGTGTTATCAATCGCCATTCCGATAAGGCCCTGGAATTTTATGCAAGTAAAATTGATGGAATGAACCAGGTGCTTGCCAATCGTGGATATAATGGCGTAACATATCCCCGGAAATTAATGATTACAACAGAAATCAATACATCCCGGAAAAACATCAATGGTATATTTGGCGGCGTGGAAGCCCAACGAAATTTTATGATTAAAAGCCTGGTGGAAAGCCAGAAAAAAGGATTATGGCAAACCCAGGTTTATTGCCTGGGCGATTATGATAATTATGGCAGCGCCACTGACCCGTTTAGCCTGATGGGTTTATATACCAATTTAAAAGGAATTGGCCCTTTATGGAACGGGGGCCAATACAACCAGCAATTTTCAGAAGGTGGCCTGGCTTTTAAAACAACGGCCGATTTACTAAAGGGGTATCATTTTGATTCTGGCTTTACACGTACTTTGGCTTTGCCCGCCAATATTGATGGGGGGGCATTTAAAAACGGGGTTGGAGAAATCATCCTGGTATTATGGGCAAAAACAAGTATTGATAATTCAGAAACAGCTTCGGCAGTTTATAATTTCCCTGGCGGTATAAATGTAAATGCTGTATTATATAAATTCGATTGGAATTATAGCAGTACCGGGTTAATGAATAGTATTCCAAAAACAAATATTAACCTTACAGGATCTCCCATTTTCTTAAAAAGTAATTTTGAAGTATTGGCAATCAATAACCCGGGTACGGTAACGCCTGCGGTAGATCGTGTTTTTTCCTGGAATGTTTTTCCGAACCCGGTACATGCGAATGCCCAATTACAGATCAATATTCGTAAGCGGGTTCAACTCTCGGGCGATTTATATGATGCAGCCGGAAGATATATTGCACGGGTATTACCTGCTATTGGTTTAAGTACAGGCAGCCATACATTGCCTTTACAAATACCCGCTTCATTGGCCCGGGGGATGTATATATTTAAGCTTAATGCAGAAGAACAAAGTTATAGTATGAAATTGCAAATTGTAAAATGATAAGAGCACGGATTACCTGATTTTTAAAAAACGCAGTTTTATAGCCTGCGTTTTTTTTATAACTCATTAGCATAAAAAAACCTCTTCAATTTTTTTTTGAAGAGGTTCCAATTATTTAATAACAGAAAGTTGATTAATAATCTCTTGATTCTCTGTTGCCGCTGTAGCCACCACGGTTTCCACCGCCATAACCACCGCCACGACTTCCGCCGCCACCGTAACCGCCACGACTTCCGCCGCCGCCGCCACGATTACCGCCGCTGCCAAAACTACCAGAGCGTTTTTTAAATTCTCCTTCAGGACGTGGTTGTGATTCATTAACCACAATTTTGCGACCCTGAATTTCAGTTTCATTTAAGTTAGCAATAGCAGCTTTAGCTTCTTCATCGTTTTCCATTTCTACGAATCCGAAACCTTTACTACGGCCACTCATTTTGTCTTTAAGAATTTTTGCACTTGATACAGTTCCAAACTGTATAAAAAGGTCGTTTAGGTCGCTGTCAGTCATTGACCAGCTCAAATTACCTACGTAAATGTTCATTGTAATACTTTGTTTAAAAAAATGTTTTAAAAACCATAATGACTTAGTGTGAAACAATGAACTGAGGGTTTAATACAACATCAGCTAACTGTGGCAAAACAAAAACCATTAAAGCACCGCAAATTTAATATATTATTTCATATAGCAATGATTTTTTACCGGATAAATTCACATTAATAAGCTTTTTTTAGCATAAAAAAAGACCGCCAGCTGGCGATCTTTTGTAATTAATTGATAATTAGTGTATTACTCAGAAACTACTTCAAATTCAAGTTCGGTTTCATTTCCGTTACCAAAGTCAACTTTAGCCTTAAAAGTACCCAATTCTTTTACTTCATCTAAAATGGTAATACGGCGACGATCTATTTCGTAACCTTTTTGTTCTTTAATAGCACGTGCAATTTGTACACTGGTTACGCTACCAAATATTTTACCACTGGTTCCTGTTTTAGCGCCAATTTTTAATGGCCCATCTTGTAGTACTTTAATTACGCTATTGATCTCTGCTAATAATTTAGCTTCTTTCTTAGCGAATTGTTTCATCCTTTCGTCTAATTGTTTCAGGTTTGTAGGGCTTGCTTCTACCGCCAATTTGCGGGGGATAAGAAAATTACGGCCATACCCGTTCTTTACGGTTACCAGTTCATTGGCGCCGCCCAGGTTGTTTACATCCTGAATTAATATTACCTGCATCGTGTTGCATTTTTACCCAATTCCGTTTTTACACAGAACTTTCTCCATTGAAGGATTAGGGTGGTGAAAAATTTATTTTAATAAATCGGTTACGTAAGGAAGAATTGCCATTTGGCGTGCTTTTTTTACAGCTTCGCTTACTTTACGCTGAAACTTTAATGAGTTTCCGGTAAGGCGGCGGGGCAATAGCTTTCCTTGTTCGTTTAAGAATTTCTTCAAAAAATCTCCGTCTTTGTAATCCACATAGCGGATTCCCATTTTTTTAAAACGGCAGTATTTTTTTGGACGCTTATCAGCTTTAATCGCTGTAAGATATTTTATTTCATTGTTTCTTGCCATGATTATACCTCCGCAGTTTCAGTTTTTGAAGATGATACGCCACTTCTCTTTTTGGTATTGTACTCCACGGCGTATTTGTCGAGTACAGTAAACATGTGACGCATTACATTTTCGTCACGTAAAAGTTGAATTTTCAACTTTTCATTGAAGCTGGTTGGCGCACTGTATTCCATTACCCAATAAATACCTGTAGTCTTTTTGGCAATGGGATACGCCAGTGATTTTAGTCCCCAAGGATTACTGTGCAAAACAGAGCCACCGTTTTCTTTTACAAGTTGCTCAAATTTATTCCGGGCGTTTTTAAAATCGTCCTCAGAAAGCACAGGGGTAAAAATCACCATCAATTCGTAGTTGCTCATTTTCCCTGATTTTGTTTTAAAAATTTGTTTATAATATCCCGCCTTCATTTAAAAACGGGTTGCAAAGGTAAATCATTTCAGCTTGATTTGTAACGGCCCGGGTGAAATATTTTGAAAGAATAATTAAAATTATAAATCGTTGAAATTTAATTAATTATATTTAATTAAGCCGGGTTCATCGTTTTTTATTTTATCGTTCTACCCGGTATACAGGGTATTGCTTAAATGCATTTTCAAAATAAGGAGAATGGCGGTATATAAAATCCAGGATGGCGGTACTGTTTTTTGCAAACAGGGAATCCTTGTTTTTTCTTGTTTCAAGTGCCTGCTGCAATGTGCTGTCTTTTTGTAAAACCCCGGCAGCCAATTCGTCCCAGCGATAATCACTATACCCTTCTTTTTGTTGTAAAATAGCATCAAAAAAATTCCAGGAGAAATAACTGTCATCGCCGGTAGGTTCCAGCATTTCAATGATAAACCGGTTTGCCGGCTGGTTAAGGTCTATCATAAAATCTCCTTTTAAAAATTGAACTGACTGTGTGCGGGATTGTATGGTTACATTATAGTTTTTGTGGTGCTTTTCGTATGGGCTGTTGTAACTTTTGTAAGATTCAACCTGGTACGAAGTTACAAGCATAGTACTATCATTTTGTAAGGTTCGCATTTTTACGCCATTTAATGCCATCAAATCGGCTACCTCGTAATATCCTCTTTTGATGATATAAGTTTTGGGTGCAGCAATCCAATTGGCGGGGTGGTAACTATTATAAAATGTAATATTGCGGGTAAACGGTTTCCGGTGGTTGTAATACATTTTCATAAGCCCGGTTGCCTGGCTCATCATACTGTCACTTTCGTACCCTTTAAATTCAATTTTTACCGATTGTGAACTATCGCATTGCCAGCTTAGGGCAAATTGTTTTTGTGCGGAAACCCCCTCATTTGCTTTTTTTCTCATTTTTAGTATCGCTTCTGCATTTTGCGATGTTTTATCTGCCAATGTCTTTAATAAATCGTAAGTAGCCAGCACCCTGTCTTTAAAGGGTTTCAGCATATGTGTTTCAGAAATAAAACCAATGGTATTAAACAATGCTGCATAACCCGACGAATACCGGGGTGTTTCATAAAACATTTTCATGCCTTTACTAAAATCGGTATTTCCAAAATCTACATACGGGATCAGGTCCCATTTCTTTTTTTTCATATCCGCATATATACCTGGTTCAAATTCATTTTTTAACCATGAGCCCAGTTCGCCACCCAGTTTATCGTACTGGGTAGTAATTAAGGTCATCGTATGCTGGTAATCTGCCCCATCACTTACATGTGTATCAATAAAAACATCGGGTTGTAAAAATTGAAATATTTCAATAAACGATTTTGCATTCCGGCTATCGCATTTTGTAAAATCCCGGTTTAGGTCCAGGTTTTGTGCATTGCCTCTAAAGCCGTATTGTAAGGGCCCATTTTGATTTACCCGGCTGTAAGCATTTCGGTTTAAGGCGCCTCCAATATTGTAAACAGGAATGATGGCGATAACTACATTAGACGGGAGTTTAATTTTTTGTTTTACGTAGTCACGGGCCAGCATCATAGAAGCATCAATGCCATCCGGTTCGCCGGGATGAATGCCATTCAGTATAAAGTAAATTGCTTTTTTTTGTTTTTTCCATTGGCGGGGTTCAAAGCTGCCATCGGCACTCAGCAATACCAAATGTAAGGGGTAGCCTGCATCTGTTGGGCCCATGGTCATTATTTTTATTTGCTTACTTTTTTTTGCCAGTTGCCGGTACCAGTCTATGGCCTCGGTATAAGGGGCAGATTCTAAACCGCCCGATTTTTCGAATCTTGTTAATTGTGCTAATCCAAATTGCCAGCTTGCGTTTAAAATGAAAAGTAAAAGGATCGGTTTCATATTGCTTTAAAATTAATAAGGCTCCAAAATTATGGAGCCTTAAGGATGTAAAAATTCTTTTTATTTATCAGGGCCTTATCAATACAAAACTTTCATGGATTAGCTGTAACTCGTTATAAATTTTTATGAAATACCTGCCTGCAGGTAATGCTTTTACATTCAGGGTTACACTTACATTTCCCTGGGGCGCTGTGGTTTTTAAAACCATTTTACCGGTTACATCGGTTATTGCAATTTGGCTTTGGGCTGCTAAACTTTCAGATAATCTCACTTGCAGGTCCTGGCCATAATTGGGATTGGGATATATAATGGCCTGGCCTATTTTATTATCTAATTTAACAGGAATAATTTTGGTGTAAGAAAATTTACCATCCAGGTCCATTACTTTTAAGCGATAGTAAACCATAGCAGTATGGGGTAAATTAAAATCAGTAAAATCATAATTATACCGGTTATCTCCATTTACAGTTGCAAGGTCATTAAAGTCAATACCATTTGTACTGCGTTGTATAATATAATTTCTAAAATTTACTTCCTGGGTTGCCTGCCAGATTAAATTTACTTTATTATTATTTTTAGCAGCTGTAAAATTTACAATGGTAACCGGAATTAAACCGGTGCACTGCCAAATCATGGCGGCATATTCGGGGTGATCTACAAAAGGGTTTCGGTTATGTTGAATAGTGTTGTAATAAATCGCATTATTCCGGTCAATTTCTTTTTGGCTTACGGGGTCCTGGGCCATCCAGGCAAACAAGGTTTTTAAATACCAGGCATCATAAATTTGGAGCCGCCTGCCTGCTGCATCCAGGCCTTCTTCGCCGGCTTGCAGCATGGCCCTGTTTGCTTCTGTGCCACCTGCCCAGTTATTGGCAATGATGCGGTCTTCGTGGCGGGTTGCCATGTAGAGCGCTATCCTGGCCAGGTCTCCTTTAAATGCAGCAAATGGTTCAAATACGGTTCCTGTATATCCAAAATTATTTCCGGTACCCAATTTACTTTGGTTATCTATAGAAGTGTATGTTGCGTTGGTAACATTTCCGTAAGGATAATTACCTCTCTTATTATTTACCCAACCATCGGTAGGGAGAATATGATGAATATCGGTGTACATGGGGGCAGCATCATTAAACCAGGAAGCAGGAGTGGTATGTTCCCGGTTATAACAGTCTCCTTCAGAATTATAATTTCCACACTGATTGGTAATATAAGTGAAATTAAAAGTCTCAGGTGTGTTGGGATCATTATCATCCGTATATATGTCCCATATTAAATTGGCAGATCCCGGTTTAATATCCGTTACGCCATAAGCATTCCAAAGGCCCGGGGTGTAACTGAGCTGCCCGGTTCCTGTATTGGTTATTGTTTTTAAAGCCGTTTTTAATTCCTGGCAACTGAGGCCGGTGGCTGCATCGTAATAGCCGGCAGGTATTTGTGCAAAAGAACTGAGTGAAATAAGAAGGGTAAATACGCAGAGGTGTAATTTTTTAAGTAAGCGTAGGTTATTCATTTTCGTATGTGTTATATCTGAAATAAGAACTTTATTATTAAACTACAAAAGCCCATCAAAAGTTTATTTGAGGGGCTTTATAAAAAATAATAATACAATTACAGAGCAGAACTATTTGTCTAATCTGTTTATTTTCAAAGCTAATTTTCTTTTTAAATTAGCGGCTTTATTTTTATGAATGGTACCTCTTTGAGCCAGTTTATCAATCATTGATTCAACGGTAGGAAGCTTTTCTGAAGCAGCTTTTTTATCGGTTAATGTCCTGATATCACGTATAGCGTTACGGGTCGTTTTACCGTAATACCGGTTTCTCTCGTTACGCTTGGTACTCTGACGTACATCTTTTTTGGTTGCTGCATGATTTGCCATACTGAAATCTAAATTTTGGGTTGCAAAGATAAGGAGATTCCTTAAAACTATATCATTTTTAAGAATATATTTTGCCAGCTTAATTTTTAGGATTTTATGGAATGCCTGTTTTAAAATGCCATATTTTATTTTTTTGTTATAAAAAGGGGTTTTATAGCTGTTTTTTGTCATTATCGCCTGGCTGCACTTACCTTCATATTTTGAAACAACATTGAAAGCCAGTAATTTGGGTGTATAAATAATAAATGGTAAAATGTACTTTAACAGGGATATAAGTTGGCTGGGTTTTAATTACCGGGTTTTGATGGAAGCCAAAGACCCTTCCGTTCCCCTTTATGAAAGAATAAAATTCCTGGCCATTTTTTCTTCTAACCAGGATGAATTTTTCAGGGTTCGTTTCCCCGCCTTACAGGCCCTCTCTAAATTAAGTAAGAAAACCATTAAAAAAGAAAAGACTGCTCTTACTAAAAACCTGGCTCAAAAAGCACAGGGAATTATCAATAAACATGTAAAAGAGTTTGAACAGGTTTTAACCCGGGATATTATTCCGCAATTGAAAATACATAACCTGTTTTTTTATTACCAACAGGCCATTAGGCCGGAACATACAGCAGCGGTAACAGAAATTTTCTTGTCCGAAGTATTGTCGTTTATTCAACCCGTTATTTTAAATGTAAAAGCAAAGGATAACTTTACACCTCAAAACAATTATTTATATTTTATTGTAACAATAAAAGATGAAAGCACAGAAAAAGTACAACATGTTGCCGTAAATATTCCCAATAAAAAATTACAACGTTTTTACCAGCTTGCCCCCATTGGCGGAATGCATTATGTGATTTTTATTGATGATATTATTCGTGAAAATATGCCGATGCTTTTTCCGGGCAATGAAATAATAAAGATAAACAGTGTAAAATTTAACCGCAATGCCGACCTGGTACCCGATTATGATTTTACCGGCGATTTATTAGAAAAAATAGAGAAACAAATATCTAAAAGAGATTTTGGGTTAGCTTCCCGCTTTTTATACGAATCCGGTATGGATGATGAATTGCGTACTTTTTTGGCAACCATGTTCCAGGTAGAACCCGCTAATATGTATGAAGGGGGCCGGTATCATAATATGAGCGATCTTTTTGAATTTCCCTGCCCGGATACATCTTTATTATATCCCCGGCAGGAGCCTATTTTATATCCTTCATCCACCGTGAGGGGAGAGATTTTTGAAGCGATAGACGAAAAGGAGATTTTATTGCATTTGCCATATAATTCCTATGTGCCGGTGCTTGCATTTTTTAACCAGGCTGCTATAGATGCCGATGTACAGGAAATTTATATTACACTATACCGGGTGGCGGTAGAATCGCATATCGTAAATGCATTGATCAGTGCGGCAAAAAACGGGAAGAAAGTAACCGCATTCATTGAGTTAAAAGCCCGTTTTGATGAAGCCAATAATATTAAATGGAGCCGTATTATGAAGCAGGCGGGCGTCAAGCTGATCTATAGCAGCCCTACTATAAAGATTCATTCTAAAATAGGGTTAGTAAAGAAAAAAGTTAAAAATGAATTGAAAAATTATGCCATTTTAAGCACGGGTAATTTTAATGAAAATACTGCCGGCTTTTATACCGATCATGTATTGTTTACTACCGATAAAAGAGTATGTAATGAAATGAATACTTTGTTTTTATACCTCACTAAAAACATATCGCCTTTGCAAAAAATGAACCTCCGTTTTAATGATCTTTGGGTAAGCCAGTTTAATATGAAAGACGAGATTGAAAAAGCAGTGTACAAAGAAATAACAAAAGCAAAAAAAGAAGGCAAGGGTTTAATCCGTATTAAAGTAAACAACCTGGAGGAACCCAAAATACTGGAACTTTTTAAAAAAGCATCCCGGGCCGGTGTAACCATTCAGCTCCTGGTGCGTAGCGTATGTTGCTTAGTACCCGGATTAAAAGGAGAAACAGAAAATATTACCATCCGGCGCTTAGTTGATAAATACCTGGAACATAGCCGGCTTTTTATTTTTGGAGAAGGAGAAACAGCTACTGTGGTAATGGGGTCGGCAGATTTAATGATTCGGAATATAAGAAGAAGGATTGAAGTTGCTATAAAAATAAAAGATGCCCGAAACCGAAAGCAAATACTGGATTATTTTGACCTGCAATGGAATGACACTACAAAACTGGTTCAATTAGATTCTAACATGAAACAAACTTTTATAACCGGCCCGGTTAAAAACAATGCCCAGTTACAGATTTACCGGTATATAAAAAATTTGAATTAATATATTCCATTTTAAAACATCGCTTCCATCAATTCTTCGGCTGTAAAATTTATAAAATAATCATCAATTTGGTATTGATTTAAAATGGCTTTTATGGCTTCTTCATTATGTGCTGTATGCTCCAGGGCCCTTTCGATTTCTGATATATCTTTTTTATTAAAAAAATCACCCAGTATTTTTACCCTTTGTATAACTCCTTTCTCCACATCTAAATTCATTTCCAGCGTACCGCCCTTGGTTCTGATCCCCTTTTTAAAACTATAATCCGGCGAGTAACCATAATTCCAGGCATCCGTTGCATATTTTTCATCTTTTATTTTACCAATGGCCTCCAGGTCGCCGGGGGTAAATGTGTACATACGGGCCTGCGGATTGGTAGCTACAATATGAGCCATAATCTTTTCTGCAAATTCATCTATCGTAATGGGTGTATTTAAATATTGGGCAATATTGGTTACTCTTTTAGGGATAGATTTTACCGCTTTATCTACATATTTCAAGGGGTTAATGCGCAAAGCTTCGCTGATATTTTTCATTTCAGAAGCAAAGAGTAAAGTACCATGATGAAGTACTTTATTTTTAAATATATGCTCAGCATTGCCCGAAATTTTTTTACCCTCTACACTTATATCGTTACGTCCTTCAAAACGGGCATTTACACCCAGGCTTTGTAATACTTCTATTATGGGCAGGGTGTATTTCTCAAAATCCATTAAAGACCCTTCATCGCCTGTTTTGGTAAAAGAGAAATTAAGGTTTCCCATATCATGATACACGGCCCCGCCCCCCGAAAGCCGCCTTACCACATGAATATTTTGGGCTTTTACATAATCATAATTTATTTCTGAAAGCGTATTCTGATGTTTGCCCACTATAATCGCATTATCGTTTTGCCAAAGCATGAAACAGTCTTCGGCTATATGTTTAAAGATATATTCATCCGTAGCAATATTAAAATAAGGATCTGTAGAATGATGATGAATACAAAGCATACAATTTTATATTTTAGGGGCACAAAGATAAGAAGCGGTAGGAGCAATTTGAAATTTTAAGGAGATGCGGCGGGTATCCTCTTTTTTAATTTCGATTTAACCAATTCCCCTGTTTTTGTTCAGTTTAAAAGCCGATATTTGCAGCCATTATTAAAGCCAAATTTTAAAAAATTCTTTTATCATGAAGGATTTTCAATTCATAACCGGTTCGCACCCCGCCTATATAGAGAATTTATACCACGATTTTTTAAAAGATCCTGCCAGTATTGATCCCGAAATGCGCAAGTTTTTCGAAGGATTTGATTTTGCGGTGAGTACGGGCATTCCTTCTCAAAATGGTAAAGCGCCTGCGGCTACAGGCACCCCGGGTAATTTAGACAAAGAATTTTCAGTATACCAATTAATTGCAGCGTATCGAAAAAAAGGGCATCTTATTGCCAAAACAAACCCTATCCGGGAGCGTAAAGATCGTAAAGCAAACCTGGATCTTTCTTTTTTTGGCTTGTCGGAAGCCGATTTGGAAACTGCTTTTGAAGCAGGTAAATTTATTGGCTTAGGTAAAGCATCCTTAAAAAATATTCTTGACCGGCTTCAGAAATCATATACCCGGCATGTAGGTATCGAAATAGAATCATTGAACAATGCTGAAAAAATAGAATGGTTAACCCAGGCAATGGAAGGCCGTTTTCATGATACCGTACCGATAGAACAAAAAAAACGGATACTGGAAAAGCTAAACCAGGGTGTGATGTTCGAAAAATTTTTACACACCAAATTTATTGGCCAAAAAAGATTTAGTTTAGAAGGGGGAGAAACAACCATTGCCGCACTGGATGCAATCATTAATACCTCGGCCAATAGCGGGGTAGAAGAAGTGGTGATAGGTATGGCCCACCGGGGTCGGCTGAATGTACTTGCCAATATTATGGGTAAAACTTATGCCCAAATCTTTAATGAATTTGAAGGCGCTGCCCCTACCGATACAACCATGGGCTCCGGGGATGTAAAGTATCACCTGGGGTATGGCAGTGAAATTGAAACAGTAACAGGTAAAAAAATAAGTTTAAAACTTTGCCCCAACCCTTCGCACCTGGAAGCGGTAGACCCGGTGGTGATGGGCTTTAGCCGTTGTAAGGCCAATGTACTTTATAATAGCGATTACGATAAAATTTTACCCATCCTCATTCATGGAGATGCTTCTTTAGCCGGCCAGGGTGTAGTTTATGAAGTGCTTCAAATGAGCGGGCTCCCCGGATACTATACCGGGGGTACCATTCATTTTGTTATAAATAATCAAATAGGGTTTACCACCGATTATGATGATGCCCGTACCAGTGATTATTGCACTTCACTGGCATCAATTGTACAGGCCCCGGTATTACATGTAAATGGCGATGATGCAGAAGCCGTGGTAAAAGTGGCAGAAATTGCAACCCAGTACCGCCAGGAATTTAATAGTGATATTTTTATTGATATGCTTTGCTATCGCAGGCATGGCCATAACGAAGGCGATGAACCCAAGTTTACCCAACCCATGCTGTACGCCATCATCGAAAAGCATTTAAACCCCCGTGAAGTATATACTCAATACTTAATTGAAAATGGCGAGCCCGATGCCCGTGATTTGGCAAAAGAAATGGAAAAAGCATTTTTAGACGGGCTGCAGGAAAGGCTTGATGAAGTAAAGCAAAACCCGCTTCCCTATAGTTACCAGTTACCCGAATTATGGTGGAAGAGTTTGCGTACCGCTGTAGATGCTGATTTTATATCTTCCCCGGTAACTGCAATTACGAAAAAGGAATTTACTCTTTTGTTCGACGGACTGATGAAGACTCCCGATGATTTTAAACCATTGCGTAAAATTGAAAAATTACTTAACGATAAAATAAAATTACTGCATGATGAAAATAAAGTGGATTGGGCAACGGCAGAATTGATGGCCTATGGCAGCTTACTGGTAGAAGGTAAAGATGTGCGCATGAGCGGGCAGGATGTAAAACGGGGAACTTTTAGCCATCGCCATGCCTGCTTAAGAGATGAAAATACCAATGAATCATACAACCGCTTAAATCATTTTACAGAAACACAGGGCCCTTTTCGCATTTTTAATTCTTTACTAAGTGAGTATGCAGTGCTGGGGTTTGAATATGGTTACAGTATGGCAAACCCCAATGCCCTGGTTGTGTGGGAAGCTCAATTTGGCGATTTTTGTAATGGCGCACAAACCATCATCGATCAGTTTATTTGTGCAGCAGAAACCAAATGGCACCGGATGAACGGACTGGTTTTATTATTGCCCCACGGCTACGAAGGCCAGGGGCCTGAGCATAGCAGTGGCCGTATGGAACGCTTTTTACAAATGTGCGCCGAATTAAATATTATTGTAACGAATATCACTACTGCTGCAAACTTTTTTCATGGTTTACGCCGCCAACTGGCCTGGCCATTCCGCAAACCCCTTATTAATTTTTCACCTAAGGCAAACCTGCGCCATCCCGGTAGCTACAGCACTGTTACCGAATTTACCACTGGCGGTTTTAAAGAACTGATAGATGATCCTGGCGTTACAGACCCTTCTGCCATTACCAAAGTTTTACTCTGTAGCGGCAAAATATATTTTGATTTGGAAGAGAAAAAGAAAAATGAAAACAGAAAAGATATTGCCCTGGTAAGATTAGAGCAACTCTACCCTTTACCCCAGCAGCAATTGGTTGAGTTATATACAAAATACAATAAGGCAATATGGTATTGGGTACAGGAAGAACCACTCAATATGGGAGCCGCTACCTATCTGCGCATGAATTTGAATACCGTAAATTTTCATATTATTAGCCGTAAGCCAAGTGCGGCCACAGCTACTGGGTATGGCAAAATACATAAAGTAGAACAAGCCGCTATTTTAGAAAAGGCATTTAGTATTTAAAAATATGTAGCTATACTTATATTTTTTTTGCATATCAATATTTTGCAACCCTTTCATATAAAAAACGACAGCTACAGGAATTAACAGTATAAGCCACAGTTGGCAGTTGAGCCAAAAAATTGTATGGCAGCATTCATATTTTGTGCCCATATTAAGTGCTCATATGCCAGTCTGTCCTGTTCATTAGCGTGACAATTACTTATGGATTGAATTAAAAGAATATATTCAAATTATAAAATTCAATACCTGTTTAAAAACATACATTACACAATTATCTTACTTTTGCAGCCAGTCAAGAAAAACAGCTAAAGATACACTCAAAACTATGTTTAATTCACTCAGCGAAAAATTAGAATCGGCATTTAAGAATATAAAAGGAGAAGGCCGCATAACCGAACTCAATATTGCCAATACCGTAAAAGATATTCGCCGGGCATTGGTAGATGCGGATGTGAATTATAAAATTTCAAAAGATTTTACTGACAGGGTAAAGGAAAAAGCCATTGGTTCAAAAGTATTGCTGGCAGTAAACCCCGGCCAGCAAATGGTAAAAATCGTAAAAGACGAACTTACCGAATTAATGGGGGGAACCGAAAGTGAATTTAATATACATGGCAACCCGGCCATTATTTTAATAGCCGGGTTGCAGGGTAGTGGTAAAACTACCTTTAGCGGAAAACTGGCTCATTACTTAAAAACAAAAAAAGGAAAATCGCCTTTATTGGTGGCTGCCGATATCTATCGTCCCGCCGCCATGGACCAGTTAGAAGTATTGGGTGAACAAATACAGGTGGATGTTTATGTAGAAAGAGAAACAAAGGATGCGGTGCTTATTGCTCAAAATGCAATTAAAGAAGCCAAAGCAAAAAATAAGAATGTAATCATTATTGATACGGCGGGTCGCTTAGCTGTAGATGAAGTAATGATGAATGAAGTGGCAAATATTAAAAATGCAGTAAAGCCACAGGAGATCTTATTTGTGGTGGATAGTATGACGGGTCAGGATGCAGTAAACACAGCAGCAACCTTTAATGAACGGCTTGATTTTACAGGCGTGGTACTTACAAAGCTGGATGGGGATACCCGGGGCGGGGCGGCGCTTTCAATAAGAAATACCGTAAAAAAGCCAATTAAATTTACCAGCAATGGTGAAAAGATGGATACCCTGGATGTGTTTTATCCTGAAAGGATGGCACAGCGAATTCTAGGCATGGGCGATATCGTTAGCCTGGTAGAAAAAGCCCAGGAACAGTTTGATGAAGCAGAAGCAGCCCGGCTGGAAAAAAAGATCCGTAAAAATCAATTTGATTTCGAAGATTTTAAAACTCAACTGCAGCAAATAAAAAAAATGGGGAATATTAAAGACCTGATGGGTATGATCCCCGGCGTGGGCAAGCAAATTAAAGATGTGGATGTAGATGATAAATCTTTTATAGGCATTGAAGCCATCATCAATTCTATGACGATCCAGGAAAGGCGTAACCCCGACCTTATAAATCCTTCCCGAAAGCAACGTATTGCTAGAGGCAGCGGAAAAGACATCCAGGAAGTAAATCAATTCATCAAACAATTCGATCAAATGAAAGGGATGATGAAAATGATGAACAAAATGCCCATGGGGCGAATGCCGGGTTTACCCCGCAGGTAAAAGAAGGTTTAGTAACCAATCGGTTACCTCTATTTCATCCAAAATCGGACGTATTCTAAATAATTGGCTTAAAAGCAATTAAGATTTGGTTTTTCATTACATGCTTGTTATCTTTGTCCTCCTTTTTTTAAAGGAAAGTAAACCCTATTTATTCACAACCAAAAAAATGTCTATTTTTTATGGCTGTTAAAATGAGATTGCAAAGACATGGCTCCAAGAAGAGGCCATTCTATTTCATCGTAATTGCGGATGCCCGCAGCCCCAGAGATGGTAAATTCATTCAAAAACTTGGTACGTACAATCCACTTACAGTTCCTGCTACTGTACAAATTGACCGGCAGAAAGCATTGGATTGGCTACAGAAAGGCGCTCAACCTACCGATACCGTTAGGCGTATTCTTTCTTACAAGGGCGTATTATTTCTTAAGCATTTGCTAAGAGGTGTAAGCCTGGGTCTTTTTGATGAAGCTACTGCTATGGAAAAATTTACCAAATGGAGTACAGAACATGATGCTAATTTGGCAAAACGTCAAATTGCTCATAAAAAAGGGCGCATGGACAAGCGGAATGCACCCGTGGTAAAAAAAGTGGCTGAAGCTGAAGTACAGGCAACTGCCGCACCTGCTGCTGACGCTCCTGCTACAGAAGCGCCTGCTGAAGGATCAGAAAATGCTGAATAATTCTTTGCATCTTTCCCACAACTACATTTCAGCCCTGCATTTTTGCAGGGCTTTTTTAATTTCGCTTATGAACTTTGTTATCTTTACAATACATGCAGCATTATATTAAAATCGGGAAATTTGTTGCCAGCCATGGTATTCATGGGCATCTATTATTAGCCCATAATTTGGGTAAAAAAACCTTGCTTAAAAATATACAGGCTTTATTTATAGAAGAGAAGAAGGATCTTTTTTTACCTTATTTTATTGAAAAAGTAAGTGTAAAAAATAGCGATGAGTTGCTTGTAAAATTAGAAGGTATTGAAACCCTGGAAACAGCCCGGAAACTTACTCCCCGGCCGGTGTGGCTTACACAAAACGATTTTAAAAAAGTAGCAGCCAAAGAAGCGCCTATCTCTTTATTGGGTTTTATGCTGGTAGATGGCAAAACAGAGTTGGGCGAAATTATTGAAGTTATTGAGCAGCCACACCAATTACTCTGTGCTATACAATATAAAGGTAAAGAAGCATTGATACCGGTTCATGAAGACAACCTGGTGAAACTAGACCAGCAGAAAAGGAAAGTGATCGTAAATATTCCGGAAGGATTATTGGAAATTTATACTTAAATATATTTTATATTCATTTTGAGTTCCCCGTTACGCACCATAGCCCATTACGATCTCGATTCATTTTTTGTGTCGGTAGAAGTGCTCAATGACCCTTCCTTAAAAGGGAAACCGGTAATTGTAGGAGGCGGTCAGAGAGGGGTAGTGGCAGCATGTAGTTATGAAGCCCGTAAGTTTGGGGTACATTCTGCTATGCCTTCTAATAAAGCCAGGCAACTTTGCCCACAGGCCATTTTTTTAAAAGGGAGTTATACTGATTACAGTAAATATTCCCGCTGGGTTACAAATATTATGAAAGCCGAAGCCCCCTTGGTTGAGAAAGCTTCGGTGGATGAATTTTATCTTGACCTGAGTGGAATGGAGAGATTTTTTGATCCTTTACAGTGGGCCATCAAGCTACGGGAAAATATTATGAACCAAACCGGCCTGCCTATTTCCTTTGGTTTATCCAGCAATAAAATGATGGCTAAAATTGCAACCAACCAGGCAAAGCCAAATGGTTTTTTGCAGGTGCCACATGGGCGTGAGCAGGAATTCCTGGCCCCCCTTTCTGTAGGCGAAATTCCCGGCGTGGGCCAGCAAACCCAATTGATATTGCAAAGTATGGGCATCTTTACCATCCATGATATTTTTACAACAGGCAGTAATGCACTGGAAGAAAGATTGGGAAAAAACGGGCTTGATCTTTGGCAAAAAAGCCAGGGTATCCATCATGGCCCCGTTATTGAATACCATGAAGCTAAATCCATTTCATCTGAAAATACTTTTGATGAAAGTAAAACAGGTATCGTCTTTTTACAGTCAGAATTAGTAAGGCTCACAGAAAAAATTTGTTATAAACTAAGGCAGGAAGGTAAAGTGGCAGGTTGTGTGGCCATCAAGCTCAGGTATGCCGATTTTGAAACCGTAAGCCGCCAGGCAGCCATTCCTTTTTCCTGTGCCGATGATGAAATAATACCGGTAACGAAAACACTTTTTTCAAAATTATATCAAGGATCAAAACCAGTTCGATTATTGGGTGTACGCCTGAGTGAACTTACCCAGGATGCTATTCAAACCAATTTGTTTGATGATGTAAACCGCAAATCACATTTGTATAAAGCCATTGACGGAGTGAAGAACAGGTATGGTAAATATGTAGTAAAACGGGCTTCTTCTAATTAAGAAAAAATATACATATTATTTTTTAAGCCAGGCTGGTTTTTGTTTTATAACCCGTTTATATATTTTGCATGTTTCCACGTGTGCCCCTGGCAAATACCCAATGCTCATCAAAAATTCATTTACAATTTCTCCCCCGGTAAATTTAAAATATTGTTTAAAAACTTTTACCCATTCTTCTTTTGATTTTGGATGATGAAAGGCGATCCATTTTTCAAAAGAGCCATATTCCTTTTGTAACTGTAAAATGGCCTTAGCATTTTCAATGGCTGCCTGAATCTTAAGCCGGTTCCGTATGATGCCGGGATTTGACATTAATCTTTCAAAATCAGCCGTGTTGTAAGCAGCTATTTTTTTTATATTGTATTGGTGGTATGCTTTTTTAAAGGCAGGTTCTTTTTTTAAAATAGTTTCCCAACTTAGGCCTGCCTGGTTAATTTCCAGGATAAGCCTGCCAAATAATGCATTATCATCATGTATGGGGAATCCGTACAGTTGGTCGTGGTAGGCTTTATGCAGCTCTTTTCTTTCACCGCTCATATTTTCTATGGCTATGCAATAAGACATCTTTACCTTTTTAATGTTTTACAAAAAAGCAGCAACGGTTGTACCGCCTAAATAATTTTGGAAAAAATAATCATATTAATTCCTAACTTGAAAATTCAAAGATATTCATGGATTCATAACCAGGGCTATTATTTTTTAACACTAAAATGACTTGCTTGAAAAATTTATTTTTATGCCTGCTATTAGGTCTTAGTCACCTGGCATTTAGCCAACCCGATAAAAAAGAAGTAAAGAAATTGCCGCCTTCCCCAAGCCGGGTACTTTCTGTTGATTCCAGCGTAGTTACCAAACATTCCATAATGATAAAAGGGCAAAATATTGCCTATACAGCAACAGCCGGTACCATACCGGTTTGGGATGAAGATGGCAGGCCTGTTGCCGGGGTGTTTTATACTTATTATGAGCGGGATGGAATTTTAGATAAATCGAACCGGCCGCTTGTGATTTCATTTAATGGAGGCCCGGGTACTCCTTCGGTATGGATGGAGATTGGCTATACCGGCCCCCGGATTTTAAATATTGATGATGAAGGCTACCCCGTACAACCTTATGGGATGCGGAATAATGAAAATTCTATTTTAGATGTAGCCGATATTGTTTATGTAGATCCTGTGAATACCGGTTTTTCCCGCATCGTGGATAAAGAAATTCCCAAAGAAAAATTTTTTGGGGTAAATGCAGATATTAAATACCTGGCAGAATGGATCAGTACTTTTGTAACCCGGAATAACCGTTGGGCTTCTCCCAAATTTTTAATAGGAGAAAGTTATGGAACTACAAGGGTATCGGGGCTGGCCCTGGAATTGCAGGAATCACAATGGATGTATTTAAATGGTATTATCCTGGTATCGCCTACACAACTTGGCATTAAAAGAGAGGGAGCCCTGGAGCAGGCCATGCGGCTGCCTTATTTTGCAGCAACAGCCTGGTACCATAAAAAATTACCTGCCCAATTACAGCAAAAAGATTTACTGCAAGTATTGCCCGAAGTAGAAAATTTTACCATGAATGTATTGTTGCCTGCATTGGCAAAAGGCAGTTCATTAGATGCAACAGAAAAACAAAAAATTATTTCGCAATACGCCCTGTATAGTGGTATTACCCCAAAAGTAATTGAGGAAAATAACCTGGATGTGTCCTATAATTTATTTTGGAAAGAGCTCTTGCGCAACCAGGGATTTACAATTGGCCGTTTGGATAGCCGTTACAAAGGAATAGATAAAAAACTGGCAGGCCTGGGCCCCGATTATAATGCAGAATTAACTGCATGGCTGCAGTCTTTTACACCTGCAATACATATTTATATGCGGGATGAGTTGAAATATAAAACCGATCTTAAATATAATATGTTTGGACCGGTACATCCATGGGATAATAAAAATGATCAGACTGGTGAAAACCTCCGGCAGGCAATTGCACAAAATCCTTTTTTACATTTATTGGTACAATCCGGGTATTACGATGGTGCTTGTGATTATTTTAATGCTAAATATAATTTGTGGCAAATGGATCCATCAGGGGTATTAAAAGACAGGATACAATGGGAAGGATATAAAAGTGGTCACATGATGTATTTGCGAAAAGATGATTTAGCTACTGCCACCGATCATCTGCGTACATTTATTAAAAATGCAATTCCTGGCCCCAGGCAACCTGCAAAATATTGATGCTATATCCAGGTAAATATTTTACACGTCCGAAGAACTTACGGGTTGTAATTTGTTTTTTTTGCTAACTGCTGCATAAGGGCTTTAAATTCTTTGGGTAATGCTGCTTGCAGGGATAGTAATTCCCCATTGCTGAGTGTAAACGAAAGCTTATGTGCATGAAGCGCCAGGCGGCTAATTAAAGGGCGCTCTTCTTCAAACTTACCCAGGTTGTATTTCTTTTTAATAGAAGATAAAAATACAGGTTTACCATCGCCATACAAAGGATCGCAGGCAAGCGGGAAACCCCATTCTTTGGCATGTACTCTTATTTGGTGGGTGCGGCCGGTAAATAATTCAAAGGCTACCAGGCTATAAAAAGGGGAAGCTTGCAACACCCGGTAACCCGTATGCGATGGCTTGCCTTTGCGATGTACTTGCATGATACCTTTGTGCATCGGGTGTTCAGCAAGCGGCGCTTCTATATCGCCTTGTACTTGTTTAGGGTTGCCTATTACAATACCGGTATAAAATTTTTGAACTTTTCTTTCTTCAAAAAGTTGACAAAGGTATTTATGGCTTTCGGCATTTTTAGCAAATAGTACAATACCGCTGGTATCTTTATCTAAGCGGTGAACAGTAAATACCTGGCCGTATCTTTCCTGCAGCATTTCCTTTAGGGAGCGTTCAGATTGTTCCCGGTCCGGAATACTGAGTTGCCCTGATGGTTTGTTGATGGCAACCAGGTTATCATCTTCGTAAATGATCTCAATTTTTTTTGTTGCCAACCGTTGTTTTTTTTGAGGCGTTCAGGTATTTTAATAACCGTATTTCTTTTTCACTCAACATCCTCCATTTACCTCTTTCCACATTCTTTTTAGTGAGTGTGCCATACATCACCCGGTCTAATCCTTTTACATCGTATCCTAAAGATTCAAAAATACGGCGCACTATGCGATTTCGGCCGCTGTGAATTTCAATACCGATAATGCTTTTATCCTTACTGTCAGCGTATGCTAAGCTATCTACCTGTACCGGCCCATCTTCCAGTTTAATTCCTTTTAAAATTTTTTCAAAATCAGCCTTTGCCAATATCTTATCTAATTTTACTTCGTATATTTTTTTTACCTCGTAACTGGGATGCGAAAGTTTTTGGGTAAGGTCGCCATCATTGGTAAGCAAAAGTACACCCGACGTGTTTCTGTCTAGGCGGCCAATGGGATACACCCGTTGATCCGTTGCATTTTTTATAAGTTGTAAAACAGTTTTCCTGCCTTGTGGATCTTCATTCGTAGTAATATAATCTTTGGGTTTATTGAGCAGGATATACACCAGGTTTTTAGTTACAAATAATTTTTTGCCGTTAAATACAACTTCATCGGTGGGTTGTACTTTATAGCCGGGCTCTGTTACCACTTCTTTATTTACTTTCACTTTACCGGTGGTAACCAATTCTATAGCATCCCTGCGGGAGCATACCCCGCAATGTGCCAAAAACTTATTGAGCGGCATGGCAACCTCCGTTGTTTTTTGCGGCTTCGTATCTTTTTTAGGAACTTCTGCTTTTTTTGCAGGATTTGCAGCAGCCTGGCGGGCCAGGTATTTTTCTTCTTTTACTTTATCAAAGTATGCAGCTCTTTCTTTTTTATATTTTTTCTTTTCCTGGCGTAATTCTTCTTTTACTACGCTATTTTTTTTCTTACTTATAAATTTTTGAAAAGGCGCCTGGCTCATGGTATTTTTAATTTTTGCTGTTTTTCAACAGGGGTACAAAGATAGGTTTAGAAATTTAGAATAAAAAAAGCCCGGATCTACCGGGCTTTTCCTGGGGTTGTGCAGGTAATTAATTTTGAGATACGGGTTTAATGTTATTGGCTCTTCTCTTCCCTTCTCTTTTTTTATGCATTTCTTTCATCTTCTTTTGCTGTTCGGGAGTAAGTATTTCTTTATTCTCTTGTTTTGTAGACTTCAAGATTTCTTTAATCTGGGCTTTCTTTTGATCTTCAGTAAGGGTACTATTATTCCTGATGGCTTGGATCTTTTCTTTATTTGCTGCAGCATTGGCTTTCATTTTTGCTGATTGTTCATCTGTAAGATCAAGTTCAGATTTCATTTTTTCAGCTTTTTCTCTTCTTTCTTCCATTTTATCTTCTTTCTTTTCTGCTTTCTTTTTTTCTAAAGTAGCTTTTTGTTCGGGAGTAAGAATTTTATCGAGGTTGGCTTGTCTTTCTGATTTAATGGCCTCCATTTGTTTTTGTCTTTCTTCAGGAGTAATATCCTGGCTTCTTAAGGCCTGCATTTTTGCTTTTAAGGCTTCATTGCTTTTTTTGAGTTCGGCCTTTTGTGCATCTGTGAGGTTAAGGTCTTTTAATTGACCCGCTTTTTCGTGTTTCATGCCATTGCGGTTATCAAAAGTTTTAGGAGCATTCTGTCTTTGTTGCTGTGCACTTACAGAAAAGCTAATGCTGGCAAAAATGAAAGCGAGGAAAAGTATCTTCTTCATGTTATCTTTTTTTAATGGTTATACATCATAGACTGCAAGAGGAGTCCCGGGTTTAAAACCCCGTTATAAAACAATGTTAAAGGAAAGATAAGAAATTTTACAGCTATATTTTATTCTTTATTGGCAAGCTGGCCACATGCAGCATCTATATCTTTACCCCGGCTATGCCTTACTCTCACATTTACCCGGTGGTTTGCCAAATAGCGGGTAAAGGCTTCGGTAGTATCTGCGCCGCTGGTGGTAAAAGGAATACCGGCTACGGGATTGTATTCTATTACATTAATAAGGTGAGTGGGTATTTTTCTGTAAATCTTTACTAATTCAGCGGCATCTTCCAGGCTATCATTCTGCCCTTTTAATAATACATACTCCAGTGTAATATCATTTTTGGTTTGCTGGTAAAAATAATTTAAGGCATCTACCAGGGCCTGTATATTATTAGTTTCATTAATACCCATGATCTGGTCTCTTTTTTCATCGGTTGCGGCATGCAGGGAAAGCGCCAGGTTGAAACGAACTTTATCATCGCCCAATTGTTTTATTTTTTTAGCTACCCCTGCGGTAGATACCGTGATGCGCCTGGGGCTCATATTCATGGTATCGGGCGAAGTAATACGATCAATTGCCAGTAATACATTTTTATAATTCAGTAAAGGTTCGCCCATGCCCATAAATACAATATTGCTCAAGCTGCGCCCATGTGTTTTCTCACTTTGTTCATTAAGGATGGCAACCTGGTCGTAAATTTCATCAAAGTGTAAATTACGTTTACGCTCCATAAGTCCGGTTGCGCAAAATTTACAACTTAGGCTACACCCAATTTGAGAAGATACACAGGCCGTCTCCCTTTTTTCGGTAGGAATGAGAACGCCTTCCAAAAAATGGCCATCATAGGTTTTAAAGCGTGTTTTCACGGTGCCGTCACTGCTATATTGGGTACTTTCTGCTTCTAATGCCGGTAGGCTAAATTGCTGTGCCAGCTTATCACGCAATGCAAGGGGTAAATTACTCATTGCTTGAAAGCTGCGGGCATTCTTTTTCCATAGCCATTCATAAGCCTGTATGGCCCTGAATTTTTTATCATCAATACTCACAAAATAATCTTTTAATTCCTGCAGGGTGAGTTCCCGTATGTTTTTTAAAGAAGGCATAGCGGCAAAGGTACAACGATTTGGCGGAGCATCACCTGTAAAATGCAACTTATAACAGGGATTTTAGGGTTACAGCTCTTTAAAATCATATAACTTGCAAAAAATAGATATTACGGGCATTTAAGTATAACAGATACTTTTAATTTTAGAATAATAAAATGAATATGAAAACAGTATATGTAGTTGACGCTGTGCGAACCGCTATTGGAAAATATGGGGGTGTTTTAAGTAGTATAAGGCCAGATGATCTGCTGGCGCATGTTATAACTGCAATTGTTCACAGGAACCCGGGCATAGATGTAAATGCTATTGAGGATGTACTGGCAGGTGCCGCCAACCAGAGCGGTGAAGATAACCGGAATGTTGCCCGTATGGCTGGCTTATTGGCCGGCTTACCGGTTACAGTGGGCGGGAATACTGTAAACAGGCTTTGTGCCAGCGGCTTACAAACTATCATGGATGGTAGCCGAACCATCGCATGCGGTGATGCCGAATTGATAATTGCCTGTGGAGTAGAAAGTATGAGCCGGGCTCCCTTTGTGATCGCAAAAGCCGGTACAGCATTCGATCGTACCATACCTATGTTTGATACTACCATGGGGTGGCGGTTTACCAATAAAAAACTGGCAGAAAAGTATTTTCCATATGGCATGGGTGAAACAGCCGAGAATGTGGCGAAACAATGGAAAATCAGCCGCCAGGCACAGGATGAATTTGCTTTTGAAACACAACAAAAATATGCATCTGCATGGGAAGCAGGTCGTTGGAAAGACGAGATTATTGCGATAGATGTACCAGTAGGTAAAGAGGTACATACCATTCAGCAGGATGAACATCCCCGCTTAAGCACAATGGAAAAACTGGCCAGCCTGAAACCGGCATTTACAAAAGAGGGTACGGTAACCGCAGGTAACAGTAGCGGCATAAACGATGGCGCTGCAGCAACATTACTGGCCAGTGAAGAGGCCGTATTAAAATATAATCTTAAGCCATTGGCCCGGGTGGTAAGTATGGGAGTAGCGGGAGTAGATCCGGCCATAATGGGCATTGGCCCGGTGCCGGCTACTAACAAGGCTTTGCGAAGAGCCGGTTTAAGCATTCATGAGCTGGACCTGGTGGAACTCAATGAGGCTTTTGCTTCACAAAGCCTGGCTTGTATTCAAGACCTTGAATTAAATACGGCCATTGTAAATGTAAATGGAGGCGCAATTGCACTGGGCCACCCCCTGGGCTGTAGTGGGGTACGCATTACCACTACTTTGCTTCATGAAATGAAAAGAAGAAAAAGTAAATTTGGCCTTGCTACCATGTGCGTGGGGGTAGGCCAGGGGGCTGCGATAATTTATGAAGCACTTTAGGTGCAATATTACTGAAAAACAGACTGCTTATTTAATAACAGTTTACCAGGCACTATAAAGGTCTGGTATTTCAAAGTTTTTTATTATTTGTTCAAAACCAAAGCTTGATCAAAAGATAGCTGGTGAATCTTACCAAGCTTTACTATTGGCGCTAGAGCAACTTAATTCTGAACAACCAGAAATTGAAATTGAAAAAACAAAGGAAAAAATAAAAATTCCTATAAGCACCCTAAAATTGCTAAGCGATATTTTAAAAGCCATGGGGCAGGGAAAATTAATTTCGCTTGTTCCTGTGGCTGCTGAAGTAACTACCCCGGCTGCAGCCGAAATCCTTGGCTGCTTAAGACCTCATTTTGTGAGATTACCTGAGGATGGAATGATTGCATTTACAAAAGTTGGAAAGCACAGAAGAATAAAATATGAAGATATTCTGAAGTAGCAAAAACAAATGAAGGGGCTGCAGAAAAATAACATAATTGAAATAATGAATTTAAACGAAGAAACGGGTTTGTATGATTCATAGTGTTCGATTCATAGCTGTGTTATATACAAATGTTGTTTATCCTGTAATTATCCGGGATCTTTTATTTTGGTTTGCATACTAAGATTTGTATACACCCAAGTAGAGTGAACATATATTTGATGAGTGGAAAATTGTAATGATAAAAAAAGATGTTTAGGAGGAAGAGGCAGATAAAAGAATAGCCAAAGCTAATGCAGCTTTTCCCGAGGCTTTAGTTCGTAATTACAAAGGTTTAATTGAATACCCGATAAGGATGATTGCCATGTATTGTCGGCGGCAATTAAAACAAATGCTAATCTTATTGTAACAAATAATATCAAACACTTTCGAATGAACTATTTACAATCTTTTAGCTTATATGTAAAAACGGCTGACGACTTTTTGACTGGTAATATAGATTTCAATTAAGAACAAGCTATTGCTGCTTTTAAAGAAATGGGATTGAATAAAAAGAATCCGGTACAAGATGAATTTAAAGTGCTTGGTTTATTGAGAAATGCAGGACTTAATGACACTGCAAATTATTTGCATGCTTTATTGTAATGGTTGTACATGATTTTTATCATTATAGTTTGTACAATAATTTTTTAATCAGGCGATAGTTGATTACAATACAAAGTACAAAAAGGAATAGGGCCAATCCTGCAACGGCCCCGTGCAGCCAGGGAGACAAACTGTCCTGTGCACTGATAAAAGAATGCCGAAAGAAAAATTGTGCTATTTGAGCAACCAGCAGGGCAACGCCAATTATGATCCCATATACAGGGATCCATTTATAAGAAACAGTTTTGCTCAACCAGCCGGGTGAATACCCCAGGGTAATAAGTAGTTGCAGGTTGTCTTTACTGCGTGCAATCATTAATTGTAAATAAAATGAAAAAAGCAGCATGGCTAATATAATAACCAATATGGCAAAACTTCCCAACCCGGTTACAATCGCCTGCAGTATTTGCTTTACCCGCCCAAACTTGGTTTTATCTTTATTGATGCGGTAATCCTTTTCCTGTAAAAAATTAAGCAATTCGCTGCTGTTGGCATCCGTGGTTTTTATGAATACCCGGGCTGCCGGCACATTTTCAGCATTGCCATAATGTTTATTGGCCCAGGTTAAAAAACTTTCCGGTACCAGCACCGAGTTGATGCGATCGCTAATAGCCACGATATTTCCTTTAAAAGTTTGAAATCCATATGGGGCATAACATTCCAGGTTTATATTTACCGTGCTAATCGTGGCGGCGCTCATTTGCGGTAAGTCTTGTGCTGGGGCAAATACATTATACATTTCCAGGTAATCTGCCGAAAAGATGATGGGAACCATTACCTGCCCCTGGTGCCAGCTAAAATTGGGGGGTAATGTATCAATAAAATCATTTTGTATGGCTTCTAAAAAAAGATCTGTGCTAAAAGGAATGATATTGCCTGCGCTTGCTTTTACCCGGAATTGGTTACTTATTAAAGGAGCGGCATCGGTAATAAAGGGTTGTTTTTTTAATTCTGCAACATCAGCAGGGGTAAAGCGGTTATCCTGCCCCATGTTTTGGTTGGTTATATTTTTTGTGATAGAAATATAATCAAACCCATTTTTACGGGGGTTTTTGTCTTTAATTAATTGGTTAATATTAATAAACATTTGTACCGCTACCAGCAAGAGCAAAACGCCCAGGCAAAGCCCCAGGTAACTTGTAAATTTCGATCTTTTTTTACCCCCGGTATCTATCAGTGTGGCAATGGTTTGATATGAAATAGAACGGTTCATTTTTTATAAATATAAGGTACGGTGTGGCTTGAAAAATTCAATGGGTTTTAAATCGGCAAGGATCAAACCTGCTTTTCTTCGGTTAGCTTCCTCTTGTAAAAGTTGCATAGATTTTTGCCGGTTCATTTCATCTAAATGACTAAAGGGTTCATCTAAAAACAAAAAATCGAAGGGTTGCTGCAGTGCCCTTACCGTTGCTATACGTTGTTTTTCGCCATAACTGCAGGTTTCTGTTTTTTGCTGCAACTTGTTCTGGATACCCAGGTCTTTTGCCATAAGGATCATTTCGCCGGCATTATGAAATGGTTGTAAAGCTCTTTTAATTTCAATATTTTCTGCCCCGTTTAGTTGTGGGAATAATCTCAGGTCCTGGAACATTATGCTTATTTTTTCCTGGCGGTAATACGCCCAGTCTTCCGGTGAAAAATCTTTTATGTTTTTTTTATCAAAAAAAATATTTCCTTCATAATCGTTTCGCAGCCCATATAAAAAATGAATTAAAGACGTTTTACCACTACCGCTGGGGGCTACAATTTGTATGTTTTCCGATGCAGAAAAGCATACTTCTTTTGTCCATATTTGAGAATGACTGATAAGTTCTTTATCTAAAAAGGAAGGATATACTTGCTTAAGTACAATGTTCATAAAACGTAAATATAATAAAAGCCGCCAAAGTTTATGAGGCGGCTTTTACGAAATAAATTAAAAAATTAATGTTTTTCGGGCATATCCATAGCCGGTGCAACCGGAGCCGTGGTGTCAGTATCCGGAGTAAAGGTTACCGTATTCAAATTTTTATACCTCATTTTTTGTAAGGTTGACATTTGGTTCAGATAGGTATTGAGTTGCTGTAGGCTGTTTGTATTTTTATCAACCAGGTTTACCTCAAAATGTCCCTTCATGGCATCGCCTTTCATATTGCCTCCCGTCATGATGAGATTGTCCCACATTTTTATAGAAGCATCGAACATGGCTTTGCCAATACTGTCTTTTGGAGAATCTTCTTTGATGCCGTTGAAAATACTTTGAAAATTTACATAACCTGCAATGGGGTTGCCGGATACTTTATCTAATAAAGCAGGCTTACTGTTTTGATTACTGGCAATATATTTATTGATAAAATCCTGTTTGTTGCCAATCGCAAAATATTGATCATTGCTATTAAAATAGATTTTGGGATCCCTATCGCCAAAAGCTTGCCCGCCCAGGGTTTTACCTGCTGTAACTAATTTATCAAAAGCGGTTTTATCACCTATAGAAACTGCGAAAACAAAATTGGCATTGGGCCTGTTTACACTATCGGCATGTACATCGGTTGCTGCCAAAAATAAATCTCCTTTATTTGCTTTTATAAAATCATCCAGGGTAATTCCAATTTTAGATGCACTCATATTTGCCAGCCCATCTACTCCAATCAGTTTCAATAATTCTGCAATGCCCTGGGGTTTGTAATTCATTGCCAGCATACCGGCAATATTTTCTGAGGGTAAGCGCTTGATCATTTCCTCATCTATTTTATTGCCACTGTATTTTTTCCATAAGCTGGTAATATCACCGGATGCATATGAATATGTATCTGCTTCAATTTTACCATTATCAAAATTTACAGCACCACCAGTTACAGCGCCTTTATAAAGTTTACTTAAATTCATCATGCTCATCATATTATCTTGTAAAGCAAGATCAGCAAAGGCTTCAGAATTTATCCAAAAATGAAGATCACCGTTTAGCGACATTACGTCGGCAAAGCGGCTGTCTTTAGCCAGGCTTTCACTTTCTGTAAGATTATATAATTTGGCAATGGCAGTATTTAAATCCCTGGTGCTAACAGGTTTTGTAATTACCGGGCGGGTGGTATCAAAGGGGTCAAAATCATTTTCTATTGCCCGTTTATTAAAGCCGGGAATATCATTCATAATAATGAACCTGTCTTTTTTCCAGGAAACCGACATATTGGGTAATAATGCATATTGGATACCTTCTTTTTCACTCAATGTGGCAGCGGGGTAGCTTTTGCCTATAAAGTCTTTAAACTTGCCGGCATCTTTAAGATTGCCTTCTACAACCGAATACCCACCCGTCGTATCGGCTACAAATAAGAAAAGAAAATCATTTTCTATATCTACGCCGGTATTTTCGGGGTTTTCAAAAGCGGCTTTTGCCGATTTTGATAAGGTAGAATCATTGAGCATTTCTTTAAAAGCTGCATTGTCTTTAAATTCACTCCAGCTTACTTTTTTATTGAGTGCCTTTCCATCTATATGTAATGCAACGGCCGCATTTTTGGGTATAAACAGGCCTGTTTTATTGGCTTTTTTACAAGAGTTAAAAATGAGTAAGAAAAGGATACTCACTAATGATAAATAACGAAGTTTCATAAAAGGAATTTATTTTATTTATTGCTAAAATACTCAACCAAACGGGTAAGTTCAACTTTTTCTTGATGGCCGGTAGCCAAATCTTTTACCAGCGCTACTTTTGAAGCTATTTCGAGGGCTCCAATAATAATGGCAAAAGGGATATGTTTCTTATCAGCATACCGCAACTGTTTATCCAGTTTGATACTTTCAGGATACAATTCACAGGCAATACCTGCTGTTCTTAGCGCCTGGGCATATTGAAAGGCCTGGTCAGCTTCATGGGCTCCCATATTTATTAATAATGCTTTTACAGACTGCTGAATGGAGGCTGGGAATAAATTCATTTCTTCCAGTACATCATAAATACGGTCAATACCAAAGCTAATACCCACCCCGGTTATACCGGGTAAACCAAATAATCCGGTAAGATCATCGTAACGGCCGCCGCCCCCAATACTTCCTATCTTCACCTCTTCGGGTGCCTTGGCTTCAAAAATAATCCCGGTATAATAATCCAGTCCACGGGCAAGGGTAAGATCCACATCCACGGGTAAGCCGGGGGTATGCTGCAGTACGTATTGTATTTCACTGATACCTGCTGCTGCCCATTCATTATTTTCAAACAGGTGCTGTACGGCTTCTAATTTTTCTTCATTGGATCCGCTAAGTTCCAGGAATGCGGTGGCTGTTTCTACTTGTGTATGCGTAAAGCCACGACTAAGGAGTTCTTCCTTCACCTTTACCAGTCCTATCTTATCTAATTTATCAATAGCAATGCTAAGCGTATTTATCTTTTCGGAACCTCCGCATTTTTGAGCCAGTGCAGTTAAAATTTTCCGGCTATTTATTTTTAACCGGTATTGGGGAATGCCCAATTGCGTAAAAGCAGTATGATAAATAAGGGAGAGTTCCACTTCATTAATTAATGAACGACTGCCAACCACATCTGCATCACATTGTGTAAACTCCCGGTAGCGGCCACGCTGGGGCCTGTCGGCACGCCATACAGGCTGCACCTGGTAACGTTTAAAGGGCATTGTAAGGTTACCAGAATTCATGGCTACATAGCGGGCAAAAGGAATGGTGAGGTCGTATTTTAATGCTCTTTCGGTAAGGTCAGATGTGTTTTTCCCCTCCATTAATTTTTCGAAACCGGCTTTTGCTTTGGCTGCATTTTTGGGATCATGTAATCCGTTGTTGAGTACTTTAAAGATAAGTTTATCGCCTTCTTCGCCATATTTTCCCAGTAAGGTATCTAAGTTTTCCATGGCCGGGGTTTCTAATGGTTGGTAGCCATATAGCTTCATTACACCGGTAATGGTATCCAGTATAAAATTTCTTTTTCGCACCGTTTCGGCTGAAAAATCCCTCATGCCTTGTGGTAAACCGGGTTTTGCCATTATATGTTTTGTATTTTGGGTGATACCAAACTTTGTTCTATCAATTTTGTGCAGGTCGCATCTATCAGGTCATACACTTCATCATAACCGTCTTCATCCCCATACCAGGGGTCGGGAACATCTTTATTTTGAGATGGGTACAGTATATTTAAAAAATAATCCACTTTCCCGGGATCAAAGTCAGATCCGCTTATTTGTTTTACATCTTCCATAACATCCCGGGCCATCACATAAATTTTATCGTAATGATGCATGTCCTGTTTTATGAATTTACGGGCTACTTGTGAACCAATATCCAGGCCATGCTTTTTGGCCACTTTTTGGCTTAAGTGATGGGGCGCTTCACCTACGTGAATACCATTGGTACCGGCACTGTCAATTGTAAATTGTAACCCGGCAAGTGCCGCTTTGTGCTTTAAAATGCCCTCTGCCAGCGGGCTGCGGCAAATATTACCCAGGCATACCATTAAAATTCTCATGCCGCAAAGATAAGATACCCTGTTTTATTTATGGAGTTTGTAAACCAGTGCATCTTATTCTTAATAATACCCCGTGATACTTTTTGTTTTTCATCTTAAAATACAGAAGCATGCATCCCGATAAAATTTTGCAGTCCGATTGGTTAGATATCTTATTTGATAACCGGAATAAATTATATGGCGCTTATCCTTTACGTAAACATGAAGATAAAAGAACAATGCTGGCGCTCTTTTATATATTTTTTGCTGTTGCCATATTTGTGGCCCTCACTATATTTTGGAAACCATCTGAAAGACTAAAAAAAATCAGTTTTGACGGGCCTTCATTAAAAAGAATTTATACCACTCCTTATGAAATGCCCAAGCCCCCCGTTACGAATATAAAACCCCAAAAACAGGTAAATACGAGACCGGTGGCCACGGGCAGTAAAATAAAACTGGTAGATGATACATTCATTTCAGCGCCGGTATCCGCCATACCTGCCGATCCTGGCCTGGTTTTGCCCGGTTCGGGCTTAGTGGATGTTTCAATACCCGCCGAACAAAAGGTGCCTGGTATAGTAACCCAGATTCCAGAAATTCCTCCGTCAACTACGAAGAATACCGCCAGCCAGCCCTTATTTACAGCTGAGCAAATGCCGGAATACCCGGGGGGCATTACAGCATTAAGAAAATTTTTAAAAAACAATTTGCAAAACCCCGATGTGGATATCAATGAAAATGTAACGGTAAAAGTTCGTTTTGTGGTGGGGGTTGATGGGCATTTAAAAGGATTTGAAATCATAGAAAATGGAGGGGAAGCATTTAATAACGAGGTAATCAGAGTATTGAAAAAAATGCCTCAATGGATAGCCGGAAAGAGCCGGGGACAAAACGTATCGGTGTACTTTACATTACCTGTAATATTTGCTTCAGGTAATCTTTAAGGGGTTTTTTAGTATATTGCCAGCACATAAAAAAAATTATGGCTTTAGAAGAATTTGAAAAAGAAAAAATGAGTAACCGGGAAATGAACTATGCCCGAATGCGCAGCCTGATGGACTTTGGTATGGGCTTGCTGTGGACTGCCATGGGATTATTCCTGCTGCTTAAAAATCGTTTAAATAGTTCCATTCCCATCAATATGGATGACGGGGTGGCCCAAATATTTGGTGGCGTGTGTTTAGTGTACGGCGTTTTTCGGATTTACAGGGGCATTAAAAAAAATTATTTTAAAAAATGAGCGGGGCTTTCAGGGGGGTGATATTTTTATTATTGAGCGCCAGTATATGGAGTATAAACAGCTGTAAGCCGAAGCATAAAACCCATGAATATACCGATACGCCCAAGTCTGGCACCATTCATATTAGTGTAGATGAATCTTTTAAACCGGTTATAGAAGCCGAAATTGAAATGTATGAGGCATCGTACCCCGGCACTAAAATAATAGCGTCATACAAGCCGGAAGCAGAGTGTTTGAAAGATCTTTTTTTTGATACTGCCACCCGTATGGTGATTGTAACCCGGGGGCTTCATGATAATGAAAGAAAATTCTTTTTAGACTCTTTGCATTATGTGCCCGCAAATAACGTAGTGGCCCTTGATGCAGTTGTTTTGCTGGTGAACGAAAAAAGTAAAGACAGTTTATTTTCAATGCAGCGGTTAAAAGACCAGTTACAGGGAAAAATAAACCGGCAGCAACAGATTATTTTTGATGGCCTCACAACCACCAGTACGGTTAGGTTTATTGAAGACTCCGTTTTAAAAGGACAGCATTTTGATACTTCGGTGGTAAAAGGGATAAAAGGGAACCAGGCGGTAATTGATTATGTGGCTACCCACGAGAATGCAATTGGATTGGTAGGCTTTAGCTGGATTGGTAACCCCGAAGACACCCAGCAGGTAGCGGCATTAAAAAAGGTTAAAATAGCTTATGTGCAGTGCGACCTTTGCAAGGATAGTCCTTATGTGAAACCGATGCAGGAAAGTATTGAATCGCATCGGTATCCTTTGGTACGGGGTTTGTTTTATATTGTGAAGGAGGGTTCTTACCTGGGGTTGGGAACCGGTTTTTCAACTTTTATGAAATATGAAAGAGGCCAATTGATCTTTAAACGGGCATACCTGGGTACGGTAATGCCTTTTGGAATCAGGGATGTAAAGCTCAATCAAAAAGTTCCTAAAGATTAAGGATCTTTAACGCTTTATTATATATATATTTAACCCGGCGAGAGTCAAAGTAAAAACAAAAACCAAATGATGATGAATAAGTTCAAATTGAGTATGCTCGTTTTTGCTTTGTTTCTATGTGGTTCCATGTTTGGACAAAGCATAGATCAAGGCAAGAAGTTTATGTATTATGAAAGGTATAAAAGTGCCAAAGAAGTTTTTCAAAGCATAGTAGATAAAGAACCCAATAATGAAACTGCGATCTATTATTTAGGCCAGGCTTACCTGGGCCTGGAAGATGTAGCCGCAGCAAAAAAATTATACCTGGAAAAAATGGCTGCCAACCCAAACAGCCCTTTGATTTTGGCAGGGGTAGGTGAAATAGAGCTTATGGAAGGTAAAAAAGCAGATGCCCGTAATCATTTTGAAACGGCCATTTCATTAAGCGGGGGAAAAAGAATTGATGTATTGAATGCAATCGGGTATGCCAATGCAAACCCCGATTCGAAAAATGGGGACGCCAATTATGCTATTGATGTGCTTAAAAGAGCCACTCAAATCAAAAAGTTTAAAGACCCCGAAGTGCTTACCAACCTGGGCGATGCCTACCGAAAATTTGCAGATGGCGGCAATGCGATCTTGTCGTATAATGCGGCATTGGCCATAGATCCTAACTATGCCCGGGCAATTTATCGTTCAGGCAAAGTTTATCAAACCCAGGGAGTAGCTCAAGAACCCCTATATATGAAGTATTATAACGAAGCCATTGCGAAAGACCCTGCTTATGCACCGGTATACGGAACATTATATAACTATTATTATAATACAAATGTGAGCAAAGCCGCCGAATATTTAGATAAGTGGCTCGCTAATTCTGATGATGACCCCAAAGCTTGCTTTTACAAAGCATCTATGAAATATGCCCAGGGCTTATTTGCCGATGCCATCCGCAATGCAGATAATTGTATTGCTTCAGAAGGAGCCAATCCTTATCCTAATTTGTATGGATTAAAAGCATTGGCATATAATAGGCTGGGCGATTCACTCAATGCAAAAACTTTTTATGAACTCTATTTCCAAAAACAAAATCCCGATAAAATAGGTGCCGGTGATTATGCTTCTTACGCCAGCATACTATTAAAATTCCCGGGCAACGAAGATAAAGTAGCCCAACTGGTAAATAAAGCAGTAGAGTTAGATACTTTAGAAGCCAATAAAGTAAGTTACCTTAAAACTCTGGCGCAGGCCTTTGATAAAGAAAACCGCACTTTAGATGCAGCTAAATGGTATGGAAAAGTGCTGGATGTAAAGAAAAACTATACCAATGTAGATATTTATAATACCGGGTATGCCTATTTCCGGGCAGGCCAATTTGATTCTGCAGCCGCTAAATTCAAATTATATACTGAAAAGTATCCTGATGATATTTTTGGATATTATATGGAAGGTAAATCTTATGCAGGCATTGATACCACCGGTGAACTGGGTTTAGCCGTTCCTTATTATGAAAAAGCAATAGAAATTGGTGAAGCCGCCCCCGATAAATCAAAAGTAAAGAGCCAGCTCTCAGGTGCCTATCGTTACTTTATTGAGTATTATTATAACGTAAAAAAAGACCAGGTTACTGCTTTATCTTATGTTGATAAAGCCCTGGTATTGGAACCTGCTGATGAGCAATTACTATCTAACAGGGAGTTTATTTCTAAGAATGATCCCAATGCTCCTCCTAAAAGATCCAGTGGCACCAGAACAAACAATAAAAAATAAGTATAAGAGAATTTTAGAATGTAAGCTTGCAGTTTTACTGCAAGCTTTTTTGTGAATTTAAAGAGTTGATATACCTGGTTTTAATATTTTAATAAAAGCCTTTCGTAAAGATTTGTAGCGGAATATCCCATTTAAATGAGTTCTATTCCATTTTATGTGCAGGCCTAATAAATGATTATGGAAAATTGCCTTTGCTGTCTTACTTTTGTTAATAATTCCGGAGGAAATTGAATATGGATTTTATTTTATTGCAAACACAGGTTTCTAATACGGCACATAATTATATCCCCATTGCGCTTCAGCTAATCTTTGCTGCAGGCTTGGTAGCTACCATGATCCTCGGGTCAAGTTTATTGGGCCCCAAGAGGCGCACCGCAGATAAACTTCAAAATTTTGAAAGTGGTATTGAAATAAAAGGCAATGCCCGCAGGCCTGTTGCCATTAAGTACTTTTTAGTAGCCATCCTTTTTGTGCTGTTTGATGTAGAGGTAATATTTTTCTATCCCTATGCAGTAAACTTCCGGCATTTGGGTTGGGATGGTTTTATTGCAGTTTCCATTTTTATTAGCCTTTTCTTAGCAGGATTAATTTATATCTTTAAGAAAGGAGCTTTAAAATGGGAAGAATAAAAGAAAACCCATTGATTTTTGTCAGGAAAGCAGCAATGGGGTGATTGTTTAATTATTAATTTAAAATTATGGCTCGTCCGGTTCAATATAATACTACCATTAAATACCAGGGCATACCCGAAGGATATATGGGCGAAGGCTACATGGCTACCAACTTAGAAAAAGTAGTAGGCCTGGCCCGCAAAAATTCACTTTGGCCCTTACCCTTTGCAACCAGTTGCTGTGGTATAGAATTTATGGCCACCATGGGCAGTCATTACGATCTTGGCAGGTTTGGTGCAGAAAGAGTAGGATTTTCTCCACGCCAATGCGACCTGCTGATGGTTATGGGAACGATCGCTAAAAAAATGGGCCCTGTTTTAAGACAGGTATATTTACAAATGGCAGAACCCCGTTGGGTTATGGCAGTAGGGGCTTGTGCCAGCAGTGGGGGTATTTTCGACAGCTACTCCGTATTGCAGGGTATTGATCAAATAATTCCGGTAGATGTATATGTGCCGGGTTGCCCGCCCCGCCCCGAAGGTATTTTAGACGGTATTTTAAAAGTACAGGAACTGGTACATAACGAAAGCCTTCGCCGCAGGCATAGTGATGAATATAAAAGCCTGCTGGCCGGATATGGTATCGAATAATTAACAGGATCATTCATGTAGAAAAAAAATAAATTATAGAGCAGCACATCATTTCATTGTCTTTATATTTTCATATATCCTTATGGCATTAGCGAACGATACAATAAAAACCAGGCTCACTCAAAAATTTGGTGAAGCGCTCTCCCAATGGGAAGAGCCTTATGGCATGCTTACCTTTACCGCTCCCAAAGATTTGAATTTAAAAATCTTGCAATTTTTATTTGATGAGGAAGAACTCAGGTTTCGTTTTTTAACTGACTTGCAGGCCGTTCATTATCCTAATGATAAAGGGCGGGAACTGGCTGTTGTATATCATTTGCATAACCTGGTAGATAATGTACGCATCCGCTTTAAAGTATTTGCAGATATCGAAAAACCCGATGTGTTCAGCGCCACAGCGCTTTACCAAAGTGCCAACTGGATGGAAAGAGAAACCTTTGATTTTTTTGGGGTAAATTTTATTGGCCATCCCAATTTAATCCGGGTATTGAATGTAGAGGAAATGGATTATTTCCCTATGCGCAAACAATACCCTTTAGAAGACCAAAGCCGTGTGGATAAAGATGATGATATGTTTGGACGATAAAAATGAAAAATAATGAAATCTTTTTTTCAAAAATATAAACTCTTATTTGCCATACTCTATGTGGTTGTATTTTTTGTAATAGGCTTATTGAAATATATGGAATGGAGAAGCACGGGAGATATTTTATCATTGGTAATTACCATTATGTCTTTAATACTAGTTGTAATAAAATTTACCACCGCATATAATATTATTAAAAGCAAAAGGGCACATACTCATATTGATAATTAATAATGACAGATAAAACCACAGACCATATCGCATTACCCGAAGGCAGTATAGAAAAGAAAACCAATACCCTTAACCTGGGTCCTACACACCCGGCTACCCATGGTGTATTTCAAAATGTATTGGAAATGGATGGGGAGCGCATCATCAGTGCAACCTCTACCGTGGGCTATATTCACCGGGCATTTGAAAAGATTGCCGAACGCCGGCCTTTGTACCAGATTCAACCCCTTACTGACCGTTTAAATTATTGCTCCTCTCCATTAAACAATATTGGCTGGCAACTTACCTGCGAAAAATTATTAGGTATAAAAACACCCAAGCGGGTAGATTATTTACGGGTAATTATTATGGAGCTTGCCCGCATTAGCGATCATTTAATTTGTAATTCCATTGTAGGGGTAGATAGTGGCGCTTATACCGGTTTCCTGTATGTAATGCAATACCGGGAAATGATTTATGAAATTTATGAAGAAGTATGCGGCGCCCGGTTAACCACCAATATTGGCCGCATTGGTGGGTTTGAAAGAAATTTTACACCCAAAGCATGGAAGCGTTTGGAAGATTTCCTGGATGAAAAAACAGGCTATCCTGCCCAATTAAGAGAATTCGAAAACCTGTTTACCCGGAACCGTATTTTTATGGATCGTACCATAGGCTGTGGACCCATTTCGGCTGAACGGGCTTTGAATTACGGCTTTACCGGGCCCAACTTAAGGGCAGCGGGGGTAGATTATGATGTAAGGGTACATACGCCTTATAGCAGTTACCAGGATTTTGATTTTACCATACCTGTAGGGACCACAGGAGATTGCTATGATCGCTTTTTAGTACGAAACCAGGAAATGTGGCAGAGCTTACACATTCTGAAACAAGCCTATAAAAAAATACAGGAATTTAAAGGTGCAGAAGCTGAAGTGTACCATGCGGATAGCCCCGAATTTTATTTACCCGATAAAAAAGATGTGTACACTAAAATGGAAGCGCTCATCTATCATTTTAAAATTATTATGGGTGAAACAGAAATGCCAAAAGGAGAAGTGTATAATAGTATTGAAGGAGCCAATGGAGAACTGGGTTATTATTTAATCAGCGACGGCGGTCGTACTCCTTACCGGCTGCACTTTCGCAGGCCCTGTTTTATTTATTACCAGGCTTATCCTGAATTAATAAAAGGAGGTATGCTGAGCGATGCAGTAATAACCATGAGTAGTTTAAACCTGATAGCTGGTGAACTGGATGCATAAATGGAGGATTTTAAATAAATATGTTTTATGATAGTGTTTAGTGATCAAAAATTAAAGGAAGTGAAAGATATTATTTCACACTATCCGGAAGGCAAACAAAAAAGTGCTTTATTGCCTGTTTTACACATGGCGCAAGAAGAGTTTGGCGGCTGGTTGAGTGTAGAAACTATGGATTATGTGGCCGGCTTGCTGCAATTAGAACCTATTGAAGTGTACGAAGTAGCCAGCTTTTACAGTATGTATAATTTAAAACCGGTAGGTAAGCATTTATTTGAAGTATGCCAAACCGGCCCTTGTATGCTCAATGGCAGCGATGATATCATTGAGTATATAAAACATAAGCTTAACATACAGGTGGGAGAAACAACGGCCGATGGTTTATTTACTTTAAAAACGGTAGAATGCCTGGGTGCCTGCGGCTATGCCCCCATGATGCAATACGGAAAAACTTACCGGGAGCATTTAACCAAAGAAAAAGTGGATGCCATTATAGAAGAATGTAAAGCCAAAAGCAATTAATAAATATTTCATGGAAGCCATCATACCAAATTTGAACTTTAACGGGAATGCTGCCGAAGCGCTCAGTTTCTATGTCAAGGCACTCCAGGGAACTGTAGTACATTCTTCCACATTTGGTGAATCCAATATGGCCGGCGAAAATGAAGCGTTTACAGATAAAATTTTGCATGCCTTATTCCGGGCAGGTGCTTTACAATTTATGGTAAGTGATTGCCCACCCGATGTTACTGTAAGTTCCGGCGACCAGGTGAGCCTTGCTTTACATTTCTCGGATCTGTCAGAAATTGAAAAAATTTTTGCCAACCTAAGCGAAGAGGGCATCATTACCATGCCATTACAAGATACTTTTTGGGGCGCCCGCTTTGGTATGACCAAAGATAAATTTGGGATTCACTGGATGGTGAATTACGATTACCCTAAAAATGAAAACAAAGAGGCCTAAATAAAATATAAGCAAAGCGCAAGGAGCTATGACAAAGAAAATATTATTAGAAAAAATAGATGTTCCCGGCATAAAGAATTATGAAGTGTATCGCCGGGAAGGCGGTTACCGGAGTGTGGAAAAAGCGCTAACCATGAAGCCCGAAGAAATTGTGGAAGAAGTAAAGAAAAGCGGGTTAAGGGGACGTGGTGGTGCCGGCTTCCCTACCGGGCTTAAATGGAGTTTTATTGCCAAACCCGAAGGCATTCCCCGGCACCTGGTGGTAAATGCAGATGAAAGCGAACCCGGTACTTTTAAAGACCGTTACCTCATGGAATTTATTCCGCATTACCTCATTGAAGGGATGATTGTTTCGTCCTTTGCACTGGGCAGCAATGTTAGTTATATTTACATACGGGGTGAGTATGCATGGATTACCGATATTTTAGACCAGGCCATTGCAGAAGCAAGGCAACAGGGATGGTTAGGAAAAAATATTTTAGGATCGGGTTTCGATTGTGAAATTTATACACAACGAGGAGCCGGCGCCTATATTTGCGGCGAAGAAACCGCTCTTTTAGAATCCTTAGAAGGGAAACGGGGAAATCCCCGCATTAAACCCCCTTTTCCGGCAGTAAAAGGAGTTTGGCAAAGGCCCACCGTAGTAAATAACGTAGAAACCATTGCTGCCGTTGTTCCCATAATCAACGAGGGGGGAGAAGCGTATGCTAAAATTGGCATTGGTAAATCTACCGGTACAAAATTAATATCGGCCTGCGGCAATATTAATAAGCCCGGCGTATATGAAATAGACATGACCATTTCGGTAGAAGAATTTATTTACAGCGATGAATATTGTGGCGGTATCCCCCAGGGCAAAAGATTAAAAGCCTGTATTCCCGGCGGATCTTCTGTTCCCATTTTGCCGGCTAATTTATTATTAACAACGGCAAAAGGCGAAAAGCGGTTAATGAATTATGAAAGCCTTTCTGATGGAGGCTTTGCAACAGGTTCCATGATGGGCTCGGGTGGTTTTATTGTACTGGACGAAGATCAGTGTGTAGTGAAGCACACATACACATTGGCCCGTTTTTATCGTCATGAAAGTTGCGGGCAATGCAGCCCTTGCCGGGAAGGCACAGGATGGATGGAAAAAATATTGAAAAAAATAGAAACAGGAAAGGGAGAGATGAAAGATATTGACTTACTATGGGATATTCAGCGCAAGATAGAAGGCAATACAATTTGCCCCCTGGGCGATGCCGCAGCCTGGCCGGTGGCAGCTGCTATCCGTCATTTTAGAGATGAATTTGAATGGCATGTGAATAACCCGGAACTTTGTTTACAACAAAATTATGGGCTGGCACATTATGCAGAAGATATCCGGGTGCCTGTTGCATAAATACAGCGAAGTAGCAGGAAAAATGAATTTATTTTTCATTCACTAAAATGAAAAAAACTATGGCAGAAGAAAATAAAAAGATTAAAATAACGATTGATAATATTACGGTAGAAGTAGAGCCCGGCACTACCATTGTAGAAGCTGCCCGCTTATTAGGAAGTGAATTTGCACCTCCTACCATGTGTTTTTATAGTAAGCTGGAAGGGAGTGGGGGTAAATGCCGTACATGCCTGGTAGAAGTTGCAGCAGGTTCTGCTGCCGACCCCAGGCCCATGCCAAAACTGGTTGCCAGTTGCCGTACCCAGGTAATGGAAGGTATGGTGGTGAAAAATATTACCAGCGAACGAGTGTTGGATGCCCGCAATGGAGTGGTAGAATTTTTATTAATTAATCACCCGCTGGATTGCCCCATCTGCGACCAGGCAGGAGAATGTTATTTGCAGGACTTAAGCTATGATCACGGTAAAGTAGGTACCCGTACCGAATTTGTGCGCCGTACTTTTAAAAGAGAAGATATCGGGCCGCTCATTCAACTGCATATGACCCGCTGTATATTATGTTACCGCTGTGTGATGGTGGCAGACCAGCTTACCAATAAAAGGGTACATGGTATTGTAGACAGGGGCGACAAGGCAGCCATTTCTACCTATATTTCAAAAGCTATAGATAATGACTTTAGCGGGAACATGATTGATGTATGCCCCGTAGGCGCCCTCACCGATAAAACATTCCGGTTTAAAAACAGGGTGTGGTTTACCAAACCCGTAGATGCCCACCGGGATTGCGAAACACCCGGTTGCTGCGGAAAAGCAACATTGTGGTTAAGGGGTGAAGAAGTGTTTAGGGTTACTTCCCGAAAAGATCCCTGGGGCGAAGTGCAAAGTTTTGATGGAAAACCGGGGTGGATTTGCAATGCCTGCCGTTTTGATAAAAAGAAAACAAGTGACTGGGTAGTAGAAGGGCTCACACAAATTAGCCGCCACTCAGTAATTGGTGCCAATAAATATAAAGTACTGGATGTACCTAAAGAAACCATTACAGAAGTGATGGATGGCAGGGATCCCAAATTATTAATGAACATTCATAGTGTAAGCGGGGTAAACAGGCCGGAAATAGATCTTAGCAAATTAAACCGCCCGGCCCATTCGGACGATTTTGAAAAATAAAGAAACAAACAGCAAATCAAATGAACGGCATTTTATTAAATATTGACTGGCCATTTTTAATTGAAAAATTAGTACTCATTGCCATTGTAGTTTCTATTTCGCTGGTAGTGGCCATGTACACTACTTTTGCAGAAAGAAAAGTAGCTGGTTTGTTGCAAGACAGGCCGGGCCCCAACCGGGCAGGCCCTTTTGGCATTTTACAACCCCTGGCAGATGGCATGAAATTGTTTTTTAAAGAAGAAATTATTCCTAATTTTTCATCCAAAGCATTATTTGTATTGGGGCCCGGGCTGGCCATGCTTACAGCCATTATGACCAGCGCTGTAATTCCCTGGGGCGATAAAATTATTTTACCGGGCGGCAGGGAAATGCAATTGCAAATTGCAGATGTAAATATTGGCATCCTGTATGTATTTGGCGTAGTAAGCCTGGGGGTATATGGCATCATGGTAGGAGCCTGGGCAAGCAATAATAAATATTCATTAATGGGCGGCCTGCGGGCAGCTTCACAAATTATCAGTTACGAACTGGCATTAGGCCTTTCACTCATAGCATTGTTAATGTTTACCGGCACACTCAGCCTTAAAGAAATGGTAGTGCAGCAACAGCAAGGCGGATGGGGTGGCCTATTAAGCTGGAATATTTTAAAACAACCATTGGGCTTCTTTATTTTCTTAGTATGTGCTTTTGCAGAATGTAACCGCACCCCCTTTGATTTGCCGGAAGCAGAAAATGAACTTATTGGCGGCTACCACACAGAGTATTCCTCTATGAAGTTGGGATTTTACCTGTTTAGTGAATATGTAAATATGTTTATCAGCAGTGCGGTAATGGTAACTTTATTTTTTGGAGGGTATGATATCCCCTTTTTAAATGAAGCAAACCTGGCTGTGAATACCGCCGCTATTTTAGGAGTTGTCGCCTTTTTCATCAAGATTGCCTGTTTCCTGTTTTTATTTATTTGGGTTCGATGGACCATACCACGCTTCCGCTACGATCAGCTTATGCACCTGGGATGGCGTGTGATGATACCATTGGCCCTATTTAATATGATGGCTACAGGAGCGGCAATATTATTTTTTAATAAATAAGATTCGATTAATCATATTTTTGCAAACTTTAACCTTATGCAGTCATTAACAAACAGAGTTCAGCCGGTAGACAGGTCGCCAATGACGATTTGGGAAAAAATGTATCTTCCTGCCATTGTAAAAGGGATGGGAATTACTTTTAGCCACATTTTTAAAAAGAACCCAACCATCAATTTTCCTGAAAAAACCAGGCCCTTTAGCCCGGTGTTCAGAGGTTTACAAATTTTAAACCGGGATGAGGAGGGAAGAGAGAATTGCACGGCTTGCGGATTGTGTGCAGTAGCCTGCCCCGCAGAAGCCATTACCATGGAAGCTGCTGAAAGGCTGCCGGGTGAAGAACATTTATACCGGGAAGAAAAATATGCAGCGAAATATGAAATTAATATGCTGCGTTGTATATTTTGTGGTTTTTGTGAAGAGGCCTGTCCTAAAGATGCCATTTATTTAAGTGAGTCATTTATGCCTTCAGATTATTTACGTTCGCAGTTTATTTATAAAAAAGAAGATTTGCTCATACCCAATCCGAAAGAAGACCCCGAAGGATATAAAAAAGCATTGGGAAACCGGGCAGCTCAAAAAAAACAAAAAGACTAAGCGCATTATTTTCAGAAACCAGATATGAATATTCAAACTATATTATTTATTTTATTAAGCGTTCTTTCAGTAGGCAGCGCCCTCATGATGATGCTGAGCAAAAACCCGGTGAAAAGTATTTTGTGGCTTATCGTGGTGTTCTTCTCAATTTCTGGTCACTATGTTTTATTAAACGCTCAATTTTTAGCCATCGTAAATATTATTGTATATGCCGGGGCTATTATGGTGTTATTCCTTTTTGTAGTTATGCTGATGAATTTGAATGCAGATAATGAACCCGTAAAAAATTACCGGCTGCGCCTGATTGCCCTTATTTCGGGTGGCAGTTTACTGTTGGTATTATTATCGGCATTTATGAATGTACAACAAGCCCAGCCGGTACTGTTAAAAACCGGCGATGGCGGCCTTATCCATGTTTTAGGAATGACCTTATTTACCAAATATGTATTGCCATTTGAAATTAGCAGTGTATTGTTTTTAAGCGCTATGGTAGGCGCCGTGGTCATCGGGAAAAAAGATTCTTAATTGTAAATTATACAATGTGAAAAAAATAATCTGTTTATGCTTAATTGCATTTTGTGCGGGTAAAACGGTATCTGCACAAATTGATTTGAACAAGATAGATCTAAATAAAATAGATATTAGCCAGATTAATATAAATCAGATATTGGGAAAGGTTTTGAAAGTAGATAAAGGATTTGCTCCCAAATTTAGCCTGGGGAAGCAACCCATTGAAAAAATATTTAAAGTAGCAGAGATTATCGGGTTAAAGAAAAATGATAAAGCAAATAAGTTGTTCAATACCTTTCGTACAGGCAGAACCATTTATAAAGTAGCTGCCTATACCGGCGCTGCTATTACTACTTATGCCACCATACGTGCCGTAAGTAAAGCAGCTAAAACTGATTATCAAACAGCCCTGGCAGCCGGCTTAAGTAGCATCGGATCCGGGCTTATTGTAAAATTCCTTACAAAAGGAGCTTCGTATAAAGCAGTAGATATTTTTAACGGAGTGGTTACAAAATCAATTAAAGATATTTTATCAGTGGGCCCTGCTTCGCAAACGGTGGGTGTGGGCCTGTATGTGAAATTATAATTATGGACATTAAAGCATATATCGCCTTATCGCTTGTATTATTTACCATTGGTATTGTAGGTGTATTAATTCGCCGGAATGCAATCCTTATATTTATGTGTGTAGAGCTTATGCTCAATGCTGTAAATCTTTTACTGGTTGCATTTTCTAAAATGCATGCTGTGAGTACGGCTGCAAAAGCTTCGGTTACGTATGCCAGCGATGCACAAATTTTTGTGTTTTTCATTATGATTGTAGCAGCGGCAGAGGTAAGCGTGGGATTGGCTATTATTGTCATGTTATACCGGAATATACATTCTGTAGATGTAAATTTTTTAAACAGGTTAAAGAACTAACAGCCGGCCATCTCTGTACATAAAGAGGTACCGGTTCATTATGCTTATGAATAATATTTTTGATTTTGCCTGGCTGATTCCTGTATTACCACTCATTGGTTTTATAATGAATGGTGCAGGAAGAAATGTATTGTCTAAAGGCCTGAGTGGTTTTATAGGAAGCGCCGTTGTCTTTCTTTCTTTTGTAATAAGTATTTTGGTTTTTTGCCAGGTACTGAAAGGCCAAACCGCCACTATCCATTATTTTAATTTTATCAATATTGATAATTTAAAGATCGGGTTCGATTTTAAGCTGGACCAGTTAAGCAGTTTATTCCTGCTGATTATTAGCGGTGTGGGTTTTTTAATTCATGTGTATTCCACCTCGTATATGCATGATGAGCCTGCAAAGGATTTTGCAAAATATTTTTCCTTTCTCAACCTGTTTGTGTTTTCCATGCTGCTGCTGGTATTGGGCAGTAATTATGTAATTATGTTTATGGGGTGGGAAGGGGTAGGCCTTTGTTCTTATTTATTAATTGGGTATTGGTATAAAAATAAAGATTTTACAAAGGCCGGAAACAAGGCTTTCATCATGAACCGGATTGGCGATTTTGGGTTCCTGATTGCTTTATTCTGGATGATTGATAAACTGGGAACGGTGAGTTACGACCAGGTATTCTCTCCTGAAAACCTGGCCAAACTTACGGTAACGGATATTAAATGGATTACCCTGTTTTTATTATTAGGCGCAACCGGCAAAAGCGCCCAGATCCCTTTATATACCTGGCTTCCCGATGCCATGGCAGGCCCCACCCCGGTAAGTGCTTTAATACATGCTGCCACCATGGTGACTGCAGGTATTTATATGATTGCCCGCAGTAATATTTTATATAGCCTGGCTCCCGTTACCATGGGTGTAGTAGCCGTAATTGGGCTTACCACCGCAATCCTGGCAGCCAGCATTGCCTTACAACAAAATGATATTAAAAAAGTTTTGGCATACTCAACCGTAAGCCAGTTAGGATATATGTTCCTGGGCCTGGGGGTAGGTGCTTATGTGGGTTCGGTATTTCATGTAATGACACATGCATTTTTTAAAGCTTTATTATTTCTTGGAGCAGGAAGTGTGATTCATGCGATGGGAGGTGAGCAAGATATGCGTAATATGGGCGGCCTGAAAAAGCATATGAAAATCACGCACATCACTTTTTTAATAGCTTGTTTTGCAATTGCCGGTATTCCTCCTTTTTCGGGTTTCTTTAGTAAAGATGAAATTCTTGCCGGCGCTTATGGGGCACACCCGGCTTATTGGGCCATTGGTGTGTTAGGCGCAGCCATGACGGCTTTTTATATGTTCCGTTTGTACGGGATGACTTTCCTGGGGAAATTCAGGGGTACACCGGCACAGGAAGATCATTTGCATGAAAGCCCCGCAGCTATTACCATCCCGTTAATGATACTGGCAGCTTTATCTATAGTGGGAGGCTTTATTGGCATCCCGGAATTTATGATGAAAGGGGGGCATACACTGCAAACATTTTTAAACCCCATCTTTAGCGAGAGTAATAAAATATTAAAAGAACATCCCATAAGCCACAATACAGAATATTTACTTATTGGCATTTCGGTAGGAGTAGCGCTGGTAATGCTGGTATGGGCTTGGGTGAAATATAGTAAATATCAAAAAACAACAGAAGAAACAAAGGGACTGGCCAAAGTGCTGGAAAATAAATGGTATATCGATGAAGCACATGATTCCATTTTAGTAAGGCCTTTATTTGCTTTTTCTCAATTTTTAAATAATATTTTTGAAAAGAAAGGAATAGATGGATTGGTGAATGGGGTGGGCAAAACAATTACCTATGGATCCCGGCAATTAAGGTGGTTACAAAGCGGGCAGGTAGGGGTTTACATCTTGTTGATGGTTTTGGGTATGCTGGCATTTTTTATCATTCAATTATTTCTATAAACAATTAGCGCATTGGGAACTTTTATTACTTTTCCGGAACTATTAGTATGGCTGCCGTTTCTTACGGGCATACTTTGTTTCTTTATTAAAAAAGAAAATACAGTACGGCAAATAGCCTTATTTAGTACGCTCCTTATTCTTGCTGTATCGGTTGCAAGCCTGGCATATACTGGCAAAGAATATTATGCTTATAATAATGTAGTGTACTATTGGTTAAAATACCTGGGTGCCAGTTTATATTTTGGTTTAGATGGTACCGGTAAGTTGCTCACATTACTTACCGCTTTGGCCTACCCCCTCATCTTTGCATCGAGCTATCGTAAAAAAATTAAAGATGCATCGGCTTATTATGGACTCATGCTGCTTTGCATGTCGGGTATTATGGGCGTATTTGTTTCCATGGATGCGCTTTTGTTTTATTTCTTCTGGGAGCTGGCTTTGATACCTGCATATTTCTTATGCAGCCGCTGGGGCGCCGAACGCAGGATTCAAACAACATTTAAATTTTTTGTGTACACCTTTGCAGGATCCCTGTTAATGCTTATCGGGATCATCTTTGTGTATTTGCATACCCCGGCAAAAACTTTTTCTGATGGCACCTATGTATCTCACTCTTTTGTAATTGATTCTTTTTACCAGGCGGTATTAACACCCAACCAGCAAAACTGGATGTTTTGGTTATTCTTCCTGGCATTTGCCATTAAGATGCCTGTATTTCCTTTTCATACCTGGCAGCCCGATACGTATGATCAAAGCCTTACGCCCACTACCATGGTTCTCAGCGGCATCATGGTAAAAATGGGTTTGTTTGGTGTCATCCGTTGGTTGTTCCCCTTGTTCCCGCAGGCAAGTGAGCATTTTTCAAAAATAGTGATCATACTTTGTGTGGCAGGAATGCTGTATGCCAGTTTACTGGCCATGGTACAGGATAATTTAAAAAAATTAGTTGCTTATTCTTCTATAGCCCACGTGGGTTTAATGTGTGCAGCCTTATTTGCCATGAATGAGATAAGTGTAAAAGGGGTAATGGTACAAATGTTTAGCCATGGTATTAATATCATTGGTATGTGGATGATTGTAGAATTCCTGGAACGTAAAGTGAATGTGCGAAAAATGAGCGAACTGGGCGGAATTGCCAACAAGGCGCCGGTACTTACCATTTTTACAGTGCTGATTGTGCTGGCAAATATTGCCCTACCCTTAACCAATGGTTTTGTGGGAGAATATATGATGTTTAGCGGTTTATTTATTTATGGTAAATGGTATGCCATTGCAGGCCTGGTATGCATTATACTGGCGGCGGTTTATTCTTTGCGGATGGTAAGGCAAATATTTTATGGAGAAACTTCGCCTGCTGCTGCCCATATGACCGACCTGGGAATTTATGAAAAATTAGTATTTACAATAGTAATCGTAGCCATCTTTATGATCGGGATTTATCCTGACCCCTTCTTTGAATTGACCAAAGAAGCTGTGAAGATTTTGATGTTGAAGGCTATATAATGAGTAAACATTTGGAAAAGTAAATTATGAATGCAATTGTATTTTCAGCGCTATGGGGAGTGGTTTTAATGTTTGTAGGCGCATTTGTAAAGAATAGGGCATCGGTAAAATATATTGCCGTAGCCGGGGCCGTACTGGGTTTGGTGCTGAGTGGTATGGAATTATATAGCGGGCTGCCTTTATTTGATATTGATAAATCAAATATGCTGCGTACCGGCAATTTCAGCCTTACGTTTATTTGCATTGTTTATATATGCACCCTGGTACTCTTTTTACTTAATGGAAAAGATTTTGAAAAAATAGGAAACCATACGGCTGAATATTTTGCACTGATCTTTTTTGTTTTATGCGGTGTTTCTTTGTGTGCTACATTCGACACGTTATTATTACTCTTCCTGGGTATCGAAATTATGTCGATACCCTTATACATACTTACCGGCAGCGATAAATTAAATTTAAAAAGCAATGAAGCTTCGCTTAAGTATTTTTTAATGGGGGCATTCTCTACCGGATTGCTTTTAATGGGTATCGCATTTATTTATGGCGCCAATAGCAACGGTTCATTTTACCTGGAGCATATACAACCCGGTAAAGAACATCTTTCGGTGATGATGACGGTAGGCATTGTTTTTTTAATTGTGGCTTTAGGGTTTAAAGTGTCGGCGGCTCCCTTTCATTTTTGGACGCCCGATGTATATGATGGGGCGCCAACCGTAATTACTTCTTTTATGGCCACCATTGTAAAAATAGGTGGGTTTATTGCATTTATCCGTTTGTTTGAAGGTTCTTTTGGAGCGATACAAAAAGATTGGCAAATTTTAATTGTGATCCTTACCGTGCTTACCCTGCTCATCGGCAATATCACTGCCATATTTCAGCAAAGTGTTAAGCGTATGCTGGCCTATTCCAGTATCGCACAGGCAGGTTTTATGTTACTGGCTATTTTTGCATTGAATGGCCCCGCTAAAGAGGGTTTATTAATTTACAGTGCCGCTTATAGCTTAGCCACCATTGGCATTTTTTCGATCCTTATAAAGCTTAATGATTATACGATTGATGGATTTAATGGCCTGGCCCGTAAAGAGCCGCTTGTCGCATTTGCCGGGGCCTTATTTTTATTTTCTCTCACAGGTATTCCGCTTACGGCAGGTTTTACAGCAAAGTTCTATGTATTATTAGCTGCTTTGCAAAATGGACATTACCAGTGGTTGGTAGTAGTAGCTGTATTATTTGCAGCAACCAGTGCTTATTATTATTTTAGGGTTATTCAGGCCATGTATTTTAAAGAACCTGCCGAAAACCGGGTGTTTACCGATGAAAAAATACCGGCCACTTTTAAGTTCATGTTACTGGTTACCTGTGCACTTATCCTCATCATTGGGGCATATCCCGAAATTATTATTGGCTGGTTGTATCATTAATCTGGTATAAAAATATAAAGCCCGCATAGCCGGGTTTTTTTGCCCCCATTGCATGCATCATTTTATAGCAATTCCCTATCTTTAGGCATATTACATTTATGACGATTAACGACACCCTGGCATTTTCCTGGAAAAACGTAAAAGGAAATAAATTGCGTACCGCTATTACGGTAATCATTATGGCTTTGGGCATCTTTGCGTTAATCCTCATCATTACTGCCATACAAGCGGCTACCAATAGCCTCACTACCAGTTTTTCCACCATGGGTGCCAATGCTTTTACCATCCGGTATAAAGATCAAAACAATCGTTTTGGCAGGCAGCGGAATGCTTCTTCGGGACTCGAAAAAAAATCTTCATTAAAAACAAAAAGGTCTAACCAGGGGCTGCCCTTAACTTTTGACCAGGCAAGTACATTTAAAGAAAGGTTTCATTTTCCGGGTTCTATTGTTAGTATTGCATTAAGGGGTGGTGGCGGCATTGTGGCAAACTATGGAAATAAGAAAACAAACCCGGATGTAAACATTTTTGGAAGCGATGAAAATTACCTGGAGATTAATGGATATACCATACAAAACGGAAGAAATTTTACACAAACAGAAATCAATTCAGGCTCGCCGGTTTGTATGATCGGGAGTGCGGTTGCTGAAAAATTATTTCCCGAAAACCCGGCAAAAGCGGTAGATAAAGTAATTAATGCCGATCATGTGCCTTATAAAGTGATAGCCGTTTTAGAAGATAAAGGATCCAGCGCTTTTTTTAATACCAGCCGCATTATTATTATTCCCTATAATAATGTGAGGCGTATGTATGCTACCAGCAGAACTTCTTATACCGTATCGGTAATGGTAAAAGATCTCAAGCGTATGGATATGGCAATAGGTGAAGCCACCGCTGTAATGCGGCCCATCAGGGGTTTACCGGTAACCGATGAAGATAACTTTGAAATTATTAAAAGCGATAGTATTGCCGAATCTTTACTTACCAACCTGGGGTTCTTAGAAAAAGGTACCATTGGTATCGCCCTGATTACATTAATCGGCGCTGCCATCGGACTCATGAATATTATGCTGGTGGCCGTAAATGAACGAACCCGGGAAATAGGATTGGCGAAAGCATTGGGCAGTACCCGGCGGGATATTCAGCTGCAATTTTTGTTTGAATCCATTTTCATCAGTATCATGGGGGCAGTAGCAGGAATTATTGCCGGCATACTGGTAGGAAATATTGTTGCCGTTTTATTGAAAACCGGGTTTGTAATTCCCTGGGCCTGGGTAATAATCGCCATTTTTGTGTGTACAGTAACGGGGCTGGTGGCTGGGTTATACCCTGCTTACAAAGCCTCAAAATTTGATCCTGTAGTAGCCTTACGGTACGAATAGGTGGATGGTTTTTAATAAACGGAATACTTCTTTATAAAAAAGTTAAAAAAATATTTTTTATTACAATGGTTCAACTTTGGAATATTTTATTAACTTGTTGGCTCTATATCCAAACCGATGAAAATAATGTATGTATTTAAACCTAACAGAAATTTAACGAACAATTTAATTTTCACTTATTAAAATTTGAATTTTTATGGCAGACATCAAACCAACTGCAACAGTTAAACCGGTAACTACGGTTCAGGCAAAAAAATCGAGCAATATCATTTCGCTCCTCGCACCCGTTATTTGCCTTATCATAGGCTACATTTTATGGAGATTTGTATTGGGCAACCCGGATAACTTTGGACATGGCACTGGGGGTGGTTTCTGGCCAGATAGGGAAGAACCCAAAACTGTATTAAGCCGGATGTACCTGGGTGGTATTATTGTACCCATTCTGATAGGTACATTCTTAACTATGATCACCTTTGTAATAGAAAGGTTTCTTACAATTTCAAAAGCTACCGGTACAGGAAATAATGCTGACTTTATTCGTAAAGTGCAATATAACCTGGCCAATAAAAATGTGGATGCCGCAATTGCAGAATGCGATAAACAAAAAGGCTCTGTAGGCAATGTAATGAAAGCCGGCCTTTTTCGCTACCGTGATATGATCTCAAATAATGAACTTTCTACCGAACAAAAAGTATTGGCTATTCAAAAGGAAGTAGAAGAAGCCACAGCACTGGAACTGCCCATGCTCGAAAAAAACCTGGTTTTCCTTTCTACTATTGCCTCAATTGCAACATTAGTCGGCCTGTTGGGTACGGTAATGGGTATGATTCGTGCCTTTGCTGCCCTGGGTGAAGATAGCGGGGGTGGCGCTGCAGCCAGCAAACTATCTGTAGGTATTGCAGAAGCCTTATATAATACAGCCCTGGGTATTGGTACCTCGGCAGTAGCGATTGTATTCTATAATATATTTACTACTAAAATTGATGGTATTACATACGGTATTGACGAATCCGGTTTTACGCTGACGCAATCTTTTGCATCTCTTTACAAATAATATTTGTGAAGAATCCCTGGAAATGCATCTTAATAGTAAATACTAATAAATAATTTATAATGTCAAGACCTAAGCTACCCCGTAAGAGTACGACAGTAGATATGACGGCAATGTGTGATGTAGCCTTCCTGCTTTTGACTTTCTTCATTTTAGCAACAAAGCAAAAGCCACCGGAAGTACTTACCATCACCCCGCCCAGTTCAGTTTCGGCTGTGGCTGTTCCGGATAAATCAATTATCATCACACTCACTAAAGATGGCAGAACCTTTTTAATGTTTGGTGAGAATACTAAAAAAGATGAAACCCTGGAAAACCTGAACCTGACACAGGGAATGAATTTAACAGCATCTGAACTTACCAAATGGAAAAAACAACTGTTTTACGGTTTGCCGTTAAACCAGGTAAAATCAGGACTCGGTATGGAATTAGACCCTGCTAAAATGCCCGGTATCCCTACCGATTCGGCCAAAAATGAATTAACGACCTGGCTTAGGAGCATTACCAATGTATATGCCGGGGGCGATCAAAGAAAACTGGAAGAAACATTATTGGTAAAAGGCGATAACGATGCCCTTTACCCCGGTTTCAAACAAATAAAACAAGCCTTTAAGAATAACCAGTTATACAAATTCCGTATTGTTACCAATGGCGAGCCCGTTCCCGTAGGTTCTGAATTGTATCTCAGGTCACAAAAGAAATAAAGAAAACATTATTCGCTTAACGATTAAAAAAAATTGAAATGGCAGAAATAGATACCTCGTCGGGTGGCGGTAAAAAAGGCCCGGGCGTAAAAAAATCGAAGAAGCTTTCTACCCGTGTGGATCTTACACCCATGGTAGATCTTGGCTTTCTGCTGCTTACCTTCTTTGTGTTTACCACTACCATGAGCCAAAGTACGGCCATGAATATGAATGAACCCAAAGATGATGATACCACGCAACAGATAAAAGTGAAAAACTCCGGAGCCATGACTTTGCTATTGGGAAAAAATAACCAAATTTATTATTACTACGGCCAGCTTGATCCCAATACATTGAGTGAACAATTTAAAAGCACCAATTTTAAAGAAATCCGCAAGTTGATCCTTGAAAAAAAGAAAGCAACACCTATTGATGACCTGATGTATATTATTAAATCAGATAAAGATTCAAAATTTGGCAATGCGATCAATATCCTGGATGAAATGAGTATTAACGACATCCCCCCGGGACACTATGCGGAAGTAGATATAACTGATACAGAAGCCAAACTTATAAAAGATACAGAAGAAGCCAACGGGATTAAATAACCGTATGGAATTTTTACAATTTTGAATCTCATTATTAAAAGATTACAATGGACGTAAATAAAATTTTAAGTGCCGATCTCCTGGATATCATTTTTGATGGCAGGAATAAAAAATATGGAGCTTACGAATTGCGTAAGAACTATAAAAAAACGATGATTAAAGCATTGTTGGCAACCGGTATCATTTTACTGCTCCTGTTTTTAGGAACTGTGCTGGCAAATGTTATCAATAAAAATAAAGGAAATGAAAAAGTAAATGTGCTGGAAACCCAAATGGCAGATGTGAAAACGGATGAGCCACTTCCACCGCCACCACCACCACCGCCACCACCGCCTACGCCGCCACCACCACCACCGGTAAACCAGGTAAAGTTTACGCCTCCTAAAATTGTAAAAGATGAAGAGGTGAAACCCGATGAAAAAATCCAGGAAATAAAAGAAGATCAAAAAATAAGTACCGAAACGGTAAAGAGCGAAAATACCCAGCAAATTGTACAGGCGCCTGTAGAAGATAAGGGTACGCAGGTAGTGGAAGCGCCAGTGATTAAAGAAGATGAAAATAAAGTATTTAATAAGGTAGAAGTAGAAGCCAGTTTCCCCGGTGGGCAAACCAAATGGGCTAAATACTTACGGGATAATTTAAACGCCAATACACCGGCAGATAACGGGGCGCCTCCCGGCACCTACCAGGTTGTTGTTCGCTTTATTGTAAGTAAAGATGGTAGTATAAGTGATGTACAGGCCGAAACCAAGCATGGTTATGGTATGGAAGAAGAAGCCATGAAAATTATACGCAAAGGCCCTAAATGGACTCCTGCCCTTCAAAATGGCCGGAATGTAAATGCGTATCGCAGGCAACCTATTACATTTATTGTAAGTGAAGAATAAAAAGGATTGAAATATAATTTTAACCTCCTGCAACCAGGAGGTTTTTTTATGTATATTCCTGTTCATAAAATGGATGACAGATAGGATTATCTTTGCCGTATGATGCATACATGGATGGACTGGAATGATACGATTGTTGCTATTGCCACGGCCCCGGGAGCCTCGGCCATTGCTGTAATACGCTTAAGTGGCGCAGATGCCATCCCTATTGTAAATACTTTGTTTCCTCAAAAAGACCTGGAAAAACAGCCCAGCCATACCTTGCATGTGGGCATCCTGCAACATGAACAAACCCTGATTGATGAAGTGGTAATAAGTTTATACCAGGGAAAAAAAAGTTATACCGGTGAACCTGTTGCAGAAATCAGTTGTCATGGCAATGCCCGCATTCAGCAGGATATTATACAAGCTTGTATTGCGCAAGGTGCCCGCTTAGCTAAGCCGGGTGAATTTACGCAGCGTGCTTTTTTGAATGGCAAACTGGACCTGGCACAGGCAGAGGCCGTGGCCGACCTGATTGCTTCTGATACAGAAGCAGCAAGGCAAACCGCTTTGAATCAATTAAGGGGCGGTTTTTCAAAAGATCTTACACATTTAAGAGAACAGTTAATTTATTTTGCAGCGCTTATTGAACTGGAACTTGACTTTTCAGAAGAAGATGTAGAGTTTGCAGACAGGACACAGTTTATAAAATTGATTTCCGAATTAAAGAAAGAGACAACTTCTTTATTAAATTCATTTGCCCTGGGCAATGTTATTAAAAATGGTGTTCAGGTTGCCATCATCGGCAAACCCAATGCCGGTAAAAGTACCTTGTTAAATGCTTTATTAAATGAAGAGCGGGCCATTGTAAGCGATATTGCAGGCACCACCAGGGATACCATTGAAGAGGCGATTAATATTGCAGGTATCCTATTTCGGTTTGTTGATACGGCAGGTATCCGCTCGCACAGCAGTGATATAATAGAGCAATTGGGTATTAAAAAAACATATGAAAAAATGCAAAGCGCCGGGATCCTTTTATACCTGGCAGATGCCCAGGCAGAGAATCCCGAAGATTTAGCCTATGCTTTACAAAACGTGAAAACATCGGGAAAAATTTTAGTGGTACTTAATAAAGCCGACCTGTTAAGTCCCGCCCGGCTGGAGCGCTGGCAAAAAGAAAAAACTAGCATTCCGTACCCGGTGCTATTCCTGTCCTTAAAAGAAAGAAAAGATAACGTAGCAGCCCTTGACGAACTTTGTAATCTTTTATACAAACAGGTAGCCAATGAAAAAATGGCACCCGACGCCAGCATTGTCACCAATGCCCGCCACCAGGAAGCGTTACAAAAAATGTATGAAAGCCTGCTATCTATTGAGCACGGCATGGCACAGCATCTGAGTGGCGATCTGCTGAGCCCCGATATCCGGAGATGCCTGCATTACCTGGGCGAAATAACCGGTGAAGTAGAAATTGATAAAGATATCCTGGGAACCATTTTCGGAAAATTTTGTATCGGAAAATAGCCAAGCCACGGTAGCAGCGGATTTTACGCTATTATAACACATACTCAAGCAGTTATTCTTGCCGATTTTATGTCTTTTTCTGCCTTTAGTAGCAGTTTTACATTTATTAAGTTGGATACTATTTCAAAAATCATGGATTTTATGCGGACAAACTGAAAAGTTGATACGAAATGATAATCAATGATACAGTTTGATACGGAATGATACATCTAATAATCAAAAAAATCAATGATGAGTAGCAACATGAATATTCTCAAAAACTGTGCGTATTGCAGAATTGAATTCTTTGCAAAGAAGACAACTACAAAAACATGCTCTGATAATTGTGCAAAGCGATTGTATAAACAAAACCAAAGAAATCAAAAGATTCAGCATACTGAAACTATTGCCGAAATACAAAGAAATAACAGCACTCTGATTACGGAAGCAGATATTAAGGTGATTCAATGCAAAGAGCATTTAACTTTAAAAGAGGCGGCTATTTTAATAAATATATCTGCACTCACTTTGAGAAGGTGGGTTTTAGCGGGTAAACTCAATTCTGTAAAGGTTGGCAAAAAACATATGTTTAATCGATCAATTTTGTCTGCATTTATCGATTCCCAGATTTAACCTAACCAATGTGTTTATTACCGGTTTAAACCGCCTAGATTCCATTTCAAACCTTATTCGAATAATACGGTCAGTAAACTTAAACACTTCAATTAAAACGTAAAAATCAGGTTACTTTCTGTCAGAGAAAGTAACTTGGATACTTATATGATTAAAATACCCGCAATTATGGCGGGAACTGTTGCCAAAATGAAAAGTACGGCGGATGGTTACATAAAATTTAGTAACCAAAAACAGTAAAATCATGCGTATTTATCTTAGAAAAAGGAAAAGCCAGTTATCAGAAAGAAATGAGAAAAACGGCAGGCAGCGAAAGGAAAGTCTATACTTATTATATGTTGATGGCAAAAAACGACATTATGAGTTTTTGAAATTATACTTATTTGAAAAACCGAAAACGAATATTGAGCGTGAGCATAACAAAGAAACGCAGAAACTGGCGGAAGCTATTCACGCAAAAAGAATATTGGATCAGCAATCAAATGCTCACAGTTTTGTAAGCAGCGTTCGTTCTAAAGTTGGATTTCTTGCTTACTTCAAAATGCTGGTAGATAAAAAATATGATTCAATTGGAAATCATGGTAACTGGCTCAGCACATATAAACACTTGGTTGATTTTCTTGGCAACAATGATATTGCTTTGGAGAAAGTTGATGATCGCTTTTTGGAGTCGTTTAAAGATTATCTGCTGACTTGTAAAACAAGAAAGGGTAATAAAACTACTAAACTGAATCAAAACTCAATACTGTCGTATTTTAATAAAGTGAGGGCTGCGTTACGGGAAGCTTACAACAATAGAATGATAAAAGAGAATCCGGCCGTACGGGTTAAGTCTGTGAAGGCTGCAGACACGCATCGTGAGTTTTTAACCTTTGAAGAGTTACAAAAGTTAGTCAAAACACCTTTTCATTTGGAAGAAATGAAGAAAGCATTTTTATTCAGTGCTTTAACTGGGTTGAGATGGTCTGATATCAAATTACTCAGATGGGAGAATATACAACATAGTGAAACGGACGGGTGGTTTTTAAAATTTACTCAAAAGAAAACAAAAGGAGCGGAAATCCTGCCGATAGCCGAACAGGCGGTTAAACTACTTGGTGAAAATTTAAACACTCATTCGGAAGTAATTCCAAATCTTACATACAGTGCCTGGAACAATATTCAATTGAAAGAGTGGATAAAAGATGCAGGCATAACAAAGAATATTACGTTCCATTGCGCACGCCATAGTTTTGCTACTTTACAACTTTCAATGAATACCGATATATACACAGTTTCAAAATTACTAGGGCATAGGCATTTAAAAACAACCGAGATATATGCGAAAGTGATTGATAAAAAGAAAATAGAAGCGGCAAATAAAATTCCAGAATTGATAGCCTTATGAAAAGTTAAAATACTCCCTCTTTTTGCACAGTAATTATTTTTGATTACATTTGGTTTACACAGGTCACTTTTGCACTGTTGATTTGAATATTTAATTATTCAAACTACTGAATCTTTTTTATTGAAATAAAAAGGATATCCAGCACAACAAAACACAACACAAACTCCAATTCAACATTTCTCAACCGATGTGAAATATATCGTTAGATATATTCCCTCATCATTATATAATCTGTCAAAAACAGACTACTGATATTGTATTGTTCAAAAAGTAAAATAAAAGCGATGAAAGAAAATGAATTTTTGAGTGAGTTGCGTGAAATCAGAGAATTACTTCAACTCCAACAACCTATTTTAACCTTACGACAGTTCTGCAAGTTTGCAAATATTTCGGAGGACTATGCTTATAAGCTAACCAGTAGCGGTAAGGTTAAGTATTACCGTCCTACGGGGAAAAAGATTTATATCGATAGAGAAGATGCAATTGAGTTCTTAAAACAGAACCCTGTAGCTAACAATAAAAAGGTAGATACATTGACTAACAATTATTTTATAAAATCAAAAATTTAGCAAAATGGAAAAAGTAAAAATGAATACAATGCAAAAAGTAAATATCAGAAAAGATCATTTTTTAGAAAACAGTAATGATGGATTAGACTTCTATGAGCATGTCATAGGTAAATTAAATCTGGTTCATAATAATAGATGTGAAAATGTTTGTAGCCCCTTTTATCGTGACACTAATCCTTCATTTAGTATTTTCTTTCATAACGAGAAATGGAAATATAAAGATTATGGTAATCCCGAAGATTATGGTGATGTGTTTAAATTCGCCGCTACGCATTATGCTATGGATGTAAAATTGGATTTCTGGCAAATTCTTGAAAAAATGTATGACGACCTTGGAATTGATAAGCCTTGCCGTGAAATAGAAGTAAACAAGGTAGTATATGATCTCGGTTATTTATTCAAACAAGCGCATAAAGAGAAAGAAGAGGGTAGAAAGAAGGCTCATGAGTATTTTCGGCAGTTTGGTATAACTGCAGATGTATTAAAGCGGTTTAATGTTTGGTGTCCAGCATCATATGTCTATGTCAATAAATATGGGGAGCTGAAAGAATGGTATTCAAGAAAAGACGAGCTTACAATTGCGTATGAGGATATTAATCATACAAAGTTTTACCAGCCATTCAGTGATAAATTTAAATTTTTATATAGAGGAAATAAGCCTGATGACTTCATCTTTGGTCAACGTCAAGTCATTCGAGATATGATTAAAACCAAACGTTGGGTACGTGATATATTAATCATAACGAGTGGAGAAAAGGATGTTCTAACACTTACTTCTTTGGGCTACGATGCAGTTTGTCTTAATAGTGAGACTGCTACAACAATCCCTCAACAGTTTGAAGATAGCATACTTGGTAATTATCGTTCCATTGTAGTGTTATATGATTTGGATTCTACTGGCAAAAAGTGTGCTGATGAATTGAAAAAGCGATATACATTTAAAGTCTGCACTTTGCCAGGAGAGTTGAAAGAGCGAGGCGGGAAAGATGTTTCCGACTATGTAAAATTAGGATTAAACATTGAGAAGCTTCGGACATTGATAAGTGAATCCGAGAAGCAGACGGTCAACTGGATTGGTAATATTGATGGCAAGATTCGTATTATAAAAATTTCCAACGGGTATGTCAACAACAAAAAGGAGGTAGTTAGTTTTGATGCGATTGTTGAAGAAGTAGAAGAAGTTTCTATAATCGATCAGGTGGGCCAAGCAACTAATGGAGATGACTATCTAGCAGAACAAATAGATGAAACAGCTGATAATTTAACCACGCCTTTTTTACCAACTTCGTTATTTGACAAGCTTCCACATTTATTAAAAGATATTTGCAAGCACTTTCCCGACAAAAGAGAAAGAGATTTGGTCTTTTTATCCAGTATAGGTATTATTAGTTCTGTTATACCCACAGTTAAGTCTATTAATTCAGGAAGATTAATAGGCGCAAACCTAAATCTGTTTATCTCTGCACCTGCAGCCTCTGGTAAAGGGGTTGCAAATTGGGCTAGAGAAATCGGTAGTGGTATACAAAAGCATCTTAAAGAAGAGTACGAAAAAGAGTTAACGCTTTTTAAGGCTGCTAATTCAGGAGACAGACAGCAAAAGAAGACAGATGACGAATTTGAAAAGCCAGTAAGAAAGTCTTTGTTTATACCTGCCAATACCTCTATTTCAAAAATGATCGAGATGCTTGATGCAAATGGCAATTTTGGAATTATGTTTGAAACGGAAGGAGATACTTTAACGGGTGCCTTGAAAACAGAATGGGGTAATTTTAGCGAAGTTATACGGAAGTGCTTTCATCATGAAACTGTTTCATTGGCAAGGCGTGGCAACGATGAGCATCTTGAAATTGAAAAACCTCATCTTTCTTTGGTGTTAACAGGAACACCAGATCAGTTGCCAAGATTAATAGATACAGTTGAAAATGGTTTTTTCAGCAGGTTTTTCTTTTATGATTTTCAAAATGAAGTAGCCTGGAAAAGCCAATTTGCCAGACAGGATAATTCATTATTAGATTTTTTCAAACAAGTGTCGGAAACCATGCTCCAAATTTGGCTGGGCAACCAATCTGCCTCAGATTCTTTAATGCTTTTTAATCAAGATCAAATCAGGAAAGTAGATAAATTCTTCGCTAGTAAGCAAAAAAGCTTAAATAGTATTTACGGAAAAGACATTTTAGCAAGCGTTAACAGGTCATGTATAATATGCCAACGCTTTTGTATGATATTGACGGCCCTACGTTTTTTAGAAACGAATAAAAAGTTACCAGAGCGTCTCTATTTCGATGATGAAGATTTGAATATTTCTCTTGCACTCATTGATACTCTCTTGAGCCATTTGGAAGTGGTTTTTTCCAGAATGCGAACTTCGGACTCTACAAAAGACAAACTAAATAGCCAGCAAAAAAAAGTTTTCGACCTGCTTCCTGAACAATTTTCTTGGAAAGCTTATTGTACTATTGTTGAAGAATTGGAATTACCATTTAAGACCGGTGAAAAATATTTACGTGATTTTCGAAAACTGGATATGGTTAAGAGAGGAGAAAAGCATGGTCAGTATATTCGACTTGTTGAATAAAGATCAATATCCGACAAATCCTCTAAATCCTCTGTATCCTCTATATCCTTTTTTACTAATAGCCTCCTATAAGTGGAGGCTATTTATATTGGCTCTTTTGGAAAAAAATCTCTTGGAGAACATTCAAAAAGCTTTGCTAATTCATTTAAATGAATGGTGTTATATTTTGCTCTAAACTTCGGGCTTTCAATATGACCAACAAAGCCAACTGACAAATTTAAATGCACAGCAATATCCGTTTGAGTCAGATTTCGCTTTAGCCTCATCTCTCTAACCTTACTTATGATAAATAAGTCAATATCGCTCTTGGAAACAGAATTTGCCACTGTTTGCAAGGAAAGAAAATAGTCTAATTTGTATTCCTATACAGGTGTATGAATAAGGTTATTATTTGTATCTTCAAATAGAACAAAAAATTCCAAAATGATAAAAATATTTACGACATCATCTAGAAGGTTTTTACCAATAATCTTATTATGCTTGTATTCATTATTTAGTTGCCAAGGAATAATGCCGAAACCGTTTGATGCCAAAGTAATCTCAGTTATGGAAAAGAATGATGGAAATGGCTATGCAATCGTATTGAATTCAACTTCTGATCCAAACGTTTGGGTTGCTGCATCTGTAACTAAAAAAGTGGAGAGAGATGATATACTTGTTATTGATAAAGTAGATGGTAAAGTGAGTTACAAAGGCAAAATGATTGGGCGAATTATTGATCGACGTTAATCGATTGATTATATAGATTACAAATTACTTTCCTCTACATTTATTGGATAAGTATACGTTTTGTGTCGTAAAGTATAGAAAGAAGAAGATTTAGCAGATTCGTAGGATTTTTCAAATACAACATTGAACTTTCCAATGCCAAGAAATTGGCAGGAGGTTATGCTGTATTTTGTTGCTGGCATTCTTTTGAGATGGTTTTCGCTCCTTAATCAGTAAAACCACTGAAAACGTAAAGTCAGGATTGCTAAGGAAGGGCCCTGAATTAGTATTTACAATTTAAATAAACTTTTATCCTATTCTTGCTATTTCGTATGTTGTAGTAAATATGATACTAATATTGATACGCTTCTCACTTAGTTGCCAAAGTTTAAATCGAAGACCTATATTTCGGTATATATGGTACAGATTTGACTATATATTTTGCTAGATAACCCAACTAATTATATCGCGACAATGACAAGGAGTTGGCTGTTCTCTAATTTATTATCCCAAACAAATTTCAGGTCGGCAGTAAAGACCGTTTGCGTCATGTGTGATGAGATAAGACCGACCCATGCAGTAGCCTCGGTGATCTCAATATTCAAAATATCTGATTATTTATCTACCAGTTATTCAGTTATTAATGTTTTTAAAAAACAATGAAAAAAAACTTTTGGTATAATTTAAATTTTTCAATTAATTGTTATTAACTTGTTATTATTCTCTTGGCCATTCCTGGCTCCAATTGATGCAAATCTGTTTTCTTTGTCGCAACCTTAATCCCTAAAACTGTTTATGAGTACCCATAAACTATTGTTTTTAGTCCTGCTTATTTACCCCGTGTGCCAATGTAGCGCCCAGGCAGATAGTGCCTTTGCCCTTACGGAAAAGCTCTCTCAAAAATATCTCACTCATACCTCAAATAAAATAGACCTGTACAGCAAGCGGGTAAGCAACAAAACAGAAAAAACGCTTGTGAAGCTCTGTCGGTGGGAAACTAAAATTCAAACACTTTTACAAAAAGCCAATCCCGAAGCTGCGGAAAGATTATTTGCCAATAATAGCATCAGCTTTAAAAAACTATTGGAAGAATATAAAAGAAGCGAAAGCCAATTGCAAAGCTATAAAGCAGGCTACGATAAATACCGGGATGATCTGCTTACGCAATTAAAATACATAGACAGTAATAAAACGGTGCTCACCAAAAAATCGCAGGAATTACTTACCAAAGCAAAAGACAATGCTTCGCAATTAGAAAATGAAGAAGCCCGCAATGAGGCTTTTCAAAAAATGATAAAGGAGCGCAGGCAGCAACTGATTGCCGAAGCCATGAAATACATGGGCAAAAACAAATACCTGCAAAAGATAAATAAAGAGGGTTGGTACTATGTGGAAACGCTGAAAAACTATAAGCAGCTTTTTAATGAGCCGGGTAAGGCGGAAGAAACGGCTAAAAATATACTCAGCAAGATACCGGCATTTAAGGAGTTTATGCGGAGGAATAGTATGCTGGCCTCGCTGTTGGGCATATCTGCCGATGCTGCAAGTTCGCAAAGCCTTGCGGGGCTGCAAACCCGCTTTGCTGCTAACAATCAAATGCAATCACTGGCAACAGCAGGCGGCCCTAATGGTGCGCAGTACATGCAGCAGAATATGCAAACTGCGCAGGCAGAACTGAACAAACTAAAACAGCGCATAGAAAAAGTAGGAAGTAGCGGTAGCGGTGAACTGCCCGACTTTAAGCCCAATAATCAAAAGACCAAAACATTTGCGCAGCGCCTTGAATATTCAGCAGACATTCAGCCGCTAAGGGGAAATGCATGGCTGCCCGGTGCATTAAATACAGGAATAAATGTTGGGTACAAGCTGAACGATAAAAGTGTGATAGGGGCAGGCATGAGCTATAAACTTGGATTGGGAAGCATACAAAAGATAAGATTTAGCAATCAGGGTATTGGATTCAGGAGCTTTATTGACTGGAAGCTAAAAAAACAATTCTTTATCAGCGGAGGATATGAATTAAACAAAATACCTGCCAGCCCACAGCCAGGTTTTATTATAGATGAATGGCAAAGGTCGGGCCTTGTAGGATTGAGCAAAAAGCAAACGATTGGCAAAAAAAGAACGGTGAAAACCCAACTACTTTGTGACTTTTTGAGCTATCAACAAATACCAAAAACACAACCTATCCTTTTCAGAGTAGGAATTTCATTGAAGTAGAAAACCATAAATTAATATGAAAACAGTTTTTCTTTTTATTGGCATTTTATTTAGCTGTGCAGGCATTGGCCAGGTAAATCTTCAAAACGGCAGCGGTTATTATCAAATACCCATATTTTCTTTTGCCGATGGTAAAAGCGGGTTATCCTCTAATGTTTCATTAAACTATTCTTCCGGCAATGGGCTTTTGGTAAGCCAAAAGGCATCAAATGTTGGCCAGGGATGGGCGTTAAATGTAGGGGGCGTTATTTCAAGAAAACAGATAGGTGAGCCTGACGATCAAAATTCCACATCTACATTTCCAATCATGCCAAGTAATAACTATCGGGGATATAATATGAATATAGCGTATTACGATGAAGATCTGCGCTCAATAGATTACCCGGGTGATTGTTATTCAAGAGATTACATTGATAATTATTATCCAAACGGATTTATGTATTCAGAATTTCTGGTGGATATGGAAGATGAAGATGTTAATTTTCAGTTGAGCTGGCATGCGCCAAGAGAACAAATAATAATGCCAAGGTTTAAATCCAGCATGGATAAGAAGTATAAACAAAGCAGGAGATCTCTTGCTGATCGTGAGCAGGATATTTTTACTTTCAATTTTGGGGGCATGTACGGTGAATTTGTGATAGGCAAAGACGGTAATGTACAATTGCTCAATGATTCAAAACTAAAGATTCAATACAATACGGAAGATCTGACCGGACAAAATATCAGGACAAGGATAAAAGAATTTATCATAAGAGATGAGGCAGGCATTGAATATAAATTTTCTGCCTATGATCTAAGCGAGGTGTTGATACCGGATGAAGTAGCAAGCTATGGGATACCTTCTTTTACCTACAAAATAATGGCAGGCACCGCTACCGGTAAATACATCATATCTCAATGGCATCTCACCGAAATTATTAACCCTGTAACAAATGAAAAAATAGTTTTTAACTATGAAATGTATGAAGTAAATGAAACTGTGAGTCAAACACCTCTTTATCAAAATACAGTAGGCGAATCGGCGGAAACAGTGCAAATGATGGTGAATATAACAAAGGGCAAACTAAAAAGGGTTTCCAATATTCTTTTTCCCGATGGTCATAAGCTGGAATTTAATTATAACAGGGGCTTTGGAAGGCCGGATTTTATAGATGATGATCCTCTTTGGAAGATTTTATTAACGTACAACAATGAGGAGAAATATACTTATACTTTCGGCCAGGGCTATTTTCACCGTAAGGAAGTGAAAGATATTACTACCATAGCACCTGTTGCAGATAAAAGGTTTACCAGGTACTGCTTGAAATCACTTCAGAAGTCGTATAACGGCGTGCCGGAACCGGCTTATAACTTTACTTACTATACCGGCAGCGAATCAAGCGATCCCAAAGATATTGTTCCCCCATTTGATTGCCTTGCAGAAGATCACTGGGGCTATTATACAAAAAATACTAACCTGGATATAGAGGCTGCACTTACAAAGGAGTCTATTAAAGAACTGTTGCTTAACGCTGCTACTTACCGGTTGCCTACAAACGGATTGGCTGCGTTGGGACTGCTTAAAAGTGTAGAAACGCCCACCGGCGGCAAATTTACTTTTGAGTATGCACAAAATTATTCAAAGAATGCTGACAACCCGAGCCAATCATTAATGTTTGGAGGTGTAAGCGTATCAAAAACAATTTTATCAGATGGAGTGAGTTCGGACAATGATATTATAACTAATTACTATTATAAAAATGCTGATGGGACCACCTCGGGTTGGGGCTATGAGAACAACGAATATTTTTCATCCAGGACTATTAAGGTTTGGAATAATGGAAACATAGAAGGATATACGAATGATGGAAAAAATAAAACAAACATATCGGCATTTGTTTCCAGGATAGCCAGTTTCATATCACAGTCAAGTAAGGTTGGAATGTTTAGCGCAGCAGCGAAAGAAGGCGTTAAGAAAAGTATTTTGCCACCTCTGCCTGCTGCACAGGCTTTATTATTTAAGTTGATCTTGGAAGGCTTTATGAAAAGAGTTTTTGTTCTTTTTAATCCGAGCGATACCTATACCACCAATATATATCACTTTAACTCACAACAGTATAGAAACCCAATAGGTGTAAATTATTCAAGAACAGAAGTTGTCAATAATTCCATAGCAGGCGGAACTGGAAAAGCAGTGTATGAATTTACTGCGCCGACAAATGTACGGACAGAAATACCTGTATTGGCTATGCCTTATGCGGATAAAAAGCGGTTCCAGCCGTGGAAATATGGATTGCCCCTAAAAACAAAGATTTATAATCAATCCGGCACCCTGTTGAGTGAAGCAACTAATCAGTATAATCTAGTTGAAACAGAAATTAATAATGTAAATCATAAATCGTGTAAGGTGGAGGTACATAAATATCATTCTGCTGCCTGCTTTAATAGTAATGCGCATGATCCCAATGCGCCAATACAAGATATGACATGGCAACATTATTTCCCTGTGCGTGGCAGAGCTGACTTAATTAGTACTTTAACCACAAATTACTCTCCCACCGGCCTGCAAAGCCAGGCTACTACGTCCTTTGAGTACAATGCAGACTATTTGCTTAAAAAAGTTACCACTCCAAAGAGTAACGGCGACCTGCTGGTACAGAAAACATATTATGCCAATGATTATAATAATAGCGTAAGCACGGCCATTGCAGAAATGAAGCTGCGTAATATGATTGGTATTCCTGTATCCACAGAAACATGGTTGGTAAAGCCTAACGCAGCGGAATTGCTGGTAGATGCCACTGTTAATGAGTTTTTTATTAATACGAATAATGAAATCAAATTATACAAATCATATAAGCTGGAAGCTAAAGAACCACTTTTAAAATATTTGATTGGGGAACAAAGCGCAACAGCGCTTGTAAGGAACGCTACCTATTTTAAAGAAAAAGCCGCATATAAATATGATGACCAGGGCAATTTGAGAGAAACTTTTACGCCGGACGGAAGATTTAACACCCAGATATATAATTACAATGGGCGTTTTGTGGTGGCAAGCGTATCCAATACGCACGAACATGAAGAAGCAGATTACACATCTTTTGAAACCACCGAGCATGGGCATTGGAGCTTTGGTGGGGCTACTATCGTTGCTGCTGCCGATGCTGTAATGGGCAAAAAAATATTACGCCTGGCGCAAAAGGATGCAGATTATATGACTAATTACTGGCGATCTGAAAGAATTAGCCGATTGTCATTTTGGGAAAAAGGAAATGCGGCTGCTGTACTTCTTACCAACACGCCATTAACACCGGTAAAAACCGTACCTAACACTTCTACCGGTTGGACCTATTATGAATATGAGATACCTGCGGGAAGCGGAGGTACACAGATACTAACCATTACCAAAGCATTAAACGATGATAATTTTGTTTACTTTGATGAGCTTCGCATATATCCTAAAGATGCAAAAATGGCTACCATTGCGTATGATCCGCAGATAGGTAATAAGACCAGCGAATGCGATATCAATAACCGGATAGTTTATTACGAGTATGATAAATTTAACCGGCTTATTCATATTAAGGATGAGCAAAAGAATATCTTAAAGAAGATCTGCTACAATATTGCAGGAGAACCCGAAAATTGTATAGATGCGCAGGATACCAGCCCTCAATGGCGGGATGATGGCACTACCATGTGCGAAGCCTGTCAGGCAAATCCTGCATACAACTCGGGCGTAAGGCTTAAAAAGCAGGTTGACCGAAATCCTTTAAGCTCTACTTATAATCAATTCCAATGGGTAGTAGACAATTCGGGTACCTGTCCGGTAGCTCCCGATTGGTACCAAAGAACCGATATTGCCAATTGCGAAGTGAACGGTTATGGAGTGCCGACAGGTAACTATATCATCCCTACGGTAGATATTAACCCCTGCAGCCCGACCTATAACCAATGGGGGACGCCGGTTATAATTCCCAACCATCCGGCTTGTATTCCCTGCAATCCGGCATGTAATGCGCCGGAGTATAAGTGCATTAACGGCACTTGCGTACAAGGAACGTGGGGAGTTGTAAAAGTGCGAAGGATAGACAAGTTCACATGGCAGTGTACTTCGGCCTATTGCTTCCCCGATGGAACGATAAGCGACTATACGCAATCGGTGATCACTACAACGGCTTGCACAGCTATATGTCCATAATTAAACCATAAAACTTAAATCAAAATATTATGTTCAGCATATTCACAGGAATAATATCATTCTTTATTACCAGCTTTTACGCTCTCTCATTTGAAGATGTGAACGGCAATATGGTGCAAATGAGCAACTTCCAGGGCAAAAAGGTTTTAATATCCAATATTGCAACAGGCAGCCCCAAAGCAGGACAGCTGGCAGCTTTTCAGCAATTACAGCAGCAATACGGAGATAGCTTAGTGGTGATCTTATTTCCAAGCAACAGCTTTGGGAGCGAACCTCGTGCCAATGCAGCAATAAAAATGTACTGTGATACCAGCCTGCATCATACATTCATCATTGCAGCTAAAACAAATGTTACAGGCTCCGGTTGCCATCCTGTTTTTACATGGCTGGCCAATCAATCACAAAATGGACAGATGAACGCCGTTACCCAGGCTGATTTCCTTAAATTCCTAATAGATAAGGATGGCACACTGATCGGCTTTTTTTCTTCAAAAATAAGTCCCGATGATGCAGACATCATACAGGGTATTACGACAACCTTTTAATATCACTACCCCAATAAAAAAACGACCATGAATAGGATAAACCATTTATTTACCATTCGTTTTTGCTGGATATATTTTTGCAGCATTTTCCATTTGTCTGTACAGGCGCAGGTGGCTCCCTTACCAGCTTCCGTAGGGTCCGGTAAAAAGATACATTATGTACGCACTTTTACAGCAACTATACCGGAAAAAAATCCCAATGTGCTGGTGAGCAAAGCTACCGAGTTGGGAGGGGGCGTACAGCAAACCACGCAATATTTGGATGGATTGGGGCGGGTAATTCAGCAAAACGATAAAATGGCCTCGCAGCCCGGTGATGGCAGCACATGGTTTATTCCAAAAGATATTGTCAATATAAGGCGGTTGGACTTTGACGCCAGCCAGCAGCCCCAGGTGAAAAATTTATCATATCTGCCTTTTACTAATACAGGTACAGGTAGTGATTACAGCAATGGATTTTTGAGTATGGGTTTTGTTTTGCAGGAAATGTTTTGGCAGGCAAAGCACCCAGACGAGCACTATTATTACAACGAAACGAGAACAGAGCGCTCACCTTTGGGAAGGGTGGAAAAAACATTGGATGAAGGTGATGCTTTCGTAGGAAACAATAATGGCGTGTCGGTACAAAATGAGCTCAATTCTATAAGTGAGAACATAAGGCTGTGGGAAATTGTATCGGGTACCGGTTTTATACCGCCTGCATCTTCACAATCTTACTCTACCGGTAAGCTGTCTAAAACAATAACGATAGATGAAAAGGGTAAAAAAATATATACTTATACCGACTTTGGTGGTAAGGTCATTCTGAAAAAGGTACAAGAAAAAGAAAGCGGCGCTGGCCTGGACGAAAACGGACATGAGGGCTGGCTATGTACTTACTATGTATATGACGACCTGGATCAGCTAAGAGTGATTATACCTCCCAGAGCGGTGAAATACCTGCAAACTACCGGTTATGTTTTTTCCAGTAATGATGTGTACCAGGAGCTATGCTTTTGGTATGAATATGACGAAAGAGGCAGAAACAGCATCAAACATTCTCCTGCTGCCGGTACAGTACAAATGGTATATGATAATAAAGACCGGTTGGTTTTGTCGCAGGACGAAAACCAGCGAAACAGGGTAGGAAAGCAATGGACTTTTTACCTGTACGACAACCAGGACCGGATGATTGCCACCGGGCTATATGATAAGGATGCGACGAGGGATGCAATGGTCACTTTTGTAAAAGCATTGAATAATGGTGTGGTTTCTATCAATATCTACACCGGCAGCCCCGAAGCGTTAAAAGCCGACAATCCCGTAGCGGGATCGTCAACCTATTGCAATAGCTGTACCAATACAGTTATTAATACAGTGAGCTATTATGACGATTATGCTTACCAGGGAGCAAAGGCGTTCAACAGCAATTTTACTTTTGCTCCTGTTGAAACTGCTAACTGGAACTCACCCAACCAAAACCTCTATGTGGAGGCAGTAGGCCAAAGCCCCCGTACCATAGACTTTGTAACTGGCACTAAAACCCGTGTTATAGATAACAATTATGATGACGGCAACCCTGCCAATGATCTGTTCCTTACTTCTTCTGTATATTATGATGACAAAGGCCGTACCATTCAGGAACTGTCAGATAATGTGAAAAATGCCGTAGATTATACCACTACCCAATACGATTTTGCAGGCAGGGTAATTGGCGTATGTGAAAAGCACACTATGCCCGGTACTTCCATAGATAATTTTACCACTATCACTAAGTTTGATTTTGACTGGCTGAAAAGGGTAACAGGTGTTTATAGAAAATATGGCAGCCAGGACTATAAAAAGCTGGTTGGCTATACCTATGATGAATTTGGGCAATTAAAATCAAAAAAACTCTCTCCCGAATATAACAGTGGAGCAGGGTTAGAAACGCTTACTTACGATTATACCATAAGGGGCTGGCTGAATGGCATTAATAAAGACTATGCACTATCCAACTCCTCTCTTGGCCAGTGGGACCATTTCTTTGGTATGTACATGGGCTACGATAACAGGGATGCCCGCTTTACCGCTGCCCAATACAACGGCAACATTACCGGTGCTATTTGGAAAACACAGGGCGATAACATGCCTCGTAAATACAACTACGAATACGATAATGTGAACAGGTTTACCAAAGCGTTATTTACCCAAAAGGAAAAGCCGTCAGATGTTAGCTGGAGCAGTGCCAAAATGGACTTTTCGGTAACAGACATACAGTATGATGAAAATGGCAACCTCAAACAAATGTATCAGAAAGGAGTAATACCCGGTAATAATGCCCCTGTATATATTGACAAATTGACCTATGAGTATAAAACGGTGTCCACAGGTCAGTGGAGCAACCAGCTGAAAAAAGTATTTGATCAGCCGGACCTTACCGCTACCAATAATGGCTCCCTTGGCGATTTTAAAGATGAAACCTTTGGCACCAATGGAGATGATTATACCTACGATTATAATGGAAATCTTATAAAAGATAACAATAAGAAAATAAGGATAAGCGGTAACGGTGGTGTTCAATACAACTATTTTGAAAAACCGCAGAAGATTACCATTGAGGGCAAAAGCGTAACTGAATTTACTTACGATGCAAGCGGTGCCAGGCTGGCTAAAAAAGTAACTAACACAGTTACCGGCATTAGCGTTATCACTTGGTACATGGGAGCATTTATTTATGAAGAAACAAATGGGCAGACCAACCTGCAAATGATATTGCACGAAGAAGGCAGGATAAGAGTATATACTCCCACTAATAATCCCCGGTTGAGCATCGCCGGTAATTTTGATTTACCAGATGGTAAAAAGGGGGCTTATGACTTTTTTGTAAAGGACAACTTACAGAATGTAAGGGCTATCCTTACCGAAGAAACGCACAGCGAATTTAACAACTGTGCTATGGAAGATGCTGCTGCTTATTACGAGGAAAGAATGTTTGGCCAGGTAGATGCCAACGGCAACCCTGTAAATGGTAGCAACGAGGTAAGCAGCACCAGAGTGAACAAGAGCGAAGCAGCGGGCTGGAATGCCAACACGAGCGATAAAGTGAGCAAGTTGGGATATTTTGGCAAAAAGGTAGGCCCCAATATGATACTGAAAGTAATGGCCGGTGATAACATCGCCGCCCGTACAGATTACTATTATACCGGCACGCCCGATAACAGTGCTCCCAACAATATATTGCCCAATATTGTAAGCAGCCTGCTAAGCTCATTGAGTTATAGTGCCACATCCTATAACCTGCACGGCGCTTCCACTAATATTACCAATAATATCACCGCAAATCCCGGCGACTTTGGTACCTTTTTAACCAATCAGAACACAGGCAATAACAGTACGCCGCAGGCTTACATGAATATATTGTTCTTTGACGAGAACTTTAATTTTGTACCCTACGACAATGTTACCGGCCTGGGTAGCTATGCCTGGCGGGTGGGCACTGGTGGCGATGGACAAAGCATACCGGTACAAATGAGCAAAGCACCTAAGAATGGCTATGCTTTTGTGTACCTCAGCAACGAAAGCAAGACCTATGTATATTTCGATAACTTTGAGGTAACACATGTAAGGGGTAGGCTAATAGAGGAAAATGCTTATTATGCGTATGGTTTGAAAGCGGCAGGTATAAGCGGAAAAGTGTTTGATGCCGTTGCCAATCAATATGGATATCAAAGTGATTTTAATGACTTTGAGAATGAAACAGGTTGGAATGAATTTCGATTAAGAACCTATGATGCGCAACTTGGGCGTTTCTTGCAAAATGATCCTTTTAATCAAATCTCTACACCTTATGGGGGTATGGTTAATAACCCTGTGAACTCTATTGATCAAAATGGGGGCTGGAGCTGGGGCTTAAATATGATTACAGGTGCAGCAATCGGTGCAGGAGCAGGAGCGCTATATGCTAAATCACAAAATCAAAGCGTATTCAAAGGAGCTATAACTGGAGGCATTATTGGCGGTGGAATTGGAAGCATTGCATCATCCTTTATGTATGATATGTCTGATTTAAGTTCTAATGCTTTTAAAATTTTATCCAAAGGACTTAATCAGGGTATGATGAATGCTTTTACAACTATGATACAAAATGGAGATATGGATGATGTATTTAGAAACTCCATTATTGGTGTTGCTTCGGGTAGCATTGCAGGTTATATTAGTACAAGAAACTTGAGATGGAATAAAAATCTAAGGTTTAAAGACAATGAAACTTCTATTGTATTAAATTCTGATGGAATTGGAAATATTATCGGAAAAACCTTAAATGGTTTATCTATAAAAGGGGCACAGGCAATTAAGGATAAGAGAAGTACAAGGGATATTTTGTTGCATACCTTGCATGGAGGACTTGATGGTTTTGTTGGAGCCACAATTTCTGAAATGTTATTTAAGGAAACGATATTGCCAAAGGAAATACTCAAAAAAGATTTATCAGGAAGTGCAATTGGCAGTATTTCTGGAATTGGCGCATCTGCAATTCAGGTTTCTTCTATTTATTTAATGGAAAGTGCAGCAATGTTTGGCGATGATCTTACCGGCCTTCAACGTGTAGGATTTGCCGGAGGAGGTTTATTATTCAGATTTTTGAATTTGAATAAACACTTTCAAGATATTGGTTACAAAAACTACATGATTAAAGATTTATACCAATTACTATTAGTTCTGAAAAAAAATTAACTATGAAAAAGATAATCTTATACTTTATTAGTGGACTGTTATTTTGTTCTTGCACGAGGTATCAAAGTGCAATTAATGCAAGTTCACCTAATACCAATCATTACACGCTATTGTTAAAAAATGTTAGCTCAGACAATAATATTATGTACTCTTATCATTTAGATAACATGGTAAAAGAGAAAAAGGTTGCGAGTTATACTATAAGGGATACAGGTAATTCCAAAATAATCGACATCGTTTTTTCCAATAGAGATACTATTGTAATAACAAATATTTTGCGATTAAAGGAAAAAAAGAAAAAGCCATCAGAGCAGTTGCTTTTGGCAAATTATACCGATAAGTTAGATACAGTATATTTAAGGAGTAATGGCAAAGTGCTTTCAAACAAATTTGTAATGATTTCTCAAAAGAAGCCTCTTTACGGATATAATTTTTATCCCGCTACACAACAATAGGTTATTAGTTACATTAAATAGCACAATCTAAAAGCCCGCTAAGCGGGCTTTATTTTTACGCATCGTAGTACAATTGCTCGCCATATTTCTGCTCGAGGTGCGCAAGCTGGCGGGTGAGCCAAGCGTGTAGTCCTTTTACAGTAGCAGGGTCGTATTTGTCGAACTTGGGGGTGAGCACTTTTATATGGTAGATACCGGCTTTAAGGTGATTATGTAGTTAAATATTTAAAGTACATTCTGATTTACTTAATATTCATTTTTTGTTGCTAAATCTAGTATATTATACTAAAATTGTGCCTCTCTATATTCTGTATCGGAAAGTAATTTCTATAATCAAGTAATTTTAATGATCACCACTTTATTCCTGCAAGTAGTTTGATTGTTTTTTCAGGGGCCGTTTCATTAAGCCAGGTTTGGTTTCCATTACCTTCCCGTTCGGTGTGGCCATTGCTGTATTGAAGAATTAGTGCGTTCCGGTCGCCATTTTTACCAATGCTGAATGTGTAGATAACCGTTTCTAATTTTCTGCTACTTGTTTTTAGCTTTTTCCCCCATGTTTCATTGATGGCGCTGTTGGTAACATCGCTGTTGCCATTGGAGGTTTTGCGAATTTTACTCCATTCCTCATTTTATCTTTTTGTGGAAGTAACTGTGAGCTGGTTGACGTTTATAGTATAGGTTCCTGTTTCGTATTGCAGCGATTTGATATCGGTAAAATGTGATGCGGTTACGCTAACAAAGTAAAAGGTCCCGTCGGTATTGAATTGGTATTGATTGGTGGCAAATCCTCCGGTATTGTAGCTGGTACCACCTGCATTGGAAAATTTTTCTGTTGTGCTACCTTCCCATATTTTCCCGGTAAGGGGTGAATTAATGGTTACGGCAGCATCTTTTTTTATTGCTGTAGTAATCGATTTTTTTCAAAATCTGTTTTAAAGCCCGGTGGATTATCTATCAATGATTCTAAGTCCCGTTTTGAATAATAAAATTCATAAGGATCCCCGGGAGCATTGAATTTTCCTCCATCTCTTGCAGTAGGTTTGCCCGGTTTAAGAATTATTTTGTCGCCATAATCGGGGTCGTGTGTTATTTCAAAGATATAGCTGGTTTTTTCTAAAGTAAAATCGGTGGATTTAATAAACTTACCCCATTCTTTACTGCTTGATGTCTTTCCCCAGAAACCAGCTTTTCCATTCTTAGGCGTAATAGTTAGTTGATTGCCGTTTACAGAATAAGTGCCGGTTTCATAAATAAACAAAATATTTGCTGTTTTCGTAAGCCATTGCTTATTCCTGAATACATAAGTACCATCCGGATAAAATGCATATTCTTTTCTCAAATAGCCCGCAGTGTATTGCGGCATACCATTAACATTGTATCCTGTAGTTTCGAGTGTGTAATTTGTCCATAGCCCTGCAATGGATGATGAACTGGTGGTAATTGTTTTGCCATTACTATCCGCTGTGTTTTGGTTGCTATTGCCTGAAGAACCAAACTTTTCAAGTGTTTGTGCTTCCCATATTTTCCCTGCAAGGGGAGCATTATCATGGTCAACAGTGCTGTTATTGTTTTCGTTTGATGTATTGTTTTGCTCAGTTGCCGGTTCATTAATTTCTAAACTGTTTACAAAAGCCAATATTTCTTCCTGATATTTATTAGTGTTTGTAAAGATTACTACATTGGCCATTTTCTCATTGCTTGTTGCTGTTATTAATGTTACCAATCCTTTGGCGGCTCCATCGGTATAATTGGCCTGGCCCGTAATAACGTTCCAGCCTTTTTCAATTCCCATATCAGACATGGAAGGAGCTTCTGTTACCTTCACAGTTCCTTTTACCAGATTTCCCCAACTTTTATTAAAATTTTCCCTAGCTGAGGCGTTGGACGAAACAGAGCGAACTATTACCATAGCGGCATAGTTGCCTTTACCATCGTCTTTGGTAGAAAGCTGAACACCATTCTCTGTAACAGTCTTATCCCAACCTTTGGGAATGTCAAAAGAAACCATATCGAAGGTTTGCTTCTGGGCAAAGCCAAAAATGGTTATTGCTAAAAATAGATTTATAAAAATGATTTTCTTCATAGCTCTTACAATTTTTAATTTCCTCGCTTTGGTAATACTTTATTTTCAAAACCAGTTATAAGCCCCGGCGGATTATTAATAATTGATTTCCCTTTATCAAAGTGATAAGAAGTGTACTGTCCATTGCCTGCAGGGTGGTCGCCATCTCTTTCGGTTGCCTTGCTATAGTTAAGTAGCAGGTTTCTGCCATAGTCGCTGATTTGTAACTCAAAAGTATAAGTTGTTTTCTCGAGGATATATTTAGCTGCTTTTTGATAGGCTCCCCATTTATCGGTTGTGTTGCCAATTTTATCTTTATTCCACCAACCTGCTTTGCCTTTATCAGGTGTAATGGTTAGCTGGTTTCCGTTAACCACCCATTTCCCTGTTTCGTAAACAAAGTAGATATTATCCCTGGATGCCAGCCAGTCTTTTTGCCGGAAAATATAGGAGCCATCTTCTTTAAAAACATATTCCTTTTTCATATATCCGCCTGTGTACATACGATACCCGTTTATAAAACCTCTATCTTCCCTAAAATTATTAATCCATGCCCCCACAATGGATGATGAACTAGAGGAAGTTGTTTCGCCATTACTATTCGTTGTGTTCTGGTTGCTATTGCCCTCATTATTCCCTGTATCTTTTTGCTGAACAGGTGTAGCATTTACATCCAAATCAATACTTGCAATAAAATCTTTCAGATTTTGCATATAGGGTTTGGCGGTTCCATTCCACAACACACTTATGCATATATTTCCATTGGAGTATGTAGTAAGCAGTGTCGCCACATTGGTGCTATTATATTGCCATACGCCACTATAGCTCATTACCTGCCATCCCTCTGCAGATTTTGCTGTGGTTTTGTCTTCGCTTTCTACCGTGTGCACTGCTAATACAATGTCTTGCCAGTCTTTCAAAGCATCTTCTTCAATGTTTCCGCTGCTTTGCCTGCTTTTATATACGGCAATCTGGCCCCAGCTTGCGCCATCAATCCGGGAGAAGGAAACAAAATCTTCTTTTAGTTCTTTAGTCCAGCCATCCGGCGGCGAAAAACTTGCAATGTCAAAGCTTTGTTTTTGTGCTACCGATGAAATTGCTGAATAAAGCAAAACGAGGGATAGAAATATTTTGTTCATCATTTAATATTATATGAAGTGAAAGTAGAGACGAAGGAGTAGGAGACCAATCATTAAAAAAGATGATTTTTTTATTTTATAAGATTCCGCAGTGCAGCAAAATCAAACTTTTCACTGAAGTTATTCATAAGCTTTAAGGAAAGTGGCATACTCACATACCGGAAGGCTACGGTCATTAGCTGTGGAACGGCAGCACCGGCTTTATTGGTTATAAAATATTCAGGATTTATTTTAAAGAGTGGCTGACTTTTATTTTCGCCATCGTGGAATTTCCAAAAGCGATTGTAGTTGGTTCTTTCTTTTAAGCCTGCTTTATAGGTTTGTGAATTGTCTTCTATGCGATTAATTACCGCTTGCCCCGACAACCATTTTTCATCATGCGTTTCCAATTCTTTTTTTACAACAGCCATTTTATCCGCTACATCTCCTTCCCAGTTTCCATAACTATGCTCAATGCCCTTGTCGTGGTTGGATGTTAATTCTGTAATCAACTTTGGGAAATACAATTTCTCTCTTTCATAATATTCCAACAGGCTTTGCAAATATTCTTTTCTGCTTACCGGCACTAACACAGGAATCTCCTTTTTCTTAATAAACCAGTATCGGTAAATGTAATTGTTACGGTTGTTGGGTTTGATATCTTTTTCGGCAACATCCTGAAAGTAGCCTTCGCCTGAATTAATAGCATTGATGAGGTGCTCATTATTACAGGAGAAATAGTTAAACAGGCTAATCAGCGGGTCATTTACATTTACTGATTTGTGATTTTTCCAATCCTGGAATTGAAATCCAAAATCATAATCACCCATACTGCTGCCAAAAGGATAATTTAAAAAACGGCTGAGGGTATTGGTGGGAATGGCATTTACATAAATCCGCAAGATGGTTTCTGCCTCATCGTTTCTTTTCAATTTACCATTCATGCAAAAATACTCATGCAGCGAAGATTCAAAATTGTATTGGGCCAATTTTACTTTGCCATAATAGCCATATCCTTTGGTTGAATAATAATTCTCCAAATTGCCACCAGTAAGATTGAATCCGCTATGGTTTTTTGCTTCTATATTCTCTATTTGATTCAGCGTTTGCTTAGCAACTGCCTTATCTGAAGCCGAAGTTAAATTCTTAAAATATTCTGCTCGCACTGCAGGCCAGGGATATTGGGATGCTGTGAGGTATTTTCCCGGTGTGTTGTCTAAGTCGGCATTGGTCTTGCAATCCTGCGCAAAACTTTGCTGGGCTAATAAAAATGCAATCGGGATCATTTTGAAAAATGTCTTATTCATTTTGCTAATTTTAGTTTGGAGTATTTACAAAAACATTAGTGGAGGTATTTCCTGATATTAAACTCATTCTTCCATTTACGCCAATTTCTATTCCTTTATCACTTAGTTGTGCATCGCCCATGCCGGGCTGGCTTTTATCGCCACCGTTGGCATCTTTGATGTGTTCGTCGAATCTGTCTATCAAATTTGATTTTACCTCTACCGACGCTTGCCCGGTTACATACACATCCTCCACGCCACGGCTGGTAAACTCTACGCCCATACCCGCTTTTACATTGGCACCAATTTGAATTGGGCCTTTTTTTATAGAGCCGCCTGCATTGATAAGAGTCGCTTCTAACGTGCCTTTTACAAAGCGTGTGTTTCCATTGTTATCCATGTAGAAATTTAAATTTCCGTTGAGTTTACCGGCATCAAATTCTATACGAGACCACCCACACTCAAATATTTGTTTATAAACCCCAAAATCCAGCGTACTAACATAACTGCAATGCATTTCATCAAAATCTGTTAGTTTATACCGGCTTTCTTTTTTCTGCTGCGGAGTGCAATCGCCATAAATTTTAGTTGGCAAATACCTGGTGCTGCCCAATGCGTCCAACCATTCTTTTTTAGTGGTTATTTTAGTGGCTTCAAAGGTTGCATTGTCCTGCGTAAATTGTTTCCAGTACAACTCTTCGCTGATTTTTAATCTTAATTGGTGCAGGTAATTTTTGTATGCTTCTTCCAATGGCTTATTGTATGTTGCGTACACCCATTCACTGTAAATCTTCTGAACCTTGCAATTATCAAATCCAATATTTTCTCCTTTTTTTGACAGTTCAGTTTCCTGCGTGGCAATAATGCTGTTTTCCTTCTCAATTTTTTTTCGTTGAAGCAGGTCCTTTGCTGTAAAATCTTTTCTTAATGAATCAATGATAGCCTTTGCTTTTTTTAACCGAAAGCCAATGCCACCATCTTTGTTCATTTCTCCGAGGTTAGTTTCTGCTTGTTTTCTGTAAATATTATCAGGAGTAACCAAACCTGATTTCATTCCGCTAATTTCTTTTGCTGTCTTATTATTAAACTTTTTGTATGCCTGTTCAGCATTTTTTGCAACCGCCTGCTGGTACGGCACCAGGTCTTTTGCCAACTGCATGCTCTTATCGTTTATTTGTTTTTGAAAAGCATCCCAGTCTGCATGTAACCGTAATTCGTCTGTATAGGATTCAGGTACATCCGGCCTTGTAAAATTTTGTAATCCCAAAGGATTGGGGTCAGGCCGAAAAGGAATACGCATATCACTTCCTTTAATTTTATATCCCAGTTTTCGCAGCATATTTATTTTATCAGGAGAAAAGCTATATGCCAGCGAGTTTTTCATTTTCTCTATTGCCTTTGCTGTGTTGCCTTTTTTTTGCTGAATCAGGCATTGTGTATAGTTGGCCTGCGGGTGATAAGCAAAAGCCTTTACTACTTTATCCAATTGAGCATTGGCTTTATCTGTTTCGCCCAGGTAAAACCATGCTTGCCCCAGGTTGTTGAGTATGGTAGTATTATCAGGATATTGCTTACTTAGGTATTCCAGCAGCGGTATAGCCTTGTGGGGTGCTCCACCCATACTTAGCATGGCTGCAAAGTTGCTCAGCAAATCTGCATCTGCCACATTATCTGTACATGCTTTACCTGCCATATAAACTGCAATGGCAGGATATCCCATACTCCAAAATCCTATGGCTTCATTGCCTATCATTTGCGCATCGCACTTATTATTTTTAAAATAATTATATGCATTTTCTCCGTTAAATCGGGCATCATCCGCAAGCCCTTTTTGAATATAATCATTCAACGATTTTATATAGGATGGTAGCGTTGCCGCTGTTAGTGTTATTTTTGGAATAGCAGCGATGAGTGTTGCATTTTTTGAAGGCACACTAAAAGCATCTCCCCCTAAAGCCGTTTTTACATCAGCATCGGTAATTCCGGTTGGTAGGGATGGATCCGTAGTTGACATGCCCATCTGTTCCATCATTTTCTTTTGTTCAGGACTGAGTTTATCTAATTGTTGCTGCGCTTGTTTTATTTTATCCTGGATTTCTTTGTTGGAAGTAGGGTTTGTCTGTTGTGCGGAAATGCTTCCGGCAAGCAATAAAGCAATAAATAAGGCAGAATTGTATTTTATCATCATGATATGAATTAGGAATTAAACATTATTCTTTGGGTAAAAGTATTGCGTGAAAAGGGGTGCGGCAATCATTAAAAAGGATGATTATTAATTCCCCAAACCCAATGCATTGGCTACATATCCACCGGCAGTTACACCGCCGTTCACCGAAATATTGGTAGAAACAATATTTGCTACTCCGCCTACGCTTCCAATATTTCCACCAGCCCCAACTCCAGCGGTAATGCCCCAATCCGTAACCTGAATGCTTCCATTGGGCCCGGCACCAATAGTGATATACTCCATTGCAGATGCGCCTGCAGATATTGCTGTTATATTTTGATTACCTATATGCCCTTCTACTCCTATGCCTGCACCAATAGTTGCTTCTTTAAACGTGCCGTTGTCATTAAAATTAAGGCCCAACTCACCTACAAAACCTTCTCCACCTGATATGCTCATCGAATTGCATGACCAGTTCATTTTTGCAGGGCCAATACCAATTGTTCCTTTAAAGTTGGCACAATATTCATCTTCCCATTCTTTTGGTTTGCGGGGAGTTTTGTCTTCTTTTACCGGTTGAGGTGGATAAACACAAGGCTCTAATTCAGTGTACATCGAAAGGATTTTTCTTATATCTGAAATATATTTTGCTTGTGCATCCAAAAACCAGCGGTTGCTGTTGTCAAGTAATTGCATAGGCTTCCAGTTGGCATAATCCCGGTAAAAAATCCGGCTCACCAATTCACTTTTTTGCGCAAACTGATTGGTAACTTTTGCCATGTCTGAAAGATAGGCTTCGCTTTCATTATTTAAATCCTGGCAACGGGCTTTTTTCAATCGTTCCATTTCTACTTCCTCATCAACTTTGCCTTCGCCTCCTTCTAATTTGTTTAACTGTGCATTATATTTTTTGTTGATACCGCTTGTTGTTTTATTATAGGCTGATGTCAATACTTTTTTATCGTAGGTAAATATTTGTTCCAGGTCTGATTTCATTTTTGCATACCAAATTGCACTTTGGTTGAGGATATTGCCGGCTTTTACCATCATCATACCCATGCTTTTGTTTTGGCTAAGCATGGCAATTGTTTGCTTTGAATCAAATTCTCCCAGTTTTTTATAAGCTGCTTTAATTTCATCTTCTGTATTTAACAGTGAATTTTTTTCTTTTTCTAAAAACTCATTAAAGGATTTCGCCTGGGACAAATCATTGTTCATTGATGGCATTTCCAGGCGGCGGAGCATGGGAAATTCTTTGAAATTGGTATTTACAAAATCATTTTGTTTTTGATGATTACCTTCTATTTTGTTGAGCAATTCTGATGCTTCATTATCATAATGCGATTTGAGTGCCTGTTTCAGGCAGCCAATAGCTTTATCAGCTTCGGCTTTGTTATTGGTTTCGGATGCTTTGTTTAAATGTGCAAAGGCGGCAACTTTATTCCCGTTTGCATTCAGGCTGTCTTTAGCAATGCTTTTTTCTGCAAAACTTAAAGCATTGTTCATATCGCCCAGGTTGTAATAACCAACAGCCATATTGGCTAATACATCAGGATTGTTATTGGTTTTACTGTTTGCATATTGCAAAACAGGAATGGCTTTTTCTGAATAACCATACGCATTGAGCAATGAAGCCATGTTATTAGCCGTATTCATGTCACTGTAATCTGCCTGCAATGCTTTGCAAAATAAATAAAGTGCTACAGTAGGTTTGCTTTGCAGCCAAGCATCAATGGCAGCGCCGCCAATAGCTTTAGATGTAGAAATCTTTTTTGATTTGAGATAGCCATCAATTTTTTTAGTATTATCTCCGTCTAATTTTAAGGCAACTGTATTTTTTAAATCATCAATATATTTTTGAAATGCGCTGTTATTCATTGTTGAATTTGACAAGCCATTTAATAATGCCGAACGGGCAGGAGTTTTAAAAGCGGGCAAAGCGGCCACTGCTTTGTTTGTTCCTTCGGGCATTGCAGGGATGGTGCTTTTAAATCCTGAAGGATAATTTACCGGAGGCATATTGTCTATCTTTTGCAGCGGCTTAAATGCATAATCCGATGTTTCAAATGTGGCAGCATCGGGTGTGGTAGATTTTTTATCTTTTACTACACCAGCAAATTTGGGTTCTTTTGGAATATTATTTTGAACAGGGCTATTGCTTCTGATATAAATATTGCCCAGCAGCATATTAGGATTGCTACAATACCAGCCTACCCGTTTGTAGGGTTGATCTACGGGAAATGCCTGGTCGTTGCTGATTACTTCTTTGCCGTTTACTGAAACAGATACTACAGTTCCGTTAACAGATACGCTTACATGCGCCACATCTTTTTCTTTAAAACCCGTAATTCTTATCTCTTTATACAAATCCTTATATTGGCCTTTACTGTATTTAAAATCAGTGGCGGTTTCACCATTCATGGCAATGCTAAAGTCTATTCCTTTGTCAATAGCGCTACCCATGTTCATCGGCTGTGGATATTTATCTTTTGGGTTGTAAGAATCAAGCCTGAAATGATGCAGCACTCTATTATTTGAAATACCCGGCCCAAAATATACATCATAACTTACCGTATAGTTCTGTGTGAGCGGAATATTTAAATCGGGATAAAAAGTAAATTTTTCAGGAATTACTACCCATTTGCCGTTTTGCCCACTCACATTTACTAAAGAAGAATTGGCAAAACCATATCCTGCTGTATGCCATTTTTTGGAAGATATTTCACCTGCAGGATAGCCATCAAAATCTTCATACAAAATAGTGTATGGGTCTTTATTTTTTGCGGATGCTGTTGCAGAAACAGTGGTTGGTGTTACCGCATTATTGCCTGAATATCTTGCTGGGGCTTTAGCCGGAGAATAAACCATGCTTTTTCTTGCATTCGGCTGTACCAGCCATTTGGCCACAAAATCAAAATTGAAATTATTCAATAAAGAATTCACCATGTGCGAAATTCCCGTGCCAAACTTTGTATCAAATTTTGCAGGATTGCCCTGCAAGGTTACATTAGTTGGTGTAAGATTAACATACACCCAAAGCGGATCATCTTTTTTTGTTTGATCAACAGTTTGTTGGGTAGTACTTACCAAAATGTTGTATTCGGGAAATGTTTTACCGATAGATTTTCCATTTAGAATGGCTTCGGGATTGAGCAGATAATGATTGTTGCCATCATTGATTGCGTTATCATAATTATAATTGACATTTAATTTCGCTACTTCATTATAATAGGGCTTCAATCTTTCCAAAGCTTTTTTTACAGGTTCTGCCGAATAGGGATTTTTTTGCATGATACCCGGGTAAGCAACCATCTGCTGTTGAATATACGCCACTGCATCTTTTACCAAAACAGGCTTAAAAGGCCACTCACCATTTTTAGCAACTACCACACCCATTTTAAAAACCTGTTGACCATTGTCGTGATAATGATCCAGGTAAGTGCGATAGCCATATAAATTAGGTTGAATTTTTTTATCAATCCCTTCTTTGGAAAGTTGAGCTTCATCATCGCCGCTTGTAAACTGCGCATGCTCTGCAAAAAAATATAAACCACCGGGATTAAAACCTTTGATGAATGTACCGGGAAAATCATTGAACCCTGCTACTAATCTTTGTCCCTGTTCGCAACATCTCAGATCAATTTTTCCATTGGCAAAATGAGTTTCGTAGCCCAAAAAATCTACACCGTAACTATGCAGCGGGCCATTCTCATACAAAGACCATCGTTGGTCATTTTTAGCAATGGTACGCATCACCAACCCACGGGGCAGGTAAGATTGCTGTATCCAGTTGATGAGCATATCCGAAGCCTGTTGCTGCCAGGCAGTATAGGTATGATCATATTCGCCTGTGCTTTTTTTTATGGGCTTGTAAACTGCATTGGGCCTGATAGGATTGCTAACATACTGCCAGGCAACCACCGAATCACGGTTGAGATCTACATCGCTTTGTGCAAATGAAGAAATTACCAGGAAGAAAAATACAGAAATGGAAAAATATTTTTTCAAATGCATTGTTATATTTAAAATTTATTGTGGGTTATAATATTTATTTTTTATCTCGGGAATCAACGCTGATAGTTTTTTAATTCTTGTTTCATCCGATGGGTGCGTAGATAAAAACTCCGGTGTTTTATTTTTATTTCCGGCGCTCATTTTTTGCCAGAAGGGGATCGCTTCTTCTGGATCGTAACCGGCCATTGCCGCAAAAATTAATCCCAGTTTATCGGCTTCGCTTTCCTGCATTCGGCTATTGGGCAATGCCAGCGCAAGGTTGCTGCCAACTAAATATAAACCAAGAAACAAAGCTTGTGTTTGCTGTTCCTTTTCCTTTAGCGCTTCTTGCAACACCAGTCCACCGAGGTTAATCAATAAGCCCTGGCTCATGCGTTCATTGCCATGACGGGCAATGGCATGCGCTATTTCATGCCCCATCACTACGGCCAAGGCATTTTCGTTTTGTGTATAAGGCAGCAGGCCGGTATATACCACAACTTTGCCGCCGGGCATGCACCAGGCGTTCACTGTTTTAGCGTCAATGGTATTATAATCCCATTTAAAATTTTTAAGCTCTTTGCTTATATTATTTTCCTGCAGGTAAGTTTCAACTGCATGCTGAATTTTTGTTCCTACCCTTGTTACCATCTGTGCCCTTGTATCATATTGGGTAAGGGTTGCACTGTATTTTACAACCGAGTCGTATTCGGATAATGCCATAGCAGTAATCATCGCATCCGGAACCAGGTTTATTTGCTTGCGGCCAGTAACGGGTACGGTTTTGCAACTACTTCCAAATAGCATCGTCAGCAAAAAGCTCAAAACAATAAGATGTATTATTTTCATTTTATTACAACGCTTAAATAATGAAGTTAAAAGATCATTTGTGTTGATTGGAAATTATTCCATGCAGCACCTGTTGCAGTATCCCATCCCGATTTACTGAGCGACGACACTTTCCACCCACCGTCTCTGTTTACATATACCCATCCAATACGTGTTGCTTTGAATTTTATTTTGGTTGTACCTGCTGCTATATTTTCTGTACAACTTTCTACTATCGCATTTTCTAATATTATTTGCCGGTTAATAAAAGGTGTGGCACTCCCGCCATCTCTTTTTACGGTCATTGAAATTTCTACTCTTGAAATGGGCGATGCAGTTAATGTAGCTGAGTTTATCGTTCCTTGTGGCGCAACTTTTATTTCAGTGCCTGTAGGTTTTACAATAGTTGGGTTAAGTGGTTTTATAGCTGCTGGTTTAACCAGTACAACGTTTGTATTCACCATATTGCGAAATGTAGCAGTGTAGCCACTTGTGGGCACTTCCAGTTCAACAGTAGCAGTATTGTCTGCCCCGCCGGATAAACTTTCTACTATAAAGAGATTTTCGTATCGATAGTCAACAGATGTGCCTTTAATTGTGCTACCATCTGCTTTGGTAATGCTGGCGTAAGTGCGCCCAGGAGTTTGTGCAAAAAGGCTTACGCTAAAAATTGTTGCTAAGAAAATAAAAATAGCTTTCATTGTTTTAATTTTTTATGGAGTAAAAGTAGATGACATATAAAGGCAGGGCAATCATTAAAAACGATGATATTATCAATACAATCGCAAGATCAACCACTATTTCACAACAATACCAAAAGCGCCGGAACGCTGGTTGGTTGATAAAATTGTTTCCCCCCCGTTTTTATAATATTTTGCCTTTTCCAAAGACATGTTGTATTCGGTTACAGCCACATAAACATCGCTGCCGTATATATAGATGGATTTAGCTTCAGCAGAATAAGGGCTGGTAGCGGTAAAGCTGGTTCCGTTGCCATTTTTCCAGTATTTAGCCGAAGCATTTTCATATCCTGCTACATATACATCATTACCGGATACAAAGATGGAATTGGCACGGGAAGTATTGGATGCAAGAGATGTTGGTGTCCCGTTTTTCCAGTATTTCGCAATTTCATTAGTGCCATTGAACTCATACCCGGCCACATATACATCATTATCAGATACAAATATGGAATTAACACGGGAATAGTTTATACCGTTAGTAAGAACAGTTCCCACACCGTTTTTCCAATATTTTGCTACATCTCTGCTTCCATTATTTTCATATCCTGCCACATATACATCGCTGCCCGATACATAAATAGCATTTGCCGCAGCATCATTTGTGCCATTTGAGATGGATATTGGAGTGCCGTTTTTCCAGTATTTTGCTACGAATTTTGAACCATTGCTTTCAAAGCCCGCTACATACACATCGCTACCGGATATAAACACCGAATTGGCACGGGAGTTTGATGTGGACAAAATCGTTGCTACACCATTTTTCCAAATTTTGGCATTGTCTATTCCACCTGTAAAATCCCAACCTGCTGTATAGACATCTCCTGCATTTGAAACCGCAATACCCGACGCATAAGATCTTAATGTGGTACTTGCTAATAATGCACCGCTTCCATCTGTCCATAGGCTCGCATGATCATTTACAGAGACCTGCTCATATCCGCATACATAGATTTTTGCCACTGATGTGGTAGTAATACTAATATCGTTTCCATAGGCAGTGCCTACGCTGGATGTAGCATAGGCTCTTATATGGTAAGAAGTATTTGGCTGCAATCCGGTGACGGAAGAAGAGAAAGAACCTATGCCTGTACCCTCGTTGGTCTTGGTGCTTAGGTCAATAGTGGGGTTGACACTTGTGCCCCAAACAACACCTTTCGCTGTAATGGTGCCGGAACCCTGCGAACTTATATTACCACCCGTGGTAACGCCGGTAGTAGAAATATTTGTAGCGCCAGTAGTAGTTACGGTGGGTAATACGGTGGTTGGAGCATTATCTTTTTTGCAGGAAGGCAATGCAAACAGAAATAATACAACTGCTGAGGCAGTAAGTGTATTAATTAAGTTTTTTTTAATTGGTTTCATAATAATTACTATTTTGTTTGAAAGAAATCATGCTGTAAAAGTAGATTGACATGTAGGCAGCATCAATCATTAAAAAAGATGATTTTATTTTTGTAATTCAAAAAATCATTAAAAAGAATGAGAGAAAAAAAATAGCTTTATTCCTTATTTTGTAAACAATAAAACGGTTTAAAGTCTCCTTCATGAAGAAGTTTGTATTATTTTTTATTGGATTCCTGGTTGTGATGAACGGTATGGCACAATCATCTTCAAATAAAGACAGCCTGGCCCGAATATTACTTGCTGCTAAAGAAGATACGGATAAAGTGATACTGTTTTTGAATGTGGGGGAACCATTCGAAAATTCGGACCCCGAAACGGCGAAAGAATATTACCGGCAAGCACTGGCACTGAGTAAAAAGCTCGGGTATAAAGCCGGGGAACTTAAATATGCTTCTTATTACAGTTCGGTTTTAAACATACAGGGCTTTTTTGATTCTTCACTTGCTGTGAATTTAAATGCTTTGCAAATGGCCAAAAAAATGAAAGATTCCCTTGCCATTGTAAAAGCATCTTTTAATGTAGCCAATTCATATACTTTTTTAAGTAAAAATGATTCCACTCTTTATTATTATTTTCAAGTGCTTCCTTACCTGGAAAAACAAAAGGACAACCGGATGCTATCCATTGCCTATAATAATTTGCAGGATATATACCGGAGATTGCACCAATATCAAAAAGGAATTACCTATGGAAAAGCAGGCGTAGCGATGAGCAGGGCTAATAAGGATTCCTTAAAGCTGGAATACGGCTTAACAAATTTAGGGACAAACTATGCTTCTTTACATTTTATGGATACCGCATTAGCCTGTTATAAAGAAGCTTTTGAAATAAGTAAAAAGATAGGCGATCAATATGGTGAATCTGCGGCATGGCTTAATATTGCAGATATTGATTACCAGCAAGGAAGATATGAAGCAGCAAAAAAAGGTTACACAAAGGCTTTAAAAATTGCAAGAGAATTGGCATTAAATGAAACGGCAACGATTGCTTTAAAAGGCCTGGCGATGTATTTTTTGCAAATGAAAAATTATGCTGCCGCCCGGCAATATGCAGACTCCTCACTGGCGCTTGCCGCACAAAATGAAAACAGGGAGCAACGGGTAAAAATATACAAGATACTTTCCAATATCGCTTATGGAAACCAGGATTTAATTTCAGCAAAAGAATTCGATAGTAAAGCAGACCAGCTAAATGACAGCATCAATAACGATAATTTATCTGAAATAACCACACGGTATGAAAAGGAATATGAAACTTCAAAAAAGGAATCTCAAATAAAACTTCAGCAGGCGCAGCTTAAACAAAAGTCAATACTTAATTATTTTCTTATTGCAGGCGCAGCCGCATTGCTGATCATTTCATTATTAACCTACCGCAACCACCGTCACAAACAAAAACTCCAACAGGCAAAGATTGATGAATTAGAAACAGAAAAACAACTCACCGCCACCGAAGCGGTACTCAAAGGCGAAGAACAGGAACGTACCCGCCTTGCCAAAGATCTGCACGACGGATTGGGCGGCATGCTCAGCGGTATAAAATTTTCATTAAGCAATATGAAAGAAAATTTAATCATGACGCCTGACAATGCACAGGCTTTTGAACGCAGCATTGATATGCTGGACAGTTCCATACAGGAAATGCGCCGGGTGGCGCACAATATGATGCCCGAAATGCTCGTAAGGTATGGACTGAAAATAGCCCTGGAAGAATTTTGTAATGAAATTAACCGGAGCGGCGCCATTCATACCAACTATCAATTTATTGGTACCCATACCACTTCAATAGATCAAACCGTTGCTGTTACCGTTTATCGCATTGTGCAGGAACTGGTAAACAATGCCATTAAACATGCTTATGCACAGAATGTATTGGTGCAGCTTCATGCATCCGAACAGGAAAAATTATTAACGATTACAATAGAAGATGATGGAAAAGGGTTTGATAAAAATCTCCTTACCGTTTCCAAAGGAATGGGATGGAACAATATTCAAAACCGGGTTGATTTTCTAAAAGGAAAAATTGATGTCAATTCAGAACCCGGCAAAGGAACTTCTGTGTTAATAGAAATAAATATGTAATGAAAATAAAAGTATTTGTAGTAGATGACCATTATATGGTAATTGAAGGGATCCGTTCGTTATTGCAAAATGAAAATGATATCGAATGGATGGGGCATGCTACGAATGCAGTTTCCTGCCTGGCTTTTTTAAAACAACAACTACCGGATATTATATTAATGGATGTTAACCTGCCTGATGTAAGCGGTATTGAACTATGCAAACAGGTAAGGCAACTATATCCTTCAGTATTTGTATTGGGGTTAAGCACTTTCAACCAGCAACCTATTATTAGGAATATGCTGGAGAATGGCGCATCGGGTTATGTATTAAAGAATGCTACAAAAGAAGAATTACTGGAAGCGGCTAAGGCAGTAATGGCCGGTAAATCTTATCTCAGTTTTGATGTAGCCCTGTCTTTACGTAAAACCGATGATGAATTGCCCATCATCACCCGCCGTGAAAAGGAAATTTTATTATTGATAGCCGACGGGCTGACCAATGCAGAAATGGCGGCCAAACTTTTTATCAGCATTCCAACTGTGAATACACATCGCAAAAGCCTGCTCAACAAGTTTAATGTAAACAATACGGCAAGCTTGATAAAACTGGCAGCGAAACATCATCTTATATAGTATCCCATTTGGTTATGGGTTCTTTATAACTCTCTATTTGCTCTCCCGGTAACCGGATTTTATCTCTTTGTCGATCAAAATCGGCCATTCAGTAATTGTTTTTTTGCTTGAATCAACTTTTTGCGCAATTTGTACCTAAATAATTACAAATGCAGTCAAGCTGGAATCTATATCGCCGGTTACCTAATATTCAATCCTGGCGTATTCATATACGATTAATCCTTACTGCTTTTTTCATTTTTGTGCTGCTGTTGTTGCTGCTTGCTTACATCAATACAGGATCGCTGGCCATGATGAACAATTTCAAGGGTATTATGCGTGAAGGGAAACTCATTTTCCTGGGCATTGCCGTGGCTGTATATTATGTATATTTTCTCACCCGTTATTTCGACCGTATTTATAAAGATAATTTACTGGCCATTCAGCGCTATGTGTACGAGTTGCTGATGGTGATTGCCGGTGGTTTTTTAATCAACTACTTGTTTCATTTTCTTTTTATAAAATGGGTGGTGGTGCCAGAAACGGATGTACAGGCTTTGAATAACAAGTTAAACAACTTATTGATGGTTAACCAAACCATGATGGTGATCCTCTATGGCGTTATTGCAGCTTTTAAAACCCTCAGTAATATAAAAGAAAAAGAGAAGGAGATAGCCCGGATACAAAAGGAACTCCTGCAATCGCAGTTTGAGGCCCTTAAAAACCAGCTGAATCCGCATTTCCTGTTTAACAGCCTCAGCATACTTACCTCATTGGTGCATATAGATGCCAACCGGGCAGAATTATTTATTGATAAATTGTCTAAAACCTATCGCTACCTGCTGGATCAGCGAAAAAAAGAGGCGGTAACATTAAAAGAAGAATTGAACTTTCTGCATAACTTTTCTTTCCTGCTGCAACAACGTTATGAGAAGAAAATTCAGTTTCATATCCATACAGATGAAGATCAGCAAAAAGTTTACCTGTTGCCACATAGTTTTTTAATCATCCTGGAGTATATTATCGCCACACAAAGTATGTCAGTAACAAAACCACTTATGATTGAGATTGCACAAAAAAATAACTATTTATTCATCAGGCATAACCTGTCACCTAAGGATACGGCAAATGTACCCCTGCAAACCCAGTGGCATGAATTACAAAAAAATTACGGGCTGCTTGGCAAAACAGCTACAGTAGAAACTGATCTTTTTACACAAATAGTAACTTATAAAATAGCATTATTCACTACCCATGACTGATACGGCCCCCATAACACGTAAACAATTTCCCATTCTCCGTTTCAGCCTGGTGCTGAGTATCATCATTAGCGTGCTTTACCAGGTAATCATTACCTATATTTTTACCGAAGATTCTCTGCGTAGTTTTATTATAGATATGTTACTCACCATTTCTGAAGGTATTTTTTTTACATTGGGAATTTATTATTTCATCCAAATCAATAACCGGTATGCCAGCGCCCTTAAAATGATGAGGTACCCGATAGAATGGGGTTTGCTGGTAGTTGCCGGATTTTATTTTTTGTACCTGGCCTACTGTTTAAAGTCGGGCCATTTTACAGCATTGAATCATTTGCTGCAGCAAGGCGCCTATCGGCTTTATATCTGCATCAACCTGGTAGGCATTTCATTTTTATATATCCTCATAATCGTTTTTAGTTTTTACCAGCAAATCCTGGAAAAAACGGCAAAGGCCGAACAGATGCAACATGAGTATGCCAGTGTTCGGTTGCAGGCTTTAAAAAGCCAGGTAAATCCACACTTTCTCTTCAACAGCCTGAGTGTATTAAGTTCACTGCTGCACAGCAGCCCCGAACTGTCAGAAAAATTTATCATCCAGCTATCAAAAGCATACCGGTATATTCTTGATCAGAAAGATGCAGAACTGATTTCTTTACAACAGGAACTCGACTTTTTAGATGCTTATTTCTTTTTAATACAAATTCGTTTTAATAAAAAAGTATTGCTGCAGAAAGAAATAGATCCTGGTGCATTAAACCTGTTCATACCACCCCTTACTTTGCAGTTATTGGTTGAAAATGCAGTAAAGCATAACAGTATGTCGCTGGCGCAGCCATTGGTTATTCATGTGCAAGTAAGTAACGGCGAGCTCCGGGTAAGTAATAATATCAGCAGGCGGGAACAGTTAGTAGCGTCAACAGGCATCGGCCTGGAAAATATTCGTAAGCGATTGAAGTATGTGAGCGAAACACCCATACAGGTTTATCAAAATGACAGCCATTTCAGTGTTATTATTCCATTGATAAAAAATAAAGTAAACATATGAAAGTTGTAATTATTGAAGATGAGTTTTTAACAGCGCAGCGTTTAGACAGCCTGTTAAATAAATATGATCCTACCATAGAAGTAATGGCAATACTGCCTTCGGTAGCCGAATCGGTTAAATGGTTTAAACAAGATAATGATCCTGACCTGGTCTTTATGGATATTCACCTGGAAGACGGCCAGAGCTTCAGTATATTTGAATCTATCAACCTGGATGTACCGGTAATCTTTACTACCGCTTATGATGAGTACATGATCAAGGCTTTTAAAGTAAACAGTATCGACTATTTAATGAAGCCGGTAAATGCCGAAGAGCTGGCACAAGCCATCGATAAATTTAAAAGAGTACATGGCGAAAAAAATGATGATGAGCCTGGCAGCATCAGCGCCTTGCTGCAGAACCTGCAAAAAAAAGAAGCAGAATTTAAAGAACGCTTCCTGATTTCGGCAGGCTCCCGCTTAAAAACAATAGAGATTGCTGAGGTAAATTATTTTTACAGCGCCGATAAAATAACATACCTGGTAACCCGGGATAGCCAGCGTTTGCCCATAGATACCAGCCTGGATAAACTCATCGGGCAACTAAACCCAAAAGAATTTTTCCGGGTAAACCGACAGCTGATCGTAAAGTTGCCGGCCATTGAAAATATTCATGTGTATCCTAAAAGCAAATTGAAAATTGACCTGCAGCCTGCCATGAAAGAAGATGTATTTGTAAGCCTGGACAGGGTTGCCGAATTTAAAGAATGGCTGGGAAAATAATCTATAAACAGAATAGGTATGTTTAAAATCATTACAGGATTTATCATTTTGTTTTCTTTGTATCATGGGGCAGAGTATATGATCATGAAGGAAAACAGTGTCCAGGGATTCCTGGCTTTGCAGGCGGTATTCTTTTTTATGGCGTGGCTGCTGGCCCGCTGGCAAGGGTTTAAGGGGTATAGTGCCTGGGGCATGGTATTCGAAACAAATGCATTGAAAAACCTGCTGGCAGGGTTGCTTGTAGGTGGGTTTGTGTATGGGTTATATTTTTTTACCAGTCTTTGCTTTCATTTTGAAGAAATAACTTCCATTCCACCGCCTGCTAAATTCTTACCTGCATTCCTGCTCTTTACATTCGGAACTTTTTTTTCATCACTTTCAGAAGATGTGCTAACCCGTTCTTATATCTTTCGGCATGGTTCCGGTAAAATTCCCGATGGTATTTTGTTGCTGTTCTCATCAGCCTTATATGTAGCCAATCATATTTACCGGCTGGGCGATGGGTACCTCGTTTTATTATACCTGTTTGTAATTGGGATCTTCCTCATGCTAGCCCTGATGATTACAAAAAATATTTGGCTCACACTGGGTTTACACTGGTCGGGAAATATTTTGTACCAGGTAACCCAACAAATAATACAAACCCAATCGCATGGCAGTGCAGCTGCCCGTCTCTGGTTATACATTGGTTTCTTACTTTTGCTGGTGCCCGTAACTTATATATTAGCCCGGTTTCTCAGGCAAACCAAAACCGGCTCTTAGCAGGATTCGTCAGCTGTTTTGGGTTGTTCATCTTATTTTATTTTTTTCAGGGAAGGGTCAATATTTTCTTTGTGTTATGAAAAAGATAACCATCCTATGGCTGCTTTTTATGGTAGCCATCGCAACAGCAAAAGCTGCAGATTCTTCATTTATTTTAAAAACAAGCGATAACGTTTCCCTGTATGTAAAAATTTCCGGTAAGGGAATACCCTGTGTTTTTGTACATGGTGGCCCCGGTTCCAATGCTTATTACTACCAGGCATTCCAGCAAGCCGGCCCCATAGAAGACCAGGTGCAGATGATTTATTATGATCAGCGGGGATGCGGCCGCTCTTCATCACCTGCGAATGGCGATTACTCATTGGGCCGGATGGAAAAAGACCTTGAAGAAATACGTCAGCACCTGGGTTTTACAAAATGGGCTGTGATGGGCCACTCCTTTGGCGGAGTCATCATTACCAGCTATGCCCATCATTACCCTTCCCGGGTTGCCGCACTTTTATTGATCCATTGCACACTGAATGTAAATTATTCTATGGAGAGCCACATACATTCCGGTATTCAAATACTGGGCATTGCTGACAAAACGCCCTACCTGGATACCACTAAACCCACGATGCAAAGGGTAGGCATGATCCACGATCTCTTAACCCAAAAAAAGCTTTGGTATAAACTCATGTTCCGTAATCAATACGAAAAAGACCTGAATGATACAATTGATAACCCAATCGGGAAAAGTAACCGGGATTTTGCCAATGCAGTGTGGAATATGCCCGAATACATGAAAGACTTTACAGCGCTAACAAAAGACATCCATTGCCCGGTTTTGATCATGGCCGGCGATAAAGATTATGCCATTGGCCCGGATCATTACAAAAGCTTTGCGTTCCCGCATACAAGCATTGTAATCTATCATGGTGGCCATGCTCCTTTTCAGGAAGAACCGCAGTGGTATGCCGAAAAAGTAATTGGCTTTTTTAAACAGATCAAATACTAAAATAAATACTAATGAAAAATAATTTATCAGATCCGGCGAGTGTACAGCAGGTTTGCAAACGGTTAGACAAACTTACCCAGGGTCATAAAAATTTGTGGGGACGAATGAACCCAACGGAGATGTTATTGCACTGTAATCTTTGTAACACGCAATTGCTGGAAGCGCACTATGATGTGAAGAAGCCAACAGCAAAACAATACATCATGAAACTGCTGGGCCTGTACCTGAAACCTCATTTTCCCAAAAACAGGAAAGGAGCCACCCGCAATGATACAGCCGGTACCGTGCTGGCTATTGATTTTGATGAACAATTATGCCGTTGTAAAGCCATCCTCAACCGGATTCCCCGGCACAGGAAACCCATTACTTTGCCACACCCGGTATTTGGTTCCTTAACCAATAAAGAATGGGGAAGGGCGGCCTGGAAACATATGGATCATCACCTGCGGCAGTTTGGAGTATGATCTTTTAAAATCTTTCAGACGGAATTAATGTATTTTAAAGTTGAAAAAAATGAATAACCATCCTTTAAATCTTGCCTTACGTTTTATTTTAGAATGGGCAGCATTGGCAGCCATTGCAGCAGGTACTTATCAAAGTTTTAATGCCCCATGGAGGCTGTTCATGGCAATCGGGATCCCCCTTGCCCTGGCAATCATGTGGGCGGTATTCCGGGTACAAGGCGATCCCGGGCCTGCACCGGTAGCCATTCCGGGTTGGGCAAGGCTCCTGCTGGAAGGGCTCCTGTTTGGTATTGCCTTATGGATGTTGTACAGGATGGAGTACCGTTTGTTATTTATTTTCATGCTGTCTATGCTCTTGATTCATTACCTGGTTTCTTACGACCGTATTCTTAAAATACTGGAACATGAATAACGGCCTTTTATTAAATTCATCAACCCATTTTATTCTTGTTTTTAGCCTTTCATCCACGCTGAGTTTTGCAGCCTTCATCCTGTTTTTTCTGTTATTCATCCAAAAAATATTTTCCTGTTATTTATATTTTATTCCCTTTGTGTTATGAAAAAATTAGCCATTATAACCGTTCTGCTTAGCCTGTTTTTTACATCTGTACAGGCACAGCAAAAATTTGATTCTGCTGCCTATGTTCAGCAATTCAAAAAAATATTTCCGGCATTTGCTCTTGATACTGCCCGGCAAAATGACGAACTATCCAATGAACAAAAGATTGAAGGATTGAGTAAAGTTTGGTACGAAGCCAAATTTAATTTTGCCAATTTCGACCTGGTGCCACAATTAAATTGGGACAGCGCCTACCGGGCTTTTATTCCCAGGGTATTGGCTACTCATGATATTCTTTCTTATTACGGAGAATTAAAAAAGTTTAACCAGTTATTGCATGATGGGCATAGCCGGGTGGTAGAACCCCTGTATTATTTTATGAAAAAAGGAATGCTGCCATTCGTGTTTGAGTTCCTGGATGGGAAAGTGATTTTATCTTCTGTTCTGAGCCATGATCCTGAATATACCAGGGCACAAATAGGCTGGATCGCTACGGCTATTGAAGGGGTACCCATACAGGATTATATTAAAAAAACAATCTCTCCTTATTTGCATTTTTCCACCCCGCAGGACAGTATTTCACGTATCTACCGCTACGAACTATGTGCCGGGAAACTTACCGATAAAGTGAGTATCCGCTTTATTACAAAAGAGGGGAAAGAGAAAACCCTTTCTTTTAAAAGAATGAAAATAGATTTTGATGAGGACCCGGTACAATTCAAATTATTGCCCGGTAATATTGGCCATGTAACCATCAATAGTTTCAATACCCCAAAAACAGTGGCCATCTTTGATAGCCTGTTTCCGCAAATTTCAAAAACCTCGGCACTGATCATTGATATCAGGAGCAATGGCGGCGGCAACAGTAACAATGGCTACGAGATCATTGGTTACCTGGTAAACAAACCCTTTTACACCAACATCAGTGTAATGCGCAAGTACAGGCCCAGCTACAGGGCATGGGGATCGGAACCGGTTACCATTGAATTAAACAAAGATGACTGGAAGCCGTATAAAAATAAATTATACAGCAAACCCGTAGTTGTAATAACCGGGCCGGCTACCTATTCTGCTGCTGAAGATTTTACCGGTGCATTTAAAACCACAGGCAGGGGTAAAATTGTAGGCGCCACTACAGGAGGCAGTACCGGTCAGCCTCTTGGATATAAATTACCCGGCGGGGGCCTGGGATTTGTATGCAGCAAAAGAGATGTTCTAAGCGACGGAACCGAATTTGTGGGCATCGGCATAAAACCTGATGTGGAAATACATCCCACCATTCAAGGCATTCAGCAGGGCAGGGATGAAGTGCTGGAGAAAGCGGTAGAGGTATTAAAAACACAGGAATAATAGCAATATAAAAACCGGTATCGCATCATTTTAAAATTTTAATAAAGTGTATAGTATGTTCATCATTCAATTAACCTACAAAGTACCCCTGGCAGAAGTAGATCAGTACCTGGAAGAGCACAAGTTATTTCTTAAAAAAAATTATGCGCAAGAGGTTTTCCTGCTCTCCGGCAGAAAGCAGCCAAGAAATGGCGGTATTATATTAGCCCAAGCTGAAAATATGAGCGGCATCCATAATATTATTGGGGAAGATCCTTTTTACCGAAATGGAATTGCTGAATACCAGGTTACCGAGTTTTTACCCAGCATGGCAAACGAAGCATGGCAAACCCTTATACAATAAAAAAAATGAAACAGGTACACGTTTTTATATTTACAATAGCCTTCACACTTCTGTGTAATTACGCCCATGCTCAAAATAACGACACGGTGAGCATTTCGGCACCTACTCTCTATTCAAAAAATATTCCTTATGGTAAGATCGATTACCTGGTGTACAATAAGCAAGCTAAAGACAGCCCGGCACAAGGTCTTTACCTGGTTCAAATACATGTGGAAAGGATATTGTACAAAGGCCAGCCGGCCATTGCCATTTCGCAGCAATGGGATGGCAGGGATACCGTGCTTCACCGGGCTTACACTGTCTTAAGCGCAACAGATTTTTCTACCCGCCTTCATCAAACATCCTGGAAAGGCCTGGGCTATAGCAGCCGTTTTGATTTTGATGACCGTACAGTGATTTTTGAAGGAAAGATTGCCGATTCAAACAAAACAAAAATAATCTCAGCTTTCGATGCATCTTTTGCCGGCTATAATCTTAACTGGCATACCGACCTGTTTATTTTTACCCGGTTGCCATACCGGGAAAATCGTTCATTTCGTATTCAATTTTACGATCCCGGTTTTGGAAAGCCGTCCGAAGAAATATATTCCGTTACCGGCAGCGATGTATTGCGTACGGATGCAGGTAAAAAAATAAATTGCTGGGTAATGGAGCATACAGGCAAGGCAGCTGGCAGTTATCAAAAATTTTGGATTGATAAAAAAACCAGGCTGGTGTTAAAAGAAGAAGACCTTTTCAATAACAGGTATCGTTTTAAACGAAAACTGCAGGTGGCCGAAAACGGTTAACAGCAATTGCTTATTCCCCAAAACTATTGTGTAAAAATATTAGAAAACAGCTGCGTAGTATGAAATCATTATTTTTCAATAAAAAAGGCCCGGCAGCAAAAGTGTTGCAATATGGAGATACCGGTATTGGCGATCTGCTCCCCGGTGAAATACGGTTAAAAATGCTGGCAAGCCCCATCCATCCTGCCGATTTTATGTTTATCGAAAAAACCTACCGGGTTACACCGCAATATCCGCAGGTTGCGGGTTTCGAAGGAGCCGGCCGCATTGTTGATAATGGCGGCGATCATCATTATCCTTTGAATGCATTGGTTGCATTTCGGTATAAAAATGCCTGGGCCGGGTATGTGAATATACCTAAAAGCAAAGTGATTTTACTGCCTGCTCATATGCCCATTGAAAAAGCTGCCCAGCTTGCTTTAAACCCAATAACCGCATGGGCGCTTTTAGCCGACGTAGCTGCCAGGCCAGGCGAATGGATTATTTTGTCGGCAGCGAATTCGGCCCTGGGAAAATTGATAATTCAATTTGCAAAAAGCAGGCACATCAAAACGATGGCCATTGTAAGAGAGAGTAGCCGACAGCAATCCCTGCTCAGCCTGGGCGCAACCGCTGTATTGCAGGCAAATGACGGAGACCTCCAAACGCAGGTAAAAACCCTGGCAGGCAATGAAAAAATTGCAGGTTTTTTAGATGCCGTTGGCGGAGATCTTGCTTCTGCAATCATACAAGTGATTTCTGCAAATAGCAAGATCATACACTATGGATTATTCAGCGATAAGCCGGTAATGTACCACAATGCAGATGTAATATTTAAGAACCTGGTGATTACAGGATTTGGTATTGATGCCTGGCTGCAAAACAAAACCGAAGGGGAACGGGAGAAAATATGGAGCGAAATGATTAGTACGGTGATAGATCCCGGTTTTAAGATGGACGTAGCTGCAAAATTTTCATTACCCGATTTTCAAAAAGCCATGGCAACCGGCAAACCTGCGGATGAAGGGAAACTGCTTTTTTGGATGCATGAATAATTCATACTTAAATCAATTGGTAGTTTTATTTCGTTGTATTTACCAAACATAATTAAAAGTGCAAGATGGAAAATAAAAATAATAGGGACAAGAACCTGGCCATAATAAAACAACTCTACGATTGCTTTGCCAGAAAGGACATACCTCGTTTACTGCAATTTCTGCATGAAGATGTTGAATGGGGTGAGCCGGAAAATCCTTACAATCCTGCCGGAGGAACAAGAAAAGGTCATTCAGGTTTTTTGGAGTGGATCAATATTGGAAAAAACACTGAAGAGATTCTGGTATTAAACACGCATCGATTTATTACAGATGCGGATTCAGTAGCAGTAATTGGCCACATGAAATGCAGGGCAATCAGTACCCAAAAAATTTATGAATCTGATTTTGTTCATTTGATCATTCTGCGTCATAACAAGGTTTTGAAATTCCAGGAATTTTTTGATACCTATCTTGCAGGTGAAGCTTTCCGGTAAATGTTCTGCAGACGGGCTTTTTAACGATCGGGTAACTGAGGAAACCAGATCAATCAAAACGGGTAAAGATTTTTGTTGGAGATAGATTGATTGTGTTTTAGGGTTGAATATTTTCTTTTAAAAACGATATACATTTACTGGCATGAAGATTACCATCCTGGATGACTATCAAAACATCGTAAGAAAGCTGGATTGTTATAAAATACTGAAAGGCCAAAATGTACAGGTGCTTAACAAAACAGAGAAAGACGTAAATCATTTAGCTAAAAAATTAGTGGATACCAGCATCCTGGTATTAACCAGAGAAAGAACAGAAATAAATGAACAGCTATTGAGTTTGCTTCCTCATCTGAAACTGATCAGCCAGACGGGTAAGATATCCAATCATATAAACCTGCAACACTGCACAAAATACAAAGTGGCTGTTGCCGAAGGAACCGGATCGCCCATTGCTCCGGCAGAACTAACCTGGGCATTATTGATGAATACAGTCAGGCAAATACCACAAGCGATAGAAGGAATGAAAGAAGGTAATTGGCAGACGAATATCGGGTCTGCTGTGCATGGAAAAACCATCGGCATTTGGGGTTATGGAAAAATAGGCCGGCGAATTGCCCAATACGCCAGCGTGTTTGGCGCCACTGTTCTGGTTTGGGGAAGTGAAGCCTCCCGCAACAAAGCCGTGGAAGATGGTTTCGAAAAAGCCGATTCAAAAGAAGATTTTTTCAGGGAGGCAGATATCATCACATTGCATTTACGGCTGAATGAAAATACATTGGGTATTGTAAAAGCAACTGATTTAATGATGATGAAGCCTGCCTCTACATTGATCAATACAGCCCGGGCAGCGCTGATAGAAAAAGGGGCGCTGTTACAAGCGCTTAGAGCCGGTACACCTGCTTTTGCGGGCCTTGATGTGTTTGATGAAGAACCTGTTTACGATAAAAACAATGCATTCTTAAACTTACCCCGGGTAGTTTGCACGCCGCACCTGGGCTATACAGAACGAAACAGCTACGAATTGTATTTTGGAAAAGCATTTGAAAATGTACTGAATTTCATAAACGGCAAGCCCACCCATATTGCCAATCCCGAAGTATTCTAAAAGGCCCGGAACCCCGCATCACCGGTTCCATCCCCCGCAACGGCTGTTGTATTTTTTTTGCTGGCCCGTTTCGCATGGGCCCCTTTACAGGCTTTCGCTCCCCGCCCTTTACCACAGCCAGGCAATTCCCCTCTTTTCTTATATTTGTTGAAAGGAGGGGGGGTAAGAATCATTGTACAATGAATTTTGAAATATTATATTAACTATGGCAAGAGAACAGGAAAGGGATGAGTTGCACCGCACCATCTGGCAAATAGCAAATGATTTACGGGGTAGTGTTGACGGATGGGATTTTAAATCCTACGTGTTAGGCATGTTGTTTTACCGGTTTATTTCCGAGAACCTTACCTCTTATATTAACAAGGAAGAACAACGCACAGGCCACAAAAATTTTGACTATGCATCTATTTCTAATAAAGATGCTGAGTTTGGCAGGGCCGACACCGTTAAAGAAAAAGGATTCTACATTCTGCCCTCAGAATTATTTGTCAACGTTCGTAGAAAAGCCAAGACAAATGAAAACCTGAACGAAACCTTAAGCCGGGTTTTTAAAAATATTGAAAACTCAGCAAAAGGCAGCGACAGCGAAGACGATCTGAAAGGGCTGTTTGACGATATAGATGTAAACAGTAACAAACTTGGTGCCTCGGTAACAAAAAGAAATGAGGTGCTTGTAAAGATCCTTGATGCCATTGGTGATCTGAAATTGGGTGAATACCAGGAAAACACCAATGATACTTTTGGGGATGCCTACGAATTCCTGATGACGATGTATGCAAGTAACGCAGGCAAATCGGGGGGAGAATTTTTTACACCGCAGGAAGTATCTGAACTGCTGGCAGAAATTGCTGTAGTGGGTAAAAAGCAGGTAAATAAAGTGTACGACCCTGCTTGTGGCTCCGGTTCGCTGCTATTGAAGTTTGCAAAAGTGCTGGGCAAAGAAAATGTAAGGCAGGGCTTTTATGGCCAGGAGGTGAATATTACTACCTTTAACCTTTGTCGCATCAACATGTTTTTGCATGATATCAATTACGAAAAATTTGATATTGCACACGGTGATACATTGACTGAACCAAAGCATTGGGATGATGAGCCTTTTGATGCAATAGTTTCCAACCCGCCTTATTCTATAAAATGGGAAGGTGACGCCAACTCACTCCTGATAAATGATCCCCGTTATTCGCCTGCGGGTGTATTGGCGCCTAAGAGCAGAGCCGATTTAGCATTTACGCTGCATATCCTCCACTGGCTTTCTACGGCAGGTACGGCTGCTATCGTTGAGTTTCCGGGAGTGTTATACCGGGGTGGTGCGGAACAAAAAATTCGCAAATACCTTATTGATAATAATTATATAGATGCGGTAATTCAGTTACCGCCCGATTTGTTTTTTGGAACCACCATCGGCACCTGCATTGTAGTATTGAAGAAAAGCAAGAAAGATAATGCCACTTTGTTCATTGATGCTTCTGCCGAGTTTGTACGTGGGGGAAATAAAAACAAACTAACCGATGATAACCGGAAGAAAATACTGAAAGCTTATATTGAACGGAAAGACCATGACCATTTTGCAAAGCTGGTATTGAATAAGGATATCGCTGATAACGATTACAATATTTCCGTAAGCAGTTATGTAGAACAGGAAAACACCACCGAAGAAGTGGATATTGATAAACTAAATGCGCACATTGCAGAAATTGTAATGAAGCAAAACAAGCTGCGTACTGCTATTGATGAAATTGTTGCAGATTTGGAGGGAAGAAGTTTATGAATAAGATAGATAAATTAATAGAAAGGCTTTGCCCTGATGGGATTGAGTTTAAAAGAATGGGTGATGTAGGTGAGTTTGTAAGAGGGAGTGGCTTACAGAAGAGTGACTTTACAGAAACAGGAGTAGGTTGCATACACTATGGGCAGATATACACGTACTATGGCACTTTTGCTGAAAAAACAAAATCGTTTGTATCTCCTGAACTTGCCAAAAAATTAAAAAAAGTGCAACATGGTGATTTAATAATAGCATCAACAAGCGAAAATATTGAAGATGTATGTAAGGCTGTTGCGTGGCTTGGTGAAGAGGAAATTGTTACGGGAGGACATGCTACTATATTTAAACATAAAGAAAATTCAAAGTATTTATCTTATCTCACACAAACCGATTTGTTTTTTGATCTAAAGAAAAAATATGCAAAAGGCATTAAGGTTACTGATGTTTCCGCAAAGGACATGGCAAAATTTCAAATTCCGGTTCCCCCTCTCGAAATACAAGAAGAAATAGTAAAGACCCTTGACTTGTTCACCGAATTGGAAGCTGAATTGGAAGCTGAATTGGAAGCTAGGAAAACGCAATATACATATTATAGAGATTCGCTGCTGAGTTTTGAAGGGAAAAATGTGGAGTGGAAAACCCTGGGCGAAATTGGTGAATTCATAAGAGGAAACGGTTTGCAAAAAAAAGATTTTACCGAAAGCGGTGTTGGTTGTATTCATTATGGTCAGATTTATACTTACTATGGAACATATACAGATAAGACAAAATCATTTGTATCACCAGAATTAGCTAAAAAATTAAAAAAGGCAAGCAAGAATGATTTAATCATTGCGGGAGTAAGTGAAAATGTTGAAGATGTATGTAAAGCAGTTGTTTGGTTAGGCGAAGACGATATTTGTATTAGTGGCGATGCCTTCATATTCAAGCATAAGCAAAATCCAAAATTTGTTGGTTATCTACTTCAAACAAAAATGTTTTTAGAATATAAAAGGAAATATGCTCAGGGTGCAAAAGTAACGAGATTGCAAAGTGGAAGTTTGCCAAAATATACAGTTCCGATACCATCATTGAAAGAACAAGAACGAATTGCAAACATCTTAGATAAGTTTGATGCACTGGTAAATGATATATCCGTAGGAATACCAGCCGAAATAGAGGCCCGCCGCAAGCAATATGAGTATTACCGAAATAGCCTGTTGACTTTTAAAAATGTAAGCAATGGATAAATACAATATTGTAGCCGAAAACCCCGAGAGCACTGTTGTTGCCGAATACGAGGCCATTTATAAAAGGGAACTAACTTATCAAACGGAAGATCAGTTAGAGAAGGCATTTGTAAAACAACTCCAAACCCAGGCATACGGGTATTTAACTATCGGCAGCGAGGCGGAACTTATCAATAACCTTCGCCAACAGTTACAAAAATTGAATAACTATACTTTCAGCGATAGCGAATGGGATCATTTTTTTAAAAATAAAATAGCCAACCAAAACAGCGGCATTGAAGAAAAAACAACCCTGGTACAGGAAGACCATGTACAACTCTTAACCCGTGATGATGGTACAGTAAAAAATATTTACCTGCTCGATAAATCAAACATCCACAACAATCAGTTGCAGGTGATTAATCAATATGAGGTAGCAGATGGGCAAAGGCCCAACCGGTATGATGTAACCATACTGGTAAATGGCCTGCCACTGGTGCATATTGAACTAAAGAAACGGGGTGTGGATATTAAGGAAGCATTCAACCAAATTAACCGGTACAATAGAGAGTCATTCTGGTCAGGGTCGGGCTTATTTGAGTATGTGCAATTGTTTGTAATCTCAAATGGCACTTACACTAAGTACTACAGCAACAGCACCCGTTTTTCTCATATTAAAGAACAAAATCAAACGGCTGCAAAAAAAGGAAAACGAAGCAGCAACAGCTTTGAGTTTACTTCCTGGTGGGCCGATGCCAATAACAAGCCTATTACCGACCTGATGGACTTCGGTAGAACCTTTTTTGCCAAACACACTTTATTAAACATCATTTGTAAATACTGTGTTTTTACAACGGATAAACTGTTGCTGGCCATGCGTCCTTACCAGATTGTTGCCACTGAACGTATTTTAAGCAGGGTAAATGTTGCCAATAATTATAAAAGCTATGGAACTATTGATGCCGGAGGTTATATATGGCATACAACCGGAAGCGGCAAAACCCTTACATCTTTTAAAACGGCTCAATTAGCATGTAAGCTGCCTTTTATACATAAAGTGTTGTTTGTAGTTGACAGGAAAGACCTGGACTATCAAACCATGAAGGAATATGATAAGTTTGAAAAAGGCGCCGCAAACAGCAACACCAATACCTCTATTCTTAAAAAGCAACTGAGTGATCCTAATGCAAATATTATTATCACTACTATTCAAAAGCTTTCTATTCTTATTAAAAAGGAAAAGAATCATGCGGTGTTCAGTCAGCCTTTAGTTATCATTTTCGATGAATGTCATCGTTCGCAGTTTGGTGATATGCATAAAGCCATTACCAAAGCCTTTAAGAAATACTTTCTGTTCGGGTTTACCGGCACACCCATTTTTGCTATAAATGCCAGCAGTAGTAACAAGCCAAATTTAAAAACCACCGAACAGGCATTTGGTAACAAGCTGCACACCTATACCATTGTAGATGCCATAAATGATAAAAACGTGCTGCCGTTTCGTATTGATTACATACGAACCATGAAAGAGCAGGAGAACATTAAAGATGAAAAGGTTTGGGATATTGACAGGGAAAGAGCAATGGCAGCACCGGAACGTATCAGTAATATTGTAACCTATATACTGGAGCATTTTGACCAAAAGACAAAACGTAACAGCAAGCCGTATAGTTTCACCTCGCTAAAAAATATTTACGAAGTAGTTTCTGCAAAGGATCGCAACAAAATTGATGAGGTGAAGCAGAAAATCCGGCTCACTGGCTTCAATTCCATATTTGCTGTAAGTTCTATAGACTTTGCCAGGACGTATTATAATGAATTCAAAAAGCAGCAAATAACCTTACCGGAAATTCAACGGCTGAAGGTGGCAACTATTTTTAGTTTTGGTGTAAATGACGATGAAGAAGATGGCGTAACGGATGAAAATTCAGAAAGTACTGAACAACTAAGTGCCACAGACAGGGATTTTCTGGACGCAGCAATTAGTGACTATAATCAGCTATTTAAAACCAATTACGATACATCAACAGACAAATTTCAAAACTACTACAAGGATGTATCACTAAGAATGAAAAACCGGGAGATTGATTTACTTATTGTGGTAAACATGTTTCTTACCGGTTTTGATGCTACTACTTTAAATACACTTTGGGTAGATAAGAACCTACGCTTACATGGATTGTTGCAGGCATTTTCGAGAACAAATAGAATATTAAATTCTGTAAAAACTTTTGGCAATATTGTTTGCTTTCGCAACCTGGAAAAAGCCACCAATGAAAGCATTGCACTGTTTGGCGATAAAGAAGCCGGAGGTATTGTGCTGCTAAAAACCTTTGACGAATATTATAATGGGTATAAGGATGGAGACAAAGTTGTTCCGGGATATGTTTCCCTGATAAGTGAACTCACCAGTAAATTCCCTGTGGGAGAACAGATTATAGGAGAACAAAATCAGAAAGCATTTATCAGGCTGTATGGTGCTATACTAAAGGCAAAAAATATACTTTCTGCATTCGATGAGTTTACAGGAAAAGAAATACTAAGTGAAAGAGATGTGCAGGATTATCATAGCATGTACATTAATCTTTACCACGAATTCCGTAATAGAAATACGGGTGATGCGGAAAATGTGAATGACGACATAGTATTTGAAATGGAACTCATCAAACAGGTGGAGATCAATATTGATTACATATTGGAGTTAATCAGGAAATATCATGAAAGCCATTTGAAAGACAAAGAGATCATCATAAGTATTAATAAAGCCATTGACTCCAGTGTTGAATTAAGGAATAAGAAGGATCTGATACAGAAATTTATTCAATCCCTTACCCCGGGTGCAAAGGTGGCAGATGACTGGCAAAGCTTTGTTGATGAGAAAAAGATGGAAGAGTTAGACGAGATCATTGAAGCGGAAAAACTGGATAAGGAAGAAACTTATAAATTCATCAACAATGCTTTTAGAGATGGATATGTACAAACAACCGGTACAGGTTTAGCAAAAATACTTCCGCCGGTTTCCCGGTTTACGCCAACAGGTGAGCGAACACAAAAGAGAGAAACTGTTATTGAGAAGATAAAAGCATTTTTCAACAGGTTCTGGGATATTTCAGGTAGTATGTTGGAATAGTATTCATAATGTAAACCAACCCGGCAACGAAATAATGAAATAAAAAAATGATATGGCACTATATACAAACCAAACAGGCAAACTAAAAGAGGTAAAAGAAAAGCCTTTTAAACTGGAGAAAGACATTCAAAAAGTGTTTGAAGAAAACTTGTCTGACATCATGGGGCTTGTATTGGTTAAAAGTGAGTTTACTATTAAAAATAAACGGATAGATACATTGGCTTATGATCCACAGGCATGTGCCTTTATCATTATCGAATACAAAAGAGATAAAAACATCAGTGTGGTTGACCAGGGATTTACTTACCTGAGTTTGATGCTGGAAAATAAAGCTGATTTTATTGTGGAGTACAATGAAAGCCTAAGACAAAACATGAAAAGAGAAGATGTGGATTGGAGCCAGACAAGGGTTGCTTTTGTATCAACAAATTTTACCGAAAACCAAGTTCAGGCAACAAACTTCAAAGACATTGCCATTGAGTTGTGGGAAGTAAAGCAGTTTGAGAATGATACCATCATCATCAATCCAATTAAAAAATCGAATGCAGCAGAAAGTATAAAGCCATTAACCCAAAATAAAGAAGCACTCAAAAAAGTAACGGAAGAAATAAAGGTTTACACCGAAGAAGAGCATATCCAAAAGACAACTGAACTTATTGCAGAACTCTATCAAAAATTCAGACAAGGGGTTTTACAATTAGCAGATGAGATTGAGATAAAGCCCAAGAAAATGGAAATCGGTTTTCGGAAGGACAGTAAAGTATTTACAGATATATGCATTTTGAAAAACTCTCTTAAAATATGGATCAACCTAAAAAAGGGAAAGTTAGATGACCCCAAGCAGCTTGCTGAAGATGTATCAGAAAAAGGGCATTGGGGCAATGGAGATTATCAGATACAGGTTGAAACAGACAAAGACCTTGAATACATAATGAGTTTGATAAAACAAGCAATAAAATAAATAAGTATCGTGCACCTAAAACCCCACCCCCATACTTTCTGCTCCATCCATCCCTACGGCCTGTACCCCAAATAAATAATTATCCTTGCTATAAGGGATGCGGATGGAATGGCCGGCTGTAAAGATTTTCTTTTGCCATACCGGGCTATGGGTTTCTCTTATTAAAACAAAAAAGCCTTTTATTTTTCCGTTTACCGGGGCTGCCAGCTCAGGAGGAGGCTATTGGTTAATTACCAGGGTTCCCTTTTTGGTTGCGGGGTGGGTGAGAAATTGCATATAGCAGGGTGAGAAAAATGAGAAATTACCATCCCGGCAGCGAAGTTTTAAATCTTTTTACTTTCTGGAATCTAGTTTTTAAAACTGCAGTTTTGTCAGTTTTAAACTCAAACTTCCTGTAGATCTTATAAATACTGCCAAATGGACTATTTATAGTGCCTTAAATCCCCAAAAGTAAATATACTTTACGGCAAAGTAAACATACTTTAACTCAAAGCAGACTTATTTTGACGCAAAGCAGGGTTATTTTGTCTCAAAGCAGGAATAGATTTCTCTAAAGCAGGAATAGATTTTCAAAAAGCAGGGTTATTTTGACTCAAAGCAGGAATAGATTTCTCTAAAGCAGGAATAGATTTTCAAAAAGCAGGGTTATTTTGCCTCAAAGCAGGGATAGATTTCTCCAAAGCAGGGATAGATTTCTCTAAAGCAGGAATAGATTTTTAAAAAACAGGGTTATTTTGACTCAAAGCAGGGATAGATTTCTGCAAAGCAGGAATAGATTTTCTTAAAGCAGAATTGCATTTTTAAAAATGATGTCTGAAATTTGCTAATAGAAATGATTTTAGGATGACTTTTTTAAAAATGGTTCGGCGAGTCTCGAACCCCGAAAAAGTAAATACAAACTTACCGATGGTATGCAATTCACAGGAAAAGCTATGAAATCATATAATCAAGAAAAAAAACAACTGGGCTGGAAACTAAAATAGGAGATACATTATGGAATCTAAAATTCAAAAATATAAGGATATAAAAACGCAGTTTGATGCGGTATTATATTTTTTACAGCAACTGGATATCGAAATGATTGATACACTCCTGGAAGAAAACCGAACGTACCAGGATTTTGAAAAGCCTTTTTTTATTTCATTGCTCGGCGCTGCTTTGGATGAATTTATCCAGGCAGGGGATACATTTTTGCAGCGATACCCCGGGTTTTGTAATGCAAAAAATTGCAACTACAAATGCAATGGTTTTACATTTATTGGCAATTATTCCGGTAATTACTTTAACCTGATTTTTGATATTCAAGAAGGAGTCGTGCAGGATATGTATGAATGCCCTACATTCAAATGCTTAGAACCTGGCCTGTTAAGAAATAATCTGGTTGAAATTGAAAAAACTTAAGTCCATTTGTTGGAAACAGGTACTCAATTTTTTCCGGTTGACATTATAATTTCCCCCCTCTAAAACCCCACCCCCATACTTTCTGCTCCATCCATCCCTACGGCCTGTACCCCAAATAAATAATTATCCTTGCTATAAGGGATGCGGATGGAATGGCCGGCTGTAAAAATTTTCTTTTGCCATACCGGGCTATGGGTTTCTCTTATTAAAACAAAAAAGCCTTTTATTTTTCCGTTTGCCGGGGGCTGCCAGCTTAGGAGGGTGCTATTGGTTAATTCTTTAGTATCCATTTTGGGTTGCAGGGGCGGCGAAGGGGCATTGGCTAAACTGGCCAGTACGGCTACGTTTACCGATGTATTTTTTTTAAGGTAATCAAAATCTATATGTTTTAGGTAATCGCCATATTCAATCCCGTTTTCTGTTCTCAGGTCCTGGTGTTGCCTTGTAAAATTTTCATTCATCTCGGTAATCCGTACAGCCGTAAAACCATTTTTTAAAAAAGGAATATGATCGCCGCCTCTTAAAAAGCGATCGGGGCGGTAAACCAAAACAACTTCCAACTGATCCACATACCGTTCACCTGTTTCTTTTACATAGCGGGCTAATTGCCGGCTGGCAGATTCATTTTCTAATCCTAAAAACCGGATTCGCTGGGCCGTCTTTTCATCTGCCGTGGCAGGAATACCCTCACTAAAAACCCGCAGTTGGGTATTGTTTACAATATGGGTTTCATTGCTGTTGTTGCTGCCCACAATATCGTTGTTGAGCATGGCGCCAATTTCCAGGTTTTCTTTTTTTGCTTTATTGGCTAAAAAAGCAGAACCCAATAAACCCTGTTCTTCCCCGCTTACAGCAACAAAAATTACTGTAGCTGCAAAATGGTTTTTGCTCATCACCCGGGCGGCTTCTATTACAGCAGCTACCCCACTGGCATCATCATTGGCGCCGGGCGCTTCACCTGTGCTGTCCATGATATTGCTGTTGCGGCTGTCTAAATGGCCGCTGATGATAAACACTCTTTTATCAGCCGGGTCAGTACCCTGTAATATGGCCATTACATTGCCCAATACAATATTGCGGTCTACCCGGCGGCCATCGGCTGCAATGGTTGTGGTATCAATAAAACTGCTCAGCCTGCCTGCTGCATTTTTTTCAAACTCTTTAAATTTACCCAGCACATAATTGCGGGCAGCGCCAATACCTCTTTTGGGATTTGTTTGTGAACTCAGGGTATGGCGGGTACCAAAACTCACCATTTTTTGAATATAACTTTTTAATGAGTCTGCTGAAATTTCATCCAGCATGGCGGCCACGGTTTCATTGCGATCAATGGAAATCGTTTGGGCATTTGTATGGCTGGCAAAAAAAATGATAAAGAGAAGGAGCAGCTTTTTCATATTTTTTTATGTAAATCTATGAAATAGGCAGGGATCATTAAAAAATGTTGCCGGGCGCTGAGATAGGATTATAATTTATAAATAGAGGCGGGCATGATATGTCCATTTACATATTGTAAACTTACCCGGAGCCTGTTTAGGTTTTTAGCAGTGGTATTTTTATTTACCAGTTGCCTGTTTAATTTAGCCACTTGCCGGGCACATAAATAGCCCAGGCCTAAGGCCAGGGGGTAATCGCTGGCCCAGTGAGCGCCATTATTTATCATGGAGAGCGCCACCAGCCCGGTTACCGAATATCCTACCGGTTTTATCCATTTTTTTTCGGGATAGTTTTCTGTTAAAATCGTTACGGTACTCATTAGTGTTGCCAGGTGGCCCGATGGAAATGCATCATACCGCGGTGTATTTTTTTGATAGGCGCTAAAGGAGGGGAAGAAATGCCATTGGTTACTGTTTTCATTGCCGGGCTGCGGGCTTTGCCTGCCGGTAATTCGTTTTAATACCTGGGTAGTAGCCCCCATTAATATAAATGTTTCGGCAAGCTGGCTGGCGGTACGGGTAGCCCTGTAGTTGTGATTTATTTTTCCATAAGCAAACATGCCGGCGCCCAGGAGCAAGCCCGGGAATCCCTGGCCTACCTGGTATAGGGCGGTGTTGATGTTTTGCGGCGCCTTGATAAGGGTAGTGGGTTTACTGCCCAGTTTAATAGACCAGATAATCTTGTTTTTTTCAGTAGGATCTACTTGGATGTTGCGGCAAAATTGCTGCAGGCCATTGGCAATGGGTTCATCTGCTAAAATCAATAACCCGGTTGTTACTGCAATGAATGCCAAAGGCTTGATGCTTTTTTTAGAAAAAGTTGCGTTCACTGTTCCCATTGTTGCTCTTGGTAGCTGGGTAATAAATGCAAAAGGCTTGGGTTTTGCATATACGAGGGATTTTCCCTGGCCGATATCAAAAGCCTGTTCATCTTTTATGGGTATGGTATCCATCGGCAATGTCGCTTGTGTAAAAGCTACAGTTGCTAAAGAAAATTGGAATAAAATAACCAGGAGCGCATATTTGTATTTCATATTTTGAATGCTAATCAAAAAAAAAATTATTTGCCAAATTGATACAACATGGATATGCCGCCGGTATGTTGCTGGTAATAGGGAATCAACACAGTTTGGGAAGATTTATTTGTAAACAGTTTCTTTTTAATAAGTGGGTAAATCGTATATGCCAGTTGGGTAGATAAGATGCCCAGGCCGGCGCCTGCCACTACATCGCCAACCCAATGTTTATTATTATATAATCTTAAAACGCCCACACCGGAGGCAACGGCATACCCTGCAATACCATACCAGGGCGATACATTTTTATATTCATGTTGCAGGAAGCTGGCCGCAGCAAAGGCAGTAGTGGTATGCCCCGACGGGAAAGAGTTGTTCGCTGATCCATCCGGCCGCTCTACTTTTGTAATGGATTTTAAAGACAGGGCTGCAATACCCGAAATCGCAGTACTGATCGCATAAATAAATGTTCTGTCCCTAAAATTATTTTTTCCTTTTATACCTGCCATATTTAAGGCATATACTGCAGCAGCCGGTGAATATTGTAAATAGTTATCAATTTTTGTTTTAAACAGGGGATGGTCTTCTGCCAGTTCGTTTTTAGTATTGGTATTTATTTGATGGATGGGATTGTGCCCTAGAGAAGCAAAACCATAGCTGATAAATACGGCAGGTAAAATATAAGGCCTTAGGATAGGCTGCTTTTTTGCAATAGGAGTTGGGGCTGTTAAACTTATTTGGTTTTGCTGCTCCATGCTGCTGTCATTAACTGTCCGATAGTTTGTTTGCTGGGCGTAGGTAAAACTCCCCGTAAACATCAAAAAGACCAGGATTGTTTTTTTCATATAACTGAATAAATAGATTGAATGAAAAGTTGCCGTTTGTGTAAACTAATGAGCGGTAAATCTGGGATGCGATCCTGTGGGAATATTGAGGAAACCCGGGGTAAGGATAAAAAAGGAGGAAATTTATTTGAAACTTAAAAGGAACCGCCCTGCGCCCGGGTGGTTTTACAAGGCATACATTCCCCGTACCCGGGAGTATAAATTACGTAGCATAATACCAATTGTCATAGAAAGATAATTTTATTGAAATAATAAAAGTATTTATTTACTTTTATTAAAAATAACACTTACTTTTGTGTTATCAATTTATTTAAAAGAATAAAACATGCAAACAGAAACAGAAAATATCTTAAACGTAACCCTGCTGGAACCCAGGCAAAAGCATCCCACCATTTTTGCCCGTTTTGATGAATTAGCAGAGGGAGAGAGCCTGGTGATACACAATGATCATGATCCCAAACCGCTATATTATCAACTGCTGGGTGAAAGAGGAAATATTTTTACCTGGGATTACCTGGAGAGTGGCCCCCAGTGGTGGCATATAAAAATTACAAAAAAAATAAGCGGCGAAAATGAAGAAACACTGGGACAAATAGCTGCCCATGATTTGCGTAAAGCCGAAGTGTTTAAAAAATATGGTTTGGATTTTTGTTGCGGTGGTAAAAAAACAGTGAAAGAAGCTTGTGCGGAAAAAGGGATTGATCCGGCCAAAGTAGAACAGGAATTGCAGCAGGCAGATAAAGCGCCCAATACTCGTCCTTTACCGTATGGTGAATGGAACCTGGATTTCCTGGCAGATTATATTGTTAATACACATCATAGTTTTGTAAGAAAGACTTTACCCGACCTGTCAGCCTATGCCAATAAAGTAAAGCAGGTACATGGCGGCCAACATCCCGAATTAATTCGCATTCATGAACTGGTAGAAGAAGTGAATGACGAAATGAGTTCACACATGATTAAAGAAGAAAAAATACTATTCCCCTATATTAAAGAGCTGGTGGGCGCCAATAAAGGAGAAGCACATGCTGCCCAACTAGGTTCTGTACGCAATCCCATCAATATGATGGAAATGGAACATGAGCTGGTAGGAAAAAATATGGAAGAGATCAGGCATTTATCCCGGGATTATACCTTACCCGAAGATGCCTGCGCAAGCTATAGTTTATTGTTCCGCATGCTGGAAGAATTTGAAGATGATTTGCATTTACATATTCACCTGGAAAATAATATTCTCTTTCCCAAAGCGCTGGAAATAGAAAAAAAGTTGAAATCAAATTAAGCTGAGAAACCAGACCCCCAAAATGAACAGGCCAAAGTTTTATTTTCAGCTATTTTGTTTGAATTTTTAGTTAAGAAAATAATTTTAAAACCTGTTTCATTTATGCAGAGGAGCAAAATGCAGATGTGTTGTTCTTTTACTTTCTACATTATTAACCCGCATAGTTAGATTAAAAGAACCTTTGTTTTTGTTAATAGCCGGAAATCGTTTTTTTAGCAGCAATTGTTAAATGAATATTGAATCCCCGGTAATTGCATAAAATAAGCGCCTGCAAAATGCTTCTCTGCTTCTCTTTTTTTAAAAGCGTAAGAGGGTTGTTCTTTTTTGTGAACCACTTCATTTTATTCATCACCGTATTAATATGTATTATGTTGATAAATGCCAATACGAAGATTGCCGCCCTCATCAGGCAAAATCCCGAAGCTTTGGAAGCGATTGTAAGTATCTCTCCTAAATTCACCAAACTGAGGAACCCGCTTTTACGAAAAGTAATTGCAGGCCGCACCAGTATTGCCATGGCTTCAAAAATTGGCGGCTGCGAGGTACAGGATTTTTTTAATAAATTAAAACCCATCGGTTTTGAAATTGATACCGCAACAAAGGCAGTGGAAACCGAAATTAAAAAATCGCCTTTACCCGATTTTATGAAACAGGTACAACCCGGTGAAATGAATGAACTGGATGTAAGGCCTCTCATTGATGGCGGCAAAGACCCGTTGAACACCATTATTCAAAGAGTAAAAAGCCTGCAACCCGGTATGGTATTAAAGATCATAAACAGCTTTGAGCCTACTCCCTTAATTCATTTATTGGGTAAGCAGGGTTTTATATCTTATACCGAAACCATCAGCCCCGATATGGTAAATACTTATTTTTACAAGCAATCACAAAATGCAACTGAATTGCCCAATGAGGTTAAGGAAAATGAAGAAGATTGGGATACCATTCTAAAGCAATTTGAAAATATGTTGGTAACGGTAGATGTTCGTGAACTGGAAATGCCATTACCCATGCATACGATCTTAGAAGCCCTGGCCTCTTTACCGGCCGAAAAGGCTTTATTTGTATATCATAAACGCATTCCTGTTTTCCTGTTGCCGGAGCTGGAGCAACAAGGATTTAGTTACAGGATAAAAGAAATCAGCGATGGAGAAGTACAGCTGCTGATATTTAAAAAATAATATGTTTTCAGTTGCCGGAAATACAGGTAGTACAAAAACCACTTCTTATAAAGTGGTGTTGCCTTTTTATGCTTATGGAGCCCTCTCTTTCCTGGTAGCCTGCTTTCTTTTATTTTTTACTGCCCGTACATCCGGCGTACATTATTTTACACCCCATAACCTGGCCATTGTGCATACCATGGCATTGGGCTGGGGCACCATGATGATCTTAGGCGCCAGCCACCAGTTGGTGCCGGTAATGATAGAAGGTAAACTGCACAGCGAAACATTGGCCTATCTTTCTTTTGCCTTTGCCGCAGTGGGAATTCCCGTATTGGTTTATGGATTTTATTTTTTTGATATGGGCCCTTATACGCAATGGGCGGGCTTGCTGCTGGTACTGGCCTTTCTTTGTTATCTCATTAATCTTGCGGTAAGCATGGTAAAAAGCAAGCACGAAAATGTACATGCTTATTTTGTGTTTACAGCCGTACTCTGGTTGCTCACTACTGCCATTGTGGGGGTATTGATGGTCTATAATTTTTCTTACCATGTATTGCCCAAAAATTCATTAGACTATCTTCCCTTGCATGCACACCTGGGTATTGTGGGCTGGTTTTTATTATTGATCATGGGTATAGGGTCCCGGCTGATCCCTATGTTTTTAATTTCAAAATACAGCAATAACCGCCAATTGTGGTGGATATACGGGTTGGTAAACGGAGGATTGCTGTTCTTTGTATTTATTTTCTTATTTGCACTTTCCCGGGTTTTTCTTTTTATCCCGGTAATAGCTATTGGGTTATCCATCGCTTTGTTTGGTAATTTTTGTTATAAAAGTTACAAGGCCCGTATTCGTAAAAAAGTAGATGAACAAATGAAAGTTTCCTTACTTTCAGTGTTGATCATGTGCCTGCCCATCCTGTTTTTAATCATTATAGTTATCGGCCTCATGACTACTCATTATGGAAATTTAAATGTAGTGATCAGCTATGGGTTTGTTATTTTCTTTGGATGGATTACGTCCATCATACTGGGGATGACCTTTAAGACCCTGCCCTTTATCATCTGGAACCGCACTTATCATCACCTGGCAGGAAAAGCCAAAACGCCGAACCCCAAAGATTTATTTAGCGAACCGGTATTTAAATGGATGGCGCTTGTTTACGTACTGGGCTTTGTGTTGTTTACCGCTGGTATTTTACTGGGGGTTCCTTTCATTTTACAGGCAGCATCGGCTTTATTGCTCTTAAGTTCTTTATTGTATAACTGGAATGTGTTAACACTTTTTATGCATAAATCACAAATAAAATGACGAATGTAATTTCTAATAATAATATAAAATGTACCATTGCGCTGGCGGGTTTGCAAGATGTATTAGACCCCGAAATTGGTTTAAATATCGTGGACCTGGGATTGGTATATCAAATAGATTTTGATGAAGAAGGGAAATCCATATTTTGCAGCATGACACTTACTACCCAGTTTTGCCCCATGGGTGAATCCATCACAAGTGCTGCAAAAGAAAGTTTGAAATTAACTTTTCCCGGTTATGAACCGGTCATTGAATTAACTTTCGATCCACCCTGGAACCATGAAATGATTTCAGAAGAAGGACGTATATTTTTAAATGAAAGATAAATGCTTAGCCTTACTTGTAAAACAGCGATCAAGGCCGTGATCTACCTGGCATCAAAATTTGAATCAGGAGAAAAGGCCGGCATTAAAGAAATTGCTGAATTTATTAATGCCAGTGAACATAGCGTGGGTAAAATGCTGCAAACCCTGGTAAAAGAAGGCGTGATCAATAGCGCCAAAGGCCCTACCGGCGGATTCTATATTTCTGCCGAACAAAAAAAGCAGCCTTTGCTTTTAATTGTACATGCTATTGATGGAAAACAAATATTTGACCAGTGCGGCCTGGGCCTCAGTAAGTGCTCAGCTACCCATCCCTGCCCCATTCACAATGATTATAAAAAAGTGCGGGATCAGTTTAAAGAAATGTGTACCACCAATAAAATTTCTGATTTGTGTGCTACCGTTAATGATGGTTTGGCTTATTTAATGGGATAGAAGCAGGCGTATTCCTGCTTTACATTTATTCTTCTTTCCTCCGTATGATCTTTATGGCTGCATTTTTATTTAAATCGCCACTAAATCGGATCTCGTGCCGCTGGTTATCGAAATTTAAAATTAAGAGCCCGGTATTGGGGGGAATGCTGCCAAGGTTTTCGGCATACATTACAAATTGCAGGGTATCACCCAGGTCGGGGGTAAGGTAAAATGATTTGGTAAAGGGTTTCACATCCAGGCCCTGCTTGCTTACAATCGTTACGCCATTGAGTATGATGCTCACCGTATCTCCATCTACTTCACCATTATCGTACAGGGTCATTTGCAGGCTATCTGATTTTATATACAGGTTTTCAATGGTTTCAATTCTTCGTTTGCTAAGGTCAATTTGGGCTGCAATGCTTTTATTGGCCGGGGTAAGTGGGGCAGGGGTTTTGGCCACTACCGGTTTTGGCGCATCCGCTGGCGGGTTTTTACCGGGCAGTACTTTTGTTTGGGCCACGGCAGGTACGGCTTTTTCTTTCGCAACAACCACCGGCGTTACTGGCGGTTTGGGTACTGCTTTTACCATTGCCGGCACGGGAGCAGCAATAGCGATTTTTGCCTTTGCCATACCGGTTGCCGGTTTCGTATTTTTTTGCAATGGAAAGGCCATTGCTTTTTTGGCAGCGATCATTTTCGCATACGAATTAAATTTTGATTGGGTAAGTACCGGCCGGAATGATTCCTTCATTTCTTCTGCATAGGCAAGGGAAGCTAAACTGTCAGTCTTTATTTTTTTAATAAAGCTAAGATCTTTTTTAAGATCCATTTCAGTGAGCTTTACCATCAGGGCCGTGGGTTCGGTGGGTAATATTTTTTCAAGATATACTTTTCCTTTTGCTGGTTTCAGGGTACGGGTACCCGTGGTTTCAAAGGAACCGCTTAATATTTTTTTACCCTCTTCTTCAGTATATACAAGCTCACTTTTTTGTTTTATTTTTTTGGGTTCGCTTTTCAGCAGGCTGCTAAAGAGCAAATCCTCATCTTGTAATGTAATGTGGTTGCCCGCTACCTTTATTTGTAATTTTTTCATGGCTACCTGTTCGCTGCCTTTTACATCAAAACTCAGGTAACCAAAGCCCGTGAGGGTACCTTCTTCCATGCTGAACACCACTTCGTAAGGTAACTGTTTTTGATTGGTGGAAACAGTGCCTTTCCAACTACCGGTATAATCTATGGGCTGGGCAAGGCAGCAACAGGGAATTAGAATGAAAAGAAAAAATATTTTCATCTTTGTATCATTATGAATCTGCACCCGCTTCCAGGAGCTTGATGCCTGTTTTTACCAGTTCTATTTTTCTTTTTTTATATAGGGCGCCAATCGTCATCTTAAATGTTTTTTTGCTCATCCCAAAAAATTCATAAATATCATCCGGGCTGCTTTTATCGTGGTATGGAAGGTACCCGTCATGCTCTTGTAAGAGCCGTATTATTTTTTCTGTTTCATCTTCTACCCGTTTATATCCCGGGGTGCCTGCTACTACATCCATTTTATTGTCTTCATAAATTTTTTTGATGAAGCCTTTAAACTGGTCGCCTGCCGTAATGCTCCGGTATATTTCATTAAAATGGAGTACGCCGGTATATTTGTTATTGATGATCATTAAATACCCAATGTCGGTGCGGCGTAAAACGGTAAGCTGTACCTCGTCCATTTCTTTTACATCCATGTTATCATTTACCAGGTCCTGCTCAAATCTTTCGGTGGCAGCAACCCTTCCTGTTTTTTCATCTACATAAATTTTTACTAAGTAGGTGCCATGGGTACGCATTATACTTATTTGCTGGCTGCGTGGCACAAAAATATCTTTCATAAGCCCCCAATCTAAAAAAGCGCCTTGCGGGGTAATACTTACGGCTTCTAATTTTACAATATCACCCACGGTGCCTTTGGGTTTTTGGGTGGTGGCAATCAGCCTGTCTTCACTGTCGTGGTAAATAAAAACCCGGATTTCGTCACCTGTTTTAGCGCCCGGGGGTACAAAACGGTTGGGCAGTAAAATGCCTTCCTGTCCATCATCTAAGTAGGCGCCGGGATCTGCCAGGCGTGCAATTTTTAAATTATAATATTCTCCTGCGCTAATCATGATATAAAAATACCGTATTTATAACGGTAAGTAGCAATATTTTCACAGGTTTCATACCCTGCCCGGATGAATTCCTTCGTAAAACAGCGAAAGGGTATTATCTTTATGGGAATAAAATTTTTTTAAGCATTTGAAATTTTCATCATTCGGGTTTAGTGAGAACCTTATGGAAGGCATTGAATTTTCTAATTACGAGAATGCCACCCCGGTACAGGAAAAAGTAATTCCACTCATTCTTTCAGGTAAAGATATTATCGCTTCGGCGCAAACAGGCACCGGCAAAACGGCCGCTTTTTTATTGCCGCTTATCCAAAAATTAAGCGATGAAAAGGACCCGCAACCCGGGGTACGTTCCCTGGTCATTGTGCCTACCCGGGAGCTGGCCATACAAATTTCGCAACACCTGGAAGGCCTTAGTTATTTTACGCATACCAGTTCTATTGCCGTATATGGCGGCGGCGACGGAAATGCTTTTGTACAGGAAAAAAAAGCATTAAGCCAGGGAGCTGATGTTGTTATATGTACACCCGGTAAAATGATGGCACATATAAAAATGGGGTATGTAAAACTGGATCATGTAAAATACCTGGTATTAGATGAGGCAGACCGGATGCTGGATATGGGATTCTATGATGATATTATGTTCATCATAAAACATTTACCGGCCAGGCGGCAAAACCTGCTTTTTTCGGCTACCATGCCGCATAAAATCCGGGAGATGGCCCGTAAGATTTTAACCCATCCCGAAGAAATAAATATATCTATAAGTAAACCGCCGGAAAAAATAAATCAGCAGGCATATATTGTTTACGATACCCAAAAAATTCCATTGGCACTGCACTTGTTAAGGAACCAGCCCTATAAATTGGTGCTTGTATTTTGCAGTAGTAAGCAAAGTGTAAAGCAACTCACCCGGGATTTAAAAAGAAATAAAATAAATGCAGGGGAAATACATAGCGATCTGCAGCAGGAAGAAAGAGAAGATGTATTAATGAAATTCCGCAGTGAGCGGCTGCCTGTTTTGGTTGCTACCGATATCTTAAGCAGGGGTATTGATATTGATTGTATTGACCTGGTTATAAATTTTGATGTGCCCCATGATGGCGAAGATTATGTACACCGCATTGGGCGTACGGCCAGGGCTTCTGCCGAAGGCACTGCTATTACTTTTGTAAGCCCCCGGGAACAACGTAAATTTGCAGCTATTGAAAAGTTATTGGGCAAACCTGTTGTTAAAATAAAGCTACCCGAAACCCTGGGTGAGCAGCCGGATTATAACCCCGGCAGCCGGGATGGCCGGGTTGTTCATAACAGGCACAAAAGACAAAGCCACTAAGGAAATCTTTTACTCAATAGTTGTGGATGCCACGCCTACGATATCAATATTACAAAATCCTATCGGGTACCTGCAGGGTATCAACAGCCAGCGGAGCGAACTGTTGCGTTCCGAATTAAATATTGTAACCTTTAAAGATTTACTGGAGCATTTTCCCTACAGGCATATTGACCGCACCCGGGTTGATAAAATTGCTTCCATTCAGCCCAACCAGGATTATGCTTATGTATCCGGGAAATTATTGCAATTAGAAATTATGGGTTCCGGGCGCAGCAGGCGGTTGGTGGGCTTATTAAAAGATGATACCGGCTTATTGGAACTGGTGTGGTTCCAGGGTATTGCATGGGTTCAAAAAGCCATTCATGTGGGCAATACCTATTTGGTTTTTGGTAAGCCCGGTTTTTTTATGGGCAAAGCCCAAATTGCCCATCCTGATATAGAAAATTTTAGCCGGCATCAGGCAGGCGGTAAACAATCGCTGGAACCCATTTATCCCTCTACCGAAAAATTAAAAGCCAGGGGCCTTACAGGAGCCGGTTTTGCAAAATACAGCAGCGAACTATTACAAAAACTTACTGAAAAAGATATCCCCGAAAATATCCCGGGTGATATCCTAAAGCAATATAAACTCATTTCCCGTTTTGATGCTTACCGGCAAATTCATTTTCCTGTTTCAGAAAAAATGTATCAGCAAGCTTTGCGCCGGCTTAAGTTTGAAGAATTGTTTTACGGGCAATTGCGTATGCAATTGATAAAAATGCGCCGGCACCGTTTTAGTAAAGGCTTTATCTTTTCTGTAGTAGGCAACCTCTTTAATGAATTTTATAACCACCATCTTCCTTTTACGCTTACCCAGGCACAAAAAAAAGTAATCAAAGAACTGAGGCAGGATACAGCCAGCGGGCGGCAAATGAACCGCTTGCTGCAGGGCGATGTGGGCAGTGGCAAAACCATGGTAGCTTTTATGGGCATGCTGCTGGCGGCAGATAATAATTTTCAAAGTGTGATCATGGCGCCTACCGAAGTACTGGCATCGCAACATTTTGAAAGTATCCGTTCTTATATTACCCACTTGCCTTTGCAAATTGCTTTACTCACCGGGTCGACGCCCGCTAAAGAAAGAAAAAAAATACTGGCCGGCTGTGCCGGCGGTACTATTCATATTTTAATCGGCACCCACGCAGTAATAGAAAAAAAAGTGATTTTTAAAAACCTGGGTTTTGCCGTGGTAGATGAGCAACATAAATTTGGCGTAGCACAGCGGGCCATGCTTTGGGCAAAGAATGAAATTCCCCCACACGTTTTGGTTATGACGGCAACGCCCATCCCCAGGACCCTGGCCCTTACCGCTTATGGCGACCTGGACTATAGTGTGATGGATGAATTGCCACCGGGCAGGAAACCCATTACCACGATGCATTATAATGAAGCAGCCCGCCCCCGGGTTATGGATTTTGTAAGGGCAGAAATAAGTAAAGGCAGGCAGGCTTATTTCATTTATCCGCTCATTGAAGAAAGCAGTAAGCTGGATTATGAAAATTTATATAAAGGGTACGAAGAAGTAAAAGCTTTTTTTCCCGAACCCCGGTATTGGATAAGCATGGTACATGGTAAGCAACCGGCGCTGCAAAAAGAGGTAAATATGAAACGCTTCATCAGCGGCGATACCCAAATTATGGTTAGCACAACGGTGATAGAAGTGGGCGTGAATGTACCCAATGCATCGGTAATGGTAATTGAAAGTGCAGAAAAATTTGGTTTATCTCAATTGCACCAGTTGCGGGGGCGGGTAGGAAGGGGTAGTGATCAGAGCTATTGCATCTTGCTTACCGGCAGAAAACTGGGTAATGATGCTTACGAAAGGATGAAGATAATGGTAGCCACCGGCAATGGTTTTGAAATTGCTGAAAAAGACCTGGAAATGCGTGGGCCGGGCGAAATTGAAGGCACCCGGCAAAGCGGCGCTGTACAATTTAAACTAGCCAGTTTGGTAAATGATAAAGCAGCTTTAGAAGCCGCCAGGGCATCCGTAGAAAATATACTCAGTACCGACCCGGAATTAGAAAACCCCGGGCATATTATGATTAAAAACTATTTGCAACAGCAAAAAGCAAAAACCAAATGGAGTAAAGTTGGGTAATTTCAATTAATCGTTAAATCAGGCTTAAAAAAGCGGGGGTTTAATTAATTGGATTGGAATCTTAGTTTTAATGCTGTAATTTGTATATGTAAATAAACACCACCTTGAGTAGAAATTTTAAAATAATTTTTTGTACCCTTATTTTGTCTTTGTTCGGCATTCCATTGTATTTACAAGCCCAGGTAGAGTTTATTGAAAACAAAGGACAGTGGCCTTCTCCCGTAAATTACCGGGGCGATTTTAATACCGGCTCCTTTTTTTTAGAAGACGGCGGGTTTACCGTTTTATTGCATCAACCCGATGAAGTAAAAAAAATGTATGCCTATTTTCATGGTGAGCTCAGTGAAAAAGAGCAGGCGCCCAATATCCTCTATACCCTTCACTCTTTTGCCTATAAAATGAAATTATCGGGCGCCCGGAAAAATGTAAAATCTTTGCCCGAAAAACCATTGGATAGTTATAATAATTATTTTATTGGAAATGATAAATCCAAATGGGCAAGCGATTGTAAAATTTATTACAGTATTACCTATCCTGATATTTATCCTAATATTGATGTACGTTATTACAGCAATGGCACCCACCTGAAATATGATTTTATTGTAAAGCCCGGAGGCAATGTAAATGCCATTGCCATGCAATATGAAGGGCCTAAGCTTTCTATAAAAAATGGCGATCTTATGCTTACGACCCCGGTAGGTGAAATTGCTGAATTAAAACCGTATAGCTACCAATCCGGTATTGGAAAACCCATTGAAGTTTCGGCACGCTACGTTTTAAAAAATAATATAGTAAGTTTTAAAGTAGATGATTATGACCACAGCCAAACTTTGGTGATAGACCCCGTAATCGTTTTTTCCAGTTTTAGTGGGAGTACCGCCGATAACTGGGGATATACAGCTACACCCGGCCCGGGCGGCACTTTATATGCCGGGGGGATTGTTTTTAGCGCAGGCTACCCGGTAACGGCCGGGGCTTATGATGGTACTTTTGGCGGCGGTGCCAACGAGGGGAATATCACCGGCTTTGATATGGGTATTACCAAATTTGCCGCTATCAATGCCCAGCGTTTATTTTCTACTTACATAGGGGGTAACAATAATGAACAACCACATAGCCTTATTTGTGATGCACAGGGCAATCTCTATATTGCCGGCCGTTCGGCTTCTTCAAATTATCCCACCCTTACAGCTTCTGACTTATATGGGCCCCGGGGCGATTTTGATATTGTAATTACCAAACTCAATGCAGCCGGAAATAATTTATTAGGTTCTGTAATCATTGGAGGTACCGGGAGAGATGGTGTGAACATCAGGCCTAAATACGAACCCCCCGGGGGTGCCGAGAGCCTGCGGAGAAATTATGGTGATGATGCCCGCAGTGAAGTGATTTTAGATAAGGCGGGCAATGTATTTGTAGCTTCCTGCACCCGGTCCACAAACTTTCCGGTTACCCCCGGTGCCGTACAATCTGTACAAGGCGGGGGAGACCAGGATGGCGTGATCCTTAAATTTAATAACAACTTAAGCAGCCTGTTATTTTCTACCTATTTTGGCGGAGATGGAAATGATGCCTGTTTTGTAGCAAGTATAAACCCGGTAGATAATAATTTATACATTGGTGGCGCCACATCAAGCGCAGCAGGTTTACCCGGCAATAAAACAAATGTGCTTTATCCTGCTTATAGTGGGGGTGTGGCAGACGGGTTTATTACCATTTTAAAAAATGATGGAAGCGCCATTATTAAAACATCTTATTTTGGAACAGGGGGTATCGATCTGATATACGGTTTAAAATTCGATAAGCATGGTTACCCTTATATCATGGGTACTTCCACCGGGTCCTGGCCCGTTCAGAATGCAGTATATTCCAATCCGGGTGCCAGGCAATTCATCAGTAAGTTAAAATCCGATTTATCTGCCTTTGAATATTCTACCGTTTTTGGCACCGTTTCTACAAATCCCAATATATCACCTGTTGCTTTTTTAGTTGACCGTTGTGAAAATGTATATGTATCTGGCTGGGGTGGCGGCTTAAATTTAAATTATGAATCGGGTACTACTCAAAATCTTCCCGAAGTAAACCCACTGGCGGGTATTCCACCCCCCGATGCCCGTGATTTTTATTTTTTTGTACTACAGCGCAATGCCCAAAGCCAATTGTTTGGTTCGCATTTTGGAAAATACAGCCCCAATGCCACCGGCGAACATGTGGATGGAGGTACCAGCCGTTTTGATGAAAATGGAATTATTTACCAGGCCATTTGCGGCGAATGTGCCAATGGCAATTTCCCGATTACACCCGGCGCTTATACTTGTAATAGTTTAAATGGATACAACCTGGCCGTAGTAAAAATCGATATGAATTTTGCCGGCGTAGGTGCCGCAATTAAAGCAACTGTAGATGGCGTAACAACTGATACCATCATCTGTACCGGCGAAACTGTTTTATTTTCAGATACTTTAAAAAAAGGAAAAAAATATTACTGGGACTTTGGCCATGCTCCAAACAGGTATGATACGACTACTGCCAATACCAGCTCTCATTTGTATAACACGGTAGGCTCTTATACGGCCATGCTTATTGCTGAAGATAGCGCTACCTGTAACATTAGGGATACTTCTTACATTACCATCAAAGTAGGTAATAACAGGGCAAACGTAAATTTCAACTGGGCAAAAACCCAGCCCTGCGAATCTTTAGGCGTATTGTTTACCAATACAAGTACGGGCACACCGCCTAACTTTAATGCCAACTCATTTACCTGGGATTATGGAGATGGCTCTCCAAAAGAAACGGCAGGTATTTCTCCGCCACGTTCTCATAGTTATAGCCAGGCAGGAACTTATACCGTGATATTGCAATTGCACGATGATAATTTTTGTAATTCACCTTTAGCAGATACGCAAATAGTACGTATTAATCCTTTGGTTGATGCCCGCTTTACTACATCGCCTTCAGGATGCGCTCCTTATAACGCAATTTTTACCAATGAATCGCTGGCAGGTACTGATTTTATTTGGGAGTATGGAGATAATACAACATCTGCCAATGGCAATATTACACATACTCATTTGTATCAGAATCCCGGTACATACCGGGTGCGCCTGATCGCCATTGATACCAGTACTTGTAATAAAAGAGATACTTCTGCTTATTTTACCATCATTGTTTCTGATAAGCCGCATGCCCAGGCTACCTGGGCGCCCAACCCGCCTGCGTCAAATACCTTTACACAATTCACCAATCAATCTACGGGAGCCAGCCATTACCTATGGAATTTTGGTGATGGTGAATCAGCTACTGAAATTAACCCCAGGCACCTGTATAATGCAACCGGTATTTTTACTGCTGAGCTGGTAGCCTATAACAAATATAATTGTACCGATACTTTTCAATTACAGGTTCGCACGATCATTGAACCGTTACTGGATGTTCCCAATGCATTTACACCGGGTAAGTTTGGTGAGAATGCCAGCATTTTGGTTCGGGGATTTGGAATTGAAAAAATGGATTGGAATATTTATAATCGCTGGGGTCAATTAATCTTTCACAGTGAAAACAGGAAATTGGGATGGGATGGTACCTACAAAGGAAAATTACAACCCATGGATGTGTACACGTACACCCTGGATGTAATTTTTAGTGATGGAAAAAAATACAGGAAAACAGGTGATATCACCTTGCTGAGATAGACTATGAATGCATTCAATAAAATAATGAAGATCTGTAAAAAAATATCTGGAATAAGTATTATTGTACTGTATAGTATGATAACAAGAGGATATGCCCAGGACCTGCATTTTTCCCAGTTCTTTAATTCGCCATTAACCACCAACCCGGCCAATACAGGTTTTATACCCGATGCAGACTATCGCCTGGGTGTGCAGTACCGCAACCAGTGGAGCAATATCATGGCGGTACCCTATAAAACCCAAAGCATTTTTGCCGATGCACAGGTAATGAGAGATAAATTAGAAAATGGCTGGCTGGGCCTGGGCGCTGTTATTCTCAACGATGTGGCAGGTAGCGGAAGTTTACGATCCACAAAAATTTACGGATCCCTGGCCTATCATCAAATGCTGGGGCTTAGCAGTTTGTTAAGTGCCGGTTTTAACCTGGGATGGGCCAATAAAAGAATTGATCAAAGCCAGTTGAAATTTCCCGACCAGTTTGATGGAAAGTTCTTCGATAATTCATTGCCCACTTCTGTTACCCTCACCAATAATAATGTGAGTTATTTTGATATGCAGGTGGGTATGAACTATGCTTATTTTCCTACCGAAGATATTTACCTGAATTTTGGATATTCAGTGCATCATGTAAATAAACCTACAGAAACATTTTTTAATGAAACCGGCGCCGATAATATTATTCCCATGCGGCATATCGCATTCATCAATGGTATTTTAAAAGTGCAGGATAACCTTATTCTGAACCCCAATATTTATTTTACCACCCAGGCAAAATCGATGGAAATAACCGGCGGTGCCATGGCGAGTTACAACTTATCAGAATACGATGATAAGCAGCTCCTGTTTGGCGCTTACTACCGGTATAAAGATGCAGTGATACCGGCTGCCGGATTTCAATTAAACGGGCTTAAGTTTACCTTTAGTTACGATGTTACATTATCCCGCTTAAAATCATTTAATAATTCAAGAGGAGCCTTTGAATTTAGCCTGGTAAAAAACGGGTATTACCCGGCCAATGTAAACAGGCAGGCCCTTTGCCCTAAATTCTAAAAATTTCCTCATTTATTTTTACGATTTTTGCACAAATTTTTTTCATGGCGCAATACCTTTCCTTTGTTCCCCGGTTTCAGGATATTTTAGGAAGCAGTTATGTATTTACTGATGACGAAAGCAGGCAGAAATACGGGCGGGACGAAACCGAAAACTTAGTTTTCCTGCCGGCCATTGTTATCAAACCCCAAACCGCCGAAGAGTTGAGCGCTGTAATGAAAGTTTGCAATGAAAATAAAATTCCCGTAACGGCAAGAGGAGCCGGAACCGGCTTAAGCGGCGGCGCCCTGCCACACCGGGGTGGGGTGCTGGTATCCTTTGAAAGAATGAACCGTATTATAGAAATAGATGAAAGAAATTTACAGGTAACTACCGAGCCCGGCGTTATTACAGAAGTATTACAAAATGCAGTAAAAGAAAAAGGGTTATTTTATCCGCCCGACCCCAGCAGCCGGGGCAGTTGTTTTATTGGAGGTAATATTGCCGAAAACAGCGGGGGCCCCAAAGCCGTGAAATATGGGGTAGTAAAAGATTATGTGCTGAACCTGCAGGTAGTGCTGGCCAATGGTGAAATTATCTGGACCGGTTCCAATGTGTTAAAAAATTCAACCGGTTATAATTTAACACAATTGATTGTGGGCAGTGAAGGAACTTTAGGATTGGTAACAAAAATTGTTTTGAAATTATTGCCGTATCCAAAATTTGATTTATTGATGCTGGCTCCCTTTACCGATATTGAAAAAGCCGGAGCAGCTGTGAGTGCGGTTTTCAGGGCAGGGTTCACACCCAGCGCCATGGAATTGGTAGAAATAGATGCCCTTAAAATAGTAAGCCGTTTTGTAGATAGTACCGCCGTTCCGGTGGGCGATGATGTGGCTGCCCATTTAATTGTGGAGGTAGATGGTAACCATATGGAAACCCTGATGCAGGAAATGGAATCCATAGCAACCATATTGGCTGAATATGATTGCGGCGAAATATTTTTTGCAGATGATGCTGTGCAAAAAGCAGAACTTTGGAAATTACGGAGGCGGGTTGCCGAAGCTGTAAAAATTGACGGGTATACTATTGAAGAAGATACCGTAGTACCCCGTGCCGAATTACCGGCCTTAATAAAAGGCGTGAAACAACTGGGGAAGGAATATGATTTTGATGTAGTATGTTATGGCCATGCCGGCGATGGAAATTTGCACATCCGGATTAAAAAACCGGGCAGTATCTACAGCCTCAACAATCCCGAAGTAATTCCTGCTTTAAGAGCATTGTTTACCCTGGTAAAACAATTGGGAGGTACCATCAGCGGCGAGCATGGCATAGGTCTTGTACAAAAAGAGTATATGGATATTGTATTTAATCCCATTGAACTCGAACTGATGCGGGGAATAAAAAAAACATTTGATCCACATAATATTCTTAACCCCGGTAAAATATTTGATATCGTATGAATATGAAAAATAACAGGCAACTTCTCTTACTGGTAACAGCAATCTGTTTATCACTTAGCAGTTTCGCACAGTCTTCATCGAATGACGATGGCAACGAAAAAAAATCAGGATTTAAAAAGGAAAACCTTTTTACCGGGGGTACGGCAAATATTTCATTTTTTAATGGCGCAACCATGTTGGGGGTGAGTCCTTTTTTAGGCTATAGCCTTAATAAGTGGCTCGATGTAGCCATATCGGGCAACATCAATTATATTTCACAAAGAGATTACCAGGTGTACGGCGATAAAGCCCGTCAAACCATTTATGGCCCCGGCGCCTTTTTGCGCATTTTCCCGGTGAAATTTTTATTTCTCCAGGCGCATTATGAATATAATTTTATAAACTTTAAATACCTGCCGGCTGCCAACTCCGGTTACCAGGAACAAAAAGAAAAATTACATGCTTCCAGTTTTTTAATTGGAGGCGGTTATAGTGGCGGCCGGGATGCATACAATAAATCATTTTATTATATTTCTGTGCTGTTTGATGTGGCGAAAGATAAAAATTCTCCTTATGCTGATGGATTGGGCAGGGTAATACCCCAAATTCGGGCAGGATATAATATTGCTTTATTCCAGCACCGTAAGTAACCTATAAATAGGTAAGAAAATCCCGGGGTTCATTCAAATGGTTCAGGTGTTCTAATGGATGAGAATATAAAAATTGCTCCTCATCCATTTTTTGGATATGAGCCAGCAAATGATCATAAAAACCGGCACTGTTTAAAAAGAAAATTTCTTTATGATGGATGCGCAGTTGATTCCAGGTGAGCATTTCAAACAATTCATCTAACGTGCCGTAGCCACCCGGTAATATGATTGCAGCATCGCAGTTTTCATACAACATTTTTTTTCGGGCGTGCATATTTTCTACAATATGCAATTCAGTAAGGCCATTGTGCTGATGTTCCCATTCGGCAAGCACGGTTGGAATAATGCCAACAACTTTTCCTTTTTTTTCGAGGGCCCCGTTCGCAACTGCGGCCATCAATCCTTTATTTCCGCCACCATAAATAAGGGTAAGCCCGTTTTCTGCAAGCAATTCACCCAATTGCCTGCTATGTTTTTCAAAGATAGGATGGGTGCCACATTTACTTCCACAAAAAACCGCAACAGACTTTATTGACATGTGTTAAAATATTATTCTGCAAAGACACAAAGATTTTATCTATTTTCAATCTTATTTTATTGTAAATTATTTGCATGTCTCCATTCGTTTTACTCTCCTTTGTAGCCGGGTATTTTTTATTGCTGATGTTGGTTGCCTGGTACACCGGTAAAAATGCCACCAATGAATCTTTTTTTATAGGTAATAAAAATTCTAACTGGATGCTGGTTGCATTTGGTATGATTGGTACTTCCTTGTCGGGTGTAACCTTTGTAAGTGTACCCGGCACAGTGGGCACAAATTCGTTTGCCTATTTTCAAATTGTAATCGGTTATTTTATCGGTTACCTTACCATTGCGTATGTATTGTTACCCCTGTATTATAAAATGAACCTCACCTCTATTTACACATACCTGGGTAACCGGCTGGGCATAAAATCGTATAAGACCGGGGCCGCTTTCTTTATCCTGTCCCGTGTACTGGGCGCTACAGCCAGGCTTTACCTGGTGGTAAAAATATTGCAGGATATTATTTTGTCTGACCTGGGAATTCCTTTTTGGGCAACTACGCTCATTATTTTAATTATGATCCTTATCTATACCTATGAAGGAGGTGTAAAAACAATTGTATTTACGGATACCTTACAAACCACATTTATGCTTACAGGCTTAATCGTTTGTATCATTTACATCCTGCATACCATGGGCCTTAGTTTTGGAGATGCAATCCATGCCTTATCCACGCAGCAGGGCGAAAAAGGAGCGTACTCAAAAATATTTTTTACAGATCCTGCCGATAAATTATTTTTTGTGAAACAAATTTTGGCCGGCGCTTTTATCACCATAACCATGACCGGGCTGGACCAGGAAATGATGCAAAAATCAATTTCTGTAAAACGATTAAAAGATTCTCAAAAAAATATGGTAAGCCTTGCCTTTATTATGGTGGTTGTAATATTTATCTTTTTATTCCTGGGTGGTTTATTACACTTATATGGAGCACAGCAGGGCGTAATGGCGAAGGGCGATGACCTGTTTCCGGCGCTGGCATTAAATAACATGCCCGCCATAGTATCGGTAATATTTATCATCGCATTGATCTCTGCCTTATTTCCCAGTGCTGATGGCGCTATTACTGCATTAACTTCATCGTTCTGTATTGATATCCTGGGGATCAAAAGAAGGCCCGGCTGGGATGAAAAAAAACAAAAAAAAATCCGGCAACGGGTGCATCTTACGGTTGCGTTTATCTTCCTGGTATTTGTTATGGTATTTCATTGGGTAAATGATCCCAGTATGATTGATGTGATTTTAAAATTAGCGGCATATACCTATGGGCCTTTATTAGGTTTATTTACTTTTGGTATTTTAACCCACCGGTCTGTACAAGATAAATGGGTTCCTTTAATATGTATTGCGTCACCGCTTATATGTTTAGGAATTGAAAAATTAACACCACTCTTTATACCCGGTTTTAAAATGGGCCCCGAACTGTTGGTGGTAAATGGTTTATTAACCTATACCGGTTTGTTAATAATTTCTAAAAAAAATAACCAGGAAGTATAATTGTATGGATATTATTGATGAAAAAATAGAATGCTATGCTACCGGTTTTGCCTCTCCGCAACCGGCTATTTTGCAACAAATAGAAGCGGAAACTTTTGCCACACATGCAAACCCCCATATGTTAAGCGGGCATGTACAGGGCTTGTTTTTAAGTATGATCAGCCACATGGTAAAACCCATGTATGTATTGGAAATAGGTACTTTTACCGGGTTTAGCGCCATTTGCCTGGCAGCCGGCTTACAAAAAGGCGGGCAGTTACATACCATTGAATTAAGAGAAAATGATGCCCGTATTTCTGAAGCAAATTTTAAAAAAGCCGGCTTGGATCAGCAAATACAATTGCATAGAGGCAATGCATTAGATATTATTTCGTTATTACAGGAAAACCGGCAGTGGGACCTTGTATTTATTGATGCTGATAAAGTGGGGTATATTGAGTATTACGAGCTAACTTTGCCAAAATTAAAAAAAGGCGGTTTTATACTTGCAGATAATGTACTTTTTCACGGGCAGGTAATAAATGAACCGCTTACCGGAAAAAATGCCATTGCCATACATGCATTTAATCGTCATGTGGCCAATGATGATAGGGTAGAACAGGTAATTGTAACCTTGCGGGATGGATTCATGCTGATAAGAAAATTATAAATGATTAAAAGATATTCATTCATGAAAATTTTATGTATAGCACTAATGGGCTGTATGTTCAATGGCTTTGTACAAGCCCAAACGCTTACCCCCCTGCAATATATAGATACTTATAAACAGCTTGCTATAAAAGAAATGAAGCGTAGCGGTATTCCTGCCTCTATCACCCTGGCCCAGGGCTTATTAGAAACAGAATGCGGGAATAGCATCCTCGTAAAAAAATCAAATAATCATTTTGGTATTAAATGCAAAAGCAACTGGACGGGCGAATCGGTAGCGCATACAGACGATGCACCCAATGAATGCTTTCGTAAATATGCATCTGCAGAAGATAGTTATAAAGACCATAGCGATTTTTTAAAAAACAGCAGCAGGTATTCCAATTTGTTTTCGCTGAGCCCTACTGATTATAAAGGATGGGCATATGGATTAAAAGCCGCCGGTTATGCAACAAACCCCCGCTACCCTGCCATATTGATTGCGAATATTGAAAAATATAATTTGCAGCAATACGATAGTATGACCCAAGCCGGCCCCATGCTTTTTGCGGATGCCGCCATACCTGTTACAGCACAAAATGAAGATAATAAAATAGAAACAACCCCCCAGGAACCCCTCCCCGTGGTTCAAAAGCCGCTTAGTAAAACAAAGTTCAATGGGTTAAAAGCCATTTTTGCAACCAAAGGAACATCCCTGCTGGCGCTTGCATCAGGGAATAATATTCCTTTATCAAAACTATTAGAGTTTAATGATCTTAAAAATGACGGCCTCTTACAAGATGACCAGATTATTTATTTAGAAAAAAAAGCAAGGCAGGGCAACCGGGATTATTATATTTCTTTACATGATGAATCTCTACGGGATGTAGCGCAGAATATTGGGGTACAATTACAATCCCTGGTACAATTTAATAACCTTAGCGAACTATCGAATGTACGCAAAGGACAAAAAATATATTTAAGACCCATCGCTACAAGCGCCACCGCATCTGCTCGGTAAAAATAATTTAACTTACTTCTATGCCTGTAATTACAGTAAACAATAAAGATTTTGTCCCTTACCTGGATGCATCGGAAATTCAAAAGCAGGTACAGCGTATTGCCAATGAAATAAACCGGGATTATAAAGGCAAGCGGCCATTGTTCATTGCCATTTTAAATGGCTCTTTTATGTTTGCCAGCGACCTGTTTAAGCTTATTGAAATTGAAGCCGAAATTAATTTTATAAAATTAGCTTCTTATAAAGGAACCAAAAGCACTGGCAATGTAGTTACCTCTATTGGCCTGGATGAATCATTAAAAGACAAACACGTAATTATTTTAGAAGATATTGTAGATACCGGTAAAACCTTACACGAATTTTTACCTCAGTTAATCAATCAACAACCGGCATCTTTAAAAATTGCAGCTTTATTGCATAAACCAGAAGCGCTTGTTCATGACATTCGTATTGATTATTTAGGATTTAATGTACCTAATAAATTTTTACTGGGTTATGGATTAGACTTTGACGGGCTGGCAAGAAATCTAAAAGAGATTTACCAGCTCGTTGAATAAGGGCAGGTGGTACTACCCTAAGTTTCCGCCAAAAATTTACTTTAGTTGAATAAGTTTCTACTATACCTTTTTTTTATGTGCATGGCCCAGCTTGTGTATGGCCAGTATTACCTGCGTGGTGAAGTGAAAGATAATAAAGGGAACCTTTTGCCCAATACTAAAATCTTTCTTCATTCGGCCAGGATATTTTATATCACCGATGCATCCGGGAGTTTTGGATTTCCAATTACCCATATTACCGATACGGTTACGTTAAGCCGGGATGGGTTCAATACAGAAAAAATAGTAGTAAATGCCATGCGGCCAGTGGCCTTGCAAATGAAACCCTCGGCTGCCGGCAACAATAAGTCGGCTCCTAAACTATCGTCGCTTACCGAAAATAAAAAAAGAGATGGCCGTTTATATGCCCATTTTGATAATGAAACTTATTTTCAACTGGCAGAAAATGAAAATGTACTGGTAAAAGATTATCCCAATACATCTTTTTCATTAAATGTAAATAAAGCATCGTATAGTAATGTTCGCCGCTTCCTGAATATGAAAAGTAAAGTACCGGTAGATGCCGTTCGTGTAGAAGAACTCATAAATTATTTCAACCTGCAGTATAAGGAGCCGGCCCCTGGCAATGTGTTTAGAATAGAAAGCCAGCTTAGCTCATGCCCCTGGAATGCGAATAAGAATTTGTTATTTGTAAATGTGAGTGCCAAAAAACTGGATCTGGGTAAGACAGCCCCCGGCAATTTTGTTTTTTTAATTGATGTATCCGGTAGTATGGATATGCCCAATCGCCTGCCCTTACTAAAAGCAGCTTTTCAATTATTTGTAAAAAATTTACGCCCCGTCGATAAAGTGTCCATTGTAATTTATGGAGGCTCGGTGGGTATCTGGCTGGATCCTACTTCGGGCGCTGATAAAGAAAAGATCATACAATCCATTGAAGAACTGGAAGCTTCCGGTGATACTCCGGGAGAATCAGCCATACGGGCTGCTTATACAGTGGCTGAGAAAACATTTATAGAGGGGGGAACCAATAGGGTTATTTTGGCAACCGATGGTGATTTTAATGTAGGAGAAACTTCAGAAAAAGATTTGGAAGAACTTATTACAAAAAAGAAACAATCGGGTGTGTATTTAACTTGCCTGGGAGTGGGCATGGGAAATTTTAAAGATTCAAAATTGCAGGCATTAGCCAAAAAAGGAAATGGAAATTATGCTTACCTGGATGATATTAATGAAGCGCAGAAAGTATTGGTAAAAGAACTTACCCAAACCATGTATGGCGTAGCTGATGATGTAAGCATGCAGTTAGAATTTAACCCGGCTGCCGTAAAAGAATACCGGTTAATTGGTTTTGATAACCGCCGGGATGCCATTGCCGATGATAAAAGTGAACTGGAGGGAGGCGATATTGGCAGTGGAAATAGTACACTGGCTATATTTGAAATATTACCGGCCGATACGGCTAAATTGAATACCGGGAATATTATTGCCAGCATAAAACTAAAGTATAATTGCGGGAATGATACCCTTAGCCATATGCTGCGTTATACGGCTATCGATAATTATAAGCCGATTGATGATATAGATAAAGAATTAAAATTTGCCTCTGCGGTTGCCATGTTTGGCCTTACACTTCGAAATTCTGTTTATATTCATCAGGCCAATTGGCCTCTTATCAAAGCAATCGCCCAATCATCTGCCAATGAAAGTGATTTCTTACAACAACAGTTTGTAAAGCAGGTTTTAAATGCTGAAATGATTTACAGTGATAAGTTACCGGCCCGTAAAAAAGGAAGAAGAAAAGCTGCAAATTGATTGAAACTGCATCAGCCCTTATTTAATTAATTCCTGCAAAAGTATTCCCCTGGTTTATATCACCCGTTTCATAGCCTCGCTTAAACCAATACATTCGTTGGGCAGATGTACCATGCGTAAAACCTTCGGGCACTACATACCCCTGTGTTCTTTCCTGTATATTATCATCTCCCACGGCAGATGCTGCCTGTAAAGCCTGTTCTATATCCTGGGGCTGTATTACGTTTTTCATTTTTTGATCGTAGTGGGCCCACACGCCTGCATAAAAATCAGCCTGTAGTTCCAAAGCCACACTGTATTTGTTATAAGTAACTTCATCTACCCGTCTTCTTATTTGATCCATTTTTTGAGTAGTACCCATTAGGAATTGAATATGATGCCCCACTTCATGGGCAACAACATAAGCCATGGCAAAATCACCTTTTGCCCCAAAACGCTGTTGTAATTCATCTGCAAAGGCAAGGTCAATATACAGGTCATTATCACCCGGGCAGTAAAAAGGGCCACTGGCCGAACTGGCCGTGCCACAGGCGCTTTGTGTAGCCCCGCTAAACAGGATAAGGGTAGGCGGCTGGTATTTTTCATTGTGCTCCGAAAATATTTTTGACCACACATCTTCCGTATCTGCCAACACCACTTTTACAAAGGAAGCCCGGTTATCTTCTCTTGCTTTTTCTGCCGGGGATAAAGATCTTGTTTCCTGGGGCGCTCCTGCCTGGGGTAATTGTTGCAAGGCAGCCGGGTCACCGGTTAAGAAATAATTCACCAATAAAAAAATAACGCCAATGATACCACCGCCAATGGCTATTTGTCCGCCACTACCCCTGCGGTCTTCTACATTGTCACTTTCTCTTCTTCCTTGCCAAAGCATAAATTAAATAATTTAAATGTGATGAAGCTTTTAAATCAAAAGGTTTCTCCTGTAACCTGTTTTCAAAAATAATACTTTTCTCTTACTATAATCTTTCTGTGTGGTTTGCCGGGTATTCAAGCAAATATGCGTCAAGGGATATTTTGTGATGCTATTCAAAGTTTTATTTTTTCGGCGTGGACTCATTTGTGGATATTGGTTACCCTTACATGTCATTGTACATAAAAGTCAACATTGTCTATATTGAGTTTACCAGCCTGTCCTAAAAAAGCTTTCGTTTCAGCATCTGTTGATTATAGCATCTCCTTACTGGGAATAACCCGGCATCCTGGGGGTGGAGAGGATTTGGTAAAATAAACCGTCCCTTCATGAGCAACAAGTATGAGCAAAACAATTAAAAGCTTACTTAATTATCTTTGCTTATGGAATATTTGTATACCTACCAACAACTATATACGTTTGCCAGCTCCGTTTTTTTAAAAATGGGCTGTAATGAAGCCGATGCTACAACAGCTACCCATACTTTGTTGTCGGCAGATTTGAGAGGGGTTGACAGCCACGGTATTGCCCGTTTAATCGGTTATGTAAGGCTTTGGGAGAAAAAGAGAGTAAATGCCAGTCCTCATTTTTCTATTCTTCATCAAACTCCATCTACGGCTGTGCTGGATGCTGACCAGGCATTGGGACTTGTATCGGCTCCTTATGCCATGCAGGTTGCCATTGAAAAAGCCGCAGCAGTGGGTACCGGTTGGGTAAGCGTACAAAATAGCAATCATTTTGGCATTGCGGGCTACCATGCCCTGATGGCAGTAGAAAAAGATATGATCGGTATCGCCATGACCAATGCCTCGGCTTTAGTAGCACCCACGTATGCAAATGAACGTCTCCTGGGTACAAACCCCATTGCCGTAGCTATACCGGCCGGCAATTATCCTCCCTTTGTTGCCGACTTTGCAACCACTACTGCCTCTAACGGAAAACTTGAAATACTGCAACGTTTACAGGAAGATAGCCCATCGGGATGGTTGCAGGATGAAAATGGAAAACCTACACAAAATGCCAGTGCATTAAAAGAAGGGGGCGCCTTATTGCCATTGGGGGGCGATAAAGTGCATGGTAGCCATAAGGGTTATATGCTGGGTAGTATCGTAGATATTTTTTCTGCTATTTTAAGCGGCGCCAATTATGGCCCCTGGGTTCCTCCCTTCCCGGCTTATATTGCCATGCCTCAAAATATGCCAGGCAAAGGGATCGGCCACTTCCTGGGAGCCATGCGTATTGATGCTTTTCGGGCTGCAAATGAATTTAAAAAAGATATGGATCAATGGATCAAACGATTTAAAGAGGCAAAAACTACTACCGGCCATAAAGAAGTGATCGTACCCGGGGAACCCGAAAGGCTGATGGAAGCACATCGAAGCCGGGCAGGGATTCCCTTGTTGAAAGCAGTAGTGGATGATTTAACCCAACTGGCCGAAAAATTTTCATTAGAAATTCCTGCACCTATTTAACTTTTTTGTATTTCAATAAGCCATACCTCCTATCAGGGAATTATCTACTTTTGCATTCCCCAAAAAACAGGATATGAAAGTGATGAAATTTGGCGGCACCAGTGTGGGCAAGCCGGAGCGTATGAAACAAGTGGCCAATTTAGTAATGGCAGATAATGAGAAGAAAATTGTAGTGCTGTCTGCTTTAAGTGGCACTACCAATGCACTCGTTTCAATCAGTAACCTGATATCTAATAATAACCGGCAACTGGCTTTAACCCGTATTAAAGAACTCCAGGATCATTATTATCAATTTATTGATGAGCTAATGGAAAAGCCTGGTTTTATAGAAAAGGCCCGTAAACAGGTAGAAGAACATTTTGAATTTTTAGAGATTATTTTACGCATTTCATTCAGCGAAGCGCTTCATAAAGATATCCTGGCGCAGGGAGAACTACTCAGTACCAAACTCTTTAGCCTGTATTTAGAAGAAAACCAAATTGCACATAAACTATTACCTGCTCTTGAGTTTATGATGCTCGATAAGTTTGATGAACCCCAATTGGCTACCATCAAATTAAAATTAAATCAACTGCTGGATCAGTACCCCGATATGAATGTATTTGTTACACAGGGGTATATTACAAGAAATGCAAGGGGAGAAGTGGACAATTTAAAAAGGGGTGGAAGTGATTATAGCGCTTCTTTAATGGCAGCCGTTTTGCAGGCATCGGTTTGCGAAATCTGGACAGATATTGACGGGATGCATAATAATGACCCCCGCATTGTAGAAAACACAAAACCCGTAGAGCAGTTGAGTTTTAATGAAGCGGCAGAACTGGCTTATTTCGGTGCAAAAATATTACACCCGGCATCTATCTGGCCGGCACAGGCACATAATGTAGCCGTGAAACTGCTCAATACGATGGAGCCTTTAGCAAAGGGTACCCTTATTACGGCCGATGCCGGTAGCGAAGGGGCAAAGGCAATTGCTGCAAAAGATAATATTACCGCCATAAAAATTATTAGTAGCCGTATGCTGCTCGCCTATGGTTTTTTAAGAAAAGTGTTTGAGGTTTTTGAAAAATACCGTACTTCTATCGATATGATCACCACATCTGAAGTGGCCGTATCTGTTACCATTGATAATGATAGTTTCTTAAAAGAGATTGTAAGTGAACTGGAAACCTATGGCCGGGTAAAAATTGACCGGGACCAAACGATAGTTTCTATTGTGGGAAATGAAATCAATATTACCGAAAATATATTGAGCCGGGTGTTCCAGGCTACTTCCACGGTACCCGTTCGTATGATAAGTTATGGCGGAAGCAGCCATAATATATCATTATTAATACCCCAGGCTTACAAAGTACAGGCCTTACGGGCTTTGCATAGCAGCTTATTTTTTTAAATTATTTTTAGGTTGATACAATAAACGATAGACCCCAGCCGTTTTTAATTTGGTTTTTCATAGGATATTGGATTAAAACGGGCTGAGATTTCTATCACGGCCCCTTTTTTTTGCCCCCCACCCGGCATTTATAAGCCTTAGATGCTTACGGTATTTTTGCTGCTTATCATCGGTATTCTCTTTAGCATTTTTTTCACAATAAATTTTACAACAGAAGCAACTATTATAAAGCTATTGTAGTCTTATGTATGGTTTTTCATAGGATATTGGATTTTAAAACGGGCAATGATTTCTATCATAGCCCCTTTTTTTTTAAAAACCTCCCCCATCCCATTTTCAAATACATTAGTTCCCTTACATTTTTTGTGCTTTTATATACAAAAAAAAAGCAACGATGTGATCGTTGCCATATAAAGAGGTATATTTTATATTATATGATGAGCATGGCATCGCCATAACTGAAGAACCTGTATTTTTCTTTAATTGCTTTTTTATAGGCTTCCATCATTAAATCGTAACCGGCAAATGCACAAGCCATAATCAGTAAGCTTGTTTTGGGTAAATGAAAATTGGTTACCAGGGCATCTGCAATATTAAAATTATAAGGAGGATGTATAAAATGATTGGTCCAGCCTTCTGAAGGTTTTAATAATTTTTGAGCAGTGTATGAAGTTTCCATAGCCCGCATGGTGGTAGTACCAATGGAACAGATGCGATGATTGGTTTCTTTTGCTTTATTTACAATATCGCAGGCGGCCTGTTCAATTTTATAATACTCGGCATCCATTTTATGTTTGCTCAGGTCTTCTACTTCTATAGGCCTGAATGTGCCCAGCCCGGTGTGTAAAGTAACTTCAGCAAACCGGATACCTTGTATCTCTAAGCGCTTAATAAGCTCTTTACTAAAATGCAGCCCGGCTGTAGGAGCTGCCACAGCGCCTTCATGTTTGGCATATACCGTTTGGTACCTCTCTTTATCTTCTGCTTCAGGTTTACGCTTGATGTATTTGGGTAAAGGGGTCTCACCCATAAACTCCAGCATTTTCCTGAATTCTTCTTCGGTGCCATCCCATAAAAAACGGATGGTACGGCCACGGCTGGTTGTGTTATCAATAACTTCGGCAACCAACTCATCGTTTTCGCCAAAATAAAGTTTATTACCCACTCGTATTTTACGGGCAGGATCTACAATTACATCCCAAAGGCGGTTAGGGCGGTTTAACTCACGCAACAAGAAAACTTCTATCTTGGCGCCTGTTTTTTCTTTACGCCCATACATACGGGCAGGAAATACACGGGTATTGTTTACCACAAACACATCTTTATCATCAAAATACTCCATGATGTCCCGGAATTGCTTGTTTTCAATTTCACCGGTATCCCGGTGAACTACCATTAAACGACTGTCTTCTCTTTTTTTGGCCGGATGTTGGGCAATGAGGTTAAGAGGGAGATCGAACCTAAACTGAGATAATTTCATGCAATAAACTTATTTTATTTATCACATGCCGGCCTGCTATTTTATAAGCAGGATGTATATCCCTGCACAAGCAGGGCATGTATCATGTTACGGCATGATTTGAAAGTGTGCAAAGTTAATACATTTTATGTGTATCTTAATATCTGATTTTTCTAATATATGGTTAAAGCAGAAAAAATGTGAATAATTATGCTATTTTCGTCTCATAGTACAGCGGCAGGCCTTTTTTCCTTCTGTTAAATCATTTCGGTAAGCACTGTACCGGTTTGCAAACCCCAATAACAAAATTCAACACTAACGTACGAGCATCTTCCATGAAAAGAAAAAATATCCGGAACCTGTTTTATGGCTTTTTATTATCCCTGGTAATTTATAACGCCAGTGCCCAGGATACCCCACGCCCGGTTTATAATAGCCTGTTATGGGAAATTAGCGGCAACGGGCTTTCTCGCCCCTCTTTTCTTTTTGGTACCATGCATGTAAGCAGCAAGCTGGCTTTTCATTTAAGCGATTCATTTTATTATGCCATGCGGAATGTAGATGCCGTTGCATTGGAATTAAACCCCGAACTATGGCAGCCGCAAATGGCCTCACTCAATGATTTAAATTTGAACTATACCCAGTATGTACAGTATGGAGGCAACGGTTATCTTTCTGAAAATAGTTTTAAAATTGAAAAATTTAGCGATCCCTTACTCTTAGCCCTTAATAGTGAACCCCCGGTTGTAAACAGCTTACTCTACAGGTCTTATAAAGCCAAAGAAGATTTTGAAGAAGATACTTTTTTAGATTTATATATATATCAAACAGGGCGTAAGCTGGGTAAAAGCCCGGCGGGCGTAGAAGATTTTTATGAGTCACAAAAACTGGTGATGGAAGCCTATGCCGACATGGCCAAAGAAAAAAAGAAAAAGGAAATAGACCTGGATGGCGAAACTATTTCTGATATACAGGATAAAATACAGGAAGCCTATAAGAGAGGAGACCTAAGCCTGATGGATTCATTGGATAATAAAATGGAACGCTCTGCCGCATTCAGAGAAAAATTTTTATTGAAAAGAAATGAGATACAGGCACATTCTATTGATAGTATTATAAAAAAGAAATCTTTATTTGTAGGGGTAGGGGCAGCCCATTTACCCGGTGCCCGGGGCGTGATAGAACTATTAAGGAGTATGGGGTATACCCTTAGGCCCATAAAAATGAGCAACCGGGATGCCCGCCAGAAAGATGAAATCGAAAAAGTGAAAGTGAAAGTGAATTTCACTACTCAATATGCTGCAGATAGTACCTATAGCGTGGACGTGCCCGGGCCGCTCTACTTTTTACCCAACGCTTATATGCCACTTAACCGCTGGCAATTTGCCGATATGAATAATGGCTCTTACTACATGGTAACCCGGGTAAAAACAAATGCCGGGTTTTTAAAAATGACCGATGCAGATGTACTTCGCAAAATAGATAGTGTACTTTATGAAAATATACCCGGTAAAATAATTTCTAAAAAATCCATTAACAATAATGGCTACCCGGGTTATGAAATAAACAATCGTACCCGCAGGGGCGATTTGCAGCGTTACCAGATTTTTGTGTTACCAGCCGAGATCGTAATCTTTAAAATGAGCGGCAAAAACGATTATGTGGCAGGAGAGGAAGCGAATCGCTTTTTTAATTCCATCCAGTTAAAAAAATTAAATAACGGCCCGCAATATTATAAACCGGTACAAGGGGGTTTCCATTTCCTGTTTCCCAATACCCCCTCCGAATTTTTTGACCAGGTAAAAAAACAAAGATGGGAATATGAAACAATAGATCCTGCTACCGGGGATGCCTGGCTGCTGATGAAACTTAATAATTTTAATTTTGATTTTATTGAAAGAGATAGTTTCGATCTGGGCCTTATTGAAGAATCTTTTAGAAGCGCTGATATATTTGATAAACAAATAAGCCGAAAGCTGGGTACACTGGCAGGTACTCCTGCATTATTTGTTCGTGAGAAATTGAAAGAGGGTGATTTTGTGAATGCCGTGTATTTGGTAAAAGGGCCGGAATATTATGTGCTGGCCCGCCGTACTAAAAATGAAGCAGACAGTTCTTTTGATTTTGCCAATTCCTTTGGCTGGGAACCCTACCACTATCCTAAAGCAAATACGTATACGGATACCTTTTATCGTTTTTCTGTAACAACACCTATACATCCGGTAATAGATGAGGGGATCAGGACCATCATCGAAAAATCGGCTGAAGATATTGCCAATGGCAATAATTCTTCGGGTTATATTACATATTGGCCAAAGAAGAAACCTGCTTTATTTGAAAGTGATTCTACCGGCCAGATGATTTTTGTAACGGTGCAGCAATATCCAAAATATTTTTCAATAAAGGATAGCGCTAAATTCTGGAAGAATGAAATTGAAGAATACACCGGCGATGGCGATATGCTGATTACACACAAAAAACCTGTATTCATTCCCGGGAAAAGAGCCGGTTACCGCTTTACTTTGCAAGACACAGGTTCTGCCAAAACCATTGAAAGAATGTTGTTGCTCCAAGGCAATGCAATGTACTCTTTGGTAACCATGAGCGATACCCTCACGGGTACAAACGGTTTTATAGATACTTTCTTTAATAGCTTTGAGGGTATGCCGGATGATAGCAGCCAGGATTTATATGTAAGTAAATTACCTTTGTTTTTTGATGATCTGTTCAGTAAGGATAGCGCCTTGCATAAAAAAGCGCAGCAATCCCTTACCGGCGTTTTCTTTGGGCCACTGGGAGCGCCTTTGCTTTATGAGGCTATAAACAGGATAAATATTACCGACAAAGATTATTTTGATACTAAGGTAAAACTAATAGCTGAACTGGGTTATATCAAAGATTCTATTCCTGATTATATTCCCGGCTTCCTCAATACAATTTATCACAATACGGCAGATACTTCCTTATTTCAAAATGAAGCGATATTAGCTTTATCAAAATTAAAGACAAAAACAGCATACGCTTTTCTTAAAAAGATCATGATGGAAGATCCTCCCATCTTTGACCAAAATGAAAGTTACCGCACTTTATTTAATAACCTGAACGATAGCCTGGCATTAAGCGCCGGTTTTTTTCCTGAAATTTTGCAATTAACTACCCTGCAGGATTATAAAGAATATGTAACCGGTTTACTGCTCAATATGATTGATAGCGGGATGCTCAGGAAAAAAGACTACGAAAAATATTTTCCTTCTATTTATATTGATGCTAAAGTGGCTTTGCGTAAGCAACAAACCCGGGACGAAAAAATAATGCAGGCCAATAAAGAAAAAGAAGATGCCAGTGCCGATGATGATAATGGGTACGATCGGAATTATTATTATGGATCCGATAATGGGTTAAGCGATTATACCGTACTGCTTATGCCATTTTATGAGAAAGATGAAAAAGTAAGAAATTTTTTCAAAAAACTTTTATTGAGTAAAGATGAAAAAGTGCTCCTGAACACAAGTGTGGTATTAATAAAAAATAATAAAGATGTACCCGATAGTATATTACAAAAATTGGCTGCCAATGATAAATACCGGGTTCCCTTATACCGCTCTTTAATGGAAATTAAACGCACCGATAAATTTCCGATGGCCTTTAACAACCCATTAAGTATGGCTAAAAGTATATTGAGATTAGAATCTGACCGGGCAGCTTTCGACTCTATCGTATTCCTTAAAAAACAAATAACTTATTTAAAAGACAGTACCGGTATGGTTTATTTTTTTAAATACCGGGTTAAGAAATCAGACGACTGGAAACTGGGCATATCCGGCTTGCAACCATTAGATTCCAATAAAGTAGATGTGGATGGCGACCTGGTAAGCCTTACCGATAAAAAAATAAAAGAAGGCGAAGAAGGCAACCAGTTGATGAAAGAACAATTAAAAAAAATACGTTTTGGCCTGCACCGGAGTGCCCGGTATTTTTATAGTTCTAATTCCGATTATATGAATAATTACCGGGGCGGAGATTATGAAGAATAGGCAGCCCCACCTTGTTATGCCATAATGGAATTGATGAGTTCCCGGGTATAAGGCTGGACCGGCCTGTAAAAAATATCATCGGCATTTCCTGCTTCCACTATTTTCCCTTTTTGCATTACCAGGATGCGGTCACTAATATAATGTACCACGGAGAGGTCGTGTGATATAAAGATGGCGCTTAACCGGAGTGATGATTTTATATCAGTTATTAAATTCAGAACCTGTGCCTGTACACTTACATCCAGCGCCGATACACTTTCATCAAATACCAGGAAAGAAGGGTTTAGTGCCAATGCCCGGGCTATACAAATGCGTTGCCTTTGCCCCCCGCTAAACTGGTGAGGGTAACGGTTTACAAGGTCAGGATGCAGGTTCACCTGTTCAAAAAGTTCGATTACCCTTTCTTTTCGTTGATTTTTATTTTTGTAAATACCATGTACTTGTAAAGGCTCTTCAATGGCATCGCCAATAGTCAGGCGGGGGTTCAGTGAGCCATAGGGATCCTGGAAAACAATTTGTATTTCTTTACGGAATATCTTTTTTTCTCCATCATCCAGGTTCTGTACATTCTTGCCTTTTAAATAAATATTTCCCGATGTGGCTTGCTGCAATTGTAGTATGGTTCGGCCAAGGGTAGTTTTGCCACAGCCACTTTCGCCTACCAGGCCCAGTATTTCATTTTTATGCACCGTAAAACTCACATCATCTACCGCTTTAAAAAAAGACTTTGGTTTACCAAAAACATTCTTTTGCATAGGAAAATACACCTTCACATTTTCTACCTGTAACTCTTCATTTTCCTGTATATGTGTTACCGGTTTAAGAATGGGTACATAAGGTAAATCCGTTTCTAAAAATTGAGAAATAACGGGTAACCTGTATTGCTTTTGATTGGCAGCGGGCCTGCATGAAAGCAATGCCCGGGTATACGGATGGGACGGATTTTGTAATACCTTTTGGGTATCACCCTGTTCCACAATTTTGCCCTGGTACATAAGAATAATATGATCAGCAATATCAGCTACCACACCCAGGTCGTGTGTGATGAGCAATACGGCCATATTGTTTTGCTCCTGTAAAGCTTTAATAAGCCGCAATATATTTTTTTGTACTGTTACATCCAATGCCGTGGTAGGCTCATCAGCAATAAGTAAATCCGGCTTACAGCATATGGCCATTACAATCATTACCCGTTGCTTTTGCCCGCCGCTTATTTCATGCGGGTAACGCTTCATTACAGATACAGGATCATGAAAACCAACCTGGCTAAAAAGATCCATGGTAAGTTGACGGGCCTTTTGTTTTGAAATTTTTGTATGTTGCCGTAAAGCTTCGGTAACCTGCACGCCACAAGTAAGTAAGGGGTTTAGGGAAGTCATAGGTTCCTGGAAGATCATTGAAATGCGGTTGCCCCTTATTGCTGCCATGGCCTTTGAACCCAGGCTAAGCAGGTTTTCTGTAGTACCGGCATTCTTAAATAAAATATTTCCCTGGCATTGTGCGGTACCGGGTAATAATTTTAAAATTGATAATGCTGTTACTGATTTCCCCGATCCGCTTTCACCTACCAGTGCTGTTAATTTACCGGGCGGAATATCAAACGAAATATTTTTTACGACTTGGGTATGGCCAAAGTTTACCTCTAAATTATGTATGGCCAGCGCCGCTTGCATGTGAAACTAAAATTTAAGATGCCTTACAGTATGGCCATCGTTAATTAATTGTTTTAGTGATTCAATGCCAATCTTTAAATGTGTTTCCACGTAATGGGTAGTTACTGTTTTATCACTTTCTTCGGTTTTTACCCCTTCGGGTATCATAGGAGAATCGCTCACTAACAATAAAGCCCCGGTAGGTATTTTATTATGAAACCCTACCGTAAAAATAGTAGCTGTTTCCATATCAATGGCATAAGCCCGAATCTCTTTTAAATAATCCTTAAAGCTTTCATCATGTTCCCATACCCTGCGGTTGGTGGTATAGCAAACCCCCGTCCAGTAATCGCATTCATGATCCCGGATGGTTGTGCTTATTGCTTTTTGAAGCGCAAATGCAGGCAAAGCAGGCACTTCGGCTGGTAAGTAATCATTGCTGGTACCCTCGCCCCGTATGGCAGCAATCGGTAATATTAAATCTCCAATTTTATTTCGCCTTTTTAAGCCACCGCATTTTCCTAAAAACAAAACGGCTTTGGGATTAATAGCAGTAAGCAAATCCATTATGGTTGCGGCTCCCGGGCTGCCCATCCCAAAATTAATAATGGTAATATTCCCTGCTGTAGCGCATTGCATGGGACGGTCTTTGCCAATTACATCCACCTGGTTCCATTCGGCAAACATATTTACGTAGTTAGAAAAATTGGTAAGCAAAATATATTCTCCAAAATCTTTAAGTGCATTCCCTGTATACCGGGGTAACCAATTATCAACTATTTCTTCTTTTGTTTTCATTGTTCCTTATTGAATCATTAATCCGATAAAAATACGAAAATATATAGAAACCGCTTTCTCATTCATTTATAAATAGCTTTCTGCACAGCATGGTTTTAATTAAAGCCATGCTTTTATGTAACCGGTAGCCACATAAAAAATCAAACTTGTACTTTCGTAAAAAAAATGGGGGTATGAAAAAGATTTATTTTAGTTTAGTACTTTGCTTCTTTGTAATTACCGGCTTGGCTCAAAAACCGGTAAACTGGCCTGCCGGTAAAGTAATATTAGAATTACAGAAATTAAAAGTATTTGGCTCGGTTCTCTACATTGCAGCACATCCCGATGATGAGAATACCCGTTTATTGGCCTACCTGGCCAATGAGAAAAAAATGCGTACCGGCTACCTGAGTTTAACCCGGGGTGATGGGGGGCAAAATTTAATAGGCGATGAAATGGGCATTTCATTGGGCTTGATACGTACCCAGGAATTATTATCTGCCCGGCGGATAGATGGTGCTGAACAATTTTTTACACGGGCTTACGATTTTGGATACAGTAAAACTCCTGTGGAAACGCTTCAAAAATGGGATCATGATAAAATTTTGAGTGATGTAGTGTGGGTAATCCGCAAATTTCAACCCGATATTATTATTACCCGTTTCCCCACTACAGGCGAAGGAGGGCATGGGCATCATACCGCATCGGCGATCCTGGCTACGGAGGCATTTACGGCGGCGGCAGATAGTAACCGGTTTACTGCTCAATTTCAGTACGGCGTAAAACCCTGGCAGGCTAAACGGCTTCTTTGGAATACCTTTAATTTTGGCAGCACCAATACCCAACGGGAAGATCAGTTTACATTAGATTGCGGCGGCTATAACCCTATTATAGGAAAGAGTTACGGAGAAATTGCATCTGAAAGCCGCAGCCAGCACAAGAGCCAGGGCTTTGGTGTGGCCGCACAGCGGGGAGAGCAGTTAGAATACTTCGCTACCCTGGCAGGAGATAAGCCACAGCAGGATTTAATGGATGGGGTCAATACTTTTAGCAACCGGGTATTTACGGGTGCATATGGCGCAGCGGTAGATCAAATTCTGAATGAATACAACCCGCTTATGCCCGAAAAATCGGTGCATAAATTAGTAGATTTATATGCATTGATTCTTAAACAAGCTGATGGCAATTATAAATCTTTAAAATTAAATGCTGTTCTTAATTTAATACAAGCCTGCAGCGGGTTATTTATAGAAGCGGTTTCTGCCCGCCAGCTCAATGTACCCGGCGATAGTATGAAACTTACAATCACACTCAACAACAGGCTGGGCATTCCTCTCGAAAATGTGTCGGCTCGTTTTAATGATCTTAATTTTACCCTGCCCCCGCTTGAAAAAAACGTAAATAGCAGTATCGTTAAAACCTTATTCCTTCCCTTACAAACGCAAATCACACAACCCTATTGGCTGGAACAAAAAATGAGTGAAGGAAGTTATACAGTACAGGATCAAAGGCTTATTGGCAACCCCGAAAATATAAAGCCTGCTGTAAACATACAAGCCACACTGTATGGCCAAAAACTTAATTTTAAAACGCCGGTGATGTATAAATTTACAGATCCTGTAAAGGGCGAACTGTATGAACCGATGGCCATTGCAGAACCTGTATGGATACAAAGTGCACCGGCCATTGTGATCTTACAGAACGAGGATAAAAATACTACCGCTGAACTTACTTACACCCTGCAACCCAATATTCCATTGCAGGGTCCTGTACAGTTTAGCCACACTATGAATAACCGGGAAATGGAAATCATTACCGATACTTTATTACACCCGGCAGGCAAGCCTTATCAAATTAAAATAAAGGTAAATGCTAAAGATATTTTACCCAATAGCATCAATCATTTTAATGGGAGTTTAGCCAATGCCGGACTATATGAGAAACAATATTTTGCACTCAGAAAAATTCAGCATGACCATATACCCGATATATTTTATAATTATATGGATGCGGGAACCATTTTAAAAATGGATCTAAAAACAGCAGGGAGCCGTGCCGGTTATATTGTGGGTGCAGGAGATAAAGTGCCTGAGGCCTTGCGTGAAATGGGATACCAGGTAGATTTTTTGCAGGAAAAAGATATGACTGATGAAAACCTGGTGAAATATGATGTGATCATAAGTGGTGTGCGGGCTTATAATATTCATAATTGGTTAAGCAATAGTTACCGTACTTTAATGAAGTATGTTTATAACGGCGGCGTGCTGGTTACTCAATACAATACCAATAATAGCATTGGCCCGGTAAAAGCAAAAATTGCACCCTATGATTTTACAATAAGCCGCACCCGGGTTACAGATGAAAACGCAGCAGTAACATTTATTTTACCCAATCATCCTGTTTTAAACTATCCTAATAAAATTTCCGGAAAAGATTTTGAAGGCTGGATACAGGAAAGAAGTATTTACCATGCAGAAAAACAAGACCCTGCATATGAAATGCCCCTATCTATGCATGATGCAGGAGATGTACCCCAGGATGGAAGTTTACTTGTGGCAAAATATGGCAAAGGAAAATATGTATATACCGGTCTGGTATTCTTTAGGGAATTACCGGCTGCGGTACCGGGTGCCTTTCGTTTATTTGCAAATATTATTGCAAAACCAAAACCTTAAAACAGCATGATACATTGAGCCCGATAGATTGGATCATAATGATAACCGTGCTGGCAGCCATCATCTTGTATGGGGTGTATATAAGCCGCAAATCAAAAAATTTAGATGCTTATTTTTTGAGTAACCGTTCTATGCCCTGGTACCTGGTTTTACTGGGTATCATGGGTACCCAGGCCAGTGCAGTTACTTATTTATCCGGGCCGGGCCAGGCTTATACCGATGGGATGCGCTTTGTACAATATTATTTTGGCCTCCCTTTTGCCATGATTGTGATCAGCCTTTTTTTTGTTCCTGTTTTTAATAAACTAAAAGTATATACCGCTTATGAGTTTATTGAAAAAAGATTTGATGGAAAAACACGCTCCTTCACCGCTTTTCTTTTTTTAGTAAGCCGGGGTTTAAGTACAGGTATTAGCATTTATGCGCCTTCTATTGTGTTAAGTTCACTCATGGGCTGGGATATTTATATCACCAATATCATCATGGGCGGTATGTTGCTCATTTATACCATGAGCGGTGGCGCAAGAGCTGTAGCACACACACAAATGCTGCAAATGCTGATCGTGTTTATCACCCTTATTTTAGTGTTTATTATTATCATTCATATTTTACCCGGCGGGCTAAGTTTTAGCGGGGCCGTGGCACAGGCTAAAGAATTGGGAAAAATGAATGTGATTACAACCGGGATTGATGAAAACGGGTTTAACTGGAATGATAAATACAATATTTGGAGCGGGCTTATTGGTGGGTTTTTTCTTGCCCTCAGTTATTTTGGAACTGATCACAGCCAGGTGGGCCGCTACATTACTGCTAAAAATGTAAAGGAAAGCCAGCGGGGATTATTAATGAATGGTTTGGTAAAAGTACCTATGCAATTCATGATTTTATTATTAGGGGTACTGGTTTTTGTATTTTATGTTCATACAAGCTCGCCGGTTTATTTTAATAAAGCCAAGAAAGAAGCAGCCATGCAAACGGCTCATGCGGATACACTCAGCAGTATTGAGGCGCAATACCATAAGGCATTAGCCGGGAAGAATACAACCGGCGCTGCGGCATACCGGGAGGCGTACAAGCAGGAAATGGACCGGGTATTTACCCGTGAAGATAATAACGATACCAACTTTATTTTTTTAGAATTTGTAAAAGATCATTTGCCAAAAGGATTGATCGGCTTATTGTTTGCCGTTATATTTTTATCGGCCTGGGGTAGCATTGCTGCTGCACTTAATGCACTTGCAGCCTGTACAGTTGTGGATTTTCATAAACGGTATACACGAAAAAAGGAAACAGATTTAGATGAAGTAAAATTATCAAAATGGTACACATTCGGCTGGGGCATATTTTGTATCATTATAGCCATGTTTGCCAATAATATCGGCAATAGTTTAATAGAAGCTGTAAATATCCTGGGTTCTCTTTTTTATGGTGTTATCCTGGGCATCTTCCTGATGGCGCTTTGGGTAAAATCAGTAAAAGCCAATGCCGTTTTTTATGCAGCCATAATTTCTGAAATTATTGTGATCGTAATTTATAAAATGGAGATCATTTCATTCTTATGGCTTAATGCCATTGGGGCCGGGCTGGTTTTAATACTGGGCTTCTTTTTACAACATTTTTCATTACGTAAAAAGGATTGTTGTGATTAATATTTTACTAAATTAATACCCCTGGTGAAGATATGTCCAATAGTCCTGATTACTGGCACATCAGTTTCATGCAGGTAAATTGGTAATACTTAAGTGAGCTTACTATTGTTATAAATGTATTATAGTAGTTTATCATTCTTTAATTACACTTGTATTTATTTTAGGAAATTGCATTACGAAAAGTGAAGGCTAAAACTGAGAAATGGCAAGGTTACATTCATTCACTGAGCTTAGGCTTTAGCTGTAATTGTACATTGCATAATTTTTAAAACTGAAAAATAATATTCTTAAAAAAATAATTACAAACATTTTTTTACAAAAAATGATTCAAACAAACTACGGGGTTTTTCCCGTAAAAAATTAGGGTTTTTCCCCATTGTTTGGAATGAGATGTTTCCCTATGTTTGTAAAATAGTTTTTAACCCTTAACCAATAGTTTGTGAAATTTAATTACCCCCCCCCGCAAACTTTGTCTTTTAATTAGTTTGTCGGTATTGGTTTTTGCAGCCTGTAAAAAAATGGATGTGTTTTCATCAACAGAAATTATAAACACTACAATCATCGAAGAAAATTCTTTTAATTTGCACCGAAGCACTGACCAGGTAGAAAATGCTTTGGTAAATTTTATTAAAAGAAAAAATGATTCGCTTCATTTTATAGCTAAAACCGTAAAGCAGATTGGCTACCCACGATGGGATAAAATAATAAACTTTAAACAAAAACAAAAACCCACTTCTAAAATTGAAAACGAAGGTGTCCCGGTATTTTATGTCCCCTTTGTTCGGGACAATCAAAATTATGTAAATGCCAGCATGGTTATTTCTGTGAACCAGACAGATACCGCTTTCTATTATTTATGCGACTGGCAATATAAAAACAGGGTACATGGTTCTTCACAAATAGACAGCACAGCAGAAAAATATGCTTTATTTTTTATGTGGCTTAATAATCGAAGCCTGGGTTATAAATCATTTAATATTACCGATAGCAGTTTGTTTTTAACGATGGGTTCTTCAGGCGCAAAAAAAATTACTATTTTAGAGAAAAACACAGACTCTATAGCGGCAAACAATATGTACACTTATTTTGAAGAATGTAAAGACATATACTACTGTGGCACGCCTGATTATTGCGATAACCAACCGAATGGTTGTGACTATTTAAGCGGGTGCGGCTTATGCCAAAAAATATATGATATTTGCTATAGGGGCTGGTTTGATGATGGAAGTACTGGAGGAGGAGAAAACGGCGGAACGGGAAATAATCCTCCCGGCATACCACCCGGTAACGGCGGCAATGCTGGAAGTGGAGGAACTCCACCTGACCCATGTAATGGCACTCCCAATAACCCGGCACCTTTTGCAAAAGGAAATAATACTAACCAAACAAATGCGGTCCAACCTGGCTGTGGTGGAGGTGGTACTGGTTGGGAACCGGTGCCGATAGAGGATGATGCAGAATATGATCCAGATTTAGATCCTGCATCTTACCCAGAGTCTGCAGGAATACTTTTATTTGAACAAGATTACCGGGGTCAAATGTCATCTCAAGAACTTGTAATTTTTGACGGTTTAATTAGGTACAAGCAATTGCAATATTTATTTAATGCAAAAGAAGCACTAGATCGAGCTCAATCACTTTATCCAAATTCAATCTTAAATGGAAATGGTGATGCGTTTCGTCATGCTTACTTTAGTGCATTAAATGCAAAAGTTTTGGGGCTTCATTTGGCAAAGCTACTTGGTGATGCCCACGAAACTTTTCCTAATAGTAATCAGCTGGAAAATACGATGGATTTATTTAATAATCAGTTTGGAAGGGATTTATTCGTCACACTTTCACAAAATGGCCAAGCGGGACATTTTTTTAAAGAAACTGTTATGATTCTATTATGTAATCATAAGATTCCGAATGGAGAATTAAAAAGATTATCACCTTTAGGCCCCAGCTCAGAAATTATATTGACAACACAGCTTGTTGCAACAAATTAAATTCAATTTATGAAATATCATTTCATGCTCTTTTTGGGTTTATTTATTTCATGTACAGAAAATTCAAGTTCAAATTCAATTACTCTAAATACATTAGGGATGGACACGACAATTAATATAAAGTCAAATAAAGAATATCCAACAACACTCAAAATTAAGGTTACAGGAAATTCCAGTGACACATTTATGATATCAGGCTTCAAAATTCCAGGAGGCAAAGTGGATACCTTTTGGCATACGGATTGGTATCAAAAAAATATAATATTGAAATATGAATCTTATAAAGCTAAACTTGGAGAATTAAAAATTGAGTACAAGCTATACTAAGTTTATTTTTGTATGGGTTATATATTGTTCAGTCTATATTTTATTCAAATAAATCTGCCAATAACTAAGGTTTCGTTTTACCCAACGGGCAAGAAATGAGAGCGCAGTTGTACGGAACACTTGCTCCTTGGTTCGTGGCATACGAAACAAAAAAGCAATATAAAAAAAATTTCGATTTTATTATATTAAGTTATGAAAACTTAAAGAAAATTGTATGCTATGGTACGTAGCTAAGCAATTATTTTTCATGCCATGAACCAAGGCAAAGAGTTGGAAAAATTGGTTCTTGTGCCACGAACCAAAGCGTTGGTATTGGTTAGCTGCAGTAGTTATATTATTTACTAACTGGCCTGTATTTAAAAATATTACAGGCCTTAATGACTGGTATTACCGCTATAGCAATATTTCAGGAACATTTACAGAATTGGAAAATCCATTTCAGGGGAGAATATTTGGAAAGTATGATAAAGATGCATTTATTTTGAACAAACACAATGCTTATGGGTGCGTTACTACACTTCAAAGTGATATCATAGTATATCGTCTATTTGCAATTAACCCACTTAAATTTTGGCGCTGGGGCGAATATTTTCCCCATTGTTTGTAATGGAATATTGCCTATGTTTGTAAAATAGTTTTTAACCCTAACCGCCGTTTATGAAATTTAATTACCCCCCCTCTCCGAAAAATTTTTGGAATTCTCACAATCCTAACAATTGTACTCTTTGCAGCTTGTAAAAAAGAAGATTTTGCACAAAAAAGTAACTTACAAAATGAAGAAAGGTTTTTTAAACTACCGGCAAATGCTCGTCCGGAATTAAAGCGCATAGTGGAAGACCTGAAACTAAAAAATAAAAATCATCCATTTATTAAAGAATTTATTGCTAGTGAAGGGTACCCTCTTTGGGAATTTGCTCAATTTAAAAAAAGAAAATTTAATGCAACTAACAGAGGAGAAGGAAATGAACAAGACAGCCTGGTACAAGTGCCCATTGTGCAAGATGAAGCTCAATATGTAAAAGACATACTAAATATTAGAATTGATAGTAGTATCCTTTACAAACTTATTGTGGGAGAAGAATATGCTTCTTTTGGCTTTAATAAAGACCCCAATCGTACTACACCTAATGCAAATGATATTGTAGGGACCATTATGGCATATGAACACTTAATATGGGGACAAAATATTTTTGAGATCACAGATAACCGTTTATTTGATAACTGGCCGCAAGGGACACCTAAACCGGATTCTTTTTATGTGGTTCAAAAATTTACCACTACCTATTCTACTATTACCTGGGTATGTGGCTTTCATACGGGTGGGCACTTGCAATCTTGCCCACCCGGTGCAGAACATTGTTTTGAGCTTATTCCTGAGATCTGTTCCATTACATGGGTATCTACCACTTATGAAGGAGATGGTGATTCCGGTGAATGGGTACCAATACCACCCACCATTACGCCTGGCAGTGGTAGCGGCGGGGGTACTGGAACAAACCCAACCACACCAAACCCACCTAATAACCTACCAACAATTTGCGGCAGTGGCAGAGGCTGGGTAAGAATTGTGCCTGATATTGAAACCGGTATATGGAAGAACCCTTGTACAGGGATACCGGTGCCAATAGAAGGAGAGCCGGGAGGACGAGATGCAAATGGGTATCTTTATTCACGAATTGCAGAGATGCAGCAAATACTCCTGAATTTCCCTCAGGCCCTGCTGCCCTGCGACAGCCTAAACATCATGCCCCTGGAGCAGTATGGCTCTATGTGGCAAAACGTAGCACAGTTCAAACCATCACAATATGTAATGGATAGGATAGATTCCATCAGGAATGTAGCGCCAAACTGGATAGTGGACAATTTCAATATCCAATCGTTGGAAGATGCGTACGGGGGCATCGTAAACTGTGATTTCTTCCCGGTAAGGATTACACAAATGCCCGCGGGCTTTACTTCTGAAAGTCTGCTTGAGTATTTCAGAACCAGGATAAATTCATTTATTGTTCCTAACCTTGGAATGAGCTTTGGACCCTATTGGGATTATGGAGCGGGTGCAGGACTGTTTATTGACACCGCAAAATACCTGGCACCATACGAAGCGTCCATCGGATCTTTGTGGCATTTGATATTAGGTAATCTGCCGGGCGCTGATGGCAGTGTTATTGAATCGGGATATACACGATATAATTCCGGAGGGTATCAAACCAATTATTTTACAGTAAGTACCATGCAAACTCCGCTTGATTTCGAACATCCCGTTGCGGGTAATCGAAGGTTTGGTATTTATTCCGATCCTGATCATCCGGGTGAGTATGTGTTTTATACGATGGGGGTGGATAGGATTTGGGATGGCACATTCGCATTTGGAAATTGGTTTAAAGAACAGGTTACCGAAGAAAATGGATTTGATGCTGCTGATGATCTCTGGTCTAGTTTGCAGGAAGGAATGATTCAATTCATTCAACAACATGGTGGCTCTTCATCATATTATTCAAACCGTAATTCTATTGCACGGCCCAAATGGGCAGATGTTGAAAAATATTTGAAAGGAGAAATTGATTTTGTTGAATTAAAGAGGAGGTTGGGATGCTAAAGTATATCAAGAGTCTATTTATTAGATTCATTCTATTGTGGATTTTAAGTTCTATAATCGCAGCTTCAATTATGTACATTTATAGTAAGCTGAAATTTTATTTTAGATGGGGTAATAATTGGAATTCAGAAAGGTATAATGATTGGTTCTATTTTGTAAAGATGGCGGTTCAGGTATTTCCCTTTCTTATATTGGGATATTTAGTATTTTATTGGGTAATGCAATCATTATTTCAGATACGGATTCAAAATCATAAACTGGTTTTCTTGTTAATTTGGGGTATTTTATTGGGTATTTGGATTGGAATTATAGTGTCTGTAAACACCATCGGCTCAATTACAATTGTAGAATTTATCAAAATTGCAATTATATCGGGAGCTATTGGGATTTATATCCCACTATTGGATTTTGCATACCATAAATTAAGTAAAATTAGGTAGTTTCATGAAATGCAGTGCCACCTTCCGATGTCATATACATCTTGTTGAGGGTAACAGAAGATTCGGTATCTATTCCGATCCTGATCATCCGGGAGAGTATGTGTTTTATACGATGGGGGTGGATAGAGCGTGGGATTTAATATTTGATAAAGGAAATAATTTTATCAGCGGCTTCGCAAAAGCCGATTCTTTATGAACAAGTCTTCAAAATGGAATGATACAATATATCCAAAATTATAGTGGTTAAGTAGTTCTTTATTCTAACGATATCACAATTGTAAGCCCTGCATGAACCTGTTAGTTACAGGTGTTAAATTATTATCACAAAAAGCCCCGTTCCCTCTATAGATGAAGTTGAACGGAGCGTCGCCACCGATGCTGCTATTGAATAAGCGGCCGGTTACCATATTCTTTTAATCTCTGCCGTGGCAGTTTTTATATTTTTTACCACTTCCGCAAGGACAGGGGTCATTGCGGCCAATTTTGGGTTCTACCCGCACGGGCTCTTGCTTTACCGGGCTGGAAGGATCGAAATAATCGTTTTCATTGGCAGCATAATCGCTACCGGCAGCATCAATTTGTTGCCTGTTTTCACGCATTTTGCTGAGGTCAGTTTTTTGTTCACGGCCTTCCCTGATGCGCCCGGCATGGGTTTGCTCCATAGGGATAGAGGCATGGCATAAGAAGCTTACGATATCTTTGTTTACCTGGTCGTCCATTTGTTTAAAAGCATTAAAAGCCTCTATTTTGTATATCACCAGCGGGTCTTTTTGTTCGTAGCCGGCTGTTTGTACACTGTGGCGCAAATCGTCCATGGCTCTTAAATGTTCTTTCCAGGCATCGTCAATTAAAGCCAGGGTAATGCTGCGTTCCAAAGCTTCACCCAATTCTGCACCTTTGTTAGCAAGGTATTTATCTAAATTGGCCAATGCCTGGATTGCTTTTTTACCGTCAGTAAAAGGCACGGCTACATTCACAATATGATTGCCCTGTTCTTTACGAATATTAGAAATGATTGGCCAGGTTTGCGCTGCAAGCGCTTCTTTTTTGCGGTTATAATTTTCAACTGACTCAGTATATAAACTCTCTGCCAGGTTTTGAGCCGGATCTTTGGCCAGGCCTTCGGCAGTGATACGGGTTTCTATTCCAAAGTTTACAATGGCTGCTAATTTGAAGCTTTCGTAATCGTCTGTTTCCTTAAATGAATTAATGAGGCCGTCGGCAACAGAATAAAATGCATTATCTAAATCCAGGGCCAGTCTTTCGCCAAACAAAGCATGGTTTCTTTTTCCATACACTACTTGCCTTTGTTTGTTCATTACATCATCATATTCCAGTAATCTTTTACGAATACCAAAGTTATTTTCTTCTACTTTTCGCTGTGCCCGTTCAATACTTTTTGTGATCATGCTATGCTGAATCACTTCCCCTTCTTTATAACCCATACGATCCATGAGGCCGGCAATTCTTTCACTGCCAAACATGCGCATCAGGTCATCTTCAAGCGATACAAAGAAAGTGGAACTTCCCGGGTCGCCCTGCCTGCCGGCACGCCCCCGCAACTGCCTGTCTACCCGCCGGCTCTCATGTCTTTCGGTACCCAGTATGGCCAATCCGCCTGCCTCTTTTACACCGGGGCCCAGTTTAATATCGGTACCCCTGCCGGCCATATTGGTTGCAATGGTTACAGCGCCTGCCAGGCCGGCTTCGGCTACTACCTGTGCTTCCCGGGCATGCTGTTTTGCATTCAATACATTATGTGGAATATTTCTTTGCTTCAGCATCCGGCTCAGCAATTCACTTACTTCTACCGATGTAGTACCTACCAGGGTAGGCCTGCCTGCCTGCCTGTTTTTTTCTACCTCATCAATAACCGCTTTAAATTTTTCACGCTTGGTTTTAAAAACAAAATCCTGCACATCGGTGCGGATCACTTTCAGGTTGGTAGGTATGGTTACCACATCTAATTTATAGATGCTCCAAAATTCACCTGCTTCCGTTTCTGCGGTACCCGTCATACCGGCCAGCTTATGAAACATCCTGAAATAATTTTGCAGGGTTACGGTAGCATAGGTTTGGGTAGAGGCTTCAATTTTTACATTTTCTTTTGCTTCTATGGCCTGGTGTAAACCATCGCTATACCTTCTCCCATCCAGGATACGGCCTGTTTGTTCATCTACAATTTTTACAGCGCCATCTAATACGACGTATTCTACATCTTTATCAAATAAGGTATAGGCTTTTAAAAGTTGTTGCGTGGTATGTATCCGGTCGGCCTTGGTACTGTAATCGCTCAGCAAATTTTCTTTGCGTTGTAATTTTTCATCGGCACTGATATCTAATTTTTCAATGTCGGCAAGTTTTACAGAAATATCCGGTAAGATGAAAAACTCCGGGTCTTCACCGGCACGGGTTATTAAATTAATACCGGCATCTGTTAATTCTACCTGGTTGTTTTTTTCATCAATGGCAAAAAATAATTCGGCATCTACTTTGGGCATTTCTTTTTGTTGATCTGCCAGGTAATGGTTCTCGCTTTTTTGAAGTTTCACCCGGATGCCGGGTTCGCTTAAGAATTTAATCAATGCGCTGTTTTTTGGCAAACCCCGGTATGCCCGCATTAAGGCCAATCCGCCATCTTTGGGGTCATCGTTTCCTTCTGCAATTTTTTTCTTTGCTTCAATTAAAAATTGGTTCACCACTTTACGTTGTGCTTCTACCAGTTTTTCAATACGGGGTTTCAGGTCAAAAAATTGCTGGGTATTATCACTATGACCCACCGGGCCGCTGATGATCAATGGGGTACGGGCATCATCAATCAACACACTATCTACTTCATCTACCATGGCAAAATGATGTTTGCGCTGTACCATTTCATCGGGGTTATGAACCATATTATCCCTTAAGTAATCAAACCCAAATTCATTATTTGTACCGTAAGTAATATCTGCATTATAGGCATTGCGGCGGGCATCGCTATTGGGTTCATGTTTATCAATACAATCTACCCGTAAGCCTAAAAATTCAAATAAGGGGCCATTCCATTCGCTATCTCTCCTGGCCAGGTAATCATTTACAGTTACAATATGTACGCCTTCACCGGCCAGGGCATTTAAATAAGCGGGCAAAGTACTTACCAGTGTTTTACCTTCACCCGTAGCCATTTCAGCGATCTTTCCACTATGCAATACCACCCCGCCAATAAGCTGTACATCGTAGTGTACCATATTCCAGGTTATTTCGCCCCCGGCGGCTGTCCATTTATTTTTATGAATAGCTTTTTCGCCTTCAATAACAATGTGGTTTTTTTTGGCGGCAATAGCCCGGTCTAATTCTGTAGCAGTGGATTCTATTGTTTCATTTTCAGAAAATCTCCGGCTGGTTTCTTTTACTACCGCAAAGGCTTCAGGTAAAAGTTCTAGTAAAATTTCTTCTATCTTTTTGTCCCGGTTTTTTTTTAAATCATCTACCTGCCTGTAAATTTCATCTTTTGTGGCAATATCAATGGCAGGCAGGTTATCGGCTTCGGCTTGTTTATCAATAATGGCTTTATCAATTTCTGTAAGATGTGCTTTTATGCGATCTTTAAATTCATTCGTCTTATTGCGGAGTTCATCATGGGTTAATTGCTGGTAACTGGCAAAAAATTCATTGGTTTTATGAACGAGAGGTAAAATCTTCTTTACATCTTTCTCACTCTTATTTCCACCAAAAATCTTTGAAATAGTTGATAACATAAATTGATATAATTAATATTTTTTTGTCGTTGCGATATTTTTAAGTCAAATATGATGCTATTTTACAGCCATCGCCATATTGACAGAAAATGGTCGGTATAAATTGGGGGGCAAAGTTAGTTTTTATATGTTAAATGAGGGTGCATGCAGCTGTTAAATTGAAAAATAAAGCACATATTACGGTTTCATCAATCACCCCATCTGCTAAATGGAACCCCGTGTTTTATAATCAGGAGGCTTTGTATAATTTGTATCCGTAAATATGGGGGATTGTTCGTTGAAAAAATAGTAAAATATCTATTGTACCGGGCAGGAGCCCTGCTTGATTTTTAATCCATTTGCCCTACCTTTGCCGCTCTAAAAAAGAAGGGATTAAGGTGGGCCTTAGTTTCTCATCAAAAAAAAAATATACAATTACCATGAGTGGTGCATTAAAAGAGGTTAGAAACCGGATTAAAAGTGTACAAAGTACCCAGCAAATTACCAAGGCTATGAAAATGGTGAGTGCCGCTAAACTGCGCCGTGCCCAGGATGCCATTACTCAAATGCGACCCTACGCCCAAAAATTGCAGGAAATGATGAGCAATATCATCAGCAGTGCAGACGGTAATATGGCCCTAGACCTGGCGGCAGAAAGGCCGGTACAGAAAGCCCTGATTATTGTAGTTACCAGCGACCGGGGACTTTGCGGCGGGTATAACAGCAACCTCATCAAACTGGCGAAGTCACTTATAAACGATAAATTTCCGGCACAATTCGCTGCAGGCAATGTACACATTTTACCCATTGGTAAAAAAGGATATGAAAGCTTTACCAAATCAGGCTTCACCGTGCTGAATGAATACTGGAATATATTCCAGGAATTAAGTTTCGATAAAGTGCAGGTGGCAGCCCAATATGCTATGGATGCATTTGCCAGCGGCCAATACGATGCGGTGGAAATGGTATATAGCGAATTTAAAAATGCAGCTACCCAGCGCTTTGCCATTGAACAATTTTTACCTGTTCCCAAGGCAGAAATAAAACAGGGTTCCAAAAAATCAGATTTTATTTTTGAGCCTGATAAAGAAACATTGATCGCAGAATTGATGCCTAAGATTTTAAATACCCAATTGTATAAGGCCGTATTAGATGCCAATGCAAGTGAGCATGGTGCCCGTATGACCGCAATGGATAAGGCCAGTGAAAATGCCAATGAATTATTAAAATCTTTAAAAATAAGTTATAACAGGGCAAGGCAGGCAGCTATCACAACCGAACTTACAGAAATTGTAAGCGGGGCCGCAGCCCTCCAGGGATAAACCGGGTAACCATTTCGCTACCATTAATATTATTATGGAAATTTCTGAAATTATTCCGCATATTGAGGCCCTGGTTTTTGCCAGCGATAAACCACTCACCGCCTTAGAAGTTACCGAACTGGTTAATAATGCCCTGGGTTTTATTGAAGACCGTGCAGAACCCGCCCAGGTAGAAGCAGCGATTGAAGGCATCAGGGAAAAATACGCTTCTGAATTTTATGCTTTTGAACTCAAACAAAGCGGCGGAGGATGGCAGTTTTTAACCAAGCCGGCTTACCATAAAACCGTTGCCCTGCTGAATGGAGATAAATTTATTAAGAAACTTTCGGTAGCCGCTCTTGAAACACTGGCCATTATTGCATATAAACAACCTGTAACCAAAAGCCAGATTGAAAGCATCAGGGGCGTAAATTGCGATTATGCCGTGCAAAAGTTATTAGAAAAAGATCTTGTTATCATCAGTGGCAGAAATGAAGATGCGGTAGGGAAACCGCTCATTTATTCTACCTCTCGTTCTTTTATGGATTATTTTGGCATCAATAGTGCCGACGAATTACCGAAAATAAATGAAGTGCTGATGGAAGAATATGAAAAAGCCACCGCTGTGAAAGATGTGCTTAACCCCGAACAAAATGAAGAACAGGTTAATGAATTAAACAGGAGTGAAGCGGAGGAAGTAGTGAAAAATACCCCGGCACAAAATACAGAAGAACCCGGCCCCGCCGCCGAACCGAACCCCGAAGAAGGGTAACTGTTTTTATGAACTCATTTAATATTCCGGGCATTGAATGATCAATGCCTTTATTTTTGCACTTTTATAGATAAAATGAATATGAAAAATTTGACGGCAGAAGAATTAATAAATATAGCCAGGGAATTTGGCACACCGGTATATGTGTACCATGCCGAAAAAATGAAGGAGCAGTATGAAAAGTTAACCCATGCATTTTCAAATTTAAACTCCAGGATTTTTTATGCCTGCAAAGCGCTTACCAATATCAATATCCTTAAATATATACGGAGCCTGGGCGCAGGGCTGGATTGTGTGAGCATTAATGAAGTGAAGCTGGGCTTACTGGCCGGTTTTACACCCGCTAATATATTATACACTCCCAACTGTGTGGACTTTGCCGAAGTGTTAGCTGCGAAAGAATTGGGCGTACATATTAACATTGATAATATTTCTTTATTAGAGCAATTTGGCAATAAGTTTGGATCCGGCTACCCGGTGTGTATCCGCCTGAACCCGCATATTATGGCGGGTGGAAATTTTAAAATTTCTACAGGCCATGTAGATAGCAAATTTGGCATTTCAATTCACCAGATGCGGCATATTGAGCGGGTGGTAAAATCTACAGGCCTGCATGTAAATGGCATACACATGCATACCGGAAGCGAAATAAAAGACATTAAGGTATTCTTAATGGGTTTACATGTAATGTTAGATATGGCTGAACAATTTCCACAACTTGAGTTTATTGATTTGGGTAGTGGGTTCAAAGTGCCTTACCAACCCGGGGATTACGAAACAGATGTGGAAGAACTGGGTATAAACCTGAAAGAAGCGATTGATGATTTTGAAAAAAAATCGGGTAAAAAATTACAGGTTTGGTTTGAACCCGGTAAATATTTAGTGAGCCAGGCAGGCTATTTTATTGTAAAAGCCAATATTGTAAAACAAACACCGGCTACGGTTTTTGCAGGCGTAAATAGTGGTTTTAACCATCTCATCCGGCCTATGATGTATGAAGCTTATCATCATATTGAAAATATCAGCAATCCCGGTGGAACCCCCAGGATATATACGGTAGTAGGGTATATTTGCGAAACGGATACATTTGCCTGGGATCGTACCTTACCTGAAATAAGGGAAGGCGATTATTTGGTATTTTTTAATGCAGGTGCGTACGGTTTCGAAATGTCATCTAACTTTAATGCCCGGCTTAAGCCGGCAGAAGTATTGGTGAGCCAGGGCATACCCAAACTGATTCGCCGTCGGGATGCCTTTGAAGATTTATTGCGTAACCAAATAATCGACTAAAAAATTAAATACAAATATTATGAAAAGATTATTGTTTTTTGTTTTGTTGCTTTTCACATTACAGGGTATTGCCCAGGATAAGCCCACTTTATACCACCCCGAGGCAAATGCAACCAACGATTTGGAACAGGCTATTAAGCAGGCTAAAGATCAGCATAAGTTTGTACTCATACAGGCCGGCGGCAATTGGTGTAAATGGTGTATTGAGTTTGCCCGTTTTGCAAAAGCTGATCCCCAAATAGATTCTGTAATCAATAGCGCTTTTATTTGGTACCACTTAAATTATAGTAAAGAAAATAAAAACCCCGAAGTGTTTGCCAAACTGGGTTACCCCCAGCGTTTTGGATTTCCCTCATTTATCATTTTAAATGAAAAAGGCGAAAGGATACATACCCAAAACAGCGAATATTTAGAAGATGGCAAAAGCAGCTATGATAAATTAAAGGTGCAGGCTTTTTTAGAAATGTGGAGCCCACGGGCATTAAACCCGGCTATGTATGGCATGTAGTTTAAAATCCATAGCATTAAATAATAAAAATACCCGGCAAAAAGCCGGGTTAATTATGTATGGTAAGATGTTCTTAAATTCTAAAGTGAGCAAAAGCTTTGTTGGCTTCGGCCATGCGGTGGGTATCTTCTTTCTTCTTATAAGAAGCGCCTTCGCCTTTACTGGCAGCAACAATTTCATTAGCTAATTTATCGGCCATGCTGCGCCCGTTTCTTTCCCGGCTATAGCGTACCATCCATTTAATACTTAGTGATAATTTCCTGTCCGGGCGAACTTCTGCCGGAATTTGGAAGGTAGCGCCACCAATACGGCGGCTTCTTACTTCTACAGCAGGTGTAATATTCGCAAGGGCTTTTTTCCAAACTTCATACCCGTCTTCACCGGAAATTTTAGAAACTTTATCCAAAGCATCATAAAAAATTTGGTAAGCGCCGCTTTTTTTACCTTCCCACATTAAATTGTTTACAAAACGAGTCACCAGTTTATCGTTAAACTTAGGATCTGGTGCTAAAGGGAGTTTCTTGGCTTGTGCTTTACGCATTGTATTGATTTTAGTAATCGTACTGCTGGGTACGTTATCCTTTTAAATTATTTTTTTGCTTTTTTGGTTCCGTATTTACTACGGCTTTGTTTACGGTCTTTTACTCCGGCTGTATCCAGGCTACCTCTTACAATATGGTAACGCACACCGGGTAAATCTTTTACCCTTCCGCCACGAATCAAAACGATACTATGTTCCTGTAAATTATGCCCTTCGCCCGGGATATAAGCAATAACCTCAATTTTATTGGTAAGGCGCACTTTGGCTACCTTACGTAAAGCTGAGTTTGGCTTTTTAGGAGTTGTTGTATATACACGGGTACATACACCACGGCGCTGAGGACAACTGTCCAGTGCCCTGGATTTGCTCTTTGCCTTTATAATTTCTCTACCTTTTCTTACTAATTGTTGAATAGTGGGCATTTAATAACCTTTTTTTTCGGACGGCAAAGGTAAGGGAACAATTTAAATTGCCAAAACTAAAAACTGAAAAATCTCTATATTTCCAAACAAATTTCTCAAAATTACCCATTCTTAGCTTGATGTAGCCGGTTTTGTATCCGGTTCGCATCAAAAAATAAAAAGCGGCTCCTATAGGGCCGCTCTTTACGTATTTAAAATCTGTTTAGGATACCGGGAACATCCATCCATGGGTATCGGCGGTTTTCCCGTACCGAATATTATCTATCCGTTTTTTTAATTCTGGCGCAGTTTTCCATTTTTCTACGTCAAATTCCATTACAAAGTCTTTGTATTTTAATTCTTTAATTAATGAAATGGTGGCTGCTGTGCCGGTTCCAAATACTTCGTATAGCGTACCCGCCTTGTAAGCATCTATGATATCATCAATGGAAAGATCTTTTTCTTTTACCTCAAATCCCATATCCTCTAATACTTTCATGGCGCTATCCCGGGTAACGCCCGCTAAAATAGTTCCGGTATCTAAGCGGGGGGTAATGGCAGTATTTCCAATAATGAAAAATACATTCATAGTACCACATTCCTGTACATATTTATGTTCAAATGCATCTGTCCATAATACCTGGTCGTAGCCTTTCTTTTTCGCTTGTGCGGTAGCATACATCGAAGCGCCATAGTTACCGGCAGCTTTGGCATAGCCCACACCGCCTGCTACAGCACGAACATATTTTTCCTCTACATAAATGCGCATGGGCGTATTATAATAAGGGCCAGTGGGGCTTAAAATAATCATGAACTTGTACTTTTCACTGGGCTTTACACCAATGGAAGTATCGGTACTAAACATAAATGGCCGTATGTATAAAGAGTGATCTGCTTTTTGGGGTATCCAGTTTTTATCGAGATCAATCAATACCCTTAGGCCTTCCATAAAAATTTCTTCCGGCACCTGGGGCATCTGCATTCTTTCTGCTGAAATATTAAAACGATGAAAATTATCTTTTGGCCGGAAGATAAAGGGTTTTCCCTGCGGATCCTTATAGGCTTTTACCCCTTCAAAAATAGCCTGCCCATAATGCAGCGCAGCTAATGAAGGCTCTAATAACAAAGGTTGATAAGGTTTTATTTCAACGGTTTTCCATTCCCCGTCTTCATAATCTACCTCAAGCATGTGATCGGTAAAATATTTTCCAAAAGGAATATTTTCTAAATTAATATCGTGAAGCTTGCTTCGCTCCACTTTTGTAATGTTAAAATCGGCGGCTGCAATCATAATCGTTAAATTTGTACAAAAGTACAAAAAACCACTGCAACACCGAAACAATTATGGGTTTAAATGATATTCAATTAACGCCTGCTTTAGTTCATCAATTGTATTGTAATTCATTGGTTGATATAAATATTATCAATCAAAAAGATACCATCCCGGTTCCTCATTTAGGAAAAAATGAAAAACAAGTTCTTATCCTGGTAAATGAACCGGGTTTTGCTTACTTACCCGATGCCGGCTTATTAAAACTCACCGAAATTTTAAATGCCTGCCTGCTGAGCCTGGCAGATGTAGCCATTGTAAATACAAGTTCATTACAGGAAAAAAATTACCAGGTATTAAATAATTATTTTAAGCCAGCGGTGGTTTTATGCATGGGGGTGGCAGCAACAGATATAGAGTTACCCATAAAAATTCCCAATTACCAGGTACAGCAGTATGATCATAAAATATATTTATTATCCTGTGCATTGCATGAATTAGCACAGAATCAAGAAGAAAAGAAAAAACTTTGGCCCTGCTTAAAAACTATTTTTAAATTGTAACATGCAAACGCTCATATTCGCCACCAACAATCCCCATAAAGTAGAAGAAGTAAGATCTGTTTTAAAAGAGCATTTTACCATTACATCATTAAAAGAAGCAGGCATTGAAAAAGAAATTCCTGAACCTTATGACAGCCTGGAAGAAAATGCAAGAGAAAAATCTACCGTTATTCATGCCCTTACCGGGAAAAATTGCTTTAGTGAAGATACTGGCCTGGAAGTAGATGCTTTACATGGTGCACCGGGGGTAAAAAGCGCAAGATATGCGGGTGAGGATGCAGACAGCCACAAAAATATTCAAAAACTTCTCCTGGATATGCAGGGTATTACCGGGAGAGAGGCTCGTTTCAGAACGGTGATTTCTCTTATTTTACATCAAAAAGAATACTTATTTGAAGGTATTTGTATGGGTAAAATTATAACGGTTGCAAAAGGAGAGAAGGGGTTTGGGTACGATCCTGTTTTTGTACCCGATGGCGCTGAAAAAACTTTTGCAGAAATGGATTTACAGGAAAAAAACAAGTACAGCCACCGAAAAAAGGCAATTGAAAAACTTATTCATTTTTTAACCCGGCATCATGGCAAGGATAAAAATTAAAGTACCTGAAGATTTTAAGTTTGAAGTTAGCCTTCCTGTAAGGATAACGGATCTTAATTACGGAAACCATGTAGGCAATGATGCCTTAATAGCTTTATTGCACGAAGCCCGGGTACAATGGCTTGCAATGGGTGGCTTTAGCGAATTAAACGTAGGGGGCCCGGGAATTATTATGGCGGCCATTGCCGTACAATATAAAGCCGAAATATTTTATGGCGATATATTAAAAATAAAGATCGCTGTGGGCGAAATTTCTAACAGCGGTTTTCAATTATATTATATGGTTACCAATAAAAGCCAGCAGGAAGTAGCAAAAGCCATATCTGATTTTGGATGCTTTGATCATGGCCAGCATAAAATTGCGCTGGTGCCCGAAGGGTTTATACGTTTTTTACAGGAATGATCATTTAAGCGCCCAGGTATCCTCTTAATAATGCGCTTTGTGAAGTGCTTCGGAGTTTTGTTATTGCATTGTCTTTTATTTGCCTCACCCTTTCCCGGGTAAGATGATAGCGGTTTCCTATATCTTCTAAACTCAGGGGATGATCGATACCCAAACCAAAAAAACACATCAATACTTCTCTTTGGCGTGGTGTTAACGTACTTAAAGACCGTTCAATTTCAGTTTGTAAAGAAGCTTTTACTGCCAATGCATCATCCGTATTTACGGCATTATGATTTATAAGCATATCCCCCAGGGTGCCTTCATCGCTTTCGCCCATGGGCTGATCCATGCTCACATGCCGGGCAGCTATTCTTAATGTGGCTGAAATTTCTTCTACATCTATTCCCAATAAATCTGAAATTTCTTCCGGGGTGGGTTCCCTTTCAAACTCCTGTTCTAATTTTGCGTATGCTTTGCTTATTTGATTGGTTAACCCTACCTTATTCAAAGGCAGCCTCACTATGCGGGATTGTTCGGCCAGCGCCTGTAAAATACTTTGGCGTATCCACCACACCGCATAGGAAATAAATTTAAAGCCACGGGTTTCATCAAATTTTTGAGCCGCCTTAATAAGGCCAAGATTTCCCTCATTAATGAGATCGGGAAGGGTAAGGCCCTGGTTTTGGTATTGTTTAGCTACAGATACCACAAATCGTAGGTTGGCTTTCGTTAGCCTGTCTAATGCTTTTTGATCGCCTTTTTTTATTAATCCGGCAAGAACCACTTCTTCTTCGGCAGTAATTAATTCCACCCGGCCTATTTCCTGGAGATATTTCTCCAAACTTTGGCTTTCCCGGTTCGTGATCGATTTCGTTATTTTCAGCTGGCGCATACTCATAATCTGTAGTTTTTTAAAGTGTATACTTTTATGAAACGGGTAACTGTTTGCATTCGTTTAAAAGCCCGTTAAAAACCTTTAACGTATTTTAAACTTATTTATGATATGAAAAGGGGATTATTTTTATGTTTTATAAGCTAAAACAGTTAAAACCTATTTCAGATAGCATAAATAAGCAGAATAAAAATTTTGATAGTTTCAATAAATGACTATAATTGCAGTTAGGTACATTTTTTATACAGATTCACATGACCAAAAAGATTTTATATACGCTTGAATACCCGGTAAGGTGCTCCCCCGGTATTTTGTATGATTTTTTAAGCACACCCGCAGGTTTGCAAGAATGGTTTGCCGATAAGGTAGATGAGCGTGACGGCGTATTTACTTTTGGCTGGAATGGTACGGAAGATAAAGCAGATCTCCTGGAAATGGAAGATGATAAATTTATTCGCTTTCGGTGGAAACACAGTGGCAAAGATGAATATTTTGAGTTTGCCATCGAAAAATCTGAAGTTACCAATCAAACCATCCTGATTATTAAAGATTTTGCCGATAAAAAGGAAATAAAAGATCAAAGCCAACTTTGGGAATACCAGATCAAAGACCTTTTTCACCGCATCGGTAACTAATTTATTGCAACAAGCCTAAAAGTATTGTATACCCGTTTTGTAACAATTGCGGTAAATCATTCCAGTTTTGTAAAGAATACCGGGTTCCTATTTTTATAAATTTTTTGCCAGCCAGGATGGCATCCAGTTCATGCGGTGATAAATGGGCGGTATCTTTAAAATTGCCCGGGTCAAAACTATGTTGCCACGGGTTATCGTGTACACAGATAAAAATATTTTCGTTATTTTTTTTCAATCCGGCAGATATGGCGGGGGTTGCAATTTTTTTATAAGATCCCTCTGCCAGTAACATGATGCTGAAATGATGGCCCCACCAAAACATCGTGCGTAAGGCAAATACCTCTTTTTTAGAGAATACAGCAGGATAATCAAGCATTACATAGGGTAATCCTAAATAATTTTCGCCCTTTGAAATACGGGGCACAGAGGCGATAATTTCAGGAAACGCAAAGGAGCCCAGTAAAGACTTTCCATGAGCGCTTAAAAAATCAACCTGTAATTTCATCAGCTCAAAAACCTTTTCGGTGATTTTTTGTTTGGTTAAAATCCAGCTTGTATCATTAACATTCGAAAGTTCAGTATCAGAAAGCATTATTTTTGTATTGTTGCTCATTATTTGATAATCATTCAGGTTTTCAAAATTAAGGCAGCCAAACCATGTTTCGTAAATTAGATAAACTTATACTTAAAGCATTTCTCGGCCCCTTCATCATTACGTTTTTTATTGCCCTGTTTGTATTGATGATGCAGATACTCTGGAAGTATATTGATGACCTGGTAGGCAAGGGCCTCGATTTTATTACCATCATGCAATTTATATGGTATGCCGGTGCCTCTTTAATTACTTTGGCCATGCCCATAGCCATACTCATATCTTCTATAATGACATTTGGCAACCTGGGGGAAAGTTTTGAACTGGTGGCTATTAAAGCATCTGGCATTTCTTTATTGCGTTTTATGCGGCCCATTATGTGGGTATCGGTACTGTTTTGTGGGATCACTTATGTTTTTGCAAATAATGTAATTCCTTATGCCAATTTAAAATTTGTAACCCTGTATAACGATATCTATTTAAAGAAGCCGGCATTCGATTTAAAAGAAGGGGTTTTCTTTACCTATATTCCGAATTATGCGATTAAAGTGGGTAAAAAAGATAAAGATGGTAAAACCATACATGATATTGTAATTTATGAAAAAGGAAATAATTTGCAGGACAATACCATTAGTGCCCGGGATGGGGTTATGAATATTTCGGATAACCAGGTGTTTCTTGAATTTAATTTAAAAAATGGGTATCGTTACCAGGAAAGAGGAAATTATGATGATACCGCTACAGAATATATCCGGGTAGGTTTTAAGGAGTTTTCAAAACTTTTTGATTTAAGCTCGCTGCAAAAGCAAAAGACCAACGACAGTATTTTTAAAAATAACAGTAAAATGCTAAGCGCCCGCCAGCTTAATAAAAATATAGATTCGGCTTACCGGTCACAAAAAAAAGTAACAGAAAGAACTCAAGCCACTTTCAATAATATTTTACATTTTGCTAAAATAAGCGACAGTGCCTGGAAAAAGGCCAATGAAAAATTAAGCGCCCCGGTAATTCCAGATTCAGTTCGTTTATCAGTAAAAAGCAGGTCATTAAATATAGTGGAACAATTAAAGAGTGAGGCCACTTTCGCAACCGCAGACATGAATAGGTATAAAGATGATTTATTGTTTAGTAAAATTGAATGGCATCGCAAATATGCATTTTCACTTTCCTGTATGGTGTTATTTTTTATAGGCGCTCCCCTGGGTTCTATAATTCGTAAAGGAGGTATCGGGATGCCTTTAGTAGTGGCTATCATCTTCTTTTTAATTTTTCACCTGCTGAATATGTTTGGTGAAAAGTTTGTAAAAGAAAATCTTTTATCGCCCGAAATTGGCATGTGGCTTTCTATTATTGTATTAACCCCGGTGGGTATTTTTCTTACTTACAAAGCCATGCATGATTCACAATTGTTCAGTAAAGAATTTTATTACCGGGGTTATCATAAACTAAAACTTTTGTTGCAGCGAAATAAGCCCAAAGCATAATCAATAAATGTATCATGATGAAAACAGGAACCCAAACCAGCAGGAGGCAATTTATAAGAAATACCGCCAAAGGATCTTTGGCCATTACTTTAGGTATGGCAGGGCTCTCCATGATGAGCAGTTCATGTAAAACAACCAAAAAAGTAACAACAGGGCCAGTGGGTTTGGGATTCGACCAAACCCCTCTTCCTTATGCCTATAATGCCCTGGAGAATATTATTGACGCCACGACCATGGAAATTCATTATACCAGGCATGCAGCAGGTTATAGTAAGAGTTTAAAAGAAGCGGCCATACAGGAAAATGTGCCGGAGGGTACAACGGTAGAAACCATTTTAAAAAATATATCCGGGTATTCACAAAAAATGCGCAACAATGCCGGCGGCCATTATAACCATGAAATGTTTTGGCATACAATGCGGCCCAAAACAGCAGATAATAAACCGGCAGGAGCATTATTACTGGCTTTGGAAAATCGCTTCGGTTCCTTTGGGAATTTTAAAGACAAATTTAACGAGGCGGCCAAAACCCGCTTTGGCAGTGGCTGGGCCTGGTTGTATACAGATGCCGCCGGGGTTTTAAAAATTGGCAGTACTGCTAACCAGGATAACCCTTTGATGAATACCGGTGAAATAAACGGGTTCCCGTTATTGGGTATTGATGTGTGGGAACATGCCTATTATTTAAAATACCAAAACAAAAGAATGGATTATGTGGATGGCTGGTGGAGTCTTGTAAACTGGGATGCAGTACAAAACCGGTTTGCTTAATCAGCAAAAGATTGGATATTAAAAAACCCGGCAGTAAGCCGGGCTTTTTAATATCCTTACAAGTATGTTTATTTAAATAAGGCATCAATATAATTTTTCATTTCAGTGCCTTTGGCATCCGAAATTTTATCTAATCCTTTTTTAAACATAGGGTCCGTTTGGGTACGGTAATCGGGTGGTATCATATTCCTGAAGCTCATAATCAGGTCAATTCCTTTTTTAATATTTTCAATATTGTTTAATCTTGATAAGTATTCAGCAAATTTTGCAGAACTACCCATTTTTTCAAAACTGGGGGGTAAGCCTTTATAGCCTTCCATTACAATATCAAAATCGGCATCGGTTCCTTTCTCAAATAAAATGGCTGAAGCAGCAGCAGCTAAAGCGCCTTTGCTATGGGCGCCATATTTACGAGCCATGGCATAACCATTATCGGGATCTAAACTAATCAATGCTTTTAAAGCAGCCCCGGCAACCCGGTAAGATGAATCAGTAACAGAAGCCATGTAAATGGGTTTGTAAGTATCATCTTTCGTTTTTACTAAGAAATTAATGGCGGCCGCTTTTGTTTTTTTATCCGGGTCAGATTTTGCCATACGAGCTACTTCTTCTAAAATAACTTTATCGCTTTTATAAGGAGTGCCTGCAATTTTGTTGATAGCATATTGCCTGATACCGGGATATTTATCATATAAACCCTTGGCCACTTCGGGCATATTTTTCTTTGCAAAGAAATCTATCGCTTCCCGGCGGTCAGTATATGTTTTTGCATATTTCCATTGGGCAATATAATTGGCCTCGGTTTTATTATCGGTTATTTCGGCCAGTAAAGTCTTGTCGCCATCAAAATTAATGAGCTCGGGCATGCTGCTATAAGGTATTGAAAAACTATCTGCTTTATTTTTTATCCATACCGGGTACCTCGTTTTTTTGCCATCCACATATACATCAATATTCACCGGCATTTTAAATAATGGAGCGTCAGTTTGAGTTTGTTCTACTATTACTTTGGCAATGCCCGGTGTGCTGTAATCGTAATTTATTTTTAGCTTGGGCTGGCCATTACTAAAATACCATTCATTCCAAAACCAGTTCATGTCCTGGCCGGTTACTTCCTCAAAAGCCAGGCGTAATTGATGGGCTTCGCCGGTTTTAAATTTATTGGTATTTAAATATAAGTTTAGTGCTTTAAAGAAAGCATCATCGCCTACATAGTTCCTCAGCATATGTAAAATGCTGCCCCCTTTATTATAGCTCACGGCATCAAACATGTCTTCTTTATCACGATAGTAAAAACGCACCAGGTCTTTACTATTGCTTCCGCTCATTAGGTAACCGGCCCTGTCCTGGAAGATATGTGCATCGGCTTCATCTTTTCCATATTTATATTCATTCCACAAATATTCGCTATAGTTGGCAAAGCTTTCATTTACGGTAATATTGCTCCAGCTTTCAGTAGTAACCAAATCGCCAAACCATTGGTGAAATAATTCATGCGCTATTACAGATTCCCAGGCATTGCCATCTATTAACTCCCGGTTGTCCTGGTAAGCGCTTTCCTGGTGTAAAGTAGCCGTTGTATTTTCCATAGCGCCACTTACATAATCTCTTCCTACTATTTGCGAATATTTAGGCCAGGGAAAATCTATTCCTAATTTTTCTGAAAAGAATTTGATCATTTCAGGAGTATGCCCAAAAACGCCCAAAGCATATTTGGCCTGGTCTTTTTCTACATAATAACTTACTTCTTTGCCTTTAAAAGGTTTGTCTTTCACTATAGCATAATCGCCTACGCCCATAAAGAAAAGGTAAGGGGCATGCGGCAGGTCCATTTTCCAATAATCTGTACGGGTGCCATCGGCATTTTTCTTTTCACTTACTTTTATGCCATTGCTAAGTGTTACGTACTTAGCGGGAACCGTCATATAAATTTCTTCGGTTGTTTTTTGATTGGGCTTATCTATGGTAATCATCCAAACGCTGTTGGCTTCGGTTTCACCTTGTGTCCATATTTGTGTAGGTTTTCCCGGTTCTTCACCACGTGGGTTAATAAAGTACAAGCCCTTGGCTTCTGTTATGGCCGCACTGCCGCTTTGCTCCACCTCATCGGGCTTGCTGGTATATTCAAAATACAATGTGTATTTTTCATTCCGGGTATACGTTCTGTCCAGGTGAATGTTCAGTTGTTTATTGTCGTAGGTATATTTTAATGGTTTCCTGCTATTACCACTTAGTATAGCAACTTCTTTTATTTCCATCCCTTTGGCATCTAAACGAACAGAATCCGTGGGGTAAAAATGAGGTTGCAGGGTAAGCCATTCTTTGCCGTACATATAAGATTTGTCGTAATCAAACCGTACATCCAGTTTGGTATGTACCAATTGATTGGTTTTTGGATATTCGGCACGATACTCTGTTTTCCATAACGTATCGTTGGGGTCTTGCTTTTGGTGCATTTGTGCAATTCCCCATAAGGGCAGCGTGAATAACGCAATAAAAAATAAATTTCTTTTCATTTTTAAAAAATTGAATACCAAAACTAATAACCTAAAATTAAATAAGGGGTTAATTTTATTTAAACGGTTAAAAACCACATTAAATTGATGGGCGTATTCGGGCTATTGGTTAGCTTTGTAGCGTATTGAAATTGAGTTAGCAGGTATTAGATCAGCCATGATTTGCCTGTATATGCGGCATTTTATACGGGTAAATTACATGAAACACAATAATAGATGGCCATGAAAAGATTTCTTTTTCTCTTATTATTTTTTTTCCAGGCACACTTCCTGTTGGCACAGCAAAATTATTTTGTTTACATACAAACAGATAATAAACAACCTTTTTATGTAAGGGTTCAGGAAAAGTTATATAGTTCCTCCTCATCCGGTTATTTAATTATTCCCCGATTACAGGAAGGTAGTTATGAATTTAAAATTGGTTTTCCTAAATCAGAGTGGCCAGAGCAAAACCTGGCTGTAACGATTACAAATACCGACCTGGGATTTAGTTTAAAAAATTTTGGCGATAATGGCTGGGGATTATTGAATTTGCAAAGCTTGCAATTAGAAATGGCTTCCAATGCATCCAAGCCTGCAGGAAATGAAACAGCAGCAAACAGCCAGGATGTATTTGCCAATACATTGGCAGATATTGTAAATACCCCTTCTATAAAAGAAAAAAAGAAAGAAATGAGTAATGAACCGGTTAAGGATAACCGGGCAGGTTCCGGTATTGAAGAACCTGTGAAAAAACCACTACCTGTGAAGGAAGAAACGATCACCATTAAAGAGCCAAAACAACATTCCGATACTCCGGTAACACAAAATAAAGAAGAGCTTGTTGCCCCAAAAGAAAACGAATTAGGTGAAGCTGCAGGTACATTCATTCAAAAAATATTTTCTGCTACCGATACTTCGGGTACATCAATCATTTACACTGTTATAAACAATTCACAAAAAGATACGGTGCGGTTGTTGATTCCTTATAAAAGAAGCCTGGGTGAAAACCCCGGCATACAGGCCGGTAATAGTACTCCGGTAATTGCCGGCATTGAAAAAAATAAGCCTGCCAGCCCCGGGAAAGAGAAAGAGGCAGATGCCCGGTTTTTAGATATAGAGTTAGAAAATCCAAATGTAAAAAAGGCAGATACCCCTCAATTACCGAAACCTGGAAATACAGTAAACGCAATACCGGCCAGTGGCCTCACTTATAATTCTGATTGTAAATCAGAAGCTACCCAAGCAGATTTTTTGAAAGCCAGAAAAAACATGGCCGCCGAGGAAACGGATGAGGATATGATTACACAGGCCAAAAAAATGTTTAAACAAAAATGTTATTCTACCGAGCAGGTAAAAAACCTGGGCTTATTGTTTTTAACGGATCAGGGACGGTTTAAATTATTTCAGGCTGCATATCCCTTTGTACATGATACCCAAAACTTCGGCACCTTGATTAATCAATTGACCGATGAAAATTATATCAGCCTGTTTAAAAAGCTGCAGAATAAAAAGTAATTTTTTTAAGTAAGTATTTTTTTATAATACTACTTATTATTTAATCTATAATAATAACAATTATCACTTTGGAACCGTAATATAATTGTAATGTTTCGTTTAATTTTTATACTGTTTTTAATTATTTCCAATGTTAAGTTTGGTTTAGCTCAGCATTTTGAGGTACATTATAGAGAATCAATTGTAAGAGATACTACTAAAAATTTTAATAATGCTAAGATTGCAGTAAATGATTGGATATTTATCAGCGATGGGATTGAATCTTATTATTATTCAGGGGTAAAAAATTATTCCAAATTTATTGAAAAACAGGATTCTGTTATGCAGGATGCTATATTTTATGCCGATAAAACCAAGGCGGTAAATCAAGTATCTATAAAGAGTTTAGTTAGCTATGATTCTGTAGGGAATGTATTGTATATTAATAAAAGGAAAGATTCTATTTGGAATAAGCAGTATAGCAATGGCTATATTCTTACTCAAGAAAGAATTCCTGAAATTTCATGGAAAATTTCGGAAGATTCCAAAACGATTCTTAATTATAAAGCTTTTAAGGCTACTTGCCATTTTAGAGGCCGGGATTATGAAGCCTGGTTTACAACTGATATTCCAATAATAGCTTATCCTTGGAAATTTACAGGTTTGCCTGGCCTTGTACTTTTACTTACTGATAATGATAATCAGGTAAAGATTGAAGCTACTTCTATAAACATTCCGGCTAAAAATCCTTTTCCTGAATATTCATTCACCGGCAAAAAAATTAGCTTACAACAGTATTTTACTTTTATGACTGATTACATGCGGTTGCGTTTCGAAAAAATGCAAAAAAAATTGGATGATCAGGACATTCCCGATATTATTAAAAACCGCCCTGATTTTAAAAAACCCAAAACGAGCATCAGCGGAGGTAATTCAGAGAGCATGCGATTTATAGAAAAGCATTTTTAAAAATGCGTGCCTTATTATGCTTTACTATTTTGGCTTTGCTTTTATTCCCCTTGCGGGTTAATGCCCAAGAAAATTTAGCTTTATTCCAAGCAAAAGTTTTTGACATGGGAAATCATCCCATACCCGGTGCTATATTGGAACTACATTGTCTTGGTAATAAATATTATGCAGTATCAAATGTTGATGGTTTTATTAAATTGTATGTAAAATTTAACAACATTAATGATTCTTTAAAAATTTTAATCTCACAATTTAATTATAAACAAAGAGTTGAAATCCTGGCTATTCACCAAGCCATACAGCAAACTTTACAATTTAAGCTTGAAAAAAATTTTAAAACACTTTCAGAAGTAATTTTAGAGCCTGATATCTTTGTAAAAGGGGACACTACAATTTTTCGGGCAGATGCATTCCGTGCTAACGCTGACAACAGTTTGGAAGATTTACTTCAGCGCTTACCGGGTATGTCAGTAAATCAATATGGCTTGATAAGTTTTAATGGCAAGCTTATTTCAAATATATTAATTGAAGGAGAAAAATTAACTAATAACTATTTTGATCTATCAAAGAACCTATCGCCAGATCTGGTTGAAGAGATTCAAGTATGGACGAATTACAACGAGATTGCTGTATTAAAAGGAAGACAAGATGCAACAAAACAAGTTATAAATCTTACACTTAATAAAAGCGCAAGATTTAACGGAGCTGCACGAATCGATTTTGGACTTGGCATTAAGAAAAAATATCAAAGCAAGAACAATATAATTGCTCTGCAGAACCAAATTAAATCATTATTACTTTCTCATTTCAACAATATTGGAATCGACCCATATGAAAGCAATACAATGTTTTCAGATTATTTGCAACAAAATAAATATGCTCTTGATAATGTTGAATTAAGAGGTATTTACCAAACTCCTTCAACAACTTACAATAAAGGTTTTGCTAATAACATTGTAACATTCCAAAATAAAGCAGCTTATGGTTTATGCAATAATATCATTCCGTTTAAAAATAAATGGTCGTTATTTCTGCATTCTTCCATTTATAAAGACGGGCAAACAAAGCAAAATACAAAAGAATCTATTAGTCTTACTGATACTTTATTAAACAGTTTAGAAAAGGAGAACTTGCAATGTAAGCCTCAAAATTTTGATGCAGGTGCGGAATTGGCTCTCAATGATACATCGCATTATTTTAAGCTGGCTATCAATTACCGCCGTTCAGCATTTTCTTTATTAGATCAAATTCAGAATAAAATTTATTTTGATCAAACTTATAAATCAAGGGGAGAAGAAACAAAAGTTGGAATATTTGATATTCGCCGTATTCATAAAAATAATCATTTGGAAATATCATACCAATATCAGAAAGGATGGTTATCGCAGCAAATGATGGTTTTACAAAATACTCCAACGTTTATATTTAATTATCCTTCAAACAAAATTGCACAAAATTATAAAGTTGAGAGACAAATTCATATAGTCAAATTGGGTTTTCATCTTAATACAAAATGGATTAGCAAATTGGATTTTAGTTTTCAGTCTAACAAATATCAGTTAAGTTCAAATGCGGCATTAGTATTGGATAACGATATTCAACTTGATACATTTCAATTGAATAATATAATGAAGTCTCGAAATGGGACTTTTATAATAAATGGAAGTTGGAAAATAAACAGGTGGCTGTTCGATTATGGTTTAGGCATATCTTATTTATTTGAAAGTATTAGAGGCTCTACGGATTTCAAAAATAAAACATATCCATTTTTAGATTTAAATTTACAAGTGCCGATTAATAGCTATCATAAACTAAACTTTACATTGAAGGGTAATGAACCTTCTTTTTTTCAACAAATTATAGTTCCACAATATTATTTTCAAAATTATAAAGTGTATAGGGAAAATAGGCTAAACGAAATGTATATGCATTCGTATAATGTAGGAGTTTTATACAATCATTTTTTGGCAAGAAAGAACAGGAATTTATTAGTGTATTATCAGGTTTCCATTTCCGCTCCACAAATTATAAACAGCATTCAATACGATGGAGCATATAATTCAAAAGCGGTCACCAGTAGTATGAATGAATATGGTGTAAGGCTTCAAACTTTGTTCGGGCAATATAATAGCAATTTAAAATTCATTGATAGCAAATTCAAATTATCGGCTTCTGCATCTCTATTAAAGCAGTACACAACTTCAAGTACATTTAATAAACAATTGAGTTTTACTACTCAAATAAGCTTGAAAAGAGTGTGGTTTAATGATTTGTCAACAGAAGCCGGGATTTCTTTAAATTTCAATAATACTCTTCATTCTAATTATAATTATCAATCTTACAATCCGTTTTTAGAAATTCAGGCAAAAATATTGCGACAAGTATCTGGTTCTTTTTATTTTAAATCAATGAATACGAAGAGCAATAACCAGCACTCAGATTTTCATTTATTAAACCTGAATTTATTTTGGAAATCTGATAAAAGCAAATGGCAATTCCGCTTTTCAGCCAATAATATTTTAAACAATCGCTTTTTGTTAACCAACAGCTTTGACCCATATTTTATTATTTATTACAAAGAATCTATTTTGCAGCGGTATTTAATGCTTCAAACTTCATTTACATTTTAATGGATAACCGTTATTTTATAGAAGTAGCTTATAACGGAAAATTATATGCTGGCTTTCAAAAACAAAAAAATGCTAATACAATACAGGCAGAGGTAGAAAAAGCACTTTTTACATTTTATAGGATTCTCATCCCATTAACCGGGTCTTCCCGGACGGATGCCGGTGTGCATGCTTTTCAAAATTACTTTCATGCCGATATGCCAATACCGGTTAAAGAAAAGGATACCTATAATTTGAATGCCATTTTACCGGCCGATATTGTAATAAAGAGTATGAAACGGGTGGCAGCAAATGCACATTGCAGGTTTGATGCAATTTCCAGGGCATATCAGTATGTATTATACCAATCAAAAAACCCTTTTTTGAATGATAGGGCCTATTATTATCCATACCTCCTCAATATGGGCCTTTTACAAGAAGCAGCAGGTTTATTGTACCGTTACCGTGACTTTGAGAGCTTTGCCAAAAAACATCACCAGGCACATACAACCAACTGCGAAATATTTTTAAGTGAATGGGAACAGCAAAGCGATTGTATTATTTACCGGGTTACGGCAAACAGGTTTTTACGGGGCATGGTAAGGGGCTTGGTAGGCACTATGTTAAGAGTAGGTAGGGGTAAATATTCATTAGATGAGTTTCAAAAAATTATAGAAAGTAAAAATATTTCTAAAACTGATTTTTCAGCACCGGCACAGGGGCTTACGCTGGTACAAATACATTTTGAACTATAAAAATTGAAAAATATAAGTCTTGGATACGGGGCGTAAATATTTTTGAATAAAGGAATAATATAGGGATTTCCCTTCCTTCATTTCTTATTTGTGCTTGTATATACCATAGTTTGCACAAAATATTTACGAATTTTAGTTATCTTGAAATAGCGTTAAAAAATAATTTTGTTATATATATATATTGCATTTAGTAAATTATTGTTTAATTCTAAAAAAAGATCATGAAAAAATTAATTTTGATTTGTTTTTTATTAATGAATGTTTGCTTTGCATTTGCATCAAACTGCAATTTTGATTTTTGAAGATGGAACCATGTGTGATGGTGTTTATTGTATAAATATGACTGATTGTAATGCTTATCCTGAGGATTGTGATGCACCTGATTTCTTTTTTGGTACCTGTGAATAATAATTTGTTTATGTAGAAATTTACCTTCCCTCCCCCGAGGCATGAATCAACTAATACCCTGAAAATTAAAATACATTTTAACATTCCTTATTTTTATTACATTTTGTAAAATTTCCCTGGCGCAATCATACCAGGTTAATTATATTCAAACGACTGTGAAAGATTCTGCCAAAACATTTAGTTCTGCAAAAAAGGTTGAATATTCTACCTGGACTTTGGTTGGAAATACTGATACCTCAGTGTATTTTACACAGGGAAAAGATTACTCGTTGTTAACGCCCGGGAGGGAAGATTCTCTATTAAATGCTGTAAAAGATTCTATAATAAATAAAGATCCCCGGTCTGGCAATACAGTAATGGTAGACCTGTCAAATGTACAGAACCATTTTATTGCCATCGATTCTGCTGCGAAATATGTTTTTATAGACAAAAAAAACAACCTGGTAAGAACAAGAGATTTTTTTAATAAAACTTATTTGATAACACAAGAACAAATTCCTGGTATTAATTGGGAGATTTCAAAAGAATTTAAATATATTTTATCGTATGAAGTTTATAAGGCCAGGGCAAATTTCAGGGGCAGGAATTACACTGCCTGGTTTACTAACAAAATTCCAGTTTTATCCGGCCCCTGGAAATTTGGAGGGCTTCCCGGGCTAATTTTAGAGTTATATTCAGATGATGAGCAGGTTAAGTTTATTGCATCGGAAATTAAAATACCCGCCCCCGTGTGCATACCCGTTAATTTAAAAACAACTGGTATAAATTTAACCTTACCTGATTACTTTAATTACCTGAAAACGTATTATAAAAAGGCGATTCAAAATTCCCGGTACTTAATTAGTAATGTTGAAGATATTTCCCAAACTAAACCCAATAATGAAAGATACCGGGCTGTAATTAACCGCCAGGAGAAAACAATAGAGATACTTTCCATTTTATCTCAGTCAAGTTACTTTATTGAAAAACGATTTTAATGTGAAATTTTCGTTTTTATTTCTACTCGTATTATTCCATAGCCATCTGTATGCACAAGAATTTCTCTTTACGGGCAGGGTAGAAGATGAATTTCAACATCCTATTGCAGGTGCAGTTATAAAAATTACGCAAAATAAAGTTAGGGCTTTCGCAATTACGAATGCTTTAGGGAGCTTTCAATTCAATAAGGAAAGTTTTAATTTATCTGATTCAATTGAAATTGAGGTTACCCACATTAGTTACAAAAATAAAAATGTAACTATTTTTCCCAATGATTTACAAAACGCTTACATCCTATTTACACTTGAAAAATCAATAAAACCCTTACAGGAAATATTTGTGAAACCAGATATTTACGAAAAAGCTGACACTACATTTATTAAAGCGGATGCATTTCGAAAAATTGCTGATAAAAATGTTAATGATATTCTTAAAAATATTCCCGGATTTTCCATTACACCATTAGGCATTTTTTATAATGGAAAATTGATAAACGAGGTATTTATTGAAAACCTTAAGCTTTCTGATAATTATCTTGATATTACAACCAATTTAAATGCAGGGCTCATACAGGAAATACAGGTAATTAAAAACTTTTCTGAAATTATGGCGCTTCGTGGGTTTGACGTATCCGATAATACGGTGGTAAATTTGGTTGTTTATAAAAATAATAAACTTAACGCATCGGGAAATTTTATGGCATCCTGGGGCATACAGGATAAATATCTTTTTGATGTAAATGCCATTTTATTAAGAAACCGGCTCAAGGGGCTTATTCTTGCAAATCAAAATAATGTGGGTTTTAAGCCTTATAATGCACAACAGGTTAAAAAAAATTTATTGGATTATAATAGGAATAATTTTTCAGATAGCCGACTTTATTCTTATTACAATGAACCCGCATTTTTTTACGATGACCAAAATTCTATTGAAATTATACCCGGTATCAATGCCAGTAAGAACCTGATTTCAAATTTTATACTGCCTTTTAAGAATAATAAATTCAACCTTAATATTAATAACAGTATTTATAACGATAAATTTTCCAGGCAAAGAGATGTGACAACTTTATTTTTTACCAATCCTGGGTTCAATTATAGCGAGCGCTACAGTCAGCAATTTTCTCCCCATTTTTATAAGTTGGGTACGGAACTTACTTATAATGATTCTGCTATGTATGCTAAGATTGCTTTAGGGTATAACACCCGGCGCTTTACTGATCAGCAAAATATTTTTTCTGAAAATTATTTTCAAGATAAAAAGTTATCAAAAAAGCAATCAAAACAACTGGGTCTTTACTTTGTCAGGAAAATATCGGCCAAAGTTGCTCTGGAATGTTTGTTTTTTTATAATGCCCGAAGTGTAAACCAACAATTAAAAAGTACCAGCTTAGAAAGTACTCCCTTTTGGAACATACAGGTATTACAAAAAGGTCAATCATACCAGCTGGGTATAAATTCCACAGAAGCGGAGATAAATTTTTATCTGAAAAATTTGCCTATTCATAAAATTCATTTAAATGCAACCTCGGGAAGATTATTCCCTGAATCAAATACATGGGCAAAAGCGACGGCTAATCAGCACCTGGACAGTTTTCATTATAATGACAGGTTAAGTAAAAATGAATTGCTTTTAAATATGGCAGGTTCATTTAGTTTAGGTAAAGCAAATTTTAAATACACAACAGGCCTTTTTACCTCTTTAGTAAAACAAAATAATAAGAAAGATTGGTTGCTTTTTCCTATAGCCAATTTTGCGGCTACTTTTAAAATATCCACCAAAGGTCAGTTCAACTTGGGTATTCGATTAGAAAAACCATCTTTTTTAAATAATAATATTACACCAGTCCCATATTTAACATCTTACAGGAGCATGTCGTATGCTCATCCTGGCCAATATTATAAATCGGGTTTAAATTATAGTCTTAATTATTACAGGAATAAAATTTCATCCGGCTCTTTTTTCATAATAAATTTTAGTTCTACATACTATAGCCCGGGTGAAGGGAATCAAGTACAAACACCTTTTCCTGGTTTCTTTATTACTGAGTCATATACATTCTCAAAACCAGTAAATGCTTCGCAATCATTTTTTATTCAAACTTCTAATTTCATAAAGAAGTTAAATGTAGGAGTGCGGGCAAATGTATCTGGTAGCCGTTCAAAGATTTTTTCAGAAACAAATACTTTGCACCAATTAAATATGAAATGTGAAATCCTGGTAAAGAAAAAGTTCTTTGATTACCTGGCTATCGAATCCGGAATTTTATTTTATCTCGATCAAATGGAACAGCAGGGGCAAAAAAACAACCGGTGGTATCCTTTAATAGAGGCAAGTAGCAAAGCCAATAGTTTCATTAACTATGATATTAGCTATAAACCAATATTTATACATGCCGGGTCTTCCTATACACAGTATCATGGTTTAAATGGAGTGATCGTTATTTCTCCTCCTAAAAAGAAATATTCGTTCAAAATTATATGCACGAATATGGTCAATCAAAATTATATACAGGGGGCAGTAACGAACACATTCAATACAGTTGTGAATCGGGATTTTGTAATGCAACGGTATATCCTGTTTCAATTTTCCAGTTGGATCAAATAATATAAGCCACCTGGGCTTGGGATATAATACTTAAAGAAACCAGCATATAATCCAAAATATAAAGTACAATACAGTGTAAAACAGGTACAGCCAATCTATTGCTAAATAACCGGTATGTAGTCAGTAACCCTTTAGCAATATGCGGGATTTCGTATAAAAGGCAAACAAAAATTATACATGCTGAAAACCCTTGCTGGCTTAGCTTTTTTTATCTTTTGAACAAAAATCGCATAAACTTTTTTAAAATAATTTTGCAGGCATCATCATACCTCCTATCTTTGCCGTCCGCTTTTAAAAAAAGGAGTAGTTCTTTACAAGATTTCACAAAGTATTTTAAGTTTTTTTAAAAATAAATTTGGTTAGTAAATTACTCACCATTACCTTTGCACTCCCAATTAAAAAAAAGGGGCTTTTTCAAAGGAAAAAGAAATAAAAAACTTCGAAATATTTGGTTGATAATAATAAGGTTAGTACCTTTGCACTCCTTAAAAAGGGTGGCAAAATTAATAGCCAAAAGATCTTTGAAAGTTTGGAAACAGCAGCAATGAATTTTTAGAATTTAAAAGGTAATGTTAGCGCAAATATTAATTTAGAATTTGACGTTAATTTCCAATGAAATTACACAGTCAGTTCAAACAACACATTTACAATGGAGAGTTTGATCCTGGCTCAGGATGAACGCTAGCGGCAGGCTTAATACATGCAAGTCGAGGGGGATTATCTTTGTAGCAATACAGGGGTATGAGACCGGCAAACGGGTGAGGAACACGTACGCAACTTTCCCAAAACTGGTGAATAGCCCTCCGAAAGGAGGATTAATACACCGTAACATAACGAGGTGGCATCATTTTGTTATTATAGGCTTCGGCCGGTTTTGGATGGGCGTGCGCCTGATTAGGTAGTTGGCGGGGTAACGGCCCACCAAGCCTGCGATCAGTAACTGGTGTGAGAGCACGACCAGTCACACGGGCACTGAGACACGGGCCCGACTCCTACGGGAGGCAGCAGTAAGGAATATTGGTCAATGGACGAAAGTCTGAACCAGCCATGCCGCGTGGAGGATGAAGGTCCTCTGGATTGTAAACTTCTTTTATATGGGACGAAAAAGGGACTTTCTAGTTCAACTGACGGTACCATATGAATAAGCACCGGCTAACTCCGTGCCAGCAGCCGCGGTAATACGGAGGGTGCAAGCGTTATCCGGATTCACTGGGTTTAAAGGGTGCGTAGGTGGGTTGGTAAGTCAGTGGTGAAATCTCCGAGCTTAACTTGGAAACTGCCATTGATACTATCAGTCTTGAATACCGTGGAGGTCAGCGGAATATGTCATGTAGCGGTGAAATGCTTAGATATGACATAGAACACCAATTGCGAAGGCAGCTGGCTACACGAATATTGACACTGAGGCACGAAAGCGTGGGGATCAAACAGGATTAGATACCCTGGTAGTCCACGCCCTAAACTATGGATACTCGACATACGCGATACACTGTGTGTGTCTGAGCGAAAGCATTAAGTATCCCACCTGGGAAGTACGATCGCAAGATTGAAACTCAAAGGAATTGGCGGGGGTCCGCACAAGCGGTGGAGCATGTGGTTTAATTCGATGATACGCGAGGAACCTTACCTGGGCTAGAATGCAGATCGACCGTGGGTGAAAGCTCATTTTGTAGCAATACACGGTCTGTAAGGTGCTGCATGGCTGTCGTCAGCTCGTGCCGTGAGGTGTTGGGTTAAGTCCCGCAACGAGCGCAACCCCCATCACTAGTTGCCATCAGGTAACGCTGGGAACTCTAGTGAAACTGCCGTCGTAAGACGTGAGGAAGGAGGGGATGATGTCAAGTCATCATGGCCTTTATGCCCAGGGCTACACACGTGCTACAATGGGGAGGACAAAGAGCTGCCACTTAGTGATAAGGAGCTAATCTCAAAAACCTCTTCTCAGTTCAGATTGGAGTCTGCAACTCGACTCCATGAAGCTGGAATCGCTAGTAATCGTATATCAGCAATGATACGGTGAATACGTTCCCGGACCTTGCACACACCGCCCGTCAAGCCATGGAAGCTGGGTGTACCTAAAGTCGGTAACCGCAAGGAGCCGCCTAGGGTAAAACTAGTGACTGGGGCTAAGTCGTAACAAGGTAGCCGTATCGGAAGGTGCGGCTGGAATACCTCCTTTTTAGAGAATTACTTACTGGCTATTGTTTCCCTTTCTTTCAATTTTTATCCCGGACTTGATCCGGGAAATTAAAAGTTCTTTCAAACAAGTAACCCGTAATCACGGGGGCTACAAACACAGATCCGTAGCTCAGCCTGGTTAGAGCACTACACTGATAATGTAGGGGTCAGCAGTTCAAATCTGCTCGGGTCTACTAAAAAGCGTTGAAGGTTTAGAGTTGACCACAACTGCTAACCTCAATCAAATTGGGGGGTTAGCTCAGTTGGCTAGAGCATCTGCCTTGCACGCAGAGGGTCATCGGTTCGACTCCGATATCCTCCACCAACAAAAGTTCTTTACATGATGATGTCGGCTTAAGGCCTGAAGATTCGAAATCTTAACATCAACACATTCGTGACATCAGCGTTAGTTCGCGTAATTAGCGTGTTCACGTTTAGCTCTTTGACATATTGGGAAAATAAATGTTAGAACGGATATCTAATATTTTTTATCGATCACATATTTATTTTAATCACCATGATTTTTTATGGTTGGTCTGAAGAAATGTGGTCGGGTAACAACTACAAGAATAACATATAATTCTAGTTTCTAAATTTTTTAAAGCAACTAAGGGCGCATGGTGGATGCCTTGGGTCTGAGAGGCGACGAAGGACGTGGTAAGCTGCGATAAGCCGGGGGGAACTGCACACAAGTATTATATCCCCGGATCTCCGAATGGGACAACCCACTATACTGAAGGTATAGTACTCGAAAGAGAGCCAACCTCCTGAACTGAAACATCTAAGTAGGGAGAGGAAAAGAAAACAATTAGTGATTCCCTGAGTAGTGGCGAGCGAAAAGGGAATAGCCTAAACTTGACCGGCGTGCCGGTTGAGGGTTGTAGGACTGCATTTAGAATTCTTCATCAAGTTGAATCATCTGGAAAGTTGAGCCATAGCGGGTGATAGCCCCGTAAGCGTAAATTGAAGAGGACGAGCAGTATCCTGAGTAGGGCGGGACCGGAGGAATCCTGCCTGAATCTGCCAGCACCATCTGGTAAGGCTAAATACTCCTCAGACACCGATAGTGAACCAGTACCGTAAGGGAAAGGTGAAAAGCACCCTAAACAAGGGAGTGAAATAGTACCTGAAACCGTGCGCCTACAAGCGGTCGGAGCATAGCAATATGTGACGGCGTGCCTTTTGCATAATGAGCCTACGAGTTGCTCCTCACTGGCGAGGTTAAGTTCGAAATTAACGGAGCCGTAGCGAAAGCGAGTCCAAATAGGGCGCTTAGTCAGTGGGGGCAGACGCGAAACTTTGTGATCTATCCATGGGCAGGTTGAAGTTTTGGTAACACAAAATGGAGGACCGAACGCGTTGACGTTGAAAAGTCTTGCGATGACCTGTGGATAGGGGTGAAAGGCCAATCAAACTGAGAGATAGCTCGTTCTCCCCGAAATGTTTTTAGGAACAGCCTCGGATTATGAAGTCTGTTAGAGGTAGAGCTACTGATTGGGCTAGGGGGCTTCACCGCCTACCAAACCCTGACAAACTCCGAATGCTAACAGATATCTCCGGGAGTGAGGCTGCGGGTGCTAAGATCCGTGGCCGAGAGGGAAATAACCCAGAATAGCAGCTAAGGTCCCTAATAAGTAGTTAAGTTGATCAAACGAGGTAGGACTTCTATAACAGCCAGGATGTTTGCTTGGAAGCAGCAATTCATTTAAAGAGTGCGTAACAGCTCACTGGTCGAGAGGTCCCGCACGGAAAATAATCGGGCATCAAACTACTAACCGAAGCTCTATGATCGCCACTTTGTGGATGATCGGTAGGGGAGCATTGAAACAGCATCGAAGGTGACCGGCGACGGTTGCTGGAGCGGTTTCAAAAGAAAATGTAGGCATAAGTAACGATAAATAAGGTGAAAAACCTTATCGCCGAAAGTCTAAGGGTTCCTGATCAACGTTAATCGGATCAGGGTTAGCCCGGTCCTTAGTCAAACCCGAAAGGGGTAGATGATGGAAAGCAGGTTAATATTCCTGCGCCTGCTATGCATTAAAAGTGACGGAGAATGCTAGGTATATAAGCTGACGGAATAGCTGAGTGAAGTCTTCGGATGACACGTAATACTGAAAATTCTTCCAAGAAAAGCGAGCATAGCAGCCGGTACCGCAAACCGACACAGGTAGACGGGATGAGTATTCTAAGGCGCTCGGGTGAGCCGTGGAGAAGGAACTAGGCAAATTGACGCTGTAACTTCGGGATAAAGCGTACCTACTTCGGTAGGTCTCAGTAAAATGGTTCAACCAACTGTTTAACAAAAACACAGGGCCCTGCAAAATCGAAAGATGACGTATAGAGCCTGATACCTGCCCGGTGCTGGAAGGTTAAGGAAGGGTGTTCGACGCAAGTCAAAGCTCCTGACTGAAGCCCCAGTAAACGGCGGCCGTAACTATAACGGTCCTAAGGTAGCGAAATTCCTTGTCGGGTAAGTTCCGACCTGCACGAATGGTCTAATGAGTTGAACGCTGTCTCCTCCACGAGCCCGGTGAAATTGTAGTATCGGTGAAGATGCCGGTTACCCGCCACGGGACGGAAAGACCCCGTGAACCTTCACTACAACTTTGCATTGATTTTGAATTACGGATGTGTAGAATAGTTGGGACGCTTTGAAGCCTTGGCGCCAGCCAGGGTGGAGCGGTCGTTGAAATACCAACCTTCTTTGATTTAGAGTCTAATCCCTTGCGGGAAACAGTGCATGGTGGGTAGTTTGACTGGGGTGGTCGCCTCCTAAAGAGTAACGGAGGCTTGCAAAGGTACCCTCAGTACGGTTGGTAATCGTACGTAGAGCGCATTAGTATAAGGGTGCTTGACTGTGAGGCACACAAGCCGAGCAGGGACGAAAGTCGGCTAAAGTGATCCGGCGGTTCTGTATGGAAGGGCCGTCGCTCAAAGGATAAAAGGTACTCCGGGGATAACAGGCTGATCTCCCCCAAGAGCTCATATCGACGGGGAGGTTTGGCACCTCGATGTCGGTTCGTCACATCCTGGGGCTGGAGAAGGTCCCAAGGGTTCGGCTGTTCGCCGATTAAAGTGGCACGTGAACTGGGTTCAGAACGTCGCAAGACAGTTCGGTCCCTATCTGTGATGGGCGCTAGTAAATTGAGAGGACATGACCTTAGTACGAGAGGACCGGGTCGTATGTACCGCTGGTGTATCTGTTGTGCCGCCAGGTGCAATGCAGAGTAGCTATGTACAGCAAGGATAAACGCTGAAAGCATCTAAGCGTGAAACCTTCCTCAAGATGAGTTTACTTTTAAGGGTCGTCAGAGACTATGACGTTGATAGGCTATAGGTATAAAGGTGGTAACATCAAAGCCAAGTAGTACTAATTGCCCGTAAGCTTTATTTTTTAATTTTTCTCTTTTTGCAACTTATTCCAATATGTTAACTTATTGTTTTTGTACTCGTACAAATTCACCTTCTTATGGTGGTTTTTCCGAGGGTGTTCACCTCTTCCCATACCGAACAGAGAAGTTAAGCCCCTCATGGCCGATGGTACTGCACAACAATGCGGGAGAGTAGGTAGCTGCCATATTCTTTTAAAGAGCCCTTCAATTTAGTTTGAAGGGCTTTTTTGTTTTGTATCTATTTTGCCGATATTTTAGGGATATATTTTTTTATTTGTGAAAGCCCGGGATTAGCCTTCATACATTTTCAATGGATTGGGGGTTTAGTACTTGTAGCTTATGATTTCTTCGATTACTTTTTAGTTGATTTAAGTTCTATCTTATTTCTATCTTATTCCGAATTAAGATTCGTTAATTTTTAAAATCATTTTATATTCTTGTACAGAAGGGTAGTTTTTTGATGGGATTTTATTGTTTATTGCCTGCCTTCTTTTATTGGAAAATGTTGGCTTACGATTTTTCGCTTATAATTAAAAATATTATTATATTCGATTATGTAAATTATTCTACCAAACTCTAAATGCTTTTACAATGCAAAAAATCATATTAGCACTTGCTTTTTTCTGTGTTGCAAGTTCCATCCATACAAGCGCCCAGGTAGGAAATCAAACTTCGGGCAATTATGCAAAATCAAGGGTTTATATTTCTATAGATATGCCCGTACGGGGGCAAGCCACGGAAGATAAAAAAATCTTTATTAATACGGATAAAGGGAGTTTTGCTTACGTAATCATTGATAACTATCCTAACAAATTTTTATCCAATTCCATAAAGCTGACTTCTTATAAAAAAATAGGCGGACAGTATGAAAAAATTAAAGTGAAAGTTATGACATAGACAATACATTAACCTATACCTATATCAAATACAATTTTGTTACTACCGGGGACTTTGCATTTGATGTACATGATGGGAATGGTGTATTTATAAATTCCGGTTATGTAACGGTGGAAAGCAAAGTAAATAACACTTCGGGTACCGGTAGTAATTTTAGCCAGTCTAAGGCTTTTGTTTCTACTCAAGTTCCTGTATCGGGTATCGCTAAAGAATCCAGAACCATTACGATTGACAGGGATAAAGGAAGTTATGCCTATATTGTATTAGACAATTATCCTACGAATTTAAATATTAAACAACTTACGCTGAAAGTGTATCGCAAAGTGAACGGGAAATTTGAAAAGATAGATGTAAAAACTTATGATATTAGCCCGGACACTTATTTTACCTATATAAAATATAGTTTTTATATAGCCGGTGATTATGCTTTTGATATGTATGATAGTAGCGATCAATTTATAAACACGGCAAATGTAACTGTTAATTATAATTAGTTCCATTTTATCTAAGGAGTTGATCTCTTGTAAGCCAGTTTTCCTGTTTTAATTTTTATAAAACATACCTGCTTTGCATTATGAAAGTATACCCATTCTTTTATGTCGGTACTATTTCAAATAGAAACCAGAGAAGGGTATTTTACTATATACCTGAAATTGACTCACAGCTCTTGTTCATTCACCCGTTACAAGCAGCAGGAAAGAAACGCCATATAGCAAAGAAATTAAAATTCTTACTGTTTTATCCGTCATTCATTTATTTACTACTTTTATAGCATCATTAAATTGCAGCATGAATTTATCCGTCATAGAAAGTACCCCCGCATTAAAAGAAAGTTTTATTCAGTTTAATAAAGAACTGTATAATGAAAGACAAACTGCTGCAATTCAAGCGGGCTATAAATGGACGCTGCAAGAGCGCCCCGAAAGCATTCGTCATTTAATAGCACTGAGTCATGATGAAATTATTGGTCAAATTATTCTTTACCCGGTGCGTTGCTTTTATCAATCAAAAATAAATAATTGTGTATTTGCTTATGACTATATTGTGCGTCCCGATTACCTGAATACCGGGGTAGGGGTGAAGTTATTATCTAAAACCATTAAGAGCCATATTCATTTTGGGATTGGTGTAAGTGATATTTCAAAAAAATTACACCTTATTTTAAAAGAAAAATCAATTGGTGATATTTATAAGTTTTTGTTTATTAAAAATGCTTTTTCATACGTTTACGCCGGTGTAAATACTTATTTAAAAATTACTTTACGAAAATTACCCGGCCGGGGGAAATTTGATGACAGCATCCACATTGAAAAATTACAGGCTGTTAAAAAAAACGGTTTGCCTCAAGTAGTTACTGCCTGGAATCAAGACGTTATAGAATTTGAAAGAAGCGGGCAATTTGACGATTTACGATTTGGCAGTTTTGCAAATAAATATATCCATTACCATATTTATGATAGTAAAAAAAACTTGCAAGGGTATTTTGTATTACGCAGGGAAATATGGAGAGGGATGAGAGTGTTAATGGTATCAGATTATCGAATGGCTGCAAAGAATGAAGAAGTTGTTGATTTTATTTGTACCGCATCTAAAATTCTTATGAAAAAAAATAAGATGGATGCCGTTTTATTTGGTTCCAGTTTGCAATGGTTGGATAAAAAATTAATACAGAATCATTTTAAAAAGGTGGGATTGCCATCTGAAATATTTACAAATTTAATGTTAGAAGAAGGGTGGGAGAAAAGAGTTAGAGATAGAAACATCATTATGGCGACACCTGCAGATTCTGATTTTGAATTTAATTTGGGCAATGAATTATGGAAAAACTAATTGGTATTTTTATTTTTAAAAGCCTGCCCCGGTGGCAGGCTGATAGCATTGGGGAGATTGAAAAAAAAGGATTTACAGTAATATTATACATTTTACCCCCCCCCCATAAAAATATCAAAAACAAAAAAAGCCAGGATTTATTATTTTTATTAGAACATAAAATTTTAAAAAGCCCCAATACATATTTAACTCCAAAGCCATACCCAGGAACAGGGCGAATGTGCTATCATATAAAAAACCTGGCTGATATTTTTAATTTACCGCAACAGCTTACTCATTTTGCATATTTTATTTCTTTTGCTGAATTAAATGAGGAAATCCTTTCGGGTTTTTCAAAACAACTGCCTGTTTCAATCTTACAATTAAATACATTAAATACGGGTGGCCTGGTAGAAAATATAGTGAAGGATTATAAAACGGGTGAAACTGTAATTAATATAAAGCTTTATCAGTATGCAGTAGGGATTAAATCGGTTGTTTATAATACCTGTAACAGTATTGAAGCCGGCTTATTGCTAAAAACGATAAATTCAATTTTGGCCAAATGCTCCCTTATTATTCCCCGGTATTTAGCAGGCCACTCGAATGTGGATAATTTAGAAGTAAAAGAACAAAATTATTCCAGGCTTTCCTATAAAACAAAGAAACGAAATTTACTGGGTTCGTTTTTGTATAACCTGGCAGATAAGATATTTTATAAAAGGCAATGGATCCTGTTGTATCAGTTTATGAAGGTACCCGATTTTAATAGCATCAATACCTATAAAACAATATTACCTCCTAAGGGTAAATTTTGGGCAGATCCTTTTCCCTTTTTTTATAAGAATGAGTATTTTATTTTTTTTGAAGAACTGGAATATAAAAATCATAAAGGGTATTTATCGTATTTAAAATTAAAGAACGGGGTAGCAGAAGGGCCTTATAAATTGATAGAAGAAAAATACCATCTTTCTTTCCCTAATATTATTGAAGTAAATGAACAGTTGTACATGATCCCGGAATCTATTGCAGCAAGCAATATACAACTGTGGAAATGTATCTCATTTCCCGGGAATTGGGCTTTTGAGAAAAACTTAATAGAGAATATACGTGCCGTTGACACAATCATAGAAAAGATCAATGATACATGGTGGCTGTTTTGCACGGTAAAATCATTACCTGATGCGGCAGGGCATGAAGAACTTTGTATTTATTATGCCGATGATCTTTTTTCACAGGAATGGCGGCCGCATCCTAAAAACCCGGTGCTGTCTGATTCCCGTATGGGCAGAAATGCCGGGAAAATTCAGAAACTAGATGGAAAACTCTATAGGTATGGTCAATTTTCCGGCGATACTTACGGTAAGGCCCTTACAAAATCTGAGATCCTCACAATATCGGAAACTGAATACCGGGAGGAATTTATAGAGATTGTTTTTCCTGATCTTAGCAAAGGTTTTTATAACTTGCATACTTTTAATCATACGCATGAATTCGCCGTTGGTGACGCACTCAGAAGAATAAGAAGATTTTAAAAAATTAATGAATGTAATATGGATAAAATTATTTCAATTATCAACAGAGTTTTGGAAAATAACAATAAATCTTATAGCGGTACAATTACGGAAACAACTTCTTTAAGAAACGATATTGGGTTTGATTCCCTTGACCTGGCTGAATTAACCGTGAATATAGAAGAAGAATATGGAGTTGATATTTTTGAAAATGGTTTTGTAGAAACCGTTGGAGATATAATGAAAAAAACTTCAAAATAAAATGGATGGTTTATTTTTAATTGATATAAAAGAAGGCATTCATAGATCTTACCATGATTTGTTTGAAGACCTTAACCAGCCTGTTTATCAATTCAGCAATTCCATTGAATATAAAAATATTTATGAATTGTATGTACAATTGATCCGCTCACTTATTTTAGATGAAACCATTACTTTTAAGGAAACTCATTTTACTTCTGAGCGGGCAATTACATTTCAGTCTTTTCCCAATCCTTATTATGGCGAGGGCTTAGCATATTATATAAAAAATATCCGGCAGCGTAGTAACTGGAAATTGCAAATGGCCACATCGGGTACAACAGGCCTCCCTAAAAAAGTGTATCATAGCTTTCCCAGCTTAACCCGCAACATTAAAATGAATGTACACAGGGCGGATGATGTGTGGGGTCTTGCATACAATCCTACTCACATGGCAGGCATGCAGGTTTTTTTCCAGGCTTTTTTAAATCAAAATGCAATTATTAATCTTTTTGGATTGAGCAGGACGCAAATATTTTCCTGCATACAGGAGTATTCAGTAAGTCATATTTCCGCAACGCCTACTTTTTACAGATTATTATTACCGGCAACTGAGGTTTTTAATAAAGTAAAACAAATTACATTTGGTGGAGAAAAATTAAGTGAAGGCATACTGCAGAATTTAAAAGGAATGTTTCCCAATGCTAAATTTACCAATGTATATGCCTCTACTGAAGCCGGTGCATTATTTGCTGCGTCAGGCGACCAATTTACAATAAGTGAAAAAATTAAATCTTTTGTAAAAATTGTAGAAAATGAATTGTGGCTGCATGAAAGTTTGATTGCGAACTCTCCTGATTTGCAAATTCAGGATGGCTGGTATGTAACGGGTGATATGGTTCAAGTAACCAGTTGGGAGCCCCTGGAATTTCAATTTGTTTCCCGTAAGAATGAAATGATAAATATTGGCGGAAGCAAAGTAAACCCGAATGAAGTGGAAGAACTCATTTTAGAAAATGCAGCAGTTACAGATGTAAAAGTGTTTGGCAAACCCAATTCTTTAATGGGAACCATTTTGTGTGCAGATATAGTTTTACAGCAGAACACACTGAGTGAGAAAGAAATTAAAGCATTTTTAAAAGAGCGGCTACCTGATTATAAAGTACCCAGGATTATAAAATTTGTACCTGCCATTACCCTAACGAGTACGGGTAAAAAAAGCAGGATTTAATGAAGAAATATGTATAGAATGAGCAGTGTAAAAAAAATAATTTTAACCGGTGGCAGCAAGGGGCTGGGGCTAGAAATAGCCCGTTATTTATTACATACGGGTTACCAGGTACATGTTATAAACCGTACGCTGCCCGCAGCCTTAGAACAATTACAAAATGAATATCAGGGAAAATTATTTATTCACTTATATGACCTGGCCAATGTGGAGGAATTAACCGATTTTTTAAAAAAGCAATTTCCAGCTACAGAGCCTATTCATGGTTTTGTAAACAATGCAGCGCTTGCCTACGATGATATAGTGACCAACCTGAACCTGGACCTGTTAGAAAAAATGTACCGGGTAAATGTGTTTTCGGCCATGATGCTTACAAAATTTGTATTACGGAATATGTTGTTTAATAAAATTTCGGGAAGCGTGGTACACATCTCTTCTGTAAGTGTGCATACGGGGTATAAGGGCTTATCCATGTACGCCAGTACCAAAGGGGCTTTAGAGGCATTTTCTAAAAATACGGCGAGGGAGTGGGGGCAACGGGGTATAAGATCAAACGCAGTAGTGGCGGGTTTTATGGAGACCGATATGAGCGGTACTTTATCTGATGATCAAAGAAACCGGATATACAACCGTACTTCTTTAAAGAAACCAACATCAAAAGAATCGGTGGCTGCAATGGTTGAATTTTTATTAAGTGATAAATCTGCATCGGTAACAGGGCATCATTTATTTGTTGATAACGGTACCATATAAATTATGATTCCCGGGTTATTGTAAATACCGGCATATGTTTTTTATAGCATCATCGTTGCGTCGCAATCCTTTCAACATTTGTACTATGCTGCAGCCCTGGTTTATAAAAACAGGATAGGTTTATTTAATTTTCCGTAAAGCATAGCATTTATCCTGCTGTGCCTATCATTTAATGGCTGTTATTTTAATTTTATGGAAAATATTTATTTACTCATTTTAATTGGTTTTTTTATAGGTACCATTGGTACACTTATAGGTGCCGGGGGTGGATTTATACTGGTACCGCTTCTTATTCTTGTGCATCCCGATCTTTCTCCCGATGCCATTACAGCTATCTCAATGGGAGTAGTGGCTTGCAATGCAAGTTCAGGATCTATTGCATACATGAGAACCAAAAGAGTTGACTATAAAGCGGGCATTCTCTTTGCCATTTGCACCATACCAGGTTCTATATTAGGAGTACTCACCACAAAAATAATTCCCAGGAATGTATTTGATATTATATTCGGTATTCTTTTAGTTTGTCTTGCCCTATTTCTTTTTTTTAAAGGGCAAAAGAAAAAGGCCACTTCTAAAGTGGTAAAAGCGCATAAGGGCTGGGTTAGCCGTTCTATTACCGATAAATTGGGTATTTCGTATCAATATGCTTATGATATCCGGTATGGTATGTTACTAAGTATTTTAGTGGGATATTTTTCTCCCTTGCTGGGTATTGGTGGCGGCATTATTCATGTACCGGCAATGACGGAATGGTTGCTTTTTCCTGTACATATAGCCACGGCAACTTCACATTTTATTTTAGCTATTATGACCATAGTGAGTGTGGTTACCCATATTTTTGAAGGCAGTTATCAAAATCCATTGGTATTAAAAATGGTGATTGGCCTTTCTGTAGGTGTAATTCCGGGCGCTCAATTAGGTGCTTATTTGTCCCGTAAAATAAAAGGCAGAATTATCATTAAAGCACTGGCTTTTTCATTGGCCATTGTAGGCATCCGCATACTTGTGAGCAGATTTTATTCCTGAGTTTAAGAAATAAAGTATTCTAAGAGGTTATAAATAGAAAGCTTCGAAAAAACAGGGGGCTCCTTTTTTTATGCCTTCTTAATTCTTTAAAACAAACCCCGGGCTATTATTTTTTAAGCACTTTTGATTTAAAAACACTGTTGCAGATTTCTTTAAATGCAATAGCAGCTTCTTTAAACTCGGTACCCATGGTTCTTTTTGGAAAAAAGCTTTCAGCCCATTCAGGCTTCCAGCCATCTTTAAAATATTTTCTTATTTCCGGGTCCCGGGGCTCTATTTCGTATTTAAAATTGGTGTCCCATTCTATACGGATTGTCATTAAATTGGGATGCGTACGTTCTGTCATTTTAAAACCAATACTATGTTTGGGTAAATATTCCTGCACCAGGTCGCCCAGGTAATAGGCATTGGAGACAAAGCCCAGTTTTTGTTTATCTACTAAATATAAGGTATCCTCATGTTCGTGCAAGATCCACTTATGTGATTCACGGGGAGCCAGGCATTCGCCCAGCAAGGAAGGTGTTTCTATATATCCTTTTTTTCCCACACGGAATATTTCACTTAAAAACTGGATGGGATCTTCTACATGTTCCAGCACATGGCAACAGATTACATAATCAAATTCATGGTCTTTAAATGGAAGTTTCTCGCCATCCGCATTTATAAATTGCTGATTTTTTAAAACTTTAATATCCCCGCTGCGATGATAATTGGTATCGGTATATTTATCAACCACCACATTTGCCCTTGGATGCGGATTATGGCCGCCGCCTACATCTAAAACTTTTGCTGATTTATTAATTTTTAAATGGTACCTGCTTTTGGGGTTCCTTAATTTCATTTGTTTAATACTTGTTTGGCAATTAATATATACGGATTTAGGACTAAAATATTGCCTGATACCGCCATTATTTGGGCGGTAAATATACATTTTTTGTATGGATGCAAAATGTGGGGTAAAGAGAGGGGTTATGATTATTTAATCCAAAATGCATCTTCGAAATTATCTTCTACCGGCTTTTTGTGCAGTTTATCCAGTTCTGCCCCCATTAAAATGAGTTCTTGCACGGGAATGTTTTGTTCCAAAAAGGGAAATAATTCCCGTTCTTCAAAACGGATATGATCATCAATCATTTCTGCCAATTCAATAAAATCCTGTTCGCTGGCCTTTGACGTGGTGATTGCTGTAATTTTCTTTTCAATCGCCTGGTGATCTTTCAGCGCCCGGTTACAACCCTCATGAGGCCACTTATTGAATAATAAATTCTCTTCTTCTTCAAAATGTTTTTTTAAATGATGCGTCCAAAAATAGCCGGCATATTTTGAAATCCGGTTTACATCTGCCTGCAGCTTTAACCCCTGTTTTATTTTCCAGGAAAATAGCAAGCCAAAATGATGATCCCGGGACAAGGCCACAATATAATCACTTCGCTTCATGAACTTTTTATTTATCAGATGAGCGGTTCCGATGACCGGCTACTGTAGTATTGAATTTTATTTAAAAACATCACGGCCATTTTATCTCCTCTCCATTTAGCTTCTTCTGCTAACTTGCCGGTAAAATTTTCATCAATCGTAAGGTGCCATAATTGTAACCAGGTATCAAAATGATTTTGTGCTATGGGCAATTTGGCATGGGGCGGAAAGGGGCTATTGTAATACGTGTGTTCATCCAGCAAAACGGTTTGCCAAAAGCGGTACATTTTTTCCAGGTGCTGGGGCCAGCGGTCACCAATCACTGCATTAAAGATGGGTGCCAGTAGTTCGTTTTCCCTTATTCTTCCGTAAAAGGTATCTACCAATAATTTAATATCATCCAGGTTTGTGATTTCTTTTTGCATACATGAATTACATCTTAAGAGAAATATAACTAAATAAATAAAATAAAGCCCAGCCTGTAAATCCAATTATTAAAATCCATACCCAGGCAGGGATGCTTTGTGGCGTTTCACTTCCTTCTATTAAGAAATTTTTTGAATCCCCTTTGCCGTAAGCATTAATCATAAGGGGTAAAACACCATCTACCACAGCATTTTCGGTAATGCCTTCAATTGTGATGGCAGGGCCATTTCTCACTTCAAAAGGTATGATGCGGATTCCTTCTTTGCCGGTAGGATCCTTACTTACGATTTTAAGAGAATGTTTACCGTCAATTAATTTGCGGGTATCTAATTCGAAATTAATGGGTGAATGCACCTGTGCAATAGGTTGCTCTTCCTCATCAATAAATATGTAAATAATGCTCCTGTCTTTCATGCTATTCATTATTTAAGATTAACCTTTTAATGTGGCTGCCTGATTTTTCACCGGGTTTTATTATCCATTTTACTGAATAGTAAAGGGTGAACAGGACTATGGCTACCGTTACCCAAACAATTACATAATCCCATTTACTTTCGGGCCCGGTGCCATGGGTAACGCCTCTTAATATACGAGGCTGAGCTTTTTCACACATGGGGCATGCCCAAGTAGTAATGGAAGTAATCCATAATGCGAATAACAATTTTATTTTTTTCATGATTAAAAAATTAGATTGTTTATTTTTTTAAGGTTGTATTCACCGAGTCTAATGCTTTCTTTATTTCATCCGGGGTAACCTGTTTTCCATTATTTCCCCAGCTGCTTCTTTCATAATTAATGATGGCGGCAATTTCATTTTCTGTAAACTTCATGGTAGTACCAATGGCAGGCATTACACCATATTCTGCACGGGCATCATACCCATGCATGATGATACCCACGTATATATTTAAATCATCTCCATCTACTATCTTACTTCCTTTTAATGGGGGGAAAGCGCCTGCCAGGCCTTCTCCGTTCGATTGGTGGCAGCTTTGGCAGTTAGCCGTATAGAGTGCCTGCCCATCCATACCGGCAGGTTTACCGGAATCGCCCACTTTTGCAATATTTCTTTTATACAGAAATTCAGGGCTGGGTGTACCATCCGGAAGGGGTACTTGTTTTAATGATTGCAAATAAGCTACTAAGTTTAATGCATCTTTGGTGGCTACTACTTTTCCTGTTTTTCCTTTTTTGAATTCATCAGGAACATTTACAATTACATCGTTCTTCCCTGGTTTTTCCTTGTAAGTAAAAAGCCATGGGTAAGCCGGCATGATGGATTCTTTTACAACCGTGCGGGGGTTATACAGGTGTACCAGTTGCCAGTCGGCACTCGGTTGCCTGTTTCCTATATTGGTTAAATCCGGTCCGGTACGTTCGGTGCCCATCAGGGTGGCGGTATTGCGTAAAAAATCCAGGCGATGGTTGCCTGCATAATCTGCAGCTACGCCCGGGCGCTCGCCCCACATTTTATCCATATCAATATTCCGCACCTGCTGGGTATGGCAAGCCACGCAGCCATTGGCGATATAAATATCTTTCCCTTTACGTTCTGCTTCCGTAAGTGGTTTGGCACCGGGTAGCGGCGCATTGTTTTTTTGATTATGTAAAGCAGGAATTACGGCTACCCAAATGGTAAGTGCTGCAAAAAATACAAACGCAGTTCCAAATAATTTTTTATGATTATCAAAAGCACTCATGATACATTTGAATTTTTATCGGTGAGAGAAATCGGGTTTTCTTTTTCTATTTCCTGGATGATGGCTTCGTTCAGATCCATCACTTTTGATTTTTTAAACATCAGGTACATGTTATAAGCAAAAAACAGGTGCGATATCCACATCAGGCTTCCGCCAATGGCTCTCCACAGCCAATAGGGCGCCATCATCACCACGCTTTCAATAAATGGTTTGCCGTTCATCCACATCAATCCTTTTAAGGTACTTCCATACATTAATGGAATGGTATAAAATAATAACCCAATGAGGGCCAGCCAAAAATGTGCGCCAATCGTAATTTGGGGGGCTTCCCTGCCGGTTAAGCGGGGTACAATGGCATATATGCATGCCCATGCAAAAAACGTAATGATTCCGTACATGGTTAAATGGGAGTGCGCCACTGTAAAATCAGTAAAATGCCATACTAAATTGGTAGTGCGAAAAGCTTCAGCGGTACCTTGCAATGAACCGGTAAAATAAAAGATAGTACCTACAAGAAAAAAGGGTAAGGTATAACTGTCCTGCACTTTGTACCATGCATTTTTAAAAGTCATGATAAAATTGGTAGATCCTGCCATTACAGGTATTACCATACCGGCGCTACCCACTATTGCAACAGTTTGCAGCCACCAGGGAATAGAGCTAAACACAAAGTGATGTGAGCCGATGAGTGTATAAAATAAGATTTGTGTCCAAAAAGCCAATATACCCAGGCTATAAGAATAAATAGGTTTGTTGAGCTGCTGGGGTAAGAAATAATATACCAATCCTAAAGTAAAGAACATAAACCACATACCTACACCCTGGTGCATATAATACCCTTGCACAATGGTTTCTCCCAGCCCGTTTTGCCAGGTGGGTATATAAGCCACCAGTGCAATTACAATGGTAAATATGATAGAGCTTACAATATACCAGTTTGAGATATAAATTTCACGGGTAGTTCTTTGTGCAATGGTCTTTAAGAAATTAATAAGGGTAAGCACTAAAGCAATAGCAAACAGAAGCATTACGGGCCATACATATTCCCGGTATTCTCCACCGCCATTATTTACACCCGCCATTAAGCAGATGCTGCCAATGAGTACCGATGCATTTACCAGCCAAAGTGAATACCAGCCCAATTTAAAACTAGCCAGCCGGGTATTACTTACCCGGGGCACAGTGTAATAAGCCAGGCCCAGCATAGCAAGTGATGCCCATCCCCAAAAAACAGAATTGGTATGTACAGGGCGCAACCGGCCAAAGCTTAACCAGCTCACATGATCAGCATCGGGGGCAACAAATTTTATTCCCAGGTATTCGCCAATGGAAGTGCCAAACAGCAACCAAAATGTGGCACTCCCTAAAAACCATAAAACAAGTTTTGAAAGCCGGGGATCAATATCCGGGCGTTTTAATGCCTTCTTCTTAGGAGCCACAATCGGTAAATCGGCACTACGGTTAAAGCTCAATAGCCCTTTTTTATCTTCTGGTTGCTGATCTCCCGAAAGTTCATTATGATGTAACTGATAATTTAATTCTTCCTTTTTTTTGTGTAGCATTTTGTCTACTTCCTCTTCGGGCATGTTCTTGAGTGAGGTTATAATTTCTTTGGCTTCTTCAATTCTTTTCTTGTTTTGATATTTTAATAAAGTGTTGTTCAATTTAACAACCAATAAAATAATCCCTCCCAGGATGGGTATTGCGAGTAAAATTAAAGTAATGATTACCCCGCCTTCGCCCAGCATAGAACCGGGCGTAGGTACAGGCTGATTGGTTTGTGCATATACCGGTATATGGAGCAACAGCAGCGATAAGGCAATCAAAATATTTTTTCCTTTCTTATGCCGGAAATCAAGGCATTTTTCAACTAATTCACTATTCATGGTTTTAACGTAAGTTTCCAGGCTTTTGGGTTCCTTATTTTTTTGGGCTTGTTTTTCCTGGTTGCGCACCCTTATTACTTTGCTTCTTAAATATATTACGGCTGCCAGCATGATGATGAGAATAAATATAAGCAGAAACAATAATCCTTCTGTACTTTGAAAAGAAAAAGTAGAAGGCCTTACTTTTTGTGCCAGGAGCGTAACCGGGAATAAAATAAAACCGGTAACAATGATTGTTTTTAATAATTTAAAATGTTTCATAAAATGAGATATTAAAATCCGATGTTCATCTTTTATATGAATAATTTAGTTATGATTTTTCTTTAAAAAGGCCAGTTGCATTTCTAATTGATTATTAAATTCATTGACTTTTGTTTTTTGCAGCAAATCAAATAACTTTTTCCTGATCATTTTAAAATCATTGTGTATGGGGCAGGGAAATTCTTCGCTGCACTGCCCAATTCCCAGGCCACAGCCGGTAAATATTTTTTCGCCATCAATGGCTCTTACGATATCGGCCAGGCTGTGTTTTTTTGATTGTTCAGAAAGATAAAATCCTCCTGTGGGTCCCTTTAATGATTGTACCAGGCCTTTTTTACTTAACTCCTGTAAAATTTTAGCGATAAAATGTTCAGGTGAATCTATCCCTTTAGAGATAGATTTAATACTCACTTTATCACCATTTTTTGACATTTGTGCAATGTATAAAACGGCCCGGATCGCATATTCGCAAGTTTTTGAAAACATATAAAAATGAATGGGGCAAATATAAGGCAGATAATTTAATAAAAGATAAAAATATCTTTTATAATGCTTATATACGGGAACTGATCCGGTGGAGGGAAGAGGCGGGTATAACCCGGCGTTTATTTGTAATGATATTCTATAGATCCCACCAGGCGTTTGTCTTTCCCGTAGCATTTTTCCCAAATCCTGAGCCCATCTTCATAACCGTATTTCCAGGTAACATAATTGTTACCCCCTTCGGCTGTTACAATCATTTGGGTAATATTGTCCTGGTTATTGTATTGAAAAATATAATCGGGAACGGGCCTTATTTTAAAATCATTTTCCTGTACTACGCTGGTTAGCCTTTGTTTATTATCATAATAGTAATAATATTTTGTGCCACTACGGGTATCTTTTTCAATTCCAATGTTTCCATTTTCATCATTGGCAAATAAAATGAGGGTACTATCGGTGAGGTTGCGGATACGGATCATTTTGGCAGGAACGCTTTTGTTTTCATACAAATAGAGATGTTCTTCTTTTATTTCATTGGTAAAATCATCATCAGTGGAATGTATGCGGGACAATATGGAATGAATCCTTTTTTTATCGTCGTAAGTATATTGTATGGCAGTAACTGAAATATCAGAACTGTCGTAAGTAGAAGACAGGGTACCATCCTCATTAAACCGGGATATGAAAAGGGAAGGGGCTACCATATTTGAGCGGGTGAAGAGGGTGACGGTTTTATAATCTTTTGAAATTTTACGGCTGCAAATAAACCCTTCGCTGGGCAGCCCGTCTGCTTCAAAACTTTCAATGGATACATTTTTTATTTTATTTTCCTTATACCGCTGCATGGTAGTAAGCAATTCCTTATTGGTAAGAATATCTTTATAATAATATTGGGCGTGTAAAGGGTTTACGGCAAGCATCAAAACGAAGAAGATTACAATAATTTTATTCATGTGAAGTAAGGGAGGGTTTTGTTCCCCGCAATTTTGCCAAAAATACTATGTATAACCATGTTTAATGGTAATAAAGGATTAAACTTTATTATTTTTAACAAAAAAAAGTAGTTTGAGTCATTTAAAAGAGCGGAAAGAAAAGAATTGCCTCAATTGTAATGCAGAAATTACAAACCGGTATTGTAGTATTTGCGGGCAGGAAAATGTGGAGCCCGTAGAAACTGCCTGGCATTTAATTACTCATTTCTTTAATGATATCACTCATTTTGACGGTAAATTTTTTACAACCATAAAACTCTTGTTATGTAAACCCGGTTTCTTGCCCAATGAATATAAAATAGGCCGTAGGGCCAGTTACCTGAACCCGGTAAGGTTATATATTTTTACTTCTTTTATATTTTTCCTTCTTTTATTCAGTTTTTTTAGTAAATCAGAATCGGAGCCCGGTATCCATATCAATTTTGGAAAAACGGATGAACAAGTGGCTGCCATGGATTCTATCGCTTTTCTTAATTATACTGCAGCAATCAATAAGGGTAAGCCCCTTACCCGGCAGCAGTACCAGGTATTTAAAGATACTTCCAATTCCATATTAAAAACTAAGTATAAAACAGTGGCCGAATATGACTCATTATTGCAAGCAGGAAAAATTAAGGATAACTTCCTGGTGCAAAAAATAGAAAGGAAAGCCATCAGTTTGCGCAGTAAATATAAAGGTACCCAGGGGGAGAAAAGCTTATGGACAAATTTAAAAGAACAATTCAGGCATCACTTTCCGCAAATGTTAATTATTTCTTTGCCTTTATTTGCCTTTTTTTTAAGCCTTCTTTATTGGCGGCACAAATCCTTCAACTTTGTGAGCCATGCTGTATTTAGCATTTACCTCTATGTTTTTGTGTTTATGATCTTACTAATCATTTTATCCATACAAAAATTGCAGGATTATTATAATGGGGCTATATTAAGCGATATCCTTGTTCTTTTAACTATCGGTATTTTTTTCTACCAGGCAAGAGCCATGCGTAATTTTTATCAACAAGGCAGGGGTAAAACATTATTAAAAATGTTTTTGCTTAATATGTGGTTGTTATTTATTACCATTTTGCTTTTTGCATTCTTCTTTTTATATCTCTTTATCAAATTATAGTTTTATGGAACCTGTTGCTACTGCCTTTCTCCGCCTGGTGAAAATTATGGATGAACTCAGGGAAAAATGTCCCTGGGATAAAAAGCAAACCCTGGAAACCCTGCGGCATCTCACCATTGAAGAAACTTACGAACTGGCCGATGCCATTACAGAAAATGATTTACCCGGGTTACGGGAAGAGCTGGGCGACCTGTTATTGCATATTATTTTTTATGCAAAAATAGGAACAGAAAAAAATGCATTTACACTGGAAGAAGTGATAAACGGAGTTTGCGAAAAACTCATTGTAAGGCATCCCCATATTTATGGCGATGTAAAAGTTCAGGATGAAGAGGAAGTAAAACAAAATTGGGAAAAAATAAAACTGGCCCAGGGTAAAAAATCAGTTTTGGGGGGTGTGCCAAAATCTTTGCCGGCATTGGTAAAAGCCATACGGCTGCAGGAAAAATCAAAGCAGGTAGGTTTTGAATGGGATAATACAGCAGATGTATGGAAAAAGGTGGAAGAAGAAATGGACGAACTCCGGGAAGCGGCTAAAACAGGCCAGGCAGATAAAATAGAAGATGAAATGGGCGACGTATTGTTCTCATTGGTAAATTTTGCCCGGTTTTTGAAGGTAGATGCGGAGAATGCATTGGAAAGAACGAATAAAAAATTTATGAATCGTTTTACACAAATGGAAACAGCAGCCAGGAGTCAGGGCACTTTCCTGCATGATATGACGTTGGCGCAAATGGATACCCTTTGGAATACCATTAAAATGAAAGAGAAATAAATTACTTAATTATTCACACACAAAAAAAAATATTACCCAATGAGCTAAAGCGTAAGTCTGTATGGCTGGTATTGGCAGCAGCCTGGCTGGTTACATTTTCATTTATTATAGATAATTATTGGAGCGCCAATGCCAGTCTTCAAAAAGTAGAACAAATTATTACTAAACGGGTACAATCCCCCGAGCGGCAAATGAGTGCCGTAATTTCTGATACTTCATTTTTACAATCCCTGCAAACAGGAGAAATACCCCAGGAGCGCCTGGAAGAATGCATGAAAAAGGATTTTTTTATTTTTTTTTATGCTCAAAATGCAGGGCTGCCTGCTGATTTACTTTTTTGGAATACCAATATTATCCTGCCCGATTCAGCAATCCTGGCCTCAGCCGCAAAAGAAGGATTTAGAAAGCTTTCTAATGGGTATTATGTATGGCACAAAGTAAATGTACATTCATTAATAGCGGTATCGTTAATCCCGGTAAAATGGGACTATATTATTTCTAATGAATATTTACAAAATACATTTACTGCCGCTACCCCCATTACCCATAATTACAACATCGAAACCGATACGTTAAAAGGGGCCGTCATACGTGCCAATAATGGAAAGGCTTTATTTTCCATCGTACAAAAACAAAAAAATGATGACTACCGGAATACGGGGTTATCCATTGTATTAAGGCTATTGGCCGCTTTCCTGGTATTGCTTATGCTGCATAACCTGGCCTCATTTATAGCCACAAATTTTAGTATTTATAAAGGCACTTTGTTTTTGCTGTTGATGATTTTAATATTGAGGTCACTCAGTTATTATTTACCCATTCCTTTAAATTTCAGGCAGTTTGAGTTATTTGATCCTTCGGTATACGCTTCTTCGGGTTTGCTTCGTTCCTTAGGGGATTTACTTATAAATGCGATCCTGTTTTTCTGGATTATGAATTTCATACGGGTTCACCTGTATGGATTAAAAGACCCGAAGCCTGTTGTAGTGAGGCAAAAGTTTTTAAAATGGTTGCTCATGGCGTTGCCGGCAGCTGTCATATTGCTCGCAACATTTACCAGTAGTGAAATTATCCGGTCCCTGGTGGCCGATTCACAAATATCATTTGATGTAGTAAATTTCTTTTCACTTTCTGTTTATAGTGTTATTGGCTTTTTTATTTTGTGTTGCGTGGCATTGGGATATTATTTCCTTTCTCAGGTAATTTTATATTTACATCAAAAGTTATTTCCCGGTGAATTTAATAGTTTTTTTGTTGTATTCAGCATCCTGGCACTCAGTTACCTGAGCCTGAGAATTGGTAAACTAACGGGCGGGTATGAATTATTTTTAATACTCTGGGTAATTTTGTTTTTATACATCATGCTCAGCAATAAAATAAATTATATTACCTCTCGTTTTGTACCCTCCCGGATGGTGTTTTGGCTTTGTTTTTTTTCTATTTCTATTACTGCCGTTATTGTAATGGAAAATGCCGATAAAGAATTGCGTAACCGGAAGCACTATGCTCAAATATTAGCTACCAAAACCGACCCCGCCAGTGAAGTGTTGATTAATACCATGCTTACCGACTTTAGATCGGTTTACTTTGCCCAAAATTTTTCAAGGTTCAAAAATAAAAACGATTACGAGTATTTTAAAGACAGCCTGGTTAAAAATAATTTTTCGAGCTATCGGAATAAGTATGATACTAAAATTTATGCTTTTGATGAAAACCTGCACCCCCTGGCTTTTGATGAACCCGTAACGTACAATCAACTGAACGCCATTTTAAATACACAGGCAAAACCCACAGGTATACCGGGATTATATTATTTTGATGAATCGCTTGCCCAATTTAGTTATATCGCTAAACGTACGGTTTTAGATACTGCAGATAAAAAGATCGGCGAAGTTTTCCTGGTGGTTACACCCCGTAATAACGGCGTACAAACCCTTTACCCGGAATTGTTCGGCAAAGGGCTGGATAATAGTATTGAAAATTCATCGGTATATGCCTATGCCGTTTATAATAAGGAGAAATTAATAAGCAGCCATAACGATTATCCTTTTGCTACCAAACCACCTGCCCGTTATTTTGGCAATTATAATTTTCTCTCCATAAAAGGCAAAGAAAACCATTCAGAGCTTTGGTATAATGCGGGCGGTGATAAATATGTAGTAATTGCCAAAGAAAACAGTTTATCTATTGAGTCTATCACTTTGTTTTCATACTTGTTTTGCGGATTTCTCATCCTGAGCGCCTTATTTTGGGTAATCAATATTTTTCGTATTTCCGGGTTGCATTTGAATAAGATATTATCTCATATAAACCTGAATATAAGGAACCAGATACATGGAACCATTTTATTTATAAGTATCCTCTCTTTTTTTGTAATTGGTATCGCTACCATTTTATTTTTTATCAATAAATATGAATCCAATAACCGGGAAAAATTAAGTAATACCATCAAGTTAGTAGAAAAAGAAATAAATCGTTCCATATCCAACGGCTGGCAAATGAACGATACCTTATCTATGGGGCAGGAAGAGCAGTTTGATCAAACCATTAAACGTATGGCAGATATACATGGTGTAGATGTGAATTTATACGACCTTTCCGGCAACCTTAAATTTTCATCTCTTCCTTTGCCTTATGTAAAAGGGATTGTAAGTAATAAGATGGAACCCCAGGCGTATTACCATTTACACAACGAGAAAGAAATCCTTTACTTTCAAACAGAAAAGATCGGTAAGCTTCGTTATTTAAGTAATTATGTACCTGTGCTGGGCGCCGATGGCAGGGAATATGCATACTTAAATATTCCTTATTTTACTTCGGAGTCCCGGCTTAAGCAGGAGATTTCTAACTTTTTAGTAACCATCATAAATTTAAATGCTTTTATTTTCCTTATTGCCGGCATTGTATCCTTATTCCTCACAAACCGAATTACCAATTCCTTTTCATTGATATCAGAAAAGATGAAAAAAATTCATTTAGGTACCCGTAATGAGCCTATTGAATGGATTGGTAAAGATGAAATTAAGGACCTGGTAAATGAATATAATAAGATGGTAGAAAAATTAGATGCCAGCGCTGCTGAATTAGCAAAAACAGAACGGGAAGGAGCCTGGAAAGAAATGGCCAGGCAGGTAGCCCATGAAATAAAGAATCCCCTTACGCCTATGAAACTGAGTTTGCAATTTTTGCAACGCTCAATAGAAAATAAATCTTCAAACATCAATGAACTGGCGGGTAATATGGCAAAAACCCTTGTAGAACAAATAAATCATTTAACGACCATTGCCAATGAATTTAGTGAGTTTGCCAATCTTGAAAATACAAGAAAAGAAAAAATTGATCTGCATGAGGCGCTGCGCTCCTTGCGTAATTTATATTTGGGCAATGATGAAGCCAGTCTTTTATGGCAAATACCAGAATATCCTGCCTGGGTGTATGCCGATAAAACGCATATTAATCGCTTGTTCACCAATTTAATTTTAAATGCTTTACAGGCGGTGCCTGCAGGTATACAGCCGAAGATTGAAATTACATCTGTATTGGATTTACAAAAAGTTACTATCCGGGTAAAAGATAATGGCAAAGGAATTACTGAGGAAGCCCGGGCAAAAATATTTACGCCGAATTTTACCACTAAAACTTCGGGTGCAGGCCTGGGTTTAGCAATGTGTAAAAGAATTGTGGAGCACAGCAATGGTATTATTTATTTTGAAACGACCGCCGGAATGGGTACTATTTTTACCATTGAGTTCCCCTTATATGAAGAAACGGAATGATGAAACTGTTATATGGGTTTCTTCCCTTTTCTTTTTTGTATGAATTCTTCCAAATCAGGTAAACTAAAACTACTTAAGTTTTGGTGCGGCTTTACAATGGCTTTTTGAGCAACTAATACACCATATTGTATATCCTGTAATCCTGCTATATTGTGGGCATCGGGGTCAATGGAAATCATTACGCCTTGCTCAAGTGCATATTCAATATGTTCCCAATCTATATCCAGCCTGTGCGGATTGGCATTTAATTCAATCACCACATTGTTTTCTGCACAGGCATCTATAATCATTTTATGATTGAGCGGATAGCCGGCACGGCTCAGTAAAAGCCGGCCCGTCATATGGCCTAATACGGTGGTATAGGGATTTGAAATTGCCTGTAATAACCGTGTCATTGCTTTTTCTTCAGTCATTTTTAAATTGCTATGTACTGAAGCAATGACCAGATCAAAGGTTTCTAAAACAACATCCGGGTAGTCTAATCGCCCATCATATAAGATATCACATTCAATACTTTTAAAGATCTTAAAAGGCGCCCATTTTTTATTGAGCTCATCTATATATCGATGTTGTTCTTTTACCCGGTCTTCCGAAAGGCCATTTGCATAGAAAGCCGATTTACTATGGTCGCTCATAACCAGGTATTCCAGGCCTAAATGAATACATGCGTTAGCCAGTTCATCAATGCTGTTACTGCCATCGCTCCAATTACTATGGCAATGGATGATTCCCTTAATATCATTTAGCTGTATCACATTTTGTAAATATCCGGGGTTCTCTTTCAGTTTACTTACTAGTGACGGATTTTCCCGGTAGGGGGCGGCAATAAAGGGCAGGTGGATACTTTTAAAATAACTTTCTTCTGAATCTAAAGAAAGGGGAACAGGCGGGAGCGCCTCATAAAATGCCTGGGAAGAAGATGTTTTTAATAAAAGGGGATAATAACGATCGGCCCCGGCTGAATATAACTTTACATGGATGCCCAGTGCTGTTGAAATAACAAGTTGTTCAGCAGTTTCAGATTCGATTTGGATGTTATCAATTTTTTTTAATTCTTTCTTTAAATCCGCTATCGGTAAATCAATTACAAATTCTAATGCATCTACTACAGGCAACTGTCTTTTTACATTACCAGTTAGTGAAATAACAGAACCGGGATACAGGGTTTCTAAAAATTGTTGAATTTGAGGTAAGAAAATTTCTGCATCGGCATACAAGTGGCTGTCTTTATTTTTCAGATAAAATTCGATAAACTCAATTACATTTTGTTGTGTTTTTTCACCAAAGCCTTTATATAATTTTAACCTGTTTTCTTTACATGCATAAAGTAATTCCCCCACCGATTCAATTTCCATTTCTTTCCAGATACTGTGTATTTTTTTAGGGCCAATTCCTTTTATCCGGAGCATTTCAATTACACCCGGGGGTGTGGATAAAATTATTTCTTCCAATGCGGCTAAATGGCCATTTTTTAAGATTTCTAAGATTTTTTCAACTGTTGAGGAACCGATGCCTTTGATGCCCGCAATCTTTTCGGGTGGCATTTCAGATAAAGGAACCGGTAATTTTTCAATGGCAAATGCGGCAGATGAATAGGATTTAGATTTAAAACTATTTTCACCATGTATGTCCATTAATTTGGAAAGTAATGAAAACTGGTCGGCTATGTGTGCGTTATCCATACCCCAAAAATAAAGAATTGTTACTCGTGAAAGATCATCCGCCGCAAGGCGGCTTTGTTTTTTGTGTGAGATTGCTATAAAGCTTGCCTATAGTGGGTTTTAGGCCATAAAAAAACCCCGGAAAAAACCGGGGTTACTATTTTTGTGTTGAATTAAGCTAAGCTTATTTCTTTTTTGCTGCTTTCTTAGCGGCTTTCTTTGGAGCTGCTTTTTTAGCTGCTTTTTTTGGAGCTGCTTTCTTAGCTGCTTTTTTTGGAGCTGCTTTTTTAGCTGCTTTTTTTGGAGCTGCTTTCTTTGCTGCTGCTTTTTTGGGAGCCGCTTTTTTAGCTGCTTTTTTCTTTGTTGCCATTTTTTAAATTTAATTGGTTAGTAAATAATACTTAAAAATAAATACTATTTTGATATTACCAAAAAAAATTAAAAAAAATTATGATGCAGTTTCCACAGCGGTTACAGAAACAATGGTCCTGTTGAGCCTGGATTTTTTAAATTCTACCAATCCATCAGTAAGCGCAAAGATGGTAAAATCTTTACCCACCCCTACATTTTTACCAGGATGGTATTGCGTACCCCGTTGACGTAAAATGATGTTACCGGCAAGGGCTGGTTGGCCACCATATATTTTTACACCTAATCTTTTACTTTGTGAATCACGGCCGTTTTTTACGGAACCTTCACCTTTTTTATGTGCCATTATTTACTTTAATTTTTAAAAGTGAATTTTAAATTTACCAAAAAGGCATTAAGCAATTTCAGTTACTTTAATATGAGTGTACTGGGTACGATGACCGTGTTTTTTACGGAACCCTTTTCTTCTCTTCATTTTAAAAGCGATCACTTTTTCACCTTTTACCAGTTCATTCAGGATCTCGGCTTTTACAATTGCTTTTACATCGGCACCCCCGGTAACCTGGTTGCCATTGCTGGTAAGAAGTACTTCAGAAAACTCAACGGAATCTCCTGTTTTACCTGCAATATGAGGTACATATAAGCTGTCGCCTGCTTTTACTTTAAATTGTTGACCTGCGATTTTTACGATTGCTAACATAACATAGCTAAATTTAGGAGTGCAAAGGTAAGGGATTTTACCAGACAGAAAGCTAATTTTTAGCTTCTTTTTACCCTAATTTTTATTTTTTTAGCGGATTCACCCCATTTTGAAACCCCATTTTTAGTCATCTATTGATTTTTAATCATTTATGAATTTTAATACCCATTACAATCCTCTTTAAGAAATGCTATATTCGCTACTCTATGGCAGTAATAGTAAAATTGGTACAATATATATATAGTATCTACGCAATGTGCGTTTTCCTGGTTTTTATGTTCCTGTTATTTCCCTTTGTAATATTAGCATCGCTCATGGGGCCCATCAAAGGAGGGAATATGATTTATTCCATTTGCAGGTTGTGGGCCGATCTTACCTTATTTTTTTGGGGCATGTACCATAAAAATATTTATGAAGCGCCTAAAGTTACCCACGAACCGGCCGTTTTTGTTTTTAACCACATCTCTTATTTAGATATCCCTGTTATTATGAAAACCCTGCGGCGCCAGCCGGTAAGGATTTTGGGGAAAGCAGAAATGAGCCGGATCCCCGTCTTTGGCTTTATTTACCGAAATGCAGTTATAAAAGTAGATCGCAGCAGCGCCGAGGCCCGGGCCAAAAGTTTGAAGGGACTAAAGGATATGCTCAAGAAAAATATTTCGGTAGTGGTTGCGCCCGAAGGAACATTTAATATGACTCATAAGCCCTTGAAAAATTTTTATAACGGGGCTTTTAATGTGGCCATAGAAATGCAAACACTTATTCAGCCAATCCTTTTTTTAGATACTTATGACAGGCTTAATTATAAAACTGTTTTTTCATTTACACCGGGCCGGTCAAGGTCAGTGTTTTTACCACCTGTGAGAGCCCAGGAATATTCCCTTGAAAATATGGAAGCATTAAAGCAAAAAGTGTACGAACAAATGGAACTTGCGTTAATAAAATACAATGCCAGTTGGATACAGCATGTATGATGAAACAGAAATAGCATTTAGTGAGGCGCCTGCATATTGGGCCGAAGTGATTTTGCCCCTGGCCTTACCCAAAGTATATACTTACTCGGTACCCGAAGCTTTTAAAAACAAAGCATTACCGGGCCACCGGGTAGAAGTGGTTTTTGGAAAAAATAAAAAGTACGCCGGCATTATAAAAAGTATTAGCCCCGTAAAACCGGGTTATCCTACCAAAGAAATTCTCAATGTGCTGGATGACGCACCCTTGCTATACCCCCAGCAATTACTATTTTGGCAATGGCTGGCTGCTTATTATATGTGTAGTGAGGGCGAAGTAATGAATGCTGCCATGCCGGCCAATTTTAAACTCAGCAGCGAAACCATTCTTATTTTAAATGAGGAGGCAGGAGACGACTTCTCTGCCCTGGGTGATGAAGAATTTATTGTGGCCGAAGCATTGCTCATAAAAAAACAACTGAATTTAAATGAAGTTCAGCAATTGTTAGATACAAACCATGTGTACCCGGTCATCAAGAAATTAATTGATCATCATATTTGTTACATCTGGGAAGAGTTGAGTGAAAGGTACAAAGTGAAGAAAGAAAATTTTGTTTTGCTGCAGCCGGCCTATCAAAATGAAGAAGCGCTAAGCTTGCTTTTAAACGACTGGAAAGGAGCGCCCCGGCAAATGGAATTATTACTGGCCTACCTGCACCTGCACAAAACACAGGGAGAAGTAATACAACCCGTTTTATTAAAAAAAGCAGGCGCTACCGCTGCACAATTAAAAGCACTGGTGGAAAAAGGAATTTTAGTTGTAGAGAAAAGATCGGTTGACCGGGTTCCTGCATTATCTAAAAAAGTGGATATTGATTTTATACTGAGTGAAAAACAACAACAGGCCCATACAGAAATAGTCCAGGCTTTTAAAGAAAAAAATGTTTGCCTTTTACATGGTGTAACCGGTAGCGGTAAAACCCAGCTTTATATTCGCCTCATTGAAAAGTATTTTTCAGAGGGCAGGCAGGTATTATATTTATTGCCCGAAATAGCCCTTACAGCTCAAATTATAAGAAGGCTTCAAAAACATTTTGGCGGAAACATTGCCATTTACCATTCTAAGTTTAACAACCAGGAACGTACAGAACTTTGGCATAAAATAAGATCAGGTGAAATAAAAATTGTTTTGGGCGCCAGGAGTGCATTGATGTTACCTTTTAGTGATTTGGGATTAATTGTCGTGGACGAAGAGCATGATGCTTCTTATAAACAATACGATCCTGCCCCTCGTTACCATGCAAGAGATGCTGCGATTTATAATGCTTCCTTATTTAAAGCAAAAGTTTTATTGGGGAGTGCTACACCTTCACTCGAAACTTATTTTAATGTAAAACAGGATAAATACGGGTATATTAAATTAGATGAACGCTACGGTGGAATCGAAATGCCGCTTACTGAAATTGTAAACCTGAGGCAGGTGGCACAAAAAGGAAAAGTGATGATTAGCCCGCAACTCAAAGAAGCGATGGAAAAAACTTTAGAAGCCGGCTTGCAGGTTATCCTGTTTCAAAACAGGCGGGGCTATAGCCCTTATATGATCTGCGGTTCATGCGGATATATTCCTCAATGTACCCATTGTGATGTATCGCTTACCTGGCACAAATATAGCAATCAGCTTCATTGTCATTATTGCGGAAGCACCTATCCCAAATTAATAACCTGCCCTGCCTGTGGCAGCAATAGTTGGCTGGATAAAAATTTTGGTACCGAGAAAATTGAAGAACACCTGGGAGCAGATTTTCCCCATAGCAAAATAGGCAGGATGGATGTAGATAGTATGCGGGGAAAAACGGCACATCATACTTTAATCCAAATGTTCGAACAACAGCGCTTAGATATCCTGGTAGGTACACAGATGCTTGTGAAGGGATTGGATTTTGAACACGTGGGCCTCGTAGGTATTTTGGATGCTGACAGCTTGCTGAGTTTTGCTGATTTCAGGGTGAATGAAAGGGCTTTTCAATTGATGGAACAGGTAAGTGGCCGGGCCGGCAGAAAACATAAGCAGGGTAAAGTAATTATCCAGGCCATCAACATCCATCACCCGGTTCTTGAATTTGTTACCCGGCATGACTATGAGAAATTTTATGAATTTGAAATTTTTTCAAGGCAAGAATTTTTTTATCCTCCCTTTAGCCGGGTTATTAAAATTGAATTGAGGCACACAGATAAAAAAAAGGTACACCAGGCAGCAGAAAAATTAACGACATCCCTAAGCCAGGATTTAAAGCAGTATATAACCGGCCCTGCCGAACCTGTAATCGGGAGGGTGAGAAATCAATATGTAATGGAAATCATGCTTAAGTTGCCCAAAGAATACGGCATGGGAACTGTTTTTAGAAAAGTAATTTGGAATCATATTAACTTGCTGCATGCAGAAAAGATATACAGGGCTGTAAAGCTGGTCATTGATGTAGACCCTGCTTAATCGAATATCATGAATATAGAATTGGATTACCCGTTAAAATCATTGAATAGTTTTGGTATGGATGTGTATGCCCGGAAGTTTGCCGGCTTTACAACATTAGAAGACCTGCAGGAATTGCATACCACTCAAAAAGAATTTAACCAGGGGTTTATCCTGGGTGGCGGGAGTAATATTTTATTTACAAAAAATGTAGATGGCCTTGTTTTAAAAAACGAAATAAAAGGGATTGAGATTTTGAAGGAGGAGGGGGATGATGTTTATATAAGGGCAGGGGCCGGCGAACCCTGGCACTCATTTGTACTGTATTGTATAGAGCATGGATTTGCAGGGATAGAAAACCTGGCACTCATACCCGGCCAGGTAGGCGCTTCGCCCATGCAGAATATTGGCGCTTACGGCGTAGAAATAAAAGATGTATTTTATTGCCTGGATGCATACCATAAAGAAGATGGAAAAATGCATACCTTTTATAATGGTGATTGCGAATTTGGTTATCGGGAAAGTGTTTTTAAAAGAAAATTTAAAAACCAGTTTATTATTAATCGGGTAACACTTAAACTAAGTAAAAAACCCAATTATCATATTGAATATGGTGCCATCAGGCAACAATTAAACGAAATGGGTATAAAAGACCTGAGTATCCGTGCTGTTGCAAATGCCGTAATGGCTATCCGCAGCGCTAAACTGCCCGATCCAAAAATAGTGGGGAATGCCGGGAGCTTTTTTAAAAATCCTGAAATTGATATTGCAAAATTTGAAGATCTTAAAAAAGAATTCCCGCAAATTATGGGTTACCCTGTATCCAATGGGTTTGTAAAGATTCCTGCCGGCTGGCTGATTGAGCAATGCGGATGGAAGGGGTACCGGGAGGGGGATGCAGGTTGCCACCCCTTACAAGCCTTGGTACTGGTAAATTACGGGAAGGCAACCGGGGAAGATATATTTTTGCTGAGTGAAAAAATCGTGAATTCTGTTTTTCAAAAATTTACTGTGCAATTAGAAAGAGAAGTGAATATTTTATAACAGCGGGTATTTAAAATTTAAAATTATGTGTAGCCGTATTATTTTCTTATTGAAATATTGGCTTTGCTGGATATTGATCTTTCAACTGGGACGTATCCTGTTTCTTTTCTTCAACTATAGCCAGGCAAATGCTGCGGGGCTGAAGAATGTGATGGGCAGCCTCTTTTATGGATTAAGAATGGATGCTTCACTGGCATCTTATTTTGTATTGCCCGGGTTATTATTATTTTTATTAGGTATTGGCATACCTGTACTCAATAAAAAGAGAATATGGTTTGTGTACACGGCCATCTTGTTGTTTTTTGTGTTGCTCTTAAACTATTCTGATTTATATGCATTTCGTGCATGGGGATATAAAATTGATGCTTCTGTTTTAAAATACCTGCAAAGTCCCAAAGAAGCCATGGCATCCATAGGCAACCTGCCCGTTTTTTGGGTAATCTTATTTTTTATTATTAGCTATATAATCCTGTTTTGGGTTTTCAGAAAAATTATTTCCCGGGCCTGGTTACCGGTACAGTTTGACAAACAAAAAGCTGTACAAGCCATTATCCTGTTCATAACAGCAGGCTTATTCATCATTCCTTTGAGAGGGGGTTTACAATTGGCTCCCATTAATCAAAGTAGTGTGTATTTCAGCCTAAATCATTTTGCGAATGTAGCAGCCGTAAATACTACCTGGAATTTTTTTCATAGTGTAAATAATCACGTGGAAAATATACACAATCCCTATCTTTTTATGGAACCGGCGCAAGCGGCCCGCATCATGGATAGTTTGTATGCAAAAAAAGAAAAAAAATGGCCTCCTGCTGCAACCAGGCCAAATGTAATTGTAATAGTCTGGGAAAGTTTTACCGGCAAAGCATTATCTCTAAATGAAAACGGAGTAGTAGTGGTACCCGGTTTTAATGAACTTAAAAAAGAGGGTATTTATTTTTCGAATATTTATGCCAGTGGAGATCGTACGGATAAAGGGATAGTAGCTGTTTTGAGCGGGTATCCTTCGCAGCCTGTTACATCTATCATAAAGATTCCGGAAAAAGCATCTACCCTGCCTACACTTGGAAATGTATTTAGCCAGGCAGGTTATCATACTGCATTTTATTATGGTGGCGAAACTGAATTTGCCAATATGAAAGCCTATTTACTGGGGGCTTCATTTCAAAATTTTATTACTGTTAATGATTTTAAAAAAGAAGATCGTAATTCTAAATGGGGTGCGCATGATGGTGTGGTAGAACAAAAATTACAACAGGACCTGGCTCAGCAAAAACAACCCTTCTTTTATACCTGGCTCACCTTAAGCAGCCACGAGCCGTATGAAATTCCCGAAGCAGCAAGTATTACAGGCAATAAAGATGTACAGCTTTTTATGAACTCGCTGCATTATACTGATAAAGTGGTTACCCAATTCATCCATTTTTGTAAATCACAACCCTGGTGGGATAATACGATTATTGTAATTGTGGCAGACCATGGCCATCGGCTGCCGCCTACAGGGAAAAAAATTGATGATTTTAAAATACCGCTTCTTTTTACAGGAGGCACCATTAAAACAAATACCAATAACCCGGTTACGGGTTCGCAAACAGATATTGCCTCTACCTTGCTTAATTTACTTATGCTACCCGATAATTCATTTGCATTCAGCAAAAACTTATTAGACTCCACTATTTTACCCGGCGCTTATTTTTCCTTTAATGATGGTTTTGGGTTTGTAAACCAGCAGGGTTATTTTATTTTTGATAATGTAGGTAAAACCATAATGGAACAAAATGGTCATGTAAACCCGCAAATGATACAAACGGGCAAAGCTTATGAGCAATATAGTATAGAAGATTATCTTAAAAGGTAAATCCATTTACCTTTGAATTCTTAGTGTAATAAGATTGCTGTCATATCTTTACAGTTTATAAATCTCCATGCAAGAATCAAAACAGAATGTAAAGGTTCAAAAGGGAATAGTATTACTATCGCTCATTTTATTTGCTGTAAAAATATTTGCCTGGTATATTACAAATTCTATTGCCGTACTCACCGATGCTTTAGAGAGCATTGTGAATGTAGCAGCAAGTTTTATAGGTTTATACAGTTTATCGGTTTCGGCAAAACCCCGGGATACCGACCATCCTTACGGCCATGGAAAAATTGAATATATCTCTGCAGCCATTGAGGGCACTTTGATTTTTGTGGCAGGTACAGTAATTATTTTTGAAAGTGCAGGAGCCATTTTTCATCCAAAAGAAATCCAAAAAATTGATTTTGGTATTTGGTTATTAGCAGCCACAGCCCTTATCAATTACGGGGCCGGGTATATTTGCATCCAAACCGGTAAAAAGAACCGTTCCATGGCGCTAATGGCAAGTGGTAAGCATTTGCAAACGGATACGCTCACTACCGTGGGGATCATTATGGGCTTAGTACTGGTTTACTTTACCCGCTTAAATTATATTGATATTATTGTTGCGCTCATTTTTGCATTTGTGATCTTAAGAACCGGTTATAGTATCCTAAAAAGTTCTGTTGCAGGGATGATGGATGCGGCAGATGAGGAATTATTAAAAAGAATGGTTGCTTTATTAAACAATAACAGGGAAACCAATTGGATAGACTTGCACAATATGCGCATCATTAAGTATGGGGCCATTTTGCATTTAGACTTTCATCTTACGGTACCCTGGTATTTTAATGTACTGGAAGCACATCATGAAATTGATAAGTTATCGAAGCTGTTAAAAGATAATTTTGGTGAATCAATAGAAATGTTTGTGCATTCAGATGCCTGCCTGGATTTTAGTTGCCGAATTTGTACCAAATTTGAATGCACTGTTCGCCAGCATCCTTTTGAACGCAAAGTAAACTGGACTTTAAAAAACATTATCAGCAATCAAAAACACCAGTTAGAGACAGACAAAGAATAAGCGTCACTTTTAAAAATAAAATTATGATAGCACCAGAAATATTTAATGAATTTGTTCGTAATCGCCGCTCTGTTTTCCCCGATCAAATGGAAGCCGGTAAAAAAATAGACGATAACGTGGTAAAAGAAATTTTAACCAATGCCTTATGGGCGCCCAACCATGGCCACGAAGAACCCTGGCATTTTATTGTTTTTAGTGGTGAAGGCTTACAGAAATTAGCACATTTTCAAAGTGAATTGTATAAAGCTGAAGCGGGGGAATCTTTTAAAGAAGGCAGTTATCAAAAATTGCAAACCAATCCTTTAAAGGCATCACACGTAATAGCCATTACCATGAGACGAAGTAAAAAGAAATCAATTCCCGAAATTGAAGATATAGAAGCGGTAGCCTGTGCGGTAGAAAATATTTATTTATCGGTTAGTGCTTATGGTTTAGGCGGCTACTGGACCACCGGCGGTATTACGTATTATGAATCTGCAAAACCTTTTTTTAATCTTGGGGAAAATGATAAGCTGCTGGGCTTTTTTTATATGGGTTATGTATTAAGCCCCTCAGGCCGTAGCAGGCGCAGCCCTATCAATGAAAAAGTTACCTGGGTAAAAGAATAAATATTTTATCTCTTACTATAGTATTCCAATAGAAGCGTTGTGCCCGGGACTGGATTCGAACCAGTACACCTTGCGGCGCTGCTACCTGAAAGCAGTGCGTCTACCAATTTCGCCACCTGGGCAGAGATTCATAAATATATTTCACCCTCCAACGCCTTGGTTCGTGGCACACGAAACAATTTTCCCAACTCTTTGCCTTGGTTCATGACATGAAAACAATTGCTTAGCTACATACCATAGCATACACTTTTCTTTAAGTTTTAATAACTCAATATAATAAAATCGATGTTTTTTTATATTGCTTTTTTGTTTCGTGTACCACGAACCAAGGCGCTGCCCTAAATGATTTTCCACTATGAACATGCTGCCATTAATCGCTCAATCGTCATCTGGGTTTAGCAGTTTTCATACATTCTGAGACTACCTACGGAAGTCTTTGGATAGCTTTAAATACTTTTAAGTACTATTATCCAAAAACACTACTCCCCAAACTGCTTCAATATTTTTTTCAGAAAAAGATACTATTGCTTTAAGAGTGTAAACCTGGCAGGTAGCGTCATGGCAGTATCTCCTAAATTAAGGTTATAAGATGGGGTACGTTGTTGCCATACATTCATCTTTACTAAAGCAGGGCTTACAATAATATCTGCTGACCATTCTATCATTCCTTTGTGATGGTTAAAATCTATAAATGTTCCTTCCAATTTATCAGCAATACAGATATATTTCTTAAGATATAAGTTTGTAATGTTAAACATGTAATCCCAATCATTAGAAACAGGCAGGTTGCGGTTCGCATAGTTACTCATTACAATATTGCTGCCCTGCTTATACTCTATCCATCCCCACAGAAAATCTTTTATATTATTATATACCGGCTCGTATGTTCTTACAGGTCTCAAAAAAATGCGTAAGGTATCTGTGCCCGTTACATTCATCCACTCGCCCTGGTATTGCTGTAGGGTATTGCAGGTATCGTATTCGAGGGGGTGCTGGGCTTGGGCATTGCTAAAAATGAACGCAAAAATTATTATAAGTAAGTATTTCATTTTTTTCACTTTTTAAGTTTTTAAATTATTGACAGGGGGCTATTGTTAAGCTTCCTAAAGGGCTAAGCGTAGCCGGGTTCCAATTTACACAGTTTTTATCGCTCTGATAAAGGCCCATTGCGTTTTCAGCATTCATTTCTTTAAGCATATTCAAAAATGCAACCATATTCGTTTCCTGGTTCGGGCTCCTTAGTTTATCGGTATATTCATTTCGGAATTGATTCATTTTTAATTGATCCCAACCACCTACGCCATCTCCCACTATGCTTAAAGCAAATGCTCTGAATGCCTGCTGATCTTTTACTTTCATTATGATGGGGTTACCCGTTGGCGTGGTAAGTGCAAAAAACAAATTGGCGTTATCATTAGCATAATTGCCAATATAAATTTGAGCCATTAAAATAATATCGTTTGGACTAAAAATACCTGCCAATCCTGTATAATGACAATGCATAATTGCACTTATATTATTTAAATTACTCCATTCAATTTGTGGTACATTATAGTTTCCTACTTTGAATTGATAAGTATTTGGAAATGTAACGGCATATCCTGCTTCGTAAGGCTGGGTTTTAACAGGAGTAGAGTTTAAGTATTTTAGGTAATATATAAAATTTGAATTTTGATTGAGTGGTTGAATAAAAGGATCGCAAGGAACCGGAGGACCCGGGTCATCAGGATCTTCAATAGGCACCCAACCTGTACCCGGTGGAGGGCAATTGCCGGGGTTTACCACATTGCTCGTATTTCCTTTTGCAAAAGGAGCAGGGTTGTCGGGAGTACCATTGCATGGGTCGGGAGGAGTACCTCCGTTGCCAGTATCGCCATTACCGCCGGTAGGTGTGCCTCCTGATTCACCACCTCCACCTGTATTCACATATTCTGTCCAGCAATAATTATATATTATGGAACTGGTACAATGTGCGTAACAATAATCGCAACTACCACCTGGTCCCTGACATTGCCCTGCTATTTCAGGGCAATCATTTACATAGATATTTACATTCTGGCAAGTCGTTATTAGCTCATACATATTATTTTGACCGGGTAGCGGGTTGTTAAATTTAACTTTTAAGGGCTGATGATCTTGCTGCCGAAACAGGTTAGTATCTATTATTTTAAATTCATTGTATCCAAAAACGGTATGGTCTAATGCCATAAAGAAAATAGCAAAATACTCTGCACTATCTGAAATCTCATTAGTATTGTTGGCCATTTGTGAATATTGCCAGTCGCATTTATACATAAATGAAGTGTCAGATTGGGTAGTAGTAATAATCATAGAAGCGTTCACAAAATTTTGTGAATCTCTCACAAACGGAATATAATATATATTGGTAGAATCACCGGAAGATCCTGACAAGTAAGAGGCTGATATGCTTTTCTTAGTTTGTACAAAAGCCTTATCCCATCAGGGGTAGCCTATTTGCTTTACTGTTTTTTCTACAAAATGAAGCGAATCATTTTTTCTTTTAATAAAATTTACCAAAGCATTTTCTACCGGATCTGCAGTCCGGTGTGAATTAAAAAATTTTTCTTCGATCCTGTTTGCATCCTGCTTGGGAGCGGTAATCAGGCTGTCCATTTTTTTACAAGCTACAAAAAGCACAATTGTTAGGATTATGAGAACTCCAAAAATTCTGCGAGGGGGGGGGCTAACTTTAAATTTCATAAACAACAGGTATGGGGTTAAAATTATATTTACAAACATAGGGTAATAATTTATTACAAACAATGGGGGAATTTCCTAATTCTTATGGGGGGAAACCCCATTTTTTTTCAATATTCATTCTTTTTGATAGATATTTAAATTAAATCAGAAGGTCTGATTAAATAAGCCTAATTAAAAATTTAATAAAAGTAGGGTAAGCTTATAGAGAGGAGTATTTTTTGTAAAGCAAAAAGTGCATGTTTGTTTTGTGCCCAGGACTGGATTCGAACCAGCACCTGTCTGGAGTTCAGAGAATTGCTGTTGATTGAGATGGATAAAGCAGCATAATCAACTTTTATAATAGCTTTTTTCTTTCTGTAGCTGTAGGTAAGCCGCTACAATGGGCGCCAGCAGAGAGTAGCCGTCGCTTGGGCTTCGACCAGCGACAGAGAATATGGTAGTATTTAAAGAATATGGTAGTGTATAATTCAATGCTGGTTAAAGCCCAGGCGGTGGCAAGGCAGTTAGCTACGGCGACAAATTTTTTTATTGTAATTAGAAGTATAGTTATGGGTAACTTTCATTGATTTCTCTAAATATTACACCTGTGCATTTATTAATAAGGATTTCATCTTTTAGTTGTTGCGATACAAAAAAACCCAATCCGCCAAATTTAATATCAAAAATTGAACATAAACCAAAATCAACGTCTTCTTTAAATGATAACTTTGAAATAGTAATCCACTTGTGAAATTTAATATCCTTATATTTTTTACTCTCAGCAATATGCGCTTCTCTTATTTCCATAAAATCTTTCATAGAGCTAAATTTCAATCTATCATTTAATAATTCACCCCCTACGGTAGAAATTTCAAATTCTGTATTTGCCATATCTATAAAAGATCGATCTGTCGAAAAAGAATGCATAATATTTGACTTAACAAATTCACCTATATTAGTAATAATTTGAGTAGAAACAAATTGAACGCCCATAAACGGAAATAATTCAATAATTATTCTTAATTTATCGGAAAGGAAAAAATCGCCTGAACCAAATCCCACTGACATTAAATCCGTAAGTTTGGCTCTTTTATGCAAATGTCCTTTAGGAATTATTGTATTATTTTCAATTTGTTTTGAAAATTTATTCAACAGTTGATTATCGTCAGTATAATATCCCTCGAAAACCGGTTCAACAATTTGTGGAACAAAGCCTACTTCTTTTTCTGCACTATTATATAATCTCCAATATTTCATTATAATATAATTATGGGTAGCTTTCAAGCTGTATTTTGGGTGAAATGTACAGTCAAGTTAAAGAAATTTCATTATTTACGAGAAGCATACGGAATTCACATCAAGTCCTGCTTGCGGCTATAAAATGTTGGCAGAAGTAAAGTTATTTAAGGATAGCTCTCATTTAATTCTTTAAATATAATGCCTGTGCAGCCTGCATTTTCAATTTTATTTTTAAGGTTCTCCGAAACAAAAAGGCCATAGCCACCTTCTATATTACTTAAAACAAAAAAGCTCTTATCAGTGTTTTCATTTATTCGGATTTTAAAAATATGAAGTGAACGAGGATATGAAAATTTTTCTTTCGCTTCTATAAAGTCATTATAATCAGTCACATTTTTCCTTTTCACTTTAGTAAAAGAGTTTTCTACTTCCCATATTTCTGAGTCTGAAAAATTAATATGCTCATTGGAAATGTTACAATACTTCATAAACCAATAATTATCAAGAAGTATATTTTTTTTATACAAATCTATCTTAAAAAACTGAACAGTATCAGTATTATACTTTTCAAATATTTCTTTTAGCTTATTACTAATCACAAATCCGAAAATAATTCCTAACGCATTTGCGGAAAGCAGATCAGTAGGCTTAGCACTTTTCCAAAGGACTAAATCAGGAACTAACGGGCTAAAATCAATTTTCTTTAGATAATATTTACTATTACCGATATATCGTTCGTCCTTTACATTAAACATATACTTTCCTTCCTTTATTTGTGGGAATTTTCCAATTTCCTTTTCCTTCACTGAATGACCAATTCTATAATATTTCATTTTTTAAAAAGCTATTTGATTAATAGAAATATTCGGATTATTTTGGATTGCAGGTTTAATTACATTATTGATCAAATTAGTGAGTTGCTCCATTGCCGCTTGAGGAGTAAAATTTCCGGCAGCGGTTAAATTTGCTACAATAACATCCATTTTTTGAGTAACCAAACTAGTATAGTTAGCATGACTTCCTGTGTGCTGTACTGCCGTTAAAGGTATTCCATTTAATAAACTATTTAAATGAAACGAATTTTCCCCACCTGCTGCAGCACTTGTGGAATGACGCACAACGAAAATGCATTGGCGATGTGGTGGAAATAGAATTACGTCTGTCGAGTTTAATACAAATGCCCAACAGAATTACAACTGTTAAGCATTTGTTCGCTTGCCACTATATTGCTAATGTTGTTTTGGTAGAAGTAAGAAATGTATCAAAATTCCATACAATCTTTGGAAATTTTCAAATAATCGAACCCTCTTCTTTTTTTTATTGCTTCCCAATCCGCATATGGGAGCCTGTATCTCCAGCTAAAAATATACTCCCCCCATCTCCAAAATTTCAGCGGATTAATAGCAAATAAGCGATATACCACTGTGTCGCTTGGCGGCATTGCCCTGCAACCATAAAAATTGGGTCGGTTAAGAATAAATTCTCCGTTTGGAGGTCTCTTATATAACCTCCCTTGAATTGGAATTTCCAATGTTGTAAAAGTCCCTGAAAAGTTACTATAGCGGTAATACCAATCATTTAGCCCGGTAACATTCTTGAAAGCAGGCCAGTTTGCTATTAACAATGTTATGCCGATAAGCCAAATCCATCTTCTGTACTTTTTGTTTATCATGGGCAAGTATTTGAAAGTGGAGAATCACTGTTTACATTAAATTCTTTGCTTAAACCAAAACCCGCCTGAAATGTTTCAATTGCCTTATATAATTTTTGAGGCGATTGCATAAAGAAATAAGGCGTTTGCGGCGGCGTGGTGGGAACTTGTACAACAAACGGCTCTACCATAATTTTTGGGTGAATAAGCAAATTGAATGCATTTAATGCAATGGTAGTACAATTGTTATCAAAAATATTATATGTGTCATTTTCGTGGCTCAACAAATTGTTCATAACCATCGAAAATTGCGAAGCAGTTACATTATAGGCATTTACTGCGGCATTATATTCGTGAACAGGCCGACCATTATTTTTAAATCCCCCCGTAGCATTCGGATTAATCGGATTTCCTCCAGAACCGATTGGATAAAAGCCGACAGTTTGGGAAATTGATTGTGTGCCATTGGTTTTGGTCAAAGTCAAGAATGTATGGCCTGGTGATTTGTGCGTTAAATTAAAAGGGGCGTTCCAAACAGCATTTACTGGTAAATCCACGCATAGCTTTACAGAGTAAGTTGCCCCAGCATCGGGTATCTGACTAAAACAGTTAAAAAGGCTTTGTAAACTTATCTGGGGTTCATTATCTGATATATCCGGGTAAGAAGGTGCATTGGGGTCACTTATTACATCTATATAAGTAGGCTCATCCTCCCACGGCACCCATCCCGGCCCGCCTGTGGGTGGCGGGCAATTACCTGGGTCTACTATATTGCTTTGGGCTGTATAAGGGTTTGTGGGATTATCGGGTGTACTGTTGCAAGGGTCTGCAGGTGGTATGCCACTGCCAGAACCCCCTCCGCCACTGCCGGGCGGCGGCGGAGCGTTACCACCCGGTGCTGTACCCGTTCCGGTTTCACCTCCTCCACCATCACCAACTTCAAAAGTCCAGCAAACTTCAGATATTATATCTACAGGATAGCAATAAGTAATACAATGATCGCAACTATCTGCATCATTATAACCATGATAATTGGGTGTACCACATTGCCAACCACTCGTAGTAACAGTTGAGCATATTTCTGCCTCCGCAAAATTCTGGGATAATACACCCCCTTCGGTTGCACCCAATTTTACTTTATTTATTTC